>Ga0315273_10000001_pt1 | contig 1561357 bp, 1582 predicted proteins | sample YL17G02_0_MG_FD_205753 | JGI IMG/M metagenome (GOLD analysis project Ga0315273, IMG submission 205753) | Sediment microbial communities from Yellowstone Lake, YNP, Wyoming, USA - YL17G02_0 | ecosystem: Environmental > Aquatic > Freshwater > Lake > Sediment | place: USA: Wyoming | collected... | reverse complement strand
CATGCCGCCGTAGCCGCCTATGATAGCGATGGTCTCCTTCATTTTTTCTTTTTCGGGCGCGTTTTTCTTTCGGTAAAGAAAAAGGTGCGCGTCATGCCGCCGTAGCCGCCTATGATAGCGATGGTCTCTCTCATTTTTTCTTTTTCGGGCGCGTTTTTCTTTCGGTAAAGAAAAAGGTGCGCGTCATGCCGCCGTAGCCGCCTATGATAGCGATGGTCTCCTTCATTTTTTCTTTTTCGGGCGCGTTTTTCTTTCGGTAAAGAAAAAGGTGCGCGTCATGCCGCCGTAGCCGCCTATGATAGCGATGGTCTCCTTCATTTTTTCTTTCCTTTGAGTGCGGCAAGCAGCGTCTCTGTCACGTCTTTGCCGAGGCCTCTGCCGGACTTCTTCTGCACGAACCATGTGCCTCCCGGCAGCACTTGGATGAGCGGCCTGGCTGCGTTGCCCTTGTATTTGATTCCAGCGCCTGACTTGATGAGCGCCCGCACCACTCCTTCGGCGTCCATCTTCTCCACGAGTTCGTCAAAGTCCGACATTTATCAGCCTCCAGTCCCTTATCTATAATAGGTGCTGGTGATTATAACGTATCTCGGGCCCTGCGCGAGACAATCAAGACCATGGCTGTAGAAAAATACGTCAGAGGGTCGATAATACCGGGAAGCAACTGGTATCCGGTCTCAGCTTCTGAGCTGCGCAGGCAACTCGACTCCTTCTATTCTAAGGTGGACGTCAAAGGTTCCGGAGAGGTTGCTGCATTGATCGTACCGCACGCAGGCTACGCCTACTCTGGGCAGGTTGCCGCGTACGCTTTCAAGCAGGTGGAGAACAGGAATTACTCGACTGTCATCATTTTGGCGCCGTCGCACCAGTATCCTCTTGAGGGTGTTGCAGTTGCAGTTTCGAATCATACGCATTATCAGACGCCGCTTGGGGGAGTGGCGGTCTCTGCGTTGGCCAGGACTCTCCAGAATGAGTCTTCATTGATCAAGGACATGCCTGAGGCGCATTCGTATGAGCATGCTGCGGAGATATTGGTCCCGTTCCTCCAGCGTTCGCTGTCCGATTTCGAGATCGTTTCCATCATCCTCGGCAAAATGAATCTTAAGCAGATCGACGAGCTGGCGGGCCTGCTGATAAAGCATATCGATGAACGGACTCTCGTCGTCGCGAGCACGGACCTGTCGCATTATCATCCGTATGATAAGGCCGTCGCCTTCGACAAGCGGTGCGTCGACGCCATCGTCGCCGGAAACTTCAAGAACGCTTCCAGGTGCGAGATGTGCGGCTACTATCCTGTAATCACCCTCATGCGCATAGCGCAGAAACTGAACTGGAAGGCTACGCTCCTCAAATACATGAACTCAGGCGACGTCACTGGCGACCGGTCCGCCGTCATCGGCTTCGCTTCGATAGCCTTCTATAAGGCTGGCGCAGGGAACGGCACAGGATTATCCGTTGAGTAGAAAAAGTGGCTGCTCTAAGTCGCCAGGGACTCGATAGAACTGTATGCTAAAGAGAAAAAAGGCTTCAGCCCGAGGTTGATGACCCCGCGTCATCGTGACAGTCTACAAGCTCGTCGAGGTCCACATTTAACAGCCTCTATCTATTATCTATACTGGATGTGGGTGGTTATAACGTATCTCGGATAAAATGCGTTCGAAACATCGCATTGGGGGTGGCGTACGCCTGCGTTTTATTGTTCTGCGCCCTATATTTTATCGGGCGCGAGGTCGCCTTAAGAGATTCGGTCAAGAACATGACAGCCGAAAAAAAATACGTCAGGGAGTCCGTGATAGCAGGAAGCTGGTATCCTGGTTCCAGGGATGAACTTCTTGCGCAACTGGACTCATTCTATTCGAAGGCCGACGTCCAGGATGTCGGGGAAGTTAAGGCATTGATCGTACCGCACGCAGGCTACGCCTACTCTGGGCAGGTTGCCGCGTACGCTTTCAAGCAGGTGGAGAACAGGAATTACTCGACTGTCATCATTTTGGCGCCGTCGCACCAGTATCCGTTGGACGGTGCGGCTGTTTCTAATCACACGCATTATCGGACGCCGCTGGGGGAAGTCGTGGTCTCAGTTTTAACCAAAAAGCTGCTGAAGGAGTCTTCTCTGATAAAGAACCTTCCGGAAGCGCAGTCGAGTGAGCATGCGGCCGAAATAGAGGTTCCGTTCATCCAGAAGTCGCTCCCAGATTCTGAGATTGCACCCATCATCGTCGGCAAACTTAGTCTATCGCAGATAGATGAATTGGCCGACCTCCTGATAAAAAATATCGATGACCGGACGCTTATCGTCGCAAGCACGGACCTATCGCATTACCATACCCATGATGAGGCAGTCGCCCTCGACAAACCGTGCGTCGACGCCATCGTCGCCGGAAACTTCAAGAACGCTTCCAGGTGCGAGATGTGCGGCTACTATCCTGTACTCGTGCTGATGAAAGTCGCACAGAAACTGAACTGGTCGACGAAGCTGCTGAAATACATGAACTCAGGCGACGTTTCGGGCGATCTGTCGGCTGTAGTAGGATATGCATCAATCGCATTCTATAAGGCTGCGGAAAAGGGGGATGGATTGTCTCTTGAACAGAAAAAATATCTTCTTAAGGTTGCGAGGGACACGATCGAACTGTATGTGAAAGAGAAGAAGAGATTCGAGCCGAAGACAGATGATCCTATCCTAAAAGAGAATAAGGGCGTGTTCGTCACTCTTGAAGCGGATGGCGACCTGCGCGGTTGCATCGGTCACTTGGAGGCGGTGCAGCCTCTTTACTTGGATGTGCGGGATAACGCTTGGAATGCTGCTTTCCGGGACCCGCGCTTTAAGCCGGTCTCGGCCGAAGAGCTGCCGGACATAGATATCGAGGTGTCTGTTCTCTCGGCTCCTGAATTGATCGATGCCGGCTCGCCTGAGGAATACCTTAAGCTCATCCAGCCAAACGTGGACGGCATAATCCTCGACTATAAGGGTGCTGGCGCAACGTACCTGCCGCAGGTCTGGGGGATGCTGCCGAATAAAATAGATTTTCTTTCTAGTCTCTGCCAGAAGGCGGGTCTTCCCGGCGACTGCTGGAAGAAGCCGGGCATAAAGATTTATCGTTATCATGTGGATGCGTTTAAGGAGGGTGAGATGCGTTGATGAAACATGCAAGTGATTGGAGCATCCTAAAGTCTGCGATAGAAGAGAAGAAGAAGGCGGATGCGGCTATTGCACCTTCCGAGAATGTTGGACGAGGTTTCCTCTTTAATCGGACTGACGTGTCAGTGATAAAGTCCCTGCTTTCGGGCGGCAAAAAGCTTGCTGACCTGAGGAAGGCTGCAGGTCGGTCGAGGGTCTCAGTATATCTTTCGATAAAGAAGCTTAAGGGGTCCTCTATACTCGAGGAAAAGGATGGTCTCATCCAGCTTGTCGGCGGAGAGTTCACTGATTCGGTGAGGGCTTTGGCGTCCGAAGGCTTTGTCTTGGATTCATTGATCGGTGAGAGGATGCTTGTTTTGGAGTCGTTTCTTGAAGGAAAAAGCATCGAGAGGGTCGCTGTGGAATGCAGTATCTCTTCGCCGTCGGTCTACAAGTATGTGAAGGAGCTGAAGATCCTGCTTGAAAGAAGTGATGGCGTCTATAGGCTGAGGGAAGATAATCCGAACCTCAGGATGCTTGCTTCTGTCATGAAGGACAAGAGAGAGACGGCGTTGGAGACTTTTCAGATTTGGTCTTCGGTCGACGGAAAATTGCTTAAGACAAAGGGCAGATTGGAGGGGGCATTGACTGCATTTTCAAGGTTCCCTGATTACAAGATCCCTGTCTCGTCCGCCTATGACTACTATTTCGTGCCCAAAAAAGAGCTGGAGATGGAGGAGATATTCGTCCACTCCATTCGTTGCGTCGAAGGCGAAGATTCGTATTCTAAGGTAAGAGAGTTCTTCATCAAGAACAGCCGGCTTCTCGACGTCTTTTCCATAGATGAATTGTCTCTGCGTTTTGATGTCGCCGACTCCTGGCTGGACCTGCAGGCTCAGATAGCAGACATGATGGAAAAGGAGAAGATGGTGGAGAACATGGACCTGAACTATCTTTCTCCGGAGAACATATTCTTCTCGAATTCGATAGCCAACGAATGCGGCAGCATACTCAAGTGCGAGAGCGTGCTGAAACGAGAGAACCTCTGCTGGGACATGCTGTTGCGCGAGTACATCATCCAGCAGAAGGACCCGAACTTCAGGTGGCAGGCTCTCCTCTCAAGGTTCCAGATACTTGAGAGGCGGGCGGCAGTCAAAATACCTATCTACAAGAAATTGTCTAAGACGTATCTTGAGAGCGCTATCAATCATTCTCTGAAGACGCCTAAGTCTGTCGAAGAATTGAGGGATGAGCTGCGCATCCAGGAGTATCAGTTGCGGAACATCCTCGCCAGCTTGAGCCGGAAGGGTTATGTGCAGAAGGTAGGGAAGAAGCCGATACGCTTCGAGATATCTCCGCACAGGGAGTTAGGCAGCTATGGTGGGCGCACTTGATAGCTTATCTTTTTTTTGTCCTCTTTTTGTTGAATCTGTCTATTGTCTCTTTCGGCACCGCGTTCAGGATCTCCGGCATGTTGAATGCTTCGGCCACAAGGACGATGAGGTCGTATGCTTCGACTCTCGAATGCTCCTGGCACGTCTCTTTTCCTTTGTAGGCCATGTTGCATGCGCGATAAAGGTCCCTTATTTCGCGCACGTGCTCCTCCATCTCCGAAAAATACCAGTCTATGCCCTTGTCTGTTGGCAGTAGTCTGCTCATATTACCCCTATTTTAGGTTTCTCTTCTAATATAGCATACTATGAGTACTCTAAGGCGGCTTTCGGTGGTGCTGCTTGCCGGCATGTTCCTCGGAATAATCCTCGGTGTCGAGGTCGTACATCTCGCTGATGAGAACGTCTGCCCACAGAGCGTCTGCCTTGATAAGGATTCTGTAGTCCCGTTCTCTGACCGCGGCTTTTTTCCTGTAGTCCACGAGGCTCTTTCGAAAGCCAAGAAGTCCATCCACATAGTCGCATATGAGCTCAAATATTATCCAGATTATGTGGGCAGCAGCGAGAACGTGATCATAGAGGATCTCGCCGCCGCGCATGATCGGGGCGTCGAAGTTCTTATCTTGGTCGACGACGGCTCAGTCAATAATAGTGCAGTCGGCTACCTGCGCAAGCAGGGCATTACTGTTAAGTACGACAGCAAGGAGGCTGTGACTCATGCTAAACTTGTCATAATCGATGAGGAAACTGTGATTCTTGGTTCGACGAACTTCACTTACTATGGTCTTGAGAAAAATAACGAAGTCGATGTTTTGGTTGTTTCGGCTCGTGTTGCAGCCTATTTTGAGGATTATTTCAAGGACCTTTGGGGTGGTTGATGTCTTGGGGGTTAAATATGTTCAATATTCAATATGTGTATAGGGAAGTCGGTGCATATACAGCCTTACTACTATATATTTAAGCATAAAAAACAATATAATCCATATGGTGGCGAGGGGGTTGAACGTTGCCGGGTGGTTGGTCCTGTTACTATTAGTTTGTCTTCTGATTAGTCCGCTTGCCGCAGCCTGCGACGAAACCACTACAACAAAAGCTACTACAACAACGACCAAGTGCACTACGACTACTACGACTAAACCGACGACAACAACCACGACCACTACTACTACCACAACTAAGCCGACTACTACGACGACCACGACCACTACGACTACAACTACCACGACGACGCATTGCACTACGACTACCACTACTACAACTCAACCGACGACCACGACAACCACCCTTTTGACTACCACTACTAAGCCGACTACAACTACCACCACGACCACAACTACGACTACAACGACGGCAACGACTACTACCACAACCACGACTCCGACGTTGATTCCGCCAACGACTACTTCGACTACGACGCTGGCCGCTACTACGACAACGCGCCAACACGATTATTCTGGCTGCTGCGGTCACAGCGAGCCTCCGAATCAGGCGAGGCTGGTCGTGGGAGCGTCTAAGCCCACGTGCTTTGATGGGATAAAGAATCAGAATGAGTCTGGCGTCGACTGCGGCGGATCCTGCGGAGAGTGCATGAGCTGCAGTGACCGTGTGCAAAATCAGGGCGAAACCGGAGTAGACTGCGGCGGCCCATGCGGATCTTGTGTGACTACGACTACTAGGATGCAGACGACGACGTCGAGGACGTCGACCACAGCAACTAAGGCGTCCACTTCCACAACATTTAAAGGCGAAGCGACTTCATCGTCTCTCTCGGAGCAGCAGCCGGGGGTATCATCTTCTACGACGGTGCTCGATACGCCTGACATCATCGGCAGCGTCATAGAGAATACTGGCAGCGGCAGCGTCACGACATTCTTGCTGCTTCTTTTGATAATCCTCGTCATCTACTATGGCGAAAAGAACAAGAGCTGCGAGATGGAACGCAAGTACGGCAGCATAATAGATCAGATAGCCCAAGAAAGAGGGCTTAATTAAGTTTCTTCATGTTCTTGCCTCTCCTAAGGACCACGTCACCTAGGAGCGGGGCTGCGATCTCTATTATCTTCCGTTTCTCAAGGAGGTCGGCTAGCCTCCTCAGCAGATATTCTTGGACCTGCAGCTGTTTTGCTGCGTCCTTGAGCTTTAGTTCGCCTTTTTCGTTGACGAGGTCAATGAGCTGATTGACCATCCCCCTCGTTTTGGCGTCCTCCGCATTAGCTTCATCCCCTGTTTTTTCGGCGTTGGGTATCTCATGATCCTTCTTCTCATGCTCTCTCTTGAGCTTCACGAGGTCGACGACGGCGGGCTTGGCTATCCTCTTTATCTCATGTTCGTCCTTCAGTTTCTTTATCTCATGTTCGTCCTTCAGCTTGCCCTTTACTTCCCTTATCTTGTACCACTCGTCTTCAAGCCTCTTAATCTCGTCCCTCACGCGATTCCGTTCAGCTTCGATCCGCTTTTCTGCCTCATCTATCCCCCTCTGTCTGCGGGTAATATCCTCTCTTTCGTCGTATATAGCCCCAAGTTTTTCGAGTTCCATACGCTTTATCTCGCTGACGCGCGCAACGAGCTTGGCCAGGTTAGAGGCGTCGGCGGACTTCATTTTCTCCAGCTCCTTCATCTGCTTCTCTATGAGCTCCTGGTCTTTCTCTATATCGGCCTTTATGCCCTCTATCTTCGCCCATTCGGCGTCTATCTCTCTTCTTTTTTCATTCATCTGCTTCTTGTCTTCGTCTATCCTACCCCAGACGTCTTCTATGTCCTTCCATTCAGCTTCTACTTCAGAGAGCTCTTTTTGGATGAGTGCATCGTCGTTCTCGCAGGGGGCACTTCTTTTTTCGGCCGGCTCCTCCCTCGTTTCGGTCTCGACTTTCTTCCATGCGGACTCTATGTCGCGTCTTTTGTCTTCGATGTCTTTCTTGTCTTCGTCTATCTTCTGCCACTCCTTCTCCATGTCTGCCCATTCCTTCTTTATCTCTTCGAGCTCGCTTTCTATGCTAAGGCCCTTCTCTTCCAGACGAACGTCGCCCGCATCCTTGTGTTCTTCAAGCCTTTTCAGCATCTCAGCTTCGAAGTCTTTGAGCATGGCATCCCATTTTTCAGAATTGTCTTTCTCCAGCGTCTTCTGTCTTTCAGCGAGCCTGCTTTCGGCAGTCTGCAGCTTCTTCCAGCCGGAATTGATCTTCCCCATCTGCTCTTTGATGTTCTCTTTTTCTTCCTCTATCTTTCCCCGCTCCCCTTCCATCATCTTCTTGAAGCGCTCCTCCATCTCGCGCATCTCTTTCTTTATCTGGAGGCGGTGCTCTTCTTCCGTCTTCCTCTGGGATTCGAGTGTGAGAAGTGTCTTCTTTATGTTGTCGAGCCGGCCTGCCAGCTTTTCCATGTACTCGTCGTCTGCGGCCACTCTCGGAGGGTCCATAGTTCTCCTTGCAGGCCTTTCAGTCATCAGCTTGTTCACGTCTATCACAAGGTCTTCAGGGCCGCGTCCTGCAGCATTCTTGTCTAAAACCAGTATCTGAGCTCCGTATTCCAAAGCTTCGGAGATCTTGCGCGGGTCGGAGTCGACGTTCACGGCGACCGCGGTTATCACGGAGCTTGCTATCTCCTCGAGGTGTTCGAAGTCTACGAGCATGTAGTTGACGTTCATTGCGTCGACTTTTTTTGCGAGCTCAACCTGTGATTGCGTCTTGGTAAGGTCCACCATGATACGGACGCCGTTCCTCTTGAATTCGTCTACGAAGCTCTTTATTGTGCTCTCCGGGACTTTTCCGGATATGAGAAGTATGTCTGCGCCGGCGTCTATCACTGAGCGCAGCTGGCGGGAGCGGCCGAGGATGTCCATGTCCACCACCACGTATTTGTCCGGGAACCTGCTTTTTATCGCCTTTACTGCAGCAAGTCCGCTGCTCTTTATGAGTTTTTTCCCTATCCCAAGCCAGACGATGCCGTCTATGGTTGACGCTCTGTCAGCTATCTTGACTGCGTCGTCCAGGTCTGTGGTGTCCAGGTTAACTTGTAGAACGGGTTTCATCTTTTCTTTGAAAAACCCATATTATCATACATTGTATCAAAATATCTAATATATCTCGTATATATAACTATTGACCGGCAACATATAAATACCAATACATACCATCGCAGACTACTTCACTCGAAACTCTATCGCAGTAAAAACCGGGCCCTTCACAGAAATGCTCTTATTCATGGAGGAAATAAACCTCCTGGCGACCTCGTTCACATTGATATTGACGTCAGACGGCGTCTTAGCCATCTTGACCTGAACAAAACCCTCGGATTCCCCCTTCTTTATGCGGTCTTCGACCTCCGCGGCAAAAAGACTGACTAAGGCATCAAGGAAAGAGAAGCCGACAAAGACACCTTTCTCCCGGACTTCTATCATCTTCTTGTCCAGTTTCCCGGCATCTTTCGGAATACCATAGACGCTGCCATCGTAGACAAACAGGTCGTTGTATGCCGCAGGCCCGAGAAGCTTCGTCTTCTCCTCCCGCTCGACCGCAAAGACCTCGATCTTTTTTCCAAGGAAACTGCCGTCGTAAGACAAGAATCTGCAAGGAGACGCAGCATCGCCGTTTTCAAGGAAGGTAGCTTTGAGCGCTCCTGCGAGCTTTCTTCCCTCTTCAGTCACAGGCTTCCGGTCTATCGCTATCTTCTCTGCTATGTCCTTATCAGTGAGCTCAAGTCCCGAATACAGTTGCGGGTACATTATCTCCCTGATGTCCGCCTTCTTAAGCCTGAGCATCAGTATCCGTTCAAGCCCAAAACCCAGATTAAAGACAGGGTGCTTTATCTCATAGCTGGAAAGAGAAGCCTTAGAATAGAGGCCGCAGTCCGCGATCTCGATCTTCTCCGAATACACTTCATATTCGGTGCCCTTCTCATAATAGTTCGCAGTCGCCTTCTTAAGCTCGAAGCGGTTTCCGCCGAAGCCCAAGGCCGAAAGGATGTCTGAACTGATCTTTTTCCCTTCCTCGAGCGTAAAGTCTTTGTCCATTATGACGCACGATGCGCCATAGTGCGCCCGCAGGTGCGTCGCATCCACCTTCTGCTCCCGCCTGAATCGCAGGCCTATGGAGAACAGTTTTATCGGATATTCGCATGAGTCCTGCATAGAAGCCAGCGTCTGATACCATGCGGCGGTCATATGCGAACGGAGCGTCAGCTTGCTTGGAACTGGTGTTATGGACTTGAACTGTGGAATAAGACTGATGACTTTCACTGCGTCATCCATGCTTATCCTGAGGCGGCCGACCATCTCCTCAGTCAGATTATCGCCCTCGATCGCTCCCTCACGATATTCCCTCAGTATCTTCGTGAACGAATCAAAATCAAAGTCAGCTTTCATCTCTTTGAGGGTGTCAACCTGTTTTTTGCCTAGGCCGATGTCCGGGCGCGGAAGGCCTGCCAAGTAATAGCACCTGTCGAGGATTACCGGAGCCTCGGAACCGTACTGCTTGTAGACGTCGTCTTCCGGGATGAATATAGGATTCTCGACTTCGGTAAAGCCCATGTCAAAAAAGACTTTCCGTGTCTCCTCTATGAGGTCGTGTATGGGGTGGCTCACACCCTTCTTCGCTGCTTTCATTCTATACTATAAGATTAAGTCTTGCGAATTAATAACTGGGCAGATGAAACTCTCAGACCTCGGCGAAAGAAGGATCATCCAGCGGCTCAGTAGTTTCCTCTCCATCGGGGACGACGCAGCATACATTCCGGTCGACGGCAAGTATCTTGTCCTTTCCACGGACGTCATCTATGAAGCGACGCATATTCTTCCCGGCATGACCTTTGAGCAGGTCGGCCGCTTCGTAGCCAGCGTGAATCTCTCCGACATCGCATCCATGGGCGCAACGCCTTTCGCATTCCTCCTCGCTTATGCTGGCCCCGACCTTCGGATAGATGCTTTTGAGTCCATCATCCATGGCGTAGACCGCCAGTGCAAAAAGTATGGCGTAGACTATGTCGGCGGAGACACCAAGTATGCTGATAGATTGACGCTGGCCGGTACTGCCGCAGGCTTCGTGAAGAAGCCGGTTTTGCGCAGCGGCGCCAGAGTCGGCGATGTCGTGGCGGTCACCGGCACCTTGGGCGGAGCAGCATACGGCATAGATTGTCTCCTGTCTGGGAAAGAATGCACCAAAAAACTTGTGAAGAAGGCGACGGAACCCCAGCCGCGGGTCAAGGAAGGCATCCTTCTCGGGAAGCACGCCTCCGCGATGACTGACATCTCAGACGGCTTGTCTGTCAGCCTCCATGATCTTTCGGGAAGCGTAGGGATCCGGGTGGACCTTGATGCTGTTCCGCTGGAGAAGGACCTTATTCGGCTCGTCCGCAGGTCCGGCGCTGAACCGCTGAAGTACGCGGTGTCGGGTGGCGGCGACTATGAGCTGCTATTCACCATGTCTGAGAAGAGCTTTGCGGGGGTGCAAAAGAAAGTTGGTGCGACGGCTATCGGTAAAGTTGTCGAGGGCAAGGGGGTTTCAGCTTTCCTCGATGGTGAGGAATTCATCCTGCCGAAAACCGGATACCAGCACTTTAGGAAAGAGTAATGGTTTTATATACGAACCATTTAAATAATATCTATCTACTTTGGATATACTATCGACGGTGATAACATAAAATGGAAGCAACATATGCTACTAGCATCCCGCGCCTTGACGAGTTCTTGGACGGCGGCCTGAAGCATTCCACCCTCACTGTCCTCTGGGCTTATCCTGGAATAGAGAATGCACCGTTCGCTTATCAGACTATAGTAGAGCGTCTTGAAGCGGGCGACTCGTGCATCTACATAAACCAGTCCAAGATGGGCAGGACCGTGGAGAGCGAGATAGAGCACTACGGATGGAGCGTTCGGGAATACAAGAAGAAGGGCAAGTTCTTCTTTTTGGACGCTTACAGTGGCCTCATAAATATGGCCTCTGAAGAGAAGTTCTCAGTCAAGAACGCAAGGGATGTGAAGGAGATAACGAAGGCATTGAGCGAGGCACTGGAAACGACGAAGCAAGGCCACACTCTGGTGGTCTACGACTCCATGTCCACGATGATAGACCACTGCGGCGAATCATCTTTGGACGAGCTCATAGAATGGAAGAACCTGTTCAAGAAGAAGAATGCGACCGGCCTTATACTGTTCACTGAGTGGCCCTATGAGGCCAAGGTCCTTAATAAAGCTAGGCTGATATCTGATGCCATAGTGCAGCTTAAGGCCATAGAAGAGAAGGTCATCCTGAGGGAATTCTTCATCGTCTCGAAGGTCTCATGGAACGGGAAAGGAAAGTCCGGTATATCGGTTCCATTCAAGATTTCTGTTCCTGGCGGCGTCAAGGTCTATGTACCGAAGATCCTTGTCACCGGGGCATACAACTCAGGCAAGAGCTCGTTTGTGCATTCGGCTTCCACGCGCGCCGTGTCGGTCGACAGGGTCGGGACGACGGTGGCACTAGACCACGGTCATGTGGAGTACGCAGGCTTTTCGGTCGACCTGTTCGGCACCCCCGGACAGGAGCGCTTTGACCCGATACTCGAGCTCTTGGGCGGCGAGTCTCTAGGGGTCATAGCCATAGTCGACTCGACGAACTTGCAGAGCATGATCCGGGTGAAAGAGATGCTTGTGAAGTCGAAGAGCGTCGGCTTACCTTTCGTTATCGTGGCCAACAAGGCTAATCTCGAAGGCGCGCTCGGCGTTGAAGAGATACGGAAGAAGATGAGCATGGCCGCTGACGTGCCTATCATACCGGTCGTCGCGGAGGATTTGTCGAAGATCAATGTGAAAGAGCCGGCTAAATTGAAGACCGAGGACGTACACGCTGTCCTGGATGCCTTATTTAGCAGGATTGTTTAATCTAATAATTGAGGTGACGAAATGCCGAAATCAAAGAAAGAGGAACTCGCAGACCTGTTGAAAGAGCTTGAGAACGTGGGGGACATTGACGGTGCGGCCATAACTACGCGAGATGGTCTGCTAGTCGCTTCTCGTTTACCAAGAGACGTCAACGCCGAGACGTTCGCGGCCATGTCGGCTACGATGTACGGTGCGGCGGAGACTGCTGTTTCAGAATTAAAGAAGGGCGCAGTTAAGAGGGTAATATCTGAGGCTGAGGACTGTAAGCTGGTTGCCGTAGACGCCGGTCCGACTGCTGCCGTAGTCGCTCTTGTGAGGCCTGAAGCCAACCTTGGTCTGGTCCTTATGGAAATAATCAAGGTTGCGAACGCGACGAAGGAATTGATGAAGTAGTCGAGATCGAAAATGGATCTGCCTAGGGGGAAGCGCATCTCATCTGAGAAGATAGAGTATATTGGCACTGTTTATGATAGGGTGCCTGCCGATTTCCGTGGGCTTATCCGCTTATTCATGAAGTATGATGGCAGGCTGCATTCCGGAGACATTCTTGTAGACGACAAGCACATCATCGGCATCTCGCTCGACGACCTCGATAAGAACAAGAGCGTCTTTGGCGAGGAGGCTTTCGCCGAGATGAAGGCGCGAATATCCGAAGCTAAGGGCGATGTCGACCTCCATCGTTTCAGCGACGTCGAGATGTCCCTCGCCCTTTCGACCAACGAGAGGGTGCTCTTGCGGCCGGGTCTGCCTTTGATCCGATTCAAGGAGCTTGGCGGAGCACCGGCCCCCGCAGCACCTGCGGCCCCGGCAGCTCCACCTGAGCCTCTTCCCAGAAGGCGTGATGATGATGATCGCAGAAGAAAAGATGAAGAACGCAGGCGCGCCGAGGAAGACCGGAAAAAGAAAGAAGATGAGGAGCGCAGGCGAGCTGATGAGGAGGCGCGGCGCAGGGATGATGATGCTCGCAGGAGGGCTGATGATGATCATAAGAAAAAAGAAGAGGAAGAGCGCAGGCGGCGTGAGGACGAGGATAAAAGGCGGCGTGCTCCTATCATCGCACCTAAGAAAATAGAGGAGCCTAAGAAGCCCGAAGAGCCTAAGCGGGCTGAGGATGAGGACTGGATGAAGGAGCTAGGCAAGCTCGATGAGGAATGGGGCAAGCTTGAAGACGAATGGAAGAAGCTCGAATCCATCAAGGGTCTTTCCATAGAAGAAGGCGGCGCAGCGAAGGCGCCTGCGGTAGCTCGGCCGGAGGAGCTCTCTGGCGAAGATAAGGCTGTTTTAGGCAGTAAGCCCATGGTCGTGAAGAGCATAGGTTTTGCAGATAAATTAAGGCTTCTCAGATTCCCAAGCGCGTCGAATGCTGTAGGCATGATGGACGGCAAGAAGACTGTCGGGGAAATAGCCGACGCCTTGAAGATCGATAAGAAGGTTCTTGCGGATCTCGTGAAGGAATTAACTAAAAGAGGGTACGTTAAATGAAAAAAGCAGAGTCTAAGGCTGCGTCTGTTTTGGTCAGGTTGATCTTATGTATCTTTATCCTTTCGATCGCTGTGGACGCTGAATGCGTCTTGGAGATGAAGGATGTGTCAAAGATGTCGCACGTCTCGGTTGAGGCTTGCGATAACGTCGGTGTCTTCTCTATCGGAACGGTATATGGCGGAAACTGGGAGGGTCTCACCTACCGCTACCCGAAGCCCTGGAAGGGCACTTACCTGACTTTGAAGGTCGATGATGTTCTCTACTCGAACTCAATATATTCGACTGCAGCCATCCAGATGGATAATTTCGTGCAGCAGCCGCCTACTGAAGTGCGCCCTGGCGAGATCCTCACGATCTGGAGCCTCCCGGAGGGCGTCTTTGTGGAGCAGCTGATAACCTCTGTTGACGGCGGCGCTATTGTGAACGTCAAGGTAAAGAACGCCGGCGGTGCGAATGTTTTAGTCGGAGGCAGACTGTCTCTGGACCTGATGGTCAACGGCAACGACGGCGCTCCGGTCTCAATCCCTGGAAAAGGCTTGATGACGCACGAATTCTCATATTCCGCCTCAAATATAGACTTTGACTATCTGATGGCTCAGGACAACGGCGAGCGGCCGGGCCTTTCCGCAAGGATTCAGCCGGCGCTCGGAACAGATAAGCCGAGTCAGATCACTTTCGCCAACTGGAAGACGGGCAGGAGCCCGGAAGCCTGGGAATACATAGTCGACACCCAGAAATCGACTGAAGTGGACTCCGCAGTCATGCTCTACTATGGGCCTAAGGCGGTGTCTGCAGGGCAGTCACTGGATTTCTCGGTCTATTATGGGAGCAAAGCCGTCTCGACGACTCCGACATGCGCTGACGGATTAAAGAATCAGGGCGAGAGCGACGTGGACTGCGGCGGACCATGTGGAAAGTGCGCCAGCGGGAAAGCATGCGCGAAAGATGCTGAGTGTGCTTCAGCATACTGTAAGAACAGCGCATGCGCGGTTCGGCCCACCACTACGACGCAGCCTGGTCAGGCGTTCAAGCTGCCGTCCGGGCTCGAGTATGTGGTCCTGCTGATTGCAGCAATAGTGCTCATTGCAGTGCTCGCAGTCGTCGTATCTAAGGTCAAGTTCGGCGGAGGCGGCGCAGCAAAGGCTGCGAAAGGCGACATTTCGGTCGTCAAGGAGCGGACCGAGAACAACGTCAAAGTGACTGTGACCAACGGCAGCAGCGAGAATGTGAAGGATTGTGTCCTTGTGGATGGCATACCTTCGGGTGCCGAAGTCAAGTTCGTGGTCGGGAAGAATGTGAGCAGGAAGCGCAAGCAGCTTGTCTGGACCATCGGAGATTTGCCGGCCGGCGAGAAAGCCGTCCTCGAGTATTCGACCAACACCGATAAGAAGGCTAAGATAGAGAACTTCAGCTTCCTGAGCCAGAATCCCGTTATGGCTAAGATAAACGAGGTTTAAGTATTTTAAGAAGCTATCTAAATAATTAAAAGAGGGCGAAAATGATTAAGTTAACCCAGAAGGTTACTGAGCTGGCTAAGAAGGAGAATATCCAGGAGATAACGATAGCCAACGCAGAGGGTCTTCCGATCACTTCGAATGCTCAGGAGGTCGATAAGGAATCGGCGGAGGGTGTGGACGAAGTGCAGCAGAGGCTTCTTAAGAGCGGCATGAAGTACCTCACCGTCGTTGATAAGAAAGGGATGAAAGTCTTATACTACGACAGTAAGTACTATTACATAGTGCGGTCTCAGAGAACGGTCTCCGACAAGGTGATAGCCAAGTTCCGGCAGCTCCTCGACGGCGAGCTGGCGGAAAGAGAGGGCGAGCGCCATAAGAGAGAGGAAGAGATGAAGAAGGTCAAAGAGGAGCGCGTGAAGAGGGAAGAGCAGGTCAGAAAACTTAAAGAGGAGCGCGAGAAGAGGGAAGAGCAGGTAAAGAAAATCAAAGAGCAGCACGATAAATCAGGTAACGAGGCTCTGAAGATAAAAGAGGAGCGCGAGAAGATGGCCAAAGAAGCCAAGAACATAAAGGAGGAGCGCGAAAAGAACCGGGTGTGAACCCGCTCAGAATCAGTCGTATTATAAACTGATTACGTAAAACATATATATTGGAGGTAAAAAAAAATGTTAGAAAAAATTTTAACGGACCTTAATTCCGTAGAGGGTGTGACCGGATCTTTAGTTACTGGAAAAGACGGTTTAGTGATTGCTCAGAGAGCACCGGCTGGCGTAGATGTTGATCTAGCATCTGCGATGACTGCAACGATATTCGGTACTGGTGACAAAGCGATCAAGGAACTGAAACAGGGAGACATCGTTCAGGGCATGATTGAGGGGACAGCAGGAAAGACATTGATTATCGCGGGTAAGACTGCCATATTGATGGTGATGACGAACCCTAGAGTCAACCTCGGTCTAGTCAGAATCGAGATGACTCGTTGCATAAAGGAAATAGAAGAGTCTCTATAAGCTCACTAGAGCAAATAGATTGGCAAAGGGGTTTGGTTAACCCCTTTGTCATTAGTCCCATTTGGTAGGGTTTCGGGTGTTTGATGGAATACTCAAATGGGAGAAAAAAGTCGAGACACCGCCTTCCTAGGCGAAGTACTAGCGTCGCTCACTAATGCGCAGGGCGTCTTAGGGTGCATAATAACTGATAAGGAAGGAACTTCTCTGGTAGGCCAGTTGCCGCCGGGCATAAACAACGACATCTGTGAGTCTGCGGTAGCTACATTGCATGGTTCTTGTGAGCAGGTCATAGGCTGGGCTCATCAGGGTGATCTGGTCAGCGTTCTCATTGAAGCGGATTCCGGAAAATTGTTGATAGCTAATTCTAGTGACCTTAACATCGTCGTCATGGCGCAGAAGGACGTGAACGTAGGTCTGCTGCGCGTGTCCTTGAGGAGGGCGGCTGATTCTATTGAGTCTGGCGTGTTAGGCAAACCAAAGGAGGAGTTTATCGCACCGACGCCGTCATTGTCGCGGCCCGAAAGTAGGGTCGAGAGGCCTTCAGCCATGCAGGCTGAGGTGAAAAGAATTAAGGAGGTTAGACCAAAAATGGAAGAGATTCCAATACCCACATTGCCGGATCTTCCGGTTAATATAGCTATACCTGATGACCTGTGCGCGAGGGCTGATCTGGAGTTTGACATATATAAGGCCTTGTTCCTTTCGCTGTCCATAGGAGCAGCTAAGGTGTCCGGCGTTGCGCCCACAAGGGGCATGCTGAAGAGATATCTGCCGCAGAGCGAGTGTTCGGCGTTCCTTGATGGTGTCGGCATCCAGCCGAATGCCACATTGGACTTCAAGCGCCTTAAGGAGAACCTTGACAGGCTGCCGCCGGCTGAAAGGGAGAGGGTGCTGAAGGAGAACTTCGGGAAGATAATTTCCAGCCTCGTTTCAGGCTACGGTAGCGTGATGGGTTACGCTCCGCTTAAGGGCATGACCAAGAAAGAGATAGAGTCTGTCATGAAAGCCTATGGCGAAGCCATGCGTAACTTAGGCATAGTCGGCACGATTCCTTCGGAGATATTCCAGTGATCTCCGGATTTTTTTCTTTTTTCTTCCGCTTCGTTTCCCTATTTTTATATCAGCCGACTAATTATAACTGAGAGTACTCGCTTTACTTTCAGTGTACTAAAATGGATCTTCCTAGGGGGGCACGTCTTAAACATGGTATTCTCGCGGATCTTTCAAGGTTCTGCGAGGAGCTTCCTAGGGGCTTTGCCGGTTCGGCTGTTTTTTTCATAAAGTCTGCTAAGAGGTTCTATGAGGCCGCTCTCCTGCTTTCAGAAAGTAAGATAATCGCAGCATCGTTGAAGGATGTCGAGACCGGGACCGAGCTGGCTAAGGGGGAGGCGGTCGAGGAGCTTGTCAGGAAGTTGGCGGCATCCTCAGGCGACTTGGAATTCTTTTCTTTTAGTGACTTAGACATGAAGATCTCTGTTGAACGCAACCTCTATGCGGTGACGGATTCTCCTGTTGAGCTGCCGGTCTTCCTGGAGTCTGTCCTCCTTGAAGCCAAAAAGAAGGCAGATGAGGCGGAGCAGCTGCGTCGCGAAGAGGAGGCGGTCAGGAAGAAAGCTGAGGAAGAGCGAAAGCGCAGCGAGGAGGAGCGCGCGAGAAGGGATGAGGAAAAAAGGCGCTGGGAGGAAGAAAAGAGGCGCCTTGAGCAGGAGCGTCTCCACAAGGATGAGGCTGAGCGCAGGCGTCAGGAGGAAGAGGACCGTAAGAGGAGGCTCGATGCGGAGCGCGCAAAGAAGGAAGAAGAAGAGAGGAAGCGCGGGGAAGAGGAGGAGCGTCAAAGGAAGCTCGAGGAGGAGCGGAAGCGTAAGGCTGTTGAGGAGGCGCATCGTCAGGCTGAGGAACAGGCTCGCAGGATGGAGGAGGAGCGCAGGCGCAAAGAGGAAGAAGAGCGGAAGCGTAAGGAGGATGAGGATAGTAAGCGTAAGGCTGAGGAGGAGGCTCGTCTGAAGGCTGAAGAAGAGAAAAAGCGTAGGGCTGAAGAGGAGCGTGAGAGGAAGGTCGAAGAGGAAGAGAAGCGGATCAAGGCTGAGATCGACGAGGAGGTTCGCATCAAGACCGAAGAGGGGAAGAAGAAGGCGGCAGAGGCGGATAGTAAGCGTAAGGCCGAGGAAGAGAAGAAAAGGAAGGCTGCTGAGGGAGAGGAGGCTCGCAGGAAGGCTGAACAGGATAGTAAGCGTAAAGGGGAGGAAGAGAAGAAGCGTAAGGAGGATGAGGCTCTTAAGCGTAAAACTGAGGAGGAGGCTCGCAGCAAAGCCGAGGAAGCGGAGCGCAGCCGCAAAGAAGAGGAGCTGAAGAAGCAGGTGAAGCGGGCTGCTGATGCTGTGAAGGTGAGTGAAAAGCTGGGTTCTGAGGTCGGCAGGTCATGGGTCGAGGTCGAGGCGAGGAACCGCGGCAGGCTTAAGATCAAGGAGTGGAAGGACAAGGGTTATGTCACAGAGCCGCTTGAAAGCGCTCTGGAGGCGGATGCAGGGGCTTTTGGTAACGCGCTCAAGAAGTTCGAGTTCGATGCAACAGTCCTGCAGAGGATCGAGAAGCAGCTTGATTCTCTTGACACGACAGGATTTGAGGACAGATCTAAGGTGCTTAGATTCAAGCTGAGGGACACTCAGCGGATCGTTGATCTTATGAATGAGGTCACGCAGCTGGAGAAGGACATAAACGCAAGGAAGAGCGCGAAGGCGTCGTCTCAGCCAGCAGCCCATGCAGAGGCGCCTAAGGTCGCAGTAGAAAAGAAGGTAGAACAGAAGGAAGAAGTTGCGCCTCCTGCGCCTGTGAAGGGTGTTTCTAAGAAGGATTCTTTCGCGAATCTTTTGCGTAATCTTGAGATCTCTGCAAAAGACATCAAGGGTGTTGCGGTGACGACGAAGAATGGTCTACCGATTGCGGTAAGACTTTCACGCGAGCTTGACATAGAAGCTTTCTGTGGCATGTCTGCTGCGATGTACGGCGCTGCTGAGACTACTATGATGGAGCTTAGGCGTTCCGCTCTACTCTGGGTGTATACTGAGACAGATGATTCGACGCTCGTTGTCGTGGACGCAGGTTCTTCCGCGCTGCTCGTTGCCCTCATCGGTGCCGGCGCAAATATCGGTCTTGTTCTCGTGAAGCTGAAGTATGCTGCAGACACCGTTAGGACATTGATGAAATAAGCTCCTATATAAACTTTCAGACCCAATTCTTTTTCATGGTAGAGGGTTTAACGCTAGTTCCGACAGACATACGCGGCTTCGATGAAATAGCCGGCGGCGGATTTCCGCCTGGAACATGCATTCTTCTGCTGGTCCCACCATTGATCGACGTCCACCTGTTCTGTCTAGAGTACATATACAAAGGCATCTCGAAGGGCGAGCCGGGGTTGGTAGTCACCATGGACTATTCTCCTGAGGACTTGAAGATCCGCGCCCTACAGTATGGGTGGGTGCTTGTCAGAGGCGAGCAGCAGAACATCCTCCGATGGGTCGACGGCTACTCGCTGAATGCGAGGAAGGACGTGGAGAGCACCGACATAATCAAGAGGATCGGCGGTTCAGTTGCTTTGCCAGACCTCATGATCGGCATGTCGCAGGCTCAGCAGGCCTTCTTTCCAGTCAAGAACTACTATCGGTTCATATTCGATTCACTGTCGACGCTATTCATCTACAATGACCCGAATACGATATACCGTTTCCTGCGCACGATCATACCGAAGCTGCGCATGTCCGGCGGCATCGGCTTCTTCCTGCTCGGAACCGGCATGCATGACCCGCAGATAGAGATGACGCTCCGCTACATGATGGACGGCACCATAGAAGTCAACAACGACTTGGACATGAAGATACTGGGTCTTCCGAATCCTACGCCTATAAAGAATGCTCACATGAGCCTGATGAAGGACGGCTTCGTCGTATCCACAAAATAATTTTTTTTCTGTTTAGAGCTCGAACATGGGTTTGAGTTCTATGCCGGCGCTGGTTATCTGCAGCATCTGCCTATTCCTTGAGTGGTGCACTCCTCTCATCTTGACTACTTGCAGGGTCCTTATGAGGTCGCCCTTGTCTTCGTGCTCCCTTAGAAGTATGACGCCGTCGGCTATGAACTCCTCTATCCCATATACTGAGTACTGGAAAACCATCGGCGGGATCTCGGAGATGAAGAGTGTGGTGCAGTCAAGGTAACCTAGCTGCAGTCCCAGCTCGAATATGAACTCCCTGATGTTCTTATCGCTGCCGAGGCTGTTGCATATCGACGTTATTGAGTCGATGCAGACTCGTTGAGCCTCGCTGTCCCGGATTATTGAGCTTATCATGTTTATTATGCCGTTGACTGTCAGAGGCTCCAGGTTGATCAATCGTGCGTCCTGCGTTATATCCAGGATCTTGACTTTGTCCTCTTCCACAAGCTTTGGGTCGTAGAAGCTGAAGGGTTCGAGGTTCGCTATGATCTTGTCCCTTGGTTCGGAAAGAGATATGTAGATGCCTATCTCGTCGGAGTTCTTTGCGCCGGAGAATAGGAAGTGTTCGGCAAGTATTGTTTTGCCTGTTCCGCAGCTTCCTGCTAATAACACAGAATTTCCTTTTGGGATTCCGCCGCCTAATATCTCATCCAATTCCGCGATCCCTGTTTTTACGAGTTCGACCATTGTTGATGCCCTCTTTTAATTTAAACTTGTCTTAAATACATTACCCAATCATAGTATTTATACTTTGTGGTTGCTTTATGGACTTCTGTGAGCGGGTTCTGCGTATTACGGCACGTATTCCAACTGGAAGAGTGTCGACTTATGGGGAATTGGCGCGGGCGCTCGGCGGAGTACGTTTTTCGCGCGCAGTTGGCACGGCCTTAAACAGGAATCCTGATCCTGTGAAAGTTCCTTGTCATCGCGTCGTCCGCGCAGACGGCCGGGTCGGAGGATACAGTCGCGGAGTCGCTGAGAAGATAAGGCTGCTGGTCAAGGAAGGCATATCTGTGGAGGATGGCAGGGTCTGCGATCTCAGAGATAAGCTCCTTACTGCAGCCCAGCTGCGGCGTCTCTAAGCTGCTCTGCGGTTATCCGGGGAATGCCTTCAAGCTCCACTCCTCCTCCTGTCAGGTTCACTATTCGGCTCTCTGTTTTTTCTGCGAGTTCTTCTAGCATTCTCTTTCCCACTGCGAGTTTTTTTCTCGTGAACTTGGCATCCCTGCTGCCTGAATATTCTCCTATCTTTCGGCCGAAATCCATGCCTGCGAGCGCTATGATTCTCGCACCATAGTGTTCTGCAAGATATGCTGCTCGGTCGCCGTCAGAGAAGCCGCCGAAGTTTCTGAGTCTGCCGAATGGTTTGGTCTGTGTGGTTCCTATGACCTCTTTAAGGTGGGGTACCTGCTCCCTGACGAGTTCCATGTTGTCGCCGTGCGCGAGTACGATTGTTATGCAGCCTTTCTTGTTAGCCTCCAAGGTCGCTTGTGCGTCGCCGTCGAGGTCGGTGACATGAACATGCGGGATGATACCTGCATCCAGGAGAGCTTTTATCGCCCCTCCTGCAGCGATCAGGACACATGACCGATCTAGCCCAGCAGCTTTCACCCTTCCCAGATCCTCCTGCAGCGAAGGTCCTGCCCCAAAGACGATGACGCATGCGCCCTTTAGCATAGTCAGCCTGCGGGCATCAGCTTCCGCAACCAGCCCGTCAAGCAACTCCGCAGCTTTCCGGTCAGCTTCAGCATCCAGCCCGAGCGTCTTTGCTATCTCTTCGTACCGCATCATTTAGGATATTGGTTGCCCGCTTATTTTAACTGAATCAGATAATCTTATCTGTGGGTTAGAATGAAAACAAGAACTGGAACAGACCTTCTTAAGAAGGGTTTTGCGAAGATGGTCAAGGGCGGCGTCGTCATGGATGTAACCAACGCCGAGCAGGCGAGGATAGCTGAGGAGGCTGGTGCGGTAGCGGTCATGGCGCTCGAAAGAGTGCCTGCGGACATCCGCGCCGAAGGAGGGGTTGCGCGCATGGCCGACCCAGAAAAGATCCTTGAGATAATGGATTCTGTCACCATCCCTGTGATGGCTAAGGTTCGAATAGGTCACTTCGTCGAAGCCCAGATAATTGAGTCTTTGGGTGTGGACATGATCGACGAGTCTGAGGTTTTGACGCCCGCGGACGAGAATAATCATATTGACAAGAAAAAATTCAAGATTCCGTTCGTCTGCGGTGCCCGCGACTTGGGTGAGGCGCTCAGGCGCATTTCTGAGGGCGCTGCCATGATGAGGACGAAGGGCGAGCCAGGCACCGGCAACATCGTCGAGGCCGTCCGGCATATGCGGCTCATCAATTCGCAGATGCGGAAAGTCCAGAACATGTGCGATGATGAACTTTATACGGAAGCTAAGAATCTTTCTGTCCCATTATGTAGGCTTAAGGAAGTAAAAGAGCTTGGCAGGCTTCCGGTAGTCAACTTTGCGGCAGGAGGGATTGCAACTCCAGCTGACGCTGCTTTGATGATCCAGCTTGGCGCTGACGGCAACTTCGTGGGCTCCGGCATCTTTAAGTCCGATGACCCGGAGAGGCGGGCGAGAGCGATAGTGGAGGCTACGGCGCATTATGACGACGCGAAGCTTCTTGCGCGCGTCTCCCGCGGTCTTTCTGGTGCGATGAAGGGTCTTGATATAAAGAAGATCGACGAAAAAGACCTCCTGCAGTCGCGGGGTGTTTAAGGCATGTTCATCGTCTTCGAGGGCATAGACGGGTGCGGCAAGTCGACTCAGGCCAGGATGCTCTACGAGTATCTTTCCACTGAAGGCCATAATGTTCTCCTAACGGCCGAGCCGACGAAGAACGTCATCGGCTCATGTGTCCGCGAGATTCTTGCAAGCGGCGAAGAGATTGATCCGCGGGCTCTTGCGCTCCTATTCACAGCCGATCGCTACGAGCACATAGAGAAGGAGATTCTGCCGGCATTGGCGGCTAACAGGATAGTTGTCTCCGAGCGCTACTATTATTCTACGGTCGCATATCAGGCTGCTCAGGGCGTCGACTTCGAGTGGCTGAAAAAGATAAACGACCTTGCGATGGGCAAGCAGCCGGACATAGTCTTCTTGCTTGATGTGGGGCCGGATTTTGCGCTCCCAAAGATCCACGAGAAAGACAATAAGTTCCTGGAGCGTTTGGAGCACCTGAAGAAGAGGGTCGAGGAGCTGCGCAAGCAGTACTTGAACAAACGAAAGATGCTGCAGGGCAGATTCAACACAAAGAAGGCGGCAGGCGTCGTAGTCGCGATGAGCAGGGAGCTTGAGTGCGCCGAGGAAGAGTATCAGAAGGAGAAGTCCAAGTACTTGAAATTCAGGCGCTTCGAAAGACCGACCACGCTCGAAGCCGAAGCCGACAAATATGACGTGTTCCTCGGCCGTGTGAGGGCTAATTATCTGATGTTCGATGGCCTCACTGTATTAGATGGGACGCGGCCAGCTAATGAGGTGTTCGAGGACGTGAAGAAGAAGGTCAGCATCCGCCTCGGGCTGTGATGACATTACCCTTTATTCTGACGTCGTAGCCGAATCTTTTCACAACTTCGATGTTCGTTCTCGCATGCTCACTGATATCGTCTGTGCGCACAACTCCCCCTGCGAGCGCAAGGTACGGAATGATCTGGTCGCACATGTGCGCGTCTAAAGCAGAGTCCGAACCAAGGGCTATAGCAAGCCGTTCAGCAGCTTCCCTTCCCACGTCCTCAGCCCGTTTGCCTCTTTCGCCTAAGGCGTCCGCTCCGAGGATCGTGTTCTCGGTCTGCGCCCACACTGTGACGCCGGAGCCTGGACAAGCAGCATCGTTGTATTCTTCAAGGACTCTTATCTCTGCATCAGGAAACCTGTTATATAAGAAATGTCTTGCTGTCTTCATCTGTCTTTCCGCGACCTTCGCCTTCGAAAGCGTCCTGTGCGCATGCGAAACACCATGTATCTTAAGGAGTCGTCCAGGGCTCAGGAGTTCTATTCTCCTCATCCGAGCAGGTTCGACCGTAAGTTTCACGCAGCCTCCGCCCACTGGATAATATCCTCTTCCCAGTAGCCTTATCTCTCCTTTGTACCCGAATTTCTGGAGCAGGGGCAGCGTCACATGCTGCAGGTAGTCGACCGAAGGACTCCATGCGACGTCGGTGCCGCCTGTTACTGTGACATTTACCTCCTTTTCTGCGAAGGCTGCAGGCACCATAAGGGCCTGTAGGACGAGGGTTATGGAACCTGCGGTTCCGACGTTTATGCTCATCTTTCCGCCGACAATTTTTCCTGGGAAGAAGGTAAGCTCGCTTGAGCCCACTGACAGGCCATCCACCCTACCCTCACATAGCTTCCTTACAGCCTCTATAGCATGCAGGTGCTGCGGCCTGATGCCCGAGTTCGCTCTGCCGGCCCGGATGTTCTTCACATGCACAGGGGTGTCTGTAACCGCGCTCAATGAGACGGCAGTCCGCAGAATCTGTCCGCCGCCTTCTCCAGCTGAGCCGTCGATCGATATCATCTCTTTATTTATTTTGTAGGGTGTACTATATCTAAGCAACCATGGTCGAACTGAAGATCAAGCTGAAGAAGGATCTCTTAAATGAGATAGACCGCATGGTCGACGGAGTCGAAGTGAGGGACAGGTCGCATGCAGTCGAAATAATGCTTTCTCGGATCCTGCACACAAAGAAGGTCGAGCGTGCCGTGATCCTCGCAGGCGGCAAAGGCACCCGGATGCGGCCGTTCACCTACGAGATGCCGAAGCCCATGATCCCTGTGCAAGGCAAACCGCTGCTGCAGCATATCGTTGAGCTCATCAGGAAGTACGAGATCAGGGAAATAATATTATCTACCGGCTACATGGGCGACAAGATCCGCGAGTACTTCGGTAATGGATCAAAGTTCGGCGTGGACATAACCTATGTCGAGGAGAAGGCTGAGATGGGTACTGCAGGCGCGCTGCACCTGATGGAGGACTCGCTTAAGGGGCCGTTCCTGATGTTCAACGGCGACATCCTGGCGAACATAGACCTCCATGATTTCATAATCTTCCACCGCGAGAATAAGGCGGCGGCTACGATAGCGCTCACTCCAGTAAAAGACCCGTCCAGGTTCGGCGTGGCGAATCTCCGAGGCAACAGAGTCCTTGAGTTCATTGAGAAGCCGAAGGATGGCAGCGTCAAGTCGAAGCTCATCAATGCCGGAGTCTATGTGATGGAGCCTGAAGTCTTAGACTACATCCCTAAGGGCAGATCTATGATGGAAGTCGACGTCTTCCCGAAGCTCGCCAAAGAAGGCAGGCTCTTCGGCTATCCTTTCGACGGCCAGTGGTTCGACACGGGAACGCATGAAGCCTACGAGCGGGCCATAAAGGAGTGGCGCGGCATCAAATGAAGATAAGATGACGATCTTTCGTGCTTATGATATTCGAGGAGTCTACGGCAAAGACCTCACAACTGAGGTGGCTGAAGACCTCGGCAAAGCCTTCGGGACCTATGTCGGCGGGGGGCTGATAGCAGTCGGCCGCGACTGTAGGCTCAGTTCCCCAGTTTTGCGCACTTCCCTTATTGCAGGGCTTTCTTCTGCTGGCTGCAGCGTTCTGGATGTAGGGATGGTGCCGACTCCGTTACTGTATTTCTCTCTTCATCACCTGAAGGCAGATGGAGGGATAATGATCACCGGCTCACATAATCCTGCGGAATATAATGGATTCAAGCTCTGTAAGGGCACTGCGACCTTGTTCGGCGAAGACATCCAGGATATATCAAGGATAATAGCATCCGGGAAATTTGCAACAGGAGGCGGCAGCACCACTGAAAAGGGGATAATAGAAGATTACATCCGTTTCGTCAGCAAAAAGATCAAGCTGCCTAGGAAGCTGAAAGTCGTCCTTGACGCAGGCAACGGCGCTGCTGGAGAGGTTGCTGTCCGCATCTTCAGGGAGCTCGGCTGCCAGGTCATCCCGCTCTACTGTGAGCCGGACGGCAGGTTCCCTAATCATCACCCTGATCCGACCGTCGATTCTGCGCTCGCTGACCTGATAGCGAAGGTGCGAGCAGAGAAAGCCGATTTCGGCGTCGCTTACGACGGCGACGGCGACCGAGCGGGTTTCGTCGACGATTCTGGTGATATAATACGCGGCGACCAGGCACTCATCCTTTTCGCAAGATCTATCCTTGAAAAACATAAGGGAGCGAAGATAATCTTCGAGGTCAAGTGCTCTCAGGCAGTCATCGAGGACGTATCTGCCCACGGTGGCGTGCCGATAATGTACCGCACCGGCCACTCCTTCATAAAAAAGAAGATGAAAGAGGAAAAAGCGCTTCTTGCCGGCGAGATGTCAGGGCACTTCTTTTTTGCGGACGATTATCTCGGCTATGATGACGCCATATTTGCGTCGCTGCGGATGGCATCCCTGCTTTCCGATTCGAAAAAGAAGCTATCTGAACTAGTTTCCTCGATTCCGAAGTACGAGTCTACGCCGGAGATCAGGGTCCGGTGTCCTGAGGACCTCAAGTTTAAGGTAGTTAAGGATGTAGTCGAAAGATTCAAGCAGACCAACGAAGTCATCACCGTCGACGGCGCCAGGATTCAGTTCGGCGACGGTTGGGGTCTTGTGCGGGCATCCAACACTGAGCCTGCTCTTATCCTGCGCTTTGAGGCTAAGACAGCAAAGCGTCTTGCCGAGATACGCAAGATTGTCGAATCCGAGCTTAGGAAGTATCCTCAGATTGCAAACAACCTATGATCTCTTAACTTTATGGAAAAAATTGAGCGGGATGCAGGTAGCATCCTTACGGAGCATGTGGAGTCTCTTCTGAGGCGTGGCGGCTTCAAGATGAAGAAGAACGTGGTCTTTAAAGTCAAGGACCGTGCCGAGGTCGCTCCCTTTGTTGCTGTTTCTCCGTCAGGCACCGAGATCATTGTCGACTGCGATGAGGTCATGACCGAGACTAACCAGTTCGTGAGGCCCATACTTGAGAAGCTTCAGGAGAAGCGGACGAGACTGGGTGTGGAGAAGGTCCTCTTGGTCACGACCCCGAAGCTTGCGACGAAGCAGGGTTTCGATTATGTCATCGGCGTTTTGTCTTATGCGGCGCAGGGTGTGTACTACTGGGACTCCTATGAGTTGAAGAGGCTTTCCTTGCTGAAGGATGCTGAACTCAGGGCTGAGATAATCAAGAACCTGAAGCTGGTCCGGATCAAAGACGGGGATGGAGTATTTCGGGCGGGTGATGGAAAAGATGCGCCCACGCAGGATCCGAATTCTATCTCGTCTACTGTCAAGGATATTCTTTCTGCCGCACCGCCCATAACTCCTCGGTATCAGAGCGGGTCAACTGAAGCCGAAGCAACCGAGCAGTCGCATGAGGATTTTTTCTCTGATAAGGCATTGATCCTACTTATTGGCGGCGGGGTGGTCTGTCTTTTGGTTGGCTTGTTCTTTTTCTGGAAGACTATTGAGGAGCTCCTCAGCGGGCTATCGAATATAATGGGATTGCTGGTGCTGTTCTTGCTGATCATGGGGCTTAGTCTATATGCTACTGACTAGTTTCTGAGATATCAAGATAGAATTATGGCGCTATAGTGATATATCAACACCCTCTACTTCAGAAGGTCCTTAGGCACCCGCTGATGCCTGAGGAGGTCCTCAAGCTTCTCTTTCTCCCGTATGACTTCTACGGTTTCGCCCCAGACGAGTATCTCGGCGGGCCTCACCCTCTGATTATACTGGCTGGACATCGAAAAGCCGTAGGCTCCAGCATCATAGAATATGATGATATCGCCCTCACTCACCTTCGGAAGCTTCCTTCCTTTAGCGAAGACGTCACCTGACTCGCAGATGTTCCCTACGATATCGTATGTCTCCGTCGCTTCCTTGCCCAGTCTATTGAGGACCTCAGTTCTGTGATACGAGTCGTACATGGCCGGCCTGACCAGTGCATTGAATCCTGCGTCGACGTTCACGAACTTCTTGTAGGGCGTCTCCTTCACGCCGTTTACTCTGCACAGTAAGACTCCTGTGGTCCCTACGATGTACCTGCCAGGCTCCAGCCACAGCTCAGGCTCATAGCCCAGCTTCGGGACATATTCCTTGAGCACGGAAGTTATGGCTTCCGCGTACTCATCCGCCGTCGGGACGGCATCTCCCTTATAGGATATGCCGAGGCCGCCGCCGAAGTCTATGAACTTCAGCTGTATCCCGATGCCTTTCAGTTCCAGCGCAAAGGCCATCATCTTCTCTGCCATCTCTCGGAAGATGCAAGCGTCGGTTATCTGCGAACCGATGTGCGTGTGCACTCCAGTTATTTCTATCCACGCGAGCTTCTTCGCCTCCTCATATGCCTTAAGCGCAAGACCGTTCTCCAGGTGTATGCCAAACTTCGATTCAGAAAGCCCTGTAGCTATCTTAGCATTTGTCTTCGGGTCGATAGATGGGTTGACTCTGAAAGATACTTGCGCAGTCTTCCTCTTGCCCTTAGCTATCTTCTGCAGTCGCCGCAGCTCGCCGGTTGAATCCAGGTTTATGGTCACCCCAGCATCTAAGGCCGCAGCTAGCTCCTCGTCTGTCTTGCTGTTGTTCGAGAATATTATGTTCCGGGCCTTGATGCCGACCTTCAGTGCGACGGCCAGTTCGCCACCGGATACTGCGTCGATGCCGCAGCCCTCCTGCCGCAGTATATGGCAGACTGCAAGCGACGGGTTCGCCTTCAGCGCATAGAACACCCGCACCCTCTTGTACCTGCCCTTGAACGCAGACAGGAACGTCCGATAGTTTCTCCTTATCAGCTCTTCATCGTACACGTAGATGGGTGTGCCGAACTTTGCGGCGACCTTCAAAAGGAAACCTGAGTCCATTTTAATGCCTGCTTGTAATATTATTTGAGTTGGCGTTTAAAATGGAGAGGCTTACCCCGGATTTCAGGTTCGACGCAGCACCGATCGAAGAGAAGCTAAAGAAGATAGCCAGCGAACTTGCGAAGAAGGACTATGATGCAGAAGCGTTCAGGGAAAAAGTCATCTCGCAGGGCTTTGCGATAAAGAAACTGTCACCTGCTCTCAGGAAAAGATCCTCTTTTCTTGCCGTCGACTCCTCAATAGTCAAAAAAGAGCTCCGCCAGCACGCCCTATGGGCCTCTCACTGCGTCGTCCTCTACTCTGAGTTCGACGGCCGAAAGCACCCTGACCCCCTTGCGCAGGGCATGGTGTCTTACGGCAACCTCATGTACGACTCATACCTGGACCTCGGCGTGTTCTCACCCTACCGGCACATAGAGTCGCGGGCCAATTCTCTGCGGGTAGCCAACGAGTACTCCTCACTTATCCTCTCCTACAAGCGTGCAGGCCTTTCGAGCGTGGACTATTTCCTCGTCGACGGTAGCCTCCAGACGACAGTGCGGCGGCTGAAGGATGAAGTGAAGATGTCAAAGTTCCCGGAACACAGTGTCGCCCTCAACTTCCATAATGAGCTGCTCTCACTAGGTAAAGTGATCGGCCTAGTCGAAGACTCGCACTCATGCGACCTGTCGAAGAGAATAGGCCTCGAGGTGACGAATTCCACGTTGATGGACATAATCCTCGCAGACAACGAGTACGTCGCATTCAAGAAGGACGATATAAACGTCTGCCACGTGAAACTCCCGGCTAAAGCCCTTAACTACACGCACTCCCGGAAAAGCAGCCATCTTGTGGTGCGGTGGGAGTTCTCATACGACGACTACGAAGCGGATCTTTCGAATCTCGCAGCACTTTGGGCGAAAGAAGACGACATATTTCACACCCAGATCTATCCGATGCGCGTCACCGACTACCTAACACGACGGCTGAAGGTCGGTGGCATGCTCGACTCCCTCATAGAAGAAAGCGGTCTAGAACCCCTATATCGGGACATGCGCGAAGCCTAGATCCTGACTATCTCAAGATTCGTCGCCTCAAGCAGTCCAAGGATCCGCTGCTTCTCCTCGCCCATACCCTTCTTTTCGACGAGCGCAGCCGCAGGCTGCGGCGTCGTCCTTTCAATCATCTGCTCTATCATGCTGGCATCCACCTTATCGAGGCTGTGTTTGGGGCAGATGTGGCCTAAAGCATATTCCTCGACCTCAGAGAACTTTCTGCAGTAGTGGCCTCCGCCGAAGCCGATTGCCGCAGGGACATCAGTCGGCTCAGCGGCCAAGAGTTCACCGATCGCATTGGTGATGGCCTCGCATGCTATCAGATTGTTCCACTGTATTTCGCCGCTTCCAACCTCAATGAACATGATTGGAAAACTAAAAGACGTCGGACCATGATGAGTCGCCTCCAAACACACTCCATAATCAAGTTTCTTCTCATTCTTTTCTCTTCTGAGGAGCGAAAGGGCCTCATGCAGGTACAATGCAGGAGCGACCCCAAGCTCACTCGCCTTTCCGCCGAATGCTGCGTCGCCGAAGTTTCCGGGCGCATGCGCCGTCAGCACTGGAAGACCTGACTCGGACCGATGCTTTGAGGCGACCACGCAGACATCAGGCTTAATGTCAAGGTCAGTGAGATACAGCACGCTGTCAGGCACCTCAATGACCTCAAAGCGAGGCTGCATCTCCCTCAGAAGATGCACTATATTCTTTCCGGCTGCGTCTTTTGTTGAGAACAAAACTACTTTTTTGCGCATTTTAGTTCTATTCCATCGACTATGGCCGTTACTCCGATCTCTGTTTCAAGTGCTTTTATCTCCTCGAGGTTGGAGCGGGTAGCAGGCATCTTTGGCACATGCGGGCATTTCTCTGCCTTCTTCGCGAGCTCGTAGGTCCCGATCTTTCTGGCTCGTTCTATGATCTCTTCCTTGTCCATGCCTATCAGGGGCCGATAGATCGGAGAAAAAACTTCGCTGAGGACTTCGAGGTTTTCGAGCGTCTGGCTTGCGACCTGCCCCATGTTGTCGCCGGTGACTATGCCGTGCGCCTTCTCTTGAGCAGACACTTTGGCGGCGATCCGCAGCATCGTCCTCTTGCAGATGACGCATGTGAGTCTTTCCGCGTGCGCGCCAATCTTTGCGAGAATACTCTCATAAGGCGCAGCATATACCCTTATCTTGTGTGCAGCATATCCTTCAAGCACGTCTAGCGTCTTTTTGATCTCATCCTCAGATCCCAGGTGCACTACCACTATCTCGCAGCCTCGGTGCATCATCATCCATGCTGCGACAGGTGAGTCTATTCCTGTGGAAATAAGGCAGATAACCTTCCCCTGGCTCATGTACGGTAGTCCGCCGACGCCGGGGATCTTCCTGTCGAAGACGTACGCGTCTTCGTCCACTATTTCCGCGAATATGGTCTTTTCCGGTTTCGTCAAGTCGACAGTAAGCTTCCTGTCTTCGAGGATGCGCGAGGATATCGCCCGTTCGGCGTCCATGCTCGAAAACGGGTGTGTGCCGGTCCGTTTAACTCTGACGGCGAAACTGTCGTCGGGGAGGATTACCTCAGCAGCCAGTTTTGCACCCACAGCCGACAGCTCTCCCAAATCCGCTTTTACCTTGATCGCAGGACTGGCCGAAACGACGCCGAATACGCTGCTCACCGCAGCCGCTACTCCTTCAGCGTCCTCGGCTTCGACATAGATGCGGTGCCGGCTTCTGATGATCTTTCCTCGAAGGCTTCGTCTCTCGAGTGTAAGCCTCATATTTTCGACGAGCCTGTCCTCGAACCTCCTTTTGACGTACTCGCTCTTAAGGAATATCTCGCCGTACCTTACCACCACAATGTCATACATTTTTATTTCAGTACTGCTAATAGAATAAAAATTGATACGCTGAGGATAAAAATGAGTCTTATATCTACTTTGGATGATGAGGTAAGTAACATATCTGCTTTAATATTCAACCCAAGCAAGTTCTTTGAGGAGATGCAGACGAAATCATCAAGCTATATGATGAGATACCTGTTTATCGCATCCATCCCGCTTTTTGTCGGATATTTCCTTAATCTATACTTTAAGGCGGGGTTTCCTGAAACTGAGTTCAAATGCTCTGAAGCCGCTGCAGTAGAATCTGCGATAATCTCTGTGCTAACTCTGGTCCTGACGGTCCCAACAGCCAGTTTGCTTCTTTCCTTGATCAGCAAAAACCTCTTCGAAAAAAGAGTTGGGGCGGACGAGATAGCCACACTAATAGGCTACCCGATGGCGATAGTTCTCTTAAGCGGCATACTAAGGGCGCATGTTTACACAGTGTTCCTCCATTATGGGGGTATTGGGTATGGCGTCTACCTGCTTTACTCTGGCATCAGCGTAAGATACGGGTTCGATAAAGCCCTTATGAATTTCATAGTTTTCCTATTAGCCATGTCGCTCGTATTGATAATCATCGCCGGAGCGCTGATATCGACATTCAGCATAATCTTAGCTATATCGGACTTAATCGGCCTATCCTCCATCATACCGATCATAAACATACCAAGCTACTGCTACTAAGCCGAACCGCGGAGGGGAGCGCCCCTCCCCAGTTCAAGGTTTCTCCTGACCCTCCCCCATAAGCGGAGCTTTCCGCCCTTAGGAATCCTACCCTCCATGGCTTCGCCCCATGCTGGGGCGAATACCTTATTTCTCGGAAAAATAAAACGGTTGCCGTTAGTTCTAGTGGAAAAGAAAAAGGTTGCGGGAGAAGGGGTTCGAACCCTCGAAGGCCTTCGCCACTAGGTCCTAAGCCTAGCCCCTTAGACCGCTCGGGCACCCCCGCATAAAGATAAAATCGTGTTTTTGGGGCTGATTTATTGATATAGTATCCAGCCCATAAAAGTCCAAAAAGCGCAGTATAGCAGCCCTATAACTCGGTTTCCAGCCGCCGCCTATTCTTGGACTATCAGGCACCTTGCTTGATACTCGCCTAGTATCAGGCACGGTGCTTGATTCTCCCCTGAAGGAAGGTATTTATGTTATACTCAAATTGGAAATATAAAGCCGCCGAGCCCGAAACAGGAAAACAACCATGGACGCTGCTGGGGATATACCTGCCAGAAGCCACATCTAGGCTTGTGTAGGACGAGCTTACCAGAACAACCTGACGGCGCGCAGAAACAAAGGAGGCGGCCTCATGCTGGGGCTGAAGATGATCCGTTTGCCCGGCGGGACCTGAAGGTTATATTCCGGGAAACGTAAATAGTGGTATATGGTGTCAAAACCCTTCCAGAGGAAGATGCATCATCTTATCTTTTTGATTCTCTTAGTCATTTTCTTCGGTGGCTGTATAGGTTCACAACAGCAGTCGACTTCGACCACGGAGCCCACTACTCTGCCGCAGCATCCGGAGACTTTTGAAGTGAAGATCACTTTGTTGACTTGCCATTGGACTCCGAAGGTGGGCGAATATGGGGCCAAGAGCGATTGCGTTCAGATCATCTCGAAGGGGGCGGCTCAGGGGCCGGTTGGGGCGCGCCTTGAATTGCCTTTCCTCGCATGGTCTACCGACGGATTCGATTGCGGAGTATGGGGGCATGAGACCGGGGCGCTTGTGGGGGCTGGCCATACCTGCGTCCGTGGAGAAGGGCAGCCTGAAAAAACGAATTGGACGGTGAACACTGGAGGCGACGACTGTCCTCTGAAGGATTATTTCAAAAACGACATCTCCCACACCGTTAAGCTCTATAGGCGTGATGCGGTGACTCCAGAAAAAGTGGCTGCGCAGCATACTGTCTGCCAGTGATAAGGAGAAAAAATGGATTGTGCATTATGTAAGAAGCCGATTTCCAATTATCATCCTGAGCTTAATCACCTAGTAGTCGACGAATCTCATTCTGTAGACATCTGTTCGGAATGCGTCGATAAATTCCTTAAGTGGCAGCAGGGCGTATACACGAAGCTTTTCCCTACGAAAGCCGCCAAAAAGAGGTACGAAAAAATCTGAAGTAATCACCTCATGTTTATCATCCCCTCCTGACTCCACAAAGCTTATCCGCGGAGCTTAAGCTTAGAGGATATACGATCAGTCGCATTCGGTGTATTCTTTCGGGAAGTCGACTGTTCCGGCTGCGTCCTTCAGCGCTCCTTTCTTTAGTTCGAGTGCCATGACTGCTTCGTCCGGGCATTCGAAGGAGACCTTCATCCCCCATTTGCTCGCCTTCGAAAATCCGAGCTTGGGGTAATACTGCGGGTGGCCGACGACGACCACGGACTCATAGCCTAGGTGTTCTGCGGCCTTCAGGCCTTCTTTTGTGAGCTTCTCTCCGACGCCTCTATGTTGGAATTCCGGCAGGACTGAGAGCGGCGCGAGGCAGAGCGTCGTCTTCTCCGGGTCTGATCTTATCTTCAGTGGAAAAAACAGTATGTGTCCGATTATCTTGTTCCTGTAGACTGCGACGAATGATAGTTTCGGCTCGTATTCGTCTTTTTCGCGGAGTTTTTCGACTAGGGTCGCTTCGTTCTTTTGGCCGAAGGCCGCCTCTATGACTGAAGAGATATGCTCGATGTCACTTGAGTTCTCCGGCCGGATGATGGCGTTCATTGTGCGCACTGTTCCGTTTTTTTGGCTTCTTTCACGGACTTATAGAAAAAGTAGCCTATGACTATGAAGGTTATTACTGGAGAGAGCCATTGGGGTATCTCTAGGCTGAAGCTGTCTGCTATCATGATGATGCCGAGGAAGAATATGGAGTACATGGCGCCGTTCTTGAGGTAACAGTACTTCTTTATCTTGTCCACGTACTTTATGGTGACTTCCCGGACTACGAAGGCTCCGAGTCCGTTGCCTAAGAGTATGAGGGGCACAGAGAGAGTGAATGCGAATGCTCCTATGACGCCGTCTATGGAGAATGTGGCGTCTATGACTTCAAGGTAGAGTATCTTGCTTATGTCCGTCGCATTTCCTCCCATCAGTTTCCTCTCCTGCTCTTCTGCGTTGCTCTTGAAACCGTGTGTGATGAAGAATGCCGTCGACCCGGTTACTGCGCCGAGGGCCATCAGGGGGTGTCCGGTGTCCAGTGTGAGCCAGACGATGACCGTCAAAAGTATGGACACTACTGCATAGAACCATACGCCTTGGCTGCTGATGAATTTTTCTCCGCGGAGGCCGAATTTTTTCGGCTCCAAAAAGAGCCAGTGGAAGAACAGGAAAACGAGGAATATGCCTCCGCCGACGAGGAGGACGGGCGCGGATTCTTCAACTGCCGCAACAACGGCGGGGTCGCTGGAAAGTGTGCTCATGAAGGCGCCTATCGGCCCAAGTGAAGGGTTAGTCGCCCAGACGATGGCCCAAGGCAGTAGGCCGCGCACCAAAAAGACTGCGATGATCAGGCCCCAGAAGAGGAATATCTTCCGGTACTTCGGCTTCATGGTCGCCAATACGTCCGCATTGATGACTGCGTTATCTATGCTGCTTATGGTCTCGAACAGGCACAGTCCTGCGACCGTTAGGATGATGGTTATTATATCGAACATACTGTATCATCTATTAATGAAGTCAAAGTAAAAAATCGTCAACTGGGGGAGTCAGATGTTTTTTCTGATATCGTTTTGGATTGTTTTCAGATTTTCGTCTCCCAGAAGTTCGACCATCGGCTCCACCATCGCCAGGTATGTGGCGTTGTTTGTTGCTATTGCTTTTGCGCCATAGTACCTGAATCCGGTTTCGTTTATCTGGTCGTAGTAGCCGACGGCAGCGTTCGCGTACCTTTGTGCTGAGGTTTTGTCGCCGAGTTTGGCGAGGGAATAGTATGCGGCATAGAAGTTGCATTTGCCGGCGCTAGTAAGGCTGCCTGCATCCAATTCTCGCTGGTTCTCGAGCATGTAGGTGTCTACGACAAGAGTCCAGTATATCTGGGCTGTTTCATTTTTTCCTTCTCGGACATAGCATTTGGCGGCCTTCTCGTAGTCGTCTATCGCATAATGGAATCTTCCTTTGAAGCTTGTGTCCGAAAGCCTTTTTTCGGCAGAGGCTGCGAAATCATTGCACATGTCCTGTTTTTGTTCTACGCAGCCCGCAACCAAAAGAATCAAGGTCAGGGCACTGAAGCATCGAAGTAATTTGAATTCCATATATGGATATCCTATCTAAAATATAAAAACTCTGCGGACACGACCTGCTCGCCGACGCGGGTCTTCAGTTGAACAGCAGTTGTGCTATCAGCGGCAGTATCCCGAAGACGAGCGTTATTGTCAGGATTATGTAGGTTAGGACGCTGATTACGATGATCCTCCAGTGTGTTTTCGCGTCCTTTATCGAGCATGTGCCGTGGCACCGGTTCCTTATGGTCAGGTAGACTGAGGCGATGAGGAAGACTGTTCCGAGGATAAAGAAGACCATCTCATACCGTGATATCTGGAGCGCGGCTGTGATGCTTCCAACGCCTGTTGCTGCTGAGAGGAATGCGAGTGCGAGCGGCAGACTGCAGCAGCTTGCTGCGATGATGCTAGCCTTTATCCCGGTTTTTATTCCTTCCAGGTCCATTTTCTATGGGATCATTGTGTCGTTCAATACTGTGACATCAGCTCCGCTTCTCATTATCCTGATGACTGCTTCCTGTGTGGTGCGCGTTGGGTCGTATATTATCCACGTCGTCCTCTGCCGGAAGCCGAAGTTCTGTGCGATGATCCCGTCCTGCTCCTGGAACGCCTTTGAGGTCGCAGGCACGCAGCTTGGGCAGATGAATGCGACGTCCAGGAACAATTGGCGGTAGCCTTTGCCGCTGTACTTCACCCGATAATAGTCGAGGGTCGTGCTCGTAGTCGAAGTCGAGGTGCTGGACGTCGTCGTCGTGCTCAAGGAGGAGCTTGAGCTGCTGGGTGCGGTACTGGACGTCGTAGTCGATGTGCTCGTTGAGCTTGAGGTGGTGCTGCTACTAGAAGTCGTCGTAGGCGCCGTCTCCTTACCGTACTCTGTGACATAGATCAGTAGGCCGAATAATATGATCGCAGCAAAGATGCCAAGAAATATCTTGTTTTCAGTCAGTTTCATTATACGCTCTCCAAAATAATACTGGAAGTTGGTGCATAAATCCTGGTGCATCGCCGGTGTTTTAAGTTGTGGGACAAATAGTTAATATGGCGAAGTTCAGGTGCACTATCTGCGATTTTGTCTATGATGAGGCGGCTGGAGGCGTGGAGTTACCCGAGCTTCCATGCGATTGGGTGTGTCCGGTATGCGGTGCCCCAAAGGATATGTTCGAGGAGCTGCCATGAAATTCATAGCTCCTTTGATGATCGAGCATCGGCTGATCATGCGGATGGTGAGATTACTGGAAGAGCAGTTGACTGACATCGATTCAGGCGGACGGGCTGACGCGGACTTCATCTATCATGCCGTCGACTTCTTCAGAACTTACGCTGACAGGACCCACCATGGGAAAGAAGAGGATATCCTGTTTAAGGCGCTTGCAGGAAAACCGCTTTCAGAAGAGCATAAACGGATAATGGGCGAACTGCTGGAGGAGCATGTTTGCGCAAGAGCGAAAGTTGCGGGTTTGTTTGAGGTAAATGCGCGGTATTCCGGCGGCGAGAAGCAGGCATTAGGCGAGATGAAGCCCTTCCTGGAGGCGCTGATCAGTCTTTATCCGAAGCATATTGAGAAAGAAGACAGGCATTTTTTCATCCCGGCCATGGATTACTTCACCGAACCTGAGCAGGAGCTTATGCTAAAAGAGTTTTTCGAGTTCGATCGGAATATGATCCATGAAAAATACAGGAAGGTGGTGGAAGGATTCGAGTAAGACCTGTTTTTAGCTTCTGTTTTCTTTATCTGTATCATGAACCTGAAGGTCTTTGCATTATTCATGGTGTTCGTCGTCTTCTGCGGCTGTGTTTCTGAGCAGAAATCCGAGAAGTCGTGTGTCGTCGACTCGGATTGCGCGTGCGGTATGCGTGTCGGCACAGGCGACTGCTTCTATGGGAATATCGAGTTCGTGAATACCAGCGGCCAGTGCCCAGACTACTGCAGCGGGATAGGCGGCCACTTCGTGCTCAGGTGCGTGAATGCGACCTGCATGCAGGTCAGAAAGTCGCCGAATTAGTCTTTGCGTCTCTATTTATTCGGTCCATCCCATTGTTAACCTGAATGAAAATCACTGCCGTAGGGGGCTATAATGCAGTCGGCCGAAACATGACTGGTGTCTCAGTCGGAAAGGAGACTGTGGCCATCGATGACGGTATCCGGCTTGATACTCTCCAGATGTACGACAAGGAGGTCGAAATGCTGGAGGACAAGAGCCTCGAAGACCTCATCCGGATGGACATCATCCCCGACGCTTCTCTATTGCATAATGTGAAGGCGCAGCTCATATCCCACGGGCACCTCGACCACGTCGGAGCATTGCCGTTCAATAAGCCGAAGGCGCCGATAGCTTCCACCCCGTACACGATGGAGATTGCGAAACGGGAATACAAAGGCGGCGACTTCCATTCCTTGGACTACGGGGAAGAGTTCCACATACACCCTGGCTTGTCCGCAGAGTTCTTGGAGGTCACCCACAGCATACCTCAGAGTTCTATAGTCGTTTTGCACACGCATGAAGGGGACGTCGTCTATGCGAGCGATTTTAGGTTCGACAACAGCTCCCAGATAGCTCGGACTGATTATAAGCGGCTGCGTGAGCTGGGAAGCGGCAACGTAAAGGCGTTGATAGTTGAATCGACCCGCAGCAAGGTCGAAGAGAAGACGCCGCCTGAGTCTATCGTGAAGGCGAAGCTTTTAGACGTCATGGAATTCATCGACTCAGGGCTCATAGTCGCGACGACGTTCTCGACTCATGTCGAACGCATCCAGACCATACTGGATGTCGCGGAGAAGAGTGGCAGGACGCCGCTTATCTTGGGGCGGTCGATGATAAAGAACATCGAGCTTGCGAGAAGGTTCGGCCTCCTAGAATTGCCGTCCAGCGCAAAGCTGTTGGCGACGGCTAAAGCCATCACTGCGGGCTTGCAGGAGATCAGGAGGAGGGAGGATTACTTTGTTCTGGCGACCGGCCACCAGGGCGAACCTGATTCCGTTCTTTCGAGGATAATCGACGGCACCCTACCATTCAAGATGAGGAAAGACGACTCGGTCCTCTTCTGCGCCGACGTCATTCCATCACCCATAAATCGCGCGAGCCGATACGTCCTGGAATCGAAGCTGAAGGGCTTCGGCGCCAACATATTCACTGGATTGCACGTCTCAGGCCACGCTTCAAGGGAAGACCACAGGTATCTATTGAAGATGCTGAAGCCCGAGCACATAATACCGTGCCACGGAGACATCGGGATGCGGGCAAACTACGCGGCCCTGGCTGCTGAGGAGGGCTACGAGCTGAACCGGCAGGTGCATCTGCTCATGAACGAAGGCAGCATAGACATATAATACGATGGACAAGGTAGTGTTGGAGACGAACTTAGAGGGCGCAAAGCTTTTGTTCCGCGGTAAGGTCAGGGACATATACGACTTAGATGATCGGCTGCTCATCGTCGCCACCGACAGGATCTCTGCGTTCGACTCTATTCTTCCGACAGGCATCCCGAATAAAGGGAAGGTCCTGACTCAGCTATCCGCATACTGGTTCAATCAGATGAAGGATATTGTGCGTAATCACATGATAACTGTGGACGTCAGCAAGTTCCCGGAGGAGTTGCAGAAGCATTCAGACCTACTCTCTGGGCGGTCCATGCTCACCATCAAAGCGAAACGGATCGATGTCGAGTGCGTAGTCCGCGGCTACATCTCAGGTTCCGCTTGGGAGGAATACAAGAAGAGCGGCTCGTCCTGCGGGATAAAGCTGCCGGCCTGTCTTGCCGAATCGGATAAGCTGTCGGAACCGATATTTACGCCGGCCATAAAAGCTGCAAGCGGCCATGACGTGAATGTCTCGGAGGATAAGGTCGCAGAGCTCTTGGGTGGGGACCTTACTAGCGAACTGCGGGAGACGAGCATCAGGATATATGAGCGCGCGGCTAAGAGTGCTGAATCAAAGGGCATCATCATCGCGGACACGAAGCTGGAGTTCGGTCTGCTCGATTCGGAGGTCATCCTCATCGATGAGCTGCTGACGCCGGATTCTTCACGGTTCTGGTCGAAGGCGGACTATCGGCCGGGCGTCTCCCAGAAGAGTTTCGACAAGCAGTTCGTGCGGGACTATCTTAAGGGTATAAAGTGGGATATGGAGCCTCCGGCGCCGTCTCTTCCGGGTGATATCGTCGAGAAGACGGCCGAAAAGTACCGGCAAGCCTATGAGCGGTTGACTGGCAGGAGAATTTAACGGGTTTTTATTGAAAAAACCATTTAATTAAATGAGGGCAGAATGCGTACTGGAAAGATTAAGACTGGGCTTGATAAGCTGGTGAACCTCGTCAACAAGAAGGGCGAGATCAAGATGTCCGAGGCCGCGCAGATGCTCGGCATGGACGAGGCTTCTCTGAACGAGTTCGTCAAAGTCCTGTTGGATCACGAGATTCTTGAGCTCAAGTACACCTTCGTCGGCGACAAGATCCTGAAGAAGGGCTCCAAGATCGCAGGAGCCATGGCCGAGGCGGAGATAAAGAAGGGGGAAGAGGAGACGGGAGAGCCGAAGGAAACTGAGGAGGTCGACAAGTACCTTGATACCATCAAGCAGAAGATAGCGGCGAAGAAGCGCATCGGCGTCGAACCTAGGAAGGCCTCTGAGGAGCAGCAGGCTGAAGAGGAGGCGGATGAGGCGGATGATTCTGGCGGGGAGGATGAGACTGAACGCAGGCGCCGGGAGGGCGAGGGGGCTCGTCGCCGCGAGGAGGATGAGCGCCGCAAGTCCGAGGATGAACGCAGGAGCCGCGAGGATGAGGTTCGTAAGACGCGTGCTGAGGATGAGCGTCGCAGAGCTGAGGAGGATGCCCGTAAGCGTGCTGAAGATGAGGCTCGCCGTAAGACTGAGGAAGATGGCAGGCGCAGAGCGGAAGAGGATGAGCGCAGGATGCGGGATGAGGATGCTCGCCGCAGATCTGATGAGGAGCGCAAGAAAAAAGAAGAAGAGGATCGCAGGCGTAAGGAAGATGAGGCTCGCCGCAAAGCTGAGGATGAGCGTCGCAGAGCTGAGGAGGATGCCCGTAAGCGTGCTGAGGATGAGCGCCGCAAGTCCGAGGATGAGCGCAGGATGCGGGATGAGGAGGTCCGTCGCAGATCTGATGAGGAGCGCAAGCGTAAGGAAGAAGAAGAGCGTAAGCGTCATGAGGACGAGATCCGTAAGAAGGCCGAGGAGGATGCTCGCAAGAGGATTGAGGAAGAGGATCGTCGTCTGAGGGAGCAGGAACTTATCAAGCGGACTGAGTCCGTGTCGCAGAAGCAGGCTGGCGTCAACCGGAAGGAGGACCGTATCAGGCTTCTTGTGGAGATCTCTGCAGACGATGAGGCGTTGAACGGCCTGGAAGCCCAGCTCAAGGAGATGAAGCAGAAGGCCGAGCCCCTTGAAAAAGAGATAGCAGCCGAGGAGCAGAGGATAGCGGAAGTCGACAGGCAGATCGAGGAGCTTAATGCAAGCGAACGGAAGATTGTCGCGGATAGGGGCAGCACTCAGGAGGAGCTTCGTTCTGTTCAGGCTCGCAGGTCGGATATAGAGCAGAGCAAGGAGTCTTTCATGCAGAAGCAGGCGCAGTTGCGCAAGGAGATGGATAAGACTGCGCACGACAAGGATTCGCTGACGAGCGATGCGAAGAACATAGAATCCTCGCACAGTAGCCTGCAGTCTCAGCTTAATTCCATGGGTCAGCAGTCAGCCTTGCTGCAGCAGCAGTTGGCTGAAATAGACCAAAAGGCTTCTGATTTCACTATTCAGATAAAAGAGCTTGATGTCCGCGAGCAGCAGATCGAGCGCGAGAAGAAGGAGCGCGAATCTGAGGTGGGGAGGCTGCGGGAGCGTGTTGAGGCAGCGAAAAATGAGCTTCTGGTGCGGAAAGCGAAGATAAAGGAGCAGATCGATGAGCTCTTCAAAAAACGGAATACCATAAAGGACGAGTTCAATTCCATGATGGAGAAACATACCAGCATGGAGTCGCAGCTTAAGGCGTTCGAGGCGCAGGCAGCCGTCCTGCAGCAGCAGCAATCCGAAGTCGACCGCAAGGTCTCAGATCTCGGTAATCAGATCCAGGCGCTTAATTCATCGGAGCAGCAGATAAGTCTGGAGAAACAGGAGAAGAGCAAGATCATATCGCATATTGTTGCGCAGCGGCCCGGGTTTGAGGCTAAGCGCGCGGAGCTTTTGCAGAAGCAGGCTAAAGTGAAGATGGAGGCCGACGAGCTGACAAGAAGAAGAGACCAGCTTAAGGAGGCGTTCTCGCAGCTGCTTAATCAGCGCAACATCCTTGAATCGCAGTTCACGGAGCTGGAGAAGGGCACATCGTCGTCGCATGAGGCCTTTTCAGCTCTCGAGCAGAAGATCGCCGAGAACAGCAAGCAGATAGAAGACCTCGGTGCGCTCGAGCAGCAGATAGAGCGCGACAAGCAGCAGCGGAACAAGTTCATCCAAGATATACAAGTCCAGAGGGCTGAGATAAATCGGCGGTGCAGCGAGCTTTCGCAGACTAAGGGGCAGATAGCCGGAAAATTGGATGAGACAGAGCGGCAGAAGAAGGAATTGGCTGAAAAGCTGTCGCAGCTTAAAGACAAGATGTCTGACTTGGACCTCACTCTCTCCAGAGCAGAGAAGGGGAGTATGGAAGCTAAGGAGATGACTTTCAGGGAAACCCTCACAAAGATCGATGCGCAGTCCGGCCAGTATCAGGAGAAGCTGTCCGAAGTCGACCGCAAGGTCTCTGAGATGAGTGCGCAGATTCAGGAACTTAACTTGCGCGAACAGCAGATAGATCACAAGAAAAAGGAGCGAGAGGCTGAGACAGTGACGCTTCGGGAGCGCGTCGAGGTAACTAAGAACGAGCTTCTGACAAAAAAAGCCAGAATAAAGAACGAGATGGATGATATAGTCAAAAAAAGGGAGGTCATGAAGGACGAATTCAATTCAGTCATGGAGAAGCACACACTCCTTCAGTCGCAGCTTTCCGAATTCGACAGCCAGTCAGCTCTCATGCAGCAGCAGTTGTCCGACCTGGACCGCAAGGTTTCTGATTTTTCTGGCCAGATAAAGGACCTTGACTTGCAGGTGCAGAAGATCGAGGGCGAGCGCCAGGACAAGAACAAACAGATCCAGCAGATCCAGGTCCAGAAAGCCGACATAGAGAAGAAACGCGTCGAGCTCATTGCGAATCAGCCGGAGATAAAGAAGCGGATGGAGGAGACTTCTGCAAAAAGGGAGAGCCTGAGGAAGCAGGCAGATGAGCTGACGGCTCAACGAAGCGGCCTCGAATCCCAGTTGGGCGGCATAGAACAGCAGTCTAAGCAGTCGCAGGACGAGATAGCTGGCATAGAGCGGACGATAGCCGACTTGAACAGGCGCGTGCAGGAGCTTTCAACTAATGAGCAGCAGATTGATCGGGAGCGCGATGAGAAGAACAAGCTCATAGCAGAAATAAAGACTCAGCGGCCCAACGTCGAGAAGAAGAAGGCGGAGCTTCTGCAGAAACAGACTCAGCTGAAGAAGCAGTTCGAAGATTCAGAGGCTAAGCGGAATGAAGTAAAGCAGAAGGTCACCGAGCTCGTCGGCAGGAGAAACGAGCTCGAAACCCAGATACGGGGCATGGAGGAGCAGCTTAAGCTGTCGCAGCAGGAGTTCTCTATCATCGAAAAGAAGATGGTCGACCTCAATAAGAGGATAACGGAGCTCAATGAGCGGGAGAAGCAGGCAGAGGCCGAAAAACGAGAGAAAGAGAAGAAGCTCGAGGAATTCAAGCAGGTGATGAACGTGAAGCGCGAAGGGATGCTTCGGGTGCAGGCTGAGATAAATGCGCGTGCAGCCAACATAGCAGAAAAGAAGAAAGTGCTGTCCGAGAAACTGAAGACGATGATGGCGGACAAAGCCCACCTTGAGGCCGAGCTTGAGGCCAAGCTGTCGTCCTTGGAGAGCGGCTGATATCAGAATCCTCCTAAAGTCATCTGTTTTCCCAGTCCTTTCAGTTCATCTCCAGAGTAGCCGAGGGCTTCCATTATCCGCAGGATCGACGGCAGCACCTGGTTGCCTATGTAGTATTCTGCGTCGTAGTCTCCTTCCTCTACGAAGTCTGCGACCATGGCCTTGTCGCTTATGCTTTCCCCCTTCTTCGTAATGATATAGGTGACTATGCTGCCGGCCCTAAACTCCATTCCGCGCTTTATTGCCTTCTTCGCTGCGTGGATGTGCGGGCCCTCAGTCTTATATTCCCCCATGCTGCGGGTTATCTGCGTGTTGATGGTGAGCTTCTCCTTTGCAACCTTGCCTTTCCTTATTTCGATCACGACATCCTTAACTATCGCGGCGGCCTTGTCGGGGTCCTTGTCTTTCAGCAGCGCAGACAGTACTTTCTCCTGAGTCTCTTTCGCTATCTCCGCCCAGTCTCTTCTTCTGGTTTCAAGGCCTTTGACGATGAGCTTCCCCTTTTCGTCCACTATCGCATACCTTTTCTTGGTTATGAATATCCCCCTAGGATAGAAGCCTTCGAATTCGAGCTCCATCGCCTCAGGCAGTTCGGAGTTTATCTTGTTGAGGAATTCCATCGCCTGCTTCATTATGTCAATGCCTTCGGCCGGGCCGGACTTGATGAGGTAGACTGAGTCGGTGTCGCCGTAGATGACTTCGAAGCCGAACTGCGGCACGATCTTTATGGTGTTCATGATATATTCTCTGCCGAGGGCTGCAATAGCCTGTGCGCACTCGTGCGAGTACCATCTTGCGCGCGCGAATCCGAAGTAGCCGTACATAGAGTTCGCAAGCACCTTCAATGCCTGCTGTTCGACGTCCAAGAACCTCTTCTTCTTCGGGTCGGCCTCTTCTTTCATCCGTTTCTTTGCAGCTATTCTGCGTTGCACCAGCTCATTCAGTGTCTCTGGTATGAATCCTGGCTGCTGTTTGCAGAAGTGGTGGCCTGTAGATGAAGGATACCCGTCTTTTTCGCAGCACTTGCAGTCTAAGGTGGAGGTGTCTATGTTGTGGGAGATGATGATGCTCGGATACAGGCTGCGGAAGTCGAACAAGAGTATGTTGTCGTGTATGCCTCTCTTAGGTTCTACGACGTAGCCGCCGGAATATGTTCTCCTCCTCCGCTCCTCTGCGACTGCGTCAGAGGGTTTGTTCGGCACCAGTATGTGCTTCTCGTAGGCCTTCTTTATGAGGAGGGCTTCGACCCGCTGCCCGCTGCCTGCGCGCGAAGACTGGTATATGAGCTCTCTTGTTATCCTAGATATCTCATAGTGGAGCGGCAGAATATTTTCTGCTATCTCCAAGGTCGAGTCTGCGTCGCTCATAGCGTATACTAGGAGTTCGCTGAATTTTTCGAGCGTCGGCTTATCCCAGATTCCTGACATCTCTCCAACCCTGATGTCTGGCTTCTCTTTCCCTGAGAGCTCAAGATAGACGTCTTCTAGGGTGTACCTCGACAGGTTGAAGAGCTGCCTGCAGACTGGGTAGAGGTCTACGTGCGGTCGTCCGCGGACTTTCGCTCCCATGTTCATGCCCCGTTTCTCCAGCCTCATTTGGCTGCCGTCGGCGCCCATGGGAAGCTCCATCCCGTTCTTGTCTGCGCGGTCCTTTATGTAGGGGAAGTCGAAGTTGTCGCCGTTGTATGTGACGATTATGTCTATCGTCCTCGACTTCAGCGTTTCGACGAACCGGCTGATTATCGCCTTCTCGTCCTTGAGGACCTCCACAAAAGGAAGATTCATTCCCGGCAAGGTCTTGTAGGTCCACGCCTTGCGGAGGCCGCCGCTGTCTGCGTAGCTTATTATGATGATGGGGTCTTTTGCGGGCCGCGGCTCACCCTCAGGATTATAGACCTCCATATCAAAAGACGCTATCATCAGACCCAGTTTCTCGGAGTCCTCCATCGGCACCAAGCCCGAATCTATGAGATAGCGTTCCGCGAACGGTATGCTTGCTTCACGCACTTCCCTGCAGAGAGGAAGCTCTTTTGTTGCCTCACGCAGTTCTGCGACATTCTTCGGGTGGTCTGCAACAACCTTCAGAACGTCGGTCTCACACCCGCGGTCCAACATCCTGACGACTTCAGTTCTTCTGACGTTCTTATGCTTCTCAAGAGTAGCCGCAAGGTCCATCATCCTTCCGTCCTTCGGCAGAACATACATATACGGCTCAAAGCCGGCTATCTCTTCGATCTCCCTGCCCCGTTCCGTCTTATAGAAGAGCCTGATGACTGGCGCCTCATCCCTTGTCACATAGTCTGCGTCAAGGAGCGCTTTCATCAAGTTCCCTCCGAATCAGCCTTGCGAAAGTCATGAATCCTGTGTGCGACAGCATCCTAGAATGCGGGCGAACCACTTTCATATCCCAGCCGCGGACGAGGCATTCGACGGTCTCCGACTCAAAACCCGTAAGGCTGTCGTAGAATTTCTTGTTCTGCTCTATGCTCGGCGAATATGAGACCAGAAAACCGCCGACCTTCAGCGCCTTCTTCGCATGCTCTATGACCTTCCAGGGTTCCGGCACGTCCAAATGGATGACGTCCAACTCAGTTTCTCCGATGCCCTCATATATGTCCCGCATCTCGAGCCTGATGTTCGCAATTCCCGTACGCTCGAAGTTCTCTTTTGCTATCGCAGCAAAATCCTCTCTCACTTCATAGCTGATGAGCGTCTCAGGATAGACGAGGTTCGCGAGGAACATGCTCATGATGCCGGAGCCTGTGCCGCAGTCGAGTACTCGGCAGCCCGGTTTTATTCCAGTGTATGCGGCTACGATGCCGCAGTCCTTCAATGATATCGTCTGAGGCCCGCGCTTAGCCTTCTCTAAATAATCGATCATCCCCGGCTTCACAAGAAAATATTTTCTTCCTGTGTGGGCTTCGATCATTTTTCCGACGTTCTCGTCAGTGAACTGTTCAGCCTTAATGACTCCATAGTTGGTGTGCACGTCCGCATTCCCTTTGACGAGATAGTGCCTCCCTTTTTCGTCTATCAGCAGGTACATCTTTTATAATTATACTGAGAGAAATAATAATAGCTGACTCTAAGGAAAATGGAAACTAATATCCGTCGGATGTCCGACAAAGAGCTTCTACAATTCGCCTCCCAGAGGATCTTTTCTTTGGGCTTGCGTGACCTGTCTAGCGCCCTCTCCTATGAGAATATGCGCTACGGTCTCGCGAAGATGATCTACGCATCGGATAGTCCGGACGCCTACTGCGTCTTCGGCCCTGATGCGACTATTACGCGGAACGTGGAGCGCTGGAACAGCGGCTTCGGCTATGGTGCAGTCCTAAGGTGGCCTGATAAGGGGATGTTTTTTCCCGAGATGAAGCCGAATAGCTGCGGCATGCTGCTCGTCAAACTGCCTGAGCTTCCTACGAAGGAGGAGTTGATCAGGAAGGCGGCGGAGGTCGAGAAATCCGACATCTTCCTTGATGGCGTGAAATTGAAGCCTGATTTCGGTAAAGGCAACCATTTCTTCGAGTTCTATAAGCCCATCGGCGTCTCACCCGACGTCGAAGACATCATATCAGAGGACGCAGGCTACGCCATAATCCATGGGTCGGCGCAGGAGAAGAAGGACGCATTCTATGGAATAGAGAATGGCGGAGAGACAGTGGAGACTCCGGTCGGCGACATCAAGGTGCTTTCCGGGGAAGCCGGTAAACGGTACTATAAGCGGTGGTGGGAGTTCAACGATTTCTCTAAGCGGCGGAGGGAAGTCCTAGCGAGGGCCGTGTTGGGCGACTGTGAAGTCATCTCTAATGTGACTCATCAGGGCATCTTCCAGAAGAATGAGGTCAGATTAGGCTGCCACGATACTATGGATGCGTCGTACCCTAAGGGTAAGGCATTGTTTCCGGTCGCCTTACGCTGGGATCACCCTGTCTATATCCTCAGGGGTAAGGAGAATCTTTCTGATGACGTCCTCGGCATGACTGGCTTCGATAATCGGGCCGAAGAATTGGGTCTCTTGGATGGTCTGCGGAACATCAATATTCTGCCGCATGGGGGCGGCTATAAGGTGAACTTACAGTATTCGAAGATCAAGGTCATGAGGACTGACATCGGCAACCATTTTGTGCTCAGCGACGCGAAGCCGGTCTCTAAGATCGATGAATTGGGGGTCGACAAGAAGCGTGTCTCCAGTTTCGGTGAGATGATAGTCATGAATCCGCGCGAGCTCCCATTCGATTACCGCGGCCGCAGCGTCATACAGAAAGTCATGGAATACGACCTCGGAACTCCTGTCGCTAAACTGCAGCCGCTGATGACGCTCAAAGTCTGATGCTTATCTAATGTTCATTCTTTATATGCTTGTATGTTCATTATTTATTCATGGTTAATGTCATTTTGGGTGCGCCCTATGAGGCGGCCATCAAAAGAATCATTGCGCGCGGCTATGCCGGCAGCCAGACTGAAGTGATTCGTCAATCCATCCTGGCTTATGAGAAGGTGCTTAAGGCTGAGGAGATGCGGTTGGTCGGTAAGGGTGTTGAGGCCGACATGGCTGACATAAAGTCTGGTAAAGTTGGGGTGATTACGCTTGAGGATCTGGAGAAGAAGTACGGCCTGACCAGAAAGTAAGTTTAGATTCTTATAGAGTTAATCCCTTGTATTATTGATGGCGTTCTACATAGCCAAGCAGGCTGAAGATGAACTGGATAAGATGCCTGGCGACCTGAAATTCCGGTTTACGAAACACTTCCAGAAGATATGGGAGGCACCTTATGGGCGACATTTGCGGCATGGTCTGCCATTTTTCGTGGAGGAAGTCACCAAACAGGCTCGCTTGATCTATCGTCTGGACGGAGACGATGTCTACGTGACCCGCTGTTTCTCCCTTCACAAGGACTATGAGCGCTGGTATCGGTCCTATAAGTGACGTCTGCAGCCATCATAGGCTCGAAGATTGCCTGGATCATACTCCCACTCGAATATATCGTTTTTAGGGCTTGTTTTTTAGGGTCTGTTTCGAATATTATTTACTCGTATATAAATAGGTGAAAAAATGGCGATCAAACCAAAGATAAAGAAGATGGCGAGTAAGCCAACGATCAAACCAAAGATAGATAAAATAGCTGTTAAGCCAACGATCAAACCCCCGATAGGGAAGATGGCAAGTAAGCCAATGATCAAACCAAAGATAGAGAATATGGTGTCTGCCATAACACTAAAAGACCTGAAAATAGATTTGAAGACCTTCTCCCGCACGGTGAAGGGATTGGAGTATAATCCTGAGCGGTTTCCGGGCATAGTCTACCGGATAAAGGATCCGAAGCTTGCGATGCTGATATTCAGTTCAGGTAAGATAATATGCACTGGCGCAAGGTCAAAAGCCGACATAAAGGCTGCAGTCAAAAAGCTTAAGGAGAAGCTGGCCGAAGGCGGAATAATCGTCAAGACGGAGCCGGAAGTCAAAGTCCAGAACATCGTCGCGTCCGCGAACATGGAAATGAACGTGAATCTGGACGTTTTGGCTATGGAATGCGACAACACCGAATACGAGCCAGAGCAGTTTCCAGGTCTCGTGTTCTCTTTGGATGATCCGAAGACTGTGATGCTCATCTTCAGGTCAGGTAAGATGATCATAACCGGCGCAAAGACCGCCGATGACGTGAACCGCGCTGCAGAGAAGACGAAGAAGGTCGTGGAAAGCATTGGTGCTGTTATCTAGCACCAGTCTTTCAGCTTCCTTTCTTTCTTATCTTTTATTTCAAGCTTTCTTACATCGATTTTCTTGAATATTATTTTCTCTTTGTTCAGGATGCGGAGCGCGTTCGGCGTGATTCCTGGCGCCATAAGGATCCCTTTCGCCGGACTCACGTGCGTTCTAAGCCATTCCACATACCTCTTTATCTGTAATGCTGCGGGGAGGCCCGCTTTTTCTGCTTTCAGTTCGACCACAACATATTCTTCACCTATTCTGCCGTAGAGGTCGAAGAAGCCGAGTGGCGTCTCATATTCCGCCTTCCTGAGGACAAAGTCAGGGTCTACAAGGTGCGGGTTCTTGACGAGGTGGTCGCGTAGGTCCTTTTCAGTGTGCGTGACTGCAAGCTTTTCTTCATCCCTCAGGTCGGCGTAGGCTACATAGTCCATCACCTCGTGGACCCTGACCTCTATCTCCTCGAACGGGGCCTTCGTCCTCTGGCTGTGCAATAGGAGACAATCGCCGTATTCTGCCACCGTCTCTGTGGGCGGGCTCATCCAGTTGAGGGGCTTAAAACCTGAGAGAGAGTGGATGAGGATCGTGCTATCTGGTTTTATGATTATGGTGCGGTGTCCGCGCCCTATCTTGGAGCGTGATCTGCCGTGGTAGTCGATGCTGCAGCAGCATACGAGAAAGATGAGCTTCTTTTCGCCTAAGTCGCGGTTGAGCCTGTCGCAGAATTCCTGGGAGATCACTTTACATCAGTCCCAGTTCTTTTGTTGCGAGCACGAACATGGCGTGGCTCCAGCATAGTGGGCTGATGGATTTCTGTATCTTGTTGTCGAATACTTGTTCCGGGATGAATTCTTCGACTGAGGCAAGAGCTTTCCTGTAGTACATCATCGCTTCTTCTGTCTGGTTCATCTTCTTCTGTACGATGCTCATCCAGAAGCAGAGGAGCGGCCAGAATCCTGCGCCTTTTTTTCTGTGCATTGTCTGGAACATCCAGCCGTCGTATTCGTCGTTCTCGTATCTGTAGACTCCATAGTCTTTCACTATGCGTTCTTGGATCATCATCACCGTTTTCTTCACCATATAGTTGTCGACGCCGATGACGTCGAAGGGCCAGAATATGCCGAGGAGGCTTGCATCCACTCGAAAATCGCTTATCTCTCCGAATGAGCGGAAGAAGTGTCCGCGTGCTGCGGCGTTCTTGAAGAGGGTTTCCCGCATCTCAGCCGCCTTCTCAGTGTACCGTTTCTCATGGAGCAGCTCTCCTGCCGCAGCCAGACCGCTGGCACAAGCAGCTACCGAATACGAAAAATTCTCCTTCATGTCCGGGAAAGCCAGCTTCTCCTCCCAGATGTCGTTGGTCACGAGCGTGAAATGATCAGAATCCCAGACTCTGCTTATGCCTTCCGCAGAGTTCGCAACAAGTTTTTCGAACTTGCTTTCTCTGCTCTCATTCTCTCTTATGTAGCGGCAGACTGTGTAGAGTATGGTGCCGGTCTGGTCTGGCTGGAACCTGTTCAATGCCTGCGAGCCGTTGGGATAATATTTCTCGTAGAGTAAGCCTGTCTCATCCCAGCCTTCTGCGCGGTTCATCAGCCAGGAAAAGAATTTCTCCTCCTCATTCTTCATGCCGAGGACGTCCGCCGCCATGCAGATGAAGGCTGAGTCCCTCGGCCACACATAGAAGTAGTTCTTCGCCTGCTTCGGGTAATATGGTTGCGTGGAGTCGGCTGCGACGATAGCACCATTGCTAAGGCAGCAGTCGGATATGACTCTCTTGCTGGCGTTCAGCAGGTTCTTGATCTCGATGTCTTCCACAGGAAAATATTTGCACGAAAGCCTATTAAGCATCTACCTGCTGTAGGTGCCTACCAGTTCGCCCTTGGCGAGAACATGTCCGTTCATCGTGTCTAGTAGATCCCTGTGGACAGAAAGTATGCGCCTATTCCGAGGAGAAGCAGTGACAGGATTATCCGCACTGTCCGGTACCAGCCTTTCTCCAGGAGCGTGCCGCTGCTTTTCGAGGTAGTCATAGAAACGAGAATGAACCAGCCGAAGTCTGCGCCCCAGTGTCCGATGAGCACGAGGATCATCCCAGCTAGGCCCATAGCCTGATAGCCTTCCATCAGCAGGCGGGTTCCGGCTGTCGCCCACCAAACTGGAAAACTAGGATTAAAGATCGTGAAAATGATTCCACCCATGATGACTCCGTGCGTCATCTTCATGGACTGGGTCTTCACATTCTCTTTGATGTTCTTCAGGGACATCAGTCCCATCAGGATAAGAGCGAGTCCGCCTATGATGCTCGCGGCCTTTACGAAGAGCGGTTCGGCCATGAACTCAAGCAGTCCTAAGACGAGCAGCAGGAATATAATCACTTCGACGAGCGCATGTCCGAGTATCACCAGGAGGCCGGTCCACTTGCCTTTCTGCAGTGACTCGTTGATCGTGTAAACTAGAAGCGGCCCGGGGATCAGCGCTCCGGAGAGGCCGACGACGAAACCCATGCCGAGGAGTAGAATGCTGCTGTAGTCCAAGCTTTCACTCCTTGCAGCAGTTCACTACTTTACTTACGAGGTCGCCGATTTTTCCCATGAAGTCTTTTTTGCCTAATTTGTCTGTCTTCTTTTTTTCCTCGGGGTTGGTCAGCCTCTCAGGCGGCGCTTCCTCTCTCTTTGGTGCGGCTTCCGCGGCCGGCTCATCGATTCCGCAGGCGCTGCAGAGAAAATTCTCTTTCTCTGGGACGATGCCGCTTTCTTTGGCTTCTTTTGTGCTTACGATGTTGAGGTTGATCGCCCAGAACAGTGAATATAGCTGATAGGATTTGTGGAACAGTTCTTTTGCTTTCTCCTTATTGCCTTTTTGGAACTGTTTTGTGCCCACTTCCATGAGCCTCATGGATGCGCCCATCAAATGTTTTGTGATGCACCATGTTTCTCCTTCGACGTCTTTTATCATCTCCCTCATCAGGCTCTTCCTCATCGTGCGGACCTCGTTCAGCAGGTCGTAGTAGCTGTCTTTGTTCGTCTTTTCGGCGGTTAGGAACAGGTGCTCTTCGCTGACTATGAGGTTCATTATCGCGATGCTCAGGCCCTCATCAGACGACAGGTCGATTTTCTTTTGCTCAGTTGCTTTTTTGACTCGGTCAAGCAGTCCTGCAACTTCTTCTTCAGTAGCCATTTTTCCCACACACCTTAATCTATTATTGTAAGAGTAAGATAAGAGACGATGCTCGCGATGAGAAGGTACGTCAATGGGACGAGAACTTTCTGGTAGGCTATGATCTTCTTTCCGTCGTTTATCTTCCGCAGGTAGCGGTCGGATAGTACGGCGAGCGGGAATATGATGCTGCCGAGGATTATGCCGAAACTGAATCTGTCGAGGATATAGACCTTCGGCGAGCGGATTATGATGTTGAACCAGTATAGTGGCCCCACGAAAAGCAGATAATACATGAATGTTACTGTAAGCTTCCTTGCTCCGAACCTGATGTTCTTTTTGTCGAGCCAGGAAAGCGTCCAGAGTATCGATGAGACGATGAATGCGCCGTACCACATGCCGGTTATGGTGTCGTCGACGCCCATCATCCGCATGACTCCGACGCCGGCTCCGACTAGGACGGTGCACATCGGGCATATTGCGGATGCGGAGGATGCGCCAAGGAGCAGGGCTAGCGGAAGGATGATGTCTCTGATTTTCATCTCGCCTCCTCCGAGATTGTCTGATTGAAGACTGCTATGATGTCTTCGTCGCCTTCGTAGCATTCTCCCTTGTGGTATAAGAGCGGGACTCCTATCACTTCTCCGGTAATGCCGCACTTGGCTGCGACGGACATGAGCTCGTAGCCGGCATCTTCGTTCTCGGAGACCTCCTTCATCTCCACGTGCAGCTTCGCAGCGATGTTGTTCTCTTTCATGTATCTCTCAACTATCTCGCAGTGGGGGCAGCCGTACTGATAGTAGAGCGTCATCGCAGGCTTCTTGGCGAGCGAAGCTGCGTAGAGGCCGCATATGACAAGTCCCCAGAAGATGAAGAATAGGATGATGATCTTGTAGACCTTTTTCATTTCAATCAAAAAACTAGTGATTTATCCTATAAATAATGGCTTAGATGAAGTCTTTCATCGTGTGCTTCAGGGCTTCAGCGTAGCTTAGGCCCTGCTTTTTCCTGTGGTATACTGTATCGTGAACTATCGCTCCTGCCATTATTATCGCGGCATAGGCTGCCATCCCTATTCCCCGCGGTCCGATCACCTGCGACGAGAAGCTTTCCGTAGCCTCGAAGCTCACGTTCGGCAGAGACACGTCCATGCTGCTGACTGGGTAGAATATCTTTACCGGACTTTCGAGCATGTCCGCGATAAGGTGGCCTGTGAGCATTATCGTCAGCAGGAGAAAGAATGTCTGGAGACGGTACCGCGCGCTTTTCCGTTCGACGTAGGCTGCAAGTAAGAACAGCAGGAATGGGAGGAGTATCGCCACAAAGATGTTGTGCATGGACCGGTAGTACGTCTCGTAGCCGAGAGGGACCAGAAAATGGTCTACGTCGATGAGGACTGCAAGAAAACTGACGAGGACGACGTAGGTGAGCTTATGTTTCCGGTGGAGGCCGACGGCCATGCCTGCGAGGACCGATAATACGAAATGGGATAAGGTATCCATGCCAGATAATACATTACCTGCCTGCCCTTTATATGTCTCATCTTTTTATCTTTCCTGCCGATATCCTTAACCATGGACGGAAAGAAGCTGTGGCAGAAATGGTATCTAGTATTCAGGATCATGCCCATACTCATAGCAGTCATACTCCTGAAGATCATGGCGCACATATATGGTTTCGAGGTCATGGACCTCAATCAGCTGTTCACTAGCATCGTCGCAGGCACGATCTTCCTTTTGGGCTTCCTCATCTCCGGCGTCCTCGTAGACTACAAGGAAAGCGAAAAAGCGCCTACAGAACTGTCAGCGTCCGTCGAAACATTATTCGACGACGGGTACACGATCCACGCAACCAAAGGATCGGAGTCGGCGAAAGCATTCATGAGCATGCAGCAGGATTTCGCATCCTCTCTCTTGGAATGGTTCTACCGCAAAGAGCGGACCAGGAACATGCTCAATAAGTTGAGCAGCTTTAGCGACTACTTCGCCACCTTCGAAAAAGCAGGGGTCGCGCCGACCTTCATCGTCAGGATGAAGAACGAGCAGAATAACCTCCGGAAGATCATCATGCGTGTCGACAACATAAGGGACACGACCTTCATCGCCTCCGCATATGCTGTAGTCGAAGTCCTGTCTCTTTTTCTTGTCGTCGGCATGATAATCCTCAGCATCGAACCATTCCATGAGGCCCTGTTCTTCACGATACTCGTAACTTTCCTCGTATCCTATATGCTTTCTCTGATCAAGGACCTAGATAACCCATTCGACTATCAGGTTCGCGGAGAATCCGGCACAGAAGTCTCACTGAAACCCCTTCGCGACCTAGAGGAAAGGCTCAGGAACAAAAAACCGTGAATTGAGTCTAATTCGGGCAGGTTACGTAACTGTACTCTTCCGCTGTTGGGTAGTTGTTCTCGAAGATGCGGACGTGGAGTTCGACTTCGTAGCCGGCTACTTCAAGAGTCATCCCGCTTATGACCTCATCGTCTGGCACGAACACAGTCCAATGTGTTGTTTCCGGGCCGCTTCCGCGGGCGCAAGTCTGGAGGTCGGACGCCCCCCAGCCGCTGCATGTGCTCTTACATTTCGGGCATGATGGGTTCGGTTCCGTGAAGTATCCTGGGTTGAATCCGATCTGCAGCTCGGCCCCAGGCGGGCCTGATGCGGAGCCGGATGCGGAGAGCTCATAGTGTCGGTCTCCGTAGTTGTCAGTGTACTTGTATGTGCATGTGTATGAATCTATCTTCACGCTGGCTTGGGGCTCTGGGGGAGTGTTCTCGTTCACCGTCGCGCTGGTTTGCGTGCACTTTGATGTGCGCGTAGCATCTGCGACGCATACGCCGAACCCATATTCTCCGGAACGCGTCGGCGTTCCGGTCAGGTGCCCGTTGAGGTCGACTATCGTTCCCATCGGGGGCGCGCCTGTCGCAAAAGAGTCCGACTGATAAGAGTATGGCTCCTGTCCTCCAGTCGCCTCGGCGATTGGGATATCGCAGTATTCGTCAACCATGCATTCTCCTCCATTTATTGGGTTTATTGTGAGGGTGCTCGGCGAGATCGTAGTGTTCGTGGGCGTGAGGTAAGCTAATATGATCAAGACTGCGGGGATCCCGATGACCAGAAGGACGACTGCTCCGATAAACAGAATAACGAGTACCACTAATATTATCGGCAGTGCATTCATCAAAAAAATAATTGGATGCGCCGGGTATATAACCTTATCTCACTCCATTTCGTAGCCTGCTTTCTGCCAGGTGGTTACTCTGCCTTCTAGGTTGTAGATGTGGACGTAGCCTAAGGAAAGTAGGTCTTTGGCTGCGATTTCGCCTCTGCGGCCGCTCGTACAGTATACTGCGATGACTGTGTCCTTGTCTGCCGGCAGCTTACTCTGGTTCTCTTTTATTCTATCATATGGTATGACTGCGTCGGTTCCCTTGATGTGCTGCTGCTCTGGGGTGCGGACGTCCAATACGAACGTCTTTTCGTCGTCGACCAGTTTCTTGAAGTCTGCAGCTTTCAGGTTCACGTAGGCGGCAGGTGCACTTGTCGTAGTCGTATCCTGCGGCACGGAAACGCAGCATAATGTGAGTGCCGCCGCAGCCAAGATAACGTAAAGCATCAAGTGTGTTCGTGTCATCTGTTATTCTCTTAGGTCTCGCCTCACTATAACCCAGCATCGGAGTGTCGTACTGCATCATGTGCTGGGCCTGCTCATATATTTTATCTCTTGAATACGTATACTTAGTTGTATTCATCCTATGCGGGGGTGTCCGAGTTGGCCAAAGGAGCAGGACTTAAGAAAACAAGCCCCTCCGGGCTTGATTGACTTAAATCCCGGAGGATTTAAGAAATCCTGTCGCGCAGGCGTTCGAGGGTTCGAATCCCTTCCCCCGCACATAACCTCCGGTTTGAATCGGTACTCAGTAATGGGTCTTCAGTCAACTACGGAAACGACAAACGATACCACGTCTATCTAAAGAACCTCCTGGATTCAACCTCCGAGGAGAATGCGTCTGTTATCTATCGGTTTCTTGAAAGAGACTGCGCTCTAGAGGGTCTAAGTGAGCGTAGGAGGGTTAAGTACGTCAGAATCATTAAGAAGGCCCTAGAATTCTTAGATGGAAGGCCCCTTAATAGCCTAAAACAAGAGGATGTTGAATCCTTTTTCCTATGGCTTAGGAACGCCCAACAGTACAGTGATGATACGAAAGAAGACTACTGGAACATGTTCCGTAAGCTCAGCAAGTGGCTTAATCCCAGCATAGACTTGAAGGTCTACAGGCTCAGAATAAAGAAGAAACGTAAGCTTCCTGAGGACATACTATCGCCTGAGGAGGTCCTTAGGCTTCTGGAGTGCGCCGATTCTCTGAGGTACAGAGCTATCATCTCTACCATCTATGAATCAGGGTGCAGGGTAGGTGAACTCCTAGGTATTCGAGTAAAGGACTTGTTTTTTGACGACTATGGCGCAGTCATAATGGTTGACGGTAAGACGGGGATGCGTAGGATTAGGCTTGTTAGCTCAGTTCCCCTTTTAGCTCAGTATCTGCAGGACCACCGGTTCAGGGATGACTCTCTAGCCCCTCTCTTCTATCGCATAGATAAGCGCTGTAAGACTGTTTTGAGTGAGACTGCAGTAAACAAGATGCTTAAGGATACTGCGTTGAGAGCAGGCATAAAGAAGAGGGTTTACCCTCACCTATTCAGGCATAGTAGGGCCACTCACTTAGCTAAGTACTTGACTGAGCAGGAGCTTAAGGTCTTCTTCGGCTGGGCAGGAGACAGCAAGATGGCATGTGTCTACGTTCACTTATCCGGCAGAGATATTGAAGCTAAAATCCTTGAGATAAACGGCCTAAGAAGCAGAGAACAGCCCACAGAAAGCCTCTTCAGGCCCAAAGAATGCCCAAGATGCAGACAAACCAACAGCCCAGAAGCCAAATACTGCAACCAATGCGGGGCAACATTAGGAACGCTCCTAGTTTAAAACCCCTTATGTATAATTAGTAACGTTGCTTTGTTATGGCCAAGAAAGATTACTCCAGCTACTCTAAGGACGAATTAATTAAGGAAGTCCAGAAACTAGCGAAAAGGAAAAGATATGGCATCGTCTGGGAAGACAAACCCGAAAACGTAGCTGAGTTATGCAAAGAAAAACTACCGGTTCTTGAAGAAGATAAAGGGAAGGAAATAAAATCAAATGGAAATGAACCAATGAATATACTGATAGAAGGTGATAATTACCACGCACTCTCTGTTCTAAACTATACTCATAAGGGAAAAATTGATGTAATCTACATAGACCCCCCATATAACACAGGTGCAAAAGATTGGAAGTATAATAATGACTATGTAGACATTAACGACCTTTTTAGACATAGTAAATGGCTATCCCTTATGTACCATAGACTGCGTTTAGCGAAGCCATTATTGAAGACGGATGGAATCTTTATTGTAACCATTGATGATAACGAACTATTCCACCTAGGCACTTTACTTGAAGAACTATTTCCCTCATATGACCTGTTCATTGTAACAATTGAACATAACAAACGGGGTAGGCGAGGGAAAAATTTTGCTAAAACAAATGAATGGGCAATATTCTTAATACCTAAAGGACAGGACTTAATCCAAGAAGAATTCGCAAAAGGTCTGGGTGGAGAGACACGTAATCTAAGGCGAACTGGAAGTGGTTCAAAACGAACTGAACGACCAAAGAAGTTCTATCCAATCTGGGTTGATAAAGATACACTTGAGGTAGTAAGTGCGGGCGACCCAATTCCAGTTAACTCAGATTGGAAGTATGAAGAAAAAGGAAATCTTGTCTCAATTTGGCCAATTGATGAAGATGGTAGAGAGAAGAACTGGCATTATGGCGTTGTGAGAACCAGAACTTGCATTGATAACGGCACATTAAAAGCGCGTAAACAGGGTTATGGGATTCAAATTTATTACACACTAAGAAAGAAAGACTCAAAAAAGTACAAAACTGTATGGACTGGGTCTAAGTATGATGCAAGTACATACGGCTCAGTTTTACTTGAGAGCATATTAGGTGAACCAGGCCAATTCGATTATCCCAAATCATTATATGCCGTATTGGAATGCATGCGGGCTACAGTTGGTACCAAAAAGAATGCAATTATCCTAGATTATTTTGCCGGTTCAGGAACTACAGGTCATGCAGTTTTGGAACTAAATAAAGAAGATGGTGGGCAAAGAAAATTTATTCTGTGTACTAATAACGAGAATAACATTGCAGAAGGGGTCACGTATCCAAGAATTAAAAAGGTGATAAAGGGTTATCCGTATAGCGGTCCTGTGAAGACTGTCCTTTTCGAAGAAAAGATTTCAATAAAATTCCTCAAGGAAATTGATTTTGCCTTTGAAACTATAGATGCTCTGGAAGAAAAGAATAAAGGGATTTTTGATAAGTGTGAATTAAAATTTGAAAAGAATTTTCTCCGGTTGTACGGGATTAAGACAATAAAAGAGAAAAAAGACGCACTGGGTGGGAATCTAAGATATTATCGAACTGATTTTGTTGAGGCTGCTCCAACAGATAGAAATAAAAAGAAGTTGGTCGATAAGTCTACTGAGATGTTATGTCTGAAAGAAGATTGCTTTGACGAATTTAAGGCCGGCAAGAATTTCAGATTATTCAAAAATGTGCAAGGCAAGCATCTGGGCATTATCTATGATGATGAGGGTATTGAGCCATTCAAGAAAGAGCTACAAAAATTAAATAAGCAATTCGTTGTTTACGTATTCTCCCTCGATGAAAGCGCAAGAGAAGAAGAATTTGGCGATGTAGCCGGTCTTGTTGAGTTAAAGCCTATTCCTGCAGTTATATTAAACGTGTATCGGAGGATATTCAGATGCTACAGTTGAGAAACTATCAAATTGAAGCAGTAGAGCGATTAAACGACACAGTAGATGGACTTCTTAGGTCCTCCGAGAACGAAGTATGTGTATTTCAGGCACCAACTGGCTCAGGAAAGACAGTGATGGTGGCTGAATTTCTGAAGAAGTTAGTCAAAGACCGAGAGGACGGAAAAAAGTTCTCATTTATTTGGATTTCAGTTAGACGACTTCATGACCAAAGCAAGGATAAGCTTGAGGCGTATTACGAGAAAGATAGATTGCTTAAGTGCTCTTATTTTGAGGATTTAGAAGACAGAAAGATTGGGGAGAATGAGATACTGTTCATTAATTGGCATAGCATCAACAAGAAAGACATCAACATCTATGTGAAAGAAAATGAACAGGATAACAACTTAAATAGCATATTAAGCAACACAAAAGAGGATGGAAGAGAAATAATCTTAGTCATAGACGAGAGTCACCACACAGCGAGTTCGGAGAAATCAAAAGAACTGATTGAGATAATATCGCCTAAAATTACCCTAGAAGTTTCTGCCACCCCTCATTTAACTGGAGGGGTTTCAGGAATGAAAGTAAACCTCAGCGATGTTAAAGCGGAGGAAATGATAAAAGCAGAGGTGTCAGTTAACCCTGAATTCATGGAAATGACGATGGGGTCAAAAAGTGCAGATGAGCTGGTTATCGAACAAGCGCTAAAAAAGCGGCAAGAACTTGTTAAAATGTATAAAAAAGAGGGTTCTGCCGTCAATCCACTGGTTTTAATCCAACTCCCCGATAAGAAGGAGGGTATGGAAGACAAGAGAAAGGAGGTAGTCCAGATTCTTGAAGACAAGTTTGACATAACCGAAGAAAATGGTAAATTAGCAATATGGCTATCTGAGGATAAGTCAGACAACCTACCTAATATCGAGAAAAACGAAAATGAAGTAGAGGTTTTGATATTCAAGCAGGCAATAGCATTGGGCTGGGATTGTCCACGTGCTTCTATACTAGTTATTTTCAGAGAACTTAAGAGCTTCACGTTTACTATACAAACAATAGGCAGAATAATGAGGATGCCTGAGCTAAAATATTATACGCAGGAACCTGAACTCAACAAGGGATTTGTCTTCACCAATCTTTCAAACATAGAAATTGCCGAAGATTATGTGAAAGACTATGTAACTATCTACGAATCCAAACGAGCCAAAACCTATAAAGACATTGCTCTGCACTCAATTTATCTGAAGAGGCAACGGGAGAGAACAAGATTGTCGGGTAAATTCATCGGGATATTCCAAGAAGTAGCAGAAAAAATCAAGTTAAAGACAAAAGTCAACCCTAAGCCATCTGAGCTAGTTAGCCCGGTGATAGCAGACGGCAAGATAGTCAACATAGACAAGATTGGTGAAATAGACCATAAAGGCACAGTCGACTTAAACTTGAGTGAGAGAGAGTTACAGGAGAGATTCGAGAAATTTATAAGAGAAAATTGTACGCCCTACGCACCAGTCGATTCAAGCGATAGACTGAAGAATACGTTGTATCAATTCTTCAAAGAGGCATTCGGAATCGAGAAATATGACCCTAAAGTTCAACAAATAGTCTTAGGTAAAGAAAACGTTAGTCCCCTTGTTGAAGCAATAAACCTAGCTAAAGAGGAGTACAAGCTAAAAATAGTCCAAAGCATAAGTGAGAGAAGAGAATTGGTTGAGGTACCTAATTGGGAGGTGCCGATACTAATAAGTTATAGCAGTAGATACACAAAAGAAGAACGCCCACTGTCGATTATGCAGCCCATTTTCTTGCAAAAACCAAGCGAGCAAGAAAAAAGATTCATGGAACTGCTAGATTGCTCTGACAAGGTTAAATGGTGGTTTAAGAACGGCGCAGGCGAGATAAAATACTTTGCTGTTTTTGGGTCAGATGGTCAACCCTTCTATGTTGACTTCATAGTCATGTTCAAAGACGGGCGAATCGGACTTTTTGATACAAAATCAGGGTTCACTCTCAGAGAAGCAGGCCCTAAAAGTGATGGCCTACGTGAGTACATAAAAAAAGAAAACAGCAAAGGGAAGAAACTCTTTGGTGGAATAGTCACCAATACGGACTCAAGAAACTTCACTGGTAGGTGGGTTTATTTCGATAAACCAAGCCAGGAACTAAAACAAGGTCAGTTTACGAACTGGCAATCAGTAGGGTTATAACTTGCCAGATAAACTCTTGTTTTACTCCCGCAATATATGTGAAAGAGATGTCTGTCGCCACATTGTAGGGGGTTTAATCTTTCTCGTTAATGGGTGTTAAACGGGGGTTACAAGGGGTTAAACAGGGTTAAATGGGGGTTACATGGGCGGTTTCAGACTCACGTCCCCGCCAGCAGGGAAAATGGGGTCTGATGATGCGTGTTTCTACTGGAATAATACTCTGACCTCTTCGATGAGTTGGTCGTATCTCATCAATTCTGGTATCGGCAGAGAGTATTGTTTTAATTCCTTTTTGTAGTCCTCTATGTGTTCAGATTGCAGGTATATTGTCGCTCCTCTAGTTAGCAGTGAAGACATGACAGGTAGCCCGTCCATATTTTTGAACTTGAATATGGAGATAAACTGGAAGTATGTTCTAATGATTGCTGTTTTTGGTGTTATCTTCTTCTCTGTGAACGCTTTTTTGTATCTCTTCTCGTGTTTTTTCAGAAAGTTTGCATGTATCTCTTCGAACTTCTTTGACGATATGTGATTGGTCCTCAGGAAAGCGCTTTTCACAAGAGGTAGCATGTTTTCGATAAGCTGACGGTCTTCTTGTTTACTATCCTTCTTTACATACTGCCACTTGAATTTTCCGTTACTAATCCTTGGTGTGACGTAGCCTTCAGGATGCTGTTTGTAGCATTTGCCTTCCTTGTTCGCTAAATAGAGTAGATAGAACAGGGACAGATTTGTTAGGCCTAGGATACTGGGTAATCTAAGCTTGTCTTTGCCAAAAAGCTCATCATAGTTATTAAGGCCTAAGAGGAACTCTTTGTGACCCATAACCAACTCCATTATGCCCTTAGCATGGGGGTTGTTTACTGCCTCAGCAGGCATTCCGCTTTTGGTTAAAATATTCTCTATGACCTTTGGGTTTGCTTTGTAAACCCATCCCCCGCCCCGTCCATCACCTAGGGACTCAGCCAGTATCAATTTGTTTTCTTCCATGAGGTCTAGATACTCCCTCCGAATCTTTGATTTGTTGGCTTCATAGCTTAGCAGCGAACCATCTTTTTTTCTTACAAGACCTTTTTTTATGATGTCCTCTACCCGCAGCCCCTTTGGATTCAAAGTAAGCCCAAGGTATATGACAATCATCCTATCCCGCATCTCTGACCGTACCTTCCTGCGTTCGGGTACTATCTCTTCGGCTTCAGTGTAGTCTATATCAAAACGAGAGGGGTTTATGAACGCCTCTAAGAGGTCGACTGTTGCGTCTTCTTCATTCATTTTTCTGGAAAGGGGTGTACTTCCATAAAAGGTGTACCCTTAGGTACATATTATATGTATAGCATAAAAAGGTAAAAAAATGAAAAGAGATGAAGTTATAGGATGTAAACTGAATTACGGGATTATCTTCCGTGCCAGCTTTGATAGGCTACAGAAGCTCCAGAAGCTCCTGGCAAAGCAAGTGGATTTAGGTGAGATTGTCTACCAAGACATATCCGCAGACCGCATGTGGATAAAAAAGACTTCTAATGAGATGAATGAAGGTGAAGGAAATGACAGAAGAAAACAATAGTTCTGGAAACCCAGAACCGAAAGCCGTCCCAAGCAGGGCGGCACAGCCAGCATCCAGAGTAATAAAAGCCTGGATGACTGTGGAACGAAGAGTGGTTGAAAACAACGAATGTGGGTCTGATTTCTCTTTGGAGACCTTGAGCTCACAAGGTAGGCTAGGGTATCTAGTTTTTACCCAAAGCGATAAGAGCTTCTCTCTGCAGGAAGACCTCTCTATCAACAGAGTCGAATACTCCATTCGGAGCACTCCTTCGATAGAGTACCTTGGGGTGATGCTTGAACACATTGAAGCGATTAAAGGGTTACAAGAGAATCTTGAATCGGAGGCGTTTAGGGAAGCCTTCTTTGACAAGGTCTTAGATGCAGTTAAGGAATACGTGTGTTTGGAGAATGAAGCTGACTATACACTGTCGGCTGCATGGATTTTGCACACATATTTCTATGACTGTTTCTCGGAAACACCATACCTGTTGGCTTATGGTGCAACAGCTTCAGGGAAGAGTCAGTTAATAAAACTGGCTAGCCGTCTTGGCTATCGCGGCACATACCAAGGCCACATGTCATTGTCTAGCATGTATACTCTCTCGTCTCGTGACAGAGGGACAATGTGCTATGATGAAGCAGAGGATTTAGCCAGAAATCCCTACAGTGACAAGTACGCTATAGTGAATAATGGGTATGAAAAGGGCGGGACTGTCGTTAGAACTGACTTTGATAATAACAAAGAGGAAAAGAGAACGCCAGAGAGGCTAAATGCCTTTTGTCCGAAGGCGTTCGCTTCAATCGAACCTTTCACCGGACCCCTAGCGACAAGGTGCATAAGGTTAACCTTGTATGGTTCAGGTGGGAGGTATGGCAGCCCATTGAAGATACCTGAAGAGAATGAGATAAGAAGCACTGCCACAGTCTGCAGGCTGATTCACTGGCCTCATATCGAAAAGCTAGGTGGTGAAATAGAAGCGTTTACTGACAGAGACAGTGGCTTAGCAAAGCCGCTTTTGGCGATGATGCACTTCTTCAAACCAAGCGACTATGAGGTCGTTAAAGCCAGACTGGAAGAGTTATTCAATGAAGGAAAAGACTATGAAGGAGACTTAGCCTACTCCATGGCGATGGTGCTTAAAGAGTATCTAGGCACGCCCGGTTTCGTGACAGTCGAAGAGCTTACAACGAAGCTTAATGCCTACGAGTCTGGAGATAACCACCTAGCTAACAACCAGGTAGGTATTATCCTGAAACGAGAAGGCTTTAAGCCGGAGAAGCGCAAAGGCCAACGCGGATACGTGATAACTGACGACAAGATAAGGAGGATGCTAAGACGGTACAGGATAGAGGTGAATGAAGAGGAGTAATAGAATTTGACGGCTTGACGACTTTGACGGTTCCTAAGAGGGAATAATATCTCTCTGTACATCATGTAGATGGTTAGTCTCATACTCTAACCTATACTTAACAGAGCCGTCATAACCGGCAAGCCGCCAAACTGAGGTGAAAACAATGGCTCAAAATTTCAACAACTTAACGGTTTATCAGGATGCGTATGCTCTGAGTAAGGACGTGTATAACGAAGTCAAGGACATAGACAAGCATTGGCGCCTTAAGGACCAGCTCTTCGGCTCTACGACAGCCGTATGCAGTAACCTGGCTGAGATGGCGTCTTTCGAAAACAAGAATCAGCAGAAGCAGAAAGTCATAGTCTGCATAGGAGAATGCAACGAAAGCGAATTTTGGCTCAACTTCTGCAAAGACGTAGGCCTGTTAGAGCAGCAGAAACACAAGGACTACGTAAACAGGTTGAAGACGATACGGATGATGCTGTTCAACCTCAAAAAATGCATAGAAGACGAAATATAATCAAGAATCTGATTTCAGCAACATCTAGGCTGTGCTTAGATGTAGTCTTCAATTATCAAACCTGCAATACCTAGAACTATTGCTCCGGGGAGTCCCCAATAGAAATAACCGAGTATTGCCCCTATAAGAGCAATTAGCCCACTAAGTCCCCTTTTCCTCTTTTTCCTTGGCATCTTTTGTATCTTTTGTAGAGTATTTACCTATACCAAAACCGAGTAACATAAGGATTATCCCATTCAAACTTTGGGGTATCTCCTTACTATTAAATATTAAGTATCCTGTAATGACTAAGACTGCTAGTAGAGCTAGTGCTTTTCCTGCTGTTTCTACTACTAGGATGAGATTTTTGACTTGTTTATCGTCTTTAAGCAAATCCATCAATAATCTATATAAAAGCTATTTAAAAAACCAGAGTTAATGATAAAAATGAAACCTGAAGTCTATTCTTGCATCAAAATGTTCGAGGCGTTAAAGACCATGTGTGTTGAGATACATAATTCGAGGCATGGGGTTGCAGCAGTTCGTTTAGGGGAGCAGTATCTCTCTATCTATCGTGCTTTAATACCTCATCTAACGGCTGAGCAAAAACCCTTTATACCTGGGTTGGAATCTTATATACCCTCCCAGTTTTCTGCTTATGAAGCAGACAAGCTGTATGAATATCAACTAGCATATATCGCTTCATTAGGTTCAGCATGTAGTATAGCGATTGGATACCTTAAGTCCCTAGGTGGGAGTTATGAAAGTGAATTGAGCGAGAAAGAAGCGCTGTTGAAAGAAAAAGAGAAGGAGCTTGAGATGAGAGAAAACGGGGTGCAGCAACAAAACAAAATAGCCAAAGAATCACTTGAAATTATGAAGCAGATGCGCGAGGCTTTCCGCTCTGAAGCGGTCGCAAAGTTTAAAAAGCACCACAGAGAAATAGAAAAGAATGAGAATCCAAGAAAGAAAAAGGTCTAGCTGGTATCCCTCCATATGCTTTGGAATACAGCTACTTTAAGATGTCCTTCAGCGGGAGGTAAATCAATATGAACATCTCACATACTACCCATTCTCCTTGGTTTGTTCAGTTTGCCGTCTACGTGTTAACAGAGCATAAGTTTTACACCTCTTAGAACGGTTTATCCAGCCATTAACCCTCCATCCAAGGGGTTTTCCGAGAGTTTTTCGAGAGATAAATCCTCTGGTGTGTGGCGAAAGGTGTGACCGTGGGAAACTGTGTCGCTGTCTCTGTGATTTCTGGTTTTTCCTGAAGACTCTATGAGCTATACATGCTGTCGACGTATACTCTATATGACATAACACGCAAGCGGAGACGCTATCAAATAATGCTATAACTTTTTCCCACAGGTGTTACAAAATTCACTCCCAGGGATAATCTGAGTGCCGCAGTCTGAACAGAACTGTGGTGAGGCAGTCTTTTGCTGTTCTCCTTTTTCAGTCTGAGGTTCATTTTTCTTGACAATTTTCTCTTTTCCCCTGTTTTTTAGCACATCAATAAATCCCCCTGTAGCAAACACGACTATGAGGAATAGCCCTAAAAGGACGCCAATGGGGCTTGTCTGGTCTTTTGGGTTGATTAACAGGTAAAGTAGTGATACAACAAAGAGACCTAGACCACTCAAGAAGCCTATTATTGTGTCCACCCACTGCTTAGTTAGGTGTTTTATTAAATATTTTTTTAAGAAAATGACGAACAAAAGATAAAGAATTGTAGATATGCCTATGACACATGTTAACGTGCTTGTAACCACACTTGGACCTGAAACCACATTAAACCCCCTCTTGATTTATTCTATGGCCTCAATCTAATAAATAGTGCTGTTTTCTATAGATTACTTTATTGTTTTATATGTTTACCCCCTAATAACTTAACCATGATTCGAGCCAGAGGCAGATACCATAACACGAAGTGGGGTGCAGTAATCACCCTATCAAAGGAGATGGCTGAAGCCTTACTCCTTAAACATAAAGATAGAATCATGTTCACCTACGACCCAGAGAAACAGGAACTCACAGCAAAAGAGCTATAGATGAGGCTATTTATTGGGCTGAGTCTATTTGATAAATGAGAGGAGTAAGATAATGAACGAAAAACAGTGCTTTAACGGCGTCTTTGAAATGGCGTTTGCGTTTATTCTAGCTCTTTTTGAAGGATTGTTAGGATTAAGTGGTGATACACTTATCTCCGTTTGTTTAGGTATAGTAAACCTTGTATTATTCATTTTCGGATTCCTTACGTTCATAGGGTCTTTTTTCCAATCGGGAGAAGTAAAAGAAAAGAAAGGCGCAAGCAAAGAGGAGTATAAGGGAACTACATCCCCCAATTACTGCTCATACTGCGGCACAAAAGCACTCCCAGAAACTAAATTCTGTAGCAACTGCGGAAAAGAGCTATAAGACTGGCTATTTAATGGCTCTGAGATATAGATAAACCAAAGAGGTGGTTTAAGGTGCGTAACGATTTAATATGTGCAATTATTTTTGTGACTCTATTTATCGGTTGTACGACAACGCCTCAATGTAATGCGCCGTATATGTGGAAAGGAGATGAATGCTGTTTAGATACAAATGGCAATGGTATATGCGATGGTGAGGACACTACGACCACAACAACCACGACCACCACGACCACAACAACCACGACTACACTAGCTAGAACCGAGAATCAGGGTAATGTAGAGTATTCGAAGGCATTGAATTACTACAGCAAAAGAGACTACGTGAAGGCGAAGGAACACACCATCACCGCAAGAGAGATATATTCAGAGGCAGGCTCCTCTGAGGGTATCTCTAATTGCGATTCGCTCATAAAGACAATCAATCAGATTATGGCTCCCACTACCACCCACCCCGCTAACTTAAGGTACGTGAATGAAGAGTATGGTTTCCAGCTGTTGTATCCGTGGGGGTCGCAGCTAGAGGAGAACATACGTAATGTAACTGTCTTTTTTACGCTTTTTAGGGTACCAGGGCAAATCCCTGGCCTAATCTATAGCGATTCTCATGGGAATTTCAGCGTTTCGGTCATAACTGTAGACTCTAACGTGTCGCTCGACTCGTTTACTGAATCCATGAGAGATTCCTACAATGCTACACCCACCTACAAAGTCATTGGCTTGAGCAGTGTTAACATTTCTGGCCAAGAGGGGCGCCAACTAAACCTTGAGTATAGGACACCTCCGCTGGATGAGATTCCTTTCCAGGATATGCGTGCTCAACGAGTCTACACGAAGAGAAACGATTTCATGTATGTGCTAACATACGATGCCGAGAATACTACTTACATAACTTATCTACCTGGCTTCAACAAGATGAAAGATTCTTTTTTGATAACGATACCGCCGACGACCACTTCAACAATGCCCCTTTAGATAGGACAAAGTATAAGGTTAGCCAGCTTTCGCTCTTCTTGGTTTGTCCCAGTATGGGCTTTTGCATTTGGGGCAGACCCTAGGTCCTTCCTTTCCCCTCGGGAACCAGATATGGCTACAGCGTTCGCATTTGTAGCCTTCTAGGGTGATTTTAGCCATTTATATACTTACCTTCTAATGATATACTAAGAGGTACATATATAAAAAGGTGAAGAGAAATGAATGAAACACAAAAAAGCAGGCAAGAAGACCTGAAGACCGAAGACAGAGTACCTATCCATTCAGGAATCCCTTCCCCCGCAATTTTTTCTTCTTTTGGGCGCGTTTCTTTTCCATAGATGTTGGTTTTTTTTTTAAATCCCCTATCTTTATGTTAACTATGAGACTCACGCTGGTATTGTTATGTCTTCTTGTGTTGTCCGGTCTTGTATGCGCTTCGGACTGCTCCCAGGCGAGCTTCAAGGAAGGCTGCGCATGCGCGAGGAATGGCGGAAGCAACTGCTGGGAATCGTCTAAGTCCAGCGGCATGACGTGCATGGCAGGAGCATATCCTGTGGCCGTCGGAAAATATTGGATGGGCGAATGCAAATCGTTGGAGACGTGCGTGAACAGCCTCCAAGGTTGCATAAATGCCTACTGCGTCGGCGATGATGCCACCAAATGTTCTGCGTCCAGCTGCAGCGATTGCTACATACAGGCGGACAAATGCGCCGAGGGAGCTTCAGTCTGCAATGACTGCGGTGACGGAACATGCTCTGCTGATGAGGGTGAGAACCAGAACAACTGTTGCATCGACTGCGGCTGCATTAACCCTGACGACAAATGCGTCTCAAGCAAGGCATTCTTCTCCAGTCCATACTGTCAGGCGCAGGGCGACCCTCTGCCGTTCCATTGTTATCCTATCTTCCTGTTCCTTCCTCTGGCGTCGGTCGTGGGTCTGATCTCTGGGAAGAAGCTGGGACTGATCTGAAAGAAGATGCCTAAGTCCGATAATCGTACGCCGCATTTGTCTGCGGATTATGATGCGCAGGTTAGGAATACGATACCTTACTATGATCTCTTCCACGAGGAGACCCTCAGCCTCATTAAGGTGTTCGGTGAGGTGCCGAAGCTGTGGTTGGATACTGGCTGCGGCACCGGCACATTGGTTGAGAAGGCGCTGAAAATGTTTCAGGAGACTGAGTTTCTTCTCGCTGATCCGTCATCTGAGATGCTTAAGCAGGCTGAGAAGAAGCTTTCTGGGAGTAAGCGGGTGAGATTTCTTCCGGCTGCTGCGACCCAGGACCTGCCGTCTTTACGGGAGGCGCCTGACGTAATAACAGCGATTCAGTCCCACCACTATCTGTCGGAGGAGGACAGAAAGAAAGCGACTGAAGTCTGCTACAGTCTCCTCAGCGAAGGCGGCGTCTACGTGACATTCGAAAATATTCGTCCGTTCACTGATGCTGGGATAATATTAGGGAAACGGAATTGGAGCAGCTTCCAGCGTGCGGCAGGAAAAGATGCGGACGCCGTCGAAAAGCATATGGCGCGTTTTGACTCAGAATATTTTCCGATAACCGTCGAAGAACATATGTGCCTCCTGAACGCATGCGGTTTTTCGGCAGTAGAGCTCCTTTGGTACTCTAAGATGCAGGCTGGCTTCTATGCGATAAAGTAGTTTCAGGAGTCGTCGGGGGGAGGGTCAGGATTACTCTGATGTAACATATTTCTTACATTTATATACTTGAAATGTAACATATTTCTTACATAGTCTTTTGGAGGTAAACTAAAAATGATAGGAAAACCAGAATGGTTCGCGAGAAGAAAATATGGCGGCTGGGGACTGACGCCTGCAACATGGCATGGATGGGTCTACATAGCTGCGATGATACTGCCGCTCATGGCCTTCCAGGCCCTGCCGTACTGGACGACGGAAGTCAGATTCACAGTGACTGGAATATGGGTCATCGTGCTGGCAGTAGACGTGCTCGACATCATGATGCGCCTGAAGATGGATGAACGAGAGAAGCAGCATGAGGCGATAGCTGAACGGAACGCAGCATGGTACCTGGTCGTGGTGCTCGCAGCCGGGCTCGTATACGACCTGGTGGTGAATGCGTTGCAGCAGAAAGTGTACGTGAACCCGTTCATCGCAGCAGCCCTCTTTGGAGCCGTGCTAGTGAAGGCAGCAACAAACATCTACCTGGACAAGAAAAATTGAAAACATACATCATGGAACTCAGGAAAGTGCAGGGAATAACGCAGCAGGAGCTGGCCGATAAGGTGGATGCGAGCAGGCAGACGATACTCGCATTAGAGCAGGGGAGATACAATCCCAGTCTCCTGCTCGCCTGCAGGATAGCCAGAGCTCTTGGGAAAGAACATGTAGAAGACGTATTTGAAGTCGATTAAATCCTCTATTCACCATATGAATGGGATCAGCCTGTACCTCACCTTCCGGCGGTACTCTCCGTATCCTGGAAGCTCTCGCAGCAGCATCTCCTCTTCGTTGAGTAGTCTGAGTGCGAGCATCGGAGGAATGGGGAGGAACGCCAGCAGCGCCCAGTATGAGCCTAAGGCGATGGGCGTTGCCAGAATCAGGATGCTCATCCCCAGGTACATGGGGTGTCGAACTAGGGCGTAGGGGCCAGTCGATATGACCTTCTGGCCTTTCTCGACTTCGATGACGCGGGAAGCATAGCTGTTCTCGCGGAGCACTAAGGAGGTGAATACGTACCCTAGGAAGACGAAGGCGTCCGCTGCTAGGGCGACCTCAGCCGGCATGTTCGACCAGCCGAACCTGTGGTCGAGGCCCGGGATGAGGAAGCCTATGAAAAAGACTAAGGCTGAGACGCTGACGATTTTCTTCTGTTTGGATTCTTTTTCTTTCAGCCGCATCCGCCGCTCTAGGAGCGCCGGGTCTTTCTTCAAAAGATAGGAGCCTACGAAGAGCATCGGCACCATGATGATTGCGCAGTAGAGCCATGCTTCCCAGTAATCGAATGTTCCTGCAGACAGAAAAAGCATCAATCCGATGACGATGAATCCCCCTAAGAATCTGGTGAACACTATCGTCTTCAACTTCCTTAGGTCTATTTTGTCCTCCATTTTTCTATGTGGGTGGGCTCTCTGTCTGCTGGACAGTATCGAAGCACTTCTTTCTTTTGAGGTCGTCTTCCACCCTGTTACATACGGTAAGGTCTTTGCGTTCTATGGCTATGCTGTAGAAGCAGGTCTCTCTGAGGCTCTTGTACGTCAGGTTCCCGCAGATGCTCGCCTCCCTTATGCCGACCGCGAATTCCAGGTAACATTGGTCTCTTGCGAGCTGCCCCCACTTTCTGTCGCAGGTCAGGTTCCTCGGCATCCTCAAGGAGGTGGTCGTCGCACTTGATATGGGCGTGCTGGTGGTCACATTCGATCCTGTGTTCGTCATTGCAGAGACTAGAGAAGTGGTAGACTGATTCCCTGGCGAGGATTGTCTAGAGAACATTTTTCCGTTCACGAAATCCGCCACTGGGCCGCCGCTCGTGCAACCGGCGCATATGAGTAGGATGAGAACGGACCCGGCGGCCAGAGTCCTATATTTCATTGTCGTTTCTTGTCTAGGGTGTAGAAGTAGTTGCCGGCGAAGTACGTCTTCTGTTTTGTGTCTTCGTAGCAGTTGATGAACTTGGATGTTTTCCCGACCTTTTGGAGTTCCTCAAGGTCTTCCACTTCGATCATGGCGCTCATGTCAGGCAGCTTTTTGACTTTTATTATCTGGGATTCGGAGAGGTCTTTTTCGGGTTTCGCGACCTGTTCCACATAAGCCTCCTCTTCCACCTCGGCTAAGGATATCTGTTTTAGTGTCTGCTCCTTCTTTCCATCCTTCTTTTGGCTGGCGGCAGCGTCGCGCAGAAGGGCTTTCGTGTCTTCTCCTACTTCGGTCTTTATGTCCCTCAGCCGGTTCGGCGGAAGGATCCTGTTACCCGAAGCCTTCTGGTTTTTGTCTCCCAACAGTTTCATATACTCCCTTTTTATCTATTGTTTCGGTAGAATAAAAGACGTCTTCAGGGCACGAGCGCCGAAGAAACATATGCTTCGATGAAGGCTGCGGCGAGCAGGAGGGGGAGCACGATCGTCAGGTAGACTGCTGCCGCAGACTTTATGCTGCCGGCGACATCATTCACCCGACCGCCTTTGGGGATCAGGTAGGAGAGGCCGATGCGTATGCCGACGGCCGCGGATATGAATAATGCGGGGAGCTCCAGTATCCCGTGTCCCAGGATGACTGCAAGGAACTGGGGTATGCTGTACCCCTTTTCAAGGAATGCGCGCAGCACGAATCCTACGAGGAAGCCGTTCGCAGCCAGTATCAGAAGCGGTACGAACAGCAGTGTACCCCCCACAAGCAGGAAAATGCTCGATTTGGCGTTGTTCACGAATATCTTTATTGCGAGAGTGAGCTTCGGCTCTTCAAGCGAGAACTGGTTCGCGAGTCCTTCGAGCGCAGGCATAGTCTGTGCCTTAGTTTCCTCGAAGAAGACGTATCCTGGGATCATGCCTGCTGCGAATGCGAGGGTGCATACGCATATGAGGAGGAGATTCTTCTTCAGCGCGGAAACTATTGGGTGAGGCTTCTTTTCAGGTGGGCCGCCCCATTTTTCCTCTACGATGAGGTCATCCCAGGATATGTGTTCCACAGTGTCTGCAGAATTCATCTTGTTCTCTGTTGGAGTGGCCGCATGCTGGACAGATGACGTAGACTTCTGTCGGGCTCTCATGGAATATGTTCTCTTGCTGCGGCTCTTTTGGGCCTATTGCCTTTGGTTGGCCGGCAATCATCGCGCCGAGCGCTCCTCCTGCAGCCGAAAGCAGGAAGCCGACGATATTGGTGAGAATAAAGACCCAAAAGAGTAAGATGGCTACTACTCCTTTCACTTCTAGGCCTGCGGCGTTCATCAGCGCAACGATGATGATGAAGCCGGCGATGGCTGAGAAGAAACCTGTCGTGAATCCTCTGCGTCCTCCGCCTCCTGCGACTAGGCCGCTCATGAAACCGGATATGAGCGGTCCGATCATTATTATCCAGGAAAGGAAGACGTAGGTTGTGGCTCCGAGCATGATGCCTGCGAGTCTTCGTAGCATATATACTCTATTGGAACTTTGCCGTAAATAATCAGAAGAACCTGACTAAACCGATTATCGCAGCCACCATTATCCCGTAGTGGATGATTTTTCCGACGAATACTGCGATAGTGAACTCTAATGGATTCATCCGGAGGATCCCGGGTACGATGGTCAGTGGGTCCACTGGGAATGCGGGAATCGGCAATCCCACGAGGATGAGTAGGCCCACCCAACCGTATTTGTCCATCAACTTCTTCGCGCGCTCAAGTTTCGCGTGGCCGATCTTTCTTGCTATCAGGTGCGCTCCCCAGACTCCGATCCCGTAGTTCATCCAAGTGCCGATGAGGGAGCCGAAGGCTGCGACCACGACCAGAATAATTGGGTCTGTGCCGTATTCGATGAGGAACGGGAAGATGCCTTCTATAGGGAAAGTCACGATGACGGTCGAACTGAAGAATGCTGCGACCAGGAGGCCGAGCATCCCGTACCTGTGCACGATCTCGGCGAAGATGTCTCCCTTCAGCAGCAGGATGAGGATTATGAAGACGAATATTGCGATGCTTATGACCTCGACTTTATCTTCTAGGGGCTTCTTCAGGAAATTCTGTATCGGGTCCATCCTCTGATATATAGGCTTTTTCTAAGATATAGTATTACCATGAAGCCGATAAAAGACATCAAGCCGACGGATGACGTCGGGAAGCTCGTAGAACGGATGGGCGCATCAGGCGGATTCACTGCTAAAGAGCTTGCTTCTGGAGTGCGTATCCTCGAAAAGATGAATAAGGGGAAGTGCACCAGATTCCTCTCGTTTCCGGCTTGCATAATCGCCACAGGCACCCGCGGGATAATCGCGGAGATGCTGAAACGAAAACTCGTCGACGTCGTCATAACTACGACAGGGACATTGGACCATGACCTCGCACGCATCTGGGAGGACTACTATTCAGGCAGCTTTTCTATGGATGATGCCAGCTTACACAAGAAAGGTATTAATCGGCTGGGCAACGTCCTCGTACCTAATGAAAGTTACGGAATAATCCTGGAGACGAAGCTTCAGCCGATGATTAAAGAGATATACTCGCAGAAGAAAGAAATATCTACATACGAGCTTGTGTGGGAGATAGGAAAACGGCTGGAGAAGGAGAAGAATAGGGAGGATTCGATAATCTATTGGGCTTACAAGAACAGGATACCTATTTTCATTCCGGGCATCATGGACGGAGCCGTCGGCTCGCAGCTGTGGCTTTTCTGGCAGACTCACCGCGACCTTAAGGTGAATCTTTTCGTCGACGAGCAGAAGCTGTCTGACATCGTTTTCGAGGCTAAGAAGACTGGCGCCTTCATCATCGGCGGCGGCATATCGAAGCACCACACCATCTGGTGGAATCAGTTCAGGGACGGCCTAGATTATGCTGTCTATGTGACGACTGCCCAAGAGTACGATGGCAGCCTTTCGGGTGCGCGCGTCAGCGAGGCCATCTCCTGGAATAAGGTGAAGGAGGATGCGGAGCACGTCACCATCTATGCGGATGCGACACTGGTGCTGCCTTTCATGTTGTCTGCATTGATCTCGCGGCTGAAGTGAGTTGTTGCGTCATATGTTGATATACTACTATGTTGAGATAACACTATATCAAGATAAAGTCATATAATTATGTTTGTATGGTGATATAAAAACATAAAACTATATTCCCTAGGGGTACGACTGGTTAAAAAGAACATTGGTGGCACAGCACTCAACCACGTCAGACAAAACCTAGGATATACAGAAATTTAATGAACTCTCTACGGGAAATACTAAAATAAATCGGCTATAATATGCTTTTTTGGGGTGCTTTTTATATTTTGTTTCTAAGATAATAGTAGACTCAATGTAAATTGAGTGTGGTTTGGTGGCTTATAGGGGTGGTTAGGAACAGCGGCTATGCTTATTCTTTAATTACCCTTAAGAGTAAGGTATTTAAGGCTAAACAACAAAGGAGTTAACATGGGGTTATGGTGGAGAACTGTTGTATCTTGAGGGCGCAAAATGGTTAGTCTGCTGTTAGAAGATTTCAGGAATGCAAATCTTCCTGAACTTAGTGATGACATGTCTCAGATAATGTCTCTTAATACTGCTTTTAGCATACTAGTTAGATGCGAAAATGTAGAAGACTGTAAGTACGAGGGCCTACCAAAGAACCTAAAGGACTCAGTAGATCATGGGCTAGACCTAGGGATACAAGAGATAGACAAACTGGTAGCTCTAGTTGATAAACGGATACACGAAGAGACTACGTACAAAGAAAAATATTACTTATACCAGCTGTTGGAGATGTTCTCAGGTTATATCCGTTGTCGCTCGATTATAGATGCGACATTAAAGGATGAAAAACTAAGCCGTGAAGATGTTGAAGGCCTGGAACTACTCAAAGGCAAGCTTGTTTCACTAAAAAATGAGTTTAAGGAAATAAAGCGGAGAAAAAGAGTAAAGAACGACGAAGCAGCACAATCGAGAATCGATAGAGAAGTACAAGAGATTAACAACCGATTTTTCTGTGCATGGTCCCGCACAAACGCGTCACTTAGTCAACAGTATATGTAGCCTAAAGTGGAAACTATCGAGGGACTTACGAGATCTTACCGAATTCTTGAACAAAAAATTAATCGTTTTGAAAAATGTCTTGAGGCGGCGTCTCCTAGCGATAAGGGGTGTTGTACTGAAGTTCAGGGTAGCTTTAAGGCATTGCGTGAACGCGTGCAAAATCTAAGAACTGATCTTAAAACCTTTGGTACGACTATTGCCACTCTAAGTCCAGGGTCACATTATTCTGAATCAGTAATGCAGTCTGCAATGAAATGTAATGGGGAACTAGAAGAAGCCATTCAAATACATGGGTACATAGTTTATCATACAAAAATCTGCAAAGAAAAGTTTTATAATACTACTATCCATGCCATTCAGAAATTTCAAAATGAATGTTTACATCTATTGACCCTAATACGTCCCTCCCTGCCGAAATACCCTACTCTTTTAGTTCCATATGGGTATACTCCAAATGCTTACATACACACTGCGCCTATATGTGTCACTACTGTACCCTGTATTGATCTTTATTGTCCACTGTCCTGGGGTACTCTTGCTCATGAAATAGCTCACACAGCTATTAGAGGTATACCCAAGACTAACCGAGAGCAGCATATACTTGAATTAAAATGTGATTTTTGGGCGACTATACTAGTTGGTCCAGCTTTTCCAATTGCATTCAGTCTTGCTTATGGCAGTTTGCCGAGCAAAGCGAGATATAAAGAGATTAAGCCATCCCACCCTTTTAGCGAAACTAGGTTAAGGTTTTGCGAGAGAGTGTTAATGGAAGGTCTAGGTTATCCAAAAGATTTCATTGAGTCTATTGAAAAACATTATCACTACCTTTTTGACTATGAACCTAGTACGGACGTAAAGACCGGTATAAGCGAGATAGACAAAGAAACAGCTGAGCTAATGAATGAAGTGATGTCGCTTCTATCAACTCCTATGATTAAAGAAGGGGTAACCACGTATGGATTCACTTGGGATACATGGACAGATACGCACGGGGGGAAAAATGGTGCGGCAGGAATTGCCGAACAACTGAAAAAAGGCCGCCCGCTACATGCTAGGCTAGTACGGGATTTACTAAATGGTCTAACCTATCATATACTTGAAGACAAGCAAGCGAACATTCATGATGAAAAACTATTAGCGATTCTCCTAGAGTCTATTAACAATTCACAAGACGCCTCTGTAATGTACCCTGCTCGTTAGAGTTAGGCTACCTGTTTGTCCCCCTGTTGGCTACATGCTATATCCTATTCCATCAACAGTCCTCTAAATATTCTGTCATCTTGCTATTCAGTCTCGTTGACGATCTTCTGCAGCCAGATGATGGCCGAATCGCGCTTTACTCCATAGATGCCGACCTCCATGTCGTCAAGGGTTGTCGGCATGTCCCACATAGCGATTGTCTGGTCTCTTCCGCCGCCGGGCGTAATGATGTCTATGAGCAGTAGCCTGACCTCGTACTCATTAAGGTATGCAGTGTAATTCAGCCTGAACTGGTATCCTCTGTATGTGGCGTACTTGTCTGGGAATACTTCGACCTTGGCGGAAACGTTCTTGAACTTGTCTCTGTCGACGCAGCGTCTCCATCCTGGGATGCATACTTCCGTCTGGTTGCATTTGTCCAGAAGCAGAGTCTCGCACTTTTCGGTGCAGGCGCCGTGCACGCACTTTGGCGTGCAGTTCCTCAGCGCTGTCGTGGCCTCGTTGGGCAGGCAGATGTATGTTCCATCATAGTGCTCTTTTCCGCAGTCGATGTCTGCGGCGCACTCTACCCTGAACATCGTCGTCGTGGTCGTTGCCGCAGTGGTCGAAGAAGATGTCGAAGCAGCTGAGGTGGTAGTCCTTGACGTCGTCGTAGTGGTCGTAGTCGTCGTGCTGGTAGTAGTCACCTCAGTCGTTGTCGTGGTCGTGGCCGCAGGCTGCGGCAGATTGAGGAATACGGCAAATAGCGTGAATGCGAAAATAAGCAGTATCCCTAAGACGATTTCGAAGTCGCCGAGCTTGAGGCCCATCATTAGTATCTTGTTTTCTCGGAATATATGTTTTTTAGTCCGAAGCGCTAAATAATCTATCTGATATGGTCTTAATTGATGTCGGCGATATGTCTTTCAGGCTGCTGCTCGTTTTCCTGCTTTCATTATCCTTCGGTTTGGAGAGGCAGCTTAACCGCAAGCACGTAGCATTCGGCGTCTTCACGATGGTATCTACCGGCTCCTGTCTGCTCACAATAGTTGCTGTGACTATAGGAGAGCTTGCCTACCAGTCATCTCCTCTGCCGCTCCTCAGCGGGATCATAACGGGCGTCGGTTTCCTAGGTGCGGGCGCAATAATACACTATCAGGAGAAGGCGTTCGGGTTCACGACTGCGGCTGCGATCTGGGCTTTTGCGGCAATAGGCATGGCTGTGGGCGCAGGCTTCTTCCAGGAAGGCCTATTATTCTATCTGCTCATATTGGTCGTCATATCCTTCGACCACATGCTTGAGCGCCGCGGCCTCGGCAACTATTCGCGGACGATAACAGTGGTCTTCGACAGCCTGGATCGGATCCAGTTCCTAAAGGACACCATACTCAAGGAATACAAGTGCCGCGAGAACGTCGAATGCTTCAACCTCGAAGGCAAATGCTTCAAATTTTCTTTCGTCTTTAGCGGCCACATGGACAAACTGGATGAGATGGTCGAAAAACTCGTCAAATTCGAAGGACTCAAAGAACTCGACGTAGAAAAAAGATAAGTTTAGTCTACGAACACCGTCTGTCTTCAACCTTTTTGTAAAAGGTTGATCAAAAGATTTTTGGGTTCGCTAATCTACGAACACTGTCTGTTTTATTCCTCCTGTTTTGAAGTTGACGAGGTTGTCGTATGACCAGCGTGAGAATATTCCTCCGAATTTGGGTTTGCTTTTCGTGAATACGAAGACGTCGCATGTGGTCTTCTGTGGCGGCACACTCTTCTTCTTCTCTAAGCTTGGCGTGAGGCTGGCGCTGGTGAACTCCTGGATCATCGCAGTCTCAGGATACTTTTTAAGCGAGTTAACCATCAGCCTCTTCCATTCCCTATCCGGCTTGTCTCTGCCGAAGTACACGGCTTTTCCGCCTCCGCGGTTCCCGAACTTGAGGACAAACCTGTCTTTTTCGGCAAGCAGTTCCTCTAGGCTCATGTCCCGCAGGAACGCGGAATTGGGGATGGTGACGATGTCTTTTGTGGTGTAGCTTTCCACGATCTTAGGGTCCTGCAGCTTGATCAATAGTGTCTTCAGTCCGCCGTAGAATGCGTCCATCTGATTGATGAGGTGGATGTTCCCGTTCCTCGCGCAGTCGCAGAGCGCGGGATATTCGAGCACCTGATGAGTCCGCAAGAACCTGCAGATGAGGTCCACGCGGTCGCCCTTGTATGTGACGTCGTCCTTGGTTATGGAAAGCTCGCCTTTCGAAATCAGTCTCTTCATGTTCTGGTATCTGACGAAGTTGATGTCTATTCCCCGTTCCCGGAGGGCGGCGACGGATTCTTTACCTCTCTGGTCCGTCAGGTAAATGACTTTCTTTCCGTGGATCTTTCGGAGCACGTACTTGATTATGTCTTCCCAGCCGTCTGCTAAGTCTATGGTGTAGCCGGGCAAGAGGCTGCCGAAGTAGCGGTTGTAGATGTCGCAGAATGCGCGGGAGTTCTCCCAGCCTGCGCGGTTCGCGTTCACTTCGTAGGCTGCGACGTCGCCGTCTTCCTGTATGCTGCCATCTATCCTGCTCTCCATGATGGACGGGAAGCGCGGATCGACGAGCTCGATCACTTTCTCGTAGAGCTTCGAGTGCGGTATATTGTACTGCCTCTTCCTCGGCAGGATATCCCGCAGCGGAGTCTTCTCCTCCTCCCGTGATTCGCGCAGGATCGTATTGATGACAGCAATAGTGTTCTCGCACTTCTTTATGTGGTCGCCGACGAGGTCCATCGAAAGAAATCTTGGAGTGAACAGGAACTTGTCTTCGCCCTTTATTGCGTGCATCTCGTCGCGCGCTTTCCGGATCTTTCTCCGATTTTCTGGAGTATTGATCTTTTCGGCGTAGGCTAAGTAGTAGTCTTTGTACTTTTCGAACTCATCCAGAACCATTTTAGTTTAACTAGTGCGCTGTAGTGTGTAGTATACGCACCCAGGCATAAAAAGTGCGGTTATTCCTTCAGTATCCTGCCTTCGAGGTCTATTTCGCCTGAGCTTATCCGTTGGCCTGATATTGGCTTCCCGTCGTCTGAGAGCGCCAGAGGAACGACGACGACCGTCAGTTTTTCGAGGCCTTTCTTGAATCTGATGATATTTATTTCTTCGGCGCGCAGCAGCGTCTCTTCGCTGACTACGATGCAGTCGAGTCCGGGGTCTATTGTAGCGAAACCGTATGAGTCCTTTATCTCCACTATCTCATAGGGTTTTTTGAGGGTGTCCAAGAACTTTCTTAGGCTCATCTTTCTTTCCACGTAAGGCAGCACTTTTTCGGCCCTGAATCTTGCGGCAAAGTCATCTGATGTCAGTCCCACGACCGCGGACTTTCCGAGCGCGAGAGCAGCCTCAAGGATCTTCCGGTGGCCCCGGTGTATGCTATTGAATGTTCCGCCAACGACTATTTTCTTAAACATCTCTGACACCAGGATTTATTGGTTTTCCCATATATTAAGTTGCCGACTTTTATACGGCTACTTTTAATTACTTACATGTTCGATGATTTGTATTCTCAGCTCACCAAGAAAGCGGACTATAAGCTTCTTACTGTGCTACCGATCATAGTATGCTTCCTCCTCCTAGTGGTCGTCTACGCTAAGGGTATTCCGTTAGGCCTCGATTTCAAGGGCGGCACCTGGATCGAGGTCATGCCTGAGACGGCCATCTCCGTGTCAGAGGTCGAAGAACTGAAGACTAAGCTTTCAGCTGCAGGCCTAAAAGACATCGAACTCTATCTGGGCAAGGACATCCTGTCAGGAAAAGAGAAGCTGACCCTCGTCACGACAAGCCAGGTTAATAGCACTACAATAGAGTCCATCTTGGTGCCTTATGTCGGCAGCCTCCAGGAGATAGACCATGCGACCAGTATTCTTCCGGCGGGTCTGCCGGCCGACGTCAAAGATAAGATAAAGAGCCGCTTTTCGGCGGACGTCTCATTCAACGAGAGTTCAGGCGTCCTCGTCCTAGACGGCTACGAACTCGATGAAGCGAAGCTTGAGAGTGCATTAAGCTTCTACTTAGGAACGAATATCACTCTTGAGGTGCAGAAGAAGAACATCAACATCAAGCCCGTCGGCGAGACTCTCGGAAAGACTTTCCGTGAGCAGGCGACGAACGCATTCACTATCGCTTACGTGCTCATAATCGTCGTCATATTCGTGGCTTTCAGGGATCCTATACCGTCTTTTGCGGTGATACTTTCGGGCACGTGCGACGCAATATTCGCGATCGGTGGCATGAGCCTCTTCAATATCGCCATTGAGCCTTCGTCCGTCGTTGCGATCCTGATGGTCGTAGGCTACTCCGTCGACACGGACATACTCCTGACTACAAGAGTCTTGCGAGGCAAGACCGGCACAGTCAACGACCGCATCGACGACTCCATGAAGACCGGCCTTACGATGACCGGCATAACGATGGTCGTGATGGCTATCATCCTGATAGTCTCAACGCTCGTATTCAGGATCGACGTTTTCGCAAGCATAGCTTCAGTGCTGTTATTAGGCCTCGTAGGCGATCTCTTCATGACATGGTTCACGAACACAGGGATACTGAAGTGGTATGTCGAAGAACATGGCGGAAAAATCGATCTAATAAAGCGTCTGAAGGGTTTGATGGGATGGAAACAAAGATAAATCGGATACTGAAAAGTTGGAGGGTGATCCTGCTGACTGCATCTGTACTCATATCACTAGCCCTCATGATCAACCTCATCCCCCTGAATAAGGAGCGTGCCGGCGAGCCTCTTGGCATCGGGATCGGCAACGGCCTAGACTATGGCCTAGACTTCGTCGGCGGCATGGAGATGCAGCTGCGTCTTGAGAATCCTGTGAACGGCACCGTGACCAAGGACGTTCTTGAGATAGAAAAGAATATCCTTGAAAAAAGGCTTAATTCGATGGGTTTGCGCGACATCCCGGTGAGGCCATGGGGCGACCGCTACATAGTCATACAGATTGCGAGCGCCTCTCCCGAAGAGATAGCGGCCATAGAGAACATCCTGAGGCAGCAGGCTCGGTTCGAGAGCCGCATGGACGGCGAGATTGCAGTCATGGGCTCGGAAGTCAGCATCGACCTGGGGCCGCAGGGCAGCGGCGTGGTCGGCGGCGGCCCATATGAATGGTACGTCTCCATAAGGCTCACGCGCGCCGGCGGCGAAAGATTCTGCACAGTCGGCGGAGACAAGAGAAACCAGCCCATAGACATGTTCCTCGACAGGCCGGAGAACACGCTGCTCGTCATGAACAACGCCACGTACAGCATGCTCAACGACATCTCTGAGACCGAGGATGACCCAGCATCCGACAACTACATAAAAATCATAGAGAACCGCTCGAATATACCTATAATCGTATTGGGTAATGGGACCCTTGATGCGGCTAAACTCGCGAACTACTCAGGCTACACGAAAGTCATCATCGCAGGCAGCGAGTCGCAGATCTCTGAGGCCGTTCGCAACCAGCTGGAGGAGATGAATTATTCTACTGAAAGGAAGCCTCAGAAGGATGTGGAACTCACTGAGTGGATCAGGGGCATAATCGGCCTGAAGTCTTCGCCGAGGCTGCGCTGCGACCCATGCACTCAGTGCAAGTACAGTGCCCAGATATCAGGGTCTGCGGAAACCTTTACTGCGGCAAAGGCCGAGAGGGATGAGAACCGCATACTACTGAGCTCAGGGAACCTGCCCGCTAAAGCGGTAGTCGAATCCAAGTCCCAGTTTCCAGCATCATTGGGTGAGAAGTTCCTTGAATACAGCTTCCTGATAGGTGTCCTCTCAATCTGCGTCGTCGCAGTGATAATCTTCCTGAGGTATCGGCAGCTGTTCATCGTATTGCCCGTCATAGTCACCGGCATGTCCGAGATGATAATCATACTCGGCGTCGCAGCGCTCGTGAACTGGCAGCTTGACCTGCCGGCTGTCGCAGGCATCATTGCGGCAGTGGGCACAGGAGTCGACAACCAGATCGTCATAACCGACGAGACCATAAAGCGGAGAGAAGAGCAGAAGAAGGTCGTCAGCGTCTTCGAGCGCATAAGGAGAGCCTTCTTCATCATCTTCACGTCGGCTGCCACATTGATCGCCGTCATGATCCCTGTCTTCTCGATCCAGGCATTGAAGGGCTTCGCGTTCATGACAATAATCGGAGTCATCATCGGGATATTCATCACTAGGCCAGCGTATGCGAAGATAATCGAAGAGATACTCCGAGATTAAGCCGATTTTTTACCCTGAAATCTAAGGTATATATCTAGTAGTGGGGGTGCTTTTTCTAATGGATCCTAAGAAAACCAAGCAGAGGGACCTTGTCATCAAGGGTGCGCGGGAACATAATCTGAAGAACGTCAGTTTGAGTCTTCCGCGGGATTGTCTCATAGTCTTTTCCGGCCTCTCAGGCTCCGGCAAATCGACGCTCGCATTCGACACCATCTACGCGGAGGGGCAGCGCCGCTACGTCGAATCCCTTTCATCCTATGCCCGCCAGTTTCTGGGCCTCATGAATAAGCCTGACGTCGACAACATCGAAGGACTGTCTCCTGCAATCTCAATAGACCAGAAGGCGACGTCCAAGAACCCGCGTTCGACCGTCGGCACAGTCACCGAAATATATGATTACCTTAGGCTGCTCTTTGCGCGCATCGGCGTACCCTATTGTCCAGACCACAATATTCCGATCACTTCGCAGACGCCGCAGAGGATTGCAGAATCCATCGCCGCAGATTTTTCAGGGAATGTGATAATACTCGCGCCCATAGTCCGCCAGAAGAAGGGCACCTATGAGAAACTCCTCTCTGACCTGCATGCAGACGGCTATTCTCGTGTTCGGGTCAATGGCGAAATCATCTCGACTGACGCGAAGGTGACGCTTGAAAGATACAAGAAACACGACATCGAAGCAGTCATAGACCGCTTCGCCGTCTCAGATAAATCAAGGCTCGCCGAGGCCGTGGAGGCTGCAGTCAAAAAATCTGATGGTCTGGTCATCGCATTCGACGCAGAAAAAAAGAAGGAGAAACTGTATTCTTCATTGATGGCGTGCCCTGTCTGCGGCATCACTTTCGAGGAATTGCAGCCTCGTATGTTCTCATTCAATAATCCGTTCGGCGCCTGCGAGGAGTGCGAGGGTCTCGGAATAAAGATGGAGTTCACGCCGGACCTCATCATTCCGGACCAGAATAAGAGCATCGCAGAAGGCGGCGTCGCCGCATTCGGCAGTATCGTCGACGGCTGGCGCATCAGTCAATTGGCGAGCGTCGCAAAGAGATTTAATTTCTCGATGATCTCGCCCATAAAATCGCTTCCGAAGGAAGCATTGAAGATAATCCTCCACGGCACCGAGGAGGACATAGACTACAACTTCACGTCCCGCGACAACTCATCATCATTCAACTACTCAGGCGGCTTCGAGGGCGTGATCCCGATGCTCGAGCGCCTCCACAGGCAGACCGAGTCAGAAGGCAGAAGAGAATGGATGGAAAAATTCATGCGTGTCCGCACCTGTCCGCTGTGCGAGGGCCGCCGCCTCAAGAAGAAGATTCTCGCAGTGAAAGTTGCAGATAAGTCCATCATCGACGTCACAGACCTCCCAGTCAAGGACTCGCTCAGATTCTTCAGGGAGATAAGTTTATCTGAGAAGGAGAAGATCATCTCCAAGCAATTGCTAAAAGAGATCATCGCCCGCCTCAATTTTCTTGAGGAGGTGGGTCTCGGCTATCTGACGCTCTCGCGGTCAGCCGGCTCACTCTCTGGCGGCGAAGGTCAACGGATCCGGCTTGCGACGCAGATCGGGTCGAACCTTGTCGGCGTACTCTATGTTCTCGATGAGCCGTCCATCGGCCTCCACCAGAGAGACAACAGGAAACTGATTGATACTCTAGTCAAACTCCGGGACCTTGGGAATACTCTCATCGTCGTAGAACACGATGAAGAAACAATACGGTGCGCGGATTGGGTGGTCGACATCGGCCCGGGCGCAGGAATACATGGGGGTGAAATAGTCTTCGAAGGTACGCCTGCGGAGATACTGAAGTCCGAGAAGTCTTTGACCGGAAAGTATCTTTCCGGTAAACTCTCCATCGAAACCCCTAAGTCTCGCAGGACGCCCGCAGGCTTCCTGGAAATAAAAGGCGCACGCGAACATAATCTCAAGAACTTGGACGTGCGCATTCCCACAGGCTGTCTGACTCTCATCACAGGAGTCTCAGGTTCCGGTAAATCTACGCTCATCTATGACATACTCTATAAGAGCCTCAAGAATCGCCTCTATGATTCTCGGGAGGAGGTCGGCAAACACGACAGCATCAACTATAATGGCCTCATAGATAAGGTGCTTATAATCGACCAGAGTCCGATTGGCAGAACTCCTAGAAGTAATCCAGCTACCTATACGAAGGTCTTCGACGATGTACGGAAGATCTTCGCCGGAACGCAGGAGGCCAAAATCCGAGGCTATGAGCCGGGCAGATTCTCCTTCAACGTCAAAGGCGGCCGCTGCGAAGCCTGCGAAGGCGACGGCGTCATCAAGATCGAAATGAATTTTCTTCCAGATGTCTACGTGGAATGCGAGGAATGCCGAGGTAAAAGATACAACACGGAAACTCTTGAAGTCCGATACAAAGGCAAGAACATAGCCGAAATACTCGCGATGAGCGTCGAAGAAGCCCTGAAACTCTTCGAGAACATTCCATCCATCCGCAAAAAACTTGCGACTCTCTCAGACGTCGGCTTAGACTATATTTCCCTCGGCCAGTCTTCTACGACGCTCTCAGGCGGCGAGTCCCAGAGAATAAAATTGACGCGGGAACTCTCGAAGACCGCCACCGGCAAAACACTCTACCTACTCGACGAGCCGACGACGGGACTACATTTCCATGACGTCAAAAAACTGCTTCTCGTACTCAATCGCCTAGTCGAGAAGGGGAATACTGTCGTCGTCATCGAACATAACTTGGACGTCATCAAGTCAGCGGACCACATAATCGACTTGGGGCCTGAAGGCGGGGACGCAGGCGGCCGGATAATCGCCGTAGGAACGCCTGAAGACGTCATGAAGAACCCGAAAAGCTACACAGGAAAATACCTGAAAGAACATCTTAAATAGTCTGTAACCTAAATTCTTTTCGGTGGGTTTCTGATGGCTGATGTTGCGTTAACTGGTTTATCTGATCCTGAGGCTGAGAAGAAGTTATCTCAGTTTGGATTGAATCAGGTTGCGAAACCTGCTGAGATCAGGTTCCTTGATATTGTAAAGGAGGAGGTCGCTGAGCCGATGATAACTCTTCTCCTTGTCGTCGGCTTCTTTTATGTTCTCTGGGGCAGCATCGAGGATGCTGTAACGATCCTCGTAGTCATCTCTTTGCTTGTCTTAGTGGAAGTCTGGAACGAGTACCGTGCCAAGAAGGCTATTTCAGCACTCTCCAGGATCGCCGCCCCAATATCAAAAGTCCTGCGCGGCGGCAGAGTAGTGGCATTGGATACGATAAAGATCGTGCCCGGCGACGTCCTCATCCTAGCATCCGGAACAAGGATAGCAGCCGACGCAAAAGTTCTTCTCTCATATAGTCTGCTTGTCGACGAATCTTCGCTCACCGGCGAATCATTTCCAGTCGAAAAAAAGGCTGGGGACGAGATATATGCTGGTACGCTCGTCGTCGCCGGCGAAGGGAAAGCAGAAGCTGCATCGACCGGCAAGAATACGCGCATAGGAAAGATTGCAGCCCTTGCGAAAGTCATTAAGCCGCCTAAGACTCCGCTGCAGCTTTCTATGAAGTCTCTTGCAAAGAAACTCGTCTACGTCGCAGTCTTCTTCAGCCTCATCATCCCAATAATCGGCGTCCTTCGTGGCCAAGACCTCCGTGAGATGATCCTCACTGGTCTTTCACTCGCTTTTGCGACCATTCCCGAAGAGCTTCCAATCATAATCACTATGGTGCTCGGCCTCGGCGCCTACAAGCTTTCGAAGCAGCATCTTCTCATAAAGAAGCTGAAGGCTGCGGAAGCGCTCGGCAACGCCTCAGTCATCGTCACCGACAAGACTGGGACGATAACCGAGAACCGGATGAGGATAGTATCCTATTATCCTGAAGACAAGAGCAGGGAAATACTTTCGGCGGCAGCCTCCGCATTGACTGGGATATCATCCGCTCCCATGGATAAAGCAGTATTGGAGGCGGCTGAGAAAGTCGGCAAGCTTCCGGAAAGCAAGATCATTCGGGAGCGCATCTTCGGCGACGGCAGAAAAACCAAGTCCGTTCTCCGTGAATCCTCCACTGGATTCGAATTGTTCGTCAGCGGCGCGCCTGAAGAGGTAATGAACCTGCTCGGCAAAGCTCGTGCAACGACTGGCGGCGAACTCGATGCCGAGACTGCGAAAGGCAGGAGAGTCATAGCGGTCGCACGCAAGAAGATAGCAGCCGGCGACGTCGGCAGCCCCTTTTCCGAGCTTGAACGAGATCTTGTTTTCGTCGGACTCATCTCATTCGAGGACCCGCCGAGATCAGGCGTCAAAGAAACGATAGAGAAAGCAAGCCGCGCAGGCATCCGCACCATCATGGTGACTGGCGACCACCCGAAGACTGCGGGCTCCATAGCCGCGCAGGTCGGAATATCCGTCGACTCAGTCCTCACTGGAGACAAGCTGGTGGGCATAACAGAAGAAGCATTGCAGCGGACAGTCAAGCAGACTTCGGTCTTCGCCCGCGCATCTCCTGAGAACAAGTACCTCATAGTCAAAGCCCTTCAGAAGAACGGCGAAGTCGTTGCGGTCACAGGCGACGGCGTCAACGACACTCTCGCATTGAAGGAAGCGGACATCGGAGTCGCCATGGGCCTGCGCGGCACGGACGCAGCGAAGGAGGCTGCTGACATCGTGGTCGCAGACGACGATTTCGTGACTATCGGCAACGGCATCTTTGAGGGAAGGAAATTCTTCGACAATCTCCGCAAAGGCGTCAGATACTATCTTTCAGTGAAGGCTGCGCTCATCATGGTGTTCCTGCTGCCTATCCTCCTAGGAACATCGTTCCTGTTGGCTCCGATCCAGATCATCATCCTCGAACTATTCATGGACCTCGCCGCTTCGTCCGCATTCGTCGCAGAGCCTGCAGAAAAGACGATCTTATCCCGCCCCCCAAGGCGTGCGAAAGACAAGTTCGTCGACGACTCCATGTTGACTGGAATATTCATCTCAGGGCTCAGCCTCTTCGCAGCGGTCGCAGGCTCATACTTCTACGCATCCTATCAGCACCTGTCGCCGCAGCAGACGCAGACTTACGCATTCACCGCATGGATAATCGGCCACCTGATCCTCGCATTCATCTCCCGCTCAGAAAAAGAGCCACTTTATTCGCTAGGCCTCCTGTCGAACAAGGTCATGAACATCTGGGCCATCATCGTGGCTGTATTCCTGGCACTCGTCCTCGGAGTCCCACAGATCAGCGCGCAGCTAAAACTTGTTGCAATCACGCCGTCAGAGCTCGGCATAATCGCAGCCATCGCTTTCGCAGCCATCTTCTGGCAGGAGATAATCAAAACCATCGCATACCTGCTGAAGAAGAAACCGTAATCTGGCTTTTTATTGTTTCTTCTGCATAGTTTAACCATGAGGATATCGTGGGTCATCTGTGGGCTATTGATTCTGTCGATGCTGTTGTCTTGCTGTATAAGCGAAGAAGACATCATGGACATCATACTCTACGGTGAATACGGGAACGCCGAGACGAAAGCTGCGGCGGAAGCAAAGGATCCGGAACTCTGCAAAAAACTTACTGACGCAGCCGACATAGAACTGTGCTACTCCAAAGTCGCGGAAAAGATGAAGGACCCGAGCGTCTGCACGAGAATCACTTCATCCGACCGGAAAGATGGATGCTACACTGGAATAGCCGAGGCGACGGGCGACATCGAAGTCTGCAATAACATCAAGAAAGGCAGCGCCGGCGAAGAACGCTGCTTCAGCGCCGTCGCATTAACGAACAAGGACGTCAAAGTCTGCGAAAAGATAACGGATAATAGCAGCCACGACAATTGCGTAATTAATGTGGCTGAGGCCACCAAGACCCCGGCCCATTGCATCAAGATCAGGGAAGGATGGTACCGGCAGAGGTGCTTGAATAATGCGGCTGTGGCTGCAGGAAACCCGGAACTCTGCAAGGACGTCGAAAAACTGGACGAGAGAAACAGCTGCTACTCAAGTATAGCTTCGGCCAAAAAAGATGTGAGCCTCTGCGAAAAGATAGAGATAGCCGGCACGCCGGGCTACAGGGACTACAATGACGCGGTGGACTCGAAGAACTATTGCTACAAGGCGATAGCGACGGATACGAAGGATCCGAGCCCATGCAGAAAAATAAGCAGCACATCAGAGAAAAGCTACTGCCTCAATGATGTCGCAGCAGCAACGAAGAACGACGCACTGTGCGACGAGATCCAGAGTACGCAATACGAGAACATGACTTACACCCGCGACAGCTGCTATGAGCGGACTGGCATAGGTAAACAAGATGCGAGCATCTGCGAAAAGATAACGGACAAGTACCTGAAAGAAAGCTGCCTAAGCCACATCGGATAGAGTTTCTGCGGCTTTTATCCGTGTATTCCGGGTTACTTAATGTGGTCGATTACTCTAGGATTCCGCATGAGCCGGGCTGCTACCTCTTCAAGGACGCCTCTGGGAGGATAATCTACGTCGGGAAAGCGAAAGACCTGAGGAAAAGAGTCTCATCGTATTTCCTGAAGGATGATCTGGACCCGAAGACTTCCGCTCTTGTGGCGAAAATTTCTTCCTTGGATTATGTCGTCACCAGCAACGAGCAGGAGGCACTGATTCTTGAGAACACGCTCATAAAAAAGCATCAACCCCACTACAACATCGACCTCAAAGACTCGAAGAAGTACGCGTACATCCTATTGACTGAAGAAATCTTTCCGCGCCTGATGGTAGCCCGCAAAAAGATCGAGAAAGGAGAATACTTTGGGCCGTTCGTTTCTGCGGAGAGGAGGGACGCTATCCTGCGTTTCGCGAATAATGTGTTCCGGCTCCGGACATGCAAGAAGCTGCCGAAGAGGGTGTGTCTGCGGCATCAGATGGGGCGGTGTACTGCGCCGTGCGTCGGCGAAGTCTCCCAGAAAGAATACTTGATGCAGGTGGCGGATGCGAGGAGGCTGCTTTCTGGGAAGGAGTCTCCGCTATTGGAGGATTTGCGTACGCGGATGCAGGCGGCTGCGAAAAAGCAGGATTATGAGGGCGCGAAAGTCCTGCGGGACCAGATTACGGCGTTGGAGTCGCTGCAGGAGAAGCAGCGTATGGAGACGCAGAAAAGATACGATCAAGACATCATCAACTATGTGGTCGATTCGGATGTGGTGCACCTTGCAGTCTTCAAGGCGCACGCAGGAATATTGTCTGAGATGACTGACTTCGAATTCCCGCAGAAGGAAGAGTTTCTGGAGGAATTCATACTACAATACTATTCTGAGGAACCGGTTCCTAAGGAGGTCATTCTCCCCGAGAAGATTCCAGTTGCGCTCCTCTCCTTCCTTGAGATGCGTCGCGGCGGTAGCGTGGACGTGACCGTTCCATTAAGAGGTGAGAAAAAGGACCTTCTTGAGCTCGTGAAGAAGAATGTCGAAAAGTCCTTCAAGGAAGGGGATTTGGACCTAGCAGACCTCCAAGAGAAACTTGGATTAGAAAAGAAGCCGAAGACGATTGAATGCTTCGACGTTTCACATATTTCTGGCAGCGACTCCGTCGGCTCGATGGTCCGCTTTGTTGATGGCCGGCCCGATAAATCTGGGTATCGTCGGTTCAAAATCAGGAGCATCGAAGGCATAGATGATCCAGCTATGATGGCAGAGCTCGTCCGGAGAAGATATACTCGAATCAAGGAGGAGAACGGCGATTTCCCCGACCTGATAGTAGTCGACGGCGGCAGTACTCAGCTCTCCGCAGCATTCGGAGAATTACGGAAACTTAAAGTCAAGATTCCAATAATCGGATTAGCTAAGAAGAACGAGGAAGTCTATTTTCCGGGGTTCGCTGAGCCTGTGAGTTTCGACCGGAAGAGTAGGGCTGTTCTGCTCCTCCAGAATGTACGGGATGAGGCGCATAGGTTCGCGATCAAATACCACAAAATCCTCAGAAAAAAGAGGACACTGAAAGAAGAATGAATTTCGAGCTTGTTTCGGATTTTAAGCCTGCGGGTTCGCAGCCTGCGGCGATAGAGAAATTGGTCGGCAATTTCCGGAGCGGCGGGAACGTGCAGACGCTGCTTGGTGTCACAGGCTCCGGGAAGACCTTCACGATGGCGAACGTGATCGCGGCCCTGCAGAGGCCTGCGCTCGTCCTCGCCCACAACAAGACTCTTGCGGCTCAGCTGTACAACGAGTTCAGGGAATTTTTTCCCAGGAACCGCGTCGAATACTTTGTATCATACTATGACTACTATCAGCCTGAAAGCTACCTACCCCAAAAAGACCAGTACATCGAAAAGGACGCGGACATCAATCCGAAGCTGGAGCAGATGAGGTTGTCCACGTCTGCATCATTGATGTCAAGGCGGGACGTCATCGTCGTCGCATCCGTTTCATGCATCTACGGATTAGGCGACCCTAAGAACTACCGCGACCTGGGGATGACACTAGAGCAGGGGACGAAGATAACTAGGCGAGAATTTTTGGGTAAGCTCGTCAACATGCAGTATGAGCGAAACGATATCGAACTTATTCCCGGCAGGTTCCGCGTCCGAGGTGACACAGTCGACATCGTTCCCGGCGGTTTTGAGAATATCGTCCGCGTACAGTTCTCAGGCGACGAAATAGAGAAACTCACGGAATTGGATCGCGTCGGAGCTAATGTCATAGACTCATTCGACCGATTTTATCTTTGGCCTGCCCGCCACTTCGTGATCCCGGAGGAGACGAGGAAGAGGGCGATCGAATCGATCCGGGATGAACTTGAGGAAGTTCTGCCGTCCCTCGGCATCGTAGAAGCACAGAGACTGAAGAAGAGAACCATGTATGACCTTGAGATGATCGAAGAGACTGGCTACTGTAAGGGCATAGAGAACTACTCAAGGCACTTCGACCAGAGGAAAGAAGGAGAACGACCATATTGTCTCCTAGACTACTTCCCGGAAGATTTTATGATCTTCATCGACGAGTCCCATCAGACTATTCCGCAGCTGAATGCTATGTACAAAGGCGACCGCTCACGGAAAACGGCGTTGATAGACTATGGTTTTAGGCTGCCCTCCGCCTACGACAACAGACCACTGATGTTCACGGAATTTGAAAAATTCATGAAGAACGTTTTCTTCGTCTCTGCGACGCCCTCAAAATATGAGACTGAGCGGTCCTATGCGGTGGTGGAGCAGATCATCCGCCCAACTGGGCTGGTGGATCCTGCAGTCGAGATTCGGCCGACTGGGAACCAGGTCGAAGACCTGATGAAAGAGATAGTGAAGACGACAGCGAAAGGGAATAGGACGCTGGTGACGACGCTCACGAAAAAACTTGCGGAGGAATTGTCCGAGTACTTGTCGCAGAAGGAGGTGAAGACAAGATACTTGCATTCTGAGATAGATACTCTAGATAGGACTGAGATCATCAGGCAGCTGAGGCTCGGCAAATTCGACGTCTTGGTGGGGATCAACCTCCTCAGGGAAGGCCTCGACATCCCGGAAGTGGGCTTGATCGGGATACTGGACGCAGACAAAGAAGGCTTCCTCAGGGATGAAAGAAGTATCATCCAGACCATCGGCCGCGCAGCCCGGAACATCGATTCTAGGGTCATATTGTATGCGGATAGGCGGACGGAGTCCATTAAGCGGGCGATGGCCGAGACCGACCGAAGAAGAAGTATTCAGGTCGAATACAATAGGGTGCACGGTATCATTCCCAAACAGATAATAAAACCTGTGAGGGATAAGGTCGTCGAGATAAAGGACGTCAAACATATTCCGAAGAAGGAGATCCCGAACATCATGATTGAGCTCGAAGCCGAGATGAATAAGGCTGCTGAACGCCTGGACTTCGAGGAAGCTATCCGATTACGGGATAGGATCAGGGAACTGCAGAAGAGGCTCGGCGGGTGAAGAGAAAACTATATATCGGTGCTCTACCAACTTATAACATACTGGTGTGTAAATGGCGATTTTGGCAGAATATGGGTCGTATGCATTGGTGGCAATCGGTTTTCTTTCAAGCCTCTACCTAAAAATACGACACAGCCCCAAGGTCAAGGAGTTCCTCCATAAGTTCCTCAAGTTTTTGGCTGCGGAAATCATCCTACTGGCTATAGCAGTCTTACTTTTTAATTTCCCGCTGCCTATAGTCTTCTTAGGTTTGCTTCTGGCTCTTGCTGTTTTTATCATGCTGCTGGTGTCAACCTTCCACGATGAGCTTCTGCCGGTGATCAATGAGCGGACGCTAGTAGTTTACACTGTTCTCTTCTGGGCTGTTTACTTTAGCGGCGAGCTTGTGAGGTCCATACTTTCCGGGGTCGTTTTCTTTTTTATGATGCCTATTGTAGGCTTCTTGTTGAACTTGTTTGGTGCGTCGCTTTCGCCTGGCTGGGAGTCTATTTTCCTTGTTGCGGAAGTGTCCCTTATCCTGCTGTCCGCTGCATTTCTGATATTGTCTTTAAGGGAATACATCTTTGGAAGATGGCTGGGGTCGGTGGCCGTCTATTGGTTTCTGTTTGCGCTTTTTGCAATATCCTTATCCCAATTACTATCATTCGTGGACGTTGTGTTGTACAGTCTGCCGTCGGATATCTTCGGTGTCGTGGAATGGTTTCTTGGATCGCTTTCTCTAGGAGTGGTTCTTGCGTCCTTCTCAGTGTTAGGTTGGTCTCTTATTGCGCCAGGGCGCGGCAGCATCGAGCGCTGCTTTGCGGATAAGTACTCCAACGACCAGTTCAGGCCTTCGGAGCTTCTTCTTGTGATACTGGTGGTTGCAGGCAGCCTACTCCTAAATCATTATCTGGCCGTCGTATCAATATACTTGCTGATCAATCTGTGGGTCGTATTCGAGCCTTACTTGTTCAGGCCTTATCTGCCTTGGGGCAAGAAAATCACCAAGTAGCGAGATGTTTCTATAGTTTGATGGTTTTATGTCGAGATATAGTCATCTCGCCATATTTTTCTTTTGCGAAAAACAGAAGTATGGGTGCATTTCATTTATTGAAATCAGCTATTTCAGTTTTTATAGTTTGGTTTTCTAGATAATCCCGGGATGGAAGGTTCGCCGTTCGTAGGGTTTTTGGGGGATTATCCTAGGATCAGGGTCCTGGATTATCTGCTGGAGAACAGCAAGATCGAGCATTCGAAGACTGAGCTCGCAAAGAAGGCGAAGATAAGCTTCAACACCCTGGAGACCTTTTGGGAGGAGCTCATAAGCGGCAGGGTGCTGGTCCATGCGAAGAAGGTGGGGACGACGCAATTCTATAGGCTGAATGCAGAGAACGAGTTCGTCAAGCATCTGATGGACTTGGATGAGCGGCTTCTGCTGCAGCAGCTCAAAGAGCTTGAGGCGAAGATATCTGATTAGTTTCTCTTTGTGCTAATCATTCCGGCGGCTTGATTGACTCGGCTTTTGTGGTGAGGCGGTAAAGTGCCACTGCGAAGCCGGTCGTCGCCCCAGCCACCACGCCGAAGGCTGTTGCAATCGCGTTGATCTGCAGCCCAATGTAGTATCCTAAAAAGAGGAGGGCTATTATGGTGAAAGCGAATTCTGCGCCGTGAACCAAACCCTTAGCCATGAAGTCTCTGGATTTGTATTTGGCCATCTCATCAGTCAGGCAGCCGCGTATACTTCCTGCTCACCAGGAAAGGCGCGTATTTTATGCCGCCTGACACGTAGAACTTCGTGAACCACTCGTAGAAATGAAGCCTGATGGTGTGGATGAACACGACGAGCGTCTCCAGTGCAAGCACCAGTATGTTGCCCAGCACCATGACCAGGAGGCTTAAGCCGGGTATTCCCGCTACGATGTCTATGCTTGCGATAGTATATGTGGCAAGCATCAGCATGGCGTGGACTACTGCAAGGATCACAAGCCTGCTGTATGAGATGGTGTTGGAGAGGAACATGGAGAACAGTTCGAATATCTCCAGGCCGCCATTGATGAAGGCCTCAGGCAGCTTACCTAAGCCCCCGTGGCGTACTTCATGGACGAGTTCGCTTAATAGGATCACGGCGGCAGGCAGCGCCAGTCCGACAACCAGCACAAGCGGGTTAGCAAAAGCATTCAGTTCCGTGAACACTGGGATAGGGAAAGGCAGCAGGTTGCCTATCAAAGCAAGTTCGCCGAACAGGAACGCTATCTTGGATACGGAAGGAATGAGCGTCGAAGCGCCGTGTTCGGCTGCCGTGTTGACGGCGCTCAGCAGGAGGCCGAACCCCATGTGGACTGCCCCGAAGAGCATAGCTACGCCGATCATCGTGAACATGTCGTTGGGTGCGGCTGGGCTCAGCCAAGGAATCCATCGGGTCTCAACCTCCTCTTCGTGTTCGCCCCCTTCAGTGGGCGCAGCGTTTTCTCCGCCTTCAGCAGGTATGGCATGTTCGCCTTCTTCCGCCGGTGCTGTCGCTTCGCTTCCCTCTAGGGGCGCAGCATGTTCCTCCGCTGCAGCCGCTGTGTGGTTCCCGCCTTCTGCCGGCGCGGCTTCTTCGCTTCCTCCAGCGTGTTCCATCGGTATCTCATGTCCTATGCCGTAGGGGGCGAGCATCGCGGGCAAGCCCATATCTTTATAGAGTCCGGGTAGGATCTCTTCGTTGCCGAAGAAGCTGCCGTAGAGGAGGCCGCATATGAGCGCGGCGACGCCGCAGTATATCAGGAGCATGCCGAATTTCCATGCTGATTCGTCGCCTTTCTTCATGTAGATGAAGCCCAGTCCGCAGAGGGCGACCAAGGCTCCGTGGCCGACGTCGCCGAACATGAGGCCGAAAAAGAGGGGGAACGTTATGGCCATCAACGGAGTGGGGTCTATCTCAGTGTAGGCCGGCCTCCCGAACATCTCCATCACAACCTCAAAGGGCTTCAGGAACTTGGGGTTGTTGAATTCCACCGGCACGTCGTCTTCTTCGGTCGGTTCGTGTAATGTGATGATGGTGTTTCCTTCAGCTGTTTTGTCTATCTCCTTGCTGACGCGTTCGACGTCTTTTGCAGGCGCCCACCCCTCGATGAGGTAGACTCTCCGCGTTTTTCCGAAGTTCACCACTAATTCCTCTTCGCTCTTCTTTATGCTAGTTACTTCCCTTGCGATGAGCAAGTCCTCGAAGTGTTCTTTGCGGATCTGCTCAAGGTCAGCCCTCAGTTTCTTATCCTCTGCAGTGATCTCATTTATCCTGTTTTTCACGGCCGCAAGGTCGCCACCCGCAAACCCGAGGGACTCAAACCGTAGGCTGCGGAGGATGTTGTCGACTTCGTGTTTCTGGCTTTTCAGGGCTGTGACGACTGCAAGGCCCCTGTCTTCGGATGCGTCCGGCTGCACGCTGAGCACATAGTCTCCATGGGTTAGCAAATCCATCTTCGACTTGAGGCCTTCGATGCCCTTGGAATTGAGGAATCCTGGAATCGTGTAAAGGAAAGTCGAGTCGCCGAGCCAAGCCGTCTTGACTGCAAGCTTGTCGAGCATCTCAAGCGCATTCCTCTGGTGGTCTAGGGCAGTCTTCTCCTCCTGCAGGGCTTCAAGAGTCTCGGGGATGCTGAGCGCTTTCTTCTCTATTCTCCCGATGGTTTCATCTATCTCTGTTAGGTAGTCTTCGGAGGACTTCTCTGGGAGAGTTATCCTCTCCATCTTCGCCTCCGTTATGTTGAGTATCTCTGACAGCCGCTTTATCCTGCTGGTGAGGTCAGAGTATCCGTCGAGGATCCTTTTTCGTTCAGCCGGCCCAGCGTTTTTTTCTTCTACCTTCTTTACGTGGACGGAGCCTATTCCACCAAGCAGTTTCATGACTCCGTCTAAGTAGCTGTCTAGTACTAGAACCCGGATCTTCTTCATCCGCAGTGTTCTGAACATGTTCTTTGATCCCCAAGTTTTATAGAATAAAATATAATATAGAATCTAAATAATAAATAGTTAAGGTCAAGAGATGGACCTCGTAGACTACGCGTATTCGAACATCCGGATAAGGATCATGCGAACCAAACTTCTCTCGGAGCGCGAGCTTGAAGCCTTGACGAGGGCGAAAAGCCTCGACGACTTCGTCGCCTCATTGAAGCAGACGCACTACGGAGAAGTCTTATCTGGGGTGGAGAAGGCCGACGCTCGTGAGGTAGAGAAGCACCTGAGGATGGACCTGTTGCGTACGGTGCGCAGGCTGTTCACCCTCTGCCCTGAGCGGTGTTATCCCTTCATCGAGGCGACGGCGAAAAAATACGAGTTCAATCTCATAAAGTTCATACTCAACTCCCAGGCGGGGAAGGTGCCGCAGGAAAAGATAGATGCGCGGCTGCCTATTGGACGCGCTGAGGTCCTGCTCGATAGGAAGACTGAGGAATTTCTGTCGAAGCTCGGAACACTGCCACCTGACGAACTTGCTTCGTCGCTGAAGAAGATGTATCCGGGCCTCGGGGAATTCCTATCCGAAAACGACAAACTGAGCATCCTGCTTGCACTCGACCAATACTATTTCGCAGGCCTCAGGGACGCGATAAAAAAACTCAAGGGGTCGGACAAGAAAACGGCTGCGATGCTTGCGTCCCTGGAGGCTGACGCAGTCAACGTGCTGATTATAATGCGCGCAGTATCCCGCGGCCTCGACGCCAGAAAATTCATCATCCCGGGCAAAGGATACTACCTTAAGGCGCCGGAGGAGTACGTAGCCGACGACGTTTCGGCGGTCATAACGAAGCTCTCTTCCACGCCCTACAAGACTGTCCTAGAAGAGCCGTTCTCGGACTACGTCAAGACGAAATCGTTCTTCCCCATTGAGATGGCTTTGAAGAAGTTTCTCATCAAGCAGAGCAGGGCCGTGATGATAAAGTATCCCTTTAGGCTGGATTACGTCCTCGGCTACCTGAAGCTTAAGGAAATGGAAGTCGAAGACCTGTCTGCCATCTGCTTTGCCATCGGCGAGAACGTGCATGCAGAAAAGATCGCTAGCGTCCTCGTTTCTGCGGCATAGTCCCTTATCCTAAAGGGAAAGGGAAAAAAGAAAGAGACCGGAAGCATATTCATGTTATGCTTCGGCGCTTATTTGAGTACTAGGATCAGTACTGCTATTACCAGTCCGTAGATGGCTATCGCCTCAGCTAATGCGACGAATATCATCACCTTACCGAACACCTCTGGCTTCTCCGCTGTCGCACCAGCACCAGCCGTACCTGTTGTGGATATGGCGTATGCTGCAGAGATCGCCGCAATGCCCATGCACATAGCAGCCGCGAACTGTGGCGTTGCCGGAACTAGATAATCCATTTATTCACCTCCTTTTTCTTGATTGTAGAATTATAAGACAAATACCTTAAATATACTGGGTTTTAGGGATTATAAATTGTTCTATGGAACCTTTTATTATCCTAAATCCAGGATATTAATAGGTTCGATTCTACATTATAAATCATTACCTTCCCTATTATAAATACAATCCGATCAAAAAAAGTCTGATAATAAATCCACTGAAGATGAACGATCTGGAGCAGATAAAGAAGACGGAAGAGGAGGTCTTTGGGGCGACGGAGAAAGCCCGCAAAGATTCAGTCAAGGCGATAGCCGAAGCAAAGTCTCAGGAGCAGAAGGTGATGGCTGAAGAGGCATCTAAGGCTAAAACTGCGGTCTCGAAGGCTGTGGCGAAGGCGGAGTCTGAGGCGAATAAGGACGTCGAAAAAATAGTCTCCGCCGGAAAGATCGAGGTAGATAGGATCAAGGCGACGGCAGCAAAGAAGCAGGATGCTGCTGTAGCATTCATAGTAAAGAACCTCAGGGGTGATTAAGATCGGCCTAAAAGAGCTCGAAGCCAAGATCAGGAATGACTCAACCGAAGAGATAAGGAAGATCGAAGCTGAAACGAAGAAGGAGATAGCGGAGATAGAGCGCATCATAAAGGCGAAGGCCGTTAATGAAGTCGAGAAGGTCAGAAAAGAAGGCGAAGAAGAGGTTTTGAGAGTCAAGAAAAGGATCATCGCCGACGCGAACACCCAGGTAAAAGAACTAGTTAGAACTGAAAAACACAGGATCCTGGAAGAAGTTTTCGACGAATCAGTTAAAGCGATCCTCAGTCTACCGGACGACGAGAAGAAAAATGTCCTGGCAGGTCTTGCCAAGGACGGTAGTCTGATTGTAAAAGATGCGAAGCTGCTCGTCGACGGCAAGTACAAGAGCCTGCTCGCAGGCAGCGAAGCCGCGGAAATAGGCGACTTCGGCGTCGTCATAGCGAGCAAGGATGGAACGCTTCGAATAGACAACACGCTCGGAAGCAGGATGAAGCAGATTAAGGTGACGCTAAAGTCGAAGCTGGCTGCAATCCTGTTCGCTGAAGGATGACTGAACTCTACCTTATAGGTGATGACCTCACCGTGACAGGTTTCGGCCTCGCAGGGGTCAAGAAGGCTTTTAAGGCCACTCCCGAGTCTATAGGTAAGATACTAAACGAGATCAAGGAAGAAGCGGACATCATAGTCATAACCAACGCCCTATATGAGACGGCCGAGGACAAGATTGAGAAAATAAGGTCTACGGGAAAGATCGTGATAAAGATCCCTGACAGGAGCGGCGGCGGAGAAGACATAGTGAGTAAACTTATACGGGATACCGTCGGTTTCGAAATAAAGTCTAAAGACAAAAGAGAGAAAAAGGAGGATTAAGATGGGTAAGATTTCAAGGATAGCCGGTTCTCTGGTTGAAGCTAAAGAGATGCGCGGAAGCAAGATGTACGAGCTCGTCAAGATCGGCGAAGCTGGGCTGTTAGGGGAAATAATCAAACTGGTCGGCGACACGGCGTCGATCCAGGTCTACGAGGAGACTACCGGCCTTACGCCCGGCGAGCCTGTTCAAACGACAGGAAGGTCGCTTTCAGTGGAGCTGGGTCCAGGAGTTCTTAAATCGATCTACGACGGAGTCCAGCGTCCGCTCGACCTTATTAAGGCGAAGGTCGGCGACTTCATCACAAGAGGAGTCATCGTCTCGCCCATCGACAAAGAGAAGAAGTGGGACTTCATATCTAAGGTAAAAGAGGGCGCAAAGCTCGTGGCCGGCGACATCGTAGGAGAGATCAAGGAGACGCAGGTCATAACGAACCGGGTCATGGTGCCTCCGGGCATGCAGGGCGTCGTCTCGCACATAGAGAACGGCAAATTCAAGGTCACTGACACAGTCTGCGTCCTAAAAGACGGCGGCAAGGAATACAACATCGCACCGATGCAGATCTGGCCTGTTCGGCAGGCGCGGCCTTTCAAGAAGAAGCTTGAGACCAATGTCCCGCTCATCAGCGGTCAGAGAGTATTCGACACGTTCTTCCCGCTCGCAAAAGGAGGAACTGCAGCGATTCCAGGCGGATTCGGTACCGGGAAGACGGTTTCCCAGCACCAGCTCGCCAAGTGGGTCGATGCGGAAGTCATAGTCTACGTCGGATGCGGCGAACGCGGCAATGAGATGACTGAAGTCTTGGACGAGTTCCCGCACCTAGAGGACCCGAAGAGCAAGCTCCCCTTGATGGAACGAACTTGCCTTATCGCGAACACATCCAACATGCCGGTCGGAGCAAGGGAAGCGTCAGTCTACACTGGAATAACGCTCGCGGAATATTACCGGGATATGGGATACAACACCGCAGTCATGGCCGACTCCACGTCAAGGTGGGCTGAAGCCATGAGAGAGATATCCGGCCGACTCGAAGAGATGCCGGGCGAAGAAGGTTATCCAGCGTACCTGGCGTCCAGGCTCGCAGAATTCTATGAGCGGTCAGGCAGAGTCGTAACCCTCGGAACAGAAGAACGCATGGGCTCCATTTCGGTCATAGGTGCGGTCTCGCCGCCGGGCGGAGACTTCTCTGAGCCGGTCACGCAGAACACGCTGCGTGTAACGCAGGTGTTCTGGGCATTGGATGCGAAGCTTGCTGACAGAAGACACTTCCCGTCCATCAACTGGCTGACGTCGTACTCGCTGTATACAGAACAACTGGGTGACTGGTTTAGAAAAAACATCTCGGCTGACTGGTCTGAGATGCGCGTCGAAGCGATGACTATACTACAGAAAGAATCCGAGCTGAGGGAGATAGTGCAACTCGTAGGTCCTGACGCGCTCCCGGAAAGGGAGAAAGTCGTCTTGGATATCGCGAGGATACTGAGAGAAGACTTCCTGCAGCAGAACGCTTTCCATGACATAGACACCTATTGTTCGCTGCCTAAGCAGTATAAGATGCTTTCTGCGATCCTGAAGTTCTATGAGGCTGCGATGATGGCGCTCGAAGCCGGCATGGAGCAGTCTGCAATAAGTGAGCTGGACGTCGTGGACGACATCGCGAAGATGAAGTTCGTCGAAGAGAAGAGTTTCGACGCCGAATACAAGAGGATCATAGGGAAGATAGCTAAGATTAAAGAAGCGAGGGGTGACTGAAGATGGTAGTCAAAGAATACAATAGCGTGATCGAGATCTCAGGACCCCTGATGATCGTCGACAAGGTAAGCAAGATCAGCTACGGCGAAGTGGTCGAAATCGAGATGGCTAACGGCGAACGCAAGATGGGCCAAGTCCTCGACGCAATGGAGGATAAGGCGGTCGTCCAAGTCTTCGAAGGAACGTCCGGCTTGGACACGAAGAACACGAAAGCCAGATTCTTAGGCGAGACCATGAAGATAGCGGTCTCAGCAGATATGCTCGGCAGGATATTCGACGGCGCAGGCCGCCCTATCGACGGAAAGCCGGAAATCATCCCAGAAGATCGGAGGAACATCGAAGGTTATCCAATGAATCCCGCTTCCCGGGATTTCCCAAGAGAGTTCATCCAGACTGGTGTTTCCTCAATCGACGGCATGAACACGCTCGTCAGAGGACAGAAGCTGCCGATATTCTCTGCTGCGGGATTGCCGCACAACGAGTTGGCAGCGCAGATAGCGAGGCAGGCTAAGGTCAGAGGCAGGGAAACTGAATTCGCCATAGTCTTCGCCGCGATGGGGATCACTTCGAGCGAATACCACTTCTTCAGGAAGGACTTCGAGCGGACTGGCGCCCTAGAGCGGATCGTTTCGTTCATTAACCTTGCGGACGACCCCACGATAGAAAGGATTATCACTCCAAGGATAGCTTTGACTACTGCTGAGTTCCTCGCCTATGAGAAGGGGATGGACATCCTCGTCATTTTGACTGACCTCACGAACTATTGTGAGGCATTGAGGGAGATCTCCGCAGCGCGTGAGGAGGTTCCGGGCAGACGAGGTTACCCCGGTTACTTGTACACTGACCTTGCGATGAGCTATGAGCGCGCAGGCAGGATCAAAGGCAGGAAAGGCAGCATCACCCAGATACCTATTCTGACGATGCCGGGCGACGACATCACTCACCCGATACCTGACCTCACCGGATATATCACTGAAGGACAGATCGTTCTATCAAGGCAATTGCACAGAAAAGAGATATTCCCGCCGATTGATGTGTTGCCGTGCCTCTCGAGGCTCATGAACCAAGGAATCGGCAAAGATCGAACACGAGAGGATCACCGCGACGTCAGCAACCAGATGTACGCTATCTATGCTGAAGGCCGCGACCTCCGCGACCTCGTAGCCGTCGTCGGAGAAGAAGCCTTGACAGAGAAGGACCAGAGATTCCTGCAGTTCGCTGAACGATTCGAGTCTGAGCTCATCAATCAGGGCGCAAATGACGACCGCAGCATCGAAGACACCTTAGACTTAGGATGGGACTTGCTTTCGATCCTTCCTGAAAGGGAACTTAAAAGGATCAATGTGAAGCATATCGAGAAGTACTACAAGAAGAAGTAAAGATGTCAGACATGGTCGAAGACGTCCATCCTACGCGGATGGAGCTTCTTGAGATAAACAAGAGGATCGTTCTGGCCAGGAAAGGCCATAAGCTCCTCAAAGAGAAGAGGGATTCTCTCATGACTGAGTTCCTTAAGAGGGTGGACCAGGCTAAGGGCCCGAGAGAACGGCTTACAGTGACCATGGAAAAAGCCTACGACGACATCATCAAGGCTTCTGCGCGCATGTCCACGGATAGCGTGCAGTCTATCTCGTCTGCGACGCCGGCGGTTGCGGGCATAAAGATCAGCTTCGGCAACATTCTCGGAGTTAAGGTCCCGCATGCGGAATTCGCAGGAGTCGAAAAACACGGCGAACTCTATGATCTGGCGTTCACGTCATCGAAGCTCGACGAGGCAGTGGAAGATTTCGAGATTGCGCTCGCGCAGATCCTTGAGCTCGTCGACAAGGAGGAGACTCTTCGAGTTCTCGGAGAAGAGATTAAGGCGACGCGTAGGAGAGTCAATGCCTTGGAGTATATCCTGATCCCGCGCCTCCATAATACGAAGCGCTACATCAAGATGCGTCTTGAGGAGATGGAGAGGGAGAGCTTCGTTCGGCTGAAGATGGTGAAGGCGAAGAAGGAGCGCGCCAAGAGTCAGTAGTCTTTTTTTAGTCGTCTGCCCTAATATCTATCACTACGTGAAGGGTGATTATATGAATGCCGATGATATTATGACTCGTGGGATCATATCCATTAAACGGGATGCTTCAGCTAAGGAAGCCATGGAGCTTATGGTGAATCGGCGCGTGACCAGCGTGATCGTCGAAAAAGAGCATAAGAACGGCATCTACGGCATGGTCACAAGAAAAGACGTCGTCAACAAGGTGATCGCATACGGCAAGGACACCAAGAAGACGAAGGTCTCCGACATCATGTCTGAGCCGCTGCTTACGATCTCCCCTGAGATGAGCGTTGAGACCATCGCCCGGCTCATGTCGAAGACCAACATGCGCCGTTTTCCTGTCATGGTGGGCGACGAAATAGTCGGCATGGTATCGAATTCTGACATACTGAAGGCGGTGGCCTTGGGAGATAAGTAAATGCAAGTCAAGGATGTGATGAGGCAGACTGTCATAACCATCGAGCCGGCAGCCACAATCAAGGAGGCGATAGGTAAGATGATGTCGGAGAACATAACTTGCCTGATCGTCGAAGAGCGCGGCAGCAAGAACGTCTACGGCATCGTCACGAGAAAAGACATAGTCAACAAAGTGATCGCATTGGACAAGAATCCTGTGAATGTGAAGGTCGCAGACATCATGTCTGAGCCGATACTCAGCGTCTCATCGGACATAACTATTGAGGCCGCTGCCAGGCTCATGGCAAAGACAGACATGCGCCGCTTCCCGGTCATCGAAGGGGGTAGACTGATCGGTCTAATATCGAATTCCGACATCCTGAGGGCTGCTGTGGGTAAAAAATGAATGTCCGCAACATAATGTGCAAGGACATCCTTAAAGTAGGCAAGAAGGAGTCAGTGAAGACTGCGATGACTCTCATGGTCGAACATGATGTGGGTTCGCTGCTCATCGACGAAGGCGCAGAATACGGCATACTCACAAGAAAAGACATAGTCAACAAAGTCATAGCCTACGGCAAGGACCCGGCTAAGGTGAAGGTGACTGAAGTATTCACTTTTCCGGTTCTGACTGTTTCTCCGGACATGAGCGTTAAAGAAGCGGCGCGGCTCATGTCGAAAGCGAACGTGAAACGGTTCCCTGTCGTAGAAAAAGGCGTCCTAGTCGGAATACTCTCGAACTCGGACATACTTAAAGCCTACGCGTGATCTTCAGCTATCTTGTTCAGTTTCTCTATTAATTTTCCCAGGAACTCTTTGTCGTTGGGAAAACCGATGCCTTTCTGGTATCTTCTTTCGCCGTCTGGCGTATAGTATCCTTTGGACATGTTCAGGAAGACTTCGCCGTCGGGCAGCGCCTTTTTCTTAGACAGTTCCAGAAACTTGTTTCTACCGTAGTCCAAGTATTCGCTTGCTATGGTCTCGTATTCCATCTTTCTTTTCGTCGTCTGCTTGCTCAGACGCTATATAAAATACCGTAATAAAGTATAAATAAGGAAAAAGGACAATACTATCTGACATGAAAAGAAGAGGGCAGGTTTCATTGGAGTATATGACGATGCTGGGTCTTTCGCTCATCATTTTTGCTGCAGTCTTATACGTGGCTACGTTCCTGATGTCCACGTCCGGCATGCAGATCGACGTCGACACAGCTTATCGCGCAGCTCAAGGCGTCAGAGAGTCAGCGGACTTCATCTATGTTCACGGTTATCCTTCAAAGATCCAGTCGGGAATAAATATTCCCAGTAACGTCGAAGAGGTCTCGATAGAGGGGAAGGTCGCTAGGCTGCGGCTGAGTGTCGGAAGATCCTTTACAGACGTCTATGCGGTCACCAAAGCCAACATGACGGCAACAAACGCAGTCACCGGCACCATCTGTAAATCAAACATCTGCAGGGAAGGCTACTACATACTCAACTTCGAAGCCCTCAACCCAGACATCACACACTACGACGTCAACATAACAGCGGCGTAAGCTCACTTTCTATGCCCAAATGCCCAGCATGCGACAAAGAAACGCAGAAGAAGTGGGATGTTTCAGAGATGAAATGCCTCGCATCCGGTTTTCCGGAGTGCGAGTTCTGGTGCAAAAAGATATAGTGGGGCTGCGTTTATTTACCTGAATATCTCAAATATATCTAACAGCATACCCTAAGATGGCTAAAACTTATACTGCAATCCTGCACAAAGAAGAAGACATGTACGTCGCAGAATGCCTGCAGATCGGCACAGTAAGCCAAGGAAAAACAGTCGACGAAGCAGTAGCCAACCTCAGAGAAGCCACAGAACTATATCTGGATGAGATGTAAGCTGATCTAGTCGTTGTATGCTGCTGCATCTATCATCGAGTCGATCCGTCCGCCGGGTTTGACCATCGGCAGAATATGCTCGTCTGAGTCCACGTGGATGTCGAGGATCCAGGGCTTATCTGACTTTGTCGCTTCCTTGAGTGCGGGCGCTATCTCACTAGGCTTCTCTATTCTGATGCCTTTAGCCTTGAATGCTTCAGCATATTTGACGAAGTCAGGCACGTCCCCGAGGAAAGTATGCGATCTTCTTTTCCCGTAGAAGAGGTCCTGCCACTGTTTGACCATACCCAGGTACTGGTTGTTCATGAGGATGACGGTCACTGGAATATCCTCTATGACGCATGTTGCAAGATCCATGCCGGTCATCATGAAGCTGCCTTCGCTGCCTACGTCGATGACCTTACATTCCGGGCGCGCGACTTTCGCGCCCATCGCAGCCGGAAAACCGAAGCCCATCGTCCCCAATCCGCCTGAGGAGATGAATGCGCGCGGATTCTTTATGTTCAAGTAGTGTGCCGCCCACATCTGGCATTGCCCCACTTCCGTGGTAATTATCGTCATATCATCGAGTATCTTATTGATCTCCTTCATGACCCTCTGCTGCTTGATTGGAACAGAGTCATAATTGTATTTCGGCGAAAACTCTTTTTTGAGGGCCGCCATCCGATTGTGCCACTCAGTCTTCTTCTTGGCTTTCGTTTTGTCGATTATGGCGAGCAGGTTCGCTAAGACCAGCTTAGCGTCGCCCACTACGGGAATGTCAGCGCGTACGTTCTTGCCTATCTCAGATGGATCAATATCGATGTGGATTATTTTTGCATTCGGCGCGAAGTATCTGACGTCTCCTGTGACTCGGTCCGAGAACCTCATTCCGATTGCGAGGAGCACATCCGACTCCGTTATCATCGTGTTCGCTGTCTTTCTTCCGTGCATCCCGACCATTCCGAGGGCGAGGGGATGCTCTTCAGGGAAGCAGCCTTTGCCGAGTAATGTCGTTGCCACGGGTATTGTAAGGGATTCTGCGAGCTTCGCAAGTTCCGGGCTCGCTCCTGAGGATATTATTCCGCCGCCTGCGATTATTGCGGGGCGCTCGGCGTCCATCAGGGTTCTGGCTATCTCTGCGAGCTGGTTAGGGTGGCCGCCGCCGCGAGCTACCTTATAACCTGGCAGTTCGACGTCCGCAGGGTAGTGGAATTTTTTCTTTAATTCAGCTTGCTGAATATCCTTCGGAAGATCCACGAGGACCGGGCCGGGCCTCCGTGTCGTCGCTATCTTGAATGCGGCTTTTATGGTCGAAGGGATTTCGTCTACGTCGTTGACCTGAAAATTGTGCTTGGTTATGGGCATCGTTATGCCGACGATGTCCGCCTCCTGGAATGCGTCGTTGCCTATCATCCGCAGCGGAACCTGTCCGGTGAGCGCAACTATCGGGACCGAGTCCATGTGTGCGTCGGCTATTCCAGTCACCAGGTTCGTGGCCCCCGGCCCTGAGGTCGCAATGCACACGCCGACTTTGCCGCTGGCCCGCGCATAGCCTTCAGCCGCGTGGACAGCGCACTGCTCATGCCTCACAAGTATGTGGCGCATGCTCTTGTTGTCATAGAGCGCATCATAGACGTCTATGATCATTCCGCCGAGGATGCCGAAGAGGTGTTTGACTCCCTCCTCTTCCAGTGATCTGACGACTGCTTCAGAGCCTTTCATCGTAAGTCTATTATACTATCGTAGTTAAGAAAAATAACCTATTTCCTCCTAAGGACGAAGATCTTTCGTGTTAGGCTCTTATGCACGTACACGGAATGTGTTTCCCGCACCTCGAATTCCGGCGCATTCGGAAGGTCGGCGGAGGCAGGCAGCACGACCACAAGGTGTTTTCCGGCTGCCAGCGTGGCGGCAGCGGACGAGAAGAAGCTGGCGTAGAATCTTTCCTTGTCTCTGTCCGTCATGTAGGATGATCTGCCGTATGGGAGGTCTGTTACTATTGCGTCTACTTTCTCCGAGAAGTCGGAAAGCTTCAGCGCGTCGCATGTTCGTATCCGTCCGTTGACGACGCCGTAGTGTATCAAGTTCCGTGTGCAGCCTTCGACCATGTCGTCCAATATGTCGCAGCCTAGTACTCGCATGCCTATTAGGCCTGCTTCTATGAGTATGCCTCCGGTGCCGCAGAACGGGTCCAGAATGGTGTCGCCGCGTTTCACTCTTGCGAGGTTCACGAGGACTCGCGCCATCTTCGGGTTAAGGGACGTCGGGTGGAAGTACGGCCTCTTGTGCGGCTTCCTTTCGTTGAAGTTCCGCTCAATAGGCGTCTCTATGGCTATGTCATACTTGCCCTTGTCGTCCTCGAAGCACAGTATCCGGGAGTTCGGGTTCAGCAGGTCGACGCCGTAACCCATCTTCCATATCTCCTCTCCAAGGTCTTCTCTTATGGACTGGCTTTCTCCGTCTACTGCGAACGTTCCCTCATCCATCTTTAATGAGAGGCTGCGTGCGATCTCTTCAATGCTCTCTGACGCTCCTATAAACTCGCCCACTTTCTTGGTCATGGCAAGCCTGTTGATGAAGAGCGGATTGTCGGTCTTAGCCCAGAGTATCAGCAGCCTCTTCTTCTGGTTCTCGAGAAGAGGCGTGTAGTCTATGCCTTCGCCTTCCAAAGTGGCGTAGATCTCGGCCTTCGGCAGATCATTATGTTCCCCGGAGAGATTGAATAGGAGGTTCATATCACATTTATTGTCTTAATCGAATGATATAACTTGTTTACTACGACTATAAAATCATAAGATGACTGAAGAAGACCTCGGCGTAAAGATCGGCCTCGAGATACATGTTCCATTGCAGACGAAACAGAAGCTGTTCTGTGACTGCCCTACGAACTACTATGAGGACGTGGAACCGAACGTCAGCACCTGCCCGGTGTGTACTGGGATGCCAGGAGCCAAGCCTTATCCGGTCAACGGCCGCGCCATAGAGTCGGCTTTGATGATCAGCCAGCTGCTGGAATGCGATACGAAACCTCAGAACGTGTTCGTGAAACGGAAGCACTACAATTATCCGGACCTGCCGGCCGGCTACCAGAGGACTTCGGAGCCGTTCGGGGTTGCGGGGCAGCTTGCTGGCGTCGGCTTGTGGGAAGTCCATTTGGAGGAGGACCCTGGCAGATACGACCTCGCGTCGGGGAGGGTCGACTATAATCGTTCCGGTGTACCTTTGGTTGAGATCGTCACTGCCCCGGACATGAAGTCTCCTGAGGATGTGCGCAACTTTTTGCGCGAGCTCATGAACCTCCTCCGCTACACTGAACGGATAGTGGACGTCGGCGGCGTCGTCCGCATGGACGTCAACATCTCTCTTGCCGGCGGCGCGAAGGTGGAGATAAAGAACATCAATTCGGTGAAGGGCGCCTATAAGGCGATACAGTATGAGATCATGCGCCAGAAGAACATGAGGAAGAGGGGGGCAATAGTCACTCAGGAGACCCGAGGCTTCAACGAGAAGTCGTTGGTAACCATCCCTATGAGAGTCAAGGAGACTGCAGACGATTACCGGTACATCCCTGACCCTGATATTCCGCCGCTGCGTTTCACTGCGCAGGCTATTGCGGCGCTGCCGCTGCCTGAGACCCCGCAGAGCAGAGAGAAGCGGATCATTGAAAAATTCAAGATATCAGAGAACTACGCTGACACCATCGTTCGGGATAAAGACATAGCGGACCTGTTCGAGGAGGTCGCAGCGAAAGTTGACCCGCAGCTTTCCGCAAGCTGGATATGCGGGGAAGTCTTGCGTCAGCTGAACTATCGCGGCATCGAATTATTGGAATCCAAGCTCAATGCAAAGATGGTCATAGAGCTCCTGTCCCTGATGGGGGATGACACGATAACAGAGAACACGGCAAAGAAGATCCTGGAGCGCGTCATCGACTCAGGCGAAAGCCCGAAAGCCGTCGTGGAGAAGGAGGGTCTGGGTAAAGTGGATGCAAGAGGCGAGCTTTCCTCCGTGGTCGAAGCTGTGCTGGCAGAGAATCCTGCCGCAGTCGCAGACTACAAGAGCGGGAAGAACGAGGCCATGAATTTCCTTTTGGGTCAGATCATGCGTAAGATGCGCGGCAGAGCTGATGTTCCGACAGCGACCGACATCCTCAAGCAGAAACTAGGATAAAAAAAATGAAGTCAAAAGCAGTTTGTTCTGGTGCGGCGACTATAGTCAATGCGATAGCGACCGGGAAAGGCGCAGCCTTCGGCATAGGATTGGAAACCCGCGCGTCTGTTGAACTCGACGACTCTGGCATCATCAAAGCCAAAATAAAGGAGGCTGAAGATGAGGACACTTCTCTGATGCTTGCATGCGTCAGGAACGTCTTCTCCTTCTTCGGCGTCGACTACGGGGCAAAGGTGGAGACCGAAAGCAATATTCCTATTGCGCGGGGCCTGAAGAGCAGTAGCGCGGCCGCTAATGCAGTGGTTTTGGCGGCGACTGCTGCCGTCCTCAGGGAGAATCCGAGATTGCGGAGGCCGGACGACCTTGTGCTCATCAATATCGGAGTGGACGCGGCATTGGAGGCTGGCGTCACAATCACCGGCGCATTCGACGACGCAGCAGCTTCGTACTTCGGCGGCTATGTTGTGACCGACAACAATAAGCGGAAGATCATGAGATTGGGCCGGATGAAGCCCTATAAGGTCCTTCTGTTCGTTCCGGAAGAGAAGAGCTACACTGCGAAAGTGAATGTGGCCCGCACCAAGCTTCTTGAGAAAGAAATCTTGGCTGCATGGGAGCTGGCTTTGGACGGCGACATACTTTCAGCGATGAAGCTCAACGGTATTTTATATTCTGCTGTCCTGGACCAGGACCCGAAAGTCGCGTTGGCGGCGCTCGATGCGGGAGCGGTCTCGGCAGGCCTCTGTGGTAAGGGTCCGGCTGTTGCTGCGCTCGTCGACGGCGATCCAAAGAAGGTGAAAGCCGCGTGGAAGAAATTCGACGGCGAAATAATCGTCACCGAGACGAACAATAAGCGTGCGAGGGTGCTTTAGGTGACAGTAACAACCAAGAGGATATGGGTGGACTTGCATGCGGACGGCGACATGGCCGACATATCTGCGGAAGCCCAGGCGTTTGTTTCATCATCAGGCCTGTCGGACGGCATCCTCACAGTCTTTTCGGTGGGTTCGACTTCAGCAGTCTCCACTATAGAGTATGAGCCGGGTCTTAAAGAAGATATGCTTCATGCGTTTGAGCGCATAGCTCCCGCGAACGTCGACTACGAGCACCACGGCAAGTGGCATGACGACAACGGCAGAGGGCATGTCCGCTCCACATTCGTCGGCACGTCCTTGGTCGTGCCGTTCACCGAAAAGAAGCTGGCTACTGGGACTTGGCAGCAGATTGTTGTCATGAACTTGGACACGTCCCCCAGAAAAAGGGAAGTAGTGTTACAGGTGTTGGGTGAATGAACATGGACAGGCTTGATGATCGGCAGCTGGAGTATTGTAGGAAGACCATCGAGTCGGCGATTTGTTCGTTCGTCAAGGAATCTGGGGCGAAGGGTGCGGTCGTTGCTGTCAGCGGCGGCATCGATTCTGCGGTCGTTTTGTCGTTGGCAGCATCCGTCGTTGACGTTCATGCGCTCGTCATGCCTGAGATGGATGTCACAGATAAGATGGACGTGAAAGACGCTGAGGTGCTGGCGAAGTCCCTTAAGGTCCCGTATTCGGTCATCGAGATCAAGGGTGCGGTCGATTCTGTGGTCGAGGCGTTTCCTTGGGTCTGTTTTTCCAGCAGGGGCAATAAGCGGCTGGCGCTCGCAAACATCAAGCCGCGGCTGAGGATGGTATTCAACTATGTTGCAGCGAACCTCGATTCCAGGGTGGTTTTAGGCACCAGTAATCGGACTGAACTGCTTTTAGGTTATTTCACGAAGTTCGGCGACGGAGGCTGCGACTTCGAACCTATCGGCGCCCTCTATAAGACGCAGATTCGGCAGCTTGCCCGCTATTTGGAGGTTCCTGAACGGATAATCTCAAAGAAGCCTTCTGCTGGCCTGTGGCCCGGCCAGACTGACGAAGGAGAGCTTGGGGCAAACTATGATGTCATAGATGAGATACTTCATCTTCTTGCTGACAAGGATAGCTGCGTTGCGGACGTTGCTAAAGAGTTAGGTGTCGGCGAAGGCGTCGTGGAGAAGATGCACTGCATGATGCTTAAGGGTCGGCATAAGCTGACGATGCCAAAGGTCGTTGAACTGAAGCTATAGGTACTCCAGGTACTTGATGGTGACATTAATATCGTTCTTATCGAATAGGGCTGTGTTGTGTATGGCAAAAAGCCTCCGGCCTGCGTCGGCTAGTATGCATTCTTTCTCAAAGAATGTCGTGTTCGTCGTCTGGCTGCATGAGTTGATGTATTCGAACTCCCAAGGCAGTCTTCCTGTGTGCGCTATCTCCACCCTCTTTTCATTCGGGTTATCTTTTAGCCTCAGGGCATATTTGAGGCCGTCTAGTTGGTTCGCATCCTGCAGCGTGTAGAATACGAAGGGTTTATTGCTTTTGATGGTTATCTTCATCCTAAGTCGGTCGAATCTGGTTGCCTCCAGGAGCGCAAATGTCGCGTAGTTGTCCTCCACTGTCAGCTTCAGCGCGGTTGCCGTGAATTCATATTGGAGGCGGTTGTCGACCCTTTTTGCTACTGCATTTATCTCCCAGTCTATTTTAGCGTTCTCCGAGACTATGAAGTTCAGGGTACGTACGATGAGCGTTCGCGCGGACTCTACTTTGATGGCTGAGGCGTCGAGCGGCTCTTTTCTGTCTGTCTTTGGGTCGATGAAGAAGCTGTTGTCTGCAACTATCTTAAGCGCATAGTGTTGGCCAGGGTATCCGTATACGCCTTTTTTGGCACTCGGCCCCTCTATGCGGATGCATGTTCTACCGAATGCCTGGTTCGTCTCGAAATCGAAGTTTGGGAAGACGACGTCGTTCGTGAATCTTATGAACGCTGCGTCGTCTTCAATGTGGCGGGCAAGCGTCGTCAGATTCATGCCGCAGGCTAAGGCATAAGTGTGTTCGCCGCTCGTCGCCAAATAGGACTCTATCCCAAGGGCCGTCATGTAACTATAGTAGAACGAGGCGAAATCGGCCGACATGCCGTAGCCGTCGCCGAACAGCTTCTTCATGCTATTCTCGGCCGGCGTATAATCCTTGTAATAGAAATTGTCTATCGAGTATTTGTGGAGCGAAAGCAGCCTGCATTCGTCGTCTCCGCAATCCGCTGTGATGGTTGCAGCATGTGTTCTGACAGTGAGGTCGTCGTACCTGTCGTAGTCCTGCTGTGGGAGGGTTATTGTGACGAAGGGATATGTCGTGGTTTCGGATACTGTGCTCGTCGTCTGGTTGGCGGACACATTTTCTGTGCCTGTAGGACCTTGCAGTCCAAAGCAGCAGGATAATAGCGCTGCAGCTATTATGGCTAGAACCAAGGATCCGGATCTAGGGGCCATATACTATTCATGGTTTTTCCGATATATAATTCCCTAATTCAATAACCTATCATGCAGAGAACCCTAGTCCTGGTGGCGGTGATGCTGATCCTTTGCGGATGCATCCAGCAGACTCCGAAGACTACGACTACGACCACGACGCTGCCATGCAATGACTCGGACGCAGGCAAGAACTATCTTGCAGTCGGTGCAGTCTCAGGCTTCGACAAGGAGGGTGCGCGTTTCTCTGACACGGACCACTGCATCAACGCAGACCAGCTGATCGAAGGATTCTGTGACACGATGGGTTATGCTCTCACTGAGCCGGTGAGCTGCAAGAAGATGAGCATGCTCTGTGTGGGGGGCATATGCTCTGGCGTGACCACCTCAACGAGATCCACGACCACAACAGTCATCACGACCACGACCACGACCACGACGATACCTGGTGAATGCGTCACCGGAGGCTGCGGCGAGTCGGAGTTCGTATACAATTGTGCGGAAAATTTCAAGGAGAAGTTCACCTACATAGAGAAGATATCGACGGCTCACTATTGCGCCGATGCCGGGACGCCTCAAGCGCAGTGTAAGACGAAAGAGGCGCGCTCCATAGAAGACCGGTGCGGGAACGACGAAGTTTGTGTGGAAGGCATGATAACCTGTCAGCCGGAGTCGATCTTAGATGAACTAGCCTCCAATTGCACGGCTTTGAACTGTTCAACGACCTGAAGTGGACATACTCATCACCGGGAAACCGTGTGTCGGGAAGACGACGTTGTGCGAGAAGCTGATAGACCGGCTTGAGAAGAAGGGCTTTTTGTGCGGCGGCGTCATCTGTCCGGACGTCAAGAAAGACGGTGTGTCCACGGGGAAAGAGGCAGTCAACGTGCGCACTAAGGCGAGCCGGATGCTTGCTGTCGTGCAGAGCGGTCCCGAAGGTGCAAGGGTCGTAGACTATGCCCTAAATGAGCAGGCAGTCGACCTGACCAAAAGCATCATAGAATCGTCAAGCAGCTGTGATGTCGTGATCCTGGACGACATAGGGCCGATCAAGCTCGAAGAGTCAGGCCTTGTCGAAGCCGCGCAAGAGGCATTCAGCACAAGAAACAACATCATCCTCATAGTTAGAAGCAGCCTGATGAACGCATTCACCAGACGTTTCATGGATCGGGGATTCTCAGTCTTTGAAGTGACTGAAAAAAACCGTGACGAGCTAGTGGAACAGATCATAAGCTACATAGAAAAAAGCCTGCAGAAGACCGAAGAGGCGTCGCCCATAATTTTCACCCATTGAATAAAAAGAAAGAAGATGCCAGCGCAAGTAGATAAAACATATGCGGAAGCGTTTTCCGGACTCTATTCCGAGTTTTTGGTCACAGCAAAAGACAAGAAATGGCTTATGGCGGCGGCGAATGCCGCGGTCGGCTGTGCCACCAGCGGAATAGGCTGCGGCTGCGAGGCTGGAATAGACCGGATACTTTCTCCTAAAGAGACGCCGGACGGAAGGATCGGCGCAGCCATCCAATTCTGGGTCAGCTGCTTTTCTTCTGAGCCAGCTAAGCAGCTTGAGCGTGAACTACTCAGCAGGATCGGCCAATGTATCTTGACAGCCCCCTCATCTGCGGTCTGGAATATGACTGAGTCAGAGAACAAGCTTGCGGTGGGGAAAAAGATCGGATTTTTCGCAGACGGCTTCCAGAAGGAAGAAAAGCGTTTCGGCAGAGCCGTCGTTAATGTGCCTAGGATGATGGGCGAGTTTTTGATAGAGAAAGACTTAGGTTATTCTGAGGGAGTCATGGGCGGCAACATTTGGTTCTTCGGAAAAACTGAATCTTCGGCGTTGCATGCCGCAGAGAAAGCTGTGAAGATCATCTCTGCGACTCCGGGTGTCGTAGCCACTTTTCCGGGCGGCGTCTGTGCGGCAGGCTCTAAGATCGGCTCAAAGTACAGTTTCCTGTCTGCTTCGACGCATGAGCGTCTTTGTCCGACGCTTGTGCCGCATATAATGGATTCTCAGGTACCGTCTGGCGTAACGTCCATCTCGGAGGTGGTCTTCAATGGAGTAAGCCTGCCTCTTATGCAGGACGTGACTCTTAAAGCGGTTCGTGCAGCACAGAATACGCCGGGCTTAGTCAGGGTCTCTGCAGGCAGCTACGGCGGAAAATTGGGCAAATATCGGATTTATCTAAGGAAACAGAATCATAATTAGGTATGAAAAAACAAATCGTGCTCCTATTGGTCGCAGTATGTCTTCTTACATCATTTGTCTCTGCAGCAGAGTCTTCGGATGACGGCGGATTTTTGGGTTTCATCACCAAATTCTTTTCCAACATATTCGACGAGATAATGGGCCGCATATCGTCTCTTATCGGCGGAGAGAAGCCGGTCGTATGTAATTCTCCGTACATGAGGTATGGTTCAGGCTGCTGCCTGGATGCGGACGGTAGCGGCATCTGCGACAGAGACGAGCGGACGACAACGACTTTGTTGGAGGCGACTTCGACGACCGAGGCGACGACGACCACAACTAAGGCGACTACGTCGACAACGATAACCACCACGACCACAACAACTACGACTACCACGACCACAACGACGACGCTAGTCATAATATGTGATGAGAGCGCTGACTGCGGGGAGCAGAAGGAGTTGCGGGTGTGTAATAATGGGGACGTCTTCATGAAGCGGCTGAGTCCGACATGCAAAAAGCCCGGGACGACGGAATCGTTCTGCGTGACGGCTGAATCATGGGTCGGCGGCGGCATGATGAGCAAGCCTGTTCCTACCGAGCACTGTGCTTATGGTTGCAAGGATGGCGAATGCCTGTAGGTATCAGTTTCTTTTTTTGACTTGTTTTTTTTGGGCGTTTCGTCATTAGTCTGATTTTTTGAGGAGTATAGTATATTTATTTAATTTTTGACTATATTTTTTAATTACTGACATGTATTTATAGTCAATTGTGTAATATTCTACTAAACAGGTCTGATCTGAGGCCAAGCGGTGAGCTGCTTGAAAACATGCGACATAATCTCTGCATACAATAAGGACGATGGCTCTCAAAGGTGTGAGGCCGCAGAATGATAACCCTTCTCCTCGGGACGAGAGCGGAGGTAATAAAGACGTCTCCCATCATCCGGGAATGCGAAAGAGCCGGATGTGATTACTTCATCATCCATTCAGGGGAGCACTACTCATATGCTACCGATAAAGCGTTCTTAGAGCGGCTGGGCATTCCTAGCGCGAAATACCACCTCGACGCAGGTTCGGGCACGCACGCGGAACAGACTGCGAAGATCCTTGTGGGCGTGGAAGATATTCTCATGGCGGAGGAGCCTGACATGGTCATCGTAGAAGGAGACACGAACACGGTGCTTGCGTCGGCGCTTGCGGCAGCCAAGCTTCAAATACCGGTCGGGCACGTCGAAGCGGGGCTGCGCAGCCACGACCCGAGGATGCCTGAGGAGATCAATCGCGTGCTTACTGACCACTGCGCTACTCTGCTCTTCGCCCCGACCGAGCGGTCGCGTAAGACGCTCCTCGACGAGGGCATTCCCAAGAAGAACGTCTTCCTCACAGGCAACACGATAGTCGACGCAGTCCGCCAGAACCTGAAGCTTGCGGACAAAACTGCGGTCTTCGACGACCTTGGCCTAGAGGCCGGCTGCTACGTGCTCGCGACCATCCACCATAAGGAGAATACTGAGAACCCCGTCCGGCTGGCTGGAATCATCGAAGGCCTCAGGATGGTGTCCAATGAGCTTGACCTGCCAGTCATATACTCTATCCATCCGCTGGCGAACAAAAAGATGGATGAATCCGAGTTAAGAGCGAATGGCATAAGGCTGGTCGGGCCGATAGATTACCTCAACTTCCTGAGGCTTGAGAGCGGCGCGAAGATGGTTATGACGGACTCAGTCAGCGTGCAGGAGGAGGCGTGCGTCCTCAAGGTCCCGTGCGTCACTCTCCGCGACAAAACGGAGCTCTCCGAGACGCTGGAGGTTGGCGCTAACATGCTCGCAGGCAGCGACCCGTATCAGATACTCGAGTGCGCAAGGACCATGGCTGAGAATGGAAGTAGCCCGAAGAACCTGTTCGGCGACGGCAGGGCTGGCGAGAATATAGTAAAGCTCATCAAAGACAATATCGATGCAGACCGAAAAGATCCTGTTGTTGACGGCTGAAGTACGCCGCATTGAGCCTAGCGGGCTTGGCCGTCATTTTCCCGTGCATAGTTGTCTCCGATTTTTTCCTCCGCGCTGAATGTGGGGCGCATCTGCAGCATAACCCTGTTTTTGTCGGCCCCATTCAGCGTTCTCGGCGGCGGCATGATGCGTAAGCATGTGCCTGCCGGGCACTGTGCTTATGGTTGCAAGGACGGCGAATGCATGTAGGCCTCGGTTTATTTTTTTGACTTGTTTTTCCGGGCGTTTAGTCATTAGTATGATTTTTTTCTATGCGTATGGTATTTTGATTTAATTTATGACTATTTTTCTTATTGATATAGCGTATTTATAACCATTTAGTTAATATCCTAAACGTAAACAGCCCTTCTATTGGGTGGGTGAGGCTCTTGAGAATCTGTGCTGGGATACCAGCTTATAATGAGGAGACCAGCATAGGCTCGGTGGTCCTGAAAACGCGCAAACATGCTGACCGGGTTTTTGTCGTAGATGACGGAAGCATCGATCGGACAGCCGAAATAGCCGAGCTGGCCGGCGCAAAAGTCATAAAACACGAGCAGAATGGCGGCTATGGTGCGGCCGTAAGAACGTGTTTCGAGGAAGCCCGGAGGACCGACGCGAATGTCCTGATAATACTGGACGCGGACGGCCAGCATGATCCTGACTACCTGCCGCAGCTAACAAGCCCTATCCTCCTAGGGGAAGCCGACATAGTCATAGGCTCAAGATTCCTGACCGACTGGGACAACATACCTCGCTACAGGGTCTTTGGCATGAAGGTCCTCGACCAGCTGACGAACCTCGCAGGGCAGAAGACATACAATGTGTCGGACACCCAGAGCGGCTACCGCGCATACTCGAAGAAAGCCTATTCAGGCATCGACCTGACCGAGAACGGGATGGGTGTCGGCTCAGAGATACTCCTGAAGGCAGAGGAAAAGAACCTGCGGATAAAGGAGGTCCCGATAAACGTGAGATACGACGTCGGAAAACACTCCAGCAACCCCGTCACCCACGGCATCCACGTGATAACTGCGATAGTGCGCACCATAAGCCAGAGGAGGCCGCTGCTTTTCTTCGGATCGACCGGGACGGCGCTCTTGCTCGGCGGGCTCCTGATGGGTCTTCACGTTGTCGGAATGTTCAACCAGAGCGGCAGCCTGCCTGTCGGAAACGCGCTGGTGACCGTGCTGCTCACGATATCCGGTCTTTTCATAATCCTGACTGGGGTCATACTCTATGCGATAGAGGACTCTGTCCGGAGAGCCATCGGTAAAAGCAAATGAAAAAGAATGGAAGCGTCTATGTGACCGACGCCCAGATGCGAAACTCGCTTGCCGTCATACGCTCCCTGGGAAAGAGAGGGATAGACGTCACCGCAGGAGAGGAGACGGCTTTTGCGACGGGTTTCTTTTCCAGGCACTGCGCCCACAGGCAGGTCTACCCAAGTCCCTGCAAGAGGCCTGGCGAGTTCGTAGAACACATGCTGAAAGAGGCGAAGACGGGCCGCTACGACGTTCTTCTGCCAGTTACCGACGCGACCGTGATACCGATAGTAAAGCGTAAAGACGAATTCTCCGGGTATGTTTCAATCCCGTATCCGGATTATGAAACCCTCTTTAAGGCCTCAGACAAGATAAGCACGCTGAAAATAGCCCTTGCAAACAGCATACCCTGCCCCAGGACCTACTACATGGGGGATGCTGCGGGCGGGGACCTGAAAAGGCTTTCAGAGACGCTTGAGTACCCCGTCGTCATAAAGCCAAGCAGGGGTTTTGGCTCGATGGGCGTGCTGCTCTGCGAATCGAAGGAGCAATTATCCGGCATGTGCGGGAAGATAGACGCAAGGTACGGTCCGTTCCTCGTGCAGGAATACGTACCCAACGGCGGGGAGATAGGGGTTTGCACGCTGTTTGATAAGGGGTCCATGCCCATTGCCCTTACGGTCCACAGGAGGATACGCTCTTACCCTGCAAAGGGAGGGCCCAGCACGCTTCGGGAGACCGTGAAAAACGAGCAGGCGGTCAGCATCGCCTTCAAACTCCTCTCAGCGATGAAATGGCAGGGGATAGCAATGGTCGAGTTTCGGATTGATCCGCGCGACGGGGCGCCCAAGCTGATGGAGGTCAACCCTCGCTTCTGGGGCTCGCTGAACCTGTCAGTGCTTGCGGGCGTTGATTTTCCGCACCTTTTATACAGGACCGCCATGGGCGAATCTATGCGGCAGGACCTGTCCTACAAGGTCGGGGTAAGGTCGCGCTGGCTCCTTCCTGGCGACATACTGTGGTACCTGACCGGCCCGGGCAAGCTGAGAAACCTCTCATCCTTCCTTGCCTGCAGCGCTGCAGACGACATAATCTCCCTCAGTGACCCTGGTCCGACCCTCGGCTTCATGGCGGCGGCCGCAAGATACGCGTTCGACGGGGAGATGTGGAATTTCATATTAAAGAAAACCTAGAGATGATAAACGCCCTGTCGATAGACCTGGAGTACTGGTGGAGCATAGAGCTGCTGAAAGGCCGGGTGAACGGCGCGAGAGACGACCAGGTAAAAGAGTCGCTTGCGCCGCTGCTTGACCTGCTTGAGAGATACGATACGAGGGCCACATTCTTCGTGCTCGGGTCCCTTGCCGAGAAGTATCCTGATGCCGTCGAGGGGCTGTCCGAAAGGGGCCACGAGATAGCATGCCACGGCTACAGCCACAGGACGCTCCACGAGCTTGGCGTAAATGGCTTTGATGAAGAGGTAAGGATGTCCCTTGGCGCATTGCGCAAATACCGGCCTATGGGTTTTAGGGCGCCTACGTTCTCACTGGACAACAGTACCCGATGGGCCCTTGACGTACTTGCAGGATACGGTTTTTACTACGACTCCAGCGTGTTTCCTGTGAAGACCATGCTCTACGGAGTCCCGGACGCCCCGCTTGGAATATACCGGCCCGCAAGGGACGACATAACGAAAAACGACCCGGAAGGAAAGATGGTCGAACTGCCATTGACGGTCCTGAAGATCGGAAGGAACATACCAATTTCGGGCGGGTTCTACTTCCGGGCTCTTCCGCAATGGTTCCTGAAGATGGGGATAAGAGAGGTCAACCGCCAAAGGCCCGCAGTCCTATACTTGCACCCATGGGAGACGTATCCAGAGACGCCGAGGATCGGCATGGGTTTCCCGTCGCGTTTTATCACCTATCACGGCATCGGCGGCGTCATGAGAAAGCTTGAGGCCCTCATGAAGGAGTATCGGTTCGCATGTATCGCCGACGTCCTGAAGGAGGAGCACTACTAATACAATGGATTCTCCACCTTTCGTTTCAGTGGTCGTGGTGGCCAGGAACGCAGAAAGATACATCGGGGAGTGCATCAAATCCCTTCTCCTGCTCGATTATCCTGCGGACCGCTACGAGATAATCGTAGTGGACGGCATGTCTGGGGACGGTACGAGGCGCATCGTCGAAGGCCTCATGAAGGAGAACGGCGGACGGCGCATAAGGCTCCTGTCCAACGAAAAAAAGTTGATATCCTCCGGCCGCAACATTGGGATCGCATCGTCGGAGGCCGAGTACGTCGCCTTCACGGACGCCGACTGCGCGGTCGACAGGGAGTGGCTTGGGAACCTGGCGTCCGAGATACTGAAGGCGCCGGCAAACGTCGTTGCCGTCGGCGGGCCCAATCTTGTGATGGATTCCGACCCGTTCTTTGCAAGGGTGGTCGGCTACATGCAGGAGACCTTTTTGGGGTCCGGCGGGGCGCCGCAGTCCTATAAGATACCCAGCGCAAGGTATGTGTACTCGATCCCCTCCTGCAACATACTTTACAGAAAGGGGCTTCTTGGCGCCGAGAAATATGATGAGGACATCAACATAGGCGAAGACTGCGAGTACACCCTCCGCCTGAAGGACAGGGGGTACCTCTTTTTGTACCTTCCGCGGGCGTTCGTATGGCATCACCGCAGGGACGGCCTTGCAAAGTTTGCCGGCCACATGTTCTCATACGGGGAAGGCATAGTCCAGGTATCCAAGAAACACGGGCGGATAGTCAGGCCTTTTTCAGTGGTTCCTGCCATTGCAATCGCAGCTGCTTTCATGGCTTATCCCCTCTACTTGGTCCTCAAGGAAGCGGTATGGCTCTATGTTGCGGCTTTTCTTGTTTACCTTGCAGCTCTCCTGCATTCAACCCTGTACGTCTACAGGCAGACGAGGAGCCCGGGTTCGGTTGCCGCACTATTTCTTTTGCCGCTCCAGCATCTCGCTTATGGTCTTGGCTTCATATGGGGGCTGATCCGATGAAAACGTACTTCCTGAATCCGCCGTACCTGCCGAATTTCGGCAGAGGCGCGCGGTGGCAGGACACTGGAAGAGCCGGCACCCTATATTATCCGATCTGGCTGTCTTATGCTGCGGCGCTCCTCGAGACTGAGCATGATGTGCGGCTCGTTGATGCGCCCGGCAGCAGGATGGACAGGAAGGACGTGATCGCGGACGTGAAGCGGCATAAGCCCAGCATGGTGGTCTTGGACAGCAGTTTCCCGAGTCTCGCAAACGACCTCTCGGTCGCAGAAGACATAAAAAAAGAATTCGATACGACGGTCGTTTTCGTGGGGCCTCCGACTTCGCAGGTTCCGGATAGGATACTCAGGAGTCCGGGAGTCGATGCGGTCGCGCGCTGGGAATACGACTATACTCTCATGGACTTGGCAGAAGTGTTGGATGCCGGCGTAGGATTCTCCGGGGTGCTCGGCCTGTCGTATAAGGAGGACGGGAAGATCGTCCACAACCCCGAGCGCGGATTCACCTCATCCGAGGAGCTTGAGCGGATTCCTTTCGTCTCGAAGGTCTATTCGAAGCATCTGGACGTGAGCGACTATTTCCTCGGACAGTCGCTTTATCCCGAGGTGCAGATTTTCACCGGGCGGGGCTGCCCGAACCAGTGCACGTTCTGCGCGTGGCCTCAGACCCTGATGGGTAGAAAATATAGGGTCAGGAGCGTGCCTAATGTTCTCGACGAGATGGAGTGGATTGAGGAGAATCTTCCGCAGGTGAAGGAAGTCTTCTTCGAGGACGACACTTTCACGATAGACAAAAAGAGGGTTCTCGAATTTGCGAAGGGTTACAAGGAAAGGGGACTTGACGTGGCCTGGGCGTGCAACGCGAGAGCCACCCTCGGCCACGAGACGATGAAGGCGATGAAGAAGGCCGGCTGCCGCCTGCTTATAGTGGGCTACGAGTCCGGCAGCCGCAAGATACTGGAAAACATAAAGAAGGGCGTCACCGTCGAACAGATGAGATCTTTCGCTCAGAACGCGCGGAAGGCGGACATCCTCGTCCACGGGGATTTCATCGTAGGGCTTCCCGGCGAGACGAAGGAGACGATATCTGAAACTCGGAAGATGATTGCGGAGACCCGGCCCGATATCCTGCAGGTGTCTGTTGCGTCGCCGTTCCCGGGCACGGAGTTCTATGACTGGTGCAAGAGAAACAAGTTCCTGCTCACTGAGAATCCTGACGAGTATCTGGACGACTGCGGGCACCAGAAGACGATAATCTCTTATCCTAGCCTATCCTCCGAGGAGATTGTGCGGGAGGTGGACGGCATATTGAAAAGCTATTATCTCTCCCCGAAGTATCTGCCCTTGGCCATGCGGCAGGTGCTGCGGAGGAACGGCATGCTGGAAATGAAGCGGCTCGTGCACTCTGCAAGGATGTTCTTGGGCTACATCGGCGGGAGGGGAAGCTAAATGGCCGCGCAAAAACGGCGGAGGGCGCTGGCTCTTGTGAGGCCCGTTTGCAGCAACAAAGGAGACCTCGCCATCTTCAAGGGGACACTGAAGGTCCTGAATAAATTGAAGATCCCTGTCGATTATGTGCTTGATGCCGAACCCTATTTTCCGGCAGGCTTTTTTTCATCATTGGGCATGAGGTCGAAGCATACGGTGCTCGGGTCGGTCGAAAAGAATATCACGGAGAGCCGGGCGCCGGAGAATCCTCTCAACTATGTCGGGCCGGTGCTGGGGTTGCCGGCCGACATGCTCGCATTAAGGCGCATGTCCTCGGAGATAGGGTTTCTGCTTCACCTCGGCGGCTCGAAGTTCGACGGAAATTTCGCCCCGCATGTGACGGCCGAGATAGCGCTCGCATACTACAAGAAGAAGCTCCTGAATTCCAAGCTCATCCTCGGCGGAATATCGATAGAGGGCGTGAGCCAGAGCAGCGTATACCGGGCGCTCTACAGGCGGTTCATGAGCCGCATGGATCACGTCTTCGTGCGGGATGAGATATCATTCTCCCATCTAACGGACCTCAGGATTCCAGAGGACAGGTTCTCTCTCATCTGCGACTTTGCTTTCTGGACCGAGGCGAAGAAAACCGAGAACACCGTGATGATGAAGGAGTCCATCGAAAGGATGCGGCAGGGCAAGCCGGTGATCGGCATAGCCCCGCTGACCACCGAGAACCCGGCGTATGTCCGGCGCCTCATAGAGCTCATAAAGAATGTCGAGGATGAAGGATATTCCGTGCTGCTGGTGCCGACGACTCATCGCCAGTATGGCCTCATCCCGCCGTACGACCAGAACGACTACAACTTCTGTTTGAAGCTGAATGCGAAGATGGGCGGAAAGCTGCCCATAATCCGGACGGAGCATCTTCAGCCGGAGGAGATGGTGGAAATAATCAGCGTACTTGACGGCATGATCTCATTCAGGATGCATGGGGCGGTCTTCGGCACGCTCGCGGGCGTTCCCACCGTCCACATACACCACAGGAACAAGGGGCTCGGCCTGTTCAGGACATTCTTCGGCGATGATGTCATCCTAAAGTCCGCGGAAAGTTTCGTGGCCGACTCATCCGACGAGTCGATGCTGGATAGTCTGGACGGCCTGATGGTCGCGCGGCCGCGGTACCTGCGGACGATAAGCTCAGCGAAAGAGAAGTCGCTGGTCGTGTTACGCGAAAGATTCGAAGAGCTCGGGCTGCAGGAGGCCGGAGGATGAATGTCGCATACGTTCTCCCCTACGACTGGGGTGGAATGCCGCATTACACCTCGGAGCTGGCGAACGCGGTCTCGGAGCATGCCGACGTGACCGTCTATGGCAGCAAGCGCATGCGCGAAGACTATTTCTCGGACCGCGTGGAACTGGTGAAATGTTTTGATGCATTCGATTTCACGATAAATCAGCCCCTGAAGGCTTTTTCTCCGGGAGGCTTGAGGAGTATGTTGTCTTACCGGAACATCCGCGCGATAGAAGAGAAAAAACCCGACATAATCCACCTGACGACGCCTCTTCCACCTCAGCTCTCGTTTTTCATCTCATTCTATGGTCTCGACAGGAGGTATCCGATGGTCCATACCAAGCACGGCATCTTCTCGAACTCTGGTCGCAAAGTGAGGTTCTTTGAGGATGCAGCCGGCTTCTTCGAAGGGCTCGTGACGCCGAGGGCGACGGTGGTTCACACAGAGAACGACAAAAATATCCTCTGTAGGAGACGACCGGGCGCCGAAGTATTTGTCATACCTCATGGACTGTATTCTTTTTTCAGGGGGAGCAGGAGGACCAGTTCGGCCGCCGAGAAGAGCACTATATTGTTCTTCGGGAACATACGAAAATACAAGGGGCTGGAGACTCTGCTTGCTGCGGTGCCCCTGATCTGTGGGAAGATGCCTGACCTTAAGCTGATAATCGCGGGCGAAGGAAACCTTTTGCCTTATTCGGATCTTATGGGGCGATGCGGGTCGAATCTGGAAGTCCACAACGAGTTCATACCCGATCAGATGGTCGCCGAGCTTTTCTGGCGCTCGCAGGTCGTGGTCCTGCCGTACTCGAAGATGAGCGGCCAGAGCGGCGTGCTGAACATAGCGTACGCTTTCAAAAAGCCGGTGGTTGCGTCCGACGTCGGCGGCATAACTGAGCTAGTGGAAGACGGGAAGACTGGGTGCGTCGTAAAGCCAGATGATCCGGAGGCGCTTGCGGACGCAGTCATCAGGCTTCTTTCAGACGATGAATTGAGGACGAGGATGTCTCGTAGCATAGGCCGGCTGTCAAAGGAACTCTCGTGGAGTACGATAGCCGGAAAGCACATCGAGCTCTACGCTCATGTGCTGGGCAGTGCAGTGCGTCGGGACGACGGAGGGCAGAAGGATGGATGACGGCTCAGGCGGCGAAGAGCGAAAGATAGCCGGCCTCATCCTCGGTTCGCTGGTTTTTTTCTCTTTTCTGATACTCGCAGACTCGCATGAGCCCGCGCTCCTCGCGCTCAGGATAATCTTCGGTTCAGTCTTCCTTGTCTTCGTGCCCGGGTACCTCATATTGCGTACGCTGAAGGTCGGCGGCCTGAGCGCGACCGAGTTCATCCTCTATTCCGCGGGGCTGAGCATGTCTTATCTGATGGTGCTCGGATTGTTCGCCGACCTGTTCTATCCGCTCATGGGCTTGCAACGGCCCATGTCAGCGCTCCTGTTGTTGGCGGGATTGGTCGTTTCGGTCATCGTCCTGCTCATCGCATCCCTGGTCCGCGGAGGCGGCCAAGTCTATCATCTTGACTTGGGCGATCTGCCGGCGCTCAGGTCCCACATACTCTTCCTCATATTCCTGCCCATCTTCAGCATACTCTCGGTGTACTTTGTGGACTACTTCGGCAATGATGTGCCCATCATCATCATGCTGTTGTTGGTCGCGGCCGTGCCGGTCCTGATAGCCTACGATGTCATACCAGTCAAGGCGCATGGTGCGGCAATCTTTTCCGCGTCGCTTGCAATCCTGCTGCACACCAACCTGATGTCCGGCTACATATGGGGATGGGACATAAACTTCGAGTACTATTTCGCAAGCCTCGTCCAGGCGGGCGCATCATGGAATCCGCTTCTGCCTTATCCGCCGAACGGCCTGCTGTCGATAGTCGTCCTCGCGCCGATATACTCCGCGCTGACCGGCTTGAACTTGATATGGGTCTTCAAGTCGATCTTCCCAGTCCTCGTATCATTGATCCCGGTCGGCATGTTCCTCCTCTTCAGGGACCAGTTCGGGGAAGGCAAGGTAGCAGCTCTTGCGCCGTTCACTTTCATGTTCTATTACGGCTTCTTCAAGGACATGGCGGACAAGCAGCTTCTCGCAGAATTCTTCCTAATCATGCTGCTTCTTCTACTGCTGAGAAAGAACATCCATTCGGTCGGCGGGAAGATTATGCTCATAATATTCTCCTTTTCCGTGGTGGTCTCGCATTACGGAATAAGCTACGTCTTCATCATAGTCTTCGTCGCCGTGTCGGTCCTCATGCTGGCCTTTAGGCGGTACGTGCCCGCAGGCGAGATGAGGCCGAACTTTGCGGTCTTCTTCTTTGTTCTGGCGATTGGCTGGTTCCTCTTCGTTTCGAGGGGGACGTCCTTCAACAACATCGTGTACATAGGCGAACGCATGGCATCCAACATCTTCGACCTGCTCAAGTCGCCTGAGATGAGGTCTGGGATGAGCTACGCACTGATGCCGATGCCGACGGACCTCTGGCGCATATATCTGACAATGCACTACGTCCTGCAGCTGTTCATCTCGGCCGGCATCCTTGCGCTGGCAGTCTCCGTCTACAAAAGAAAGCCGATCTGCGCGAGCATCGAATTCGCATTCTTCTCCATGTCGTTCTTCGCGTTCCTCCTGATGCAGGTCGTATTTACTATGAGCCTCGGGATGGACAGGGTCCTACAGATGACTCTGCTCCTCCTTTCGCCTTACGCGGTCATAGGATGCCAGCAGGTCATGAATCTATCTGGCAGAATTGTCAGGCGGACGCCTTCAGTCCAAGATACTTTCGTCGTCTTCAGTCTGTTCCTCGCAATCTTCCTTCTCTTCAACGCAGGCTCAATATTCAGGATGTTCGATGACCCGTATCCCGCATTCTTCACATTCGACAAAGACATTGGCTACCCCATCTTTGAGCCCAGCGAGATAAGCGGCGCGACATGGCTCGCGGAGCATGCGAACAGCAGCATCGTCTACACTCAGGGCAAAGGCAAGAGGATGAGCTACCGCGAAGGCCTCCTCCTGTCCGGCTACTTCCTCTACGACGACGTCCTGTTGTACAGCTTCAATACGAACACCACGCGGGCGCTCCCGTATTCGTACGTCTTCCTCGGGCGCTTCTCTGCGCAGGACGGCGTGATATTCAGGAAGCAGTCGTTCGGCTTCAATTTCGTGCGCGCGAAAATGGAGAACACGACATTCTACAGGACGGTTTTGGCCAAGTCAGGCAGCGTCTATGACTCTGGTGGCAGCATGGTATACGTCACGCCCTGAGCGGCTGGCCCAGGCTTCTGAGCACCTTCAACGCTATGATCGCCGCACCTACCCCGTAGGCTGCGGCCCATGCGTAGCCGATGCCTGCGAGCCCTGCATGCGGCATGAGCACATAACTGAAGATTATGAGCGATACGGACGTGATGCCGCTCAGGACGGTTAGGCCGGCGACCTTCTTTCTGATGCGCAGAACCGAGAGGTATACCGTGTTCACGGCAACGAGGATGCTTGCCGCAGCAAGAGTCTGCAGGAGGACCGACCCTTCAGCCGAGTAGCCTTGCCCGATGAACGCCAGCAGCCAGCCGCTGAGAACGTAGGTCGCAGCCGCGGCGGGCAGCAGGAGCGCAGCAGTCAGGAGCAGGGATTTTTTTATTATCTTCGGAAGCTCTTCCTCGTGGCTTCCTTCCACGAGAAGGGAGGTGCTCACCGCGGCAGGTATCGTGAAGAGGAGGGCGGCTATCGAGAAAGCCACGTAATAGTATGCGGCGGAATCGGCTCCCAGCACGTTCAGCACCACCAGCGGCAATATGTGCGCGGGTGCAGTAACGAACAACGAAGTCAGGTAGTTTCCTGCCGAGAATCGCATCGATTCCCTGAGGAATTTCGTGTCAACTGCCGCATTCAGCCGGATGCCTTCGCGGGTGAGCCATAGCAGGGATGCTGCGGCAGTAAGCACGAATGCTGCGCCCATCGCCCCGAATACGCCCATCGCGCCGAAGGCGGTGAGCAGGAAAACGAACACGACTCGCGAGCCGCACAGCAGGCTCTGTAAGAAATATCTGTGCGTCTTCCTCAGCGCGACGAAGGCCGATCCTGTGAGCTGTATCGTCGAGCTAGCTGCAAGGAACACGATGAAGAGCACGGCGTTCGCAGGGTCCTTCAGCAGCACGAGCGCGGGCGAGAAGATATCGATGCCGAGGATGAAGAGGAGGCAGGATATGATGGCTGCGGCAGTCGTTATCGCGTACGCCGTATTGAATATCCTGTTTTTGTCGTTCTGCGGGAAGAAGCGGATGAGCGAATAATCCAGCCCGAGCCTCGACAGGAGGACGAGGAGAGACATAGCCGAGACGGCTGCAGTGGCTATCCCCACGTCTCCCGCGGAATACAGTTTTGCTGCGAGCATCCAGAACGCGAAGCCGAAGCCTGAGCCGACAACGGCGTTCGCGAGGATATACAATGAATTCTTGTGCAGCGGCTCCTGCAGGATGCGTATCGTTTTGTTTTGCATGAGTGCGAAGTATCAAGTCTTTTTCGTGCCTACGACGTGCAGGCAGTCCGGGATAAAAGGTATTCCCATATAGCCTCTGTTGAATCTTTTTATTTTTGTTATCCCGCACTCTTCCAGCAGGGCCTTCAGGAGCCCGAACGAAAAACCTGACATGTGAAAATTCCCGGCATTATCCTGTTCGCCGTATATGTTCCGCACGTTCTTCCAGCTGGGGTTCAGGAAGAATATCAGCGCCCTTATGCGCAGATATGGGCAGCGTATCTCTAGTTTTCCGCCGGGTTTGAGGACTCGGACCCATTCTTTTACTGCGTCTTTCAGTTCCAGGTGGCTTATGTGCTCTAGGGTATGGGATGAGTACACGCGGTCGAAGACTTCGTTTTTGAACGGAAGATAGCGGGCGTCAGCGACGACGTCGACGCCCACGATTCGCCGGATATCGACGCCGATTGCATCGACTAGCTTCTTTTCGCCGCAGCCTACGTCAAGGACGATATCTTCCACTTCACCCTCCCTTAACTTCGATGTTGAGGTGCAGTGTCCTGTAGGGTTCATCGTCGCCGCGCAGATAGAGGATGAAAGAAAGATTTTTTTCTCCTGAGCCTACGGTTGTGAAAGAATAGTTTTCAGTCCAATTACTGTTGTCGTCTAATCTGATGTTCTTCTCCTGCAGCGTCACATTTCCGAGCAGAACCTTCAGAATATAGTCTACTTGCGCATGCTCGTGGTTTTCGACGCCTATGATGACTGTCGCGTTCTCGCCGGCATCCAGGTGCCGCGGGTAGTCCGCAGCCTTTCCTCCTGGTCCAAGAACGTAGAATTCAGTGAATCCTTCGGTCGGCGGCGGGCTGACCGTCAGGTAGATGACTGCGGTCAGCGAGAGGATGACTGCTGATAAGAGTATGGCTGATATGGTCTTTTCGAGCATTTTCTTTTCTAATATCTATAGTATGAACGGGATTATTAGGAACAGCATTATGTTCGTCAGTCCGTGCGCCAGCGTTATGCCTGTGAGGCTGCCGGTCTTCTGGTAGGCGTAGCCGAAGAACATGCCGACGCCGAATACGAAGATGAGGTCAGGGAATGATTTCCAGCCGATGTGCATGGCTGCGAACATGAGGCTTGTGAGCACGAGGCTGCGTCCGCTGCCCATCACTTTCGCTGCGTTCTTCTGTATGAGGCCGCGGAAGATCAGCTCCTCGGAGAAGCCTGTGAATATGAGCAGTATGAGGGCGGGGAGGATGAGTGCTGCCGGGTCAAGTGACGCGATCAGGGGCGGAGGCTTAAGGAAGGCGTAGTCTATCATGCCGAGGACCAGTCCGCTGCATGCGATGGCCAGCTGCTGGGTTGGGTTGCCGAGCGTGAGGCCGAGATCCTTTCTGCTCATGTTCTGCGACCTTGCGATGAGCAGCGCAACGACGATGAGCGGCGTGTTTATGACTGCGAACCAGAAGATCTGCTCCAGCGTTGCTATGGGCATCGACGTGCTTAGTATCCTTATGAGCGGGGCTAATGTCAGGCACTTCAGGAAGTTTGAGAAGTCGTCTTCTTTCTTCATGGACGAATCTTTTGTCCGGGCGACGTCCACGTTCGTCGGGAAGTATTTGGCGAGTATTATGGGTTTGAGCATGTACCTGTCTTCAAGGCGTTCCTTGAGGAGCTTCATCCTCATCATAGGTAGGGTAGACAGTGCGATGAGGGTGAAGAGGAGGAGGGCGTAGACCCAGAGGCCTATTGCGGGAGAGTGATATGTTATCACGTACTCTGCTTCTATGATGACGAGCAGCACTATGAAGTAGACGGCGGCGGCTTTTTTATCCATTTTTTTTGTGCGGCCCTTTGTTTACCTGCATACTATTTAATTTTTGACTAAAAAATTTATTGAATACATATGTTAATAGTCAACAAGAAGTATTTATATAGGTATGTATAAATATCTGACTAATAGCTGCAATATACGATGATAACAACTGTAACAACAACTACTACAACAACGATTGTTACTGGAACCCAGATATTCATCGGCGGGCTGGTTGCGGTGGCTACGCTCGTAGTCTTGCTGGGCCTGCGGGAGATATTCGGCACAGATGCCCGGAAAGACCCGATAAGAGCGACATTCTCCAGCATATCTGGCATAGTCAGCATACCTCTGCTTTTCGCGTTTGTCGCGATCCTTGTGTACAAGGTAATCGAAGTCATCTAACAAAAAAAATGAAATCAAGAAAGACTGCAGCAGGCATGTCAGTACTTTGCCTGATGGTATTCTCGGCACTATGTTCCGCGACCATGACCGTCTCAGTCGACACAGATGAGAGCAGCTACCATGTCGGCGACACAGTGAACTTCACGGGCTCCATTGTTTTCGTGAATGCGTCCGGCGGCTGCTGTAATGCGTACACTGGAAACAACAATGTATCTCTGACAATAACTGATGGTAATTTAACACGATGCTCACTCCCACCAGAGCACGGGAACTATGACAACGGAACCGGTAACTGCGATCTTGTTATGTTCGTCACAGAAACGCACGAATATCTTAGCGAAAGTGATAATTGTGCAGAATATGGTGGCAACAACACTATAGGCTACTCAGAGATCCTCTGGGAGATTCCGTCCGCCAGCTGGGATAATGACTCATATACCGTAACGTTGACTGCGGTTGCCTGCGGATTTACGAAGACGGCTTCGGCGTCTTTCATCGTCGGCGTTCCCCCGACTACGACCACGACAACACGCTATACCATCAGCGGCGGTGGCGGCGGAGGCGGAGGGGGTTCGGTTTCAGCAGCCAGGCCTGTGGTGAGTTGCTTTGACGGCATCCTGAACTGCCATGACGGCAAGTGCGAGGAAGGCACAGATTGCGGCGGACCATGTAAAGCATGCATCTCATGCAGCGACGGCGTACAGAATCAAGGCGAATCCGGAGTCGACTGCGGCGGCCCATGCGCATCATGCAAGACTACGACTACGACGACAGGAAGCGTAGTCAGAAGAACACTCACATCATCAACCATAACGACAACTACGGAAGCCGCCTCTGCGACCACCACCTCCACAGAGGCGCGCGTCCTAATCACTACTACGACTGCGGCCGCTTCCCAGCAGGGGATACCCCTCGGGCTCACCGAGGGCGCGATACTATTCAGCGCGCTGGTGCTAATAGCACTAGCCTTCATGATCCAGACCGGCAAAATATAGTTCGAGTCAGGATGGAGGAACATCAGGAAAGCGCATAAAATCCTCCTATATGTTAGCGGCAAAGGTGAAAAAAAACGAAGTTTATCGCCCTTGATTAATTGACGGATACCACCACTCAGCGTTTTCCTGATCCCCACACATCCTATAGGACCGAAGACGGCCGAACCCTATAGATGCGGTCTTCTCCTCGATTATATATCTCCTCCAGAAAATCGCATTTTATCTTGAAGTCCACTAGGACATAGTCGACACCATATTCTTGGAGGACTTCTTTTCTGCCTTCGCACCCTGACATGAGGAATTTCCTCACCTCAGCGGAATTCTTCTGGTCCAGCGGGGTGCGCGGCTCCATGGCGACGACGTGGTTTCTGCTTATGGGATATATCGCGTCTGCTATCCTCGGCCGCGCAAGGACTATGTTATGTTCGCCGCATTCTTCGGCAAGCCATCTTATCGCAGCATAGTCTACTTCATCGATAAGCTGGTATATCTTTTTCTCGTAAGTGTAGTAATCCGAGAATACGCTGAGGAATATTAGGGCAACGAGGAGGACAGGTACGATGATGTTAAGCTTCCATCTGGCGGATGCCTTCCATCCTCTTATCAGCCCGATTATGGCGTAGAGGCCGATGCCTGAGAGCGGTGCGAGGCAGAGGAGGGCGCAGTATAGCAGCCGCTCGTAGGGCAGCAGGACGGTGAAGCCATAGAACTGATACGTTCCGATGATCACGACGGCGACAGTCATGCCTGAGGCGAAGATGCCGCCCGCTCTTTTAGCCAGCACATGAATCATGCCTGCCGCAGCCAATAGCATGCCAGCTCCGCCATAGAACTGGAGCAGCAGCATAGGGTCGTAGAGTTCGCCTAAGAGCAGCGTCTTGCCGAAGAAGATGAACTTTGTCGCGAAGTACGTTATCGTCCCGGCAAGCGAGCCCTGCCAGAGGAACTTTATGAAGTAGAAGAAGGAGAGGAATGGGACCGAGTAGAGCATGATTATTCCACCTATGGTCCGAAGAGGATTCTGGAGGCTGCTGGATGATGTTCCCAGACGGACTGCAGCAAGGATCAGGTACAAACTTATTGTCATGTATGCGAAGCTTGCGATCGACGGGTGGATGAGTGCGAGAGCTGAGAGTAGGATGGTCGCGGATGCGAAGAACGGCAGGCTTCCTTTCCTGAGGCCTTCCGTCATAGAATAGAACGTCAGGTAGAGGAGCGAAAAACTCATCGTCAGCGGGATGAGGTACCATGGGCCGAGGAGGAATATGTTAGTCTTCAGGCTCGCGAAGAAGAGGGCTGAGAACAATGCCGCAAGGAAGCTGCCGGTGGTCCGGCGGACGAGGACGAAGAGCATGAAGGCGCCGATGCATGCGAAGGCTGCGGGCAGCAGCTTGTATGAGAGCACGGGGTCTGCGCATGAGAGCAGGAAATATTCAGCCAAAAAGACGTGGAATCCGATCTCCATGTCCTGCTGGTATACTTTCTCTTTGTAGTAGGGGTTCGTCTGTATGATGGAGCCGTCTTCCATTATCTGGGTGCTTTTCGCCAGATGCTGCCACTCGTCCGTGTGGAACGGGTAAGGGTAGCTGTTGTGCGGGCTGTAGACGAGCGCTGCGGTGAAGGCGAGGACGAGTAGGACGACGAGAAGCTGACTATGTGATAACCTGGGCTGTCGGTCTCCTTCCCTGCATGAGTGTTTCTTCCTCCGGAGAGTTCCGGCGAGCGCGAACGCTGCCGTCAGCGCGAGTATCGTTGCCGTGATCGTTGCCGCAGTTATCGGTATTTTGAGGAAGTAGTTTGTCGCGAAGACGGAGATGATGTTCACTGAGAGGGATAGGCCGATGCTGAGCGCAAGCCGTTCTGTCCCCGTTATCTTTTTTCGCGGGAATAATGCGTGTGTGAGGGCGTATCCTGGCAGGAGGAAGAGGAGGATTACTGCGGCTGCGGACGAAAGCAGGCTTAGTGCGTACAGGCTAAGGATAGCGGCGGCCGTGATGAGTATTGCAGTCTCTTCTTTTATTTTTTGCATGTTCGTAACCTTACCTCCAGTTTTTCAGCTGTTTTCCTCTCTTTTTGACTTCATGAATAGTCTATTCTGGTCTTCTGGTCAGATAGTGTGAACCTAGTTAAAATCATATCAGTATGACCTTACTGTGGCACTATATTTGTATTTATTAATCATAAAGTAAATAAACTTACGGGGAAAAAACTTGGACGGACTGCTCTTAAGCTTCGGCATAGGCGCCAGCATATTCGGTGCAGCGCTACTGATATACCTAAAGAAAGTCCAGAGCAGGATGCGCCGATTTGTCCTAAGGTACGAGGAGATAATGACGAAGGTAGATTAGGATGTATAAGATACTCGCATTCGTGGTCATCGTCTGCGTCATAAATGCGTGCGCATTCTACATACTTCCGGCAAACGACTTCATGCTGACGAAAGACTTCCTGTCGCATCCGGAAAGGATACTGACCTTCCAGTTCTTCCACGTAAGTTTCCTGCATCTCATAGAGAACATCATCGGCTTCCTCCTCGTCGGTTTCATCGCAACAGAGATAAACCTGGGCATGAGAGATTTTCTGCTCGCGTATTACTCCTCAATATTCATAGTCGTGCCCTTGGCCCTACTGATAGCATCTGAGTATCCCCTCGGCGGCAACTCGACCGGCATCTACGGAGTTTTGTCCATAGCCCTCTTCAGGAGCAGGAAACTCATCCCGCTCAAGGTAACGGTACCGCTGTTCACCATCATGATGTTTCCCGTAACGCTCACAAACCTCACGAAATACGACTTCTACTCCAATAAGATCCTGCAGAGCGAATTCTATCATTTCGCAGGCTTTTTGGCGGGGGCTGCTGTTCCATCATTCTCGGTAAGGAAACGTAACTACGTATTAAGGGAGCTGAAATGAGAACAAACACAGGCATAACTGGATTGGATACGATGCTATCTGGCGGCATACCTGCGGGCAGGGTCATACTCGTGTCCGGGTCCTCCGGGGCAGGTAAGACGACCCTTGGCATGCAGTTCATATACAATGGCGTGATGAAATATAATGAGCCGGGCATCTACATGACTTTTGAGCAGGATAAAGAGAAGATACGTGGCGACATGGCGAACCTCGGCATGGACCTCGCTAAACTGGGTAAGAGCTTCAAGCTCGTCGGCGGGCCCATAGCGAAAGTCTACAAGATTAAGAAGAAGATTCGCGCAAGCGCTGACGACATGATTAATGAGGTCGAAGAGATCGTGCGCGAGATAGGTGCGAAAAGGGTCGTGCTCGATCCCATCAACCTGTTCCTCATGCTCTTCGACGGCGAAGACGAAAGAAGGCTTGCTCTCGCACAGCTCTCTGAGCGCCTGAGTGCGCTCGGCTGCACCTCTCTTCTGTTGTGCGAGGTGAAGGACCAGAGCATGGACATAAGCAGGTACGGCTTCGAGGAGTTCGTCGTCGACGGAGTCATAGCATTATACTGTCTTACGAAGGGCGAATCCTTCCTTTCTGGTGTCGCAGTCAGGAAGATGCGCGGCTCAAAGCATCATCGCGAGATCCGACCGTATGAGATAACTGACGCGGGCATAGTCGTCTACCCGACGCAGCCGTGGTTTTCTGAAGGAGGGGAGTGATGGATCAGGAAGTCTGCTGCACTCTCGTGCAGTCGCAGGAAGACAGCCTCCAGAAGGATATCCTGTCGCTGGTGAGAGGCCTCAAGTCGACTGGGCGCACCGCAATCTTCGTGAGCATCAACAAACCTTATCCTGCGATGTACGACGCATTCGCCAAGAACGGCATCTCCGCAGAGAAGCTGTTCTTCCTTGACTGCATAACTCCGGAGCAGGAGGGTTTCACGGACTACGTGTCGTTCGCACCCAATCTGTCGGACCTGAGCAGCCTGTCCATTGCGATAAGCCGCATCATCGATTCCGTGCCCGGCGACAAGTTCCTTGTGATCGACGCGGTCCACACCCTCTGGATCTATCATACGCCGGACGTCATCGCCCGGTTCATGCAGAATCTCGCAGAGAAATCATACAACAAGAAGATGAAGTTGGTCGCATTCATCGTCGATTCCGAAGACAAGCGCCTTGAGCGGAAGCTTGTCCCGTTCTTCGACCAGATGGTAAAACTCTAAGATGACTGAAGAAAAGAAGGAAGACGAGCTCAAAAGCAGGATGTTGTCGGAGCTGGAGGACTCAGAGGAGCGTCTAAAGATCCTCTTCGAGTACGCGCCGGACGCCTACTATCTCTCTGACCGTGAGGGCAATTTCCTTGACGGTAACCGGGCCGCAGAGGAGATGGTCGGATACAAGCGGGAGGAGCTGATAGGAAAAAACCTTTTGAATGTGAACCTGTTATCTCCAGAACACCTGACTACTGCGGTTAAACTGGTTGCCATGAGCTTATTGGGGCAGTCCACTGGGCCGGATGAGATTGTACTCGTGCGGAAGGATGGCACAAAGATCACGGTCGAAATAAGGACATTCCCGCTGAAGATTGCAGGCAAGCTCACAGTCTTAGGTATTGCAAGGGACGTAACTGAACGCAAGAAGTTGCAGGAGGAGTTGGCGGACTCTGAGGGCCGTCTGAAGCTTATCTTCGAGTACGCGCCGGACGCCTTCTACCTTTATGACTTGGAAGGCAACTTCGTGGACGGCAACCGGGCGGCCGAAGAGATACTGGGGTACAAGCGGGGGGAGCTGATAGGAAAGAACTTCTTCAAGATCGGTCTCATACTCCTGGAGCATATGCCCAAGGTCGTCGAGGCCGTCGCCAGGAATGTGCTGGGGAAGCCTGCGGAGATCGATGAGCTCACCCTGAAGAGGAAGGACGGCACGCATGTGACGGTGGAGATAAAGACCTTCCCGATCAAGCTCAAAGGCAAGACGCTCGTACTCGGTCTTGCGAGAGACATCACCGATCGCAAGAAGGCTTTGTCGGCCCTTGCTGATAGTCAGAAGTGCCTGATAAATGTTCTGGATAGCATTGATTCTTTGGTCTATGTGGCGGATTTTGATTCCTACGAACTATTGTTCATCAATAAGTATGGCCGCGACATATTTGGCGATGTACGGGGGCGGATATGCTGGCAGGTCATTCAAGAAGGACAAAAGGGGCCATGTCCATTCTGCACAAACGATAGATTAGTGTCTGATACAGGGATCCCGACGGGGGTGTACCAGTGGGAGTTCCAAAATACTGTTAACGGCAGATGGTATGAGTGCCGGGATCAGGCGATCCCGTGGGTCGGCAAAGCGCTGGTTCGCATGGAGATTGCAACCGACATCACCGATCGCAAGAGGGTGGAGAATGCGTTACGGGAGACGTCGTACAACCTTAGCGAGCGGGTCAAGGAGCTGGACTGTCTGAAGCGTGTGTCTGATTTGATTCAGAAGGATGGTTATCCACAGGATAAGCTGTTCCAGGGGATAGCCGACACTATTTCTTCAGGCTGGCAGTATCCGGAGGCGACGTGCACGCGGATTACCGTCAAAGGTCGAGAGTTTCGGACGGAGAACTTCAGAGAGACGGCCTGGATGCAGACCAGCGACATCATCTTGCATGGCGAGCGGGTTGGCTCCGTGGAGGTCTGCTACCTGCAGGAGAAGCCAGAGGCCGATGAGGGCCCCTTCCTTGGGGAAGAGCGTAACGTGATCAATATTATTGCTGAGCGATTGAGCCGGTATTCCGAGCGCAAGCAGGCGGAAGAACAACTAAAGGAGAGTGAAATAAGATGGTCATCCCTGACAGAAAATTCCTATGACACAATCATGATAGTAGACAGCAAAAGCATAATCCAGTTTATTAACAAAACCACACCCCCATATACTGTAGAAGAAATCGTAGGAAAGCCACTCTATGACTATGTGGCAAAAGAACAACACGATGCAATGAGGAATTCATTGGTAAAAGTTTTCAAAACAGGGGAGCCAGATAGTTATGAAGTCTCTTCGATTATACCGAATCTTGGTACTCTATGGTTTAGTACGAAAGTAGTGCCGATAAAAATAGACGGTCAGGTCACCCGTGCTATATTAATTTGCGCCGATATCACCGATCGCAAGAGGATGGAGGATGAGTTGCGTGAGAGCGGGGAGAAATACCGCAACATCTTTGAGAATGTGACAGAAGGAATCTTCCAGAGCACTCCAGACGGCAAGTACCTGAATGTGAACCCTGCTTTCGCGCGCATGTTCGGCTTCGAATCGCCTCAGGAAATGATATCTTCTGTTGCGGACATAAAGAACATCTACGTCTATCCTGCTGAGCGGACGAAGATAAAAGACCGTATTTTGGCCGAAGGTTTCGTCAGAGACTATGAGGCCGAACTCCGGCACAGAGACGGCCGAAGGATATGGGTTCGATAAATGAGACGGCAGTCAAGGACAAAGCCGGCAGGATACTCTACTATGAGGGTACGACAGAGGACATAACCAACCGGAAGCTGGAAGAGGAGCGCATGATGCACACCAACAGGCAGCTTATGGGTATAATCGATTTCCTGCCTGACGCAACATTCGTCGTTGACCAGGACAGCAAGGTCTTCGCATGGAACCGCGCAATGGAGGAACTCACTGGCATGTCATCGGAGAAGGCAGTAGGTAAAGGCAATGAAATGTACTCCAAAATATTATATGGTATGCGGCGGCCGATCCTCATTGACTTGATGTTCCAGCCGGATTCGAAGATATTTGAGAAATACGCCTATGTTGAACGGAGAGGCTATGCCGTATATGCCGAATCTTTTGCGCCGATGCTCCGAAACGGTATGGGCGCCTACGTATGGCTAGTTGCTTCACCCCTCTTCGACGAACAAGGCAACCTGATCGGCGCCGTAGAGACGATACGCGACATAACTGAGAAGAAGAAGGCTGACGATGAGATACGGAAGCTTTCGAAGGCGGTGGAAAGCTCGCCGAATGCCGTTATAGTGACAGACCTCTCAGGCAAGATAGAATACGTCAATGACGCCCTGCCCAAGATAGGCCGCTTCAATGACAAGAATGAGGCGATCGGGCGGTCTGTTTTTGAGTTCGCTGCCGGCACTGAAGCAGACCGGCTGAAGAATGAGATAGTCCCCATCCTAATGTCTAAGGGGCAATGGTCCGGAGAAATGCTCCTCTGTAGGAGCGATCGATCCACCTATTTTGCTGACATGGTGTGCTCAGTCATATCTGACGAACGCGGCAGCCCGAAGTATCTGTTCGCGACGTTCCATGACATATCTGACCGGAAGCAGGCCGAAGAGAAGCTTAAGGTGACTCAGCAGCAGCATAAGGCAATATTGGACAACATCCCGGACCTTGTCTGGTTGAAGGACGTCGAACGCAGGTTCATAGCAGTGAACGAAGCATACTGCAGGATACTTACCCTGAAATCCGAGGAGCTCGTCGGCAAGACTGAGCTGGACGTCTGGCCGAAGGAGATGGCAGAAAAGTATATGGCAGACGACGCCGAAGTCATGTCTTTTGGCAGGAGAAAATCCACTGAGGAGTCGGTCGTCGACAGGCACGGGCGGAGCAGGTGGATGGAGACGATAAAGACTCCGATATTCGACGTGGAAGGCAACGTGGTCGGAACCACGGGCATATCCAGAGATATCACCGATCGCAAGAACATGGAGGAGAAGCTACAGGAAGGCAACCGCAGGCTCAACGACATCATCGAGTTCTTCCCTGATGCGACTTTCGTCATCGACCGGGAAGGCAAGGTGCTGGCATGGAACCGCGCCATCGAAGAGATGACCGGCGTGCGGAAGGAAGACATAGTCGGCAAAGGCGAATTCGCCTATTCCCCGCCGTTCTACGGAGAACGGAGGCCGATGCTCATAGACCTCATCCTTAACTCGGATGACGCCTATCTGGCAAAGTATTCCTCGATCACGAAGAGCGGCGATGTGCTCATAGGTGAAGTGTTCGCGCCGAAGCTCTTCGGAGGTGCCGGAGCATATGTTTCAGCCACGGCATCCCTGCTCAAAGACGAGCATGGGAACATAGTCGGCGCAATAGAAGCGATACGAGACATAACTACGTCGAAGAAGTTCGCCGAAGAGCTGAAGGCGAAGGTGAATGAGCTTGAGAAATTCAATAAGCTGATGGTGGGCAGAGAACTTAAGATGATCGAACTGAAGCGGGAGATAAACTCGATCCTCGACCGCTTGGGCGAACCTCCGCGCTACAGCGTCCCGGTCTCAAACACAAAGAAACTCATAGACAAGGGGGCGGGCGGTGAGATGACAGAAGATAAGGGGGTGACCCCAAGATGAAGGCGGGATTGTTCATCATCATGATACTGTTGTCCGCGGCCGCGTGCTGCATCGAGCCCCCAAAGCCTGCGGAGGAGAAGAAGCTTTCGCCGGAATTGAACGTATACATCAATTACTTCAGCGTAAAAAAAAGGTGATAAACTAGAAGATGACAGAACCAGGCGGATCATCCGAAACAAAAAATACGGAACATACGTGGTTTGATACGAAGTACAGGGACGCAATATTGGTACTGCTCATAGCCTTCAGCTTTTCTGTGACCCTCTATTTTCACATAGTGCTCAAGACCTGCGTCGTATTCACCCATCTTTTTTACATCCCGATAATGCTGGCAGGCCTGTGGTGGAAGAAAAAAAGCATCATTGTGGCAGTATTCCTGGGGGTGGTTTTGATCTCCACTCACATCCTATTTGTATCGGAGGAGACGGTCGCCGATGATTATCTTCGTGTGGTCATGTTCATACTTGTCGCCTCCGTGGTCGGCGCCTTAAGCGAGCAGACGATGAAACTCGGCTATACTATAAAGGATACTTGCGAGTACCTTGACAAACTGATCACCTATTCCAGCACGCCGATCATCATCGGAGATACTACGCTGAGGATCACGAGAGTCAACAAGGCATTCGAAAAGCTTACAGGCTATACGGCGGGCGAAGTCTTCGGAAGAGGAGCGGACATGTTTTTCCCGGAATCGAGCCTGAATGAATCCATGCAAAAGATCAGACAGGGCTTAACTGTGGGAAACATGGAGTCTGTCGAGATACCCATCCTCTGCAAGAACGGCGACATAAGGTCGGTGCTCTGGAATTCTGCGAACATCTACGCAAAAGACAAGAAGACTCGTCAGGCTACCATCATCCAAGGCATAGACATCACCGAAAGCAAGAAGACGACGGAAGAACTGCAGAAAGCAAAAAAAACGCTGGAAGCTAAGGTGGCGGAGCTTGAGATGTTCACAAAGGTCGCGGTCGGACGGGAACTCAAAATGGCCGAACTCAAGAGGGAGATAAACTCCCTGCTCGATCGCATCGGCGAATCTCCGTGCTACAGCGTCCCGGTCTCAGACATAAAGAAACTCATGGACGAGAAGAAGGACGCAGGACAGAAAAACGAAGACGGGAAGTAATATGGCATGGGAACTATCCTATAAGCAAAGGGACAGGGAAAAACAGCATAAATCCGGCGTAAAGCTGGTGTACAGGGTCCTCCTAGTGATAGTGCTGTCTCTGGTTTTTGCAGCCGGAGTGCATATTTATTTCATAGTCAACTACGAGCGTCAGGCAATCACGGATATGCTTGTTGAAGATGGGGTGCAGATATCCAACAGCATATCGGATGAGATTGCCAGCGGCAACATAACTCCCTCAGATACGCCTAGCATCTCTGCCATGCTTGAACACCACCCGAACGTGCTATTCTATCTCCTGATGAAGCCGGGCGGCCTGGTATACCAGTCAAGCAACGTAACCGAGGTCGGCATGTCCGTCGCCAGTCCTCCGGCAGCCGGAAACACCACAGCCGTACTGGACAGTACATACAAAGGAAAACCGATAAAGTTGTTCGTGACACGGGCGGAACGCGGCGACATAATCTATTTCGGCATGTCATTGGAGGAAGTCGAAGAGATAGCAGACAACACCCTATTCGGCATGCTGCTGATAACCACGCTGTTCGTCGTCGTGGCCGTAGCCCTCTCCCTCATAGTCGCCAACAGCATCATCGTCCCAATAAGCAAGATAATGGACGGCGTCGAAGAGATAAGCCGCGGCAACCTCGACCACAGGATAGAGATAAAGACAAAGGACGAGCTCGGCCACCTGGCGACAGCCGTCAACAGGATGGCAAGCGACATCAAATCATACCAGGCTGAGCACGAGGAATACCGCAGGAACCTTGAACAGAAGGTCGCGGAGAGGACCGACGAACTGAACCAGAGCGTGCAGGAGATCAACGACGCCCGGGCTGCAGCACTTAACCTGCTCGAAGACACGGATACTGCGCGAAAGGAAGCCGAACAAGCCTACCTCCGGCTGAGGGATGCGGACAAACTGAAGGACGAGTTCATGAACATCGCGGCGCACGAGCTGAAGACACCGCTCGTGCCGATAATAGGCTACGTCAGCATGATGAAGGACGGCAGCCTAGGCGCCCTCACGCAGGAAGAGCGGGACAGCCTCAATATCATAACCCGGAACGTGGAGCGCCTCAAAAAACTGATAGACGACATACTGGATATCTCTAAGCTCGAATCAGGAGCCATGAAGTTCGACATGAGGGACGTGCAGGTGACTGAGCTCGTGCAGAATGCGACGCAGGACATGCAGTCTAATGCAGTCAAAAAGGGGATATTCCTCAAAGCCGAGATAAGTCCGAACATGCCGATAATCAAAGGAGACAAGAACCGGCTGATGCAGGTGCTGGCCGACCTCATAGACAACGCGATAAAGTTCACGGACAAAGGCGGAATAACTGTAAGGATAACGCTCGAAGACGGCAAAGTCCTTGTGGGTGTGACCGACATGGGCATAGGCATAGCCGCGGAGAACATACCTAAGCTGTTCACGAAATTCTATCAGATAGATTCGAGCATGAGCAGAAGATACGGCGGGACCGGCCTGGGACTGGTCATATGCAAGAAGATAATAGAGGCCCACGGCGGCAGGATATGGATCGAAAGCGAACTCGGGGTCGGCAGCACATTCAAGCTGAGCCTGCCGGCAAAGTGATATGAAATGACGAAAATAATGTATGTCGAAGATGATGCGGACACGAGGAACTTCGTTGCGAGGCTCCTTGAAGCCGAAGGCTACGATGTCGTTCAGGCCGAGAGCGGAGAAGAATGCCTATCCAAGCTTCAGAAGGAGAGATTCGACCTTATCCTGCTTGACATAATACTGCACACGATGTCCGGCTGGGACACTTTCGAGAAGATAAAGGAAGTGTACTCAGCCTACGAGAACCACGGCTGGCCGACGTACGCGAAGATAAGGGACGTCTCGATGGATGTGAAAGTCGCTTTTCTTAGCGCCATACCAATATCTGATGAGCGGCTTAGCGTCCTAAAGACACACGGAGTCTCAGACTACATAATGAAACCATTCGAGAAGGACGACCTGCTGGTCAGGATAAAAAAGATACTGGAGGAGGCATGAAAACGAAGATACTATATGTCGAAGATGACAAGGACACAAGAAACCTAGTTAAAACGCTCCTTGAAAAAGAAGGGTTTATCGTTTCGGTAGTATGCAGCGGCGCCGAAGGCATGGCCCAGCTGGAAAAGGACAGGCCTGACCTCATAATACTGGATATGATGCTGCCCGACATGAGCGGCTGGGACGTCTTCAACAAGATAGTGACCCATGAGATAGATTACCGTGTCGAACATTCAATCCGCGAGAATGAATCGTTCATCAAGATCATCTTCTTAAGCGTCATACCGATGCCGAAAGAGAGAATAAAAAAGATGCATGAGTATGGTATAGCGGATTACATAACCAAGCCGTTCGACAACAGGGCTCTGGTGCGCAGGATAAGGAAGCTGTTGGACGAATAAGGTATACCCTAAGGGGGGGGGGATGAAAAAAAGGATACTTTACGTCGAAGACGACGAAGATACGCGGAATCTCGTGAAGCTGGTTCTGGAAAAAGAAGGCTATGACGTCGAGGTGGCATCAGATGGAGGCGCATGCTTCTCATCCATCAGCAGAAGGATGCCGGACCTCCTCCTGCTGGACATGATGCTGCCTGACATGAGCGGCTGGGACATATTCAATAAGATAAATACTGAGCGACCCAATGGTTCTTCCGGCGAGCTTTCCGGCGGCAGGCGTCCTAAGGTAGTATTCCTCAGCGTGATACGCATGTCAGAAGACCGGCTGGAAAAACTGAAGGAACACGGGATCACGGACTACATCATGAAACCTTTTGTCAACACGGACCTCGTAAAAAGAATAAGAACAGTCATGGACTAGCCGTCTAAACTCTGTTTATATTTTATGCCTGCATGTATAAATGATATTATGGCCGAAATCAAGTCCATAAACATGCAGACAGACGGAATATCCGTCAGCCTCAAGATATCTGAAGAAGAATATTCCTTGCTGAAGTCCCCGAAAGGCGATATGCTGCTTTTGCCAGTCGACTCGCAGGCTCTCGAAGAATCATTGACCACGGGAAGGTTGGGCAACGGCAACAGGATAATGCTGCCCAACAAGGTCATGGACAAGTACCACGTCAAGAAGCTGCACAAGAAGGTGCCGGCGAGGATATTCGAGGTCTCTGGCGGAAGATTCCTTCTCATAAAGCTGGAAGACAACAGGCCGGGAGTCCCGGCATTCGAGGTGACATCCGATGGATAAGATTTCTTCCGGCATAGACGGACTCGACGATGTGCTCGGAGGAGGCCTCCCGCAGAAGACTGTGACCCTGCTCTCAGGCGGCCCGGGCACAGGGAAAACCCTCTTAGCCTTAAGCTTCCTGCTCGAAGGCGCAGCCAAAGGAGAACGATGCTGCTACATCACGCTCGGCGAGACGGACGGCGAGCTGTTGCGTGCATGCGACGGCATAAGCAAGCTTAAAGACGCCAGACGCTACGCAGGAAAAAACCTCGCAATAGAACATGTGGTGATGGGCGAAAACACCGGATTAAGCTACTTCACAAAAATATTCTCAACCTACCCTCAGGTAGATCGCCTCGTGGTGGACAACGTCAACAGGCTCCTCATCTCGGCAGAGGATCCCAGAGAGTACCGCATAAAACTATCTGAGATAGTCAGGTACCTGAAAGAAAAGGTTTCTTGTACGCTCTTCATCTGCGAGACTGAGGAAAATAGGATGGACACAGGCAACGGCGAAGCGTTCGAATGCGACGGCGTCATCAGCTTATCATTCCTCGAACTGGAGGAGAAACCGAAGAGGATGCTGGAAGTCCAGAAACTAAGGTACTCATCATTCGAACCCAGAATACCTCATGAGTTCATCATAGACAGCAAAGGACTGAAAGTAACGGAAACAAAGCTGATCTAAAGCTTTGTCTTAGGGGGCGCAAAAAATTGAGGCTGTCAACTTCCTTACAAAAAAACATACTGGAAGCAACAGCAGGCAGGGTGCTGAACAGATTCAGGATAAGAAGCAGAAGAGACACCCTATTCTTCGAAGAGATCCCAGCATACTACATAAAGGCGTGCGAAGAGGCAGGATACTCCGCAGACATGAGAGACATAGGACAACAGTGGGGTTACCTCATAACCGACAAACTTCTGCCGGCCGCGATGCGACGTCTTCCGACGTCGTTCATACTCAATGAGGTGATGAGGCACGTCTGGGCGAACCTCGGGCTCATGGACGACCTCTCAGCCTGCGTGCAAGGCAACGTGATCACGTTCGATACGAAGAACGAGAGCATAACGCGGTTCGTAGGAGCGAACCAGTTCACGGTCGGCCTTCACACCGGCATATTCTGCGCGCTCTTTGGGCGGAGGGTGGATAACGTCGAAGCCATCCAGACGAAGGATGCGTGCAAGTACAGGTTCAAGGTCAGCGATGACGTTTACAGCGTACCTGGTAAAGACAAGGCAGCGTACGATCGCCTTAATTCCATACCTGGCTCCGCAGGCCCGACGCTGAAGGGCGCACTAAAAGCCGGCGTGTTCCAGTTGACGGACTCCAACCGGCTGTACTTCAGAGGCAGGCGGGTGGTGCCGATAGAGAACACGATATTCCATCTGGTCGGCAGGCGGGCCATCCGCCTCGATGAAGTACAGGAGGTGTCCCGCAGGTTCTTTGCGGAAGTCGTCGAACCAGATTCCTCAAATGAGGAGAAGCTTAATCTACTCAAGACACTTCTTCAGGTCATGGGCTGGGGCATCGTGAACATCGCGGCCGAAGAAAGACGAGTGTGCGTCGACATAAAGTACCCGCCATGCGGCCTGCAGGCGGAGAAAGAGGACCGGGGCTTTCTTGCGCGGGCCGTTCTCGGCTACATGCGGCTGATGGATGAAGGCTTCAGGCTGGCGGGCGTCTCTGAGTCAGGCAGCGACCTGTCCATCCTGTTCGAGTCCGGCTAAGCTATTTGCCGTATCTCCTCTCCCTGAGAACGTAATCCTCCATGACCTCCGCTATGTCCTCATGCGTGAGTGCTGGGAAGCATTTCTCGATGAATGCGAACTCAGCGTAGTTTATCTGGTAGAGGGGGCAGTTCGACAGCCTCAGGGTGTTCGAAGTCCGTATGACCATGTCGACGGGCTTCTTCACCCACATGTGCCGCAGCAGCTCCGAGTCGTCGATCACCCTCTTGTGCCGCATCTTCCTGAGCACGTGCATGATCTCGCGCCTGCCGTTGTATCCTATCAGGACGTCCAACTCCTTCTCCCGGTACCTTCGGGTGGCGCGCTCTATGCCCTCCTTGGCTTCCTGGAATCCGTCGGGCAGGCCTTTATTCTCTCCTAGGACCTTGACCCGGATCCTTTCCTCATGGATGACGTCATCATCAACCCATTTCCTGAATTCTGCAGCGATCGCGGAGACTATCGGTTCGATCTCGCTCATGTCTCTGCCCGCGATGTTGTCATAAGACAGCCCATGTATTGTGAGCTGGGTGGTGTCGTATTCCTTCAGCACCCATTCTATCATGTCAGTTATCCTGCAGGCCCCTGCCCGGTAAGCTTCTCTCAGGGGTAGGTTGTTTGCTTTGGCGTATCTTCTGTTTCCGTCCGGTATCACCAGGACATGGTCGGGATAAGGGTTTGTGGCAGTCATTTTTCTTTAGATCAGGAGTGTGCCCAATGGCAGGAATATGAATGAAGTCAGAAGGTAGTGGTGTGCAGTCTTCGGTTCGTTCCGATGCAAGTACGCGATGATCGGCACGGAGAAACCCAGCAGCAGGTACAGTTTCGTGAGGTTCATGTCGAGGATGACTGCGGAGGTGAGCAGGAGGACGAAGTACGCGAACATCTTACCGTTCGCGTATCCGAGGACTACAGGTATCGTGCGGATGTTCGTCGCCTTGTCGCCTTCGTAGTCCCTCAGGTCAGAGACGAGGCTTGTTATGAAGATGAACAGGGAGACGACGACATAGTACGTCATCGTCGTCAGGGTGATGGGCGCGTTTGCCGCGCCTATGAAGAACACCTGCGTGAGCCCGAAGCCCGTGAATATGTTCTTCATCGGGAAGATCTTCTTCATCCTGAATTTCGAGTAGGCTATGTCGAGTGCGACCATCACCCAGTAGAATACGATGGCTGCGGGCGACAGCAGGAATGCGAAGACGGCCCCTGCGGTTATGAAGCATGCGACGAGCGCGAGTCCAGTGTTGCTGTTTGCCAGGGGATTTATCTTCTTTAGGTTTATGAGATCCTCTTCTTTATCGGTTATCATGTTGAAGGAGTAGCCTGCAGCTCCAACGAAGAAGCAGCTTAACGCGACCCAGATGGCCTGCAGGCCGGGCGGGTTGAAGAGGAGGTAGCCTGAGACGCCTATTCCTGTCACGAAGAGGCATACTTTGAGCCTGATGAACTCGACGAAATCCTTAAGGCTTTCCTTCTTTAGGGTCAGAAGTTTACTTTTCGGATGAAAAAAATCAAAGTTAGACAGGTAATCATACTGCAGATTTATACCCCTTAGTCCATTTTTATACATATCCGTATATTTAAACGAGGATATATTTAAATTTATAGGTTATTTATATAAACCTTTCCTTATAGAATATATATAATCGGCAAAGAAGTTATCATGAAAGCCAGCCACTGGAGAGAAGAGAGTGTCATCGAACTGCTCCGGCAGTCCGGCAAGATGAAGACTGCCGACGTGATACATGGCAGCAGCATGTGCAAGGCCACGACTCTTAAGTACATGAACAGACTCAGAAGCAGGGGGGTAATAGACTTTGAGAAGATAGGTCCAACAAAACTGTGGTACCTTAAAAACATGGACTGTGAGCGCTCGAGCCCGGAGGTGGGGCGGGCTCGGGTCTTTCAGCTTCTCAGGGATTTTGAGGAGATGACTGGGGTAGCAGCGAACGTTATAATAACCTCGGAAAGCGTTGCATTGGCCTTGGACGATCCTCTGATCAGTGAGGGCGCAAACTATGAGAAAAAAGATACTCCACATAGAGGATGACGAAGATACACGGGACCTTGTCGGGGCATTGTTGAAAAAGAAGGGTTACTTAGTCTCCAGTTTAGCAGGCGGCTTAGACTGCCTCGACATCCTGGACAACTGCGACGCTGACCTCATTCTTCTTGACGTGATGCTGCCTGACATGAGCGGCCTCGATATCTTGCGGAGGCTCCGGAGGGATCCGGCCAAGGGCCGCCTTAAGGTGGCTTTTTTGAGCATGGTGCCGGTTTCGGAGGACGTGCTGTCTGACATGAAGCGGAGCGGTGTGGTGGATTACATAATGAAGCCGTTCGATAACGAGGATCTTGTGAAGCGGATAGGGAAGGTATTTGGGGTAGAATAGTCACTATTTCAATTAATAAAATTATTTTAAGCAAATTGATGAGAAATTTATTCGACCGATACGTATTTATAGTCAAAAAGCGAGTAATTTAACATGGCGAAGAGGATACTTCACGTTGAGGACGATGAGGACACCCGAAATCTCGTCAGGCTGATCCTGAAGACCCACGGATATGATGTCCTGAGCGCAGGTAATGGCGCAGAAGGGCTGAGCATCCTAAAGGAGAATACGGTGGACCTCGTCCTGCTCGACGTCATGCTGCCCGATACGAGCGGCTGGGATATCTTCGGGAAGATAAAGAAGAATCCGGAAAACAAAGACCTGAAGGTCGCCTTCCTGAGCGTCATACCTGTCTCGGAGGAGCGGCTCGCCGTGTTCCATAAAAGCGGCGTGTCGGATTACATAACAAAACCCTTCGATAACGAGGACCTCGTGAGACGGATAAAAACGATGCTCGGCGAATTGGCGGCCGCATGATGACGAAAAGGATACTCCACATAGACTGTAACATCGATTCCCAGAAACTGGTCAAAGACCTGCTGGAGCCGCATGGATACGATATAGTCTCTGCGTCATCCGGTAAAGACGGCATCCTCCGGATGAAGGAGGAATCCTTCGACCTGGTCATCCTCGAAGTCGTTCTGCAGGAAGTCACCGGCTGGGACATATTGGAGACGATGCGCGGCATGTTCTATCCTGCAAAAGTCGTGTTCTACAGTATCATGCCCCTTCCAGAAGACGAACTTCCCCGGCTCAAAGAGGCGGGAATATTCGATTACATACATAAGCCGGCGCGTCGCGAAGACTTCATAAGACGGATAAGGGGCGCACTTGAGTCGCGGAAGAACATACTCCACGTCGAGGACGACGAAGACACCTCCCTGTTGGTCAAGAGGGTCCTCGACTGGCGCGGCTACAACGTCATATCCGTCTCGCGGGGCGAGGAGTGCATCCAGAAGCTGAACGGCGACATAGACCTTCTTCTTCTTGACGTGATGTTGCCTGACATGAGCGGCTGGGCTATCCTCCAGAAAGTGAGGAAGGATCCTGCTAACCGTAGCCTTAAGGTGGCTTTTCTGAGCATCATGCCGGTGTCCGAAAGCCAGATGGAGAAGCTGCAGGAGGCGGGCGTCGTCGACTACATAACCAAGCCTTTCGACAAATTCGAGCTCATCCGGCGGATAGATAAGGCTGTATGGTCAGATGCCTACTAAACAAAGTCATATGACTCTGATGACTTCGTCGAAGAATCCTGCGCACGTCCGGATGACGTCAGCTTCGAACTCGCCTTCTACGCTCACTATGATGCCGTTCAGATTCCATGGGCGCATCTCCGCCGTAAACGAATGCAGGAACTTCGGTATCTGAGGCGCTTTATGGTATATAAGGAGGCTGGAGAGGCTGTCGAATATGAGGAAGCTCCTCTTTTCGGCAGGCAGCATCTCAAGATTCTTGAATACGGTTATGGATAATTCGCTTAGGTTATGGGGGTCGCACAAGCAACAGGATTCGTCGTTCTGGTAGCTTTCCGTTATGGGAGATACTGCGTCAACGAAGAATATGCTGTCTGTTGGGATGCCCTTCTGCGCGAATACGTCTACAAGTCGTGGGCGTGACCTGTTCAGCGTTACGTAGATTCCGCTCTGGCCGTCCTTTTTCACTAGCTCGTAGACTATGCTCGTTATGGTCTCGTGGTATTTCTCAGCCTTCGGTATGACGAGCTTGAGTGTGTTCCCGCGGATCTCCGGGAGTTCGTCCATCTTCATCACTACTATGGGGAAGATGGATTAAAAAACGTGGTCAACGTAGTCCTATATTGGGGGTCGTAGCCGTATCCTCATATTCCTATCCGAATGATTATTTTACTAAGTTTTTATAATCAAAAGTATAATATACTCTAATAAATTTAAATATTGTCCTAATATAAAATGGTTTCAAGGGGTAAGATCCTTATAGTGGACGACGAAGTCGATACGGTCGGCCTGATAAAGACCCTCCTAAAAAAGGAGGGATACGACATAATCTCCGCAGGAAAAGGCGAAGAAGGCCTCATCAAAGCCAACCAGGACAAACCCGACCTGATCCTCATAGACATACGGCTACCCGGGATGGACGGCAACAACCTCCTCAAGATGATAAAGGACAAGAATCCTCGCCAAGCCGTCATCATGATAAGCGCTTATGCGGACGTCGACAATGCGATAACCTCCCTCAAGTTCGGTGCCGACGACTTCATACGCAAGCCCTTCGACAACGCTCACCTCATCCATCTGGTCAACAAATCCTTTGAGAGGACGACGATGATCAAAGAAAAAGACGACATGAAGAAGAAGTACGACAAGCTCCTCAAAGGAAAACGCCTGAGCGAAAAAGAGAAGCTGGCGCTCTATGGCCTGACCGCTTATCCTGACCTCAGCGACAAAGAGGTCTCAGACAAGATAAACATGTCGAGGACCACCCTCACCGGCATAAAGAACAAGCTGAAGCGCAAAGGCGCTTATCGGGCCGTGAACGTGCCGAACTTCGGCGCACTAGGGTTCGAGCTGGTATCCATCATAGCCTTCGAACTTAATCCGTCCCTCAGTCAGAGCAGAAGCGATCTTTCCGGCGGCTCCAACTTAATAAACAGAAAGGGAGTGGTATACGCTCAGCTCACAGACCTTGAAGGCCTCCTAGTCTGCGTATTCTCAGACTACACCGAATACAAGCGGGAGATGGAGCCTGCACTCAATGAACTGGACTACGGCAAATACTTCAAGAGACTATACGTGCACCATTTCCCTATGAAGCTCAGCAGATTCGTAAGATTCATGGATTTCTCTCCTCTCCTGCGCAGGCTGTTCGATATCAAAGGCGTGAAAGAAACAAGCACCTCATTCATGGGTGCTTCACAGGAAAAGGAGTTGTCCAAGACCGAGGCCATGCTATTGAAGGCATTGGCAGCGTATCCTGAGCGCTCTGACGCAGAGGTAGCGAAAAAGGTCTCCCTTAGCAGGGCGCGCGTCAGCCAAGTCAAGAAGAAGCTGCTTGAATGCGGCCTCATGAAGCGGATGATACTCCCAGAGCTCGGCGCCTTGGGCGTCAGCCTACTCTCCACGATGTCTGTCGGCGTCAACCCCCGTTGCTCGCCAGCTGAGAAAAAGAAGCTGGCTGAGAAGATGAGGCCTGAGCCAAGCACCATATTCTCGGTTCTAAGCGACACCGAACTGCTGAACCTCAACGTCATAAGGGATTACGACCACTACAAGGAAGTGTACGACAGCATAAACAAGATAGGAAAAGACACGCACTGCGCTGCAAAAGACATGGACACGGTCCTCCTCACAGTAGAAAACATAAAGTCGACGCGCATAGACTTCGCCGCCATAATAGCCGCAGCCCAGAAGTGACTTCTCAGAAGAAAAGGAGTGCGCCCCGGTCGCAAGAAGTGACTGTGCACGTATCCTTAAATGACTGTGTGCTTTTCTCCTATAAATAGGCACGTGGAACTTGAGAAAGGAATAGATAGCTGCTGGGGTAGACTATGACATACTATCCCTGAGGAGTCCGTGCTCTGGTCCCTGAATAGCTGTTTGGAGTGCCGGTCGTATTGTGGGGAATAGAATCTATTCGCTGGTCAGCTTTTGGTTGAATCTGGGTTCTGTTGGGCTTCTGTTTTTGTTTCTGGGCTTGATTCAGCCTTGGAAATATGAGGCAATCTTGTCTCGTACCGTTCGCCTAGTGAAAGTCGGCCCGTATTCCTGGTAATGTTCCAGATGATCCCAATTTGTGACGACAAAGAACCAGTCGTCATAGTTCCCTAAGACGACCATCTTGGGCAGGAGCTGTTTTTCGCTTTTGGGAGTGGCTTCAACTTCCACAGCCACCCAACGGCCGTCGTCTAAGCCGAATATGACGTCCGGGCGTTTTGTTAGGCTGTATTCAACTTTGGGAGTGTATTTTAGTGCTTCGTCGTATATGAGGTTCCATAGAATGAAGTGGCTGTCTGATTCGCCGGTTTCGTTTCTTATCAGATACGATGTTCCTTTGCCTTGAGAAAACGCCGGATCCCTCACTTCCAAGAAGCCGTTCCTGCGAAGTATGTCAACTTGAACCTCATTCAACTCCTTCTTGACGTGAATCATCCGACCCATGTCAAAACGCCCATGGCATACGCCAACCTTCAACGCCATAAATAAAATACTAGACCAGAAACAACTTGTCGACTATAAGAAAACAATTGGTCAAAATACTCGCCCGTAATAATCTAACTACTAGGGGTTGACGAATCCCAGGATATATGCCAGACAGATGCCTATGGACGCGTTAGTTGCCCGAATCCAGTAAAGCTTCGCCATACTCTTGTCCCTTGGTTTATCAAGAAAACGCTTTATGGCGTATAAGACATAAAGCAGTATTAGCACCTCAGAATATAGGAATATCTGCAGGTACATTGGATACTGGAAGTAGGATAAAATCGCGACCATGTGGGGTACGACAAGAAAAAAAGCGCTTGCTTTAGCAGCCTTCTCCACACCCCAGAGAATCGGATAAGTCTTGGAGCCGGCCTGAACATCCCCCTCGATATCCTTAAATTCCTTGGAAAACGCGGCCCCGATGGCGGTCATAATCAATATTCCAACCCATAGTAGCCCATAGCCTGAAGAGATTGTGAGAATCTGCGCCAAGTCATCTTTGAAGATGGCGACTCCGCCGATGAGGCTCAGAAAGATGGCCGAGGTTATGGTGAAAATCGAACCCCACGCTCGATGTTTTAGCTTATATCTTGGCGAAGAATAGAGATATGCGAGAAGAACATACAATGCGGCGCAGATGAATACGATTGGATTACGGAGAATTAGCAGTATGATGGAAAAGGAGAGCCCATACCATAGAAAGACAAAGGACCGTACGCGGCCTGCGGTTATCCTACGGGAAGGAAGCGGTCGCGCAGGATCGTTTATCGAGTCCGCTTTGATGTCATGTATATGATTATAATAGTTGGTGCCACACCAGAGAAAGGCAAAAACAAAAAAAGTGGCCGCTACAAACTCAAGATGGTTAGTTAATTCTTCAAGCGGCAGAACGGTCCGGATACCCAAAATACTAACTATCCCGTAAGCAAACGCCCTCCGGGGGGATATCAGGTTCAAGTGCACTCGAATGGTTTCTTTCAAGCTCATCTTCAATCTAAGGCCTTCAAATCTAGTTGATGTTTCATTAACTCCTTACTCTGTGGGTCGTTCGTATTCAACCAGTCCTCGGACGGTTGGAATATCATCAGGCACTTGCTGCCTGTTGATACGCCACAGCTTTTTTCTATGCCGTCTATTCCTTTTCCGAAGAGTGTCTCCAAGGTTCCGGCTATGAGTCCACGAATGATGTGGCAACATGGATTTGGGGGTGGAAAATGCTGTATGAATGGAGAATTGACGACTTCGAAGATTCCCCGGGATTTTTCGTTGTTGTAATCAACTAGTTTGATGGACCCCCAGCCAGAAGCTGTGGACGCGGTCCCCATCCATTTGGCTATTTCACCTCCATTCAAGCCAACCTGGTCGCGTACTGCCGGAGCATAGGCCTTTCCTCCCTCTTTGAACATGCTGTACAAGGGTATCCCGTAGAATTCGCCTTTGTCCTTAGCCACTGCCTGCTGAACCTTCACTAGGACATTGGTGGGTAGAAAAAGCATTCTTTCACGAAGTAAATCGATTTCACCTTCCTTGAATTTCAGCTGCCCTGTGGCCAGATATTTGGCGTAAAACTCAAACATATTCAAGCCTTATACAGATCGTCTTGGGATTTAACAATCATCCCGTTGGGAGTTATCTCTATTGGATGTATCGAATCATCTATTTTAGTCCCCCTCATCTTCTTCACGTTCAAGGTTCGCGAGGCCGCGCCAGCGGACGGCAAATGCTGTAACATGATGACTCCGTCACTAACATATTCTGTAATCCCGTCTTTCGACAGACCGGCTCCGCTGAGGTCTGCTTCCGCCGTGAATAAAAACGTTACTCCACAGCTAAGTAGCTCTGACACAAACCCGTAAATTCTTTTCCGCGGTAGGGATTCATCGTAGCTGCTGCGTTTCTTCTTCGCATCATTCAATATGTCCTTGGATATCGAAGGCATTATATAACCCCTATCAAGAAGCATCGTGAGAGAATCTAGGCCGACGACTTCGATATTTTTTTCTTTGATTATCCTCTTTATCTCATCTTCTATATCGTCAACATCAAGGAGGGCAGGAAGATAGATCGAGAAGCGCCCGTTTTTCTCCAAGCTCGCAATATCCCAGCGAAACACTGCGGACTGCTGGATTACCTTCTCTTTAGGCTCTTCCGAACTGACGAACAAAACCCGTCTGCCATCACTTGCCATGCTCATTAAAGCCTGCAACACAAAAATGCTTTTCCCTGTACCGGGACCGCCGATTACTGCCATGGAATAGCCTTTTGGAATGCCGCCGCTAATCAACTCATCAAAACCAACGATGTTTGTTTTTATCCGTTCTATGCCACCAAAATTGCTCATAAATCACCTCAAAGAAGTTCTGTAAAGAATTACGTCGCTTCAGTATATAATCTTAATCTTTGAAGCACGCCGTCAATGGCCGTCTGACCTGAGTTGATTGGTCACGAGAATCAATAGGAAAGAGGGGGGGGTGGTAAGGGAAAGGAACAAGAAGCTAGCAGACGTCCTCCCCCCACACTCTCATTCCTATTGTATTGGCTTTGTTGTCGCTTCTCCGAAGAGTTTTTCGTAGCCGCCAGCCTTCTCTTGGATCAGGTTGTCTATTATTCCCATGACCTGCTTCTGGCGATAATACTGGCCTTCGTCCAGCAGCTCGTTGCATAGGCAGCAGTTCTCAGCGCCGCCGGGATTCAAGGTGCCACAAGATAGGCAGCTTTTTAGCTTCTCTTTAGGCTTTTCCGCATCCTCCACGCCTTCTATTTGGAGTATGTGGCGGTTCACGTCCTCGTCGTCGATATGCAGATAGATGTCCAACATCTTGCTGCTCTGCTTCCAGCCGTACCTAGCCTTCAGTTCGCTCGGACTAAGATACTGGGCATAGTAGGTGGCACTCGACTTCCGGAACAAGTGCGGGTGAATATGCTTCTTCAGGCCCGCCCTCTTAGCCAGCCGCTTCAGGATATAAGATGCGCTAGCATAGCTGAGCTGCTTATGCCTCTGCATATCAATCCAGAGCGGATACTCAGGGTCATCCCTATGCGGGTGGCTGTTCCTCCAACGGATTAGATATCCGGCAGACCTAACCAGTAGAATCTTCCTCAACTGGGTCTTGCTCTGCCTAAGCCTTATGACTACGGCTTTGCCTCTTGGCTCAAGGTCGCTTACCCTAAGCGACAGCAGCTCTCCTATCCTGCAACCTGACTCCATCAAAGCCCTCAGGAAGGCCTCATCCCTTACGTTCAAGCATACTGCCGCCATCTTCTCTATGTCATCCCACGAAACCAGGACATCAGGGCCAAGGAAAGGATGCTCAACCTTCATCGGCTTAATCCAGGCGACCTCATCAGGGTTATCCTTCTTCTTAATCCACTTATAGAACGTCTTCAGCATCACGGCAAGGTCCCTCTTAGTCGACACCGAAGCCTCCTTAATGGTTTCACCGCGCTGAACCGGCCGACCATAGGCCTTCTCCAACAGATCCTCTATGTCTGCGGCAGTCGCTTCATCGAAGCGCTTCCCCAACAATTCTCCAAGAATACGCAGATAGTGCAGGTACTTCGTCTGACGCGATATCCCGATGTCTTCGGCGATCTTCTTATGTCGAATAAACTCCAGAATAAGCTGCCGGTTCCCATCAGATATGCTGGAAGCGGCTAAGGCCTCTGTGGCCCGCTCATACTTCAGCTGCCTCTTATGTATGTCCCAAAATGGTTTATCAGCCCTTGCAGGCATCTTATTTACCTCCAAGGAATACGGCTCTTTCTCCTAGAAAACAGAACACTTATACTACTTCAACCCCATCCGACTTGTGGATGAGGGATTCGAAGTAGAGTTAAGCGCCCCGGTCGGGATTCGAACCCGAGTCGTAAGCTCGACAGGCTTACATGATAGTCCGCTACACTACCGGGGCAACCGCAAAATCGGTTGACGCTTTGGCCTATCTTCGTCCGCGTGACTCGATAGGCCTGTCGAAAGGGGTCCCGCCTCCCCGATTTGAACGGGGGGTCTGCCGGTTTCGGCTTGGCCTACCTTTGGTCTTTTCAACCAAAAATCAAACTACAGCCGGCCGCGTTAACCAGGCTACGCTAAGGCGGGATACTTGTGGAATTACTATAAGGTATGCTGCATTTATAAATTCCGCACCTGCAGCCTTAAGAAACGCCGGATTTAAATGCCCGAAGCCCAGTAATAATATACCTCTTTATCAACAAAGCCGAGGTAGCTCAGCCTGGTTAGAGTGCCACGCTCATAAGCTAATAGCCCTTTTCTTTACCGAAAGAAAAGTGCTATGACCCCAAAAGAAAATTGGTTTCCGCCCTGTGGGGCGGAGGTCATTTAGACTCAGGCGCTCTGAATCAGCAAGGAAGCCCAAGTTTCAAAGAATTCGCTGAGAAACGTGGAAGTCGCGGGTTCAAACCCCGCCCTCGGCAAGCAACTTTTTCTTTACTTAGTCGGCTTAAATCTCGTCGCATCTGCATGTGATGCCGCCTACTTTTGTGTAGCGGTACATTGCTCCGGTGCCTGTTTTTGTGTCTATCATGCATGCGTAGCTTATGTGTATGCCTTTGTCTGTGAACTCAGTCACCCAGAGTCGGCTTCCGCTGAAGTTGAAGCATCCGATGCAGGCGTCGTTGATACTGTCCAAAAACTCTCTGGCTTCTCTATTGGTGTTTGATTCGATGCGCATCTCCACGTTCTCTGGGCCGTAGTCGCGTTCAAGGGCATTGTAGTCCGGGCTTTCTCTGATGTGTTTCTCAAAGTCTTCTTCGGTCACAGGCAGCTTCAATGTCGTTGTCGTGGTGCTTGTTGTTGTAGTAGTGGTGGTTGTGGTTGTTGATGTTGTCGTAGTGGTTGTAATAGTTGTAGTCTGCCTTGTTGTTGTGGTTGTCGTAGTGGTTGTCAGTATCGTTGTCGTGGTGTCATCGGTATCACATATCTTGTTAGCGTTCCTGTCGAGGCAGCAGTCGGTGCCTACGAGGATATATGGGCTGTTGCATACTGGATTCTGGTTCGAGATGCAGCAGGCGGATAGAGCAACCAGTGTAACTGCAATAGCCAAAAAGCGTGTATTAACCATAGTCACCACCGTGATTAACTATAGACCAGAGTCCATAAAACGCATGTATTATCTTTGAAGCCCCTAATAACTGACAGGAAAATGGATAAACGAAAGCATCTGAGGGAGTTGTACGAAAAATTCTATAAGAGCCCAGTCCCACGCTCCACTGGAGGTAATGCTGAGTTAAGTAAACTATTCGGCCAGTTCGTTGAATGGAAAACGTTCGTAATGGGCTTAGTGAACTCGTTCGTATACCACAATAAGATTAAGACAAAGGACATCTACCCTCATGAGGGGATAGGCAAGGTGCTAGCCAGCATAGTCCCCCAGTCAAAGGAGGAGGACGAGGCATTAAATGACTTCAAGGAATACAACAAAAAACTGAATGAGATGCTGTCGCTTCTAAAAGAGATAATCGCAGAAGAACGACTATAATCTTCTGGCGTGATAGTTATTTATCCCTGGTTTTCCTAGTATCTACTTACTGAGGTGATAATTTATGAGAAAGGATTCGTTTTTCATTAGTCTGGTATTATGTCTGCTGTTTGTGGTGAGCGGATTATATGATTCGTTGCTCATAGGTACTCTGCAGAAGAATCTGCCGGCACTGGAGCCGAGCACCGCACCCGGATCCTTCCTGGTGTTTCTGGTACTTTGGGCGCTCATTTATCTGGTAATCGCAGCGATCGAAAGACTAGCGTCAGTCTTAGAGAAGACTCCTGCGAAAAAAGAGGCTAAGGCCCCGAAGAACCAGGGGGCATAAGACGTCAGTTCTTCAGGTAGTCGATTATCTGTTTGATGTTCTCGGCTTTGACGTGGTCCATGTCGCGCATTCCGTCTGCCATCCTCTTGTATTTCTTGTCTCTGGTGAGCGCGTACTTAAGATAGAACATGGTCTTAGGGAACGTTATCAGAAGTCTGTCGACTAGGTCGAGTTTTGCGACCCGGCCCCAAAGCGGAAAATATCTGAGGGTTTTTCTGATTTCTTCCGGAATGTTCAGCTCATAGGCTGAGCCGACGTCGCCGCTTTCCGGCGGCGCAGCGGATACCGTGAAGAGGACAAACCTTTTCTTGCTGAGGATCGGCCAGTTTTTGAGAACAAAATCGATGTCCACTATTTTTCCTACGTGCAGGTAGCTGCCGAAGACGATCGTATCATAAGCTTCTAAGGTGCGCACTTCCACTTCCGTGACGTGCAGCAGGTCTGCTGAAAGTTTTTCGCTTATCCACTGAGCATACTGTTTTGTGCTGCCGTACTTGCTCTGGTAGATGACTAAGGTCCTCATTTTCTCTTTGCTCTCGCACCGCCGAAGGCGTGCATGGTCCGCGTGCCGGCGAGAAATTCACCTGCGTGAGCTACGCCTTTCGGGATATAGTACTCATGGCCCGCGGATATGGGCGTCTTTTTTCCTGCGATGATGAGTGTGTATGTGCCCTCTATGACGACAAAATATTCGTCGTATTCGTGGACGTGTTCCGGCGATTTTCCGTCGACTTTACAGGTCCAGTGGATCATCTGGCTTCCGTCGGCGCCGTCGTAGACATAGCCTTCTATTCCAGAACTCTGTGACCCTTCAGCTATGGCGTTTCTCGCATCCTTCATGAACTTAGGAAACTCTTTCATCTATTGATGTGCACTACTTTCGCAGGCGGAAAACCGTTGAAGTAGGTGCTTGATGCGTGACTGTAGGCGCCGATGTTCTCAGCATAAACAAGATCGTTTATCTCCAGTTCCGGCAGTTCCGCGCTCAATGTTATCGTATCGAATGCGTCGCATGTTGGTCCGAAGACTGCTGAGATCTGTTTTTCTCCTTCCTTGAAGGCGTTGATCGGGTAATTGCAGTGGTCGAAGACCTGCCCAGAGAACGTGTGATATACGCCGTCGTTTATGTAGTAGCTTGGTTTTCCGTTGCGGAAGGCTTTGCCTATGACTTTGGCGACGAGGGTGCAGGCGTTCGCGACCATGAATCTGCCGGGTTCTGCGAGAATCTGCGTGTCAGCTGTCAGCAGTCTCTTGGTTTCGGTGTTCAGTTTTCTGGCGAGCGTCCTAAATGATTTCACTTTCGGATTGTATTTGACTGGGAATCCGCCACCTATGTCAAGTATCTTGATGCGTTGGCCTGCGCGAGTTTCCGCTTCCTTTATGATGTTCGCGGACAATTGCAATGCCTGAACATAATTCTCGAAGTTCGTGCACTGGCTGCCGACGTGGAAGCTGAGTCCTTCGACTATGAGGCCCATGTCGAATGCTTCCACGATGAGGTCCGCAGCTTCGCCCGGGTCTGCGCCGAATTTGCTTGAGAGCTCCACCATCGAGCCTGTGTTCGGGACCCTGATCCGCAATACGACGCCGGCGTCGGGGGCATATTGTTTTATCTTCTTCAGTTCTTCGGTGTTGTCGAAGGTGACCAGCGGCTTATACTGGTTCAGGGCCTGCAGTGTGTCTATCGGCTTGATGGTGTTGGCGTAGATTATCTTGTCCCAGATCCAGTCCTGCCTCTCCTTATCCGGCATGCTCTTTATGTTTTCGTAGACCGTCATGAACTCTGGCAGGGATGCGACATCGAAGCTTGCGCCCAAAGCAAAGAGCGTCTTCACGATCTCCGGATCCGAGTTAGCTTTCACTGCATAATACGCTTGCACGGTCGGCAGATGCTCCGTGAACTCACGGTAGTTCTGGCGCAGCCGCTCATGGTCGATGACGAAGATGGGCGTCCCATGCTCCTTCGCCAGGTTCTGCAATAACTCCTTTTGTGCCGCATCGATATGCGGGACGCCATTGTCTTTTTTCTTAGGTTCCTCGTCCATTGTCGTCATTCAGTAGTTCTCGGCCTGCAGCTCGTAGTAAGCTTGCGGGTGCTTGCATGCTGGGCACTGTTTCGGCGCTTCAGTTCCCTCATGCACGTAGCCGCAGTTGCGGCACTTCCATTTCGCTGACTTGCTTTTCTTGTAGACTGAATTAGTTTTTATGTTCTCAAGAAGCTTGCGGTACCTCTTCTCGTGGTGTTCTTCGACGTCGCCTATCTCCTTGAAGGTGGTTGCGACTTCAGGGAATCCCTCCTCTCTTGCAGTCTTCTCAAACGCAGGATAAAGGGAGGAATACTCCATCTTCTCGCCTTCTGCCGCGGCAAGCAGGTTTTCGGCGGTGTTCCCTATTTTTCCGGCTGGATAAGCTGCCGTAATCTCAACTTCTCCTCCTTCAAGGAACTTGAAGAACATTTTCGCGTGCTCTTTCTCGTTCTCAGCAGTCTCCAAAAAGATCCCGCTGATCTGTTCATATCCTTCACGCTTTGCAGCGGACGCGAAATAGGTGTACCTGTTCCTCGCCTGGCTTTCTCCTGCGAATGCCTTCAAAAGATTCTTTTCCGTCTTACTCCCCTTAAGTTTTGTCATCTTCGTTCATCTCCTATTGTACGAGCAAAAAATTCTTGAATTGCCAGACGTCGTCTTTGTCGTAGTTGTTCGCCGGATTCTCCTTGAAGTAAACTATCCTGTTCTTCAGGGGCGTCCAGTCAGACTGTCTCGAATAGAATTCTCCGAGATAGGGTTTAGCTATCTTCAGCACGAACTCGTGCGGAATATCGTCTGGTAAACAGAAGCCTTTCTTCGGGTTCTCTATCATCCACATGACTGCGGTGATGACGCCGAGTGCGACCTGTATGGTCGTTGCGTTCTGTCCTGGAGCAAGTTTTCTTGCTTCTTCTATGGACAGGATGCTGCCGGTCCACCATGAGTTATAGGGGTGGCCCATCAATAGTGCGCCCAGGATGTCTGCGCCGGAGACGATCTCGGAATCGTTCATTATCCTCAACTTAGATTGCATCTCGTAGTTCCTGCACCGCAGTTCATATAACGAAACGATGGTTGCGTCGCAGGGCATGTAAGCGTAGTGCACCGTCGGTCTATAGATCGCCTTACCGTCTTTCCAGACAGTCCAGCGGTCAGAGATGCCGAAGGCTTCGCCGTGCCTTATCACCATCCCCACTATCTCGTGGTGCGGTATCCAGGACCTTACGAATGTGTTCATTCCCATGTTGGCGAGCATGATCTGGTTCGCAGGTCCTGTCTTCGGGGTATGGGCGAGTTTCGGCAGCTCTTTCTCGTGCGTGCCCCAACCCATCTCAGCGGGAGCTGTGCCCTCTTCTCTTAGGCCTTCGATGCTCCAAGTTCCGACGAATTCGTCGACCGCCTTCGGCTTATCGGATATCTGGGTGTCCCGCTCAGAGCAGTGGATGACCTTTATCCCGACTTCCATAGCAAGCTCCGCGATTTTATTCTCTTTAATGAGTTTCTTGACCTTGTCCGGGTTCTTGGCTATCCTGTCAGAAAGCATCTTGTTTGCTATGTCGAAGAGGCCCTGCTTTGCGAAGTGGGATATGAGTCCTGGATTGGCGCCGTGGTCGACCACAAAAGTCGTAGCATCCTTCCAGTTCTTCGTCAGTTCTCGGAGCTTCATCTGCCTGGAATAGAGCGATTTCTGTATCGGGTCAGTAGTGAATCTTTCAGCATAAGAATCCCAGACTTCGACTGAAGTATTAACGTACAGTACGTCGTGGTCATGGCACCATTTAACTAGCTCGCAGCAGTCCATGTTCCAGGCGAGGTCGATGAGCAATCCGCCGGCAGAAAGATAATCTGAGAGGACGTGGTCGAGTTCCCTGGGTGTGACTTTCCGCTGAAAGAACCTTATCCCCTTGTCTGTCCAAGGCTTAAGTTCCTTGGTTTTGTCTTCGAAGTCGATTATCGTAATATTCTCGTAAGGTATCTTAACTTCCTTCAGAAGGATCGGCAGCGTGCACTTAGAAACTGCACCGTAGCCGATTATCAGGACCGTGTTCTTGAATTCCATTTGCTAAACAAATATTTTATTTTATTTATTTATGAGGAGAAGTTAAAAACATGCTCAATGGGTTGGTGGAGTTCTTTTATTGGATGCTTCTAAGATAGTAACTGAGGCAGTTGTGTGACGAATGGGAGTGAGAAGCGGGGTCTGAGTTGGAGGGAACGTGTAGCTATAGCGGTATCTTCATTGGACGAACTGTTCATCCTGCTGCTCATACTTTATGTGGTCTATGTGGTGTTTTTCTGAAGCTCTCAAGAGGGTAATATGTCGAGATGATTTTATCTCACTATATCGGCATGGAAATATATGGCGCATAATGTGGCATAAAGCCGGCTTTTATATCTTATTGCGCATAAAATAACGGGCTTGGGGGAGGGGCCTAGCGTGTTCATCAGACGTTGGCCGAAACATCTGGTTTCGCGCCTGATGAGGCGATGGGTTGCTCACTGAATGCCTTAGCCGAAAGGCGAGGCCGAGCTGGAGTGTGACCAACATTCTCCACCACAAGCCCACAGAATCCTAAATCCTTTTTAGTCGATTATCCTTGCTTCAAGAACATTCGGTATCTGAAGATCCCGCTCGCCAGCACCGAAGCCCGTTTTTCTGGCGTCTGTCATCCTGTCTGTGAACTCTGTCGCGATCGTCGAAATTATCGCTGCGCCAGTGGGCGTCGTCAATTCCGCAGATATGCTTGTCCTTGCAGTTGGTACTCCCCTGAGAAGATGCCGCACAGCCGGAGCCGGCACATCAAATGCTCCGTGGGAAGTCTCAACCATCCCTGATCCAAGGGAGATGGTGCTGCATGACACCTTCTCTGCGCCCATCTCCGTCAGGAGGATCGATGCAGAAACCACGTCTATGATAGCGTCGACTGCGCCGACTTCATGAAAATGCACCTCACTGAGAAGTGTGTTGTGGGCGGCAGCTTCAGCTTCCCCTAGACAAAGAAAAATCCTCTTGCCCAGGTCTTTGACCTCTGTTGAGAGTGTGCTTCCATCGATGATGCCTAGGATCTCCTGCAGATGCCTCTTCCCTGATTCTTCCTTGACGAAAACGTCGAATTTGGTGGCGGCAACATCGCATTTAAGCACTTTCCTGGAGGAGATGGAGTATCCGTCAAGTCCCAGTTTCGCCAGTTCAGTTACTAGAATACTCCAGTCGCATCCAAGGTCCAGCAGCGAACCTACTATCATGTCGCCGGAGACGCCAGACCCGCAGTTAAAGTACAACGAGCTCATATGTCCTCTTCCCTAAGTCTATCTCTTCAGCGTGGCCGAAGATGTCTTCTCCGCCGAAGACCTTCTTCCCTTCCCTCTTGTTCAGCATGTCCAAGCAAGCTTTGTCGAGCGCCATCGGGTCGGTCGACGCGAAGACTCCGAGGTCGGCTGCAATAGGTTTGAAGGCTCTGCCGTCGCAGTCGCAGTCTTTGGTGATGTTCAAGGCGAAGTTCACATAGATGTTGCGCTTATCCTTCTGCGCCGCGAGAGCGTACTCTGCCAGCTTCTCGCGGAAAGTCTTAGGCGATGTCGTAAACCAGTTCACGTCCACTGCGCCGAAGGGGCAGACGGCTATGCATGCGGCGCAGCCGCTGCACTTTTTCGCATTTATCCTTGGGACGAGACCAAGCTCGATAGCGTCCCTGGGGCAATGTTCAACGCAAGTCTTGCACTTCTTGCACTTCAATGGATTCAGCAGCGGCTGCGACCCGGAGTGCTGCGCCAGTTTACCGGGTCTCGCGGCGCAGCCCATACCAAGCTGCTTGATGGCTCCGCCGAAGCCTGCCAGCATATGGCCCTTGAAGTGCGCGACTATGAGGAGCTGTTTCTCTTCGGCGATGAGCCGGCCGATCTTGCAGCTTCTGAAGTGCTTTTTATCGATTGCAACTTCAGAATAGTCTTCGCCTTTCTCGCCATCTGCTATGATAATTGGAAGCCGGCTGAACCCATGTTCCTTTGCGAGCGCGATATGGGATTCTTTGATAGTCCTTTCGCCGAGGTAGAGTACGTTAGTTTCGATGAAGGCGCATTCTGTTCCTTTCTGTTCCAGGAAGTCGATGATGCCGTCATAGTTCTTGGGTCCGATATATGTAAGATTCCCTTTTTCGCCGAAGTGCACCTTCAGGGGGATACGCGGTTCTAAGCTTATCTTCTCTTCTGCTATGATCCGTTCTAGGACTTCTCTGCCTGCTCTGCTGACTTCATCGGTCTTAGTGTACGAGTCGACGGATTTAAAGTAGACTTTAGCCATAATTAGGTTCTACAGTATGAAGTTGACTATCGTGTACGTCACCGATATTATCGTGAATGCTGCGTAGAATACGTATTTGTTCCATCTTTTGATGTCTTCGCCGTCCGAGCCTTTGACTGGGGTTATCTCTGCGAGGGCTATGATGCTGGCGCTCGTGAATATCATCTGGAACACCACTTGCGGGTTCTTGGAATACATGTAGATGAATGCGGCCGTTATGCTCACGGAGACGAGGGGTGCTGCGATCTTCGTTAAGCCGATCTTCCATTCTTTCGTTCCTTTCTCGACTTTCTCTATGATGAAGCCCTGTAAGCCGAAAGAATTGCCGAGGAATGCTGTGAAGAGCGTCAGGAATGAGCCGGTGTACCAGAGCTTGTACTCCATCTTGATGCCTGTGAGCTTCCCCATGATTCTGTGCGTGAGGTCGTGGGATAATGTGGCGAGAAGGCAGACGCCGGTATTCAGGAGCAGGAGGCCACCGAATCCTGCAGTCGGTCCTGCGAACGTCCAGGTGAGAGCGAAGCCCAGCACGAATGCCGCGATAAGAACTTCAACGGCTTCTCTTGGTTTAATCCCGAGGAAGTGTTTGGCTTCACTGATTTTAGCCTTCTTCTTTCCTTTTTCAGCTATCTTGGATTCGACGACGGACTGTAGGACAGGCAAAAAGCTCATCAGTAGCATGCCGATGCTTGCGGCTGCGATGGGTATGTATTCGTCGGCGATCAGTCCCTGAAGTGGTGAATACTTGACTGCTTCGCGTTCGAGCCTATTGCCTTCCCCCATGATATTGTGCCTGAGGACGACGATCTTCGTGTCTTCGTCCAACTTGCCGTCTCCTACGATGAGCTGGCCGGCGTACTTCATAGTCTCATTCTTTATGTATCCTTTTGCGTACGCTTCTTCAGTCAGGTTGTTGTGTGTTCTTGCCCCCACGAGGATGACCATATTGGTGCTATCTTTCAGCTCCTTTAGGGTGGTCTCGTTGTCTTGGAGGAATCTCTTCGTCACTGTGAGGTTCTTTTCTATAGTCTTATTTCCCTGAACAAATGTCGCATATGACCTGATGGATGGGCTGTTTTTTAGGCTGTCGAAGATCGCGCGTTCCGTGGAGTCAAGATGGCTTCCGTAGACGAAATAGATCGTCACCTGCAGGTCTTCAGGCACTTTATCTGACGGCAGCTGCAGCTGGAGGTTGAAGTCTTCCATTATCTCATCGAAGTTCTGTGCGCAGCCGACGCTTGCGAGAAAAAATATTGTTACGGTCACTAGCAGGATTTTATTCATGGTAGGTATTCTCTTTTAAATTTTTAAATACTTAATCGAAATATTATCTGGGTTATACGACCCATTAGGAGGTATTAGAGATGCCAGACGACAGAGGATTTGATAAAAAGAAGTATAAGATAGTCTGTTCTGAGTGCGGTGCTGAGGCAGAGGTTCCGTTCAAGCCAGCGGAAGACCGGCCAGTCTACTGCAGGGAATGCTATCAGAAACACAGGCCGAAGAGAGAATAATCGCCTCTCTGTTCTTACTTTTTTTGCTTAGCTTTAGCCTTAAGCCTTTGCTTTTTTATATCTGGTTGTAGCATTATATACTATGTTTGAAGCACTGATAGCGTTGGTTTTCGGGTCGTTCATATTCATCGCGGCGGCGGCTTTTGTTCTTCTTGTGTTCGTCGCACTCCTCTACAATACTCTTGTTTCGAAGAAGAATCGGGCCGACAATGCTTTTGCGAGCGTTGATGTCCTCTTAAAGAAGAGATATGACCTTATCCCTAATCTTGTGGCTGCGGTAAAAGGCTACATGACTCATGAGCGCGACGTCCTGGAGAAAGTCACAGAACTGCGGGCTAAGGCTATGTCGCCGAACGTCTCGGCTGACCAGAAGGTCGACATCGACAATCAGATGTCGTCTTTTCTGCGCGGCATCATGGTTTCCGTCGAAAATTATCCGCAGCTTAAGGCCAGCACAAATTTTTTGCAGTTGCAGTCTACTCTAAATGAGGTCGAGGAGCAGATCTCTGCTGCACGGAGGGCGTATAATGCAGCAATCTTGGAATACAACAATGCAGTGGAGATGCTGCCGACGAACGTGATGGCGTCCCTGATGAAATATAATCAGAGGAAGTTCTTTGAGATCGCCGTCGGCGAGCGCGAGAACGTTAACGTCGGCGAGATGCTATCCAAGAAATGAAAAATCCAGACGAGCTGAAGAAATACTACGACGAGCAGCTTCTGCCTGAGCTTAAAGTGCTCGAAGGCGAGCGGAAGAAGACTCTTCTGAAGATGCTGCTGCTCACAGGCGGCTTATTCTTTCTGTTCATCTTCATCTCAATTGTAGCCTTGGTTTTTGACAACAGCGGAAGCCTCTGCGGCGTCGTGCTCTGCTGTCCGCTGCCCATATTCCTCATGATATGGACTTTCGGCTGCAACTTCATCAAGAAGGGCTACGTCAAGGGCTTCAAGGGGAGTATCATCGCAAAGATAGTGAAATTCATCGACCCAGCCCTCGAGTACGCTCACGACAAAGGCATCTCCAGAGAGATGTTTTCTCGGAGTAGGATATTCCTGCAGACGGTCGACCTGTTCAGCAGCGAAGACTACGTGTCAGGCATCATAGACAAAACGAAGATCGAGTTCTCGGAGGTTCATGCACAAGACAAGCAGGAGACTCATGATTCCGACGGGCACCATCAGACGCGCTACGTCACGATCTTCAAGGGCGTGTTCTTCGCAGCCGACTTCAATAAGAGCTTTAAGGGTAGGACACTGGTTCTTCCGGACACGGCACAGAAGCTCTTCGGGAATCTCATCGGTTCAGTCTTGCAGGGAAAGAACTTCATGCGGCCGCCTCTAGTCAAGCTCGAGGACCCTGAGTTCGAGAAGCTGTTCGTCGTATACGGCGACGACCAGGTGGAGGCCCGATATATTCTCTCGACGAGCCTGATGAGCCGCATAACCGAGTTCAAGAAGAAGAGTGGAAGAGACATATTCCTTTCGTTCGTCGACGATAAGGTCATCGTGGCGTTGCCCTACAAGAAGGACCTGTTCGAGCCGCATCTGTTCAGGAGCATAATGGATTATCCTGCGGTTGAAGCGTATTTCAGGGACCTGCAGTTCGTCCTCTCCCTTGTCGGCGACCTGAACCTGAACACGCGCATCTGGAGCAAAGAGTAGGGTTCTAGCCTTTTTATCTTTTGCATCTTTTATTATACGTACGTATTGAGGTGTTTTTCTATGGGTATGATTCAGGAATTCAAGGATTTTGCAGTAAAAGGCAATGTTGTTGACTTGGCTGTCGGTATCATAATCGGCGCCGCTTTCGGTAAGATAGTAACGTCGCTGGTGAACGACTTAATAATGCCGCCGGTCGGTAAATTGATGGGGGGTGTGGACTTTTCTAGCATGTTCTTCGACCTGTCTGGGACTAATCCTGTGTCGCTCGCAGCAGCCAAGGCGGCTGGGGCCCCGGTTATAGCCTATGGTGCGTTCATAAACACTATCCTAGACTTCGTCATCGTGGCGTTTGTGATATTCCTCATGATCAAGCAGATCAACCGCATGAAGAAGAAGGCCGAAGCGGCGCCGGCTGCTACGCCGCAGGACATCGTGCTGCTGACTGAGATAAGGGACCTGCTCAAGAAAAAGTAGGTTCTGCAGTTTTTTTGTTTCGTGTGGGGTCAGGTCAGTGGCCTGACTCCTATGATTTTATTCTTGTTTGTGGTAATACCCTAATGATGCGCGAACTCCTGGCAGTTCTCCTAGTCTCATCATTGGTCGTCTTCAGCGGATGCTTCGGCGAGAAGACTGATCAAGAAAATTATCAGGCTGCTGTCGATAAGGTGGATTCCTCGCTGTGCGACCGGATACGCGACCAGGCTCTTGGGGACTCATGTTATGTTCAGATAGCTTCAGTCAAACGCGATCATTTAATCTGCGCGGGCGTCATTGAAGCTGGTCGCAGAGACATCTGTTATCATAGCATTTCAACAGCCAGGCGGATGCCCGAAGGCTGCGCTAAGATAGAGAAGCTCGCCATCCAAAGCGAATGTTACCGGGATATTGCGAAAGCTGCCAATTCTGCGTCGATATGCACGAGCATACATGACCCGACTTTCCGGGATGACTGCTATATGCTCATTGCGGTGGCTAATTCGAACGTTTCTGTCTGCGGCATGATGGCGGATGGTAACGATTGTTATCTGCAGGTCGCAAAGGCTTCCAGGGAAGTTTCCATCTGCGGGTGGGTGACGGGAGTGAACGCCTCCGACGAATGCTTTTATCAGCTTATGCTGCTCGGCAAAGCGGAACTGAGGACATGCGGTAGGATAACGGATCCTGCGAAGAAGGAAAGTTGTTTGGCTTATGTGGCAAAGAACGAGAAAAATGCCACCCTCTGTTCGATGATAGATGCGCCCCAAAGCCAGTCCTGTTATGTTGGTGTTGCTATAGCTGCCAAGGATCTGCGGGTCTGTGATGTGCTGAAAGTGCAGGTTTCTGTGGTGGAATGTTATCTTGAGGTTGCCGAGAAAACGAATGATCCGGAGTTCTGTAAGGATGTGGGTGATAAGGCTTATCGTGACGGCTGCTATTATCGCGTTGCAAAAGCCGCAAAAGATGCTGCAGTCTGCGGGAGAATAAACGACGACGAGTATAGGAGCCGCTGCTTCAACGAACTATCTTAATGGGGCCCTTCTTTCGTGCTGAAGCCTATCAGTGCGTAAGGTGTGCAGTGTCGTGTCATCCCAGAGTGGAGGCCAACAAAAGCTACGGCTGCAAGGACCCAGTTCCAAGGGTATGTTGCCAGTCCCAGAGATAGGGCCGCAATCGAGGCGGAGCCTGCAGCAGCCCTGATCCATAAGTCGTATCCTCCGACGTTCTCCTCAAGCAGTAGTTTTCTTGCATCCATCTAAGGGTCACCTTTTTTAGTATATAATTGAATTATACTTGTATGCCTAAAGAAGGTGGTCCGCTTAAGGTCGTTGTCGTAGGCGCAGGCTTCGGAGGCCTTGCGGCTGCGGCGCTTCTCGCAAGAGACGGCTTTGACGTAACAGTCCTGGAGAAGAACGAGCAGGCCGGCGGCAGGGCGCGTGTCTACAACTCAGGCGGCTTCATCTTCGACATGGGGCCGTCATGGTACCTGATGCCAGAAGTCTTCGAGCGCTTCTTCGCGGAATTCGGCAGGAAGCCTGAAGGATACTATGACCTCGTCAGGCTTAATCCGATGTATCGGGTCTTCTATGGGTCGAATGATTTCCTCGACGTCCCATCCGAGCTCGGCAGGACCATGGAATTGTTCGCGCAGACTGAGAAAGGCGGATTTTCGAAGCTTAAACGGTACCTGCGGCAGGCCAAGAGCCAGTACGATACTGCGATGAGCGACTTCATCTATAAGGAGTACAACTCGCTCTTCGAATTCTTCTCTCCTAAGCTGATGTTGGCGGGCCTGCGGCTGCACATGTTCGATGACCTGGATTCGTTCGTCAGGAGATTCTTCCATAATGAAAAGCTCATAAAGATACTTGAATACAACTCAGTCTTCCTAGGCGGCAGCCCGAAGAATACTCCTGCATTGTATTCCCTCATGTCGCACGTCGACCTGAATCTGGGCGTCTGGTACCCGGTCGGCGGCCTAGGCAGGGTCGTTTCCGCTATGCAGAAGACTGCAGAGGACGTCGGCGCAAAATTCCTCTTCAATCAGAATGTCATCAACATAAGTGTTGCTTCCAGTAAGGCTAAGAGCGTCGTCACAGACAAAGGCGTCTTCGAAGCCGACATAGTCGTTGTGGATGCAGACTATCATCATGCTGAGACGAAGCTCCTTGATAAAGAGCATCAGACTTATTCGGAAAGCTACTGGGGGCGGCGGGTTCTAGCCCCTTCTGCGTTCATCATTTATCTTGGCATCGGGAAGAAGCTTGCGGGATTGCGGCATCATAATCTGTTCTTTGATCCTGACTGGCAGCGGCACTTCAATTCCATATTTAAGGAGCCGAAGTGGCCGACGAACCCCTCATACTACGTGAATTGCCCGTCTAAGACTGACGGCTCGGTTGCGCCGGAAGGCTGCGAGAACCTGTTCATCCTCGTGCCTGTGGCCGCAGGACTGCAGGATTCTGACGAACTCCGGGAAGAGTACTGCGACAAGATAATCGCGCACCTGGAGTCGTTATTGGGTGAATCCATCAGGGATTCTGTGATCTTTAAGCGCATCTTTTCGCAGAGGGATTTTGAGGCCGACTACAACGCATACAAAGGTAACGCACTCAGCCTTTCGCATACGCTCTTCCAGACTGCGTACTTTAGGCCTCACCATAAGAGCAAGAAGGTCGCTAACCTCTATTATGTGGGGCAGTACACGCACCCTGGCGTTGGCGTGCCCATGTCCATAATCTCTTCGCAGATAGTATGTCATTCGATCGAGGCGGACCATGGTAGACCGGACCCTATACAAAATATTTAAGGCGGGCAGCAGGACGTACTTCTACAGCAGCCTGTTCTTCCCGCAGAAGCTCAGAGATGACGTCTTCATACTTTATAGTTTCGTCCGCAAGGCCGACGACTTAGTTGATTCAGTGCCGCAGCAGAATAAGGAATTCTATTCACTTAAGGGCCGATACAGGCGGGCTATTGGCGGGGAGAAGACCGGCGACGTCGTAGTGGATTCTTTTGCTTCCCTGGTTCAGAGAAGAGACTTTGAGCCTGTGTGGGTGGAATCGTTCCTATCCTCGATGGAGATGGACTTATACACGTCAGAATACAAGAACATCAGGGAGCTTGATGAATACATCTATGGCTCTGCGGAAGTGATCGGCCTTATGATGGCTAAGCTAATGGACTTGCCGAAGGGATCCTATCATTATGCTCGCCTGCTCGGAAAATCCATGCAGTACATGAATTTCATAAGGGACATCTCAGAGGACTTGAGGCTCGGCAGAACCTATTTCCCGCAGGAAGATTTCCAAAGATACGGCTTAAGCGGCCTGGGCCACAACATAGTGAGGGAGCGTTCGGAGTCCTTCTGCGGCTTTGTTCGAACCCAGTTATCCTACTATGACTCATGGCAGCGCGAAGCAGAGGAAGGCTTCAAATACATCCCTAAGCGGTATCTTATTCCGATAAAGACGGCTTCGGAGATGTATAAGTGGACTGCAGAACAGATCAGGGAAGACCCGTTCATAGTCTACGCAAAAAAAGTGAAGCCGTCGATCCCAAGAATAGTCTCCCGCGTCGGATATAATGCGCTTCCACTGTAAGATGAACGAATACCTGCTGCTCAACATCGTCATATTGTCGTTCCCTATGGCTGCCGTATTCTACTCGAAGATAGGCTACTACAAAAAGCTTCCGCAAGTCCTATTCTCCATCCTCGTAGTCGGTTCCGTATTCGTAACATGGGATATTCTTGCGACTGAAAGAGGCCACTGGGCATTCAATCCAGCGTACGTTCTTGGGATAAGGTTCATGGGCCTGCCGGTAGAAGAGCTGATGTTCTTCGTTTCGGTTCCATTCAGCTGCCTCTTCATATACGAGTCACTTTGCACCTACGTGCGTGATTTCAGCGTCCCATTCAGTAAAAATATCTATGTGGGAGTAGCAGCCTTCATCCTACTTATGGCGGTCCCTTCCTTTGGGCGAGAGTACTCATTCGCAGTCTTCCTGGCTGCAGGTGTCTTCCTGCTTTTCGCAGCATTCTTTCTTCAGGACCTGCTCTCATCAGGGCGCTATTGGGCCTATTTGGGCATAACTCTCCTGCTTTTCATAGTCTTCAACTTCATCCTCACTTCGCTGCCGATAGTGTACTATGGTCCGACGATGATATGGGGTACGAGGTTCCTGACGATCCCGTTAGAAGATTTCCTCTACAATTACCTGATGTTGTCCCTCTACCTGGGCGTCTACATTTGGGCGAAGAAAAAGGTTTTATCCCAATAAACATAATCCTTATACATGACATTACAGAAGAGGTTCGATTACCCTAAGATCGCGTTGGCTGGGTTGCTCGCAGGATTCGCAGTAGCCGTCGTCTCATGGGGTTTCCAGTTCGGGGTACAGTATTTTTTCCCATATAATGTGCTTGAGCTCGGAGGCATGAGGTCTGTCGATGATCCATTGATGGCGCTCTTCTTCATGCATCCGTGGGTCATAGGATTCACGATGGCTGCAGTCTATCCGTTCTTCACGAAGCTTGTGGAGAGCGAAGACAATAGGCCTCTGATGTACGCGCTCATGGTCTGGACAGTTTCAGCCATACCTCCGTTCTTCATAATATTCTCGACCATGAATTATCCAGTCGGCTTCTACGCAAATCAGCTCATCGGCAGCTTCCTGTATACTGTTGCGGCTGCGTACGTCATCTGGAAGGTGCTCGACTGAGTTTTTTAAAACATGTCGATCACTGTGATGCGCTTAAGGCCCTTGACGACGACATAGTTCTCCACACGCAGCCTCATCAAGGCCGCGGACTGCAGGAAGTCTGCGAACTCCGGGTGCTTCGACAGGTAGGCTTCTGATAGGGTTTTCCTTTCCTCGCCTCCGACCTCTTCGACGGCGCCCATTGCTGTGACTGCCATTGCCTTATCTATGTCTTTTATCTTGTTCGTCCTGTTGTCGACCAGTATCGCAACCTTCGGATTCACCGACATGTTCATGTATTTGCGCGTGGACCGCTCAGTAGAGAATAATATGGATTTTAGGTCAGCTGTCGCTGTGTAGGCTACAAGGCTAGCATACGGTTGGCCCTCATATTCTGTTGACAGCACTCCCACCTGCTGGTCGGTGAGAAGTCCGCGTATCTCATCCTTGTTGTTTTCGTCCATCGTAGTATATACTATTTTAACCCCATAAGCATAAGTTATTCTTGTGGATTTTAAGGTAGTCGACCAGAGGCTCTATGCTCTCGATGATGCGTTGGGCCACGATAAGGCGGCTGCGAAGGCAGAGGAACTTAAAGGCAAGGCTTTCGGCACGCTGAATCAGCTTTTTCTCATGGGAAAGAAGGACGACATAACCGTAGCCTACATAGAGAAAAGATACGAGCCCTTCTGGCACATCCATTATCGGACGCACATGGAATACAATCGCTCCAAAGAATATTCGCTGCCGCTTGAACATGATGTTAAGCGAGTCTCCCTCGGCGGCAAAGACTATGAACCCAGCAGCGACAAATTGAGTTTATCCGGCGTCGAGTACTGCATAAGCGACATCTCGAAGGAAGTCTTCATCGATGCGGTGTCCGGCAAAGATTGTAAGCGCGAAAAACACGTCACCTTTCCGAAGAGCGAGATAAAGCAGACTGAGGAGCTCATGAGTGGCGAGACCATTGTCGTGCCTGCGAAGATCAAGGCATCGTATCTTACCCGGAACGCTTTAAGCGAGATGCTTAAGCCTGTTTCCGCCGAGGAGATAACAGTCGAAGACATCAGGATAGAGAAGCTGCACCTGTATTTCGCTCCAGTCTACGCCTTCGAGTATCAGTGGGCTTCGAAGAACAAGACTGCCATCATCGAGTTCGACGCGGTGACGGGAGACTTCAAGTCTGGCGGGGTAACCCTCAAGCAGAAGATGAAGGAGATGATAGCTGAAACTGATTTGTTCGACATCGGCGTCGAAGCAGTTAATCTCGTTGTGCCGGGCGGCGGCCTCGCCATGAAATTGGCGCGGAGCGTCGTAAAAAAGCGGTGATATTTATGCGCATTTATCGTTCAACTTATCTGGTAGTGTTCGCGGGACTTATCGTTCTTGCAGCGGTCCTGTATCTTTCAGGCCAGCAGCAGGCTCCTAAGGATGTTGTTGAGGTAACTAAGATGACTGAAATAGCGGTATTCGAAACAAGTAAGGGAAATATCGAGGTCGAACTTTATCGTGACAAGGCTCCGGCGACTGTGGAGAACTTCGTGCGCTACGTGCGCGCAGGCCACTATGACGGCACAGTGTTCCACAGGGTCATCCCGAATTTCATGGTCCAAGGCGGCGGCTTTTCTGCTAGTGGAAAGGAGAAGCCGACTAATGCTCCGATAAAGCTGGAATCCAAGAACGGCCTGTCGAATAAGAACGGCACACTCGCGATGGCCCGAACCAACGTCTCCGACAGCGCGACTAGCCAGTTCTTCATCAATGTGAAGGATAATGATTTTCTCGACTATCGGCCCGGAAATCCCGGCTACGCGGTCTTCGGGAAAGTGGCATCTGGCATGGACATCGTCATGGGCATAACTAAAGTGAAGACATCAAGCAGAGGATCAAATGACGACTGGCCTGTCGAAGACGTTGTGATAAAACGGGCTTACATGACGGCGTGATGGAATCCTGCGACGAAGAAGTGCGGTGCGCGAACTTTCATCCTCTGTTCGAGAAGCTGAGGTCTGGCGTGACTTGCGTGCTCGTCACCCGGCACTTTCTGCGAGACATTCCGGGCTTTGACGTGACCCTGATATTAGACAGCCGGCATGAGCACTTCCTTCACCTCCACAAGTTCGAGGAGACGATCGGCGGAAACCACATATTCAGGGCGCTGAAAGACAAGACCCATATAGTGTATGCGATAGACAAAGCGAATCGGCTCATCTTTTTGCGCGCCTTCCATAATTTCAAGGAGTATGAGCGGTTCCTGGACGACAAGAAAACGATCGCATCGATGATCGCTTCAGCCTAGTTTCTGGATGAATCCTATATTATATCGCACGGCGTCCATGACGAGGCGCATGCACTTCTGTTCTGGTTTGCTGCGGTCGAAGTACGTGGGCCGCAGTTTCCCGCACAGGTGATGCCCGAATTTGTTCTCGAATCCTATGATGTACTCTTCGCAGTTTTTCCTGATCTCTGTATCTGAGTGGCCGGCTTTTCTGCCCCAGGCGCAGATGAATCCTAGTGTGGACTCAACGAGGCCGCAGAATCCGCGCGGATTCCGTTCTCCGTAGAGGACGGTTGCCTTACATTCCGCTTCTTTGGGGTCTATTCCAAGTATCTGGGGGAGGATTGCTTGGCTCATCTGTCTGCAGTTCATCCCGCCTGTAAGGTAGCATGCCCTCACCTTCTGTTCAACCAAGTCACCAGGGCTCATCGTATACTATTAGGGGTTCCGTGTTTTTATCTTCTGTGGCGGAATCAATAAGGATGAGCAAGCCGATCTTTCGCATCGTACTTAAGGGGGTCCTTGGAGTGCTGTGTTTCCTTGGAGCATTATATGTCGGGAACTCGCTAGCCTCCTACCTAAAGGACCCGGGACTTTACCTAGTGTTGGACCTCCTCAACGACAACCTAATCCTCATACTCGTCATGTCGATGCTTTTCGTCGTCGGCGAGGCCGTAGGTTCCACAGTCTTTCCGATAAGCTTGGCGGCGATGCCAATCAACGCCGCTGCAGCGGTCCTCCTCCTTGCATTCCTCTTTAATGTGCTTGAGCTGGTAGATATACTGGCCGGGGTTGCCGTCGCCCGATCCTTGAAGAGCGCATCCTCCATGATATACGCTCTACTATTCATAGTGGTCTTGCTGGGCAGCTACTTTAAGGTCTTTAAGAAGGATCAGCCGGAAGAGAAGACGAACTAGTTGCCGTATTTTATTATTTAAGATTGCAATATACTACATGGCTAAAGTCAAGAAGGGGGATACAGTCAAGGTCGAATACGCCCTGATTTTGTCCAACGGCAAGGTTGTTGAGGAAACGCGCAAAGACAAACCCCTCAGTTTCACAGTAGGTGCGAATCAGATACTCCCTGGCTTCGATTCTGCAGTCGTCGGCATGTCGGTCGGCGAAGATAAGACCGTGGACCTGAAAGCCGAAGAAGCATATGGGAAGCGTAAAACTGATATGGTGAAGTCGTTCCCAAGGCAGCTGGTGCCTAAGGACCGCGTACCTAAGGAGGGCGACGTCCTATCGACTGAGACGCCTAATGGCACAATCTCTGCTCGCGTGGTTTCCGTCGACGATAAATTCGTTGTGTTGGATGCGAATCATCCGTTTGCTGGGGAGGATGTGAGCTTCTACATCAAGCTCATTGGAATAGAGTCCAAGAAGAAAAAGAAGAAAGATGCCAGTTAAAGAAGGTGACGTGGTTCGGGTAGGTTTCGTCTGCAAGCTTTCGGACGGCAAAATATTCGAGCGCTCGATGATCGGAATACCTTTGGAGTTCGAGGTCGGCGCAGGCAACGTCATAGAAGGCCTTGAAAAGGCCGTCGTAGGCATGGACATAGACGAGAAGAAGGTCGTCGAGATACCTTCTGAGGAAGCGTTCGGCCCATGGCGCGAGGATCTTGTCTTGGCCGTGCCGAAAAAGCTTCTGCCGCAGAATGCTCATTTTGTGGGGGGTGAGTTCTTCGAGGTCAACGCGCTTGACGGCAGCGTCCTGCCCGCGACAGTAAAGGACGTGACTGATGATGCGGTGATAGTCGACGCCAACCACCCCCTAGCCGGAAAAGACCTTATGTTTGAGATCCACCTGGTCGGATTAAATCCTGAAGACGAGCTATAGGTTCTTGTTGCTTAATGCATCGAAGGCGAAGCATGTGTCCCTGTCTATGGAAGCATTCGTCTTACAGCAGCAATAGTCGAATCTCAGATCTGAGCAGAGAGTTCCTTTGTACTTTGGTGCATCCATCAGCCTCCTCTGACATTCCTGCAGGTTCACCTGACAGCTGCCTGAGAGATAGCCTTCTCCAATACAGTATCCTATGCAGTCTTCGTCCCACGGCATCGTCGTCGTAGTAGTCGAGCAGATGGCAGTTGTCGTGCTGGTCGTCGTCTGGGCTTCTGTTGTCCTTGTGATTGTGGTAGTCGTCGTAGATGATGTAGTCTGGGGAGATGTTGTAGCAGCTATCATCGTGGTCGTCGTCATACTCTTCTCTTCCTGGACGCAGCCGCAGAAAAGAAGCAGTACTGTCACAACTAAAACGATTATCTCTCTCATTCTTGTTCTTCGAATGCGAGGCCGGGCCGTCCGTCTTTTCCTGCATTGTTGAGGAGGTAGCTGTCTATCTCAGCCGACCTGTTCGTCTTACAGCAGCATACGTTCCTTCTGGCGTCTATGCATAAGACGTCTGTGTAGTGCGGCTTCACCATCTGCCTGACTTGGCATTCGAACATGTTGACTTCGCAGACTCCTGGGATGTAATCTAGTTCTACGCAGTATTTGTCGCATTCCACGTCCCGACGCAGCGGATTCGATGTCGTATTAGGGCAGGAGCACTTGCACCAGCCGCTGCCGCAGTATGGGTCGCCTCCGTTCGCTCTGCAGGTGTAGGGGTTATCTTCGGTCGAAGAGCATGTCTGCGGAGTCGTCGCCGGAATCGTCGTTGTCGTGCTCGTCGTAGTGGTCGAGGGCAAGGTCGTCTGCGAAGAAGTTGTGGTAGCCCTCATCGTGGTCGTCGTCATACTCTTCTCTTCTTGGACGCAGCCGCAGGCTAAGAGCAGTACTGCGAGCAGCGTGATCGATGTTCTCATGATGCGTCAATGCTTCTTCCAGACGATGTGCGGGAAATCTATGTTGGATTTCAGCTTCTTGAGGGCGTAGTCATACTTTTCCCCGTCTTTTGAGTGCGTGCCGGGGTGAGACCTGAGAATAAGATAGATATAGACTAGCAGACCCGAAATGATGGTGGCTTCAATGAGCATCTGTACGTTCTTTCCTAGCCACCCCTGAATATATTCTGTTTTTCAGGGATAAAAACCTAACGTTTTTCCTTATTTCAGGCGTTCGGTCGAAAGCTGGAGGTGGTCTGTCTCTATCTCCACAAGTGACTCGAAGATCTGTTTAAGCCTCGGATTCTCAGCTTCTGCTGCAGCCTTCAAATAGAATCCTATTGCGCGAGTCTCCCGTGCGTGAGAATCCTCCAGATTCTCTCTGTTACGGGTGTGGCATTCTTCTGCGCCTTTCGGGACGGCGTCCAGCTTAAGGATTTTCCTCCAGATTGCAGCATGCTCTGCCTCTATCTTCCCTAGTGCCTTGAACAGTAATTTCCCTTCAGCATCGTCGGTCTTCTGTGCCGCGCAGAAGTAGAATGTCGAGTTGCTGACTTCCACTTTGAGTGCGTACTGCGCATTCTCCGCGTCTTTCGCGTTCAGCTGCAGATCAAAGTCGACTTTCGCCTTCTTTGCGGAAGCGATGTATTTTCTGTGCGCCCCGCAGAAGGGACAGTTCGCAGGCGGCTCATCGCCCACATAGGGGTCTCCGCATATCATGCATATCCAAAGTTTGACCATATCATCACTTACGTCCTAAAGAATATATCCTGTCATGCGGCAGGCTTTTATATGATCCCTTCCCATATCTAATTTAAGGATGGACTTACTGCAGGCTGCTCGCAGGATAGGGTTCTTTTTCTATAGCTTTAGCTTTTTCTATTGATGCGCTGCCATAGACGTTCTTGGCGCGTCATCTACATTTCCCCATCCCACAAAAAACTTTTTTGAGGTGAAAATATGAGTTACACAGGCAAGGCCGTTCGCTTGGAACGGATAATGGACAGGAAGACGAGGAGGACAGTGATAGTCCCGATGGATCACGGGATGAGCGTGGGCCCGATCAAGGGCATAGTCGACATGATGAAGACCGTTGACTTGGTCGCAGAAGGCGGCGCAAACGCAGTCTTAGGGCACGTCGGTCTGCCGCTGTTCGGCCACCGCAGGTACGGTAAGGATATAGGGCTCATCATGCATCTTTCTGCGAGCACGTCCCTTTCCCCGGACCCCAATAACAAGGTGCTGATTACGCCTGTTGAGGATGCCATAAAGATGGGCGCCGACGCAGTTTCGGTGCACATAAATATCGGAGCTGAGACAGAGTGTGACATGCTGCAGAAGCTGGGGATGACCGCCAGCAAGTGCAGGGAGTGGGGTATGCCTCTTCTCGCCATGATGTATCCGCGCGGCAAAAAAGTCGCTTCGGAAAATTCCGTCGAATATGTGAAAATAGCTGCCCGTGCCGCCGCCGAGGTCGGCGTAGACATAGTTAAGACGAACTACACTGGAGACATCGATTCCTTCCGTGAAGTGACTCGCGGCTGTCCGGTGCCGGTCGTCGTAGCAGGCGGTCCGAGGATGGAGACTACCGAACAGATCCTTGAGATGGTCCGTGACTCTATTGAGGCGGGTGGCCATGGTATAGCTATCGGCAGGAACATCTTTCAGGCGGAGGATCCGGTGAAGATGGTGCGGGCGATGACTAAGATAGTGCACGGAGGCTTCGACGTCAAAGAGGCGTTGAAGGAACTTAAGTAGTCAGATGCGCAGGCCTTTTGCGAAGATGCGGGCCTTTTCGAGGTCCGCTTCGTTGGGCCTGCCTCTGTTTATCCCTCCTATGAGCTTCAGCGGCCCGACGGCGTCATGGGCTTTGCAGGAGAATTCGCCAACTATCTTAAATCCTGCATTCTCCAGCTTCTTTTTGAGTGCGAAGTGGCATAGTGTAACAGAGCCTGAACCGCGCGTCGAGAATATGAACGCCTTTTTTCCTTTCATCTGATGCAATCGGCTTGCGAGCTGCAGTATCTCTGTGTGGTGCCTCAGCCAATATATCCCGGAACCGAAGCCTACGAGGTCGTACTTTTCCATCATGTCGGCGTCTACCTCATGTGGCTCGCGCAGGTCAGCCGAAAGGACGTCAGCCATCTCCTTGGCTACGCGTCGCGTATTCCCCTGATGAACAGACTTATAGATGATGAGAGTCTTCATCAGTAGGATATTGCCTGTCTTTTGCCTTAAATCAGATAATTAACCATGGTCTCTGCAGAAACTGTCCTCCGTAAGCTTCAGTCTCTTGGGGATTCGAGGAACTGTGAGGGTATGGGTAGGTTCGGCATCAATGTTGCGAAGGCGTATGGCGTCTCGATCCCTAAGCTGCGGAAGATGGCTAAGGAATTTGGGAGAGATCATGAGCTGGCAGCATCTTTGTGGGATTCTGGGGTCCATGAGGCCCGCATTTTGGCGTGTCTCATAGATGACCCGAAGCTTGTCACAGAAAAACAGATGGAGTCCTGGGTTCTTGGATTCGATTCATGGGACGTCTGCGACCAGTGCTGCATGAACCTCTTCGACAAGACACCGTACGCGTACAAGAAGGCTCTTGAGTGGAGCAGGAGAAAAGAAGAGTTCGTGCGCAGAGCCGGTTTCGCATTGATGGCAACCCTCGCGGTGCACGACAAAAAAACGAATGATGAAATCTTCCTAGGGTTTCTTCCGGCCATTGCGGCTGCCGCGTCAGACGACCGTAATTTCGTCAAAAAATCTGTGAACTGGGCCCTCCGCCAGGTAGGGAAACGGGATATTTCCCTGAATATGGCTGCCATCAAGGTTGCGGAGGCAATCGCGAAAATAGACTCCAATGCAGCGAGATGGATAGCATCCGACGCACTACGAGAATTGAAGTCGGACTCTGTTAGGAAGCGGCTGCTGGAGAAATACTCATCCTAGGCGCGCTATCATCGCCGCGCTCTTGAAGGTTTTGCCGTCTTTCCGCGTCTCCCAGCCCATTGAAAGAATGTAGTTTCTGCCGCATTCGCTCCAAGTCTTAAGGTTTCCTGTCAAATCCCTTGAGGTGGCTTCCCGGAATGAGTAAGCTTCGTATCCTCCTATAGCTGAGTAGTCGAAAAGGAGGCCGCCTTCTGACTCAGGCATATATCTTTCCTTGCTTCCTGTTGCTGCGACTATGAAATAGTGGTACGTCGAATATTCAGTATCGGTGCTGCAGCAGCTCTTCGCATAGTAGACGAAGAGGTCATCTCTGTCGACGAAGATATTCTGTTTGATATCGGTTGTGAAGTTGTATCTGTTGACGCTCTTCGTCTTCGTTGCGGGAACTATTGAGGAATTCGCCTGGATTGTGAGCATATTATCCTGGAGCCTGAGGCGTATGGGCACGCAGCCGACTGCAGTAGTCAGGACGTCAGATTCTTCTGCTTCTGGGATCGTAGTTGATGTGGTCGTAGTGGTCGAACTCAGCCTTGATGTGCTTGTTGTGCTGTTGTCCGGCGCCTTGGCTACGCACCCCGCGAACAGCATCAGCCACAGTACGATAAGAACTCTTTTTTTCATTTCCGGATATTTAATTCTCGGTTGAGTAATATTAAACAATGATTCCAAAAAAGATATTCTTCGTCAAGGGGGTAGGCATACACAAAGACAAGCTCGGTTCGTTCGAGCTGGCGCTGAGGGATGCTGGAATAGAGAAATTCAATCTGGTGCACGTATCCAGTATCCTGCCGCCGCACTGCAAGATCACCCCCCCGCCGAGGGGCCTTAATTACCTGAAGCCGGGGCAGATAGTCTTCTGCGTGATGGCTAGGAACGAGACTAATGAGCCTAACAGGCTTGTGTCTGCAGCCATCGGCTGCGCTGTGCCGCACGACAGGAACACCCACGGCTACCTCTCGGAGCATCATGCTTTTGGGGAGACTGGCAAAGTTTCAGGAGAATACGCCGAAGACCTTGCAGCAACGATGCTGGCAACCACATTAGGCATTCCGTTCGACACCAATAAGGCGTGGGACGAGCGTAAGCAGGAGTATAAGGCCAGCGGCCACATCATCAGGACGACGAACATCTGCCAGTCTGACGAAGGCAACAAGAATGGCCTGTGGACGACTGTGGTTGCCGTCGCAGTCTTCGTTGTCGACGACACTCAGTCGACCATTAATTGAGTATGACTAACACCAAATCCTCGTTCGGCGGCCTCACTGGGGATTACGCTTCCTATGATAGGTCTAGGATAGTCGTCCTGCCTGTGCCCTTCGATAAGACCTGCACATGGCTTAAGGGTGCTGGAGGAGGCCCGAAGGCGATCATCGACGCTTCAGCTCACATGGAGGTCTACGACATCGAGACCGAGTCCGAAGTCTATCTTGAGGGCATCCATACTGCGAAGCCTGTTTTAGCTGAGTCATCGGCGCAGATGATTGAGGAAACTTTTGGGCGAGTGAACGCCTTCCTTGGAGACAAGAAGTTCGTCGTCACATTAGGTGGGGAGCATTCTGTTTCCATCGGTCCTGTTCGAGCACATAAAGAGTTTTTCAGGGATATGTCTGTCCTCCATCTGGATGCGCACTCTGACCGGCGTGAGGCATACAACAACGACCCTTTAAGTCATGCGTGCGCAATTTCTCGGATAAGCGAATTTGTCGAAAACATAGTTTCGGTCGGCATACGGAGCATGGATTCTTCCGAGGTGGTGGGAATGGATGCGGAAAAGATTTTTTTTGCGCATGAGATCCATGACAAAAAAAACTGGATTCCGTCCGTAGTGAAGCGGCTGACGAAGAACGTGTATGTGACGGTCGATTTGGATGTCTTCGATCCGGCAGTTATGCCTTCAACAGGGACTCCTGAGCCGGGCGGCCTCGGCTGGTATCAGGTCGACGACCTACTGTCGGCGGTCGCAAAAAAGAGGAACATAGTCGGCTTCGACGTGGTTGAGCTTGCGCCTTCGGAAAGCAATAAGGCGCCGGATTTCCTGGCTGCTAAACTCGTCTATAGGCTGCTTTCTGAGAAATTCAGCAGGCACTAGAGCTCGTAGGTTTTTTCTTTCTCCACTATCAGCACGTTGTCGTGTATCTTCTGGAATTCTTCCGGGTTCTGCGTATGTATCGGAATCAGGACTTCGGGATCTATCTTCTTTATCGCGTATTCGAGGTCGCTTTTGCTTGCGTGTCCGCTGCAGTGCGCCTTATGCAGTCCTATGCCGAAGTGGGTGAGCCAGTTGTACAGCACTCTCTTCATCTCTTCGTTGTCTTCGCCCTCCAGGAAGTGTTCGCTTGAGCTGTAGATATAGTCCGCTTTCTTGGGCTTGATGTATACGAGCTCCATCAGCTTGTTGAAGTTCGTCAGCATCACGTAGTCCTGCTGTTCCTCTTTGATCTCTTTGTAGGTTATCATGTTCTCCATGTATCTTCTCTCGTTCAAAGAATAGTCTTTTTCGCAGAAGGTGCAGGTTCTTGCAAGCCGGAAGTATATCCTCATGTTTTCGTCGGCCGCCGGGTTCGGTAAGTCGATTTTCTCCCGGAGGTTGTCGAGGATGTACGCCATCTTAGTGTCGACCACAAAGATTCTGCCGCACTCTGTCGCAGCCTTGTAGAATGACTTGAAGCGGTCTATGTTGCTCATCGCAAAGTTCGCGAGCACCAGGCCGCGCGAGCCTTCTATTATCTCTTTGACTTTTCCGTAGACCTGCTTTTCAGTATACTGTTTCTCCGGGTCTGGAGTCATCCTCGTGCCTTCGCACAGCATCCATCTAGGCTTTGATTTCGCAGCTTCCCTGATGAACTCATCTGTGTACTCCCGTTTTGGGCCATGGCGCCGGAAGTCTCCTGAAAAAACCATGTTTCCTCCGGTCGTCTCTATGATGTAACCGTAGGCGCCGGGAGTCGAATGCTCTACGTGGACCGGCGTGAAGACAGTGTCCTTTGCAGTTATCCTGTCCCCTGACTTGAACAGGCGGACGTCGTTGTGTTCGCCGTAGTCCATGAGCTGCGGGTACAGTGTCTGATAGGTGTCCATGAGCTTCTTTGTTCCGTGACCAATGAAGACGGGTATGCTCTCATCCAAGAAGTTGAGGTGTCCCGTATGGTCGCTGTGGTGGTGCGTTATGAATACTCCGTCGACGTCTGGGTGGTGGTAGGGAAGAGTCGTGAACTTCAGCATCTTCTGCGAATACAGTCGCGGAATCTGCGGCATCATGTTGAACTCGAAGTAGCATTCTAGTCCATTAGCGCTCCTAGGCTCAAGGTACTCGTAGAAGTAATCGCACCCGAAGTCGAATGATTGCCCGAAGTCGAGGTAGAACTTGCCTTTCCCGTCTTCGAGCAGTATCTTGTTTCCGCCTATCTCGCGGGCGCCGCCGTAGAATGTGAGAGACGTCACGTTAAACTATGGTATCTTCCCGGATATATCCTTTTTTTAGGCGCTTTCGCTTTTCTCGAAGAGGTATGCGCCTAAGAATACCATGAGCGCTGAAAAGCCTGCGAGCAGCAGTAAGTCATAGATCATGGGGAATGCCGATGTGCCGATTAGTGTTGCTCTGAGTCCGTCGACTCCGTAGGTCAATGGATCCAGGTAGGATAGTATCCTTATCTCGGCGGGCAGGTTCTCTATTGGGAACAGTGCTCCTGAGAGGAAGAACAGCGGGAAGACTATGAAGTTGATTATCATTTGGAAGCCGTGGATGTCGGTCATCTTTGACGCGAAAACTAGTCCGAGGCCTATGAATGTCGTCGAGATGAGCATCATGAATATGATCGCTGACAGGAAGGGAATGATCCCCGTTATCTTGAATCCGAGGAAAAGCGAGAGTGATAAAATCAAGATTCCCTGTATCATGGAGGTGGTCATTCCTCCAGCGATTCTTCCGAGCACTATGGTTATTCTGCTTACTGGCGCAACCATTATCTCCTTGAGGAATCCGAATTCTCTGTCCCAGAGCACGGATATTCCTGCGAGCATAGAAGAAAAGAGCAGAGTCATTCCCAGGATTCCTGGGACTAGGAACGTCATGTAGTCGACTCCTTCCGGGACTCCTTGGACTGCGGTCTTGGTGAATCCGAAGCCGAGGAAGAAGAGGAAGAACAGGGGCATCACCATGGACCCTATAACCCTCGACTTTGCGCGGTAGAATCTTTTCAGTTCCCTGAGCCAGAGCACATAGATTGCGTCGATTTCTTTCATCTTCGCATCCTCTGCATCATCATGTCTTTCATGGTCTGGTTGCTGCTGCCTTCGTTGTCGCGTATCCTTTTGCCTGTGAAGTGGAGGAAGACGTCTTCAAGGCTTGGCTTATGGAGGGCAACTGAGATGATCTTGGCGCCGAAGCTCTGAGCTTCGTTGATCAATTCAGGTATCTTCGTCTCCCCTTTTTCTACTGTCAGACATATGCTGTTTTCATGGAGGTTCATGTGGGAGCACGTTTCTTTGTCGTATTTTTTGATGGTCTTCACCCAGTCGCTGCTTTGGAGCTTTTTCATCAGGGCGTCTATGTCGCCTTCTATTTCGAGGGTTATTACGTCTCCGCCTAGGAGGTCCTTCAGTTTCTCCGGAGTATCTAAGGCGACTATTTTTCCGTGGTCTACTATCGCCACTCGGTCGCAGAGTTGGTCTGCCTCCTCCATGTAGTGTGTCGTCAGGATGATGGTGATTTTTTCTTCTTTGTTGAGTTTTCGTATGTAGTCCCAGATGCTTCTCCGCGTCTGTGCGTCAAGTCCGAGCGTGGGTTCGTCCAAGAAAAGAACCTTCGGGTGGTGTATCAGGCCGCGGGCGATCTCTAGCCGCCTTTTCATCCCGCCGGAGTAGTTTTCTACGAGCACTTTCTCCTTGTCTTTGAGTTCTACTACTCCCAGGACGTCGTCTATTCTTGCCTTAGACTCCGACTGCTTCATCCCGTACATCCTTGCGTGGAATTCCAGGTTTTCTCTGCCGGTGAGTTTTGTGTCGAGAGCCGGTTCCTGGAATACTACGCCGATGCTTTTCCTGACGTCGTCTCTGCTCTTTTGGACGTCGAAGCCTGCGACCTCAGCTCTTCCTGAGGTGATGTTGAGCAGCGTCGAGAGCATGTTGAGTATCGTGGTCTTTCCTGCGCCGTTGGGTCCCAGGAGGCCGAATAATTCGCCTTCGTGGACTGAGAATGTGATGCCGTCTACTGCAGTAAGATTCTTGAATTTCTTGGTGAGGTTTTCGACCTTTATTGCGTCCATCTTAGGATAATCTCTTTGGTTTTTGTTTCCCATAAACCCAGATTCTTCATCTTTGACGACTGGTCTACTCCTTTATTAGATACAGTCTATTCTCATCTAGTCTGTAGAGCATCGGTGCGACCTGGATCTTCGGGTATCGTATTCGAAGTCTTTTCGCTTCGCGTTTCAGGAACTCTATCTCGTTGCTGATCTCGTATATCGGGGCGAAGTCCATGAAGTGCTCTTCTGCGAGGTCCTTATCCCATCCTGCGATCTCCACAAGCCCTTTGATGAACTCGTCTTTTCGCGACACCAGGTTCACCATCCCGCAGTTGTTGTGTCCTATGAGTGCGAGGTGGCTTATTTTTCCTAGGGCGATGGCGTATGAGACCTTAAAGCTGCTGTGCCGCAGGTTAGCTCCTCCCGTCCTGATGATGTAGGCGAAGTTGTCTGGGATGTGAAGGCTTTTGCGGTTGTCCATGCACATGCCGATGAGCAGCTGTGCATTATCATATTTTTCGAAGGGCCTGCTGAGATTATGGTACTCCAGAAGAAGACTTATTGGAGTGTTCCTGTAGGCTTCAGGTATGTCCTCAGGCTTTTTGACTTCAATGAGCTTTTCCATCCCTGCTTTTTCCATCCCAAGAATATTGGGTGGAGAACCTAAAAGCTTCCGTGTATCAGATAATGAAGAACGAGAGGCCTACGAGGATGAAGACTATGCCGGCGACTTTTGAGAGTTTTCCTTTATCTATTCTTCCTGAGATTATCTTGCCGAGATAGATTGCTGCGGCCGATAGCAGTGTCAGGGCGGTCATGACCCCGAGGAGCACCATGAGCGCGTCGTACCTTGCTGCGAACAATGCTGATGCGATCTGTGTCTTGTCCCCTAACTCGGCTAGGAATATGAGCGTGAATGCCGAAACAAAGGGGTTCTTCAGTGGTTTGGTATCGCATTCTCCGGATTCTTTGTCTCTGAGGGTCAAAAGGCCGAAGACGATGAAAACTATGCCTGAAACTGTTTTGAGGATGCTTTCGGGTACGATGGTCATCACATATGAGCCGGCGAGGACAGCTATCCCGTCCACCAAGAGGAATGCGAGCACAACACCCAATAGAAACTGCAGGTGCTTGTCCGTCTTCGTCGACATGAGCAGGATACAGAGTTGTGTCTTGTCCCCTAATTCAGCGAGTCCCACAGCTACCATAGGGAAAAGAAAGTCTTCGATCACCTAAGATACTGGAACTTGAAAAAGAAAAGATAACCAGTGGTCCTAGGCCCACTGGCATTTTTTGTCTACGCATTTACACCCCAACCCATAGTCTATTGCCCGATAGCAGTCTCTGTATTCGCATGTCGTGATGACCGGCTCCTCAGTCCGGCCTTGGCATACTTGCCCAGAGCATCCTCCAGTGACGCAGTCCTCGTCTTCGGTGCAACTGCCGTTGGTGGACGTTCCGCAGAATGGTTCCTTTATTGGGGAAGGAATCAGTCCGGTGCACCGCCAGTTGATTTCAGCAGTCTTCGTCTCTTCGGCAACGACGCACGCTGGATTGCAGTCCTTTGTTCTATATTCTTCCCTCATCTCCAGGTCGAACCACCAGGTCCCAGTCACGTTGTTGTATGTGATCCTTTTCGTCAGCGTCCCCTTCTTCGTGCAGTCGCTTCCTTCAGCTATCTTCCGTGCTTCAGTCAAAGACATTTTTGCGCCTCCGCCGCCCTGCACCTGAACGCAGTACCCTGATGCGTTCGCTATCCTTGGAGGCGTTCTGCAGGCGTAGCCTTGCTGGCACCGTAGGGCGGCTTTTCCGCCGCATTCACAAATACTGTTGCATATCGCTGGACAGGCTACGTCCTTTCCTTGATTGTCTATTCCGCATGTGCTTCCGCACTCGTTCCAGTGTCCGCCTGCGTTCTCGCATTCTTTCGCAGGTCCGCTTTCTTCAGGCGGCTGCGTGATGTCTATCCCTTTGTTGTATAGTGCCCATTCGTCGACCCAGACGCCTTCAGCCGTCTTGCATTCGCCTCTCTGGCTTCCGTCCGCGTCCGTGACTATCCGATACTCGTAGCCCTGCTTCTGGCAGTATACTGCTGCAGGATTCGGCATGCCTACGCCGCCTCCAATAATCTCTTCAGGCTTCGCCGCCGTGAATGGGAACGGGCAGACGACTGCGCACTTGCCTTCTATACACTTTGAGGTGTACGGGCAGTGCGAGAGTACCAAGTATTCTCCAGGTGTAATGCAGTCAGCATCCTGCGAGCAGCGTTCGCCTGTTGTTTTAGCTATCGTATAATCTGAGCAGTTCTCCTCCCAGGATCTGACGCACTTCTGTTTCTCCTGGCACCAGCTGTAGCCTGCGGACCCTATGCATCCGTGCTCGTCTCTGTCGCAACCGACGCATGTGTTCCCTCCGTCGATTGGTTCGCAGTACCCTAAGGCGTCCGCTATTCCTTCAGGCATCTTGCATTCGTAGCCAGCTGGGCAGCGGAAGCCCGCTATTCCGCCGCATTCGCACAGCATCTCGCATTGCAGCGTGCAAGCGGCCCCTTCCTTGCCTTGATTGTCTATTGAGCACTTGTTTCCGCATTCATTCCAGTTTCCACCCGTTGACTCACATTCTGCCCTAATCCCACCCTGGTAGATGACCCACTCGTCGAACCACTGTCCATCCATCTGACATTCTCCTCGTTGGCCGCCGGAGTCTGTTACTATTCTATATTCATAGCCCATCTTTTGGCAGTAGACTGCTGCTGGGTTCGGTAATCCTGTAGTGTTACTTTTTTCTTCTGTTCCTATGCATCCTGCCGAGACTATGATCAAAAGAACCATAGCTGCATTAATCATTTTTTTCATTTTTTCTTTACTCTTGTTTTCCCCAACTTTAAGCTGTGCATCAGCCCAGTTAAAGTGAACATGAAAATGATGAAGTTTGTAGTCTCCATTTTTTATTATTGATATTTTTACGGGGTCTATAAAAACCCCGTATCTTTAGTTCGGCTGAGACCGAAAGAACTAAAGCAGCCGAATTATGATCGAGGCGAGCCTGTCAAGGAAGAATCTGCTTGCTCTCCTGAGGATACAAACCTTCCGTATCACTGTCGCAGGATAAGGGCTTATCGCATAGTAGAGTTGCGTAAAGACCTTACCTGCCGTTCGCCTGAGGAGGAATTCGTCTCTGAACCTGTAGAAGACTGCTATCCTGTCGTATGATTCTGTTCCATAAGTTGCTGTGACTATGAAGCAGCCGGACGTAAGCTCTTCTGTCAGCGACTTCGGTTCATTCTTTTTTTCTATGATCTTGATCCCTGTAACAGGCTGTTTCGAAGCCTTTTTTTCGCTTTCCTTTATGTATTCGTAGACCTGCCCTCCGCCGCTCCCTGAGCTCTTGGAGGCGTCAGAACCACCGGACTCCAAGAAGATCGCTTGGGTGCGTTTTGAGGCTGCGCTGCCGAATTCGGTCTTATGCTGGCTTTTATGTCCTGTCGTTTCGGAGGATGAAGAAGCTGCCTTAGGCTCAGCTTCAGCGAAAACAACAGCATCACCCTCCTTTTTTTCGCCTGCGGGCTGACCCCACTGCGGCTTGAATCTAGAGTGAGCAGAAGCGTCATCCTCCTTATCCTTTATGATGAAGTTGCCGGAAAATTCCTCTATGTTGCAGTGCGGGCATCTGAGGGTTGAAGCGTGCGCTTCTTCTTCTCCTGCAGTCCATTCGGTGCCGCATAGGAAGCACTTGATGATCTTCTTTTTTTGGGCCACGCAACCTCATTTAATCTTTATCTTTTCTTCGTTAAATACATTATTTTTCTTAAGATGCCTCAGATGATTCCGGCGACGCTCCGCGAGAGGAACAGGTACATCGCTTTCGAGATAGTATGCGACTCGCAGGTCAGCAGAGGCGAAGTCGTGAAAGCGGTTTGGGGCTCGCTTCTAAGGTTCTTAGGGGAGCTTGGCGCAAGCAAAACCTCTTTGTGGGTCATGGACTGGGATGAAGAAAAGCAGCAGGGTATACTGAAAGTCAACCACACTAGCCTCGACGAAGTCAGAGCAGCCCTCACCCTCATGACGGAAGCAAGCGGCAAATCAATCATATTCCGCACCCTCGGCGTCTCAGGTTCAGTCAAAAAAACAAAAGAAAAATATTTGGCGAAATAAGCTTACTTGCTGTTGAATTCACCTTCAGGTGAATTCCTTTTCTTTTCCGCTAGCGCTTTTCTTTCGCAAAGAAAAGGGCTGAGCATGGGCCCGCTGAGTGTTTGAACATAAGGGCAAGACACCTTGCGAGGTTTCTCGCCCTTATCAACCCCACTCTTCCCGGAATTTGTCCGAGGGCAAATTCCGTTTTTCTTTCGCCAGCGTTTCTTTTTCGCAAAAAGAAAGGCTGAGCATGGGCCCGCTGAGGTTTGAACTCAGGACCTCTCGATTATCAGTCGAGCGCTCCAACCAGGCTGAGCTACGGGCCCGCAGTTAAGGTTAATTATATCTGGTTTAGGTAATAAATGTCAGCTCTTCTTTTTTGTGGGGCATTCGGGGTTGATGCATGCTGTCCACGGTTTTCTATCGTAGATGGTTATTGTGGGGTAAGTGCAGGCTGCGCATTTTCCAGTGACTTTGAAGCTGGTTTTCGGAAGAGATATGGTGTACGTGCATTTCGGATAGTTGTCGCAGCCTATGAAGTAGCCTCCGAACTTGGATTTTCGCATGATCAATGTTCCTTCGCACTTGTGGCATTTGCCCATAGTCTCTCTTGCCGGGCCCTGTTTCGTCGTCCTGAATGAGCCTGCGAGCTCTTGGCCTATCTTTGATTCGTTGCGGTTGAAGTCTTCTGTGATCTTTTTGATTGTTTCTTTTCCTTCGTCGATGACTTTCTCAGCCGGGATCTTTCCGGATTCTATCTCTTCCATCTCTTTCTCGAATTTTCTGGTGAGTTTTTCGCTTAGGACATCAGGACAGTATTTGTCGAGGGATTCGACGACATTGATCCCGAGGGGCGTCACTTCAATCGTTTTTCCTGTGAGGTAGCCTCTCCTGAATAGGATGTCGACTATCTGTGAGCGTGTGGCTTTGGTGCCGAGGTTCCGTTTCTCCATCTCCCGGATTATTGAGGACGGAGTGAACCTTTTCGGCGGCTGCGTCTCTTTCGCTAGGAGTTTTACGTCTTCCACTGGGAGGACTTCGTTCTTCTCCAGGTGTGGTAGTTCTTCTTCCTCGAATTTCGCGTATTTTCCGTAGAGTATGTGCCAGCCGCGTTCGACTGTTTTGACGCCTTTGGCTATGAACTTCTCTTTGTTGTTGTCGAATTCTATGGTCGAAGTCTCCCTTAATGCGGGGTCGCCGAAGGTCGCCAGGAATCTTCGGACTATGAGGTCATAGATCCTCTTCTGGTCTGCTGTCAGGGTCTTAGGTATCTCTCCTGTGGGGTGTATTGCAGGGTGCGCCGGGTCCTTCTTTTTTCCGTTGTTCGGTTTCAGGACTTCTTTTTTGAGTAGTATAATTGCTTCTTCCGCATACTCTTTCATCTTTCCGATCTTTTCTATGATGCTCGCAATCTTGATCTCTTTGGGGAGCTGTTGGCTGGAAGTCCTCGGATAGCTGATTAAGGCGTTCGTGTACAGTTCCTGCGCGATGTCGAGGGTGTCTTTCGGCTGTATTCGGAGGTGTTTGTATGCTTCCGTTTGCAGGGTCGTGAGGTCGAATGGGTTCGGCGGCTCCTGCTTCATCGTGCTCTTCTGCATTTTGGAGACGATAGTCGTATCGCCGCATCGCGCCTTCGCAGCTTCGGCCTTCGTCTTATCCCAGAATTTTTCTTCGATGTGTAATGAGATGATCTTAGTCTGGTCTTTGAGGGCCGTCATCTGGAGCTCCCAGTATGGCTCGGACTTGAAGGCCTTGATGGCCAGTTCTCTTGCAGTCAGCATCTTCAGTGTGGGTCCTTGGACGCGTCCGATGCTCAGCGTAGTGTATCCTTTTGCGCGCCGTATTGCGAGGGTCAGGGCCCGCGACAGGTTTATTCCCCAGAACCAGTCGAGTATGTGCCGGGTTATTCCTGCGTCCGCCATCCCCTTGTTCGTGGGTTCAAGGCTCTTGTATGCTGCGACTATCGATTCTGATGTGAGGGTCGAGAACTTCATGCGCTTCACGTTCGCCTTCAGGGGGTCTGCTTCGCACGCATGCTTTATGACATTGTAGCCTATGACTTCCCCTTCTATATCGTAGTCGCAGGCGTTGATGAAGTGGTCGCACGTCTTGGCTAGCGTCTTGATGTTGTCTAAGTAGTCTTTGGTGAATGCGGAGTCTTTGTTCGCCTTGTAGCTTGGCACCCACTCGATGTCGAAGACCGGGTAACGCCATGGGCCGCTGTTCTTCTCCATCAGGGTATAGATGTGGCCGACGGCTGGGGCGATGACTGTGTCCCCTACAGTATAGTATCTGACTTTCCCGCGGGTGTGCTTCTCGGCCCTGCCGATGCTGTTCGCGATACGTTCGGCGACGTTCGGTTTCTCGGTTACGATGAGGGTCGGCATTCTCTATTCTGTTTTCTTTTCGCCAGCGTTTTCTTTCGCAAAGAAAAGGCTGGTTGGCATACTCTAATACCTTATCCCTTCGATTATATGATTATAAATAGAATCAGTTGACTTTCAGTTGGTGCTGTGCTGCGATCTCTTTGAATGATTCGGACAAGTACTTTATCTGGTTCCAGGATAGGCCGAATGTGTTTAGCTTGTATTCTCTGGTGGCGCCTGGGAATATGCCGGTTATCTTCCGTTTCTCGAGTTCGTCGTAGAGATAGTAGCCTTTCTTTTTGTGGGTTTGTGCGACCTTATCGAACGAGTCAGTCGAATCGACTTTCGTGAGCGTGTGCTTCCGCGGCATCTCAGAGCTTATTTTGCTGCCTTCAACTTTCAGGAATTCTTCGACGAAATAATTCGATTTCTTTACCTCATCATCCCAGTATTTCACTCTTTCTTTGACTTTCGGGAATGAGGCCATCATCGCTATGAGCGGTGCGCCCATGACCGTGCAACCTAGGAGCTGCACTTCCTTTATTCCGAATACGCGTCCTGAGACGTCGCCTTTTCTTTCTGTGGTCTTGAATACCTTCTTCTCCATCTCTTCGGTCGTCGCAAGTATTCCGGTGGGAGCTGGCGCAGCCATGCTCTTGTGTCCTGAGCCGACCACGAAGTCAGCACCCAGCCTCCTTCCGTCCACTGGCATGATGCCGACCGTGTAGGCTCCGTTGTAGAGTGTCGGAATATCGTATTCTTTGGCGACTTTGATTGATTCTTCTATCGGATGCATATTCCCATACAGGTAGTCAACGTGCGATAAGGCTATGAGCTTCGGTGCTTTCCCAGTTTCCTTCTTCACCTGCATGATCTTTTCGGCAGTCTTCTCGGCCGTGATGATGTTGTTTTCGTCGACGGCTATCTCCTTCCATTCTGCGCCCGTGGATTCTATTGCGAGCGCGATACTGTAGTGGCCGACTTCTTCTATGAGCGCGACGTCGCCTTTTTCGAGGAGTGTGTTCGCAACAATCTGGAATGCGCCGCGTGCGCCCCTTACCACGCGGACCGTGTCCATGTTCACGAACTCTGCGAGCTGCGCATAGAATTCATGAATCGGCGGCTTCTTGATGTAATCGAGTCTGAAGGGTTTAAGGCAGTAGTCGCAGACTGAGTAGCCGTCGCCGTAGGCTATGAGCGCTTTCCGCGCTTCCGCTGTGAGCCGGCCGCCGGCCTGTATGGGGTTGATGTTGATGTAGTCTTCCTCTATTTCGCGGAGGTCGATCTTTCCTGCTATCTTGGAGACTTTGGCGCCGCCTCTGCCACCTTCAAGTTCGTCGAGGGTCTTCCTTATTTCTGTTAGAGTATCAGCGAACCTGCGCTTCTGCTCTTCCTTGAAGTCATGCATCGGCGCGGTCTCGCGCATCAGTTCCCTGATGTCTTCGAGCTCGAATAGGGCTTCAAAGATCTTCTGCGTCCTGATGTCCATCTGTCCTTATTTCTTAGTATTATACTTTAATATAATCTTTATGCCTGATGTAGTCAAGAAAAAGGTCGAGCGGCTTCGCGCATACTTCAGAAAACTGAATAGCGTAGTCGTCGCCTTCTCCGGGGGCGTCGACTCCGGTGTCCTCGCCAAGACTGCGTATGACGTTCTCGGCGAAAAAGCTTTGGCTGTCACCATAGATTCTCCTACCGTTGACAGAACCGAGCTGTCCGCAGCAAAGGCTCTGGCGAAGAAGATCGGGATACGGCACCTTGTAGTAAAGCACAACGAGCTGACGAACGAGTGCTTCAGACGCAACCAGCCGGACAGATGCTACCACTGCAAGAAAGGCATCTTATCTGTTCTGAAGCAGGTCGCTGAAGACAAAGACATAAATTCGGTCGTTGAAGGAACGAATGCGGAGGAGATATTAGGTCATCGTCCTGGTTATCAGGCTGTGAAAGAGGAGGGGGTCTTCAGTCCTCTAGCTGAGTTGGGCTACAAGAAAAAAGATATAAGAGAGATAGCAGCGTACCTGAAGCTCCCTAATGCGGATAAGCCGTCTATGGCGTGTCTTGCTTCTAGGATACCTTACGGTACAGAGGTGACTGGCGAGCTTCTTAGGAGGGTGTCTGAGGCTGAAGCCGTGGTGCGGGCTGCTGGCGTAAAGCAGCTGCGCGTCCGTTTTCTCGGCGAAGTGGCTGTGGTGGAGGTCTTATCTGAGGACTTTGCTCGGGTCCTTGAGAATCGCGGTAGGATCGTACGCGGTCTGCAGGCGTTGGGCTTTAAGCGCATCGTCCTTGACTTGGCGGGCTATTCTACTGGCAGCATGAGCAAGTAGATTAAACCTAATTCGCATGCGTCAATCAATATAAAAAGTCAGCTGCCAATAATTAACTGAGATAAAAATAGGTCTCGGCTGATACAGGGAGTGCGTATCAAGAGCGAAGACGTGAATTCTGCTGCAATGGAGTTGATATGAAAAAAGGCATAGTGGATGAGATCCTGAAATTGAAGGCGGAACGGAAAGCCATCATCCTCGCGCACAATTATCAGTTGCCTGAGGTGCAGGATCTGGCGGACTATGTCGGCGATTCCTTGGGCTTAAGCATTAAGGCAGCTGAGAGCGACGCTGCAGTCGTCGTATTGTGCGGCGTCCGGTTCATGGCCGAGACTGCGTCCATCCTGTGTCCTGATAAGACCGTCCTCATGCCTGATCCGGAGGCCGGCTGCCCTATGGCAAACATGATCACGGCCGAGAATGTCAGGGAACTGAAGTTGTCGAATCCGGGAGCAGAGTGCGTCGCCTACGTCAACACGTCTGCGGCCGTGAAGGCGGAGGTCGACCTATGCTGTACTTCGTCTAATGCAGTCAAAGTCGTTTCAGCAGCGAATTCGAAGGACGTCATATTCATCCCGGACAAGTATCTTGGCCAGTATGTGGCATCGAAGGTCGACAAGAATCTCATCCTCTGGAACGGATATTGTCCGACTCACGTCAGGATACTTCCTGAGGATATCACAAGAGAGAAGAAGCTGCATCCTAAAGCAAGGGTCATGGTGCACCCTGAGTGCACGCCGGGTGTGATAGCCTTGGCCGATGAGGTTCTTTCCACAGGGGACATGTGCAAGTTTGCGCTGGAATCGAAAGAGAATGAGTTCATCATCGGCACTGAAGTTGGGATACTCTATAAAATGCGTAAGGAGAATCCGCAGAAGAAGTTTTATCCTGCATCTGATCTGGCGTCGTGCCCTAATATGAAACGTACGACTGCAGCAAAGGTCCTGTCTGCCCTGGAGAACATGGAGCATGAAGTCAGGGTTTCAGACGACCTCAGAAAAAGGGCGTTGAAACCGATCCAGCGGATGCTTGAGCTGAAATGAGAATAGCCGACATATTCGAGAGGGTCAGAAAAGAGAAGCCTCTCGTCCACCATCTGACGAACTATGTCACAATCTACGACTGTGCGAATATGACGCGGGCTTTCGGGGCTCTGCCTGTCATGGCTCATGCGAAAGAAGAATCAGCGGATATGGCGGCGATAGCTTCTTCTCTGGTTTTGAACATCGGCACGCTGTCTCCTGGGCTGATAGAGTCCATGATCATTGCAGGGAAGAGCGCCAACAAAAAAGGCATCCCCGTAGTATTGGACGCAGTCGGCGTAGGCGCCACCCGCATGAGGGATGATGCTGCAGCGGAATTACTGCAAAAAATAAGGATAAGTGTCATCAAAGGGAATTCTTCGGAAATAGCTAAGCTCGCTGGTTTGAATGCCGCGACGAAGGGTGTGGAAGCGACTAAGGTGGACGCCGACCTTGTTCAGGTAGCAAAGAAACTTGCAGGAGAAAAGAAAGCAGTCGTCGTCATAACTGGTAAGGTGGACATCGTTTCCGACGGCAAAAAAACTTACGTGGTCAAGAACGGGCATGAGATGATGGGTAGGATCGTCGGGACCGGGTGCATGGCCGCGTCCATCATAGGTGCATTCGTCGCAGTGGAAAAGGATCATGCGCTTGCGAGTGCGGCAGCCTTGTCGGTCTTCGGGGTAGCCGCAGAGCTCGCAGCCGCAGGATCAAAGGGTCCGGGAAGTTTCAAAGTGAACCTATATGATGCAGTCCACAATCTGGATGCGGAACAGATCACGAGGATGAGTAAAATTGAAGACGCTCTCTGACATAGACTACTATCTCATAACTGACTCAGCCTTCAGCAGGAAGGGCGTGTTTCGTGATGTGGAGGACGCAGTCAGGGGCGGTTGTAGGATCGTCCAGTATCGAGAGAAAGTTAAGAGCACCCGGCAGATGATCGAAGAAGCCGGGAAAATAAAGAAGATATGTGGGAACAAGGTGATCTTTCTGGTGAACGATCGGGTGGATGTGGCTCTTGCCGTCGATGCCGATGGCGTGCACCTTGGGCAGGATGATATGAGCATAACGGTTGCGAGAAGACTGTTGGGCAAGAAGATCATCGGGATCACGGTGCATGATGTGAAAGAAGCTGTTGAGGCTGAAAAAAGTGGTGCAGATTATCTTGGCGTGAGCCCGATCTTTGCGACCGGCACGAAGAACGATGCTGGGAAGCCTTGCGGGGTCGAGACGATCACTAAGGTGAGGTCTGCGGTGAAGATACCGATCGTCGCCATCGGCGGCATCAACAAACGGAATGTTCCGGAAGTTATGGGGGCTGGAGCGGATTCTGTGGCTGCGATATCGGATGTCGTGTGCTCGGATGACGTCGAAAAATCCGTCAGGGAATTCATCAGGATAATTTCGGAGAGCAAAAATAGTATTAACTCTCGTTAACTCATATATTATCGCGTCAACTCAACATGAAACAGAAAAGAGTATACATGGACTATGCGGCTACTACGCCGGTCGCGTCTGAAGTCTTGGAAGCGATGAGACCCTATTTCTCAGAGAAGTTCGGGAACGCGTCATCCGTCCACTCCTACGGCAGAGAAGCCAAGAAGGTTTTGGAGGAAAGTAGGGCAGCTTTAGCAAAAAAACTGAATGCTGAACCTGATGAGATAATCTTCACGTCCGGCGGCACCGAATCCAATAATCTTGCGCTCAAGGGTGTGATGCTGCAGAATAAGGAACGGGGCAGGCACGTGATAACCTCAAAGATAGAGCACAGTTCCATACTTAATCCCTGTAAGTGGCTTGAGCATCAGGGTTTTGAGGTGACGTACCTTGACGTCGACGAATTCGGCGTCGTCGACCCATTGGAGGCGGAGCGGGCCATAAGGAATAATACTATTCTGATATCTATTGGTCATGCGAACAACGAGATCGGGACAGTCCAGAACATCGAGGAGATCGGGAAGGTCGCGAAGAAGGAGCGGGTACTGTTCCATACTGACGCATGCCAGTCGTTCACGAAAGAAATATTGGACGTTGAAGATATGGGCCTGGATCTGGTGACCATAAACTCCCACAAGATCCGCGGACCAAAAGGCGTCGGCGCACTATATGTCCGCAGCGGCGTAAAAATCATGCCGATAGCTCACGGGGGCGCGCATGAGCATTCTCTTCGCGCAGGCACAGAGGATGTCGCAGGCATTGTGGGCTTCGCTGCGGCTGCGGAGCTCATGAAGCAGAAGGATATTACGCATATGGCGGACCTGCGAGACCGTCTGATAACAAAGGTCATCAAGGAGGTTCCGAAAGTAAAGTTGAACGGCCATCCGAAACAGAGGCTCTGCAATAATGCGAATTTCACCTTTGCAGGCATCGAAGGCGAGGCGCTTCTCCTGAGATTGGACTTGCAGGGGATAGCCGTATCGACGGGCTCTGCTTGTTCGTCGCATAGTCTTCAGCCGAGCCATGTGCTGCTTGCAATAGGTTTGAAACCCGAGGAATCTCATGGCAGCCTGAGGCTGACTGTCGGTCCGGAGAACACGAAAGAGGATGTCGACTATGTCGTCTCCGCAATCAAGACGGAGGTTGCAGCATTGCGGGACATAAGCCCACTCTGGAGGAAATAGGGATGTATTCTGAGGAAGTGATGGAGCATTTCATGCATCCGCGGAATGTTGGGGAGATCCCTGATGCGGACGGCGTCGGCGAAGTCGGTAATCCGGCGTGCGGGGACCTGATGTGGATATACATCAAAGTCGCAAAAGATAAAATAAAGGACATAAAATTCAAGACTTTAGGCTGTGCTGCTGCTATCGCCACCAGCAGTAAGGTGACTGAACTCGCCAAGGGGATGACACTTGACGAGGCAATTAAACTCTCAAATAAGGAGATCGTGGACTCCCTCGGCGGCCTCCCTAAACCTAAGGTGCATTGTTCTCTTCTGGCGGTCGACGCACTGAAGGAGGCGGTCTACGCTTACCTGAAGAAGAACAAGAAAATAATCCCAACTGAATTGGAGAAGCATCACAAAAGGATCTCTACAGACAAGGGCGGCGCCGGCGGGAAGCACGCGCATCATGAGAAATGACGAAAGTCACATTAAGGATCACTGGAATGCATTGTTCGAACTGTGTTCTGTCGGTAACCAACTCACTGCGGAAGCTGTCGGGCGTACTTGACGCGAAAGTTAATTTAGGAACTGAGCGGGCTTTAGTCGAGTTCGATGAGTCGAAGGTCAGCATACCTGAAATGATTGTGGCCATAAAAGACCTCGGCTTCGATGCGAAGGTTTCGACTGAAGCAGACAAGTCGCGGGAAGACTTGGAGAAGAGCAAAGAATTCGAGGGGATGCGCAACACGCTCATCTTCAGTCTAATATTCGCTGTTCCAGCCGCTGCAATCGGCATGTTCCTGATGGATTCGGTTCCCTACTCCATATACTTGCTGTTCCTCCTGGCGACTCCCGTTCAGTTCATAGCCGGGGCCGCATTCTATCGAGGCGCATGGTCTGCATTAAAGAACCGGACCAGCAACATGGACACGCTCATCGCCTTAGGCACTTCAGCAGCGTATTTCTATAGTGCTGCAGTCATGCTCACTGACCCTATGGCCGACCAATACTTCGAGACTTCAGCAGTCCTAATAACTCTTGTCCTCGTCGGAAAATATCTTGAGGCGCGGGCTCGCGGCAAGACCAGCGAAGCCATAGTGAAACTGATGGACTTGAAACCTAAGACTGCCACGGTGCTCAGAGAGAATAAAGAAATCTCGGTCTCGGTAGATGATGTGGTGGTCGGAGACATCATCGTAGTGAAGCCCGGGGAAAGGATTCCGGTCGACGGCATCATCATCTCTGGCGGAAGCAGTGTCGATGAATCGATGGTGACTGGCGAAAGCCTGCCTGTGGAAAAATCTGAGGGCAGCAGTGTGATCGGTTCGACCATGAATGCGCACGGCAGCTTCAGTTTCGAAGCCAAGAGAGTCGGTGCCGACACAGTGCTTGCGCAGATAATACGGCTTGTGGAGGAGGCGCAAGGCTCCAAAGCCCCGATACAGCGGTTCGCAGATAGGGTCTCAAGTTATTTCGTTCCTGCTGTAGTCTCAATTGCATTGCTCTCGTTCATAGTATGGTACCTGCTCTTAGGCAAAGCCCTGGCGTTCGCCCTCATAATAGCGGTCTCAGTGCTTGTCATATCCTGTCCCTGCTCACTGGGTCTTGCGACGCCGACTGCTATCATCGTCGGCATAGGTCGCGGTGCAGGAGCCGGGATACTCATCAAGAGCGGCGAAGCATTAGAGTCCGCCCAGAAAGTCGACGCAGTCGTATTCGACAAGACCGGAACCTTGACGGTCGGAAAACCGAAGGTCACGGATTTCGTTGTCCTAAGCCCATTTACGGAAGAGGAGGCCCTCAGGCTCGCAGGCAGCATCGAGCAGGGCTCAGAGCACCCGCTCGCAGACGCCATAGTCGAACACGTGCGCAGGAAGAATGTCGTCATGGTTAAGGTCTCCGGCTTTGCGGCCTTACCGGGATTAGGCGTTTCCGCTAGCCTCGACGGAAAAGATGTTCTCCTAGGGAACAGAAGCCTCTTATCCAAGCAGAGTATCAGTGTCTTGGGCCTGGAAACGCAGCTTTCCTCTCTCGAGGACGAAGGTAAGACTGTTGTCGTACTATCTGTGGCGGGGAAGCCTGCCGCATTAATCTCTGTCGCCGATACTTTGAAGGATTCAGCCGCTCGCGCAGTTGCGGAGCTTAAGGATCTTGGATCAGAGATCTACCTGATGACTGGAGACAACGAGCGGACGGGGAAAGCGGTCGGCAGAGCTCTTGGTATCGAAAAAATATTCGCGCAGGTGTTGCCTGAGGATAAGGCGGCTCACGTCAAGAGACTGCAGTCCGAAGGCAGGAAAGTGGCGTTTGTCGGCGACGGCATAAACGATGCTCCAGCCCTCGCCCAAGCCGACGTCGGCATAGTCATGTCTTCGGGCACAGACGTTGCGATGGAGGCGGGCGGCATAGTCCTGATGCGAAACGATCCCGCAGACGTTCCTAAGGCTATTAGGTTGAGCAGGGCGACGATGGAGAAGATAAAACAGAACATGTTTTGGGCGCTAATATACAACACTCTCGGCATTCCTGTGGCTGCGGGTGTCTTTTTCCCTTACACTGGCTGGCTCCTTAATCCGATGATCGCAGCCGCAGCGATGGCGGGGAGCTCAGTTTCAGTAGTCACGAACTCGCTTCTGTTGAGATATAAGAAGATATAATCCCATCTTATTTACTGTTCATGAAGACCATCATAGCGTTGTCCGGTAAGATGGGGTCAGGAAAGACCGCAGCCAGTGACTTCATCCGCCAGAAGTACGGAGCCAAGCAGATGAGGTTCTCCCAGATACTCATGGACATCCTGACAAGGTTGCACCAGCCTGTTGAGCGATCAACGCTCCAAAACCTGGGGCATGCGCTCCGCACATGTGTCGGTGAAACAGTCGTCGTCGACGCCTTCAGAAAAGACCTTGAAGCTGAAGACGCAGAGATCATAGTAGTCGACGGCGTCCGCTATCCGAATGAAGTGGAGCTAGTTCGCAGTTTTCCGGGCAGCATCCTACTGTACTTGGACGCTCCCCAGCGCGTAAGATATGAGCGCTGCGTGAAAAGGGGTGAGAAAGGCGAAGCCAGCATCTTATTCTCCGAGTTCGCAGCATCAGAGAAGAAGGAGACTGAACGCCACTTGGATCAGATAAAGAAGCTAGCTGATTTCGTCATAGAAAATGAGGGCTCAATCGCCCAGCTCGAACAGAGAGTCGACGAAATACTGAAAGACGCAACAGCATGCGACTGAGCATCTCTCAGTTGTTCAGTTGGTTTAGTCGTTTGTTTATCTGGTTGTGGACTTCCTGTTTTTTTTCTTTGCTGAGCTGGAAGAGGAGTTTGAGTATCATCGCCTCTGAGATCGTGAATATGTAGTTTAGTTTGATGACGCTGTCTTTTATTGCGCCTTCTTCTTTCGTCAGCGGTATTCCCTGCATGTTTGGGTTGCTTGTTATTCCGGCGACGACGACGTTCCCCATTTCCTCAAACAGGACGACTGCGGGCCTCTTCTTCACTTCATAGGTGTCAGTGAACTGTATCTGTGCGAGCACTACGTCGCCTGCCTTAAGCATCCTCCCACCTTTCGTCTTCTTTGTTGTCCCACAGTTCCTTCATCTTCGGCTGCTGTATCCTATGGAGGAATTCGTCGTACTGGTTCCGGGCCTTCGCGTTCTTGGAGACTTCTATGAGGTGCGAGACCAGTTCATTGTACGTCTGCCTCGGGTGCTCTTTGATGTCTTTCAGGGCTTTCACTACTGATTTGTCCAGTTGTATAGTAGTCATGTCATCCATTATATGTCACCTATAACTAACATATAACTGGTTATATATAAATACTGACAGAGACAGTCTAAGAAGTGCTCAGCGCGCAGTTAAACAAAAGTGCATTTGTGCGTAGTCGTCAGACCTGTCGAGTCTCGCAGACGAAGATGAGCGAGACCAGCAGGTCTTGACTCAGACAAGATGCTGTGGCATCTTGCTGATAGCACTCTGGCGCGAGCGCAAAACTGCTTGCAGTTTTGGCTCCCAAGACGAAGTCTTGCTGAGCCTACAGTGTAGGCACAGAGCGTAGTTTGTGCAGATTCATCGAGCAGTAGCGAAGATGGATCACTGGCGTGAGCGCAAAACTGCTGTGCAGTTTTGGCTCCCAAGACGAAGTCTTGCGGAACCGACAGTGGCGGTTCCTGTTCATCAGCAGCTACCCTTGTCATCATCGGTCAGCCTGGGTCGGTGTCATCATCTGAACGATGATTATATAGAGTTTTCGGGTATTTATCCGGCGTCCTGTGTTCCGCCGCGTAGTTCAGTCTGGATCTCTGTGCTCAGTTCCTTGAGTTTTTCTGTGAGCTTCTTCTCCTGTTTTTCGAGCATTCCCACGCGGGTGGTCATCAGTTCCTTGTTTTCTTTCAGCTTCTTTTCGCTGTCTTCTTTCGTCGTTTCGATGAGTATGGGGCCGACGGCTTCGTATACTTTCGGTTTTCCGGCTTTTTCCAGTGCTGTGAGCGCGGCGTCGATGTCTGCCGACTGCAGAGTCATCTGCTGTTTCTGCATCATCACGGCCTGCAGCTGATTTTGCAGGGTCTGGAATTGGTTTATCTTGTCCTGAATCTGTCTTGGTACTTCCATCTTATTCCTCTTTAGTTAATGTAAGGCACATGTCCGCCCACCGCAGGTATGTGTTCATGGAGGCCCGCAATGCAGTCAAGTCTTCGGCCTCTATTTCAAGTGTGAGTGCGTTGTTTTGGTAGCTCATGGTCACAACCGATCTGCGCAGCATGTCTCCTGCCGTCTCCGCTTCGATGGCCTTGCAGCAGACTTCAGCGGCTTCCGCAGGCAGTTTTATCCTCACGATGAGGCGACTTATCTTGCGAGAACCGTTTTTGTGGTCGGTGGCCTCTTTTTGAACCATATGTTCGATCTCTTCTCTTTGCACTTGGTGCACTTGAGCCGATGTTTCATCAGGTAGTCGTATTCGACTTCTGAACCGCATTCTATGCATACGTAAGTCATCTTATTTGCCTCTTGATATTGAGCTGTATGCTCCGCCCGTGAATTTTATGCCGCAGCTGTTGCATTCCCATATGCCTGCAGCCGCTCTCTTCAGCTTTTTGCTGCAGTCAGGGCACATGCTCTCTTTCTTGAGGTCTTCTACCTGCCTCATCTCGTCTCTGATCTTGCGGCCGATCCTTGTCTGGTATCGTCCGAGGCTTCCTACCTTCTTCGTGTGACTATACATTTTTCTCCTCTAAGGATAATTGATTTCACCAATAAATATGCTGGCTTTAGCACGCGTTTATGGGCTTTATGCCCATCGCTTTCAGCAGTTCGTTGCTTCCTACTGCGGGCAGGCAGATGACATAGTCTGCGCCTGCCCTGCGCATCTTGCTGCTGGAGCCGCTTTCGTTGGCTCTGACGTATATCTTTATGTTGGGGTTCAGTTCCTTTGCAGTCAGGATCGTGTAGACTGCGTCAGCGTCAGCGTCCAAGGCGATTATTATCGCTTTTGCGTCTCGGATGCCTGCAGACTCGAGGACGGGTGCGTGCGTCGAATCCCCGTGCACGCCTATGTACTCTCCTTGAATTATCTCATTGTACTTTTGCTCGTCTTTGTCGACTATCACAAGGTTCTCGCTCCCGAAGCCTTTGGCTATCAGCATGCCTATGTCGCCGTAGCCGCATAGTATCACGTGGTCTTTCATCTTATTCAATCTCTCAGTCATCCTCCGCACTTTCAGCATGTCCCATAAACTTACCTCGATGAAGCTGCTGACTAATGCGCTCACGAGGTAGAAAAGGAGAGTTAAGCCGGTGAGGATGATGAATATCGTGAATACTCGGGAGTCGGGCGTCGTCGGATGGATGTCGCCGTACCCGACGCTGCTCATCGTAACGACTGTGAAGTAGAGGGCGTCTAGGGGCGTCAGTTTTTCGAGCATCATGTAGCCAACTGTGCCCGTTACCATCACTATCAGGATGGCTATTAGCGCATAGATGAGGTTCTTGGTCCGGTTGCTCATCATATTAAGGTGTGAGGCGATGCCGATCTCGCGGGAACAGTACGACTTCTCGTATCGGCAGATCAAGAAGCTGCATCATGACCCGATCGATGCCGAGGCCGAAGCCGCCGTGCGGCGGCATCCCGTAGTTGAAGGCCTGCAGGTAGAACCCGAAGCTTGCAGGATCAAGATTAAAGTATCTTATCCTCTCTTCCAGCAGCTTTGGGTCGTGTATCCGTTGTCCGCCAGATGAGACTTCGACGCCCTTGTAGCCGAGGTCAAAAGCCCGAGAGTATTTTTCGTCGTAAGGCATCGTATAGAATGGCTTTATCCTCAGTGGGAACCTTGTTATGAAATACAGTTGTGAATCATATTCTTTCTCCATGATATCACCGAGCAGTTTCTCGGATTCCGTGTCGAGGTCCTCGCCCCACGGAATCTTTTTGCCGTTCTTTTCAAGGAGCTTTAAAACTTCGTCGTAGCTTACTTCATCGATCTTCTTTGGGACAGTAACCTCTTTTTTGAGGATCCCAAGCTCCTTTTTGCATTCTGCTGCTCCGGATATCATAGAAAGAGTGAGGCCCTCTAAGACTCTCATGATGTCTTCCTCGCCGTCTATGAACGCCATTTCGCAGTCGAATGCCGTTACCTCGTTCAGGTGGCGCCGGGTGTCGTGTTCCTCGGCCCGAAAGTAAGTCGTAAGCTCGCAGACTCGGTCGAGGCCTGTTGCCATCATCATCTGCTTGTAGAGTTGCGGCGACTGCGCGAGAAAAGCTTCCTTGTCGAAGTAGGATATCGGGAACAGTTCGGTGCCGCCTTCTGAGGCACTAGATATTATCTTCGGCGAGTTTATGCCGATGAAGCCGTTCTTCGCGAGATAGTCTCTGCCGGCCTCAATTATCCTGCTGCGTAGCTTGAATATTGCGGACACCTCAGGCTTCCGAACGTCCATGAATCTATTATTCAGTCGCGTATCCATGTCCGCTTCCACTTTCCCTGTGACGTCGAGGGGCAGCGGCGACTTGGCGCAGCTTATGACTTTGATGTTATCGGGCTTTACTTCGACGCCGCCCGGAGCCATCTTGGCTGCGACGACGACGCCGGAAACTTCGACTACGGACTCTCTGCTTACGTGGCTTATGTCTGAGAGCACCTGCTCAGAAGTTGCGCCGGCTTTTGCCGTAATCTGGATGAATCCTTCCCTGTCTCTGAGGATGAGGAACTTGAGTTTACCCATGTCTCTTACTTCATGCACCCAGCCGGCTACAGTCACCTTCGCACCGTCCATCAGGGGGGTTATGTCTGTTGAGTAGTTGGAGCGCATTTTCGTTCTCTTTTATTCGAAGGATATCTCGACATGGCTCTCTGTCAGCGATGCTATGAGCCGTTCTATCTCCTCTACGGTCATACGCAGCTTCTTCTTGTCGTTCGCACTTATCTTGACCCGCTGCACGCAGCTGCCATCGGGTTTGTAGACTACGTTCACGGAAATCATGTGTGCGGGGGCTACGAAGTCGTGTATCGTCTCCTGCAGGTTGCCTGAGCTTATCACCCGCACCGGTTTCCCGAGGTCCTTGGACAGCTGGCGTATGTGGTCACCGCCTTTTCCTATGATCTTTCCGATATTCTCCTTTTGTGTTAGTATGATTATGAAGTTCTTTGTGTCTATCGCCCGGTCGAAGCCTATCTCTTCTTCGCCCATCTTGTATAGTATCTTCGACAGCTCAACGTCCAGTTCCGTTATCTTCCCCTCTTTGAGCCTTTCTTCGCATACGCTGCATAATACGCCCGTTTTTGCGCATATTTCGCATATTGGCAGTTTCATTTCCACTCCATCTTTGTTCTTGGGCAGTCAGGCTAGCCTTTATTCAGGGTTATCTCTATCGATGAGACCTTCACCGGACCCTCCTCTCCCTGCAGCTCCTCTGTTGCTATGACTATCTCTTTGACTGTGGCTGTCTGCACGAACCGGTGTCTAACGACTTCTGCAACGTCCACTGCTCTGCTTATGGCCTTACCTCTTGCCTTGATCACCACTTCGCTCTCTCCGTTATTGAATTGTGTCACAACCGCTAGGACGTAGCTCATTATTCCCTTCTTTCCTATGAACACCACGTTGTCGTCTCTTGCTTCAGTCATAAGTCACCTCACTCGTGTATCCTTATTATGCCTGCTGGGCAAGTGCTCTCGCAAGCCCTGCATATGACGCAGCTTTCTGTGTCGCCGATAAGTTTCGCGCTCCCGGCATCGATCGCATAAAGCGACACAGGACAGGCGTTCACGCATGCACCGCATGCTATGCACCCTTCGCTGTCGATCTCTATCTTCACCATATCATGCTCCTCGTTAGTTCTCTGAAGACTCTTCGCCGATCAGGTTTTCGCGCTTAACTGGGATGATGGAACTCTCTCTTGTTCTCGACTTCGTCTTTTATCAGCAGTACGAATAGCTGGTATTTGCTCTCCCCCTTAAGCTCTTCGACGATCTTGTCTGCGATGACCTTCGCAGGGTCGGGGAGGTTCTTCACCCTCGCGTGCATGTCATCGAAGCTCTTGAAATGCTCTATCTCCCTCTCCCGGAGTATGTCGTCACGATGCCGTTTGCCTATCCGGGGTAGGATCTCAAGCTTGTGGAGCCGGGTGCTTATTGTTCCGGCAGTATTGTAGAACTCGACGAATTTCTCCCCCTGCTCTTTCACGACGTCCACGAGGATTATCCCAAGCTCAGTCTTCGCCGTCGGAGTAAGCCAATCGTACTTTATCCTCCGCTCTATGTGGTCTACTTTGTCTCTGACATTCTCGCCGATATAGACCCGTTCGCCCGACTCGAGCGTTACGCCGGTCTTCGGCACAACCTCAAGCAACGAAAAAAATTTCTCTCCAATTGCTTGGGCAATTGGTTTGCGCTTGTGCGGAGGAACGTCGGATTTACCTCTAGGTAAGAAATCAAGTATTCTGACATAGTCGTCTTTATTCATGCCCCACCACCCTAGTGTATTCAGCGATACTGGGCCACTATTTCCAGTATCCGTTTAATGTCTTCCTCACCGTACTTGAATCTTTCCTTTGCGAATATCGCGCGAACGTCATCGACTTCCTGCGGCAAAAAGTCGCATATCTTCACTATCTGCTCGTCCGTTAGGCTGAGCGCTAGCTCGTTTATCTCCTTTTTTAGTTTCGCAGCGTCTTTGTGGCCGAGCTTCGCATATTTTCTTGCGTGCTCCAGAGCCCTCTTCTGCTCATATGGGAGCTCGCTCGTTGCCTTGGCGTATCTTTTCTCCTTATCTTCGAGTATGTCCCTGACTTCTGAGAGGGTGACGTATTTTTCGTTTATGACCTTCATTCTGCTTTAAACCTCTGGAATTTATGGTGGATTAAATATGGGTTTTTGCTTTTAAATCAGAAAACCGAGACAAAATCAGGCTTTCAGGGCGTTAAGGTGTTCGGGGGCCACTAGAATGTCCTTCTTCTTGTTTCCGTCGCGTATAGCAACGTGGTAGCATCTGCCCTGTTTGCTCATCACCTTCCCGCTTTTTCCATTGAATCTGGGGTGCGGTATGGCCTGGAAAGAGGGGTTGATGGATATTGAAACGGTCTCGCCTTCCGTGAACTTCTGCAGATACCTGCTTATCTTGATCTTTCCGCGCTCCCTTGGCTTGACCCGCAGGTTTCGCGTCCTCCTCCTGTATCCGTGTGAGCCCTTCATTTTTCCTTTAAGTATCCTCTTAAATACAGCACTTTCAGGTTTATAAACCCGTCAGGGGCGGCAGATTATACTGCGTTGACGATTGCCGTTATTCTTCCTGTGCTTGATCCTGCGGTCGTTCCGTAGGGTATGTAAGCTTTGATTCCCATGGCAAAAGAGTTTCCTGGCACTAGCTTGCCGTCGGTCGTTGTCCATGCGTAGTTGATGTTGGCGCATTTGTGGAATGGCTTGTCTGCGTTCCACTTGGAGAAGAACACCATGTTGCAGTTTGAGCTGACTGCGACGCAGAGGCCGGCGAGTGGGCCTGCCGTTATGTCAGTGTATCCAAAGGTGCCGTCTCCGAGGTTCGTCAGCGAGAAGGAATCGTAGTTCGCTGGAACGTTAAAGTTGGTGCTGCCAGTCACAGTCTTCGTGTGAGCGACTTTGCCTATGTATATGGTCGCGCCGGTGTGGCAGGCCGATACTTTGTTTATCATCCAGAAGTATTCGCCGCTTGCGTTGTGGAATCTGCCGTACCTGTATGCTGACTGGTTCGGCGGCATGTTTCCTGCGATGTCCTTAATGTAGTATAGTATCTGTGTTTCATTGTATTCCAGGAGATTTATCGCCCAATATGATGTGTTCGTCGACCTCCTGGAAAGGACAACGAAATTTCCTGCGTTTTGTATGCTCGGGTTTCCTGTACCGAATGGTCTGCTCGCGGGATATGTTGCGTTGAACCATACGTGGGTTATGTTCGCGGATCCTATGTTCTCTATTTGGATTGCGGAGTAGCCGTTGGCTTCTTTGGTGCTGTCTGCGACGCTGCCGGGGTTAACCGCACCCCAGGAGAATGTGGCCGGCGTTACGTCGACCATTATCTTTGAGGAGACGTTGACCGTTATGGTCGCAGATTCGCTGTCATTCACAGTAAGGTTTCCGCCCAGCTGAGCGCTGACAGAAACAAAGCTCGCACTCAAAAATAGGATTAGTCCTACAACCCCTACCAACCTTTTCAACCAATTCACCCCTTATAATCTTTCTCGAATACGTATGTTCTTATGCAAACATATCGAGATATCCTTATAATATCTAGGGTAGGGCGGATATAAATACCGAAAGATCAGTAGCCTATTTCTTCAGCGATATCGTCACAGCGTTCTCCTCTATGTCCCACGTCTTCGTAAAGCCGGTTCCTTTTTCGAAAGATATTCTGCTGCGCGTCTCCTTCTCTATCTGGTTCTTGTTGTCTTTCACGTACTTTAAGAAGTCCGTCTCGCAGGATATGCACACGTCCACGACATCAAGCTCAGCGAGCGCAAGTTCTTTTCTCATCGCCTGTATCCTGCGGATGACTTCGCGCGCCATCGCCTCAGACATGAGCGCCTGGTCGAGTTTCGTCTCGATGTAGACGACGCCTCCGCTAAATTCTTCGGCTACGATGTTCTCAGGAAGGGCGCTCTCGAATATGAGGTCATCAGCTGTCAGGGAAAAGCCTCCTATCATGTAGCTTCCGTCCTTCTCCATCATCTTCTTGACTTTCGCCGCGTCATCTTTGGCGAGCGCAGCCTTTATCTTTCCGATGGCTCCCTTCGCTTTCGGTCCGAGGACTGCGAAGTTGACTTTCATGGCGGTCTTCGTCGGAACGTCTTCTATTCTCAGCTCTTTTGCGTTCGATGCCTTCAGTATGAGGTCAGTTACTCGTTCTATCGACAGCTTCTCTTTCGGGGCGACGATGACTTTCGATATCGGCCAGCGGAGCTTGATCTTCGCCTTCTGGCGTGCTGCTGCGACGCACTCGGATATCTCCTGCGCTGCAGCCATCTCCTCCTCAAGTTCCGCATCTATCAATCTTTCGTCGGCTTTCGGCCAAGTAAGTAGGTGTACACTCCGCTTGCCCGTGAGATCGCGGTAGACATGCTCAGAGTAGTGGGGCGCAACCGGGGCCATCATGAGCGATAGGCCGTAGAGTACGTCGTAGAGCGTGTGGTAGACTGCCATCTTTCTGGGGTCGTCTTTCTCTATCCACACACGGTCTCTGATGAGTTTGATGTACCAGCGGCTCAATTCAAGATAAAGGTCGTACATGTGCCTACATGCGTCGTTCAGCCGCAGTTCTTCGAGCGCGAGAGTAACTTCCTTAAGCGTCGTATTGTATCTTGACAATAGCCAGATATCCTCGCTCTCCAGCTGGACAGGATGCTTTTTTTCCGGCTCGAAGCCATCGATGTCCATGTAGGTCTTCGCGAACGAGTATGTGTTCCACATGATGTTGAAGAACTTGTCTATGGTCTCAACGCCCTCCCAACTGAATCTGAGGTCCTCGTGGAGTGCCGCAGCCCACAGCATATAGAATCTCAGAACGTCTGCTCCGTGTTTCTTTATGACGTCTTCGGGGTCTATGACGTTGCCAAGTGATTTGCTCATCTTCCTGCCTTCTGAGTCGAGCGTGAATCCGTGGTACAGGACTTTCTTGTATGGTGCGCGGTCGAATGCTATGACTCCGCAGACCAGCAGAGAATAGAACCAGCCGCGTGTCTGGTCGCTTCCTTCGGTTATGAAGTCTGCAGGGAATAGTTCGAACATGTTCGTCTTTGCCGGGTAGTGGAGGTTCGCCCACGACGCTGAGCCTGAGTCCAGCCACACGTCCATGACGTGCTTCACGCGGACCATCCCTTTGCCGCACGAGCACTTTAGTCTCACGGCATCTATTGCTGGCCTGTGAAGGTCTAGGTTCTCGAGGTCCAGTTTCTTAACTGATTTTTCAGCTAGCTCGGATATTGAGCCTATGACCTCCATCTTTCCGCAGGTGCAACGCCACACCGGCAGCGGAGTGTTCCAGTATCGTTGCCTTGAGATGCACCAGTCCTTCGCCTCAGTCAGCCAGTTCTCGAATCTGCCTGAGCCTATCCAGTCCGGTATCCAGACTATCTCCCTGTTTTTTTCCAGTAATTTGTCCCTGATCTTTGACACTGCCAGGAACCATTGTTTCGTGGACCTCAGCAGGAGCGGGGTCTTGCAGCGCCAGCAGTGGGGGTAAGAATGCGTTATCTTCTCTTCCCTTAGGAGCCTGCCTGTTTCCTTGAGGCTTTCTATGATGGGCCTGTTCGCGTCCCTGATATACACGCCGCGATAGGGCTCCATCGTGAAGAGCCCGGAATCGTCGACCGGCGAAAGCATGACAAGGTCGTTCTTCTTTCCAACGGAAGCGTCTTCTTCGCCGTGGCCTGGGGCTATGTGCACGCAGCCGCTACCTTCCTCTAAGTGGACTAAGTCAGCTGCCATCACCACTCTTCGTTTAACGCCCTTCTGCAATGGAATGTCGAGGATAGGCAGGTACTCCATGTCTTTTAGCTTGCTGCCTGAGAACTCCTCAAGCACCTGAGCGTCTTCCCCTAAGACAGAGAGTCTTTCCTTAGCAAGTATTATCGTCTTATCTCCTGCTTTTGCTCGAACATAAATATAATCCGGGTGTACTGCTATCCCAGTGTTCGCCGGCAGCGTCCAGGGCGTAGTCGTCCAGATGAGTATGTATTCTTCCTTATCTTTGATCTTTGCTTTGACGTAGATCGAGTCGTCGGTCACGTTCCTGTATTCGTCTTTGACTTCATAGCCTGACATTGCGGTCTCGCAGCGGGGGCACCAGTGTATGACCTGTTCGGACTCGTAGAGGAGCTTCTTTTCGTGAGCCTTCTTTATGCCGAACCAGACGCTTTCCATATACTGGCGGTCGAGGGTCATGTAGGGATCATCCCAATCCAGCCACACCCCCAGCCTTTTGAGTTGCTGCGTCATGTGGTTCATGTTCCTGAGCGCAAACTTCTTGCATTCAGAAACGAAGTTGTCGATGCCGTATTCTTCGATCTCTTTCTTGCTTCTGCTTTCAAGGATCGTCTCCTCGACTTTCACTTCTATCGGCAGTCCATGCATGTCCCATCCTGCGCGCCGCAGGATGTCGTAGCCTTCCATGGTCTTGTATCGAATGTACGCATCCTTGATGGTGTGATTCCAGGCGTGGCCGATGTGCGCGTGCCCTGAAGTGAACGGCGGCCCCTGGCAGAAATAGAATTTTTTCGCACCTTTCTTCGAATCGCAGACTTCGTTGAAGATGGAATTTTTTTCCCAGTATTTTTGGACTTCTTCCTCTGTCTTAGGAAGGTCGAGCCTCTTCGTCATTTTCTCAAGAAAACACTAATAACTTAGCCTTTCATTATTAAATCCTGCGGCTCAAATATATTGTATCATGGAACTGCCGTGGACTGAGAAATACAGGCCCAAGAAGCTTGACGATATCGTGGGGCAGGACGCGATCGTCGATCGTCTGAAGGCGTACGTTTCAGAGAAGTCTCTTCCTAATCTGTTGTTCGCCGGTCCCGCAGGCTGCGGTAAGACGACTGCTGCCCTCTGCCTTGCGCGGGAACTCTTCGGCGAACACCTAGGTAATCTCCTGGAACTGAACGCGTCGGATGAGCGCGGCATCGATGTCGTCCGCGGCAAGATAAAAGACTTCGCGCGGACGAGGCCGATGGGCGGCGACTTCAAGATAATCTTCCTGGACGAGGCCGATGCCCTGACTCCTGAAGCTCAGAACGCGATGCGCCGGACGATGGAGACCTACACTCAGATATGCCGATTCATCCTCTCATGCAACTACTCCTCCAAGATCATCGAGCCCCTTCAGTCTCGCTGTTCGCTGTTCAGGTTCAAGAAGGTCGGAAAAGACGCCATAAAGAAGAGGATCGAGGGAATCCTCGCGGCCGAGAACGTACAGCACACGGACGCCGGCTTGGATGCGATACTCTACGTCTCAGAAGGTGACATCCGGCATGCCATCAATCTCCTGCAGTCTGCGGCAGCCTTCGGGAAAGTGGATGAAGAAAGCGTCTATTCGATAGCGTCTCAAGCCCGCCCGGAGGACATTCGCACGCTTCTAACTCTCGCGCTCGAAGGCAAATTTTTGGACGCCAGAAACCTCCTTGATCGCCTTCTCATGGTCTACGGCATGTCTGGCGAAGACATACTTTTGCAGATGAACCGGGAAGCCATGAACCTCTCTGAAGAAGGCGAGATAAAAGTGGGTATCATCGACCTCGTCGGCAACGCGAATTTTGCGCTCGTCGAAGGCGCGAACGAAAGGATTCAGCTTGAAGCGCTTCTGGCGCGAGTGATGAGACTCAAGAAATAAGATGGCCTTTGACGACAGCAGTGATCCTGTGGAAAACGATGACTCTCCTATTGAAGTCGGCGAAGAGGCCATCAAGAAACTGGATGAGGAGATCATAGCAGCTGAAGAGAATGAAGTATCATTCTTCCTCGTGTGCCCGAATTGCGGCGGCAGAGACCTTGGTTCCGTTCCATCGGAAGTCGACGCTGCGGCTTCGATCCTAGCTCCCTGGGAGAACCGGCACTTCTGCCATATTTGCGGCTTTGATGGTGTTCCACTCTTGTTCGACGACGAGGAAGTTTATCAGAAGTTCCGCGAGTCGCGGGGCGCAGGGCATTTAACTGCATGATGTGTGATAATTAACTGTCTATGGTTCAGAAGCTTTTCGGTACTTCAGGCGTCAGGAGACTTGCTGATGAATTGACTGATGAGTTCGTCAGTAAGCTCGCGTTCTCTCTTGCAACGTATACCGACGACTCGGCCATTGCCGTTGGCAGGGATACGCGGCCTTCATCTAAGCGGCTTTCATTGTCGTTTATGTCCGCGCTCACTCGAGTCGGAAAGGATGTCATCGACCTAGGTATTGCGACCACGCCGACTGTTGGGATGGCGACCGAAGACTACGGCACAGGAATAGTCGTCACAGCATCCCATAATCCTCCTGAGTGGAACGGCTTCAAGTTCTGGGCGGACGGTCGCGCATATTCTCCTGCGCAGGAGCGGTCAATAGAGAAAATATTCTACTCCGGCAACTTCGCAGGATTAAGCCGGAAACCGGGCAGCGTCCGCAAAGAGGATTATGCGGAAAAGCACATCAAGAGAATCATCGGTAAACTGGGGAAAGTCAAGAAACCGGTGAAGGTCCTACTCGACTGCGCCAACGGCGCAGGAACACTTATCACCCCAATTCTCCTGAAGAGGATGGGCTGTGAAGTTATTGCGATCAATACTGAGATGGACGGCAGGTTCGCCCATGGGCTGGAGCCTACTGCCAAGAATCTTGAGGAAACATGTAGGTTCGTGAAAGAGAACGATGCCGACGTCGGCGTCGTCCTTGACGGTGATGCGGACCGTTCTGCGGCCATCGGCGCGGACGGCAGACTCATCGATTGGGATGATTTTTTGGCGGTGCTCGCATACGGAAAGAAGAAGGTCGTGACCACAGTCGACGCCTCCATGAGAATAGATGATGTCTGCTCCGAGGTCATTAGGACGCCGATAGGCGACGTTGCGGTGGCGGACGCGATCTGCAAGTTCGGCGCCGACTTCGGCGGAGAACCGTCGGGTTCCATGATCTTCCCTGACGTGCACTTGTTCCCGGATGGTCCGCTAGCGGCGGCAGTCATCGCGAAGATGGTGTCAGAAGGCAGGTTCTATGAGACTCTCGAAAAAATAAAGAAGTATCCTGTGGAGCGATTGAAGATCTTTTACATGAGGGGCGTGGACTCGTCTGAGCTCATGGAGAAGATCAGGCCGAAGATCTTGAAGGAGTTCGGCGATGATGTTAAGGAAGTGACTGAAGTGGATGGTGTGAGGATCTCTCTGTCTGGCGGCTGGTTCCTTGTGCGTCCCTCAGGAACGGAACCCTGCATCAGGATCACCGCTGAAGCGAAAACCAAGAAGAAGCTATCTGAGATAGTCGAACGAAGCAAAAGATGCGTTGACGCAGTCATCTAGATGTCGCATAATACTTCTGCGGTCCAGATGTCGCCGACTTTCGCAACTTTCAGTTCGTGATACGTTACTGCTTTTATCTCGGCTTTGACTCTGTGTTTGTCTGGGTTGTATAATTCGCCTGAAAGCTGCGCGCGAAGTGAATAACCCATCTTATCTTTTATCGCAACTTCAGTTTCTTTGATGAGCAGTGTTTCTGTCTCGAATCTGAAGATGATCTCTGAGAGAAAATCGTGGAGTAGTCGTCCGAGGTCGTCTGCTTCCAGGTTTATTTCCTCATTAAAGTCGCCTGCGAGCGTCTTCGGGTCGGCTATGGATGATGATAGGGCTTTTGCCGCATTCTGGAAGCATTCGTCCAGGCTCTTGCCGTAGGCTCGGAATCTGAGGTCCGCAGTATGCGGTAAGAACTCGTATTCTGCTCGCTTCATTTTTGTTTAGAAGAAGCTTCAGAGGTCCTTGTCTGCTACGTCCAGGACCTTCGTCTTCAGCTGCGCCTTTCCTCCTCTGGGTTCTGCAAGAATCCTCTCGCAGACTAGGCATTTCACGGTCATTGCGGCTGAATCGAATATTACTTGTTCGTTTCCGCAGTCGTCGCATTTGACTCTGAGGAATCTGCTTTTTGTTTCCGTCATTTTACTTTATCTCCGCCTTCTTCTTTGTTCTGGAGGCGTATGCTTTCGGATGCTTTTTCTTGCATTTCTTGCATGCGAGTATTGCTACGGGCCGCTTCCCTACTTTGTAGACCTGCTTCTTCGGCGTTCTCGGAGAACCTCCGTATCCTTTTTTGACGCGGATGAATTTTCTGGTACCCATGGTCGTGGTTCGGGCCTTTCCCTTCCGTTCGAGCTTTACGTCATGTTCCGTGTGCACCTTGCAGAACGGACAATACGTCTTCATAACTTCAGGTAATTTCATTTTCTAGTATGGTGAGATAATATACTATTATTTGGTTAATAAAAGTCAGCCGTGTTTCGCAACCTTGATGCGCATGAGGTCGGCTGCTACATAGGATTCGGGGAATACTTTTCTGGCTTCGTCTTCAAGTATCTTTGCGTCCGGGTACCTTTGGCTTATGTGCGTCAGATACAGTTTTTTGACGCCCGCCTTCTTTGCGACTTCCGCAGCCTGCGTCGTCGTCGAATGACAGGCTTTCTGGACATTCTCGACATCCTCATTGGAGAATGTGCCGTCGTGTATGAGTATGTCTGCGTTCTTTGCGAGCTCCGTTACGGAATCGCAGACGCGTGTGTCGCCGGAGTAGACTATCTTTCTGCCGGGTATCGGTTCAGACAGCACCTGCTCTGGAGTTATCCTCTTTCCGTTCACTTCCACTGTCTCCCCATCCTGTAGTTTCGAGAATAGTCGGCCTTCCGGGACTCCGAGGTCAAGGGCTTTCTGTTTCAGGAATCTCCTTTTTAGCTTCTCCTCAAAGCAGTAGGCGACGCTGTTTTTGGTGTGATCGGTCCGCGCGCAGCTTATAGTATAGCGTTCGCCTTCTTTGATGATCCCGGGCGCGATCTCGTGTACTTCGACCCTCATACAATCCATCTGGAACGTTCCGACCGAAAGGAGATGGTCGATGGTCGCTTTCGTGCCTTCCGGGCCGTAGATGTGCAGCGGCTCTTTCCTCTCCAAAAAGTCCATGCTCTGGATCATTCCGCCGAGGCCGAGGAAGTGGTCTGCATGCAGGTGCGTCAGAAAGACGTTGTCTATGCGCATGAAATTGATGTCTGCGAACCTCATCTGCCGCTGGGTGCCTTCGCCGCAGTCGAAGAGGAACTGTTCTCCGAGGTAGTCTATGAGGATGCTTGAAAGACCCCGCTCCCTGGTCGGGACGCAGCCGGATGTGCCGAGGAATACTATCTCCACAGAATAGATTAGGGATTTCGGCATAAAGAATTTAAATACGTGCGCGATATAATCTAGTTGTATGGCTGAGCCGAAGATAATCGTCTGGGACATTGACGGCGTACTGATAGCCGCCGGCAGATCCTACAGGCAGACCATAATCAATACTACGCAATACTATTTCGCAGACCTCATCGGATTCCCGCTGACAGATAAGCTGCTGTCATGGGAGGACACCCAAAGTTTTAAGCTCGCAGGAGGCTTCAATGACGACTGGGAGCTCACATACTCTGCGATATTGTGCTACCTCGCAAAACTCATATCTGAATCGAAAGCTTCTGTGCAGGGTCCTTATGTTCCACCCGGCGACCTTGACGGCCTGAGCTCGAAGCTTAAGGCATTCGGCCGAACCTGCGGCAGCTGTGCGCTCAAGCTCAACATACAGCAGATAACATCTAAGGCGGCTGCTGCCGGCGGCGGGATGGCGGGCGTCGAAAAGGTCTTAATCCAGATGTTCGGCGACTCAGTCGCAAAGGCGAAGGTCGTTTGGTTCCCTGCGCTCATAAAGCAGGTCTTTGAGGAGATGTACTTGGGCAGTAAGCTGTTCTCCAAGAAGTATGGTATTTCGTCGACATTCTATTCTGGCGAAGGGCTCATCTCTAAGGAGGATGCTCTCGCAGACATCGGGACGCTGCTTGAGCTGCGCAAGAAGTATTATTTCGGCGTCGCCACCGGCAGAGAACGTTTCGAAGCCGAATTCAGTCTTCGCGCGCACGGTTTCTCCCGCCTTTTTCCGTCGGAATTGATCGTCTCATTGGGCGACACGGCCGAGAAGAAGCCTTCTCCGCAGCCGCTCCTTGAGTGCAGGAAACGCATCTGCCATAAATATACTCTGCCTGCGGATACTCCTGCGATGTACATCGGAGATTCGATAGATGACTTCGCGGCCGCAAAAGCTGCAGGCTTCCTGTTTGTTGCAGTGGTCGGCGGCGTGCCTGACCCGGCGGCGAGGGAGCGTATGCGGGCAATGTTCCACGACAAGATGGCCGACCTCATAGTCGACGAAATAGAAGAACTTCCACTGTATATGTGAAAAACATCAACGTAGACTGGCATAAGAAGAACCGGATGCCGAAGAATCCTTCGCTCGAGGAGAGGATAAAGTGGCATCGCGAGCACATCAAATACTGCTGCTGCATGCCTATTCCCCCAAAGCTCGCAGAAGAGATGAAAAGGCTGGCTACTTGAATCTTTTTCCGACAGAGTTCTTGTGTGCTGGGAATCCTTCCGTGTCCGCAAGCTTTGCGATCGTTTCGCAGAGGCTGCCTAAGCCTTTTTCAGTAATCTTCTGTATGCTCGTCGTCTTCAGGAAGTCTCGGACAGAGAGCGGTGATGCGAATCTTGCGGCGCCTGCTGTGGGCAGAACATGATTTCCTCCTGAACAATAGTCTCCGGCCGCGACCGGCGAATAGGCTCCGACGAACACTGCGCCGGCGTTCCTTATCTTTTCCGCGGCTTTTTCCGGGTCAGCTGTTAAGACCTCCAAGTGTTCTGGAGCATACTGGTTCGCGAAGTCGACTGATTCTTTCAGGCTTTTGGTGAGTATGAAGGTTGCGTGCTCTAAGCTTTGCTCAGCAGTCTTTTTGGTCTTCAGGGATGATAGCTGCCTGCTTATCTCCTTCCTGGTTTTTCTGACGGCCTTCTCTGAATTCGTCACGACGACGCATCTGGCGTTCGGGTCATGTTCGGCTTGTGCGAGGACGTCGGCTGCTATCAATTTCATGTCAGTTGAGTCGTCTGCTAGGATAAGCACCTCAGATGGTCCTGCAGGCATATCTATTCCAACCTTTCCAAATGCAAGCATCTTTGCAGCCATCACGTAGACGTTGCCTGGTCCAACGATTTTATCGACTTTCTGGATCGTTTCAGTCCCGTATGTGAGCGCTGCTACCGCCTGCGCACCTCCCATCCGATAGACTTCGTCGACGCCGCAGATGCCTGCTGCTGCGAGTATTGCGTCCGATATCGGCGGCGGAGATGCGACAACGACCCTCCGTACGCCGGCAGCCTTCGCAGGAATACAATTCATGAGGACAGTCGAAGCGTAAGATGCTCTCCCGCCTGGAACATAGCAGCCTACGGAATCTATCGGAGCCGTCTTTTCGCCGACTGATACGCCCTCCTCGATGCGAACATTCCATCTCTTATCGATACGCTTCATCTGTTCGGAATGGAACCTGCCGATATTCCTGTGAGCATGCTTCAGTGCGGAAAGAAGTTCGCGGTCGACTCTCTTAGTTGCCTGCAGGATCTCCTTCCTAGAAACGCGGATATTCTTTTCTGTGAGCTGGACTCTGTCGAACTTTTTCGTGTATCCTATGACTGCGGCATCCCCCCGTTCTCTGACGTCTTCCATTATCTGCTTAGATACGGCTGTTGCAGTTTCGAGGTCGGGCGCGCTGCGTTCTACGACCTCGTTGACCTTTTTTTTGTCGGAGTACTTTATCAGCTTCATCTTCAGCTAAACTATTGAATTTTTCCGGTAAATAAATGTTTTTACTTTTAGCAGTCTGCGGGATCCGTTGCCGACGGATTCAGCCTCTTTGCGGCGTAGAGCCGATACCAGAGCAGCGAGGCGGTGATGAATGATCCGCTCAATAGTATGGCCGCAGCCCCCATACTCAAGATGAGTGCAGTAAGGCCCAGTATGCCGAGTATCTGTGTCCAGGGATACATCGGGGACCTGAAATGTGGCGCATATCCTGCTTTCTTGTTTTCTCGCATCAGTATGACTGCAAGATTCGTGAGTATGTAGCTTATCATAAGCAGAGTCGAAGCCACTTCCACGAGCAGTTCAAGCCTTACGAAGAGCACTACGGCAAGCATGAAGGCGCCGGTCGCGAGCACCGAAGCTTTCGGGACGCAGCTGCGAGGGTCGATCCGCTGCAGGAATCTTGGGAGCAGGCCGTCGCGGCTCATGGCGAGAGGATAGCGTGACGCCGAAGAGAGGCCGGAGTTCGCGGTGCTTATCGCTTCATCAATAGCTGCGATGACTATCAGAGTGACGCCTAAAGAACCGAAGAGTATTCGTGCGCCGTCCGAGAGCGGTGTCATAGAATTCGCAAGGTCCGCAGGCTCCATGATGCCTACTGTGACGTAGACTACGAGACTGTATAGGATGGCTACTACAAGGAGCGACAGGAACATGCCGAGCGGAATGTTCTTTTCCGGCTTCTTGACTTCTTCTGCGAGGCTGGTCACCATCAGCAGCGCGCCGTAGGAGATGAAGAGGAAGCCTGCTGTCGAGAGAAGAGACTCTGGGCCGTTGGGCATGAGCGGGCTATACCTCTCAGGGTGGATTGCTGTTATCCCATAGAGGATATAGATGATGAAGATGCTGCCGGATATTAGGAGGAGCAGCGTCTGAACTCTTCCGACGAGCTTTATTCCTATCAGGTTCACGAGGATGAACAGGAGACAGCATGCTGCTGCGATGTATGTTATCGGTATGCCTGTGAACATTGCAGTGTATGCGCCTATGCCAATGAGCGCGAAAGCGCTTTTGAGGCTTATCGAAAGCCAGCGCGAGAATCCTGCTATGGTGCCTGTGGCGTAGCCCATGCTCCTGCTCGTGAAAAAATATATTCCTCCGGCTTTCGGCATCGCGGAGACGAGCTCTGCTGCGCTGAGCATCGCAGGTAGTGCGATCACTCCAGCAAGCAGGAAGGCGAATATGGCTGCGGGTCCGGCTCGTGCGTACGCGAGGCCGGGCAGCACGAACAATTCCGCAGAGATCATCGCCGCCGTAGTCATGACGAACACGTCAAGCAGACTCAGTTCTCTTTTAAGGTTACCATTATCCATCGTAGCTCGTTTAACTGTTAATTCTGGCTTTTTGTGGATTAAATACACAATTAAAGAATCTGAAATCTGATAATATCTTATGTTGAAGAAGACCTGCATCCTCCTGTTTCTGCTCTATATGGTCCCTTCGATCTCAGCAGTCAACATCAGCGTCTCAGTCAACGGCACAGTATTCTCCTTAGGTGAGACTGTCATGCTGCACCTTGAAGTGAATACGACTGAGCCCATCGGCGGGCAGTTCGTCCTCTATCAGGAGGTGGAGTCGAAGAAGTATGCGCTCGTAAGAACGTACGCCGAGTTCCCTGATTGCGCAGTATGTGGCGGAGCGCTGCCATTATCTAGGCCGCATTCAGCCAACTACCTATTCAAGCCCCTTTCTGAAGGAACTTACATGGCAGAAGCCGCGTTCGGCGGGAAAGCGGGCAGAGTATTCTTTAATGTCAGCAGGCGGACTACAAGGACTGTGACTACGACATTATCCTGTCCTGTGAGCCCCACGTGGCACGCATGCAAAGACAGCGACGGAATCGACGAACACGTTCGCGGCAGGGCTGTTAACACTCTCGGATGCAAAGAATATGTCTACAATGACTCATGTAAAAACAACGGAACAGTGCTTGAATACTTCTGTTTCAATGATTTTGCGCATTATCCTGATATGATGGAGATAAACTGCTCGAAGGACGAAATATGTAATGACGGAGCATGTGTTCCTGTTGAGAACACCACTTCCTCATCACTGCCTCAGATGACTACGTCGACGGCTTCTGAGAACAAGCCTCAGACGCCGAAGAACGATGATTCGCTCCTTTACGTCGGCCTCCTGCTGCCTTTGGCGGTCGCGTTCTGGCTGCTGTTCAGAAAGAAGTAATCTATTTGAGGCTTTCTCTTATCGTCTCCAGCAATTCTTTGTGTAGTCTGCCGTTTGACGCAAGGATCTCAGGCGACTTGGCGGTGAATTCTTTTCCTGTGAGGTCAGTTGCTTTTCCGCCTGCTTCCCTGACGAGGACGGTCCCTGCTGCAACGTCCCAGATGTTCATCCGAGTCATCAGGAAGGATTCGACGCGCCCGCATGCGACATAAGCCATTTCAAGCGCTCCTGCGCCGATCTGCCGCACCTTCGGATTTGCGAGCTTCCAAGTCCGCCAGATCCGAAACATCTTTTCGGTGGACTGTCTGTCCGAAGAATTGCAGTAAGTGAGTATCGATGAAGCTATCTCATCTTTGTCTGAGACCTTGATCCTTTTCTCGTTCATGTAAGCTCCCTTCCCCTTCTCAGCGTAGAACATCTCGTCCTGGTACGGATAATAGACGACGCCCATGACCGGCTCATTTTTGCGGATCAGTGCGATGGACACGTCGAAGAACGGATTCATCATCGTGTAGTTGGTGGTCCCATCCAGCGGGTCGATAGCCCAAAGATAGTCTGAATCATGTTTTTCCATACCACTCTCTTCGCCGAGGATAGAATGGGTTGGGAACTCTTTTTTGAGGATGGACTTGATGCTCTTTTCTGAAGCCAGGTCGGCTTCTGTGACGATCGTTTTGTCTTTCTTGTACTTTGGGCGGACCTTCCCGTACTTGCTCATTATTATCTTTCCAGACTTCCTGGCGGCCGCAATTGCTGTTTTTAGCTCATCTGAGTTCTTCATATCCTAAGCTTCTCTCCATATCCTTTTCAGGCCGTCGGGCAGCTGGGCTTCGACATCATTCGACTCGCCGCTAGACACCTGCGCTTTTATGGCGTTAAAGACTGCCCTGATGACTTTCTCAGCCTCCTCGTCGCAGCTTAATCTGCCGTCGGCTTTGACCTTCTCCACGAAATCGCTCTTATTGAACTTGGAGATGTCCGCATCTTTGTCGCTTGACATCCCCCAAAGCTCCTTCAATTCCTTCGGGAACTGGGCGATAAGTTGCCTTTCTTCAGCTTCAGTGAGTCTTGCGGAAAGCAGGCGGAAGACGGTGGCAACAAGTTTCTCAGTCCTCGGCAAGCTATCCATTCCCGCCTTATCCTTTACCCTAACCATAAATTCCTTCAGCTTCATTTTGTTTCCTCCTTTGTCTTGAAGAACAGCCAGTTGTTTTCGCCCGGATACTGTGCTGTCGGCTTCAATTTGATGAGCGCATACTTTCCTATGAGCTTTTTTCCATGGATGCTTATGAGCAGTCGGGCCTCTGCCTCTTCTATGGGCTCGAACGTCCCATTATCCCATATCTCCACTTTGCCTGCGCCGTAGTGTCCGGCTGGGATGGTTCCCTCAAAATTTGCGTAGTCTACGGGATGATCTTCGGTGGCGACCGCAAGCCTCTTCGTCGCATCGTCTTGCGGCGGTTCTTTCGGAAGAGCCCAGCTTCGGAGCACGCCCCCGAACTCCAGCCGCAGGTCATAGTGCAAGTGGCTTGCATGATGCTTCTGTATCACATAGATGCGGCTGCCCGAGGAATTCTTTATCTCGGCCGAAGGTTCCGATGTCTCTGCAAAATTCCGTTTCTTCATGTATTCTTCAAGAGCCATCTTCCTTTTACTTGAATGTGCCTGCCGACGGGCATAATCGGCTTATGATGCATACGCTGCACTTCGGTTTCCATGCATCGCATGTTTCCCTGCCGTGGAGGACCAAAAGGTCCGAAACCTCGATCCAGCTTTCTTTCGCAACAATCCGCATGAGGTCTTCCTCTATCCTCTCAGCTTTCTCGCTGTGTGTGAATTCCAGGCGGCCGGAGAGCCTGCGGACGTGCGTGTCCACAGCGATTCCTGCCGCTATTCCGAAGGCGTGGCCGAGGACGATATTTCCTGTCTTCCTTGCGACTCCAGGAAGGGTTATCAGTTCCTCCATGGTTTTCGGCACTTCCGAGCCGAATCTTTCGACGAGCATCCTACCGCAGTTCCTTATGTTCTTAGCCTTATTTCTATAGAACCCCGTCGATCTGATCTCCTGCTCCAGGGTCTTCAGGTCGGCGTTGGCGTAGTCTTCGGCCGTCCTGTATTTTTTGAAGAGGTCTTTGGTGACGATGTTCACTCTTTTATCAGTGCACTGCGCTGAAAGTATCGTCGCTATGAGGAGTTCAAGGGGATTGTGGCTGACTAAGGCCGTCGTTGCTTTAGGGTATCCCTTTCGCAGGATAGCGATTATTTCACCAACCCTTTTTCTGTCATCCATATCTCTTAGGATCAGTCTTTTGAGTGCCGCACCGCTTTCAGGTTCTTCGGCAGCTTCAACTCATAGTGTCTTGCCACCGGGATGACGCGTATCAAGTGCACTTCATTGCATGTGGGGCAGACGATCTGATGCTCGATTATGGGTATCGCTGTCTCATGCTTGAAATCTTTTATGCATTTTCCGCACTTGAAGACGAAGTTGCGGTAGAATAGCTGCGGCTTCCGTTCGCCCTTAAGCGTCTCAGGTTCGACGTAATCTAGCGTCTTTTCTGTAGCCTGCAGGTCTTCTTCTATGAGGGTGGACTTGCCGAGCACCTTGACTTTGACGTCGGCATTCTTGTGGGTGGGGCCTTTTTTCGAAATCTTCGGTTTGCTCGCAACCTTACCGGAAGTCTTGCTTTTTGGAGCCATTTAGCATCTAGTTAATTATGAGCTGCGAGGTATATAAATCTAAGCGACAAATATCATATTCCTATTTCCGTAAGAGAAAATGAAGCTTAAGGCGCGGCTTTACCCTATCGAGAGCGGAAGACCTGTGGTGGTCCTCAACGAGGAGGATGCGAAAGATCTTCAGGTCTATGTTACTGGAAGGGTCAGAATATCTCATGAAGATAAGAGTCTCACGGCTATCGTAGACACTACTGAGACTTTCGTCGCAGAAGGTGACATAGCGATATTCGAGGACGTCACCAAGATACTGAACGTCTGCGATAATTGCGAGCTTGAGGTGGCTGAAGCGACACGCCCTCATTCTGTCGAGTTCATCAAGAAGAAGATCGACGGCTATACGTTGAACGAGGCCGAGATACGCAGTATAATCCAGGACGTTGTCGACAACACTTTGAGCAACATTGAACTCACGGCTTTCGTCACTGGCGGCTATGTGAAGGGCTATACTATGGATGAGGTAGTCGCTATGACTAAGGCGATCGTGGAGACTGGCCAAACCATAGACTTCGGCAATAACATCGTCGACAAGCACTCTATTGGAGGTGTCGCAGGCAATAGGACGACGCTGCTCGTCGTTCCGATAATCGCGGCGTCCGGTCTCATAATACCTAAGACGAGCTCGCGGGCTATTACTTCGCCTGCGGGGACTGCGGACACGATGGAGGTCTTAGCTCCCGTAGAATTCGATATCGACGGACTGAAGGCGGTAGTCAATAAGACGAACGGCTGCATCGTCTGGGGCGGCTCAGTGAACCTGGCTCCGGCAGACGACAAGATAATCAAGGTCGAATACCCGTTGTCGCTCGATGCCGAAGGCCATATGCTGGCGAGCGTCATGGCCAAGAAGCGGTCTGTGGGCTCAGACTACATAATCATCGACATCCCTGTTGGTAAGGGCGCAAAAGTCATAAGCAACGAGCGGGCAACCGACCTCGCCCACAAATTCATAGAGCTCGGCAAGCGCCTCGGCGTCTTGGTCGAATGCGTCATAACTGACGGCAGCGCGCCCATAGGCTACGGCATCGGGCCATCATTGGAGGCGAGGGACGCTCTCTATGCTTTGGACAATAAGGGTCCTGTGGATCTCATAGAAAAATCGTTGGACATCGCAGGCAGGCTTCTTGAGCTATCCGGTAAGGTCGTTCCAGGCAGGGGGCGGGCTGCAGCCGAAAAGGTGTTGAAGTCCGGCAAGGCTAAGGCGAAGATGTTGGAGATCATTGAGGCGCAGGGCGGCAATCCTGAAGTTGCGGCTGACGACATCGAGGTCGCCGCCAATAAGATGACCATCATCTCTGAGCATAAGGGGCGGGTCAGGTACATAGATAATAAGATCATTTCTTCTGTCGCCAGGATAGCCGGAGCTCCGAGGACGAAGTCTGCGGGCATATATTTGCATACTTCGGTAGGCGACTCCGTGGACGTTGGAGACCCATTGTTCACGATATACTCAGCTTCCAAAGGCAGGCTGAAGGAAGCCAGCGACATAGCCTACAAGCTCCAGCCCATAAGAATAGGTTCCATCATATCGGATGTCATCCGCTAGAACCAGATTTTTTGAACCAAAGAAGTCGTCAGACCTGTCGAGCCGCAGCGAAGACAGGTCTTTTGATCAACCTTTCTTAAAGGTTGCTTATTGTTCTACGTTGCCCCACATCCAGCCGCTGCTTAGGTAGGTTTCGCCTGTTCTGCTGTCGTTGTAGGCTAGTGTGACGAAGACGTTGAAGTTGCTGCCTGCGGAAAATTGCGGGAATACTGCTTGGGCGGCTGCTGGCGATGTCCAGACTTTGGTGTCTCCTGGCGCTATTTCGGCGCTGCCGTCCATGTTGTCGCTGACGTCGCTTAGGGATGATTCTTCGTATGTGCTCATCCCCTGGAATGTCACATTGATCCCAAGGATGGTTACATTCGCTCCTATTCTGTTGCTTATTGGTATTCTCAGTGTTTTTCCTTTGTTGTATGCGAAGTCTTCGTAGGGTGCGACTCCCCAGAATCCTGATGTGCCTGGCGCTACTTTGCCTGTGATGTTGAATAGGCCCATCTGCCAGAGGAGTAGTGCCACGACGGTCAGTATGAGCACTGCCCAACCGTAGGTGAGCAAGAATTCTAGTGCGACCTGCCCTCTGTTCTCTTTCATCTTCTTAATATTATATCCTAATACGCCTTTATATTCTTTATTGCGACTGAGACTATGTCGACTATCGTTTTCACGTCGAATGTTTCTGTGTTTATGACGAGGTCGTAGTTGGTCATGTCGTCGAGGTTTATGCCGTATATCTCCAAGTACCTCTTTTTTTCGGAGTTTTCTCTGTCTATGAGCGCGTTTTTTGCTTCTTCTTTTATTTTTTTGTCTCTTTTCGCTAGGCGGTTTATCCGCACTCTTAGGGGTGCTGTGAGCCATATTCGCAGGTCTGGTTCAAGGAAATATGCTGAGAGCCGTCCGTCGACGACGCAGTCGCCTTTCGCCATCTTCTTCTGCTGGCGGTCTATTTCCATGTCTATCTCAGGGTCGGATTCAGCGTACTTCGAGAATTCTTCGATGGTCATCTCCATTTTTTCGGCCATCTTCCTCATGACTAGGCCTGCTGACACGTGCTTCAGCTTGTATTTCTTCGAAAGTTCCTTTGCCAGCGTCGTCTTGCCTGAGCCTATTGATCCGCCTATCGTTATTATCATCTTATCTCCGCTTTCCTGATTCTTTCAAGTGCGAGAGCTATATTCTCTTTGTTTTGGGTTAGGGCGCATCTTGCGTAGCCTTCTCCCGCTTTCCCGAAGCCGACTCCGGGAGTCATGACGACCCCTGCCTTGTCGAGTAGGTCGGCTGAGAATGTGAGTGAATTCTTGTATCCTTTGGGTATATGGAACCAGAGGTAGAAGGTGGCCTTCGGTTTTTTGACTTCCCAGCCTAAATCATTTAAGCCGTCGACCATCAGGTTGCGGCGCTCCTCGAACACTTTCATGTTCGCTCTGATGCTCTCCTGCGGCCCCGTCAATGCTTCGATCCCGGCTTCCTGCACTGCCTGGAATGCTCCGGAATCTACGTTCTCCTTGATCTTTCCGAGGCCGGCGAGCATGTCGGCGTTGCCTACGGCGAAGCCTATTCTCCAGCCCGTCATGTTGTATGTCTTAGATAAAGAGTGGTATTCTATTCCGATTTCTTTTGCGCCGGAGATCTCCAGGAAGCTTCTGGCGCGATACGAACCAAAACTCATCTCTGTGTATGGCGCATCGTGGCATACGAGTATCTCATTGTCTTTCGCGAAGTCGACTACTTCCTTGAAGAATTCTGGTTCTGCGGTCGCCGCAGTCGGATTATTCGGGTAGTTGATGAACATGAGTTTCGCCTTCTTCGCGATCTTAGCATCTATTTTTCCGAGGTCCGGCAGGAATCCATTCTCCTCCAAGAGCGGCATCTCCACTGGCTTGCCGCCGGCGAGGATGGTCCCTATCCGATAGACTGGATAGCCGGGGTCGGGTATCAGCACGACGTCGCCGGGGTCGACGAAAGCGAGCGGCGTGTGCGCTATTCCCTCTTTTGAGCCGATGAGTGTGAGGACTTCAGTCTTCGGGTCAAGCGACACATTGAACCGTTTCTTGTACCATCCGGCCGCAGCCTCCCTGAAGGACGGCATCCCTGCATAGGAGGGGTACTGGTGGTTCTTCGGGTCTTCTACGGCCGTCTTCATCCGCTCGATGATGTTTTTCGGTGTCGGTATGTCCGGGTCCCCTATGCCGAAGCTTATGACGTCCACGCCTTCCTTTTTCTTCTGTGCGATAGCTCGGTCTATTTCAGCAAAGAGGTATGGTGGGATCAGTTCTATGCGTGATGCGTATTCCATTTTTTTTAGTTGAAGTATGGTAGTATCTTCCGGAGGTCTTTTTCGTAGACTGTTTCGTCTGCGTGCGCTATGACTTCCTGGTTCTTCGGGTTGAAGGCTATCGCAAAGCCGGCTACGTCGAACATGGGTATGTCGTTGATGTAGTCTCCGACGGCTGCGCATTCGTCTGGTTTTACGCCGCAGGCGCAGGCTATTTCTGAGAGTATCTTTCCTTTGCCTTTGAAGTCGACTACCTGGTCTATTCCAATCACTTTACCGTCTTTCACCTTCAGTCTGTTCGCGACAGCATGCTCTATTCCATACTCCTTCTTTATGCGGTCTGCGAGGTTTTGGAGGCCGCCGCTGATTATCGCAAGCTGATACTTCTTTTTGAGCGCGGGCAATGTCTCATCGATGCCGTTCATCAGTTCGATCTTTTCGACTGCCGCTTCTATCTTTTTGATGTCTATGCCGTGCCAGAGCCTCACGTCTTTTTCAGCCCACTCATCGAAGGTTATCTTTCCTGCGTAGTATTCTTTCGCGTGTTCTCTCGACTGTTCGAGCGTGCCGAGCGCTTTGTGGACTTCCCACCAGCTGCCGTAGCCGTCTACTAGTACGCCGTCGAGGTCGAAGGCTATCAGCTTTATTCTCTTCATGGCCGGTTTAGCAGTACATCGGTGAATACGACTCGCACATCTGCTTGGTGTCGTCTGCGCCTTTCTTCATCTGCTCGTTGATCTCATGGAACATCCTCTCAACTTCCTGGCCTTTCTCGACCAGCTTCTTTGTGTCTATCTTCAGGTCAAGCAGCTCTGAGAGTATCCGGAGCAGGGTAGCCGAGCCCAGTGGGTCGGGCGTGTAGTGCGTCTCGACCATGAGGCTGGTCACCTTCATGTCTTTTTCGACGCAGAACAGCAGGAGGTCGGAGGATACGCCAGTGAGCATGCCTTCATCCATCTTCTCTACCTTCAGCTTCTTCAGTTTCTTGGCTACGTCGTCGTCTGTCGATACGCTGAATATCTCGTGCTCTTTGTCAGTTGATTTGCCTGAGATGCCTGCGAGCAGAATCACTTCCTTTGGCTTGATCTTCAGGAACCACTTGCTGAGCGCATCAGTAAATTCTCCGACGTACTGGAAGGGGACGTTCACTTCGGAGAATATGAGGACGAGGTCGCCTTTCCGGTATATCCTGATGGGGTACATGGGCGTCGAATTGTGCACGACTGCTATGCTTTGCACCTTGTCGGATCTTATGTTGCCTATGACTTCCATCTTGAGTTCATCTATCATATACTTTGCTGCGATCGTGGAGACGAACCCTTTGCTAGGGAAGGCTTCTATGACGATCGGCTTCTTTGGCAGGTCCTTGCTTATGTTTATCTCAGTAACCATTTTCTATCAGTATTTTAGATATCGCATTAAGGGATTAAATATATTGTCGTATGTTCTAATCCTTATCATGCGTGTTCTGCTCATACACTCGGATTACTTGAAGTTCGAGGCCAAGAAGCGCGCTCTTGCGGACGCGGAGGAGCCGGAAAACAAAATCGGCGGAGCAGAGAATGTCCTCATCGTCTTCATCGCGGCCGAAAAAGTCGATGAAAAGAACCAGGAGTCTGTCGTATCGCAGCTCGTCGCCGACGTCGCGGAGAATATGAAGAAAGTCGGGGCTGAGTCTATTGCTCTTTATCCTTATGCGCATCTTTCAAGCGATTTGTCGTCTCCTGCGGCCGCAAAAAGGATGCTTGATATGGCATTTGACGAGCTTAAGGGAGAATATAAGATAATAAAGGCTCCGTTCGGCTGGTATAAGAGCTTTGAGCTCAAATGCAAAGGCCACCCATTATCCGAGTTATCGCGTACGATTCTCCCGGAAGGAGAATCGAAAGAGAAGGTTTCTGCTGCTTTGATGACTGAGTCGAAGCTTAAATCTTTCTGGTATATTCTGGGTTTGGACGGCGCGCTCACTCCGGCGGACTGTTTCGAATTCGACCCTCACTCAAACTTGAAGAAGTTCGCGGATTATGAGGTCTCTAAGGCTCGGGCTGTGAGCGTGGAGCCGCCGCATGTGAAACTGATGCGTTCTCATGAGCTCGTCGATTATGAGCCTGGCTCTGATCAGGGTAATCTGCGGTGGTATCCTAAGGGTCAGCTGATCAAGGGTCTTATGGAGGAGCACGTTTCCAACATGGTCGCAGCGTATGGGGGCATGCGCGTGGAGACGCCTATCATGTACGCCTATGATCACCCGCAGTTGTCGAAGTACTTGAACCGGTTCCCTGCTCGCCAGTATACATTGGATTCCGGGGGGAAGGAATTCTTCCTGAGGTTTGCCGCATGCTTTGGCCAATATCTGATGAAGCATGATATGACTATCTCTTACCGGAATCTTCCTCTTCGCTTGTATGAGTTGTCGCACTATAGTTTCCGTTATGAGAAGAGCGGGGAGCTTGTGGGCTTGCGCAGATTGCGGGCTTTCACGATGCCGGATATGCATACTCTGGTGAAGGATATCGATGGCGCAAAAGAGGAGTTCTTGAACCAGTATCGTCTGGCCTTGAAGTGGATGGCTGACTTGGGTTTGGAGTATGAGGTCGGCATCCGTTTCGTCAGAAGCTTCTATGAGGAGAATAAGGAGTTCGCGCAAGCGCTCGTCAAGCTCGTCGATAAGCCGGTGCTCGTGGAGATGTGGGATGAGCGTCCCTTCTATTTCGTCATGAAGTTCGAGTTCAATATCGTCGATTCTTTGGATAAGGCGTCAGCCCTCTCTACTGTGCAGATCGATATCGAGAATACCGAGCGCTTTGACATCAACTACGTGGACGAGGATGGTGGCAAGAAGCATCCATTGATGCTGCATGCTAGTCTCTCCGGGAGCATAGACCGCAACCTTTATGCGCTGCTGGAGGCTGCGTATCTCCGCCAGCAGAAGGGGATAAAGCCGATGCTGCCTCTGTGGCTTTCGCCGACGCAGGTCCGCATCATGCCGGTCTCAGATGATTTTCTGCCGCTGTGCGAGGGGCTTGCCGACAGGATGACGAAGGAGAATATCCGCACCGATGTCGACGACCGGAGTCTTTCCATCGGCAAGAAGATCCGTGAGGCTGAGATGGAGTGGGTTCCTAGGATCATCGTCATAGGCGAGAAAGAGAAGTCGTCGGGCATGTATTCTGTCAGGGTCAGAGAATTCGGGGAACAGAAAGAGATGTCTGAGGGCGACGTGATCAAAGACGTGAGAAGTAAGCTGATAGGATTCCCTTATCGTCCGCTTCCTCTTCCACGTTCGTTGTCTAAGAGGCCGAGGTTCGTGTAATATGGGTGAATTAACTGATCTTGCCGGCAGGTTGCGGAATGATTCGAGAGTCTCCGGGACGAGATTCAATCCTATGTTCCTTGAGGACGTCGGCAACGTTCTGGAGCAGCGTGGGTTTGCTGAGGCTCGACTATTCGTGTGGGATCATCGGAATCGGACCAATCTGGAGAAGCAAGCTCAGGCGTTGCTCATTATCCTGGAGGCGATGGAGAAGGTCCACCGGATCGATGAGGACAAGGCATTGGGGCGATACATCATAAAGAATAAGCTGCGTCTTCTTGTGGACGATCTGGAGCCGGGGGCGAGGAAGCGATGACTGGAATTGACGCGGACTCCTCCAAGCGGGCTGCGGCGAAGAAAGCGTTGGAGTATGTCGAAGATGGGATGGTTTTGGGCCTTGGAACGGGCTCGACTGCAGAGTACTTTATTCAGGGGCTGGCGAAACTGAAACCTAAAGTAGTATGCGTCTCAACTTCGCTGAGGACTACAAAACTCGCTCGTGCGTTGGGCCTTAACGTAGAATCTATTGAGGCTCATCCGAGGATCGATCTGGACGTCGACGGTGCGGACGAGATAGACCCACAGTTCAATCTCATCAAAGGCGGCGGAGGCGCGCATACGACCGAAAAGCGGGTCGCAGAGAAGTCTGAACTCTTCATCGTGATCGCAGACTACAATAAGCTAGTAGAGCAGTTGGGCAAGTTTCCGGTGGCCGTCGAACTTGAAGCGAAAAAAAGGGAGCATGTAGAGAAGCAGCTTCGTGCCCTCGGCGGAAACCCTGTTCTTAGGGTGGGTTTCTTGACTGATCGAGGCAACATCATCCTTGACGTGAGATTTAACATCCAAAACCCAAAGAAATTGGAGGAAGAGATCGATGCGATCTTTGGCGTCGTGGAGAACGGCATATTCGCTCGGCGCAGGCCTGAGATCGTAATACTCGGCGAAGGAACTGAAGCCGGCATAATCGTGAGGAAAGATGGAAAAAAATAGTCAAGATAATCGGGCAGAAAAAGAGAGGAAGCTGCGGCAGATAATGACTGAAGTGGAGGCTCACAGGAGGCAGATAGAGGACCTCTCCAGGCAGATGCAGTACGCAGAAGGCAGGATAATCGAGCTGAACTCTGCGATGGTTTCATTGGATTCTATTAAGACTGCGGAAAAAGGCAAGAATATACTTGTGCCCATTGGGGCTGACGCGTTCATCCATGCAGAGCTTGCGGACGTTGCGAAAGTGATCATTGGAATAGGCGCCGACATATCGATCGAAGAGAGCGTCGAAGGTGCCGAAAAGCGGCTCAAGGAAAAAGCCGAACAGATGGGTGAGGCCATGAAGAAGCTGCAGAATGCCATCACTCACGTCAACACCAGGCTTCTTGAATTGGACGCGATGTCCCAACGGATGCTTCAGGATATTCAGGCGTAAAGATGTTTCAGTCACTTAAGAGTAAGCTGAATTCTTTCATAGGTAGGGCTGAGGAGGCGGCCGAAAAGAGGTCCTCCATATCCACTGAAACGAAGCTTAAAGGCATCTTTAGTCAACGGATCAGGCTCTCTGACGACGACTTAGATAACATAACGTCCGAGCTTCAATTGGACCTCATCCAGAGCGACGTTGCTGTGGAGACGTCGGATGCGATCCTCGAAAAGCTTCGGAGCGTCCTGAAAGCGAAAGATATCGATAAGGGGAGAGTGCATGAGGGAGTCAGGGAAGCTCTTAGAGAAGTCCTAAAAGCGGTCCTCACTCCAGAAAAAGACGTCGATTTCATATCATTCATCAAGTCAGCTGAAAAGCCCGTTAAAATCGTCTTCTTTGGAGTCAACGGCTCAGGTAAGACGACAACAATAATGCGGGTAGCAAATCTTTTGCGGAAGAACAATATTTCGGTCGTATTTGCGGCTGCAGACACTTTTCGTGCAGGTGCAATAGAGCAGCTGTCGACCCATGGCGAACGTCTGGGAGTCAAGACCGTCTCCCACCAGAAGGGTGCTGATGCGGCGGCAGTCATCTACGATGCCGTAGAACATGCGAAGGCTCGTAAAGTGGATGTCGTGCTCGCTGACACTGCGGGGAGGATGCAGAATAAGGCGAATCTTATGGATGAGATGAAGAAGATCTGTCGCGTCAATAAGCCGGACCTGAAGATATTCGTCGGCGACGCATTGACGGGGAATGATGCAGTCGACCAGGCGAGGGTCTTTAATTCAGAGGTCGGCATAGACGGCATCATCTTGACTAAGATGGATGCGGACGTCAAAGGCGGCTCAGCGTTGTCGATAACACACGAAACAAAGAAGCCTATCCTCTTCGTCGGCATAGGTCAGGGTCCTGAAGACTTGAAGAAGTTCGACGTAGACTGGTTCCTGGATAATATACTGGAATGAGAAGTATCCGCCTGCTTTCGCAGGCGGCTTTTTTTTGGGGTGGTTGGCTGAATTATATCACAGATGATGTGATTAGTATCCGTCCACTTTCGTGGACGGCTTTTTTTTGGGGTGGTTGGCTGAATTATATCACAGATGATGTGATTGGGAGTCTCCCCCCGCTTTCGGGGGGAGGGTGGTTGTTGGTATGGTTTGGGGTTGATCATTATCCGTCCGCATTACGCGGACGGACTTTTTTTTGGGGTGGTTGGCTGAATTATATCACAGATGATGTGATCTTGATCCGCTCACTTTCGTGAGCGGACTTTTTTTGGGGTGGTTGGCTGAATTATATCACAGATGATGTGATCGTGAGCCTTAGCTCTCCTTTGAGGAGGGTTTGGCTGGGGTTTGGTTGGCTGAATATGATACCCCCTCCTTTCGGAGGAGGTGGTTGGTATGGGGGGTTGGATTGATTCTTAGTCGGGGTTCTTTGATTGGTAATATACTTTACGGCCGACGTATACTTTTTCGAGCAGGTTGTCTTTGAACAGTCTGCTGAGGCGTGCTGAGGCTGCGTTGCTTCCTCTGTACTGGAATTTGGTCTGTATGTCTTCTGCGCAGACGCGCTTATTCTGGACGACATACTCCATGATCTCTCTGTCTCTGTCTGATATCTCTGAGGTTGCGCGCTCTATTGCGGCTGGATGTGAAGCTTTGTCCTCCATTTCCTGTATTCTGACGGAAATGTCGCCTAGTTTCTGGAGGATGCTGTCGAATTTGGCGTTGATGTCTCTTATAACAAGGTTGCTGCTCTTTCTTTCCTCTGCGAGTGTGAAGAGCATGGTGGCGATCGCCATCGGATCGCTCATGTCCTTCATTGTTTCTGATAGGTTACCCACTATCTCCTCGAACTCTTTTTCGTAGTCTGTGAGCGTATCTTTCATCTTTTCGTATGTCTCATGACTGTTATGATATAGTCATGACCCCTATAAATACTTTTCGCTTTTCCTCATGACTCAAATGACTCCCTCATGCGCTTCCAGACACCTATCATGACCACAGCACACCATTTACGACATAATCGAAGAAATCACACATCGCCCATGATTCGGGTCATGAATCACTCTCATTCCCCACGCCACTATCAGAGAAATCACATAGCAGTCGCACTTGTCTCCATGATACCTCTGTGTCATGGCCGTGAACATGCCGTAGACGTTCAGAGCATGTCAGGAACATGGCATGAGAAAAGCACACAGCATCATGATTTCCATGAAACTGTCATGAACTCGTCGGATCTCCCATGTGGACGTCAAGGAAGTCACACTGCAGCATCTGACATGGTCACAGTAAGCGTGATTGCATCAAATAAGTCATATATCGCATCTGATAAGGTCATAGCTACAAGGCAGTGGGCTGGTGTATTCCTCCCAGAACTAAGGATCTGTTCCTAAAGAAAAAACGCATCAGTCGCCTTATTCCTTCATCTGTCACATGATTCTTGTGACTCAGAGGACTTTTCTCGGGTCAGTTATCTCTCCTTTTATGGCTGATGCTGCTACTGTTGCCCTCACGCTTCTTGTTTAGGCCACTTCCACGCATACCAAGTGATCAGTGCCGTAGCCACAACTGCTGTACCTAAAAGCAGTATGTGGTGAGCAGTTGGTTCTGCAAAAAGAACTGGCGTTACTAAAGGCACACCACACATGAAGAAATGGTAGATGCTAAGAAGCGTACCTATTATGCCAAGAACCAAGTTTGCCCAGCGATTGAACGAGCCTTCCACAGTAATTGTTACAAATGCCATCCACAAGGGAATCAGCCAGTAAATTGCCCCAAACACCCACCCGGTGGCATCGATCGTTGCGCCCCATGCAAGCATCTTCTGCATCGGAACCGGGTCAATCGTCACCATGATCATATGTGCCGACATCGCCTCAGCAGCTATCAGCCACAATACTGCGATCCTAATCTTCCGCCACAAGGTTTCCATAAGTTATTACTCCCCCTTTCGGTATCTACACGTATTTTCTCGGGTCCGTTATCTCTCCTTTGAGTGCCGATGCCGCTACCGTCGCCGGCGAGCCGAGGTAGATGAATGCTGTGGGGTTACCCATCCTGCCCTTGAAGTTGCGGTTCGCGGTGCTGATGGCGTTCTCTCCGTCAGCCGGCACGCCATTGTGCGTGCCAACGCAGGGTCCGCAGCCGGGTGTGACTATTGAGGCGCCTGCTTCAGCAAGAGCCTGCATTATTCCTTCGTTCATCGCCTCCACGTATATCCTCCTGGAGGCTGCGGCGACGATGAGCTGAACGTCGTGCGAAATCTTCTTTCCTCTCAGTATGTCGGCTGCGATCCTTAGGTCTTCGAGCCTGCCGTTCGTGCACGTGCCGATGAAGGCGACCTGAATAGGTGTTCCCTCCACTTCAGTGACTGGAGAAACATTGTCGACTGTATGAGGTTTCGCTATCTGCGGCTCGAAGGACTCGGCGTCGAATTCAAGGACCTTCTCGTATGTGGCGTCTTTGTCGGCTTTGACTTGGAGGGGTTTTCTCCTTGAATGCGCCTTCACCCAAGCGAGAGTCTTCTCGTCAGCTTCCATTATGCCTGCTTTTGCGCCCATCTCGATGGCCATGTTGCTTATCGTCATCCGGGCGTCGATGCTCATGTCCCGAATGACGTCGCCTTCGAATTCCAGGGCCCGGTAAGTGGCCCCGTCCGCAGTCATCTCCCCGATCAAGGAGAGGATGATGTCTTTGGAGTAGACGCCTTTGGGGAGTTTTCCTTCGATCATGAACTTTATAGTCTCAGGCACCTTAAACCACAATTTTCCGGAGGCGTAGACAGCGGCGATGTCGGTGCTGCCGACGCCGGTCGAGAATGCGCCGATCGCTCCATAAGTGCAGGTGTGCGAGTCTGCGCCGACGACCAGATCTCCAGGTACGACGTGTCCGTCTTCCGGTAATAATTGGTGGCAGACGCCGCAGCCTGTGTCATACATCTTGATGCCTTGTTCGTGGGCGAAGTCCCGCATCATCTTATGTAGGTTAGAGACGTCCCGGAGCGGGCTTGGGCTGGAGTGGTCTATGACGAAGGCGACTTTGGCGGGGTCCCAAATCTTTTTTGCGCCCATCTCCTTGAATGCGCGTATGGCGAGAGGAGTCGTTCCGTCCTGGCTCATCGCATAGTCGATGTCAGCTACGACTATGTCGCCTGCGTACGCGTCCTTCCCGGAATGATTGGATAATATCTTCTCTGTGATCGTCTTAGCCATGTTAAAATTATCTGCTTACGACTTTAAGAAGATCCGCGTTCGTCACTATGCCTTTCAGTTCTCCGCGGTCCATGACGATGACGGCTTTATCATTTTCAAGCAGCTTCGATAGCGTCGTAAGCGGCGTCGCCAGATTCACTGTGGGGAATGGGCTGTCCATGAAGTCGCCCACCTTCTGGCTTGAGAAATCTCTCATGTCTGCGCCTTTGCCTATTCGGTCTAATACTACTTTCTCGGTTATGGAGCCTACGACCCTTCTCTTGCTGTAGACTGGCATCTGGGATACTTTGAACTTGTTCATTATATGCACTGTGTCTTCGATCGTGTTCGTCGACTGCACGCCCACGACTCCGGGCGTCATCAGCTCTTTGGCCGTTATCTCCTGTCTTTTTATCTCGTATATTGCCTTGAATATCTGGGCGACCTTAGAGTAGCGTGGGTCGACGGAGCCGGCTTCAAGGCGCGCGATGAGGGATTGGCTGACTCCGGACCGTTTCGCAAGCTCAGTCTGCGTTAGCTTCAGTCGCTTTCTTACTCTCTCTATTTCTTTCAGTTCGGGCAGTATCATCTTCTTGTATGCGTATATGCATAATATCTGGTATTTGGTATTTATATATGAATATCTCATAATTAAGATATCTCATGAAGACTATAGAGGAGATAAACGAGAAGATAAGGCGGGGCGAAGCAGTCATCGTCAGGGCCGACGAGATGCCCGACATCTACGAAGAGAACCCGAAGCGGGCTGCGCGCGAAGTCGACATAGTGACGACAGGCACGTTCGGCATGATGTGCTCTTCTGGAGTGTTCCTGAACTTCGGCCACTCTGACCCGCCTATAAAGATGCAGCAGGTCTGGCTGAACGAAGTCGAGGCTTACACTGGCATCGCAGCCGTCGACGCCTACATCGGCGCGACCCAGCTGTCGGCTGACCGTGAATTAGCGTACGGCGGAGGCCATGTCATAGAGGACCTGGTGGCCGGAAAAGAGGTGCACCTTAAGGCGACGTCCTACGGTACGGACTGTTATCCTAAGAAGAAGCTCGAGACGAACCTCACCCTGGATGATCTGAATCAGGCCGTGATGGTGAATCCGCGGAACTGCTACCAGAGATATAATGCGGCCATCAACTCGACGAACACCATACTCCACACTTACATGGGTACATTGCTCCCGAATAAGAGAAATATAAACTTCGCAGGAGCTGGGGAGATCAGTCCGCTGGTCAACGACCCTAATCTTGAGGCGATCGGGATCGGAACGCGCATCTTCCTTTGCGGCGCCCAGGGATTCGTCATAGGAGAAGGCACTCAGAGTTCGCCTTCGTCCGGCTACTCGAACATCTCCGTCAAAGGGGATCTGAAGCGCATGTCCAGGAAGTTTCTTGCGGGAGCTACTGTTCCGGGCTACGGCACTTCACTGTTCGTGGGCATAGGAATACCCATCCCGATACTTAACGAGAAGATAGCTAAGAGCACCGCGGTACGTAATGAGGATATCAAGGTGGACATACTCGACTACGGCGTCCCAAAAAGGGTGCGTCCGAGCGTGCGGAAGGCATCTTATGCTGAACTGTTCTCCGGCAAAGTGGAAGTCGGAGGCAGGAAGGTGCGGACTAGTTCGCTCTCCAGCATGAAGGTCTCAACTGAAATAATGGGAGTTCTCCGCGATTGGATAGAAGAAAAAGAATTTTTCCTGTCTAAGCCCGTGGAAGCTTTGCCGAAGGATAGCGTGTTCAAGCCGATGAAGGTAGCGAAGCATGTTCCGTTCGTCAGGGAGATAATGACCCGTAAAGTCATTACTGCGGGGCCCGAGGACTCGATCGATAAGGTCGCAAGTATCCTTGTCAGCAAGGAAATCGATCAGGTGCCGATAACTGACGAAAAGAATCGTCTCGTCGGGATCATCACTTCATGGGATATCACTAAGGCGGTTGCGACCGGCAGAAAGAAGCCGAAGGACATCATGACAAAGTCAGTGATAACTGCCGCCGAAGACGAGTACATCGACGTCGTCGCCAGAAGATTCGATAAGCACCGGATCAATGCGACGCCTGTCGTCAACAAAGAGAATAAGCTAATTGGCATAGTCACCGTGTCTGACATAATACGCAGCGGCGTTGCTAAACCTAAGGGGGCGTCCAAGAAATGAACAAGTACCTATTGCGTATCTCGTCCGATGTCGTGGATTCGCCGATCATCTCAACGGTCGTCCTTGAGACGAATGTGATGGTGAACATCCTGCGCGCGAAGGTCGACTACGACGAAGGCACGATGGTAGTGAGCATACTCGGAACACCAGAGCAGCAGAAGAAGGTGGTGGGCGCCCTGAAGCGGAAGGGCGTCGAAGTCAGTAAATTGGAGCGGAACATAACCAACGACGTCGGGAAGTGCGTGAACTGCGGCGCATGCATAGCCTTGTGCCCGACCATAGCCCTCTCATTAGCCAAGGATCATACCCTCCATGTGGAAAGCGACAAGTGCATCCGCTGCGGGGCCTGCGTTGAAGCATGTCCACTAAGAAGCCTGACGATCCAGATGATCTGAACCGGTTCGTTCTAGAATACAAGAACACGAGCATCAATGTGTTGTGCGACTGCAACCTAGCGTCTGAAGCATGCGCTTTCCTTGAGGTGGAGTATAATGAGCTTGAAGCGTACTGTCAGAGGCAGCCGTTTTTTCTCGTGTCTCTTCAGCCTGTGAACTTGGAGGATCATGCGCCGCCGATAGCCAGGCTGATGGCGGAGGCTGCGGAGATAGCGGGCGTGGGGCCGATGGCTGCTGTCGCAGGAGCCTTCGCAGAGCTCCTGGGGAATTTCCTGCTTTCTGAGGGCGCAGCCGAGGTCGTGGTCGATAACGGCGGCGACATATTCATGAAGCTGGATACTTGCAGGATGATCAGAGTCTATGCCGGCAACTCATCTTTCTCTGACCGGATCGGCCTGAAGATATTGCCTGAGAATACGCCGTTGGGCGTGTGCACGAGCTCAGCGTCAGTTGGTCCGTCCATCAGTTTCGGCGACTCGGACGCAGTCTGCGTGGTCGCCAAGTCCGCTTCTCTTGCTGATGCCGCAGCAACTGCAATAGGTAATGCGGTCAAGGGCCACGGTGGGATAAGCTGCGGCATCCAAAAAGCAAAAGAGATCGCGGGCATCGATGGGGTTCTCATCGTCCGCGGAAAAGCCCTCGGCGCCTGGGGTAATCTCCCGGAAGTGATGAGATTATAAAACCTCCGGTACAATAATATTAGGATGCACGACCTGGTAGTGATCGGAGGAGGAGGCGCCGGCCTTACTGCGGCCTTGAGCGCCAAGAAGACGAATATCGATGCTCACATCACTCTGATATCGAACGAGAAACTCTCATATTCTCCGTGTTCCTTGCCGTTCGTCATAGCCGGCGAGATCCCAAGTCTCGACCGGGTAACCCACGACCTTGCCGAGATCTGCAGGGAAAGCGGCATAGAATGCGTCATCGATACTGTTTCTGAGATAGATGCAAAGAAGAAGATCGTGAAGACAGTATCCGGAAAAGAGTTTCCTTATCTCTCGCTCGTCATCGCTTCCGGCGGTCTGCCTTCCATCCCGCCGACGAAGGGATCTGAACTAGCGGGCGTCTACGCGCTCCAGTGGATCGGCGACGCGCGGAAGATCATGGATGAGCTGAAAACCGCGAAGAACGCAGTCATCATCGGCGGCGGCTCTGTGGGCATTGAGGTGGCGGAAGCCTTCATCAAGCGCGGCCTTAAGGTTGTCTTGGTGCAGAGGTCCGAGCACGTCCTAAGACGGCCTCTTGACCCGGACTTCTCGGAGATGGTGGAGAAGAAGCTCTCGGATAATGGTGTGGAGATACTCTTCAACACTCCAGTGAACGAGATCGCGGGCAAGGACGGTCACGTTCAGTCGGTCGCGGTCCCTGGCAGGGTCATTCCTGCAGACATCGTGGTATTCGGCGTGGGCGCGAAACCTAATGTTGCGCTCGCCCAGAAGGCGGGTATCGAGACCCGCGAAGGCGGCATAAACACCGACGACCTGATGCAGACGAACATAAAGGACGTCTATGCTGCAGGCGACTGCGTCGGCTCAAAGTCGCTGGTCACAGGCAAAGTGATGCTCAGTCAGCTTGGCACGACAGCAATCCGCCAGGGGACGGTCGCAGGCATCAATGCTGTCGGCGGCTACGTGACTTTTGAGGGTGTCCTGAATTCCATGGTCCTGAAAATATTCGACATGGAGATCGGGAGGACGGGTCTCACGCTCGCTGACGCCGAAGAAGCTGGCATTGAGACGGTCATAGGCCTCGCAAGCGGCAAGACGAAGGCCGAGTATTTCCCGGGCGCTGCCGACGTTCATGTGAAGCTCATATTCAGTGCCCTCAACAGGAGGCTTATCGGCGCGCAGGTTGTGGGAGCCGAAGGCGTCTCCGGCAAGGTCGACCTTCTTGCTTATGCGATAGCTGATAATAGCGAGATCGTGGAACTGATGAAATTGAAGTACTGCTATACGCCGCCTATTACGCCGTCGCACAACATAATTGTTCTGGCTGCTGAGAATGCGTTCAAGAAGCTTCGGCGCATAATGGAAGTCAGAAAGAAGCGATTCTGATCTATCCGACCCTTATGCGAGTGTCGCTCTTTATCTCTTCGCGGTTGTATTCTACCAGAACGTCGGTTATATACGTTCCAGGATAGGTCGCATTCGCCTTCATATTGAAGTTCAGTTTCATGGATTCGCCGGCGCCGAGCTGCACTGTCCTGCTGGTGTTCCTGCTCATGTTCTTCTTGAATAGTATGGCTAGATTCCGTGTCTTGGCAGTTACGTCAACCATAAGGTCTTCGCTGCCGTCGTTCTTCAGGTCCACCCAGAGGATGCTTTCGCCTTTGAGGCCTACTGCGTCAGGCTCCATGCGAGTGCTGATGCAGACTTCATCGGAGCAGGTGTACTGCGGATTAAAGGGCTTGATGAAGAACAGTGCGATGACTGCGAAGACTATGAGGGCTGCGACGCTGATGACGACGTTCCACCGTATTCTTGAGATGAGGTCTTTGACGAATTTCAATTTCTTACTATGTTATTCTGCAAACTGCCTATAAATACGTTACTTCCTGCCTCTTAGGTCTGCTCCAAGCGCCCTGGATTCCTTCAGTATCTCCGTTTCTCCGGGAACTTTTCGCTCTTCCATCAGTATCTTACCGTTGCAGATGGTGGTGTCGACGCAGCCGCTGTTCGCAGCATAGACAAGATCTGAGATGAGATTGTGGCCGGGGCATAGTTCCGGTCTGTTCAAGTCTATGAGTATGATGTCTGCTAGCATTCCTTCCTCTATTTTCCCTATGGGGAGTCCCAGAGCGCGTCCTCCTCCGAGGGTCGCAATATCCAACGCTTCTTTCGCAGGCATCATGGTCGGGTCCATCGAAAAGCCTTTGTGTAGGAGTGCTGCTGTCCTCATCTCCTCCATCATGTCCAGATTATTGTTGGATGCGCAGCCGTCTGTTCCCAGCGAAACAGTCAAGCCTGCTTTCCGCATTTGTGCGTACTGCATGACTCCTGATGCGAGCTTCAGATTCGACGAAGGATTATGCGATATCTTGACTCTGTGTTTTGCTAGGGTTGCAATCTCTTTTTTCGAAAACCATATGGCGTGTGCTGCGACAAGATTCTTGGAGAGGAATCCTATCTTCTCAAGGTACGGCACCGGCCGCCTCCCGTTCATCTTCATGCAGTCCTCATTCTCTTTCTCTGTCTCGGCCAGATGAAGATGCAGTAGCAGCTTCTCTTTTTCTGCGTACTCTTTCGCCCAGATGAGGCTGTCTTCGGATACTGTGTAGACTGCGTGGGGTCCGAGTGCGGATTTTATCCTCTCGCACTTCATTTCTTTTACGAATCTGACGAATCCTTTGTTCTCTTTCTTCATCTTTTCTGCCAGCTCGGCCTTTCCGAGGTCGATGAATGATTCTGCGAGAACGGCCCGCAGACCCATTTCTTCTACGGCGCGCGCAGTTCCTTTCATGTGCCAGTACATGTCTGAGAAGCATGTGGTCCCGGACTTGATCATTTCAAGGCATGCGAGTTTGCTGCCCAAGTACACGTCGTCTTCGTTCATCTTTGCTTCGAGCGGCCAAATCTTTTTATTGAGCCAGTCATGCAGCTTCATATCGTCTGCGTAACCGCGTAGGAGCGTCATCGCCGAATGCGTGTGCGTGTTCACGAAGCCCGGGAAAGCCGCCTTATTCCTGCCGTCTATGACGCGTTCGGCTTCTCTCTTCGCACCTATCTCCTCTATTCTGTTTCCTTCGACAAAGACGTTCGTTTTTTTTCCGTTGAGGAGAACGTCTTTTATGAGTATGCTCACTTTCGCTCCTCCAGGAGTGCGAAAAGGATCTTCTTCAGGCGTTCCTGATTCTTTTTCGCATCCCTCATTATGTCCGTAAAGTTCAGTTTTTTCCCTGCAATCCCGTTGGCGTAGTTGTCTACTGTGCATATTGACGCGAATCTTAGATTCAGTTCGCATGCGAGCGTCGCTTCTGAAGCCAGAGTCATGCCGACGACGTCCGCGTAGTCTGCCAAGAATCTTACTTCAGCGCGGGTCTCAAGCCGGGGCCCTGCAGTCTGCGCGTACACTCCGCCCTCTATAGCGTCGACTTTCGCCTTCTCAGCAGCTGCGATGATCCTCTTTCGGAGCCCCTCATCTATTCCGGGCGTCACGTGCCTGATTTCCGTATCATAGATCGTCTCTATCTTTCCGAAGCAGATGAAGTCTTCGGGTATGATGATGCTGCCGGGCCGAAGTTTCGCATTCAGGCTGCCTGCGGAGTTGATGCCGACGACTTCTTCGACGCCGAGGTCGGACATGGCTTGCATATTCGCCTTATGGTTTATCATATGTGGCGGCGTCCGATGGTCTTTGCCGTGCCTCGGCAGGAAAACGACTCGCGTATTCTTGAGCACATGGACGGTGCCGTACCTGCTTTTCACGACAGTCGCCTTCAGTTCTGTGATGAAGCCTGCGTCAAGTAGGCTTGTGCCGCCGGTTATTCCTAACATATTTATTTCTAGGGAGACAACCTTAATTAGCCTAGAACGCAAGTAACTGACATGCCAGCCCTATCCTGTGAGCTGCGTTCCTGGGAGGAGATGCGTTCTCTCTCTGAAGCGGTCGCGAAAAAGATTGCAGGTTCAGGTTTTCGTCCGGATTATATCGTAGCTATCGTTCGCGGCGGGATGATGCCTGCAATGAACCTATCAGATATTCTCGGCGTCTATGATGTCCTCACTTTGCGGGTGCGGCATTGGGGTGCGACGGCGGTGAAGAACAAGAAAGCTGTTCTCGACGTTCCGCTGATTGCGAACATAGCGGGGAAAAAAATTCTTCTGGTGGACGATCTTACGGACACTGGCGACAGCATCAAATTGGCGCTTGCGCACCTGAAAAGCCTGCGTCCTGTGGAGGTGCGAACGGCTGTCCTCATCCATAAGGTGTCGTCTTCTGTGGAGCCGGACTATTATGCAGAAAAAGAAGAGGAATGGAAGTGGGTCATCTTTCCGTGGAACCTTTTCGAGGACCTGACAGCTCTCGCAGAGAAGGTCATCGCGGCTGAAGGTGTCAGTTCACCCCAACAGATTCGGGCTTCGCTGAAGAGTTCATTCTCTTTGGACGTCGATCTTCCGACTCTGAGGAAGGTCCTTTCTCGCAGAAGTCACTTGTGACTTACTATCTCGAAGTATATACGAAATTCGTCTTCTTTCAGTTCGGGGTCGGCTAGCATGCCGAATGTGAAGTACTCCATATTCGTCGACTTCGATTTGCCTGTCTTCTCGAGTTTCCAGCGTAGTTTGCCTCGGTTCTGCTTGAGTAATGCTAGCATCTGGTTTCCTACGTTGCTTGCTTCAAGCATCTTGCCTTTCGGGTAGAGGATGACTGCGTAGCATTCGAGTATGTCGTAGTCCCCGATGTCTTTGATGAAGTCCGCAGTCATGCCATCGTATTTTCCGCACTTCAGCGTGTGGGGTTTGACTTCTTCTTCCCATTCCTTGAACTGCTTAAAGTCGTTTAGGCTGTCGAGGTCTTCTACGGGGTCATCTCGTGTCGTTACGAACAGGTGGAGTGTGTTCATATCAGATATTTTGTTGGTTCAGGATAATAAACTTATCTCATTTGTAGTCGCTCATGTCGATGGTGTACACGTCTTCTCTGTCGCGTCGTATGACTACGAATCTTATCTCTCTGTCGCGTATCCGCTCGTAGCCTGAGAAGACGTAGGTGTTGACTGCAAAGTATGCTGGCGACTTAGGCCATTTGTCCGTGGTCTCAGGGGATTCGTCGGGCAAGCTCTTCGAGGGTTGGATCACCTCGTTTCGAAGCTTGATTACGGCCGCAATGTTCGTGTTGAATTCTTTGGTGTCGCCGTATAGTTTCACGCGGAACATGATATCATCGCCGGTTATTATCTTCTGTATCATGGGTTCGCCTATTTGCCTGTATTCTCGTTTTTCGTCGCCTGCCTTGATGGCGAGCTTCAGGTACGGCGTGTAGATGACGATGTGTTCGTATCCTAGTGTGTCGTTGGGGTAAGTGTAAGCCTTGATCATCTTCTCTTGGGTGAACATGTTGTCTTCGCCCCAGTTTATTGCTTCGTCGACTTCTTTGTTGCTGAGTAGCGCAAGTGTCGTCGTCGTGGTCGTCTCAGCCTGTGTGGTTGTCGTGCCGCACTTATATTGGCAGTCGCATGTCGACTCATTGATTCCGCAGTATTCGAGCGGCTTTTTGCCGCATGAGGACGAGCAGTATACCCTGCAGCTTCCCGCAGTCCATGAGCAGGCTTTCGTGGTGGTGGTCGTCGTTGTGGTCGTCGTTGTCGTCGTCACTTTTCGTGTTGTCGTCGTCCTTGGGCAGTCGTGTAAGTCGGAGACGATGGTGCCGTCCCAGCATTCGTACTCCACTTTCGGCTTCTCTTCCACAGTGCAGCCGATGAATATGCTCACCAGAAACAGGATCAGTATTATTCGGGCCCTCATATTATCCCTTTTATTGGTTCGACTATAAATAGTTTATATGAGCGGCGTATTCGGCATAGTCTCCAAAGAGGATTGTTCTTCAGCGCTCTTCCTGGGGACCGACTATCACTCGCACTTGGGCACCTCATATGGCGGTCTCGCCGTCTATTCTAAGGACGGCATCAGGAAGAAGATCCATGACATCAGCCGCAGCCAATTCAAGTCCAAGTTCTTTGACGACATCGATTCTCTTCGCGGGAATTCAGGCATCGGTGTCATAAGCAGTGGCTTCGCTCAGCCTCTTGTCTTCCGCTCAAAATTGGGTTCTTTTGCGGTCTGCACTGACGGGCGCATAGAGAATGAAGCTGAGCTAGTCTCAACTCTTTCTTCTCAGGGCATCTTCTTTAACGAGCTTTCTGATGGGAATACGAACACCACAGAATTGGTTGCGCTCCTGCTCTGTCAGAAGGATTCGATACTTGAAGGCATCGACCACCTATTTAAGAGCATCAAAGGCGCAATCTCTCTTCTGGTCCTGACTGAGGACGGCATCTATGCTGCTCGCGACCGCCATGGTCATTCTTCTCTTGTCGTCGGCGAAAAGGAGGGGAGCATGGCCGTTGCCTCTGAGTCCTGTTCTTTTCCGAATCTCGGTTTTAAGATAAAAAAATTCCTGGGGCCTGGGGAGATTGTTCTCCTGAAGCCTGACGGCATGAAGACTCTGAAGTCGAACGGCGACTTGTCCTGTATCTGTTCTTTTCTCTGGATCTATACTGGTTTTCCTGCGTCGAGTTATGAGGGCATCAGTGCCGAGCTTGTGCGTGAGCGCTGTGGGATGGCTCTCGCCAAAGGCGATAAGCTGGAAGCTGACCTAGTCGCCGGTGTCCCGGATTCGGGCATAGCTCATGCGATAGGCTATTCGATGGGTTCGGGCATACCTTATCGGCGTCCTCTTGTCAAGTATACGCCCGGCTACGGCCGAAGCTATATTCCGCCGACTCAGGAGATCCGTGATCAGGTGGCTTTCATGAAACTTATTCCGAACGTGGAGGTCATAAAAGATAAGCGTATCGTTCTCTGCGATGATTCTATTGTGCGCGGTACGCAGCTTAAGAATTTTACTTTGAAGAAGCTCGTCGATTCGGGCGTAAAGGAGGTGCACGTGCGTCCTGCATGCCCTCCTCTCCTTTTCCCCTGTCGCTTCAACGTCTCGACGCGGAGTCGCAGTGAGCTTATTGCGCGCCGCGCCATCATGGCTTTGGAGGGTAAGCAGCTTGACGACGTCGGCGATTACGCAGTCTACGGTTCAGACAAATACAACAGGATGGTGGAGTGGATCCGCGCCGACATCGGCGCAACCTCCCTCAAATACATCAGCCTCGCCGACATGATCGCAGCCATCGGCCTTCCGAAGAACAAACTCTGCACCTACTGCTGGACCGGAGAACGACCTAGGTGAGGGAGAATGCAGTTCGACGTCGATTTTCATATTCATGGTAAGTATTCTAGCGGAGTTTCTGATGCGATGCTTATTCCTGTCATCGGTAAGCAGGCTGAGTTAAAGGGCATGCATCTGGTGGGCACTGGCGACGCCACGAACCCGAAGTGGCTTTCGCACATCAACGAGAATCTGAGAGACGAAGCCGGAGGAATTTATTCTCTTCCCGGAAGCAGAACACGGTTCATGATAACGGCGGAGGTGGAGGATGCGCGGCGAGTGCATCATCTTATTCTTTTGCCTTCGGTCTCTGCTGCAGAGCAATTCTATGAACTGTTGAAGAAATTTTCGAATGACATTGATGCGGACGGTAGGCCGCATGTTCGTATCAACGGCGAGGAATTGGTCGATTACGCGAATTCGGTCGGCGCCTTAGTGGGGCCGGCGCATGCGTTCACGCCTTGGACTGCGGTCTATAAAGAATATTCTTCCATCAAGGAATGCTATGGTAAGAATTGGAAAGACATCAAGTTTTTGGAGTTGGGGTTGTCTGCTGACACGAATATGGCGGACCGCATATCTGAATTACAGGACCTTACTTTCGTCTCGAATTCTGACACGCATTCTCCGTGGCCTCATCGGCTGGGGCGGGAATTCAATCGCATCAAGATAGAAGAACTGTCTTTTAAGGAGATCAAGTGGGCGCTGGAACACCGCGACGGCCGCGGTTTCATTCTGAATGTGGGCTTGAATCCGCGGGAAGGAAAATATCATCTCTCAGGCTGCAGCCGCTGCTTTCAGAGATTTCAGCTCCCTGACGCGGTCCGACTCAACTGGCGTTGCCCGGAGTGCAGGGGCCTCATAAAGAAGGGCGTCGTCGACCGGATCGAGGAACTTGCCTCATGGAAGGAGCCGCATCATCCAGCACATCGGCCGCAGTACATGCACATCGTTCCGCTTGCTGAAGCTATTTCCCTAGTCTTAGGTATTACGACTCTTACGAGCGTCAAGATCAGGGCGCGGTGGGATCATCTGGTTTCGAAGTTCGGCACAGAGATCAACGTTCTCGTGGATGCGGACATAAATGAGATAAAGGCCATTGATCCCGAGGTCGGGGCGGTGGTCGAAAGGTTCAGGGGCGGGCGGATGAAGTATGTGGGCGGAGGCGGCGGACAATATGGGCGGCCCACATTGAAGGGGGAGGAGGATGCGTTCTATGGTGTGGGTCAGAAGACTCTTTCTGATTACTGATTGTGGCCTGCTTTTTATATGCTCACTCCACTATAATGTTATACTAAAAACGTAGATAGATTATCTATTCTACTAAATAAAATATCTTCTGAGGGATTTCTTTGGAAGCAAACACGCTTAAGGGAACTACTACGATAGGGTTGAAGTGTAGTGATGGGATAGTGCTTATCGCCGACAAGAGGGCGTCGATGGGTTCATTCATAGCCAGCAAAAGGGCGCAGAAGACCTATAATATCAATAATACGGTCGGCGCAACGATAGCCGGCGGCGTCGGAGATGCCGAAGCCTTGATGCGCCTGATTCAGGCGGAAGCAGCGCTCTATGAGATGAACAACAAGACGAAGATGTCTGCTAACTCTGTGGCTTCGCTTATGTCGAACGTCTTGCAGGGCAGCAAATATTACCCCTACTATGTGCAGCTGATCATTGCCGGATACAACGGGAAGGATACTGCAATCTATACATTGGATGCGGTAGGCGGCCTTTCTGAGGAGACGATGGCGTCGACGGGCTCAGGATCACCAGTCGCATACGGGCTGCTTGAGCACCTGTACGCCGAAGATAAGAGCGTTGAAGATAATCTACCGATCGCAGTCAGAGCATTGAATTCCGCGATGCAACGCGATTGCGCGACCGGCGACGGCATTAGCCTGGTGACAATAACCAAGGACGGCTTCAGGGAGTGCTCGCAGGATGAGGTCAATAAGATAGCGGAAAAACTAAAGAAGAAATAACTATCTTACTCTTTGAGCATAGTCGTCACTTTTTAATATAGTAAAAAGCCTTTGGATCAGCAAGATGAGTTGTCAAACATTTTATCTTTATTCAGTTTACAGTATGAGGAAATAGGTGAAGTTTTTTGGAATTTAAGGAGATCAAGCAGTTAGTCAATGAGAATGCGCCTGAGGGCAAGATAGATTCTATCGATGTCGAAGGGCCGAAGGTAATCCTTTACACTGATGATTTGGCGTTCTTCATAGACAACAGCAACGAAGTCAGGAAGCTGGCGACATTATTGAAGAAGAGGATCATCATCCGGTCTACTGCAGCTAAGCTCATGGATCCGGAGCGCGCGAAGAAGACTATTGAAGGCATCATTCCACCGGAAGCGAATATCACTAGCATATCATTTGACGCAAATTTTCGTGAAGTCTATATCGAGGCCGAGAAACTGGGTCTTGTCATAGGCAAGCAAGGAACAACGTTGGACGACATTTCGAAGTCGACTGGCTGGATACCTAAACTCTTGCGCAAGTCTCCGATCGATTCTGAAGTCATCCGGAGCGTGCGGCGCACACTCTACGATGACGGCGAGACGCGCCAGAAGATCCTTCAGAAAGTAGGTAGGAACATCTACCGAAAACCGGATTCTGAATGCGATTGGGTGCGCGTGACTCCGCTCGGCGGCGCCCGCGAAGTCGGCAGATCATGTTTCCTGCTGCAGACGCCTGAGAGTAATGTCATCATCGACTGCGGCATCAATACTGCCGCCTCTGGGTCAGAAAAGTTCCCGGATTTTCGGGCTTCGCAGTTTGCGATCGACAGCCTTGATGCTGTCATCGTCTCTCATGCGCACTTGGATCACTGCGGCTTCGTCCCGTACTTGTATAAGTATGGTTATGAGGGCCCGGTCTATTGTACTGAGCCGACCCGGGACCTGATGACGCTCCTGCAGGTGGACGCGATCGAGGTCGGGGAGCGCGAGGAAGATTCTCTTCCGTTCTCTTCGAAGGATGTCCGCAAGATGATCCGTTACGTGATTCCTCTCGAATATAATGAAGTGGCTGACATAACGCCTGATATGAGGCTCACCCTCTATAATGCGGGCCACATCCTCGGTTCGTCCGTCGTGCATTTGCACATCGGCGAAGGCCTCCATAATCTCGTCTACTCCGGCGACGTCAAGTTCGGAGACACTCGCCTCCTTGAGGCTGCGAACTATGATTTTCCGCGCGTCGAAACCCTTATCATGGAAAGCACGTACGGGGGAAGATACGACATCCAGCCGAATAGAAAAGATTCGGAACGTGAGCTCCTCCAGATCATAAAGCAGACTGCGGAGCGCGGCGGCAAAGTCCTTATCCCTGTCTTCTCTGTCGGAAGGTCTCAGGAGGTCATGATGGTGCTCGAAAACTATGCTCGCTTCGATGATTTCAAGATGCCGGTGTACTTGGATGGTATGATATGGGAGGCAACAGCTATCCATACCACGTACCCTGAGTACTTGAAGAAGCATATTCGTCACCGTATATTCAACGGCTATAATCCTTTCCTTATGGAGACATTCGAGAAAGTGGATCCGAAGAAGCGGAAGGATATCATAGCAAGCAAGGACCCGTGCGTCATTCTCGCAACTTCCGGTATGATGACCGGAGGTCCGTCGATCGAATACTTCAAGGCCTTGGCAGAGGATCCTAAGAATACTCTTTCGTTCGTCGGCTATCAGGCTGAGGGTTCGCTCGGCAGAAGACTGCAGAATGGTCTTTCTGAGTTGCAGATCGAGCGCAACGGCAGGCCTGCAGCACTTAAGATCAACATGGAGATCAAGACGGTCGACGGCTTCTCCGGTCACGCGGACAGGAGGCAGCTGCTCGGCTATTCGAAGAAGATCCATCCGAAGCCTAAGCGTGTTCTTGTCGTCCACGGCGAGGAGAAGAAGAGTATGAATCTGGCGATGACCTTATCTGACATGTTCGGTTTCGATGCAACAGCCCCGCAGAACTTCGACACCATCAGACTAGTCTAATAAGCTTACTTTTCCCATATTCTCCTTGATGAAGGCTCTTATTTTCTTGATTCCTGAAGGTTTCAGGGATGAGGAATTCTCTGTACCCAAAGATCGGCTGAAAGCAGCTGGGGTCTCGGTCACCGTCGCAGGACTCCAGCTCGGGAAAGCCCGTGGAGTTTTAGGGATGACCGCTGTTCCAGACATCCTTCTCAATGACGTTCGAGTCGACGACTACGACGTCTTCATCCTCCCCGGCGGCGGAGGTTCTGCGCGCCATCTATTCAATAATCTGAAGGTTCATTCCATCATCAAGGAAGCCTATTCTAAAGGTAAGGTGGTCGCCGCCATCTGTTTGTCGGGTGCGGTTCTCGCGAACGCAGGCATCATGAAAGATAAGAATGCGACCGTCTTTTCGACGCCTCAGACCCTCAAAATATTCCGTGATGCGGGCGTCAAATATTCTGATAAACACGTTGTCGTCGACGGTCGCATCGTCACCGCCGACGGTCCAGAAGCTGCAGAAGCTTTCGCCGACGCCATACTCTCTCTCCTGGGGATCTGAATGAATCTCGTCTCTATCTATGATCGACTCTTCGCCCACTTCGGCCCACGCCATTGGTGGCCTGCCGACTCCCCCTTTGAAGTCATAGTCGGCGCCATCTTGACTCAGTCCGCCGCCTGGACGAACGTCGAAAAAGCAATACAAAACCTCAAAGAAGAAGACCTTCTTTCGCAGAAAGCTCTGCTTTCTGTCTCAGAGAAGAAGCTGGCTCAAGTCATCCGCTCAGCCGGCTACCACAATACTAAAGCCAAAAAACTGAAATCATTTTCTAAATTCCTCAAGGAAAAACATAGTGGGGACTTAGATTCTCTCTTCTCTCTGCGGAAAGAAGAGCTTCGAACTGAATTACTTTCGGTTTGGGGTGTTGGTCCAGAGACTGCTGATTCCATCATCCTTTATGCCGCAAATAAGCCTTCTTTTGTCGTCGACGCCTATACTCGAAGAATATTTTCGCGGCTGGGTATGGTGGATGAAAAGACATCTTATGATGAGCTGAAAGATTTCTTTGAAAATAGTCTGCCGTGCAGCGTCCTCCTCTTTAACGAGTATCATGCTCTCATCGTGGAAGTCGGCAAAACCTATTGCAGAAAAAAACCGAAGTGCGATATGTGTCCGCTCAAGAAGATGTGTAGATATGAATCAGTTCGATAAGGAGCTTTTGGAGAAAGACGTCTTGTATCGAATCCTCTGGGACGGAAATCTGAAGTCTGAGGACTACAGCATCATGTACTTGGATTCGGGTGTCCTGAAGCAGGTGCCCTTCTCAGAGATTAAGTTGGAGGGTGACTTCTTCTCAGTCGGCGACGCGCTTATCCCAATGCACCGCATTAGGCGGATTCTCTGCCGTGGGGCGGTCGTATGGGAGAAGCGGAGAATTTAGTGTTTTCTCCGGTCTCTTATTCCTGCTGTTTCTGATGGTAGTCCCCAGTATTTGAGGAAGCCTTCTGCCATCTTGTGGTCGAATTTGTCGCCTTTGTCGTAGGTTGCGAGACCCAGGTCATAGAGCGAGAAGGTGGAGCGTCTGCCGACTACTTGCGCGCGGCCGCGGTAGAGTTCGATTACGACTGTGCCGGATACCATCTCCTGGCTGCTGTCCATGAACGCGTCCAAATCGTACATCAGGGGTTCGTACCATTGTCCGAAGTAGGCGAGTTGCGCCCATCTGGAATCCAGCATCTCTTTAAAGAGGTTCTGTTCCCGCGTGAGCGTCAGTCTCTCAAGCTCCTTATGAGCCTCCAAGAGGACTGTGGCAGCAGGACACTCATAGACTTCCCGGGATTTGATTCCGACTAGGCGGTCCTCGATCATGTCTATTCTGCCGACGCCGTGTTTTCCTGCAAGACCATTCAGTTTCCTGATGAGTTCGACTGCGCCAAGTTTCTTGTTGTCGAGTTTTACTGGAATGCCTTTCACGAAATCTATGGTGACTTCTTCAGGCTTGTTCGGTGCCTTCTGTGGGTTCGTCGTCCAAGCGAAAACGTCTTCAGGCGGCTTAGTCATCGGATTCTCCAGTGGGCCGGATTCGATGCTGCGGCCCCATAGGTTCTCGTCGACGCTGTATTTTTTGTCGCTTATCTGGATCTTGTTCTTTTTTGCGTACACGGCCGCCGTGTCGCGCGTGAATTTCCATTCGCGGGCTGGAGCAATGATCTTAAGTGACGGGTCGAGTGCACGGACTGCCAGCTCGAATCTGACTTGGTCGTTGCCTTTGCCCGTAGCTCCGTGCGCGACTGAATCAGCTTCCTCCTCTTCTGCGACGTCCACAAGCCACTTGCCTATCAGGGGGCGGGCGATAGCTGTTGCCACAGGGTACTTGCCTTCGTAGAGCGCGTTCGCCTTAATGGCCTGGTGGATATAATCCGTCACGAATTCTTCGCGGGCGTCGATGCTGTATGTCTTTACTGCGCCAAGTTTCTTGGCTTTCTTTTCTATGGCTGCAAGGTCGTCTGCTTCCTGTCCAAGTCCCAGTGTGAGTGTGACGACGTCCGTCTCATAGTTCTCCTGAAGCCACTTTATGGCTACGGAAGTATCTTGTCCGCCCGAATAAGCTAGTACTGTTTTCATCTTAGTAAAGTATTACGAGCACGAGTAATTTAATGCTTCTTCTGCAAGTCGAGGTTGATGATTTCTTTTATTTTGTCCCAAAGCCCCCCTTTCTTCTGTTGGTCGAGGTTGGTGATTTCATTTATGTTTTTCAAAAACCGCCCCTTTTTCGTTTTTATCCTGATGCCTTTAGCTTCCATGTGTTCTGCAAGACTGTCCACGAACCTTTGGTCGTTGCTTACGCACACATTTGTTCTTTCGTCCTTGGTTCTTACGTAAAGAACTCTTTCGCCTTCACCATTTACGAATTTCGCACAAACGATGTCTCGGTAGGGTATCTCCCGTTCGTCTAGGCGCAGGGTGTCCGTCTTCAATGTCGCTGACTTAGCAGCCGTCATGTAAAAATACCAGTAAACAATGAATACAATGAATAACAATATGCTTACGCCTAATACGGGATAGGTCACCTCCCACCCGCCCATGACCCAGAAAAAGCCAGAAACAGCCGCCAGAAAAAGTGCAAGAAAACCCAGATCCCACCTATTAGCCTTGAATGTTTCGTCTTCTGTCATCGTTTCTCCTTCGCGTCGAGGTTGATGATTTCTTTTATTTTTTCAGTCGAACCTGCGATCGCTATCCTGATGCCTGCGCGCTGCATGCGGTCTGCGAGACTGTGCATGAACTTCTGGGCGTCTTCTATTGCTCTGAACCTTTCAAAATTATCGTACTTTAGCACTACGCCGCCTGTACCAGCGACGCTTGTAGGGAATTTCCACGTGAAAAGCGTAGAGCGTCCTCCGGGTTCGTAGAACGTCGCCGACTCTAATTTCTTCAACGGCACTACATCTTTGCCTTTAGGCACGCGTGTGAACCCGGGGATAGCCACAGGCCCCTTCTTAGGTTTGTCCACGACCAGAGAATCCATAGTCAGGGTTAAGAGAATGTGTTTCGGCGTAGGGAACCTTCTCTCCAATATCGGGGCCACTATCGGACTTAACGCGAAGGCGGTGAGCCAGCATATAGCTAATAGCAGTAATACCAACTGCATCTTTGTCGAATCATCGTTAAACCAGCCGAGGTTGACGCCCAAGTACATTAGACCCATGAATAAACCGAAACCTATGGTGCTTCGTGTACCTTTCAGGTATCCCCAATGTTTCTCAAAATAGACTTCTTCGCCGTCGGACATATGTATATTTATGGGTATACTCCACATTTATAACGACGACGATGGAGTGGACTAAGAAGCATATCATCTCGATTAACGACTTCTCGCGCGAAGAAATAGACTTCGTCCTTGACAAATCCGCGGTCATGGAAGGCCGCATGAGCGACCCTGATACTGTAACGCTGATGCAGGGTAAGATCCTTGCGAACCTGTTCTTCGAGCCTTCCACCAGAACCCGGATGTCTTTCGAAGCTGCGATGAAGCGCCTCGGCGGCATGACAGTCGGCTTCGACGAGGCCGCAGTCAGCTCAGAAGTCAAAGGCGAGACTATCTCTGACACAGTGAGGGTGGTCGCAGGCTATGCGGACGCGATAGTCCTCCGTCACCCGGTCGAAGGGTCGGCGCGGGTCGCAGCAGAATACTGCCACTGTCCGGTCATCAACGGGGGTGATGGCGCAAACCAGCATCCGACGCAGACGCTCCTCGACTTGTACACGATAATGAAGGAATTCAAGAAAATAGACGACCTCGATATCTCCATCATCGGCGACCTCAAGTATGGGCGCACCGTGCACTCCTTGACGAGCGCACTCGAAAAATATGATGTCAGAATAAAGTTCATCTCCCCGCAGGAGCTGCGGGCACCAAGACAGATAGTTAAGGGTCTGACTGATAAGGGGATCTCGGTCAAGGAATCGAACAAGCTGAGCCTCAAGGACTCGGACGTCATCTACGTCACCCGCATCCAGAAGGAGAGGTTCCCTGATCCGCAGGAATATGAGCTCGTGAAGGACGCGTTCATAGTCGACGAACGGAGCCTTGAGGGCATACGCGAAGACGCCATAATCATGCACCCGCTTCCAAGGGTCTCGGAGATATGTACGAGCGTCGACGAGACGCCGTATGCAAGATATTTTCAGCAGGCGAAGAATGGGATCCCGGTGCGGATGGCGCTCCTCTGCCTAGTCTGTGGGGTGAAGTTCTGGTGACGGCTGAAAAACAGGACGAGAAACTGAGGATCAAGACTATTCGAAACGGCGTGGTGATAGACCATATCCGCCAGGGGCGGGCGCTTGATGTGCTCAGGATCATGGGCATCTATGGCGACTTTGCAGATGCGATAACGCTCGCGATGAATGTGCCAAGCAAGAATCTGGGACGCAAAGACATCGTCAAAGTCGAGAACAGGAACATCGACACCGCAGAGATCAACAAGATAGCGATCATAGCACCGGAAGCGACCATAAACACTATACTGGAGTATAAGGTCACCAAGAAGGAGAAGGTGAGCCTCCCTGACCTGATAGTCGGCATCATCAAGTGCCCGAATCCTCAATGCATCACGAATAAGGAGAGGGAGCCGATAAAGTCGGTCTTCGAAGTCAAAGAAAAAGACCCGCTGATACTACGCTGCAAATACTGTGAACGCGAAATAAGCGCGCCCTTCATGCTAACTTAGAGGTTGCATCCGCCGTCAGTTTCCTAGCTTGTTTTATTCTGCTTCTCCGGTCCATGATGTTCTTCTCTGCAGCTGAGACTGTCCTGGAAAGCTCGCGCGTCATCCTGACGACTTCCTTCGGGGATGTGCCGCCGAGGCTCCTGTTCGCCAAGATAGCAGCCCGGGGGTCCAGCATCTTCTTCAGCTGCTGAGTCGATAATGTGACGCCTGATCTCTTCAGTATCCTTTCAGTCAATTCAAGGTCCGAGAAATCTTTTTTCTTCGAATGCAGGTCTCGCACGACGTTCGCTGTGATGTCGTGTGCGCGCCTAAACGGCATCTTCTTCTCTTTCACCAGGTAATTGGCCAGTTCTGTCGCAGTCGCAAAGTTGGCTCCTGCGAGCTGCGCCATCCGTTTTTCGTCGAACCTGGCGGTTGAGATGACGCCTGCGAGAACTTTTGTGGCGAGGTCCGTCTTCCTGATGCTTTCCCACAGCAGTATCCTATCTTCCTGCAGGTCGCGGTTGTAGCCGAGGGGCAGAGACTTGAGCGTCATGAGAATTTGAATAAGGTTTCCGGCAACATAGCCGCTCATGCTGCGGGCGAGCTCGGCTGCGTCCGGGTTCTTCTTTTGCGGCATGATGGAGCTGCCTGTCGTATATTCGTCTGAGAGTTCAAGGAAACCGTATTCTTTCGTGCTGTAGAGTATGAGCTCCTCTGAGAGCCTTGAAAGATTCGACATGAGGATCGTTAGGGCTGCGACGGTCTCCACGATGAAGTCGCGGCTGCTGACTGCGTCCAAGGCGTGTTCGATAACTGAATCAAAACCAAGGAGCTGTGTCGTCATCTTCCTGTCTGTGGGGAACGATGTTCCTGCGACTGCGCACGCGCCCAGTGGGCTGCGATTCACGTTCTGGTACGCGTTCCTCAGCCGCGCAAGATCGCGGGATAGGATGCTCGCATGGGCGGTCGCCCAGTAGCCGAGAGTTATCGGCTGCGCAAGTTGCGTATGAGTGTAAGATGGCATCAGTTTCTCTGAGGATCTTTCGGCGATCCGCAGGAAGGTCTTCTGTAGTGCGATCACGGATTCTTCGACTCCGAGGATCTTTTCGCGGAGGTGCAGGCGCGTGTCAGTCAGCACCTGATCGTTCCTTGAGCGCGCAGTATGCATTCTGCCGCCGGAGTCTTTTCCTGCGCGGGCCTCGACATAGGATTCGACGTTCATGTGAACGTCTTCAAGATCAGAATCGAGAACGAATCTTCCTTTCCGATAATCTGATTCCGCTTCTTTGAGCGCGGAGAGTATCTTTATCGCATCCTTTTTTTCGATGATCTTTTGGCGTGCGAGCATGATCGTGTGCGCAGTGCTGCCCCATATGTCTTCCAGCACCGTCTTATCGTCTGCGGCGATGGATGAACTGAACTCTTTCATCAGTCTGCTGGTTTCTTTGCCGAACCTTCCCCGTAGCTTGCTTGAGGCCATCTTTTGCAATAGTTTCTTGATTTTCCGAGAATAAATACCTTATCGTACATAATCCTTATCATGGTTACGATAATGAAGTTCGACGCAGTCGAAGTCGAAAAGCCTGCGGATGTGAACGTGATCGTGGGTCAGACGCACTTCATCAAGTCCGTGGAGGACATCTATGAGGCCCTAGTTTCCGCTGTTCCGGGGATCAGGTTCGGCGTCGCATTCTGTGAGGCCTCCGGCGACTGCCTTATCCGCTCCGATGGCACTGATCATGAGCTCGTCTCTCTTGCGGAGAAGAATATGCAGAAGATCGGTGCAGGCCATTCTTTCATCGTCTTTTTGAGGGGCGCGTATCCCCTTAATGTCTTGAATCAGCTTAAGATGGTGCCTGAAGTCTGCGGAATCTTTGCTGCGACTGCGAATCCTCTGAAGGTCTTGACTTTGGAGACTGGCGGCGGCCGCGGCATCATCGGCGTCGTCGACGGCAGCCTTCCGAAGGGCATTGAATCAGAGAAGGATAAAGAGAAGAGAAAGAAGTTCCTCAGGGACCTCGGATACAAGCGATAGAAATGGTCGAATTCACTTACGTTGACTCGCCTGAAACTCTTGATGCGGCTGTTGCGGATTGGGAGATGGTCGCGGAATTCGGAATCGACTTAGAGTGCGAGAATAACCTCCACTATTATGGGACATACATCTCTCTCATACAGATCTCTTCAAGGAAACAGAATTGGATAGTCGACGTTCTCGCGCTTAAAGACATCGGTGCGGTCAAGAGGATGCTGGAGGATCCGGCAGCCGTAAAGATATTCCATGACTACAGTTTCGATTTTAGGATACTGAATCTTCAGTTCGGCTGCCGGCCGAAGAATCTCTATGATACGCAGGTTGCTGCAGCTTTCCTAGGTTATAAGGAGCTTGGCCTTTCGGCGCTCTTGCGGGATTTTTTTAGCGTCAAAAAGGAGCAGAAGCATCAGATGGCTAATTGGACGCGGCGTCCTCTTCCTCCTGAGTTGCTGGAGTACGCGGCCAAGGATACTTTCTATCTGCTTTCTCTTCGCGATCAATTGAACCAGAAACTTACTGAGAAAGGCAGGATGGAGTGGGTCGAGGAGGAGCTGGCGGTGATAGAAGAGAAAGAATTCATCTATGAGGAGATGACTTACCCTGATTTCGTGGGTTTTTCTAAGTTCACGCCGACGCAACGTAGCATACTTAAGCACCTTTTTTTGCTGCGGGATGAGATAGCCAAGGAAGTTAATCGCCCCCACTATTTCGTCATGAACACTCGGCGTCTGACTGATATCGTCTTGCATCCGCCCAAGTCGGTGCGCGACTGGAAAGAGATGGGGGGCGTCCATCCCGTAGTCCGGCAGAAGGCGCACCTGTTCTTTGACGCAGTGGAAGCGGGCAGAAGAGAGGAGATTTATCTTCCGCCCATCAGGAAGATCCACTATAGGCAAGATCAGATGACGAAGATAAACAAGCTTTCGGAGATAAGGGACACCCTCTCCCAGAAAATGGAGATGCCTAAGCACCTCATCCTCAGCAAAGACCAGATGCAGGAGATAGCCTTATCCTGCAACTTCTCATCCCTGCGGAAATGGCAGCGCGCTCTCGTGGAGCCGGTCTACCGCACCTAAGCTTTTTATCCGCATCGTCCCTTATTCTACTTAATGGCTTCCAAGCTCATGTCTCTCGGACTGCTGATGATGCTCCTCTCCTCAGGATGCATCGACCCGAACATACTGAACAAATTCAAAGGCAACACGTCCTCTGACTCGGATACTGATATCGGTTCATTGGACCTCTCTTCCTGCGGCAAAGCGAAGAACGCCTTCGAGAAGGCCGCATGCATCACCTACGTCGCATTGAACAGGAACGACTATACTATCTGCAGTCAGATCACTCCGAAGGAGCTTGGGGATGCGTGCATCGCGCAGGTAGCCAAGAAGCGGAAGGATGCGTCTCTCTGCGACAAGACTTCGAGCGCGAACACCAAGAGCGTCTGCCTTATCGAGGTCGCAGAAGAAATGAAGGACATCTCCCTGTGCGATAAGATAACCGATAAGATATTCAAGGACATGTGTATTCAGGCGGTGGCCGCCGCAAAGAAGGACGCATCCCTCTGCAGCAAGTGCTCAGGCAACTTCGAGAAGGACAAGTGCATCGTCGGCGTCGCAGTAGCCAAGAAGGATTCTGCCCTCTGTGGCACAGTGAAGGATAAGAGCTATTGGGCCGGCGACTGCTACGCGGATGTGGGTAAGGCTGCGCAGGATGTGACTGTCTGCATGATGATCGAGCCAGGCTACGCCGGAGACCCGCTGATCCGGGAGTGTCTGGAGAACATCTCTCTCACGAAGCTGGACACGTCGATCTGCAGTAAGATCACTGATGAAGAATTCCGCGACTACAATTGTCTGCGGCCTATTGCCGTGGCGAAGGGCGACGTGTCGATATGTGAGTCGATGACTGATCCAAGTAGGGAGGGCTACTGCCTCAGCGCGGTCGCCATCAAACTTGCGGATGTCACCGTATGTGATAAGATTCAGACTCAGTTTACGGGTTACTCTGATATCTCGCGGTTCCGTGATTGTGTGACTGAAGTGGCGAAGGTCCTGAAGAAGAAGGCGCTCTGTGACCGCATCAAGGACAGGTATGCGCGGGAAAGCTGCCAGCGTGAAGTCCCTTAATCTCATACCTGGTCTATTTCCGGGATATAGGGTTTGATGTCGAGTAGCGGGGTTCCGTCGAGCATGTCCACGCCTCTGATCCTTATCTTGTTTCCCTTGATCTCCAGGACTTCGACGACTGACATGCCGATGGGGTTCGGTCTCCTCGGCGCCCGTGTGGCGAACAGTCCCTTCCGTTCATCTGAGTGGGGTGTCAGTACGTGCAGGTCGTAGCCTTGTATCCGGTCGAAGAGGAATAAGACTATGATGTGTGAGAAGCCGTCCAAATCTTTGAGGCCTTCGGCGTAGTCCGGGTAGACTTCTATGGTTCCCTCTGTCTCGGACATCCTGGCCTGGTGCGGAACGTCGTCGCCGAGGTGATATGGTGTATGTATTCTGCCGATTGGCGTGTATTTCATTTCAGTTTCTTTTCTGTCTTATGGAAGAATATGATGGCTGCTGCCTGCGCGAATATCGTGTTCATGACTGCGGTCATGAGTATGACTGAGCCGAGTGCGGCCGCCACTTTCGGCAGCGTGTCTATGGTCAGATTCGCTGCGTTCAGCATCCATCCTGTCGTGTAGAGTAATCCTGTGGTGGTGTAGAGTATAGCGGTTGCTGCGGCCGTTTTTCCGAATCGTTTTTCGAGTGAGAATAAGCTTAGTCCGAATCCTAGGGCAGTCAGTCCGTAGACTACTTGTAGGAGCGTCATTGCGAGGACGATCTCTTTTGTGGCGTTCTCTTCTGTCAGCCTGTATGGTGTCTCCTGTAGGATGCCTAAGAGTGCGAAGAGCAGTATGAAGACTATTAGGGTGTGTGCTGTGTTCTTCAGTAGTGCATTCTCTGTCGTTTTTCCGATGTGCGCGAATCCGAGGTAGACGACGAGTCCTGCAGCGAAGTAGATGAGGCTGCCTGCGAGGCCGCTTATTCCCAACTGCGGGTAGCTGACTGCTGGGATCATGAGCAGCAGCAATATTATCGCAGCGTACTTTGCATATCGTAGTATCTTTGCCATGGTATCTATTTAGCGTGTCGGGAATATATTCTTTTATGGCTTCCTTTTCGGATGTCTGGGATGATGTCAAAGACTTTCTTTCTGGGAATAGGGTGGTCCGCGTCTGCGGCGTCGGCGATTTTTCTGTCGTAGCCTATTCTAATGTGGGTGTGTCTGTCATGTCGCAGGATAGTATCGAGCCTGAGCTTGTCCGCAAAGAGTGGTTCGAGGAAGTGTGGGCGCGTTTGTCTGAGAAGCGGACTCTTTGTCCGGATGATTTGGTGGGTGACACAGAAGCCCGTATGTGGTCTTCGTTCATCCTTTCTATCTTCAGTTATCAGCCGTATGTCGGGTACTTTTTGGATGGTGGCAGGAACTGTTACGCGCTCAGGGAGAAGTAGGCTTCTTTCCGGGTATGAGTTTCACTGCTTCGATGATGGTCACAAGCAATATCCCCATTATTCCTGTGATGAATGCTATTTTTGCGGCTTGGTCGAGGTCGGGCAGGCTCGAAAAATTGAATGGGTATACCGTATAGAGTGTGTAAATGAAATTGAGTCCGATCAGGTTCAGTATGATCTGTGCGAGTCCTTTGAATCCTGGTTTGTCGTGGAAGAGGAATATGGTGTTCGCGGCGAGGTTTGCTATGACTGAGAGATTGATGGCCCACAGGCAGTCTGAGTACTTTGCGGTGATGTATTGTGTATCCCATGCGAGCAGATTGTTTGCTGCATATAGTAGTATGACGTTGACGGCGATGGCGACGAAATAGTCTATCTTCTTGTTGTGCGTCATCCTGTTCCCTCAAGGTACCTATGGTTTCGTGCCCCTAATAACAGGGGTTTTTTAATTCTTTAAGTGTAATCTATTATCGTATGGCCAAAAATTCCTGTCTTTTCGTGGTTTTGATGTTGTTTTCCGTCTTGTTCATAGGTTGCGGGGGTACGGTGCCTACGACTACGTCCACTACGTCCACCACTCAGGTCGTGGTTATTGTGACGCTGCCGTCGTCGACTACTACGTCGAAAGTGACGACTTCAACTTCTTCTTCCTCGTCTACTTCGAGGACTTCGTCCACGACTCTTGTCCACTCTACTCATACGAGTATTCTTGCGCCGTCTACGACTCTTCAGTCTACTTATACGACCATTGTTGTGCCGGTCAGACCTTCGCCTTAAGTGACTCATGGCCTTTCGTACTTTCAGGGACAGGATCAGGGATTCTGGGCGCGTCTTCATTGTCGCAGTGGGCGGGGATTCTGGCAGCGGTAAGTCGACTTTCGTGCGCGGCATAACTGAGATGCTCGGAGCCGATCTTGTTTCATCCTTCTCTTTGGATGATTATCATTCCTTAGACCGTGAACAACGCAAAAAGAAGAGGATCACTCCCCTGAATCCTCGCGCCAACAATCTTTCTCGTCTCGCAGCCGACGTGCGTCGGCTGAAATCGGGTAAACCTATCATGAAGCCTGTCTATGATCATTCTCATGGCACCTTCGGTGCGCCAGTCAAATTCAAGCCTACTCCAGTAGTCATCATCGAAGGTCTCCACCCGCTCTATAATGAATCTCTTCGTCGTCTCTCTGATTTCAAGGTCTTCGTGGATCCGGATAAGCGCATCAAGCGGGTGTGGAAATTGAAGCGTGATGTGCGGGACCGCGGCCACAAGAAATCGGACGTTCTTGCGGAGATGCTGGTGCGCGAACCAGATTACGAAAAATTTATCGATGTGCAGAAGATCTATGCTGAAGTGGTGATAGAGATTCATCCGACTGAGGTGTCGGAGACGGATGACATCTATTCCATTAAACTGATTCAGTTGGGCGCTGACATGCCCTTGGGTGAACTTGATCTCTCCATTGATCTTTCTACCTTACTGCATCTTTCTGAGCGCAATTTCTCCCTTAAGTTCCAGAAGGATACCTGTTTCGGTCATCCTGTGGGCGTCTTGACGATGGACGGCGAAATACATCGGGACGTCGTCAAAAACTTGGAGGACCGTATCTCTGCGTACACTGGCAGAAAGAAGCTTGCCCTCTTTTCGAATAAGCACTATATTTCGACTACGAATCTGGCGCAATTGATCCTCTGCTGGCGTTTCATCGAGAAAGTGGACAGCTTGCTTTCTAGGAAGAGAAAATGAGGAGCTTCTTCGTTCTTTTGGTGGTCGTGCTCTTCTCCTGTTGTATTCAGTGGCCTTGGGATAATCCGACGACAACTACTTCGTCGACTTTGGCGGTCTCAGGCTTCCTGGATTCCGTCCCAGATTCCTATTCTGTCGGCCTTTATTCAGTCAAAGGTTTCGTCAAGGATTGGCGCAGCCTAGATGGCAGCACTTTGGTCGTCCGTGGTGTCGTCGTCCGCGCCTATAGTTGTCCTCCTTGTCCTCCGGGTGCCATGTGCGCTCCCTGTGTGTCGCCGCGTATCCTCTTAGCTGATCCTGTTCGCGGCGGCGCCTTAGAATTGGTCGTCGACTTCGGGGCCGATTATTCTGTTGCCAGGGGTCTTTCAGTGGGTGAGGAAGTGGAAGTCACAGTCAAGTACTCTTCTTCTGGCGGCGGCGTCTCAGCCGACGGCGTCCCCGGCGTCCTCAACTATGTGAGCCTGAAGCGTACTGGCAGAAGATTTGTTCTATAACCTGTTCGGGGGTCTTATTCAAGCTTTTTATATATGTCTTATATATATCATATATATGAAGCTCATTAACCTGAATCTGAGGGATGATGTCGTCGCTGAGATGGATGCAGTCGTCAAGGAGTTCGGTTTCAGTAATCGTACTGAGTTCATTCGCGCTTCGATCCGGGAGCGGATGGAGGAGTACAAGATGCAGAAGGCGATCGCGGCCTTGGAGAAGAGTCGCGGCGTCTTCAAGGATAATCCGACGTCTGATGAGGAGTATGAGCGTAACCGTGAAGAAGCTTACAAGAGGTATGCTGCCGAGATCAGGGCACGTTCTCGGGCTTAAGGGATTCGACGACGTCCGCAAGCTGCTGAAAGTGTGCATCTCTTGTAATCACAGTTGCTTGATTGTCTCTGGCTAATATTGCGTGTGCGACGTCGGTCCATGGGAGTCTTCTGTCTTTGGCGATGTTTTCTATCTCTGTGAGCTGTGTCGTAGAGCCGTCCGCTTTCTTCAGAAGATGTTCGGCTCTCAAGTGCTTGAAGCAGCGTTCTTCGATTTCTTTTGCCGTATACTTCGGCAGAAGTTCGTCTATGATGAGTTCAGAGTACAGTATCGTATTCCTTCGTTTCATGGTTTTCTTGATAAATTGGAATGCGAATTCTCCCAGTGGCCGTAGTCCGTCGGTGCGGTCTTCCAGTAGGTCGAGCCATATGCATGTGTCGACGTAGTATCGTGTCATCTTTATTCTATTATAGAGAAATAGTAAGCTGAGGATATAAATCGTCAGGGAAGCCCTTTCCCGCCCAGCTTCTCGCAGGTCATCTTTTCCTGTATCCGAATTTTTTGTCGTATGTCGGATGGTCTATTATGTCGATTATTAGTGCAGTAAGTTCGTCGTCTCTGTCGGTGAGGGTGTATAGCATTCTCCATGCTGCAGGTAGTTCGACTCTGAATAGGTTCTTTATCTCGTATTCTGTCGTGTATTCTTCTGGGATCAGTTTTTTGGCGATGGGGTCGCCGAAGTGTGGGTCTGTTCTTATCTCCTCTGCTTTTTTGTGTATTGCGTCGAGTATCATCCGTTCGGTCTTGTTTTCTTTATTTTCTTTGAGTTGCCTGTATGTTTCTGCTGCGTCTTTTGTGAGGATGGTTCGCGCCTGTTTCATGCTATTTCTGTTCCTTCTTCGATTGCTTTCCGCAGCTTTTGGCTGCTGTTGTGTGTCCAGGTGATTCCTTTCAGGCTCACCAGTATCTTGTTGCTGTGTTCGAGGTATTCGAGGATTGTCATCAGTGTGTTGTGGTTCACCTGCTTCGGTAGCCGCCTCTTCAGTTCCGCCACTTTGATCGCGCTTTCATCCATTCCTTGGAGTGTTTCTTCGACCATCATTATCGTGTTCAGTGTCGGAGAACTTCCTTTCTCCTTCGTCGCGTATGCTGCCATATTCATCACCAAAAGTTATTGATTAATAACTATTAGTTACTGATATATAAATATCTTGTCCCCTAACACTATAATACTATAAAGAATCCGTCCTTTATAAAACGTTCAGGGCAGTGCGTCAGCGATCTCTTTTCGGGTTTCGTCGTCTCTGCTGTGGTTGGTTCTGCAGCAGCATGCGTTGTTCCGTAGGCTTGGACAGATCAGTCTCTTCTGGGTGGTCATGTAGTCCATCCCACGTTTCTGGCATTCGAAGGCGTTGAGCTGGCAGTTTCCTCCGAGTGTGTAGTTGATCTCATTACAGTACTTGCTGCATGCGGCATCTTCGGCCGAGATCGCTAGTGTCGTCGTAGTCGTAGTGCTGGTCGTCGTAGTCGTTGTGGTCGTCGTTGTCGTCGTAGTTGTCGTGCTTGTCGTGGTCGTCGTCGGCGTGGTCGTAGTCGTCGTCTCGTCTGTGACGCAGCAGCTTAATGCCGCAACCAAGAATATGGCTGCATAGATCAGGATCTTTTTCATGTAACCTACCTCAGTAACATACCAAGTATCCTGTGCCTAAAACGCATCGCGCAAGGAAAGGAGTCTGGCGTCTCTGGGAAGCCCATGGCGCGCAGCTTTTCGCAGGTCATTGATCTATGGTGTGAGCAGTTCTAGTAGTTCTCGTGTCGTGAATACTGGTATCTTCTCCTGTGTTTTTAGGTGTTTGTCGTTGCTCCAGACTGCTGTCCGATATTTTATCGCCAGTGCCAGGTAGGGTGCGTCTTCGGTGTCGTCGGGTAGGAGTTTTTCTGCTTCCTGTAGGTGGCTGCAGTATTCTTTTTCGTCGATGAAGCTGATCCGGTTCTCCAAGTCTTTCATTATCTTCTGGTAGGGTTTGCCGATTTTTTCTGTGAGTTCTTTCTGGTGTTCTCTTAGTTCCTTTAGGACGTAGTCTGGTGAATAGAGCCGTATCCTATATCTTTCTGTGATCGCGTTTGCTGTGCTGCCGTCTTTGGCTAGTGCGAAGAGTATGTTGGCGTCGGCGACGAGTCTCATTTCGCTTCTTTTTTGATTTTTCTGCCGAAGTCGACTGCCCACTGGTCGAACATTTCTTCTTTCGCAAGTTTCTGTAGCATCTCTTCTTTCCATGCTAGGTCGCAGACTTTCTGTTCTATTGTCTTTTTGATTAGTCCGCTCCAGTTGATCTCCGGGTACTGTTGCATCTTCTTTTTCGTCTCTTCCGGCACCGATAGTGTTATGTTCGCCATTTTTTGTCCTCACATATTAGTGTGTAAACACAATATATTGTGTGTTTATGCTTATAAATGGCCTGAAACACTACAAATCTATAAAGAAACTTGTCCTTATAAACCTGTCAAGGAAGCCCATCCCTGCCTAGCTTCTCGCAGGTCATCGTCTATTTATTTCCGACTGCAGTAAGTTCTCTTATCTCATGGATTTCCTTGATTCGTTTCTGTTGGCGGGTGAGACTATGATGGAGAAGTATGATGACGTAGTCTTAACTAATCTTCGCGTCATCGTCTATAAGGATTCTTTGTCGAATAAGGATTTCCAGGACGTCCATTACCGCTATCTGGAATCCGTCGGCTTCGACATGGTCCGCAGTCTCGGTCTCATAGTCTTCGGTTTCTTCCTTCTCTTGGCTTCCTTTGTACTCCTCTGTGTCTGGTTGATGTCCGACGTCAAGGACACATCCTTCCTGGCGTGGTCTGTTCTCTCCGGCATCCTCGGCTTCGGCATGATCATCGGCTTCTTCGTCCTCGGCCGCCGCCTGATCGTCTTCCGGGGCCATAATACGGAGCTCCGTAGTCGTACGTCGGACGATAAGCTCATCAAGCGCGCCCGGGAACTGCAGCGGGACTACTTCATCAGAACAAAAGAATAAAGACTCTAAAGCCGCCTTATAGTATCCGTCAGCCTCTTCATATAACATATGCTGGGAGACGAAAGCGCATGTGAACTGCAGAGAGACTATTTCATCAGAACAAAAGAATAGAAAGCGGTCGCCGACGTCATCATTATTTATTGGGCTAATCTCATAGAATAAACTAGAGCGTGGTTGGTATAATGCAAATAGATCCTAAAATAGCTATTAAGGCAGTAGATGGATATGTACAAAAAATTGATGCTCTGTTGAGTAAACCTCATCAAGAAGGTCAAGACGAAAGAAGAGAGGTAGACACAATAATCCAGAATTTTATCAGAACAACTTTTGCTGATGGGGAAGCACGATTAAAAACCTATATGAACACGGTTCACCCCTATCCCGTACTCATTTATGAAAAAACTGATAAAGAAAAACAGGAAGAGTATATTCTCACGTTGAAGAACATGAGGAATAACTTAGTGGCTTTTCGTGAAGTCCTACAGCTAAACGTAGAAACATCCAAAAAAAGTCCACAGGATAAGATTTTTGATAAGGCAGCACCTCTAATGAATCCTGACGCTAAAACAACAAACATTATAAATATCGGTAAAATGGTCGGCTCTCAACTCCAGCAAAGCACCAGTGATTCTTTACAACTTCAAAGCAATTCCAAGACTACTGTAATAAGATGGACTGAAAGCAGGAAACGCGGGTACATAGCAGGCACATTTAGTTTACTTATTGGGATACTCTTTCTGATTATGGTTCTTCAATATGGTTGGACTTTGACAGGACAGGTTTTCTCGGCATTTGGTGCGTTATTTAGTATACTTGGGTTAGGGAGCTTTGCAAAACCTGAAACTGTTGGTGATATAACTGCACAAATTTTGGAAAACATGAAAGCAAATGTCGAAGAAGATGATTATAAGCCCCTAAGAAAAAGCAGAAAAAGAAAACCTAGATAAGTTGATTTGTCCGATAATAGTGGTTTTCCGTTGCTGCTTGTATTCTTTATGTTATTCTTTGTGTATGGGCGGTCGCTGACAAACACACGATTGCTGGGAAAAATAAGTTGCTGAGGGCGGGCCTCGAAGCAAGAGTTCGAGGCCGCTCATAGCTCAGCACATCACAGTTTACTTATAGGGAATACCAGATAAAAGCTATAGAACCGCTGTTTGCCTGAGGGAGAGTCTAAGAGATAATGGATCGAAGGTTAGACTCACAGTTCTCATCACATATGAATAGATAGGCCCTACCCTGCTGTCTAATACGTAGATATCCTAACTTTGTTAAGTATAACAAATCAGTTCTCGCTGTTTGGTTTGCTACATGATAAGTCTGTGATATCTCTTGCACTGAGTAATATTTGTGGTTGTTTTTCATCATATCCTCAAGAATGCTTGCCTGCCTAAAGTTTAAATCAGTTAACTTATCGAGGATTAATTTAGCATCGTGTTGCTCTATTTGTTTTCTCTTGAGGTACTCCAATAAATCCTCTAACGAGTCCTCAACACACGTCGCGATATACTTTATAAAATAGGTTAAATCCATCTCGTCATATTCACTGCAGAGGTATGCACGGTAGTAATTCGTATGCGACCTTAAAATTCTTCTTGAGAGCGCCATGTATTCAAAGAGCCAATAACCCCTTGATAGGAGATACCAGTAAAAAACACTTCTTGCAGTTCTACCATTACCATCATTAAAGGGATGGATATAACCAATTAAAAAGTGTAGTATAGACGCTTTCACTATAGGGTGCACAAATTCAGTGTCATCATTAGCAAAATTACAAAGTTCGTTAATCAGGCGTTCTATGGTTTTATACGATGGAGGCCTATGGTGTATTGTCCCAGTTTTATCATCGACAATGTACGTATCATCATTATCCCTAAATTTACCCACATCCTCTTCCTTCGGAAGCGTCCCTTTAGTTATTGAGGTCTGGAGGTCTAATAGAAAGGCAGGGGTTAGTTTTTCCTCTTTTTTATTACGAATTAACTGCATAGTTTCATAACCATTAACTACCATTTTTTCGGCTTTAGTCTTAGGCCTCCGTTTTTGCCGTAGCATATCTTTCGCAAGCTTACGTGTAGTGACTGCACCTTCTAATATGCTCGAAGCAATAGCTTCCTCCATTAAAGAACTGATAATATACCGCGGTTCTAATCCCAAATTCTTTGTTTGGACAGCCAGATTCCCTGCTAAGTATTTATCGAACTTATTTAATTTTTGGTTTATAACGGATGTGCTCGTGTATTTTAAACGTAATGATCCAAAGGAGATAAAATCATATCTTCCAGAACGCCAAAACTTCATTATAACCCAAAAGTATTTTCGCTCTTTTTCATCTTTAATCCTGTAGAGTAGATCACTCCAGTGGTAGTACTCATTATTATACGCTTCTAATTGCTCCAGTTTTTGCTTACTTTGAACTAATTTAAAAATATGTTCTGAGTCTTTACGGAGAAGTTCCTCCCAGTTAAATGGTGGTTTTTCAGGAAGTTTCATGGAGGTGCGCGTTAATCTATTATTTAAATAACATATAAGTATATAAACAACTCCTAATTTAGGAATAATTAGGAATAATTAGGAGATATCATAATACAAAGATATCATAATATCAATAAAAAGAAGATATCTGCAAGACCGATAAAATATACAGTAATATACGCAGGGATATACGCATAAGATAAGTAAAGTATATAAACAACTCCTAATTTAGGAATAATTAGGAATAATTAGGAGATATCATAATACAAAGATATCATAATATCAATAAAAAGAAGATATCTGCAAGACCGATAAAAAAGCCTCTAACGGAACTCGAAGAAAAGGTTCGAGGCCGCTCATAGCTCAGCATATCACAGTTTACTTATAAGAAATACCAAATAAAAGCTACAGAACCGCTATTTATACTTTTAGTGCTATTGGATAAACCAAGAGGTGGTTGGATATGAAATTAATACAGCTTTTGATAGTTAGCTTATTATTGTTATTTGCTGGTGATGTCTCAGCAACATGGCAGACAAATTGGGTTGTGAGTGGTACATGGGACTGTGGTGGTTGCTGTGTTGAGGGTAGAACTACCCACTTTAGTGGGACTATCAAAAATACGGGAACAGACACATTCTCCATTGATTACGTCGGCATTATCACAACCGATGAAAAAGGTGTCGTATCGTGGTCTAGTAATGCATTCTCTTTAGCTCCAGGGGAAAGCCAGAACATTATATTAAATGGCGTAATGCAATCTCCAACCTCAGGAAGTTCGTTATTACACATGATCAGGGTCCGTATAAAATACGCTCATTGGTATACTCCCAATTGGGAGGTTGAAAACTCACCAAATTTCGGCCTAAACCCTGTTGTTTCAGCAGTAGACCACGAGTGCGATAACGATAACTCTTGTCAAGCAACACAATATTGTGAGGTTCTTTCTACATGCAAATCCACATGCAACTCTGTAGTACAAACAACCTCCTGCGGATATGTCGCAAACCACAAGTGGAACACATACCAGTGCTGCGCAGATACAGACTGCGCACAGGGTTCTACGTGTATCAACCACGCATGTTCCGTGATACCGTGCGTATGTGGATACATCTCGGGGCATACCTGCATAAAATATGAATGCTGCGCGAATAGTGACTGTGGATCAGGAAAGTTCTGTCAGAGTAACAAATGTTATGACATTGAATGTACAACGGCAAATGACTGTGCAGATAATGAAGTCTGTCAGACCTATCAATGCACAGAATTAACTTGCAGTAGCGGTCAATACCCCAAGAACCACAAGTGCATCCAATGCGAAAACAATAACCAATGCCAAAACGACGAAACGTGCTCAAATAATTTTTGTGTCAAGGTCACATGTGGGCGTAGCTATTACGTAGAAAATCATGCATGTAAGGCTTATGAGTGTATGACTACGACGGACTGTGCAGGGGATAAAGAATGCACAAACAATCATTGTGTAGCCATAAGCTGTGGGTACTGTGAGTATGCAACAGACCACCGCTGTTTAGCTCATGAGTGCTGCACTGACGAAGCTTGCAAGGATAATTTCTACTGCTCCGACAAACAGTGTCAAGAGTTAAGTTGCGGTGCCTTGGAATACTCAGACAATCATAAATGCGAGAACCTCATAGTTAGCTACACAATAGGCAAAAAAGCAGCAAGCACCTACTATGTGATACCCCTCTTAGTTGTTGTACTTGCCGTCATTGGCATACTTACTGTAATGGGCCATGGATTAAAACTGGGGAAGAAGAGTGCTACAGTGAAACAGAAGGTGGGGGATGAAGAGAAACCAGCAACTGCAGACAAACCAACAACCGACTCTGCAGAGAAAAAAGCTTAGGAATAGAATAAACCAAGGAGGTGGGATTGTTGACAACTGATAAGACACTCAAGAGGTTGGAGGATGTTTTGGCGGATGAATGCTTTTCTGTTAAGTCCACATGTGACAAAGATGAGAGAGGAGTCAATGTATATATCACGTTACGTTTAGATGATCTAAAGGATTGGTTTGAGAAAACAGTATTTGGAAAGAGGGGGTGTTGGGAGGATATAATGCGCAACCGCGCGCATCTTGAGGGTAAACCTTACCAGGGAGTACAAAAAGTTCTGAAATGGACATGGGAGTTAGTATGGCTTAAAAAGGGTAGTGCACTTATAGAAATAACTCCTCGGAAAAAGGATGTTGGGGATATAACCGAAGAAGACGTGGATAACATAGAGGAGATTCTCATAAACACATTGAAATATGACTTGTATCAAAGCTTAAAGGTGGAAAACGAGGAGTAGAGTAAAGCACCTAATACCGCCACCTATCTTTTATTTATTTAAATGCGCATATCATGTATATGGCTGAAGAAAAGTCACTTCGAGACTTTAATTCACGAGACTGGAAAAATTTCGGCAGGGTCTTTATTTTAATTGGCTTAATAATCATATTCTTAGCAAAGGAAGTGATGATAGGTCTCGGATTTGTCGCTATTGGATTTGTTCTCCTTGTAATATTGAAGGTCCAAAAATCTTTAAGGATCTGAGGAACCTAAAGCCGCTAACGGGCTTGAAGAAAAAGTTCATACATCTACATACATTTGCTTTCATTGAGTAATATAAAAAATTTCTTGGGTGAGGCATCTAATGTTTTTGCATAAATTTTATATTCGCCCGCTGGTTTTCTGTTAAGGCTATACGCGGAGATATAACGACCCCTATCCACTTTTGTATAATGAATTTGTTCCTCTCCTCCAGAGGGCGATATAACCGTCACAATCAAGGGATTGAGCTCGTTTGGTGTTCTAAAAGCAATTGCTGTTGTTTGGATTACTGCCATGCTATCACAGGGGGTATAGACTAACTTGTCTGAATTTATGGCTAAGGATGGATATTCCAAGAAGAAATATATGAATTCACCAGATGCGGCAGTGAAGAGTACTGATAAGAACAAAAGGAGCGCAAATACGAGGGACGAAGTTATTTCCTTTTTTAGTGATAATCTTTCCATCTTTTTAAACGGTGGGAGCCAATCTTGAACTGAAAGGGCATGAAGGATAGTTATAAACACTATTGAGAGAGGTAAAAATATGAGTATATGCGCTTTGATGAGCTCAAGTAAATCAACTCCAGTAAATACACCTACAATAACAACAACAATAAGGCTGAGAATAGGAGCTACAGCGATCATGGAGAACAACATAGATTGGATACCTACAGAAAAACACTTATGGAGCCATTCATCATTGAATAAATCCCGTTTCGCTAAGTTACTCCCGTAAAGAATAATAAAAATTGAGAAATATGCGCAAGCAACACCAAAAGTGCCACAAATAATTTGAGGCACAAATATATAGAAGTCAACAAGATTATTACTGGCTTCTATACGTGACATTATGTCACAGGTGGAAAGGATGACTGCTATTGATAAACCTACTATCGCAATTGAATACTCGAATTTCTTATTTAGCCTATCCTCGTTTTGTGGGCTTTCCATAGGTATATTCTTATATACCCTATAAACTCCCTTCAATAAATAGCTGTTTCTTCTTGGGCTTTTATGCGAACATAGCATGCACTAAGCCCGCAAGCTGGCAGGACACTCAGAGACGATAGACGTAACAGGTTTACAGAAGGGTGGTCCTTAGAATATAGAGTGTTACTGCTCCCAAGACTGAAAAAGACAGCGCCAAATTCGTTTCAAGTACCTGCATAAGCGAGTGGTATTGGTGATGTTCCTGCTATTGTTCTAGGAATCCTTTGATGACTATCAGTCCGCCGATGCCTGCGATTATGTATGCTCCATAGGAAAAGAATCTGACTTGGTCACATCCTTGACCTGACATCACCGAAATAAGTGCGCTGGAGCATAAACCATTTAGCGTAGATAACGAGTAACTTATAGAATACGTCATGCCAAATAAGTCGCCTTCTGAATGATAGAAAGGATACAGGAAATAAAAGCCCATAGACACAAAAAGGATTATAAGTCCTACAGCAACTAACCCAGTTTTCATGGATACCACCTCGTAGGTTAGTTATAGAAAAGACTGAATAAAAGCCAGAACTGCTATTTATTACGTCGATTCTATAGGATAAAACAAGAGGCTGTTAAGATGCACATTAAGTTAATATTTGCAGTTATTTTGGTGGCTCTGTTTGTCGGTTGTACGACAGGACCTCAATGTAATAACCCATATATATGGAGGGGAAACGACTGCTGCCTTGACCTAGATGGTAATAACATCTGCGATAATGATGAAAGCAGAACCACTACTACATCAACTACATTGATTATCACCAAGACAGCAAAAGAAGTTATTCTAACAGAAAAAGAAATCCAGGGGATACTGGGTTCAAATTGGAAAGAAAGTCATCCTCCTCTGTGTTCTGGACATGGAAGGGAGATGGAATGTATTGATTTTGACGGCGGTTTTGTATCTTTAATCTCAAGCCACAATGGGTCGTTAGAAGGGCGAAAAGATTTGTATGTAACTGTGGGCGTATACGACACTGTACTAATGGCGATAGACATGTACAACCTTCGCAAAGAAGACGATGGAATTCCATTCGCAAACGGGAATATAGGTATACGAACAAGGAATAGTTGCTCTTTCGTAAAAAACAATGTTCTCACAGAAATAAGCGCTAATAATCATTTTGCAACACAAGGATATTACAGCTCACTTTCAAATTTATCGTATGTACAAAAATGGGGAAGACAGTATGGAGATTCTTTACCACCAAGTGAGTTACAGATTATAGAACTCTGCAGAGCACAAGAACAAAAAATTGGAAAAATTATTCGTATAGCCTCAGGAAAACCAGAATCTCTGGACGATGCTTTTGAAATAGCAACGGAAAGTTCTTATGTTAGATCAGTATTAGTAGATAGTGGTTGCGACCCTATTAGTTGGGATAAAGTGGTGGGTGTTACTTATGTTAAAGACAACAGATGCATGGAAACAAAATTAGGTGGCGGAATTAAGTACAATGTAGTGCTCGCTCCCTGTGAGCAAACCAAAGAGCTTATGCCAAGCCAAAAAGAGTTTGTTCAAAATCTATTTGGAAGAGAAGTAAGCGAACATTATACGATTGTAGGATTATGCACAGGCAAGGATAGGATATATAATATCGTTATAGATACAGAAACAGGGGAACAAAAGATCGATGCGGGGGGATAAAAGGCATGGGCCCGCTATTTATTGAATTGCGTTTATAGAATAAAGTAAAGAGGTGGTTTAATTATGGGCACTAAGATACGTTTGCTCACTGTTTTATTTTTCATTATAGCTATTACTCAGGTAGCAATAGGCCAAATTGGGGCTAACACAAGTATTACTCAGTCTTTAGGGGAAATCGTTGAAAGTACACCTAAAAGCTTTTTTGGCAACCAATATGCAGATGTCATTCAAACCATGATTATTTGTACTGCAATAGGCTACATAATCTTATTAGTCAGAAATATCGTACATAAAGATAGGTTAGAAGAATGGAATAAAATTAAGAATACGGATAAACTGATAATCGCTCTCTTTATGGGAGTTTTATCATATTCACTATTACTTCTCGTTATTTTTAGTTGCCTCGTTGTTGTAGTATCCTTTAAGAGTTTTGTCACCATTCCCAAGGGGATTACGATAGATTCTCTCTATTATGCAGCATTAAACTTGTTGGTGGGCTATTCCCCATTTGTACTAATTGATAAAATCCAAAAGAAAAAAGACCAGATAAGTCCAGCTCAAGAACTGAATGCGTATATACGCATATGTGTTTTCTTGACACTTCTCCTCTGCTTTGGGGAGATGATAGTAGCGATATTAGCCTTCATAATAGCCACTATCCTAGAGCATATGAATCAATCGCCGATTTTAGTGTTTGGCGTGCAGGCTATAGCTTTTATCATCGGATCTCTTATTGTGTATCGCTCCACAAAGAAGAAATACAACACTTGGCTACGCTAGTATACAGTATAAAAGAGTGACCTGCAAGAGCCCTTACTTGGGCAGGGCAAGAAAATTATGGTGGCTGATTGTATGCTTTTATGTGGTCTCTTGGAACTTTTCGATATTCTTTCGGGACTCATCAACTCGTTCCTTGATGTCACTTAACCTGAACTCAATTGCATTACCACTAAAACTGATATAATCATCTGAAGTGAAAAGAGCGTGGGGTGACGTGAATTCATCAGTGAATAACCCCTGATTTTCCCCGCTTTGAGGTTCAAAGACGTAAAGGGAAGACGTAGGTGCCTTTTTGAAAACCGCAGCTTTTGGATTGACACCCAGAACCCCGACTTCACAATGCCCTCCACCACCCTTCAGCGTACCACAAGCCATAACAACCTTCTCCTCAATATCATCCGCAGTTAACAACAGTGTCGGATCGCACTTAGTGGAACAAAAAAAGAGCCAACACTGCTGTTTTACTTCTCCAAAGCTTACTATGGGTGTGCCGCCACTTTTTTTAACACGCATTATCTCTGACCTTAACCATGCGGCGGCAAAGAATGCGAAATCATCACAGTCGCCTTGCCTTAAATCCCAAAACTTTTCTACATTGAAGACATTATCCCCGCCCGTATCTGTGCGATAACTGAATCTTCTGGCCATCATCCTCCCTATTTCACATGTGTCTATTATATTCCCTTCTACTGGATCACCATATTGGGTATGTAGGTCGGATGATATTGATTCGGGTAGGTATGCATTCTCATTTACATAATTCGTCAGATAATTAATCCTGTTTTCAACTTCAGATAAATCACTTGAAATAGCAGCTAAAACGACCTTAGCCTGCGATAACTCAAATTCAGTTTGACCCAGATGCTTACTTGTCTGAGCAAGCTCATACTTTGTTTCAGATAGTTCACTACTCAGTTGAGATATCTGAGCTTCTAAACCCTCTATTTCCCTCACCTTTGCGTTAAGAGTGTTTTGAGTTGAGGTCAATGTAATCTTCGTCGCCTTCAGTTCACTCTCGGTCGAATCTAACCTATTTTGTGTACTCCTCAAAGTCTCTTGTGTCGCCTTCAAACGCTCTTGTGTGCTCCTAAGAACATCCTGTGTTGCAGTCAAATCTTTCTGAGTCTTATCCCACCCGAAATAGCAATAAACCAGACCAAGAAACAGAAAACCAATTAGCAGAGTTATACCAATACTATACAGCGTCAGCCCCTTAACCACCAACTTCTTATTTTCGAATACGGCAGTAGATAAACGCTTTGTGTCTTTGACTATCGTAGCCGTCGTTTTATTTTCTACTTTTGGATCGTGATGTCTTTCTATCTCCCCCAGTATCCTATTACAGTCGCGGCAGTAATCATCTTCCTTATCGAAGCTTTTTTTACAGATAGGGCAGTACTTGCTATCATCTCGCACACTAGAAAAATCAGGAGTGCCAATATTATCTACCCCTTTTTTTCGCATGTTTACCCTCAGCGCCTCGATTATCCTATTACCCTAGTCGAGTAAATAAAGGTTTCTACTGAACTCTATGCTAAGAAACATGTACTAAATCTGAGGACTTGCGAGGAAATCAGGTCTATTCCTGAAAATCATAGGTCTTGCGAGTCTCTTCATCCGTATCGTCGTTTTCTTCTTTTCCTGCGAAGATCAGGAACATGCTGATGAGGAATAGGAGAACTGAGAACAGGAGGACGAAAGTGAACAAGTACGACATGATAGTGATGTTGCCGCAGGCAGACGCAATATCTGAGGATAGGGCGCCGCCGATAGCACCCAGGCCAGAATCACATAAGCCCGCTGCCTGACTCAGAGAAAGCCCGAAAGCAAGGATCTTCAGTTGCGGAAAAAAGAAGGCAACGACTATCGAAATAAAACTGCTGATGGCCGAAATGTAGCGTAGGGAACTCATCTTTACTTCTTAAGCCTCCAACTAAAACTCTCGCGACCACGATGAATCGTCACAACAACATCCTCAACATCGACGTTCTTAGGGACCTCATACAACTGAGAATAAGTCTTCTTGACACCAGGGAAAATATCCTCACCTAATGGCGGCAAATCCCCTAAATTAAGGACAGGATCAATGACTTTCCCCTTATATGTGAGCTCGACGTCTGAGCGAGAAAGAGACGTCTCCTGGACGCTCCCCTTATTCACCACATTAAAGTAGACTTTCAGAAAAACAGCGCCCTCAGACGGCCGATAAGTCAAAAAACCGCTTCCCTCAGAAGCCTTAAGTTCATGAGTCGCCACACTCATAAGCAGAACACTGAAATACGTCCCCTTACCCTCATCCATCTCCGTGGAGCTGGTCAGAAAAGGCGGAGTCACAGTAGATTCGCCCATGATCATGGTGAGGCTAGCCAAAAAGACTGTGAGCATCAGCGTTCCAATAGACAAAGCAGCCAAAATCCCATCTTTTCCCATCATCCACCTCGATATGAGTATTATAGTATCTTCAATCTTTAAATTATACTACGAAAAATTAGGCGCCTCTACCTTTTTTTACTATAAGATAAACAATGCAACAAACAGCAGCAGACAACAAGAGGAATCCGACTACGGCAAAAAGAAGCAAAGAATCCAGCGAACTCGCGTGTACAGAACCCTTATCCTCACACAGCTTAGTTCGCTGATCACATGCTCTCCCTTCTCCGCAGTCGGAATCAGAGACGCAGCCGCACACCGGTGACCTAAAAGACCGCTGGTCGGCAAAATTCCGGAAAGACCTATCTGATTCAACACACCTAAGGGGACGCCCACAAGTGTTTTCTTCGACACACGCCACATTTGCACCCGAAAGAACATAATTGAAGGTGCCGACGATACTGCCGGTGTTCGACACAGCCGTGAAATAAATCTCGATGTCGCTAGTAACTGGATAAGATTCAGGATCAGCGGAATAGTTACTGACTATAGGTACAAAATACGTAGTGTAATCCCCTGGTTTGGAAAGTGGATATTCCTTTACGTTACCATACGATTTGATGCCCTCCAAAGCCAGACTGCTGTGCTTGACTTCCACGTTCCTAAACTTAACAGAACCCTGGAGAGTATAGTAGTACTTAACTGGTTGAGGAATGAAGATGCGTAGTGTGTACGTTTGGCCTTCGACAAAGAAACAGCAGTCTGGCGCCTCATCAGAATTGTGTTTGTCATAGCACCTGAGCTGTTCATTCACCCACACACGAACCGTAATATTATCGATGCCACCCAGGTCCCAGGCCCTACTAGAACCAACTAATGTGTCATCTCCAGCGATAGCAGAAACAGAAGATAATAATGCACATAAACAAAAGGCAACAAACACAATCTTCGCTTTAATCACCTCACCGCTTATTCTATCGTCTCAGTCCGTTAAATAGTCGTTTTCTCTTGGCATGTGCCCTGCTTTGTGCTGTGCTGACTCTAGGTTTTTCTTGCTTTTTATAGAGGGCGTACATAATTCTATAAGATGGAAAGTACTCGACCGATGCCTAAGCCCCTGGAGCCACACAGTTATCCGATGCACATAAAGGCCTTTGCGCTCATAATACTCGGACTATTCGTCTACGCCCTCATGCAGACCCCAGAACACTACACGGCAGCCAAAAACTACAGGCTAGGAGAACAAAAACTCACAGAAGGCAACTACGACGAAGCCATACAATACTACGTGAAAGTACTGGCAACAGTACCCTCATCCAAAAGAGCCAAAATAAGCATAGCAACAGCATACTTCGGAAACGACGACACAACAGACGACGAAATTGGGCTGGCGTACTTATGGGGCATCAGCCTCAGCGAAACCGAATGGGAGCAGCTCACAAAAACCATGCCCGAAGAATACAAGACGCGCTTCACGACGGTGAAAAAATGATAATGATACCCGGATACCTAATAGCATTGGCGACATTCCCAGGAGTCATAATACACGAAGCAGCACACAGATTCTTCTGCGACATAGCCAAAGTACCAGTCTACGAAGTATCCTACTTCAGAATAGGAGACCCCGCAGGATACGTCATACACGGACCCACCAAAGGACTCAAAGACACATTCCTCATATCCATCGGACCAATCATAGTCAACAGCCTACTATGCATGATCCTCACACTCCCAGTCACATACCCCATGATCATACTCGGAGCACAGCAGGTGGACCCCATACTCTACGTCATCGCATGGGCCGGCGTCTCCATAGGAATGCATGCATTCCCCAGCGACCAGGACATGAACATATTCCAACAGGAAGTAAAGAAAGCCAAAAAGACGCTACTATACTACCTGGCGCTCCCATTCACCCTACTGGTGAAACTCGCCAACCTACTCAGAGTAGTCTGGTTCGACCTATTCTACGCAATAGCACTAAGCTGGATACTACCCAACATACTGCTAAGCATATAAATCGAGTCGTTCGCGTGGTCGGCTGTCTTCTAGCATGTCTTTGATCTTCATCTTTTATTTATGGAACTCTAAGGTATTAAATACAATGGACTGCGGAGGTGGTTTATATAGGAAAACAGAGAATAGTTAAATAAGATTAAATAAGGTTAAATAACAAAAATGGCATTGAAGACATTCAACGTCGACGAACAAGTCTACGCAAAATACATGAAGACCTGCAAAGAACACGGCATCAGCATGAGCAAACAAGTGGAAACATTCATGCGAGCACAAACAGAAGAAGAACCCAAAGTCCGCGAAGAATACTTACAGAAACTCGACATCATACGCAAAGGCAGATTCATCAAAGTAGACGACTTCGCAAAAAGATACTCATAACGCATGTATACGCTCGAAATCTCAGAACACCTCGACAAGATACTCCTGAAACTCGCCAAAAAAGACAGGGAACAGAAAGAAGCTATCTGCAAGAAAGTTTCGGAGATCCAAGCAGACCCCTATAGATATAAACCTCTCAGCGGCGACATGAAAGGCAGACGAAGAGTACACATACATAAATCCTTCGTCCTGGTCTACGAGATCGACGAACAAAACCAGATAGTGCGACTGCTCGACTACGAACACCACGATAAGGTATACTAATAAGCATGTCTTAGGATGCGCATAGATATAATCTTGTTTTAGTGATTTATAAAGTAAAGCTGCGAATAAGCTTACTGTGCCACACAGACTCAGGCGTTCCCCAAAGAATATAGCATTTATATAGCAAAAAGCTATATCATCGTATATGGAGGAAACCACACCATGACAGACGTATACATACGACTAAGCGGAGCACCCGAGAAGATACTGGAGAAACTCATCAAGGACGGATACTTCAAAACCAAAGCAGAAGCCATGAGAGCAGGAATAATACAGCTCGGAAAAGAATACTCGATAATAGGAACACCAGCATACTACCGACAGAAGCTGGAAGAACGACTAGGCGACAAAAGAATGACGCCGGAAGAGACCGAAAAAGCACTGCAGAAACTCGAAGAATAAGAAAAGGATTTTTAGGGTTCGGCGACGAAGTATTATATGTAGAATGGAACCAAGAGAGGATGTGATCGCAGTCATCAGCAGACACCGCACGGAACTCAGAGGATTCGGCGTCAAAAAAATAGGCGTCTTCGGAAGCTATGCCAGAGGACAGCAGAAGAAAAAAAGCGACGTCGACGTACTCGTGGAGTTCCAGAAAGGCCAGAAGACCTTCGACAACTACATGGACCTCAAATTCCTCCTAGAAAAACGACTCAAAAAAAGAGTCGACCTAGTCATCAAAGAAGCACTGACGCCCGCACTCAAAGAACACATACTCTCCGAGGTAAAATATGCGCAGAAACCATAAACTCCTACTAGACGACATCCTAGAAGCCGCAGACCGAATACAGAAATACACCAAAAGCCTGACGCTCACCGACTTCAGGAAAAACAAGATGACGGTCGACGCCACACTAAGGAACCTCGAAGTCATAGGCGAAGCAGCCAAAAACCTTCCAGACGACGTCAAAAAGAAGCACCCGGAAATAGAATGGAAGAAGATAAGCGGACTAAGAGACATCCTAATACACGCATACCCCAACGTCGACCTCGAAACCGTCTGGGACATAATAGAAAACAAGATACCGGAACTCAAAAAACAGATCAAAGAGATCAGATGACTGCCACACCAAAGAAAGCCTCAAAGATTAAGGCCAAAAAGCTGAAACTACCTCACATCGACCTGAAAGAACTCCGAAAACAGAAGGAGGAGAACCTCAAAGAACGGCTGGAATTCATCGACCAATACACGGAATGGTTCAAGAAAACACCTAACAGCGAATGGAGCAGCCAGCAGAAAAAAATAGTGGACAAAGCATAGGCCCACCATCAGAAAATGGCTCAAACAAAAAATAAGACTCAGGAACTGAAGCTCACCGAAGAAGAGAAGAAGAACCCGATACTCAAACACGGCGCCAAAATACTGGAACAGAGAAAAAACCTGATGCAGCGGCTCGCAAAAGTATGAAAAAAACATTCACGAAAAGATTCATCGAAGACGTCAGAAAAAGCGAAGCAGCCCACCACAGAGGCGACTACGTCCGATGCAGCAGCAGAAAGGAAAGAGACAAGCTATTCGACTCACTCTAAAAATCGACTGAAGCAGAAGAAGCTGCGCTTTAAGACTCTTCCCTGACGAATTCTACCTTTTCCTCCTACTTGTAGCCGAAACGGCGGTCGTATTCACTGTGGTCAAGCCACTCCAAGATCACTGATAACACCACCACGCTGCTGCCGCGGACACTATACAGCAGCCTCCACGCACCCGACAGATTAAGCTTCCACAGGTTATCGACCCCGAACTCCCGGACATAAGCTGCGGGAATCTGCTTCTTAGGCACCTGGATCCCTGCGAAGGCGTTCTCAGAAAGAACACCGAACGCCCGAGACAAAGACTCGTACAGCAGCCGCTCAGACTCGTCCCCGGACCGCAGCTGCTCATAAGCGGCTTTAGTGCACTGATCAACGAACATGACCTGAGAAGGCTTCTTCACAGAATATCTATAGAATTCTAATGTATAATAAATAAGATAGGTTATATACATGTATACAACTATTTTTAAGCTCAGAATACTAAAAATAATACATGGAAGTACTGCACTACCCGCGACTAGACAGCGTCCTCATGGTCGAAAAAGCCGTCAGAGACCACGACGGAGAATATCGGAAAAAGAGGCTCTGGCAGAACCTCCCCAAAAAGATGATGTACCAGACCTACGCACTCATCATCGACTACCTCATCTACTCAAACAAAATCTCAGCCGACGCAGAAGGAAAAATCGGGTGGATACACTACCCCCAGAAAGTCGAAGCTGACCTGAAACACAAAGACCTATTCTGGACAAAATAAGAACGAAACAAGCTCCTGCGGTGACTCTCTTCCTAGACGCCGCCGCTTGAACGGTTTTCAGCGAAATTGTAGACTCCGGCGTCTACGATCACCTTCGGAAAACAGAATTCTTTCGGCAGCACACCTATGGCGATCGGAACATAGATGGCCTTGACTTCTCCGCCCACGGAAACACAATCAGACAAACTCACATTATATCGGATGATACGCATCGTATACTGCGGACAAACATCAGAACACGGGAAACTGACTTCTACGGGAACACCCTTATGGTAACCGAGAATGAAATCCTTGAACATCATCTCACTACTGTTAAAAGAAGAATTCGCATACTCAAGCAGCTGCCTATCAGAAAGACTATTCGAAGGAGCCGGCTTACTGAAGATAAGATAAAGAACTAAGGCGACGAACACCGCAGCCAAAAGAATATACCTGAGTTTCATGATCTTTCCCCTTCATCTATCTGTTTTTCGGCGGATAAATAAGTCCCATCTTTTAGTGATTTATAAAGAATCATACACATATCCTTACTGTACTCGCGGAACCGGGCACAGGATGCGTCAGAGCGGAACGGATTTATGCTTCAAAAACCAATAAGCTACGGGAAGATGAAAAAGGCAGCCAGAGTCGAAGTAAACCCCGAAATACTGTGCGGAAAACCCGTGATAAAAGGCACACGGATAGCAGTCCACCAGATACTGGACCTCATAGAAGACGGGCAGAACTTCGACCAGATAATGGAAGAATACCCTCAGCTCAAAAAAGAGGACATAAAAGCCGCCATAGACTACGAATCATCATCCTAGAAGAAAAAAGATACAGGATACTACATTAAGACAACATCAGCTCGGTTTCGGCATCCGCCGAACGAACTCTGCTGGCTATATAATCCGGCGACTCCTAAGATAATGTAGGATGAAATATTCTTACATCATCTTGGCTGCGCTGCTACTATCTCTTACAGTATCCGCGGCGCAGGTTATTGTGATCAATGAAACAGTCGAAAAAGTCTACGCCCTCGACACCCTCCAGCTGTCAGGAGACCTCGAAAATAATGTGCTCGACCTCACTGGCTCAGGAGAGATCATACAAGGCACCGGAGTCAAAGTCTACCTATTCGGACCAGCATCACAGGTGCTCGTCAAAGAACTGAAAGTTAACGGAAAGGCGACTACGACATCATTCGACAAAGAAGGATACTTCTTCATCGCAGACAAAGGACCCATCGTCTTAGAAGGTAAGCTCGCCATCAGAACCATCGGACAAGTGAACTTATATGTTCCGGGTCCGGTGAACGAACTCAGATTCGAGATTAGGAACGGGTACGCCATCGGCGGCGACCGCTACGGCGCCTACAGAGAGAATGTGATAATCCAAAGGAGTGAAGCGGTCTCCATGATCGTCGACGGAAGTTTTAGATACAGTTACGCGGAACGCGACGAATTCCTCTACATCATCAACTTTAAGGCGTATGGGAGCACCCTCGGAAACTACGTACTGGATCTGCCGAACGCTGAGACGGTGACGGGAGTCATAGGAGCCGAGAAATGGGAGCAGAGAGGCAGCAGCCTAGTATTAGATCTGAAGTCTTCGCAGGCGACTGTTACTGTGCAGGGACTATTCGATTCACAGAATCTGCGTGTTCCGCTGAAGGAGGAACGGCATCATGTGTTGATCGAATCCGACCCAGAGAAAAAGATCACTGTTTCGACGACTGCACAAGAAGTCGACTTATCTGAATCCACGATTCCGCCGAAGTATGCGAACGCAAGAGCCTTCTTGGCATCAAGGCAGAATACTTTCAGTGTCACAGTCAAAAAACTGGATGTATTAGCTTCCTTGGCTGCGTCAGTCAGCCGCGCAACGAACCAGGTGGCGATAACAGAAAAAGGCAGCGTCCTATCTGAGACCATGTACAATTACGCGAACACGGGCGTAGATTATGTGGAATTCGAAGCAGAAGGCACGCCCCTATATGCTTCGACGCAAGGCGGCGCAGTGAAACTCACTTCAGACAAGAAGCTGCTGTTGTCTTTCCCGAAGACATCGTATGGGACACTGGACCTGGTGACGTTCACGACCAGAAGCCCCTTAGGCCCGTTTTCGATGGTCGACGTGCCGATAGCGAAAAGCGACCTGCCTATTACGACGGCGACGACAAGCATCTACCTCCCCGCGAACTACATAGTTCTTTGGACTGAAGGAGCGCAAGGAGGAAGTGAGATTCCTGGAATAGAAGGCGTGATCTTGTTCATATTGATCATGGGCGCCATCGCCGCAGCAGTCAAAAAGAACATGAAATTCGTCGCAGGATACCTGCTGCTCGCAGCAGGACTATACTACTTCAACGGCGGACTATTCCTGCTGCTGATCGCAGTATCGCTCATATTGGTCGCACGCAGATTCATGCCCAAAGACGCGAAAATCAAGTGGCTGATCGCAGGCGCAGTAGCATTAGTCGCAGTAGTCATGCTCTTGTTCGTGCCACTGATCATCTGGCAACTGGGAGTATTCGGAGGAGCAGGCAGCAGCGGAGTTAGCAGAATGGAAGGAGACTACACGAACCTCGATAAGTCGGCCGGCGCACCATCCTTCACTGGCTTAGAAAGAGTCGGCGAAGGCTCAGGAGCAATAACTGTGCCGCAGCGGCCGGGAGTATTACCAGTGAAACTCGAGCTGCCGCGACTAGGGAAAACCATCACGGTGACGAATCATCTGGTGACGAAAGAAAACCAGATCAGCCTAAAGGTGTGGCTGCTCGCAGACTACTTCAAGTACCTGCTGTACCTGATTGCGGCACTGGGCGGATTTGTGGCCTACCGAGAATATAAGCTCACTTCCGCCGCAGCAGCATGAGGCCGCCGCCGACGCAGACTACGAGCATCGATATATCAACGATAGTCCAGTAGATTTCGCTGTGGAGGAGCATTCCTGCAACCACGGCAGCCGCGAGGACTAGCATCACCGCACCAAGGAGCCTGAGTTCGTCCATGGTAAGGATGAGTGAAGTAGAGTATACATCTTTTATATCTCCCCCCAAATATCTTTCTATGACAGTGCTTGCTGATGTACCGTCTTTGATATTTGTGGCAGTGTGGGCTTTTATCTTGGTCGACGGACTGACGGGCGTCATCTGGCAGAGGAAGCTTTCTCCAGTGCTTCAGATCCTCTGGTTGTATCCGATGAAGACCGAAGTCGTTGATTTAGGTATCCTGAAATTGCGTCTTGTCACAGGATCAGGCGCCCGCATCCAAGGATTCATCCAAGTCCTTATCGCCCTCTTGGCGTTCGCAGTATTCTACCGAACTTAGCTAACCAACTGATTGACGCCCTGAAGTTGTTGTTCCATCCTCCTTCCGCCTTATCCGCAGCATCGTCGCCTGATGCATCCTCTTGATGAATTCGAGGCGGTCCTCCATCTTCATATAATCCATGTAGCCTTGGGCCACGAGATTCAAGGCTCAGGAGTTCGGGAAATAACTATTTATTCCCTCCCTGAGCAATATCTTTTTATGACGGGCCTCCGGATTCTCTGTTTGATCCTGATACTTTCCCTTAGTGTGGCAGCTGAAGGTGTTAATCTAAGTACTACAGAATCTCCTTATGCGAGGGGTATGGAGGCATACACGTCTGCGACTTGCACCAACGACAAGTATTTCGATGCGTTGGACAACTTCAAGCAAGCACGAGAGATTTACATCTCGGCGGAAGATTATGAGCAGGTTAAAAATTGCGACTACATACTCAACAGAACAAACGAAGCATTGCAGGTCTGCATGCAGCAGCTGATGACATCCCTCGACGATTCTATTCGGGAGGCTGAAACACGAGCGATTCTCGCAGGAGAAAATTGTTCGGAGTACGGCAGCATCATGCAATTCGTGAAAACCACGCGCGACCACGCTAAGTCACTGTCCGAGAGATTCCAAATGCAGATATTTAATGAGAGAGCCATCCAATGCGATGAACTCCTCGCGAAGACAAGTAAAGCTGAGAAGACGTGCACGCAAGTCCGTAACTTAGAGAAATTATATGATCAAGCCTACGCGCTCTACACCGCGGAAGAGTATGAGGAAGCACTTGTTCTAGCTCAGAAGGCAAAAGAGCAGGAGAAGTTGCTCTGCAGCGGCTGGGGATGCGAAGAGTGGGGTCCGGATCGGATGGATCGACTCATCGAGAACATCACCCGAGAACGTTCAGTACCTCCAGGTGAACCATGCTCCGCAGATTACCTCAAGTGCCTGACCGACGCAGAACGCCGGAAAGCAGAGTGCGAAGCCAGAGAAGACTGGGGGTGCGTCACCAAAGCAGATCGTATGATCGACATAGCCACAACGGCGATTAAAGCCGAAGCAGACGCCTACCTCACAAACGCATCAAAGTACTACGAAGTCCGCGACTTCGGCACTGCAAAAATGAATGCAGAGAAGTCATTGTCCCTGTACACGAGAATCAACGACTCCGAAGGCACCGCAAAGGCAAAGACATTCTTAGATAGGGCACCTGAGCCGCCGTGCTGCGCACCTAACCTGGTGCCTTACATAATCGCCTTCATCCTGGTTGCTGCAGCAGTCATCCTGTTCCTTGTCCGCAGAAGAAAGAAGGTAGCCTAAGTCTCCTTCCTCCGAATCCTGAGGAGCGTCGCATGATGCATCCGCTTGATGAAGTCGAGGCGGTCCTCCATCTTCATGTAGTCCATGTAGCCTTGGGCCACCAAGTTCAGGGCAAAGGGAGACGGGATGTCGGTGGAGACTGTGTCCACGCGGATCTTTCCGCTGCGGATGCCGTCGAGGACCAACTTCGCGTTCTCCACGTCCATCAAGTCTTCGAGAACCTCTCTTCTGGCTTCCTTCAGGATCGGAAACTCGCCAGGCAGCCTCTTGACGAAGGCGAGGAGGAGCTTGGAACCGATCTGCTGCTTGCCCACAGACTTACGGCGGCCTTTGTATGTTCGCAATATCATGAGGCTGCGGCCCGCACAGTGGCGGAAGCGGCGGGCAAGAACTTCGGTGCGGTCGATCGCTTTCGTGAGAAGTGTGCGGAGTTCGAGGCCGCGGAGGTCTGAGAGAGCCTGCAGAGATTGGATCTTTTCTCCCACCAAGGAAAGATAGAAGCCGTTGTCTGTCAAAGAGATCATGACGTCCTTATGGGACCGCTTCGAGATGATGTAGGCGACTGCGCGGGAGAGCGCATCGTTGACGCGGCGCCCATAGATGGTGTGGAAGATGACGTACTTTTCGCCGCTGAAGCCATGATAGAATTCCACAAGGATGCGGATGTCGGACGGCACCTTCGCGTACAAGTACTGTTCGCGGATGTAATCGTAGAGGGAATTAGCTGAATTCTCGTCCACATACAGGAATTTGAGGATAAACTCGACGACGTCGTGGCGTTTCTCTTCTTTCGCGAGTTTTTCTTCGATGAGGCGGCGGAATCGGCCGATGGAGAGGGCGAGGTCGTAGCTTAGGGGAAGTTGTTCGGAAAACCAGCTGGGGACGGTCGGCACGCGGCCGGCTGCGGCTGCGACCTGAATCGTCTGGCCGCGGGCGTAGAGGAACTGATACATGTTGCCGCCGAGAACGAAGATGTCGTTTTTCTTGAGGCGTTCGAGGAAATCTTCTTCGATGACTCCGACTTTCTGTTCGCCTATTTTGACTGTGACATAGGATTCGTCTGGGATTGTGCCGATGTTCGTCGAATATAGGACGCGCGCGAGCTTGCCGCGCTTGCCCATCATGCCCGTTTCTCTGTCCACCCATATTTTGGCGTACACAAAGCGTTCTTCGAGTGCGACGTATTCGCCTGAGAGGTAGTCTAAGACTGAATCATAGTCTTCGCGGGTGAGGTCAGAGAAGCTGTAGCTTCTCTTGATCAGAGAATAGACGTTGTCGATATGTTGTCGGTTCTCTATGCAGATGCCGTATATCTGTTGGGCAAGAACGTCCAAGCAGTTTCTGGGTATGTGTATCTTGTCTATTCGGCCTTCAAGCGCATTCTTGAGGAGTACGCTGCATTCGACGAGGTCGTCGCGGTCCATGACTATGAGCCGGCCTTTGGCTGTGTCATGGAGCTTGTGGCCTGAGCGGCCGACTCGTTGGAGTGCGCGGGACACGGACTTCGGAGAACCTAGGAGGATGACGAGATCGATGTAGCCGATGTCGATGCCTAATTCAAGGGAAGTTGAAGAAACGACGCATTTAAGGTCGCCTTCTTTAAGGCGGTTCTCGACTTGGAGACGATGCTCGCGGGAAAGAGAAGAATGGTGGGCTCCGACGTTGTCGCCGTACTTCTGCGGAAAGCGGGATTTGAGGTTATGGATCACCCGTTCTGTTCCGCTGCGCGTATTCGTAAAGATCAGGGTCGTTTTGTGTGAGGAGATGAGTTCGTCGAGGAGGGTGTATTGGGCGGTTTGGAGTTCGTCGTGGGTCGTATTCATGAGGTTCGGCACTGGAGTGAGGACCTTCATGTCCAACTTCTTGAGGAATTGGACGTTCACGATATTACAGTCCCGGGGTTTTTCGTCTTCGAAGCCGACAAGGAACTCAGCCACCTGCTCCAGAGGAGAGATAGTCGCCGATAGGCCGATGCGCGTGAACCGGCCCGCAAGATCGGCAAGGCGTTCGAGAGTCAGAGAAAGATGCGCACCCCGCTTGTTTTCGGCTAAGGAATGTATTTCGTCCACTATCACCCACTGGACGTCGGCGAGTAGAGTGCGGAACCTGGGAGCATTAAGGACAATAGCTAAAGTCTCAGGAGTAGTGATAAGAATATGCGGCGGCTTCTCCAGCATCGAAGCACGCTTTGAGGCTGGCGTATCGCCTGTGCGCACCACCACACGGACGCCGAGGGAGTGGCCGGCAAGCCGCTCCATTTCATGGAGCGGTGAAGAAAGGTTTTTTTCGATGTCGTTGTTTAGGGCTTTGAGCGGGGAGACATAGACGCAGTAGACTTTGTCTTCGAGTTCTTTTCGTTCTGAGAGGATGATGAGCTCATTCAAGATCGAAAGGAAAGCGGTGAGAGTCTTGCCTGAGCCGGTGGGCGCGGAGATGAGCGTGTTCTGTCTTTGGTGGATGAGGGGGATAGCGTACCTCTGCGGGAGAGCGAAGGACGGGAAGCTGCGGGTGAACCAGTCTCTGACGAGCGGACAGAGTGTTGCAGCGACCTCCTCTTCGGAGTAAGGTTCCTCGCAGATTTCTATCATTATCTTATTCAGGCCTAAGGAGAGTCATCGTATAGTCGTCGCCCAAGTACTCTTTCGCCGCCGCACGCACATCCTCTTTTGTGACTGCGCGAATGTATTTCTCCTTTTCCCTGAAGTCATAAGGTATCTTGAAGAACTCGGTCATATACAGCATCATGGCGCGCTCAGTGATCCTCTCCAAGACGTCGTCGTAGCGCGACAGCATCAGTTTCTTGGTGCCGGAAAATTCTTTTACGCCGACAGGCTTCTTCTTGAGGTCAGAAAAGATTTTGAGGATAGTCTTCTTCGTCTCATCCAATTTCTTCGGGTCGAAGCCGTCCACATGCGACACGAACATGCCTTCTGCGCCGTTCGGATAATAGAAGTTGCCGACCGAATAGCCGATGCCCCGCTTCTCGCGCAGCTCATGGAACATCCGCGAACTCATGCCTTCCGCAAGGATCGCAGACATCATCTCAAGAGAAAAGTGGTCTTCGGTCTGGAAACCTGGGACACGGTAGCCGAGGTGCAAGTAAGATTGGCTGATGTCCGCGCGTTTTTCTTCTTTTATGCGGCGACGATTAGTCACTGGCACAGGCTTCCTATTATTCTGAGCTCCTTTCGGAAGCGTGCCGAAGGAGGCGCTGACGAGCGACTCAAGTTTCTTCCAGTCGAAGCGGCCTGAGACTGAGATGATCATGTTATTCGGCACATAGAGTTTTTTCTTGTAGGACTCAAGTTCTTTCTTCGCAACTTTGCCCATAGATTTTGCAGTGCCTTCGATCTTCTGTTCGATTGTCGTCCCCTTGAAGAGAGAAGGGATGAAAAGACCTGTGAGTGCATGTTTATCCGGCGAATTGATGTAGTTCTCTATCTCAGTTAGGATAACTTGCCGTTCGAGCGCGAATTCTTTTTCGTCGTAGTCGAAGTTCGTCGCAGCCTCGAAGAGGATCTCTAAGGCGGAACTGAGGCTGTTTTCAGGAGTCTTCGCATAGAAGCCCGTATACTTCCAGGTCGTGCAGGCGTTCACTAAGGAGCCGGAGTATTCGAGGTCCTCGATGATTTGGCGCGCAGTACGATGCTGATTCGATTTGAAGAGAAGGTGCTCGTTGAAGTGGCTGCCGCCATTGATGCGGTCGTCTTCGTCCACGCTGCCTGCGCCCACGCCCACGAAGAGCGCAGCCTTCTTGGAGTCCCGCTTCTCCGCTATGAGAGTGAGACCGTTGCCGTAATCTTTTCTGAGTATGTTCTTCATTTCGCAAAAAATCTTTTGATGTACTTTTCCGGAATCTCCGAGACCGTGAACTCGAAGTCCGCTGGGAAGCATTTGGCGTAGTTGTGCCACTTGAAGCGCTCGTCCATGAGGACGATGGCTCCTTTGTCCGTCTCGGAGCGGATGCATCGGCCAGCAGCCTGCAGCGCCCGATTCATCGCAGGATAGATGTAGCCGTAGTCCCAGCCTCGTTCATACTTGAAGTCGTAGTACTCTATTAGGGATTTCGTCTCTAAATTCGGGATCTCCAAAGGCAGGCCGACGACGATGACTGCAGAAAGGATGTTGTTGGCGTAGTCGACGCCTTCGCTCATGCTCCCAGCTTGCACCCCCAGGAGGAAAGTTCCCTTAGCGTTCATCAATTGATTGTGGAGCTGAATGCGGTCGTCCTTCTTCATGTCCTGGCGTTCTGCGAGAATAGCTTTCCCGTGGTCCATGAGTTCGAGGTGGGTTCTTATGGTCTCCAGCATCCGGTACGAGGGGAAGAAGACAGCCAGGTTGCCTGGGATGTCTTTCGCCATGCTCGAGATCATGGTCGCATACTTCAGATACATGTAGTCGCTGCGCTCAGAGTACTTGGTCGTAACCCCTGGTGTGAGGAGTATGAGCCGGTTCTCTTTCGGGAACGGCGACGAATATTCTCTTAGGACGGTGCGCGAAAGTGAGAGGCCGAGGACGTCCGCGTACATCTGTAACGGCACGAGGGTTCCGCTCATGAAGATGGATGCGTGCGAATCGTTGAAGACTTCGCTGCTGGAGAGCGACGGGTCAAGGCACATATGTGTGAGAACATACTTATTATCCAATCGAAGGATACGCGCGTAGCCTAATCCCTTGTCTTTCCAGCTTTCAAGGAAGCCATGAACTGCTTTCGAATGTGAACGATGCTTACCAGACATCTCCAAAACCTGTTCACCCAAACCTCGAGTGGTCTCCACGAGTTCAGAATACGGCATATCTATACTCTTTGAGAGAGCGTTCATGAACTCTTCTCTACTCACAAGGCGTTCGTTACCTCGTTTCATTATGTGCCCTAACTCTTTCAGGATTGACTGCATCTCTATGAATGCATCACGCATCTCCATATATGAAAAATCAGCAGCTTCTTTTGCCGCATTCTCCAAGGTGTAATTCGTCAACTGGTGGCTCAATAGTTTGCGCACCCTGTCCGGGAGATTATGGGCTTCGTCGATGATGAGGATCATGTTCTCCAGGTTCTTATTGAGTTTCGCGAGGAATGCTTTCCGAACCGGCGGAGAGAAAAGATGGAAGTAGTCGCAGACGACGACTGTCGCGTCTTTGCCTGCTTCGACGGAAATCTCGTAGGGACATAAGTTGTTTCTCGAACAAAGTTCACGAAGTTCTTCGCTATGCAGTACGCTCTTCTTTATTTGTGCAATTACTGCCTTAGCTTTCTTTGACAGTTTTTGTTTTTTGACGTTTGTATAATACTCGCAGCGTTCATTTTTCTTCATCGTCTTACAAAACTCGTTGAATTCTCGTGAATCCAAGTCTCGGACTTCATGAGGGCAGGTCCACTGTTTCCCTATGATATCTACGACTACGAAGCTCTTTTTGTGTTTCCTTTTGATAGTCTTCAAGGTGTCTACGGCTATAGTGTGCTGCGTATGTTTTGGGGTAAGAAAGAAGATGGTTTTGTTGTTTTCAAGAGCAAATTCCAATGCTGCAGAGAGGGCTGCAGCAGTCTTCCCGATTCCTGTAGGCGCATGTGCTATGAGGTGTTTACCCTCGTGAATAGATTTTCTAGCATCTGCTAGAAACTCTTTTTGACCATTTCTTACACGATTAAAGGGAAAAAGATTATTAGTCGTCATGTTTTTTACATATTATGTCTAAGTCGCATCAGCATGTTTTAGAATAGCCGTTGCAATTAAGTTTATTTCCTGTAGCGAAAGATTAATCCCTGATCTTTTGCCTTTAATATATCCACACAACCCATGAAGTCGCAAAATGGAGACTGTAGCATCTGATAATTCCAATTCTGCTTTCGGGTTTGTAAAAACAACTATGCCGTCTACCCAAAGGCTAATCGGTGGTTTAAAAATTTTAGCCGAGTCTATAAGTTGCTTAATCTTAACTGCATTTCTTTTCACCTGTCTGCTGGGGCTTTTCATCTCACGTTCCGGGATTAGACTACCTCCATAATATCTTATCCAGTCATCGCCTTTGCACCTTATGTCACCAGTATAATTTTTCGTTTCAATTACGAATACGCCATTTGGTCCAAGAACGATATGATCAATATTGCCGTAGCCACCTAAGAGTTTTATGTCATCTATCAAGTAATAGCTATCATCTAACTCGTGAAGATATTCTGACACTAACTTTTCCGCGGCAAGACCGTCGCTGTATCTCGTAGATCTTTTTTGGAAAAAATTTCCAATAGCCAGGATACCAAGAGGGAGATAGAGTATAGCACAACAAGGATAACACGATGAATCTAATTTAAAATTTAATAAAATTCCTACGATTATGGCAATTAATGAAATCCCCAACGCGATTAGAAAGAGTATTACGGCAAATATACTAGCCGTTGATGCTATATCACTGTTTGCAGCAGCTTCTTTTTGTAAATACGTTCCATGTCGTTTCAAAACGTTCATGGTATCCTCTTGAGGGTGTCGACGACGATCGTATGCTGCGTATGCTTCGGCGTCAGAAAGAAGACTGTCTTGTTGTTAGCAAGAGCGTATTCGAGGGCGGCGGCAACGACGGCAGCAGTTTTGCCGATGCCTGTGGGAGCATGAGCCACCAGATGCTTCCCCTCTTTTATGGCTTTTCTTGAATCAGAAAGAAAATCCTTCTGCCCTTCTCTTATGCGGTCGAACGGGAAAAGATCCATCGCTATAGTATTGGGGGAATGTGGACAGAAAAAGTCCGACGGATCAGAAGCCTCGTGTGAACATGAGGGCCTGCATGATCCCTATCAGGATGAACGGCGACAGCGGGATAATGCATGAGATAAGCGCCTTGATCTTCGGGATGCCGTGCGCCTTCTCGGTGAAGATTGTCAGATAGATCAGCCACAGAAGGTGCATCCCAAACAGTATTGGAACGAATATTTTGAACGTATTGCTGACTGAATCGACATTATCAGAAAACATTTGGTTCATCATCGCGGCCATGAAGATGAGCGCCGAAAGGGAGTAAATTATTATCATCAGGCTGACTAAGGGCATGAGTGTGCCGTAGAACCTTCCGAATTCCGTTTTTCCGCCAAGTTTCTTGCCCACCCACCAGATGGCTCCGACCCCGATAAAGGAGAAGAGCAGCGTCATTGCAACTGCTATAGGCAGTTCGATGACAATCATCAGCAGCATCATCAGAGGCATGATGTACTTCATCTCAGGCGCGGCTGCGAAAGAGAGATTAGAGGTTAGGGACAGCATTAGGATGAAAGTGGTGAGATACATCACGAAGTATAAGAGCGTCATCGCAACAGTTCCGGTCTCGAGGCCGTAGTTGACGTCGACGTCAGTGCGCGAAGATAGGTCGCCGCTGACTTTCCCTGGCGAAAAAAGGACAGGCAAGACTCGTTCCATGTTCGTCTTAATTGCCCACGCCGGGAACTTGAATGTCTTGATGAAAGACTGCAACACCACATTAATCGGATCCACGCTGATTTATTCCTCATGCGGCCATAAATACTTGCCGTATAAGGGATATTAGGCCGGATGAGAGAATCATTATCATGGGCGGCGTAGATTATCTTGTTGAGCGAGGCAAGATCGGAAGATTCCTTATGCAGAACTTCAGCTCCTGCAAGTCCCTTGGAGTCTTCCAGTTCACGGCCGTCGCACCCATCAGGTCCACATTAGGCGACAGAGACCACGTGCTTGTCCTCGATATCATGACTAGGGCCATCCACTTCCTGTCTCCGACCTTCGTGAGGAACACCTATCTTCTGGGGAAGATACTCGGCTTCTTCAGCGTGCATGAGGCATTCTCGACACTCAAGATGTATCTTGTGACTGACATGGTGAAGAAGAGCGGCCTATCCTGGGGGATAATAGAGCAAAAGAAGGTGCAAGAGGCCCTCAAAAAAGGTTGGATGGAGACGGGCGGCGGAATAGTCGAATTCAAGAAGATAGACAAGAAGAATAAGACGATAATCTTCTCGTTCGGTGAAAGCATCGCAGCCGCAGCACGCAGCCGAGGAACCCCATTATGCTACTATTTCGAATTAGCCATCCTCTGCGGCCAAGTGGAGTACCTGATGGGCGGCAAATGGGACGGAACCGAGACCAAGTGCGTCGGCAGAGGCGACGAAACATGCATCTTCGAAATATCCAAGCACAAGGAAGACGAGCAGCATCCTGTCCTGATCATGCCCAAAGAGGAGGCCGAGTACGTCCTCGACCAGTATCTTGAAGTGACCCTCACTGAAGAAAAGGACCTTAAGAGAAGCCTGAAGCAGGACTTCGGCTACATGTTCCTGACTCAGGCATTCAACTATCTGTTCCTTTCTAGGTCGGCCGGACACGTGATTCTGATGAAGTACGCGGGCAAGGCGGTCGGCGAAAAGATAGCTAGAGCAAAGGGCCTTAAGGACATTCCTGCTGCCGCAGAGTACCTGATGGCCTGGTTCGAAAGCCTGAGGATGGGCCTAATGGAGGTCGAATATTGTCAGGAGCATCTGACTGTGAGGCTCAGGGAGTCAGTGTTCTCTGCAGGCGTGGCGAACATCGGCATGAGACTATGCATGTACTCTGCAGGCATCATCGAAGGCTGCTTCTCTGCGGCATCAGGCGTGAAATGGACGGTGGAAGAAGACGGCTGCGTCGCATCCGGCGATCCATGCTGCACTTTTGTCTGTGCTACCAATGACCCGGAAGACTTAAGGAAGATAGTCGTCAGATGAACATATAAAGTTTATTATGTCAAACTGTCCATAATTCTCTGAAAATGGCTGAAGTAATCAAAGACGACGAAGGCAATGAATTCGAAGTCAGCGAAATCGCAGAGCTGTTGCTGGATCCCCTCATCGAGCGCGACAAGGTCGGCAAATTCATCGTCGGCAACTTCTCTAGCATGGAGTCATTGGTGTTCCCTAAGTCTAAGCAGGTGAGGCCAAGATTATCCGACTGGGTGCACCTGTCCTTCATGAACATCATGTTGGGTTCCCTATATCTTCTGTCTCCGTTCTTCATCCGCAGCGGCTACAATCTCGGCAAGTTCATCGGCTACTTCACTGTACAGCAGTTGGTGTTAAAGAATCCTACGAGCCGCGCACTCTCGCTCCTAAGGCAGGCAGGCATAACATGGGAGATACTGGAGAACAAGAAAGTCCAGAATTTCCTGAAAGACGGCTGGGCAGAGTCAGGCGGCGGCCTGATAGATTTTACGGACATCGATCCGGCGAAAAACAAGATAGTGATATCTCTTCAAGAGGGCGCATCATCAGTCATCTCAGGCATGAAGGACCCCTACTGCCACTTCGAATTGGGCATCCTCTGCGGCCAGATGGAGTACCTCCTCGGCGGCAGATGGGACGGCATCGAGACCGAATGCGTCGCAAAAGGCGCAGACTGCTGCAGATTCGAGCTGACTCGCGACGGCGACTGGGAGTCGACACTTCTTCCGCTGATCTCGCAGCATGAGGCTACAGTCATACTCGACAAGTACCTCGAGATCGCACTAAGCATCGAAAAAGATTTTAAGCGGCCGCACACTCAGAACTTCCAGCATATCTCGGTACTTCAGGCGCTGAATTACATAATCCTTTCCAGGTCGTCTGGGCATGGTGTTCTCTTGAAGTATGCCGGCAAGACGGTCGGAAAACGGATCGCCGCCGAAAAGAAGCTGCACAGCATCGAAGCTGTCTTCAAGTACTTGTCAGCGCTCTTCTCTGACCTGAAGTTCGGCATCATGGAAGTCGAATATCCGGCGGGTCACATCCAAGTCAGCTTGAAGGAGTCAGTGTTCTCTGCAGGCGCCAAGAACCTCAAAGCAAAGTTGTGCGTCTACCTGTGCGGCATAATCGAAGGATGCCTCGATACGGCCACGGGGGAAAGCTGGTTGGTGGAAGAAGAGAAGTGCGTCGCATCCGGCGACCCTGTATGCGTTTTCGGCTGCATTTCCCGCAAGACTGCAGTCATGCAGGTGCTGCTTCTGAAATAGGTCTTTTATTCGCTCCTTTCCCATACTTAACCATGACTAAGGTCGCTGTTCTTGGGGTAGGTCGGATGGGTAAAGGAATCATTGCTGAGGCTGTTTCCGCCGGCATGCAGGTCGTCGCAGCAGTCGACTCACCGGGTAATCCGCAGATCGGCAAGGATGCTGGCATGCTCGCAGGAATCAGTCTCCTGAATGTATTGGTGTCTTCGGCAGCGGACCTAGAAAAAACTCTCGATAAAACTAAGCCTGATGTCGTCATCGATTTTTCGAGCGCTGACGCATGCGCCAAGAATTTTCCGATCATCGCAAAGAAGGGCGTAAGTGTGGTCATCGGCACCACGGGCCTGAAGCCTGAGCAGCTGGAGGCCATCAAGGCGGACGCCAAGAAATGCAACATCGGATTAGTCGTCTCCCCGAACATGAGCGTCGGAGTCAACGTCTTCTGGAAGATAATCGCTGAAGCCACGAAGAACCTCAAAGACTACGACGTCGAAATAATCGAAAAGCATCACAGATTCAAGAAGGACGCGCCTTCAGGCACCGCACTGAAGACCGCCGAAATAATCGCCAAAGAAATGGGCAAACCAACATTGGATGCTGTCTACGGCAGACACGGCCTATCTGAGCGGAAAGCCGGAGAGATCGGTATTCACGCAGTCCGCGGAGGCGACATCGTCGGAGAACACACGGTCATGTACACGACGCTCGGCGAACGCATAGAGATAACGCACATAGCCCACTCTCGTTCAGCGTTCATCGGCGGAGTCATCAAAGCAGCCAAATATATCCCCGGCAAAAAAGGAGTCTATGGGATGAACGACGTACTGGGGATCTAGTACCACCCATACCTCTTCTTGTTTTGTTTTGTCTGTGTTCCCCAGTCGAGGACTGTCAGACCTGCAGTGAGAACGTTCGGGTCTTGTCTATTTTTGGCTTTTTGGATGAGCTTCTGAGGAGCTGAGGAAACTGCTTTCTTTGATTCCGTCTGCGTCATGCCGAGGACTCGGCCGACTGCGGCAAGGTCACGGGGAGCACGGAGTCCCCAGCGGTTCACCGCGCCCGAAGTGAGGACCATCGGAACACCATATTTTCTGGCGAGCATGATATTCTGAGTCATCCGGCCCATGACCTGCGCGCGCAGCATCCCATAAGTGCCGAGGAGAGAAGACAGATTGAATTCGATGGCCGTCGTGTGTTCTGCTAGGAGGCGGCATATGATGTCGTCGACGCCGCTACTCCGCTGATCCATGAGGTCGCGTTCTGAGCCCCTTTCAGGATGACAGAGGACGTCCACTTCCCAGTTTTCGGCTGCGACACGATTAGGTTCCCCGCCCCCTGAGAAGAGAATAAGATCTGCGATGTCGAGGGCTTGGCGTGTTTTTTTCTGGAGGTCGCCTTCTGAGGATCCGTGGACGACTGCACCGAGAAGGATGTCCATGTCCCAGTCATGGGCTGTGATCCCTTCCCTGACGGTTTTCAGGTCTTTGACGTCGGCCGTCAGGCAGATTCCAGTCCACCCGAGCCTCTTTGCTAGTTTTATGGTTTCCTCGGAGTCTCCTGAGCCGACGGAAAGGTCGAAATACGGAGCCATAATATATTAATTGGTTGTATACTTATAATTTACAGAGGATGCACATTGGAGTTATCCCGGACGGGAACCGCAGGTTCATGAAGAAACAGCGTATTGAGAGCTTGGAGGACTCGTATGGCATGGGCATCAATAAGTTCCATCAGTTCCTGGACTGGTGCATCGACCTTGGCGTCGACGAAGTCACGCTCTATGCGCTTTCATTGGAGAATATGAGCAACCGCAGCAAAGCGGAAGTTTCGACGCTACTCACCCTCTTCTCAGAGCAGGCCGTCAAGTCCTTGGACGACGAAAAGATACACAAAAACAAGGTGAAGATAAGATTCTGCGGTGACCGAACGTTTCTGCCGACATTCGGCAACCCCATAGGCAAGAAAGTGGCTGAAAACATGCAGAAGCTTGAGGAGAAGACCAAAAAATACGATAAGCTCAGCCTGAATGTGGCCCTCGCATACGGCGGCCGCCAGGAGATCCTGCACGCAGTCAAAGAAGCGGTTTCCGCCGGAGAAGAACTCACTGAAGAGAATGTTCAGAAGCACCTGTGGGTCAAAGACTATCCTGAGATCATCATACGGACTGCAGAATCCAGATTAAGTAATTTTTTGGTCTGGCAGTCAGCTTATTCTGAGATATACTTTGTCGACAAGTTGTGGCAGGAGCTCGAGAAGTCGGACGTCAAAAATATTCTTGAAGACTTCGGCGGAAGAGAACGGCGATTCGGCCGCTAATGCAACGCATGCACTGAAGACAGTATCTGTGGGAGAATATAGTTGAGTGCTATCAGCAGCGCGCCGAGTGCTGGAAGATGCCACTTCTTTGTTCTAAGGATGTTTTCTAGGATGTAGGGTAATGGAACGAGGATCGAGATGATGATCTTCGGATCAAAGCTGAGGTAATTGCCCCACGCTTCGTTTGACCAGAGCATGCCGAGCACGAAGCCTGCGGCATAGAAGACGTTGGCTGCGAAGAGGAGTCTGTAAGGAGTTTTTTCTGAGAATGAGCGTAGGGTGGTGAGCAAGTAGATTGTGTATGCTGTGAGCAGCAGCAGGATATGTGATATTCCAAGTAGATTCATTTTTTCTTTATCTTTGTGGTGAGGAAAATGGCGAAGAGAATGAAATTTGCGGCTGCTAGCAGACAGAAGCCGGCGTAGATTAGGACGCTCGGCACGTCATTGAGGCGCGAGTTCCCTAAGTCTGTTCCGAGGATGAAGCTGTGGACTACGACGATAAGGTACATGCCGTAGGATGTGAGGTGCAGCAGATGCCAGCGTCGTCTTTTGAGGTAAGCTATGACCTTCGGCGAGATCGAGGTGAGCGTGACGAGGAGCATAAGATAAAATGATAGCACGCCAAGCGAGAGCATGATGCGTATGTTCGAGGAGAAGTCGAACCAGAGTATGTCTTCGAGCGTCAGATTCCACTGGTATTTATCGAGGAGCGTGTTTATCATGTGGAAGAATGCGAAGATGAGCGCAAGATAAGAGATGTCGCAGTGGCGGCGGAAGAGGGTTGTGAACCTTTTTGGATTCATCTTCTTGAGGAGGCCGATTGCCACTGACAGAGAAAGGAACAGGTAGGCTATGAGGCCGGCTGCGCGCACGATGTACCATGGAGCAGGCGACGGCTCAGTTTGTTCGACGATCACTTCGACCGTCGTCGTCTCGGTAACGGCGGAGGAAGTGGACGATGCCGGCAGGGTGCTTGATGTGCTTCCCTGACGCGTGACGTTGAATGAGTTTAGTGTGAAGTTGTCCGCATAGGTCGCAGAATATCCTCTGTGCAGAGGTTCGTCGCCGTCGAGTGTGAGGGTCGTCTTGAATCTGAGGGTCGGTTTTTCGGTCAGCGGCCGGATTATTATGGTCTTTCGGTCGGCTGTGAGCTGAAAGCTCTTTTCGCTCACTTCAAAGCCGTCAGCTTCGACTTCGACGCCGATCGTGTGTGGGTTCCGTTTCACTTGGATGCCCCAGAGAGTGAAGGTGATGTTGAAGTCGGTTGTCTTATTCAGTTCGATGATCTTGTCGTAGGAGAAGAAGTAACTGTACTTGAAGGGGTGCGTCATCTCGCAGAGGTTGCCGCTCCGCTGCGTTCCTGTGTCAGGGAGAGCGGAGGCGGCTGCGGTCAAGAGGAGCGTAATGACAAGGAATGCGGCTAGCTTCATGAAAGAACTTATGTTTTATTGATTAAAATCTGGGGCGATTTTTTATTGACGTACGCCTAAATCTATAGGGTCTAAAGTGGCTGAAACTGAAAAAATCGCAGGAAGAAAGGATTATTTTGAGATGATTAGGGAGCATATTGAAGAGCCTCTGTTCGCTTTGTCGATGCTTGCTTTCCTCTGCAGCATAATAGGTTCGCTCATAGGCGTGACCTATTTTCAGGCTATTGCCTCGTTCCTCGGTCTGCTGGGTGCGCTCGCAGTATACTTCATCTACTTGTACTTCAAAGCCGACAAGAAGAACTATGAGCAGCTGCTAATCCCACTATTCATCTTAGCCGCGGCCGCAGCCTTCTGGCATGCATCGTCGCAAACCGATTTCGCCTTAAGGAATACGGTGGTTTTGGCGCTGATGCTCACAACCTTCCTGCTCTTCGCGACACTCTACGTCCACAGGCTGGTGGGCCTCAGTGTTGCTGCGATATCTGCGATATTCTTCTGCACTCTCATCCTCCACGTCGCCCCGGCAGAGACGATATCAGGAATAAATTGGACTGGAAAATACATCTCCAACATCGACCCATACTATTGGTTCCGGCACGCAGACTACATAGTCAATAATGGTTTCATACCTGAGATTGACATGCTCACTTATCCGACGGACCGTGTGGACTTAACTGCGTACAGTATGGGTGTTTCGGTGTTCATGGGTTCTCTGGCGACGCTCCTGCAGCCGCTCGGTTTTTCGGCTTTTGATGTGGCGATGCTATATTCCGGCGTTTTCGCGGCGCTCTCGGTTCTTGTCATCTACCTGCTGATGATAGAGCTCTTCGCCGAGATGGATCCGTATAATCATGTTGCTGGAGTGCTTGCGGCATTCATGCTCATGCTTAATCCGGCTTTTGCGATAAGCGCCATAGCCACCAACTGCGAGGACGACGCACTTGGTATGCTCCTCCTCATGACGTCGTTCCTGTTGTTCATAATGGCTCTTCGGAGAAGAAGCTATGCTCTGGCTGTGCTGTCCGGCGTATCGTTACTGATGCTTGCAGCTTCATGGGGCGGCTACTCCTATGCGGTTGCAGTGCTCGGCATCTTTGCATGCGGTTACTCGCTCCTCAATTTCATCAAGAAAAAGAACTGTGCGGAACACATCCCCTACTTTATGATAGCAACGGCCATCAGCCTGCTCGTACCCCTGTTCATGAAGCACTCCGACGCCTTGCCGTCCTTCAGTATACCTACGGGATTACTGATGATATCGCTTTCGACACCGATATTCGTTTCCATCCTGCTGGAAGCTATCAGAGTATACAGGTTCGGGAAGATAACGGTTGCGGGCGGCCGGATAGAGGATAAGGTCGAAGGCTTCATTGAAAAGAATATATTGCCGATAACCCTAGTGACTCTAGTCGTTGCTGTCTTCTTCTTTATGACTGTCATGAATCTTTCGTCGGTAGCCACGTTCATCTGGAACAATATCCAGTGGGCTAAGCAGAAGGACATAATAGGGATGACGACAGCAGAGCAGGTCGAACTATGTTCTGGCTTCGACGTATTCTCGATTGGGACATATGGTTCATGCATCTCGACGCTTAATAACGCATTCGGTCTGGCGGCATTATTTGCCGTCCTGATGATACCCTTCCTGCTGTATCTGGTGGTAAAAGAACGCAATATGGGTCCGTTATTCGTTCTGACGTGGGGGGTGCCTATGCTCTGGGGTGTGGTGAACAAGTCTCAGTACATGTTCACGACGAGCGCTCCGATGGTCGCCCTCGCTGCCACTGTAGGGCTTCTTGTGGCGGTGAATAAGAAGGACCTTGAGAGCCTGAAGGTGCTGCCTACGATACTTTTGATAGTTGCTCCGATATTCCTATACTTCATGCAGGGTGGCGTTCCAGTCATCGAGCCGTTCGGCGGACTGTCTGCGATGGATAATGGCCGCCCCGGAGAGATCGTATACTGGGATCCGACCCTCCAATGGCTTAAGGCTCAGCCGAATAATACTGTCGTTTTGACGTGGTGGGACTACGGCCACTGGATAACTGCAATCTCCCATAAGACGAGCATAGCTGACAACACGAAGGCCAAGCCAGAAATCGTGAAAGACTTGGCGAGGTTCCACGTACTCGAGACGAACGAGACGAAGGCTCTGGCTATCGCCCAGAAATATAATGCCACGATGGTCATAATGGACTACACGATGATAGGGAAAAGCGGTGCGCCGCACTTCATAGCCACATCGAACCTGACGGCATCGTACGATAGCCCCTCGCGAGAAGGCGAGCATATGGGCTACGGACAATGCGTGCTCTCGATAGGGGACAGCAGAATAGATCCAGAGTATGTTTCCGACGGAGCGGGCGGCTTCAATAAGAAGAGGACCCTGGTATTCGTCTGCAGCATCGCCGGCAACTACAGCGACTACATCCGCGTGCTGATATTCGAGATAATCGACGACTCGCAGATCAACGTCAAGGTAAACCCGATAACCGAGCGCAACGGGCAGCCGACCTTAGGTAAGACGATAACATGGGACTCCTGGAGGCTGGAGCATAAGGCCTCCATATTGGGCGTACAGTCGCCGTTTGCGATACTCGGCAATGCGATAGCCTACAAAGAGAATCCCGCAAACTACATAAGTTTCCCGACTTACACGTCATTCGTATACGTCCCAGAAAAGTTCAACAAGTATATGATGACGTCATTGTATCTTGGCGACTACATGGACGAATACAAGACGTTAGGGTTATGCGATCCTAGCGTCCAGAAGCTATCGCACTTTAAACTGATGGATGCATTCGACGGGTCGTCAGAAGCCGACGTATCGTACGTAGGATACATACGCGCGTACAGCATAAACTATTCTGCCGGCTGACCCTATTTCTTTTTAGTTCTTTTCTTCCTCGGATGCGCCGCCTTAGCGTGCGCCTTCCTCGGTTTCTTCTTCCGGGGTTTTATCTCTTCAGTCGGCTTGATGGGCGCAAGCTCAGTTTTCTTCACTACTTGGATGGCGGTCAGTTGATCGACTTTTGCAAGCGGCATAATCTCAGGTCTGGCGGCGCCCTCCACATGATCCTCGATGAGCTTCCCTATCCGCTTCACCGCTTCGGCGGTATCAGCCTCTTTTGCCGTCCTCATCTCCTCTTCAGCTTTCGTCTTCGTATGATAGTATGTGAAGAGCATGCCAGCTGCCGCCAGCAGCGCGAGCAGGATGAGTCCTAGGACGATGAAAAGCGGCGAAAGGTCGACCTTCTTCTCGGGCGCTGGTTCGGTGGTTGTTGTCGTTGACGTGGTCGTGGAAGTCGTCGGCTCTGTTGTGGTCGAAGTCGTCGGCTCTGTTGTGGTCGAAGTCGTCGGCTCTGTTGTGGTCGAAGTCGATGTCGTGGTGCTGGTCGAGTCGGATACGTTCGGTTCCGTCTTCGAAAGATCTGAGCCCATGGTGAACATGTAGAGGTTTCCGTCGTCGGAGCCTACGGAAAACTCCAATCTGCCGTCAAGGTCCATGTCCGCTACTGCAGGAGAGGAGCGTATGCCTCCGCCGGTCTTATAGTGCCACCATCCTTCTCCTGAGGAGTTGACGATGTAGAGCACAGAATCCTCGGAGCCGAAGATTATCTCTTTTCTGCCGTCTCCGTCGAGGTCAGCTGCCGCAGGAGAAGAGGATATGCGGCCGTTCGCAGTATACTTCTTTATGAGGCTGCCTGAGGAATCAAGGAGATAAAGGTTCTTGTCGTTCGACCCGAAGATTATCTCTTTTCTGCCGTCTCCGTCGAGGTCAGCTGCCGCAGGAGAAGAGCGTATTTCTTTGCCTGTTGAATAAGACCATTTCGGATAAAGTTTGGCGCCGGTCACGTCCTTTTTGATCGAGTACTCGACGTATCCGAGGCCATAGACCGTGCCGTCAGAGGAGCATACTACGACCTCACTCTTTCTGTCGCCGTCCACGTCGTCAGCAGCAGAAGTCGCAGAAATCCCTGCATTCGCCTGATGCGTGAGTATCCGAAACCTGCGGTAATCGATGACATACAGGTTGCTGTTATCCGATCCTACGACGATCTCAAGCTCGCCGTTGGAGTCCACGTCAGACAAGGCGGGTGAGGACTTGACTGGGCCGCCGGTCGGAAAAACCCAGATGGTCCGGCCTCTGCTGCTTAGAACATATATTTTGCTGTCTTCGGATCCGACTACGACTTCAGTCTCATCATCTTCGTTTACGTCCCCTAAGGCGGGCGAGGATGTGACTTTGCCTCCTGTCTGATATTTCCAGATGAGTTCTCCGCGAGAATTTAGCGCATACACCCATCCGTCTTCCGAGCCTACGACGGTCTCAAGAAGGCCGTCTCCATCAAGGTCGCCTAATGCTGGAGAAGAAGATATTCTGTTCCCTGTCTGATATTTCCAGATGAGTTCTCCGCGAGAATTTAGCGCATAGATCCAGCCGTCTTCCGAACCCACTATAGCCTCAAGGTAACTGTCACCATTAAGGTCTGCTAGCGCAGGAGAAGACGATATGCTGCCTCCTATCTTGAACGCCCACGCTAGGCTCATGTTCTCCTTTGTGATGTTAAAGATGTGTTTTATCGGAATATGTCCCGTCCTCATCATGTTCTGGCGGAAGAGCGGCCAACTTGGCCGGAAGAAGAGGGATTTTTTGCCGAACGCATATATCTTTCCGTTCGTCGAGGCGAAGAAGAGTCGTCCGCCCGCGACTGCAGCAGAAGAGCGAATGTATCCGCCGGCATCGTAAGTCCACTGCAATTGCCCTGTGAGAAGGTCTAATGCATAGATGCTGCCGTCGTCCGAACCAATGAAGACCGTGCCGTTGGCGATTGTCGGCGAAGAAGCGACGGCATCGTTCGTCTTATAGGTCCAGAGTTTGTTGCCGTTCACTGCATCAAAAGCATAGACTACTCCGTCGCCTGAGCCAATGACGAGCACGCCGCGAACGACTGTAGGAGAGGAGTCTACCGGCCCTCCTGTCTCGACCGCCCAGTTTAGTCGTCCGCTCGTGCTATTGAGGACATAGATGCTCCGATCAACTGAACCAATGTAGACTCGGCCGCCCGATATGGTCGGCGTCGACCTGACTTCTCCTTGGGTGATATAAGTCCACAGCAGCTCTCCGTTGGATGAATTGAGGGCATAGACTCCGTGGTCATCTGATCCGACGTACGCAATCCCCTCCGCGATCGCGGGACTTGATCTGACCTGTCCTCCGGTGTCATAGCTCCACAACAGCTTCTGTGAAGAAAGATTGACGGCGTAGACTCCGCCGTCGTTGGAGCCGAAGAATGCGGCATCCCCGTATACTGTCGGCGAAGACATGATACTGCCGTTGGTCATATACGCCCAGCCTACCAAGCCGTCTGACTTGGATAGGGTGTACAGCAGCCCCTCATTGCATCCTACTACGACGTATTCTTCGGATACTGCGGGCGAACTGGTCGTCTTCGACATGATGTTGCTTTGCCAGATGAGCTCTCCGCTCACCTCATCGAATGCATTTATCTTGCCGTCGAGGGACGCAACATAGACGACGCCGCCGCTGGCAGCCGGACTTGAGAGCACCCAGTCTCCTAGATCATATTCCCAGAGAAGCATCTCAGGCGCGACTTCGGCTGTTGCGCATCGGCTGCTTTCCGCATCTTTTCCGAACATCGGCCAATCCTTCGGACCGGAGCAGGATGCGGCAGATTGCGTTAGGATGAGGTTGCAGATGATTGCGAACAAAAATATTCTGGCGAGCGTATGTTGAGCTGAACGCATATTTATATACTTGTTTAAGCTCATAAATAAAACAATATACATACTTTTGAGGGCTGCAGAAAATGCGTTCGAATAAGGGGCAGACGACCGTTGAGATGATCGTCGTGGTGGGTTTGATAATGATACTCTTCATCCTTGTCATGCTCATCACTCACACGAAGACTGTTGAGAGCAATGACTTTAAGTTGCAGCTTGACGCAAAGAGGGTCGCTCAGAGCGTTGCCGACAACATAAACACTATCGCGGAGCAGGGTCACGGATACTACCGCTTTTTCGCGCTGCCGCCGTATCTCTTCGGTGGCGAGGACTATGGCCTCAGCACGTACGGTAATTTCCTGGAGGTGAACTGGACTGCCCGCAGCGGGCCGCAGGCTTATACGACTCAGCTCATCACAGCCAACGTCTCAGATTATTGTTTCGAAAAAGGCAACGGCAAGATGACTAAGGTCTTCAACTATGGGGAGCGCGTAATAGTTTCGTGCGAGCGGCCTGACCTGATGATGGTCTCAGATTCTTTTACGCCGAAAAGCCTTAACGGCAGCAGGCCTTTGACGATCAGCATAGAGGTCTTCAATTACGGGATCCTCGATTCCGGCCCATTCAATACGAACTTCTCATTGTTCAATAGAACTACGGGGGAACTGAAATGGTCCGACCTCAACATCTCTTCAGGGATTTCAGCAGACAGGAGGATGACGATCACCGAAACGATCGATGTCGCGGACGTTGCGGCAGGTAAATATACTCTGAGCGTGCATGCGTATTTAGGCGATGCGATGATAGTAGAAAGCTTTAAGGGAGACAACTGGTATAATGCGACAATCACACTTACATAATCTGCGCGAACGGGGTCAGATTCTTAGCAGCGAGTTCATCATAGCTGCCGTCATCTTCATGTTCGTTCTCGGAGCCATATTGTTCATGTGGACGACGACGACCCTCCAGATCAATCAGTCGGAGCTGGTCTATACTATGGATGAGTCGGCTACTAATGCAGCCGAGAAGCTTGTGCGGACAGGCGGCCTCCCACATAACTGGAGCAGTCTGGCTGTAGACAACATATCCTCTCTAGGCTTGGTCAACGAGAGCAGAGTCATCGACCAAGGGAAGCTGGACAGGTTCATGATTCTGATGGATGATTCAACCACATCATCAGTCTATGATAACCCATGCAATGATGGCAGCATCTCTCCTTCACCAACCAACTATGAATGCAACCGGCATTTCCTCGGCTTGGGGAGATACGATTTCAACATTACTGTCAATTACCTTGATGGAACGTCCATAGACAAGGCGGGCGTTTCACCTTCAGACGCTGATTACATCATCTCTAAGCGGAGGAACGCGTTGCTCGATAATGAGGTCGTGGTCGTTACATTAACGGTGTGGTACGGGTACGAATAAGAAAAAATGGTTTGGGGACGGAAGGCGCAGGTCTTGATGAGTGAGCTTATCATAGCATTCGTCATATTCACCTTAGTCTTGGGGATGGTCTTTTTCCTGTGGGATATGACGTCTATGAGCATCCTGCGGTCTGAGTTCCTCCATGAGCTGGATTCGTCGTCTTCTGATGCGGTGGAGAAGCTTGTGCGGACCGAAGGTTATCCTGCGGACTGGGCGAGTCTCTCCTTAGATAACATCTCTGCGATAGGCTTAGCATCCAATGACAGCAGGATCCTTGACCAGAATAAGGTGCTCAGGTTCATGGACCTCATGGACTCCGGAAAGTACGATGATTTATGTGGTGATATTACAATATCTAACTATGATTGCAGCAGATACCTCCTCGGCTTGAAGAAGTATGAGCTGCACTTTACTTTGACTGACATGGACGATAACTCATTGATGCTTGCAGGCCTGAACTGTTCTACTGGAAAGGCTCCCTCTGACCCGGATTTTCTGGTTTCTGTGAAGAGGTCTGCAGTATTGAACGGCGACATAGTTAAAGCTAATCTGGTGGTGTGGGTATGAAAGAAAACAAAAAAGGGTATACTCTGATGATTGATGCGCTGATCGCGCTCATCTTCATGTTGTTCATAATAACGACCATCTATAGTATGAGCTTCTCGCGGAACGCCAAGACTGACATCATGTCTTTTAAGGAGCTTCATTACAAGTCCGAGGATGTCTTGGACGTGCTCAACAAGAAGGGAGTGCTCGACAACGTCTCAACATCGTGGGCTGATAATTCCACACCAGGTTCCGATGAGATGGAAGCAGCCGAGAATCTGGCAATATACTACCTCAATAGGACGCTTCCTCTTGGCGTCGGCTATAATCTGACGATAGAGGAGGGTTCATTAACTTCGACGATAGCAGTCTCTGATTCTTCGCGGCCTTCCCTTGAGGATTCTTCGACTGCCACCCATTCGACTAGGATCCTCGTAGGCTACGGAAGCGGCATGCCGACATACAGTTTCGTCTCCAGGGCGTCCCTCAATTCAATATCCAATACTGCAGGCTCAGAATACGCTTACTTCGGCGGCTTCGTCGGACAAGGGAACATAACGAGGTTCATAACTTTGCCTGATGACGCGGTCCCGGAAGACGGATACATGGAACTCGATGCAGGCTCGGACTTCAATCTGCTGGTGAACGGCGTCCAATGCGGCGGAACCTATACTGGTGTTGGTCTCGCCCTCGCAGCCAATTCATGGCCGCTCCCTGGTTCATGTTTTTCGGCAGGCGAAAACAACCTGACGATAAAGTTCACTACTTCGAACAACAACTTCATTGGAGGAGGCTATATTCGCATCAATTATCGGAGCGATGATTGGCGTAGGATGCCAGACTTCCAGAAGTACTGGTTCCCAGGGATAAAGGGGCTCATCAACCTATATTCTGGATTCTATGTTCCTTCCACCATACAGCGGATGATAATACACCTCAAATACAGGAACGACGTCAAAATAAGTCCCGGCGTCGGCGCCAACATGTTCCTCAACATCGCCGGAGTAGAGGTTTACAGGAGCAATACCCTCGGAGATGTGACATTAGACCTCGACACCAACAATCCCGGCCCTGAAATAGCCGACAAGTTCGGTGGCTGGGCCCCGTTCATGGCTGCTGTGAGCAGCAAGACTGTTCCAGTGCGCTTCGGCACAGAGACATTCACGATGTCGACGACAGAAAGCTCCACAGCCGACGCGATCCTTATAACTGACGTATCTGGTAGCATGGCCTATTCGGCTACTATACCCACACCATGTAATACACAGATACCTGGCGACTCGAGCCTATACGACTGTGTGGATTCAGGAGTATACTATCGGAATAAAATCAACGTCTCCAAGGAAGCCGACAAGCTTTTTGTGACGAAGGCCTTGGATTACAGCGGCATGCGGATCGGCCTGGTGAGATACTCGACCAACGTTGTTAACCCCAGCACTGACCTCACCAAGGACGAGGATGCCCTGAACAACACCATAAACACATACGCTTCAACAGGAGGTTTTACTTGCATCTGCTGCGGGATAAACAAGGCGAGGACGATGCTGCAGAGCCCATATGTCGCAGTCCAAAAGAGTATCCCTATCAGCGCAACCGGCTGGAAGATGCGGTCCCTGAACTGCGGCGGGAACAAATGCGACCCGACGACTGAGAACAGCGGCCCATGTTTCGTTTCAGGATGGTACGGTCCATCCGAGCCTGCATTATTCGCTAATGTCGCCACGCCAAATGAAATCACAGGCAACCCGAGCAGGAACTTGATGAGGTACTATAGAAAGAACTTTACTGTCGAATATCCTCCATCCGGCGACGGTACCTTAAGCATCGACCACACGGGCGGCGTCGAATGCTACCTAAACAGTAACCCTATTTTTGGTTATAATGACCCCAGCTGTGCCGCCGCCACCAGCTGGGAGAATAAATGGAATGTGCCGAAGTCGTATTTCCTGCTCGGCCAGAACGTGCTCGCCTGCAGGGTGAGAAGCAACAATGCCGGTCCCTTAAGGTTCGACGCCAATCTGACGTATCCGCGAAATAAGGCGATGCTCGTTATGAGTGACGGGCTGGCGAACCGGTATTGCAGAGATGCTACTGTTACTGGAAGGTACACCAATTTTAATAGTCAAGGCGGTGTCAGTAACGTACCGATGGCTATCGGTGACGCTATAAATTCTTCGTGTGATGCTAGGGAAAAATACAATATAACTATATATTCAGTAGGTTTTGGCTCCGATGCCGACGAAGATACGCTGAAGAAGATAGCATGCTGGAACTGCACTACAAGCTCATGGATTCCAGGTTGTTCGCGCTATTATACGAGCAACGATGCCGACGACCTGAAAGGCATCTACGAGGACATCGCCAAGACAATAGGTGAGACGAGCATGGAGGACCAGAGCATAGTCGTCTCAGGAGGCAGCGTATCCATGGGCAACGTCCTGGATCCAAGCTCATATATACAGTTCAATGTGTCGGTGCCGCCGATGCTAGGGTACGGAGAAACCATGCTCCCGCTCGAGAGCGCGCCTCTCAGCAGCAGCGGAATGGGTAGCTTCAACATTCCGGTCGGCGCCGAAGCCCTTGACGTGAAAGTCACATCATATTCTGGACTATACTGGACGAAGATGCTGAAAGTCAACAGCACCGCAACATCCGGCTGGGAGACAGTATATGATCTGACTTCAGATTTTGGTTCAGACTACACTATGCTCGGAGACCCATACTTCGTGAACGTGCCTGTAAATAAAGTAGCGTCTGGGACAAATTTCGTCAACCTCACGGCAGGCAGCCCGGATACGAATGTAGGTGCATCCACATCAGATAAGGTCCTCTATAAGGTGGCCATTAAGGCACTCACCGCATACGGGACGCCGAAGAGGCTTTCTGACGGCTGCAACTGGACAGTCCAATTCTTTGATAACACAAAAGCTAATCTTACGGCGCCCTACGGATACATGGGACTCAGACACTGCAACTATACGAGCTCTTCTATCGCATACGATAAGAACAGCTCGGTCGACGAAGCCGTCTATATGCTCTTCAAACAGCTCGACAGCAACAACGACGGCAGGCTTGACTCGAAGTTCGATCCGGACGACATTTATATTGAAACGACGACTGTCGGAGGCGTTCGGTCTCTTTGGGGTCCGATTAGAGTCAAATTAACTCTCTGGATGTGACGAAAAATGACACTTAAAGAAAACGGGAAAGGATTCCTCTTTACTATAGCAGCCATCATGCTGATAGTGCCGCTGATATACCTTATCGCCTTCTATGGCCGCGTCGGAGAAACGCAGATGGATGACACAGTCGGAAAGATAAGATGTGACGAACTCCACTACTATGTCGAAGACGTCAAGAAAGACACAGCAAGGGCGATAACCGTCTTCGGCAGACGCGCGGCGATGCTGGCGATAGACGACATCCTACAAAAAGAATCCTCTTTAGGCGATTATGAGTTCCAATGCTCCCCAAACTGCAAGGTCAACTGCAGCAACTTTGAACACCCCAAGAACGGTTCGGAAGCGGCGATAGCCGAACTCATAGCCTGCGGCACCTTGTACGGAAACAATGTCAGCAGCATGGTGAACCACACCCTCGTCAAGTGGAAAGATAAGATGATCGACGAAGGCGAACTGATGCACTTCAACGTCAACATAACGCCTTTCGCAATAGATGTTGTCCCAGTCGACTCATGGCACTTCGCAGTGATACTACAGAACAAGATTAGCGTCTCAGACAAAGAAGGCCTCTGCTACTACTCGCAGAACGTGGTCACATCCATCGCCAACACCTCCATAATAGGCCTTGAGGACCCGATGTACATGCTCAAGAACATGGAAAGAAAATACATCCAGAACTGCAGTCCAGAAAATGCATTACCTACTATCGTCGCAGGCTGCGGCGGAGCCGGAACAGGCTCAGGAGGGGGATACAGCGTACTATACAGTTCGGACATATCGAACATGGCAGACTATAGGGCTTACTGCAAAGGAACAACGGATACTGCTCCATCAAATAATGAAATAACGAATCAAGTATTCCTTTTGAATACTGCGAAGGGACTGCTCTGTGCAGGATCAGGCATGCCTGAATGCTTTAATATCTCTTCGCCGCGGCATTTCTCAGCCATTATCTCCTATAAGTCGGACGATATTCCAGAGTGCTCAAACATACCTGTGATAGTCGACACCGGTGACCTAGATCAGGTGAATCCAAACAATTATGGCGACGCGCCCGACCCAACATGTTTTGGAGGAAGATACATAAGCAGCGGCGACTGTGTGTATATAATCAACGACAACGACTGTACTCCTGCAGTGCACTATGTCCTCTTCGGCTACAGCAGCAAAGACCTTAACACATCATGCTACTACGTCAGTGACATAAATGAGACCGGCAGCTACAATGACCAATGCGATCTTGAGAAGTACCCCAACGGGCCGTCGTTCTTCGACCGCCTTGACGGGAATCTTAACCTATCTCAGAAATACGTCGACCAATCAGTGAAATACTTCAATAACCGGCTGATTGGTATGGAGTCGTTCGTGGACCTATATAACTTATACTTCCTGAAGAATCAGGGGTATGACGTGGATGTCAATACGACCCGCACTTGGGTGGACTACTTATATTGGCAGAGTAAGCCAGGTTGCGCAGTCTCAGGCTACTGTGAGATGAACGACTTCTCAGTTAGATCAGACTGCCCCCACGCCTACAAGTACGGCCTAGTCACAGGCTGCAGCACAGGGTCCATATGCAACAAAGGCGGCGCCTGCGTCGCAGGCTGCCCGAAGAGCGCCCAACTGTCAGGCTGCAGGTGGGATGAATCAGCAAACAACTGGCGAATTAACTATACCCTACAGGTTTCCAACTGCTTCGGCAGCCCCATAGACATAAACCCGGCCCCTCAGCTGAAGGTCGTATCCGGAGGCACAAGCACCTACACCTACAAGATGAAGAACATCAGTGTAGGGGTGTTCATAAATAGGACCACGGATCGTTTCCCGAGAGCCAATTCGATAAATGGCACCGTCACAATAACTAAGGGCACATGCTCGCCCGTATCAGGCGAGTCATACTATACTAAGCTAGCGCAGGGCGGCGACCTGATGCCTGAATGCCCGTGATGGGGAAAGATTGAAAGATAGGGGGTATACTATCATGTTGGATGCGTTGACTGCGCTGATACTGATCCTAATAGTTTCGAGTGCGATCCTGAGCCTGCAGTTCTCGCGCACAGCGCGCACAGAATCTGAGGAATTCACGAAACTACACTACGTCTCCGAAGACGTCCTCGACGTCCTCAACAAGCACGGCGTACTGGATGAAGTAGCGACGCTCTGGGCTGAGAACTCGACAGCAGGCTCACAGCAGATGATGAACGCATCCAACCTATCAGACACCTACTTATCCAAACTCGTGCCAGACAAAGTCGGATACATGCTCATCGTCGAAGGCGACACAGTCACGAACTCCAGCTGGGAACCTAACAGGGTCACAGAAGCATCAGCCACCACGAAGACGCACTCCACCCGCCTGCTCGTCGGATACGCGAGAGGCCTTCCGACACGCGGCCTCGTAGCAAGAGCGTCCCTCTCCAACATCAAAGAAAAAGTCTCGTCCTCATTCCTCTACTTCGGCGGCTTCGTCGGACAAGGCAACATCTCCACTGAGATGTTTCTTCCTTCAGACATAAGCATAGTCGAAGCCTACATGGAGCTTAATACAGGTAATGCATTCAGGTTATACATCAACAACCAGCCCTGCGGCGGACTCTATACGCCCAGCGGAGGCGGCATGGCAGCGAACATAGAGCAGGACATCTCCGCATGCAGCGGCCTGATAGATGAGAGAGGCGATACGTCACCGAACATATTCTCTATCAATTTCACAGGCAGCAACATAAGCAACCAGTACGTGGGCGGAGGATACATCGAAGTCAAATACAATACCTCGCAGATGAACACGGTACCCGATACAGGACACGTCAGATTCTATTTCCCCTCGATCAGCGGCCTCATAAACTACTATTCTTCAGTATATGTTCCCGGCTGGGTGACTGCGATGGAATCGAACATCACCTTCTATAATAATCATACGACGTTCTTCTATATCGGAGACCGGATGATCTTCGTCACCAACAAGAGCGCAAGCGTGCAGACTGTAGGGAACACCTCCACGCAACTGCTGAATCTGCTCGGCGCTTCAGGCGTCAGCGAAAAGACTGTTCCCATAAGATTAGGCACCGGAGGAATATCCTACAACCTATCCCTCGGATCAGGCACAGCCGACGTCGTCCTCATAACTGACCTTTCTGGGAGCATGAGATGGAGGATAGGATACAACGATTCCACAGACGGCACACAGAGAGCATGCAACGCCGCCGCCCTCTATACTAACGACACTCGAAGAGTAAGCCTCGCAAAATGCCTTGACGCAGATTTCGTCGACGCCATCCTCAATGTCTCAGGCAACAGGGTCGGGCTCGTAGGATTCAACGAGAATGCAAACTCATACTATCTGCCGCTGACCGACGACCGGGCCAGCCTCATAACTGAGATAAACACTTATCCTGATCCACCATCTGGAGGCACATGCGTCTGCTGCGCGATAAATCGGGCGATAAGCCTCCTGCAGCAGGGCGTCGCAGTCATACCTGCAGGCAGCGGCAACTGGAAGTATCGGACATACAGCGGATGCGGCGACTCCTGCGACCCGACAACAACTACGGTAGGTTGCACTCCCTCAGGCTGGCAGACTGAAGGATTCAGCGATTCCGCATGGGCAACGACCACGCTGCCGACTTCCGCAACCAACCTGCAGAACAGGGTATACTACTTCAGGAAACACTTCACGTTGCCTGCAGAAGTCACTGGAAGCGGCAACCTCTCGATAAGGAACAGGCGGGGAGTTGAATGCTACCTGAATAATCACAGCATAGGAAGCGACACAAGCTGCGCGACGGAAACCTACTGGAATCATGTCTGGACTGTGCCTGCATCCTACTTTAATGCGCCGGGGACAGACAACGTTCTGGCCTGCAGGGTCAGGTCAGGCAGCGCTGCAAGCAGGCGAGGCATAGTGTTCGACGCTCAGCTGATGGTGCCTTCCGGGAACAAGAAGTATATCGTCGTCATGACTGACGGCGTCACAGGATACTCTTGCGGAGGATGCACGTATTCAAGCCCATGCACATGCAGCGGCTCATGCGCCTCCACGACAGGCACCTACGAATGCGACGGCAACCCACCTGACTGCAGCGGCCCACAGTGCGACACAGCCATAGGCGATGCCATATGCGCCGCAAGGCGCGCCCAAAATACCCTGAATGTGACAGTGCATTCCGTCGGCTTCGGCCCCATATCCTCAGGCTGCGTCAATGCCAACACGACCCTCATAGGAATAGCTGCCTGCGGCAACGGCACCTACTATGGAAGCCAGAACGCGTCAGAGCTAGCGAACATCTATAGGGACATCTCAAGCGACATAGTGAACGCAACATACTCCTCCCAGACACTGGTATTGATGAGCGGAGCGACAACAGCAGTCGCCAACGCAAAGCTCTACGGCTACTCGCGATCATACATCGATTTCACATACATTCCCACAGACGTCGAAGCATACGGCATGATATCCATAACACAGAAATCAGCTCCATTCAACGACCCCAGCGGATGCGTAGGCCATGTGACGATACCCTCTGGCGTGAACGTCTCCAGCATGCAGGTCACGTCATACTCTGGCCCATTCTGGACAGACTACCTGAAAGTGAACAACAGCGCAAATTCACTTGAAGCATACAAGCTCTGGACACAGTATCCTGCAGTACCTTACCCGTTCCTAGGCGACCCATATACCATCAATGTCCCAAACCCGCTTAATGTCGTGCGGTCTGGCATGGTCAACGACCTGACGATACAGACCGGGAAGAGCGGGACAGACAGGACAAACTGTTCGGCGGACGATCGGGCAATATACACTCTGAGAGTCAAGTCGCTCATCGGCTACGGCGGCGTCTTTTCGAAGAGCGAAGGTTGCAGCTGGGATATAGAGTTCGAGGACGGAAGCCAGATGAACGACACGATGATACCCTCCACTTACGCAGGTAACGCGTCCTGCAGCTACACCAGCGCCCTTAGAGGCGGCTACGAGGACGACGCAGTCAATGATGCAGTATACCGGCTCCTCTCAGGCCTCGACATGGACCAGAACGGCAAGGTGGATATAATCTTCGACCCGTCAGCAGTCGAGTTCCAGACTACTTCCACCGGCGGCGTACGATCCCTGTGGGGGCCAGTAGCGATAAAATTGATAGTGTGGATGTAAGATGAAGAACATAGAGAACAAGAACGGATTCCTGCTGACTATAGGTACTATACTGCTCATAATCCCCCTCATATTCCTGATATCCTACTATCTCGGAGTCTCGGAGACGCCAAGCCAGGATTCGATGGGCAAGATGCGATGCGACGAGCTCCACTACTTCGTCGAAGACGTCAGACGCGACATGGAGCGGTCTGTCGTGATCTTCGGCAGGAGGTCTGCAGTCTATGCAATAGACAGGGTCGTTGAAACAGGTGTCCCGTTTAAGGACTACGCCTTCATATGCACTGAACAGTGCAGCGTCGATTGCAGCACTTTTGTCTTCGACAATACTGGATCGGAGGCGGCGATAGCCGAGCTCACGCTCTGCGGAACCCTGAACGGCGAGAACGTCACCTACATGACGAACCACACGATACCTGAGTGGATAAGGAAGATGGAGAGCTACTCGCACGACATGCACTTCGTCCTCGACCTGAACGTCTCTCAACTGAAGGTCGTGCCGATGGACGCATGGCATTTCGCACTCATGGTGGACTACAAGATCAGGGCATACGACGAGGAAGGAATGTGCTACTATACTGAGAACATAATCAGGGCGCTCTCAGCTTCAGAGATAATAGGCCTCGAGGACCCGTCCTACATCCTTCAGACCAATGGGCACGTGCTGAAATACATCATCAACTGCACGCCGACCATCAAGACCCACCTGACTGCCGGATGCAGCACAGAAGACTGGGGCAACGGCACCGGAACAGGGAGCGTCGTATTCTATTCTGACATCGAGAGCAAGACCACATACTGTAACGACAATGCGGACGTCGTCAGCAACCAGATACTGGTCATAGACACGGCGTTCGGAAGCTGCAACCGACTGGGCGACGACTGCTTCAATCTTAGCAGGCCCAATCACTTCGGCGGGGTCGTAGACTATGCGAAGAACAATCCGATGAGCCTCGTCAACAAATGCGACGTTTCAATACCTTGGATAGGGGCCACATGCAAGATGGACAACGAGACGACCCACGGCCCTGGACCCGGCTGCGTACGCCCGCCCGGCTGCAACGACACGCTCATAGGTACGGGGGATTGCGTCGAGATATTCAATCAGGAGACCGCATTAGGCTGCAAAGCGCACAAGGTGCTCGTAGGCTACAACAGCAACGAGACGAACACCACATGCTACCTTGTGAGCGACATAGAAGAGAACTACAATTCAGAATGCGGTGCAGGCGAAGAACAATATAATGGCCCAAGCTTCTTCGACCGCCTCGACGGCAGCCTGAACCTGTCTGACGTGTACGTGAACCAGTCTCAGGAATATTTCAATACCACGCTCATAGGGATAGAGACGCTCGTCAACCTCTATGATATGAAGAAGTATGCGAGGATGTATCCGAGCGTCCCAGTGCACACCGATGCCACGTGGGTCGACTACCTGTACTGGGCAGATGCTTATGGATGCCCCGTCGCAGGCACATGCGAGACAATGGGCGGGAGACTGAAGCTGGACTGCCCGCACAGCTACAAGTATGATGTGGACACGAATTGTTCGAGCGTCAGCAGATGCCCGTGCCCTGACGGCCGCTGCGCTCAAAAAGAAAATTGTACAGGAGATGCCGTATTCTGCCCTGACGCAGTATGCTATCAGCCGACGTGCAGCAGCGGCTGCGGGCTTGTAAAGGTAGTGAACGCAACGGATCCAGGACAATGCGACTCAGGCTCATATTGTGATGCGATAGGCACTTGTGTTCCATGCTTCGCAAGCAATGCAGACTGCACATTCAACGACGAATGCTGTTTAGGCACATGCAAGGGCAACGGCAAATGCAGTTAACCCTTTTATTCTTGGACGCCATATTAATTTAATCAGCAGTACTGTAAAGTAAATGAGGAGGGCAACATGACTGAAGACGACCAAATAAAGCAGCAGGCAGAGAAAGAGAAGAAGCTTGAGAGCTTGCTTAAGGATAGGATGGAAGCCCTGAGTAAGATCAAGACCATGGTCAGCGAACAGTCTGCCCTGGAAAAACAGCTTGACAGCATCGACGCACAGGAGGAGGAGCTCGACGCAAAGCTGCTCGACGTAAAAAGAAAGATAGGCGAAACCAGCCGGGAGATGGACGCATCAAATAATGAAGAAGAAGAGCTCGTCGCCCACAAGAAGAAGACGGCCTTACTGCAGGAGAGCGCAAAGGTCGAAGACGAGCTGGACGACATAACCCGAAAGAAGGTAGACATACTCGATAAGGTCAAGGACCTCACAAGAAACCGCTCTGAGCTGGAGGGCACATGGGACCGGGTGGAAGCAGAAGAGATAGAGCTCAAGAAGGAAGTAATGGACCTCCGCCAGAAGGCTGAAGGATTCATGCACCAGATGAGCAGAGATATAGGACAGATGGACAGGGAAAGCGTCAACTCAAGGTCTGCGACTGCTCAGCCTGCAGCCAGATTTGCACCAGCGCCTCCTGCACCACCTGAAGTTCCCCCAGAGAAGCCTAAGGAAATATCTGTTCCAGAAACCAAACAGGAGAAACTCAAGGAAGCGCCTCCCACGCCGGAAATCAAAATCGAAAAGCTAAAGGAAACGCCGCCAAAGGTCGAGAAGCCTAAAGTTCCTGCAGCCGAACCTAAGCAGGAGCAGAAGAAGAGCATATTCAACGTCTTCGGTAAAAAGGAGAAGGAGGAGCCTGACGTCAATGTGGGCATGCTGAAGGCAGTGCTCAAGATAATGGACGGGCTATTGGAGAAGCTTCCCGAGGATGCGATAGACAAGTTCTCTAAGTCAGCCGACTATGACAAATACGAGAAACTGTATCACATAGTCGAAGAATACAAGGGCACTGCAGATGAGAAAGAGCACATTAAGGCGAACGCCAAGAGTGTTCTTGTCACAGTCGATAATCTTCTGAGGCAGCTCCCGAAAGAGGTTTTGGACGAGTTCGCAGAATCTGACGACTTTGACCGCTATAACAAGGTCCTGGAAAGTTACGGGGTAGGGTGAACTGGTCATGGGGCTGCTGGACAAGATAAAGCAGAAGAAAGACATGGAGGCGAAGACTGCTCCTCCAGCAGCAGGCAAGCAGCTTTCAGTCAGCAGCGAAGAAGAATTCATCGAGACCTGCAAGGACCTGACGAGCGACTTTAAGGGCATCATGTTCCTCTCAGGAGAAGTCGAAGGAGAGAACTATTCTGCTAGTCTCATCGTCGAGCAGGGAGCGATCATAGGCTCGACCTTCGAGTTCGGCGGCCTCATACTTTTCCGGGAGCAGGCCATAGACGACATAAAGGATAAGCTGCGGGGCAGCAAAGGATCGCTCAACATATATGAGTTCGAATCTGAAGACATGCAGCGCATCAAAGAATCGAACAAGTCCGCTTTCACTGCGGGGCCGCTGCCTATAAGCGCCTTAGGGCTTAAGCTCACCCTCCTCATCGAACAGGATCCGGGGCAGGAAGGCGGCGGATTGCCGTCCCTTGGCGGAGGCCCTCCTGAGCGCAAGATGCGCCCCCGTAAGGTCCCGTCCATCTTTGCGGCAGGCGGCAACTTCAACCTTCTTGAGCTGGCACGCAAGCCTGAGAGCATAAAGGACCTGCCTAAGGCGCCTAAGATAGACCTAGGGAAGAAAGACGACACGGAACTCCCTGACTTTGCCCTCGATAAGGTGCCAAACGAAGGCGGCGGCATAGGATTACCTTCTTTGGGCGGCGTTGGCGGCGACCGGAAGCTTGATGAGATGAGGCGCATAAAGGAGGAAAGGCAGAAGAAAGTCGCGGACTGGCTTGCAACCAAGAACAAGAAGCGCGAAGAGGAGCAGCGCGAAGAGGCGGCAAGCGGCAAACCCATTCAAACGACCATAGACCGCCTCTACAATCTCGTGAAGAAATACCAGAAGCTTAGGATAGATGATAAATTAGCTCACTCGCTCGGAGTCAGCAGGACACAGATAGAAGAGTGGGCAGTGATCCTTGAGGAGCATGACCTCATCGAGCTACACTATCCGACCATAGGCGAGCCTGAGATAAGGATCAAGGAAGTCAAGTGAAGGTCTTTTTCTATCGGATATATAGCGGACATACCTAATATCTACCTGTAGAATGGCTGAGGAAGAGAAGGTAGATAAGGGCGCAGGGAGTGATTTCTCTGACGTAAAATCCAAGGTCATGGAGAAGAAGGAGCGCATCGTCGAATCCTATGTCATTAAGGCGGACGACGTTCCTGTCGACATAAACATAGCCCTGAAGAACTTCAAGCACGTCTACAAAGTCATCGTCCCGGAAATAAGCATAGCGACGATGGCGCTGCTAGACGACATAAAGGAGAAGCTCATCGGCGCAGTCGAAGTGAATCCTACGGAAATTTTCGACCCTAAGCTCATGGAGGAATTGAAGAAGGAGCTTAAGGAAGATGCGGGGATCATGCTCGACGAAGAGCTGCCGAACTTAGACAAACGGACGAAGGGTCAGTTCATACTCAGCCTCCTAAACGACCTGCTCGGCCTCGGCACCATGGAGATCCTGCTCAGCGACGATTCCATTGAAGAGATCGTCGTCAACTCAGCGAAAGAGCCTGTGAGGATATACCACAAAAAGTACGGGTGGCTGGATACGAGCATACTAATCGAATCCGAGGCCCAGATATCCAACTACGCGAACATCATAGCCAGAAGAGTAGGTAGAGAGATAACTACTCTCAGTCCGCTTCTCGACGCCCACCTGATGACAAAAGATCGGGCGAACGCCATCCTCACCCCGATATCTACAAAAGGTAATACCATAACCATAAGAAAATTCGCCCGGGACCCTTGGACTGCCCCAGACTTCATTAAGAGCAAGACCTCAAGTTCGGAAGTCCTTGCCCTCATTTGGCTGTGCATCCAGTATGAGATGAACATCCTCGTCTCAGGGGGTACGGGCTCAGGTAAGACGTCGCTCCTCAATGTCTGTATGCCTTTCATACCGCCGAATCACCGCATAATCTCCATCGAAGATACAAGAGAACTGCAGCTGCCCTCATATCTCTACTGGTGTCCGCTGACTACGAGACAACCTAACCCTGAAGGCAAGGGCGAGGTCTCGATGCTTGACCTGGTAGTCAACTCCCTGCGTATGAGGCCTGACCGCATAATCATGGGAGAAATAAGAAAGCAGCGTGAGGCGGAAGTCTTGTTCGAGGCCATGCACACAGGTCACTCAGTCTACGGGACATTGCACGCCGACACCTGCGCTCAGACCATTAACCGGCTCACGAATCCGCCGATAAGCATACCTGAGAGCATGCTCGACGCAGTGCACCTGAACGTCGTCATGTTCAGGGACCGGCGCCTCGGCGTGCGCCGGATCTATGAGGTCGGCGAGTTCGTCGAAGAGATCGACCCGGTGACAAGAAGATTACACTATAATCCGAACATACTTTTCCGCTGGAATCCGAAGACTGACACCATTGACCCAGTCGGGCAAGGAAACGTCTCACTCTACCAGAAGATCGGCGCCCACACGGGCCTCACTCCGGAAGAGATTAAGGTGGACGTAGAGACCAAAAAAAGGATACTGGATTGGATGGTCGCCCACAACATAAGGAAGATTGAGGAGATGGGCACTGTCATGAACCGCTACTACGTCGACAGGGACACCGTCGTTCGAGCCGCTAAAGAAGACCGCGACCCTAAGGTCCTTTTTGAGTGACTGTCTTTCTGTGAGTGAGCTTATGGAATGCTGCGGCAGAAAGCATCGATCCCGGCGTCAGGCAGCCTACTATTTTTTTGTCGGCGTCTATGACAAGGAAGAAATCTCTGCCCATGATCTTGCCTAAGGCGTCTTCTGCAGAAAGGTTCGCGTCCAGGATGTCTATATGCCGCCTCATGATGTCCTTGACGGCAACTTTTGTGGCGTCGACTTCCCTGAGCGTCCGCAGGTCTTCGAGGTGCAGTATTCCCAGCACCTTGTTGCTGAGGTCGGCTACAGGATAATGATTTTGGCCGACTCGCGCAGTCGCCGTCAGAAAATCTGCGAGCGTCGTAGCCTCATTGACGTAGCTTACGGTCTTCTCAGCCAGCATCCCGACGGTAAGACCCCTTAGCGCGTGCTTTATCTTCACGACCTCAAGCTCGCTGCCGCCTGCAGAATATAGGAATATGCCTATTATGACAAACCAGAAGTTCAATGTGAATATGCCCCATATGACCATCAGCGAGGAGATTATCTGCCCCACCCATACTGCTATTCTCGTAGCTGTTATGTAGTCCATCCACAGGGCGAGGACTGCCCTAAAGACTCGGCCGCCGTCCATCGGAAAGCCGGGGATTATGTTGAATGATCCGAGCAGGAGGTTCACCCAAAGCATGCCGCTGAGGAGGACAGCCGGGTCCGTGATGATTGCGCTGCCGGTTGACAGGCCGTCGAGAACGTTGCCGTAGCTTTGCAGGCTCATTCCGCTGAGCATGAATACGGCGTAGATGACGGCCGCAAGAACGAAGTTCGACATAGGTCCTGAGATGGAAATCAACAGCTCCTTTTTTGGGTCTTCAGGAACCTCGATGCTAGCAAGACCTCCTATCGGAGTCAACGTTATCTTCGGGACGATTATTCCGAAGCCCATGGCAACGAGCGAGTGTATGAGCTCATGGAGCAGCACGACTGCGAAAATGCACAGCCAGAAGACTACGTTAGCTGCGCCCATAGAAGCTATCAGGACGAGGAACAGTAGGAACGTTATGTGCAGTTCCACGGATATTCCGAAGACTCTGAATATGCGGAAGGACGAGTTCATCTTAGAGTCTAGCCGCGCGGCATCGCTGTTATGCCTGTGCGTGCGACCTGCTTTATTCCCATCGTCCTGACGAGGTCGATGAAGGCGTCTATCTTTTTCGAGTCCCCGGTTATCTCCACAGACACAGTCTCAGGGTTGACGTCCACCACCCGGCCCCTGAAGACGTCCGCATACTGCATGACCTGCGACTTCTGAGCCTCCTTGGGCGCATTGATCTTGACGATGCACAATTCCCTGCAGACGCATTCGTCGACTGCATGATTGGTTACTTTGATGACGTCGACGAGCTTGTTCATCTGTTTTTCTATCTGCTCCACTATCTTGTCGTCGCCGGTAGTGAGAATAGTCATCCTGGCTACGCCCGGTAGTTCAGTGGGTCCGACGGTGATGCTATCTATGTTAAATCTCCTCCGAGCGAACATGGAGGCCACCCTCTGTAGAACTCCGGGCTTATGTTCGACCAGTGCGGTGAATATATGGGCTTTCATCTTCCTCTGTTAGAATATGGGCTTTGTGTTTTAAAAAACATGCGCCCCTTATAAAGGGCTAATATTAAATATTAATCCATCCTAAGATGCCAGCAAAGAGACCAGAATATCCGGACGAGGGCGAGCTCATACTCGGCACAGTTGAAAGCATATTCAAGCAGGGTGCGTTCATAGCCGTAGACGAGTACGGCGGAAAGAAGGGCCTCCTGCATCTCTCTGAGATATCCCTCAAGTGGGTCCGCAACATACGGGACTACGTGCGAGAAGGCCAAAAAGTCGTGCTCCTGGTCCTCGGAGTCAACCCCGGCAGAGGCCACATCGACCTGTCTCTGCGCAGAGTGACAGATGCACAGAGGAAAGAAAAACTGCAGGAAGTCAAACAGAAGCAGCGCGGCGTAAAGATCCTGGAGCTCATCGCAAAAGACCTCAAGCTTGCAGAGAAAGACCTGGAACTGCTGGAGGATCAGTTAACCGGCACATCAGATTCATTCTACGCGGGTCTTGAGTCCATAGCCTTGGACAACAAGGTCATAGACCCGCTGAACATTCCTTCGGATTGGAAGCCTAATGTGCTTGAGCTCATCAACAACAACATCAAGGCGCCTGTGGTCAGTATAACTGGTTACGTGGACCTCCGCAGCTACGGCGAAAGTGGCATAGACGACATAAAAGAGGTATTGAAGAAGATAAGGGGCCACGACAAGGAATCAAATATCCAGGTATCCTACATATCCGCCCCCACTTACAGGCTGAAGGTGACGGCAAAAGACTATAAGGCGGCGGAAAGAGTGCTTAAGAGCGCGGCTGAGGAGGGCATAGAGTTACTCCATAAGCGCAACGGCATAGGAGAGTATCACAGGAAGCTGCCGGAGAAGGTGGAGAAATGAGGATAAGAAAGTGCTCAGTCTGCGGCGTCTATACTCTGAAACTGAAGTGCTCGGCGTGCGGTTCTGAGACATTGCTTACTAAGCCGGCAAAATTTTCGCCAGAAGACCCATACGGAACATACAGGCGGATGATGAAGAGAGAAGCCTATGAAGGTCTACATAAAGACGGCTGCTCTTGAGTTCATTCTTGGCGTTTCCAGGAAAACTTATCCGAGGGAGTTCACTGCACTATTGCGCGGCGGCGAAGAGGTCATCGAGGAGGTCCTGCTTATTCCCGGAACGTTGTTCGGCGAGGATTTTGCTACAATCCGCTTGGATATGAAGCCGCTGGACCCGACGATAATAGGTAGCGTCCACTCGCATCCGGGAAGCTCTTTTCGGCCGTCTGACGCGGACCTGAACTTCTTCGGCAAAGCAGGATTCATCCACCTAATAGTAAAATACCCTTACCAGAACATCGCAGACGTTGCAGCATACGATATTTCCGGCAGCCGGCTGGAGATTTTCGTCAGGGACTGAAAAACTATTTATACTATAAAGAAAAATACATATCATGCATAAAATACTTCTGTTTCTGGCGCTTATCACAGTCGCAAGCGCTCAGGAGGCTGTAAGAGATACCACCTACACTCTTGTGGACATGATGAACGCCATACTTATAATGATATGCTGCATATTCATCTTCGCGATCGTTGGAACTTTGCGAAACAAAAAGCTTCTGGAACTCGTCAGGTCAGCTCACTTCTTCAAAATAAAGAGCATCATCTCTGCTTGGACTCTATTGGGTTCGGCCATTTTCCTATATGCTCTAACTGAGATGCTCTACACATTTAGTATACTGAATAACCTGCAGGTGTACAAGTTCTTTAAGACTATCTTCGGGGTGCTTTTCGCTGCCGGGCTATTTATGCAGTATACTGTGCTGCAGAAGTATGTGAATCAGTTCACGAAAAAGAACAAGTGAAGTCAGATGCTATCGAGAGCAGTTGCAAGCTTCTTGTTCTGTTCTGGTGTTCCGACCGTTATCCTGCAGTATTCGCCAGAAAAACCTGGGAAGCGGCCGAGCTGCCGCACAACGAAGCCGGCGGTTAAGAGCTTCTCATAGAATTCTGCCGCAGAGAGGGGTGCGGTGTTCATTAGGATGAAGTTCGTATAGGATGGGGTCGCAGTGAACCTCTTCGTTATGTTCCTGTATAGTGTTTCCCTCTCCTTTATCGTCTTTTCGACTACGCCCTTCATGTACGGTACGTCGGATAAGGCTGCAAGAGCCGCTTCCTGCGCAAGGATGTTGACGTTGAACGGCGGCTTCACCTTCAGCAGCACCTTGATGGTGCCGGGATTTGCGACCGCGTAACCTATACGCAGTCCTGCGAGGCCGAAGGCTTTCGCTAGCGTCCTCGTAACTATCAGATTATCGTAGTCTTTGAGGAGCGGTAAACTGGTCTTGCCGCAGAACTCGAAGTAGGCTTCGTCCACGACCGTCGGCTTGCCGAGATCCAGCACCTCAGTTATCTCCTTCTCAGACAGGATTGTGCCGGTCGGATTATTCGGCGTACAGAGGAATATTATCCCCGCTTCTTTTGAGCCGGCTATGAACTCAGCGAGTGGGAAACTGAAGTCTGCGTTCAGGGGAATGTCTTGGTACTTTTCGTTCAGCATCCTTGCGTATATGCTGTAGGATGCGAAAGTCGGGCTGAATGTGTATAATGGGCCTTTGAATGCTTTCAGGATGAGGTCTATGAGTTCGTCTGAGCCGTTGCCGAGGATGACGTCGTCGGCTGAGTAGTTGCCGCAGTATTTTCCGATGGCTTCTCTCAGCTGCATGTCCTTGTAGGGGTATGTGTTCACGCAGGAAGCAGCTTTATTTAGTGCGGCGATGACCTTCGGCGACGGGCCGAAATTGTTCTCATTAGAAGCAAGCTTTATGTAGCCTTCTATGGTCTTCCCAGGCACATAAGATACCACGCCGTCCACCCACGGCTTAATGAACTCCTTTTTCACGCTGTCCACCGCGAATTCGCCCGCGGCGAATTCATTTTTCTTTCGCCAGCGTTTCTTTTTCGCAAAAAGAAAGGCTGAATGGGACCGCTGGGATTTGAACCCGGGTCTCCAGCTCCCAAAGCTGGAAGGATAGCCAAACTACCCCACGGTCCCGCTGTTTGAGATAGTAAAAGATAATGGTAGAATGGAGATATATACTGCGCTTAGGTCCGGTTTTTTAGTTGTATGGGCTCGTTTTCGCAGGTTATTTTCTTTATGTTTATGCCAAGGTAGATGGCTGCGAGGATTCCGAGTATAGACGGTATGAGGAACATGTAGAAGCGGTTTATTATGGTTGCGGCTGCTGCTATTGCTTCGCCGATGCTGGGTTGTGTCATCATAGTATATAAGATTGTGCTTGAGCCTTCCCATACGCCTATTGAGCCGGGGAATATCGGCAGGAAGGATAGTACGGATACCATGGTTTCGACTGCGACCACGGTCGGGAAGTCGATCTCTGTGCCGAAGGCGAAAAATATTAGGTAGGTTCGCAGGAATCTGAGGCCCCATACTATGAAGGATAGGGCTGTGCCGATTAAAAGTGTCGTGTTGTCGAGCATGTGCAAGCGTATCGCATCGTTGAATTCCTCGGATATTTTTTCTGCTTCAGGCAGGATGTGCTGTACTTGGGCTCTGAGCGGCGGTATCTTCAGCAGTAGGCCCACTATCTTCTTTATGAGGGAGAGTGAGAATCTTTTGCTGAGCACTATGTTCACTGCCAGGATGAATAGTGCGACGAGAGCGAGGGCTATTATTGCAAGGAATAGTATGAGTACGATTGAGACGTGTCTGGTGAATATGAGGTAGATTGCGAAGCCTGAGAATAGGAACATCGGCGCTATTTCGAGGAACAGGTCTACTATGACGCTTGAGGCTGCTGTCGTCAGAGGTATTTTATCTGTCTTTGAGATTATGTAGGCTTTGACTGGTTCTCCTCCTGCGAGCCCCATTGGAGTTATGTTGTTGACGAAGTATCCGACGAAGGTTGCAGGTATTATGTTCCGCATGAGGACTTTTGAGTGGCGGAGTATTATGCGCCATTTTAGTGCTGCGAGGAGTACTGAGAGCAGCTGTACTCCGAGGAGAAGTAGGACGTATTCGGGTGATATGTTGATTATGAGGCCTATGACTTTGTTGAAGTCTGAGAAGTATACTGTGGCTAGAACTATCGACACACCCACTAGCGCGAGGAGTATTGCTCTGCGGCGCATTCTTACACCAAGGATTCGTATACTTTGATCAGTTTCTCGACTGAGAGGTTTATGTCCCTCTTTTTGACTTCTTCGAGAGCTTTTTCGCCTATTTCCGCTCGGGCTTGCGCGTCATCGAACAGGTATCTTGTTTTCTCTATCAGTTCTTCGACGTTCCTGCATGGTATTCCGCCTCTGCCGACGACCTCTTTGAGGACAGGGTTGGTTGAGACGAGCACGGGTTTTTTGAAGAGCATCGCCTCCTGCGCAACTATTCCTTCAGTCTCCACCCAGGAGGGCATGAGCATCATCGCGCACTCGGAGAATGCAGCTTCTTTGTCTTCGTGGTCCAAGTACTTGAAGTAATGGATGTTGTCTCTCTTAGGTATTTTAGATTCCATAGTACCTTTTCCGACTATGACGAATTCCTTATCGTGCATCTTTTCTGCGACGTCGATGACCCAGTCTATGCCTTTGGATGCGTCTATTCTCCCTAAGAAGAATGCGAAATCGCCTTTGATGCCGTATTTTTCCCTGAAATGGACCTTCGGGACGTATGATTCTACTGAATGTGAGATGTCCATGCCGTTGGGTATTACTTCGGCGCGGGCACGCAGGCCCTGTTCTTTGTACATCTCTTTTGTGGCATTCGTCTGGCAGACGACCACATCGAAGCGGTTGAAGAAGGAGACGACGAACTTCCATGCGAATTTTTGAAGTATCTTAGGCTGGTTGCTGCCGAACATGCCCTCCAGCAGATGGTAGGGATGTAGGTGGGTCGTCACGACCTTCTTTGTGGGGAGCATCGAGGAATAGAGGCCGAGCGAGTAGGCGGTATGCACGTGCATGATGTCGGCTTTGATCCGCCGGAAGTTGGGTATTATGATGTCGTAGTCGGATTGGAATGGGGCTGGGAAGTTGGGTATAGACCTTATCGGAAAGTCGTATTTTTTCTTTACGCGGCCGGTATAGAGTTCGACATCAATCCTTTTTTTGAGCAGAGGGACTGTGCTCTTGATGTATGTAGCTACGCCGTTGAGCTGCTCGAACGTGTCTGAAATCCACACTGCGCGCATTTTATTTGGCTCCGTCTCCGTTTTTTTCTTCGTCGACTTTGATCTCTTTGACCACCGGATCGAACATGAAGTACTTTTCGACGTACTTCTTCATCTCATCGTCTGAGATGCTTGAGCGCCTGCCTTCCTGGTCGTAGAGCTTGTGTATGTCCTTGTATATCGCCACTATCCGCGGGTCCTTCTTCTCTATCTCTATCTTGACGCCCATGAGGTCGTGGGCTATATCCTCCACCTTCTTTCTGATGACTTCGGTGCCCGATGAGTCGCCTATCATTAGTCTCCGTTCGCCGCCGACCGACTCGGGCGGGAAAGGCTCGTATATTATCGGATTCTTTATGACTGCTGCCGTGTGTATGCCTGACTCATGGGCGAACACGTTCCTTCCGACGATCGCCTTGTTCCTAGGAACGTATATCCTTGCCTCTTTCTCCATGAACCTTGCGAACTCCACCAGGCTGTGTGTGTCGTATTTATCGAATCCTTTGATGCGGTTGACTAGGAATATGACTATCTTCTCAAGCTCTGTGTTGCCTGCTCGCTCGCCTATGCCCAAGAATGTCAGATTCGACCAGTTTGCCCCGTACCAGTATGCTGCTATGGAGTTGGGCACTGCCATGCCGAAGTCGTCGTGTATGTGGCTCTCTATGTTCTTGACGCCGAGCTTCTTGAGCCCATGGACTATCTTAGGTATGCCGTACGGCAATTCGACCTCAGGGAACGGGACTCCGAGACCGAGGGTGTCGCATATGCGTATGATGACGTCTTTATCCCGCTCCAGCAGCTGTTTTACGAATGGGAAAGTGAAATTCTGAAAGTCTGAGCGGGTTATGTCCTCCAGGTGGCAGCGTACTTTTAGGCCGTGCGCGAGCGCGTAGTCCATCACCCCTAGGTACTTGTCCATTGCGTCTTCGCGCTTCTTAAATTCAAGCTTGTCGAAGATGTGGATGTCTGAGACGGACATGAGCATGCCAGTCTCCTTTATCTCAGGGAATTTGAGTACGAGGTCGACGTCCTGCGTGTTCGCCCTAGCCCACGCTGTCACTTCCGGGAACTCGTAGCCGCGGTTGAGCATTTCTTTTGCGACCAATTTATCGCGCTCGTTGAAGAGGAAGCACTCAAGTTTTTCTATGCCTATCTTATGAAGATATTCGTATACCTGCAGCTTCGCCTTCTTTGTGAGCACTATTCCCGGCATCTGGGAGCCGTCCCTCATCGTGCTGTCGCTGATGAATAGCTCTTGGCCTTCAGGCAATTCTAGTTTCGGCATCTCGTCATAGGTTCTGTACATCCTGTATCACTCGTCAACTATATAATTTGACTTAGGGGTTGATAAACAGCTTTAGCTTTCCACTATCCGCACGAAGGCGTTGAACAGAGGAGTGTCGGTGGTTATCGTCACGAATTCGACGCCTGCGCCGTCGCATATGTCCCTCAGCTTGAACATGTGTTCCCTCATCTTCTTGGTGTAGTTCTTCTTGAATTCCGGGCTCAGGTACGTTCTTTCGCTCCGCGAATCTTCCATGTCCTCGAACTTGATGTCGTCCGACCATGCCAAGTTTATTTCGCCCGGATCGAGGGTCTGCACGAGTATAGCCTCCTTCGAGTACTTGGCTATCCTGTAGACTGCGTTCTCGAGCGCCTCGATCGGTTCTATGAAGTCGGACACGACGACCATGAAAGATCTTGATTTAATCATGTTCGTGTACTCCTGCACGCACTGTTCTATGTTCGTCTGCCCTGCCTGCTGTGCGCTGTTTAGTAGGTCGATCATCCGAAAGAAGTGCATCATCCCCTTCTTGGGCTGCATGATCTCGGTGATCCTGTCAGAGAATAGGCCTGCGCCGAACTTCTCGTATCTGCTGGTCGCAAGGTAAGCGAAGCCCGCAGCGATACTTCCCGCGTAGTCAAATTTATTCATTCCCAGGGCAGAAAAATTCATGCTGGAGCTTGAGTCGACGAGCACGTGGAGTATGAGGTCCTTTTCTTCCTCGAATCTGCGGATGTACAGTCGCTCAGTTCGAGCGTATACCCTCCAGTCTATTGACCTGAAGTCGTCGCCGGGATAGTATTCTCTGTAGTCTGCTATTTCTATTCCGCGTCCTTGGCGGATGGAGCGTCGGCTGCCCATGTAGATGTTGGAAACCTTCTTTCGGGCTAGGAGGTCCAGCCTCTTGAGCTGGTCGAGGAAGGTCGAATCGATCGCCACTCTATACCTCGCCTAGTATCTCCGTTATGACGGCGTCCGTAGTCACGCCTTTGCGCTCCGACTCGAAGTTGAGTATCAGCCTGTGCCTTAGGACTGGGTATGCCATTGCATTGATGTCTTCTTTGCTGACATAGTTCTTGCCGTTTAGTAGTGCTCGGGCTTTTGCTGCGAGCACTATTCCGATTGTCGCCCTCGGCGATGCGCCGTAGTCCAGGTAGCGTTTTGCGATGCCGCCTGACGTGGGCCGCGTCTTCACTACTATCGATAGCGCATACTTTTTCAGGTCTTCGGATATCGGCATCTTCCTCGTGAGCTCCTGAATCGCAAGTAATCTTTCTCTGCTTAAGAGCTTGTTTATCTTCGGCACGAAATCTGTCGTATACAGGTCGAGTATCTTGCTCTCGTCTTCTAGGCGCGGGTACTTTACTATTATCTTCAGGAGGAATCTGTCGACCTGAGCCTCAGGCAGCGGGTAGGTTCCCTCCATTTCTATGGGGTTCTGGGTAGCTAGAACGATGAACGGCGTATCAAGAGGATACGTCGCGGTCCCGACCGAGACCTGCTTCTCCTGCATGGCTTCCAGCAGCGCTGACTGCGTCTTCGGAGTCGCCCTGTTTATCTCGTCTGCTAGCAGGATGTTCGTGAAGACCGGGCCCTTCTCGAATTTGAATACTTTTCGCCCCTCCTGTTCTTCGACTACGTACGTTCCAGTGATGTCTGAGGGCATCAGGTCGGGAGTGCATTGGACTCTCTTGAATTTCAGGTCCATTATCTTCGATAAGGTGTTTACCATCAGTGTTTTGCCGAGGCCCGGGAATCCTTCAAGTAGGGCGTGGTTTCGTGTGAAGACTGCGATCAGCATCTGCTCTATTACTTCGTCTTGGCCTGCGATGACGCTGCCCATCTCCTTGAGTATGTCGGCGTAGGTGTCCTTCATCTTGAAGAACACTTCTCTGACGTCTGATTTCTCGTTTGGAACATTGAGCAGGTTCACCTGTTTCTCCTGCGTTCGTCCGTCATCCTTGGCCGGTTGTTTCTCTACGTTAGACCATATGCTCCCGCCTATCTTCGGTTGATTGTCGTCTTTCATTCTACTGTTCCTGCTCTATGTTTTGTAGTGATTGGAAGTATTTCTTGATCAGTTCGCGGTATTCCACAGGGTCCTGCTCAGCAGCTTCGGCTGACTTGCCCTGTATGGTGTTGCCGGACGAGTCTTCTGCCGGCTTTTTGTCCTGCACGTTCTTTATCTGGATGTCGCCGCCGTAGTCCGGGTGCAGGTCCATGCCTATGTTCTTGCCGTCCACATTCACTGAGGATGGGTCGCCGAATATGTTCTCGTCCCCTTCTTCGCCGCTGCCGCCGCCGAATCCTGCGATCGGGCCTTCGTTGACGCCGGGTAGCTTCCCTCCTGAGCTTCCACCAATCTTGTCCTCATTAATCTTCTCCTTAGCCCCGAATTTATCGTCATCGTTGGAGTCGAATCCGTCGCCCTGCGATATCTTCATCCCAGTCAGGTCCTCTATCTGATTCAGCAAGTCCTTATTGATGTACTTGTTTAAGTCTAGCCCCAGGGCTTCGATGTTTATGTAGTTTATGGTGATGAACATGAAGATAAGCAGGACTGCAACTATCATCCTGGATGTCAGCTGCTGCATGCTCAGGAAGGATGAGTATCTGACGTCGTCCATCCGTCTTGCGACCTCCTTTATGAGGCTGTCGACTATGATATTCGACGAGTTCCTGTTGTCGTAGGCCGTCTGCAGGCGCTCATCCAGCGAAGGATAGCCCGTCACGACTGACTTTACGACATTGACTTTCTGTAGGCTGAATATGAAGTGCAGCAGCGCATAGATCATCGCCGGGAATATGCCGAGTATCGCGGAGATGCCGAACACCCGAAAGAGTATCGCGAATACCAGGAACACTATCAGGGCATTGAAGAGTGTCACGAACAGATTCAGTTTTATTGCAAACCCCTTAAGCTCGTCTATTCTTGATATCACCGGGTCTTTCATTTTGTTCGATTAGCTCTTCATCGAATTGAGCTTGGCCTGCAGGTTCTCCAGCAGCGTTACAGCATCCTCAAGGTCGTTTTCGCATACTGTCTTGTTCTTGCAACTGAACGTGTCCAGTGCAGCCATAAGCTGCTGCGCCTTCAGGGCGGCGTCTGCTGATGCGACGCGGTAGGACAAAAGGTTCGCCTGGCATGATGAGACCGTCTTCTTCTCTAGCTCAATATCTCTCTGGCAGACGGAAAGAGTTAACTTGCTCGACTCGTAGTCTGACCTGTACCGGTCCCGTGCAGAGATGGCTGTGCTGAGGCTTTCGTTCAGCTGCTGTTTCTCGGTCTTGACTGTGGTGTAGTAGCCACTGAGCGAGGTTTCCTTCTGCTTTGACAGCTGCAGTTCGTTCCATAAGTCAGTCAGATTCCTGTCTTTTTCGTTCAGCACCAGTTCCTGCACCTTTAAGTTTTCCTTGCTTATAGTGAGGTTCTTTTGTGCGTCGTCATACATCTGCTTGAATCTCATATAGTCGCCGTTTACTTTGTGGTAAGTGTAGTCGGAATACAGCATCACGCCGGCCATGGCTATCATCAAAAGCAGCAGCAGCCCAAAAAATATGAAATTGACGTCCTTCTTCACAGAATACTTATTCGGAGTTCAGAAAGAAATACTTTACTCTTTTCTTCGGGCGCCGACTAATTATACTCTATTCCTAATAGCTTACTATGACGGCGAAAGTCAAGGTCGGAGACTACATGACTGAGGAAGTGGACGACCTCCCCTACAATATCACTGTTGCTGATGCGATAAGAACGCTCCTGACATCGAAGCACGAGTATTTCCCGGTGACGCGCAACAACTACCTAGTCGGAGTCATCGGCGCAATAGACCTCCTGAAGCATTATAAGACGCCGAAAACGCCCCTAAAGGAGATAATCAAGAGTAAGCTCATTGTGGCGCGCCCTGACATTTTCCTTGACGATGCTGCAAGGATCATGTTCCGCAACGGCTTGAAGAAGCTGCCTGTGGTGGATGCTAAGGGGAAACTAGTCGGCATAATAACGAATACTGACATAATCAGGTCGCATATCGAGAGGGTGACCCCAAGAAAAGTGGACATGGTCAAGAACCTCATAGAAAAAGAGCATGGCATCAATATCACCCTCAAGAAGTACTTGATTCCCATGGACAAGCTGCATCCGACGCAGCACACCATCTACGCCGACGAGCTGGAGGGCAGGAAGTATGAGCTTCGCAGAGGTCTAGCCGAACCGCTCATAGTCATAAAAAAGAAGAATTATTTCGTTCTCGTAGACGGCCACCACAGGGCCGTTGCCGCTCTTTCTTTGGGCATAAACGAGCTGATGGCGAACGTTCTGGAGTTGGACAAGGATATTGAACTTGGCATGGAGCGCAGCGCAAGAGAGCGGAATCTTTTGGCCTTAAGGGATATCAAGATCATGGACGATGCCCAGCACCCGCTCGTCGAGATAACGACAAAGCTCATCGACCGGCGGACTCTCAAATAGCGAAAAGCGTGGTGCAGCACCCGTATTCTGGATGATATCCGAATTCTGAAAAATACCGGAATTTGCTTTTTATACCTCTGCTTGGAATATATTTTATCAGTTGGGTTGGGATATGGCTGAATTACCATTGGCTCCTGTTGAGAGGGTCATGCGGAACGCTGGCGCGGAGAGGATTTCTATCGACGCAGTGAAGAAAGCCGCGAACGAAGCAGAGCATTTGATAAGGAAGCTGACAGAAAGGGCGCTGCAGATCGCGCAACAGGATGGGCGGGTGACGATAAACTCGAAGGACATAGTTCTCGCCGCCAAATCTCCAGTTGCGGCCGGACCCTACCCATAGACATTTTAGCGACAGCTATAAGGTGATGACTTTGAGTTCACTGATATTCCGGAAGGGATTTAAGGAGTGGAGCACGACCTACAAGGTCGATATTGGCTTTGAGTATACTGCCGACCTCGAGAAGAAGCTGACTGAAGTAACACTCCATCACCTTGACACCAAACGCAGCCTGACGGTCCCATGGAGCATATTTTCGACTTACCTTGCGGGCGGCGACAACGCCATATACGCTGACTCCGCCGGCCTAACTATCCGACCCGCCGAAGACGGGATACTCGTCTCTGATTCTAGGATGCTCTGCATACACATCCACGGCGACCAGATGGATGCCATTAAGCGCGCTGCCAGCAACCTGAAGGAAGATATCTCCCAGTCAGTCGAAAGAATCCTTAAGGAATTCACCGCACCGAAGGCGTCGGTCTAGAAGATGGGACTCATCCTCTGGCTTGAGGAGCACCGCAAAGCAGCATGGTTCCTAACAATAGTCTACATGGGAATGATATTCTTCTTTTCCTCGATGTCGAAGTTGCCTCAGCCTGATGTCGGCTACGACATAACGACCTTGGAGCACATCGCCGAATATGCTGTCCTCGGTTTCCTTTTATCAACTGCGATGAGAGTGGAAAAGAAAAAGGTCTTTGCAGTAGTCATGATAGCTGCTCTATACGGTGTGACTGACGAAATACACCAGTTCTTTGTTCCGGGTCGTGTCGCGAGCATCTACGATACAACCGCTGATCTGATAGGATCAGCAATAGGCGCCTTCTCTGTCCTGCTCCTGAAGGATAAGCTATAAGCTCGGGTCCCTGCCTTTTTATTCATGACAGCAGTTATTAGTATGATGGAAGTTACCTTCGTGAAGATGCTTGAGGAGCCCAAGTTGAATGATCCCATAATGATAGAGGGTTTGCCGGGCATAGGGCTCGTCGGCAAGCTTGCAGCAGACCACATGCTGGACGAACTTAAGGCGACCAAGTTCATCGAGATGTATTCGCCATTCCTGCCTCCGCAGGTCATCATCCAGGAAGACAGCACCATAAAGCTCGTGAACATGGAGTTCCACTACTGGAGAGGCAAAAAGAACGACATCATCTTCCTCACAGGAGAATTCCAGGGCATAACCCCGGACAGCCAATACCAGCTCGCAGAAAAAACCTTGGACATCGCAGAAAAATTCAAAGTCAAAAAGATCTTTACATTAGGCGGCCTGGGCACAGGCAACATCACAGAGGATCCTCAGGTCTTCGGAGCGACCACGAACGCGGCGATGAACGAGGACTTGAAGAAATCGGGAGTCGTCTTCCGTGGCAACGGTGCCATATTCGGCGCCTCCGGTCTATTATTGGGCCTAGGAATGCTGCGCGGAATAGATGGAGTCTGCTTGATGGGCGAGACTCACGGTCAGATAATCGACGCGAAGTCCGCCAAGTCCGTACTAAAGGTTCTGACTAATATACTCGGTATAGAAGTGGACATGACGGAGCTCGCTGAGAAGGCTAAGGAGACTGAAAAACAGATCGGTAAAGTCAGCAAGGCGATAGCCGAACAGAAGAGGGCTCTTGAACGGCAGCAGGAGTTCATCGACGAGAAGCCGACCTACATCCGCTAGACCTTTTGGGGTAAGCCGGTTCTGGCACCAAACTCTTTGATGCATGCGGAAGCCACTTTATTCCCTGATTTCCCCGCATCATTGATGCTTTTTCCTTTGATCAGCGCGTACAGGAATCCTGCTGCATATGCGTCGCCTGCGCCGGTCGTGTCGACTACGCGCACCTTTTCTGCAGCTATCAGGTGCTCATGATGCGAGTCATAGACAAAGCATCCCCTAGCACCTAGGGTCACGGCCACAATCTTTGCGCCGGCCGCTATCAGGATCTTGCTTCCGGCCTTATAGCCTTTCCCAGTCAGCTCTTTGATCTCATCCTCATTCAGGAAGACTATATAGCTCCGCCTTATGATTGGCAGCAAAGCAGCTAAGCCCTTCTTTGAATACAAGCCGCCTGGCGAAAAGCTTATCTTCACCTTCTCAGGTAAGAGACTGACAAGCTTCTTCTGTAGTCTGAACTGCAGGTCATCGACGAACGAGCTTAGGTGCAGGAAGTTCGCGTTCCTGGCATAGCCCAGCTGTTTCTTGGAGTATGTAAGACTGCTGTTTGCGCCCGGGTGGGGGTATAGTGTTCGTTCGCCTTCGGCGTCCACGAACCCTATGATGAAGCCTGTTCTGGCAGGTAGGATAGAGACCCCCAGTGTGTCCACTCCTCTAGTCTTAAAGTCCTTGAGCATCACTCTTCCTTCGGCATCGTCGCCTACTGCGCCGATGAATCCTGTGCACACTCCGAATCCTGCGAGCCCCGATATGGTGTTCGCAGCCGAGCCGCCGGGGCATTCCTCGAATCCGACGATCTCCTGATGCGTTCCTTTGTCCGCAAGCTTCCTGACTTTGTACAGGCGGTCCAAGTTCAATGCCCCGACGCCTATCACATCCAGCTTCTTCATTTTTGGGTTGACAGTTCGCTTATCTTAGCTTCAAGCTCGTTTTTCTTGTCAGTATATTCCTTCAGCATCTTGGGATATATGTCTTCGCTGGCTTCCCCTATATATTTATATTAGGAAACCGATTCTTTAATAGGTGGCGTACATGAACAGCATACTATTTTATCTCTTCGTCGCATTGGCTTTGTTCTTCACAGCATTCTTGTTCTATTTCGTCAGCAGGGTAGGAAAGATGAGTAAGGGATTCCTGCGCTCGAAGATATTCCTCAACACTGACCCCATAATCAAAGCCTTCTACCAGTTCTTTATCGGAGCTGCTTTCTCCTACATGCTTTTCATGATATACTTCCTGGATATGAGCAGGATGGAATGGTTCATCTTCGGAGAAGTATTCCTCGGACTCTCACTGATAGGCTTCTCGTATCTGTTGATACCCCTGTTCCTAAAGAAGAAGGATTAGCCGAGTTTTGCGGCCGCGCCCCGCACAGCCGCCCTAGTCTCTGCATGAATCTTTATTACTTCATTCAGGTCTTTTTTTCCTGAAAGCAGATGGAACCTGGGTGGAAAGTAGCCCTTTTCGCGCACCTTCGCAGCCAGGAAGGCTCTCACGTCCTCGGGGATCAGGTCGTCAGGTATCGATGCAGGATCCTTGATGAATTCTGCATGGTGCTCCTCCCATGCCGCAACGGCGTCAAGGGCGCATGATTGTCCGCCGCACATGTGTCCCGCGATGACGACGAGCAGCATCCGCATGTCGGTCGAAGCAAGCCCGACGTTTGCATGGGGCAGAGCGTACTTGTTGGCGTTGAACGCCACAGCTATTCCTCCTTCTGCCCGCACTCGGCCCAGCATCTTGTAGTCCGTTATGCTGTCGCCGACGACTATCATGTCCGAAAGGTCGGTTCCAGTCTCTTTCGATACTGTCTCCACGGCGTCGACCTTCCGTGCGCCGCCGACGACCATAACTTTAGACATCAGTTCACCTAGCTTCGTTCCTGCAATTCCGCCATAGTAGAACGCATCAAGCCTCTCCCGCATCTGTTTCTCGTCGTCGAGCGCCGGATAAAGTTTCGTGAGTATGTCGGATTCCAGCTTTTTTATCGTCGACCTATCCTCTTCGGAGAGTTTCTTGGAAAACGAGTCCAATGGCAGCGATGTACAATGTATCTTTTTCTCGGGGACGCCGATCTTTCTGCCTATGTTGTGCGCGTGCTGGCTGTAGCTCGTCGATATTATGTGAGGAAGCCATCCGAGCTTCTTGAGGCGCTCTATGACGTAGGGTACGCCGTCCACTATCTTCGCAGTGTCCGATACGCGCCTTATGTCGTCCTCAGTCAGCTTGTGGTAGACAAGGAACGGCACGATCAATGAGAGGGTGTCTCCTGGCTCATAGCCGCTTCTTTCTTCCAGGGTCAGGATGTCGTCGTAGCGGCTGATGACTTCAAATATCCGCTGGCCGTTAGGCAGCAGGCCCATGACCTCATATGCGTTGTCTTGGGGCGATAGCGGCCCTTCCAGGTCGAAGCAGATGACGTTTTTTGCCATTATTAATATTTCGGGCGCAGAAATAATTAAATGATGTCTTTATTGCCTGAGCTGGTCTTCTGGCTCACCACCGCATTTCTTGCTGCTGCAAGCTACTTCGACCTGAAAACCGGGGAGATACCTGAGAAGATAAGCCGCAGCCTCATAGTCCTGATGCTGGCCATGGCGGCCGCAGAGACATTTTTCAGTTTGCAGGCGTCGTACCTGATATATTCTGCAGTCATCGGAATAGGCTTCTTTCTCGTCGGCTACCTTATGTTCTATCTCGGCGAATGGGGTGGAGGAGATGTCAAGATTCTTGCGGGCATCGGCTGCAGTTTAGGCCTCCTCGGCGCCGCCGGCTATTTCATCAGGCTGCAGGGGATATTCCCGTATTACCTGGACTACTTCATAAACTTCGCGCTGGCTGCGACACCATATATCATAGCCTACACGTTCGCGCTCGGCCTGCTGAAGCCTGCAGTATTTCGCGGTTTCTCGATGAACCTGGCGAACAAAAAAGCGATCATGCTCCTCATAATATCATTCCTGCCTGCCGTCTCATCCATCATCTTAGGGATGCACCAACTCACCCTCATATATCTTCTGGTTCCGCTGCTTGTCATCCTCACATTCTATCTGAAGGCTGTGGAAGATATAGCGCTTCAGAAGACGATACCGCTCAAGGAGCTGCAAGAGGAGGATATCCTGGCAAGCGACCTCGTAGTTGAAGGAAAAAGGATCGCCGGCAGGAGGGACGCTGGCGGACTGAGCAAGAATCAGCTTACTGAGATAATGGCAGCAGCTTCACAGGGGAAGATCCCTGATAGCATAGCGATTCGGTGGGGTATACGGTTCATCCCCGTCTTCTTCCTTGCGTATCTTCTCACCTACTTTGTCGGCGGGGCGCTTGAACTGGTAGTCGCATACTTTATGGCGTGATCACGCAGAGCTGCCTCCGCGGACTACGACCTTCTCTTCGCTGGATACTATGTCGTCTTTTGATATCGTTCTTCCTTTGACTTTTATCCCCACGAGGCGGGAATCATCCAGAAGAACCTTAGAGACTTTCCCTACGAGCTCGCCTTTTTCATCATATATTTTCTTGCCTGCGAACGAGGAAAGGACCTTCTTTCTTTCCTGGATCTCTTCCATGAACGAGTATTCGGTGAGCTTTATGACTCCGGTGAATATCAGCGCCCCGGCAAGGATCGAGAGCCCGAAGTCGGTGACGCTGAGCGGATTATATATGAATTTCGCCCATGCTTCTACAGTAAGCTTAACGAAGAACGCGAAAGACAGGAATACCAGGTCTGCGCGCACATTCAGGTACTTGTTGCCGGAGTAGTCGTCTATTATCCTCCCTATGACGGCTATCACGATGGCTGCGAAGAGCAGGTCGACTGAGCCGCGCACGAAAGCAGCATAGACTCTCATCAGCTCCGTCGGGTTCTCCAGCATGAGGGCGACATAGCCGTAGCCTATGCCGACAGCCAGAACGACTATTGCAATAGCATATATGAAGGTGCTCACTTTCTCAACTGAGAGGGACTTGAAGAACTGTGACACCCTCCAGAAGAATTCTTCCTCGTAGCCGAAGCCCTTCATGAGCAGGTAGACTCCGATCATCGCAAGCAGTATGTCCACGGCCAGTAGTATGACTCCGAACGCGCCGCCGATAGCCAGAAGCATCAGCACGAGGCCGGGTATTCCGAAGACCAGCCTCGCCAGATTCGGGTCGGCTTCTATTTCTTTGAGGAAGTTGGTTATCTTGAAGTACGCCTTCTCCAGCTCCTGGCTCTGGCGCACGATAACGGTTTTGACTGAGTTTATCTTAACCCTTGATTCTATGACAGGAATTATCTGTGCGTCCTCTGCTCCGTCGATGACGAGTATCACGCCTTTGGGCTTGAACTGCTCCAGAACAGCATCCAGCTGCTGTCCGATCCTTGTATCAGAGGCGACGCCGACGTTCCGATCTCCTGTCAGGGTGACGACATCAGACCCTAATTCCTTGGCTATTTTGATAGCTGCGTATATCGCGTTCGTGTCCGTATCCTCAGGGTCTGCAAGAGCTAGGTCCTTGGCCACGGCTAGGTTCGCCTCCACTCCGATGATGGGGCCGACGGCTTTCGTTTTTCTTCCGATATCGTCGTCCCGGTCCACACAAACGACAAGATTTTCCATCCTTGCTATTACTTTTGGCTTTTAAAGCTATATGTTAATAAATATACAACCAACCTATAACAGTTACATAGGAGGTATGTTGAAAAATGGCAAAGGAAACAAAATACTATGAACTAAGAAAAGGCAACGAGAAACACGTTTTTACAGGTAAGACCCCAAGACAGGCCGCTTTGAAGGCAGCGACAAGAGGATTTAAGGACATAAAGCTGAGGGAAAGGGGCAGAAGAAACAAAGACGGAACGTACTCAGTACACGCCTTTAAGGGGGACGTTAAAATAGTCGACGCACCAGCCAACAGACCAAAGTGGCTGCCAGCTAAAGTCAAAAAGCCCATAGTCAAGAAGCAGGGCGTTGACAGAGTCAAAAAGTTCTAATCTGAATAAAATCTTTTTTTATTTTTTATTCTTTCTTTTATTTATTATATTATGATCATTTTTGGCGGTTCCGCCTCAACAAAGTTTGCGCAGCGCGTTTCTAAGTCAGCCGATGCTGAATATGGTCTCATTGACCACCGGCTTTTCCCTGACGGCGAACACTATATGCGCATTCTCTCGCCAGTTAAAGGAAAAGACTGTGCTGTAATCCAGACTACGAAGACGAATGATGCCATCGTCGAGCTTCTGCTTCTTTTGGACACGCTCAATGATTTGGGTGCGGAAAGTATCCATACAGTCATGCCGTATATGGGTTATTCGCGGCAGGATAAGGTATTTAATGCGGGCGAGTCATTCAGCGCCAAGACTATTCTAAAGCTTTTGGACCAGTATTCTGATTCCATCACCACCATAAACTGCCATTTCCTTGACTACGCAGGAGTCTTCGATTTTGCGTCCGTGAAGATACGGAACCTTGACGCATTTCCGTTGGTAGCATCCTTCTTCAAAGATAAGGTGAAGTCGCCTATCATCGTCTCTCCTGACGACGGCGCTCTCGAGTACGCGAAGAAGGCTGCCGAAATAATAGGCTGCGAATTCGTCTGCCTTGAGAAGAAGAGATTGTCTGACCACAATGTGGTTGTGTCTGCCGCAGATCTGAATGTTGCCGGCAAGGATGCGATCATCTTAGATGACATGATCTCCACTGGCGGAACGATCATTGAGGCTGCCAGGTTCTTGAGGAAGGAGGGCGCCAAGTCTGTGCGCGCCGGCTGCGTCCACGGTGTGTTCTCGCGCGGAGTGGACGTCTTCAAGGGTGTCGTCGATGAATTAGTGTGCACTGACACCATACCGGGCAAAGTCAGTAAGATAACTGTCGCCGACCTAATAGCCAAGGACCTGCCCAGATGACAATGAAACCCAAAATCAGTTGGAAGATTCTTGCCGCCGTCTGCCTGTTAGCCATCTTCCTCGCAGCTGTCCTGCTTTTTAATCCCGCATCTTCTGCGTCAACTGTCTGCTTTAACGCGCCTGCTGGAACTGAGGCTGCAGAATGCATCCGTGCGGAGGTTGTGGACGATGAATTGAGTCGTGAGCTTGGTCTTTCGGGCAGAAGCTCGCTCTCTGAGGATGCGGGTATGCTCTTCGTCTTCGAAAAAGAGAGCAGATACGGTTTCTGGATGAAGGGTATGCGAATGCCCTTAGACATCATCTGGCTGAACAAAGACAAGCATGTCATATTCGTGGAAAGGGACTTGCCGCCTTGCACCGATTCATATTGTCCAGGCCACGGCCCGCAGACTACTTCACTCTACGTCATAGAAGTAGCTGCCAATTTCACCCTAAGACACAACATCAGCAACGGGACCAAGGTCTTTTTCTGAGAACCAACGTTGAATTTGCCGCAGCAAATTCCTTTTTCTTTCGTGCACGTTTCTTTTTCGCAAAAAGAAAGGTGCGCCGAGGTAGGGATTTGAACCCTAGCCCCCCGTGAGGAGGACGGGCTTTCCAGGCCCGCGCGTTAGTCCGCTCTGCCACCTCGGCATGTATTGGCGCTGTATGGTTATTATTGTTTGATTTGGTGGACTTAAATTAGGTGTGTTTTTTAATCCTAAAGCTGTAATATGTTATTCTAGATGGACGCAAAGGATGCTGGTAAGCCCGCGGATGTTGCTGAGTGCGAGTCTGCGAAGGTCGAGTGTGATGAGGCTTATAAGGAGTGTGAGGGCGCGATTAAGGTGTGTGAAGAGGCGGCGCTTTCGAGCAGGTATCTTCTTACTGTTTGTGTTGTCATAATCATCTTGTTAGGTTCTTTGTTGGTTTACCTTAATCTGCCTTATGGGCAGAGGCAATCTGAGGCGTTGAGTGTTTATTATATGATGCCCTTAGGTTGTAAGGAGTGCGACGTTGAGATGGTTCGGATGGTGTCTTCTGACGTAGGGGTAAAGATCGATATTGTGGTCTCTGACAGTGTTTCCCGGCCGAGTCTTCTGCTGGTTTCGAAGAATCGTTCGACTCTTTGGGTTGCCAGGTCTAGGTTGAATATCCTTTCGGGATTGTGTTCTTTCGCAGATAGCCGGAAGTCATGCAATCTGGGGAATGATTCTTTGCTGGAGTCTGCCGGCTGTTTGAGGGACTATAATATCTCCAAAGATTCGCTAATTTTCTATACTCAGGGTGAGTGCGATTTCTGCAGGAATATGAGCAGTATGCTCAGTGATGTCAGGAAAGCAGGTAACTTTAGTGTCGTTACCTTGGACGTGGATTATAAGAGTAAGAGGGAGATTGCCAGTAAGTGTCTTTCTGAGATATTGGATGTTGGCGGCAAGGTCCCGCAGCTTGCGTGTCCGTCCAATGGCTTGAGTAGGATGGGCTTATTCTCGTCCGAGGATGAGATGAGGAAGTTCGCGCAAGCATGCAGGAACGCCTAGTTCTGCAGGTAGATTCCTGGCCTCATCGGAAGCGCGTTCTTTTCTTTGTTTTCAGGATCATAGTCCGGCGTCTTGTGGACCAGAAGCTTGGACTTGAATTCTCTACCCAAAAAGTCTGTTGCCTCAGATAGTGTTTCATACTCTTCATCCGATGTCAGGATGTTTTCGGGGATCTCTTCTTTGCGCACCTTCTTCATGAGGCTTACTATGAGCTGTCCGTTCTTCTTCATCTCAGCATCTTTCATGATGTCGGAGATGGTTTTTCCGGCCTTTATGCTGGCGAAAACTTTCCTCTTCCATTCGGGCGCAAGGTACACGTGCACGTTCACAGGTTTTGCGCCTGTTACTTCAAGTATGTTCTGTATGTCTTGAATGAGGCCTTTTATCATATCCTCCTTTTGCAGGACTACGGCATTTATCTTATCTTGCGCAGGCTCTGGGTAGTCTGCGACCGAGATGAAACTCTTTTTTCCTGGCATCTGGCACCAGAGTTCTTCGCATGTGAACGGCGTGAACGGCGCCATCAGCCGCACCCATTTGTCTGCCGCCTCCTTTAGGGTTTTGGCGTTAGGTTCGCAGCGCCGCATATACCATGTGAGGTCGTTGAGTATGTTGAAGAATGCCGACTGCAGGGCTTTTCTTGTCTGGAATCCTTCGAGTGCGATAGTCGTCTCCTTGATGGATTCTTCGACTCTGCTCGTAAGCCAGCAGTCTATGTCCCGCTCAGGGAGGTCGTTGTCCATCGCCGTTATGGAACTCACTTGGTCGTAGAACTGCTTCAGCTTCTTCTGGGTGTTCTTTACGAGGGTTTCTCTCCAATCGAAGTCCTGCCAGGGTTCGGCTGTGCTCATCAAGAATAATCGTACGGTATCGCTGCCGTAGGTCTTTATGGCTTCGCTTAGGAGAATGATGTTTCCTTTGGATGAGGACATCTTGTTTCCTTCGAGGAGGCCCATGCCGAATACTACGATGCCTTTCGGCCAGCAGTTTTCTGGGAACAGTGCCGTGTGGTGGAACATGTGGAATGTCAGGTGATTTCCGACGAGGTCTTTTGCCGAGAATCTCCACTGCGGCGGATACCAGTACGTGAATTCCTTCCTTATCTCCTTCACTTTTTCGATCGTGGTTCCGGCCTCTCTTGCGACGTCTGAGATATCCCCTTTCCCTAAGAAGACAAAATCGAAGAATTCTTCTCCGAGTTTTTCTGCGTCAAGTTCCTTCAGGTGCCGGGAGATTGTATAGTATGCCATGTATATTGTGGAGTCGCTGAGCGGTTCTATGAGCCAGTTCTGGTCCCATGGGAGCCTAGTCCCTAAGCCGACTTTGCGGGTGCATGCCCAGTCTTTGAGCCAGTCGATGAAGTAGTCGAAGTTCTGCCGCGTCTCAGGCGGGACGATGGCCATGGCATCGAGGCACTTGTGGGCTTTTTCTTTCCACCGTAGGTTGCTGTATTCTAGGAACCATTGGTCCTTCAATAGTTTAATGAAGCAGCGTGTGCCGCACCTGCAGACTACGGGACTCTGCGAGAGCTCATAGAATATTGCGGCTTCACCTTTCTTCGTCAGGTCGGCTGCGACTTTTTCGCGGGCGTCTCGAACAAACAGGCCGCCGTAGACTGCTATCTCCTTCTTCATGACGCCTTTGGCGTGCTCTGCGCGATATAGGACTTCTGTTGCCTCCTCCAGCTTCTTGTCTTTCTGGTCGGTTATGCCCAAGGCTTCGACTATGTCTTTTGCTGGAACATCCTTGCCTTTCTCGGTTTCGATTATTGTGATCGGCGCCATTTTTCCGCCGAGGTCCTTGAGCGCTATGTAGTCGTAGGGCGCGTGCGCTGGCACTGACATGACGACGCCTGTCGCGTAGTTGGGGTCGACGAACGAAGCCGCCATGATGGGCACGTCTTTTCCGTCGATCGGGTTCCTGCAGCTCTTACCTATGAGCTCTTTACCCATCGCTTTCCCGACAACTTCCACATTCCTGCCTGCGTAGTTCAGTTTTTCTGCAGCCTCTTTACTGAGCAGCCACGGTTCGCCGTCTACTTTGGCGCGAAGGTACTCTACTTCAGGGTTCAGCCACATGTTCGTTACCCCGAAAATGGTCTCAGGCCGCAGCGTCGCCGCCGGCAGAATCAGGTCGTCAAGTTTGAATTTTATGATCGTGAACTCGTTTATTGTTGCGGCTTCGCCTTCTAGGAGGTCGTGGTCGCCGACGGGGTTATCGCATCTGGGGCAGTATCTTACCGGGTGCTCGCCTTTTTTGACGAGGCCTTGGCGGTGGAGGTTCATGTACTGCCATATGACGAATCTGCTATATTGCGGCGTTATCGTCAGGAACTCGCGCGTCCAGTCGATGGAGAAGCCTAGGTTCGTCATGTCTCTCCGATATTCTTCTGAGAAGTGTTTGACGATGTTCTTTGGTTCCGTGAAGACTACCATCGTCTCAGGTGGCACCTTATAGAGTTCCCCGTAGATGTGCATCGTCTTCGGGTCCTTTCTCTTTATCCTTTCCGCGATGCCGAGGACTGGGCTTCCTGTGACGTGCCAAGCCATCGGAAAAAGCACGTTGTAGCCTTGCATCCGCTTGAATCTTGCGATCACGTCCGGGACAGTGTACGTCCGCCCGTGGCCGACGTGCATGCTCCCAGAAGGATAAGGGTAGGCGACGGTCAGATAGAATTTTTTTCTGTCCTCCGGCTTAGGCTGGAAAATTTTCGACTCGCTCCATTCCTTGATCCACTTCTCCTCCATCTCCTTCGGATTAAATTCTTTAGCCGTCATAATCCCTTCACGAATTTTTCTATTCGGTTAAGAGCTTCCGATAGGTCATCCCGCGAAACGCAGTAAGCGCACCGAACGAAGCCTTCGCCTGAGGCGCCGAACGCGCCTCCTGGTATGACTGCGACAGAGCCGTCCTTCAGCAGGCGCTCTGCGAACTTCTCTGATGATAAGCCAGTCTCCTTGATGTTCGGGAAGGCGTAGAACGCTCCCTTAGGCATGACGCACGAGACGTCAGGTATCGAATTCAGCCCTTTGACTAGCAGTTTCCGTCGCTGGTCGTAGCTGCGCACCATGTCTTTGACGTAGTCGACGAGCTCGAATGCGCCTATTGCGGCGTACTGCGATATCGACGAAGCACAGATCTGCGTGTACTGGTGTATCTTCATCATAGCTTCTATGAGATCCGGATTCGCTGCAGCGTATCCAAGCCTCCAACCCGTGAACGCATAAGGCTTAGAGTAGCCGTTGAGCGTGATAGTCCTATCCTCCATCCCTTTGAATGATCCGATAGACCAGTGCCGTTCCCCATCATAGATTAAATCTTCGTATATCTCGTCTGATATGACAGCCAGATCATGTTCTATTGCGATGCCAGCTATCTTCTCCAGGTCCTTCTTCCGTAGTATGCTGCCGGTGGGATTAACAGGAGAGGACAGTAGTATCGCCTTCGTCTTCTTTGTGACCTTCTTTTCCAGGTCCTCCGGCTGCACTGAGAACTCGTTCTCTTCGTAGGATGGCACCGGAACTGGGACGCCGTGCGCGAACCAGATGTTCGCCTTATAGGAGACGTAGCATGGTTCTGGCACCAGTATCTCGTCGCCGGGGTCTGTCACCGCACGGACTGCGAGATCAAGTCCTTCGCTGACGCCGTTCGTGATCAGTATCTCGTTCTTCGGGTCTCGGACGATGCCGTTCCTTTTTTTGAGTTTTTCCGAGACCTTCTGCCGCAGCTCCAATAGCCCGTAGTTCGACGTGTATGAGGTGTTGTCGTTCTCTATTGCCCTGATGGCTGCGTCCTTCAGCGGCTCTGGTGTCGGGAAATCCGGTTCTCCGACTCCTAGGCTTACGATGTCGCCGCTGCTCTGCATGACGAGCTCGAAGAACTTCCTTATCCCAGAGAACGGGATCTCTTTGACCCTTTTAGCTATCATTTCAGATGCTTATCTTCAGCCTCTTGACTCCGTCGTCGAAGGACTCGACGCCGTCGCGCTTGTATTCCTGCAGCACGATGTGCGTATACGTCCCGACCACGCCTTTCTTGGGTGCGAGTTTTTCTGTGACGAACTCGCTTATTTCATCGATATCCGAAGCTTCGACTAGCATGATGACGTCGTATTCGCCGGTTCCTACATAAAGGTCCTTTACCCGAGAATCCTTTGATATTTCTTTGCACATCTTCGAGAAGCCTGACCTCTGCTGCGGCACCACCTTAACCTGGATGAATGCTGCAATCCGTTTTTTGCCTTTCTTCCTCCAGTTTATGCTCGTCTGGAACTTGCGTATCACGCCCGTTTTTTTGAGGGACGCGATCCTCTTATCGATCTCTTTTTCGGAAAGATCGAGCATCTTCGCCATCTCTTTTAGCGGTATTCTTGCATCGTCCTCGAGCAGTTTCAGTATCTCCTCATCTATGTCGGTTTTAGCCATGTAGACCACCACGCATTAAAGAATAAACTGATCATATCAGTTTCTTGGCGCGCGCAAGCTCTGCGTTAAGTATGCTGGCGCCCGCTGCCCCTCTGATCGTATTGTGGCTGAGGCAGACGAACTTCATTAGTTTCTCCTTCTTCTTCCTTATTCTTCCGACTGAGACGCTCATTCCGCATCCAGCATCGCGGTCGAATATCGGCTGCGGCCGGTCTTCCGCTTCCATGACTATGATCGGCTGCTCGGGCGCGTTCGGCAGCTTCAGCTTCTGCGGCTCGCCTCTGAAGGATGATAAGACCTTCTTTACTTCTTCTATGTCGAAGTCTTTCTTGGTCTGCACGAACACGGCTTCTGTGTGGCCGTCGCGTACCATGACTCTGTTGCATGCGGCGAAGACTTCGAAGTCTGCGTACTCTACTTTGTCGCCTTTGAGCTTCCCAAGTATCTTGTTTCCTTCGATCTCGACCTTCTCCTCCTCACCCCGTATGAGCGGGATGACGTTGTCGAGTATAGCCATCGACGGAACTCCTTCGTAGCCTGCCCCGGAGAGAGCCTGCATGGAAATGACATTAACGAATGAGAGGCCGAACGAATCCATGATCGGCTTCAATGGTATTATGAACCCTATCGTCGTACAGTTCGGATTCGTGACTATGTAGCCGCCCCAGCCACGCTTCTTCTGCTGCGCCGGGATCATCGCGAAGTGCTCCGGATTAACTTCCGGCACGATCAGCGGGATGTCGTCGTCCATCCTGAATGTGGACGTGTTCGAGAACACGGGGATGCTCTTGGCGAACGCTGCTTCGCGTTCTCTTGCCAGTTCTGAGGGTATCGCCGAGAAGACGAGGTCTAGGCCGAGCTTTTCAGCATTCTTCGGGTCCATCTCTTCGACTGTCATCTCTGCGATCTCTTTCGGGATGCTGCTGGGCAGATACCATTTTGCTGCTTCAGAATACTTTTTTCCTGCACTCCGTTCGGAGGCCAGCAAAGCTTCTACAGTGAACCACGGGTGGTCCTGCAGTCCTTCGATGAACCGCTGTCCCACCATTCCAGTAGCTCCGAGTATGCCCACCTTTAGTTTCATGTTAGAGTAAATACTTGTAAAAGGGTGAATAAATAGCGTCCTAAGGCAGCAGGCGATTGATTAGTCTGAAGGCGTCTTCTATTATCTGTAGCCTATCCCTCTTGGCGATTATCTCGACTTTCCCTGCATGGATCGCCTCCAGCACGTCGCCGTCCACGTTGATTGTAATAGTCCCCATCTCCTGCAGACTATGCGCGTCGCTGCCGCCGACCATGCGCAGGTGCGCGCGCTCTGCAGCTTTCCGTGCGCTCCGCCACTCAAGCAGCGTCCTGCCGTTGCAGACTTCCACAGCATCAAAATCCACTGAATGGATGAGTTTGCCGACGCCGCCGCGGATCACGTCATAAGGGTGCGCAGCAATAGCTATTCCGCCGAGCTCATGAGCCCGCTCCACTACCTCAGCCGCAGTGATCCTCTTTGGAATAAGTTCGGTGACGCCCAAAACAAGGATATGGCCCTCCTTCGCAGAAACCTCAAATCCGGGGATCACCTTAAGGTCCTTGCCCGCAAGCTTCAAAGCCCGCATCGCCCCATCCAAAGTATTATGGTCTGTGACCGCAATACCTGAGAGCCCAAGCTTCCGAGCATGCGCTACGACCTCCTCAACACTGTTCACGCCATCAGAACAACTCGTATGAGTATGAATATCGTATCTCATCATTTATCCCTAAAACACAGTATTTATAATTGGATCAGACCATAATTAAAGACCAACATGGGCCTGTGGGGTAGTCCGGATATCCTTGGGGACTTCGGATCCCTAGACCTGGGTTCGAATCCCGGCAGGCTCGCAGCCCTTTTCTTTGCGAAAGAAAAGCGCTGGCGGAAAAGAAAAGGAATTCGCCTGCGGGCGAATTCTTTATTTTCTCTTATTTTCAGAACTGTGATCTTCTGGCTATTTTTTCTATGACTTCTTTGTCTGCGTCGGCGAAGTCGTATTTTTTGAGTTCTTGTGGTCGTATCCATCGGAAGCTTTGGCAGCCGACGCATTTGGGTTCGCCTGCTTGGATGCTGCAGAGGAAGGTTGTGAGTTTCACTCGCTTTTTTTTGCCGTCGACGTTGTATACGTGTTCGTCGCGGTTGAATATTTTTTCTGCCTGCACTTCGAAGCCGAGTTCTTCTCTTATTTCACGGGCGACTGCCTGCTGCGGTTTCTCTCCTTTCTCGACTTTGCCGCCGGGAAGCTCCCATTTGTCGGCCATGTGTGAGCCTGTTTTTCTTTGGGTTATCAGCAGTTTGCCGTCGTTGATTATGGCGGCTGCGACAACATCCATTTCTTCGTCGACCATTTTAAGTTCCCGTATTACCTATTCTATTTGTGGGACTAAATACAGGGTTCGAGAATTATCATCGGAAGCTTTACCCTGACTTCGACCGCTTTATCGCAGCTTTGCGGAGGCCGCCTCGCCGATCTATTCGGGTGAACACCCTGAAAGCAAGAAAAGCGGATGTCGAGTCTTTCCTTAAGTCCAAGAGTGTCGCATTTGAGCAGGTTCCCTGGTGCCCTGAAGGCCTCTGGGTGGATTCCTCTTGCAACCTTGATTCTGTGGAGCATCAGCTTGGCTACTATTATGTTCAGACTTCTGCTTCGATGATCCCTTCCGTTGTCTTGGATCCGCTGCCGGGCGAGTCTGTGCTCGACCTCTGTGCTGCGCCGGGTTCTAAGACGACGCACATGGCTCAGCTGATGCAGAATTCTGGCGTTCTTGTCGCAAATGAGGGCAGTTTTGTTCGTGTGAGATCTCTTGTCATCAACGTGCAGAGGTCCGGTGCTGCGAATGTCGTCGTCACCCGGAGGGATGGCGTCGGCTTTGAGCGGTTGGGCGAGCGTTTCGAGCGGGTGATGCTTGATGCACCATGCTCTGACGTCGGAACTGCCAGAAAGGATCCGAGGGTGCTGCAGAGTTGGAGCCTTGACCGCATAAGAAGGTTGAGTAATCTACAGAAGAAGCTGATGGTTTCGGCTTTCGGCTGCCTGAAGCCGGGCGGCGTCTTAGTGTATTCGACGTGCACGACTAGCAGAGAAGAGAATGAGGATGTCGTTGCGCATCTTTTGCGGCAGAATAGTGGTGCTGTTCTTGAGGATGTTCGTGTTCCTGGCCTGAAGACTCGGCGCGGCCTTACAGAGGAAACTCGCGGGTGCGCGCGTATCGTGCCGCAGGATAATGATTCTGACGCTTATTTTATCGCGAAGGTGAGGAAGAATGCCTGAAGACATGAGTAAAACGGAAGTGGACGCGCTCGTGGAAAAGATCAACTTACAGTATGGTGCAAGATTGTCTTTTGAGGGCAGGCTCCTCTCCAAGAACGAGAAACGCGGCGCCAAAAAGATCTTCCGGTTCACTGGTTTGAAGGTGCCTCATGTGCCCGCCGAGTGGGTCGGCTCCCACTTCTGTACGGTCGACGCTGACGGCACTGTTATTCCGTCGATCGAGGGCGCGCAGCAGATCGAGCTGACGGCTGAAAAGGTCATCTCAGTCTCCTATGAGGACGCAGATAACATCATGGCCGGCAGAGACATCGAAGCAAAAGATGGGCTTACTGAGGGATACTATCTCTTGAAGGCTGGTGCGAATGTCTTGGGTGTCGGAAAAATCGAGGGCGGGCGTATTCTTAGTCTTATCCCGAAGTCGCGGAGGACTTCAAAGCAGTATAGTCGGGAGTGATTATTCTACTTTCAGCTTCTTTTTTGTCTGCTTCTTTGGGAGCATTATCTCGAGGATTCCTTGCCTGAATTTCGATTCTGCGGCTTTTGCATCCACTTTCACAGGGAGGCTTATTGTCTTACTGAATGAGCTGAATTCCGTTCCACGTTGTGCTGTGTCCCACCTTGAGAAGCTGTAGGTTCTGCAGGTTTTCGCCTTCACTTGAAGCATATCTTCGGTCACTGTGACTTCGATGTCCTCCTTCTTTACGCTGGGCAGGTCCATCGTCACCTTCAGGTGCGAGCCGGCGTCCTCGATGTTTATGAGCGGCTCCATGCTGTGGCTGCTGATGTCCCATCCTGAGCCGCCTACTATTTTGAGTGGTTTTTTGTCTGGCATGAGTCTTCACCGATACATCATAGGTATCTCCTGTCCCTGACCCTTCTGCATGTCTTCCATCGTTGAGCCAGTCCTTTTCATGAGGTCGCGGGCCCGTATCCTGATCTCCTCTGATTTTTCTTTCAGCACGGAAACGTCGATATTGGTGCCTATGAGCTTGTTCACTGCCGAAATTGCGGAGGCTGCAGCGCCTGGGTCGGGGTATTTCATGTGCGATTCAGCCATCAGGTAGACTGAATGCAGTTTCGCTCTCATGCAGTCCTTCAGTATGGTTCCGTATGAGCCTACGAGCAGGCCTTCTTCAAAGACTTTTATTCCTGCGTTAGAGAGCATGCCTGTGACTTCCTCGTCAGTTGGCAGGCCGAAGACGTCTGGCGTCTCTATTTCGACCCGGTCGGCTCGTGCCACGCCTCCGAGAGATATGATAAGGTGCGGCTTCTTTTCTATGAACCACTTTATGAGGGCGTCGGCCAGCGGGTAGACGAGGTATGGGGCGATGGGCATCTCTGCGACCAGTACGACGAGCTTATCTGTCCCATATAGGCGCACAGGCGACTTGGGAACATGATCGTGGACGACAGTTATTGGCGGAAATATCCGAGACTCGAAGTAGCCGATCTCAGGCAGCTTCAGCGCCTCGATCATATGAGTTGCTGCAATCGGTCCAACTAGTCCTACGTCTGGGACGCCGATGATTATGTCGGCGTTCGGCAGGATAGGCTTAGTCTCAACAATATGGATCTCGTTATCTTCCAACATCGTAATATCTTGGAGTTCCCCAGCTTAAATAGCGGTTCCTTCACTTGAATACTTCTCCTGTTTCTTTCATCCATAGGAGCATATCCAACTCATCCATCGGGATACGGATCTCCTTCGAGAATTCTCTCATTCTATCTTCTATTTCCAGATACTTTTTCTTTGTCAGGCTCTTCGGGATCTTTTCGATAACGCCCAAGAGAACAAGGTTCCGCAGTATATGCCGATCGAGGATTGCAAGGTCGCGTCCGAGTCCGATGTTGCGCAGAAAATGGCTTGCCTCCTTCATGCCGAGCCCGCGGACTTCTTCGGCGAGGCGGTTCCGCAGCTCCTGGGGATCGCAGCATCCGGCTACCGTCTCCTTCACCCCCTTTTTCGCGAACTTCTTTCTTGCTTCGATGATGTTCCCTGCTTTGGTGCGGTGGAATCTTACTCCAGTGTTCTTGAGGAAGCCTTCTAGCTCCTCTCTCTCGCATGAATATAGGCGACCGCATTCCATGAGCGGGAGCACGGCATTGTACCATGCTGCCTTAGCCTTCGTCTGCGGCGTACAGAGGCAGAAGCAGAGTTCCGCCAGGACCCTGCGTTCAGATTCTTTTCCGACAACCGAAAACTCATAGAGCCGCGCCTTTATTGCGCCCGCATTTTTTCTGTGCAGCTTCTTTAATTTGGCTACCAGGGATTCTTTTTTAGCTTCCATATCCAGGCGACGAAGTTCGCAATCAGGTGCAGTATCGGAGTTATTACCACAAGGATGAAGAACCTATCGTAGTCTATTGTTCCGAGCAGGAACCACGAGAAGAGGAATGCCCCGAAAACGAAATCAAGCTGATCCATGAGAGGCGCAGGTTCTCCGGGATGGAGGCCGGTCCTCCTCTTGAAGAAGCTTGCAACCATGTCGCCTGCCAATGCGCCGAGACTCAGCATGAACGCGAGTGCTAGCGACATAATAGGCAGAGTGAAGTCTGCTGCTCCGAGCAGTCCGCCGAAGAATAGTGCGATATCCTTTTGGTATATCAACTGCAGCACACCTATGAGAGAACCTATTGTGACGCCGATGACTAGTCCCCGCCAAGTCTTTCCGTCGCCGAGGATCCTGGCACCCATCCAGGTTCTGCCTCCGTCGATGGGTTTGCCGTACTTCTCAAGGAACGCAACTTTTGAGAATTGGACTGGCATCGAGTTGGCGAAATACGCAGGCAGGATGAACCAAAGCGCCTGCAGAACCCGTGCTTCGACAGTCATCTATTTAATTATGCTTCGCGTAAATATATCTTATATGATGAAGTGCCTCATGATAGTGTGCGACGGACTGGGCGACCGGTTGACTGAAGGCAAAACCCCGCTCGAGGCTGCTGAGACCCCCCGTATGGACAGGTTCGCTAAACAGGGCATCTGCGGCATAATGGATACCGTGCGCGCAGGCATTCGTCCGGGAAGCGACACATCTCATCTTTCTCTCTTCGGCTACGACCCGATGACCGTGTATACGGGCAGAGGGCCTTTCGAGGCCGCAGGCGCAGGCCTGCAGATGCAGGACGACGACGTAGCTTTCCGCTGCAATTTCGCGACCGTCGTCAACGGAAAGATTGTAGACCGCAGGGCTGGGCGAGCAGAGCACGGGCTTGATGCGCTCGCCGAGGAGATCGCAAAGATCAAAATCAAAGGCGTCGAAGTCTTCTTCCGGAAATGCGCAGGCCACCGCGCAGTCGTCGTCTTCCGCGGAGAGAAGCTTTCGTGCCGAGTAAGGGACACTGACCCTGACGTAACGGACGTTCCTCCAGTCCTCTCATGCTCGCTTGACGGAAAGATAGATTCAAAGAATACTGCGAAAATCCTCAACGAGTTCACGATGAGGAGCATGGAAATCCTCGCAGCTCACCCTATGAATAAGGAGCGGGTCAGCAGGAGTTTTCTGCCAGCCAACATCATCCTTTGCAGGGGCGGAGGCAGTCGCCCGCACCTTGACAGCTTCAAGGACAAGTATGGGATGACGGCCGCATGCGTCGCAGGAACGACGCTCATCAAGGGCGTGTGCAAGAGCGTGGGCATGGATATCATAGAGGTGAAGGGCGCGACCGGTCACATAGACTCGGACATCTGCGCCAAGGCCCAGACCGCAATAGAAGCCCTGAAATCATACGACTTCGTCTTCCTCCACATCAAGGGGACTGACGAGGCGTCGCACGACGGCCGCTTCGACCTGAAGCGTAAGATGATAGAGCGGATAGATGCTGAAGTCGTTGCCCTCGCCCTCGAGTGGGTGAAGGATACCGTCATAGTCCTCACAGCAGACCATTCGACTCCGTTGAGCATACGGCAGCATTCAGCTGATCCTGTGCCCATAGCGATCATCGGCGACGTGCGGTCCGACGACGTTTCAAGGTTCACTGAGCGGGACTGTGCAAAGGGCGGCCTTTGCAGGATATGCGGCAGAGACCTCATGAACATCATCCTAGACCTCGCCGACCGAGCGAAGCTCTTCGGCGCTTAAACGATTTATAAAGTTCTAAATGCATAATTAATCATGAAAAGGGATGTTGGAAGATATCATAAACTCCCGTGGGGCGGAGGGCAGTTGACTATCCCCAAGGACTTAGTGAAGGAGCTGAAGCTGACCAACAAGGACAAGGTCCTGTTGGAATACGACATAGAAAAAAAAGAGCTGAAGATAACGAAGCTTTAGTCTTCTCCGCTGATATCTGCAGGATATCGGCCCTTTTGCCTTATTTTTCTGTTGGAGTAGGATATATACTTTCGTCTCGGATAGATACAATTATATGGCCGCAGACGACCTCAATCAGATGGCCAGGTGGCTTGACCTGACGGAGCAGCAGTTCCATATTCTTCTTTCCATATACCGTCTTGAATCCCGGAGGGAGGATACGTCTCCGAAGAGCATCGAGCGCGAGTACTTGAAGTCTTATGGGCGGGCGCCGCAGAAGTCGAATCTTTTCGCGCAGATGCGCAGACTGATCGGAAGGAAGCTTATCGTAAAGACTGGAGCCGGCCACTATTCAGTCAACTTCGATTCTATAGACGCCGTCCTACAGGCGAAGCGCGACCGTTTTCTCGCGGAGCTTGATGAGTTCAATCGTGCGGCTGAGAAGGTGCGAGAATACTTCAATAAAGCTGCATTGCAGGCGAGCAGGCCGAAGGTCACCTACTTGGACTATGATGAGCTTTATGCTGCGCTCGGCGCATCCCTTAAGGCGGCCGACCGGTTCTATGCGACCGCAAATTTCCCTATCATAGCCTACACTTATCCGTTGGCTGCGGGCATCGGCACCGGAGACTACGTGGACGTCCTCTGGGAGCGCTGCTTCAAGAAGAAGACGCTCTCATGCTGTTATCTGACGACTTTGGACATCGATTTTCCGTTCAATCACGCTTTTCGGGTCTACGGTGACCCTAAGAAAGCCTATAATGAGTGTAGGATAATCATCGACCAATTGTGGAGTCAGATAGCAACATACGATAATCTTGATGTCCGCTACCTGAAGGAGCCGCACGGCATGGATGTCCTCATTCCAGAAAAACTGAATCCGCAGGAGGTCTTCCTTTATACTCGCGACGAGCACCGTAATGTCATCGGCGGGATAGAGATCCGTTCTCCTGAGACTGCGCTTTCAGCCAAGCACATGTTTTTGCGGGACTTCGAGTATGCTGAGCAGCTTCGAGGCCAGAAGGGCGAGGAGATAATCGAGAATCTGAAGCGGGACCTCGAACAAAAATACAGCATCTGCAAAGTCTGATGTTCAGATCTTCATCTTCTTGAATGCGTAGGTGCCGATGAGTATCATTCCTAGGGCGAATGCGCTGATGACTGCGAAGTCGAGTATCACCGGGAACGTGGAATATTCTGTTCCTATCAGCACCCCCCTTAGGCCGTCGACCGCGTAGGTGATGGGGTCGATGAGCACGAAGGGCGCCAGGTACGATGGCAGGTTGTTTATTGGGAACAGTGCCCCGGACAGGAAGAACATGGGGAATATGACGAAGCTGCCGACGAGCTGAAAACCTTCCGGGCTCTCCATCTGTGAGCCGAGTATGAGGCCTGTGCTGACTGCGAACGCCGTCGTCACGAGCAGGAAAGCTAGTGCAACGAGCACCGAGACCAAATTAAACTGTATTCCTGGCATGAGCCCAGCTGATTCGAATACATATCCTATGAACAGTAGGATGATCATCTGTATCAGGGTGTCGGTGGAGCCTCCCAGTACTTTCCCTATGAATATCCCTGTCCGAGACATCGGGGACACCAGAACCTCTTTAAGGAAGTCTATCTTCTTGTCCCAGACTATGTATACTCCGAAGAATATGGATGAGAAGAGCACTGACTGGATGAGTACGCCAGGGTAGATGAATGTCTGGTAGTTGACGCCTTCTATGGATATCGCTGACCCTATTCCGCCGCCGATTATCAGGAACCATAGTAGGGGGTTGACTACCGAGGATATGACCCTGGATTTTTCTCTCAGGAAGACCTTGTATTCGCGGTACCATAATGCATATATCCCCTTCAGTTCGCCCATCTTAAATATATTCTCAGCCGATTCATTTAAGCTGTAAATTCTAGTAGTATACATGGTGGAACGCGGCGGTTGCGCGAAGGCTGGCATCGAAATAAGGTTCGTTAAGTCGTGGCCTATGCAGCAGATACTCGATCTTTATGCCGCAGGCGGCTGGTTGGACGGTTCTGAGACGAATTCCTTCGTGAAGAAAGTTATCGCGGGCAGTTTTGTTTTTGCGGTTGCCGTCGACAAAGATTCCGGCAAGGCGGTGGGCATGGGCCGGGTGCTTTCTGACGGTGTTTCTGACGCATATATTCAGGAGGTCGTCGTCTTGCCTGAGTGTAGGCGGCGTAACGTCGGAAAGAAACTTATCGTCGCACTCCGAGACTACTGTTTGAAGAAAAAGATCACTTGGATCGCGCTCGTAGCAGAGCCGGATACAGAAGGATTTTATCGCGGCCTCGGCTTTAAGCGGATGGACGAGTATTCTCCGATGAGGTTTATAGTATGATCCGTCTTGCGGATTTTAGGCCGGTTGCCTTAGGCGACAAGCTATTGTTCGAATCATTTTATTCCAAGTTTCCGCAGTCGCATAGCGAGTATCTTTTTTCGTCGCTCGTCAGCTGGGCTCATTATACTCCCGTATCTTTTTTATTGAAGGATGATGACTTAATCCTGATGCACCTGAAGGATGGTGCGCCGCAGTTTAGGCCGCCGATAGGGGAGCGGAGTGCGCAGGTTCTAAGACAGGTCTTTGATCTGGCCAAGGCAGATGGGGGTTCTCCTCCGGTCGTAGCCATCGATTCTAAAACAAAGGATTGGATCCTTTCTCTTTTCCCGAACATTAAGCTGTCTGCTGACCGCGACTTCTTCGATTACGTGTATCTTGCGAAGACTTTATCTGAATTACCGGGGAAGCCTTATCTGACGCTGCGTAATCACTTGAATTCTTTCAGGAGAAAGTATGAGTATTCTGTTGAGCCGATTAGTTCAGGTAACATGGAGGATGCTCGAACTTTTCTTAAGCGGTGGTGTCTGTGGCGTGACTGCAGTAGTTCTCCGATGCTTGAGGCTGAGAGGGTAGCCGTCTTGTATTGTATGGAGCACTTCGCAGCCTTGGGACTTTCTGGCATCGTTCTACGAATAGGGGGCGCGATCCAAGCCTTGACAGTGTACGAGGCCCTTAATTCTGAGACTGCTGTAATAGTTTTCGAGAAGGCGATGCCTGAGTTCGACGGCATTTATCCGGCCATAGGTAATGAGGCTGCGAGGATCTTGGCGAAAGACTTTAAGTTCATCAATAGGGAGTCGGATCTTGGGATAGCGGGCCTAAGAACAGCGAAGCAGAGGCTGCACCCGGATCACATGGAGGAGTTGTATTACATAGCCGAAGACTGCCTGCAACTATCTTTTAGATAACACGTGCATTGTCCGTTCCCCCCACCCGCCTTCTGGCGAACCTTCCCGGATAGCCCGTCCAGTGTATTTCAGGAAGACGTCGTCTAGTGTGGGCGAGCGGACTTCCACATAATCCACTTTTCCGACCAGGTTCAATATCTCCTGCAGGTGGCCGCCAGCGTCTTTGACTGTGAGATTGACTTCGCCGTCGCGTCTTTCGACTTTCATGATATACGGGAGTTTTTCCAGTTTTCCTGTGTCGATGTTCTCTGCTTTTAGTCGGATGATGTCGCCGCCGAGCTCCTTCTTCAGGTTTTTCGGGGAATCGAGCGCAACCATCTTTCCGCGATCTATTATTGCGAGCCGATCGCAGAGTCTGTCTGCTTCGTCCATGTAGTTCGTAGTTATGACGATAGTTATCTTTTCTTCGTACGCCAGCTTCTTTATGTACTCCCATATACGTTCCCGCGACTGGGGGTCTAGTCCGAGGGTCGGCTCGTCGAGGAAAAGTACTTTCGGGTGATGCATGAGGCCTCGAGCGATCTCAAGCCTCCGCCGCATACCTCCGGAATACTTCTTCACTCGATCGTCTTTTCTGTCTGTGAGGTCTACGAGCTCAAGCACTTCTTTTATTCTCTCTTCTTTGAGGTCGTCTGGCATGTCGTAGAGCCAGCCGTGGAGTTTCAGGTTCTCGTATCCTGTCAGAATGTCGTCGGAGCTTGGGTCCTGGAAGACTATGCCGATTGCTTTCCTGACTTTGTCCGGGTTTTTGCTGATCTCCAGGTTCCCTACTCTTGCTGTGCCTGATGTCGGAGGGATCAGTGTGGTGAGCATGAGGAGTGTCGTCGTCTTTCCTGCGCCGTTGGGTCCGAGTAGGCCGAATATTTCGCCTTCCTCCACTTTGAGGCTGAGGCCGTCTACTGCGGCTAGTCCATTATAGTTCTTTGTCAGGTTCTCTATTTCGATCGCGTACATACTCGATTAATACTATGGATTCTTAATGGTAAAATAGAATGAAGAAGCGGATCAAAGTCTTAGAGAATGGCCCGTATCACGTCTCCGGCAGGATTCCTTTATCTAAGGAGGTCATCGGAGCGGATGATGCAGGAAATTCTGTCGAATGGAAGAAGGGTGAAAGATTTCCTGATAAGGATTCTTATGATCTTTGTCGCTGTGGCGGGTCCTGTAATAAGCCTTACTGTGATGGCTCGCATTCGGAGACTGGTTTCATCGGCCTTGAGTCTGCGAGTCGTGAACTGTATCGTGATCAGGCTGCGGAAACAGATGGCCCTGCTTTGTCTTTGACTGATGCTGAGATCTTGTGTGCTGCTGCCCGCTTTTGCCATAATAAGGTGGGTCGGGTGTGGGAGCTTACTGAGGCGTCCGATGACCCCAAAGCCCGCAAGGAGGCGGTTAAGCAGGCGTGTGATTGTCCGTCCGGTCGCCTCGTCGTCTGGGACAAAAAATCCGGCGAAGCCATCGAACCTAAACTTGCGCAGTCCATTAGTCTCATCGAGGATCCGCCGCGGAAGGTGAGCGGCCCATTGTGGGTGAAGGGTAAGATTCCTATCGAATCTGCCGACGGCATAGTCTACGAACTCCGTAATCGTGTGACGCTCTGCCGCTGCGGCAAGTCGAACAATAAGCCTTTCTGTGATGGTGCTCATATCTCCTGCAATTTTTCTGACGGCGACGAAAGCCTCCAGTAGGCTTTTTATTCTCTTGTCTCCTTAGTCTTATTTCCATGAAGAAGAAACAGAAGTATGTTACAGTGCTCGTTGTGCTGCTTTTCTGCGTTCTTGTGCGAGCAGCGGTTATCTAGAGCATTCCGAGAAGTAAGGTATTTATTTTCGGTTCGTCTAATGAGTTAATCCGGAAGAATGAAAACTAAGGTTAGTGATAAGGATCGTCTGGAGAAGTTGAATAAGGATATCGATCTTTTGGATAAGTTGCGTAATGACTTGTCTGATATCCGTGATAGTATGCAGAGTGAGGGTGGTTTTGTTCCTGATTCGTATGAGAAGAAGACTCCTGAGATGGTCCGAAGACGTCTTGTCTCTGAGACTGATGAGGACGACGAAGACGAGGATGCAACAGAAGTCCACAGGACTTCAGCTCATCGTGCGCCTGACACGGACGCCATCTATAAGGATATCATGAAGGAGGATAAGCGCCGCAGGAAGATGGGGAAAGATTAGATGACTTATGCGTACTGAACTCCTTGTCTTGGTCGTAGTATTGTCTTTGTTCGTCGGTTGCAGTTCCGGTCCCGTATGCGACAAGCCTTATATTCTCGTAGGCGGCAGCTGCTGCTTGGATAATAATAGTAACGGCGTCTGCGACAAGGATGAGGTTCCGGCAGCGCCTAAGGGCGCGGACCTTGAAGCTGGCTGGCGCGTCTGCGAGAGCGACCTCAACCGGAAGTCCGCTGATTTGTCAGACTTCTATTCTCAGGAGGTTTCCGGCAGTAGCGCAGCTTATCGTGAGAGCCTGGGTATCTTCGTTCGGTATTCTCAGAGGTTCGATGAGTTCTCTGCCGTATTGAGTTCGTGTCGCCTTTTCCTGGAGTCGAACAAGGAGGCATTGATCGCTGCAGGCCATGATCCTGCAGCACTCCTAGGTTCCATGAACAACACTTACTCTTCTCAGAAGACTTTCTTGGATGCGTGGGCCGTTAACCTTAAGGCAGTGTGCCCCAACGGTTTTGTTCTCGGTGCCGACGACTCCTGCCATGAAATGTGCGCCGGCGGTTTCTGTCAGCCGGGAACAGTCTGCTGCAACAACAGATGTCAGCCGCTCTGCGGTGCAGGATCCTATATGGCCACAGACTGCAAATGCCACCCGAACTAGAAACAGAGGATAATAAGCTTAGGGTCTTAGTGCTTCCTTCAGTTCTTCAGCTATTCTCTTAGGCAGCTGATCGATCTTACTGCCTAAACCATCGATTTTACCGCCCATCGTGCTTATTTCGTTCTTCATTTCAATGCCGACGTCCACGAATTTGCCCATCTGTTCGCATTGGAGTTTGTGGAAGAAGCGGTCGGTTTCTATGTCGAAGCAGCCTATTCCGTCGATTGGTTTCAGTTCGGAGATCGTGAATTTCTGGGCTTTGCCTAGTGTCTTCTTTTTTGTGATGTGCTCGTAGAATCGTTTTATTGCGGTTTCGTTGCCTCTGAGGTAGACTTTCACTTTCCTGTCGCTTATGTTGTCTACTCGCAGTTGTAGTTCGTCCGGGATGTCTTGTGCTATGGCGAGCCTCAGTCCCATATTGGTTACGCCGTCTTCTATGCTAAAATAGTACGTCGGATGAACAGCGCTCATATTATTTTATTAGTAACTCAAGTATAAAAACTCTAAAGTTCGGCCAAAAAGAAGACGGACAGTATTTATTCCCTCTTTTCTAAAGAAATAGTATTAGGTGAGAAGATGGTTGATGACGTCAAGTCGCTTGATATCCTGTATCTGAAGAATAAGATCGGCTCTGGTGGGAACTGGTTTTATTGGATCGCAGCCTTGTCGCTGATCAACTCGATCATCGTCTTGGTGGGGGGTAACCTGAACTTCATCATCGGCTTGGGTGCAACCCAGTTCATTGACGCATTCGGCCAGTACTATGGCGGCTTTTTTCCGCTGATAGCTTTCGTCTTGGATGTTCTTATCGCTGGCGTGTTCGTTCTCTTCGGTTTCTTCTCCGGTAAAGGCAGTAAGTGGGCTTTCGTCGTGGGGATGGTAGTGTACGCATTGGATGGCCTGGTCTTCCTCATAGTGGATGATCTTCTGAGTATGGGTTTTCATCTGCTTGCACTGTACTTCATCTTCGGCGGCCTGAAAGCTGCCTTAGACTTGGGAAAGCTCCCAAAGAAGCCTGCTATAGATGCACCTGCGCCCACGATCTTTATTGACGCTCCTAAAGGGCCCGAACTGAGAATATAGAGGAAATGTGCGGGCCACAGAATTTTTTTGTATTGCTTTTTATATCTGAACTTCGTGGTAATTGAGTCTACCCTGAATTATGCTGATGTGGGGTTGCGCGTGTCTTCGGGAAGGATGTCCTGGAACACTTTTTAAGTATAGAAAACCAAATAGTTAATAGCTTTCATTATCGTTCATGAGGGCACATCTACGATGTGTTTGATTAGTTTGATATTGCAGGTAAAACCAAGTGCAAACCAACAATTCCCTATAAAGAAAAAGTATGCGACCAAAATAATTTATAACTCCAGTTGATCCTGCTGGAGGGTACTGCTATTGGGGTTTGATTAAGCCATGCACGTTCGGGCTCACGGCAAGTGAGCCCAGCAGACAGCTCAGTAACACGTGGACAATCTGCTCTTAGGTGGGGGATAACCTCGGGAAACTGAGGATAATACCCCATAGGTGAGAAGCTCTGGAATGAATCTTGCTTAAATGCGCCAGCCTGTTCCGGCTGGTTGTGCCTAAGAAGGAGTCTGCGGCGGATTAGGTTGATGTTAGGGTAATGGCCTAACATGCCCACGATCTGTATCGGCTATGAGAGTAGGAGCCGGGAGATGGATACTGAGACAAAGATCCAGGCCCTACGGGGCGCAGCAGGCGCGAAATCTTCGCAATGTGCTAACGCACGACGAGGGAACCCCAAGTACCCTTGTACAACAAGGGTTTTTGCGGAGTGTAAAAAGCTCCGAGAATAAGGGCTGGGTAAGGCTGGTGCCAGCCTCCGCGGTAAAACCAGCAGCTCTAGTGGTACTCGCGTTTATTGGGCTTAAAGCGTACGTAGTCGGTTCGGCAAGTTCCCTGTGAAATCCTGTGACTTAATTACGGGGCCTGCAGGGAATACTACCGGGCTAGGAACCGGGATGGGGCAGGGGTATTCCTTGGGTAGCGGTGAAATGCTATAATCCAAGGAGGACCACCAATAGCGAAGGCACCTGTCTGGAACGGGTTCGACGATGAGGGACGAAAGCTAGGGGAGCAAACTGGATTAGATACCCAGGTAGTCCTAGCCGTAAACGATGCAGACTAAGTGTTTCCTGAACTTTGCGTTCAGGAAGCGTTGAAGGGAAACCGTTAAGTCTGCCGTCTGGGGAGTACGGTCGCAAGGCTGAAACTTAAAGGAATTGGCGGGGGAGCACCACAAGGGGTGGAGTCTGCGGTTTAATTGGATACAACGCCGGGAAACTTACCAGGGGCGACGGCAGGATGACGGCCAGGCTGAAGGTCTTGCCAGACGAGCCGAGAGGTAGTGCATGGCCGCCGTCAGCTCGTACCGTAAGGCGTGCGGTTAAGTCCGTTAACGAGCGAGACCCGTGCCTTTATTTGCCAGCCTTCTCGATGGAGGGGGTGCACTATAAAGGGACCGCTGGTGATGAACCAGAGGAAGGTGCGGTCGACGATAGGTCTGTATGCTCCGAATCTCCTGGGCTACACGTGGACTACAATGGCGCAGACAATGGGTTGCGACTCCGAAAGGAAAAGCTAATCCCCTAAATTGCGTCTTAGTTCGGATTGAGGGTTGTAACCTACCCTCATGAAGATGAAATCCCTAGTAATCGCTAGTAATCATCTAGCGGTGAATATGTCCCCGCTCCTTGCACACACCGCCCGTCAAACCAACCGAGTGGGTCAGTAACGAGGCATCCCCATTTGAGGGTGTCGAGTTAAAGGTCCGCAAGGGGGGTTAAGTCGTAACAAGGTAGCCGTAGAGGGATCTGCGGCTGGATCACCTCCAAGAAAATATATATTTGGATTGTGGTTTGCACTTGGTGCCGAATTCAATATCAAGCTAAGTATGGACTACCCGTTGGGACCGGCTTGGGCCCGTAGATCAGTTCGGTAGATCGCCCGCCTTGCACGCGGGAGGCCTCGGGTTCAAATCCCGACGGGTCCAAACTGAACCCAGCTGGGTTCAGCTGGTACTATTTAAGTCCGTAATGTCAGTATTATTGTTCATCCGGTAGTAGACGTTTTTTCGTCGACCTGTGAAATTACTACCGTTTTGATTCTTAATCAGGGTAACATTGGATGCAACTCGCAAGTGACTTTGCGGGTGAAGGTGTTGAGTATTCCTTATCGAATATATATGAGACCATGCATATGGATGATTCGCCAGAAGGGGCGTATTATTTTAAACCACACAGGGGATGAATTGGCCTGATCGCTGATGAAGGACATGGCAAGCTGTGATAAGCTTGGGCGAGGCGCATGCAGCCGTTGAACCCAAGATCTCCTAATTGCTCCGGAAGGAGCGGGAACGCGGTGAATTGAAACATCTTAGTAGCCGCGGGAAAAGAAATCAATAGAGATTCGGTTAGTAAAGGCGATCGAAATCCGAATAGGGCAAACTGAATGCCGTTCCGAAAGGGACGGTAGATGTAGTGTTGGCCCCTGTCAAGGCCTTCTCAGGCGAGACGAAGTCTTCTGGAATGTAGTACTTTAAAGGGTGACAGTCCCGTAGTCGTAGTCTGAGGTGGTCTTAGGGGTTCAAGAGTAGCTTGCATTGGATATTGCTAGTGAATTTTGGAGGCATTAACTTCAAACCCTAAATACGTATCAGGACCGATAGCGTAATAAGTACCGTGAGGGAAAATTGAAAAGGATCCTTAGCGGGATGCGAAAAGAACCTGAAACTGTGTGGTGATATCTAGACGCGGCTCTTAGGAGTTGCGTCGTTCGTCTTGAAACATGAGGCAGGGAGTGTATGTATGCGGTGAGGCGAAAGCCGTAGCGAAAGCGATGGTCCGCAGCATCTTCGGATGTGAGGGACATGGTACGAACTGCCATTAATCGCGTGCATACGACCCGAAACCAGACGATCTAACCCGGGGCAGGACGAAGTCCCTCTACAGAGGGATGGAGGTCCGATAGAGGTGCTAGGCTCAATCTGTTCTCGTGACCTCGGGATAGGGCTGAAATGGTAATCGTGCCTGGTAATAGCGGGTTCCTATCGAAATAGCCCTCAGGCTAGTCTGGCTGGAGATCGATCATGGGGTAGAGCACTGATTGAATGACTCGGGAGCGAAAGTTCCCATCGTTCTGTCAAACTCCGAACCTGTGGTCATCGTAGAAGGCTGGAGAAGGGGTTGGGGGGTAAGCTCCCAATCCAAAAGGGAAACAACCCAGATCATCGTTAAGGCCCCTAAATACTAACTAAGTGCAAGCAATGGCGTCTTAGGTCTCAGACAGCGAGAAGGTTAGCTTAGAAGCAGCTATCCTCTAAGGAGTGCGTAACAGCTCACCCGCCGAGATCTGAGGCCCTTAAAATGGACAGGGCTAAGTTAGTTGCCGATACTATGATACTCCGAAAGGAGATTAGGTAGATAGGTGTTTTGCGGGAGTAGAAGCCTCCCTTTGAGGGGGGGTGGATCCTGCAAGAATAAGAATCCTGCCAAGAGTAACAGCATAGATAGGTGAGAATCCTATCCATCTGAAGGGCAAGGGTTCCTCAACAATGTTCGTCAGTTGAGGGTTAGTCGATCCTAAGACAAGCGTAGTTCGTTTTAGTCGAAAGGGAAACGGGTTAATATTCCCGTACCATGCGAGTACATGTGGTAACGCCTGGTCGCTTTCTGACTCTTCGAGGTAGCTTTTGCACGGTCGTCGCCGTGTCTAAGCAGGATAAGGCTGTGGAGTACCGTAATGGTGAGAAGCAGTTTAAACTGTGAATGGTCCCCATTAGGGGATTTTAGTGGACTTTGGAGACCATGAAAAGGGAAGCGATCGGATCTTGCATGATCGTACCAAGAACTGACACAGGTGCCCCTAGGTGAGAAACCTCAGATGTATCGAGATTAATTCGATCTAGGGAAGTCGGCAATCCAGCCCCGTAACTTCGGGATAAGGGGTGCCTGCCCAGTAGTGGGCAGGTTGCAATAACAAGGGGAGTCCGACTGTTTAATAAAAACGTAGGTCACTGCAAATTCGGAAGGATGTGTATAGTGGCTGATACCTGCCCAGTGTCGGCACGTGAAGCTCCGGTCCAACGGAGTTAAGCACCGATAAACGGCGGGGGTAACTATGACCCTCTTAAGGTAGCGTAATACCTTGCCGCTTAATTGGCGGCTTGCATCAACGGTTTAACGAGATTCCTGCTGTCCCAGGTCGAAGCTCGGTGAACTTGACTTTCTGGTGAATAGTCCAGAGACTTCCAGTGGGACGCGAAGACCCCGTGGAGCTTTACTGCATCCTGTTGCTGAGTTGTGATTAAAGATACGCAGCGTAGGTAGTAGACGTCGATGTCACCCTTCCGGGGGTGACGGAGTCGAAAGTGAGACACTACCTTTCTTTGATTACATCTCTTACTCCTTAAACGAGGACACCGGCAGGTGGGCAGTTCGGCTGGGGCGGTACACTGTTGAAATGATATCAACAGTATCTAATGGTTGACTCAGATGGGTCAGAAACCCGTCGTAGAGGACAAGACCAAAAGTCAGCCTGACTAGATCTTTAATAGCAAGAGATCTAGCTTCGAAAGAATAGTCTAGCGAACCTCGATACCCCCCTAATGGGGGTTCGAGCTGATGGAAAAGCTACCCCGGGGATAACTGAGTGGTTGCGGGCAAGAGTACACATCGACCCCGCAGCTTGCTACTTCGCTGTCGACTCATTCCATCCTGGCTGTGCAGAAGCTGCCAAGGGTGGGGTTGTTCGCCCATTAAAGGGATACGTGAGTTGGGTTTAGAACGTCGCGAGACAGTTTGGCGGCAGCTACTGGAAGTGCATTCTATCTGAGAGGAAGGTCCATTTAGTACGAGAGGAACAATGGGTCGCAGCCTCTGGTCCGCCGGTTGTCTGACAAGGCAAGCCGGGCAGCTACGCTGTAGTCGTTAAAGGCTGAAAGCATCTAAGCCTGAACCGACCCTCGAAAAGAGATAGACTAGGCTCCTGTAAAAGACAGGGTTGATAGGTGGGGGATGTACGCATCAAGCTTCGGCGAGATGTTCAGTCCGCCCATACTAAACGCCTACAAAAATAATACACCCTTAGCGATAAATCATCCGTATGCATGGTCTAAAAAAACACACTTCAAAATAATTTGAGGGTAGCGGCTAAAAGAGCTTACGCCTCCCGCAGAGGGAAAGCGAGGAAGTTCCGTCCACCCACACAAATAAAGCAGCTTTCTAGATAGAGTGCGGCGAGAGCCGCAGCAAGCATCCATAGAGACGAGATTCTCATGCACGTTAATGACGCGCAAGCAGAAGTTGTGCCTGAGATTGTGAAACGAGATGCAGCCTGCCGGGTGCAAGGCGGTTTACCGCCGCTCAGACGAATGCTCTAAGGGCCAAACGCACGCAATAGCATGCAAAAAACCCACACAAGACGGACTACAGCCGCTGCCCCTCCAAACCGCAGAGGGGGGGAGTTCCCCCCCCCTCTTCAGTTTTAGGTTAATCCTGATTCTCCCCCCCACGCTACGATTTCCCTGACCCTCCCCCACAACCTTTTTGTAAAAGGTTGATCAGCAAGGCCTGCAGGCCTTGTCTGAGCCGAAACCCAAGGATTTCGCTCATCAAAAGGAATTTGCCATAGGCAAATTCGTCGGCTTTTTTCTTTAGTCTACCTATAACTATTGTTCTAAAATGATCATCATGAAGTTCGGTGGCACTTCCGTAGGTTCTGCGGATGCCATAAATAAGGCGGCTGATATCGTTGTTGCGGAGAAGGGTGCGAAGGTTGTCGTAGTTTCGGCCATGAGCGGCATAACAGACAAGCTTCTAGCTATCTCCAAGAAGGTTGCTGACATGCCCGCGCCAGTCGTGGAGCAGGAGTGTAACCGCTTCTATCATTCTATCCTGGAGCAGCATAAGCGGGCTGCTGAAGGAGCGATTAGAGACGGCGAAGCCCTTGACTGCGCACAAAAGAAGATCGAGGAGCTCTGCAACGAGCTTAAGATAACTCTTTTGGGCATCGGTTATCTTGGCGATCTTTCGGCACGGTCTTTGGATTTCATCTTATCGTACGGTGAGCGTCTTTCGATGATTATCGTCGCCGGCGCCTTAGAGTCGCGCGGCGCCAAGTCGAAGGCTTTGACTGGCCATGAGGCTGGCATCATCACTGACTCGAATTTCGGCTGCGCTCGGCCATTGTATAAGCGGATGAAGGATTCGGTGAAGACTGCGCTCTTGCCTTTGATCGAGGAGGGCATAACGCCCGTAGTCACCGGCTTCGTTGCCGCTGACGAGAATGCTCACGTAACTACTTTAGGTCGGGGTGGTTCAGACTATTCTGCGTCGCTCTTAGGCCGGTTCCTTGACGCTGAGGAGGTGCAGATCTGGACTGATGTCGACGGTATCCTGTCGACTGATCCGAAGGTGGTTCCGTCTGCTCAGCTCATCAATCGGATATCCTATGTTGAGGCTATGGACCTAGCCTATTTCGGCGCTAAAGTCATCCATTCGAAGATGATCGAGCCTGCGATGGATGCTGACATCCCTGTGCGCATATTGAACACGTTCAACCCCTCCTGCGAGGGCACTCTTATCCTGCGGGAGAAGGAGAAGATCGTCCGCGTGATCAAGGCCGTGGCCATAGCTAAGGACGTGGACATCCTTAATCTGCGAGGTGTGGGCATGGCTGAGACGCCGAACATAGCGGGCAGGGTCTTCAATAGCCTTGGCGAGAACAACATCAATATCCTGATGATATCCGGCTCCTCCGAATCTAATCTTTCTTTTGTCATAAAGAAGGCGGACGTCAAGCGTGCTGTGGACTTGATTGACGAGAATTTCGTGGGCAACGGCATCCGCAGCCTCGAAGTCATGGAGGGCGTGAGCGTCATTACTGTGGTGGGCGTCGGCATGACCGGCACCAAGGGCATCGCAGCCAAGATCTTTCAGACTGTCTCGGATAACGACGTCAACATCATCATGATCGCTCAGGGCAGTTCCGAAGTCAACATCTCTTTTGTGGTGAAGGCCGAGGACGGCAGCAAGGTCGTGCAGGCATTGCATAAGAGGTTCGTTGACGATGAAAGCAAACCAAGTAAGTGAAGTAGCGGGTGTCCTTGAGGGCGCAGGCTATCGTGTCCTGGACTGTAGCGGCCTGCGCAGCTGCTTTGATCTGATAGCCAAGAAGGATAAACTGCTCTTCATCAAGGTGCTCGCGAACGTGGATGGCCTCACTCGCCGGGCTTGCGAGGAATTGCAGAATACTGCGGCTGCGACGTCCGCCGTTCCCCTGGTCGTCGGCGACCATACGAAGTCTGTGCAGCTGCAGGATGGCGTCGTCTATGAGCGCTATAACATGCGTGTCCTGAATCTGCGGACCTTGGAGGAGGTCATCAATGAGCAGATGCCTTCAGTCTATTCTGTGCGCGGCAACTATTGTATCCGCGTCGACCAGACTCTGTTGGTGAAGTTGCGTAAGCGTCTTGAGCTCACGCAGCAGGAGCTTGCCGAAGAATTAGGCGTCTCGAAGCAGACTGTCCACCGCTATGAGTTCTCCGGCCGCATGTCTCGTGAAGTCGCCGAGAAACTGATGATCTATCTTGAGGATGACATCGCTCTTCCTGAGGAGGTCTTATCTCAGCCGCATTCTGCGCTTCACGCGTCTTCTGAGGTGCACCTGACGTCCTTGAAGAGGATGGTGCTCGACAAGTTCCGTGAGCTTGGTTTCTTCACTACGCTGACTAATGCTCCGTTCGATATCGTTGCGGTCGTCGGCGACCGTGCGCTTATTCTTACGACTGTGAGCGATGATCCGCGGCGTCTGCGGATGCGCGTCGAATTGATAGAAGGGGCCTCTGAGCTTGTCGGCGGCTACGGTGTCTGCATCAGCAACCGGACTGAGGATTCCGGTTTCCCTATCATGAAGCCGCGTGAATTGTATCGTATCCGTGATCCTGAGGAGTTGTTTGACATCCTGTCCGGCCAGTGAATTCCTGATTTATAAACACTCAAACCCATATATAATCACATATCATGAAACCCAGAAAGAGGCGTGACTGGATCTTTGACGACTTTTTTCGGGACTTCGAGGAAGAGTTCAAGGAGATGGAGGAGGACATTGCCCGCATCTTTGAGGATGCGCAGCGTGCGACGAAGGATAAGGGCGAGGGTAAGCCTTTCATCTACGGTTTTTCCGTGAACCTTGGGCCGAATGGGGAGCCTAGGATAGAGCGGTTCAGTAACGTTCCGGCCGCAGACGATGATGTGCAGCCTTTGGATGAGGCTCCTGAGCCGTTGGTGGACGTCATCGAGTCTGAGACAGATATTAAAGTCGTTGCTGAGATTCCGGGTGTCAGTAAGGAGGATATCGGGCTCGCAGTTGCCGAGGATACCTTAGACATCGATGTCAATACTGCTGCTCGCGTCTTCCATAAGACTGTTGCTTTGCCTGTGAGGGTGTTGCCTGATGTGTCGAAGGCCACTTATAGGAACGGCGTCCTTGAGGTGTCTTTGGCGCGTGCCGATGAGAACAGGGGCTCTTCGTATCGTCTTACTATAGAATAATCCCCCCTTTATATACACTCAAACCCATTATTTATCTCAATCTTAGTCTAAAAATTTTATTTTAAAAAAATCAGAGGTGAATTTGATATGGCACAATATTCTGGACAACCGATATTTATTTTGCCCGAAGGGGCATTGAGAACGACAGGTAGGGATGCGCAGAGGAACAACATCATGGCTGCTAAGGCCGTGGCTGAGACCGTCAGGACCACACTGGGTCCGCGCGGCATGGATAAGATGCTCGTAGACGATCTGGGCGACATCACGATAACGAACGATGGTGCGACCATAGTCGAGGAGATGAACGTCGAGCATCCTGCAGCGAAGATGCTCGTTGAAGTAGCTAAGACGCAGGATGATGAAGTGGGCGACGGAACTACGACTGCGGTCGTATTGACCGGTGAGTTGCTCTCGAACGCCGAGAAGCTGTTGGACATGAGCATCCACGCTTCAGTCATCGCCCGCGGCTACCGTATGGCTGCTGCGAAGGCGCAGGAGATCCTTGAACAGATCGGTAAGAAGGTCACGCTCGAAGACGAAAAACTTCTGACCGAGATAGCGATCACTGCCATGACAGGCAAAGGCGCCGAAGCATCAAAAGAGCTTTTAGGCGACATCGCAGTCAAGGCCGTCAAGCAGATAACCGAAAAAGAGGGCGACAAGTATGTAGCCGACCTCGATAACATTCAGGTGGAGAAGAAGCAGGGCGGCAGCATCGCCGATTCTGAGCTTATTCAAGGAGTCATAGTCGACAAGGAGAGGATCCATCCGGGTATGCCGAAGCACGTCGACAACGCTAAGATCGCGCTTCTTGATGCCGCAATCGAGATCAAGGAAACTGAGACCGAAGCCAAGATTCAGATCACTGATCCGAATCAGCTTCAGGCTTTCTTGAATCAGGAGGAGAATTTCATCAAAGATATGGTGGAGACCATCGCCAAGTCTGGCGCGACTGTCTTATTCTGTCAGAAGGGTATCGATGATCTGGCGCAGCATTTCTTAGCCAAGAAGAACATCTTCGCGGTGCGCAGAGTCAAGAAGTCTGATATGGAGAAGCTTGCGAAGGCTACTGGCGGTATGGTGGTCACGAACCTGAAGGATCTTTCAATCAAGGACCTGGGTAATGCGAAGCTCGTCGAGGAGAAGAAGGTCTCAGGCGAAGCCATGACTTTCGTGTCAGGCTGCAAGAATCCGAAGGCCGTTAGCATATTGCTTCGCGGCGGAACAGAGCATGTCGTCGAAGAGGTGGAGCGTGCAGTGGATGACGCCTTAGGCGGCGTTGCTGCAGCCATTGAAGTCGGCAGTATTGTTCCGGGTGGCGGTGCTCCTGAGATCGAGGTTGCTCGCCTGTTGCGTGAGTACGCCGAATCAGTCGGCGGCCGGGAGCAGTTGGCTGTCGGCGCATTCGCTGATGCCTTGGAAGTCATCCCACGCACTCTCGCGGAGAGTGCAGGCATGGACGCCATCGACACTCTCGTCGAGTTGCGCACGAAGCATGACAAAGGCGAAATTAACGCCGGCGTCCTCGTCCTCGAAGGCATCATCGGCGACATGTGGAAGCGGGGTATCATCGAGCCTTTGAAGATCAAGACGCAGGCTGTGAAGAGTGCTTCTGAAGCTGCTGAAATGATCCTTCGGATCGATGACGTCATCGCGTCTAAGAAGCCGAGGGGCGGCGGTATGCCTGGCGGTATGCCCGGCGGCATGGGCGGCGACATGGAGATGTAACGTCTTACATCTCTTATCTTTTATTTTTATTTTCTTCTTCTATTTTCTTTTCTCTCATATCTTCTTTTCCCGACCATCGATTTGATTTTACTTACACTGTACTTTAAGTAAACTTAAATATTGCTTATACCCTATTAGTATGCAGGAAACAGGAGTGTTCTGGTATCGTGGGACGTTTTCCGGGCGTGCTGTAGTCGGCGGAAAGGAGATGCTCCTCGTCCCTGCCAGGCTGTTTCTGTTGACGGTGTGGTAGGTGGGTTGCTGTGGTAGTCATCAATATTACGGGCCAGATTTGTGCTGGGAAAACGTCTTTGGCGCGGCGGTTGGGCGAGCGCTTTGGTCTGCCGGTTTTCAGCATCGACGACTATCGTTTGAATGTGGGTGATGAGTCTGCTGCCTGGTGTAGGTTGTACGACGATGCCGGCCGGTGTGCTGATCTTATTTTGGACAGCAGTGGCCTGAATAGTCGTCTTAGGCCGCTTCTTGGGGGTGATGTCGTCACCGTCAAATTAGTCTGCGGTATGGGGACTGCATTGAGGCGCCTGCGGGTGAAGGGGGAGTACGCATTTAGTTTTCCTTACGCGGAGTTTCGTTCACATGAGGATTTTGTCCGTTTCTGGTCTGAGAATCAGCATAGGATTGTGGAGGATTTGAGGGTTGACTCTGGTCGGCTGGCTCCGGATGAGGTCTTTGAGAGGGTCGTCGGATTTCTTGAGCCGAAACTTAGGGTGTGACTGCGTGGGTGCTCAGATCTTTTTGCACCAGAACTCGCATTCAGGGAAGCTGCTTGTGTTATAGAATAAATTATTTGTCAGTTATTTTGAGGTATTCTGTGCTTGTGAGTATTTGTATTCCGTCGTATTTTTTCAGGTTCAGAAGATGTTTGTCTCCAGTTATTATGTAGTCTGCTTTGGCTGCTGTGGCGCATTCTAGTATTTTGTTGTCTGTTGGGTCTTCTTTTATTTCTGTTATCTTTTGAGTTGGCGTGGTTAGTTTCGCTATTTTGAGCAGTAGGATCATCATCGCAGTCGTTTGTTTGGAGGTGTATCCGAATTTTGGTCGTCTTATGACTTTAAGGAATTCGTCGAGTATATCCTCTGATGTCAGCAGAGTAATTTCTTTGGTGATGGCTTTTTCGAGTATTTTCGATTCGTTGCCGCCGTATTTGATGAATGCTGACACCAGGATGTTGGTGTCGAGGACGACTTTATTCATTTCGGGTTTCTTGTATTGCGTCCTCTATGTCTTTGTCTGTTATCTTGGGTCTTGCTGTTTCTTTGGTTAATTTTCTGAATTCTTCTATTGTTGGTACTGCAACTTTTTTGAGTACTACTGTGTCGTCTTCGCCGTATACTGCGAACCTCATACCTTCTTTTATCCCCAGTTTTTCCCGTATCTTCTGGGGTATCACTATTTGGCCTTTCCCGGATATTTTTGTCAGTTCAACGTTCATTTTTCAGTCAAGAAGTAAGAAAGTAAAACTTTCTTACTTTTATCTATTGGTATCCCCCAAATATAAATAGACCACACCTACCTACGCTCATCAGATTTTTTTGCACCAGAACTCGCATTCAGGGAAGCCGGATGCAAGGCATTTCATCTCCGAAACATCCCATTTCTGTCCAGTCGCCTTATTCAGCGCCCCTTCTATGATTCCCGCCAAGAAGATGCATAGGTTCTGGTGTATGTTGCTTACGCCGGACGCATACACCGACTCCTTCATCTTGATAATGACCCGATCGCCTGCTTTTTCGCTATGCAGTATCCCGGCCTTCAAATACAGGAACATGTCTTCCAGATATGTGAGCGCAGCATCCTGCCCCTGCAACTGCGCTTTTTCGGCGATACGCTCGCCACAGATACGGCCCGCGTGCTTGGATAAGACTACGTGACCTGGCGAGATAGAGTTAATAAGGTAACTGTCGGCTTGGGAGCCCAGAAAATAGGATGATTCACTTAATTCGCCGCGGTTAACGGCTTCTTTTTTGGTAATTTTTGTGATTAATGTATCGAGAAGTATGTTTTCTTCGGTTCTGGTAGGAAGTGTTAGTGTAGGCTCTTCTTCGTTTTCGTGTGAATGCACTTCGAATATGCATTGACTATCTCCTTTAGACATACAGTGTGTTTCAGTGCCGTCGAAGAAGCTCCCGAAAACCGACTCGCAATGGCCGCATATTGCTCCAAGTGATACAAAACAGGTTGGATTCGTTGACTTACTTGCTGAAAGCTCTGGCGTGTATCTAATCCAGTAGGTGATTGTTTTCTTCACTCCATTTGCATCTATTTTATCAACGATTCCATGATGTATGCCTCGCCAACCGTGTGTTTGTGCGTCGGCAATCCGGCTGAAAAGTTCCCACGATAATTTTGTTTTGCGGAGTGCATCAACTACTTTTTCGAGTTTGGATGCTTTTAGTCCAGCATATGCTGTATAGTAGCCTAGTATTTTCCCTATCTTGTAGAAGTCTGAAGCCAAAGAAGGGGCTAAGTAGAGGAGTGAGAACTCATATAGGCTATAGAAGTAGACGTGTGGGAAGTCGCCTAGTTCGGGTCTTATTGTCTGAACTTTTTTGTAGGGCATTGTGCCGCAATTTCGAACAGATGCGAAGTTAGCGTATAGGAATTTCCCGTTTTCCTGCCGCTCCCAGAGGTAACGGATCTTCTCCAGGGGGTAATTGTCTTCAGAATCCAGGTCTTGTCGCATGCCGCATTCTGGGCAGAATTTCCATTCGTTCTGCGCCTCTTCTCCGCACGCCGGGCATTTGGGCATATTGTTAATAGAATGCGTCGGAGGGGATAAAAAACATATTTATCTCTGAAACCTCAAGTACTGATGTAGATACGACGATGGCAATCGAATGCGATGTTCTGGTTGTGGGCGCTGGGCCTGCTGGGTCTTCTGCTGCGAGAGCTGCTGCATTAGGTGGCGCGAAGACTATCTTCATTGACAAGAAAGCGGAGGTGGGGGCGCCGGTTCAGTATACTGAGTGTGTTAGCGGGTTTCTGCTTCCGTTTCTGCCTATTAAGGTTCCGCAGAATCAGTTTAGGTGGAGGATCGAGGGGATACGTTTTTGGGCTGATAGGATCACAGTAGATAGGGTTGGGGCTTTGTGGGAGGGTTATTCTGTTGACCGCAATCATTTTGATAAGTGGTTGTCGCAGGAGGCTGTGGCTGGCGGCGCTTCTCTTAGGCTTGATACTGAATTGGTGGACTTGGAATTTGACGGCGCAGGTAATGTCAAAAAGGCTGTGATCAAAACAGGGTGTGGTGTGGAGGAGATTAGGCCTAAGGTTTTGGTTGCTGCAGACGGCGTTAAGTCAACCACTTTGAATCTGTTGGGGGAGTATAAGCCGCAGCTGGGGGACGTAGCTGAGGTTTATTCGTGGGAGATGAGGAATTTGGATTTGCGGTCCCCTAATATGAAGCAGATATTTTTTGGGGATTTTACGCCTGGGGGGTACGCATATATTTTTCCTAGGTCAAAGACTGTGGCGAATGTCGGCGTCTGCGGGCTTATGAGGGAGAAGGAGATTCAGAAGCATTTTTTTGAGTTCTTGGATGTTGATCTCGTTAAACGGCAGGTGAAGGATGCTGAGTATTCGTTGGAGAAGACGAAGGATGCTGTCTGGGGGAATCTTTCGGACAAGAATATCTATGGGAATGTGTTGTTGGCTGGGGATGCTGCGAACCATAATCTTAAACCTTTTATTGAAGGTATTCTACCTTCCATAGTAAGCGGTAATCTGTGCGGGGAGCTGGGTGTGAAGATTCTTGCTGGTGCTGCTTTTGAGTCAGAGTACTATGAGAAAGCAATTGAGAAGGCGTTGCACCCTCATTTTGTTGCATCGAAGTTCATGGAGAAGAGGATTCAGTCGTGGTTTAAATCGAAGCATAGTGGTAAGAATCTGTTGTTTGCTGGCCTTGCCACAGGACTGTTCGAAGTCGGGAAGTTGGATGAGCTTGAAGCTATGAATTATGACGCATTGCGGACGACATTACTCAGAAATAAGAATATGATGTGACCCTCTTAGTCGCCGAAAGCTATAAAACGCCCTACTTGAACGCCAGAGTTTTCAACATTGCTCCGTGCACCACATTCTGGTCGAGTCCTTTGTAGGGTGGAATTGCACCGTATTCTCCGAATACGAATGACAGAAGGAAGTTTGAGTGTATCTTGCTTATTCTGTTTTTTAGGTCGTCTAGGTCGAGGTATATCCAGTATATTGCGGCACAGACCATGATTAGCATTGTTTTCTGGTCTTTTGAGTATTCTGCGATTTGGTCTAGTGATCTGTTGGCTTCTTCGACACTGTGTTTAGCTCTTCTGAATTTTGTTCCTGCAGGTATGTAGTTTTGTGCGCCGGCGTATCTTCTACCTTCTTCGTTGAGTTCTAGGATCATCGCTGTTTCGACGAAACCGTCTTTATTCTTTCTTCCGAGTAGGTTGATTCCTAGTTTTAGTAGGCCTTCGCGTAGTGTTCCTCCGGTTCCGGCTAATCCTTGCACTACTTTGAGTATGTCTGATCGCGTCAGGACGTAGTTGGTTATCATATTCAGGAAGTAGGGTCTCATGTGCTGTATTCTCGAATACTCTTCTACTGCGTCTCTGTTGTTTATTTCATATATGTGGTATTCATCAGCCTTAGTTATTATGAATTCCTCTTTTGAGGCTTCGTCGATTTTGCATGTGGAATATCCTTTAAACTCATAGTTTAAACCTTTTATGGCTGCTACTGCTATGTGATCCCCATATATACCGTCTTTGACAGCGACTATCGTCGGCGGCGCGGAAGCGCCCCCAATGACCTGTATCTTTGGGTGCGCATTCTGCACTCTTCTGAGTATTCCGTCCATTATCACATTCTGTTTGTAGTGGTTTGCGCTGTGAACCAAACACAGGTCGGCGTCTCCCAGTTGTGGTGTGATCTTGTTTGCGGTCTCTTCAGGATTCTGGAAGTTGATTTTTTCATGGAAGACATTCACATCGAAGTCGCCGCATAGTACTGCGATGGCGACCGCGTCCTCAAAGTAGCCGTCTGGCGTGGCGCTGCCACTTACTCGCGTCCCTATGAACGGCGTCCTTAGGTTATCGAGCAGATCCTGAAAGACGTCGAGTAAGGCTACTTCATCATGCAGTGAAGCGTGTATCAGTGCCAGCTTCGCGTCTTTGCAGGAGTCGATGAACTTGACGGCTTTGGCGGCGTCGAGTTTATCGCGAGTTTGGACTAGTAAGCGCATGTCCATAATGGAGATATAACACAAGAGAGGATAAAACAGTTACTTTTTTAGTCCGAGTGATACTATTACTGCTCCGTGCGTCAGGTTCTTTTTGTTGTCAGTGTAGGGCACAAAGGCGCCGATTTCTCCGAAAGTGAATGACAGCAGGTATGGCTGCTTGTATTGTTTCAGTTTTTTGTGCAGGGCTTTGAAGTCGAAATCAAAGTAGATTTGGGTGTATACGCAGGAGTTGATGAGCAGGTAGTCTGAGTCTTTGAGTTTTTCCCGGATCTTATCGTATGCTGCTAGTTGTGTTTCTTTGGTTATTTCGCCTCTTACGAATTTTGTTCCTTCTGGGCGGTAGTTGCTTGTTATGATGCACCCGCGTTCGGTGTCTAGTTCAAAGACTGCGAAGGGTTCTGCTGTTTCGTCGTCTATTTTTCCTGCGAATCCTTTGAGTGCGAATTTCAGGATCCCCTCGTAGAGTGTGGTGCTTGCTTTTGCTAGGCCCCATGCCACTTGTGCTGCGTCGGATTTCGTGAGTATCTTTGCTAGCATATTCAGGAAGTAGGGTTGCATATGCTGTATTTTGCAGTATTCATCTACGGCATTTTTGCCGTTTATCTCATATACTCTGAATTCATCGGATTTCGTAATCACTATCTCGTCTCCGCCTTTTGCTAGTTTGAATCCTGCGTCTATGCTAAAACGAACGGTTGCATTAGCTATGGGGATTATTACAATCGAATCGTCGGATATTCCATCTTTTGTGAATACCATAGGAGATGGAGCTGATACACAACCGTAGAACTGTGTTTTCGGGGTTTTTTGTTGTAGGGCCCTGAGGATATGGTCTATGTATCTTGTTTTTTGGACAAAGTTTGCGCTGTAGACGATGCATAGGTCGGGGGTCTTTATTTTGGGGAGTATTTTGTTTATGGTTTCCGCAGGTTCTTGGAAATTTAGTTTTTCGGTGATTATCTCTGCCGTAAAGTCGCCAGATAGCACAGTTATAGCTATTCCCTCAGAGATGTGGCCCGCCAGAGTCATGAATCCGCTGACTCTTGTTCCTGCAAAGGGTATTTTTGTTTTCTCTATGAACTGTGTAATGTAATCGACAAGCTCAAGATCGTCCTTCAGTGAAGCGTGTACTAGCACCAGTTTCGCATCTTTACAGCCTTCGATGAACTTTATTGCGGCAGCTGCATCCAATTCATCTCGTTTCTGGACTAAGAGACGCATATCCATAAAAGAAATAAAGGAGAGGAAAGACTAAAAAGATTAGATTATATGACGCAGTACTTTGGCTCCAAGAGACATACTCCCAAGCACATCATTACGCAAGAAGCTCTTTAGGATAACTGGGGCGTGCTTTTTGTAGGAGAACTGATTGAATGCGTCGTCGAAGTCAAATTGTTTAGTTTTCATATCATGCAATGCATTAATTGTAAGATTGAAGTCCCTGTCTTGCATTTTATCGAATACTTTTCTTAGCTTCATTCCGTCATTTAGATTCCTACCTATCTCTTTTCTCCATGTATCCTCGTAATATCTTAGGTTGGTTAAATCACCTGAGCCTAGAGTGTCTGATATGGTGGTTCCTGCAAGATATCCTGTGACGATAGCGTTTTTTAGTCCATACGCAAACAGCGGGTCCATGACGCCTGCAGCATTTCCAGCAAGCAGTATATTGTCTTTAACTGTCACCTTGCGGGGGGTTGAGATGATTCCTTGGCCCTCTATCTCGTTTATGATTTTCGTTTTTGCCAGTTTTTCTTTGAGACTTGGATTATTTTCAATGAAGGCGTTGACTACTGCTTTTGCATCTTTGGATGCGCCGATTTTTTTGGAGTCGTATACGCCCACAATTGTGGCCTCCTGATTTGAAACAGGGGCAATATAGAGGTAGCCTCCGGGGAGATACTTCTTACTGAAATAGACTTCTGGTACTCCTTCAGTCACGTCAGTTAAGTCTTCTGCATGTATACCGTATCCGGTAACGGTTCTCTTTGAGAGTGGGGGGAAATCCCCTAGTCTGGCCGTTACTGAGTTCATTCCATCGGCGCCGATTATCGTTTTGGTTAAAATTTCCTTCTTTTCTTTCCCATTACTGATTGTAACCGTTGATTGCCGCTCCTTTTTCTTTATGTCGACCAACGCCCAGCCGAGATTGATTTCAACGCCTTTGGCTATTGCTTTCGTCATCAGCTGGTTTTCCAACGAATCGCCAGCGCTACCCCGCTTGAAGAGATAACAATCCTCCTGCTTCAGCTCTATCTCAAAGACGTCACCTGATGGCGCATGCCACAGGGACTTATGGGTTACACACAACGGTTTTACGCCTAACTTCTCTACATAGCCCTTTAAACCAAAAACTTCGGCGACATCCACTTTCCGGGAGTTTGCACCGCCAACAGTATCTTCTTTCTCGATAACCAGCACGCTAAGACCTTGATCAGACAGAGTTCTCGCTGCAACAGAACCGGAAACAGCTGCCCCTACAATGACTACATCATAAGTTTCCATTGCTTAAACAGTTAGCCCACTATAAACTGCGGATTCAACAGATGGCCAATACATGTAATCGCCACACAGTTTTAATCCCTCAACCGGCAGATTAAAGTAGTTCCTAAGCTTAAGAAAACCGGGTTGAGGAATGGGCATAGCATATCTCATTTTTATGGCATCATAATGGCCTGTTTGATCTTCAATCTTAGGGTATATGACTTTTAGGTCGCTCAATACTAAATCAAAAATTTCGTCTGAGGTTTTATTTAAGCAGGCTTCCGCCACTTTGCCGTACAAAAAAACCTCTAACATCGATTTGCTCTTGGGCGTGAACTGAGCGCCTTTTTTCTGAGTTTCTGTAATAACACTAAAACCTTCAAAGTCCTTCCGTGAGAAGAATGACCCCCAAGTCTTATTTAGGCTCTTTTTAAGTTCAATTATAGCATGAACACATGGAGCATACTTGACGGTACTTAGGTTTTTCTTAACGTCGGTGGGTAATCCTTTAGCCGAGTCCAGTAGCAAGGGAATGGGCAGGGAACATATCACGTTCTTATCGTTAACTGATATGGGCTCTCCATTAAGTTTATAGCTAACCCCAATAACCGTGTTATCCTCAATGGAGATCTCCTCAACTTCGGAATTGAGTTTCAATTGTGCATTCTTAGGTAGGTTTTCTACGATTTTTTCGGCTAGTGACCCAACTCCCTTTTCCAATATGAATGCTTTCTCCATAAAATGTTTAAGGAGGGGTAATCCGTATGCTGCTGAGATATTCTCTGGGGCAGTTAATGTCAATCCACTTACAAGCGGTTGGATAAGATACTCAAGAAAATCTTCATTGAAGTTTTCTAGCACCCAGTCAGATAGGGTTAACTCATCATATTTTTCCATTGAATCCACTTTGCAGAAGGATAAGTTTGTTTCTCGATCAATCGCCTTAATTCGCTTAAGTAGCTTGATTGCGTAGTATTTCTCTCTGATCGAACCAAAAGAGATGAGCCCCTTAACATTAGACGTATGAAATCGCCCGCTCCTGTAAACGGATGTTGACGGTTCCTTCAGCTCTTTAATCTCCTTCTCCAAGCCCATCGCCTTGATTAGACCAAACGTGTTTTCGTAGCCTTCAAAGAGGCATTGTGTCCCAATATCCACGTTAAAACCATTGAAATCCTTAGTTCGTATCCTGCCACCAACACCATCCTCTTTTTCGAGTATAAGAACATCCTCGCCGCGTGCGGCTGCCTTTCTTGCGGCAACTAATCCGGCTATTCCTGCACCTACGACTATCGCCATTGTTCAATACAAACTAAGGATTATATACGTGTCTACCCTATTAACTTAAGAACATAAGGGAGTAACTGACATGTGTGAATGGTGCACTAAACACGGTGACGGCAAAAAGTGGTACCTGAACGTAAAAAACTACTCAAAAGAACTAGCTGCAAAAAACAAGGATACTGAGAAGTATATGGAGATGTATATACAGGATATAGAGCGAGTAGTAGCTAAAACTGAAAGTTGGTGGCTATCACTATTAAAAGTGCCAGGTATTGGTAACATTATAAAGGAGAATGATAAACGCTTTGTTAATAGATTCCATACGGGACAAGTTTTAACGCTTGAAGATGCAAAGCGTGTGATTGATTTAGCATCCCCAATAGCTAAGATGCCATGTGCATGTAGGCGAATGAGCCGGGGTATAGCCGACGAAAAGATATGCCTCGGATTCGGATTATTCTTGGATTATCTAAAGGAATGGCCGGATTATACCTGTGGAGGAATCGATTACATTTCACGGGAAGAAGCGAAAGAGCTCTTAGAGAGATGTGATGAATCAGGTAGAGTTCATACCATATGGACATTGAATACTCCTTTTGTCGCAGGATTATGCCAATGTACATATCCGGAGTGTCAAGGCTTACGGTTTAGACTTGATTATAACTTGGAGTATACTCTAAAAAAATCAGAGTATTATGCTGACATAGACCCAAATAAGTGCACTGTATGCGGTAAATGTGTAAAAATGTGTTGTTTTCATGCTATAAAGTATTCGCCGGATGTTGGAGATATCCGTATTCTAAGAAACAAGTGTTTTGGATGCGGATTATGTAGGGGGGTTTGTGATAATTCGGCGATAAGCTTACAGGATAGAAACAAAGTAGTATTACGTGAAAAATGGTAGAATGACACCAACAATAGTTATTGATTACACTAAATGTAGTAATCCCCTTACGTGTGGTGTGTGTATGCGTACGTGTACTCCCGCAGTTTTTATTACATACCCCCTCAAAAGAAAAAGGGATGAAATTTGCAAGGAATGGCGTTTAGAGCCTACATTTAAAGACAAATGTACGTTTTGCAAAAAATGTGAAGAAGTTTGCCCCAAAGGCGCAATTAAAGTAACAGATTAGAGGATGACAGACATTAAATTTGGCGTCGGCTGTTCAACTAATTGGGATCCTAAGGTTGCAGGTGTCGAGGCCACAGTCAAAGCCTTAGAACAGGTCAACTATAAACCTAAATTCCTGCTCGTTTTCTGCACTATTCACTACGCAAAAGAGAAGGACGGCTTACAAAAACTGTTAACTGGCTGCAGAAGCCTTGTCGAAAACGACATCCCATCAATCGGCGGCACAGTAACCGGATTCATCTGCCCGGAAGGATGCCATACTAGAGGAGTGGTTGTAGTTGCAGGAAGTGGCAGTAATATAAACGTCATAACAAAAAGCAGGCAGAATATACGAAAAAATCCCAAACTGTGTGGGGAGAGTTTAGGTAAAGATATTGCTGGAAAATTTATTGGCAACCAAGGAGTGATAATGGAGTTCATGTCAGGGCCCATAGAACCAACAGTAATGACAACAGAGATAGGAAGAAAAGTTTCCAATAGGATACCATATAGATTACTTTCAGTTATTAGAACAATACTTGCGGAGGTGGCAACAAAATATCTGAATACCGGACCAGCAAGGGAGGAAGATATACTATGGGGTATGAGCAAGTACCTTAAGGACTACTATTTCATTGGATGTGCTACCTTTGACAATATGAAATGTTATGAAGCATACCAGTTTATTGATAGCACCGTACTTAACGGATCTATTTCAGTAATAGGACTTTCATTTGGTGATAAAGTGAAACTCAGGTTAAATCGGAAGATTCCACTCGTCGCTACAGGTAAAACAGTTGAGGTTAAGACAGGATGGGGGGAGATATGTATTGATAAAATAAATGGAAATCCTGCAGTAAGTGAATATATTCGTGAGATGGGTTGGCCTGAGGAATACGTACAGACCCATATAGAGGATATTTCAAAGAAGACGTGGCATTACCCACTTGCATTTAGGGAAGATGACTGGATATACGCCTTCCCAGCAGGACTATTTTTTGGAGAGATCATAGCAATGAATAGAAGAGTCCGGCGTAACACGCTTGAATTATTTTTAACATCTGCGAAGAGAACAATAGATGATTTTAATGAATTGCTAATAAGTCCAGAAAATGAAGAAATCAAATTTATGCTAGTAATAGCAGGGATGGACATACTGGAAATCTTAGGTAGTAAAATCAATATAATGAAAGACCTATTAGACGAAAAACTTAATAATCAAGGTTACCTTGTGTTGTTAGGTGCGGGAGAATACTCAAAGAAACCTGATGAAAAAGCAATAATGAGCAACTATAGTATTGTAAGCTTATCTATAACCGAAGGACAACTCAACAGAGAGCGTGGGAGCTAAAGTCAGCATAATCAACATTAGGATTACAGATACGTTGAGTTAGTAACTCCAAAGAGATTAAGGGATGCATAGACGTGATAAGTTGAATATCAAACGAGGAGATGTCAGAATATGTTTTATGGTCTTGGTAGGGGGCGTATCTTCAAACATAAAGTCAGACAAAAATTTTGCAAAATTAGGTTCGGTCCTAGCTAATCTTATTAGAGCTTCTTGTTTTTTGTTATCGTTAAAAAGCATTTTTCGTACTATAACCCCATACTTTAGGTCAGTACCTATTTTCTTGTAAACCTCTTTAGCAAACAACTTTAAAAAATGTTCAGATGGATCCCCTGCAGTTATAGCGCGTACTGCAGTGTTACCTGCATACGTTCCTGAGACCATACTGTAGTATATTCCCTCTGCTGTTGCATATTCCACAAAACCTGCGGCATCTCCGCAAACAAGGAATCCATTTCCATAAATCTTCTTTAGAACCCCTGGAAAACCAATCATATGAGCTTGTTTTGAAACAATTTTAGCGTCTTTAAGTTTTGTTTTCGCAATAGGATGTTGAGTCACAAACTCTCTTAAAGCTTTGCCCAGATTTAATCTTAGCAACGTTGAGGATTTTAATGTAGAGCCTAAACCAACAGAAAGAACGTCCCCTCTAGGAAAAATCCAAGCATAACCGTCTGTCCCCTTAGGATAACCAAAGTATATTTCTATACAGCTTTCAGTCAAATTTTCGATTTCATCTTTAGGTAGCTCCATTAGATAGGATGCTGTCATGCCCTGAAAGCTTAAGTTAGGAGTATATAAGCTAAGTTTTCTTGCGAAGGTGCTTGGTGTCCCATCGGCAGCAATCACCAGTTTACTTTTATATTCCTGCACCGCAGAATTCTTCTTTGCTTTAACGCCAACAATTTTTCCCCCAGATATCAAAGGCTCAATGACATTGGTTCGCTCTTCAATCACAGCGCCATTACGTTGTGCGCGCTCTATCAACATCTTATCGAACTTACTTCGCATGACTAGCCCACCGGCAAAGTCGGCCTTTAATAAAGCCGTTTCATTAGACGGGCTACATAGAAACAAGCCCTTACAACGCCTATCAATTACATCCTCAGGAATAGAATACTCGTGGATAGTTCGTTTACTAATAAATCCACCGCACGGTTTTTCACGACCTATGCTATCCTTCTCGAGTACAAGAACACTTAAACCTGCCTTTGCAATCGCGTCAGCAGCCATAGATCCTGCAGGTCCAGCCCCTATAACAATGACATCATATTCTTCCATGGCTACTACAACAAAATTGCCTTTTCAGGACAAACTTTAACACACGCTTCACAGTTATTGCAGATGTCTCGAAAATAGGGCACTATTTTATGGGCCTGAGGTCTTTCATGTAGCACATATCTACCTACAGGAACATTCATAAAGACACCTAACGGGCATATATGGAGACATTTCCCACATTTTTCAGCTCCCAAACACTTTTTGTGGTTTATATGGATTACCATTCTGCTCTCTCCTTGAGTATCTTTCCTCTAGGTTCTAAGCTAATCGCACCACAAGTGCAACCTGTGACACAGAGACCACAACCAAAACACCGAGTGGGGTCAATAACTGCCTTGTTGTCATATCTATCCACATACATCGCGCCAAACTGGCACCGTGAGATACATGAGTACTCACCACATTTGCACTTTAGGGGATCGACGAAAGCGATTTCATGCCCCTTGTATAGTGCCGAGTTCACATCAAAGATGAATCTCTGTTTGATTGAGGTACAATACTTCCTCTCACAGTTACAGATTGCTATTGGAAACGGTGCTGCCGCATACAACACTTGGTGGAACAGTCCCTCTTCATTCCATTGCTTAAGAAGTTCTTTTGCATCAGATGATGCGACTTCCTCCATCTTTTCGAAACGAGCTAATTGATGCAAGTCCCGCATAGGACCAAAATTCAAACAACAATACTTCTCCTTCAAGCCAACCATATCTCTACAGGCACATGGAAACAGAACATGATTATCTGCTAAATCAACCATCTCCAAGGCATCCTCTAGAGTAACTATCTGTCCAGCATGCTGAGAGGGCGCCACCCGGTTGATTAATCTTTTGGCTACCCCCCCTAAAAATGGTTTTTTAACTAAGTTAAGAGAATGAATAGAATCACGCATATAATACTCAAGACCGTGCCCGACGATTTTCTGCAGAATATTCTTTCTCTTCTTCTCCTCTAAGAGCTTCTCTTTATAGTTGTCGGGATCAAGAAACCACTTCTTCCGCTTATGTTTGCTGCAGAATTCGCACATGGTTATTTTATTGGGCTTGGGAAGCTATAATGGGACGAGTTATGTTATAGTTTTTGATTTTGAAGCTGTACCAGTCGACTAGCAGGTATGCTATGTCGAAGAGTAGGAAGGCGAAGAAGTAGAGTGGTGGGATGATAGCTGCTGCTGCGAGGGCGAGGACGCCGAATTTCATGGCGAAGCGGTGGCGGAAGAATTTTTCCCCTAGTTTCTTCATGGGCGTATCATCTAAGACACCCCTTGCACCATTAGCCTTCTTGGCGAGGCGCTTATCAGCCCAGTCGTTGCCGATTTCATCAGCTATGCCCGCCAAAACAAGGATGACGAACGGCAGCCACCCGATCTGCAGAATCGAGTGATTATCGGAATTAAAGTACAGCATTACCAAGGGAAAAATGAAGAGGACGCCTGTGCCGATATAGAATGCGAGATTATCTATCTTCTTGGTTAAGGCTACGACCAACAGAAGCGCAAAGAAGATAGTCGCCGACGGCGGATCGAAGACGACCAGATACGTCATGAGCGCCGCGCCCGGAATAGCCAGCAGATTCGCCTTCCTTCTGCTGAAGACCTGCAAGTCATAGGCTTGGTCCGCGTACTTCATGCCGCCGCCTAAGAACGCGTAGCTTGTGAGGATGAACAGTTCGTATAACATGGTTGGCCCACTCACGAAAGGAGTATGCTGTAGACTATATATCGTAGAAGTTATATATATACTTGTGGGTTTATTAAAAGGGAGAATGGATTCAGCCGGAGTCGATTATTGCGATTATTTTTCGTCTGGCGTTCTCCAGTTCGACTTCCAGTAGGCCGCGGTTCGCGAGAGCCGGGACGACGGCGACAAGCGCCGTATCCGTACTGGGGAGAATGAAGAACATGACATCGAATTTACCGAGCTCAAAGTAGACTTTATCGAGGCCGAACTTAGAAAAGTGGGCGATGACGTCGAATAGTTCATCCATCGTCTTCTTAAGGATCTCCCAGATGTCAAGTATCTCGCTCTTGAAGGCCTCCTTCACAGGAAAGATGCCCTCCAGGTTCTTTCTGACGACCATACAGGCGTGAATATCCTCCAAAGGCTGCAAGTCCTCGGCGAGAACCTGCAGGATCTGATCCTCCTTAGATGACATTTTTCAGTTCCTAGAATAATGGCTTACTAGCCGGCCTATCGCTTTTGACGACGATGCCCTTAGCTGTGATGTCGAAGGTCGTAGGCCTCAGACTGTGTTTAGTCTGCCTCATCTTCCTGATCTTGACTGTGCGGTTGTCGAGAGCCTCGTTAATCGAGAGGATGATTGCGCCGTCGACGACATAGCTTTCGACGCCGTGCGCCGAAATCCTGCCATCATCCTCCTGAGTCTCAGTCAGGAGCATGCTCGTCAAACCCTCCATCTTGAGGCGATAGTTCGTCGCCACAATCAGTTGGCGGGTAGCATGCGACAGGTCATCTTCACGATCCTTCAATAGGAAATCGAGTGCAGGAAGGCTGTCTAAGACGATGCGCTTCGCTTCGATACGCTTCGCCTTACTGATGACGATCTCAAGGATCCGGTCCATGTTAAATTCGTCCGGAAGCAACGACATGCTGCCGGCAGGCTGACCGAGGACAGGCGCCGCAGCCTTCAAGGCCGAACGCGGCGGCCTGAAGCTCATCCGCGACAAGCTCGCATCGATTATGACGAGTTTGCCTTCGTTCTCCAATTTCTGGAGGTCGAAGCCATAGAAGAGCATATCCTGCTTCAGTTCCCTGGGATCCTGCTCCAGGCTGATGAGTATGCCCGGCTCATTGTATTTCATGATTCCTTCATAGAGGAACTGTACTGCGAAGGTTGTCTTACCTGTACCGCATGAGCCTGAGACGAGGATGGTCCTGTTGCGCGGGAGCCCTCCATCCAAAAGCTCGTCTAAGCCGGGTATGCCAGTAGGACACTTTTTGGTTAAGTCGACCATATCAAGTATCATATTCCTTTGTTTGAGTATAAATACTTTTTCCAGAAAAAGAAAAGGGACCCAGATTGCAGTTACGCAGAAATCTGGGCCTCTATTTGGCCAATCGTCAGCTTGACTGTTTGGCCGTCCTGCAGCGGCAGAATGTTGTCAGGCATCAGGACGACGTATTCGACGCCTGAGACTTTTCTTATGGGCACGAACACTCCCACCGCCTCTATCTTTGTGTTTTTCATTCCAACCACTCCCTGTTATGTATCTGTGTCGACTCAGGTATAAAAAGATGTGTGGTAATTAGTGATAACATCTTTTACACCTTAAGGTATTCGATAATTAAGATCAAAGGAAGAGAGAATAGGAGCGAAAAGAAGACTGTTCGAGTGAGGACATCGAAGCTGCGGCCCCAGCCGCAGCCATAGAAGACCCGGATCAGGATAAGGTAAGAAACTAAGGCGATGAAGCGTACGCCGGTGCCTGTGAACAGGGAGAATATGAAGATTCCCAGAAGTATTCCTGCTGCGCCTGCGGCGACGGCGGTCCGGGCGTCTTGTCTGCTGAGCTTAAGGTGCTTTGACACCTGATAAAGGAAATAAACTGAGGTGAACCAGAAGATTAGGAGCTCTAGGGTCGTGCGTACGAAGTCCATTTATGCCACCACGTTTGTTTCACGCATCCGCTCCAGCAGGTCACGGTATTTGACGCCTTTGTATTCGCCTAATGTCTCGAAGGCTGTATTCAGTTCATAGTCTGAGGGATCGTAGGCGACGCCGACTTTGGGGAGGTCTGAGGACAGGAGTATGGAATAGGCTTCCCAGGCGGCGGCGACGTCCTCGACCAGAATAAGGCTGCTGCCGCGCCGTATGGCTCGGCAGGCTGCGACGTACGTGAGACCCTTCTCTTTGCTTAGGAGCACATGTGAGCTGATGCCGAAGAGGCTGAAGAGAAACTGAGACCGCCGATCGATTATCCGGCCTTGGAGTCGCCTGGCTTCCTTACTCCACCGAAGCCGCCTGAGAGCATCATATGAGCTCCGCGCAGGGATCGGAGCAACAGGATGCCGCCCGAAGTCTTCAGTATAGGTTAGGATGCGCTCATAGAGGTTATAGACTTTCTGTATGTCGTCTAGGTGTAGTCGCTCATTCTTTTGGGAATTGTAGGCTGCGAGCACCAAAGCCAACAGGTATCTGCTGACGTAGTGTTTGATCGGCTCCCGGGAGAATGCGGCTTTTAGGCCTTTTTGCAGCAGCGTCTCCTCAAGGATGATGCGCGGCTGCTTCATGACCCACATGGTGCAGTCATCGGAATCCAGGTGCTCAGTCTTCAACGCAGTATAGAGCCTACGGTAAGCTTCCGACTTATTCAGGGATTCGACCCTCTCGAGGATGCAGTCGACTTCTTTCATCCTTATGCGGTTCCTCCGAACCAAGGTAGACTATACATAAACTCACGGACCTTTTCGATTAAGAGCATCTCCTGAGATACGACCTCTTGTCCGGTGCCAGTGAGAACCTTTTCGACTCCTGACCGGATGTCCGCAGTCGCAGTATCGACCTGCTTGACATACGAGCTGGCAGCTTCTAGGGCGGTGTTCCCGTAGGCTGCTGAACGGAGTGTGGCTGCATCATCGAAGCCTTTTAGGACAGAAAGGAGCTTCTGCCGTTCTGCGGACGAGAGACCCAGGTCAGAGAGTAAGTCGGCGGCGGCTGACTTTATGGGTTTCGGTATTTTGCCTGCGACTATTTTTCCTGCATCCATGAGTGCTGCGAAGGGTCGGCCGACTGTCGCTTTGACGAGGCCGGATAGGCCGCTGCGGGTGTAGCTCGCATTCAGGCCGCCGTAGAGCGCCGCAATTTTCCGCGATTTGCCGAGCCCCGACAAGTACTTCGTGACACTCTTGCTTTTGCCGTATGAGCCAAGGATCTTTTCGGCGCCATATGGCTTAGAGAGCGTGCTGAGGAATTTCTCTGCTTCCACAGCCAGCTTCTTTGCGTCAGTTAAGGTGGTGAGGATCTTTGCGGTGCTTCCGCCGATGAGTTTAGTTACGCTCTCAGTCAGCTTTAGGATGTCGTCGAGTTTGCCTGTGAGTGCTGTAGGCAGTCGAAGATACTTTGATGCTGTTGCTGCCTTAATCTTTGCGGACGAGATGAGGGACTTCACCTTTGATGCGATCTTCAGCAGAGAAGCTGACGTTTTTTCTGTTATGGACGCCAGTTTCCCGAGTTTTTCGCTTGCTTTGAAGGCGACTGCGGCTTTAGCTGCGCCGACGAAGGTCTTGCTTACCCAAGTGCAGAGTTTGGCGCCGAGGGCTGTTCCGCGCAGGATGGGTCCTGCGACGACGGTAATATTCAGGATGGTGTCAAGGCGCGTTGTAGTGACGCTGCCGTCGTCTTTCACATAGACTCCGAGCAGGAGGTCGAGGGCGCCTCGGCCGAGTATGTTTCCGCCGATCGTCCTGAAGATGTCGCTGCCTAAGGCGCCGCTCCGATCCTGTTCTTCAGTAAGCCAAGTCCAGAGGTCAAAAGGCTTAGAAGCTGTGGTCGTCGGAGTCGTCGTAGTGACGCCAGGATAATAGGTCCACGAAGTCTCGGACTGTTCCACGGATTCGAGCACAGTCTTCGGAGCCTCTGTGACTGTGACTGCTGGACTGCGCTTCTTCGCCTTAACGACTCTGGTCCCAGAAGTCTTAGTCTTCTTGGGTGCGGCCGCCTCCGCCTTCGGAGCATAGAATGCGGCTGTGACTGCTGCGACCGTCTTCTGGTGCGCGAGAGCGAGGAAGTCTGTTCGGCCGCCGGTTATCCGCACATCTATTTCCTGGCATCTGGCTTCGGCTTTGGCGAGGGTGCGCTGCCACTTCATCCTCCGGGCGTCGTCTAATGCTGTGTTGCGCCAGAGGTCGACCTTGGTCTTGAGGCTGGAGAAGACCGTTGGATCATAGAGTCGGCTGAAGTCTTTGAGCACCTGCTTGCTGGCTCTTTTTACACGATCGCGAAGCTGCATGCTCCACCGCCTCTTCCGGTCGTGCATCCGCTCCTTCTCGTCTTTGAGGGCTTCACGCTCCTGCCGCTCGATCTCAAGTTTCACTGAAAGAGGCGTAAGAACTTCGTAGGCTGTTTCTTCAGTCTTTGTTGTGAGCTTCTCCAGCAGGTCCTTGGATTCGTCGCAGAAGGGACGGAAGTAGTTGTCATTGAGTTTGCCGAGATAGATTTTCCATTGGCCTTGTAGGCTGCCTTGGTCGGTCAAGTATTCTTCCCGCAGGTCTTTGAGTTTCTGCATGAAAGCCTTCTGAGCTGAGTCGAGCGCTTCGAGTACTGCGTCGACGAGGTCGCTTCCTTGGGCTGCGATGTTGTTTTGTAGGTACGCGTACATGGCCTGCATCGAAGAACAGAATTCATTGTAGGCTGCTTCCGCAGCTTTTCCGAAGCGCCGGTAGGCTTCGTCTGCTGTGATCTTGCGGACCAGGCCGCTGGAGTAATAGTATGTTTGGCCGCGGAATCTGATGCTGCTGTCGGAACGGAATTCAAGGGATTTTAGGTCGGCTCCCCAGGAGTCTAGTGTGCTGAGGCTTCCCTTCGTCTCCTTTATATCTGACAGGAGTTTGTCGTAGAGGCTTGCAGCGTTCCGCGCCTCCCATGAGGTGCTGCTCCGCTGCCTCGCCCATATGAGTCTGTTGCGGCAGCCGACGACCCTGCTTTCTAGGTCCGCCAGCTTTTTCTTTGTCGCATCCATCATCGACTGGTAGCGTGCGAGTGAAGCTTCGTCAGGAGCTGCTTCTTGCTGTGTCTTTGAGACGGAGAGCGCGTAGAGTGCGCCGACTGCTGCGAGTAGTCCTGCTAGCGGCAGGAGAGCTGACTGTGTCTCTTGGGCAGGCTCCTGCGGGGACAGCATCTCTGGAGGTGCTGCAGGTAATGGAACGGATCCTCCGGTGCCCGGGTTCGGGTCTATTGGTATTGCCGCTACGGCACATGCTAGTATCACAATCGCCATCAGTCCTATCGTCTGGGTTTTTCTCATCTTTTGACCTCACAAATCTCTAATTTTACCTACAATAATGTAGAGAAATGTATAAATAAGGGAACAAGACTATAAAAAGCAAAAAAACAGATTTATTGAAACAAAAGAAACAGAAAAACAGATGAAGCGACGCTAAAAAAAGAAAATATAAGACGCCGCCTACTCCAGGAACCTGAAAGACGACTTCAGACGATCAACTATCTGTGTTCGCCGAATTCTTTGAGTTTTCCCGTGTCGGGGTCGAATCTGCACCAGGCACTGTATTTCATCGAGTAGACTGCTGGATCATATTTCTTGTCTGCTGGCGCATTTAATGGAAGCCAAGCACCCTGTTTAAAGAATATGTGGTTTCTGCCGATTTCTCCGCCAACTAGTGGAGTTATCAAGGGCTCAGCCCACCAGATTAGATTACCATTTAAGTCAAATAGCCCAAAGTTAGTGCGTTTCATGCGCTCATAGTCTGCTTGAGTGAACTCCTTTGAATCGAACAGTATGAACAGGCCTTTGTTCTCAGGGTGTTTCTCTATACGCGCAATCTTTGCATTGACAAGGTTCTTCCGGAAGACCTCCTTCCGTGACGCTTTATCCATGCATACCAAGACCTTAGCATCCTTTTCGTCTCGGTAAAAAACCTTGTCGCCGACGATAGTATACTTACGTTCTGCAACCGTCTCCAGATACCAACGCCAATCCGGACTACTGAGATAGGTTAGGTGACTTATTATGTCTCCTCGGACAGCACTCACATGATATGCTTCATTCACACCTAGGTAAACATCAAGGTCATCATCTTTTGACGTGACTAAAACAAAGTAGCCATCAGACCCTAAGGAGGGATCCCAATAAGCCCTTAATGTAATCCCTCCTGGTGAACAAGTTTCAAATAAATCTAATCTTTTATTTACGACTTTACGAGAAAAATTTTCTTTAGGAAGTTTATCGTAATTCAAAATCCATCCCTTTGGAATACTTATTTCACGTACCATTGTTAAGACCTCACCCACATATATGTGTCAACTTTCCACGCAGTAAGTATTTTTGTATTCAATCCTTTTATCTCTATTTGAGCTGCTCCACCAGTACCGAATTGAGCTATTGGCGCTGTTCCACCGATGCTTGCTTCGAGTCCTGCTGGTAATGCTGTGCCTGCTGGAATCTTGTATACTGTGAATTGACCGGCTGCTTCAATACCCTTAGGTAATGCTGTTTCTGAAACAAATCCTACTCTACCAAGGTTCTGGGCTATTGCTGCAGCCTCCTCGGCGCTGCTTGCCTCAACAGGGACGAAGAAACCTGTGCCGGACGCCGAGAGAAGGGCTTCACCAGTAGGTTGGGCCTGTACGAGATAAATGTCTTTAGCCGGCACACCAGATAATTTGCCTGAGATTTTAACGTCTTCAAGCCATGAGCTGGCGTAGTACGCAGGTTTACCTGCCATCGTCTCACTCCCTGAGATGACTTTTACATCAGTTAATAGGCTCTCTAAAACGCTGACGTCTCCAGTTGTAGTCTTAGGTCCTAAGTTTTCAATAATAGCTGTTGCTATTTGTTTATCGCTCCAACCGAGTGTCTTTAGGTACGTTACCTGTTCGGATAAGGTGCGGCCAGACAACTCTTCTACTGCCGTTCCGCCTGCTGTCGTTGTTTTCCCTCCTAGTCCGAGTAGTTTGCTTAGTGCTGTGAAGAATACTGTGTCGGCTGCGAGTTTGGTTGTTGCGTCGTCGAAGCGTTTGCCTGCAAGGTCATCGTGTATGCCAAAAAGGCTCGTTAGCAAGTCTGTGTCGCCGGGACGGAGGCCGAATGCACCGAACCCTCTGGCAGCACCTTCGTCTATTGCCCCATCAACAGTCATGGGGTACTTCTGGCCGAATGGATCAGTAAGCTGCGAAAATATTTTACCCCAAGTGTCTTGTATCAGTTGTATGCGAGAATCCAAGTCTGATTTGATGGCCTGAGAAATCTCCTGAGGATGATCCCGCACATAGATTGAGATAGGAGTGATGGCTAAGCTGATACTTGCGGCAAACTTAGCCCAGCCGACCGGAGTCTTAGTCACGAACTTTCCGAGGTCGTAGAGGCCTGCAGCGTCATCGAGTATCCTTTGACCGAATACGCCGCCGAGCCTAGCCCAATAGTCCACGTAGGATGATGCAGTATCCCCAGATACTTGACCAAGCGACATGAGAGAGTATGTTGCTGCCACATAGGGCTTAGCTGCATCATAGATGCCTTCGCCTAGGTCCTTGATCGGATTCCATACGGCTCCCCCGACATCCCCTGCGACGCCTTCACTCCAGCCGACAAGATCTACGACGAGTTTGCCGCCCAAATCAGTGTACGTCCATCTATCTATGCCGTCAATGAAATCATAAATGCCCTTGGCTTCAATATAGCGAGGGTCAGTAAGGTAGCTTTCCTCACCTACAGACGAAAGAGACGTCTGCGGAGCTTCGCATACACCCGTCGGATTAAATGGATTATATTGGCCCCAGCCGAAGTCCTGGAACTGTTTGAGGAGCAGGTCCCGGGCCTGCATCTTCTGAATCATGTCGGCTGTGGCGGCGCGACCGGCGGCGACCTGGGAGGCGACCGCTGCAGCCTCAGCCTGCTTTTTGAGCTTCTCCTTCTCCGCCTCTGCCGCAGTCTTCCAGCTTTCCTCGAACTGAGTCGCCCATGGAGTATAAAGAGATTCCTTGAACCAGCCGTATGCCTGACTGCCCGCAGATTCTTCAACGTCAGAGAGATAAGATTGCAGGTATCTGACGTCGTTGGACAAGTAGACGTCGCCTTGCGCAAGAGCCTTATTGAGCGCATCCATGATGTCTGCAGCACGATTAAGGGATTTCGCGTCTCTGGCGACCAGCTGCTGATCCCCGACTTCGCTCCGATATCCGAGATAGTATCTGTCGAATTCGCTGCCGCTGCGATCATGGCTCTCCAAGAAGCCGACCTTCTCGAAAGCATCATAGTACGTCGTAGTCACAGAGCCAGTGTAAGCTTTAAGAGCGGAATCACGCAGTTTACCTGCTGCTGCAAGAGAAGACACATAATCTTTCTTGAGTTTAGCCCGAATCTTATCGCCATTCCTATCCCAGAAGCTTTGGGCACGCCACGCTTCTTCCTGCTTTAGGCGAGCTTCTTCGGCTGCGATGCGCGCCTTCTCTTCCGCAGAGACGAGTTTGTCATATGCGAGCTCATCGATCTTTTCAAGATACTTCTCGTACAGGACCTTCATGTCGTCTTTGGTTTCACTGGATAGTTCACTGCGTTTCTTTTCCGCATGCTTCCAGTCGCCGTTCTTGACGTAATCTACGCTAAATTCCTGGCTTGCAGCACCGATCTCAGACAGGTGCGTTTGATAGATTTCCTTCATACGCTGCTTCATGAGGTCCACGCCGCTCCAACCGAGTGCGGCTGCGTGTGAAGAGTATCCTGAGAAGAGTGTTTTGAGTTCTGATGTGAAGCTGCTTTCGGATGCTGTGGCGTCTTCCTTGAATCGAGTGTATGCGGACTGTGCTTCAATAGAAACTAAACCGCTGCTGCTGTAGGTGTAGGTCCGGCCGCTGAATTTGAAGCCGTATTTGTCGCTGGATTCAAGCTTCGTTAAGTCAGTGAGCCATGAGGATAAGCTGCTGATCGTCGACTTGGCTGCATCTATGGAGGAGAGGACGCGGTCGTAGACTGCGGCTGCGCTGCGAGTCATCCACGATGTGGCGCTTTGGCGTTTTGCGGCAAAGAATCGTCCTCTGGCGCCGGGCAGGTCCTTCTGCAGCTGCGTCAGTTTACTTTGAGAGGAGTCCAGCATCGACAAGTAGGATGAGACTGCGGATTTTGAGGCTAATGCCCATTTGCCGTCTGCGCCGCGGACTGCTACCTTGTCGCCGGCTGCGGATTTGACTGATGTGCGCAGATACTGTGTATAGGCTGCGTCGCTGCTGAATGTGGCTTCAGTCCAGCCGCCGCCAGTTGGGAGATAGAGTTTGCCGGAAGAATCTATTCGGTAGGTTGCTCCGTCGGTTATGTACCTGGGTTTCGCAGCCTGCTGATAGATTAGGAGGGCGGCTGCGGCTGCAGCGAAGAGAGCCAATGGAAGTTGCGGGTATGTTGATTCAGGAATTTGCGCCGGAACTGAGGTAGTATGCTGAGTTTGGCCGCTGCCGGGTAGGGGGTCTATGGGTATGGCTGATACGAGAGATATGAGGAGGAGCGCCGCAATGAGGTATGTTTTTTTGTTGGTTTTCATGGGCTCGGAGATTTTTGCTCGTTATATATTACTCTAAACTTATATATAAATGCTTTGATTCTTGTAAAGTATAGTACAAGAGGCAGATAGAGGGGATTTTTAACCCCAAAATCCAAAATAGTTGTCATGTATCACGGAAAACTCACTCCTGCGCGAAAAAAGCGGAAGTACGCCGAAGGCGGAGAAGCCACCAACACCACAATAGGCGCAGAAAAGAAGAAGACCACAAGAATGATGGGCGGAACGCCTAAGACGCGCGTCATCACAACCAAGTCCGTCAACGTCATAATCAAGGACAAGTGGGTCAAATGCGAGATAATAACTTTGACCAACAACCCCGCGAACAAAGACTTCACCAGACGAAACATAATCACCAAAGGCGCAATACTCAAAGTCAAGACACCTGAAGGAAAAGAGATTTCTGCTAAAGTAACGTCAAGACCCGGCCAGGACGGCGTCCTGAACGCAGCCCCCATATTGTGAGCTTCGGCTCCTAAATCCTTTTATAGTTTCTTATTTCGATATTCTAATCGACCCATAGAGGATAGGATGCAAAAAAAGATTCGGGTCTTCGACACGACCCTGCGGGACGGAGAACAGACGCCTGGCGTAGCCTTCACGCTGGAGAAAAAACTGGAGCTGGCGCACGCTCTCGCTGACATCGGAGTCGACGTCATCGAAGCAGGCTTTCCGATGAACTCGGAAGGAGAGCTTGCAGCAGTAAAAAAGATCGCAAAAGAAGTGGATACGACAGTCTGCGGCCTCGCACGCGCACTCTCTCCGGACATCGACGCCTGCCTTAAGGCGGACGTGCAGATGATCCATGTCTTCATTTCGACTTCGCCGCAGCACCTCAAATATCAGATGAACAAGACTGAGGACGAAGTCTATGAGATCGCGGTCTCCGCAGTCGAATACGTCGTAGACCACGGAGTGCCGTGCCTGTTTTCGCCGATGGATGCGACACGAAGCAGATACCCGTACCTCCTGAAAGTATGTAAGGGAGTGGAAAAAGCTGGGGCGAAAATCATCAATATCCCGGACACCGTCGGAGTCATGTACCCGGCGGCGATGAAAGAGCTTGTGGTAAAGCTCAGAAAAGAGATTAAGATCGACATCGACGTCCACTGCCACAATGATTTTGGGATGGCGGTCGCTAATACGCTCGCCGGAGTCGAAGCTGGCTGCGATCAGGTTCAGACGACCATCAATGGTCTTGGGGAAAGGGCTGGGAACGCGGACATGGCTCAGGTCGTGATGGGAATTAAGATGCTCTATGGGAAAGACACGAACATAAAGACCAGGAAGATCTATCCTATGAGCAGGCTCGTCGAACGCCTATCTGGGATAAGAGTGATGCCGAATTACCCAATCGTCGGAGACAACGCATTCGCCCACGAATCAGGGATACATGTTCATGCAATCCTCAAGAACGCTGAGACCTTCGAACCCATTAAGCCTGAGATGGTGGGCGCAAAAAGAAGATTGGTTTTAGGAAAGCATGTCGGAGTCCACGGCATCGAGGCGAAGCTGAAGGAACTTGGGATCAAAGTCGATACGGAACAGCTGAAGGAGATCACCATGAAAGTGAAGGACCTCGGCTGCAAAGGCAAGAAGATCGTCGAAGAGGATCTTGTGGCGATAGCAGAAGATATCCTTGGAACGGTGCCGCAGGAGCAGAGGAAAATCAAGCTCCTCGACCTGAAGTTGAATACGCGCCTCAACCATAAGCCGGTCGCGGAAGTGGTATTGAAGGTGAACGGCAGAGAAAAGAAGGCTAAGGAAGAAGGCGTCGGACCTGTGGATGCGACATTGAATGCTATCAGGTCAGCTGTCGGCCGATCGGAGATCACTCTCGAAGAATATCACCTTGATGCTATCACCGGAGGCTCGGACGCGCTCGCTGACGTCACGATCAGAGTAGGCGACGGAAAGACGACGGTGCTCGCCAGAGGCGTGCACGAGGATGTGGTCATGGCATCTGTCACCGCATTCATCAATGGACTGAATAGGATAATGAGGTTATGAAGATGATATCAGATAAGACGAAGAAGGGAATCGAGCGCGCAGGACACCGCTCGCTCATGAAGGCCACGGGAATGATCGAAGAGGAGATAAATAGACCATTCATCGGAGTAGTCAACTCCTGGAACGAGTTCGTCCCAGGCCACATCGACCTCAATAAGCTGGCTGAGAGCGTCAAAGCAGGGATAAGGATAGGCGGAGGAACGCCGCTGGAATTCCACACTATTGGAGTATGCGACGGAATAGCTATGGGCCACGAAGGAATGAAATACTCGCTCGCTTCAAGAGAAACTATCGCAGACTCAGTCGAACTGCAGGCGAGAGCGCATCAGCTCGATGGACTCGTATTCGTCACATCATGCGACAAGATTCTGCCAGGCCATTTGATGGCTGCGGCAAGGTTGAATATACCTTCTATCGTAGTCACCGGCGGCCCCATGTGCCCCGGAATATTCGAAGATGCTCATGTGGACCTGATCTCAGTCTTTGAGGCGGTCGGAAAACTGAAGGCAGGAAAGATCACAGAAAAACAGGTGAAACTCCTCGAAGACTGCGCTTGTCCGGGCGCAGGCTCCTGCGCTGGACTCTTTACTGCGAACACGATGGCGTGCATGACTGAGGCGCTCGGCATGTCGTTGCCAGGCTGCGCGACTGCGCCGGCGACTGACGCAAAAAAATATAGGATCGCCAAAAAAACTGGGATCAAGGTTCTTGAGCTCGTCAAAAAACAGATTCTGCCGCGCGATATCATGACCAAAAAAGCGTTCGAGAACGCGATTCGAACAGACATGGCCATCGGCGGCTCAACTAATACGACGCTGCACCTGCCTGCGATAGCATACGAATGCGGCATCAAGCTGACGCTGGAAGAATTCGATCGACTCAGCAAAGAAACGCCGCACATCACCTCCATCCGGCCCAGCGGCACAGATTTCATGGTCGACTTGGACGCAGCAGGAGGAATACAGGCGGTCCTGGACAGGCTCAGAAAGAAACTGAATTTGGGCTGCATGACTGTCACAGGAAAGACCCTGAAAGAGAATCTGGATGAGTTGGTGATAATCAACCCGAAGATGAATGTGAGAGTCATCAGGACGCTGAGTAACCCATACCATAAGGAGGGCGGGATCGCAGTCCTGAAAGGTAATCTTGCGCCGCGCGGCTCAGTCGTGAAGCAGGCTGCAGTCAGCGAAAAGATGATGAAGCACACGGGGCCTGCACGAGTCTTCGACTGCGAGGATGCGGCGAATGCGGCCATCATGGGCGGCAAGATCAGGAGAGGCGACGTCATAGTCATAAGATACGAGGGCCCCAAAGGCGGCCCAGGGATGAGGGAGATGCTGCAGGGAACTTCCGCAGTCGCGGGAATGGGCCTCTCAGAATCTGTTGCACTGATAACGGACGGAAGATTCTCGGGCGGCACCCGGGGACCGTGCATAGGCCACGTCAGCCCGGAAGCAGAGGAAGGCGGACCCATCGCAATCGTCAGGGACGGCGACATGATCGAGATAGACATACACAAGAGGAAGCTTTCGGTCAAGCTCAGCGACAAGGAGATAAAAGAGAGACTGAAGAAATGGAAGAAGCCTGAGAGGAAGCTGACTGGAGTCCTGAAGAGGTACGCTCAGCTTGTGAGTTCAGCGGATAAGGGAGCGATCTTCGAGTAAATTTGGGGAGTTTACGTCTCTTTCGTAAACTCTTCCAACTGCTTTTTTGATAATCCTACCCCAAGCTCTGCATCGAGCCGTTTGCTTACTTTCCCTTTTTTGAACAGCAGGACAGTAGGATAGGTTTCGATCGCATATTTTTCGCACAGGTCCTCCCGGTCGTCTATTATCACGCACATGCACTCGTTAGGCTTGATCTTTGCATATTTCTTAAATGTCGGAAGGAAATCCTGGGAGAACTGGCACCAAGTGGCGTAGAATAGGACGAACGTTTTATCCTTGCTTTTTAATTCATCCTCAAGACCGGTTTCTCCTGCGTTTTTCATGGATCACATATTAGGAGAACGTCTCCTCTATTTTTTTCTTTGTTTCTTCGTCCAGGTTGAGGTGACTGAAGACTCCGCCCGCGCTTTCTCTGAGGCGCATGTTTTCGACGAGTTTCTCGTATTTTCCGCCTGCGAGACCGGACGCCATCGTCGCAGCGCCGACTGCGGCTTCTTTCACGTTCTGGCCGCGCCGCTTAAGGGTCCGAATCTTTGCCTTCACACCAAGGCCGCGGAGATGACTTCCTAGGAAGGCTGAAGCGTCATCGACGAATTCTTTGCTTCGCGTGAATCTGCCTGAGAGTATGATTTCCTTCGGTTTCGGAACTGAAGACAGCATCAGGAGCGCATCTTTGAGGATGGATTCCATGAAGGCTGCGTACGCGAGTTTCGCTTCCTCGGATTCTTTTGTGAGCGCGATAAATTCTTCGAACGTAGTCTTCTTTACATCGATTCCTGCTATAGAGGCTGCGCCTCCTGAGAATAGGAGCATCTTTCCGAATTCTCCGACGTTTGCGAGACAGTATGCTAGCTCGCCGTCGATTCCGCCCATGCTCATATAGCCGAGGCCGCCGACTGTGCCGCCGACGCCGTCAACTATCTTTCCGCCGTCGACTGCGAGCGCAGCAAGATAGCCGAAGCCCGCCTCGATGAGTATGAATGATGTTTTGTCGAAACCGACCCCCAGACGCTCCGATTGGTCGCGTATGCCGTAGACGCCGGAAAAGACCTTGTCTGCTGTGCCCATATCTATCCGATTTATCTTCCGGTATTCTGGCACCGTCGGCAGGTGGATGACTGCAGGAGGAAACCAGATCGGCAGGCCAGAGTCGCGCATCGCGAACATGAGCTCGCGTAGGCCGACTATGTTCAGCCGCCTTTTGGTGTCGGCGATAGTGATGAATGTCGCGGCCTTGATCTGTGAGGACGAAGCATCAGCTGCTTTGACCAGAGGTAAGCCGTATCCGCTGGGTCCGACGATGGCGTCGAAGTCTCGGCCCGAGTTCCGGAGGGCTTCGAGGACGATCCTCGGATTCTTTGTCACTTCAGCTCGTGGGATCGCCAGGTCAAGAGAAATTCTATCGTTCTTGTCGTCGAAGCCGAAGAGGTCCATGCTGCCTGTGCCCGGATCGATGCCTGCTGCGTTCACCATCTTTTCTTTACAGCCCCCCGGTTGTCTCCTTTAGTTACGAAGACTGTTCCGCCGCCGTTTTTCTTGAGGAGCGCATCGAGCAGGTGGACCAGCTTCTCTGCCTTCTTCGGGTCGTCGAGTATCCCGTAGAACGTCGGACCCCAGCAGGTCTGGCAGGCGCCGTAGGCGCCGTTTGCAAGCATGAGCCGTATCCCGGATTCGACGATCGGGTGACAGTAAGTGCGCCCCTGTTGGAAGTCGTCCCAGAATCCGCCGAGGCGGCCGTTGAACTCAGTGATCGATTTCCCGAAGGCTTTGATGTCGCCTTCGGCCATCGCAGGCATGATCTGCATGAGCATGAGCCTTGAAAGGCGGTCCGACATCTGTGCAGGCATCCTCTTTAATTCAGAAAGGATACGATCTTCGTCTGCCTTGATCGCGAGGATTGCAGGAATCGGTTTCTCTGGTATGCAGACGACGAAGAGCCAGTCCTTGGGTATCGGGTGGCGGAAGATGAGCGGCGGCACCATCCTGCCTTTCTTTTTTATGATGTAGCCGCCGTCGACGAGAAAACCGCCGGACCTGAATGAGTTCAGACCTAAGGCGACTATATCGGATCTGCCGAGTGCGAGAGCCATCTCCTCGAGTCCGACTTTTTTATTGTAGAGTTCTGCAATTGCGGTGCCTACGGCCAGTGCGAGCGCTGTCTGCGACCCCATGCCCAAGTGTTTGGGTATCGTCTTTTTGACATTTATTTTTACGCCGCCGGAAATATTGTATTTTCTGATGAAAGTCTGAGCGAAGTTCTTTGCTGAGGCAGAGTCCTCTCCTGAGGCTGTGATCTTAGGTGCTTTTGATGCTTCCACGACTGTTCGCGGCCGCTGTATTGTGAATCCTGCTGTCCCGTATAGGCGGCCTAAGTCGCCGGTCAGGTCCATGTTGCCGGTGTGCAGGTGCGCAGGCACACTTATCCTGATGCTCTTGCCCATATCAAGGTATAGGGAAAAGAGAGCTTAAATCAAGCTTATTGAACAATATTCAATTTATTAACCTGTAGGTCTAATATGTAAACAGTACAAAGCTTCCAATATAGAACACATACTACAATCTTTTAACCATTGCATCCAATATTCAACCAGTATAATGCTTCCGACATGGAACACACACAACACTCCCTGAAACTCCGAAGACTGATAGGAGACCTAAAGAAAAGAAAAAAGGAGCTGGACGCGAGACGAGAGGCCCTGACTCTAGAACAGCAGAGGATCGACATGGAGCGGAAGCTGCTGGACGAAGACAGCAACGACGTCAAAGAGAGGATAAAGGCCATAATAGATACTGCAGACTACCTCCCAGATGCGCTCGAAGCAGCTCCGGATTGCTTGCTGGGCGAAGGTATCCTGGACGAAGGAAAAAGATTCGAAACGGATATCGACCGAATTAAGGCGATCATCGCGCCTGCAGAAGCATGCGAGCAGCAGGACAGAGCCGGCGTGCGCTCGGCAGGCAAACTTATAAGATACACTGACATGCCTCAGAAGAAGCAGATAAAGACGCTGTTGCACTCGATTCTGGAGTTGACGAACAAGCACGGTAAGATAAAGCTCAAAGACATCGCAAAAGAGATCGACGTCGACGAAAGCACGCTCAAACAGTGGGTCAATGTCATGGATAAGAGGGGAATGGTGCGCGCCTCCTACTCGATCAGAGGAGAAGTCTTCGTTGAAAAAGCCCCGTATCAAGCGAATCCGCAGATTTGAGTAAGCATATAATGTTCCGATGAAACAGCCTGCCTCGTGGAAGGAGATACATGAACTCGTCGAAAAGATAAGCAAGCGACGGAAAACAATAGAAGATGCGCACGCTAAACTCAGGTCCGACCATGCGACATTAGTCAAAGAAAGCAGGCAGCTGGAAAGAGAGAAGAAGGCTGTGCTCGAAGAAATAAGGCTCCTGAGAGACATAATCAAAGAGAATAAATTGAAGACTGAACTGGAGACGCTATACCAGAACGTCACCGAAGAAAAGACGCTCGCATATACTACTTACCTGCCCGAAGTCAAGACGACTGCAGCGTACGTGGACGACGGCATAGTTGCGAAAGACGGGCAGACGCTCTACGGCATAAAGCCCCGCAGAACCTCTCCTCAAGAAAAGAAGAATGTTCGGACCATACTGCATTCGATACTCGATGCGACCAGCCGCAAGAATAAGGTGAAGCTTAAGGGGTTGGCAAGAGAGCTTGGGGTGGAAGAAGCCCTCTTGAAGGAGTGGGCGACAGTCATGGAAAAACACGGCATGATAAAGGTGACCCACGCCTTCAGAGGCGAAATAATCCTCGAAAAACCCATGCCGAAACCGGCTGCCCGATAGCTTTTGCGGTTCTATTCCTAGTCTATTGATGATGCAGCATACCCAGATCCTTCCCGGCGTCGAGATCCATGGGCTGACACTGTACGTGCGGAAGGAGAAAGTTCTGATCTTCGGGGACCTGCACCTCGGCTATGAGGAAGAATTGATCTCATCCGGTTTTCTGGTTCCAAGAACACAGTACAAGAAACTGATCGCGCACCTGAAGCATGTCCTCGCCGGAATCGACGTCTCGACCGTCGTCATAAACGGCGACCTAAAGCACGAGTTCGGCCGCATCAGCGAACAGGAGTGGAAGGAAGTAGTATGTTTCCTTGATTTTCTTTCTGAGAAGGTGAAGAAGATCATTCTCGTTAAAGGTAATCATGATACGATCATGGGACCGATCGCATCAAGGAAGGAGATTATCACAGCACCCTACTTCTTCCTTGAAAAATCAGGCATCTATGTGACGCACGGGCATGTGATACCTGAAGATGCCGATATTAAGAAGGCTAAAGTGATAATCATCGGCCATGATCATCCGGCTGTTTCGCTGCGTGAGGGCGCCCGAACCGAGAAGGTGAAATGTTTTCTGAAAGGAAAGTGGAATAAAAAGATATTGGTTCAGATGCCTTCAGCAAGCTTTATGACTGAGGGAACGGACGTGACGAATGAGAGGCCGCTTTCGCCTTTCATGCATCAGCCGCTTTGGGATTTTGTAGCTTATTGCGTGGAGGGCTTCGAAGTATTGTATTTCGGGGAACTGGGCGAGGTGCCATGAAAAAGGCCATCATCCTGCTGGTCGTAGTGCTCCTATTATGCGGGTGCGTGAGCCTGAGGGAGCTCCTTTACCCGAAGAAGCCGACTCTAGCTTCGACGACGTCGACAAGCACGTCAACGTCATCGACTTCATCTTCTTCGACTTCTTCTTCGCTGCCCGCCACCTGCTTATGCTGCACCCTCTGGGGAGACGCGTGGGATGAATGTATTTATGATGCCGCAATCGAGAAGCGGAACTTCTCGCTCTGCGACAGGATAGAAGGCAAGCTATCGGGCACACTTTGTCTTGCTGCAAAGAAGAAGGACGCAAAGATATGCGACCTGATAAACGGAACCGACGGCGGAGACAAATGCTACTACGGCGTCGCCATCACCAAGAATGATGAGAGCGTCTGCGGTCGCATAGGACTACAGATGCTGAAGGACTCATGCTACCTGAGGATCTCGAGGACCAAGGGCGACAAGAGGATATGCGACAAAATCGGCTTTGCGACGATACAGGACATCTGCAGAGGCAACTGCAGGATAAGAGAAGTATCGTCTGACATGATAGGCTCAGTGAATAGGGCGGACTTCATCAATATGACTGTTGCGGCCGAAGGATGCGAAGGCGAATTGCTGAGAATCGCCTTTGACTTACGGTACCTGTCGCTCCTCGATCAGTCTAAGACGAGATTCAACTTAAGCGACGACGAAGCATCCTTTAGGTTAAAGTGCATCAAAGATACGAATGAGACGCTGATCCGCCTGAAGGTCGGCGATAAGGAGATAGTGAAGAAGGCGGCCTGCGGGCCTGCGAAGCCGCCTGAGGGATGCACCCTAAGCCCGCTAGCTGATGAGTCTTCCCTGGACGCGATAGTAGGTAGGCCAGTCTACTTGGCAGTCTCAGCAAGGAACTGCAAGGATAAGGAGGTCAGCTACTACCTGAAACCAGAGTACCTCAGATTCAGCTCATGGTCCTTTAATGGAGTCGTCAGAGGCAACAGGTCGAACAGGACCAAAACAGACGACGAGACGATCGTCCTCAGCTTCGTGTGCAACCGCAGCTACGACGGCATCCTCCTGAGGACGACCGTCGGAGACAAGAAGCTGGTCAGCTACGTCGTCTGCAGGGATAAGCCGGAATGCCGTCTCCGGGTCTCAGAAGACGATTCGCTGCTCGATGCTGCCGTGGGGGGTGAGGTGTGGCTTACTGTGAACGCAGTAGATTGCAGGTACGATGAGGTAAGATATTCTGCCGAGCCCGGCTGGCTTACGTGGGTGAACACCTCGCGGACGAATATCTCAGAGGGGGTTGAAAAGATAAGAATAAGATATTTGTGTAGGAAGGCTTCGGATTATTTGCTTTTCATCAGCATCGAAGCCGGAGAAGATGAGGCCCTAGGGTATGCGCGCTGCGCCCCTTAGGGTTATTTCTTGTGCATTCGCCTAAGTTTCTTCCTTCGCTTGCGGAGCTTGTGTGTCCGCATCTTTTGCATCTTTCTTTTTCTTCCGCAGGGCATAAGATATGATACGTATTTCCGACATATAAATGTAGTGGGCATGCGCTGTTTTCGGCGGAATTATCATTTCTTTGAGCGACTGTAGAAAACGAAAAGTATTTATAGGGGAAGTGACACTATAGTAATCAGGACCCGAGTACATCGACCATAAGGTCTCTGTTTTCTCGGGGTGGTTGGAAAAAGTTGAGTCGGATGCTGTAAGAACTCAGCGTTCGCTCACTGATTTAAAGAAGGTTGGGGGAAAAATGGAAACTTGCAGAGAGTGCAATAGCACAAAGATAGCTGTAGACTACAGGCACGGCGAAATAGTCTGTAAGGGATGTGGACTAGTTCAGGAAGACAAGCTCTTTGATTTCGGTCCCGAGTGGCGGGCCTTCGACGAAGAGCAGATGAACAAGCGGTCGAGAACCGGCGGCCCGCTGAGGTACGCCAAACAGAACATCGGCCTCACTACTGAAATAGATCGCTACGACCGAGATATCAAGGGCAGCGCCGTACCCTCAGAAAGAAAAGCTCAATTATATCGTCTGAGGAAGTGGCAGCGCCGCAGCAGAATGGGCACGTCGATCGACCGGAATCTTTCTATTGCTTTGCCGGAATTGGACAGGATGTGCGCCCACCTGAACGTGGCCCCGAACCTCAAGGAGGAGTGCGCCAGATGGTACCGCAAGTGCGTTAATAAGGGTATCGTGCGCGGCCGGTCCATCGAGAGCGTGATCGCAGCCATAATCTACTTAGTATCGAGAAAGCATCAGCTGCCTAAGACACTCAAGGAGCTTGAGGAAGTCTCAGGTGTCAAGAAGAAGGACATCGGCAGAAGCTATAGGACAATATGCAGACGCCTTGATCTGAAGATGCCGGTCGTCAGCGCCGCAGACTATGTTCCAAGGCTGGCTTCGCAGCTCGGCGTCTCAGGTAAGACTGAAGCTAAGGCCATCGAGATGCTAGAAAACGCCCGCAGAAGAGGGATCATCTCAGGCAAGGTGCCGATAAGCATCGCTGCCGCAGCAATCTACTTGGCCGGCAGGATGACCGACGACAAGCAGACTGAGACTATCGTCAGCATCGACGAGGTCCCTGAGTCTGCTATAAAGAATAGGTACGACGAGCTGGTCCGAGAATTCAAGGGCAAGAACATGATGAAGGCGCACCCAATGCCTGCGTGATGCCCCAGCTTTTTCTTTTTTTATCTTTCTTTTAATCTCCTTTCAGTAGAGTGATTACGTCGCGCGAGTCCTCGGTCTTGGAGATTATGGTGACCATGTCTCCTGTGCGCAGGATGAATTCGGGCGCGCCTATAGTTATTTCGCCTTCGCGGGATATGAGGCCGAGGGTCGCGCCGGACGGCATCCCGATGTCCTTTATCTTTTTCCCGTCAAGCGCCGCGTTCGTCATCCGAAGTTCGATGATCTCGGCCTTGCCTTTCTCGATCGATATGACGCTCCTGCCGCGGCCGTGCGTTATCGCGTTCTTAAAGTAGCTCACTATGGCAGCTAACGGGCTTATGGCGGCGGTTATCTCCAAGCCTATGTATAGGTCCTGTTTGCTTGGGTCGTTGACCCTTGCAACGACGCGCCGCACGTTGAATTTTTTGACTATCTGGCAGATGGTGAGGTTAGTGTTGTCCTCCCTCGTGAGAATTGCGACGGCGTCGGCGCGCTCTATTCCAGCGTCCTTCAGTATCTCGGTGTTGCTGCCGTCGCCGTGGATGACGAGCGCATCCATGTGCTCGGCCAATGATTTGGCGCGCTCATCGTCCTCTTCGACAATCACTATCTCGTGGCCTTCGCCCGAAAGGTGTTTTGCGAGCGCGGAACCTGTCTCGCCGCAGCCGATGATTATGATGTACATGTTACCTGCCTGCTCTTCTTAAATGCATACGCGTAAATATAATTTAAGATAACATCTATTGTACTCGGTTGCTTAAAAATGAAGACCTCGAAGGTATTGATAGACGCGCTGGAGTATATCAGAAAGTTTCGGGGCTGTCTTTTCGTCATAAAGCTCGGCGGCGAGATAATATTGGACGAACGGATGCTTGATGCCGTCGCACAAGATGTGATCCTCCTCAACTGCGTGAACATTAAGCCAGTCATAGTGCACGGCGGAGGCCCCGACATATCTACGGCGATGAAGAAGTTCGGCAAGGAGCCGACCTTCGTCAACGGCCTGCGCGTCACCGACAAGGAGACGATGGACATCGTCACGATGGTCCTCATAGGCAAGATCAATACAGCCATAGTCGCACGAATAAACAAGTTCGGCGGTAACGCAGTCGGCATCTCCGGAAAATCCGGGCGACTGTTCTCGGCCAAGAAACATAAGGGAAAGGTCGACCTCGGCTTCGTGGGCGATGTCTCTGACGTCAACTCCGACCTCATCAGCGTCCTACTGGAGAAGAATTATATCCCAGTTATTTCGCCGATCGGCTTCGATTCTGAAGGCAATTCCCTGAACATCAATGCAGACACAGCGGCTGCGAAGCTTGCAGCCTCCTTGAAGGCGGACAAGATGATCTTTTTGACTGTGACGGGCGGAGTCTTCGACAAGAAAGGCAAGCTCATACCCAAGCTCACGATCAAGGAGGCGAAAGACCTCATCAAGAAGGGCGTCGCCACCGGCGGCATGATCCCGAAGCTCGAAGCATGCATGGAAGCAGTCAAAAGCGGCGTAGTTGGGGCGCACATCATAGGCGCAAAAGAGCACTCGATAGTCGAAGAGGTTTTCACTAGCAGCGGCATAGGAACCATGGTGACAAAGTAGTGCTGAACGTATTTATAGGTAATCTCCTCATTCTATTACATAAATGAAAAAATGCGTAAGTGAAGATAGCCGAGGACAGGCAGCGCTCGAATACCTGATGACCTACGGTTGGGCCATCCTAGTCATACTCGTAGTCGGAATAGCGCTCTGGCAGATGGGCGTATTCAACCCGCCTTCGACACCGCCAGGCTGCAGCGGATTCTCGCAGCTGATGCCATTAGATTCACAGTACATAAGCAGCACCAAAACCCTCAAAGTGATAGTATCGAACGAAGCCGGCACGAAGCTTCAGATCATGAACACGAATGCCACAATAGGAACTGATATTAGCACAGCATACAACCTTTTACCAGCAGATCCTAAGATGAGGCCTGGCGCAAGCACGACCATTACATACGACTTTGCGTCCGCAAAGGCGAAGGGTGATTATTATCGCGCAAACATCGTCTTAGAATACACCAACACCTTGTCAGGGATAATCCACAAGAGCTCAGGCTACTGCTGGGGCACAGTCGAGTAGTCAGCGGCAGAGCTCTTTCAGTCGAGCCTTAAGTTCTTTTAGGCCGACTATCTCCTGGCTTCCGTCGTCCATGTTGCGGAGGGTCGCTTTACCTTCCTTCAGGTCCGCTGGGCCGATGATGAGTGCGTATCTTGCTTTCACATCTCCTGCGTAGTCCAGTATCTTAGGGAGCTTCCTGCCCATGACATCCAAGTCGACGGAAAGAGTACCCCGGAGGCCGGCCGCTATCCTGAATGCGTCTTTGCGGACTTCCTCGTTCACCGGCGCAACGACGACGTCGATCCGCTTCTTCGGAATCTCTATCTTCTGATGTTCTGCTGCGTTCATGACCCGGTCGAAGCCGAACGCGAAGCCGACCGCAGGAACAGAGAGACCGGAAAACAATTCAATGAGCTTGTCGTATCTGCCGCCGCCACATATCTGATTCTGGGCTGCGAGAGCCGGCACGCGCATCTCAAAGACCATCCCAGTATAATATTCGAGGCCGCGGGCTATGCCCAAGTTCACCTTGTATGGGACGGCCACTAGATCAAGCCACGAAAGGATGTTCTTCAATTCAGCGAGCGCTACAGCAGCAGTCTTGTATTCTCCAAGGAGTTTCTCTGCCTTCGGAATGACGTCGGAGGAACCCTTCAGGTCCACCAGCTCAAGGAGGACGGCGCTCTCCGTCAAGTACATGAGAGCGTCCCGGTCCCCTTTGTCGATCGCCGCCGTCGCTTTGTCCTGTACGTCCGCTTTTATCCCCAGGTCGTTCATGAGGCCGCGGAGAACGCCTACATGGCCGACTTCAAGTTCGAATAAGAGCCCCAGTTTTTTGAGGGAATCGTAGGCTAATAGGATCACTTCGGCGTCGGCTTCGGCGTTCTTTGCGCCTAGGAGCTCTAAGCCGAGCTGCCAGAATTCGCGGTAGCGGCCTTTCTGAGGCCGCTCATACCGGAACATGGGACAGAAGTAGTATAATCTCAATGGGAGCCGCATGTCGCGCATCTCTTCTGAGAACATCCTGCAGACTGAAGCCGTTGCTTCGGGACGGAGGCATATCTTTCTACCGCCTTTGTCCTCGAAGACGTACATGTGCTCAGTTATCTCTTCTCCGGATTTCTGGGCGAACAGTTCCACGTGCTCGAACGTGGGAGTCAGTATCCTCCGGTAGCCAAAGCATTCGAAGACGCCGGATAGGGTCTCTTCAACATGCTTTCTGTCCTCCATCTCCGCGAAAGAGAAGTCTCTTGTGCCTCTCGGCTTTTTTGCGTCCATTCTGAATGTTATTTAGAATAGAGATTCCATTAAAATAAGAAATGAAAATTGCGGAGGGTATGTTTTATAAGGTCATTGCGCCCAGGACCACGATAATAGTCACCACGATGGACCATATGGGCGACGTCAATGCGGCACCATTCAGCTTCGTGATGCCTGTGTCCATGAATCCTCCGAGAATAGCCTTCGCCTGCTCGCCTGACAGGGAAACCTTGGAGAACATACGTTCCACAGGAGAGTTCGTCGTGAACGTGCCGACTGCCGAGATGATACGCGGCCTGTTAATCTGCTTGAAGAAGTTTCCCCCGGGCGTCAACGAGATAATTGCGGCTGGGCTCACTGAGGAGACTTCGAGCAGGGTAGCGCCTCCGAGGATAAAGGAAGCTGTCGCATGGTTCGAGTGCAGGAAGACGAATGAACTCGTTGCCGGCGACCATATCATAATCCTCGGCGAAGTCCTCGCAGCCGAAATCGACGACAGGCTAACCGATAAGGCGGGCAATATTAATATGCTGTCTTCTAATGTATTGATGCACGTCGGAGGGCCGATATTCTCCACCCCCGGAAAAGCAGTGAAAGCAGAATGAAAAGAATGATCATCGTTTTATTGGTCGCAGCATTAGTCTGCGGCTGCGTTACGAACAATCCGGCGAATACGACTACTACTACGATACCGCAGATCACTGCAGAACGCGGAGATACGGTATATGTGAGTTACACAGGCAGGCTTTCCGACGGCAAAGTATTCGACACATCGTCTGCGGACGTCGCCAAGAGCGCAGGCATCTATGAGTCCGCCAGAATGTATGAGCCGCTTCCCTTCACTCTCGGAGAAAACAAGGTCATCATAGGATTCGAAGACGCCATAATAGGCATGGCTGCCGGCGAAAACAAGACAGTGACAATACCCCCTGAACAGGCATACGGCAGCTGGGACTCATCCATGGTCGAACGCATGAACAGGACGCAGAAAAGCCCACGCATAGAGTATGTCACATTAGACGCATTCAAGGAGAATATAGGCGAACCGATCGTGGGCATGAGGTATAGCACTCAGCCATACAGCTGGAACAGGACGGTCGTGAACATCACAGGCAGCATCGTTGCGATAAGGCATGACCCGGCGAACGGAACCAAACTTGTGACGCCGTTCGGCCCATCCGAAATCAGTGCCGACGAAGAGGATCTCATAGTGAGGATAAATCCTGTTGAAGGAAGCTTCGTTTTGACTCCCGTAGGAAAAGCGAAGATAATGAGTGTTACGGACAGCGTCATACTCCTAGACTTCAACCATTATCTTGCAGGAAAGACGCTGACGTTCGAAATAAAAGTGGAGAACATCACCAAAGGCACTTGAAGGTCTCTTTCAGGTGGGCTGCGAGCTCTTTCACTTCAGGTTTCGGCTCTCCTGCTATCGGTACCTTTGGAGCTAGTCCCAGCATCGTCTTCAATACGACGTTGCATGAGGTCGCTAATGCATCAAGATTATAGCCGCCTTCGAGGGCCATGACCAGTTTTCCGCCGCAGACTTCGGCCGCGACGTCCATGAGCGCAGCCGTCATCTTCGAGTAGCCTTTCTCTGATAATTGCAGTCCTCCGATGGGGTCTGCGCGGTGGCTGTCGAAGCCGGCTGAGACGACTATCATGTCGGGCCCAAAGTCCCTGATCCGGTCGAGTATGAACTCATCCATAAGGTACATGTAGTCCGCATCGTTCGATGCGGGCGGCACTGGAATATTGATCGTGTAGCCTCTTCCGCTTCCGGCACCGAACTCTTCGACGAACCCGCTGCCAGGATACATCGTCCTAGGGTCCTGGTGGACCGATATCATGAGGACCGTATGATCGTCGTAGAATACGTCGATTGTGCCGTTGCCTGCGTGCACGTCCCAGTCGAAGATGCACACCTTCCGCAGACCATAGTGTTTCTGCAGGTGCCTTACCATGATAGCTACGTTGTTGAAGTAGCAGAAGCCCATCGCCTCATTTCTGGTGACGTGGTGGCCCGGCGGCCTTATGAGCGCAAAGGCGTTGTCGGCTTTGCCGCGGACGACGTGTTTTCCTGCGAGGATGGCGCCGCCTACAGCCAGCCTTGCTATGTCATATGTATTCTCTCTGCAGTAGGTGTCGCCGTCTATGGGTCCGCCGCCTTCCATGCTAAGATTTTTTATGTGCTCAAGGTGCTTTTTTGTGTGGCATAGGAGTATGTCATCTTCAGAGCATTTTTCTGGTTCGAGCACAGTCACCTTCTCGAGGAGGCCTGACTGCCGCAGTATCTTCATTACTGAAGTAAGACGTTCGCTGCACTCCGGATGGTATGGTCCAGCATAGTGCTTCAGATACTCGCGATGGTAGACAAGAGCTGTCCGGTTCATCTCAGCTAACCCCTTTATAGTACCTTGCTCATCTCTCTGCCGAGCAAAGCCATCTCTTTCTCGCTCAGCGACTGGGGGCTTATTGGAACGATAAGCCGCGAATTCCTTACGCCTACTTTGTCGTTCAGGCCTTGGATGAACCTCAGAACCTGCTCGAAGTTCGAGTGACTGATCAAGTATTCGAGGCCGTCGAGCAGTACGACGGTCTGATCGTTCTTCTCTATGAAGTCGCCTATGAACGCGAACAGCTGCTCAGGCTCCGGGGATATGGATTTGCCGTCCATCAATGAGTCAGTAAGCCAGTATATTGCGATCTTATCGGCTACTATCTGAAAGTTCACATCAGACCTGTGCTCTTCGCGTATCTGCACAGGATTCGTGCGGGAAAGGTATACGCCTTTGCAGCCGTAGAAGATCGCCTTAATGAAAAGGTTGAGGCTGGTCTGAGGCTTGTATTCCTTGACCAGGTAAGTGTGGCCGGCTTCAAGCTCCGCCTCCTCTGCCATGGCTGCTGAAGCGCCGTTTTCTCCGCCCTCCATCGAGGTCTCGACGAATTTTATCAGGTCCTGAACGTCGCCCGTAAGAGGCGTATCTATCCTCAGGGGCGATGCGCCTTTCACCGCTATCTTAAGCCTGCCGGAAAGCGACATAGTGAATTTCAGCATATAGAATGCGGCCATCAGAGGCAGGATCATGATGAGCACGTCCAGCAGTGTCTTAGTCAGTATGGAGGAGGCGATGCCGGCTAGCTCTGGCACGTTCTTCTTGAAAAACGCGGCTGCGGAGTCCAATAACCCCATGGCGCCCGCAGAGTCCGTATAGGCATAGGCTGCGATGCCGAGGAGTATCAGCGACCTTGCGAGCATGTCCCATGAGACGTACACGTAGTGCTCTATGTTTATTATGCTGGTGTAGAGCACTGGAATGAATGCTGTAGGCAGCTTCCTGAGGAAGACGATCCTTCGGTTGGTGGCGACAGCCTTATAGAATCCTGCGGAAAACTCACGGATCGGCTCCTCGCTTGGAGTCATATACTTGCCATACTTAGCTTTCAGATATTCTTTTCCTTGCGCCTCAGTCGACATCTTCCAGAACCCGATGAATATATGTAAATATGAACAACATATATATATAGGTGATGCTTCTAAATAGGTAAATATTATATTTCATGGTGGTTTAAGATGCGTTATGTAATGCTATCTGAAGATGAGGTACATGAGATAAAGAAACTGCACGAATCGCTGCTCTCGAAGTCTAGTCACGGTATCTTTCATTCTGTAGGAAAAATAATCGGGGATAGCATCATAAAGGAGATGGGCGATGGCGCTAAATTCTTTGATGAAGCTGCTCGCATATTGAAGGATAGACAGATCGTTAAGGAAGTGACCTTCGATTCAGGAAGGGTCACCGCTAGAGGCTGCATAGAGATTAGGGACAGTGCTTCACCAACCTGCGATGTGATGCGGGGAATCATCGTGGCATTATATCGAGTTCACCTCTGCAAGACGATATACTGCGAAGAGACAGCCTGCGAGAGTAATGGAGCTGACAGGTGTGTATTTGAGATAAGGACTGAGGTGATATGAGTGGACAGAACCGACAGGCTGGAGTCAGGGATACCCGGCCTTGATGAGATGACGAACGGAGGATTCATCTTTCCTTCAGTGATCCTAGTAGGCGGCGAACCTGGAACAGGTAAGACGACGCTTGCGCTGCAGAGCCTTTTTTATGGAGCAAGTAAGGGGGAGTGCTGCCTGTATTTCACTGCAATATCAGAGCCCACATGGGTCGTCCAGAAATTCATCGGAAACTTCTCATTCTTTTCCCAGAAGGCCATAGAAACTGAGAGACTTATATTCATCGACATCGGCGAATTCATCTCAGGCAGCGAGGAAGAGACCCTGAAGGTTATCCAGCGTAATGTCGAGAAATACCAGCCTAAACGAGTGGTTATAGACCCTATCACAGCCATAATGAACAGCATGGACAATGATAAGATGAAGTATAGGCGATTCATGAACCAGCTCATAACGCTCATGAAGACTCAGGGCTGCGTTACAATACTCACGACAGAGTACTCTTATGCTGAAGTTCCGACCTCTGTTGACGCATACATGGTCGACGCACTGATAATTCTATCAACTCTGGAGATCGAGAGCGCAAGAAAGAAGTATATAGAGGTCCTGAAGATGAGGGGCACGAAGCACCTCACAGGCAGACGGTCCCTGATCCTCTCAGACGATGGCATGCGAGTCCAGCCTGAGTTGCGCTAGATTCATGCGCCGCCCCGAGATTCTCCGAGCGTAACCCCCGTTGCTATCAAGTGCGCTACCCTGATCGGCTCAGGTATCAGGCTCCTTGTGGAAGACAGACGCACGATCTTTGCAGCATCCAAGAAACTGATGCCGCAACACTGTATGTGGATGAATTTTCCAGGCCGAATCTCCACCCGATTCGGTTTTCCTGCTATCCTGATGCACTTCCGATAGAACTCCCTGTTCGCAAGCTTCTTTACTGCTTCCTCGATAGCCAGAAAATCAGGCATCTGGCGGACGACGACGATGACCGGTAGTCCCGTCTCCTCAAAAAGTCTCTTCACGTCCACGAGATTGAATCCTGCAAAACCGAGGCCGTCGAGCATTATCACCCGGATGTCCTTGTGCTTCGTCTTCGAGAGCATCTTTATTATCTTATCGGTCGAATCCGTGCCGTCGACTTCGACCTCGGTCCGCAGAACGCCGTCTAGGAAGGCACCGCCGCGGAATATCGCGCCGACTATCATGGTCTTCTTGTCACGGTGTAGGTCGAACGGCGCGTCGTCTATGCCGATGACCCTTATCTCGTCCTTTATGCTGTAGAAGCGCACCTCCTCCATTGTTTATATCTGTAGAATCGTAGATTTTTATATGGATTCCGCAGGCATGGTCGTCTCATCCGATGGCCGAAAGATAGACGTTCTCGTAAAAAGCGATGACCTCCGCCTCGGCACCATAATCAAGGTAGACGATTATTATGGAATAGTGGCGCACATGGGCTACCGCGAAGACGACAAGATAGGCTCCAAACAGAAGCTCGTCGCCAGCGCGCAGGTGTTCGGCAGGCTTGCCGGCGGCAGGCTTGCGAAGATGAAGCGACCCATCGAACCCTACAAGGACGTTGTCCTCGCGAGCGAGGAGGAACTTTCGGTTCTACTTTCCGGCGACGAGAACATGAGCTTGGGCAGCGTATATGGAACAAAAGCGCGGGCTTTCCTGGACGCTGCCGAGTTCGACAGACATATGGCCATCCTTGCGAGCACCGGCGCAGGAAAAAGCTATGCTGCAGCAAATCTCATGAAGGAGTTCGCAGTCCTCAGCCTGCCAGTAGTTGTCGTGGACACACACGGAGAATATCAGAAGCTCCTGTCAAAGATCGTTGAAAAGATGGGCATCGACATCATAGTCTACACCGTGAAGCACCCGCGTAAGGGCTACAAAGAGCTGAAGATCCCGGTGTCAGAGCTCGACGCCGAAGACTTCTGCCACTTCACCAACATAAACGACAATCAGCGGGCAGCCCTCAGCATCGTGCTGGAAAGACTGCAGGGGAAAGATTACACACTGGATGACGTGATAAGCGGCTGCGACCGCCTTGAAGAAAAAGACGTCCATGAGGAGACATCGCGGGCCTTGAAGCGGCGGCTCTCTTCCCTGAGCAGGGTCTTCTCCGGCGTCTTCGACAAGTTCGGAACAGACATAACAAAGCTCGTGCAACCGTATCAGATCACGATCATCGACGCATCCTACGCACCGCAGGGTGTGCGACAGTCCGTGGTCTCATACCTGTCAAGGGAGCTCCTCCAGGGGCGGATCAGAAAAGAGAATGAAGGAGCTAACCCCATCGACTACAAGATGCTTTTCGTCATAGAAGAAGCCCATAACTACGCAGGCAGCGGCCTGGCCCACTCCTGCAAGCATCAATTGCAGAGGATAGCTTCAGAGGGGAGGAAATTCGGCGTCGGCCTCTGCGTCATCTCCCAGAAGCCGAGCAAGATCGACGAAGAAATCCTTTCCCAGTGTAATACTGGCGTGTATATGCATATCACCAACCCCAACGACAAGGACCACATCAAGCGGTCTTTTGAGGCCATAAACGAGGAGATAATCGGCGGCCTCGACTCATTGGATGTCGGAGAATGCATCATCGCCGGCGCGATGAGCCGCATACCTTTCGTCATGTGCGAAGTGGACAGGATAAGGGTCGAGCATACTGGAAAAAAGCTTCCCAGATACGAGAAACCTAAGAAGACTGAGGTCGGCGGATTCGATTATGTGTGAAGATGGACCTGCACCCTAATGAAGTCAGGATATTGAAGGCCTTAAAGACTAGGATGAGCGCTGAAGACTTAGCGAAGGCTGCAGGCCTTGAAGCTGACGCAGTCAACAGGACGGTGTCGTGGCTTTCGACTAAGGGCCTCGTCAAGCTGGAGGAGAACGCATTCGAAGAGGTGTCCCTCGATTCTGAAGGCAGAAAATACGCGGAAGTCGGCCTGCCTGAACGGCGCATCATACAATACGCAGGAAAAGACGGTAATCTTTCTGCCGCAGCCGAAAAGATCGAGGCGGCAGAGATGGGCATCGGCCTCGGCTGGCTGCGCAAAAAAGACCTCGCAAAGATCGTCGGCAAAGACAGGATAGAGGTCATAAAGGAGGATAAGACTGCGGACGAGGACCTGCTTTCAGCGCTCAAGGAGAAGGGTGTGCTCGAGCTATCCTCCCTCTCAGATGAGCAGAAGAAGGGCCTTGAGCTCCTCAGGAACAGGAGGAACGTGATACGCATAGCCGACAGGAAGAGGGTTGCCGTACTCCCAACTGAAGAAGGCATAAACATAGGGAAAACTACCGAAGTAGAAGATACTATTTCGCAGCTTACCCCGGAATTGATCAGGTCAGGCGCATGGAAGAAAAGCTCTTTCCGCCCCTATGACGTCAATATCTATGTGAAGCCTGAGAACGCCGCAAAAAAGCACCCTTTACAAAGGCTCATAGAACGGATAAGCGACATATTCGTTTCCATGGGTTTTTCTGAGATAGGGGGCCCGCTCGTCGAATCCGCTTTCTGGAACTTCGACGCTTTGTTCGTGCCGCAGGACCACCCTGCAAGAGAGATGCAGGACACATTCTATCTCTCTAAGCCTGAGAGGATGGATATCCCGCGATATGATGAGTTCCGCAAAAAGGTTGCGGAAACGCACGAGAACGGCGGAGATACCGACTCAACCGGCTGGGGTTATAAGTGGAATCCTGAGATGTCCAAGAACCTGCTGCTGCGGACGCATACGACAGCCGTCACCTGCAAGCACCTTGCCTCGCTTTCAAAGGAGGACTTGCCTGCTAAGGTCTTCTGCATAGGCAAGACCTTCAGGAACGAGGCCATAGACTACAAGCACCTGCCCGAATTCTATCAGGTCGAAGGCATCGTCGTCGACGAGAACGCCAACTTCCGGAATCTATTAGGCATACTGCATGAGTTCTACAGGAAGATGGGCTTCTCGAACGTCAGATTCAGGCCGTCCTATTACCCTTACACTGAGATGAGCGTCGACCCTGAGGTATACATAGAAGGTAAAGGCTGGATGGAGCTCGGCGGCTCAGGCATATTCCGGCCGGAAGTGGTTAAGCCGCTGCTCGGCTTCGACTGCCCGGTTCTGGCGTGGGGCCTCGGCCTCGACCGGGCCGTGGCATTGAGCCTGGGCATGACTGATATCCGGGACCTCTATATCCCTGACCTCGAGTGGCTGCGGAGAAGCAAAGTAGTCTAGGCTTCAGCCAAGAGCTGATATTTCTCGAATATCTCCTGGAATCTTGCGAAGAACTCCGGCTTCTGGCCGATATGTATCAGAGCCATCGTCTGTGCACCTTTGGGCGTCTCCACTATGAAAGGCTCTTCGAGAAGGAATGTAAAGATGTCTTTGGAGCCGCATAACAGCATGAACGCAAGATGCTTGTCCGTGTTGATCCATTTGACGGATATGGTTGTGTTCGTCTTCAGTGCATCGATCCTAGATTTCACATGAGCGTCCCAAATGTCCTTGACAGCTGCCTTGTTCAGTAGGAAAATGATGTTCTTCGTGTACGGGTTCCTTGCAGCTGATGCGATGAATACCTCAAAACCTTCGTCAGTCCTGATCCTTCCAAGAGGTATGTTGAAGAACCATACGTCGCCCCTGTTCTCCTCAAGCTTAGCCTTTATGTAGCTTAACTTGTCCGAATCTATCAGGTCCAAGCCTGAGCCCTCGATCTGTCGGCATATCTTTCCTAGGTCGCCTTCTATCTCAGCCTCCACAAGAACGATCTTCCCAAAGTCGCCTTCGATCTCTTCTTTCGTATTGATGAGGGTGCTGACCACATAAACCAGATACATCATTATGAGAGCGAACAAGAATTCGACGGGCACCTGCAGGTTGAACACACGGATAGCCAGAGGCACCAAGAAAGCCAACGCCAGACCCACCCCGATAAGCAGCTTACGCTGCAGATCCGTGAACTTCATTTCGATAAGTATTGATTCTTTTGCCTATATAATCCTTAAAGCACGAAGTGGGAGTAATCATGATTCTGCAGACAGCAGATTCTTTTCGAATATCTCCTCGAGCTTCGCAAGGAACTCATGGTTGCGGGTTATGTGAAACATCATCATAGTCTGATGGCCCTTTGAAGTCTGCGCTATGAAAGGCTCACTCCAGGCCAGTAGGAAAGCTTCCTGTGACCCCTTTAGGAGCATGAATCCTATGCAGTTGCGCTCTGAAAGCCATCTGACCGTTATGTTCGTGCTGTTCTTTATGGCATCCAATCGGGGCTGCACGCAATCTACCCATATGTCTTTAACGGATTTGTCTAGTAGGAATGTTATGCTGCGGACGTGAGGGTTTTCTATGCCCGCTTTCACTATGATATTGAAGCCTTCCTCGGTTCTGATCCGTCCCAACGGAATGTTGAAGAACCATATTTCTCCGCTGCTTTCTTCCACTCTCTCGCGTATGATGTGCAGCTCGTGTGGGCCTAGCAGCTCAATACCCGTACAGACTATGGCTTTCTGCAGGTCAGAGAAATCCTTCTTTATCTCTGTTTCAGTGTGCATTAGGGCGCCTATGATGTATGCGAGATATATGATGATCAGCGCAAGGATATACTCCGTAGGGATGACATGACCGAAGACCGCTAGGGTCAGGGGCATCAACAGGGCCAAGATAACGCCAAAGATTATGATCGCCTTCTTCTCTGCTTCAAAGAAATTCATCTCAACTACATATTCCGCATACACCTATATAATTTTTCTACTTAGAGAGACAATAGGTTAAGATGCGTGAACTTATCTGCGGTATCGATGAAGCTGGCCGGGGTCCGGTCATCGGGCCGCTTGTCATCGGCTGCGTCGTCCTTGATTCCGAAGGCAGCAAAAAGCTGCGGAATCTCTCCGTCAGAGACTCTAAGAAGGTCCCGCGGGATAAGCGGGCTGAATTAGAGCCGATAATTAAGGAAACTGCTGTCGAGTGGAGTCTAATCAAGATCAGTCCAGGGGAGATAGACCTCCTGCGGCAGAAGCATTCTCTTAACCTGATCGAGGCCATGAAGACCGCAGAGATGGTCTTGTCTTTGGAGTGCACCCCCACCAAGATCATCGTAGACGCTGCTGACCCTGTTGCAGAGGATTACCGGCAGAGGATAATCTCTTGTCTGACGTCAGGCAATGAGGATTTCACGATCCCGGAGATCGTTTCCGAGCATAAGGCGGATGACAGGTACGTTGAAGTTTCCGCCGCATCGATTCTGGCGAAGGTGGAGCGTGACAGGGACATCGAGAAACTTAAGATGATCCACGGGGAACTGGGCTCAGGCTACCCCTCTGACGAGGTGACGATGGGCTTTTTGAAGGAACTGATAAAAAGCGGCTGCGAGCTCCCGTCCTATGTCAGGAGATCGTGGAATACGGTCGAGCGGTCGAAGCAGTCTTCGCTATTCGATTTCTAGGGCGCGGATTTTTATACCTGAAATCTCAAGTATTTGAGTTAAAATGGGACTTAGACCAGCTAGATGCTACAGGTGGGACAGCCCCGCATACACGAGAGTAGCACACAACACGGCAGACTCGTTCATCACAGGTATTCCCGGATCCAAGATCTCTCACTATGAGATGGGTAACCTGAAGGCTGAATTCGACACTGAAGTGTCCATCATCTCAGAGAGGGACATGCAGATTCGGCACAACTCGCTTGAGGCTGCTAGGATTTCGGCCAACAAGGTCCTTGAAGACAAGATAGGCGTAAACAATTATAGGATGACCGTCAAGGTCTTCCCGCATCATGTTCTTAGGGAGAACGTCATGGCGACTGGCGCGGGTGCTGACCGTGTTCAGAGCGGCATGAGGAACTCCTTCGGTAAACCGGTGGGCAGCGCCGCACGAGTCCAAGGCGGACAGATAGTTTTCTCGATATTCATCAACAAGACCGATGAGCTGCTTACTACTGCAAAACAGGCCCTCAAGATAGGGAAAAGCAAGCTCCCCGGCGATATGAGGATAATAGTTGCTCCAGTCAAAAAATGAAACTGAATGTCGCGGTGACGCTTAGGATCACGCCGGCCGATATTAAGACGAATCTATCTTCTATCCAAAAAGTGCTTGTGAAGGCCACTACCCCTTATGGTAAGGTCCACAGCTCCGAAATCAAGCCTATAGCCTTCGGACTGAATTGCGTCGAAGCTGTTCTGCTGTTGGACGACAGCAAGGGCGGCATCGACGAGATCGAAGCGGCTGTGAAGAAGTCCAAGGACGTCGGCGAGATCGATGTGCTTGACGTCGGCCGCCTGTAATAAGGGGTTTTAATTCTGTATTCGGTATAATATATATGACTCGTCAGAGGATACTCGTCACTTCTGCGCTACCTTATGCTAATGGGCCGCTACACGTCGGCCACGCAATAGGTGCGTACTTGCCTGCAGACGTCTACGTCCGCTACCATCGGCTGAAGGGCAACGATGTCATATTCGTCGGCGGCACTGACGAGCACGGAACACCTATAACGGTTTCCGCCGAAAAGGAGAATATCACACCAAAGCAGGTCGTCGACAAGTACCATAAGGAGATAAAAGACGGCTTCGACCGCCTCGGAATAAGCTTCGACAATTTTTCTCGTACGACACTACCGTTGCACTACAAAAATTCGCAGGATTTCTTCACCCGCATCATGGAGAACGGCTTCATCTACAAGAAGACGGTGGAGCGGCCATATTGTCCGCAGTGTAAGAGGTTTCTGCCCGACCGGTTCGTAAAAGGCGTCTGCCCAAGCTGTGATGCAGAAGACCAGCGCGGCGACCAGTGCGAGGCCTGCGGAAAACAATTGGAGCCGCATGAGCTCAAGAAGCCTTACTGCATCATCTGCCGAGGAACGCCGATCCAGAAGGAGACCGAACACTGGTTCTTTCGGCTCAGCCAGTTCTCGGAGAAATTGAAGACATGGATCGAAGGCAACAGGCACTGGCCCGACAATGCAAGAAATTTTTCTCTCGGCTGGATAGCTGAGGGCCTGGAGGACCGGGCCATAACCCGAGACATAGACTGGGGGGTTCCGGTCCCATTGCCTGACGCGAAAGGCAAAGTCCTCTACGTCTGGTTCGACGCACCCATAGGCTACATATCATCCACCCAGGAATGGGCGCAGAATCTCGGCAAACCCGACGAATGGAAAAAATACTGGCTGGAAGAATGCAGGATAGTTCACTTCCTCGGCAAAGACAACATACCGTTCCACGCGATAATCTGGCCTGCGATGCTGATGGCGTACGGGAAATATAATCTGCCTTGGCAAATCTCGAGCAACGAGTATCTGACGCTCGAAGGTAAGAAGATGAGCACCAGCCGCGGCTGGGTCCTCTGGCTGAATGACATACTTTCGGAGTTCGACCCGGACCTCGTCAGATACTATCTGCTTAGCATCAATCCGTCGAAGCATGACGCAGATTTTTCGCTGCAGGAGTTCCAGCATAAGGTGAACAACGAGCTCGTTGCCGCATACGGCAACTTCATCAACAGGACTCTCTCTTTCGTTGAGAAGCAGGGTTCGACCATACCAGATATGAAGATGATGGACGAGCTCGACGAGCAGCTTCTGGAGAAGATCCGTGAGGCTCCGGCGCACGTCGGCCGGTATATTGAGGAGTTCAGGTTCCTGGAAGCCCAAAAAGAGCTTATGGCCCTCGCGCACTTCGGCAACGAGTACTTCCAGAAGAAGGAGCCATGGAAGAACGACCCTTCTACTGCACTCTACCTGTGCGCTAATCTGGCGAGGACGCTGGCCATGCTCTCAGCCCCGTTCCTGCCATTCTCGGCCGAACGCGTGTGGCGGATGCTCGGCCTAGGCGGCTCAGTGTTCGATGAACGCTGGGATAATGCAGGCGAAGTCGATATCAGGGAAGGCCACATCATAGGAAAAGTCGAACTGCTGTACAGGAAGATAGAAGACAAAGAATTAGTCGAATTCAATAATAAATACTTGAAGAAGGATGAGGTAAAAAAAGTGGATCACGTTGAGGTGTCTGACTTTGAGCGCCTAGGCCTCAAAGTAGGGGAGATAATGGAGGTTACGGATCATCCGAAGGCCGATAAACTGTATCTGCTGAAGGTCGACTTAGGTGGCGGCGACGTTCGGCAGATCGTCGCGGGCATCAAGGCAGCGTACCCAAAAGACGCGCTTTTGGGCCGAAAAGTGATTGTAGCATCTAATCTTAAGCCTGCTGAGATCCGAGGCGAAAAATCTTATGGAATGGTCCTTGCCGTAGACTTGGGCGGGCAGGCGGTGCTTCTGGCGCCAGAGAAGGCTGTGCCCTCCGGCTCAGTGGTCCGTTAAAATGTGTCTTATTTCGGGGCTGCGTAAGATATAACCGTGGAATATGATGTCGCCATCGTCGGCGCGGGTCCTGCTGGGTCGACTGCAGCGCGAAGTTGCGCGAAAGCCGGCCTAAGAACTCTTCTGCTCGAAAAAGAGAAGCTGCCTCGCCATAAGCCTTGCGGCGGAGGCTTGACTGAGAACGCCCTTTCTCTGCTCGACTTCGACGTTCGGGACGTCATCGAAGGCGAATGTTACGACGCCATCTTCAACTATGAGGACATCACCGTAGACATCAAGACGCCCTTCCGGGTCACGTCTTTTACTTCTAGGGACAGATTCGACATGCTTCTCACTGAGAAGGCGATGGATGCTGGAACAGAGCTCAGAGACTCAGAGAAAGTGACTGGAGTGAGCCGCACGAAGGATTCCGTGCGCATAAAGACAGATAAGGGAGAATACGATGCGCATGTGGTCGTGGGGGCTGATGGAGCTAATAGTGTTGTCGCCGGCTGCGTTAGAGGAGGGTTGCGATCTTCTGAGGTGGGGCTCGCCCTCGAAGCCGAGATACCTGCAACCCCGGCCAAGCTTGAGGAATTCAATACGCTGCGAGCTTATCTTGGGCTTGTGCCTCAGGGCTACGGCTGGGTCTTCCCAAAAAGAGACCGAATCACCGTGGGAATAGGCTGCAGGCTTTCATCATTCAGGAACCCGCGCCAAGTCTTCAGAGGCTTCATGAGGAAAGTGGGCTTGGATGAGGATACGGCTTATCGCGCTCACCTGCTTCCCTTCGGCGGCTACGATCGGCCGATCGTTTCAGACAGGGTGCTTCTTGCAGGCGACGCTGCAGGGTTCGTCGACCCGTTCTCAGGTGAAGGAATAGCTTATGCGATAAAGTCGGGGTTGATTGCAGCAGATGCCATAGGCTCCGCTTACGAGAAAGGTGATCTGTCAAAAGCTGGGCTGCATGGATATGAGAGAGCCTGCTATAGCTCATTCGGTAAGCATCTTCGGGCTGCGCGAAGGGTCTCCGACTTCGCATACGGCCACATGAACCTCTTCGGCAGGGCACTGGCAAGGAACAGGTCTTTCTGGTACAAGTCGCTTGAGGTCTACGCCAACAGGATAACCTATGAGGAGTTCATGCTCTGGCTTCTACCGAGGGTACCGTACTATGGCATCCAGATGATGCAAGAGAAGGTGCATCCTAAGGCCGGCGCAAGCTTATGAAAACACGGCTCTTAGACACTTCAGGTATACTTAGGACGAGCCTTGATTTCTCATGCGGCGGCTTCCTTATAACTGGCGCAGTGCTGCAGGAGCTTGAAAGCGACAATGCGCGTCTGGCGGTCGATGCGGGCATAAGCTGCGGCAAGATCCGGGTGCATGACCCGTCAGAAGAGCGCATAATGAAGGTGAAGGCTGCTGCTGCCGCTACGGGAGACCTTGAAAAGCTCTCTGAGACGGACGTCGGCCTCCTTGCCGTCGCCCTGGAAACAGGGTCTATCATCGTCTCCGACGACTACAACATACAGAATACGGCCTCGGTCTTACATATACAATATGAGGGAAAGACTCAGGACGGCATAAAGAGGAGCCTCGTATGGAAAAAGAAGTGCATCGGCTGCGGGAGAACCTATCCCCCGGAATCCACAGTCTGCAGTGTCTGCGGCTCGCAGCTGAAGAGGAAGAGCTCAGCTGTTTGATATCTTCTTTAGTCTGTCGGAGAACTTGGCAGCCACTTCCCGGATGACTGACCTCTCGCGCCGGCTACCATACAGCAGCAGGGGTAAGGATATTGCGACCGCTATCATCCCGGTGGGAGTAACATAGTCCCTGAAGTACTCTATCAGAAACAGCCAGAATATGTTGCCGACTACGACGCCTGCAGATATGCATGCTACCGCCATCCTCCTGTTGACTGCGAGTATATGGGACAGGACGGCAGCCCATAGGACGCCGAATATGAACGTGAACACGACGATAGAAAGGTAGAAACCAAGGTGCCCTAGTTTTTCCTCGAACATGCCGGTTATCTTGTCGCCTTTCGCGATTATCTCCTCCATCGTCTCGTTGGTGACCTTAGCCACTTTCCTAAATATCTTCATCCGATAAAGCTCCCGGTAGCGTTTGCCGTGCTCGAAAATCCAGAATAGGGCAGGTAGAGGAAGTATGTTGAGCGCGCATAGATAGAAGAATATCTCCAACGGATTCATCGACAGTACCTGTAGGCCGTAGGCGATGGTCGCCATAGGCCCCACAGTATACGCCAAAACTATGAAGTCAAGCATCTTATATTTATCAGAATATGCCATTATATCCTTGCTTTATTACGATAAAATCAGATAATATTAACGCTTCCTAGCGAAGACTGCCCCGATGAAGTGAAAGGCAGAGCAATATGGAAGCTACACTGCGCTGTACGTGGCTTTTGTATGAGGGCCATACGGCTCCGAAGGAGTGATGCCCTTCGCGGAGTAAGACTCCAAAGATGAATACAAACCAACCGCAGCGCAGAACAATTATATTTTAGTCATTTTTTAATGCGAAATTCTAAATAGTCTGGTATCTTAAAGTTCGTTTAGAGAGAGAATAAAATGGAATACGTGTACGGTGCGATGCTTTTGCATTCCGCAGGTAAGGAAATCAATGTAGAGAACCTGAAGAAGGTCATGGACGCCGGTGGCGTCAAGGTCGACGAAGCCAAGATCAAGGCCCTGATCGCTTCTCTTGAAGGCGTGAACATCGATGAAGCCATCAAGACTGCTGCGCCAGTGGCTGTTGCCGCTGCGCCCGCAGCTGCCGCCCCAGCCGGTAAGGCTGACAAGAAGGCAGATCATAAGGAAGAAGTAAAGACAGAAGAAGATGCAGCCGCAGGACTTGCGTCGCTGTTCGGCTGAAGGACTTATTCCTTCAGTTTCTTTATAACTTCAAGAAGGTCCTTCAGGGAGTTATATATGAGGAAGGAGTTCCTCAGCTTCTCTGCGTCGCTTTCGCCGAGTTCCATCGATTTTTTCAGGGACTCGTATTGGGCCTCGTTGAGGGTTACCATTATCTTCTTTTTCATTTTGTTTAATAATATTCCTTGAGCATATATTTAAAGGTACTAAGATGGCAAAAAAACTGTTCATTCCAGGTCCGGTAGACGTCAGTTCTGATGCATTCCAGGCTATGTCTGTGCCCATGATTGGGCACCGCGGCGGCGAGATGGCTAAGCTTCTCGACGACTGCGGCGCCGGCTTAAAGAAGCTGATGTTCACAGAGAATACGATATTCATGTTTCCTTCTTCGTCTACTGGCGTCATGGAGGGTGCCGTACGCAACTGCGTCAAGACACGCTGTTTGTCGGTCTGCAACGGCGCCTTCTCGGAGCGCTGGCACGGCATAGCGAAGGAGAACGGCAAAGAAGCGGACGCGCTCATGTTCGAGTGGGGTGAGGCTCCTGACCCAAAGCTCATCGACGAGAAGCTTTCGACAGGAAAGTACGATGCACTGACGCTCATCCACAACGAGACGTCTACGGGCGTCGCAGCACCGCTTTCTGAGATATCTAAGGTCGTCAAGAAGCACGACGTTTCCTTCCTTGTAGATACTGTCAGCTCCATGGGCGGCGCGAAGATCGAGGTCGATAAATTCGGCATCGATGTCTGCCTATTTGGCGTACAGAAGTGCATGGCGCTGCCTGCGGGGCTGGCCATAGCTTCCGTCAGCGACGCAGCACTCAAGAAGGCTGAGACTGTGCCTGCGCGCGGCCACTATTTCGATTTCATAGCCTACAAGAAGTACTTGGACAAGAAGCAGACGCCGACGACGCCAGCCCTTTCTATCATGCAGGGTCTCCGCTTTCAGCTCGACAAGATCCATAATAAGGAGGGTCTTGAGAATCGTTTCCGCCGCCATGAGGGCATGGCTGAGCTCACCCGCATGTGGGCTAAAAAGAATTTTGCGCTCCTGCCGGAGGAACAGTATTCTTCGAAGACCGTCACCTGCGTCAAGAACACGCGGAATATTGACTGTAATGCCCTGAAAGCGCAGCTTTCAGCCAGAGGATACGTGTTCTCTACGGGCTATGGTAAGATCGCAGACAAGACGTTCCGCATCGCTCACATGGGCGAACGCACTCCGGAGGAGCTTAAAGCGTATCTTGCGGACATCGATGATATCCTAGGGCTCTAAGAAGGCTCCTTTCTCAGTCTCACCCAGAGGTTTTCGATTTTTTAGGCGAAATCTGGAAATTCAGAAAATATATCCACTTTAATTAATATATCTTTATTAATTTATTTTATAATATATTTTTTTATATATCTTTTTTGATAATATTCTTATTATATCTTTGTTCTACTAGGCGAAATTTTTTCTTTCGCCTTAAACCGACCTAGTAAACGAAAGAATTTTTTGCGCTGGAAACCTCCTTTGAAGCGAAGAAAATTATTGCGCTTCAGGTCGCGGCCTGAAGCGAAGGAAAAAGTTGCGTTTCTATTGTGACAATATATGTTTTGGGTGGGCGGCTTCCTGGCCGGATCGGGTCCTGTATATTGTCACAGTGTGGAATGACCCTTTTCGATAGTTTACCCTAGGGAAAACAGTGAAAACATCCCAGAAAAGGGGGAAACCAGATTTCCTGCTACTGCCACAATGTGGAGCACGATTTTCTGAGGCTCCGATTTTTAAGCCCCAAAAATAACCATATGAATACTATGGTCACTCCATTTTCGCTCACTGGCCGGGACCTCGAAAAGCTGAGGTTCGTGCAGAAGTCCGTTATAGAGAATACTGCCTGCTCCTACGACAAAGAAATGTGCCAACAGTACCTTGACAGCGTCCTGGATCCTAAGTGCATGGTCTGCCGTAAACCCCTCGGCAGCGACGCCGAAATAGAGATCGTGAACGACAAGAAGATGCACGTAAAGTGCAGGAAACGCTACAAAGGCTGAGAGATATAGCCCCCAGCACCTCTTTTCGCCCTTTTCCGCTGGAAAAGGGATGCGCAAATTTTTCTTTCGTTGTGAACTATCCCTTTGAGCGAAGGATTTTCTTTCGCTTAGTCAGATAATAGTATTATTATAAGATAATTAAATAGGATAAGTTATAATAACTATTTTTAATTGAGATTATTAAAAGATATATTTTAGGATATATCTTTTATAATATATCTTCTTTAAGTTATATATTTCTTTGGTAAAAATTTTGGAGGAGAGATAATACTCGAAAATGGGCGAATACCCTTCTTTGGAGCAGGTCGGCCTTGGCCCGCCGCCGCAAAAGGGGATCCGGCCGCGGTGAGAGTTCTATTTGGTGAGCACTCGGCCAGAGTTCTTCTTTGCCAGCGCCTTCAGTATGTAGCCGGCTATGGCGAGTATTATTGCAGGCATCAAGAGGTTTGTTTTTCCTCCGAGGGCCCCTGTCAGGTAGTCTACTGCATGCAATGCGAAGAGCACTGTTGCTGCGACTAGGAGCGCGAAGGCCACAGTCGCCTGGATGTCTTCAGTTTTCAGTTCAGTTTCTTTCTCGTTTTGTTGGGGGTTCATTAGTTAGTTGATTGGTGAGGATCCAATAAAACCCAATATACTCATTTTTGAGTGAATCGGTATTTCTGAGTATTTATGTGCTGGATGCGATAACTAGTATACTGAGATGATAATCAACGCCTCACTGCTCGCAGGAGAAGACCTAACCCATATAGAAGAAGGCCATCTCATAATAGAGAATGGACTGATCCAGGAGGCGGGCGACGGCTTCCTTGCAGGCGGCTTGGACCTGCGCAGTTGCCTTGCTATGCCGTCCTTGATGAATGCGCACACGCACGTCGGCGACTCTTTCGCTAAGGAGGGTGCATGGGGCCTTACGGTGAAGGAGGCTGTCGGAAAGAAGGGCCTGAAGTGGCGGCTCTACGAAGACAGTATGAAGGAAGAACGAGTCGCTGCAATGAAGATGTCCCTCACTCAGATGCTCGTCTCTGGAACAACGTGTTTCGCAGACTTCCGTGAGTTCGGCTGGGAGGGCATCGAGGAGCTTGAGACGGCTTTGGATGAGGTGCCATTGAAGGCGATCATCCTTGGGCGGGACGTGGATATTTCTGACGTCGACGGCCTCGGCTTGAACCTGTATCAGGCCGACCAGATACCTGAGGATAGGAAAGATAAAATGATCGTATTGCATGCTGGTGAGGTGCGCGGCGAAGTCGAGAAGGCGCTGGCGTATAAGCCGGATGTCTTAGTTCACTGTACGCACGCAACGAAAGATGATCTTAAGAAGATAAGGAAACGGAAGATCCCCGTAGTCGTATGTCCTCGCTCTAATGCAGTCCTCGGCGTAGGCTTCCCTGACGTCAGCGGAATGCTAGAGTTGGGTATCTGCGTTTGTCTTGGAACAGATAATGTGTTGACGAATTCTCCGGACTTGTGGAGGGAGATGGAGTTCCTTTCGAAGGTTTCGTGCCTGAAGGATAGGTTAGAGCCGCTGGATGTGCTGAAGACGGCTACCGCAAATCCCGCTAAGGCTTTCCGCCGCAATTCAGGAACTATAGAGGAGGGTAATGCTGCTGACCTCTTATTCATGAATTCTGATTCAGTGAATCTTTCCGGCAGCAGAGACATTGTCTCTTCGCTGGTGAACAGGTGCGGCCCGGAGGATATCGCGGAAGTGATGTTGGACGGCAGGTTCGTCTTCGAGAGGAGATAGAGAAAATGGCCTTATTCCATAAAAGAACGAGTGCGGAGATGAAGGAATTAAGGAATTGGAGCATCGTCCTGCCTGTGGGCAGCATTGAGCAGCATGGGCCTCATCTTCCATTGGACACGGATTCTGTGCTGGTTGAGGCGATCGCTGAAGAGGTGGGTGACATGACTGAAGTGCTTGTGCTTCCCGCACTAGTTTACAGCGTCTCTGAGGAGCATATGGATTTTCCAGGCACTCTGACGCTTAAGCCTGAAACATTTAAGGATACTGTCAAAGACATTGCAGGAAGCCTTCTTGCGCAGGGCTTTTCGCGGCTGCATATCCTGAATTATCACGGCGGCAACAAAGAGCATCTTACAGCCCTTCTACCTGAGCTGGAGTCCATGGGCTTACGCGTTTGTATTCATGGTGTCCTCGGCCGCGTAGGCAAGTTCGATCACGCCGGCGAAGTGGAAACGTCTCTGATGCTCTTTCTGTTCCCTGACCGTGTGCGAACCGAAAAGATCAAGGAATTCGAGTATAAGGTGCCGAAGGGCGCGGATTGGAGGACTGTCGACTATGCGAAGGAGGGGGTCATAGGCGATGCAACGAAGGCTTCTGCAGAAAAAGGCTTGGAGTACTTTAAGAAGATAGTCAGCGAATTAGTGAAGGAGATCGAAGATGAAGAGCGTGAATGAGGCTTTGTATGCCCTAAAGCAGGGGAAGTTTGTTCTTGTCCATGATTTCGAGGACAGGGAGGATGAGACTGACCTACTGATCGCTGCCGAATTTGCGACAGCAAAAAGCGTCGCCACGATGAGGTTGGACGCCGGAGGACTTATCTGTGTTGCAGTCGACGGGACGCTCGCTGGACGGATCGGTCTCCCGTTCATGGTCGACGTCTACGAGTCTGCGAAAGAAAAATTTCCGCTGCTCCCTAAGGTCGTGCTCAACGACATCAGATATGATTATAAATCGGCTTTTTCGCTGACCGTGAACCACAGGAAGACTTTTACTGGGATCCCTGACAACGACCGCGCCTTGACGATAAGCGAGCTAGGGAAATTTTGTAGGATGATACCTGCTGATGTCGCCACCGAGTTCGGGAAGGTTTTCCGGTCTCCGGGGCACGTTCATTTATTGATCTCCTCTGACCTTTCGAAGAGGAATGGGCACACTGAATTGTCTACTGCGCTCCTGAAGATGGCGGGTCTGACTCCTGTCGCAGCCATCTGCGAGATGCTGGACGAGCGGACGCATGAGGCCCTCAAGAAACCCGATGCGATCAAATACGCGAAAAAGCATGGTCTTATCTACTTGGAGGGGAGTGAGGTGAAGGAGGCTTATGAAAATCGGGATCGCTGACACGACTTTCGCAAGGTATGATATGGCGAAAGACGCCATCGACGAGATCAGGAAGGCTGCGGGCGGCATCTCCATAGTCAGATACACTGTTCCCGGAGTAAAGGACTTGCCTGTGGCGGCCAAGAAGCTCATCGAGGAGCATGAGTGTGACCTCGTGATGGCATTCGGCATGCCCGGAAAAGAGGCGATAGATAAGATGTGCGCGCACGAGGCCTCGACCGGCTTGATCGTGGCTCAAGTGATGACGAACACACACATAATCGAGGTCTTCGTCCATGAGGATGAGGCCAAAGACGACAAAGAACTGATGAAGGTGGCTGAGAACCGGAGTCGAGCGCACGCACAGAATGCTGTATTGCTTCTCCTGCGGCCTGAAGAATTGACTCGGCGCGCTGGCTCAGGCCGCCGCCAGGGCTTCGATGATGCGGGCCCGCTCGATGAATGAATCAGATTAAATTTAGGTGAAAAAAAACATGGAGAACATTAAATTAGGTATTGTTGCTGCGGAATTCAATTATGAGATAACTTATGCGATGGTTGAACTGGCGAAAGAGCATGCGAAGTTCCTCGGCGTCGTTGTCGAGGACGTCGTCAAGGTTCCTGGCGTCTTCGACATGCCGTTGGCAGTGAAGATGCTGCTTGAGAGATGCGACATAAATTGTGTCGTCACTCTTGGGGCTGTCATCGAAGGCCAGACTGAGCACGATGAGATCGTTGCACAGCATGCGACGCGGAAGATAGCGGACCTCGCATTAGACTACAATAAGCCGGTCGGCCTCGGTATTTCTGGTCCGGGCATGAGCAGGCTCGACGCGCACAAGAGAATAGACTATGCGAAGAAGGCGGTCGAAGCGGCGGTCAAGATGTGCAGGGTCCTTGAGAGCGGCGGAGCCGGCGGATGCAACTGCAGCGGAGGAGAAAAACCGGATGAAGGAGAGGATGAAGATGAGAAGAAGCATCACGTCAGCCCACCGCCCAGGAAGCGAATCATAGAGACCGGTTAAAGTAGCTTTAGTTTTCCGGTTATCTTATCTATCTGCTCGTCCGGGGCCGGGCCTATGCCTACGCATGTGACGGTTCCGGGAGGCAGCTCTGTTCTTCCTGCGTCAGCGATTATCGAGACCGGCAGTCCTGATCGCTTCGCTGCGTCGTATATCGCATGCAGTTCTTCGTCGGTGTCGCACTTCAATACAGTCTTCTTCTGTGAGTCGGCTAGCCAGTCCTTCTTCCATTTGCTTTTTTCTGCTGCTTCGATCGATGCGTGCGCTACTTGCGCTGCCGTCTTTCCGATGCTCATCTTCAGGTCTTTTCTGACGACGATGACTTGCTTCATCTTTAATTTATCTGATTTAATATAGTTAAGGCATGAAAAAGCTGTTGTGGGTTCGTGCGGACGGCGAAAGGCCTTGGAATGAGCGCAAGAAGCTTGTCACCTCCGCATTGGAGTTCGGCGCAGACGCCGTCTTGGTGGGCGAAGGCGAGGAGGCTCGTGTCCGGGAGCTCGGCAGGATCATTGTCGTATCTTCGGGTGGAGAAGCCGACATCGTCTTATTCAATGACCTCGCTGCCGCAGAATGCTCTTCGGCGAAGAGGGCTTTTTTCCGTGAAATAAAAAACAAAGCGGACGAAGAAGCCTTATCGTCTGCCGGCGGCAAAGTCGATTTTCTCATACTAAGGGCCTCTGATTGGAAGGTCATTCCATTGGAGAACATCATCGCCGGAGTCCACGGCAGGTCCAAGATAATCGTCGAAGTCTCAGGCAAAGACGAAGCTGCGCTCGCTTTGCGTACTTTGGAAGTGGGAGCAGACGGCGTCCTCGTCGGCGGCTCTCCTGCGGAGATCAAGGAGGTGCGCGACGTCATGGAGGAAGCGTTGTCCGAGAAGCTTACGCTCTCTGTTGCCGAAGTCACGAAGGTCGTGCCCGTCGGCATGGGGGACCGCGTCTGCATCGATGCCTGCAGCATGTTCGCTGTCGGCGAAGGGATGCTCGTAGGTTCTCAGTCAAGTGGCCTTTTCTTGGTGCATTCTGAATCGATTGAGACGCCGTATGTTGCGCCGCGTCCGTTTCGCGTGAACGCGGGGCCTGTGCATGCTTATACCCGGATGCCTGATGGCAAAACCCGGTACTTGAGCGAATTGTCTGCAGGCGACGAAGTTCTTGCAGTCGACCATCTCGGTAATACGCAGAGGATGATAATAGGCCGCGCCAAGATAGAGAAGCGCCCGCTCATCCTCATCGAAGCAGAATCGGGTGGAACAAAACTTTCAACGATTCTCCAGAATGCGGAGACGATCAGACTCGTCACCCCAGACGGTAAACCGCTCTCAGTCGCAGTGCTCAAACCCAAAGACAAGGTTCTAGTCCACATCGAAACAGGCGGACGACACTTCGGAATGAAGATAAAAGAAACGATAAAAGAAAAATAAGTTCTTCTGTTCTGCACGAACGAAACTCGAAGAAAAGGTTCGAGCCGCCTTCTAGCTCAGCACATCACAAGTTGCTTATAGAGAATACCAAATAAGAGCCAATAGAACCGCTTGCGAAATTCAGTCAATTAAGGATATTATAACCCCATAGTTCTCTGGTGTGAAGTACTGTCCTTTTCCGACTTCCGCTATCTTCTGCATGAATTTCTCATTCGTGTCGAAGCCGACCCCGACAGAATAGATTATAATCCCGTTGTCGTTCATCGACTTGATTATCACCAGAGTAGGATTCTCCTCGGCCAGCTTCTTTAGGGCTCCGTCGGAGATGACTATGACGTACTTTTTTCCGTTGAATCCTTCAAGCATCAGATCAGCCTGATTCAGCGCTGCCTTCATGTCGGTTCCGCCCGTGAACGAAAGCGAACTTATCTTAGTCGTGAGGTCACTCTTCATGTCACCCAGCCGCCTCATAGGTGAGATCTTATATGCGCCGACGTTGAAAGCGATTGCTCCAACCATGTCTTCGTCATCCAGCTGCTGAAGTATGTTTATCGCAAGATCCTTCTCTGTGTTCGTCTTAGTCACTCCGCCGACCCCTATACTCATACTCTCGGATATGTCAATGAGTATGACGACCGCAGTTTTGTCTGATATTATTTCTCCGACAGGTATTGTTGTTGTGGTTGATGTTATTGTAGTTGTGCTTGTTGTAGTGGGTTCTGTCGTGGCTATAGTGGTTGTAATCGTGATTGTTAGTATGGTTGTTGTTGCTTCATCTATGTCACATATTTTGTTGTTATTTTTGTCTAGACAGCAGTCGTTTCCTCTCCACATATAGGGGTCGTTGCATTGTGGCCCAAAGATGCAACAGGACGCAAGGATTACGATTATTGTGACTAAGATTGGAGTATATCGCATATTACGTACCTTACTTGAGTTATATCTTCATACTGAAACCATAAAAAGCCCTTATAAAGCCGCTAACGTGACTCAAAGAAAAGGTTCGAGGCCGCATCTTAGCTCGGCTACTTATAGAAAAACACAAAATAAGCCATAGAACCGCTATTTATGCCTCTAGTGCTATTGAATAAATCAAGAGGTGATGGTGTTTTGGTCTTTTGTCGGGACTGTGGTTCAGAAATCAGTGAAAAAGCAGTAGTCTGCCCCAAATGCGGCATCCAACAGAGGCCGATTACTGCCAAAAAATACTGCAGTGACTGTGGTGCTTTGATAAGCGAGAAAGCACTGCTCTGCCCCAAATGCGGCGTTAGGCAGAGAGGTTTTTCTGATTTGAATCCGGGTTTGGTGGCAATACTTGAGCTTATGCTTGGATTCTTTGGCTTTTTGGGTATTGGTCACATGTATTCACACCATTTTTGGAGAGGCGTATGTCTGTTAGTTGGTTATTGGATTCTTGTAGGAATCGAGATATTCTCCATTTTTGTGGTGGGTATACTGACGCTAGGTCTTGGATTCTTACTTGCCATACCCGTTGCTATAATTAATCTATTGATCCCCATAACTAGCAGTTACTGGGCGTATAAGACTGTTGAGAAACAAAAATATTCACCTGTACCTGGAGAGACAGCTGACCCATCTAGAAGTGATACATTAACCCCCTCTGCTCAAGGGAGGGTAGTAGAGTCTAAACATGAACCTAACTTGCTAGTGGAGTGGTTGTTCTACTTACTGAAGTGTTTTTTATTTGTTGGTCTGTCTGCAGTGGTTTTAGCAGTTGTTTTTACTACATCCCATATTAATTCAGTTCTTGCTTTTTCATTTTTGATGTTAGGATTAGTGATTCTGGTTCCTCTGTGGAACGCATTATTTAAGGAGGAGGTTAGTACTATTTTATCTGCCCTTATGGAGGTACCTATTTTAAACATTATCCCCAAAGCAATCTCATTGCTCCACGACATCATTAAACAGAATAGTGCTCTATTAACAAAGTTCTTTTTTATCTTATTCTTAGGAGTTCTCTTCGGATTCGTTTTCTTAGGTATGCTGCAATATAACGCCCCCCTTGCGGGTCTATTCCTACTTGCCTCAGTCGGCGTATTATTCGCTGCATTCATGTCTTTATTTGCCGTTTATGTAACTATTTACATAACTAAGCATTGGCCCAGACTCCATCTTGAAGGCGAAAGAATACGAAATACTTTCTCTCTCTTGACGCTTGAAAACATTATGACTTTCAGCGCCTTCTTATTTGTCTGTATAGGTTCATGGGTCCTCTTACAGTATGATATCATCGTGGCGCTGTTTTTCTTTGTCTTCGGGGTTGTGGTGTTATATGTCGGTAGGAGGATTTACCCCTACTTAGATTTAGGGTCTAGGGCGGAAGACCGCAAGGTATAGGTGGCGTTAAATGCGAATAAATCGACTCATTTGGTTCGGATCCCTTATGGTTTTTTCGGGGTTACTTACTACTATTCTTATACTTAACGAGTATCATGAGTGTCAGTCTACAACTGGCCAGATTTCTATGTTTTTTTCTGAGGATTTCCCCCAGAGGTGTGCTACCTACAATATTCTTATGCTAATTTCAGGTTCTTTGATTTTGTTCGGTATCTTGATTTTGTTTGACGGCCTTTTTATAGGTAAGAAAACAGGAGTTGCAGGACCTAAAGAATCTGTGGGTGGGGTGTCCGTCTCTAAGGCTGCAGACGTTCAGGGGGAAGCATCAAGCGTTCGTGTTCTACGATTGTGGAAAGGGGTGGAATCTTTTATCCGGGGTGATATTAAGCCGTGGCTTGATGATAATGTTGTTTCTGTTGCCCAAGCGATTGATGCTTCGAGTATGAGAGCTCGAAAGGTCGCTAAAACCGTAACTAGGCTTAATCTTAGACTGCTTTTTATTACTGCTGTATTTTTCGTCTTTGTTATAGGAGTTTTGGTTGTTTTCGCAATTGCTTTGGAGTCTAATAGTCTTTTGGTGCTCTTATTTTTTGTTTTAGCAGTAATTATTGCGTATGCTGGTCGTTTTACCCCTCCCAGAAATGTTTCTGATATTATTATGACGGCGTGCGGAACAATCGCAGTTTTGGTGTGCTATAGTGTGTTGCTTAAATATAGTATGTTAGCTGCAATCGCATTCTTGATTGCTGGAGCCGTCTTAGTCTACGGAACAAGAAAACTACTCATAGGATAAGACCACACTTATTGTCTGTATTTGTTGAATTAGTCTCTGTATTCTTTGGCTTAGTCATTCTAGTATCAGAGGGGCTTAGGCCGCCGGTGCTTTAGTTTATAGCCCCTTCTTCTTGTTTAGGCCACTTCCATGCATACCAGGTGATCAGTGCCGTGGCCGCAACCGATGTGCCTAAAAGCAGTATGTGGTGAACAGTTGGTTCTGCAAAAAGAACTGGCGTTACTAAAGGCACACCACACATGAAGAAATGGTAGATGCTAAGAAGCGTACCTATTATGCCAAGAACCAAGTTTGCCCAGCGATTGAACGAGCCTTCCACAGTAATTGTTACAAATGCCATCCACAAGGGAATCAGCCAGTAAATTGCCCCAAACACCCACCCGGTGGCATCGATCGTTGCGCCCCATGCAAGCATCTTCTGCATCGGAACCGGGTCAATCGTCACCATGATCATATGTGCCGACATCGCCTCAGCAGCTATCAGCCACAATACTGCGATCCTAATCTTCCGCCACAAGGTTTCCATAATCTATTACTTCAAAGGTCTTTGAATAAAAGCCGCTAACTGGATTTGAAGAAAAAGTTAAGTCGTTTTCGTCTCTTCTTTCTTCTCAGGTTCTTCGCCTTTGAGTAGCGCGTTGGCGAGTATTATTATGCCGATGGCGACGAGTGCTATGGGTCCTGCGAGGCCCCATTTGGCTCTTTTTGTGACGAGCGCTATGCGTCCTGCGAGGTCCCATGGGACCATGTATTGGGCGAAGAAGGCTAATGTGAAGGATATGAGTGCGACTACGACTGCAGGAACGTATTTTCCTCTGAATGCGAGCCCTGCGCCGAATGCTACGCCGAGGACTATCAGTATCCCAGGCCACCACCATTCAGTGTATAAGAGCACGCCGAGGCCTATGAGGAGGATGCCGCCAGTCACTCCGTTTTTTCGGTCGTCTCGTCGTCTCATTGCCTGTATTTGTTGAATTGGTCTCTGTATTCTTTGGCTTTGTCTGTTTGGTTTGTGGTGTTGACTATTGCTCGGCTGACGTTGATTAGTATGTTTCCGCCGTCGATTATTCTGATTATTTTTTCCGGGTCGCCGCCTTGTTCCCCCACTCCCGGACAGAGGAATATGGTGTCCTTCGGCACCGTATCCCTGATGGCTTTGATGTCGTCTTCGGTTATGTGGCCTGTGGTTCCGACTACGACGCCCGAAGGCTTAGATTCCGCAACCTTCCTCGCGATCGCAAGATACAATGGTACGCCATCAATCTTCGCCTCCTTCTGAACCCAGACGCTCTCAGGATTCGACATCAATGTGAGAACGAAGACGCCTAAGTCATGGTGGCGTGCGTGCATGGTGATATCCTGTATGTTGCCTGCGAACGGCGAATATGTGAAGGCGTCGAAGCCAACTTCCTTGATCCAGAAGAGGGCGGACAGATTAGATGAGCCGATGTCGCCCAGCTTGTGGTCGAGGATCGAGATGCAGCCGCGCTCGTGGATCCGCGCATTCAGTTTCTTGAGGCGCTCCATACCTAAGGCAAAAAGGATGAACTGAGAATTAGGTTTAAAAGCGCACGCATAGTCTGCGGTCTTGTCGACGATGTCAAGGCAGAAGTCGAGAACATAGTCGCCCATCTCGCCTTCCACAGCACTCTGCATCGCCAAGTCCAGGCCGACGCATAGTATGCTGTTCTTCGCAGCCCGAGCCTTAAGATACTTTTCGAGGAAAGTCACGTTAAATAATTTTAGGGCAGGAAGTAGAAATACTTATCGGTTCCTGGTGTAGGAGACTTCTCTGCCTCTGTTCTGGTAGACCATGTCCTCATCATAGACGAGTGCGCCGCGGACGAATGTGCGGATCGGCCAGCCGCGAAGCCTCCTACCAGAGAACGGGCTCCAACCGCACTTCGTGAACAACGCATCGTCAGCCACCTTCGCGGTTTTTTTCATGTCGACTATGACGAGGTCGGCGTCGTAGCCTACTTTTATTGCACCCTTCTGCTTTATTCCAAAGATCTTTGCAGGATTAGCTGCTGTGAGCCGGACTATGTCTCTGAGCGTCAATTTCCTGTTGTTCACCGCATCCAGGAGAAGCGGCAGCATCGTCTCAAGGCCCGGCATACCCGCGCTCGCAGAGATGATGTCTTTCTCTTTTTCTTTCCGAGTATGCGGCGAATGGTCTGTTGCTATCGTATCGATGAGCCCTGAGCGAACAGCTTTCCAGAGGGCGGCCTGATCTTCTTTGCTCCTCAGCGGCGGATTGATCTTCGAGTAGGACCCAAGTTTCTTTATGTCATCCCTAGTCAGGAACAGGTGATGAGGAGTAGCTTCAGCAGTCACATTCTTCTTCGAAAGCTTCGAAAGGACGCTCAATTCCTCCCAAGTCGAAACATGGCAGAAATGCATTCGTTCATTCGCGAGCTTCGCCAAATACGCCATGTGGCTTAATTCCACGGCAGCAGCCATGTTCGGCCGCGAGTCCGCGTAGGCTAATGCATCGGCATCCTTATCGAGTTTCAGGCGCCTGAGCTTGTAGGCTAACATATCCCGGTTCTCGGCGTGCACAGTCGCAGGAATTTTTTTCTCTGCAATGGCCTTCAGTTCCTCGTAGACTGTGGGATAATCGCCAGCATATAGGTCGCCGGTCGTCGGCCCCATAAAGAATTTGACTGAGGCGACGTCAGGTTTAAGGAGATTAAGTTCGTCTACGCTGCCTGATGCACCAAAGTGGAAGCCGTAGTCGACCCGGGCTTTTGGTGCGACCAGCTTCCGTTTAGCTGAAAGGGCTTTACAGGTCGTCGTAGGCGGCTGATTATTCGGCATATCGAGGACGGTAGTTACGCCACCGGCTGCTGCTGCACATGTTCCAGTATTCCAGTCTTCTTTAGCAGTTGCACCAGGCTCCCGGAGGTGCACATGAGAGTCAATCAATCCCGGAAGAACATATTTTCCGCATGCGTCGATGTAATCCCATTTCGGAAGCTTACTGTTCGACGCTATCTTCGTTATTCTGCCGCTCTTTATCATCAGGCCGCCGGAGAATATCCTGTCCTGCAAAACGAGTTTAGCGTTCTTTATTATGAGGTCAACCATCTTTTATAATATGATCTTTGAGCCTGCAGCATCCCGCTTATACTCCCCGAACTCAGAGTCTCTGAGCTCGGCTGCAGAAAATACCGGTCCCTCTTTACATACGCGTGCGCCGGATGGGTCGATGCAGCATTGTCCGCATAATCCTGTGCCGCACTTCATGTACCTCTCCAACGAGACTTGACATGGTATCTTTTTCCTGAGCGCGATGTCGGCGATTATCTTCATCATCGCCTCCGGGCCGCATGAGTAGATGCAGTCGACTTTCTCTTCCTTCAGCAGATTAGAGAGGACGTCGCATACTGAGCCGCGGCTTCCGCACGTTCCGTCATCGGTGGCAAGAAGCAGTCTGATCTTCTTTTTTTGGAGTTCTTTTACCCAAAGCAGTTCGCCGGCTCCGGATGCGCCTTCGATGACAGTCACCTTTTTGCCGCCCTTGACGAGCTCGTCGATGAGCGGCCGCAGCGGAGCTATTCCGACGCCGCCGCCTGCGACGCACACCCTCTTGCCCGCCAACTTAAAGTTTCCGCCGCCGTATGGGCCACGCAGTCCGATAAAGTCACCTGCTTTCAGGAGGAACATCTTTTCAGTGAACTTGCCGACGCTTTTCACAGTGAACTCTATGTTGCCAGTTATCTTGCTGAATGAGAAAGGTTTTTCGCCCGCTTCAGGCAGCCACAGCATCGCGAACTGCCCTGGTTTCGCATCCATCTTCTTGTCGAGGACGAAAGTCTTAACTGAAGGACTTTCTCTCCGAACTTCCAGGACCTTCACTGCTTCAGGAGCATCCATTTTAGCTCACCTCCGCAAGGATTAGAGAGATGTTGTCTACTCCGCCAGCCTCGTTCGCAGCATTTATGAGATGAGCGCATGCTGCTTCGATATCCTTCCCACGACGGATAGTCTCTTCTATCTCATCTTCGGGAACCATATCAGTGAGGCCGTCGCAGCATAGGAGCACACGATCCTTGGATTTTAGGCCTACTCTGAAGACGTCAGCCTCAGTTTCCGGGAAACAGCCGACTGCGTTCGTCAGGGCGCCGGACGCGTCCCTGTGGTCTACTGTGACCTGTTCCATGCCTTTCTTGTTTATGACATAAAGCCTGCTGTCGCCGACATTAGCCACGTGCAGCACCATTCCGTCGACGATCGCGGCTACGAGGGTCGTGCCCATGCCGCTATGCTGCGGGTTGCGAACACAGTATTCCATGACGCGCCTGTTGGTTTCTTTCACACCCTCGCGCAGCAGCGGAAGATAGTCTATGCGCTCCGCTGAAGAGAGGAGAAGCGGCAGCATGTATTCTGCGAGCATCTTGGTTGCAAGGAAGCTTGCGACATCTCCGGACGGCGCTCCACCTACGCCGTCGCCGAGGATGAGGAAAGTGCGCTCCCTCTTAGGTGACCCGTAGGCGAAATCCATCCTCAGGACGACGAGACTATCCTCGTCTTTTTCCCGCACCTTGCCTATGTCCAACTTGTATGCGATTTTCATCTTAGTGAGCCGCCCCAATGATCTCGCTGAGGCGCGTGTAGCCCTCTTTTTTCATGAATTCTTTGATCTCTTTGCAGATGAGACTGAACGCTTCAATGTCCCTGTTCATGACTGCTGTCCCGACGCCGACGGCTGACGCTCCGGCCATCATCATCTCCACTGCGTCCCTGCCGGTTGCGACGCCGCCTGTGCCGATCAATGGGATCTTCACTGCCTCGCGTATCAGGTAGATACAGCGCACAGCCAATGGCTTGATCGCTGGGCCGCTCATGCCGCCGAACTTGTTCGATAGGACCGGCCTCCTCATCTCAAGGTTTATCGTCATGCCCGGGCCGACGGTGTTGATGGCATTGATGGCGTCGGCTCCGGCCGATTCCACTGCTTTTGCTATCGCCACGATGTCTGCGACGTTCGGAGTCAATTTCACTATGAGCGGCACATCCGTCCTCCGCTTAATCTCCCTGGTGACTTTTCCAGCATCCTCCGGAGTGGTGCCGAAGGGTTTCCCGAACTCGCATTCGATATTCGGGCAGGAGATATTAGCCTCCAGGAAAGCGGGTTCGATCTCAGACAGTATCTCTGCGACGTCGCCGAACTCTTTAGCTGTTTTTCCGTAGAAGCTGACTATAAGTGGAACAGAAAGCTTCTTTTTAGCTTTCAGTAGCTCTTCGACCGACTCGTCCAATGGCGGACATGACAGCCCGACAGCGTTCAATAGTCCCCCAGGCACCTCCACCAGAACTGGCGTGTGGTGGCCTGTCCGCTTGTCTAAGCCGATAGATTTACAGGTGACGGCGCCGGCTCCTGCCGCCCCCACGCGCAGAAGAGACGAAGCAGTAACGCCGAGTATCCCTGATGCTAGCACCGTCGGGTTCTTAAGCCGTACGCCTGCAATAGAAGTCGATAAGTCGATCATCTTCCTTTAATTATTTTCATTCGCCAATATTAACCATGAGACCAAAGATCCTGATTACAGACAAGATACACCATGTTGCAGTGGAGGAGGCTAAAAGCTTCGCCGACGTCGACGTTTTGCACGGGCTTTCGCCCGAGGAATTGATAAAGAAGATCCCATCTTACGATGCGCTCATAGTCCGCAGCGAGACGAAGGTGACGCGCGACGTGATAGAGCCGAGCAACCTCAAGATAATCGGCAGGGCCGGCGTCGGACTGGATAACATCGACGTCGAAGCCGCCAAAAAGAAGGGGATTACGGTCGTCAACTCCCCTGAGGCGAGCACGATAGCAGTCGCAGAGCTTGCGATCGGCTCCATGATAGCGATGATGCGAAGTATTCCGCACGCTCATCATTCGATGCGCGAAGGAAGGTGGGAGCGCAGCAAGTTTTTGGGCGGCGAGCTCTTCGGAAAGAAGCTGGGCATCATCGGCTTCGGTAGGATTGGAAGGGAAGTAGCCGACCGCGCCAACGCATTCGGGATGCAGGTGCACGTCTACGACCCGATGATTACGGCGGAGGACGCGCGCGAATCCAACTGCGCCTTCTCGGAATTGGACGACCTCTTCAAGAAGTCTGACATCATCACACTGCATGTGCCGCTCAACAAGGATACTAAGAACATGATCAACGAAAGCCGCCTGCAGACGATGAAGTCGTCGGCTATCATAGTCAACATCGCCAGGGGCGGGATCATAGACGAAAAGGCCCTGTATACTGCGCTGAAAGAGAAGAAGCTGCGCGGGGCTGTTCTCGACGTCTATGAGAAGGAGCCGCCTGAGTCGAACATCTTCAAAGACCTTGAGAACGTGATCACTTTGCCGCATTTAGGCGCGTCCACGAATGAGGCTCAGATCAATGCAGGAACCGTCGTCGTCGAGAAGATAAGGAATTTCTTCAGAACTTAGTCTTCCACTTGGGGGTGGATTTTGGTGTACGTTACAATAGATAGAGAAGACATCATCCGAAAATTCGAGGAGAAGGGTATAGTTCTGACCTCCCGAGGTTTCGAGTGGATCCTCTCCCACGACCTGGACCCTAAGGAAGTGATGATCGAAGCTGAAGAAAAGAGGGTGTGGCTCGTAGCCGACGAGTTTCTGAGGGAATTTTTGGACGGCAGAGAACGGAAGCTTGAAGAGACGCAGAAGGTCGTCGTCGAGAAGAAGGCTAAAGACATTCCAGCGCGCGACCTCTCTTCCGAGCTCGTCTTCCATGAGGAGTCTGACGTCACAGGCAAGTCCACGTGCGAGGGTGTTTTGAATAATTTCGTAGAGTACTTCAACAAGAAGTATGATAGCCTGCAGGGCATCCTGAAGGAGAGGGAGCTTTTGCGCGGCGCCGTGCCCATCCAGATGGCCAAGAAGAACCGCGACCAGCCGAGCATACAGTTCATCGCGATGATCGCCGCGAAAAGGGAGAGCAAGAAGGGCTACAAGTTCCTGGAGGTCGAAGACGCCACCGGCGAACTGACAGTCATGGTGCCCAACGACAACACGAAGATGCAGCTCCTCTACAACCAGCTTCTCTTGGACGAGGTCATCGGCATATCAGGACGGTTCAGAAACGACATGTTCATAGCAAATGATATCTTTCAACCGGATCTTCCGTTCGACTATAAGGCGAAGACTTCAGAGGAGCCTGCGCACGTCGCCTTCCTGTCGGACGTGCACGTCGGAAGCTATCTCTTCCTTGAAAAGGAGTTCAACCGCTTCATCGACTGCCTTAATCTGGAGGGTACGAACCCTGAACTGTTCTCGAAAGTCAAGTACGTTCTGATAGCTGGCGACCTCGTCGACGGCATCGGCATCTACCCGAACCAGGAGAAGGAACTTTCTATCCCAGACATCTATAAGCAGTATGATTTTCTTGCTTCACTCCTTGAACGGATCCCAGACTATATCGAAGTAGTGCTAGCGATGGGCAACCACGATGCTGTGCGCGGCGCAGAGCCTCAGCCGCGGCTTGACGCCGACATAGGCGCCCCGCTCTATGCGCTGCCGAACGTGCACGTCGTCGGCAATCCCGTCAGTATCTCGATGCACGGCGTCAGGACACTGATGTATCATGGAACATCATTGGACACGATCATTGGCAGCGTCGCAGGCTGCTCCTATTCTAAGCCTGAGACTGCGATGGTAGAGTACCTTAAGCGCCGCTACCTGGTCCCAGTCTACGGCAACGATTCTATCTCGCCTGAACGCGAGGATTATCTCACGATCAAAGAGATCCCGGACATCATGCACTGCGGTCACGTCCACACGAACGGCTACGCGATCTACAGGGGCGTTCGAGTCATAAATTCCGGTACATGGCAGGCGCGAACAAGATATCAGGAGGAGCTCGGCCACCTGCCGACGCCAGCACGTGTTCCTATAATGAACCTGCAGAATCACGAAGTTTCCGTAGTACATTTCAAAGATGAATAAAGAGTACGCTGATGAGCTCATGGGAAAGATAGAGTCGGCCTACGACGCCGCAGAGAAAGGCAGAGCCTGCGGCTTCGATCCCGCGCGTAAGGTCGAAGCTATTCCGGCCGGCGACCTCGCCTCCAGAGTCGAAGGTCTCGTCGGCCCAGAAGGCATCGCAGCCAAGATCAAGGAGTTCGGCAGAGACAACCTCATGCAGATTATGGATTATGTCCTCGGCGACATCTCAGCTCTTTCGCGTAGGGAGCAGGAGAAACAAATAGAGCAGGCCTTGAGAACAGCGCTCGCAGTCACGACCGAAGGCGTGGTCGCAGCCCCCATCGAGGGTATCGCGCACGTCGCAATAAAGAGCAACCCCGACGGCTCAGAGTATCTTGCAGTCTACTTCTCCGGTCCGATCAGGAGCGCCGGCGGAACAGCTCAGGGGCTTGCTGTCCTATTCTCTGATTACCTGCGCAGGAAAGCGAATCTTCAGGAGTACCGTCCCACAAAGGAGGAAGTGGAGCGCTACGTCGAAGAGATCAAGATCTACAACGACCGCGTCAGCCACCTCCAATATAAGCCTCCGGAGGATGACATCCGCGAGATAGTGAACCATTGTCCTGTGTGCATCGACGGCGACCCGACAGAGAAGAGAGAGGTGTCCATCCACCGGAATCTTGCACGAGTGGAGACGAATAGGATACGCGGCGGCATGTGTCTTGTCACTGCTGAGGGGATAGCCCAGAAGGCGAGGAAACTGATGAAGTTTTCCACGCAGTTCGGCCTCGGCTGGGATTGGTTGGGCAACCTCGGCAAAAAGAAGGCTAAGACTGATGAGAATATCATCATGGGGTTCATGGCCGAAATAGTTGGCGGCAGGCCCATATTCGCCGAACCCGGTGCGAAGGGCGGCTTCCGTCTTAGATACGGCAAAGGCCGGACGACCTGCATCGCAGCTAAAGCCATGCATCCTGCAGTCATGATTCTTCTCGACAGCTTCATCGCCACCGGCACTCAAGTCAAGATCGAGCGCCCAGGCAAAGGCTGCATCATAACAGAATGCGACACGATCGAAGCGCCCATGATAAGATTGCGCGACGGCAGCGTCCGCCGAATAGAGTCGGTCGAAGAGGCGAAGGCCGTGAAAGACCAGCTTGCTGAGATTCTTTTCCTCGGCGACATACTCATAACCTACGGCGACTTTTTGCAGACGAACACGACGCTGCTGCCGGCCGGTTACTGCGAGGAGTGGTGGGCACTCGAACTAGCAGAGAAGGGCATCAGCACGCCAGGTCATGTTCTCTCTCCTGCCGAAGCCGTCGAATTCTCAAGAAAAAATGATGTCCCGCTTCATCCGCGCTACACTTACCATTGGGATGACGTATCACTTGATGAAGTGAACTCTCTCGTATGCTGGCTTTCTTCGGCCGATATCGGAGAAAATCTGCGTCTGAAGAACACGAATCCAGTGGGCAAAAGCGTCCTCGAATCTTTGGGTGTGCCGCACACAATAGAAGAAGAGCACGTGGTCGTGGACGAGTTCGTGCCTCTCCTCTGTTCTCTTGGGATCTATGAGAACGATAAGATGGACATCATGCGGTTCTCAACTGAGTTCGAGAAATCCGATAAGAGTGCGCCCACCCTAGAATTCCTTAATCGTCTGTCTTCAGTTTTCCTGCGCGCGAAGTCCGGCACCTATATCGGCGCGCGGATGGGTCGCCCAGAGAAAGCAAGGGAAAGAAAAATGCAGCCGCCTGTGCATTCTCTTTTCCCTATTGGTTTTGAGGGCGGCAGTGAGCGGCATATCAATCATGCTGCAGAGAAGAACACTATCTCCATCGATGTCTCCCGCTTCGAGTGCGAGAAATGCAGCACATCCTCCATTTTCCCGACTTGCTCCACATGTAATGGTCCAGCCAAAGTCGTGAGCATCTGTCCTTCGTGCGGCCGCACTTCGGATAAGGAGCTTTGCGTTAAGTGTAAGACTCCGATGCAGGGCTTCGAGCGCCGGGACGTTGATATTCGGAACATGTGGAAGGGTGCTGTAGAAAAACTGGGCTTCGGCGGCAGCGTCAAAGGCGTCCAAGGCATGATTTCTTTCCATAAGGTGCCTGAGCCCCTTGAGAAAGGCATCCTGCGCGCAAAACACGACGTCTTCGTCTTCAAGGACGGCACCATCCGCTTCGATGCGACTGATGCGCCGCTCACGCACTTTAGGCCTCGTGAGGTCGCTGTCTCAGTCGAGAAATTGAAGGAACTGGGCTACACCGTAGACTATCTTGGTGTCCCCCTGTCTTCTGAGGAGCAGGTCCTTGAACTGAAGGTGCAGGATATTCTGCTCGCAACAGAAGGAGCCAAGTATCTTCAGAGGGTCGCAGCCTTCATCGATGATCTGCTCACGAAGTTCTATGGTCTCCCCTCATTCTATAATGTTCATTCGAGGGACGAGCTTCTAGGCCATCTTGTCGTCGGCCTTGCTCCGCACACTTCCGCAGGCATCGTCGGCAGGATAGTTGGCTTTAATCCTGCAGCAGTCTGCTACGCTCACCCATTCTGGCATGCTGCGAAGCGGAGGAACGCCGACGGCGACGAAGATTCTGTGATGCTTATGCTTGACGCGCTCCTGAATTTCTCGAAGATGTATCTTCCGGCGCGGCGGGGCGGGAAGATGGATGCGCCCTTGGTCATCACGACGCTCCTCGATCCGAAGGAGGTGGACGACGAAGCCCATAAGATAGAGATCGTCGACCATTATCCTTTGAGTTTCTATGAGGCTACGTGGCAGAACATGAATCCGTCCGCAGTCGATATTCCTATCGTCGCCTCAGTTCTCGATGACGAACCAGCTCACCACATCAGGTTCACGCACGACACCGGCGACATCACTGGCCCGGTCCTCGAATCCAGGTACGTGACTTTGGGGACGATGGAGGAGAAGGTCGCAGCACAGCTGAAGGTGGCCGAACTTACGCGCGCCATCGACGAGTCGACTGTCGCTGAATTAGTCATCAATTCACATTTCATGAGGGACACGTACGGTAATCTCCGCGCTTTCTCGAAGCAGAAGTTCCGGTGCGTGAAATGCAACCACTCCTACCGCCGCGTGCCGCTCAGCGGAAAATGCAACGAATGCGGAGGAAAACTTCTGCTCACAGTAACGGAGGGAAGCATCAGAAAATACTTGGACATCAGCATCAACCTCGCAGAAAAATACAGTAAAAGCGATTACCTTAAACAAAGACTCAAAATCCTCAAAAAAGAGATAGATTCGGCGTTCACAAACGACCTGAACAAACAAATGAGCCTGTCAGAATACATGTAGTTTAGGTAAGTGTTTTATACCGGTTTTTCTATAGTTAATTATAGCATATTGATTTTTTGAGGCCCCCACCTAAGATGACAACATTACGTGAGTATTTGGATTCGACGAAATGCGACAAGGATTTGAAGGATTTAATTGAACTGATAGCGAAACAGGCTGAGAAGATACGCGGCGCATTCATAACCAACCAGAAGTACGTTGATACGAAGAACATCTACGGCGAAACCCAGATAGCGTTAGATACGTGGAGCAACACCCACCTACTTAAGGTGTTCAAAGACTCTAAATTAGTGAAACAGGCGGCGTCAGAAGAAGAAGCCGGCTTAATCGACTTCCCGGACGCGAAGACGAATTATGCAGTCACCATGGACCCCTTAGACGGCAGTTCTCTGGTGCAAGTGAACCTCGCAGTCGGAACCATAATTGGGATATACGAAGGCGGCAAAGTCATGCAACAGGGAAAGAACATGCGAGCAGCATTCTATATGCTGTATGGTCCGATGACAGTTTTAGGGCTCACAGTAAAAGAAGGCGTACACTTCTTCGCACTAGACCACAAAGGCCAGTTCGTGATGTTCGAAAAAGACGTGAAAGTGCCTGAAGGGAACCTGTATGCGAGCGGAGCACTCAAAAAAGAGTGGCTGCCGAAGCATGCGAAGTTCATAGCGCAACTGGAAGATGAAGGATTCAAGCTCAGATACTCGGGCTCCTTCGTCGCCGACGTCCACCAGTACCTGAAATACGGAGGGATATTCGCTTATCCAGCATACAAAGGCAAAGAAGGCGGAAAATTACGGTTATTATTCGAAGCGAACCCCATGGGATTCATAGTGACGCAGGCAGGCGGACGAGTAAGCACAGGAACAGAAGATATTCTCGGCATCATGCCGCAGAAAGTCGACCACAGGGTACCCATCTACATCGGAAGCAAAGGAGTCGTCGAACGGCTCGAGAAAGCATTTAAGGAGGCATAAAAAAAATGACAGGATATGATCCGATACCAGGAGACAAACTATTCAATTCAGTAAGAGACAAAGACTGCATAGTTATGGCAGCCAACACAAGATTCATCCCAGGCGTCGCCGAAGGGGTGCTGAAGGCTGCGAAAGACACGAACACGCCAGTGATAATAGAGATCGCGCGCTCAGAGTGCGACCTTTCCGGCGGATACACAGGCTACACGCCGGAAGAATTCGCGAAAAGGTTGAAGGAAGCCGCAAAGAAGGTAAAGTGCAGTAAGTGGGTGCTACACGCAGACCACATATCGATCAAGGATGGGACGCCTGAGACGATAGAGGGGACAAAAAAACTCATAAAAGCGCAGATCGATGCGGGATTCACGTCGTTTGCGATAGACGCCTCCCACATATTCAACTTTGAAGGAAAAGACGAAAAAGAGGAGCTAGCAGGAAATCTGAAAGCTACGATAGAGGTCGCCAAATTCATCGAAGAAGAGATGAGGAAGAGAGGGATACAGTCGTACGGCCTCGAAGTCGAAGTCGGAGAAGTGGGGCGAAAAGGCGAAGACGGCCTCATACTGACGACACCTGCTCAGGCTGCGACATTCATAACCGAACTCAACAAGGCGGGCGTGTATCCGCAGCTTCTTGCGACAGCTAATGGAACAGTGCACGGCAACGTCTACGACGAAAAAGGCCAGAAGATAGCGAAGGTAGGAATAGACATACCCCGGACGAAAGAAATAGCTGCTGCTCTTAGGAAGACCGGCACGACCACAAGGATAGCGCAGCACGGAATAACCGGAACGCCATTGAAGTGGATCCAGACGCTGTTTCCAAGAGGCGACGTACTGAAAGGCAACGTAGGAACATTCTGGCAGGACGTATTCTTCTACGTCATAGACATATACGAGCCCGAATTGTACAAGAAGATGTGGGATTGGACGCAGACGACGTACGCAGGCAAAGGCAATAGCCCGGAAGAGATCTTCGGCAAAAACTGCAAGAACGCATTCAAGCCGTTCTTTAAGGAGACGCACAGCCTAGGTGCTGACACCCTCCGCGCGCTTGAAGCAAAAGCTTATGCTGAAGCCCTGATATTCTTCAAGGCCTTCAATTCGCTGGGCAAAGGAGACCTGGTGAAGTAAGAAGGAGCGGCGCAGCATGTGCTGCGCCCAAATATTCTTTTTTTATTTGGCTGCAGTCTTCTTCTTTATCTTCTTTACTACCTTGCGAGGTGGTTCGACCCCTAGGATGACTGCAGTCGTCTTCTTTATTATCGTGCGAGTCGTTTCGGCAGCTAGGTCAGCAGCCTTCGGCGTTTTGGCGCCTGTGACGATTATCTTACCTGACCTGAAGACAAGCATCACAGTCTTAGGTTCGTCGAGCCTAAAGATGAGGCCTGGAAACTGCTCGGGCTCATATTCTGTGTTATCGCACTCCGTTGCGAGAATATCTAGATTCACGCGGAAGTTCAAAGATGATGATGCGACGATGTTCTGTATCTCTATCTGGGGTTCGGCCTTGATCTTGATGCCGGCTTCCCGGAATTTTTTCAGGAGCTTCTGGACCGCTACGTCTATATCCTCGCGGGACCTTGCGCCGCTGCATATGACCTTGCCCGTGCGGAAGATCAGCATCGCCAGCTTCGGCGAATCTATCCGGAATATGACCCCCGGAAATCTTTTTGGGTTTTCTATGCCGTCCACTGAGCTTGCCAGCTTCTCCAGGTCGATGTTTTGACCGAGGACTATGGATGATACTATGTTCTCTATCTTTGCTTTCATTTTATGGTATATATAACTTTCCGGGAGTCAATAAATACCCTTCTCGATATATCGACATACTAAAAAAATGGGTCGACAGATGCCCTTCTTGATATATCACTATACTAAAAAAAACCGAAACGTATTTAAAGGGGGAGTAACAGGGTGTAATAATACCCCGAAATTTAGGGGTGGCGCAAATCGGGTGAAGGCGCAAGTGAAATTGGCTGAATGATGTGACATGTTAGAAGACACTAGGAGCTGGAAGAATAATGGTATTATTGTGGGATATAGGGACAATCATACTAGTAGCCACCGTCTCGGCATTCATAGCCAGACTGCTGAAGCAGCCGCTCATACTAGCATATGTTGTAACAGGCATACTGATCGGGCCCTGGGGGCTTAAGCTCATAACCCAGGAAAGCATAATACGCACGCTTGCGGACCTAGGCATCGCATTCCTCCTTTTCATGGTCGGTCTCGAACTGAACTTGGACCGACTAAAGAGCGTAGGAAAAGTTTCTGTGGGCTGCGGCATGGGGCAGATAGTGATCACTTTCATATTCGGATTCATCCTCGCGACGCTGCTAGGATACGGCAACATCGAAGCATTCTACATCGGCTTTGCGATAACCATCAGCAGCACGATGATCGTCATAAAGCTGCTCTCCGACAAAGAGGAGTTGGACACACTGCACGGCAAGATAATCCTAGGGACGCTGCTCATGCAGGACATCGTGACCATCATGGTGCTTGCCATCATGACGACATTCGACTCCTTCTCGCTCATGTCCATCCTGACGGCGGCCGTGACCGCCCTCGGGCTTATGGCTGTCGCGATACTCTCAGGAAAATATATTCTTCCTCCGCTGATATGGTTCGCCTCCAAGTCCGTCGAACTCCTCTTCCTGACGGCGCTCGCCTGGTTCTTCGCCTTCTCCGCTTTCTCACATATCGCTTTTGAGACCCTTCTAGGATTCGCGGGATCCGCCATATCCATAGGCTCCTTCCTTGCAGGAGTGAGCTTGGCATCCTTCCCGCAGAATTTGGAGATAGTCAGCAGAATAAGGTCGCTGAAAGACTTCTTCGTGACCATATTCTTCGTCTCCCTCGGCATGCAAGTCAAGTTGCAACTGCCAGTCATGCAGAACATGATGGTGATCTCCATCTTCGTGCTTATAGTTACGCCGTTCATCATAATGCTGCTATGTAGTTTCTTCGGCTATGGTAAGAGGACCGCTGTATTAACTGGCCTCGCCCTCGCCCAGATATCTGAATTCTCCCTCGTCCTAGCCGCACAGGGGATATCCCTCGGACACATAAGCCCTGACGTGTTCTCGCTCATGACCTGGACGATGCTCGTCACAAGCACCATAAGCTCCTATTACATACTTCACGACAGCGAGATATACAATAAGCTGCTGCCGCACCTTAAGTTCCTCGACAGGTTCTCCCGCGAGAACGTGCTGGAGGACGTCCCAGCCAACAAGAAATCCGACGTGATACTGTTCGGCTGCGACAGGATGGGCAGCACTATCATAAAGACGCTGCAGGCCATGAAGAAGGAGTTCATCGTCGTTGACCTCAACCCAGATATAATCAAGTCGCTAATGGGGCAAAGGATCCCTTCAGTATACGGCGACGTCGGAGACCTGGAAATAATGGAGAAGGTCAACCTCAGGGATGCGGACGTGGTCATATCCACAATACCTTACCTGAATGAGAATCTCCTCACCATAGAGGAAACAAGAAAAAGGAATCCGAACGCCATCGTCATAACGACTGCAAAGAACTCAGATAACGCCTTGACGCTCTATAAGGGAGGAGCAGACTACGTCATAATCCCTCACATGCTCGGCGGCGAAAAAGCATCCGAGTTCATCATGGACTACATGGTAGACAAGAACGAGTTCACATATTTGCGGAAGAAGCACATAGCCCACCTAGAGAACCAGAACAGGCTGGACTTCTTGATGAGATACGAGCCGTCGTTCATGGGTCTTTTGGAAAGAAAATTCGAGCACCGCTTCGATTACAAGACGTAGATGTCTAATCCTTCCGCTTAAGGTGGATGCCCAGTCCATTGAACCGGCCCTTCTTTATTTTTGCTATCGCGCCATCTGAAGGCGCTTCCCGCAGCTTAGGCTTCTCCGAGTATGATGCCTCCTTCTGCCGCATGTCTATCCTAGGAGCCTCACGATCCTCTTCCTCTCTTCTGCGCTCCGGCGGCCTGCTGGGGGGCTCATCGACCCAACTGAGACCTGAATCCCGCTCAGCCTTCCCGCCGCGTCTCTGCCGCATGATGAAGAAGATCGAGCCTGCCAAAAGCAGAAGTATCACGAGCAGCAGAACACCTATGAGAACATAGAGTATATTTGCGCCGACCGCCTTGATCGCGACGTCGAACAGATTCCCAGTCTCTTTCGCGCTTATTCCGAGGATGAGAGACTTCAGTGCAAGAAGCTCGCTAGCGTATCTGCTGCCTTCGTACGTCTTGCTTGAAACCTCCTCAGCGACGACATTTATGGCCTTCTGAGTCTTGTTCTGGTTACAGTTAGAGACAGATAGGTCATCCAGGCAAGTATACATGTAGAGCGCCTTCTGCGCATAGGTGCTGGCATTCTCAAAGTCGCCTGCACTCCTCCGCCCTTCAGCGAGCTTGGAGTACGTTTTCGCAAGAAGCTCGCCTGCTTTGCGAGTCTTGTTGTCGTCTTTCAGGGAGGCATAACCGAGGCTCGCTTTAGTCGCGTAGTTCAGGGCTGTGCTATACTCCCCCCTATCGTAAAGTTTCGTCGCATTGTCGAAGTAGTTTCCGACTTCGAGGGTGAGGAACCTTGCGGAGTTGTTAATCAGTTCATTGCATTTTCCGACAGCTACATAGTTCTTCAGGTACGAGTATTTTTCCCTCGCCTGCTTGGCGTAGGTGCCAGAATTGATGTAGTCTCCTCCCGAATAGGATTTCATGGCCTTCGAGTAGTAGTCCTCGGCCTGCGACTCCTCACGCTTGATCAGGTTAGATTCGGACTCTATCTGAGTGATTAGCACCTGAGTGTTGGTGACGCCATCGGACTTATTCAGCTGAGTGTAAAGGTCTTTGGCCTGCTGCGCGTACTTTATCGCATTCGTGTAGTCCTTCTGGTTGGCGCTGGACTGGGCAAGCTTATAGAGCGTGTACGCTTCCTGCTCGCGTGCGTAGGTCTCGGCCTCGAACAGGTATACTTTCTTGTCGCCTGCGCCGAACGCAACATCGCTGTATCCATCACCCTCAAGGTCGCCTGAACCTATCTCATTCACGCTGTTGGCTTCATAGCTCCACAGAGTCTTACCATCGCTCGTCACCACATAGGCGCCATTAGAGCATCCGGTGAGGACTTCCAGTAGGCCGTCCTTGCTCAGATCAGCGAGCTTCAGGTCATATACTACCGCACCGACCGGGTTCGTCCACTTAAGCTCTCCGCGAGAGTTCAGGACATAGACGTCGTTTGCGCCTAAGACTATCTCTTTTTTTGAGTCGTTATCTATATCAGCTACCGCCAGGCGGCGCACAAGGTCGCTGGTTGCGTAGGTCCACAAGTTCGCGCCCTTTTCGTCGAGCGCGTACAGGATCTTATATGAGCCAACGAGTATCTCGGGCTTGCCGTCCCCATTGACATCGTCGGAGACGAGTGAAGCAACCCCTCCAGCAGTCTCGAATGAGAACTTCTCATCCCCGTCAGACGAAAAAGCTTCCATTGCAGACCGGCTTGCTTCCATGCCGAATCTGCCGTAGTAGCCGACTAGTATCTCTTTCTTGCCGTCGCCGTCAAGGTCAGCTGCCGCTATAGACTGTATCTGCCCAACAGTTGCCGTATTCCATAGGCGATCGCCTGTTGCATCGAAGACGAAAAGCTTGTTCTGTGAGCCTGTACTAGACCCTACGCCGAGGATTATCTCTTTTCTGCCGTCGTTGTTTATGTCATCCACATAGATAGCCGTCACATCGTATCCCGGCGATGGAGCGACCTCCCACCGTTTCTTACCCTGATAGTCGACTGCATAGAGCCTTGAGAAAACACCGAACAATATCTCCTTTTTTCCATCATTGTCGAGGTCTGCGATGGCCATGGCGCCAGGATCGCCGGGAAGAACATACTTCCCCACCTTATTCTTGTCTTTGTCGAGTATGCTCATCCATCCTGCAGCACCGCCCAGGCGCGTCTCCACTGAGACGGCTATTATCTCAGCCTTCCCGTCATCGTCAAGATCGGCTACCCTAAGGTACCTGACGCCGGATTCGGTCGTATAATCCCACTTCAGCTTGAAGTAGTCGCTAGACTCCGCATAGACCAGGCCGATGCTGAATAGCAAGCCGATTAAAAGCAACAGTGTTCTCTTTTTCATCATTAAGAATATGGTATAGTATATTAATATATTTCTATATCAGCATATTAAGGCTAGACAGAAGCCAATAGAACACCATCGACAGCAGTCCGGCAGTTACCGGTGTAAGAACCCAACCTATGAGGACATATACCATAGTCCTCATGTTGACCGTTCGCATGCCCTTGCTCAGGCCGACACCTACAAGGCCGCCGATCACCGCCTGCGTAGAGGAGACCGGCACTCCCAATGCTGCGAATAGAAATATCACGAGCGCCGCTGCCATTTGCGCAGTGAACGCTATCGTAGGGCCCATGCTTAGGATGCGCTTGCTTACAGTGTCTACGACCCGCCTGCTGAAGATGCTCGCTCCGACGCCCATCGAGGCACCGATCATGAGAGCGGCCGGCAGCCTGTCGCCCAACACTGCGGCGCCCAATAGAGGACCCAACGCATTGCCGACGTTGTTGGCCCCTATACTGTATGCGAGGAATGCGGATCCTGCCAGCAGAAGCAGCTGGAAGAGCTGGGTGAACCCTATGAGCCCCAGGCCACGAGACAGCGGCGTGACGACGTATCGGTAGATCACTGCGGCGAGGATTATCGCCATGAGCGGCGTTGATATCCACGAGATTATCAGCCCAGATATTATCGATTTGTCTAAGCCACCGAAGAGGCCTGCAGCAGCTATCGCACCTATGATGGCCCCGACCATCGCATGACCCATTGCGACAGGTATCGACAGGTACGTGGCCACGGAAACAAGGATGATGGCGGCAAGCAGGGCCGAAAGTGCGATACCCTTCTCATATATCCCGTATACGGCGCCTGCTGGATCAACAGGACAGCTCTTCTCCATCATGAGGTCGCAGCCGATCGTCTTTGTGACTGCGCCGCCGGAAAGCAGCGCGCCAAGCAGCATAAAGACGGAAGTTAGGAAAGCCGCCTTCCGAAAAGACATCATCCCTGAGCCGACGATAACCCCTATGGAATTGCTGGCTACATTCGCCCCGATGCCCACGCCAACGAGGAGGGCGGCTGCAAGGATAGCAAACGAGAGGATATCCATGTCTATGCCTTATTCAGCAGGATAACCAACGACAGCGCATCGCTCGCATCTTCACACCGATCAGATATGTTGCCAGTATAGGTTATGAGCTTGGAGATGAGCAGCAATAGTATCGGGTCCTTGACGCTTTTGTATAGCAGAGTATATGCTTTGTTCTCTATCTCATCCACCTCATGCTCCTTTGCGCGGAGATGCTCTATGGCCGCCGTTACTTCAGCACCTTTCCCCATGTCGCTGACGCTCGCTCTCAGCATGTCGGCAGTGGCTAGACCGCCGTCGAGTTCGCCGTGGATGAGGGCCAGAATATCTTTGGGCACATCAAGTTCGTCGAGGAAGACCAGCATCCGAGCCGCGTCCTGAGCGACGTCCGCTATCTCGTCTATCCGTTCCGCGAAGTTTAGTATAAGGCTCCTGCTGCCAGGGAGGAATGCCCCGGAATATATCTTTGCTTCTATTTTTCGCCGCAGGTCGTCCGCCTTAGATTCCACGCAGTTTACATTCTCCACTGTAGATTGCACTTTCACATAGTCCTTCGCCTCAAAAGCTGCGAACGCGTTCATGAACTCGGAAACTACCTCATAGGTCATGTCCGCATGTTCCTTGATGAGCTGGAGCGTCTCTTTCTCCTGCCCTCCTGCAAGCCCCGGAATAAAGTTGAACAATGACATATTCGCTCAAAAAAGATTGTGAATGCTAGTATTTAAGCTCGTGAACCTTATAATGTATTTATACATCATTTATACAGTATAAGATGAGAGAGACCATCTCAGTTTACACTGAGCCGTATACCAAATTCGTCATACGCAACCTCGTCGGCATCAAGGGAAAATCAGAGTCTGAGGTGGCAAGTTTCATCCTCAAGGACTGGATGAGCGAGAGAATGGATGAGCTGCGGGACTATGGGATAACACCCAAGCTTGCGAGAAAGAACAAGATAATCAGGTGAAAAAACGAAAGGTATTTAAACCCGAAGCAACACCGTTTATAAATACCCCACGATGGACATAGACGACTTGATCGAGAAATCATTCTGGAGGGACATCCTCTACGAGATCATCAGCACGATGGACCCATGGGACATCAACCTGACTGAGCTCGCCACCCGCTACTCTGAGAAGGTGGAGACGATGAAGGAGATGAACTTCAAAGTCCCGGCCAACGTCGTCCTCGTAAGTTCGGTTCTCCTCAGGATGAAGGCGGACATAGTCGCAGCCGTCGGATTCAACCCCCTTGAGTTCGCCCCCGAAGGCGAAGAAGGCCTTAATTTCAATGAGCTTGACATAGGCTCATACTCCGAGATCGGAGCGATCGACGGCGCAGTCGTCGAAGGAGATGATGAGATTCCGATATCAGTCACGCCAAAGAGGGTGACGAAAAGAAGAGTGACTGCGACCGAACTTATTGCTGCGATTCAGGAGGTCCTGGAGGACCGGAAAGTGAAGAGCTGCCTAGAAAAGGAAGGCCACCGGATCCAGGCGATAGAAATAGCCTTATCTATAGACATCAGGAAGCTGATAGAGGACACCTATAGGAAGGTCGTCTCCATCCTGTCGATGAAAAGCGACCACATTGCAAGGTTCTCTGAGATGGTACCAGAGAGAAAAGACATCGTGCCGACGTTCATGTCGCTGCTGCACCTCTCCAACGATCAGCGGGTGAGCCTGCGACAGGAGAGGATTTACGAGGAGATCTTCATCAGCATAAGATAGAAGCAATCTCTTCGATCTTTATTCGCTTCTGTTCTTTCGTGTCTCTCTCTCGGACCGTAACCGTGCCGTCTTCTATCGTCTGATAGTCCACAGTCACACAGAATGGGACGCCTATCTCGTCGGCGCGCGCGTATCTTTTCCCGATGCTGCCCGCCTGATCGTAGAACGAATAGATTCTCTTCTTCTTCAGCATCTCGAATACTTCGTCAGCTTTTTCTGCGAGGCCGTCTTTCTTCACCAGCGGGAAGACTCCGATCTTATAGGGGGCGATATCTTTTGGGAACGAGAAGAACGTCCGCTCACCCTCTTCGCGATACGATGACTCGATTGCACAGTAGAACGGCCGGTCTATGCCGTAGGCTACTTCTATCACGTGCGGGACGAATTTCTTTTCGTTGAACGTCACAGTCATGTCCTGCTTAGATAAGTTCATGTGCGCGGTCAGGTCATAGTCTGTCCGATCAGAGATTCCGACTAGCTCTATTTTGCCGAAAACGTCGCTCAAGTACTCTATGTCCCATGTGTCGGTCGAATAGAAGGCCCTTTCTTCGTCCTTATGCTGCCGCAGCCGTAGTGATGCCGGATCGATGCCCATGTCGGTGAACAGCTGCAGCGACCTGCCTAAAAAGTACGCTATGAGCTGCACCTTGATTATGCCGCGCTCAACCGCCTCGCCTAATGTCATCTTGATCTCTTTTCCATCCTTGGTCAGTATCTTCGCTTCTATGCCTGCGACCTTAGGAAACTTTGGCGTCGTCTTCTTGTCGGGTTCGACCAGATACTGTATTTCGGCCTGGTTGAATTCCCGCAACCTGATCATGCCCTGACGAGGCGATATCTCATTCCGAAAAGACCTGCCAATCTGCATGACGCCTAGAGGCAAAGTCTTTCTTCCGACCTCCCAGAGCCTCCTGAATGCCAGGTAAGTCGTCTGGGCTGTCTCAGGCCGCAAGTAGACTACCACCTTGTTTTTGCCGGGGCCTACCGTCGTTCCGAACATGAGGTTATAGTCGTATGTTTTATCGAGTTTACCTCCGCACTTCGGGCACTTTATTTCTGAATCGGAGATTATCTTATCCAAGTCTTCCATCTTCAGGCCCTCGCAGGACTTCTTCGTATGCTCTTCGATGAGGTGGTCCGCCCTATAGGGTTCGCCGCACTTCAGACACTCAGTCATCGCGTCCGAGAAGCTTTTCACGTGGCCTGATGCCACCCACACAGGCTCCGGAGAGAGCGTCGGACACTCGACTTCAAAGCATTCTTCCTCTATCACGTAGTATCTGCGTATCAGGTCCTCTATATTCTGTTTTATTCTTGATCCGATTGGACCGTAATCATAGAATCCGCTCAATCCCCCATATATCTCGAATGAGGGATACATTATTCCTCGGCGCTTGGATATGTCCATTATCTGCTGGTGCATTTTTCTGTTCTCCTAGAATACGTAACGAGCAACGCCGATCCTGACCTTTCTCAGTACCTTGTTCTGGAAACTGCTCTGCGTAGAGACGCATTTCACGAGGTCTGAGAAAAGCTTTCTCTCCTCTTCGGTTATCAGCTCCTCCTGCGCCCTCTTGTGCTCGACAACAATCGTTCTGCCCTGAGTGGGCGCACGGTCCTGGACCGTCTTCTCCTCTTTTATCAGGAACTTTTTCACCGAACCATACCATGCTGGAAGCGATGAGCTCACTTTCGCCGTCGCAGCCATGAAGTCTTTGAACTTGATCTTGCGCTCTGCTCCGCTCTTCAGAGCCTCCTTCCAGGGTATAGCAGAAGCCTCATTGCACACTGCTTTCAAGTCTGCTATCGAGTAGCCTTCAGTGAGCCTCGCAAGCCTGCTGATACTTACATCCTTGTCCAACGGCTTGTCCTTCATCTCCAGTGTGAAGAAAGTTTCCCGCGTCTTCTTGTCAGGCTCCGGGAAGTAGATGAACCTGCTGAATCTTCCGGAGCGCCGCAGCGCAGGGTCGATGGACCACGGGGCGTTGGTCGAGCCGACTATCAGCACCCCCTCGTTTGAGTACTCTACGCCGTCCATCTCTATGAGGAGCTGGTTTATAGACCGCTTCTCGAAGTTCTGCTGCATCGAGTCGCGCCTCCCGCCTATGCCGTCTATCTCGTCGAAGAATAGTATGGCAGGGGTGTTCTTCCTAGCCATGTCGAATAGGTTGTGTATGTTTTTTTCGGTGTTGCCGACGTACATGTCCATGATGTCGCTTATCTTGACGCTAAGAAAGGATGCTGCGCATTCGCCTGCTGTGGCCTTGCCTATGAAGGTCTTGCCGCAGCCTGGCGGCCCGTAGAATATGACGCCGCCACCTGCTTTCTTGCCATATTTCTCTGCGAGCTTCGGGTTCTTAAGAGGGTAGACTATGGATTCGTTTATCATCTCTTTCATGGGATCCAGGCCGGCGACGTCCGAGAAATTCATCTTAGGTTTCTCGAGAAACTCGAACTTCTTCCCTTCCTTCTCTTTTTCGATGATGCTCTCGTTCTGTTCGTTTCCTGCTCCCTTTTTCTGGCTGAGCCGTATGGCCTTGTTATATTCTTCCCTTGCTTTCGAGAAGTCCTGCTGCTGGTCGTAGATGTTACCAAGCGCATGATGCGCTTCGAAAAAGTCCCCTCCAGATTCGATGGCAGAGTTTATGTCGGCTACCGCCTTGCCGTAGTCCTTCTTTGCTATGTAGGCCAGACCCCTGTTAAAGTATATCTCGGCGTTTGTCGGCTCTTTCTCTATGCCCTTTGTGTAGTTCTCCACCGCCTTGTCGAAATCCTGCAGTTTATGGTAGTACTTGCCTACGGAGAAGTAACGGTTGCTCTTACCTACTTCTGTTTCGACCAGCTCTTTTTCCATGGGACATATCAACGATCAAACTGTCTTACCGTCGCTCTCGCTTTTCTTCATTGCTTCCCGCTCCTTTTTTATCAGCTCTCTTAGTTTTTCTATCTCATCCAGCCCATTCTTGCTGGAAGAAAAATCGGGCTCATGGTCTGCAGGATTATCCACAATCTCTTTAATCTTCTCCCGGTCAGAAATGACCTCCTCGCTTTCTATTGGGATCTCCTCATGTTTTCCACCCATCTTGTCACGCTTAAGGCCAAGCTGCTCGGATATAACGGCCTTTTCGCTCTTTAGTGCCTCCCGATCTTGGCCGAGAATTTTTTCAAGCAGCTCTCGTTCGTTTTCGGTCTGCTGCCGATCAGCCTGCCCAACGCCATTACCGTCGAATGCTCTGCCATTTTCGCCGATATTGTCTCTTGATTCTGCTCTTTCGCCTTTTATTGCCTTCTTCTCTTGCGCTAGCATCTCCTTAAGCCTTTTCCGCTCAAGCATCATCCGCTCTTTTTCTTCTTCTCTTTTCTTCCGCTCAGCTTCTAGTTCAGCCAGTCTCTGCTCTTCCTCTGACTTTTTCTTATCCGCGACTGACGTCTTTTCCGTCTTTTCTCTGCTGGTTTTTGTTCTTGTCCAGATGAGGACTATAAACAAAACAGCCCCCACGATCAACAGCACTAGAGGTGGTACAAAAGGCTTATCCTGATCCGGTATCTTTTTTATGAGAGCATCTACTTTAGCTATGCCTTCGACGTCGTTTATCTTTTTGTAGAGGTCTTTGGCTGCGTCCGCTTTTATGCGCGCTGTCCCGAAGTCTCTGATATCATACTTCTGAACTGCTTCAGCATAGTATGCGTCTGCTTTGCCCCTCGTCAAATTTCCATTGCGTATATCCGCCATGACTACATCGCACTTGGCGACGTCTTTGACTCTGCTTATATCAGTATATAACTCCTTTGCTTTCATGACGTATAGCGATGCATTTTCATAGTCGGCGACCTTAAGGTACTCCTGGCTTTTTTTGTAGTATCCATTGGACTCGTTGACTTTAAGGAGCATCTTATTATTGCTATCTAGAAGGCGATCTACTTTGGTGACGCCCGCCCAGTCTCCCGCTCTCTCAAAGATGACCTTTGACTTTCTCGCCAAAACGCTGGCGTTCTCATACTCTGCGTTCTGGAACATCGTGGCAGCAGTGTTGTACATGGTTTCGGCAGAATAGGACTCACCGCAGGACGCGTTCCTTAATTTTATTTGAGTCACCAGGCCAGCGCATTGGGTCATTCGGTCAGCGAATACTGGCATTTGAAATCTGTCTAACAGTAAACTAGCGTGGGCGTGTGTGGTTCTCACGAGTTGCATGATGCCGATGTATTCTGAACAATTTTCTTCTGCAAGGATTATTCGTGTTGTAGCCTCCCGGATAGACTCATCAAGGGAGTTTATCAGCTGCTGCATGCAGACCTGCAATGCTTCGTTTGTTCTGTTGAGTATGTAGTCGCAATTTTTAACCTGCTCGTAATCTCTTGCTGAGAGGTAGGTTGCTCTTGCTTGCTTAAAGTTGTCCACCGCATCAAAATACTTGTCGTTGGTGCAAGTCGCAGACGTGTATGCTTCCATGCCTTTTTCATAGAAATATTTTGCACGATCGATGAGAACAGCGAGGTTGCGCCGGATACCATCACGCAGTTCGTTGCAGCGCTGTACACACGCAGTATTGCCGTATTGCGCACATATAGCGGATGCGTTATCCACATAGTCTAGGGCTAGCCCATAATCCTGCTTCTCGACGTAGAATATTGCCTTCAGATATAATTCGTTGGCTTTCAGTGTCTCGCTTTCCGCTATTTTCGCATTTATGTCCGCCATTTTCGTATTGACCTGGGTTAGTCTCGATAGATCTTCTGGGATCAAGTACATGTAGGCGGACTTCGCCAGCTGCAGGTAGCTCATCGACTGGTCAAGCTGTGTTCTGGCATTCTTATGATCCGCAGAGTTCAGGTAGTCTAAAGCCTTCGTATAGTAGTTAAGCGCCTGTATGTAGTATGCGTCACCTATGGGTTTTAGGCAGTCATTTATCTTCACGATGAGGGCGTTGGTTTTTTCTATTCCAGGGATATTGTTTGCTGATGTGTATCTGTCGAGCGCTAGTTTAGCGTGAACGCTTGAATTCGAACAGTCGCCTTTATTGAATGCGGCCAATGCTTGATCATACTGCCAATCAGCTAGATCCGACTGCGCTTGCACACCAACAAGAGCTAAACCTACAAAAAACAGGACTCCCAAGACTACTTTTTTGCTGACCATTTTAATCTGCCATAAGAAAATTTAGCGGAAGACAATAAATACTCATTCCCCCTTATAGTGTGCTGCCGCACTCTCGGGCGGAACGACGTTTATGACGATGTCGGAGCCGAACTCCATGCCGGCGAAGTTCGAAAGCCGGGTAGCCAGCTCCAGGTGGAGATGAAGGTCTCCGCCGTCCGGGGAATAGTGGAGCCAGAAGTTGTAAGGCGGACTGTTGAGACTGGAGTCAAGCCTGCTGAGGATCTTCTTGAGTGTTGCGGCAAAGGATCGTTTCTCTTGGAGGCTCATCTCGTCCAATGAGCGCAGATGCCGTTTCGGCATCACCCATGCCTCGAAAGGGAAGCGTGAGGCGAATGGAGCTAGTGCTATCGTGTGCTCGTCCTCAAAGATAAGCCTCTCGCCTCCTCCTTCTTTTAGGATCACGTCACAGAACGGGCACTTATGCTTCTCTTTTTTGTATCTTGCCGCCGCATCAGCCTCAGCTTTCACGATAGAAGGCACAATGGGCAGAGAGATTATCTGCGTGTGTGAGTGGTCGAGGGACGCGCCTGCTTCTTTCCCCTGATTCTTGAATACCATGACGTATTTTGTGCGGGCGTCTTTTTTCAGCTCGGCTATTCTCGACGTGTACATATCCAGGACAGCTATCATGCGCTCGACTGGCAGGTCTCCGAGTGTTTCGCCGTGGTTCGGGGTCTCAGCTATCACTTCATGGCTGCCGTATGCAGGCATCTTCGTCAGGATGCCTTCCTGGAGTTCCCCTGATTCTTTCGTGACCGCAGGGAACTTGTTCGGAAAACATCGTATCACCCACTTCCCATTCTCTTCGACGCGGTCGATCTCTGGCGGGGTCATGGACTCGTTTCCCGGACAGAAGTAGCAGACTGAAGGCTTTTCAACCGCCTTCTGTCGCACGAAATCAGTCGGCCGTTTAGCCCTATCTTTTGCGATTATAACCCATCTGTCTAGCAGATAATCTTTCCTCAGCTCGTTCATTCCCTCTCAATTACATATGCATCTCCAGATATTTATACGCTAATTCCGTAGTAAATACTTACCGACAATGGCCGGGATAGGGTAGCCTGGTTTTATCCTGCGGGCCTGTGGAGCCTGCGACCCGAGTTCAAATCTCGGTCCCGGCCCCAGTATCCATATTCAATTCCGGGACGATGGGGTTTTTAAACCCCAGCGTAAAAAGGAATAATGCCATCAGATCAGCTCCTCGGAAACCAAGATGGAAGCCGAGGAATTTGATATACATCGAAGACAGAAGAGAAGGGCGACTGCCGAGGCGCAAGTCAAGGCCGCCGCGATCTGCCAGAAGAACAAGGACCTGATTCTCGAATACGTTGATCATCGGAGTCTCTCTAAGAAGTTCGGATCTGAGCGACAATACAAGAACCTGATCTATCTCAAAGCCATCGCCGTAATCCTGGAGAAGCCTTTCAATAAAGCTACAGTCAAAGATATCGAGAACGTCGTCCGATGGATCAATGACAAGGAGGGCGTCTGGGGCGAGCGAAAGAAGAAGATCACCGAATGGACTCAGCATGATTATCTGATAACGCTGAAGAACTTCTTTAAGTGGCTGAAGAAATGTGAGGACCCGAAAGAGACCTCCTGGATCGAGCTGCCTAATCCTGAGAGCAAGCGCCTGACTCCAAAAGATATCCTGACGTGGGAGGAAGTCGTTACACTCAGCCAGGCAGCTAGGACGCCCAGGGATCAGGCGCTCCCCCAGGTACTCTGGGATAGCGGCCTGAGGATCGAGGAGCTCCTGACTATGAAGATCGGGGACGTCGCCCAGGTCAATGGCGGCTCTGCTGCGACGTTGCATATCCGGGTCTCGAAGACAGATATCAGAGCTCCGATCATAGTCAGAAGCGCGCCTGCTCTTTTTAATTGGCTTAGAGCTCATCCTTTCCGGGCCGATGAGTCGGCGCCTCTCTGGGTAAACTGGAAGGATAAGCCGATGGATTATGCGTCTGCTCGAAAGGTCTTACTGACGCTAAAGGAAAGATCAGGCTTGAAGAAGCGAGTCAACCCTCACAGCTTCAGGAAGAGCTCGGCGTCTTTCTACAGTCATCTTCTCACGCCGTCAGAGCTCAAGGCTAGGTATGGATGGGAGCAGAGCAGCCGGATGCTAAATGTTTACTGTTTCCCGGACGAGGATAAAGTCAACGAGAAGATCATGAGGATCCACGGCCTCAAGGTAGACGACAGAGAGAAGGCCGCTAACGAAGAGAGCAAGCCGCGAGAGTGCTCATGGTGCCATACGCTGAATCCTGCAGGCCAGGAGCTCTGCGTTAATTCTGCGTGCGGCCGGTCCCTGAATCCTGAGGACTCTATGATCACCGCGTCGTTTATGGAGAACCTGGACGAGGCATCGAAGAGACTGATCAAGGACAGCATGAATCTGACGATGGCTGAAGCTGTCAGGAAGATAGCTCAGAGCCTTCGAGAGAAAAAGAACCAGGGGGCACCGTCGCCATGAATCTAGATGAGCTTGAGGATCTGTCGGCCTTTGGGGGTGAGGGAATAGATTCTCCTCTTCCCATCCCTCTTCTTTGTTATGTAGCCTTGCCCCAGGGCATAGGTGAGGTATTCGACTACTACGCTGCTGCTCTGCTTCTTGAGTTTATAGAGTGTGTCCTCTCCTTTCTGAATCTCTGTAAGAAGCCACTTCAGGGATTCTATCCGCATAGTATATCTTTTGTGCATAGTGGTTTAAGGTATTGTGTGTCGGTTTATCCGACACATTTATATAGAAGTTCATACATATAATCTAACACAAGTACTGGAGATGACCGGCTGAGGAGGGACACACCCCTTCTCAGTTCGGAATCGTCCCCGGCGCTTGACACTAGAAAGCAGACCAAAAAAATGATCGGAGAGACTGAAAATGAAAGAGTATGCAAACCTAGAAGAACTTCGAGAGAAGGTGATAGAAGCTAACGGCCTATTGTGCGTCGGCTATGATAGATGCAGCGAGAGATCGGATGGCGCGATCGGAACCGTCCAGGTCGCAGACGCCTACGACGTCGGCGAAACTGCCCTAACCCCTCTTGGATTCTTGGGCCGCATCTACGCTGACGGCAGGATCATCCTAGATCCATAGAACGAAAATGTTCTCAGGCACATTGTATGAAGCCCTCAGCGCGAGGGCTTTGAGGACATTCACCACAAGGGATCTAAGGCATCTTGGCCTCGGCGACACTGACGCGATAAGTGAACTGATGCGGCGGGAAGTGGGGGCCGGACGCCTGAAGGCGACTGAGAAGCTGAAGCTGCCTAATGGCCTAACACCTCTGAAGATCTATACTCTCGAAGAAGAGAATCCCCGGGGCGAATATGAAGCCTATCTTCTCAAGGCCCTGGGTGAACAGAAGAGGATCACTTCAGCGTATTTGAAACTGAAGGACGGCGGCATATTGTCTGAAGACGACCTGCGAAGCGAATACCTGATGTCTGATCGAAGTCTTAAGGTCTTCCGATGCTTCGAGGCCGCAGGCTTGATGACGTCCAGGATCAGGGACGATATGAGGATCTTCTACTGCCCCGGCGTGGATCGGGTCCTCTTGGAAGGCAGGCTCTCTCAGGTCGCCTATCGGCAGAGGAAGAAGAGGATCGGCGGCAGATTCAAGACAGTAACGGACATGCTTCAGCATGGCTACTGTCGGACTACGAGAGCAGGCCCCCTGACGCCATATGATCCTTTGGCTCGAATAGGGCAGCCTAAAGACGACATGACGTTAAGCAAGGAGGAGGTAGGGCTGCTGCTGGCTGCCGTAGATCCTGAAGACTTGAGGGATCGTCTACTATTCAATATGATGTTTAGGGTTGGCAGTCGAGTAAGCCAGGTCCTCAACGTCCGGGTGCAGGACGTAGACATGGAGAAACAGAGGGTCTACGTCAAGCCCTCTAAATTGGGGATGGCGATCTATCGGCGGCTTGACGTCGAGTTCCTGGAGAAGATCAGGGAGTATGTCGTCTTCTACGGCCTCGGGCCTAAAGACTTCCTGTTCTCTGTCTTCTACGTCGGCGGCGTCTTCAGTAAGTGGATCACTCGCGATAGATCCATAGATCGGCGGACTGTCGGCGAAGCCTTACATAATGCGGCTGCTGCTGCGGGCCTACAATACAATTACCTTGATAACCTCAATGGTCTGAGGCGTCGGAGGATCCATCCACACATAAGCAAGAGGAGCTTCGCGTCCTGGGTCTACGCAGAAAGCAAGGACGCCTCGGTTACGGCGGCAGCTATCGGAAACCGGGACGTCCGATGCGTCGAAGAGCATTACATCAAACTTGGCGGATCCTATGAAGCTAAGGTAGTGGAAGACGCCCTCAAGGGTCTGGCAATATAAGCATGGAGGCAAACAAAATGGAAGAGATAATATGTTATGCAAACATTGAAGAACTCAGACGGAGAGTGGTCGAATTAGGCGGCGTGCTATGCCTCTACTTCGACAAGAAGAAAGAGAGGGAGGACTATATCGGAACTGTTGAAATCGTGAGCCTTGAGGGTGGTGACGAGGAGAGGTTCACGCATCTTGGCAACTGCGGCAGGATCCTAAGGGACGGCAGGGTAATGCTGCAGCGGGTGAGTGATACGATAGAGCTACGAATGAAAAGGGCAACAGCCTTGCGCATGGATAAACTGATAGGGAGCGACGACTACGACGCGCTTTTGAATAGGCTGATGGATACCTGGGAGAAAGAAAACATACTCATACCTGCATAGCTGGATAGATATGAAGTTGACCCGGCTAGCCTCGGGAATCCTGGGGCTAGTCCGCCAGTCATTCACTTCTTTCGTCGCAGTATGAGTTCCCTGAAATGTTCGGTTCGATGTCCGAATAGCAGGGAAGATATATCTAAAGAGAAGGAGGGCGTATCTTTCACGAAGCAGGCACGGATGATCGGCATGACGAGAGAGCACTTCTCAAGGGCCTTAAGCCGCTATGACATCCGCCAGGACTCCAGATCTGCGGGTGAGATCATGGCCGAGGAACCTGAGGACGACATCAAGTCTACTACTCAGGTTCCTGGCTCGAAGCCAGAATAGTTTTGTTTAGTTCTCTCTTATGATAATATCTGGAGAAAACCTGCATTTTTCTGCATCAAGCCATACGTCCGCCATATCGCGCCTTGGCGTATGCGTGTTTCCCAGCTGTGAAACGTGATATTTGCAGGCTGAAACTTGATGTTATCGTGCGAATTCTGTTCTTGTTTCTGCTCTGCAGTAATAAGACTTTGGCCTAGGATCCTGGCAGCCAGCAGGAAAATTAATTTGTTCTCTCTTAGTATATATTAGGGAAAAAATAACCTCATAGGCACATGACACGTTACGTGCCCTACTCAGAGCGCCTCTATGCGCGTGTTTCACTGCACAAAAGCGTCATCTCTGGGCGTGATTTTGTCTTCTAATTCAAAGAAGGTCCTCGAAGACCTCCCTCGAAGGATCCTGGCAGCCAGCAGGAATAGAATTTGTTCTATCTTAGTATATATTAGGGAAAAAATAACCTCAGGTGCCCGTCACACGTCACATCAGGTATACGCCTCGTCGACGTATGCCTAACCCCCATGGAGGAGGTGTGATCTTATGAAGGATTAAACGTGCAATCGGGATATAACACTCTCGCCAGAGGAGCTAATGATCCTCAGACTGGCTGACGCCAGCAAGAGATAACTCCCACCCCCCTGGGAGTTATCTGAAAGCTTTTATACCCATGTCGTAACAAGAGTTAGACAAGGAATGGATATTAAACAAACAGGTAACTAACGAGATTTATACATAAGTGACTAACAAACATTCAAACGAGTTAATCATGAGTAAATCGAGTAACCAACTTTCGAGATTTATTGAGGGATAGTAAATAGAGATTAGATAGAAGCCACACAGGGATAACATGGACCAAGAACAAAAAACAACAATTCCGGTTTTACATATCAGCGTACCGGAAAGGGTTTATCAAGAACTCATGGGACTAGAGAAGGAATACGGCGGGTTTTTCGGAACTCGAAGCGCCATGATAAACGACATACTTCGCCGAGGAATCCCATTACTCCGAGCGGAGTTGACACAGATCCCAGCATCAAAATAAAAAAGGAGACTAACCGCCGCAGCTCAAACGTGCATGAGTGAGGCTGCGGCGGGCGTGTCTAGACGCATAGGATAATTAGGCAGACGCCTTTAAAAGCTATTTCTATGCGCCTCTAGCTCCGTCTCCTTCGCCGCATAATGCGGGGAGGCTAAGAAATGAGTAAGCTCAGACCAGGAGAGGGGATCGTAGTATTCGCCGATCCAGATAAGGGAGGACAGGCGACCTATTTAAGAGGCCGACTACTGAAAGAAGGCCCTGACTTCTTGGAATTGGTTGATGGCGCAGGTAACCTATTCAGGATTCGAGCTTCTCTGATCCTGAAACTGAAAAAACCGGCGCCAGGAGGCCAGCCATGACCTTGGATAAACGCTATACCTATCCGTTACTGACGCCGAACAGTTCTCGGGGGCGCCGTGAACAGATCCGAGTGAGGATCCTCATCGAAGGAGCTCAGATCATCGGCGATGCCTGGGATCGTATTGACGCAGGACTGAAGGCCGTCGGATTCTCGCTTGAGGAAAGCCGAGAGATCCTCCGGGAACTGAGCACGATCGAAAATCAAGTCGTCAAAGAGCAGCTTGATAAGGTGCAACCATGAGACCTGGATTTAAGGAATATGGGCGGCATACTCAGAATCATGGTGAACGAGAGAACGACCCAAAGAAAGGCGATATACGATTATTCACACATAAGGAGACGTATGAGACGCTAAAGGCCGCAGGCAGAATAGAAGAAGCAAGCGAAGCTGAGTATCAGGAACAACAAGACGCGCAACGGCCGATTATTAGCACTAAATATGCACTGACAACGAAAAGGGATATAATACCCGACGCCTGCGACTATCTGCTCGGAAAAACAAAATTTCTTTTTGATACCCGATATAGTAGATATTGGCGCTATGACACCGACGCCGGGATATGGCGCGAGGATGGGGAAGCGTATATTAATTCCATCATTCGCCGCGAGATCGCGGGCGAAGACGTGCAGCGCTGCTTCGTCGTAAACGAACTCAGTTCCAGGATAAAAGGTCTTCAGTCTACTCCCGAAGGGCTGCCGGAAGCGCCGCCGCACCTGATCTCATTCAAGAACGGCGTCTATGATCTCCGAGAAAGAACATTTAAGGTCGCGTCGCCTGATATGTATCTTACCTATCGGCTGCCGGTGAATCTGCCAAGCGAAGAGACAGGCTGCGACCGCATAACCGACTTTTTTTCTGAGATCGTTTCCAAAGAAGATGGCCAGAGGCTCTTAGAGTGGTCTGCCTATTGCCTGTTTCCGCGTTATAGCTACCAAAAATTCCTGCTGCTCTACGGCGCAGGCTGCAATGGAAAAGGCACGTTCCTGCGCCTCCTCCTATCAGTTATCGGACGCGAAAACGCGGCGGCAGAGAGCCTCCAAGCACTCGCAGAAAAGGATTTCAGCGTCGGCGGCCTATGCGGAAAGCTCGTCAATATATCTGGCGACCTATCCGCCATGCCCCTGAAAGATTCGGCTATGATAAAAAAACTCACCGGCGGCGACCTTGTAATGTGCAACCGCAAGCACCGGCAGAGTTTCCCCTTTACGAATGCCGCAAGGCTGATCTTTTCAGCGAATGAGCCACCGCGCACGACAGATAAGAGCCGCGCCTTCTTTCGGCGCGTTGACTTGATCGAGTTCCCGAACGACTTTACGGGCAGAGAACGGCGAAACTTAGACGCCGAACTGCAAGCCCCAGACCAAGTAGAAGGATTCGCGTTCTATCTCATAGGAGAATTGCAGCGCCTTTTTGATAACGGTTTTCAGCTAACGAATCCGCGAACCTTAGAAGAAACCGCCGACCAATACGAAAAGCTGAGTAATCCGGTTTTGGCTGCGGTGTATGCGGGCTATGAGCGAGACCCTAGCAGCTATGTATCTACTTCAGACATCTATCTATGGGTTGATAGCTATACGAAAAAATCCGGCGGCAGAAAAAAGAGTGCAACAGAAATAAAGAAGTCTCTTTTAGCGGATGGAGTAGAAGATGATCGAAAAGATAATCGACACGTTTTTTATGGTCTAAGGCGGCGCAGCATAGCAGAAGAACCTCAGAAACCGATAGACGTGCCGAGTTTGCCGGGTTTGCCGACCTTTTCGGGTTACTCTCTTACGCGTATAGGAAGTAATGCCAAAATGCCGGCAAAGTCGGCAAACCCGGCAGAAATTCTCAGTAGTCGACAGATTATAGCGACTGCTGAATCGTATTCCCGAGAACATGAGAAGGGCGAAGGCGTAGACGTCGCAGGGATTGCCTCAAGCCCACCCCCCAAATTTGCCCTTCTCAGAGATGTTGAGGAGTTAATCGGCAGCAAAGGAATTGAGCGCATGACGTTATATGCTGCTCTATTCCCTAGAACGACAGCAGAGATTGATTCTGTCCTTGATGAGCTGAAGCGTCTAGGGCGTATCTTCGAGATCAATTGTTTTCTTCAGTTGGCCGACGTCCCGGAGGTACGACCATGAACCGGAAGAGTTTTGTTCATAGGCTTCAGAGGTTAGGCTTTGAAGCAAAGGATATCAAGTGGATTCTCGAAGAGGAGGCGGATTTGTCTGAGGCAGAGCGACGCACGCTCAGGAAGATCCTAGTCCACTTCGTGCAGTTCACCCGGCCTCTGCCAGATCTAGCAAAAGAGGAACCAGAAGTTACCTCCTACCTCTCGATGTGTACTATTGATGCGCTGTTCTTCAGGTTGCCTGATCCTGCGAGATCTTGGCTGATCAGCAGACTCTATGAGAAGGTGTTTCAGCTTCAGACAGGTAAAAGCGTGGGGGAGTTGATCGCGGCCTTTGAGGCAGAGCAGAATCAAAAAGCGTATAAGGAGGCGTCAGTAGCTTACAGATGAAAAACAACAACAAAACGACCAGGGATTTATTTTTGACTATGACAGACGATATGCTGGATCAGTTAGGGGTGAGGCCCGGGGAGCGGGGTCGATTCCGCGAGGAGTTCCCCGTATTCTGTAGGAAAGAGACTGAGCCGAAACTCCTCTATCTCATGAGGGATGGCCAGTATTATAGCGTGCAGGAGCTTGCCTCCCTCTCGAGGGTAGCATCTAACCGCGTTTCGGAGGCAGAGGCTAGTCTGCGTCGGAGGGGCTATGTTCACCGGCTTCGCCGCACTCAAATACCAGAGTTCCCTTGTCATGCCGTCGGCTGCGGTCGCAGAGTGTTTTTCAGGAATGTCAGATGGTCCGGCGGCCTGCCGTATTGCGCAGCCTGTTTTAAACGCAGAAGAAAAGCAGAGGATGAGGGGTACCCGCCGAAGGTGTGGCTGTTGATCAGCGAGGAGGGTCGAGCCATGCGAAACGTTCTTGAGAAGATCGTCGTAGCTGCTGAGAAGATGAGGGCGGCTGAAGAATCCGGCCCACTGGAAAGAGGAGGTGATTAGATCCATGAACTCCGAGCAACTCAAAGAAGTGGGCGCAGAGGATATCCTCAGCAATCCCACGGGGGAGTGTAAGCGAGATGATTCACCAAACGGAAAGAATCAACTAGCTGGGAGTGCGGATATATCTCCGTCGTCCAGCCATAAGGTCCTTGTAACTTTGGACGCTAGAGTATATCGCGCCCTTGGGAGAACTCAGAAGGCTTTGGAGTATCCCTCCATGTCTGCGCTCATGGTCCGAGCAGCCGAAGCTTTTCTGATCTCCCAGGGATGGACGAGAAAGGATCCGTCACATTCGCCAGGGTACCTCCAAGGCCAGACGCCGGGAGGAGAGCGCCCGACTGGCCCGGCCTATCCTCCCACAAGGAGGTGTAACCATGTTTGAAGTCTATCTGTTCTCAGTAAGCAGCTTGATAGCTGCCTGGATCCTATGGCTCGCATTCATAGTCCAGCGCATGATCAAGCAGGAGCAAAAGGAGGAGGTGAAGCATGGCCTTAGAGGATGACGTCAAGTATCTTCGGGATCACCCGAAGGCATTGAATTCGCTGCCGCTGTATTACAGACAGGCGGCGAAGCAGCTCATAGAGGAGCTGATCGATGGCAAAAAGCAGGAGGGGGGAGGAGCTCCCCCTTCCTCAGGATCCTCGACGAGGAAAGGGAAACCAGCACGATGCGCCTGATTCGTTTTATAGTATATATATAGGCTCCCCCATAATAACCTATGGTGTACCGAGGGTGAAACGAGAGAGGCTCATAGTCAGCGGAATCGTTCAAGGCGTCCGGTTCCGAGATCGCGTGCAGACCCTTGCTCTTGCGTCTGGCATAAAAGGATCCATCATGAATCTGAAGGATCGCACAGTCGAGATTATCTGCGAGGGCGATGACGACAAAATCGACGCATTCAAGAAGAAGCTGGCAGACATAAAGGATCTCCCCCACGCTCAAATAGATAAGGTCGATTCTTCTCAGTTTGTATCTGAAGACAAGTTCACCACGTTCGAGATAAAGTATGGTTCCACTCAAGAAGAATTAAGCGAACAGATGGGCGCTTCATATCATGTTCTCTTAGGATATGACGAAAAGCTGAATAAACTCGATGATAGATACGGCACTATATCCGTAAATGTTGATGCTGCCGCCAACGCCATAAGACTACTTGCTGAATCACTCCAGAAGTTCGGCACAACCATTGAGGAAGACCGCGACAGCATGAAGACTCTCGCGGGAAAGATGGATAAGAGTATGATGGCGTTATCCTCTGATATCCGGGAGCTCATAAAAGAACGGAAGAAATAAGCTCTACCTCAGAGCGTCTCTCCTTCTTTTAGGAGTACCATCTGCCCCTTTTCGTTGAACACGAAGTGGAGCTTCTGGCCTCTCTCCCATTGCTTCGCCTGGACTAAGGCGGCCGGGATCGTCAGGGACCATTGGCAGTTCTTCGGGTTATGCTGCAGTTTCATTTTACAGTATATATACCATAGGAATCCTATGTATTTAAATACTCGAATTACCTATAGATGTAGGAGGAACTGAACTCTGAGCATCGTTCCCGGTCCCGGCCCTAATTTAAAGTCTATTCTGAGGGGCGCATTCTATAAGCCACAGTGCAGTAGGGCCTACTTTTAGCTTAGATGATTCAGAATGCATGCTTGTTGTCGAGTATTTTAATTCGTGACGACAACATGTTATTACCGAAAACACCTTAGCAGATTCACCATCATGAAAACATCACTTAAGAACAGGCATATGATCGCGTATTTCTCTATGGAGGTGGGCCTCGATGAGACGATGCCCACATATTCTGGAGGCCTTGGTGTTCTTGCTGGAGACCTGTTGAAATCATGCGCTGACCTTGAGATCCCTGTTGTGGCAGTTTCCCTGATAAATGGCAGGGGCTTCTTCTCTCAGGGACTTGACTCAGACGGCAGCCAGACCGAAAATGAGGTTCTGTGGGATCCTGCGGCATATATGACGCCCATGACTGAGACCGTGACTGTTCCTGTGGAAGGTAGAGACGTCTTCGTCAAATCATGGCGCTATGAACTGACGGGGGTATCAGGTTATAAGGTGCCGGTCATCTTCCTTGACACGAACCATACGCCTAATAGGGAGGAGGACAGAGAGATAACCGCACGCCTGTATGGTAGCGGCACAGAATATCGGCTTAAGCAGGAGATCGTTCTGGGGATAGGCGGACTTCGGATGCTTGAGGTGTTAGGTTACGAGGTCAAGAAGTATCATATGAATGAGGGGCATTCCAGTCTGTTGACTCTCGAGCTCCTGAAGAGGGGTTTGGATGCTCGGCCGCGGAGGTCTGAGGAGCACGTTGCCACCAAGATCAGGAGCAAGTGCATATTCACGACGCATACGCCGGTCGAGGCAGGCCACGATAAATTCCCTTATGACCTTGTGGGGCGCATGCTGGGGGATTACATGGATGTTGAGATCATAAAGAGACACTGCTGTGTTGAGAACCTGAATATGACTCTGCTGGGATTCAGTTTCAGCAACCACATCAACGGAGTCGCCAAAAAGCATGCTGAGACATCTAAGAGCATGTTTCCCACATATTCCATAAATTCGGTGACTAATGGAGTGCATGCCGACACCTGGACGAGCGACTGCTTCAAGAGACTGTACGACGAGCATATGCCTAACTGGAGGCGGGATCCGTTCCTCTTCAGGTACGCTGTCGGCATACCTGACGAAGACATATGGAGCGCACACACTGAGGCGAAGAGGAGCCTGATAGATTACGTGAACAAAAGAACTTCCGCAGGCATGAAACATGATGTTTTTACCGTCGGCTTCGCCCGCAGGATGACGGAATACAAGAGGCCGACCCTCATCTTCTCTGACATAGAGAAGCTTAAGAAAATAGCGCGAAAGTGTGGGGGCATGCAACTGATATTCTCAGGGAAAGCCCACCCGGATGATACGCGCGGCAAAGACATCATCAGAGAAATCCATAAGTACAGTAAGAGTCTTTTAGGAGACATCAGGATAGCATTCATCCCAGACTATAATATGGGGGTCGCTAAAAAGATGGTCTCAGGCTGCGACCTTTGGCTGAACACACCCAAGAAGCCTATGGAGGCGTCTGGGACTTCGGGCATGAAGGCCACATTCAACGGCGTCTTGAATCTGAGTGTCCTCGACGGCTGGTGGATTGAGGGTTATATTAGGGACGTCACAGGCTGGGCTATTGGAGAAGACCCAGATGAGACTGAGATAGAAAGCCTCTACAATAAGCTTGAGGACGCGACACATACGTACGGAAAAAATCGCAAGAGATGGATAAACATGATGCGCAGTACTGTGTCGCTTAACGCATCCTTCTTTAATTCTCATCGGACGATGCACCAGTACATCACTGACGCCTACTGGAACTAGTCGTTTTTTATTTTGCGCGTCCGCTAAAGAAAGAAAAATAAAAGAGAATTGATGCCACTAAGATTTTAGTGGCGTTTTCTGACTACCAGGTACGCGAACGCTGGGGATAGCAGCATTACTGCGAGAGCTACTAGCCCTGTCGCGAACTCCGGTACGTTGACTGGAGGCTTACAGTAGCATGATGGTGCTATTCCTGCTGCTTCGCTTAGCACGCAGTCTTCATCGTTCGGGCAGTAGCCGTCACAGGATGGCCCGTCAATAAAATCATTCGTAACACGGAAAGTAGCTTCTTCCTTGACCAAGCCGCAATTTTGTGGGCATGTGCATTCGTTATCTATGTCTACGCAAGCGCCGCTCTGGCATGTGCCTGTGCACTCATCATTGATCAACTGGCATCCTTCTGGGGGGGGAGTCTGACATTCGCATGCCTCCTGCCCAGTAGTGAATACGGTCTGAGTGCATTCTTTGTTTGTGTCCGTGTTTCCGCTAAGGTCAAAGCAGGCGCCGACGCACCCACCTTGTCCGCCGTTGGCCCACGAATACCAGTCACAGCACAGCACCGAAGCCGATACTGCAGAGACCGAGAATATTAATACCGTTAAAACAATCAATGTGTTTAGTTTGTTCATTTTTTACCTCCTTTCCTCCACCGGATGTATAAGTATATCACTAGAAGGAGCAAGAACAGCAGGAACAGGAATATTCCCATACCTCCGATGCCTGCACCCAGAACTAATCCGGTTATCCCAGGAGCCTCAAGCTGGGTTGTCGTTGTCGTAGCTTCTGCTGTGGTCGTTGTAGTTGATGCGGCTTCTGTTGTGGTCGTTGTTGTTGCGTTTGTTCCGCTAAGCACTATTGTACATAGTGCGCATGGTCCGCCGCAGTCGATTCCTGTCTCAGCCTGGTTCTGTATGCCGTCTGAGCAGGATGGGCACGCTTCGCATGGGCCACCACAGTCTGTGTCGAGTTCACAGAGGAATTGGCCTGAGATATTCCGCACTTCTGAATCGTGGCAGTTCTTGATGTTGTCGTAGCAGTTTGCTTTACCAGTGGTTCCGCCGCCACCGCCGCCACCGCCGCCCCCACCCCTGAAGGGAATGGTCGTGGTCGTGATAGTCTGACAGTCACAGTATTTTGAATCCCCTGAAGCAGTATTCTTGCAGGTATAGCCTGCACCGCATTCGCACACACATTTACTAGGTGTTGTAGTGTATGCCCTCAAGACGATATCCATTTTAGGGTACGGCCAGTTTCCAGTAGTGTTCTCAAGAGAGTATGGTGTAGAGCCAGCAAATGCATATGATCTGTCTTCAGTATTGTAGTCGGGTGCACTTAGAGCTAAGCACAGACAACTTGGACCCTCAACGTGTTTTCTGACCGTCACATTGAAGCTTTGGCCAGCATGTACTGGGAAATTGTTGACAGGTATGTTCTGCCATATATCAAATGACGGCGTCTGGTCATTTAGGGTTATTGTATTCGTGTTGTCAGATATCAGGAGATCGAAATGTGCTCCAACTGGACATGATGCGCACACGCGCCAGTACAGCTGTATGCTAGTTAGGTTTCCATCGAGTGTTGGAGTGAATCTAACGCGTGCGCTGTCTGTGTTGCTGATCGCTAGTTTCGCGTAATTAAGGTTTTCGCTGTCATAAATCAAATTTTCTGCTGCTACTATGGAGCAGAGTAGAATACATAGTATAGATATTGTTATTTGTTTTTTCATGCGCCACCCCTCATTGTATTAGTTATTGGATAGTTTGATATATATATCGGAGTTTTCTGTATCAAGGCTCTTTTTGGTACGAAATCTTGGTTCATAAGGATATATATCGACTTTTGTATATAAAAATGGCTTTAATTTGAACAATTGAAGGCCGCCACACGCCCCCAAACCAATCTGACAAAAAATCACGTCGACTGATTCCAGTTATATATTTGCATCGCTTCTTTAAAAAGCGGGTCTGTAGCAAAGATCCAGAAGATGAGATGAATTTGAAGCAGGGGTAACTGAGACCCAAATTCCGTAGAGGGCGCAAGGAATTCAGAAATATGGTCCAGTTGCTGCTTGATGGTTCAAGACGAATCCTGAGCCACCCCGTTTGTTTTATTTTTGCTGAAGTAAAACATCAGCCAATCACCCCTGCCCCCCCCTCGAGGGCGGTGAAGCCCTGTGAGGGGATGATGGAAGATATCATGTGTACATATAATGAACATTATTCTTTATAAATCAAATAAAGATTCATATTGTATGGTAAATATTATGATAATAAACCTTATTATATTGATAAAGAAAAAATAATGAGAGAATCGTTCGATAATATTTTTTGCGGACCGTCTTCCACGTATTTATCCATAAAAATCCCAATAAAGTAGGTAGATGGAACTCATTTTAGGCGACTACGGCGTCGAAGAAGCATATCTTCTGCTCCTCATACTTCCCATTATGCTCATATTCTATCGTTACATAAGCAGAGGAGGTATGAACCGCACCAAATGGTTCTTCCTCGCATCACGGCTGCTCATAATAACACTCATCATCACGGCGATAGCCGCACCCTTCATCACGAAAGTGAACCGAGAATTCAAGGACATCAGCGGCATCACCCTACTATCAGACCTCTCGGAGAGCATGAAAGTAACAGACGTCAACAAGGATGTGACTGAGAAGCTGTACAGTGGCGTGTCTTCGGCAATAAGCAATCTGACAGGCAAGCCCGCCTCCGTTGAATTAAGGTACTTCTCCGAAGGCAACAGAACGGCTGTGGGCGACGCCCTCTATCAGGAAACTCTTCGAGGCAACAAAGAGAAGAACCTGCTCGTATTATTAAGCGACGGCAACAACAACTACGGCAGAGACACAGAGTCCATGGCACAGATCCTAGCGAACTCCAACATAACCCTGCTCGCAGTGATGCCGCAGGTCCAACACAAAGACATATACATAGCAGCCATGAGCGGAGACAAGAAAACGCCCGCCAACGCCGACTACACGCTAAGGATAGACGTCGGAAAGACTGGCTCCGGCATCGCCCAATATAGTCTAGACCTGAAGGTCGACGACGCCATAATCCACGCAATCAACAGCGTAGTTCAGCCGGAGGACATAAAGACATTCACTATCACGTTCTCGGTGAAGGATGCCGGAATCCATAAGATCACTGCGGCGATCAGGCCGACGAGCGAAGACGCCGTCAGGATAAACAACGAGATGATAAAGAGCGTCGACGTCGTCGAGCGCCCACAGGTTCTGCTTGTGACTGGAAGCGCAAGTTCCCTGCTTTCCGACCTGCTGAAGGATAACTATGATGTGACCGCTGTCAGTTCGCCTACGCAGGACTACAGCAAGTATGATGTCATATACTTCGACAACGTCCCGGGCGCAAGCATAGATTCGTGGGTCACTAACTCGCTCAACGAGTATATAGTCGACGGCAACGGGCTCGTCGTCGTAGGCGGAGATAAGTCCTATGAACGCGGCGGCTACCACAACAAGCAGATAGAGACGCTGCTGCCTGTGATCGCTACTGAACCTCCGGAAAAGAAACGGAGGGAACTTGCACTCATATTCCTCATCGACATCTCAGAGAGCACCGGCTACGGCCTGGGCGGAGTGACTAAAGTGAGCACAGAAAAAGCCGTTGCAATAAACATAATCCGGCAGCTGGACGACAACGACCTAGTGGGAGCCATAGCCTTCAACGTCGGAGCGTACACTATTTCGCCGTTAGGGAGGCTGGGCGACAAAGAAACTGATCTCACGACAAGGATAAGCTCGCTCATGTTCACGGGCGGAACCGACATGAAGGCGGCACTGAATCAGGCTGATCTGATGCTTGAAGGATTCAACGGAAAGAAGTACGTAATAGTCATCTCCGACGGCGTCCTGAAGAAGCTTGCTGAGGAGGAGCCGACTCTCGCAAAGATCAAGGCCATGAACGATAAGGGAGCCATCATCTACTCTGTCGGGGTCGGCTTCGACACGAATGAGAAATTCATGCAGAAGATAGCGGAAGTCGGTAAAGGAATCTATTTCAAGCCTGAGGACTATGAGCGTCTGAAGATAGAATTCGAGGATAAGGATAACACGAAAAAAGACCAGTACAAGCTTACTGTCGCCAACAAGTACCATTTCATAACGCGCGACCTCAAGAACTATTATCCTTCGATCAAAGAATTCAACGGAGTCACAGAAAAATCTGTGGCTCAGGTGCTCATAACTACGGAAGAGAAGATGCCAGTCGTGACCGTCTGGCGCTTCGGTCTTGGGCGGGTCGTCGCATTCACGGTAGACAATGGCCTCCTGTGGGCGCCGAACGCATACTATTCGAACAATGGGGAGCTGATCTCTGCGACGACGAACTGGGCGATAGGCGACCTCGAAAAAAGGAAGCGGGTGAATATCCAGACGTCTGACGTGGATTTCGGGGATAAGGCGACGATAACAATCAAGTCAGATAAGGTTGCTGATCTAGCTATCCAGGATGCTAGAGGGACTAGGGGGAGCGTGCTATTGAAGCAGACTGACGTCAACATGTTCGTCGGCAGCTTTTCTCCTGATGCGCCTGGATTCTATATGATCAAGGCTGTTAGCTCGCTTGGCGAAGACACCGACGCCTTTGCCGTGAACATCCCGACAGAATATCGGGCTCTTGGAGTGAACGCTGCGGAGCTTAACTCACTTACTAAAGCAACTGGGGGGAGGACCTACAACACATCGCAGATGAATGAGCTTGAAGCAGACCTCTTGGACTACACTAAGGAGACCGCATATAAGGAGACTATCGAGAAGACGCCGCTGCAAGTGTATCTTATGGCTGCTGCACTAGGCCTCTTCTTTATCGACGTCATCTCAAGGAGGGTGCTGGACATAATTAGGCTACGGCACAAGGGGGAATGATATGATCCTTGGAAGAGAAAAAATACATAAGCTTGCTCTAGAAAAGAGGCTTCTGGAGGACTTCAGTGTAGGCTGTCTTGAGGGGGCTGGCTACGACCTTAGGATCAATCGCATCTATAAGTTGAAGAACGGAGGATTCATCGGCGCCAAAGACAGGAAAACTCCTGAAGTTACGGAAATAGAATTCGACAAGTACTCGCTTAAGCCGAATGAATATGTCCTCATCGAGACCCTTGAGAAGGTGAATATGCCGTCTGATGTTGCAGCGCGCATCCTGCCGCGGTCGAGCCTGTTTCGGTGCGGCTGCTCGCTCATAACCGCCCTCGTCGACCCCGGTTATCGGGGCGTCCTCATAATGGGCCTTAAGAATCTCTCTGACTTCGAGTTCATCGTCGAACGCGGCGCAAGGGTCGCGCAGATCGTTTTTGAGGGCGTCGACGGAGAGACCAAGCCTTATGAAGGCAAATACCAGGGGGGTAAGGTCGTATAAGTACGTTTTTATAGTCATCGGATAAATTAATTAAATGATGTTCGGTGAGGAAGCCATCATCTATGGTATACAGCTTGCGGAGCTTGTTCCGCTGCTCATTTTTCTGTGGGGAGCTTACATCTTTTTCAGCATAAGAGGCGAGGTCGTCAAAAAGGCATTATCAGCCGACGACTACTACATATTTTGGATAATCGGCCTCCTCTTCTTCTGCCTTCACCAGTTATTCCGTGTGCTCGCCGACGTGCCCGGACTTGAATTCCTGAATAGCACCCGGCAGTTCGCCTTCCTGATGGGTTCGATGCTGTTCGCTTATGGCTTGTTCAAGAGCTATATGAAATATAAGCTGGCAGGTGACGCCCTGAAATGAACCAGACGATGCTTTATTTGGATTTCGGGATCATGTTTTTGGCGTTCATAGTGCTTTTCAGGGGCCTGCACTTCACGATGCTGCTCCGGGCTAAGACGAAGAAAGTAACCCCACTCTGGCTTTTTATACAGGCCGGTGTGATGCTGCTTATGCTCTACTCTCTGGCGGCTATCATCAGCTTTGGAGCATATATGGTGCTCGGCGAGAGTGAGCCCACCGCCTGGGTTGAGAATACCATGGACATGCTTAAGCTAGTATTGAGCACTGCGGCAGCATGCTTCCTGACTGCAGCCGGTCTTCTCCTGGAGAATTCGCCCGTAAAACCGATCTAGAGCTCGAATGTCTCGCCGATCTTGGGCGCGTGCGTTTCGCATATTCCTGACAAAAATTCGCTGAAGGCTTTCGCCGGCTCCATGTCGCCGTGGACGACGAACGCCTTCTCCGGCGACACCTTCTTCGCTATCTTCTCCAGTGAGTGTCTGCCAGCATGGGCCGAGAAATCGAATTGTTTTTTCTGCATCAGTACGTGCAGCTCCTTGTTCGTGAACGGGTCTTTTACGTAGCCTTTCTCCATCAGCAGCCTGCCGTTCGTGCCTTCAACCTGATATCCGGTGAGTAGTATCGAGCTTGCTTTGTCCATATGCAGCCTGTTGAGGTACTGCATCACCGGACCTCCGTTTACCATGCCCGCTGTCGTGACTATCACCGAAGGTTCGGACATCGCCCTCTGGCGGTCTCCGTTGCCGTTTATCCAGTCGGCGGCGTTCGCAGACTTCTTGAGCAGATTAGCGTCACGAAGATATTCTGAATACTGCAGGAATAATGAAGTGACTTTCTGTCCCATGCCGTCGAGGTATAGCGGGGCTGAGATTTTCCGCAGCATTATCAGCGCCTCCTGGGTGCGCCCGACTGCGAAAGCCGGGATTATGGCGTTGCCGCCGGAATCGATGGTCTCTTCGACTGCGGCAAGAAACTCTGCTTCCATCGTCTTCCGGTCAGGGTGGACTCGGTTCCCGTAGGTGCTCTCAGTGATCAATATATCTGCTTGCGGCACGTCTGCGCCGCGCTGCAGGTAAGTGTCTACTGTTTTTATGTCTCCAGTATAGAAGACTTTTTTTCCTTCTATTTCCAGTAGGACTGATGCGCTGCCCGGTATATGGCCCGCATCCATGAACGTGAAAGACATGTCGGCTGCTATAGTTCTCTCCGTATCGTAGCCCACCGCAACCTCGTATTGCTGCATCGCCGTAATATCCCCTGCTGAGTATAAGTCGGTTTCGTTCCTCAGCTGTTTCACCTTCGCCGAGTCGTTCTGCAGGATGTGCGCAGTCTCAAAAGTCAGGTCTGTTCCGTATATCCTGGGCCGGTCTTTCTTGTAGAGCGCCGGCGCCATTCCTGAGTGGTCGAGGTGCGCATGAGACAGGATGAGCGCATCAGTGTGCTCCGGAAGAGTTGGCAGGCCTTCAGTATCCCTTATCTTTAGGCCGCAGTCCAGCATCAGCGAAAATCCCCGCGAGTCTATGGAGAAACATGATCTGCCTACTTCCTGAGCGCCTCCATGGAAACTGAGTTTTATTCTAATCACCTGCTATTTGCTTAAGAATAGGTATAATGGATTTGATTTCTCTAGTATTTGGACGGCTTCGGTCTTCAGTTGATTTAGGCTGTCGGAAGCTATCTTTTTCTCCGAAAGCTCTGAGGGGTTCACTGATATGGTTATGTCGAATGCGCTGCTTGTGACGTGGGCGCCTGAATTTATCGCGTAGTCTATGTAATCTAGCCGGGACAGCAGTAACTCCGGAACTTCCGCGCCTGATTTTATCACGTTGCCTATCATCATGTTCGTGCGTGCTGATTCGTAGACTATGTCCCACTTATGCGCCCTTACTTTTGCGCAGCGGTTTTCGCATAGGCTTTCAAGCTGGGTTTTCCAGTTGAACTCTGAGCCTCTTTTGTTTATCATATACGCCGAAAATATCACTTCGCTCCGCTGGAAGCCCGCCATCATCTTCTCGAATAGGTTCATTTAGGGAAGAGCACTCATAGGAAGTCTGTGTGCCCGAAGTGTATCAACAGGTCCGCTCCAATGAGCTCTGCGTCCGCATCTTTGGTGTCGCAGGCGCCGTAGACCGGGTCTGTGAATATGACGGCAACAGCGCTGGTTTTCTGTTCTATGTATTCTGCTAGCTTAACCGCATGGTCTTTCAGACCCTCTGGGAACTGCAGGCCAACGATCCTTGCGTCGGACTCCTTTATCTCCTGCAGTATTTTCTCTGTCTCGTACTCGTAGTCTGCCATCTGTAGAATATTTGTCGCAGCATATAATAAGCTTGGAGAACAGCGTCAATCTATCGTGAACCTTGCTCTACGCAGTTTCCTTATTTCCTTCAGCACCGTTATCTCGTCCTCAGTGAGGTCTGTTTCGTTCATATCCTTCAGGTCTTCGAGCGAGATGAAGGAGTATAAGATGTCGCCTTCGCTGATCTGCCGCCCAATAGTCGCGTCATCGATCGATATCGCTACCAGCTCGCCCATCTTCGCGGCCTTTATAGATTCCTTTTCTTTCTGCATCTGCTTTATTTTTCCTACGACCTTCGTGTCTTCTCTCATCAGCCTGCTGCCGACGGTGAGCGTGCCTGCGAGAACTTCGACGCCGACGATAGCAGGCTTGCTCTGCCGGAAAACGTGCTTTGGCAGGAGCCTTATCTTTGCGGGCGTCGTTGTGGTCTTCTCAAGCTCCGCCCGGTCCTTCAGCTTCTCCTCTTTCACCCAGAGCTCGTAATCCTCTATGAGGCGGTAGATGACGTTGCCGGAGAATATCGGAACGCTCTTGGAGTCTGCGAGAGCAGCCGCCTCCTTCAAAACTTCGGAATTGAATGCCAGTACGACGCCGAGGAACCTATCTTCCATGCTGACTGCGGAGGCTTCTATAATATCCGCGTTCGATACTTTACCTATAGTAGCCTTCTTTATCTGCACCCCTTTCCCGCTGAGCGTCCGAATAAGCGCCTCAAGTGCTCCTATCGTGTCCGCGCGCAGTATGACGCCTTTTTGGTCGGTGCTTATCTCGACGTTCTCTATCTCAGACAGGATCTTCTCCATAAGTTCAGAACCGCCGACGTACAGAGGAGAGCCTGCTAGGGCGTTCTCCAGATTCGGCGCAGCTATCTTTATTCCTGCTGCTGCGGCAACTTCGTTGACATTCATGAACCTGTCTCGCGGGTCGCGCATCTCATCCAAAGGCTTAGGCCGGAGAAGCGCTTTGACCTTGGTCACGATGGGAATCCTGCTGCCTACGATTATGGAATCGCCTCGTTTTATTATGCCGTCGTAGATTATCACGTCGAGCGTGGTTCCGAGTCCTCGCTCCTCTTTCACTTCGAGGATGGTTCCTTTAGCCGGCGTTCCGGCAGCTATCGTCAGGCTCTCGGTCAGATAATGTTGGGCGAGTCCCATCAGCATCATGAGGAGCTCAGCTATCCCGTAGCCGTTCTTCGCTGATATGGGGACGATTGCGATGTTCTTCGTGAAGTCTCGTATGTTCAGATAGATGTCTGAGTCGAATCCGTGCCCTGACAGCTGCGCTACGAGACTATAGAGTTTGTCGTAGAATTGCTGTTTGACGTGCTCCTGCTGGTGCTCCATCTTTTCTTTGATGTTCCAGCCGGATATGGCGTCGACTTTGTTTGCTGCGACGACGAACGGCACCTTGTTCTGTCGCAGGATCTGCATCGCCTCCAGCGTCTGAGGCATCACGCCTTCGTTGATGTCGACCATGAGTATCGCAAGGTCTGCGACGCTGCCGCCTCTCTTGCGCAGGTTCGTGAACGCCTCATGGCCTGGAGTGTCTATGAACAGTAGGCCGCGAATCGGCACCATCAGCTTCATTTTGTCGATGAGCGGACCGCATATTTTTTTTATTGTATCGAAGGGTACGTCGGTTGCGCCGATGTGCTGTGTTATGCCTCCAGCCTCCCTGGAAGTGACCAGAGTTCCGCGTATCCAGTCCAAGAAAGTCGTCTTCCCGTGGTCTATGTGACCCAGGACTGCGATGATAGGCTCACGGATGTAAGTCTGAGGAGGCATATACTTTTTTTAGATTTCAGACTTAAGTAATGTTTCAGAAGGAGTGGGCTTTGACTGCTTCGATTATTTCTTTTACTTTCAGTGTGTCTTTTTCGGCTAGGGTGCCTGTGACTATTGCGTCTGCGCCGCTGGCGAGTTTTGCCGAAGCAGTCTTCGCATCCCTGATGCCGCCGCCGACGATTATTGGGATGGCAAGGTTCTCGCGGACACATCGTATCATCTCGTCTGGGACCGGCTTCTCAGCGCCCGAACCGGCTTCCAAGTAGACGCAGCTCATCCCAAGGTATTCTGCGGCCAACGCATATTTCAGGAGCTTCTCTATATCATTCTCATGGATGACATCCAGGTCAGCTATTCGCTCTACTGTCGTCGGCTTCTGGCTTGTGGATACGACAATATAGCCCATACTGATTGGTTTGATGCCGGACGCTTTTATCAGCATTGAGCCTTCGACCTGCTCTTCCACGAGCAGTTTCCTCCTCTTCGAGTTGAGGAGGCTCATGAAGAATATGTAGTCCGCGTATTTCGTTATTCCGCCGGACGAGCCGGGGAACAGGATCACTGGCAGGCTGACGGCTGCTTTTATTGCTGCCGCCGTCTCGTTCACGTGCTCCCTGCCGGCAGTTGAGCCGCCGAGCATTATGGCGTCAGTCCCATATGACATGCATTCTCTTGCTATCTTCGCAGCTTCGGCCGGCGGCTGCTTGTCTGGGTCAATGAGCGTGAAATGCAGTTTCCTCTTTTTCTCAGTAAGCCAGTTGCTTAGGACGTTCACAGTATGACACCTGTCTTCTTTGCGATGTCTGTTGCGCACTCTTCAGAAAGACCGCCGCGGAGTATCGTGTACCTGTCCCTTATGCTGTGCGCCATAGTCAGCGCCTTGATTATGTATGAGTCTTCGATTCCAAGTTCTTTTGAGTTCACCGGCGCCTTCACGACTTTGAGTGCGTCTCTGACGCGCTCCCAGTCTTTGCCGTGCAGGTACGTCATGAGTATTGTTCCGACGCCGCACTGTTCTCCGTGCAACGCGGGTTTTTCGCATATCATATCCAGCGCGTGGCTGAACTGGTGCTCTGAGCCTGAACAGGGTCTGCTTGAGCCGGCTATGCCCATCGCAACGCCGGAGCTTATCAGTGCTTCGACGAGGATTGCCACATCATCTGCGATCTTTTCGGCGTTGTACATCACTATCTGGGCGCTCAGCATCGATAATGATGCTGCGTAGTCTCCGTAGTATTCTTCCTTTTCGTCGTGGGCAAGCTTCCAGTCGAGGACCGCAGAATAATTCGATATCGCATCAGCGCAACCTGCTGCAGTAAGTCGGGGAGGGGCTTTGCGGATTATCTCGGTGTCCGCGACTATTCCCAGCGCCGCATGCACCTTCATCGACACCGGGTTCTTGCCTTTCAGGGACGCCTGCGGCGAAGTTATTCCATCATGGGACGCGGCCGTAGGAATGCTCAGGAAAGGTATTTTGCCGTTGTAAGCGCAGACCTTGGTCGTGTCTATCACAGTCCCGCCGCCGACGCCTGCCACATACTTTATCTTCTTTTTCGTTACCAAGTCGACAGACGCTGCAATCTCTTCGTCCATCGAACCTGTTAGGATGTGTATCTCGGCGTCGAGCCCGTCTCTAACGCGATTTCCCGCTATCTTGGCCGTGTTTTCGTCGGCCAGCACAAGAGACCTGCCAAAAAGACCTAGCTCGGCCGCAAGGTCTTTGACCTTGTCTACGGCGCCGTCGCCGACTATTACCTTCCGAGGTAGCTCGATGTCTTTCATCCTTAGATCAAGATTAGCTGAGCATGTTTCACGCCCGATATCTCAAGGACACGTTCTTCGTCTATGAAACCGGATTCCACCGCGCAAGTAACGACCCGATTCCCGGTGAGATTAGCTATCGTCGCCTCTGCGAGGAGCTTCTCCAGTTCATCGATCGGCGTAAGCCGTCCGCCATAGAAGCCTGCTGAAACATCTATGCGAAGCTTACCTTCTTTGAAGGATCTGCCGAGAACCTCCTTGTCGCATGCTGCAACAAGGGTTTCGCCCTCTTTCCGATAGATGTTCACATACATCATATCAGTTACTTTATCTTTCTTTGGGGCCGCCATCCGCCGCATGCCTCACATTTGATGATCCGCTCGCCCGCAAGCTCGGTGAATTTCGTGTCCGGTCGCCCGCACTCGTGGCAGAGGACGTATTCTTTGGCGTATTCTTCGATCCTTTTGTTGATCAGATCCCGTCTCATCATCCGGTTGATGATGATCCTGCTGCCGTCCGCTACGATCAATGAAGCAAGCTCCCTCGACAGGTATGACTGCAGGTGCTTAGGGTCTCTTCCAAGCAAGTCGGCTACTTCATTGAAGTTGCGTATTATAGTCTGGTTGCCTTCGACGAAAGAATCCGCTTTCGGGACCTCGAACCTTGCGTGGTCCTTCAGTTTCGCAGGCAGGTTCTCCCAAGCTCTTTCAAGCAGCTTCCCGTAGTCGTATGCTCCTTGTTCACTCATCTTCAGTCTTCGGTTTCGCCTCTTCAGTCGGTGCTGCCGCCGGAGTGTTGCCGCCCATGACAATCATATCTGGTGTGATGAACTTGCGGTTGACGTCCCTTATCAGCGAATCGCAGTCCTGCTTCACTTTTTCTAGCGTCACAACTATCCTGCGCCTCTCCTGCTCGACGTCGTCGATCATCTCATACGGCTCAATAGCCGTCTTAAAATCATCTAATTCGACGACCGTGTACTCTGATTCATTAAGTTTCTTCGATATTTTCCTGCACAGCTTCTCAAGCCACAGGTTCATCTCTCTTTTGACGCGGCTCCGAATCAGTTTGTCGCTGTCAAGTTCCGCTCTCATCAGTCTGACGATGGGAGCCATCGCAAAAGCGAACTCCTTCTCATCGATCACTTCTTCACCATCTGCTATTTCTTCGGGTTTTTCCACAACAGTTTCGGTCTCTTCTTCCATATCAGATCACGCTAAATTAGCTTAAGATAATGTTACTTGTTAACTATGGGATTACGCTCTAAAAAGCAACATACCCCACTTTTTTAACCTAAAAACGGATATACATAAGTCGTTTCTGAGGGGGTAACCTGCCTTCGGAACACGTTTAGGGTTATGCTGGGGTAGCCTAGCCCGGTCAGGCGGTCGGCTGCAGACCGACTCCACGAGAGTTCAAATCTCTTCCCCAGCTAGCCCTTTCTTTTTCCGAAACGCAAAAATCGCAGATTTTTGGCTACCAAAATTGCTTCGCAATTTTGAGTAAAGAAAGTGCTAGGACCCCAAAGAAATTTGCCTTCGGCGAAGTCGACGACTTTCTTTTAGTGCAGCTTTTCTTTTCTAAAGAAAAGGTGCGTGTCAGATCATCTTCCCCCGCTAGCCCTTTCTTTTTCTTAGAAAAAGGTGCTTAAGGCTATTCTTCTTTTGTGTCGTCTTTTATGCTGATCCATCGTTCTGGTTTGTTGTTGGACCAGTCTTTTCTTTTGGCTTTCTCTGTCCGGGATCTTTTTATGATAAGCAGTAGTATGATGATTATTCCCACTAAGACGACGAAGATGAGTCCTGCGACCAGCAGGAGGATCGGATTAATGGATGATATTCCTGATGAGCTGTCAGTTGGCGTTTTATCCGGTATCCTGGGGACCATTGCTTCGATCTCTTCGCTGGCTGAAGAGTATGCAGAGCTTTCTGATGTGGCTGATATCATATATTTGCCTGAGCTCTCAGGGGTGAAGTAGAAGATTCCGTCGTCGTTCGTCTTGCCTTTCACGTCAGACGGCGATATGCTGATCGTTATTCCTTTGACGGGTCTGCTCTGCACGTCTTTGACGAGGATCTTGACTGTTTCATTGGCGTACGGTGTCATGTCAGAGAGAAAGATGAACAGTTTCTCTGCTGGCTTAGTGGTTGTTGTCGTTTGAGTGGTCGCTACGAAAGATGTGGATGTCGTGGTCGTAGTGGTCGACGTAGTCGTTTTTTCCCCTATATTGATCAGATTATCTAGGCTTGCTTCATAGCCGTCTTTGGAAGCTGATATGCGGTATGTCCCCAGCGTGGATAGGGTGACGCTTACGCACCCAGTCGATCCTGTGGTATATGTCTTCGAGTGCCCTGGGCCGTAGACGTAGACTGCTGCAGCAGGTATGGCGGTGCCCTTGGAGTTTTTGACGCATATTGAGATCGGTTCGCCGCTTGCAGGTTTTATGGGCGTGTAGTTCATGGTCAATTGCCCTGAGGCCACCTCGAAGGTTTTTCTTTCGAGACAGTACCCGGCAACGTACACGTCCATCTGGAACTTGCCTTCTGCATCGGCGCCGAATTCGTCTTCGATGATGAAGCTAGCTTCTCCGTCACTGTTTGTTGTGTCGCTTGATTTTTTGTCGTCGGAATCCCATTCGCCTTTTTTGTCGCCGTTCGGGTCGTCAAGCCAAGTCACCTTGACTTTCGCGCCTTTTAGTTCATCGTTGTCTTCGTCGAATACTGTGACTACGACCTTGTCGGAGGGTAGCGGAGTACTCGGTTCCATCTCAACTTTCTTTAGTTCTTTCGCATCATCCCCTATGGTTAGGCTGTCCTCATCAGAGTATTCATCCGTCAGGTCATCTCCGCTGACGCGCACTTCGACGTCGACTTTGCCGCAGGCGTAGTTCATGAGGTTGTCGTTGAAGTAGTCGGAATCGAGGTCCGGGCCAGGGAAATCGTCTGAGGAGAATGTTACGGTCTCATCTTCCCCCTTGGTGAAGTCAAGGTTGTCGTATTCTTTATCCAAGAAGACGGTGACGCCGTCGACTAGGATCTCTATCTCAGCTGTGACGCTGTCTGTGTCGTCAGGCTCATGGAAGGTCAGGGTGACTTCGAATGAGTCGCTTACGTTGATCTCGCTGGGGTCTACACTCACGCTGAAATCGTCGAAGCCGACAACAGCACATCCTATTTGGACCATCAGGACCAATAGGATGCCCAAAAATGCAAGGGATTTGTTTGATTTCATTCCATACACCGTAGGTATTATTATTTGAAACAACTCAAGACCTTATGTGAAACACCTATGACAAAAGATGAAACATGCATTTTTGGATTACTCAACACATGTGCCGTTCACGCATCCTTCTGAGCATTCTTCATAGGGCGGCAGTTCAGTTGAGAATGATGCTCCGTTCCAGCTGATCCGTTCAACGCAGTATGATGTCGGCTTCCCCGGCAGCTTACACATCGGCGTAATAGTCTGCATGTAGACGTTGCCCATGTAACAGATCTTCTTTTCGACGGGTATTCCGCAGTCGCCGTTGTCGCGGCATGCGACGGCCAAGGTCGTTGTCGTAGTCGTCGTAGTAGAAGTTGTCGTGGTCGTCGTTGTCGTAGTAGAAGTTGTCGTAGTAGTAGTCGGCGCAGTGGTCGTCGGACAGCTTCCCGGATCAGAGACTTGGCTTCCGTCCACGCACACGTAGACTATCTTCTCCCCCCCTAAGCAGCCTACCAGAAGGGCTGCAGCGAGCACCACAGCCAAAGTATTCCACGTTGAGACCATACCAAAGAGTATTAGAACAAGCTAGGATAAAATAGGGTCCTATGGAGCCGCACGCGAGCCTGACCCATTCTTCTTCTCTGCTGCAGGCGGCTTAGGCGCAGGCTTAAATGAGTACATTAGGGTTGCTGAAGAATCTCTTCTCTTACTAATCTCTTTTATTTCCAGTCTCCTTAGTATTTATTCCTATCGAGCGCGCGCCTGCTAGTAGGAAATAAGGTTTTTTGAATGAAGGATCTCGTCGACGGCCAGGATATTTTTGGGCTTACTGCGGAGGAAGTGGGGAGGAGGCTGAAGTCTGAAGGATATAATGAGCTGCCTTCACAGAAGAAGCGTAATATCTTTTCTATTCTCTTCAATGTGCTCCGTGAGCCGATGCTGCTCCTGCTTGTGGCATGCGGCACAATCTATCTGTTTTTGGGTGACGTGGGCGACGCGATGATGCTGATGTCTTTTGTTTTCGTCGTAGTCGGGATAACGTTCTATCAGGAGCGTAAGACTGAGCGGGCGCTGGAGGCCTTGCGTAACCTGTCGAGTCCGCGGGCTCTTGTCATCCGCGATGGGGCGCAGAAGAGGATCGCAGGGCGCGAGGTCGTGCGGGAGGATATCATAGTCCTGAAGGAAGGAGATCGTGTTCCTGCGGACGCACTTGTTTTGTCGTGCTCGAACCTGTCTGTGGACGAGTCCCTGCTTACTGGAGAATCATTGCATGTGCGAAAAGCTGAGTGGGACGGGAAAATGAACGTTAAAAGACCTGGCGGCGACGACCTGCCTTTCGTCTATTCCGGAACGCTTTTGGTGCAAGGCAGGGGCATAGCGAAAGTGACGTCAGTAGGAGCGCGTACTGAGATGGGCAAGATCGGTAAGGCGCTGCAGACTATCACAGAGGAGGACACGCTCCTGCAGAAGGAGACGAAACGGATCGTCAGGGATTTTTCGATAGTCGGGGCGATATTCTGTATACTCCTCGTCGTCATCTATGGGCTTACGCGAGGCAACTGGCTTGGAGGAATACTCTCAGGCCTGACTTTGGGGATGGCGATGCTTCCAGAGGAGTTCCCTGTCGTCTTGATAATATTCCTCACACTAGGTGCTTGGCGCATTTCTAGGAAGCAGGTTCTAACAAGGCGGCTGCCGGTCATCGAAACTCTTGGTGCTGCTACAGTATTATGCGTCGACAAGACCGGGACGCTCACGCTCAACTCGATGCAGCTGACGACGCTTTTTGCTCATGGAGCATATTTCGATGTCAACAGAAAAGAGAGAACATGCCCGCCGGAGAAGTTCCATGATATCCTGGAGTACGGCATACTCGCAAGCCAGATAGACCCCTTCGACCCCATCGAAAGAGAGATAAAGCATATTGGGGAATCTTGTCTCGTCGAGACGGAGCATATTCACAAGAACTGGAAGCTCGTGCGCGAGTATCCCTTATCCAAGAAGCTGCTCGCCATATCTCACGTATGGGAGTCTCCAGACAAGCAGAATTATATCATCGCGGCAAAGGGCGCACCTGAAGCTATCTTCGACCTCTGCCACCTTGAAAAATCCGAGAAGGATGAGTTTTCGTCTCGCATAGCGGAGATGGCAGGTAATGGCCTGCGAGTCCTTGGAGTCGCACGGGCATCCTTCAAGAAGACTGACCTGCCGGAAAAGCAGCATGATTTCGGCTTCGAGTTCGTCGGCCTCCTCGGCTTCGTCGACCCCGTGCGTTCGACTGTGCCGCAAGCCATCACGGAGGCCTATGACGCAGGCATCCGGGTCATCATGATAACCGGCGACTATCCCGGAACTGCGCAGTACATAGCTAAACAGATCGGCCTACGGAACTACGAGCATTTTATCACAGGCCCTGAACTTGAGGCTATGGACCACCTGCAGCTCAGGGAGAATATAAAGACCATAAACATCTTTAGTCGAGTCGTCCCGGAACAGAAGCTGGCGATAGTCAATGCACTGAAGGCGAACGGCGAGATAGTTGCGATGACAGGAGACGGAGTCAACGACGCTCCTGCACTCAAGTCGGCGCACATCGGCATAGCCATGGGCGAACGCGGAACAGACGTCGCGCGAGAGGCGTCCGCCCTCGTCCTCCTCAATGATGATTTCTCATCCATAGTGCATGCAATTAGGTTAGGTAGGAGGATCTTCGATAACCTAAAGAAGGCGGTCGCCTACATCTTTTCCGTGCACATGCCCATCGCAGGGATGGCGCTATTGCCTGTGCTCTTCAAGCTGCCTGTAGTTCTCATGCCGGCGCACATCGCTTTCCTTGAGCTGATCATCGACCCTGCATGTTCGACGGTCTTCGAATCACATCCGGAGGAGAGGAACATCATGAACCGGCCGCCGCGTAACCTCAGGGAGCCTTTATTCAACAGAAGGTCATTGATATGGAGCCTGCTGCAGGGACTGAGCGTGCTCGTCATCGTTTTCGCCACCTTCCTTTTTGCCCTCTACTTGAACAAGCCTGAGGAAGAGGCGAGGGCACTATCCTTCGCGACGCTGGTGCTCGCCAACATAACCTTGATAATAACGAACCTATCATGGTCGCAGAACTTCATAGAAATCCTGGGCAAAAAGAATCGGCCCCTGAAGCTGATCATGGTGGGAGCCGTTGGAGCGCTGATGTTAGTCCTATATCTGCCTTTCCTGCGCGACCTCTTCCACTTCGCAGCCCTCTCCGCAACAGACCTATTCATCGCCTTAGCCGGCGGCATCTTCAGCCTCCTGTGGTTCGAAGGCTTGAAGGCCTTGGGCAGCGGCTCGAAAAAATCTTAAGTGATGCATACCATGGACGTTTTGATGGGTCTTGGCAATGAGCTCAGAGGAGACGACGGCATAGGCCTCTACGTTGCGCGTCGCTTCCGCGGCAGAATGTGGCTTGCCTTTGACTGCGGCACAGTCCCAGAGAACTTCACTTCTCTCGTGAAAAAAGAGAGACCCCGCCTCTTAGTGATAGTGGATGCTGCGGAGCTTTCCCTCGCGCCCGGGGAGTTTCGGGTAATCCCGAAGGACATGATATCCTCTGCGTCCATAGGAACGCATTCTATGTCTCTCTCCCATCTCGTCTCCTACCTCGAAAAGTACGCGAAGAAAGTGGTCTTCGTCGGCATCCAGCCGAAGGTCTTAGCAGATACTGACGAGCTGAGCCCTGAGCTTGTGTCTTCCGCGGAAAAGCTCATGAAGCTCATTTTAGAGAACAGACTTAGCGAAATCCCAGTGCTGTGATGTCACTTGACGATCGCTTCTCCTCTCTTGTAATGCGCAAGCGCGTATTCCTCTGTCATCTCTATTGCCGCCGTCGGGCATGTCTCGGCGCATTGCGCACAGAAGGTGCAGTAGTCTAAGTCGAACACAGGCTTGGGTTTTTCGCCTATCGTATCCATCTTGCACGCACCCGAAGGGCAGACCTTCGAGCACAGTTTGCAGCTGATGCATTTATCTGAGTATAGCTTCATCTTTCCGCGCAGACCAGCCGGCGGCACCCCGCCCTCCTTGGGGTACAGGATCGTGACCGGTTTTTTGAATATGAATCCGAATATGTTCGGCAGCATCTTACCTGGGAATTTCATCTAAAACCACCCCAAAGACCTGGACAATAACGCTATCAACATCTGCAGAAGAGACAGGGGAATAAGCCACTTGTAGGCGACGATGACCATCTGGTCGACCCTTATTCTGGCGACTGCGGATTTCATGAGTATGAGGAGGAATATGACGAACAATGTCTTTGCGAAGAATATTGCCGCCCCGATAGCCCACGACAGATAGACTGAGTCCATGGAGAACAGCGGCGCAGGTCCGCCCAGGAACAGCGCGGTTATCAGGCCCGCGCCAACGACCATTTCAGCATCCCGAGACATGCGGAAAAACGCCAGTTTGCGGCCGGAATACTCCACGAGCGGCCCGGACACTACCTCCGTTTCCGCTTCGGGGATATCGAAGGGCAGGCGCTCCAGTTTTCCTTGAAGGGATATCACCGCTATCACGAAGCCCGGGAGCGTTACCAGTAGCGCGAGCAGGTTCTCATTCTGGAATCTGACGACGCCGGAGAGGTCCCAGGTGCCTGCGACGAGGGCTGGGGCGAGCAAGACGAGGAAGAACGGCACCTCGTAGGAGAAGAGAAGCGAGGCGACGCGTATCCCTCCCTTGGATCCGAAGACGCTGCCGGAGTACCAGCCGCCGAGAAACAGTGCAAGCGTCGGGATAATCAGGAGATACAACACGACTATGAGGTCACCTTCGAAGTTGTGCAAAGCATTGGATGAGACGACGGGCACGTACAGGAAAGATGCGATCACCGCCGTCAGACTTATGATCGGTACTATCGTGAACATGAATCTGTCGGCCTTCTCTGGTGTGAGGTCCTCTTTCGCCGCAAGCTTTATCATATCTGCGAGCGGCTGCAACAGCGGCGGCCCGACTCTTCTCTGTATCCGGGCGTATATCCTTCGGTCTATGTATTCCGCGAAGAGCCCGAATGCCAGGATGAAGAGCATGCCTGGGAATATGAATAAGTACGTGAAGAACAGCAGCGAATCCATCACTTCCACCCCCTGTTCTCGTACCATTTTATGCCGTATCTCCGCAGGCTCTCCATGTCCAAAACCTCTTTCTTTTCGTCCCTCAATACGACCACCCTGTCCATGCAGCCCATACAGGGGTCTATGCTAGCGATTATGATCGGCACATCCGCCAGATGCGTTTCTTTCAGCATCTCGGCGACTGACGGCATGTTCGCCAGCGTCGGAGTCCTGATCTTGTATCTCTCCGGTTTGTCGGTCCCGTTGGAGCGCAGGTAGTGCATGTCTTCTCCCCGCGGCGCTTCTGTGTGGCTTATCGCCTCGCCTTCGGGCACTATGGGCGGCGCTTTCATCTGCTTTGCCTTGAGGTCGCCTGCGGGCATTTTATCCATCAGGTAACGGATTATCTTTATGCTCTCGAAAATCTCCAGGACGCGCACCACCAATCTTCCGAAGACGTCGCATGTGTCCGTAGTTATCATATCGAACGGCGTTTCGGCATATGTCGCGCAAGGGTCGTCTTTTCGGATGTCCATCTTTATCCCGGATGCCCTGGCGGTGGGCCCGACTGCGGCGAGCTTCAATGCGACCCGCTGCTTTAATACGCCCACTCCCTGCGTGCGGACGAGGATCGTTTTTTCGTTGACCGCCACGTCCTTGTAGTATTCCACGCGCTTTTCGAGGTGGTCCATGGCCGCAAGGACCTTCTTTTTCTGCTCTTCGCCGACGTCTCTTCGCACGCCGCCGATGGTGTTCATCGCATAGTTGACTCTGTTGCCGGATATCGATTCGAGCAGGTCCTGCACGACTTCGCGGTCCTGCCAGGTGTACATGAAAAAGGTGTCGAAACCGATCTCGTGCCCTGCGACGCCCAGCCAGAGCAGGTGGCTGTGCAGCCGTTCGAGCTCCAAAAACAGGGTGCGTATGTACTCCGCCCGCAGGGGTACCTTAAGCCCCAGGATCTCTTCCACGTTCTGCGCATAGTTCTCCATGTGGGTGTATGAGCAGATGCCGCATATCCTCTCGATCAAGTAGAGGTTCTGGAAGTAGTTCCTGGACTCGATTAACTTCTCGATGCCGCGGTGCACGTATCCGATCCTTATGTCCGCTTCCACCACAGTCTCTCCATCCAGGGTGAGGGTGAAATTCTCCGGCTCTTTCAGCGCAGGATGCTGCGGCCCTATTGGTATTTTAACCTTTGCCAACGGATTCACCTCCTTTTGGCTTCCAGTCCTTGCGAAGCGGATACCCCTGGTCCCAGTCTTCGGGCAGCACGAGTCTGCGCAGGTCGATGTGCCCCCGAGGCTCGACCCCAAAGAGGTCGTGGATCTCGCGCTCGTAGAAGACCGCACCGGGGAAGATCTTCATTATGCTGTCGACCGAGGGATCGTCTCTCGGGCAGGCCGTGCGCACGGTCACCACCACTCCTCGGGTGAAGAAGTGGTATAGGATCTCGAAGTCGGTGCCGGTGTCGCGGGCCGTTATCGTCGATAGATGCTTGACCTTCAATTTATCTGCGAGCACTTCGACTGCGTTTTTCAGGTCTCCGCGGGAGACTTTTATGAAGATGCGCCGCTGTCTCTTTATCGATGCGTCCGCCTTGCCTGGCAGCTCTTTGTTGATCGCGTCCACTATCTCTTCTTCTGCGCCCATCACTCAGCACCTCCTTTTTCTATCTTCGCCAGAAGCGCAACCATGCCGTGGAGTATGGCTTCAGGCCTCGGAGGGCAGCCGGGTATGTAGACGTCCACAGGTATGACCTTGTCTACGCCGCCTTCGACCGCGTAGGAGCCCTGATAGACACCCCCGGACGAGCCGCACTGCCCCACGACGACGACGAATTTGGGCTCCGGCATCTGGTCGTATACGCGCCTTAGGCGCTCCGTCATTTTCTTCGTCACCGGGCCCGTGCAGACGAGAACGTCCGCGTGCCTCGGCGACCCTTTGAGCAGCACGCCGAACCGCTCGGCGTCCATCCTCGGGATGAGCGCGGCCAGTATCTCTATGTCGCAGCCGTTGCAGGATCCGCAGTTCATTTGCAGTATCCACGGCGACTTTGTGCGCCCCCATTTAACGAGCTTGTCAAGCATGCTTATCACTCCCATACAAGGCGAATGCCGTGATGCCCATAGATGCTATGAGCATGATGCCGAGCAGCGCCTCCCCCCCTTTGGGGACGGTCGATATCAGGAGAGCGCCGACGTGGAGCACCGTGAAGAAGAATGCGACATGGAATAAGCTGTATGAGTGCTGCTTGTGGAGTTCGGTCGCATCCTCGCCGCATGCGTAGCTTGTCAGCTTGTATTTCGCGCCCTTGAATTCGGGGCCGAGGGTGCCTGCGAAGGCGTAGAGCAGGAGAACCGACACGAATACCATGAATAGGGTCACGATGGGATATAGGAGTATCTCGGCCATCTTACAATCCGCCTCCCCCCATCAGGATGGATACAGCGGGCTTTATCACGGAAAGGCCGATTTCCGGGCATACGCCCAGTATTATGGTCAGCGCGGCGAGGACCGCCATCGCAAGGAGCATGCTCGGCGAGGGGTCTCTCAGTGAATTTATCTTCTTGTCGTCCGAGCCGAGGTAGAGCTTTTTGATGAGCGGCAGATAGTAGCCCAGCGCAAGGAGGGTGTTCAGGAGCGCGACCGCAGCTATCGCGATGCTCAATCCACCCATGGAGTTGTAAGCCATGATGATGCTGGCAAACACAAAGAGTTCGCTCATGAAACCGCTGAGCGGCGGCACGCCTGCAAGGGAGAGCAGCGAGAGGGCGAAGACGAAGCCCGTGAATTTCATCGACAACCCCACGCCCTGCATGTCGTCCACGTACCTTGACCCTACCTTGTGGATGATCACGCCAGCGCAGAGGAATGCAAGAGCTTTCATGAATGCGTGGGTCATCATGTGGAAGAGGCCGCCGACGTATCCCAGTTCGATCCCGTAGCCGAGGCCTACGCCTACGCCGAGGATTATGTAGCCCATCTGGGCTATGCTCGAGTAGGCAAGGATACGCTTCAATTCGACCTTCTTCTTATGTGTGAATTGCACGTACGCCATCAAGTTGCCCACCGTCATCGTTAGGAGCGCCATCGCTATCAATACTCCGCCGATTTCTGCCTTCATGACCGTGAAGACGAGCAGGGTTCTTAAGAGGGTGAAGAAGCCGGCGCCGATTATTATACCGGAAAGCATCGCACTTATGCCTGAGGGAGCGACTGAGTGGGCGTCCGGAAGCCAGGTATGCAGTGGAACGATCGCGGATTTCACCCCGAACCCGGCGATGAGGAACACTGCGGAGATCATGAGGAGAGGCGACATCGTCAGCAGGCCCGCCATCTTGTCGAATTCCAGCGTGCCCGTCTGGAGGTAGATGAGCGATATCCCAAGGTAGGCGAGCGCCGAGCCCGTTGCGCTCATTACGATGTACTTCATCCCGGCTTCTATGGACATCCATTCCTGCCTCCTGAAGGCCACGAGCGCGAATGAGGGTATCGCCATCAGCTCGAAGAACAGGTAGAGCACGAGCAGGTCGGTTGCGAGGCCGAGGCCGATGATGCCCGCGACCATCGACAGGAGAAGCGCATAGTAGTATTCCTTCCCCTTGTCGTGCTCCATGTATCTTATGGAATAGATACAGACCATAGTCCCCAGGAGCAGGGCGGTTGCCGCCAGGAACACAGAGAGGGCATCCATGCGCAGCAGTTTTCCGCCGATCACGCAGGTGAGGGGGCCGCCGTCCCAGATTTGGAGGGCGAGCACGAATTGGCTCAGTAGGGCTAAGGCGAAGAAGAAAACTGCAGTATACGCTGCAAGATGTTTTTTCTTGCGGGAGAGTTCGAGTCTTCCCGCTGCGTATGAGAGGTATGCGCCGCAGATGAGGATTCCCAGCGGAGCGACTGTCTCGAGCATTTTAGATGCCACCTCCGAGATTTAAAAACAACGCGATCAACATTATGATCCCTACCGCGATGCCGGCGGTGTTGTAGTTGAGGTCGCCGGTATGGGTCTTCTGGAATTCGACAGAGAATCTTTTCAGCAGCATGATAGCTTCGTCGTAGAGCATGTCGAACCCGTAGCCTTTTCTTGCCACTGCTATCATCTTTGCCATTATTGCGTTTCTGGCAAAAGACCTGCGGGCGTAGAAGAGCCCTATGCCCAGCAAGAAGGCCGCAACAGATATCAATACCGCTTGCGCAGCAAGTGTCTCCATGACGAAGTTGACGAGTGCGATCGCATGCACTTCCGGGAAGCCGAATGACTCGTATGCGCGTGTGAGGAAACCTATCGACATCCACGATACGAGCGAACCGGCTGCTAGTATTATAAGGGGGACGGTCATCTGCCAAGGCGCTTCGTGCACTTTTTTCGTTCTCCTGCTCTTCTCAAAAAAGACGAGATTCAGCATCCGGAAAGTATACGCGGCGGTGAGGACCGCGGTGGCAGCCAACACGAACAGCGGGATATAATTTTTAGTCTCCAGTGCAGTTTCAAGTATCATGTCTTTGCTCCAGAACCCGCTGAAACCCACGAGACCTGCGAGCGAAAGACCTCCGATGAGCATCGTCGCATACGTGAGCTTCATCTCGTTTCTCAAGCCACCCATCTCGTACATGTTCCTCGTACCCACTTCGTGGATGACCGCGCCTGCGCCCAGGAATAGGAGGGCCTTGAAGACTGCGTGGCTCATGAGGTGGAACGTCGCGGGCAAAAATCCGAGGAAACCGAGGCCTAAGCCGAACATCATGAAGCCAAGCTGGCTCACCGTGGAATACGCGAGTACCCTTTTCAGGTCCGGCTCGACGACTGCCATCGTCGCTGCGAGGATCGCGGTTATTCCGCCCACCCACATGAGCGTGTCGGTCCACCCGGGCACCGATGCGAACAAGGGAAGCGACCTGGCCATCAGGTACACGCCGGCATTGACCATCGTCGCCGCATGGATGAGTGCGCTGATAGTTGTCGGCGCCTCCATGGCGTCTGGGAGCCATACGTGCAACGGCACCTGCGCGGATTTGCCCATCGCGCCGAGCATGAAACAGAAGCCAGCTATCGCAAGGATGCCCGCTGGTATAGATGCGATGTTCTTGAGCAGGTATTGTATGCTGAGCGCCTGCCAGAAGTCCACGCCAAGAGCGGAGGCGGCGCCAGACGCGAGCAGGACTATGCCGATGAGGAACGCCGCATCCCCCACACGGGTGATTACAAGCGCCTTTATTCCTGCGCTTGCTGCCTTCGGGTCGGTGGTGTAGAAACCTATCAATGCATAGGAGCACAGGCCGACCAACTCCCAGAAGAAGTACAGCACGAGGAGGTTGTCGACGAAGACAAGACCTATCATGCTGCCGATGAAAAGTAAAACAAGCGAGTAGTATCTGCTTAATCCGGTGCTTTTCTGCATGTATTTCGTTGAATAGAGCAAGACAAGCGATCCTATGGTTCCAGCGATCGCGGCCATCATTATCGCAAGGGGGTCTACGTAGACCGAGAAGGACAGCCCTATCGATGGGACCCATGAGAACGCGTAGGTCAAGGCCTCTGTCCTGTTCAGCCATATCATGGGCAGGAGGAGCAGCGTCGTGGCCGCAGTCAAAAATCCGACCGCGACCGCCAGGTATTCTCTTGCGTTCTTGCCTGTCTTTGCGATGAGCGGCACAAATATTGCTCCGAGGAACGGGAGCACTAGAGCCAGCGAAACGAGGATGCCTGCATCCATCTCTTACCCCTCCAGGCGCCTTAGCGCTTCTATGTCCAAGGTGCCAGTATGTTTGTATACGTTAACCGCGAGTGACAGGAGCAAGGCCGCAACTATGGCGTCGACGACTATTATCAAGACGACTGCGACTTGGGCGTCGGAGCCGCCGGCTGTAAGAAAAGTCAGCGAGCCCGCTTTTACCATCACGCTGATCCCGATGGCGCTTTTTATGACGTTCCTCTTGGTCAGCACGCAGTAGAATCCCAAGAACAGCGTCGCGACCGCGACCCATAGGTAGAGCTCTATTCCCATCGCCACTTCCCTCCGAGGAGCACGAGAATCCCGGCCCCGCTCGCGAATATGATGAGCGCCACGATAACTATGGCGAAGCCCCAGTTGTTCCAGAGCGCTTCGCTGAAGGGTTTGCTCACCGTCTCAGGAACCCTGAGGCCGCTGAACGCTGCCGAGAACACCACCAGCAGGTCACACAGTAGAAGCACTGCAACGCCGTACGTGATGTATTTCTTCACCGTTGTCACTTGGATTCCTCCTTCTCGAGCATCCCTATCGCTGAGAGCAGCAGGATCGTCACCATGCCTGCAGAGACGCTCAGCTCGAATACTGCCGCGATGGGCGCCCCCAGGACGTAGAAGACCATTGAGAGAAGCGCGCTCCCTGCGCCTAAAGCTATCGAGGACTTGACCAGGTTCTTCATCTCGATAGCGAGGATGATGGAGACCAGCATCGCAGATAGGAGCAGCAAATTTGTGATGGTCTCGGCTTCAAGACCGCCTGCATAGTTCAGCTCAAAAATAAGGAAGGACAGTACGTCCATGTGTGTATCCCCCAAACCGATATTCGGCATTTATCATGATAAATCATGTTAAATGCCACATAAACTATAAGAGGTAAGTAAATAAAAAGAGGGCGGATAATTTAACGCTAAACGCCCCATCATTAGGTGCGACAGGATAACATGGATACGCGCTTCTTTGGTCTGGGTGCGCATAAGGCGCAACTTCTTGCTTCGGTCCTCTTAGGAATATTCCTCTCTTCGCTCGACCAGACGATAGTTTCCACTGCGATGCCCACCATCGTTCGGCAGCTTGGCGGCCTCGACATCTTCAGCTGGGTCTTCACCGCTTACATGGTGACCTCCACCATCGCCGTCATGCTGAGCGGCAAATTGGGCGACATGTGGGGCAGGAAGAACGTCTACTTCTGGGGCATAGTCATATTCATTGTAGGCTCCATTCTCGCAGGCCTATCGCAGAACATGTTATCTCTCATCCTGTCACGGGCATTTCAGGGCATCGGCGGAGGAGTCATGATGGCCAACTCAATGGCCATAATCGGCGACATCTTCCCGCCGGCTGAAAGAGGCAAGTGGCAGGGACTGATCGCTGCAGTGTTCGCAGTCGCTTCAATTGCAGGACCGCTTGCAGGCGCACTGATAACCGAGCATTTTAGCTGGCACTGGATATTTTTCGTGAATCTGCCTGTCGGCATAGTGACACTATATCTTCTATCGCATGCGAAGCAGGTTCAGCCAGTTTCTCATTTCCACAAGCTTGACCTTGCCGGAGCCTTCTGGTTCACAGTATTCATGGGCTGCGGAATAGTCTATCTCGTATCAGGTCTGGGTTCGAGCGACGCCGTCTATTTGCTTCTGCTCGCCTGCTGCCTGCTTGCGCTCGGGATGTTCCTGCGGGAGGAAGCACATGCAGCCGAACCAGTGCTGCCGCTGACCCTGTTCCAGAACAGGATATTTACTGTAGGGGTTGCCGTAGGCTTCATCAGCGCAGTCGCGATGTTCGGTTCAGTCACTTTTCTGCCGCTCATAATCGAGGAAGTATTCGGCAGAAGCATCTCGGATGCCGGCGCAGTCTTAACGCCGCTGCTTCTTGCGCAGACGATCGCAAGTGCGATCGCAGGACAGATAATTTCGCGAACAGGCCGCTATAAGACTGTCGGGATCGTAGGCTGCGGCTTGATATGCGTCGGACTCTATTTAGTATCCAGCTTCCAGACGATAGGCTACGAAGGCCTAATGTATGCGGTCATCGCCCTAGGTTCCGGAGTCGGCATCCTAATGCCCCTAGTCCTCATAGTCGTACAGAACGCTTTTGCGTACTCGCGGCTGGGTATGGTCACGTCTGCAATAGGCTTCTTCCGCGTCTTCGGCGGCGTCGTCGGAGTATCGCTTATGGGGTCGGTAATCAATATTCGACTTGGTGCAGCAGAGAGCACTATCGCAAGCCCTGCGCTCATCGAGGGGTTCCACAGCGCATTCATGCTGGCCTTCCTGTTGTCTGCAGTGTCCGTCATCCTGATGTTTTATATGAAAGAAATACCGCTCAAGAGGACGCATGAAAAACCCACAGTATTTGAGGAAGTCGCAGCCGAACTCGTGGAAGAAGAAGCTATAATAGATTCTGAGACTGCAGAAAAAATAAGAGGATAAGGGAGATCATATCATCTCCCCGATCTCTACTGTTTCATTCTCCACTATCAGCGGTATGTCTGCGTTCTCGAATGCGTAGTCCGCATCTGAAGCTGCCAGCGTCGTTGTCGTCGCCTTTTTATCTTCGGTCGTCTTCTCATTTACGCAGCCTGCTGAAAGCAGTAAGAACACCAGGAACAATGCTATCAGTTCTTTCACTGGCCCTCACCCCCATTGCCGTTTCCGCTTCCGTGGTTACCGACCTTGTCCTGCAGCCTCTCGCTCTTGTTCTTTATTGTCTCTATCCGGTCCTCAAGCTTCTCTTGAACTTGCGTGGTCTTGTTCTCTACTTTCTCTATTCGGTTTTCTACTCTGTTCTTCTGACCGTCAGAGAGGTTGCCTTCTTCTAGACGCTCCTCCAGCCTTTCCGTTATCTTGTTGCTGCGGTTCTCAACTTTCCGTATGAGGCCTTCGACATGCTCCACCCTCTTAGCTGTGATGTCGACTATTTTCTCTATCTTCCATTCTGTCCTGTTCTCTATGCGCTCGATACGATTTTCGATCTGGCCTATGTGTTTTTCAAGTTTCTTCGTCACGTTCGCAGAGACATTAAGGTCTTCGGCCTTATGTAGCCGATCTTCCATCCTGTCCTGCAGGCGGTCGAGCCTCTTGTATTGTACCTTGTCGGCTACTGCGCGCAAGAAGATGTTCCGCTTAGATACCTGCTCCTTTAATGCGAAGAACGCCTGCTTCTTCTCTTCAGCGCTCATGTTCGAAGTTGCATTCTTCAAGTAGGCCTTAATGTCTTTCAGCTTCGCTTCGCCGCTCTTGATCTCTTCGATCAGCTGCGGGTTAGTAAGACCTATCGCCGAAAATATTTCGTTCACTTTCTGGGCGTTGAACTCGCGCTGGAGCTCATGGATTCCCGCAACTTTCGCCTTCGTCTCGTTCAGCTTCAGCTCATGCAGTCTCTTCCTCAGTCCTTCGACATCAGATATCTTGAGCATCGAGTGTACTGTCTTGCGGAATTCCTGCGTCAGTTGTATTGCCTCCTCTTTTATGTCCACGAACTTCTGAGCAGCCTCTTCGCCTGCCGAAGGAGTTATTGAAGCGACCTCGCTCTGTAGTACCTTAAGTTCAACGATTATCGATTCCAGCTCGCTTGTGTCCGCACTCGAGTTCTTCTCTTTTATGGCCGCAACTATCTCTTCGCCCCACATAATATTCCGTGTTATTGAGCTCTCCAGCTGCAGTAGCCTGATCTCGGAACCGAGCGTTGTGTGGAAAGCATCCACCTCATCGATCGTCTCATTCTCTATAGTATCATTATATTCTACGCCATCGTCTTCATCGAGGGTCTCATTCTCGACAGAATCCCCGTCGTCCACTGTCTCGTTCTCGACTGAATCGTCATCATCAATTACAGTGTCGTTCTCAACGGACCCGTCGTCCGTTGTCTCGTTCACTGATATTTCATCTGTTGTTTCATTCGTCGTCTCGTTTTCGGCCGATGCCATAGTCATCAGTGCTGCAAGCAGCATCACTGAGAGGATTATCCACTTTGTCGGATTTTTCATCGCACACCTCCAAATTTGTTTTTCATGAAAGAAACTTCGCTGGAACACCTTAAAAGATTTAGGCCGGAAAAGCCGGAACAGGCCGGAACAAGGCAGGAACTTCTATTTGTCTTCGGGCATAGAGAGGAACGTGCTCATCCCGACGCGCGTCTTTTTGATGAGGCCCAGCTTCACGAGACCCTGTATGTTCCTTGAGACAGAGGATTTCGGGAGATCCAGTTTCTCGCAGATGAGGGTCTGATTAACGGGTTTACCAGCCTCGAAGATTAATCTTAGTATGTCCTTCTGCCGCTCAGTCAGTATACCTTCATGAGACTGCGGCACAGCCGCATCCTCAGGTTCTTTCACCTTCTGCCTGCGGTAGATGACGACGCCTGCTGCCGCAAGCAGAACGAAGGCTGCAGCAGCAAGGACTAACGAAGTTTCATCCGTCTTGTTTTCCCTGCTCTGCTGGTATTGGACCAGGATGCTCAGACTCCCATTACTGCCCGCACCCTTAATAGCTATCTTTCCGTCGGCGGACGTTATCCGAAACTGCCCGGACGCCTTAACGTAGTTCACTGATGCGCCTTCCGGCAGGCTGACCTCATAGACGTAATCCGAGAAGATATCGTCTTTGGGTAGCGTCATATTGAACAGCCAGTACCCGCCTTTCTTGGAAGTCAGCGCGCTAGTGGTCTGAGGCTGCAAGCCAGGATGATTCGTCCTGCCGGATATCGACGAAATCCCTTGAGGATCTATGCGCACTACGATATCCCCATAATAGGATACGCCTGCCGCGCACTGTGCGAGCAGCAGGATTATCAAAGCAGCGACCGCAAATCTCATATTAGATAATGTGTGCAGATTCTTATAAGTCTTGAAGGGCATTATTTGATGTGGAACTGAAGACCCATCTCCTCGTCGAGGTCATTATCTTTCTGGCGGCGAGCTGCTTTCTGGACGTATACGCCGCACTGATCATAACGGCCGCGCATTTCATCCCAAGCATAGACTACTTGATGCTGAAGCTCTCTGTCGGGAAAAGATTCCATAGGAAGCTCTTCCATAATATCTTTGCGGCGGCAGGTGTTTTTCTGGCGCTCAGCCTGCTGGCTTCTCCGTTCATTGCCGTACTCGGCTTCGTCAACGTACTATTCCATTTCGTCCTCGATCTTCCGGGCAAGGGTATTGCAGTATTCTATCCGCTCTCAGAATATAGGCTTCGTTTATAGCAAAAACTGATGTCATTTTATTCTGACGCGGCAAATATCCTATCATGAAGCAGTACGCCGCAGTAATCGTTATCCTCCTTCTTTTCCCTGGGTGCATCATCCCAGGATTCGGCAGCACCACCACATCAACGACTACTAGAGTTACTATCCCCGCTTCCTCGACCACGAAGATAACCACCACGAGCAGAACCACTACGACCAGCACAACGACGACCCTTGGAGGTAACATCGTATGCAGGATGAATGCGGACTGCGGCATCAACGGAGTGGAAGCGGTTGAGGAGTACGGCTGCGATTTTCTGACCATATATCGGCAGTATATCAGTTACAGGTGCGAGGATGCTGGAACAGTATATTCGAAGTGTGTTGCGCGGATGGTGCCTGAGACATTGAAGGTCTGCGATTGGAACGATCGATGCCTTAAGGACACGCCCTATTGTTCTCCGGCACGAGGCGTGTGGGAGTACGGCAGAAGATGTGAGGGAGATAACTGCATCATATTGAACAATACGAACACGACAAAGTATAGGATACTGCGTAAGGGCGAATACAAATTCAGTTTTAATTATGTGTTTTCTTCTCCTCCAGGCATAAATCTTTCGGTTCAGGCGCCGACCGGCGAAAGGTTCCATCGTTATCTGATGGGGGGCCATGATGAGGAAATCGCTGACTTGACGATAAGATTATCCTACGCGACCGGACCTGACCTCTACGCCGAGATCCTGATCGACCCGGACGACAAAAAGGGCACTACCCTGATCACGCTGCCGTACGTCAACACATGCATACCCCCTAGAGCATATGTTCTGGAGAGCCTGGATTATGACGATTTTGATGCCGTGTATGACCAATATAGTTTCAAAATCAAGAAGCTCTTTTATCTGGACGAGTATAGTATGAGCAGCGTCACGTTGTATGCGAAGAAGGTCCGCGGGGTGGCTCAGATGACGGGTCGCAAAGAACCTGTTACTGAGTTGACTTTCACGCCGCAGATTAATGGCAGAATCGATTCGCTGCTCCTTGGCGTATGCTGGGATGAGCGCGAGCATGGGCCGGTCATCTGGGTCCAGAAGATGGCGTGATTTCTTGGGGTATTATCTAGGATAGGTATTACTCATTTTTGAGTATATTTATGTCTAAAATACCAAGATGATATAACAGAGAGTGGGAAAACCGAAACAGAAAGAAGCCTTCTAAAGAGGATCCCTAAAGATGGAGAGTCACGCTATAGATTCTTTCCGTAGCACCACCCACCTCAAGCTCTCCGTCGGGGAAAACAGAGGGCGTACCAGAGGAAACCATCGTATGAATAGGTCTTGGCTTTCTTTTGGCGCACAAGCTCGTTCAATGCAGCAAAAGCCCGCTGCTCAGGCAAGCCATAAGAAGGATCACCGTATATCTCCTGCGCATGAGTGAGCGGGCGACTGAGTTCATTGAGTCGTCTTGGAATCGTCTTCTCTTCACTTTCGTATCTTAAGACGGTTTCAGCAGAAACATCCCTGCGGCCGAGAATACATTCCACTTTTTCACAGTCAGAAAAGAGCTGTAGAGTATGTTGAACCATCTCTCTAATGCTCCCCACCCCACCTATTCCTCTGGTCCTGAGGGTAGGAGACCCATCCTCTTGACCGCCCACCATGATAGCACTGTGGCCATGATAGTTGAGACGACAATCAGAGCAAGATACCATGTGACGTCGCCGCCAGTGAACCCGAACATGGAGTTGCCGGCGACTGTTGCTATAGTGTTCGGGACAAGCACTGCAGTACCCACGATAGTCAGATATGCGACCAGTAGCGCTAGCCGATTGTTGAGTAGTTGCAATTGATTGTTGTATATCGACTGCAGGACTTCGAGGCCGCTTGCTAGGACTTCGCTCAGGTGTTCTGCTAGCCCTATCTGCGAGCGTACTTCTTCGACTAGGGCCTCAAGCCGAACTATCAATTTCTCGTTGTCAGTCAGCAGCTCCGCGTCCCCGTAGCGTAGTGCGTTGAGTGCGTCCACAGACGCCCAGAGGCCGCTCAAGTAGACGCTAAGCGCATGCTTCATATTGTATATCTTAGTGCCGGCTGCTGTTCTCGATGAACGCGGGTCAGAAAGGAACTTGCTTAATGAGTCACCCTGCTCTTCTATGTCTTTTAGGTGGTCGAAGTTGCGGGAGTTGTTTTCTGAGATTATCCGCACCATGAGGAGCGTTATCTTATCGTTGATTGGGGCCTTCTTCGGCAGTTTTTTCAAAAGTGTTTCGGCGTACCTGCGCAGCATGAAGAAGCGCTTAACTTCCGCAGTATGCAGTGTCACTATCATGTTCCCTTTTATGAGTATGAGCAGCGGGTTCATGCAGACATCGAATCCTGAAACTGAGACTGCAGGCAGCTTTATCCCCATCTCAGTTTCAAGGTCCTCGTAGTCGCTGAGTTTGTCGTTGATGAGGCTCTTCATAAGCTGCTCTGAAAATCCGAGTGATGAGGCTATTGCTAAGGCTTCACCAAAGTCGTTCATGACGAAGTCCACCCATGAGACTGCTGCCGTTGAGAGCATCGGCTTGAACGGTTCTACGCCAGTGGCCTCGGCTCTGATGGCGACGCCGTCCGCAGACAACGTGGCACAGAATCCTTTCTCACCCAGAGCAAGAGCCTGCAGTTCAATGGAATTGTTTGGAGTACAAATCATTTTTGTCATTTTTCCTATGTAATAACTACTCAATTTAGCTATATAACGATATTTAATTGCTTAATCCCAATTCATTTATCACCTTTCTCGTGGGTTTTAAAATGATTGCTGTCGTGACCGGAATACCTGGAACAGGCAAGACGACTGTCGCAACGAAGGCGATGGAATTGCTTAAGGCTGAGGGCATAGAATACAGGATGGTGACTTATGGAGATGTCATGATAGAGATCGCTAAAGCTAAGAAGGTCGCAGAAGACCGGGATGCGATGAGGAAGCTGGACCCTGAGACTCAGAAGAGGATCCAGGAGTTGGCTGCAGAAAAGATCGGCACGATGAAAGGGAATATTCTCGTTGACACTCATTGCACGATTCGGACGCCGCGCGGCTTTCTCCCCGGGCTTCCTGAGTGGGTGCTCAAGAAACTGAAGCCTAATGCAATAATCCTTGTGGAAGCTAGTCCGGCCGAGATCGCAGGCAGAAGGAATAGGGATAAAAGCCGCAGCCGGGATGCGGAGTCCGTCGAAGGAATAGCCCTCCATCAGGACACAAACAGGAATATCGCGGCAGCATACTCAGTATTCACCGGTGCAACAGTGAAGGTCATACAGAATCCGGACAATGGCGTAGATGCGGCAGGCAAAGAAATGGCAGAGGTCTTAAAATAGGATGATAGGATTAACGGAAGCAGGCTACGCCATCACAGGAATATCGGCCGTTCTGGCTATGTTCAGCAGCCTGGTCAGAGTAGCCGTCACAGACATGAAGAGGTCTAAAGAGATCAGAGCGAAGCTGAAAGAGAATCAGGCTGAGATGCGGAAGCTGGCGAAGTCAGGAGATTCGAAAAAACTTGAGCGCGCCCAGAAGGAGATGATGGAGCTCACCACCGAGAACATGAGGATGGTGTACAAGCCAATGATCATCACGATAATACCGATCATCCTCATATTCGGCTGGCTTGGAGGAGCCTACGGCGACCTTAACCCGACGATGAACGTGACTGTAGTCAGTCAGTTGCCCGCCAACATGACGGCAGAGAATATAACAGTCAAAAACGATGGCGTCTACAATGCCTCAAACAATACTATAACCTGGGAAATAGGGAAGGCTCATACTGACGCCACCGGAGAAGTTAGCGCAGAACTTAAGGTAAAGCCCCAGTATCTTGTAGACCTGAACGATACAGTCGTTTCATTAACTTACTCAGATAAGAATGGCAGGCTTGGACCTATAGTATCCAGTGACCACCTTCAGCCGGTCGAAGGCTCTAACATGACAGTCGAAAGGATCGTGGAGACGAAACCGGAGACAGGTAAGGTGCTTTACAGAGTCGTCTACGGGAACATTGCGACCAACAACGTCATCTTCTTCCCCCTATCCTTCGACTTCCTGTTCATCCACATCCATAACGGCATGGGCTGGGTCGGATGGTATATCCTCTGCTCGGTTATAGTCTCTCTCATAATAAACAAGATAACCGAGAAATACCCGATCGAATTGAATCTAATAAAAAAGAAACAAAGTAAGGTGAATTAAAGAAAAAATGACTGCCCCAAAACATAAGTCAAGGTCTAATAAACGAGTTAAGGTGAAGCTCCCAGGAGGGAAGACAGTAACACACTACAAGGAGAAGAAGCCGAGCAAACACATTTGCGGAAGATGCGGCAAAACCCTGACTGGTGTGCCCAACAAGTCAGTGAATCAGCTGGCGAACATGTCAAAGACAGAGAAGGTTCCCGAAAGACCGTACGCAGGAGTCCTCTGCACAGAATGCACGCAGAAGCTGTTCACGTACAAAGCCAGGATGGCTGCCGTCAGAAAGAATCCGGACATGGGTCTTCAGATAAACCGGGACCTGACCATAGAGAAGTATCTGCCAACCAACTGGACGGAAACCAAGGCAGCGAAACCCAAGAAAGAAAAAGCCGCAAAGAAGACGACAACAAAAAAGAAGACGAAGGAGTGATCTCCTTTATTTTTCTTCTCGTATTTTGTGGTTGAGCGTCTTTAGTGTAGGCCGCATTATTTTGGTTCCTTTGTAGTTTTCTCTTAGTTCGTCCGGTAGTTCTGCTGCTGTGATGATCCGCTTGGCCCTCAGTTTCCGGGCTAGGAGGAGTGTTTTAGCTATGTCTGTTGTGACGCCGTATTGGTCGGATAATTGTTCCGCAGCCTCTTTATCGCTGTCGCTTAATTCAACGGGCACCACATTCCTCACTTCAGCGTATTCTTCACGTTCCTCTGATGGAACATATAATCTCCCGCGTTCTCCAACGAGTTTCTCAAGTGCCTCGCCTTCGGTGAGGAATCTATTTAACGTCGTCTCGTCGACGACGACTTTGGTTCTCCGCCGCCTCCAAAGGTAGATGACTGTTGCGCCTGCCATCAAGGGCATGAAGAGGCTCTTAATCTCCTCTGGGATATCCTCCAGAATCGGTATGATATCATGCCGCCTTACGGTGATATATTTCTCATCATAGCCTTCAAGCAGCAGATAATTCGTTTCATCATAGCCTTCAAGGATCAGATAATACATTCCGGAAACATTCGGCAAATAAGTTACAGTCCAATACGTGCTCTTTCCTACTGAACCGATCTTATATTCTGTTGTTTTCCCGTCCGGAGCCTTGATCTTCAGTATGAGCCCATCCCGAGGATTCATTACTACGATCGTGATGTTCTCTCCGAGATAATATCTGTCGACTACTTTAATCCACGGACAGTCGCCGCAGCCTCCTCCGCAATCTACTTTCATCTCGCCTGGTCCGAGGATTCCGTCCGAACAAGTCGACTTACGACACTTGTTATTATAACACCAGCTACTCAGACAATCTGAATCCGATGAACATGATTTACCTAGCAGGCAGGGTGGACAGTGTCCGCCGCAGTCGATGTCGGATTCGCCTGCGTCCTTCAGTTTATTGAGGCAGATGCTAGATGAATTGTATATTAAGACTGTTTTTTCTCCGGTCTCAGTCTCATTGGTCACTATCCGTATCAGCCTACACTCTGAGCAGCCTCCGCCGCAGTCTACGCCGACTTCGCCTTCATCTTGGATGCTGTTAAAGCAGTGACAGGGCATACACGCGCCGCCGCAGTCTATTCCTTCCTCACCCGGCCCCCTGAGGCCGTCGCCGCAGCTGGATGAACTGCACAGCCCCTCAAAACACCAAGCGGATGCGCAGTCGCCGTCAGCTGAACAAACTCTACCGTTGCCGCATAGGCTGCATGATCCGCCGCAGTCCACATCCGATTCGTTGCCGTCCCTTACGCCGTTGCTGCAGGCGCAGGACGGACATTCGCCTCCGCAGTCGACGCCAGATTCGCCGAAATCCTGGATACTGTTGCTGCAATGGCACGCAATACACGGTCCGCCGCAATCTATTCCGGACTCATTCTGGTCGCGCGCTCCATCAAAACACGTTGGAGTCTGACACGACCCATTACTGCACCAGCTGGTGGTGCAATCCTGGTCTACTGCACAGGATTCGCCGACAGAACACTTCAAACATAATGAGCCGCCGCAATCAATATCAGATTCATCCTGATTCAATGTTCCATCCATACACGACGGAGTAGTGCATGCTCCATTCTTACACCAGTTTGATGAGCAATCTGAATCAGTTGAACAATTCAGGCCGCTGCCGCACTTAGGACAGACGCCGCCGCAGTCGACGTCAGATTCATCCTGGTTCATTAGGCCGTCGGTGCAGCTGATGCATACGGGACATGGCCCACCGCAATCTATCCCCAGTTCGCCTGGACCGAATATGCCATCAAAGCAGGTCGAAGTCCTACATGAGCCATTATAGCACCAGCCTGACGCACAGTCTCCGCCAGCCGAGCAAGTCTTGCCGTCCGAACATTCCGAACACGTCGCTCCGCCGCAGTCGACGTCACTCTCATCCTGGTTCTTGATTCCGTCTGTGCACGACGCACAGACGCTGACGCTGAAAGTCCGCTCCTCATCATAGTACCCGGATTCTTCAGCCAGAATATCATATGAGCCCGCTTCCGTTGGAGTGAAAGATGCCTGACCTGCGCCGTTCGTGGAAGCGCTGTCGACGAGCGAACCATCCAACGAGATTCTGAGGCTCACGCCTGAAATTGGCTGACCGCCTTCATCTCTCACAGTCATGGTGACTGGATTACCAACGCAATTTCCGCTAACGCTGATGCTCATAGATTCTCTAGTCGGCGGAGGCGGATTAGATGCTGTGACATAAGCTGTGGCATTGTTGTTCAATTCGCTCGCTTCTGCGACACTGTCAGTGTAGTCTAATGCTATCCGTATCGTGTGTGCTCCGCCTACAGCAGTCCAAGAGAAGATTGTCGTATTAGTCGAATAGGCTCCGACTGAAATACTGTTATTCGACTGGTAGACGCCGTCAAGCAGGAATCCTACCTCAAAGTTGCCTGAAGCTACGCCGCCGAGATTATGTGCGTTGACACTGATCAGTACTGTTGCGCCGGTCGTAGGCGTCGGATCAGACAACACGATATCGGGTGTGCTGATAGTAAGGTCGGGCGTAGAAGTATCCACGATGAAACTGAAGTTTTGGTCTGCGAACGTCGGGCTTGCGCCGTCGGAGCATAGAACATTCCAGGCATATGTTCCGTCAGCTACACCCGTCAGATTAAACTCATCTATGGCGCCGTTCGCAGTCAACTGATTTCCTTCAGGCTGCCAGCCGCCTGAGACGTCGGAATACAATGTGCAATTCAAAACAGGAGAAGAATTGTCGACTGCCAGATACCGCAACGTCAGGTCGCCGTCTAAGTCCGTTGATGCGTTCAGTGGGCTGATTAGCGTGACAGCCGACGCAGTCAAATCGACTGTGAATGAAACATATTCTGTGCTATTGACGCGACCTAAAGTATCGTTGGCCCCTACTCTCACAGTGTTCGCGCCAACTGACGCATTCAACTGAGCCGCACTGCAGTCATAGGATACGTTCGTCATCCACGAATCCAAAGAATACCAGCAGACGTCTCTGTTCGGATCAGTTACAGTCGTATCTAATGTTAGGTTCGTCGACGCATACGTCGCAGTCAACGGCGAATTAATGACCACAGACGGCGACCGACTATCCACAGAGAATGCGACAGACACGCTATTATTCACATGACCAAGAGTGTCACTGGCTGCAACACGAATAGTGCTCGCACCTTCAGCTGCGATGAACGTTGTAGTTACGCAGTTGTATGTCGTATTCGTCACCCAACTGTTCAGAGAATACCAGCAGGTGCCCGGGTTCGCGTCCACTACCGTAGTCTGCAACGTTAAGTTATTGCTTCCATATAATCCAGCAGTCGGCTGACTTAAAGTAACCTGCGGATTTCGTGTGTCGACCTCAAACTGCCTTGAAGCGCTCTCCCCCATCTCCCCATTCGCCGAACAGTTTATGTGCCAAACATATGAGCCGTCCGCAAGCGAACTGTTGGCTGTTATAACTGTCGGAGTATTATTCTGCGTCGCAGCATTTAGTCCATATCCTGTGTCATTGATCAGCAGCCTACACACGTAGGAGGCGTTAGTCCCATAGACTGTGAAATTAAAGCTGGGCGTAGGATCATCAGTCAGATTCAGATTAGCGGGTGAATGTAACACAATCGTGAAGTTCACGAATGCGGACGTCGTCACATAATTGTAGGTCGCTGATGTCCTCCTGTTTCCTGCGGAATCGTTCGCGTAGACTATCCACCTAATCGTCGCTCCTACAGTCGAGTTCACTGCTTTGGTGACATTCGACCAGTTGACTGCCCCAGTCGTCGGCACCCATGAGTCATTGATGAAAGCTCCTGTGCCGTTGTCGAAGCTGAAGATGAAACCGGCCAACGCAAGATTATCTTGCCAGCGGAGGCGATGCTCAATCAGAGTACCGGCTAATGTCGAATTGATTGAATTCAGGGAATATGATGGAGATGTGGCGTCCACTTGCATTACTCGGATCTCAGACTGATTCGTGACCCCGACAGCAGTACAGTTCACGTACCATAGGTAGTAGTCTTCCGCAAGCTCAGAGGTGGTGATCGTGGTCACCGTATCATTCTGCGTCGATACGTTATTCCCTTTAACCGCGTTATTGAAATAGACACTGCAGTTGTATACTGCCTCAGTTCCTGCGACCGTGAAACTCACGTCGGTCGTGTTATCGTTCGTTGTCGTAGCATTCGACGGAGACACCAGGGAAACTGAGAAACCCACTGGAGCGGCGGTGGTTACATACGTGTAAGTCGCTGAAGTCCGCCTATTTCCTGCTGAGTCATTAGCATAGACAATCCAGCGGATGGTGGACCCAGCAGAGGAAGCTACGATCTTAGTCACATTAGACCAGTCCACCGCACCTGAGAGCGGAGCCCATGAGTCGTTCACAAATGATCCTGTTCCATTATCGAACCTGAATAAGTAGTTGGATAGATTCAAGTTATCGCTCCACCTGAGGTTGTGCCGTATTCTTGTTCCTGCCAGAGTCGAATTCGTGGAGTTCAACGAATATGCAGGAGGTGTGGTGTCAATCCATAGATTCCTCACCTCGCTCTGATTCATGACACCCTCTCCGCTACAGTTCACGTACCAGAGATATGGACCTTCTATTAAAGCCGTCGTCGTTATCGTCGTCGCCGTATCATTCTGAACTGAGGCATTGTTGCCTCTTGCCGTGTTGTTGAAGTATACTGAGCAGTTGTAGGTCGCCTCGGTTCCAACGACATCGAAATTCACGTCCGTCGTATTATCGTTTGTAGTCGTCTGATCCAGCGGAGAATTCAGTGAGACTATGAAGTATACTGGCACGGATGTCGTGATGTAGCTATAGGTGCTTGAGGTTCTCCAGTTTCCTGCCGAATCGTTAGCGTAGACGATCCATCGTAGGGTTGCGCCTGCAGTTGAATTCACGACTTTAGTCACATTACTCCAATCAATTGCCCCGGATAGCAGACTCCAACTGTCGTTCGTAAATGAGCCGGTCCCATTATCGAAACTGAATACGAAACCACTTAGGTTCAGGTTATCTTGCCACAACAGTCTGTGCTCTACTTGGGTTCCTGCAAGCGTAGAATTCGTCGAATTAAGGGAATATGAGGGTGGAGTAACGTCAACCCAGAGGTTTCTTGTCTCGGACTGGTTCATTATTCCGCCGGCTGAGCAGTTCACATGCCATAGGTAGTGGCCGTCAGCCAGCTCAGACGTCGTTATCATTGTCGCCGTATCGTTCAGCGTCGAAGCATTGTTTCCTCTTACAGTATCATTGAAGTAGACGCTGCAATTGTAGGCGTTCTCCGATCCGTTGACTGAGAAGCTAATGGCGGTCGTATTATCATTGGTCACGGTCTGGTTCCCTGGGGAGATGAGGCTGATAGAGAACATGATCACTCCGTATTCGTCGCTCAGCGGCAAGTAGTCTATGTTGTTCGTCGCCAGAGTGTAGGCTGCATCACAGAAGCCGTCTTTGTTCGCGTCCGTACAAGTGTCCGAGAATCCTGTGCCAGAACTGTTCGTGTAGTAGTTTCCGCCGATCAGGTTTCCGTTGCTATAAATCCTTGTTCCATTCTGTTGTGTGGTGTTCCATATGTTGGTGTTAATTACTGGGCCGAAGACGTCGACTGGTGTGGTGCTTCCGTTTATGAGGTTGTTGTATATTCTGTTGTTGCTTGAGCCAAATACGATGCCGATGCCGTAGCTGCTTGAGCCGCTTGCTGAGGCAGTGTTCTGGGTGATGTTGTTGCCGGAGCTGATGAGGAGGTAGATGCCGTAGGCGTCGGCGCCGCTGGTGGAGATGTTGTTGCGTAGGATGGTGGTGCCGGAGTTGTCTTCTAGGTAGATGCCGTGGCCTTCTGTGGAGCCGCCGGAGGAGATCCTGTTGTCTGTGATGCTGCTGTTGCCGCAGCTAGTCCAAAGGTAGATGCCGTAGCCAAGCCCGCTGCTGACTGAGATGACGTTGCCGGAGATGGTGGAGTTGGCGCTTTCATATGCGTAGATGCCGGTGTTGTAGTATGAGCCGCCGGTGGTGATGTTGTTGTTGGTGATGTTATTGCTGCTTGAGTTGGAGAGTAGGTGGATTCCGTAGCTACTGTAGTTGCCTGTTGTGGTTATGTTATTGCCTGAAAGGTTGTTTTGGGTGCTGTAGATGAGCCAGATGCCGTGGACATATGAGTTGTTGATGGATATTGTGTTGTCGTAGATCGAGGAGTTATGTGTGTAGCCGAAGACCATGCCGTCCTCATCCAAGCTCAGGTTACGGACGGTGATATTACTGCATGCGCCGAGATGTAGTTCGCCTATATCTGTGAGGTCCTCTATCACTGAATTGTTGAGGTCGAAGTAGTAGTAGATCGGCTCGCCCTGTTCCGTGTTCGAAGTATCGATGCTGTGGTCATAGTAAGACCTATTCGGTTCTCCTTCAACATACAGAGCAAAACCATTCGTTGTGTTGATGGTGTTTCCGGTTATGTTCGAGTGAGTGCTGTAATCTAGGTAGATGCCGTAGCCGTCGTCGTTTAATGTGGTGATCATGTTGTCGGAAAGCGTGGAGTCGGAGCAGGAATAGATGAGGATGCCGTAGCCGTATGAGCCTGACGTGGTGATGTTGTTGTCGGATAGTCTGTTTTCTGAGCCTAATCTGGTGTAGATGCCGTAGCTGAAGTAGTTGCCTGAAGTGGAGATGACGTTATGGGTGAGGTTATTGCGGTTGGAGTTGGAATATAGGCGAATGCCGTAGCCGTGGTATCCGGAGGTGGTGATGTTGTTGCTGGTGATGTTGTTGTCTGAGCTGGAGACTAAGTAGATGCCGTAGTTGTAGTAGTCCTTGTATGTTCTGATGATGTTGTTCCTTATTGTAGTGTTTCCGGAAGACTGCAGGAATATACCATACTTATAGTCCGTCGTCGTACTGTAGCTTGTCGCAATAGTGTTGTTGTCTATGAGGGCCTCGTTCACATTCTTGAAGTAGATGCCGTAGCTGCTCGCAATCGTGCCACCTTGGACGATGACGCAGTCCCTGACTGTTATGTAGTCGTATCCTCCGCTGTCGTTGACGCCGTAGCCTAAGGTGGACTGCGAGTAGTTTATCCGATGACCTTGGCAGTCGACTGTGATGTTGTTGGCGCGGATAGTGAAGCATGTTCCCTCTGCCGTGACATTTTGAGTCAGTGTATAAACTGTGTTCGCTGTCGTCAGGTTCCCGCAGTCTAGCGGAGGCTCATATTCGTCGCTGAGTGGCAGATAGTCGACGTTGATTCCAGTGCTGGCGGTTGCGGCGTTCGCTGTTACGTTGTACCAGCTGTCGCAGAAGCCGTCAGGTTCGCTGTCCACACAGGTATCTGAGTAACCTGTGCCAGAGCTGTTGGTGTAGTAATTTCCGCCGATCAGACTTCCGTTGCCGTAGATTCTGGTGCCGGACTGTTGGGTGGTATTCCATTTGTTGGCTCCTTTTATGAAAGAGAAACCAACCGGCTGAGCTGAGCCGTTCAGGAGGCAGTTGTAGATGATGTTGTTTTGAGGCGGGATGCTGAAAAAGTCCTCTAGGTATAGTGCATAAGTCTCCTTGCTTATGATTGTTGAATTTACTATATTATTCTCTTCTGAGTCGGCGTGGAGATATACTCCATAGCTTTCTAAGCCGGCTGTTGTGATGTTGTTGTATGTGATGTTGTTGTAGGAGCTTTCATAGAAATAGATTCCGTAGCTTGATATCGTGGTGGTGCGTATCTCGCAATCTGTAATTGATGTGTTCTGCGTATAAGCGAAGAATATCCCGTCTTTGTCTAATGTCATGTTTACTACAATCAGATTATCGGAGAATACTATCAGCAGTTGGCCTATGTTGTCCAGGTCCTCTATAGTTATTGCTCTGTCGTCGAAGTAGTAGTATATCGGTTCTCCTTGCTCAGTATTTGATGTATCTATGCTGTGATTGAAGGACTCTATTGTCCCACCTCTCAAGTATATGGCGAGTGAGGATGTGTTCATGGTGTTCGAGGTGATGTTGGCTTTGGAGCTAGACGAGAGGCAAATGCCATAGCTGCTTGTGTTCGAAGTTGATATCGTGTTTGATTTTACGGTTGAATTAATGCTGAGGTCTAGGTAGACTCCGGTGCCGGTTTCACCGGTTGTCGTTATGTTGTTGTAATAGATGCTGTTGTAGGAGCTGGAGAGTGCGTATACCCCTATGCCGTCTTCACCATAAGTGTTAATCCTGTTTAAGCTGACATTGCTGTGGTTGGAGTTGGAGGAGAGGAAGATGCCACGGGCTAATTGGTTTGTGGCGGAGATGTTGTTTAGGAAGATGCTGTTGTAGGGGCTGGACCATAAGAAGATGCCGTCGCTATATTGTCCTGATGTGGAGAGGGCATTCTGTGAGAGACTGTTGTTGGAGCTGGAGATGAAGTAGATGCCTTCACTGCCGTCTCCTAAAGTGGAGATTGTGTTGTTCGTCACAGCTCCGTTGTTAGCTCCATTATCGAATTTAAGTCCATAAGAGTTCGATGATGTTCCACCCTGGTAGATTCTGCAGTCTCTGATAGTCAGGTCATCGTATCCGCCGGAATCGTTGACACCATATCCTGCTGTGCTCTGCGAGTAGTTTATCTTGTAGCCGTTGCAGTCAAGGGTGACGTTGGCTGCGGTGACTTTGAAGCATGTTCCGCTGCTGTTGACGTCCGCGGTGAGCAGGTACGTCGTCCCGGTTTCGTTGAGAACTCGGCATGCTGTGACTTCCACCGGGGGATCATATTCGTCGCTGTATGGGAGATAGTCAACGTTGGTTCCAGTGCTTGCGGTCGCCGCGTTCGCGGAGACATTATACCAGCTGTCGCAGAAACCGTCTTTGTTGGCGTCTGTGCAGGTCCTAGAGTATCCGCCGTTTGTCCTGTTGGTATAAAAGTTTCCGCCGATCTGTGTGCCTGCTGAATATATCCTCGTCCCAGTCTTCTGTGTGGTGTTCCATATGTTAGCGTTGATTGTCGCGGAGAAGCCTACGGGTTGATTGCTTCCGTTAATCAGATTGTTGTAAATGACGTTGCTGCCTGGCACGCCAGAGCCAAAGTGTTCTAAGTAGACTCCATAGCTTTGTGTGCTCTTTACTGTGGATGTCACTATGGTGTTACTGTCTGAATTATCATAAAGGCAGATGCCGTAGCTGGATGAGCCTGAGGCGGAGACGGTGTTTGAGAGGAGATTATTCTTAGAGCTGGAATCAAGGTAGATGCCGTAGGCGGTGTTGCCGTTAGTTGTGGCTATGTTGTTAGTAAGGTTATTACTATTTGAAGTGTCGCTTAGTGATATTCCGTGACTTTCTGCTCCTTGTGTTGTAACTGAGTTGTTGATGATACTTGAATTAGATGAGGCAAAAAGACTGATTCCTTCAGAATTTGTGTCTGACGTGTAAATTATGTTGTCTCTTATTGTGTTCCGGTAGGATGAAGAGGTTGTCTCGATTCCTTGTGAGTAGAACCCGGTTATTGTTATGTTGTTGTTCGTTACTCTATTTAGATAAGAGGAAACGACTAGAAGTATTCCGTGTGCTTCACCGCCGGAGGTGTTGATTATGTTGTCTGTTATGTTTGAGTTGTGTACTGCTAAGAGATAGACCCCATGGTTATTGGATGTTAGGTTATGCCTACCATATGTTGTTATCTGATTATCTTCTATTCGTGAGTCGGATACTGTATCAAGATAAACTCCGATCTTTGCCCCACTCCACAATTCGTCATCGTTTGTATCTATAGTGTTATTTCGGACTATCGTGTTTTTCGAGTTCTTTAGGTGTACTGCATGCGAAGACGAAAAGTTCCCTCCTTGATATATCCTGCAGTTTTTTATTGTGATGTTGTCGTATCCGCCAGTATCGTCGACCGCATTACCCGCCGCAGAAGTCGAATAGTTTATCTTATGGCCTTGGCAGTCTAATGTGACATTGTCTGCCGTCACCGTAAAACAAGTGTTGGTGTCAGTCAGGTTCGCAGTTAGAACATAGGTGGTGCCGGAGACGTTCAGGTTGCGGCAGGCTGTGATGTTTAATGCGGAGGCTGACGCTGAAAGTAAGAGAATCACCGCCATCAATGATATACTATGCCACCACTTACTCAATTGCCGCACCGGATGATACCAGCCACCTCCTTCAACCCACGGCAACTATGCTACATTATTGGAGAAAACGCCTATATATACTTAATTATATTATATAGGAGGATGCGACTCCATGAGGTTAGTACTAATTTGGCATACTTGACTGTTGCTGCTGAGAAAATAGGACGTTATGCGACAAGTTTTATGGTCGCAGTATCTTTGTTCCGTTGAAGTTTTCGTGTATTTCTTCAGGCAAGTCGCTGGTGGTCAGATAGGTTTTCGCATGCAGTTTCTTGCATAGGATGAGGTCTTTTGCAGTATCGAGTAGTATTCCACAGCGCGTTGCAAGTTTTTCTGCTTCGTCTGTCTCAGATTCAGAGAGTTCTATGAAGGTGGCGAAGTTGAGTACGGAGTAATCCATCTGTGCGACTGCGTAGATTCTAGTGTGCGAGACCGGGTCTTTGGATGCTGGGCCCGCTACCTTGAAGCCCTCGAGTATTTTACCGTCGACCACGACCTTCGTTCGCCTACGCCATAGGATGAAGAGTATTCCGCAGAGAAGTGGGACGAAGAGGCTTCTCGGTTCTTTGCGGACGAAGTCTATGACGCCGTTTATGATGTTGTTGAATATGATGTTGCCTTCTGGTGTGCCGACGCCGTATGTCACGAACACTATGCCGTATCCTTCGGCGCTGAATATGGTGTTGTTGTATATTAAGTTATTGTCGCAGTCGCCGCCGAGCTCAATCCCTTTGGCGACTGATGCAGTCGATGCGTTGGCGTCTTCCACTTCCTCTGCCATAAGCTGGTTTAATGTGACGTTCGTCATTATCTTGTTTTGTGTGACCGTCATGTTGTAGCAGGTGTGGAACCGTATTCCATCGCCTGCCTTGTTTGCTGTGGTTATTGTGTTCCCCTTTATGGTGAGGAGCCTTGAGTTCACAGCCTGTATGCCGAAGCCTGCGCCGCCCTTAGTCTCTATCGTGTTGTTCTCTATCTGGGCTGGTCCATCGCATTCGTACGCGTAGACGCCGTAGCCCATAATACCAACTGAGAGTATGTTGTTTCCTGTGACGCGCCAACCTGAAGAAGATTGTGCGATAACTCCGACTGATGCGTCGCCTTTTGTTGTTATCGTATTGTTCTCTACCGCTGAATCAGACGCGTTCTTGAAGTATATCCCATAGTTTTCGCCTCTTTCAGAGAGCGCGCTTGGTCGAGGATACCTGATTCTGCCTTCGACTATGACGCAGTTTCTCACGGTCATGTGGCTGTAGCCTTTTGAGTTGTCTACCGCAAAACCCCTCTCGGTGATAGAGTAATTTATCTCATGGCCCTGACAGTCCAAGGTCACATTATCCGCCAGTATGTTAAAGCAGGATTCATGGGACGACACGTCCCTATCAAGGTAGTAGACTGTATCCGCCTTGGTGAGGTTGCGGCAGGTTGAGATTTTTTCGGCGGAAGCTGACGCTAAGAATAAGACGACTACTATTATCAGGGATATTCTATGCCACCACCTATTCAATTGCCGCACCGGATGATACCAGCCACCTCCATTCAACCCACGGCAAACGATATACGCTACTTTATTGAGAAAACGCCCATATATACTTATTGTAGTATAGAGAACTCACTTCTTCGGACGCGCCTGACGTCTGGTGTCGTGGAGTATGGTGTTATAAAGGTCGGGGTCGTTTCTGCTGGCGTGATGGATCAGCTGCTTCGTGCTCCAGTCCGCTTGGTCGCGTTTTATGTGCGCATCCAAGTGCACCAGATACATCGGCAAGGGGTAACCATAGTAACCTGAGCCGCGACACAATTGCGTGACCAGAGCGACAATGGAATCAAGGTCACGCTCCCAGTCTGGGACGTCGACACGCAACGGATTAGAGAGCGGAGTCGGCTGGATATAGACTGTCGGAAAAGAAACAGTTAATGTGGAGGTCAATCTGTCGTCTGACTCGAACCTGGATTGAGGAGTAAAATCGACTGTCCGATAAGTCTCATCCGTCCTCAATATGCGCAGGATACAGGAATCAGTCATAAACCGGGGGAACGCTATATCATATTTGATGGAAAGATAATTCGCAAAAAGCCGAGATTTACTATCCTCCGACACGCCGAGAACCCGCACCTTCCGCCTCTTACACTCCCTCAGCAGCCGAACGAACTTCTTCCGGTACACAGGATACTCGTCGCATTCGATAGGTTTTTTTCTGGCGTTAACGTACAATGAGCCGTCGATGAAAAGATATTCTGGATCATGTTCCTGAACGCAGCGGAGCGCGACATCGAACTCCATGCCACCCCGCAAAAGTTCGACACGCTCCTTCGTGTATTCGTCATAGTCGAGGAGATTCATGTCCAAATCCCTGACAAAGAATTCGGTTCCGTCAGTCCCGTTCCGGTCGATGATGAGGCCAGAGGCCTTGATGAAGTATATCGCTGCTCCAAGCAGTTCCCTTATTCCTTCGCCGCCGTCGACGAACGCCATCCTGGCACGGACGTCTTTTTCACCCATAGGCAGCGGTAGGATAAGCTTTTTGTCGTCTATTTTTTTTCTGACGTCGTCTATCTGCTTCTTATATCCCCGAAGGTCGTCGAGTATGCGGTTCCTGCAGCCGTCGTATTTCTCAAGCCAGAGAGAGTAGTGGCCCATCAGTTATAGTACGGGGGAGTTCGGGCTTTTATACTTGAAAACAAATATTTAGGATATTCATAATTTTCAGTAAATAATGAAAGCAAAAGAAGCGGACAATCTCGACGAGGAGGCTATGAACTTCATGACGACCCTAGGCAGAGTCTACGGCTTTCCCGACCTGCAGTCCAAGGTAATAGCGCTGCTCTATCTGGAGCCTGACGAGATTTCGATGGAGGACATCGCAGAAAAAACAGGCTACAGCCTCGCCTCAATATCGAACACGATGAAGATGCTTGAGGCCTTTGGAACGATAGCGCGCAGACGAAAACCCGGAACCAAGAAAGCCTATTTCTACATGGAGAAGAACCTCGCGAAACTCAATATCATGAAGTTTACAGCGATGCAGAACAACTTCCTGGGGCCGGCAAAAGAGATACTTCCGGCACTGATAAAAAAATACAAGAACAGAGTCAAAGACGAGAAATCAAAGAGGAAGATTGCGATCGCAGAGAACTACTATAAACAGCTGCTGTGCTTCGAAGGCATGATCGCGCACTGGATAGGCGAGCTTGAGGAGATGTCGGCAAAGAACGCCGAACTGTTGCGCAGATGATTTTTACGGAAAAAATACCTAAGTAATACAACAAAAGAATGGAAACGAACGAGAAAAAACGAGCCATCATCGAGCTGCAGGATGTGTGGAAGGTATACAAGATGGGCGACGTCGAAGTCCCAGCACTACAGGGCCTTACTCTCACGATCTACCCGCATGAGTTCGTCGCGATAATGGGCCCCTCCGGTAGCGGAAAATCCACTGCAATGAACATGGTCGGCTGCCTCGACGTCCCGACGCAAGGCAAAGTCAACCTCGACGGCGAAGACATCTCAAGGCTCGCAGAATCCGACCTCGCCCAGATAAGAGGACGGAAAATAGGGTTCATATTCCAGAAATTCAATCTCATGTCCGGGCTCACGGCCGTCGAGAACGTGATGCTCCCGATGACGTTCCAGGGCGTGCCCCGCTATCAGAGAGAATCTCGGGCAATAGAGCTCCTCCAGCTGGTCGGCTTAGGCAGCAGGATGTTCCATAAGCCCACAGAGCTCTCCGGTGGCGAACAGCAGAGGGTCGCAATCGCAAGGGCTCTTGCGAACAATCCTGAAGTCATACTCGCAGACGAACCTACCGGCAACCTTGACTCGAAAAGGGGGATGGAGATAATGGAGATGCTATCAAGCCTGCATGATAAGAACGGCAAGACCGTCGTCATGGTCACCCACGACGAGAATCTCTCGAAGTACGCTGACAGGATAATCCGTCTAAGGGACGGGAAAACATTTGAGAATGGAGGTAAATAGAATGAATGCAAAAAAGATTTTGGTTTTGAGTATGTTGACAATACTTCTGCTCGGGAGCGCGAGCGCATTATTGAAGGCTGAGATAAGGATAAATTCAGTGACTTGGGACCCTACTTTCGTGGAAGCTGGGGATGAAGTCACCATATATACGAAATATGTTCTTCGCCCGACCGACGGCGCTTGGATCGTGCAGAACCCCGACAACATCGCTATGGGGCAGGACCCGAGCGTCTTCTACAAGGCGCGATTAGAGCCTGCAGACGACCTCGCGAAAAATTATGTGATAATCAAGCAGGAGACAAAGGACGTCGGCCACCTTTTCGTCGGCGAAAGCTGGACCACCCCCTTTGAGGTGAAGATAAAAGAGAATGCTGTTGCAGCAGCCTATAAGATGAGGTTCTCAGTCGTCAAGGCAGACATCAATGGAGAAAATGAGGAGCTCGTCAAGTTAATGGAATTCACGCTCCCGATAAGAGGGCTGGTGAAATTCGACGTCGACTCCGATAACACGGTCAAGCTCGGGTCAGTAAGCGACATAAATGTCGTAGTCAAGAATATGGGGAACGGTGGCGCACGCCATGTTATGGTGAAATTGGACATGAGCGCGCCTTTCACGCCGGCTAGAACTTCAGAAATTTACTTAGGCGACTTTTCAGGAGGCGATTCGAAGAACGCCACATTCAGCGTTTCAGTGGACAGCAAGACGGATTCTATGGTCTACAAGATCCCTCTGAAGATAACTTACTTGGACGACAACGGCACAGAGAAGACAGTTAGCAGAGACATCGGCGTCAGAGTCGATGAGACTCCTGAACTTAAGGTTTCTATGGTTTCGTCAGAGAAGTTCACTGCAGGAAAGACCGGGAAATTCACAGTAACGGTAGTCAACGACGGCTTCGTGAACGCGAAATTCTTGGACATAAAGATCCTGCCTGACAGCACTTATAGTATACTGTCGCAGGACGACATATACGTCGGGAACCTCGACTCAGACGACTCACAGGAGGAGGAGTTTGAAATAAAGGTCGCAGACAACGTAAGCTTAGGTGCGCTGCCGGTGAAGTTCACGCTCACATATAAGAGCGCCAACAAGAACGTGGAGATCATAAGAGAGAAGACCGTTGACCTTCAGGTTCTGTCTGATGCGGATTACGCCAACGGACAGCCGAAGCAGGACCCATTAGGGATCGTACTTTCCATAGTCATCCTTGTTCCGGTGCTTGTCATCGCGTACATCGGCCTGTGGGTCGTCTTTAAGCTGATCGGAGTTGTGACAACAAGCCTGAACAAGAGGTTCTTCGGTAAAAGGTAGATGTTAATCGAGTATATCAGGTTTGCGGTAGACGGCATCAGGAATAGGAGCCTGAGAAGCTGGCTTACGACCATAGGAGTGTTGGTCGGAGTGATGGCAGTCGTTGCCTTAATCTCATTAGGTCAGGGGCTGCAGGGCTACATCAACGACCAGTTCGCTAAGGTCGGCGGCGACCGCATCTCCGTAACTCCGGGAGGTGGCGGCGTCATGTTCGGGCCGCCTTCTTCTTCGACTCTGACGAGCACAAAGCTCACCGACAAAGACCTTGATGTCGTCCGCAGCGTTAAGGGCGTGGAATTCGCCTTCGGCGGGAACATATTCACCGGCTCCGTAGGGTTTAGAGGGGAGACACGGTCAGGCATGGTCTTCGCAGCGCCGACCGATGTGAAATCCCAGAAGTTCATCACCGAAGTGGACTACTATATGGTCGACCAGGGCAGGTACCTGCGAGACGGCGACAGATTCCAGGTCCAGATTGGGCCGGAGACTGGAAAACAGCTGTTCGACAAGGAGATCAGGATCGGCAACAAGCTGCTGATAGAAGGCTACGAGTTCACTGTCGTGGGAATAAACAAGAGGACAGGCACACCTTTCCAAGACTGGAAGGTGACAATCCCGCTTAAGACCGGCCAAGACATATTCGATCGCCCTGACGAGCTGTCAGTGATAAACGCCAAGGTGGCGAAGGGCTATGTTCCAGCCGATGTGGCAGACGAGATAAAGAAGAAGCTTCGGAGAAGTCGGAATGTGAAGGAGGATGAGGAAGACTTTTCTGTCCGGACATCTGAGAGCATCATAGCGACCTTCAGTACGTTGCTTAACATAGTCACGACCTTCGTCGTCCTAATAGCTGCGATATCGTTAGTAGTGGGCATGGTAGGGATAATGACTACGATGTACACCTCCATCCTCGAGAGGACTAGGCAGATAGGCATAATGAAGTCCGTCGGAGCCAAGAACAGTGATATCCTCAGCATATTCATGGTCGAAGCTGGTTTATTAGGCCTTTCCGGAGGATTCCTTGGAACAGTCCTAGGGATTGCGATAAGCAAGGCAGCCGAGTACTTCATCAGAGCGTACATCGCAGGCTTCAATTCATACATTTCATTCGAGCTTGTCGCAGGCGCTCTATTCTTCTCCTTTTTCATCGGGTGCGCATCAGGCTATTTCCCGTCGCAGCGGGCAGCCAAGATGAGTCCTGTTGATGCTTTGAGGTACGTGTAAAATGCTATCAGATTACTTTAAGCTGTCGGTCGATGGGATACGCAGGAAAGGCATACGGAGCATACTTACTGTACTGGGCATCGTCATAGGCATCGCCTCAGTCGTCATGTTCATCTCCCTTAGTTCAGGTTTCCAGAACGCCATCAATAAGCAGTTCGAGATGCTCGGAGCCAACATAATCTATGTTCTGCCCGGCTCATCCATGATGTCGAGCATTGGAGGAAGCAGCTCCCTTGACGACCACGACCTCGACATAATAAAACGGACTCATGGAGTGGACATTGCCGGAGGCATGACAGTCAAGATATCCAAAGTAAGCTACAGAGACGAGATAGTATACACGTATGTCATAGGCCTCATGACCGACGAGTCTCAGGGCATCCTCCTCGACCAGACCGGGATAAAGATCAAGGGCGCCCAGAAGGAATTCAAGCCGACCGACAAATATAAGGTGGCAGTAGGCTACCTCTTCGGCGAAGGCAAAGTCTTCAAACGCCCTGTTGCCGTCGGAGACAGCATATTCATAAACGACCAGAAGTTTCAGGTCGTCGGGATAGTAAGCAGGATAGGCAATTCCAACGACGATTCCCAGATGTACATCCCGCTCGACACCCTAAATGAGGTCTTCGGCCAGAAGGACAATCAGTTCACCACGGTGATGGCAAGAGTCAAAGGCGGATGGGAGACCAATGCCGTGGCTGAGAGCATAAAAAAGAATCTGCGGCGGGACCGCGGCCAGAAGGAAGGCGACGAGGATTTCTCGATCATGACGATGGCGCAGATCCAGGAGTCCGTAGGCAGCATGCTGCTCGCAGTGCAGGTCATCGTCGTCGGAATAGCGGCTATTTCCATAGTCGTCGGAGGCTTCAACATCATGAACAGCATGTACACCTCGGTTTTGGAGAGAACGCAGGAGATAGGCGTCATGAAAGCTATCGGAGCAAGGAACTCAGACATACTCTCTCTTTTCCTCATCGAGTCCGGAATAATTGGCCTCGTCGGCGGAGCGATAGGCTGCGCGCTCGGCATCGGAATCGCAAAGGCGGCTGAACTGATCGCAGCACAAATGCTCGAATCAGCGCTCATCCAGGCATCGATAACCCCGGAACTCGTCTTCGGCGCGCTCACATTCTCCTTTTTGATAGGCAGCATCTCCGGAGTATTGCCGGCACGGCAGGCGGCACAATTGAACCCCGTGGATGCGCTAGCTTACGAGTAGTTTTTTATCTTTCCGCCCAAGTAATATAAGTACGAAAGATGACCTTTTCGGTGATGACCCTAGTTTATTTTCTTGGCGCATGCAGCCTGCTGGTCATAAGCGCCGAACTGCTGATGAATTCCTTTCTTAAAATAGCCCAGTACTATAGGTTAAGCGAGTTCGTCATAGGCTTCATGATAGTAGCACTCGCTACAGTCATACCTGAGCTCCTCATAGGCGTCAATGCCGCGCTGGCGCAGAGCCCGTCCCTTGCCCTCGGCAACGTGATAGGCGCCAACATCATAGACCTCACCTTAGTCATCGGCGTCATAACCATACTTAAGGGGGGTATCAAGATAGAGACGAAGGCCGTTCGGACCGACACGCCCCTCATGTTCTTTGTCGCCATGCTCCCCCTCCTTCTGATGTTAGACAAGGAGCTTTCGCAGTTCGACGGCGTCGTGCTGCTGATCGCCTTCTTCCTGTACGTTTGGAGAATCATCTCTCAGGAGAAAAAGTTCAAAGACAGGCTTCCGTCGGTGCCGAAGAGCGAGTTCCTGCTGCACATGGTGATAGCACTCATCAGCCTTGCATTCATCTACGTCTTCTCTATGTTGGTCGTGAATACTGCTGTCCTGCTAGCTGAAGAGTTCTCTTTCCCACTTATACTCATCGGCCTATTCTTCATCTCATTCGGAACGACATTGCCTGAGTTCACTTTCGAGACTAGGTCCATCCTGACGAGGCATCGGTACATGGCGCTCGGCGACATCATCGGCAGCGTCGTAGCACGCTCGACGCTCGTCTTGGGTGTGACTGCCATCATAGCCCCGATCCAGGCAGACTACCTGCTCTTTTTGACGAGCGCATTCTTCATGCTGATAGTCGCCTTCCTTTTCATGACGCTAATCGACGTGGAAAAACACATACTCGTGCAGGAGGGTATCGCATTAATAATCCTCTACATCCTGTTTATAATAATAGAACTTAATATTAGAGTGCTTGAAGTCTGAAGGAAAAGATGATGAAAGTCGAGAACTGCTACGGGTGCGGCGGCTGCGTCGCAGTATGCCCGACCGGGGCGATAGTCCTAAAAGAGACGGTTGACATAGTGGTCGAAAAATGCGTCAAGTGCAGGAAATGCGAACGCATGTGCCCCGCAGGCTTAATCGAGATAAAAGAGAATTACGAGGGGGATGACTAGGATGAGGATAGATTCCGAGTATGATATTGTGGTCATCGGCGCTGGCCCTGCTGGCTCAACGGCCGCCAGATTCGCAGCAGAAAGCGGCGCAAAGGTATTGATGGTCGACAAACACAGGGAGATAGGCTCGCCCAAGAGATGCGGTGAAGGTCTCGGCATAAAAGCATTCGAGGAATTTGAAATACCCATTGACAAAAGATTCCTGAATAGGGAGATTTACGGATCCATCGTTTACGCACCCAACGGCAAGGAAGTCACGATAAGGTACGACCACTTGATGGGTTACGTCATAGAGCGGAAGATGTTCGACAAGTATCTTGCCGCAGAAGCCTCGCGTAGGGGAGTAAAAGTCGTTGCGGAGACTGAAGCGTCTCTGCTGAAGAAAGGAGAGAAGCTAGTGGGAGTGAAACTCAAACGCCTCGGTGAGGAGATCTATGTCCACGCAAAGATAGTGATTGCCGCAGACGGCGTGGAATCGCAGATATCCCGCCACATGGGCCTCAATACCGTAGTCAGTCCGCATGAGATGGACTCCTGCTTCGAGTACGAGATGTCAGGCATAGACATAAGTGAGAGTGATATGCTGCACCTGTTCGTGGGCACCGAGATCGCGCCGCGCGGCTATGTTTGGATCTTCCCAAAAGACGACGATAGGGCGAACGTCGGCATAGGAATCGCAGGCGACACTAAGATGACTGCGAAACACTACCTCGACAAATTCATAGCAGAACGCCCGGCTCTTGCGAAAGGCAGCATACTTGAAGTGAACGTGGGCTCAGTTCCAGTCGGCGGATTCCTGACAGATATGGTCAAAGACAATCTCGTGGTCGTGGGCGACGCCGCCCGGCAGGTCAACCCCATACACGGCGGCGGCATAAACGAGGCTATGGTCGCCGGCAGGATAGCAGGAAAAATTGCTGCCAAGGCCGCTGCGAAAGCCGACATGAGTATCCTCAAAGAGTATAATTCCGAGTGGTGGTCAATCCGAGGAGATAAGCTTCAGAAGGTGCTGAAGGTCAGGAACTTCACTGAGAAGCTCGACGACGACGACCTGAACTATCTTGCGACCATCTGGTCGGGCGAAGACCTCGTAGAGATGACGAGAGGCAACAATAAAACAGCATTCAAGAAGATAATTGCGCACCCGAAGCTGCTGAAGTGGGTGAAAGACCTGATATAAGGCCCCCGCTGAGTATATATCTGATATGGCAGACAACAACAGTAGGACATGGTGGGCCATAGGCCTCCTGTCAGCAGGTTTAGTGTGTTACATGCTGCTGCCTTTCGTCGACGTGATCGTCTACGGGCTCTTCGTATATTATGTTGCTAGGCCCGTGCACGGGCTGATGAGCGCCACAATCAGAAGCAACCGCCTATCCGCCTTCCTGTCGCTCTTCCTTGTCATCCTACCGGTGATAGTCATCGCATTGTATGCTGCGAGCGTCGCATCCTTTGAGCTTACGAGATTCCTTGAGGGGGCGGATTACTCGATACCCTTCAAGTACCTCAGCGATGCAGTAGACAGCCTAAGCCCGCTTGGTCAGCAGCTTACGCCGCAGGAGCTCTGGGGGCTGATAAACTCAAGCGGCGGCCTGGACATCCTCATCGTCCCAGTCACAGTCGTAGTGGATGCGTCCTTCAAGCTTTTTCTGACGCTGACTATAGGATACTATCTGCTGAAAGACGGACAACGGCTCAGGGATTGGTTCACAGCAGCCGTATTCTACAAAGAGAAGGGTCTTGCGGAAAAGTTCCTTGACTCGATGGATGCCGACCTGCAGAGGATATTTGCAGGCACGGTCCTTGTCGCCTTCTTGACTTCTTTTGTTGCCATCGTCCTCTTCCATGTTATGGACTTAATAGCGCCATCTGATCTTGTTATCCCTTATCCGTTCCTTCTGGGTCTCCTCTGCGGCCTGGCGATCTTTGTGCCGGGCATCGGCGTCGCAATAATCTGGGTGCCTCTTGTCATCTACCTCATCGTGCAGGCTTATTTCGGCGGCATCCTGCTTTCCGCAACATGGTTCATCCTAGTCTTTGCTGCATCCGTGTTCCTATTCGTTGGAGTTGCTCCAGACATCCTGCTGCGGCCCCTCATAAGCGGGAGGAGCCTGCATCCGGGCGTGATGCTATGCTCATACATCTTCGGGTATGCGGTCTTCGGTTTCGTGGGACTGTTCCTCGGGCCTCTGCTAGTTGCAGTATTCAGCAGCTTCGCAAAAGTCGTCCTGCCGGCCCTCAGGGGCGCAAAGGCTTAGATTAAAAAGCCTGACGCCAATAATTTACACATACGATGACAAGCAAAAAGGATCTTTCAACCTGGTATCATCAGATACTTGAGGACGCGGGCATAGTGGACTCGCGCTACCCCATCAAGGGGATGCTCATCTATAGGAAATGGGGTCTCTTCATCATACGCCAGATGCAACGATATCTTGAAGACATGCTTGAGGCTGCCGGCCATGAGCCGACGCTGTTTCCAGTCCTCATCTCCGAAGATACTCTCGGAAAGGAGACGCAGCATATCGCAGGATTCGAAGAAGAGGTCTTCTGGGTCACGCACGCCGGCGCGAACGAGCTTGAGAGGAGGCTTGCGTTGCGGCCGACATCTGAGACTCCGATATACGAGATGTTCCATCTCTGGATCAGGTCCCATACGGACCTGCCGCTGAAGGTGCATCAGAGCTGCGCAGTCTATCGCTATGAAACAAAGCATACGCGGCCGCTTATCCGGGGCAGGGAGTTCCTCTGGAACGAAGGCCACTCAGCCCACATAGATGATGCGGACGCGCAAAAGAACGTCGCAGAGATTCAGAGTATCTACGGTAAGCTCATAAGAGACCTGCTGTGTCTGCCTTATTTGGTTGACAGGCGGCCTGACTGGGACCGTTTTCCAGGAGCTGTGAGCACCTACGCCTTTGACACCATCATGCCTGACGGAAAGACGCTTCAGATCGCCACAGTCCATGATCTTGGACAGAATTTTTCTAAGGTGTTCGATATCACTTACGACGACGCGAATGGAGTGAAACATCATGTTCATCAGACGTCTTATGGCCCAAGCTTCGGACGGCTGCTCGCAGCAGCCATAATCATACACGGCGACGACAAGGGCCTCATCCTGCCGCCCAAGATAGCGCCGCTGCAGGCTATAGTCATACCCATCGTCTTCAAGGAATCCGAGAAGAAGGAGATAACAGAGTACGCCGAGAAAGTGAGGGAGAAGCTTGCAGCTTTTGGCGTGCGAGTCGACGTGGACGCCGGAACGGATCGGCCGGGCGCCAAGTTCTTCCACTGGGAGATGAAGGGCGTTCCTGTGAGAATAGAGGTCGGCCCAAGGGACCTGAAGGACAAAAAGGTGACTGTCGTCAGAAGAGATAATGGAGAGAAGAAGCAGATAGAATTCGCCAAGATAGGGGAAGTGTTGGAGCTGTTCGACTATATCTCTGAAAGCATGAGGATTGCAGCCGCTGCCGAATTCGATAAGATGCTGCTTTCTGCAAAAAGCCTGGATGAAGCAGGATCTTTGGTCGGCGCGGGCATAGTCATTGCTGGCTGGTGCGGGAAAAAAGAGTGCGCTGAAAAGATAAAAGAGCGAGCGGACGTACTTTGCGCGGGCGAAAAATCGGCTTCCTGCATCGTCTGCGGCAGCATCGGCAAAGAGATCAGGCTAGCTAAGACTTATTGAGGCTTTCCTCTGACTTCGGCATTTTTACACGACTCTTACTACGTTCATCATGTTTGGTCTTTTGTCGTGGTACCATAGGGCTGTGCCGTCTGATACTCCGGTGTGCGCTATTCTTGTGCTGCTCAGCCTTTCTAGGGACATATTCAGCTCGTCCAGCATTCCCACATCTTTAGTCTCCTGGTATTCCGTATATCTATCGCATATGCGGACAAGTTCTATGTCCTCGGAATAGCGCGCCGAGAATTTTTCGCAGAGTTCTTTTGCAGAGTCAAAGTCCTCTTTTTCAAGTACCGCGGATATATTCCGTATCACATATGGACTTGCTTTAACCATTTTTCTTGGTTTGAGGTTGTTTATAGTTATTGTTATCCAATATTGTTTAACAATACCCTTAATATAATAGGGTGAACTTATATATAAACTAAAATATACCGATTAATCATGACAGATAAGACAGACATACATACCAACATATTGGAGTACCTGAGGAGCCTCGACTTCGGAGCTTCTAGCACCGACATATCAAGGCACCTCGGCAAGAGCAGGATAACAGTATCCAAGAACCTTGAAGTCATGCGCGCCAAGGGAGTGATAGACTTCAAGAGGATCGGTATGGCCAAACTCTGGTATCTGCCGAGCGGGCGCGCGAACATCCAGAGCAAGGTAGCTTACACTGACCTGCTGGACGAAAAGAAAGCGGCTGATGCCCTCGGCAAAGACATCAAACGCGAGATCACTGAGCCCTCATTCATACTCATATTCTCGTCGACGCACATCGACCCTAAAAAGTTCTTCCGGCACTTCACAAAAAAGTTCCCTGAAAAGACGAAGATAATCGGCTGCTCCACCTGCGGCGAGATATCGGAGTACGGCATAAAAGAGAACACGATAGTTGCGATGGCCATAAAGTCTGAGCACATAAGCGTCGGCGTCGGAATAGGAAGGAACCTGAAAAAGGACGGTTTTAAAGCAGGCAAGGCCGCTGCCGAGATGGCACTCAGCGATTTAGAGCACGACTTCTCCAATACCATATCATACGGGACGACGGTCGGAGACATACTCAGACTGAACCTGTTCTTCGCTTTCGTCTTCCCGGACTTTTTGAGCGAGCAGGAGGAGAACGCCCTGAATGGGATATTCAGCGTTTTCGGCAACAGATGTCCTATAATTGGAGGAGGAAGCGGCGACAACCTCAAATACAAGCAGACTTACCAGTTCGTTAATGGTGAAGTGTATACTGACAGCATTCTTGTTGCCCTCTTTGCCCTAGACTGTAAGACCGATTCCATAAGCGTCCACGGATGGTATCCGACCGAAAAGAGCGCTTTTGTGACGAAGGCTTCCGGCAGGACAGTCTACGAATTGGACCACAAGAGGGCTTCGGCAGTCTATGCCGCAATGATAGGGATGCCTGAAGAAGAGCTGATAAAGAAGAGGAGCATAGCGGTCGTCGAGAACGCAGGCTCAAAATATGTTTTGAGCATATCCGACCTGCATGGAAACAGCTGGCTTAAGCACCCCAACAAGGTTTATGCTGACGGCAGCATAACGTTCTTTGCGAACGTGCCTGAGAACGTCGTCGTATCACTGAACGAAGCCACCTGCAGTTCAGTCCTTGGGGCTACAGACTCCGCCCTGAAAGAGATAAAGAAGAGGTTCAAGCCGAAAATATGCGTCATATTCTATGCGATAGGCAGAAAGAAGTTCCTCGACGGACAGGAAGGCTGCGCTGAAGAGGAGTTTCGGATCATAAAGAAGCATTTAACAGGGGTCGACTTCATCGGCTTCTACGCGTTCGGCCAGCAGGGCTTCACGTCTTCGAGCGTGACGGGACACCGGAATCAGACCGTGAACTTCTTCTTCATATCCGACGAGCTTCTGGCGAAGGGCACCGGCTAGCCGATATTTAAGCCTCCATTCGAAGTATAATCTAGTATGTCTGACATAAGGAAGAAGCGCGTCGAGGGCCCGACTGGCGGCGCAGGACTCATACGCTACTTTGACGTCGATGAAGGCGGCCCGAAACTGAACCCAAAGCTGGTGATAAGCATCGTCGTCGCAGTGATTATTCTTGAGATAATGTCCACATTCCTGCTCAAGTGATAGTGGGTGGTGAACGCGCCTGGAAGTGGGGGTATCGCCAAACAGTTGGCTGCTTGGATCCTTTCCTCCTCCCCGCTACCTCACCAGCACCGTTTTTCACAGTTAGGGCTGCTCCCGTCAGGGCCTGACCCGGTTCCTGCAAGAAACGATCCGATGAGACGAGGAGTCATGGTAGAGGACCCAGACCAGCAGCTTAGCGATACGCCGCCTCCCCGGCTTCGGCCTTTCCATGAGGACGATTGGAAATGACAGAGGACGCCCAACCCCCCGGCCTAGTTCACCATCATATTATTGGCATTTCATCTCTAAAAGATTGTTTAAGCGCGAAACTGGAATCTATCACATATTTATATGCGAAATTACTAAGATGTTATCTAATCAATGAATTTTTTTAAGATAGAATGGATTCCATAGTCAATGCTGCAATACAGCACGGACGGCAAGATAAGAAAGCCAATGAAGCAGTCGATGAACTTGATCATTTAAAAATAGTTGTCCTCGGCACGGGCGGTGCTGGAAACAACACGATTAATAGGCTGCAGCACATCGGTCTTGAAGGGGCCGAGATGATCGCAGTCAATACTGATAAACAGGATCTACAAAAACTTTCCGGTAACATAACCAAGATAGTTATCGGCGCAAAGCTCACCCGCGGCCTCGGTGCCGGCGGATTCCCTGAAATAGGGGAGAAAGCAGCTGAAGCAAGCCGCCATGAGCTCTCTGAGATTCTTGCAGGAACGCACCTCCTTTTCCTGACATGCGGCATGGGCGGCGGAACCGGAACAGGCTCTGCCCCCGTCATAGCCGAGATAGCTAAAGATGAAGGCGCCATAGTCGTTTCTATCGTCACCTTCCCATTCGACCTTGAGAGATCCAGGCTGAATAAGGCACGGGAAGGCATAGAGAAGCTGCGCAGGGTATCAGATACGGTCATCATCATAGACAACAACAAGCTCGTCCAGTATGTTCCGAACCTTCCTTTAGACAAGGCGTTCTCTGTGGCTGATGAAGTGGTTGCAAGAGCAGTCAAAGGAATAACCGAGACGATAATGGAGCCTAGCTTGATGAACATCGATTTCGCAGATATCCGAGCAATCCTGAACAACGGCGACGTTGCAGTCATCTCAGTCGGCGAAGCTGAGGGACCGAACAGGGTAGAAAAGGCTGTGGAGAACACGCTGAAGCAGCCGCTGCTTGACGTCGACTACAAGGATTCCACTGGAGCCCTCATACACATAACCGGCGGCGAAGACCTGACGTTGGGCGAAGCCAACAAGGTCGGAGAATTGATAACAAAGAACCTGCGGCCTGACGCGACAGTCAAATGGGGTTCAAGGATCAACACGCAGCTCCACGACAAGATAGAGATAATCGCAATTCTTACGGGAGTCAAGTCCCCGAACGTAGTTGGCAAGAGCCGGGTATCCGGAAAGGGTATCATATACACCCAAGAATTCGAGAACTGGGGCGGGGAACTCCGCGACGTCTGAGGGGAATTTTATTTCCCCTTCGTTATCTTTTTTGTTACGCTACAGACTCGCTTAGCTAGATTTTCGACGGTCTTCAGCCCGACTTCGTCCTTCAATGCGTCCTCAGGATTCCTGCCGACGCATATGCCCCCGAAGTGAGCGGTGCGTTCGTCTGCGACCACTATCATCTCGTGGATCAGCATCCAGTTTTGTATGTCCCTGCACACGAATTCTTGGCCGCCGTTCCTGCTGCCGCCGACGACGACTGCGCCGCCGACTTTGCCTGAGAGCAGAAAGCCGCCCACACGTAGGGGGAGTGTGCGGTCAAAAAATGATTTTAATTTACCTGAGACTTGCGAAAAATACGTCGGCGAACCTATGATTATGGCGTTGGCAGACTTCATCTCCGAGAGTATCGCCGAAACATCGTCTTCCTGAACGCACGCGTTCGGCGGCTCCCTGCAGGAATTGCAGCCGCTGCAGTGTTCCACCTTCTGTTCTGAGAGGGCTATGAAAGAAACCTTGGCCCCATAGTCTTTGCAGTGTGCGAGGGCTTTACTTACCAGCTGTTCCGTGTTGCCGCCTCTTCGAGGTGAGCCGCTTATTCCAAGGACCTTCATGTATCTTATTGCGTCAGGGAGATTATATAGCTGGCTAGCTCCCTAATTCTTTCAATGGAGGGATGGGCGCTGCCAAGCTTTTCCTTGAAGTCTTTTATCGTATTCTCGATTGGAACGACTTTGTCGCCGTCTATGAGCTTGTCGGCGTACGCCACCACCTTCTCTTCCAGTGTTTCTGGAAGATAGTCTTTCTCAGGCAATCCCAGTTCTTTTGCCTCAGTTCTTGTGAGGCCAGCGCCTATATGCCGTTCGCAGACGCGGGCGTATCCTTCGAAGCCGAGCTTGCGCAGGATGGCTGCGCCTTCGACGCCGTGGCGTATGCCATGTGTCCTGGACCTGCCGATGTCGTGCAAAAGGGCGGCGACTTCAACGAAATCGACGTCGATGTCCGCTCCCTTAGACTTTATCTTTGACGCTATCTGTTTAGCGAGCAGTGAAACAGCCTTTACGTGAGATAACAGATGTGCATCGCAGCCTTCTGCAGAAAGAAGCCTTAAGGCATCAGAAGGCCTTAAGGAGTTTGTTGAGCCTTGCAATCTCAGTCTCTACCTCGACAGTGTCCTTTAGGTTGCTGTACTCCTTATAGGGTTCATCGCACTGCGGGCATACGAAGTTGCTCTCCATCGCCGATTCAAGGTTCACCTGAGAACAGGAGCACTTGAATAGGGAGCCGTTCTTTTCTGCATCAACGTCCCTGTTGAGGTCATTTATCTTGGTCTGGATGTACATTTGGATATATTCCGCTATCTTGTCGTCCCGCTTCTTCCAAGTATACGTGTACCAGCCGGTCTTCTTGTTCTTGGTTCTCTCGTACTCGACGAGGCTCTTCATGTGCAGGTCGTTCAGAAGCGTTCTGACGACAGTCTCTTTGACGTTCAGTTCAGTTGCTAGCTCCTCGTCGCGTTTTGGTTCAGAAAGTTTTTTTATGATGGTTATATGATCTTGGCTCATGGATTCCGACAGGACATTGAAGACCGCAGCACCCCCCCTCGGAATCGCCTCATTTCGATAGAATAAGCTCACATAATATATACGCATTAGAAAGATAAATATGCACACGTTTTATGATTCTTCCATCTTCTTCCATTTTTCTTCTAGGGCGTTCCAGTCTTTTTTGAGCCCCTCTTCCGATATAGGCTCTCCTTTGAGCTTTATTTCGACTTTCTTGCCTCCATGCTCTTTCTTTTCAGATATTTCAAGCCCGAAAAGCTTCTTTTTGGCTTTGGGTTTTTCTCTACGCCTCATCATCATGGCGCCCATGACTATGAGTATCGCTAAAACGAGTATCAGCAAGACGTTCTCGCTGAGTAAGCCGGTCAGGCTGGGGCCGCTGGGCGCTGTCGTGGTAACAAAGTAAGTCGACGTCGTTGTCGTAGCGATCGTTCCTCCGCGAGCCAGTATCTCATCGATTGTCTTTGCGAGCGAGTCGCAGCTGGACACTCCTTCAGCATCCCCTATCTCAGAGTATATGGTCTTCGCCGCCGTTACATATTCTTTAGCTTTCAGATAGTCCCTTATGCTGTAGTACATAAGTGCCTTGGCGTACTGGGATTCTGCATCGGTGCGCCTGTTTCCGACAAGCTTCGAATTTACTGCATTCAGCAGCGAATCGGTCGCACTGATGCCCTCCGCATAGTTGGCTCCCTGGTACAGCAGCTTCGCCTTCTCAAGGTACGTTTTCGCTTCAACATACCGGTTCAGCGCGTATGATGCGTTGCCCAGGTCAAAATACTTTTTTGCGCTCTGGACGTCTGTGAATTTCCCAACGACCTCATAGTCATAGACCATTTTATTGGACGCGAAGATGATGTCTTCCATGCCGTCAGAGTCAAGGTCCGTAGAAAACAGCATCGTGATCCTGCTCATCAATGCTCCCTTGTACTTGAGGCGATAGTTCCAAGCAAGATGCCCCTCGCTATCGATGACGTACATCGTGCCTGAGAGCGAAAACATCATCTCGCTTACTCCGTTGCGTGCGACACTCTTCATGTACGTTATCGGGGCGTCTTTTGTTGAATTTGTGGAGTATCTCCAGAGGAATTTACCTTCTCGGCTTATAGCGATTATCGTATACGCGCCTGACTTATTTTTCTGCTCGAATACTATGTCTTCATTGCCACTGCCGGATAGATCTGCTGTGTAGACGTATCGTATGTCGCCGCCGAATGGATAGGTCGATATGACACTGCCAGACGGACGGAACACAAATATCCTGCCGCCAGCCCCCAGCACCACCTCCTCATCGTTGTCGTGATATAGGTTCACCACCTGCGCATTCAGGAAGGTTGCGTTCACTGCAGGCATGATGGACCTGGATATGAATTTGCCGAAGTTATCGTAGACCACTATGCTCGCGTTCGAGGAATACGACTCGGTGAGATCCCACCCCTTGATCTCGGTCTCGTTCCACTGATAATGTTCTATAGTATGGTTCTCAGTGCATACTTTAGTGATATTATTCCAGTAGCATCTGTAGCAGTCCTTTGTTATGTCCAGCGCATCCCACTTGCAGTCTGAGCAATGGCATGTCTCCTTTGTCGTGTAGGGTGTTCCGTGAACACGGAAAGTTGTGTTCCGGGGGACCCATAGCCTGAGAATGAGGTCAGTATACTCCTTATAATAGTTCAGCAGGAAACCTCCGGAAACCACCACGGTTTCATTGTTCTTGTCGCCGTTGATGTCTGTAGAGTATATCGACCTGACCCACTGGTCCACGCCCGGCAGCTGCGCCGCCTTCCCGTCTTTGATGATGTAGACTGCTCCTTTGCTTTTCAGGATCCGGTACAGCAGCTTTTCCTCTTCGGGTAGGCCGTCTGGCAGCGGATATTTTGAGTCCAAGTCGATGTCGTCCGCTTCAGTCCAGCCCACGCCGGCCGCTATCTCGCCTCTTCCGTCCGCGTCTAAGTCGCCGACTGCTATGGAGTATATCTTGCCTTTCGTTGCTATCGTTGTGTTGAAGAGCGGATTCCCGTCCTTGTTGAATACGTAGACTGACCGGTTTGCTGCGACTACCAGCACTGGTTCGCCGTTCATTTTTCCGGCTGCGAAAGCCGCCACATCCTCTGGAAGGTTCGCCCTCCACCGGAATTGTATGTCATCGTCTCGCGGAGAGACTTGAGCTGCACAAAAAGAGGTTAGCATCAGAGCCACTAATATGGCTGCGAACAGGAGTATGGATTTTTTCTTTGACATTTTGTTGCGACGACCCTCTGATAACATATTTGCATCCCTAATAAATATACTTCTATTATTAAGTGCGCACAATATAATTAAGGAGTGCTAAGATGATAGGGAAGCGGCAGATACTCGATGTTCTGGACGGGTACGATCAAAAAAAGCTGACTGTCGGGGTTCTTGGCTCCCACTCGGCTTTGGACATATGCAGAGGCGCTAAAGATGCGGGCTTTCGGACTCTTGTCGTCTGCGAGAAGGGCAGAGACCGAACTTATTCCACGCATTATCGGTCAAAGGACGGCGCAGGCGTCGTCGACGAGACATTCGTCCTCAAGAAGTTTTCGGACATAACTAAGCCGGATACCATAAAGAAGCTGCAGGACAGGAACGTCATATTCGTACCTCACCGCAGTTTTGAGGTCTACGTCGGCTTCGACCGGATAGAGAATGAATTTACTGTGCCGTTGTTCGGTACGAGGTCTATTCTGCGGGCTGAGGAACGGGACGCGCCAAGGAACCAGTATCATCTCATGAAGAAAGCAAGGATACCTTATCCTAAGCGGTTTGCGAAGCCTGAGGACATCGACCGCCTAGCCATAGTGAAGGTCGCGGAAGCTGCGAGAAGCTTTGAGCGTGCCTTCTTCTTTGCAGCAAATGCCAAAGATTACAGGAGCAGGGCAACACAGCTTATAGCTGAAGGCAAGATAACCCGGAAAGCCTTGGATGCCGCCGTCATCGAGGAATTCATCGTCGGCGCGCAAGTCAACTTCAATTATTTTTATTCGCCGTTGGATAAGAGGCTGGAGCTTCTGGGAACTGACATGAGGCGGCAGACGAATCTTGACGGGCTATTGCGGCTGCCTGCGCCGCAGCAGATGGAGGTTCTCAAGCATATGGGAGTTTCAGCTATCGAAGCAGGGCATGTCGCATGCACTGTCAAGGAGTCGCTGCTTGAGCAGATATTTGAGCTCGGCGAAAGGTTCGTTACGGTTTGCAAGAAAGAGTATCCTCCCGGAATCATTGGTCCATTCGCGCTGCAGGCAGCATTCACGCCCGGGCCGCCGAAGGAAACTGCCATAGTATTCGACATCAGTCTCCGCGTCCAAGGCTCGCCGGGAACGAGATTCACGCCTTATTCAGGATACCTTTATGGGAAGGACATTTCCGTCGGCGGCCGGATAGGTAGGGAAATAAAGAAGGCTGCCGCAACAAAACGGCTTGGGAACATCGTTACTTAAGATGATAGAAAAAGACGAGATAGACGGGATCGTCAAAGGCTACAAGGACATAACAGTAGCCACCATATGCTCGCACACTGCCCTACAGATCTTTGCTGGGGCGAAAGACGAGGGTTTTCGGACGCTTGGCATATGTAAGCCGGAGCTAAGGGAGACGTATGAGGCTTTCCCGCTTGCTGAGCCTGACATCTTCCTAGAAGTTGCAGACTATTCTGACATACTGAAGAAGAGCGTGCAGGAGAAGCTCAGAAAAGAGAACGCGATCGTTGTTCCGCACGGCTCCTTCGTCGAGTACGTGGGCGCACAGGATATCCTCGATAACTTCTCTGTGCCGTTGTTCGGCAATCGGGGGGTTTTGGTCTGGGAGTCCGACAGAAAGAGGGCCGAAAAATGGCTTAAGGATGCGGGCATAAGGATGCCTAAGACATTTGCAGATCCTGTCGACATCGACCGGCTAGTTATGGTCAAGTTCCCTGGCGCTAAAGGCGGTAGAAGCTATTTTCTAGCTGAGAACCAGAACGATTTCGAGGATGGTATGGAAAAGAGCGGCCTAACAGGGCAGGATTACACGATACAGGAGTACGTCGTCGGCACAAGGTTCTATCCGCACTACTTTTATTCGCCGATAACCGACAGGACCGAACTGCTAAGCATGGATATCAGATATGAGTCGAACATAGATGGCATAGGACGGATCCCGCATCTGACGGAGCACGTGGACCCCACGTTCGTGGTCACAGGTAACCTTCCGGTCGTCGTCAGGGAGTCCCTTATTCCAAGGATACTTGAGATGGGCGAGTCTGTCGTAGAAGTCTCAAAGAAGCTTTTTGCGCCGGGGATAAGCGGCCCATTCTGCATCGAGACTACGTGCACGGATAAATTAGAATTCGTTGCCTTCGAGATCTCTGCGCGAATCGTTGCGGGGACGAATCTCTTTATGCAGGGTTCTCCTTATTCGCAGCTCATTTACAGGGAGCCTATGAGCACGGGGCGGAGGATAGCAAGGGAACTGAAGATAGCTAAGACGAAGCGGCTGCTCGCAAGCATAGTATACTGACGTTCACCTGAGATTGTTGACTGGCTTTTTTTCTCTTCCGATGAAGTACTTGCTTAATTCCATCATTATGAACCCTAAGCTTGAGATGGCAAGTATTCCCAGCCAGTCTGATGCCGATAGGGGCACGGTTCCGAAGATAGCCTGCAATGGTGGCCAATAGATGACCGCCGCCTGTATCACAAACGATAAGCATACGGCGCCTAAAAGCAGCATGTTCGTGAAGGGATTCAGGTGCTTAAGTGAGGGATACAGTGACCTGCTGCTCATGACTGCGAACATCTGGAAGGTGACGAGGGTCGTGAATGCCACAGTTTGGGCTTTACTTAAGCTCGTTTCCACATATTGTACGAACATGAACAGGGTTCCAAGACCCATTATGAGGCCGAACAACACTATTGACAGCAGCATCTTCCCTGATATCGGCTTCTCCGCCGGATTCCTCGGCGGACGCTTCATAGCATTGTGGTCGTTTGATTCTGAGCCTAGGCCGAGTGCAGGCAGAACGTCCGTCAGCAGGTTCATCAATAGAAGCTGCAGTGGAAGCATCGGAAGGGGGAATTTTAGCATTATTGCCATGAACACAGAGGTTATCTCTCCCGCATTACATGATAGGAGATACCTTGCTGATTTGATCATTTTGTCGTAGATGTTTCTGCCTTCTTCTATCGCGTTGACGATCGTCGCAAAGTTGTCGTCGGTTAAGGTCGCTTTAGACACTTCTTTTGCCACGTCTGTGCCTGTGATGCCCATAGCTATCCCGATATCTGCTTTTTTCAGTGCAGGCGCGTCATTCACGCCGTCGCCGGTCATTGCGACGATATGGCCTCTTTTCTGTAGGACGTCCACGATCCTTGATTTTTGTATCGGCAAAGCCCTTGCTATGATCCTGACGTCTTCTATCTTGTTCTCCAGCTCGGAATCGCTCATTTTTTCAACGTCGCTTCCTGTGAGTACGAGGTCTCCTTCAGTGAATAACCCTATCTGGCGGGCTATTGCCTGAGTAGTAAGCGGATGGTCTCCGGTTATTATCATCACTTTTATTCCTGCTGCTCTGCATTGTTGTATCGCCAGTTTTACTTCGTCCCTCGGTGGATCCATCATCCCGACGAAGCCGATGAATATCAGGTCTTTTTCGACGTCTGTGATCGAGTAGGTATCTGACTTTGGAAGCTCCCTGTACGCTAGGGCGAGGACCCGCAGGGCGTTATCTGCAAAAGAATCGTTGACCTTGAGGAGTTTTTCTCTGTCTTCTGCTGTGAGCTCCATTATGCTCCCTTTTTGGATCATCCTAGTGCATACGTGCAGAAGCAGATCCGGCGCGCCTTTCACATACGCTTCTATCCGGCCGTCTGCGTTGTCCAGAAATATTGTGGACATCAGTTTTCTGTCGGAATCAAAGGGCAGTTCTTCGATAAAACAAAAGCGAGAGCACAGTTCCTTATTTGAAAATCCGCCTTTTTCGCCTAAGACGATCAGTGAGCCTTCGGTCGGGTCGCCGATGAGCTCGTATTTCTCGCCGATTGGAGTCAGCTTTGCATTATTGCATAAGTAGCCTGCCCGCAGAAGGATCTCTATCTGTTTTGGGTTTATCTGTTCGCTGCCTGCATAGAATTCGCCTTTAGGCTCATAGCCTGTGCCCGAAACTTTTATCAGCTGGCCGTCGAAGAAGATGTCTGTTATCGTCATCTGATTCTTTGTTATGGTCCCCGTCTTGTCGCTGGCTATGACCGTGACCGCACCCAGGCTTTCTGCCGCAGGCAGTTTTTTGATCAGCATGTTCTTTTTTGAAAGCCTTCTTGTTCCAGTGGATAGGCCTACGGTCACAATCACGGGGAGCGAGTTGGGGATTGTGGATATCGTGAGGATGAGTGCGAATACGAGCATCTCCCCGAAGGTTGTCGTCCCTTGAAGCGTTCCTGCGATCAGGGTCATTATGATCAGCACGATCGCTATTAAGCTTATCTGTTTTGCCATCTGCGAGAACTTTATCTGTAGGGGGGTTTGAGTGTCTTCTGTTGTCTGCAGCGACTTTGCTATCTTCCCGAATTCGGTCCTCATGCCTGTGCTTGTGACGACGCCCTTTCCTTTGCCGTAGGTGACGGTAGTCCCCATGAAAGCCATGTTCTCCTGGTCGGCTATTGAGGTCCCCAGTTCGAATGGGTCTGTTATTTTTTTTGACGGAACCGATTCTCCGGTCAATGATGCTTCGTCTATCTGGAGGGACGAGACCTCCATTATTCTCGAATCTGCGGGGATGATGTCTCCAGCTTCTATCAATAGGATGTCGCCGGGCACGACCTCTCTCGCAGGGATCCTTTTTTCTTTTCCGTCGCGCAGAACCCTCGCCGTCGGAGCGGATATCCGTTCTAATGCCTCGATCGCCTTCTCAGCCCTATACTCTTGGATGAAGCCAAGTACGGCATTCAGGAGGACTATTCCGAATATGGCTATCGCTTCAAGGCCTTCGCCGAGAAGCATGGACAGGATGCCTGCGAATATGAGCAGGATGAGCAGGGCATTCTTGAACTGGCTCAGGAATAGATCCAAAACAGTATATTTTTTTCCTTCTTGCAGCTCGTTCGGGCCGAATTCCTTCAGCCTGTTTTCGGCTTCTGCGGAAGTCAGGCCGCGAGCAGAACCTTTCGCGGATATGATAGCTTCGGACACGCTTAGATTGTAGTACTCGCCCATCATCATAGATTATTGAGATAATCGCATTATTAAGGGGCACTGAGCGTTTTAAATGCCAGGAATCATGGGATATAAGAGATGGTTCATATAGATTATCTGAGTGATGTGATATGTTTGTAAAAATAGCCAGAGAATACGAACGCGGAGTTATATTTCGGCTCGGCCGACTGGCCGGAACGCGCGGCCCCGGAGTTTTCATGGTCATCCCAGGCATGGAAGAGGCTGTGATCGTCGACCTGCGGACGATAACATTAGACGTTCCGCCCCAAGACATCATAACCGAAGATAATGTTCCTGTGAAAGTCAACGCCGTCGTCTACTTTAAGGTAGTGGACCCGGAGAGGTGCATCGTCGAGATAAAAGACTACATGCTTGCCACATCATTAATATCCCAAACGTCCTTGCGCAGCATCCTGGGCAGAGTCGAATTAGACGAGCTCTTATCGCACAGGGAGAACCTGAACAACGAGCTGCAGAAGATCATAGACAAGGCCACTGACCCATGGGGCATCAAGGTCTCCGCCGTCGAGATAAAAGACGTCGAGATCCCTGAGAGCATGAGGCGCGCCATAGCCAAGCAGGCTGAAGCCGAAAGAGAGAGGAGGGCGAGAGTCATCCTCTCAAAAGGCGAGTACGAGGCCGCAGAGAAACTGAGGGACGCAGGCGACCTCCTGGGCGCTGAACCTATCACCTTACGCTATCTTGAAGCGATAACCGACGCCTCCAAGGAACACAACATGACTATCCTATTCCCGATGGAGATGATGAAATTCTTCAAGAAGGAAAAAGACTGATGACAGCACTCATCAGGCTCGGCTTCAAGAAGGATAGGATATACGAGACCATCGTAACGACCAGAACGGAAGGCGGGATGAATGCGGCCCCGATGGGCGTATGGTCAGCTGACTTAGAGTCGGTGAAGCTTCTAGTCCACAAGACTGCGAAAACCTATGAGAACATTCGCAAGGAGAAGAGATTCACCGTGAATTTTTCAGGGGACATAGCTCTCTTCTACGACGCAGTCTTAGAGAAAGGTTCGCTGCGGACCGAGGATGGGACGCTCGTTCTTGAAGGCTGCAATGCGGCCCTTGAGGTCGAGGTATCTGGAATAGAGGATAAGGGAGATTCTGCTGAAGTAACTGCCAAAATCACGTCCTGCCGCATAAAGAAGAGACCGCACCTCATTAACAGGGCCGAATACCTTGCCTTAGACTCACTGATAGCATACACGAAACTGCAGCATGTCTCGGCTGAAGAAAAGAAGATGCTCACTGAGCGGATGCGCGAGAACCTGCGAGTCATACGTAGTACGGCCCCGAGCTCTGAGTTCCAGAAGAGGGCTGAACGGCTTCTAGATTAGGTGCGATCGGCTCCTGCATTTTCTTTATGCCATTCCGGCCCAGGTATAGTCTAGTCCACCAGACTGTGACGATAGGTTGTATCACTAGCATGGAGAATAACGCCGCCAGCAAGGAGACTCCTATGTTGATTAGAGTCCCAAGAAGCGGGATCACCCCAAAAAGCGAGCTTATGACGTCAGTTATCATACTATATCCATAGTAGACTCCGCTGACTGTGAACAGCAGCAATATTGTCGCTATCTTGTTTTCCATGAAGAACCTATAGCCCGCCGATACCCCGTCTACCGCACTTAGGTCTGATAGGACTATCGCGTATGAGACCGGAGACAAAACAAAATATAATAGTACAGAACACAGAACCAGTAAGACCAGGTCGAAAGCTGCGACTGACAATGCTATGTTCGGGGATTTCAGGAGTAAGGGTGCTATCATTGATGCTATTAGGATTATACCGAACAGAGTCATAGAGAAGGCGACGAGAAGGTTCGCAAGGAAGATGTCTGCTGCCTTCTTTTTTCCGTACTCAAGCATGTCGCCTAAGGAGGTTTTGCCCGACTCAGTCGCTTTCAATGCCATGCCGATGGCTCCGGCTGAGAAGAACGCGCTGATGAGCATCAGCACAAGGGTGAATGCTATGAGGAACAGTGCCAGAAGAACGAGGACTATCGGAGACATGTTCGACAAGATCAGGATGAAGAAGAGTACACCGAACAGAACAGCTCCGATGACTATTGCTGTTATCATCGCTATCGCATTGAGTATGAATGGGATGCCCAGCTCCATGTTCTTTCGCCAGGTCCTATAGCCTTCAGAAAGCATCGACTCGAATGATTCAGTCATTTTTCTTCCACCCCGCTAGTGTAGAGCAACGTCAGCCATATTGTTGCAAGAGGTTGGGTGACAAAGATCAAGACGGCTAATATAGCTAGGAAGGCTGCAACTATTGCTATGACGAAGGTTGCTGAAAGACTGAGGATTAGTGGAACGATAGTCGACGACAGCGTAGCCAGGGAGAGGATGTTCCAGGGTATTGGAGTGAGTAACAGCCCTAACGAAGACATCAGGAGGAACACGCTTAGTGGCACATAGAGCAAATAGCTGCCAAAGAAGTAGAAGAAGGAGTACATGAGGAGGACGGAAATCTTGTTTTTCATGAAGAACTTATAGCTTTGAGTTAGGCCACCTAGCGCACCAAACTCCCCGAGGACTACGAAGAAGGGCGACATGAGGAACACTAAGGACAATAGCAGCTCAGCGAGAGTGAAGAGGCGGACGCCGAAATTGATGACCGGCTGCTGTGGGAAGCCTACGGCGCTTGTCAATGCGAACACTCCTAAGGAGACTCCAATGAATAGTGCGGCTGCAAACAGGCTGAGTAATGTAATAGCCAGCTGGTTCAGCAACAGATCGAGGAACCTTCTCTTGCCAGTATCCATCATATCATCTAACGACGTTCTGCCTGTTTCTATCGCCTTTTTAGTCATCCCCACTGCACCAGCATAAAAGAAGGAGGATATCAGCATATTGAGGATCAGGAAGATGATATAGAACAGGACGGAAACCGTGAACAACTCGAGGATCCTTGATGCCACAGCAAGAGACCCCCATTCCAAAAGCCTTTGCGCATCCAGGGTTATTGGAACCCCGAACAATAGGATGAAACAGAGAATCAGTGCCACCATCAGGATGATGCTAGAGAGCGTGCTGAAGAGGAAAGGCAAGGCTAGGTCGGGATTTTTTCGCCATATCCCAAAACCTTTTCGGATGATGTCTTCAAGCGAATCTTTCATTCCGCATCCTCCATCGCAGATATCTTCGCCCCCTGATTGTTTGCGTGCGTCCGTATTATCGAGCATTCTGTGCAAGTTTCCTTCATGAATGCGTCGACTGCCGCCTCAAGCTTCTGGGCGCCTGAATCGTCCACTAGACCATATACTGCGGGCCCCCATGAGCTCTGGCCGGCTCCGTAGGCGCCTGCTTCAAGCATGCATTCCACCAGCTTCTGTGTTCCTGCATCCGTATATATGCCGTTCTGTACGCCCTCAAAGTATAGGCCGACAGTCTTGTCGACTTCCATCAGTGCTTTTCCGAAGGTCGCGATGTCTTTCTCCATCATCGCTGGAAGCATTTTCATCTGCAGGAGCCTGCAGACTTCGCGCGCTATGTCCGGCGACGCGGGAATGACTTTCTTGAATGCTGACTCCTCTTTTTCGCCGAAGAGCCCGCGTGCAGCGGACGGTATTGCGAGCACAAAAGTCCAATCCTTCGGGAAATTTATTCTATATATCGGAGAAGGTATCTCGCCTTCTGACCCGACTTTCACGCCGGCGTCTATGATGAAGCCCCCATGCTTGAAGGCTTCGATCCCTATCCCGGATATCTTGCCGCGCCCCATCGTGCGCGCGAGGTCGCGTACATCGACGCTCAGCTTGTTGATGTAGGACATCGCCGTCGCAACAGAAAGAGCCAGTTGCGTGCCTGAACCTAGGCCCGAGTGCTCTGGGATGGTTTGGGATACGTTTATCTCGATGTTCGAGTCGACGTTATACGCCTCTGAGAATTTTTTCACCAGAGCCTCAATACGCTCCTTATCCTGCCCTGCAACCCGCAGCTTATCCGAATTCCTTGCCTCCAATATGACCTGCGGACTGTTCAATGCAAGACCTATGCTGCCGTATAGCCTCCCCATGCTGCCGTTCAGGTCGATGAGGCCGAGGTGTATCCTTGAAGGCGTCTTGATGGTTACGTTCATGTCTTAGGGATATTAGGAAATACTAAGATTTATACCTTATTTTCGGACAATTATCTTGATGACGTCCCCCAACCCTTTTCTTGCGAAGACTTTCAGACCTGGCGGGTCTGGAAGCCCAAGTCCTGCAGGACTTGACGGAAAGCGTTGGCGGAAAAGAACGTCTATACCTTATTTCCGGACAATGATCTTGATGACGTCCCCGTCCTTCAGAACGTGGTCTCTGCCGATCTTCTTTTTTGTCCTGCAGTCTATGGCGCCGATGAAACGGTCCCCTAGGTCAGTGTGCACGCGGTATGCGAGGTCCTCTGCCGTGCTTCCTTCGGCAAGCAGGTGCACGTCAGGCAGGACATTTCCTTTCGAGTCCGATAATTTATTCTCGTTCTCCACAGGGTAGACGACTATCTGCTTCAGCACGTCGAAGACGACTGCGTTCAGGCAGCTCTGCACGCCTGTGGAACCGAACCGCTTCATCACGTTCTTGTCTATGAAGTCAAGTGCCTTCTGCTGTTTTTCGTTCATCTCTTTTAGAACCTGAAAATTTGGGTCGCCTGGCAAGTAATGAACTAAACCTGCTGCGGCCGCGTTCCGGAGGCCGAGTTCGGCTTCAGCGCAAACGGGTTTTATCTGATATTTCGCTGAGAGCCGCTCAAGATTCCCTTTGTCGAGGTCCACCTTGTTGCCGCAGAGCATTATGGGTTTTCCTGCCCCTCGGAGGGCTGCCGCGAACCGCCGTATATCGGAGTCGGCCCAGTCGACGTTCTCCTCCAATCCCGTATCGCGCAACGCGCTCTTGACGTCGGCTTCAGTCACTTCCAAACCTGAGAGCTGCGTCGTCAGTTCTGCTACCATCTTTTTTCCGAGGTGCTTCACCTGTTGGTATATCTTCGCCCAGTTCCGCGTGAGGATGCCAGCGAACCATGAATCGATCTCCTCCTCCAGGAATCGTATATCATGCTCTGGGTCGTGTCCTTCCGCAGGATTCCCGAGGTCGTCTGTCCTGCCGGCTATGTCTACGACGTGTATGAGCGCATCCGCCTGCCGCAGGTCGTCGAGGAACTGGTTGCCGAGGCCTTTGCCTTCATGGGCTCCTGGAACGAGTCCTGCGACGTCAATCAATTTTACGGGGATGAATCTGACTCCTTCGATGCATGAGGAGTTCCTAGGATTACACTTTATGCCGAAGTCCTTGCAGACGCAGATCTTTCTTGCGAAGCCTACGCCGACATTAGGTTTGATGGTCGTAAAAGGGAAATTCGCTATCTCCACGTCCGCCATGGTCATCGCCTTAAAGAGCGTGCTTTTTCCGACATTAGGTTTCCCTACTATCCCTATCTCCATTTAAGTTACCTTATGGTCCTCAGAAAGATCGCCAGCGCGCCTATGAGCACGACGGCCGAAACGATCATAACAAAGAAGGTGAGGGGTATGTAGCCCAGCGGCTTGAAGTAGTATATTTCGCCGAGGGACGTTCCGACGAAGACGCCTGCAGGATTTTCTTGCATGTCTCGGACGCGGCCGCTCGTCTTGTATTCCCAGAGTCTTGTACCATCTATGTTCATCAAGTAGAGCTTGTCGTCGAGTGTTGCTGCAAGCACCTGCTCGCCGTCAGTCATGACGCCGATCACTGAGGCTGAGAGTTCGCTCTGCCACTTGGGTTTGCCACTCTCGTTGATCAAATAGATGCTATTGTTGTGCAGGCCTACGACCACATAGTCTCTTGACGCATATACTGACCCTGATCCTATTGGGTCGTCGAGCTTCATGCTCCACGTCAATGTGCCGTCGACATTATAGAGCGCAAGCTCGTTGTCTCCGAGACCGACGACGACATGAGTGTCTGATATCTGAGCTGACCGCACATACGAGTTCAATGGAACTAGTTTCTGCTCTGTGCCGTCAAATCTGAAGAGGTGTATCTTCTTGTCGGAGACCACCAATATCGAGTTCTTCAGAATCTTCACTGCTATGATGTACGAATCTGTCTCCTGTTTCCACAGGAGGTTCCCGCTTGTGTCGTAAACATAGAGGACGCCATCTCTCGTACCTGCCGCTATCGTATCCCCGACTATGTCGATGGCATGAGGGTACTCCACATAGGTGTCTACGCCCCGTTCCCACACTGCCTTTCCAGAGTAGTCGAGCAGCGTCAGAGTATTGTCCGCGGAGCCGAACACTATGAACTTATCGGAGGAAGCCACTGCCTTCACCGAGTCTCTGCTCTTATAGGTCCACTGCTTCTTTAGGTACAGGTCGAAGAAATAAAGATTGTTGTCGTCCGAGCCTACGGCCACGCCCTGAGTCGAGATAGAGATCGAGTTGATAGCGCCCTCCGCCGTATAGATCTCGCTTGGTGCTACGCCCTCGAAAGCAGATGACACACTCGATATCACGGCTGCGAACAGGAAAACTAGAAGAAGTTTTTTCATGATACCCTTCACCTAATTATTTAATATTGAATCGTTATATATCTTGTTTTCAGGTAGAAGCATGGACGCTAAAGACAGGATTCTTGCAGTCAAAGAAAAAGACGAGAAGATCAACTCTTTCATAGCCTTGGATGCGGAGGGTGTCGCAAGAAAAGGCACGGCTGCAAAAGGCATGCTCTCCGATCTTTTCATCGGAGTGAAGTCGAACCTGAACGTCGAGGGCTTGATCACTTCCGCAGGCTCCAAGACGCTCGAGAACTACATATCGCCATATGATGCAACAGTCGTCGGAAATATAAAGGCGAACGGAGGCACGATACTCGGCATGCTGAACATGGATGAGTTCGCCTGCGGCTCTTCCGGTGAGACCTCTTTCTTCGGTCCTACCGACAACCCGGCTGCTCCGGGACACATACCTGGAGGCTCTTCAAGCGGCTCGGCTGCGGCGGTCGCTGCCGGCTTCGTGGACGCATCCCTCGGCACAGACACCGGCGGCTCCATCCGGAACCCTGCTTCGCATTGCGGCGTCGTAGGCTTTAAGCCCACGTATGGAGTAGTGTCACGCTATGGGCTCATTGACTTGGCGATGTCCCTTGACCAGATTGGGCCACTCGCACGCGATGTGCCGACTGCAGCCCTCCTGCTTGAAGCTGTCGCAGGACACGACAGTCGCGACGAAACTTCTCTTTCCCTTGAACCGAATTTTTACCGGTTCAGAGAGTGCCTCTCCCCGAAGATTAAGGGTATGAGACTCGGCTATGCGAAGGAATTCGATGCCCTCATCCAGGATAAGGGCATAAAGAAGCTCATTCACCACGCCCTCGACAGACTAAGCTCTGCTGGAGCCGAAATAGTTGAAGTGAGTCTCCCGAACCTTGAAGTCGCTCTTCCGACGTATTACTTGAACGTGTATGTGGAATTCTTTTCAGCGACTCGGAAATACGACGGCCGCCGCTTCGGCCGCAGGATAGAGGACGTCTGCGGCGAAGAGGTCTTGCGCAGGATCCTTTTAGGCAGCTATATCAGCCAGAAAGAGCATAGCGGCAAGTATTATCGTAGGGCATTGATGGCCCGCTCAGTCATAAGGAAGGACCTTGCGGACGCACTGAAGGATGTAGACGCCATGGTGGGGCCAACGGTCCCGAAGCTGCCGCACACGCTTGGAACAAGAATAGATGATCCTATGGTCATGTACGCCTACGATATCTTCACTGTGCCGGTGAATCTTGCGGGCCTTCCTGCGGGAACGGTCCCTGCAGGGAAAACAGAAGGGATTCCGACGGGTCTACAGGTGATTGGGAAGCCTCTTGAGGATCAACGTGTGCTGAATGTGATGGCGGCGTTCGAAGAGTGCTGTTAACTTTCTTCTTCTTTTCCGAACGTGTACCAGACTAGGACGAAGACTATCAGCAGGCCCGTGAACGTGGTCGCAGATTCTGCGGGTGATGCGACTACGTTGCCTACTATGCCGGCTTCGGTGCCGCCTGGTTTCATGTACTGCATGTACACTACGATAGCCGCAAGCAGGAAGAATATGATGAGGCTGATCGCATACTGTTTTTTCATCCTAGTAATGATATATGTAAAGCTTCTTAATATCTGTTACCCGCTAAGCTCGACTGCTCCCAGTTCTTTGAGCGCGGAGTAGACTGCTGCAGCGAGTAATGTCTTCCTGCCGGCAGAAGCCCGGATATTCTTCAGTCTTCCATTCTCAGAGAAGTGATCTGACTTGAGCGCGTAATCCAGAAAAGACGCCAGATTCGAGACTAGTCTGCCGACATGCACCACACCCGGAGGAGGGTCTTCTCCGATAAAAAGATTTATTCCTTCCCCTCGTTTTTCAGACAACAGCAGAATATCTACCGCCTGACGCTCTTCTTTCGCCGCATCCTCCAGTTTCCTCATGTCCTCTAAGCTGAGGAGCGCGCAGTATTCCTGCGGCTCGAAGCGGTACTTTACGCCTTCTATGATGTCGATAAGCATGAGGACGGTCTCAGCCGTTCTTCTATTATCAGAGTAGTCTTCCGCCGTCTTCATCTCTTCAACGAAATCCTCGGCTTCCTTGACGGTTGATACCTTTTTTCCAGTGAATCTTTTAACGAGAGGCAGCGGCGCAGGCCTTGTCTCTGCTGTATCCGCTTCTGTTGCGAGCCGAATCTTCGTCTTCGTGAGGCTGAAGAGTTTTTTTGTTCCTTTGATGAAAAATCGGTCCATTTTCTAAGAATATGCGTTAGCCGATGATTTATAAGCAATCGTGACTAAATATAGGTGGGTAGGGTGAGAGTATGAGTGGGTGTAGTCAGAAAATAGCCTAAGCTTCTTGCCCGCCTTCTAACACAGGAGGGTTCCAATATGTCAGGGAAGGCTGCAGACAACGTCGTACTGATAGGGAAAAAAGACATTATGAGCTATGTTCTTGCTGTTGTTACTCAGTTCAACAACGGTGAGGATACTATAATAGTTAAGGCTAGGGGTAAAGCTATTAGCAGGGCCGTGGATGTCGTTGAGATAGCGAAGAGGCGCTTCGTGCAGAACGTCAGCGTCAAGAACATCATAATAGGCACCGACGAAGTGCAGGGCGAAGAAGGCCCCATAAAAGTCTCCTCCATGGAGATAACGATAGCAAGAGGATAGAACATATTTATGTCCCTAGATCATATTACTTATGATGAGAGTAGGTCTTGTGGTGTTTGTCGATGGACGCTAACAGAAGAATTGTCGCGGTCGTGTTGTTTTTATTGTTTTCTGTATTGTTTGTTTCTGCTGAGGATCGGCTTGATGTGTCTTCTGCTGTGAATCTGACTGCATCTACGTCGACTACGGTCGTCTTGGAGCCGACCACTACCCCGAGTCATCCTGGCGTCCTCACTGGGCGTGTTGTTGAGTTGCCTGCGAGCGGGCACGGCGGTGAGATGGCTGTTGGTTTGGTTCTTGTGATCATGCTGGTCTTGGGTTCTGTTGCCTATTGGACGCGAGATTAGTCTGGTGCATTGGTTTTTAAGTGTCTTTTTCTATATATTACTTTATAGTATGTTATAATGAAAAACACACTATTCACTGCTACTCTGCTGCTCTTCCTAGCTACAGCGGCCGCAGCCCAAGTCCACGACATCGAAGTCGTAGCCGACTACTCAGAGAGCGTGGGCGGCATACGGCTGGTCTATAACGGGACCGCGATAATGGACGATTTCGCGAACCTCACAGTCGGCAGAACATATGAGATACGATACAAGGTCAGGAACAACGGAGACTACTCGGAGAAGGCTAATATCACAGTGCTCGCCCTCAATCTCACCCGGACATGGGAGATAAACCATAGGAGCAGGACAGTCGGCGCAGGAAAATCCATCTACCTCTCCGAGAATTGGAACACAACGTACCTGTGGGCCGGAAACTACAGTATACTTGTGCGCGCGAACATCTCAGCTGACTCCAATAGCTCAAACGACTTTGGAATGCGCAAAGTCATCTTATTCGGGCAAAGTAAGTCGACGACTACGACGTCGACGACGAGAGCCGAACCCGAAGAGCGTGAGACGACGACTACCAGAACGACTACGACTACCAGAAAAGCGTCGACGACCACTCAGCCCCAAGCAGATAATGATAGCGTGGTCGTCCGCCGATTTGATCCGATAGTGAACATCGGCTGCTTTGATGAGATAATGGACCACGGCGAGACTGGAGTCGACTGCGGAGGCCCATGCAGCCCCTGCGCGGCGACGACAACCACCCGGTCGACGACTTCAAGGACAACATCAGTGCCCCGGAAGACTTCAACTACAACGCATGCAGGCACAACCTTTGAGACTACCACATCAACTTCAGCTGCGAGGATCGAAGCCACTGGAAAGGTGACCAGTATTCCTGCGGAAGGCCGGCAGGCTGTAGTCACGTTCCTGATTTTGTTCGCTGGAGCCGCCCTCTACCTGAGCAAAAAATAGGTTCAGCTGTTCTGGTAGAATTGTCTGGTTTCGCCTATTATCTCCTCGAGCTTGCCTCTTGGGAGTTTTGTCTTTTGCAGCAGCCCCTCGAAGTCGTTGTCGAGAAGGTCTTTTGCTAGCATCATGTTGGCGGAGAACAGGCCTTCTTTGGCGTGCCGGTCGACCGACTTGAGTATCGTTATCGGGTAGAGGCCCTTTGATTCTATCATGTGCTCGAGGGTGCCTTCTGGCGGGTGCCTCCACCCCAGCAGCTTGAGTTCCTTGCATTGGGCGTATTGTATGGCATCAAGCGATAATCTTGTGTTCGTCACAAGCCATATGTCGTCGAAGTGGGGGCAGTGGCCCTGTTTGCAGCCTTCGTTGAGGTCCAGCAGCCGGGCGTAGGTGTACATCGCCTCCTTGAGGCCGGTCGTCAGGCCTTTTGCATTATGGTACTTGCATTCGATGGCCGACCTTTTGCCGTCCTTTTCCGCGATGACGTCGATCTCGTGGACGACGCACGTGCCCTTGATGAACTGCCGCAGCGTCGTCGTATAGCCGTATTCCCTCAGCACTTCGGAGATGTAAGTCTCGAACGCGTAGCCTTCTGGGCCGAGGCGCATTATCGCACCCTTTAGGTCGTATTTTGATGCGAGCGAGGGCCTTGCCGTGCGGAGCAGCTGGTGGACTATGCGGAATATCTCTCTTGTGCTTATGCCTTCGTAGAGCTGCGAATCAATGCTTTCAAGAATATCATCTGCTAAAGCTTCCGGAGCGCCTGAGCGGACAACGGCCTGACGGACCTTTTCCGGCCGGAATTCTTCAAGCTCGCCGGAAGCTTTCCTTATCATGAAACCCATTTTGGTGTTTATTTATTCTTCATATGGGAATAAATTAGTGTATGGTTTTAGAGGAGCTTGGAATGTTCGTTCTGGGCTGCGCCATCCTCATCAAGAGCGCAGACTATCTAGTCAACTCACTGTCAGACATAGCAGCCTATTTTAGGGTCAGCGACTTCGTCATCGGCTTCATTGTCATGGCTTTTGCTACGTCGATTCCGGACCTCATGGTCGGAGTGTCTTCAGCCTTAAGCTCGACGCCGGATAATCCGCTGACGTCCATGGCCCTTGGAGATGTTATCGGAGGAAACATCCTCGCCCTGACGCTGGTCGTCGGAGTGATAGCGATACTCCACAAAGACATAAAGATCGAGACTAAGGCCGTTCGGACGGACACGATATACATGTTCTTGATCGTCGCCCTGCCTATGGTGCTCATGATGGACCGGGAGCTTTCTCAGATGGATGGCCTGATACTCGTCTTCGTCTTCCTGATCTATATCCTGCGGCTTCTGGGCCAGAGAAGCAAATCTCGTAGCAGGGGCGCTGAAGAGGATAGAACTGAGGCTTCGAAGAAGAAACTTCAGAGGAGCGTCATACTTTCTCTGATCAGTCTGTTCTTCCTCTTTGTTGGAGCAAGCCTCCTGGTGACCAACGGCGGGAAGATGGCCGTGTACCTTGGCGTTCCGCCGATACTTATCGGCCTGTTCCTGATATCCATCGGCACGACGATGCCTGAGCTGATTTTCGAGATGAAGGCCATCACCTCAGACCACCAGAACATGGCACTGGGAGACCTCATAGGCAGCGTAATAACGAACTCGACGCTCGTCTTAGGTCTTACTGCAATCATCTTCCCCATCCAGGCCGGCGATTTTTTGGTCTATATGACGAGCACATTCTTCATGCTGACTGTCGCATTCCTGTTCATGACGTTCATCGAGGCTGAACGCCACATACTCTGGCAGGAGGGCGTCGGCCTCATCCTACTCTATGTTCTCTTCGTCATCGTGGAGCTGAGCATGCACCAGTTCGAAGTAGCGCAGGCGCTTGGCGGGTAGCATATGCCGGATGTGATAGCTGCGTCGGCGACTTTCGTTCTTGGTTTCATCATACTTGTTAAGGGCGCCGACTTCTTCGTGGAATCCGCTGCAAGGGTTGCGAGAATACTCGGCGTCTCAGAGCTTGTCATAGGCCTGACCTTGGTTGCTGTTGGAACGTCTTTGCCTGAGCTCGTCACTGGCGTAGTAGCATCCTATTCCGGCCAGACGGAGATCGTCTTAGGTAACATCGTCGGAAGCAACATAGCCAACATCGCCCTCATTTTAGGATCATCCGCGCTGCTGGCGCCGCTTATCACTGGAAAGGAGATGTTCTACCGGGACGGCGTGGTTCTCATGACATCTTCCGTGCTCTTCTATTATTTTGCCTCAGATGGCGCCATAAGTTATTTGGAGGGTCTGGTGCTACTCTGGTTCTTCCTGATGTATACTACAACGCTCCTTTTATTCAAGCCGCGGATCGAAGGATTCGGTGAGTACGTCAACTACATGTATCACCTCAGTAGAATATCTGAGCTTGAGAAACAATTCAGGATGGTCCTTAACTTAGGGGTGCGTGTTGGTGTCTTCCCAATTAATATTCTGAATGGCGAACGGAGGAGAGAGTATCTGAATCGTCTGAGGGCCGTCAGAGAATACGGTAAGCAATTGCAGGAGATGGCGATAAAGGACTTGGGCATCATCGTAGTTAGTCTTGCTGCTGTCTACTTGGGCGCAGAGTTTTTCGTTCGGGGCGCCGTTGATATCGCGCATATTCTTGGCGTGGGCCCTAGCATCATCGGCCTCACTCTTGTCAGCGTGGGAACGTCCATGCCTGAGTTTGTAGTCTCCATCCAGGCTGCGCGAAAGGGCTTTAATCAGATGGTCATAGGCAACATTTTGGGCAGCAACATAGCGAACATAACGCTCATAGGCGGAGTTTGCGCCATCATTGCACCCATAAGTCTTGGCGTGTCGGCCGGCCTCCGGGACATGAACGAACACTATATTATTCCATTCATGATAGTCGTCAGCCTCCTGTGCATCATCTTCATCAGAAGCAGGTGGACGATAAGCAGGCGCGAAGGCATCGTCCTCCTCTTACTCTACGCAGGCTTCCTCGCATGGCTCATATCGACGCCCGCCATCCTGACTTCCTGATGCGGCGTTCTGATGTGTGCCTATTTAGTCGTATTCCTGGAATAGTTTACTGGAAGTTCACCGAGAATGGAAAAAGATTATTTGGAGAAGATCAAGGAGTTCTATGGCACGCATGCGAAGGACGTGATGAGGACGGATTTTCCGTCTGTGGGGCCTGATGAGCCGATGCGCAAGGTCATAAAGGAGATGAGCGGCAGATGCCTCGACCACTTCTGGATAGTTGAAGATGGAAAAGTTCTGGGCGTGATAACCGAAAAAGACCTTCTTCGGGCGACCAAAAAACCGCTCTTCGGCGAAGAGATAGCTTGGGGCGCATTGGATGCAAAATCCCTCATATTTCGGAGCACCAAGACTGCGAAAGAGATGATGACGCACCGACTCTTCACGTGCGGACCTGACACTGAAATTGCGACCATCATCAAGCTGATGACGGACAACCGGATAAGGCATCTGCCAGTAGTTGACAGCGGCAGCATAGTCGGAGAGGTCACAGTCGACTGCATCGTTGCGCTCGTAGACAAGATGTTCGGCACATAAAGATGAGCGAAATCGTTTTATTGCTGGAGCTGGGTCTCGCACTGTTGTTAGCTAAGCTCTTCGGCGAAATCTTCGAGCGGCTCGGCCAGCCGGCAGTGATAGGCGAGATCCTTGTAGGAGTACTCATCGGAAAAGAAATCTTGGGGCCTGTCCTCGGCATCGATGTCACAGGAGAGATATTCACAGCCTTCGCAACCGTCGGAATCATGCTTCTTCTCTTCTTATCAGGCCTTGAAGTGGAACTGAAGAGACTGAAGGAAACTGGGAAGCTCGCCACGTTCGTCGCATTCGGAGGCGTGCTGCTTCCTTTCTTGGGCGGCTATCTTGTAGGTATCTATGAGTTCAATGACCCGAAGATCGCTATGCTCCTCGGCGCAGTCTTGACTGCGACAAGCGTCGGAGTCACAGCGAGAATACTTGTGGAAGCTAAAGTCCTTGACACGAAAGCTGGGTCGACTATCCTCGGCGCCGCAGTCATAGACGACCTGCTCGGGATCATGGCGATAGTGATAGTCTCAAGCATCGCAGTCACAGGAACTGTGAGCTTGGAAAGCGTAGGCCTTATGTCAGGTAAGATGCTCGCATTCTTCCTCATCACGCTAGTCTTAGGCTTGAAGGTGATCGGCAGGCTGACGAACCTCTTCGAGAAGATGAACATAGAGAAGGCATTCATCGCACTCTGCCTTTCAATGGGCTTCCTATTCGGAGTCTTCGCAGAGTCCGTGCAGATAGCCGCCATCACCGGTGCATTCATAGCAGGCCTCATAATCGGCGAGACGCCTTATAGGAGGCGCGCCGCAGAAGACATTAAGACGCTCGGATACGGGCTTTTCATCCCGCTGTTCTTCGTCTCCGTGGGAACTTGGATAAACTTTGCCGCATTCAACGAGTCATTGGAGCTGATGGTGCTGCTACTCACAGTCGCAATCTTCGGTAAACTGATAGGCTGCGGCCTTCCGGCTAAACTCTCAGGCTGCAGCACAAAAGAAGCTGCGATAATCGGCGTCGGAATGATACCTCGCCTCGAGATCGGCCTGGTCGTCGCAGCCATCGGCATCTCAGTCGGAATGGCCGGCGACCCCGCAGGAGCGTTAGCCAAAGAAGTGCTCTCGCTCGCAGTAGTCATATCTATAGTCACAGGAATCCTCCCGCTATTCTTCCTGCGGCCGCTGCTCAAAGGATACGGGAAAGAATAAGTTCTATTCTTCGATGAACTTCTGTGGCGGAATATAGTACCCGTATTTTTCGCGCGCTTTTTCGAGCCTTCTCTCCTGCTCCCAGATTGCGTTGATGACCTGCGCAGGAGTATTGTGGACCTTATTCATAAAGATGTCCTTTATCCGCTCTATGCGCGACAGGTTCTCAGGTATTCTTAGGGTGAACAGCTCAGTATACTGTTGTTCTGTGAAGTCCTGATCGAGGACATTCTTGAATAAGGGTTTCAGGTCCTCGTACTTCGGTATGAAGCCTATGGGCGTCCTGATGGCGCCGACTTCCTCATGCACCCGCAGTTCCATCCACTTGAGCCACACTCTTTTAGCGACCTTGTCAGTAACAGGATTTCCGTCGTAGTCCCGCAGGAAGTAGTTGACTGCGAAGATCTTCGGCGCCTTGGCGAGGCCGAGGCCGAAGTTGAGGTAGTTCTTTATGTACTTGCCAAGAGGTATCGAAACGAAGTCCATGTTAGACATAGGGTCAAAGCTTCTGACTCCGGACTTTCCTAATGTCGCTGCAGTCGTCTCAGATTCGAGGGACGCGCCCATCGTCAGCACCCCATGATTCCAGTCGAATGCTTCCCGCACCGGGACGGACGTGTGCGAGTCTCTGCCGCCGTAGATTATTCCGCCGACTGGAACTCCGGAAGGGTCGTCTATCTTCGAGTCAAGGTTGTTGAGGAGTTTCATGTCAAAAGTGAATCTGGCGTTCAGGTGCGATGCCGGAATCTCATTGCCTTTCTCATCCAATTTGCCGAGGAACCATTCGCCCGAGTGGTTTATTCCTTTTGACGGAATCTTGCCGTCTTTGCCAACCCAATAGGGTTCGCCTTTCTCAGTCTTCAGCACGTTAAGGAAAACTATCTCGCCTTCTTTGTTGATGACGTCCCAGATTAGCGGGTCGTCCTTGGAGTTTATGCCCTGGATTATGCCGAACATGCCGCGCTCTACGTTAACTGCACGAATCTCTCCGTCAATCTTCCGCAGGTATGCGATGTCGTCTCCTATGATGGTTTCTCCAGGCATCATGGATGTCGAAGTCTTCCCGCACATTGAGGGAAACGCTCCAGTGAAGTATGTGACCCTGCCTTTGGGCCCGTGGGCGCCCATGACAAACATGTGCTCAGTCAGCCAGCCTTCGTGGGAGGCAAGATGTATGGCAAGGCGCATTGAAAGTTTTTTCAGGCCGATGGTGTTGCCGCCGTACTGGGTGTTCGCCGAGTAGACTATGTTGTCCTTTATGTCGACGTAGACGCGCCGCTTATCTATGTCGGCTGAGACGCCGTTCTCTAGCCTGCCTTGGCTGTGTATAAGGAAGAAGAACCTGTTGCTATTCGCTAGCTTCTTGAATTCTTCCATCCCCGGCCGGTAGAGCAGCGCTTCCGCATGAGCGACGTACGGCGAGTCTGTCAATTGTACTGCCGGAACTGAGAAAACTGAGTTCTGAGGGCCGAGGCAGAAGAACTGGATGTACAGACGTTTACCGTCCATGATGTTGCGCATGATGTTCTCTACGTCTTCTATTCCGGCTTCTCTGTCGAGGGCGTTGAGCGAAGGCTCGAACTCCACGCCGGAAGGAATCAGTAATCGCGTATTCTCCTTGTCTCTTGCCTGATCGGAATATCCGTCGAAGTGGAGCGTGTGACCTTTCTTGGACAGTTTTTTCTCTTCGCCTGAGAGGAGCGCCTGCTCGCGGATGAAGCTTATGTCTTTTTCCGAATCGTCGCAGACGAATATTTCTTTTGGATTGCAGAGCTCGATGAACTTTGTCGTAAGACTCTCAAACCGCACATTCGTTATTCCTGACAGTTTCTCGTAGCTTCCGGTTGAGAATCTCTTCTTGAATTTTTCCAGCATCTTTTTACCCCTTATATACTCGCAGCGAACCTTAAAAAACTAGCCGAATGTGAGGAGCTCCGGCTTGAATATGAGGGCTAGGCCGATTGAGACCATCATCAGCCCGCCTGCGAGCTTCAGTATTTTCCCCTGCTGCTCTGTAACCCTCTCGGACTTGAAGGAGTAGATGAAGCTTGCGAGTATCGCAAAAAGCGGGATTATGTAGATGAGGGAGTAGACTGCTGTGAACAGTGTGTATGAGATATAGTCCTTTGGGTGGTTGGCGAGGAGCGCCTCTATGTACTCCATGGGCAGGATGAACGTGCACCCGAGCTCGACGAGGTTCACCATCGCTGCGAGAGCCATCGTGCCTGCGACAGCTAATATTACTTCTTTCTTCGATTGCGCCGCTTCGAGGGCTCTGACAAGCTTGCCTATCTTCTTGAATATCGTGCCCTGTTTTTCTACAGGTATCGAAAGTGAGATGCCCTGCTTGAAGAAGAAGAAGTCTTTGATGTTTATGGCACCTGCTGTTATCGCCACGAGGGCGACCAGAAAGCGTATTATCTCTTTGTATTGGCCGAGTATCTCCACCCTCAGGAAGATGAGGCCGATTATGAAGAGGAAGTACATGAAGCCTGAAGTCAGTATGAATGTCACGCCCATGAGGAGCATCTTTTTCCGCGATTTCGTGTGCGTCAGGATAGAAAGTAAAAATGCGAGGACTGCGAATGCGCATGGATTGAATCCGTCGACGAGGGCTATGATGATAGTGAATATTGGGAACGAGAAATGTTTTGCGTAGGCGACGATATCCATCGAAGGCAGCGCTTTCACATATGCGAAGAAGAATATTATCAGCAGGAACAACATGATGGATACCCAGTATCGTTTCTGCATCCGCTTGCCGTACACCATAAAGGCTACTGGAACGATAAGTATCAGTATCACCAGCCCCAAAAGGAAGTAGTTTACTCCAGGGATAGCCGGCTTCAGCACGTCAGGCATGAACCTGTCAGGTACGCTGCTATTCAATACTGCGCCGGTTCGCGCATCGACTGTGATGAGCACGTCCGGGTAATCGATGTTGGAGCTTATCCGCTTAGGCGTCCACCATGCTACGAGATAGGTGTCGTTCCTGACGATTATGTTGGCTACGACATCCGGATTTGCGGCCGTCAGGTTGCGGACGATAGGCGTCTTTTTCGCTATCTCCATCGCATCAGCCTTCGAGATGATTGCAGATTCGTTCAGCAGCCGCAGGATAGCAGCCTCTATCTGGTTCGGGCAGCCGAGGTAGCCGCCGTAGCTCTCATACCAGACGAGGTCGCAGTCGCCGTTGTTGTAGCCCGCAAACACTTTATCGCCTATGAAGGTTCTGGGAACGCCCATAGGCGAAGTGTTGTATCTCCTGCAGATATCTTCATAGAACGTCCAGTTGTCTGCAGCGATTATGTAGTTTACCTTCAGGCCGACGTATTTTTGTTCAAGCTTCTCGAGGAACTCCTTTTCATTGATGCAGTGCGGGCAGCTTGTGCTGTGGAAGAAATATATCTCTGCTTTGCTGCTGACGTTCTCCTGCCCGCCGGCCGCGCTCACTGCAAACAGCAGGAACATGATAATCGGCAACATGATGAGGATCTTTCGCCCCCCACTTGTCAGTCTATAGCCCTCGTTCAGCATCTTATGAATATGGTCATCTTCATTTAAATTTGAGGCATGCTACAACGTCCTCGTCCCGCAGTTCAGTGAAGTACATGTAGAATGAAGCGACTGCAAAGACCTTCTCTTCGCTCTCCTTGATGCAGACGACGGAATCTGCCTTCTCTCTGACGAGCTTCAGTGCGGAGGCTGACGCCACAGGCACGCCTACGACGATCCTGCGAAAGCCCCCAATTCTCTTTATCGACTCTATGGCCGCAAGCATCGTGTAACCTGATGTGAGGCCGTCGTCTACTATGATGACGGTCTTGTCTTTTATATCGGGCGCCGGCTTGCTGCCGCGATACTGTCTGCTCCGCCGTTGGACATCGAGTCTCACCTTCGCGGCGATCTTGTGAACGTCAGCGTCCGACAGCTCAAGAAGCATCACCAGGCGCGAATTCAAAATCTTCGAGCCGTCTGCTGCAACTGCCCCGAAACCCGCCTCAGGGTCCCATGGTATAGGAAGCTTCCATACTGCGGCAACCTCGAGCGGGCAGCCTAATGCCTTAGATATTGGGCAGCCCATTATGATGCCGCCATTCGGTATCCCGAAGACGATCGGGTTCTCGTCCCGGTATTTTATCAGTTCTGCTGCAAGCTGTTCTCCTGCGCCCGTCCTGTCCCTGAATATCACTTCGCCCATTCGTATACTATAAGGATGAAGTATGAATTAAATCAATTTTTAAGCCGAAAAAACCCTATAAAATAGGTAAGATTATGGTCGAGATAAAGATCGATAAAGAAAAATGCGTCGGCTGCGGAATATGCGTTGACACATGCCCTGTAAGCCTGTATCAGATGAACGGAGACAAGGCCAAATTCGTCGGCGAAACAGCCGACTGCGTCGTCTGCAGGGCCTGTGAAGCAGCGTGCCCGTCAGCAGCAATAGAAGTCGTCGAATAGATTTTTCTAAAAATAAAAAAAAGAAATTAAGAGGACAGCTTTTACTGTCCTCTGTCGAGGCCGTCGACCGCTTCAGGGTTCGCCAGCGTTGATATGTCGCCTACTGGCTCTCCTTTGGCTTTCGCTTTTATGACCCTTCTCATTATCTTGCCGCTTCTGGTCTTCGGCAGGTCGTCCACGAACACCACTTCGTCAGGTACGGCTATTGCGCCGATCTCTTTTCTGACCCATTTGCGGAGCTCTTCCTTCAGCTCCACGGAAGGTGTCTGCCCTTTCTTTAGGATGACGTAGACTTTTATCGTTTCGCCTTTCACTTCGTGGGGTATGCCTATTGCAGCGGATTCTGCGACCGCTGTGTGGCTGACGAGAGCTGATTCTATCTCCGCCGTTCCAATGCGGTGGCCTGAGACATTGACGACATCATCGAATCTGCCCTGTATCCAGAAGTATCCATCATCGTCTTTTCTTGCCACGTCCCCTGCCAGATAGACGCCTGGGAACCTGCTCCAGTACGTCTCCTTGTACCTTGCCGAATCGCCGTAGAGCGTCCGCAGCATCGAAGGCCACGGCTTCTTTATGACGAGGTATCCTCCCTTGTTGGTGATGGACTTACCTTCTTCGTTGAAGATGTCGGCGTCTATTCCAGGCAGCGGCTTCGTCGCTGAGCCCGGTTTTAGCGGAGTCAACGGGAACGGTGATATCATGAAGCACCCGGTCTCAGTCTGCCACCATGTGTCCATGATCTGGCATCTCTCGTTTCCTATGAGCTTATAGTACCAGATCCACGCTTCGGGGTTTATGGGTTCGCCGACGCTACCCAAAAGCCGCAGGCAGCCCATATCCCTCTTCTTCGGCCACTCGTCTCCGAGGCGCATGTGTGCCCGAATCGCTGTCGGAGCCGTGTACAGTATGGTTATGCCGTGTTTCTCTATCATTTCCCACCACCGGTCGCCGTGCGGGTACGCTGGAGCGCCCTCGTACATAAAGGAGGTCGCACCGATCATCAGCGGGCCGAATACCACATAACTGTGGCCGGTTACCCAGCCGACGTCCGCAGTACACCAGAAGATGTCCTCGTCCTTTACGTCGAAGACGAACTTCATGGTGCTGGTTATTCCAACTGCGTAGCCGCCGTGCACGTGCACGATGCCCTTCGGTTTTCCTGTGGTCCCTGATGTGTACAGGATGAACAGCGGATCCTCTGAATCCGTGACTTCCGTCTTCGAATGCATCGATTCCCCTTTTATGATCTCGTCCCAGAATATGTCTCTGTCGGGATTCATTGGAACGTCCATCTTCATCCTTCTGACTACGACGACGTTCTCGATGGACGGAGCGTCAGTCAATGCTTCGTCTACGCTCTCCTTCAGTTTCACGACGCCTCCTTTCCGGTAGAATCCGTCAGCCGTGATGAGGATCTTCGCCTTGCAGTCGTTTATCCTGTCCCTGAGCGCGTGCGCAGAGAATCCGGAGAAGACCACGGACTGGACTGCCCCGATCTTTGCGCATGCAAGCATGGCTACCGCAACTTCAGGTATCATAGGCATATAGATGGATACCCGATCGCCTTTACCCACCCCAAGGCTCTTCAGGGCATTAGCGAACTTGTTGGTTTCGATGTACAGGTCACGGTAAGTGAGTTTCCTAACTTCCCCGTCCTCGCCTTCCCAGATGTACGCCACCTTATTCTTGTGGGCGGTGTCCATGTGCCTGTCAAGGGCGTTGAATGCGATGTTCATCTTTCCTTCTACGAACCACTTGAAGAACGGGGCATTGGAGTCGTCCAACACCTTGCTCCATGGCTTGAACCACTCAAGGTCCTTAGCAACTTCGCTCCAATACCATTCGATGTTCTGTGCTTTCGCGAGGAGCTCATCGTAGCTCTTTATCTTGTGTTCGTCCATCCATTTCTTGATGTTGCTGTCTTCCACCAGCTCCTTTGGGGGATTGAATACCCTTTTTTCGGTCGATAACACTTCAATGTCTTTCTTTTCCATTTGGTTTCACCTCCAATCTCTTCAATTTAGCTTTATTGTTTTTGCTCTGGCGGCTTCGTGAAGAGCGCCATTATGGCAGCTACTCCTACGAGCACGCTGATTATCAATATAGGGATAGTGTAGTCAGCAAATACTGGCTTCTGGGGCAGCATGTTCGCGAACAGCGTGGGCCCCAAGAGACCCCCTACACCGTATGCTGTGAACACGATCCCGTAGTTGACTCCGACATTCTTCGTGCCGAAGAAGTCGGCCGTAGCCGACGGGAAGAGCGCGAAATTCGACCCGAAGCACATGCCGATCAGCGCCATCACAACGTACACGACAAACGGGGATATCGTTGCAGTGTATATTAGAGTCGATACGAGGATCGCCTGCAGCCCAAAGAACAGGAACATCGACTTTGTCCGCCCTATCCTATCAGACAGCCAGCCGGCGAATATCCTCCCCACTCCGTTGAATATTGCGAAAACGGAAACTACGATGGCTCCTTCCAGGCCTGCGGACGCTGCCGAGAATCCGTGGACGTTCTCGAAGCACACTGCGGCAAGGTTCTTCAGGAAGCCTATCAGTGTGAGCCCGACGCCGGCCGAGAATGTGAACATCAGCCAGAGCATCCAGAACTGCCGCATCCTTAGGATCTCCTTCAGCTCGAAGTCCTTGTAGGCGTGAGTCACTGCTTTCTTGGCTTTTGTTGGGTCCCATCCTTCCGGCTTCCATCCTGCGGGAGGATTCCGCAGGAGCATTGCTCCGGCGCAGACTATGATTATGAACAGGAAACCGAGTAGGCGGAACGTGTTCTCTAGGCCAATGCCCGCGAGCGAGCTTATTGCTGGGAGGCCAAACATGGCTGCGACGACAGGCTGTATCAATCCAGTGGGATTCGGAGGCACACCGTTTATTAAGACTTCTGCCATCGGGGCTAGGAGAACTGAGCCGAAGCCGAAGCCGAATACCATGAGTCCCATGACCAGCCCCCGTTTATCCGGGAACCATTTGCTTCCAGCTGATATCGGCGCATTGTACGCGAAGCCGACGCCGCATCCTGTGAGGACTCCGTAGGTAAGGTACATGAGGATATTGTTCTTCAGTGCGAAGCTCGATGCCAGGAACCCTAGTCCGAGGAGGAGTCCGCCTATGAGGGCTATGAAACGCGGACCGCGCTTGTCCTGTATCCTGCCGGCTATAGGCATAGTGATCGCAAAGAACAGGAGCATTATCGAGAATGCCATCGCCTGGTCTGCGATAAGCCAGCCGAACTTGTTCTTTAACGCCGCTCCGAAAACGCTCCACGTGTATGTGACCCCTAGCATCAGATTTACTAGGATGCCGCCCACAACTATTATCCATCTGTTCCCGAAATTTTGTTCCATAGCACTACCTGCATGCGCATTTATAATGATTAATCATTATATTCTGATTCTTTAAAAAGCAGCCTACAAAAGAACGACAAACGTCGGAAAACTTCTAGCGGACTTCCTTAGTCAGCCACGCAAGGAATCCTTCATCCGCCTCCGCACTCCACTTGATGATGCACGGCACCTCATAGCTGTGGATCTTCTTAACTTCCTTCTTTATCTCAGGGAACTTCTCTTCGATAGTCTTACCAAGGATCGCGAACTCGTTATCGCCGGTTATCTTGCCCTTCCACCAATACATGCTTTCTATGGGAAACATGTTCGCGCACGCTATCAGTCGCTTCTTCAGCAGGTGCTCTGCTATTCTTTCTGCCTCAGCCCTGTCCCTGCAGGTCACGTAGACGAGGATCATAAAAAAATAAAAAAGCTAGGGGATTTTATTCGAGTTCCCTTGACCGTATCTTTTCGACCAAAGTTTTCCACTCGCTCAGTTTGAGCGTGCAGAGGTTTCCGGCTTCGCCGATGCGCACGACGTCAGTATCGAGTTCCACAACCGGGCAGCATCTCTTGTCTCCGCATAGTTCAACAACCTTCATTTTTCGCACCTCCATTTATTGGGTTAGATTATCCGATTCCCAGAATAATAAGGGGAGAATATCATCTGACTGCTTCGACTTTCTTTATTTCCGGGGCTTCCTTGAGTATCGCCGCTTCCACCAATGCTTTTAGTGTCATCTGGGCCATCGGGCAGCCTGAGCACGCCCCCTGGAACCGCACCTTCACTGTATCATCTTTCAGGTCGACCAACTCTATGTCCCCGCCGTCAGCCTGCAGGGCCACCCTCACTTTAGCAAGTGCCTTCTCGACTTTTTTCTTTACGTCCATTTTAAGCTTGTTTCATCTCGATCCTTGTCGTATCCGCACCTATCGTCCTGCCATAGTAGGCAAGCTCGACAGAAACATTGTATTTTCCGGGCAAAATTCCTGAGCAGCCATAGCATTTAGGCGCCCTGTACTGGAAGGACAATGTATTGACTCCTTTGCTTAGATTAACAGTATTGTCCTCATCTATCCGATAGTATCCTGCCATGATGCCGCGCAATGATATCTTCGCGTAGGACAGGTCGTCTGATGAGTTCACCAAGACTGTGAAGGTCATCAATTGATTCGAGTAATACAACGACTGGTCTGCTGTGATCTCCACCGTCGCCTTAGGGTCGACGACTACAGATAGGGTAGTTGCGGTAGTCAAAGATGCTGTAGTCGTTGTGGTCGATGAGGGGATTGAAGCAGCTGATGTGGTGGTCCTAGAAGTCGTCGACGTCGAGGAAGATGTCGTGGTCGACGTCAGGGAAGAGGTCGAAGCAGCTGGCATGGATGTGGTCCTATACGTAGTCGTCGTGGCCTCATTCTTCGTCATCCCAAGAAGCGAATTTGTGGCGAAGAGCACGCCTACGATGACGACGGCAGCTATTATCGCGTGCACGGTTTTCATGCCAGTATACTTATGATTTTCCGCATAAAAACTTCAGATATGGTGCTCGTGCTTTTCGCGAACGTTCTTCAGGTCCTCGTGGGTATGCTTGTGGAGATGCAGGTGGATGTGTCCGCCGCCTGAATCCATTCGGTCTATGAGGTGCTCAACCGCTTCGTCCATGGAGAGCGGCAGGTCCTCGCAGTCGTAGCCGAAGCAGTTCAGTATCTCGAAGAGGTAGCTTATAGGTGGGACCTCCAAGTTCATCTGCTTCAGTAATCCGGCGTCCGAAAATATCTGCCTTGGTGTGCCTTCTGCGACCGTCGTCCTGTTGAGCACGTATATTCTGTCCGCCACTTCCGGGACTGCTGAGACATCATGCGTCGAAAGAACGAGGGTTTTTCCTTCGCTCTTAAGCTGCTTCATGACGTTCACGAGCGCTCTTCTGCTGCGCGGGTCCAGGTTCGCTGTCGGCTCGTCCATGACGATGATCTCCGGGTCCATCGAAAGGACGGTCGCAAGCGCAGCCCTCTTCTTTTCGCCGAAGGATAGGTTCATGCATAATCGCTTCTCGTAGCCTGATAGCCCCACCTTCTGCAGTGCGATAGTGACTTTTTCCAACACCACATCTTCAGGCCATCCGAGGTTCAGTGGACCGAATGCGACGTCGTCGAATACCGTCGGCATGAATAATTGGTCGTCTGGATTCTGGAACACGATCCCGATTTCTTTGATGAGCTCATTCCTCTTTTTTTCTTTGATGTCTTTGCCTTTGATCCTTATCTCTCCTCTGCCTTCGAGTATCCGGGCTAGATGAAGCAGCAGAGTCGATTTTCCTGCGCCGTTGGGTCCGAGTATTGCGACGATCTCTCCGGCCGCAATCTTCAGTGATACCTTGTCGAGTGCGATGCTGCCGTCAGGATAACTATATGATAGGTCCTTTACTTCGATAACTGGTTCCATTCAGCTTACCCTCACGACAATGACCGCAGCCAAGAATAGGGTTGCGAGCATAGCATCTTTTGGAGTCATCCTGAACTTGTTCATCGCTCTCACGGTTCCTTCGTATCCTCTTGCGAGCATCGCAGCATAGATTCTTTCTGCGCGCCCGTACGAACGGATGAATAAACTACCTATGATGTTGCCCGCAGTCTTGATGTACCATCTCCTGTTTCCGCGAGAGCTTCTTGCGTCGCGTGCGGTCTTCATCCCAAAGAGCTCGCCTTCGATGACCGAAAGATATCGGTGCATGAACGAGATTGTGGTGACGATCAATGCTGGCACTCCGAGGGCGCGTAGGCCGCACAGCAGGTCAGCTGAAGGGGTTGTGGACACCAGCGTCACCATAGTCAAAGCCGACAACCATGATTTAGCGAAGACGCTAACGAATATGCTGAAGCCGTCTTGTACAAAAGGTATCGCTGCCGCCGGGATCAGGATGAACGGCGCTACGACCAAAGACCTCTTCAGCACGTAGCTGAGTGGAACCCGAGATATCATGATGACTGCAAGGATAACTAGGAGATAGAGCATATAGTGCATGTATGCTACACTCTTTGCTGGAATGGAGACCAATGTGAGGACAAAGATCAGGGCACAGATTATCTTTAATCTGGCGTCCATCCCGTGAACTATGCTCCTAATGTCCGTATATCTGTCGAGGAACTCATACTTCACGAATTTTGCCTCCGGAATGCTTTACCAAGGAGTAGAGCGAAGCCGAATACCATCAGGGTTCCCAGCACTCCGGCAAGGGATGCCGCCAGCGGCGAGTCCCCTAATCCGGGAACAACATAGTCTGGAAGCGGAGATTCCATCACTTCTTTTCCTTCTGCATGCGACATGAAGCCCGCATCTTCTGCCACCCTCTCAAGACCGTCTGGGTCCGACGACGCATAGAGCGATACCACACCAGCCAACAGTAATGCAAATATCAGTCCGATGAGCCAGTATTTGTCTTTCATTTTTTATCTCACACTTTCTCCAGAGTCAGCAGGTCGGGCCGTGTCTTTGCGAGGAATCCTATGACAGCCACGCTGACGCCCGCTTCTATCAATCCAACTATCACGTGTATCGAGACCATCGCAGGCAAAACGACCATCATCGGTATGATACCAGATACCGCTATCTCGATCGCCGTGCCGGCTGAAGCAAGTACTACTGAGAGCCATGCTGCGACCGCTAATGCAATGAATTTCCCGGCCTCTCCGCCCACTATCTTCTTTATGAGCACGTAGACGTAGTATCCCACGAATGTTCCCATAAAACCCATATTGAATATGTTCGCTCCGAGCGCGGTTACTCCCCCATCCTGGAAGAATATCCCTTGGACGAAGAATACTGTCGCCATCACGATGGACGCAGTCATCGGTCCGAGTATCACTGCTGCGAGTACGCTGCCGAGCAAGTGTCCTGATGTTCCGCCCGCAACAGGAGTATTCAGCATCTGCGCTGCAAAGATACATGCAGCGAGTACGCCGATCATCGGCACATGTTTTTCGCTGAGCCGGTTATTTGTCTTCTTGACCGCAAATGTCAGCACCAATATTGTCAGCAGCCACATGAAGGCCAATACTTCAGTGCTCAAAAAGCCGTCTGGTATATGCATTTTTAGTAATATCTTTGAGTTATTAGTAAACCTTAGGTAACACCAATATAAAAAGAGTGTTATCACAACAGGGGCTTTTTCGACGAACGCAAAGAGACGTTTCTTATAGACTATTTAACCTTCCAACTCAATTTTTATCCATGGATAAAGTTCTTACATCTCTGTTTATGATATTAGCCGGTGGAGTGGATTTGTATTACGCTACCAAATTCTTGAGGAATAAAGGATTTGCAGAGGAATATGTTAAAACAAGTCCAAAAGCAGCTATATGGAGAAAGATTTTTGGAGTTGAAAAAGCGGTCAGTATAACTAAAAAAATCTTTGCGCCAATAGGCATCATGCTCGGGATTTTACTGGTCCTCTGGGGAATAATCAACTTGATAGTGTAAAAAAAAATCGAGCCGTGCTCTCCGCTAGGATTATTACCACATCCGCCAGAGTCGTATAGCTTACTTGTCTTCTGCTCCGAGGGTCTTGTAGATTACTCCGCCGAGTATGCCGCCGATTATCGGGGCGACCCAGAACATCCAGAGTTGGGATATCGCCCAGCCGCCGACGAACAGTGCTACGCCTGTGCTTCGCGCCGGGTTCACTGAAGTGTTTGTGACAGGTATGCTGATGAGGTGTATCAACGTGAGACCTAAGCCAATGGCTATTGGCGCGAATCCTGCTGGAGCCCGCTTATCGGTCGCGCCCATGATTATCATCAGGAACATTGCAGTCATCACGACTTCTGTGACAAAGCATGCGATCATCGAGTATCCGCCAGGCGAATATAGGTCGTACCCGTTCGAGGCGAATCCGCCTGAGAGAGTGAATCCTGTTGCTCCGCTTGCGATCACATATAGGACTGTTGCGCCCGCTATTCCGCCGAGTACTTGGGCGACTATGTAGGGTATCACTTCTTTTGTTTCGAATCTTTTTCCTGCCCACAGCCCTAATGTGACTGCGGGATTCAGGTGGCAGCCTGATATGTGGCCGATCGCATAAGCCATCGTCAGAACAGTTAATCCGAACGCGAGTGAGACGCCGACTAGTCCGATGCCCACATCAAAGAATCTTGCTGCTAGTACTGCGCTGCCGCAGCCGCCTAAGACCAACCAGAATGTTCCGATGAATTCAGCCAAACCTTTTTTCATTAGTTGCATGTTAACCTTCCTCCAGATTAGATGATGGGATATTGGAGGGATAATATAAAATATATTCTTGGAAACCTAATTTAGTATTATGAAGTTAAGCGATCAATCTATCGTGTCTTTGGTTGCTGGGTTTTGTTTGTTGGGTTTGATAGTGGCCCTCAAGAATGTTCTGATGGTGCCTGCAGAATCTCTGATGCAGGATACCGTCGTTTATATCATCATATATATCGGTTTCATCACTTCTCTCTCATTTAGGAATTCCACAAAGAAATTCAAGTATGATACGCCCATGTTCTGGAGCATGCTTCTGGTGTTGATCACTTTAGCTATCATCGCTCTTTATGCGCTGAGCAATGCGCCTGATCTGACTGAGTCTGAGGCGATCTCTATCTTGAAGATTCGTTATCCTGAGTTCAAGGATTATCCTAATGATAATCTTCCGCCGCAGTCGATCCGAACAGAAAAAGCCGTAGGCGGCTGGTATGTGGCATTCATTCAGGAGGGTTCTGGCAGGCCCATTCTTTCAGCGAAGTGCTATCTTATCGATGATAGGAGGAGTATAACGAGTAGCGGAGTTTATGTGCCCGGAGTCGGAGAAGATTCTTTTGGCGGATTTTCGGCGAAGACGTGTTCACCTTCCAGCAGATGCGGATCAGGAAACTGCACTGGATTTCTTAGGGGTAAGATCAGTATCGGCCCGCTTTGTCCTGTGGAACGTGTTCCTCCGGAGCCGGCATGCCAGCCAACAGAAGAAACATACGAGAATTGGCCTGTTGCTGTTTGGGCGGCTGATAAAAAAACTAGAGTTGCACAGATAGAACCGGGTCTGGATGGAGCTTATCGAATAGAGCTTCCTGCAGGGAATTATGTCGTTGACCTTGAGGGACAGCAGCCGTCCAGGATCGGAGGCAGCAACCTTCCCGCTTCGATAAAGATTGATTCTGGAGAAACAACAGTGCTCGATATCGATATTGACACAGGGATAAGATGATCTCAGCTTAGGCTCCTGAGTAGCTACGAGCCTGCTTTTTTTGTCTGCTGTTTCCTTATAGTTGACAGGATGAAGGGTGCGCTTATTCGTGTGTCTGGTATCGTGCAGGGCGTCGGCTTTAGACCGTTCGTTTTTCGAGTAGCTAAGGAAAGGGATCTGTGCGGCTACGTCAAGAATTTGGGTGATGCCGGCGTCGAGATCAGAGCCGACGGCGCTGAGAAGGACATCCTAGCTCTTGCAGATGCCATCAAGAATAACCCCCCAGAGAATGCACGCATAGATGACATGACCGTGGAGTGGTCTCCTTCCCAGAAAGTCTTCTCTGATTTCAGTATCATCGAAAGCGGCGGTGCCGGCATCGGCGGCATGATTCCGCCGGACTGGTGCGTCTGCGAAGAATGTCTGCAGGAGCTTTCTAGCGCCAAAGACAGGCGCCACAATTATCCGCTGATCACCTGCGTCTCCTGCGGACCTCGGTTCACCACGCTCAAGCATGTCCCAGTAGACCGAAGTAATACTTCATTCGGTGCTTTTCCTCCGTGCAAAGAATGCGAGGAAGAGTATGATGACCCGGAGAATAGGAGGTTTTTTGCGCAGACTGTCGCATGCCCAAAGTGCGGCCCAAAGTATGTGCTCTTGGACAAAAAGAAGAAACAGGTCAAGGACCCGATAAAGTCTGCTGTGAAGCTGCTCTCAGACGGAAAGATCCTTGCAATCAAAGGCGTCGGCGGTTTTCATCTTGCTTGCCTAACTTCAGATGATGCGGTCGTCGCTGAATTGCGGAAGCGTCGGCGGAGGCCGCAGCAGCCTTTTGCTGTGATGGCTACGCTGCCGATGATAAAGAAATTCGCTGAAGTCTCTGAGGATGAGGAGAAGCTGCTGGTGTCCAAGGAAAGGCCTATCGTCGTCGTGAGAAAGAGTGAAAGCTATGGGCTCTCCGAGTTTGTCGCGCCAGCCCTCCATAATGTCGGAGTCATGTTACCTTACTCTGGCCTGCATCATCTCCTTTTCGAAAAGATAAAGGAGCCGCTTGTGATGACTTCTGCGAACGTCCACGGCGAGCCGATGATAATCTCTGACGACGACATCTTCAAGGATGATGTTGCAGACTATTTTCTTCTCCATGATCTGGAGATCATCAACCGCTGCGACGACTCTGTCACCAAGATAGTCAATAAAAAACCTGCGTTCATCCGACGGAGCAGAGGCTTTGTGCCACTGCATCTTTCCGTGAAAGAGAACAGAAAGAATATTCTCGCCTTGGGCGCGGAATTGAATAACACATTCTGTCTTGTCCGAGGAAGTGACGCGTATTTGAGTCAGCATATTGGGAATACTGAAAGAGTTTCGACGCTGCATTTTATGGAGTCGACGATCGAACGATTCCTTGAGATGATCCCAGTGAAAGTGGACACATTAGCATGCGACTTGCATCCTTCTTTTAATACGACGAAGTTGGGCGAAGACATGGCGAAGAGACTGGATGTTCCACTGGTGCGGGTGCAGCACCACATCGCACACATAGCATCTTTGATGGCTGAGCACGGCCTTGAAGAGATCGTCGGGATATGCTGCGACGGCGTAGGCTTTGGGTCAGATAATAAGCCTTGGGGTGGCGAAGTCTTTTCAGCTGAAGGCGCGGCCTTCAGGCGAGTCGGTCACTTATCTGAGCAGCGTATGCCTGGCGGCGATGCCGCAACCAGGTATCCTGCGAAGATGGTCGCAGGGATGCTGTACGGAAAAGTTGAGGATGACGAGTTGCTGAAGATACTTTCTTCTCTGGAGTTCAAGCACGGCAAACAGGAGGCTTCAGTAGTCTTACAGCAGCTTGAGAAGAACATTAATGTTCAGTTGACGACTTCTACGGGCCGGGTGCTTGACGCAGTATCCGCTCTCTTAGGCGTCTGCCAGCACCGCAGTTATGATGGTGAGCCTGCCATCAAATTGGAGTCTGCGGGAGTCGGCGGAAGATGGGTGAATCTGCCGATCGAAGTGAAAGATGGCGTGCTCGATACTTCAGCTATCCTGTTGAGGGTCTTTGAGCTCAGAGGCAAAGAATCTGTCAGGGACCTTTCTTATTCTGTGCAGCGGGCGCTTGCAGAGGGTCTTGCAGGGATAGCTGTTGAAGCAGCGAAAAAGGATGGCATCAGTACAGTAGGAATCTCCGGAGGGGTCGCATACAATGACCTGTTCGTGAGGACTGTTGCAGGAGCCGTTGAAGAGGCGGGCCTGAGCTTCGTGCAGAATGTGAGAGTGCCTGCAGGGGATGGCGGAGTTTCTTTCGGGCAGGCTGCGTACGCTGCTTTAATTACGCGACCCTGATTTATTATCGTAGGTTCTCATTAGTTGATACATCATCGGTGAGTAGGGTTGAAGCTTTTTATCTGCACATGCGGGGGCGAGATCGTTCTCCCAAAGAATCTGGATTTCGGCAGTGACGTCGAAGTTAAGGTAGTCGACGACCTTTTTTCTGAGGAGACGCGGTCTGAGATCGAACCCCTTATCGGCAAACATAAGATCATCATCGCTGGGCCGAGTCCGAGGGTTATGGAAGGTTTTTTCTTTGATGCGAACGTCAGGTTCGTGAACATCCGCGAGCAGGTCGCGTGGGTGGGCGGCGGCCCGGAGAAGGTACGCGACTTAATCAATGGGATGGTGGAACGCATGAGGAATTCTGAGCCTGTGAAGGAAAAGACGTTCAAGATCAAGAACAAGACGGCTTTAGTCATTGGCGGCGGCGTCGCAGGCCTTGATGCTGCGCGACAGATCGCCAATTCCGGATTCAAAGTGTATCTCATCGAAAAGAGGCCGTTCTTGGGCGGAGTCGTCGCAACACTGGACCGCCTTTATCCGCAGGGTACGCCCAATTCTCACGTTCTCTCTCCTCTTATCAATGAGGTCGTCAGGAACAAGAATATCGTGATCCTCACGAACACTGAAGTCTCTGAGGTTGCCGGAATGATCGGCGACTATAATGTGAAGCTGAAGATGCGTGGGCACGTCCCCCAAGGTAAGCTTTTGAAGGATTGCGAAGACGTCTGCCCTGTGACAGTAAAAGACCATGGCATCATGAGGAAGGCCTTCTATTTTATGCCGACGTACCCCTACGGCTACGGCATAGACTTCGAGTCGTGCACCGCATGCGGCGAATGCATGAGAAAGTGTAAGGACATCAGTCTCGATGAGTCAACGCAGGAGCTTTCTGTGGGCGCCATCGTTGTTGCGACCGGTCTTAGGACATATGACGCGTCCCGCATAAGAGAGTACGGCTACGGCCGATTCCCTAAAGTCGTCAACCATCGGGAGTTCGAACGAATGTTCGCGAACGGCATTATTAAGCCGAAGAGCGTGGTCATCGTCCACTGCGCCGGCTCCCGAGACCAGAACCATCTCCCATACTGCTCCAGAGTCTGCTGCATGCTCGGATTAAAAGAAGCGAAGCTAATCAAGGACACGAGCCCGGACACTGAAGTGCACGTCTGCTACATCGACATGCGCAGTTATGGCCCGTACGAAGAGTTCTATAACACCGTCAGAAAAACTTATGGAGTGAAGTTCGTCCATGGGCGGCCGTCGGACATCCAGCAGGACGGCGAAGAGCTTGTTGTCCGAGTCGAAGACATGTCGCTTGGCAAGCAGATCGACATCCGGACTGAGTATGTCGTCCTTATGACTGGTTTTGTTCCTGATGATGCGCTCTTCCAGAAACTGGGCCTCAGAACGAATGGCATGTTCCCGACTGAGTTCGTGAATTCGTCTCATTCTGTGGACTCTAATCCGAGAGGTATCTTTATTGCGGGGGCGGCTGCTTTCCCGAAGGGTGTCGCTGAGACGATGATCGATGCCCGCGATGCTGCGAAGGGCGTGGTCGACATCCTCGGCAAGAAGATGGTCCGCAAGAATACTCCGACTGCGCGGATAAACGGCGACGTCTGCGGCGAAATGGACTGCAGGATCTGTCTGACTGCCTGCCCTTATGGCGCAGTCTATGTCAACAAACAGGATAAGGTGACAGTCAACGAGGAATTGTGCATGGGCTGCGGCATCTGTACTGCAACGTGCGCTGCGGGCGCTAATCAACTGGACGGCTACGAGGGCAAAGGCATGGTCGCCCAAGTCAAGGGCTTGACGCGCGAAGGCGACATCATCGCGTTCCTCTGTAAGTGGGGCTCATATAATGCCGCAGATAAGGCAGGCTATGAGCGCTTAGCTTACCCGCAGAATGTGAAGATCATTCGTGTGCCGTGCACCGGCCGCGTTGACGCGCAGATGATCCTTAAGGCTTTCGGCTGCGGCGCAAAGGCCGTATTGATCGGCGGCTGCGCTCCTGAATCATGCCATTATTTCTCAGGCAACTTCAAGGCCAGGAAAAGAGTCATCGCCTTAAGGGAACTTATCAAGCAGTTCGGCATCGACCCTGAAGCCTTGGCCATCGAGTGGATAGGTAAGGACGAATCCAAGAAGTTCGTCGACGTCGTGAACCGGCTGAATTCTCTTGAAGGTGACAAGTGATGGCTAAAGAAAAGCTGAAGGTCGCAGTAGTCGGCGGCGGCTCATGCTCAGGCTGCGACATCGCTATCCTCGACTTGCATGAGAAGCTCCTCGACGTCCTGAAGAACGCCGATATCGTCTTCATGCAGCTTGTCATGGATGCGAAGCACTCTGACCTCGAAAAGATGAAGGATGATGAGATCGACGTCGGCATCTATCATGGGAGCGTGCGTTCTTCTGAGCAGGAGCATCTCGCCAAGCTCCTGAGGAAGAAGTCGAAGACGCTCATCGCCTTAGGCTCGTGCGCCTGCTTCGGCGGCATATTCGGTCTCGCGAACACGACGAGCAGAGAAGAGATCCTGGAGGAAGTGTACTGTAATCCCCAGTTCGAGGAAAACCAGAATAAAGTCACCCCCACGGAGTCTTCGAAGGACGTGGGCCATTCTCTTACTCTCCCAGTGTTCTATGATGAGGTCTACGCGCTCAGCGACAAAGTTCCTGTCGACTACTTTATCCCACTTTGTCCGCCGTTGCCCGAACACATCATGATCGCCTTGTCTGCGGCAGTTAAAGGCAAGCTTCCGAAGAATGGCTCTTTCATCGGCGGCGGGCAGCGCACGCTTTGCAGCGAGTGTCCGCGGACGAAGTCGAAGACCCGCAAGATCGAAAAAATCTATCGGCCGCATGAGGTCATAATAGATCAGGAAAAGTGCATGCTGGATCAGGGCATCCTCTGCATGGGTCCGGCGACCCGGGCCGGCTGTAAAGTCATCTGCCTGAATGCGAACGTCCCCTGCCGAGGCTGCAATGGCCCGACTCAGGAGGCAATCGATCAAGGCGGCAACATCCTCGGGCTTTTTGCGACGATCTTCGGCATAGGCGAAGAGGAGTTGACTGAGGAAGACATCAAAAAGCTCTTTTCGAATATCAAGGATCCTTTAGGTACGTTCTATCGGTTCACTTTGCCGAAGTCGATGCTCAGGAAGGTGTGGAGGAAAAAATGAAAGAGATTGTGATTTCGCCTGCTACGAGGCTTGAGGGGCACGCTAAGATAAGCATCTTCCTGAATGATTCCGGCAACGTCGAGAATGCATATTTCCAGGTCGTTGAATTGCGCGGCTTCGAAAAATTCTGTCAGGGTCGGCCTGCTGAAGAGTTGCCTCGTATAGTGCAGCGCATCTGCGGCGTCTGTCCGAGCCCGCACCATATGGCGGCCGGCAAAGCCGTCGATGCCCTCTTCGGAGTGGAAGCTACGCCGACGGCAAAGAAATTGCGTGAGATGTCTTTGGCAGCTCATGTTCTACACAGCCACATCGCGCACCTTTTCGTGCTCGCAGCCCCTGACTTCATCATGGGCCCGGACTCTGCTCCCGCTGACAGAAATATCGTCGGCATCATAAAGAAATTGGGTGCGAAAACAGGAAGAAAAATAATCGACGCCCGCGCTGACGCGCAAAGGATCCAAGCCTTGGTCAGCGGCCGTGCGACGCATCCCATAAATAATCTTCCAGGAGGTATTGCCCGCGGCATAACCGAGGAGCATAGGAAGGACATCGAGCGTATGTCCGATGATCTATTGTCTTTCGCGGATTTCACGCTCCAAACTTTCGAGAACATAGTCCTCAAGAACAAGGAGTATGTGGACTTGATAACCGGCGACGTCTATAGTCTTTCAACGAATTATCTTGCGTCCGTTGATGCGAACAACAAGGTCAATTTCTATGAAGGTGATGTGCGTGTCGTAGACCCTGCTGGAAAAGAGCTCTTGAAGTTTCCCGGAAAAGATTACGTCAAGCACCTTGGCGAGCACGTGGAACCGTGGTCTTACATGAAGTTCCCGTATTTGCGGCAGCTCGGCTGGAAGGGTTTCGTCGACGGCCCGTCTTCCGGAGCCTATATGGTGGGTCCTCTCGCCCGCGCGAATGTTTCCGATGGATTCTCTACTCCAAAAGCTCAGGCTGCTTATAAGAGGATGATGAGTACTCTCGGCAAGCCTACTGGCCAGACTCTTGCGACTCACTGGGCTCGCGCCATCGAGATAATGTATGCTGCTGAGCGCGTCGCAGAGCTCATCCGTGATCCTGAAATAACGGGCAAGGACGTCCGCAATATTCCTACAGAAGTAGTCGGCGAAGGCGTCGGTCATGTGGAGGCTCCGCGCGGAACACTCTTCCACCACTATTGGGCTGACCATGATGGCATGACCACGAAACTGAATATCTTGGTTGCGACCGGCCACAACAATGCAGCCATCTGCATGTCAGTTAAGAAGGCTGCCGAGCATCTGATAAAGGATTTCCAGGTGAATGATGGGCTCCTGAACCGGATAGAGATGGCTTTCCGTTCCTATGACCCGTGTCTTTCGTGTGCGACTCATACGTTGCCCGGCAAGTCGCCGATCGCTGTGCGGATCTTTGATTCCGCCGGCAGACTATTCAAGGAGGTGCAGTAGTGGACTTGCAGAAGAGGATCCTTGAGGAGATAGATGGGAAAACACTGAATTTCTGTTTCAGCTGCGGCGTGTGCACTGCTGGCTGTCCTTCTGCGAAGGTCACTGACAGCAAATATAATCCGCGGAGGATACTGCATCAGGCGGTTCTCGAAGGTTCTATGGGCGATGAAGTGTGGCTGTGCACGAACTGTTATACGTGCCAGGAGCGGTGTCCGACGAAGACGAGGGTCGGCGACATCATCAGTTTGATGCGCAGGATCTATGTTTCCGAGAAAGGTATTCCCGCGTTCATCAAGCCGCTGGTCGAAAACCTCGGCTCCTGCGGTTTCACCGCCAACATCGGCGAGCTTGAAAACAAACGGAGGGAACGCATGGGTCTTCCGCCAGTGAAGAGCAACCTTGAGGTCAGAAAGATCATCGAACTTACCGGAGGCGGCTTATGAGATATGCGTACTTCATAGGCTGCACGATCCCATTCCGCGAGTCGAATTATGATCTCTCCAGTCGCAAGGTTCTCGCAAAACTCGGCGTCGAGATCCTGGATATGCCTGACGCAGGCTGCTGCGGCCTCTACTATGAGCTGGTGAACGACATGACGCACCTTGCGCTCGCCGCCCGAGTCCTCTCGATGGCCGAAGAAATGAAGGCAGACCTCATGGTCTTGTGCAGCGGCTGCAACGGTTCCCTTTATCGCGTCAACAAGAAGCTGAAGGAGAATCCGGAATTGAAGGAGAAAGTGAATAAAATTCTCGCTCAGGTGGGCCGCGAATATAAGGGCACTATCGAAGTCAAGCATATTGTCCGCGTCCTGTGGGAGGACGTCGGAGTCGAAAAGATCAAGTCCATGGTGACCAGTCCAGTGAACATGAAGATCGCCGCACACTACGGCTGCCATTTCCTGCGTCCGTCGGATGAGATGGGTTTCGATGATCCGAAGGATCCTGTGAGCCTTGACAGACTTATTGAAGCTACGGGCGCACAGTCCATAGACTACTTCGAGAAATTGCTCTGCTGCGGCGGCTATGTCTTGGCTGCTGATGCGAAGATAGCTTACCGTATGACTGGCGAAAAGTTGCGTAACGTCAAAAAAGCTGGTGCGGATGCGATCGTCACCGCCTGCCCGTTCTGTCACGTCATGTATGATGCGAACCAGCGTGCCGTCGAAGCGGAGATGCAGGACAAGTTCGGCGTTCCAGTGCTCCATTATCCGCAGCTCTTGGGTCTTGCGATGGGAATTCCAGCGAATGAACTGGGCTTCGAGCAGAATCGCGTCAGGTTCGTTCCCCCGAAATAAATAGTCTTGCTCTATATAGTCTATTGATGAGCGACCTTGTTGTCATCGGCGGAGGCGGTGCTGGCCTTACTGCCGCGTTCACTGCCAGGAAGATAAATCCTAAGGTGGCTGTCACCTTGATTTCGAGTACTGATGTCACTTATTCTCCTTGTGCTCTTCCGTTTGTCGTCGGCGGCGAGATCCCGTCTTTTGATGCGATAGTCGAGGACCTTGCCTTGGTCTGTAAGAAGAGCGGCATCCGTTTCGTCCATGATTCTGCGAAAGCCATCGACGTCAAAGAAAAGACTGTGGACACTGAAAGATCCGGCAAATTCACGTATGATTCTCTTGTGATCGCGACCGGGGGTTTTCCTACGAAGCCGCCTATCAAGGGCATCGATAAGGATAACATTTTCACACTCTATAGTATCGATGATGGTAAGCGCATCCTTGAGAAAGCGAAGAAGTCGAAGCATGCTGTGGTCGTCGGCGGGGGAGCCATCGGTCTCGAATCTGTTGTCGCCCTCCGGGAACTGGGTCTTCATGTGACTCTCGTGGAGGGCTTTCCGCATGTGCTCAGCCGTTTCTTTGATCCTGAGTATTGTGAGGTCATCGAAGCGAAATTCCGTTCAAAAGGCGTAGACCTCGTCTTAGGTTCCTTTGTGGAGGAGATCGTCGGCGGAAAAGAAGTAAAAGCTGTGAAAGTCGCTGGTCGCGAGATTCCTGCGGACTTGATCATCATGGCCGCTGGCGTGAAGCCTGATGCTCGCCTCGCGGAGAAAGCTGGTCTTGCTCTCGAGTGTGGGGGCATTAAGACTGATTGGATGCTGCAGTCGAGCGCCGAAGGCGTGTATGCTGCTGGCGACTGCGCCTGCAGTAAGTCGATGATCACCCATAAGCCGTCTTTGAGTATGCTGGGTACGACCGCCGTACGCCATGGTACGATCGCGGGCATGAATTCCATCGGCGAATCGATTCCTTTCGAGGGCGTCTTAGGTTCAATGGCCTTGAAATTGTTCGACTTGAAGGTGGGCAGAATAGGCTTGACTGAGAATGAGGCTCGGGAGGATGGCCGCGAACCCGTCTGCGGTCGCGTCAAATCTACTACGAAGGCCAAGTATTATCCTGATCATGAGGAAGTCGACGTCAAACTCATCTTTTCTGCTGCGGACAGACGGATAGTGGGCGCCCAAGTCATAGGCGGCGCAGTCACCAAGAAGGTGGATCTCGTCGCTCTCGCGATCGCGAAGCGCGCAACAGTCGAAGACATCCTCGGCCTCGGCTACAGCTACACGCCGCCTCTTGCGCCGTCACATAACGTCATCGTGATGGCCGCAGAGAACGCTTACAGGAAACTGAAGAGAAAGGAAACAGAACGAAAGAAGCGGTTCTGAGTGTCTATTTCTAAGAAAGAGCAGTAGCGCAGCTTCTCGCCATGCTTTCTTAACATAGATGTCGAGATGTTATCATACCAATATGTCATGATAGTGTCATGATACTATGGTACAATTATGAGATGCTGAGATAGTAATATGGTGAGACCTGCAGAAAACACGGGCTGAGAAGGGCTTCCATGAAGCATCTACTTCTTCCTGATTCCTAGGAGTGTGGTGCTTCCTTCTGGTGCTATGATGACTGTAGCATCCTTCCCCTTCAATTGGAACGCTTTTTCAAGAGCTTCTTGCGGCGTGGCCGCATGCCTGAACTTGAAGACAGCTTCGACGTCTTCTTTCGGCATCGCCGATACGAGGAAGAGGGTGACGCGTTCTGCTGCGAGGTGATTATAGTAGGCTTTGTGGCCGCCGATGTTAAATTCCTTCTCTAATTCGGCTTTCATTTCTTCTTTCGTCTTATATTTTCGCATCCAATCTTCGTAGTTCTTGTTGCCTGCAGCCTCAGGACACTCGGCGACGAGGATGATGATACCACCATCCTTGACGACGTTCAAGGCAAGATGCAGAGCCTTATATGCCTGATATAAATCGATGTCGTGGGGGGCTCCGTTCGCAGACGTGATGACTATGTCCGCTTTCTCCGGAGCTTCTGCTTTGTATATCTGCTCCACGAGCGCTGCTCCCCTCCTCAGAACCGAATCAAAATCTCCTGCGAACGCGCCGACGACGCCGTGATCGTCTTGGACGACGTTGATCGTGAAATCGACGCCTGCCAGCCGCGCGGCTTCGGTCATGTTCTCGTACATCGGATTGCCGTCCAACTTCGCGGGCTGAGAATTCGGGTCAAAGAAGTTCCGCTTATAGTTGTCCTGGATAGTAGAATACTTCACAATGCCTGGGAGGATGCTCTTCCTACCGCCTCCGAAGCCTGCGAAATAATGTATTTCGACGTCGCCAGTAAGGATCCGAACGTCCGCATCCATGTACGCCTTCTTCACAAAAACTGGGGTGCCTTTCTTAGTGGTTCCGACGTCCACGAAATCTTCGCCCCAAGATTCATTACTGATGTACTTGATTCTGGAGGCGACTTCCGCGCCGAGAAGTTGTTCGGCTTCTTCTGGTTTTGTGGTCCTGTGGCTGCCGGACGAAAAGAGAATCAGGATCTGCTCGTCGCGGATTCCTGCGGCGCAGAGTTCGTCGAGCAAAGGAATCATCATCTGGTGCGTGGGGCAGGGGCGAGTATGGTCGTCGACGACGATGACGACCGAATCTTTTTTTGTTTTCTTTGCAAGGATCTTGGATAGCGTTTCCGTTCCCTTCGGGCTTCTGAGTGCGTGACGGATAAGTTCATCAGCTGACTTATCGGATTTTAGGCCCTTAGGCTTTAGGACCGCCAAAAGATTCTTCGCTGGAACGTCGACTGTGTGCCCGCATTTGCCGTAAGGTAATTGGATCTTCATTTTTATGCCTGCTAAACAGATATATAGTTACTTTAGAATCTGGGGGTATTAAAATGGAGACCATCACCGAAGAAATACAGTTGAAGGGCCATATCATCGACTCGCTCATATTGCCGAAGGTCTTGGACACCGTCATGGACATGAGAGGCGACTTCGAGATACTGGAGCTTAAAGTTGGTAAGACGAAGACTGAGGAGACGTTCTGCAGGATAATGGTTTCCGGCCCCTCTGAATTGTTCGACGAACTGGAGCGCTTGGGCGCAATACTTCCGAAAAAGGAAGTTCGGACTGAAGCTGCGCCCGCAGACAAGGTGCTGCCAGACAATTTTTATGGGACAACGCATCACCCCACGTTCGTGTTCATGAAAGGCAGATGGCGAAAAGTCGAAGACGTCGAGATGGATTGCATCATAATCATCGAAGCCGAAAAACCCGTGTGCAGACGACAGGGGATAGTCAAGAAGGGGGACCTTGTCGTGGTAGGATTCGACGGCGTCAAAGTTGAGGCGCCGCAGAGGAGCAGAGAACCCAAAGACATATTCGGGTTCATGAGCAGCGAGATCTCTCCAGAGAAGCCGGTCATCTCTTACATCAGGAGCCTCGCACGCGAGATGAAGGACATCAAAGACAAGAAAGGCTACATCATCTTCGTCGTCGGAACCGCTATGGCGCACACCGGCGCAGACCAGGCCCTCGTCGAACTGATCGAGAAAGGCTACGTGCAGGTCATATTCACAGGCAACGGATTCGCAGTCATGGACGTCGAAAAACAGCTTTTCGGCACCACACTCGGCATGGACAAAGACACAGGAAAAGTCCTGAGGAGAGGATACAAGAGCCACCTTGTCGCCATCAATGAGATGTGGAAAGCGGGCGGAATCAAAGCAGCAGTAGAAAAAGGCATACTCAAAAGCGGCGTCTGGCACGCCTGCGTCAAGAACAAGGTTCCTTTCGTAATCGGAGGCTCCCTCAGAGACGACGGCCCGCTACCGGACACGATAACAGACGTCATGGTCGCACAGGACGAGATGCGAAAGTACGTGCAGAAGGCGGACATGTGCATCATCTGCGCCAGCATGCTGCATGGGATAGCAGTAGGGAACATGCTGCCCTCGAAAGTCAAGACCGTCGCAGTCGACATCAATCCGTACGTCGTAACAAGGCTGCAGGATAGGGGAACGACCCAGGCGCTCGGCATGGTCACAGACCCAGCAGTCATGCTAGTACAGCTCGTCACAGAGATAAAGAAGCTGGAGTAGTTCCGCACATATAAATAGGCGGTTTCCTATTAGTTTTTAGAGAGTGCGAGGAATGACTGTTAAGGCTTGTGTGAAGTGCTTAGGCAAAAAGGTTGTGAGACACTACCGCGACAAAACCGCGAAGGTAGATTATTTTCCTTTAGTCATAGACTGGGTCTGCGAAGACTGCGGCTACAAAGGCATACCCATCGTATTCTGTAATGAGGAAGACTATGTGAGCTTCGTCGCAGTACAGGAAAAGAGCAACGAACGCGCACAACCGAGCCAGGAGAAAGAGGATGAAAGTTCAGCTGAGCCGGATTAAAGGCTGCCAAGGCGTCAAAGTAGAGCTACCGAACGCGAACTTTCTTCTTATCGCAGCAACTAAAGGATTCATCATGTGCGGCTACTTGAATATGGAGACTGCGGAAAGATTAGGTGATGCTGCATGCATCGTCACCGGAGTTAAGTCGTTCGACGACATGCTAACTGCAGGAGTAATGAAAGCGAGCGCGAAAGCTAAGGAACTGGGAATAAAAGAAGGGATGAGCGGAGAGGCGGCCCTGAAGATTCTTTCTACCTGAGTCGTATGTCTTTGAGTACCGGGAAGCTGCTTCTGGCTTCTTTCACGTTTTTTCTGTCTACTGTGCACCTGAGGACTTCTTCGCGGTCTTCGCCGACTGTGAGGACGTTGCCGAGCGGGTCGACTGCCATCGACCTGCCATGGTACTCTTGTTTTAGGTCTCGGCCGACGCGATTGCAGGCTACGACATAATATTGGTTCTCTATGGCGCGCGCCTTGACTAGAACCTCCCAGTGCGTTCTCCGGATCTTCGGGAAATTCGCGCATAGGAGGATGAAGTCGGCTTCGTCTTCCATCATCCTGCGGAACAATTCAGGGAACCTGACATCATAGCAGGTCGCTAGGCCGATCTTCCCGAATTTCGTATTGACTACGCATGTCTTTTCTCCGGCTGCGAAATGGTGTTTTTCGTCGTGGAATAGGTGGATCTTCCGGTATTTTCCGATGATTCCAGTATCATCTATAAGCAGGAAAGTGTTATACAGCCACTTGCCGTCGGTCTCTATGATTGAGCCGGCCGCCATCCGGTTTTCGCAGGCGTCAGAGAGAGCCTGAACGGTTTCGCCGTCGAGTGTTTCGGCGAGCTCGGAAAGGTGGTCGAAAGCAAGGCCCGTCGTAAAGAGCTCAGGGAAGAGGATGAGATCCGCCGTCGACTTTGCGATGATGTCAAGAGCCTTATGCATGTTCTTCCTCTTTTCACCTAATTCCACATCCATCTGGGCTATGTCGATCTGCATCTTTCAGTTGACCTCCTTCTTTACTGCTGCGACCGTAGGCTCTATGACCGTCGGCTTGTTCGCGAACTTTGGAGTTATTCCAGGAAGCTTGGATAGGTGATAGTTTATGGTCGAATCCGGGTCCTTCAGGATGTTGCCTGTGATGATGCACACGACTTTATCGGTTTTGTCGATTATGCCTGCTTCCAGGAGCTTCTTTGCGCCTGCGACTGAGGCGGCGGACGCAGGCTCGCAGCCTACGCCGGAAGAATCTATGACCGCTTTCGCGTCCATGATCTCAGAATCTGAGACTGACTCGACGACGCCGGACGAGAGTTTTATGGCTGCTAAGGCTTTTTTCCAGCTTACTGGGTTGCCGATCTTTATGGCTGTTGCGACGGTGTCAGGGTGCGCAACTGCGGCAAGGGATGAGAGATGATTCTTCCAGGTGGTATAAAATGGGTCTGCGCCCGCAGCCTGGATGGCCGCGATGTGAGGAATCTGTTTGATGAAGCCTAGTTCGAAAAGCTCCTTGAAGGCTTTGCCGAATGCTGAGGTGTTGCCGAGGTTGCCTGCTGGAACTATGACCCAGTCGGGCGTACTCCATTTAAGCTGCTGGATGAGCTCGAACATGATGGCTTTCTGGCCTTCTATCCGCCAAGGATTGATCGAGTTCAGTAAGTACATGCCAAGTTCTTCGGATGATTCTTGGACGAGCGCCATGGCGTCGTCGAAGTTGCCTTTGATTTGTAGGACGCGGGCGCCGTAGGCTATGGACTGGGAGAGCTTCCCGTAGGCTATCATGCCTTCTGGGATGAAGACTATGGGTTTGAGTCCCGCGAGGGACGCGTACGCAGCCATCGAAGCGGATGTGTTGCCGGTAGACGCGCAGGCGACGGTCTTCATGCCAAGGCGCTTTGCTTCAGACACCCCTGACGTCATGCCTCGGTCCTTGAAGCTGCCGGTCGGATTCTCGCCCTCATGTTTTAGGAGCATGTTTGGGATGCCCGCGTAGGAATCGATTTTAGGGTGAGAATATAGGAAAGTATTTCCTTCGCCTCTGGAGACGATGTCTTTGTCAGACAGTAGAGGATTGATGAGTTCGCGAAAGCGCCAGACGCCGCTACCGTACGGGAACTTGGTCGAACCGAGTCGGGAGTCGAACAGTTTCGAATTTATCTTCTCCTGCAGGGAGTCTGTGTCTACGGCAACCTCTAGGAGGCCACCGCAGCCGCACCTGCATATCGCTGAAGCTTCAGTTTTTTTGCCGCAGTCTATGCACGCAAATCTTACGCCCATCTTCTGTTATTATAGATTCTGTGGGAATATATAATAGTATGAAGAACAAGATTTCTGCCGTCTTCTTCGACGTCGACGACACGCTCTACGACAGCACGCTTCAGTCCAACGAGACACGGAAGAACGCCGTAAAGGCGATGATCGAAGCAGGCTTAGACGCCAGCGAAGAAGAAGCCCTCTCAGCACTACATAAGATAGTCAAGAGGTTCGGCTCGAATCACCAGAGTCAGTTTGATGAGCTCCTTAAGGAATTCGGCTACGAGCATAGTCCGCGGATTGTGGCTGCGGGAGTCGTCGCATATCATGCGACGAAGATAGCTTATCTTGTTCCTTACGCAGACACTGTGCCCACGCTCCTGAAATTGCGGGACATGGGATATAAGCTTGGAGTGATAACTGACGGGCTGGCAGTGAAGCAGTGGGAAAAATTGATACGCCTCGGACTACAGCACTTCTTCCATGTCGTTATCATATCCAGCGACGTCGACGGAGGAAAGCCGGACCCGCTGCTCTTCGAGAAAGCCGTAGAGAAGCTCGGCTGCAAGGCAAATGAAGCACTCATGGTCGGAGACCGGCTCGATAAGGATGTCAAAGGAGCGAAAAGCGTCGGCATGGTCAGCGCACAGATAATGAAGGGCAAGTACACGAGCATGTTGCCATCTGATGCGTCAGAAGAGCCGGACTACGTGATATCGTCTCTCTCAGACGTGCTCAGGATTCTGGAGGGCTAGTCAGACCCCTCTATCGTGAGGTGGTAGCCTGCCATTTTTGCCGCCTCGATGATGAAGTCGTCGGCCTCCGGAGTGTACGCGCTTGCTACAAGAATGTTTTCGAAGAAATATAATTTATACTTCTTCTCTGCCTCCGATGCGTTCAGCATAAGCTCGAAGATCACTCCGTTGTCTGGGAACTCGTATCTTGCAGCCAGCCCATTCTCGCCTTCTCTGATGTGCCGGATGACCTGCACAACTATCTGTTGCGCGCGATTCCCGTTCCCGGCGCCTGCCGTAGATTCCTGTTCTCCGTTGTCCATCTTTTATCCGAACAATAATTTCATGAATTCTTTGCCGTCCCGTACGCCATATGAGCCTCTTGCTGCGGACGCCTCATCATAGAGGCACACCGAATCGCCCTCCTTTTGCGGCGAATATATGGCGAAAGGAACTGGGTCCGTCGTATGCGTCCTTACAGAGACGGGCGTTGCGTGGTCGGGCAGGACGGCTATCGAAAACTTCGTGCCCTCTAATGAATTAAGTATTCTACCTATAAGCCTCTTATCCAGGGCCTCTATGGCTGCGACCTTTCTTTGGACGGAACCTTCATGCCCGGCTTCGTCTGTGGCCTCCACGTGCACGTAGACGAAGTCGTGCTTCGAGAGAGCGGCGATAGCTGCGTCGGCTTTGCCTTCGTAGTTGGTGTCATAGTAGCCGGTGGCGCCCGGAACATCTATGACCTCAAGACCAAGGTATATCGCTATACCGCGCAGTAGGTCGACGGCAGAGATGAGCGCGCCTGAGACTCCGAACTTTTTCTTGAACTTCGGCAGCTCCAATCTCCTGCCTGCGCCCCAGAACCAGAGCATGTTCGCCGCAGGCTTACCTTCCGTGCGTCTTTTCTCGTTCACTGGGTGCGCCCCAAGGATGCTCCTAGATGCCAGCATGATATTGGAAAGAAGCTCTGCAGTCTCCTTTCCCGCGTCGGACGTTTGGTTAGGAAGATGCGCATCTATCCTTTGGCCGACGATGTCGTGCGGCGGCGTAAGGGACACGTCAGTCGAATACTTACCCCGGAGGACGAGTAGGTTGCGGTAGCCGACGCCGGGATAGAATTCGACGCCCTTCTTGCCGAACGCCTTACTCGCTGCCGCCATCAGGGAAGCTGCTTCCTCGCTGCTGACGTGGCCGCCGCCATGGTCAGTCAGGATGCCGCCGTCTTCTGCCACGAGATTGCATCTTAAGGCGATGTCGCACTTCTCCAGTTTTATGCCTTGGCTCGCAGCCTCAAGCGGGCCTCTGCCGCCTGAGTAGTATTCGCGCGGATCATAGCCGAGGATCGAGAGATTAGCAACGTCGCTGCCAAGCGGAAAACCGTCGGAAAGAGTCCGAAGGAGGCCGCAGCGCCCTTTTGCTGCGATATAGTCCATGTTCGGCTTCTTCGCAGCCTGCAAAGGGGTCCTGCCGCCGAGCTCCTGAATCGGACGATCCGCCATCCCGTCGCCGAGAACGACAATGTACTTCATCTTACGTTAATTTATAGTTTCACCTTTAATAATTTACTCTGACATGATGTCCGAGAATCTAGTCATCAGAGAATTCAGGGCAGAAGACGCGAAAGCCGTCGTCAGATTGCACAATGAGTCGGCTGACCACTTTGAGGAAAGCAGCGTCACCGAAGAGTTCGTAAAAGAGATAGCGGACAGAGTCGACTTCAGATTTTACATAGTATCCGACAGCATGAGGAACGCCGTAGGCTTCGTTGGCGTGCTCTACCATGTGAACGTGAAGCGAGCTGAAATAGGCCCCATCTGCATCAGGTCCGACCAGCGGAGGAAGGGTGCGGGCACACGAGCACTTGACCACACCATAAGCTTCCTAAAACAAGTGGGAGTCCGAAGGGCTATCGCAAAGGTCAAAGTGAAGAACATCGGCTCAGTCGCCTTCTTTAAGGCGCGCGGCTTCATAGAAGAGGGGTGCTTCAGAAACTATACTGCAGGGGGCGAGGATGTCGTCCAGCTGGTGAGATTCATCTGACTTCTGCAACGTATATACTTTTTAATGTGAACGCACTATAATAATCATTGCTTGGTGATACATTGATGATATTGTCTAAGATGGAGCGGCGCAGTATATCCGTTTGTATCGTGGCGTTCATGCTGATTTCCATAGCCGCTGCCGCCACCACCATAAAGAGCGTAGAGACGAAGCCCGCCGACATATCGCCAAAGACCAAGTTCAGCATCAAGGTGACCTTCAGCGGAGAGCCATGCGGCATGCAGGCAAAGTTCTACCTCGACGACCAGAAGTTCTCTGAGAAGAACATCGGCTCAGAAAGCGATGGCGGTTGCGTGATGGATATCGAATCCCAGGAGATTGACCTCGTCAATGACCCGGTCAGCTGCGGCATCCACAAACTCAGGGTGGATCTGGTCGATGGCGGCAACGTGATCAACACCAAGGCCAAGGACCTGCAGATAGGCAACGTCCCATCTATCACGATAACTCCACCACAACCATTACCCCAGAGCGAGGTCTCAATAACATTCAAAGACAAGACCACAGGAAGGCCGATATCCGACCTCCAAGTGCAGATAACCAAGCTCATCACAGGAACGGCGCCAAAAGAGTATTCTTCCGGCACCAACGGAGTGCTGACGTTCACGGCCGACACGGTCGGCAACTACAGGATGAACCTCGAGGATCCGAACTACTGCGGGACCCTTGACTTCCGCGTCCTGAGGAAACTACCCTATGATGGGCCGAAGCCCGCTAATCCCGTCGTTGGCGAACGGATCGGTATTGCCGTGCCCATCAGCGTAGGGATAAAGTACATCGACCCGGACGGAAAGGTGCACCCGCTCATGAACCTAGGCGGCGGCGCCAACTTCACAGTAGATAAACCAGGCCAGTATACGCTAGTGCTGGCAGACATAAGCACCGTATTCTGGAGAGTAGATTTAAACTTCACTGTATCGGCAAGAGCTGGGATGCTCGCGAAAGTCGACCCTGAGAAGCCGGTCGTCAACAAGGTCGTGGTGCTGACGATAACGTCACGCGGAGAGCCTATCGCAAACACCCCCGTGAAGATAACGAAGCCCATCGGAGGAACAGAGACCCTCGAGACCGGATCGCAGGGCGACGTGAGGTTCACGCCGGATTCGATGGGAACATACCACTACAAGGTGGAGAAGGCCCGCTTTGACACGCTTGAGGGCGTCTTCGACACGAAGAATGCATTCGATATTAAGATAATACCCAGGGAACCTATCGCAGACCAGGACATATTGCTGAACGTCACTGACCAGACCGGAGCGAAGGTATCTGACGCCGTGGTCGCGGTCATGGACGCCTCAGGAGTCCTGGTGAACGACAGCACCGGCGAAAGCGGCTCATTCAAGTTCAGGCTGACCGAGCCAAGAGAATACACTATACAGGTCCGGAAAAACAATTTCTGGGGCTTCGAAGATAAGATAGATGTCTTCGGGCTGCTGAACATGAAGCTTTCTCGAAATAGGATAGAGTTCGGTGAATCCACGAAGATAGTTGTAACTGACGCTAATGGCAAGAACATGTCCGCAGACGTGACTGTGACAAAGCCCGACGGACGGTCAGAGACGATAAAAGCGGGCTCGTATACTCCACAGAAAGTCGGCGACTACACGATCAAGGTCACAAAAACAGGCTATCGAACAGTTTCTAGCGACCTGAGAGTCGACCCGCATCCACTGAACCTGACGGCCAAAATAGAGGGTAAGAAGGTCATAGTCGAGGCCACAAGCCATGATGCGCCAGTCAAGGGCATAATGATGCTCATCAGGACGCCGACAGAAGAAAAACAGGTGGCCACCGACCAAAATGGCCTGGCGACGGCTGCCGTAGACCGCGAAGGCAATCTGACGATCACCGCGAACAACATAACAGTCAACGAAGAGTATGATGTGAAGGTGATGAAGAGGAGGCTGCTCAAGCAGTACAGCTACCCGCTGCTGCTGATACCGTTAGCTTTCGTCATATTATCCACTCTATTGATGGTGGGAGTGATACAGTACGCCCACATGCAGAAGGACAAAGGCAAAAAAGACGGCGGCTTATTCTATAAGGGAGCGAGACCTAAGGCTAAGACGTCGCTCTTCAACCGCTGAACCATTCCGCGAACATATTTATACTCGCCATCCAATAATTAGAGTAAAATGAAGTTACAGTCTCACATTCTCCGGACTTGGATTCTGACGTTTTTCGTGCTGGGAGTCCTCACCCTCAATGCGGCTGCAGCAGTCGATATCTCGATGAGCATAGAACTCGACTCAGCCGATATCAATGCAGGCGACTCCTTCGACGTCAAGATAAATATAAACAACACGGATGCTACAACAGACCTGACGACATCAGACGACATAGCTGTCACGATAACTGCAGACGGCACAATCATCCACAAGGAGGTTGTAAGCAAACACATAGACCGCAACGATTCTGGGACCATAACTATCTCATCCAAAGACTTCGAGGATGAGAACGGAGACAACCTATGGGGGGCGTCGCTGAGGAATTACAAGTGCGGCACGACAGAGATAAAAGTAAGCCTCAGCGGAGATGTTGATGCGCACAGCGACAAGGAGACTTTAACAATCTCGGGGGAGAAGCTCACAGTCGACCTGGCGCCTGCAGCACCCGCCGCCTCAAGCAACATAACAGTCGAAGTCGAAGACAAGACGAGCAAAGACCCGGTCAACGGCGCCACCGTCAGGCTAACGCAGCTGGCTGGCACCAAATGGAGCATAGACGACGCGAGCAGGGACCAGGACACGGACGACGGCGTAGCCTCATTTGACCCCATAAGCAAAGACAGCAGGTTCCTCGACAACATCTATAGGACATACCAGCTCGACGTATTCAAAGACGACTACTGCATCTTCACGAAGAGCTTCAGCCTACAGAACAAGCTTCGGATCACGGAAGTTCCTCAGAAGCCGTACAGCGGCGACGAGATAAGAGTGAAGCTAGTCGATGCCGCCAGCAAGGGCGTCGAGGGCGCGAAGCTTGCAGTGAGCGGCACAAGCGGGGTCATAGGCTCATACACCTCAGACAGCTCAGGATACGTCAAGTTCACACTAGCGAATGGCGGCACTTACTCTCTTCTCGCCACGAAATCAGGCTTCGATAACAGCGACACTGCGTCTATCACTGCCATGAATCGGGCGAGCATGGAGCTCAATATCAACCCAGAGAAGGTGGCCATCGGAAAGGAAGTCACGATAACTGCGACCGCGAACGGAAAAGCCGTTGAAGGAGCCACAGTCACCATAGAAAAACCCGGAGGTTCAAGAGACACTCTCTCCACATCAGCATCAGGCAAAGTCGTCTACACACCAGGCGCAGCCGGATCATACAATGTGATAGTCAAAAAAGACGGGTATGAGACTACGACAAAAAGTTTTTCTGCAGCGAATTTCTTTTATATAACTCTCCCAGACGCGCCTAAGGTCCATGCACCGATAACTGTGGCAGCAAAAGACCAGGACGGAAAACCGATAACTGATGCCGCAGTCAGCATCCAGGGCACAACAGTATCAGGTACGACGGATGCGACAGGACAGTTCTCATTCACGCTCGATACTGCAGGCGACTACACCCTTTCCGTGAAGAAGACCGGTTTTACGGACTATTCCCAGAAGATAACGGCCTACGGCACCCTCAAAACCGCAGTAAGCCCGCAGAAGCTGAACCTGGACGAATCCGTGACCATATCAGTATCAGACGACAGCGGCGCAAGCATAGAGGCGAGCATAGGCATAATTCGGCCCGACGGCACAAAAGAGAATACAGTGAAGAGCACATACACTTTCACCCCACAGATGGCGGGAGAATACAAGATAAATGTGACGAGAACCTCCTACCTGCCGGCGACCGCAAGCTTCGAAGTGAACCCTTACCCCTTGCAGCTGGAAGTCTGGCTGAGCGGAAAAGACCTCACCATTAAGGCGACAAAAGACGGTGTACCTGTAGATAGCATCAACCTATCGGTCCTGACTCCAGGAGGGAACAACATCGCCGTAGAAACCAACAAGGAGGGGATAGCTAAACTCGACATCAAGGAACTGAATCAGACTGGAACGTTCACTGTCAGCTCCTTAGACAGGAACTATGAGAAGAAGAGCGTCAAAAAGGAGATAAAGAGCTTGGGCGGCGACTTCTTGCCGCTGCTGCTTGTAGGGGTTGTGATGCTCATCTTGCTCGTATTCGTAGTGTTCATCGTATTCTACATAAGCCACAAGAAGACCAGGAGCAGCACCTGGAGCGCGAAACCCAAGAAACCGAGGGGCGGCGGCATCGGACTCGGCGAGATCTGAAGACTGCCCTGCTATTTATCCCCCTAATCAGGTATCTAATAGTACGATGGAAGTCAACACTAATGTTCTAGGAGTATTCGCACTCAATCGCGGCAGGATAATAAAGAAGATTGACCTGCCAACTGAACCCGGGAAGCTCGCAGAAAAGCTCATAGAGATAGAAAAAAGCGTCTGCGCCGAAGAGGCGGAGATGATAGCCTACCTTAAGGGCACCGGCACATCTGAGATCAAAGTCTGGGACCCGGACAGATTCTCCATGTTCCGCGGAGAGATCAAGATAGATGAAGACAAAAAACCTGCGACTCTTTCCGAGATAGCTTCTCAGACAGGCGTCTCAGAGCAGGAAATCGCGGCGATACTATCGAAAGTCAGTCTTCAGATCACCCGCAGGAAGATGAAGTGGATCGGGCGCGACCAAGTCATAATGCAGGCAGTATCTTCCTTAGATGACCTTGAGGACACCAGCAACACACTCATAAAGAGGCTGAGGGAATGGTATTCCCTGAATTTCCCGGAGCTGGACGCAGTCGTCAAGAAACATGACCTCTACACGCAGATAGTGAGCGGCGGCATAGACGCCGCAGAAGAGGGTCTTAGAGAGCGGCTGCATGCGGAATTGGACGATACGATGGGAATAAAGTTTTCTGAATCCGACAAGCGCGCCGCAAAAGCCTTGGCGGAATCAATCCTCGGGCTCTATGCGACGATGGCCAAGATAGAAGCATACATCGGCGAAGCCATGAAGGAGACTGCACCTAATATCACAGCTCTTGCCGGCCCCATACTCGGAGCTAGGGTCATGTCGATCGCAGGCGGACTGGACCGCATGTCTATCCTTCCTGCGAGCACTATTCAGGTCCTCGGCGCCGAAGACGCATTCTTCAGGTTCCTGAAGACTAGGAAGGATCCGCCCAAGCACGGAGTCATCTTTCAGCTGCCTGAGATACGCAGTGCCAGTAAGAAGGTGCGCGGCAGAATATCAAGGGTCTTCGCAGCGAAACTAGCCATCGCCGCCAGAATAGACAGATTCCACGGAGAATACATTGGCGATTCGCTTCGAGCAGACTTCCTCAAAAAAATCAAAGACCTGAAATGATTCTTGACGTCACGTCTGTTGGCGACGTTAATGTTGACGTGGTTTCTGCGAAGATAAAAAAGATGCCTGAGCGGGATTCTCAGGTTCTTGTTTCCGGCGTCGGCATGAGTTCCGGCGGATGCGCAGCAAACTTCGCGAAAGCTTACGCAGCCTTCGGCGGCAGGGCGCGGCTCATAGGGAAAGTCGGCGACGACTCCTTTGGGAAGTTCGTCAGAGAAGAGCTTAAGGGTGTGGACCTGCGGCTTTCTAGGGGTACCAGAACCGGAGTCACGATGGGGATAACCTTCTCAGATGATTCGCGCACTTTTTTAACTTACCCTGGCGCGAACTCGGAACTGACAATAAAAGACGTCGATCTTAGACTCATAAAAGGCAAATGCCTGCATGTTGCAAGTTTTTTTCTGCAGGGCCTTCGAGGGAATACGAAGAGGCTTATTGATCACGCGCATAAGAAAAGGATGTTAGTCTCATTCGATACTGGGTGGGATCCTGCCGGCTGGTCCAAGGCCGATAAGGCCTTGGTGAAGAGTGTCTTAGAAGGTGTGGATATTTTTTTCCCGAATCTGAGGGAAGGTGAAGCAATAACAGGAGTTAAAGGAGAGAAGAACGTAGGCCAGAAGCTGCTTGACTTAGGTCCTAAGATAGTAGTTCTGAAGAACGGGAAGCATGGAGCTTATGCGGCTTCCCAGAACGAGTTCATTTTCATCCCAGCTTATAAGGTGAAGGCTGTCGACACCACTGGCGCAGGCGACGTCTTTGATGCAGGTTTTGTGTTCGGCCGCCTACGAGGCTGGGGCCTGGAGAAGAGCGGAAAATTCGCTTCTGCCGCAGCCGCATTAAGCACCTTAGCCTACGGCTCACGCGGCTATCCGACCAAAAAAGAAGCCCTCGGACTGCTCTAATCCTTGTTTTTCTGTATCCGCGCATCTACGAGCGAAACCATCTTATCCAATGATTCACAATCAAGTATGAGCATAAAGTTTCCTTTGACTGCCCCCATAGAGGATATGAAATTCACTTTCGTTATCAGGCAGTGATCCACTTTCTTGTTTACCCCGATGAGGACGAACCGTACTATGGAATTTGAGATGTCGAATACTGTCACCGGCGTTGATGGGACTATCTTTATCTTCAGGAAGTCGGACATGGCGTTCAGGAATGATGCCGTCAGTATGTTGCCCATCTCCTCTATTCCCGACCTGTCCTCTTTGCCGATTATCTTCGTCGTCCCAGCCTGCCTGCCGTGCAGTATGTCAGTTACCAGCAGTGCCGTATCGCGCGGGAAGACAAGCAGCGTCGTACCGGAGAGCTCGCCTATGATGCGCAGATAGACGCCCGTCGACAGAACATTTTCGCTGCCAAGGTGAGAGGGTATCTGACTCAATGGAAGCAGGTCCATGGAATCGAGTTTTACTTCAATCTTGTCTTTCACGAGACTGGAGAGCGCCATGCTCGAATGCCCCATGCCGATGCTCATGACTTCAAAGAGCGCATCCTTCTGCAGCGTCGTCAGCTTCTTGTTCACCATAGTATGCGTTATATTTGTCGGAAAGTATATTAAAACACGACGCTTTCGCAGGATAGTTAGGCTGAACCGCCGCCCTTGGAGCGCTTTAATTTATTGTAGACCGAGTCCAGCAGTTTTATTATCGTTGCTTCGTCAAGCAGGAACAGGAACTCCCCCTTTAAGGAATTATCTGAGCTGACGAATTCTGCCTGCGAGACAAGGGAATACTTTATCTTGTCATGAGAGCTCAATAATACGAAGTAGATGATGGCGCTCGCGATATCGAACACGACTGACGGGACTGATATCTCCACGTCCAGGTCGAGCAGGTCCGCGATAGCATTCAGATACGATGCCGAAAGGATGCTTCCGAGCTCGCCTAATGCTGACCGATCGATCTCCCTGAGCACGTTTGTCGTCCCAGGTTCTCTCTCGTTCAGTATGTCGGCGAGGACGATTGCGCTCTCCCTCGGAAAGAACAGCAGGCTTGTTCCGTTTATGTCGCCCCTCATGCGCATGTATATTCCAGTCACAAGCATGTTCTTCTGCCCAAGCCTGCTTGATATCCGGTCGACTGGAACGAGCTCCAATTTGGAAAGTTTTATGTCCACCTTCCCGCGTATCAGCTCAGAGAATGCTATTGTGGCATTACCCATGCCTATCGTGGACACCTCCTGCAGGGCATCCAACTGCAGAGCAGATAATCTGACTTCTGGTGCAGTGCTGCTCTGTTCTTCCTCATTAGACGCCATCTTGCATTAGATTTACGTTGGGTGCAACCTCTTTTCTATCTTATTCACTAGAACGCTCAGCGAGGAGGAGTCGAGCAGGAATATGAAGTCTCCACCTATCTCGCCCTTGTTTCCCTTGAATTTTAGCTGCGTCACAAGAACGTTGCTTACGTTGCTGTTCATGCCCCTCAGCACGAACCCTATGAGCGAATTGGCCACGTCGAAAACGATGCATGGAGGAGAGTGGTAGAGCGACACCTTCAGCAGGTTCCCAAGTTCGGTCAGATAGGATGCTGTGAGCACGTTCCCTATCTCGCCTAATGCGGACCGATCATCCTGGTTCAGTATCTGCGTCGTGCCGCGGTCGCGCTCGTAGAGTATGTCCACGAGGGAGAGTGCGCTGTCGCGGGAGAGCATAAGCAGGCTTGTGCCTCCGACGTCGCCCATCATCCTCATGTATATGCCCATCGAGAGCGTTTCAGGTCCTCCGACCCGTTTCGGTATTTCGGAAACGGGCAGGAAATCCACCATCGCAGTCTCCACTACTATCTTCCTCTCGACTAACTGAGAGAGAGACTTCGTGGCATTGGCCATGCCTTTTTCTGCGGCCGATCTCAAGGCCTTTTTCTGTTCAGCAGTAAGCTCTGTTATCATATCTTCATCTCCTTACAGTGTATCCGTCGTATGAAAACATCTCCTGTCTCAGTATTAAAGCACAGGGATCTTCCACAGTTCCCTCCGACGTCTTCGGCGATTATCTTTATGCCAGATTCTGCGAGTTTTTTCCTGGCAGCCTCTATGTTTATCGCACCTAGTTCTGAAAGCTGGGGAACGCCCGGAAATATCTCGGCGCCACCGCATAGCTTTGCTTTTATGTCCGGCTTCTGGCAGCCCAACGCTATCATGCTCCCCAGCATTGCGTCCACTGCTTTGTCCACGAACCTTAATGGGTTCACTTCAGCCGGCGCATTTTTGCTGTCTGGGAGCATGACATGAGCAAGAGCCGCTATCTTCGTCTTCTCATCCCGCAGACAGAGGACAAGGCACGAACCGAGACCTAAGGCTTCGAGCGTGCATGGATTGTGCACGACCTCGAATTCTGCCATCCCTACCGTTATCTTCTTTGTCATTTTTCCATCTCCTGGAGGTATCTTATGTCCTTCAGTAATTTTTGCGCCGGCGAGAAGAACAATACGACAAGGTAGCCCCCGACATCCAGGTCCTCGATCTTAAGGAGCGTGTTCAATACAAAAGCGTACTCGACCTCGCTTGCATGCCTTACGATTATCGGGTCGACGACAGAATCGAGCATGTCGGAAGCAAGGTAAGGGAGGGACTCTACGAGCTTGATGTCCATGTAATCTCCTATTGCCGTCAGATAGCTTCCGGCGAGGATGTTACCCATCTCCATGAGGGTGGAACGGTCCATCTCAGAAAGCTCTACTGACGAAGTATCGTCCCCCTGCACCATCTTGGCGAGGGCTAATGCGCTCTCTATAGGGAATGTAAGGAACATGCTGCAGACCTCGAATTCGCCGTCTAACGATTTTCCGTCTAGGTGAAGGTATATGTTAGCAACCTCCCTCTCAGGCTTATCGATGCACGCTGTAATACCCTCCAACGGACATACGCTCAACCCTGGGAAGCTTACTTCGACGCGCTTGTTTGTTAGAGAGGATAATGCCATAGAAGCATGCCCTGCGCCAACTGACGCTATCTCTCTTATCGCATCTATCTCCAGGTCGGTCAATTTCTCTAGTGTCATAGTATCTCGACTATTTTGTCTGCTATCTCGTGCAACGAGACGATGTAATCGGCGTCGCCGGCATCTATCACTGATTTCGGCATGCCAAAGATCAGGCTGCTGGCCTCGTCCTGAGCAATGGTCTTGCCGCCATTCTTCTTAACCCACTTGACTCCCTCCGTACCGTCATGACCCATACCGGTCAGTATCACGGCGATGACGTTTTTGCCGCAGGCGACCGCCGCCGACTTAAGGGCTATGTCGATACAGGGTTTTATTGTAGTATGTTTTTTGTTTAATCGAGTAAATAAATGTTTCCCTTTTACGCAGACCACCAGATTGTAGCCACCCGGCGCTATCAGCACTTTACCCTTCGAAAGGATGCTGCCTTCCGCAGCTTCATCTATCCGGATCTTGCTCAGGGAGTCCAGCCGTTCCGCGAAAGTCTTGGTGAAGCCTGCCGGCATGTGCTGGACCACCAGGACCGCGGCAGGAAAATCGCAGGGCAGTTTCGTGAGCACAGCCTCCAATGCCATGACTCCGCCGCTTGATGCGCCTATGACCACCAGTTTCTCGGACGACTTCGGAACCGAGAGGGACCATGCGGGCTTCTTGATTATGAGCTTCTTTATCTCCACTGACGCAGCGACCTTAATCAGCCCCAGAAGCTCTTCTTTTATGTCCCCGATATCAAGGAAGTTCCTGGGCCGTATTATGAAGTCGAGGGCCCCATAGCTGAATGCGTTTATCATCTCTTTTTTGCCCAGCTCCGACTCCGGGCCCAGAACTATCGTGGGCACCGGATGGTCTTTCATCACAGAATAGAGCGTGTCCAACGCCCCGCCCTGCGGGACTTCGATATCGAGAAGTATGACGTCAGGCTCAAGCAGCTCCACCTTCTCAACTGCTTCGTCGGCAAAATTGGAGATTCCGACGACCGAGATCGTGCGGTCAGACTCCACCATCTTCTTGATGGCAGAACCTAGGAAGTGGGAGTCTTCGATAATAAGGACCTTTATCATTCTTGCTATATTATCTGTCGAGACGGTCTTTTATACTTGCGGTTTTATTTGAATATTGCGCTTAGCACAGAAAGCAGCTTAGCCTCGGTGACGGGCTTCGATATATAGTTGCAGGCGCCGCGCGCTATGCAGTCGTCTATCGTCTTCTTGTCCCGGATTATGCTCATGATGATGACTTTTACGTCAGAGCGTATCTCCTTAAGCCGGTCCAAGACATAGAGGCCGTCGACTCCCGGCATCCGAAGGTCCAGGAACACCACGTCAGGATTCTCTACGCCGCACTTCAGTATGCCCTGATCGCCATCGCACGCTTCGACTATCTCTGTGTAGCCGTTCTTCTTCAGCATGTTGGAGACTGCTTTTCGTTCGAAAATGGAGTCCTCTATTAGTAATACTTTAGTCATCTGAATCACTACGCCTGCTTTTTCTTGGCACGCTTTTTGTCGCTCTTAGAATCGTCTTCGGCCGCGGCCGGCTGCTCAGGGCCTTTCGGTGTTTCAGCCGATCCTGCAGGCTCATCGATTGCTTTCTTCTCGGCTACTACAACCGGCTTGTCAGTGGCCTTAGGCACGACCTTGTCTTTCACTTCTTTTCTGGTCTCGCCTAACTCCGCGAATTCATCCTCCGAGTAGAGGGCGGAAGGATCGAGCAGTATGACCAATTTGTCTTCCTGTATCACGACGCCTTTTGCGTACTTTGCGTGGATCTTCTCAGTTATGATGCTTGGAGTCTCCTTTATGTCGTCCCGCATTATCCGCAGCACGCGCGAGACGTCGTCGACAATGATTCCGAATGTGTTGCCTTCGACATCGATTATCACTATATGAGTTCCCTGCCGGTTCTTCTTCAGGTTGAAGCGTTCTTTTATGTCGGTTACTATGACTATCTTCCCACGCAGATTTATTATGCCTCGGATGAATGTGGGCGTTCTTGGAACAGGGGTTATGTTTATCAGCTTTATTATCTCCCTCACCTGATGGATCTCAATAGCATAAGTCTCATCCTCAAGCTCGAATAAAACAAGCTGGACCTCATCACCCGTACGCTTGACCTCATCAGGCATTTTGGATTTATTCCTTCTTGAACTTCTTAGCGACCTTCTTGGCTGCTTCCTTAAGTTCCCTTTCGGTCTTCACGGCTTTCTCGGCTTTTTCGACCCGTTCAGCTGCCGACGCATCGGCCTTTTCCTCGAGCTTGAACTGCTCGACCTTGTTCTCGAGCTCCTTGGCTATCTTGTTCAGCTCGTTCGCCACCTTATTCGCCTCATTTATGGAGGCCATCTCCTCTTCAGTCGACGCTGATATCTCTTCGGCGCCTGATGCGTTCTCTTCGGCTGAGGCTGCGATGTCCGTGACTATCTTAACGGTCTGCTGTACGCCGCTGGACTGCTCCTGAACGGACGCTGAGATCTCCTGGACCTGGTTGGCGACCGTCTGCACTGACGTCGCTATCTTCTTCAGTGAAGCGAGAGCTGAATCCACTACTTTGGTGCCTTCCTCGACCTTCGTCGTTCCGGATTCCATGCTCGCGACCGCCTTACTGGTGAGGTCCTGCACCTCCTCTATGAGGTCGGATATCTTCTCTGCGGCGTCTTGGGCGCTCTCAGCGAGCTTCCTTACTTCGTCTGCGACGACAGCGAATCCTCTGCCAGCTTCCCCGGCCCTTGCGGCCTCTATGGCTGCGTTCAGGGCAAGCAGGTTCGTCTGGTTCGATATGCTCGTGATCACGTTGATGATCTTGGAAATCTCCCTGCTCTTCTCGCCGAGCGACTTTATGGAGACCGCTGATACTCCCACTACCTCGCGTATCTCTTTTAGGTGGGATATTCCTTTCTCGGCTGCGACGCCGCCTTCCTGAGCGACGCGATTGACGTCTGCAGCCGCTTCCGCCGTATGCTGGATGTTCGAAGAGACCTGCTGCAGAGAAGATGCCATCTCAGTGATTATACCTTTCACTTCCTCGGTCTGCTTGGACTGCTCCTGAGAGCTCTTCGACATCTCCTGGATCGTGCGCGAGATCTGCTGCGACATCTGGGCCGACTGCTCGGATTGCGTCAGAAGAGAGTTGCTGTTCTCTATGACGGATGTTGCAGACCTTCGTACGCCGACGATTATGTCAGAGAAGCTCACTGACATGTTGTTCACGTTAAGCCCAAGCTGCCTGAGCACGGAATTCTGCACTTCAACGTCAGCTCTGACAGTAAGGTCTCCCGCACCCATGTAGCTGAGATTCTCGACTATCTTGTCGACGTAGTCTGAAAGCTCTCTGTTCCGTTCAAGAAGCGCGGCTGTTGCAGAGTTTATGTGATTGCCGAGGTCTTTTACGCCATCCATCTTTATCTGGTTGACATCGACAGTGGCGTCGAAGCTCCCTGAAGCCATCGCGGCCACGACCTTAGAGACCTTTTCTATGTCGCCCTCAAGGTCCTGCTTGTTCTGGATTATCTGATTAGTAGTCTGCTGGAGCGCAGCATTCTCTGCGTTGATGTAGTTGCCCAACTCCTTTACTTTGAGGTTCGTCATCTTGTCGGCGTTGACTTTCGCGCTGTAGTCGCCGATGACGACCTTGGCAACGACATCTGATATCAGGTCCACGTCCTTTTCAAGGTTCCTGGTGTTCTGGAGCAGTGCCGAAGCTGCCGCATTGATATAATTCCCAAGTTCCTTCACTTTCTGTGTCTTGACTTTTTCGGTGTTCACCGTCGCAGTATATTCACCTACGACGATCTTCGCGACGACGTCGGATATCTGCTCTATGTCGTCCTCGAGGTTCTTCGTGTTCAGGAAAAGTGCAGCGTCCGCGGCGTTGAGGCTCTTACCCAGATCCTTAAGCATAGGAGTCTTTATCTTGGCAAGATCCACCTTTGCGCCGTATTCGCCTATGATAATCCTTGATATCACGTCAGTAATCTGCTCGACGTCTTTCTCAATATCTACGAAAACCTCGGACTTCGTATTTTCCACGTTTGATTGGACCATTTTCTCTTCAGCACCCTCTATTTCTTTTATCTTTACTTCTTTCGACTCTTCAGAAGAATCATAAAAGGCTTTTCTTCCTGTTTTCTGCCTTACAGTAGTCATTCTATAGATTACAGACTATCGGTTTGAACGTCCTTTGCCCTCTACGTCGTATATTCGATCAAATATATTTGATAACCTTGTTAATTACTTAATGATACCTATTTATATCCTTTTTGTTTTTGGGTGATTTTTAGCATAAGCCCCATTTTATTATAATGCACGAATTCTCGCTCGCAGACAGCATCCTCTCAGTCGCATTAGAGGAGGCGAAGAAACACAAAGCCAAGAAGATAAAACAGATGAGCTTAGACGTCGGCGAGCTGTCGATGGCCAGCCTCGAACAATTGGACTTCGCGCTCAGGTCGCTTGCCGTGGATACCATCGCAGACGGTATGGACGTGAAACTCCGAGCCATCCCTGCGAAATTCGCGTGCGAAAAGGGCCACGTCAGCAGGATAAAGCTGAAGGGACCTGACGTGTACTTGGCGCTGGCGACTCTCAAGTGCCCGAAGTGTAAGGGTGCGCTCTCTGTTGTCGGCGGCAAAGAGTGCATCCTAAAGAAGATAGTGGCGGAATGACCGGAATATATTAGCCAACATACAATAACTTACTGAGGGTTAGAAATAATGCACGTCATTGATGTCGCCAGAGACATAACACAGATAAATAAAAAGCTTGCGGATAGGAACAGCAAGACCCTGAAGGAGCATAGTGTTTTCGCAGTCGACGTTCTAGGCGCCATAGGCTCAGGCAAGACCTATCTGATCGAGAAAATCGTCGGAAAAGTAGGTAAGGAGCTCCGGATAGGGGCGATAGCCGGCGACGTCATAAGCGACGCGGACGCAGGCCGACTGAAGAAGCTCGGCATCCCAGTCATCGGCCTCAACACAGGCAAAGAATGCCATTTGGATGCGCACCTCGTGGAGCACGCGCTCGAAAAGCTGCCATTAGATAAGCTCGACCTCCTGTTCATCGAGAACGTCGGCAACCTCATCTGCCCAGTCGATTTCCCTTTGGGCTCGCAGAAAAGGATCGTAGTCGTGAGCGTCAGCGAAGGCGACGACACGGTCGAAAAGCACCCGATGATATTCCTGGACTGCGACCTTGCGATAATAAACAAGATAGATATCGCTGATGCAGTTAATGCGAGCGTTGAAAAGATGGAGGCGGATGCGAAAAGGATTAATCCGCACTTGTTGGTCATAAAGACGAGCCTCAAGAACGGAACCGGCCTTGACGAAGTCATAGCCTGGATAAGGGAGAACGGAGGAATTTAAGATGTGTTTAGCTATTCCCGCTAAGGTCCTGGAGATTAAGGATAATGTTGCTACCGTCGACTTCGGCGGCGTGAAACGGCCTGTTCGAGTCGACCTTGTGGAAGCGAAAGCCGGCGACTATGTTATCGTTCACACAGGGTATGCTATCTCTGTCCTCGATGAGGCGGAAGCTAAAGAGAGCCTGAAGCTGTGGAAGCAGCTTCTAGCCAAGATGGACGAGAATGAAGGGAAACGAGTTTAGGGACCGAGCGCTCGCCGGCAAGGCTGCTGAAAAGATCAAGGAGGTTGCTTCTTCTCTCGGCAGGGTGAAGCTGATGCACGTCTGCGGCACCCATGAGGATACTATTACTCGCTACGGAATACGTTCTCTGCTGCCCAAGAACATTGAGCTTGTTTCTGGACCGGGCTGTCCCGTCTGCGTCACAACCACGCGGGAAGTCGACGAAGCAATAGAGCTCGTAAAGAAAGGCGTTCTGGTCACTACGTTCGGCGACATGCTCCGCGTCCCCGGCACGAACGGGGATCTTGCGGACGCAAAAGCCGACGGAGGCGACGTCCGCGTAGTCTATTCGATAATGGACGCAGTCGACATCGCCCGAAAGAACACCGATAAAGAAATAGCTCACATCGCAGTGGGTTTTGAGACTACGGTCCCGACGAGCGCCGTTGAACTCTTGCATGCGCCAAAGAATTTTTCCATCCTCTGCTGCCATCGGACTGTGCCTGCGGCGATGGACCTGCTCCTCAGCCTCAAAGAAGTTAAGATAATGGGGTTCATCGACCCGGGCCATGTCTCAGCCATAATCGGTGTTGCTCCCTACAGGCCGCTCGCAGAAAAATATAGGACGCCGCATGTCGTCGTCGGATTCGAGCCCCTTGACGTGTTGTTCTCTGTGCTCATCCTGCTGGAGCAGATAAGGGATGGGAAGCATGAGGTCATGAACGAGTATTCTCGCGTCGTGAAAGAGGAAGGTAACCTGAAGGCGCTGAGGATAATGTATGAGGTCTTTACTGCCTGCGACGTCGAATGGCGGGGTTTTCCAGTCATCCCGGGATCCGGGCTTAGATTGAGGGATGAGTTCACAGAACATGATTCACGAAAAAGATTCGACTTGCATGTGGAGGCAAAGGAGAATCCGAGGGGTTGTCGGTGCGGGGACGTCCTTAAGGGCCTCATCTATCCGAGAGAGTGTCCGCTGTTCGGGAAGCTTTGTTCGCCGAAGAAACCTGTGGGCCCGTGCATGGTCTCGATGGAGGGCTCGTGCGCCATAGCCTACAAGTATGGAGGAAGCGATGGAGAAAGTTAAGCTGTCACATGGAGGCGGCGGAGAGACGATGCATGAGCTTATTTCTCTTGTGATAAAGAATTTTTCGCTCACTAAGGTTGCTGGAGGCACTGGACTTGACGCACTCGACGATTCCGCTATCATTCCGTTCTGCGGGAAGTATCTTGCTTTCACGACCGACGCATACGTAGTTCAGCCCATATTTTTTCCTGGCGGCGACATCGGCAAGCTCTCAGTTTCGGGCACCATCAATGACCTTGCGATGATGGGCGCGAAACCCATCGCATTATCATCTTCTTTTGTCGTCGGCGAAGGATTGTCTTTCGAGAGTCTGACGAAGATCTCTGAGTCCATGAACCGAGTGTGCGAGGAAGTTCCTGTGCCGATCGTTACTGGGGATACTAAGGTCATCGAAGACATCGAGATGATCATAACTACCTCAGGATTGGGTGTGACGGATAAACCGATAACCGATTCTGGAATGAAACCCGGCGATAAGATTATCGTGAATGGTAGTGTCGGCGACCATGGTATAGCTATTATGGCGAGCCGTGAGGGAATAGAATTCGAAACTGAACTGAAATCAGATTGTGCGCAGTTGTGGAGTATGGTCGAAAAGATCCTTAGGTTTGATATTCATGCGATGAAGGATCCGACGAGGGGCGGGCTGGCGAATGCTATTAATGAGATGGCTGCGAAGTCCGGGGTCGGAGTCCTCCTCCATGAAGACAGAATACCGATCAGAGAGGAGGTGCGCGCAGCTTCTGAGATGCTTGGTATTGATCCTTTTTCTGTCGCCAATGAGGGGAAAGCCATCATATCGGTTCGCGAAGCTGATGCTAAGAGGGTCCTAGACGCATTGAAGAAGACGCCGCAGGGCAGGGATGCTGCGATCATCGGTGAAGTTACAGAGGAAAAGCCAGGTAGGGTGATGATGGAGACTGTCATCGGGGGAAGGAAGATCCTCATTAGGCCTGCCGGCGACCCTGTGCCCAGGGTCTGTTGAAAGATGAGAACACTGGTTTTGGGTATTGGGAACCCGATTCTTTCCGATGACGGCGTCGGAGTGCGTGTTGTGGAAAGCCTGAAGAATGGATTCTCTGACCCGAATGTTGACTTCAGGTGTGAGTCGATTTCCGGCCTTGATCTCGTTGAGATCGTGCGGGGCTATGATAGGCTGATAATCGTGGACGCGATACAGACAGGGAAAGAGAAGGCTGGAAAGATAATGAAGCTTACGCCTTCTGACATCCTAGGCGCGGGCACTGTCCATTTTTCGACCTTACATGACGTAGACATGTTGACGGCTCTTAGACTCGGAAAGGAGATCGGCGCGAAGATGCCTGAGGATGTGATTATCTATGCTATTGAGGTCGGGAACATAGTTGACTTCTGCGAGGAATTGACTCCTGAAGTAAAGAAAGCTGTTCCTAAAGCTGTTAGAATGCTTAGGGTGGAGCTGGCTACTCCATGATCTTTTCGGTTATTCCTGCGTACGCATTCTTTATAGTCGCTCCTGCATTGGAGTGCGAGACCGGCAAGCCTTTTTTCTGGGCCGCATACACGTCCTTTGAGTAGGGCACGAAGAAAAGGTCGCCGGAGAACTTGGTTCCGACCGACATGTAGGCGCGTAGTTTGTCTTCTAGGTCTTTGATCGGGTCCTCTGCAGGGAAGAATCTGGATGCTAGAGGGACTCGATTAACCAAGTCCATGAGGAAGGAGCTTGTCTTTGATTCATTGAATTTTGTGACGATTATCGTTTCTATCGGTTTCTTTATTCCCAACTCCGATTCGATGTCTTTCAGTATCTCGTTGAATGTCTCTATGCTGTCCATCGAGAAGTAGCCGGTATCGAGCGGCAGCACGATGGAGTCTGCGGCGACTATCGCGTTGATGAGGAGGAACGTGTAGCTTGGAGGCGTGTCTATGAGAATGTAGTCGTATAGGTCGCGCACGTCGTCGAGGGCGCGGTCGAGTATGTGCGTAACGTTCCTGCCGTCCTGCATCCCAACTAGGAGACCTGCGAGGTCGAGTTCCGCCGGCGCAAGATGCAGGTTGTCTATCTCCGTAGATATTATGATGTCACGGAGGCGCATCTTTCCTTCGCCGTGGCAGTGGTCGAAGAGCGCATCATACAGCGAGAAAGGAAGATATTTTTTGTTTATCCGCAGACCTGATGTTGCGCTCGCCTGCGGGTCCATGTCGACGACAAGGACTTTCTTTCCTCTCTTGACCAGCTCTCCGGCTATGTTGATGCAGGAGGTCGTCTTGCCGGTTCCGCCCTTGTGGTGGGCGAAAGCTATACATTTGGCGTGCATTTCAGCTGAATATTAATGATATACTACGCAAAACGATTATAAATACGTCGCATCGACCTATTTCTTCAGTTTCTTTTCGAGTTTGTCCACTAGCAGGGCCATCGACGTGGAGTTCAGGAGCATCATCATCTTTCCGCGTATTATAGTATCTTTAGCCGTGAAATCCGCCGCGACTATCAGGGCGTGAGTCACATTCAAGCCGAACTGCGAGATTATGCCGGATACGCTCCTTTCAGTGAGCGTGAAGTATATCATCGGCACCTGGTGGCAGACGTCTAGGTCAAGGAACTTGTTGAATGCGGTAAGATACGAGCCGAACAGGATGTTGCATATCTCTTTTAGTGCGTCTCTTCCGAGCGGGTCGATGACCGGCACCTCTTTCCTCACGATGACGCTTGATATGACCGTGTCAGTCAGCTTCTTGGCCCCAGCCCGGTCGAATGCCGTTATTATGAGGGCGTCCATGTCGCCAGCGACCTTGGCGTAGACTTCGACGAGAAGGTCTTTTGGGGCGCCTATCATACCCGGCACATCATTTATTGGGACGAGCTTGACCCATGGCGTTTTCAGTTGAATCTCGCAATCAAGAAGCTCGGAGAATGCGGAGCTTGCGTTTCCAGCACCGATTATGCCCACTTCGCCAAGGGCATCCATGCGCATCTGTATGCGCAAAAACTCATCGCCCATGTCTATATTTATTATCAACCCCTGAAGTATAAAAGCACGAATACGATGTCGAGGGACAAGAAAAAAAGTATTTATAGGGAAGAATACAAATAGAACATTAATCTTTTTAGGTGTTCATATGCCAAAAATCTTAATCGTCGAAGATTCAGCATTCGAAAGAAAAGCCATATCAGGCATGCTGAAGGACGCAGGATACGCTGACATCATAGAGGCTGAGAGCGGCGAACTTGGTATCAAGAAGTTCGACGAAGCTAAGCCCGACCTCGTCCTGCTTGACCTGCGCATGCCAGGGATGTCTGGGATGGAAGTTCTTGGTGAATTAAAGAAAAGGAACAAGAACGTCAAAGTCATCATAGTGAGCATCATCAGGAAGAAGGAGACCATCGATGAGGCTTTAGGCCTTGGAGTTAAAGCATATGTCACGAAGCCCGTGACGTCTGCGAAACTGATACCTGAGATCAAAAAAGCCTTGGGCGAATAAAACATTGGAGGAGATATGAATGGCGAAGATACTATTAGCAGATGACTCTGCATTTATGAGGAAGATATTGACCAATATACTGGCTAAGGCTGGGCAGACCACCATCGTAGAAGCCAGTGATGGGGATGAAGCTGTAGAAGTTTATAAGAGGGATAAGCCTGACCTTGTTCTTTTGGACATAGTCATGAAGAGAAAGTACGGTACCGAATCCCTGAAGGAAATAATGCAAATCAACCCGAATGCTAAGGTTCTTATGGTCTCTGCCGTCGGGCAGGAGAAGGTCATAGAAGAATCCATGGGTTTGGGCGCTAAGGGATTCATCGTTAAGCCTTTCAAGGAAGAGGAAGTGATTAACAAAGTCAAGGAGATACTTGGACTTAGCTGATCCTTGCACGTTTAATATTCTTCGAAGCATCTGACATGGAAGAAGGCATGCAGGAGTACATGGAGCTTTATCTGAAGGAAGCTGAAGAACTTCTGCAGAGCCTTAATTCCTCGCTTCTTGAGTTCGAGAAGAATCCTGGCAGAGAAGACCTCGTCGAAGAGATGGCCCGCTGCTCGCACACCCTGAAGAGCAGCTCGGCTTCTATGGGCTACAATAAGATAGCAGAACTCGCCCACTCGATGGAAGACGGCCTGATGAAACTTAAGGAGAGCGGCGTCGAAGCCAGCGATGAGATGATCAACCTGATCTTCGACTGCTTCGACTACCTTGAGCTTTCCGTGGACAAGGTCACGAACAAGGAGCCTGAACCGGACAACTCCGAGCTCCTGAAGAGGCTTGAACTACTGAAGGCCGTGGAGATAAAGCCGCACGAGATCGAAGCCCGCGGCGTTCAGCTGGCGGAAAAGCCCCACACCCTGCGGGCCGTGCACGCTATAAAAGTCGACGTCGAGATCCTTGACCGGCTCGTCGACCTCGTCGGAGAGCTGCTGATAACGACGATGAGGTTCAAGAGCCTCAATGAGCAGTACAAGATAAAGGAGTTCGAAAAAAGCATCGGGCAGCTCAGCATGATGACTGCTGACATACAGTATGCGGTCACCGAAGCCCGGATGATCCCGGTCGACCAGGTCTTCAACAGGTTCCCGCGAATGGTCCGCGACCTCGCCAAGCGCGAGAACAAGCTCATAGAGTTCAGCATGGAAGGTTCAGACATCAAGCTCGACAGGACGGTCCTCGACCAGATAGGAGAGCCGCTTATCCACCTGCTCCGTAATTCAATAGACCACGGCATAGAGACGCCGGAACAGAGAAAGGCTGCTGGGAAATCTGAGACCGGCAAGATCCAGCTTAAGGCTTGGAGGGAGAAGAACGCAGCCATCATCGAAGTCATCGATGACGGCGCAGGATTCGATGCTGAGAGGATAAAGGAGGTTGCAATAAAGAAGGGAGTGATAACAAAGGAGCAGGCCGACATGATGTCCGAGAAAGACATCCAAGAACTCCCGTTCGTCGCAGCCTTCAGCACATCAGAGAATGTCACCGACGTCTCGGGCAGGGGCGTGGGACTCGATGTCGTCAGAACAAAGATCGCAGAGCTTAACGGCTCAGTGAAGATGGATAGCGAGAAAGGAAAGGGCACAAAATTCTCGCTCGAGCTTCCGCTGACCCTCGCCATAATCAAATGCCTGCTGGTGTATGTGGAGAAAGACAGGTACGCCCTCCCAGTGATAAACATCCTGCGGATAGTTGACATCAATAAGAAGGATATTGAGCACATCGGCGGAAACGAGGTCTTCATCCTCGATAATGGGAGCATACCGCTCGTAAGATTGCGGGACATATTCGAGCTGCGTCATCAGGACGATGAGTTGCTTACCGTCGTCATCATAAAACGGGGAAGCGAAAAGATCGGCGTAGTAGTCGACGAGATAATTGGTCTGCAGGAGCTTATCATCAAATCAGTTTCAAAGACGCTGAAGAGCACTAAAGGAATAGCTGGCGCGACCATACTCGGCGACGGCTATCCTGCGCTCGTCCTGGATACGGGAGGTCTTGTATAAGATGGATGAACTTACGGAAGTCGAGATCGACGCCATAACTGAGATAATAAACATCGGTGCAGGACATGCCTCCAACGCGCTGTCAGTCATGACCGGCAAAAACATAAAGATGACTGTCCCCGAAGTTAAACTGTGTCCGATAGAAAAGATCCCCCGGCTCATAGGGAGGCCTGAGGACCTGGTCGCCGCAGTATACATGCGCGTCCAGGGAAAGTTGAATAATGTAGTCCTCCCGCTCGGAAGCCTCCTTTTGATCCTGCCGCACGATTCCGCCAAAGAGCTTGCTTCGCTGCTCCAGGACAAAGCCGGCGGAAGTGATGGTGGTGAGCTCACTGATATGGACATCTCAGCCCTTGAGGAGTGCGGCAACATACTAAGCGGCTCTTCTCTGACCGCCATAAGCAAGGTCTTGGACACCGAGCTTATTGAGTCGCTGCCCAACTTCGCCCATGACATGTTTCAGGCTGTGATGAGTTTCACGCTCATCGAGCTCGCACCCAAGACAAGGGACGCACTAACGTTCACGACTGATTTTAGGATAGCTGGCCATGAAATAAAGGCATATTTCCTCTTATTGCTCGCACCAGAGAGCCTCAGCCTGCTTCGAAAGAGAATTAAGCTTCTTTTCGAGCAGATGCTTGCAGCGTACATAGAAGAGGAGTATACCGATGCCTGAGAAGCAGATATACGTGGATACTGGAGAGGGCACCGTCGTTTGTGAACCGTGCATACTGGGTTCTCTCGGAATAGGGTCTTGCATAGTCATCTGCCTCTACGACAGAAAGACTAAGGTAGCTGGCATAGTCCACATCCTGCTTGGACACGACCCAAAGAACCCGGGTTCTGACCTGAACCCGCTGAGGTTCGCAGACAGCGCAATAGACATACTTTTAAAGGACATGGCAGCAAAAGGCAGCAAAAAGAGGGATATCGTCGCGAAGATATTCGGCGGCGCGAAACTATTCAAGTCGGAATTCCTGAAGGTCGGGGAAGAGAACGTAAAAGCTGTGAAAGAGAAGCTCGCCAGCGAAGGCATAAAGGTCGTTGCTGAAGACACCGGCGGAGACCACGGCAGGAACGTGTGGTTCGACACCTGCAACGGCTCTGTTGTCGTAGGTACTGTCTACGGCCCGACCAAAGAGTATTAGCCGACCTTCTTGAAAATCCGCTCACATAGGTTGACCATCTCGAATTTCTTGGACATGCCCTCGTGCATGGTCTCGGTCTTACCTATGATCAGATAGCCGTCGGCATTCAATGCATCATAGAACATCTCGAACAGGTCTTTCTGCGTATCGCGCGAAAAATATATGAAAACGTTCCTGCAGAGGATCACGTCAAAATACTTCTTACGCTCCCCTGATATCAGGTCATGCTTCTCGAATTTAACGAGAGCCTTTATCTCGTCCTTTACCCGGTATTTTTCGCCGGCCCGCTCAAAGTATTTCGCAAAAAGGCTTGGCTCAATGTTCTTGAACACCAGCTCCTCGTATTCCCCGCGCTTTGCGGCGCTCAAGCATACGTCATCAATGTCTGAGGCCCTTATGTTGACTATGAAGTAGTCTAAGTCAGATCCCAGGAACTCTTTGACGAGTATTGCTACGCTATATGGCTCCTCGCCGGAAGAGCAGCCTGCGCTCCATAGCCGGATTATCTTCCTGCCCTGCTCCCTCTTTCTGCGGACGAGGTCAGGCAGTATGTCATCCCTCAAAAAGTCGTACATCCCCGGATCCCTGAAGAACTCCGTGAAGTTCACGGTGAGCGCCTTCATGAGGGGTCCGTACTCCGACTCGTTGTTCTTCAAGTACTCCAGATACGCTCCGTGCGATTCCGTATGCGTCGCCCTCATCCGAAGACCTAGCCTCCTCCGTAGGCTCGTCTCCTTATAATTTTCGCAGTTGAAGCCGCGATCGTCCTTAATCTTCTTTTTCAGCAGCTCGAAAGCGTCCATCTTTATACTTATTAAGAATATATATCTGTTAATACCATTAATCTAACGCTTATTTTAAGAATTGAACTAAGAAGGTGTTAAAATGTACGAGCTTGACGAATTTCAGAAAGACGCATTGAAGGAACTTGGAACACTTGGCTCAGGCAAAGCCTCATCCGAACTATCGAAATTAGTGGACACGGAAGTGCACCTTGAAGTGCCATTCGTTGATGTGGTGCCGACGTCGAGCGTCCCAGACCTCGTGGGCGGGCCGAAGAGGCTCGTGGTAGGCACATATTGTCAGGTGTCTGGCGACGTCACAGGAACGATAGTCGTCGTTTTCCCGATCCAGAGCGCGCGGATGCTCATCGACGTTTTGAATAAGCAGCCGATCGGGACATGCGACGTGCTGAACGAAGACGACAGAACCAAGATAAAAGTGGTCGGAGAGATACTATCCAGCGCATATCTGCAGACGCTCGTGGATTTTCTTGGGCTAAAAGCAACCCATGATAAGCCAAGGATCGTTTCGGCCTTCGGCGAGTCCCTCCCTGATTTCGTTCTCCTGAACGTACGGGGCGATCGCGCGCTTCTGCTTAAGACGATCTTCAACGTGCCTTCCACAAAAGACCTTGAAGGTAATTTCGTGTTGCTTTTGACTGCTGAGTCCATAGAAAAAATCCTGGAAACGATAAAGTCGAAGTTTTGAAGGATACGGAAAAAAAATGCCCCTTAATCTAAAGAAGGAGGTAGGTAGCAACATAACCATCGTCTTGGTCATACCCAACGACACCTACAGCGAATGCCTGATAGATATAGCTAAGCAGGTCGGCAGCATCTACCAAAGGACGTGCTACGTCAGCCTCAATAAGCTCTACACCGCACTGTTCAACAGCTTCAAGAATAATGGAGTCAACACCAGCGGCTTCTTCTTCATCGATGGCATAACCAAGTCCGCCCTGCCGACGATTGAGGACACAGCTAACTTCAAATTCGTCGAATCGGCCTCCGCCCTACAGGAGCTTGGAGTAGCGATCAACAACGAGATAAACACGGGTAACTACAATGCGCTCATCTTCGACTCCCTTTCAACGCTGCAGATATACAACAAGGAGGATATCGTGACCGAATTCACCCGCTTCATGCTGGCGCGACTGAGGTTGGCCAACTGCACAACTTTTCTGGCGTGCCTTGAGGGCGACACAGACAACAGGCTCATAAAGAACCTAGGGATGTTCTCGGACAAGATGATCCACCTCGAAGCCCACGTCATAATGGAAGACGACAAGACGACGATAACATTCGAGGCCCGCGGCTCGACCATCTAAAGCCGGATGTTCCTTTCGTTCGACGGCTTCTTCTGAAGTATGTCCTCAAAGTAGCATCTCAGGATCTCTGCGACAGAGCACGCATAGGATATGCTGCCCGCCGGGGTATATGGCATAGTTCCCGTAAAATACTCCGATACCGTGCCGATGCCCGCATCGTATATGTGCTGTTCTATTATGGTCTCGAGGAAACTCTTTGCTTTAAGCCTGCTCTCAAAGAGGCGGATGTGGGCGCGCACGTACGCGCCGAACAGGTGCGGCCAGACGCCGCCGTCGTACTTTGAGGTGGGATCGAAGAGCGGATCATTTGGTGACCGGGTGCGCAGGCCGAATGGCGTCAAAAGTTCTCTTTCAACTGCTTCCATGATCTTTTTCGCGCGCCCGCCATCAACGAGACTGAAATCCAGGGACAGCAGAATGAGCTGATTAGGCCGCAGGGACGCATCATCCAGAGAGTCGGACAGGTGCGACCCAGTCCAGTATTTTTCCATGAAAGCTGCTTCCACGTTCTTAGACATCGCGGCGAACAAGGCTGAATCCGGATCGTTCATGATGGCCGCAAAATACTCCATTATCTTGAGGGCATTATACCATAGGCCCTGAACCTCCACCGCGTTCTTTCTCGGTTTTCCTATCATCCAGGTTCCGCCCTCATGCGAGAGCACACCCTCTTTATCCATCTCTCCGTAGCTCTTTGTCATATCTTTCAGAGCCCACCAGTAGGTGTGCAGGAACTTTTTGCCTTCGGCGACGCCGACGTATTTCATGTACTGGTATATCCGATCTATGGTCCACAGACCCGTATCCATATCCTCGTATTCAGGCTTTCCGGAAGAGAAGCTGCTCGGCACGCCCTTGCGCGTCAGGCTGTTGAGGAACCGCTCAAGTATCTTCTCAGCTTCCCGGTGTCTGCCGCTGACGAGCGCAAGACCCGGCAAAGATATCATGGCGTCTCTGCCGCGCTCTCCGAGGTCCGGGTAGCCTGCTATTATAGTCTTCTTGGCGTCGACGTCCACTATGAACGTGTCCGCAGTATTCAAGAGAGAGAAGATGGAGACGCCTTTGCCGCCTGAAATGATCCTGCTTTTCATCCTTCTTCCGGACAAGAGTTCCCCTAATACTCCTGCAGTCTCCGCCTCAGTGGGGTAAGCTACGGCATGGAGAGTGAGTTCCTCAGTCATCTTGCCGCTGACATCCAGTGTCAGGCACAAAGGTGAGTATGTGAACTCTGTTGAGCCGTCTTTTGAAAAGAAGGTCTTACGCCACTTTTCTGGGTCCGGCGTCTCCAAGAATCTGCCGGCATCAGTCTTCAGGACCGCATAACCTTGGGCTGAGGATACTCCTACGATAGTCTCGGCAAAGATCCGAGGAATGAATCCCGCATCCGCATCCGTCAGGAGGCTGCCGGAGTCGCGGGAATTGAAGAAGGGCCTGACACTGAAAGTTATATCTTTGTCGGTATTGTTCGCAACCTTATAGTATACTGTAATAGAGTTTCGTTCGGCTGAGGGGATGATCTGCTTGCTTATGTGGACGCCCTGAGCATTATAATAGAATGAGACGACATCGTAGTTGTATTCGAATCCAGTCTGGTGTTTGAATCCTTCAGAAATTTCTCCGGCAGGATATTCGTTCGTCGAGAGTCCCATAGCCGAATCAGGGAATATGACCTCTTCGTCCAGTTTCTGTAGGTAGAGCATCCTTTTCAGGTCTTTTCCGCCTGAGACGAGGAGCCCGTGGAACCTGCTCGTGTTGAGGCCGGTTATTGTCGAAGAAGAGTATCCTCCCAGTCGGTTGGGGATGATCCATTCTATCTCCTTCATCTTCTGCCCCCCGAGCTTGTTCGGATTAAACTCGGCGAAAGGGAATGCCCGTCTCACGCTCATCAGTCTAATTATTCTGCTGGAAGGCCGATAAATAGGTTCTAAGGCAGCTTCGATATCACGTAATCAGTGAATTCCGAAAGCTTTGCGCTGCCGCCGAGGTCGTATGTCAGGTGTTTTCCTTCCTTGAAGGCTTCTGTGAGCGCAGAATTTATCGCCGCAGCCGCTTCTTTTTCGCCCAGGTATTTGAGCATCAGTACGCCCGACTGTATGGTCGCAGTAGAATTGACTTTATCGAGTCCCGCATATTTGGGTGCCGAACCGTGCACCGGCTCGAAGACCGCCATATCTTCGCCTATGTTGGCTCCCGGAGCGACGCCGAGGCCGCCGACGAGGCCCGCACACAGGTCAGAGAGTATGTCGCCGAACATGTTCGTGGTCACGATGACGTCGTACAGCTCAGGTTTAGTCACAAGCTGCATGCACATGTTGTCCACTATGCGCTCCTCGTAGTCTATCTTCGGGTGTGCTGCTGCGACCTTTCGCGCAGCCGTGAGGAATATGCCGTCCGTCACCTTCATGATATTGGCCTTATGGACCGCAGTCACCTTTTTTCTGTTTTCTTTCTCTGCGTAGTCGAATGCGAATCGAACGATGCGTTCAGACGCCTTGCTCGTTATCTTCCTTATTGTTTCTCCTTCGCTCTTGTCTTCTTTGGTATAGCGCTCTATTCCAGCATACAGTCCCTCAGTGTTCTCTCTGACGATGATGAGGTCTATGTTCTCGTATCTTGATGGGATGCCAGTAAATGACTTTGTAGGCCGAAGGTTGACGTAGAGGTCGAGGGCTTTGCGTATCGCAACGTTGACGCTGCGGAAGCCCGACGCGATCGGGGTCGTTATCGGCCCCTTTAATGCGACCTTGTTCTTTCTGATGGAATCAAGAACCTTCTCAGGTAGAGGCGTCCCCTCCTTCTCCATCACCCCCTCGCCAGCATCCACCCTCTCGAATCTTATCGCTACTCCTGAGGCATCGATTACTTTCAGGCATGAGCCCACCACTTCAGGCCCTATTCCATCCCCTGGAATCAGCGTGACTTTGTGCATTGGATTCACTGTACTATTATTAGATTAGGGTGCATTAAATTAAGCTGCAGCGTGTATGGAAAACTAAAGGAAAAAAAGTATATATATAAGTATGTGAAATACTTAACGAAGCAAAGCATCAGAAAGGGCGCATAATGAGAGAGATAATAGGCATAGGTAACGATTTATTCGGAGATGACGGATTCGGCCCTCGTGTTATCGACTACATAAGGGCTAACTATAGTCTTTCTTCCGACATAGAGGTAATCAACGCCGGCAGTTCGCCGGACTTCCTTCTTGATGAGCTGAGCGAGACCGAAACCAAGAAGATCATAATAATCGATGTCTTCGATACGGGAAGAACGCCCGGAGAACTATCTGTCATTTCTGCTGAAGACCTGCCGAAGGTGTTTCCGCAGAGGCTCACGCACCATCTGCCGATAGCAGAGCTCATAAGGGAGATAGTGAAGGTGCGGAACATAGATATTAGGGTGATAACATGTCAGCCGGAGAAAATTACTGTGCCTGACGTCTGTGTGGGCCTAACAAAGCGCGTTGGCGATGCCGTCCCGAAGGCGGCTGACCTCGCAGTCAAGATAATCAATCAAAATAATTAGGATGGTGATTTGAATGGTTAAGATAGAAATAGATGAGAACCTTTGCAAAGGCTGTGGGATGTGCGCTGACGTATGTCCTACAGGAGTATTGGAGAAACAGGCGAACTTCGAGCCGACGAAGGTGGTTAACCCCGATGACTGCATACAATGCCTCTCATGTCTGGAGATATGCCCGGCATACGCTGTGATACACAAAGACCTTATTCCAGTAAGAAGGCTGCAGATTGAGACTGCGACGCTGGATATGATCAAAAAAATACTCTAAGGTGTGATAAATGCCAATTAAAAGACAAGAATATACCGACTACGAAATTGAATTTGCTTTAAGGGAGAAGGAAGATTTCGAGAGGTCGATGCAAGCGCTGATGGACATAGTCGGCGCGACCGTCGGCACGCTCGAATCCGTTGCCGGTTTGGGCGCTCGTGCCATGAGCTACATGGCGGGTAAAAGCCTCGGCAAGAGGATAGGTAACATGCTGGGCAGACAGCCTGACGTCGAAACAGCCATCGACGCCCTCACAGAGAGGATGGGCGACGCATGGAAGATAGAGATGTGGAAGCCTGCTGCCGAAAAGGAGATGGTCAAAAAAACAGCCAAGGGATTACAATGCAAGCTCCTGTTCAAGGACTGCATAGTCAGACAGACCCTTGAAAGAGAGGCTATCCCGCAGAAGGGCACCATGTGCTACCTGACGAACGGATACGTGTGCGGCGCACTTGAAGTCATGCTAGGCATGAAAGGCAAGATCGACTTCCTTCATTCCGGCAACAACGCCTGCTTAAAGGAGCTTAATCTAACAAAGGAGGGAATGTAAAATGGCAAAACCTACAGTAGCCTACGTCGGTGGAGCTATATGCGGCGGATGCGCTACAACGATGTTGGACATCCACGAGAAGCTCTTGGACTTGATTGACACGGTCGACATAGTCTACGACCAGCTGATAATGGACCCGAAAGAGATACCAGAATGCGACATAGGTATCTGGGGCGGCACGGTCAGAACAGACGAACACAAGGCACAGCTCATCGAGCTCCGCGAGAAATCAAAGACCTTGATCGCTTTCGGCACCTGCGCAGTCTACGGAGGTATTCCCGGACTGAGCTTCTATTGGCCGATCGCTGAGATGATCAAAAAGGCTTACGTCTCCACAAAGGGTATCGCAAAAGGCGGCGCTCCATCGAAGGATGTGCCCACCCTCCTAAGAGACCTTTATCCTGCCGACCAGGTGGTCGAAGTCGACTACTATATGCCAGGCTGCCCATGTCCGGCTGACTGGTTCCTGAACGGTGTGGTTGGACTGCTCAACGGCGAAACAGCTAGCCTGGAAAAACACAAAACGGTCTGCTCGGAATGCCCGCGCAGGATGACCCGGCCAGTCGACTTCCCGCTGAAGCGGAAGGTCGGTAAATTCGACAGCACCATCGTCAAGAAGGAAGCTGACGGAACGATAAGGGAAAGATGTTTCCTGTCTCAGGGCATAATCTGCCTAGGGTCAGTGACTCTCAACCGGTGCGGTGCCTCATGTCAGCTGCACAATATGCCGTGCTCAGGCTGCTCAGGCCCGTCAGTCGAAGTCTTAAGGGAGCAGGGCAGAGACCCTGTGCTGATGATAGCAAAACGGATGGCTATCCTGTCAGGACAGGACCCTGAAGACATCATAAGCGGACACATCCCAACGGACATAATCAACCAGTTCTATGACATAAAGCACCAGTTCTACGGGTACGTTTCAACGCATCCGGCGCTCTGGAAGAAGGCAGCTTCTAAGATACCTGACCTGGTGGAGGTAGAAAAATGAGTGAGATAGTAATCAATCCCATAACAAGGATTGAAGGCCACGGAAAGATCACTATTGAAGTTGATGACAGAGGCAAAGTGACCGACGCACGATTCTCGATCCTCTACTTGAGAGGATTCGAGAAGTTCCTTGAAGGCTGCGCCATAGAGGACGTGCCAAAGTTCATGCCAAGGATCTGCGGAGTATGCCCGGTAGCGCACCACTTCGCCAGCGTAAAGGCTGTCGACGCCCTCATGAAGGTGAAGGTGCCTGAGACCGCGGAAAAGATCCGCAGACTCTGGTACGCAGTGAACTCCATACACGACAAGGTGCTTATCCTTGCCGGTACGGGCGCTCCTGACCTGCTGCTGCCTAATGCGACGCAGAGGACCAGGAACGTGCTGACGGTCATAAAGGAGAACCCTGAGCTCGGCAAAAAAGTCCTTGAACTCAGGAAGATGGGTCAGGAAGCCAGCCGCATAATCTCAGGGAAAGCCATCCACCCGTTCACTGCTGTTCCGGGCGGAGTGTCCTTCAAGATGACGGAAGCGAAGGTCAAGGAGATCAAGGCTCTCGGAAAGAACGCTATGCCGATAGCAACAGACATATTGGAGCTGATAAAGAAGACGACCTACAACCTCGTCGAGAAGAAGGGCGACCTGCTCGAAAAACTGGGCAACATCGAGACCAACTATCTGGCTTTGACCAGAGCCGATGGCGCCAGCGACTTCTATGACGGCGACATGGCTTTCATGGACCTGAAGGGTAAGGTCACGAAGTTCCACCCAGCCGACTACCTGAACTATGTCGCTGAGAACACCGTAGACTACTCGTACGGCAAGTACCCGTACTGGAAGGCTCTCGGATTCCCCAACGGCTCGATGAGGGTTGGGACCCTTGCGAGGGCGAACGTCTGTGAAAAGTACGCGACGCCTACTGCGCAGGAGTACCTAGAGGACTTCAGGAAGTCGTTCGGACGGCCAGCTCACGTTACGATGCTCTACCACTACGCTAGAGCAATAGAACTGATGCACAAGGTCGAAGAGTACATGGACCTCATAGACGACCCGGCGATACTCGGCAACGATACTATAGGGGACGTCGGCCAGCCCGGCGCCGGCCGAGGTGTCGGAGTCGTGGAAGCCCCGCGTGGAGTGCTGCTGCACGACTATGAGACCGACGAGCAGGGGATGGTGAAAGACATCAACTGCATCGTAGCTACGACCTGGAACAATGCGTCGATCGATAGGAGCGTGAAGGTTGCAGCCCAAAAATTGATAACAACCAACTCGCCTGACGAGAAGATACTGAACACCATAGAGATGGTGACGAGGGCATATGACCCCTGCCTCTCTTGTTCAGCGCACTCTGTCGACGGCAGCTACCCGTTAGTTATCGAGGTATACGATACCCACGGAAACAAGGTGAGGGAGATACGCAACACGAGGGAATAAAATCCCTCTTACCCTTTTACCTAAAAAAAGAGGATCAAAAAATGGCCGCTGAAGTAAAGATTAAAATCAAGGACCTGAAAACAGGACGGGTGGAGATATTCGACGTTGGACCTGAGGATAATATGAAGGATGTCCTGGAGTCGATGAAAGTAGACGTCAACAGCTGCTACGTCAACGACGCACAGACAGGCCGTTTCTTCGACGTTACCTTAAAGTTCGGGGACACGGACAAGAGATCCTTTGTGATAATAAACAAGGCATAGCGTCCTTGAAGGCTGCGACGAGTATAGTCTACCCTACGGGGGGTAGGCTACCTCTTTTTATTTCTTTAGTTATATAGAAAATCCGCCGTATTTCCTGAAGTGCGCGACGAGGCCGCCGTCTGATAGTATCTTCACCATGAAGTCTGGCAGCGGCTTTACTGTAAGCTCAAAGCCCTTGGCCTTGTTTCTGATGATGCCAGCTTCCAGGTCGACGTCAAGCTCGTCGCCTTCGGCTATCTTGCCCGCTTCCTTGCATTCTACTACAGGTAGGCCGATGTTGACGGCGTTCCTGAAGAATATGCGGGCGAAGGATTCGGCTATGACTGCGGATACTCCTGCGTATTTGATGGCTAATGGAGCCTGTTCTCTGCTGCTGCCGCAGCCGAAGTTTCTGCCTGCGACGATGAAATCCCCAGGCGACAGCTTCTTATAGAACTCAGGGTCCAGGTCCTCCATGACGTGCTTCGCAAGCTCTTTGTCGTCCAGTGTCTTGAACTTGTATCTTCCGGATATGATCAGGTCAGTGTTGACGTCACTGCCCACCTTATGAGCAATTCCCGCGAACTTCATGTCAAATATTTGGGATAGAATGCTTAAAATCTATGCTTCTTCTATTGTCGTCTTCTGTTTGCCGACTTTCACTTGGAAGGTCCTACCCGCAGGCGATTTCAGGATTTGGCCGTCTTTTACGACGATGACCCCCTGCTTAATCGTGTATGCAGCAGACCCGAACGCCGTCTCTATTCTTTTCCCTGAAGTCGCGTCAGACTTCAGCCGATAGACTGCTATGTTTGCTTCTGAGCCAACTGATAGAGACGCTGACATCCCTAGTCTTTTTGCCGGGCCTGCGCGAGTCATGATCGCTATCTCTTCGAGTGTGAGTTCTCTGTCAAGGGATGGGAGGGTTGTCCGCTCCGCAGCCCATGGGTGGCATGCTTTCAGCTGCTCGTCCCGGTACCGTCTATCCAATAGCCATGCGATTATCTTCGGGTATGAGGTGAACGGCCCGCCGTTGGGGCTGTCGGTTGAGATGAAGGCCCTCCAGGGGTCCTTAATGTGCAGTGCGAGCTCTAGGCCGGCTGCCCATTGGACGGAGTTGACTCCTGAGTCCATCCTATACGTGTAGGTGTGGTCGTTTGCGCCCAAGCTCGTTAGCCTCTTTTCCAGCGCTTCGTCTGCTGTGACTGTCGCTGCTTCGCCGAATATCACCTGCCCCAGATCGAACGTCAGATCGCTTCTCCGGTTAGCCTCCGACGCTATTTTCTCTGCTTCTGAACAGAATGTCTTCCATGAGTCGCCGCCGTATGAGTAGAATTGTAGGTGAGCGAGGTGGATTGGAGAATATTTGAATGATTTCAGTGCGTTCATGTAGTTTCCCGGTAGTCCGAGTCCGCTGGTGTGCAGGTGCAGCGGGTGCGGGAGCTTCAGGCGGCTGCATGCTGCAACCAATGCTGAGACCATCTCTCCTTGTGTTACTCCGTATCCTGGGATATCATCATCCATGGAGCGTATCTCCTTCCCAGATCGTAACGCGGCTGCGCCTCCTGGGTCTGTGGCTTTGACTCCGTAGGCTTTGGCCTGCGAGAGTGCAGAGGATATGTGGCCCTCTAGGGCGTCGGCATCTTTGGCTGCAGCGTACTTGAGCGTCGGCTCGTCGTTTCCGAGTAGCAGCAGTGTCGTCTTGTCGAGGATCGGGATCTTCTTCAGTTCTTCCTGGACTCTGCCTGCTTCTGCAGGATAGACTGCAGGCTCTGTCACCTGAAGATAGCCCATCTTTGCGTAGATGGTGCCTGTATCCAAAAGTGACGGGATTTTTCCGGCGTTTCTGCCGAAAGTAAGCTTGCTTCCTGCTATGTGCGTGTGTATGTCGACGCCCGCATGCATCACAATCATGCCGGCTGCGTCGATAATCTTTGCCTTTCTCTCATCCAGTTTGTCGACGAACCTGCCTCCCCGGATCAGCAGGTCTGCAATCTCCCCATTTACACTGTTTTCTGGGTCGTATATTGCAGCATTTCTTATTATCAGGTCTCTTTCAGGCATTATGTATAAGATATTGGTTTTCTGCGGGAAAAATCCCGGAGATATTAATTCGTGTTACTCATAGGATACCATGGAAGAGGATAATGTTACACGGATCGGCGTTTCGCTGCCGCCGAAGCTGCTTGGGCGATTCGATTCCTTGATTGATGAGATGGGCTACGCTAACCGCTCTGAGGCCATCAGGGACGCTATCCGCGAATACATCAGGAGGAGCGAGCTGTCGGCTGAAAAAGGCCTGCGCGCTGGCATCATCTCGATAATCTACGACCATGACATACGCGGAGTCAACGACGTTCTCGTGGAGCTGCAGCACAAGTACCATCACATAATCCAGCTGACGACGCACGTGCACCTCGACGAGCACAATTGCATGGAGATGATAATCGTCAAAGGAGACGCCGGTAAGATTAAGGAGGTCAGGGACCGGCTCGCATCGGTGCGTGGAGTTACGCACTCCGACCTGCTGCTTACGACTGCATTGGAACACAGTCATTGACCTATTTATTTTAATACACTGCCAAATCATATTCATGGATTTGTCCGCTATACTGAAAATAACCGCAGTGATGGTCTCATATATCATGATTCCCGGCCTTATGCTGACTCTGGCGATATTCCCGAAGAAAGATGATATAAGCACAGTAGAACGCTTAGGCATCTCCATGGCCTTGGGCCTTGCCCCGACATTCATACTATACGCGCTAGATAAGAATTTTCTGGTGCCGATAAACACGGCAACGACGTTCGCAACGTTCCTCGTCGTGTCGCTGGCAGGCTTCGGCGTATGGCAGGTGCGCCGCACGATGAAGTGATTCCTCTTTTTAGCATGTGTTCTGAGTATATTATTGCATTACTCATGTCCTGCTGATGCAATGAAACCAGTGAAGATAATACGCGACCCCATCCACGGCGGCGTCGCGCTCAACGAACTTGAGCTGGAACTAGTGGACTCGCCCCAAGTCCAGAGGCTGCGCGGCATAAAACAGAACGGCCTCTGTTTTCTCGTCTATCCTGCGATGAACTCGACGCGCTTCGAGCATTCGCTCGGCGTCATGCATCTTGCGGGGATGCTTGCAGACCATCTTGAGCTTGAAGCTGACGAAAAACAGCTTATCCGCATTGCGGGGCTGTTGCACGACATCGGTCACTGCGCTTTTTCCCACACCTCCGACGACCTCCTGCTGAGGATGGGCCACTCCCATGAAGAGAACGCGATCAGACTGATATCCTCCTCTGAGATTAGCGACATACTCGCCAAGCACGGCCTCGACGGGAAGAAGGTGGCTAGCCTCATTAGCGGGAAAGGGAACTTCGGGAAGATAATCTCGTCTGAGATAGACATAGACAAGATGGATTATCTCATCCGCGATTCTTATTATGCGGGCGTCGCCTACGGCATAATCGACCTTGAGCGCATCATCCAGGGCATGAAGCTATACAATAATGAGCTGGTCATCGGCAAGGGCAGTCAGGAGGCTGTGGAATCATTGCTCATAAACAGGAATATGATGTATCAGACAGTCTACCGTCATCATACGAAGAGGATTGTTGAGGCCATGTTCAAGCGGGCTCTGCAGAAGTTCGTCGACGACGAACAGGTCGGCTACGAAGAGTTCATTAAGATGGACGACTCTGACCTAGTCTATAGGCTGCGGAACAGCAAAGACTACTCTCAGCAGATGATGGAGCGGATAGATAAGCGCCGACTCTTCAAAATATTCTATTCCGAGAAGATAAGCAAGATCGAGGAGAACTTCCGTCGCGACATGATCGAAAAAGAGAGGGTCATAGAGGAACAGATCGCCGCCGACTTTGGCGTGGAAGCTGGCTACGTTCTTCTTGACATGCCTGAGACGAAGATGTCTGAGTTTCGGATAAGGATAGAGTCGGACGAAGGCCTGAAGTACATCCACGAGATCTCGACGCTCGCACGGTCCCTTAAGGAGTCTGAGGAGGAGAAGATGGATTTCTGCGTCTATTCGCCGCCGGAGCAGTTAGGCAAGTTCAAGGGCTTCGACATGGAAAAGTACATCGAATTCACTCAGAAGCGACTCAACAAGTTCATTGAGAAGGCATGATCAGGCCTGCCGCTCTCACCGGCTCCAGACGCTCGGTCAATGCTGTTGTCACCGCCTTCTTGAGGTCCATCGGGTGCAGTTTCTTGCTCAAGTAGGCGTCTTCCAGTTCAGGATACGAAGAGAATATGATGTCGCCGCCGAATTTTTCCGGACGCGTAACTTCCAGTTTTCCTGTTGCCGGAAATATGAGGAATTTGCTCATCTGCAGTACTGGGTTCCCTTCTTTTTCGAGCGGGCAGTATGCTTTAGATATTTTTTCTGCTATCTGCTCAGGTTTCTCGTCGACTGATATCACAGTCTCCGGTTTTGAGCTTGACATCTTGCAGCCTGGGCCCTGCAATGAGACGAGCAGCGGCGTGTGGATGCAGACTGGTTTTCTGTAGCCTATGTCTGGGAGGACTTCTCTCCCTAGCATGTGTATCTTCCGCTGTTCCATGCCTCCGTGGGCTATGTCTACGCCCATGTGTTTTATGTCCGCTATCTGCATGAGAGGGTACATCATCTGGGAGACGTGGGCGTTCTCTATGTCTCTTGCGACCTCCTGCATGCTTCGCGTCGCTCTTGCGAGGGTCGTTATGAGGCCCAGTTTTAGGACGTCGTGTATGTACTCTTTATCGTATTCGAATTCTGTGCCCCGCACGAATTCTGCATTCGTTAGACCGAGGGCGATGAAGCAGGCGCGCCAGTAGTCTGCCATCTCGTCGATCCATTTTTCTGAGCCTTTCCGATTAAGGTATGTGTGGACGTCCGCTAATAGAACCTTCACTTTGAGGCCTGCTTCCTGGAAGTCCTTCTGCTTCGATACGGCGACCAATGTGCCTATGTGCACTGCGCCTGAGACCTCGTAGCCGCAGTATGTTGTCGGATGCTTTTTTTCTGCGAGGAGTGCAGTGAGTTCTTCTTCAGTTATTATCTCTTCAGTGTTGCGGGTGATGGCGGCAAGGTTCATCGCATTCATCCTCTTTTGATGCCCTCAAGGTCGCTTATTATGTTCCATAGTGCGGTCTTCGCGTACATTGGGATGTTTATGTCGTTCACTACTGCGTCTATGTCGTAGATCGCTGTTGTGACCCGCATATCCTGATCCGAATCTTTATTCTGCAGCTCTTTGATCGCCGCCTTCAGGACTCCTCTGACTCTCCCGGGCAGGGAATGGTCTTCGGACTTTTCTTCTATCTTCTCTATCACGCTGTCGATGTTCATTTTCATGCCTCGGTGGTCACTTCCTATAGAATGAGACATATCTTATTTAATATAACTTTACTTATTGGAATTCAATATTAAATAGGAGTATGGCAGAAAAAGTCGTCGCTAAGGGTGCGGAAGCCGTTCTTTATCGGGACGGAGATAAGCTGATCAAGCTCAGAATAGAAAAGAAGTACCGTACGCCGGAGTTGGATGCCCGCTTAAGGAAATTTCGTACGCAGCGGGAGGCTAAGCTTCTTGAGAACGCCGGCAAAGCCGGTGTTCCTGTTCCGAGATTGTATGAGACTGACGTTGCCGAAAAAAAGCTTGTGATGGAGTATATTTCCGGCCGGCTCGTAAAGGATGTGATTGATTCAGCCGACGAGCAGACGCTCGCTGATATCGGAAGACAGGTCGGGGTGCTGCTCTGCCGTCTTCATGCCGGGAACATCATCCATAATGATCTTACGTCTTCAAACATGATCTGTTCAGAGGGCAGGGTCTTTCTGATCGATTTCGGTCTCGCGTTCACGTCCACGAGGATCGAGGATAAGGCTGTCGACCTCGTGGTCTTCAGGAGGGCTCTTTTTGCGACGCACGCACGCAGCTTCGAAGTGGTTTGGAACGCGCTCCTTGAAGGCTACGGCGGATACCTGAAGAGCGCTGAAGTGCTTGAGCGCGCAAACGCGATAGAGAAGAGGGGCAGGTACTCCTGATCAAACGAACTGCATAAGGTCTAGGGCGATGACTATTAGGCCGACGAGCACGCCTGCGAGAACCATCCGTAGGCCGCTTTTTATCACGCTGTTTTTGCCTATTTTGCCGACGATTACGCCCAGCAGGAAGAGGATTATCATCACCATGGCTGCTGAGGAATAGTATGCTGCATCTATTGGCAACATACCTAGGTGGGAGGCTAGAAATGGAGTCACCAAAAGCAGGGACACCAGAAGCGGCGACATGCCGTCGACGAAGGCTATTATGAAGCTCATTTTTTCGGCGGCCCTGCCGATCCTTGTTTCCTCGAGGTTTTTCAGCATGTACTGGCCGAGCCTTTTGAGCTCTCTCATCCTTTCGGCGCGCTCCGTTGCGTATGCGCCCCAGATTCCGGAGACTGCCATGGCGACGGCTGCGCCTAAGCATGCTATGATGACCACCCGTGCGTCGGAGACGCCTGCGGTATACATCCCCACCAAAACTCCGAGTATGGTGAGTGCTCCGTCGAATGAATTCATTATGAAGTAGCGCCTTGCTATCTCTTCTTCGCTTATCAGTTTGATATAATCGAATATCTTCATCGCCTTCAACCGTTAATAAATGTACGATAGATTAAATATGTTAGGTATGTAATTGTTAATGAGGGCAGAAAATATGTATATGTTCAAAAGATCCTTTGTTGTCGTGCTCCTGTGCGTGTTTTTTGCCTGCTACGCCGCAGCATGGGGCGAGGGGACGCAGGAGTATATCTGCGAAAAAGCCGTGGAAAAGGCGTGGGGTAGCGCTCTTTCTGGCAGGTGTCTTGCGCAGACGCCTCAGAACAAGGAGACTTTGTGTTCTCTCCTAAGGGAGGTTCGGGGTGAAGAAGAGTATCTGTCTTGTATGAGGCTTTCGTCCCTTCATCCTGCCTTGGTCCCGTACAGACTCTTTAACGATACTGCCTTACACTATAATTATGAGGTCTGCCCGATATCTAAGACTGATACGCAGCTTAGGAGTTGGGCTTGCAACGCTTCCGGTAGAAATCTTGCCATGGAGCAGGCATCCTTTTGGCTGAATTCCATGAACAAGAGTAGCGGCTGCGAGCGAATATATTTGTTCTGCATTGGAGCTAATTATTTCTCTGATTCGTTCATGCCGCTCTATCAGCTGATGTATGCTACGCCTGCGAGCATCGAGGAGATGGATGCCCGCGTCGATAAGCTGGTCTTGGAAGGGAAAAAGCCTTGGGGCATCGATGTATCTGCCGCATTCCAGGCTAAGAGTAGGCCTAGGAGCGTGAGAAAATTCGAAGTCAACAGTAAGATGTTCGACGATATCATAAACAGGCTGGCTGCGGCTGCAGGAAAGCAGCCTGAACCCGGGCCTCAAGTGGTAGAGGAGACCTGTTCTGACGGCATCATGAATCAAGGGGAAACAGGAATAGACTGCGGCGGCCCCTGTAAAGCGTGTAAAACACCGAATGTCGAAAGCTGCTCGGATGGAGTGCAGAACCAGGGCGAAACCGGAGTAGATTGCGGGGGTCCCTGCCGAGCGTGTCCGCAGCCGGAGACAGGCGGTTGGAGCATCCCCGACTACCTGCCTCAGGTCTTGATGGGCGTACTCTTTGTCGGAGCGGCCTTCCTGATGCTATTTGTAGCGGGAGCTTTCGTCTTATTCATAGTTAGGTCGCGCAAGAAGCGACCGAACGTTAAGAAAGAGGTATCTGAGGACGCTGGATTGGATGAGATAGGCGACCGGCTGGATGATATCAGGTCGGCCCTCAAGAGGCTTGAATGAACGTCTTTAAACTCATAATCTTTGACCTTGACGGTGTTCTTTGGATATCGAATGATGCTCACGTGGAGGTCTGCATGAAGGCGCTTGATGCTGCCGGCATCCGAGCGAAGATAGACCCTAAGGCTCTGACGTATTTTTTTGGGCTGCCGTATCGGGAAGTTCTGACGGCTGTGATGGGCGACGAGTATACGCCTGAGAAGCTGGAAGCAGCTTTCATTGAGCAACAGAAGCTCATCTATTCGGACAGCTTCTTCGATAAGGTGGAGGAGATTGATGGAGTTAAAGAGCTGCTAGCCGAGTTTAAGGATAGGGGAATAAAGCTAGCTGTCGCCTCAGGGAACGAGCGGGCTTTCCTTGATAAGGCCATAGAATATCTTAAGCTCTCGTCCGTCTTCGATGTCGTGGTTTCCGCGGATGATGTTGCCTGCTCGAAGCCTGACCCTGAGATGCTCCAAAAAGCCATGTCGGCCGTTAAGGTTAAGCCGAATCAGACGCTTTTTGTCGGCGACGCAAGGAATGATGTGCTGGCTGCTAAGAAAGCGAAGGTTACTTCGGCCATCGTCTTGACTGGAGTTTTGAGTGCGGTTGATGCTGAGGAGCTTGGCCCTGACTTCATATTGGACAGCGTGCTTGACGTCGAATTTCTTCTAAGATAGGCCTTATGCGCCTTCTAGTTCGCTTATCTTTCTCTTGATCTCTTCTAGGCTGCATTCGTAGTCGCTCAGAACCTCTTTCAGGCGTTCTTCGTTTATTTTCCGTTCCTCGAAGGCGGCTCTTTCGACCACCATCATGTGCTTCAATCGTTCACGCTCAGTTTTGAGCAGCGTAAGCTCGTCCGATGCGACGACTACTGGGCGCTCTTTCTTCAGTTCTTCGGCCGGCTGCTCGCTTACGCGCCCCTTCTTTTTGCGGAGCAGATAGATTGCTGCGGCGACCAGGACGATGGCTGCGGCCCAGAGAATCATGTCACCGCCCCCTGTAGCAGGCCGCGCTTTCGCCGTATTTCGCAGTCCGACCAAAAAATCAACTTGTTTGTTGCTGCCTTCTTCTGCGTATACTGTCTTTTTCAGGTTCACGTTACCCAGCTTGCTTATGCGCACATCATATTCCCCGGGATCGACGGAAACATTGTAGAGGCCGGAAACGTCCGTGAAGGCGACGATTACGAACGCATCCGCAGAATTCGCTAGAACCACATCCACTTCTATACCTTCCAGCGGCTCCATCGTCTCATTATCCAGAACAGAGCCAGATATCATCGATCTTGTAGTCGCGCTTGATGGATGGATGACTATCAGGAGAATCAGTGATAGGTAGAAAAATCTGTTCTTCGCAGTCATCTTATTATCCTAATTTATCATATTGATATAAATACGCGATGAAAACGGTCCTCAGCATAGCTGGCTCAGATTCTGGCGGCGGCGCAGGCATCCAGCAGGACCTGAAGGTTTTTTCGGCCTTCGGGCTCCACGGAGCTTCTGCCATAACTGCGGTGACCGCACAGAACACATTAGGCGTGCAGAAGGTCTTTGCGTTGCCAGCCGATATCATTGAGGCTCAGATTGATTCTGTCATGTCTGACCTCTCGCCTGCTGCCGTGAAGACTGGGATGCTCGCAAACTCGAGGGTAATCGAGCTGGTTTGCAGGAAGATGCTGGAGCATAAGGTAAAGAACTTGGTCGTCGATCCTGTCATGGTCGCAACTTCAGGTCATCGGCTCCTTGATGAGGAGGCTATATCTGCGATGAAGAAGCTCATCTCTGCTGCGGCATTGTCTACGCCTAATCTTCATGAGGCCCGGATCCTTTCAGGCCTCAAGATAAAGAATGAAGCGGACATGGTGGCTGCCGCGAAGAGTATCGGCGACTGTGTGGTCAAAGGCGGGCACCTGAATGCCGTGGACATATTATGTTACAAAGGCAATATCTATCGTTTTCCTTCGAAAGAAAAGAAGGATTTCAGTATTCATGGTACTGGCTGCGCCTTTTCTGCGGCAGTATCCTGCGGCCTTGCCTTAGGTTTGGAAGTTCCGGCTGCTGTCGCATCTGCTAAGGAGTTTATGGACGACGTCATCAGCAGGTCTTTTTCGCCGGGCGCGGGTCTGCGGCTGGCTGATACCGGAGGGATAATGCTTTCTGAGTCTTATGAGGGTGCGGCTAGGAAGAAGCTTGCGGGGGAGCTTGAAACTGCTGTTGCTGCTTTCCTTGCATACGAGCGCGCGTATCTCCTCGTCCCTCAGGTTGGTTCGAACGTCGCCATGGCGCTGCCTGGCGCTTCTTCGCTTTCTGATGTTGCAGGCGTGAGCGGTAGGCTGGTGCGATGCGAAAAGAGAGTGGTTCCCGTAGGAACCATAAGGTTCGGCGGCAGCTCGCACGTCGGTAGGGTGGTGCTTACTGCGATGAAGTTCGACCCGAAAAAGAGGGCTGCGATGAACATTAGGTTCTCTGAGGAGATAGTTTCCGCATGCAAGAAACTAGGTCTCTCTGTCGCATCCTTCGACCGCAGAAAGCAGCCGGCTGACACTCTGTTAGTGGAAAGCGGCACTGCCGAAGCGATAAAAGCGGCAGGTAAGGTGCCGGACATCATCTATGACCGAGGCGGAATAGGTAAGGAGGCGATGGTCAGAATAATAGGAGAGGACGCAGTCTATGTGGTAAAGAAAACAAAAAGGATAGGAGATATGTTATCTCCTTAGTCTTTTACGACTACGACTTTGCTGACCGCATTCACCGAATCGTACGGTATTATGAGGTTGCCGTCCTTGTCTTTGGGGTAGGCTATGCGCGGGGATTCTTCGCTTATGGGTTCCACTATCAAGGATATGAATTGTCCCGTCTTCTCGTCGACGATTATGTCGTCAACTCGACCAAGTTCTTCGCCGCCTACCGTGATCACTGGCTTTCCTCCCAGCTGTCTTGCGATTATGTACGTAACCATTTTATGTTCCTATGTCTTGATGTGACTTATATTATTCTGATTATTAGAGTATATATCCTTAAAAATCTTTCGGTAAAATGATCCCTTCTGATGTTGGCTCGATTTTGCGTCATCAGCATTATAGAGTCGTCGGCAATCATTCTGCGGTGAAGCTGTGCCTTTGGACGAAGAAGAGCCTGCGAAATGAGGGTTTCTGCTATAAGCAGCAGTTCTACGGTGTTTCCAGCCACCGCTGCCTCCAGATGACGCCCGCCGTGTCCTGGTGCACCCACCGATGCGTCTTCTGTTGGAGGGATACTGCGCACACGCTCGGAACGATGATGGCGGGCATAGACGACCCTGAAGAGATAATAGATGCGTCCATTGAGGCGCAGCGCATCCTTTTGAGCGGCTTCGGCGGGCTCGAGCTGGTGGATAAGAGGAGGCTTGAGGAGGCTAGGAACCCTAATCAGGTCGCCATTTCTCTTTCTGGGGAGCCGACCATCTACCCTAAGCTCTCAGGCCTGATAGAGGGCTTCCATAAGAGGGGTGCGACCACGTTCCTCGTCAGCAACGGCACCCTCCCAGATAGATTGAAAGCTCTTGATACGCTGCCTACGCAGCTCTATGTCTCGGTTGTGGCGCCTGATGAGGGAACATATCGGAAGGTGTGTGACCCAATCAGCCCGTCTTCATGGGATAGGATCCAGGAGACCTTGGAGCTGTTTCCTTCCTTAGACACCCGTAAGGTCGTGCGGATAACGCTCGTAAAAGGATTGAATATGTCGGATGAAGGAGCTTATGCTAAGCTCATAGGCAAAGCCGAACCGGATTATGTGGAAGTTAAAGCATACATGTTCATCGGCGGCTCGCGTAAGAGGCTTACCTTAGATAATATGCCGTCTCCTGCTGAAGTGCGCGCCTTCTCTGAGAATCTTGCTTCTGAACTCGGCTACTTCGTGAAGGATGAGAAAAAAGACAGCAGAGTCGTCCTGCTTTCGAAAAAGGCGTAGGGAAGTATATATACTAATCTGCTCTATGAGTTTACAGTATGGCTGAGGTACTTGCTTCGTATGATGGCATAGAGATAGTACGCAAAAGCGAGAGCGAGCTTCCGTTCTACAATGTGAAAGAGCTTAAGTTCTCACCCAGCGAAATGGGGATCATAGAGAACCCCACGAACATGATGGGGGACTATAAGAGTATTCTTTCGCGCCTTGAGGTCTTCAGGACAACGAAGGATAAGGAGGATTTTCTCGACCATTACATAAGAGACCACCTCAAAGACAGGAACATAACGCCTGAGAACATGACGAAGATCGTCTCCCTGATAATGGATAAGATATTCTTCGGCTACGGCAAGATCGGTCCCATGATGAGGGACGATAACCTTGAGGAGATCATGATAAACGGGCTTGAGCTGCCCGTCTTCGTCGTGCACAGGAGGCTGGGCATGTGCATCACGAACATAATCTATAACACGCCTGATGAGGTGCATGAGCTTATCGAGTGGCTTGCAAGGAACGCCGGCAGGAAGATCGACGATAGGACGCCTCTTCTTGACGGTCACATGCCCGACGGAAGCCGCGCTAATGTTGTGATCGCGCCGGCTTCGCCTAAGGGTCCGGTCATCACAATACGAAGGTTCCGCCGGAATCCTTTTACGATAATCGACTTAATTGAGTCTAAGGGCCTTAACTCTGATCTTGCAGCCTTCCTGTGGGTGTGCATCGAAGGCTTCGGCATACACCCCTGCAACATGCTCATAGCCGGCGGCTCAGGCAGCGGCAAGACTACTTTGATGAACGCACTCGCCATGTTCATCCCCCAATATGAGCGGATAGTTACCATAGAAGACACGCTAGAACTCAACTTCGACTTCTTGAAGAACTGGGTCGCCATGGAAGCAAGTCCTTCCCTCATCGAACGGACTAGCGGCGGGATAGACATGCAGAGTCTCGTCGAGAACTCGCTGCGTATGCGGCCTGACAGAGTCATCATCGGAGAGATCCGCGGCAAAGAGGCTGAGACCATCTTCGTTGCGATGGATATCGGCCTCAACGGCTCCATGGGGACGATCCACTCCAACACGGCTAAAGATACTACCATACGTCTCACGAGCGAGCCGATGAACCTACCTATTCGGATGTTCCCGCTCCTCGATCTCATAGTCGTCGCCAATCGGCGCTACGACAAGAATGTCGGCCTCATTCGAAGAGTCACTGAAGTAGGGGAAATCGCAGGTCTTGAGGGCGACGTCGTGCAGATTGGCCAGATCTATAAGCTGAACCCGAAGACTGAGGAGATAGGTAGGACAGAGTATCCAATACTTATGACTGAGAAGATCGCGTACCGTTGCAGGCTTTCTAAGCAGCAGGTCACTTTCGAGATAGTGAAGAGGCGGTGCGTTCTCGAGGCCATGATAAAACGAGGGATAAGGAGCGAAGCAGACGTCATTAAGACGTTCCAGGAGTATCACAGGAACCCTGACGCAGTCCTCCTGAAACTTGGCGTCGCAGACATGCTTCGCAGCCAGCAGTCTCAGTAGACGTCCTTTGGATCGAACATCTTTTCGCTGACTGTTTCCAGACGGCCGTCTTTGCCGAGTTTCCTAAAGAAGCATGTCCTATATCCTTCGTGGCATGCGCCGCCGTTCTGCTCCACTTTGAGGAGGAGCACGTCGCAGTCGCAGTCCACAAAGATCTCCCTCACACGTTGGACGTTGCCGGAGTGCTCTCCTTTCATCCAGAGCTGTTTTCTGCTCGTCGAATAATAGTAGACGTTGCCGGTTTCGAGTGTCTTCTGTATGGCTTCCTTGTTCATGTAGGCTACCATCAGTATCTTCTCTGTCCGATGATCTTGGGCTATTGCGGTTACGAGTCCCTTTATGCCGTCGATCTCGCGCAGCTTCAAAGCCTTGAAAGGGAACTTGTCGTCTGCATTTATACCAGACATAACATATAATTAGTATTGGTCAATATAAGATGCCGGTAAACAAGAAGAACGCGGGTATGAGCAAGCGGCCTGACGAAGTTTCCGACGCATTGAGCGACGAAGAAGGATCTGGCTTCGGCCGCGTCAGAACGCCGAGGGGAACGCAGCTCCTAGGCGAAGTTGAGCAGTTGCTCGGGGATCGCAGGATGAGCGTCCGCTGCATCGACGGCAAGACCCGGATCTGCAGGATCCCTGGAAAGATCAGGCGCAGGATATGGATCAAGGAAGGCAACATCGTTCTCGTGGAACCGTGGACTGTGCAGACCCATGAGAGGGGCGACATACTCTGGCGTTACACTTATCAGCAGGCTGATTGGCTTGGCAGGAAGGGTTTTTTGAAGAACCTGCATGAAGCATGAATTCTCTATCATGAAGAAACAGAGCAAGTTAGAGCTTCGGAAGATATCTGAGGGCGTCTTCGATAATGCTGCTCTTACGACCTTAAATGAGCTCGCAAGAAAAGGCATCCTTGATGAAGTTAAGAGTAAGGTCTGCACGGGTAAGGAGGCGAACGTCTTCCACGGCTTCCGGGGAGATGAGGAGATCGCGATAAAGATCTATCTGGTTGAAGCGTCCGACTTCAAGAACATGAGCAAGTACTTGCGCGGCGACCGCAGGTTCGGCGCTTGGAAGAATCGTAGGCAGCTCATCTATAATTGGGCGAAGAAGGAGTTCAGGAATCTTTCGCGGCTTTATGGGGAGATACGCTGCCCTAAGCCCATTGGCGTCCATAACAATGTCCTGGTCATGGAGTTCATCGGCAAGAACGGGGTCGCTGCCCCTAGGCTGAAGGATTCGCCGCCCGATGACCCGAAAGGCTATTATGCCTTAGTCAGGCAGTACATGAGGAACATGTATGAGTGTGAGATAGTTCACGGCGACCTGTCTGAATACAACATCCTCAACGACGGGGAGCCGGTCATAATCGACATCTCCATGGGCGTGCTTCTCGACCACCCGCTCGCAGATGAGATGCTAGAACGGGATATCCACAACGTCCTCGCCTATTTCCATACTTTCGGCATCGAAGAGAAGGAGGACGAACTCCTCAAATTCATCAAGTTCGGCTGACTGAAAATGCTTGTCGAAAGGATCAGTGCTCGCGGCCACTTTAATGTGCGGTCTAGTCATGGGACTACTTTTGAGGTGACGAAAGAGAGTCATCTGACGCCGAAAGGAGACTGCATCATTGCGGTGTGCTCTGACCGTGGGATGCCGGATTTTTCTAGCGAGTTCAAGAGCGCGCTGAGGAAGCCGGATGCTGTTCTTTACATCATTGTCCGATGCGGCGGCCTCGAGGAGAAGATCGTCGCTCATGGCCATCCGAATCTGATCCTGACGCACGCAACTGATCTTGTGGTCAGAAGAAGCAACTTCATCTGCAGTCGGACGCTCGCTATCAGGGCTGATAAGGCTGCAGTAGATTTCAGTCGACAGCTTGTAAGCAAACTGATGGAAGATCTTCCCGTGGATGTGGAGCTTAGGGTGAGCTTATGACAATAGACGACGTCGTTTATTTTGCGCAGCTTTCTGCGGTCCTTGAGGTAAGCTGCGAGAAGCCGGGAAACGTAACCCCCTCCCACAGCTTCTCTGACGTGTCCTATGAGGATTATCTTCTTGGTTCAGTTGCTCTCGGTTCAGCCGTCCGGGCTGCTGTGGAAGCAGGGATGCGCAATCCGTCGAACATCCCTCTTGGTGAGCTCATCCTGAAGGGAGCGGAGGACGTGAAGAAGGCGCATTCTGGCGGCAACACGCACCTGGGCACCTTGATGTTGTTCATTCCTTTGGCTGCTGCCGCAGGCCGTTGTCTCGCCGAGAAAATACCGTTCAGAGAAGGTCTTCGGGCGCACGTCAAGGAAGTGCTTTCAGCCGCGACTCTGGAGGATTCCCTCAGCTTCTATGAAGCTGTTAAGGTCTCTGGCGCAGGGGGGCTCGCATCCAGGCTACAAGAGCCTCAGATACCTTTTCCTGAACTGATGAAGTTATCTTCTGGGGTGGATAGGGTGGCTGATGAGCTTTCAAGTGGGATGAGGTTGACTTTCGGTTTTTCTGTTCCGGCTTTGGGTTGCGCCTACTCTGAGTCTGATGATCTTGGGGCTGCAGTGCTCCGCACTTATCTTATCATCTTGTCTGAGTTCCCTGATTCGCTCATCGCAAAGAAGGCGAGCGCAGAGAAGTCTGCTGAGGTCTCAAAGCTGGCGCAGGATGTCTTGTCTGGTGACGCCTCCTTGAAGGACTTCGATTCTTTTTTGAGGACTGATGGTAATATCCTGAATCCGGGCACGACTGCGGACCTTATTTCAGCTGCATTGTTTGTCTCTTTTCTTTTGGAGCGCATTTAGTGCCAGCCAGCTTGCCAGGAGGAAATATAGCATGTATTTGAGGACTTCGGTTTCGGAGAGCGTGTTCAGCAGGTTCAGCTGTTTTGGTATGGTGGCTACGAATATGTGGTGGCTGAAGTAGAGTGCGTACGCGAATATGCCGTATGTTTCAAGCGGCTGCAGTATGGCGGGTCTTTTGCCTAGGACTTCGTAAATCCAGTAGAATATGGCTGTCACGTATAGTATGATGGCGGTTGCTAGTGCGATGAATGACCATGTTGGAGGGTAGTAGCTGAAGGAGTCTCCTAGCAGGACGAATGCGAGTGATGATAGCAGCAGTATGACTGCTGCTACCTCTAAGTGGCGTGGGACCTTCTTTGTTTCGCCGTTTTTTTGTAGTCGTAAGATTATTTGGCCTACTATCACTCCTAGCATGGTGAATATCATCCAGGGAAGCGGCGGAAACTGGAATGATCCTGGAATGTCTTTCAGCTGTGGGATTGAGGGTGCGAGAATTGATGCTGCGAATATTATGGTGAGCGATGCTGTGGATTTGGCTGCTGAGGGGTTTATTGCTGCTGGTGCGATGAGTATCATCGATAGTCCTATCGTGTGGAGGATGTTCAGTTCAGGTAATGGCGCGTATATGATGATGTTCAGTAGGAATCCTGACAGCATTAGGAAGATCCCTTTTTTTAGCGTGTGTTCTATTGCCGCTCTCTTATCCTGCTTTCTTTCGGCTGAGAGGACGAGGCAGAGTCCTACTATGAGGAGGAACAGTGGGGCTGAGAATCTGCTTGCGATGAACATGAGCGCATAGGCCACAGAGTTGTCTGAGTCTATCATCAGCCACTTTGGGAAGTGGTGGAGGAACATCAGGACGACGGCTAATCCTCTTAGTGCGTCGATGGAATGCAGTCCCCGAGACCAAACCGCGGAGGGGGCTGTCGCCCCCTCCCCAGTTTTAGGTATATCCATGACCCTCCCCCACGTTAAAGGTGTTTTTGATCAACATTTTCTTTGGGAAAAGAGAAGGTTGGGCCCGAAGGGATTCGTAACCCAAACCGCGGAGGGGGCTGTCGCCCCCTCCCCAGTTTTAGGTTAATCCATGACCCTCCCCCGCGATACGTAGATTATCAATGTTGAATTCGCCCGCGGGCGAATTCCTTTTTCTTTCGCCAGCGTTTCTTTTTCGCAAAAAGAAGGGCTGAGGTGGGCCCGAAGGGATTTGAACCCTCGGCCACTCGATTATGAGTCGAGCGCTCTAACCAGTCTGAGCTACGGGCCCGTGTTTAGGTATATTGTATTTAATTTAAGTTATATTGCTTTTTGGGTTCAAAAACTGCCGCAGGGGGTGTATTTATTCTATGACTGTGAGGTATATATCGTGGCTAGGCGAAGCAGTATCCTTATTTTGTTGTTTTTTGCTGTTTTGGTTCAGCCTGCGTCTTCTGCTGGCATGCTTGCGTATGGTGTTGCGCGTTTTGGCGGTGAGCCTGCTGCTGCCGGTTCGCTTTTGACTGCGCGGATCGTTGATTCTGTTGTCGGTAATTGCACTGTCGGAGAGGATGGGATGTACAGTATGCTTATGTCTACTGATCGTCTGACTCAGTCGCCTGTCGAATTTTATGTCGTCGGCGGGCGGGCGGCTCAGGTGGTTCCTTTTGCGTCGGATAGTATCATCGGGATAGACCTTGATTTTAGGCCGTTTGCGGTGGTTTCGTCGACGACTTCGTCCACGACTTTGTTTTCGGCTCCGAGCATCTCAGGTAATGCTGTTGCTATTACGGTGGGCGATAATGTCATCTTTTTTTTGATGTTTCTCGCTCTTTTGTCGATTGCGTATTCTGTATCTGATATTCTAGTGTAAGATGTTCTGATAATAGAGGCTTATTAATGCCCTGAAGCCTATATATATTCCAGAAAACATATAAGAGATATACTAGGAGGTTGTTTTAAAGTGGTTGCTATGTTTGGGGGTTCGTTTCGGTCACGGTTCATTAAGGTATCTATTTTGACTGCTCTATTGTTCTTGGTATTTTCTGCGTGCGTCGACGCAGCGGACGATACAACTCCTAGGAAAGTGATGGTCGTGAATGTGTCCGGCGAATGCGCCGGCCGTCCTGTGGCCATTAAGACATTCGATAGGAGCGACAATCTGCTTTCTGGCTCTGATATAGTCGTATACTTAAGGAATGTGTTGGTCGCGTCCGTGACAACTGACCGCAAGGGTAACGCGAATTTCACGCCTAATGAGACGGGCATCTATACTCTGAGGATCACTCGCGCGAGATTCAAGGGGATGGAGATCGAGGTCAATATCACTAATTGCGGTTCGTGCAAAGACGGCATAAAGAATCAGGATGAAACTTCCGTGGACTGCGGCGGACTGTGCGCTCCGTGCACTACGACCACGACTACGACGACTACCACGTCCAGTAGTACGACTACGACGTCGACGACTACTACCACGACGAGGAGGACAACTACCACTGCGCCTACTACGACGACTACTACAACTATTCCAACGACTACGACCACGCTTCCTGCGTCCTCTGGCGGCCTTGACATGGGCATTATCGCGATCATCGCTTTCTTGGTGATCGTAATCGCCGCTTACTTCATCTATTCCGGGTACATCAAAGGCGGGAAGGAGGATTCTGATGAGGATCATCCGCAGAAGTCAAGCGAACTATATAAGAAGTCTATGGAAGCGGCCGGCAAGAAGCCTCCTGAAGGCTATAAGGGCTACAATGATAAGTCTTTTGAGGCCAACAGCCTTTCGGACGTGAGCAAGATGCAGGCTGAATTCAAGAACCTTAGAGAGGAGGCAAAAAAGCCCGTCATCGAGAAGAAGCCGCAAGAGACTTCAAGGGGAGTGAATATTGAGAGGGTTGGGAAGCTGGATAATGACTTTGCTGAAATAGAGAAGCTTGAGGGCGAACTGAAGGCCCTCAAGAAGGATATGAGGGATAATAGATAGTCCTTACCTTATTCTTATGAAGTATACTGCTAGGACCGCCAGTATGAATATTATCACTACTGCTGGAAGCATCAGATCAAAGCCTGCGACCTGCCCCTGCGCTTCTGTGGTTGTCGTCAAAGCTTCTGTTGTGGTCGTGGTTGTTGTCGCAGTCGTCGTTGTCGGTATTTTGTCCTCTATCTTCTGGCGGAGGGTAGTGCATGAGCTCATGTCTTTTGCGCATTTTCCGACGTTCCAGCTGTCTTTTATCAGTAGGGCTTCGTCTATCTTTGCCTTAGCTTCAGGGTACATTCCGCGGCCAACGAGGCTGGTTGCTTCCTCGAAGAGCGTATATGACGCCTTCTCTTTTATGTAGACTTCTCTTGTCTTGAAGAGGTAGACGTTGTAGTCTGCGCCGCTGGCTATCAGGTCTTCTTTCCTGCCGCTGCCGGAGAGGTCTTCGATGAACACTCTAGTTGCAACACGGTAGGGCTCGTATTCCCACTGCATCTTTCCGTCGGCCCCGACCACATAGATCTTCTGTGTGGCTACTGCTATCTCTTCAATGCCGTCCCAGTTGATGTCGCCGATGCTGATGTAATTGACTTCGTCTACTGTGGCAAAGCTCCAGATGAGCGCGCCGTTCGCATCCAGCCGGTACAGCTTGTCTGAGCCGATGATTATGTCGTCTTTGCCGTCGCCTTCTAGGTCGGTCACTCGGATGCTCTTTACTATGCCGGCCGTGTCATATTGCCACATGAATTTCCCGAGGAGGCTGAGGGCGATAACATTAGGCTTTGAGCCTGCAAGGATCTCTGGTTTGCCGCATGAATCTATGTCTGCTGCAGCTATGTCGAAGACCGGGTTCTGCATCTTGTAGACCCATACGAGGTTCATGTCTTTGTCGTATGCGTAGACGTCTGATGCTCCGATTATGATCTCTTTTTTGCCGTCGCCGTTCACGTCCAATAGTATGAGGCCGCCATTGAATTCTCCTTTTATGTTCTTTTCTGCCATGATCGCTAGGTCAGAGTTGAATATGTAGACTTCGTTGTCTCGCACGCTGTTTGCTACTGCGATGATCTCGTCATTTCCGTCGGCATCGATGTCTCCGACGACGATCTTTTTCACTGGGTCTACGGTGTTTATCCTTTCAAGGACTGTGCCGTTGAGGTCAAGTATCCTCAGGCTTGCTGCGCCTACTACGATCTGTTTTTTGCCGTCTATTCTTCGGACATTAAGCGAGAAGACGTAGGATTTTGCGTCGTGTTTCCATATCTGGTTCATTCCGGAGTCGAGGAGATAGACTTTGCTGTCGTATGAGCCTGCTAGGGTTTCTTTTTTGCCGTCGCCGTTCACGTCGTCGATGAATATGTCGGTTATCTCCATTCTCGCATTGAACTTGTTCTCTAATGTCAAGTAGCCTACTTCTGCTCCGGCGTAGCCGACGAGCAGAATACATAGTATCGCCAGTATCTTTTCTTTCATTTTTGGAAGTATCCTCTCTTTTTATAGTATACTAGTTCAAGAAGTAAAAGGACTAACATCATGACAAGTAGGTACGGGTAGATGTCGTAGACTGCGTCCGTTTTCTCTTTTTCCGCTCCTACGCCGTCTCCTATGGCGCCCACATCAAGTGAATTTCCGATATCGGATTCTTGTTCATCCAGTAGGTTGACTGCTATCTTTTCAGTCTTTTGTGCCCCATTTATCGAATAGATTCCGGCTTCATTGAGGATTATGTTCGCTGAGCTGAGTCGTCCGCCTGATGGCGTCGTCACGTTGAGGATGGTCTTAGCCGGCAGGTAGTCTCCGGTCCGGTAGTTGTACTGTGTCGCCGCAGTTTCGTCTCTGTTGACCCATTTTATGAACTGGAACCAGAATATAGGCATCGAGGAGCTGTAGTAGAAGTTGCTCCACGCAGGGTTCGGGTTCAATCCGACGTATACTACTCTACCCTGCTTATATGGCCTGTATGCTATCAGCGGTTTTCCGGCGACGGTGGCGAGCACTTCTGCGCCGTCTTTTGCTTCCGTCGCATAGTATTTGTTGAGGATGATGTCTGTTAGCGAGGTGTCTTTGAATATCTCATGGTCGGCTGCCTCTGCTTTAAGTTCCATGCTTCGCAGCAAGTCCAGCTTCACTGGAAGCATATCCTTTAGTTCAGCCTCATCTATCTGTCCGAGGTCGTCGGAGGCGAGTATGACGAGGTCCCCTCCAGAATCCAGGTATTTTGTGAGTTCGGTGTACATTCCTTTGAGTAGGAGGCTTTTCTTTACTTCACCCACTATGATGGTGTCGTAGCCTGAGAATTGTGGTATTACGGGGGACACTGCTTTCGTGAGCGTGACGTCTGGCGAGGATTTTAGTGCAGACTCCAGGTAGGAGTCCGATTTCTCATCAGTTATCAGTAGGACCCGGTATTTTCTTATGCCTGGGATGGATGCGTATGCGATGTTGTCGAGGAGGAGGTCGTCTGCTGAGTCTATTCTTACTGTGATCATGTGTGGGTCGGTCGACAGGGAGTTCTCAAGGTATATGAGCTTTGATGAGTTGGCGGGCACAACCTCCTTTATGTCTTTTATCCAAGTCTCATCCAGGAAGATCTGTCCGGTGATCCTTGCCTCAGTCTTGACATAGTTCTGTATTGAGGCCGTCATATAGAATTTGTCGCGGTTTGTGAGGAATCTTTTTGCGTCTACGTCGACTATTGCCGTGTTCTTGCCGGCGCCGCCGATTTTGATGAGCCGTGTCTTGATGCCGCTTTTTGAGGATATTGTCTTGGCGAGTCCGATGTCGAATCCTTGGCTTGAGGCGAAGTCTGAGAATACGTACATTTCTTTGTTGTTCTCTTCGATGCCGGATAGCATGTCTTTTCCGAAGAGCATGGAGTCGCCTATGTTGGTGGTGGTGTCCACGCAGCCGAGCCTGCTGAGCACGGCTTTTGCTGCGCCGCCGTCTCCGCCCCGTAATGCTACTGCCGGCATGTTCTCTGCCAGGATTATCGAAAAGACGCTGCCGGGCGCCGAGTCGTCTATTATCCGCCGTGCTGCGTCCTTAGCTTTCTCGAACCTGCTGGGGGACTCGTCCGTCGACTTCATGCTTGCTGATGCGTCGAGTACGAGGACTATACTGCCTTCCGGCCGCTTATCTTCCGATGTCATGATGTAGGGGCTTGCTACTGCTAGCACCAGGAATCCTATTGCGAGTATCTGTATGAGCAGCAGCGGATCCCGTACGAATCTTTTGGGGAATAGTCTGAAGCGGTGGTCTTTTTCCATCTTGGTGATGAACATTATCGTCGGAAACAGTATCTTCCGCGGCTTCGGCTTCAGCAGGTACAGTAGGATGATGGGTATTATGAGCAGTACGCCGACTATTGCCAGCGGATTTGCGAGCATTGGAAGTTGCATTATTATATTTATGACGTAAATACGCTTTTTACCTCACTTTGTTTTATGCTTTGAACGAATAGGGGATAGCACCCTGAGGGATACCGTCTCGAAGGCACATACTGTTTATGTGAACGAAACGGCATTATTAGATAGTGAGCGCGCGCAGATAAATAATGATAAGAACATCCTGCCCGATAACAGAAAAACGATCCTATAGTTTGACGACTACCTGGACAAACACAAGAAGATAGCGAGTGGCCGCATAAACTACTTAAGCACGTTTAAAGTATTCGGTCGCCTATGCCGGACGCCGTTTAAGGACATGATCATGCTGACGGAGAAGAAGCGAACGAAGACATACGAAGAAGACCTTCGCCCAGAGCTTTACTGATTAGGTGGAAAGGTAAACTTATATACCGAAACATGCTTATAGTATATGGTATGATCGCATGAAAGCCTTATTCTATATAACCGGGAAGCAGGCGCAGCATGTCGGATGCCGGCTTAAGGTTACTACGGCCTTAATTCAGTTCGACTTCAAGAAGGGCGGGGCTTTTAATCTCCCTGACGGCAGGGTCGAAGTCGTCTTAGAGGGCGAACAAGCAAACATAGAGCGCGCGCATAAGGAGATTTCGGATAACCTCATAGAGTGGCTTAAGAAGGACTCCGACGACGTAGAGGCCTTAGTCAAGAAGATAGGTAATCCCGGCGTCAAAGTCAGCCCCCTAGAATATAGGGATGACATAACTGTTTTGGATATTGGCCTGTTCTCTCATTCCCTCACCTTCGACCAAATCTATAAGGGCGTAAACGTCTACGCGGGCCTGACTTCGGCAATAGACAAGCTGAATGTCACTCTCGAGAAGATTTGTAAATGAGACAGTTGCTATGAGATCCTAGGCTCGCCTCCTCCTTTTTCTTTTCCTATAAGAGCCAATAACAGCAACAGCACGCCGCTTTAACTGATTTATACGTGGGCTTAATGAGTTCTCCTTCGTTTAGTCCGACATCAGAGAAAGACCAGAGAAGATGTTGTTTGACTGAAGCTAAATAAGAGTCTGAGTGAGGGGGTAAATAAAACAAAGTTGTGGCTTCATGGGGGTGCGGCCATGAAGGAGTATATATGCCCGCTGCGGAAATAAAGATGCATAAGCGCATATAGAAAACAAATTCAGGGTAAATAATGTGAGCGGTTATAGGACGCATATCTTAGTCTATGTCGGCTGTGTCGTGTTCTTAGCGCTCATCCTCTACCCGCAGTCTTCGCCGCCCATCATCCAGCCGCTTTGGGTCCTCGTCGGCTTATTCTATGCTCTTCTACCTGACGTCGACGCCATAAATTCCTTTATTCGTCTCCTGCTGTCAGCTGTCTTCTTCATATTCTATTTTCTCTCATCTGATCCATTCTACGGTCTCTTAGCGGTCGCTCTCGGCATCTTTCTTCTTGGTTCACTTCTCTTAGGTCACCGAGGCTTCCTGCACACGCTCACAGCTGGATTCCTTCTTTCTATCCCCTTACTCTACTTTGATGGCGGCCTAGCAGTCTTCGCGTTCTTAGGCTACCTCACACACCTAACAGTAGACAACCGTTTATTCTCAGTCTAGTGGTGTTTTCCTTCAGGCTTCTTTTCTTTAGAATCAGTCTTTTTTCCTGAATGCTGTGTTTTCAGAACGTATCCTATGAGTCCGACAAATACCAGTATCGCCAGCATCATCCCGAAGTTCAGTGACGAACCTAGTACATTACCTGACGCCTGCTCTTTTCTCTGGAGTAAGGATGTCGTAGTAGTGGCGGACGTCGTCGTAGTCGTCGGCGAGGTCGTCGTAGTCGCCTTAGTCGTTCGAGTGGTTGTCGAGGAAGTGGTCGTAGTAGTCGACGCCGCTGTCGTCGTTGTAGTCGTAGTCAGCTCAGTCGTCGTCGTTGTCGCTTCCGTTGTCGTGCTGGTGGTCGTTGTCGTAGTCGTCGTGCTTGTCGTCGTTGTCGTCGTCTGTTTTGTCGTCGGCGGCAGGCTTATGTTGGATGAGCTGAATGCGTAGATTCTGTCGGCTGAGCCGACGATTATCTCTGTTTTTCCGTCGAAGTCGAGGTCTGCTACTATGGGGCTTGATTCCATCGGGCCTTCGCATTTGTAGCCCCATATGTGTTCCCAGCTGCTGTCGAGTATGTGTAGTGTGCCGTCGCTTGAGCCGAATATTATCCCAATGCCGTTGCCATTTACTCTGACTAATGCAGGTGATGCGATAATAGGCGCGCTTGTAGAATATTTTCGTAGTATTGCGCCGTTGCGTGCGTCAAGAACATATAGGCTCTTATCTTTTGATCCGATTACTATCATCTCTGTTGTGCTTGCAGGCGATGCGACTATCTCTCCTCCAGTTTTCTGTTTCCATTCTGGTGTGAGTGCAGCCGACATATATCCTGCAGAGCCGCCTTCCCATGTTTCCGTGTATTTCAGTGAGTAGATGCTGCCGTCTTCTGATACTACTACCACAGTCTGTCCGATGACTGTTGGCGCAGATCTGATCTTTCCGGTGGAGAGGTATGATGCTCCCGTAGCTTCAGCATAATTTAGCGCATAAAGTCTGTGGTCGTCGGCGCCTATCAGAATCTCAGTTTTTCCGTCTGAGTCAATGTCCGCTATCGCTGGAGTTGATTGCGTCGGCGCATTAATGTTCAGTCTTTTGAGTAGTATCCCCCTAGAGCTTATGACGTAGACGCCGCCGTCAGTTGAACCAATGATAGTCTCTAATCCAGGTTCGTCGTCGATGTCTGCTGCCGCAGGCGAGCCACTTACTGGTCCTCCAGTCGCAATAGTCCAAAGAACATTACCTACCGGATCAAGTGCATACACCATCATATCATCCGACCCGAATACTATCTCTGTTCTATTATCTGCGTCGATGTCTGCTATGGTCGGCGAAGACCTTATGGCGCCGCCGGTCTCATAGTTCCATTTTTCTTTTCCCGCATAGTCTAGTACATGAAGTTTTTTGTCGTCTGATCCGAATATTATCTCGATTCTTCCGTCGGAGTCTATGTCTGCTGCTGTGGGGGAGGACTTTACCCTTCCTCCGGCGAGGTATGTCCATAGTATCTTGAGGTTCTGTGTGTGTAGTGTGGCGTTTCCGCTGTATTGTCCGCTGTTTAGGGGGTCGCTGCGGTATTTTGCCCAACCCTCTGCGTTGCATGGACAGATGATCAGTAGGATCAGTGTGAGCGTGGACAGGGTCTTCCAGAAGCCGTGCATATCATATTATATAGTTTAGAACAATAAATATCGTTCAATATACGAAATTGGCTCAAAAAAAGAGAACAAATGTGTCTAGTCCCGCCTTTTTCGCGCTATGTAGATCATTCCCGGTATCAGTAGTGATATTATTCCTACTATGAGTCCTGATTCTGGTACTGTTGTTCCTTCGTTTCCGCAGAATGTTATGTGGCTGATTGCGTGCGCTCCCATGTTTACTGTGCCGCTGGTGCCTCCTGCGTATGTTGCGTAGTCTTGTCCCATTTTGGTCAGTATTCCTGCGACTGGGGGGTTTGCTGTCCAGTTGGCTGCTTGGGCGTTTCCGTTTACTGTGATCGTGTATGGGCTGATTGGTTGTGCTTCTTGTATGTAGTTTGTGCCGTTCCACTCGTATTTGACTATGCCGTAGTCGTATCCGTGTGCTTGGCATTCGGTGTCGATGCTGCCTACTCTGCCTGATGCTGCGTTCACAAGTATAATCAACGTCATCGCCGTTAGAATCATGTGCATTATCTTCATTTTAGGTTTATTTCATGTATATTGTATATAATTGGCAGTCAGTCTTTAAATATAGCGTCTAATTTCTTACCAAAGAAATAGAAAAAAGAAAAATAAAAGAGGTGTTTTATTACCTCTTTCTTCTGACCAAGTATATGACTCCGGGCGTCAGTAGAGCTATTAGTCCTACTGCTAAAGCTGCTTCTGGCACGTGTGTTACAGGCTCTTCGCCTACTACGCATGCGTCGAAGTGGCTCATTGAGCCGCGGTCACTGACGTAGCATGTCAGCGTGTTTGTTCCCGCTGTTGGATTGATTTCCACACTCTGGCCGTTTACTGGATCTCTTGGATCGGCTGGCGCACAGTTTTCATGCACATACTTATTGAATATTGTCTCGCCGTTGAGTTTGCACCAGATTACGTCGTTGTCAATTGACATATACAATGTGTAATCTTCGTATCCGCTGCCTTCGAATGTGCATGTTGCAGTGGCATTTGTATTTACCGGCCAGTATGTGTTGTAGTTCAGGTTGCAGCTGCAGCAGTCCGGTGATCCTAGTGGTAGGACAGGGTTCCAATCGCATAGGTCAACGTCGCTGAAGTCGTTGGTTCCGCTTCCGCACTGTCGTGGGTATAGAGTACCTGCGTTTGCTGTTGCGATTATCGTCGTCAGCAGAATCATTAATGCTAGTATTTTCTTCATTTTTTGTCGTCCACCTCCTTTACCGTATTGGTATATTTCGCCCCACCTCGGCAGATTATCTGGAGAGAAGAGGGATTTTTATTCTCTCTTCTTTCTGATCATGTAAATCATTCCTGGCGTCAATAGTGCTATTAGTCCTACTGATAGTGCTGTTTCTGGAACGGTTGTTGGCGGCTCTGTTGTTATGTCCACGCGATAGTTGTCGCCTTTGACGTCGAATTTCACTTGATATTCGCCGCAGTCACCCTCTTGCACTGTGTATGCGTGAATGCAGAATTTGCCTGTTGCGTCGGTTATTTTTGTACCGCTTGCTACGACTGCGTCTGGGTCGCATGATGCTCCTCCAGGTTGGCCGGTGATAGTCCAGTCATATGATGTGCTGGCAGTGAAACCGTCGCCGTTTATGTGTACATCATCACCTATGGCGAAGTGGTTCACGTCCTGTGTGTCGGCGCCGCAGTCTATCTTTGTCGTCCAGATTGCTCCTGATCCACTACTTTTGCACTTGCCACCGTTGCACTTATTACTGCAGCATTGAGCGTCGGAACTGCATGTTGCGTCGACAGGCAAACACTGTGCAGCAACATATCCGATTAACATAAATACCAAAATTGTAAATATCATCAGTTTTTTCATTTTTTTGTTTTACTCACCCCTCAATCTAGAAGGTATAATAATGTTCTTTTCAAGATTTAAAAAGCAATGTACTAGAAAAAGTCTGTTTCTACTTACTTTTGTCCAATAATGACTGCTGTAATCTTCTTTATTTCTTCTTCCTTTAATGTCACCGAAGACGGCAGATTCAGGCCGCGCAGCGACAAGTCTTCTGCGATCGGGTACTTGTCTCGTCTCTTATACGGCGGCTGCTGGTGCACCGGCGGAAAAAACGGCCTCGAATCAATCTCTTCTTCCTTCAGTTTTTTTATCATCCCATCTCTGTTCTCTATGAGGATAGAATACATCCAGTAGACGCTCTTCGCCCAAGATTCCTGCGGCGGCGTCTTTATTCCGCGTTTTCCTTCTAGGAGCCTGTTGTAGCTGGCAGCTATCCTCCTCTTCTCTGCTATGAATCTGTCGAGTTTGCCTAGTTGTGCGACGCCTATTGCAGCTTGGAGGTTCGTCATCCTATAATTGAATCCTATGACGTCATGCCAGTACCGTTTCTTCGGGTTCATGCCGTGGTCCCGCAATATCCTCATCTTTTCTGCGAGACCATCGTCGTTGGTCAAGCACATTCCGCCTTCTCCGCAGGTGATTATCTTGTTGCCGTAGAAGGAAAAGCAACTGATGTCGCTCATTGAGCCGACTTTTTTGCCTTTGTATTCTGCTCCGTGGGCTTCCGCAGCATCTTCTATGATGCGGAGGTCGTATTCTTCTGCGATTTCTCTGATTAGGTCCATGTCGCATGGGTGCCCATAGAGGTGCACTGGTATGATGGCTTTCGTTTTTTCTGTGATTCTTTCTTTGATCTTTTCTGGGTCGATGCACCAGTACCTTGGATGTGAGTCCACGAACACGGATTTTGCTCCTGTGAAGCTGACTGCGTTCGCTGTGGAGATGAATGTTAGTGCGGGCATGATTACTTCGTCGCCTTTGCCTATGCCGAGTGCGGCGAGTGCTAGATGCAGTGCAGTAGTCCCGTTGGATGTTGCTACTCCCTGTTTGGTGCCGCAGTATTTTGCGAATCCTTCTTCGAATTCGATGATGAAATGGCCTTTGGAGCTGATCCACCCAGATTTCACTGCAGAAGTGATATTTTTCAGTTCCTCTTCTCCGAGGCAGGGTTCTGCTACTGGGATCATTTTTTCTGTTGCTTGAACCATTCTGTGAACCTCCTTATTCCGTCTTCTATTCGCACCTTAGGCTGATAATCCAGCATCTTCTTTGATTTCATTATGTCAGCGTAGGTTATCGGCACGTCGCCGGGCTGGTTGGGCATCTTCCTTATCTTTGCTTTTTTTCCGAGTTCGTCTTCTATGAGCTTGATAAGTTGATTTAGTTCGACGGTGCTGCTGTTGCCGAGGTTGTAGATGTTGTTTCCGCGGTTCTTTTTCATTGTCGCAGTTATGCCGTCTATGATGTCTGTGATGTAAGTGTAGTCTCTTTTTGTTGTGCCGTCGCCGTATACTTCGATTTCTTTTCCTTCGTCGATGAGTTGCGTGAACTTATGGATGGCCATCTCCGGCCTCTGCCTTGGCCCGTAGACTGTGAAGAACCTGAGGCTGCTGATGTTCATCCCATACAGGTGATTGTAGGTGAAGCAGATGAGTTCCCCAGCTCTTTTGGTTGCTGCGTACGGAGAAATAGGCTGCTCTACTGGATCCTTTTCTGTGTACGGCACCTTCGAGTTTATTCCGTAGACTGAAGAAGATGAACCGAATATGAAGTTCTTTATGTTGTTTTTTCTGGCTGCTTCAAGGAGGTTGACTGTGCCTTCAACATTCACTTTCGCGTAGAGGGCCGGCTGCTGTAGGGACGGCCGCACGCCTGCGCGCGCCGCAAGGTGGATGATGGTATCAATCTCTTCGTCTCTTATGATCTCATCCATCGCTCCAGCATCTAGTATATCTTCTTTATAGAACTTGAATTTTTTATCCTTCCTCAACTCTCCGAGGTTCTTTTCTTTTATCTTCGGCGAATAGAAGTCGTTCAAGTCGTCTACGCAGACGACTGAATTCTGTTCTGAGAGCAGTCTTTCGCAGAGGTGGCTTCCTATGAATCCTGCGCCGCCTGTGACCAGTATCTTCGTCATTTTTTCTTAAAGTAGTCGACTGTCGCCTTCATTCCAGCTGATATCTCAGTCTTCGGTTTCCAGCCTAGTTCTTTCTTAGCTTTCGAATAGTCGATGGAACAGAATCTGATTTCTCCACACCTCTCTTTTTTGTGGACTGGCGTTATGTTATTTCTTTTCGTAATCTGTTGGAGCATACCAAATATTTGGTTCACTGAAGTTTGCTTACCCGTGGAGATGTTGTATGCATCGTTGTCTCCTTTTTCCAGCGCGCAGATATTTGCCGCTGCAACATCTTTTACGTAGATGAAGTCTCGTGTCTGTTTTCCGTCGCCGAAGATCGTCGGCTTCTTGTTGTCCAATAGTTTCTGCGTGAATATCGCTACGACGCCTGCTTCCCCATAGGGGTCTTGGCGTGGGCCGTAGACGTTCGAGTACCGTAGTATAGTGTAGGTGAGCCCATACAGTTTCTGGTAGAGTGCCAGATAGAGTTCTGATGCATATTTGCTGAGTCCATAAGGGCACATGGGTGCGATAGGATGCGACTCATTCATCGGCAGATATTGTGGTTCGCCGTGGATCGCTCCCCCAGAAGATGCGTAGATTATCTTCTTTATCCCATACTTGCGGCAGCATTCTAGGACATTGATTGTACCTAATATATTCACTTGCGCATCATAGTCCGGCTCCTGCATGGATGCTACGACACTGATCTGCGCCGCCAAGTGCATGACGTAGTCGATTTTGTTTTTCTTGAAGACTGCTTCCAGCTCTTTCTTGGAGCAGATGTCTACCTGATAGAATTTTGCTTTAGGATTCAGGTTCTCTTTTCGGCCAGATGAAAGATTGTCTATTACTATCACGTCGTGGCCGCGTTCGATGAGTTCGTCGACTAGGTGGCTGCCTATGAAGCCTGCGCCGCCTGTGACTAGGACCCTTGTTTTCACCAGCATAGTCCCTCATAGTCTATGTCTTTTCTGCCTCTGAGGATGTTTCTGCCGTCTATGACTATTTTTGTTTTCATGCCTGAGAAGTCGAGTTTCCTGAATTCTTCCCATTCGGTGACTATGAATGCTATGTCTGCGCCTTTGAGTGCTTCTTTTGCTGTCTTCGCGTAGATTATTCTGCCGTTGAGCACCTTCTTTGCGTTCTCGGTCGCCTTCGGGTCGTATGCTGTGACTTTCGCGCCTTCCTTGATGAGGTACTCTATGACAGGAAAAGCTTGGCTGTCTCTGACGTCGTCTGTCTTCGGCTTAAAGGCTAGTCCGAGTACTGTTGCCTTCTTTCCTTCGAGTGTTCCCAGCTTCTTTTTTCCGAGTCGGACCATAATCTTCGGTTGCTCTTCATTGATCTGTATGACTCCGTCGACGAGCATCGGCTCGTATCCTAGTTCCCTTGACTTGTAGACTAGGCCCCGGATGTCTTTAGGGAAGCATGAGCCGCCCCATCCGAGTCCAGCATTCAGGAAGTGCGGAGATATCCGATTGTCCATGCTCAGGCCTTTTGCGACATCGTAGACGTCTATCTTCAGTATCTTACAGATGTTGCCGATGTCGTTGATGAACGAAATCTTTGTCGCAAGGAAAATGTTCGACGCGTACTTGACCATCTCAGCTGTTCTTGGCGTCGTCTTAAAGACCTTGCAGTCGAAGCCTTTGTATAGTTTCTCCATGACGGCTAATGCTTTTTTGTCGAGTGTTCCGATGATGACTCTGTCAGGTTTCAGGAAGTCGCGTATCGCTATTCCTTCCCTCAGGAATTCAGGGGACATGACTACTCCAAAGCCTTTCCCTGCCTTCTTCCCTGATGTCTTTTCGAGTATTGGAGTGATTATCTCTTCAGTAGTGCTTGGCGGAACAGTGCTCTTGACTACGACAACATGATAATTCTTCTTCTTTTTAAGTGTTTTACCGATGTGTTCTGCGACCCTTTTCACGTACTTTAGGTCGACTGCTCCTTCGAAGTCTGCGGGCGTCTGAACACATATGAAAGTAATATCCGTCGAAAGTATCGCCTCTTCTTCGTCGGTTGTCGCACGCAGCCTTTTTCCTGCGTTCTTTTTGACTATTTCTTCGAGGCCTTCTTCGTAGAGCGGGCTTTTTCCTGCATTTATCGCAGCTACCCGCTCAGGAAATAGGTCGACGCAGACGACGTCGTTTCCTTTTTCTGCGAATCCTGCTGCAGTAATTAGTCCGACGTATCCTGCGCCCATGACTGAGATTTTCATGTTTATACTCTTAGTGACCTCGTCAGTATCTTCATCTCGCTTGGGTAAAGCGGCGCATCCCATGGGAAGTGTTCGCCGCGCCCCCATCTTTCCCATCGTCCGATGTCTTCTTTGACCATGATTTTGACGAGTTTATTGAATTTTGTTTTCGGTTTCCAGCCTAGTTCTTTCTCTGCTTTCCGATAGTCTCCTTTCAGTAGGTTGACGTCGAGTGGGCGTATGAATCTTTTGTCGACTTTCACGTATTTTTTCGAGTCTAAGCCTGCTGCTTCAAAGGCTTTTTCTGCGAACTCTCGCACTGAGTGCGTCTCGTTCGTGGCGATCACATAATCGTCAGGATTCTTTTGTTGTAGCATGAGCCACATCGATTGCACGTATTCTGGAGCATAGCCCCAGTCGCGTTTAGCGTCCAGGTTGCCGAGATGCAGTTCTTTATCTATTCCAAGAGAGATCTTGGCGACCGAATTCGTTATCTTCCGTGTCACGAATTCCATTCCTCTGAGCGGCGACTCGTGGTTGAATAGTATGCCGTTGCAGGTGTAGATCCCATAAGCTTCCCGGTATATTTTCGTCATCCAGTAGCCGTACAATTTCGCTGCCGAATACGGACTCTGCGGATGGAACGGAGTGTTTTCGTTCTGCGGCGTTTCTGTGACTTCGCCGTAGAGTTCGCTTGTCGAAGCCTGATAGACTCTGGTGTCGAGTTCAAGTTGTCGTACTGCTTCAAGGACTCTTGTGACTCCGAGTCCTGTAACTAAGCCTGTTCCTTCAGGCTGCTCGAATGAGGCTCCGACGAAGCTTTGTGCTGCCAGATGGTATATTTCGTCTGGCTGCGATATTGCCATCGCTTCTATGACTGAGCCTGAATCTATGAGTTCAGCTGGGATAAGATTGATTTTGTCGAATATGTTCAGGTACTGTAGTCTCCAGAAGTTGGGTGTCGAAAGCCGCCTGTATATCCCGTAGACCTTGTATCCTTTTTGTAGTAGGAACTGCGCTAAGTATGCGCCGTCCTGTCCGGTTATTCCTGTGATGAGTGCTTTCTTCATTTTTATCTTCCGTAGTCGTCTGCTACTCGTACGACGTCGTCGAGCTGCGGTGTGGAAACTTCCAGGATCATTAGGTCTTCTGCTGCGTAGAGTCTGTGTGCTTCGTTCGGTTTGAGTGTTATGGATTCTCCTTTCTTTACTGTGATCTCTTTGTCGTCTTTGTCTCTGACGCGCATTTCGCCGGAGAAGACGTACATTGTCTCTTCTTTTACTTTGTGGTAGTGTAGGCTTGTGCGTGTGCCTTTCTTTATTTCAAGTATTTTACCGGCGTATTTTTTGTTTTCTGCTATCCAGACTTCTCTTCCCCAGGGTTTTTCGACGATCTTTGGTTTTTTGACGTCCATACAGATCACATGTTTAGTTTTATATTATCAATTAGGAATATTGTATATAAATGTCACCCTAAAATAGAAGATGTTTCAACTATCCTTTTGCCCCGCACCCTCCTTAAGCCACCTATTCTTTTCCTTTACCTATTAATTATATACCCTAAAAATGAATAAAACCCCGGTCATCCTCACCCTAATCCTGCTGTTTATATCAGTAGCGTCCGCAAGCCTCTGGTACGACTCAGACACAACAGACGGCGTCCAGTGGACCGCCCGTATTCCAGTAGTCCTGAATGAGTCTGTCGGCCTTGACCGGGTCGACGAACCCATAACCGTGTCCTTGTCGAACCTGAGCTATTCTTCTTTGCGTGTCGTGGATCCGCGCGCTCTCCCAGACGAACAGAATGAAATCGGAGGCAACGATATCATACATCAAGTCGACGGCGATGAAGTGGTCTTCCTCGGCAGCGTCAAAAGAAGGCAGATGAAGACTTATTACATCTATCTGTCTGATGGCGCAGCCTCGGAAAAAGACTATTATGCAAGCGACCTCCGTTATTCTCGCGGCAGAGACAGCCTTACAGTAGAAAACAGTAAGGCGGGCTGGACCATATCTGATAAAGGATACTATTTCAGCATAAGCCGCTACACGAATAAAGAGTATAACAGCAGCATAGCTCGAGGTTCTGGGATCGGCCAGGCTGGGCGCATAAAGTCGAGTGAAGGCTACGATTATTACCCGTCATATGGAAGAAGCTGGAATTGTTCCGTCCTTGATTCAGGTCCTGTGCGCATCCGCATCAACTGCAGCTCCAACGCCTCTGAATCATACGAACTGAATAGGACCTACATATTCTATTCTAATAATCTGCTCTTTGAGGAGATTGATTCAGTCAGCGTCCTGGATGAGGATATTTCGGGTGTTAGCCTTGAATCTCAGAGTGGGCTGCAGCCGTACTTTAATCAGAGCAGCTTCTATAATTTCAACAAATTTGAGTCTGGGTCCGGGTCGGATAAGTCCTTTTATTTTGCTGCGCGCGACGCCTATAATGCTACTGGAAAATACCTTTTCTGGCTGATGGGGAGAGGAGATTACTCAGGCCTCAGTTTCTCTGATGGCCGAGATTCCGACGCCTTCAAGTACACCCTGAATGTGGGCGGCATGCGAGCTTCCGGAAGACTGCGGTACGTCTTCCATGAAGGAGACATGTTCACTTCAAAGCTTGAGTATGAACGCTTCATTACACCTCTTGCGACAATAAGGCCGATTGAAGAGAATGTTCTGCAGCTTATCATTCCGAAGAGCTTCGATCGCGCCTATGATCCGGGGAAGGCTGTCGTCTTTTCTGCTGACACAAGTCTCGTCTACGGCGTCGAGTCCGTCGGCTGCACCTTAGGTGACCTCACGTTCCTACTCTATGATGACGGCTCACATGGCGACCTCTATTCTGCTGACGGCACTTGGACGAACAGTAAGATCATGTGGATCCTATCATCTACGCCGACTGGCGAATATGAGGTCTTCTGCACTGCACAAGACAGAAAAAATAATTCTGTTTCATCCTCATCCAAGTTCTCTGTCTTCGACCGCGGCACCTACCATAAGCTCGACTTTTCGGTCGACGGCGCACGTGTTCGACCAGCAGGTTCCTCAGAATTCTTGATTAATGTGACTAACAGAGGAGATTTCCCAGAATACAATATTTCTCTTAATGTGCGAGGTCTTCCCTCCGACTGGAATATTTCTCTTCCAGCATCATTTGATCTTGGCGTCAACGAAAGCATGGTTGCATCCATCATCTTTTCTGTTCCTGCAGTAAGCAGACTCGGCAGCTTCCCGCTTCTTGTGGGCGTGCGCAGCCTCGACGCCTTCGAGTCATTGGAGAAGACATCCGTCAGCGTAGGTTTGTCTGACATCGAAGTCAAACCCACAGTCGAAAACAATACCTTGATCCTGAAACTTACTGGAGACGACAACAAACCCATCGATTCCGCAGCCGTCTCAGTTTCCGTAGGGAACATAACATCGAATATGCGAACAGATGATGCAGGTCTTCTGCGCATTTCTGCGGCAGGTAATGTGTCCGTCAGCGTAAGTGCCGAAAAGGTCGGTTATGTTCCTTTGTCTGTGCGGCTGGGTCTGCGCCCAAGGTATGTGAGCAACTGGTTCCCGATCACTGCAGCAGTGATCATCGTCTTGACGCTGCTCGTCTTCTGGTATTATCGGAGACTACATGACCGTGACCCATTAGAAGATGCTTTCGCCTTAGCTCTTGTTCTCGGAGTCTTCATCACGCTCACTTGGGTTGGTCTTACGATGCGGGGTCCGGAAGCGTTCACTGCCCTCTATTTCGCTGACCATTCCTACTCGAATAATCTTTCTGGTAACACCACCAAATTCACTTATGTCGTCGACTGCCATGAGTATGTGCCCACCCAGTATAATCTATCTGTCTACTTGAATAATCAGCTTGTGAACAAGGATACTTTCTGGCTTGGCGGAGGCGATTCCGTGCAGCCGATGGTCCTTGAGCAGGATAAGGTCCTTTATGTTCCTGCTGGTACGCCGCTGCCTGCGAGGGTGCGCGTCGTCCTCTTCGGTGGGAATAGGACGTATGACATCCATTATTTCCTGAGGGCGCGGATCTCTGAGGATGTTTCAGAGAATCTTTCGTGCTCTGATGGTGTGCGCTCCTTCGGCGAGTCTGATGTGGACTGCGGCGGACTTTGTCTGCCGTGTGAGGGCCGCAGGTCCTGTTCAGCTGATCCTGATTGTTTGTCAGGGTTCTGCAGTAATGGGAAGTGTGTTTCTCCATCATGCTTTGATGGAGTGATGGATCAGGGCGAGAGTATGGTGGACTGCGGCGGCCAGTGTCTGCCTTGCCACTGCTTCGATGGCGCCAGAAACTTCGGCGAGTCGTCTGTGGACTGCGGCGGCTCCTCTTGTGCTCGGTGCGGCATCAGCGGCACCTGCCGTACTGACGGCGACTGTAGGAGCGTCTTCTGTTCTCAGGGCTATTGTATGGTGCCGTCGTGCTTTGACGGCATCATGAACCAGAATGAGGCTGAGATAGACTGCGGTGGACCATGTGCGCCGTGTCCGTCCTGCTTCGATGAAATAATGAACCAAGGCGAGCTTGACGTGGACTGCGAAGGACCTTGCGGCAGCTGCGATCTTGTGCATGAGAACAGGACGCATCTTTCTTGGGTGACTCAAGTAGACGGCTTTGTGACATCTCTTAGATTCAGTCCTGATCGTTCGCTTATCGCAGTCGCCTGGAATGATGCTGACGGCTACATCACACTCTACGATGATCAGAGCACTCTCCTGTGGACTACACCGACCCTCTCTCCGCTCTCTGATGTGCGTTTCACTGAGGATGGGAAATTCATCTCTCCGCACCCGGATTCTGAGACATATCTCTTTGATCTGAATGGCGTGAATCGCGTGATCGAACTCAGGAAGCGGTCTGATTCCATCAGTTCAGTCTGCGGAGTGCCTAGGAGTTCTGATGTCTTCCTCACTTTCGATAGAGTAGATAACCTCTGGACGTATAGTCTTTCTTCTGGCCTGCGTCGCACAGGTTTTTCAGGAGACTGCATCTATGAGGCCGGCGGCTCTGCTCTCCCAGATAATCGCAGTTCCCTGCAACTGAATGGAAACGGGCTGCGACTGTGGAACTATGTCGTCCGCGGCAGCATCTATAGTCTCGCAGTCTCAGGCAACGGCAGCTATGTTGCCGCCGGCGCAGGCAACCGCAGCAGAGGAGGCGAAAACTTCATCTATTCCTTTGATCAGAGAGGTAGATTACTCTGGAAATATCAGACCGACTGGAACATCTATTCCCTGACCATGTCATCTGACGGCAATTTCATTTTCGGTGGCTCGCTTTCCGGCCGAATCTATCTACTAAACAAAGCAGGGAAACTACTGTGGACCCGCGAAGTCGAAGGAGGCGTCCTCGCAGCCGATATGCTGCCGAATGGAAACAAGATCATTGTAGGCACATCAGCCGGAAAACTCTATCATTTCATTAATCCATTAGTCAACTGCTCTGACCGCAGATTGAACATGGGTGAGACCGACGTCGACTGCGGAGGGCCGTGCGGCGGCTGCCGTATCGGAAGCGACTGCAGGAAGAATCCGGATTGCGTCAGCGGCTACTGCCGCAGAAGAGTCTGCTCATTAGCTTCCTGCTCTGACGGCGTCAAGAATCAACTGGAGAGTGGAGTAGACTGCGGCGGACCCTGTAAGCCATGTAATCCGAAGTGTCGCCAAAACAGCGACTGCGGAAAAGAGCTCAGTAACCGGTACTGTTATGGTGATTTCGTGATGTTCGCTCACTCTTCTCCGCAGTGTATAGAAGCCGGCACCTTAGATTCCTTCTGTGAGACAGTGAACGAAACAGTGGTCTCTGAATTGTGTCTTGAGGGCCGCGTCTGCGAGGACGGCTACTGTGTTCTGCGGGGTGGGCTATAGGATGGACAGCCTATATCATTTCATTCTTTCTCTGGTCGGCGGCTACGTCTTCTTTACTTTTTCGAGGAGGAGCTTCAGCCCCATGCTCCTTGTCTTCGTTTCCCTTCTTTCACTCATCACGGATACGGACCATATAGTCGACCGGCAGTTTTTTCACACCATCTTCTTCCTTATTCCGCCGCTTCTCATATTCGTGTATGCTTCATTGCAGCATCATTCTCGTCTCCGCATCTATTCTTTCCTTTTCGCGCTCATGGTCGGCGGCCACCTGCTCGCTGACATGATGTATGGCATAGGCGTCCGCCTCCTGTTTCCATTAAGCGAAGAGAAGTTCGTTCTGCCTCGGTTCTTCATGGAGCCGAACTTCATCTCAGGCTTCGGGTTCACCTTACTCTGTTACTTTGGCGCAATATTTTTGGCAGCCTACTTGCTGCGGGAGAAGAGAACTTAAATGACTGAAAAAAAGAAGGCTGAGAAGCTTGATAAGGACGTCAAGGAGCTGGTTTTGTGGCGTCTGGAGTCCAGTGTTCCAAGTCACTTTAAGCTGTCTGTCGGCGTACAGGGCGTTTTCACGAAGGAGGAGCTCAGGGAGCATGTGGAAGCAGAGGATGAAGTCGGCAGAGGTTTCGTTGACATGCAGCTTAAGTTCATTCGCGCGGTTGCCTGCGGAGAGTTCTCCAAGACCTTGGCGGAATCCTAAGGTATATGCCTAACTTTTTCACCTGGTCTGATTTTTTGTTTCTGGGTTTCCTTCATATCCTAATGCGGCGTCGTTGGCGATGAGTGCGGGTAGTGAGGCCCTGGCGAGTGGTTCTTTTGAGTAGATTAGTTCTAGGATAGATTTTTCTGCATGTTCATGTGATTTTTGGATTGATTGATGTACTGTTTTACCTTTGAGTAGTTCGATTATTATCAGGTTTGATCCTTCAAGTATTGGTTTGGCTACCTCGTCTCTTAATGGGTTGCACTCGTTTTTGTGTTGTCTTACTATCCAGAAACTTTTCCTGTATCCGATGAATGCTTTACATCCTTTTTCCACTGCGCTAGGTCCTAATCCAGTCAGAGAACTACAGGCTCTTGTAAAGGTTATGGTGTCTTTGAATATGTCTGCGGACTCGGTGGTGATAAATTCGTTTTGTTCGTTGTTTATCAGGCTTGTATTGCTTCCGTGTCCGTTGAAGAAGATTATACGCGGCTTTCTGTTGTTTATCCTGCTTCTGATGTTTTTTTCTGTTATGTCTCTGCCTTCTACTTTGTCGACTGTATACCCCCGATCTTTTGCGTATTTTATTACGGTTTCCGACCAGAGATAAAGATAATTTGTCTGTGTATCGTGATTGGTTCTTATGATGATCATCTTATCAGGTCGCATTCGATCGTAGTATATGCGACATCTTCCGTATAAAGGTTAGCTGCATGTCTATTGTTTCTTTACCTACCTCGGTTCCTTTCTCGACTTCGTCTATTAATTCGTCTCTTGTGAAGTCTCCAAATTCACCAACTGAGAAACTAACTTCTGGCGGCATAGCAGATAGTCTTTCTTTAACTAGTTTTTTCAGATATTCTGCGTATTCGAGAGCTTCAGTAGTGCATTCTGGTTTTTTTTCCATTTTAGATAACGTCCATCTTTTTTAGCTGTTCCAATATTATATGCGCTTTTTCTGTATCGTTTGTTAATTCAGCCTTCGCAGAAGACCAATTGAAAGTGTCTTCTCCTACAACAACGATTATCTCTTTCCTGAGCGGTTGAGGAACATTGGCGAAAAAGCTTAAAAATTTTGCCTTCAACGCTTTATACTCCTTTTCCTCCATAGTACTCGTTGTATTATGCTATTTCTTGTTATATATGCGTTTTTGCCTCTTTTATTTGGAGCTTATACTGCCCTAAATAGATTTCTACTTCGGTTTTTCTACCATATCTAGCCAGTCGTCGAGCTTCTTTTCAGTTTTCGTAATATTCCTGGCGGCCTACTTTTTCAGGGATCGGAGAAATTAGCGTCTCTGCAGTTCTGTCATCAGGTGTTCTCTGAGGTTTCTTATGATGGGCCAGAAGCTTTTAGGCAGGAAGACCTTTAGTTCGCGTGCTATTTTTTGGTCGTCTATTTTTTCGACTTCCTTTATCAGCCTGCTTCTGTGTGAGGCGACTGTTTTCTTTGACATGCCTTTGCGTAGGATGAAGTATAGGTCGAAGAAGTCCCTGGGTTTGGTCCGCTGCAGTAGTGCGCTTATCTTTTCTTCTACCATCGAATCTTCTTGGAGGGCGGATATGAGGTATGGGGGCATGAAGAGGCAAGTGATCATGGCTGGTTCCGGTTCTGTTGCTTCGGCTCTCGTGGAGATGTTGATGAGGATGCTAGTCGTCCATTCGCCTGCTACGCCCTCTATTATGCCAAGGTAGCCTCCGGAGGTTTTCTTGGATTCCGTCATCTTCAGGCCTAATCCTTCCCTGTTCATCTCGAGCAGGGTTTTTTTGGTGAGATGCTCCAGGTCTTCTTTGTCTGCTGGAGCATTGAAGTCCAAGTCTTCTGAGTAGCGCGGGCTTTCATGGATCAGTCTGAGGGCTGTCCCTCCTTTGAAGAGGACGTGCCCTGAATTGTCCTGCGAATAGAAGTGTTTGAGGAACAGGTTCTGCACGTATTCTCTGACTATGTTCGTTTCAGTAGTCTGGTTCTTTGTCGCCAGTTCCTTAATCGTTTCTGAGGATATCATCTTTTATCCATCGAATGAAAGCGGGCCTGCCGTAGTGTTTTGCGTTTTCCAGTATCCTGCTTTTGTCGAGTTTCCTGAGGGAGAGCCGCTCATTCATGGGTTTTTTTCCGAGGCTTACAAGGTACAGGTAGTCTGTGAGCGCTTTCTCAGGTGATGCTATGAGTGTCGTCTCGTTCCCGATTTTTTCTGGCCGATAGTCGGAGTATGCGCTTTTTTTGATCTTGTGGTAGATGAGTTCTCTGCCGTCTACTGTGAAGTTGCGCGTGGGTTTTGTGGTGGCTGCCGTTATTCCGTAGACCGTCTCAGGTATTATCCCGTAGAAGCTGAGGGCTGATTCGAATGATATGTAGGATGGCCCATACAGCTTGTTTGATATGCTGTAGGCTGCTGCCGGCTTTGATCTGATCATGTAGACTCCGTTCTTTAGGCGCGCCAGTATGCCTCTTTTCGTGTATCTTTCCAGTTGCTTCTGTGCTGCGGTCTTCTGCTGGTTCGTCGCCCTACGGAATTCGGTCGCCGAGAAGAGGTTCATGCTCTTTTCCGTGAGCTTTTTTTCGATTTCTATCCAGTTCATTTTTCTATTTCAGTTTTCGTACACAAGTGGTCGAAAACTGAAACAGTAATTTATTCCCAATTCAGGTATAAAAGCAGCCTACTTCGGTTTTTCTACCATCGCCAGCCAGTCGTCGAGCTTCTTTTCAGTTTTCGTGAGCTCATGCTGTTCTGCGATCAGCTTGTTTTTCTTTGCTTCCACGCGCGTCCACCATTCTTCTATTTCATGCTGGTTCTTTGGCGGATTCTTGTGGTGTTCGTCCGCTGCTTTCTTGATCTGTAGGGTCGCATAGATGACGGTCGCCAGCAGTATGACGACGAGTGCGGCCGTGATGAGCGGCCCATTCGGGTCTTCTGCCTTCAGCGGATTCAGGTCTTCGTTGTCTCCTATTCCGTCGCCGTCGGTGTCCTTATTGTATGGGTTCGTGCTCTTCTGTTTTTCTTCGTAGTCTGTGAGCCCATCCTTATCTGAGTCAAAGAACATAGATTCAGGCTGCAGCGGATGCGGGTCGACTGAATCTCTCAGATTGTCGTCGTCTGTGTCGTTCTTTCTGGGATTGGTTCCTGCCATGACCTCATCGTAGTCCGATAATCCATCCTTATCCGAGTCGACGAACATACTTTCAGGCTGTATCGGGTGCGGGTCTTTCGCATCCAACAGGCCGTCGCCGTCTGAGTCATTCTTGTATGGGTCCGTTCCGATTTTTATTTCGTCATAATCAAGTATAGTATCGTTGTCTGAGTCTTTGATGAGCGACTCTTTGACTGTGGGGTGCGGGTCGACGCCGTCCAATAGGCCGTCGCCGTCTGTGTCCGGATTACGTGTGTCAGTGCCCCTCAGATTCTCTTCGTAGTCGATGAGGCCGTCTCCGTCTGAGTCAGTGAATAGGCTCTCAAGCTGCAGCGGGTGGGGGTCGATTGAATCTATGAGTCCGTCGCCGTCTGTGTCTTTTTTGCTTATGTTCGTTCCCAATACTCTTTCGGTGTAGTCCATGTAGTCGTCGAGGTCCGAATCGTTGGTGTACCCGAACAAGTACAGTCTATTGTTGTTGGCTCCTACAAGAATCTCATTGAGTCCGTCGCCGTTGAGGTCGAGGACTTTTGGCGTTGCTTGTATTGTTTGGCCTATTTTGTGGCTCCATTCTCTTGATAGCGAAGAGTTGAGTATGTAGAGTGTTCCGCCGGATGTTGCGACGACGATGTCGGTTCGTCCGTCGCCGTTGACGTCCACGACCTGTGGTTCTGCTGTGATCTCCTTATCTAGTGTCTGTTTTTTGATGAGGTCTCCGCCGTAGTCCATTAAGTAGATGTACTTGTTGGTTGCTCCGAACAGTATTTCAGTGTTGCCGTCGCCGTCCACGTCTTTGACTGCTGGAGGCGTCGTCAGTTCTCCACCCACTGAGTAGTTCCATCTCTGATACAGCCTATAGTTCGTGTATGTTCCCACCAGCGGGTCGCCGGAGGTCGATTCGCTGAACCCTAGTCTGGATAGCGTGCCGTCGGATGCTCCCACGAAGATGTCTCCACCATAGGCTGCGACCGCGCCTTTGATGACGCCGCCCACCATGAAAGTGGCGGCAGAAAGCAGCGGATACTGTATGACATACAGATTATGGTCCGCTGACCCGAATATGATCTCTTCTTTTCCGTCGCCGTCGACGTCCGCGAACACCATACTCCCATCAATGGGTCCGCCAGTCTTATATGCCCAAACTTCTTCTCCGTCTGAATTGAATGCGTATGCGCTGCCGTCCCATGAAGTCAAAAAGATGACTTCTCTGTGGTCGGCTGTCTTAACGATAGGCTTCGAATTGATCCGTCCCTTTGTCTCAGCTGCCCATCTGACGCTGCCGTCAAAATTGAGCACATAGAGTTTTCCGCTCCATGTGCAAACCAAGATCTCAGTCTTATTGTCGTAGTCGATGTCGTGGGCAGTCGGCGACGCCGTGATAGCAGAATCTAATTCAGTGACCCACTCCAGTTTCCCTATTTCGTCTACTGCATAAACTTTCTTGTCCCATGAGCCGAAGATGACTTCTTTCATGGAGTCATTGTCGATGTCAGAGACTTCAGGTGCTGCCGTGATCCGGTCGCCTGCAGCATACGACCAAATGATCCCATATCCTGCGTACGTGCGGTTCACTGCAGCTGAAACAGTCAAGGAAGCTGTCAGCAGCACGATGACCAGTATCATCATCCTTGCGCGCGTCATCATCATCTTAACTATTTAGGTCTCCTCCACGTAAATATAATCCTATGGATCTTTTTTCAGTTCTCAGAATCATCGTCGGCCTCATCTACTTCTTCTTCGTGCCAGGCTATGCGATGACGTATGCCATCTTCCCCAAAAAAGAAGTCGACGCCATCGAACGCCTAACTTTCTCTCTCGCATTCAGCGTCTCAGCCGTCCCACTCCTAATCCTGATCCTAAACCAAACACTCGGCGTCGACCTATTCCCCATAGATCTCCTACATACACTCCTCGCAACCTTCATTCTCATTCTCTTTTCTGTTCTAATATGGGCTTATCGGACTGGTCGTCTTGTCTTTTAAGCTTTGTTTACGTATTAATTATGTATTCGGGTGGGTTTAGTCTGTTCAGTGACGTCTTCGAGTGTTTTTGTGCAGCAAGCTAGTTTATTCCGCCCTCCTGATACAAAAAGGGAACATTATTCAGGATATATATAGAAAGCATCCATATTGGGTTGCTTTTTATATACGTAATCCTAGATTAGTACCACGATATATCATATTAAGCATATATTGAACAAAAAACTTTGAGGTGTATAATAAAAAAATGAACTATACAAAAATAGGCACATTTGCTGTGCTAATAGCTATTCTTACAGCAAGTTTAGTGTCTGCAAGTACATCCGTGGTGTATTCTACTGATAGTACAGGTACAGAGGACGGTTGGTTCAACGTAGGCCAAGACTTGTACGCAAAAGGTACAGATTTTGAACCAGGAGAGAGATGCGATATAGCTATCTTTGAGAACGGAAACTGGGAAGCCTATGATGGTCACTGGGATCTTTATCCTGCAGGAAGTTTCCCAGGAACAGGTAGTTACAATGTTACTGTTGGAGACACAATACCGATGGGACACAAAGTAGCAGGCCCAGTTACAGTTACGATTAAAGGCGATGGAACATTCGACAATGTCCTAGTTTGGCAGGGTATAGACAAAACTGGGAATTTTGATATTATAGTCGACTGCGGTGGAGTAAACGGCCCTGATAGTATATGGGATGGTAAGGTTACTGACGCAGGGGTTTCACGGGATGGCGTAGATGTAGATCTTTGTGTAGGTCTCACCGTAGTACCGGAGTCAGTAATAACCGTTGGGTTGATTGCCCTCTTCGTTCCCGGCATGATATACATTGCCAGGAAGAGGAAATAGTAAACCAATAGTATAAAGGGGAGTTTCTCCCCTTCTGTTTTTTCTTCTTTTATTCTCTTTGGTTCTTTAGGTCATTTTTCCTATATTCTGTTGTGCTGCGGCCATTTATATAGATAATATCCTATATAAATAGTATTAGATTAAACATTATTCATAATTTGGCGCAAGGAGTAAAATGGATACCTTAATAATACTAGGAACTATGTTCTTTGTCGGGTTCTTCATAACCGTTTGGTATACGCCTAGATTCATGAAGAAGGCTAAGGCCAGCGGCTATGTAGTCAAAGACATGTACAAGAAGGATCGGCCACTGATACCGAACCTCGGAGGTCTGACTATACTCGCAGGCACCATGGCCTCGCTTATGGCCATACAATTCTTCGTGCCCATGAATGACATCCTCATCTTCTACTTCATAGTCTTCGCTTTCGGCTTATTTGGTCTCGCAGATGACCTCTTTGACGTGGGCCGACCATCCAAGATATTCATCCCATTGATACTCGCACTCCCAATAGCTATCCTTTGCAAGGACACTAGAATCTCCCTCATCTTCATGGAACTGGATGTGGGAACCTTGTATGTGTACATCATCTGCCCACTCTATTTGATGGTCGTGGCTAATCTAGTGAACATGCATTCGGGCTTCAACGGCCTCTCAGTCGGCCTATCTTCCAATCTCCTTATTTTCATAACCGCTAAGGCTTACCTCGTCAATGGCTCAAATAGCTTGGAGAGCTTGTATTATATCATGCCAATCTTCGGCGCCCTCATAGCCTTCCAGTACTACGACTTCTATCCTGCAAAGATATTATGGGGCAACATCGGAAGCCTTATGGTCGGCTCCGCAATCGGCGGGCTGATACTTATAAATCATCTTGAAGTCTTCGGGATAGTGCTCCTAATCCCACATATCATAAATTTCTTGATGTATGTCGTCTGGAAGATCAAGAAACTTGGTGAAGTCAAGTTCGGCGAAGTCCGCGAAGACGGCACCCTGAAGGTGCCTAATCCCTGGACATTGAAGTGGGTGCTTCCATATTATTTCCAAGTCACAGAGAATCAGTCTATGTGGGCCATGTATATCCTTACGACCGTCTTCGGCTTGCTTGCAATCATATTCGTACCCTAAAAAGATGGATCAATACAAAATCATACAGGTCTGGGCTGCGGCAGTCATGCTTTGTTTAATCAGTTCATTGGTCTTCCTGCACGTCGGCATGTCTTATTTCCCTTTCGTGTGGATGGCCGTCATTGTCATCATAGCGTATAAAGCGAAGAAACAGCCCGCTCAAGGTTTGTCGCTGCGGATGAAGAGTCTGTGGGCACTCTTCGGAGTAGTGCTCTGTTCCATGGCTTTGTCGCTACCTGAGTTTAGGATGCCTGAGATAACGCTTATACTCTCTGGTCTTAGCGTCATCCTATTCGCATTGCTAGATTATCGTAGCCTCATAATCCCTGCGGCAATCCCTGCTACAGTATCATTAGGTTCGCGTTTCATCCGACCGATGTTAGAGGAGCTTATTACACCCTTAGTCCAGCTCACATTTATCATAGTTTCCAGCATCTTTGGCTTGTTTGTCCCAATCCAGATACATGGAGTCATCATATCTTTTGCTGCCGTCAACGGCGCAGTCATGAATATCGGCATCGACAACTCCTGTTCAGGCATCTGGTCGCTAGGTGCCTTCACTCTAGCAATGATGCTGGTTCTAATAATCTTCCCGCACATTACTGGAAAGTGGCTCAAATACTTTGGTGTTGGTTTCGCCGTAACTTACGCGCTTAACATCCTCCGAATCCTGCTTGTCTGTGCCGTCGGCTACTATACGGGCAACTACGATACAGTCATGTTCGCTCATACGCACATCGGTTGGATTCTTTTCACAATCTGGATGATAGTCTTCTGGTACTTCTTCATCTTTAACTTTATGAAAGACAAAAAAACGCAAGCATGAGAGATGGAAAGAGACTTCACCTTAACCAAATACCGGAAACTGTGCGAGGTCCTTCTTGCGTCCGGCTACACGCCCACTACAGTCAGGGACTACCTTCGGGGAAGCACCGACAATAATATAGTCATCCTACGCCATGACGTCGACGTCAGCGCAAAGAAAGCCCTTCGGATGGCCGAAGCAGAGAATACGTTAGGTGTCCGGTCAACATACTATTTCCGCATGATCCCAAAAGTCTTTGAACCAGATGTCATCAGAAGGATATCACGCATGGGCCATGAGGTCGGCTACCATTATGAGGTCCTTGATAAAACGAACGGGAACGTGGAGAAGGCCATCAAACTCTTTGATGATGAGCTTACAGAGTTCCGGAAGGTCTGCGACGTCAAGACGATGGTCATGCACGGCAATCCTCTGACATCTTGGGATAATCGCACCCTCTGGGAGAAAAAGAGCTTCAAAGATTATGGGATATTGGGAGAAACTTATCTTTCGATCGACTACTCCAAGATTTATTATTTTACGGACACAGGCAGGTCGTGGAACAGCAGATTCAGCCTGAAGGATTCGACCAGGATAAAGAACCCGTATATGAAACAGATGAGTTGCACAGATGACCTCATCAATCAGATAAAAACAAAGGAGTTAGATAACTTATGTATAAACACTCATCCAAAGAGGTGGAATGATCCACTTCTGCCATGGGTGAAGGAGCTTTGCCTTCAATCAGCTAAGAATTGCATTAAACTAGGCCTAAAATGGAAGAACAAATAAGTGTGGTCTCATCCGTCAAAAGGGAGGATTGGAGTAAGTTCGTTTCAGAGAATCCATACGGCAACGTCTTCCAGACTCCTGAAATGGAAGAGGTCTACAGCAAGACGAAAAATCTAGAGCCTATATGCTTATTTGCAGTCGACGAAAGCGACAACATCCTATCCTCGATCTTAGCCTACGTTTCGACTGAGAAAGGCGGCGTCTTCAAGCATGTCTCACGGCGAGCTGTCGTCTCTGGCGGACCGCTATTCAAGGACAGTGCAGACGGGAGAATATCATTCCCAAAATTGATGCAAAGCTACGATGAAATCGCATCAAAGAAGACGATATTCACAGACATCAGGATGATTCAAAGCATTCCGGAGTTCACGGAACTTCAAGGTTTAGGGTATAAACACGAGGAACATCTTAATTTCATCCTTAATCTTTCTCGCCCAGAGGAAGTTACTTGGGAGGGTATCCACAAATCTAAGAAGCGTGGAATCAAGAAAGCCCAAAATAGCGGCGTGACAATCCATGAAGCAAAAAATCAGGATGATATAAAAGTCGCATATAATCTTCTCAAGGACACTTATGGACGCGCTAAGATTCCCGTAGTCGATAGCACTCTTTTCGAATCCGCTTTTGAAATCTTAGGCCCTTTGGATAGATTCAGGGTCTTCCTACTCACACATAGTGGACGGCAGGTAGCCACGCGAATAATTCTCACATATAGGGATACGGTCTCTGACTGGTACAATGGCTGCACAGAAGAGAGCTTCGACCTTTGTGCAAATGACCTCTCTGAGTGGAATGCTATAAAGTGGTCCATCGACAACAGATACAAGTTTTTTGATTTTTGCGGGGCTGGCAAGCCTAATGAGCCGTATGGACCAAGGGAATTCAAAAGGGGGTTCGGCGGACAGCTCGTCAACTTTGGTAGATACCGGAAAGTTTATCATCCGAGCAGGCTAAAGATAGCGAAAGTAGGTTATGACGTATACAGAAAGGCATTCATAAGATGAAAGTCTTATTTTACATCGGGCATCCGGCGCATGTGCACCTGTTCAGGAATGCGATCCGTGAACTTGAGAAAAGGGGCCATTCTGCAGTCATCACTTCAAGCGACAAGGAGGTCGCATTGAATCTTTTGGACGCGTACGGCTTCAAATACATCAATCTCGGCAAAAACAGGAAGGGCCTCATAAACAAGGCGCTTAGGATGCTGGGGCTAGACTACAGGCTTTACCAGATAGGCAAAAAGTATAGAGTCGATATGTTCGTGAGCGCCGGCGCACCATACGCTGCACATGCAAGCAAGCTTCTAGGTAAGCCTGCCATAGCCTTTGATGACACCGAGCACAGCACTGAACAGTACCAGTTATATGCGCCGTTTGTAGATGCAGTCTGCACACCATCCTGCTTCAGGAAGGATCTCGGAAAAAAACAAGTGAGATACGACGGCTACCACGAACTGGCTTACTTGCATCCTAACCAATTTAAGCCGAATCCAAAGGTTCTCGATGAACTTGAGCTAGGGGAGGGCGACAGGTTCTTTGTTCTGAGGTTCGTTTCTTGGCGCGCCACCCACGACATCGGACAGAAGGGACTCGACACAGATGCTAAACTACAGCTAGTACGTGACCTGAAGAAACATGGCAGAGTTTATATCACTTCAGAAGTCGAACTCACGAAGGACCTTGAAGGCTACAGGTTGACTACGCCGCCAGAGAAGATCCACGACCTGCTTTACTACGCGACCATGTACGTCGGAGAAGGGGCTACAATGGCTACTGAAGCAGGGTTGCTGGGAACGCCGTCAGTATACATCTCAAGCCTCAGCAATACGATGGGCAACTATGAGGAATTGGAGAAGAGGTACGGTTTGGTGTATTCATTCAATGACGCACAAAAGGGTATAGATGCTGCCTTGGATTTTTTGAAGAACAAAGACCTTAAGGCTGACTGGCAGAAGAAGCGAGAAAAAATGCTTAGCGAAAAAATTGACGTCACTAAGTGGATGACGGACTTCATCGAGGACTATCCTGAAAGCTTCAGGGAGTATGTGAGGACCCACAAGAGGGAATAACATGTATAAACAGTTCTTCAGAAACATAATATTTCCAGCCATAGAAACCTACAACGGGACTAGTATACAGAAGGACCTCCGTTACTTGAATGGAACTCAGCGGTGGAGCCGAGAAAAACTGGATGAACTGCAGAATACGCGACTTCACGCAGTCATCAAGCATGCTTATGATAATGTTCCTTACTATCGCCGAGTATTCGACGAACGAAATCTAAAGCCAACCGATATCAAGTCGACAGAGGACCTGATGAAGCTACCTATCCTGACTAAGGATATCATCAGAAAGAATCTACCTGAGTTGAAAGCAACGAACATCCCGGCATCGAAATTTATGGAGTCACACAGCAGCGGCTCGACGGGTGAACCGCTGACGTTCTACTCCGACAATCAGACTTACAGCAGGAGATGGGCTCAGACTTTCCGGTGCTGGGGCTGGGCCGGCTACGAACCAGGCGATCCATATGTGAAAATCAGCCTTAATCCGAGGCAGAAGTTCACAAAGAGAGTACAAGACGCCTTGATGCGATGTTCCTACGTTTACTCCTTCGGCATAAACGAGCAGACGATAGACTCATATTTGCAAAAGATGAAGAATGCGAAAATCATCCGCGGTTATCCTACATCACTTTATCTTATGGCAAAGCTCATGGAAAAAGCTGACATGCACCTTCACCCGAGCGCTATCACGACTACTGGAGACATGCTTTTCCCGCACTATCGGAAGGCCATAGAAACGCAGTTCAATTGCAGGGTCTTCGACGGCTACGGTGGGGAAGGCATCGTCGCATCCTTTGAGTGCGAGAAACATGAGGGATACCATATTTGTCAGGAGGATACAGTCATCGAATTCCTGCGCGGCGACGAACATGCAAACCCAGGGGAAACTGGAGAGATAATTCTCACGAACTTGAATAACTATGTGATGCCGTTTCTGAGATATAAAGTCGGGGACTTGGGGAAGTCGTCTGACCATATCTGCTCCTGCGGCCGCAACCTATCCATGATGGAGTCGATCGAAGGCAGAGACAGCGATATCATAGTCACCCCAAGCGGCGACTTCCTGGTAGTTCACTTCTTCACAATCTTCTTCGATCATCTTGCTGGCGTCGACCAGTTCCAGGTCCGCCAGAAGAGCATCGACAACATCATAATACTGATAGTGAAGAATGACAAATTCACGACCGCCGACGAACAGTACATCAAGTCAGGCATACAGAAGTATGTCGGTGAAAACGTTAGGCTCGAGATGGATTATGTGGAGTCAATCCCATTGAGCCGGTCGGGGAAACGCAGGTTCGTCATATCAGACGTTCCGTTGAAGTTTTAGGGGGATGGTCCATGGAAGCCGAATTCAGTGGCGCAAGGGTATGTATCATAGCAAACTATAATCCCTCAGCTGGCGGCATCTCTGGCCAAGTCGATTTACTCAACAAGAGCCTGAAGTCCGAGGGCGCTGACGTTCGCATAGTATCGACTAAATCGAATCCTGTCCTTAAGCCATTGGTTTTCATCAAGGTCCTGCTCGTGTCACGTAGGTATAGGATACTTCACATACACGGCTGCTCATGGTTCGGTTTTCTGCCAATCATTATAGGTATTACAGCTGGTAAACTGCTTCATAAGAGGGCTGTAGTCACATACCATGGGGGACACGTCGATTTGTTCCTGAACAGATGGGGTTTCTTAGCGAAACCTTTCCTGCGGAGCGCAGAGTCTATAACAGTCCCATCAGGTTACATGAAGACGGCTCTCGAGAAGCATGGGATTAATTCGACTGTAGTCCCAAATATACTGGATATCGGACGTTTCCCGTACAAGGAGAGAAATGGGGTAACGTCCAAGTTACTTATCGTGAAACATCTGGAGGACGTATACAACGTGGAGATGGGCATAAGGGCCTTCAAACAGGTAAAAGAGAGTTTTCCTGACGCAGAGTTGCGAATCGTCGGCTCCGGTTCATTAGAGAAGGAGCTTAAGGTGCTAGTTGAAGGCCTTGGTCTCAAGGACAGCATCATCTTTTTGGGTTCCGTGGATCACCAGAGGATAAACAAGGTCTATGGCGAATCGGACATCTTCCTTAACTGCTCGCGCGCTGAGAGCTTTGGAATGGTCATACTGGAGGCTATGGCTTCTGGATTGCCTGTCGTATCCACGAACGTCGGCGGTATCCCGGACATCGTGAAAGACGGAGTGACTGGTTTCCTCGTCGAATCAGATGACAGCAAGGGTATGGCTGAAAAGGTGCTGTATCTGCTCAGGAACTCTAAGAAATCATCCTCGGTATCTGAGGAGGGTAGAAACTCCGCAGAAAAATACTCGTGGGGCGGAATTAAGTCACAACTGAGGTCGCTGTATCTTGGCGCATAAATCACATGAATTTAAAGGAAAAACTAAAAAAGTTCAAAATATGTAAGGAGTACACAATCCTACTGATCATCATCCTACTTAACATAGCGATAAGGATACCTATAATACCCCATGAAATGGGCTCCGACTCCTTTGTTTATCATTCTCTGACAAACAGCATACTCGCAGAACAGAAGATTAAGTGGGACTTCAGCCTATCGGACCTCGTCTCGACGGACGTCTCTTCGCTGCCGGCCATAAACTCGCTTGATTTGGCTATGCTGAGACTTTACACAGGACTCAGTATTGAGGAACTGATTCTCTTATTCTCGATTTTCTTGGGCATGCTTGGAGTTTTTTCGTCATATCTTATGGCTCGGGAGATATTCAAGGGTACACTTCTGAGAGTTCTTGCAGTTCTCTTGTTCTCCCTTTCGCCGACATTCATATCAATCAGTCTATTCACTATATCAACCCGCGGGCTTTTCATGGCCGTGCTACCGCTCCTCATCTGGTCTTTCCTGAGGCTGCTGAATACGGGTGAGCGGAGCCATATGTTACTGTGCCTGCTGTTTTTTGCATTACTTGTCCCAGTGCATCACCTGTTCTTCCTCACCTATGCGTTTTTGGGTGCGTTCATCGTCACCGAAGCCGTTTCGGCGGCCCGGAGGAAACTGAATCCGCAGGATATCGAACCCCATCTCCCAACCCTGCTGTTTCTTTCGGCCTTGCTGGTCCTCGCATTCGCTGCATTCATGGTGAATCGAATGCTCGGCATCCTGCAGCTGAATGCGCTCTTACTTGCCATGATCGTTGCCGCTGCGTGCCTGACGTTCTCCTTCAAGGGCAGATTCCATCAGATATATGGGAGGATGCGAAACATCTCCAATGCAAGCCGTCTTGCCTTACCCATGATATTGGTTCTTGTGCTAGTTGCCTTACTATTCCTCCAGTTCTTTTCCGGCCTCGCTTTCTTCGAGAGGCTGAAGTATGGTTATAAGTCGGGCCTTTACTTCAATGGCGACTCAAATTACATAGTCTTTCTTAACATGTGCATAGATTATGGAAGTAGCATGGGGATACTGCTACCTTTCGCTTTAGCAGGTTTTCTGCTGATGCTCAAGAACGTCAATGAGAACAAAACTCACTTGTTCTTTCTCATCTCTTTTCTAGCATGCTCCAGTATACTGATCCATGGGGAGTACATGACAATATTTTTGCTGCCGGTGTGCTCCATATTCATCACTCTCGGATTGATAGGCGCGATATCGAAGCTGAAAAAACATCCTAGATTACTTGCCGTGTCCACAGTAGTCTGCATATCTGCCACACTCTTGTTCTCTATGTATATGACAGAACATTGGACCTTCAAGGTAGATAGGGCACAAAATAGGGAGTGGCTTCAGGATAGAACCATATACAGTGCACTATTCTTAGATGGGATAAACAGAGAATCGGCTAATGTAACTACGAACAATGGGGCCATTATTTCAAGGATAACGGTTCTTATTTCAAAGTTCTCAGTTGGTTGGATATATGAGATAATGCCATACTCTTATGATGATACGAACATTAAAAGATTAATTTCTGAAAAGGATATAGGTTATGTCGTGGAAGACAAGAATATACCTAATCATCTAACGGGTTCAAGTCAACTGTATCCTGCACCATTTTTAGTGGGAGTAAGAAGTAACGGAGATAGGATATATGATAATGGTTTAGAGATTATTTGGGTGATTTAAATGAAGGTATGTATCGTAACCGCTTATTATTCTCCAATACGAGGGGGTATAACAACATATATAACTAATTTATCAAGAGCGTTACGAAAGAGAGAGAATACTGAAGTTGAGATTATTACCCGATTTGGTGACCGTGGGGTTAACGTCTTTCCCATGAGTCAGAATAGAGTATTATTTGTATTGCATACCTTTTTTTTCTTGCTTCGCACTAGAGCGGATGTTCTTCATTCCCAAGGCTCTTGGTATCTTTTACTTCCTTGTGTTGCCTATAAAATGATTCACCCTAAAACGAGGGTTATATGCACGTTCCATACGGATCCTGCCAAAAGTCTTGAAGGATATAAGAAGTATATCTTTGGATGGATTATATCTAGATGTGATTATGCAACGTTTGTCAGCAAGTTTCTGTTGGACAAAATTAATCAAAATATCAAAATTTGTTGTAAAACAAAGGTAGTGTATGCAGGCGTCTCTGATAAAAAAATCGAGGATGAAGAAGTAAAAAAGTTTATGGACAAATTCAGTTTAAATGATAAGAAGCCAGTTATAAGTTTCGTTGGTGGTCTTGTATGGGAGAAAAAGGTGGATGGCGTAAAAGAACTCGTAAAAGCATTTAGTGTAGTAACTGAAGAGTATCCTAAAGCTCGACTTTTAATAGTCGGTGGTGGGCCATACCAAAAGGAAATTGAAGAGCTTGTAAATGAATTGAAAATTTCGGAAAACGTGATAATCACCGGATTTTTGGAAGATGTTTTTACGCCGTTAGCATTAACAGATATATACGCACATATATCTTTACAGGAAGGCCTGCCTTTAGCAATACTTGAAGCTATGATAATGAAAAAACCAGTGATAGCCTCATCTGTAGGGGGTATACCTGAGGTAATAGAAGATGGCCGGACAGGTATTTTACTAGAAGTAGATTACAAATTAATTTCAGACTCAATTGTTAAGTTGTATAAGGATAAGAAGAAAATGATGGAACTAGGCCAAAATGCGTACATGGAAGTAATAAGGAAGTATTCATGGGATAAAACTGCTAACGAGTTTTTAGAGTTGTATAAAATAAAAGATGACAACTAAACTAAAATTGGCTATGCTCACGGCGTATCGCCTCGATTTTATAGAGGAGGGAGTAGGGGATACCGGCGTATTTATACCTGCGGAATATTACCTTGTTGAAGAACTTAAGGAATATCCTGACTTGGAGGTTCATATTATAACGATCTCTCATGAGATTAAGATTGACAAAAAAATAGAAAAAGATAAACTGACAATACACTATCTCTCGTCGCCAAGATTACCTAGGATAATTACGGGTTTGACTATCGATCAATATAAGATAATTAAAAAGATTAGGGAATTAAAACCCGACATTATTCACGCTCAGATGACTGCGCCAGTATATGGATTTACGGCCAGCTTAGTCTCTAAAAATATCCCTACAGTATTAACGGTGCACGGAGTAGTGAGAGAAGAAGCAAAAAGTTGGGGGGGTACTATAGGTTACTTAAAGAGAGTTATCTTTGGCTTAATGGAGATGTATACTCTTAAAAAAATCAAGACGATTACAGTGGGTACACAGTATGTGGAAGAGAAGATCAAACACATAAGTAAAGCAAAGATACACGTAATCCCAGTAGTCATGGGAGAGGACTATCTTAAAGTAGAAAATAATGAAAAGAAGAATAGGTTATTGTTCGTAGGGGGAATAGAACCTAGAAAAGGATTGATAAATTTATTAAAAACAATTAAAATAATTAAAGGGACAATACCAACAATCGATTTACACATAGTCGGTAAGATAAGGAAGCAAGACTATTTTTCTGAACTTCAAGAGTACCTACAGAAAAATGGTTTGGAGCAAAATGTAAAGTTTACAGGATTTCTAAGTCAAAACGACCTGAAGAAGGAGTATGGTGAATGTTCAGTATTTGTTCTGCCCTCATTTGAAGAATCCCAAGGTGTTGTACTTTTAGAGGCTATGGCTGCAAGTAAACCTGTTGTTGCATCGAATATTGCAGGAATCCCATATGTCGTTGATGACAACAAAACGGGGTTTCTTGCAGAATATGGAAATTCCGAGGATTTTGCTGAAAAAATCTTGCTACTTTTGAAAAATGAGAGCCTTAGAAGGGAATTTGGAAAAATGGGCAGAACAAAAGCTGGGGATTACACAGCAAAAAGTGTAGCATATAGAGTATATGAGGTGTATAGACAAGTCTACAAAAATGAAAATAGGGATAATAACTGATTATTTAGATTTTCAGGTTACCGGTATCGGAAATTATATCAATAACCTGGTGATGGGCATATTAGCGGTGGATAAAAAAAATGAATATACCCTCATTCACATAAAAAAACAGGATAGACCCCATTACAGTAATGTAAAGGATATAGTTGTGCCTTTACCCATGTTTCCGCCACGCGCCATAATAAGGAAAAATGTATTAATCCCAAAAGTACTAAAAAATGAGGGTTTAGACTTAGTGCACGAGCCACTACAGATTACTCCGTTTTTATTTCAGCTGCCTATGAAGAGGGTTATAACGATACATGATGTAAATTGCATCATCCGCCCCATGGATTATAGTATATGGGAACAGTGGTACTACAGCTGGGTACTAAAAAATACAGTAAAAACTGCGGATATGATAATAACTATCTCCGAGAACTCAAAAAGAGACATAGTTAAGGCCCTAAATGTTCCAGAGGATAAGATTAGAGTGATTTATCACGGTCTTGATAAAAACTTTAAGCCAATCACGGATCTGGACGACATTAGTCTAAAGTATGGCATTAACTATCCGTTTATTTTATATGTGGGAAGGCTAGAACCAAGGAAAAATATTCCGACTTTAATAAAATCATTTTATAGACTCAAAAAGAGGGGAGTTAAACATAAACTGTTGATGGTCATTCAAATGGGAAGTGACTACCAAAAGGTAGTAGCTAGTATAAAGGATCTTTGCTTGGAAAATGAGGTCAGATTAATCGAGGGCGTACCTAAGGAGGATATGGCAGGAGTATATAATCTAGCAGATTTGTTGGTGTTCCCCTCAGTATATGAGGGTTTTGGTTTTCCACCACTGGAGGCCATGGGATGCGGAACTCCAGTAGTAACCTCCAACTCAAGCTCGTTACCCGAGATTATAGGGGACGCAGGGATAATGGTTGACCCTTATGATAGCGACGCACTAACCAATGCAATTTATGAAGTATTAGTCAACAAGGAATTAAAGGACGACCTAATTAGGAAAGGGCTTAAGAGAACCAAACAGTTCTCATGGGAGAAAGCAACCAAAGAGACTATTGAAGTCTACGAAAAAGTCGCAGGTAGTTAAATGAGGATAATTGCAGTACATGGCTACTTAGATAAGCTTCGCGGCGCAGAGCTGACGTTCGTCAACATGCTCACACATCTTAAGCGAAGAGGCCATGATGTCGACGTGATAGTATTTGGGATATCGGAGCACTATAGAAACCAATTTGATGAAACAGGTATACGATTCACATCCCTCGACTTTAAAGAAGTATCATTTCAGAAACCTTTGTCTCTGCTAAACCCGTACTTACGAATTTTTAACCTTATGAGAGCTGCTTACGTTTATAGAAGACGTTCAGCAGAGATTAACCAAGGCTATGAAATTGCGTTCATCCACCACTACAACTATTCCCCATTGGCTCTCTTATCACTAAAAATCCCAACAGTGTACTACTGCCATGAACCGCCTCGAAGCTTTTATGAATCAACGTGCAGAAAACAAAAGTTATTTGGCGTTCTTAGCTCGATAAAAAATTATATCCCAAGGGCTATAGAGAAACAGATAGATCGCCACTGCGTAAAAAACGCAAGCAGAGTATTATGCAACTCTGATTATAGTAGGAGGTATATCAATAGAGTCTACAAAATCAACTCCGTCACAAACTATCTAGGTGTGGACACTAAGAGATTTAGGCCGCTAAACTTAAGAAAAGAGGATATTATAGTGACGGTTGGTGCAATATCCTATCTGAAAGCTCAGGATTTTGTAGTTAAAAGTATCTGTTTGATACCAAAGGATAAACGCCCAAAACTCATAGTCATCGGAGACGGGCTACAGAAAAACAAAGATGATTTACATTCTTTAGCGGCAGAAAAGGGAGTCTCTTTGGATATAAGGAGTAACATACCAGCTGAGGAGGTTGTCGAATTCTATAACAAGGCGAAGGTCGCCGCCATCGCTTACATCATGGAGCCGTCCATCGAGCCTGAGGCCTTGGCTTGCGGGACTCCTGTGGTCGCAGTTGACGAAGGCGGAGTAAAGGAGGCCATCACCCCTGAAGTTGGGATTCTCACCAGAAGAAACGAGGAGGAGTTCGCCCACGGTATAGAGTGGCTCTTAGACAACCCACAGATAGCCGAAGAAATGGGCAAAAAGGGTGTAGAACTCGTGAAGAGAGGATATAGCTGGGATAAATGCGCAGAGAATCTGGAAAAAAACTTCAGGAAAGCAATCGAACTGAGGAGGAATACGAGGTGAGAATCCTGTTCGTTCACGATAATCCGACTCACCAAGGCGGGGCGGAGACATACATGTTTTCGCTTATGGAACTGCTGAAAGAGAGAGGTCATCAGACTTTTCTTTTCTCGTTCAAGGAAGATGAAGACTTGAAGACTGAGGAGACTGAGGATTCGTTCATCTACGGCGAAAAGAGAAGAGGTTGGCTCAGCCGGCATATCTCGTACTACTACTTTGACTTAGGGGTTTACAGGGCACTGAAGTCATACATAAGGGAAGTTAAACCGGATGTGATCCACCTGCAGAACATAACCAAGCATCCGACGACGATCATACTTGCTGCGGGCAGTTCTGGTGTGCCGGTCGTTCAGACTATCCATGACATACGCGCAGTGTGCCTGACTGGCTTGTGCATGACGCCAGATGGCGGCGTTTGCGACGGAGGCTTCAGTCTGAAGTGCGCGAGAAGCGGCTGTATCCGCCATAGGAGTTACGTCTACAATATTCTGCCGAACATGATGAGGAGATGCCTCATGAAGAGGAGGATAAAGACAATCATCTGCGCCAGCCGGGCGTTCGAGAAGAAGATGCGCGACAGCGGAATAAACAACGTCACTTATCTGCCTCTCTGTATCGAGTCCTCTAAGTATGACCCTGACCCCGCGAGAATCGAGGATGGTTCCATCCTGTTCGCTGGCATGCTCGAAAAAAGCAAGGGAACTAGTTATCTTATCGGCGCGTTCCCGCGTATAGCGGAACGATTCGAAAATGCCCGGCTTCACATACTTGGGGACGGCAGTGAGAGAGAAGCTCTGGTGCGTCGCGTAGATGAGCTAAAGATCAGAGAGAGAGTCATATTCCATGGAAAGGTAATGCCCCATGAGATGCCCCAGTATTATAGTAAGGCCAATGTAGTGGTTTTTCCGTCGATTTGTTTTGAGAACAGCCCCTATGTGATACGCGAAGCGATGGCTGCTGGAAGACCTGTGGTCGGAAGCGATACTGGCGGCGTATCTGAAATGGTCGAAGAAAGCAAAACTGGCTTCATAGTCCCCATAGGGAACAGTGAAAAAATAGCGGAGAGGGTAAACCGTTTGCTCTCTGATAAGGACTATGTGATACAATTAGGTAAGGCTGCGCGAAGTAAGGTTGAGAGGGAATTCGGTGTTGGATATCATATGGATAGGATCTTAGAGTTATACCGGTCGGTGATACAGTAATATGGATGTATCGATCATAATCCCATGTTCAGCGAACCATAGAAAGTACTTAAGGGAGCTGTTCGAGGGTCTCTTAAATCAGAGCTACAGAGGATTAAGGGAGATACTGCTGGTAATGGAGGAAGCGGACGGAAAAGACGTGGAGGAGATAAGAGAGGACTCTGGCGCACGGATTCTTTTCTCCAACGCGAAGAGCCCGTCCATCAATAGGAACATTGCTTTGAGGGAGGCGACAGGAGGTATCGTAGTTTTCATCGACAGCGACTGCATACCTAAGGAAAACTGGCTGGAGAACCTCTTAAAGCCACTAGATAAATTCGAAGGCTCGCAGGGAATCGACTATTCCTACGACGACACATATCTCGGCAAATTCATGGAGAAACAACAGTTGGAGTATTTACGTAATTCTGTTGACGGCGGCTTCTGCAGGTTCATTGACACGAGAAACTGCGCAGTTCGGATGGATGCGCTCAAGAAAGTCGGTTTCTTCGACGAAAAACTTGAGACTTCTGAGGATCGGGACTTAGGTTATCGCCTGTTCAAAGCCGGCTGCAGAGTAGTCTTGAACAAGGATGCTGTGGTGCTCCACAGATGGAAGAAAGGAAGTTTGTGGGGTTTCTTCAAGTGGGGTCTTTGGTATGGGAAAGGCGACTATATTTTCAGCCGAAAGTGGCCTGATCTTGGAGGCGGCGGCTTGGGGAGCGTACTCAGGGACATCAGATCGTCCTTTTTCTATGGAGTTATTGCAATCCGAAAAGCAGGGGATGAACGGGAGGTTAATCTGCTTTTTGCTGCAAGACAGGTCGGAGTCGCCTGCGGTAAATTAAGGGCTATGCTGCTCAGAGCCTAGGGCTTGGAGGCAGCCGCCGTTCGTCTGGTATTGGACTCCTGTCTGGTTCGAGATATTTTCAAAGACTTTTTCCAACCGGTCCCACAGTCCGAGGGCCTCGACTTCCCATGAGTGACCCCATATGTGGAATATTCCGCCGTGCTTCAGCACTTTGCTGAAATGTCTTTTTGCCTGATTTTCCCAGCTGAAGATCCCTTTCTGCGGTAGGGCATAGGTCTTGTGTAACCTTATCTTTACTGGCCAGGGATACGCCTGGATGGTGGTAGCGAATTCGAATGCGTCCTTTGGGAATCCTGTGACTCCCATCTCGACTGTTCTTGCGCCGATGAAGCCTGCCTTTCTGACAGCTTTCTTGGTTTCCGAGCTGTAGTCGCCTCGGGGATAGCAGAACATCTTTACTTCATGGCCGATGATGTCCTCAAGATATTTTTTTGATCCGGCTATCTCTTCTTCAGCTGCTTTCTTTGGCAGCTTCGAGAGCTGAGGGTGGCTGAGAGTATGGGCTCCTAGTTCATGTATCCTGCTTATTTCAAGGATGTCTTCGGCCGTCAATGACTTAGGTGAGATGCCTTTTTCTTCGAGCTGTCGTCGGTGGTCTGCGTTCAGGGTTTCGAATGCTTCGCATTTTGGGACGTAGAATGTGCCTTTCAGTGCGTATTTGTCTAGGAGTTCGGCCATCCTCTTGTCGAGTATGTGTCCGTCATCCCAGCTTGTGGTGACAAAAATCTTTTTCTCCATCTTCAGAAGCAGATTATCCTGTTGTCGATGCTGCCGAATATTCTGCCGAGCTTATATGAGCCCCACTGGACTATACGGCAGACTGGCGTGCTGACATAGAGGGCTCTGTCGCCGTTGTAGAATGGCACTTTGATTATTCTCCAGGGTAGCCAAATGAACAGATTTTTGAGCAGGGTTATGTACTCGTCTAATTCGACTGCGCTGTTTTTTCCGTGGAGGTCGCGGTGTTTCTTGAAGTATCTGACGTACCATCTCCCATACCTGAAGAACTGCCGTTGTAGTTCATACAAGGAAGTTCTGTGTTTGTGTAGTACGGTTGCTTCGGGAGCATACACGAGTTTGTATCCTGCTTTGAATAGTCGCCACCCCATGTCGACGTCGCCTCCAGAATATTGTCCGCCGTCGAAGTAGCCGATGTCTTCGATGACTTTGCGCTTGTATGCGGCGTTCGCGGTGATTATGTAGGGATATTTTTCTTTGACGTTCCATTCCTGGATGAGGATGTTTTCTGCCGAGTATTTTTCGACGACTGTCTGCGGGTTGTAGGCTATGACTTTTCCGCCGACTCCGCCGATCTTGTCATCAGTGAAGTACTTGAGGAGGTTCTTTAACCACATCTTGTCGACTTCGCAGTCGCCGTCTGTGAATGCCAGTATTTCGCCTGATGCGTTCTTTACTGCGAGGTTTCTTGCATGGAATTGTCCTTTCTTGGGCTCGAACAGGTATTTTACAGGATACTTCTGTATGGTTTCTTTGGTCGTGTCTTTGGAGTTATTGTCGACGATTATGATTTCTATCTTCTCTTTGGGGTAGTCGAGTTTGAGGATGGATTCTATACATTCTCCAACTATTTTCTCTGCGTTGTGTACAGGTACGATAACTGAAACATTAGGCAAGTCCATTGTACATACGTTCAATAATTTATATGGATTGATGTATAGTATATATGTATTAGGCTAAAATAAATAGACCTCAGAATGACGCTCAAAAGAAAAGCCATACGAAGCAGCATCCTAGTGTTCGGTAAAACACTTTTCCAGAAGGGCACAAACTTTTTCAACAAGATAGTCCTAGCTTGGCTTCTGGTGCCAGCTGACTTTGGTCTCGTGGCCATTTCCGCCTTAGTTATCGACGGCATAGGCCTATTCAGGGAGATGGGAATAAATTCTGCCCTGATTTACAAGAAAGACGACGAAGATTTGGCGGCTGACACCGCATTCATATTGATCTTTGTTATAAGCAGTATCCTGTATGCAATAACCTTCCTGTTTGCGCCCCTTGTTGCTGAATTCTTCAATGAGCCCTTAGTCACCGACATCATCCGAGTATCGGCTTTATCTTTCTTAATCACCGCCATAGGGTTTGTGCCTCTGACGCTCCTTGAGAAAAAGATTGAATTCCGGAACTATGTCACCCTGGATATCGCTTCGACAGTCATCGGAGTTTCGTCAATGATATTGATGGCTCTCTTCGGCTTCGGCGTCTGGAGCATAGTATACAGCGGCCTCATCGTAGGAATTTCGGGTTCCTGCGGGGTCTGGTTCCTTACGCCTTGGCGCCCCAAGTTTCGCTTCGACCGAAAGATTGCTTTTGAACTCATCGGCTACGGCAAATTCATGGTAGGTCTCGTGTTTGTCATATTCATGATACAGAACATCGACAACGCGACAATCGGCAAGGTCATCGGCGCATCGATGCTCGGGTTATACGTCATGGCTTACTCAATCTGTAATCTCCCGTCCAACACAGTGGTTAATACAATTAATCAAGTCCTTTTCCCGACATATTCTAAGATTCAGGATGATAAAGAGAAATTGAGGATAGCATACATTAAGGTCTTCAACCTTGTTTCCATGCTTGTTTTTCCATTAACGTTTGGGACGTTTATAGTTGCGCCCGAATTTGTCACCGTCGTTTTGAGCGAGAAGTGGCAGCCCATGATACCGATTATACAAGTGCTCTGCTTTTTCGGTCTTTTCAGGGCTCTTGCAGGTACGACAGGCGAGATGTTCAAAGCCTTAGGCAAACCAAAGATGCTGTTCAAGAGCTATGGAGCTCAATTGGTAATCATCGCTCTTCTGATTTACCCTGCGACAACGTCATTCGGAGTCATCGGGACGAGTATAGTCATAACACTATCATTCTTCTTAGTCATGATATGGCTGCTATCAAACCTCTGTAATGCATTGAAGATACAATACAACACACTCGGCAGGATATCCGGAGCACATCTAGTATCTTCCATTATCATGATTATCATTGTCTATGCTATCAAAACAATGTTAGGCATGAACATAGTCTCGCTGATAACATCAATCCTTGTCGGGGCACTCGTATATGCTTTAGCAATACAAGTACTAACGAGAGGGGGGGTAGCTAAAGACATTCATGAGGTTATTTACGCCATAAAACAGAGAGGTAACGGTTCCCCAAACCAGATAAAAGACGTTGCAAATTAAGGACAGAACCGTAGTATTCTTATTAGCAATAATAGTTATTGGCCTACTGTTACGGTCGCCCGGCATCCTTTGGGGATACCATATATTTGATTCGGAGAGTTTGTATCTTAATCCTGATGAGATTACCCATAGTAATATCGTAAAGCATCTTTTGGATGGAACGTATGACCCTGACCTTGATTCTCGACGATATCCTAAGGGTGTCGGAGTCCACATCGCAGTTACTATGTTATGTGTTGATTTTCTATTGGGAGGATTTACTTCAGTTAACATAATGTCCTTGGCAATCTATTTCGGGAGGTTCATATCAGTCCTTTACGGCGTCGCCAGCATAGTTTTAACTTACCTTTTCGCCAAAGAAGTTTTTAACGACAAAAAAACTGCGTTAGTTTCCGCTTTGTTCATAGGCCTAGCAGGACTTCATGTGACCCACAGCCATTTGGCAACGGCGGACATCATGGTCACGTTTTGGATCTATGCTGCATTATACACGTCCTTGCTCTTCATGAAACGCGGAAACCCATACTACCTCCTGTTATCATCAATCTTCACAGGATTTTCTCTTAGAACAAAATACATGTTCATAACTCTACTCCCTTTAGTTTATTTCTTCGTCAAGTCAAGAGAGAAAGCATTCTATTCAATTCTCATCGCCACAGGTGTGGTTGCAGGGTTTAGCATCATCAACGGTTTCGCTTACACTTATATGAACTTCTACGATTACCTTAGCGTGTTCTTCTTCAGCAACGAGCCTGCGACAATGGCTTACGGAGCACAGCAGAATATTTTATCTTCTGGAACAGTATACTTAGCCTCACTAGTACCGGGGATAGGTCTACCCGTCTTCTTTCTTGCAATATACGGGATTTACAAGAGTTATCCGAGGCTCGATAAACTACAGATACCGAAATGGAAAACTATTTTAATCATTATTTTGTGTGTTTTATGGCTATGGTTTATGCAAGGTTTGCCCAAACTTTTAATACTCTGGGGCGTATTATGTGCGTTCCTGTGGATTAAGTATCGCGAGTATCTGCAGAAGAACGAGTGGCTTGTGTTAGTCGTTCCAATAGTTATGCATTTCACTAGTGTATGCAGCCTAGGCTTCTTGGGGATACGGCATATACTCCCAGAGTTGCCGTTCCTTGCAATGCTTGCAGCATATGGTTTTAGTCAGATAAAAAAGCATGCTACACCTATACTGGCCTTAATCGTAGTATACCAGATCATTTCTGTTGCTAGCATCGAATACTACTTCATATCGGATACACGAGGACCAGTAGGTGAGTGGTTAGTCGCAGAAGTGAGACTCAACGAAACAATCGCCGTCTCGCCGTACTCTGAAGTTCCAAGGGGATTAAAAACCGTCTGGCTGACAGAGAATAATTTATATAATACACCACTTAATCAAAAAGGACTTAATGAGTCACGTTTCCTTGTATTGCACGAGAGGTATTATTATAGATGTTTTAGATCATCCCACAGCCCCTTGGGGGATCCGGATCCTAGAAACCTCTTCCACGCCAACCCGGCTACCTGCCAGTTTATACAATCACTATTCAGAGGTAATGAACCATATGTCAGAGTAAACAAAGCCGAAGTTGAACCGATAGTTCCTGAGATGGTCCTCTATAAGATGTGGATTGGCACGTACCCGGACTGGGTCGGCGACACTGTTGTTTACAGAAAGGTGGGGGAATAATATGTACAAAGATAATAGAATAGCCGTAATTATCCCGGCGTATAACGAAGAAAAACTAATTGGTGACGTAGTTGGTTCCATACCCGAGTATGTCGACTACATAATTGTCGTGGACGACGCTAGTAAAGACAACACGTATAAATCAGCGAAGTCCAATCCTAACAAAAAGGTTGTAGCAATACAACACAAAAAAAATCAGGGTGTTGGTGGAGCAATAGTCACGGGACACACGAAGGCCATCGAACTTGACGCGAATCTGGTCGCAGTTATGGCCGGAGATGGTCAAATGGATCCTAAGTATCTACCAAGGTTGCTAGACGCCATTATAGACGAGGGTTACGACTACGCTAAAGGAAATCGATTTCTTGGCAGAGACTCGCTTAGAGGTATGCCAATGTTCAGAGTTTTAGGCAACACAATACTTACTTTCTTGAACAAGCTAGCTTCTGGTTACTGGAACATTTTCGACCCGCAAAATGGGTATACCGCAATAAAAACAAGCGTGTTGCAACAGCTTGATTTGGACAGAATAAGCAAAAGATACGAGTTCGAAAATGACATGCTAGTGCAGCTGAATATAAGGAATTTCCGAGTGAAAGACGTCTCTATTTCAGCACTCTACGGCGAAGAAAAATCCAAAATCAAGTTACATACATTCATTCCACGAACAAGCCTCTTCCTATTGAAGTCGTTCATAAGGAGAATAACGGAAAAATATGTGCTAAGAGACTTCCATCCAATAGCATTACTCCTAGTCTCGGGCGGCCTCCTGTTCATGTGGGGGATAGCATTCGGCGGCTACAACTGGTACATACACTTTGGTGGCGCAGCAACACCAACAGGAACAATAATGCTAGCCGTACTGCCACTATTGATCGGATTCCAGCTACTCTTAGCAGCATTCGTACTGGACATAATAGAAACACCAAAGTAGCCTGCTTTAATCTCGAAAAACCCAGTATATCAATGGATAAATGAAAAAACTCTTGTTGTTACTGCTTGGAGTAATATTAGTCACACAAACAGCGACTGCACAGTGTGGTTACTCTGGTTCAGGCGAACTAAACATAACTGGCGCATTCACCTGTTCAAATACTCACCTAACAATGCAGGGGCGCATCAATCTAAAGGATACAGTAGCTCACTTCAATAATGTCACCCTGATATTCAACAACACGGGGAAAGCAACCGAATCCGACACTGTCGGCATTTATGCTGTAGATAATGCCACACTCTATTTGACGAACAGCAACATGACAAGCATCCCCGGATGCACGCCGGACGCAACACAATGCGGATACTGCTACAATAATACGTGGATATTCACCAGAGCTAGCGTATTCAACGAAGACTCGAAACTCTACGTGAACGGCACAGCCTTCACGCACATAGGCGCAAACCCCATAGGAGGCTACAACTACTGGTCAGGCATAATCTGGATATACGGCGACGGATGGGTCGATAACGCACACTGCACAGACTCATGCAGCTGCTTCATAACAGGCGGCGACCCACAAAGAGAATTTAATCACAGCTTACAGTACATCAAAAACAGCTACTTCCAAGACATTAAAGTTTATCCTTACCTCATCAGCGGCGGCGGTACAAGTCGATGGATGCAGATAGTGGATAACGAATGGGGTCCGGGGAATGAACGATACGGCACAGGAAACAGCGGAAGCTACATGAGTATACATGACAATATACCATCATCCGGCTCATTATCTTACCCCGGATTCTCGTTCAGGGAATCTCATGAAGTGCAATTATACAATCTAAAACTTAACAACTCGGCAGCTGCCTTAGAATTCAACAACAGAAACTATAACACAGAAGCATACAATATAGACATCACAGACGGGGGAATAGGCGTCAACTACGGGAACCATAACCTCACCTTCCACGACATGAATTTCTACACGAACCAAGACAACGGCGCACACAACATCATAGGAAGTAGTGTTGTTGTAGGTCAGCCGAACTATGACATCCACATGTACAACATCTTCTGGAACGGCTCAGTCCCAGCCGGATTAGGCCTTTCTGGAGCAGACGGCATAGACTTCGCAGGCGAAAATAGCACCTTCGACAACTTCACTATGTATGGGTTTAAGTGTGCATGGGAGTGTAGTAGAGGAATCGGTGAGGTAGTCTCCTATAATCCCACAGTATGGCGCAACGAAGGAAACAACTACACTAAGATGTCTATGACCACATTCAACGTTGGAATATTCCTCAAAAACTATTCAAGTTGCCGCTTCCAAGACATTAAAATGGTAGACACCAACACCAACATCAAGCTAATGGGCGGAAACAACCATGATAACAGATTCATTAATGTGACACACAACACAGTCGCATTCGACAATAATCATGACGTATTCGATTATTACAATTATCTGACTGTGAATGCAGTCGGCAACCTAAATTTCGATATTGAAGTGCGGAATAGGACAGGCGGACTACTGACGACAGGATCAACGACAACTGGAACCAGGAGACTGGAGGTGGAAGAATTCAGGAAGACTAACCTGGCGACCACACTTGTTTACCCGCACACGATCACAATCAGCGGACTACTCGCCGACACAAGCTACAACATCAGCGTCGACGGCGTCTACAAAGAAAGCAGAAGCACCGACGCAGGGGGTGAATTAAACTTCCAGGAGAACATCACAGACAACACCCGGATAGAAATTGAGCCGACTGATGATATATTCCCGCCGTTTATTACAGTGATTACGCCAGAGAACACAAGTTACCCGCATGAGGCACTGACTGCCGAAGTCAGTCTGGATGAGAACGGCGACTGGTGCGGCTATTCTCTCGACGGCGCAGCGAATGTTACAATGGATGGCGCTGACAGAAGCTGGACGAAGCTTTTGACTGAACTAGCTCAAGCCCAGTACAGAATAAAATTCTGGTGTAATGATTCACTAGGGTATATGGGTTCGTCTGATGAAGTATTTTTCACGATCAGAGAATGCGTAAGTGACGCCAACTGCGGAATAGGAAAATACTGCAGCAATTTGTTTGAGTGCTTGGATAAGAAGAGTGATGGAGCATCATGCGGCGGAGATAGTCAATGTTCGTCGAATGAATGCTGTCATTCTGTGTGTAGGGCGACTTGCCCCTACTGCGGCGACGGAATCTGCGACAGCGGACTAGGAGAAAGCTACGTCGGCTGCTCACTAGATTGTACTGGCCCGCCAGAAGGAGGAAGCCCCGATGGCGGAACACCCGGAGGAGGAACCGAACAGCCGGCTACCGGCGGAGGCTCAGGTGGAGGCGGCGGCGCAGGCGGAGGAACTGATATAAGCTGCTTCGATAATATAATGAACCAGAACGAGACTGGAATAGACTGCGGAGGCTCCTGTAAGGCTTGTATGAGCTGCACCGACGGCATGCAGAATCAGGAGGAGACTGGAGTAGACTGCGGAGGCCCATGTCCATCATGCGCCATAATCCCAGGAAGCTGCTATGATGGAATAAAGAACCAAGGAGAGACTGGAATAGACTGCGGTGGACCATGTAGCTCATGCAGGAAAGTGATCTCCCTACAAGAGAAATTCACGCTCACGACACAAGTACCTTCTGACGTCGACGGCGGAGCACAATACGGCGTCGAAGTAGAGATAGAGAATACTGGCGACGTCGAACTCTATGACCTCAACGTCAAAGTCGGCGACCAGAATAAGAAGATGAGCTTAGACATCGGAGAAAAGAAGACGCTCGCATTCTATCTGACTGCGCCACAGCAGGAAGGCGACTACGCAGTCAAAGTCGAAGTAAGCGGCGACAAAGTGAATGGCCAACAGCAGACAAAGATTCATGTCAAAGGCACCTCACTCGTACTAAGAGCATCGACAGTCGATGATGTTATGTACATAACCACGCAGACGAACTACTCTGGCGGACTAATTGAGCTTGAAGTCACCAAAGACGGCAACCTCGTCTACGCAGATTTTATACAGGATAAGGATCATGTAACTGAACTGCAGGCAGGAAACTATCTGGTGAAAGCAAGCCTCAAAGTCGACGGAAAACCAATAGCTTCTAAAGAGATTACGCCAATAGTAGAGGACGAAGTTGAGCCAGAAGATATGACCTGGCCCATAATGATACCCATATTACTGATTAACTTCATCTTAATAGTGGATATAATCAAAAATATAAGGAGGCGATAAAAGATGTACATACTCAACTACGAAGTGAATCTGGTGTGGGTTCTGCTAGCAGCCAATACCGCAGTTATTCTGGCACTGATACTGATCCTAATAGAGCTCCGCGAAACACGGAAACTCCGTAAAGCCTTCGAACATATGTTCGGCCACTACGACGAAGTGATGCAAAAAGAAACCAAACTATTCTGGAAAGAACTTGACGAACTAAAGAATGTAATCTGTGAGGCCAACGGCGAACAGAAGAGGGGGTAGAAATTATGAACTACAGAGGTATACTGTGATTTCAGCGAATTCTGCGCGCCGTCCACAGTTTTTGTCGAGCCAATCTACTATTCGCTCATTCACATCAAACATCTTGTTCTCATCAGAGTAAACTACCCAAACACGAGTGTTATTTGAGCTTACTTCGATTGTCTTCGACGGCAGACCATTTTCTTCAGTTATCCCCTTGATTTGGGTTTGATTGAGGTTGCTGTAGAACCAGAAGTATTTTCTAGCCCAATGTGGCTGAACAACCACCATATCAGTCCGAACATTGGCGTCCACAAAGGTTGCTGCTGACCGCCAATCCTGCTTCTCAGACCCATAATAGTCTGCAAGACGCACACCAGCAGACCCTAACATAAGCAACAATAAAAGCGCTAGTATACTTACATTCTTGATTGATGTAAGCCCCTTAGAGACCAAAAGCAAAAATACCGGAAACGTGAATATGATGTACTTGAAACCGAGAATCATCTTAAAGGACAACAAGAAAACCGCCACGACAGGTAACAGAACCCACAAACCCAGCAAAAGATACTTCTCTTTATCAGTCTTCCAACAGGCATATGTACCATATAACAGAGGCAGCAGAAAGAGAGGTATTGCATATTTGGTGTTGCTGAAAGCCGCTAAAATGCCAAAAAATGCTGTTGAAGGATCAATCCCCCACAATTCCGCAGCCCGCACTATCGATTCTTCTTCAGTATTAGACTTGACTCTATCAATAGCATTACCCACGAAGAGAATAGTAAATGGGAGATACAGAACAAAAAGGATAGATAGCACCGAGAAGAATTTTTTAGTTGAAATGGACGCCGCTTTTCTCTGGATAACAAAGAATATGAATTCGATTACTACGACCAAAAAAGCAGAATAGTGCGAGCAGAGAGCCAGAACAGTTGAGAGGACATATGCTAGAAGATACTTATTTTCTCCACTTTTCATCATCTTCCAGAAAAAGTAGAGCGACAACAAAGAGAGGAAAGTGAATAATGTATAAGCCCTCGCATCTTGAGCCTGGGCAATAAAAGTATGGGAGACTAACAGCAGAAAGGCGCTGACTAGACCCTCTTTTTCACCGAAGAACAATTTCCCGAGGTTATAAGTCACGTACACGGAGAGGACGCCAAAGATGACAGACAGGAATCGGACAGCAAACTCGCCTGTCCCAAAGAGGATAATCCAATAATGCAACAGGAGGAAGTACAATGGAGGATTACCCGGCTCATCTTCTCCGACTAGTATGCTCCAAACATCCTTCTGAATGTGTGTGACGCTAAAGATCTCATCGCCCCAGTAGCTCTTCGTTTCTAGGCGGAACAGCATCAGAGCCGACGCTAAAATAAGGATACCTACGAGAATAAGAGTATACTTTGTGAGTTTCATTTTAGCATTGACGCGTAGAGTCTGATGCAGTGTTTTAGGTAGCCTATGTATTCTTTTGTATTAAGTTTGCTTTTGCCGCCTTCTCTGTCAGTGAAACTAACAGGGATTTCTTTCACAGTTGAATAGTTGCCGCGGACCAATATTTCGAGTAGAATCTTGAATCCAACTGGGCTGAGGAGGACGCCGTCGATGACTTCTTTACGCAAGAAGAAATAGCCTGCGACAGGATCCTTGACGGACGTTAATGGGCGTGCGAGGAGCACAGCACCCTTGGAAGTAACTCTCCTCAGGAATGGCCAATCATGGATGCTGCCGCCTGGAACGTAGCGGCTGCCGACTGTAATATCAGCCGATCCTGCAAGGATCGGAGAAACCAAATCAGGAATCTTGTTGACTGGATGACTGAAATCTGCGTCCATGGCGCCGAATACGCCGCCGGACGCCTCCTTGAAGCCAGCTAAGACTGCAGAAGATAGACCGAGTTTGCCGCCGCGAACTATGAGCTTCAGATTAGGATACTTTCCTTGGAGGCTGCGGACGACATCTGCTGTACCATCCGGACTGTTGTCGTCGACGATTATCAGCTCCCCTTGAATACGGTTCCCAGAAAAGACGTCTTCGATGGCTGGAATCAGTTTACTGATGTTTTCCTTCTCGTTGTAGGTTGGGATGATGATTGAGACCTTTGGATTAGTCAGAGGAGGAAATGATGTGTGCTTCTCACTCTTCCTTGACGTCGACGCCATGTTAGTTATGCGTAGGCAGCTATTAAATTGAGGAACGTAAATAGTTTACTGTAATGAAGCATTTTCTGATAAAGGCATTCGATATCCCGGACGCATGGACGCAGGTCCTGGAATGCGCATGCGTTAAATAGTGCCATGCACGCGCCTTATATACTTATGTTCACTATATGATACAAAATAGATAGAATTTGTTCACTCAATAAGATGGACTACAAAAAGACTATAATACAGTGGAAAGAATTCAAGCCACCGAAGACCCTACCCAGAGAAGCCAACATCGACCCCACAGCAGACTTCATCACCACCATAACAGGCCCAAGGAGAGCAGGCAAAACATACCTCTGCTTCCAGCTGATGGAACAGCTCACCCGCAAAGGAACACCCAAAGAAAACATCCTATACGCGAACTTCGAAGACGAAAAACTCATAGGAGCCGAAGCAGCAGACCTCGAACACCTCCTAGACACATTCTATGAGCTCACAGACGTCGACACAAAACAGAACATATTCCTCTTCCTCGACGAAATACAGAACATCAAAGACTGGGACGCATGGATAAGAAGAATACACGACACCCAAAAGAACATAAGGCTGATACTCACAGGCTCATCATCAAAGATGCTGAGCAGAGAAGTCTCAACAAAACTCCGCGGCAGAATCCTGAACCATGAAGTATTCCCCCTAAGCTTCAGAGAATACCTCACATGGAAAAACACACCATACGACCTAAGAACACTAACCGAAAGCAAAGACAGGCTCGAAGTCAAAAAAAGATACAACGAGTACCTGACCTGCGGAGGCTACCCCGCAGTAGTCCTCGGCCAAGCACCCAAAGAAGCCATACTACAGAACTACTACGAATCCATGATATTCAAAGACGTCGTCGAACGACACAACATAAAAGACGTGAAAAGGCTGCGGATCCTCGCCAGCCTCCTATTCGAATCAACAGCCCATGAGATGTCCTACAACAGGCTGGCAAACAAACTCAAATCCCTAGGCTTTTCGACAAGCAAAAACGCCATCATAGAACACATCGCACACTTCGAAGACGCATACCTGTTCTTCCAGAGCATGAAATACGACTACTCCATCACAAAACAGGTTGGTGCAATAAAGAAAGTATACTGCATAGACAACGGACTCCTCAACGCAGTCAGCTTCAAATTCACGGAAGATGCAGGAAAACTGATGGAGAACCAGATCTACCTTGAACTAAAACGCAGAAGCAGACAAGTCTACTACAACAAAGGCAAACACGAATGCGACTTCCTCACACAGGAAAAAAACAGAGTCACCGCAGCCATACAAGTGACACACACCCTCAGCGAAGAAAACGAAAGCCGGGAAATAAGCGGCCTCCTGGAAGCCATGAACACCCACAACCTAAAGGATGGGACCATCATCACATACGAGCAGGAAGAGACCCGAAAAACAGATGATAAGACAATACGGATCACACCAGTCTGGAAATGGCTGCTGGAGGCAGGAACATGAAACACTACCTCATCAAAGCATTCGATATTCCTGGACGCATGGACGCCTGGTGCTTCGGTGAAACCATCCGAGACCGCAGAAGAAAAGACCCATCTTACCTGCATTCTCCTTCCTGATCATAGGCTAGGACGACGACGGAAAAACACGGCGATTATATAGTATATGGTTATGATTTACATAACCTTATGATTTAAAATGACGGGGAGGGAATGATGACTGAGACCCTGGAATTGGTTAATGGTGGGAGAGGATCTGACTTCTTCTGTCCCCCGGGTGTTGAGTGCATCATGTTGCCTTCGGTCGACTGAGAGAAAAAAGCCAGGCAGGCAAATAGCGGACCACGACATCACCCACCGCCTCAGTCTTCAGCAGGTCTCTGGTCACGATAACCGCTTCCCTGACACCATATCTTCTGCAGAACTTAAGGAGGCTGCGCGCATCCCTCTGCGCTATATGAGCCCGGTATTTGACTTCCACCGGCAGCGGCTTCTTATCCGCCAAAATGATGTCGACCTCATCTTTCTGAGGCGTCCTCCAGAATGATGCTTTTTCAAGGCTGCCGGCTATCCCCGACTCAATAAGATGACCTGACAGATCACCTCCCTCCAACACAACGAAGGGATAATCCAACAGCGCCAACACTATTGAAGGATGGACAATATACTCTTTCTTGCTTCCCCGCACCTGCTTGCGCACATTAGCAGTATAGTTGTAGCACACCTTCACAAGAAAAGACTTCTCAAGCAGACTGATATATTCTGCCGCATTATTCCTGTTGATCTTCAGGCTGTCTGCTATGCCCACTATCTCAAAGAGCTGCGCATTTCCAGCCGCCAGTATCCTAAGCAGCTCATAGACTACATTCTCATTCCCCCCGACCACCCGGCTTATGTCTTTAACGGTTTTCTCTATCACAGACTCCTTGATATACTTTTTAATGTACTCCTCATCAGCTTCTTCAAGCAGCTCAGGGAAAGCGCCTCTCCCAAGATACTGGAGAAACAGTTCCTCATACCTCCCCTTCTCTGACGCAAAACTGAGGTCATATTCCCGAATAAGACCGTCACCCCAGATTATCTCATCCTTCAGGCCGAAGTATCTTACGAACTCCCTGAAGGACAAAACAGGAAGATGAAAAGACAGTATTCTGCCTGCGAGCGTCTCATGATATTTCCGCATCTCAAGGGACGATGACCCGGAAACGAAGATCTTCAGATTCTCCTCCGTATCATAGACCGTCTTCAGCAGGTCAGGAAAATTCGGGAGCTTCTGCACCTCATCGATGAAAAGGTACCTCATCTTTTTTTCATCCGAGAATTCCAAAAAATAGTTTATGAGGCCCCAAGCAACCTCATACCGCTGGAAGTCGATGTCATCGAAAGAGATATAGCAGACGTTCTTTTCTTCAGCTTCCTTCAAAAGCTGTTTTATCCTCTGCTTAAAGAGAACCGTCTTGCCGACCCGACGCAGGCCAACGACTGCCAGTATCTGCTTATGTTGCCCGTATCTGACCAGATCCCCCATGAGGTCTCTCTCAAAGACTGGGACATGAAAGTCTCTTCCTTCCCACCAGGGGTTCTGCTTGAAGAGCAGTCTCCTGTGTCTTTCTTCCATTAGGTTATGTATTAGGATAAACCCATTTATAAACTCTATGCACAAAAAATGTGCACAAAAGTATAGTTTATGCACAAAAAAGGTGCACCACAACAGTTCTGGACGCAGGTTTGGAGACTGGGTCGTTGTTACTGTCGAACGTAGCATTTTTAAGCTTATTGTTACGTTATAACGTAACGTGACCGCCCATAGGCGACGGCCGACTCCAGATCCCCCTGAAGACGGGATAGTGTCCGGCGCGTCAGACGCAGCGCCTGCGGCAGTATTATATTCGTAATGCATGAATTTATATACTTTTGTGCACTATGATATGACAAGATGATAAGAGATACTTTGCTGCTCCAGAAAAGAGAACTCGAAAAAAGACTCAAAGAAAACTACGTCGAACGCGAAACCCGGATCAAGGACATCAAAAGCGACCTCATAAAAGTCATAATCGGCCCACGCAGAGCCGGAAAATCCTTCTACGCAATACACGAACTAAGGAAAATAGGAGCCTTCGGGTACGTGAACTTCGACGACGAAAAACTCGCCGACACAGAAGACTATGACGAGATAACGGCGGCAATAGACTCAATATACTCCAGCCCACAGCTCCTCCTCTTCGACGAGATACAGAACCTCCCCCGCTGGGAGCTTTACGTAAACAGACTACAGCGACAAGGCTACAACCTCATGATCACCGGCAGCAACAGCCGCCTCCTAAGCAGAGAGCTTGCAACACACCTGACAGGAAGACACACACAAGCCACCATCCTCCCATTCTCCTTCAGAGAGACCATAAAAAACGAAGGAAAAGACCTCACACGCGCAGAGACAAAGGAAAAACTCCTCCAGTATCTGACATACGGCGGCTACCCCGAACCCGCAGTAAAAAAACTGGACTACGACAACTACCTGTCCACGCTCTTCGACAGCATCATCTACAAAGACGTGGTAAAACGATACAGGATACGATCACCGCAGGCCATGGACGACCTCGCACGCTACCTGCTGACGAACATCACCAAAGAATTCTCATACACGGCACTCGCAAAGATAACAAGATGCAAGAGCACCCACACGATCGAAAAATACCTAGGATACCTCGAAGAATCATACCTCTTCTTCAGACTCAACCGGTTCTCATATAAGGTAAAGGAACAGATCAGCAGCAACAAAAAGATATACTGCATAGACAACGGCTTCGTACACGCAAAAGCCTACAGAACAAGCCCGGACGCGGGCAGACTATACGAGAACATAGTAGCCATAGAACTCAAAAGGCTCGAAGAAGACGGCCTGATCGAAACATACTACTGGAAGAACACGCAGCAGGAGGAAGTAGACTTCGTAGTCAAAAAAGGACATGAGGTAAAGCAGCTGATACAAGTATGCTACGACGCCGCTGAAACAGAGACGAAGAAACGCGAAGAAAGAGCCCTCCTGAAAGCAGGCGAAGAACTCAGATGCAACGACCTGCTGACGATAACAGGCGACTACGAAGCTGAAGAAGAAGCCGAATGGTTCGGAACAAAAGGGAGAATACGATACCTGCCACTCTGGAAATGGCTGCTGGAGGAAAAAACATGAAACATTTTTCGATTAAGGCATTCGATATTCCTGACGCGTGGACGCAGGTCTTGGAGACCATCTACCTGAAAGGAGATAAGTTTCGGGTCGAACATGGGTCAGAGATACTGAAACAGCGAGATGGTAAAAGATGATACCTAAACATCTTTTTTCGTTGGATGTTTTGAAGGGTTTAGCTATCATCCTCATCCCCATAGTCCACCTCAGCGGTTATGGTTTTTCTTTTTTGGAAGAGACCTACTTTTTAGATAAGACTGTTGACCGGCTTTTAGCGGAATTTAGTCTTTCGCTTTTCGTCATAGCTTCTGGATTCGGGCTCGCATACAGTTCCCTTATTAAGGGAAAGCAACTTCAGCTCCTCAGTTTCGCAAAAAAAAGATTCATGCGTATCTATCCGCTCTACTACCTCGCTTTGTTCTTATTCATTATCTTAAAGATCCAACCAATAGATGTACCGACCTTAGTTGCATATCTGCTAGGTATGCAGGCACTGGCTGGTGAGTATACGCACTCTTGGAACATCCTCTGGTTTATTGGACTAATAGTCCTGTATTATATGTTGTTCCCGTTTTTCTTAGCGGCCCTGAAGCGAAATAGGTTAACCTTAGTTTTGTCTGCGTTGAGTATATTACTCATCAGTCTTCTAATCCACCACTTGTTCGGCCTATTTAGTAGTAGCTATTTTAGTTATTTCCTCCCGTTTCTGTTCGGAATCTATTTCGCAGACTACTTCAAACGCAAAGAAAATGTCTTAGGGAAACACTTCGAATCGAAAGTCTTTCTTCTATTTGTTTTAATGTGCATCATACGAGCAACTATGCCCAGTTTACCTTCTGAAACAGACATTTTTACTCCCATCCCATTGAATAGCTTGGATATACTCATCCCTAATCTGACTATTGGCTTGAATTTACTCAGCCATAACCTGACCCAAATCTTCTTGTTCCTCACAGTATTCTCTATGCTGCTTAGAGTAGAGACGATAAAGCCCCTGATCATATCGCGTATGTCCGCCTTAGGCTACGCATCCTACGGCGTCTACCTATTCCACATACCCGCATACGAGGCGATAAAACACCTTTTCGGTTCCTTCGACCCGACTATGAGAAGCCTGCTTTACTTAGCTAGTATCCCGCTGATATTCCTGGGAAGCTACATCATACAGAAAGGATACGATAAGATATTATCTCGCATCGAACGATGAAGCAGGCGTTCGACATGCCTGACGCAAATTCATCGTAATGCATGAATTCATATACTTTTGTGCATTATGATACGTGCGCCCTAAGGAAGTGGCTGACTGGATGACGATTCATTCGGTTGAGGGAAAAGCCACGCTCATATGAAAGTCAGCCCATGCATAGGCAGACTTTTTAAAGTAGTCTTACCATCAAACGCCTTGTGCTAACATGGGACTAAAACCTTCTTTCGCGCCCCCGAGAAGACGGGACGCCAGATTAATGAAACACCACCCCCGAAAAACCTTTAATCGAAATTAAAGGTTACATATACATACCTTTAATCCGGATGAAAGGATATTTAAAGACCGCCCCCGAAGGAATCAGGATGACGGAAAACCGAGTAAGTCGGACGCGTTTTGTGGGCGCAGCATATGCGCTTACATGCTTGTGTTCACCACAGGATACAAAATATTGGAAATCTGTTCACTCAACAGGACAGACCATAATACAAGAGACAGGACCATACGAATCACGCCCCTCTGGAAATGGCTGACTGAAGGACGCAGCTAAGGCGGACCTTTAAGGGCGGAGGACTACTGTCTTCTGCTGCTTTTGATATCATGCGCCACCGGCAGACGACGGACTGGCAGAACACATAGGAAACAGATTTATATGAATATGTTTCCTATAGGTACCTATGGACAACGGAATCCGAGAGATCCTAAACGAATGGAAGACAAAAAAACTCCCAGACCAGATAGAAAGAGAAACAAACCCCACAATAGGACAGCAGATACTGGCAATAACAGGACCGCGACGAGCCGGAAAAACCTACCTCATGAACCAGCTCATAAAAAAACAGCTAAACGACCCGGAAAAAGAACACACCGCCTACATAGACTTTGAGGACTACAGGCTAACAGAAACAAAAAAAGACGACCTCGGAAAAATAACGAAAACCATCCACGAACTCTTCACAGAAAAAGACGGGAAAATCACCCTCCTCCTCGACGAAATACAGAGGATACCTGACTGGGAAACATGGCTCAGAACCCTCCACAACACAGAAAAATACAACATCATCATATCCGGCTCATCTTCAAGGCTGCAGGCCAGAGAGATAGCGACCGCCCTTAGGGGAAGATATGTCAGCAGACTCCTCCTGCCATTCAGCTTCAGGGAATTCCTCAAGACAAAACAGCACCCGCCGCAGGAACCCCGCACACGCGAAGAAGAAGGCATACTGCTGCGCCACATGACAGAATATGTGACATACGGCGGATTCCCGGACGTGATAAAAAAAGACAACCGAGACGAAAAGATAGAGCTCCTCAAAGTCTACTACGAGACCATATTCTACCGCGACATCATAGAAACACACCGCATCAGGAACATCAGCGCCATGGAAGCCTTCACAAAGAACGTCGTCAGCAACTTCGGCAGATACCTTTCCCTCACAAAAACGGAAAAGTACCTCAGAACCCTCGGACTAAACAGCAGCAAAAAAACACTGGCAAACCACCTGAGGTCGCTGGAATCTGCATTCTTCGTATTCAGCATCGAAAAACTATCGCCAAAATTAAGGGAACGAGTGCAGCAGCCCAAAAAAATCTATCCCATCGACCCAGGCTTCCTCAACCTCACACCCAGATTCACCGGAGACCACGGCACAAAAATAGAATGCGTAACAGCAATAGAACTCCTGAGGAGACAGACGACAAACCCCCTCCTCGAAGTCTACTACTGGAAAGACCACCAGCAGAAGGAAGTCGACTTCGTCATAAAAGAAGGAACAGACATAAAAGAACTGATACAAGTATGCTACGACATAAGCGACCCGGACACGAAAGCGCGGGAAGAACGCGCCCTCATAAAAGCTGCAGAAGACCTCAGATGCAGTAGTCTCCTCGTGCTCACATGGGACTATGAGAGCACAGAAGAGCGGAAAGGAAAAAAGATACGGTACCTACCCCTCTGGAAATGGCTGCTAGGAGGATATAAGGCCGAAGACGCGCAAAATAATTAAGGGAAAAAGACGATGAAGCATTTTCTGATCAAAGCATTCGATATCCCGGACGCATGGACGCAGGTGCTGGAGACGATATACACGAAGGGGGATAATTTCAAGGTGGAGCATGGGTCTGAGGTAACAGAAACACGAAAGATTGCGGCGACCATCGATATTGAGAGGCCTGAGAACAGGCCGCTGACACACCACCTGGCGCCGTTCAGCGCAAAATACATCGAACAGTATACGCTCGAATATCTTTTCATAGGAGAAAAACACGAGAAAGAAGACTACACCTACGGAGAGAGATTAAGAAAACCGGTGGACCAGATCCAGAAAGTCATAGACAGATACCGGAAATATAAGGGCGACCGACAGAACACGATGCTGATAAGGAGACCGGAAGACTTGGACATCGAATACCCCCCATGTCTCACTGTCCTGGATACTGAAATAATGGAGAATAAATTGCACTTCATAGTTTATTTCAGATCATGGGACGCTTATGGAGGTTTTCCCGCGAACGTCGCAGGACTACAATTACTGAAAGAAGATATGGCTGAAGAGATCGGAGTTAAACCAGGAAAAACTATTGCTTACGCTAAGAACCTGCACCTGTATGAGAGACAATATAAGCTCGTAGAAGAGATGCTGAAACCCAAAAAATGAGATATATTAATCGGGAGAGCACAATAATTTAATCGACGATGGCATACAAGAACATAAGCGAAGTAAAGAAGAGGATCAGGACACTTTACCAGAACCTCAGCCTCCTGAGAGAAGACATAGAGCTTCTGGAAGAGAAGAAAAAGGACTCGAAAGCCTACGAGAAGCTGGTCAGATTAGGGGAGGAAGTGATCGACAAAACCGGGGGGGCGACCACAAAAAGCATCATGGACGACGTAAGAGGCTAAGATGATATACATAGACACCAGCGTCATAATCAACTCCTTCTTCACGACAGAGAAAAACAGCAGAAACTCGAAAGAGCTCATGAGGCGCATCAAAGAGGGCGAATATACTGCATCCACCTCCGAATTCACTCTCATAGAAGTGGCTTCCGCCGTATCCAGAGTGACGGGAGATGCGAAACTTGCAAGAGAGGTCGTCAAAGAACTGGAGCTGTACCCGAACGTCACCATCATCCCAACCTCGCGGATCCTCTTAGATAAAGCATTCGACATCGCAGCTGACCACGGCCTGCGGGCTGGAGACGCTATACAGACGGCATGCGCTATTCTGGAGGGTGCAGACTACCTGATCCAGAGAGATTCTGACTTCCGCAGAATAAAAGACCTGATAAAGATAGCGGAACCCGAAGACCTCCTGAAAAAATGAAGTACGCGCTATTCACTGGATGTACGACACCAGAAAAAGCCTTAGGATACGAACTAGCTGCTAGGAGACTAGGCTGGGAGCTTGGAATAAGGTTCATGGAAGCAGAGTTCAGCTGCTGCGGAGAAACAGTACGGAAAGTCGATGCGCAGAAGGCGGTCATATTGGCTGCTAGAAATCTTTCTGAAGCAGAACGGCTCGGAGCCGACATATGCACGTTATGCAGCGACTGCACACGTTTCTTGAGTGAAGTGAATGCGGCGATGAAAGGCGACGGGAAATTCAGAGGGGACGTCAACTCGAAACTAAGGATCCTGGGCAGAGAATACGCTGGCGGCATCCAAGTGAAACACCTTGTGGGAGTGCTGCACGAGAAAAAAGAGGAGATAAGAGAGAAAGCTGGAGGAAAATTAGGTGGACTAAGGATCGCAGTACAAGGCGGCTGCTTCGATAAGGAAGAGACTGCCTTAGAGGAATTGGTGGAAGCTACCGGCGCAAAGGTTGTGGAATGCGGAGACGGAAGCTGCCTGAGTATGCCAGTCGACGAACAGACCATCAAAGAGATGGCGGACAAGAGGCTTACGGAGCTCGGAGGCACGGTGGACGCATTAGTAGTCGGCTGCCCAGTCTGCGGAATAATGCTCGACAGAAGCGACGGTATTCCAGTGCTTTATCTGCCGCAGCTGCTCGGCCTCGCACTCGAATTCACTGACGAAGACCTGGGACTGCGTTGGAGTAAGAGTTCTGTAGCAGCCCTACGCAAAAGAATATAAGTTCGACTAAAGAAAATAATATAAGATGACAGACTGCCTACAAGAGATCGAAAAATTATCTTCGGTCAGAGGCTGCCCGAAGAGGATGATGAACGGACCCTGCGGCGGACAAGTCTGCGGCAGGTGCGAAGTTAATCAGAAGGCAGTGTGCGTCTGGATAAGGGCCTACGAGAAACTGAAGGCTGAAGGGAAATTGGATCTGATGGAGAAGCTTTGTCTATAGGATAATGTGTGTTTTTAATCTTCTGCGGAAGATATAATAAGAGGCGAACGACATGCCAACGACCATAGAACAGATGCATAAGGCAGGGATGTTCATCGAAAAAACATTCTACCCGGGCAAAAAAAACAGGAGCTCCGAACTCAGAGGAGTCTTCCGCGACATCGGAAAAATGTTGAAGAAGGAAGGCAGAACCTCCGTAGACCTCATAAGGGACCTGAGAAAAACGTAGATGGAAACACTGTACTTGGACTCCAACATACTGCTGAACGTGCTGCTGGAGGAGGAAGGCCTCGCTGAATCATCTTACCGGCTTCTCCAAGACATAGAGGAAGGCAAATACGCCGCCACAACATCCCTTCTCGCCATAATGGAGATACACAGAGTACTCCAAAAACAGGGCAAAACAGAGAACAAGATAGCTGAAGCCATCAGAAAAATACCCGGAATGGGCGTAGAGATAATCATACCCGAAAGAGAAGAGATGATATCCGCCTACGACCTCATCAGAACCCTCCGACTGGACCCTGCTGACGCCATCCACCTCGCTTCGGCGACAGCCTCGGCAACAGTCTTCGTCACAAGAGACGCTGAGCTCAGCAGGAAGATAAAGAAGACTATCAGGGTCGCCCAACCAGAGCAGCTGCTAAGATGAAAGAACAGAAGACGCTCATAGAAGATTTGAAGACTGGGTTCGTTTTCACTGGGGAGATTGAGCCTGGGAAGATCACGGACCTTTCGAGTGTAGTTGAGGAAGCTAAGAAGCTGCGGGAGTGTGTTTCTGCGGTGAATGTCACAGATAATCCGCAGTCGAACGCGTACGTAAGTAGCTTAGTGTGCTCGCATGTTATTCAGAAGGAAGCTGGCGTAGAAGCCATCTATCAGTTGACTTGCAGAGATAGGAATAGGATCGCTTTGACTTCAGATTTGTTGGGTGCCGCAGCACTCGGAATAAAGAATGTTCTAGCTATTACAGGAGACTACACGACTTTAGGAGACATGCCTGAGGCGCGGCCAGTCTTCGACTTGGATGCGTGTAGGCTAGTGCACATGATAAAGAAGATGAATGAAGGCTTTGACCTAGGAGGACACCCGCTGCAGAAGAAGACAGACTTCTTCATTGGCGTCGCAGCGAACCCGAACGCTGCTCCATTAGAGCCTGAAGTCATGAAATTACAGAAAAAGAAGGAAGCAGGCGCACAGTTCGCACAGACGCAAGTCATATTCGACATCGAGACAGTAGAACGGTTCCTGGAGGCAGCCAAAGACATCGAAATACCGATCTTGATAGGCATCTTCCCGCTGAAGTCTTATGGAGTCGCAGACTACTTCGACAAACACATACCCGGCGTCAAAGTCCCAGCCGAACTCCTGAAGGAGTTCGGTGAGATTAAAAAGAATGTTGAGAGAGAGAGGCAGCGGATTGAGTATGATAAAGTGAATCTAAGGTATTTCTCTTCCTTGATCCGGGACATAAAGAAAAGTGGGGCCGCAGGCTGCCATGTGATGGCGGTCAACTATGCTGAGATGGCGGTGAAGTTGATTAAGAATTAGGCTGAGGTATGTGTTCTGCCGGTTAGGTTGTCTTTGACTGTTAGGCTTGCTGGGGCGAAGAGGTCTGATGGGATATTATAGAAGTTTTTGCCTGCTTCCTCAAAGAGCTGCTTGAACGGCTTCCCATAAGCCCTTGAACTACGCGATACAGCCTGCTCTGAGAGCGCAGGGTCCCAGCCGTCTGTGGCCAAACTGACGCTACCATGATAGATTACGGCGTCGTTGGCTTCGAACATGGAATCCTTGCCCGATTTTATGATGGGCACGGAGCCTTCGGCTGATGTTATCTTGTTGATGTCGTAGCCTAAGTTCATGAGTCGGAAGACTCCGACCTCCACAATACGAGCTAAAACATTGATTTGGCCGACTAATGAGCTGCCGCAGAAGGCGGCTATCGCCAGGTCTTCGGCGCCAGTCGCCTTTAGGACTGACTCAAGGGTCTTGGAGTCTGGGAGGGTGTCGGTTTCGAGGACGAGGGCTGCTTTTTCTGAGGTCTCAGAATAGGCGACCTTGGAGAGGATGCTGGAGGGTTTGTTGGCTAGGAGGCGGGCGGGTCCTGAGCCTAGTGCTGTTCCCTGAGGATGGTCGATGCGCCACCCGGCTAGCTGGCAGCCGATGGTGGCAACGGCCGGACGGGTTGGAATTTGAACGAAAATGCCTTCTTTGAGTGTGACGGAACCTAAGCAGCCTAAGGAGGCTTCTGCGACTTTTAGGGCGGTTTCTAGTGAGGTTTTCTTCTTTAGGCCGACGTCGTAGATGCGGACCTTTCCTGAAGGAAACTCATGGACTGAGCTCTTCTTGGAGAGTGAGCGGATCAGCCTGTAGGTGTCTTCGTTGAGGTTCATCTTGGTTCGATCGACGGGAACAGTGTTTCGTCCTTATGTGGGAGGTAGAGTGCGGCAAGGTATTCTTCTGGGAAGCCGGATGCCTTCGACAGGTCCCGGTAGGTGGCGAGCTTGGCTATGTCTTCAGCTTCCTTCCGCTTTGATGGATCAGATAAGACGATCGATGCGCCTTTTAGTGAGCCGTTGCCTATGAAAGTGAATTTGTCGCGCGATACGTCTGGGAGAAGACCGATGGATACGGCTTTTTCGATGTTCAGATGGTAGCCGAAGTCGCCTGCGATATATATTCTGTCAAGCTCAGAGAAGGCTACGCCCGCATTCGAGAGCGTGCGCGCGCCAGCATAGATCGCGGCCTTGGAAAGGATGATGCTACGGATGTCTTTTTCCGAAAGGAAGATGTCTTTGTTGTGGAGGGTTTCTTCGGCTGATGCGACCAGAAACTCAAGGTCAGATGCGCCGTTCCTAATCCTGTTGCCTGCGGTGTCAGTGAATTTTCCGCGGTAATCCACGATCCCGGAAAGGAAGAGTTCAGAAACGAGGCTTATGAGGCCTGAACCGCAGAAGCCGAGCGGTTTTTCATTTCGTATGGTCGAATAGGTTATTTCGTCGTCTTTGATGCTTACGTCCTCTATTGCGCCCGCTACTGCGTTCATGCCGCATGCGACTTCGCCGCCTTCGAAAGCCGGGCCCGCAGAGGTTGAGCACGCCAGCAGCCAGTCTCTGCAGCCTAAGACGATCTCTCCATTGGTTCCGACGTCTATGAGCATCGAAGGCTTCTGCGCGAGATGCAGGCCGCTTGCGAGAATATCGGCTACGACGTCGCCGCCCACGTAGCCGCCGATCGCAGGCAAGGCATAGAGGCCGCCTGAACAGTGCAGCCGCAGTTTTTCTGCGGCCTCTTTAAGCGGCTGACGGAACTCGAGCGCTTCCGGATCGTCTCTGACGACAGACGGGTCGCGGTCCATGAGGATATAGATCATAGTCGTATTGCCGGCTGCGACGATCTCTTTGACCCGCAGAGACGGCTGATCCTTCGTAAGAACTGAGATAAGATTGTTTATGGTGTCGATTATGAGGCGGTTAAGGGTTTCTACGCCGCTGCGTTCGGCGTACGTTATACGGGATAGTACGTCTGCGCCATAAGAGACCTGGCGGTTATATTCTGAAGTCTGGGAAATAGGCTTCTTTGTCGCGTAGTCGATCATGCATACGGACACAGTCGTTGTTCCGACGTCGACTGCGATACCCACATCTGAGCCAGTTACTTTGCCGGCTGACAGCTCGATGAATTCTTCGATCCGCTGGTGCGCGCCTAGTCTACTCTCCTGCGGGATTTCTATGATTAGGTCGCTTGTTGGATAAGTCTTACAGGCTAGGTAGCTGCCGTCAGGTAAGGCTTCGACTGAGACCTTGCCTTCGCGGACGAATATTTTGCATCGGCCGCATGAGCCTTCGCCGTCGCAGACCGAATATAAGAGTATTCCGGCACTTCTGGCTGCATCGAGGATCGATTTGCCGCTTCCGATGTTCGCCCGTACGTTATCAGGCTGGAAGGTTACCGTATAATCCATCTTTTCTCCAAATAATCTTTTAGTTGCGACGAATCCTGCGGACCTATTAGGATCTCCCACCCAGTTTCGCGGGCTACTGCTTCCGAAAGGGACGCCATGACGCCGGGGATGATGAGCTTCCTATGTCTCACTTTTTCTGTGACTTTGCTTGCGCTGAGCGCCGCCTTGATGGTCGCAGGAGTTACTTTGTCGGCTGCGACAGCAACTGTTGCTGCAAGGCCTTCAGTATCCAGGACGAGCAGGTAGGATGATATGCCCGTCTTTTTGAGGTCGTCTGAGACATTATAGTATGTTAACGCAAAGTTCGTCGTCAAAAGGACCGGCGAATCCTTGTTAGGTGACCCTAGTTCATAGAGCTTGGGTTCGACTGAAGCTTCTATTCTAGGGTCAGAGTAGATGTTTTGTCTGAGCGTCAGCAGCGGCAGGATCGCCCAAGCTTCGTCCGTGTGCAGGATCATGAGGCTCGCGTACCGCATCATCAGCATCGCGGCCGTATTGGATTCTGTGAAAGACTTCATTTCATTCTTTTCGGAACCAAGCCAGATGGATGCGGCTGCGGCCATCAAGGGGTGGCGTAATTCAGGTACGCCGTCTACTGCGGCTTTGCGGATGAGAGTGAACCTGTTGACTGTGTCGGCTATGTCGGTTATTCCCGGGTCTAGGACGATGTTCTCGAACCCCTTGGAGGTGAATTTCCTTGAAAGTGAGATAAGGCCTTCGGTGGTCGGTGAATGGAGTGCTACGGCTGTGTCGTATTTTTTGGCGAGTGCGAGCATCTTCTCCCAGTTGTCTTCTGTTGCTGCATAGAGGAGGGGTCGGATGGGTCCTGCGACCACTAGGCCTGCTGAGAGGATCTCCGGCGTAAGCGAGCAGAGGACGAGGGGCCCAGTGAAATTCTGGAGGACAGTCTTGATGGCTTCAACGAACTTTTTCGGGTCGCCTGACTTGCACCTTATTGCGAGGCCGTCAATCGAAAGTTTTGTTCCGACGCGCTCCACTTCGAAGCAGGAGACGAACTTGGCCGTATCACGAATATCTTCTTTCGGCATGGTGTCGGAAACGTCCAAAAAGATGGGCGGAGGCGAAAAAAAGCGGAGCTCGTGACGGAACATGACTTCTTCGCCGCCGACTATTCGGTCCGCGAAGCGGGCTTCCTTGACTGCGGGAGTGATGGCTTCCTTGAGCGCGGTAAGCTGCTCCTTGGAAAGCGGCAGACAATCCTCTGGCCGCACTTTCCGTTCTAGGAGCTTGAGTGCGTAAGCCATACAGGTTTTTTCGCCGCATCTTCCGCAGTTGGTCTTCGGCAGATGCTTGTACAGTTGGAGCGCGGTTGGTGGTGCCATAGTTCAGAGCTCCAGCCACCGAAGATCATTGTCTTCAGGCTTCTTTTTCGAGAATAGGGAATCGATGAGGTCCTCCATGTACTTTATCGAACTGGGATGCAGCATCATGAAGAGGTCTGCTCCAGAAAGCAAGGCCATTGAAGCGGTCATCGTCTCCCATAGTGGGCCGCGATGCTCGCGCGGACCCCATGAGTCGTTCCTCATCCAGGCTTCGCGGGCGCTCCAAGCATTCGAGGTCGCAGAAGCTATTGGGAGCGCAAGATACGAATCGCCGCGGAGGCCTGCGAGACGGCAGCGCTCCATCGCAGAGATCGAGTACTCGACCCCGTAGCCGACGCCGCCTGTGAACAGGTCCATTATCATGTTCTCAGGTTTCATGCCGATGCGCATCAGGTTCTTGTTGAGGCGGCGCATCTCATCAGGGTTCATAGAGACTAAGGAGATTATTGAGTGACCGTGCGCGATAGCCGCTTTTGCAACACGAGGATAATCCATATCTGGGTCCACAGTCGACAGGACGACTTTTTCGCCTGAGCAGACTTCGGCGGCTTTTTCTAGGAGTTCCGGATCCTTCAGTGGGCTTCCGCTGCCGCCGATGATCAAAGGAACCTTCACTGCCGAGAGGACGGATTCTATGGTCTTGCAGGCGTCGGAGATCGAAGTATTGTGTGTCTTCGGATCTGTGCTGACCATGTGGAGTGTTATGGCTTTGGCTCCGAATTTTTTGACGCGCAGCTTCGCCCACTCTGCCGGATCGTTCATTGCGTCGCCGAAGTGTTCTCTGACGTGGCCTGGAAGAGGGATTGGAGTATCGAAGATGTCGTGGGCTATCAGAGGTTTTTGTGAGAAATAGCCTTCGAAGTATCTGAATGGCGGAGTGGTTCCTCCGCCGATGCGGTATGATGAGCTGCGGCTGCCGCCTTCGGCTGATGTGGCTCCGAGGGTTACTGTGCTTATGGCGCGCTCGTAGTCCTCTTTCTTCAGATTCGGTTCGCTCATCATTAGATTATTTGGGCGCAGCAGAAATAAAACCAGAATCAGGACACTATCTCTTTCTGAGACGCAAGAATGTGTTGACTACGGCGGCTGCTGTGAAGGATGCTATGAGGCCGACGAGGAGCGGGTCTGTGTCCGTTATTGGAAGGAACCTGCATGCGAGAGCAGAGAATGAACCGAAGGCAATGGCTGCTAGCGCCGCTGAGGGCCTGAGCTTCAAGTAGAATAGGGCTGCTAAAGTAGGAATCAAGATTCCTGCTGTCCAGACTGTGAGAGTGAATATAAGGGCTGGAATGATCTGTTGGAAATAGAAGGCTAAGAGCAGGCTTACTGCGCCCAAGAGGACGACAAAGATGCGGCTCGCCAAGACCAGCTCCCCATCACCCTTACCGGAAAGCGGCTTATAGACGTCGTGTGCGAGGCTGCTTGCGCCCGCATGCAGGTATGAGTCGGCTGCGCTCATGACTGCGGCGATGAGGCCGACGAAGAAGAGCGCCTGAAGCTCGGCCGGCAGAAGATTTTGGCCTACGACGATGAATGCTGTATCAGGATCAGATTGACCGTAGTCTACTGAGAGGAGCCCGGCGAAGACGACTACAGTATCTATGAGCAGCCAGAGGAGGATGCAATAGAGGATCGCCTTCTTCGCATTCACGTATGGTGCGCTAGAAAAGAGGCGCTGATAGAGCGGAGAACTGGTTATCGGAAGGAAGAAGAGTAGGATGCACCAGACAAGGATGTCCTGCAAACCCATAGAGGAGAATGGATCCGTGAACCCCTGCGGTAGGCTTCCTAGGAAGGTTTCCGGGCCCTTGGATTGGATTGCGATGATGAGAAAGGGGAGGAGGACGAGAACAGAGAGGATGAGTAAACTGAACTTGAGGAGATCTGTGATTGCGACAGAACGCATGCCGCCGAGCAGAGTATAAGTTACGATGACTGCGGCGATGAGGATCATAGACGACTCAAAAGATAGGGGCGTTATGAGAGTAAGGACTCTGCCGCCCGCGATGATGGCTTCCGGGATAAGGCAGAGGACTGCAAGCAGCAGCGACGCTGCGAGGGCTACTTTGCTGCCGTAGTATTTGCCGAGGAAGTCTGGGAGAGTATATGATTCATCCCTGCGTATGCGCGGAAGGATTCTGAGAAGAAAGAGGTTGCCTAGATAGAAGGGGATGATGAACCAGAGGACTCCTAGGCCCGTCTGGTTCGCTATGCTTGCGCCGCCGAGGACTGCGGACGAACCGTAGAAGGTTGCTGCAACAGTCGCAACTAGGAGCGGGAAAGTAAGCTGCCTGTCTGCGAGAATAAAAGCTTTCTCTGAAAGCACCTTCCGCAGAAGGAATCCTATGAGCAGAAGCACAAGAAAATAGGCTGCTATGAGCGCAGTATAATCCATGATATATAGACTTGCGGAGGCTCAATAAATAAGGGATGGAGTTAGGGATCGTCGGAATCAATTCGCGGGCAATAGCATCTAGCGCACGGAAGCTTGGTTTCTCTGTCTTTCTGGTAGACTACTTCTTGGACGCCGACGTTGTAGCGGACGAACACCATGCGCTTCAGACTGATCCCTTGCGGCCTGACCTCGGCAACGAATACTCGAAGGAGGCGCTCGTCGACTTGGCGATAGAGAAGCTTGCAGGCAGAGTGGAAGATATTATTCCGACGTCTGAGGTCGGCTGCAGTCCGAAATTGATAAAAAAACTGGAGCATCATTTCAGGGTTCTGGGGAACGGGTCTGCGCAGGTTAGGGGAGCGAAAGATTGGAGGATGCTAAAGAAGATGTTGGATGAGGTTGGAGTAGAGTACCCGGAGACTAAGGTTGCTTCTTCCTTGAAGGGCGTCAGGACGGCTGCTGAGAAGATGGGTTATCCGGTGGTAGTCAAAGGTAATGGCCTGAAAGCAGTGTTGCTTGATGAGCCTTCTCTGCAGGGGTTTGATTCAGAGGTTCCTGAGGGAGGATTCTTGGTGCAGGAGTATGTTGAAGGTATTGCTGTCAGCTGCTCGGTTGTCTGCGGCGGAGAGAGTGCGTCTGCTGTTTCAGTGAATAGGCAGCTTATTGGTTTACAGGAATTCGGTGTCGGAGGTTTCTCATATTGTGGGAACATCGTGCCCTTAGGCTCAGGATGGGATGAGAGAATAGCGGAAAAAGCAACGGAGCTTACTGCTGCTCTCAGTCTTTGCGGCTCAGTCGGCGTCGATTTTCTGTTGGCTGAAGATAAGGTGATTTTCATGGAAGTGAATACTCGGCTTCAGGACACATTCGAGTGCGTTGAACGTTATCGCGGCATTAATCTAGTCGACGAGCATCTGAGGGCTCTTGAAGGCGAAATAAGAGAGTATGTTAGGGAACTGGGTTGTTTTGGGAAAGGCATACTCTACGCTAAGGAGGACACGGTCGTAGGAGACCTGTCTGCCGCGGGGGATGTCGGAGATGTGCCTCTACCTGGGTCCTTGATAAAGGTGGGTGAACCAGTCTGCAGCACCTATTCTATGGGCGCAGGACCTGATGCTGTGCTCTCTTCTCTGAAGGATGCGGCTGCGAGGATATTCTCCGGCTTTTAGTTTAGGGAACGAAGTTATTTATCGATGGGTATTCTTGAAGTCAAAGACTTGGGGATAAGCTTCGGCGGCAAAAGCATATTGGATGGTGTTTCCGTCGACTTCTGGAAGGGCCATATACATGCTTTAGTGGGTCCGAACGGCGCAGGCAAGTCGACTTTGGCTTATACTTTGATGGGCTTGGAGGGCTATCGGAACGTCGTCGGCGACATCATATTCGAAGGCAAGTCCATCATCGGACTGAGCATTGATGAGCGAGCGAAGTTAGGTATGACCTTAGGCTGGCAGGAGCCTGCAAGATACGAAGGACTGAGCGTAAAGAAATTCATTAAGGCTTCTGCGAAAGACAAGAGCGAGAAGGCCATCGAAGAGTGCATGGTCAAGGTCGGACTGAATCCTGACGAATATTTTCCGAGGGCATTAGATAAGACTCTTTCAGGCGGAGAACGTAAAAAGATCGAGCTTGCATCAATTCTCGCGGTGAAGCCGAAGCTCGTGCTCTTGGATGAGCCGGACTCGGGCATCGATGTCGCATCGCTTCGGAACATATTTGAGGCCATCAAGATACTGAAGGACGGCGGCTCCACAGTCATACTCATAACGCACAGCCTTGAAGTGCTTAAGCAGGCGGAGCACGCTTTTTTGATGTGCCACGGAAAGATCGTCGAAAAAGGCAGCGTAGAATCAATTGGAGAGTACTTCGGAGGCAAGTGTATGCCATGCGACCACAAGAATCTTCCTGAAATAGCCCGCGAGGTGCCGGAATGAGTGCAGAGGAAGAGCTCATAAAGCTGGCGAAATTGGACGTCGCAATAAAAGACCCTGAAGTCGCGCACATGATAATCGACCATGATAAGATTTTGGGGAGTAGGACTGTTCCCGGGCTGCGGATCGAAGCTAAGGAGATAAAGGACGGGATCTCTGCAAAGGTCATCGTGCTCGAAGGCGCAGTCATAAAGAAGCCAGTGCACATGTGCTTCGGAGTTTCACATAAGCAGGCTGTGCAGCGGATAATCATGGACATAGAGATTAGGAAAGGCGCTCAAGTATCTTTTCTTGCGCACTGCATCTTCCCGAACGCAATCGATGTGCAGCATATAATGGACGCGAAGATTTCTGTCGGCGAAGGCGCACAATACACTTATCTTGAGAAGCATATTCACGGAGAATCCGGCGGCGTCAAGATCTACCCGAAAGCCAGAGTCATATTAGAGAAGAAGGCTAGATTCAAGACAGAATTCGAGCTCGTCAGCGGCCGCGTGGGATTGATGGAAATAGACTACGAGACCACGTGCGGGGAAGAGAGCGTCATGGAGATGACTGCACGCGTCAGCGGCAGAGCGGATGATATCATAAAGATCAGGGAGACCGGCTATCTTGCGGGAGAGTATGCGCGAGGCGTCCTGAAATCTAGGATCGCAGTCCGAGATAAGGCCAAGTGCGAAGTATACAATAAGATGGTGGCGACAGCCGCTTATGCGCGCGGACACGTCGACTGTAAGGAAATCATCCAGGATGACGGAGTTGCGATGGCGACCCCGATAGTCGAGGTCCGGAACCCGAAGGCGCATATAACCCATGAAGCCTCCATCGGCAGCGTCGACAAGAAGCAGCTTGAGACCCTGATGAGCCGCGGACTCTCAGAAGATGATGCTGTTGAACTCATCATCGAAGGATTGCTGAGTTAAAGCAGGTCCGGCAGAAAATAGGGTAGCTGCGCTAGGAGCCGAAGACTGAATGCTGGCTGAGAAAGTAGCGCGGTAACTGATTTTGTGGCTAAGTCCATGTCGCCTTCCGTTTCTAGGGCGCTAGTATTCTGGGCTATGAGAGAGAGGAGCCGATCCTTGTTTTTGTCTGAGAGCTTCGCCAGAGTATTGTGTATTCTGAGGTGCAGGGAAAGTTCTTTCCCTAAGGTAGTCCTCCACCTGCGCTCGTAGTCCGGGTACGGCGTCTGTGTGGCAGCAAGCCCCCCCATGACTACTCCGCCGCCAGTCGAAGCTTTCACTTGGCCTGCTGCGTCACCTACGAGGATGATTCTGCCGTAGTCGGTCGGGAGTCTTGGATCATATATTGGGATGATCCCAAAACTTTTGTCTATGATCTTAGGAGTCTTTATTCTGCCTTCAGTTGAAAGTTTTTTTATGAACGCATCCAAATGCGGCAGCGGATTCTTTGTTGCGCAGCATCCGACTCGGCAGCGGTCGCCTGCTGGAATGATCCAGGAAAAGAATTCCGGGACATTGAAGTGCAATTCCACAGTATCCGGGTCGCAGTCGACTGGAAGCTCATATTGGGCGCCAACAAGGAAATTCTTGGGTTTCTGGAATCTGAGCTGCTGATGAAGATGATAGTTTGTTCCAGTCGCAAGGATGATCTTCTCTGCATCCAGGGAAGAAGCCTGCTTGACATGTTCCCTGGAAAGCACGGCTCCGGCGTCCTCTGCTTCAGAAAGTAGGTAGGAGTCGAAGCTGCTTCTGTCTAGGACGTAGGCTTTCTTGGTTTTGGCGCGTATGAGAAATGAGCTTCCTGACGGAGAGATGATGCGTGCGCCTGAGACTGTGTTCTTGATTGCGTCTTTCGGCGGTTTTATGCCAAGCCTCCCTAGGCCGGTTATGCTGACTAAGCCTGCGCACTGCACCGGCTGAGTCGTATGTTCCTCGTAGATTGTGACGTCGTTTTCTTTTGCGCAGCATTTGGCTGCTATGCTGCCTGCCGGACCGGCTCCGACGACGGCTATTTTCATCTGAGGTCGACTATATCCTCTGGATTCGGTCCGGTGGAAATGAGCGTCGCTTTGACGCCTATGAACTTCTCTATTTTGGCGACATGCTGCTTTGCCCGGGAAGAAAGTGAATCGTATTCTGTGACTTTGTTGCATTCCGGGAAGATCTTGTCTAAGCAGGTTATGCCTATCTGGGTTGCGCCGTTCACCATCGCAGAATATTTTCCTAGTTCGTAGTCGAAGTCGCCGACGCGCCGCTGCCTATGCGTTACTGTGCCTTTTTCTCCTAAGTATTTGGCGAGCCGGTCGCTTATGGCGCCTTCAGAAAAACCCTTCTTTTCGGCGTCTGCGAGGACTTTCTGCCATAGGGGATATTTCCCTATGTTCTCTTCTGTTATGAGCCCATCCTGCGGGCCTTCGCCGACGCGCGTAGTATAAGCCTTGTATATGACCAGTACTTCGTCTACTTTCGTGGGGCCGACGCCTATGTCGACTGCGGCCATGGAAGCTGATGTGTCCTTTGAAGTGACGTACGGGTACGTCCCATAGTAGAGTGAGAGTCCGAAGCCTTGGCTTGCTTCTAGGAGTACTTCTTTTCCTGCGTCTATTGCAGTATTGACTTCTAGGGGGACGTCTGTTAAGTACTTTGAGAGTTCAGGTATGTCGGATGCGAGCTTGATGGTTCGGTGTGCGCGTTCGGCGTTCGCCGGACCGCAGCCGCTGCCGGTCGTTCCGACCTTCTTCTTCAGGAAGGGGTCTCCTGCATCCTGTTCGCGGTGCTTTGTTTCTATGATGGCGCACCTTTTATCGAGGAAGGACCTGCCTTCTGAAGACGTCATCTTCACTTCTTCGATGAATCTGGCTGGGTCCACTAGGACTCCTGCGCCTACGAGCAGACGGGCTTTTTCGTTCACGAAGCCGCACGGTATCATCCGCAGGCCGTATTCTTTGCCGTTTTTGTAGACTGTGTGTCCCGCATTCGGTCCGACGCCTGCTCTTGCGATTATGGCGGGATCGTCTTTTAACGCCAGATATGATATGATCTTACCTTTCCCCTCGTCCCCAAAGTGTCCTCCGACAACTATAGTAGTCATTTTGTCTTCAACCTTCGATCTTTATTTCGCGCTCTTGCACTACCCCGTTCATCGGCCGCTCTACGCCAAATGATTCTATGCCGCTGTTGTTTATGCGGAAACGCATCTTCATGCCCTCAGGCAGGAACTTGTGTTTTCTGAGTATGGCGGTCCTTATGCCGGTCTGTTCATCCCTCTCGAACTCCACCATTATCTTAGACCAGTAGCGTGAGAGGTCGCCGCCTATCGGCGCGATCCTTCCGGAATCTATGTCGGTGTAGACCTGGTTTATGATGAGAACTGGAAGGTCGTATTTTCTGGCGAGCCGCAGGAAGGCCGCAAGCTGTCTGCCGAGCTCCTTCATGTCCCTCTCCACCTCAAGCCGATAAAGAACAGAAATCGAATCTACGACTATTAGGCTTACTTTGGAGGATGTTATGATGTCTTCGATTTTTTTTATTGCTATCTTCTGTTCGTCGAAGTCTGATGGTTCTACGAGGATGATGTTCTTGAGGACGTCCATGAACTTTTTTCCTGTGATCTGTTCGAGGCGCTCAGGAGAAAAGCCGCCTTCCGGGTCCAAGTAGATGACTTTTCCTTCGGCTGCGGCTGATGCTACAGCCATCAAAGCAAAGTTCGTCTTCCCTGATGAAGGCACCCCATATATGTGCGTCACATTCTTAGGATGCAAGCCGCCGCCGAGAAGTATGTCAAAATCTTTTTCTACTGAAATGGCCTTAGACATAGGTTAAGTTATATTATTTCAGAGGTATAAAATCAGGCCCCGTATTTTCTGAACAGCGTCCTGCACATCTCCTTTAATTCGGTTCTGTTGCCCATGCCCGTCTTCTCGAAGTATTCGTCGAATATTGCTTCGCTTATCTCCAGGCGGTCTAGGCTGATGTTGTTCTCGGCTGCGGTGGAGGACACTGACACGTCAAGTATCGTAAAGTTAGGGTAGACGCTCTCCCAGTCGTGGACTATGTCAAAATAGTCGCCTACGACGTCGACGGAGACAGATATCTGCAGGCACTTTATGTCGGAATTCTCCTCTATGAGCTGCTTGATTATGGAGTTGACTTCCGCAGGAGTCTTCTTTCCTAGATCGGCTTTGACGACGCGCATAGGTGCTGAATCCACTGGAACGAATTTGGGGTGCATAAAGTCCATGTCTTTGAATGCGAGGAATCCGGTCACATTATTTGATTCGTTGAAGCTCACGCGCTCGGTGCTGCCCAGGTAGTATGCGGGCACAACGTCCGTCATTTCCGTGATCGGCTGATGCTTGTGCACGTGGCCTGAGAGTATGAGATCATATTTGTCTGCGACAGATCTGAGGGCTGAAAGAGAGAGCTCGTGGGGTTCAAGATAGCCTTCTATGGCTTGGTGCAGGCAGAGGATGTCGATGTCGTTTCCTGAAACTTCGGCCGTTATCTTCTCCAATGTTTCTTCCGCCATCTTTCTGTCGCGCGTAAACTGAAAACCGTGTACTCCGACCCTTTTTCCATCCAGTTCCAGGAGGATATGAGGATTTTCTGTCGTGAGCACGTGCACGTTCTTGTGCAAATCCGAGAAGATTGGGGTATAGCTGCTGGAGAGGTTCGTCTCTATCTCGTGGTTGCCGATGCAGAAGATGCATGGAACAGAATCTGCTGCTTCCATCAGCCGCTTTATGAGGACCTGCATGCTCTTCGGGTCGGGGCGCGTGTGGTGGAGGATGTCGCCGCCGAAGATGAGAAGCGAAGGACCCATTTTCAGGGCAGCATCCAATGCTTCGTTGAACGAAGCCTCATAGTCTTTGAGCCTCTGCACCTTAAGCCTGTGGCGGTAGCCTAGGTGGCAGTCGCTGATGCAGCAGATGGTGGTCATTCTTTGATCGCGTACGCAAATAAGTCAGGATATTCTGTTGGCTTATTGAGGAAGCCCAGTGTCTTTGGACTGCGGATGAGAGCGTATATCTCCTTCTTTGGGAGTATCCCGAATCTTGTGAAGTCCGGAGCGTCTATTATCCGCAGAGTTGGCAGGTCTTTGTAGGCTTTGTTTGGGATGAGCTTTCCGGTTGTGAGCTCAAAGTATGCGCCGCCTGCTTTCTCCTTGTAGGGCTCGTATATTGAAGTGAATCTGCTGCTGACGAGATTAGCCATCTTCAGCGTCTTCTTTGCGGAATTGATGGTCACATGCCCGTAGTTCGGCGGGATAACGACCTTATCTCCGGCCTTTGCCTTGATGAGGACGACATCAGAGACTCTTCCCCCGGATTCCTTCTGCAGAAGATAGTGTGCTTCTCCTTCAAGGACCTCGTATATTTCAGTATAGGACAGGCCTGTTCCCGGAACTTGCGGATGATAGTGGCCAGTCGTCTTGATGAATTCAGTTCCCAAGCTGCCTGCAGGGATTATGGTGTTATCGTACCTGAGGCTCTGCTGTTTCATCAGCTGCCGGTCGCCGTCGCTTTCTGCAAGGTTCCTGAACATATAATAAAGTTCTTTATTCTCTGTTTTCTGCAGCCAGCTCTTGTCGTAGACGACGTTGCGCATGTCGTCCAGCATCCGTATACTGGGCAGTTGAACGACTCCGCCGAATCTCAGTTCGATAGGCACATAGACCACCTATATACATCTGAGATTGATTATAATTAAGGTATGGCATTGAACTTCGGCGACCTGCAGGGCATCTATCGGACTGAGAAGACGTCGGCTTCCTTGCAGAGTGTGCCAGCCAAGTTCTATTCTGAAGCAGCTGAGCTCATCGAAAAGCTCGGCGGCGAATACCGTGAGCCTGCAAGGAAACTCATCGAAGAGGTCTATTTGCTTCGCGTAGGCAAGATGATGAGGCTTGTCTCAAGGACTGATTCTGAGCCTCCAAAGAACATGGTTCCTGCAGAGGAGGAAATGTACAGGAAGATACTATCGCTGCTTTCCGATTTTAGGATGGGCGTGATCGGAGGCAAGAAGACTGAGACTATGGAGGAGTATGTTGAGCCGACCAAGGAAGAGGCGCCTGTGGACGACGGAAGATGTGCTGTGCGGATGCTGTCGTCGATGCCTGCGATAGTTGGATCAGATATGAGCCATTATGGCCCGTTCAATGAGGGGGATGAGGTGCGGTTGCCTAGGAAGACTGCAAGGATCCTAATAGAAAAAGGCGCTGCAGAAGAGATGTGATCACTTCTTTTTGTCGATGATGTGTTCCTTCAGTTCGTCGTATCTTTCTTTTATTGTGGACTTCGTCGTGCCTGGGAAACCTGATATTTTCTTAGGTATGTTCTTGTCACCCAAAACGTGCCCTGCAAGATAGACTGCGGCGGCCGCGACGCTTATCGGCACCTTCCCGGAGATGAGGGAGGATTCCGTCGCTTCCCTCACTATGTCCATGGCTTTCGCAAGCGTCATCCCTGATGCGTTAAGCTTGATGCCGAGTCTCGGAACATATTCTATGGCCCCAGCCGTCGGGATCTTCAGGTCGAAGCCTTGAGCTATCTTCCTGTAGCTTTTGCCTATATCTTTCTTGGATCTGCCGGACACTTCCTCAAGCTCCTCCAGCGTCACCGGAGAGTGGTGTTGCCGGGTGATTATGTAGAGGACTGCTGCGACCATGCTCTCGATCGACCTGCCTTTCACAAGCCCTTCGCCCGCGGCTTTCCGGTACAGGCGGGCGCATTCCTCCTTCATGTTTGAGGTGATGTTGAGATTCGAGCACATGCGGTCGAGTTCAGGTAGCGCGATGGACAGGTTCCTCTGGAGTGACGTGGCCATACGAGACCTCTTCTGCCAACGCCTTAGACGATACCACTTAGCCTTCTTTTCTACGGGAATCGCTTTGCCTTTGATGTCGCGGTCGTATTTGTCTATCTCAGTAGTCAGCCCCTTAGTGAGCTTCGCATACTTCAGTAAGCCGCCCGTCCGCGATCTTTTATCTGAATCCTCCCGATCGAATGCCCTCCACTCCGGCCCAACGTCGAAGATGATCTCTTCAGTCACTAGACCGCACTTCCTGCAGTAGCTCTGACCGTGGATGTAATCGCTCACTATCCTGTTGCTGCCGCAGCTCGGACATATCTTCTCGGGCATTTTATTTTCTGAGGGTTATGGATTAAGACGGGCAAGTAAAAAAAGGTTATGGGTTACGCAATATGGTGCAAAAGGAAGCATATATCACTGTTTTCTCTTCAGCGCAGCCTTGACTAGGCCCTCGAATAGCGGCGCAGGCTTCTCTATTCTAGACTTGAATTCAGGGTGGAACTGGCAGGCTATGAAGTACGGGTGGCTTGGAAGCTCGGCTATCTCCATCAGCTCCTTATCAGGGTACCTGCCCGAGAACTTCAGTCCATTCTCTTCCAGGACCCTGATATACTTTGGGTTCACCTCCCAGCGGTGGCGATGCCTTTCAGATATGAGCTCCTTCAGGTATAGATTGTATGCGAGGCTTCCTGCCGCTATCTTGCAGGGGTATGCTCCAAGCCTCATGGTTCCGCCCTTCTTGTAGACGTCCTTTTGCTCAGGCAAAAGATCGATCACAGGATGAGGAGTGTTCGGGTCCACTTCAGTAGTATTAGCTTTCTCAAGCTTGCAGACGTTCCTCGCGTACTCGACGACGGCCATCTGCAGGCCCAGGCATATGCCGAGGAACGGGACCTTATTCTCTCTTGCATATTTTATCGCATTTATTTTGCCTTCTATCCCGCGGAACCCGAAGCCGCCGGGCACAAGTATGCCGTCAACGGACTTCAGTTCCTCGATAGTCAGCTCGTCGGATTCAAGCCACTTGACGTTCACCTTACAGGAGGAGCTTATGCCAGCATGCTTGAATGCCTCTTTTATGGAAAGATACGCGTCAGACAATGCAGTGTATTTTCCGACTATGCCTATGGTGACCTCCTTATCGCACTTGTGCATCTTTTCAACGAGGTTCTCCCACTTGAACGTGTACGAAGCCTTCCGCTCAAGCTTCAGTTTTTTGATTATGAGGTTGTCGACGTTCTGCTTTTTGAGGACCGACGGCAGGTCGTATATGTCTTCGAGGTCCGGGTCCGATAATACAGAATCCTTTTCGACCCCGCAGAAGAGTGAGAGCTTCGCCTTCGTCTGCGCGTCCAGCTCCGCCTTGCATCTTCCTATGATTATGTCGGGCTGTATCCCGAGGCTCTGCAGCTCCTTAACCGAATGCTGCGCAGGCTTCGTCTTCTGTTCGCCTGAGACTATGACAGGAACATAGGACAGGTGCACAAAGATGAATTCGTTGCCCGGTTCGCGGCTCATCTGCCGCAAAGCCTCTATGAATATCATGTTCTCGAGGTCGCCGACTGTGCCCCCGACTTCGATGAGCACCACGTCGGCTTTTATCCTGCCGATGCGCTCCTTTATCTCGTTGGTCACGTGCGGGATCATCTGCACGGTCTTGCCGAGGTAGTCTCCGCGCCTCTCCTTCTCTATGACTGACTGATAGATCCGTCCAGTAGTTATGTTCGAGTCACCTGACAGGTCGATCCCGAGAAAACGCTCATAGTGCCCAAGGTCCAGGTCGGTCTCGCTGCCGTCGTCGAGCACATAGACTTCGCCGTGCTCATAGGGATTCATCGTCCCAGGATCTACGTTGACGTATCCGTCTATTTTGAGTGGGACTACAGAATATCCCACGTCTTTGAGGATTCTTCCTATAGAAGAAGTGGTGACGCCTTTACCTAGGCCGGACAGTACTCCGCCCGTCACTACGATGTATTTCATCTACGGTATAGTATTTTTGCTTCATTGCTTATATATTATTTCTATGCAGAAGGTGAGGTTTGCGACATCGAATCCGCACAAGGTCGCGGAAGGTAACCGGGTCGGTAGAGAATACGAAATAAGATTCGAGCAGCTTTTGGTGCCGTATCCTGAGATCCGAGACGAAAATGTTGCAGTCGTCGCCGAAGATGGTGTCAGGTTCGTTTACGCGAAAGTTTCTGGCCCCGTCATCGTCGAAGACACTGGTTTATTCATCGATGCATTGAAGGGTTTTCCCGGAGCTTATTCTGCGTTCGCCTACAGGAAGATCGGCTGCAATGGGATACTTAAGCTGCTTGCCGGAGAAAAAAATAGGGCTGCGCACTTCTCTTCTGCGATAGGCTACTGTGATCAGGATGGTGTGAAGGTCTTCGAGGGTTCTGTCGCAGGCCGGATAGCCGATACAGAAAGTGGTTCCGGCGGCTTCGGCTTTGATTCAGTCTTTATCCCAGAAGGCTTCGAGAAAACTTTTGGGGAAGACTCTGAGACAAAGAACCGCGTCTCGCACCGCAGAATAGCTTTCCAGAAGTTCTGCGAGTGGCTCGTCAATAAATAAGCGATAAAATGCGTCATGTGGGGTCGACAGACCCCACAATTTCGCCGGCCTTTCTTAAAGGCCGCAACTACATCTCTTGGCCGCCGATGACGTACACTTGGGTGTTTATCTGCATCGCTGATAGTGTGATGTTGACTTTGTCCGCGATTTTTGTTTTCATCTTCAGGATGGCTTTGAAGTTTTTGTTTTCAGGGATCGTCGTCGTCCTGCCGTTTATGATGACTTCAGATGGGACGGCTACTGTGCCGGTTTTTCTGTAGGTCATGTTCGATGCTCCGGCTGCGAACAGCGTCGCAGTCACGTTCTCGGTGTCGGCTGATAGAGGCAATAGTGCCGCTATGCTTCCAGGCATAAGATCGTAGCTTAGATTCTCTCTGGAGAGTATCTGGATTATGTTTGCGTATGAGCTGTTGAAAGTTATAGTGGTCTTGCCGCCTGCAGATTCTGCCGATACGCCCGAAAGCTCCCTTATCTCCGAGAGCGTTCTGTTGTCGGCCGACGCATTTATGATGAGCTGCGGCGAATTTAGCTCAATCTGGTCTGAAAGTGCCTTTGCAGCCTCCGACGCAAAGTCCGACTGGATGACGCCTTCAACGAGTATGCCGGATAGGTTCAATACTTCGGCTTCGACGACTGGACCGACTGCGACCTTCTTGGATGCGAAGCCTATGGTCCCCGCAAAGTAGGAATCCTTCGTCTTTCCGAGCAGGAATATCCTGAAGTTGTCTCCTTTCTTTGTTCCCATCTCGCATGGGAGATAAACTTCATCAGTCTTCGGCCCTGAGACGTTGAGCGGCAGGCTTCCTGTGCACGCCAAGAGGAGCTTGTAGTTTCCTTTTCCGATGGACGAGTCCAAGGCTTCTTTTATCTTTCCTGTCTTGTTGTCGTCGAGTGAGTCGAACGTGAACCTGAAGAGCATGTATGTTCCTGAAAGCGTTTCAGTGTAGACCAGTTGAGGGTTGCCGATCTCGAATATCACTTGCGTGAGACCTGGAGCGGATGTGTTCTCCACGGCCCTTATGGCAGAGTAGTCTATTGCTTTGTCTATTTTGGCTACGAGCTCCGGCGCAATGTTCTTTACAGTAGATATCAGGGAGGAATTGAACAGCTGCGTGACTGTATAGGCGTCTATGTCAGGTGCGGATTCGACGGGCGCGCTGTCGCCGCCGCGCTCGAGAGCATACAGGCCGGACAGCAGCATGATGCCGATTATCAGGTAACTCATCATATTCTGGTTCTGCGATGCCTTCTTCTTTTTAGCCTTAATGCTGTCTTTCTTTGCCATTCTGTTGAAGTAAGTTATTAATTTTAAATTATAAATCATAAAAATGGCAAACTTCATCAAGGTATCCTACACAGGCAGATTAGAGGACGGTAAGGTCTTTGACACTACAAGCGAAAAGACAGCAAAGGACGAAGGCATCTACGACAACAAGCGGAAATATGCTCCGTTGCTCGTCGTCGTCGGCCAAGGCCAGGTCATAAAGGGGCTCGACGAAGCCCTCGTTGGCATGAAAGTAGGCGACGAGAAGAAGGTGGAAGTTCCATCTGAGAAGGCGTACGGCAAGAAGAATCCGGAGCTTGTGCGCATCGTCCCATTAAGCAAGTTCAAGGAGCAGAAGATGACGCCTTTCCCAGGCATGCCGCTGGAAATCGATGGACGGATCGCTCGAGTTCAGACTGTCGCAGGCGGACGCGTGAGAGTGGACTTCAACCACGAGCTGGCCGGCAGGACCCTGACATTCGAAGTGAAGGTCGAAGAGGAGGCTGAAAGCGACGAAGAGAAGATAAAGTTCCTCCTTGAGCGGGATTTCGAATCCCCTGAAGGTTTTGAGTTCAAGAGGAAGGGAAGCGAACTCTCTATGACGTTGCCTGATAGGGCGTATAAGGAAAGGAATGCATTGCTCAGGAAGGCTGCTTTCTCTGCTGAATCGTTCCAGTACCTCGACATAACCAAGATAACTTTCTCTGAGATATGGGAGAAAGCCAAAGAAAAAACATGATCGGCACGGCGCAAAGGGAGATCCTGGATGCTCTGATCGAGCTGTACGACAAGAAGAAGGAGGCCGTCAAAGGAGAGGACATATCGCAGCTCCTGAAGAGGTCTCCTGGCACCATACGCAATCAGATGCAGACCCTGCGCGCCTTAGGTTACGTCGAAGGCGTGCCTGGCCCCAAAGGCGGCTATACGCCGTCGCTCAAGTCTTATGAGGAGTTGGGTATCGAACCCATCGAGAACCCGCATGAGGTGCCAATCTATGTGGACGACAAGAAGATTGAGGGCCTTTCTGCGCACAAGATCCTGTTCATCAAGGTCCCGCACCCGAACGAATGTAAGGCCATCATAAGCATAACCGGCGACACCCGCAGGATAGCTGACGGCGACAACATAAAAGTGGGGCCTACGCCCGTGAACCACATAATCATAAAAGGCAAGGTGAGTGGCAGAGACGACGTGAATCGGGAGATTCTCATTACTACAGGCAGCATAACGAGCGTACCCAAGGGCACTGTAGGAGACATCGCAACAAGAAAGCTCATCACCATACCCTCGAATGCGAGCCTCGAAGAATGCGGGAGGATCCTGCTCGACAACAGGATCAATGCCGCACCGATAGTCGACGGCGGCGAGCTCACCGGGATAGTTACCATGCAAGAGCTTGTCAGAGCCCTAATCAAAGGCAGGAAAGACGCTAAAGCAAAGGACATAGCCATAGGGGACATCTACACGATAGGTAAGGAAGCTAAGATCATCACCTGCATAAAGAGGATGGAGAAGCTCGACGTCGGACGATTCATCGTCACCGACGACGGCAAGCCTGCAGGAATAATAACGCGAACAGACATCCTACAGAGGATGATCAAATGAAGAAACTATTCATCCCAGCTTATCTGAAAAAGGACCCGCTTCCCGCAGTAGAAAAGTCCCTGAAGCTTCTGGCCGGCTTCGAACGAGTCGGTCTCGTGACCACTTCACAGCACATAAGCCAGCTCTCAGCCGTAGCCGATTTCCTGCAACAGAAAGGCAAGAAGCCGTTCATAGGCGGACAGATCCTCGGCTGCAACCGGAACAACGCCAAGAACATAGAGAAAGACGTCGACTGTTTCCTGTACATCGGCTCCGGCAAGTTTCACATCACACGCCTCGCAGTAGGCACAAATAAGCCGGTGTTCGTCGCTAACCCATACTCTGATTCCGCGGAGAAGATAACTGAAGAAGAAAAGAAAAAATATTCTAAGAAGAGGAGGGGACGCATACTGAAGGCTGCGGAAGGGAACGTCTTTGGCATCATCGTCTCCACGAAGACCGGCCAATTCAAGATGAAGAAGGCCCTCGAACTGAAGAAGAAGATCGAATCATTAGGAAAGAAAGCATTCATCTTCGCCGGAGCAGAGATTACTCCACCGAACCTGCTGCCCTTCAAAGTGGACGCCTGGATAAATACTGCGTGCCCGCGTATCGCAGAAGACGAATTCAGTAAACCTGTCATCAACCCAGATGAACTGGAGCTGCTGGAAGAGCTGATGAAGAACGCTTAGAGGAAGAAGACTATATCTCGCCACTAAGCTCTGTTTTCTTTGTATAACCAAACTCATCCCAAAAATAGCTACCAGTATACGTGGATACATTAGCACACTCCGCGCCCAACCCCCAAACACTCCATACGGGAGAGCCCGCATAAGCAGTATCTACAATTATTTGTCCACTAAATGTACCTCCAGAGGGTAATTTTGAGCATTCAAGAATTAAATCGCATGAGGGTGCTATAACTTTTTTGTTGCTAAGTATGATCTCTCGCCCCTCAGGATACTTAATTTTACACGTTTGAGCTGCCTGTAGGTTTATCGGAGTTCCTATTGAGAGAACAGGGTAAGGTAGATTTACATGAACACTAAATTCATCTATTGATTGAATGGATGAGGCGTTGTTATTAAGCAAAAAGAGATAGAACCGATAGCTTTTATTCCATACTAAGCCACCTACTGGATCACCGGGAAAGTACTGCATATCAGAAAGTCTTATCCAAAAATCAATTTCTGGCTCTTTTGAGAAATAGAATACCGTCGAATATGGACTCTGCAGGTTATTGCCTGCTTTGTCTTTGGGGTTTATAATGAGAGTGTAGATATCTGGTTTCAGTTTTTCAGGTACAAAATAGAGCTTATTCCCATCATTACTAAGTTTACCCGATACGTTTCCTTCTTTATGCCCTTCCAATAGAATAGTCGAACCCGAAAAATCAACACCCATCCCTTGATCTTTGATAGATACTGACACATTTGTAAGATTATAAATAACTTGATTTGGTAAGGGGTGTACATCAACGATAACAGGGGGTATTTTATCAAAGAAGGGGATGTGACTACTTAGAACATCTGAGAAGAATGCGTTTATGATTAATGCTAGAACCAATGACAGAAGAAACCATACTAAAGCATTTCCCAATCTCCCTTTAGCAGGATTTTTTACGCCAGTAATCGATCTTTTGACCTCGACCAACAACGAATCAATAAGCTTCAGGGATACCACCTCACCATTTATTCTTAATACTCGCGTTTAAATAAGTCTTGCGAAAGGCAAGAGTTCCCTCCGCGGTTTGGACTCAGAGGAACTTGATTCCTTCTGGGATGTCGCCTATCTTTTTCTTGAAGGCTTTCGGCCATTTCTCCGGGTCCATTCCTTTCTGTGAGAGGAATGTTGCAAGCCAGCGTTCTAAGCCGATGCCGGTGCATCCGGAGTAGAGTTGTTCTCCGCTCTGGCTTTTGACGTTGAATCCTTTCGGGTATTTGTCGCCGTTGTTGGATGCGTTCTGGAATTCAAGCCACTCGGATTCTTTGCGGCTGCCGCGATACGGAAGATAAGCTTCGAAGTCTATTGTCCCAATCTCTTTCTTTTCGTCTGCTATGCCTATGAGGCCTTCCTGCGCCATGAACCAGGGTGTGACGAACGCCATCCTCCACTCCAAGTCTAGTATGTCGTTGAATATGTGCTTATAGTGTTCGACTATCTCCTTGTGCACTTTTTTTACCTGCTCAGGGTAGCCTGCCCACACGTATTCTATGCGGTGGAATTCGTCGACGCGCTCTATTCCATGTATTCCGCCGGATTCGTAGCGCATCGAGGTTCCGGACCGGTCGAACACCTTCACAGGTAATGAATCGTCTGCGATCGTCTTGCCTGAGAAGTACGGCCAGAGCGGGGGACATTGAGCATAACACATGCCGCCGATAGGTTCCTTTATCTTAGTCTTTATGAGTTCTGTTGGAACTTCTCCGGTTATCTTGTATATGTCGATGACGTCCTCCCAGATTTCAGGGTCGCGGCTGACTGGAGGACAGAGATAGTAGATTTCGCCGTAGATGTTTTTTGCGTGTCCGCTCTTCTTCCAGACGTCCCAGGTGACGGCTTTAGGTATTATGACTTCGTCGACCTTCATCTTTGAGAGGAGCTCGTCTACGACTATCTGCTCCATCGTCTTCATTATTTTTGTCGCAGTCGGCCCAAAGATCCATTGGCCGCGGCCGCGGTGCATTATCCAGCCGCGTTTCTCCATCTCGGAGCTGGGGTCCGCCGTCCAAGCATGCTCTAATTCATCCGACTGCCAGATCAATTCCCAGTGTTCGGCCTTGCCTTCATAATGTTGTTTCTCTATCTTCTCCAATAGGAGGGTTATCATGCGGTCCACATAATTGTTCTTCAGGAACTCTTCATTCAGGTCCGCAAGTTCGAGGACACAGTTTTTGCCTGAGAATGTAAGCTTCTTCGCGTAGGCGAGCGTCACCGGCTTCTTCGGTTCTTTCTCCAAAGGAAGCTCGATTAGATAAGTTTTTCCGAATATCTCTCTTACACCAAGCTTATATTTTTTGCCGAGCTCCTGGGTGAACAGGTTCTTTATCCTGAAGACTGCGTCATGCGGGCGCACATATCTTCCGGATGTGAGCTGCATATCCAGTCGGTCGCCTTTCAGTTTATAGGACTCGATCTTCGCGCCCTCTCCTTCTGGGGCGCCTTTTGCAAGGATCGGAGCGCAGGCTTCGATCACAGGCTTAATGTCCACGCCAGTAAGAGGCTTGCTGAAGACGAAGCTGCAGTCGAGAATGAATCTCATAAGATATAATTAAGTAGAGAAGGAATTTAAGTAGATTTTCAGCCTGCGTATGCCCGGAGTATGTCTTCTATGTCGACTATGCCGACTAGTCTGTCTTTTTCGTCTGTTGTCGGCAGTCTGCTTATCTTCTTTTTGAGCATGAGTTCTGCAGCATCTTTTGTGCTCGCATCGCGGCTGATCGTCACAGCCGGCTTCTTCATCGCTTTCTTGACGTGCACGGTCTTTCCTTTGCCTGATTCCTTCGATACGCGCATCGAGCCTTCGCGGATCATATCCATGCGGGTTATCATGCCGACGACCTTGCCTTTCAAGACAACTGGAAAACCCGACAGTCCGCTGGCGTACATCTTATCCCAGATGTGGAGGAGCTCGTCTTCTGGCTCACAGTATAGGACCCCAGTAGTCATTATGTCCGAGACGTTCTTCTTTTTGGGGGTGTATTTGTTCTCTATGAAGGTTGCGAGTATGTCTGACGCTGAGATTATGCCGACGAGCGCATCTTTGGCGACAACCGGCATCTGGCTTAAGCCAGCCTTCAGCATCTTATGAGCGCATGAGAACAAGTCTTCTTCAGGCGATGCTGCCTCTATGTTCTTCGTCATTATGCCTTCGACGAGGATGTTCGCCTTGTTCGACGTCACTCGCATGACATCTCCTCTCGTTATGATGCCGACTAGGCGGGCGTCTTTGACTACAGGAAAAGAACGGTAGTGGTGGTCTCTCATCACAGACCGGGCTTTCGTGACCTGATCCTGCGGGTGGAAGTACTCCGGATCCTGAGTCATGGTATCCTTTACAAGAATCATTTTAGGATGCTTCCTCTCGGCTTTTCAGCCGGAAGTTCTGGCAAGATCATTCCTCGCTTATGCAGTCTTCGCACAATAGTCTTCCTTCCCCGGGTCTGAGGTTCTCAGAGTAGTTGTCGCAACCTTCGCAGATACCGGATATAGCCCTCTCTTGTGAAGAGATGTCCGTTATATCCCACTGGCTGTGCTCTCGTATTAGGAGGTGCAACGCAGGCTCGACTCGTATAATATCGAATTCTGAGATTATTCCGACGATGTTACTGTCCTGTGTGACGACAAGCCTCTTCACTTCAGAGTCTCTCATCTTCCTGGCTGCGTCGTCGATGTCGCTTTCAGGAGATATTGTGATGAGCGGTGAAGTCATGATGAATGAAACGCCGATCCTCTTCGGGTCTTTGCCGTCGGCTACGACCTTTTCGATTATGTCAGTGCTGGTGATTATCCCTATTCCGACACTGTCTTCTATGACTATGACTGAATCGATGTCGTTCGTTCTCATGATTTCCGCGACCCTCTGGACGTTGTCATCAGGTTTCACGTAGATGACTCCCCGCGTCATAGCATCTCCGACTTTTAGTTCCATTTTTCGATTCATATGTTTTGACTCAATAAAATATAAGGAACCTGAATTAAAATATAGTGGAATAAAATGCCTACAGAAATCAGTTTCGAAGTCAAGGGGAAAGACGTTGCAGGACGCCTAGGAAAGCTCACTATCAAAGGCAAGACGATTGAAACGCCGCTATTGATGCCAGTCTATAATCCGAACAAGCCGCTGATCCCGATACAGGAAATGAAGGCCCTCTTCGATGTACGGGCCTTGATGACGAACTCATACATCATCCTGAAGAGCGAGGAGCTTAAAGAAAGCGTTCTCGCGAACGGGATACATAAGCACTTAGGCTTCGACGGCCTCATAGCCACAGATTCAGGTTCATTTCAATTGATGGCTTACGGCAGCGTCTCAACGACCAACAAGGAGATAATCGAGTTCCAGGAGAATATCGGTTCGGACATCGGCTCGTTCCTTGATATTCCGACCTTGCCAGACGCCTATAAGCCTAAAGCCGTCGACGAATTGGAGACGACCCTTGAGCGCGCTAAGGAGGCGGTTGACGCAAAGTTTGCGGTGAATGCCGGCATCCAGGGCTCCACATACATGGACCTAAGGAAGAAGGCTGCGCAGGAGATAGGGAAAGACTTCAGGCTGTGTGCGGTAGGCGGCATCGTCAGATTGATGGAAGAATACAGGTTCGCAGATCTTGTGGACGTGATCGCTACAGTTAAGATGAATATTCCTGCGAACCGGCCTGTGCACGCGTTCGGTCTCGGGCATCCGATGGTCTTCTCTCTTGCTGCTGCCTTAGGCTGCGACCTCTTCGATTCCGCGGCGTACGCGCTCTACGCTCAGGACATGCGGTACATGACAGAATATGGAACAAAGAGGCTTGAGAATCTTGAGTTCCTGCCTTGCGCTTGTCCAGTCTGCAGCAAACACGGAATCGCTTTGAAGGATTTGCCGCAGGACGAGAAGATAAAGAATCTTGCATTACATAATCTGTACGTCACTTTCGCTGAGATCAATAGGGTGAAGCAGGCGATCCGAGAAGGCAGCCTCTGGAATCTCTTATGCACGCGCGCAAGGTCTCATCCTGCGATGTTCGCGGCACTCCTAAGGTTAAAGGAGTACCGTAAGTGGTTTGCTGAGCTTGACCCGATAACTAAGGATTCTCAGATTTATTATGCCGGCAAAGAAACGGCGTATCGGCCTGAGGTCCTGAATGCAAAGAAGAGGATCAAACAAGTCAGTTCAGCTCATGGAGTTGCGATCCCGCCTTTCGGTATGGTGCCTGCTGAGATACTTGATATTTATCCTTTCGGCGGCTTTGTGTCGTCTGAGGTGGACGCTGACATGGTCTGCCCGAAGGTGTCCGACCTCGAAAAGGTGCGAGCGATCATGGACTATCAGTTCGGGCGCGGCGCAGGCGAACTCATTGAGAGCAGTTTTCAGATAAAGAAGTCGCGGACTACGCGCAGGATCAGGGGAGTCTATAAGGGTAAGGTAATGGTAGCATCTGTGCGCGCCTCAGATCATTTCATCATACCTCACATGTTTCTCGCAGAGAAACTGAAGGAGAAATTCGTTTTTCCGAAGCTGCGGGTCGTCGTCCATGATGATGCTGTCCCGTTCGTGCGCGAAGGAAAAAGCGTTTTCGCGAAGTTCGTTGTGGCTGTGGACAATGATCTGCGGGCAGGTGATGAGGTTCTTGTCGTGTCTAAGGAAGATGAGCTTATCAGGAGCGGGACCCTTGTTTTGTCTCCCAGGGAAGCTTTGGACTTCGATCGCGGTGCGGCGGTCAGTGTAAGATAGTGAGATGGTGGTATGTTGGGATGTTGACATAAAAGTAGTGCCTAATCTTTTTATCCGCAAGTACACAATAAAATACGTGGCCTACCTCAGAACCAAAAAGATCAAAGGCAACATATACTACTACTTAGTCCAATCCGTCCGAGAAGGAAAGAAAGTCCGCCAGATAGTGCTCGCTTACCTCGGAGCTGAGAGACCTAACGGCGAAGAAGTCAGAAAACTGAAGAAAAAACACGAGAAAACTACTCGACCGAACCTATTACCTGCAGAGGACAGCATTCTTCCTCACAAATCTCTGAGACCTGCTTAAAGCCTTCACTGGAAACGAAGATAAGGAAGTTGTCCAAGTTCCGAGTCATAGGGAACGGGATTTCGTCTCGCAGCTGGAATTTGCGGCCGCATTTTTCTGAGACTTCATGGAGCGTCGAGGCGAGTCCGCCTTTGGTCACGTCTTTGGCCGCATGTATTTTGACTTCCGCTATTATTTTAAGCCACGTGCTTATGAGCTTCTTCGCCTTTTCTATTCGCTCTTCCTGCTCGCCCCAAATGGGTTCGCCCAAGACCATGATCACATCACCTTTCTCTGCGCCACAGTCCCTTATAGGCTCGTCCAAGAGCAGCTCGCCTATTACTGTGATATTGCACCTCGGCTCCGCCTCATCCTCGAACATTGTGTTCCCTCCGAGTATCGGGATCCTCATCGCCAAAGCCTGAGTCTTCAGGCTTTGGGCCATATCCTCGATGTCCTCTTTTTTCCCTATGAGCGTATCGAGCGCGAACAGCGGCCGGCCTCCTTTCACCAAAACGTCCGTCGCCGCATGGATGAGAGCGGACTTCATCACCAGCCTCTTCGTATATGGGCCGTCGACGCTCGCAAGAAGCTTTTTTCCGCCAAAGTTTATGCAGACCGCATCGTCCCAGTCCCGGACGCCCATCACCGGCTTCCCTATTTCATCCATCGGGAGGAACAGTTCTCTTAGCCAGTAAAGAGACCGCACATACTTGTCTGCCAACTCCTCTTCTTTCATCCTGACATATATTACGTCAAAAAGCTAATAAGCCCGGCCCTGATTTTTATATCCATCCGGCTAAAATCCTTACGAAATGGATGAGGGCTCACGTATTTCAGGTTTCTATAAGCTGGGCGTCGACGGCAGAGTAAAGAAGATCGCAGCCCTCGCCAAGCTTTCCGATGAAGAAGTCGAAACCCTCAGGATGGGGCTTTCGATCGAACAATGCGACCGCATGATAGAGAACGTCGTCTGCAGAGTGAATATTCCAGTCGGCATCGCAACCAATTTTCTGATCAATGGCAGAGACTACCTTATTCCGATGGCCACTGAAGAGCCGTCCGTCGTCGCTGCAGCAAGCAACGCCGCGAAGATCGTCCGGGAATCCGGCGGTTTTTCTGCGAAGAGCACTGAACCTGAGATGATCGGCCAGATCCAAGTGATGGCTGAAAACCCAGCAAAGGCTAAGGAGGCTATCCTGAAGAACAGAGAAGAGATAATAAAACTCGCGAACATGAAGGATCCGACTTTGGTTTCGCTCGGCGGCGGAGTCAAAGACCTTGAGGTCAGAGTCATCGATTCCGCAATAGGTAAGATGGTCATAGTCCACCTTTTCGTGAACGTGCAGGATGCGATGGGCGCGAACGCCGTGAACACGATGGCTGAAGCAGTAGCACCCTATATCGAGGAGATAACCTGCGGAAAAGTGTTTCTTCGTATTCTCTCGAATCTTGCGCTCAGGAGGATGGCGGAAGCATCCTGCGTCATAGGAAAAGACATCATCGGCGAAGATGCCGTCAATGGAGTCGTCGTAGCCTATGAGTTCGCTGCGGCCGACATCTTCCGTGCGGCGACCCACAACAAGGGCGTCATGAACGGAATAACCGCTGTTGCGCTCGCCACCGGCAACGACACGCGCGCAGTCGAAGCAGGCGCACACGCGTACGCCAGCATCAGCGGCAGATATTCTCCGATAACCAAGTGGTCGAAGGATAATGAGGGTAATCTTAGGGGGGAGATAAAATTGCCTTTGGCTGTCGGAACTTTCGGCGGCGCAACCAATAATCCTGTCGCACGGGTCATGCTCAAAGTCCTAGGAGTCAAAAAAGCTAGGGAGCTCTCCGAAGTTTTGGCCGCAGTCGGCCTCGCCCAGAATTTCGCGGCCTTAAAAGCCTTGTCTACTGAAGGTATTCAGCGGGGCCATATGGAGTTGCACGCCAAGAACGTAGCCGTCATGGCCGGCGCCAGAGAGGATGAGGTCAGCAAGATCGCCGACACGCTCGTAAAAGAGAAGAATGTTCGAGTCGACCGTGCTAAGGAGCTTCTTTCTGCCCTTCGCGGCGGCTGAATTTATCATAAGGAAATCCCTAAGAGTACTAAAATGACGTCACATAAGTTCGCAGTTATTCCCGGCGACGGGATCGGGCCCGAGATAATAGCTGAAGGCAGGAAAGTCATTGACGCAGTCTCTGACCTTGAAGGATTCAAAGTTAAGTGGACTGAGTTTCCGTTCGGCGCAGACCATTATCTTGCCACAAAAGAGCTGCTGCCCGAAGGCTCCCTGAAGGAGATAGGCAAGATGGATGCCATCTATCTCGGCGCCTTAGGTGATCCGCGGCTTAAGCCAGGCATCCTGGAGAAGGGTGTGTTGCTAGCCCTCAGATTCTATTTCGACGAGTATGTGAACCTGCGGCCTATTAAGCTTTTGGCTGGCGTCGACTGCCCGCTCAAAAACAAGAAGCCTGAAGACATCGATTTCACGGTCGTGCGCGAAAACACCGAAGACTTCTATGTAGGCATAGGCGCCCGCGCAAAGAAAGGGAAGAATACACAGGTCCTTGAGATAAAGAGGAGCCTCTATAATGTCAAATTCAATTTAGACATCGACGCTGACGGCGATGAATTAGCTTACCAGATCGGGGTCATCAGCAGGAAGGGCGCCGAGCGCGTGATACGTTATGCGTTCGAGCTGGCGAAAAAGAAGAATAAGACGCGTGTGACTTCCGTCGATAAGGCGAATGTTCTCACAGAGATCTACGGCCTCTGGCGCGAAGTCTTCTCTGAAGTAGCCAAAGATTATCCTGGAATAGAGACTGAATTTAATTTCGTGGATGCTGTTACCATGTGGTTCGTGCGCAAGCCTGAGTGGTATCAGGTCGTCGTCGCACCGAATATGTTCGGCGACATCATAACTGATTTGGGTGCGATGATTCAGGGGGGTTTAGGTCTTGCGCCGGGCGGGAACATCAACCCGGACGGCGTTTCCATGTTTGAGCCTATCCACGGCTCTGCCCCAAAGTATAAGGGCATGAATTCAGCGAACCCTATTGCGACCATATGGGCTGGCGCCTTGATGCTGGATGAGGTCGGCAAAGAGAAAGCAGCCGAACGGATCGTTCACACCATAGAAAAAATCCTCGCCGAAGGCAAAGTTCGTACGCGCGACCTCGGCGGTACCACAACGACGTCAGAGATGGGCGACGCCATAGTAAAGAAGCTGCAGGAATGACAACAGTATCTTCGGCTCCGGGTAAGGTGATTCTCTTAGGCGAGCATGCGGCAGTCTACGGTAATCCTGTTCTCGTGGCATCCGTCGCTTTGCGGACTTACGCGAAAGTCAGTAAGAGGAATGACGACAAATTCACTCTCAGCAACAAGTCCACGAACATCATGGGAATAGAGTTTTCGCGTAGCGACTTTTCGAGGATGAAGAAGGAGTGGAGTACTGTTCTTACTGCCGAATGCCTGGATAAGACGTTCGAACAAGTCGGCGATTCTGCTGGTTTGGACATTGAATTATCGTCTGAGATTCCTGTCGCCTCTGGCTTGGGTAGTTCTGCCTCAGCCAGTAGCGCGCTCTGTTGTGCGATCGCGAAAGAGCTTGGACATGAGCTTGAGAAGAAGGAGATAGCGGACCTTGCTTGGAGTATTGAGAATATCGTCCACGGCAGATCTTCTGGCGTTGACCCGTATGCTGTCACATTCGGCGGCGTCCTAAGGTACAAGAAAGGTGATTTCGTGCGCTTGAAGGTGAAGAATTATCCTGAGATTACAATCGGTAATACTGGCATCAAATCCAATACCTCAGATTCGGTCAGCGACGTCATGAAACTGAAGGAATCTTATCCTGAATTCTTCAGCGATTATCTTTCTGCGATGAATCATATCGTGGACTACGGCCAAAAGTATTTGGAGGCAGGCAACTTCAGGAGATTCGGTGAGGTGATGAACATAAATCATGGCCTCTTGTCTGCGATCGGCGTCTCTTCTCCTGAGCTCGAAAAACTCGTGTGGGCTGCGCGTAAGGTTTCTTCTGGAGCTAAGCTCTGCGGCTCGGGACGCGGCGGAATAATGGTCGCATTAGGCGACGCCAGTAAGGAAATCAAAGCCGCCGGCGGGGAAGTCATTAAGACGAAGATCACGGACGACGGCGTTAGGATAGAGAAATAACTTTCAAGGAAGAGCTTAAGTGCAGCTAAGGCACATAGTGCCGCATGCTGCACCTTTGATCAACCTTTCTTAAAGGTTGAGACGAAGATAACCGACGACGGAGTGAGAATAGAGAAATAGATTATCTTGTCGTCACTTCTCCGCCGTCTGCTGTGACGATTATCGTATGCTCGAATTGGCTGACTATCCCTTTGTTCTTTTCGTGGAGCACAGGGTGCGCGGTCAATATTCCTGCTGAAAGCAGGTTGTTGAGCGCGAGGCTCATCCGAACTGGATTGATCTTTTTCTCGTACCAGCGTTGCGCGAACGGAAGTTTTCCTCGGTCCGCTATCTCGTCTAGGAGCATCCGGGCTTCTTTCATGCGGATGGGTTTCAGGTTCTGGAGCGAGAATATCTCAGCTTGCCGTGCTTCGACTACGCGTCCTGCGCCGTCTGTTGCGAACGGCTCTATTGCGAGCACCATGTCTTCTTCTATCCTTCGGTCGAAAGTCAATTTGATGTTGGGGATTGCTATTCCTGCGTGTAGGTCATATTGTTCCACCTCATGGCCTGTGAGGTTCTCTATCGGCTTGTAGCCTGCGTCGTTCAGTGTCTTCTGGACTGCCGCCCCGATGTCTGAGATCGACGCCCCGGGTTTGACTAGCGCAAGTGCTGCTTCAAGAGCTTCCTCGTTTGCGGCAAGCATCTTATCGTATTTTCCTGATAGGTCGATAGTGTATGCGGTGTCCGCAATGTAGCCGTCGACGTGCACTCCCAAATCGATTGTCACGACGTCGTTCTTCATTATCCTGGATTCGTCGTTGAACTTCGGCGCATAATGGGCTGCGACGTCGTTCAGGCAGACGTTCACTGGGAACGCTATTCCGGCTTCTTTTCCTTCTATCTTTTTCTCTATCTTGTCTGCGACATCCAAGAGTTTGGCGTCCGCCTTGATCAAAACCTTGCTCCATTCGCGAACGTCTGACGCTATTTTCCCCGCCTTCCTGTAGGCTGAAAGTTCCTCATCCAACATGTTTATATAATAGGGGAGTAGAATAATTTAAGCGGATGGAGAAGGCTGTCTGGATCGAACTCAAAAACGTGGTGGGCGCCCTGAAGGCGGTCACAAGCACCATCGCAGACCACGGCATCAACATAACTTCTATCGACCAGACGGGCGTAGGCAACACAGCCCATCTATATTTGGAGATGGAGCGCGTCAAAGATTTCGAGCGCCTGTTAACTGACATGAGGAAGATTTCTGTAGTTAATTCAGTGAACACCGTCCCGACGTTCTATGAGATCTATGGTAAGAGAGTGATCGTCGTAGGCGGCGGCGCGCAGGTCGCTGAAGTTGCGAAGGGCGCTATCTCTGAAGCGGACAGACACAACATCAGGGGAGAGAAGATTTCTGTGGACACGATCCCCCTCGTCGGAGAAAAAGAGATAGCTGAGGCTGTTCGAGCTGTTGCGCGCCTGCCGAGGGCCGGAATACTTATTTTAGCCGGCTCCTTGATGGGCGGAGAGATAACGAAAGCCGTAAAAGAAGTCAGAAAGTCTGGAATAAAAGTTATTTCCCTGAATATGGCAGGCTCTGTCCCAGACGCCGTTGACCTAGTGGTTTCTGACCCTATTCAGGCGGGCGTGATGGCCGTCATGGCTATTGCGTCCACTGCGAAGTTTGACTTAAGCAAACAGAAGGGCAGGCGGTATTGAACCCCCTGACCCCTTCAAGTGATTCTGATGAAAGCAAAAGTAGTTCTTTTGGTTATGTTTTTGGTTTTGTGGGCTGTCTGCGTCCCGGCGCAGACATATTCTCCACCCACAGTAAAGTATGTTTCAGTTGATGCGCCGGGTTCTGGAGAAACTGTTGAAGGCAATAAGGATTACATGATTACGTGGGATAGTTCTTCTGATATCGAAGTCGTCTCAATATACTACACTCTTGACGGCGACGAATGGAGTATCTTGGTGTCATGCACGAACAACAACAAAAGGTACCGTTGGCGGGTGCAGCAGACGAATACGAACGGGGCGCGGATCAAGGTGCTGGCCTTGGATGATTGCATCAATGCGAACGTCGTTGCCGAAGACTCCAGCGGCAGATTCACCATAAGCTCCAAAGGCATGGATCCCTGCTCCTGCATCTCATGCAGTGACTGCTCGGACAAGCTTAAGTCTTCCGCATGCAGCACAGTGTATCTGGGACGCGACATCACGTCAGGCAGCGGCCAATGTGTCTCTTTTTCTGCGAACCGCAAGACCTTCGACTGTCAGGGCCATAGGATAGCGGGCGGAGCAGTAGATCAGGAATTCTATTACGGCATTTTCGCGGTCAACTCTAACGAGGTGACTATCACGAACTGCGAGATCTCAGATTTTGAGGTTGGTGTGGAGGTGACTAAGTCTAAGACCGTCCGCATCGAGGACTGCAAGATTAGGAATAATCGCATTGGAGTACTCCTCTCCGAGGCCGATGAATCAGAGATCCGAAACAACGTCATAGAGAACAATGATAATGGCATCAGCCTAAGATCCGCTCGAGGCACTGTCATACGCCAGAACAGGATCTGCCGCAGCTCGGTTGCGGACATATTCACCAGCCCAGAGAGTGGGGCTTCTGGAACGACGCGGGATGCCAATGTCTGCGACCTCATATACAACTGGAACAACGACGGAGGAATCGCCTGGTGCGAGGAAACATGCACTTCCGCATCCGTTACGTCTGTTACCACGGGAGCGGAACTCCAGAGCGCCTTGAATGGCGACTACGGTAAAGTCAGCCTGGGAGTGGATGTTTCCGTAGGCGACGGACTCGTGATGAATGCAAGCCATGTGACTTTAGCCTGCAACGGGCATCGGATAAGCGGCACCGGCTCGGACGTCGGCATACTCGTCAAAAGCAAGGCCGACGTCGAGATAAAGAACTGCATCATCAGCAACTTCGAAACAGGGATCCTGCTGGAGGGCAGCTCGCAGAATAGGATCAATTCGAACACGATAAGCAACAACAAGTACGGCCTCATAATACGTGAGGGCGATATGCCTGCGCGAAAGAATCTGGTGGTGGGCAACCAAATCAGGCCGAACAGCGTGTACGCAGTCTACTTGAATGGCAGGGTCGAAGAGAATGTTCTTGAGAACAACCTATTGGGCGGAGGACAATATTCGTTGTACACTACTGCAAGCTGCAACAACGATATTTCGCCCACGAACAAGGGCGGAAGCGGAGAGAAGAGCATAGCTTACGTGCACAGCTCATACAGCAGCCTCAACGATCAGGAGTATTCTGAATTGATACTCTGCGACGTCTTCAATGCCATCGTCGAGAGCATCCGCATAACCGGCGGTGCTACCGGCAGCGACGGCATCATAATAAGGAACTCGCGAAATGTGCAGCTTCGAGACAGCATGGTATCGCACGGATACAATGGCATCCTCGTCATGAACTCAACAGGGGTGCGACTGCAAAGGAACAGCATCAAACAAAGCGAGAGGGATTGCATATCGATAGACCGTTCTACTGCAACCGAAGTCGAGGACGGAAGCCTCGTAGGCTGCGAGCGCGGCGTCTATGCTTACCTTTCGCCAAATACCCGAGTCAAGAACGTCGCCGCCATAAAGAACAACAGCATATCAGGCATACAATTTACAATGTCTTACAACGGCTATGTGGGCAGCAACATAATAGAGGGCGGAACAATCCTGGATACGAAAGGCATCGTCCTAGAGGATTCCAATAACAACACGCTTGAAAGCAACACCATAAAGTATACCGCAGAAGGCGTATCAATAGATTCATCCAGCAGCAGCAACAGGCTCATAAAAGACGTCATCTGCAGGAACGCATTGGACATCGCGAATCTCGGCAGCGGCAATTCTGGCGGAGAGAACACGTGCAGCAGGTATACCAGATGGAGCGATGGGAACCTGTCGGGCTGCGAAAGCTGTTGTAGTCCGCCTTCAAGCGACATAAACAAAGACGGCGTCGATGACGCCTGCGACTGCAATGACGCGTTCAAAGGACCTGGAGAGACTGGAGTGGACTGCGGAGGCAGATGCGGCACATGCATAAAATGCGACTGGTGCGGCAACAACGTCGAAACCCTGAGAGTTACAGGTCGCCCGAACGAGGGGATGGTCGACGTCGTGTTCGTTCCTCATGAGAGCTTCAAGGATAATCTGAGCAACTTCAAGGAAGATGCCTACACGTATGTCAGAGACTATTACCTGAAGCTCGATAACCTGACTGCTGGACCTCTGCCAACGGATTTCGGAAACCGGTTCAACTTCTATATTTACACAGGAGGCTTCGGGCGTGACGGCCAATGCGCAGGAATGCTGCCTGGCGAACAGGAGTACGCCGACTGGCTCGCCAAATGCTCGCCAGCATGCGCTATGACCCTCGGCCTCGGATGCAGTTGCTTTACTGCCGAACCCTCCCACTTCTACAGTGATGCTGGATGGGCTGATGCAGCAGGCATCCTGACCACAGGCAGCGCAGGCTGCGCAAACGCTCTCGGACCACAGAGCCAGTTCATAGCGGAAAACTCAGGTCCGATGGTCATCCGTGAGAGCGGGCACGCAATCTTCGGCCTCGTCGAAGAATATGACCCGGATCCGGCGACTAACGCCATACGTTTCGGGGAAGCTGCTGGAAAAAGGATGAAATTCGTCTTCGACAGTCTTGTGCGCGGCGGCTCCTCACGAGGTGTCCTCATCTACGTCAAGCATGACAGTGAAGGCATGCGTAAGGTCGGCCTCACAGTAGTCTCAGGTCACCCCGACTTAGGTCTGCAGAAGCCAGTCTATTGGACGGAAGTCATAGCATCCAGCGGCGAAAGGATGCGGGAGTTCGGTCTCGGCGACTACAGGAAGCCTATAGCTTCCGGCACGTCATCGGATGCTTCGCCTCTTGATGAAGTCGTTTTCCAGTTGAACATTCCTTTTGAGGGGAGTCCTCGGTGGGTGAACGTATATGATCATACGACAGGCAGACTAATCCTTTCCATGGACATCGGCCCTGAACTTTACGGTTGGTGCAGTGTCCATCAGTGGGCGGGCGAAGACTGTAAGACTCTTGACACGGACAACGATGGCATACCTGATTCCATGCAGACTTCCGCCTGGATCCCGCAGCAGAGGATGAAGAACCAGTCTTTCGGCAGCCGCCCGGAACTTCAGTCCGAAGACTATGTGCCTCAGGAGGAAACATCTGCACAGGCGGAGGAAGATGATATGCCTAAGGCCGAGAAGTCCGGCGGCGACCTGCTCAGCCCCATCCTGCTCCTATTAGCTGCGGCTGCGGGCCTTGCGGGAGTTGCGGCAGTATTCATAATAGCTGTCGCGCTTGTCGTAGGATTCATCCTCCTTAAGAGAAGAAAGAATCAGAAGACTCAGGCTGTTGATAAGAAAGGAAGCTCTAAGCCTGGAGGATAGCCGCTGAGCTTCTTTTCTTTTTCGCGGTAGTTTGGGCAGGCTGTTGCGACCGTTTCCCAGAATCTTTTGGAGTGGTTGAATTCCCGGATGTGGGCGAGCTCGTGCAAGAGAAGGTATTCTGCGACGTCTGGCGGAAGCATCATCAGCCTGTAGTTGAAGCCCAGATTCTTTTTCCGTGAGCAGCTGCCCCACCTTGACCGCACGTCTCGCACAAGAACGCGCCCGTATTCGACGCCGAGCCCGTCGGCCAAAGAGGGTAGGCATCCGCTCACATAGGTTGCGGCTTCTTTCATCATCCACTGCTTTAGTTCAGTGCGCGCATCGCTGCCGGAGGCAAGCCGCAAGACAATCGAATCGGCGACGACTGAGACGTCTGAGACTCCGTCATCCGCAGGCATAGTCTCCATGGAGCGCATCTCGCCCCAGTGCATCATCTTTCCCGACGTCCGGCATTCTCTGATCTGCGACAGTTCCGTGTACCGTTTTCTTATCCAGCTTCTGCTCTTTTCCAGTATTTCGGCTGCGCAGGAATCGCAGTTGCGCGGCAGGACGACTTCAAGGTCCAAGCATTCGTTGAACCTCAGGTATGCTCGCCTCCTGCTTTTTCCGCGCCTTACAACGTAGGATATGGGTCGCCCATCCAGAATGAACTCGTGCACAATCAAACAATAAGAAAAACAAAAGAATAAATCCATTGTGTTTCGTTTTCTGTTACAGGTGTTTCAGCGAGAGATTTAGGGTGTTTCAACGTAGATTATGTCAGGAGGTGAAAACACATGGAGAAAAAGACAATGTTTGCTGGGCTTGCAGTCCTCATGACTTTAGGGCTTGTGTTGGCTGCAAGCGCTGCATTTGACCGCGGTAACCCAGATCCTTCTGGGATGAGAGGAAACCATACTGCAATGTGCCAGAGCCTCGGATTATCCGAGAACGCGACCTTCGAGGAAATGCGGGAAGCTATGTTCGATAAGAGACTTACGGACATGGGGCTTACCGAAGACTCCACGATACGGGAGCTGAAGGCCGCATTAAAGGGACAGATGCAGAAGATGCTGAAGGATATGCCCTGTCGACCTGAGAACGCACCCTTAGGAAGGATGTTTAAAGGAAGAGCTGGCGCGAGAGAGAATGTGACTTTCGAGGATGTGCCAACTGCACTGAACGGACTGGGCAATAGAACCTGTCCGATGGGTCGCAGAGGCAGAGGGATTGACATGATGTTCGGCATATAACCGAAAAACAAAACCGACCACGCCTCGTTTTGGGGGGAGAACACCATGCTCCTCCTTTTTATTTTTTTAATGGAACATATTAACAGCCGCAAGAAAAATGGATACTACAACACTAATGAATTTAACTCGACAACAAAGACCCCCGCCCTTTGGTGGACATGATATTTTGGGTGTCCCAACATTCTTCATCTGGAACATCTTGATTGTATTGATCATCGCAGTGATATTCTATTGGCTTCTTCGGAGCGCAGGAAAGCCTGAGTCTGCGTCAAATATCCTCAAACGGAGATATGCCCTCGGAGAGATAGACAAGGCGACGTACGATGCCATGAAAAAGGACATAGAGGAATAAGAGACTATGGAGGTATCTGAGACCCGTCTGGCAATCGCCATAATCGCAGTATTCGGCTTAGGTATAGTCCTTGCCATACTCAACGGGTATTATATCGAGGACACCGGGTCTTCGATCCCTCTTGCGATATATGCTATCACTGCCGCTGCGATGGTCGTCGGCGCACTGATAGTATTGTTGTTCCAGTGGAAGATCAACCAGGCGCAGTTGAAGCGGATACTTCAGGTTCTGCCTGAGGACGAGCGGAAGATTGTGGAGCTTCTTTTGACTAATAAGCGGATGGAGCAGACTTATATTGTCGCAGAGAGCGGTCTATCGAAAGTCAAGGTGTCTAGGGTCATCATGAAGCTGGAGCAGCGAAAGATCGTTGAGAAGAAGCCTCTTGGGAACACGAACCTGATAAAGCTGACAATATAAGGCTATATAGCGGTTTCGTTTTCTGTTACAGGTGTTTCACCTGAACATATAGGGTGTTTCACCTATGTATCCTGCCTAAGTGAACAAAAAATGAAAGAAATCGTATGTATAATACTATGTATACTTATCTTGTCCTGCGGATGCTTGGGCGGAACAGGAACTACAGAAGAAAAAGATCAGGGGCCAGGTATTGGTGGAGCGCGTGCTCGCGGATGGATGCGAGGTAATATGACCTCTGATGGAACGCGCCAGAATCCAGATATCAGGTCCAATATGTCGCAGTATGACCTTAACGGCGACGGCAAACTGAATGAGTCGGAGCTTGCTGCTTTCCGTGCTGCGATGGCTTCAGATCCTCAGTTCATCAAGAGATTCGATGCGAATGGAGACGGAGTATTAAGCGACGAGGAGAAAGCAGCAATGCTTAAAGATAGAAACAATACTGAGGGTATGGGCGGACCCCGGGAACCTGGGTTATGAAGATCCAATAAAGAAAAAAAATGAAAAAAACAATGAATAACACATGGAGCACAGTATTTTTACTCCTGCTTGCGATAGGAGCGAACGCAGTTGATGCAACTGATCCAACGAATCTGATCGTTGACTTCCAGTCTACGACCATAACCAGCCACCTGAACCCCGGCGAGAACGGAGCCATGAACCTTGTCATAGAGAACTCTGGCGGCTTCGATGCTGAGGAAGTCAACGTATGGGTTCACAGTGACGTGAAGATAAACATAGACAAGAGATTCTATGTCGGAGTCGTCAAAGTCGGGGAATCGAAGGTCATCAACACGGTCTTTTCAGTTGCTAATGAAGCAGATACTGGGCTTGCAGGAATCGGCGTGACGATAACTTACGACGGCTACGACTCCGACGGGCGGTCGAAGACCAATCAGGTCACTACATGGGAGCTGCCAGCCATCATATACGGCGAACCTCTGTTCCAGATAACGCCGTCCAAGACGACTTACGGCAAGGACACGGTAGAAGAGTTTGTCCTGAGCGGATCCACGAAAGCTTCGGTCAAGGACCTGGAAACTGTCTTCTCGTCCAGCTGCATCATGGTAGTCGGCCCATCCAATCAGTACGTGGGCGACGTTAAAGCGAACAGCGACTTCAATATAGTGTACAACATAAAGCCGAAAACTGAAGGGTCATGCAGTTCAACGCTGCGGCTCTATTATACCGATGCTTCAGGCAGCAGGGTTTCTGAGAACGTTACCCTGGGACTGATCGTCGGGGACGCAGGCGTCGACTTTAAGATACTGTCAGTGAACTACGAGCAAACCGGGCCTGGCGAAACAGTCACCGTCAAGGTCGAGCTGAAGAACGTAGGCTCCAAGGCGGCGGAAGGAACTACCGTATCATTAGAGCTATCGGACCCGTTTTCTCCTACAGAAACAGCCGAAAAATACGTCGGGAAAGTTCTCCCAAACGAAACGAAGACTGTAGAGTTTAAGGTATTCGTCAGCTGGGATGCTGTAACGACGACTTACACAGTTCCCTTGAGAATCGAGTATAAAGTCGGAGGTACGACGAGCAACGTCACGAAAGACATCGGTTTGGACGTCAGCGGCAAAGTCGTTCTTGAAATCATAAATGTTCAATCAAGCGGCGGCACCCTTAAGATCGATGTCGCGAACATCGGGACGAAGAACGCGGAGAGCGTGAAGGCAACGCTTGTGACGACCAATGCAGCGTTCAGTTCCTCCGGTTCGGCGGCAAGTGCCGCAGATACTGGAAACCGGGGCGGCGGTCTTTCGATCATACCGGGACTTGGCAGAGGAGGGCAGAGGCCGACTGATGCGACGAATAGTGCGACGCAGCAGAGTACTACGTCAGCAACTCAGCGAGGGAATCGTACTGGAGGAAACCAGACGCAGTACATCGTAGCATACACGTCGAACATCAAGTCCACCATGAAGACGACGTTCAGCTTCTCTGCAACAGTTTCCGGGACGGCAATCCTGATACTGGAATACAATGGGCCGAATAACGAGAGGATAAGCCAGAGGGAGACGATAACGATTCCCGGAACTGCCGGGTCGAGCAGTTCGGCCAATTCCTCCACGAGGAGCCGCGGCGGAACAGACTATACGACTTACGCAATAGCTGGAGTTGTGCTGCTCGCTGTCGGATTCTTAGGTTACCGAAGGTACAAGAAGAAGAAAAATGCTTGATATAGCGCTTAAGAACGTTACCAGACAGAGGGCCCGCAGCCTCCTCACCATGCTAGGGATAGCGATGGGGATAGGCCTCATACTGACCCTCGGGTCGATAGGTGAAGGCCTGAACCGGCAGATATCCAGCTCCTTCGGGAACATGGCGGGCGTAATAACTGTGAGCAGCGACAGCAGAGACGGCATAAGTGACGACCTGATATCCAACATAGAGAACATAGAGGGCGTAACTTCTGTGGTGCCAGTTGGAAGCTATCGGATAACACGGGGTGGAGGGAATCCCGGCGGCATGATGGGCAGGATGACCTTCAGTGGGGGCGGAGGATTCGGAGGGATGACTTTCACAGGCGTTGCCCCGGATGACCAGGATTATCTCATAGGTGAGACTATCGAAGTTGATGAGGGACGGAAGCTCGACGACTCGGATAACGGAGCCTATGTCGTATTGCTGGGTTCGACCACTGCAGCAAACCAGCTCCTGAACCTCGGCGACGAAATAGAGTACCAGCGCAGGGTGAATGGAAGCACTACTCTGACTGAAAGCTACTACTTCGAGGTCATAGGACTACTTGAGGAAACTGGGAATCCGAGCATAGATTCAGCATCCTATGTCCCATTGCAGACGATGCAGGAGCTGGAAGACGACACCACCATAGCCACCCTGAGAGTCAAGATAGATGACGTCAATTTTGTCGAGAGCATAACCAGCACCATAAGCGGCCTGGACGATAGTATAAGAGCATCCTCTGCGCTCACGATGGTACGCCAGCTGGAATCCACGCTTGGTACCATACAGCTTGCAGTATACGGCATCGGTGCCATATCCATCATAGTCGGCTGCATCGGCGTCATGAACACAATGATTATGTCAGTCATGGAACGGAAGAGAGAGATCGGTATCATGAAAGCCATCGGTGCGACGACGACGAACATACTGGTGCAGGTGCTCCAGGAATCCGCTGTGCTCAGCATCATGGGCGGGATTGTGGGTCTTGCTCTCGGCTATTCCGCCAACACTATGGTAAAGCAATTCAGCACATTTACGCCGATTCTGACTCCGGAGCTTACGGCAATCGGCCTCGGTTTTTCGCTGATCATCGGGATGGGCGCTGGCCTTTATCCGGCTTGGAGCGCGTCACGACTTGATCCAGTGCAGGTGCTTAAATATGAATAACGGAAGGATAGAGTGCAGGGACGTAGTCAAGGTATTCAACAGGGGGCAGGCCAACGAGTTCACCGCACTGCGTGGAGTGAACATGAGGATCGAGGAGGGCGAATTCGTGAGCATCATGGGTCCGTCCGGCTCAGGGAAATCCACGCTCCTCAACCAGATTAGCTGCCTGGACACCCCCACATCAGGGGAGGTGTTCATCGAGGATGTTGCCATAAGGTCTTTGAGCGACTTTGGGAAGGCGAAGTTGCGCAGAGAAAAATTGGGATTCATCTTCCAGCAGTTTAATCTCATCCCCACGATGAGCGCCTACGAGAACATCGAACTGCCGATGCGCTTCTGCGGCAGATCGAAGTCCGAACGCCATAAGGCCGTGTTGGATCTGCTGGCGTGGGTGGAGCTCGGCGACAAGGCCGGGAATCGACCAAGCGAACTTTCTGGAGGCCAGCAGCAGAGGGTCGCCATCGCGCGGAGCCTAGCCAATGACCCGAAGATCATCATCGGGGACGAGCCGACCGGCAACCTTGACACGAAGACTGGCAGCATGATTCTGGACCTCCTCTCCCGCCTCAACCGCGAAGAGGAGAAGACTCTGATCCTCGTGACGCACGACGCCAGGATAGCGGAGCAGGCTGACCGCATCATAAAACTACAAGACGGAAACATAATTTAAGTTTATATTCTGAATCTATTCTTATGGAACTTGATGATTGCATCAGAGGCAGGAGGAGCACCAGAGCCTACAAGGATGATGCGGTGCCTAAGGAGTTGATCGAATCCGTTATCGAAGCCGGCACCTGGGCGCCGTCCGGGGTGAACAGACAGCCTTGGAAGTTCATAGTCATAGAAGACAAAAAAATCATCAATTTCATTTCAACCGAAACCAAGAAGGCTGTTAGTGCAGCGATGCCTTCCTGGTCCGCGCAGTTCAAAACCGACAAGGACGTCATCTGCTATAATGCGCCTGTATTGATTTTCATTTGCACCCAAACTGACGAACGCTGGGGTGAGATCAATCTCCTTGACAGCGTTCTTGCTGCCGAGAACATGTTCCTGAAGGCGTACGACTTAGGTCTTGGATCATGCTATATGGGTTACGTCGATTTCCTTGCTCCGGACGTCCTGAAGAAGGCTGGTGTGCCGGAAGGCTTTGAGCTTCAGGTGCCGTTGATCCTCGGTTATCCGAAGACTAAGGAAGGTAGAGGGAAACGGAATAAGCCGGACGTCGTCTGGATCAAATAGAATAGTTTGTTTCTTCATAACTTCGTCAGTGACTTTATAGTTTACTTTTATAGTAAACTTACCTATAATCTTATAATAGAGTTTAATCGTAACTTTTTGAGGTGACTTAATGAAAAAAAACAAGAAGCCGTGGGGCTACAACATGATCCGCCTGAACGTCAGGTTTAACGTATCAGACTTACCTGAAGGAGGTAACATAGACGACCGGACAGCGTGGGCGACAGGCTCCATAACCTTGCCGCAGAACAAGTACCGAGGCATAGAGGGCGACAAAGCCTACTTCAATGGACTGGATGACATGATGCCTAAGATACGGGATCTTTTGAAGAAGAACGACGTCAAGCTCTTGAAGTTGCCTACGAAGAAGGCGGACTTCGAGGAGTTGTAGTCCGAAAAGCAGCGTGCTTTAAACGCCTGAACTGCTATATATATTATTGTACCCTAATTTCTGAGCTTAGGGTTGCCTGTGAGAGATTCTTTGAAAACCAACCAATATACCCCAAAAAAGTGCGGCACATTAGATGGGTTCATGCGAAATTCTTTGACGAACAACGATAACATAACATACCATATAGGCAGCGGCATACTAAACCTGTGGCGTAGGTGCGACGGCAACCGTAATCTTGTGGATCTGACGAAACTGATGTCAGAGGAACACACTGAAGGCGGGTATGCTCTGGCGACTATCCAGGAGATGCTCGACCTACTCGAAACAAAAAAACTCATCAACTACCCCACCACAGCAGCATAAGGGGAGTTGAACTATTTTTTATACCTTAGATAAGAGCACGAAACACGCACGTAGCCCTTGCATAAGTAGGGGTTTTGTCCGTTATCTTCCTGAATCTACCAAGAGCCATACCGGAAGGCAACGAAAAAGAATATTGGGGCTCTGGTCGATGCCATAGTCGTTGACCTGCAGGATGAACTCCCTTAATTTCCAGAGGACTCTTTCCAGTACATGTCAAACGCCGCGTACAGGAGCACGAAATAAGCTCGTGCCCTGTGAGCTTCCTTGCCTATGCCTGCGTCGTTTCTTTTGTTGCGTTTCTTCTCTTCAGCATATAGTAGGCTGCGATAAGCCCCAGCAGTAGGAGCGGGAGTATACTTAGGTTTCCTGCGTTCATGAGTACGTTACCTGTTATCTCTGGTCTTTCGATGAGCGTCGTCGTGGTCGTATCCTGTGCTGTGGTTGAGGTCGTCGGCTTGATTGTTGAGGTTGTTATAGGCCGGGTTGTCGTCGGAGTTATGCAGGCTTTGCATGGTCCGCCGCAGTCTACGCCAGTCTCGCCCTGGTTCAGGATGCCGTCGCTGCAGGAAGAGCACGCTTGGCAGCTTCCGCCACAGTCTGTGCCCGACTCATCCTGGTTCCGGATACCATCAAAGCATGATGGCTTAGTTGAAGATGAACCGGATCCGCCAGATGAGCCGCCGGATGAGCTTATGACCGGCTTCGGCTTCGCAATATTCGGCGGCTCCTGATGACCGCAGCACCCCTCATAATAGTGCGTTGTTGAAGTAGTGGACGATGTAGTGGTCGTAGTAGTAGGCTCAGTCGTAGTGGACGAAGACGTGGTAGTCGTAGTAGACGAGGTCGTAGTCGTCGGCTCAGTGGTCGTAGTTGTCGTGCATATTGTGGTTGTCGTCGTTGGTATAGTTGTAGTGGTCGTCGGATGGGTTGTCGTAGTAGTCGGATGAGTCGTTGTGGTCGTAGGCTGGGTGGTTGTCGTCGTGCATCTTGTGGTTGTCGTTGATCTAGTGGTTGTGGTCGTCGGTTGAGTTGTCGTCGTTGTGGTTTGTTTTCCGCAGAATGTGATGTGGCTGATCGCGTGTTCTCCCATATGTACTGTGCCGGAAGTTCCGCCAGAATATGTTCTGTAGTCTAATCCCATTTTGGTCAGTACTCCTGCAACTGCGGGACTGGCTGTCCAGCTAGCTTCTGTGTCGTCGCCTGAGACTGTTATCGCATAGGGGCTGATCGGCAGAGCGTTTCGAACGTATTTTCCGTTATCCCAATCGTATTTGACTATGCCGAAATCGAATCCATGCGCCCTACACTCTGTGTCTATGCTACCCACCAATGTTTTGCATTGAGTTGTGGTCGTAGTTGATTTAGAAGTGGTCGTAGTGATTGTAGGTTTGGTGGTTGTTGTGGTCGGTTTGGTTGTAGTGGTCGTAGGCTTTGTGGAGGTTGTAGTGCATCTTGTGGTCGTTGTGGTCGATCTTGTAGTGGTCGGTGTGATGTGATTTTGTGTTATTGTCGTGTCGCCGGTCTCGTGTTTTTCATGATTGTCACTATGCCTGGCTGTTCTGGATTCATTTATATGGGGTGCTGCGGCTGCGTTTACCGACAGTAGGAGTACAGATATGAGGATTATGTTCAAGATAGTTGATTTGTTCATGTATACTATACTGGTATTTAGTATATAAAAATGAACATACTTCTTGAAAGTATGAAAAAAACAGAAAAAAACACAAGAACAAGCAAGGAAGATAGAACATGCGCCTCAGGCAAGCGCTTATGGGGCCTGCGATGTTGCTTATGGACCGCCATTTGCCATTATGTAGACAAAAAATACATCAATACTTAAATATGTAGTCACCTATTATTCTATTATGTACGTTGAAAAAAGGCGGGCCGGGAAAAAAGTCAAATATTACCTCGCCCACTCGTTCAGGGAAGGCGGAAAAGTCCACAAGGTAAGGAAATTCCTGGGGACGGATTTATCCAAAAAAACGCTTGAGGAATCCGCTGCGAAAGCCAAGGAGTCGATTCTTGCGGAGATAAACAGGTACAGGATCATAAGCGACCCGCTGCAGACGCCGCTATCCGAAGAAGAGATCGAGTTCGTCAGGAACCTGGAGCTGCGGGAGAAACTCAGGATCTTCCATCTTTCAGAAGAGCAGTGGACGGCTTTCTCGGAGTCCTTCACATACAACACGAACGCGATAGAGGGCAGTGAATTGGACCGCGGGGAAGTGAAGGACCTGCTCGGAAAAAACAAGTGGCCTAACAAGTCGAAGGATGACATAGCGGAAGCCTTCGGAGTGAACGAGGCCGTATCTTACATCAGGCGGACGGAGGAGCATCTTTCGATTTCCCTGATCAGGAAACTGCATAGGATCGTGTTCAAAAACTCTAAAACCTTTGCGGGAGAATTCAGGAGTCCGGGAGTGGAAGTCGTCGTAGTAGACGGCCTTGGAAACGTAGTCCACCGCGGCGCGCCGCAGGCGAGGATAAGTTCTTTGCTTAAGGAACTCGCTGGATGGTACGAAAAAAACAGGACGAAGTATCCGGGTCTGATCTTGGCTGCCGTGGTCCACAACCAGTTTGAGAACATCCACCCGTTCCAAGACGGCAACGGCAGGGTCGGAAGACTGCTGTTGAACAACGTATTGCTCAGAAACGGGCTTCCTCCAGTCAACATAGATTTCAGGAACAGGGAGGAGTACTATGAGACCTTGCGGGAATACGAGGGCAACCACAACCTGCGCCCAACCATAGACCTGCTATTAAAAGAATACAGGACACTGAAGAAAAGATTTAGGTGACCACAGAACAACAAGATCGTAGACACCCAAGAAGAAAGAAACCATACGCCTTTAGACAGGCGGGCCAAAAAAAAGCACGTGCCCCCACTCACCGAAAGGGAGTCGAGCTAATTTCTTACGCCTTGGACAGGACTTGAACCTGCGACCACTCGATTAACAGTCGAGCGCTCTACCAGCTGAGCTACCAAGGCAAGCTTTAAGAAAGCTTGACCAAAGGACCTATCTTCGCTCCGGCTCGATAGGTCTGCCGATTACTATTCGCCACCGCCGAGGTGGTTCATCTCGCTGTTAGCACGCTTTCCCCTAAGAGAAGGTACGAGAGGAAATTACCAGTCGGCACCCGCAGGTGCCGACACCCTTTCTTTGGGGATGAAACACCTTTCTTTCTTGAAAGAACGGGGTTCACTTGGATTTGCCGTCGTGTGCGGCTTTGCTTGGGCGTAGGCGTTCTGCGCCTTTGCCTTTCTTGTTTAGGCCGCGGCCCTTCTTGCCTGCCGGCGTAAGCCCGCGGAAGACGCGATGCTTATGCTGTTTTGCCGTCACCCAATTCAAGTCCTTGTCGGACATGATGCTCGGATGATTCGGGTCCACGAGTATGACCTCATACCAGCGGAATTGTCCGTCCTCCCACAGCCAGTATGACGCCAAAACTTCCATGTTCATGAACCGGCGCTGCGCGCGCTCTTCACCTATCCGTTGGATGGATTTACGCGGCGTAAGCTTTAAGACCCCCTGCCGTTTCGGGCTTCGGCCTTTGACTGGACGCGATGCGCGCATGCCGCCTTTGCGGACTCTGACGCGCGCAACGATGATTCCTTGTTTAGCCTTGTAGCCGTATTGGCGGGCTTTGTCAATCCTGGTCGGCTTTTCGACGCGCTCCACACCCGGGCCGCGCCGCCATGCCTTCCTTCGTTCGATTATCAGGTCCCTCAGATCCTTGTTTTCCGGGCTAGCAAGATCGCTTCTTAAGCCCTTATACAGCTTTTTGACGTATTTGTAGTATCCCATAGAAATCACCTATCCCCTATGCGGATTCAAGCGTGCTTACATCTCCATATCAGGGTAATGATATCTCTAATATTGATATTTTAGGGTTAAAAACCAATTCATTAGTGATGCCCTGGAGGAGACTGTTAGGCTGGTTCAAAGGAATGTTCGGGAAAAGGAAGATCATACGCTTAGGCCTCTATGGGCCGCCGAACGCCGGGAAGACGACGCTCGCCAACAAGATCTCCATGGACTGGACTGGGGAGCCGGTGGGCACTGTTTCTGAGATACCGCACGAAACAAGGGAGGTGCAGAAGAAGGAGCGCGTAGTCGTCCAGACTCGCGGCCGGAAGATAGTGATGAACCTCTTGGATATGCCGGGGATAGCGACAAAGATCGATTTCGAGGATTTCCTGAAGCACGGCCTCACTGTGGAAGAAGCGCAGAAGCGCGCTAAGGAGGCGACGAAAGGCGTCATCGAGGCCATCAAGTGGCTTGAGAACGTCGACACCGCCCTCGTCATCATGGACTCCGCAAAGGACCCGTACACGCAAGTCAATATCACCATAATAGGGAACCTGGAGGCTAGGGGCATTCCCGTAATCATAGTAGCCAATAAGATCGACCTGCCTGAAGCCAAGCCAGAGGAGATACAGGAGGCGTTCCCGCAGCATCCTATCGTTAGGATCTCGGGATTGAAGGGCAAGAATCTTGATGACCTTTATGAGGCTGTCGCAAAACATTCGAGGTAAGAAATGGGCATAGAGATCGAATTCATATCTTCGGACATCATGAGAGGAAAGGTCGGCGACGAAAAGATGCAGTTCATCCTCAAGAAGATCAAGAAGAACAAGATCCTAGTGCTTGAGGAGAGCCTGACTTCGATGGAGGAGGGCAAGCTCATCGAGCAGACGATGTCGGAGATCGATAACAAGTTCAAGGGCATCGAGATATCCACCCTCAAGAGCGAGAAGACTGAGGGCGGAATACGCGACAAGCTCATCAGGATGCTGGGAGGCAGCACCGGAGGCCTTACAGTCATAGGGCCCTCACAACTCATAAAGAAGGTGAAGAAGGAGCCTCATAATATCCTGTTGTTCGCAGAAAAAGATAAGGATGAGAAGGCTGAGGAAGATGCCACATAAATGCGCCCGATGCGATAAGGTCTACGCCAACACAGCAACTGAGCTGATAAAAGGATGCGGTTGCGGCTCCAGAGTCTTCCTTTTCATGAAGGGGGCGGATGAGGAGTTCAATGATCAGCGGCTCGTCGCCGAAGACCTTGACTGGATAGAGAAGAGGCTGGGTGCCGGGGCAACTCGAGGGAAGGACAAGACGCTTCACTTGGACGTCGAGAATCTGTTGCGCATCGAAAAAGGAAAATACAGACTCAATATCGCATCGCTGATGAAAGGCGATCCGCTCGTCGTCAAGGTGAGGGACGGAGTATACTATATCGATATCCCGTATTCGATGAAGAAGAAAGGTAAGAGAAAATGACTATCCACCCGATTGAGAAACGGTACGGAAGGCCTGAGGTAAGGCAGATATTCGATGAGGAATATCACCTGCAGAAGATGCTTGACGTCGAGGCAGCGCTCGCACGCGCCCAGGCAAAAGTCGGCGACATCCCGCAGAATGCGGCCGCCGAGATCACGCGGAAGGCGAACACGTCTTACGTTAAGACTGACAGAGTAAAAGAGATAGAGGAAGAAATAAATCACGACGTCATGGCTGTCGTCAAGGCGTTGACTGAGCAGTGCAGCGGCGATGCTGGAAAGTATATTCATTTTGGGGCGACGAGCAACGACATCACGGATACTGCGCTCGCATTGCAGATAAAAAAGTTCACTGAGTTCTTGGGGAAAGACCTTGAGAAATTGAAGCAGACTCTTATGAGTCTCGCAAGCAAAAACAAGCAGCTAGTATGCATCGGCAGGACCCACGGCCAGCATTCTGTGCCTACGACTTATGGACTGAAGTTCGCTATTTGGGCTGTTGAAGTGCAGAGGCATATGGACAGGTTGGGTGAGTGCGAGAAAAGGATCCTTGTCGGGCAGATGACTGGCGCAGTCGGAACTCAGGCGGCTCTGGGGAAGAACGCTGCTGCGATTCAGAAGTATGTGATGCGGGACCTGAATCTTGCGCCCGTATTAGTCTCGAATCAAGTTATTCAACGGGATCGGCATGCAGAGTTTCTATTAGATCTTGCGCTCATGGCCGAATCCCTGAACAAGATCGCAACTGAGATAAGGAATCTTCAGAGGACTGAGATAGGGGAAGTCTCAGAAGGTTTTGGGACAAAGCAGGTCGGTTCTTCGACGATGCCGCACAAACGGAATCCCATCTATGCTGAGCGGATATGCGGCCTCTCGAGGGTGGTGAAAGCGAATGCAATGGCTTCCTTGGATAATATCCCGCTCTGGCATGAGCGCGACCTGACTAATTCGTCGTGCGAGAGGATAATAATCCCGGAATCGTGCATACTCATAGATTATATGATGGTCCTTTGCATCGACTTGTTGAAGAATCTTGTATTCGACCACGGGAATATCGAACGGAACCTGCACATGTCGAAGGGCAGGATAATGGCCGAGTCTGTGATGATCCTTCTCGTAAAGAAGGGCGTCGGCAGGCAGGAAGCTCATGAGCTCATCAGAACCTGTTCGATGAAGAGCTATGAGAGGGATGTTCCACTAAAAGACGTGCTGATGAAGAACGCAAGCGTCATGAAGCATGTGACTGCTGCCGAGCTTGATGCAGCGTTAAGCCCAGAAAAGTACATTGGGACTGCGGTGCAGCAGGTCGAAGCAGTACTGAAGGAACTCGGACAAGCTCAAAGAATATAAAAGATTTTGATCAACCTTTTCCTAAAAGGTTGCTGCCGTGCAGCAGGTCGAAGCAGTACTGAAGGAACTCGGACAAGCTCAAAGGGTATAGGTTCTGAGGAGCTGATGCCCGGATAATCCTTCCTAGAAGGTTAGAGGATATAGACTTTTGAGCCTAGATGTAGGAGTCTTACAGGTTCACCTGCTTTAAGTTCCGGCCTGTTGTTCGGAAGGTCATGAGTCTTGTTATCTAAAAGGTCGAGGACCTGGAGCTCTGAGGGCGTTACCATGGTCACTATGCCTTCGACTGCGTCCGAGTCTTTGGCGACGATCTCCGAATCCCAGATCTTCTGAGTGTCGAGCAACAGCTCCTTTCTTGAGGCAACGTCAATTGATGCAGTCCTTTTGCCGACCCGCAGGATGCGCAATACCATTCCGTCATGCTTAAGGAAGTCGCCTGCCTCAAAGGGCGGCTCCTTCACTAGGACGGAGACCCGATATATGTCTCTGCCATCTCTTTTGCCGAACAGTTTCGAGGATTCTTTGACCATGTAGCCTTTTTCCTTGAACTCTCTTTCCAGCTTCCTGGCGTATTGTGTGGAAGTAAGAAAGATGTCGAAGCCGCCGCGCACTTCTTCGGCGTTGGTGACAAAGCGCGAATCTATGAGGGTGTCGGGCTTAGGTTTCGTCGTCCTCACCTGCAGTATCGCCTCAAAATAGCTCGACCTCACCTTCACGCAGTCAGGGCATGTGGTCTTGCCCACGGCTATGCTCGACTCCAGAGTCTTTTCGGAGGTGGCGCCATTGTGCTCTAAGACTAGCTTTATCTTGAGGTTTATTTTGTCCTCCTTAAAATCCGGCGTCGTCTTCATCTCTTTGATTTTGAGGCCTGCGGGCACGACAAGGCTCCGTTTCACTATGTCGTCTATGGAACGTCTTATGTCTTTGCGCCACAGCTGCTTGTATATGTAGTTTCCGCAGCCGCAGAGCGACACCTTCATTGGCTTGAGGGTGAGGAGATTATCCGAAAGGAAACAGTCTATGCACAGTCCCCTGCCTTCTTTACCGCATTTGGGACAAAACATCATCTTTATATTTTAATATGTAATCTCAAATATGTTGTATCTCTGCGTTAATAAGACAGCAAAATGGCTAAAATCAAATCACCGGCGAAGAAGACCATACTCATCAAGGAACATAAAGTGAGCAGGAAGGCTCCGGTCTGGGTCTTCGCGAAGACGAAACGAAAGGTCCGCGGCAGCCCGAAGTCGAACAGAAGCTGGAGACACGACAACATATTCTAAGATTCTTTTTTTAGTGCAGCTCTTTGATGTGCTTGTATGCTGACAATGCTGCAACGCACCCGTCGCCGACTGCTGTTGTTATCTGCATGACTCCGCCAGTTATGTCGCCTGCTGCATAGACGCCACAAACACTAGTTTCCTGGTTCCTGCCCACCTTAATGAAGCCCTTCTCATCCACCGCTATCCCGTTCTTCTTCTCGACCTCGGTCTTAGGCAGTATCCCGATCGAGATGAAGACGCCGTCGACACAAAGCTCCCGTTTTTCGCCAGTTTTGACGTTCTTCAGTTTTATCGACCTCACAAGCGGGCCTCCGACGACCTCTTCGACTATCGTGTCGAGTATGAGCTCTACGCCGTATTCGGCAAGCTTCGTCTGGTTCGTTTCCTCGGCCCGGAGCGTATCCCTCCGATGTATCAGGTAAGTCTTCTTGGCCATTCCCGACAGGTAGATGGCGTCGCCCACCGCCTTGTTGCCGCCGCCGACGACTGCTATGACCCTGTTCTTGAAGAATGGGCCGTCGCATACAGCACAGAAGCTGACGCCTCTGCCTGTGAGCTCCTTTTCCCCAAGGATGCCGAGCTTCAGGTATTCGCCTCCTTTGGCTATGATCACAGCCTTTGCTGAATACTCGTTCTCCAAGGTCTTTATCTTCTTCGCCTTATCGTTGAAGCTCATGTCGACTGCTTCTTCCATGACGAACTCCACTCCAAGGCGCTTAGCCTGCTCAGTCATCCTGGCTGCAAGCTCTTCGCCCACTATGACACCGAAGCCTGGGTAGTTCTCTATCTCTTTTATGAGAAGCAGTTGGCCGCCAGGCATCTTCTTTTCGATCACGAGCGTTGAAAGCCCTCTTCTGATTGCGTATATTCCTGCTGCAAGGCCTGCCGGGCCGCCGCCGATAATTATGACGTCATGCATTTTTCTTCAAGTATTCATCTATCGCATGCGCCGCCTTCTTGCCGGCACCCATCGCCAGGATGACTGTTGCAGCCCCGGTGGTGATGTCGCCTCCTGCGAACACCCCAGGAATAGAGGTTCTCCCGTCTCCGTCGGCCTTTATCGTGCCGTGTTCCGTGACCTCAAGCCTCTTGTCCGTCCTCGGCAATAGGGGGTTCGGACGCTGGCCTATGGCCACAAGCACTGTGTCGACGTTTATCGTGAACTCCGAGCCGGGCACGAGCTTCGGACTTCTTCTGCCCGATTTGTCGGGCTCGCCTAGCTCCATCCTCACGCACTCCATCTGCTTGACGCAACCTTTGTCATCGCCCACGTACTTTGTCGGCAGAGTGAGGAACATGAATACTACGCCTTCTTGCTTTGCGTGCTCTATTTCTTCCCTGCGCGCCGGCGCCTCAGCCTCGGTCCGGCGGTAGACTACATAAGACTCCTTCGCCCCCAGCCTCAGGGCAGTCCTCGCGCAGTCCACGGCCACGTTTCCTCCGCCGATGGTCGCCACCTTTTCGCCGACCTCGATAGGCGTGTCGTATTCGGGGAACCGGTAGGCCTTCATCAGGTTCACGCGAGTCAGGAACTCGTTGGCAGAATACACGCCATTGAGGTTCTCTCCGGGGATGTTCATCCACATAGGCAGGCCCGCGCCCGTGCCTATGAAGACTGCATCATGCTCTTTCTGGAGGTCTTCGAGCGTGAGCGTCCGGCCTATGAGCATGTCTTCTTTCACGGTCACACCCAGCTTTTTGACGTAGTCGAGCTCTGCGTCAAGTATCCTCTTGGGCAGCCTAAATTCAGGTATACCGTACCTGAGGACGCCGCCTGCTTCGTTGAGCGCCTCGAACACGAAGACCTTGTGGCCGAGCCTTGCGAGGTCGGCGGCGCAGGTGAGGCTCGCCGGCCCAGAACCTACGATCGCGACCTTTTTTCCGGCGGACGCCGACTTCTCAGGGATCTTGAATCCCTTCTTGCGCTCCAAATCCGCGACGAACCTCTCAAGGCAGCCTATGGCCACAGTGTCACCCAGCTTACCCATTGTGCATGGGCCCTCGCACTGCGTCTCATGCGGACAGACCCGGCCAGTGACCGACGGAAGGCTGTTCTTCTCCTTTATGACTTCTATCGCTTTGTCGAAGTTTTCTTCTGCAATATATTTGACGAACAAAGGTATGTTCACCCCGACGGGGCAGCCTGCCATGCACTTCGGCTCCTTACACTGCAGGCAGCGTTTCGCCTCGGAAGCGGCCTGCTGACTGCTGTAGCCTAATGGGACCTCGTTGAAGTTCTTCACCCTCTCCTGTGGGTCCTGCTCATGCATCTTCTCCCGCGTCTTCTTCACTTGCATGTCTTTTTGTACCCCTCAAGTGATGCCGCCTCCTCCTTCATGAATCTCGTGTTCCGCTTAAGTATGTTATCGAAGTCGACTTGGTGGGCGTCGAACTCCGGACCGTCGACGCACGCGAACTTCGTGTTTCCGCCGACTATGACGCGGCAGCCGCCGCACATTCCGGTGGCGTCGACCATGATGGGGTTCATGCTGACCAAGGTCTTTATGTTATGGGCGCGTGTGACGTTCGATGTGACCTTCATCATAATCAGCGGCCCTATGATTATGACCCGGTCTATTTTCCTGCCTTCCTCTATCATCTTCTTCAGGATGTCCGACGGGAAGCCGTGGTGTCCTGCTGAGCCGTCGTCCGTCGCTATGTAGAACTCGTCGCTCACTCCCCGCAGCTCCTCCTCCATTATGAGGAGGTCCTTGCAGCGTGCGCCTATTATAGTTATGACCTTGTTCCCCGCCTTCTTGAGGGCTCTTGCTATCGGAAAAACTGGGGCGACGCCGACGCCGCCGCCGATGCACACGACGGTGCCGAAGTTCTCTATCTCAGAGGGGTTGCCTAATGGCCCCAGTATGTTCAGTATCTTGTTCCCCTCCGGCATCCTCCCAAGCTGCGCCGTCGTCTTCCCGACCTCCATGAATATCAGGGTTATCGTCCCTTTTCCTCTGTCATAGTCCGCTATCGTCAACGGAACTCTTTCGCCGTGCTCGTCCAGCCGCAGGATCACGAATTGACCTGCCTGCGCCTTTTCGGCGATGAGTGGTGCAACAACTTCTATGAGCTTGACCGTCGGCGAAAGGGCCTTCTTTTTGAGTATCTCGTACATCAGAAGTAATTATTACCAGCTAGGAGTATAAAATTCCCTAGGTTAGCGGACGGGATACAGCTCGTTGACGAGCTCTATGTACATCGCAGCGCTCCATGCCTGGGCGCCGCAGCCTTCTGCCTGTTGCGTCGCTGCTGAACTTATTTCTGAGTGGTGGCCTACCATGCCCTTCCAGAGTATGTCTTCTGTCGACGCCTTCAGGATAGCGGCTATGTGGATGCGGTATTTTTCGGCGTTGGTGCGATGGAGAACCAAAGCAGCCATGTTGTTCAGGAAATACCATGAATCGCCGCGGTGGTAGCTCCGCGCATCTTCGCCTGTCGAATGCGAGCAGAACAGAGGATCTTTCTTGTCTATCGAGGATATGCCACCCCACTCGCACCAAAGGTTCGGGAGGACGAAATCGAAGCATGTTTCCCACTCATCCGTCTTCAGGAGGCTCGGGTAGACGTATGCTGCGATGAAGACGTTCGGCCGGATTGTCGGGTCGCCGGCGCCGTCCGAAAGGTAGCGGCCGTTCCAGAACTCCTTCTTCACCTTCTTTGCGGTGAGCTGCGCAAGGCGCGAGAATTTTTCGTTCTTCGTCAGCCGATAGGCCGTCTGATAGGTGCGCAGCGTGAGCGCCTGGATCTCTATTCGGGCGCCTGCGCGCCCGTTATCGGAGTACTGGCTGTCCATCCACGTCTCTTTCGGCCCGTTGCAGACGAGAAGGTCGCGAACGTACGCCACGTTCAGCCGCATGATGCTTTCGACGATCTTTTCTCGTATGATGTTGCGCTCATTTACGGTAAAGACCTTCATCGAATCGTCCACGCGGGTGAATAGCCAGCCCACTGAGTCGGCGTTCGACTGCGCGTTCTCTGAGAGTATGTTAGGTATCCTGCCGTCGTCTTTGATGTGCTGTATGTCCCGCATAAGAATCTCCTTCGTTACCTGCGCCGAAAGATTAGATATCGATATGAGCTCGTCGCGCGTCCAGGGCTGGAAGAACCACGGGAAGCCGGCTATCACTCGGTCAGATGCGGTGAGTTGGTCGAGGGAGTTTATGCAGCAGTTGTACGCCATCCAAACATCTTCTGAAGCAAAGACTCCGTTGCGTATCATCTTGCGCACGCGATTCTGAGCTTCCTCGTAGAGTTTAGGAAGATTATTGTAGACCTGTTCGGCTTTACGGGATGCATCCTCCGGATCGTCTGCGAACGATAGGACAAGCTTCTTTGACTTTATCTTCAGCGCCCGGTAGATTGTTCCCTCGAACGGAGGCGAGTTCCGTTCTTTGTCGGATTCGTATGTTGTTGGAACATATTGGCCGAGCGGCTCATACTCCGGCTTGTCTGCGAGGATTACGATAAAAAAATCTTCGGCGCCTCTCTTGCACTTTATGGTGACTGAAGTATCGTTCTTAAGTAGCTCGTATGAGGTGCCGTCTGAAGCTTCGTATATTCCTCTCACGTCGAGGGATAGGGTTATCCAGTCCTCGCTTTCGAGCATGTAAGCCAGCGAATCGGACCCGTGGGGCATGAAGAATGCTTCGCGGTTGCCGGATGGATGCAGTTCTGCGGAGTACAGCCTGTTGACTATTTTTTCCGGTTGTTTTTCGATTCCGAGTTCTGCGATGACGCGCATCATCCTGCCCGCTAGGTTGAAGAACACTCCGTTGTATCTGCTTTTTTTTCCTGTCGAGAAGTAGGCGTAGCCGGTATTCTTATTCCCCAATAGGAAGGCAGCGTCGTCTCCGACTTCTTTTGTGACGTTGACGTTACCTGCTTTATGTAGAACCTGCATGTTACTGATAAGCCCTCTCGGCTGCCATCTGGTGGGCCCTCAGATAATTGTGGATGAGTATCTCCCAGTCCACGAGAGTGGCTAACCTCTGCGCTTCTACCTTATTCTTCACCCGCTCATCCGTGCCCAGGTGCGTGAATTTGTAGATCGTGTCAAACAGGTTGGAAACCTTCGTCTCAGAGTCTTTGCCGAACATGTCGATGATGAATATGCCGCTATTTTCCCGTGCAGAATCCTGGTTGAGGTATCTGCCGAAGCCTGCGAAGTCCGTTGTCACCGAGGCTACGCCGAGCGCAGCCGTCTCCAGTGGCGTGTAGCCCCACGGCTCATAGTAGGACGGGAAGACGCCCAGGTGGGAGCCTATGACCGCCTCGTCGTATGTGAGGTCCAGCAGGCTGTCTGCGCCATTCAGGTAAATGGGGTAGAGTATGACCTTGATCTTGTCTTCTTTGCGATTTATCAGACCTTCATCCCTGAAGCCCTGGATTATTGCGTCGGAATCCTCGTTGCGCAGGTCGTGGGTGCACAACGGCGGGTTGCCCGGCATTATGAACCTTAGGACTTTCTTCTTCGTCAGGTTCATGAATTCCGTGGAAAAGAGGCGGCTGTCTGTTATCGGAGTCTGCGATATGAGGCACGTTATCAGCTTCTTCTTTATTGCGCTTATGTCGTCGTTGATCGAATCCCATATGTCGTAGTAGTATGCCCGCGCCTTTGATATGCTCGGCTTGATCCTGACTGAGTCTGCAGGTATCCAGAAGAAGACGACGATGTTCTTTTTCGACCTCTCGCTCTTGAGCTTCTGGTTCAGTCTGCCCAAGGCTTCGATGAATATGTCTATTCCCTTATTGTGGAACTCGTATCTGCCTGAGATGAAGTAGATGAGCGTGTTGTCTAATTCGAACGAATGATAGGGGAAGAAGTAGTACTGTAGGAAGTTCTTTATCTTCTCGCGGTAGAGCCGGTGCTTTACTGCAAGCTCGTCAAACGTCGGCCGGTTCTTGAGGTCTATTCCGTTAAACAGCAGGATATCTGGTTTTTTCTTCAGGAAGTGCTCTGCCTCTATTCCAGTTATCTCGGAAACTGTTGTGAAGACGTCGCATATGTGCGCTGACACGCGCTCGACCTGGTGTTTTGCGGTTATGTTCCACTTGTGTGCCTCCTTTTCAGGGTCTATTTCGGTCAGCAGGCTGTATAGTTCGACGTTGTTTCCTGCGAGCGTCCTGCCTAGCATGGTCGCATGCGTCGTGAACACTGTCCCGATCCGAACGCCTTTCATCTTCAAGTAGAGTAGTGCTCCGCAACTGAGCCACTCATGGAATTGTGCGACTATCTTCTCTTTCTTGTAGGATAAGGCTATCTCTTCGAGCAGCCTGCCTACCGCATGCCCCCATAGGATGGGTTCGTCGAAGTCGTGATAGTAGGTTCCAAGGGAATCTATTTTATAGGTCTCCCACAGCTTTGCCTTAATATCGTTATTCTGTTGGGCGTAACCCGTATAGTCCACCAGTATCGTGAAGGGCTTTTCGTTTATGAGCCACTGGCCATAGTGGCAGACTATGCCTTCCTCGTGCAATTTTTCGAATATGTGGTGCAATATGTCCGGCGGGATCTTTTCCTGGAATTCTGCGACAGCATTCTCAGGAAAATACGGCCCGATGAGGCTGTAGTTCTCCTTATACTGCTTCACAAGGTAAGGCGCCTTCGACACTAGGACGGTGTTTATGCCGCCAACCTTGTTGCAGACTTCCCAGCTGACCTCGAACAGGTGCGGCCGTTCTTTGCTCATGTTCTACGCTCTCTTAAGCTGCTCTATTCTTCGCTCTATGGCCGCTATCATGTCCGACTTGTTGTATGCGCTCTTTATGTCAAATGCAAGCTTCTTGTCGCCGACTACGTCGCTCACCCAGTGGTAGAAGTCGTTCTTGCTCTTGTTCACGTGGTACACGAATGTGTCGTTGTTCATCTTCCGCAATGCTAACGGCAGTTCCTTCATGTTCCGTACGATCCAGCCGTTGCTCACCCAGAAGCTCCTCTCCGGCTGCACGTCGGAAAGAAAGCGCGCCGTACTCTTTATTTCTTCCATCGTCTTCTTTATTTTGTTCGTTGTCGCCATTTGTGTTTCACCTCAGTTGCTGTTGTTTTATCCTGATGACTCGTTCTCCTTCAGTCTTATGGAAAAATCGGTCAGAACGTTGTTGAATGCGATGAATGAATCGTGCGGCCGATCGTACGCATTGAAGTACTTGTGGACGTCCCCGTCGTTGAACCACTTCGTGCACATGTAATAGAAGTGGTCCGTCGTCTGCAGCCTGCGCCAGTCTTCTATGAGCTGCGGGTCATTGCTCTTTTTCACTTCCTGCTCCAGAGTGTAGAGCTTTGATATGGATGTCTTCTGCATGGGGTTTCCGAGCCACGCTGAAAGGTCGCGTTCGACGTCAGCCCATGATATAACGTCCCTTATGTCTACGACGCCGACCGGTTCATAAGCATCTATCGCCTCGGACGGAGTCATGAAGTTGTTGTCCGGGTGCTTGAGCACTTCCTTTGGCAGGTGGCGGAGGAAATTGAATATCCCGGTGTCCTCCCACTGGTGTTCGCCGAACGTCTCGTAGTCCATGAAAAGGTTGACTACGTTGCCGTTGCCGTTCACAGCGCTCACCCATGAAGCGAACTTGTCTGCTGTGAGCGGCCAGCCTTCCCAGCCCTTCTGCGAGAACCTGAAGGCTATGTCGTCGGACAGCCGATAGTTCTTTAGGAGCAGCCTGATCTTTTCGCCCATCGTCGCGTAATAAATAAAATTGGGGCTTCTCCATCCCATGATGTGGTCTGCTCCCTCTGCCAGAACTCCCTTGTAGCCCATCTTCTCTGCAAGATAAGCTATCCTGTTGTTGTACACGAGTTCGGTGTTCCTGAATACCTTCGGCCTGTAGCCGAACAGTTCCTTGATCTTCTGCCGATGCATTTTCACCTGATCGCGGAACTCATCCTCGGAGTAGAGGGCTGCGAGTGAGTGATGGTATGTCTCGTCCAATAGCTCGACGCATCCTGTGTCAACGAGCCGCTGGAAGCTCTCCAAGACTTCCGGCGCGTATTCGACGAACTGGTCCAATACTAAGCCGGTGAGGCTGTATGCTACCTTGAATTTTCCGTCGGTCTCGTGTATGAGGTCCAAGACCGCCTGATTTGCGGGAAGATAGCATTTGTTGGAAACCTTCTGCAGTATCTCCCGATTCTTCGCTTCGTCGAAGTAGCTGCCATGGTGACCTATCTCGAATATCGAGTACTTCTTTAATCTATACGGCTGATGGACCTGAAAATAGAAGCAGACTGAGACCATCTTATTTGCCTCCTCTTGCGCTGCGGTAGACGTCGACGCATTTACTGGCTGCGCCATCCCAATTCAGGTACCTTACTTCTTTCATTCCCTCTTCGGACAGGTGCTTCTTGAACTCGGGGTTATTCAGTATGGAAAGGATCTTGTCGGCCATCAGTTCGACGTCCCAGAAGTCGGCTACGAGGCAGTTCTTGAGGACCTCGCAGACGCCAGACTGCTTCGACACTACGACGGGCGTTCCGCTCTGGGCTGCTTCGAGCGCAGTTAAGCCGAACGGCTCAGAGACTGAGCTCATGACGTAGACGTCGGCCATCTTGTATGCGCGTTCGACGTCTTTTCCTGAGAGGAAGTCAGAGAACAGGACCCGATCGCCGATGCCCATCTTCGCCGACTCCTCGACTATTCGGGTGAACATGTCGCCGCTGCCGACCATTATGAACCTGACGTTGTCGTCTTTTTCGGATATTCTCTTCGCGATGTTCAGGAAGTGGTCCGGCCCCTTCTGTACTGTGACCCTGCCGAGGAACAGGACGACCTTGTAGTGGTCCTTCATCTTTTGCCACACATTTTCGCAGGGCGCAGTATAGTCTATTGCATTATGTACGACATGGACCTTCGCAGGGTCCACGCCATAGTGCCGTATGACCATGTCTTTTGTGTATTCGCTCACAGTTATCACGCGGTCTGCAAGGTGCATTCCGCGTCGCTCTATGTCGTACACATACGGGTTAGGGTGTCCGACGGTCCTGTCGAATTCCGTCGCGTGGACATGGACGATGAGCGGTGCGTGGATGCCGCGCAGCTCAGCAATGTGTTTTGCTGCGATCCCTGCGGGGTACGTTAGCCAGTCATGGCAGTGTATGACGTCGTAGTCTTCTTGCAGCGCTATTGCTTTCGCATAGACTGCGTAGCGCCTAACCTCCGAAAAAAGGTCTGAACCATAGATGTTTCTTGCTTCCGAACCGAATGCTTCTAGGCCAGACAGGTCGGCCGCATATTTTTTGGAGGATGTGTAGGGCTTCAGTATCGAGTCTATTGTCCTGAATTTTATTTTGCTGCTTGCATCTCCGTAGCCTTCTGCTGAGAGTATGCGCATGTATTCTTCATTCAGCATGCCGTGCACCTTAGGTAGAACAAAGATGACTTCAACGCCCTGGTTGGCTAAGCCGCGGGTTAAGCCTTTGCAGGCTACTCCGAGGCCTCCGCTATTGAACGGCGGAAATTCCCACCCGAACATCAGCACCTTCAAATTATCAGCGTGAAACGCCATTTTTTCTAGGCACAGATTCTTCGATGAGGCTCTAACACTAGAAAGCGCTGCCTAGGTGTTAATCTTTGTCGCCCCCTAAGTTTTTGGTAACCACGCACCCCACTGATCTATGCACCCTCTTAGTCCGTTTACATATTAAGAAGTAGAGTATAAAAAGGATTCTTGAAAAAAAACCCAAGATTGTATAGTATATTGGTTCATTTTATGAATATCTTTCAATATTTATGCAATTTTGGTGGTTTAAAATAGGTAAGAATATATGATGTTTTATTAAATGATAATGTTTTTATAGATAAGTACCTTTTATCTTCTGATGTATGGAATATTATTCAACTGGGGAAGGTCATATTCATTTTTGAACAATATTCATAGTATACTATTATATTGTATATAGTATACGTATCATTAGCCAAAATTGAGTATCCCTATTATTTTTGATATAGTAGATTTAAATATATGCCTCGGGATAAGGCCCCTATTTTCCCTGGGTTCCCATACGAATAATTCGATAAAATCTATATTATTTGAACGTAGTTCAAACATATGACCTTTATGAACATTATTCAATTGATGTTGGACTTCAATAATCTAATCCTTCCCTTGATACTACGCCAACATCAAAAGGATGCTTAAGATGCATCATCTCAGTAGCTAAGTCAGCACATTCAATAAAAGCCTTAGGTGCCCTCCTGCCAGTCAAGACCACGGTCACGTCAGCCGGCACGCTCCCAAGAAGATCGATGACCTTCTTTTCAGAAAGTAAGCCGACTGCAACAGCAAGATTAATCTCGTCGAGTATGAGCAGATCAGGTTTTTTTCTTAACGCCTCCTTAGCAAAGGAAAGGCCCTTCTCAGCGAGCATCTTATCTTCCGGTTCCGGAGACTTGAGGTCAACGAAACCAATCCTTCCGAACTGCTTGATCCGAAGGTTAGGGGCAAGCTTCTTTGCCATCAAAAACTCTCCAGTATCAGTCCTGCCCTTCATGAACTGGATGACAACGACGCGTTTGCCGTGCCCTAGGGCTCTGAGGGCTAAGCCGAGCGCTGCGATCGTCTTACCTTCGCCTTCTCCAGTGTATAAGTGAATCATCGTTTAGACTGAGCAGGTTGGGCAATTCATGTTAAGCACCTGCTCGCTCCTGCTCCTGTTCCGGTAGACTGTTATGCCTTTGCATCCGAGCTCGTGCGCCAAGATAAACGCATTCTCCACATCTTCGGGAGTGGCATTCTCCGGGAAGTTTATTGTCTTAGATATCGAATTGTCGACGTGCTTCTGGAAGGCGGCCTGCATCATTATGTGCCACTTTGGAGCTATCTCGTGGGCGGTAACGAATATTTTTCGCACGTCTTTGGGTATCTCGAACATGGACTGTATTGAGCTGCCTGATGCTACCTTTCTCATGAGCGGTTCGCTGTAGAACCCGCGCTCCCGAGCTATTTTCTCGAAGGAGGAATTGAGCTCAATAAGCTCTGTTCCAAGGACATTACGCACATAAGAAAGCGCAAATAGCGGCTCGATGCCAGACGAGCAGTTGGCGATTATGCTGATGCTCCCAGTCGGCGCTACTGAAGTAGTGGTAGCATTCCTCATGCGCTTCCCACGATATGTGCTCTTCGAAATATTCGGAAAAGATCCCCTCGAGATCGAAAGCCCTTCAGACGCTTTCCTAGACCTTTCCTTGATGAACTTCATTATTTTTTCTGCGGTCGAAACACCCTCCTTCGAGTCGTATGGGACGCCTAGTAGGACGAGTGCATCGGCGAAACCCATGATACCTAGGCCGATCTTCCGGTTTCCTTTGGTCGCATCCTCGATCTTAGAGAGGGGATATTTGTTCACATCGATGACATTGTCCAGGAAGCGGACGCCTAGGTCGACTGTTCTGCCAAGCTTCTCCCAGTCTATTTTTCCGTCCGCGACCATGTTAGATAGGTTTATCGAACCCAGGTTGCAGCTCTCGTAGGGTAGGAGAGGAACTTCGCCGCAGGGGTTCGTTGCCTCGATCTTGCCTAAGGAAGGCGTCGGATTGCTCCGATTTATCGTGTCGATGAAGATTATCCCCGGTTCTCCGTTCTTCCAGGCCATTGCGACGATGAGGTCGAAGACCTTCCGTGCGTTTATTTTTCTTACTGGTTTTCCTGTTCTCGGATTCACGAGCGAGTAGTCCATATCTTTCTTTGCTGCTTCCATGAATTCGTCGGTGACGCTAACGGAAAGATTAAAATTAGAGAACTCGTTCTCGTTCTCCTTTGCGGTTATGAATTCGATTATGTCTGGGTGGTCGACGCGCAGGATGCCCATGTTCGCTCCGCGGCGTCTGCCGCCCTGCCTTATGACGTCGGTTGCGACGTTGAAGACCCTCATGAAAGACACGGGGCCGGATGCGACGCCGCCGGTTGACTTCACGATGTCGTCCTTTGGCCGCAGCCGTGAGAATGAGAATCCTGTTCCGCCGCCGCTCTGGTGTATGAGCGCCGCATTCTTCACCGCCGAAAAGATGCTTTCCATCGAGTCCTCCACAGGCAGAACGAAGCATGCTGCCATCTGGCCTACGGCAGTCCCTGCGTTCATAAGGGTCGGAGAATTCGGCAGGAAGGAAAGCGCAGTCATTGCGGCATAGAACGCTTCTTCTGTCTTTTTTGCGTCGGTGAGTCTTCCATAGAGTTTTTCTGCTGAAGCCACATTCTTTGCGACGCGATCAAACATCTCTGCGGGCGTTTCCGCGACTCTTCCACGTTCGTCTTTCTGAAGGTACCTTCGCTCAAGGACTTTGACTGCGTTCACTGACAGCTTCAATTCATCGTATACGCCGTATGCTGCCTTCGTTGTCCTTATGTCTTCCCTCCTCTTGCGGTAGAGTATGTAGGCCTTCGCTGCGTCGGTATTTCCGTCAGCCATAAGAGTTTTCTCCACCATGTCCTGAACGTCTTCGACTGTCGGCGTTTTTCCAGAGAAGTTCTTTTCCAGCATGAGGGCGACTTTTGTCGCAAGGGCAGCGGCTTGTTTCGGATCCTCTTTCTTCACAGCCCGCATTGCCTTAGATATGGCGTCCGCTATCTTGTTTTTCTGGAATCTTGCTATTCTGCCGTCTCTTTTGATGATGTGTTTTATCGTCATTTTAGAGTTCATGTATCTGGGCTGAATGATCAGATGCGTCGAGTAAGGCTACCGTCTTCTTCCCAGTAAGATAGCCGCAGCACTCCCCTGGGTTGATGAGCAGTGTCTCACCCCTCCGTTCGACAGAAGGATGATGTGAGTGGCCTCTGACTACTACGTCATAGCGTCTGCTTTCGACGAGCGCGTGCACTATCTCCTCTTGCGTGCCGTGGTAGACGCATATTCGCGCCCCCTCATGTTCTAGGACCATGAATTCGCCAACTTCCGCCCCGATAGAGGAGAGTTTTTCTGAAAGGATCTTTCTTTCGCCGTCGTTGTTGCCGTAGACGCAGCGCATCTGGCATTTGAGCTTAGACAGCTCGTTCACCGTGAAAGGCGATATGATGTCGCCTGCATGGAGAACGAGGCTCACGTTCTTAGAGTTGAAGAACTCGACGGCCGCTCGTATCGCAGGAAGGTTGTCGTGCGAATCGGACATTAGCCCTATCATTCTCGCACCTCAACGATGATGGAGCCGTCCACCACGTCCGCGAATTCGACGCCTCCGAGATGTTTACCTTTCAGTTTTTCGCTGATGAGTTTCCAGTCGGTTCCCTTCTTTTTCTCGGAGTCTATTGCGGAAAGCAGGGCACTGAAGGTCTGAAAGTTCAGGTATATTGCGTCACCTATTTTCTGATATTCTTCGGTTTTCTCCTGCAGGCTGCGCATGGTCTCCGTCTGTTTTTCTTCTATCGTCTTCAGTTGCGTTATCTTTTCTCTTATCTTATCTTCTTTCACCCTGCTCTTAAGAGAGAAGTCTCCTTCGCTGAAGTATATGTCGACGGCCTCATTAAGTGTGGGGAATATTTTCTTTTCGTTCTTCTCGTACGCCTGCAGACTGAAGGGTATCGCATCCAGGTATTTTCCGTCTTCGCCCAAGACTATCGCAGGCTTATGCGAGCCTGCAACTAGGGTCTCCAGCAGCTCCCGGAAGATGGCGAACAGCGAGTTTGTTTCTTCTTCGGATAGGGCTGCCGCCTTCTTCTCTTTGCTGATGCCTGCTTTTGCGCAGACGTCTTCGGCGTAGAGGCCGGAAAGGCCGGCGTCTGATGCAAGCGTTGCTACGAGGCTCTTTTCCGACGCCGCCAGCACCTGCGAGAATGTTGCCGCAGTTATCTCCAGCGGGCTTCTGCCAGCTGGCGGGTACCCATACGTCTGCCCTGCTGAGAGTGTTCTATCCTTCCATTTCTGGCGCTCAAGGAGGCCTATGATCTTTTTCTCTGAATCGCAGAGTATTACATTGCCGCGGCTGAAGAACTCTGCGATAAGCGTGTAAGTTCCGCCGCCTTTCTCCAGGGATAGTTCGACTATGCGGTCGAAGCCGTGCTGGCGCACTTCCTTTATCCTTGTACCACTGAGGTGTTTGCGCAGCTGCATCGCAAAGGACGTCGGCTGTTCCGGAGCGTCCCGCACATATGTTGTGAGGCAGAAGTAGTTGGGCGCCAGGATCAATTCGGCTGCCCCCTCATTCAGTAGGCGGAGCTTCAGCTTCAGCTCACGGGAGGATATCTGGTAGATTTTATCGACCCACGCGCCAGCCAGTCTCTCGGATAACTCGTCTACGAGCAGATATACGTCAACAGAACTTAGGCTGTTTTTCATGACGACAGACAGCTTAGGAGAATCGCCTTCTGCGCATGCATCCTGTTCTCCGCCTGGTCCCAGACGATCGAGCTTTTGCTGTCTATAACGTCGTCTGTTATCTCAAGGCCGCGGTGCGCTGGGAGACAGTGCATTATCCTGCAGTCTTTCTTTGCGAGCTTAAGGAGTTCGCTGTTCACCTGACAGCCTTTGAAGGCCTTCATCCTCGCGTCTTCCTCGGCCTCAAAGCCCATGCTCACCCAGACGTCAGTGTACAGGAAATCAGCGTCCTTTACTGCTAGTGCGGGATCGTTCATCACAGCGACTTTTGAGCCGGTCAGTTTGGACAGCTCTAATGCCTTTTTGACTATGTCCGCCTTCGGCTCGTATCCTTTCGGCGTAGCAACAGTGAGGTTGACGCCAGCTATTGCGCAGCCGAGAACCAATGAATTGCAGACGTTGTTTCCGTCGCCGACGTATGTTAGATTGATTCCGTGCAGTTTTCCTGCGACTTCGTATATCGTGAATAGGTCGGAGATTATCTGGCATGGGTGCTCAAGGTCCGACAGGCCGTTGATGACCGGTATCGTCGCGTTAGCTGCAAGCTCGATGAGGGTTGCGTGTTTCCGAACTCTTGCAACGATGCAGTCCGCGTATCTGGAAAGGACGCGTGCGGAGTCTTTGATTGTCTCGCCGCGGCCGAGCTGCGTCACATTCTCGTCCAAGTCTATGGCATTGCCGCCGAGCTGCAGTATCGCCGCCTCGAATGATATCCGAGTCCGCGTGGAAGGCTTCTCGAATAGCATCAGCATCACTTTGCCGTCGAGCCTGCTGCGGTATTCCTGCGGCCGCTTCTTTATCTTCTCTGTTTCGGTTATGAGCGATTCAAGCTCCCGGGAAGATAGGTCACCCATAGAAAGCAGGTGCATTTTTGAACGGAATATATCTGCTTATGACTTAATTACTTAAATATATGGACCAGAAAGTAGATAAAGCGTACGAAGACATACGGCGCATGAGGGTGCGCGGAGCGCTTGATATTGCTCTCGCCGCCGCAAGAACGCTTGATGTGGTCGTTTCATCAGACGCAAAGAACACTGATAAGCTTATCGCAAAGCTGAAGGAGGCTGGAGAGAAATTGAAGTCTGCGAGGCCTTCTGCTGTTTCTCTGCCTAATTCTGTGGATTTTATCCTGCATGCAGCCGAGAAGAACAAGCATCTTGCCGTAGGCGAGTTCAGAAAGAAGATGTCTGCTTGCATCAGTTCATTCGTCGGGGATCAGGAGAACGCGCTTGTTCGGATCGCCGAGATGGGTTCGCGGCTCATAGCGCATGATCATGTGATATTCACGCACTGCAATTCCGATACTGTGACCACCATACTGAAGAAGGCATGGGATGACGGCAAGAGGTTTACGGTCGTCTGCACCGAGACAAGGCCGCGCTATCAGGGTCATCTTACCGCTAAAGCGCTCTCGGAGCATGGGATACCCGTTACGTTGATCGTGGACTCTGCTGCTCATCTTCTTATGAAGGAACTGAAGGCGGATAAGGTGATAGTTGGGGCTGACACAGTGTACGCGAACGGCGACATGGTGAACAAGATCGGGACGTCGCTTATGGCTATCTGTGCAAAAGAGATGGACATCGACTTTGTTGTTGCGACCGAGTCCATCAAGTTCTGCCCTCAGTCGCTTCTAGGCAGTAGAGTGGAGATAGAATACAGGGATTCCTCTGAGATCATCGAAGAGAATAAGCTCCCTGGCGTAAAAGTGCTTAATCCTGCTTTTGATGTGACTGCGGCATCGCATATCAGTGTCTTTGTGACTGAGTTCGGTGTTATTCCTCCTGCTGCTGTGTATCATCTGCTGCGGGAGAAGTTCGGCTGGGAGCTTGAGTTGTAGTGTGCTTGTGGAGAGATAGTGAGATAGTTCTATGATATTATTCTGATATCTCGATATACACTTATGGTGAGACCTAAAGGAGCGAGCACTTCACCTATCCTTGAAGAACAATCTTCAGGCTTTGGCCATCATGCCGCCGAAGACTGTACTCATCGCATAGCTGCCCAAAAGGAACAGGCCTATGGATATCAAAAGCAGCAGCGGAAGATACTTTAGTCCGTACTTGTTGTCTCCTTTCAGGATGAGCCCTATTATTATGGAGCCGAAAGTGGAGGACACTGCAAGGGATATGAGCGCGAACATATTGATGAACTCCGGCTTCAGGCTCGACTTTGAAATGGATATCGGTGCGCCAGCCATTTCGCCGACCGGCATGCCCTTTGATATTATCTCCATGTTCTGAGTCAGCATTTTGACGAGGAACGAAGACATTGAGAATAGGAGCGGCGCACCGAATGCTATTGCCACGAAGATGAATATGACGTACATCAGGACGCTCGCGGAAATCTCTTTTTTCACCATGTCTTGGTCGCGGAGGTCGTTCGCAGTCTGATCCAGCAGGTCTGCGAGCTTTCCGCCGGATTTCATGCTGTTGACTATCAGGTCTATCGTGCGGTTCAGACTCTCCGACTTTATCCTCTTCGTGGTCTTGCTGAGGGCGTACGCGAAATTTCGGCCGGTCATTGTTTCCCGTCCGACGCGCCGAAGTTCCTCTGAGAGGGGGCCGAACTCAGGTCTTGCTGCGAGGAGGAGCGCTTTATCTGTCGTCAGGCCGGCGCGGATGTTTGACGACATCAGCTGCAGTGCATCCGGTAGGACTTCTTCCACTAACCGGGTCTTGGAGTCCACCGAGAAGGAGACGAAGAGGTAAAATAACGCTTCTATTGCTATGAACGAACCTAGGAACCCGATTACTGGATGCACCAGCTCCAGCACCGACACGAGGTACGCGCATACGCAGCCGAATATGAAGCCGAAGACTACGATAAAGCCCAGGAAATCGTCTGGTTCAGAGTGTATATTAGAGTAGTTGATTAGTTCACTGAATTGCTGCCGCAGCTTCTTCGGCAGCAGCCTTACGACTTGGGTGTAGAGCAGCATTTTTCTTAGCCCATCAGATTAGGCCTCCTTGATTTTATGACGCTCATGAACATGAACTGCATGATGGAAACTCCGATGAGCAGCCCCCAGAAGGTGTTCTCGCTGCCTACGGCGCTCATCCCCGGGAACGTTGACAATACTATCATCACAGTTATGCCCAAGGACGGTGCTATCACCGCTATCATCATGTACATCATCGCCAGGGGATTGAGGGTCGACTGGTATCTCCTTATTTCGACTATCTGCTCCTTTGAGAGCGCCTTTATGACGTTCTCTAGGTTGTCGCCTATGTCGCTGCCGGATTTGAGGGCGTTAACCATCTGCCACATGGCTCTCCTGAAGTATATCGAAGGGTTTCTGACTGTCAGTTCTTCTAGGCTTTCGACGACGGGTCTGCCGGCGCGGACTTTCTCTATCATGGTCTTGAATTCCTGGGATATCTCCCCGTAGTCTCCGGCGCCGATCGCGACGAACGTGTCGAATATGGGGACGCCAGAGCGTATCTGTACAAGGATGGTCCTCAGGACGAATAGTAGGTTACGGTCTATGCTCTTGACCCTGCGGCTGACGATGACCCCAGGGTATGATATGTTCTGAACGAAGAGGAATAAGCCGATGACGCCTCCGATTATCGGCCCCAATATGATGTCCATCGGAAGCTTGGAGTCGCCCAGGATAAGTTTCCCGCTTATTATGGCGTTCTTCCCGCCACCTATGAGCATCAGCCCCGATACGATGACTGAGACGCAGACGAAGGATACGAAGAGTACGAAGAAGCACATCGCCATGTACTCTCTTGCGTTGACGTTGTAGTCCGTGGCTATGCCAGACTGCTTTAATGCTACCCCCATCTTAGGGAATACGCTGAGGAGGATGCTGCCGACGTTCATGAACGCCCTCGAGCCCGCCCTCACGAAGCCCGATTTTAAAAAGCCTATCTTCTTGGCCGGCATTACTACAGATTATTTGACGCCGTAGCATAAAAATTTAGTGGTGCTGCCTCTTCTGTTCCCGGCATCCTTAGGCGACGTGCCTCATGATGAGGTTTATGCCGTTGACTAAAGCGTCGACGCTTGCGAGTACTATGTCGCTTCCCGCACCCTGCGCAGTTATTATCTTGTCCTTTGACTTCAGTTTCACCATGACCTGGACCACCGCATCAGTTCCGCCGCTTATGGAGTCCACATGGTACTCTGTGAGCTCGAATGGAACCTCGCGCGTAGCGTGACGTATGGCCTTGATTGCGGCGTCGACCGGGCCAGTCCCGGTAGCTGATTCTATCACTTCCCTGCCGTTGATCCTCAGTCTCACCGACGCCGTTGGAGTGCACTTGTTGCCCGCTACCGCAACCAGGTCTTCGACTTCGATGGCTTTTTTGATCGTAACACCCATCGCAGAGTGAGCTATTGCTTCAAGGTCGAAGTTGGTGACTTTCTTGCCTTTGTCGCCCATGAACTTGATCTGGTCGAATATGTTCTTCAGCTGCTCGTCGCTCACCGTTATGCTGAGGTCATACAGCATCGCGCGCACGGATTTCATTCCGACGTGCTTGCCTAGGACGAACCTTCTCTTGGAGCCAACTGACTCGGGCTTAATCGCTTCATATGTCTCGGCTTTCTTGAGTATGCCGTCCACGTGTATGCCTGCCTCATGAGTGAACGCGTTGCCTCCGACTATTGCCTTGTTGGGTGCGACTGGTATTCCGCAGAGGGATTCCACGAGCTTTGATATAGCCGTTATCTTCTCTGCTGAAACACCCATCTTGCAGTCGTAGCCCAGTTTCAGTGCCATCACGACCTCCTCTAGGGCTGCGTTGCCTGCCCGCTCGCCGAGACCGTTCACGGCAACGTCCACCATCCCGGCACCTGCTTTCACCGCAGCTATGGTGTTTGCTGTCGCAAGCCCCAGGTCGTCGTGGCAATGTATGCCAAGCGGGACTTTGACCTCTTTTGTCAGGTAATCGAATATGCCGGTTATCTTCTCAGGCACCATTATCCCGACCGTGTCGGCTACAGTGAATCTGTCTATCTTGCACTCTGCGGCGGCGTTGATGACCTTCGCCAGGAATTTCGGGTCGGTCCTTGAGCCGTCTTCTGCGCACAGGTCCACGACGAGCCCGTGGTCTTTGCTGTATTGTATTGCCTTGCGCATCCGTTCTATGAGCTCGTCTCGGCTTATCCCCAGCTTGTACTGGATGTGCAGGTCAGATGTCGGAGCCACGAGGAATACGGAGTCCACGTCGCAGGCTAAGGCTAGGTCTATGTCGCCCGTGATTATCCGGCAGTAAGTGGATATCTCCGCCTTCAGTCCTTCATTGGCTATGAGTTTTATGCCTTCTCGCTCGCCTTCGCTGGTTATGGCGGCGCCCGCTTCTATGACGTCCACTCCCAGGTCGTCCAATGCTTTTGCTATCTTAAGCTTTGATTCCGGCGTCAGTGAAACGCCTGGCGTCTGTTCTCCGTCACGCAGCGTGGTGTCGAGTATCTTCACTTTCATACAAGTATATATTTAGGTAAGACAATTAAAATAAACGTAAAGGGCGAAATGAATAACATGCCATCTTCTTCTGAGGCTACGCGGCTCGACCGCCTGGAGAAAAAAGAGGTTGTTTTAGAGGCTGAGATCGGCCGCCTCGACAAGGAGGAGAAAGACCTTGAGCGTAGGCTCACCGAGCTTGAGCTGAAAGAGATCGAGCTTGCAAAAAGCGTGAGCAGGCTCACGCAGGTTAAGGCGCGGCGTCCTGAGTTCCTGATGAACTACATGAAGTTGGCGAAGAAGCACGCGCTTGCATCCGAAGCCGCCCCCGTGCCCATACCAAATCCTGCGCCGATTCCTTTTCAGAGTCCAGTACGATCCCACGCGCCTGAAACAAAGCCTGCACCAGTGATACCTCAAGTACCTGCTCCCAAGGTACCTGAAGTCAAACCCGTTGCTGCGCCTGCACCGGAAGCCAAAATCGCGCAGGTTACGCCTGAAGCCAAGCCTGCCGTCGTCACGCCAGAGCCGGAGGCCGCGCCGTCCCCGCCTGCACAGCCAAAACCTGCTCCTGAAGTTGCGCCTGTTCCGGGATCGCCGGCGCCACCCCAGGGCCCGCAAGCACCCGGACCAGAGGTTAAACCTGCTGCAGCATCGACTCAAGCACTCCTTGCCGAGGCTCCTGCACCAACTCCCCCTGATCTTAAGGTTGAGGAAAAGAGCGAGCGAAAACAGATCCACGAAGCCCAGATAAAGAACGTCCTGAAGAAGCAGGAGATCAAGAAGATTGAGGAACAGCAGAAGCAGGAGGTCCTCGACGCGAAAGCGCCCATCCGCGAACTGAAGCTCGACGGCAAGATGTCCGAGTCAGCCGAGTTGTTCAAGCTGCTCCTCTCCAAAGGAGTGATGACGCTCGAAGAAGCGGGCAAGATCCTGCAGGCAGACAAGGGGACTGTGCTCAGTGCTGCGAAAGACCTTGAGGACAGCGGACTCATCGAAGTCAACAAGCCGCTTTACGGGTCCCCGAAGATCAGGCTCAAAAACCTCTCAGAGAGAATAAAGGATGCGATGGATAAGCCGCCGGAAAAGAAGTGAGCTATCTTCCTGAGCCTGAAAACTCTTTGGGCGGATAGACGCCGTCTTCTGTTATGATCTTCGTCACGTATTCTGCCGGCGTAACGTCGAATCCCGGATTCCTCGCCTTAGACTCTGCGGGTGCGACCCTCACCTTCAGCATTTTTCCTTCGGATTCGCCCCACGCGCAGAGGACCTCATCTTCCCCGCGCTCCTCTATCTCGACTTCATCCCCGGTCCCAAGATGCGGATCGAACGTGCTCCTGGGGGCTGCGACATAGAAGGGTATGCCGTTCTCCTTTGCGAGGACCGCTTTCTCGTATGTCCCTATCTTGTTTATCACGTCCCCGTTCAGTGTTATCCTGTCAGCGCCAACGATCACGAGGTCTATCTCTCCTTTTCTCATGAAGTATCCGGCAGCATTATCTACGATTATCGCGTGCTCTATTCTCTCCTGGGCAAGCTCCCACGCCGTCAGCCGGGCGCCCTGGCAGCGGGGCCTTGTCTCGTCCACGAAAACATAGGGCCTGCGTCCCAGATCGTTGGCCGATCTTATGGGCGCAAGAGCTGTCCCATAGTCAACGCAGCCTAATGCGCCTGCATTACAGTGCGTAAGTATTTTCGCCTCATCGGGTATGAGCCGTTCTCCGTTCAGGCCGATCATCCTGCAGCGTTCGGCGCTTTCGTCAGCGTATTTCTGTGCTGCTGCCTGCAGGCGGCTGCGCGCCTCGGAAACTGTTGCTGTCTTCTTCATCCCAGCCATTGCGTAGTCGAGGGCATAGAAAAGGTCGTACGCAGTCGGCCTCGTCTCCTTCAGTTTATTTTTTGCTTCTTCCATGTGCCGCAGGAACGCCATAAAATCATTCCCGTTGTAGTCGAACGCGGCCTGAGCCAAGCCGAACGCCGCGGTCGCACCTATTGCAGGCGCCCCGCGCACCACCATGTCTTTTATCGCCTGCGCGGTCGTAAGATGGTTTTCCGAATGATGGATCGAAAATTTGTATGGGAGCTTCAGCTGATCTATCATGTGAACGACATGACCATCCATCCAGACCGTCCTATAGTTCTCTTCTCTTCCTTTAAACTGAACTCTCATCTTCGAACTTCTTATGGACGCGCATCAGCGCATCAAATGCTGCGCCAAGGTCTTTTCCTACTGAGACGCTGCCATGACCTCTTATGAAAACATACTCAGCATCCTTCAGTTCCTTTACGACTTCATCGGCCTGCTGCAGTGTCCCATACAAGGTCTCATCTTCTGTTGCGGCTATCCCCAGTTTTCCGACGAGCTGCTGATTCGCAAGAACGACGGGATCATGCGCGTGTATCACTGCAGCAACCTTCGGGAAATTCCTGTAGATGAGCCAGTGCATCGGCGTCTCGGAAGAAGGCTCAAGCCTGCCCCACGCGCTGGCGACATTCTTCTTCCGGTCGTAGTCGACCACCAGGACAATATCCTTCTGCTCAAGCTCCCTGAAGGGCACCCCGCCCGCCTTGATGAGCATTCCATCCGCTCTTCTGACGCTGATGTTGCCCGCATGCTGCGGACCCATCCGCGCAGAGTCGAGGAGTCGTGAGATTCGAATGAATTCTTTTGCGGCCGCATCAACTAGGACGAACTCTCTTCCCAGGAAATCCGTCCTGAATTTTCTGCCGACATACGCTTCCCCTTTCACTATGTTATTTATTCTCTTAAACCGATAAATAAGTCGAGGGAGAATGCACAAAGTAAAGGACATTGGCCTTGCGAACGACGGGAAGCTGAAGATAGAGTGGGCTGAAGACCATATGCCGGTCCTCATGGAAATAAGGAAAAACTTCGAGAAGACGAAGCCCTTGAAGGGAATTCGCGTAGGCTTCGCACTGCATGTCACCAAAGAAACCGCTGTCCTCGTGCGGACGCTCTTGGCTGGCGGCGCAAAGATCTCAATAACTGGCTGCAATCCGCTGTCGACTCAGGACGACGTCGCAGCAGCTCTTGCAAAGGACGGCGTGGAAGTCTACGCCTGGAGGGGCGAGAGTCGGGAAGAGTACTACGAGAACATCAACAGGGTCCTTGACTTTGCGCCGCAGGTAACCATAGACGACGGCGGCGACCTAGTATTCACTATCCACAAGGAGAGAAAGAATCTTATTAAGGATATTCGCGGAGGCTGCGAGGAAACGACGACAGGAATCATCAGGCTCCTGGCAATGGAAAAAGATCGTGCCCTGAAGTACCCTGTCATGGACGTCAACAACGCGAAAACCAAGCACTTCTTCGATAATCGCTACGGTACGGGCCAGTCGACTATAGACGGCATCCTGAGGGCGACGAACGTGCTGCTCGCAGGAAAAGCATTCGTAGTCGCAGGCTACGGCTTCTGCGGACGCGGCGTCGCAGCACGCGCGCACGGCATGGGAGCAAGCGTCATCGTTGTGGAGACTGATCCTACACGCGCCCTCGAAGCCGTGATGGACGGCTTCCGCGTCATGCCGCTGTCTGAAGCTGCGAAGGTCGGCGACATCTTCCTGACGGTCACCGGAAACACGAACATCATAGGAAAAGAACACTTCAGGCTGATGAAGGACGGCGCAATACTCGCCAACTCCGGCCACTTCAATGTGGAGATAAATATTCCGGAGCTCGACGGCCTCGCCAAGAAAAAGACGAGGATACGCGAGAACGTCGAGAAATATACGATGGCGAATGGGCGCAGCCTGTACCTGCTGGCTGAGGGCCGGCTCGTGAATTTGGCGGCGGCTGAAGGACATCCTTCCGAAGTCATGGACATGAGTTTTGCGAACCAGGCATTGGCGGTCAAATACCTGCTGGAGAACAAGCTTTCTGCTGGCCTCTACAGGATACCTAAGGACATCGATGAGCGGATAGCGTCCCTGAAGCTTAAGACGATGGGAATAGAGATAGACCGACTGACAACAGAACAGAAGAAGTACCTTGAGAGCTGGGATGAGGGCACTTGACAGGATAATAAGCTGAGATTCCAAATAGAGTAGGTGAGAGAAAAATGAGTGAAGAAGTTAAGATTATAGGAGACTATCTTGGAACGATCGAAGAGTTCGTCCCCGGCGAGGGAACATACTCGGATGACGGGAAGATCTATGCGTCGAACATCGGCATGGCCGTGCTCGATCAGGTGAACCACACTGCGAAGGTCGAAGCGAAGATGCCTTGCGAATTGAAGATGGGGCAGGTCGTCTTCGGCGACGTGCTGAACATCAGGAAGAATCTTGTGAGCGTGATCGCAAGAAAGATACAGAACACGAAGGGAGAGATCGACGTCAAGGTCGGCATCTACGTTTCGAACATAGCTAACAGTTACGTCGAGCGGCCTGAGGACATGTTCGGCATCGGTGACATCGTGAAAGGCAGAATCATAAAGATGGAGTCTAATATGGTCGACATAACGACCAAAGACGATGAGTTCGGTGTCGTGAAAGCCTTCTGTAAACGCTGCCGCTTCGCCTTGGAGAAGATGGAGGGCACAAACGATAAACTATCGTGCCCGAGCTGCGGCCACCACGAGCAGAGGAAGCTGGCAAGCGACTACGGCAACGTATCAGAGATGTAGGTCAAAAATGGGGGTTAACCTCAAGGACATCATCCTGCATGAGCCCCTCAGCTTCGAGGAACTGAAGGGTAAAGTCATAGCAATCGATGCACTGAATTCTCTTTATCAATTCTTATCCATCATCCGACAGCCTGACGGAACACCACTGATGGACTCGCGCGGCAGGGTCACTTCGCACCTTTCCGGCCTCCTATATCGTACGACACGCCTCATAGAGTATGGGATGAAGCCCGTGTATGTCTTCGATGGAAAACCCCCTGTCCTCAAGAATAGGACCATCGAAGAAAGAAAAGAGATAAAACGGCATGCTCATGATGAGTGGGTTCGCGCAAAAGAAGAAGGCCGCATGGAAGATGCGAAAAAGTATGCGAGCCGCACCTCCAAATTCACTACCGAGATGAGGTCTGATGCAAAGAAGCTTCTGGAGTGCATGGGCATTCCCTGTATTCAGGCGCCTTCTGAAGGCGAAGCACAGTGTTCGCACCTCTGCATGCGGGGTGATGCTTGGGGCGTGGGCAGCCAAGACTATGATGCCCTATTGTTCGGCGCGCCGCACCTCGTCAAAGGCCTGACCCTCAGCGGAAAATTCGAGCTGGCTGTAATCCACCTTGAGAAGGCTCTGAGCAATGTCAGTCTTACTAGAGAGCAGCTTATCGATGTTGCGATTCTCGTAGGCACTGACTTTAATTCAGGAGTGAAAGGCATCGGCCCGAAGAAGGCCTTGAAAGCAGTCAAGGAAGGGAAGGTTAGGGAGCTTACATTGGACTTTGACATGGATGAAGTGCGAAACATTTTCCTGCATCCTGAGACGACGGACGACTACAGGCTCGAATGGAAGAAGCCGGACAGAAACGCGCTCATCGAATTCCTCTGCAAAAATCACGAGTTCTCTCTTGAAAGAGTCAATAAAGCAGCCGACAATCTTGAGGCTGCGATGCGCGAATTCTCGCAGAAAGACTTGAGTTCCTGGTTCTAAGATGGACGTATCCCAGCTTGATTCTGAAGTCGCAGCCCTCGCCTTCCTCTGTGCGAAGTGCGGCGGACGCTGCTGCAGAAGCCATTTTGTGCCGCTCTCAGAAAAAGAGTATTCTCGTCTCAAGGAAGAAAGATCCTTCATGGAGTTCGACATCGATTCTCCGGTGGGCGTGAAGCTTAAGACGATCGACGCATTCCATCAGGAATGCTCATTTCTTAAGGCGGATGGCTGTGTTCTTTCCGGGAAGATGCGGCCGCTGATATGCAGGCTTTTTCCCTTAGTCTTCTCTGTTGAGAATGGGAAAATAGGATTCTATCTCTCCAGTTTCTGTCCGCACGCAAAGGAAATCATGGAACTGAAGGAGTGGCAGAAGAGGGTGCAGGATGAGGTCTTATCTGAGCTTCAGGCTTCCTGGAGCAAGAAAGAAGTCTTATGTTTGGGGCGTTATTTCAGGGAGAACAAGAGGAAACTTATAGAGCTTCCGTGAGGGAAAAGGGTTTTTAGGGCGGCTGGCAGATAAGTTAACATGTCGAGTTCTGATGGGCGGATGTTTTTCTCCGCGATTATCGGTTTCTTCGCTGGGCTCTGGTTTTTCTATAAGGGTTTTCTGAAACTGAGGAGGAAGCGCCTGATAGAGAACACTCCGACATCAAAGGTCAGATCGATCGCTATGGGCTTGGTCGAGGTGTACGGCAAAGTGATCCTCTACAATGAGAAATCATGTATCAGCCCATTCTCGAAAAAGAAGTGCATCTACTACAAGTACACCATCGAAGAGTATAGAAGTAGCGGAAAGAGCAGTCGTTGGGTGCTGGTAGAGAAGGAGGATAATGCTGCGCCGTTCTATCTGCAGGACGAGACAGGCTCTGTTTTCGTGGACGCGCGCGATGCTGAGGTGGACATACCCAAAGACTTCGAGTGGAAGTCGGGCATGGGCCAGGACCCGCCCAATAACGTCAAGGAGTTCCTCGACAGCAAAGGCATAAAACACGAGGGCTTTTTCGGATTCAATAAGACTATGAGGTTCCGTGAGTACATAATTCAGCCGGACGACATGCTTTACGTCATGGGGACGGCCAAAGACAACCCCTACATCAAGGACGGAAGCGCTCAGACGAACGAAGCAGACATCATGATAGGGAAGGGGGAGAACAACATATATTACATCGCAGACAAGCCGGAGAAGAAGGTGCTCCAGTCCATGAATTCCTCATGCCAGCTGTATGTATACGGCGGAGCGCTGCTTTCCATAGGCTGCATGATCATAGTCTTAGCTTACTTGAAGATGCTCTGATACGCTAAACGGCTTGATGAAAGATATTTATTATAGTTGGACCTAATTGTATTATGGTGATATCATCATGTTCGATACTGTGATAATCTATGCGCTGGGACTGCTGGTCTTCGGCTTAGTAGCCTATTTTTTTATCATCTACAATGGCCTTGTAGTATTGAAGAACAACATCGAGAAGTCGTGGAGCAACATCGATGTCTTATTGAAGCAGAGGCATGATGAGCTCACGAACGTCATCGAGACAGTGAAAGGCTACATGAATTATGAGAAAGACGTACTCCTGAAGGTGACTGAAGCACGAACATCGGCCATACGAGCTCAGACTGTCGGCGAAAAGGCTGCGGCAGATGAATTCGTCCGCGAGTCTCTGAAGACGCTTTTCGCTGTCGCAGAAAAGTACCCTGACCTGAAGGCGAACCAGAATTTCATGCAGCTGCAGGGGAGGATAACCGGCCTAGAGAACGAGATAGCGGACAGACGAGAATTCTATAATGACTCAGTCACGAACTATAATATAAGGATCGCGTCTCTTCCGGACGTCTTTGTGGCCCGGATTCTGAGTTATCAGCCAAAAAGCCTGTTTAAGGCAACTGATGAAGACCGAAAGAGGATCGATGTGAAATTCACATAGATTCCAGTTTCTTTATTCGGTCTTCTATCGGCGGGTGCGTGGAAAATAGGTTGTCGAAGAAGCCTTTTTGTCTGAAGGGGTTCGCTATGTAGAGGGGCGCCGAATCCGGGTTCGCCGCAGTCATCGGTACGTGGCTTGCCGAAATCTTTTTGAGTGCGTCAGCAAGACCCTGCGGGTATCTTGTCAATAGGGCGCCTGATGCGTCAGCCATATATTCTCTTTTGCGTGATATCGCGAGGCTAACAAGCTGCGCGATTATGGGCGCAAGAATCGCGAAGATTATCCCGATGATGAGGATGGCGCCGCCGCCTCTCCTGTTTTCCCGGTCTCTGCCGCCGTACCAGAACATGCGCACCAGCATGCTGCTGAGTATGCCGATGAGGCCGATCATGACCATGACCAATGTCATGTACCTGATATCGTAGTTCTTCACGTGCGAAAGCTCATGGGCTATTACGCCCTCAAGCTCCATGCGGTTCATGGTTTCTAGTAGGCCGGTCGTTACTGCGACAGATGAGTGCTTGGGGTCCCTGCCTGTCGCAAAAGCATTAGGCGAACGATCATTGATCACATAGATGCTGGGCATCGGAACCCCAGCTGCGATGGAGAGACCTTCGACCGTATTATAGAGGTAGGGATATTCTTGTTTCGTCGCTGCGCGGGCGCCGTTCAATGCCAGTATGGCTCGGTCGCCGAGGTAGTATGAGAAAAGAGACCACAGAATCGCCAAGACCATCATGGCGGCTGTTCCAGCGTATCCGCCGCCGAAGTACGCGCTTATTAGAAAGGATAGAATGAACGCTATGACAAAGAAGACGATAAAAAGCATATATGATGACCGCTTGTTCGCAGTCACCTGATCATAGACGTTCACCCTCTCCATTTTCCAGTCTACTTGAAGCTTACCTTAGGCGCTTCCCTCTGTTCTGCGACTGCTATCTCGAACATCTCAGCTCCCTTGAAGTTAAATACTGCTGCTATGAGGTTGTAAGGTATCGTCTGTATCCTTATGTTGTATTCCATTACCGAGTCGTTGTAGAACTGGCGCGCGTAGGCTATCTTGCTCTCTGTTCCTGAGAGTTCCTCCTGCAGCATCATGAAGTTCTGCGACGCCTTCAAGTCAGGGTAGTTCTCGACTACTGCGAAAAGGCTTTTTAGTGCGCCGGACAGCATGTTCTCAGCCTGCGCCTGATTCGCGACGCCGGATGCGTTTATGGCTGCGGCCCGTGCTTTTGTGACGTTCTCAAAAACGTTTTTTTCGTGGGATGCGTACCCCTTCACAGTCTCGACCAGATTCGGTATGAGGTCGTATCTCCTCTTCAGTTGGACGTCTATCTGCGCCCACGCATTCTTGACGCGGTTCTTTAGCGTAATCAAGCCGTTGTATATAACGACGAAAGCCAACACTACTACTACCAGCAGAACTATAATTATCAAAAGCTCTATTATCATTTTAGTATCACCTCATTAATATTATGTTTTGGGGGTTATAATTCAATAAGATGGATTTCACTTGGGATGTCGTCGGGATCTTGGCTGCTGCGCTAACTTCGATAAGCTTCATCCCTCAGCTCGTCAAAGGCCTGCGGACGAAGCGGATGGACGACGTCTCGACTGAGATGCTGCTTTTGCTCACACTAGGCCTGTTCCTATGGCTCCTCTACGGCATCCACATAAACGACTACATCGTTATCGGCTCCAACGTCTTCGGCATCCTTACGCTCGCCCTCACACTGGCATTGAAGCTAAAGTACAACCGGTCATAGGATTTTTGCTACTGCTGAGCCGACTGGAACGCCGATGTTCTTTGCGACCGGCAGACACTTAGCTTTCATGAGGAGGCCGATTTTGCCGGTAAGTTTCTCCGGATGGTCCACCAGCGTCTCATAGCAGCCCATGCCTTTCGCAATTATCAGGTCAGCTTCGTCGAATTTTGAGAGAAATTCCGGAGTGCATTTTTCGAACCAGATGCCTATGAAGTTCCCGCGCGAAATTATCGGACAGATGCGGTCTATGCCAGCCTTCGTCGTCTCATGGGTGCATGCGTCATCCTGCACCGGCTGCGACAAGGGCGCAACATACACTTTCGCGTACTTGAGGAGCTCCTCGATAAATATCTTGTCGAACACGACTTCTGCAGCGTTGTCTGTGACATATAGCATCTCTTTAGCCTTACGCGCGAGCTCAAAGAGCTTATCCAGGTCGTCGATCGCTAGATTTCCGTTTACTACATCCAAAATCTCGGCAGAAAGCTTCCCTAGGTTCACCTTATGGTCTCTTGCCCCGAATTCGATGATGTTGCCTGCGAGCGCAATCTTAGCCGCAAGCCTAAACCGCTTTCTATCGTCTTTTTCTTCATCGACCAGTTTCTTGAACTTAGGATAAAGTTTGATGGCTGCATAGAAGCTCTCTTCCTTCAGTTTCTTCATGGGGTCGCTTTTGTCTATCATCTCCTCTATCAGCTTGTTGCGCTCGAATGCGAATGCTGTCGTCGTCATATTTTCCGATATGAGTTCAGAGAATAGCTTACACAGTTTCTTGGCTACCCGCATCTTCGCTTCCTCATTCTCCTCTTCGCAGAAGAGCAGGCTCCGCTGCAGCATGCACGGAATGCATTCAGGATAAAGCCTCATATAGTTCCTAATTCGGTTCAGGAGGTTAAATTTTGCCGATATTTATAAGCCTCTTCCATATTCTATAAGTGGAAGTCAAGTTTATCGAGAAAAAGAAGGACGTAATCGAGCTCGAATTCGACGAGAAGACGCTCCCGAATGCCCTGCTCGGCGCGTTGACCGAAAAGGAGGTCGATGCTTACGTCTACGAGCCGCACCCGCTGATTAAGGCCTACCGGCTGCATATTGAGGCGTCTGATGCCATGAAGGTGCTTAAGGCCGCCGTTGATACGGTCGAAGGGCAATGGGCTGAATTCGGCAAACTCCTCAAAAAGGAGCTTGCAAGTAAGAAGTAGTCTGTTTTGGGTTTTATTCTCTTAAATAGATATGATATAAAAGATTCATTAAAATGGTTGATTCATCAGATAAACGGCAGGATATAATAAACCTGTTCTTCCACGACAAGCCAACAGGCATAATCCTAAGCCTGAAGGACTCAACCGGAAAATACGCCTCCATCCTATCCAAGGAGACGGACTGCACCTACACCCACACGCTCAAGATCCTGACTCAGATGCAGAACCTGGGCATGGTGGACTTCGAGAAGAAGGGCAGAATAAAGTTCGTCAAACTGACCGACGCAGGAGTCGACATAGCCAGCGAAATAGATGGCCTCGTAAGGCAGCTTGAACGCCTGCATGAAGGAAAGAAGAAGAAAAAGAAGCCTGGCAAATAGCTTATTCTGCAGTCTTTTTTCTCCGCGCCGTCGACACAAGAGAATTCCATGCGAACGCTATCCTCTCAAGGTAGTTGGTGAAAGTCAACGATTCAGTGAGGATCAGGCTCCTCCCTTTCCCCATCGTGCCCTCAAGTTCTCTTTCTCTTTTCACAAGGCCGCAGCGTACGAGCTTCGGTATTATCTTGTTCTCAAGCGTCGAGCGCGAGTATTGTTTCTCCTTCAAGAATTCAGCTATCTCTCTCTTTGTCACAGCCTCGTTCTTCAGGATGAGCTCCAGAAAATCCGCGGCGACCCTAAAATACTTGGGCTGATACTTTCGTGGAAAGACGAAGTCAACGACGTCGGAGACGCTCCACATGATGGTCTTATCTAGGCCGCCCTTGTCCTTTATCTCTTTTCCGTAGTGCCGCGGGATCCACATGCTCTCGTCCGCAGGTATTCCGCGGGTCGGCGGAAGCTTCGGTTCCGGATTACCGCCCTTAGCCATCTTATGCCTCCAGCGAGTCCCATGCGACAAGGAACTCGTCTGCGTGCTTTTTTTCTATTATCAATGGTGGAATGATTCTGACGGTGTTCCCGGAATATATTGTCAGAACTCCCTTCTCTATGAGTTTCAGTGTTGTTGCTTTACCATCTGGGACATCTATCCCAATCATCAGGCCGCGGCCCCGCGCATTCAGACCCCTGCCTTTCAGCTCACTCAATAGATATGCGCCCATCTTTGCAGAGTTCTCTGTGAGCTTCTCTTTCACTATGTAGTCTACGACTGCTGAAGCGACTGCGCACGCCAATGGGTTCCCTACGAATGTTCCGCCGTGCTGGCCGGGCTCAAAGTCGCCGCATGAGTAGACTATGGCTCCAATAGGAAATCCGCCGCCTAGACCTTTAGCGAGGCATATTATGTCGGGTTTAATCTTCGCATGCTGGAATGCGAACATCGCTCCGGTCCGCCCGAAGCCGGTCTGCACCTCGTCGATTATGAGCAGCACATCTTTCTCTTCGGTGACCTCCCGCACCTTTCGCAGGTAATCATCCTTAGGTATTATGACTCCGGCTTCGCCTTGTATTGGTTCGACTATGACTGCTGCAGTCTCGGGAGTTATCGTCTTTCTCAGTGAGTCGATATCATCGTACTCAGCGAACTTTGCGCCTGGCAGAAGAGGCAGAAAAGGCTTCCGGTATTTTTCGCCTGAAGTCAGGCTGAGGGCACCCATTGTCCGCCCGTGAAACGAACCGTTCATGGCTATGATCTCTGTTTTTCCCGTCGTTTTTCTTGCGAGTTTTATTGCGGCCTCAACCGCTTCCGTGCCGTCGTTCGTCATGAATGCCTTCGACTGGCCTGAAAGTTCCACCAGCTGTTTCGCTAGCTCAAGCTGCGGCAGAGTATACAGCCAATTGGATGTGTGCATCAGCTTCTCGGATTGTTTCCTTATGGCCGAAACCACTGTCGGATGACAGTGTCCAAGGGCGTCGACCGCTATTCCTGCGAACATGTCCAGGTACTTTTTTCCTGCGAAGTCGTACAGGTACATGCCGGTTCCGCGCTCTACTGCTACGGGGAGTCTGCCAAACGTGTTCGCATAATATTTTTTCTCGGTATTTGCTATCTCATTTAGGTTCATGTTCACGCATCTCCATGACAGTGAAAAGTTCGTCAAGGTCTATGTCTGTCATCACGCAGCCGTCCCTCAGCAGGAGCACACCATACCCTATGAGCCCCGCATCTGACACGCCCTGCAGCCCCCAGTAGACTTCCACTGGGCACCCTACTCCGATGACGGCCTTCGGCTTAATGTTTTTAAGTATCCGTTTGACGAAGCCTCCGCCAGGAGCGATGTATACTCCCTTGTAGCCCATCTCTTCTGCCTTCTTCGTTATGTTGATTATCTTGCATTTGCCGCAGTTTGCGCATGTTGCCCCCTCTATGGAGCTGAACTTCGCGAGACACTCCAGCGAACGCAGACATTGGGGCAGCACTATCACTCTGTCCGCGCAGGGGGTGGCCGAGAAGCTTTTTTTCAGGAGCATGTTCCGCAGCTCTATGTTCACGACGTCGATCATCTTCTCGTTGCCGCCTAGGAGCGATATTATCTTTCGGGATGGGACATAGAGTAGGTCGAGGATGAACAGCATCACCCGGATCGCGAAGAAGCCGAAGCGTGAGTAGAGGAAACCTACGACCGCCTTATTCTTGAAGGCTGCGTACGCGAATATCAGCCCGACTAAGAGCAGCAGGACGAATATCATTGCGAGAGCGAGTGCTATCATTCCTATGATTGCAAGCGCCTCCTGCGAGAATAGTTCCATGTTTATAGGGCTTCCTCGAGTATATCCGCAGCGGATTTCAGCTCATCCATCCCGACGCCCCCGTAGCTCATCCGTACGCAGCCGCGGCCGACTGAGCCGAACGGGCTTCCTGGGATCACGCCGACGCCTGCGTCCATGAGCTTGTCTGCGAGCTTTATGTCGTCTTCTCCAGAAAAGTACGGGAACAGGTAGAATGCCCCCGCAGGCTTCCTGAGTACTGCTGACGTCTTCTCCAGCCGCCTTACAAGGTAGTCCCTGCGCTCCTTGAGTTCTTTTATCATAGCCGAAACCTCTTTCTTCACAGATTCAGTGTACGCGCCCAGCGCCCCATACTGTATGAATGAGACTGCGCATGAGACCGTCTGAGCCTGGATGAGGTCCATCTTGTCGATGAGTTCCTTGTTCTTGGATGCTGCGTAGCCGAGCCTCCAGCCGGTCATCGAATATTCTTTCGAGAAGCCGTTCACTGTTATCGTGTTCTCGTATATGCTGCCTGCGCTGAAGCGCTCGCCCTCGTAGATTATCCGCTCGTATATCTCATCGGACAGGAGGATGGAGTCTTTTCTCTCTGCTATGTCCACTATCTTCCTTATGACTTTTTCCGGATAGACTGCGCCAGTTGGATTATTCGGCGAATTGAGGAGTATGAGTTTCGGCTTCGCGTTCTCGAGTGCCGAAAAGTATTTTTCGTCTGGGATGAATCCGTTCTCGGCTGAGAGCGGCAGCCACGAGACTTTGCCTTCTGCGAGCTTCACGATCGACTCATAGCTGACCCATGAAGGGTCTGAGATAGCGACGACATCGCCGCGCTCCACTATCGCCATGACCGCCTCATAGATTATCTGCTTGGCTCCGACGCTGACAAGAACGTTGTCGGCAGAAAGATCGCTTATGTCATTCTCCTTCCCCAATTTTTCGGCTATCGCTTTGCGCAGTTCAGGTATTCCTTTCGTCGGAGTATAGTGTATCTTCCCTTCGTTCAAGGCCTTCTTAGTCGCCTCGGTTATGGCGGCCGGCGTAGAGAAGTTCGTCCGCCCTATCGTTAAATTTATGACCTTCCGTTCCCTGGCGAGGTTCGAGTACTTGAACGTCGCTGATTCATCGACTCCCAGCAGCCTTGATGCGAATTTCATTGAGGGTTTTATAGATTTGTCTTCTAATTAATATATTTCAGCTGAACTTAAAATGAGGATAGACCCGCAGCTCAAGGGCTGGCTAAAGGATGTCGGCGAAGTCATACTGACTCTTGGAGCCATCATCCTGCTCTCGAGCGCCCTACTGGGTGCAAAGATGCTCATCCCGCTCGTCGCAGTAACATCCGAGAGCATGCTGCATAAGAGCGACGCCTGGAGGAGCTGGCTGCTCGCAAGCAACGTCTCAAAGAGTACCGTAGATAGGTTCCCTATGCAGGGCGGCTTTGCGATGGGCGACATGATAGTCACCATAACCCCGAATGCGGGCGGTACGATCCACGGCCTCTTCTCAGACACATCCCTGGGCGACGTCATCATCTATAATCGGGACAAGCTGCATACGCCCAACGCCCCCCCGATAATACACCGAATAGTCGGAGTAGTCCAAATCAACGACTGGAACCTCACTTCAGTAAATGGGACACTTGATTGTGTGACTGAAGACGACTTTAAAAACATTTACATACCGAACGTCAGAAGCTGCGCTTCCGGGGGACGGTGTCCTTATTCGAGCTATCCTGCTTCCGGCAGCTTCAGGTTTTATGTTACTAAGGGAGACAATAATCCGAGAAGCGACCAGTGCATCAACATCGCGCTTCCAGTGACTGATGCGCAGCTGACCGCCCGAGGCTGGATAGTCATCCCGTACATAGGCTGGCTTAAGCTGATCCTCAACATGTTCATCCCATTATAGGCTCCTGTAGTCGGAACAGAGCTTTGCCATAGAGAGGAGGGTGCTGGAGAATCCGTCGCTCAGATGAAGTTCATGGTCTCCTCTAGCCCTATTGTAGCTCTTTTCTATGATGCCCAGCCTCCGCAGCCTCTTAAGCATATTGTGGTAGCTGCTCTGCGTTATTTTTTTCTCTGCGCAGTATCTATTCCACTCTGAAACAGTATACGGCGACTCTGATCTGCCCCACTCCCTTATGTGGTCGAGGAACCTGAGGGCTTGGGCTGCGAGCTGCGGCTCCTTCCAGAATATCTGCGAGAGCAGTTGAAGCATGCTCTCAGGAGGATCAACCAAAACTTTTATCTCTGCTCCAGAAACCATATTGTATATTATTTGCAATGATGGAAATAAATATCAGTCTATTATTGCATATTAAATGCAATAATGGAAACTATTTCTTAAAAATCTTATAGATATCAGATACTTTAGCATCGGTCCGCAGGCCGCATCCTACAAAATGCGTTCTAGCGACCATAAAACCATCAGCCTGCAAGCGAGATGATATCTCCTCCATGGAGAGCACCCGCGCTTTCATCACCTTAAAGACCTTATGGATATCATAATACGGCACAGTTATCTTCTGCTCGCATTCGACCAGCGAAACCAGTTTCATACTCTCTCTGACAGTGCGGTAGCCGTCCTCAGTCAGCTGCGCAGCAAGCTCCTTACAGAATCCTTCATCAGCGAAAGGCCCAGACCACACAGGACCAGCATGCCTCATGCCACCGCCGCAATCGCAGTTTCCGCCGAGATCGTCGAGCGCCGAATACTCTTTATTAAGGCACTTAAAGCAGTGCCGAACATACTTCATCTGCCGCAACACCTCATTAGCTTCTTTCCTCGACCGCTTCACGCGAAGATAAGTGCGGAAATAGTGGTGCGTGCAATGAGAGAACAGCGGAGTTACAGCCATATCGTATTTGAGTGCGGCGCGAGCGACACAACCTATCAGTATGCGCAGACCAAGCTCATTATAGTAGTCTGTGCGCAGGGATACTGCATCATATTTTCTCTTGCATGCGCGCGGATAAGTGCCGCACAAAGCCGAAGTATCAGTCGCCGTCACCGCCAATGTGCCGCCGTTCCTTATCGAACGCAGCGCAGAATCAAGGAACCGCACAGGCGGACCAAAAGGATCAAGGTCGATGAAATCGAACTTGTCTTCTGACATAACGATGTTCGCGTCAGTGTTCCTGACGTCGACAACCAAAGAATTCAGGGCCGCATTCTTCCTTATCAATTCTACTGCGCTCGGATTCGCGTCATTAAGCGTAACGCTACAGCCGACCTCATTCCTTATTCTGATTCCGCGGGCGCCTGAGCCAGCGAGCGCATCAAGGAAACTCTCAGGTTTCGTGAGTTTTGTTACAGCAACAGAAATGTCGCGGGACAATTCCATCACAGGATTAAAGAAGACGACATTCTTCTTAGTCAGTTTCTCCTCTTCAGGCAGGATGAGCCGAGTAGCGCCCTCAACCTTCTCTCTGAGATTCATTTGGCTCCGGCATCCTCAGGCGCTTCTCCATCATAATCATGTTCATGACCTTCTGCGGCTCGTCATAGTATGACCTGACGAAGTTCAGGAAGTCTTCGAGCTTCGTGACGTCCTTGAGGACCAGATACTTGAGAATCAATTCGCGTTTCCTTATCTCGTCTATCACGTCCTTCGGCGTCAGCCCCGCTATCTCCGATATCTTGTTTATTGTTACTGCAGGGAATCTTGAGAACTCAGTCTTCTTTGTTTTGGCGTTGTACTTATAGACGGAACCTATCTGCACCTGCCCTTCCATCAGGCCGCCGACTTCGTCGATGTGCGTTATCATCCTCCTGCTCGTCTTGCCTTCATGGAACCTTGTGAGGACGATGATCAGGTCCAGTACGACAAGCATCCTAGGATCGACGTTCATCGGCGGGGATATCAGCTTAAGTATCGCGTCCCTTGAGCTGTCTGCGTGTATCGTGCCCATGCCCGTGTGTCCCAGGTTCATGGCGTTGATCAGATTAAATGCTTCCCTACCCCTAACTTCGCCCACTATGACCCTGTCGGGACGCAGCCGTAGGCTGTTCTCCACGAGCTTTTCCATGTCTGCGTACTCGGAGGTCGTCGTTCTCACCCAGTCCTCGCAGTAGTTGAGGTCTAGCTCCATCGTGTCTTCTATTGAGACTATTCGCTCATGCTCCCGTGAGAATGGGAGGATGGAGTTAAGCATGGTGGTCTTGCCGCAGCTTGTTCCGCCGGTCACTATTATGTTCCTTGGCGCAAGCCCGAAACCTTCGATGCAGACCCATATCAGTGCCGCCATATCCAAAGTCATTGTGCCGTTCTTGATGAGGTCGATTATCGTCGGCGGGTTCTCCAAGTATTTCCTTATCGTGACCACTGAATTGTCGAATGAGACTGGCGGCAGCGTGAAGTTCACCCTCGGCCCTTCCGGCAGGATGGTGTCGACTATCGGTTTCTTGCTTGATAGGCCGCAGAATATGAGCACCTTCTCGATGAATCGGTCAAGCTCCTCCTTTGTCTTGAATACCACGTTAGTCTTGCATTTTCCGCGACTCCGGTGGTATATCATCACAGGAAGACCAGCTCCGTTTATGAGTATCTCCTCTATTTCGTCGTCGCTTATGAGCGAATCGATGACCGTGTATCCTGAAACGTATCGTACCCGATCCTTCAGCTCTTCGTCAGTTATCTTCTTGCCGACGTGCTTGTATTCGTCGATCAGAAGCTCTTTGGCGCGGGCGTCCCGCTCCTCTCTGGTGAGGCGTGCGAGGCGTGCGCTGTATTTCATGAGGAACTTGTTTTCTATATTAGAGAGCATCTCCTCTTCACCGGGATTGAAGACGGGTAACTTTATAGTGTACGTTGCAAGCATTTTTTGGACAGATGTCGATGTTTTACCTTAAGATTATATTAGAGGGATTCACCTTAAATATTATTGATGAAGATTATCGTTGCAGTCACCGGCACATCGGGCATAGTTCTCGCTAGGAGGCTTCTCGAAGAACTTGGGGGGCATGACACGTATCTCATAGTCTCCGACATGGCAAAGAAGGTCGCTGAGTACGAGGAAGTCAGCATCAAACAGATGGAGAAGCTCGCAGGCCGCGTGTACGGCGAACGCGAGCTTGACGCTGACATCGCGTCTTCATCTAATCCGATGGATGCGATGGTAGTCATCCCGTGTTCCATGAAGACGTCGTCTGCGATCGCGAGCGGCTACTGCAGTAATCTCATAACGAGGGCTGCGGAGAACGCCCTGAAGATGGGCAGACGCCTCGTCATCGTGCCTCGGGACACGCCTCTGAGCCTCGCAGCCATCGAGAACATGGCGAAACTCAAGATGGCCGGCGCCCTCATCGTGCCGCCGAACATGGCCTACTATTATAAGCCTAAGACATTGGATGACGCCACAGACTTCTTCGTCGGCAAAGTCCTCGATGCTTTAGGCCTAGAACATAAGCTCTACAAAAAGTGGGAGGCTGAAGATGAGTCTTAGGGATTTCCTCAGCCAGGCAAAACCGATTAGAGTCAATAGGGAAGTCGACCCATACCTAGAGATAGCAAGCATGCTGCATGAGCGCGAAGACAGAGTCATCCATTTCAAAAAAGTTGCGGATTCATCTTATTCTGTTGTCGGCAACGTCTGCAGTTCGCGCGATAATTTCGCGCGCGCGCTCTGCACAAAGAAGGAGTGTCTCCTGAATGCCGTCGACGACGCGATGAATAAGATCGAAGAGCTTGAAGTCTTGGAGACCGGACCGTGCCAGGAGATAGTTGAAGACGAAGTCGACTTGTCAACTCTGCCTATTCCAACTTACACGAGCAGCGACATGGGACCGTACATAACCGCCGGCGTCTTCATAGCCAGCGACCCGGAATATGGCCTGAACGCAAGTTTCCATCGCGCAAGTCCGATCTCCAAGAACAAACTCGTCGCACGCATCTGCAAGAGGAACCTTTACACTTATTTGGAGCGCGCAGGAGGCGAACTACCGGTCGCAATATGCATTGGCCTCCACCCTTCGATTCTTCTTGCCGCCGCGATGCCCGTAGACATCGGAGTCTTTGAACTGGGTATCGCGAACGTCCTGCGGAAGCTGGAGCTCGTAAAATGTCAGACCAACGATCTCCTAGTCCCAGCTGAGGCTGAGATCGTCCTCGAAGGTAGGATAACGAAAGAAAGGCATGCTGAAGGCCCGTTTTTGGACATCACGCGAACATACGACCTTGTGAGGAATGAGCCTGTGATCGAAATAACTCACATAACCCACAGAAAGAATCCTATTTATCAGGCGCTGCTGCCCGCATCCAGGGAGCATGAGCTTTTGATGGGCATGCCTCGCGAGCCGGTCATCTACAACGCCGTGAACAAGGTCTGCTCCTGCAAGAATGTTCTGCTGACGCACGGAGGCTGCTCTTGGCTGCACGGCGTCGTCCAGATACAGAAGAAGAATGCAGACGACGGACGTAAGGCTATTGAGGCTGCGCTCGCCGCTCATCCGAGCATGAAGCACGTAGTAATCGTCGACGAAGACATCAATATATACGACATCGAAGAGGTCGAGTGGGCTGTCGCCACCCGTTTTTTGGCCGGCAGAGACATGATAGTGAAACATGAGCAGGGCAGCTCGCTTGACCCGTGCGTCTGCGAGGACCGGATGACTTATAAGCTCGGCCTTGATGCGACTATCCCGTTCGACATGGAAAAAAACGCCTTCAAGAAGGCGGCTGTGGGTGAGTAGATGAAACTGACGAAAGAGGAGCGCCTGATGCTTGATGGGCAGGAAGGCGAGGGCGTGCGGAAGGCGATCGAGATCCTGAATGCCTTAGGTGAGATATACGGAGCAGAGAAGATGATTGCGATAAAGAGCGCCCAGATCTCAGGAGTCAGCTACAATAATCTCGGCGACGCAGGCCTTGCGTTCCTTGACGATTGGGCGAACGAAGGCGCTTATGTGCGCGTGCCCACCACACTGAATCCTGCGGGAATGGATCTTCTTGACTGGAAGAAGCTTGGTTTCGGCGAAGACTTCGCTGAAAAACAGCTCAAAGTCGTGGACGCCTACGAGCGCATGGGCGTTTCTATCTCATGCACTTGCACGCCGTATCTCGTCGGCAACCTGCCTAATTTTGGCGAGCACATCGCTTGGAGCGAATCTTCCGCAGTTTCCTACGCTAATTCTGTTCTTGGCGCAAGAACGAATCGTGAAGGTGGCCCCTCAGCCCTTGCCGCAGCGATATGCGGAAGAACGCCGGAATACGGCCTCCATCTTGACGAGAACAGGCGCTCGGATCTCATCGTCGACGTACGATGTGATCTTTCTTCGGCCTCTGATTACGGAGCGCTGGGAAACATCGTGGGAAAAAAGGTTGGAAACAGAATCCCGTTCTTTACTGGAATCAAGGCAGCTAGCCTTGACGAACTGAAGTCGTTGGGCGCTTCTATGGCAGCCTCAGGCGCAGTCGCATTATACCACATCGAGAACATAACACCCGAAGCCAAGAGGATGAAAATGGTCTCAGACGCCGCAGAAAAGATCGTAATAGACGACATCTCTCCAGGATACGACGCCCTCAACTCCGGCTCGGACGAGATCGACCTCGTGGCGATAGGCTGCCCTCACGCTTCTCTTGCGGAGATCGATGAAGTCGCAAGGCTTCTTTCAGGAAAGAAAGTGAAGGCTGAATTGTGGGTGACGACGTCTTCTGCAGTGAAAGAAGTGGCAAGAGAGAATGGGCTCTTGAAGAAAATCGAAACCGCAGGCGGCCACATCGTCGCTGACACTTGCATGATCGTCGCCCCAATAGGCCAACTGGGTTTCCGGCATATGGCGACGAACGCGGCAAAAGCTGCGTTCTATGCGCCTTCCCACTGTAAGACGACTGTTAGGTTCGGCACACTCAAACACTGTATAGAAGCGGCTGTTTCGGGGGTGTGGTAGGTGAAGCTTTCCGGACGAGTCATCAAAGCAGGGAATGCTGAGGGCGTTGCGTTGGTCTCGACTGAGCCGGTCTCCTTTTTCGGCTGCATCGACCCAGATACGGGAGTCGTCACCGAGAAAGGGCATGTCCTTGAGGGGAAGAGCGTTAAGGATACTATTCTCGTATTCCCTAGCGGCAAAGGCTCTACAGTCGGATCTTACGCGCTCTATCGGCTGAAGAAGAACGGCGCAGCCCCTGCAGCTATAATCAATCGGGAATGTGAACCGATCGTAGCAGTCGGGGCGATCATCTCAGATATTCCGTGCGTCGATAAAATAGATGTCTCACTTATCAAGTCAGGTGACAGAGTCAGGATCATGGGTGATATGGTCATGATCGGAGAGGATTAAGATGAGCAGACTCGTTGTGCTTAAGTTAGGCGGCTCGGTTATAACGCTGAAGGATGCTGACAAAAAGGAGGTTGACGTAAAGAATCTTGCGCGTCTTGCAAAAGAGATAGCAGAAGCAAAGAAGGAGAAGGATTTTCAGCTCATTATCGTGCATGGAGCAGGACCCTTCGGCCATGTTCCAGCGAAAAAGTATGAGCTGGATAAGGGACTGAAATCTGAACTGCAGCTTCGCGGATTTTCTGCCACACACCGCTCTATGGAGGAGCTTAACTCTGCCGTCGTTGACTCGCTCATCGCGGCCGGAATCAATGCGATAGCTTATCAGCCTTCTGCCGCAGGCATCCTGAAGAACAAGAAGCTCACGTATTTTCCGACTATCGTCCTCAAGAAACTGCTTAAGGTCGGGATGGTGCCAGTAGCCCATGGAGATGTGTTGATCGACGAGGAGACTGGAGTCAACATCCTTTCTGGCGATCATCTTGTTCCGTATCTTGCAAAAAAACTGCATGCGAAAAGGATCATTCTGGCTACTGACGTCGACGGAGTGTTTGATTCCGACCCGAAGGACAATAAGACTGCGACCCTTATCAGAGAGATAACTCACAGGAATATAGGCTCCCTGAATGTCGGCGGCGCAAAAGCAACTGACGTCACCGGCGGCATGCGGCGGAAGCTTAATGAGCTTCTCCAGCTCGCAGAGGGCGGAATCGAGTCAGAGATTATCTCGGCGAAAAGGCCCGGCCTCCTGAAGAGGGCTCTTCTTGGAGAAGAGGGTCTTGGCACTTTAATTAGTAGGTAAACAATATTTTTACGGAAAATGACTGAAAAACGGAAGCATGATCACCTGAAGATTTGTATGGAGGAGAAGGTCGAAGCGGGTTGTGCAGGCTTTGATTCTGTGCGCCTCGTTCATCGGGCCCTGCCTGAGCTAAACTTTGATGAAATCGATACCGGCATCATGTTCTTAGGTAAGAAACTTAAGTATCCGATCATCATCGAGGCCTTGTCTGGCGGAGTCTCTAAGGCTGCGGACATGAATAGGGATATTGCGGCTGTTGCCGAAAAGTTCGGCATCGGCTTTGGAGTCGGCAGCCAGCGTATGGCAATAGAGAATCCGAAGCTAGCTGGCACTTACAGGGTCAGGGATGCTGCACCTAAGACGCTTTTGATAGCGAATCTTGGGGCAGTGCAATTGAACTACGGCTATGGTCTTGCGGAGTGCAGGAAAGCCGTTGAGATGATCGATGCCGACGCCCTTGCCTTGCACGTCAATCCGCTGCAGGAGGCTATTCAGCCTGAAGGAAACAGGAATTTTTCCGGCCTCATAGAGAAGATCAATCACATTGCAAGGAACCTTAAGACGCCAGTCATCGTTAAGGAAGTCGGAAACGGAATATCCTATGAGACCGCGAAAAGACTGCAGGTTTCGGCTATCGACGTCGGCGGCGCAGGCGGCACATCCTGGAGCCTTATCGAAGGTTTTCGGGGAGATGAGAAGACAAAGAAGCTGGGCGCAGCGTTCGCGGGCTGGGGTATTCCGACGGCTGACGCCATACGAGAAGTGTCTAGACTTAGGACGCCAGTCATCGGCTCAGGCGGAATACGTTCAGGAATCGATGCCGCGAAAGCCATCGCCTTGGGCGCAGACTGCGCTGGAATAGCTTTGCCTGTTCTGCGCGCTTGGGCGGCCGGCGGAAAAACGGGGGTCGAGGACTACCTTGACGAGTTCACGAATGAGCTTTCGACTGCGATGTTTTTGACTGGATCGAAGAACGTCAGAGAACTGAAGGGTAAGTTTTTTTAGGTTTATTGGGCGAAATTGAACTTCTTTGACAGGCTTTTTGGCAAAGAAAAAAATGGCGAACTCCCTGAGGAGGTAGGCTCCGGTGGATTAAGGAGCTTGTTGGAGGGGCGGATAAAAACCAGAAGGGAAGAGATTTATGGTGAATGCGCGCCTCTCCTCAAGGAGATATTCTCAGACGCAGAGGGGATAAAGGCTGCGGCCCTGACCCTTGGGACGCGGGATCTTCAGGGTATTATGCATGTTACGGCCCATAAGATAATACTCTCCTCGAGGCCGAAGTTTGTCCGCGGAGTCGTAAATGCCCTTTCTAGCTTAGAGAGAAAGCCGGCAGATTATGATGAGCTTGTTTCCTTCGGCCAGGGTCTGCAGGCAGCCTTATCGGCGCTCATGAAGCTGAACATCGGCGAAGGAAGGTATTTGCCGATCGCATTCGGCGAGGACATGGAGGACATTCGGAAGAGAACAAAGAGGCTTGCTTTGAACGCTTCCACGCTCGGCGAAAACATCGGCTCTGACGTCGCCATCCTCTCAAGCGCATTGGAGTCCGTAGATAACGTAGATGACCTGATGGAAGAGCAAAGGAAACTTGCGGGCAGCAAATCCGGACTGGAGGAGAGGATCGTCGCCTGCGAAACGAAAATATCCGGGCTTGAGGCTGAGCTTGATTCGCTCGATAAGTCGCCGGAGTTCGAGGAATTAAAAAAGTTCGAAGCCAGCATAAAGGATGCGGAATCGCGCCTTGAATCCGTCGAGCAGCAGATCGCGAATCGCCTCAGTCCCTTGGAGAGGCCGATTAGGAAGTTTCGGAAAGTCTCGGCCGAAAGTAGTGGATATGACCCCCGCATGCTTAAAATAATGGATGCGTACATGCAGGACCCTATGGGATGTTTTCTGTCTGACAATGACTGCGAATTGATGCAGATACTCGCGGAAGTCAGGGATACTGTTGGACGCGGGAAATTCGATTTAAAGGATAAGGATAAGCTTCTTGCGAAGATAGACGCTGCTCTAGGAATCGACGGACGCGAGTTGAGAAGCGAGCATTCTAGGCTCATTGCCCTCAGAGACGACCTGCAGAGGAGGATGGATTCTAGTCCGATCAAAGAAAGAAGGAAGAGTATTGGAGACAAGATATTGCGGCTTAGGAGGGAGATGGGGGAAGCAAGAGAAGGATTCCAGAAGATAGAGAAAAAGAGGGCAGACATCGGAAAAAAGATGGATGATTCAAGAGTGGAACTGGACCGTATGCTAGGGGGATTAGGTAATCCAAAAATCAAGATGAGGTGGTAGGATAAAAAGGATGATACGCCCAAGCGTATCATCTATTGTTTTCCTGACTTCATCTTGTATGCTGCTATCAGCATCTCCATGCTGCCAGTGAGTTCAGCGACCTCGTCGTTGCCTTTCACTTGCGGTAGTTGCGTATCGAACTCCCCGCTCGTCAGCTTGTCTGCCGCTTCCTTCAGCTGTTTTATTGGTTTGCTTATCCGGTTCGCAAATGCTATGCTTACCACCAGGACGACCGCTATCGTGATCAATGTTATCACAAGTATGGTGTTCTGGACGCCCACACCCTCGGTCTGGGCACGTATCTTGCCTTCAGTCTCCTGAACCGCCTTCTTTATTTCAGCTGACTGCGCGTCTATCGTCTTATTTATTGCTGTTTCTGTTTTTACTGCAGGTTCCTTGAACTTGTCTATTTCGGAGCCTATGGCGATCCAGCCGAAGCCTATTTTGTCGTCATCATAGTTTTTGCCTGTGCGGTAGGGGATCGGCGAATATGCTATCCATTTGGTGAGGCCTGCCCACTGATAGACCTGGCTTCCTGATTCACCATTCTTTACGTGAATCGTGTGTATTTCAGCCAGCTCTTTGCTGAGGCCTGCTAGGTGGGTTATCATAAGGGGCTTTGTGTTATTTCTTGCTTGCGGGGCTTTCGGGTCGGTGTCGAATGGCACGGCTAGGGTGCCGTCAGAGAACACGCCTTTGATGTGGTATTCTCTTGGGTGCGCTATGAGCCAGCTTTCATCGTCGACCATGTAAGCGTAGTTCCCGCTTGGGGCATCTGGCGTGTTCACGAACCTCTTTTCTGTCGGCGATATGTGGTCTATGAATTCTATTATGTGCCGCGCATCAAGCTTCAGTGACACGTAGCCTATCTTCTTCCCGTTATCGTATACGGGTGTGACCCACCGATAGTATCCTTCATATCTTTGGCCGCTGGGTTTCTCGACTCCCGCATATGCTTCCTTGATCCCGACGTAATCCCCCCAGAGCCTTGAGACCCATATCTCGTTCTCGCCTAGGCTGGCTATCTCCTCCTGCAGGTTCTCCAGAGCATAGTCTTTTCCATCATAGCCTGCTGTTGTGGCCTTCAGGACCTGCCCGCCTGTCGCATTAAGGAACGCTATCTCCAAGTATATTGGCTTAGAGATGAATTTTCCGTCGTAGTTCACTTCTTTGTTCTTTGCTACCAGAAAATCAGCATATGTCGTCTCTTCTCTCTTCAGGTTCTTTGAGGCTAGAATATCGTTGTCCCGTTCATTTAGGAAGTCCGCGATCTTGTTTGCGGTTTCAACTGCCCTGACTTCTATCGCCTCCTTTGCAAGAGCGATCAACGCCTCCTTACTGTCTGAGACTGCAGTATCGCCCATTGATTTCGCAGATGCCAGGTTTTTTTCGCCCATCACTTTGGCGCTGTCTGCAGCATCTAATCCTATCTTTTTTGCGTCATTCAGCGAAAAATATCCCAGTGTCGCCAGAGGGACGACTGTTAAGACGATCATTATAATCAGCAGTTTTCTTAGGATAGTCATTTTCATTTTTGTGCCTCCTCAGAGATTATCGAATACCCGCGCCTTGTCGGCTCCGAGCATTGCAGTAACTTTCTTCTTGCATTTTTCAACACATTCCTCCTCGCTCATGAAATCGACCAGACTCGCGCTGTTGGGGCCGAAGAATTTCGCCATGAGGTCCTTGCATCTTTCTTTTTTTGTTGCCATGTCGACCACGCACCTTTTTTGAAGATTAAAAAGGGTAATTCTGTTATCCTATTCAACCCCTCGGGTATATATTCTTTTCGGATGCGACAGATTATTTCTCGATCTTCCGCAGTGCCCGCCTGAATAGTCCGATGAGCGTGAATGCTTCTTTTCCTGAGACGAACGCTCTGCCGAGGAGCTGCCGCATCGTCCTCTTCGCAAGCCATGCCTCATATTCTTTTTCAAGGACTTTTTCCGCGAACGCGTCTATTTTCTCAAGCAGGACTCTTTTTTCTATTGCGTCGGCTTTCCTGAATTTCCGGAACCGTTTCTTTCCGTGCTTTAGCGCTATCCTGTGCAGTTCGTAAAGTATTATGGCGACCGAATGCGAGAGGTTGAGCGTCGGATACTCTTCGCTCGCCGGTATGAAGACGAGGAGGTCGCATTCGTCTATCTCCTCGTTGTGTAGGCCGCAATCTTCTCTTCCGAAGACGATGCCTATTTTGCCGTCGACAGAGAATGCGCCGGACAGGTCCTCTGGAAAGATTGGCGAACGGAGGGGGTTCTTGTCGGTGGCGACTATCGCTGACGTGGCGACGAGGAAATCATAGTTTTTGGCCATCTCAGCAAAGCTCGGATAGACGACCGCCGCATCCATGATGTCTTTGGCGTGCATGGCAAAGGCTCTTGCGTCCTTGTCCAATTTCGGCGGATTGATGAGTGCGAGCTCAGAAAAGCCGAAGTTCTTCATGACCCTTGCGACGCTGCCTACATTGCCTTCGTGCTTGGGTTCGACCAGTATTATGGAGAATGATGGCATCGTCTATAGGTTATAGGTCGAATTTCTTGAAGAAGTATTTTTTGGCTGTTTCTGCTGTCATGAAGTAGGCGAAAAGAACGACGCCGATGAATGCCAGTATGGTAGGCGTGAGTTCCTCGAACTGGAAGTATTTTTTCCCGAAGTCTGTAAATATTATGGCTGCTGACGCTATGCTGACTACGAGCGAGGTTACGAGCAGCCACATGCTTGGCATGCTCTTGTAGAATGGCCTGCTTGTTCTCACAGCGAAGGTTATGAGGATCTCTGAGAGCACGGACTCCAGAAACCATGCGGTCCTAAAGAGTCCTTCTCCGACGCCGAACAGGATGAGGGGCACTATGAACAGTAGGTCGAAGAACGAGCTTATGGCGCCGAAGTAGAGCATGAATGACCATATCATAGGAAGATTCCAGCGCCGCGGCTTTTTGAGGAGCTCGTCGTCTACCTTGTCCGTGGAGATGGTCAGCATCGGCAGGTCGCTCATGAAGTTATTGAGGAGTATCTGCGAAGGAAGGATTGGGATGAACCGCAGAAACAGCGACGACACTGCGACAGTTATCATGTTGCCTGTGTTGGCGCTTATTGTGTTAAGTATGTACTTTGTTATGTTGCCGAACGTCTTCCTGCCTTCGACGATACCGTGAGCTAGCACTCGCAGGCTTTTCTTGAGGAGGATTATGTCGGCTTCTTCTTTGGCTATTCCTGTCGCGGAGTCTACGGTTATTCCGACGTCCGCTGCCTTAAGTGCAGGCACGTCGTTTATTCCGTCTCCGAGGAAGCCGACTATGTGGCCTTCACGCTTTAGGCTGACCACTATCTTATACTTCTGTTCCGGAGTCACCCTAGCGAAGATGCTGTAGTTCCTGACGTATTCAGTAAATTCTTTTTCGCTTAAGGCGTCGAGCTCTTCGCCGGAAACTATCCTAGTGCACTCTGCTTGAGGGCATGACTGCGCATGGTGGTTGGCGCCGACATGCGGCACATCACCGCACATGCCGACGTCATGGCATATTTTTCGCGTCACTAGGACGCTGTCGCCGCTTATGACCTTTATGGCAACGCCGAGCTTCTGCAGCCTCTCAAGCGAGGCTTTAGCAGTCTTCTTGGGGGGATCTATGAACAGCAAAAATCCGACGATGTTGAGGCCTGACTCATCGGACTTGGAGGTGTCCTCCACGGTAACGGATTTTTCTGCGAGGGTGATTATCTTGTAGCCGTCGCGCTCATATAGTTCGACCGTCGTCCGTATCCTGGCTGCGAGGTCTGAGCTCATCGCAGTCTTCTGCCCTCCGAATGTCGCAGAAGATGCGACCTCTAGGATTTCCTCAGGCGCGCCCTTTGATATCAGGATGTCGCTGCCGTCCGGTTTGCGGACGACGACGCTCATGCGCCTCCTCTTGAAGTCGAACTCGTTGATGTCGACTACCTTGTATTTTTCGAGGTGCATCTTGTGGCTGATAGTCTTCTCGCTCTTCCAGATGGCGCGGTCGACGGCGTTTCCGAACGTCTTCTTGCCTTTGCTGGTCGTCGCCGAGTTGCAGAGCAGGCCCCACATTATGAGGTTCTCCTCCTGTCTGCCTTCGAGGTCGAAGTGCCCGGCCAGCGAGAGCTCGCCTTCTGTCAGCGTCCCTGTTTTGTCGCAGCATAGTGTGTCTATGTTACCAAGGTCTTCGACTGAGACGAGCCGCTTTGTTATGACTTTTTCTCTTGCCATCCGCAGCGCGCCATTCGAGAGTGAGATGGTGACTATGATGGGCAGTATCTCTGGAGTTATTCCGACTGCGAGAGCGACTGCGAAAAGGAATGACGGAAAGTAACCTTTTCCGAGGAGTGCGTTGGCTGCAAAGACGAAAACCGTCATCAAGATAATCACTTTAAGCAGTAGGTTGCTGAAGTTGCGTATGTTCTTCTGGAAGTCGCCTTCGTGAACTGTCTGCTTCAGGTATGCTGCAGTCTTACCGAAGAAGGTGCTTCCGCCGGTCGCAACGACGACGCCGTACCCTATCCCGCTTGCAACGGCAGTGCCCATGAATGCCATGTTCAAAAGATCTGATGGGCTGGAGTACTTGCCGTCTATTTCTGAGCTGCTCTTTTCAACGGGCACCGATTCTCCTGTGAGCGCAGATTCGTCCGTCGTCAGCTCATCGGCATGCAGCAGCCTTATGTCGGCTGGGACCATGTCGCCTATGTCCAGGTGCACTATATCGCCGACGACAAGGGTCTTGGCATCTGCTTCAATGAGTGCGCCGTCGCGCATGACCCTGCAGGATAATGTCACGTACTGCTTCAGTTCGCTGAGGGCTTTTTCCGCCCGGTACTCCTGGAAAAAGCCTAGAACTGCATTGATGAAAACTATCGCAAGTATCACTATTGAGTCGACGGTCTCGCCGAGAAAATACGCCAGTATTCCAGCAGCTATCAGTATGAGGACGAGTGCGTTTGTGAACTGCGAGATGAAGATGTCGAGGCCTTCTCTCCTGCCTTTGCCTGCTATCTCGTTAGGCCCATGCTCAGTAAGCCGTTTCTGTGCCTCGGCGCCGGATAAGCCCCGTTCAGAGCTCTTCATGTCAGTCAGGAGCCGGTCTGCCGGCAGAGTCCACGGCTTATCCGTATTATTCATCGCATTAATCTATTTCTCAGAGGGTTTAATATCCTTGCAGGGCCACTGAATATTTAGCTGGAAGCCTATAATGTAATATCCAAAAATGCGGCTAATAGGCACCATCTCCGGGGAAGTGAAACCCACTGAATTCAACATCCTGCTCTCGACGCCCGACATCGAGAAAGGAAGCTTCGTCAAAGTCAACCATGAGAGCTACGGCTGGGTGCTCGCAAGAGTCGATTCCATGAAGAGGTACCTTAACACGAATAATGAGGAGGTGCTGCTTGCGCGCGCGTACACCGTCGGCTACAAGCATGAGAATCAGGTGCTCATACCCAAGACTCCTTTTAAGACTGAGGAGAAGGTGTATTCTGCAGACAACATCCTCATTAGGGGCGTGACCGGCCTCAAGAAGGACCGCATCGGAAGCATCTATCTCGGCCTCCTCGAAGGCCACAACGACATACCCGTCTACTTGGACGTCAAGAAGAGCATCGGAAAGCACATGTCGATCCTTGCGAAGACGGGCGCGGGAAAGAGCTACACTGTCGCAGTCATACTCGAGGAGCTCCTGAAGGCAAGTGTTCCCTGCGTCATCATAGACCCTCATGGGGAATACTCTTCCCTGAAGTACGAGAACGACGACTTCGACGCCATGATGAAGTTCGGCGTAAAGCCGCGGTCCTATGCAAAGGACATCACAGAGTATGCTGCGAACGTCGTCGCGAACCCCGACGCCGAAAGGTTCACGCTGAAGCCTCGGTTCACGCTCGACGAGCTCATCGATATCATGCCGATGAAGCTCAACGACAACCAGAAGTCCATCCTCTACGACGTCATGCACCGTCTCGAGAATGTCGACTACACGCTGCAGGACATCATAAATGCTGTCCGGCTTGAAGAGAACAAGACAAAGTGGAAAGTCATTTCGGGACTTGAGACCTTGAGGAATTCCGGCATCTTCGAAGGAAAACCCGTATCATTGAATAAGCTCGTGAAGAAGAGCCATGCTTCGATAGTGAACTTGAAGGGCGTTGAGCCGAGGATCCAGGAACTGATAATAACAAAACTCGTAAAGGACCTCTTTAATGCTGCGAAGCTGGGCGAGGTGCAGCCGTTCTTCTTCCTGGTTGAGGAGTCGCACAACTTCTGTCCTGAACGCGGTTTCGGCGACGCCATGTCTTCTCAGATACTGCGGACGGTCGCATCAGAGGGCAGGAAATTCGGTTTTTCGCTCGGCGTCGTAAGTCAGCGGCCTGCGAGGATAGACAAGAACGTCCTTTCGCAGTGTAATACGCAGATAATCCTGAAGGTGACGAACCCCAACGACTTGCGCGCAATAGGCCAGTCCATCGAAGGCTTCACGCCGGGAATGGAGGCCGACATCCAGCAGCTTTCTGTGGGCCAGGCTCTCGTAGTCGGCGAGTGCGTTGAGCAGCCTATTACCGTGAATGTTCGTGCGAGGGAGAGCAAACATTATGGTGCTGCGTCATCTCAGCCGGCTGAGGAGAAGAAAGAGACTAAGGAAAAGAAGAACATAGTCGACAGGATCAAGCCGGTGTTCGTTAAGGATGACGACGAGGATAAACCCGCCGCTCCGCAGCAGCCTGCGAAAGAGAAGAAAAAGTCTCATCTTTCGCGTCTTAAGTCTCTTTTCCTGAAGGATAAGGGGGAATAAGGATGTCCGAATATGAGTTAGAGCTTTTCCGTGAGAAGGGTTTTTCAAGGAAGAAGTGCACGCTCTGCGGAAAGCACTTTTGGTCTGTGGGTGAAAGGAAGACCTGTGGTGAGCCGCCTTGTGAGGAGTATTCTTTCATCGGGGATTCGCCCACCAAGAAGAGCATGGATCTTTCCGAGATGCGCGAACTCTATCTCTCATTCTTCGAAAAACGGGGTCATAGTAGGATCCCGCGGTACCCGATCATCGCCCGCTGGCGGGATGACATATTCTTCACTATCGCGTCCATCTCTTGTTTTCAGCCTTGGGTTCTTAATGGAACGATCGATCCGCCCGCTAATCCTTTGGTTATGAGTCAGACGTGCGTCCGCTTCAATGACATAGACAATGTCGGAAAGACTGGGCGGCATCTCACAGAGTTTGAGATGATGGCGCACCACGCATTCAACAAGAAAGGAAAAGAAATATACTTCAAGGATAGGACAGTGGGATTATGCCATGAGCTGCTGCTTTCGCTTGGTATTCCTGAGGATGAGGTGCAGTACCTGGAAGCTGATTGGGCTGGCGGCGGAAATTCGGGACCGTGTTTTGAGGTGATCGTCCGCGGCGTTGAGCTGGCGACGCTCGTCTTCATGATGTATCGGGACACACCAAGCGGCAAAGAGAAGATGGATATGCAGGTCGTGGACACAGGCTATGGCCTCGAGCGGTTCGTCTGGATCTCGCAGGGTACTGCGAACGCATATGAAGCAATCTTCGGCGACGTCCTTGCGCGTCTGAAGAAGGAGACAAGTATCCATTCGGATGAGAAGATCATAGCCGAGTACTCGAAGCTTGCGGGGATGATGAACATCGAATCTAATGCAGACCTTAAGGTTCTGAGAAAGAGGGTCGCTGAGAGGATGAAGGTTCCAGTAGATAAGATCATTGAAGCCATAACTCCGCTCGAACACCTTTATTCCGTATGCGACCACACGAGGTCCCTGATGTTCATGCTCAGCGACGGCGGCATCGTCCCATCTAATGTGAAGGCCGGTTACTTCGCTAGGCTTCTTGCAAGAAAGAGCCTGAGGTCCATGAAGGCTCTGGGTCTTTCGATGCCGCTCTCCGAGATCCTGGGGATGCAGGTAGACTACTTCAAGGGCGATTTCCCTGAGCTTGCGGAGAACAAGGATGACCTGCTTGGCCTCATCAATGTGGAGGAGGAAAAATACGCTAAGACGCTTGTCCGCGGCAGGAGCATCGTTTTCAGATTGGATGCTGAAGCGCGAAAAGATGGTAAGGATAGGATCGATCTGCCTTCGTTGATTGACCTCTATGATTCCCAGGGCCTCACTCCCGAGATCGTTACAGAATTCTCTTCGCTTAAAGTGGATGTGCCCGACGACTTCTATATCAAAGTCGCTGCGAAGCATGAGAAGCCGCAGGATGAGGAGGAGAAAGCCGAAGAGCTCAATGTGCCGAAGGTCGCTGCGACGGTCCTCGGATATTATGAGGACGCTTACGTCAAAGAGTTCTCTGCTAGGGTCATAAAGAAATTCGATGACTTCATCATATTGGATAAGACCTATTTTTATCCTGAGGGAGGCGGGCAGGATACCGACCTCGGAGTGATCGGTCCTCTTGAAGTCCTTGATGTGCAGAAGAGCGGCAGCATAGTTATCCACCGGGTCAAGGGCGATATCGGAAAAGTGAAGGAAAATGATTTAGTCTCATGCAAAGTGAACTGGGGGCGGAGGCTGCAGCTTATGCAGCATCATACTGGCACGCACATAATCAATGGCGCGGCTAGGAGGGTTCTCGGCAACCACGCGTGGCAGGCTGGCGCACACAAGAGCGAGGAGTTGGGCAGGCTTGATCTGACGCATCATTCGGCGATAAGCGATGAGGAGAAGAATGAGATTGAGCGGCTCGCTAACGAGGCCATCAAAGAGAAACGGGATGTGAAAATAAGCTTCCTTGGTAGGGACATCGCTGAGAAGACGCATGGTTTCCGGATATATCAGGGTGGAGCAGTCCCAGGCAAGGTCCTGAGGATAGTCGACATCGCGGGCTGGGACGTGGAAGCCTGCGGAGGGATGCATTTTAGGAACACTTCCGAGGTCGGCGGCATCAGGTTGACGGACAGCAAAAGGATCCAGGATGGCGTCGTGAGACTTGAGTTCAAGGCAGGGAAAGCGTTGTCCGGCCATGAGGCGGGCAGAAAAGAGCTTGCCGGCAAGGTAGGCGGCGGCTTGTCGGAGAATGAGCTTTCTCTTGTCGCTTCTGTGTTTTCTGTTCAGGTGGAGCAGCTTCCTAAGACGGTCGAGCGCTTCCGGAGCGAGTGGACGCAGCAGAGGGACGAGCTGCGCAGATTCGATGCGATGCTCGCAAAAATAACGGACGGAAAAGAGGAGGCCAGCAGCAAATATTCGGACTTGCCTTCAGGGGATTCTGTTTCTGCTTATCGCAGGCTTTTCGAGGAGTGGAAGACTCAGAAGAAGGACATAGATTCCGTGCGCGCAAGATTGCAGGAGTCCTTGGCTGAGAAGCTGAGGATGCGTCTTGCGTCCGACTACTTGGACATGAAAGGTATAAAAGTCGTAAAAGAGATCGTCTCCGGCCTTGACGTGAAGAATGTCATCGAACTAGCTAAGGCTGCTGTGGAACCGAACTCATTATTAATTGTCGCAAACAAAATTGATAATAAGGCGAATATAGTCGTCTGCTCTAAGTCGGCTATTCGGGCCGACGAGACCGCCAAAAAGCTGTGTGCGAGATTGGGCGGCGGCGCCCACGGCAACGGTGAACTGGCAGTCGGCGGCGGCTCGTCTGAGGGCATCGAGAGCGTTTTAGAAGAACTAGTGCTGTAGTGACAATGGATTTCACCCGATTCGACGAAAGGTTCCGGCTGGTGCAAAAAGAGATTGATGATACGTTAAGGGGCGAGCCTGTGAGGCTCTACGACGCCTGCAAGCACATAACGAACGCGGGAGGAAAGAGGGTTCGCCCATTGATCTGTCTTCTATCGTGTGAGGCCGTCGGCGGGAAGACTGCTGACGCCGTCAAAACTGCGGCTGCTCTGGAGCTCGTACATACTTTCACGCTCATACACGATGACATCATGGACGACGACGACCTGCGGCGCGGCAGGCAGGCCGTCCACAAGATGTACGGGGAAGCTACTGCGATCCTTGCCGGAGACCTGCTGTTCTCCAAGGCCTTCGAGCTCTGCAATGAACCGGCCGTCCGGGTGCTTGCAAGGGCAGCATCCGAGATATGTGAGGGCCAGGAGATGGACATGTCCTTTGAGAAGACGAATAGCGTCACCGAAAAAGAGTACCTTGAGATGATCAGGAGGAAGACGGCCGTGCTTCTTGAGGCTGCCGCAGAGTCTGGCGCGGTCCTCGGCGGCGGAAGCGAAAAGCAGGTGAATGCGCTGACCGATTATGGCAGGGCTCTTGGGCTCGCGTTCCAGATACATGATGATGTGCTAGACTTGACGGCGGACGAGAAAAAACTTGGAAAACCAGTTGGCAGCGACATCGTCGAAGGGAAACGAAGCCTCCTAGTCATCAGGGCACTCGTTAGCCTGCAAGGAGAGGACAAAAAGAAGCTGCTTAAGATACTCGACAAAGATGGGAACTCTGATGCAGAAGTCAAGACCGCAGTCGATCTGATGAAGGATTGTGGCGCGATCGACTACTGCACTAAGAAGGCGAAGGACCTAAGCAATCTTGCAAAGGAGTCACTCCGCACGCTGCCTGAAAGCTCCGCAAAGACAGCCCTCTTGGAGCTCGCTGAGTTCGTCGTTATGCGCCAGACATGATTTTATTATCGTCTGCATTAAGTTAATAAGATGAAAGCTGTTATTCCCGCTGCGGGCCTTGGAACACGATTCCTTCCCGCAACAAAAGCCCAGCCTAAGGAGATGCTGCCGCTCATAGATAAGCCCGCCATACAGTTCGTCATCGAGGAGGCCGTCGCCTCCGGCATAGACGACATACTCATAATAACCGGCCGCGGAAAACGGGCCATAGAAGACCACTTCGACAAGTCCTTTGAGCTGGAGCATGTCCTCAGGGAGACAGACAAAAAAGAGATGCTCAAGCAGGTCCAGGACATAAGCGACCTGGCGGATATCCACTATATCCGGCAGAGGGAGGCTAAGGGTCTCGGAAACGCGATATACTACGCAAGAAAGCACGTTGGTAACGAGCCTTTCGCAGTCCTGCTTGGTGATGATGTGATATTCTGCAAGACTCCGTGCACTCGCCAGCTCATGAACATCTATGAGAAATATCATAGTACAGTGATAGCCGTCAACAAGGTAAGCAGGGAGATGATCCACAACTACGGCGTGGTCGACGGCACGCTCATCGAGGAGTCCATATACCAGATCCACGACCTTGTTGAAAAACCTCGTCCAGAGAAGGCGCCGTCCAATCTCGGGATCATAGGAAGATATATCCTCACTCCGGAGATATTCGACGCCATCAAGGACACGACGCCCGGAAAGGGCGGGGAGATCCAGCTCACCGACGCCCTACGGCTGCTGAACAGGAAGCAGGAGATGTACGCGTACGACTTCGACGGCACAAGATACGACCTCGGCAACAAGCTGGACTACATCAGGGCGACGATAGACTACTCCCTGCAGAGGGAGGAATTCAGAGGCGAGATACTTAAATATATCAGAGGGCTAGTGCATGAGTAAGAAGATCGCCGTCACCGGCGGCGCAGGTTTCATAGGATCGCATATAGTTGACCTTCTTATAGAAAGGGGCTATGACGTCGCTGTGATAGATGACCTGTCCACAGGAAAAAAAGAGAACCTTAATCCTAAGGCAAGGTTCTATGAAGTCAACATGTGCGACCCGTACCTACGGGAGGTCCTCGGCAAGGAGGGGCCGGACGCAGTCATACATCTCGCGGCCCAAGTCAGCGTCAAAAACTCCATTGCCAACCCAAGATTCGACGCGCGCACCAACATCATCGGATCCATCTCTTTATTCGAGTCGTGCAAGGACCTCTGCATCGAAAAGGTCGTGTACGCGTCCTCAGTGGGCATCTACGGCGAGCCGCAGTATCTGCCTGTCGACGAAAAGCACCCTATTCAGCCGACCTCCCCTTATGCGGCATCCAAGTACGCAGTTGAGAACTACCTCCACTACTATAAGCGGAACCACAACATAAAGTACACTACTCTGCGCTACTCTAACGTGTATGGTCCGCGGCAGGACCCTGCGGGAGAATCTGGCGTCATAGCCATATTCATAAACAAGCTCATGCGCAAGGAGAAGGCGACCATCAACGGCGACGGAGGCCAGACGCGCGACTTCGTTTACGTGGGCGACGCCGCAAAAGCAACTCTTTTCGCCCTAGAAAAGGACGGAAAGAACGGCGCATACAACATAGGAACAGGCTCCGAAATATCCGTCGGGCAGCTCTACGCCGACCTTAAGAAGCTCTTCGCTTCAGATCTCTTCCCCATCTACGGCAACCCTATAAACGGAGAGATACGGAATATGCGCATGAGCCCTGTGCTTGCCAGAAGCGAGCTGGGTTGGGCGCCGGAAGTTAGCCTCGACGTCGGCCTTAAGAAGACCATAGACTGGTTCAAGACAAAAGTAAGATAAGAGCTATTTTTTCACCAGATAGTGTAGTACTATCTGGTCGCCGTATTGGAGTATTCCGTCGAGGTCAAGCTTTATTTCAGTTGGAAGCTCTTTTTCGAAGACTTCAGACCCTTTGCCGAGTATGGTAGGTATTACTGCAAGATAGATTTCGTCGACGTAGCCTTCTGAGAACATGCGTCTTACGAGGCCGCCGGATCCTTCGAGCAGGAGGGCGGAGATTCCGGTGTCGTATAGTCTGTCTAGGAGCTCGTTGAGGTTGACTGCGTAGTCGCCACACGTCATTATTTCGACGCCCTCTGTCTTGGCCAGCTTCTCCAGCTTGCGGCTTGACGCGTCTTTTGACACCACGATGAGCTTCTTGCCCGGTTCCGACAGAATCTTGGCGTTCTCAGGTATCTCGGCTTTAGCGTCCACTATTATCTTGTACGGCTCCTTCTTGTCTGTTGCTGTTCTGAAGCCCAAGGACGGGTCGTTGAGTATGATGGAGTCCACATCTACCATGACGGCGTCGACGTAGCCACGGAGTTCATGCACCCTGTACCGGTCGAGCCTGCTGAGGAATTCGCTGCCTTCTTCGCCATGCTTTGCGCGTCCGTCCAAGCTCATCGCGGAGTTGAATACTATCTTAGGCCTCATCCTTGTGCTCCTATTTTGTGCCGTAATCCAATTAGTATATTGGAACCGGCTTAAATTAAGATGTCTTTTGAGGGGATGATAAGGAAGTGGGCGGAACAGAATAGGGTGCAGTACGGCAAAGCCGGCAGGGATTCGGTTCTCGGCAGGGTCCTGTCAGAAGCCCCGGAAGCCAAGAAGGATATAAAGGCTCTTCTGGAGGAGATCGACAGGATAGTTGCTGAAGTCAACGCTCTTTCGCCTGGGGAGCTTGTCGGAGGCACGGAGAAGAAGGAGAAAGTGAAGACTTCAAGCCTGAGGCTGCCGGGTGAGCCTAAAGGTGTCGTCATGCGTTTTGCGCCTAATCCTAATGGTCCGCCAACATTAGGTTCTGCGCGCGGCATCGTCGTGAACTCTGAGCTCGTCAGAAAGTATGGCGGAAAGTTCATCCTAAGGTTCGATGACACTGACCCGAAGACTAAGAAGCCGATGCTGGAAGCGTATGATTGGTATCTTGAGGACTGCATTTGGCTTGACGCTAAGCCTGATGAAGTATACTATGCCTCGGAGAGGATTGCTAATTACTATGATGTCGCAGAGAAATTGATCGGCATGGGATGCGCCTACGTCTGCTTCTGCGCGCAGGGAACCTTCAAGGCTTTGAAGGATGAAAAGAAGCCGTGCCCTGAGAGGGATACGCCTCCTGAGAAGAATCTTGAGCTCTGGAAAAAGATGCTCAGAAGCGAATACGCGGATGGAGAATGTGTTCTCAGAATAAAGACAGATATTACGCACAAGGATCCTGCGCTCAGGGACTGGGTCGCTTTCCGCATCATCAGAGAGGATCACCCTAGAGTGGGCCGAAAATACGTCGTCTGGCCTATGCTGGACTTCGAGTCCGCGATAGAGGATAAGCTGCTGAACGTTACGCACATCATCCGCGGAAAGGATTTGGCTGACTCAGAGCATCGCCAGAAGTTCATATACAATTACCTGGGCTGGAAGTATCCGGCAACGATGCACTGGGGTAAGGTTATGCTCGAAGAGTTCGGGAAATTTTCCACAAGCAAGCTTAAGGAGTCGATAGCTAAAGGCGAATATTCTGGCTGGGATGACCCGCGCGTGCCAACGATACGCGCAATGAGGCGGCGCGGCATTTCTCCGCAGGCTATCAGGAACCTCATGATAGGCCTCGGCCTCTCTGACTCGGAGATATCCATCAGCCTAGAGAACCTGTTCTCAGAGAACAGAAAGATAATGGACCCGACTGCGAGCAGATACTTTTTCGTCGAGGACCCTGTTGAACTTGTTGTTTCTGGCGCGCCAAAAAAAGATGTGAAGATTCCACTGCACCCGAGCTTCAGGGACAGGGGCTTCCGCGAGATGAAGGTCTCAGCCGACAAGGATGGCGCCGCAAGATTGTTCATCTCAGGGAAGGACGCGCAGCAGCTTTCCGTCGGACAGAAGATCCGGCTGATGAACCTCTACAATGTGACAATCAAGGAAGGTGGAAAGAGCCCCGCTGCTGAGTACATCTCAGACGATTCGCGTGACGTCCATAAGATCCATTGGCTGCCGCAGGAGCACGCAGATGTTACGATAGTTACTCCCGAAGGTGAAGTGAAAGGATTCTGCGAGCTGGGCTGCACTGTCCTTGACGTGGGCGTCGTCATACAGTTCGAACGCTTCGGCTTCGTGCGGCTGGATAAGAAAGTACCCCTCTCATTCTATTTCGGCCACCGCTGAGCAATTGCACCTAAACGGATTTATTGTACGTATCGTACAAATCAAATAAGTAGCTCAGCCTATCTATTTCTAATCTAAATATCCAAGTAGTATAGCATTTATCGACTGCTTTATCGAGTTTTTTGTGTGCATCTAAAAGTACTTTAGGCATTGACAGTGGATCATATAAGTCAGCAAGCGAAGAATCATAGGCTCTTCTTATTTCTATTACTTGACGGACACACTCTTCTACTGTTCTTATTTTATCTGCGCTAGGATTCTCAGGCCAAGGGAAATTATTGTAGACAAGATTATTCGAATACCGATATCTGCTCTCTAATCTCCCACATACTTGATTTACCCAAGCCATATGCATAGCAGACATTAGAATACCGAGGGTGTAGAGTTTAGCGTTAGGAACAACACTACAGGTGTTATTGACTATGTTTTCCTTAGAAAAGAAGGCCATAGGGATATATTTCCTGTTTTCTGATGTCGTTAAGGGTATAAAGATATAGTTAGAATCAGGTTGTCTGATTTCCCCGAAGAGATATGGTTGTTCGGCGAGTTTTCTTGTTGCTGCTCGTTTACTTCTTTCTCTGTATTCCTTTACCTTTCTGACCCGATCTTTTACTTTTGGTAGGTCATTCAATTCTGAAGGAGTAATATCTTTTAACCATAAACACCATCTTTTTTCATTATGTAAAAATTCCCAAGCACTAATGAGTGGCCTTATAAATCTCTCTGCTCTAGGTTCTTCGGCGATAAACTGATTCTTTTCGGCGTCAGTAAACAAGAAATTGCCGTCGTCATTTGGCATATTCCCAAACTGAATTTCAGGAACAGTGCACAGAGGTTTACTTCTATTGAAAATAAAGACGTCCTTTTGATCAATCAAGTATGAATTAATATGCTGCGCCTTTATCTTAACCGGTTCCGAATCCGGGTGCTCATAATCATAGATGTATTTTGCCGGCTCATCAGACATTGAAAACCCGATTATTACGACGTATACGTGAGCTTTGCCTCTTGCGTCATTCGACCATCTGAAAGTTCTATGGCCAAAATTGAGTTTAATCTGCTTGGAATTGATTAGATAGTCGCCCAGTATGCCAATTTGCTCCCCTTGAGTAATTGAATTTGTAGAGACAAACGCCACTTTGATATTTGTGCCCTCGATGTATTCTGCCGCTTTAATGTACCAGCAGCAGACATAATCGAGTACCCCATAGCTTTCTATCTTACCCTTACACACTAAGTCCATATCTTTTTGCTGCTCTGCATCCCTATCCTGTTTCGACACAAAAGGAGGATTACCTAGGAGGTAAGTCAGCTTATCTTTAGGGACTAATTTACTCCAGTCGTCTCTTAGCGCATTACCTATTGTTATGTTTGCAGTCTTACTGAGCGGTAGTCTCTGGTAGTATTGACCAAACTCCCTGGAAAGCTCCATGTTCACTAGGTGATCCATCAGCCACAAACCGACTTGCGCTATTCTTGCTGGAAATTCCAAGATTTCGAAACCGTACATTGAATCGACATTCAAATCTCTGTCAAACTGTATATCCAAAACTGTTTGACCCTCTCTTCCCTCCAATTTTCTTATCTGTTTATGGATCTGAATCTGGAGGCGCCTTAACTCCCTATAAGAGATGATTAAGAAATTCCCGCACCCGCACGCAGGATCAAGTATCCGGATATTGCCTACCCGTTCAAGCATCTGCTCCAGATACCTTTTGTTGTTCTTGTGGGAGTCAAATTCATTCTTTAAATCACCTAAGAAAAGAGCATCCACCGTCTTCAGTATGTTCTTTTCGGATGTGTAATGCGCCCCTAGATTATGCCTTTCTTCTGGGTTCATCACTGACTGGAACATTGAGCCGAAAATGGCAGGCGACACAGGACTCCAATCGAAACGGCAGCATTCGACTAGAGTCTCTCTCGTCGGGCTATCAAATGATGGTGTTGAAATCCTCTCTTCAAATAAGGCGCCATCTATGTAAGGGAATCTCAGGTCGTCATCCAGATTCCTCTGTCGCCCAGCTTCAGGAGTATTTAGTACTTCAAATAAGGATATTAGTCTAGAACCGACATCAGTGCCGTCTACATTTGTCTTATTTTCGATTAGATATCTAAATTTGTCTCTTTCAAATATGGTTGTGTGGTCGGCGAAAAGACAGAAGACTAATCTAACTAGAAGGATTTCAAGTTCGTGGCCGGTATACCCATTTTCTTTAAGTGCATCATGAAGCTTACCCATAAGCTCTGCGGCCTTGATGTTGACCGGATCCTCGACGCCATAGTCTACTCTTCTGAGCTCCGGTATAAAATCGAATACGCCGATATTATTGACCAAATCGTCAAGCGAGAACTCCTTTTCGGTACCTTCGTCTAGGTCATAGACCTTGAATTTAGTGAAATCCGTTACAATGACGTATTTAGGCAACTCCGATTCAGTTAGCCCATGAAAGTAATCCAATGCTTGGTGATACGCCTTAGTTAAATCGTGGCCTGCGGATTTGTGTTCGACAACTAATTTGCCTTTCCATAAGAGGTCTATAAAGCCGTGCCCGCCGTCTAGTCTTAATGCTGGCCTGTCAAATGACGCAACTCTCCTGCGCTGTATGCCAAATACGTTAAAAAAATCATTCCAGAAGGTCTGGGCCTCTGCTCTTTCCCTTGTTTCGCCCCGCCACTCATGGGAAAATGCTATGGCTCGTCTCCGTATCTCATTCAGGCTTAAAACCATCCAGAGATATATGTGACTTTAGGGCAGAAAAACCTTTCGCACAAAAGCCGTCATTTCCGCCCACTTTTAGGTAAGGCCGTGGTTAGGCACTACATTATACTAATATGGAGGGTAATATAAAAGTTGGGTGACATGTACTCAAAAATGAGTAGGTATAGTAAAGGTTATATAGTCCTTCCCTCTATTTTTATAACAAGGGCTGAGTTTTAATTATGGAATCCCCTAATATCCTATACTAGCAACAAAAGAGGAGGCGACAAAATGGATATAACTGCGGTGAATCATGAATTCGAAGGTGATTCTCAAATAGAGTTCATGAGAAAGAACAGGTTTGAAAAGATAAAATCAAAATTTTCAAGCGTATCTGAAGATGCCAACGAGGTTATAGCCAAGGCGAAACCAACGGACATTTTAGCGCTTACATTGACATTTAACTCTCCAGTAAAGATCATAAAAGCGGAGCTATTCGACGAAAAGAAGTTCGTCGATTTGGCTTTTTAAACTCTTTTATTTTTGTTTCTGGAGGTGGTTTTAATGGCTAAATTTTTATTAGTCCCAGACACACAGATATTTGAAACATGTTGCTTAGCAAGGGCTAATAACTCGTTAGATCACCCCTGTCTAAAACTCTTTTTGCGAGCTTGGCGACATTATATAGACAAAAGAGAGAAAGTAATCTGCATTACTGAGAATTTGAATGAATATCTAATAGACCGAAAGTACAAGTCACAGAATCGTAAGAGACAAGCACTGTTCACCGTTCTTAGTATAAGGGAAAAATTTTTAGATTGCACCGTGTGTGATTCATCTCAAATAAAACTAGCATCTAAACTATCAATCGAAGAAGACAAAGCAGTTTACTATGTTACAGATAACAAAACTGTGACAGATATTCTTAGGAAAGACCAGTCCTATAACGTTATTGATTCTGCAGGAGCTTTGAAATTATTTGAAAAATAGAAAGAGCAATAGACTTAGTTAGGCATTACTTTTCTGCTAATTTATTCCCTATTCTGCTAATCTATTCGCCCGTTTTCATGGATAGACCGGCAAAGCTTTTAAAATCGATAAGTAGTATATAAGTTATGGCAGATAAGCATTTTGCGCCATTAAAAAATATCTCCATAATTATACTTAGTTCATCTGCTTCTAAAGTCGACTGAAAATAGGAGTTAAGTGCAAAGCTGCTGAAAGCTCAGAATAGTGCCGGTAGCAGCATGTCTCTTATTCCGGGTCCTATTCCGAGTATGAAGAGCAGAATTTTTATTGCGCGGTAGAGTGTCTCATCGGCTCCTGCCTCCTCCTTCTGCCACTTGTCGACGAAATACACTACAACAAGGATGAGTACGAGTTTTGCGGGCACCATTATGAACGCGTCGTTTCCTGCTAGGCCGATCATGTATATTGGCAGCAGATGCTCCTCATAGAATCCGAAGTAGTTGATTGCGATGAATGTGGCGCACCCGTCCAGGAGGTGCGCGAATATTATCGCAATGTTCTCAGGCTTCGAATAGACCGGCAGCTTAAGGGGCTTGGAGAGCAGGTAAACGAGCAGTACTATTGCTGAAGCCATCAGCAGAGGATAGAATATTCTCTCGGGGTTGATTAGGTGGAGCAACAATTCATATGCTAGAGGCATGAGCAGCAGTATTCCTATCAGGAATGAAATGCGCCAATATTGTATGCGGAGCCTGCGGCCCACAAGGCGCCCTACGGCTATTCCCGCAAGAGCTAATATGATCGTTAGAACGTATACTCCCGGCGTTATGCTCCACAGCTGGTCTGCTGGAAAGACCTTGACATCGACGAGCACCCTTATGAATATGCCGAAGAGCATGTATGGGGCTATTGCGTAGACAAATTCTTTATCTATTTTGATCCTCGGAAAAAAGTATTTTCGCAGCAGCCACATTATCACGAGGAGGAGGGCTATGTATATGACGTAGTCTTCCGGTGCGTAGACTCCCATCTTAAACCACCTCATCTATTATGAATTCGAGCTGGTCTGAAAAGTCGCTGTATTTTACTCTTCCGAGGAGGGCTATCTTCTGGTTCATGAGGCGCTCTTTAGCGTCCCTTATCGGCAGGGACTCGTCCTGCGTCTCTCCTATCATGTTCATGGCTTCCTCCACGTCCACCTCCAGGATCTTTTCGGCATTAGCCTTGAAAGCGATAGCTCGAATGCTGCCTGTTTCATCCTCTATTGTCAGGGATAGGACCATGTTCGGCACAGGGTCCACTTCCTGCCCGCAAGGCTCGCACGCGTATCCCATGCCGGGATTGTCGACCTTCTTGTCGCAGTATGGGCAAGTTAGGTATATCAGCTTTTTTCTGTCGTTCACGTCCACTATCTTTCCAGTTATCCTGATGCGGCGATCCTTGTCTTCAAGGTCTATGATGTTCTTGTCCTTTATGAGCAGCTTCTCTATCGCTTCTAAGGGTGGAACGTCAAGCTCCGGGTTTATGGATACTTCCCCGAACCTGCCGACGTGAACTTCTGGTTCGTTGCTTAAGCTGGGTTTCGAGTAAGCGTTCCTTATCTTTATCGCATCCCCCTTGGATAGGTCGCTTGTTATATCCGCCCGCTCGTCCCATAGTACGACCCTGATGGTGCCGGTCGCATCCCCGAGTATCATCGAAGACATCCTGCCTTTCGAGTATGCCTTCGGTTTAAAGGATTCGAGGACGCGCCCTATCATCGACAGATTAGACATGTCGGCGGTGATGTTTGAGATGCTGACTTTCTGTTCGGATTCTGCTGGAGGCATTTCCAGCCTCTCCTCTGTGGAGACTATCCTCCCCCTGCTTCCTATCTGTAGTTCGATCTCCTGGTTTCTGCCAGTCCTAACGCTTGCGTTCTCGAGCCTTACGACTTCGCCGTTGGACAGTTGGATCTTCGCGGCTTCGTCCCACAGAACGACGCGCACCTTGCCGCCTTCATCCTCCGCGAGGAAAGACGCCCTCAGCCCCTTGCTGCCGTCCGATCTGGAGAATTCGGCGACAGGATAATATGATGTGACCCTGCACAGTAGGTCTATTGATTCGGTATCCTTCTGTATGTCCTTTATCTTCACTATCTTGTCTGCGACCTTCGGCAGCTTCACGTCAAGCTCCGGGTTTATGCTGATGCTAGTAAGAGAAGTTGCGTGGAGCTCGACCTGCTTGTCGAGCCCGTTCTTGCCGTATATGTTCTTCGCGTAGACGACGTCCCCTTTAGACACCTTGCCCGCTATGTCGGCGTTGGCGTCCCATAGTATCATCCGTTTCTCTGCTGAATCGTCGAGGAGGATGATGCTTGCGAACCTGCCTTTGCTGCCGTCTTTTCTGTCGAAGCCTTTGGGCGGATAAACGTCTTTCACCCTGGCGGCGATGTTATATGCTTTCTGGGGCACGATATCAGAAAGCTTGGTCATCACTGTCTTTTCGTTGTTGAATCCTACGCCGAACTCTTTTGCGACGGCGTAGATTGCTCCATAATCGGACAGCAGGCCGTGAGTCGCTTCCTTGCGCTTTTCCATCATGGCCCTGATATCTTTCTCTTGTTTGCCTGATTCCTTTATGACCTGGGTAATAAGCTTCTCTACTTCAGACATTCTCTTTAAGGATTAGTATTAGGCGGATAAAACTTACCATTTTCCTTCGTGCAGATCAAGTCTCCGCATAGGCGCAGGATGGCTTTCTTTCGGGTAGCCGACTGGTATTATAGCAACTGGGCTCACATCTTTGGGTATATCCAATATATCTTTCACTTTCGGTTCGTCGAATGCCCCCACCCAGCATGTCGCAAGCCCCAGACTATGGGCCATGAGGAGCATGTTCTGCACTGCGGCGGTGGCATCCTGCACGGAATAGAGGCTCTCACCCCGTAGGCCGTATCTTTTCGCTGACCTGCCCCGGTTCGCGCAGACTACTATGACGACAGGAGCCTCAGAGACGAAGTTCTGCCCGAAAGCCGCTTCAGCTAGTTTTTCTTTGATTTCCTTATCCGAAATGAGAATAAGATCTCTTGCTTGCGCATTTCCTGCTGATGGCGCCCATTTGGCGGCTTCGAGTATGGTATCCAGCTTCTGTTTTTCTACTGGGGCTGAAGTGTATTGCCTGATGGAGCGTCTGCTCTTGAGGAGGTCGAGAAAATCCATAAGAATAAGATAAGAAAAATAGAAAGATAAAAGAAAAAGATATAATTGAAGGAGTTATCAGGCTCCTTCTTTCGGTGCTGCCTCAGCTGGTGCTTCTGGCTTAGCGCCGCCTTTTCCTTTTACTGCAACAAAGTATACCGCAATAACTATTATCACAACTATTACTGCGATCCACAGCCAAGGCAGGCCGCCTAATCCGCCGCCCTGCGCCATCGTTGTCGTGGTCGCTGGCATTGTTGTGGTCGTAGCCGCTTCAGTTGTTGTGGTTCTTCTTGTTGTTGTCGTAGCCATTGTTGTGGCCGTGGTTGCTTCAGTCGTTGTGGTGGTCGTAGCCTTTGTTGTTGTTGGGGCTAGAGTCGTTGTCGTTGTCGTCGCAACTGATGCCACAGTTATCTTTAGGTTCGCTGTGTAGTAACCTGACTTCGAAAGGGTCACATCGTACGTTCCGCCTGCTGCTGGCTTGAAGGTGAACTTCCCGTTCACGCCCATCACGCCGTACGCGACCTTAGCGCCTTTGAGGAAGACGTCGACCTCAAGGTCGTCTAGCGGCTTCTTTGTTGACTTGTCAACCGCAGATATCGTCACGTCGGAGTTGATCGCTGGCTGAGCTGGAGTGACATTGGTTGTCATGTATCTCCTTGCTCTTCTGGATGAGCCTGCTTGGATCGTTGCTGAACCAGAGCTTGTGTCGTTCGTCGCATAGACGTTGATTATTCCACCTACAGCAGCGTTCACATTGGTGAACGTTACATAATAATCAGCACCGCTGGATAGCAAGCAGTCAGTACAAGTGACTCCTGCGCCGCTTAGTGTCACGTCCGTGTCGTTAGTGCTTAACGATATGTTTATAGTATAGAGCTGTTGGACATTGATTCGTGACACGTCTGGATCAACTTCTATCTGTGCGCTAGCGCCCCCTATCAGCATCAAAATTCCGAGTATAATCATCCCATGCATAAAAAACCTTGTATTCATTTTTTCTTATACCTCCATTAAATTTGCGTTTTTGTTTCCCGAACTGGTCAAGAGTTTTTCCTATATTAAGAATATGCTTCGTTCTTTAAAAATAGAACCTGAAGCGTATTGTATAATTATAGTATTTGTATATAAATACCTTTCGGTGAACTTGCGCCCTGCTGATTAGTATCCGCCCCCCTGTTTTTGGTCTTTTGCTCTTGATATGTTCTCGCCGAAATCCCACCTTATGATAGCGGGCGGCAGGAAGGCTGCGTCCTTGATCCGGTACTCGAGGATGGCGGATTCGCCGCCCGCAAGGTCCCCTGCGTAGAAGGTGAGTTCGGTGTCCTTTCTTTTCACCCCAGAGGTGATTATGTCGACCTCAGCGCCCTCCGGTATCCTGTCTACAATCATGCACCCACATATAGCAGTCTTCTTCTTGTTTATGACAGTCACTTTCACGCTACCTGCATCTTTTTCTTTAGTTATCTCGACTTCTCCTGCGGCCGCCTGCTGCCTGACCAGGAAGAGCGCTGCGGCGGCTGCGAGGATCACCAGCAGCAGTATTGCGAGAGGAAGCAGCACCCAGCCTATGTCCCCCACCAGAATGGTTCCGCATGAACCGCGGTCCAGGAGTATGTTCACCTTCTTCCTGTCGAGCTCATTGTTGTATGGGTCATAGAGGACGGCGACGGCATTGAAGTTGGCCGAGCTTATGTTGCCCGGCGTCTGCCAGGTGAATGGTACGTCCTTCACCGAGTCGGCCTCCATGAGGTCTATTGTCTCTGTCCTGCTGTAGACCGTCTGCCCGTCCTCGTCCATTATTTCAAGCATCAGTTGGCCCGCATTCCCCGGCTTCCTGCTTACGACGTCGACTTTTAGGGTGGCTTCTGTGCCCGGACAGTATATGGTGCTTATCTTGTCTGGGACTATCTCAGCTATTCCGAAGGAGCCTTTTGATTCGAGTAGGATCGGTTCGCCGTTTATGTATCGGGTTACTATGGTCTTCTTCTGGCCGGCCTCTATGTCACCCAGAGAATAGTATAGTATGAGGGCTGAGTCACCTAGGATGGAAGTCTGCGCGTCGGCCTCATAGTCCCATGCTGAGCGCATGCTCTTCTTCCAGTTGGCGACGATCAGCCTGGTGGGGTAGCTTTGGTCGTTCAGTATGCCTGTTGCTATGAGCGAAGGCGCATCTATGGAGTCATATGCCTTCCAGTACCTGAATGTTAGGCCGCTTCCGCTGTATTCTGCCTCCGTGCGTTTGAGGCCGTCGCCTGGGATATATATCGGGGCGCCGTCGTTCTCTCCCAGCATCGTATCGAAGTGGAGCCTGATGCCGGAATTGACGCCAGAGATGCCTTCGTTCGTAACAGAAACGCTCAATAGAACGCCCTTGTCCACAAGCGCAAAGCTCTGCTCGACTATCATGTCGTCGGGCAGCCGCCACATGGTGAGTATCGAGTTCTCGTAGACCTCCGGGCCCCTTATGAGGTACTGGTCCATGAATACGCCGCCAGATTCCATGGAATTCGAATATACGGTATTACCTATCTTCACGCTCATGAATGTGCCCTTCCAGGGCTTCGGGTAGAAGTAAGTCAAACGCTGCCAGCTGCCGTCATAGTATCCGCCGAGGGAGAACGTGCCTATGTCCCTGCAGCTTTCGACTGTCAGATGGATGCCCTTTGCCGCGTCTTTGAGCTCTATGACACAAGGTTCCGCTGAGGCGACGCCTAAGACTAGCAGCAGGAGGATGGGTACTATGAGGGTGCGTGAGGGGTGCATTTTGACCATATTATTATATTGTATTATATTCTTACTAAGAAATTAAGTGGTTTTTTCCCCGCCCGCCCACTTAAGCCTTGCAGGCAGTAGTGTTGTGGTCCCGCTCATCTTGTATTCGAGGACCGCCGTATCCCCGGCAGAAAGGTTCCCCATATGCCATATGAGCCGGTCTTTGCTGCTCACTATGAGGCGGCTTCCTTTGCCTATGACGTGCAGGTCGGATATCAGTATTTCTATCCCCGCAGGCAGTTCGTCTTCTATGACGCAGTCCTCAAGGGCTTTGGTGCCGCGGTTCTTGATTATGAGAACGATGTTTCCGCCTTCCCGCAGCTTCTCTATCGAAACGTACCGGCCCTGCCATCTTTGGGTAAGGGACCGCTGAGCATAGAACCCTCCTATGACCAGCAATGCTGCCGCCATCAAGGCCAAGATCGGGGTCTGCTGCGAGCCTATTTCTTCGACGATGCCCCTTTGCCCGGAAAAGACCGGCTTCTTTACTGGCAGCGTATCCGCTGCCAGCAGCTCCTCCGGAAATTCCTTTGACACCTCATCAAGCTTCTTCTCTGCCTGGTAGAGGGCAACGACCGCATATATCGACTCTGACGCCGTCTGTTCAGGATTCCATGTGAAGTTCAGCGTCTCCTTGGAGTACTGTGGTATTATGCCCGTTGACCTGGTGCTTTCGTGGATTATGGTTCCGTCCTCGATGACAGAGAGAATGAGATCGCCTTTTGCGGCAGGCAGTGTGTTGGCTACTTCCACGAGTATCGTGAAGCCTTTTTGGTATGATCCGGTTATCTGGACGCCGCGTATCCTGAAGGACGGCGGATATTTTTCGCCCATCGAGAGGGTCTTGCCTTTCCACTCGATCCGTTTGCCGCCGGAATAGAGGATAGCATTGGCGCGCAGCGGTTTCCCGTAGCCTGACCCTCTGGGCGCCGCGAACGTGATGTTCGTCGAATATATCCTGTCAGCTCTCATCGATCCTATCGATACGTTCTGGGAGTAAAGGACGTTCCCTCCGTCGTCGAATACGCTTATGCTCATGTCTGTTCCGTTCACGGCTTCTTTTGAGATGACGTCGACGCTCAAAGTCACGGGCTCCCCGGGAAGATAGTCTTTGTTCACATTCGTCGGCACGATGTCGGCTATGCCGATCGTCTTGTTCGCGAATGATACGACGGGTCCTCCATTCTTGTAGACCGTCGATATGGTGCGCGCTTCAGAGGGCGAGAGGATCGTCGGATTATAGTATAAGAGCACTGACGAATCGCCGAGGATGCTTCTGCTCGGATTTACTTTGTATTCCCATGCCGTGTACATGCTTTTCTTCCAGTCTGCGATGATCATCTTGTCGGGATAAGTGAGACCCTCTCCTTCGATTACGCAGCTTGCGGCGACGGTCGCGTTCTCTGCGCGATCGTACGCTTTCCAGTAGCCGAAGTTCATGGCGCTCTCGCGGTACTCTGTTTCGTTGCTCGCAAGGCCGCTGCCCGGAACATATATGGGCGCGCCGTCGTTCTCCCCCAGCATAGTGTCCAGCAGCAGTCTTGCGCCTACGGCAACTTTCCGGCTGTTTCTGTTGACTATCGTTATCTGTATGACTGTGCCGTTCTCAAGGAGCGTGAAGCGTTCCGTTATCTCGACCTTCTCCGGAAGCATCCAGCAGGTAACGATGCTGCTGCCGTTCTTGTGGGGCGGGCTTGTCACATAAGGGTCCATCATGTTGCCGGCGTCGAGGCGGACGGTGCTCGGATTCGCGGAATTCGAGTATGTCTTGCCGTCGACTTGAACTGAAAAGAATGTTCCTTCCCAGCTTTTTGGGTAGAAGTACGTCAGTTTCTGCCAGCTACCTTTATAGTATCCGCCGACTGAGAATGTGCCGATGTTCCTGCAGCTTGAGACGACGACGTGAGATCTGAGAGTAGTGTCACTAAGCTCTTCGCTGCAGTAGCCGGCTGCCAGATTATACGGGAGGATGAGCGCAAGGAGGAGCATCATCCATCCTACTGAGAGTTTGCGCATGTTCGGAAGATTATTTGCACAAACCAATAGAAATACGTGCGGTCAGGTGTGTATCTTGTACCTTAGGATGGCGACTTTTCCGCCGAAGGTGTTCCACAGTTGGAAGCCTTCCTCGAAGTTGTCTGAGATTATCTCAACTTCTGCGTTTATCATTTTGGCGCGCTCGTAGAGGTTGTCTATGACTGCCTCATCCAGCTTTTCTGATAGCAGTAGCATCTCGACTGCTCCTACGTCAAGCGCGTTCTCAAGGTCATTGCCGTAGGCGATGCTTCCGTCGTGTATCAGTTCTTTCATGAACCTCTGCATGAGGACCTTATGCCGCACCATCTGCACACCGGAGAGGACGTCCTTGCATTTTTCGATGAGTTCTCTGATGCCTGACTCGTCCGTATAGGTTATGTCTGCGACGTGGATTATCTTCTTCTTCAGCTCGTGGTGGATGAAGTCGCCGTTGACGAAGTCGTCCTTCGTCCCCGCAGGGCCGCCTATGATTATTCCGCGCAGGTCCTTTATGTCGTCGAGGAATGAAACGGTCATCGCTTCTGCGACGCGCACCTTGAAGTCGTGTGACTGCTCTAATACTATTCTTTCGAACCTTTTCGCTGACTGTCCTCCTGCCCGGTGTTTTCCGTGGTATCCGGAATTGAGCTTCTTGAGTATGTTGTAGCGGTCGCCCTTCAGGGTCGCTATCGTCGCTTCCTTGTTGTCTATGGCGACGAGCGCGTAGATGTCCTTGGGTACTACCAAGTTTTCCAGAGGCTCGGTGACGAAGGTCTGGTCGCACCGGTATATGCGCACGAATATGGGCTCAAAAGGCTCCACAGACCAGAGCTGCAGGTCCTGTATTCCCTCTCTTTCTGAAACGTTCCCGCAGAAGACTGCTAGGCCGTTCTCAGGCGTCCGCTTGAAGAGCCGCAGGTGCTGTATGATGCGTTCAAGAGCATCCACGACGTTCTTTCTGGTGCTCTTTGATTTTATGTTCGATGCCGTCCCCTGCTCGTCTGAGAGCTGGCCTATGACGCCGTTCAGGTCAAAGTCTTTGGGGACGTATACTGAGACGAGCTCCGTATGCCTGCCTCTCTTCGATTTCAGTTCATTCAATATCCTTCGGAGCTTATACTCTTGTTTGCTGTCCATTTAGAATTCGCTTTCAGCTGAAGAGCGTTTTTAGGTCTAGTTCGAATGCAGTCAGCGGCACTTCTAGGCTGAAGTTGTCGAGGACTGTTGGGTGGATCTCGCCGAAGAAGCCTCCTTTTGCGGAAGCGCATCTTCCAGGAATGAAACTTGCGTGCTCGGCCGCAGCGACCTTGCACTCATGCCCGATGTTCTCCAGTATGCTGCAGCATACGGACTTCATCTCAGAGAAATTGGTCTTTGCGTGGGCTATTACTGCTGCCAGTTTCATCGCGTCTTTCCCGGAGGGATCGATGCAGTAGCCGATCTCGAATACTCTTTGAGGGTATTCTCGGTTCTTGTTCTTCTCGAGGACCGAGCATAGTGAAGGCAGAAGCCATGTTCTCGCCAGCGAGTGTTCGGTCGATACCGGGCTGCTGGTCGTTACTGCCGCGCCTATCGGAAGCCCCATACGCGTGAATTGGTCGCGTTCGTTCGTCATTATGAGCGTCATTACTTCAGTAAAGCCGAAGCCGATCATCAGCTCCCGCACCGAGCCGCAGAAGAGGCTGAACTCATCCCTTTTTCCGACCGTGGAAATCCTTGGAAGTTCTGGCTTAAAATTGTTGTAGCCGTAGGCGATGGCAACGTCTTCGACTAGGTCCATTTGGTGTAGGACGTCTGTTCTGTATGCGGGAACGAGCACCGTTATCTTTTTGCCGGTTATCTCGACGCCGTAGCGCATCTTCTCAAGCAGCGTCTTCACTTCAGCTGCAGTGAAGCTTGTGCCCAGGAGCTTGTTTGTGTACAAGATGTCCAGGTGCATCCTCCGGGGTCTTATGTCAGGTGCTTTCATCCCATCTTTTACTGCAAACACGTATATATAATGAAAATCAGTAAATAAATCCGGGATGGGGGAGATGGCTGAATTCGACGAACTTGCGCCAGACTACGAGAATCGCATGGGGCCTTTCTTCAGTATGCTTGAGAAGCGTAAACCGAAAGAGCTGCTGAAGTACGTCCGCGGCAGGGGCCTGGAGGTGGGCTGCGGCCTTGGCCAGTACGTCGAGCAGCTGAACGAAGCTGGCTGGAGGTCATAGGCTGCGACGTATCTGAGGGGATGATACGTGAGGCTGTGAGGCGAAGCTGCATCTCTGCAGTGGTGTGCGACGGAAGAAGGCTGCCATTCGAAGACGATTCGTTTGATTTCACATACACGATAAACACCCTGCACCACACAAAAGATGCAAAGAAGATCCTTGGCGAGATGATGCGGGTCAGCAGAAGGACTGTGGTCGTCGGCGAATTGAACATAAGCAACCCTTTCGTGCGGGTGTTCTCATCTCTTATGGGCATAGATAGGGATGCGGATATGTTCACGATGCATAGGTTCAGGGGCCTGATGGAAAACGGACCTTGGCATGCTAGAGCTTACTATCAGTCGTTCATGCTGGTCCCACGGGTGTTCTTATGGGGAGTATTGACTAGAAAATGATGTGATAGTAGTTAATTACGTGTGAGGTATTATCAGGTTAAGGCTGGCTATTTGAACATTTATTCCTGCCAATCTATGAATATTGTTCTATTTATATAGACACAATGTAATATAGTATACATAAGACTTCATGCTTCATAAGATGAAAATAGACGAACTGGACATCAACATAATCAAACACCTCCAGGAGGACGCCAGGCTCAGCTTCCGGGAGCTGGGACAGAAACTGAACATCCCGCACACGACCGTGTTCACGAGAGCCGAACGCCTCGTAGACAAGGGCGTGATAAAGAACTTCTCGGCTATACTGCATCCGCAAGACTTAGGCCTCCAGATAGGGTACATCATCATCGAAGCGCCTCCAGCCCAGTCGAAGGATATAGCGAATCATATAGCCCGCTTCGAAGAATCCAGGAAGGTCTATAGGACATTCGACGGCAAGATAATAGCAGAAGTCCTCGTGTCAGACGAGCACAAGGGTCTCGAAGAGTTCCTCGCGAAACTGAACGTCCCGACCCTGAAAGTATACGCTGTCCACGACATCATCAAGTTCGACCACAAGATACCTGACAGCGCACTGAACAAGCTGATATAGCCGGTTCACTGTTTTATTGTTTCTAGGCAATATTGTTATAGTATGCCGACCGCAAACAAACGCCGTTATAGGAACATGCTCGTAGTATTCGCCTATTTCGCGATTACGGTCTTCATGACCTACCCCTTGATATTGAACTTCGTCTCACATGTTCCAGCAGTAGGCAACGACGCCTTCGGGAATCTGTGGAACATGTGGTGGCTTAAGACGTCGCTGATAGATCTTGGGACTACGCCGTATTACACCAGCTACTTATTTCACCCGAATGGAATAAGTCTCGTGTTCCACACGCTGTCTTTCTTTAATTCGCTGGCCGCAATCCCGCTCCAGGACGTAATAGGCCTCACCGGCACATATAATGTGCTCTTCCTGTTCGGCTTCGTTTTCTCGGGCTACGGAACTTACCTGCTGGTGAAATATCTTACGGGAGACCGCCGGGCTGCGTTCGTCGCCGGCATCATCTTCGCCTTCTGTCCGTATCGGTTCGCCCATGCTTTCGCAGGTCATCTGAACCTCATGGGCACTCAATGGATCCCATTCTACGTGCTATACCTCATCAGAACATACAGGGAAACAGGAAAAAGAAATCCCATCTATGCGGGACTGTTCCTGTTCGCAACCACCCTCTGCGACTGGCACTATATGGGGTTCATGCTGATATTCACAGGCTTCTTCCTCGCCTATCACTTCTGGTTCGAGCGCAAAGAGTTCACTGCAGAGTTCCTGAAGAGATTTGTCATGCTCGCCTTCATGTTTTCTATTGTTGTATTGCCTTTTGCTTACCCTATGTTGCTCACTTTGGCAGATCCGGATTACAGCGCCGATTATCCGAAAATAGAGTTCGCTGCAACGTACTCTGCGGACCTGTTAAGCTACTTTTTGCCATCTAGTCTGCATCCGCTGTTCAGCAGTTACGTAAAGGGTATATACGATAGATTTTCAGGTAACATTGCGGAATATACTCTGGCTCTGGGTTATACTGTAATCGCTCTTGTGCTTTATTATCAATTGAAAAGCGGGCAGATAGCTCCATTGCTTTCAGATAAGATGGTGAGATTTAGGACACTCTTCAAAAACAAGATCAACATCGTTAAGCTGGCTTGGATATTACTGATTATAGCGGCAGTCTACTACTTTGCATTCGGGCTCGATTGGATAGTCTATCCGTTGATGGGCGGATACGCGCTCTTCTTTGTCGCCCTCTTCTATTTAGTCAAAGATAAGAAGATTGACTTCTGGTCGCTCGCAGCAATCTTTTTCGGCATCCTCTCGCTGGGGCCAGTGTTGCATATTTTAGGAAAAACGCTTTTTGGTAAACCCGGGCTCATGGTGGTGCTGCCAGGTATATTACTGTATATCATACCTATCTTCTCTTTTTTGAGGGATCCTGGCAGATTCGGCCTGATCGTGATGCTGGCGATGGCAGTCCTCTCCGGGTATTCTCTGGCAGACATCTTCGGAAGAGTTAAGAAAAAAAATCTTGTGATGATTTTCGTCTCGGCTCTGATATTGTTCGAGTTTCTTGCTGCACCCCTCACTCTCACTGACACGAAAATACCGGAATTTTACAAGAACATCTCGGCAGAGGACGGCAAGTTCGCAGTCTTGGAGGTGCCTACGCCGGTCTTTTGTAATGGGTACTCGCAGGTCATGTACTATCAGAGCGAGCATGAGAAGAGTATTTTTAGCGGCATGGTCTCAATAGTCCCAACAGGGACTGAAGACTTCCTTGCAAACACACCCGTGATCCAAGGGTTCGCATCTCCGGTGACCCTGGGTTATTCCGCCATAAACGGTAGGGATGCTGTCGTACTCATATGGGGTGCTTATTTCAGGCCCGACGCCGAATACAACGCGGTCCTTGAAGAGATAACGAACGGAACGCCGGTGGGCATCTGCTCAGGAGATAGCTACTATTTCCTGGAGAGCCTGCGGAACAGTACGCTCATCTCGGAACTGAATCAGTCTTATGCTCAGGGAGACATCTTGCGGCAGAATAACAGCATCATAGGCCAAAGCGTTCTGAGCCATTACAGTATAAGATATATTGTAGTCCATGAAGAATATTTCACGCCAGCTACCTTGAAAGCAATAAACAGCATAGTATCCGAGGTCATGCGCGGCGAGCCCCCAGTCTATGCTGATAGCAAGATAAGGTTTTATCGAATTGGAAGAGAGGACGCGATGTTCATGACTTTGGGTGGGGGCTGGTATCCTAAAGAGCTGCTGGAGCAGACTGCGACAAGATGGATGAGCAATAACGCCGCATTAGATATCATTAACGCGAAAAACCGAACTGCGAGACTTGAGTTTGACGCAAGAAGCCTGGCTGCAGGAAGACGGTTGAGGGTTTATTTGGGTGATACGCTCTTAGGAGAGTACAGGATAAACGTAACTTATACTCACGTGGACGTCGGCAGCATCCGCTTGGCTAAAGGCAACAACACACTTATTTTTTACACGCCCGACGGCTGCGAAAAACAGCGGGCACGCCTTCAAGGAGGGGTACTGGGATACAACAGCCGGTGCGCAAGCCTCGCATTCCAGAACATCAGCATTACTCCGGAAGCAGGTGATTAAATGGAAAAGAAAGACATTCTTCTGCTCTTGGCCATCATTGGCATCAGCATATTCCTCAGATTCTGGAATCTGGAGAGCATCCCGCGCTGGGACTGGGATGAAGGCGTCAATCTGGACATCGCCAATAATCTTGCCGACGGCAGGATGCAGTGGGCTTGCCTCAGTTATCCGTTCGTCCCGCACCCGCCTCTTTTCTTTATGATGGTCGCAGCGCTAGTCAAGCTTTTCGGCAGCGGTCTTCTCGTCGAGCGTTCGCTGACCGCATGTTTCGGCGTAGCTACTGCAGTCGTCGTCTACCTTATAGGACGCGAGCTCTTCGGCAGGAAGGCTGGCTTCTTATCTGGCCTCCTGTACGTGCTCTATCCTTCTGCCGTCTACTTTAACCGCGTCGGTTTTGCAAACAATCTCCTTACTCTGTTGCTCGTATTGTGCATGTACTTCTTTGTGCGGTATCTGGGCGAGCGCCGGAGGCTTTGGTTCTATCTTTCAGTCGCATCCGCAGGTCTTTCAACGATAACCGAGATACAGGGCTTTTGCACCGTGGCCGCGCTCATGCTGCTATTCTGGGTGTACGACCGCAAGAACCTGGCGAAGGCCGCGGTAGGCTCGATGTTCTTCTTCGCAGTTTTCGTTGCCGTCATGCTTAACATCATGCATGACTCATTCATAGCCGATGGACTCTATTCTTCCGGGAGGTTCAATCCTATTGCATTTTTTATCGCCATATCTCTGGTTGGATTCTTTGTCTTTAAGCCCGTCAGGCTCGGCAGACTCTACAGGATCCTCCTCAGACTCTACATGCCAGTCTTCGATGAGATGAAAAGAAGCCCCGTCGTCTTCATCCTGTTGTTAGTGTTGTCCTCAGCCATCCTCATTCTTCTGCCGCCGTCTGATGACCTCTTCTTCGCGGGATTCGATTTCCATTGGATCGGTTTAGTTGGATTCTTATTACTGAAGGATCGAAAACAGAGGGATGTGATAAGTATCTTCTTTCTCGTCTTCTTCATTGCGCTCCTTGGATTAGACCGGGCGGATCACATGCTCATGCCGCTTTATCCTTTGCTGTCACTGGGTTTAGGTTATCTCTTTATCAGGTTCTTTGATTTCTCCGTGCACTTTTTTTGCGGCAGGATGGCAGACCGCAATATGGCATTGATCATAAGCGCCGCACTCGTCGTTTATCCTATACTGACGATGGCCTACTATGACGTTGACATGTTCGTGAACGGAAACCGGATAGCCAGAGAGGATACGCTGGCAAGGAATGTGGTGGCGGATTACATAAACGGCAATACTGTGAAGAGCGATGTCGTCATCGTCGATTCTCATCTTACAAGGATGGTCGACGCTCAGCCAACTGTTTTGATCCAGTCAGCCGCCTTTGATGGGCATGCTGTCGAGTTCATCAGGCCGGATTATGGGAGAAGCAGGTTCTTGGCCGACTGTTCTTATCGGAACGCCAAGTTCGTAGTGATAGGTAACCGCACCCTTAAGAGTATCAGGAATGAATCTGCCTTTGTTGACCTGCTGGCTGGAATAGATGGCTGGCCGTCTAGAGAGATCGCCGGCTTTATAGTCTATAGGAACCCGTCTTCAGTTTAATATAGGAAGCCGCTCCAGAAGGCAAACCAGACCCAAAATGCGAGGAATGCTAAAAGCCCTACAAATAAGAGCATATCCCTTCTGCTTATGTCGTCCCGTAGTTTTGGAAGATCCATTTTATAGTATATGATTGGGATCAAGAACTTATATGTTTTTATACTCGTTTCTATTAAGGATATTATAGGTTAGCCATATAAAAAGGTGGCTGAACAGAACAATTTCGGACCATCATCAGATTTGTTGTGATAAGGATAGATAAAGACGGAGATTTAGAGTATATATGGATGTTCAACTTTTAAGGAATAAAAAATAAGTTATATATTACTGTTCGTATATTAGCATATAATATATGAAAAAAACGAGGTGAAAAAGAAATTGAAAACAACACAAAAAACAGCTATGCTTTTAGGCTTGTTGATAATTGGGATAGGTATGGTGGCGGCTGGCTCAAGCAGCATTACAACCCTTATAAACGTGCTGCTATGCAGGATTATAACGGTTCTGTGGGGCGTTTCGGCTGCTGTAGCGACCATCGTGATTGTGATTGCAGGTATTAAGTGGATCGGCTCATCCGAGGACGCTGGGGCAAGAGCTCAGGCGAAGTCCACGATAGTGCACGCAGTAATCGGTCTGATCATAGTGATGGTTGCCCTCGTATTAGTCAACTGGGTGATAGGCGGAACAGGTCCATTATCGACGTTCACGTTTGTCTGCGCTGGGTGATAGGCGGAACAGGTCCATTATCGACGTTCACGTTTGTCTGCGCTTAAGGCGACGCGTGGGTTTTTTTATTTTTTTGATTATTTTGGCTGGTGGCCGAAGAATCGGTCACCGCCCCCTTTCTTCTTATTTCTGTTCCCCCGAGCGTAGATGGTATTCTACGCACCATAACCAATGCGTATTTATTCTTGGGAAGCGGATAGATTAAGGATATCATCCTTCTGATATGCCAGCTGAGGACACATGCTTTATAGCCGATAGGAGCCCAGGATCAAGGGACTACTTCAATAAGCGCCGAGGCAGCATCTTCGGGCCTAAAGACGAGATAAAAGGCGTTGCGCGGAGATACGCTACGCTGGGCTCTTTTGCAGTGAGCTGGGAGGAGGATACTACGAGCGGTTTCTTCACAAAGATAAAAAAAAGCAGGGACAGAAAGAATGTTTTCTATGTGAACCTCACGGACGCCACTCTTTACTACGTGCGCAAGAATCTGCTAGCTAAAAAGCCTGCCGTTGAGGAATCCGACTTCTTGGAGAAGATAATGGACCTGCCGCCGAAGGCTTTGGAGTTTTTGTCCGACATCCTAAAGGGCTGCCGTATAAGCTATCAGGAGCTGAACAAGAAGCATTTCCTCTTTTTGGATGGTAACCCGGACATGATGATGATACTGCGAGCGCGGGAGCTCATATACGTTGAGCCCAAATTGGCTGGAACGGAGTACTCTGCAAAGATGAGCATTCCTGCCTTGGAGAGTAAAGGATACGATCTTGGGAACTTTCTTTCGGTTGAAGAAAAGTCCTTGGGCGACAAGGAGAAGGATGAAGTGAAGCATCGGCCGGCGGACATATTATGGCGGCTGGAGAAGCTCTTGCAGGGCAAGGGCGAGTTTTCTGGCTTCGTCTATCTGCCGTACGACAGGTGCACTTATGTCGACAAAGAGAGCAGGTTCAGGTACGACGAACTGATATCGCCGAAGTTTTCCGCATCAGTTTAGTTGCACCCGCAAGATGCCAGACGCAATCCCGAAGGACGAGGCTTATCAAAGGAGGTTCTTAGGCCCGCTCAACGTCAAGCAGTCCATATACGCAGCCATCGCCTGCGCACTGATCCTCTTCCTTTGGATGTTATCTGGCGTAGAATCGATGACAGTCAAGATAGCAGCAACGCTCGTGATCTTTTTTGCGACAGTTTGGATCATATCATCAGGTCTTGATGCTACGTCGATTTAAGATTTTATAGGTGAACTGCTATTACTAATATTATTAGGGCGTCACCCTCTTAGTCTAGTACACAAAATGCCAGTCGTAATCCCACAAGACGTAGCTTATGAGGAGAGGTTCCTCGGCCCTCTGAACGTCAAACAGTCAGTGTACGCCGGCGTTGCCGGCGCCATAATCCTCCTCCTCTGGATGTTCTCCGGCATAGAATCGATGATCATCAAGGTCGTCGTAACGTTCGTGATCTTTGTTGTTGCTGCCGGGGTCATATCCTTCAATCTTGATGTTTATCTGACGAATGTCATCTCGTTCATGGGATTGAAGAAGCAGACTTCTTGGATGTCGAAGGAAGCCCAAGGCCTCTTGGACATAAGGGAGATACGCGCCGACACGGTCTTCTTGGGTACGGGAGATTCTTTGGGCTTGATAAAGATAACCCCGATAAACTACGGCATGCTCAGCAGGGAGGACCAGGACTCTGTCATCTATGGTTTTTTGGAGTTCCTCAACACCATCAATTTTCCGATACAGATAGTGATGAAGAGCATCAACCTGGACATCGGCGACTACCTGAACTCGCTCAAGCACCGGATAAGCGAACGGGACGACAAGATATCTATGGCTTACTTTGAGCACTTCTCAAGTTATATGAAGGATTACATCCAGGCGACGAAGATAAACGACCGCCTATTCTATGTCGTAGTCCCCGCAAAGAAGCATTGGGATGAGCGTGAGACCATCCGCAGCCTTGAGTCGAGATGCCACAACATCATAGACGCGCTCTCTTTCTCAGGGATAAATGCTGAGCGGATGAATAGCCAGCATCTGTTGAACCTCTATTCATCATATTTCACTGAGACGTTCTGGCTGGATGAGGATTTCGTGACAGCTGTAACTATGTACCGTAACATGTGGAAGAGCGCGCCTAAAACACGGGCGCTCGCAGAGTAAAAAAAAATGGAGTTTAAGTTAGACAGCTTGTTCGGAAAGAAGAAGGAGAAGAAAAAGCAGTTGTATGAGGAGTACAAGGACAGTCTTCTCACGTACCTGACGTCGCCCGCTACTATGGAGCGGCACCCGGACTACATCAAGATAGACAAATTCAACCGAGTCATAGCTGCGATAAACTACCCGCGGGTCGTTGACCCCGGATGGCTGACGAGGCTCATAGAGATGAATCTCGACTTTGATCTGGCCATGCACATCAAGCCTTATCCCATCGAGTCCTCCATAAGCATGCTGGAGAGGGAGGTAAAGAAGCAGAAGACCGACCTCTACGCACTTGAATCCGAAGGGAAGATAATTCCGCAGTCATTGACGCAGAAGCACCAAGACACGCTCGCATTATTGAACCAGATCCAGCAGGGCAGGGAGAAGATGTTCGACATGAGCCTGTACATCGACGCCAAGGCGCAGGACGTAAAGGAGCTTGAGAAGGTGACGAGCAAGATAAAGTCGAGCATGGCGTCCATCATGGTGACTCCGAAAATACCCTCGTACCAGATGTATCAGGGCCTGCGGTCCACGCTTCCCGTAGGTGCCGACGAGCTGCACCTTGCGAGGAACATCACATCATCAGGCGTCGCCGCCTGCTTCCCTTTTGCGATCACCTCTCTGGAGCATCACACCGAGGGCATCCTCGTCGGCTTCAACCAGATAAACAACATACCCATCATAATCGACCCGTTCGCCTTGAGCAACCCTAACATGCTGGTCCTCGGAACTTCAGGAGGCGGAAAAAGCTACTGCATCAAGCTCCTGCTTATGAGGGAGTTCATGGAAGGAGCTGACATTTCCGTCATCGACCCGCAGGCGGAGTACAGTGATCTCGTTAGGCAGTTCAACGGCAAGGTGGTGCGGATCGCACCTGATTCAGACACCGTCATCAATCCTTTGGACTTGATGGGCCAAAGCTACGACGAAAAGAAGCTTTCTCTGTTGTCTTTCTTCAAGATCATGCTCGGCGAACTTACCGAAACGCAGCGGTCTATCCTCGACGACTGCATCGATTCCACGTATGAGGATGCCGGGATCACGCGCGACCCGCGGACTTGGGCAAAGGCCCCGCCGAAGCTGGAGGACCTCTACGACCACGTTCTGCCGCTGACGAGGTCCGACAAGGACATCATCTATAATCCTGCGATGGCGATAGTGACACGATTAAAACCTTTCGTAACTGGCGGTCTGCGTTTCCTGAACCAGAATACGAAGATCGACCTCGATAATAGGTTCATCTCCTTCGACATACGGGACATACCTGACGTCGGTAAAGGAACTATCATGTTCCTTCTCTTGGAGTACATCTACAACCGCATGAAGAAGTCGAGGAAGAGGCGTATCTGCGTCGTCGACGAGGCCTGGACTGTTCTGTCCTCGGGCGACGAAGGCGACTACGTCTTCAGGCTGATTAAGACCTGCCGAAAATTCAATCTCGGCCTCATACTCCTCACTCAGGACGTCGAGGACGTCATAACTTCGAAGGCTGGGCGGGCTGTTCTGTCGAACACTGCGACCAAACTGCTGCTGAAGCAGGACTCAACGATGGTCGAGAACATTCGGGAGCGATTCCACTTGAACGACGCTGAAGTCGAGTTCGTTAGGCGCGCCGGTGTCGGCGGCGCGCTACTGCTCGCCGAGAACTGCCGTGTTCCTATCTATATCCAGGCTTCGCCTGAGGAGCATCGGATCATAACCACGAAACCTGATGAGATGAAGAACATGGTCAGGGATCCGACTTCGCCCGATGTGGAGAGGGAGGTCAAGGCTGAGTTGGATATCACTAAGCCTTTCCATCGTGGTTCGCAGATATCCTATGAGGCTATTCAGACGATGCTGAAGGTCGGGTTTGCGGAGTATAAGGCTGAGAATCTTGAGGGCGGCCATGAGACTTTCCTCGTGAGGAACGAGACTAATGAGCCTGATGATCATTTCATCCTCCAGCAGCTTATCACTGACGAGGTGAAGAAGTATACGAACAGGGTCCTATTGCATTACACGACGCTCCCGGACATAACTTTTGAGACTGCTTCCGGGGAGATCATTGCTATTGAGGTCGTGACTGACCCGGATATGGGCACGGCCTTAAGCAAGATAGAGAAGAAGATGAGCATGCTTAAGAGGTATAACTCATACTTCTTTGTCGTGAATAACCCTGAGCTCGCTAAGCATGAGGAGCTCGGCGAGGTCATTGTGAGGTCTAGGGTTCCGACGAAGATAAGGAATTTTTTTAGGTGAATTTGCGAGGTAAAAAGATGGCTGAAGAAAATGAGCAGGAAGGTGCTGGGAGCATGGATAGGATCGGCATACCGTTGGATGTTCTGGATAACATAATCGCCGACCTGAATTCCAATGAGGAGCTTAAGATGATGTTCGGGGATCCGGTCTCCGGCGGCCTGATTATCGTGGCTGAAAGAACGGAGGAGGGGGATGTCGATCTTCGTATAGAGGATGCTGGTGTCGCCCAGATAACTCCAGAGCAGACTAGTCTGTTTTTGGAGATCCTGGACAGCATCATTAAAACTAATGCAGTATAGTTCCTGTGATGAAAAATATTAAGCGTCCAATAGCTTCGGCTTTGCTGTCTGCGTCTTTTGCGCAGTGCGCGAGCGCAGACATACTTCCCATAGGCTTTGGGATTGGGACCCTCACTGAAGTAAAAAACATCGTCTATGGGGTGACTGTGGGCGTGGCTACTGTGATGATAGTATTGCACGCCTTCAAGTGGATTACTGCAGACGACGAAGAGGGCAGGCTAACGGCGAGGAATAACATCGTATATGTTCTATTCGCCGTCTTTATATTGGTCTTGGCCGAAGTCTTGGTCGGCATGTTCTATAGTGCGCCTACTGCAGGTTATACTTAGCGGCTTATGGGCAGCTTATGAACCCGACAGAGCCGATGAACAGTAGGTTGACTAACTGTACCGCTATCATGACTATGATCAATCCTATGATAGTATAGACTATCCGTTCTTTGGCTTCAGACCGTCTTTTGGGGTCGTCGAAGAATCCTGATGATATCCACTGGTGGCCTGCTAGGGTTATAACGAGGCCGCCTACTGCTAATGCTATGCCCTGTATGACGAGGAGTATCCGGCATGCGACTTCGGTTATTCTGTTGCATATAGTCTGATATTTTGGGTCATTTAAGGCGTTGCATGCTTGGGCTGCTGCCGTCCCTGCGAAGAATGTGAGCGATAGGATGGCTGAAATTGCCAGAGCCTGAAGTGTTTTTTTGTTCATCTTATCCTATATTTTGCGGTGGAGGAATAAATATGTCAGCATCTGACGCCGCCCACGAAGAGGTAGCCTACTAGTCCTGAGGCTATGAGTATTATGATGGTGCCTAGGATGACGAACCATATTGATTCTTTGGCGTTTTTTCTGTCTGCGGGTTCTTGGCTCATTGTGAGGCGGAGTCCGTGTATTGCAATCAGTATTGCTGCGGCTAGGAGGGCGAGTATGCGCATGATAGTTATCGCATTGCAGAAGTCGGTGTTTGCGTCGCATTCTCCTTTGCATGCGTTGAGGCATGCGCACGCTTCCTGCTCGTTGGGTTTCGTGGTGGAGAGGCAGGTCCAGAACTCGTATTTGAAGGGGGCGTACCTTCCGCACACCTGTGCTTCGCAGCAGTCTTCACAGTCCAGCGGGGGGGTGGCGAGCGGGTTGGCGAGGCACAGGGTATTTGCCCCGCACGCTTTTCCGCATTCATTTTTGCAGTCATTGCAGTCTTTGCAGCGGACTATGGGCTCTTCATTCATGACTGTGCCTGAAACACAGCTGAAGTCGTAGCTGCAGCCCGGGAAGCCCGGAGGCGGCGACTCGCCAGTTATGTCTGCGCACCGAAATGTCTGGTCGGGGTCGAAGACGTTGCCTGCGCTTATTGGCTTAGCTGGGTCTTCCTTCGGTTTTTCTCCGCCGCCGGTGGTCGAGCATGAGCCGCTTTTTGAGCCTATTGTGATGGCATTGAAGTTGTAGCCTGTTTGGTAGTTATTCACGTCACCGAGGAGCTGGAAGGCCAGGCTCTTGCAATCGGATCCTGAATCTAGAGCGGGGGTGGTGAATATTATGTTGCAGGGTACTGGAGGCGTTGGCTGCGGGCACTGTATGGTGCAGCTAGTGGGATTTACTGTAGTGACGGATTGGTATGATCCGGCGCCTATTTTGTATTTGACTTCGATGTTTTTGAGCGTCTGCTGTGTGCTGCCTGGGTCTCCGACGCTGGCGCTGGGGGGGCAGGAGAAGACGTACTCGAAGTCGACGGTGACGGCAGCACCAGGTAAAGGCGGGTCCGGAGTGTATGTCGGCTCCGATACCGCTGTTATCTCAGAGGTCGCTGGGGCAACAAAGCCGGCGGCTAAGGTGAGTATCATAAGGTACATTATCGCCCGCATCATGTGTTTTTTTGTGTTCATCTTAGCAGTAAAATGGTCTGTTGAGGAGGAATGAGACGATAGCGCCCGCAGCCGCTATTACTATCAGGCCGACGATCACATACCATATCCCTTTCTTTGCGTCGTCTCTTCCGTGCGCGTCTTCGCTCTTTGCCCACATCACTCCGTGTATTGATATTATGACTGCTGCGGCGATGCCTACGACTATTTCTAGAAGGTGTATTATGTCACAGAATTGTGTGTTCACTCCGCATGTTCCGATGCATGCTTGCCGGCATGCGCATGCTTCTCTTCCACCTAAATTGGTCGGGAAAAAGCAGTATGTCCAGCTGTATAGTGGATAGCTTTTTCCTTCGCATCCGCTGGTGGCAGCATTACAGCAGGCTTCGCATGTCAGCATTGCCGTGGAGAGGCATCTAGTCAGTTGGCCGCATGCTTTTGCGCACTTTGGTGCGCAGTCATTTGTGCTGAATACAAGTTTTTTGTCGTCGTAGTTGCACCAGATGGTCGGATTCGATGCTCCGCCGCATGAGAAGTCGTGGGCGACGTCCACTGGGGGTCCGGCGGCGCTGCATAGGAATTTCTGGTAGCTTGCTTCTGCTGTGGCTGCGGAGAATGCGAGCATTATCAGGATGATTGCGGTCCGGTTTTTGTGCATCTTATTGTTATTTGCTATAGGCCGTGATTAAATAAAAAAGCATATTAGGGATACTCCTAATATAGTGGATACTAACCCTAATGCCGCCATTATGACGATTATTCCGACTATGACGTAGTAGACTCCTCCTCTGGCGGAGTCTCTTGCTTCCGGGCTCTCGCTCATTACCCATTTTAGGCCGTTTATTGCGAGCATGATTGCTGCTATCAGTGCTGCTGCTATCTCCATGATGAACAGGAGGTTGCACATCTCTTCATTGACTTTGCACATGCTGACGCATGCGCCCTTGCAGTTGTCTTTTTCGTCTTGCAAGTATTTGGCTTTGTTGCATGTGACTGTGTTGCAGTTTTCGTCGCATTTTGTGCCGAAGACTGTCTCTCTTCCGCAGCCTTGTGCGCATGCTACCTTGCATGTGTTCGTGTTGTCGCAGTATGCTGTGGGTTTCGTGCTGGCTATGGCGCAGTTGTATTCTGGAGATGTTGAGCAGTCGAAATTGGATACTTCGGTGCAGTATCCGAGCAGCGTGCCTTCAAGGCATTGGTCTATGCAGGGTGCTACCGCCGAGCATTTGCACGCTTTTTTGGATGTCTCTATGCAGTTGACTACGCAGCGTTTTCCGATGTTCACCTGAAAGCCTGGCGCGACGCAATCGAACTTGTTGTTGTCCCATGAGTTGTATGGGCCTTCATCGTATTCCCAGCAGTGTCTTCCGATGGCCTTCACGCCAGAGGCCAGTGTCCCGCATCCGCTTTTGAGGACGGCTTCGTCTTTTGAAGCATAGACTGTTATCGGCTTGTATCCTGTAGAGTATCCTCCGGCCTCTAATGCGAATCTTATGGTCTTGGTTTCTAGGTTTCCAATCAATGGCGTTATCGTATTTGTGGTTGTGCATGAGCAGCTGCTCTCGCAGTCCTCGCATTCGCAGTTGCAGGGCGGGCATGTTGTGTCCTTGGTTGTGGTCCCGTCGATAAAGTGTAGTGTCGGGTTTATGGTGGGCTGTGAGCCTGAGCCCTCTTTGAGGCATTTGAAGGTCACTGTGAATGTGTATTCTTTGCCGGCGATCAGGTTCGTTGTCGGACCTACGTTCGTTATTTCTATGCCTTTGACTGCTGCGTCCGTTAAGCTTATGAGGATTATGGCCGCGAGCATTGCGAGAATTAGTTTCTTGTTCATTCCTTAGAATATATCTTAGACGAGCATAAATACGTCATCCTCAGGCGCCCTGATTATCGTATTTATAGGCGCGGCCCTAATATTTTCATGTTAATAAGATGAGTTCTATGAAGGTGGCTGCTGGATGCAGAAGATCGGATAAGGTCACAACGATATTTCTTCTACTGTTGGCCTTCTCGAACACGGCGCCGGCCGCAGCCTCATTCACACTCACAGAATCGTCTGGTGTGGGCATGTGCACCAACCCCGGTTATGTCCTCGAGGCCTTCCAATACAGCTCCTCGGCCACATACAACTGCGATGGCTTGGGCGGAGCGACTTGGGCGTCGGCGACCATAGGCTACCGGCACAGGGGTGATACAACAGCCCCGGCAGGCCCCTGTACGCCCTGCGACTGCGGCTCAGTATGCGCACCCTGCACCTTCTCAGGCCTTACCCCCAGCCGCGGCGTAGAGTACGAGATTGTGATGCGTGTATGCGACCAAGCCACTGGCCTCACGTGCGTAGATTACGTCGACGGCCCATACACTGGCACTTACCTAGACTTCACATTCACCCCATCCCCTGCGAGTGTGCCAACAACCGGCACATTAGACGCCGTCGCATGCGTGACATCAGACTGCTACGGCGGCCCCGCGGCAGGGATAACGTTCGACCGTGTGCTAGCTCACGGGTCAATGACAGCGGTAACATCTGACGGCGGTCCGTCCACAACCGATGCAGCCGGCTGCGCCCACACCAACTACCCCGGCGACTTCGGTCCGCTGCCAGCGGATTTCTACAGCTTGACTTACCACTTCGGACCACTCCACTATAACCCTGGTGGTTTCCTACTCACCACAGGCACGACTGTTGTCAACCCGGTGGTGACTCTGACCTTGAGCTTTGGGCCATATCAGGTCAACCAGGCGATAACCGTTTTCGCTACTGCGACAGACAGTCTTGGTAACCTTAGTTCTGTTACTCTTACACTACCCAGCGGAGCTGTGCCCTACTCCCTGTTACCTTGCCCAACTGATATAAGTAGTTATACCACCGCCCCTACTCAGTCTTTCACTCCCCTTGTCGCGGGCACCTACACCTTCACCGCTGAGGCAACGAACTGTGTGGGCGGAACAGGATGGGATCAGGTAACGATTGTCGTCGGCGGCTGTGATCTGACGGCAGTCGTTAATCCAGTTAGTCCTGAGACCGGCAGCGATTTTTCGGTTACTGCGAACTTGGGCGCAGGCTGTCCTGCAGGCACCCGTAATATGGAGTTCACGATAGTCGACCCCATGGGCGCAACCCATAAGGCGACCGCCGAGACTGTAGGCGGCGGCGCCGGCCCAGTAAGTTACTTAACCCAGTTCGACAATTCCCCGAATACTGAGATATGCGGACTCTATAAGCTGACGATAAAGAATCCGGTGACTGAAGACTACAAATACCCGATCAGCGTCACTATTCCGATAGAGGAATGTAAGATCGTGACGTCAAAGGGGGCCAAAACTTTCGGCGAGCCTATGGCCTCACAGATAGCTAACTGCCAGAACGTGCAGGATCCGTTCTCGCGGGATGTCGTCACATGCTGTCCTTTCAACTGCTGCGGGACTGTGTCATTCAACAAAGACTGCGGTTACCCAACAGTAAGCTATCCTGGGGGTATAGCCCCAGCAGACATGGAAAGAAGGACGGGTGTCGCTCAGGCGAATAGGCAGAGGACGGGCATGGAGGAGTTGTGTTCCGCGCCCGACCCCAGCAGTTCAGGCACATATATCGTAGTTGACCTTAACGCTAGCAGGTACAGGATAATTGGAACGTCTCTGGCTGAGGACAACAATGCTAGGACCTTCTATCTTGTGGATACGCGAGACGGCCCACAGAGAAACGGCTGCTTCGTCGGCACCTCTGATATCGAAGCCTGCGGCACGCGTCTTGAGAACTTTGTGGTGGATAAGGTGGTGTACAAAAATCATATCGAGACTTATGTCGTCCCATACATCCCTATTCCGGATATGCGGATTTGCCTTGGATTCTATATGACTTGGATGCCGCCCTACGAGTATGTCCTCGAGTACTCAAGGTACGCTTACGTCTACGGCAGGGATTATACGAACGAATTCTACTGCTACGCCGACGAACCGAATGCTGGTGCAAGCACTGCGGATACTATACGCAAGAGCTACTGGTGCCATAACACTAACCTTGGCTGGTATTCTGTCCTTGGAACGAATCGCGGCAATAAGATGAATATGGCCATAACGAACGAGAGCATACAGCATGTGCGGCGGTGGAATAATCTCACAGGGTATGTGGTCCTCGGCCACGTGTGCCCATGGTGCATGACCTGTTACGACGTACAATTAGTAGGGTGAACGGAACAAAAAGGGTGAAGATGGATAAGAGAACATTAGTTGGGTTGGTTTTTTCGGCGACTTTTATCTCGCAGGCTGCAGCCCAGCCCATAGATGAGCTGCTGTATCCTTTATGTAAGTTCGACTATGACCTGATGTGGATTATCTTGGTTGTGGCTCCGGCCATATGTGCTTTTCTGCTGGTGTATAATGGCGTCAAGCTGCAGAGCGACAGCGAAAACACCCGATCTTCAGGGAAGAAGGGGATGAAGAACGCCATCATCGGCCTTATCCTCATCATAGCCTTTTCTGCGATAGGCTGCAATTTCATCCCAGCCTGTGTCCCCTGTCCGTTGACTCCTTATACTGCGCCAACTAACCCTGCTAAGGGAGTTATTCCCCTGAACGTGTGGATAGTGGAGCCGGCGAACGGGGCCAGCTTTTTCGTGGGCACTACGGTGAACGTCAGATGTAAGATACGTGGGCCTGTTGCTAGTATCATATGGAACTTCAATGACCCTTTCGGTAAAACGCCGGTGAAGTCAGTCGCATTCAGTGGGACTGAGCACACAGATAGTTACACTTACACTATGCCCGGCGAGTACAGTATCATGGTGACTGCCCTAGACGCCTATGGCAACACCGCTCAACATAGGATAAAGGTGAGGATAAAAGCTAAGCTTGTCACTAAGAAGCTTGTCGGCCCCTGCTCCAATACTGTTCAGGACCCCGGCGAGACTGATGTGAACTGCGGCGGAAGCACCTGCCCGAAGTGCGCTATCGAAAAAAAATGTTCCGTGAACGGCGACTGCGTAAGCAACTGGTGTAACGGTGGCATATGCGACGACGGAGGAACATGCGACGACGGAAAGAAGAACGGCGGCGAAACCAAAATAGACTGCGGAGGACCAATATGCATTGCATGTCTGTCCGGATGCTCAAACAAGCCGAGCCTCGAGATAAGCGGCATCCATTTCTATAATCCAGCTGGGACAGAGGTCTTCGGGCCATTATCCCCTGGCACTTACACAGTTAAAGTAGATTTTTCATGCAGTTTTAAAGAGGATTACCATATCCGGGGAGCCTATAACTTCGAGAAAGTGGAGTTCGCCGCCAAGTTCTTTACTCCACAGTCAGGCTCAAGCTATTCAGGTGGCCTGACTTCATACAACTGCTTGAACGGAGAAATAGGCAGTAATACTGCCCAAGTGACTGTAGTCGGCGGAGAAGAAAGCTTCGAGTATACAGTGAAAGCAGACATCGTTGACCTTAATGAGCCTTCCTCTGACTGCGGCAATACGAACATGGTTCGGGGTCCGGCACTAATTATGGTATCCGAGACATGAAAATGGATGGACTAAGAATGAGGGATAGGGCAGGGATCCTCCTAGTTCTGGCGATAGTTTCACTTACATACTTAGCGGCAGCAGCCGTGATCATAAACAAAAGATGAAAAACAAAAACATAATCCTACTGTTTCTGGCGATGTTTGTCCTTGCTTCTTGGGCGACGGCTGCAGTAATCTTAACCTTGAATCCGAATTGGCCGGCAGGTAACTTAATTATAGGGACAACGTACTCTATCGACGTTAATTACTACTGCGAAGCCGGTACATTGAACGCCGGTGCGACGTTAACATACACGGCAGGCTCAGCTTCCGGCAGCGTTACTACAGCTTCATCATGCACCTGTCAGGGTCTTCCGGGTCCCGGAGTTAGCACAAAATGCGGGACCGTATCATTTTCTGTCACTCCCCCACCCGGCAGCAGCATCCTCGAATTACGGATGAACGGTATCTTGACACCAGTCTTTGGTTCGCAGGGGCCCATCTCAGCGTATGCTGCAAAAACCATAGTCGCCGCCGCCGCTACAGTCTGCGGCGACAGTAAGTGTTCTCCTTTAGAGACTTGTGCGACTTCGCCCTCAACGAATAATGATTGCCCTAAAGTAACATGCATGACGTCGACATGCACCACAGGCAGCTGCGTGAATGCTCCGATAGCAGATTCTACTCAAGAATCAGGACTCTGCGACGACAACCACGGCTGCGAAGAAGTAGACCCAGGACCCGGATGCATGTGCCTCTCAGGAAGCTGCATGATCAAAACCGTCTCGCCACCGCCGCCACCCCCACCGCCACCTCCCGGTGCAGCGCCTCCGGTCGAGTTCTATCAGGATGGTCGCGCAGCCATCAGCTCCGGCGGCCTCGCCTGCAATTACGTGGTCGAGATCGACCCGAACACCGGGGAGGATTACCTTGACTCGGTCATTACAGGCGGCACTCCTCCGTACATCTATGTCTGGCAGCTTGACGGAGACAAGGATGACCTGACTCAACCGATATACTTGCATGTCGGCACAGATTTTGCGACAGGCCTCACCCAGACTGTGGCAACATGCAACGGCGCCCAGTGTAACATGGACCTCGGCTTCAGGAAGAATCTTTCGGTTGCAGGCTGGCCCGCCGGAGATGCCGTCTATAGAGTATGCTTGAAGGCTGCGGACTCGCGTACTGACACGCAGATACTTGACCAATCGCTCATCAGAGAGGAGGTGAGAACAGAGTATACGACCCTTAGAACAGATTGTCTTGACCTTAGGAGCCAGATAAACAACAAGAACTATCGTTTCTCAGGCGGCGACTCGACGTCACGTAGGAGCCAGATAAACAACAAGAACTATCGTTTCTCAGGCGGCGACTCGACGTCACGTTACAGGCTGTTTGAGGACGGCACGGTTTGGGTGAAGATACTTGGTATCACGCCTCAGCTCTACGACAACAGGATCAACGAATACTTTACTCGGACCGGCGCCCCGGACAGGCTTAATACGACGATCTATGTGATAGCCGGCGCCAAGAGGAAGACCGCTTACACCAGCTTCGGCAGAGATTGGTATTATTCTAGGCCGATATCAGACAAGCTGACTGTGACAGTAGACTACGGTAACGGGGATAGGACTAGTGAGACCATCATAAAGACTTTTGATATGGGCGACCCGGCCACCGACCCGCTGATGCGGTCGCTCCTTGCTTTCCCGCCCGCTGACTCGATAGGTGACTTCGTGGATCCCGCAATATTCCCCCATACTCAAATAGCAGACAAGGTCCTGCATCTCAATACTGAGGACGGGTGGGCTTATTCCTTCTTCACTTATAGTTTCATGGTGCCTGACAATGCGCAGGTCATTGACATAACCACATTATATAATGTGGAGACGTCCTTATTCTACTCTACGCTTCCAACTTGCCGTATAGACGATAACACCACAGTCTACGACAAGTATTTCATAAGAGAAGGGCTGATCAGCAGATCTAATCTGAATGAGACGAACATAACCTTGACAGGCTACTACGACATCGTGGAGGACCCTCTGACTCACCGGATGATGGCCAAAGGAGGCTACATCCACATCAACATTACCCCGGATGTGCTCGCAGGCGTACGCCTTGAAGTCGACGACAACCGCGACCATCTGCCTGCCGCAACATACCAGCACCTGCTGTATCCTGCAAGGCACGTGCTCTACCGCAAAGGCAAGGTAGGGGCCGGGCCGGCTACGAAAGTATACGTCGCAGATGACGACTACGCCTTCAAGAACCCGGACTTCGGCTATGATCCCACATGTTTTATCCCAGTCTGCACTGGCGACTGCAGATGCGGCGTATCTGACCCACTGAATCCTGTATGCAAGGATTACGCCACTGACCCGATGAATCCGCGGATATATAAGCCGAACAGCGACGACGACCTGCTGAACGACTGCAGGTGCGCCCTCGACGATGAATGCATAAACAACCCATGCGACGGCCCCTATGCTTCGGGCAGAACATACCACGACGACGAAGGAGGCTACTTCGACTTCGTGGACTTCTACACGCAAACTCTGACGCCGCCGGAAAAATATATCAACGCTTACCCTGACAACCCAAACAACAAGAAGATAGCCATAGACAAAGCAATAGAGGATATATCGAACAAAAAAAGCAGGCCTGCAGACAAGTGGTTCTGCTTCTGCACAACCGAAGGACAGAGCATGCCAGCCAAATGGCTTAAGACTTACGTCGTAAACTATGTTCCATACACCGCCTACGTCAAAGGCTGCCCGGACACTCCTCCTGTAGGAATTGACCGGACAGACTATCAGTGCGGCTGCTGGGTCAACCACATTTCCACAAGCTTCTTCTTAGCCGGCTTCGTTGCAGACGGCAGAGTTACTGTAGGCATCAATAATCTCGTTCCATTCGTCCCGCCGGAATGCACTTTCGACGTCGGCTCCATCGGCTACCCGCCGGGGACCACTGCCACCCAGGGCATATATGATATAACGGACTGCATCAGGTTCGGAGATAACACAATAGCTGTGGATGCACCAACTCACGGTGACCTTGGGGTCAGCGGGTGCATAAACATCCAGTATCAGGAACAGAACATACGCTCGCGTGTTGAGGAACTGTATTTCTCGACATATGGTATCCTTGGAACAGACTTCGAGCAGTGGGGCAACATCACAATATTCACGCACTTCAGGAACATAAGCTTCCTCCTGAGTAAGAACCTGGTGAAGAGGGTGAAAACTGACATGATTGTGTCGTTCAGCCCAGGTCTTGCGACCGTGAAGAGGGGGGATACGGTCACGGTGACTGTGCATTTGAGTGGCGCGACCGGAGACCAGGATGTTGAGATCTCTGTGCCCGGCTACGAGAATCAGCTCATAGGCGTCTGGTGGTCTGACGGAAAAGCGCATGTGACGACCAAAGGCGGCATCGCAACATTCCAGTTCAAGCTCGGCTATGCGCCTGCGCAGGTGACGGCCAAATACAACGGTATCTACACTAAGGCGACTGTGGATGCTGCCGGCAACACGGTTCCTGCTACGGGTTACACCCCGTCTCAGGCAGGCGCTGTAGTCGGAACTTCGCAGGTGCAGACGTCGATCGCTTCCACTGATTTCATCATCCTCATAGTGATAATGTTCATCCTCATCCTGTTCTGGAGATGGTTCCGCGGAGGAAGATTAGACTTCTACAACATGTGGCAGGAATTCAAGGGAGAGGCAACAGACGAAGAATGAGCAAAAAGCTGATTATCCTGTGGTGTATAATAGCATTGCTTACGGATGCTGCCGCACTCAAGGTGCAGATAACCGAGCCTAAAGACGGCGCAGTCATAAGCACTCTACGCGTCAGCGTGAACGGGACTATTACGGACGGAAGTCCGCCGTACTCTATTTTTTGGAGGTCAGACAGAGACGAAGTCCTGGATAATGTACCCCACACCGAGCCGTACCTCCCCAACTTCTGGCTGCCGTCCCTTGGAACCCACCGTCTGGCACTTGAAGTCAAAGACTCGACGGGCGCGACCGCCTCAGACGCAGTCACGGTAACCGTCGTCGAACCGCAGCTTAACATAAGGATACTTTCGCCTGCGGAAGGTACTGTGATTGGAGACGTACACTTCAGTGCGGAAGTGTCGGGGAGTCCGCCGTATAAGGTGAAGTGGACTTCGGACAAAGACGGCGTGCTGGGAGAAACGGAGACCTTCAGTAAGGCGCTCTCTAGCGGAGAGCACCAGATAACATTGAAGGTCATCGACAGTGCCGCTGTGGTGAAGTACGAGACTGTGAAAGTCCTTGTGAGACACAGGCCTGATGTCTGGATCCTTTCACCTACTGGAGATGAGCGAAATGAAATGGTCCAGTTCGCTGCGAGGGTGACAGGCGGCTCTCCACCCTACAGGTTGGAGTGGACGTCGGACAAGGACGGCGTATTAGGCAACGCAGAAAGATTCACTAAAGCGCTCTCATTAGGGGATCACCTGATAACCTTGAGGGCCACGGATGCCGGAGGCGTGCAGAATACGCAGACTCTCAGGATGTCAGCCATCAGGCCGATTAGCGTGGAGATCAGCTCGCCTAAAGCCGGCAGCCTCGAAGGCGACATCGTATTTAATGCGACAGTCTACGGGGGTAAGCCTCCATATAACCTCAAGTGGGAGTCTTCGAAGGAGGGCTTCTTAAGTAACACAGAGTCCTTCGTCATGCGACTGTCTGAGGGAGAACATAATATAAGCGTTGAAGTGATCGACGACGATTATTTCATGGCCCATGATGCTGTGGACATCGGTGTCCAGTCAACGGACTATGCCGGGTACGCGGCCGTGTTCATCCTCATATTGATTGTGGCTGCTGTCGCCGTTTTTTTCATAAGGTTGCGGAGGGAATCATGATGAAGGCTGTTTCAGTATTCTTTGTACTGCTGTTGGTCTCTTGCGCGATGGCGCAGGATTGGAGGATGTTTGGGTATGATGCGGAAAATACCGCCAGCACTAGCGCACGTCTGGCCGACGAACTGTCTCTTCTTTGGACTTATGAGACTGCGGGCCCATTAGACCAGCCTGCTGTCGTCGGAGGCGGCCTGGTCGTATTTGGTTCTCAGGACACTAAGGTTTATGCCTTGGATGAAGCTACTGGTGCTCTCTTGTGGAGATATGACTGCGCAGGCATGCCTATGGGTGCTGCTATCTCTGGCGGCATGGTTTACATAACCACATACGATGGCGAAATCTACGCAGTAGACAAGGAGAATGGAGAGCTCTTGTGGGCGTATAGGACTAGGATCGACTCGCTGTCTTCGCCTAAGGTCGTTGGCGGGAAGCTCTTTGTTTCATCGCGTGAGATGGTGTACGTATTTGATGCGCCCTCGGGCAAGGTGCTCTGGACGTACGCACTGCCGTACAACAAGGATTGGCCTCCTGATTTGGCCGCCTCTGCCGCCATTTACGGCGGGAAGGTGTTCGTCCCCTCCGAGTATGGGGACCTCTATGCCTTAGACGAGGCCTCCGGCGGATTGGTGTGGAAGACTGAACTGGTAAAAGACAAGGAGAACCTAGTCTCTCCTGAGGTTTACTACAGCCCGGTGGCCGCATACGGTAAAGTATTCGTGTGCGGGAGCCCCGGGCTCTATGCTATTGATGAAGCTTCCGGCAGTATACTATGGGAGAGGGTAAACCCGTCCATATACAGGTTCAAAGCGCTTGCGACCGTAGGAGGGATGATCTTCGTGAGCGCACGAAATAGCAGATTGTATGCCTTCGATGAAAAAACAGGGGAGCTGCGCTGGGAGGCATATTGTGCTGGACCGACCACTCCAGTTATCGCAGACGACAAAATAGTCTACGCCTGCGCGGATAAGACGCTCTTCATCCTTGATAGAGCGACGGGATTAGTCTTATGGTCTTACACCGTAGAAGAGGACAGAAACAGCGGATTTATAGCGCAGCCGACTGTCGCGAATGGAAGGATTTTCCTTCCTTCGCAGGATGAGAAGCTCTATGTCTTTGGTGCGGCGGCGAACGTTTCCTTCGTTGTCCGCTCTTCGCCTGATGGTGCCGAAATCGTCGTGGACAACAAGCCGATGGGATTAACGCCTTCGGCTATCACAGTAAGCCGTGGCATCCACATGATAAGAATCGCAAAGAAGGGGTACTTCAGCTGGTCTGATTACGTCAAGGTCGGCGGAGCAGACGAAGGGATCAACATTACACTAGAGAAGCTTCCGTCGGCCGAAAAAAATATGGCGCAGACCCTCACGATCAGCTCTATTCCATCTGGAGCCGGAGTGTACTTTAACGGAGAGTATGTCGGGAAAACGCCTATCACGATAAATGCCAGCCCATCTTATCATCAGGTGAAGCTGGTGATGAACCGATTCAGGGACTGGAGTAAGACGCTTCTTGTTAAGGTAGGTGAGAATGCGCTTGAAGCCGAGCTCACTTATGTGACTGGCGTGCTGCGCATATCCTCTGAGCCGGGTAAGGCGGAAGTCTACATAAACAATGCGCTTGTTGGTGAGACGCCGCAGAGGATAGAGTCGGAAGGCGGCGTCTATGAGATCAGGGTAGTCAAGGGCAATTACCCTGACTGGAAGAGGACGATCTATCTTCGACCTTATCAGGACATAGAGATCACGGCCAAATTGAATTCTTCAAGTAACACAGAATTCGCCTGGAGCATCCTGGCTCTCATCGTCGTTGTTTTCCTAATCCTCGCAGCGGTCGCCTTTTTCATGAAAAGGAAGAGCAGGTAAGATGAAGAAAAAGGGGAGACGGTCAGTTACCATCAGTGTGGATGAGAACCTGTTCTCGAAGGATGTTGTCTTGGCTGCATGCTACGCGCTCTTAGGAAGCGCCCATGTTATGGTCGGGAGGGATGAACAGACTAAGGATCTTGTCGTGAAACTTATCCCTATAGGCGGTGAGGATGCGAAAAAGCTGTCCCTTATTTTCCACGATCAGCTTGTGAACTATGCGGCATACTACAAAAGAGTAGGGGATAACTCTGAACTGAAGAAGCTTTTGATAGGCACTTCGCTCTATTCCGTCGAGGAGAATGATGAGTGAATTCACAAATTTTCAGTTGACTGGTTCAGGCATAAGATTGAGGCTGGAATCTGACATCTTTTCAGGTGATATGGTGGATGCTGCGCTCAAAGCCGTCGATTGTCCGCATAAGCTGACTGTAAGGCGGAAGTTTTATGAGGTGCTGTTGCGTCCGCAGAAAGGACGCTGCCACAAGGATGTCGCTCTTGCATTCAACGATGCCTTGATCTCTTCTGTCAGGCTCAGGTTATGATGATGGCACGCTAAAAAAAATGGTTTTTGGTCGCATGCACCCGCTTGGCTTCAATGTCAAAGAGTTGGACGATAAAGTCCTTCTCACATCAGTCTTCGGAGCTTGGAGGATATTGTCGAAGGAGGAGTACGAGTCCATAAGCAGAAAAGGGAAGGTGTTCGATATGCTAGAGGAGTGCGGTATCATCGTGACCGAGAAGAATGTCGGCCGCCTGAGAGATCGGATCAGGTCAGCTTTCTCTTTTCTTCTTGCGCCACCTAACCTGCATGTTGTCGTTGTCACGGACAGGTGCGATCACGGTTGCGTCTACTGTCGCGCTAAACAGAGCGAAAGAGACATGGACCATACGACTGCTAGGCGGGTCGCTGATTTCATATTGTCGTCTTCTTCCAGGTTCCTTACCATCGAGTTCCAGGGCGGTGAGAGCCTACTCAATTATCCTATGCTCAGGTATTTCATGGAGTATGTTGAAGAACGACGGAGTGATAGGGTGATAAATTTTCGGCTTGTGTCGAATCTTTCTGCCATGGATGAGCGTATATTCAATGAGCTTATGGATAAAAGGGTCGAGCTATCCACTTCCCTTGACGGCCCGAAGAAGTTGCATGACCGTCTGAGGCCGCATGCGGAGAGCAGCTACGATAAGGTCGTGCATTGGATAAAGTACGCAAGAGAAAAAAGTTATCGTATCAGCGCCATGCCGACGATAACCAGAAAGTCTCTCGGATACGGACGAAAGATAGTCGACGAGTACGCGAGGTTAGGGCTTTCACAGATCACGCTTCGGCCTGTTGCTTGCCTTGGCAGGGCTGCAGAGGATTGGAAGCGTGTCGGTTTTTCTGCTGATGAATTCTTCAGGTTCTGGTCTGATGCGCTCGATTATTGCATAAGCCTGAGCAGGGGCGGAACGCCGATCATTGAGGGTACTACGGTAAGCATCCTTGAGAGGCTTGCACTTGGCAGGTGCAGCAACATGTGCGCTCGGAGCCCGTGTGGCGCAGGCATCAGTCAGCTTGCCTATGACCCTGCCGGGGACATTTATCCCTGTGATTCTTCACGGGGCTTTGAGGAGTTTCGGATAGGCAATGTCAGCGACGTTTCTTTTAGGCAGGTGATAGAGAAGACGTCGCATCTTCGCGGCATAAGTAATCTGACGACCTTCTGTGACTCATGTGTTTGGAGCCCGTTCTGTGGCACGTGTCTTGTCGAAGGCTATTGTCGTGAAAAAAGCCCGATATCGATAAAGCCTAGGGATTTCGGTTGTCAGCTGAATGCAATGCAGCTTGAGTTTGTCGTAAAGAAGCTGGCTGGAGAAGATGAGGATATTTTGGCGATGTGGCTTAAGGCAGTTTTTCCTGAGAGGCTTTATGAGCCGCGGATTTATACTCGAAAACGTAATTGATTAAGATGGGCTGCAGAAGAGGATTAAACAAGAAGATTATCGATTTTGTTAACAGCGAGGAGGGGGGAATAGACTCAGACAAGATCATAAAAGTCGGAGGCATAACATTCACCCTGCTTCTGGGACACGTCGGCGCAGAATATATCCCAACTTATGCACACAACAACTATGTCGCACATAACAACTTCGTCAAGTTCATAGAGTAGCGCATGAAACCAAAGCTGTCTGTCCCATACGTCGATGAGAAAAATTATTTGGACCGGCTTTTTGAGGATTCTTCCAAAAAGATAGGGGAGGTGTATCTTGGCTTGCCCTCCAAATATGCTGCTTCCGGCAGGGCTATCTACTATAAGGATGTAGACTATCGCACCATAGTCGAAAAGTGCCATGATAATGGCGCAAAGGTCAACGTCCTCCTTAATTCCTCATGCGACGGCCTGGAACCATATACGGGCGAAGGGTTAAATAATCTGATAATTATATTACAGAGAGTGATATCTTTCGGAATCGACGTCGTTACAGTCGCAAACCCGATATACATACCCAAGATAAAAGACAACTTCGATGTGGAGATTAAGGCATCCATAATCTCCAGGGTCAATTCAGTGCAGGGTGCAATCCTCTTCGAGCGACTGGGCGCTGATGCGATAAACCTTGACCGGGACATAAACAGGGATCTTGCTCTCATAAAAGAGATAAAGGAAGCTACCAGCTGCGAAATATCGATCCTAGTGAACGAAGGCTGCCTCTTCCATTGCCCGTTCAAGCACTTCCACGACAACATGATCGGTCACCTCTCAAGGATCCCGCCGACACAACGGACTCACCTTGAAGTCAATCCCTTCGCAGGATTCTGCACCCTCATAAAAGAGAAGGATGTTTCGCAGATACTTAAGTCGCCGTGGGTTCGGCCTGAAGACGTCCACAACTACGAAAAATTCGTCGACGGCTTCAAGATAGCGGGACGAGAGCTTCCGGCAGAGAATGTCCTGAAGATAGTTGAGGCCTACAGAAAGAGGAGATACGACGGCAACCTCATGGACCTTCTTAACGCAAAGACTCCGAACGTATTCATACCGAACAGGTCTCTTTGCGGATTCTTTGAGCGCGTAACCTCCTGCGATAAGAACTGCAGCCAGTGCGATTACTGCGAGATTTTGGCGAAGAGAATAGCGGAAGTGGATTTATAGCAGATGCGACAAAAATATATCTGAGATGAAGCAAACAGAGAAACTACTCATAGGATTATGCATAGTTTTGGTCATTATCTTTTTCTTCGTGGGGTACACAGGCAAACCCAGTGAGACGAATTTACAGAACACTTCAACCGGCTGCGAGAACTACCTTACTCACGAGAGCATGATGAAGATGATCGAAGAAGGCAGGCGCATCATCGTCGTTGAAGGCAGCGTCTACGATATAACCAACTGGTCAAGCCAGATGAACTATACTTCAGGAACCTCTTTTCTCTTAAAGGATCTGAGCGGCTCGGAAAAGGCTGCTCTTGTGGACAAAAAGGGCGTCCTGTGCCCGAATGAGATGGAGACCGTATCCTACGCATCTAGGATAGGTTACTCGGCCGGGACGAAAGATTTTGTATCGATGCTCGTGAACAAGACTGTCGAAGCCCTAAAAGAGCAGCAGAAGAGGGTCGAGAACACGGACAGAGGATATTATGGTTGGATTGTCTCGACGAACACGACGCTTGTGAGGGTCGACGGCGTCTGCCAGCAGAACGTCGACCTTATTGTGGTAGATTATGCTCCGGACGCGTCCGAGCTTGCGAGCTGCTCACGTAAGGCGTTCGTCGGAAGCGGCAGAAACCAGAGCATCTACATAATACAGGGTACGGACAGCAGCGAGTTCCTGGACCTCTTTATTGTGACGCTCATGCAAGAGCCCTGCTGCCTGCTCATAAGCAGGTACGAATGATGGATCCTACGCTCATAGCGCTGCTCGGCTTCGGCCTGTATTTCTCTTACACTGACACAAAAAAAAAATCATCCCTAACCGCATATTGTTGATTTATCTGGCGGCGGGCCTCGCCGCAAATCTTTCGGACGCAAGCAGGCTCATATACGCCCCAGTCTTCCTGCTGATGTCTTTCGCGCTCTATTATGCGAGATTCTGGCGGGCAGGCGACGGAAAGCTCTTCTTCTGCACCAGCGTATTCATCCTCCCATTAGTTGACGACATCATGCAGAGGGTATTATTTAACTTGACACTTTCAATATCGCTCTGCTATATGGTCCTCTTCCTTCTGCTCTTCTCTAGGACGCTTGCAGCAGGAAAAATCTGCGAAGCGTTCGCAGAAACGAACAAGAGGACGTTAAGTCTGAAGACGGCCGCTAAGATAATTGCTTCTGCCATAGTCTCAGTTTCCGCTGGCAGCCTCCTGCCTGAAGAATATTTATTACCTCTTGTCCTGATCCTTGCTTATGCTGCGGCCGCGCGCATTCCAACAATCCTTTACGCCGTTGTCCTGCTGCTGGTCCCACTGGTGCTGCTTGGGCAGCATGCTGCCGGAGACTATGCCGTTGCTTTCATTTTTCTCTCAGGTCTCGTCTACTTCTTCGATTTCTATCAGTCCGTCGAGCGAGTCTGCCGAAGAGGTGATGAGATAATGCCTTTTGCCCCATTTCTCTTTATCTCAACGGCTGTCGTTGTCCTGATTTAGAAGCTGCGGCTGCGTAAACACATCTATTTATGCCCATTTTTGCATTATAATTATAGTAAAGTAGAATGAACGCGCGAAAACCAAAAATTTTCCTATTGCTTGCTATAATTCTTCTCTTATCGTTGATTACGGCGTACGCTGATCCGCCGGCTGAGCCTACGGATTCTGGAAACAACGGTTTAATCTTAGACATCTTCATAGGGATAGTAAAAGCGATAGCTGAAGTGGTTTTAGGCTTTATAGGGTCGATTATTGCGGCTCAACTGAATGTCCTGCTGGAGGCATACAAGTTTATGATCCTATGGAACCCGAACCCGTTTGACCTCCGGTATATCACGGAGCAGATTATAGGCCTCTTTGTTCCAGTTTATGTCATAGCCCTGATAGTCATCGGAATATACTTCATATTCGTATCGACTGACCCTGCTAGCAGGGCGAGGGCGAAGGACAATCTGATGAAGCTGATCTTTAGCATGGTCTTGATCACGTTGTCGCTGGAGATCTATAGCATCTTTCTTGATGTGTCTTTAGCCTTGTCGAAAGCTGTGCTTTCTGGCGTCTATATTGAGGGCAATAACGTGGCAATAGGGGCTTTTGGGCTGGTCTCACTAGCGTCGGGCAGCGTCGTACCGATAGTTTTCTTGCTGGTGCTCGTGGTAGCCGGTGCTTCTGTGGCCCTACGGCATGTGATGGTGTATTTTATGGCCGTCTTGTTTCCGCTGACCATCTTCCTCTATTTCTTTGATTATACGCGGGAGGCAGGCTCAAAGCTTCTGAAGCACACGTTTATGTCCATATTCACGCAGGTCGTTCAGGCGTTCATACTCGCGGTGACGGTCGCTGCGATGAATTCCGCAGGCACTACAGGGTTGTTGGATAACACGTCTTCTTCATTCCTCTGCATCTTTGTGAGTATGGGCGGCTTCGTGATGCTAGCGGTCGCCCCGCTGATAATGCTTGGTGTGATGGAGTGGATCGGGGCAGCGGCCGCCATGGCTGGTTCTGTTCTCTCCTTCGTTCCAGGAATGCAGGTGGCCGGCGCTATTCTGACGGCTGCAGGGAACGTTGCTGCCGGCATGGGTCCTGGCGGCCTGATAGCTGGAGGGACTGCATACGGCTTAGGTTCATCGTTCAACAGCACCTTTAATCAGGGCGGGGGCGGCGGCCAACAGACTCTGACGCAGCGGCCTAAGCAGGCCGTGCTGGCCGAGGAGAAGAAGGATAGGCAGACTGATATGCACAAGCAAATGGCGCAGGGGAAATCAAGGGATGACGTCATGGCCGACAGAAACTCTCAGAAGTATAGCAAAGACAACGCACAGAATCTTGGGTCTTTCTTTGATAGGGCGGAGACGGATAATGCTCCTAAGCCGCCACCGCCGAAGCCTCCTTCTGCGCCAGTGTATCAGACAGCTAAGAACGTTGGTCTTACATTAGCAAAGGCGGCTTTCAGTCCGGCGATCTCGATCTACAGAGGGGCGAAAGGTATAGGAGAAGTGAGCAAGCCGGTTGTAGATAACGTTAAGCAGGGAAGCAAAGAGGTTGTAGATGAAGTTAAGCATGGGAGCAGATCGGTTGTAGATAACGCTAGGCAGAGGTGGAATAAAGTAAAATCAGAGACCGGCGGCTCAAAATAGCTTAAAACACAAAGATGGTTTCAGAAAAGATTGTTCGCATGAAGGCAGCTGAATGCAAAAGCTCTATATCGCGAGCTTTGCTGCTGCTCATCTGTGCATTAGTCTTGTTGTCTTCTAGCGTGAGTGCTGGGGGTGTCGCAGATTCGATAATGAACTATCTGGTCAAAAGTATAGAGTACATAGGGAAGCTGGTTTTAGGCTGGATCGGAAATATGTTCGCATCTGTCTTGAATGCGATGATTGGGTTGTATAAGGGCCTGATCCTCTGGAATCCAGACCCTTACTCTGTTGCGCCTCTCACAGAAAGTCTGTTAATGCTCCTGGTGCCGGTCTACGTCGTAGCCTTTATCGTGATCGGGGTCTACCTTATCTTCCTCTCTACTTCACCTTCGGGGAGAGCGAGGGCGAAAGGCATGCTCCAGAAGCTGATCTTCAGCTTAGTCTTGGTCACCCTCTCTATGCCCATCTACGGGATCCTGCTCGCGATATCCGGGGTGTTGTCTTCAAGGATTCTTGCCGGGGTCACAGTCGATGGCAGCGAGCTTCTCGGTGGATTGGTCGTCATATCCTTGTCGGGAGGATTCGCAATTCCGGTCATGTTCCTACTTATCGCTGTCTTGGCTGGGATATCGATAGGCATCAGGCATTTTCTGACTTTTTTGATGGCTGCAATTTTCCCTCTGACGATCTTTTTGTATTTCTTTGATCTGACGAAGGAGATGGGCACTAAGCTGATGAGGTATACTATCGGAGCCATATTCACGCAGGTCGTTCAGGCCATTATTCTTGCTGTGACCATATTTTCTGTTAATTCGGCCAGTAAGACGCCTGGCTTGTTCGCGACATTGATGAGCCTCTTCGTGGCGATGGGCGGCTTTGTGCTGCTCGTGCTCGCCCCGCTGATAATGCTTGGGATAATGAAGTGGATAGGCGGCGCGCTTGGTGGCTTAGGCGCTGTCGTCGCCTTCACGCCTGGCATGGCGGCCGCAGGCGGCATCATGACTGCTGCCGGAGGCGTCGCTGCCGGAATGGGAGCCGGCGGATTGATGGCAGGCGGCACAGTATACGGCTTAGGTAAGTCCGTTAGTGCCAACCTAGGCGGTGGCGGCGGCCCTAGCAGGCCCATAATCCAGGAGAAGATGACGAAAGGGGATATTCTCGCAGCCGAAAAGAAGCAGAGGCAGACTGAGGCGCACAGGCGCCAAGCCGGGTTTGATTCAAATGTAAAGGGCGTACGACCGGATCTCGTAGCGGCGGCGGGTAAGCAGAGCGATTGGGGCGCTGGGAAGTACAGTAAAGACAGTGCTCAGAATCTTGGGTCTTTCATGGATCGGGTGGAAGGAGAGAATAAGCCGGAGCCTTCGCATCCGCAGGGTAAGTCGCTTACGGAGACGGCTCAGTCCGTCTCTAAGAAGGCGGGAATCGGGATGCTTGCTCTCGCCAGCGGCCCGGTTGGCTGGGCCGGCTTAGCAGGATACGGCGGATACAAGATAGGCGGTAGGCTCGCACAGACGCGCACTGGACAGAAGGTAGTCCAAGCTTCAAGGAATGTTGGGAACAAAGTAATCCACAAGGCAATGGTAACAGCAGAGCAGGTAGCCGAAAAGTCAGTGAGCGCTGGGCAGGCAGTAGCCCAAACGGCAACGGACACTGCACAGTGGGCAGCCCAAACGCCCACGGCTCAGAGCGTTATGAGGGGGGCGGATGCTGCGAGGAAAGGCGCGGTGGCTGTGGAGAATCGGGTAAAAGTCGGCGTCGATAACGTGCGCGAGAATGTGGAGCATATAGATAGCCGTATAGTGAATGCTGAGGATGGGGTATGGAAAAAAGGAGCCGCTAAAGCGGCGAGTGGTAGAGAGTATGTAGCCCAAAGTCGCCCAGGCCAGTTGGGGAGGGCTGCGTATACAAATGCAGTGGCTGCGAAGGAAACGACAGTGGATGTGGCAAACCGGGTTAGCGCAGGGATCGATGACGTGAAGACGGCTGCAGCCGAGAGGATAAGCGAGTCAAGCGTAGTCAAAGGAGCAAAGGCTGTGAAGACAGGGGTAAGTGTGGGGGTCGCTTCAACACAATCAAGCGCAAAAAGGTACTTTAAGAACGTTAAGAAGAAGTATTTGTAAAACAAAATGGCGGGCACAGACATCATCCAGAAGATTCAGCCGATAGCAATAGTGATAATCATCATCACAGCTATGTTCCTCCTCATCTTGGCCGGTCTGCTGCTCTCGATAGTCTTGTTCCCATTGCTGAAGCCGTTGAGCGGCTGGATGGATGCGCTCGTGAACAAGACGCTGATCCCCCTCGCAATATGGGCTATCTCGCTGAACCCGGACGTCGGCGCCTTCTCGACTCTTGTCTCAGACATAATAAAGATGCTCTCGTTCATTTACATAGTAGCCATAGTATTGACTGGCATATACATCATCCTGCTTTCTGCTTCTCCTGAGAGCCGGGCGAAAGCAAAATCCATGCTTCTGAGGCTATTGTTCGGCATGATCATCGTCTCAGTTTCAATGCCGATATATACGGTGCTGCTGGATATTTCTGGCGCGCTGACGAGGAGGATACTGGCAAGCTTGGTATCAACCGGTGGGACGTATATGGCTGTCTCTGGCGTCTTTATACTTTTAGGGATCTATGTGATCCCAGTAGTCGTGATCGGCGCTTTGATATCGATCGGATTAAGGTACGTTGTAGTGTCGCTGATGGCTGTGCTGTTCCCGATAACGATATTCCTCTACTTCTTCGAGTGGAGTCGTGACATGGGAGCGAGCCTCGTTAGGATAACTATCATGATGATGATAACGCAGATAGTGATGGCACTCATGCTGGTGATCAGCTTGTCTGCGCTCAACAGTGTTGCTGAGACGCAGACTACCGTCGGGCAGCTTATGAGCATCTTCATCGGCCTTGCAGGATTTATTGGAATAGCGGTTGCGCCGCTGATGACGATGGGGGCTTTGGAGTGGTTGGGTGGGTCGGTCGCAGGCTACGGCATGGCCCTATCATTCTCTAAGCCTCGGCTCGGCGGCGCTCTTGTGGCCTTAGGCGGACTTGGCGCAGGCATGGGCCCTGAAGCCATGGTCGTCGGTTATTCTGCTAAAACATTAGGAGGGCACTATCTGGAGACTGATGTGAGGGCACAGCAGAAGGCGAAGTTCGCGGAGAGTTATCGGAAGAGGACTGGTCGTCCGCCGACTTGGGAGCATATGGAGCATGCAGTAGCTCATGCGGGCCATGAGCTTGAGGAGCTTAAGACTGCGGGAATAACTAAGGGCTGGTCGAGTAGGAAGATAGCGTTTGAGAAGCAGAAGCTCAGTTTCATGGATGTTCCCGGCGCTGCGGAGCTCGACAAAGCCAAAAGCATGATACCTTACCCATTATACGGCCTCTATTCGCGCGGCCAGGCTTGGGGTGATCGGGGCGCAAGATTAGGCGGCTATCTTAAGTGGAAGACTGAGAGCGGCTTAGGCCGGCTCGCCGAGCACTCTGGGGACCAGTCGTACATTGGCAGGAAGCTTGCAGGATACACCGAGAACTATAAGATCAATACGCGAATGAGGTCCATAGATAAGGCATCTGACTCAAAGGCTGTTGCCGATGAGATGAAAAAGGGCCTTAAGGAACTTGGCATGTCTGACAAAGAAGCTGACCAATTAGGCGCTAGGATAGAGGCCGACAGTAAGCTTACTGCAGATGAGATTAAGAATATCCAAAATGATCCAAAGTTGAAAGTTGATCCAAACGAAGCTATACTAGACGCGGAAGATAAGAGGCTTGATGCTGCTAAGGATAAGGCTAAGAGCCTGCTTGTTTACAGTAAAGTCAAAAAGGATAGTTCCCCGTATAATGTTGAGAAGAAGTTCTTCAGGACTATTAAGAACGGCATCATGGATGGTGACCCTGAGGCTATCGCGCTCGGCAAGGAAAAGGTCGCCGAAGGCATAGAGGACTATCATGACGAAAAGATCAAGGCGACTCATGCAAAGTTCTCAAAGAGTAGGTCGAACATCGAGAAGAAGCACAATAACCTTGCCAGGTCTGAGGAAGACAGGCTGACTCAGGACATACAGAAGGCTGATGCCACAGATAGGGCTGCCGGCAGGGAAACGCCGGTAGAGCGGCAGAACCGGCTGCAGTATGAGCTGGAGGAAACAATCAAAATAAAGAGGATTGCGGGCGTTACTGATATAGAGAATGATCCTCAGGTGAGGCAATTAAAGCAGGACCTTGGGATTTCACGCTCTGATGTGGAAGCTAGGCAGAAGCCGCTCAACGACCTTGAGAAGAAGATTCAGACAGGCATCAAGGAGGATATAGAATCCGACGTCAATATGGCAGGCGGGCCGAAGACAGTGGGCAAGCCGAAGATGGACGCGACTAGCCATGCTGCCGAGGCGGCTGAGATCGAAAAGATTAGCGCGGATAAGGAGACTGCTGTTGAAGCCTACTTGAAGGACTATGATGATCTGACTAAAGTGCATGGTAGCGAGAAGGGCAGCGTCTATGCTACGATACGCGCTTACCAGGGCGAGACTGCCGCGGACGTTAAGGCTAAGTGGGGTAAAATGTCTCCTGAGGAGAAGGGGGATTATGAAAAGACATTAGGGGATATCGCTTCGATAGAGCGGCGGATGGACATAGGATCGAACCTTCACGCTAGGATGCTCTTAGAGGACTACATGGGCATCGGTCCGCGGCCCAGCGAGTTCTATACCGGGGTCGGAAAACACGAGCCTTGGGAGCTTAAGGAGGAAAAGAAGAAGGAGTTGCGGGAAGGTGACGAAGACACGTGGGAGAAGATCTAAGATGAAAAACAAGATTATTTTGGCGGTCATTGCAGTTCTTACATTTGGGGCAGCGATTACAAACGCCCAGGAACTATGCAACAGCATGGTAGGGATATTGAGTGGAGCATGTTTGGTGTTCCTCGTCTTTAAGATACTGTTTGAGAGCATACTCAAGATGTTTTTTGCGGCTACGGCCATGCTTATCCAGATGAACCCTGACCTCACAGTCATAAACCCCATGTTCCGAGCGTACATAGACTTTCTGGGGCCAATCTTCCTTATATCCATACTTTTGACTACATTCTACCTTCTTTTCGTGTCAGGTTCTCCTGCTGGGAGGGCGAGGGCAAAAGACATGCTCAGGAAGCTCCTTATCTGCATGATCTTAGTCACATTATCGCCGCAGATATTCCAGCTAATGATGGACCTATGTTATGCAATGACTATGATGATGCTTTCTTCTGGGGCGGAAATAGATATGAGCGACGCTATGATTGGGATATTCTTTGTTGTGGCTATCGGGCTCATACCCATCCTACTAGTTATCTGGTGTCTGACTCTGGTATCTATAGCCATACGGTGGATCGGCGTGTTGATCATGGCCTCACTGTTCCCGATGACGATATTCTTCCACTTCTTCGAGCCGCCGATTATCGGGGGCGTCACAAAAAGCGCTGGGAGGACTTTGTGGCAGTGGACTATCGGGTTCCTGCTTGCTCAGCCTGCTCAGGGTCTGATGCTCGCTCTCACGATGATTGGCTTCAATGGCGTGAAGCTGGCGGCTGTAGATAGTGGCGCAATAGGGTATTTTGCCGCTAATTACCTGTCGTATCTGATGGTCGTAGCTGGCATGATAATGATAATAATAGCGCCTTTGCTGGTGATGCAGCTGCTCGAATGGGTGGGGGGTGCGGCTATGATGGCCGGCATGTCAATGGCTCTTGGCCCAAACAGCGGAAAGGCGGGGATCGCTGCAGGCGGTGCCTTGACCGCCGCAGGCGGCATGATGATGGGTCAGGGCCCGGCTTCGATGATGGCTGCAGGCGGTACCATGAGCATGGCTTATGCTGCCCACCGTAGCAAACGAGAATATGGTGGCCATGAGGAAGGTAGTAAGGACAGTAAGAAGAAATCTCACTAAAAAAGAATGAAGGCACGAAATTTCGTCATTGTAGTATTCATAGTATTGGCGGGTATGACTCTTGTAGCAGCATGGGACCCGATTTATGATATTGCCATTGACGTATTTAATACGATCGTGAAGTGGGCAGTCAGTGGCATCCTTGAAAGCGTCAATGCGCTGGTGACGGCGCTCATTGAAGCCTACAAGAACGTGCTTCTCTGGAATCCTGATCCTGCGGACTCCAAGCCCTTAGCCGACGACATAACCAGGATGCTTATTCCAGTCTACGTCATCGCGATAATGATAACCGGATTCTATTGGCTCTTTCTCTCTATTTCGCCGAGGAGCAGGGCGCAGGCAAAGGGTATGCTCCTTAAGCTGCTGATAAGCATGCCCCTTGTCATGGCATCCACCGCACTATTCCAGCTTATGTTGGACATCTCTTCGCTCTGCGTCAATTTCATATTCACGCTGGCTACCGTCGACATAAGCATGTTCTCGGTCTTGGTCGTAGCCGGAATATCCGCTATTATCATCGGCTCAGGCGGCGTCGCGACCCCTGTGATTGTAAATATCTTGCTGATTTTACTCCTTTCGATATTCACCGTGTCGGTCGTCAGGTACATGGCGCTCTTGTTCATGGCGGCCATATCCCCACTCGTCATCTTCCTGTATCTCTTTGACTTGACGAAGGATACTGGGTCGATGTTGCTAAGGTATACGCTCATGTTCGCGTTCGTGCCTGTTCTTCAGGCGTTCTTCATCGTATTCACGATAACTGCGCTCAACAGCGGCATAGATTATAATAGCATCAACAGCTTAGGTGGTGCTACGACTGCTCTTGCGGCGACTATGGCTCAGTTCGGCATCATCGCAGGTAGCTTCACCCTGATAATACTCTCTCCGTTCATCATGCTTGACTTGATGGAGTGGCTTGGGTTGAGCATGGTGGCGTGGGTCTTCGGAAACCAGAGCGCTCTCCGGGAGAGGGGCTGGGGTCAGTTAGGTAATATGACGATGCTCACCGGCGCCCTGCTAGCTGGAGAAGGTGCTGGTGCCCTGCCGCTCGCAGGAACGCTGATGTTCCTTGATAAGCTTTCGCCGCATGAGCCTGATCAGCATCATCAGATAAGCGAGGCTGGGAGAAGATACTGGGACAAGCAGTATGGTGCCGGCAGTGGCTCGCCTGGCGGGGGCGGCGGTTGGGGCGGTGGCCCGAAGTCCGGCAGAAAGAAGTTTAGTTCAAAGAAGGGTCCGGAGCCGAATATCGTGGAAGCTAACACGACTAAGGAGCATTGGGATAATGCCAAGGAATACGCTAAGGCTGGGAAGCATGATGAAGCACTCAAGAGCTATAATAAAGCCTTGGATTCTGATGCTTCAAGTAATCCGGATAGGGGCGATAAGCTTGGCATGAAGGAAAAGCGTGCCATATATACTGAGATGGGTGAAGCCTACGCTAAGAAGGCTGAAAAAGCCACGAAACCTGACGAGAGGATGAGCAACTTAGATAAGGCCATGGAGGCCAACAGGAGAGCTGAAAGCCAGATAAGCTCATCGACTCCTGAAGCTGATAAGGCTAAGCTCGCGCAGAGTTATAGCCGTATTGCTGCAAGCTATGAGCAGTCAAAGAACATAGAGCAGGCTGCTAATGCTTATAAGCGTGCTGTTGACTTGGATCCTAGTAAGCCGGAGTATGCCCTGAAGTATGCGGATGTCTTGTTTAAGAAGGGTTAGCTTATTCTGAGCTGTTTCAGCGCAAATCAATGTTGTTGTGCTGGCGTTGGATAAGATGTCTACAGGTCTTTTATAGTTAAAATAAGGTGTTTAGATGCTCTGAATTTGGTTTACATGCTTTTAACGCCTTATCAAAAATAAATATGTATTTAAGGTAAAACGTTGAAATAGATACATATAAGAAAGTAAGTATAGGGCGCCTAAGAACAGTAGGCTGATGGGTGCCAGAACACGCTATATCCGGTCGGTTCGGGCGGTAAGAATAAAGTATTGGGGGGTTATCCAGATGCTTGAAAGTGAGCCCACAAGGTTTCTTCTTGAGGGTGTTGGCGAGGAAGACAGAGGACTTCTTGAGTACCTTAGGCAGGAGTTTCGGAAAAGCTACGACCACTATCTTCGCGTCATAAGGGAGACTGGCGTCCTATCGAAGGATGTTCTGGAGAAGAAGACGACTGTCACCTCCAATAGACGGAATATAAGCTACCCGATCGAAGCCGACATTCTCGCCAACACGCGCCAGTGCGCTCGCGATAAAGCAGTCGACTGCGTGAGGCTTTATCGGTCGCGTAAGCAGCGAAACTTGCAGACTGAGTTCCCTGAGTTCATGTATGATACAGTGAACCCTAAACTGAACTGGAGGGATGGATACGTCATAAAACCTGACGGAACAGTGCGCATATCAGTGAAGAAGGGTTCCAGGGTCTACGCTAGGATCAGCGGCTCATATGATGATATGGAGCAGCTCATGAAAGCCTTCGATGGGGAAGGTAGGCTTGCTGCCGCCGAGATATCGAAGGAGGGTGAAGATTATTTCATCCACGTAAGTGCGTTATCTGACACAAGATGCGAGGACTAGGAGGACACGAAGAATCGGGGGATCTTGTAGTGCGGTTAGCGAAGGCTCTCTACTTGCGGGGGGATCTGGCCGGCGCCATTCGGAGCCTGAGGAAGGCGATAGAGCTTAACCCGAAGGAGGCCAGATACTATCTGGCTTTGAGCGAGGCCTTGAAGAAGTCCGGCGACGCCGACGGCGCTCTTGAAGCCTACAAGAAGGCAGTTAAGTTAGACAAGAAGATCGCTGCGGATAAGGCGTTGCGTAAGAAGCTGACTGAGGAGGCTGAGGAGCAAGAAAACCTTCCGCAGGATGAGAGCAGGAAGTGCCTCTATGAGCTGGATGGCGGAGATAAGAGCAAGAGGTTCATGGATCAGCCGCTCTATGACAACAGCATCCTTCAGAAGCTTATGGACCTGCGGGGGCTGATGAACGATGCCATAGGCAAGCTCATAGCCAGGGAAATGGTCGACGATGTCGTGCAGGATGTGAGCCATATCCATATCTGTTTCAAGTACAAGTGGGGGGACAAATACAAAGAAGGATGGGAGAACATGCTCAAGAACAGGGAGGGAGTCTTCCTCTTCCACCTTTATGAGCTGAATAGTTCGCACCCGAATAACGGGAACCGGAACATCAGGATAGGGTTCACAAAGGAGGGAGTTTCTGACCCTGAGGTCCTGCACATACGGGATGCGTCAGGTAATTTTTTTGGGGCGATTCTTCCGTCTACTGTCAGCCTTGCCGAGCCTGAGGGTTTCACCGCATATACCATATACGGGGACGAATATGATCTGAACGGCAAAAGATTCAGCATCGAGTGGCCGAAGTCGTACTACCGCGCTAAGGTCGAGATTGACCGAGTGACTCGGCTGAAGAAGGCTGTTGAGTCGGATCCAGAGAGCGCCAAAGTCTATTATGAGTTGAGTAAAGCGTATCATCGGATGAAGAGCTATGGTGATGCTATAAAGTGTCTTAATGCTGCGATAGGTTTGGATTCGAATAATCCTGAGCTCTACTTTTATCTTGGAGGCGTCTTCGCTGACAACGGCGACTACGAAGCAGCCAGGGGCATGTACGAGCATGCGCGCAACAGCATAACAGAATACGATGCCAGGACTTATGAGCAGCTGAGTATGGGCGATAAGCAGCGTGTAGACAAGATCGATGAGATGCGCTATAACTCCGAGATCCATGCGCCTTCGGGTAGGCCGCTCCCAGACATCTTAAATGATATGGCGGCCCTGCAGAAGCGCCGCAATGGTGTCATAAACGATAATCTCATCAATTCGGAGGATGTGGCTAAGGGCATAAACAGATGGCAGGACCTTGAAGCTAAAGATCTGACCAGGAAGCTTGCTTCTCTGCCCGATGACGTGAGAAGGAGCACGGTCGCTGCTATTGATGGTGTTCGTGCGACTGATATGGCCTTGAAGAACGTCGAGGTCAGACCTAATGGTGATCATATACCCAAAAAATTTGAGATCAGGGACGCGAACGGTAAGGTCGTCGAGTCTGTCGAGTTTGCTGACATAAGCGTCATCCGTGAACTTGCCAGAAACTCAGGCCATAAGTTTTCCGGCACCAACAATGAGCTTTTTGCGCGTTCTATTGAGTTGGCTGCTGAGTTTAAGGCTACGTCACCTGATCTTGCGAATAAGAGCTTCGAGGAGGTTGCTGCTAGAGTCTACTCTGAGATGGTTGCCCTCGCAGAGGGCGACACAACTCTTAAAGCGCAGACGGAGAGAAGAGAGCGCCTGCTCATGGAAGCACGGACTAAGCTCGGCACTGCTAAGGATGTCTCTAAGGGTACGGGCATAGATGAGCTTATTGCGATCGCACGCAAGGATATGGCTGGCGACGCCAACTCGCGTATAAATGATGCACTTTTAACTGCTGCTGACCGAGCGTATAAGATAACCGACTGGAGCCAGCTTGAGCGCGGTAACCCTGCGGAGCTGGAAAGAAGGCTGAATGCGCTGCAGGATGGCGTGCGAAAGGGCATTAAGACTGATATTGAGAGTGTCCGTAGAACAGACATAGCGCTGAATAAGGTAGGAGAAGACTATCATGTGGGTGTTGGAGCCGCTGAGGGCGGCATCCCGCTTGACATGCAGCTGAATATGCGGGAGCAGCTGCTCATGGAAGCGAGAGTGAAGCTCGAAGGTAGGGGATATGATGTCAGGGGCGCGCCTCAGAATGCTAGGATAGATGAACTGATTGCGATCGCAAAGAAGGAGAAGGTTGGAGGCGACATCTCGCGCATAAATGATGCAATCTTAACTGATGCTGATCGGGCGGATAAAATAACCGACTGGAGCCAGCTTAAGCCTGAGGAGCTCGCCAAGAGATTGGCTGCAATACCGGATGATGTGCAGAGGAACCGGATTTTGTCTGACATCGAGAGCGTCCGCAAAATAGAAGGAGAGTTAGGTAAGGTGCTGGCGGACTATCAGGCCGGCGGCAGGGGGACTAACTGGGAGCTTCTGAAGGAGAGTATTGCGTTGCCGAGTCCCACAAATAAGAATCTTGAGGCCGCCTACCGGAGGCAGCGGGCTGAAGAGTACTTTAAGAATAATCCTAAGGCGACTTCCCCTCCTCCGCTGAGCGCAGATGATGTGGAGATGGGGGTGCGGGACCTGAGGAAGGCAGAGTATGCTTTATCTAAGGATGACCTTGAGTCCATAGTCCAGACTCGTAAGGCCCTTAGAGCAGCTACTGGAGACGATAAGCTGTTCGATTCCGAGATGGCTAAACAGTTCGGCAAGGGCATCGTCGACGTAAAGCTAGCTTCCGACCGCGTGCTCGCCGAAAATAGAGGGGATAAAGTCCTTGTGAGTAGGCTAGCGGATAAGATAAGTAAGAGTACAAGTTCTGCTGAGTCTTCTGCCCTCAGGTCTGCAATGGATGTCCTCACATTAAGTACGACTGAACGGCTTGTGAGAGGAGTGCAGAAGACGGCCACCGTATTTGAGAAGGGCCTGAAGGTGACTCGTCTGGAAGGGCAGATAGAGAACCGCGAGATAAGCCTAAATAAGCTCATTGACGAAAGGAAGCGTCTAATTGAGGCTGACGCGCCCAAAGATGAAGTGAGGGGTGTGAGCGACCGGATCGAGGAAGCTAGTAAGAACATCAAGAAGCTTAAAAACGAGATAGTGATCGTTGATGCGGCCAAGGATTTCAGGCGCAGGGGCATCACTGCCAGCATAGACGAGATACGCGATACAGCCAGGGGAGGCGGAAAGACATTGACTGAAGTGACTGATGTCGACGCTAAGAGACTGCAGTCTAAGGGTCGCGGCGCAAATGTCGTCGAAGCCATCGTTGTGGATGACAAGCTCGCAGATGTCTTGAAGAGGAATGGCGCTGAAGTCAAGAGCGGTCTTGTGGTCGTAGACGAGAATGTCGCAAGAGCATTGCAGCAAGCTAATGTTCCCGTCGAGCGCAGGTTCTTCGTGCAGGAGCCTGATTCTTTCAGCAGCTTTACCGGACAAAGCAAATCCACGCATGTACTGCAGTCCGGCGGGCGGATCATAGATGACCCGTTGCGGACTGACATCATTTCCGACAGACAGATTCAGAGGGTCACTGCTAGGCTTGAGACGCTCGAGAAGCTGGAGAAATTTTCTCGGGCGAAGGGTGTTCCTCTGAGCCGGGAGCAGATAATCGATTTCGCGGACACTCGGGGTATCGACTTGACGAAACTAGCGGGTCTGCGCGAATATCAGGCTGTTTTAGAGCTCGCTTCCAGGGAGAGGGCTGGAAATACTACGCTTTCTAACGCTAAGATGTCGGACGTCGAGCTGATGGGGAGCGTCCATGATGCTGCTAAGGAGTTCGCCGGGTCGTACAGCAAGGGTGAACATAAGCTTAGGGTCGAGCTGGCTTTGGAGCTGCACTCAAAGGACATCATGGAAGCAGCTTACAGTAATGTCCTCGGCGGGCCTAAGAAGCCGGCAGCGACAGATGCGGAAGTGACGGCTTACTGGTCCGATAAGATCGGGAGCGGCACAGTGACTTATGCCTCTGATAAGGACGGCAGGCTGCAGTTTGAGGCTAAAGCAGATGCGCCGCAGGCTATAAAAGACTTCGTCGAGGTGTACAACAAGGTCATTGACGGCGTGGCTAAAATCGGGAATTATTCTTCTTTGAAGCCCGAACAGATGGACTCCCTAATCGCGATGATTGAGAACCATGACCGGAGCGCCATCTATGAGTTCATGACTGGTGCGGGCAAGAGCTCGGTCCTTAATCAGGTCGATATGATAGTTCAACTCATCGGTCCCGGAGGCAAGAGCATCGGCGTGCAGGTCTATGCCAGCATGGCGCAGTCTGATGCTGCCCGCGACTCCTTCAAAGTGAGGGAGATGTTCAAGCAGTTCGGGATCGAGGTCATCGAGTTTAGGCAGGAGCACCTGCGGGATCCTGCGGGTGTCCTTAAGGCGATAGAGAATGCCGAGAGGATGCCGGGTGCTAAAGTCGTCGTGAGGACCGCTTCAGCTAACCTCGGTTTCCTGAAGGGTGAGATGCTCGACGCCCTAGGCAGGGGAGACCTGAAGACTGCGAGAAGTTATGTCGCCCTCTGGGATAAGCTTACAGAGAATGCCATGGTCGGCATCGACGAGCCGCATATCGCCCTGCTCGGCGGAACGCAGGTCGGAGGAAAACGGCTTGACCTCGCGGCCATCGAGCGCGATTATAGTGAAGTCATCAAGGCTACGCAAAAGGTGGACGACTTCTTCAGGTCGCTGGCAAAGGACAGGAGCTTTGATTTTGAGGGGAACGTCATCAAGGAGCAGAGGTCAGAGGCCGGGGCCGAATACAAGATCAATAGGCTTCCGAACGAAAAATTCCTCGACAAGTTCATCGAATTCGTGGGGGAGGATAATCCGAAATTAGATAAGGTAAAGCTCAAGGAACTGCTTTTGGACAGCAATCTTGGAGACTTCGAGCTTCAGAATAAGCTTGCGATGATGAAAGCCGGTGATGTGGATCTCGACCAGCTGGTCAGCGCATTTAAGGCGCGCGTCAGGAACTCGGGGGAGGGCTTCGTCGAAGGCACGCACTATGCCCGTGATTCGAATGGCAATATGACGCTTCTCGATGGATCCAAGATGATGCCCGAGAATCCGCTTACGCCCAGCAACCCTTATGACGCCTTGTCTATGTATGCGGAGTTTGCGAAGAAGACAGGCAAACAGTTCGAAGTCAGCAATATCAGCATAAGCTCAGACAGCATAGAGACCCACGTTCTGAATTTTCTTGCAGAGGTTCAGTCTAAGGGCGGAATGGTTAACGCATACACTGCCACCGCCGGCCACATAGAGGCTACGTTGGTCACGGGCATCGGGATGAATTCCAGAATGCTCTCTGAGACCGTCTGGGATATGTATTTCGTGGGTAGCCCAACGAAAAGCCATCTGAAGATTCTGGAAAGTCAGTTGAATGTCATAAACCGCGGAGACAAGCAGGCGATAGACCAGATATTTAAGAAGGCGCTTAGTAACCCCAACGAGCACGTGCTTATGCTGCACGAGGACACGAAAACAGACATCATGCTGACGAGGGACGCGGCCAAGAACAACAGTAAAGGCTATGACGCCGCAATGACGCAGATGGGCTCTGACAACGTCTTCGAAGTCTACAGGAACGGGAAGGTCATGGAGGTCGAAGTGACGGATCCTAATACCAAGATAAAGACAAAAGTCAGGTCGTTGAATGACGCCCAGCTGCAGACTTATCTTGAGACCGCCGATACGAAGACCATCCTCGTCTTCGGCAAGGGCCACGTCACCGGCACCGACGTCAAGGTGCCTCAAAGCATCTATGAGTTCGCGGCTAAGACAACTGGAACCGGTTTTTCGACTAAGTTCGTCGGCATCCACGGCCCCGAGACGAACCTTACGCGCTTCGGGCAGACGACAGGAAGGATGCGTAATATGGAAGTCTTGCTGGCGAACCCGGGATTAAGGGAGGTCTATTTCATCGATCCGCAGCGCACCTTAGTCAATGAACGCGGCGAGTTGGATATGACGAAGCTGAAGGGTATGCTGCAGGGCAATGAGGGCCGCGACCGGCGCAGTACGACCCTCCAGCAGATAGAGTACGCTGTGCGTAATTCGAGCGTGTCGATGATAGACCAGATGGTTGGCGAGAGCGCTAAAGAAATCTTCGCCGCCATGGATCGGGGCGATGATGTCGAAGTGAAAAGACTGCAAAATGATATCAGCGCGCTCATTGAATCACGGGGTAAGGCCCATAAGATGTCTTTCACAGACGTCAACATCAAGCCGGGCCTTAGGCCGACTGTCGAATACATCGAGTCTTTGGCCAAGAGCCAGCAGAGGATAATAGAAAGCCTGACTAAGGACGATAAGCTGATGAGCCGGCTCACCGACCAACATAAGGTAGAGCTCGTCGCCGAGACAAAGAGAGATATCGAGCTTAAGAGCCTCGGAGTCAGAAAGTCGAGTCACGAAGGCTTCTATGATAACAACTACAAGTTTCTGCTTGAGGACGTAGAATTCAAGAAGGCCTTGAACGGAGGCGACAAAGATGCTGCGAGAATACAGAAACTGTTGGAGCAGGCTAAGGGGGAGAGGACTGCTGATGGGAAGAGGACGAAGCTCAGCGAAGTGAGCAAGATCTTAGAAAGTGAGAAACTATTAGATAAGTTGTCGGCGCATCAGAAGGAGCTCCTGAAGAATGCTGCAGACCCACAGGTAGAGGCAAGGTACAATAATGTCATCTATACTGAAGGCGACCCAGGCACTAGGCCTGTCGGTATCTTCCAGGCTAAAGGTCCTACTGCGGTCGTGGAAGCCATCAAGAAGAATCTTGCGGTCGGCGAGATTCCGAGGTACACCAGCGGTGCTTTGAAAGGCGCGGATGTCGTCAGGACAATCTCCAACGACAATGAAGCGAACGGGCGGATCCTTAGGAAAGTCAACGAAGTGGTCTCGCCTAAGGGCGGCACACAGATCATACCTGAAGAGCGATTCAATAAGTTTGGCCGGATGGGGGAGAGGCTCAGCCGAGCCAATATCGATTTCAACCGCACAGGCAACCAGAATGATGCGACCGGCCGCGAGCTTCAGAAGGCGACTGACGAATATCATCGTGAGCTTCTTGATATCTCAAAGACGCTTTCAGAAAAAGCCCGGGAGCCTGCGACCCTTGGGGCGCTTGCTGCAATGCGCGAAGAATTGAAGAGGGTGGAAACCATCGCAAGCGGCGAGGCTTATGACGATGATGCTGCCCGAGAGTGGATCACCATCAGAACCTATGTCGGAGAGACTGAAAAGCCGGGCATAAACAAGGAGGAGCGCCTGAAGGTCACCGGAGATGAGGTGAAGAAGCGGACTGACGAGCTCCAGGACCTCAGGACCCAGATAGAGTCTGCGAAAAAGGGCGGCGTGCCTGCCGAAACGCAGGAGAAGCAGGTTGCTGCGATGGAGGAAGGCATAAAGAAGCTTGTGGAGCAGGAGAGGAATCTGGCGCTCTCCATCATAACCGAGAGGCTGGACGATTTAGTGAAAGGAAAGACCATACGCGCCGAAGACCTCACGCCCGAACAGGAGAGCGAGGTATTAGCCCTCTTCCTGTCTAAGGTCAGAAAGGGTGAGGGGACGCTTGGCTCACAGCGCGGCGTGAGCTTCTATGGGGGTCTAGTATTCTCGGCCAGCAAGAAGGAACGCATTGGCTCTGACCCTGACCTGTTCGAGGAGCTTAGGGTTCGTTTCAAGGAGAAGGTTGGCGTCAGCCTCTCTGATGAAGCCGGCATAAAAAAGCATGAAGACGTTTTTGAGGTGTCTGACGGCAAAAACAGGTATATTGTGGACATAGATGCGAAGGGTAATCTGCAAGCGCATCTGTTGAACATAAAGGTTAAGATAGATGAGTCTGAGCATGCCTTAAGCGCCCACTATGATAAAGACACCGGAACGTCGATGATCGTCGCCAAAAAGAGCACACTCAGAGAGTTCTATTTCATCAAGCAGCTTGACGCTGAGATCTATGATAAGACCGTCGAGGCTGCTGCAATGCACGAGGTCGGCCACCTTTTCGGCAAAAAATATGTGGAAGTCGCTGCCGAAATCAGTCCGCTGACTGAGCTTGAAGGCAAGAAGCCAAAGGACCCTGCAGGAGAAGCCCGCCTAAGGGACGACATCCGGGGTCTGGCTAAGAGCTATGGCTTGGACGAGAATCTGCCGTATGATGAGCTCAAGAATCTGTTGCGTGAAAAGATGGGCGAGGAATACGGCCTCGACTGGGGGGTCGAAGAGGGAGCCAACTATAGCGCCATCAGGGACGCAGACCCCAAAAAGATAATGGAGATGGTGGATGACTTCAACAAGAAGATACTCGGCGACGATAACGCAAGCGAGTGGATAATCGCTAAAACGCCTGATGAAGCGAAAGAAAAGCTAACTGAAGCCTACGGCGAGCTCTTACGCGAACGCCTTAAGACCTTCCGGTGGGATTCTGTCGCCAACAAGCAGTCTCTGGAGGCGTTCTACAGCGAGGATAAACGATCCGAGTATGCGGCGTATCTTGGTCTTGCGTCCTCGTTAGGTTCACACGACAAGAAAGGCGGCTTAGATTCTTATGTTGCGCCCACCAGCCTCGAATACTTCGAGAATTATTTCGGGAACAGTGGAAAGGAGCTTGCCTGGGCTGCTGTCGACGAGAACATCCGGATCAGGGAGAGATTGCTTGCCGCAATGACGACGGCTGCTGAAGAGGGCAGAATAGAGCTGGTCGATGCCGAGAGCGAGAAGAACAACATTAAGCGGCTTATCGCCGAAAAAGCGCAGAAAGAGAAGAGTCTTGGCTCCTTAGAGGAGAGGCGTCAGAAAGCCGGCGAGGATGCGACCGCCGCCACAAACTTAGTAGAGAAAACGAAGGCTGAATTGGAGAAGCTCAAAAAACAGAAGACAGAAGAGAAAGTTGTTGGCCAGGAGATTGGCATACGCGAGAAAAAGATCATCGAGCGGGAGGTGGAGCTCGATCGTCTGAATGAGCGACGTACGCAGAAGGAGAATGAGTTAGCTGCCTTGGAGGGTATGGTTGATGAACATAAGGCTGATCTCGCCTCCATCGGCGCAAAGGTGTCTGAGAGGACGGGCGAATTATTCGGCGACCCCATCAAGCGGCTGGCGAACATTGAGGAGGAGAAGATAAATTCCGTTAGGATGATACTCGAGGGGGTGATCAACTCTCCGCTTAATGCAACAACCGTAAAAACGCTGGTCGACTCTTACGAGAATATACGGAGGGCTTCTTACAGGAACACGCCGGATGCTGCGGAATTGAAGGAGATCGCCAAACTGCTTAAGGCGGGTATCGAGGACATCGGCGCGACCGTGGTTGCGCCGACCAGAGGCGAAATATATCGGCCGGACTCAATGCAGGCTGTTTCGGGCCCGAGAATAGAGGAGCTGACTGATGGGCAGGTGCTGGTCGTGGATTTCACAATAGAATCAGGCTACTCTTACGCGGACAAGTCTGTGAAAGCCCCGGTGAGAGTCATCGCGATACAGGACGAAAAACGTGAGTTCATCGTCCGCTACGCAGGCGGACGAGAGGAGACTGTTTCTGAGAAGCCGAGCGAGCTAATTAAGAGGCCGGATGTTGCGAGCATACGGATACCGTCTCCTGAAGAAGCGACCGGACCTGAGGCGGAGCGACAGAAGGAATCTCCTGCAGTTAAGATTCCGCAGCTCACGGAAGCCCGGGATAGGGTGCAGCAGGAAAGGCAGAAGCTCGAAGGCGAATTGAAGCATCTGCCGACTCATGAGGAAACTGAGGAGAAGACCAGTAAACTGAATAAGCTGATAGAGGAGCTTAAGGATGCTGAAGAAAAAATCAAACGCGCCCTTGCTAGCGAGGAGGAGGCTGAGAAGCTTGAGTCTGCAAAGAATGTAGAGAACGAGGACCTTCAGAAGCTTAAGGAAAAGGAGAAGGAGCTTGAGAAGGCGCTGCAGACGCCTGAGTTGGATATGAATGAGATCGAACCGGCGTTAATCAAGTTCGCTGAGCTCACCAAATATTTCCCAGAGAAGTATAGTCAGCGTTTCACTGATCTTCTTTATGGGAAGGTGGAGGCCAGGAATATCGGCAGAGAATTGGATGCGCTTGAGAAGGATATCAAGAACGTCTCGCCCATAAACGAGTACTTCAACTCGGTCGTCAGCAGGAAGTTCTATGATCTTCTCACAAGGAAGCAGAAAGCTGTGGACACTAAGGCAGAGCTGAACGCAGTCCAGGAGATGATAAACCTCTTAGATGAGCACAGTGAGATATTCGCGAAGTACCTTGGTCCCATGCTCTTTAATCAGACTAATCTGCCTGATGACAAGGAGTATCAGAGGAGATTTTTGGAGCTGCTTAAGGCCAATAATCTGGCGTCGCCTGAGCTGCTTACCTACTTGGCTGCCCTGAACGAACCTAACAATGTGAGGTCAATGCGCATAAGTGAGGAGACTGATAAAGCTAAGAGGACTGCAAGAGAAGCTGAGGCAGCAAGGAAAAATGTGGAGAAGGCGAAAAAGATCGTCGAAGAAGCTGAAGCTTTTGCAGTCAAAGCTGCGAAGGGGTCTAATGCGCAGAGGGCTGCTGAGGCAAGGCAGCGGGCTGATGACATCATAAAGACTGCCAAAGAACTTAATGATGCGGCCGACGAAGCTGAGAGGGTTGCTGCTGAAGCTAGGCGGCCGCTTGATGAAGATCCTTTGAAGGTGACGTCATTTGCGCGCGACGAAAATGATCCGGGGAGGATCATTATCAGCGTAAAAGGCGTGGAGGTCGCGTGGGTCGAAACAGTCGGCAAAAAGTGCGTGTTCAAGACTTGGCGTGGCGTCGCGGAGATTGGCGAAGTCACTAGAGCTAAAGGCTCGTTTTATGGGGATAACATCTACGTGCACGATAAAGGCGTCGACTTGGATGATGTGATATCGGAGCATATGAAGGCTGCTAAGGAGATGAGGGATTCTGTTCCGGACGAGTATAAGGGCCTGCAGCTTCCTGAGATTTACGCAAAGATATCTGAGCAACATGTGGGTATCGAAGAATTGCAGAAGGCGGTGAAGGCCAGGGAGGCTAAGGAAGCTGATCTGAGGAATCTTGAGTTATTGAGGAAGTCTATCGATGAAGAGCTGAAGGATCTTGGTGAAGTAGTCAAGGAGCCTGCGAAGCCGCCTGAAGAGAAGAAGAAACTGGTCGAGCCTTCTGCTGAGGAAGCTACCGGCCGGCAAAAGAAAGAGAACGCCGAGCTTGAGCGTCGTAGGACTGAGCTTCGTGCCGAAGTCTATAATCCTGATGGTTCGCGTAGGGACGAAGTCTTGAAGAGCGAGTTGCGTCAGCTTGAGGGTGAGATAGAAGACTTAGCCAAAAAGATAGGTCCGTATGAGGAGCTGGCTGAAAAGGAGCGGGCTCTTAAGAGATTGGCTGAGGCGTCTGCTGCAGAAAGGAAGTTGTCTGCTCAGCAGAGTGTCTTGGAGGCTGAGAGAAGTAGGCTTGAGTCTGAGAAGTCTGCAATAGAGCAGAAGTTGTCTCGCCTGCAGGAGCTTGATGAGAAACGGAAGGCTCTTGAGGCTGCTGCCGGCGGGAGGGATGTGGTCGGGGACTTAGATAGGAGGATAGCTGAAGAAAACAGGAAGGTTGCTGATTCCCGACAAGTCATGGGGCCTGCTGCCGACAAAGTCAGAGTCTCTGCGTTGGAGTCACAGAAGGAGAAGCTTAGTGAGGTACTTGCGAGAGATGAGCCCGCTGAGGCTGCTTCTAAGAAGGTGGAGGCCGCGATTATTGACTCACATATGTCAAGCCGTTTCGATGGCAGCGGCTATAGCAATGATTTCGAGGTTGTTGGCATCATAAGGAACGAACGCGGCGAGTATGTGAGAAGCCTAGACATGATGAACCAGAAGGCCCGTAATGCGGTCGCTGATAGCCTCGGAAAACATTTCGGGAACCGGTTCCTTTTTGATGATGGGAAGCTTCCGTCAGCTAAGGACTATGAGCAGCTTTTGGCAGTGAACTATTCGGAGACTGCTGTCGCTATCCGATACAAGTCCAAAAGCGTCAAAGCTAATGATACTTCAGGTAGGAATAGTCGCTTCGATATCGTGGTTGTCTTGTCTCCGAAGGAGGGGAAAGCTCTCGTGGATGCGATAAAGAAGAATCCTGCCGCCTTGCATTCTTTCCTCCATAAGATCGATCCGGAGAATTACCGAACAGAGATTTTGACTGGGATCGTAATTACCCAAGAGGAGGCGATCAAACGCCGGGAAGAGGGGAAGGATGTTGCGCCTGAGATCATTCTTTATGAGCGGAACATCTCTAAGGCTGCTGGCGTGGGAGAGTATTCCGGCAAGCAGAGGATTACGTACACGAACGAATCGCTGAAGCTCATTAATCAGGATGAGGCGCGTTGGGCTCTTGCCAAGAAAATCAACGAGGAAGTCAAAAAAGAGAATCCTGAGAAGAGGGTGACTAGGAATCACGTTAAGACGTATCTTAGAACTCAGATGGAGGACATGTATCTTGTGAAGAAAACGCTTCCTTCTGAGGCGCCGAAAACTCCAGAACAGAATCATAAAACTTACGAACAGCTTCAGAAAAAGATTGATGAAATCAAGTTTGCGCCGCCGAAAACTTTCTCTGAACTTCAGAAAGAGGTTGCGGACATCGACCGGCTCACTTCCGCCAAGAAGCAGGAGGAGACTGCCTTAAGTCAAATAAGCGTCCTTGAAAAGAAGAGGACTGAAGTGTCTGCTGCGGCTGTCAAGTCGCCTCAGGAGCAGCAGCTTGAATCTGAGGTGCGGCAACTGGCGGAGAAGCTGGCTGGAGAAGACGCTATAGCATTGGGTTCGCAGCGTTCTGAGCTTGCGAAGAAGTTGGGTGAGGTCGACAACAAGATTAGTGGAACTGCTGCAGAGATAAGGGATGCTAGGAAGGTAAGTGAAAAGTCGGGCGTTGATGTCGATAAGGAGATTGCGAAACTTGAGGCTGAAGTCAGGAAGATCCTTGATAAGCTGGGTAGGGCGCCTACTGCTGAGGAACTGCAAGAGTTGAGGGAGAAGGTCGGGGAGAGCAAAAGTGAGATTCGGCGGCTGGAGGAGCAGCTTACTGATTGGGCGAAGAAGAAGAATGAACTTGAGAACATCGAAACGCAGCTGAAGGGTGGCGACGAAGCTATTCTGTCGAAGGAGGATATCATCAAAATCCTTGCTGAGGTCGACGTCCCAGAGAAAATTCACGCCCAAGTGGAGGATATTACTACCTTGGTGAAGACGAAGTATCCTGTTCTCAGAGACCAGGAAGTTTATGTTCTTCAGCTGCCTGCTCAGACGTTTGAGATGTTTGCTGTCGAAAAGTTGGGCGAGGAGAATAGTCGTGGTGTTGCTAAGACTGGTCTTCTCGGATTCACCAAAAGCGGGCAGCCGGTCCTATTCCTGCCTGAGCATTTTGCGGGCAAAACGCTGAATGCTATCATTAACTCAATAGTCAGGGGCAAGCTACCTAGGAAGAGGACTAGTAAACTGCTTGAGGGCCAGAAGCTTGGCAGCTACGATGATTTCACCTCGGATCTTGTTTGGACTATGTCTGAGGCCATACTCTCTAAGCGGGCTGCTCCTCAGCAGGAGGCGAAAAAGCTTCTTGAGGGCCTTAGGCCAGATGGCCTTCAGACAGTAGCTGAAGATATTACTGCCTTGAAGAAGACTGCAGCCGCATTGGGTGCGCCTGCGAAGGGGCGAATCGAAGAGCGTAATACTCGAGAAACTGCTAAAGAACTGACGGTTAAGATCGGGGAGAAGACTCAGACGTTCGAGCTCTATGGAAAAGGCGGGCTGCAGGACATAATCCGGCAAAGCGGAGGTGATCTCTTAGGAGTCTTTGCCGAGTACAAAAAGCTTTGGGCTGACGATAAGATGACGACATTGTACGTCGGATTCCCTGGGTCTGACGTGGTCTTAAAGACCACGCAGGGTCCCATCAAGAGGATTGACGATGATGGAAAGGAGGTCGTCGGCAGGTTCTTGACGATATATTTCCCTGGAGAGACTGTTGCAGACAGGGAGTTCATAAAAGAGTTCTTCGATGAGGAGACATTAAAGAAGAATCCTAACGGCTTAAGGTTCACTGTGACGGTGGATGACGTCACGTCTCAGTTCAAGGAAGATGATGGCGTCAAGATTTTTAGCAAAACAACGGGGGATCAGGCCAGCCGATTCAAAATCTACGGCGGACGCCAGAATATCAAAGAGCCGTTTACTAAGGACGGGAGAGTCCATTACGGGGCTACGAATTTAGATACCATAGTTTTTGACATAAGCACGGCTTATGAAGCCGGCTGTTTCGGCGGCGACGATTGCGAATGGTATACTAGCAGTGAAGCGCTCAAAAAAGTCGCTGACTTTATTAAGGCATATGGAGAGGACCGAGCTAAGGCCATCGCAGACAGCCAGCAGGGCGGGGAAGGGTCCTTCTATAATATGCTCAAAAATAGGGTTAAAGGTTCTGAGGAGCGGATTGCTGCCATCCTTGAGCATATAACGACCGACACCGTCAAGACCGATACGGGCGTGGACAATGTCTTAATCTTCAGCGCGCCGGTGAAGGCGAGAAAGCTGAGCGCTGTTGAGGAGGATGCGAACAGGAAGGCGGATGCCTTAAAGGAGATCAGTAATGCGAAACTCACTATTGAGGATGTTGTTTCATTGACTCCTGTGAAGCTCGTCCGCGAGTGTATTACGATCGCCAGGAGGATAATTAAGGAACTTAAGAAACAGGGGGAGGATTATCCGCTGGCCAAGATAGTTGGGTTAGTGTATGGCGAACGCTCTTCGACCTTGAATTATGAGGCCATAACGGATGGAGTCATAGAGAAGCTGAAGAATGAGCGGAAGATTCCTGAGCAGCCTGATATAGTCACAATCACGTTCACTGAGAAAACGCTGGGTGAAGAGAATAGGCTTGGGTTGAAGAAGTTGAATGGTTATACTGTAGACGAATCAGCTGACCGGCGGGTCGTGACATTCGACAAGCCTGTTGCCGCCGAGAAGGCTCTTGACACGATACTGGAGAAGCGCGTCCTTACGCAGATATCTGATGAGGCAGCGGCTAACGCCGTCATTGATGAAGGAGAGGTGCCAGTGGTCAAGATAGATACTGGGTACTATAGGGCTGATCCGATAAGCGGTAAGCTTGGTGATATCATAACCCAGATCAAGGAGGGTGCGAATAACGATGCGAAGGAGGAAGCGAAGAAAACGGGGAGAATAATCGATGAAATAATCGATGTGCGGGAGGCTAGGGAAATAATCAATGAGGTGCTCTACGGCTACTTGTATAAGCAGGTCATTGAGGCCTCTCTTGCGGCAAAGGAGATAATCGAAGACAAAAAGAACTCCGGTCTAGTCAACGATTCGGATTTGATGAGGGTCACAGCGATTGTCTTCGCCGCAGGAATCGAGCTCCTCGGTCAAGCAGTCCAAAAGACGGATGTGCTCACCACGATCATGGGGGTGATAAAGTCTAAGCAGGCGGAGTGGGCGGAAGAAAGGAGAGCTGAGAAAGCGCCGATCGAGCTCCCGACTAAGGAGGAGGTGATAGAAGCCAGGAGGTTTATTAATGCTATAAAGGAGGTAGAAGACGCCCTCAAAGAAGTCGGCCTGTCACGTGAGGCCGCCGGCCCAGCGGTTTCTAGTATGGTGACCGAGTACGGTGACAAATCCGAGGGGGAGGTTGCAGAACTAATAAGTAAGTTGGCTGGGCTACTGCGTGGCGTCCTAGCGCAGGGGAAAACGCCAGAGGCTATGACGAATGCTGAGGAGATCATTAAGCACCCGACCGAAGCGCTTGAAGGGAGGCTTGAGAGGGAATCCGAGGGGGAGCAGGTCGCTGAAGTCATACTGAAGCCTGAAGAGACAGCGCCCGAAACCAAAGAATCCACCGGCTTGCCGAAGGAGAGGGTTTCTGAGCTTAGGGCTGTTATCCTAGATTTGGAGAAGCCGTATTCCCCGAGGAATGATGCCTTACAGGAATTAGGCGGCGCCGCCTACCGCGGAGATGAGGAGGCTCTGAAGGCCGTGTATTCTGCCATACTTGAGTTGGATAGGTCGGTTGCTGAAGACAGTCGGCGTCTTCTCCAGCAGGCTACTGGTTTCCTTTCAGATGCTGTAGGCTCCGGAAGCGCCACTGCCAAAGACCTCTATGGTAGGACCCCGCTCTTTGCAAGAGAGATGCTGTGGAATAGCATTCAAGAAAAAGACTTTGAGGGGGTGTTGAGGTACTCGTATATTGTGAGAAGCGTCCGCGATTCTGGCAGGATACACGACCCCGAGCTCTTAAGCGAGAAGAACATAGCAGCTTACGTAAGGATCGTAAAAAGCCTGGACAGGAAAGAAGACTATGCGCTCAAGTTCTGGAATGTGGGTAAGAACATCGAGTCCACCAAGAACGACGTCCTCGACGCAGTCTATGACGTCTATGCCTCAGTGTACGTCAACCGCGGCGAGTATTATCCTGGAGAGGACGTGGAGAAGGTTGCTGGAAAGGTTTTCGGCTACATCGCAGGCAGGGACCTGGTGAAGAACGTCGATGTTGAATCAGTCGACAGGGGAGGGATCTCTGTCGGACGCTATATCTTGGGTGAGGAAAGGATTTGGGACGGCGAATTCGTGAGACGGCTGTGGGCTATTGCAGACATCGAAAACCCGGTCCGCTTAGTCAAGTCAGGCGACGAATATCTGCTGCTTGAGGACGCCCTTAAGCTGCATCCTGCTGAGGATAGGACTAAAGTCATTGAATTCATCTGTAAGCAGAATGCGGATAAGAGCCGGAGCGGCAAATACCGTGTGCGTGAGGCGACATACAATAAGGAGTTGCCTGCGGACGCATCTGATCTCCGGGAAGTCTCGGTCGGCGGCGAAAAATTCTATGCAGCAGACTGGCCGCAGGAGCCTAACGTCTGGACAAGTAGATTCAGGAGTGTTCTGGCGAATGTCGCAAAGAGCGTGAAGGAGAGCAGTGGACGCGACTGCGTCCTTGTCTCAGCCGGCGGCGTCTATAAGGGGACGATGACCGAAGGCACAGACTTGGACACCTACATCTTCATAGAAGGCGAAGAGTCTGAGGAGATTAAGGCCGCAGTCAAGTCGGCGCTCGCGAAGGAAATAGAGAAAAACAGCCTCTACTTCAAGGAGACTGACCTCCGCTACAGGTTCATGGGCGACTCCCAGAAAGCCGATTACCCCGACAACCTGAGCAAGGAACGTGGTGTTGTAGTTACGACTGCGGAAAGCCAGATTCTGCTGCCCACTAAGAAAGGCGACAAACTTATCATAGAGATCAAACCGGCTGCCGTCAAAATCAAAGAAGCAGCCGGCTTGTCTGAGGTCACTCCGATTCTCATAGACGGCGACGAAAAACTTTTCAGTGATATCGGAGAGCTATTCAAGAAAATGCCGGAAGGCAGCCCGTCTGAGCTGGTTCAGGTGCTGCGCAATCAGGAGCCGATCAAGGAAGGACGCCTCACAGTCTATGTGAACGGAGAATCGAAAACGCCGCCGTTCGAGCCTCAGACTTTCTGTGAGGTGGGATTGGACATCGGCGGAAATACTGTGTCCGTGACTCTCGGCATGGGCGTAGAGGAGTTTAAGGCTGAGTCGAACATCAGAGAGCACATCAATTTAAGCAGCCTGATGATAAAGGACAACGATGGTTCGGTCTTAGGCTTCAAGGACTTCATGGAGAAGAAGATTTCGGAACTGCCCTTCAAGCCGAAAGATGCCGGCGTCGACGAAAAGCTCCTGGACAAGTTCCTCGACGACGTCTGCAGGGAAGACCTTCCGGTGGAGATATGCGGCGACTTCGTTTTGGATGACGCCACCAAAGAATACAGGTTCAGGAGGCAGCCGCTTGATGCTTATGTGCGTTCTCTGGCCTTTGGAGAGGAGAGGCCTCTTGGAGTATCCACGGGAAGAGTCTACAACGAAGATTCCGCGCTCACATGGCACATCCACCCAAGCTTAGTGCCCGGCATGCGGATACTCACTCTTTCCCCAGGAGACATCAAATGGTTCCTTGACTGGGTCAAAGACCCGTCCAAAATCAATGAGATAATCTTCGTTGTGAGGGATGACGGCATCTACGGAAGATACTACAAGCTGAAGAGCGGCGTCGATTTAACTGAGCTCATGAACGAGAGCGCAATGAGGCAGGTGGTTGAGCAGGAGGAGAGGCGAACAGGTAAACCGATCGAAGAAACACTGGACGGACGGATTCCGCTGTTGACCAGATACTTTGACTCCGTGACGTTCAAGCTTGCGGAACCGGCTGCCTCAGTCGAGAAGCCCGCCGGCTTGCCTGATGTCGAGAAGCTGATAGCAGACAAGAGAGCGCCTGAGGAGTATAAGTGGCTGCTGGATGATGTGGTCAAAGACATCATCTCAAAGAATGTTCGAAGCAGGTATATCACAGAAGCTCCGAAAAAGGCTTATCGCATCTGCCATGGTACGAGGGAGGGTAAGCTTGCGTGGATCCTGCGTGACGGCGGGCTTGGGGCGTTCTTCGAGCCTCAGGAGTACTTCTATAATCCGTATTTTGAGCCTACGGAGATGATTCGCCCGCGGATTTTCGTTGCAAGCGAACTGCCGGCGCTCCAGCACGCTTATGTTCAGGGTGCTCAGGACACTCTTGTCTCGCAGGGGGCTGCGAAAGAAAAAGAGGATAAGACTGTGCTCTTGGCTTTAAGGATACCTGATGAATGGCTCCTGAAGAATGCCGGAGCCAAAGAGTATAGTGAGTTCGTTAATGCAGTGACTGATGAAGTGACGGAGCTTGAGAAGAAAGGTAGAAGCCTCCATGGGGAGCTCGGTTTCTTTGTGCCTGCGCCTGAGGTTCCTGTTGAATTCATCTATGTCATCGATCCCGTAACGCATAAGGAGGTCCCATTGAAGGAGTACGTCGAACGTACGGGACTTGATAGGGTGCTCGAAAAGGCTCGGTCTCGTGAAGAGTTCGTATTCGACAGGTTCAAGGAGCTTATGGTCGGCTGCCTGAAGGAGGGAGACGGTAACATCATAGGCGTCGAAACCCGGGGTCTGACTGTCGCATCCGACAAAAAAACATTGGATGAGGCATTCCGCACACGGAATTTCATCGGCTTGTGCGCTGATATCGCAGCCAGAAACGGCGTCGACAAAAAGAAGTTCATCGAGGCTGTTGCCGGCGCAAAAGATTTCAAGGATGCGAGAGAACGGTTCTTCGAAAAATTCAAGACAGAGTGCTTCCCACAGGGTGCTCTCACCAAAAAGGGAGAGTCTTCCGTAATCGACGCTGTCCGCGGCCGCTGGCAGGAGGCGGAGGCTGCTGACAAAGAATATTGGGAGTGGCTCAAGAGAGGGAATGGAGAAGAATATAAACAATGGCTCACGAAAGAATTCTTTGAGGGGAGAACAGTCGTCAGAGAGATGACTGATGATGTACTAGCCAGCCTCAGAAGCAGCGAAATAAGTATCCCAACCGAACAGATTAGCGAGATACTCCAACAAACCAGAAAAGAATCCGCCACCTTGCCTGATGAGAAGGCGAAGATGCCTGAGGGTGGGGTGGAACGTGAGCTGCCCACGCGAGCTGCGACAAATTACACGCCATCTGAGGTACTTGACTCCCTGAAGCTGACTCCGGAAGACGTTTTTCTTGATGTGGGATGCGGCTCCGGAGAACATGCAATCGCTGCAGCAAACAGAGGGATTCCGGCAATTGGTGTGGACTTATTTGAATCGAACATAGCCCTCGCAAGAAGGATCTCAGAGTACCACGAAAACGAGGAAGTCATAAAAGCCTTGGAAAGCAAGGGCGTGGACTTTTTCAGGCTCGTCAAAAAACTGGATGGATTAGGGCAGCATAAATCCGCTGTAAAGAATGTTGACTTCTTTGTTGCTACCGCAGATAAGATCCCCCTCGAATCCGACAGCGTCACAAAAATACTTTGCATCGACGTAGCCCACCACATGGGCGCTGAAAAAGCAGAGGCCATGCTAAGAGAAACCCTGCGAATAATAAAGGATGGGGGCCTGATCCACATCAGGTCAGACACTTACCTGACAAAAGAAAACAGGGTATTGATTGCGCAAGAGCAGCTCATAGAAATCGCAAATTTAGAAGGCGGAATCAGACTTGAGGTTGTAGAACCCACACCAACGGCAATCGGCGGCATAGTATACCGAGTCAGGAAAGAGAAGGCGGCGACGGCTAAGCCTGAATCCACCACCTTGTCTCGTCTTGATGTCGTGAAGAAGGCTTTGACTAGGGTGCAGGCTCTGGAGGATTCTTTCAGGCTTCAGGAGGAGAAGGTCGGCGAGGGCGTGGACCTTGAAGTGTGGGCTACTAGGCGACTGGAGAAGGACAGAAAAGTCGCCCAGATATACGGGGATGCTGCCGAGATTGTGTTCACTTATCTTGCCGAGCATGAGACTGAAGTTACGTCCGCCCTGAAGGTCAGCTACTTGTCACGCACACCCGGACCACCTGCCCTCTACTTTGACTCCGTGTTTTTGCCGGCATTTTCTTCAGTGACCGGCCTCGATGAAGCGACTATGAAGACCGTGCTCTCGATCGCAGGGAAAGGAATCGAAGGCATAAAGAACCCGTATGACGAGGACAGCCCATATAGGAGTTACATCAATTCTTTGATAGAGGAAGCGTTGAATGACGTCAAGAATCGTATCCCAGACCTCAAGAACTTTAAGTTAATTGATGTTGGGGCCGAGGACAGGTTGTATGTGGATGCGAAGGAGCAGACAATCAACATGTCCACGAACGTCATGAGCAAGCTGAAGCAGCTTGCATCCATCGGGGACGCTGGCGAAAAGGTCGTTGAGACAATTTTCCTCCACGAGCTCGAACACACGAGAGACGTCGACTACAAGAGCATAGAAGAGAAGTACTCAAAGATGCCTTTGGAGGATTTACGGAAGACCGCTAAAGAAGCCGACCTAGCGAAGGCCGTCGAGTGGAAATACGGGATGACGCAAGATAATAAAGTCGACTTGCAGGCTTTAGACGCCGAAACCTTGAGGGGGCATCTGACGATGTACGAAGGCGAGCGGCAGGCGAACAGGCAGGCACTTAAAGGCAAAAGCAGGGATGAGCAGATCGAGTTCGCTGTGCGCCTGCGCTTAGGCGGCCGGGTGGTGGGCAAGGAGAACATTAGAGAAGCCTTGACAGGTAAGCTTATGCCGGGGGATACGCCAGAAGGCTACTACGGATATAACTTCGACTTTGATGCCAAGACCATCGCCGCTGCCGTCATTAAGGAAGACGAGATCCGGGCCACCCTCCGGAAGGCCGCCAAGATCGAACTGACGCAGATTGGGGTAGTAGAGTCCATAGAAGCTGAAGAAGTCATTCCTGTCGAGGAGAAGACGTTTAAGGATAGGTATCCCGACGAGTATGCTACGCTCGTCGGCAGATACCCTGACTTCAATAAGCTTGCTACGCTATTGTTGACGCAGGATACTTTTGTCTCAGGAGGCCGCGAGGAAGCGCTCGACGACGTCATGTCCACTCTCGAGCGGCGCGACGCCGCCAAGAAGTTCACTTCCGAGGAGCAGAAGACCCTGAGGGATGCTTTGTCGAAGGTCCTAGAGTTCGCAGACAAGGCGGATTCGGACCCTGACGCAAAACGTTTCGTGAAGATCCTGGCTGAGGCTGCGGCAGACGCGGCCTGCAAGGACGCAGATTTTTTGGGCATCGCGCATAAGCTTCCCGGCAAAGAGAATAAGAAGCCTTACCTTGACCTTGTGACCGGAGTCAACTTCCTCCACTGGATGAAGAGCCTGGACCCCGAAGTCAGCTACATCCTGACGGACAAATCTTTGTTTGTGACGACGTTCCTTGAGAAGGCTGCGAAGAATTGGAATATCGAAAAGAACGTGAAGGTGGTACTACGCGACGTCGCCGACCTGAGATTTGAGGACGTCAGCGACCAGGAATCGAAAGAAAAGCTTGGGACAATACGAGCCAAGAACCTGTTCACGTATTTCAAAGGGTTTTCCGATAAATGGCTTAAAGAAACCCTCTCGTGGCTTGAGGAAGGCGGACAGCTCATCTTCGAGAACGACCCGGACAGCCTGCTGCGGGAACATGAACTATGGAGGATCAATGTTTTGCATAAGTACTTGGTGGGGGACGAAGGCTGGGGCTTCACTTACTCCGTCGGCAAGAGGAACGTCGAAGACATGGCCATGGAGACCATTGACTCCTTCGTGTTCACGAAGCCTCCTGCCGGAGGACGATTGGAAGCTGAAGCTTCCTTGGAGGACTTTTCGCTCATCGCCGGCTTCGATAAGAGCGAGCTCCACGCGTGCGTGACTCCTGAGGAAGTGCTGAAGGCGCGCAGGATCCTTTCTGAATCCTTCGGCCTCTCGAAAGACGAGGCTAATGCTATCTTAAGCAAAGTCGAATACATCAACAGCCTCACCTACGCCGTCGAAGGAAAGACGATGGAGGAACTGAGGAATGCTGTGGAAGTCCTCAACTCCGCCGCTGGCCAAGAGGCTGCTGCCGAGGCGGCCAGAACAAAACCCTCTGAGGTCGTATGGCTGCTGCCTGTGATCGCAGCGTCTCTGCGGGACGGGAAGAGCGTGGACCTTTCCTCGGTCGCCGACCTGAAGGAATCGCTCCTCGAGGATCCGCAGAAGATAGCATTAACCATAGACCCAGTGAAGGGTGAGGCTGCTTATGCGCTGAAGACGCTCTCAGAGATAAAGCCGCAGAGGCTCACCGAAGTCGTCGCCGCCCTCAAGAAAATCAATCCGAGCGTGAATCTGGAGGCTGTCACAGGGAAGGTCTCGTCCGCCAAGGCAGTCAAGATTCTCTCTGAGCTGGCGCCCGAGGATCTGAAGACTGCGATAGAGTACCACACTGATACATGGGGTGCTGAGGAAGCGAGCAGGCGTCTTGGAGAGGACGCCCTCAAGTTCGCCGAAGAAGTGAGGATCACGAGGCTGTCTCCTGAAGAGAGGTCTGCGCGCGGGAAGGAACTGATAGATAGGATGGTTGCGCGAGGCGTGCTGGATGATGCAGCCGCCAAAAAGCTTGTGGACGAAGTTCTGCCGCATGCTACCGGCGACCTCTCTCGGTGGAGCAACTTCGACTATGTCCTACACGGCTTGGAGGCGATTAAGAACCCGCAGATAGCAAGAGTCGTCGCAGAAAAATACGACCTCATTAAGCTCGTTGAGCCTTCGGACCTGACGACTGAGGTGAAGAAGGCAGACGGCACCACAGAGAAGCTTCCGAGGAAGTGGGCTAAGTCGTTCTATTTCATGCGTTATGTGGGCGTCGGCCTCAGCAGTTTCTCTGATGCGCGGGTGGTCGAAGAACTCATCGCTAGGGGGGTCTTAGACTTCATCTTCGAAGGCGACCTGCAGGATGTTGAGATGAGAACACGCAATTTCCGAGACATTGCGCCTGCGCTCGCAAGAGTCCTTGAGGTTAAGGACGGCCTCTCCTCGTTTTTAGTGGGGCGGCTGACGGCTGATGGAATCAGAGAGATCATATCAGACCGAATGAAGGCACTGGAATTTGCAGTGCTTGTGGCCAAAGGCGCTGAAGTTGAGCGGCTTTGGATTTACCGCATCAACGGATTCGGCCTCCTCCTGACGGCAATCGGCTTCATTGGGGAGGAAACTGATTTACAGAAAGACATCGGCAATATCATCAAGCCAGTGATCTGGGCTAACATCGTCTACAGCAAGCTTCCTGAAGTGCCGGAGAAGCTGGCGGGCAAAACAGGGTATAAGGATATTATCGAAGTAAGACACGAGCTCGCTGCGCTGGCGATCGGATTAGGCATAACCGGCGAAGATTTCGACGAAGTCATAAAAGCTTTCAACAAGCGTGAACCAGCTGAAGCCAAGCTCCAGGAGATAAGTGAAAGATTCTTGAAGAAGGCAAAACAGGATCCGGATTTCGTAGGGAAGTGGGTTGCTGCTGTCTTGGCTGCGAAGAGTAGGTTGACGGCCTCCGCAAACAACTATGATAATATCTTAGGCAGCCTGTATGAGGAAGTCTATAAGAAGTCTTTCTTCGATAGACTGAACCGCACGGAGAGGGGTGCACGACAGTATCCGACAGAAGAGAAAACAACAGAGGAGCTGAGGCTGAGGATGACGCTTCAGCTTCCGGGAGACGGTTTCCTTGCCGCTGCCGCCAAGGCGCATGGCCTTGTGATCGAAGAAGGCGCCAAACGAATAATCGTCGGATACCATAAAGAATCTGCCGCACTACCCAGTATAGTGATTCCTGACCGCGTCTTAGCTGCCTGGGGTGTTGATGAGAGTTTCCGCAGAGCTTTCAATGAGCTTGTTAGTGTTCTTGCCGGCGGCAGGAAGCCTGCGGGTGAGAAGGCTGCTGATTTCAGGGCATTCGCAACTGAGCTGTTCGCAGGCAAGGTGGTCTGCGAGATTGGAGCCACCACGCCAGGACACATACTGGACGCATTCAAGTATCTCGGCGCATCTGAGGCTGTCGGAGTCAACACAGTAGGAGAGTACGCAAAAAATTTCGCTAAAACCTCTGTAAGATTCGTCGCAGGCGATGCCAAAGGACTTGACTCCTTCATCGAGAGGGCTGATATCATAGTCTTAAAGAACGTTATGTCTGAGGTCGGAATCGAGAGCGGCATAATCCCAAAAGACTCTGAGGGTCTTGCTGCGTGGCCTAATGTCAGAGGACAGAAGATAAGCGAGACTGCCAAAAAAATATACGCTGCTTCAGAGAAGACGCTTAGTGCGGGCGGAATGCTTCTCGTAGTCAACGATCATCCGGGAGATGAGACTATTACGTCGCCTGAAGAAAGCAGGCTGATCCGAGTCAGAATCCGCGAAGAGAAAGCCGACGGAAAACCGCTCTATACTATCGTCGCATACAAGAAACCTGAATCCGCAGGCTTGTCTCCTAATGAGGCTGTTGAGCGTCTGAGGACGTATCTTAAGTCGCTGCCTCCCGGCACAAAGCTCGGTGTTCCGCCGTTAGTGGGCGAAGATATGGTCATCTTGAAGGATGGGCTGCTGGCAGACGAGAGGAGAGCAAAGTTCCGGGGATTCTACTTCACTGAGATAAAGAACAGGATTACTGCGGCGCGTGGATATACTGCCCTCGTCACAATGAGTCCTTCATTCCTAGATAAAGCTTATCCCTTTTTGCTTTGGATTGCTGAGCGGTATCTGCGAGTCAAGAAAGCCCGCGGAGAGCTTGACGCTGAGGCATTCAAGCACCTGCTTGCAATCGACACCATGTTCGAAAATGCCTACGGCGCCATTGATTCTACTCTCAGAGGCGAACTTGATAATCTTGCCAGCAGATACTGGGAGGCCAGCGTAAATCTCGCAAAGGAGTTAGCTGAAAAGGACGCTGAGACGCGGAAAATTAGGTTGACTGAAGTACGAAATAAACTCGCCGACGAGTCGAAGGAAGTGCGGACGAAAATCCTCGGAATGTTCCTAAAACTCAAAGACAATGAAATCGAGAAGAAGTTCAACAGCAGCCTCAGCGACTTGGAGAAGAGCGGCAAAGAATTCGGCGGCCAGATCGACGAAAGCATCAGGGAATTGACCGGCAACGATCCGATATTGAATAGAATAAGCAGCCTACAGAACCGCGAAATAGCCATCATTGAATACGGTAGTTTGGAGAAAATCGAGATTGAAATCATCTTCCGCTCCCTCCTCGACTTACCATCTAAAGGCGGCCCACTGAATGATGCGGCAGAATACTACGGCACCGAGATCATCTTCGGCGAAGGCGACCGCAAAGACAAAGTAGAATCATTCAAAATAAAAAAAGAGTCCGCAGCATTGCCTTCTGAGTGGATCGCCTCTAATGTGTCGCGTGAGTTAGTGGAACTGCTGGGCGCAAAAGAATCCGCAGGACTGGGTGAGGAGTTGCCGGTTCCAAAGGAGCTCATCTTCAGTTTCTCTGAGCAGAGGAGATTCGATGAATTGATCAGGGGCCTGAATGAGGCAGGTTTCAAGGATTACTCAGTCACCGAAGAGAATCGGAAAATCGTTGTATCGGATGTCGGAGGCTTCGCCGGAGTCCTGACTTCTGATTTCAAGAGATTCGCTGAGGCCCTGCGGCAGATCGATCCTGCATCCGTCCGGAAGCTGCGGCTCGCCGGAGTGTTCGTCGCAGAGGCGGCTGAAGGACGGACCTTTGTGCTTCGAGACGCGCTCTGCAGGATAGATGAGGAGACAGAAAAAAGGCTGCGAGAAATCGCGTCAGCTGAAAAGAAGACTGCTGCAGGCAGGTCCATAAGAAAGAAGATAAGCTCAGTTACAGAAGGCGTCAGCGAAAGCCTGGTGGGATTATTCCGAGGGATGCTGCCAAAGTCCGAGCCGGTAAGAGAAAGGATTATGCGCGAGCCCGGCTATGTGAACTTCCTGCATCTTGAAGAAAGGGAGCTTGCTACTGCAGTCAAAGGAAACTGGATGGGTGCGCCGGATTATCTGGGACTCTTCGGTGATAGGCGTGTTCTTTTGTTCGGCGACACCAACCATGAGAAGGTCGGCATCGTCGGCAGCTTTGCCGAACACCTGAAGGAACTCTCTCTCGCGGGCGTCACACACATCGCCCTCGAGTATCCGAAGGAGAATAGGTTCGTTTCGGCTGTTGACGCTTACAATAGGGGCACTGACACTGAGAGGGATAGACAGGTCATTAATGAGATCGCCGAAGGTACGCGCACGCCGTATAGGGTACACAGGTTCTTTGAGAACGCGCGCGCTGCAGGCTTAAAGGTCGTCCTCGTGGACATGCCGACAGGCGAGCAGAAGAAGATAAAAGAGGACTTGCGCAGCGGCAGAAGAACGATTCCTGCAGAGGAGCCTGCTGCGAAGAGGATCACACCTTCCATCATGATCATGGAGACGCCCGATGATGCGCAAGAAAGGAGGATCGAAGAGGTGATCGTCCATGAGAGAGGCGTCTACATGGGCAAGGAGGCCTCAAAGAGTCTTGCCGCAGACGCAGGCGCTAAAGTCGCAGTATTCTGCGGTTACGCTCACCTCAAAGACGACGAGATACCTAAGCAGCTTAAGGACGCAGGTTTCGATTCCGGGAAGGTCGCACTCATCACCGCGGGGCAGCCCGCGTACAGTTTCCTCATGGACAAGGCGCCGATGCCTATGGGAGCAGTGCATGCAGTCGCTTACGTCGGACACCGGCAGGATTACGGGTATGTGAAGTTGAATGCCGACCTCGAAGGATTCATCCATTTCCCTGAGATAAGGTTCGCCAAGACCGACGCCAAAGAGCTTCCGGCTGGGGCCGGAGTTAAACAGATAGGTGGAGAAACTGCTGCGAAAGAAGAGGAGCTCTCCATCATCCCCCTCGGAGCCGGCCAAGCTCTTGGGCCTGTTGATGCCGACTTCAGTAAGAGAGTGGATCCGAGCGTATACTCCTGGGATGCGACTAACAAAGAGAAGATCTACGAGATCGTCGGCGGGATGGAAGGTTTGTCGCGCGGCCAAAGGTTCTATCTTGCGACCCTCCTTGAGACGTACGTCAGAACGAGCATGCATCATGGAGGCGGCTCCATAGTCGGCATAGAGTTCCTGCCCAAAGAGGACGTATTCGGCATAGTTTCAGTCGACACCTTCGGTTACCCCTATGATTCGAAGATCAATTATGGCGCACGCAAGCGCCGCAGGGAGGTGACGCTTGAGACTCTACAGAGAGAGATCGGCTTCGAGGACATGCTCGTAAAGAGCGTCGATGACCTGCCGAAGACGAATATCCGGCCGAATCTCGACAGTGCTGAAAGCGTCGCAAACTTCATTTTCCTGCTCTCCGCCTCAGCGACCCGCCCGGAGAGGATACAAGTCGGCGGCAGCGAGATGTACATAACCGGACCCGGCGGGCGTTCCTTGAAGATGCTGAAGACCGATGATTTCGAGCTGAACAGGTATGAGGGCCTGCTGCTTGACGCCACCAAGAGGACTTATGGGATGCACTTCGGAACCGAGTCGGAGTTCTTCTCGGCACTATATTATCTCCGCACGGACCTTAGTTCTGGAGGGCGCATAGCTGACTTGCTCTCGCCCAAGATCCGCGCGATAGATAAACTCTCCAACACTCTGGTCGAAGCAGTCGGCTGGAAAGATTTTTCCGGCATCAACTCGGTCAATAGACATGCTAATGAGCTGGTCCTCAAGGCACGCAAAGACTTGAGGTTCCTCAGGAAGGATGAATCCGGCACGCTGCTTGAGACGCTCGGCCAGCAGGTCGTCGGACACCGCAAGGTCCTTCAGCAGGCTGAGATCCTGTTCAGAGACTATCCTGAGCTCCGGGACTACGCGGTGACAAAAGGGTTTGCGGAAGGTAAGCGCACCATAGTCTTGGGTGATGAGCTTGAGCTGCTCCGCCGGCAGTGCGCCGAACTTGAGGGGCTCTATGAGGAGCTTAGGGTGGAGTTCACCATCCCGGACATGGACGAAGCAATCACTGCAGGATACAGAAAGCTTCCGGAAAAAGAAGGCGCGGGCTTGCCTCTTGAATTGTTGGACGAGGAGCGGATGATGAAGCTTCTGTCCCATGGCCTGCCTTCCGGTGAATTGAGGCGCCTGCTTAAGCTAGCGAACGATAACTTGAGGGGCGACTACGGAAAAGTCAGCAGATTGAGTAGTTCGGCGTGCGATATTTTCGCCAGAGCCTTCGCAGCCTATGGGCGGGATATTCCGCCTGAGCTGACGGAGTTCGCGAAACTGGTGACTGAGAGAAACAACGAGCTTGAAAAGATATTCGCGATTAGGAAGGGGCAGATGCTCGCAGAAGGAAAACATATCCTAGAAGAAAAAGAAAGACGCGAAAAAGGTGGCGCAGGCTTGTCTGCTGATGTGGAGTTGTCTCAGCGCGTTTCTGGTCTGTTGAGTCAGGCTCCGAATCTTTCGGTTGATGATAGGCGCAGACTGCTTGCTGAGGCCCAGCGTGTGTTCGCTGATGCTGCGAAAGTTTGCAGAGAGAGTTTTGACGCAGAATATTTGGCGACTGTTTTCGAGTATTCGATGCGGCTTGCCTTAGACGATTTCGGGACGGAGAATGTCGGCCAGTCCATCAATTTCGGGAGGATGCTTGCCGGCGTCCTCGATGAAGTTAAAGCGGAGCGCAGACTGGACGGCACGCAGATGCTTAATGTGCTGACGAAGTGGCGCGGCGCCTCCAAAGCTCATCGCATAGATAAGCTGCCGATGGACTCTATTTTTATCGAGCTTGTGAAGCGCAGCCTCTATGAGCAGGGCATCGTCCTCAAAGAGTATTCGCAGGTCGACAGAGAGAAGCTTGTCGGACTGCTGGGCGAAGAGAAGGTTGCAGTCCTAGAAGAATCGAATCTTCTCTCAGCTTACCATAGGGCTCGGCAGTGGATGGGCGAAGAACGGGCTGTGGAGGTCTTTGGTAGAGAAGAGTACAGGAGCCAAAAGAATCTAGATAATATCAAAAAATTCTCAGTCATAGGTTCCATGAGCGAAGGACAGAAGGAGGCTGTCAGGAAAGCGCTCCACGAGTCTGGCGGCAGCGCACTCTGCCTGATCCACCTGAAGCACGTCCTACCTAAGATGAGACAGATCCCAGCATACACTGAGTACCTTAAGGAGGTCGGCTCGCAGCTTAAAGATAGTGAGGTCACTTTCGTTTTTGCTGAGGAGGCTGTCGACGGAAAAGTCGCCATCAATATTGAAGAAATCGCAGGCCTCGATCTGAGCGGGCCAGTGGTTATCGTGCCGACGCAGGCCGGAAACCCCAGTCCGGCTGTTCCGAAAGCAGGCGACGTCGAGTTGTCGATGTATTGGAGCGACCTTGCTTCAGTCTTCCGCGATTTGGGTGTTGTGTCGCTGCGCATCGGCGGAGAGATCGCCAACTACAGGGGAGACAGGCTAGAGTCAGGCTGCGTCCACATCGCAGCCAGCGAGCTTGCTGGCGCCGGCATAAGAACTGATGTCATCGAGAAGCTGGCGTTCCCCGGTCCTGCGCTCAGCGAAGTATTCACGACAGGAGATATTGATCGGCACCAGCCTAAAGAAGGCGCCGGCTTGTCTCCGGCTGAAGTCAAGAGAGAAGAGGCAACGACTCCTGAAACGCAGGTCATAGTTTTCAAAAACCTTAAGGAACCGCAAAAATTCGAAAACCTACTGAATAAACACAAGGTCAGCTACAAACTCGTCGATGAGACGAGCATAGAAGTAAAAGACAAAGAGGATTTTTTAGGCAAAGTACTCAAAAACAGAAAAGAATTTAAGGAATTCATAATCTTAATCAACTCGGAAGAGAAGGAAACATATCGCTGGGGTGGCTTCGAAGTAATAGAACACAAAAAACGCAGCGCTACCGGATTAGAAGGCAGCGCTACAGGATACTATACCCTTGTAGGCGCAGCCCCTGCACCACGCGCTGAGATCCAACCAAAAACAGTGGAGGAAGGTGCTGGACCATTTGAAGAGAAGGCTGCGACTACTGAAACGCAGGTCATGATTTTCAAAGACATTAATAGACTAAAAGAATTCTGCGAACTGCTGGATAGCTACGACGTCAAATACAGCCACGGACCCATCGAGGAGATGAGCATAGAAGTAGCCGATATAAAGGATTTAGGCAAGAAAATACACGAAAACATAAATGAATTCATAAAAAAAGGATTCGAAATCGAATCAACCGACTCGGCGACTGGGGGATTATTCCGTTTAAACGGCTACGTCGTGATACCGCACGAGGAAAGAGTCTTCGTACTCGAAGACGTATTCTCAAAACCAACCGTGGGGATTCGCCCAAAGCCAGTAGAAGAGGTGGGTGCGGACATAAGAGCAGAAATAGAGATTGGCCTGCCGGAGGATTTGAGCAGGTTCGCTGATGCGGTTGCGCGCGAGAGGGATACGCTTGAGTCCCTGCTCAAAAAGATGGCTTACGACATGCGTGTCTTCGCTAACCGCGACAGCGTAGTTCGTCAGCTTGAGGTGCCTAAGAAGTTCCATGTGCTTGAGGATTGGAACGCCGCCACAGCTATCCTGAATAATCTCAACAGCAAGGATACGGCAGCGAACCTTGAATCCCTCAAGAAACTGTCTTCGATGCTCTCCGGACACATCGCAAAGAATGTGCTGGGTGAGTTTTACAAGACCCATAAAGTGGAGGACTTAGAGTACGTCATCAATGAGGTCTTAAGAGACCGTGAGAAGTATCTTGAGTACTGCAGCGATGAAGAGAAGAAGACGCTCGAACAAGAGAAAGGCATGCTCCATCAAGTGGCTAAACTCCTTAAGACGCCTGATGATATCTTTAAGGCCTATACAGTTGGGATAAAAGGAAAAACGATAAAAAATCCGATCTGGGCTGAGTGGAATGAATTATCCGAGGACTTCATCGAAGCCCTCAGTAACGCTTTAGCAGGCTACCTCACGCTCCTGCTCGAAGGCAACGTCAGATACGATGAAGGGCAGCTGGATAGGATAGCGGAAGAATCAGGAGTCTATCCGCTTGTCGGGACCGTGCGCGTAAGCGACAGCGTCTGGACTAGCTTGCACAGGCTTCTCGGGCTCGAAGAGTGGGCTCCTGGAATAAGCTTCGACCCCCTGACTTTCGCTGAACCCTTCAGAAGGGTTTCTCTGAGCCTGCAGCTTAAAGACGGCAGCGACAAATATGGCAGAGAAGCTGCATTCAAGCTAGTCAACTACCTGCTTGGCGGATGGCCGAAGAGAGGTAAGGATTTCCCTGTCGAACGGCAGCTGATGTATAGGATACATGCGTTCTTGGGAGACGTCGAAAACGGCATCATGTCCTTAGAGGACGTCTCCAAGGAATTGGACGCACACTATCTGACTTCCGCTGAGTTGCGCGATCTATCAGGCAAGAAAGATGATGTAATCCAGCTCATAGGCGAGCTGCGCGAACGCCATATCCCACAGAAGAACATCGACGTCGTACTATACCTGTCGGACTCCATTGATGAGGCAACGAAGCTTCTTGCCCTCATGCTAATCAAAAAAATTGAAGGGGAGACAGAAGAAGACGCCGACCTGACGCATGAAGAAGGCGCGACGCCTTTGGGTGGTGTCAGCGTCGTCTCCGACGTCAGCATCATGGAGGCCCTTGAAAGAGAGATACCTGAGAAGCTGGCTGATGGCATCGGCCACGTTGCTCAGCTCCTTTTGACGGCTACTGAAGCCGGCCTTGAGTTCTCCGGCCGCTCATTCAATGTCCTGCTGAGGCTCTACGAAAAACAGCCTGCGAACGCAGTGGAGGCCATTGCCTCCGCGGCAGAGAACATAGATAGAGACCTCGCAGCCTCCATGCGGCCGCCGATCAACGTCAAAGCCTTCATCAAAAGCATGAACGAAGAGCATGCGAAGAAGGTGGGTCTGCCGCCCGAACAGCACACATCCAGCAGCCCGACGGAGCAGAACAGCAGCGTGACCGCAGGCTTCCTAGACGAAGAAAACAGGCTGAAGGTCAACTTGGGCCGAGGCCCATGCAATATAGTCAGCACCCTGAGGGAGTACGCCACATTAGGTCTTCAGGAGACTACGACAACCGAAGAAAGGAACCGTATGGCGGCGATAAGAAACCAAATGCGTCTCCTCAGAGAGTCTATGGATGCCAAGTTATTCAGGAAAGAGTTAAACAACCTCGTCGACGAACTGTTCAGGAGGAGAGGCGAGAAGACAACAAAAAAGATCATCCGAAAGGATGAGAAGGACACACTCAAGAGACTCATATCGCTCACAGAAGAACAGCCGATTCTGGAGGGCCTCGAAGTCGGCCGAAGATTAGAAGAGAAGCCAGCAAAGCCGCAGACAAAGAGCCCGCTGCTCGACTCCGTCAGGAACCCAAACACCGACGTCGTATGCACCGAAATACGAAAACTCTTGGACTTCTTACCTGAGGATGTGAGAAGAGACCTTATAGGAGAGCTTGTCGTACAGGCAAACGCCGCCTACGCGAAGACAGCTGAAGGTATAAAACCGCCGGAGTCGCTGAATAGGGCGGCAAAGTTCCGTTTCCTGGAGGGGGAGATACGCCGCTCTCTAGGAGAGCTAGAAGAATCAATAGATAATTTCGCCGCAGCGGCCGAAGCAAGCCTCGAAGCCGGCAGGAAAACAGACTCGGCAGATGCCTTCAGGGAGGCTGCTGAAAGCGCGCTGGCGGCGAAGAAGTACTTGAAGTATGCTGAATTCAAGGAGAATGAAGCACTCACCCTCGAGCCGTCCAATGACAGCCGCTTCAGGAGGATAGAGTCCCTACTGCTGGCTGCGAAGGTCTTCAACCAGCTGCAGAAGCTTGAGGCTGTCGTAGACTGCAACATCGAGCTCGCCAAGGCCAATATAGAATCAGGTGACACAGCACATGCGATAAAGTCCTTGGAGTATGCGAAAAATGCATGCGAACGCACACCTGAGGCCTTAGACCGGAAACGCTCAGATGCGGCTGTCAAACAGAGGATAAGAGAAGCCCAAGCAAAGGGTGAACTGATCGAAGCCGCGCTCAAAAACATCGAAGAAAATTCGTTGAACGAGGCCTCGCAGACCCTACGCAGCATACCAAGCCGAATCCCCTACGAGGAGGCTGCGGAAGAGCGGCGTAGGCTGAAGGAGGAAACCGCCCAGAGGATGGAGGTTGAGATACAGGAGATAGAGGCTACTACGAGGAGGGAGGAGCATGTAAGGCGTGTGGAAGACGACCTGCGGACGCTCCTAAGATTCCTTGGGAAATACGTTGGAGTGAGCGGCGGGGAGAGTGTTGAACTGAAGCCGGAAATCCTCGCCGAGCTGGCATCCTCTAAGGGAAGCCTCCGCAGAATCGCAGAATACGTAGCCGAAGCCCAGGCGCACAGCACGCAGGTGACTGTGGAAGGCATCCGACGACTGGATATCCCGGAAAAATTCACAGGAGAGCTCGGAAAAGTCCTTGGAATAGACAAGAGGCTCATCCAATTAGGAACCGGCCTGAGAGAAACCGCGGATGTGGCGACGAGGATGAGGAAGTGGCGGAAAATAGCACACGAAGTAGGCATGATGGCAAGCAGAGACCCGCAACAAAAGATGAGGGGGAGGCTGCAGGAAATAACAAAATTCTTAGGCGAAGAAACGACAGCAAAAATAAAAAACAGAACAGAGTACCTAAACAAACTTATAACATTCCTCTTCGAAGACCCGTACAGAGGCTCTAAACTAACACGGATAACACAACGAGGAATAGTAGACCAAGAGAGTATACGTACCCTAGTAGAAGCAGAAGACTTGGTCGCACTAAGCCACCTTTCCGAAATCGCAGAATACATACCAAAGAATATTCCGGAAAAGGAAGCCGGCAGAATAGTTTGGACACTCAAACAAAACAAAGAAGCAACACCCGAAAAAATAATCCGTCAACTGATCGCAATAAGCGAAGAACAAAGAATAGATCCGCAGATCACACAGGAACTCGCAGACCTACGAACGCTCCCGGAGGCAGTGATCGAAAAAGCAGCCCAACTAGAGCAAAAACACCGAACAAAAATACCGTCAGCAATCATATCCGCCGCCTTACCCGCAGAAAAGAAACTTGTTCCGGCAGGCTTGTCTCCTGATGAGATCGCCAAATATGCTGTGCCGCTCTTTGAATCCTTCCGACGGTATAGAGTGTTCGATGACCGCGCCAATATAACGAAAGCACTTGCAGAGGACCCATCCATCCAAAATAAGATCACGAGCTTAGACAGGAAACTTTGGCTCGCACGCGGCTTCGAGAATCTGCAAGATGAGCTGTTCGCCAGACAGAGGAAGATGTCGAAGCCGGGCGCAAGATTGGAGGCAGACAACATATCACCTGAGTATCTTGCCGTAGTCAAAGAATACGGCCAGAAAGAGGCAGGCTTGTCTCCTGATGAGGGTGCTGCACTATCCAAAGTGGAGGAGGATGCTAGGTTAATAGGGAAACTTATCGCTGCTGCAGAGTATGATCAGAGGGGTAAATTAGTGGAGTCGCAGGATATCGTCTTAGCTAATCTGCGGAAGAGCACCTCCGACGTTTCCGCCGACAGGATTATTGAGATGCTGACTGCTGTGAGCGTGCATAAACCGGGCTTGTTCTACTCCTCCGACGGCCCAGGTATGCTGCTGGGTATCGCAGCAGACAAGGCTGCTGAAGAGAAGACTCCTCGGGAGTTAACTTCTGAGAAAGAGCTAAAGCGGATGCTTGAGGCGCTTTCCGCAGCCAAAAAAGAGATACGTTGCCTCTGCTACGGCATGGAAAAAGGTAATGTATTCATCAGCTGCAACGTCGGTTCGGGTGCAGGAATGCGCATGTCTGGCGGAGTGCTGATCATCGACGGTAATGTTAGCTACGATACATTCACTGAGATGCAAGGCGGCGTGGGTGAGGTTTACGGCAACGCAGATTCTGGGCTTTGTGAGCGCATGAGCGGCGGATCCGTGACAGTGCACGGCAGAGCAGGGAAGGACGCGGGCAGAGGCATGAGCGGCGGCGACGTGGTCATCATGGCCGATGCTGGAGAGCAGGCAGGGTACACCATGTCAGGCGGCACTCTGGTGATCTACGGCACGGCTGGCAAGGACGTCGGCGACAGCATGACTGGCGGCGTTCTGCTTGTCGGCGGCAACATAAAGCACGGCTTCGGCGTCGGCGGGGATGATACGGAGAAGCACATCGGCAAAGAAGGCGGTATCAGCATCGTTCTAGGCGATGTCGGACGAAGGACTGGCCACGACGTGTACAGCGGCCCTCTGATAGTATTAGGCAACGCCGTTGATGACATCGCATCGCGCCAGCACGGCGGCCTCGTGGTCATAAGCAAGAAAGCCAAGCACATTGGTATCCACGGAAAGGACGGCGGCTGCATTATTGTTCTAGGCAGCATTGATGGAGTCATAGGAGGTCCTCTGACTGACGGCCGCGTGATAGTTTTCGGCGACATAAAAGACAGTAAAGAGCTTGGAGAGACCGGGGTCCTTTCCATGGGCGGCGGCGAGGTGCTTTGTCATGGAACCATAGATACGGTCATGAACCAGTATGGTGGCTTGATCTTATGCCGCGGAGCCGGTAAGGTAGTGAACATGAGAAGCGGCGCTCTTATTAGCCTCGGACGGATCGAGAAGATCTCTTTGACCGAGAAGATGATGAGCGACCGGCTCGGCGAGATCGCAGGCGGCGCTATTTACGCTACAAGCTTTGCGCAGACCGAATCCGAACTGAAGAAGGTCTCGGACTTAGGCATCGAATTGTGGACTCTCGAATGCGCTCCAAACACCGACTTCGAGATATTGCGCAGGGTCGTCGAACAGAAAGAAGACTTTGTCAAGAAACAGGGCTATGAACGTAAGATAGTTTCCGGCAGGCTTCAACTGAAGGGTGATGTGTGGAGCATCAGCTTCATGGACAAAAGTGTAGGAAACCATGAAGCCGTCTTAGGTGAAGTAAAGTTAGATGAGAAGGGCATCATGGAGTCGAAGGTTGCGTCGGCGTTGCTGCTGCTGCCTAAAAAATTAAGCAGCCCGGCAGAGATAGACTACAACATATTCAAGTCTGCTGTTGAGGCCATAATAGTCGAACTTGAGGTCACCGGCGTAACCTTGGACGCTGCAGTCATCAAGACCCTCATTGCTAAAGAGGTTGTCAAAAAGCTGGGGCCTGTCATGGAAGTGCGGCCTGTATTCGTTAAAAGCCTGGATACCCTAGAGGGGAGGATATCCAAGATATTCGATGTGGCTTCCGCTAAGGTTGTTGCCGCCAAGCAGAAGTCAAAGGAAGTGGTAACATTCAATGTCGTGAGGCGGCTGCAGGATATGGGCGCAAGTCCATCGGCCATCGAGGATGCTAAGAAGAGAATACGCGAGTCGGACTTCTATGAGCTGACGAAGACTGCGGACGCAATACTTCTGGCTGCCGGAGAGCCTAAAGGTGCTGCTCTTCCGTCCGACAAGGAGGCTGCCGGCCTGTCTGAGTGGACGGACAAAGACACTAACGAGCTGCTGAAACTAGTGAACAGCGTAGCACACGGCATACGGATGAAGCCGCCGCTCATCAAACCCGGAACAGAAAAAAGAATCACAGAATACGTTAAAGAACTGACAGACGCCCTCAGAAGAGGATACAGGCCATCAAGAGACCTGCAACTGCCGCTAGACGAACTATCCAACAGACTGAAAACCATCTACGGAGAAAAACTGTCAGGCGAACTAGAAAAAGAACTAAAAAAACTCGGAGAAACATTAGGAAACCCACCAGAAAAACCAACGCCCCAAAAAATCAAACCAACTGTCAGACCAGAAGAACTACCAGAAGAACCACCCGAACTCAAAGGATTAAAAGAAAAATTCGAAGCCGCACAACAAAAAACAAAGGGGATAGCAGAAACCCTAAACCAACTCGAAAAACAGCTGATTGGACAAAAAACAACAGACAAAGAACTGCCCCCAGAAACCCTGATTAACGCCCTAAGACGACAACAAAGCATACCAATAAAAGGAGAGGAATCGATAATAGAAACGATCAGGGCACTGAGAAAAATACAAGAGGGGGGGATCACACGCCCGGAAAAACCATCACCCGAAAGACCAGAAGACACACTACAGGGAATAGGATCAGAAGTAATCATCAAACAGCTGGAAGAACAGGGGGCAGACCCGAAACTAACACAAAAACTAAGAAAACAACTGGAAGAGATTAGACCGCCGCCAGCCGCACTACCACAAGAATCCGCGGCAATGCCTGCAGAGGGCGGCGGACAAAAGCCGCGAAAAGATGAACGCGCGGCCCTGTCTGAGGTGTCGTCTGACGCTCGTATGCGACTTGATCTCATCGGCTATGATAAGGACTTGTTCACCAAAAAAACTAGGGGTCTGCTGGCCGGCAAAGGCGTGATGGAAGAGAGGGAGGCGGCCGAAGGCGAATTAATCAAAAAAGTCTTGTCGCCGACTTATGTGATGACGCTGGCTTCTTTGGCGGATGCGCCTGCGTGGGCTACTGTGCTACGCGCCGAAGAGGAGCGCTACGCCGAAGAGTATCTTAAACCCCCGAAGTCATTCTTTAGGAGGGAGGTGAATGAAGCCGTATTTGGTGAAGAGAAGGCTTTGTTCGTGCGCAGGTTCGCTCAGATTATGGCTCTCTTCGCCGAGTCCGTGAGATTAGGCGCAACTGCGGCGGACATAGAGAATGCGCGCGCAGGCAAGAAGGACTTCGACGGCCTTGCCGCTGCCTTAGTCACTCTGATCGATGAGCGGTCCTGGAAGAATGATGAAGTCGCAGCCTACGATGCTTTGGTGAAGAAAGCCGTCGATTCGTTCGGCTTCTCGGACAATGGCGTCGAAGGTGACATTCCCCCAGGCGACTGGAGAATGGACTTCGCGTCTGCAGCGCAGACCATCGCAAGAAACAGGAGAGCTGCTGAGGCTAAGGCTGAGATAGAGAATATCCGAAAGAAAGTTGATACTCTCAAGGAGACGAATGAGGACCTTGCCAGATACTTCATCTCGTCTATTCCAAGCATCCTGGCTGTGAGCCCTGGCAAGTCATTCGGCGAGAACCTTGAAGCTGCTTATACTATCATTCATTCGAAGAAGACGCGGTCTGACACCATACGGTGGTTCGCTGGCTACGTCACAGCTGCAGTCTGTGATCTTGTAGTAGCCAAGAAAACCGAAACGGTCTCTAGCATATCCATCCCTGCGGATTGGAGCGGGGATGTCTCAACCGAATTCAAGAATACTTTGGCGCGGGCCGCAGGGGCTTTGGTGATGACCGGGTTGCGGGGTGTCGTTACAGAAGCCAACAGGAAGGGTACGAGCCTGAAAATCCTCAAGGAGAGGCTTGTAGAGTTCGTCGAAGATAACCTAGACTATCTCTCGACGCTTGGCGAAAAGGATCTGCCGCTCATCAAAGACAAGGCCGCGAGAGGAGAAAAGCTCACCGATAAGGAGAGGATACTTCTGTTGGAGGCTATTCAGGGGATCGAGGATCCTGAAGTAGAGAGCATCATCTTAGCTGAGATAGCGAAAGTCGAAGATAAGATAAGCAAAAGTACGATAGACGATAACGACTTCCCGTTCCTGCTGAATGCTTTAGACATCGGAATAGGCATAACGAGCAGGTATGAGGGGGCTGTCGGAAGGATCATACAAGCGACGAAGGAGTCTTTGGATCGCCTGCTTGAAAAGGACATTTCTGATGAGATAACTGAAAAAACCGAAGACGGGGAGAGGAAGAGGACGATTTATCCGAGGACTTATTTCCTGCTGCAGTTGCTAAGGTTCCCGGCGCCTTATGGAGAAACAGCTATTGGGAAATTGAAGCTGATGTATCCTGGGCCTGAGGGTGCGGTGAAAGTCCGCGAGATTCTGAGAGCGTATAAGACTCGCAGAGGCGAAGGCATCACTAAACAGCTGCTGAAGGGTCTTGACTATAGCATGATGCACTCCGCCTATCTGAAGGTTTCTGTCCTAGAGCAGAAACTGAAGAAATACAATATCCCGGCCGACGCGGCTAAGGTCATCAAAGATCATGAGAGCGGAGCCTATGTCGTGCTGACTAAGGAAAACGACGCAAGGTATGCTGAAGAGCTTGGGAAATTGAATGCGGAGGTCACGCCTCTCAGCGACGCTGAACCGAAGCTGATGTGGATCGAGAAGAACAGTCCTCAGCCTGATGACGTCGAAGTGCTCTTCCGTATAATAGCGAATGCTGTGAGCGCATATGCGCAGTATGAGAGCCCGGACAATTATTATATCGCACGGAGGGGCATAGACCTATTGAGCGAGGTTCCGATTCACATAACGGAGATGACTACGCGCCTCCGCAGCTTTAAGAACTTCAGCGACCAGAGCCGCGATCAGATTATCTCATTCCTCCATGAAAGCGGCCTCGGTTATGTCCCGTACGCAACAACGACAGATAAACTGGAGGACATCATGGAGAATGGACTGGTGGCGATCCAATTAGGCAGCCGCGAGCAACCGAATCTCGGCGGTGTGCCAGTGCAACCATTCCCAGAGAGTAGGGAGCCTTCACTCTATTCGAATATGGACGCTTTCTTCCTGCGATCTTTCTTCCTGGCAGTCAGAAAAGGCATCAGAGACATGAGGAGCACGCCCGAAGCCGCTGAAGCGAAGATGGGAGGGCCTATTGAGCTCACACGCTATCTGTTGGAGAAAATCGCGGTCGTCAGAATAGATGAGACCGACCCGAGGATCAAAGTGGAGGGCGAGGACGAGAAATTCTATATCGAAGGGCAGATCGGCCAAGTGGCCGTACCGCATGAGCTGCTTAAAGGATTTTCCCTGACACGTGAAGAGGTTGCAAGCATAGACCCGCAGAATCGCCCAATCTCTAAGGCTGAACGCGATTTCATCAACAGGTTCAGGCCGGGCGCGCAGCCCACAGACGCAGAAGTCTTCGGATTCAAGGGTATGATGCTGCTGTTCCAGAAGATGATGGGCACGACCCGGATGGGCCGGGAGATAAGGTTCTACAAGGGCACTAACAAGTATGACGGAGCCAAAGAGGCGCTGCGGACACAGAAGGAGCTTGAAGAAGAGTTGGGTATAGTTGCTGTGAACGTCGCGCGGAAGACCATGGAAGAAGGTGATCTGCGGATATTCCGCGAAGTCATTAAGCCTGTCAAAGAAGACCTCCTGAATTGGGTCGCTGCTGAGAATGCGAAGCGCGGAAAAGACGATAAGATCAGCCTCTTCTTTGACTGGCGCGGCATCCACTACATGCCGGAAAAAGACTATATGGAGTATCTGCTCAGCAGGCTCAACGGCACAAAGAGAGTGTCCTATATGCGGAAGCTGGTCGCACTCAGGGCACTGTTGGGTGAAGAAAAGTTCAAAAAAGTCCTGCAGAGTATAGAAGATGTACATGAGGAGTATGTGCTCAACTTCAAGGTCCAAACGGAGCCTAAGCCGTTGGCCGCATGGAGCGAGGAGGACGCAGAGAAGCTGGCTATGAAGCTTGTGCTTGCATTGTCTCTGCCTACGGTGCGGCTGCCGACCAGAAAGGTTGATGAAGGCAGCATGGCAGAGAAGGTGGGAAGCGAACTGCAGGATTACGCCGAACGGCTGGAATACAGTATCGAAGGGAACACCCGGCTTGTGGCTGAACAGATCAGAGAATACACCTTATCGGCGCTGAGAACTGAAGCCGGCGTCATGCTGCTCGGACAATCTTTCCCGGCAGAGTGCGCCAAGCCCGTAGAAGAAATCAAGACATTGCTTAGGTTCAGCTCCAAGAAAGAAAAAGGGGCAGGATTATCTGAGGAGAGCGCGGCAATGCCTGAGGAGGGCGGCGGACAAAAGCCGCGAAAATATGAAAGCGCCGGCATGTCTGAGTATACGGCGGCGACTTCGCTTATCGTCAGAGAGATAGTCAAAGGGGATCTTGAGCTTGTTGTGGGCGAAGATGAGATAAAGCGCCTCACTGAAGAGAAACGGCTGCGGGCGCATATAAGGGTCTTTGAGCTGCTGAACTTTGATGTTGGCCTTTACATGAAGTGGGCGGGCAGGAAAACACTCCCAGAAACAAGGGTTCCGAAAGCCGGAATTCTGCAGAAACTTAAAAAGAAGACAGTTGGCAGATTACGGCCGGTAGAAAAAATCACAGTAGACGACAATATTATAAAGATACTGCAGTCGCTCAATATAGCGAGCTTAGGGTCTTTGAGGGGTATAGAAGACCTGTGGCAGGTCATAACGAGGGTCTACGAAGACCGCCACTTATTGCCATTGATGGGCACGCTTAAAGGAGAAAACGAAGGCAAAGTATTCAAAGAGAGAGGACTTCAAGCCCTGACGCTTATCTCAGAAGCCAATAGGTTAGGAATCAAAGACGGAACAATCGAGGAGAAGATAAAAACAGGAAGCTTGGATGACATCATATGGGCCCTATTGGAGGAGATAGACCAAAGATTATGGAAAGACGACGATATCGAAAGCTACGGCCAAGAAGTCGATAGGATAGTGAAGTTATTGTCTGTCAAGAAGATCAGGCTCGACGAGATATCCCCAGGGAATGCAGAGGAAAGATTCTGGATAGTTGCTGACGGCATCCGAAGAGGAACAACAGACCCCGCGGAAGCAAGAGAGAAGCTCAGGGTCATCGAGGAGATACTAAAGGAGCTCAAAAAAGAAGATGTGCTTATCGCAAGATATTTTGTTTCTTCGCTCCCGTACATACTGAGACTCTCAAATAAAAACTTCATAAAAAACGTTGAGACGGCAAAATCTAAGATAAAGGGTACGAGAGACGTCATAAGATGGTTTGCCGGCTACGTTATTCCCGCAGTATGTGACTTGGCCCTAGAAGAGGAGTCAGCAAAAATCGTGAATAATCTCGTCGAGCCGGATATAACGGTGGATAAGATCGTTAATAATCTCGTCGAGCCGGATACAACGGTGGATAAGAAAACCAAAGCAGACAGGAACTGGGACAACAACGTGTCTGAAAGCTTCGGCGGATTGCTTGAAAAGGCTGTCTCTGGACCGCTTAAATCACTTCTGAGGGATATGGTGGATAAATCCAGTAAGGACCTCGGTCCGGCAACCCTCTTGTCTGGGATCAAGGAGGTGATCACTAAAAAGGAAGTTAGTCCCGACCTGCTGAAGAGCATACTGGAAAAAAGCCTTGATAAGAATATCACTTATGAAGATCTGGAACTTCTGTTAGAGGTAACTCAGCGAGGAGACAATAAGGTAGCAGAGGCGCATGTTTTAGCTGGAATAGTGAAAGCAAGGGATAAGATAATGGCGGGGGTCATAGAGGACGACGTCATCCGGTTCCTGTTGCACGCCCTAGAAAGCAGGAATGCATCCATTGAAGAAGAAACGAGAGGCGCTCTGGATTATGTCATTAAGAACAAGGATACGATTCCTGCGGACCGGGAGGAAGACGCCCTACAGGGCCCGCTAACCAGATTCCTGTTGCAGCTTCTGAGATTCCCGAGTTACCGGAGCGATGCAGAAAAGCAGTTGAATGCTATGTATCCCACACTGGAGGATACCGTAAAACTGTATGAGATACTTGCAAAGGATAAGACCAGGCGGAAGGCAGATATTTTCGGTATCCTCGCAATCTCCAATAGGGATTACGTAGCCCCTTGCCCATACGCCGGAGATCTCTGGGGGGCGCTAAAAGATAATAAAATCCCTGCAGTGCGGATTGGAGAATGTGTAGTAGTGCCACGCGAGTACTACTCAAATAACGTCCAGAAAGTGAATGAGACAATCAAGACTCTCATCGCTATAATAGAGACTAAACGAGAGATAAAGAGGGCGCGGAGAATCTACACATTGGAGAGTGATTTCACACCATCTGGCTGGAACTCAGAGTGGCTTAGGTTCGGTGGGCCTGAACGGTATAAGCCCGGATTGCTCATCGATACGTATAAGCCCGTATTAGGCAGTGTCATAGACTTTTTGGCTCAGAAAAAGACTCCTGGAAAAACCGAGAAAATCATATTTTCTAGTGAAATGCCTGAAGAGGAGAAAGTCTTTGAAGCGATAAGACATATACACAAGTTCTTTTCTAAGGGAGTTCCTGAGGACAGAGTTCTTGAAGCGATAAAGTACATAAATAGGATCATCACGCCAACCGACAACCGGTTTGTTAATGAATGCATCAGCAACATAAACAGCATGCTGAAGGGACTGCAGAGGAAGTGGTCGGATAAGGCTGAATACGACAACACGCTGGTGTCCGATTGGTTAGAAAGCCTGAAGACGAACCTGGATAGTTGGTCAAAACTGCCTAAAGAACTAGTTCTTTTTGATAAGGATAATAAAAAGCAGATGGATGCCATACGGTCTGCTCTGTCGCTTAACAAGAAGGAGACATACGCCACTCAAGATAGGAGTAGCGTGCTAAAAGATAAGAGCACGAAGCACATAAGGGAATTCAGGCTTCCTGTTGAGGAGTTAGCCAAAAAACACAGGGTCCGGACTCATATTATCATGAATTTCGGCCTTACTGAAGGCTTTGAGCTGGTGGAGGACGTCCTCTCTACTAAAGACTTCATAGATAGGTATATAAGGTCAGTTGGCAGTGTGCCGCCAATAAGCGAGGCCATAGTGCCTAAAGTTGAGCGTATACTGCGGGAGGATAATGAGAAAAAGAGAAGAATAGAACTGAACATAGGACGTATTTTAAACGATACTGGCGCAGTAGATACGCGAGAGGACGTAGTCAAAATCTTAGATGCGGATATCCGAGGCGTAGATCCTGACCCAATAAACGTAATCTACAAGATCTTCGGCATCGAGGTAGATGACCTCATTAAGGGTATTGAAGGAGACGAGAAAGAGATAAAGAAGCACTTCCTCCGTATTTTAGCCGCTTTGGCGGCACTTGATTACCTGAAGAATCATCCAAGAGTCTATGGGAGGCGGGTGAAACACGATGATTCATACCCTGTTTCATTAAGGCTCGTCAAAGACCGTCTTGCAGCAGCTTACCTTGTTCCGCCGACAATAGTTCACAAAGAAGCAATTCGCTTTAGCCCAGGTACTGGTGCCGATGCTATTGCATTAAAGCTTATCCTCGGCATCCTCAAGGGCGGCGTCGGGAAAAATGTTTCCAAAAAGTACCTGAAAGAGACGAGAAGTACTAAAGAAGATGCGATGCCTGGAATCGATAGCGATAATAGCGCCAGCTTAACCATCATAAAGGGTACTCATCCAGACATTTCTACCCTCGTTGAATACCATGTCAGCTTCAAGGGCGAACCACCTGAGAGCAGGGACTTCGAACAGCTGAACCCCGACCCGACAGAGGTCAATGAGAACATGGTGGCCCCCACGAACATAAAGAGGGTCATAGTCAACCCTGTGAAGGACGGAAAGGAGATGAAAATCCTTCGGAATGAAATAAAAGCCAAGTATACGGAGCTCACACACAAACTTCTTGAGGATGAGGAGATATTGAAGGCTGTGCTAACTGATGACCGGTGGAAGGCCAGACTAACAAAAGATAAGGACTATAAGCCAAAGAATGGGTATACTGACGCAGAGGCTGATGCTATCATAGAAGCGCTCAAAAATCAGGGGGATACTCTGTCCAAACTAGAGGAATGGGTCATATCCCCGGATGAGGCGTCCAAGCTCCTCCCCACTTACGCCAAGGAGCTTAGATTCCAGGTGATAGAGAACATTAAGAGAGAATTAGAGGAGACAGGTATTTGGGATGCGGATAAGATACCGGCAGACTTGCGGAAGAATGGAGTGACCCGCCATGTGGCACTCATCACGGCACTCGATTACGCCTATAAAAACAAAGCAGTGAACTGCAAGTGGACTGCGGACAAATACGGCATCGTCTCGCTGAGGCTGGGGAAAAAGAAACTCGTTAATGCACTGAGGGGTAGGATCACGCTTGATGACATCGATCCGCTGCTAAGCAACGAACAAAAGGCTTATGCTGTAAACGAATATATCGAGTCGCTGACAATGCGGCCCGAAATCGGCGCATCCTTGCCTGAGGAGAAGCCTGCGGCCTTGTCTGAGGAGAAGGATTTCGGGGGGATGGAGTTACATAATTTTATGCTGTCGGTGATAAGAGCTAGAACCAGCGGATACGGCGGCATGAAGACGCATGAGGATTGGCGCACTACACTGACAAACGCGCTCATAAGAGCAAACAAACAGTTTGCGAGAGCGCCTGGAACAATCAACGGCTGGAGTCCTGTGATATGTAAGGCATTTAGAGACGCCTTGCGCCTAATCTATACTGATTCTGGGAAACTAATCCCTCAGGAGATGCAGGCTTTCGCAGACAAAATGAGGGAGAAAGCCGGAGCAGGCCTGTCTGAGGAGGTCGGCGGACAAAAGCCGCGAACAGATGAAAGCGTCGGCCTGTCTGAGGAGTCTGCGGGCATGTCTCCTGCCACGCTGCTGGTTTCCCGATTCAGGAAAGGAAGCGAAAACCTTCTAGCGTGGATGAGCACAGGGCTGACAATAAAAGATGAAGAAGGAAGAGTAAAGCAGATAATAGAGAAAATAGAGTACGCGACCTACGTAGACGAAGCGCCTTTAGGTTTCCGGCAAGTGATAGTAGATAACAGCGGGTGGGATGATTTCTTGATTCTGCGCAATAAGCTGCTCGCTGCTATGAGAGAGTCCGAGGAAAAGGGTCTTGGGTTGCGGATCGAAGGCGGCGAAACCCAGTTCATTTTCGTCGACAACATAGGCGACTACTTGAAGCAGAAGCCGAAGACCGTCCTCGGAGAACGCACCTCCTATTATATTCAGAAAAGCGCTGACTCATCGCTCATCCAGAAGATGAGAGACAGAGGAATAAACATCCTGAGCATAAACGAATGGAGTTTCACGCCAGAAGGCGAACAGGTGACAGACGTCATAATAGATGAACAAAGCCGTGAAGCGCTGGCTGAACTGGTCCTAGAAACCAAAGACCAGCCTAAGATTGAAACCGCAGAAAAAATCAGGATACAGGTAAGAGCTTTCCCAACAACACTAGAAACATACGCCACCAAAGAATCCGGTGCAGCATTGTCTGAGGAAGAGGAGAAGCCTGACTTCCTTGACGAGAAGAAGATAAGAGAGCAGATGAAGGAGCTCCTCGAAGAAGAAGTCGAGAAACTGGACAAAGGTGGAGGCCACATATCTGACGAGAGATTCCGCGAGCTGATGAAGGAAATGAGCGAGAAGTTCAAGATTGCTGCAGTAGAGAAAAAAGATGACTTAAAGGACTTGGAAGATGAACTGCTGCGGATGCTAGATGAAAGCGCAGGCTTGTCCGCTGAGGAACTTGGGGTCGATGAGGAGAAGATGAGGCAGCTCCTCAAAGAAGCAGTCGATAGAATGTACGAAGAAGAAAGCTTCTTATCTGACAAGGAGATAAGCGAGGTAGATAAGAGGTTCGAGGAAGCGTTGCGTGCATTAGATAGAGCGGACTTGGCTGAATTAAAGGGGCTGCTGGGGGAGAAGAAGAAAGAGTCGGCAGGCCTATCTCCCAGTCTCTCTGATGCCGACATCCGGGAGCTTGTCAAATTTGCGGAGGAGGATACGAAGGCGCATAGGGGTGCACGCAAGTTATTATACTATGACAGAGATGGCCTGGTGGCGATGAATAGTGAGCTGGTTTCTTTAGGCATCAGATTCGACAAGGACTCCATTTATTCTGTGATAAAGGATTTCACTAGCCGGCTGAAGAACCAGACCGTGAAGCAAATTGATGAGCAGACGCTGTTCCGAAGCTTGGTGCTCAAGCATTATGGTATCGATGTCACGCCCAGAACCTTAAGCGTCTCCGCCCGCAGAGTCGGTTGGCAGGAGGTTGAACGGCAGATCGTCGCCAATATAAAGAAGCTGGAGAGCCGCGGAATTACGCCGAACGGCATGAATTTCTTGGTGCCTGCGGAGAGGATAGATGCAAGGATCATCGTCGGCTGGCTGCGCAGTATTTCTCCGCCTAAGGCTGTTACCATGAGCATTGCGACCATCGTCAACGAGAAGAAGAAAGTCAGTGCGACTCATGCAAGTATAATCAAGGACGCAGAAAAGCGGGCTTCAAGCCCTGATGCGGACGAACGGGGGCGCGGACTTGCGCTACTCAGTTTCCTGAAGTCTTTAGACGGCAGGACCCTCAGCTGGGTATATGGAAGATACATGCTGGGCGTAGGAGAGGAACAGATCACGCTGGAGAAGCTGAGTAAGTTATCTGGCATAAAGGAGGACGACAGGATCAGAATAGAGAGTGCCCGCCTAAACAAGATAAGGATTAAGACACCTGAGTCAGCTGCCTTGCCTGATGATGGGGTGAAGCCTGCGGGCTTGTCTGATGCTGACATTGCGGAGCTTGTGGAGTTTGCGCGGAAGGATACTGAAAGGTATATGAGCAAGTTGTTCTTCTATAAGGGACCGGGCCTGCAGGAGATGAGTGATACACTGGTTTCATTAGGCATCAAATCCGACAAGGACTCCATCTATTCTCTGATGAAGGACATCAGAGGCCAGCTGAAGAACCTGTCTTCGAAGCGCATTGATGAAGACACACTGTCTCGTGGTCTGGTGCTCAAGCAGTATGGCGTCGAGATAAGTCCCAGAAGCTTGAGTGCCGCCTCTCACGGAGCAGGTAAGCTGGGGGCAAAGCAGCTCGTCGCGAATCTGAATAAGCTTGAGGGCCGAGGCATTAAGCCGACTGCCTTGAACTTCTATGTGTCCGCAGAGAAGATAGATGCGAGGATAATCGTCGGCTGGCTGCGCAGTAAGCCTATTTCGCCGCCTAAGGCTGTGACGATAAGTGTTGCGATCATCGTCGGGCAGAAGGAGACGGTTGCGACCCATGATGGGATAATTAAGGATGCGGAAAAGCGGTCCTTGGATGCTGACGAAGCTGAGAAGAGGCGTGGGCTTGCTCTCCTCAGTTTCCTGAAGTCTTTGAACGGAAGAAAGCTCAAGGAAGTTTATGATGAGTATAAGCTTGGCTTGGGTGCAGAAGAGGAACGGATCACTCTGAAAGAACTGGAGAAATTATCTGGCATGGGGAGTAAGGCCAAGATCAGAAGAAGCGAAGCACTATTAAACAAGATAAAGCCGCTGGAGTCTACAGGCCGGCCTGAAGAGGAGAAGCCTGTTGACTACTTTGAGCCGCTGATTAAGGCTGCGCTAAAGTCTGTTGGCGTAGTCAATGACGAGGATGCCCATACCATAGCCGAGCTCCTGCATGTTGTGGGAATCGTTCCGCTGAATGGGTGGATTGTCGATTCTGGTCTAAGGCCTCTCATAGAGGGCTTGGATAAGGAGAGGAAGAACGCGCAGGCCGATACGGTCAGGAAGCTTGCCGCCGAGATGACGGTGCCGAAGGACGATGGCGAGCTCCTTATTGCGGCGGCGAAGATGGCTGAAGCGTATGCAAAGTATCGTAGGCCGCTCTACACCAAGTCCTTGCTTGCATCAGAGTATATGCCAGGATATCTGCTGAGGGCATTCTTGGTGATAGCCGCTGGAAGAACTCCTGCAGTAAGCCGCTTCGGCATGACCACCGGAGCCATCTTCAAAGAATTCACAGGAAAAGAACCCAGCGCAGCCTTGCCTGCTGATGAGGCGTTGTTCGCCGAGGCCTTTGCTGGATTCCGGGATGCGGATGCGAAAGCGTTCGTTGAAGAGACGCTGAGAGTAGGTTGGATCCATCCGCTCGGCAGCCGACTGGACAAATTCGTCCGTTCAGTCTCTGACGCCAAGTTCGTGCAGAGGGCTGAGAACTTCAGAGACTATGTGGTTCCTGCAGTCAACGGCCTGATGGAGCAGTCGGATATTCAGGCGCTTGTAGAGAAGAGTTTGTCGAAGCGTATCCTAGGCGAAGCTGAGAGGGATGAAGTTAAAGCCATTAAGGCGGCTATCAAGGCTGCGGTCCTGAACCGCGAGGCTGCGCAGAGGTTCAGAGCTGACCCGCAGAGGTTCTATCATACTACCCGGCAGCTTATCGAGTACATAGAACACAAGTGGGTCGGTACGGTCAGTCTCGAGAATCTGGCTCTTCTGCTTAATGCAATCCTTGAAGCGCAAGATAGTGCGCCAGAAGGCACGGAGCCGTACGTCGACATCATGAAGCTGCCATCTAAGGCACAGGGTCTGGAGAACCGGGGTATCTCGGCTCTCGCCGACAGGCTGCGTGAAGTAGACGCCGACGCCGGGAAAACGCTTGGCATGATAGGCCGCATGCCGCTCATCTTCACTGAGAAGAAGACTTCTGAGATAGACATATTCGAGAGATTTAAGGACAGGCCTTGGGTGCTGGCGCTCCTTATGCTCGGTAAGGGAATGAAATTCGACCGGTTCAAAGGTCAGCCGAAGGCCAGACTGCGGAAGGGCTTGGACAGGCTCAACCCCGACGAGCAGGAGATTTTGGTTTCGGCTCTTGGCTCCCACAAGCTTTCCTCCGGCATACGCGCGCGCCTTGAGGAAGTGATTGAACTGCTCAGCCACGCAAAGTCCGTGAAAGTGGACGGCAAAGAAGTCTTAAGTCCGTCGGTTTCAGCTACTATCGGCGCCCAGAAGCTGATCAAGGCCCTGCTGAATATCAGGGTAGCTGCTGGAAGAGACGACAACGGCTTATATGATTTTGTGATGTCCGAGAAGCCTGAGCTAGTTGCATATGTTCTGGAGTTCATCGGCAGGCAGAGCATGGAGGCCGTTAGACAGATCGCCGCCGCAGACAGAGAAAAGCCATTGTTCTCTTATGTCTACGCCTTCGTCTCGCTTGACAAACACGATTTCTTCGAGATACTGCGGTCTTTCAGCCAGACGAAGGAGGAAGGCAAGCTTAAGCCCGATGATTTATACGGTTATCTGCCTGCCCTATTCGCTACTTGGGCGCAGTCTAAGGATGCGGACTACAGGGAGATCATTGAGGGTTTCCTGCGGGAGAGATTAGGCGTGCTCTACAGGAGCAACCGAAAAGGCTGCGAGAGAAGCGTCCGCGAGTGCATAGGGTATATGGGCGTCGCCCAAGAGAATGCTGAGGCTGCTGCGAAGCTTTGGGAGGACATCAGATCGCTTGTTGAAAAGGATATCGCCGGCAGAAGCCCGCTTCTTTTGAAGGAGCCTGAGCAGATTGCATCTGAAGTTAGCGCGTTCAGGGAGAGGGTGGATCGCGGATTAGACAGCTTCGAGAAGCGCATACGTGCGAGTGATTCTGAGGCTGACGCCATCAAGCAGCTTAGGGCCGTCACTGGAACACACAGGATAAGGGAAGATTGGGATAGTATGCGCAGCGTATTCCGGAGACTTATGTCTGCCGGGACCATAGACGCTGACTGGCAGCAGGATCTTGGGAATATTCTGTCTTACAGGGAGAAGTATGAGGCAGTCTACTCGTTTGCAAAATCTCTTGCTGAGGAGAGCGCCGAACGTTTCCGGAGACGCGGAAGTTCGCGCGACGACCCTGTCTTTTCGACAGTTTCGAACATCATAAAACAGGGGAAGGAAGAAAGCCGGAACAACATCGTCCTGAAGCGCGTCTATGAAGCTGATGAGAATCTCTTGACTGACCCGCGCAGGAACTGGCAGGAGACTGTGCTCGAAAAGTATCTGGTTCACGTGATCCTGGATGCTTTAGATGGCGCAGTCTACTCGGATGCGGGCGTCAGAGACATCCGAGGCGAATACGGTCAACTGGTCTTCCGGGGAGCGCTGCTGCTGGAGAAGGATGCGTTAGCCACGATAAGTAAGCTGCTTTATCCGCAGTATCACCTGCCTCAACCGATTAGGCTCCGCAAAGAGCCTTTTGGCGTGTCCGGCGTCAAGATATGTTCGAACAGGCCTGAGGAGCTACTGTGGCTGCACATGCAGGAAGCTTACGAGAGCTATCCTAGGCCGGTGGTCGTCTCTAACCCTGATAGAACAATCCTTTCGCTTGTGAATGGGCTTACGCTGGAGTTAGGTGACAGAGAGAATCTGTTTGAGCTTGGGCTGTCTGACATAAACAAGTATATTGAGGACTACGCTCAGAAGGCCTGCCTGGTCGGAGAAAGAAGCAGGCTCAGCACGTTGACGGAGCGGCTTATAGGCGGCCTGCGCACGCTCCAACGCGGATACGCGACAGCTGATGAGAGGCGCATGATCCAGAGGGAGATAACTCTCATCCTATTCAATGCCGCATCACTTGATGAGGCGATCTTCGTCGTAGAGAACTTCAGCCTCAAGAACATGAGGTTCGAGCCTGAGGGACGCAGGATAATGCGGCTCAGCACTGAGGCGGCAGCTAAGGCTGATGAGCTTATAAGGAGCCGCATCGAAAGAACCGAATTCGATAAGGAGATGTTCCAGAGGATCGTTGCGAAGGCATATGATGTCGCAACGTTGGATTTGGAGCCTACGGAAATAGGAGTCTTGCTTAAGGCTTTCAGCGCCTCAGAGTACGATCCCGTATTGCACGAGAACGTGCATCTGGTCTTCAGTAAGCTCAGCTCCGGATCACGGTCTGAATTGATCAATGAGGCTGCAAGCCATCTGCAGACTGACGTGGACCTCATAGGATTCTCAAAGCTCTTCGAAAAAGAATCGGCCGGATTGTCTCCTGCTGAGGAGTTGAGGATTATAGAAGATAAGCTGCGGGTGTATGCTGATGCCCTCGGCGGCTTCGACAACAGGAAGAATATCAGCATATTGCTGGATGATGATGCAATCTTAGATGCGGCCGTCGAGTTCGAGAAGGGCCTGATCGCGCTCAGCAACCATGAGATCCGCAACTACCGGGGCGATAAGAGTATTCCGGCGATCGAGAAGCAGCTGGCTGAGTCTTGGCAGAGGCTTGATTCTTTGACTATGAAGCAGACTATTCCACTTGAGCTGGTCACCGAAGCCTACTTGGACGCCATAAGGTTCTACGGAAACAAGCCTGCTGCTGAGGTGCGAGGCTACGCTGGCCCGTGGAGCAGCAGAGTCATCAACAGCCCTGAGATGAAGAGCATCAATGCGACCATCAGGGAACTGATGGAGGTCGCGGGGCCATTGTGCAGCGTCTATGAGATGAACGGCCGCGACCGAGAGAAGACGCTCCTAGACCGGAGGTTCTATGCGGAAGGGCGCGCGAAGAGATTTGATCAGCTGCGCGGTAGGCTCGCAACTGAACTTAAGGAGTTCCTGGCTCTTGAGCTTAAGGCGCAGGATAAGTGGAGTAAGAAGGATTATGACCAAAAGGTCGCGGCCATAGACAAGCAGGAGGCGTCCATCCGTAGGAGGCTTAGTGAGTTCGCAAGCAAGCATGAGAACACTCCGATCCATGATTTATCGACTGACGAACTCTACTGGAAGACTTTGGTTATGTACGGCAGGCTCGAAAGTAAAGTTGCTGTAGTCGAGACTCCTGAAGAAAAGGTCTTCGTTGAGCTCGGCGAAGCCAAACAGAATTTTGATGCTTATGTTGGTCCAGCCTTTGAGGGGATCGCTCCGGAAATCCGCGGAGTCCTTGATATGGGGGACATTGAGAGAAGTGTTCTATCTAGCTGGGAGAAGGCCCGCGACTTCAGGTACTATAGTAATGGTTTCGCTGTCTTCAAGGCCGATGATGCACCGCTAGTCAAGTGGCTGCGCGAGAAGGGAGTCATAGACTATGTACTCAAAAAAGATTGGGAGTACACTAGATTCAATTTCCCGGCTGTCGCACGCGGGCTTTCGGCGATGGCGAAAGTGGACGGCGGAAAACTCGTCCTCAAAGAGGAGTATGCGAACATCAAAGAGGTCGCAGAATTCGTCTACGGCAGAGGCACGGAAATTAAAGTAGCTCGGATCAGGGAGCTTCTCAGGGAGAATGAGCAGGCTGCTGTCTTAGATGGCGTCGGCGGCGTCGGAGCAGAGAACATCAGGAAGCTATCTTTCCGCGACCTGCATCTCACTGATGTGCGGGCTAGGAATCTGCGGTCTCTTGGAAACGGTCTGCGGCGGCTTCAGGGTACGGCGGCTGAAGGCTTCGTCGACTTGGAGCTGATGAATAGAGTCATGAGCAGCATGAAGCGTGCGAACAACTTTAAGCTTCATGTCGCCGAAGGGCTCGCCAAGCTCACAGCTGAGGAGCTCAGAGGACTTAGGAAGGATACAGTCTTAGAGCTGCTGGATGATACTGAAAAAGCTGCAGACTTCAGGAAGGGCCCGAGTTTACTGAGGACTGAGTCCGCTGCTCTCTCGCCTATGGACGTCTTGGAGAATAAGGTCTTCGGAGAGAAGAAAGATCCCACACCAGATGAAGTCAGAACGTTGCTGCTCGCTGCTGCGGAAACTGAAAACAGATTCCGTGGGAGAGCATTCCACATATTGGATATATGGTACGGCAGAACTCCGGATTCGGCGGACAAAGCAATTACGGAATCTCTTAAGGCTCTGAAGAAGGACTTCCCGGACCTTTCCAAACAGTTGGATGCCGCAGTCTTGGACATAAGAATCGTAGGACGATTCCGGACGGGGTTCAGAGCGCATGCTGGTGCTGGAGCATACTTCGGACTCTACAGCCTAAGGCAACTCAAGCCAGAGGATAACCTAAAGCAACTCAAGAAACAGGATAATGCCTATGTAAAGACCGTACAAAAGAAGCTGAAGACTCTGCTAGGCGAGAGGGAGCCGCTCACAGAAAAGGAAGCTAAAACAGAAGCCAGGAATTACATACTGAAGAAGCTTATTGAGTCGTGTCTCCAGGAGTTCAGGCGCAGGCCAGGGGACATAGGGGAGGGAATCAGCATCCACGAACTTTTAGGTAAGATGGAGTACGATCCAAAACACGAAAGCGAGGATAAGCGATTCATCGAATACGTCTTCTATGAGGCGATGAAGTCGCTTAGGTTGCTTGACGCGCTTTCAGACAGCGAACTGCGGAAGGTGCGTCCATCGATCATAAAGACAAAAGATGAGCTGCGAGCGCAGACTAAGGCGAAGATCGAAGACCCGCTCCTCTTTATAGCTGAAAAAAATCTTGGACGAGACAAAGTCGCAGACATCAAGAGAAGCCTGCAGAAGGAAGAGGAGGAGTCCGCAAAAGCGCGGATGACTTCTTGGGAGAATCTCTGGGAGAAGTATGCTGCTTGGGCTGGCGGCGACTATCTGAAAAAGAATATCAAAGTCATCCATGACATTGTCCAGACAAGCGGCCACGAAACCATGTATTACCCCGGCTGCGGGAAGGACGTGATTAGGGCCTTCCTCGCCTATGATCCGAATTTGATGATCGTTGTGGACAAGGTCGACCCTGAGACGATGAGTAAGCTTAAGTTCTTTGGGGTGAGCATAGAAGGTTTCAGTGAGGAGGTTGACAAACTGACTGGCGCTCGGAAGAGGACGATAAAATTCACGTTAGATGACAAGCGCAGAACGATCATTGAGTTGGTCGGCGACTTCCTTGACGTCGACGTCAGCAAGTATCTTGGCGGCCGCGTGCTGGATGTTTATCATACTTTCCACCTGGAGGATCCTTCGCTGCGGTACGGCGGAAAACTCTACGAGATCCTGTCTCTGCTGAAAGTCGACGGTTTCCTGGGTGTTGACGAAGAAAAACTGCCCGGCATAGATGACTCGCGTCTTACTGAATTAGGCCTCAAGGAGATCAAGATCACAAAGCGGCCGAATGCGTTCAGGACACCTAATGATCCGGTGGACGGTTACATATACCAAAAAACTGGACTTCTGCAGGAAAGGAAAGATGCGCAGATGACCGGCGAAGTGGAAAAGATTATTCCTCATGAGGGTGTGAGGCATGCACTTGCGTCTGCAGGCATCTTACAGGAATTAGCCTCAGATAAAAGTAAATTGATGAATTTCAGGCTCTATGTCTCCAAATGGCTTTCCGCCTCGACCGCTGATGTGGCCTTGGCGCTCATCGAATCAGGCATCGTAGGAGACTGCCTGAAGGAATGGGATAAACTGAAGGTCTATGAGGCATATGTTTCAGAAAGCATCTCCCTACTGAAGCCGGATGCGGCCACTGAACTGATACGTTCAGGCTTCATAGGGTCTTTGCTCGGCGAACTTGAAGCATCTGAAGATTTCCCGCTCGCAGTGAAGGCTCTGTCCACAGTACAGAAAGATGACGGCTTCTCTTTCGCTGCGGATTGGCTTGGCGTGAGCGAACTCGCAGCTGACGCAAGAACGATCAGGGCTATAGTATCAGACAGACGGAAGGTGTGGGCTCTTTCCGCCCTCTCAAGTCTGAAGGCTGATGCTGCGAAGAAACTCAGTGAAAGACTCAGCTTCGATGAATTGGATGAAATTTCTGCAGGGAACCTGCGGACTCTGGCAGATACATTAAATGGACTTAGGGAGGATGCTGCTAGAGACGTCGTTGAGCGATGCGACCTGCGGAACCTGCTGAAGAGCAGGGACAAAACAGATGCTTTACGGAAGTATGCAAACGCAGGAATTCTTGAAGCAGACGACATAGGAGCGTTCATCGAAAAAAGGCTTCATGAGGAGCTTGTTGGACTTGTCGGCGAACAGAAGGCAGTAGTCTTAGAGAAAAACAATCTTAGAGGATATTATCTGAGAGCTGGCGTTCATGTGGAAGATCGGAGTATCCGTGGGCTCGATAAGGTCATGTCTTTGGGGGGGATTGCCGCAGACGACAAAAACAGGATAATGCAGATGATATCGGAAAACGAAGGTGATGCGTTTGTTTTCGTTCATCTGATGTCGCTCTCCAGCATAAGGGTGGAAAAAGCAGACAAATACGATGCTTACATTAGCAGAATAAAGCAGGTGTTCGAAAACAGCAGGACTCCGATTGTGGTCTTCGCTGAGGAGTATGATGATAACGTCGTCGAGACTATCGAGTGGTTGAATGGATTGAACTTGAAATCGCCCGCCATTTTAGTTTCGACTAGGAGAGGCGATCCAACGCCTGTTTTCTTCGGATGGGCCGGCATCAACAGAGAACTTTTGGCTTTGGGCTTAGAGAAGGCATATGTCGGCGGAGAAATAGGAGCTTATAGGACGGGCACGCTGGAATTGATCGAACAGGATTGCGTTGGCCGGACTGCGAAGGCTCTTGGTAAGCGTATGGGATCTGAGGTTCTACTTGACCTGACCTTCCCCGGCCCAGAGACTCTGCCAGCAGACTATAGGGAACCTTACCAGAAGCTGCTGAGGGAAACGCCTGAATCAGCCGGCTTGTCTCCGGCGGAGAACGCGAGGCTCGTAAGGCTGGTCAAAGAAGTTGGACTGATGCCGGGTGTCGCAGTCGATGAGGTGGTCGGCTGGTTTGCGCCTTATGCTAGCTTCGATGAGGATTTCCTCAGGAAGATTATTCTTAGGTGCTTGCGCGTTGAGCCTGAGCATGTGAGCGCCTTCGGATTCGACGTGCGGCCTGCAGAAGGATCCGCAGACCAGCTTTCTGAGCAGAAGTTCCTTGCAGTAAGCATCCCGAAGATCGTCGCGGATGCGGCCGGCTCCGAGGAGATCGTTGTTTCGTTAGTCAGCCTGGGCGTCGGCCGGTCTGCTATCGAGCTCCGACAGGCTGCCTTGAATGTTATCACGCACCTAGAGAAGAACGTCGCGCTAAGAGGCCGGAAGATGCGCATCCATCTCATAGGCTACGACATCAGCGCAAGTTCGCTCGCATACTCTCATCAGCAGATGCGCCTGTTCATCGAGAACAGCCTGCCTGAAGGATGGCGCAACGCCGTAGACTATAGCTTATATTATGCCGACCTCACGGAGGATGCATGCTGGAAGACCATCAGGCTCGGCGACATAAACATATGGCGGAATACTGACCTCGACATAAGCTCAGAAGGCAGGTTCAAGGTAGATGATGCGAAAAGCAGAACCGATAAGATTATCGCAGAGCTTGGGTCGCGCCCAACGTCAAGCATTCTCATGGTCAAAAAGCCGGTGTCCGAAGGCTTCGCCGCAATCATGGAAGTCCTAGGCGGCGGAAAAGCCGATGACCTGCCCACGGACGAGGGTGCAGTCGCTGCCATGAAGAAGTCATTGGATTCCAAAGAGGAAATCGACGTGGGCGACCTGCGGCAGACGTTCTTGGCCGCGGCCTCAGGAGAATCTAAGCTCGCTAAGAGGGCTGCGTACGCTCTGGAGAGATGGTACTCGCACACTGCTGGTGCAGATGACGTGCTCGAGAATCTGTTGGGAGCAGTGAAACGTGACTTGCCGAACTTATCTGATTCAGTCGGCCGGACAGCCTTCGACGTGAGGATGGTTGGCAAATTGCGGGCAGCATTCAGGAAGTATGATATCTCGCATTTCGCACAGTACAGTAAAGAGCATCTTCTCAAGCATCCTGAGAGGATAGCAGCGATAAAGTCGGCGCTGAATCTAGGCTCTGACATAGAAGCCAGAGACTATGCTGTGAAGAAACTCATTGGCTCATGCAACAGCGAATTTGAGCGGCGCCCGTGGGACGGAGGCGAACTGATCAGCATAACGTTGCTGGGGAAGGAATTGAGCGACAGCGGGGATAATGCACAGTTCGCAGGATACGTGCTTTATAACGCAGAGATTCTGTTGCCTAAATTCACGTTCGTTGCAGGAAAAACGCGGCCAAGCCACCTCAAAAATCAGGATGCTGTGAAAGCTTATGCAGAAGGTCCGCTTAAGACGACGTACTTATCCAGTCTCCGGACGCACCTGTACTCTAAATTCGGCGCGGACATCATCGAAGGCGCCATCAGAAAACTTGCGGTTGCAGCAGAAAAAGAGTCTGCTGGATTATCTGAAGTCTGGGAGAGTCCTTATAACAGGGGGCTGCCTGATACTTGGAAGAAGCCGACTGTCAGATTAGAGGACCCGACGAAGACCGGCCGGGTGCTGCGGTTCGCCGGAGAAGTCAGTCCTGGCATGGAGAATTGGACGACCTACTTCAGTAATGTTCTCACCGGCGCGAGCTTCGGCAAGTTCCTTGTTCAGAGGAACACTGCAGGCTGGGTCGACAGGATATATGTGAGCAAGAAGGACTTCGGCGACCTGAAGAAGGTGCTCATAGACAACGCAGAGACGCTGCTGAGAGACGGACTCCTCGTTGAAGCTGAGAAGGATTCCCGCGAAGAACTGACGATAGAAAGAGTCGGCATAGTCTACCGCCTGAAGACTGAAGAATCTGCGGGCTTGTCGGTCGCTAAGCTTGAAAAGGAATTGATAGAGGCAACAGGAATAAAGGCAGACGCCTTTTTAAAGAGGGGACTGAAGAAACTGCTGGACGAATTCATGTCACAAGACTTAGAGAGGTATTGGCCTACAATAATAGAACTATGTGTAAAAGCAGGACCAAATGCCAGCGATTTATTAAACGGGCTGGTTAAAGAAGCAAACGCGATAACAGACATAAAAACACTAGAACAAACAGGAGAAAAACGGATAAAGCTAGTAGAAAAAGCAAAAACAAAAGAGAAGTTGGCAATGTCGGTGGAGAATGTCAATAAAGTCGTCGCTTCGATTCGATTAGTTACGGACGAGAAAGAAAGACAGAAGTACGTAGATGAATATATCATCAAAATACGTACTTTGGAACAGACAAGAACGCAGGTATTACGGGGCTACAATAACGTTCGCCTTAAGGACATTAAGAACACTTACTTTGTTTATAAATTTACCGACTTAGAGGGCAATACACGATATAGGCATGTTGTTTGGTTACATAAGATACCTGTCACTCCTTATGGGTCAGAATCTATCAGTGTTAATCTTATTGTAGATAAAAGAATCAGAGCTACATTAGATGAAAACCCGGCGACGGTTGAGAGGGTAAGCAGAGACCTCATTGAGGCCCTCATCATGTCCATGCTATTCTATCCATGGAAGGTAGGAGGCGACTACTCGGGACTTGCCGTGACCGGCGATAAGGACTACGGCATGACCATGACGCGTGCTGGAGAAATTGGTATGAAGGTCGCAGAAAATGAGATTGTGCTCATGCTCAACGCCATGCAGAAGGGCGGCAGCGAACCGGCTGCTGTTAGAAGACACTTGTTCGCCTCAATGGTCCATGAGCGCGTACATGAAGAAAGAGAAGAAACAAGCGGCCTCATAATAATGGGCGTAAGCCTTAGAGATTTTAAACCAGAAGAAATTGAGATCCCCACGCAGCTGGTGCAGGTCCTGCTTGGGGACGTTTACTCTGAACGTGATGTAAAGCAGGCTATTGATAGCGTGGTCAAATTCAGGGAAACAGGAAATGAGAATAGCATCAAACACAGAACTTATGATCCGGCAACATACGCAGCTCTTCTGATTATAGCGAACTTATTGCTGGAACTGCAACCCGAGAAGATAAATGAAAAACTTAGGGGAGACTCCGATAAAAACAAGATTAACTTCCTTAAGGGTCTTTGGGGAACGCTCGATGAACTGGAAAAAGAAGGCTCCTTGAACAGAGAAGAAAAAACAAAAGCTATAACAAAAACGTTGGTAAGCCTCGAAATAGACGAAATAATCCGCCGAGCCTTTGAAGCTGAGAAACGCCTTGGCATAGAGGATCCGGTGATGTCCAGACTATATAGGATAGAAGAGAAAGCAGGTCTGTCGAAAGAAGAAGGCGCCGGCCTGTCTGATTCTGGCCCGTCGAACCTCAGGAGGTACATAAACGAGGGGATTGATGCCGGAGCCAAGTATATATTCATCGGCGAACAGCATCAGGACTTCTTCATATCTCAGGTCGTCTCCAGTGCGCTCAAAACAGCGAAGCAGAGAGGCGCTAGAGTGAACCTTTATTTGGAGGCGCTTTTCAGAGGAGACTACGAGGAGAAGGGGAGCCTGATCCACGGCGGAGTATACCCCTATAATCCAAAGAAATATGATGCCCTTATCAAGGAGGCGCGCTCAGCAGGAGTTAAAGTATTCGGTTTAGACGACGACTATTCAGTGAACGTGAGCAGTGCGAGAGTTGGCCTGTGGGGCGACTATCTCCTGTCCACGAGAGGGGACATAAACATCATCCTGGTTGGGGCCGGCCATATGACTTACTGGCAGGAAGCGCTGAACAGGGAGAGCTTATCGCTTCCGGCGCATCTCGTAAGCAAAGGCGTTAAAGCCGATGAGATGCTTACGATAACGACTAGACAACTTAAACAACACTATGGGCTTGATGAGACTGAAGGCTTTGGCGCCTACAGGATAGAGGACCTTAAGTTTGAGGATCTGGCCCCGGCAAAGGATTCGGAAAGCAACTTCAAATACTTCAAAGAAAACAGAATCGCAGACCTTGTGGTCGTAGTCCACCAAAAGGAGATACTCCAAGGAGGCGGCGAAGAGGACAAGTGGGCTAAGCTGAAGGACGCATTCAAGAAACCTGCAGGACTGTCTGAGGAGGGGGCCGGTCTTTCTCTAGCGGATATCTCAGAGAAGCTGTCTAGCGTGAAGAAGATGATCGGAGCCAGCATCGGTTCACTGATTATAAGGCACGTGCCCAGGGTCGAGGGCGGGTATGCGGAGAAGCGCGTCAGCTCCTTGATGAAGAGAGTCTACGGCAAGACGCTCACAGAGATTGAGTCTGAGAGGGGCCAACTTACGGCAAGACAGTTCGACGCATGGTATCGCGCCGCCGACCTAGCGAAGGCTGACGCTGCAGTGCGCAGGCTGGCGAAAGGCGTGGGCGTCGGGATCGGCGCGTTTTCATCGATGTTCCTGTCCGGAATCCTGTTGCCAGGAGATGTTCCGGTGACTTTTGTACATGAGTCATCGCATCTTCTCGCAGTCTACCTCACCCACGACCTCAAAAACATTACGATAACCTACGAGATCTCCGCTGAGGGGCCGACGTTGAACATATCCCAGCACCTTGCAGCGCCGTGGCTGAAGAGCTTCCTAGACAACAAGGAAGTCCTCAACATCGCGCGGGCCGCAGGCAGCATCGGAGAATCCGCTTACCACCTGGGGATGTTCGCCTTAGGATTCAAGCTGCGCAGAGAACACCCGCTCCTCGGATACGCGCTGATGACGACGTCTTCGATAAACATGATCACAAGCCCAATCTTCTATACCGCTAGCGGGTTGGTGCAATACAATGAGTACCTCAGCCTGCCGGCCGACCAGAAGCTGGCGCTGCTCGCCAACTGGCCTGGACACGACTGGCTGAATTTTGCGGTCGATACAGGCATTCCTGCCGAGATCCCGCTGATTCTCGCAGCCTCCTCTCTGCCGGTGCTCGCAAGCATACTGTACCTGCGCGACAGGGCAGCCGTGAAAGCGCAGGAGGACGCCGCAATCCTCCGAAGGCTGATAGAGAGCGGGGCCGTATCTGCGGAATCAGTCCGCGCGTCGGCCGACGGGTACCCGGGGAAGAAGGCTTTTGGCTTGCTGCTGAATAAGCTTGATTCCGCGCTCATAAACCTCGACACCAGCTTCCTGAACCAGCTGCGCATAACAAAGATCATCAGGGACCTGCGCAGCGAAGAAGAAAAATTCATGCAGTACCTGGCTGCCGAAAACAGGAGTCTGATCGATTCGGAGCTTAAGAGGCAGGCCGCCTTAGACAAACAGCTCAAGGACCAGGTCGGCATCTACATCGACCTATCCACGATCTTCACTCAGGCGCTGTCTTACAGCGGCACGTTCACCGCAGAGCAGATAAGAGAAGACCTCAGGAGCAGGGGCGAGTACCCGGATGCGACCAGATTCGACAACATGGGAGTATATTTAAGGAATCTAGTGAAGCAGGAAATCCTCACATACAACAAAGAGTCTAAGACATACAATTTGAACACGTATTTCATCGGAGACAAGTACTCCTTCGGAGGGTTCAGGAACGAGTACTTGAACGAATATTATGAGCCGAGGAGCGACGAAGAAATCAAGGGCCTGAAGCTTGAGGCCCCGATTTTGATCAACGTCCAAGGAGGATGGTACCTGTCGAAAGCCTACATCGACAGCCAGAGACGGATGAAGTACACGCAAGCTGCAGCTCCCAAGCTCAAGGAGCCGGCTTCGACCACCAAAGAAGAATCAGCCGACCTGATGCATGTGCCTGCTGAGTGGAGTTGGTTGCGAGAGAGATTGATTCGTGAAAGCCGAACTGAAGAGTTTATAGGTATGTATGGGGTGACTGATGAAAAGCCATATTACCTCTCTTATCACGGCACTTTACAGGATAAGCTGCCTTGGATATGGCGGGATGGCATGAAGGCTTTCTTTGAAAACAAAACTCAGAAGCCGGGGATATTTGTAACAGGCAGTCCAACGATGTGCGTATGGCATGCTTGGGCGAATAGACCGCATGATAGATTAGTTGGACAGGCTATACAAGGTAAAGGCGAACCGGTTCTACTTGTCATAAAGCTCCCAAAAAGATGGCTTGCTGAAAATGCCTCTGACGATGCAGTCGCATCATTCCGTGGGTTAATTCGCAAGGATGCTAAGGAGCTAAGAGCTGGGAATGAAGTAGACGACTTTGGTTTCCAAGTTCCTGTTGATGAGATCCCTATTGGATTCATCCATATTATGGATTCGTCAATGGGCGAGCTTCGTATCGATGAGCTGCCCACATTAGACGAGTATATCAAATCAAAAGGTCTTGATGAGGTTGCAAAGAAAGGCAAACCACTGGAGATTCACGTCTTCGAGACCTTCAGGAAAAAGCTGGTTGACGCCATGGTGGCGGACACAGATGTTTTACAGATAGAACCAAGAGCCATCACCTACGCAAAGAACTTGGAAGTGATAGATGATGCGACGAAGACGCGCGACCTCGTATTTTTGTCTCTGGAAATCGCCAAGAGAGCGGGGATTGAGAAGTCACTGCTCATCGAAGCCATTAGGAAATCGGAAAACTTCGAGAGTATACAGAAGAGATGCTTTGAATTAACGCCGCTCACTAGAGTAGGGTCCTCTGACATCATTGAGATCCTCTATAAAGGCGGTTCTAGGGGAGTGCGAGAGGATGTTTTAAAATCGATAGCCGAAAAAATCGAAGTGAGTGAAGTAGCAGGTGAACACTATGCGGCCAGTCATCTGGGTTCCTACGCTGCCAGAGATATAAATAAACTCAGAGAGGAGGCAAAAAGGCTATCATCTTTCGTGGAGGATGTCTTCGGGAAAACCTTTGACGTTGATACGGTTTTGTTCAACGCCTGCAAAGAGAGGATCCCCTTAAGCGAGGAATCGGTAAGGTTCCTGACAAAAGAAGCTTCGGATATTAAGATAGAGGTGCCCTTAGACACTAAATCTACTAAAAACTTCATACTGCGCCTCTACAATGGGCTATCATATAGTGGAGCAGTGGAGGAGGAAAAACAAAAGGCATTAGTACATCTTCTGAGGAACTGCCCTGACCTAAAAGAGGCCTTCAAAACGAATGCTGAGGAGTTAATCAAAAACATCGAAGAGTTCATAGACAGTGAATTCCAATCATCCCCGCAACTAGAGAAGGATAGAAAGAAGGGAGAAAGCAAAAAGATAATTTCCTCAATAGCAAAATCAGCCGGCCTCTCTGAGGATGATGGATGGTCGACGTCGGTGCACTACTTGGGCGTTTCTGCAAAGGATATGGAATACTTCTTGAAGGTGGAGAAGGGCATCGCATACAAGAGGTATCAGAGGACTGGCGTAGGTAAGACATTCACTCAGTTCCTCATCGACGACGAGGAGCTTAAGGGGGCTAATTGGGAGGGGCAATTCGGCCGAGGCAACCGGGTGCAGGTCATCTTCGTAAAAGGCCTTGAGGAGTTCAAGCAGCCTGACCTGAGGGAAGGCAAGGAACTGTACGATGGCATAGAAGTCAGCGAAGCCATCCTCGAGGAGATGGCTGACCTGATCGTGGAGAGGGATGACTATCGGATCGATGAATTAGGCCGCAGGTTCATTAATGTCGTCATCGAAAATGAGGGGGCATTCCACAATAGATTCCCGGACTTGAAGAGGACTATGGGCGGGCGCAGGGTGCGCGTGTGCGTAAAAGAGAAGAAGATGCCTGACGCACCCAAGATCGTTCCATCCAGTAAGATGGCTGAGGCCCTCAAGATCGTTCCGTCTGAAGTGGAGAAGATGGTCGACATCTTCCGCAAGTTCAGCGGCCTTGGTGGCAGAGAAGCGAAAGCGCTTCCCGAAATAGCGAAAGTCAATCGGCTGCTTTCGTGGGCCGCGTCGAAGGCGCCTTCCGCGAACCTCATATCTGCTGTAAGAGCCTCAGAGGCGTTGATGGCGCTGCTCGCATCTGATGGCGGCGACAGGATAGCTCGTGCAGCGATATTCAAGATGGCGGCCGATTCGTTTGGAATTCCTCTGCAGACTATGGCATCGTTCACTGACGTGTATTTCACCACAAGCTTCGAGGGCGTCGACTATCTGGTCGACGTGCGCGCAGGCAAGCTCGTGAAGATGGAGGACGTCAGCGACGTAGTCTACGGGAAACGCTACCCAGTGAGTGACGAATTCGTCGCGCAGACACTGCTCGTTGAATACTATAATGCCAGAGCAGAAAACCCCAGAGAAGAAAAGACACGGCTAGATGAGCTTAATGAAGGCGAACCCAGCATCAGGAGCATACCTGACGAGTATCTTAAGGATGCGCCCGAGAATCAGCTGCTTCACTATGCCTTAGGCGACTTCTATTTTGCGCTCGGCGAAGAGGAGAGGATCAGAGGGATCTACGAGGCGCGAAGCCACCTGGAGACAGCAATTGAAAAGTATAGTATAGTAATCAGATATAATCCGGAGTCTTCTGTTGCCGTAGGCTTCAGGAAGTCGCAGGCCATGGCCGAAGAGAAACTACTTGAAGGCAGCTCCGATGCGAGTGCTGCTCTGCCTGAATCTGATTTCGTGCGGCACGCAGATAATCTGAGGGCGCACGAGGATTCTTTGAAGTCTGATGATCGCACAATCATCGAAGCCGCTAAACTGAGCATAATCTTCAAAAAGAAAGTTGAAGCCCCGAAGACGAGCCTCAGGGGTCTGTCCTCTGAAGAGAACGCCGTTCTTCTGTCGGTCTTCTATGATGACCTGCTTTTCTTGGAGGATTACATTCCAGGAAGTAGGGTGCTGTTGAGCGGCGAAGAGCTTGATATCATCATCTCACGCTCTCCGGGCTTCTTTGATGAGGCTATAGGAAACAAGAGATTCGGAGAATACGCTCAACTGATCAGTTCACTGAAGGGTAGGTTCAGTGGCGTGCTGAAAGAAAAGAAGCCTGAGGGCGCAGGCCTTTCGCCGGATCCGCAATTGATGAAGCTTGCTAAGACCGTCTTGTCTGACCCATACTACAGCTTCCCCTCTAGATACTTCAAAGCCGACGAACTAGCTCGCTGGTTCAAGCCATATATCGGCTTGCCTGAGAGGAGCCTCCTGGTGGAGAAAATCAGGAATTGTGTCACACAGGAGCCTTATCTTTCAAATTCATTCGACTTCGGGCCTTCAGAACACGAGTTCTTGGATAAGAATATCGCAGAGATCATGCTGAATAAGGCTGATGTGGAGGGTGTGGAGCTTTCTGTCGTCAGCCTTGGCGTCGGGCAGTCTGCTGGCGAGCTTCGGCAGATCGCTGGGAAGATCATTGCGCTTGCGGGAGAGGATGCTAGATTCAAGGATAAGAAGATCATGATAAGGCTCGTCGGCTACGACGTCAGTGGTGTGTCGCTGCTTCGTTCAGAGAAACAGATGGAATGGTTCGTCGAAGAAACCGATAAGCTGCCTGACCGGCGGATCTCGGTCGATTACGAGTTCTATTACGCTGACCTGACTGACAAAGAATGCTTTAAGCGAATTGTTTTCGGCGACGTGAACATCTGGCGCAACACCTGGTTGAATGTAGAGACCGACGGCAGATTCGGCGTCAAAGAAGCGTACGGCCATATCAAGACTATCAAGTCCGTGCTTCAGGCGCGTCCAACATCGAGCAGCCTGATGGTCGCCAATCCTGTGACCACCTTCCCAGAAACCCTGAACCTGTTCTTCCCCGGAGGAAGCAAACAGCCTGTGAAAGAGCCTTCCGGCCGCAAGGGTGGCGCAGGACTGTCGGCTGACGAAGATTTGAATGCTGCGCATGCGAACCTCGGCAGGAAGTGGATGAGACTCGGCGGCAAACTTAATGACCTCAGAAGATTCTTGGACTTAGTCAGGGAGAGCGTGGATGAAGAAGAGTATCATAAAACCATCATACACCTCAGCAACAATACGAAGATGCTCAACCTCCTGCGTGAGAGCATGAGGCTTGGCGACGGCGCAGAGAAGATCGCCGACCAAGTCAAGAACCTCCGGCAGATGATGAGAAAAGATGAGGGAGCAGGATTGTCTGATGAAGACAGCTTCAGAGTCTTTAGGGATTACATCGATTCTAAGCTTGTTTTGGTTGAGAAAGCAGAGAAGCCTGAGACCTTGAACGAGGAGGATGTCGCTGAGTTCATCAGCGCATTGGAGGAGAGCGGCGGACGCGTTCGCGTCTTCGTGCACCCAGGCTATCTTTCGGAGACGATGAAGACCCTTGAAGATGCTGGGGATCTGAGGACTGCTGAGAAATATCGCAGCTACTTGAAGACTCTCACTGCAGCATACGCCAACAGCACGGAGCCGATAATCGTCTTAGCGGACAGATTCAGCGGCGTGATCAATGCAAGGGCTGGGGCTGCGGAGATTACGATACCTACTGTGGATAGTGGAGCATATCCGCTCGACGAGAAGCTGACGCGAAAAATACTTGAGCAGATAAGGGAGGCGACAGTCGGCGGTGAACGCATTGTGCTGAACAGGGAAGGCAAGCCTGTGGGCGGATGCGTTTGGGACGCTTTAAGTCTGCTGAAGGATGCGGGAATAGATGTAACCTTAGATGATGATCTCATATTCCCAGAATACGAGACAGAGGAAAAGGATTCTGCGGGCCTTTCTCCTGCTGTGGAGTTGATCGCGTCCTGTGTTGGAGCGATCCTCGGAGAGAACAATAATCTGACTCAGCGTGGGCATGGTTCATGGGATAGGTTTGAGCGGCGCGCGAAAGGGAATATTGGAATCTTCCATGACTTGGATGATGCTGTTAAGGCTGATGAGAACTTCGGCCTGAGCCTGATGGACGCAGTCAAGTCTGCGAAAGAAGATGATTTCGGCCTCAGCTATGAGGACATACTGCTTAGAGGAGTGCACTATTTCATCGGTGCAGGACACAAGATTCTTGGAGAAAACAAAGAAGGATTCATTGCTTCCGTCAGGTCGCCTCAGAGGACTAAGTCCAACAGGACGCCTGAAGTATCCAAGTACATCATAGAAAGATGCAGGAAACTGCAGGTAGGCAGTATCGTGGACGTCGGCTGCTGCGCGGATCATCTGGAGGATCCTGCGATTACGGTCATCGAGCTTGCGAATGAGCTGCTTGAAGCGGGAGTGAAGGGTACGAAAGTCGTCGGAGTCGATATCTCGACGAAGAGCCTTGAGAAGAAGCTGAGGGAGGGAAGCATACAGTTGCCTGAGAATCTTGAAGTTATAGCTGCTACAGGCCTTATGCTGTCGTTCAAAGACGGTTCCGCAGGCATTACGAAATCTTCTTATGTCTTGAGCGTCATCTCTGCTGCGAGCGCAAGAAAGATCCTAGATGAGTGTGAGCGGATTCTTGCGGAAGGTGGGCTGCTGATTGTGGACGCAGACAAGGACACGCTCAATTATGAGGGGCACTTCAAAGTCTACGAAAAGATGGGAGGTGAACTTAAGCAGACTGATTATATTGAGAGTTCCCTGTATTATGCCGAGGTCGGGCGCGACTATTATGGTGCCCGGAATTTCGGCGAAGCAATCAAAAATTTCGAAAGATCCTTGGAATTGAATCCGAAGAACGTCAATGTGCAGATGTTGTGCGCATTAAGTTACTCCTACGCAGGCGAAGCTAGGAAGGCGATAGAGCACTTCAGGAAAGCAAAGGAACTGGATCCGAAGATAAGGACCCCTGAAGGAGCCAGCCTGCCTGAAGAGTCTGAGGTGGTGTCAAGAGATGATCTTGATTTCGGGCGGCTGCTCTCCGGCTCGAAGAAGAATACTGCAGAGCTGAGGCGTATCAACAGAGATATTCAGAAGAATATCGGTGAGATGAAGAAGGTCGCAAAACCCCTTTACCAGATCTATGAGGAGAACGGCAGGGATCCTGCTACTACCCTCATAGACCCAGAATTCTATGATAACGGGGCATTAAGATTCGAGCAGTTGTTCTTGGATAATGCGAAATTGAACAAGTTCTGGCTGCAGGAGATGTTTAGGCTGAACGAGTTGGGGACCCTTAGCGAAGAAGAGTACCTAGGACGCATCCGTAAGGTAGATGACCAGATAAGTAAGTCCAATAAGAGGCTCTTAAAGCTACAGAAGACTATCCCGAGGCTTAGGCAGGAGAAAACAGACGACTTCTACTGGAATACCTTGAAGCTCTACGGAAAGGAGCCGACGAAACCAGGCGACGAAGACATCATCATAGGCAGGCTCCGAGACTCCATCATGTCATACTACGCTGCCAAAGGCGGCACCCCAAGTTCCGCGTTGGAGAACTTCGATGAGTTTGCGCCCGCACTGAAAAAAATTGATGTCAGGATACTTGGCATCGTCGCAGGAAAAGGCGCAGAAGACTTAGCCAAGGCCATAGCAGACAACCGCAAGAAATGGGATCTGCTGCATTATAACCCCTTCGCTGAATTCAGTTCAGAAGACGGCCAAATAGTGAAGTGGCTCTTTACTGAAGACATGTTCAGTCATGTGGTGAAGAACTGGAACCATATGGGACATACTGTGTGGCTTAACTTTGCGTTCGCCTGCAGAGGCTTGTCTGCGGCAGCGGAAGTCAGAAAGAATGCTCTGGTGCTCAGACGAGAATACTTGGAAATTCCGCAGGTGGTTGAGTTCATTTACGGTGAAAAAGGGGAGAGTATAACACCTAAGAGACTGAAGCAGATTCTCACAGACGAAACAGATTCCGTCATCCTTGCAAGCTTGAGCGTCGGCGCAGATAAGCTCAGTACGCTTTTCGACGCCAGCATCATCAGCAGCCTGCATCTTGAAGATAGTAAGGCTTCGAATCTGAAGAATCTTGCGGACGGCATGATGCTGCTGAATAAGGATGCTAGAGGCCTCATAGGTAAGAAAGCCATGTATGAGATAGTCAAAGGTGATTCTGCGCTCGCCTTCAGGACGTATATTGCAACGGGTTTGAACAAGCTTTCAGAAGAAGAGCTGAAGACTGTGAAAGAGGGAATGATCCTTGAGGTCTTCAGTGACCCACGGAAGACCATAGACTTCGGACGCGACCCGCACGAGTACCTTAGAAAGGATGGGTCTGCAGGCCTGCCTGAGGACGGGGGCGTTTTCGTGCGGATGCTGCATATCAAGCCGGGAAGTTTGGGTGCCACGCTCAAAGAGTTCCGCGTATTCTGTTCGGCCCGCGGCAAAGACCCGAATGATCCGTCGCTGTCCGGAATGGAGAAGGCGATGCTGCTGCTGGAGTGGATTAACCCGAAGGCAGGCGCAGCAAAACTGCATTATGACGTATCCAAGTTCTGCGTCAGCAGCCTTCTGGGCGAGGAGCGTACAGGCAGCTGCTTTGCGATCGCCCCCGTCTACAGGATGATGGCCGACGAGCTGAATGTTCCCACATACATTGTAGCAGCCTATAATCACGCCCTCATCGGCGCGAATTTCGGCGGCGTGGAATACATACTCGACGTCGTGAACGGAAAGCTTGTCGAGGAGACGAAAGCTGAGGGTATCATGTACGTAGGCCTTACGAGGGTCGACGACGAATTCCTCGCGCACTCTATCCTTCTCAGATACTATGCGGCAACGAAAAAATTCGCCGAGGGCGCGAAGCACATCGAGGGCATTCCTGCAGAGTACATGACGGATACCGTGGAGAATACGGCGCTCTACTATGCGCTCGGTAACTTCTATTTCGCCGAAGCGAAGCAGGCGCCTAAGGAAACTGCTACGGCACTCTACAAGAAGGCCTTAGTCTACTATGAATCGCTCCTCGGGTATTATCCTGAGGCGGCCACCATCTGGGCGAAGAGCGCGGATGCCATGGACGCAATAGGCGAGTATGAGGCGGCTGCCGAGTATTATACCCAGACCTGGCTGGCTGACGGCCTCTACCACCTCAAGGAAGCGCTGCTCAAGGCCGCGGCAGGCATAGACGAGACGGCGAAAGAGGAGTTCACGAAAGCGCTCGCCCGCTACGATAGTGCGATAAAAACTGACCCCACAAACTCCGACGCGAAAGCAAAATCCTATGCCAGCAAAGGAGACGCCTACAGGGAAATGGGACTGCTCAGACTACAGCAAGGGAAGGATTCCGACGCCGCGACGACACTGAACAGTGCGCTTGACATGTACGCTACCGCGATCAGTCTGAACTCCAGCGACGCCCGGACAAAACAGAACATGCAGGAAACGACGGAGGCTCTTGCGAAAATAAATTCCGGCGCAGGACTTTCGGCGGAGGAGCTTGTCCTTGATGTCAGGGAGGCCTTTAGGAGTGCCGGAAATTGGATTACTGCATTCCTCTACTCCGGTGACCTCAGCGACGGATCCAGGTCGAAGTTTTGGAGCGATTACCACCAGGATGTAAGTGAAGAAGGCGCCGAAAGCATGTGGAAGGACTTCGAAGAAAGGAATCCGGAGATAGTGGACTTCGGGCTCGGTGAAGTGCGCCAGCATGCTGATGAGGAGGATGTCATGCTAGATCTGGGCGGCGGATTTGGGCGAACCTTGAAGAATACAGTAAAGAAGGTCGGATACCGTGGTCGCGTACTCAATGTCGACATCGCAAAGGATGTTGTGGAAAAGGCGAACCGCGAAGGCGTTCCTTCTGTCGCAGGCAACATAGAGTATCTGTCGGCTGTTCTGGCGGGCATCCGCGAGAATGAGCCCGGCTACGGCATCAGGCCGGGTGATGTAAGCGTCGTTTTAGGTTCTTTCGTCTTCGAGTTCCTGGACGCGGAGAAGGTCTTCGTGGAGCTCCATAAGGTGATGCGCGACGACGGAGTTGGCGTGCTTCATTTCTTCCATCCCAAGAGTGCTGCGTTGAAGAAGTTCGCCGATGGCGTGGAGTCGCTGCGGTTCAGCCGGTCGTTCGCGCGCGCAGGCGACTTGAGGAACATCGATGCGAGGATACGCAACAGGGAAAGGTGCCTCAGGAACATCAGGATGCCTGAGGAATGGGCTCGCCTGCTTGAGAAGTGCGGCTTCAGTTCCGAATACAGGGTCTTGGATGTCAAGAAGGAGATTGACGGAATAGATGTGCATGCTGAGGATTGGCTTACCGGCATGATCATCAGAAAGAAGAAAGAAGAAGGCGCCGGCTTGTCTGATGCTGATTCGGGGCTTTGGAAGTTTGGTGTGCAGAGGACGGCCTTGCCGCCTGAGATGTGGAGTGAAGGGCCTCTGAAGGATCGCAGCATGGGTCACATGCTGGAGTTCAGAGGGTCCGACAACAAGAAGACTATGGCTGAAGCTTTTGTGGACTTGATAAGCCGCACGGACCTTGCGATGGGCGGACCTACGTTCACGAATTTCCGGTACCAGACTGACGAAGATAGGCGAGTCACCCGAGTATTTGTTGAAGACAGGGACTTGGAGGGCTTAGAGAAGGTTCTCGTACACCGGCTGATGACTCATGGACTCAGTGGATTCCTGAATGAAGTCGACGAAAAGACTGCAAACAAAGAAAGGTCACAAAAGAACGGAAAAATAGTTGTAAGATCTGCTGGACACAACTATCTGCTGAACACCACAGAAAAAGAAGGCGCAGGCCTGCCTGACGCAGATATCGTCCGCCTCGGAGATCTGCTTGCGGATGCGCTTTTTGCCGAGGGTGTTGTGTTGTCGCCTGAGGAATCTTCTCTCATCTCTGAGGTGCTGCAATATGAGGGCGGCTTTGCCGGCCTCAGGACTCTGAGAGGCAGCCAGTGGATCAGCGAAGAGCGGATCAGTGACATAAAACTCGCTGGAGAAGCTTTGAAGGTTGCCAGGCGTTCCGTCAGGGCTGCTGCGCCCATCATCAGGAAGACGACGATGCTTAGGATCAAAGACTGTGATCTCGTCCTGCGGGCCGTCGTCTTGATGCTCCTCAGACTGCCGCCTAAGAAGGATCGGCTCTGCGTGGAAGCTAACGCCATCTTCAGGGGAGTCATGAGAGCAGACGAACTAGGTCGCCTGAGAAGCGAGTTCTCAGATCTCGCATCAGAAGAAGGCGCAGGCCTTTCTCCGGGTGAGCCTTCCATCAGGAATCTTATCAGACAGTATCTTGAATTGCTGAGGAAGGAGAGGGCGCCTGAAGAGGAGAGGGAGATGAGTAGGATAGGCCGGATAATGAACGAAAGGGCTGCGCTCCGGCGCGAAAGAAATGGGGGTACCGTCCTCTCTGAGGAAGGCATGTTCATGCAGGTCAACAGCCTTGCTGATGTGCGGAAGTACCTGATTAAAGAGAAGCTTGCTGGTGCTGTGTTTGTCACAGACTTTGATGACACGTTCATATACCACCTGTGGAATCAGCCTTCTGGAGAAGTTGTGCCGAGGATCATGCGCGTCAAGAAGGACGGGATGTCTGCGGAAGAGTATAATAGAAATAGAGAGGGTATAAAGAAGGAACTCGTGATCAGGTGCGAGCGCCTTGAGCAGGTCAGCCGCGACGCCGGGATCTTTAGTCTGGTCGACGGGGCCTTAAGTCTCCGGGACTTCGTAAAGAGGCGGGGCGCCAAGTTCTTCATCGTAACGAACAGGTTCAGTGGACTGCATAGTGATATGCACGCCACTCTCGAACATCTGAAGGTGCCGTTGGATGAGGAAGACCACCTGGTGTTCACAGGAGATGATAGTAAGGCGGTTGGATTGGGTAAGTATCTGGATAGTATTGTCGATAAGATGAAGAAGCCGAAGAGGATATATTTTGTCGACAACGACAAACTGATGGTGCAGGAATTCATCAGGCAGATGTCGAATGCTGGAGTCGAAACGATTGGGTTCCATCTTTCTGAGGCTGCAAGAGTGCAGGAGAAGGTAAGAAGCAAAGACAATTACTTGTACTACAGCTCTGAGGCGAAGAACCTGATCGCGCGCGCCTCCGAAGTCACTAAAAAGGATGTTGCCTTCCTAGAATTGTATCTGGTGACTGCGATACTGAAGGTGCCTGACACCGAGAATATGCGCAAGAACCTTGATGAGATGCGCAGTCTCGTAGGAAGCAAAGAGTTCGAGGAATTCCTTGAGCGCGGCGGATTAGAGAAAGAGAAGTTCCTCGAAGACTCTCACATAAACAGGTATCTTGCGGACCTAGAAAAATTCATCGAAGCCCAGAAGAAAGAACTTGGAGCAGGCTTGTCTGCTGATGTTTTGTATTATGAGCCGCATGTTAAGGCTGCCTTAGAGCATTTCGCGAAGGGTGTTTCGGACGACGACGCCCGCATCATAGCGGATCTTATGGCGTCGGTCGGCATTATGCCGCTGAAGAAGTGGATGAAGGAAGTCGGCCTGACGCCGCTCATAAAGATCGTCGAAAATAGGGGATACACTGGTGTGGGGGCAAAAAAGAGGAGGGAAAATGACATCAGGCACTTGAAGTCTCTGGCTGCTGCAACAGTGACCCCAGGCGATCTCGCTGCGCTCTTGTATGTTGCCTGCGGCATAGCCAAGGTCTACGAAGACCACGTCGCAGTGCATGAGGGCCTTACAGCAAGGTATCTGCCGAAGGCTCTGCTTATCATGGCCGCAGGCAAGACGCCTGCTGTGGACCTCAGCATCGAACTGCCGATGAAAACCCTCTCCGATGAGCTTAAGCCGAAAACCAGAATAGAGGATTCCGCAAAGACGCAGAAAGATTCCGGCGCCGGCTTGTCTGCTGAGGAGTTCGAGAGTCAGTTGAAGAGCATGCCTAACAGCGATATGCTGCTCATCAAATATAGGGCTGTTAGGCAGGTGTTCGGAGATAAGGCTGATGAAGCCATCAAGGATATTCTCTCAGTCGAGAAAGCCGCTTTTGTGCAGGTTCTTGCTTTTGAGTCATTCAGCAAGATTCCGTTAATGGAGTCCTTGAAGATTGTCATGAAGACGAATGAAAAGCCTTCGAGACTCATCTCCACATTAAGGACTCTTTATTCTGACAAGGCCTCAAGCGGATCCGGTCAGCCTGGGAGGATGGTGTTGGAGGATTTGAGGAAGATGGACGACACCGGGAAGCTGGAGTCCGAGCTTTTTGCTGCGCAGAAGGAGTCTTCGTTCCACGACAGGCTGCGTTCCATCAACATTGATGCTATTGAACGGATTTTGGATGGCTTAGAAAGCAGCTATCCTAGGGATAAAATAGAAAAAATTAGAGTCGCCAGAAAGCATAGAACCGGCGAAAGCCGTCTCTTCCCGCAGCATTATGTTGCCGGAGGCGCAAAGGTTCCTGAGAAAACAATAAGTTCGATACAGGAGCTTGGGACGAATTCCACCCGAGATGTTGAGAGCCCGCTTTCTTTCACGGCGAGTTTCCCTGATCATGCGAAGGCTGCTGCGGAGGTGCTTTCCGACGCAATTAATGTAGTGTCTACGGGGAATACTGCTTTGCCTGAGTCTTGGATGATTGATCCGTCGACTGAAGAAAACAGGCATATGATCAGGAGCTGCGTCTCTTTGGAGGAATTCATTTCAAGGAACGGAATAAGGGGGGAAGAAAATCAGGCGGTGGTCCGGGAGACTGCGCTGGAGTTTGCTGCTGGAAACTTCTATGCCGTAGACTTGAACGACGGATCCGGTAGAGTGATCGTCGGACTTAAGGATATCGTGCTCACCGGAGAGGATAAGAATATTCTGAAGGAGCTTGGTTTTGTTGCTGACGAATCCGTCGCCGTAAGCATCATGCGGGGTATTGCATTAAATTATCTGGTGACTGCGGGGATCATCAGGAGGCTTGCCAACGCAGTTGAACCGGCGCCCGGAAGCCAGAACACTTCCCCAATCAAGGACTTCGCCAAAGGCTTCGCTTTCATAACAGGGTTGAAACAGCTCTCTGAGTTGACGGGAATTCCTGTGAATGATGAATTCGAGCGGAAGGGCCTCATTAATCTAATCTGTCTGCTTCCGTTCTTCGGCCTGCGTGCTGTTGATCCGAAAGATATTGTACAAGTGAAGGTAATCCAGCCTTCGATCGCTGGTTGGGAGACTGCCGTCCAGGGATCAGAGGATAAAGACGTGCATGTCGATAACGGCCTGCTTGAGACGTTGGCTCAGTGGCATCCTGAGAAGATGATGGTGGCTGAAGAAGCTTTGATTCCGTTCAGGAATGCCGGCGAAGCTACGGCTGCATTAAAGGAGTTCATGGCGAAGATCGGAGCACTCGACGCATCAGGCAGACTGGACTTATGCAGTAAGGTGGACCTTCCAAGGGCGCTCCTGACAGTCAGGACGCAGGAGGATTCCGAACTTGCGGCTGCCGCCTGGAAGTACGTGGAAGAAGTTTTCAAGCTCATAGACGGAGGCGCGAGGAACGGGGTCGTGGACGAGACTCTGCGGCTGCTCGAAGACATCGCACCGTCACTAGGACAGCCGAAACAAAAAGAAGGAGCCGGCTTGTCTTCTGATGATGTCGTGGAGTTGGTGGACTCCGCGTATTCTTCTGCCTCAGACCGGTGGGGGACGGTGCTCTCGAATCTGCGGCAGCTCTTAGCGGACAAAAAGTTCGCATCTGACCTCGCCGAAGCCCTGGATTTCGCAGTCAAAAGCGGCGTACGCAGCACATACCACCAGGCCTTGATGCAGGGCGTCGGCAGCTTCGCTTTGGCGCACTCCAATTTCGACGCATCCAATAGAAAGTGGGCTATCAGAGTTGAGCTGCTCACCAAAGAGAACAAAGGCGACTTCCTGTCAGCCGTCAGAACACCGCAGTACACTTACCCGCAGAGGACTGCGAGAGTTGACGACGCCATCGTGCAGCTCAGCCAAAAGAAGAAGCTCGACGTCGTAGTCGACTTCGGCTGCGCCGCAGACGACCTCAGCCATCCGGCTGTGACCACCATCGAGCTCGCAGAGAAGATGCTTTCCGCCAGCAAGCAGACGAAGATCATCGGAGTGGATCTGCTTGCCACAAAACTCAAGGAGAGTATGTTGACGTTGCCTGAGAACCTCACAATCATCGAAGCCGACGGCCGCAGCCTGCCGATCAAGGACGGCTCCGTGGACGTCGTCAAGGCGATGAACGTCCTCTATATGGTGCGGCCGAAGAGCGCTAAGACTATCTTAAGTAACCTGTTGGATGCCTTGAAGGAGGGTGGCGTCCTCATAACGGACGTCAACATAGAGACGCTTGTGCCGAGGGGTAAAGCAGCCTACGAGAAACGCGACGGACGCCTAGTGAAGGCAGACGGCATCCTAGAATCCGCCGGCTTGTCTGAGGATTTGAAGAACCTTGCTGCTGCTCGGGTGGATCAGATCAATAGAATGCAGGAGGATATTCTTTGGGGCATCATGCACACTTGGGAGAATTACATATCCGCCGATGCGCTCGCAGACTTCGTTCTCTCGGATGTCGAGGATGTGTTGGATAAGACTGTCGTGCTCTGCCCAGCTGGCGCAGGAGGCTTCGCCGGAGCCCTCGCAAAGAAGGCTGGGAGAGTAATAGCTTTCGACATAAATGATTTCTCGCTTAAGGTCTCGGGCTTGCGTGCGGCAGTAGGAGACCTTGTTAGGCTGACTAAGATGCTCAGTTATGAGCTTGGCGTGGGATTAGACAGAAATAAGATCAAGTCAGTCTTCAGCGAATACAAGGACAGTATTCCAGAAAACCTTGTTCTCATGAAGGGCGACCTCGGAAATCTTTCCGTAAAAGACGTCGGCTTACTTGTGCTCCACGACATGGAGGTCGTTGCGATCAATTATCCGGAATACACTTACGTTCCTCAGATGGTATTGTCTGTGAAAGCCGGCGGACAGATCAAGCAGATACTTTTGTGGGATTACAATTCTGAGTTCTTGGCTTCCAGGTCTAAGGATACTGAAAAATCGAAAGTATTCGGCGTCTACTTGGAGGATGAAAAAGTAGTCAACGCCAAGCCCGCCACCGCTGCCGACGACGCCGACGACAAGCCGATATTCACGGGCACGGTCACAGAGGAAAGCCGCAGGAAGGCAGCCCTCGACGTGCGCGTAGCCGACGGACTACTCGGCGGCGCAGCGAAAGAAGACGTCAGAAAACAGCTTGGATTAAGCGACGATGAGTTCAAGAAATCCATTGACAGGCTCAGAATCTTAGGGCTCAAAGAAGCCGGAGCAGGACTGTCTGAGGATGAGGTCGTAGCTCCGGCCGCGACGCGGGAAGTGGCTAGGAAGCACTATGATGGGATATATGGTTCTATGCCTGAGGAGCGCAGGAGCGTCTTTGCCTACGGCAGAAAAGAACTGATCGAGGTGTTCGGGGAAGACTATCCTAGGATAAGAGACTTCGGCTTGGAGCATCTCAGAGAACGTGTCTCAAAAGAGGATGTTTGGCTGGCTTTGGGGGCGGGCCCTGCAGAGCCCTTCAAGCGGCTGAGGGAAAAACTCGGCCACCGTGGGCCCGCATTCGGCGTCGACATATCTCCCGTAGGGGTCGCCGAAGCGAACAGGAATGGGATAAAGTCGGTGGTGGGCGACGCCCAGAAACTGACGAAATACCTGCCGGATGAGATCAAGCCAGGCGACGTAGATGTGTTGATCGCGGCGTTCTTGTTTGAGTACTTGGACGACCCCATCGAAGCCCTCAGAGAGATATACATGACGCTCGGAGAGGGCGGAATCGCAGTCCTCAGATTCCACCACCCGGAGGGTTTCATCATCAGAGACAACGCAGTATCAAAGCTGCTGTCGCTGAAAAAAGAATTGGATAATGCGACGAGCGAACCTGAGCGGCGGGGGATATCCGACCTAGCCGCCTTCATGGAGCTGTGCCTGAAGAACACACGACCGCCAGAAGAATGGGTATCTGCTCTCAAAGAAATCGGCTTCGAAGTGCTGGAAAAAGAAGAAGTCGAAGTCACAGTGAAGAAGAAACCGGAAAAAATACTCACAGGCATAGTAGCAAAGAAACCCGCAGCCGGCTTGTCTTCTGATGAGGTTGTCAGGTTGGTTGATGTGACTGGTCTTTCGCGTGATGTCGTCGAGTATCTTGGGTCTTACTTTGATTTGGAACGTGACCCGAATGCTTTAATTAATGCAGTCAGACGGGTTGGGAAAGATAAGGTGGAGGAGCTCTATAGGGAGAGGATGCGCAGCGGCTGGTCGTTCTATACGTCGGTGACTGCCGAGAGCACTTTCGGCAGGATGCTGGATAAGGTGGAGGTCTCAGACCCGGAGCTTAAGGAAACGACGGATTTCGTCTTGCTGACGTCCAGGAACATGGCCGCAGAAAGCAAGCAGACGGAAGTGATGCGGCTGCTCAAGGAGAACAGCGGAGAAGCGTTCGTTATAGTGCACCCCAAGTTCATGATCAATAATTTGACGAAAAAAGCGGGTTCCATCTTTCTGAGGCTGCAAAAAGGAAGCGACTACCAAGAGTATCTGAGCAGGCTCAAGGGGATATTTGAGCGCAGTAAGGCGCCGATATTCGTCTTCGTGGAAAAAGGGAGAATTGAGAATGCCCGCAGCAGAATAAATAAGTTGGACACTAAGGTCCCGGTCATCCTGATCGCGACAGAAAAGGGTGGCCCCATGCCTGAAGAGGGCTGGAGTAAGGTGATGAGGCGCCTTCAGAAGCTTGGCCTAAGGAAAGCGTACGTCGGCGGCGAACTCAGAGACCAGTGCGTGAAGAACGTAGCTGAAAATCTTGGAAAAAGAGTATACAATGTTAATGAAGTCGAACTACTGAAGTATATATCTCACGATTATGGTTCACCTTACAACATGATGCCTCCGAAAAACTATGAATCGTCGTACAGTCACCTGCTTAGTGGAGAGCCTGGACCTGAAGCGACAGCTGACACTGCTAGTGTCCTTTTGTTGGATGAGATGACGCCGGAGTGGAAGAAGGCTGTGGGCGACATCGTTGAAGCCAACGGCGGAGCGGCGCTGTTCGTCGTCCACTTCGGATTCTTCAGTAGAGCCGTTAAAGGAGAGCAGAGGAATGAGTACGACGCCTACTCTAGGAGGGTTGCGGACGCGATGAAGGACAGTAAAGTGACTTTCTTCCTTGTGGAGGACAGGGAAACTATAAGCGTCCCTGTTGCGATGGAGAGCCTGAGGACCCTTACACTGGGCGGCCCCGTGGTAGTTGTCCCGACGAAGGAGGGGCGGCCTGCGCCGCTCAGAGGCTGGAATGTCTTGGAAGGATTCGAACTGAAGAGTGTGCGGCTCGCAGGCGAAGCAGGCATAAAGGATAAGGATGGCGTGCTCGTTGGAGGCTGCGTCCTCGGCGCAAAGAACGCGCTTGAAGCAGCCGGAATAAAGGCTGAAATCGACGAACAACTCACATCATCCGGAAACTACCAGAGTGCAGGCCTCTCTGATAATGAGAGGGAGCGCGTGAGGAGCTTGCTACTGGAGGAAGAAATATCTTTGGACCCTAGAGTAGTGGAGGCGTTGGTCAAAAAGATCGCTGCAGAAGAACGTGCAAAACGGGAGATGTGACAAAGGTATAGAGGGCTAAGATGACTGACGAACAAAAAATAGTCAAGACACTGAAGACATCAGGTCTCTCGGATGCGACCAAGAATCTGGGGACTGTTTGCAGGGGATTAACGCACGTCACGGCTGAGACTGCGAAGAAGCTGGTTGAGAAGACGAGCATCGAACCCCTGCTAAGGAACAGTGTTTGGGCTATCGACTTCTCTGACGGCGTATGCCGCGGACTGTCTCTGCCTAAGCCAGAGATCGCAGACATGCTGATCGACGCAGTGAACATAGATGAAGTAGTCAAGAACCCAGCTTACGTGGACAACTTCGTGGAAACGTGTTCGCATCTTATGCCGACGTACCGCGTACCAGAAAAAGTCCTTTATGAAGAAGTTTCCTCTATGCTTAAGGCCACAAACGCGGATGAATTACTGAGGGACGCAACCAAGACAAAAGATTTCGTCTTGAAACTGGATGAGAATCTGAATGAGAAGATGGCGGCAATATTAGGTGAGAGGATAATAGACTATGGTCCGCGAGTCGACTTCAGTTTAGTCGCAGACCTGTTGCCCGCAAGCTATGAAGAATTTTTCGGGAAGGATATTCCGGCCATCGAGCTCCCGGATTGGACTGTTACGGTGTCTGCAAAAGATGGTGGCGTGACCGTAAGACTGGAAAAGGAGGGGACCAACGTAGGGGAAAGCAAGCTCATAAGCTACAGCAAGAAAAAATGGAAGATAAGTTTCCTGTCCGTCAATGAAGCCTTCCGCGGACGCGAATATTCTGCTGCGCTTCTGGACCTTTGTGTTAGGATCGCAGAAAAGTACGGGGCCGAAGAGATCATCGCCTCATCGGCGACAGTAGCCGGCTTCGTAGTCTACCGTAGGGGCGGCTTCCTGCCTGCGAGATTCGATGCGGACGGAAAAGTTGAAGTGCACGAAGAACAGAGTGACGCATTAGATAAGATACTGGAAGCTGCAGGAAGAATAGAGAATAGAAGAGAGAGGATACTATATTATAACTCGAAGATAAGCGGCCTACTGAAGGATGAACACTTCTTTGACTCGCTCATTAAGACGCCTGCAGGATTCTTCGTCCACTATCCGAAAGGTAGAATGGCGCCAGCTGAAGAGAAGGCGACTGCTCCGGGCTCCATGGACTGGATGCTCTTTGAGGCTGCCAGAGACCTCATCGACGAACGGTTCTCGTCTGATGAGGAACTTGAAGAGACGCTGCTAGCACACCTTAATGAGGCTGACTTGGGGGGTGTGAAAGATAATGGGGAGCTTATCGCAGCCATCTATGCAGGGGTAGTGGACGGATTCCTCGCGCACATGATGGCTCAGGACCCTGAGAGGCTGAAGGTATTCCTCGGGAAGCATATTAACCTAAAGAGGAATGAATTAGATGATGCCGCAGGCCTCATAAATTTCCTGCATGTCGGCGGCTCAATCGCTTATCTGCGTGAAGTAGGATACTCGAAGAGAAAGCTTGCCAAGTACAGTAAAGAACTTAAGGCTGCAGGAGTCTGGGGTAGTAAAATAGATTCTGGACCAACTTGGAGTAAGCTGGCTGATGTCTTGCTTTCGCATCATGAGAAAATATTCTTGTCTGGCCTGAAAGAGGAGCTGGAGAAGATAGCGCAGAGGGAGTCTGAAACAGATCATGCGCCTGCTGCGAAAGAAGAGTTCCGCTGTGAGATGATGTCCGCAGGTGAAACTGAGGAGCTTGCGAAGAGGATCGGCAGGTACATTGCGAAAGACTGTAAGCCTGATGTCATCGTCGCTGTCGCGCGCGGCGGCCTCATTCCCGCAATGATGCTCGCCAAGAACTTGGGCGGCGTCGAAGTCTTGAGTACCCAGGTGACGCACTGGAACAAAACAGGAGAAAAGAATCGTGAGGGTGCGGAACTTGATCAGGGTTTGCCGGCTGATCTGAGCCTCTCAGGCAAGAAGGTTCTTGTCGTAGACGACATCACAGACACCGGCGATTCATTGGTCCTGGCAGTAAAGGAAGTCAGGAAACATGCGCCTGCGGATGTTCGGACTGCGACCCTCATCCACAAGCAGCAGTCAGCTTTCACGCCAGACTACTTCGGAAAGAAGACTGAAGCATGGAAGTGGATCGTCCTGCCATGGAACGTCAGGGAAGATTTCATGAACCTCAGAAAGAAGGTCGGCGGCGAAGGGATGGATGTCGACGGCGTCCTGAAGATCTTTGAGGATGAGTTAGGTCTCCTGGTCGACAAGAAGGCTGCTCTCGAAGTCTTTGATGGGAAGGTCGACATATCAGGTCTTACAGGGAAACATGGTCTTGAGGCTGATATGCGCAGAGCGCATGCGACTGCAGAAAAGGTGAGGGCAGACGATTATGTGCCTGAGGTTTTGGTCGGCTTAGGGGATCGCGGCCTTGAGCTTATGATGATGCTGTCTGACGCCCTTGACGTGAAGACTGTGAGGCATGTTCCGATAGGAGGAGAGGTCGCAAAGTATCTGCGGCGCAGGGACTTTGGGGGTAAGCGTGTTCTTGTAGTCGGCGACTTTGAAAATAAGGTTGCGGTGAAGAGGCTGCTTGACGGCGTCTGGGAGTATGCTGCAGACGTTCGGACGGCTTGCCTGGAAACTAAGAAGACGCCGGAGTTTGTGCCGGATTATTATCCGACCAAGAGGATCGAGGCGCGTAGTGAGGATGAGCCTGAGCTTGCGCCGGACGTTAAAGCTAAATACTTCACCGAACAATTATTGAAATGGGGGCGCAGGAATCAAGAATGAAGCCGCTTATCTACCCTGTCTGGGACAGGGATCCTCTGATGCTGGGGCGCAGGAACGCTTATGGGGAGGTGGTGACTGTCACGGCGGATGTTCTTGACGGGCTTACCGCATCCTTTAGGGAGGCGGAGAACCAAAAATCAGTCATCTCAGTCCTCCAGTATCTTGTCCGCAGTGCAAAGAACCCTGAAGAACGGAAGGATATTCTGACTCATATGAAGCGAAGCGGGCATATTAAGGCTCTTCGGAATGTTATTCGGGGCTTCGGCGGCAGGCAGGCGAGCTTCTCTTACAGGGAAGCGTATTCATGGATCATGGAGCCTCACAAGTACAAGAACATCAATCATGTTAGCGTCCTGCAGGCGATGAGAAAGCTCGCGGCTGAGGGTCTGCTCGTCAAGGATGCTGATGCGCAAGATAAGGAGGGCGCGTATCGGGTCGCAGGCGACGTCGAGCGGCAGTGGATTGAGGCTCGAAAGAAGGTTACTTTGAACAATATTGAGTCGCTGGTCCTTAAGACGATATGCGTGAAGCGGGGACTGATGCTTGCCGGGCTCTTTGACGGAGATGTGAGGGATGTCGTCGGCGGCAGAGGGCGGTGACCGGCATTAAGCCACATTTATTTAATAAATACGTAATATATTAAACAATGTTCGATTTTTCGGGCTGAGTTCATAGAAACCAATAAGAAGAGGATTTATTTAATAAAACCCCATAATTGACTGAAAAATGGCACTAATACCTGTTGAAGAAATAAACAAGCCCAGAAGCATCCTGGACGAAGCCGAAACCGACGTCGGATTCCGGTGGATCGACGTAGCTTTCATTATAATATTCGCCCTGTTATTCGTTTTCCTCGTGACCAACCCCTTCGGCAACTGGAGTCTACTTGATGTATCAATAGACTCTCGCATACTGCTCGGGCTCGCAATAATCATACTCTACACGCAGCGGGCCGTAGTCAAGTTCGACGAATACGAGCGCGGCGTAGTCCTAAGATTCGGTAAATTCAAGGAAGTATACGGACCCGGCTGGTCCGTCGTATTCCCGTTCGTTGAGAAGGCGATGAAAGTCGACCTCAGATTGAACGTCTACACAGTAGACCCGCAGGAAGTAGTTACCAGAGACAAAGTAAGGTTCCTCGTTTCTCCTGAAGTGTTCATGTACGTATCAGACCCGAAAGCCGCCATGCTCAATGTCAAAGACTACAGGCGAGCAGTCCTCCAGTACGTGAATTCTGCGCTCACGCACACGTGCGGTAATTCTCCGTCAGACTACATCGTTTCGCATATGGATGACATAACCCACAAGCTGGAGGAGTCAGTGCACCACATATCCAATCTCCCGGGCAAAGAGTGGGGAGTGACCGTACCCAAGATAAAGATCACGTTCGTAAGATTCCCGGACAAAGTCCAGGACGCCATGCACGAAAAAGTCGCAGCAGAGCAGTTGAAGCTCGCAGCCCACGAAAAGGCCGAAGCCACGAAGATAGAGATAGACGCAATAAGGGAAGCAGGCGCCAAGCTCACAGATCCGGCAATAACCTACATGTACCTTGAAGCCTTAGACAAGGTCGCAAAAGGCAGAGCCACAAAGATCATACTCCCATTAGAGATTTCGAAGATCGCCGAAACCATAACCCGGAGAACGGGCGCACCCCTCGGAGAGATCCCGTCAATACAGATCCCCCCTGAGCTCGTCGAGAAGTACACGGAGTCCATAGACAACTATGAGAAGAGGATAAAGAGCATCGAGAACCGCCTTAGCATGGGAACAGACAGGAACCAGCTCACAGAAAAGATAGAGAGCTACGAGAACGAGCTTGACTCAGCCGGCGAAAAGGAGCTCTCAAACGACGAGAAGGAAAGGTACAAGCAGAGGATTAAGGAAATAAAGGACCGGCTAGGCATCAAACCAAAGTAAAGGAAGATGGCAACAGACAACAAGATTGACACACACAACATTTATGTTGAGGAGAACGGGAATTTCGTTTCCATCCGCGTGAACCCTAAGCTTTACAGGAAGGACATCATAATGAGGGCTGCTGACGACCTAATTCACAACGAGCGCCTGGGCGTGGATGCGATAATCGACGGCGACCCTGAAAAGGAGATAATCGCCAAGTTCATACCCAGAGAAGGCAAGAAGACCAAGGAAGAGCTGCTTAAGATAGCGCACCGGTTCAACAGCCTGCTCATAGGAAGCTCAGGCAAAGGTTAAGGCCGGTTCTTTAGGATGGACAAATTCCCGGATTTTTCTAATAAGGACGAGGAATGGACATCGCTTGAGATAGCGCCGCAGCAGCTTGAAGGCATAGTTTCTAAGCTCCTCACAGAATTGAATCTTGAGCTGAAAGACTTCCAGGCTTCCCCTTCCAGCGGAGACTATGTTGCAGTCTCCCAGAACAAGATGGGTGGCGAGACCAAGTCGCTTGTCAGGGCCCGGGCTTATACCGTAGGGCTCACGGAGGAGGATGTCGAAGACCTCTATGAGGACATGCTGGACATGAAGGCGGCCAGCGCCATCTTCATAACCCCTTCCCATTTCACCAAGGAAGCTAAAGAGTTCGTAAAGCACGCCCCAGTCCAGATAGTGGACGGCGTCGAACTCGGGAAGCTGCTTTCCGACCACTTTGTTCCGACAGCAGAATTCGCCTTCCTCTCATCATTCGACGACTCGGATGTCATCACCTACTTCAAGAGCTATCGTGCAAAGAAATTCGCGGGCGTCCTGGGAACTGAAGAACGGATAGACGGAATCGACCGCCGGTATGTTCCATTAGGCCACTTCGTCATCAAGAAGGTGAGCCGGGACGCAGAAAAAACTAAGAACCTCTTCGTCGACCTGAACGGCGGCAACATCCTCTACATGGAAGAGGAACGGATCGAGGAAGACGGCTTCTTCAAGAAGATCCTCGACCTTCCCGAAGAGTCGCAGACTCACCTGCTTGACCTCATAAAGTATGGGGAACTGCGGCACCAGCACCTGGACGGCAAATCATTGAACATACTGGAAAAAGAGCAGTTGGTCTCCATAGACGATAAGACGAAGGCTACGGGCATCATAGACATACTTCTCGACGAGGTGACCAGCACAGTCAGCATCGTAACGAGCGAGGTGACCAGCGGAACCCACGCGGAGCCCAAGGACCTGAGGATGAAGGGGGAAACGAAGAAGTACGTCAAGGAGATAATGAACAGGCCGCTCATAGACAATTCATACGACCTTTCAAGATTCATCGAGGCCGCTAACGGAACCGACCCGAACTTCGAGCCTGATCCAGTGATCTATGACGCCAAAAAGATCGAGAACATACTGAAGACCATATACGCCGAAGAAGACGTCTCGTTCGCTGGAATGGCGTATCTCCCATATTACCGGTGCACATACGTCAGCCATTATGGTTCCACACGATTCAAGAAACTGTTCACGCCCAGATTCAAGGGTTTTGTGCCGAAACACAGCCCATTCAATTGGATATATCGGATAATCGACGTCGTGCCCGCAGTGCCGTACCTGATAATCGCCGCAGCCTTCATCCTATTGAACCTCAGCAGGCTGCCTTATGCTTTGCACGTGCTTGCTGTCGCCTTCGTATTCGTGACCGTCACCGTCGTCGTCGGGATACTGATGAAAGTCATATTCAGGACTGAGCGGAAGATGCCGCGCTACGGCAACTCCATCGCCAAATATGGTTTCCCATCCATCCACGCGCTGACGGCTGCGGGCGCGGTCGCATTCGCCTACTTCGTGGACCCGGTCCTGTCTTTGGCTCTCGTCCCGCTCGCGTTCTTATACGTCTACTCGCGACTGAGATTAGGAGTCCACACCGAGGCGGACGTCTTCGGCGGCATCGCAGTGGGCGCAGCAATGGGCCTATTGTTCGGAATCTACGTACTCAAGTCCGTGCAATTCGGAGAAACAGTCGATATGATACTCGCAGCACTATTCTTCGTAGTATCGATAATAGTCACGCTCTTAGAATCACAGTATAGGTAGAACTTAGATCAGTTTTCTTGGTATTATCCCAGAGAGTATCCCATGGTCTGCGAGTACGAGCGCCATCATAGCTTCGACTACTGGCACCGCTCGCGGTATGATGCATGGGTCATGTCTTCCCTCGATTTCGAGGAAGGTCTCTTTCATCGTCCGGATGTTGACTGACTTCTGTTTTTTGGCGATGGATGAAGTCGGCTTGAAGGCGATCCTCAGGACGATAGGCATCCCAGTCGATATTCCCCCAAGGACGCCGCCGCAGCGATTCGTTTTGGTCAGGATTTTTCCGCCTTTGACTATGAATTCGTCATTGGATTCTGAGCCTCGCATCCTTGCAGTTGAGAAGCCTGCGCCGAATTCCACGCCCTTTACGGCGGGAATAGAGAGCATCGCTGCTGCTAGGTCGGAGTCAAGTTTCCCGTAGATTGGCTCCCCAAGGCCGGGAGGAACGCCGAAGGCGATTGCTTCGATTATTCCGCCGACTGAGTCGCCGGCATCCTTTGCAGTGAGGATTGCTTTCTCCATCCGCACCCCATGCTTCCTGTCCGGCGATTTGACGCTGCTTGCATCGATCATCTCCCGCAGCTTTTTCGCATCAAGTTTTTCGGGGATATCTGCCGCTATTCCAGCTACTTCTTTAGCATAGGCTACGACCTCGATCCCGGATTTCGACAGTAGTTTCTTTGCGACTGCGCCGGCTGCGACCCTGCAGGCTGTCTCTCTGCCGCCTGATCTGCCGCCTCCGCGGTGGTCGGCGAGCCCATACTTCAGCCGCCAGGTGAGGTCCGCATGACCTGGTCGCACAACATCCTTCAGGGCCGCGTATTTGCTTGAGTCTGCGTCCTCGTTCCTTATGAGCATGCTGATGGGTGCGCCCGTTGTTCTGCCCTCAACGAGGCCTGAGAGCAGCTCCACGCGGTCCGGCTCCTTCCTGGATGTGGTCAGCGGCCCCTGCCCCGGCCTCCGCTTGTCTAATGCTGCCTGAATATCCTTGACAGTAAGAGGTAAACCTGATGGGCAGCCGTCGACTACACTGCCTAATGCCGGACCATGGGATTCTCCAAAGGTCGTCACCCGAAAGATTCTGCCGAATGTGTTCATTTCTTATGTTAAATATTCGATTCGAATATATTAACGGATGGCTTCAGACGGCAAACTGGTGAAATCCCTTGTATCGTTGATACGGGAGGCTGAGACCGACCTTCCTGCGGACGTAGAATCCGCACTACGGCGCGCTTATCGTGAGGAGAAGTCTGAGATAGCGAGAACCCAACTGAAGGAAATCCTTAGAAACGTAGAAATTGCCAGAAAGAAGACTGTGCCCATCTGCCAGGATACCGGAATACTCAACTTTTACGTCAAGATAGGAAAAGACGCGAAATACTCTGAGAAAGAGCTGCGGGAGGCGATAAATGAAGCCGCAAAGACCGCCACCAAGAAGGTTCCTCTGAGGCAGAACTCTGTCGACCCGTTGTCGCGGAAGAGCCTGGGGGAGAACATCCCAGTCATCGAATTCGAAGAAGTCGGAGGGAAAACTGTGGACGTCACGGTCCTGCCTAAGGGTGCAGGCTCGGATAATATGACGCGTCTATGTATGCTGCCCCCGTCCAGAGGATTGGATGGCATCAGACGCTTCGTTTTGGAGTCTGTTGCCGCAGCAGGCGGAAAAGCTTGCCCGCCGACTATCGTCTGCGTTGGCATAGGCGGCTCATCTGATGCTGTAGTCAGACTAGCGAAGAAGGCGCTTCTCAGGAAGGTGGGGCAGCGGAACAAGGATAAGGAACTCGCGGCCTTAGAGGAAGAGCTTGAAGAAAAGATCAACGGCCTGGGCATCGGCCCCATGGGATTAGGCGGAAAAATAAGCTGTCTTACAGTCAATATAGAAACGGCTCCATGTCATACCGGGAGTCTGCCTGTCGCAGTGAATCTCGGCTGCTGGGCGCTGCGTAGAGCCACAGGGAAGATAAAATAATTATCTTTTTTCCACGTTTCTGGTGGCGACTATGTCGGCTCCAGTGCCTGCCGCATCTTTGAGTAGTACATCGCCTATCTTCACCGGTGCTGCGACCTCTATTTCTGCGATCGCGTCCATGACTTCGAATATCCTGTTTTTGAGAACCGGCTGCGAAGCCTTGACGCTCACTAAAGGGAGTATGCCGTTCCTTACTGCGACCGTCGAAGTTATGCCGCGCTCAGGCGAATGATGCTCTTTTCTGACGTACGCCTCACCCTTATCGCAGAGATTGCCTGAGACTTTTTTTATTTCTGTTCCAGAATACTCCACGATTATCTCGCAGCCGTTAGGACATATGATGCAAACGAAGTTCTTCATTCAGCGACCTCCACAATAAGTTCAGTTGCGTCCGGAATATCCTCCTTTTTGAGGCTGACGCGAATCATCTCGGACGGCATCAACCGGATCCTGTGCGTTTTTTTCAGTATTCTATCTCCTGCTCGCACGACGATTTTCCGGTTCCTGCTTGGCGCAAAGACCCGTAAAGATATTTTTACGTCCCTTTTTCCGCTTATCTTCTGCGGCAGAACGTACCTGACGCCTTCGCCTGCAGAGATGCTGAGTTTATTCTCCGGAAACTTTATTCCGTTAGCATGATCTGCGGCGGACGAACCTGCCAACTCGCCTTCTAAGGTCACCCAATCGACGATGTCGTGCACGTGCAGGACGTTGCCGCACGCAAATATTCCTTCGACGCTCGTCTGCAGATTCTCGTCGACGACTGCGCCGCTCGTCACCTGCTGGATCTCGACGCCGGCCTGCTTAGATAATTCGTTCTCTGGGATGAGTCCCACAGACAGGAGGAGGGTGTCGCACTCCATATGCTTCTCTGTTCCGGCTATGGGCTTCATATATTCGTCGACCTCCGCGATAGTTATGGATTCTACGCGACCGCTTCCTACGACTTTTGTGACCGTATGACTCAAGTATAAGGGAATATCGTAGTCGTCAAGGCATTGGACGATATTCCTCGGCAGGCCGCTGGAGTACGGCAACAGTTCTACTACCGCAAGCACCTTAGCGCCTTCCAGAGTCATTCTTCTTGCCATGATGAGGCCGATGTCTCCTGAACCCAGGATGACGACGCGCCGACCGACCATGTAATTCCTGATGTTGATGAGGTTCTGGGCGCAGCCTGCAGTATAGACGCCTGCCGGCCGATCCCCAGGTATGCTGATGTTCCCTCTAGTTCTTTCTCTGCAGCCCATCGCGAGAACAACAGATTTCGCAAAGACCTTCATAAGCCCAGCTGGACTGCATAATAGTAGGTTGCGTTTGTCGTCTATCGACAGGACCGTGGCATTCAATATGTATGTAATCTTCTCTTCCTCTACTCGGTCGATGAACTTCTGCATGTACTCTGGGCCGGCGAGCGCCTCCTTGAACAATTCTATGCCAAAGCCTTCGTGGATGCACTGATTCAGGATCCCGCCGAGGCCCTCATTCCTCTCTATGATTAGGACTTCTGCGCCTCTTTTCTTTGCTGCCAGCGCCGCCGCAAGGCCGGCCGGCCCCCCGCCGATCACGGCCACGTCAACGTTTCTTTCCTTCATGCTTCCTCAGGTCCTTCGTCCTGCCGACGAACATCTGCGACCCCTCGCAATTTAATTTTATATCTTCTGCTTTCGGATGATAGCATTTTTCCATTATCCCCACTATCTTCGGCAGACAGAATCCGCTCTGACATCTGCCTGTACCTGCCCTACACCTCCGTTTTATTGCGTCCACGTTCCGCACGCCAAGCGGATTATTCAATGCATCGATTATCTCCTGGGCGCTCACTTCTTCGCAGCGGCAGACTATGAGACCGTACGCGGGTTTTTCTGCTATGAGCTTTGCTTTCTTTTCGGCGGGGAGGGTAGAAAAGCGCATGATGCCTTTCCTATGTGCTATAAACTTCTTCTTTGGCGTGAGTTTGACGAACTCTTTTACCATGCCTGCGACCTTCTCAGCTATCGCCGGCGCCGCGGTCAGTCCCGGCGACTCGATGCCGATGAGGTTGATGAAGCCTTTCACATCCGGATCTGATTCTATAACGAAATCCACAGGCTTCGTTGAACCGGCCGGAACAAGCTTCGGCCGCACCCCAGCAAAGCTCCTGATGAAGTCCCTCCTCATTATGTCCGGCAGAAGCTCTTTCGCCTCCTTGAATAACTGGTCCATGACTTCCACGGTCGTTGAGACGTCAGGCTCCTCCAAGTATTCTGCAGAAGGCCCGAGCATGATGTTACCGTGTATCGTCGGCGTAAGATGCACGCCCAGTCCACCGACATCCTTCGGCGGAACAGGATATATGAGGTGCTTTATCAGGTTGCTGCAGTTCTTGTCGAGGATGTGGTACTGTCCCCTGCACGGATAGATCCTGTATCTGTCTATGCCGGCCATCGCAGCCACTTTATCGGCGTAGAGGCCTGCGCTATTGACAACGACCTTCGAGAAATATTCTTTCCCTTTTTTTGTTTTCACCGAAAAGTGACCGTCTTTCGGATTGATGCTGCAGACTTCTTCATCGAGTGCGACTTTGACGCCGTTCAGAACTGCGTTCTCTGCGAGCGCAATCGTCAGCTCAAACGGGTCCAGGATAGCAGACGTCGGAGAATATAGGGCTGCTATGGCCTCGATGTTGGGCTCAAGTTTTTTGACTTCTTCTTTGCCGATTATTGAGAGCTGCCGTGAGCCGTTCTTTTCTCCTATAGCCTTCAGTTTTTCGAGGTACTGTATCTCGCTCTCGTTCTTTGCGACCACGAGTTTTCCTATCTCCTCGTATGGGACAGAAAGCTCCTTACATAGTTTGGGCATCATCCGGTGGCCGAACACGTTCAGTTGAGCCTTGAGTGTTCCGACTGGAACATAGAATCCTGCGTGAGCGACTCCGGAGTTTCGTCCGGAAGTTTCCATGGAAACGTCGCATTCTTTCTCGATGAGCAGGATGTCGAGCTCGTATTTCGAGAGCTCTCGCGCTATTGCGCATCCTACTACGCCACCTCCGATTATGAGGACATCGTGGGCTCTCATTTCAGTGAAAGAATACTATAATAAAGGCTCTTCGGAATATATTTATGGGATGAAAGAACTTAAGACGCCTCTCTTAGTATCCGATGTTACTGCACTGAAAGTCGGGGATGTGGTCTATCTTTCAGGTATCATCTATACTGCTCGGGATGGCGCGCACGCTAGAGCCCTTTCAGAGAAAAAGTTTCCGGTGGACGTTTCCGGCGGCGTTATATTTCATGCGGGCCCCATAGTCAGGAAATCCGGGGAAGGCTGGAAGATTGTCGCTGTCGGTCCCACTACAAGCTCCAGGATGGATTCTTCAGAACCAGAATTCATCGGAAGGTTCGGCGTCCGGGCGATAGTCGGCAAAGGCGGCATGAGCAAGAGTGTGGCTGCGGCCCTGAAAAAAGATAAGGTAGTGTATCTTTCCATGACTGGCGGGTGCGCCGCTTCTGCTGCTGAGAAGGTGGAGAAGGTCGCTGGCGTGCATTGGCTGGACTTGGGTGTTCCTGAAGCTGTGTGGGCTCTTAGAGTCCATCGTCTGGGTCCGCTCATTGTTTCGATGGATTCGCGCGGAAAGAGCCTTTATGAGGATGTTGGGGAGCGAGTGAAAAAGAAGCTTTCTTCTAGGATATCCTGATATGGCTTAAAGCTTATTCTAGGGCAATAATTTTTATTCTTCTGTCAGTCTCATGTCTGCTCCCAGCTCATTCATTGCCGAAACATAGCCTGGAAAAGACACGTCCACCGACTCTGCCGAATCTATGGTCGTGCGCCCTTCGGCGCGTAGGGCAGCGACAGATAGTGCCATGACTATCCGATGGTCGTTCCAGCCGCAGAGCCGGCCGCCTGAAAGAGGTTTGCTGCCTTCGATCCTCAGAAAATCGCTCCCCTCACTGATCTTCGCGCCCATCTTGGAGAGCTCGGTCGCCATCGCCCGCAGTCGGTCAGACTCTTTGAAGCGGAGATGCGCAACGTTCTTTATGAGGGTCTTGCCTTTGGCGAAACAGGCCAGTACCGCAGTTATCGGCACGAGGTCCGGGGTCTCAGACATGTCCAATTCCAGACCAGCAAGTTCGCTTCCTCCCATTATTTTGACGCTGCCTTCTCCGACCGCGAGGCTGCAGCCCATCTTCTGCAGTATCTCGATGATCTTCCTGTCGCCCTGAAGCGAGTCGCTTCGCAGATTATTGACTGTAGCTTCGGAGCCGGTTATTGCGCCAGCTGTCAGGATGAACGCCGCCGAAGAATAGTCTCCTTCGACGACGTAGTCTTTTGCGAGGTAGGTCTGGCCGCCCTTTATCTGGAATCCAGAATCCTTCGTTTCTGCGATGACGCCCGCTTCCTTCATCGCCTGCAGTGTTAGGCCGATGTATGGCCGCGATAGCGTGTTCGTGGTGACCTCTATTCGGGTGTCGCCTCTTGCGAGCGGCGCCGCTATTAGGAGTGCGGAGATGAATTGTGAGCTTACGTCGCCGCGGATATGGCAGACTCCGCCGCGTAGTGGCCCGCTCACTTTCACAGGAGGCTTCCCTTCGTTCGATGAGGTGAGTGCGCCGAGTTCGCCTAAGGCTGCTAGAAGGGGCTGCATAGGCCGCTTTCTTATGGATTCGTCGCCGGAGAGAGTCACCCAGCCGCTACATAAGGAGGCAACTGCCGTCATAATCCTTAAAGTGGTTCCGGAATTCGCGACATCTATTGTTTTGTCCGGCTTCGCAGGTTTTCCTGCGACGCCTTCGACTAGAAGTTTATTTCGTTTCAGCTCGATCTTTGCGCCGAATGCCTTACATGCCGCAAGGCTGGCCTTCGTATCCGCTGAGAGGAGGGCGCTGCCGATGGATGATCTTCCCTTCGACAAGGCCGCGATTATTATGGCGCGGTGCGTGCAGCTCTTGCTCGGCGGCGCAGGCACCCTGCCTTGCAGGCCATTTATGGGCGTGATGATGATATTCATCTTATTAATAACCTCCAGTATAGTATATATCAGAGCACAGCATAAGATAAGATGAGCTTAATAGACTCGATATTCAGGGGAAAAAAGATACCTGTCCCACAGGACGTCATGAAGGAGCTTATCCCCGGCGAGCAGGTGCTGCATGCAGTCCGTCAGGCGAGAATAGAGCAGCCGATCACGCCCGACTACATCATAGTCACCACGGAGAGGGTGATGATCAGGCGGCCTGACTGGTGGGGCATCACAGCCAAGAACACGGATTACCGCTATAATGACATGGGGAATATCGTCGTCCGCCGCGGGATCATGAACTCGACCGTCTTCGTGAAGATGAGGTTCGGATCCTTTGACCTCGCCCTCCGGTCAATACCTAATTCTGAGGCGCCTCTGCTCGCCAGGAGCATCCAGGAGGGTATCGACGGCAGATTCGAACACGTGGGATACGGCTATTCCGGCCAGCAAGATCCTCATGAGTTCGCGCCGCCGCAAAAAAGCCAGTCGCAGATGGTTCCAACGAACGATGAGCTGCTCAGTTTATTGAAATTCAGGTACACGAAAGGAGAGATAACAAAAGACGAATATGAGCGGATGAAGCGGGACATCATGTCCTAAGCCGGTTTTCGAGGATCGCATCCACCGTCGCCCTTGCTTTCTCCCTCTTCTTCTGGTGTTCAGTGAGGAATTCTGTAACACGCTCCGCCGTCTTCTTTTTGCATTCGCCGCAGAGCAAAGAACCTGACTTGCAGTCGCCGTATGCTTTCTGTAGCTCCTTATCATCATCTATGAGATGATATAAGAGAAGATCATAAACCATACAGTCTTCTGGGACGCCGCCGTCTTTCTTCTGCTCTTCGACGGTATTTCTGCCGCCGGTCTTCGCCCGCGAAATCTTTGCGGCAGCCTCCTCCGGCGATTCAGTCAAGGCGATGTGCGACCTGGGGTCGGATGAGCTCATCTTTCCGCCTGAGAGTCCCCGCATGAACTTATGGTAAGTGGAAGACGGCGAGATGAAGTCATATTCTGCCCCGAATCTTGCTGCCAGGTCCCGTGTTAGGCGAATGTGCGGGTCCTGGTCCGCACCAACCGGAACGACAGTTGGCTTCCTGCCTCCGAATTCCGGAAGTTGCGGGTGGAGTATGTCAGCCGCCTGCGTGATGACAGAGAAGATCTTGCCTGGCGAAAGTTCACCGTATATCGCCTTCAGTTCATTCAGTGTGAGCTTCTTTGCGAGCATGTCACGCAACCGGTAATAGGGCATCACATAATCTGACTGGAACCAGAAGCTCAGGTTCTTTTCTGTTAGGCCGAGCGCCACGTAGTTCGTCAGATACTCGTCTACTGCGATCTTTCTTGCGTCAGAATAGGGGATTCCGCGCATCAGGTAAGCTTCAAGGTCGGCGCAGCACAGGAACGTCTCTGCGCCCAGATTCTGGTAGTAGATTATCTGGTCTGCGACCATCTTATGGCCGAAGTGGAATCTTCCGGAAGGCATGAGGCCCGTCATCATCGCGAATTTTTCTTTTTTCTCTATTGCGGACATTATTCTTCCAAAGTCCCGCTGCCCGATGATTATTCCGCGCCGAACGTACCTGTTGTCTGAGAGCTTCTTCTTATATGGGTCGAAGGAGTCTATCCCGAATTCTGTGAAGAGGTTCTGGTAGTCCTTTATCTCTCCTACGGTCCAGGGGTCGAGCCGGTCTTTCATCCTATGGAATATTATATGAGGGGAAGATAATATTTAAGCGATGACTGCGTCCATCAAACTCGGCAAGGAGGAGATTGCTCGGCTCAGGGAACGCCTTACCTCCCACTGCCTGAAGCTGGTCTCAGTGAAAAGCACGTATGAGCTCCTGCGCGTGGACGACGGCGTCACTTTGATGATACTCTATTCTTCCGGTAAGCTCGTCCACAACGAGAGCGCAGCCGCAGAACAGATAGTCTGCGAAGTCGTCGGCATGGATCATTCATTCGACATGCTTCTGGGGTCTGACGAGGCGGGCAAAGGCGAATGGTATGGCCCCCTCGTCGCAGTCTGCGCGGCCGCAAAGCCGGATGAGATGGCGGCCTTGCGGAAGATGGGCGTCAGAGACAGCAAGACTATCCCAAAAAAGAGGCTGCTCTTGCTAGGCGAGAAACTGCATGCCGCAGTCAGGTTCAGGGCCGTGGTGTTGCTGCCTGAGACCTATAACCGGATGTATGACGACTTCCGTTCCGAAGGTAAGACCCTCAACGACCTCCTAGCTTGGGCGCATGCTGCCGCAATAAAGGACTTACTTTCTGCCCTGGAATACAAGAAAGCGAAGCTTGTCATCGACCGCTTCGACTATAGGAAAACGGAGGAACGGCTCGCAGACCTTAGCAGAAACAACCTTGAGATTGAGCAGAAGCCGCACGCAGAATCTGAGATGCAGGTGGCTGCTGCGAGCATTATCGCAAAGTTCATCTTCGAAAAACAGGTTACTGAACTGGATGCGCAATTTGGGCTGAGTCTGCGTAAGATGAAGCCGAATGAAGTCGAATCAACTCTGCTGCCGAAGGTGGCGAAACTCCACTTCAAGAACGTGCCATAAAGTTATTTTCTGCTCGTCTTCTTCTCGTAGCGCTCCCACATAGTATCCCAATCCTGGTCTAAGTCTATTTTGAAGCTGTTGGCCAGCTTCAGTGTGAGATAGAGTATGTCGGTTATCTCCTCTGCCAGCTCTTTTTTGTCGAACCGCTCGTTCTTGTATCCTTCATGCCGTAGGATCCGCCGCGATATCTCACCCAATTCTTCGCTCATATGCAATACGATGTGACTTGGTTTATCGTTCGTCCAACCATATCTTTCATCGTATCCTGCGACCTGACGCTGCAGCTCAGTTAAATGTTTCATTGCGCAATAACTTAGGATATGGGAGAAATAAAATCACCGGCTTTGGAGTCCTTGGTCGGCATGGAAGTCTACCTGTCGAAGACTGCCGGCATCGGCGGGATGATAAAGAAACTGCCTCAGGACTTCATAGTCGAAGAAATACTTTCTGATATGACGATCCTTGAGGCGGAGAAAGACCTTGGTCTGGTTCTCGGCGAAAAAAAGGAGTACCTGCATTTCACTTTAGATAAGTATAATTGGGATACGATGCGCGCGCTCAAGGTCTTGTCGAATAAGCTGCACGTCGGAAAGAAGAGGTTCGGCTTCGCCGGAACAAAAGATAAGCGGGCGCTTACGACGCAACGGGTCTCGGTCTGGAATACGGACGCAGAGAAGCTAAAAAACGTCTACGTCAAGGACATCATCCTCCGGGACCCAGTCTATTCTGATGAGCGGATAAATCTCGGGATGCTCTGGGGTAACAGGTTCACGATGACCATCCGGGACCTGGACCTTCCGGCGGACGCTGTAGAAGAGAGAATCGGTGCAATAATCACAGAGCTGGGTGGAAAAGTGCCTAACTTCTTTGGCCTCCAGCGTTTTGGTACTGTGCGGCCTACGACGCACCTTGTCGGAAAGGCGATATTAGACAGGAATTTCGAGGACGCTGTCATGATCTATCTTGCCGCCGTCTACCCTGGTGAGGAGGAGGCTAGCATGGAAGCCAGAAAGTTCCTTGCCGAGACCCGGGACTTTAAGGAGGCGATGAAGAGGTTCCCGAAGCATCTGGGCTATGAGATAGCGATGCTGAACCATCTTGCCGTTACGCCGACTGACTTCATTGGAGCACTGCGGGAGCTGCCGAAGAAGCTGCGGTGGATGTTCGTCCACGCCTATCAGGCTTATCTCTTTAACCTTGCCTTAAGCGAGTACCTGCGTAATGGAATTCGGGTGGAGAGCCTTCCTCTTGTAGGCTACAGCATCACGCTGGATGATGTCACAGCGAGGCTGTTTGTGGGAACTGGCCTCACGCAGGAGGCTTTCAGGGTCAATGAGATGCCTGAGCTGTCTAGCGAAGGCCTTATGCGGGAGTGCTTCGTTGAGATAGTCAAACCAAAGGTCGTGAAAGTCGATGAAGATGACCTCCATCCGGGCACGCGGAAGGCCGTTGTCTCCTTCTCTCTTTCCAAGGGCAGCTACGCTACGGCGGTGCTGCGGGAGCTTATGAAGAACGAGTACTGGGAGACCGCCAGACCCGAGTCTATTTAATTTCTTGAACTTCGTATATTAGTGTATAGGGGTGTAGTTGAATGTCTGAAAAAAAGCAGCTTGAGCTTAAGGTGGCTGAGGCTCTCCAGAACGACGTTGGGAGAGGTATTGTCAGGATTGACGAGTATTCTATGCGTGCCCTTGACATCTCGTCAGGGGACATCGTTGAAATAGAAGGCGAGAAATTGACTGCAGCGATAGTCTGGCCGTCGCATATTCAGGATAGCAGGCTCGGCATCATCAGGATGGACGGAAGCCTACGCCAGAATTCTGGAACATCGTTGGGCGACCGCGTCTTCGTCAGGAAGGCTGAAGTCGGCGGCGCAAAGAAGGTCATTATGGCGCCGACGCGTCATGAGATTAAGTTCGGCGGCGACTTTGGGACGCACCTGCGCCAGAGGCTTTTAGGCCGGCCGCTCGTGGTCGGGGACACCATATCCATAGGTGTATTAGGCGAAGCTATACCTTTCATGATCATCAAGACTGAGCCGAAGGGCGTCATCCAGGTCCGTGATTTCACTGACTTCGAGGTCAAGGAAAAACCAACGTCCGCCACTGAGACTCCTACCATCAGGTATGAGGACATCGGCGGCCTAAAGGATGAGATTGCTCGCGTCAGGGAGATGGTGGAGCTTCCCATGAAGCACCCTGAGCTCTTCGAAAAATTAGGGATTAAGCCGCCGAAGGGTGTCTTGTTGTATGGTCCGCCGGGGACAGGAAAAACGCTGCTTGCGCGCGCAGTAGCCAGCGAGAGCAACGCCTATTTTATTTCTTTGAATGGTCCTGAGATCATGGACAAGTATTATGGGGAATCTGAGCGGAAGCTTCGTGATATCTTTAAAGAGGGTGAGGAGAACGCTCCGTCCATCATTTTCATAGATGAGATCGATTCCATCGCACCGAAGAGGGAGGAAGTGCGCGGCGAAGTCGAACGCAGGGTCGTTGCGCAGCTTCTGGCTTCCATGGACGGGCTCGTCGGCAGGGGGAATGTCATAGTCATTGGCGCAACGAACAGGGAGGATTCCATCGACCCTGCGCTGCGGCGCCCAGGCAGATTCGACAGAGAGATAGAGATCGGCGTACCTGACAGAAGCGGAAGGAAGGAGATCATGCAGATACACACGCGGGGGATGCCTCTTGAGCCCACATTTGACCCGCTGGCATTAGAAAAAGCTTTAAAAACGGCTGAAACAAAAGAAAAAGGTAAAATTCAAAAAATCATCAAACACGTCCACGACGACGCATTAAAGAAAATCATACCGAACGACTCCGAAAGGATACGACTACAACTCTTTGGACTTAATAAAGAAGATCGAGTCACAATAACCGCAGAATATAACAAAAAAATAAAAGAGAAACTTATTCATGAAGTTTCACAAATAGAAAGGGCTAACAAAGACGTAATCAAAAAATTAATAGAAGAAATCGAATCTGCACAAGATCTAGAAAAACTAACTGAAATCATTCAGGGGGATTTTGAAGACCCGGATCCACGCCAAAAGATCCGAATAAATGCAATCCTCAAAAGCGAGTTCGCAGAGTACGTAGAAATTAATTCGGAAACTGGCTGCGTTGAAGGCTATAATTATGCTCCGAAAGTAACTAGCCGAGTAATAGGCGATGCGAATTTGAGTCCGGAAATACGAGCTTACTTAATACACCGTCTTTCAGGCGAACGTCAACCGAGCGAAGTCAAAGAACTTATCTTCGGGGCGTCTAATGAAGTAAAGGATTTGGCGAAAAAAACCGCTATCGACAACATGTTAGATTCGATTGCTGCAATCACTCACGGTTTTGTGGGCGCAGACCTTGAGGCTTTAACTCGCGAAGCTGCGATGAATGCATTAAAGAAGGTCCTTCCGGAGATAGATCCTAATAAAGAGATCCCTGTTGAGATCCTTGAGAAGCTGAAGGTCGAGCAGAATGACTTCACGGTGGCGATGAAGAGCGTCAGTCCGTCCGCTTTGCGCGAGGTCTTTGTCGAGGTTCCGAACGTCAAGTGGACCGACATAGGCGGCCTCAAAAAGGTGAAGCAGGAACTCATCGAAGCCGTCGAGTGGCCGCTGAAGAATCCTGAAGTATTCAAGACAATGGGCATCCGCCCGTCGAAGGCCGTATTGCTCTACGGGCCGTCAGGCTGCGGCAAGACGCTGCTTGCGAAAGCTGCTGCGACCGAGTCTGAGGCGAACCTCATCGCAGTCAAAGGACCTGAACTGTTGTCTATGTGGGTCGGAGAATCCGAACGCGGAGTCCGCGAGATATTCAAGAAGGCGAAGCAGACTGCTCCGACGATAATACTCTTCGACGAGATCGACGCCCTAGCACCCAAACGTAGGGGCGATGCGGGTGGCGGCTCCCATGTCACCGAAACGGTCGTCAACCAGATACTCACTGAGATGGACGGGATAGAGGCCCTCGAGAATGTGATAATCGTCGGCACCACCAACAGGCCGGACATGCTTGATCCGTCGCTGCTGCGCCCAGGCAGGTTCGATTCCAAAGTGCTGGTCACCGCCCCCGACCGCGACGCGCGGCTTGCCATATTCGAGATCCACGCGAAGGGTATGCCGCTGAAGGGCGTAGATCTGGCGCCGCTCGCAGACAAGACGAACTGGTATTCCGGCGCAGACATCGAAGCAGTCTGCAGGGAGGCTGCCTTGATAGCATTGCGGGAAGATATCAAGGCCGACAAAGTCACTGACGAGAACTTCAAGAAGGCGCTCAAAAAGATCAAGCCATCCGTCCCCAAGGACGACATAAAGAGGTACGAGGAAGGGACGCCGGAGAAAGAGAAGGCTATCCTACCCGCATACAGCTGAAGATGGAGAACGCCCAGCGCAGTAAGGCAATAGATATGAACGCCGCCTACCTAGGAGTGGACGCTCTCCTTCTGATGGAGAACGCAGGCGAAAAGATCGCGCAGCGTTGCGAAAAATACGATTCTGTCGCCGTGTTCGCAGGTCTGGGCAACAACGGCGGCGACGGCCTCGTCGCAGCACGACACCTTTCTGGCGCAGGCAAAAAAGTTGCAGTCATCACTCTTCCGGGAAGCCGGAGCCGTGAATGCCAGCGTAACTTTGACATCATCCAGAAACTTGACTCAATAGAAATCGTATACGTACGCGACTCAGCTGACTGCAGGACCCTGAACTTATCAGGCTATGAGGTGATAATAGACGCCTTGCTCGGCGTAGGCGTACGCGGCGAAGTGCGTGAACCTATAAAGAGCATGGTCGACGCCATGAACAAGGCTAAGGCCTACAAGATTGCCGTCGACTGTCCTACTCCCGGATTCAAAGCTGATCTGATTCTCTCATTCCATTTCAAGAAGACTGATGACGCAGAAGTCGCACTCATCGGAATACCGCAGGAGGCTGAAGTCTGCTGCGGTCCAGGCGACGTTTATCTTGCAGTCCCAAAAAGAGCGGGAGGCGAACACAAGGGCGACTTCGGTCGCGTCCTCATAGTAGGAGGCAGCAGAGATTATTCAGGAACGCCTGCGCTCGTCGGCTTGGCGGCCTTGCGGACTGGCGCAGACCTTGCGACCGTATGCTGCCCAGCCTACGCAGCAAAACAATTGAAATGTTATCCTGACCTCATAATCCACCCCCTGGAATCAGAGGCGCATCTCCGGGAATCTGACGTCGACCGCATCCTTTCCATGAGCTTCGATTCTCTCGTCCTTGGCAACGGCCTCGGCCTCTCCGAAGAGACGCGCGACGCAGTCAAGAAGCTCCTAAAAGAAGTCGAAAAACCTGTTGTCGTCGACGCCGACGCACTGAAATTGATGAAGCCCAAGCACATCAAAAAGAATTTCATACTCACACCCCACACAAAAGAGTTCGAGATCCTCTTCGGCGAATATCCGGAAGACCGCGGGTCTTCAGCCGAAAAGTTCGCCAAGGAATATGGTTGTGTCCTCCTTCTCAAAGGTCAGGCCGACGTCGTAACTGACGGCGTGAGGACTAAACTTAATCACACTGGAAATCCCGGCATGACGGTCGGCGGCACCGGAGACGTTCTCGCAGGAATAGTCGGCGCCCTCTCAGCTAAAGCCGACGCCTTCACCGCAGCCTGCGCGGGAGCCTTCCTATCTGGCCTAGCGGGCGACCTCGCTAGCAAAGATGCGGGCCACTCTCTGACTGCGTCAGACTGCATAGAAAAGATCCCTGCAGCAAAAAGATTCTGCGAGGCTTTTGAGTGAAAGAGGTTATATCGGATTTCAATAAGTTGGCCGAGTACGTGGACGCATCCGACCTCCCGTATAAGGAGGCGGTGATTGAATATTATAGGGAGCTTGGCGAAAAAAACAAGTTCACTGTAAGAAAAGAGTCTTCAGTCATAAAATACGGCATAAACTTCGGTAAGATCGACCTCATCTGGCTTGAGCCGAACATAACTTTCACGATAGAGTTCGGCGGCTTCGAAGAGATCCTCAAGCATCTTTGGCGCATAATCGAATTTTCTCCGTCTCTTTCAGTCCTACTCCTCAGCTCGAAATCCGGCTGCAGGGCCGCAGACGTCGCGAAGCTCATAAAGAATTCGCCTCTGCTTGCGCCCATGAAGGACAGGTTCATGATCCTCGACCTGACTGACGAAGAGCTTGTGGAATAGGCTTATTATTCCAGGGAGCAGATAGTATAACATGCGAACCTGCGCCTTCTCTGTTCTGCTGTTGGCAGGAGCTGTTGCGGCCGCCGGCAAGTGCAGCTGCATGCTGCCGGACATTATGCGTTTCCTCGCTGAATCGCTCACTTATATTGCAGTCGCTTTCCTTGTTTTAAGCGCCATCGTCTATTTCGTCGAGCGCGGGAGGATTGGAAAGGAGGGTGTTGAGGCGACTGGCGCAGACTCCGTTAAGACGATGATGATGTTCTTGCGTGACATGATTGCAACAGTCGTCTTCCTACTGTATCTGGCCTTCCTTTTCTCCAGCCTCTATTTCGCAGCCGATCTCATCAACAGATTCGTCCTGCCGGCTCTGAGCAACTTAGTTGGCGGGCAGATCATTCCGGCTCTGATGTCGGACTGGACTGCTCGGATAATAGCGATAGTGTTGGTCCCGGTCTTCCTGTGGCTGCTTGTCGAAGGAAAGCTTAGGATCCCGCGACCAGGAAGATTCGTCCTTTCCGCGCTTTCGCCGACCAACAAGTTCTCCTCGACTGTGATGGCTCCAATCCTGATGCTCTCCGGGATCCTGTTCATCTCCTGGAGCAACGTAGGTGGGCCGATTCCCACTCTCCTGATTATTGCTGCTGTCCTCCTGGGGGTCCAGTTGTTTGTCCTCAAGGAACTGTTGAAGCGGAACCTGGAGAACAAGCTGACTAATCATATCGTTGCGGCCGCGAATCTTTCGCCGATAATATTGGGCGCGCTGATGCTAGAATCACATATCCTTGCGTGCGCATGCTGAATATGAAAGAACATAATTTGATAGGATGCTGTGGACTATCCTGTGGATTATGCCCCAGATTTCAATCAAAAGCAAAATCCCGTTGTTTAGGTTGTGGACCAGATGCCCATTGTTCATACTGCTCTATTTTTAGATGTTGTGTGATGAAGCGAAATTATGAAACTTGTGCGGATTGTTCTGAATTCCCATGCAAGAAATTTGATACATGGTCTGATGCAGATAGTTTTGTTACACACCAGAAATGCCTCCTGAATGTTAAAAAGATCAAAGAAGCCGGAATTAAAGAGCTCCTAAAAGAACAAGCAGAGAGAAAGGAGCTTCTTGAGCTGATGCTGGAAAAATATAATCCTGGGCAATGTATGAGCCTTTATTGTTTGGCGTCGGCTCTTATGAGCGTCGAATCATTGAAGGAGGCAGTAAAACAAACTGAGAGTGCCAAAGAAGACAAAGCAAAATCATTAAAGAAATTGATCCAGGAACTGGCGGAGAGAGAGAAAATCAGCTTAAAACTTAGGAAATGAGTGTTCAGATTACTTTGACTTGCTCTATTTCCACTCGCCGCACTGGGACGACTTTCTTTATTTCACGGTATATTTCTGTTCCCAGTTTGCCGAACAAGGAGGATTGAACGAAGTCGTCGACTTTCGCTTCCCTGTATTTGTCCAGCAGGTCCGTTATCTTGGCGCGCATCTCCTTTACTCTGGATGCTTGGACTGCTGTGTGCGTTATGACCACGACTTTGATCTTGACAGACTTGCCTGATTCGAACGTTATTTTCTTGATGTAGTCTATCTTGGTCGCGCCTTTCCTGACTTTCGAGCGCAGGTATCCGGGGTTGACGTCGAACTGCTTGAATCTTGTGTTCGCCTTATTTCCAGAGGAGCCGGTCACTTCGAATGTGACCTTCAGGTGCTGCTTCGTCTTGTCTTCGACGAGGTCCTTCATGGATACCTCTATTGTTCTTCCTATCAGGTGCTGCGGGTCCCTGGCGAGGGTGTCTCCCAGCTCCCGTGACTCGAAGTTCTCTGGTGCGACTATCACGTAAGCAGACTTTTGCTTCCATGCGCTTATCTTTTTTGCCATTTTATCCTATTGTTTTTTCTGCCACAATCTGGCAGCATATGATGTCGTCGAGCGCGCGAATCAGCGTCTTTATGCTGTTTGACTCAATCTCCGTTATTATCGTATCTTTCCCTGTTTTCGTGCGGACGACGAGGCCGGAAAGCTGGACGTTGTCCACGTCGAGGGCTGCTGAGACGCTGGCCGCATCCTTCGACTGTGTCGTAAGTTCGGCCGATATCATCATACCATCAGCCTCGCCTTCACAGGATCATATATCCAGTCCGCTGATAGTCTGCCTTCTCGCTTATAGTATTTGGCAAGCCTTTTGATCTTTGCTTCTATGCAGTGTAAGCCTCTCCGATTGTGCTTGTCTTTCTTGTGGGATTCAAGGTGCTTTATTAGGTGCACTGCTTTCCTTATGAGGTTTTGTATGTCTTCCGGCATCTCTTGCGCCACGTTGTTCTTCTTCAGGAAATATCCTACCTTTTTTCCTGTGGCGTCCTTTACGCTGGGGATGCCGTACTGGTCGCGGAGGATGAGGCCTATTTTGCTCTGGGAATTGCCGTCTTTGGTTAGCTTCACTACGAGCTCCTCTATCTCCTTGCTTTCATAGGCGACCCACTCCGGCTTTCCGGTTCTCTGCGGATGCTTTGAGCCTGATTTGCCTTTTCTTCTTGCGTGTAATCTTGCCATCGTTCAGCTGTACAGAAGATTCTTCTGTAACGTGTCTTGGCATGGAAAAGACATGCGTCCGTTCCATCCAGAAACTAGATATAGGTATAAACTATGCGAATTCGTATATAAAAATCAGCCCGACAGCTGTTTTTCAAATGTCTGGTCGACGCATGCCAGAAATTCGTCTCTCTTCTCTTTTGGTACGCGAGCCCCGGCCGCAATATCGTGGCCTCCGCCGTCGCCGCCCAGCGCCCTGCTGCAGTCTCTCATCGCATGCCCTAGGTGTATTCCCCTGCGCACCAGGCCCCAGTTCGCCCGCGCCGACACCTTCAGATACTCCGGGCTTTCATTATCTTCTGCGAATGCGATTACAGGCTTGGACGGGTCCAGTATCCTCGCCCCGTACGCCATCCCTGCGACGACGCCGATTATGTTCTCTGTTATTGCGCCCTGCGAGTCGAAGTAGTCGAAGCATTTCATCTTCGTTGTGCCTATCCTCTTCAGGTATTCTATGCCGTCGCGCAGCATCCGTCTGTGCTCCTGCAGTATGGTCTTCGCGGTCCTGAGTTTCTCTCCTCTGTCTCCGAGGCAGACTTCGACGCCGATCTCCGGCTTCTGCTGTCTGCCGCACGCGTTCAGGACGGTCGCGAACTCTTTTCCGTCCCTAAGTTCCGTGCCCTTCTCTTCCCGTAGGAGGGTGTAGACTTCGCCTATCATCCCCTGTATTATGTACTCCGGTATTCCGCGGTCTAGGAGCAGCATGTAGAGCGCAGAAGTCATTTTCTGTCGTTCCTCGAATCTGAGGTCCACGTAGGATTTCATGTTTCCGTCCGGCCTCCTCAAGTCTATTCCGAGGCCGCCTAGGAATGCGACGCAGTTCTCTTCGCGGCCTGTGAGCTCCGGCAAAACTGGGTCGGATGCGTAGGCGAGCATCTGCGTCAGCGGCCGCGACTGTCTGCCGAATAGCCTCAGGTCGTTCTTGACTTTCAGTGTTCCCTGCCGTATTCCATCCTCTAAGATGAGCCTGTTTAGGGAATGGAGTTTCCCTTCTGAGTCCTGCATGTCGCCTACTGCGCCCACTAAGGCGATGTGCGCGTTCTCCGAATGGCCTAACGCCTTTGCGACGAAGTATGCCATGCCTGCGCCGGAAACGTCGGATCCTCCGTCGTACCCGAAGAAGTGCGGGTTGATCTGCCTGCGATCTTCGCCTTCGGGCGGGTGGTGGTCGATGATATAGTAGTCTTTTACCCCATTCGCTTTCAGTAGCGTCAGTTGTCCGGAGCCCATGTCCGTGAAAACGAACGTCTTCTTTATTCCTGCTATCTTTTCTATGCCTGTCGCATCCAGCTGCTTTAGGACCATGAAGTCCACATTCTTCCCCAGTTTCCTTAGGAGGTCGACCATTATCGCGCATGCTGTTATCCCGTCTGCGTCGTGGTGGCTGACTACGATGAAGTCATCCTCTGCTGCGAGGTCTTTTGCGAAGTCGCATATTCGGGCCCAGAGTTCTCCTTTCATCCTGAAACATAAGATATAGGGGTGGCTGCTTATAACATACTTATGGCCAGCAGAGTCCATGGCATCTTTAGCCTGATTTTGTTTTCTGTTGCCGTCGGAATAGGCTTCTTTTCGATGGCTGCTGAATCTATGACTTTGGGGCTAATATACCTGGGGGTCGCCGCATTTTCTGTGCCGGTCATGATCTATTCGTTCTGCACCAAGTGCTGCCAGAAAGGCTCATGCGGACACGTTTTCCCTGGTTTGCTTGCTAAGAGGCTGCCTCCTCGGACTGGCGCATACACGAAGTGGGATATTCTCGGAGTCGTGCTGCCTGCTGGCACTCTTCTGCTTATGCCGCAGACTTGGCTCCTGAAGGATGCTGTCCAGTTCACAGTCTTCTGGCTTCTTGTCGCCGCAGCGGGCGCTGAGATCAATCTCTTTGTGTGCCGCATCTGCAGTAATCGGGCTTGTCCGCTGTTCAAATGTTGATTCTATATTACTTTATAGTCATATAAACCCATATATGTTCATGAACTCCAGAGGCCAAGCCGCAGCCTTTGATATGGTGCTCGCGCTGCTGGCGTTCACAGTCTCCATCGCGATCATATCCAGCTATCAGAGCGACGCCGCCCAGCGAGCTCAGGCAGCGGCAGTAAGAGAAGATTATACTGAAAGCCTGCTCCTCAGCATGCTCCATTCTACAGTAGAGTCCGACCCCAGCTTCCGAGGCATGGCCTTATCCGACATGACAGCCCTCTTTTTCCAGAATCAGTCCCTGAACCATACTCTGAGTGCGCAGGTCACTGAACACATGCTCCCATACACAGAAGAAAGAGGGATTGAATGGGTCGTCTACGCAAATAAGTCTGCTGTCCTTTGGGTGCCATATAATAGGGTCCTGTCCGGCGGAGAGATCACTTCGGCGAGCGCAGACATCCCCACCGCAGACAATGGTTCAGTGCGCTTTTATCTCTTCCTGAGGTGGGATTAGATGGATGCCGGAATCATCATCGCAGTCCTAGGGGTGTCTGCGGCCGCATACCATGACCTCAGACACCATAAGATACCTAATATCATACCAGCCAGCATGCTCCTACTCTCATTCCCCTTAGCGATTTTAGGAGGATATCCCCTCCCTTGGGCGCTGAACATCCTTCTTTCTGCAGTCATCCTCTACCTTTTTTGGGTGCTCCGCGTCTGGGCTGCCGGCGACAGCAAACTCCTGATAGCTGTCGCAGCCCTAATACCACAGTACCCTGCATCAGCCGCGCTCCCGCAGCCGCCTTACGGCAGCTTCTTCTTTCTAACAGTGATATTCAACCTGCTGCTAATCTATCTTCTCTACACTGTTCTCCTGATACTCAGGAACTCCCCTAAGAGGATCTCCTTCGCCCGGATCTTAGGTTCTGTTCTCATCCTTTCCGCTGTCGCATATGACCTCAATTTCGCAGTCGCCGTTCCTTTCCTCTTCTCTTTCCTTGTGTTGCGCATCTATTCTGAAGCTGGAAAACTAGAGCTTACGCGGCTTGTTCCCGCCTCAGACTTGATGGTGGGAGATAATCTCGCCGAACGCTTCATTGAGCATGACGGCGTCATATACCGAGAAAGAGAGGAGCCCGCATCAGTCTCCTCGCTCCTATGCAGACTCATGAAGAAAGACGCCAGTGCGCCCGCATCCTTTGGCCTCACCGTGGAGAAGAAGATGCGGCTGCTGGAACTCGTCTCTTCAGGCAGGATAGAAGACGGCATCAGAGTCTACTGTGGAACAATAATGAGCCCGATGATTCTTGCAGCACTACTACTCTCAGTCACAGTAGGAGACGTGCTCGCGACAATAATCTGATTACAAGAACCGAAAGACGACTTGCCTACAGAAAAGAAAAAAGCGGGAACCCCGAATTTTTCAGGATAAAATCGATATATAAGAGACTACTCTGATCTTAGAGCGTCCTTGAATTCTATTCTGCCAGTGTACAGCGCTTTCCCTATGACCACGCCCCACGCGCCGTCGTCCTTTATCTTCTGTAGGTCGGAAAGCTCGGTTATTCCGCCGGAGATTATGACCGGCTTCTCTGTGGCAGAGATTATCTCTTTTACGCGGCCGGCGTTTATGCCCTGCATCCTACCCTCCACCTCCACGTCCGTATACAGGAAGCCCCAAACCAAATCCTCGACGTCTTTGACGAAATCCTTTGCTTTCAGGTTCGTGAGCTCCTGCCAGCCTTCGACAACTATGCTACCCCACCTAGAATCCAATGCTACGATCAGCCGCTCTGATCCGAATTCTTCGCCCAGCTTCCGTATGTTCACAAAATCGGCATGATAGTCTTTCACTGCCATCGTCCCGAGGATTATGCGGTCTATTCCGGCGTTCAGCAGGTATTCTGCGCGCTCGTGGTCGCGTATGCCGCCGCCGAAGTGCACCGGCAGCTTCGCAGTCCTACATATCCGGAGGACGACCTCAAGGTTCTCGCCCGTCCCGAGGGCTGCGTCCAAATCTATGATATGCAGCATGCTAGCCCCCGCCTGCTTCCACTCCACTGCCATCTCCACCGGATCGCCGAAGAACTCTTCTGTGCCCGGTTCGCCTCCGACCAGTTGCACGCAGTGGCCGTCCATGATGTCAATGGCGGGGATTACTTTCATTCTTGTTTCAACCTTTTAGAAAAAGGTTGGCTAGGGATTATCTTCATTTCTATTCCAATTTAGCGTGATTCCTTAAAACTCCGATGCCTTCGATCGTTATTTCGACGAAGTCGCCATCGGCAAGGAGGCCGACGCCTGGTACTGTGCCTGTTGCTATCAGGTCGCCGCGTTCGAGTCTCATGAACTGGCTGACGAACTCAACCACCTTTCCGGGACCGTATATCATGAGGGAAGTGCGCGAGTCCTGCCTTATTCTGTCGTTGACTTTGCAGCTTATCCGCAAGTCAGATGGATTTATATCCGTGTCCACGTGCGGCCCCACAGGACAGAATGTTGGGAAACTCTTCGACGCGCTCCACTGCGTCATCTCCCGCTCCAAGTCTCTTGCCGTGACGTCGTTGACTATCGTGTAGCCGAAGATGTGTTCCTCGGGTTTCTTTATCTTGTAGCCTGAGCGGCCGATGACTATGCCGAGTTCGGCCTCGTGCTCCACTTGCTTCGACTTTTTGGGTAGGATGATGGTTTCGCCGCTGCCTATCACCGTGTTCTGGGACTTCAGCGTCAGAGTCGGATTCTTTGTCGCTATGTCAGGCATCTCGGTCATGTGCGCCCTATAATTGAAGCCGACGCAGATTATCTTCTTGGGGTAGAGCGGAGGCATGAGAGAGACTTCGGACAGACTGAGGACGGCCCCGGTCCGTTTCCCTAAGTCGAATAGGTCGCCTGATACGGTTTCTATGCCGTCTTCCGAGACTATCCCGAACCCTTCCCTTCCATTATGCCGGAATCTTGCGAGCTTCATTTCTTCAAACCCTCCAGTAAGTCAAACAAAGCCGCATCAGTCTGCATCGGCCGCTTCTCGCCCTTTATTTTTTCGTAAGTCTCTTCAGAAAGAAGGTTCCGCAGTTCAAGATGCAGGGCCGCGCATGCTTCGGAAAGCGCCTTATAGGATTCCGAACTGTATTTCAGGAAGCAGAGTATTCGCCCGTACTTCTGAGCCGAAAGATATTTTTTTATGCGCCTGGCTGTGACCTGAATGTACCTTGCCTTTATTTCTTCGGTCTCCAGGCTCTCGTCCCAGTCGTATGCGTTGAAAGGATACATGTTCTCGAATTCTCTGGGTATGACGCCGGCGTTGCTGAGCATGACTTCGTGGACGCGGTCGCGCAGCTGAAGTTCCGCAAGCTTTGCGATTATTCCTTTGTGTGTCTCTGACTCCGAGTACGGTTTCTTGTGGGAGCACGGTAGGAATATGACAGTATCCTTCTCTTTCGGACGCTCATACCATCTTATGAGGTAATCCTGCCAGACCTCGAAGTGCGGGTGCGTCAGATATTCTTCGCCTACGCCGACCAGTTTCTCCTGTAAAGTGGGGGAAAATTTCGGCGTGAACCTGAATGTTTCTGCATCAAATTCCACGCGAGGATCATTGCGCCACTTTTCGACGACCTTGTTATATTCCGCTTTAGACAGAAAGTTCCATTCGCCGCGCAGCCACATCCTCATGAGACGAGCTGCGTAGTGCGGCAGCAGGTTTATGAGGACGGCTGAATCCGCGAACTTAAGCGCGTATTTGACCGATGAGTCGAGGCTCTGTTGGACGTCTGCGACGTACGGCGGGTTCACGAGGAGATAGGCGCGGACTTTCACATCCTTTGACTTGAGGACTGCCGCAGCGGCTTCAAAATCCTTGAGATGGAAGCCCTTGTTCATCTTGTCGAGGATTTTATCGTCTGCCACTTCCAGACCTATTGCGACTGTGAGCTCCATGCCCGAGAACTCCTCCAATACTTCGGGTATGATGTATTCTGGGCGCGACTCGATGGTGAGCTGTTTTACGCCGGCTTTCCTGCATGCTTCTATGAAGTAGACGCGCGCATCCGGCGGCATCTGGCGTTCGTCGAGGAAGCTGCCTGACCCAAAGACCTTGACGTGGTCGCCGGCGGCAACCGACGAAAAGAAGTCGTCGATCTCTTTTCTTAAGCTCCGGTAGTCCGGCCTCCTGCCTTCCATGGTGCCGTAGCCGCAGAAAAGGCACTTGGCGTGGCTGCAGCGCCCGAACTTCAGTAGAAAGACTTTGACGGACATTTTATGCTGGCATCAGGTGAGGCCGCCGCCGCTCCTGGCCTCGTCCCTCAGTTTCTTTAATTCCCGCTTCAGAAGCTCTGCCTTCTCCACCTCCTCCCGTTCCTTCAGCTTCTTTGTGGCGCCGTCTGATAGGACGAATTCTATGCCGCCCAAGAATTTTGAGTGTACGCTTATCAGGCCATCCTTCTCCAGCTTGCTGGCCCAATCCTTTACTGTTTCTAAGTCGACGCCCATGTCTTTTGCTGCTTTTTCGGCTGTCACTTTCTTTGTCTTCGCGATTATTGCCCTGAGGTTTTCGGCGCCGACATCCTTCTTTTCCTGGGCGACTTTTTTCACGATGCGAGTAGGATCCTCTCGTGTCGCGCCGAATGTGGGCCTCATTATCGGAGGCTGCGAAGCAACTTCTCCCTTTAACGGGGCCTTGGGCGCCTGCGGAGGCGCAAAGTCAGGCTCTTTGAATGGCACCTTAGGTGTCGCATAATCTGGTCGCGGAGGCGTAGGCCGCACATCCGGAACCGGCTTGGGTGGACTTATCTCGTCCGCGAACGGTTTAGCGGGCTTGACGTATATGACGTCCGGTTCTTTGAACATTGGAGTGGGCCTGATATCAGGCTCCTGGGCGGCTGACTGGACGGGCTTCTTTTGCATCTCAAGCTCTTCCTTTAGTCTGGCAAGCATCCTGTCTCTTTGAGCAAGCTCCATCTCTTTCACTGAAAGTTTTTCCTCCAGCAGCTGGATGTCGTCTCTGCTGCTTTCTTCGCTGTCGAGTTTCGCCTTTATCTGGCTCAACTCTGCTTCCTTGCGTACTCTTTCCAGTAACTCCTGCTCTTTTTCGGCGAGCTCCTGCTCTTTTTCGGCGAGCTGCAGGCCCATGTCTTTCAGCTTCTCTTTTCCGTCTATCTCCTGGCCCCATTTGAGCAGCAATTCTTCGACTTGGGCAGCCTTCTTGTCGAGCACTTCATTCCTCTTTCTGATGGCCTCCTCCTGCAGTAGCAGGTCGGCCTTCACCTGCTCGCCGCGCTTCTCGCGAGCCGACAGCTCTTCCTCTTTCTCGCTGACTGCTTTTTCTCTTCCCACAAGAGACCCTGTTTCGGCTTGGGCGTTTCCGCTGCTTTCTGTTATCTCTGTTCTGAGCTTTTCGAGTTCAGCCTCTTTCCGCTCAAGTTCCAGCATCCTCTGCGAAAGGTCGTCTTTCTCTTTTGAGGCAACTGCGACTTCCTTGGCCCGCGCCTCAAGATTTGCGGCTAACTCATCCAGTTCGCTCTCCTTCTGTTTTATCTCCTCTTCCTTGGTTGCGAGCGTGATGTCCCTGCCCTTTATCTCATCCATCTTCATGCGCAAGGCTGCTTCCATGCTTTGCATGTGGTCCTCGAGCCGCTTCAGTTTCACGTCCTTCTTCTCGAGCTCTTCGTTGACTTTGCCACTGTTCTCTTTTCTCCTGAAGATGTCCTGCTGCAGGTCCTTTATTCTGATTTCCGCAGCCATTACTGCGGACTCCCTCTCCTTAAGCCGCCTGTCTATCTCCGCGAACTCTGCGGCGCGCTTCTCTACCGCAGCGATCTTCTCGTTTCTGTCGGCCAAATCTGTGTCCCATGTCTTCAGTTTTCTTTCGATCTCTTTCAGGTTCGCCTCTCTTTTGCCGAGTTCGTCCTCTTTCGCCTTCATGCGGTCGACTTCTTCTTTTGCGGCGGCTATCTTCTTCTCGGTTTCCCTGAGGTCCTTCTCTCTTTTTGACAGGCTGATCTGTATCTGGCTCAGGCTCTCGTCTGCGCCCTCAAGTTCCGCCTTCTTCTTGATGAAGTCCTCCTGCTTCTTCTTGAGTTCGGCGCCCATCGCCCTCAGGTCTGTGCTGAATTTGTGGAGCTCGTTCTCCCTTTCCAGGAGCTTGCGCTCTCTTTCGTCTAATTCATGGACCCTTTTTTCGGATTCTTCGACCATCCGCCTCCGGGCGGCAAGCTCTTCTCCTATTGCAGCAAGCTTCCCCTCGAAGGCCGTGAGCTCGTTTTCTTTGGCGGCGAGTTGCGCGCTCTTCTCCATGAAGCCGTCCTCTTTTTCCCTGATTCCGAGCTCCATGGCCCGCAGCGTTTCCTTTATCTGCTCCAGCTTCTCCTCTTTTATCTTCAGCCGGTTCTCTATCTCTTTGATGCTTATCTCTTCCTTGAAGAAGAACTGTATGTCCTCCTCCTTCTGCCGTAGCTCCTGGCCCTTATGCTCCAGAGCCTCCTCTCTGCTGGCTATTTCACGCTCTCTGGCCTCCAGTTCGGCCTTCTTTTGCCGCGACTCTTGGTCTATGGTGTAGTTTTCAGCCATCTTCTGCTGATTTGGGGGTCTGTATTTTGCCTCATCTCTCTGAGTATATATTGGCCACGAAACCAATTAATTATTTCTTATACATGCTTTTAATCGTTTCCCTTATTTTAGCTGCTTTTTTCTTTCCTATGCCTTCCACAGCCAAAAGCTCGTTCTCTGTTGCATTCATGATGTTCTGGACGCTGCCGAACCGTTCGAGGAGCCTGCGTGCTAGCACCGCCGACACGTCTGGCAGCGACTCTATGATGAACCTCTGCCGGCCCATAAGGTCCAGAGGCTTGCGTTCTCCGCGCAGCGCCACCTCCTTGTCCTCGGGCAGCTGCTCCCGTTTCGCTATTATGTAGAGCATGTTCGCTGTGTCGTTCTCGTCGTGCGAATGGATGATATTGATGCCGAAGCTCAGCGACAAGGATACTATGGCGCCGCGTATGGCGTTCGCGTGGATGTCCCGCATGGAATAGAGGTCGCCTCTGCCTTCTATTATCATGACCGGGACCGCAAAGTTCCTGGAAAGTTCATTCGCCTGCGTCATCAGCCGTTTATCTATCATGGATTGGAGGAAATCTTCCTTCGTCTTCCTTTCGACGCCGACGCGTTCGCTCAAGATGAAGTCGCCGACCGCTAGCTGCCTGATCTCGATGTCTGCTTTCTCTTTCAGCACCTTCAGTATCTCAGCATTCCGTTCTCTTGTGTCGACGTAGATCTTTGGCCTCTTCTCGTCAGTAGACTGCTGCGCCGGCGCGCTGTATTTTATGAGGCTCTGTTGCCCTACGTCGCCGACGAATCTGTCGCCCAGATTCTTTACGATGGTTTTCATCTTCCTTTCCTTGTGGACTGAGGCCCAGTAGTATGCTTCATCCCTGGTTCCTTTCGCTATCAGCACATAGACGCGGCCGGCTGCGCTGCGTCCTGTCCTCCCGCGCCTCTGTATAGACCTTATCTCCGAGGGGATGGGTTCATAGAATATGACTACGTCGACTTTCGGTATGTCTATTCCTTCTTCTGCGACGCTGGTCGCGCACAGTGCAGTGTATTTTCCTGCCTTAAAGTTTTCGAGCGCTTCCACCTGCTCCTTTTGGTTCATCCCGCGTTTCCCGTCTTTAGTCGCCTGGCCAACGAACTCCCGCACCAGGATGTCGGCCTCATTCAGTTTCTCTATTATGCGGTCTACTGTGTCCCTGTACTGCGCGAATATCAGCACCTTCTCGCTCTTGTGCGCGGAAACGATCCTGACGAGCTCAGTAAGTTTCGGGTGGTCTATTCCAGCAGCCTTCATCTCTCGCACCAGGTCAGAAAGGTAGTTCATGCGCACGTCCGAGAACATGCGCTTTATCGCCTTACTCTGCTGCTTCCTTAGGCGGATAAGGTAGCTGTCCAAGGCCCAGATGCCTTGAGTCTCCAATAGTTCGAGCGCATGGGAAACTTTTATCGCGGATGCTGCGAGCGACGCGTACAGGAAGACGTCTTCTCCTGCAGTTATGTCTTCTCTTATCTTTCCTTGCAGCTCCAGTAGCGTTCTCCGATTTATTTTGTCGACGCTTGCGCTTTCCAGGTAGCCTTTGTTCTTCAATTCCCGCAGATCGTCGCGCAGCACGTCAGACAGGAGCTTCTGGGCTTTCCTGAATTCTTCAGGCAGCTCGACTTTCACCCATTCAGTAGCCACCGGCTGTATGTAGGGCGCAACATCCGGGTCGTCTTCAGTCTTCGCCTCCACCTGCTCGATGAAGAGGTTCTTACATATTTCTTTCACTGTTTCTGGATCTGAGCTCGGCGAGGCCGTAAGCCCAAGTATGAGCGGATTTGCTGCTTTCTTCATGTATTCTTCCGCTATGTGCACATAAGAGTAGTTGCCGACTGTGCGGTGGCATTCGTCGACTACTATGAGCGACACGTCGTTTAAATCGAGGCCGCGGTTGATGTCGTTCTCAATCGTCTGCGGCGTAGCGAAAATTATCCTGTTATTCTCCCATAGGTCTTTTCTCTTTATGACCGCATCCATTCCAGTGAGCACGATCATGTCTTCTATGTTCAATATCCCTGAGAACGTGCGGTGGTGTTGCACAGACAGCGGACGCGTGGGGGCCAGAAACAGCACTTTTGAGCCAGGATACTGTGCTAAGCGGGCTGCGGCCATCATCGCCGCTATGATCGTCTTTCCGAGGCCCGTCGGCAGCACGACGAGCGTGCTGCGGTCAAGTGCCCGGGCGACGACTGCCTCCTGATACCGCCGCAGGGACACAGTATTCGGCTTAATCAGAGGATGGGTAACGTACATGCTTATATATATTAGATAAAATAGATTAATCGAACAAAAAATGAAGATCGCAGGAAAAGACTTTGGATACTATTTGAACATAATCAAGCTGCCGTTAATCGTGTATCTGCTCGCGCTCGTGGTTTTCGGGTTTCTGCTGACCCTATTTGCAGGCTTATTTTCCGTTCTTTTAGTACCACTCATCTTTGTTGTAGTCGCAGGTTACGTGGGGTGGGCGACCGTCAAAAAATACGGTGGCGGACTGACTCAGGCGACAGTCTCGGGCATATTCTTTGGTCTTATAGACGGCATCTTGTCAGTCGTTTTGTTGTTGGGTATGCTGTTTCTCGTCCAATACGCTATCGGCCCATCTGGCTCTCCGCCGCCGGCGAATCTTACGGAAGAAGGCGCGAAGGTGCTGCCCGTGATCGAAACCCTCATATCTCGGCTAATCCAGATCATTGCACTGGCAGGTATAGTAATCATACCCGTAGTAAGCACCCTAGTTGCGGCCGTCCTCTCTCTGGTCGGCGGCTTACTGGCGAAAACCACCACCAAAAAATGAAGCTTGCAGGAAAAGACTTAGGGTACTATTGGAGTATCGTGAAGAAGCCTCTGATGATTTATGTCCTCGTCTGCATCCTCGTTTTAGCCGCCGCCTTTGTTTTGAGGATAAATGAACTTTTCTTGTTGGACCTTTTCTTCGTCGTTTTTGGTGCTGCCACAATACCCGCTTATCTTGGATTGGGAACTGTGAAACATAAGGCGGGCGGCGTCGGCAATGCCGCTATCGCAGGAGCGTTCTTTGCGTTGGTTCTCTGCTGCGGTTCCTTGATTATATTAGCCGGAATCGTGGGCCTAGGATTCTTGTTTATCCCCGACCAGTTGGGGAATAACGTTGGGGGCCTTGGGGGTGTGCTGAAGGATAGATTACTTAGCGTATTTATAGGGCTTCTTTTCCTTTCCCCTGTTTATACTGTGGGCTACGCGATTTATTCGGCTCTGAGCGCCGGCTTTCTTGGTTTCGCTGCGCAGCAGTCGATGAAGAAGAAGCCTCAGTAGCTTCCCAGTATCTTCAGGTATGCTGTCTTCTCTTTTATCGTTGATAGTGCAGACTCGATTTTTCCGTTTTTTTGGCTTCCTTCGAGGTCTACGAAGAACAGGTATTCGCCGAGTTTCCGCTTCGATGGCCGAGACTCTATCTTCGTGAGATTGATCCGCTTATCCGCGAATTCTTTGAGCACGGAATAAAGGGCGCCGGGCTCGTCTTTGACTGCGAAGATGATGGAAGTCTTGTCTCCTGCACCCTCTTTTTTGGCGATGACGACGAAGCGCGTCTGACTGCTCGCATCCGCTATGTTCTCCTCAAGAATCCGCAAACCATAGAGTTCTGCGCTCTCCTTCGGGCCGACGGCAGCAAAGCCTGCCGTGTCTTTCGCCTCCTTCATTGCTGCTGCCGTGCTCTCATGCCTCTGCAGCCGCGCCTTCGGAAAATTCTCTGAAAGAAAACGGCGGCATTGGGCGAGCGCATGAGGGTGAGAGACAATCGTCTTGATGTCCTCTTTCTTTGTCTTCGGCGAAGCTGCGAGACACAGGCCGATATCCAAAACAAGCTCTTTGACGATCTTTGTGTCGTATTCGATGAGGCAGTCCATGGTCGTATTGACGCTGCCTTCAAGAGAGTTTTCTATTGCGACGACTCCATAGTCTTTTCCTGCGGCGACGGACTCGAAGACATCGTCCACAGTATCGCAGTACACTAATTTCGCGTCCTTGAATGCTTTCCGTGCCGCGATCTCAGTGAACGTCCCGGCCGGACCCAAGACAGCGACCTCAGTTCTGCTCATCCCTACAATACCCCACAATCAATTTGAATAATTTTTTCACGAAATCTTTCTCGAGCTTTGTTGATTTGGAAACGTTTTCCAAGACCTCAGCCTCTCGATCAGGGTCCCTGATAGGTTTGCCCAGTCTCTTCTTTGACGCTCCTATCTTATGGGCTTCTTCGACTCTCTCCTCAAGCAGCCTCAGGAGCTTTTCGTCTATCGCATCGATCCTCTTCCTTCGCGCACCCATGCTTACTTTATCTTGCTCCATTCTTCGATGATGTCGATGTCTTCGCCGCCGACTTCGGTTGTTCTTTCCCTTATCTTGACTGTGACGGGTATTGGCGTCGCAGCGCCCGTGATTATGGATTCGCCTCGCGCGAGCGCCGGCAGGTCGCGGACGATGTCTTCGGTCACGCTCTCCACAGACTGGCGGATATATTCCTGATCTGCTGGATTAACTATCCTCAGGATAATTTGAGTATTGCATTGAGATAAAACGTCTGAGTCCAGTTTGCTGGGCCGCTGGCTTACTATGCAGAGGCCGACGCCGAATTTCCGCCCCTCACGCGCGATCTTCCGCAGGATCGATTTCGAGAGGACCTTCCGTTCTTCTGAAGCGCGCGGAGCGAAATTGTGGGCTTCTTCGACGATTATGAACGTCGGCACATTGAATCCGCCTTTCCCGTCTTTCACATAGGATTTCCTGGCCTCGAAGATTCTCCTCGTTATTGTGGCGATTATAGTCTCCGACAATCGTTCGTCTGCGTCCGATAGGTCTAGTACTGTCAGCTGGTTGCCTGCGACGACTTCTCCTATGGGCGTCCCCGTCAGCTCGAATATGCCAAGTCGGTTGAGTCGCTCTATCTTTCTTATTGTGGAGCCTATTGTCATGAGCCCCACCTTCTTTGCGAGCTCTTTCACTTCCTGGTGCGAGACGCTTTCTGCGAGGATCTCTTTCCCGTCTTTCGCATCATAGACTAGGCCCATGAGGTCTTTCACGATGTTTAGGTCGTATTTGTCATAGAATCGTTTGGCTATGCTAAGGACCGCTTCGATGAAGTCCCTCTGCGCCTCAGTGAGGTCAGGTATGAGATTGATGAAGTCAGATGACCTCATGGATGCGGTCTCTATCTTTATTTTCCGCTCTCCTTTGACGCCGTATACGCACGTGCCAGCACCCGGCATCTGGATGCCCTTGTATTCGCCGTGTGGGTCGAAGACGACGATGGAGCCTTTCTTCTTCAGGAGTTCCTCTATGAGGACGCCGACCGTGTAGCTTTTCCCTGAGCCGGTCATCGCAAGGATGGCGCAGTGCCGAGAGATGAGGTCGTTGACCGAAAGATTGACCGGGACAGTCTCCCGCGTCGACAGGGTGCCGATGCATATCGCCTTCTTCTCGTCCTGCCATAGTATCCGTTTGAGGAGCGCATCGTCTGCCAGCTCTACGGGCGCTCCCGGCTTTATGCCGTACCTCGGCAATTCTAGGCCGCGGGCGCCCTCATAGCCCAGTATCTTGACCGTCGGCACAGGATACTCGCCTTCGGTCAGCAGTATGTCGCTTAGGCGCATGTCTCTGCCGAATTCGTCAGGCAGCAGCTCATTTGATATCATGATGTCCTTGATCATTCCTATGATCTCGTTGTCCGTCACCGCCTCTTTGACGACGACGAACTCGTCCCGCTTCACGTGCTTCTCCATTCCCTTCTTTATGACGAAGCGGAAGCCGCGCAGCGTCGTAGAACCTATTACCTGACCTATCTCCATCCTATATAGATTTATTTTCGCCTGCATAAATCATATCATGGAGAAACCCGTCGCCCTCTTCGTCGGAAGATTTCAGCCGTTCCACAACGGTCACGTAAAAGTCGTAGAATACATGAATGATGAAGTCAGTAAAGTGATCATAGGCATAGGAAGCTCGCAGGAAAGCCATAGTTGGGAGAATCCGTTCACCGCCCCCGAAAGAAAGAAGATGATCCAGAAATCATTGAAGGTGTTCAATCGCTACGAGATCATCGAGATCCCGGACGTCAACAACGACAGGATATGGGTCGCTCATGTGAAGAGGATAGCACCCAAGTTTACGGTCGTCTACGCGAACGAGGAGCATGAGAAGAACCTGTTCTCGCTCGCCGGCTTCGAAGTCCGCTCGACCCCGAACTTCAGCAGGGACTCATATTCAGGCACATTGATCCGGGAGAAGATAGCCGACGACGGCCGCTGGGAGGACCTTGTGCCGCGCGGCACAATAGACGTCATCAAAGAAATCGGCGGCGTCGCAAGGATAAAGGAATTGGGGATGATGATATGACACTAGACAAAAAAGAGGTGGTGGTGAGTGGAAACGGCAGATTCTGGACTGCAATCATTGTGCTGGCATTGTTGAACGTGTTCACGCTCGTCTACCTGTTCCAGTCGAACGGTTCGACTGCAGGCCTAATTTCTTCCTTACATAACAAGACTTCGTCCATCGATTCTTCGCTTACATCTTATATGACCCGGCAGGGCGAAGCGAACTCTGAGCTTAAGTCGACGATAAAGAATGCGTCTGCAGCCTCAGACAGGAAAATCAACTCCCTCGGCGGCCGCCTTGATCAGGCGAACGCCCAGATCCAAGCGCTCGCATCCAGCCTTGAAGCAATAGATGCGGAATCTGCCGCCAAGTACGAATCCTTGAGCGGGAAGATAACTGGCTTAGAGAACCTTTCCAAGGAGTTGGACGTCGAAAAGATAAAGAACGCAGTCGTCGCGATCCATGACTCGAAGGGTGTGCTCGCGAGCGGCACCATCGTTTCTTCCAACGGCTACATTCTGACCAACGATCATGTGGTGAAGGACATCAAGGACATGAATACAGCGCGTGTCGAACTCTTCGGCGGCAAAAAATACCGCGTAGAACTCATCACAAGAAATGATGTGACGGACCTCGCGCTACTGAGGATAACCGACAGAGTCAGCAACCTATCTTACCTGACTTTCGAGGACATAAAGAACATCGAGACCGGCGACAAAGTTTATGCGATAGGCAACCCCCTAGGAGAAGAATTGACGAAGTTCACTGTCACCGAAGGCATAATCAGCGGCTTTAGGATCGAAGACGGCGTAGACCTCATACAGACGGATGCTGCACTGAATCCCGGCAACTCCGGCGGACCCATAGTGAACAAGGCAGGTAAAGTCGTCGGCATAGTCAGCATGGGCTACGTCGGCGCGGAAGGACTCAGCTTCGGAATACGCTCAGACGTCGTGCAGAAGTTCCTAAATAAGGAACTCCCTTAGTCTTTTTACGGCGCCGAGTTATTGTAGAAGATAGTTTCACCATCCGAAAGAAAAGCCACCTAGGTGCCGTGCAATGGCAGGTCCGCTGTTCCAGTCCTCTTCATACCAGATCCAATATCTCTTTTATGTCGTCTATCTCATAGTCTGCATGCGACCGTCCTTTGGAAACTGACCCGTATTTGGCGAAGCAGGTTCGCATGCCCACCAGTTTTGCGCCCGCAATATCGCGTTCCACCCAGTCGCCGACAAAAAGGCATTCTTCAGGTTCCACGGAAAGCTCTTTGAGGGCGCGCCTGAACGGCGCAGGATTCGGTTTTCTCTTCCCTGTGTCCGAGAAAGTTACGACGACATCGAGCAGATGGCCGAGCTTCAGTGCCGAAATCCTAATCCACGCCTGCATTTTTTCTGCATCGGTTACTATTCCCAACTTTATTCCTCTGCGGGCTAGCTGCGTGAGCGTGGATGTCACGTGCGGGTAAGGCTCCAAGTAGGATATCTTCGTCCTCCGGTAGGCGTTTATTCCCGCCGCCATGATCTTATAGTCTTCGCGGCCGAGCACCTTGTTGGAAAAATCCTGGAATATGCGCTGGTACTCCATCCCCAAGTCCATGTAGATACTGAAGAGGACTTTGACCGCATCCTCCTTAGGCATGTCGAGGCCTGAGTCGATCATAGCGTCGACCGCATTCTCGACGCACATTCTTTTCAGCTTCAAGAAATCGATGAGAGTATTATCCAGATCAAAGAGAACTGCTGAAATTGGCATGTTCTTAGTCCATCAGGTCGAGTGCTTGGTCTATTCTGTCGAGTTCTATTCCGGTCGTTCTGCGGCCGGTTATGTAGCCGTGTGAATTCGCGATTAATCCGGATTTGATGAATGGGAAACCGAAATTCACGGACCCGCTCATTCCTTTGACTCCAAATACCTCGCCGAGGTATTCAAGCTCTGCTTCCGCGTCAGGGTGGACGATGAAACCTTTGTTGGTTGCTAGACAGCATGCACCAACTTCGTCGTGGCCCCCTATGCTGCCGGACACAACTTCGACTCCGAGAACGTCCTCTATCTTCTTTTTTTCTGATATCATCGGGCTGATGAGAGCTGCATTGTCGTTGCATGCTAGGAGGTTGCCGAGGGCCGTGCTCTTGTCCCCTATCCGCTCGATATTGATTTCGACGCCCTCAGCCTTCAGGCTCTTCTTGAGTGCGAGCATGTCCGCATCCGGCACAAAGTACGGCAACAGCAGTCCGCGCGAGTTGCCTGCGCAGAATAATCCGACGAGCGTTGAGCCGTAGACTGCGAGCCTTATTGTCGGAACTTTGAGGGCTGTCGTCTTCGGAAAAGTCTTGGATAATAGGGCATACGAATCAGAACCCATGCCTAGCAGCCCTACGAAGTCTTCGCCCCGCACCGACACCTGTTGTACGTGCATTCCCTTTTTACTCGGCCAAGACGGCCGTCTTTTTGCCGTCTTCCTCCTTGATCTTGACCTTTACGCTGCGCGGCGGGCTTCTTATGCTCTTGCTCCAGATCGCTTCGCTCACTGTGGGGTCGACCTTTGCATCAGGTATCTTCAGCTTTTTCTTCAAATATTCTTTCACTACTTTGATAGCTACGTTCGCCCTCTGGGACCTTGATCCTACGAACGCGTGCCTTAGGGGTATCGTGTATGTCTTTTCCATTTTTTATCTTATGTAGTTTCCTGTCTCCTCGTGTTGTTTTAGCTTGTCGGTTATCGAGATGTGCGGCATCGGCATCGGCGGAGGCAGCTGAATCTCGCGCGCCAGTATTACCGCCTCAGTCACGCAATTGAATATTATGCTATTGTGTATGTTTTCCGCGATGTCTGCCGGAAGGTTCTTTCTGCCGCTCGCCTCCCATTCTTTCACCGCGCGCTCCATGTTCTCAGGCGAGTCGTCGATCGTCAGCCTGCCCATGATCCTGATGGCTCCGACGTTCGGCTCGTATATGCTGGTGAACGCAAAGCCGACTGCGACCTTGCCTTCGACGGATTCGACGCTTGTTATCGAGCTGTTGTTGTTTATCTCGACGTGACCCTGCGGCTCAGCCGTCTTGTTGACTTCAAGGCTCGTGTACTTCAGGCTTATGTTCATCGTGTTTTTACCGCTGATTCATTTATAATAGATGATTTAATCTTAATAACATAGAATGACAACAGTAGTCGCAACCGGCGCATTCACGATACTTCATCCGGGCCATGTCCTCTACCTTGAGGAGGCGAAAAAACTGGGCGACAAACTCATCGTCATAGTCGCCCGCGACACGATGGTCGAGAAAAGAAAGAACCAGAGGTTCGTCACCGAAGAGCAGAGACTCGCAGTCGTAAAAGCGCTGAAGCCGGTCGACGACGCAATCCTCGGAGACGACGAAGACATCTATAAGCCGATTCTAAGGATCCGCCCCGACATACTGGCCTTAGGAAAAGACCAGGACTTCAATGAGGAGGAGCTCGCAGAGGAGCTGCGGAAGAGGGGTCTTAGAACGAGGGTCGTACGCATACAAAAGTACTGGATGGACGGGCTCCACAGCAGCCGACACATCATCGCAAGGATCCGGGAAAAAGATGCACCTGAAAGTAAGAAAAAATAGCGGCGAAACCATTCGGCAGCAGCTCATCGCCGCAGGAGTCCTCGACTACAGCAGACGAATCCAATCAGACGGAGATTTCATCCTCATTCCGGTGACTGACGCAGTCAACATTCCGGATACTGAGATCGTCGAGGTCGCAGGCGAAAAGCTGCCGAAGAAGACGCGGTCGCTTAAGGACGCGCTCAAAGACAAGCTTTCAGCTGAGGAGCTGCTTCTTCTTCCTACGTCCTTTGACGTCATCGGAGACATCGCTATCCTGGAGCTTCCTCCCCCGCTTGTGGACCGGAGAAAAGAGATCGGAGAAGCCCTCCTTGAGACGTTCCATAATCTTAAGGTTGTCGCAGAAAAGATGACTCGCGTGGATACTGAATATCGGACTCGCGGCTTGGATGTCATCGCAGGCGAAGACCGGAAGGAGACGGTTCACCGGGAGCAGGGCTGCCTCTATAGGTTGAATGTCGAATCCGCGTATTTTTCGCCGCGTCTCGGCTTTGAGCGGCTGCGTGTCGCCTCTCAAGTAAGAGAAGGTGAAAGAGTTTTGGTGATGTTCGCTGGCGTCGGCCCGTACGCGATCCTGATAGCAAAGAATGCTAAGCCAGTTGAGGTCTACGCCATCGAACTGAATCCTGAGGCCTTCAAGTACATGGTCGAGAACATCAGAGTGAATAAGGTGGACGTGAAGCCGATTCTCGGCGACGCAGGGGAGGAAGTGCGGGCACTAGGTAAGTTCGATCGGATCATTATGCCTTTGCCTAAAGATGCTGGAAGCTTCCTTGATTCCGCATTGCCTGCACTGAAAGCCGGCGGAATAATCCACTTATATGATTTTTCGTCAGGAGAAGAGGAATCAACAAAGAAGGCTGAGGAACTGTGTGCGAAACTCGGCTACAAGGTGCGGGTCCTGGAAGTCGTCCGATGCGGCTCTTATGCGCCGGACACCGCAAGATTGTGCGTCGACTTTCAGGTGATTTAGCCGACGTAGTAGTATTCTCCGCTGTTTCGTTGTTCGCGGTCTTTGACTGATTCCGTTTTATTGGCGCGTGGTCTGCCTGTTTCAGGATCGCGTCTGAAGGTTATGTTCATCTCAGATAGGAACATGTTCATGCCGTCTCTGGGGCCGACTGGATGGGAGGCGCGGCCGCTGATGCCCGAAACTCCTGAGAATACCATCAGTTCGTCTGAAAGATAATCTATGAGGAGTATGTCGTGTTCTACGATGAGTATGAGGACTCCTTTGTCCATCGCGAACTTCTTCAGGTATTTTGCGAGCCGCAGTCGTTCTTCGACGTCCAGGTAAGCGGACGGCTCGTCTAAGAGGTAGATGTCTGCGTCCTTTGACAAACAATCTGCTATGGCAACCTTCTGCAGTTGTCCGCCGGATAGTTCGTCGACCATCCAGTCCATCATGTGCGCGAGATTAAAGCCCTGGACGAGTTCGGGTTTCAGTTTCAGTGCGCGCACAGCAACCTTCTTTTGTGTGATGTACTGCGGCTTATATGAGACCGTCTTCTTGACTTCTATTTTTGCATTGTCTGCCGCCAGGTCGCCTGCGAGCATCCGCACGAACGTGGTTTTTCCTGTCGCATTGGGTCCGAGTATGCCCAGAACTTCTGGGGCATATAATTTTCCTTCGTCGACTTTCAGGTTGAAGTGATCGTATTTTTTCGTGAGCTCTGGGTATGAAAGAATTTCTTTGAGGTCTGTTTTTTCGCCGGGAGCTTTCACTTCGAACTTTATTCCTTCCCGGAATTTGGTGTTCTCGGATTTTAGGAAGCCGTCCAGGTATTCGTTTATTCCGACGCGGACGCTTTTTATGTTGGATATGACGCCGTATGCTGCGGGTTTTCCGTATATGACGTGCACGTAGTCTGACAGATAGTCGAGCACGATGAGGTCGTGCTCTACGACGAACATATATTTTCCGTGCATCTCGCGGATTGCTTTGGCGACGTTCAATCTTTCTCTGACGTCCAGGTAGCTTGAAGGTTCGTCGAGGAGGTACATGTCAGCTTCTTTTGATAGGCAGGCTGCTATTGCGAACCTCTGCAGTTCGCCGCCGGAAAGGTCCGCTATGTCTTTGTCTACGGAGTTCCCTAGATTCAGTTCCGCGATTATCTTTTTGAGTCTTCCGGCTTCGTCGCCTTTTTCCAAAACCTTCAGCATGTTGCCGTTCACGTGCTTGGGTATGGCGTCCACGTACTGCGGCTTGTAGACTGCGCGAATCTCTTTAGCTTTCAGTTTCTCAAGGTAGCCTTGTATTTCTTTGCCGCGGAATCTTTCGAGAATCTGGTCCCAGCTGGCTCGATGCCCGAGGTTCGGCTTCAGTTCCCCGGACAGTATGCGCATCATCGTCGTCTTGCCTATGCCGTTGGCGCCGACTATTCCTATGACCCCGTCTCTCGGAGTCGGCAGATTATAGAGTCTGAAGCCGTTTCTGCCGTACTGGTGGACGGGTTCCCCTATCTCCTCAGGCAGGTTGATGATGGTTATGGCATCGAGCGGGCATTTTTTGACGCATATTGCACAGCCGCTGCACAGGTCTTCTGCTATCACCGGCTTCTTCGTCTCCTCGTCTATGACGATCGTTTCGTCGCCGGTCTTCACTCTAGGACAGGTCCTCTGGCAGAGGTAGTTGCATTCGCGCGGCTTACAGCGATCCTTGTCCAATACTGCGAGTCTCATCTTCCGAAATATTCTTCATATGCTTTCTCTATGTCGTCTCCTTCACCTTCCGGTCCGTGGCCGGGGTAGATGACTTCGATTCCGCGTTCTTCGTGGAGGCGCAACAGTTTTTCGAGTGATTTTTTTAATTCATTCATGCTGCCGCCGGCAAAATCCGTGCGCCCTACGCCGTCTGAGAACACGGTGTCGCCGGAGAATAATGATTTTGAATTTGGCTCATATAAGCAGATGCCTTCGCGCGTATGCCCCGGCGTATGCAGCACCTCCAGGACGACGCCGTCCAGGTCCATGATTTGGCCGTCGATGAGCCGCACATCCACTTTCAGTTTCGGCATCCTGCTGGAGAACAGGCCTGAAAGTATCCTTTCCGCGTCGCCACTTTCTAGTGCGCATGCTCCGTCCTCGTGGACGCACAGTTTCGCTCCAGTCCGGTTGATGAACAGGTAGTCTCCGCCGACGTGATCATAGTGGCAGTGCGTATTGATCAGATAGTCGACGCCGAGCCCCAGCTCCTCCACCTTCCGAAGCAGAGCAGAGGGATTGATGCCTGCATCGATCACCGCCGTCTTTTTTCCGGAGACGATGAAACAATTCGACTCATCCGACACGCTGAACACAGGATAGATCATGTTAAATCCTTGGATTCGTCGGAATTTAACTAACCCAAAGTACATATAATAGATATTCTCACCTAAGCCGAGGTTTGAGCGACGGTTCGTCGCTAACCTCGGCTTGGTGTCGATTTCCAATAAGCCGAGGTGGCAGAGCGGACTAATGCGCGAGCCTTGAGAGCTCGTCTCCCTTCCGGGAGGCTGGGGTTCAAATCCCTACCTCGGCGAGCTTTTTCCATCCGAATCCCCGACAAGTCTTTCGGGGTTTAACTAACTTAGGTATTGTACAATCTCGGATGGTTGAGTTTTGTGGTTAATACTCAATAGAAAACTCAGTTGAATCACCCCAGATTCGGGGCCAACCGGCCTTACCACAGAATAATTCATCAACTTCAATAAGTGGTTTCTCGGGGAGCGAACACTCAACGGTTAGGATTAAACCGTCCTTGCCCCTGTCTATCCTATCAATAACTTTGCCGACCATGTTTGTGCGCACTATACCCTCCCAAGTGTCTAGCCACATCGCATTGATTTTACCGTTAAAATTAATAAAATCATTTTTCCTAAAAACAAACTTTCTCATACCCTCCTTTTTCAATGGCGCATATCGTTTCCAACCAGAACCAGATGCTATCACTTGATACTCCCTTGGGTCTTTTAAGCAAACCCTTAGTAAAACGCCACAGTCAATGATTAGGTACACATTCCCAGAACCAATGCTTCCAAGGATTCCTGCCAGTATTTCGCCATTGATATTGTACGTCAAGTCGTCGATAAGTTTTGTTGATTTTTCGCTTACGTCAGACTTTTTTAACGAATCGAATGTCGTGCGAACAGAGGGAATGGGGGAAATGGTTTCTCCAATACAGCAAAACTGATCCCTTAAAATCTTAAATTTTCCCTCTCGATTTCTAGGTGCCTGATCTCCAACTTGCGTATCATCCACAATTAATTTAAGTATCATAATATTCCTTTAAACTATCTGCTTCAGTCACTAAAACCTCTTACCGGCGCTTTTCGCTAAAAGGGCTGCTGGGGGAGGGGGCTTGCCCCTTCCGCGGTTCGGGGCGATTTTTAAGCCTGTGGTTCTATATTTGTTGACTATGTAGTGGCTTCGGTTCTCGGGTGGGGGACTGAAGTTGCGACCCTGTTATGGATTTCGGGGGAGACTGATGTCGTTGGCGGCAGTAGTTATGCTTTGCCATGCTCCCTTATAAATATGAAATCACATAATTTAAGACCTTTAAAATGACGAAGAACCCAAAAGAAGCAGCAAGCACCGCCGCTCCGAAGAAACCAGAGGTGGCCGTCAGCGCAGATTTCAGGCATCTTGTCAGAGTGTCTGGAGTGATTTTGAACGGCGACCTGGATATAGTGCGCGCCCTATCTCACATCAAGGGCATCGGCATACGGGTTTCAGTCTCATTCATCAAGTCTTTGGGCATGGACCCGAAAGTGAAGCTAGGAACACTATCTGAAGCTGATGTGGAGAAGATCGAGGAAGGCATAAAGAAGATTGATTCGACTCTTCCCGCATGGATGCTTAACCGCCAGAAGGACCGATACACCGGAGAGAACATGCACTTGACCGGCCCGGACCTGGACATGTCAATCAGAGAAGACATCAACCTGCAGAAGAGCATACGATCATACAAGGGCGTGCGGCACGGCCTTGGACTGCCTGTGAGAGGACAGCGAACCAGAACATCGTTTAGGACTGGAGCCACGATCGGCGTCACAAGGAAGAAGGTTGTCGAAGCAGCCGCAGCCGCTAAGAAGGAAGGAGATAAGGAGAAGAAGAAGTAAAATGGGTGACCCACGCAAGCAGAGAAGGAAATACGAGCGCCCGCCGCACCTATGGAAAGCCGCAAGGATACTGGAGGAGGGCGAACTCTGCAAAAAGTACGGCCTGAAGAACATGACTGAGGTCTGGAAGGCCAAAACTAAGGTTAAAAGAATCCGCGAGCAGGCGAGGAAGCTCTTAGGCTTGTCAGGCGAAAAAGCCGACGCAGAGACTAAGGAGCTTTTAGGTAAGCTATCCAGGCTCGGGATCATCGAAGCGACGACCATTGAGGATGTCCTCGCCCTGAAGGTCGAGAACCTGCTTGACAGAAGACTTCAGACGATGGTCTTAAGGAAGAATCTTGCCGCTACCCCGAAGCAGGCGAGGCAGCTTGTAATCCATAATCACGTGATCATAGGAAACAACGTGGTGAGCATCCCAAGCTATATCGTGCCGAAGGATGAGGAAGACAAGATCAAAGTAGATGAAAGGATCGTTAAGGTGATGAACAGTGGCAAAGGAAAGCAAGGAGAAAAAGCAGCCGTCCCAGAAGAAGGAAAAGCCGCAGCCTAAGGAGAAGAAGGCTAAGACGGCTGGAGTAGAGGAGACTGTAGCTGAGGCTGTGAAAGAGAAAGCCGCTGAAGTTGCGCCCAAGGCCGAGGAGGCGACTCCTGCCGCAGAGACTCCGACTGATGAGTCTGTGATAATCGAGGAGCCGAAGAAGAAGAAAGAGAAGGCCATGTGGGGCGTACTGCACATCTACGCATCTAAGAATAACACCATCCTGCACGCGACGGACATAACTGGTGCTGAGACCCTAAGTTTGAAGTCCGGCGGCCAGATAGTCAAATCGCAGCGTGAGGAGTCTTCGCCGTATGCTGCTATGCAGGCGGCTTCAAGGCTTGTGAAGGAGATAAGGGACAAGGGCTTCGAGGGCCTGCACATCAAGGTCCGGGCGCCAGGCGGCCACAACGGCTCCAGGTATCCTGGCAAAGGCGCTCAGGCTGCGATAAGAGTCATCTCCAGGAGCGGCATACAGGTCGGCAGGATCGAGGACGTGACGCCCATACCCTTCGGCGGATGCAGGCCGAAAGGCGGTAAGAGAGGGAGGCGTGTTTAAGATGAAGCTTAAGGTCAGCAAGAAGACGGACGCGCGCGTGGAATTCAACATCACCGGAATAAAGGAGAACATAGCGAATGCGCTTCGGCGTGTCGTCATCTCCGACGTGCCTGTTCTGGCTATCGAATCCGTGACGTTCTCCCAGAACTCGTCTGTGATGGACGATGAAGTGCTGGCGCATCGGCTGGGCCTCATCCCATTGAAGACGGATCCGAACGGCTTGGATACTGTAACGGTGTCGCTTGAGGGCACTGGCCCGGGCATCGTCTACTCAAAGAACCTTGTCGTCAAGGAGACTAAAGTCAAAGGAAAGAAGAAATCAGAATCAATATCAGTGTATGATACGATCCCAGTCATCAAGCTGACGGAAGGCCAGAAAGTGGAGCTTGAGGCGAGCGCGCAGCTTGGCAGGGGCAGGGACCACATAAAGTGGCAGGGCGGCATAGCATCATACGATAAGAAGCAGGATGGTTCGTTCGACTTCTTCATCGAGTCGTACGGCCAGATGCCGCTCGCACAGTTCGTGGACACGGCATTCGAGAATTTCAATGGGAGGATCAAAGAACTCAAAACTTTTATGAAGAAATGATCGCCATGCGGGGGTGCCCGAGTCCGGTCAAACACAAGCGTCTTATCCCCTATTATACTACTCACCACCCATATTAAGGCGTTGTGGACCAAAGGGGCACGATTGAGGGTCGTGTGGCGAAGGCCTGCGCGAGTTCGAAGCTCGTCCCCCGCAAATTATTATCAACAAGAAGAAAGATGTCGAAGATGGTTGAATTTAGGAACCCGGAGAGGGTGAAGCTCGTGGAAGAGCTTAACGCAGCTGCCAGAGATAAGAAGGCGGCCGTCTGGGAAGCTGTCGCAGAGCAGCTGGCCAAGTCAGGTAAGAACAGGTGTGCAGTCAACATCTGGAGAATAAACAAGTTCACTGCCAAGGGCGACACAGTAGTCGTACCGGGCAAGATCCTCGGCGACGGAATCATAGATCATACGGTCTCGATCGCGGCATTTAATGTGAGCGAGTCCGCGAAAAAGAAGATCGAGTCGGCTGGCGGCAGCGTGATGACTATCCGCGAGCTGATGAAAAAGAATCCCGAAGGTTCGGGAATAATAGTAGTAGGTTAAGGAAGATGATAATCAACGCAGAGAAGCAGGTTCTGGGCAGGATCGCATCGTTCGCAGCAAAGCAGGCGCTGCTCGGAGAGCAGGTCATTATCGTGAATGCTGAGAAGGCCATAATCTCTGGCAAGAAGGACTCTGTCTGCGCTAAGAATCTTGAGAAGCTCGACATACGGAACCTCGGTAACCCGAGGAATGGGCCGTTCCACCAGAAGAGGCCGGACAGGTACGTTAGGCGCGCCGTCCGCGGCATGCTTCCATTCAAGATGCCGAGGGGCAGAGAAGCTTTTACGAGGGTGCAGGTGTACATCGGCGTCCCAGAAGATGAGATAAAGAGGAATCACAACGTCACAAAAATCGAATTCATGAAGCTGGATTATATGCAGAAAACCCTTAAGGATTATACTACAGTCGCTGAAGTATGTAAGGCTATAGGTGGAAAATGGTAGAGAAACACGCTCATGCTCCGGGTAAGAGGAAGAAGTCCATCGCACGCGCGACGGTGAAGGCAGGGAAAGGTAGGGTCACGATAAACTGTGTTCCGTTAGAGATTCATCAGCCGGAGGCGGCCAGATTCAAGATCAAGGAAGCTCTCATCTATGCCTCAGACCACGTCGACTTAGGTAAGGTCGACATATCCGTGGACGTTCACGGCGGCGGCATCATGGGTCAGGCTGATGCGGTCCGCTCAGCTATCGCCCGTGTTCTAGTAGCATACTCGAAGAATGATGACCTGCGCAACGTCTATCTCGCAAGGGACAGGACGATGATCGCAGGGGACCACCGGCTGACTGAGACCCACAAGCCGAGCCAGAGTAGCAAGGGTCCGCGACACAAGAGACAGAAATCATACAGGTAAAGCTAAAGATGATAATACCCGTCAGATGTTTCAGCTGCGGTAAACCCGTGGCCAAGGACTGGGAGGAATACAACGAGAGAGTATCTAAAGGTGAGGACACCAAGAAAGTCTTAGACTCCCTCGGCTACGACAGATACTGTTGTAGGAGGATGTTCTTGTCCCAGTGTGAGCTCATCGACACGATAATGAAGTATAAGAAACTCCAGTAAACCCAAAATGGAATACACTAGATTCGAGGTTGCGAGGCTTGTCGGCGCACGGGCGCTGCAGATCAAGATGGGCGCCCCAATATTGCTTGATGTCCCGAAAGGCGTCCGGAGGCCGTTGGACATAGCGAAACTGGAGCTCAAGAATGACGTGCTCCCGATGACGGTCAAGAGGAAGGAATAAGATGACAGAGGAACTAGAGATACCGGCAGAGGAATCGACAGAAGACTTTCTCGTCCCATTGGACGACTACCTCTCCAACGGAGTGCATGTCGGACTGAAGTATCGGACCGAGAACATGCGCGAGTTCATATACAAGATTCGCCCGGACAAATTGTGCGTGTTCGACGTCAGGAAAATAAATGACCGCCTTAAGCTCGCAGCAGACTTCATTTCAAGGTACGACCCAAAGGACGTCGTCGTAGTCTCCAACCGAGTCTACGGCCGCCGGCCGATTAAGATGTTCTGCGAGCACACAGGCTGTAAGGCCATAGAAAACCGCTTCGTTTCAGGAACACTCACGAACCCGCAGATCGAAGATTATGTGGAAGCTAAGCTCCTCATAATAACAGACCCCAGCAGCGACCAGCAGGCGATCAACGAAGCCAGCGTCATGGGTATTCCAGTGGTCGCAATCTGCGACACGAACACGCGCTCGAAGGGAATAGATTACATGATTCCCTCAAACAACAAAGGCAAGAACTCTCTTGCACTCATCTACTGGATCCTCGCCAAAGAGATTCTGAAGAGGCGCGGAATAGATAAGTTCAGTCCGACAGTGGAGGACTTCCTGTCGAAGGCCGAACCACTACCGTATCTACTCAAGATGCAGGAGCTACAGCGCAAACAGCGGAGAAAAAGCCGCACCGGAAGAAGATAAGAGGTTCTATTTATTTAGTCTGTTTATCGCGTATCCTAGTGCTGCTCCCAGTATCAGAGTCATAGCTGCGACAGGTATGAGATTCGTCGGCTGATTCCATCCGATGAGGACTGCCGAAGGCAGGAGAACTAGGAAAGAGATGAGGATTCCTTTCAGGGCCGGATTCATCTTGATCTCCGAAGACGAGATAAGGAAACCGTTCACTGTCCACAGTAGGAATGCTGAGATGTTGGCATCCCAGGATAGGCCCTGAGCCAGCATCGGGAGGACGTCAAGCACCCCCGCAAACGCACCTAATACCACACCCACTCCAGTCTTAGACGTCATCTTACCTTAGTGTTCCGTTCCCGTATTTCGCTTTCTTTCCGAGCATTTCTTCTATCCTCATCAGGCGATTGTATTTTGCGTTCCGCTCTGATCTGCAGGGTGCGCCCGACTTGATCTGGCCGGTGCCGAGTCCGACTACCAAGTCTGCGATAAAGTGGTCTTCGGTTTCTCCGGAACGGTGGCTGACCATCACATTCCAGCCGGCTGATTGCGCAGTCTTGGCTGCTGCGATGGATTCCGTGATCGACCCGATCTGGTTGATCTTCAGTAGGAGGGCATTACAGGCGCGCACCCTTATGGCCTTCTCTATGCGTTCCACGTTCGTCACCAAAAGATCGTCGCCGATGAGCTGCACCCGCCCCCCATATTTTCTGGTGAACTCGCACCAACTGCGCCAATCATCCTGAGAAAACAAGTCCTCACAGGAGACGATCGGGTACTTCTTTATCATTTCAGCATATTCGTCAGACAATTCTCCGCCAGAAATCTTCTTCCCCTGGAAAACGTATTTTTTTCCGTCAAAGAATTCTGAGGCTGCTGCATCCATCCCCAACCGCATCTCTTTCTCGTAGCCTGCTTCCTCCACCGCCAAGAGAATCAGGTTAAGGGGCTCTTCTGCTTCCTTGAGCGGCGGCGCGAATCCTCCTTCGTCGCCGACATTGATGGCGTTCTTGCCGTACTTGTCTTTGATGATTCCCTTCAGAGTGTGATAGGTTTCAGCGCACATGCGCACAGCTTCCCTAAAATTCTTGGCACCCACCGGAAGAATCATGTACTCCTGAATATCTAGGCCGTTGCCTGCATGTTTTCCGCCGTTGACGACGTTCATCGAAGGCACAGGAAGACACATCCTCTTTGTTTCTGCGAGCTCGCCGATCCACTCATAGAGCGGCATATTCTGCTCGAATGCGGCGGCGCGGCACGCCGCCATGCTGACTGCAAGAATAGCGTTCGCACCCAACTTCGATTTGTTCTTGGTTCCGTCGAGAGCGATCAAGAGCTCGTCTAATTTCTTCTGCTTCCTACAATCGAAGCCGACAATCTTTTTCTTTATTCTGTTGTCGACGTTAGAAACAGCTTTCAGAACGCCTTTTCCAAGGTACCTCTTATCTTTGTCGCGCAGCTCCAATGCCTCATGGATGCCTGTGCTCGCCCCCGAAGGAACGATGGCGGAAGAAATGCCTTTGTCGGTCGATAGTTCTACTTCGACTGTGGGATTCCCTCGTGAGTCGAGGACTTCTCTTGCGGAAACGCCTCGGATAAGATAGCCCATGATATAGATTTAGGCTGGGAAGTAAAAAACGGCCTTCAATCCTTAAGTTTGAACTTGTAGCCGTAGCTTATGATGCCGCCTGCGCCTTCGGCCATCACCTTCCTGAAGACCATCTCCACTTTCTTTCCTATGGCGAGGTCCGCAGGCTTACAGTCTACTATCTGGCCGGTGATGAGCGGCCCCTCTTCGAGCTTTATGATCGCCATTGAGTAAGGTTTCATGAACTCGAAGCCTTCAGAGGGCGTGTGTATCGTCGTGTGGGAATAGATTTCGCCGCGGCCCGAGTACTTTATTTCCTTTATGTTGCTCAGCCGCCTGCAGTTCGGACACAGCTTCCTTGCGGGAAAGTATCTTTCGCCGCAGTTCTTGCACTCTGTTCCGATCAGATTGTATCTTTGGGGTATGAGCCTCCATTGTACTGCAACGCCTTTAGCCATCCTTTAGTCCCTCCCGAATATGTGTACGACGCTTGTTGCACCAGACCCTCCGACATTGTGCGACAATCCGATCTCGGCGTCCTTTATCTGCCTTTGGCCTGCCTTACCTCGCAGCTGCAGGGTCGCTTCTATGGCTTGTGCAATTCCGGTCGCCCCCACGGGGTGGCCTTTGCCTTTGAGGCCGCCGCTCGTGTTTATCGGGATCTTTCCATCTAATGCTGTTTCGCCGTCTTCGGTGAGTTTTCCGCCTTCGCCTATGTCGCAGAATCCGAGGCCTTCTACTGCAAGGATCTCTGCTATAGAGAAGCAGTCGTGGACTTCGGCGAACTCCATGTCTTCGGCTTTGAGGCCGGCCCGTTTATACGCCTGTTTTGCGGCGATTATTGTTGAGTCCAGCCTAGAGAGGCTTTTTCTGTCGTGGAGTGCGAGAGTGTCTGTCGCACAGGCTGAGGAAAGGATCCATATCGGCTCCTTCACAAGTTTTTTGGCTTTCTCTTCTGATGCGAGTATGACCGCTGCCGCGCCGTCGCTTAGAGGCGAACAGTGCAGCAGCCGCAGGGGGTCGGCGACCATCGACGACCCCATGACGTCTTCGAGAGTCACTTCGAATGGGAACTGCGCGTGCGGGTTCAGTGCTGCATTGCTGTGGCTTTTGACAGCAACCTGGGATATTTGTTCGATGGTTGTGCCGTGTTCGAGCATGTGGCGCCGCGCCATCATGGCGTAGAGGCTTGGGAAGGTGACTCCATTAAAGGCCTCCCACTCCTGGTCTCCTGCGCCCATGAGCGTGACTGCTGCGGATGATGTCGAGACGTCGGTCATCTTTTCGACGCCGCCTGCGACGACTATGTCCATCTCCCCGGACTTTATTGCAAGATATGCTTCGCGCAGGGCCAGGCTTCCTGAGGCGCATGCTCCTTCGACGCGCACCGCAGGTATTCCGGCGAGGCCGCTGTAGTCGGCAACGAGGGCGCCTATGTGCTCCTGTCCTGAGAATCTTCCAGGAGACATGGAGCCTATGTAGAGGCCTTCTATGTCTTCTCCTTCTATGCCTGAGTCTATTATGGCCTCTGTCCCTGCTTTTGTTATTAGGTCGCGGTACCGGTGCTCCCACAGTTCGCCGAACTTGGTCATGCCGACGCCGATTATGGCTACTCTTCTGCTTGTTTTCATGTTCTCTCCAGCTTCACGCCCTTGATCTTGCCCTTGTATTTCGCGTATGTCGCGTAGTCGACGTACTCTTTCTTGCCCATGTATTCCTTGAGCGGCTTTCTGTTCCGCCGTTTCTCGTTCTCTGCAGTCACTTCAATTATGAATGCGTCGCTTCCTGCTCCTGAACCGTATGATACTGCAAGGATCTTTTCGCCTGCGGACGCTTCGTCGAGTACGCGGGCGAGGCCGAGCATCGTAGCCCCAGAGTACGTGTTCCCTATATACGGCGTGATCAGGCCGAGGGCGAGCTTCTCTTTTTCGAATCCGAGGAGCTTTCCCGCCCTCTGCGGGAACTTGCCGTTAGGCTGATGCAATACTAGATAGTCGAAGTCTCCCGGCGTCATCTTATTCTTCTCCATTATGCCTTTCGCTGCTGAGAGCACGTGCTTGAAGTATGCGGGTTCACCAGTGAATCTTGCGCCGTGTGACGGATATTCTTGCTGCTCGCGCCTCCAGAAGTCTGTGGTGTCCGTAGTGTACGAGTATGTGTCGAGAATCTTCGCTATGAGGTGTTCTCTGCCGATGACGTAAGCTGCGCCTCCTGCGGACGCCGTGTACTCAAGGGCGTCGCCGGGCTTGCCTTGGGATGTGTCTGCGCCTATCGCCATCCCGTATCTTATCATCTCGGATTTGACCATCCCCATCGTCGTCTGTATGGCTGCCGTTCCGGCTTTGCAGGCGAACTCGAAGTCCGCGGCTGTTAAGACTGGCACAGCCTCTATTGCTGCGGCGACGATGGTCGCCGTCGGCTTCACGACATATGGGTGCGATTCTGAGCCGACGTAGAGTGCGCCTATATCCTGCGGATCGATCTGCGCGTGCGCGATCGCGTTCCTTGCGGCTTCGACTGCGATCGTCGCAGTGTCTTCGTCCATGGCCGGCACCGTCTTCTCGTATACGTTCAATGACTTGCTTATCTGGTCTCCTTCTTCACCCCAGACTTTCGCTATGTCTTCGGCCCTGATCCTGTAGCGGGGTATGTAGACCCCGTATCCCACTATTCCTACGTCCATTTTCAGATGTTCTCTCTCAGGCTCCGTATGAGCGCCTCTTCAGTCGGTATCTTTGAAACGACGAGCATTATATTCTCGATTGCCGCGATCTTTACTGCAAGCTTGTCGACTTTCTTGGGCGAGAGCCCATGGAGGACTATCATCCGCGGCTTCGGGTGCGTTACTTTGACTGCGATAAGGGGTGATCTGCCGAGGTGCACCTTCGTGAATATGAGGGCGCGGTCCGCTCTTTCGCCGTAGATGCCCATGAAGGACAGTTCGGACAGCTCGAGTATCGCCTTGATGGAGTCTATGACCGTGTACCCCCAGACCTTTTCTGTGAGCGCTTTCTCGCCTACGATTATTTCGCCGTTCACTGCCGCAACGATCTTCTTTGCGCTGACCGGCTCCAAAAATTCCCTTATGTCCATGATGGCATCGGCTTCGAAGCCTTCTGCGAGCTTCTGTATCATTGCGCCGCCGGCTTCCATGTCCGCGGAGATGAGGGTCTCTATGAATCGTCTTACGAAATATGTGCCCGGGGACCTTCTTCGGCCGCACTCGTAGTCTGATATGACTGATGAGGTGACCTCGAGCCGGCCTGCGAGGTCGCACTGTTTTATCATGAACACCTGGCGCCACTTCTTCATGACGACGCCTGGCTCCTCTGAGAGAACGATGTCGCCGGCTATGTTTTTTGCAAGTATCTTGTTTGTGACCATCTCTTTTGGGGCTGTATATAACTACAAGACTCGGTATTTTATTATAAATAGGAACGCATACTTAAAACGTCAATCGTCGAAAAAAGATGAAAATCGTGCCCGACACATCCGTCATAGTCGACGGCAGAATAACTGAGATACTGAAGGACCTAAAAGAGAAGGGAGTGGAGATAATCATACCTGAAGCCGTCATAAGCGAGCTCGAATACCAGGCGAACCGCGGCAGAGAGACCGGCTTCGACGGCCTCCGTGAACTCGGGGCTGTCAGGAAGGTCGCCGAAGAATCAGGCGGACGCATCATTGTGACATTCTATGGCAGCGCGCCGACGCCCGGAGAGATAAGGGGAGCTGGCGGCGGAGGCATCGACGCCCTCATCAGGAAGGCTGCGCAAGACAACGCTGCGACCCTCATCACGAGCGATCGGACGCAAGCCCTCGTCTCAGAAGCAAAAGGCCTGGCTGTAGAGTACATCGGCCCCAAAGTCAAGAGGATCACTCCACGCATCTTCGAACTCTTCGACCACGAGACCATGTCCGTGCACCTGAAAGAGAACACGCCCATGCAGGCGAAGAAGGGACACGTCGGCAAATTCAGGCTGACTGCGATCGGCCCCGTAGTCTCGCGCGAAGAGATGGAGGAGTACGCCCGCGAGATAGTCGAATTCGCGCACTCAGACCCGCACAGCCAGATCGAGCTTGAGAAGAAGGGCGCGACAGTCGTGCAGCTCGCAGACGTCCGCATCGTGATCGCCCGGCCACCGTTCAGCGACGGCCTCGAGATAACCGCGGTGCGGCCGCTCGTGAAGACGACGCTCTCCGACTACGACCTATCCAGCAAGCTCTTGGCCCGCCTAGAAAAGCAGGCTGAAGGAATCTTCGTCGCTGGGCCGCCGGGCGCAGGGAAGACGACCTTCGTTCAGGCGCTCGCAGAATTCTACCTTGCTAAGGGGATGATAGTGAAGACAATGGAGCAGCCGCGGGACCTGCAGGTGCCGGACGTAGTCACACAATATGGTCCGCTCGAAGGCTCGATGGAGAACACAGGAGATATTCTTCTCCTGGTTCGGCCTGACTACACCCTCTTCGACGAAGTTCGGAAGACCCGCGACTTCGAAGTCTTCGCTGACATGAGGCTCGCAGGAGTCGGCCTCGTCGGAGTGACTCATGGACGCAAAGCCATCGACGCCATCCAGAGGCTGATCGGCCGCGTGGAGCTCGGAGTAATCCCGCACATCGTGGACACGGTGATATTCATCGAAGCCGGCAAAGTCAATAAGGTCTATGAGCTTGAGATGGTAGTGAAAGTGCCGTTCGGGATGCGGGAGGCTGATCTTGCACGGCCCGTCATACAGGTCCGCGACTTCGAGTCAAATAGACCGGAGTATGAGCTCTATTCATATGGAGAAGAGGTCGTCGTCATACCCATCCGCGAGAAGTCCAGAAGAGTTCCTGAGGAACTGTATTTTACGATAAACAAGAAGCAGATCATCCTCAAATCGAAGGCCTGCAGGGACGAGAACGTGACATTGCTTGCGAACGACAACTTCCTCTGTAAGGCGCGCGTCAACAGCGACGGCAGCATAAAACTGAAGAGGAACAGCGCATTAGGGCGGGCAGTGCTCGCTGCATTGGATGCAGGTAAGAAGATAATCATCGGTTAAAACATGGCAGCTTACATTAACCGCTACTCGGGCGAAGATGACTTCAGGTTCCCTGCATTGAAGGGAAGGCTCAACTCCTACAAGAGATTCAAGTATGCGGCGCGGGACAGGATGATCGAAGTGGAAGGCATCTTCGTGTATAAGGCTGCGCGTCCCGCAAGGAAGCCCGGCTTCTTTCTCGGGTTCCTCGACCTCGCTGAGGAGTATAAGCTTTTGGGTCTGAAGGCTCCTGAGATAGAATCCTACAGGATATGGTGCCGCATCCCCGCAAACCTCGTATCCCGCGACCTCCTATATTCGAAACCGAATGTGAGGGTCGCAGGAACTATCAGGATAGAGCGAGATAATATCTCATCCAAGACTCTTGTGGTCGAGAGGATGGAATTCTTGCCTGTGGAGTACCGTTCGGTGGGCGTTCCAGCATTCCTCAATTTCGATGACATGTTCGCATCCCTCTATTCCCGTACGCCAGAGATCTATGAGCATGGACCGTTCATGCTGCTTGCAAGCCTCATCGGTTCAGAGAAGCGGTCCCCTTTCTTTCCTGAGGAGAACGCTGGCTGCGGCATCAATATCGGCACGTCCCCTGAGTCTGTCCCAGGCAAAGTCGGAGCCGGCGCTATAACGTCCGGGATGCGGCGGAGCCTTGAAGGCTTCGTAAGGAAAGTTTCCATCGGCCCAGTGAACACGCTTTCCAGCCCCCTGCGCTGGAACCGCTTCCTTTCGGTGAAGGAGCCGGACATGCTCGCAAGAAAGATAGAAACAGAGAATGAGATAGACTGGAATCTTATCTCTGACATCGGCGGACTGCGGAAAGTCAGATTGTCTGAGTTCACGGCATCGGACATCAATCTCGTATTCGATCCCGCGCTTTTTCCGCGCAGGCTCGGAAGGGACGACTTGAAGGGTCTGCGGCAGACCCTCCTCTTCGCCAAGTCTACGCCGCAATTATCCTACAACGACACCATAAGCGCAAGGATAGAGGTGAAGACCGAAGCAGTCATAAAAGACCTTGCAAAAGACGTCGAATATGCGCCTCTCCTCTTCAGGTACCGCTTCGAGCCGCTCTGCGACGCCTATTTGAAAGGGAATCACCTTGAAGACTTCCTGCTCGGCGGAAAGATAAAGGTCGGGCGCAAGGAGGTCGACGACTTCTTCGGAAAGGTGGCGGATGCGACCCGCGACTTCGCCGAGTACGCGAAAGACCACGTCGAGACTGGCATGTTCACAGAGATCCTCGACGGAGTAGGCGATGCGCGCGCAAGAAGCCTGTATCGGGAGATGATAGTCAAAGGCGGCATGAGCGAGGAGCATATGCGCACCTACCTCATGGACAAGTACGATATCTCAGAGGAGAAGGCAGGCAAGATTCTGGAGGGCCTGATCAAAGCGGAGCCCGCGCTCGTCGTCCGTAAAGGCGGCCTCTATGCGCCAGTCTACAGCTGATCTTCGCGCGTTTTTTAAGCTGACACCATTATATTAATCCACCGAAAATGAGAGAACGCATAGAGGCTTTTTTGCAGCGTAAGACGAAAGAACTCAACGAGATAGCTGAGGTCTATCCTGAGAAGAAGGCGCTTTACATAGACTACGAGGAGCTTTCTAGGTTCGACAACGAGGTGGCTGAGGAATTGATCAAGCACCCTGACGAGGTCATCGACCTCTTCGAGGAAGTTCTCTTAGGCATGAATATTCCGACGATGATAGAGAAGCCTAAGATCCACGTCAGGTTCAAGAACCTGCCAAAAGAGCGTGGCTACAGCCTCATGATCAGAGAGATCACTTCCGATTACATAGGCAGGTTCATGGCCGTAGAAGGCGTCGTCAACAGGATATCTGACATCCTCCCTAAAGTCGCGGTAGGAAAATTCTACTGCAACAAGTGTAATGAACCGCACGACGAGGTTCAGAATACGAGGTTCCTTTCTGAGCCGCTGTTCTGCAAGAATTGCCGGCGCCATGATTTCCGTTTCATGCCTGAGGAGTCAGTGTGGACTGACGTGCAGAGGCTGCAGGTGCAGGAGCCTCTTGAGATGCTTGAAGGCGGCGAAGAGTCCCGGCAGATAGAGATCTGGGCCGAAGACGACCTCACCGGAGAAGTGACGGCAGGCGACAAGATAACTGAGACGGGCATCATGCGGCTTCTTCCGCCGAAGCTGAAGGGCTCAGTCTACCAGAAATTCCTAGAAGCCAACTTCCTGGAGAACATCGAGAAAGAATTCACTGAACTTGAGATCAGTCCGGAGGAAGAGGAGAAGATCCTGAAGCTTTCGAAAGACCCGAAGATATACGCGAAGATCATCGGCTCAATCGCCCCCTCCATCTACGGCTATAATGAGATCAAGGAGGCTGTCGCCTTCCAGATGTTCGGCGGCAGGTACGGGAAAGCTCTGCCCGACGGAACCACCGTCAGACCGGACATACATATTCTCCTCGTCGGCGAACCCGGTGTCGCAAAATCCCGTTTACTCCAGTATATCACAAAGATCGCGCCAAAGAGCATCTATGTGACAGGTAAAGGAACGACCGGCGCAGGTCTTACTGTCACTGCAGAAAGGGATGAGTTCGCTGACGGCGCCTGGACACTTAAGGCGGGCGCCCTCATCCTGGCGGGAGGAGGCATCGCCTGCATCGACGAATTCGACAAGATGAATCCCGAAGACAGGAGCTCCATGCACGAGGCGCTCGAACAGCAGACGATCTCTGTCGCAAAGGCTGGCATCGTCGCGACATTCAAAGCCAACACCGCAGTTCTCGCAGCAGCGAACCCTAAGTTCAGCAGATTCGACTCATATAAGCCGCTCGCAGAGCAGTTCGACATTCCGCCGACTCTGCTCAGCAGGTTCGACCTCATCTTCCCGATACGCGACCTCCTCGACAAGGAAGTGGATAGGGCGGTTGCAGACCACATACTCAAGATCCATGGCAGCGGCAAAGACCTAAAAGACCTTGAGCCTGATATTCCGACCGACCTCCTCCGAAAATACGTTGCCTACGCCCGCAAGAACATCAACCCGATCCTTTCTGAGGATGCGGCCGAAAAGATCAAGGAATACTATTTGCAGCTTCGTTCCGGCAGCAAGGATACTGTTCGAGCTACTCCAAGGCAGCTTGAGGCCCTCGTCCGACTGTCTGAGGCGTCCGCAAAGGTGCGGCTCAGTAAGGAGGTTACGGTCACGGACGCAGAGCGTGCGATTACTTTGACTGAGTTCGTCTTACGGGAAGTGGCATACGACCAGGCGACTGGGCAGATCGACATCGACCGCATAGTTTCCGACCACCCGAAGTCGACGCGCGACAGGATAAAGATAATTGAGGAGATCGTTGCAGGCCTCATCAAGGAGTCGAGTGAAGGCTTCGCATCCCACGACGAGATAATCGAGGTTGCGAAGGGTCGGGGCCTTGACAGGTTCAGGGCGGAAGAGATATTGATGGAACTGAAGACTAAGGGAGTGATCTATGAGCCGCGGCACAACAGGTACATGCTCACGGAAGGGTAGAAGATGAAGCACCTTAAGTCTTTCATTCTTCTCGCAGCAATCTATCTCCTCATCCAGGGACTCGGCCTCTGGATAGCAGGCGGCGGCCTCTGGGTGAGCGGTCTCGTGGAGCAGATCAAGGAGAACCCGGACATTGGCGTCGTCCAGAATCCAGAGAGCCCTGAGGCATCGGGCCAGATATTTTTGTATATTCTCTTCGGCACAGCACTGCTTTTGCTGCTCATAAAACTCAAGCTTGAGATAGTGATGAAGGTCTTCATCAACATCGCCATCTTCGGCGGCCTCATGATGACATTAGGCAACCTCTTCGACGTTCCCGGCATGGTCGCCGCAGTTGCTCTCTTCCTTCTCCGCCTCTGGAAGCATGAGAATGTCATGCTCATGAATTTCGTGCTCGTCTGCACTGTTCCCGGCATCGGCACGTGGCTTGGTGCGTCCCTCGGCCTGATCCCGTCGCTTCTTTTCCTGATCGGCCTATCCGTCTACGACGTCGTCGCCGTCTTCGGCACCAAGCATATGGTGACGCTCGCCGAGAATTCGAAATCGAATATGCCGCTGATGTTCGGGATACCCATCGGCGAGCGGACGCTCGGCCTAGGCACTGGCGATCTCACGATTCCTCTCGTGTTCACCGCGTCCCTCCTGCGACAGTATCCGCTGACGACCTCCTTAATAGCGGCCGGCGGCGGCCTCATCGGGCTCACCGCATTGTTCATCTACACGACCAGCAGAAAGGACGTCATTCTCCCGGCCCTGCCGCCGATAACCGCGGGCCTCTTGCTCGGATACGGGATAAGCCTGCTCCTCATCTAAATCTGCTATTTATTGCGCTGATTCCATTGGATAAACAGGTGTTAGTGAGTTCATGGTCAGCCATCCGGGACATATTTTAGGGCGCCTGCTTGTCTTAATACTCCTTGTCTGGGTTCTGTCTGTCGTCGGAGTCTGGGACATGATTCAGATAATCTCCGTTCTCCTGATCCTCTTAGGGGCGTTCTTCGCAATCTACTACGTGAAGACTGAGTGGGATATAGTGAGAAGGCGCAAAGACAAGAGGAAGAATGCCGAGGAGCATGAGAGGGTCCGGCAGGGCGAGAGCATGACTCTGGAGAATGCGCGCCAGACGAAGTTGAAGAAGGAAGCCGATATCGCCTTGGCGCAGGTGAAGGCGTGCAGGTGCGATGAACTGCGTGGTCTTAAGGCGGAGCAGAAGGAGTATCTGACAGCTGGTTGGCGGACGTATATAATGGCTTATCTTGAAAAAGGCTGGACTTTGGAGAGGACCGTAGAGAAAGTGTGCAGAGGCATTCCGCCGTCCTGAGCATCAGCGTATCGTTACCATGATCTCTGCCGGCGCAACGTCGGAGTGATCGTATCTTACTGCGGCGGGAAGCCGGAAGACTGCCCCGGCTGCGCCGGGACTGCATTCGCATATCTTCTGTTTTTTTCTGATGTCAGTTACCGCAACTGAAACATTCTGCGGGCAATCCGTGCACACCTTCGCAGGATCGAGGAGCCCGGCAATTGTGGTGTTCCCTGAACCGTAGGCCCATTGTGTGGCGAGCAGGTCTGCCGTGGTCTGTGCTCTCCTGTATTTTTCTGCTATCCCATTCTGGATCATCTGATTCGCGAACATGGTGTTCAGGAGGATGAGGTATGTCGCCAAAGCCAGCACGATGACTGCGAGCGAGATAAGGTCCTCCCAGATGTCGTTCATGTGTCTAGCGCCTCAAGCAGGTATTCTTTTCCTTTGTTGGTTTCGTCGTCTCTGGTCCAGTGGACGACGGAGAGAACATATTTTCCTGGGCCTGTCAGTTGCGCGCTTCCCCAGTACCTTATTTGCGCGCTCAGGCGATATTCTTCGATTGTCGCATTCGCGTTCGCAAGGATGATGCTATTATTCGTGAATCCTATGGCGTATTTGTCAGGCAATTCTATCCGTATCTGCTGTACACTGCCTACGTCGCCGAGCGTTCTGACTGCTTCTGCTGCGGATCTTATTTTTCCAGCTTCCATCTTTGCCTTCCCCAGGTTCGCTGCTTCCTGCCATCTGCCGTAGGCTGGGAGGACGACCGCTGCGATGAGCACGAGCGTCACTGCAGAAAGAAGAAGGAGGAAGGGCGTGGTCTGGATGCCCTTCCGGTTCAGTTGCCGCATTTTTTCTATAGACTGGCGTTCAGCGTGTTGTTGGCTTTGGTTATTGCTGTGTCTATCATGTTGGAGGCTTTGCCTATCACTCCAGTCATAACTGATATCAGCATCACCAGTATCACTGCCGCGAGGATGAAGACCAGTACTTGGGTCTCTATTCCTCTTTCGTCCTGTATGAATTCCCTTATTTTCATTTTTTATATATATGGAATCCTATATATAAATAACCCTAAAGTAAATTAGAGTATCTTAGATGGAAACGACCTACGAACGCGCCTGTAGAACCGTAAGCCGGCGACTCTCATGGACCGTGAAGTGGCTTAACTTAGAGTGGGATAAGAAGCTTGAAGCGGCCATAGAAGAGACGAAGATGAACGTCAGCGCCGAGGAGGTGACCTGCTGCGCCTGGGCGAGCGCGCTCCTTGCCATAATCTTCTCTTCTGCACTCTCGCTCCTACTCTACCTGGCAGGCCATAATCCCCTTGCACTCCTCCTCGCCGGCTTCATTCTGGCCGTATCCTTAGCCTACTACATCTCAACGTACCCGAAGATGGCGGCCAATACCAGGAAACTGAAGTCTCTGGGAGCCGCTCCGGAACTCGTCGCCTACATGATCATTCCGCTGAAGGGTAATCCGAACCTCGAGGACGCAGTCAGGTTCGCTGCCGAACACGGTGAAGGCGCGATGGCCGAAGACCTGAGGAAGGTTCTGCGCGACGTGTGGGCCGGCGAATACAGGTCAGTCGGCGAAGCTTTGCCGGTCCTCGGCTATAAGTGGGGTGAGGACATCAAGGGCTTCTCGGACGCCATGTGCGCTATCCGCACTTCGCAGATAGAAAAATCTGAGGCGCGCAGACTGGATGCACTCGACCGCGCCCTAGACTGCGTGTTGGACAGCATACAGAAGAAGTTCGAGGAATTCGTAAGCTACCTGCGGCTGCCGACGATGCTTATCTTCGCGGGCGGAGCATTGCTGCCGCTCATAGTCATAATCCTCCTGCCCCTCGTCTCATTCATGGGCTTAGACTTCAGCACTCCAGAGAATCTGGCCCTCATCCTTGCAGCCCTCGTCCTCGGAGTCTTCCTCTTCTCAGAATATACTCTAACCCGCAGGCCAGCAGCTTTTTCGCCCATAAGGATCCCTGATTCTTATCCAGGTCTTCCAGCTCCCGGAAAGATGCGTCTTCTTGGAAAGGAGGCTTCTGCGGCCCTGGTCGCGGTCTCTGCTGCGGCCGCTGTCTCACTCCTAAGCGTCCCATACTTCCTAGGCGTGCGTTTCTTTGTCTTCGATCAGCTTAGCACGCTTCCTGTGGTCGTGGGTGTGGGCTTAGGCCTCTGGCTTTATCTTCGAGGCACTGCTCTCCCAAAAAAGGAGCTGCGCGACCGGCTTCTTCGGCTTGAGGAGGAGACTATTGAAGCGTCTTTTCAGCTAGGTAACCGCCTGCTGGCCGGCATGTCTGCTGAAGAAGCTTTTGTGCGGGTCGCCGAGATGGTCTCAGAACAGGGTAAAGGAAAGTCTCCTGTCTCTTTGGTCTTCGAGAAGGCTGTGCGGAACATCCGGTACCTGAACATGGGTTTGGAGGATTCGCTCTTTGATCCTGTTCGCGGGGCATTATCTGAAGCCTATTCTGGCATGGTGAGGAGCGTCTTCCGTATCTTTGCTACGACTATGAGGAAGAGCGCGCTCGCCGCCTCAGAAGCGCTCATTGTCGCTGCAACGCATATCAAGCAGATCCGGCGGGTCGAAGATTCTCTTAAGGAACAGATTTCTTATACGACGTCGATGATGAAAGTAACGGCCGTGTTCATCAACCCCCTCATCTGCGGTCTAGCGGTCTACATCTCGGAGGTCTTCCGAAAAACGATGGCTCAGACCATGTCCATTTCTTCGGGCGCAGACTTTGGCGCCGGGATGATCCTGAGGGAGCCGACTACTTCGCCTGAGATGCTGCAGCTGATCGCAGGAACCTATATGCTTACCCTCCTCTTCGTCCTCGTGCGGTACGTCACAGTCCTTGAGCACGGCGACGATGTCGTATCTTACCGTCTGCAAGTGGCTAAGAATATTCCAATCGCGTTGTCTGCGTTCATCGGAGTCATCTTCATAAGTAGATTACTGTAAAAAAAATGAAAACAAGATTAGGTAATCATGGTGCGGCTGGGGTCTCAGTGGCTGCAGCCCTCTTCGGCGCAGTCATGTTCTTCGGAGTCCTGTATGTTCTCTACTCGGGGATAAGTGATGCCGCCGCACGCAGTTCCGCAGTCCGCGAGGCCGCGAACGTCGCCGCAGTCCTAGACGCAGTCGGCTCATCGCCCAGTTACTGCAAGGCTGAGTACATGACGCCAGATAAACTTTCTGGGAAGTCATATATGCTCCATGTCTCAGGGAATCAGGTCATCATCTCACTCAGCAGCCCAGCCTATAATGGCAGAGCCATCTTCTTTTCGCGTCTTACAAAAAATTTCTCCGGAGCCGGCGGCTCGAACCTTACGATAATCAAAGACAACAACAAGCTTGAGGTGACTTAAAAATGGAATGCAACAGCAACATCGATTGTTCAGGGAAAAAGAGGATCATATATTTCGATTGCGTGGACTGCGGGAAGCAGAACGAATCCTGTCTACAGCAGACGATGTCTGCTTTGTCTGCTCATGGGCAGGTGGATGAAGTCCACTTCAGGGGCAAAGAATACTTCAGCCTCCTAGGTGGGGCGCAGGTGCAGCGTCTCCAGGCCGCATCCGACCTCCGTTCATTTCTCATCGAAGATTCTATCTGGCTTCGCGCAGGCGACCCAGAAAAACAGAATTTCATCAGGACCCTGATCGAAGATGAGATGTTCAGGGACCCCATCAAAGCTCATGACATGCTCTCTGCTGTCCTACGCCAATACCAGAAAGGCCGCATACCCGCCTCCGAACAATATCTCCATCTCCTCAAAGAACTCATTTCGCATTTTTCTTCTGTGAATCTGGACGACGTCCGCCCACACCGTCAGCCATCCTTCATCTCCTCTATTCTGCGTCCTGACGTGCGCGAAAACAGCAGACTGATAGACACCTACCGGGTCGGCGACTCCAATATACGCGTCTACGACTGCGGCAGCGGAGAATTCTTGTATTTCATAGACCCGCCTGAACTCTATCTTTCGCCTGAGGAAGTGGGTGCGCTCCTAGCGCTCAAAGAGAAAGTCGTGCACGAGAATACCATGGAGGTCATAACTCCCTCTGATGCCCGCAGCCGCTTCAAAAAGCTTGCCTACGACCATTTCGCGAATAAGCATATGGCTGCTAGTCTCCCTGAGATTTTTGCGCGGTATACTGCAGGCTACGGTCTACTTGAAATACTTTTCAGTGATGAGCATGTTTCAGACATCTATGTGGATTCGCCTTCTGGCAGCGCGCCGGTGTATGTGGACCACAGCGTCTACGGCGTATGCGACACGAACCTGTATCTGCTCGAAGATGACCTTGAACGTATCTCATCCAAGTTCCGTTCTATCGGCGGCCGCCCATTCGATGAGGCGAACCCGGTCATGGACATGGAGCTCTCTGACGTCGGCGTCCGCGTCGCCGGCATGCGTGAGCCTGCTACCTTCGGCGGCATCTCTTACGCGTTCAGGAAGAGGAGGGAGAATCCTTGGACTTTGCCTATGTTCGTCTATGAGGGTATGTTGTCTCCGAAGGCTGCTGCGCTCCTCAGTTTCTTGGTGAGCGGTCAGCGTTCTATTCTTGTGACCGGCGCCCGCGGTTCAGGGAAAACGAGCCTCCTCTGTGCTTTGATGACTGAGATCCGTCAGAATGAGCGTATTGTCTTGATGGAGGATACGCCTGAGGTTCCGTCTAAGCTTCTGCGTGACTTAGGTTGGCGTATCGAGCACCTTAGGAATCAGGCTGTCGTCGGACGCCATCATGAGGGCAGCTATGAGTTGTCTCCTGAAGAGAACTTGCGCGCCGCCCTCCGCCTCGGCGAAAGCGTTCTTGTGCTCGGCGAAGTCCGGGGTCCTGAGGCTCGCGCATTGTTCGAGGCGATGCGCGTGGGTGCCGCAGGCGGCGCAGTTCTCGGAACGATCCACGGCAGCAGCGCCTACGATACCTGGGACCGTTTGACTCATGACCTGAACGTTCCTCCATCCAGTTTTAAGGCGGTGGACGTCGTCGTCTCAGTCGGCTACCGTGAGGATCGGGAACTCTCTAAGAAGACCAGATACGTGCGTTCCATCACGGAGGTCCGCAAGAACTGGAATCAGGATCCCATGCAGGAAGGTTGCCTCATCGACTTGGTTCATTTTAATGATGCAACAGATTCCGAAGATCATTGCTTCGAAAATTCTGATGTTTTGATGGAGATAGCGGCCAGAAAAAGGATGAGTCGAAGCGAGTGCGACGACAACATTCATCTCAGAGAAAGGATGATCCGTAAAACCGTGGAGCTTGCCCGCGGCGGCTGTAAGAATCTGCTGGAAGTGAGCAGCGTCCTCGAATCCAAGAAAACTTATCTGAGGCTCATCAACCAGCAGCAGACCGAGACCGGAAAAATAGATTACAGGAAACTATTCAGACGATGGAGTAACTGGATCGACGAATACGCGACACAAAAACAGAAGACAGAGAAACAAATATTAAGTTAAGCGCGGATAGATACATATGGTTAAACCTGAAGAAGACTATGGGAACCCAGTACTTTGGTTGATTTCTATTGTTGCTCTTGTTGTGGGTGTTGTCTCCGGCATCATCTTGCGGGGGGTTGTAGACCTCGGTCCTTTCGTTGGTGCTATTTTTTCCATGACTGTAGGGAGTATAGTATGGATCATTTTGTGGGTGGTATATAAGCGAACAGACGGCTTCAAGAAAAAATACGGGAAAAAATAGCCCCAGCATACCCTAGGAACCGGACCCACTCTCGCAACAAGACAAAAGAAATGGAAGCAAGATAGCGAAGAATTATTGGGCTTAAACCTTTTCTTCGAATCCCACTTTCGGCGCTTATCTGAATATTTCGTTAGAACGTCGTTACTTTTCCTTCGACGCAGAGTTGTGTGATTTGTTGTATGTTCTGGAGCCACGTGTCTGTTATCCTGTGGGCTTCCTTCTGGAGCTTGTGGTCGCCGATGATGTGGACTGATGCGATGAGGGGTTGGTCGATGGGTCTGCCTATCTGGCTGAGGAGCTTCACATAAACTTGCTCCGCGCCTTCGTCAGCTATTTCTGCAGCAATCTTGTTGGCTAAGAGATTATAGATCTTTCCGACGTGATTGATCGGATTCTTTCCTGCCGTCGCCTCCATCGACATCGGGCGGTATGGGGTGATGAGTCCGTTAGCTCGGTTTCCGCGGCCCACTGAGCCGTCGTCGCCCTGTTCCGCAGAGAGGCCGGTGACAGTCAAATAAGTTATGCCTTTATCAAAGTCGTCTGCTGTGTTGATGTTCACTTCCACGTCCTTGTCAGTCATATCCGGAATAAAGTTGTCGAGTTTTTCGTAGACTTCTTCGAGAGCAGACTGATAGTGTTCGATGTCGGGAATGAATTTGGAGACCATCGCGCAGGCGATGGTGAGAGTTATTTTATCGTCTTTGCGAAAACCCATGACTTTGATGTCTTCACCCACTTCTTTTACGCCGCAGCGGAGAAGATACTTTTCGGTTTCGAGAACAAGTTTCTCGGTCTCAGATAGTGGAGCGAATCCGACGCCGAAGCTTGTGTCATTGGATGCGGGCATACCGGCTTTCGCGAAGACGCCCATGAGGTCCGCAGAGCCTTGGCCGATGCGCTGCTCGATGTCCACATGATGGTCGGCATCAAGGTATCTCATGTTCTTTCTAAGGTATTCTCTCGCCGCCTTGGTTGCGATGTCGCCGACCGGGATCTTTTCTTTGTCGACCCAGGTTGTGGCGCGGCCGGATAGGAGAATATAGATGGGGCGAAGGATTTCGCCGCCGCCGTATCTTGGGTCAGCCTGACCGCCGACGAGTTCCACTTGGTCGGTGTTATGGTGGAGTACGTGATCGAAGCGCTTGATGTATTCGGCTGAGAGGGCGCGGGACACGGACTCGGCGATGCCGTCGCAGATGGAGTCCGGATGACCCAGACCTTTTCGTTCTACGAGTTCGACCGGCTGCTTCTCAAGACATTTTCCTCCCGAGAAATCGATTACGATGTTCCTCATTTCGCATCAATGACGCCGTCGCCTGTGACTTCGAAGACGCACTCTGCCTCAGGTAGGTTCGGCGAATCGATCATGCGGGCTATTCGGGCATCGCCCTTGCCTTTCCGCAGATAGATCCTGAACGTTGAAGTGTGGCCGACTATGTGGCCGCCGATAGCTGTCGTTGGGTCGCCGAACATGACGTCCGGACGCGCCATGACTTGGTTGGTGACGACGACTGCGGTATTGTATGGGTCGGCAAGCTTCCGCTGCAGCAGGTGCATGAAGCGGTTCAATTTCTGCTGACGTTCCGCAAGAGTGCCTCGGCCCGTGTACTCGGCCCTGAAGTGCGCGGTAAGAGAATCCACTACGACGAGGCGGGTGCCGTATTCTTTCGCCAGCTCCGCCGCCTTTTCTGCGAGCAGCATCTGGTGATCTGAGTTGTAGGCGCGTGCGACATGGATGTTCTTCAACACTTCGTTCGTGTCCAAGTCCATTGCGGACGCCATCTGCTGAATCCGTTCCGGACGGAAAGTATTTTCTGTATCGATGTAGATGGCTGAGCCGTTGAGTCCGCCTTCTTTCACCGGCAGCTGCACCATGATGGAGAGCTGATGGCCGAGCTGCGTTTTCCCTGAACCGAATTTACCGTAGAGTTCGGTTATGGCCTGCGTTTCGACGCCGCCGCCGAGAAGCGCATTAAGTTCCTTGCTGTTGGTGGATATTTTACCTATTGTTCCACGCCGCTTCAGTGCATCTATTCCCGTCTCGAAGCCCATGGTGCCGATGATCTGTTTTGCGGCCGTGATGATCTTTGAGGCTGATGCTTCGCCAAGGCCCACGTCCTTGATTTCGCCGAGCGATGCTGCTGCGACGGCTTCTACGGTCACGTATCCTGCTTCCCTGAGTTTTTCTGCCGTCGACTTTCCGATGCCGGGTAATTCTTCAAGCTCCATTTTAGTGTTTAGAGATTTTAGAGCATACTAAATATTGGATGGAAGGATTAAAAGCTGAGTCCTATGTGGCGCCGTTCATCCTTTTTAGCACGTCCTCCCCCCCGATCAGCGAGTTCCTGAGGACGTCTGTTATCGTCTCCGCAGGTATTATCTTTATCTTGCCGTCATACTTCTGCTCCAAAAAGACGTCTTTCTCGTTCGATTTAGGGATGATCACCTTCTTGAGGCCTGCTTCTATCGCAGCCTCGATCTTCTGTGTGATGCCGCCCACAGGCAGCACTTCTCCTCGGACGGTGAGTGAGCCGGTCATCGCCACAGACTGGTCTACCGGAACGTTAGTGAACGCGGATATGACGGCGACTGCTACTGAGACGCTCGCTGAGTCGCCTTCAACGCCCTCGTAGGTCTGCAGGAACTGAACGAATATGTCATATTTTTCTTTGATGTCTTCGCCGTAGAACTTCATGATGACAGCAGAGACGTTCTTGACTGCTTCCTGGGCTATCTCCCCAAGTTTTCCGGTCGCAATGATCTCAGCTTTTTTGCCGCCGGGGGCGACCTCGGCTTCGATCGGCAGAACTGTTCCGCCGTCGCCGAACACTGCAAGGCCGTTGACTCTTCCGACGCGCCCGCCTTCGGTAATCAGGACGTTGTATTCCTTCTTCTTTTCGAGGAAGACGTCGCCCATCTGCTGCTCCAATGTTCTGGCCTTCTTCTTGGCTTCCAGGACATCTTCTGCAGTCACGTACTCGTGCTTCTTGTCGAGTGCCAGGTCTCCTGCAGCACGGATGAGGCCGCCCAGTTCCCTGAACTTGAGCGTCATCTTGTCGCGCATGCCCGCCTTCCGTTTGGCTTCGCGGATTATTTCGCCGACCGCATCCTTCATGAAGTGAGGTATCTTCTTGTCTTTCGACACCTCCTGAGCCACGAACTGCGCCAGGAGCTTTCGGTATTCGTCGGTGTCGTTGGTCATGTCATCCATGTATATCTCATAGCCGCAGCCGCGTATCCTTGAGCGGAGGGCCGGGTGCATCTGCTGTATGGCATTGTAGTTGCCTGCAGCGATGAGGATGAAGTCGCAGGGCACTGGGTCCGTTATTACCATGGCCCCGGAGCTCATCTCGCTTCTGCCGGTTATGGCAAGCTGCTTCTCTTGGAGCGCAGTTAGAAGGTCCTGCTGCGATTTTCCGAGGGTCGCTATCTCGTCGACGAAGAGGACGCCCTTGTTTGCTTTGTGTATGAGGCCCGGAACGACACGGAGGTGCGGCGGAGTGCCGAGGCCGCCGGATTGCAGTGGATCGTGCTTGACGTCGCCCAAAAGCGCCCCAGAGTGCGCGCCTGTGCCGTCGAAGAACGGCGCCTGCTTTTTGCCTGAGTTATCTATCAACAGCTTCGGCGCATTCGTCTTCTGGCCGCCGCCCATCATAGAGAAGCGCATGTTGAGGCCGAAGAAGAAGAACAGGAACATGGCAAAAGCAATGAGCGCGGCCGTCACCAAGGGATCCAAGTTCAATAGGAAATACATGCCGAGTGCTGCTAACACTATCGCGAACGGCAGGACCATGTTGCTGCCGCGATTCTCCTGCGGCGTCTCGCCCAACTTCTCCCTCTCGCGTTTGACTACCTTGATGCCGTCTCCTGCGGGGACGACGCCTATGCGCGGATTATTCTCGTCCACGAGGTTAGGGTAGACGAGGACGTCGATGAGTTCCTCAGGAGGCAACAGTTCAGTCATCGCAGCCGCAAGCATGCTCTTCCCGGTGCCCGGTTCGCCTATGAGTAGGATGTTCCGCCGCTGTTTCGCCGACTTCTTCACGAGGTCGACGGCCCTGACCTGCCCGATGACCTGGTCAATGAGCTTCTCAGGTATCTTTATCTGGTCCGTGGTCTCGAACTCTTCCCAGGACGTCTTCTGGAGTAGGTCTATCTTTACCTTATTCTCCTTCTCCTTAGAATCCTGCTGTGCAACCGGCTTTTCTTCCATTATCATTCAGCAAAACATAGAAATCGTAATGCGGCTGAATATAGGATATTCGCTTTTTTGGCTTAAATATCGCCCGAAGGCTACCATTTTACCTCTACTGCATCCGTCCTGAACCGCTGCCGCACGCCCGTATCCTTTATCTCCTGCCGGATGCCAGCCTCGTGCATGAGCCTGCCAAGGAGCGCTATCATGACGCCGTTGTCGCTGCAGTAGCCAGCAGGCACTCCAAAGGATGCGCCCTGCTCCTCAGACATCATAGAGAGCATCTCAGCAAGCCTCCGGTTGTTTCCGACGCCGCCGGTGAGAAGCACCTCCTTTGCCTTAAGGTGCGCCAAAGCGCGCTCAGTCACCTCCGCCAGCATCGCAAAAGCCGTCTCCTGCAAAGAAAAGCAGACATCTTCCAACCGGTTCTCAGCCGTCTTCGCAAGAGCGCTCGTCAAAAGGCCTGAAAAAGAGAGGTCAGTGCCCTTGACCGCATACGGCAGCTCGATGTATTTTCTGCCTTCTTTAGCGAGGGCCTCGATCTTCGGCCCAGCAGGATGGCCTATGTCTGCCTCTCTTCCGAACTTGTCGAGCATGTTGCCGACACCGATGTCAAGAGTCTCGCCGAAGATGCGAAAGTATCCGTCCTTAAGCTTCAGGACCTGCGTATTGCCACCGGAAACATACAGTATCAGCGGGTCTTTTAGGTTACAGAATATCCTGCCGACCTCGATGTGGGCGACACAGTGGTTGACGCCGAGAAGCGGTATGTTGTTGTGCAGAGACAGTGCCCTCGCAGCGGTCGCGACAGTGCGCAGGCAGGGGCCCATCCCCGGACCCCGAGAAAAGGAGATGAGATTGACGTCCTTGATGCTGATAGCTGCTGCGGCTAATGCTTCCTTGATAGCGTCCCCTACGTTCTCTGACATGAACTGCGACGCATCCCGCGGGTGGATGCCTCCAGAAGCCGGCGAATAGACCCTCCGAACGTCCGCCAGAACACGGTTCCCGTCGTCCGTTATTCCCACACCCAGCGTATGCGCCGTCCCCTCGACTCCTAAGACTATCATCTTTGTTTAGCTTAAATTATCTTAAACGAATATAGTTAAAAATGAGCGCAGGCATATTATCCGGGACAAAAGTCCTCATCGGAGACAACAACATCAAGTCCCAGCTTAATGAAAGGGGTTTTGGCACCAGCAGAGGCAGCGCGCAGGAGCTCTCACTCATTGAGGCTGCATTCCTGATCGAAGAAAAGACCCTAGAGGTCTCGGACGGAAAAAAGCGCCTGTTGCTAGAGGACCTCGTAAAGATCGGAAACAAGATAGAGGACAACTTCTACGCCAAGTATGTCGTCTACTCTGACCTCCGCAAGAGGGGGCTTATGGTGAAGACGGGGCTGAAGTTCGGCTCAGACTTCCGAGTCTATGAGCGCGGCGCCACAGTGAAGACCGGCCACTCGAAGCAGCTCATCAATGTGATCCCTGAAGAATACACATGCTCCTTCCCTGAGATCGCGCGCGCCATACGCCTGTCTCAGAACGTCAACAAGGCCATGATCTACGCCATAGTCGACGAAGAAGGCGACGTAACATATTACCAGATCGACCGCATCAGGCTCTGATGCCCCGATTTTTAACCCCCTAAAACGGATAATTATCATATGGCGGGGCTGTGGGGTAGTCCGGCATCCTAGCAGGCTCCAGAAAACTGTTTTCCTCCAAACGGGGGAAACGGCCAACACAATGGAGCGCTGATCCGACGGAAGAATAACCTTCTTCCCAGGAGATGATGAACGGGAAAGGTACGCACCTAAAAAAAAGGTTTGGAGGTACCTGCCGATGGGGGTTCAAATCCCCCCAGCCCCAACCAGCCCTTTTCTTAAAAAGAAAAGCGCTGGCGGAAAAGAAGGAATTCGCCTGCGGGCGAATTCAGTTGTATAAAAATTTTCGCTCATCCAAAGTAAGGAATTTGCATCAGCAGATTCCTGAGGGAAGGGTGGGTTGATAAGGGGGGAAACCGTAGGTTTCCACACTTATATGCAATGCGAAGTTTGTGATAAGTATATGGTGGAAGGGAAGCGTGTGAGGATAGAGGGCTCTGTTGTGATTACTTGCGATGCCTGCGCCCGGTATGGTGAAGTTGTGGGCTTTGCTAGCGGCGTCGAAAAGAAGAAGCCGGCTGCTGCTCAGGAGGTTTCTGAGAAGAAGGAGGTCGTCGATTTTGCTGTCGGCGGATCTGAGGAGCTGGTCGAGAATTTTGCTGAAGTTATCCGGGATAAGCGGATGCGAAGGGGCCTAAAGCAGGAGGAGTTGGCTAAGCTTATCAATGAGCCGACTTCGCTCATCCACCGGCTGGAGAACGGCAGTTTCGAGCCGAGCCCTACGGTGGTGAAGAAGCTGCAGCATGCGCTTGGAGTGAAGCTCTTGCACAAGTCCGAGGACGTGGGTCTTCCACCTCAGAAGGAGAAAGATGAAGGCGAAGTCACCTTAGGTGATATGGTCGTCATAAAGAAGAAAGAGAAGAAATAAAATGTTCGACATCCTCACGCTGCTGCTTCTCTTGTTTGCTTTAGGGACTATCCTGCTCTTCCGCTCGAAGCATGAGCGGCATCTCATCTTCTTCATGGTCAGGACGAGGCATTTCCTTAATATAATCGACTGGCTTGCAAGGCTTGCGCCTGCATTCTGGAAGTTCGTCGCTGATCTTGCGATAGTCGTGTCATTCAGCGGCGTCGGCGCAGCTTATTTGTCAGGCTATCGGAAGGAGAGCCGCAACCTCGACATCATACTGCTGCTCTTCGGCGCACTTTCTGTCCTCATATGGGCGAAAAGTCTTTTGGTGGGCGTGCTAATGACCGCGGCCCTCGTCTTGGGCGTCTCCAGTCTTTTCCGGGCGAAGAACCGGCTGTTTGATTTCATCTCTGCGACGGTCATCATCTCGTCGATTCTCGCGAGCATCATGCACTGGTATCTTGCGGTCTTGGCGGGGTGCTTCGGGATGCTTGCGATAGTCGCGGGCTCTCTTATCGAGCATGCTTTCGCGATAAGTGTCGGTGCGTCGACTGTGCCGGGAGTCTCGCCCATAATCCCATGGATAGCTTCTACCGGCGAACTTGGCTTCAACATACCGGGCTTGGGGATATTCGTGCCCTTGGGCTACGGCATCGTCTCATTGATCCTGCTGCTTGTGGTGCACGAGTTCGCGCACGGGATACTTGCGCGGGTCCATGGGCTTGAGCTTAAGTCCACCGGCCTGCTTACTTTGGGCGCATTACCCATCGGCGCTTTCGTGGAGCCGGACGAAGAGAAGTTTGCTAAAAGCGAAGGAATAGCGAAGATGCGGGTGCTGTCGATGGGCTCTTTTGCCAATCTCGTTCTCGCTATCGGCGCCGTGCTCTTGTTCAGTTTCCTTCTCCTGCCTTCGGGCAATTGGGTGGTGGCAGGTTCGAACGTGAGCGGGATAGCTAATGGCACAATAGTCATCGGATTAGATGATATGAATCTTTCGGCTGTGGAAAAGATTGATCTCTCAGCCCTCAAGAACAAGAGCGCCGTGAATCTGACCACTTCTGCAGGAGTTTTTGTGCTGAAGCCGACTGAATTATCGGGCCTGAAGATCAAGTACAGACCAGATTACAGGTATGACTACAGCCTCTTCGGCGTAGGTCTGGCTGATGTCCTCACCAATGCGCTTTTCTGGATATTCTTCTTCAACCTCAACATCGCATTGACAAACCTGCTGCCCATCGTACCCTTCGACGGCGGAAAGATGGTGATCGAGCTTCTGACTCTCTTTAAGGTGAGCGAAGGCCTGCTGAAGAACATCGTCTATACGCTGCTTGCGATAGGCGTCGTCGTGATACTGATCAATGCCTACCCGCTGATATACATGCTACTCAACTGGCTGTTTAAGTTAGGTCCTTAGACATGTATGGGCCGCGGCGGCTGTAGCCGAATTTCCTGTAATAGTCTCTGACGCCTATGCCGCTTATCACAAGGACCTTTTTCATGCCAAGGCTGTTGCTTATCTGTTCAGCCTCGGCCAGGAGCTCTTTGCCGTAGCCGCGATGCTGCCACTCGAATTTTGGTTTCTCCCCTACTTCAAGCATCGGGCCGTAGACGTGCAGTTCCCTGATGAGCGCAGTCTTGGAATCTATTTCAGGCCTGAACGGCGCATGAGGTATTCTCAGCCGCAAAAAGCCGATGAGTACGTCATTTTTGGTATCTTCGAAGGACAGGAAGAATTCTCTGCCGCCGCTTGCCGCATATTCGACCGTCAGCAGCTGGATGTTCTCAGACTGTGGGGTTATGCCCTTCTTCATCATCTGGCCCACCTCCCTGCACCGGATACACCGGCAGCGTACGCCGCGCTCGTCCAGTGCGCGGTAGACCAGCTCCCCCAGATTCGAGTCCTTTATTCCGGCATCTATCAGAGGAGACGGAATATCCCGTTGTATGCGCATGGTCCTGATCCACGGAGGCAGCATCTTTTTGACTTCGACGATGAGGTCGACCGCCGCCTCAGTCTCCAGCGGATGGAATTCGCCGCGCTTCCAGAGGTCATAGTACTCTGTCCCCTTCAGGATGAGGCAGGGATATATCTTTATCATGTCTGGGCGCAGTCTTTCGTCTTCGATTATTTTCTTGAAGGCTGATATGTCGAGTTCCGGGTTGTATCCGAGGATGCCTGGCATCATGTGGTAGCCGACCTTCAGGGCCGAATCCTTAAGCTGCTGCGTCGCCTCGACCACGTCCTGCACAGTGTGGCCGCGCGCCACCTTCTTGTAGACTTCGTCGTCCGGATTCTGGACGCCTATCTCAACTCTCGTCACTCCGAAGCCAAGCATGAAATCTATCTGCTCCTGCTTAGCCCAATCCGGGCGCGGCTCAAAGGTTATTCCAACGCACCTTACTTCAGCTTTTTCGTTCTCCTCCTGAACGTCCTCCATGTAGCGGAAAATCTTTCTGCCTCTATGATGGTCCCTGATGAATACGTCCTCACCCGCTTCCTTTATCAGCTTATGGTTCAACGGGAACTCGTTCATGGCTCTGAGAGCTTCCTTCACGAACCACTCCTGATAGTCCAGCATCTGCGCTGTGAGGGTTCCGCCCATGACTATGAGTTCAACCTTGCTTATTGGATGGCCTATGTCCGAGAGCTGCGCTAGCCGGAATGTGACCTGCAGGAATGGATCGAATCCGTACCGGATGGCTCTGCGGGTCGCAGGCTCTTTTCCGGTGTAGCTCTGCGGCACAGATATGTCCGGGCCGCCGGGACAGTACCTGCACTTGCCGTGCGGGCACGGAGAAGGCTGCGTCATGGCTGCGACGACTGCGACCCCGGAGAGCGTGCGCATCGGCTTCTTCTGCAGGAGCGCGAGAACAGCCGCTCGCTCATTCGGCAGTGCGTACTTCAGTATCTCGGAGCTGCGGACGAACTTGTCGAGGTGCAGCTCCTCAGCTACACGCCGCTTCTCAGCATCCAAGGCCGTTTTGTCGGCTATCGCGCCAGTTAGGATCTTTTCGATGATTTCCCGAAAAAGTTTTTCCATGATACAATAGGATATTAGAAGCAAGAGTAATTACAGAAAAAGGTTGAAAAGGAGTGGTCAACAGCGTCCTAGAGCAAACTTTTAGGAAAAGTTTGATTAAAAGCCGCCGCTTCTTTCTTTTTCGCCAACGTTTTTCTTTCTTAGGAAGAAAGAAAAAGGTTGATGAGAAGGAGAGTGGTCAACAGCGTCCTGGGGTTCCCGCTTATTAAGCAGTACAGCCCAGATCGCAGGACGTCTTAACTTCTGCGTTCGGAATGAGAGCAGGTGTTGCCCGTCCGCTATGACCGTTGACCACTACTATTATTCGATTTCGGGTTTAAAAATCAAGTACCCCGCACCCTCCGGGGTGCGGGTTTAGATAGACTATGCGTTGCAGTTCGCTAGGCAGGCTGCCTGATACTCCGCTGGCATCATGCCGCACACCGCACACGGGTCTGAGAGGTCAATCGGTTCGGCAGGCAGCGTGAAGGTGCTCGCCGGAGGCGTGCTCGCACTGAAGCTGGTCGCGATCATGCTGAAGTAGCCTTCCTGCCCTTCGACGAGGTTCGCTGACTCTAAGAGCAGCGGAACCTTATAGTTTGGGTGCAGGCAGTATCTTGTGGCATTTCCGCCTACGTCGCTCTTAAAGCACTGGGCTAGTACGCTGGCTATGAGTCTCGTGCCTTCGTACGTCGGAACGCTCGTCTCGCTCTTCAGTTCAGACATAAAGTCATCAAGGTCCGTGGTCTGGCCTGTTTCGCCTGTCGGCGTTTCCTCAGTTATGCTGCTGCACATCCATTTGTCGTTAAGCTTGGTGCAGCTATATGAGCCGTCGGCGTTCTTGTAGGCCCTTGTTTCGACTGAGATGTCTCCGATGTTGACTGTCGTATCCAGTCTGAACATCTGGCCGCTGAAGTACTGGATCATCGTCAACTTCTGGCCTATCATGGTCGTATCGTATGTTATAGTATAGCCTGTCGGCGTGCCTAGGTTAAGGAGATTGTCGAGTGATATTCCGCCTCCGCCGCCCGCCTGAGTAGTCGTAACATGCGAACCGCCCGCAGTCGTCGTTGTGACTTCTGAGCCGCCTCCACCCGTTAACGTAGTCGTCGGATTTCCGCCGCCGCCAAAGAGGCCGCAGCACCCTGAGAACATGATCATTCCAGCAACAATAAGTATCGCCCATATGTGTTTGCCCTTTGTTTTCATTTTTTAGTTAAAGTATGTGATAAATATTAGACAAGACGTTATAAAACGCATGAAAATCCCTAAATCGCATCCCCGGTACGAGTCCCTGAAGGTCCGGCACAGGCTCGTAGATGGTCTACAGGCAGGTTACGTCACTGAGTCCGGTCTCATCGCCCACGGCAGAGGCGAAGCCTTCGATTATCTCTTAGGTGAACGGACCATTGCTGCTGCTGCTGCTGCGGAAAAGGCGGCGGTCGCCGCACTCCTGCTCGCTAAGCGGCCGGTCATCTCAGTGAATGGGAATACTGCAGCACTTGTGCCTGATGGCCTAGTGGCGCTCGCCAAGGCTGTGGGAGCGAAACTGGAAATCAATCTATTCTATCGGACCGAAGAGAGGGAGAAATTGATTGCTGCGATACTTAAGCGGGCGGGAGCTAATTCTGTCTTGGGCGTCGGAGACGGCATGAAGAAGCTTTCTGGAATAGATTCTGAGCGTGCGAGGGCCGACCCTGAAGGCATCTGGGTTGCTGACGTCGTGCTGGTCCCCTTAGAGGACGGCGACCGGGCAGAGGCCTTAGCTGAGGCAGGCAAACTCATCATATCCGTGGACCTGAATCCGCTTTCGAGGACGAGCCAGGCTGCGGCAGTACCAATCGTGGATAATGTCGTCCGCGCCATTCCAAATATGATCAGGCTCGCAGAGAAGATGAAGTCTCTTGAGAAGGTGGCACTTGAGATGGTCTTGGACGACTTTGACCGGGAAAAGTGTTTATCGGATGCTATCTCAATCGTCCGTAAAGGAGTTTAGCATCTCCTCTTCCATATAGTGTAGTTTACCTGGGACTATGAGGGCGTGAGGCGGCGGCCCGAAGTCGGTTTTCTTCAGTTCTCGGGCGCGTCCTACGCGAATAAGTGAGTCGCCGCCGAGGCGTGCGACCCCGACGCATAGGGTGTCCTTGGAAAAGACGCGCTCCTTGCGGGTTTCCTCCATTCTGAGGAGCAGGTCTATTGCTTCTGGAACCGTCATGTACCTGCCTTCTTCGGCGCGGACGTCGAGGAGCATGAGCGTGTGGGCGCCAGTCTTCTGGTTCTCCTTGAGGATGTCATAGGGGGACGTCGGAAAGTACTTGCCTTCAGGGTACGGGATGGATGCTGTGCGCCCGAACTTATAGATCTGTAGGCCAGTTTCCGCGACCGCCGAATAGATGGAAGAAGCGTGGATTATCTTCGTCTTTATCCCCAGTTTCTTTGCGCGCAAGAGGATGTCTAAGTGCGTTGTTGCAACCATCGGGTCTCCGCCGACGAGCAATGCGACGTTCTTATTCGGCGCGGAAAGTATGTTCTCTTCAGGGTGTTCTTCAAGATCGGACCTCTTGAGGAGGGCGACCTTTTTGCCGGAGAGCGCTTCTATTTCAGGTATTTCGCTGTTGTATGCGTTAGTGTAGAATTCGGCGTAGATGCTGTCCGCCGTCTTCAGGATTTCGAGGGAATGGAGGCTCATGTCCTGGATGCTGTGCAGGCCAAGGCCGATCAAATAGAGCATGTGAAGTATTTTGGAGAATGAAAAGAAAAAGAAAAAATAAATAAATAAGGCCCGTTAGGGCCTTATGTTGTCTGCTTGTTCACCCAGTTTATTTGTGGATGTTCTGCTGCAGCCACTCGACTAAGGCGTCGCCTGCGGCAAGTGTTTCCTGGTAATCGAATCCTGCTACGATCAACAGGTTACCGTCCTTCTTGACGATAAACTTGTCTGCTGCGGCCTCAATCTCTTCCTTGGTGACTGTACACATTCCGTTGACTACGGGGCCACCGACAATGACCAGGTTCTTGGTTGTGTCTGCTCCAACTTCTGGAACAACCATTCTACCAATTACCTTATTCACTGTGGATGTCGTGTACGTCTGGTTTCCTGCGGCCACATCAACGGAGAACTCCTTAACCTTGAACGAGCAGCAGCCAGCTGTTATGGTCTTGCCTTCATCGTCTTTGGTTACGGTGTCCGTCACTACTGTGGTCTGTTCGCCTACTCCGAGGAAGACTGTCGAGTCAACATCTTTCGTTGGGTGGCAGATGCTTACTGCATCAATCTTGTTGTCCACTCCCCAATCGAGGGTGTAGGTGTCGCCAGCAAACGGCGTAATCAACATGGTGTCTATGTCTTCATCTATGGCCATAATCATGTTCGGCTGGTTGGTCGACAGGTTTACTTCAGTGAACGCGTTGTACAGCTTAATACTGTTCTTGTACTTGTAGCTGTTCACTTCATTGTATCCTCTGTCGGTCAGATCGACTACAGTAATCTCCGGTGCTTCGTCGTTGCTTGTGAACAAGACGAGTAAGTCGTCATCGTTGGCTTCACCGTTTGTTGTGCCGCCTGATGGGACGTTGTCGTCGTTCCAGTCGCAGTTCGTAACGTTGTTCGGGACCGTGTTAGCGTCTATATCCAACGCAAAGCCGCACTCTCGTGACAGCTCCATCCTGAAAGAGTTGTCCATGTCGAAGTCTCTTACGACTCCTACCATGTCAGGCTCAATCGTCAGTAGCATGTCGCTTGGGTCCTGTGAGAACACTATTGCGTTCGAGGACTTGACGAAGAATATCACAGGTGCTCCTGGGACTCCGCTGTTTGCCCAGAACAGGTCTGAAGAGTCGAGGTCTACTGTGTCGTCTTCTTCCATGTCCCCTGGGGCTGAGTCCTTCATGGCATCAACCAATGCAATCTTCCTCATCGTTACTGTGCCTACGGCCGTGCAGTTTCCTACGGGTGTGCCCGGGTTTCCTGTTGGTACTCCTAGGAGTGCATCATCTGGGTCACAGAACCTTCCTAAGGTTATCTTCCGCTTGGATCCGCTGATCAACGGCTTCAGTGTTACGTCCACTGTGTCGTCAACATCTAGTGTGCGTGTGGTTACCTTGTACTTCTCGTATTCCCACGCGCCGCCGGACATTATGAAGGCGTTGCCTTTCACGAAGGGTCCTTCGTCCATGCGTACTTTGTTGTACCTGTTGCCGTCGCTTGCTGTGAAGCTCAGCGCCATCTGGTATACGTCAGAGCCTCTCTCAAGCTTTATGTCGCCTGAGCCTGCTCCTGAGCATACTGCCGCCTTAAAGTTGTTTGACATGTAGCCCTTGAACGTCAGCATGAATTGGCTGGGGAAGTTCAGGGACTCGTCTACTCCTAGTGCGGTCGTGTCCTTCAGAGCGTCGTCGTACTGTACTTCGATTTTTCCGAGTACGTCGAACGTGTTTCCTAGGTCTGTGTCGTATGCGCTTATGTCGCAGTCCTCAAGATCCATTGCTGTCCAACTCTGGTTGCATGGACCTGAGTAATCTACCCAGTTGACTTTCCATCCTTCGTATGTGACGCCGCCAAGCTGCAGGTCCTCTCCGTCTTCTAGGACGACCTGACTTGAGGTGTCATACACTATGATGGATGCTGTCTCTACGGCACCTGCTGCTTCAGCGTATACTCCGGCGATCTCGAGGTTGTCTACTACCCCGTTCGCCATCTTGGATATCTGAGTCTGCACTATTGTGCCGTCTGGCTTCTGTACGTCCAAGAGGATACCTGCTACCTGGTACTCGCCTGAGTATATCAGGTGGTCTATCTTAAACTTGTATCCCTTGAATTCAGAGGTGTATCCTTCGCTCGTTATGTCGTCGAGGACCTTGCCTTCTGCGAGGTACAGCTTTGTGCTGTCGATCTCCTTCATGTAGTATTCTTTGCCCATGAAGATTATCTTGCCTCTGTACTGGAAGTCAGCGAACTTCTGTGTGCTGCCTCCGCCGCTTACGTCCATGTCTTCCAGTGGGATGAATCCTGTCTCCACTGTGTACTTGATGGCTTCCTTGTCGACTGCCAGCTTCAATGCTTCAGCGTCGTCGTCTCCGAGGCCGTCTTCATAGTACCTGAGCTTATCTGCGTTCAGGAAGATCTTCTCCTTCATCTCGTGAGATGGGTTCTTAAGTCCCTCAACACACAAGGTCTTACAGAACAAGCAGTGTATGTTGTTGTATGTCCCCTCTAGGAGGATGCCTGCTTCTGTTCTTGTCTGCTGCTCACAAGCTAGGGCGTACTGAGTGAAATCTCCTCTCTCGTACGTCTTGTTGCCGTCGAAGGTGAACCCGTCATCCTTGTCGTAGAACAACTGGATACCGGATACTGTGCTTCCTTCATCGTCGAATGCATCGGTGTCCTGGATGTAGTCACCAGTCGCACCAATGGCGCTTGTTTCAATCACTACCTGACCTTTTGGCGCATAAGTTGGCGTATAGGTCATTGCTTTCGTCACATAAGCTAGGTTACCTACTGTGGCTGCGATGTTACCAGCTGCAACAGCGTCTGTTGCCATGCCTTTCTCTCCGACCACGATCTGTACGATCGGGTTGAAGTTGGCATCATAGAAGAAGCCCTTGTCGACGCCTGTCATGTCAGCTCCTGCACTGACTGGCGCGGCTAAAGCTGCTCCTAGCATAACTGTGCTTGCCACTAAGGTACCAATGCGTTTCACATTAATACTCTTCATTTTTTTTCTTTCCTCCAATTTTTTTATATATTTTTTATTCACCCGCGGGCATTAACCCTGCGAGTATTCATACATTATGACTGGGGGTATATATATGTTACGCCGAACGAAAGGCGAACCAGGCGAACGATTCGGTTACACGCACCATAGAACGTTCATAACACCTTAATAGAGCCTTTAAAAGTTCGAATACGCCCCTATTCAGAAAAGACCCACTCCTGCAGGTTTATCCAGTTAGTCCTACCGTCTCTGCGCCGTTCTATTATATTGCGCTTCTCCAGACGCTTTATCAGGTCAGATAAGGACGCCTTAGGTATGCCAGTGCTTTTATAGATATATGCTTGCGTTATTTCTCCTTCTGCGTTCTCTATGAGCTCCACGACCTTCCGCTCGTTCTCGTCGAGCATATTTAGGACTGAAGCGTCTATTTTCCTGCCCTTTGAACCTACTGCCAAAGTGACCTCCTCAATATGCGAAACCTCAGTAGAAGTGTCATGAACCTCCTCCGGCCCGAATATGACATCCTTCACCTCATCTTTGGCCTCCTCCGCCTTCGTCTGCTCATCCATCCTCTTCTCGATCCGCTCGTGCACATCGAGATTCGCCTCATCCTTAACCTCCTCCGCCTTCGTCTGTTCCCTGATACTCTTCTCGATGCGGTTCAGCCTCCTCCTGACGACGAAGACATATATCAGGACGATGATTATCAACAGTATTGCTGCCGCAGGCAGTAGATAGGGTGCTGCTACGAGGGCCGAAAACATTGCGAGCATGTCGCTTCCGCCGGGAATCAGGCTATTGGTCTTGTAGCCGTACTCGAAAGTGAAGTCCTTTACTTGCGGGTAGAGAAGCATGGACGTGCTCAGGTTCTTGGGCGACCGGAGTATGTCTCCGGGCTCAAGCGATACCACTTCCGTTCCTGAAGGGAAGTCCACTCTGACTATGGTGCTGCCGGGCGTGGTTGTAGCAGAGAATGTAAAAGCCCAATTGCTGGCGTTCTTGCTCGTCATGTCCGCCGTCCGGTAGAGGATCGTAATAGCCCGTTCATCTATCGACTTCAGGTAGAATGACATGAGCTGCCTGCCGGAAGCATCCTCTAAGTCGTATGCGAGCTTGTTGCCATTCGAGTCTGTGATGAGTACGTCCTGTATGTTCTTTGGCGTGAATATCTTAACTATTGTATTGTTGACGTCGACGCCCTCCTCTATTTCGACGAATCCGGTATCCTGCACCCTGATGTTGATGTGGTTGACGCGCGCAATCCCGAACTCGCCGGGCGTATAGGGCGCCTGCGCTGATGCGCTGGTTAGGAGGAGCACCGCCGCCAGTAAGGCGATGAGCCAGTGCGCGGCCTTATTTCTCAGAGAACATGGTCTCATACAGTTTTTTCCTTTCATCGTCCTTTAGCATGGCGAGTATCTTAGACGAGTAGCTCTGCGCGAACTCAGATACGTCGGCGAGCAGCGACTGCATCTCGTCCAGTGTCAGAGTGACCTTCTCAGGCTCTGTGATCTCTATTGCAGACGGCCCATATCTCATGACTATCGAAACGAACCAGCGGAAGTCCCTGACCAGCAGCTTCACTTCAACGACGCCGGAAAAGACGTCGCTTGCTTTGCCTTCGCCTTTATCTTTCTTTATGTCATAGAGTTTGGCATAGAGCAGTTTCGCGCTTTTTTCGGCTGCAAGGCCATCGAAAACCACCCGCTTTAATGCACTCTCTGCGGCTGCGGCATCGTTGCTCTGCACCTCTATGAAGAGCCTTGAGGATATCCAGCCGTCCTTGACATACTTGGAAGGGTCGAGACCTTCGTTGAATGTTTGTTCTAGTATCGGCTTGTCTGCCATTTTTTTCGTCTTTTTATTGTTTTTGCCTTATATTAAGGATATAAGCCTGAGTAAATATAAACGTGGTACAATGAATCTGATATCGGACATACGGCTTAAGTGGTACGACGACAGCAGCCTGCACGCCGAAGATAAAAGGAAGCTTCTTGAATTATTCCTCGACTCCGTCGGCGTCTCAAGGGACGTTCCTGCCGACATCTTCGAAGTGCTGCTTATCGCCAGGTCTAAGGGCATCGGCCTGACTGCAGGCGAGATCCGGGAAGGCGTGCTGCAGCTGCGGGAGCGCCGCGGACTAGAGGTCGACAAAAGCCTTTCTTCCCGGAACATGCAGATCTGGCTTAAATTCTTCCGGGACCTGGAGCTCGTTGAACGGATGGGCTCAAGATACCATTTCGCAGGCAACAAGAAGCCTAGCGCCTTATTCATCGAGAGGACGAAGCCTAATGTCATAGACAAGAGCGTCGACTACATTTATCGGCTTCTGCAGGAGATAGAGAAAGGCTATTCTATAAAATAAGATGAAATGCGCGCGTTGCGGAAGATTCGCCGGAAAAATAGAGCTAAGGTACATGAAGGCGTTCATCTGCTCCAGCTGCTTCCTTTCTATGATAGAGAACCGCGTCAGAAGGAACATGCGCGTAAACCGGCTTTTGGGTTCCTTGGACAGGACCGCAGTCGCCTTATCCGGCGGCAAGGATTCTGCGGTCACGCTCCACATAATGAAGATGCTCCATGCTAAGGCGCCGAGGTCTGAGCTTATGGCGATAACCATCGACCAGGGAATCAAAGGCTCAGAAGGCGGCATGAAAGCTGCAAAAGAGCTCTGCAAGGAGCTTTATGTAGAACACCACGTCTTCAGCTTCAGGAAGGAGTATGGCCTTTCAATGGACGCGCTCATGAAAAAGGTTAAGAAAATGGATAATTCGGCTCCTGCGTGCAGTTTCTGCGGCGTCCTCCGCAGGAATCTACTGAATGAGAAGGCCCGGGAACTGAAACTCACAAAGATCGCCACCGGCCACAACCTAGACGACGAAGTGCAGTCTAGTCTCATGAACTATCTTCGCGGCGAAGTCGAAAGACTGTCCCGGATGGGTCCGTTGGTTGGCGTCATAAAGGATTCGGCGTTCGTTCCAAGAATAAAGCCGCTGCGTGACTGCCCTGAGGATGAGGTCCTCATGTACGCGAAATTGCGGAAGATTCCTTTCTCCTCCTCAAAGTGCCCGTATTCCGGAGAAGCCTTCAGAGGAACAGTGAGAAAAGCAGTGGATATGATAGAAGAACGTCATCCTGGCACCAAGTTTCAGCTCCTTAATTCCACTGACCGGCTTATTCCGCTGCTGAGAAAAAGCATCGTAGTCGGCCCACTGACCCACTGCAGCGGCTGCGGCGAAATAACGTCGAGCGAACTGTGCAGGGTCTGCCAGATCAGGAAAGAACTGGGCTTTTAGGCTGACGGTTTCCTAATAGATTATATCCTAACTGAGGGGTGATAAAGAAAATGAATATTGTTGCAGGAATAAAGAATTGGGTATCGTTTAGGTCGATGATTACGCCGATAATATTGAAGGTGCTATATCAGCTGTGTTTCATTGTGTTGAATGTGTTGGGTGTGCTGGCTCTTATTGGCATGCCGCTGATGATGATACTCGCCAGCCTTGGCGGAGGAGACAACCGCAGCCTGATTGTGGGCATCATCATGGCGATAATCTTCTTCATAATAGGCGCGATATTGCTGGTTGTATACAACCTCTTCCTGAGGGTGTATTTCGAGCTTGTGCTGCTGCTCTTCAACATCTATGATGAATTGAAGACCATAAACGCGAATACGAAGAAGTAGGGAATTTATTTTTCCTCTTCTTTGTTTATTTCTTTTTTTATGTTTTCCGCAGTCTTCTCGCCTAAGATGGCTGCGAGCTTCTTTGTTTCCGTCTTTTTGAGGTCTGACACCGTCCGAATCCCTGAGGAAAATAATTTTCTTGCTCTCACGCGACCGATTCCTTTGATTGCGACGAGCGCCAGAAGCTCCTCTTTTACGCCGTTCTCTATGCGGATTTCAAGGCGCTTCATTTCTTTCGCTGATTTTTTCAGGCCGACGAGGTCGGACAATTCCGCCGCAGAATATGCGAGCCATTCTGCTATCTTCAGCCGCTGATGGAGCGTTCCTGGAGCCACGTTATATGTTTCAAGGATATGTTCCTCTGTCTCTTCGTTTATCCATTGTTCGAATAGTTTTGCTGTCCTGAATCTTTCGATGAATGTTGCGTCCAAGTCGAAGCCGGACAAATCGCGGAACAGTTCGTCGGCGCTCCTGCATGCGTCCTCCCAGAGCTTGGCTTCCTCCTGCCTCCTGATGCGGAGCAACGGCATCTCGGCTGCGTCGCAGAGTAATTCAAGGAGGCCGACTGCAGGGAACTTGTTCTCTGCCTCGGCCTTCGAAAGGATCTGAAGATAGTTGTATGCGGTCTGCGGGTCTATGTAGAGCTCTGAGACTCTTCTTCCGAGGGCTGTCGGAAGCAGGAAATTGTTTTCTTCCTTCAGAAACGCCCAACTTGAGAGCTTCTTTACGATGTTCTTTATCCGCAACTCGAATCCTTCAAGCCCGTACTGGTGGCCGAAGAAGGTGGAGCGGAAGAATTCCATCAAGGCTTTTTCTGTGCGAGAAAAGCCGGATGCTACTGCGGCGAGGATATGGAATCTTAGGACCGGCTCGACTCCAAGCTGCGAATAAATGGGTTCGACTTCGCCGCAGACGTATTTTTCGAGGAAGAATTCTTTCTCGTGCTCTGTTTTTGCGATGAGTACGGCTTCCCCGTATGTGTCGTATTTTGGCCTGCCGGCTCTGCCCACCTGCTGCTTGTATTCGAGGACTGGAATGTAGCCTGCGCCGTCTTCGTCGTACCTATGCACGTCGCGGACTATGACCATCCGAGAAGGCAGATTGACGCCGGCTGCGAGCGTCGGAGTCGCAACTATCGCCTTCAGTAGGCCGGCCTTGAATGCGTCCTCCACAAGGACCCTCTGCCGATTCGTTATTCCCGCATGATGGAATGCTGTTCCACCGCGCACGCATCCGCCAAGGCGCCTGCATTGGCTCGTCGGCGTAGAGAGCGCGGAAAGTATCTCGTCTTCAAGCTTCAGTATCTTCTCTTTGTCGTCTGCGAGATGCAGGTCTGCGCCCAGTCGTTCTGCGACAGCTTCCGCGCTCTTCCGGGAATTCACGAATACGAGCACTTGGCCGCCGCCAGCAACTGAGCGCAGAACAAGCTCCTTGATCTTCACGTACTTGTCTTTTCCGACCTCGACTTCTTCTTTGAGTTCGACTGGCCGCCAAGTCGACTGGATGAGTTTTGCATTTAGCCAGGTTGAGAGTTCTTCCGCGTTCCCGATGGTCGCAGATAAGGCGAGAACCTGCATGTCGCCGTAGAGCATCTGGAATTTCGAGATAAGTATCTCATAGACTGGGCCGCGGTCTGAGGCGATGAGGTGAACTTCGTCCATGACTAGGACGCCGACGCCTGTGAACCAGTCTGGTTTAGAACGGAGTATGGAATCGCATTTTTCTGCTGTCGTCACAAGTATGTCGAAGTCCGGCTTCCTCTTGTATTTGCTTGAGTCAAGGTCGCCCATCTCCAGCCGTACGTGGTAGCCGAGTTCCTCGTATTTCAGAAATTCAGTGTATTTTTCGTGCGCAAGAGCGCGCAATGGCACCACATAGACTGCTTTTTTTCCTGCTTCAAGTGCTTTAGCGATCAGGAGCTCGGATGCGAAAGTCTTCCCTGACGCGGTCGGAGTGCTTAGGACTACGTTACCCCTCGCCTGTAGTGCGCCGCTCGCAACAAGCTGCTGCTGGGGCGGATAAAGTTCCTTTATTCCTGCTGACTTGTAGAGTGTGATGAATCTCTTAGAAATAGGGACATCATCTATGAGCATTTTTTATTTTCAGCTGCTGCTTCACGTACCCTACGAGGCCGCCTGAGTCGATCAGTTTGATGAGGAAAGGCGGCAGCGATTTGAAGGCGTATTCTTTTCTAGTGGTTAGATTTCTGACGACTCCGCCACCAAAATCCACCTCCAGTTCGTCTCCTTCTTTGGCGTCTACTGCGCACTCTATCACTGGGAGGCCGATATTGATGGAGTTGCGGAAGAATATCCGCGCAAAGGATTTTGCTATGACGCAGGATACTCCGACTCCGATAAGCGCCCGAGGCGCATGTTCTCTGCTGCTGCCGCAGCCGAAGTTCTCGTCCGCGACGATAATATCTCCCATTCTCACGTTATTCACGAAGTCGGATCGAACGTTCTCGAACGCATGCTTCCCGAGTTCGATTGGATCGCCTGTGACAAGATAATTCGCTGGAATGATCTGGTCGGTGTCCACGTTGTCGCCGAACCTCCACACTCTGCCGCGAATATTCTTTTGGGTCATTTCAGTTCCCCTGGGTCAGTTATCCTGCCCTTGATCGCGGATGCTGCTACGACTGCTGGGTTCGCGAGATAGACTCTGGATTCTGGGTGGCCCATTCTGCCGATAAAATTGCGGTTCGTCGAAGAGACTGCTACTTCGCCTTTCGCGAGCACGCCCATGTAGCCTCCGAGGCATGCGCCGCATGTGGGTCCCGACACGTAGGCGTTCGCGTCCAAAAAGATCTGGATTATGCCTTCCTTCAGCGCCTGCTCGTAGACGTCTTTGGTCGCGGGAACGACTATCATCCGCACGCCGGCTTTCACCTTCCGTTTCTTCATTATTGCGGCAGCGATCCTCATGTCCTCGATTCTGCCGTTCGTGCACGAGCCCAAGTAAGCTTGATCTATTTCGACGTTCGAAAGTTCGGATGCTGGCGCAGTATTCTCAGGTAGGAAAGGCTGCGCGACAGTCGGCGGAATATCCTTCGCATCATACGTGAATTCCTCACAGAATACCGCATCAGGATCAGAGTAGACTGCCTTATATTTTCCGCGTACTCTGCCCTTCAAGTACGCGTCGACTTTCTCGTCTGCTGGAATGATCCCGGCTTTTCCGCCGGCTTCAATAGCCATATTCGAGATCGTTATCCTGTCGGATAATTGAAGGGACTTTATCGCTGAGCCGTAGTATTCCATTGTCTTATAGAGTGAGCCGTCTACTCCGAGTTCCCCGATTATGTGGAGTATGATGTCTTTGCCCATCACGTATTTCCCCAGTTTCCCGTTCACGGTGAACTTCTGCGTCTCCGGCACCTTAAACCATAATTTGCCGGTGGCCATCGCTGCCGCAGCTTCTGTGGAGCCGACTCCTGTCGCAAAAGCGCCGAGCGCCCCGTAGCTGCAGGTGTGCGAGTCCGCTCCGATTATGAGCCGGCCGGGCGCAACGAACCCTTCCTCGATCATCAATTGGTGGCAGACTCCTCCGCGGCCTACGCCGAAGTAATTCTTTATCTTATATTTTTCAGCGAACTTTTGCATCGCGCGAGCCTGCTCAGCGGACGCTATATCCTTGTTCGGAACATAGTGGTCTGGTATGAGAACGATCTTATCCGCCAGCGGCTTAGTCTTGAACTGCTCGAAGACCTCAAAAGCGGGAAGCCCTGTGACATCGTTCACCATAATGTAGTCGACTTCGGCTTCCACGATCTCGCCGGCTTCCGTCTTCTTTTTGCCGGCTTTTTCTGCGAGTATCTTCTCAGATATCGTGGGCATAGATAATTATTTCAGATTCTGGTTTAAAGAATTAGGAGAAGACCTTCTTTCGCTGCGCCATCCGGTAGCCGCAGACCACCTGCCGAAACCCTGAAAGTTCGCGGTCGAGTTCTTCGTCGCCTGAGTCCACGAGCAGGTGCGGCGTCTGCGCGAGCTTATGCGGCGTAGCAACTATTATGATGTTCTCCAGCCCCACCTTACGTATCACCTTCGGCGAGATCTGCTGACTGCCGCGGCCGAATATGAAGCCTTGAGCGCCAATCGGGCTGACTATGATCTTCGCCTTCTTTTCTTTTTCCAAAGCTGCAAGGATCTGTTCTTCGTTCACGTCTGCGGCAAGCACCTTCCATTCCTTCACCAGGTCCACGCCAAGCAGCGTACCCTGCAGCTTCGCCTTCTCCATTATTCTTTTGGTTGTCGTTCCTGCGCCGATGATGTACAATGAGTTGTCCCACATGAATTCCAAGGCGAATGCTGCGATCTTTTCTTTGGATTCTTCATCAGTCTCAGTCTCGAAAGTCATCTTCCTGCCCTGCACTTTTTCTGGGATGTATGGTATCTTTGCGTAGCCGAACAGTTTCGCAGTAAGCTTACCTTTCCTGTAAGCTTCTTCGTCTATGTCCATGACTTCCGCCTCAGTCAGCTGCGGTTTATCGCCGAGGAAGGATATGATGACGTCCGCGGCAGCAGAAGGATTAATTGAGAAGACTGCTGAATGCATCTTGACGCCTGCAGGTATCCCGAACATCGGAGTCTTGTTTCCGGTGATGGAATAGACGTCTCTTGCTGTGCCGTCGCCTCCGCAGAAGAGAATCAAGTCGGCTTTCTTTTCAAGGAAGATCCTGCAGGCAGCTTTCGTGTCTTCGGCAGTGGTCTCCTTCCGAGGGGTGTAGATTACCTCATAAGCAAACCCTGCTTTCTTTAGGACGTCTTCGCCCATGACTCCTGCGCATGTGAGAAAATTCAGTTTCTGACCTAAGAGTCCGTGGAGCGCAGTCTCCGCTTTTTTTGCTGCCAGAGGTTTTGCGCCGAGCTGCCGTGCTTTTTCTGTGAGGTTGTCTGTTCCTTTTAGGCCTACTGAGCCGCCCATTCCTGCGACCGGATTAATGACGAAGCCTATGGTCTTCACTGGGAGTATATAAGAAAAATAAGAAAAAGAACCCCAGTCTTATATTTTCGGGAGGTTCGCCAGCGACTGCTTCACCAGGTCCGCCGGGTACTCGTAGTCCGGCAGCTTGCCTTCATGGTATTGATCGTATGCTGCCATGTCGAAGTTCCCGTGCCCGCTGGCGTTGAAGAATATGATTTTTTCTTCGCCCGTCTTCTTGCAGCGGAGTGCTTCATCTATCGCAGGCTTTACGCAGTGCGCGGTTTCCGGGGCTAGGACGAATCCTTCGGTTTTGGCGAAGGTCTCGGCGGCCGCGAATACCTCGTTTTGGTGGAAGGCTCGCGCCTTCAGGTAGCCGTCATGATACAGCTTGGAGATTATCGGCGAGTCTCCGTGGTATCTTAGCCCGCCTGCGTGAATCGGCGCCGGCACGAAGTCGTGGCCGAGTGTGTACATCTTCACTACTGGGGCGAGTTTCGCAGTGTCTCCGTAGTCGTAGGCGTACACTCCTTTAGTCAATGTCGGACAGGCCTGCGGCTCACATGCGACGATCTCTGTGTCTTTCTTTTTGCCCGAGAGTTTGTCCTGCATGAAAGGCATGCTCACACCCCCGAAGTTGCTGCCTCCTCCAACGCACCCGAATACGTAGTCCGGGTACTCGTCTATGAGCTCGAACTGCTTCTTTGATTCAATGCCTATGACCGTCTGGTGCAGTAGGACGTGGTTCAGCACCGACCCTATGGCGTAGTTGGTGTTGTCGTGCGTCGCCGCATCCTCTACGGCTTCGGATATTGCTATTCCAAGGCTTCCTCCGGTGCCCGGGTACTTCTCTCTTATCGTGCGGCCGGCGTTGGTCTTGTCTGTCGGGCTCGGGAAGCATTCTGCGCCCCATGTTTCCATCAGCATCCTGCGGTACGGCTTCTGCTCGTAGCTTGCCTTCACCATGTAGACCGTACACTTTAGGTCGAAGAGCGCCGTCGCAAAAGCGAGGGCGCTACCCCACTGTCCTGCGCCGGTCTCGGTCGCCAGCCTCTCTATGCCCGCTTCTGCATTATAGTATGCCTGCGGAATCGAAGTATTCGGTTTGTGGCTTCCTGCTGGGCTCACTCCCTCATACTTGTAGTATATCTTCGCCGGCGTCTTCAGCTTCTTCTCCAGCCTGCGCGCCCGATACATTGGTGAGGGCCTGAAGAGACGGTAGACTTCGCGCACTTCCTCAGGTATTGGGACATATCGTTCGCTGCTGGCTTCCTGCTTTATGATCTCCATTGGGAAGATGACCTTCATGTCCTCTGGGGTGAGGGGCTGAAGCGTCTGCGGATTCAGCGGCGGGTCCATCGGCGACGGCAGGTCGGCAACTACGTTGTACCATTTCTTCGGTAGTTCGTTCTCCGGTAGTATGATCTTTGTGTGGTCTTTCATTTTCCGTTGTTTTTGATTTTTAATATGGAATTAATATAGCAATTAGTATATAAATATACAAAAATGTACATTATTGTACATTCTTTGTCGCTGCCTTCATCCTCCGCGCAAAATCCGTAAGTTCCGCCAGCATCTTATTTTTCTTCCCTATGTTCTCTTCGATGATCCGGATAAATGCGCTCCCCACAATCACGCCATCCGCCCCAGAGCCGATTATTTCCTTGACGTGCTCAGGCTTCGAGATGCCGAAGCCCACAGCCAACGGAAGATCCGTCTTCACCCTTATTCTCTTCAGCAGAGGCCCCACGTTCCCGGAAAGCTTATCCCGCACTCCGGTGACACCCAAAAGCGAGACTACGTAGATGAAACCCTTGGACGCCTCAAGTATCCCGCCCACTCTTTTCTCTGTCGTAGTCGGCGCAACCAAAAAGATCAGGTCGACGCCATATTTCCTGCATGCGGAAAGTAGTCCGTCGGCCTCCTCCACAGGCAGGTCAGGAATAATAAGTCCCGTAACGTCAGCATCGATGCAGTCTTTTGCGAACTTCTCGAGCCCGCGCTGCAAGACGAGATTATAGTATGTCATGCAGACCTTCGGCGCGCCAGTGATCTTTTTCGCAGTCGCGAAAAAAATGTCTGTATTCATGCCCGCAGAAAGAGCTCGCTCCCCGGCCTTCTGGATCGCGACTCCGTCAGCTATCGGGTCAGAGAAGGGGAGCCCAAGTTCGATGATGTCGACGCCGCCTGAGAGCAGCGCAGACGCTATTGCGACCGTGTCCTCCGGGCTTGGGTCGCCTGCCATCACATAGCCGATGAGTGCAGCCTCCTTCTTTTCCGAGAGCTCCCTGAACTTCTCTTCTATTCTCACAGGTGCACCCCAAGTTCTTTGGCTACGGTGAAGACATCTTTGTCGCCTCTTCCGGACAGGTTAACGACGATGATCTCGTTCTTCTTCATCGCGGCTGCAGTCTTCAGCGCATAAGATAATGCATGAGATGATTCAAGCGCAGGCATAATGCCCTCCTCCTGGCTCAGAGTCTTGAAAGCTTCTACTGCCTCATCATCCGTCACTGAGACAGCCGTCACCCTCTTCTCGTTCACCAGGTGGCTGAGCTGCGGGCCGACGCCCGGATAGTCTAATCCTGCGGATATCGAGTACGAAGGAAGTATCTGGCCGTAGGCGTCCTGAAGCAGCTTCATGTATGAGCCGTGCAGTACGCCGTCGGTTCCTTTGCAGAGTGTCGCACCATGTTTCCCTGAGTCGATGCCTTTTCCGCCCGCTTCCACTGCTATCAGTTCGACGTCATCCGCAAGGAAGTCGCAGAACATGCCCATTGCGTTGCTGCCGCCTCCGACGCAGGCAATGACTTTGTCGGGCAGCCTCCCCTCTTTTTCAAGCATCTGCTTCTTTGTCTCTATTCCGATGACCCGCTGGAATTCCCTGACTAGCATTGGATAAGGGTGCGGTCCGACGACTGTCCCGATGAGGTAGTGCGTATTTTCGACGCTGGCGCTCCAGTCGCGCATGGCTTCGTTTATCGAGTCCTTCAGTGTCTGTGAGCCTGAGGTCACGGGTATTACTTTCGCGCCCAGAAGATGCATGCGGAAGACGTTCAGTTTCTGGCGTTCGATGTCTTCTGCGCCCATGTATATTTCGCAGGAGAGGCCGAGGGCTGCCGCAGAGATGGCTGTGGCGACCCCGTGTTGGCCTGCTCCGGTTTCCGCGATCAGTCTCTTCTTGCCCATGGCTTTCGCCAGCAGCGCCTGCCCTAGAGTATTGTTCAGTTTGTGGGCGCCGCCGTGCAATAAGTCCTCCCGCTTCAAATAGATCTTTGCTCCCCCGATCTTTTCAGACAAGTTCCGTGCATAATAGAGCGGAGTCGGCCTCCCCGCGAATTCTCTCAGGTAGTAGTCGAGTTTCTCTTTGAACTTTGAGTCGTTCTTCAGTCTATCGTATGCTGCCTCAAGTTCTTCGAGCGCAGGCATAAGGACTTCTGGAGCGAACCTTCCGCCGTATACTCCGAATTTTCCTTTCTTCATTTTTTCTTGGCCCTCATTATGAATTCCATGATCTTTTTTTCGTCTTTTTTTCCGGGACGAATTTCGACGCCGTTGGATACGTCCACAGCGTAGGGGTTCACTGCCGCTGCTGCGCGCGCAACATTCTCTGCTGTTAGGCCGCCGGCGAGGATGACGGGTTTATCGACGACTTCCACGACCCGTCTGCTGATATCCCAGTCATGCACCATACCCGTACCACCTAACGCTCCTTCCATCTTCGTGTCCAAAAGGATCGCGTCCGCGACCCGCGAAAATATTCTGGCTTCGGTCTCGCAGCCGTCCTGTGCCGCGATTGCCTTAATTATCCGCAGCCTGCTGTTTTCCGCTATTTCTTTGACCTGCTCAAGTGATTCGTTCCCGTGTAACTGAATATAGTCTGCGCCGGTCTCCTCGATCTTTCTGACTTCGTCCATCGTCTTCGGCGTCGCGACCACGACCCTTGAAACGAAGACTGGAAGAATGGAGAAGATGTCTTCGGCATCTTTTAGGCTGACGTATCGCGGGCTTTCTTTTATGTTCACTACTCCTACTGCGTCCGCCCCGCACTTGGCTGCAGACAAAGCGTCTTTTTGGTTCGTGATGCCGCATATCTTCACTTTCATTGTACAAAGGACCTCACTTTTTCTCTTATGTTCGCATCTTCCATGATGCTGGTGCCGATGAGATATGCGCGTGCTCCCGCCGCCGACATCCTCTTCAGGTCTTCCGCTGATTTGATGCCGCTTTCTGCGACGACTATTCTGTCTTTGGGTATCTTGGGGGCGAGCCTTTCTGTAGTGCCTAAATCGATTTTCATCGTCCTAAGATCCCGATTATTTATCCCGATGATCCGGGCCCCGGACTCCAACGCAATAGCGAGCTCATCTTCTGAGTGGACTTCGACAAGCGCCTCTAATCCGAGCTCATGGGCCTTCTCTGTGAATTCGCGCGTCTTTTCTCCCAAGAGCGCAACGATCAGCAGGACCGCGTCCGCGCCCATTGTAAGGCTCTGCGAAAGCTGAGATTCGTCAACGATAAAATCTTTCCTAAGAACCGGAATCTTAACTGCTTTCTTGACTCGCATAAGATCATCCAAACATCCTCCAAAACGCCGGTCTGTGAGCACGGAAATAGCGCACGCTCCGGCATCCTCCATCATCTTCGCAGCCTCGACGACGTCCGCATCCCGGATAATTCCTGCTGAGGGGCTCATCCTCTTCACTTCCGCGATGACCGGATTCCGTTCAGCCGCCTCAATAGCTGAAATCAGACTCCTACGCTTCTTCAGCGCCGCAGATTCGGCGACTTTCTCTTCCCTAATCTTTTCGAGCAAAAATTTCATCACCTAAACCCCCTGAATTCCTCAAGCTTCCTGTAGGCTCCGCCGGAGTCGATGGCGTCTTTCGCAGCCTCTATTCCTTCACCTAGGTTCTCTGCTTTTCCGCCGACGAGTATTCCTGCGGCAGCATTCAGTAAGACGATGTCTCTTCTAGGACCGGAGTCCTCGCAACTCAGGATGCTCACGAGCGTTTTTGCGTTCTCTTCCGGCGACCCGCCTGCGAGGTCTTTGGCCTCCGCCTTCTCGAAACCGAAGTCTTCTGGCGCAACCACATAATTCCTTACTTCACCGTCCGCAAGCTCGGATATCTTCGTCTTCCCCAAGGTCGATAATTCGTCGAGCCCGGGGCTTCCGTAAGCGACCAATGCTCTCTCTGCTCCAAGCTCCTTGAAGACTGCGACTAGCTTCTCTGTGAGCGCCGGATCATAGACACCCATCAGTTGAGAACGCGCGCCCGCAGGATTAGAAAGCGGCCCAAGTATGTTGAATACTGTCCTGATGCCAAGTTCTTTTCTCACAGGCGCAACATTCTTCATCACCCCATGATGCAGGGGCGCGAACATGAATCCTATTCCAATCTGTTCGATCATCATCTCAATCTTTTTGGGCGTCCTGTTCAGGTCCGCGCCAAGCGCCTCAAGGACGTCGGCGCTCCCGCACTTTGAGGTGAACGAGCGGTTGCCGTGTTTCGCAACAGCGACTCCGGCTGCTGCGACCACGAACATGGCGGTCGTCGAGATATTGAATGTCTTCACCGCATCCCCTCCGGTCCCGCAGACGTCGACGAGCGTCCCCCTGACGTTCGGATGCACCTTCTCGGCGTGCTCGCGCATGACCCTCGCAAATGCGGCTATCTCAGTCGGCGTCTCCCCCTTAACTGCGAGAAGAGACAGGAATGCCGCAGTCTGAGCCGGCGTCGACTTCCCGGAGAAGATGAGCTTCATCGCCTTCTCCGAGTCCTCTGCCGAAAGATTCATTCCTGCTGAAAGCATCCTGATGAGGTCCTTCACTTTCGCGCCCCCAGAAAGTTCCCTATGATCGCAAGGCCATCCTCAGTAAGGATCGACTCCGGGTGGAACTGCAGTCCTTCGATCGGATAAGTTCTGTGGCGGATGCCCATTATCTCGCCGTCTCCGATGCTTCTTGCAGTGACTATGAGGCACTCCGGCAGACCCTCCTCAGAAACGACTAGAGAATGATATCTTGTGGCCTTAAGCGGGTTCGCAATTCCTGCAAATACTCCTTTCCCATCATGCCGGATCTCTGAGACTTTCCCGTGCAATAGAGTCTTCGCTCTCCTGATTCTTGCGCCGAAGACGCTGCCGATGCACTGGTGGCCGAGGCAGACGCCGAGAATCGGAATACTTGGCCCGAATTCGCGGATAACGTCATTCGAGACGCCCGCATCCTCCGGCCTCTTCGGGCCAGGCGAGATGATTATCCTATCGATCTTTTTTTCCTTGATGATCTTCTTCACGTCCTTCAGGCTGACTGTATTCTCCACAACCTGTGGATTTCCGCCGAGGATCCCCACGTACTGCACCAGGTTGTAGGTGAACGAATCGATGTTGTCTATTATAAGCGTGTTCATTTTCCGACTCCCAATGCTGCGAGCATCCCCCACCCCTTATTGAGCGTTTCGATATATTCATTCTCTGGCTTGGAGTCTGCGACTATGCCTGCTCCGGCCTGCACGTACGCAGCATCTTTTTCGAAGACGATGGTCCGAATCGTTATCGCAGTATCCATGTTCCTGTTGAATGACATGTATCCGACGCAGCCGGAATATATTCCTCTCCTAGTCGGCTCCAGTTCCTCGATTATTTCCATCGCCCTCACCTTCGGCGCACCAGAGACTGTCCCAGCCGGAAAAACGCTCTTGAGCGCATCGAATTCATCGAGGCCGTCTCTCAATTTTCCGCAGACCTCGGACACCATATGCTGCACATGCGAGTACTTCTCCACTTCCATGAATCTTCTGACTTTCACTGATCCAAAGTCTGCGACGCGGCCTATGTCATTGCGTCCTAAATCGACGAGCATCAGGTGTTCAGCCCGCTCCTTCTCGTCTGCGAGCATTTCTCTTGCAAGCGCCGCATCCTCCGCCTGCGTCCTGCCGCGGCGTCGTGTGCCCGCAATAGGGTAAGTTTCCATCCGCCTGCCTTCTACTCTTAGAAGCATCTCAGGCGATGAACCTGCTATCTTCCGCTCCCCAAAGTCCAAAAAATACATATACGGCGAAGGATTGATCATCTTCAGTTTACGGTAGACTGAGAACTTGTCTCCAGAATACTCTGTCTGCAGCCGCTGCGATAATACGACCTGCAGCACATCCCCTGCGCCGATATACTCCTTCGCAACCCGCACACTCGCCTCAAAATCCATCTGAGTAACATTCGATGAGTATCCCTTCGAATCCTCATCAGCCGTCTCCAAGGAAGGGCATACATGCCCAGCTATCTCTTTTTTTATCTCCTGCAGTTTCTTGCGTGCCGTCTCCTTGTCCGCGTCCTCGGAGAACAGGTGCATCATAAGGTGCGTCTCCTTCTTTTTGTGGTCGAATATGACGTTGTTCTTCGCGAGAATGAGTTCGCAGTCCGGCTGTTTTAGATCATCTCTAGTATGCGCTGATAGGTCGACTGCGTGCCTTATGTTGTCGTATGCGTAGTAGCCGACGAGTCCGCCGACGAACCTGATCTTTTCTGTGCCAAAGAAAGTGAATTCCTTCATCAGGTTTCGGGTGATTTCCAGCGGATTCTGTCCCTTCGCCTTAAGTTTCTTCAGTTCCGAATCAAGGATCTTGAGTTCCGCATCCTTTCCTTTGATTGTGAGCTTCGCTACCGGATTAAAGCCTATGATGCTGTATCTGGCTACTTTTTCTGTGCCGTCCGAGGACTCCAGAAGATACGTGTTCTGTCCTCTGACTGCGTCGTAGACCTTTTCGGGGTCTTTTTCGGAAAGTTCTATGGAGACTGAGGTGACGTCCATAGAATAAACAGGGTATTTTGTACATAAATATACAAAAATGTACAAGTATGTACAGAATCAGCTTATAACTATCACTTTCTTTACGCCGCGTATCTTCAGCATCTTATCTATGAGCGTTCTGGGCAACGGTTTTTCTGTTATGACGGTCGTCTCCGCCCCCGGAAACATCGGGTCGTCTGAGATTATCTGCCTGATGCTTATTCCTGCGTCGACGATGGTCTTCGTGACGCCTGCGAGGATGCCTTTTTCTGCCGCGTCCGTGGGAATGATCTCTATTGCCCCGAAGCCGAGGTCCGGTGCCACGTCCCTCAGGAGGAGAGTATAATCCAGTTTCCCGTATATCTTCGCAAGCTTCGGCTCCGCAAGGATCGCATCCACAGTCGCCTTGATGACGCGGCGGTCCACGTCAAGGACTTTCGCGACCGCAGTATGCGGAATCTCCATCTCTTTGGCATAAAGTTTCCCCTCACCTGAAACCCGCACCGCATTCTTCAGAAGGAACTCGGCAACCCGCTTCTGCCCCCGCCTCCGCGAAAATACCTTATCTAATGTTAGCATGCTTTCCCTGTCTTTTATTATATTGTCCAATATTACTAAAAGAGGTAAAAGAAAATGCTGACGGACATGAAGACCATGGACGATTATGAGCTTTCGGGAAAGACCGTTCTCGTGAGGCTGGATATTAACACTCCCATCGACCTGAAGACCGGTAAACTGCTCGACGACCGCCGTTTCCTCTCCCACAAGGAGACCTTAACGGAGCTTGCGACGAAGGGCGCGAAAGTCGTCATCATGGCCCACCAGGGCCGGCCTGGGGACGCCGACTTCACGACGATGGAGAAGCACGCCGAAGTCCTCGGGAAATTGATCAAGCACCCGATCGAGTACGTGGACTGCATCTTCGGCTCCTACGCCATAAAAAAAATAAAGGGTATGAAGAACTCTGATATCATCATGCTCGAGAACGTCAGATTCTATTCTGAGGAGAACCTTGAACGGCCGGCTGATGCGCAGGCTAAGACATTCCTCGTGCAGAAATTATCGAAAGTCATCGACTACTACATCGACGACGCATTCGCGACCGCGCACAGAAGCCAGCCTTCGATGGTGGGTTTTCCGCTCGTCTGCAAGTCGCTCGCCGGAAGGCTTATGGAAAAGGAACTTTCGAGCATCGACCGCATCATCCGCGACCCGAAGAGGCCTAAAGCATTCGTGCTCGGAGGGACGAAAGCCGACGACTCACTGAAGGCGTCGAAGAGGGCGCTTGAGAACGACATGGACTATATCATGGTCGGCGGCGTCGTAGCAAATATATTCCTGGCAGCCAAAGGCTACAGGATCGGCGAACCGAACATCGAGTTCATCCGGGGCAAAGGAATGATTCCGCAGATCGACGTCGCAAAGCAGATGCTGGAACAGTTCGGCGACAAGATAGTTATGCCGGTGGACGTCGCGCTCGACAACCGCGGCGAACGGACTGAGATTCTGGTGTCTGAGCTTCCTCAGAATCTGCGGATCAGCGACATCGGCCATGAGACAGTCAAAAAATACAAGGAACTGATCGCCAAGTGCGGCACAATCTATGCGAAAGGCGCCCTCGGAATATTCGAGGAACCCAGCTTCGCTTACGGCACCGAAGAGGTCGTGAAAGCGATCGCCGCATCTAATGCGTTCTCTGTCGTCGGCGGCGGCCACCTTGTGGCCTCAGCCAGAAAACTTGATATCGAAAACAGGATCACGCACATCAGCTCAGGCGGCGGCGCATCCATAAGCCTCTTGGCAGGATACAAGCTGCCTGCAGTAGAGGCTTTGAGGCAGAAGTAGGCGTGTTTTATTTGGCTACGCCCAAGATTATATCTCATAGAGGAAGACAAGATGTTTTGTATTGGCGAGGCTTTGGTCGGGAAAGGTAATGAAGTAGCTCACATTGACTTGATGGTAGGGGATAAGGAGGGTGTCGTAGGCGCTGCGTTCGCAAACGGCCTGACGCATCTTTCTAAGGGTCATACTCCTGTTCTTTCGGTCATCCGCCCGAATCTGGCTGCTAAGCCGTATACGCTCGTAGTGCCTAAGGTCACGATCGACGACATGGCGGACGCGAACAAGATCTTCGGTCCCGCGCAGGCGGCTGTCGCAAAAGCTGTTGCCGACGCAGTGGAAGAGGGGATCATCCCAAAAGATAAGATAGACGACTGGCTAATAGTCTGTTCTGTCTTCATCCATCCTGAAGCAAAGGATTATAGGAGGATATATCAATATAATTATGGCGCGACGAAGCTTGCCTTGAAGAGGGCGCTGTTGAATTATCCGTCCCTTGACAAGATCATGTTCGAAAAAGACCGCGCCGTGCATCCTATCATGGGCTTCAAGGTTCCGAGATTGCCGAAGTGGAATACGCCGTACCTGCAGATTGCATTCGACGCACCCGACATAGAGGGTGCGAAGCGTGTTCTGGCTGCGCTGCCTAAGAGCGACAAGATAATCCTCGAGGCTGGAACGCCCTTGATCAAGAAGTACGGTACTGGAGTCATCAATGAGCTGCGGACGGTCGCAAAGGACGCTTTCATCATCGCTGACCTGAAGACTTTGGACGTGGGGCAGATCGAAGTCGACATGAGCTTCGACGATGGCGCAGATGCCGTAGTAGCCTCTGGTCTTGCGACTGCTGAAGTCATCGACAAATTCGTTTATGAAGCGAAGCGCCTTGGGATCTATTCGATCATCGATATGATGAACGTCGATGACCCGGTCAAGAAACTGAAGACACTGAAGGAGTTGCCTGAGGTCGTCATATTGCATAGGTGCATCGATTCCGAAAAATCTCAGAAGCCGCGCTTCCACCTGATTAAAGAGATAAAGAAGGAGTATCCGAACATCCTTGTTTCGGTTGCAGGCGGAATCGACCCAGAAACTGCGCCGCTCGCACTGAAGGAGGGTGCTGACATAATCATAGTCGGCCGCTTCATAACGCAGTCAAAGGACGTCGAACGCTCAACGCGCCTGTTCATCAACCAGATGGGCTCAGACATCGACCTAAACAGAGTGCACGTCGAGTAAAGACGCGTGACGAGAAATAGGACCCACATAGCAGTCTGCTGTGTGGGTGTCTCTGATTTTTTTTGACTTAGTAAAGGAGAACTCAGTCCACTTATGAAGAAATATGTTCTGAGCACATTAGATAATTTATAAAGTTTTGTCTTTAATGAGTACGTTATGGCACAAAAAACCATTACTAAAGCATCATTTAAAATAGTGGGGATAAAAATCAAAACCTCCAATCAGAAAGCGATGGAAGACATTGGAAAAGTCTGGAAAAGATTTTATGCTGAAGACATTAAGGATGCTATACCAAATAAGCTCAATGATGACGTATACGCGGTGTATACTGAATATAAAGGAGACTATACAAAACCTTACTCGTACATCCTGGGTTGCGCGGTAAGTTCACTGAATACTATTCCGAGCGGGATGATAGGTATAACAATACCTTCGGCAAAATACGAAGTTTTTATTGCAAAAGGTAAGATGCCTGATAAAGTCGTTGAAACATGGCAACAGATTTGGCAACCAGAAATTGATAAAAAAAGGTCTTATAACATTGATTTTGAAATTTACGGGAAGAAATATAATGACCCCGCGAATTCGGAAGTGGAAATATATATTGGGATAAAATAATGTGCCCAAAAATTAACTCACTCCGCTACGCTTCGTGCCACGCTGCTCTCTCCTCCCTTCGGTCGCCGGAGCGTATAACAGCGGATTGAGATTAAGGAATAGTCATCCTATTCTAAGTTCACTATTCCTCCTGAGTCGAATAGTGCGTTGAGTGTGGCGATTCGCCGCCGACTGCTTTTTATTTCTGCCCTCGGATAGATTAACCGAGAGTTCTATAAAGAAGAAATGGCTTCAGAGAATTATTACGCGGAAGTTAAGATTCTGGAGGTGCATCCTAGTCTCATTGAAGAGGATGATCCTGAGTACTATGTCGACCAGGATGTTCTCGTAAAAACAGAGGAGGGTCGCAAATTTTGGCTTTATGATCAGCCGCCACACGCTTCGGAGGAGATGGAAGGAAAAACAAAGAAGCTTGTTATTACAACCAACAACGGTTGGGGTAGATACAGAATCCAGAAAATCAGAAGAGATGCGGGGGGGATAATGCGAAGGATATTTGGGCCTCCTCGACCAGGAATAAAGAAGATATTTAGTGGGCCTGATAGAATCAATAATGAGTTATTGCTAGTCGGCGAAGTTAAGAAGCTCAGAAAAGCGGGCGACAAGAACAGCAACCAATATGAACTCGTCTTGGATGCTGGATTCGGGTTGGTGCTTGAAGTCTTTGTCGAAAAAGAGCCTGAACCATTAGAGATAAAAGAAGGCGACCTGATCAAACTGAGGACAAGCAGACCAACCTTGCATAAAATCCTAGAAGACTAAACAAAAGATGCCCCGTGTCGAAGGCTCTTTTATTCTAAGTTCACTATTCCTCCTGAGTCGAATAGTGCGTTGAGTGTGGCGACTGATGCGGGTGCGATGTAGTCGCCGTTGGCTGGTTTTTCCATGATGTGGACTGTGTACAGTGCTTCGGTTACTCCTGCGTTCTCGAGGATTTCTTCGATCTTCTTGCTGATGGCGTCGATCGTTTTGGCGTCTACGTCATATTCTGAGAGGAATGCGAGCTGTTTGACTCCTTCGCCTTTCACTGAAGGAATGATGGAGACTTTCATTGTTTTGGCGTCGTCCATGCCGAGGCCCGGGTCAGAGAGCGTTAAGCCGCTCTTCCTCCACTCGAGGACGGCTATGTTGCTTATTCCGGCCTTGCAGAGGTCTTTTTTGACTTTCTCTAGGTTCTCGCTCGTCACATGCATCGTAATCTCCCTTCCTATGAGAGACATTTGGAGTATGCCCTCCATCGGCAGGTCCTTGAACAGGTCTTCGACGTGCTTGCCGTGATATGATCCAGATAATGCGACAGAATATTTCATTTCTCAGTTTTACCCCAGTATAGTATATACCTATTTCACGAATAAATACATGCATGGCAAGCTATCGCGACCTCAAGATTTCGACGTATCCAGAGGTCTACGAACCCGACGAAGACAGTTTCCTCATAGCAGAGAACCTGAATATTCCGAAGGGGGCGAAGGTCCTTGACGTGGGCACGGGCACGGGAATCCTCGCGCTCGCGGCTGCGAAGAATGCTGCCCTAGTGGTCGGCGTCGACGTGAACCCGAAGGCCGTCGCCTTGGCGAAAGAGAATGCGAGAGCGAACGGGATAACGAATGCGGAATTCAGGGAAGGGGACTTATTCTCAGCAATAGGGGGAGATGAACGGTTCGACGTCATCGTATTTAATCCGCCGTATCTTCCTGTCGAAGAATATGATCTCCTCGGGAAAGCGTGGTCCGGCGGCAAAGACGGTATGGAAGCGATTCGGCGGTTTCTGGTTGAAGCCCCTTCGCACCTTAGAGAGAATGGAATGATTCTGCTGCTTCTCTCTTCCTTGAACGACTTTGATGAAGTCCGAAAGCTTCTTGGGGAGATGGGTCTGGTTTGTGGTGTCGTGGCCGAAAAAAAATTCTTTTTTGAGCGGCTTATGGTCGTCAGATGCTGTTTTTCTGGTATTTAATGCGGGGAACCTAATAGGTTATGGGTGATCTTAATGAAAGTTTTAGGTGTTATTCTTTTGGTTTTGTGTTCGATGACGGCTCTTGTGGGCGCGGCTTATCTTGATGCCAACTGCGTCTATGATCGGCCTGGCTCATATATGACTGTGGTCTACTCCGGCGACCTTTCTGGCAGCGGCCGCGAAGAGATTTTCGCAGGCTCCGACAACGGCCAGTTTATGGACTTCAGTTACACGGGCCGCGCGTGCGTTAGTCAGTGGGAACCGACCTGGTCCCATAACCAGGCATCTTCGAGGAAAGGTAATATCGTTGATATACTGATGAGCGACATCGATAATGATGGCGTGAACGATCTGATATTCGCTGCTGACTCGAACGAGGAGTATATTTCAGTGCTCAGCAAAGAGAGCATCAAGTGGACTGAGGAGAAAGGCGGGAGTATGGCATACGCCTTCGACGTCGCTGACTTGGACGGCGACGGCACCGACGACATAATCTACGGCAACAAAGCCGGTTCGGTTGTCCTGCTATCCGCTGGAAAGACAATGAAGTGGTCGACTACGCTCGATTCCTCAGTCTACGCTGTGAAGATCGCCGACTTGAACGACGACGGCACAAAGGAGGTCGTGGCCTTGACGAACATTGAAGCAGAGGCCGCAAACGTGTACGCCATCGGTCCAGACGGCAAGAAGCTCTGGAGTTATCTGATAGATAGGGGCATATATCGGGCTTCTAAGAACACGATCAGCGTAGGCGACGTGAACGGAGACGGCAAGATGGAGACGGCTGTCGCCACCTATAAGCAGGGTGTGCTGGTGCTCGACGACGCAGGCAAGCTGCTCTGGGATTATATGATAGACAACACGGTGACTTCAGTCCACATCCCTGAGTCCGGTGGTATGGTGCTTGCAGCATCCAATCCGAATCTTTATATGCTCAATGCGGAAGGCTCTCTTTCCAAAAAGATCGATGTCGGAAGCGGAGGACTCGTAATCCAGATAACGGACCTTTCCGGTGACGGAAGCGAAGAGATAGTTCTTGCAACCAAGAACAAGATCATCGTATTCAGCCTTGGCGGAGTGAAGAAGGGGGAGTGGAGCATAGGAAAAGACGTCAGCATGATCTCGATGCGCATAGCAGAGATCGACGACGACGGAAAGAAAGAGATCATATTAGGCTACGGCTGGGATGATGCGCGGCTTGAGAGCCGGGCCAAGAGCGGAGCGTTGGTGGTGCTTGAAGTGACTGGCGAAGGCGCTGCGCAGACTACTACGACAACGCGCAAGTCCGACGCTTCCACAACCACTCAGGCGACGACAGAAGAGACGACTATAAGCAAGACGACGACCACGCGCAAGCCGCAGCAAGGGACATCAACGACCAAGCCTGAGGCAGGAGGCGGAGGCTTCGACTTAGGCATGTCCGGAATAATCATCATAGGCGTGCTGGGAGCGGGCGTCCTCCTATTGATCGTGGTTGCGGTCGTGGTGCTTCTGTTCCTGAAGAAAAAGAAGAAGGCAGAGTCTCCGCCAAAAGAGGGGAAGAACAACGCGGCAGAGAAAGAGTAGGGTGCTTTAAGTGATGGACGATAGTAAGGCATTGATCGAGGCTGCTCTCTTTTCAGCGGGCAGGCCTCTTAGCGTCGAAGACCTTGCACGGGTCTGCGGCTCGGGGAACATCGGATTCGTCAGGAGGTCAGTCGACGAGCTTGTGGAAGAGTACGGCGCACGGACTGGTGGACTGCTCATCAAGAAGACTGACGACGGCTACGTGATGGGCGTCCGAGCTGAACTGGAGGCTAAGGTCATGCACCTTGTTCCCGACACAGAGATCCCTGCGCCGGTGCTTAAGACGCTCGCACTCATCGCCTACGAGCAGCCTATCAAGCAGTCGACGGTCATAAAGGAGCGCGGCAACAAGGCCTACGCCTACATAAAGTTTTTGCGCCAGCAGGGCCTCATAGAAGCTAGGAAGGAAGGTAGGAGTAGATTCCTTTCTGTGACGCCAAAGTTCAAGGAATACTTCCACATCGAAGAACTCAAGAAGTTCATCGAAAAGAAGGATGATGAGGCTGGAGGAGGGCCCGAGCCCCCTGCTGCGCAGATTCCTTGAAGGTGGAAAATGCTCGTAGACGTCCACGCCCACCTGGATTATTCTAAGTTTGATTCCGACAGGGACGAAGTCGTCGGCCGCGCGAAAGCTGCGGGCGTCCTGACGATAACTTCCGCCCTCGGTCCGGAGGGAATAGGAAAGACGCTGCTCCTGCTTGAAAGATACGATGAGCTGAAGGCCACATTCGGCCTCGCGCCGACTGAACTTGCATCTGACGTCATCGCTGAGACCCGGCGATTGATCCGGGAGCACCGCAAAAGCATCGTCGGCCTCGGAGAAGTCGGACTCGACTACTACTGGGTGAAGGAACTGAATCGAAGAGAAGAAGAACGAGTGAATTTCAAGTCTTTCATCGAGCTTGCACAAGAGCTTCATCTTCCTCTGGTGATACATTCCCGCGACGCTGAAGAGGACGTCCTAAGGATACTTGAGGAGAACGGCGTGCGGGCGCTGCTGCACTGTTTCTCCGGCAGCGTCGAATCTGCCCTGGATGCAGCAAGCTTTGGACATCTGATATCCATTCCCACGTCCGTCGTACACTCTAGCGGAAAGCAGCGTCTCGCAAAGGCCTTGCCCATCGAATCCATGGTCCTTGAGACTGACGCGCCGTATCTTTCACCTCAGCCGAAGACGCGGAACGAGCCGGCGAACATAACGGTTTCATGCGAAAAGATAGCCCAGCTTAAGGGCATAATGCCTGATGTCGTAGCGTCGGCGACCAGCCAAAATGCGGTAAAGTTCTTTGATTTAAAGTCGAGTAAGACCTAATTTAGTCTAAGATGAAACGGGTAGGTAAGCTGTTTTCAGAGGTCATATTGGAGCAGTCGAAGGTCCTCTCAGAGTACCTCAAAGACTTCTCTGACTGTCTGGACCATCAGGCTGCAGAATTGGACAGGTTCTATGCCCTCATCGAAAAATGCGGAGCCATACACCTCTACGGAAAGGGGAGGACCGCGAACTCCGCAATAAGCCTCGCTCTGCGGCTTAAGCACTTCGGCTACAACGTCTGGTTCATAGGCGACGTCGTAAAGGAGCGCATAAAGCGCGGAGACCTCGTCATCCTCTTCTCCGGGTCGGGTGAGACTTCTGAAGTCGTCACAGTCGCCAAGCGCTCCAAGCAGGACGGCGCCAAAGTGGTTGCAATAACTTCGTACCGGAAGAGCACGCTCGGAAAATATTCTGACCTAATAATACTTTTGCCAGGTGGCCTGGAGAAGAGCAAAGGCTGGGAGTACCTTGAGGCGCAGATAGCCCCGCAGACGAAGAGGGATCAGCTCTTCTACGGCGGCGGGGAATTTGAGACCGTAGCCTACCTCTTCCAGGAGACGCTGGTGAGCGCATTAGGCAAATACAAGAAGATCCCATGTTCCATAGTTTTCAAAGAGCATGAGCATGATGAAGTGATGGAGGATAAAGAGAATGCCTGAGGAGATGACCTACTCAAAAGCTGGAGTCAGCATTGAAAGAGAGAATCTGGCGATTAAATCGATAACGCAGATACTGCAGAAGACATTCAAGTTCCGCAAAGGGAAAGTCGGGGAAGTGATGCAGGACATAGGGACCTTTGCGAACGTCATCGACATGGGCGATTTCGCACTCGCCATGAGCACCGACGGGATAGGGACGAAGGTGCTTGTCGCCCAAGAACTGAACAAGTACGATACGGTGGGAATAGACATGGTGGCGATGAACGTCAACGACATCCTGTGCCTCGGCGCAGAACCCATTGCGATGGTCGACTACATCGCAGTCAGGAGGATCGATCCTGAGATCATGAGAGACATAAGCCTCGGAATACACGAGGGAGCAAAGCAAGCCGACGTGGCAGTCGTTGGCGGCGAGACCGCGACCCTGCCGGACGTCATCACAGGCATAGGAGAGCTGGGCTTTGATTTAGCAGGTACCGCAATCGGTGTGGTCGCAAAAGACAAGATAATAACCGGCGAACGGATCCAAGTCGGCGACGTCGTCCTCGGATTCAAGAGCACGGGAATACACTCCAACGGAATGACGCTCGCAAGAAAAGTCCTGCCGAAGAACATGTGGCTCGATCTCTTGACGCCAACCAGGATATACGTAAAAGAAGTCATGATCCTGCTGAAGGACTATGACGTCCACGGCATGGCGCACATAACGGGCGGCGGGCTATCGAACATGCTGAGAATAACTTCATACGGCTATGTGCTTGATAAACTGCCTACGCCCAAGATGACGTTCAAGAAGATCCAGGAGCTCGGCAAAGTCTCAGACAAGGAGATGTATAAGACATTCAATATGGGCATCGGATTCTGCGTGATCGTCGATGAAGCAGCGGGCGAGGACATAGTGAAAAAATACGGCTCATCGTGGGGCATAAGCATGATAGGTGCAGTCGTCAAAGAGCAGGGCCTCAAAATAATCAAAGAAGACGGCACTGAAGTCTTCTACAGCGGATATTCTTAGGATGATGAAATGCCAATTCAGAAGGTAGAAAAAATATGGATGAACGGCAAGCTTATCAATTGGGGTGAGGCGAAGGTCCATGTTCTGACTCACGCATTACACTACGGCTCCGGCGTATTCGAAGGCATCCGCTGCTACCGGACAGACAAAGGTCCTGCAGTATTCCGGCTGCATGAGCATATGCAGCGACTCCACGATTCGGCGAAAATCTACAGGATGACTGTGCCATACAGCGTGAACGCACTATGTAAGGCGACTGCAGAACTGATTAAAGCAAACAAGATGAGTGAAGGCTACATCCGCCCCATCGTCTTCCGCGGCTACGGCGAGATGGGATTGAATCCCCTCAAAGCGCCGGTGGACACGGCGATAGCCATGTGGCCGTGGGGCACCTATCTTGGGGATGAGGGTCTTGCAAAAGGCATTAAGGCAAAGATCTCATCATTCCAGAGGATAGCGCCCAACATTCTGCCGTCGAGCGCGAAAGCCACAGGCCAGTACATCAATTCGATACTAGCGAAGATGGAGGTTTTGGACTGCGGCTACGACGAAGCAATAATGCTCGACACCCGCGGCTTCGTCTCAGAAGGCCCGGGAGAGAACATATTCATGGTAAAAGACTCCGAACTCTACACGCCGCCAAAGTATGCGAGCATCCTGCCTGGAATAACCCGCGACACTGTGATGAAGGTGGCATGCGACCTCGGCTACAAAGTCTACGAGACCGACATCGCGAGGAACACGCTCTATAATGCGGATGAGGCGTTCTTCACCGGAACAGCCGCTGAAATAACTCCGATAAGACAGATAGATGGGATTGAGATAGGCAAGCCTGGGCCGGTGACGAAAGCAATACAGAACAAGTTCTTCGCAATAGTCAAAGGAAAAGATAAGAAATACGAGAAATGGCTGTATCGAGTCTAATCGCTCTCTATCACGGTGCCGGTGAACTTCTTGCCTTCGATTGCGTTCCTCATGTTGTCGAGGTCTCGGCCGTTGAGGAAGATGGTCTTTATCTTAGACCGCTGGATTATCTTTGCTGCGAGAATGTCCAATAGCTCGTATTGGCCTGCGCCGGTCGGATAAGACTTCACCATATCGACCAGCTCTTCGATGCCTAACGTCTTATACATCTTCGCGTCCTTGTGTTTTTGGGGGTCTTTGTCGAATATGCCGGCAACGTTCGACGCATTTATCAGTAAGCCCGCCTGGATGTATTCTGCAAGGAGCGCCGCGACCGCATCAGTTGAGTGCGCCGGGTGGGTTCCGCCCATGACCACGATCTTGCCGAAACTCAGGGCCTCGGCAGCTTCCCTAAATTCGGTCGGCGGCTCGACAAGCGCTTTTTTTCCGATTATCGCAGCCAGCAGGCTTGCATTCAGTCTGGTCGCCGTTATGCCTATGAGGTCGCAGTATATCTCTGAGGCGCCGAATTTCCTGGCAGCTTCTATGTATCTTCTCGCCAGTTTTCCGCCGCCGGTGACGAGGGCCACCTGATGCTTCACAGAAAGCGCGTTCACCAGCTCGCCTAAGTACTTCGCATAGCTGAGGTCTACTTCATCCGGTACCAGGACCGATCCGCCGACTGAGATTACGATCTTCATCTTCGAACATTAATTAGCCTAAGCCTAATTAAATATATGGGCCGCCCGGATAAAATAGACCTGCTGGTTTTTGGGGATACTGCAATAGACCACTTCTATGAGGTCGAATGCATCCCTAAGGCGAACAACGCCGCCGACGTCATCCGCGGCCGCCAGTTCTACGGCGGCATGGGAGCGAACACCGCGGTCGTCGCCCACGCGCTCGGCATCAGCACGGGCCTCGTCAGCGTCATAGGAACCGACGCCGAAGACTACAGAAAGTACATGGAGAACCTCGGTATCGCCCTTTTCCTGAAGGGGATATTCGGCGACACCACAAAGTCCCTGTTCTTCAAGGACGACGGCAACCAGATAAGTTTCTTCTATAAGGGCGTGACTGAGAAATTGGACGAGCTTGATTTCAGCAAAGACCTCGGCCTCGACAAGAAGGATATCGAGAACTCGAAGTGCATCTACATGGCGCGCACGTACCTTGAGCTGCAGAGAAAAGTTGCGAGGCACTGCAACAACGCGTTCCTCGTCTATAACCCCGGCTACGGCGTCTTCCGATTCAAGGACGTGCCTGAGGTATTCTACAAGATACTGAAGAACACCAACGTGCTCGTATTGAATCACCATGAGCTGCTGCACCTTAAAGGCCTCGGCTTCAAGCTCAGCTTCGGCCTCGGACCCTCTGTCTTCCTTATAACTAGGGGGGATCTCGGCTGCAACATCTATTCGAAGGAGGCTGAGATCAATGTCCCCATCTATAAGACGAAGGCGGTCGACGCCGCGGGCGCAGGCGACGCCTTCAATGCAGGATTCATGGCAGCGCACATACGCGGATTCGACGTCTACGATTCAGTGAAGGTCGGCAATGCGACCGCCTCGTTCATAGTCGAGGAATGGGGCTGCCAGACGAACCTGCCGACGTGGGAAAAGGTCATGGAAAGGTATAAGAAGATCTAGAGCAGCTGCTTCGTCTCTTTCTCCAGCAGCGTCATCTCGCGGTCGTCCAGGATTCCGGGGGAGACTGGCACCAGCACCGTCGTATCTGTCAGGCTTATCTTGTCCTTGAAGCCCTGCAGCATATTCAGCATGGTGCCGAAGCCGTTGTGGGCTATCAGGTACTCTATTCCTTCGAGCAGGATCACTTTCCGTTCTTTGTTGCCGGCGACGAAATCCGTCAGGACCGCGAAGAGCTGAGGCGTCAGCGGCGACACCGCGTCATTATCTGAAAGTGATGCTGTCAACCATAGGACTGTGATGTTCCCATCTGTTATGTCATAGTCTTTTCTTATCTTGGCCGCGTTCGTCCGGGATATCCACAGCGCCGGCATGCTTTCAGCCTCCTGCAGGAACAATTCGATGCTCTTTGTCGGCTCCTTTTCTTTGATGAGGTGTATCTGCCCTCTTTCCAATATAGTCTGCGGCAGCACTTCAGGCAGCTCCTTGACGGTGTCGGCCCTCTTGCTCTTCAGTATCTCCGTCTTGACGTCATATTCGATGAGCTGCTTCTCGTATTCGCCGAGTATTTCCTTGAACATGGCATCGTCCAACTCCCGCTTATGGTATTTTTTCCTCACCATCTCGATCTTTCGCTCTATCTCCTCCTTTGCGTCGAGGACTTCCTTCAGGTCTTTTTCGGATATCATCCCCAGGTTTTTCTTCTCTTTCTGAAGTACCTTTTCGAATTCGGTGCCCTTAGGTTTCATGGCGCTCAGCCTGAAGTCGGTTATGTTCTCTGCGAGGTCTTTGTAGAACTCGGCCTCGCCGCTCTCCCTGATCAGTTTTTCCGCGGCCGCGTACCATGGGCTCAGTGAGGTCTTGTATGTGTTTATGACGGATTTGAAGTCGGACATCTCTGCGCCGCGCTCTTTCCCTCCTTTCAATGCCTCCTGCCAGGGTATCTCTATTGCGAGGTCGCAGACTGCCTTGATGTCGGACGACGAGTAGCCTGCTGAGAGTTCCGCCAGTTCCCTGTAGTCGACGCTCATGGATACCGGCTTCTTCTTCGCGTGTATCCTGAATATCTGCTCGCGCGCAACAGCGTCAGGTGGAGGCACGAATACCTGCTTGCTGAATCGTTCAGACCGCCTGAGCGCCGGATCTATGTTCCACGGGGCGTTCGTCGCGGCTATGATGACTAAGCCGCTGGTCTTCGTAAACCCGTCCATCTCGGTCAGGAAGGCGTCTATCAGCCTTTTCCCTGATTCGCTCCCAGTCGCATCTCTTCTGCCGGTTATCGCGTCGATCTCGTCAAAGAACAGTATCGCTGGCGTGTTGCTGCTCGCCCGCTCGAAGATGCCCTGTATATTCCTCTCGGATTCGCCGGCCGCTTCCGAGAGTATGTCCGTCAGCTTGACGTTGAAGAACGCCACGTCGCATTCTCCGGCTGTTGCCCTCGCTATATAGGTTTTACCGCAGCCTGGAGGCCCGTACAGGAGAATGGATCCGCCGACCTCTTTTTTGAAGTCTCGGGAGATGGCCGGATTCTTGAGGGGGTATATGACGGCCTTGCGCACCTCTTCTTTGACGTTCTCCATTCCGCCGACGTCCGAGAAGTCTATTTCCGGCTTCTCGACCCGGTCCACTCCGCCGCCGTACTTGCTGATATACTTCGCGAAGTCTTCGAAGAACTTCTCTTCGCCCTTCTTTTTCAGCTCGTTGTGGGCCATCTTGAACCACGGGATCAGCGAAGGCTTCTGCTTCTTTATCGCAGTAAGGAAATCGTCCATGCAAATCTTTCTACTCGCTTCACCCCCCAAGGCCGCCTGCCAAGGTATCTCCGCCGCCCCGTCGCATATGGCTTTTATGTCTGAGGCCGCATAGTCTTCGGTCATCTCTGCGAGCTTCGTAAAGTCGACGCCGTCGGAGATGGGTTTTTCGCGGGTGTGTATCCTGAATATCTGCTCCCGTCCCTTGGCGTCCGGTGGAGGAACAAATATCTGTTTCGTGAACCGCGCCGACCTTCGGAGAGCTGGGTCTATGTTCCAAGGAGAGTTTGTCGACGCGATTATCAGTATGTCTTTTCCCATGCTTTCTACGCCGTCCATCTCCATCAGGAACTGGTCTACTTCCATCTTCTCTTCGTAGCCCATCACCCCCTCGCGTCTTCCGCCGATCGCGTCTATCTCATCGAAGAATATGACTGCTGGAGCGTTCTTTCTAGCCTCATCGAATACTTCGTGGAGGTTCTCTGCTTCGGCTTTCACGCCCCTGCCCACTATTTCGCTTATGTTGACGTTGAAGAACGGCAGCCCTACTTCGCCGATGGTCGCCCTCGCTATGTACGTCTTTCCGCAGCCGGGCGGACCATAGAGAAGTATTGCTCCGCCGCATTTTTTCCCGAACTCTTTTGCCAGGTCCGGATTCGTGAGCGGGCATATGATAGTCTCTTGTATCTCCTTCTTAAGTTCGTCCATTCCGCCTACGTCCGAAAAGTCTATTGTCGACTCCTCTATCGGCACAGAGCCTTCTGCGGATATGGACGTACTCAAGGATATCGGCTTCAGCTTTTTCCCTTCCTTCCTCTTTGTCCCAAGGATGTCGCCTGCAAAGCTGACAGGGAAATGCCATTTCGGTGACTTTATTTTGTGCCCTCCCGCCCGGGTGTAGTGGGCTGTGATGTAAGGCATGAATGTGACGCCTAGGAGCGCGACCTTCGCGTCGAATAGGTTGATTAGCAGCTGTGAGACGGTGTCTATTGGAAGCTTTATGTTGTCTTTAGCATAAAGTTCATCTATGGTGTCTATTTCTATCAGGTGATTCGACAGGTCATAGCATTTGGCGTGGAACCTCGGGATGTGTATGGTCGCCTTCGCCCGGTCTTTTACGACCGTCTTGCCGGTATCTTCGGGGGTTAGCTCCTCCCAGAGGCCTTTGAAGAACATCAGCATCGTCGACTTGTAGATGGAGGTGTAGCCGAGGTGCGCAAGGTCCATGAGCGAGCCTTTGTCGACTTCGTCGACGTAGACGAAGCTTCTGCGCATAAGTTCGCCTAGCAGCCGCACCGCAGTGGGCGAAAGGTTCATTATCTTTCGCAGGATGTCGGCCCTCTTTATCTCGTGGCCGACCGCCATGTAGAGGTCTCCGTTCGACAGGTCCACGTAGAAGTTGTTCTGGCGAGTCTCAAACATGGTCTGCTCGCCTATGACGCCTTTTTGAACCTGCTCCAGCCTAGAGACGCGGAATTTGGCGAGCGGCTTATAGGATTTGATTAGCTCAGTCTTCTCCTTGAAGATCAGCCGGTTGACTGCGTTCTTTATGGTCCCCCGGCTAAGCTTCCGCTCCAACCTCTTTTCCGCGCCCTCTGATATCGCAAAGGATCTGGTCTCTACCCTTTGGATTTTCATCTAGTCCGTTAAATTATATCGACTATGCCTTTTTATAGACGACTGAAAAAATACATAACAACAAAAAAAAATATGAGGTGATACATTATGGTAAATATTAAGAGTATGCTCGTGCCGGCAGTCGCAGCCGGTGTTGCCGCCGCATTATTTTCGACGGTCATAAACGTTGCTGCCATATTCGTGCCGTTCATCGGCATGTGCGGCTTTGCTTGCTGTCTGTGGCTGATCGCCGCAGGAATCCTTGCCGCATTCCTAACAAAGAAGATGGCTGGCAAGATAACGACGCAGGACGGCGCAATCGTCGGCATGCTTACAGGAGCGGTCGCTGCAGTCGTGGAAACGGTCCTCACAGCCGTATTGATGCTATTGAACCTCGCCCCCGCAATGCCTGGCCTTGAGAACCTTGGCGTTATAGGGCTTGGGGGAGGGCTCGTCGGCACAATAATATTGCTTGCCGTAGCCTTCATGCTGTCGCTTCTCGTTGACGTGGTATTCTGCGGCGTAGGCGGCGTCCTCGGAGCCAAGCTCTTCGAGAAGTAGTTCGATGCGCGGATTCGCCCGCAGGCGAATCCGTCGTCTTTTCTCTTTCTTCTTCGTATTATCTTACATGTGTTCAAAGAAGACGCTCATCTATCTCCTTTTCCTTGCGCCGGCCATCATCTGGTTCGCTCTCATCATCCTGGCACCGTACCTTGAGTCGGTCGGCAGCCATGATCTTGCCGGCCTCCTGTACTTCTTCTTTCGGCCCACCTGCCATCAGCTTCCTGAGCGCTCGTTCTTCATCTTCGGCTATCCGATGGCGGTCTGCGCCCGCTGCTTTGGAATATACGCAGGCTTTTTGGCGGCAACGCTTCTTTACCCCATCATCCTGCCCGTCGACAACCGGAAGACTCCGAGTAAGTGGCTGCTCATCCTCGCAATCATCCCCATGGGCTTGGACGGCGGCATCCAGCTTCTGACGTCCTATGAGAGCAACAACATCCTGCGCCTGATAACAGGCCTCATATGCGGCGGCGTCCTGCCGTTCTACATCCTCCCAGTCTATAATGAGCTGGTCTACGGCTTTTTATGCAGTAAACGGATAATATAATCCGCTTAACAATAATCGAGGTGATTCAATATGGCTGATACAACAACAATGGACAAAGGAACTGATGACAATTTGATGGCTGCGATAGCTCACGCCGGCATTCTAGTGTTAGGTGTGCTGCTTCCGGTGATCATATGGCTGATCAAGAAAGAAAAATCCAAGTATGTGGCCTTCCAGGCCCTGCAGGCAGCAGTCTACCAGCTGGCTGTCTTCGTGCTCTTTATAGGGCTCTGGGTTGTGATGTTCGTATTAGCCATAGTTACCGGAGGGCTTGGAGGAATCCTGATGATTCTGCTGCTTCCGCTGATCCTGATAGCTGTGGTCTACGGCCTATACGGCGCGTACATGTGCTACCAGGGTAAGGACTTCAAGTATGTTCTGATAGGCAACATGCTTGCTAAGCGCTGAACTGGGAACGTGCATTATAGTGGAGCCGGAAGAATTTCTTCCGACGCTCCACAAAATATTTTTTTATTTTCACTTGTCTTCTTCTGTTTGTTTACTGGCAGCTGTCGCCGGACATTATCTGGTTGGCTGCGAGTATGAGGATGCCTCCGGCAACGATGCTTGCGGTTATGGGTTGCTGGAAGAATACGGCTGCGAGAACGGTCGCGGTTATCGGTTCCAGCGGCATGATTATGCATGCTCGGGACGCTGAGAGCGTGCTTACGCCGCGGTAGAACAGGTAGTTTGGGATGATGTAAGCGACTGTGACGTAGAGTGCAAGCAGCAGCCAGATCTCAAGCGGAAGATTGAATGAGACGCCGATGATTTTGTGGTTTGAGGTGACGGCTGAAGTCAGAGGATAAGATAACAGAAGCCAAGGTAGGGCGAAAGCCATTGAAGAGAATGTTGTGGTAGAATAGTGCTGTTTCCGCAGGTTGCTTTCGCGACCGTAGATGACCCACAGGGAAAGAAATATGCCGGAGAACAATGCGAAGATCACGCCCGCAAGATTGAGTCCTCCAAGTATTTCGGTGCCGGTGACTATGAGGACGCCGAGGAGGCTGACTGAGACTGCGAGAATCTTTCGTTTAGTTAGCGGTTCTCCTAGGAGCGGTTTAGCGAAGAAGATGGTCCACACTGGTTCAGTGTATAGGAGTAGGACGGCTGCGGCGATCGGCACGCCTAGGACGATGGCGCCAAAAGACGTCAGCTGTAGTAGGGCGGATATGAGGCCGTATGTGAGGAAGAAGGGCAGCATCTTTTTGGGCGGAAGATAGGTTCGCCGCAAGAGCATGAGCGGCAGTAGGAGGACGGTCCCGCAGAGGAAAGTATAGACGGCTATTTCGTAGAGTGAAAGGCCCTGATCCGCAAAAAAGCGGCAGCCTGCGGCGATGAGGCCGTAGAAGACGGCGGCTAAGAGAACATATGATGAGCCTTCCTTCATAGTTGTATACTTTGGGTGGTTGAGAATATAATGTTATGCGCCTTTGGTCGAAGGCGTCCTGATGTCGACTGAGTAGATTCGTCCGCCCATGTCAGCGAACGCGTACACGAGTATGTTCAATGCAAGGTTTATTGCTTTCTCGTCTGTTCCTGTGACGTCGATGAACAGGTCAGTCGTTTCTTCGGTCACGCGCGTGAGTTCGCCGTTGATTATCGGCGGAAAAGACAGGACGTCGTTGTTCGAGTCGACGATGACTGGATAGACTTCGGCTTTTTCGAGGGCCCCGGCGTAGTCGCGTCCCTTTGGATGGTCTGATAGGATCTGTCTGAGGTTCATCGGAGAACTCATGTCCAGGGGTATGAAGGATACTGCATCCGGCTTCACTGCCTTGTAGGTGAAGGGAGGCTTAACTTTCGAGAGGTCGTGGACGCCTATTGCTACTTTACTGCGGCGCCTGCCGTGGGTTATGTGCAACTTCTCTTGGAGATCCATGAGGGAGCGCAGCTTCAGGTCGTCTATGGTTATGTCCCGGATGACTGCGGCCGTGACGTACGGGCGGACGAGGGAGACTGAAGGTTCGACTTTGAGGACTATTCCGGAGCTCTCTATTTTTGGTGAGACTATGCCGGTCTCCAAGCCGAGCTTTCCTTTGAGTGCGCGGGCGAAGCCTTCGACTGAGAGCATGTCAGGGCGGTTCGGGAAGATCTCGACTACGACCTTCTCGTCGTCTATGGCTTCAAGGTCTACGCCGAGCATCGGTATCTCTTCGCGCAATTCTGCGATAGCAAGTTTCTTCCCTAAGAGCCTCTGCAGTTCAGGGAAGCTAAATTCCGCCTTAGGCATGTTAATTTATAGTGTTTTCATCAATAATTAACTCAGATGTTCAGTATCACAGAAGACGATGTCGGCATAGTGGCGTACGAGCTTTCGGAGATATGCCGCACCATGTCGTTCATATTCCCGGTGCCGTTCCTTGTGACGCTATTGTATCTGCCGAGCTTCGATCTGTTTTATATCCTGAAGAAGTTCTTTGTTTTTATGGCACCGGCGATAGCCTCCTATGGGCTCTATCTTCTCCTTAGGAGGATGAGGTGCGATGCTCAGCCGCGTACAAGGCACACGATGATGACCGTCGCAGTCGTCTGGTTCTTCGTCGCAGTGTTGGGGGCGCTGCCGTATTTGCTGGCCGGAGTATTGGGGCCGCTGGACGCGTTATTCGAATCGATGTCCGGCTGGACGACTACCGGCCTTACCATGATCCCTGCCCCGGAACTCATCGACAAAGACATCATATTCTACCGCGCCTACACTCAGTGGATAGGAGGGATCGGCATAATAGTGCTCGCATTAGTCGTATTCTTGAGGAGGGGGACCGTCGCCATGGACTACTATGCGGCCGAGGTCGGCGACCAACGGATCAGGCCAAGGCTTAGTAGCACCATCTCGGAGACTTGGAAGATATACGTCGTCTATACTATCGCCTTCATAATATTGATGTACGTTGCGGGAATGGACCCGTTCGATGCCCTAGTCCACACGTTCTCTGCCTTGGCCACCGCCGGATTCTCAAGCTACTCAGATAGTCTTGGACACTACGCCACCCACCCCAACGGCATGATAATACAGCTCGTCGTCGCAGCATGCATGATCTTCGGCTCCATAAGCTTCCTCTTACACTTCAAGCTCTTCGAAGGCGACTACTGGAAGCTGCTGGACAACATAGAGTTCAAATACTTCATAAGGTTTTTGGCTGCATCGACATTTATCGTGTTCGTCTACTTCTATTTGTCGAATCCCGCGGATCCGCTTAGGACATTCGTCGACGGCTTCTTCCAGATGGCGTCCGCGCTCTCCACGACCGGCATGCAGACAGTGAACCTCACCAGGTGGCCTGACCTGCCGCTGACGATAATGATAATCCTCATGGTCCTCGGCGGCCTCTATGGTTCCACCTGCGGCGGACTGAAGATGCTACGCATCGTCCTCACCTTCAAGGTCATAGAATACGGAGTGAAGAAGATGATGCTGCCAAAGACCGCAGTCATAAGGATAAAGATAGATGGCAGACACATCGACTGGAATGCGGTCGTCTCGGTCTTCGGGTTCATTTCACTGTATCTCGTGACCGGCATCTCCTGCGCCGCCGTTCTGATGCTGTTCGGCTTTCCTGGCATGCAAGCCATGTTCGTCGCAGCCTGCGCTCTTGGGAACGTCGGCTTCTCCGGCGTTGCCGCAAACCTCTGGTACGATAATCTGCACTACATGGCCAAGATAGCTCTCATACTCGTGATGTGGCTGGGCAGAGTGGAGATATTCCCGGCGCTCGTTCTGCTTTCGTCTCTTCGGCGCAGGAAGAAGACCGGCGGCTTCTACGAGTAAAAGAATTTACGGCATCAGGACGCTGATCCCATGCCCGTCGACGAACTCTATCGGGTGGATCATTTCGGAATGCTTGGTCGCTCGCATCTTCCGGATCATGATGTGCCTGCCGGGAAGAGAGCCTGTGCTCGTATAGTGCATCGTTATTATGCCGTCGACGAGGAACTCTGATATCGTGTCCCTGGAAAGGCCTCGTGAGCCTTCAGTCAGCTCCGAGATTATGATCGTTGTGCAGTCGAGTTTCTTTATTTCGGAAAGTATCTTGTTCAGCAGGACCCTGGACGCTATCATTGGGTTCTTGGGGTCGGGTATCATCTCCTCCAGGCTGCCGGAGAGTATGTAAGGTAAGTCCATGTCCTTCCATGCGACCGGGTGAAGCAGGATCGCAGACAATGAGTCCACTACGACGCGCTTATATCCGCCTCGCTTTATCTCGTTTATTATGTCGTCAAGGTGCGTGTCTTCAATGCTCTTCGAGACCAGCTTGAGATTGCCCGAATCGATGAGAGGACGCAATTCCCAGCCGAAAAGCTCGCCTTGCACTATGAGGTCATTGACGCTCTGCTCGAACACTATGTAGAGTGATTTCTCCCCTTTCTTCGCCCCATCGTAGAGGAATTGCATTGAGAGAAGGGTCTTCCCTGTTCCGGGGGATCCGGACACCATTATCGTATAGTTCTTGGGGAAGCCGCCCTGTATGAGGGCGTCAAGACCGACTACCCCAGTGCTGACTCTTTCAACTGCCATTTTTGTATAATAAGATTTATTGCATATGCCCTAAAAATAGTCGACTATTTTCCTCTGCTTCAGAATCTCCGAGATTCGCGTGTATTCTGACGTCGGTATTCTGAGCCTTCTACCTACTGCTGAAAGAGCCTCAGAAAGGTTTGCGAACTTCTCCGGTTTCTTTTCGAGCGCGTGTCTGACGTTCTCGCGAACCTCCCAGACGCCGACCGGCACAGTGTAGCCTTCGTATATTTCCCGGAAGACGACGACCCGCGCCTGCCTGCGCATCTGATGAAGTTTTTCGGCGACCCCGATCCTTCCCGCGTAGTAGCCGCCACCTTCTTTCTCTGCGTACCTAGTTCTGCCTGAATACCCCTCGTACTCGGCCTGGATGATCGGCCGGTCGTTTCCCTGAGTCCACAACGTCTTAGGCGACCACGCCTCGAACAATTCGAACTCCCAGGCGCCGGGCATCATCAGCACCTCAAAGTGGTTGTCAAGGTAAGTGTTCTCGTAGACCAGGAATTCGTTCAATTGAGGGTACTCTCTAATGTCCTTCATCAGTGCTTTGGCTATGATGTCGTCGACTGCCGTGATAGACCAGCGGGTAGGCACAAGTTTTTTATTCTCATTCATCCCAAGAGCACCGGAGGATAGGACGGTCGTAAGATAATAGACGTCGAACTGATTTTTGTAGAGGGTGAGGGCCGCATCAGCCGCACGCAATTCGTCTGAGACAACGGCGTCCACTCTGCGCGGTATCTTTGGGTTCTCTGTGATCGTGAATTTCTCCACGACGCCTGATGGACCCATCGGCTGGCTTATCGAAGAAAAGCTCATCCTGTAAGTCGGCTTACTCTTGAAGAGCACCTCTATGTCGGTCGGCTTCACTGAGAGCGCAAGCTCCTTCGACTGCTCTATGTAGCGGCTGCGTTCCTTTATGCCGGCTCGCCGTTTCGATCTTACGAGGAGGGCGCGCATCCGGATTATGTCGTCTATGCTCGAACCATACCATTCTGCTGGGTTGTCGAGGAGCGCCGCATTCTCAGGGTCCAGTGAAGTCATGGGGCCGACGAACACTTCGGGGTAACCTTGGTGGCCGACGAATATCGACGGCGCCGGACCGAAAAAGTTCTCAGAGAGCTTGCTCTCGTTCGGAGAAAAGACTGCCAGCTTCCTGAGCAGCGGACAAGGCACGGCGCCGCAAAGGCTTCGGCCGCCCTTACAGGTCAGGCATAGGCTCCCTGATGCCGGCGGACTCTCGCAACGGGCCTTCATTATCTCGCAGCCCGGCCTCTTCGGGTAACTGGACTGACGGCGCATGTCTCAGTAGTATATGGTAATCCTAGGCTAAAGATTTTGGGTTAAAGAAGCTAGTTCTTCAGTCTGGCCATTAGTTCGTCTTTCGTCGGCACTTCGCCGATGAACGCCAGCTCATCGTCTATGACGAGTGCTGGGGTTGATGCTATCTGGTACTGTAATGCTTCTATCGTGAAGTCTTGGCCGCCTACGGCTGCGGGCGTCTCTACTATCTTTGATTCGTGGTCCACGATGTGCATTTCTTCTCCTTCCAGCTTCATCTTCTGCCCAGGCTTTGCGTTCTCGCCGTCTATCAGCTTCTCGACGAAGTCTTTCCCTTCCGAAAGATTATGTTCGCGAGCCGCTTCCCGCAGAAGCTTCCTGAAGGACGGGCATTTCGGGCACCGTGTGGACGTGTAGAGTATCGCTTTCATTATTGCTCTTTTATGTTGGAGACCCCGTATCTTCTCCGTTCTTTGAGTTCCGCCAGCTTCCCTTTATTCCAGCCGCCGACATTCTGGTAGTAGCCGGTTATCCGGCTCCACCAGTCTATCTGGTCGCCGCCGCACTTCTGGCATTTGCTTATCATGCCGCCGGATATCGAAGAACATTTCCTGCAGACCGAGATGTCTTTCGTGAAAGCGAAGTACTGTATCGCAGTCTTGGTCGCTATCTTCTTCGTCAGCTCGTAGATCCCTTCCGGTGACGGATTCGCTTCGCCGAGGAATACGTGGCTCATGGCTCCGCCGTCTGTCAGCGGGTGGAATGCGCCTTCGATGGTCAGCCGCCTCCAGAGCGGCACGTCCGCCGAAGGCCTGACGTGGAATGAGTTGGTGTAGTACGGTGCGTCGGCGGGGCCGTTGTGTTTGACCTGCCCGTCGAAGCGCTCTATGTCTATGCGCGGCAGGCGGGAGGAGCAGCTCTCTGCCGGGGTTCTGGCAACGGTGAAAGTGAGGCCCGTCTCTTTGCGGAATTCTGCGGCTATCTCCTTCATTTTCTTCATTACGGTGAGGCCGAACTTCCATGCGTAGTCTGATTCATGCAGCTCGTAGCCTGTGTGCGCTTTCACCATCTCGTTTATTCCGAGGACTCCTATGATGAAGCTCTGCTTGTCCGGCTCAAGGTACCTTTCTTTCTCGTTTATGGGCTGGCTCATGAAAGGCAGCAGGCCGTTCTTGAGGTTACGGTGTATGACTTCGCGCTTCAGGTTGTGGACGCTCTTGGCTTTTTCCATCCTCTCCCTGAGGAGCTCGAATAGCTTGTCGTCGTTGCCGCCTGCTTCGTAGGCTATCTGCGGCAGGTTTATTGTGACGACCTGCAGGCCGCCGCCCCGGATGGTGCCGTTGACTTTGTCTTCGTCTGTGGACGATTCTGACAGCGGCATCAGGAAGCTGCAGCACTGATAGCAAGCGAACTTGGGCATGTACGGCTGGTTTATGACGTAGTACGGTGTTCCGAACTTTGCGGCAAGCTCAGAGACCTTCATCAGGTCATCGTAGTTCTTGTCGTTCTTCAGGTCAGTTGGATGCAGTTGGACCTCGAACTTCGGGAAGTTGAACATCTTGCCGATGAAGTCACCTTCCAAGTAGACTTCTGTAAGCGCCTTGAATATGGTGTTCGTCTCAGTCTCAAAGTCTGCGTAGGTCACTGAGTCCTGCACTTTGCCGCCGGGCAAAACAGCCGGCACGTCGCGGAACTGCTCTGGCACGGTCATATCACAGTCTATCGAAGAGAAGACTGTCTGCCCGCCGCGTGCGACGTACATCTGAGAAAGTTCGTATATGAACATCTGTGCGAGCTGCTTCACTTCTTTGTATGAGAGGCCCCGAACATATGGTGCAAGGAACGTGTTGAAGTAGCTGAAGCCTTGGCCGCCTGAGCAGTTCGTCTGCGACGCAGCGAGTACCTTCGTCGCGTGGAGGAATGCTACCTCCGCCCGTTTCGCGGGCGCGGCTATCGCTGTGTGATTGCCTACGCCGTCAGCCTTAAAGCCGTTCCTCAAAAAGAAGCGGATGTCGTGGGAGAAGCAGAACGGGCGAATGAAGTAGTCGAGGTCGTGTATGTGGATCTCGCCGCGCATGTGCGAGTCTGCGAGCTCCGTGGGCAGGATGTTTATGAGCGCATATTCGCGGGTTATCTGGTCTGCCATCAGCTTGTGAATCGATTCCGGGTTATATTGCAGGTTGGCATTCTCCTTCGAAGGAGTGTCTATGAGGTTCTTGACGTCGTAGACCGGCATACCAAGTCTTGTATACCGCGCCCTGTGGGCTTCGAGGCCGTATTCGAGGAGCTTGACGTTAACTATCTCCCTTATCAGCGGCGCAGTCACGTATTCGAGGCGCATCCTGCCCAACTCCTTTTCCACGTCTTTGGCTATGGATTCTGAAAGCCTCTGCTCGAGCTTTGTTTCCCTCATCAGGGATTCCACTATCTTCTGGCGGTCAAAGCGGTCGAGCGTCGTCTTTGATGTTCTGATGCGCAGATTCTCTCTGTACCGGTACCTTTCCGCAAGCTTCGGGTTCGTCTTCTTGAGCTGCGAGTATACCATGCCGCGGATCTCGCTCGTCTTTATCCCGTCGCGGACATGCCGCGATATCTCCGAAGCGACGTCTGAGGCTAGTGAGAATGTGGCTCCTGCGTTCACGCAGCTTGCGATTATCTTCTCTGCGTCGAAGCGCTCGGTTGAGTTATCGCTCTTTGTTACATTCGTTTTGTTTTTATTTGTGAAAAAAGTTAAATCAACCATTTTAGAGCCGCCTTAGACTTAGAGTAAATTATTTGCGCACTCCCTAATAAATACTTGCAAACAGATATGCTGCGGCTACGTTTTATCGGCCTGGTGGGGGGATGAGCTACAATTCAAAATAAGATGGATGGAGGATAAATATTTTAGGGAAAAATGTGTTTCTTATGGAATAACAGCCCACGTCGGGAGAGAAAAGGTGGCCTGGGCTAAGAAGGTTATCTTTGTTTAGTTATAAAGTACTTTTATTTTCTTAAAAGAAAGTATATTGGTGCTAGACATACTGGCGCTCGCAATCCTAGGCTGCCTGCTTGGCATAATAACCGGACTCGCACCCGGCGTGCACGTGAACACAGTCGCCGTAGTAGGACTCTCTGTTTTCCCGCACCTATCCCTTAGTCCGATACAGTTCGCAGTCGTCATGGTCGCGATGACCGTCACCCACAGCTTCCTCGACTTCATACCTGCCATCTTTTTAGGCGCACCGGAAGAAGCGACCGCCTTAAGCGTCCTGCCTGCGCACCGGCTGCTGCTGCAAGGAAAAGCCCTGGACGCAGTGAAGCTCACTGCACTAGGAAGCCTCCTCGGACTCGGCTTCGCACTCCTCCTCTTAGCTCCCACGCTAGCCATCATACCGGCAATATATTATGGCCTGCGCGGCTACATAGGCTACGTGCTTGCGGCTGCAGTCGTTGTGCTCGTATTGAGGGAAAGAGAAAAACACAAGATAGTTTGGGCTGCCGGCATATTCCTACTCTCAGGCTGCTTTGGGCTCCTGATGTTCGACCTAAGGATCCTGTCGACGACACAAGTCCTGTTTCCGGCATTCGCCGGCCTCTTCGGCATAAGTAACCTCATCAACTCTCTGAAGGAGAAGGCGACGAAGATCCCGCAAAGCAAGTTCACTTCTGTGAGAATAAAACCAGCACATCTTTCGGCAGGCTTCTTCGGCGCCTTAGCTGGCCTACTCGTCGGACTGCTTCCGGCGATGAGCCCCTCTCAGTTGGGGGTGCTCATGAGCAGCCTCATCGGCACAGAAGTGGGCACCTTCCTTGTTTACCTGTCTGCGATAAACACGTCTGATGCGATATTCTCATTCGTCTCCCTCTATACCATAAATAACCCGCGGAGCGGCGTCGCCACCATGGTCGGCAAAGTCCTTGACCTAGGATTCGATGAACTGCTGCTCCTCTGCGGAGTCACCGCATTCTCTGCGGTGTTCGCAACATTCCTCCACCTGCGGCTTGGAAGAATCGCCCTCGACTTTGTCGGAAGAATAGATTATAGGCTGCTGTCCATAGCAACGCTCGCACTCGTCTTCTCGCTCCTCTACCTGCTCACCGGCTGGTTCGGAGTCCTCCTAGCGGTGCTCGCAACAGCCATCGGCCTGTTGCCCATACTCTCCGGCGTATCGAGGACGCACTGCATGGGAGCACTACTGCTGCCGACGATATTTTACTATGTCGGACTCTGGTAAGTTAGGCACTACTTCAACCTTTTCGTAAAAGGTTGATCAAAAAGACGCCGCTGCGTCTTTTCTGAGTTGAGGCTGATGCCTCACTCATCAGCAAGACCCCTCGGGGTCTTGACTGAGTCGAGACCTGCAGGTCTCGCTCATCAGCAAGGCCCGCTGGCCTTGTCTGAGTCGAAACCCGAAGGGTTTCGCTCATCAAAAGGAATTCGCATGACGGCGAATTCAACGGCTTGGTTAGGCACTACAAAAGCCTTTTCTCTGAGGGAGAATCCGCCAAGGCGAATTCAAGGGAGGGTAGGGTTGATAATGTGGGAGACCCGTCGGTCTCCCCTATTATCTGAGAAGTTATTCAGCGCTCATAAGTGTCGTCATCACGGCTTTCGCTCAGTTGACCCTCTTCTCATCACGTTAATTACTTTGGATTTAAGGGAATTAAATTTGCTTTGGGTGGGTTCTGCATCAAAGAGGATGAGGGGCTTATTTAGGTGCCTTTTTGCCCGCACCGGAACCTCATGGAATCCGACTGCAATATCGCGTGGCGCCTCCTGGCTGGTTGCGGCGTCTTCGCCCGCCTTTTTCCCGCATTTCTTGCACTTGAAGCCTTTTTCCGCGCCCGCTGAAGTCATCCGTTTCCCGCAGCATTCTGGCGGCGTCTTCTCCGTAACTTTAGCCAGCTTCAGGATATTGATCTTCTCCAGGTTCAGCGTAGACTGATAGCTTCCGATACTGCCGTATACGATGAGCTGGTCGCCGACGACAAGCTTCCTTACGACGTCGCGGAATCCTCCGGTCGGCTCATAAGCTGCGCAAGCAATCTTTCCGGTGCCGTCAGAGAACCCGAATATGACGTGACCGCCCTCGATAGTCTGCGGAGGCATATTAACTTCGCCTGAGATGATTGCGCAGTCATACGGTTTTAGGTCAGAGACCTTGCGTTCCCGCAAATGCGCGTCAGTGCCCTGATTCGTTTCGAACACGATCGTTCTTTCGACTTCTTCGCCGACTTTAAGCATCTTCCAGGCGCGCTCGACAATCTGCGGGCTCCTGCCGCGGATGCCGCAGAGGATGGGGTCATATCCGTGCGGCATGATCATCACCTGCCCCGTCTCCGGATCGACGTTGTTGAATGTCAGAGGATAGGTTACATCATCCATCCTGAAGATGGAGCTCGCGTCAATGCGTCTTTCTGTGCCGTAGTTCTTCTCAGCCCGGTACGCTATGATCTCGTACGTTCTCTCTGAAAGAGTCGCGCCGACTGCTGCGAGCGCCCCGATGATTCCTCTGCCGTTCTTGAATTTGTGGACTTCCGCATCGACCTGCGCAGCCAGCTTCTCAGCGTCCTCGATCTTGACCAGCTCAGATACTGCGCGACCATAGAACTCGCCGAGGAGCTTGCTTCTCTCGGGATTCAGCCCCCTGATGAATACGACGCCTGGATTCGTGTTCTCGTCATCCAGTCTGGCGTATTTCTCGACCATCTCGAGAACTATTTTCTTTGTCTTCTTCGGGTTACCTTCCACATTCAATGCTATTGCGCCGTTGCCCCTGGTCCGATACGGGATGTTCGGGTTCAGGCGGATGAGTCGAGGGTAGCCTGTAACCTTCAGTTTTTCGACGAGCAATGCTGCCAGATACGTCGTGCACATTCCTTGGAGTGAGTCCGTGTCATCGATGCCTACCAACATTCCTAGCTCACCTCAGCTGCGTTTTCTTTCGTGAACGAGACCCGCGGGTCTCGACTCAGACAGGACGCTGTCTGCGTCCTGCTGATGCACGTTTCTTTTCGCAAAAAGAAAGGTGCGTTGCGCATTCCTTGGAGTGAGTCCGTGTCATCGATGCCTACCAGCATTTTGGATTTATTTTAAGCTTAAATGCTTGTACCACAAATATTTATTTTGAGGTCCAAGGCTAAATCTGTTCGATAGTGAGCGATTGGGATTTCATGACGAAAAAGTCGCAGAAGGATTCTGCCCACGGTCGTGGGAAGAACGGCAAACATTTGAGGCGGGTTCTGGGACCGGTGCCCAACCTTGAAGAGCACGTCCGCTCCGACTGGTGGCGGCACATCTTCAATTCACTCTACCTTAAAACTGATTCTGACGTCATCGACGACAACGACATAACGCGCGGCGAAGTGGACATGTTCCTGAGCATACTTGCGCCCGCGAATGATGATCGGATACTGGACCTCGCCTGCGGCCAAGGTAGGCACACACTAGAGATGGCCCGGCGCGGCTTTCTGAATGTCGAAGGCTTGGATAGGTCGCATTATCTCATCCAGAAGGCGAAGAGTGAAGCGCAGCAAGACGCTCTCCCCGTGAAATTCAAGGAAGGCGACGCACGAAAGATTCCCTATCCTGCAGACACGTTCGATGTCGTCATGATCCTCGGGAACAGTTTCGGCTACTTCGAGACCGCGCAGGACGACCTGAAGGTCCTAAAAGAAGTCTTCCGCGCACTTAAGCCGTGGGGTAAATTGCTCATCGATGTCGCAGACGGCGAGTACATGAAAGAGCACTTTTTGCCGAGGTCCTGGGAGTGGATAGACAAAAAATACTATGTCTGTAGGGAGCGCTCTTTGTCTTTGGGTGGCGAACGCCTCATATCACGGGAAGTGATCGCCCACGTGGACAAGGGCGTGATAGCCGACCAGTTCTATGCCGAGAGGCTCTACACAAAACAGAGTCTCGCCGACTTTTTGAATACCGCAGGCTTCGGAAAGATCGACGTCCATGCGGAGATAGCCACCGAGTCGCAGCGGGACCAGGACCTGGGGATGATGGAGCGCCGCCTCGTCGTCACGGCCATCGTAAAGAAGGATTGGACGCCCGCCAAAAACAAGCTTGCTGCGAAAGTAAAGGATGTCGTAGTGCTCCTCGGAGACCACACTAAGCCGGACACCATCAAGCCGCTTGCTGTTTTCGACGAAGACGACTTCTACACGATTGACCGCCTCAAGGACGCGCTACGGGAGAACAAAAAGTACAGGTTCAGCTATCTCAACAACCACGACAAGCTCATAGCTGAACTGATGAAGATGCGCGGAAAAGTCGATCTCGTATTCAACTTATGCGATGAAGGCTACGACAACGACGCTCGTAAGGAGTTACATGTGCCCGCGCTCCTTGAGGTGCTCGGCCTGCCTTATACCGGCTCCGGCCCGCAGTGTCTCGCGCACTGCTACGACAAGTCCCTCGTCAGGGGGATAGCAAGCGAGATGGGTATCCCCGTGCCTCATGGCATGTTCGTCAAGCCCGAGGACACGACATTCGAGCTACCGTTCAGTTTCCCGGTGATCGTGAAGCCGAACTTCGGCGACTCCAGTTTTGGGATAACCCAGCGGAGCGTCGCAAACAACAGCGAGGAACTGGTGAACGCCATCTCCGAGATACGCGGAAGCTTCGGCTATGATAAGCCGATCCTCGTCGAAGAGTTCCTTTCCGGGAAAGACATCAGCGTCGGGATCATAGGCAACCCGCCTGAATCCTACACTGCTCTGCCGATAACCGAAGAAGATTATTCTCTGCTGCCGCCGGACTTGCCGAAGATATGCGGCTATGAGGCGAAGTGGCTTCCTGATTCCCCATACTGGAATAATGTCAAGTCTGTGCCTGCGCAGCTGCCTGAGGACACTGAAAAGTTCGTCATAGAATGCTGCCTGAAGTTGTTCGAGCGGCTGGAATGCAGGGACTATTGCAGGTTCGACTGGCGTCTTGATGCCGAAGGTAAGCCTCGGCTGCTTGAGGTGAACCCTAACCCCGGCTGGTGTTGGGACGGCCATCTTGCGAAGATGGCGAAGGCTATGGGTATGGATTATGCTCAGATGCTCGCAGCCATCATTGCCGCGGCTGCGCAGAGGCTGGGGATGGACATGGAGGTGACTGATGAAAAAAACTAGTTTATTATGTGTGGGAATAATTCTTTTGTCGTTTGCTCTTGCAGCATACTTTTATCCGCAGATGCCTGAGAAAGTTGCGTCGCACTGGAATGCCGGAGGCGACGTCGACGGATACATGAGCAAGTTCTGGGGCCTCTTTTTGATGCCGATGATATCGGTCCTACTCTATGGCCTCTTCCTGCTGATTCCGGTGATGGACCCGAAGAAGGAGAATATAGCAAAATTCAGGGGATATTTTGACGGCTTCGTTGTTATAATGATGCTGTTCCTATTCTACGTGTACGTGCTCACGCTGCTCTGGAACCTCGGCTACGTGTTCTTCAGCATGACGGCTCTGCTGGCTCCGGCATTCGGAGTATTGTTCTATTATTGTGGTGTCCTCATGGAGAACGCTAAGATGAACTGGTTTATAGGAATAAGAACGCCGTGGACACTCAGCAGCGAAAATGTCTGGGATAAGACGCATAAGCTTGGCGGCAGACTATTCAAAGCCGCTGGGATTATTTCGGTCGCGGGCTTCCTGCTGCCGGATTATGCGATATTTATAATGCTGGCTCCCGTGCTCCTCTCTTCGCTGTATTTGGTCGTCTACTCTTACATGGAATACCGGAAAGAAAGGAAGTGAACCTCTCGGTCGTAGTCCTCATCCTGGTGCTGCTGCTCACTGCTGTGCGCAGAGTCGGCGGCCGGCGGTTCCAGATATGGCAGATCATGCTGCTTGGAGCTGCGGCCGTTCTATTGACCGGACAGATCGCGCCAAGCGCAGCTTTTGCCGCCATAAATTTTGATGTGCTGCTCTTCCTATTCGGCATGTTCGTGGTCGGGCAGGCTATGGAAGAGAGCGGTTACTTGTCGCATGTGGCCTACCGGCTGCTGCGTAGGGCGAAGTCCGTTGATGCGCTCATGTTGTTCGTGCTCTTCGGAGTAGGCATCGCCTCCGCATTTTTGATGAATGACACACTCGCAATAATCGGAACCCCCGTCATGCTGTTGCTCGCAAAAAAGCACGGGATAAATCCGAAGGTCCTTCTTCTGGCGCTGTGTTTTGCGGTCACCGTCGGCAGCGTCATGAGCCCCATAGGCAACCCCCAGAACCTGCTTATCGCGTTGAACGGCGGCCTTCCGAACCCGTTCGCAGACTTCCTCAAGTACCTGTTCGCACCGACGATGATCAATCTGCTGCTAACCTACGTGGTGCTTAAGCTCTTCTACCGCGAGCACTTCCATGACCGGGCATTGAACCATGATGATGAGCCGTTATCTGACAGAAAGCTTGCGGGCCTCTGTAAACTTTCGTTGGCCGTGATCGTGCTGCTCGTCGCAGTGAAGGTCGCCTTCGTATTCATGAGCGTGCCCTATGATATCAGGTTAACGTATATCGCGCTCGCTGCGGCTTTGCCTATTCTTGCGGGAAGCAGTAAACGAATGGAGATAGCGAAGAGAATCGACTGGCATACGCTCATATTTTTTGCCGCGATGTTCGTGCTCATGGAGAGCGTCTGGGATTCGGGCGTCTTTCAGGCGCTGATAGATGCTGCTGGATTCGACATCACATCGAACGCTGCGGTCTTAGCCATCAGCGTGCTCTTAAGTCAGCTTGTCTCGAACGTGCCGCTGGTGATGCTCTATCTGCCCGTCCTCATACATGCTGGCGTAACGGCCGCTGGACTCGTCGCGCTCGCTGCAGGGAGCACGATAGCAGGCAACCTTACGATCCTTGGAGCGGCCAGCAATGTCATAGTCATACAGAACGCGGAAAAGAAAGGGGATCAGACCCTGAGCTTCTGGGATTTCGCGCGTGTTGGAATACCGTTGACCATCATCAATGTAGCAGTCTACTGGCTGTTCTTGGGTGCTGGCTGATCATATGTTGTTCGTTCGCCGATCTCGCGCGCGTAGTTTGTCGTCATCATCTCTTTGATCTTCTTACTGTCCTTTGTGTGGCCTAGCACCCACATAAGTTTCACGTACGCGGTCTCGGCTAGCATGTCTTCGCAGGGTATTACGCCAACGTCCTGGAGGACTCTGCCAGTGGAATAGACACTCATGTTGACTCTGCCGAAAATGGTCTGCGAGGTCATGGCTACTGAGATCCCACTCTTGATGGCTTCCCCTATTCTCTTTGCCAGTTCATCCGATGTGTGGCCGAGGCCGGTTCCTTCTATGACGATGCCTTCGTAGCCGGCTTTCAGGATGGCGTCCAACGCGACTGGCTTAAGGCCTGGGACATACTTGAGCAAAAAGACGTTCTCATTAAGTTTTGTGTCAAGAGAAAGTTTCTCTCCCGTCTTCACTTCCTCGACAAGTTCTACGCCTTTGGCTGAGACGCTGCCAAGGGGTTTGGCGTTCACTGTCATGAATGCATCCCTTTTGCTTGCGTGAAGTTTTTTCACCTTCGTTGCTGGGTGGATATAGGAGAATGAATCCGAGCTTTCTGCGTGCATTACGACTACGACTTCGGAGAAGTTGCCTTTCGCCGCGACTGTTGCTGCGTGGATGAGGTTTGTTGCTGCGTCGCTGCTGCCGCGATCTGAGCTCCTCTGCGCACCCGTGATTACTACGGGAACGGGGGTCTTGAGCATGAATGCGAGGGCTGCTGCAGTGTATCCCATGGTGTCTGTTCCGTGGGTTATTACGACGCCTGCTGCACCGGTCTTTATCTCTTCTGCTGCAGCTTCAGCTATCTTTATCCAGTCTGCTGGAATGATGTTCTCAGAGAATTTGTTGCATATCTGGCGGCCGGAAACGTTCGCTATATCCCCTAATTCCGGGACAGCAGAGATAAGATCTTCTGCTGAGAATGCTGAGTGTACGCCGCCGGTTACGTAGTCTACGCGGGAGGCGATGGTTCCTCCAGTCGCAAGTATTGATATGCTGGGCTTATTTGGGTCTTTCGTGTGTTTTTTTATCATGTATTCGTCCTTCCGCGTCTTTCTTTCGATCTTCTTTATGTTCTTTATTTTTTCTTTGTTTATACCTATGTTGTAGCCGGATTCCAGTTTTATTACCATATGCTTATCGTCAGCTAACTTAGGTCTTTCCATAAGTATACCTACATATGTCCCTTCAGTGGTTTTCACCTCAACCCAATCCCCTGACTTAAATTCCGGCATCTTTCAAGCTCACCTCAAACTCTTTTTTAAGTTCCTTGTCGAACGCGACCAGTATGATGGAGTCCAATGAAGCTTTCTCTTCAGTAGAAAACCTCTTGATTTCGGCCAGCATTGCTGCCGCCGCCTCCTTCTTCGCAACGCCGCCGATGCCTGCCCCCATCCCAGGGAACGCCAGAGAGCGCACACCCAGGTTCTTGGCGCAGCGTAAGGCTGCGTAGGTCGCTGCACGCACATTATCCTTATCTATGCTCTCTGCGGGATTCTCCATCGTCGGCGCGTGGATAACATATCGCGCGGGCAATCTTCCGGCGCCCGTGGCCACTGCCATGCCGACCGGCGTCGGGCCCTTGCTTATGGCCTCCTTCTCTATTTCCTCGCCCCCGGCCGCTTTTATTGCTTGCGCGCAGCCGCCGCCCATCGAACCGAATGAGTTCGCGGGGTTCACTATCGCATCGACCTTTTCGCGAGTTATGTCGCCAGCCTTAACGACAACTTTAAGTGGCATAGTGTTACTTATTAATTTCCATTACGAAATAATAGTCTAAGATGAAGAAATGCACAAGTTGCGGAACAGAGGTAGGTAAAAGCTACACCGAATTCACGTGCCCGAGCTGCGGCAAAGGCACGATAGTGAGATGCAGCTCATGCCGGGCCCTCGGCGCAAAATACACCTGCAGTGAATGTAAATTCACTGGACCATGAAAGTCCTCAGGATAGACGTAAAGCAACCCGAAAGAAGGAAGCTGATTCTTGCTGGCAGCGCCCTCAAAGAAGGCAAATTGCTCGTCTATCCGACTGACACGGTCTATGGGATAGGCTGCGCAGTAGATTCGGAGGAGGTGAGAAGAGTATTTGAGATTAAGGGGCGGTCGCAGACTCTTCCGCTTTCTATCGCCTGTTCTGACCTTGCGATGGCAAAGGAATATGCCGAGATCTCTGCTGGGGATGAGACCTACATCAGAGAACGGTTGTTTGAGCCTTACACGTTCATCGCCAGAAAAAAAGATTCTGTTCCGGACATCGTGACGGCCGGCAAAGACACCGTCGGAATACGGATACCTGACCATCCGGTAGTGAAGGGCTTGGTAGCTTACGCGGGCAAGCCGATAATAACGACCTCGGCGAACTTGTCCGGGAAGCCGTCTCCTGCAAGCTTTGAGGAGATTGACGAAAAAATAATTTCTGCGGTGGATGTTGCGATTGATTCCGGCAGATGCAGGATAGGTAAAGCGTCTACGGTCGTCGACTTGAAGACGAAGAAAATCCTGAGGACTACATAGAGGATAGGTCAGTCAGGGGTTTCTCTATTTCGATCAATCTACCTTCGGGAAATGATATTACGCCGTAGTGTAAGATCTTGACCGTTCCCCGTGTCCCGTCGCCGAGGCGGACTTCGATGACCTGATTCTTTCTGCCTGCTTCCATCGCGATCGTCGGAATAGAGTCCATGTAGGTTTCTTCCATAAGCGGCGTCTCTATCTCTTTCCATATGGTGACCATCACTATGTCGCCGGCGCGGATGCCGCGCAGGGTTGGGTAGAACAGGAACATCGAAAGGCCGAGCCCGACGCTTATGGCAATGCTCCTCCACATGAGTACTTCATCCATCATGATAGAGTATGCAAAAACAGAGAACACCAACAATAGCCCGAACACGAAAAGGCTTTTTTCAAGCCTCTTGAAAACGGGGTTATTGTTTGGAATCATTATATCAGATTATTACTTAGAAACGCCTCTTAAAAAGACGGTCAGACTATTCGCAAAGCGAAGTCCGCTGACGCTGCAGAATGCGTGAGCCCGCCGACCGAGATAAGGTCCGGACCGCACGATGCGTACTCCGAGATGTTGCCCAAGGTTATTCCGCCGGAGACTTCAACAAGAATTTTCTTTCTGAGTTTTTTCTCCGACAGTTTTGCTATTGTTCTCTTCGCGTCAAGGGCGGTCATGTTGTCAAGCATCACGATATCGGCTCCCGCCTCCGCTGCCGCGACGGCGTCCGCGGAGGTGCCGACCTCGATCTCCACCTTGTGGTAGGCTGAAACAGACCTTGCTTTTTTCACCGCGTCCCTGACATTCTTGAAGAGCTTGAGGTGATTATTTTTTATGAGCACCATGTCATAGAGTCCCGACCTGTGCGGGTCTCCGCCGCCGACTTCGACGGCTTTCTTTTCGAAGGACCCGAACAGCGGCGTGGTTTTTCTGGTTGCTGCAACGCGGACTTTTGGATTCCCTCTGAGGGCCTTGGACACGAACGCCTTTGTCAGCGAAGTTACGCCGCTCATCCGCGACAAAATATTCAATGCAGTTCTTTCGACGAGGAGTATGTCATGTGCTCTGCCTGAAAGAGAAAAAATAATCTTGCCGTCTTTCACTGCCTGCCCGTCTTTGGCAGAAGATAGAACATTGATGTTGAAGAGAGAAAATAATATTTTCAGTTCGGATACGCCTGAGATGTAGCAGTCTTCTTTGGCGATGATCTTTGCTCTGACGGTCTTGTTCGGCACGAGTTCTGACGTTATGTCTCCTTTGCCTGCGTCTTCGTCAACCATCTGCAGGAGTTTCTTCTCTAATGTTTTTCTGTTCATTTTTTGAGGAGGTCGTCTCTTGTAAATATGCTCTCTAGTTTGTATCCTTTTTCTGCGAGCGCCGCGTTCCCGCCTTCCATCCGGTCAACCACCACCAGCACGGCAGCGACTTTGCAGCCGAATTCTTCGACTGCAAAGATCGCCGAGAGAAGCGAGTCGCCGCTTGTTGCGACGTCGTCGACTATCGCAACGTTCATTCCCTTTTTCAGCGGGCCTTCGACGAGCTTCTGTGTGCCGTGCTTCTTCTGCTCTTTCCTGACGATGAACGTCGGAATCGGTCTGCCTCGCTGGAAGCTTATTGCTGCAAAGGCGCCTGCAATCGGGTCTGCGCCGATAGTGAGGCCTCCGAGCGCATTGACTTCTTTGTCCGCCAGCATGTCGAAGAATATGTCGGCTATCAATGCTGCGCCTTCCGGGTGCATCGTAATCAGCCTGCAATCGATATAATAATCGCTCTTTTTTCCTGAGGATAGGATTATCGGCTTAATCGACAAAGCCTCCTGCTTGATGAGCTCAAGTAATCTTTCTCTCTTGTTCACTTCAGCCCCCCGGCGTTGACCTGCTTGTGCTCGAAGTCTTTTGAGAAACGCACGAACCGCACCGTGTTCTTGGATTTTCGGACGGTTATCTTCTGGTGCGGCAGGATGTTTTTCTCACGCCGCCCGTCGAGTATGAGGTTCGCCTCCCGATCCTCACGCAGGAGCTCTATCTCAGTTGCCGCGTCATCGGGCACGACGAGCGGAAACTGTCCGCGGAGGAACGGATTAGAGGGTACGATAAGGTAGCCGCCTACTGCAGGATGGAGTATTGGCCCGCCAGCCGACAGCGAGTAGCCGGTCGAGCCTGTTGGTGTTGAGACCATGACGCCGTCGGCCCGGAAGTGCGCGACTGGAAGTCCGTCAAGCCTTATCCGGAAATCTAGCAGCGTCGCCGGCTCCTTGGATGCTATGAAGACTTCGTTCAGGGCCTCAAACTTGTTGTTCACGCACAATTTTGTTCGCTCATCGACAGAAAATCTTCCGGCGAGTAGGAGTTTGAGTTTTTCGGTTGCTTCCTCTGGTGCGGCCTCCGCAAGGTAGCCGACTTTCCCTGTGTTTATGCCTAGGATGAGCGGTTTTCCAGCAACTTCGTTCACGACCCATAGTATTGTGCCGTCGCCGCCAAAAACGATCGCGAGGTCGATCTTCATGTCTTTGACGTCCGTCTTCTTTCTAGGGATCTTTTTGGCTGTCACCGGGTCGAAGAACAGAGTCATGCCCGCCTTCTCCAGGGTCTTCACCAGGCCCAAAACAAGTTTGCCGTCTATTCTTGGGTGGGAGATTATGCCTATCTTCGATAGCGTCATCTTAGAACAATAAGAATAGATTTTTCTGAGTAATTAAATTAAATAGAAGCGATAATGTGACGCACGCATGTCCTGTCGGTATGACTACAGGGTCGAGCGTGGGGCGCCTGGTTCGCGCGTGGGCCGCCCTTCTTTGCGGGGGTTCTTCTTGCAGATTATGATGTCCCCGACCTTTATCACTTCGCTGTAGGGGATAGTCTCCTCCTGCAAGGCCCTCCGTATGTCCTGACCGGCTGAAGGCTTAAGCGGCGACAGCGTCAGTTGCATTATCTCGCCCTGCTCCAGGTTCAAGATGATGTCGCCGACCTTGCCGACGTATTCTGCACGCTCTGTGAAGATGTCCATCCCGTATATTTCAGAGAGGCGTTTGCTCATTTTAATGGTTTGTTGATGTATTAACTTATGTAACATGGGTATAAATATGATAAAGGTGGTCGGGACCGGCCACATCTTCGAAAAGAGCGTTCGGGAGGTTGCAGCCGCGATAGTTGAGGAAACGCCGCAGATTGTTGCGGTCGAGCTCGACGTTGCGCGGTTTAATGCGCTGGAAGATGGCGGCTGGCGGCTTGATGCGCCGGAGAGGGACGTTGGCATCGTTTCCTTGCTGAAGACTGCTGTTGGGGGAGGGGGGTCATTTCCTGTATTATTGCAAGGCGTCTTGGCGCTGATACAGAAGGAGCTAGGAAAAGAGTTCGGGATAACGCCGGGTTCTGATATGGTCGCTGCAATCCAGTCTGCTCGGGCTGCCGGCTGCCGGGTCGCCCTCATCGACAGAGACATAGATATAACACTCAACCATCTGCTCTCCATCCCCTTTAAGGAAAAGCTGCGGCTCTTCTCGCACAGTAAAGATGGTGTTGGGGCTCTGGGTTCGGCCCTTGGGGCGAACGCTGAGAGCCTCCTAGAGGAAAAGAACATAGAAGCGATCATGCAGAGCCTCAGAAATGATCTGCCGACGCTGTATTCCGCCTTGGTCGACGAGCGAGACAGGTACATGGCTTCCGCGCTCCTCGTCTTGGTTGGAAAATACCCTGACGCGAAGATCGTGGCCGTCGTCGGGGCAGGCCACAGAGCCGGGCTTGAGGCTTACTTGAGGAACCCTGCTGCTGTGAGCTCCTCGGGCCTTTCTGACCGCAGGCGCGTCTCGGTCTTCGGCGTTCTGATATTGCTTGTGCCGGTAATAGCTATGTATATATTCATGAAAATCAAATTTAGAATCAGAAAATGATGAAGTTTGCTCTGCTTGGTTGCGGAAACATCGGCGGGTTCATAGCGAATGCGGTGTATCGGGGGGTGGTCCATTGTGAGCTCGTAAGCGTCTATGATAAAAACCCTACGGCCCTTGAAGAGTTCCGCAAAGGCGTCATCCACCTCAACTATAAGGTCGCAAAAGACATAGACGACCTTATAGAGGGCGTTGACTTGGTTGTCGAAGCCGCGTCGCAGGATGCAGTCAAGGAGAATGCCCTGAAAATACTTTCTGCAGGAAAAGACTTTATGCTATTGAGCGTCGGCGCCCTAGCAGACGAATCTTTGTTCAGGGAGATGAAGACGGTTGCAAAAGAGAAGGGTGTTAGGATATATATTCCCTCCGGCGGGATAGTCGGCCTTGATGGTATGAATGCTGCCCGGCTTGCCACGATAGACTCCGCGACCATAATCACGCGTAAGCCCCCGGCGAGTCTCGGCCTTAGTGTGGACAAGGAAACGATCGTCTACGACGGTCCTGCGTCTGAGGGCGTCAAGAAGTTCCCGCAGAACGTTAATGTTGCCGCTACTTTGGGTGTGGCCACGATTGGTTTGGAGCGAGTTCGCCTTACCTTGATCGCTGACCCGGCGGTGGACCGGAACATTCATGAGGTTCGTGTGAAGGGCGACTTCGGTGAATTCACGACTATTGCAAGGAATCTGCCGTCTAGGCAGAATCCGAAGACTAGTTGGGTTGCGGCGCTTTCTGCTATAGCGATGATTCGGAAGATGTGTGACGTCGTGCACATCGGCACATAGGATTTGTTCTTTGGTTAGGCACTACTTCAACCTTTTCGAAAAAGGTTGATCAAAAAGACGCCGCTGCGTCTTTTCTGAGTTGAGGCTGATGCCTCACTCATCAGCAAGAGGTACGGCATCTTGTCTGAGACAAGACCATTATGTCTCGCTCATCAAAAGGGGATCTGCTTCGCAGAGTCGGTGGTTTATTGTGGGTGTGGGTTAGGAGAACCCTTGAAGTGCGGCGGGGATTGTCCCTTCCGCGGTTCGGAAAGTTAGGCACTACAATCGCGTGCCCGGTTTTTATACTTCATTACTTAATATACTTAACTCGAATCGAGGTGAATATTTAGATGCAAGTAAAGGACTTAAAGCCAGATACAGCCATCGACAGTCTAGAAGTCGAGGTCGTGAGCGTTGACGGACCGCGGGAGTTCACAAGCTTCCGCGGAAGCGGTAAGGTAGCGAATGCTAAAGTCAAGGATGCGACCGGTGAAGTTAAACTCACCCTCTGGAACGACGAGATTACTCTCGTCACCCAAGGAGCCAAAATACGGATAGAGAACGGATGGACGAAAGACTACAAAGGAGAGCTGCAGATTGGCGCAGGCAAGTTCGGCAAAATAATCGTAGAATAGATGACTCATACAATAAGGGAGTGAGTAGTTTATTCGTTGTCACAGTTCTCGGCAGAGACAGAGAAGGCCTAGTTTCTAGTATAACTAACCTGCTAGCTGAAAAAAACATCAATATAATAGATATTGAGCAGAGCGTCATACATGGCTTATTCTCGATGTTCATGCTCATAGACTTGGGCGGCACCAAAACATCACCCGCACGCTTGAAGGCCACGCTTTCGGAGTACGCAAAAAAACAGGAAATCACCGTAACCCTCGTCCCTTATGCAGAATACGCCGACGGAGACGATGACGGTGAGAAGAACATACAGAAGATAACTATCTTTGGCAGGGACCGTCCGGGCATTGTAGCCGCAGTATCTCACTCTCTCTTTAAAATAAATCTGAACATCGAAAGAATAAAGATGATTGCCAGAGGAGAGCTTCTTGCGATGGAGTTGTCCGTAGACTCAAAAAATGTGTCGCTCACTCAACTACGGAAGCGCATGGAGAAAACCGGCGGCAAAATCGGCGTTGACATAATCGTCCAGCCGGAAGATGCGTCGCGCTTCAGGCGGCGGCTCGTGGTCTTCGACATGGATGGGACTATCGTAGACCAGGAGATAATCGATGAGCTGGCGAAGGCCGCGGGGGTTGGAGCGCAAGTATCTGAGTTGACTGCTAAAGGCATGCGCGGCGAAATGGAATTCACGGAGTCGCTGAGGCGGCGTGTTGCTATGTTACGGGGCCTGCCTGAGCCGGTTCTCCGAAAAATCCGAGAAGAGATGCGCCTTACTCTTGGCACAGAAGAACTTATCACTGTATTGAAAGAGATGGGGTATAAGGTGGCGCTCATAAGCGGTGGCTTCACTTACTTCACGGATGCGCTTAAGGAGCGTCTGGGCTTCGACTACGCATACGGCAACGAACTCGTTATACGGAACGGTAAGGTAACTGGCGAGGTGCGCGGCGAGATAATCGACTCAAAAAGGAAGGCGGCGATCATGGCGGAGTTAGCGAAGAAGGAGAACATCTCTAAGGCGGATATTGTCGCAGTCGGCGACGGCGCCAACGACCGCATCATGCTGCAGAACGCAGGCCTCGGCATCGCCTTCAATGCCAAGGACGTTCTTAAGAAGGTTGCTGACGGCAGCATAACCAAGAACAACATGAAGGGCCTGCTTTTCTGCCTCGGCGCCTCAGAAAAAGACCTGAAGAAGAAGCGTTAAGTTATGTTTATGTTCTGTTATGTATCCTCTTTTGTTTTGTAGTGCCTAAATGGTAGTTAGCAAAGGCCGTTGTAGTGCCTAACCTCGCAGCATACGCACTCCCGAAGAAAAACAACACGCCGTTGAATTTGCAGAGCAAATCCCCTTTCTTTGAGCCCCGTTAGGAAAAGCGCTCGCGGAAAACCAGAGAATATCGGAAATGACCCCCCTCCGGGGTGCGTGTCTTAGATGTAGCCTTCGTCGACTTTGCCGTGTTTCAGTTGCACGTTCCTGTCTTTTTCGAGGCCACCCCACATCGAACCGTATCTTTCCAGGATCTGGTTCTCTATGGGCTGGGACTCTTTACTGCTCTTCCTTACGTGCGCGGCTTCGATGAAAGCCGATTCGTCGATTATTGCAAGGTCGCCTGCGAGCCTTATGAGGCCGCCGAGGTCCCGGAGGCGGAGAGTGAGCATATTCCTTTTGCCGTCGAGGTCGGCCGCCCTCTTGCGTGATTCTGCGATTATTTCTTCGACCGCGCCACGGCTTGCGTGAGGGATCCGTCCATCCCTTTCTATTTCCTGTGCGATGAATTGGGTGGTCCGCCACCTGTTCGTGTCGGTGTCTGGCATCGTCGTCTCAAGCAGGATCTCGTAGCCGTTGCCGAGGATCCTTGACCTCAGCGGCGACAGGATTTTTGCGACGTCGACTATGTTGCATGCTCCGACGAAGACGAAGTCGCACGGAACGTTGGTGACTTTCACCGACGCGCCGGCAGAGTGCGGGTTCCTGCCGACGATAGAGAATCTTTTTTCTTGCATCGCAGTGAGTATGTACGTCTGCAGGTACTCCATGTGCGGCAACTCATCTATGAATAGGACGCCTTCATGGGCTTCGTGTATCGCTCCGGGCACGACTCTCTGATAAGCGGGCGTCCCGATCTCCGGGTGGCTGCCGTAGGGGTCATGCCGCACGTCTCCAAGCAGTTCGGTCTCTGATGCGCCTGTCGCATGTATGAATGGGATGCGGTCTATGGGCACAAGCACTTTCATCTGCCGTTTCTCTGTGCTTTGCTTCATGTGGTCTACTGCCAACTGATCCATGACGCAGATCTTGCCGTTGCCCGCGTTCCTGTAGACGACGATCGTCTCTTTGCCGTCTTTGCCTATCTTCGTCGTCCGCACTTCTCCTCGCGGCCGTGTTGTCCCGATCTCAAAGACTTCTGTTATTATGTCGCCGAAGGGCGTGTTCCGTTTACCCCACGAAACTTTGTTGTATTTGTTGGTGCCGCATTTGGGGCACACAGCTTCAGCAACGTCGGAAAGTTCTCCGCAGCAGGTGCACCTGAAGCCCAGCTGCTCTGCGACGAAGGAGGGTACTTCCCCCGCAGATACGACGAAGCCTCGCACAGGCTGGTTCATCTGCTCTTTTTCGAGCTCTTCGCCTTTGATGATCTCAAGGAACGGCCTCTCAGGATTCTGCGGGTTATGTACTACACGGATTTCTTCAGTCGGCTTAGGCAGGCTTAAAGCGAGGGCTTGTGCGACCATGCTTTTTCCTATGCCGGGTGGGCCTACGAGAAGAAGGTTTCTTCGCTGTTTTACTGCGCTCTTTACTTTGTTGATGGCATGTTCTTGGCCGATTATTCGGTCTATCGGGTCCTTCGGGATCTCAACATCTTTGGTGGTCTCTATTTCGCTCTCTGAAAACTCCATGCCAAGTATAATGTAGATTCTATAATATAAAAAATAAAAAAGAAAGAAGAAGCGGCGTTATTCCTTTTCTGTAAGGATGTTAACCCGCTTCGTGTTGGATATCGCAGACTTGTTTACTCCGACGATGCAAGAAACTCTGCTGTCTGCGGCCGCGTCCACAAGTCTTTGTGTGACGATGCCGTCGAAGACGATGCAATAAGGCTGCACGTCCTTCAGGCTGTCGACCAGGTCCTTGATCTCTATTTCTGTTATCATCTCAAGGTTCCTGTCGTACAGGCGGGCGGTCAATTTGCCTTTCACATCCTTCAGCAGTTCAAGCAGCTTCTGAGGGTCTTCAGTAGTCCGCTCCTCGACCGGGGCGGGATGATACTGCTGCTGCTCATGCGGCTGCTGGGCCATCGGCTGCGGCTCTATCCGATCCTCGTCAGGAATCATCCTGGGTCCGCCGCCGTCTTTCTTGTCTTCGTATCCTCTTATCTGGGCCAAAGGAACTTTCCTCCTTAGTGCCATGATAATCTCTTTCTTGCCGAGCTCTTCGACCTCTTTGCCCTTCGGCGCGCGTGCGACGAAGTCGACGTCTGAGACCTGCGTGAGCTCCTTCAATATTATCTCTCCGCCGCGGTCCCCATCCAAGAAGGCGATGGTCGTCTTCTCTTTGCTGAGGTCTACTACCGCCTTCGGTATGTTGGTTCCGCCTACTGCGACAACGTTCTTTATGCCGCATTTCAGGAGTGAGAGAACATCAGCCCTGCCTTCGACTAGGATGATGCTTTCTGCAACATCGATGCCTGGGCCGGATGGCAGACCCTGGAAACTCGTTATCTCGCTTAGCTGCACGGACTTCTTAACTTCCTCAGTGAGCTGGTCGCTCTCAGGGATCTCCTCAGCAACAAGCTTCTTCAACAGTTCTTTTGCCCTGTCGATGATCAGCTTCCGTTTCGAGCTTCGTGCATCCTCTATGTTTCTGACCCGTATTGCCGCATTGCATGGGCCGACTCGGTCAACCGTTTCAACTGCTGCAGCGATTATGGATGTCTCGACCATGTCGAGGCTTGACGGCACGATGACGGTGCCGGCTGATTTGCCGACCTTCGTCTTTATATCGACTTCTATCCTGCCTATTCTTCCTGTCTTCTGCAGTTCTCTTAGCTCCAGGTCTTCGCCTAAAAGCCCCTCGGATTGGCCGAAGATAGCTCCGACGACGTCTGGTTTCTCTACTACGCCGTCAATTGTGATGTCGGCGTATATGTTGTATTTTATTGTATCTGCTGGCGCTTTTGCCATTTTAATTCACCTCATAAATCCTAAAATCAGACTATATAACACACAAGAAAAGAGTTAGCGTTCTAAGATAATCCAATCCGCCGAAATATTGTACGTTGTTAGCATGATTGATGACGCCTCTAGCTCTTTTTGACTTAATGAGTTTGATATAATCCTCATCTGGATGATATATACTATAGATTCAATCAATAAAAATCATCATTTTCTTAATCAACCCCCCGATTTCCTGCAAATCCCCGTCCCTGACGAGCACCGTTTTCCGATGACTTAGAGCACCCGAAACAAGCTCGCAGCGGCCGAAAACCTCCTTCAGAGCCTCCAAAACCGCAGAATTAGCCTTCCCCTTATCCGCCGGAGCCCTAACCCTCACCTTCAGCCGCCCGAGGGCAGAATCATAGCTGATACTAGTCTTTCGCGCGCCCGGCGTGACCTGTAAGTCGATCAAAACTCCGCCGCGTCCCGGTCTGATGCCTTCAAGCATTTCAGATAGCTTTAGACTTAACTATTCCGTTGAGGATGTGCATGAACGTCTGAGCTTCGTCTTCGTTCAAGTCCATGATCCCGGCTTCCTCTATCCGGAAGTCTCCGTCTTCTGCGACGGCGAACAGGGACCTGGCAACTGGTGCCCCAAATATCTTCTGGAGTTCGGGGTGGCCGTTGAGCTCATCGATGATGTCATAAAGCACATCCATGCGTATGCCTACACGCTCTTTGCTGTCTTCTTCCATTTTTCGGTTGGCTGATTCTCCCCACTGGGTTTAGAATATTGTAAATACCCCCTTATAAACCTTTCGCTTGCGCCTTTTCTTTCCCGAAGCGCAAAAATCCCAGATTTTTGGCTACCAAAATTGCTCGAAGCAATTTTGCGTAAGAAAAGTCGCGTCAAAAGAAAGGGAATTCGCCAGCTAGCGAATTCAAGCGACTGCGGAGCTAACTCACCCGCCGTAGTGCCTAACAAACATAGCCGCAGAAGCGCGTCTACACGAAAAATAAACGCGCACGAAAGAAAAACGATTTTGCTTCACAAACTCAGGTGTTTTTATGTGTTGTAGTGCCTAAAGAACGTGGTCGAAGGCATACATTTATCCACAAAAAGAAGAAATCGTTGAATTCGCCGTCAGGCGAATTCCTTTTGATGGGCGAGACCTGCAGGTCTCGACTCAGTCAAGACCCCGAGGGGTCTTGCTGATCAACCTTTTACAAAAAGGTTGAGACGGACCCGGCGGGATTCGAACCCGCGGCCTCCGGATTAGAAGTCCGGTGCCCTATCCAGGCTGGGCTACGGGCCCATTTTTGGGGTTTATTGTATCTAACCTATTAGATTTGGGGCAATTATATTCAGAAGGTAGTAGATCATGGTCAGGCCGAAGGGTATGAAGAAGTTGTCGTCCATTAGTGTGTATAGTTCGAGTATTGCTCCGCCGAAGCCGAATATGAGTGCTAGCGGGTAGTTTTGTACGTATATTAGTACTGCTAGGCTGCTGAGTATGGCGAATGTGAGGAAGCCTTCAACACTTTTGTGGCCTATCCTGATTTTGCCGAAGAATTTTCCGACCCACGTGCACGTGGAGTCTCCTACGCTGAGTACTGCGATTATTGCGCATGCGACACTGAGCGGGATCATTCCGGTTGCGGCTGCGGTTATCGGGGGTATTATCCCGAGGCCGTACCAGACGCTTCCTTTGAATGGGAATTTTTCTGCGTCGGCATCTCTTTCAAAGTGCGTTATCAGATGATTGGCGATCTTGAGGTTCGGCCAGATTTTAGGTACGTAGTATAGTCCAAGAAGTGCGATTATCAGCGGCGCGAGCACGAATATGCCAAGGGTCGGCATCAGGTAGTAGACCAGGGCGCTTATGGTCATTCCGAGGCAGAGGTGCACGGCCTGTCTTTTCGTCTCCAGCATGAATATCCCGTCCATGGGCATTTTAACTTGACCTCAGTATTACTTATAGTATGTATCTTGTTGATATATCCTAAAGATGTATGTAATCGACTATCTGTTCCTTGGTTTCGCGTTCATCTCCCTCTATTTGATGGCGCTTTTTATGATGCTTTTCATTAAGAACCGGGAGATGATGTTTTCGGAGCAGCCGCACCCGGAGGTTCTTCCTTCTATTAGCCTGATCATTCCGGCATATAATGAGGCGTCGCATATCGTTGAAACGATTAGGGCGGCAAAGAGCCTGTCGTACCCCTCGGAACTGTTCGAGATCATTGTCTTGGACGACGGCTCTTCTGACGGGACTGCGGAAGCGGCCGCAGCCGAAGGCGTGCGTGTTATTTCGCAGAAGAACGCGGGTAAGTCCGCTGCCCTGAATGTGGGAGTGAAGGCGGCGCAGGGCGAGATCGTCGGCTGCATCGATGCGGACTCTTATCCAATGTCCGACGCGCTGCTTAAGATGGTCCCGTATTTTGACGAGAAGAGAGTTGCTGCGGTGACGTCCTCTATTTTCGTGAAGGACCCGAAGAATTTTCTCGAAAAATTGCAGGAGATGGAGTATATTCTCATCGCCTGGAACAGGAAGCTCTTAGACTACTTGCATAGCGTCTATGTGACTCCGGGGCCGCTGAGCCTTTACCGTAAGCAGGTGCTGGAGAAGATCGGCGGCTTTAAGGGCGCGGTCTTGACTGAGGACATCGAGATAGCCTGGAGGCTGCAGAAGGAAGGTTATCTGATTAGGATGGCGTTGCCTGCGAAGGTCTTTACGCGGGTGCCGAGTTCCTTCAAGAAGTGGTGGAGTCAGCGCCTGCGCTGGGACATCGGCGGCATCCAGACGGTGAACGCCTACCGGCAGGAGTTCCTCAGCAGGAGGCACGGCATCTTCGGCATGTTCGTCGTACCCTACTTTTCGCTCTCTATCATCATCAGTCTCCTAGGCCTCGGTTTATTCATCTATCTTGTGGTTCTGAGGGTCTCAAACTTCCTGGATTTCTGGTATTATGCGCAGAGGGCTGGAGTGAGCGTATTCGAGTTTTTTCTCATTGACCTTATGCCTAACGTCTTCACTGTGATGGGCGTCCTTGTATTCGTTCTGTCTATCGTTTATCTTGTCGTCGGCCTGCGGTCGATGAAGAAGAGCCTGCTTAATGTCCGCACGTTCTTTGAGATGCTGGTTTATCTTTCGGTTTATCTTTTTCTGTTCCCCATATTATTGGTTCAGTCTTTTTGGAGGCTTATGGTGTATAAGAAACAAAAATGGTAGTGCAGTCTGATGTCTTCTGGAAGGCGTTCATAGTGACGCTGGTTATCTTCATCACAGGCATTCTCATGGGTTTCTGGATAGACGACCAGAGGGTTCAGGAGATCCGGGCGGAGTATAAAGAGATGGATATCCGGGTCAACGACGCGCGGATGCAGGCGCTCTATTATCAGGTCTTCAGGAATTCTTCGAATTTCTGTGGGCCCGCGATTGAGGAGAACCTGAAGTTCGCAGACAAGGTGTATGCGGAGGGCATTAAGCTAGAACAGTACGAGCGAGTGAATAAACTGACGCCGTCGCTTGTTACTGATAAGCGGCGCTACATCTTGCTGAAGCTTCAGTTCTGGCTGAATTGCATCGAGCTTAAGCGGACGTGTAATGCGAACTACACGAATCTCGTATACTTCTATTCCCACTATAATACGACCATGGAGGACTATGTTCAGGGCGCGGCCCTCTCTGACTTCAAGACGGAGTGCGGCAGAAACATCATGCTTATTCCGCTGCCGACGGACTTGAACATAACGACCATAGACATCCTAAAGAAGCAGTATAAAATCACTGTGACTCCAACTCTCTTAATAGATGAGGCGGAGAAGGTCGAGGGTCTTGTGGGCGTGGACTCGCTGAGGGAGCATGTGCGCTGCTGAAAAATGGTCTTTGATAAGCTTAAGGAAGGCCTGCAGGCGGCGATGACCGGCCTGCGCAAAGCCGTCGTCCTCGACAAGAAGACTGTCCGCGAGTATACGAAGGAGATCCAGAAGACGCTTCTTTCCGCTGACGTGAACGTCAAGCTTGTTTTCGACCTGTCCAAGAACATCGAGGAGCGCGGTTTCCTGGAGAAGGCTCCAGGCATGCTCGACAAGCGCGAGAATCTCATAAAGATAACTTACGAGGAGCTAGTCAAGCTAATAGGTAAAGGAGAGAAGCTGCCGATCGAAGAAGGAGAAAAGATCCTTCTTGTCGGAACGCAGGGTTCAGGTAAGACGACGACTGCTGCGAAACTCGCCAGCTACTTTTTGAGGCGCGGCCTTCACCCGCGCCTTATCTGCGCGGACACTTTTAGGCCAGCAGCATACGATCAACTGAAGCAATTGTCTGAAGACATTCACATTCCCTTCTATGGCGACCCCGCCGAAAAAGACGCCCTTAAGATAATCGAGGCTGCTCTTTCGAAGTTCGGCGTCGGCGGCCCGACGATAATAGACTCTGAAGGCAGGCATAGTCTGGATGAGGATCTGATGAGGGACATCAACCGCATCTACAACGAAGTGAAGCCGGATAAGACTCTTCTTGTCCTTGATTCGACTGTCGGGCAGCGTGCCGGCGAGCAGGCGGCCGCATTCAAGAAGGCGTGTAATGTCGACGGCGTCATCTTAACGAAGCTCGACGGCTCAGCGAAGGGCGGAGGCGCCTTGTCTGCGTGCGCTTCGACGAATGCGCCGGTGTACTTCATCGGAGTTGGCGAGCATATCGAGGACTTCGAGGAATTCGAGCCCGACCGCTTTGTTTCTCGCATCATTGGATTCGGCGACCTGCAGGGTCTGCTCGAGAAGGCGAAAGAGGTCGAGTTCGACGAGGAGTCGACTTCCCGGCTGATGTCCGGCAAGTTCACGCTCGACGACCTTTATCAGCAGATCGAGCAGATCCAGAAGATGGGTTCCATCTCTAAGCTGATGGACATGCTCCCCTTCGGCGCCAAGGTCCCTAAGGGCACGATGGACGTGCAGGAGGAGAAGCTCACAGTCTATAAGGTGATAATCGACTCGATGACTGATGATGAAAAACAGAATCCTGAGGAGATAAAGAAGGCGCGGCTTGAGCGCATCTCCCGCGGCTCAGGTAGGAAGCCTGAGGAGGTAAGAGACCTGCTGAATTATCATAAGAAGATGAAGTCTATGATGAAGAACCTGGGTGATGAAAGGAAGCTAAGGCGTTTCATGAAGCGGTTCGGCGCCTAAGAATTTTATTATATCCCCTATGTCTGTCTTACCTGCTTTTCCTCTTCCTAACTCGATGACGTACTTCGCTGGCTTACATGGGGCATAAGTCCCCCAAGTGTCGGGTCTGAGAAGGTTGAATGGAGGAACATTCAGCGCCACCTCTACGACTCTCTTCTCTGAATCCGCCCACACCACATCAATAGGATAGAGCATCAGCATCATATGTATGGTGGATGAGATTATGTCTTCTTTGGGGGATACCAGAACAAGATCCTTTTTCTTGGACAGCATGAGCCCTAATGCGCGTGTAAAGAAAGAATGTGCGAACTTAGCGTCGTCTGAGACAGCCAAGTTCTTCGTTTCGTTAAGTATCCTCATACTTATTTTCTGAAGAATGCTACCAGTCCGTCGATGAAGCTGGGCGGGTACTTGTATTCTTTGCCCATCGTGTAGTTGGCGATTTTTCTGATCTCGTGGCTTATCTTGTGTTTCGGGTACTCTAGCGAGATCGGGTTCTTGGCCTCAATAGTTTTTCTTATTGCGCGGTCTTCCGGGATCACGCCGATGACTGGTAGGTCGAAGAAGGCTGAGATGTTCTCTTTCTTGAGTTCGTCGCTCTTGTTGACCCTGTTCAGTACGATTCCGATTATGTTCTTGTCGAATTTTTTGGCGATTGTCTTCGTTCTTAAGGCGTCTGATATCGTCGGCAGCTCAGGGTGTGTGACTAGTATGATGTCGTCGACCATCTCCATAGCATTCAATGTCTCTCTGTCGAGGCCGGTTGCGCAGTCTATTAGAACGTAGTCTTTGTCGCTCATGTGCTCCAGGATCTGGCTTCTTATGTTCCTGGGTTCGACGTCGATGTCTTCGATGGAAAGTGATGCTGGAACGATGTCCACGCCCGACGGGTGCTTGTACATGGCGTCTGTGAGTTCGGCGTTGCCTCTCATGACGTCGTGTACTGATGTTGGATAGGATATTAGTCCGAAATGCAAGCCGAGGTTGGCCCCGGACAGGTTTGCGTCGACTATGCCGACCTTTTTGCCTTCTTTAGCGAGAGCGACTCCAAGATTAGAAACAAGTGTAGTCTTGCCTACGCCGCCTTTACCTGACATAACGCCGATTATTCTAGTCATATGTAATAAATCACTATTTACCAATATAAATTATATGGTTTTTTGCGGCATGATCTGTGTTTCAATAATTGAGTCCGACACGGATTCTATGGTAAAGGCGGCGAATAATACGCCGACAGATATCGTTGAGCTCCGGCTGGATGCGCTTTCAGACTTCTCAGGCACATCCGCCCTAAAAAAGATAAAAAAGAAAAAGATCGTCGCCTGCATGCCTTCCTGGGAAGGCGGCAGTTTCCATGGTTCTGAGGAGGAACGGGTGAGGATCCTGTCCAGCACACTCCCTTTCGCTGACTACGTGACCATTGAACTTAGAACTGAAAAGGCCTTGCTTGATGCTCTTCTCAGGGAAGCTAGAACGGCAAAAGTCAAGGTCATTATCGCTTATCATGACTCCAAGGAAACCCCAGAGAAAGAAAAAATTATCAGTATCCTGAATGATGAGAAATCTGCCGGAGCCGACATCGCGAAAGTCGCCTTCATGGCCAAGGATGATAGCGACGTTCTAAGGCTGATGCAGGCTCTTGTAGAACTGAGGGATGATCCAAAATTCAAGCTCCCTATTATCGCAGTTTCGATGGGGGAAGCCGGAAAGATCTCTCGCGTGGTCGCTCCACTCCTCGGCGCCTACCTGACTTACGCTTCTCCGCGTAAGGGCAAAGAGTCTGCTCTAGGCCAATTGTCTTTCGAGGAGATAAACCGGATCATGGCGGTCATAAAATGAACATAAGACACGACAGAGACAGGGAGAAAAGATGCGGCGTCCCTGAAGTCGTCTTCGGCGAAAATAAGTCGACTGACGACCTCTTGGAGGCGTCGGCGAGCTTCCTCGTCGACTGCGGCAGGATAATAATAACTCGCATAAGCGACAAGAAGGCGGATGCAGTGCTCTCTTCCATAGACAAGAAAAAGTATAGCATCGTTCATAATGAGCGTGGGCGTGTTCTTGTCATAAAGAGAAAAGACTTCAAAGTCAAGCCCGCAGGAACCATTGCGCTGCTTTCTGCAGGCACGTCCGACATTCCGGTAGCAGAAGAAGCAGCAGCAATATCTGAAGAACTTGGCTGCCGGGTCGTCCGCGAATATGACGTCGGCATAGCAGGAATCCATCGAGTCTTCTCTGCATTGGAGCGTGTGAAGACAGCATCCGTCTTCATCGTCGTCGCAGGGATGGAAGGCGCATTGCCGTCCGTAATCGCAGGGCTCGTCAAGCAGCCGGTCATCGCAGTTCCGACCTCAGTCGGCTACGGAACAGGCGCAGGCGGCCTCGCAGCATTGAATACGATGCTCAACTCCTGCACCCCTTTGGCGGTCGTGAACGTCGACAACGGCTACGGCGCAGCCGTGCTCGCATACAAGATCATTAAAACTTAAATGAAAAAGAAGAAACATCATCTCCTGGAGACGAACGTCGACGACTGCACTCCCGAAGCCATCTCTTACCTTATGGAGCGCGTGATGGAAGAAGGCGCCTATGATATCCACGTCATCCAGACTCTGATGAAGAAGGGGCGGCTCGGCTATCTAGTTCGCGTCATCACCGACGACCCGGAGAACTTCTCTCGCATACTGATGGAGGAGACCGGCACACTCGGCGTCAGAGTCATGCAGTTCGAGAGGTTCGAGGCTGATAGGAAAAGTAAGGAAGTTGTAGTCACGCTTTCTGGGAAGAAAGAAAAGCTCCTAGTTAAGGAATCAGAGTTCGGCAAAAAACCCGAATATGATGATGTGCGTAGGCTAGCCAAGAAGCATAAGCTTCCCCTCAGAAGCCTTCTCAGAGAGATAGAGAAGCAGCTTTAATTTTTCTTTAGTTCTTTCAATACTGCGTCTCGCATCTCTTCAATCGGCGCTTCGACGTCGAGCCATATCTGCAGTGATTCTGCGCCTTGGTGTACGAGCATTCCTACGCCGTCGACTGTTTTGCAGCCTTTTCGTTTTGCGTCCCGCAGCAGCATGGTCTCCAGCGGATTATAGACGATGTCCATGACGACGAGGTGCGAGTTCAGGACGTCGGCAGGCAGCGGGCTCTCTCCTTTTCTAGGCGCCATCCCGACCGTCGTCGTGTTTATGAGTATGTCGACGTCTGAGAGCGTTTTCTTCAAAGCTTCTGGAATGTAGTCCACCACATCCACGCTCTTCTCTGTCTTTTCCTTTATTTCAGCTGCGAGCTTCTCGGCCTTCTCGCGCGTCCGGTTCGCGATCACGACATCGGCCTCTTCCTTGACTAGCCGGTAGGCTATCGCCCGGGCTGCGCCGCCTGCGCCGAGGAGCATCACCGTCCGGCCTTTTACTGCAAACCCTGCTTCATTCAGCGCTTTTGCGCATCCTACGCCGTCAGTATTGTATCCTGTCGTCTTATTTTCCGCATATTTTATGGTGTTCACCGCATTAATCAGTCGGGCGCTTTCGTCAAGCTCATCCAGGCATCCTATGACTGCGACCTTATGGGGGACCGTCACATTCAGTCCACAGAAGCGTTTTTCCCCCGCCTCTATGAATGCTGCAAGCGCGTCCGGCGTAACGTCGTAGGCTTTGTAGCTGCAGTCGAGCCCCAGTTTTCTGTAGGCTGCAGTATGCATTATCGGCGAAAGCGAATGCGTTACCGGGCTCCCAATTATTCCGAATATTTTCATCTTAGAGGTGTAATAGCGTCGCAAGGTAAGGTAATCCGACGACTACGCCGACCGTGGCTCCGATGTTCGTGAATGCCATTACGAGCAGTATTCGCGTTACTCCGTTCTTCCAGTAGTCGCTGATGCTGTTCAATCTATATAGTTCGTCGAAGTCCCGGACTTTCGGTTTCCGGATCCATGCTTCTGCGAGGCCGGAGAACCAGCCCGCTGCGAGCGCGGGGTGGAGTGTGGTGAACGGTGCCGCGATGAAGGCGGTTATTATTGAGAGCGGGTGCGCGAGTGCTGCTGCCGCCCCAATTGCCGCAAACGTTCCGGTTATCAGGAACCAGCGGATTAAGAGATCTATTGTGATGTTTGCGCCGTTCGTGTAGAATCCGTAGACTAGGATGATGAGAAATATTGCGGGGATCGCGTAGCCGACAATCTTCCAGAATCTGCCTCCTTCTGGGAGCGTCTCCAGTTTCTTTATGTCGGTCCTTTCTCCAGACTCCAACATCTTCTTTATTCCTTCCACGTGCCCCGCGCCCACGACTGCAACGATCCTCTTTCCCTCTGCTGCAAGGATCTTTTCCGTGATATACTCATCTCTTTCGTCTATGAGCACTTCCTTTATGGACGGTATTTCACGCGAAAGCTCCGCCATAAGTTCAGTCATGACATCATTGTCCTTCAGTTTATCGAGGATGTCTTTCTCTAATTCCTCTTCCTCGAATACTCCCGAGACGAAGCCGTAGAGCATCTTAAATTTCTCTTTCAGGCTCATCCTTTTGAATGCCCGCTTCAAAGTCGTCCTTATGTCGCGGTCAACGAGTTCTACGCGGATGTTCCGCGTCTTCGCTTCTTCGACTGCTGCAGCCATCTCGGCCCCCGGCTTAACGCCTAATTTATCGCCGATCTTCCGCTGAAAATTGGATAGCAGAAGCTGCAGGAGAAACAATTGAGTCTTTTTTTCGCTGAGGACCTTATGTATCTCCGTCTCATCCCACTTCTTCTTATTCACCAAGGACTCGTACCTTTGCGCGTCCAATTCTACTGCGACAGCATCCGGCTTCTCTTCGTCTATGACTTTCCGTACGAGCTCAACGCTCTCAGCCGAAACGTGCGCAGTGCCCACGAGAAGAATATCTTTTCCCGCAGCAGCAATCCTTGTGACCTGATTCAACATAATTAGGAGTATATGGGATATAGTAAAGAAATAAGGGGGTAATCAGCTTTTAGCGTCCGATTCTTTTATATTTTCGAGGTGGTATCACGATGGTGCCTGAAAACGAGATTCCTAATGACCCCAATGAATGGCTAAATAATCTTAGTGGTCCAGCAGATGCTAGATTGAAGGCGTTAGATAGAAGAGCAAAAGAACTTGTCTCGGAGGGGGCTGGGTTGTATAGTACCCGGCAATATGCTTTGGCCGGCAAGGCGTATCGGCAAGCAAAAAGCCTATATAGGAAAATGAAGGTTATTTACTCAGACACACTTGGAGACTATAACGAGGCTAGAGGAAAACACAAAGAAGAAATGAAACTCGAAAGAAAGATACGTGAGTGTGATTTACGCAATCAAGCAAAAACACCCCTTCATAATCTTGGTTATATCTACCTTAGTCTTTTGGAATTCTTTTTTATGTACGGTTACGACTACAAGCGATGGACTTATTTCACCATATTAGTACCCACCCTCTTTGGTTTTTTATACTTCTTTTCCGGTATCAGTTACAACAACGAATATAACCCCCAATCATGCGTCCTCTATTTTATAGACTGTTTTTATCTTAGCGGCGTCACATTTATGACGTTGGGGTTTGGTGATATCACCGTCAATGGCGAAAGTTTTTTTGGACTCGCTAAACTATTAAGCGTATTGGAGGCTGCAATGGGGTGGTTGATGCTCTCCGGTTTAATCATAATAATATCCAAAAAATTGTCGCGGCCATAGTGAATTCCCTTCACAGGAGAAGTGAAATACTAACAGAAGCCACGCATTCTACTGTGATCTTCACTCAATTTTTATATTCTATCGCCCATATAATTGTATAACAAATGTTATACAAAAAACGAAAGTGATTCGTCCACTTACAGCTTTTCGGGCGAGCGATACGGATTTAAAGAGAGTCGACAAATTAGTAAACTTAGGAGAGTTTAAGGGCAGATCAGATTTTTTCAGGAGGGCAACAAGCAAAATGTTAGAGACCTACCAAGACAAACTGGGCCAAAATATCTTTTTCACCGTCGGTTATGAAGGCAGGGACATAGACGAGTTTATGAGCCTGCTCAAGGAGAACAACATCCGGAGATTAGTCGATGTTAGGGAAATCCCTGCTAGCAGAAAGACCGGTTTCTCCAAAAATCGGTTAGCAGAAAGCGTAATGGGAGTAAACATGGAGTATATCCACATACCTGAATTAGGCTCGCCAAAGGAACTCAGGGACCAATACCGAGAAAATAAGGACGTAGATTGGTTTATGATAACGTATAAATCGTATCTAGAGAAACTCAACGGCCCCTTTACTCGCGTCACGCAACTTGTAGAACAAGAAGGCACTTGTTTAATGTGCTATGAGAAGGATTTCACATTATGTCATCGGTCCGTTATTGCAGAAAAACTAAAGGTAGGAGGGCACACACCCATTCACCTATAGCGTCTTTTCAGGGTAAATAATGCCCACAATAACATAAGTGCTAAATTTGAAGTGAGTACCAACAATAAAGTATGGCTCTCTTTTTTCTGTCATCCAAGTTAAAAATTTACCCCTTACTTTTGTTGCAACATCATCAAGCGTAGCGTATCCTGCTTTACCAGCCGCCATATACTCTTTACAGTGTCTAAAACACTCTGTTAACTCCCAGTCTTCGCATTTAATCATGTGTTTCTTATCACACGACGGATTACAGCGGAACACGTATCTAAAGTCCTTTTCTGGTATGTCTATTCTAACCGCACTGCCGCCCTCTATCCGTTGTTGCTTTCCCATTTCACTTGTCTTTGAAGAATACTCGGATTTTTCTACCTTAAGGTCCTCGATGATTGGTTTAATAACACCCAAAGATACATTCTTGTGGCCTTTTGAAGTTAGGTCTTCAATTGATGTAAGTCGTTCATCGAGCAATCTTTTTACCTCCGTTATGCTCATTTCCCCGTCAGGTACAATAGAACTAGGTATCAGCTTTCTACTTTCAGGCCGATGATCCGAGGGCGTATCCGACTCTAGTTCATACTCTATCCACATCCTTTTTTTAAATTGCGAGCCTTTTTTCTTCCAGAAGATTTCCCAAGGAACAGGATATATACGTCGCCATTCACCGGACTCAGTAATGCCCGCGACACAGACAAGGTTCTCATATTTCTGACTTACTACAGGACATGCCTTTGCCAACACCAAAAGTCTTTCTTTTATATTTCCCATATCATCCTCCCACCAACTCTCCGACGTTTCAATTTTATGTCTTTTTCGAGGAGCCTAACCCACGAATTATTCGGAACTGTTTGACGAAGCCCCGTCCTTTCCTTTATTTGAGCCCAAGTAAGGCCGGCAGCATCTTTGCGCAGGGCCAGTTTAATCGCCTTTTTGAACTCTTCATAAGAGGTATACTGCCCCGCAGCGATTTCCATAACTGCTAAGTTGGGGCGCTTTAGTACATAAATCCTCTTTCTCGCATCCTTTGGATGGAAGTCTGCAGATAACCACCCCCCCTGTCTCATAGCCGATAATATGACATTTATCTGCTTCTCATCACTCTCATTCAATATATTAGCAGCCTCGCCGAAATCAAAGGGCCTGCCCTTCTTTTCCGACCATAACGCAGAGTATCTCTCCATCAACCATTTCGGTAAGGGCTTTGCCATTTCAATCAACAAGTCATATGATTATTAGATAACCATTAGACATATGTATTTATAAAGCAAAAGTAGAACGAGCAAGGAACTAACGACATCACCTATTCTTTATTATTGTTATTATGTCTTCGTCTAATACGACGTGGTCTAAGCCGACTTCTTGGCCGGCAAATCTCGCGGATTTTCCGATTATTGCCGCATGCCTGAACTTCTTTCGTATGTCCTTATGCACTATGTCGCATATCTCTCCGATCGTCGAGCCGCGGCGGACTATTAGCGGCTCGTCGAAGTCCGGTTCTCCGCCATGCGGCTTCATGTAGATCCTGATAAGGTCCAGCTTCCGGAATATCTTTTCCTTCAGCTCCTCCAGGTTCTCGGCCTTCTCCGCGCAGATTAGGACCGCATCGCCCCCAAGCTTTTTTTTGGCGTCTGCGACGGTCGCCGCATCTGCAGTATCGATCTTGTTTAATGCGATCACGTATGGAGTATAAACGCGGTTCTTCATGACTGCGTCGATGAACCGTTCCTCGTCCATGTCCTCGTGCAGTGTTATGTCCGCAGAATGTATGCCGTTGATGTTCACTATCTCGCGGATGGTGCGCTCGTTGATCTTCTTGAGCGGGACGCTGGAGACGACTTTGAGGCCGCCTCTCATCGTCTTCTTTATGGTGGCCTTAGGCGGCGTCTGTCCGAGCCTAATTCCTGCATTATATAATTCTTTTTCTATTGTCTTCAGGTGTTCGAGGTGTAGAATGTCCAGTAGGATGATTATGAGGTTCGAGTTCCTGGCGATGGAGATGACTTCGCGGCCGCGTCCTTTGCCGCGTGCGGCGCCGGTGATTAGTCCCGGGATGTCGAGTATCTGGATGGACAATCCTTTGTAGAACATGGTGCCGGGAATAACATCCACCGTCGTGAAATCGTATGCTCCGACCCGGGAGTTTGCGTCCGTCAGCTTGTTTAGGAGGGTCGACTTTCCGACTGACGGAAAGCCGATGAGTGCGACTGTTGCGTCCCCGCTTTTTTTGACTGCGAAGCCGACGCCTTTTCCGCCTTTTCCGCTGCGGTGCTCCAACGTCTCCCTCAACTGCGCTATCTTTGCTTTAAGGCGGCCGATGTGGTGCTGACTGGCCTTATTGTAGGGAGTCTCCCGTATCTCGTCCTCTATCGCAGTTATCTTTTCTTCTAGGGTCGTCATGTGGTGTATATACTTTTTGTTTCAAAGAGAATAGTTAACATATGAGCTCACGGGTCATTATCATATCGGCGTTCGTGCTTTTATCTCTTGCCTCATGGTACTTTCTTCCCGGCTTCGCTTTGCGGGAGTATGTGGCGGCGATACCTATTCTTTTTTCTTTGCAGATCCTGATGAACGACTTCATCGAGCTTTATCTGATGGCGAAGCTCGACGCAGGCTGGTTTAGGCTCTTCATAGCTCCGGGCACAATCCTCCATGAGCTTTCTCATGCGGCGGCCGCAAAGATAATAGGCTGCAAAGTGACTTCAGTATCATTGCTGAGCTTAGATCCTAAGAAGAGCACCCTCGGCGCCGTAGAATACGAGCAGCCGCAGGACAGTTTCGCGGTGATCCGGAGTTTCGTCGTCGGCTTCGCCCCATTCTTCGGCTGCGGGATCGTATTGATTGCGCTCCTGAACCTGACTGCAAGCTATTATTCAAGCAGCGTGCTCACTCCGGCAGCAATAGATGCCGGAAGCATAGAATCGATACTTGACTCAATATACCTCATAGGCGCATTGTTCTATCAGCAATTCTCCTACATGACCGCAAATCCGATCATCCCCGCCCTCCTGTACCTGCAGATATGCGTCGGCCTCGGCGCAGCAGCAAGCAGCGTCGATATGAAGGGCTCATTCTCGTCTCTCGCAGAACACCCCCTCGGCACAGTGACTCTGCTTTTGTTTTTTGCGGCGGCCTTCTATCTTTCGGAGCAGCCGATGACATCCGCATATGTTCTCTACTTCTTCGGCTGGGTACTATTCATACTTTTGACCTCCATCTCCCTTTTGATAGCATCCATCCCCCTCCTCTTCGTTGGTGCGACCTTCGTTGAGGTCAGCTGGATAAAGAAGCTTGCATCGATAGCGGCTGCTGCACTCGTCTACGTATTAACTGGAAGCATCCTCCTCTCCCTAGGCGCGTTCCTTCTGCTATTATCCATTCTCAGGTTCTCTTGGGTGTTCTTTAAGTCGGCGTAACGTTTATATACTCGATGGGGCATAGTATATATCAATGGATAAGATGGATCAGATGCATCCCTATCTCAAGCCGGTCGATCTTGAGGATTCTTTTAAGCTCAAAAGCGACCACAATGAGGTAATAGTCGAGATCCTGACGCTGGAAGCACTGAAGAAGGCCCTGGAAGGCGTGCCAGACACCTCCCTTATATTCCATTTGGACGGGAGGAACGACTTTGCGGCCTGGATCGGGGACGTAATAGGCAGCGCCGCCTTGAGCAAAGAGTTCACGAGAATAAAGCTGAACGACAAGCACCCAGAGGAGACGAGAAGAGAACTCGTTAAGGTACTCGACTACACGATAAAGCTGCTTAAAGAGCTGTAAGTGGGGACGCTTCTAAGGACTAGATTGTCTTGTTTTATGATCTCTCTAGCTTCCTCCTCAGTTTTTCGTTCTCGAATTGTAGTTCAAGGATCTTCTTCTTCAGGTCGTAATTCTCGTCCATGACTCCTATTATCCTGCGCATGTTCTTTCTCTCCGTTCCCTCCATGTCGCGGGCAAAGTTCTTTACATGCGAGATGAAGCTCTTCCTGTTGATATCGATAGTAGAAAGCTCTTTTTCGTCCAAGCTCTTTTCAGTTGAGAGCGTTTCCTTGGCCTTTCCAAGCGTGGCGCGGAGCACGAGGAATGAGTCGCCGACTCCGACAGGGATGTCCGTCAGTGGAGTTAAGGTTTCGAGCACTTTCCTGCCGGTATTCTCGATCTCGGACAAGGTCTGGTAGTCTTCTTTCCAGCCGCCGGAGCCCTTGAAGGAAACATCAAGGCGTTTGAGCAGGTAAGCGGTTTCTTTCTCTATCTTCGGCAGGTCCTTTATCTCCGAAACATAGAGTTCTATCAGCTCCTCCAGTCTTTTTTTGTTCATTTCGCAAGCCTCCCTCGTCCGGCGGGAATAAGCCTCTGTATGTCGTCCAACTTTATGTTCTTTATCTTCTCGGAATCCTCTTTTCCGGCTGCGCGCAGGAAGACTTTTTTTATTTCTTCGGCGAGCTCCTTGGATTTTTTATCGCCTGGAATGATTTTCACGGACCGCATCTTCTTCTCGATGGCGGAAGCAGGTCCCCAGACGACTCCTTCGTTGGGGTCGAATCCTATCGCCAGCGTGAGGGCCGTACCCCTGAACCAGTTCTTTGTTCCGTATATCATGAATGCTCCTTTTGGAACGTATTCGCCGGCCTTCGTCGTCTTCGTTACCTGCTCAGATGTTACGTAGTAGACGTCGCAGCTTCCCCACCCGGCCTGCCATGCCTTCGAGTATGAAGCAGCAGCCGCAGCTGCTTCTGCGCGCGTCGTCTCAGGGATCTCTTTTCCTTCCGGGTTCTTTATGACGAAGAACGGCGCTCCTTGCACGTCAGCGTGGAATATGATGTCGTCTTTTTCCATGTGCTTCTTTATGAGGCTCTCATTCGACGAAGCGTCGCGGCCTCCGACGACCAGAAAGCCGTCGCTTGAAGTAAAAGAACGGAAGGCGTCGAACCATTTTTTCTCTCTTTTCTCCTTTCTTTCTGGCGTCGTCTGGGAAGACTCCTCCGCGAGCAGCTTCTGCTTTTCCTCTAGTTCGGCGATCTTCTTCCTTGTTTCTTCGAGCGCCACTTTCGCTCCTTCGACCTTCCGCTGCGCCTTCTTCGCCTCCTCGTAGTAGTGTTGGGCGTTCTCTGGAATGGTTTTTCTGGGGTCTATTGTGAATCTCATCCTTCGGTTATTTTATCGTATGCAGAAAATAAGTAACATCATGGCTGAAGGAAAGAGTCCGACTTTGGCGGCGATCATGTCCCTGTTTTTTGCGGGGCTTGGGCAGCTGTATCTGAAAAAATATAGGCGTGCAGCAGTTTTTCTGGCACTTGAGATAGCGACTGCTGCTGTGATGTTCTATGATATTAACCTTGCCTACGTCCTGAACTTGGCGGTGAGCCTCTACGCGTCGTATGACGCATACGTGCTCGCGTCTAAGACGAAAAAAGTGGAGACTGTGAAGGAGGAAGATATTCCGGTCGTCTTCATCAAGTGATCACATCAGTGCGGGGGTTATGTAGACTTCTGTTATTCCTGCGAGCAAAAGTATTGCAGCCGATAGGAGTATGAGGTCGAGGGAGTCTATTACGATGCTTTTGAATTCTGGGGAATTCAGTTTGTGGTTGACTACTGCGACCGATATTATTCCGCCGCCGAGGGAGCCTATAAAGTATGCGGCTATCTCAGGTATTCCGTGTATCGCAAAACTGAAGCTGATGGAGAATGAGCTGAGGTAGTTGTAGAAGAAGGCGAACTTGTCGAGGTGCGCGTAGTTGAGCAGAGAGTTCCTTATTATGCTTCCTACTGCGACGCCTATTATTGAGGCGTTCCATGTGAGTATGAATATCGCCCCAGAGCCGTAGAGGAACGAGAAGATTATGCAGAACATCAGCACCTTAAAGTTGTTGTAGAGTATGTCTGAGAGGGCGTTCCCGGGGTTTATTGCGTTGCCGACGATGCTGACGTTGATGGATTTTATCGTCTCTATCTGTGAGCTGAAGAGGCCGACAACGATGTTCTCCGGCAGTATCGTGCACCAGAGCGAATAGGCCGCTACCATGCCGATGAAGAGGAACATGAAGAGCGAGACTGCGTAGCCGTGTTCTTTTATGAGGAAACTCCGTTTCAGCGGTCGTCCGCACTGCTCGTACATGCAGAATTCCTCATCCTTTCTCTCTTCGAGCCTCAGGACGTTGTACATTATGACGACGAGGGGCATCGCGGTTATGAAGACGCTGGAGAGGCTGCTGTAGCTGCCGAAGACCCAGTAGGCGAGGAGGAGGCCGACGGTCGCGTAGATGAAACCGACGTAGAACATCCGCGCAGGTTTTTTCTCCATCGCGGATGGCGTGACCAAGTCCTCAAGTACCATTTCAGTAAGATTAAATGTATTTTCCTCTATTTATGCGTTCCCTTTTCGCGATTTTGCTTGTTATAATGATATCTTTTTATATAACTATATCCATATAATAATCATCGATTATGGTAGTCAACGGCGCCGGTCATAGGTGACGTTTATGGTTGGGGAGTTGGGATGCAGAATAGCGATATCAAGGAGTATATTCTAGACCTTTTGTCTGAGAGAAACTACGGCCTCACTATCGAGGAGGTCGCTTCTTTTCTTGAGGTCAACCGCTCCACAGCCTCTAAATATCTTGCCGTGATGCAAGCTGAGGGGAAGGTCCACGTGAGGGAGGTCGGCAAAGCCAAGCTCCACTACGAGCGGACCAGTTTTGGGAGTGATGGCGCGAAACCGCAATATTAGTCTGGGGATTGGTTGGAAAAGAAGATGTGCCTTAGCTTCGCTTCTCGCGCTCCTCATCTTATCCTGGCTTGGTGCGGCCGCCGAATTCGAAATGTTCCCGGACAAGGACTCATATTACCTGAACCAGGAGGTTTATCTCATCATCTCAGGTCCAGGCGATTCGGACTTCCTTGTGCAGGTCCTTAATCCTTTAGGCAGCGTAGTCTCAGAAAAGAGCGGGAGGACAACTGCGTCAGGCAACGCCTACCTTTCATACAGCGGATTCTCTTCGTCAGGAACTTACGAGGTTCGGCTCATCGCAGACGGAAACGTCAAAGCCGTCTCATCTTTTTCTGTGGCAGCTGCTGGTGCGACGACTACGACTCCGACGACTTCGACGACGATGCCTTATACGACCATCACTGTAACTACGTCATTTATTTCTCCAACCACCCCAACTACGACGGTAGTTACAACAGGAGGAGGGGGAGCGGACACCGCTCCCCCCGATCCTGTGCCGTCGACGCTATTCGATTTCACGAATGTCACGCTTCCGCCGTCGTCTGATGAGCCGGCGCCTTCTGATGAGCCGGCAGCCGGCCTATTTAATGTGATGTCGGAAAAAGACGGATTCGAGCTGTCTGAGAATCCTAAATTCAGGGTCGAAACAGACGAGCTTATGCTGCTTTCTGTGGAAGTCAGGACAGCACCTGAAGTCATCTTGAAGGACAGTGAGGATAAAGTCATAAACGTCAAGCCGCAGATTGATGCGAATGGCAACGACTATACGATAGAGCTGCCTAAAAAGAAATCCATTCAGCCCGGCCGCTATAAGCTCATCGTGGAATTGAGCGGAGAACGTAAAGAGGTCTGGTTCTCTTGGGGTCTTGTGTCGGTGAACACAAAGAAGAGCATGTATCACCCTAATGAGACCGCGGAAATTCTGATGGTGGTCCTCAACAAAGGCGGCTATCCTGTTTCCGGCGCCGAAGTGCAGCTTGAAGTCAGGAGCCCGGTCGGAGTTTCAGAACAATATTCTACACTGGACGGGAACATAGTTGAGACTGGAAAAGGAGTGTATGCTGCAGAGTATGCTGGAACGTGGTCTGAGGGCAATTATACTATGTCTGTTACGGCTACTGCGGAAGGCGTCATGTCTTCGATCAAATCATATTTCATGGTCAAGGAATTCTATGAGTTCGACGTTCTGAGGGATATTCCCGTGGTCATCGATCCGCTTGCCGGGTCGACGCGGTCCAAGATAAGAATTGTGTCGTATGTTAATTCCTCTTCTTTCACTTTGCGTGAGCGCCTGCCTAGGGAGCTTGATGTGAACGATTCCGGCGGAGCAGTTGTTTCGTCCACGTCAGACGAGACGGTACTGGAATGGACGAATCTGGCCAACAACTCGGTTGTCTCGTACTCCGTGCAGGTTCCGTTAGTCTGGCCGTTTCTTTATGAGATCGGTCCAGCTGAGATAGCATATGATTCCAAGACATTCATTGAGGCGCGCCCGTGGCTTCTTGCCGTCGACCCAACAGTGTATAGCAGACTCATCCTCTTCTGGAACGGCACCGCCGACGCGCCCACAGGATGGACTTGTCTCTCATGCAATTCCTCTGGCCAGTTCTACAACAAGTTCCCGCGAGGCAACAACACATACGGCGGAACAGGCGGCGGGGCATCGCATACTCACACGATAAGCCTCGTTTCCATGGGCCTTGGTGCGACCCTGGGCGTGAGGAACACGGGCACGATAGCGTCCACCAGCACGCACACTCACAGTATCACTTCCCTGTCTGTCGTAAACTCCTCGAATCTGCCTGCGTACAAGAACATCAAAGTTATAGCATACAACAACGGTGTGCCGGCAGTTATACCTGCTGGTGCAATAGCTATCTTCAACACGTCAAGTCTCCCAAGCGACTGGAGCAGGTACTCGGCCGAGGACAACTACTTCCTGCGTGGGTCAATCAACCTCAGCACCGGCGGCTCCAACACACATACGCATTCTGTATCCTACAGCCTTCCTGCGACGGGAAGCACGGTTTCCGTAGGAGCCAACAACGCCGCAGTTGCGACCGGCGCCCACACTCACACAGCCAGCGGCACCAGCTCGAACATCGACAAGAGGCCGCCTTATTTGAATGTTGTCTTCGCCATAGCTACGGTCAATACTTCTATACCTGGGGGGAGCAGCGGGATGATCGCGATGTTCAATGCGACTCCGCCAGCCAACTGGCAGGTCCTCTCCGGTTCTGGCGGGGCATTTGCGAGCAAGTTCATCGTCGGCAGCGCATCATACGGCAGCCCTGGCGGGGTCCAGTCCCATACTCACTCTAACCTTAACTCAACATCATCCGTGCCGGTCGGGACGTTCCTGGCTAGGACCGGCACCGCAACCTACGTGGGTTCCTCTGCGCATACGCATTGGTCAGTCGTGTCCTTCGCCTCGTCAAGTAACATCCCACCCTACATCAACGTTATCTTCGCTATGATGAAAGTGAAGGTGAACACAGACAGATTAGGCTACTTTGCCACCGAGACAGTGAACATCACAGGCTACGGCTGGGGCGCAGGTTCTACGGTCACCGTGAACATAAAGAATCCTTCAGGTGGTTCTGTATCAGGCTACCCTAAGAATAGAACAGCTAATGCGACCGGCTGGATAAGCGATTCTTGGACTATTCCTGCAGGCTCGTCGCTCGGCACATACACGCTCACTGCACTGCGGCCAAGCAGTCCGTCGGTCAACGATACTGTGACCTTCAGCGTATCTACGATGTCGGTAAACATAACATACCCCAAGTCCGACCCGGGCATCAGCGAATCAGGATCCTTTGACATGAACTGCACAGTGAACTGCTCAGGAGGAACATGCACCAGCGTCAACGTGTACGCCATCTACTGTTCCGGTTCCCTGTCCTGTAGTCCGAATAAGAAGCTTAACACCACGTCTTCTGGCCTGAGGGCGGACTACGATAGCATAAGCTTAGGTTCTTTGACGAACGAAAAGAAGACGGCTAAATTCACTGTAACAGGCCAGACCACTGGGGACTATGTTATCGCATGTAACGCAACCTCTTCGTCAGTTAAGGTGACGAGCCTGCCGACGAAGACTTCGCTGCACGTGAATGATCCACCTATTGCAGTGTGGGCTTATCCCTCGTCCGCGGGAACGCTCGTCAGCGGGACGGTCGTATTGAATGCGTCAGGCTCCAGTGACAGCGACGGAACGATTCAGTACGCAGAGTTCTGGGGTGACTCAAGCTCAGGCTACGGCTCGACGAATCTGATATGTAATGACACATCCTCTTCCAGCGGGTGGACCTGCTCATGGAACACGAAGACTGACACAGAATGCACGACAGACGGCGCCTGCTATCTCAAGGTCGTGGTCGTCGACGACGACAAGGCAAAGAACAGCTCGAACACGAACGTCGTCATCCACAATAAACCCCCGGCTTGGTCTCGCCAGAACCAGACTATTGCAAGAAAATACGTCACAGTGGCCCATAGGGGCGATTCTGTTCTTCTTTCCGCCTACTGGACTGACGTGAATCTATCGCAAGCCAGGCTTTCGACTAATGAGACCGGCAGCTGGGCTAATAAGACCACATACGGTTCCCCGATGTCGTTGTCCGGCGCTTCCGCATGGACTAATTTTTCTTGGAGTAATTCTTCTGTCGGCTTAGGCACTTTGGTGGGTTGGCGGATTTATGCCAATGACACGTCAGGCTTTTTGAATAAGACGAACATCATGTCGTTCAGAGTATGGGGCTGGAGCAAGGTAAGCGACAGTAATTTGAATCCTTCCTCGATCAACACCGGCGAGTATACGACGATGAGCTGTAAGGTAGTAGACAATCTGTCTAGCGCATCCATCCAGAACTATCCTGTGAGATTCTATAATTCGACCGGTCTTCTGGGGACGAACAATACTGGTTCAGACGGCTGGGCATATTACACCTTCCGCGACAATTCTGCTGGATTGGAGACGATAAGATGTAACATAACCGACAATTCGACACTCTACTATAATGACACCACAGAAAATTTTGCGCAGCAGGACCTGAGCACTGAGGCATCTGGTTCGCCCACGATTTATCGGATCACCACCGACCCATGCGAGCGTGGCACATACTGTAGGGACGGTATCATCGTCTATAACCCGAACCCTAATACCACTAGGATAACTTCGCTCAAGGACATATGGAGCACAGACAGGATAACCTCTATTCGGCAGTGCTGTACGCCGGACGGCTGCAACGTGGCTTATTGTACTGAGACTCCTGCCGGCACCATAAGGTTCAACAACCAGAGTGCGTGGGTGCTTCAGCCTCGCAGTTACCTAATCTTCTGGTATGAGATACTTAACAATAACGTAGCATCCGCAAACACTCTTACCGCGAACCTTACGACCGCCGAGTATGGATCAAAGACGCAGGCTAGGGCAGCCGTAGATATAGTAAACACAGGCGCATGTGCGTGGACAGCGTGGAACGACACCGAAGGTTTTGATGTCGAAGCGTCCACGCCCAATATGCTGGAGGCCGACATCAGCACCAAGAAGAACTTCACTCTCCGGCTGAGGGAATACTGTAATCAGGCAGCTTTGCAGGCAGGCAGCAACCAGGTGAAGGTCGTAATACCCTCTGGCTGGACTATCGGGACGACTGACTCCCGCTGTGGAAAATCCAGTAATGTGATAACATGTAACCTGTCTGTGAACCTCATCAACGCCTACACAGATTATAGGATCGAGCTCACGTCCCCGAACGTCGTTAGGCGGGACGTGTTCCTGACGAATGTCTCAGGAAATGATGCGGGGGCTAGAGCGCACCAGGACACAAATCAACATGTCGTCATAACACACGATAGGAGCGCGCCGAAGTGGTCTTTCCAGAATCAGACCCGTGGCGGAAAATATGTCTCAGTGGTCCATTGGGGCGATTCGATCCTTCTTTCTGCCCGCTGGACCGATAACCTGCAGCTTGCTTATGCGAAGCTTTCGACTAATGAGACTGGCATCTGGGCTAATAAGACCACATACGGTTCCCCGATGTCGTTGTCTGGGGCTTCTGCGTGGACTAATTTTTCTTGGAGTAATTCTTCTCTTGGCTTAGGCACTCTCGTAGGTTGGAGGGTCTATTCGAACGACACTTCAAGTAACCTCAATAGAACTAATGTCATGTCTTTCAGATTATGGGGTTGGAGTAATGCTTCATGGGTTTCGCCTTTTGGAGGAAACTATTCTGGCAGCAAGAACATTAAACTAGTCTGCAGGGTAAGGGACGCGAACACGTCATCAGGAATAAACAATTATCCCGTGAACTTCTACCGGAACTCGACTCTTATCGGGTCAAACAAGACGAACTCATCAGGTTATGCAGTCTACAACTGGAATACTGGAAGCGTTTCAGGTAACTATGTGCTCAAATGCAACATATCAGACAACTCGACGCTCTACTACAATAAGACGGCGCAGAACAGCGGGTCGACGACAGTTGCAGTCGACGCCATTTATCCGAGGGTCACGCCTCTTTCGCCTTCATCCGGCACCTATACTGCAGACACTTCCCTGAATCTGACATTCAAGCCCACGGATGATCTGGCGGCCCTCCTCAATTGTTCTCTTTATGTGGATTCGAAGCTCAACCAAACGAACAGCTCAACCAAGAACAACACGCAAACTAAATTCACAGTCAATGGGCTTTCTGTCGCCTTCCATCAGTGGAACATAAGCTGCAGGGATTACGTACTGAACAAAAATTGGAGTACGAAGTGGAACTTTACAGTATATCCGTCTAGGCAGGTGAATATGACGCTCATCAATTCGACGGGAACGACCTTCGTGGATACGACACTGGTCATATCAGACAAACTTGGGCAGGTCGTCAGCAGCAAGAACATAACTGCTGCGGACTCTAAGCTTTCTGACTTGCTTGCGCTCAATCAACTGTATGACTTGAAGATGGCAACGCAGGTTTCCGGAGGCAGCCTGACTGCAGTGATAAGGGACTTGACTGTCTCAGGAAATCTTCAGTTGAGGCCGCAGGTCGTCAAGAACTATACAGGAAACATGCCTAAGCTGGACGGCATCACCTCCCTCTATGCTTTGAATGATTCCGGCTTATCGTATTCGCATGCTGAGCTCTCGATACCGAAGAACAGTCTCTTGGTTAACAGCATCGTGCACTGCACGAACTGGAGCTTTGCGGAAGCCAACTGCTATGATTGGGAAGTGAATGCATCAGAAGACTACGGCATGCAGGAGAATTCGTCTCACATCTGGTTTAATGTCACGGACTTCACAGCGTTCGGCGGCGGCAAAAGCAAGCCACTTCCGAACGTCACAGCAATTCGAGTGTATGATGTCACCGGCCGGAGCGGCACGCACACAGGAGGCACCCTCATCGGTTCGGGATTGAATACGACATTCAACTTCTTCAAGCGCACCCTTAAGACGTACAGGGTCGAGTTCGATGTGAGAAACGACGCCACTACTCAGTGGACCATAGCCTCTGGGGACGTCGTCTACCACAGCGGCCTGAATTCGACGTGGCAGGTCAGTCCTTCAAGAGATGTCTGGTATTCGATTGCGGGCGTGAACTATACTTCAGGCACTTGGTCTGGCGGCAAAGTTTCTTGGAACATGTCTAAGGGCGGGAAATTGACGAACAAGCAGGTGGGGACATTCTACTATGTCTTCAATATGACGACATCCAAGACAGAAAAGTATCAAGTCTATTTCCTGTGCAACGACACGTCGACCAATTCAGGAAGCTATGACCGGTCGACATATAACATCACACGGGTCGGCTACCTGGAAGCGAATCTCACTGTGCCGCCGAAGATCCCTGGGCAGGGTGATGCCGAAAGCAACGGCGGCTATAAGGTCGGCCAAGGAAAATTGTTTTCAATCAATGCGACGGTCTACTGCAGGGACGGCTTCTGCGGCAACGTCAACGGCACTTTGAGATACAACAGCTCATCCGCTCTGCCGAATACGAGGGTCAGCACAACAGCCGGAGCCAAACCTTTCTACGTGACTTCAGGCACTAATCCAAGAGTCTGCTCAGGCAATCCCTTGATCCAAGATGAGTTCTGTCAGCTCACTTGGACAGTGAACTCAACAGGTAACCTCACGTCGCTCTGGAAAATGGATGCACTATTCAATTCCTCAAAGGCCGCAAGCAACAACACCAACTATGTAGTGATCGATATAAGTCTCATCCTGATCATGTCGCTCTCCTGGGCTCAGACAGGTTTCGGCGTATGTGACCCGGTCACCTTCGGCAATCCCGCCGTCGGCAATAGTTTCAAAGGATATAATGTGACCTTGGATCCGAATTCGAATGACGCGAACGGTCTTTACATCAAGGGCACTGACCTTGTGCCGAGGACGATCGCAGGCTACGGCAGCGTCTCGTACCTTATCGGCGTAGGAAATCTATCGTGGAATGGTGTAGCCAATAACGTAACCGGTCTCAATACGACCCGGCTTTCGTCTGCATATAGGCAGGTCAAATCCACCATGCCGGCCGGTTCGAAGGTGAGCATGTACTATTGGATCGATATTCCGCGCGGCCAGTTTAATCAGCCTTATGACGGCACGATGTATTTGATGGTGAATAAGACGCAGGCATACTAATGGATAAAAATAGGAGATTCGCAGGCTATGGTAGATGGCTTCTGTTAGCGGCAGTCTTATCTCTTCTGCTGCTGGTTGCATTAGCCTTTGCAGAAGCGGCTTTTGAGGTCTACCCAGACAAAGCCTCATATTACCCTAATCAGGATATCTATCTCATCATCTCAGGTCCAGGCGATTCGAACTTCGTCGTGCAGGTCCTGAATCCATTAGGCAGCGTGGTCTCAGAAAAGAGCGGCAGGACCACTTCATCTGGCAACTCTTACCTTTCGTACGGAGGGTTCTCTTCTGAGGGATCGTATGAAATAAGGCTCATAGTGGACGGAAACGTTAAAGCGGTTTCGTCCTTTATCGTGGCCCGGCCGGGCGCAGTCATAACGACCACGTCGCAGCAGGCGATTACGACGACTACTGCAACGACAGGGACTGTTACGACCATCACTGTAACTACGTCATTTATTTCTCCAACCACCCCAACTACGACAGTAGTTACAACCGGAGGAGGGGGAACGACGAGCGTTCCCCCCAATCCTACGATTACCACGCTCATCGATTATAATGGGCTGCCCGCGATCGTTGAGCGGGTCGAAGTCGACGGAGCTGAAGCGATTCCTGCAAGAGTCACCTGGGGCGGCCTGTCGATAGTGGATTCTCCAGCCAGCATCAAGAAGTGTGCTGCAGGAAGCTGCAGTCTGACTGCGGGTTCAGGCAGCGCAAGGTTCATAGATTCCGCAGGCAGGCAGCAGAATTTCACGGACGTCGTCGACTTCGGCTGGAGAACAGACAGGTTCAGATTGTCGTGGCTTAACCGCTCAGCAGACATCTCAGTCTTCATGGTCTATAACGGAGTGCGGTATTCAGTAGAGGAAATACGGGCGCTGTTTCCGTCAGTCCGGCTAAATGCTCTCGTCCGCGACGACACGGAAAGCTACAAGTATGCGCTCAACATATCCGGGATTCCTCAGGAGCTTGCTGGCGGCCTCGCCTATGTGGGCTTTGAGCTTAAGCCTGCGGCAGGCATGGGTCAGCAGAGCATGAGAGCTGATGGGAACGGATTCATCGTCTTGAATGATGAGCTAGCGCTCGGCTTCTCTGATCTTCTGAGGTCGAATTATTCAGTCTCCTTCGTGAACGAATCGACTGTGCTGATTGGCGGCGTACGCAACAAAACTTCCTTGTTCCTTGATCCGACGATTCAGCTTCAGACTGCGGGCAGCCGGAACCTGCGCGACACTTGGGTCTGGGGTAATGCAGTAGACACGAACTACGGCGGCGACACTACGATGCTCCTACAGGACAGGGCGTCTCGCAGGGGAAGGATACACATCATGTTCAACATATCTGCTGTCCCATCTTCTGTGTCTGTGCGCGACGCCCGCCTCTGCCTCTATCTGTCCACCGACGGTAACACGCTCAGCGGCTCAGCGTATCATGTCAAGGATCATACTTGGGACGGTCAGACTGAAGCTAGTATCACGTGGAATAATCAGGTCTGCGCGATTGGCTTCGATGACTCAGCTGACTGTAATCTAACAGCCGAGTCGACGCAGGCGACGACTGCAGTAGGTTGGGTGTGCTGGAACGTCACCAAGATGTTCAACGTCGAGTACAACAGCGGAGACCGCAACTTGTCTATCGTCGTCCGGTCTCCTGAGACAGCCACCCTGACGGCCGACCAATTCTGCACTAAGGAGGGTGCTGCAGCCCCATGTAATACTGCGCAGAGGCCGTACCTGAACGTCACCTACACCGACGGGACGACGCCCAAATACTCTAACATCCTGCAGTCTCCTTCAGGCAATCCGACGTACGGCAACGCGGTGCAATGTAATGCGACTTGGACCGACAACGTCGCCCTCAGTAGGGTGTACTTCAGGTCCAACTATTCTGGCTCATGGGCGAACTATACTGCCTCAAGTTCAGGCTCCGTCTACTACTACAGCATTCCTTCTTCGCAGCTTTCGGGCGGAGAGAAGGTGGGCTGGAACTATTGGGCTAACGACACCGCGAACAACTGGAACAAGTCGATGTCGACCCAGTCCTTCACTGTCCAGAAGGCGACGCCGACGATGACGCTCCTCCTCAATGGGACCAATGGAGACGAAAATTATATGCGGAACACTTCAGCGAATTTGGCTGCAGTCCTCAGCGTCTCAGGGAAGACGGTCGAGATTTGGGCTAATTTCTCAGGTTCCATGGCGCGGCGGGCGACGGGTGCAAGCCCATTGACGAACATAACGAAGCTGAATTACCCCTACAGCAGGTACATTGTGAAAGCCAACTTCAGCGGCGATTTGAACTATACTGCAGCGAGCGCCTCACATAATCTGACCGTGAGCCCTGACCCCGACCCGCCGAACATAACAGCAGTTTCGCCGATTAACCTGACCTATGGTTTAGGTTATCTTGTCACAATCAGGGCGAATGTCACAGACAACGTGAGGGTGGACACCGTGCGCCTTAACATAACGCCGCCCGGAGGCGCTGCAGAACTCCACTCGATGACCAACAGCACGCCCGCAGTATTCACTTATTCCTTCAGGGTGTGGAAGACAGGAGACTATTACTATAAGATAATAGCCAACGACACGACAGGCAACACTGCGGAATATGACCCGTACGTCTATGTTCGCGGCAGGGCTGTCGTGGGCGTGTCGACTCTCAGCGAGACCTATGGCCTTAATGCTGACGTGAATCTGACTTCGGCATCGACAGCATCTTTCTCGGACCAGGAGAGCGGCACAATAACGAAAAGAGCGTCGACGACTTCGGTGTACTCTAATACTCGCGGCCTCCTCGCATACGGCGAAAGCGGAGTGAACACTCCGACATACCGTCTGTGGAACACCACATCAGGCGCATGGACGACGGCGGCGTCTGCGGTGAGCATAGGAACGCCATTGGAGTACGCGAGCGTATTATGCAGCAACAAGAGGGAGGAATGCGCTCTCCTGACTACTGATACGCTGGAGGATGTCAACGTACAGTTCCGCTCTAGGATACAGGACACCTTATGCTGGAACAACGGGTCGGCGTGCAATCAGGTGAGGGAGGTGGAGACAGTAACGCCTGCGCTCGCAGGCGTCAAGCAGGCTGGCATGGCTTACGAGAACGTTTCCGGCCGCCTCCTCATCGTGTGGGCCGGCGACGCCAACTCCGAGCTCGAATACCGTGTATGGAACGGCACGCACTTCTCTAGCGAAGGTTCATTCACTTTCACTGCAGTCATCGGAACAATTGAATGGATCGACGTGGAGCATGAGCCTGGCACAAACAGGATAGCAGTCGCCGCGGCAGGCTCAGACAACGAAGGTGCAGTAGTCATATGGAACGGCACCGCATTCGAGTCCGGCTGCCAGAGCGCCATAGTCGCCGGCCTTTCCGCATCTGAACGGCAGAAGGTCGACTGCGCTTTCGAGCAGCTTACAGGAGACCTGTTCTGCGGCTTCGGCATTGATTCGACGACTGAGTTCATATATGTGACTAAGCCTTTTGGCTCATGCGTCTACACTCAGACTCAGACGACCGACCAGGCTGAGCGGTCTAACTTCATTGACGTCAGCCCAAGGGCCGGCTCAGACATAATCCTGATAGTGCACATAGCCGACAGCGGAGACGACATGGAGGCGGTCGCATGGCGCGGCACCGCGTTGAGCACCACATTAGCTACGGAACCAAGCACAGCCAACCTGCAGACGGGCGACTATAGGGTGGATACCGCGTGCGCAAGAGGCGCTGACGTATGTAAGCTAGTGTACGGGGATTTCTCAGGCACCGACCTCGATCAGATGAATTATGTCCCATCAACGGACACCTGGTCTTCTGTTGCTGACTGGACTCCGACGCCTGCGTTCAGCGACGTTGAGGAAGCGATCAAGTGTTACCCGTATCCTGTCGACTCTAAGATAATGTGTGTCATCGAGGATACGGCAGATGACTTATGGGCTAAGATATACAATGTCAGCAGCAGCACATGGTACAATACTGAAGGCGGCGCAGCCTTGGATTCTACGACGTCTGTTGCCGGAGTCATTAACTTCGACTTCGACTGGCTTAAGATAATCTCTTCAGCATCAGACAACGACTCATCTACTGAATACACCACCTACGGCAACGTCATTTCATCAGGTGTCGGGGACGCGGCCGCGATAAAGGCCACCGTGTATGTATCATACTACAACAAAACAGCCTCAACACGGCGGGGCAACAATGCTCCTGACCTGCAGCTTGAGCTGTATGACGGCTCCTCATGGATTTTGGTCGGCAGCTTCAGCGTCAATTCTTCCGGCAACTTCAGCGTATACTCGGCTAATCAGTCGGTCCTCGCGGCGTGGGCTACGGCATCAAACAGCGACCTGCGGCTGAGGGGTATAAACTTCGACTACTACAATTATTCGATACGCGATGAGATACGTTGGACTGGTGTGTGGACGAAGGTCTTCAACGGTTCGACGCTCGTGAATGCAGGATCGAAGAACATATCCAGCTACTTGATAATGACTGTGGAGAAGAACAGCTCTGGTTCATGGAGTCACGTAGCTACTGTGTTGAATGACACCGGAACTAGCACTATGCGCAATCTTACGCCTGGAAGTTACTTTGATCTTGCTTCCTTGTGGAATCCGACCCACTGGAATACCGCTTCTAACCCAGCCGGCTACTATCGTGTCCATGCATATATGGCGGCGTCCAACGGCAGCGTCCTCGTAGGAGACGACGGCAGAGCGATAGATGGGACGCACACATTCCTTTTGTCGGTCTATGGCGACATAAGCGCGACGCCTCAGACTGTCGGATACGGCCAGAGGGTCAGCCTGTCCGCCGAAGCCCTTGACCCGACGACCGACAAGGTCTACGCGTATGTTGCAAGACCAGGAGAAGCCTATACTGCGTACCAGATGACCAAGGGCTCAGGCAGCATATACTACTATAATTACTCGAATACTTGGAGGTGGGGCAACTACTCCTACTACATCTGGTCCAATAATTCTGCGGGCCTCATAAGCACGAGCACTACACACCTGTTCTACGTCAGGGCCAGCGTCTCGATCGGCGTGAAGACAGTGAACGACAGCTATGGGCCCTATCAGGATGTGAACCTTGGCTCATCATCTCTTTTCAGTCCAGAATGGTGGAATCCTCTATGGGGCTACAGAAAGCAGGTAAACATCACGAACGTCGGATCTGCGGCATTGACGGATTTTGCAGCCTACTTGAATATATCGGCCGCGGCCGGGATGCAGGGCGACTACGATGATCTGCGGTTCGTCGTCAATTCGACGGTTCTGGACTATGAGATAGAGAACTATACTGCAGCTAATGTGCATGTTTGGGTTAAGATACCGACACTCTCGACAGGGAAGACCACCATCTACATGTATTACGGCAATTCGGCAGCAAGCGCTGGGGAGGATCCGGCGGCTGTGTGGGACAGCAGCTACAAAGGAGTCTGGCACCTGGCGGAAGGCGGAACAAGCGCCCGCATAGACTCGACTTCCAACAGCAATAATCTGACTCCAAATGGCGGAGTGCGTCACATAACTTCAGGGAAGGCGGATGGAGCCGACATGTTCGACGGAGTCAACGACTACTCTGAGTCTGTAAACAACATCAACATCTCAGGGAACACTGCGAGGACTGTGACCTTCTGGCTGCGGATCAACGACACGACCAGGTGCGGCCTAGTCGGCTGGGGGCAGGACGGCAACTCCATGCACTATGAGATCGGGGTAAGAAACGATCACTGGTTCCTCTGGGGTTGGGGTGGAGGAAACGACTGGGATACTACAGTGCATCCGACGACTGGCGTATGGGTGTATCATGCGATAGTATACGACGGGACAACGGTCAGATGGTATGTGAACGGCACACAATTAGGTACTGGATTCACTCATGCCTATAACACAGTGGACACGGACCTGTATGTGGCGATAGAGGATGACATCGGTTCGATCGAGTACATGAATGGAACCCTCGACGAAATACGCATCTCTAATACAGCACGGAGCCTGGGCTGGATAAACCAGACGAGGCAGCTGGTCGAAAAACAAAGCAGCTTTGTGGCTTTCAGCAGCGCAGAAGCATATGAAGTGGAATCCAAGGCATCTAATGTCGGCTCAACGAACGTCTCCGGCTACCTTGAGATGCGCGTCCAGCGGTACTCTGGGGGAAGCTGGGTGAACTTTGAGGCGGCGTTCGTGAATGACAGGCTTCCGCCGCAGACCAGGAGGAACATCACTGTCGGAGACGCTCTTGCGCTTGACTCCATCTGGAATCCCGCAGGCTGGAACACTAGCCTTAATCCTAGCGGACTTTACCGGGCGTACGTGCGCCTCGTAAGCCCCTTGGGCAACGCGCTGGTCAACGACGACGGCTCAGCGATCGCGGGCTGGTATAATTTCACCATAGTCTCATCGTACATGCAGCTCAGCAGGGTAGAGCACGAGAACAACGTCACTGCAAGCCTGGATGAGTACGAGACCGGCGACAACATAGCCTGGGTGAACATCACGGCGATAAATCGTAACACGACAGCAGTGAATGCAAGCATAACATTGAATGTCCTGAACTCTGCGAAGGCTAAGATCAGCTGGGGTCCGCTGACTGAGACCAAATACTGCGGAAACCTTGCAGTGAACGCATCATGTGAGCGGAAGTTCGACAACAGCACGGTAGGATATCCGATACCAGTGAACGCCACTGCAGGAAGCTACAGGTTCTACTGGAACGTCACAATGGCATCCAAGTCCGGCACCAGCAGGAACAACAATTCCCTCTACTTCAGGCTCCATAACGTGCGGGATAACACAAGCTCGACGCTTGCGCCGACCAAGATATTCCAGAACAAGTCCGCGATCTATAATTTCACGCTCACGAATCCGTGGTCCAAGAACCTGACGGCGATAAGCGTGGAGGTGAACTGTCCGACGGTCGCGGGTCTGACTTGTAGGTGCGTCGGCACAGCCCTAAGCTACTGCAGCAGCAGCTCGCTTGCAGCCGGCGCCAGTCTAACATTCTCCTTCAACATCTCTACGAACAACACCCCAGCCGACGACTACACGATCAATGCGACACTCAACTACACGAACCCGGGCCTTGAGGAGCGGTCGTGGCCGCAGCTGCGCAACCAAGTCCTGAGAGTGAGGATACCCGGCCAGTTCGTGATCATATCAACTTCTCCGACGAATATGACCCGCAACGGCAATGGAACCCTTAAGGGCTACTCGAACAACACTCTTGGGAGCGCGATGCACAACGTGTACCTTAACTGGACTCTGCCGGTCGGCTGGACGAACTTGAGCGGCAGCCGCTCAGTCTTCGACTCCACGCAGGACGCTAACGAGATTCTCTGGAACAACATAACAGCATATGCGGATACGACCTCCAGCCTAGGTCCGCAGACTGTGGAGCTTCGCTCCGACTCAGCAGAAGGCTACGAAGACTGGGATACTAGGACCATAATAGTCTATGCGCGGACCTACATAACGAACCTGCACCCGAACAGCACGGATCCAAGCAGGGGTGAAGCGGTCATGTTAACGGGCCAATTGACCCTCGATAATGGAACCATCCTACCGTACAAGAACGTGAGCATGTATGATGTGACGGCAGGTGTTCCGATCGGTTATGATGAAACAGATAACCTCGGATGGTTCTACATATACTACACCATTCCAAGCGGCGCAGCTCTTGGGAACCATACCCTGAACGCTTCATTCGGCGGCGCTCTCTCATCATATTACCTTAAGACCTTTAACACGACGAAGATCAATGTCCACGACAAGCCGACGATAACGAGCGTCTCGGACTCGCCAGACCCACAAGGCTATAGCTACAGGATTACACTGCGTGCGAACGTTACGGACCTTGAGGGCGTTAGGACTGTGCGGGTTTGTGTGACTCCGCCGTCGTCCTCCCAGACATGTTATACGATGACGAACTATTCGGCTAACATATACACATACAATTATTCAGCCACATGGGTATGGGGCAACTACAGCTACTATGTCTGGGCCAACGATTCAGCAGGTAAGATAAGCCAGTCCTCAACATATTATTTCCACGTCAGGTCGAATGCAACGATCCAGATATTCACTGTAAAGAGCGCGTACGGGCCGATGGAGACAGTGAATCTGACGACATGTTCCGCCGGCTCATGGACGGACACGTTCACTGATTCATCCAAGATCGATTCCTCAGCTTCTTCCAACTATAATGTGACTGGCGGAGAAGTCAGAATCGCCTCCGCATCCTACACCAAAGCCTATGATTTCGCCAGCTGCACGACAGGAACCGACTGCTGGGCATGGGACGTGGACACTGATGCTGCGCCGCCGGAGGGCGCCCCAAACTCAGAGACTGCAGCGACGGCAGCAAACTACGCAAGCATCACAGTCTCAGGCGGTACCCGCTGGGCGCTCGTCGACCCAGGATTAGGCGACTACGCATGGATAAGGAGCCAGATGAGGATAGTAGAGAACCGGTCCAAGATACTCAGGATCAACTTCACAGCTAAAGGCTACGGTAGCGCAACTGCGAACAGCAGGATATACGTCTGTAATCTGACCGATAACGGCGTAGCGCTTCCGAACTGCGACGCATGGATCCAGGTCGTTGAGAAGGAGGTCACAATAAATCCTCCGGACACTACTGTGACAGGCTCTATTTCGTCCGGCTTCTCTGACATCGTCAGCTCGAGCGGCTACATATACTGGGCGTGGGGCCTGATAAGCACAAGCGAGTACCTGAGCGTCGACTATGTTAAACTGGACGTCACATACTCCGGCTATAAGTCTTCAGGCAACATCACGTCTACTGCAGTGACCCCGCCGAATCTTGCGAACTGGGGTAAGGTTCAGGTATCAGACAGCCTGCTTTCGAGCACGAACATGACTTTTGCTGTTCTGAACACTGCAGACAATTCAGTCTTGTGCAGTCTTACCTCGGCGCAGGCAGTTGCAGGCTTCAACATATCCTCGTGTGCTGCAAGAGCATCATCCATCAAGCTGCGCGCGAACATGGTGACAACAAACGTGTCAAAGACTCCGAGGCTGCTATCTTGGAACGTCACATGGAATAACGGCTCATGCATCGCGAACCTTGGCGCCACCAACATAACCGGCTACCTGCTGCTCAAAGTCCAGCGCTACAGCGGCGGCTCATGGATGGACGTCGCCTCAAACAATCCTGTGGTGAGCGATTCCTCAGCGCGGGCATTCAGCAGGCACACTTCAACAGCCCTTAAGCCGATCTGGAATGGCGTAGGCGAAGGCGACGGCTGGAACACCTCCAAGGAACCTATCGGCATGTACCGGGTCTATGCTGCATTACGGGATCCTTCAGGCAACCTCCTGCAAAACGACGACGGCAGTTTCGTGTACGATACCCACAACTTCAATATAACGAATCCAGCGTACATCATTCAGCTTAGGCAGATCAGGCTCTATGATGTGACAGACACATCATCCAAAAAAACGGATAAGATGTATCTGATGGGCGGAGGCCTGAATTCGACGTTCACCCTGTTCACTAACAGGACGTATCGGGCCGAGGTTATCGTATGGAACAATGCTTCGAGCACTGCCGCGTGGACTGTTTCGTCTTCCGACGTCATCTTCCATTCGGGCCTGAACAGCTCTTGGGGCGTGAACGCGTCCGGCGAGATATGGTACGCCAACAGCACAAAGAATTTTACTGGCGGTGCTTGGTCCGGTGGCAAGATCACATGGAACACATCAAAAGGCGGGACTCTCGGAATAAACCAGAACATGACGTTCTACTACATCTTCAACATAACGTCTAACGCGTCGAAGGACTATTCCGTGCACTTCATGCTCAACGACACGATGTTCACCAGGGAAGATTCTTCCACATACCACGTCGTGCTGTCAGAGGATCAGCCGCCGCGCCTCTACAACTTCATATACGACGTAACAAGAGACCTCATACATCGCGGCGAGTCGCTTGTCGTCTACGCCAGATGGAACGAGGCCATAGCCCAAGCTCGCGCGGAATACAACAGCACCAGCGCAACTTTGCAGAATCACACAATAACTTTGCCTGTCCCTAATCCGCAGTACTGGACCAACCACACGATAGCTGCGAACACCTCATGGAAGCTGGGCAACCATGAGGTGAAGATCTATGCGGCCGACTTGAACGGCAACTTGAATAACACTCTAGGGTATCTGCCCTTCGATGTCTGGGGCTGGTCGAGTGTCCCATCCTCTGCGCTCAGCAGCTATACGATAACTAACGGGAGCGCAGTCAGCATGCGCTGCAGGGTCACTTCAGACAACGGGTCGGCCTTGAACAACTACAACGTCTCATTCTATAACTCAACGAGCCGGCTCGGATCGAATCTGACGAATTCGACGGGCTGGGCAAGGTTCACGTTCAGAGATTATTCGCTCGGCTATGAGAACATAAAATGTAACATCACGAACAATACTGCTATCTATCACCACATAACTGCGAACAATTACGGGACTCAGACTCTGAGGACTATTGAGACGAAGGCTCCATGGTATGTGAACGCGACACAGAATACGTCCAAGGTCCACCGAGGCGAACGAATATCTTTGTCCGCGTACTGGTACGACAACTACAGGCTCGACTACGCGTGGCTTGAGTCCAATCAGACCGGCACCTTCCTGAACAATTCTCTGGCAGCCAGCCAACTCCTCAATGTGTCGCAGATGCGAGTGTACTTCAACGTGACGATGCCGGTAACTTCCAGACTGGGCCGGATGGGCTGGCGCATCTGGGCGAACGACACGAGCAGCAACATCAACAAGACGAATCCCCGCAACTACACCTACATCTGGGGGTATGCAATAATCAACGCAAGCAGCCTTGCGCCGACTCCAATCTATGTGAACACCTACACGACCATGTGGTGCAGGGTTGTGGACTACAACAACGGCTCTGCGATAAGCGCCTACAACGTGTCGTTCTACAGCAATGCGACCGGCTACATGGGGAAGAACGTGACCAATTCTACGGGCTGGGCGAAATGGAGATTTAATGACACGATTCTTGGCCTGCAGAAGATAACCTGCAACATAAGTTCGTATCCCGCAAAGTACTATGATCCTGGCACGCCCAGCAGCGCGTCGCAGGTCGTAAGAGCCGCACTACCCGGCTCAGACACGACAGCGCCTAGTGCAACCATATACGCGCTCAACGACACGATAGTGACGAAAGGCGAACGGCTTAAGATCTATGCGAAATGGACTGAGAATATAACGAATGCAAGCGTCAGATTCAACTCGACGTCATCGACCATCCGGAGCTACACGCCCGGCACCATATCCGGCCAGTGGACGAACCATTCCATAGTCACGAACTCGAGCTGGACAGTAGGCATCCACTACTCTAAACTGAATGCATCCGACGTCTGGGGCAACTGGAACAACACGCTTGCTTATCTGACTTTCGCTGTCTACGGCAGAAGCAAAGTAGCTTGGTATTCGCCGACTACTACCCAGTATCGCGGAATCATTCCATTGAGGTGCCGGGTCTACGACAAGGACAACAACGTGGGCATAGGCAGCTATTCAGTCAACTTCTACAACAGCTCATGGGACTATCTTGGGACTGCGGCCACCAACTCGTCTGGCATCGCCTCATACAGTTGGAACGCAACCAGTAAATCGGTCGGAACGAAGACATTCTACTGTACGATAGTTTCCTCCGGCTACTACAACACCACAGCAGCCGACGACGACACATCCGGCACATTCGACCTTTACGGGAGACTGAACGCGACAATAGACCTGCCTGCGAACAAGACAGCCTTCTACAAGGGCAAGACTGTGACCCTGAACTCGACGACCAGAGACGAGCTGAAAGTCGTCGTGACGCCAGATACCGCTCGCTGGTATGACGGAGCTACGCAGATAGCTGCGACAGAAGACGCGTCATGGGCCATACCCGTGGCGCATGCGACCGGCCGCACGACGATAGTTTTCAACGCTACGAAGTCTTACTACTCCTTGAGCAAGAAGAACGTGACGATATACGTCTGGGGCTATTCGAACGTCACCTGGATAACGCCTCTCGGCGGCAACTTCTCTGCAGGCGGAACAGTCTCCCTCACCTGCAGAGTCAGAGACGTCAACTCATCTTCTGGGATACTCAATTACCCAGTTCGATTCTACTATAAGAATTCGACAGAATCATCATACCACTATTTGGGCGTGCGCGCGACGAACTCCACAGGATATGCGGTATATGGCTGGAATACAGTCGGCCTCCCAACAGGCAACTACACGGCCAGGTGCAACATAACGAATAATGCGACCCTCTACTACAACGCCACAGTAAGGAAGAGCGGCAACACTACAATCCGTCTGACGGCAGCCGCAGCAAGACTGGAAGTCCATCTGGTTCTGCCTCCGACCCTGCCGGGTGACGGCAGCGCGACCTATGACGTCGGCTACAAGGTCGGCAGGAACAGGACTTTTGTGCTTAAGGCGAACGTCACCTGCAGGAACGCAGTCTGCGGCAACGTACAGGGCACGGTGCGGTATAACGTCACTGCGAATCCTGACACTGCATTAGGCACAAGCTACGCGACGCCTTTCTATATCGCGGGAGCTCTGCCTTCGAACCCGACTTCCTGCAGCGGCAACCCGCTTGTGGTGAACGAGTCGTGCGTCCTCAACTGGACCATCAATGCGACTGGTGCTCTCGGCTCAGTCTGGAAGCTTGACGTCCTCTTCGACGGAGCGTCCGCTTTGAGCAACCAGACGAACTACACGCGCATCAGAATAACGAAGGTTCTGATAATCCACCTGTCGACGAACAACATAGACTGGGGCAGCAGGGACCCGCAGACTACTTGTAATCCTGGCGTGAATAACGGAAGCTTCGTGAACATCTCCCTCGACGCCAACTCGAACGATGCGGACGGCATCTACTTGCGGGGCACGGACTTGACGAACAGCTCGTATTCCATAGGCATAGGCAACGTCACATGGGCTAAGGTCAATCTTTGCACTAACGGATATAATCTCAATAGCACTTGGGCGAAGATGAGGAACTTCACGGCGTCAGGGACTTCGCAGCCGGCATACTTCTGGATAGACATACCCGCGGTGCCGGCGCTTCGGTATCATGGTTACACATATGTGATGGCGAACACGTCAAGCTCAGGGTGAGGATATTACGTTGAACATGAAAATAGATAAGGGAGGGTACGGCAAGATGAACGGATTCGTTGGTTGGGTTATAGCAGGCCTGCTTTTAGTAGCTTCGTCGGCCGGAGCAGACATAGCCTTCGGGAGCGCGTCTGAGCTTACTTCCCAGCACCTTGATCCCGGCGCATACGGCGTCTTCAGCATGTCCTTCTTCAACATGGGATCTGAGCCTCTGGACGTCAGTTTCGAGGTAGAGTACCCGTCTGACCTCCGGATCGAGGTGGATCCAACGCATCTGTCAATGACTGCAAGCCCAGCAGACGCTCCGGATTCTTCAGGCTCGTGGCTTATCCTGGACGGCGGGACAAGGTACGTTAAGACTTATCCAGTGAACCTCTACCTGAAGCTGCCTTCAACGATATCGCGGACAAAGTACACAATAAAGCTTATTGCGACGGCGAAAGGCGCCGCAGACTCTGGCGGCTCCGGCATTGCGCAGAGCCTTGTGCAGATAAGGGAGACGACCTTCACAATAGAGTCCGCCGGCAGGATAAGCGAAGGAAGCGCGGAGGTCATTAGAGTAGACGCCTCATCAGGAGACATCATAAAGGACGCAGCCCAGAGCAGCTTCAACAGCAATCAAGGAAGCGGCCCATCCTCGTCCGGCGGCGGCGCCAACATCCCCACATCATCAGGCAATAGCCCCTCTACTCCGTCGTCTTCGAGCGGCTCCCAACAACCATCCAATACCAAGTCGGGCGGTTTCGACATAAGTAAAGACACTTCAGGGAACACGAACATTGAACTTCCGACAGGTAAAGTCTCCCTTGACTCAGGCCAGACTGATGCAGCAATAGATTTGGGTCTTGTGACACTCCTAATAAGTATAGCATCTCTCGTGGTGCGGATAATAAAGTGATGAAGCAGGCAATTTTAGTACTGGCGTGCATAGCAGCGTTTGCGGCAACCGCAGGTGCGGCCCCGCCGGTGATAAGTGGAGTGAATCATTTTCCATACCTCACCGAAGTGAACACAAGCACTTTCATCCAGGCTAACGTCACCGACCCTGGAGGAGACATGACTGGCGTATATGTCGACATATCCTTGCCGAATGGGACTTCGCGCCTTAATCTGCCTATGTCGCTACTTTCTGGAGACACGTTCCAGCGAGTATACACTCCGGACCAGAGGGGCACCCACCAGTATAGGATCCATGCAGTCGATCTAGCATTAAATCAACCGTTTACTGGGTGGAACGACTTCTTTGTAGTCAATTTTTTTACGTACTCTGACGAAGTGCTGATCAACGTATACGTTCTGGCCTCATGCTGCGGGATGCCGTCATACTTCTATGTGCCTGATGAGGTCATGCAGAACCAGACAGTCATATTCCTCTACATATTCAAGAACTGCGGAAATGTCCCCCTCACCAGCAGGATCAACGAACTGAAGATCGTCAATGTGACCGACGACATATGGTTCGACAGGACTGGAATAGGCGTGCCGACGGGGGTGATGGAATCCGAGGAAGAGATATTCTACTGGGAGATCTGGTCTACAGTGGGCGTTCCGTTGGGCAACTACACGGCCATAGTGCAGACGAACTACTCTTCGACATTCGAGTCAGGGAACAGGACATACGCTAATTTCACAACATTTGCCTCTACTATAAACTGCACTCCGGTAGTGGGTGGTCTGTCAACGTGCTCGAAGATAGATGACAGGTCATGCAACCTGTATCCTTCCTCAGACATCCTCAGCGTGGGCGCAATCCTGCCGTCAGCCGTAATTGTCCCTGGCATGGCGCCGGGCAGCACGACCTACTTCGGCGGGCCGTCGAGCATAAACGGCACCATGTACGGCACATACATCTTCAACATGACCTCATGCGGCGAAGAATACTGTTACGCCTGCCTCAGCACAGACTTCAACCTTCAGTCGAACGAATGCGCTTACCTGACCTATCCAATAACCCTCGTGAACTATGAGGTAACGAACATTTCTGCAGACGGCCAGAACGTCAACTTCACAAGGATGGACCAGCTGTGTGACTATACGATGTCCACCTACGTTTGCCGGGTCTTTGCCAACGGCTCGGCCTACTGCAACTATTCAAGATACTGTTTCGGGATAGTGAGAGAAGAGAGGGATTTTGAGATAGTGTCTGCGATGGGTGAGACGACGCAGCCTGAGCCGACGCCGCAGCCGCAGGTGGGGCCGTATCCTCTCATCCTGCGGGAGATGCCGCCGCAGATAAATCAGGCGGCAACATGCAGCGCAGTAAGTCCGTGGGCCACGTGCACTTACACGACGAACAGGCTCGTCCTCTACAACATCGGGATAGCTGACCTGTCTAGCGCGCGGGTACTCGACAACTTCACTGTCGGCGCATGCTATGCGCCGGACTGTAGTCCGGTAGCCTACCGGTGCGTCGCTTCCGCCGACTATACGTGCAGGGCATTCCAGTCAGCCGGCAGGTACTATGTGGAATTTAACCTGACTGCGCCGCTTCGGCCCAGGCACTATAAGATCCTTGAATACGAGTTCGTGCCTGCGCGCAACACTAGCATATACTCGCTGGGTAACGAGAGCTTCTATCAGTTCAACTCATCCGTAAGGTTCAGGGACATGAGTCCGCGCGGCGGCGGCGCCAACTATACGACATATGAGAACGACCCCTACTATAATCCCCCGCAGTCCAAGAGGATGCGGATGAGGGACGTTGCCGCATTCAACTATGACATCTCTGTGCGCAGCAACGGCTCATGGGATAGGCGAGATTTTTTCACTGATGAGGCGACTAACTTCAACCTGACCGTGCACTCAATAACTGGGGTCGGAGTGGCCGCAACCGCATGGACAGCCGCAGTAGGCCTCTCGCCGTTCTGGGCCGTCAGCTCATGCACTCCTCCAGTGGGCTACTCATGCCTGATTAGTCCGTCGCTGCTCACATTGAGCGGCCCGAGCACGCCCGCTTCCATGACTTCGCTTCTGTTCAGGTTCACAGCTAACGTCTCGATGGAGACGTTCTTTTTGCTTCCGATAAACAAGAGCCTTGGCGGAGGCCGCTATGAAGAGTACGTGCCCGGCCTGTTTTTGATGAGTAGGGAGATCATGCAGCGGAACATAACCCAGAACCAGACCATTAACCAGACTGTGCCTGAGCCGCAGCCTCAGCCGACGCCGCAGCCTCAGCCGCAGGAGAAGGAGAAGGAGAAGGAGAAGGAAGTGCAGGTGGAGGTGGAAGTGGAGGTGCCGTTCAACGTCACTCAGCCGGAGGCCGAGATGGCAATCGATATTAAGCCGGTGGAGCGGGAGATTAACGGAAGCCAGGGCATGTTCGTGGCCGCAGTATTCAACGTGACGAACATAGGGAACATGGAGGCGACGAACATTACTCTGCTACCGATTGTTCCGGAGGGCTGGGAGTATAAGACTGCATTCGTCTCTTATCTTGATGTCGGCGAAAGAACGAACAGGACTATATTCGTCAAGCCGCCTTTTACAGTCAGCGGCAAATTTGCGATACCTGTGAAAGCGATACGAGGCGACCTTACTCTTGCCATCGACTACTTCTGGCTTGACGTCATCAAGGCCGTGAACGTGACAGTCCTAGATATACTCGAATCTCCGAGGACCATAAGGATGGCCCCGAACTCTAACATAACGGTCCCAATCCTCCTTAAGAACATCGGGAAGGTGAGGCTGCACGACGTAGTAGGCCGGCTTGAGAACGCCGAACAGTGCATAGAGAGCTATTCGTTCACGTCCATGCCTATCCTCGACCCGCAGGAGACTAGGCCATCCTATCTGACGCTCCGGAGCAAGAGCAAACCAGAGAAGTGTCCTTCGACCATAATATTCAGCACCCGGGAGGAGGCCTACGCGTTCTCGGACACGAATATCATAATCACGCCGCCGGCCCCCCTAATACCTGAGATATCCAACCTAAACCTGCTCTTGCTCCTCATGATATTCGCAGGCATACTCTGGGCTGCGCGCAAAGGCAAGGAAAAGAACAAACTTAGGAAGATGACGCGGCAGCAGAGGATGAATACGATAGTCCGCTATTTCATAATGAGCGTCATCGTCGCAGTCGTCCTGTATCTGTCGTTGGGCGTATTCGGTGCGCCGCTCATATGACCTCTACAGGAAATCCAGCGTCAGAAGCGGCTCTCGTTCTACGCCCTCCTGCCCCCAGAGGACGTTCTTGGCGTGGTCGTGCAAGTAAAGCAGGACGAAAATGAGCATCGAAAGACCGGTTATCGGGAGAACATAACTGTATCCTTCTAGGTCCAAAAGCGACAGTATGTTCACGAGATCCCCTGAGCCTGCGAAGAAGTACATCAGCGGATTATAGAAGAAGCCTACTGCAAGATACGTGGACAGTATTGATTCATGCGTCATGCCGCGGTGTCTTGTGATCCAGCTTCCGGCAAAGAAGACTGCGCTTAGCACAAGATTAGAGAGCACGCCGACGCCGAGCAAAATTATCGAGTCTCCGACGCCCAATTCCGCAAAAGGCGTTAGCTTTCCGTGGATGCCTGAAGCTGCGCTGAATACTATCTCTGACTTGTACTGCGTCTCCGTAACGTCGAGGAAGAACATGTGCAGCATCTCATGCAGCAGCGGAGCGACCAATATCGAGATTATTATGAGAATGACAAAACCAGCTGCGTTGAGTCTAAGGTAGTCGACTTCCTCGCCGCCCGACGTGGGCGGGTTGTCCATGTGTGCTTTGGGCAGCATTTCCTGACCTTAAGCACATCATGGAGCTTACCTAAACCCGAAATATTATTCGTCTATTCAAGTATATAATATCAGTCCTTTTTTTTCGGCGAAAACAGAAAACGATCAACTCAGTTCTTTTATTGCTCTTTCTGCCATGCTGTATGCTTTCTGGAAGCTGTCGGCTTTGGGTGCGTTGGCGTATACCATTAGTGTGGTGTTCTTGAAGAATGTTATTAGTTTGTTTCTTGTGTCGTTGTTCATCTGCTTTGCCCGCAGCTCCCTTATGAGGTCGGTGTATGTGAGTTCGTGGGGTATCTCGTATTTGACTTCGAGGAACTCTTTCAGGACGTAGGCGACGCCGACGATTGCTTTCCTCTCGTCTTCCACGCCTTTCACCCTGCCGAGGTTTTCCAGGGTCAGCCTCTTCAGCTTTTCCTGCGGGTTCTCTTCCGCGGTCTTCTTTATTCTTTTGAATAGTCGGTCGAAGAGGCTCGGTTCAGCCTCTTCTTCGCCTTCTTCGGCTTTGGCTTCTTCAGCTTCTGTTTCCTCCTTCTTCTTTTTCTGCCTGAATTCTTTCCGGAGGTCCGTGAGGTCGAGCTCGTCTTTCAGTTCGCTGGTGACGCTTCCTCCCTCGTCTTCGTAGCCTTCCAGCCAGCTTTGGTCGTGGCCTAGATTAGTTTTTGCGGCTCCGGTTTTTTTGTTCTGGTCTCCTTTGCTGCCGTCGTCGGTCAATTTGTCGAATGATTCTATGTCGCCTTCGAATGTTACGCCGCCTTCGCCTTTTTTGACTATTATCGAGATCTCTCCGCCCCTCTTTATGACCTCCACCTTCGAGCCGGCAGGTATTTCTATTGAGCCTTCGTCGAGGACTATCTCTGATTTGGCGCCTCTTTGGACTACCTTGAAGCCGCCGACCAGCGTGTTGCCTTCGATATTGCTTTTCACGATCCTCTGTATGGCCTGATCGTACGTCTCCTTGTCGATCGAGCCATTATCCTTAGCTTCTTTCATGACGTCGGCCAGAGGCACCTTCGTCTTATCTGCTGTGGGTGAGGCGTTCTCAACCGTCGGCTGCGTCTTTGGGGCGGGCGTCTTCGGCGTCACAGTCAATGTGTCTTGCGGAGCGAATACGTTCTTGAACATGTCTGCTGTGGAAGTCTTGGACGATTCAGGCCGAGGGGCAGCATTTGGCGCGGCGCCTGTCTGCGCAGCATCTGGGGATGTTTGTGGCGCGGGCGGAGGCGCTTCAGACTTAGCGTCTTTTGTAGCGAATATGTCCTTGAATGTTCCTGTTGCAGGAATCTTCTGTTCCATGGGCGCGGCCGCAGCAGTTGGCTTTATGGGGGCGGGCGACGCCTCAGCATGTGGTGCTTTTGGTGCGGCGTCAGTCTGCGCGAATAAGTCCCCAAAGGTGTCAGAGGGATTTGCAGCCGCGGTTTTTTCAGTTTCTTTCTTTTCTTTTTCCTGCAGCCTGCGCTCTATCTCCTCGACGAGATCCTCTTTTTCTGCAATGGGCGCGGCTTCATTCGTAGAAGTCTTTGGAGCGAATATGTTCTTGAACACGTCTGATGCGGATTTTCTGTCTATGTTAGTCATTTCAGCACCTTTTTTTTGAGTGAATGCGTTCTTGAATATGTCCTCTACGCTCTTTTTCGCGCCTTCGTTGAGATCGGCCATTTTGCACTGTTGGAGTAACTCTTAGCCAGCCCTAGCATCCTTTACACGATAAGGATAACTTTATGTTCCTTCCCGCCCCCTATTTCATTAGATAAATATGAATTCTCCCATATATACCTTCGTTACGGCACGACCCTAACCTTCGTTATCTCAAGGGCCCAGTCGATGAGGAGTATTACGCACAACACCAAGACGATTAGCTTGTCCTGTTCGCTCTTCACTTTCGTGTAGTCGAGCCCTGTTTCGAAGGCGTTCTTAAAGGAACCTGCATCGTCGATTATGAAGTATTGTCCTTTTGTGCTGTTTGCTATGAGCTGCAGCATGCCTTCATCGAGGTTCGGGAACTTTGCAGCGGTCGCATTCAGGCCCACGAGATTGGCCGGGATAGTCGTCTCCGTCTCCACCTTGCTTCCTATGCCGATGGGGTAGATGGTCGTGTTCCTCTCCATTATGGCGGCGAGCGCATCCGTCACGTTCCTTCCGACGTTGTTCCGTCCGTCTGTTATAAGGATTATGCTCTGGTTCCGGAGCTTCTTTGTGGAGTCGTCGAACAGCGAATCGGCTACGACGATGGCGTCTCCGATGGCCGTGCCTGCAGGGTTTTCGTAGTCTATTTCCCGCAGCGCGCTCTCGACCTCAGACATATCGGCCGTCGGCTTCAGCCTCACGTGCGCCTTACCTGAGAATGTTATTAGGCCGACGTGCGTGTTCTTCAGGCGGCTTATGAATCCTATGGCAGTCTCTTTTACGAACTCTATCCTGTTAGGCTCGTAGTCAGCTGTCAGCATCGAAGAGGACGTGTCTATTGCGAGGATGAAGTCGGTCTTCGACACGTATTCGTCCTTTATGACGACGACGTCGGATAGCAGGGCGACGAGCAGGAGGATGGCGACCATCCTGACGAAGAGGGGTATCAGGCTCAAGGAGAAAAGCCTTTTGTCTGCGACCTTCTGCAGCACCGGAAAGTTCCCGAATCGCAGGACCCGTTTTCTCGCATACTTTTTTGAGATGAAGTACAGCATTACCACTAATCCTAGGAGCAGGATCATCAGGTTTATGTACTTTAGCGAAAACTCTATCTGGGGTATTATGTCCATTTCAGTTTAAAACTCCGTGAGCTCCAGATTGTTTATCAGGGGCCGTGCGAAGGGTTCATTCGTGTATATCTTGACGAAGCCCATGCCGCCGTCTATGAAGACCTTTTTCACATCTTCCTCCTGTTTTTTTGCCAGGCGTTCGAATTCCGCGCCTACCTTGTCCAGGTCGACGGTGAGGACTTTTTGCGTGAACGGGTCGGCCAGCCTCATGCTGCCAGTCCCTTTAGGAATGAAGTCGTCTCGCACGTCCCGGACCATGAGGCCGACGACGCGGTCTACCTTGCCTGCCATCATCCGGAGGCCGTCTTCCCATCCGGGGGAAAGGCCGATGAAGTCCGATACGACGAACAGTATGGTGCGGTCCGCGACTATGTTGACGAGGAAGGACAAAGCCTCCGTCATATTGCAGCCGCCGCCGTAGTTCTGGGGGTCTACGATGAACTTCAGTATCTTATAGTATTGTGTTATGTCTCCGACCGGGTCGAGGACGCAGTGCACATGGTCTCCGAACATCGCGAATCCGAGGTTGTCTCCTGCATCGACGGCTGCGTAGGCTAATGTGCCGGCGATGACTGCAGCGTATTCGCTCTTGAGCTTCTCCTGGGTTCCGAAGAGCATGGAGCTTGAAGTGTCAAGTAGGATGTAGACGTCCAGGTCCCGCTCGTCCTCGAACTGTTTCACGTACAGTTTCTTTGAGCGTAGGCTTGCCTTCCAGTCTATCTTGGAGGCGTCGTCCTGAAGCGGGACATATTCCCGTAGTCCCGAGAACTCTACGCCGCTGCCCTTGAACATTATGATGTACTTAAGGATGAACCTGAAGGTTTCCACGAGCTCTCTGACGTTGGCGTCCACCTCGTTCATGAGCTCTTCGAGGTAGGCGTCGTTCGGGTTCTTCGGCTTCTTTTTCATCTTGCTTAGCGGACCGGGACATTCTGTATGATGCTGTCTATGACGTCGTCTGCGTCTATGCCCCGTGCTTTTCCTTCATAGTTGAGCACTATTCTATGGCGCAGGACCAGGTGCGCTGTGGCCCGCACGTCGTTGGGTATTGCGAACGTCCGGTTGTTCAGCAGCGCCGTGGCTCTTGCGGCAAGAGACAGGCCGATGGTCGCTCTCGGGGACGCTCCCCAGCGTATGTATTTGCCTTCGTCTATGCCGTACTCTGTCGGGTGCCGTGTCGCATCGATTATGTCTGTTATGTACTCTTTCACTTCGAGCGAGAGCCTTATTTCTTTCACGCAAGACTGTATGTCGATGATGTCCTGCGTCGTAAGCACCTTCTTTATCCCGTACTCATCCATCTTCTTGATCATCGAGTTCTGGTTCAGGATGATGATCTCGGATTCTTCGTCAGGGTAGTCGACGAATATCTTGAACAGGAAACGGTCCACCTGAGCCAGAGACAGCGGATAGACTCCTTTCTGCTCGAGGGGGTTCTGGGTCGCAAGCACTATGAATGGATTAGGCAGCGGAAAAGTCTCCTTACCAATGGTTACGATGCGCTCTGCCATGCCCTGCAGCATAGCGGACTGCACCTTCGGCGGCGCCCGGTTTATCTCGTCGCCGAGAAGGAAGTTCGCAAAGATGGGGCCTTTGACTGTGTAGAATCCCCTCTTTTCCTCGTAGACCGTAGTCCCTGTTATGTCCGAGGGCAGCAGGTCCGGAGTGAACTGGACACGCTGAAACGTTGCGCCGTCTACTGTGGAAGTCAGCACGCGGACTAGAAGGGTCTTGGCGAGTCCCGGAACGCTTTCAATCAGTACGTGGCCGTTGCATGCTATGCACGCTAGCACGGAATCTACGACAACGCTCTGGCCTATGATGCCTTTGCTGACCTCTTCTTTTACTGCAGTCAGCTTGTTTCTGTATTCCGCAACTTTCCTGGCTAGTTCATCCATTTTAGAGCACGGGCACGTTCTCGATTATCGCGTCCACCACATTGTCCGGGTCGACGCCCTTGGCTTTGCCTTCGTAGTTCAATACCATCCTGTGGCGTAGGACGTCGTGGGCTATGCAGCGGACGTCTTCGGGTATCACGAAGAGCCGGTTGTTCATGAGGGCTGTCGCTTTCCCTGACAGCGAAAGGTAGATGGAAGCTCTGGGGGATGCGCCCCACTGCAGATACTTGCCTTCTTCGATGCCGTATTTTTCAGGGTGGCGGGTCGCGTCCACCAGGTGCACGATATACCTCTGTATCTCATCTGACATGCTGATGTGCTTCACTATCTCCTGCATCTCCAGTATCTCCTGTATGTTGATGACCCTCTGTATGCCGAATGCCGAGATATCCATGACTTCAGCGTTCTGGTCGATGATCTTTATCTCGTCGGCCTTGGTCGGCGGCGTGACCAGTATCTTGAACAGGAAACGGTCCACCTGAGCCTCTGGAAGGGGGTAAGTACCCTTTGTCTCCAGGGGGTTCTGTGTAGCGAGAACGAAGAATGGGTCTGGGAGCGCGAAAGTCTGCCTGCCGATCGTTACCTCGCGCTCCTGCATTGCCTGCAGCATCGCGGACTGCACCTTCGGCGGCGTCCTGTTTATCTCGTCGCCGCAGACGAAGTTCGCAAAGATAGGCCCCTTTATGGTGTAGAATCCCCTCTTCTCCTCGTAGACCGTGACTCCGACTATGTCTGAGGGCAGCAGGTCTGGAGTGAACTGGATCCTCTGGAATTTTGCGCCGTCGACGGTCAGATTCAGTAATTTGATGAAGAGCGTCTTCGCAAGGCCGGGGACGCCTTCAAGCAGAACATGGCCGTTGCATACGAGGCACTTGAGGACGGAGTCTATGACCTTGTCTTGGCCGACTATGCCCCGTTGTACCTCTTTCTTCATGGTCAGAAGCTTTTTGCTGCTCGCCTCTACCTTCTGTTGCAGTTCCTCTTTTTCCATGTTCGGGATCCATTCTCGGATAATACCTTAAAGATAAAGAAAAAAATAAAAAAATAAGGAAAGGACTTATCCTTTCCTTTTCACGTGCCAGAGCATCTTCTTCTGTCCGAAGGGCGATTGTTGGCTCGCCATGTCTAGTATGCCGAAACACTTCAGCTTGTAGCAGTGGGAGTTCACCGTCGACCACGACAGTTTCGTCTCTTTTGCCAGCTTGTACGTCGACATGGGCTTTTTTTCTCCTCGGATCATCTCTACTATGACCTTATCTATGGGCGAAAGTTCTTTTTCCATTTTTGTAGTACCTCAAGTATTTTTTTTACCTCATCATGGTACGTTGTTTACTATTGCCCATATCCTTCCTTGTCCTGAGGCACCCTGGTATATTCCGTAGTCGACATAGACCTTTATCGCCATCGCGAAAGAGGCACCTGGGCTGAGCGCCGTACTGCGTGCGTATCTGGCATTCGTTCCTGCGGAGTCGAAGGGCCGATCCATGTTCCAGCGCGAGAAGAATACCGCGCACGTTGAGTTGACTGCGACCTCGTATCCGTTCAGCGGGCCTCCTGTTATGTGTCCGACCCTCCAATTGGCGCCCCACAAACTCAATGGGACAGTCTTGTAGTTTCCTCCACCCACTGTCCGGAAGTTCGTGGTACCGGTCTGCGTCTTAGAGTGCGATATGTTGCCTATGCGGATATACGTCGCAGCGGTGCAGGTCGGCCTTACGGCATTGAGGAACCAGAAGTATTCGTTGCTTGCGTTCCTGAATCTGCCGTAAGTGAATGCGGCGCTGCTCGGCGGCAGGTTGCCTGACGGGTCTCTCAGGTAGACGAGCTGCGTGGTCTCATTGTACTCTACTCTGTTGATGAAGAAGAACCCGTTTGCCGGAGGATTCGTGGAAGCCGTGTTGTTCGACAATACAACGTAGTTTCCTGCGTTCGTCCATGCTGCGCTGCCTCTCCCGAATGGACTTGCGGAGGGGTATGTCGCATTGAACCATACGTGCGTTATGTTCCTCGACCCGATGTTCTCTATCTGGATAGCAAAGTATCCCGGTCCAAGGGTCTCTGTGGCGTTGTTACCCACGCCGCCCGGATTGACTCCAGTCCAGGCGAGAGCGTAAGGCTCGACGTCGACCCACGTCTGCGTTGCGATCGTTACGTTGATCATCACGTAGTCGGAGTCGTTCTTAGTCAGGTTGCCTCCGAGCTGCGCGTTCGCAGAGTTCATAAAAATTCCTACAAGGATCAAAAATATTCCCACCAAAATTGCTTTTTTCATTTTTTTATTCACCTCATTGTTTTTTTTGTTGTATTTTTTTTGTTATCACCGTTAACCGAGTACGTTGAGTGCTTGTACTGTGACGGTTAGTGATCCTGTTATGTTTCCGTATGCTGTTCCGTAGGGTATGCGCAGCTTCACGTTCCCTATTATGTGCTGGCCCGGTTTCAGGGTCGTGCTTGAGAAGTACTCTGGGTGTGCTGCACCCTCCAGTGCTCCGGGTGCGTCTTTGTTCCAGTGGTAGAACATGACTTTGGCCGTCCTTGAGCAGTTCCAGTATACTGCGACCGTGTAGTTTAGGCGGTTTGCTGCGCCGTTCAGTCCGAGATACATGTCTGCCCAGCCCCACAGGTTGTTTCCTGTGTAGGGTGCGCGAGTGGTTCTTGCTAGCGTCCCACGCCTGCAATCGGTCCCTAATTCCGCTGTCAGCCCGGCGTCGCATGCTCTGAGGTCTACTGTGCCCAGTTGGCTTATGTTGTGCGGGGTTTTTCCTATTATGAATTGTGACCTGCTGCAGTTTCCGCCTGAGACGTTCACCGCCCAGAAGTATTCTTTGTTCGCGGCTCTGAATCTGCCGTGGGCCCACGGACCATTGGTCGGCGGCAGCTGCAGGTAGATCATCTCGCTTTCGTTGTATTCGATGAGGTTAGGGAAGAAGTATGGTGCGGTGCTGGAGGTGTTTCTTTTGACGACTACGAAGTTGCCTGCATTATAGTCGCTTGCCCTACCTCCTCCGAATGGGTTGGAGGAAGGATAACTTGCGTTGAACCATATTCTGCTTATGTTCGTGGAGCCTATGTTCTCGAGCTGCACTGCCGGCTTCTTGGTGGGCCAGCCCGCGAGTTGGGAGGCGTTCGTCTCTGTTCCGGGCTGTACGCCGTCCCATCCTAGGTTGTCCGGCTGTATGTCGACCATCGTCTTCTGCGATACTCTGACCCAGAGCCGGATGGTGTCGTTAGCAGTGACGTTTATCAACTGAGCAGAAGCGAGGTTGATCAAGAAAAACACGAACAGACAGGTCAGTAAGGTCCCTAAGATAATGTTCCTACGCGTCGCTTTATGTGCTGTTTTCATCTTTGACAGCACATCATCTGCGTTGGAATTCAGCTACCCACTATGTTCCCATAATCTAATGGTTCCATGGTTCCATTCATTCATGGAACCATCTCACCATAGTATCATGGATTTAGATATGGTAATAAGATATATATATACCTTTCGTTTCCTAACAGAAAGAAAAAATAGACCGTCAACGTACTCTCTTTAGCCGAGTACGTTGATTGCCATTACTGTGGCAGTCAGTGATCCTGTTATGTTTCCGTATGCTGTTCCGTAGGGTATTCGTAGTTTCACGTTCCCTATGATGTGTTCTCCGGGCTTCAGGATCGTGCTTGAGAAGTACTCTGGGTGTGCTGCACCCTCCAGTGCTCCGGGTGCGTCTTTGTTCCAGTGGTAGAACATGATTTTGGCCGTCCTTGAGCAGTTCCAGTATACTGCGACCGTGTAGTTTAGGCGGTTTGCTGCGCCGTTCAGTCCGAGATACATGTCTGCCCAGCCCCACATGTTGTTTCCTGTGTAGGGTGCGCGAGTGGTTCTTGTTAGATTCCCTCGCCTGCAGTCGAAGGCGCCGTCTAAAGTCAGTCCGTTGTCGCATGTTCTGAGGTCTACTGTGCCCAGCTGGGTTGCGTTGTGCAGGGTTTTGCCTATCCTAAATTGTGCTCTGCTGCAGTTTCCGCTCGTCGTGTTGACTGCCCAGAAGTATTCCTTGTTCGCGGCCCTGAATCTGCCGTGGGCCCATGTGCCGCCGACTGTCGGCATCACCAGGTAGATCATCTCAGATTCGTTATATTCGATGAGGTTAGGGAAGAAGTATGGTGCGGCGGCCGAGGTGTTTCTTTTGACTACCACGAAGTTGCCTGCGTTGTATCTATTCGCTGATCCTGTTCCGAATGGGTTGGAGGAAGGATATGTTGCGTTGAACCATATTCTGCTTATGTTCGTGGAGCCGATGTTCTCTATTTGTACTGCGGGTTTTTTGGTGGGCCAGCCCCAGAGCTGTGAGGCGTTCGTTTCTGTTCCGGGCTGTACGCCGTCCCATCCGAGGTCGGTCGGCTGTATGTCGACCATCGTCTTCTGCGATACTCTGACCCAGAGCCGGATGGTGTCGTTAGCAGTGATGTTGCTTTGCGCGCAAGCTTGAAGAGTCAGCAGCAGTATCAGCGTCGCCGTCAAGATTATGTATCGTTTCTTGTTTTTCATTTTATCTCTTCATGAATTTATCTAATGTCGGTGTTTTTGCCGTGAGTTTCCAGATGACTTTCTTTTGTCCTACTGGGGAGGTGATCGTCTTCTCGTCCATGATTCCCATCGACTTCAGCTTGTAGCAGTGTATGTTTACGGTGGACCAGGCTATCTTCACCTCTTTCGCTATCTTGTACGTCGACATGGGTTTCTCGCTCTTTCTGAGCAGTTCTATGACGAATTCGTCTATCCTGTCTAATTCAGTCATTTTTATTGTTTTGGGAGGTTGCCGAAATTCGAACATCAAACGAGTTCAAGGAGATTGTGGGTTGGGGGTGGTTGGTTTAGGTAAACTCCATGATGTTGCTTTATTTTTTTTCTTCGGCAACCTCCATATTGAAAAATTTATTGTAAGATTTTTGGCGGCCGGATCTCGGCCGCCTTATTTTTTTTAACTTATATTGCGTTCACTATCGCGGTTATTCTTCCTGTGCTTGACCCCGCTACCACTCCGTAGGGTATGTTCGCCTTTATTCCCATCGCGAACGAGTTCCCGGGCACCAGTTTGCCGTCGGTCGTGGTCCACGCGTAGATGGCGTTGGCGCACTTGTGGAATGGCTTGTCTGCGTTCCATTTGGAGAAGAACACCCTGCTGCAGTTTGAGCTGACTGCGACGCACAGGCCTTTTAATGGGCCTGCGTTTATGTCGGCGTATCCGAAAGAGTTGTCTCCGAGGTTCGTCAGCGCGAAGGAGTCGTAGTTGGCTCCGACGTTGAAGTTCGTGCTGCCTGTCACAGTCTTCGTGTGCGCGACTTTACCGATGTAGATCAGCGTTCCTGTGGTGTGGCAGTTGGTCACAGCATCTATCATCCAGAAGTATTCGCCGCTTGCGTTATGGAATCTACCGTACCTGTATGCTGCATTGTTCGGCGGCATGGCTCCTGCGACGTCCTTTATGTAGTAGAGCGCATTCGTCTCGTTGTATTCGAGCTGGTTGATTCCCCAATATGATGTGTTCGTCGCTCTCCTTGATAGTACGACGAAGTTTCCGGCGTTCTGTGCGCGTGGATTCCCGGTACCGAATGGTCTGCTTGTTGGATATGTCGCATTGAACCATACGTGGGTTATGTTCGTTGACCCTATGTTCTCTATCTGGATCGCCGAGTAGCCGTTGGCTTCTTTGGTGCTGCCTGCGACGCTGCCCGGATCAACCGCACCCCAGGAGAATGTAGCCGGCGTTATGTCGACCATTATCTTGGAGGAGACGTTGACCGTTATGGTCGCAGATTCGCTGTCGTTTTTCGTAAGGTTTCCGCCTAGCTGAGCGCTGACGGAAATCATGATCACGCCCAAAAGGAGCACTAAGGCTCCGTATTTTATTGCTTTTCTCATATTCACATCACCCGTAATCTAATTCAGCCTTTTTATTCGGACCATCTCAATATATTTACTATAGCCCTATACAACCATAGATTTATAGGCCCATACAAACATATCGAGATATTCCTATATTTTTATATGATAAAGATATATAAATACTTGTCGCTTTTGGCATGAGATGAAACCAAAAAACACGATAATCTGGATACTGCTGGCCTATCTGCTGGTCTCGAATGTGTCAGCAGTCTCGGTGGGAACGGCCCCCGGAGTCTACGACCTGGGAGAACTTAAGCCCGGCTCGAACGTGGCGTTCAGATTCTATCTTATGACAAACTCCGCGAACGACATGCTCGTTAGTTTAGGGTACGCTCCGGTGCATCAGGAGATGTACTCTCGCATGCAAACTACACTATATCGTTTCATCCCAGCGGAGGCGTCGGAGGAAGATATAACCTCATGGGTCGAAATACCGAGGAATCCGCTGCTTCTTTCGCCGGCACGTTCGAAAGTAGTTTACTTGTCTGGCGGGGGCGTAGTGAACGCGAACGAGGAGGCGGATATAATACTCCACATACCGGAGAATGCAGACCCGGGCTATCATGCAGGCTCCATAGCCCTAAACCCTCAAGTGGTCGCAAGAGGCGCGGGCACGGGCGTTCTCACGATCGCAGTGACACGCTTTGTTTTCGTATTCAGGGTCGCAGGCGACGCCAAGCGTCGGGGTGAGGTGACGGCTATGATAGGCGATCGGACTGACGAGCAAGAGGCGAAGGTGGACGTTCTCTTCAAGAACACTGGAACATGCACCATCAGCGCGAGGGTCATCGAGCTTAAGCTGTTCAACAAATTCGGCGAACAGGTCGCAACGCTGTCTTCCGGCATGTCAATCATTAGGCCGAATATGATTGAGCCTATGACCTGCGGATGGTTCGGCGAATCTGTAAAGCCCGGAACGTACCGTGCTGAAGTGAAGGTCGACTACGTGACCGGCAACGCCACTGCAGAGGGGACGGTAGATCTACCGGCCACGATTAAGGTGCGGCGGCAAGTTCCTTCGCAGCAGGCGTTGGACCTCTCGCTGTGCAGCCTGCTTCCGCAGCTCATGGTCGTCATCGTGATCCTGGCGCTTCTGGTCTACTGGCTCGACTGGAACAGGGATCTTGCGCTGCTCATCCTCGGCGCACTTCTTGTAGCGGCCATCCTGCTGTTCGTTCTCACGTGCGTGCTTGGTGTGGGCTTCTCGGCCTTTGATGCGCTTTTCGTACTTATAATAATTGTTCTAATAATTTACTGGAGGTTGTCGTAGAATGGAAAAAAAGATACTCTTAGCTATTGGTGGGATTATTTTAGTGATGATTGTAATAGTGATCGGAGCGGTGCTCTTGGACTCTACACCGTTGCCGAGCGGAGAGGTGAAAACCAACGAGTCGGAATCGACTGAAACTACACAGGCCTCCTCAGGCACGCCCACGGGCTTTGCATTGTCTGCGCCTAACCTACCTAGCCAATATATTCCGCTTACGATAAAGATAGTTACGGAGCGTTCAGAGAACATATTTTTCGAGAAAAATATCATTAGGGTTCCTGCTAAGGGTGTTATTATACTCCCGATTATAGATAACAATGGGACGATTACAGCCGGCGTTTCTGTGGACAGTGATAAACTGGATTTCGGCAGAATCCAATCAAACCTATCTGGCATCACTAAAAGTCTGGACATCGCTTACCCGTTCCGCACCGGCAGCGTAAAAATATGTGTCATAGCTCAAGGCGATATAAAGCAGTTCCTAGAAACCCCAAACAGAGAGTTTATCATGTCGTCAGGCGAAAAGAAAGAGGTTCAGATCAGATTTAGTGGCAGCATGATCGGGAATTTCACCGGGGAGGTCGATGTATTAGCAAAGAAGCCCAAATACGGCTTTTTGGATCTTTTGCTTCCCTGGGTCGGGTGCTGAAGTTAAAATGAATAAAACCGTTGCGTTCGTGGCAGTGTTCCTGCTGCTGGCATCATCAGCTGATGCGATAATGCGGATCAACGTCTATGTATCTAATCTGATAGACGGGCGGATGCCTTACATAGATATGCCCGCCGTTGTGAACAACACGCCGCAGAAGTTCATCATAGTGTGGGAGAACACCGGCTCAGTCGGCTGCAATTTCAGGATGAGGGCCGACATCTATCAGCGCGTGAAGGGGGAGAGTGTTCCCGTATACTCCTCTTGGAGCAAGGCTGTTCCGATAGAGCCCGGAGGAGCCGGGAATCTTGAGGCGTATTGGTATCCTAACAGGACTGGAGAATATTCTGTGGAGACGTTCCTGTACTTCTGCAACTTCCTTTCTGATGGTCCAAAATCGAACTTCACGGTCTTTAAGGCGAACAGGACTTTAGCGAAGATGCCGGCAGCTATAAGGGCAGAGAGCACGGAAGATTACATAGACTTCGTGATCAATCCGACTGAGGATATTTCGTCGCTCATGATTGTGCCTAAGTCTTACCCGGTCGGCTGGGTTTTCGAGTCCGGCGAATGGCGTGGCATAGAAAAAGGCAAGGATAATCGGCTGAGGCTCGGCTATTCTGCGCAGATATGGAAAGAATCTAATGTGAGCTTCGATGTCGTCTCCTCTGACGGAAAATACTATCAGTCGGTCGTCGTCGAGCTAGCGAAAAAGCAGGAGTTTCCGCTGTATCCGATCGTCATAGGTGTTTTAGTTCTGCTGATCATAATACTCTCTGTCAAGGTATTTTCGTATCGTAGAGGCGCAGATGATGAAGGAAAGGAATCCGCTGGATAAGAGTCCGCTGAAGATCCCGGATGACGAGTTTAAGATAGATCGGGTGCCGACCGGCATACCCGGATTCGACGAGCTCTTGCGCGGCGGGTTTCCTCGTGGCGCGTCCGTGCTGATTACGGGGATACCCGGTTGTGCCAAGTCGACTTTTGCGGTGCAGTACATACTCAACGGGGCCATCAAGTACGGGGAGCGCGGCGTCTACATAACAGTCGAGCAGGACATCGAGCAGATCCACAGGCAGTTTGCTGCCTACGGCTATGACATAAAGAAGCTCCAGAGCGAGGGCAAAATCGCCATCTTCTGCCTTGAGGTGAAACCTGAGCTGGGTGAGGATTTTCTCATGAAGCTCACTTCAAAGGAGTTTCAGGAGGCCATAGCGGAGTTCGGCGCTAAACGGATCGCCATCGACCCGCTTAATCTGGTGATGCAGTTTTCCGCGGACTACGGCGGCGAGCGGCGGGGCATTCAGCGCCTTATTTCGACCTACAAAAGGCTGGGATGCACGACCGTCTTCACGCACGAGCGGCCGCACGGCGGCGACAAAATGGACTTCGGGATACAGGATTTCATAGTCGACGGGATAGTCTATCTGCAGCTTGCGAAGATCCGCGGCGCGATAGGCAACCGGGAGAACCTGTTCGAGAGGCGCCTGTCCATACTGAAGATGCGGGAGACCAATCACGGTCAGGGCATATACCGCTTTGAGCTGGAGAAGGACGGCCTCCACGTGTATCACGGGATCTTCCTGCGAACGGGCCGAGAATGAGCACTTCTATGTTGAGGATAGCTACTATAAAACTACACAAATATATTAATATATGAATATACTATTATACTACATATCATGTCAATAATCGGTGTGGTCTCTGGAAAGGGCGGGGTAGGCAAGACTACATTCTCGATCAATCTCGCGGCGGCTCTCAAGGAATTCGGGCAGGAGAGCGTCATAGTCGACGTCGATGTCCACAACCCGAACGTAGCGCTTCAACTCGGAATACCGAGCATGCCCCTGACGCTGCAGGAAGTCCTTGCAGGCGAAGCCAAGATACACCACAGCATATTCCATCATCCAGTCGGCCTCAAAGTCATCCCATCCTCGCTCTCCATGTCTTCCGCCTGCTCGGACCTGTCCGAGCTCCGCAAGCACCTCTCGAAACTTAATGACCTGGTCATCCTGGACTCGCCTCCAGGCCTCAACGAGCACGTGGTATCCGTCCTCAACGCGTCGGACTCCGTCATCGTGGTCACCAACCCCGAGATATCTGCCGTAACGGACGCATTAAAAGTCATAAAGCTTGCAAAAGACCTCCGGAAAGACAACCTCGGCGTCGTGATAAACCGCGTGAGGAATGACACGTTCGAGCTGAATTCGGATGAGGTCGAGCTGATGTGCGAGACACCGATCGTTAGCAGGATATCAGAGGACGCGAACATACGGAGGGCTTCGTTCGAGAACGTGCCCGTCGTCTTCAGGAATCCTTATTCGCAGTCCAGTATCGACTTCATGTATCTGGCAGCAAGGCTCCTGCGCAAAGAGTATGAGCCACCCAAGTTTTTGGCCGTGCGCCGGGCACTAAATTTCCGAGGTTAATAACCCATGTTTAACGGGAGATTACGCACAAGATTCTTTTTGTTCATGAGTATTTTTCTCCTCAGCGGCAGCGCATTAGCGCAAGTCCTGGACGTGACGGATCTTTCCGTCAGCCCGTCGGTCATCTGGCTTGGCGACAGCCAGCGTATAACGGTCTCCGCGAAATGCAGGTTCAACAATTCCGCTATCCAGGCGGACAGCATGCGCGTCACAATACAGTCGCCCAGCAGCCTTTCGACGACGGAGGGCCTCAGTTACTCGGGCGGCACCTACTCGAGCACGTTCCTCTTCTCAGGTTTTTCCGAGGTCGGCACATACACTGCCGCGGTGAGTTGCAACTATCGGAACTACAGCCGGACAGTCAGCAGGCTCCTGACAGTCAGATCGATTGAGCTTTCTCTCATAAAAGACAGCAGCCAGATAAACGCCTACATGGGCGAGGTCCTTGAAATTCCCATCGACTTTCGTGTTGACGGAATACCTGTAACCCTATCAAAGAGCGATTTTAAGGTGACTGTTGGGACGGTGACCGTTGAGACGGTATCAAGCGTTGGGACGAGCGGCGACCAGAAAGTCAGCATAGACCTCTGCCCAGACGGCAACATCAAAGATTGCATAGCTGACTTGCCTGAGGGCAAGTACGATCTGAAGGTCACCGCATACTATTCAAGCAGTAAGAGCGTTTCCATCACGGAAAAAAACTATATACTCGTCAATCCTCCGATGAAGATAGAGTTCAAGGAAAGCAAAGTGAACTGTGTCGTCAGTAATCTATGTACTCCGTCGATAACTTTCTCGGTCAGCGAAACTTCAGGCGACACTTCGTCGATAACGAAGGATGAGGTGTCTGCGCGGATCCTAGGTAACAAGGTCTTCGAGAAAGTCTACGTAGAAGACCTGCAGTGCAATACGGCCGGCAGCTCATGCACCCTTAAGTTGAACGTGCCTAAGAGCCTTATGCCCGGCACCTACGACCTCTTCATCTCAGTGGAGAAGACGTTCGGCGACAGCTCTTATACTATAGAGAAGCCCCTCACATTGGATGTCGTGCTCGTCTTTTCCGGAACGATGACCGATGCAGGGGGCGAGATAGTCGGCTCTGCGATAACTCTCACTAACCTGGCGACGGGTCAGGTGATGTCTGGCACAACAGACTCGTCCGGACGGTACTCTATCGTGACCTTGCCGGGCGATTATTCGCTGGAGGCCAGGCTTAAGGGGACGATGATGAAGTTCGATAAAATCACCATATCCAACACCGACTTTTTGCTTGGTATGCTAGGTAACCCGCTCAAATATGACGAAGATCACCTGAACTCGGCGCCGCCCGGCGGGGTGCGGGCCATAAAGACCATAGCAGTCGAGCTGGCAATGCCTTTTTCAGGAGTGTGGTTCTATGTGCCCTACAACAGCGGCCAGGTGAACGGGGACGAGAACAACCTCAAAGTGTATCAGTGCAACAACTGGAACTTCGAGAAGGGCGAGTGTTCTGGAACATGGTCTGAGATCAAGGCCGAGATCCAAACGATAAGGAACGCGGTCCAGTTCCGCACTAATTCGACGGGCGCGTTCATCATAGGAGAGCAGCGGGCATTGCGCATGATGGACGTCGAGCTTGAGACCACGAAGGCGTATGTCGGCGACACACTTGTTGTAAGGGGGAAGATAATCGACAGCGACAATCAGGCGGTGGAAGGCGCTCAGATTAAGCTGTCTTTCCCGGCGTTCGGAGTAACCGCATCGAGCTCTACGACGACAGGCGGGTTCTTCAGGGCCACGATAACAGCGCCCTATACGACGGGATACCCTGACCTGCTCATCGAGGCTTCGAAGTCCTCCTATTCTTCGACCAAGACGACGACCACTCTTGAAGTGAGCATGAAGAAGGAACTGAGCGTAATCAACGTTCCAGAGAGTAAGGAGATAAGGTTCAACGAGCCAACGACGATCCGCTTCAAGGTCTTCAACTCCGGTCAGATAGATTTGAAGAGCATGATAGCAATTAAAGTCAACGGCCTCCCAGCTGGCTGGTATACGCTGTCTGATTCAACAGTTGATGCTCTTGCCGTTAGCGGGCAGAAAGAAATAGACCTGACGATAAAGGTTACGCCGACGCAGTGCGGGTCAGGCTGCGATAAGGTCTATCTCATTAACGTCGAGGCATCGTCGGACGAAGTGACGGCGTCAGCAAATATGAATCTGGTTTTAGCGTCGCTGTCGAACCAGACCGCGTCAGACGAGTCTGGCGAAAGTCTCCTGAATCTGCCGGACATCACGGGCTTTTCCATCGGGCTTCCTACGATAAAGAACCCGTATCTTCCCCTGACCTTCATAGTCATCCTCCTCGTGCTCATAGTGAGCAAGAAAAAGGCCGTAGGATTGATTCCTCAGAAGGGTAGGTCGAGGAAGACCGGGAAAGGGAATCCTAAGCTGCGCGATTCCGTGATGGCTTCTCTGACTAACATAAAGCGGGAGTTATAGTCTTTCAGGCTCATATTATAAAAGAATGGAAAGCGGGAAAGTCTGGGGGTGGATTCTCTTATGCTTCGCCCTATGCTGCATCGTCTCCAACGTTTCTGTAGCGCAGAGCTTGGCCGTCACCGACATATCCGTTTCGCCTTCTGAGGTGTGGGTCAACAAGAACCCCAACATGATAACGATTTCAGCCAAATGCGTTCTCGGCGGTTCCATTGTGCAGAATGCGGATATGTGGGCCCAAGTCTACTTCCCAAGATCGGGCGGAACTTCCACCGGGCAGACGACTACAGGCACCTACTCATACAAGCTGTATACCTCTTTTCCGGACAGCGGCACCTACACAGTCGTCGTATTCTGCTCTCATGCAGGTCAGACTGCGTCGTCTTCGACCGCTTTCGTAGCCCACAGGCTTGAGCTTTTAGCCGACTACGGCAAGGAGGTGGAGACTTACATTGGCGATTCCATGGTGCTGGATGTCAAATTCAAGCTGGACGGCGGTCTGATAACACCCAAGAAGGATACATTCTCCGTGTATCTGGGCTCAGGCAGCAGGTGGGAGAAGCTGGAGCAGACAGAGGACCCCATACTCAACAACAGCTACCAGAGAATAAAGCTGAAGATACCCCTATACTCGTCCAGGATCGCTAAAGGCCTCTATGACCTGCGGATCGAAGCAAAATACGGCGAACAGGTCCTTTCTGTGGAGAAGATCCAGTTCGTGTGGGTCAACAATCCTTTGGAAATATACATACAGGACCCTGAGATAGTTCACATAGTAGGCTCGAACACATCTAAGAACATCACTGCCAAGGTCGTCTTCAAGGCCGGCAGCCTCTGGGATTTAGACGTCGAGAACGTTCGCGTGAGGCTATTCAATACAGACCAGTCGAAGGACCTGACATTGAGGCGCATGTTCTGTGACAGGATAAGCTCCATCTGCATATTCTCCGTCAATCTGCCTTCCATGTCTCCTGGCATGTACTCCCTGGAGATAACGGTAGCATATCCGAGCATGGACAGCGCCAGATACACTGCCAAAGACGTGGTGCCGCTGAGGGAAGCCTTGCTGCTGTCCGGCAGCGTCAAAGACGCCAAAGGTAACGTGATACAGACTTCCATAAGCGTCGAGAACGTCGAGACGGGGGACCTCTCAGAAGTGCGTACTTCGCAACTGGGCAATTATTCGATGAACCTTCTTCCAGGCAACTATAACTTCGTGTTCAGGTTCACGGGCGGCGCCATAGTCGAGGTATCGAACATCTCGATCTCAAAGTCGGAGCTCATCACCTTGCCCGGCGAGCTTATCAGGTACGACGAAGGCCACATAGCTTCGGAAATTCCTGCAGGCATGAAGCTCGTAAAAGTGATGGTCCTAGAGATCGCGCTCCCTTTCGCAGGCGCGAAGATATACATGCCCTATGACAGCTCGCTGATGACCGGCGACGAAAAGAAGCTGAAGGTCTACGTCTGCGAAAGATGGAATTTCGAGCGCAGCGTCTGCGCAGGCAGCTGGCGCATCATAGACGACCTTGCAGTTTACACGATAAAGGACGCGGTCGAGTTCAATACGAGCACCTACGGATCTTTCATGCTTGGGGAGAACGATAAATTGAGCTTCTCTGAAGTAGCCCTCGACAACAAAGAGGTCTATATGAAGGATTCAATAGTCATAAGCGGCATGGTCGTGAACATAAAAAAGGAGGCGGTCCACGGGGCGACGATCACCGCATCTTTTCCTGCGCAGGGAGTATCCTCCTCGGCGACCACAAGCTCGACCGGCGAGTTCAAGCTGAGCATCAATGCGCCGGAGGTGGAGGGCGACTATGACCTCATAGTTTCTGCAGCCAAAGACCTGTTCATCGGCACCAACTCCTCCTTTAAGGTGACAATAAGCAAGAAGAAGGATGTGAGCCTGATCAACATACCTGACATAGTCCCAGTGTCCATGGACGAAATCAACGACATTGAATTCAAGCTGATAAACTCCGGCCAGATGGAACTTGAAGAGCCCATCTACGTGCACATATCAGGGATATCCACCGACTGGTACGAGCTGTTGCCCACTTACGTTCCCACTCTGAAGGTCGGAGAGGAGAAGTCTATCGTCATAAGGGTCAGATTGAATGAAAAGCTCTGCGGCGGCAAGTGCAATAAGTTCTATCTGGTGAACGTCGAGGCGAAGTCGCGTGAAGTGAGTAAGACAGCCAGCTTCACCATGAAGCTGCCTATAGTATCATCCAATGAATCGGAATCGACTGAAACTACGCAAGCAGACTCCTCCAATGTGCCGGGACTCACCGGATTTGCCTTGTCTGCGCCTAATCTCTCCAGCCCGTACATCCCGCTCACGGTGATAGTGGTGCTGCTGATATTGATAGTCAATAAGAAGAAGAATCCGACGGGAACAACTTTTGGCAGGAAGCATAAGCAGGGCCAACAGCTGAGAGAATCTACAATAAACAAACTGCGGAGAATAATTTAGCCGAATAGGGAAGCTAGGCCTGCCGCAGCATCCTCTTCAGTGGCCTTATCCTCTTTTTTGGGCGCATCTTCCTTCTTCTCTGCTTCCGGTGCTGCGGGCGCAGCAGCCATCGCAGCCTTCATTTCGTCGCTCAGCAGGTCCGGTGCGTTGGCTGCAACAGCTAGCATCTCCTTGTTGGCTTTGGATAGGAGAGCGCGTATCGTCTCCTTGTTGAATATTTCGGCCTTGATTGCTAGGTTAAGTGCCTTCGTGTTCGCATCAGAGAGGAAGAGCTTTATCGTCTCCTTGTTGAATATGCCTGCCTTCTGTGCGACGTTCAGTGCGCTCGCGTAGGCTGTCCTAACGTCTGCGCGTACTGTATCCTCGTTTATCGAGAGCACCTCATGCGTGTAGATGACGCCACCTTCGTAGGCTGCGTTCATTTTTAGGCCGATCTCTATCGGCTCGATGCCGAGTCGGGAAAGGACGGTTGCGACTTCGGCGCTTATCCGGTCGCCTGCTTTCGCAACGGCTGAGTCTTCTGTAACTACTATCTTGCCGCCCTTGATCTGTGCCTTTATTCCCGCTTTCTGTAGGTCGCCGATTATCGGGCCTGGGGGGAGCGTCGTCTCGCCTGCAGGGATCACTATGTCCCTCGGGGCGACGTTGCCTGCTTTTGCGGGCGAGGATATTTTGTTTTCGGTGAGTATCTTGTTCAGCTTCGAGGGGTTCAGATCAGAGAAGATTATTCCCATGGAGCCGATGACGTGCGATTCAAGGCCCTTTATCTTAGCCTTCGCAAGCGACCGTGTCAGCAGGCTGTTTTTGGTAACCTTTATCTCGGCCTGCCCGGCCAAGCGCTTTCTCATGAGCTGGAACTGTTTTGATGGTATTCCTTTTATGTCTACGAGGCCGACTACTTTAGCCTTCGTAATCTTCTTGCTCAGCTCTTCTATCTCCTTGATCTTCCAGGCTGCTACCATTTTTATGCGTCAAGCCTCACGGGCTTGCCCATCGTCGTCTTGAAGTGTATTGACTCTATCTTTTCTTGCGGGATCTGCCTTTCTATGACAGTCATAACAGCGAGGATGTTGTCTGCCAGGTCCTCCGGCGCCATGTCTTCGCTGCCTACCGGAACATTGATGGTCGGGTTCTTCTTTGACCTTACTCTGACCGTGTTCTTCAGTTTCTGTGTGACCGCTTCAAGGTCTGCGTTCGGCGCGACAGGCAGCGGCATCTTTCCTCTCGGACCTAGGACGACACCCCAGGTCTTACCGATGAGCGGCATCAGTTCCGGTTGTGCGATGAATGTGTAGCAGGAGTTGGCGTAGTTTCGCATCTTCCGCTTGTTCTTTGCGTATTCCTCCACCTCCGCTTTATTGAGGACGAATTTTGATATCTTCTTGGCTTTGACGTTCATGTCGCCGTCTGCGAAGACTCCTACTTCGAGGTCTTTTTTCCTTCCCTTCGGCAGCAGCACAGCTATGTTCAACTTGTATTCTGCAACCTCCATATTGATATCCTGGAAGTTGACGCTTATCTCCGCGGACTGCTTGAATTTTCGTTTCGTCGTCTGCGCGAGCGCTTCCTTTATTTTCGCTGTGATGTCTTTTTTATCCATCAGATTCCTCCTACCAGGCTGTTGTAGCGGGTAGTGATAGATGCGGAATATAGTTCAAACTATTTGGATTAGACATTTAAAAATAAGGCAACCTACGCAAATTTTGCGTCGTATGTTCCCGCGTCTATCTCCTTGGTCATATCTTTTGGGCTTTTGCCTTCTATTGTTACGCCGAGCGTCTTGCAGGTGCCTATGACCTCTTTTGCGGCGGCCTTGATGTCGTTGGCTAGGAGCGCGCTTTTCTTCATCTTCGCTATCTTTACGAGCGCATCGAAGCTGATGTCGCCTACGAAGCTTCCGTCCTTTGTTCCGGTCTCAAGACCTATTTCCTTTTTCACGAGGGCGGAGGTCGACGGTGTCCCGATTTCGATCTCGTACTTCTTGGTCTGGGGGTCGACTATCACCTTCACCGGGATCTTCATGCCTGAGAAGCCTTCCGTCGCCTCGTTTATCGCCTTGACTATCTCGTTTATGTTCAGTCCTAGGGGGCCGATCTTTGGTCCCAGCGGCGGGCCGCCGGTCGCCTTCCCTCCGTCAACCACGATCTCCACTATCTCTTTTTTCATTCTTTAGCCTCTTCTTCCTCTCCTTCTTTCTTCAGTATCTTGATGTCGTCTCCTTTGACTACGACGGGGATGGGTACCGCAGCTTCGATGAGCTCGACCGTTATCTCGTCCTTATCTTTGTCTACTCTTGCGACCCGAGCCTTCTCTTTCTTGAATGGGCCGGATATGAGTTCTACGAGGTCGCCCCTGTGGACTTCCTGTACTACGGGCGTCGGCATCAGCGTCTTCTCAAGCTCGCTGATCGCGATGACTCCTGGGCCGCCCCTCTTCTGCAGTAGGCCGCGTGTCTTGGGTGTTTCTCTTGCGATGTCTTCAACGGTTCCGGGGTTGTCTGCTTCGACCAGAACGTAGCCTTTCAGCCCGGTCGTGTAGATTACTGAGTATATCTTCTCTCCTTCCTCTACCGTTGTTTTCTTTTCCCTTCTCGCGGCTTCCTGGTATACGAGCCTTGCGACTACGTGCTCTTGGCCGGCAGTCGCCCGTATAGCGTATATCTTCGGTTCCATGATACAATCAATATAATCAAGAGAGAGTTATACTCACCTAGCCAGCTCGGAGACTATGAGAACGATGAAACCAAGCATGCCGACCGCAAATATTCCCAAGCCGGTTATCTTCATGGTTTCGGTGTATTCTGATTTCTTAGGTTTTCTGCTGAGCCTCAGAATTCTTCGCGTCTCGCTGTAGGCTTTACTGATTTTCTCCTGAATATTCATTTTTCTATTTGGTCTTTAAATATCCCTTAACCCGATGTCCATCCTTTCATCAGTTTTGCCTGCTTCGACCCTCTCCTCAAGCTCTTCTTCGAATGATGGGGTCTTAACTCCAGCAAGGATTACGAGCGTCTTTATGACGTTCCGGTCGAGGTTCTCGTCTATCTGAGCTCCCCATATGATCTGGGCTTCCTGGTTGATGTTCTCTGCGACGACTCGGACTATGATTTCAGCTTCTTCGAGCGTCATGTCTTTGCTTCCTATGATGTTTATGAGCGCTCCTGTTGCGCTGCTTATGTCGGTGTCGAGCAGCGGTGACTTCAGTGCTTTTTCGACTGATTCGCGGGCTCGCTCATCCATGCTTATGTCTCTGCTGGATGCGCCGAAGCCTATCATTGCTGTGCCGCCGCCTTTCAGTATGGCGCGCACGTCGGCGAAATCCAGGTTGACGAGACCCGGTCTTGTCACCATCTCGGTTATTCCCTTCACTGCGTTCGCCAGCAGCTCGTCTGCGACCTTGAATGCGTCGTTGATCGGCAGGTTAGGGGCTATGTCCAGCAATCTATCGTTCGGTATGACTATGACGGTGTCTGCGAACTTCCGCAGCTTCTTTAGTCCGGTGAGTGCGTTCCTTGCCCTGAATCTGCCCTCCATCTTGAAGGGTATTGTAACGACTCCTAGAGTGAGCGCGTTCAAGTCTTTGGCGACTTCCGCCACCACAGGTGCTGATCCTGTTCCTGTGCCTCCGCCGAGTCCGCAGGTGACGAACACCATGTCAGCTCCGGTGAGCACTTCAGCTATCTTCTTTATGTCGGCGTCTGCGCACTGTTCCCCGACTTCGGGGTCGTTTCCTGCGCCTATTCCGCCGGTTATGGCTGCGCCTATGAGTATTTTTGTGGGTGCGGTGCAATAGAGTAGGTGCAGTGCATCCGTGTTTATTGCGATGACGTCGCCGCCGTCGATGCCCATGTCCATGAGGCGGTTTATGGTGTTGCTGCCTGCGCCACCCGCTCCGACGATCTTTATCGATGTCCTGATTTCTTCGACGATGCGCCTAAGCTCCTCATCGGAGTCTGCGCCAGGTCGGGTCTTAACTTCTGCAGACCCTCGTTCAGTCTTTGCCTTTTCCTTTATTCTTGCTTGAGCGATAGCGTCTTGAACGATAGCTTCCATGCGAACCACCTTAACTTATTTTTTTTGTCATCTAGGGATGACACTAAATGTATAAAAAATATAATAAATATTCGTAGTCATACTATAAAAAGAGCCGGCGGGCGTAAACATAACCCATAATAAGCGCTCAGAAGCCCTTTTCAGAGCATTCTATGAGCCTTCTCAGGTTCTCTTTTGCTGCGGCCTCTATCTTCTTGATGACTTCTTCGTTCTTCTGTGGCTTGAAGAGGTGCCTGAATCGTCCCTGCATCGAGAGATAGTCTTCTACCGGCTTCAGCTTCGTCATATCCTTGGGCCTGTTGAGCACGTGTTTTCCATTGATTATCTCATATAATGGAAAGATTCCGGTCTCTGTTGCGAGTCTTGCGACTTCGATGCTTTTTTCGCCTTCCATCCTCCATCCTGTGGGGCATGATGCGAGCAGATTGATGAATGTCGGGCCTTTGATAGCCATTGCCTTCTTTATCTTGTCGTAGGCGTCCTTCGGGTAGGCTATGGATGCGGTGGCGACGTACGGCGATCCGTGGTATGCTAGTATGTGGACCAGATCTTTTTTTGTGACCTGTTTTCCGATGCTATTTTTTCCTGCTGGTGACGTCGTTGTCGACGCTCCGTAGGGCGTCGAGCCGCTTCTCTGTATTCCAGTGTTCATGTATGCTTCGTTGTCGTAGCAGATGTATGTGAAGTTCTCGCCTCTCTCGAATGCTCCTGACAGGTGTCCGAAGCCGATGTCGTATGTGGAGCCGTCTCCGCCGAATACTACGACTTTGGTGTCTTCTCTGCCCTGTGTCTTGAGTGCCGCAACTATGCCTGAGGCTATTGCGGCCGCGTTCTCGAATGCGCCGTGGACCCACGGCAGCCGCCATGAGGTCTCAGGATACGGCGTCGATATGACTTCTATGCAGCCGGTGGGCTCCACGAGTATGCTGTTCTTGCCTGCGGCTTTCGTTATCAGCCGCATGGCTATAGCGGCTCCGCAGCCTGCGCATGCGCGGTGCCCGTACGCGAAATACTCTTCCTCAGGTAGTCCCATGATGGTCATTTTAGAACATCCACTGCTGTTTGTCTCCTTTACCTTCTTTCGTCATCTCGTATATCCTCTTGATGTGGTCCAATTGGACGTCTCTTCCCCCTAATCCGATTATGAAGTTGCGCATTGCCGGCATGTTCGGCTCGCCGTAGAACGCCGCCGTCATCTCGCAGTACAGCGGTCCGTCGCCTCCGGGCGATATCGCTTTTTCGAGGACCGCAACCTTCTTTGCGTTGCGCAAGGCCTTCCTTATTGCATTCCTCGGAAACGGCCTGTATGTGATGAGCTTCATTAATCCGACTTTTTCTCCTTTCGCGCGTAGCTCGTCTACGACGACCTTTATCGTGCCGCAGACTGAGCCTAAGGCGACGAACACGACTTCTGCGTCTTCTGTCCTGTATTCTTCGACATGATAATACTTTTCCGGGCGCGAGTCTTTTATCTGAACCGGGAACATGTCAGAGAATTTCTTGTAGACTTCCTCTATGACCGACAGCGAATTTTCTATCGCATCCACCTGCGATCTCCTTATCTCCATGTACTCTGACGGGAATCCGATGGCTCCTAGTGTGAGCGGCTGCTTCGGGTCCAAGATAGCGTGATATGGCGTATACGTCGGCAGGAACTTGTCTACCTGCTCCTGTGTGGGGATGTCCACGGGCTCGTAGACGTGCGATAATGTGAATCCGTCAAGGCACACCATCGACGGCGTCAATACTCTCTTATCCTCTGATATCGCGAACTGCATGAGCGTCAGATCATAGCATTCCTGAGACGTCTCCGCGTACATCTGTATCCAGCCGGCGTCCCGCGCGGAGATGCTGTCCTGCTGGTCGTTCCATATGTTTATGGGTGCGGAAAGCGCGCGGTTGACGACGGTCATGCAGACCGGCATCCGCATTCCGGAAACTACGAAGAGCATCTCATTCATCAGCGCAAGGCCCTGAGAGCACGTCGCAGTATATGTTCTCGTACCGGTGGCCGAGGCCCCCAAACAAGCTGATATGGCTGCGAACTCGGACTCGACCCTTATATACTCTGCGCTCATCTCTCCGTTGGCTGCGAATTCCGACAATCGTTCAACGATGTGCGTCTGCGGCGTGATGGGGTAGGCTGCGATGACTGCGGGCTTCGCCATCTTGACTGCGTCAGCGATGGCGTGTGACGCCTCCATTATCTGCTTCATCTTATTTTGCCTCCATGACCATCTTCACCGCCTTCTTCGGGCACTCATTCGCGCATATGCCGCATCCTTTACAATAATCTAAGTCGATGTCGAATTTGCCTTCAGCATCCTTCTTTATCGCAGCCTCTGGGCAGTACATCCAGCACATGCCGCAGCCGCTGCAATTTGCGCGGTCTACGACCGGCCGCTTTGATCTCCAGCCGCCGGTCTTGCTTTTCGCAGAGGAGCCGTCGCTCAATAGGACGCCGCCTATCGTTATCTCTTTGTTGTTGACCTTAAGCTTGATCTTCTCGTAGTCTATCATTTTTTGCCTTCCATGACCTTTTCGTAGACCAGATCAACGAGCTTTATGTTCTTTTCTGCGAGGTGGGATGGGAAGTTCTCTTTAACCGCCGCAATTATCGATTCCTTTTTGACGTCTCCGGTGAATGCAGCGTACGCGCCGAGCATTGCGGTGTTCACGATGTCTGCGCCCAGTGCCTTGAAGGCGAGCGTCGTAGCATCGATGGTGTAGACTGTCGCATTCTTTATTTTAAAGTCTTCCGGTTTTTTTTCGGTATTTATGATTACCATACCACCCGCCTCAAGACCCTCTGTCACGTCCACCACCTCGAATAGCGTCGAATCAAGCACAACCAACGTCTGCGGCTTGTATACTTGGCTCTTGCGCCTTATGAACTTGTCGTCTATTCTCGTGAAAGCCTGCACAGGCGCGCCTCTGCGCTCTACTCCGAACTTCGGGAATGCCTGAGTGTATTTGCCGTCCCTGAATGCGGCGATAGCTAGAAGCGTAGCAGCAGTGACAGCTCCTTGTCCGCCGCGGCCGTGGAACCGTATCTCTTTCATCGTAGGGTAATATTTTAGGCATTCACCTAATAAATATTGTCATTATTATTCATTACAAATCCGATATTATTTAATTGAAAGCTCATTATATTAAACCAGTAAAAAAATGAAAGGAAAGGTTGTGAATTACAGGGGCGGGCAAAGAACCCAGAAAACGAATCAGATGGTGATAGCGCCTGAGAACTGCGAAACCAAAGAGGACGCAGCGAAACTCTTAGGCAAAACAGTCGAGTGGACGACTCCGAGCGGGAAGAAGATAGTCGGCAAAGTGTCGCGCGTACACGGCAGACGCGGCGCAGTAGTCGCCGCCTTCGCTAAGGGCCTGCCTGGACAATCCCTCGGCACAGAAATCGAGATCATCTAGGAAAGTCGTCAGCACAGCTAAGCGAAGCGCATGCTGTGCATTTGATCAACCTTTCTTAAAGGTTGCCGCTGTAGCTCAGGTTGGGAGAGCACTAGGCTGAAGACCTAGGTGTCGGGGGTTCAAATCCCTCCGGCGGCACTTTTTCTTTTTCGAAAAGAAAAGCTGCATCAGCAAGATGCGTGGCATCTTGTCTGAGTCGAGGCCAGCAGGCCTCGATTACCAAAAGAAAAGGAATTTGCTGCGGCAAATTCAACGCCTATCTTTGTGGGGGAGAGCCAGGACATATCCACCTCCGCGGTTTGGTTTTAATATCTGCCGCCGTATTTTTTATTGTAGGATTTTTTTATGCAGAGTTTTGATTTGTGTGTTGCTTGGAATTGGGTGGGTGACTCGGATTTTATCATGCTCCTAGATGAGGCCTGCAATGCGAAAGGCGTTTCTCTGCTGCTTGTGTCTCCTGTGAACTTGGGTTCTGTGATGCAGTCTCTTGTCAATAATCAGATTACTTTCCACTCTTTTTTTGATCGGGCTTCTGACAGTGACCCGGGCTTTAATCCGATCGTGCAGTGGGCGAAGAATCATGGAGTCTATTACCTTAATCCGCGCGAGTTGGAGTTCCGCACCCAGGATAAGGGTTTCATGCACGGTGAGCTTATTGCCGCAGGATTGTATACGCCGCACACGATCGTTCTGCCGTCGTATGAGGAGCAGCCGAATCCGTCTCCCGTCGACTTGAGTCCTTTGGGCGCATGTTTTGCGATCAAGCCGGCGCACGGCTGCGGAGGAGAAGGCGTCGTCTTGGAGGCTACCAGCTGGAAGCAGGTTCTGGCGGCCAGACAACAGTATCCTAAGGACAAGTATCTGCTTCAGGCTCAGATCTTTCCTGTGAGGATTGGCGCGCATTCTGCGTGGTTCCGCGTCATCTGCTGCGGGGGAGAGATCCATCCTTCGTGGTGGGATCCGCATACGCGCGTCTATATGTCGGTGTCCGCTGCCGAGGAGAATCTGTTCCGTCTGACGCCTTTGCGCAGCATCGTCACTTCTCTTGCTATGGTATGCGGCCTCGAATTGTTTTCGACTGAGATCGCGCTCACTTCAGAGAACCGTTTCGTGGTCATAGATTACGTCAACGACCAGATCGATCTGCGGGTGCAGTCTAAGGCCGTCGACGGTGTGCCGGACGCAATAGTCCGCGACATCGTTGCGCGCCTTATTTCGCTTGTTTCGACCCACGGTAAGCCAGTTGCGCCCTAAGTCTTTTCTTCGTCAGCATGTATCCTGCAATCAGGAGCGCGCCTAAGAATAGGAGTAAGGATATTCTTATCGTGCCGTATCCTGTGAAGAATGGGTTTATGTCGAATGGATAGAATGGTTTTATGTCGTCGTACATTGGCGCGTCAACGAGCACATGCAAAAAGACTCCTGTGATTGACGCCGCCCAGATATGAGATTTCTTTTCTTTGGACATTAAGCGGCACATGATCACTGCGAGTGCGGCGGCGATGAGTGCGCCTCCGAGGAACGTGTGCGTTAGTCCATGGTGTGGTGCGTCGAGTTTCAGGACCTGGACTAGTAGCGGCTCTATGTCAACTACTGTGGTGGCTATTATCAGCGTCGGCAGATTGATGTAACTTAAGACTATGAGCCCCACGAACAGGGCGGGCCCATAGTGGAAGAATGTGAACGGCATTTCTTTAACCTAGGCCGTACTTGTATTCCACGTCTTTTTCTATGGACTCGTTCGTCTTACAGCAGCAGGTGCTAATTCTCCGTACTTCGCACAGTGTCGTTCTGGTCTCAGCTCTCTTCTCCAGCCGCACCTCGCACTCGAATCTGCTTACCCTGCATGCTCCGGAAAGGTAGTTGTTGTCTTGGCAGTATTCGGAACATATTTTGTCTGCGTCTGGGACTGGGATCGTTGTGGTTGTGGTCGTCGTAGTTCTTGTCGTCGAAGTGGTCGTCGTAGTGGTGGTCGTGGTGGTCGTCGTCGGTTCGGTCGAGCTCGTCGTAGTCGTCGCCTTCTCCTGGACGCAGCCGCATACGAGGAGTAGCGTCAATAGCACCATCAGAACCTTGATATTATTCATTTTTTGTGCCTCTCAGATTAGCTTTCCTATATGGGAATTTTCTTATCATCTCCTGCATCTTCTCTGCGTCGACTGCGACTTCGTCGCCTATCGTTATTTCGGCGTCTTTTGTGACTGTTCCGACTTCGACGACCGGGCAGTGGTGTCGTGCAGCTATTTCCACAATCTTTTTTATTTCTTTCTTTTGCACGGATATGAGGTATGTTCCCATGTATCTGCTTATTCGCGCGTAAGGTATGCTTGTTATCGTCATCCCTTTCTTGGATTTGACGAGCATCTCAGCGAGGTTGCCGAACCAGCCGCCGCGGCTCGCGTCCTTGGCTGCGTGCACGTCGACTCCGTTCTCGAGGAGCGCCATGAATGTGTTGAATTTCGTCTTTGCTCGGTGGACTCGTTCCCCTATCTCTCCTTCGACGACTTCACCGAGCATCAGAACGCGGTCGCCTGTGCGCATTCCTGCGTCGGGTATGGGTTCGCCTATGAGGCGGCCGAATACCGCGAAAGAAACGCAGGGCATCAAGTCATTTTCCATCTGCGTGTTTCCGCCGACTATGGGTACGCCGAGTCCAAGGCTCTGTTTCTTGAGGTCTTCTGCGACCTCCTTAGCTTCCTGGATGTTGCTCACTTGCATGGCGTCGAGGCCGAATAGGGGTCGTCCGCCCATGACTACGATGTCTGAGCACGTGTGGATCAATCCGGTTTTTCTTCCGATCTTGAGCGGATACGGTCCCTCCATGTTCACGACGATGTCGCCTACTACGACTGCGTCGTCGCCTTGGCGTATTCCGTAGAGTAAGTCTGCAACCTTCTCGTCCATGTGCCAGAACGTCTTCCTGATGTCGTTCGTCTCAAGCATGTGCTCGATCGACCGCTTAATATCTTCCTTCATCTTTTTGGTTTTAATGTAGGTTTAGGCAGTCAGCTCGCCCATCACTCATCACAAATAGTCAGAGGTTGTTCGCATCATCACACTGCCGTAAGATATATGGGCGTTTAGCAGAATAAATCAGTTGGGTTCGTAGGTTTTTTGTCTGTAAACCTATTTCTATCTATTATGCATTGGGCTGATGGTGTTGCGGAGGAGCTTCTTGCTCGCGGAAAAGCGCAGGTTATTGAGACTGGGACGTCTATTTCCGGTATTCCTCACGTCGGCAATGCGTCTGATATCATCCGCGGTGATGCCGTCAAAAAAGCACTCAGCTCCCGAGGAATTGAGGCGAAAATAATATGGGTTTCTGATGACTCGGATCCGCTGCGCAAGATCCCAAAGGGTTTAGAAGCCGTGGGCGATTACTTAGGTTATCCTGTGAAGGATATTCCGGACCCGTTCGGCTGCCATAAGGGTTTCGTCGAACATTTCGTGGAGCCGTTCCTCGTCGACTTAAAGTCTTTCGGTGTTGTACCTACTCCGTATTCCGGCACTGAACTGTATCGGAGCGGCGCCTTGTATGAGGAGATTACGGCTGCGCTTGACAGAAGCAAAGAGATCGCAGCGATATTGAATGATTTCCGGGAGCATCCGCTGCCTGACGACTATATTCCTTGGAGTCCCATATGCAAGAAGTGCGGCAAAATATCGTCCGCTAAACCTATTTCGCGTGACGGCGACATCATCAAGTACGTTTGTGAGACTCGGGAGATTGCGGGCGGAACAGTGGAAGGCTGCGGTCACGTAGGCGAATCTAATGTCCGGAAAGGCGAAGGAAAATTGCCTTGGCGTGTGGAGTGGGCTGCGCGCTGGCATCATTTTAGTGTCACATGCGAGCCGCTAGGAAAAGAGCATGCGTCAGCAGGCGGCTCATACTGGACCTCGAAGATCGTCTCAGAAAAGATATTCGGGTGGACTGCGCCGCTGCCTGTCATCTATGAGTTCTTCACCTTGAATGGCGCAAAGATTTCTTCCTCGAAAGGTAATGTCGTCACATTATCTGATTGGCTTAAGATATGTGAGCCTGAGGTACTCAAGTTTTTCATGTATAAGCGGCTGGCTAAGCAGCGTGACATCGATTTAATAAATCTTACGAATCTTGTGGACGAGTATGATGAGGCTGAGCGCATTTATTTCGGATTGCAGCCCGGGGAAGACGATGTGAAGCGCCATTATGTGCTTTCGCAGCTTACTGAACCAAAACTCCTGCAGATCCCATTCACTTTATGTGCGATGCTTGCTCAGGTGGTTCCTGAACTGGATATGGTAGAGATAGTAAAGAGACTTAGTCGGCACGGCTACTCCGGCTTTGATGTGGGGCGGCTTGAGTTGCGCATCAGGCTTGCGCAGGCCTGGAACATGAAGTATGGTCCAGAATTTTTGCAGTTCACTCTCCTGGATGAGGCCGCTTCAAGGAAGATGAGAGAAGGCCTCTCCGCGCAACAATACCGCGCCCTGGAGATGATAGCAGCCGAGCTCGACAAAACTTATTCGCCTGAGGCGTTCCACAAAAGGATGTATGAGATCTCGCGGGAGATAAGTATTAAGCCGCAGGAGATGTTTGAGGCGATTTATCTTGTGCTCGTAGGCAAGAAGAAGGGTCCGAAGGCGGCCAGCTTCATCCTCTCTCTTGACGCGGATTACGTCAGGAAGCGGTTTATTCCTTAGTATGTCGAGATATTGACCTCTTTTTATTGGCTCGATTTAATATATTTCTGGATTGAAAAATGTTCAAGGCTCTGATATCTGATACTAAGGCTTGGAAAAATAGCATTGAGGCGGTTGCGGCATTGATCGATGAGGGCACCTTGCATATAGACAAGGACGGCCTGAAGCTGCGTGCGATGGACCCCTCACAGATCGCTCTCGTAGACATGTTCCTGCCTGCGTCGGTGTTCGACGAATATAAGGTCGAAGGCCAGACGAGCATCGTCATCGACTTCGCCGAATTATCCAAGATCACGAAGCGGGCAAGACTCGAGGACAAGATCGAGTTGTCTCTTGAGGAGAACCGCTTCAAGATGGTGTTCAGGGGCGAAGCAAGCCGAAGATTCAACATGTCCATTATCGACTCGACTACGCCGCTGCCGAAGGAGCCGAACGTCGACTTCACAGTCGAGATAAAAATCAGCGCCACAGTCCTCAAGGAGGCCCTTAAGGATGCGGAGCTGGTCAGCAACCATGTCGCAATGATGACTGATGACGGCCACTTCATTATCACTTCCCAAGGCGACACAGGCTCGGCCGAGATCAAGTTCAAGAAGGAGAACCTGATGGACATGAAGGTGAAGGACAAGGCAAGGTCGGTCTTCTCCATAGATCAGCTCAACAACCTCCTGAAGGCGTCGGATCAGGGCAGCATAGTCACACTCAAGCTCAAGAGTGATGCGCCACTCCGGCTCGAGTACTCAATAGGCGACGGGCGCGTAGTCTACTATCTTGCGCCAAGAATAGAATCCTGATTTTTATTTCTTTTTCTTCAGGTATTCGGCTATGCTCTCAAAGAAGAGTCTGCCATCTCCTTTCTTGGATAGGCTTCTCGTCCAGTCTGCGTGCTGTATTCCGTCGACGACCCGCTCCGGATGAGGCATCATGCCAAGAACATTACCTTCGGGATTACAGATCCCTGCGATGTCGTGGAGGCTGCCGTTCGGGTTCCACGGGAATTCTCCATCAGCGTCCGAGCCGTCCGCCTTACAGTAAGTGAACACGATCTGTTTATTCTCGACGAGCTTCTGCAGGAATCTTTCGTCGTTATCTCCGAACGTGAACCTGCCTTCGCCGTGCGCTACCGGAATCTGCAACACTTTTCCTGATGGGATCTTTCCGCTGAACGCGCATTTTCCAGTATGCTTCAAGTAAGTCGGCCTACACTGGAACCTTGAACTCATGTTATTTGCGAGCGCAGCCTCCGGGATCTTCGATATTCCGTCGAAGGCTGGGAGGAGACCTAGTTCGGTGAGCACCTGGAATCCGTTGCAGACGCCGCCCACCAGTTTTTCGTCGTCTATGAATCTCTTTATTTCCGGCATCAGTTTGCTCTTTATTCTGGCGGCAAATATCGCTCCTGCGCGCACGTAGTCGCCTGCCGACCAGCCGCCGGGAATCATTAGCACATCGTAGTCTGACAGATTTCTTTTCAGTTCAGTCGATACGTCTCCGGTCAGCTGCTTCAGGTGCACGAGCTCGGCTTCTATTTCCGCCTGCGCAAAAGCTCTCCGCATCTCGTCTTCGCAGTTGGTTCCCTCCATATAGAGTATGCAGGCTTTCATGCTTTCTCCCTCCCGATTGCGCTGTCCCATGCGTCCCGCAACTGAGCGAGATCGAATTTTAGGTCTACTCCAGAGTCCTTTATTTTCAGTTCGGTTTCTTTTGTGACTGTGCCGACTCGTCTTCCGAGGACCATGGACTCGAAGTCTGCGGCGTCTTTTTCTCTGACTTCGACGAGCCAGCGGCTGTTGGATTCTGAGAATAGTTTGTAGTCTGTTCTCATGCCTCCGACATTCCTGATGTCGAGGTCCAGTCCGAGGTCGCCGCCGAATGCCATTTCTGCTGCCGCAACTAGGAGGCCGCCTGTGGACAGGTCGTGGCAGCTTCTCACCAGGCGTTTATCCATCGCTTTCAGGAGGCCGCTCATGCTCTTCTGCGTTTTTTCTGGATAGACTTTGGGTACGCTGCCCCCTGTTAGACCAAGAAGTCGATAGTATTCTGAGCCGCCCATCTCCTGCATGGTTTCGCCGAGTAGATAGATGACGTTGCCCGCTTCTTTGAGGTCTGCGGTTACCGCTTTTCTGACGTCTGCGACTATTCCTATCCCCAGGATGGTAGGTGTGGGTGCTATCGGTCCTTCCAAGCCTTCGTTGTATAGTGAGACGTTGCCTGAGACGTACGGTATCTTGTAGGCGCTGGCCGCAAAGTAGAGTCCGTCACAGCAGCGTATGAGCTCGCCCATCCGTTCGGGCTTTTCCGGGTTGCCGAAGTTCAGGCAATCCGCCAGAGAATGCGGTCGAGCGCCCACAGAAACTAGGTTGCGCACCGTCTCATCTACTGCTGAGGCTGCGCCCCAGTATGGGTCAAGCCTGCAGAATTGCGGATTCACGTCCGCTGTTATCGCAAGTCCCTTGTAGCTGTCTTCCAAGGGCTTAAGGACTGCCGCATCCCCATGAGTTTGATAATTTATCTTCCCCTGCATCGGCTTAATAACTGTATTTCCGCGTACTTCATGGTCGTATCTGCGTATTATGCTTTCTCTGCTGCCTATCCTCGGCGAATTCAGGAGCCTGAGAACCATCTCGGACAAATCGGGCATATCGAATCTGGGTTCGGTCGCGTCCCGTTCCACAAACTTGAATGGCCGCTCATAGGATACTCCAGCAAGAAGAAAATCGAGGTCCAAGTCCAGTACGACTTTGCCGTTGTACGTCGCCTTTACGCGGCTGCTTTCGTTCACTGTTCCGACGACTGCTGCCGGAACATCCCAGAACTCGAATATCTTAAGGACCTTCTCCGCGTCCTCTGGTTTTACTGTGACCATCATCCGCTCCTGGCTTTCTGAGACCCATATCTCCCATGGGGCCATCCCCTCCTGCTTGAGCGGCACTTTGTCGAGTTCGATTACTGCGCCTTTTTTGCCTGCGTGCGCCATCTCGCTTGAGACGCACGACAGTCCTCCGCCGCCGAAGTCTTTCATTCCTGTGAGCAGCTTCTTCTTTGTCGCTTCGAGGCATGCGTGCATCAGCGGCTCCTTCATTATCGCGTAGCCTAATTGCACTGCAGGAATGTCTTTTTCTTCGCTTTCTTCTCCTAGTTCGGCTGAGGCGAAGCTGACTCCGTGTATTCCGTCGCGTCCAGTCTTTCCTCCAGCCATGATATAGATGTCGCCGACGGCACCTGCCCTACTGTGGACCACATCCTCTTTTCGGATTATCCCTATGCAGCCGACGTTCACCAGGCAGTTTGTGACATATGATTCGTCGAATTCCACCATTCCCGCAACCGTGGGGATGCCGACGCGGTTGCCGTAGTCAGCTATTCCGGATACGACGCCCTTGAACAGGAACCTCGGGTGCTTTGTTCCCTTCGGCAGTTTTTCTTCAGGCAGATCCAACGGGCCGAAGAACAAGGGATCGATGAGTGCGACGGGCTGCGATCCCATACAGATGACGTCTCGGAGTATGCCGCCTATTCCGGTGGCTGCGCCGCCGTAGGGGTCGAGTGCGGACGGGTGATTGTGGCTTTCGAGTGCGACTACGTAAGCGTGCTCTTTGTCGAAGTCTACGACGCCCGCATCTTCTGATATGACGCAGATGTTCTGCGGCGCCTTTATCTTGAAGACCGTCCTCTTGAGCACGGGTTTTGAGCTCTTGTAGCAGCAGTGTTCGCTCCAGGCCTGCGACAGTGCCTCAAGCTCCACATCTGTGGGATTACGTTTTTCTTTCCTGAAGTATTCTCTTACTTTCTTTGCTTCGTCGAGGCTGAGGCCCAGCGACCGCTTCTTCAGTATCTTCACTAGGCCTGCGTCGTCGGCTTCTAGATTGATCTCCTGGAAATTGTTTTCAGACATTTTTAACACTGACCGAATAGTTCTGTACTACTGGGTTCGCTAGAAGCCGCTTGCATGCGTCGTCTATCTTCTTCTCAGCCTCCTCTCTGGAGCCTGCTTCGATTTCGATAGCGTAGACTTTTATCGTATTCACTTTAGTTGTCGGGTAGCCGAGGAGCTTAAGCGACTTCTGCACTGTTTCTCCTTCTGCGTCTATGACGCCAGCCTTAAGCTCGATCCGAGCTTCTGCATGAAAGATCATTTTATTGCACCTTAACTATTTACTCGCGCAAACAAAAATAATCTCGGATGAAAAAACACATTCTTCTGTTGACTGGGCGGGCTGCGGCATCGGAGGCGAAGAAAATAGCTGCCGCTTCCAGGGTCCCCGTCGTTGTTCGCGTCTGCGACATCGATGTCGCAGCATTCATGTCCACTCAGGCGATAGAGAAAGAGCTTTCTTCATTGGATTTGTCCAGCACCTCTATGGTACTCGTCTCAGGCGCAGTCTCCGGCGACCTATCATCCATCGGAACACGTCTTCGTATTCCGTGCTTTAAGGGCCCGCGGAATATTTCGGACCTGCCGCTTGTCCTAAAGGAAGTAGCAGCAGGCCGACTGAAGCTGTCTCACCAGATTCCCGCGGACAAGCTCCTAGAAAAAGAGATAAAAAAGAGGGTGGAAGATGAACTTGCAGGCGCTCGTAGCTCAAAGAAGGGGTACCTGATGAAGATTGGCAGAAAGAATCCTGTTTTTGTCGGGACTGGTCTTATGCGCGTCGTCGCTGAGATTAATAATGCTCCAGCATTGAGCAGCGAAGAAGTGAGCAGGCTGGCTTCCTATTATGTGGACTCAGGCGCCAGCATAATCGACTTGGGGATGATCTATGGCTTAGACAATTCTTCTGAGGTTTCGCGTCTTGTTTCCGCCGTTAGGTCCGCAGTCAAAGTTCCGGTCAGCATCGATTCACTGGATAAGAGAGAGATTTTGGCGGCTGCGGATGCGGGAGTGGATCTTGTTCTCAGCCTCGACTACACGAACTATGAGATAGCATCCTCTCTTGATGTTCCGGCGGTCGTGATTCCTAGGACTGAGAAGGGTGTTCCAAGGGATGCTGGTGATCGTGTCATCCTACTGGAGAAACTCATAAAGAAACTTGATTCCGTGGGCTTCGATTCTTTTATCGCCGACTTGGTTCTTGAGCCGCCGTTCATGGGTTTGACGGAGTCATTTACGGCGTATGGGCTCTTCAGGAAAAAATATCCGAGGACGCCGATGTTCTTTGGCGCAGGTAATGTGTCTGAGATGCTTGATGCGGATTCTCCGGGAATAAACGCGTTGCTTGCTGCGGTAGCAGGGGAACTTGGTGTGGACCTCTTGTTCACGACTGAGGCGAGCGGCAAGACGCGCGGCGCTGTAAGAGAGCTTTCTGTCGCAGCCCAGATGATGTACTTAGCCAAAAAACGGAAGCAGCCGCCGAAGGACCTCGGCGTCGATCTTCTGCAGCTGAAGGATAAGAGGAAGGCTGCTGATCCTGGGAAAGAGAAGGCGGCGGAAGTTATTGCGGCGTCGCCTCCGCCCAAGGACAAGCTTGAGGACGCATACTTCAGGATCACCGTCTCTGACAGGATAGAGGTCCTATACTCTTCTGGGAAGAAGAAGCTGAGGTTCGTCGGTCGCACAGCGGAATCCCTCTATAAAAAGATTCTCTCTCAGAAACTCGTCAAGGATCTTTCGCACGCAGCGTATCTTGGAAGAGAATTGGCGAAAGCTGAGATTGCACTCCGCGTCGGAAAAGCATACGTCCAGGACGAGGAACTATTTTAACCCTTGAATCCTTATCCTTAGTTTAAGATGGATTATGCTGACCCGTATTTTTTGTTGACTTTGGGGTTGTCTGTCGCCATTATCTTGGCGGCTTACTTTAAGGGCAAGATCGATATTTCTGCTGTCTTGGCTTCTGGTCTGGTGGGTTTCCTTGTCATATTCTCTCTATCCGATAAGTGGTTTTTGATCTATCTTGTTCTCGCATTCTTCGCTCTCGGTAATCTGGTTACGCGCTACCGTTTTTCTGTGAAGGCGGAGTACAAAGTAGCGGAAGGTGTCAGGTCCTTCCTGAACGTCTTCGGCAACGGCGGCGCAGCGACCATCTTTTCTGTAATATTCTTCTTCTCGCATCTGCCTTTCATGCTCTTCGGAGTCCTAGGCGCGATGGCGACTGCGACAGCGGACACGTTCGCCACGGAGGTCGGGCAGGCTCACGAGAGAAAACCGCGGATGATAACGAATCTGAAAAAGGTGGATGTGGGTACGAGCGGCGCAGTCTCAAGCCACGGTCTCGCAGCCTCGCTCGTCGGCGCATTCCTCATTTCATTGATTCCAGCATTCTTCGGCTTCGGTCTTCTTGTTGTCGCGGTCGGGACGGTCGCAGGCTTTTTAGGCTGCGTCGTGGACAGCTTCATCGGCGCCACATTAGAAAAGAAGCTGATGGACACGCACCTGACGAATTTTATTGCGACTTTCTTCGGCGGAGTGATCGCAATACTCTTGGGCGTATCCTTGGGTGCTGCTATCTAGGCTCGCAGTTCCTTCATATGCGTTACACTCTTATTTATGTGCGTCTGAGAGCCTACGTCGCTTCTGTACCAGAGGGCTCCGCCCTTTATGGCATTAATTCCCTCCTGCGAGATGAGTCGCGCCTTATCTATGCTGTCTGCGACGCCGACGCAGCATACTGTCCGCGAGCTGCCTGAGTACGCTTGGCCGTCGCGCAATATCATGGAGCCCGGATAGATTCTTAGGTCGTCGCCGTATTCCTTCTTCAGCTCGTATGCTGCGGCGAGGTCGACTGCGCCTCCGACCTCCGTTTGGTCGACTTTGTCCGGGAACTTGTCTGCGTACCCACCGTATGTGGGTGGCACCTTATATGTGAGAACAGCCGCTTGTGGATTGATTTTTATTTTCTTGAGGCTGCCTTCTATCATCGAATAGCAGACGTCGACGAAGTCGTCTTCGATGAGCGGCAGGACCGTTGCGATCTCAGGGTCGCCGCCTCGCGAATTTATCTCAAGTATCTTTGCGCCTTCTTTCGTGTGCATGAAAGCAACATAGAATGGGATACCGCGCAAGCCGTCGCCTGCCCCATCCTTCTGCAGTCGAGCAAACAGTCCTTCGACCATCTTCTCTTCCTTCTCTCTGTCTGATTCAGTCATGAACGGCAGGTAGTCGCCGAAGTCCTTGTAGCAGCCCATGCCTCCCGTGTTCGGGCCAGCGTCGTTCGCAAAAGCCCTCTTGTAGTCGCGTGTCTCAGGCAATGCGACGATCTTTTTGCCGTCGCAGAAGCATTGGAACGACGACTCTTCGCCATCTATCTTCTCCTCTATTATGACTGCGTCGTTCTCGTAGATCGTCATGAAGTGCGCAAAAAGTTCGCTCCTGGTCTTGAAGTGGTCGCCCCAGACGCCGACGCCTTTGCCGTAGCCGGGCCGATCCGGTTTTACGACGGCAGCATTGTCAAGCTCATTCAGCCACTTCCAGACGTCTTTTTTGACTTCATCCTCGTTCTTGTAGTCTTTTTTTTCGAATACCTTGAATCTGGGGTTCGCTTCAGGGCAGCTGTCTGCGAGAAGATGCCGTTGAGCGACTTTGCTGACTTCGAGTGCGTACTCCTTAGTCGGGCAGACCATCGGTATCTCCAGTTCCTCCAGCCTGTCGCGTATGCCTGCGGTTATCGGGCCTTCTGGCCCGCATATGCCGAAGTCTATCTTGTCTTCGTATCTGCTTGCGAATTTGGCGATAAGCTCGACGTCCAAGTCAGGTATGACCTGGTGCGCCGTAGCTTTCTCGAGGTTGAACGGGTTCTTCTGTTTATCTGCGATGTACAGTTCCACATCGTATTTGTTGCTTCGCGAGAATGCATCCACCATCGCCGCTTCGCGTGAGCCGTAGCTGATGACCAATATCCCTACTTTCTCCATTCTTTTTTCACCTGATATGATTTAAGAAAAAGCCTAAATATACTGCCACGGCTTATAGACGAAGTAGCCTACCAGTAGGAGCATCACAAAAGCCGCCGATATGTATCCTGCGTTCTTCGCCGGGAATGCGATGACGTTCCCTATGATATCTGGCTGCGTGATTTTTTCAGGCTGTGTCGGGCACAGGTCCGAAAACGTCGCATTCGAAGGCGGTTTCCCGTCAGAATTGAAGTTGAAGCCGAGGATGTCGCCTTCTTTTGCGCAGTAGTGCTGTTTGCAGGAGGAGCCTCCGTCGTAGCCTACCGGCGAATAGGTCCAGGAGCCGTTCGCTTTTTGCGTGTAGAAATTCCAGTGTTTGCTGCCGCAACTGCAGGCTGTCTGCTTGCAGCCAACATCGAATATAGCGCAGAGGGAATGCCTGAACCCGGGGTGGTTCGTCCAAGTCATTGCAAGGCCTGTCTGCTTTAGTATCTCATAGGCGTTCGCGTTCCTCTCTGTTGTGATGCAGTCTTTGTAGACTGCGCCGTTCGGGAACTCCACGTAGACGCCCACCCGTTCTGCTGCGGCGAAGGATGAAAGCGCCAATAACGCCAGGAGAAATATGATCCCCACTCTCATGTCATAATATATTACGCAGTCTCGCATTATTAATCTTTCATCTTCTGAGATAGAGTGCGGCAGCAAGGATTATCAGCAGCGAAACTCCGGCGTACCCGTAGACTGACGTCGCCATGCCGGTCACCTGAGGGGCTGCCGCAGCAGATTTGCCTTCGCAGACATCTGAAAACGAGAACGTCTGCGGCTTCGTTCCATATGTGCCGTATGCGAATCCAAGTACGTCGCCTTCTTTTGCGCAATAGTGTTCGCTGCATGATGTGCCGCCGTCGAATCCGACTGCAGAATAGGTCCAGTCAGTTTCTCCAGCTTTTCTGATGTAGAATCCCCAGTATTTGTCTGTGCACCAGCAGTTGTCGGCAGGACAGCCGACTTCGTCTATTGCGCAGAGGCCGCGTCCGAGCGCGGGGCCTGAGTCGTGCCAACTCAGATTGATTCCTGTGCTCTCAAGAACCATGTAGCCGTTCTCGTCTTCCGGCGGATTCAGGCATCCTCGGTCGACTGTGCCGTCAGGATACTGTATGACGAATCCGACGTTTATCGCGGCTGCTGCATTCATGCAAAAGAGCATCAGAGCAGTCCCGATTATCATCTGTTTTCTGTCCATCGGCAAAATCTATGCGATCAGGCGCAGTTCTTTCAGGAACTTTTGGAGCGAGAAGTCTTTTGCGTAGTATAGTGCTTTCATCATCTCCGGCGCAAAGATGTACGCTAGAGCGCAGTTGCTCAGGTGCAATAGGGTGAACGGCACCTGTGCCGCATATACGACAAGGAGAGGCTGCATGGTTTGCAATCCCCAGAAGGTGGCAGTCACCGCATCATAGAATATGGTCGCGACGAATGCGAGTGCTGCAAGCGCCTCCCTCTTCCAGGACTTCTTCCATGAACCAAGCAGGCCGGCGACGACCCCTATTGCTCCATAGGACAGGCCAGTGTACAGCGTCCATGGTCCTGGGAGACCCATCATGATGTCCGAGACGATGAGCGAGCCTGCGCCGAGGAGGCCGCCTGCGCGCGGTCCGTAGGCTAGAGCGGTGACTATGGTGAATAGCATTATGGGTTCGACATTCGGGTAGAATGGTCCCTTCATCATCCGCAGTCCTGCGACGAGCAGGATGGTGCCGAATAGGACGCTGACATTCGATTTTGTCATCAGTTAATGATTCGCATGGATCATATAAATAAGCTTCCATTTATGCGATTTAAGCCGCCGCATCCAATAAATAAGCGCATGGCCGTGCTCTCAGACGACATAGGCAGCTTCCCACTCAATCCGGGCGCTGATAGAAAAATCCTCCGGCTTATTGCAGGAAAGATCGTCCGGAAAGAGGCCTCAGCCGAAGAGAAAGAATCCTTCTATGGCGTCGTTGGCGGCATCATGCAGAAGAAGATAGACGCAGGGATCGCGCGTCCGACGTATCCTCAGGTGCAGGACATGGTCTCAGGCTTCTTTTCGCCGATAGAGTCGTTCTACGAAAAAGAGAGGCCGTGGGTCATCAGGAAGGAGTATGCAGTGTTGCCCGAACTCTCGGCGTTGGACTCTCCCGCAAAACGCTTTTTTGAGGAGACTGGAAGACCGTTGGAGCTGCGGGTCTGCGTCACAGGGCCGCTGGAGCTCTACCTAAAGGCCGCCGGTAATCAGGTTCAGGGCGACCTCCTCCAGAATCTTGCAGAGTCGGTTTCACGGTTCGTGGAGAATGCGCTCATCAAAACAAAATACTTGAAGACATCAACAGTCTCCATAGACGAACCGTCGCTTGGCATCAACCCCAACATCTTCGTAGAGCGTACGGATCTTATTTCGGCTTTGGATACTGCAGCCGCGAAAGCCAAGAAATTGGATGTCCAGATCCACCTGCATTCGCCGGCTGCAGCGGAAACAGTCTACGAGACCCGCAACATAAGGATCATTGGAATAGAATCCGCAGAAGATCCGAAGGCGCTTTCTGAGGTGAAGAGAGAAGATCTTGACTCCTATGATAAGTTCCTGCGCGCTGGAATTGCTAGGACGAACATCCATTCCCTGCTTGCGGACTATCGGGAAAAAGGGGGTAGTGATCCAGTGGAAGCAGTGCGGGTCCTTGAGTCTCAGGAGATAATCGGCAAGAGGCTGCGGCATGTGCACAAGCTCTTCGGCAGCCGCCTCATGTACGCTGGCCCGGACTGCGGTCTCGGCGGCTGGCCTAGTCAGGAGGCAGCATATCAGCTGCTCAGGAATTGCGCGGATGCAGTGAACGGATTCAACAAAACAGAGGTTTAGGGATGGAAATTCTTCTTTGCCCGAAATGCGGCGGAACAGGACAAACTGATTGTGGTAAATGCGGTGGGATAGGTTATTCTTCGGCTGGCGGGATAAAATCCTGCGGCCATTGCCTCGGCAGCGGAAAACTCCAGTGCACCAAATGCCTTGGCTGCGGGCGCATATACAAGAACTGATCAGAGTTTTGCGCCGAGGTCAAATAATGCAAAATTTCTCCCTTTTATAAACGCTATCCTAAGCTATAATCCTCCTGAGGTGGGAGAATATGACAGAAAATGTAAAAATTAGTTCTACAAAGGCAAGAGAGATTCAAACATATATTGAACAGCATCCATCCTGCAAGAAGGGCACGTTCCCTTTAATAATATCTGGTAAGCGTGAGGACTTGCTCTTTTATAGCTTACCGATTAATTTGTTGAGGTATAATGTTTTTAACGGTAGGTTTACTGTCGAAAGATTATCTCTGTCTCAGGATCTTGGTAGAGAATTAGATTCTAATAACCTTGAGGATGCCAAGACAATTAGGGAAATACTAAACGGAAAGCATTCTAAGGTTCAAGCCGAAAATTTGACAGAAGAAAAGTCAACCAAGCTGAAAAAAAGTTTAAAAGAAAGCGGCCAACTTCAACCTGGTGTTATCACTGCCGATGGTTACGTCATAAATGGGAATAGGCGGATGGCAGCAATTGAAGACTTAAATGAGGAGGATCCAAGCGGTAAATGGGAAACCTTAGACGTTGTCATTCTGCCCGACGACATTAGCGAGAAGGACGTTTACAGATTAGAAGTCGGTTTACAGATGTCAGAGGAAACGAAATTGGACTATGGTCCAATAAACGAGTTGCTTAAACTAAGAGAGGGTCTTGAGCAAGGGTTGACGGAAGAAGAAGTTCTTGCATCAATGTTTGGATGGGAAGAAGGGGATTTGGATGATGCTTTAGAGCGGCTACGATTAATTGACGGATTTTTGGATTACACCGGTGAGACAAGTAACTATAAGAAGGTGGATAGAATGCATGAATATTTCATAGACTTGCAAACGCACGTATTGCGTCCAGCAAAAAATGAGGGTGTTCTCGCGAAAGAAATTGCCAAGAGAGTCAATTATTCTTATGAGCTGTTACGTTGTTGTAATACTCCGGGAATCAAAATGTCGCATTGGAAATTTAGAAGCCTAAAATCCGTCTTTTCTGACAGCGACGCCTATGTGGACTTCGTCAAGAGGCTTAAAAACACCGAACCTCTAGAGGTTTCCCCAAAATTAATCTATGATGATTTCAGAGATGCGGTTGATACTGTTGATTTGAAAGAAGAAAAGGACGAGCCACTTAAATTGATAACGAAAGCGTATAGTGCTTTGAAGCAAATTAATACTGAAAATGAACATCTACAGACCGGTAAAGTTATAAGCGCTTTAGAACGTCTAGATGAATTGGTTCAAAAACTTAAAAATAAGTTAAAAACATGAAATGAGTTCTAATGGAAAGGTCTTAGTGGATATCAGAGATGATATCCTCTTTGTTGAAACAGAAAATTATCCTCTTCTATTGACTAAGCACAGAAGCTTTTTTGAGATAGCCCTCGGTTTTGATAGGGACCCTGATAAAAAACGCTATATCCTTAGCGACAAACGAAAGATCAATTCAGCATTGACCGAAACTGTATCTTTTTTGAAAGATGAAAACATAGATTTTGAATTAGGGGAAGGTGCAACAGTTTTGGTAGATAAAACAAGAGCCAGTTACGTCCATTTTCAAGAAAGCAAAACCACAGGTTTAAATGTAAAACGCGGGGATTACACTTTGCCGAGCATACCTAATTTCGTTAGAAAGCTTCAACCTTACCAAGAGTGCTCAGTAGCACATTTGTTGACTGTCGGTAATGGAGCAAATTTTTCGGTGCCGGGGAGTGGGAAAACAACCATTGCCTATGCAGTTTATGCTATCTTGAAAGAGAGAAAAGAAGTAGAAAAAATTTTAGTTATTGGACCTCGTTCTTGCTTCCAGCCGTGGGAAGAGGAATATCTGCAGTGTTTTAACATCTCTCCAAAGGGTGCAAGATTAGCCGGAAATTTGAGCGGGAGAATGTTGATTTATACAAATTCAAACAACTATGAATTGTTTCTTTCTACGTATAATACGGCAAGTAATGACATACCCTACCTTATTGACTTATGCAAAAGGCATCGTATGTTGGTTGTATTAGATGAATCTCATTATGTGAAACGATTTAAAGGGGGTATCTGGGCACCTACTGTTTTAGACCTTGCAGAACATGCAACTAGGCGAATAATATTATCTGGAACGCCAGCACCTAATGATTTCCTCGATTTATGGACACAGATTACCTTCTTGTGGCCTGAAAAGTATGTGTTAGGCGAAAAAGAGCAGTTTGAAGCCCTGTCCGAATCCAATAATGCGGCCGAACTAATACAAGAGCTGATTAGTCCTTTTTTTGTTAGGATAGCAAAAGAGACGCTATCCTTGCCTAAGCCGCATTTTAATGTAATTGATGTTCCCATGGCGCCCATACAAAAAAGGATATACTCTACATTAGCCATTAAGACGCTTGAGGAACTTCAGCATCCTCCTGAAGATAGGCGACAACTACGTCAATGGAGAAAAGCCAAAATGGTTCGACTCATACAGGCTTCAACCAATCCCTCTTTACTAGCACGATATTCTGAAGAGTTTAGAGTACCCCCCCTAAGTGACGAAGGAATCTCGATACTACAGATGATTGACAGATATCCTGAATTTGAAGTTCCAGGGAAAATAACCAAGCTGTTAGAGATGATTAGCGCCTTTATGCAAGAAAATAAGAAAGTAATCGTTTGGACAAATTTTATATTTAATATACGAATGCTCGAAAAGAAATTTCAAGAGCTAGGCATAGCTTATGCTAGAGTATATGGAGCCGTTCCAAAGGATGATACCGAAAGTATCGAAGACAATAGAGAAAAAGAAATAAAACGCTTCAAAGAAACCAGTTCGCCGATGGTACTGTTAGCGAATCCTCAAGCATGTGCAGAATCAATATCGCTCCATAAGATATGTCACGATGCAATCTATCTAGACAGAACCTTTAATTGTGGACTTTATATGCAGTCTCTCGATCGTATCCACCGCATAGGTCTTAAAAAAGACGAGAATGTTTATTACCACTTGCTTGTAACTGATGGCTCAATCGATCAGGTTGTGCATACTAGATTGCTTGAAAAACAAAGGAACATGGAAGAACTTTTATCGGAGAAGATTGTTGTAGGTTCCCTTGAGACTGATGAAGGGGAGTTAGAAGCTTCCGAAGCTGATGAAAAGAAAGATTTTGAGGAAGTGTGTACTGATCTGAAAAGACATTTCAGAAAGGTAGATGGAAATGGAGATTAATGATTTTAACGAATTCAATCGGGTACTCCTTGTTATGGCTGAATTAGAGACGTCTAGTTATAGCCGAATTCATCCCGATAAAATTAATGAACATTGTAAAAGTTTATCCTTTGGTGGGCGCCCACGAGACCATATAAAAACAATGGATTTGGCCCATAAAGCGGGGTTAATCAATAAAATTGAAGATGAATTTGAGATATCCTCTCCTGGTAAGGACTTCCTAAAATTGAATCCCAGCTCTCAATATGAATTAACAAACGAACAACATACTTTTCTGATAATGAATATCTTCCTTAAAGGACTTTTTTTTCCGGAAGTTGTATACTTATTTCGTTGCTTCAAAATTGATCTTGATAAGGAAACGCTATGCTTAGATTTACTGAGTTGTACTCTACCCAAACAAGTAAGAAGCTTGTGCTATGTCCTTACACAACTAGGTTTACTCATAAAAGCGGGTGACATTTTTTATGCAAACAAGGAATATCTGCCTCTACTGAAAGATCTTCCGTCATCTGGGTCTGGGTTAACTCCTGCTATGTTGAGAAAGATGTTGGAAGAGCAAGAGAAAATAGGCGAAATAGCAGAAACCCTAGTTTTTAAGTACGAAAAAACCCGCCTTAACGCTATTGGAAGTGCGAGAGATGCAGCCCAAGTAAAGCATATTAGCTTGTTGGATTCAAATAAAGGTTATGACATAGCCTCTTTCGATGGGACTACACCCTCTATAGATTTTAATCGATTTATAGAAGTTAAAGGGACATCTGGCTCTAAATTTCGATTTTTTTGGTCCAAAAATGAGTATGAAACCGCCAAAAAGCTTGGTGATACATATTGGATCTATTTTATCTCCAATGTCAATGAAAAAACAACCGCTATAAAACCGATAATAATAAAGAACCCCGCGAAAATCCTACATGATTTAAGGGGAATTACAATTTCAACCGCAAAATTTTTGGTTGAAGAGGAGACAGAGGGGTTTATACCCTCCATTGGGAAGGAACAAAAGATAACTGAGGAGGTATACTGTGTAATTATTGATATTTTATGATATTAGATAATTTTCTGTTCTTTACTCGCCTCAAATTAATCTTCTTCTATCCTACTTTTTGCTAAATTACAATACCTGCCATCTACGTCTATTAAAACAAATCTTCGACTTAAGTTTTTGGCTGCTACTCCCGTTGTGCCTGAACCCGCAAATGGATCTAAAACAATATTCCCTTCACGCGTGAATAACTTAATAAACCATTCGGGTAACGGTTCTGGAAATACTGCCGCATGATTCCTGTTAGTACATTCAGTCGGTAACTGCAATACATTGGTTGGGTAGACCTTCCTCTTGTTCTTCCAATTCAAAACCTTACGTCCGAATCCGCTACCAGAGGACGATTTTATTCGAACTTCATCGTATTCCTTAACTCCGTTTTTAAATCTTTTTTCTGCCCAATCCCCTATTGGCACTTTAACGTTGTCTTGATACATCTTAAAATCTCTTTCTTTGTTAAATTGCAAGCACCTTTCCCACGAATCCCTAAATCTATTTTTCCACTTACCTGGTGGGCAATTTTTCTTAAACCAGATATACTCCTCAGTCCACAACCACCCCTGTTCCTTCATTCCCTTTATAAGGTCAATAACATAGGTATGTCGCTCGCAATCAACGACTCGCTCCTTTATGTTGATGATTAAAGTACCTGTTGGCTTCAAGACCCTAAAAAATTCCTTGGATTTAGGCAAAAACCATTCAACGTACTTATCCGGTGATGGTCCGTCATAAATCTTTTTCCTGCTATCCGCATAAGGCGGGGATGTCATAATCAAATCAAAAGAATCGTCTGGGAACCTCTTCAACTCAATTTCACAATCTCCAGTGATTATTGACGACTCTATTATTTTCTTACGTCCCATATTACGTGCCATTGTCAATCTTGAATTTAACCGAGTTTTGCGCCGAGGTCGAACGCCTTCATATTCTCGTCGACTGCTTTTTTGACGTTCTCTCTGATGCTTTGGAGCAGCGCCTCCTTTTTTATTGGCAGGTTTTTGCTTGCCGCACCCAGCATGACCGTATTCTGTGTCATGGGGTTGCCTGCTTCAGTTGCGAGCTTTGCTGCGTCGACGAATGTCACGTTCCCCAGCTTCTTGAGTTCCTCGAGGATCTTCTCCATTTCCGGGTAGTTGCCGACCGCAATCGGGTTCGTGTTCACAACGATTTTGGTGTCTTTGCCGAGGTAGTCTGCATACCTCAGCGCCTCAACGGGCTCGAATGCGAGCAGCATATCGGCTGCGCCCTTTGGGATGAGTGGGCTGAATACTTCAGCGTCCGATATCCTGGAGTGCGTTACCACTGAGCCGCCTCTCTGCGCCATTCCGTGGGTCTCCGACTTTTTGACGTAGAGTCCGGCTGCGAGCGCGGCTCTCGCAATGATATCCGAGACAAGTATTATCCCCTGTCCTCCGACGCCGACTATGAGGAGATTATAGATCATTTTTTCATCATCCTCTTTTTGACTATGATGCACAGGCCCCGCGAGATTATGACTTTGACTCCGTCTTCCTCCAGCCTCTTCCTTATGATTTTTTCGACCTCATCCTCTTTGTAGGGATCCAGCACGTCCAGTGAGGCGACGTTGCAGGCTTTCACTATCTCTTCCAGCGATATTTTTCCACCTGCTTTTCCTGTCGCAGTCATCCCAGAGAGCGGAGTCGGCTGATGCCCGGTCATAGCGACAGAGCTGTTGTCGAGGATGAGCACGAGTATGTTCGCATTGTTGTAGACTGCGTTCATGAGCGCGGTTATGCCTGAGTGGAGGAACGTGGATTCTCCTATGACTGCTGCGACCCTCGTTAGGCCGGAATGTGACATCCCTGCCGCCTGGCTTATTCCCGCGCCCATGCACAGGCACGTATGCAGTGTCCCCATCCCGACTCCGAGCGTGTAGCATCCTATGTCGCCGGCAATTATCGTCGGAGCGACCTTCTTCAGCGAATTATACAGGCTCGTATGCGGGCAACCGGGGCACAGGGAAGGCGGCCTCGGAGGCAGCTGAATGCCGATGTTCTTCGGCGCAGAAATCTCCTTTCCGTACGCCTTGGCAGCTATCTCAGGAGTCAATTCGCCCTCCTTCGGAATCTTTCCCGTAAGCTTACCCTCAACATTCGGGTGCATGCATCTTATCTTTTCTTCGAGGATGGGCTCACATTCTTCGAAGACGATGACATTCTCTAATCCGACCAAGAATTCTTTTATCTTCTTCTCTGGGAAAGGGTACGTTGCGACCTTCATCATCGCATATTCTTTTCCAGCGTACTCTGCCGCATAATTGTAGGCTGAGCCGAATGCGATCACACCCACCTTCTCTTTTCCGGATTTCTTCACCCAATTGAATCTTGATTCGTCTGCGAGCGCCTGCACCATCTTCTGCTTCTCGTTCAGCACCTTGAGGCGGGCTCGCGCGTGTGCTGGGATCATCACCCATTCTTTTGTGTCGATCTTTAGGTCAGGTTTCTTTCTTTCGGCGGCGGGGCCTGTCTCTGCCGGCGCGCTCACGTGCGAAAGCCTGGTGAGGGTCCGCAGCATGACTGGGAGCCCCATCTTTTCTGAGAGAATGAAAGATTCTTTCGCGATGTCGTATGCTTCCTGCGGATTGTATGGTTCGATGCACAGTATTTTTGCGAATTTGGCGTAGTTTCTCGAGTCCTGCTCGTTCTGCGAGGAGTGCATGCCGGGGTCGTCTGCGGCAACGAGGAGGAGGCCGCCTTTCGTGCCCGTGTATGCGAGCGTCATCAATGGGTCTGCGGCCACATTGACTCCAACGTGCTTCATCGAGCACATGACCCTGACCCCTGAATAGGATGCGCCTATTGCAGTCTCGAGCGCCACCTTCTCGTTCACCGACCATTCAGCATGGATGCCGTCAGCGTGCGCTGCAACATACTCGAGGATCTCAGTCGAAGGCGTTCCAGGATAAGCTGTGGCGACCGATATTCCGGCGTCCATCGCGCCTCTGGCGATAGCCTCATTTCCCGAGAGCAGCTCTTTTCCCATTGTTTATCTATCTCTTTGTTATCTTAAATCTCAGCCTGCACGGTTTCTTTTCTCTGCAGAGCATCTCATCGATCGCAACTTCCATCTGAGGAGAAAATTCCTTTGCCCAGGCAGAATATTCTGCAGTGCACACGCATTCTCCTATTCTGGGAGTCAGCTGTTCTCTGCCGGCTTTGCGCATGATCTCAAGCCACGGACAACTTCTAAGAAGGACCTCACCGCAGGCTTCTTCAGCCTTCAGGACATCATACTCATATTCTTCTGCAGTCCACTTCAGTTTCAGTGCGGCAAGAAGGTCCTTTACTGTGCTGCCTTTTTTCTTTAGGAGTTCCTTGGTTTTCCTCGCCTGGATTTTTGCGAGGATGCTCCAGACTTCCGCGTCGAGCTTCAATGCTTCCTCGAACGTGTGCGCTTCCTCAGTCTTCAGGAACCAGAGTCCGTCGACTGCGAAATACGATTTCCGATAATATTCTTTCAGGACCGCATCCGAATATTTCATGATATTTAATCCGAATCTAAAGCATTAAGGTATGGTCGTCGACTGCCATGTTCATGTGTATCCGCCTGAGGTGGAGCGGAAGGTCATTCCGAAGGTAGAATCAGTCTACGGTGTGCGGGCCCGTCATCCTGCGACCGTCGAAGGCGTCCTCTCTGCCATGAAGAAGGCGGGCATAGAGAAGTCTCTTGTTCTCTCTTATCTTAATCGTCCTGAGCATGTGGTATCATTCAATACTTGGTGTGCGGAGGTTCAGAATTCCCATAAGGAGCTTCTCTTCTTCGGCGGCATGCACCCTGACTTCGAGATGCCATTGGAGGAACTTGAGCGCATCAAGGGGCTTGGATTGCTTGGAATAAAGTTGCAGCCGAACACGCAGAGGTTCTATCCTGATGACGAAAGCTTTTTTCCATTGTATGAGCTGCTCGTTGAACTTGATCTTGCGGCAGCCTTCCACTGCGGCGACGAAGTCATACACTTTGACCATATGTACGCTCACCCCAGCCGCTTTACGCAGGTCTTGGAATCTTTTCCTGACCTAAATATCCTGCTCGCGCACTTAGGCGGCTACAAGACCTGGGATTCTATCCGTTACGTCGTAGGCTATGAGAGCGTCTGGTATGATACCGCATTCTGTCCGAGGAATCTGCCGGACAAAGAATTCCGCGAGATAGTCGAACGCCTCGGCAGCGAGAAAGTAGTCTTCGGAACAGATTTCCCGTGGACTGATCAGGCAACAGAAAGAAAAGAAATAGAGCGCATCTTCAAAGAAGATGCGGCAACGATCCTAGAAGAGAACCCGAAAAAACTTCTAGCTGAACTTTCTATTTCGCCTTAGATCTTGCTGAGGTCGTCTGTCGTCAGTAGTCTGACCTTGTTTTTCTCGAGCACCTTCTTTCCTGCTTCAAGGTCTCCTAGTCTGAGTACGACGTAGGCTTTTTCGCGGCTTTTGGCGACGAACGCGTACACGTATTCGATGTTTATCGCATCTTTGGCGAGCATCTCGATGATCTTTGCGAGGCCGCCGGGTTTGTCTTCGACTTCGACTCCGAGGACATCGTGTTCTACGACAGCTATCTGGTTCTCCTTCAGGACCTTATAGGCTTTGTCGGGGTCGCTCACTATCAGGCGAAGTATGCCGAAGTCAGCAGTCTCTGCGACCGTCAGCGCCCTGATATCCAGCTGCGCGTCTGCGATAAGTTTCGTCACCTTAGTCAGTCTGCCTGGTTCGTTCTTCATGAATACTGAGATCTGTTTGATCATACTTTATCACCTCTCTCATCCTTTATTCTGACTGCTTTCCCTTCGCTGCGCGGAATAGTTCCGGGTTCTACGAGCTCCACATTCACGGATATTCCGAGCGTGTCATCCAGTTCAGCTATGAGGGACTTTTGGAGCTGCATCATGTCGCGCACCCGGTCGCTTATGATATCTTTCGTCACTTCCACCTGCACCTTCAATGTGTCGAGCGGCCCCTTCTTTCCTACTACGAGCAGGTAGTGTGAGCCGATGTCAGGGAACTTCATGAGCACATGCTCGATCTGCGACGGGAACACGTTCACTCCCCGGATTATCAGCATGTCGTCTGATCTTCCGCGTATCCTCATCATCCTCGGATGGTATCTGCCGCATACGCACTTGCTGCGGTCGAGCACCGTCAGGTCCCGCGTCCGATAACGGATCAATGGGATGCCTTCCTTAGTCAATGTGGTGAATACGAGTTCGCCCTGCTCTCCTTCGCCGACGGGCTCCCCGGTTTTAGGGTCGATTATCTCCGGATAGAAGTGGTCTGACCAAATGTGCGCTCCAGCCTTGTGCTCGCATTCCTGCGCAACCCCCGGCCCACTTATCTCAGAGAGGCCGTAGACGTCGGTCGCCAGTATGTCGAGTGCGTCCTCTATTCTTTTTCTGAGGGCTTCGCTCCAGGGTTCTGCTCCGAATATTCCTACTCGCAGGTCGAATTCCTTTGGGTCGAGCCCCTCATTTTCCGCAGCTTCCGCAAGATAGATGGAGTATGAGGGCGTGCACGCGAGGAGCGTTGGCCCAAAATCTTTGAGGAGCATCAGCTGCCGTTTTGTGTTTCCTCCTGAGACTGGTATGACTGCGCAGCCTACTCGTTCTGCGCCGTAGTGGAATCCTAGGCCGCCGGTGAATAGCCCGTAGCCGTAGGCGTTGTGGAGTATGTCTTTCTTTGAGCCGCCGGGTGCGACGATGGTTCTTGCCATGCATTCGGTCCACATGTCTATGTCATTCTTGGTGTAGCCGACGACCGTCATTTTCCCGGTGGTGCCGGAGGATGCGTGTATCCGCACTATCTCGTCCATTTGGACGCAGAATAGGCCGAAAGGATAGTTTTCGCGCAGGTCAGTCTTCATGGTGAACGGCAACTTCCTCATGTCGGAAAGCGTCTTCACGTCGCTTGGTTTTATCTTTAATTCGTCGAATTTTTTGCGGTAGAACGGCGACTTATCGTAGACGTAGTTCACCAGATGCTTCAGCCTCTTCTCCTGCACGCGAGCCAGCTCGTCCGGCTTAAGTGTTTCAGCCTCCTTGTCCCAATACATTCTCTCTTTCTCCCGGATAATATATTCACTGGATTTGTTATAATATTATGCCTTTCTGGGACAAAAAGACTGAGACCATGAGGCGTCCTGAGCTTGCGGAACTGCAGCTTTCGCGTCTGCGGCACGTAGTCAGGTCCTGCTACGATAATGTCCCATTCTATAGGAAGAAGCTGGACGGCGCCAAAATAAAACCCGGCGACATCAAGTCATTGGATGATGTCGAAAAAATCCCTTTCACGACGAAGCAGGATCTCCTGGATAATTACCCTTTTGGTTTGGCTGCGGTGCCGCTCGAAAAGGTCGTCAGGGTCCATGCTTCGTCGGGCACGACCGGCAAACCCAAGATCTTTCCTTACACTCGAAAGGACCTTGACACGTGGGCTGAGCTCATGGCCCGGGAACTGTATATGGTGGGCGTCACAGAAAAAGACGTCGTGCAGCTCATCTATAATTTCTCGTTCTTTACCGGCGGCTTCGGCTTCCAGCAGGGCGCCGAGCGCATCGGTGCTATGGTGATTCCCGCAGGCGTCGGCAACACGCGGAGGCAGCTTACTGTCATGAAGGACCTTAAGACTACGGCGTTCAGTTCGACTCCAAGCTATGCGCTCCATATTGCCGAAGTCATGGCTGAGATGGGCCTTTCGCCGGCAGACTTGAGTCTGCGGGTCGGTGTCTTCGGTTCTGAGCCTTGGTCTGAGGCTATGCGGCGGAAGATCGAATCAGGCTTCGATATCGACGCCTACGATAATTATGGGCTTTCTGAGATGTGCGGCCCCGGCGTCTGCATCGAGTGCGAGGAGAAGGATGGGATGCATCTTTGGTGCGACCATTTTCTGCCTGAGATGGTCGACGCCGAAGGTAGAGAGGCCGACTCAGGGGAGCTTGTTCTCACGACCCTGACAAAGGAGGGCCTTCCATTGCTGCGGTACCGGACCGGGGACCTGACAGGCTTCCTTGAAGACGATTGCGGCTGCGGGCGCACTCACCGAAAAATCACAAGGTTCAAGGGGAGGACTGATGACATGCTGAAGATCAAGGGCGTGAATGTTTTCCCGTCTCAGATCGAGAGCATAGCATTGGAGTTCCCCCAGATCGGCGACAACTATCAGATAATCGTTTCGCGGGAGGATTTCCTCGACAAATTGGTCTTCAGGGTGGAGGTATCAGAAGAGATGTTCGGCGGCAGCGAGATAGGTTTACGCGACCTGAAGAAGAGGCTTGAGCATGAGCTTCGGGAGGGTCTTTCCGTCTCTGCGGAAGTCGAATTGGTCGAGCCGAAGAGCATCCTGCGGAGCGAAGGTAAGGCGAACCGGGTCATCGATCAGAGGCTGATGTGATACTCCTGTCTTTTAAGGTTTCTGTCTAATATAAGACCAAATTAATGGAGGTTAGTGAGGTGATAGCTCGTGAAATTGGGATTTTAGGCGTTTTATCGGTTGTTTTTTTGGTTTTTTTGTCCGGGTGCGTTAATCAGGGCACGGAAACCAAGCATGAACTGAAGATCGGTGTTGTGGCTCCGCTTACTGGTTCCGCCAGTAAGACCGGTACTGACATGTGGCAGGCTGCGGTTTACGCTGCCGACGAGATCAATGGGGCGGGCGGGATCATCGTCAACGGCACCCCGATGACTGTCGTTCTCGTCAAAGGCGACGACGAGTCAAGCCCGGAGGCGGGTGTTGCCGTCGTCACGAAACTGATCACGGAAGACAAGGTCGATCTTTTGGTCGGAGGATTCTCGAGCAGCATAACTTACGCCGATGAGGTCGTTGCCGCGGAACATAAGGTGCCGTTCATCATCACGGGCGCATCTTCTCCAGTCATCACTCATCGGACTGATATCAATACTTCGTATTTCTTCCATCACTGCCCGACGACTGACGACTACGCGGATTCGACTCTGTTGTTCGTGAATGACATCATGAAGCCTGAAATCTATTCGCGCTTCAACCTTTCAAGCGAGAGGCCTCTGCGGCTCGCGGTCCTGCTTCAGGACAGCAAGTACGGCCAAGGACTGCTCGACGGCATCAAGAAGACGATCGCAGCCCGTAAGCTGAACATAGAGATTGTCGCCAACGAGAAGTTCAAGATGGGTGAAACGGATTATCGTGCGGCTTTGACTGCGCTCAAAGCAGCGAAGCCTGATGTCGTCTATCCTGCAGCCTTCGTGAACGAGCAGACGCTCATAGTGGTTCAGGGCAGGCGTGATGTCGGCCTGAATACCCTCTATCTGTCTGTCGAATGCAATGACGACCCGGCCTACTATACGGGCACCGAGAAGCTATCAGAGTATTCCATACAGGAGAGCAGGTTCGGTCCGTACGCTCTTCCGCCGGCGCCTATTCGCGACGCGGTCACTAAGTACCGGGAAGGGTTTACTGCCAAGTGGGGCGTGGCTCCGGGAATGATGGGTGCGTCCACGTACGACGGCATCTATATTGCCGCGGAAGCGGTCAAGAATGCCGGGTCGACGGAAAAGGCTAAGGTCAGAAACGCTCTAGCAGCCCTCGAGATGCCTCAGATGATCGAGGCGATGGCTGACGGGAAGATAAAGTTCTCAACAGATTTCCGTGAGAGCAAGTTCGACCTGTACATGGAGCAGCTCCTCTGGAACGCGTCCCTGAAGGAGACGAGGCCTAAGATAGTGTGGCCGTCCGTATTGAAGGAAGAGGACTTTGTGTTACCTGACTGGTATCAGCCGGGCAGCGCATAGTCCGCTTTTCTTCTTTTTCTTCTTTATTTTTATTATTCATTATTCCAAGAAATGGATCTTTCGGTCCTGCTGCAGATTGCTGTCTGGGGGCTTTACGCCGGCTGTATATACATACTCTTAGCCATAGGACTGAACCTGATCTTCGGGGTCATGAAGGTGGTGAACTTCGCTCACGGGGAGCTCCTGATGATCGCGGCGTACGCAACTTTCTGGCTCTGCACGTTCTCAGGCCTCAATCCTTATCTCGTCATCCCCGTGACGATGTTGACCATGGCGTTCGTGGGGATCATGGTTGAGAGGCTTTGTTTTCGCCCCATCATGGGCACAGGGAAATTGAATGAGATATTCCTCAGCCTAGGCCTAATATATGTCTTCCAGAATACTGCCGCTTTCCTCTGGGGCACCAACACCCGGTCCATACACAGCCCATATGCCGAGGTTTCGATATCATTCGGTGCGATGACTCTGCCGTTGGATTACGCCATAATCATCCTGATTACTGCAGTTTTCCTGGTGCTCTTCTATCTCTTCATGAGGAGGACGGACACGGGGAGGGCGATGCGCGCCACCAGCCAGAACCGTGAGGCTGCGGAGCTTATGGGTATCAACGTGGAGCGCATGGACATGCTCAGTTTCGCCCTCGGCTCCGCTCTGGCCGCAGCGGCAGGCAGCCTCCTCATCATAAGCGGCCAGCAGGTCACACCCTACATGGGCTCCATCCTTGCACTGAAGGCTTTCGCAGTCATCATCATCGGCGGCCTTGGGAGCATCCCCGGCGCCGTAATAGCCGGCCTCATTCTGGGCATAGCTGAGAACATTCTGCCCTTTATCCTGCGCTTCATTGCCGAGGCTGTAGGTTTCAGCGCATCCTTCATGGGCTGGAAGGACACGATAGCATTTTTCGTCCTTATTGTGGTTCTGATCTCTAGGCCGAAGGGCCTATTCGGGGAGGCGGGTGAATGACGGATATGAAAAAGGTGAGCTTGTGGACATGGGTGCTGGTCCTCGTACTGGCGGTCTCCTTCCTAGTGCCGCAGATATTCGGCGTCAACCAGTACCTGCTTCAGATGCTCATCATCATGCTGGTCTTCATGGATTTAAGTAAGGGGAGGAGGTGGACGTATCTTCTGGTCCTCGTGCTCGCAGTATCGTTCTTAGTCCCGCAGATCTCCGGAGTCAACCAGTACCTGCTCAGGACCCTCATAATCATGCTGGTCTTCATCATTTATGCGTCAGCCTGGAACCTGCTCGCCTTGTCGGGTCAGGGGTCGCTCGGTCACGCAGCCTTCTTCGGCCTCGGAGGCTATGCTTCAGCGATAGTGGCCAATAGCCTCGGTCTGCCTCCGCTGGCGACCATATTCCTAGGCGGCCTCTTTGCGGCCATCGTCGGCGTCTTCATCGGCTTATCCTGCGTACGTCTGAGGGAGTGGTTCCTTGCGATGGTAACCTTCGGTTTCGCAGTCATAGTCCACACGATAACGACGGAGCTTCCGGCGCTTACCGGCGGATGGGACGGCCTCCCGGCAAAGAAGCTTGTTCCGATCAGCGTCGAAGGCTCCATCATGTATGAGTACTATTTCGTCCTCATCCTTGCGATAGTCGTCGTACTCGTCATCCGCAGGATGATGCGCTCCAGAATAGGTCTCGCATTCGAAGCCATCAGGGAGAACGAGCTTGAGGCGAAAGTCATGGGCGTGAACGTCACAAAGTACAAGCTTCTGGCGTTCGCAGTCAGCGCCTTCTTCACAGGCATTGCGGGCGCAGTCGAGATACATCACTTCGGTTACATCACCCCGGAAGTCTACGGCCTCCACATCTCGTTCTGGCCGATTATATACTGCATAAGCGGCGGCCTATTCACGCTCTGGGGTCCGATAGTCGGAACTGCGGGAATTACGCTCCTCTGGGAGTTCTTCAGGATGTTCGGCTGGACATTCGAGCGCTTCATAGTGATAGGAGTCATCCTCATACTGACGGTCATATTCCTACCTAAGGGCTTTGTTTCACTACCTGAGAAGATAAGGTCCTTCCGGAATCAGACGCCCAAGTAGGCGTTCTTCACGTAGTCGTTCTCAAGAAGTTCAGAGCCTTTCCCTTCAAGTATGATTTTTCCTTTTTCTAGGACGTAGGCTCTGTCCGCTATCTTGAGGGCTTGGTGTACATTCTGCTCAACCAGTAGAATAGTCACTCCTTCTTTCTTCAGTTTCCTGATTATCTCAAAGACCTGCAAAACTATTACTGGTGCGAGGCCGAACGACGGCTCGTCGAGCATCAGCAGCCGGGGCTTGGACATCAGCGCGCGGGCGAGTGAGAGCATCTGCTGTTCGCCGCCGCTCATGGTTCCTGCCAGCTGTTTTCTTCTTTCCGCGAGCTTCGGGAACAGCTCTAGGACCCACGATCGCGTCTCTTCTCTCTGTTCTCTTGCGCGCGGAACATAGGCGCCGAGCATCAGGTTCTCTTCTACGGTCATCTTCGGGAAGATGTCTCTGCCTTCGGGAACAAGCGCTAACCCCTCCTCAACTATCTTGTACGCAGGCAGATTCTCGATCCTTTTCCCCATGAATTCTATTGTTCCTTTCTTGGGGTGCAAAAGACCCTGCAGTGTCTTCACTGTCGAGCTTTTTCCTGCGCCGTTGGAGCCGAGGAGGGTGACTACTTCGCCTTCCTTCACCTGGAATGAGACGTCCCAGAGCACCTGCACCTTCCCATAGAATACGTTTATTTCACTTATCTTAAGCATTTTTTCACATGTAGCTTTTTTCTCCGAGATAAGAACTGATGACCTTCTCGTCTTTCGCGATCTCTGCGGGGGTTCCTTCAGCTATCTTTTCTCCGTGGTGCAGCACGACTATCCTGTCTGAGACTTTCATTATGACGCGCATCACGTGCTCTACCAACAGTATCGTGGTCCCTCCTTCCCTTATCTTCTGGATGAGGGCGATTGCTTCGTTGCTCTCGGTCGGATTCAGTCCAGTAGTCACCTCATCTAAGAGCAGGAGCTTGGGGTCTGTTGCCAGCGCCCGCGCCAACTGCACTCTCTTCAGTTCCACGGCATTCAGGTTCTTGACCGGCCAGCCGAGCTTGTCCGCAGGAAAACCCACGTACTCAAGCTTGCCTTCAGCCTTCTTTTCTGCGTCCTTCATTGGGACGCGCTCGAAGTTGCCGAAGAGTGCGCCGACTTTCACGTTCTGGAGTGCAGAGAGTTCGGGAAAGCAGTGCACCAGCTGAAAGGTCTTCGCTATGCCGAGCTTGCAGATATTGTTGGGGCTCATGTCAGTGATGTCTGCACCGTCGAATATGATGTCGCCTTCGTCCGGCGCATAGATTCCGCTTATCACATTCAGTAGCGTGCTCTTGCCTGCGCCGTTCGGTCCCACGAGGCCGATGATCTCGCCTTTCTCTATGTGGAAGCTGACGTCTTTGATGGCTGTTATTCCGTCGAAGTGCTTGCTCACTTCCACTATCTTGAGCATCTGTAATCGACCTCTTCGTGTATTAATTATAGTATGCCCTATATTTATTGAGCTGGCATGAAGAGAGCGGCCAAGATCGTACGGACGACGAAGGAGACCGATATTGTGGTCGAACTGGACCTCGACGGCAGAGGCAGGTCAGAGATAAAAACTCCTCTTTCTTTCATGAACCACATGCTCGAAAACTTTTCTAAGCATTCGCGCTTCGACCTCAAAATCACGGCAGAGGGCGATGTTCACGTCGACGACCATCACCTTGTCGAAGACCTCGGCATCTGCTTGGGTCAGGCGCTCGACAAGGCCTTAGGCGAAAAGCGCGGCATCGCCCGTATGGGCTGCGCGTCGGTTCCTATGGACGACGCCCTCGCTCACATAGCCTTGGATCTTTCAGGCAGACCGTACGCGAAGATCGATCTCAAGTTCTCTGAATTCAAGGCCGCGAAATTGGGTGACGTCTCTAAGGAGGCGATTCCACATTTTTTCGAGTCTTTCGCAATCAACGGAAAATTCAATCTCCACATCAACGTGGATGGGGAGAATGATCACCATAAGGTGGAGAGCTGCTTTAAGGCGGTCGCACGGGCCCTGCATGAGGCTACGCGGATTAAGCATGATGATACGCCTTCTACGAAAGGCATCATATAAAAAAATGGCTTACGTCGACAGATCTTTTCGGCCGACTGGAACTGAACTAGTGTGCAAATTCTTTGTTGAGCCTGCATCAGGCGTGTCTTTGGAGTGCGCGTGCGAGAACATCGCCGCCGAGTCTTCCGTCGGCACCTGGACTGACGTCTGGACGATGGATAAAGGCATCTGCGATCGTCTCGCTCCCAAAGTCTTTAAGCTCGACAAAAAGTCCGGCGAAGTCTTGATAGCTTATCCTGAGGAATTGTTCGAGCAGAACAACATGCCTTGCGTCTTGAGCAGCGTCGCAGGCAACATCTTCGGCATGAAGGTCGTCGATAATCTCCGTCTCTTAGACCTGCAGTTTCCCAGGAAGCTTGCAAAGTCTTTTCCAGGTCCGAAGTTCGGCATATCTGGTATCCGAAAACTCCTGAAGATAAAAGAGCGGCCGCTCGTCGGCACCATCGTTAAGCCGAAGCTGGGTCTCGGCTATCGGATGCATGCGAATGTCGCCTACGAATCGTGGGTGGGCGGCTGCGATATCGTGAAGGACGACGAGAATCTTACGTCCCAATCATTTAATCCCTTCAGGGAGCGGATCAAGGAGACCTTGAAGATGCTTGAGCGCGCAGAGAAAGAGACCGGCGAAAAGAAGGTCTATATGCCTAATGTTTCCGCGGAGACCGGCGAGATGCTGAAGCGTGCGCAGTATGTCAAGGATTGTGGCGGAACTTATGCGATGGTGGATGTCGTGACCGTCGGTTTTTCTGGTCTGCAGTCTCTTCGGCAGCAGGATTTGGGTCTTGTCTTGCATGCTCATCGTGCGATGCATGCGGCTTTTACGCGAAATAAGAAGCATGGCATCTCGATGCTGGCTCTTGCTAGGCTCTGTCGTCTTGTGGGTATGGATCAGTTGCATATCGGTACTGCCGTCGGTAAGATGGAGGGTGCGAAATCGGAGGTCATGGAGATTCGGGACGCGATTGTCGGCGACATGTTTGGATTGAAGACGACGTTCCCAGTCAGCTCAGGCGGCCTGCACCCCGGTAAAATCCCCCCGCTCATAGATTTCATCGGTAATGACGTCATCATCCAAGCCGGCGGCGGAGTCCACGGCCATCCCGGAGGCACACGAAAAGGCGCAGCAGCAATGCGTCAGGCAGTCGACGCAACACTAGAAGACATCACACTAGAACAGTACGCCAAGTCGCACCCGGAACTGAAAGCAGCAATCAAAAAATGGGGGACTGCATAACTAATGCGTCGGAGAACGGGCTGCTTTCATTTTATCTTTGTAGTAGTGTATCGGGTGCTTTATTCCGCATTCGGCAACGCATAAACCATACGACTTGATCTTGGCGCAGGTGGGGCAGCTGTATTTGGTTGTGGAGGCTTCGCCTGAGAGGAAGCTGAGTTGGTAGCGTGTTTTTTCTTCGTCGAATTTCGGTGACTTCGAGAATATTCTGACGACATCATCTGGTTTCATGCCTAAGCCTATGAAGAAGGTGGCGAGAATAAACATATGATTATGTGAGGCGCTGCCAGCGCCCATGCTCGCAAGCATCTTGATGATGCACGGCGGCAGGGCGTCCGCATTCAGGTCCTTGAAGTCCACCTTGATGGTTGTGCCGGATAATGTCTCATTCAATTGCTTCGCGAGTGTCTTGAGTTCAGCCGGGATGTGGCGGGTCTCCACAGGCTCCGCGACCCTCTCCCGAATCTGCTCCCTTAGGAGCGCCAGAACCTCGCTCCTATTATTGATCCTGACGCGGCCCGCATCCAGTGCCCGGCTCGCAAGCTTCCAGCCCGGTTCAGTCGCCATGTCTTTGCTGAGGCGAAGAAAATCAGCGAAACTCATCCACTCGTCTTGGAGAGGAAAACCGACGTCACCCTTCACCTTCTCCAGAGCCTCATTAGAGTCTTTTCTGAGAAGCTCGTAGGCGTTGTATGATTCCGCTTTCGCGTAACGGGCAAGTAATGTCTTATTCCCTGTTGCGTTGACTATGATGCGCGCCATGACGTAGGAGAGGACGGCAAGCTCCTGGGAGACTTTGTCGGATGCGTTGGAATCTATCTCTGCGCGGAGTGCGTCCTGCACCCTCTTCCTTCCCAGATCGATTGCGGAAGAGTAGAGCGGGTGCTCCCTTATCTGGTCGAGCGTGAGGTTAAGTGAGGCGACGTACTCCTTTGCTTCACTGAGGAAAGGGTATTTTGCGAGCGTCTTAAGGTCTGCAGCCATAAGTATTCATTAGGGTGGCATATTCTAAATGCTGATTTATTAACATCCAAACCCATATATAATCTCAGATAATCTAAAGTCGCGGCTGATCCAAGATGGAAAAACCGAAGAAACCGAAGAACAAAGGCGAACTGGAGGCTGAGCTCATAGAAAGAGAAGCCGACATACTTCGCCTGCACGCGGACTTCGAGAACTATCGGAAGCACTTGGATCGCGAGAAGGCGGCGTTCGCTGCATTAGCTAACGAAGACCTCATCAAAGAACTGCTTTGCGTGCTCGACAGCTTCGAGCTCGCCATCCCGCAGATAAAGGATGAGGCGGCAAAGAAGGGATTCGAGATGATATACTGTCAATTCAAGAAAGTCCTTGAGGATGCGGGACTGCGCAGGATAGATGCTAAAGGAAAGAAACTGGACCCAGACCATCATGAGGTCCTGCTCGGCGAAGACTCAGATGCGGAGGAGGGCACAGTCCTCGAAGAACTGCAGCCCGGCTACTTACTTAAGGATCGCGTCATACGGCACTCGAAAGTAAAGATCGCGAAAAACAACAAAGGTGAATCAAATGGCTGAAAAAAAGGAGAAGATTATTGGGATTGATCTGGGTACGAGCAACTCGCAGGCTGCCGTCATCATGGGCGGAAAGCCTACGATAATACCTTCGGCAGAGGGTGCGACCTACGCGGGAAAGATGTTCCCATCAGTCGTCGCATTCACGAAAGACGGGCAAGTTTTGGTCGGCGAGCCCGCACGCAGGCAGGCAGTCTCGAATCCTGAAGGAACGATCCGCGCAGCTAAGCGGAAGATGGGCTCAGATGAGAAGTATAAGGTTTACGGCAAAGAATATACGCCGCAGCAGATCTCCGCGTACATACTCCAGAAGATCAAGACTGACTCTGAAGCATACATCGGTGAACCCATCAAGAAAGTCGTCATCACGGTGCCGGCGTACTTCAACGACAACCAGAGGACAGCGACCAAGGATGCGGGCGCGATAGCAGGCCTCGAAGTCGTCAGAATAATCAATGAGCCGACGGCAGCATCCCTCGCCTACGGACTAGACCGCGGAGGAGCGGAACACAATCTGATGGTCTTCGACCTCGGAGCAGGAACACTCGACGTCACGATGATGGAATTCGGAGACGGGGTCTTCGAAGTTTTGTCGACGTCAGGAGACACGCAGCTCGGCGGCAAAGACATGGACGAAGCCATCATCAAGTGGCTCGTAGACGAATTCAAGAAAGATTCGGGCATCGACCTAACGAAAGATCGGATGGCGATGGAGCGGATCAGGGAAGCGGCAGAAAAAGCGAAGATAGAGCTTTCGACCGTCCTGGAGACAGACATCAATCTGCCTTATGTGACTGCGGACCAGTCCGGACCCAAGCACCTGAATGTGAAGATGAAGCGGGCGAAGCTTGAAGAACTCATCTCACCGATAATCGACCGCTGCAAAAAGCCAATAGAGCAGTCGATAGCGGATGCGAAGCTTAAGCCTTCGGACGTGACGAAAGTGATTCTGGTCGGAGGCCCTACAAGGATGCCGATAGTCAGAAAGTTCGTCGAAGACTACACAGGAAAGAAGGCAGAGTCCGGAGTCGACCCGATGGAGTGCGTCGCAATGGGTGCGGCGATACAGGGGGGTGTGCTCGCAGGCGAAGTGAAAGACATCGTGCTACTGGACGTGACGCCGCTGACTCTCGGTTTGGAGACATTGGGCGGAGTGGCGACGGCACTTATTGAACGGAACTCGACTATTCCCACTAGAAAAAGCCAGGTCTTCACGACAGCATCCGACTTCCAGACCGCGGTCACCATCCACGTGGTGCAAGGAGAGCGGCCGATGGTATCGGACAACACGTCCCTTGGAATGTTCAATCTGAACGGTATTCCGCCCGCGCCGAGAGGCGTTCCGCAGGTGGAAGTCGCATTCGACATCGATGCGAACGGAATACTGAATGTTTCAGCAAAGGACCTGGGCACAGGAAAAGAGCAGAAGATAACGATAACGGCGTCAACTAAGCTGCCTAAGGGCGACATCGATAAGATGATCAAGGAGGCTGAGAAGAACGCGGAAGCCGACAAGAAGAGAAAAGAGGAAGTCGAAGTCCTGAACAATGCCGACTCTCTGCTGTACACGACAGAGAAGACTGTGGGCGAATACGGCGACAAGATAAGCGGCGAACTCAAAGAACAGATAGAGAAAGCTAAGAGCGCGCTGAAGTCTGCGATGGAAGGAAAAGATGTCGCAGACATCAAGAAGAAGACTGAGGAGCTCAGCAAAGCCGTGCAGGCGGTCGGAATGGCAGTCTACCAGCAGGCGCAGGCAGCGCAACAGCAGGCGGCAGGAGCCCAACAGCAACAGCAGCAGGCTTCTAGCGAGGAGCCGAAGAAGAACCCGGAAGAAAAAGTAGTGGACGCAGAATATAAGGTAGAATGAGGCAGGACCTCTTCGACCTATCCATCGCCGGCGCAGGCAAGTATTCCGAGCGCTTGGTCAAGAAGCCGGAGTACCAGAGCCTGGTGACATTCGAAAAAGCTAAGACTACGCCAGTCTACAATTGGTTCCACTATAAGGAAGGCTACGCGCCGGACTTGGTATGGGATCTGCTGGACAGGCTGAAGGTCCCTGCGGGTGGGATGGTCCTTGATCCTTTCTGTGGTACAGGGACAACCTTGCTTGCGGCACGGGAGAAAGGATATAATGCGGTCGGCTACGACATTCTGCCGCTCGGGGTCTTCGTATCGAACACGAAACTGGAACGCGACTACGACCTCGACCTACTGCATGAGAACATCCTCGCAGTCACATCAAAGAAATTCGGGCAGACGACCTTGAAATGGCCGCAGCTCGGATTCATCGACATGAAGCAGGTCTTCTCGAAGTATGCGGCCAGCGACCTATTGTTCTTCAAGGAGCGGATAATTGAAGTAGCGGACGAGAAAAGCAGGAACTTTCTGTTCCTCGCCCTCCTCAGCATCGTTCTTGCTGCCAGCAACGTGAGGCGCGACGGCGGCGTCCTGCGCGTCGTTTCTAAGGAGAATCGGCCGCCAGTCAGATTCCTGTTCAAGCACAAATTGAAGCGCATGTATAAGGACCTGAAGAAAGCGGCACCGTATCCGCCCGGCTGCTCCGCAGAAGCGCATCTTGGGGATGCGAGGAATCTGCCTATTGAGCCTGAATCAATTGATGCGTGCATCACTTCTCCGCCTTACCTGAACTGGGTTGACTACACTAAGATATATGGGCCGGAGCTTGCTCTCCTGCTTGATACGTCCGCGGACATCAGGAGCCTCAGCAAGAAGTCGCTGAGGTCGCATGTGGGCGCAGACGAGCACAGGGATTTGACCCTGAAGTCCGAGAGCGTGAGAGCGATAGTTGAAAAGATGACTGAAGCGTCCTTTGCGAAGAGGCCACAGGTCGTGGAAGGCTACTTCGACGACATGCACACGGTCATGGAGGGAGTCTATTCTGCCCTGAAGCCCGGCGGTGCGGCGGCTTTCGTCGTCAGCAACGTATGTTTGCCTGACATCACAGTCGACGTCGACACCATAATTGCGGAATTGGGCGAACAGATAGGCTACTCTGTGGAAGAGATCCTTGTCGCCCACGCACGCTGGTGCGACGTCCATGGGATACGGAAGGAGCGGCCTGTGCGCGAGAGCGTCGTAGTTCTGCGGAAATGACTTTTATGCATGCGGGTGCGATATACTTATAGGTTCTAAAGATGGCGAAGCGCGACTATTATGAGGTGCTGGGCGTCGCAAAGACGGCTCCTGCAGATGAAATAAAGAAGGCGTATCGCCGTCTCGCTAAAAAATATCACCCTGACGTCAACAAGGGACCTGAAGCAGAAGAGAAATTCAAGGAGCTCTCAGAGGCCTACGAAGTTCTCATAGATCCCAAAAAGAAGGAGACTTTTGACCATTATGGTCATGCCGGAACAGAGAGCACATTCGGCCGCGAAGGCTTCAAGTGGTCCGACTTCACCCACTTCTCGGACGTCGAAGACCTATTCGGCAGAGACTTCTTCGGCAGAGACGCCTTCGACGTCTTCTTTCGCGGATTCCGCGAGCAGCAGCGGCACGGCCCGCTGAAGGGCAGCGACCTTCGATACGACCTGGAGATCAGTCTTGAGGACGTAGCTGTGGGAGTGAATACTGAGCTCAATGTTCCCCGCTCCGAGACTTGTTCGGCATGTAATGGACTCGGCGCAAGATCAGCCTCCGACGTCAAGACATGCCCCTCATGCGGCGGCAGCGGCCAGGAGAAGAACGAAAGGATCACGCCATTCGGCAGCTTCGTCAGCGTAACGACATGCAGCAGGTGCAAGGGCGCAGGCAGGATCATAGAACGACCGTGTGAGGAATGCAGAGGCACAGGAAAGATCCGGCGCATGCGCAAGATCTCAGTGAAGATCCCGCGCGGCGTAGACTCAGGTTCGAGGCTCCGGATCGGCGGCGAAGGCGATGCGGGCGCGAACGGCGGCCCAGCAGGCGACCTGTATATCGTGATCCACGTGCTGCCGCACGAGTTCTTCAAGAGAGACGGCGACAACATATACTGCGAGATTCCACTCTCCTATTCTCAGGCGGCGCTAGGCTCCGAAGTCGAGGTTCCGACACTGAAATCGAAGGCGAAACTGAAGATCCCTGAAGGCACGCAGACTGGAACAGTCTTCCGGCTGCGCGGCGAAGGCATGCCGCGCCTCAGTGAAAGCGGCCGCGGAGACCAGATGGTGAAGGTTAGGATACTCACTCCCACGAAATTGGCCGGCCGCGCAAAAGAGCTCCTAGCTGAATTGTCGACATTCGAGAAGATGCAGGGCAGCGTATTCGACAGATTCAGGAACAATGTGGGAGGCATGTTCCGGTAAGTCGCACTTTTTTATATAGGAAATCCAATAGTTAAGCGTTCAAGATGTATTCCAGCTTCGGCAAACAGAAAAAGAAGGAGGGCGAGCCCATAAGAAAGTATGCGCGGCACATCGGCATAAGCGCGATACTGATGGGAGCAGCCGTACTGATCGTCATCATACTCATACTCTGGTGGTTCTACGGATACTATTTCATAATCTCCGAGCCAACTGAGACAGCGATTCGGGCAGTGAACGCGACTATCGGGATCTGAGCGCCCGCAGCTGTTTCTCTAGGAGCTCTATGCCCCCCTGTAGTAAGACTTTTCCTTTTTGGGTTATCTTATAGTATTTTCTCTGCCTGCTCTCGCTCTTCCACTCTGTCCCCACGTATCTGGCTTTTTCGAGCTTGTAGAGCACGACGTACGCAGTCACCTCGCCGACCGAGAAATCGAATCTGTTAGCGAGGCGCTTGTTTATCTCGTAGGCGTACATGGGCCCCTCTGTCAGGAGCGACAGGATGTAGAGCCAGAGGTTGTCTACGGTCGTCTTTCTCTTGAGGCGGGTGAGCGGTTTATCTTCCATGAGTATATATAAGCTTTTATGACCATAAAATAAGAAGATGAAAGAGATCAAGGTAGCGATAGTCGGCGTAGGCAACTGCGCATCATCACTGATCCAGGGCGTGACCTACTACAAGGACGTGGACGACAACTCCCCGCCCGTCCCCGGCCTCATGCACAATGTGCTCGGCGGCTACAAGATATCAGACATAAGGTTCGTCGCAGCCATCGACGTCGACTCAAAGAAGGTCGGATGCGACCTGTCAGAAGCCATATTTGCTGCACCCAACTGCACAGTCAAGTTCTCGGACGTTCCGCCCATCGGCGTAAAAGTGAGGAAAGGCCCGGTCCTCGACGGCGTCGCAGAGACGACAAGAGAAAAATTCGCGGTCGACCCAAGACAGAAGCCCGAGGACGTCGAAGCAATCCTACGGGAAACTAAGCCTGACGTGCTCGTAAGCTACCTGCCAGTCGGCTCAGAAGAGGCGACCAGATACTATGCGGAAGTCTGCCTCAGCCTAGGCATAGGATTCATCAATGCTATCCCAGTATTCATAGCATCGACTCCTGAGTGGGCCGCAAGGTTCGCGAAGAAAAAGATTCCTATTATTGGTGACGATATTAAATCGCAGTTGGGCGCTACCATCGTGCATCGGACGCTCACGAAATTGTTCGTGGACCGCGGCGTGAAGCTAGACAACACGTATCAATTGAACGTGGGCGGCAACACAGACTTTTTGAACATGCAGGAGAAGAACCGACTGAAGTCCAAGAAGATATCCAAGACGCAGTCGGTCCAGTCGCAGCTCGTCGACAAGCTGCCGGACGAAGACATACACGTGGGGCCCTCCGACTATGTTCCTTGGCTGAAGGACAAGAAACTCTGCTTCATCCGCATGGAAGGCAGAAAATTCGGCGACGTCCCATTGAATATCGAGATCAGGCTCGAAGTCGAAGACTCCCCGAACTCGGCGGGCGTGATAGTCGACGCCATCAGGTGCGCAAAGATAGCATTGGACCGCGGAATCGGCGGCCCGCTGCTGAGCCCGTCATCATATTTCATGAAGTCGCCGCCTGAGCAGTACTCGGACCCGGATGCGCGCCAAGCAGTCGAAGACTACATAGCAGGCAAAAAAGAGAGGTGAGACCATGATAAAAGCAAGATATGATACAGAGAAGATAAGCGTCAGAATAGGCCTCATATTCTCAGGATTCGGCCTATCCCCGAACTCATGGACGCTGCTGTCTCTTGTGCCAGCAGTATTCGGATTCCTCAGCATCGTCTCCGGCGATCTGTTCTCCTCCCTGATACTGTTCGCCTTGGCGGGGGCCATAGACGCAGTAGACGGCGCTGTCGCCAGAGTAACGGGCAGCGTCACCGCATTAGGCGGCTTCCTGGATGGCATCATCGACCGGTACGTTGAGATGCTCATGTACCTCGGGATACTGATATATCTGCTGCCTTTAAAGGAGATGGTCATCCTACCGAATGCCCTATGGGTCGCATTGCTCATATTCGGCGCCATCATGCCCACCTACGTGACAGCCTATTCGCATCACCGTGGCGTCATAACTGAAGCCGAGGACCACCGGCGGATGGAGGGCCTGATAGCGCGGAACGAGCGGATGATCATACTCTACCTTGGAATGCTCCTCGGCACAATGGACCAGACCTATCTGATATACTTCGTCGCAGTCCTCGCGGTTCTCGCGAATTTCACGGCCCTACAGCGCATATGGTTCGTGGTGAGCCGCAAAAGAGGCCGTACTCGGCCATATATTTAACTCTGTATTCCTATTTCATAGTTATGTCCCCTGAATCGAAGATACTAAGCAAGAAGCAGTTCGCAAAGAAGCTGGTGGAAAAGCACCAGCGGCTGATGGAAGCGAACAGCCGCGAGTTCGACCTGCTCCACAAGTTCTTCGTTTTAGAGGAGAAGCAGGACCTGATTGTTCACTGGATACGGGACGCGGAGAAGTCGGACTCCAAGGCGAAGGCCAAGGAGTATACGCGGCAGAAGGCCGCCAACGAAAAACAGGTGGCGGACATAAAGACGGAGCTGGCGGCGTCCTTTCCTGCTGCGGAGAACATGAAGATGAGGCACGAAGTCCTGAAGAAGCATGTTGATTCTCATAAAACTGCGATAAATTACTGGGCCGAGCTGGCAAAATGAACGAGGACGAGCTCAAAACACAGGCGAATGACCTACGGCACGAGATAGAGAAGCGAGATAAGGAGCTTAAGAGCCTCTATCGGGAAATAGACGTCTACAAGGCGGAAGCCGATGAGCTGAAGCTGGTAAGGGACCATTCCAAGGATGCGATAAAGAAGTCCCTCGAAGAAGCTAAATTGTTCCTCACAAAGCGCGGGGAGCTAAACAAGGAAGTAGCGGTCCTGAAGAAGAAGAGGGAAAAGATCAGCGACAAGATAAAGAAGCTCGGCGGAGAGATACGATCAAAGAAGGGGAAGCGCGACGAGCTCAACAAGAACGCAAAAGGCACGAAAGAGACGCTCGAAAAGCTCTACGAGAAGAAGCTTGCGAAATTGCTTGAGGAGGAGATGCCGCTCGAAGACGAAAAAAGGCTGGCTGAGCGGCTCTTTGAGATCGAAGAAAGGCTGCAGACGGTCGGAAAGGCGGACACCCTCCACGGAAAAGTCTCTGAGGAATACGAGAAGATCCAGAAGATGAATAAGACCTTCGACTCAGTCTGCAAGAAGATAAAAGCCCTCGCCGAAGAGTCGCAGGAGAGCCATGAGCGCGCGATGCAGATATACGGCGAAGTAGACAAGCTCAGGGAGACGTCGAACGAATCCCACAGGAAGCTGATGGAGAAATACGATCAATTGAATCCTCTGCGCGACAGGGCGACAGTCATAAAGGAGGAATTAAAGTCATTCAGGGACCAGCTGGATCCCTTGAACGTCGACCTCGACGTCTACCGCAAGGGGCGGGAAGACAAGCGCAGGGAAGCGGATGTCTCCAAAGCCAAGGAGAAGATGCAGAAGAAGGGGCGCCTGAGCATGGAAGATCTGCGGGCGCTGCTTGAGAGCGGCGAAATAGGCAGCAAAGAACCGGAATCATCCGACTAAGTATTCTATCTCCTCTTCGTCGAGCCGATAATCTTTCGCGAGCTCTTCTTTGGTTATCTTTTCTTTCGATAGGAGCGTTCGCAGCAAAGGAATGAATTCTTTCGCTATCACCCTATTTGACGCATGCAGATATGGCGAAAGTTTAGTCCCTATTCTCTTGTTCATCTCCCGCACCTTCTTCGTCTGCGACATCTTTATCAGATAGGATGGGAACCTATACATCGTGAACTTTACGCCGCTCCGTTTCGCTGCGTTGACGCCTCCGCTCATCAGGGTGTTTGCGTATCTCAAAAAGCCCCAGTATTGTCTTCGGGTTATTCTGCCGATGAACATGTCGGCTTCGGCGATGTATTCGTATGCGCGGCCTATGTCTTCTTTGGTCGTGTAGACGTGCGGCATGTTCTCGTCTATCCAGAGGAGTATGTCTTTCGGCTGCTCCTCCAGATCCCAGAGGGACCGTACGGCTTCGCCGAAGTCCTTTTTGGTGAGTATGAGGCCGAGCGCATGATAGATGTCGGATGTGATATCCCTTCTGTCAAGGACTGCAGCATCCTCGATCGTGATACTCTTCCTTCCTTTGGCGACCGTCTCCAGGTCGTTTATGGCGCTCCTGATGTCTCCAGCAGAGTTCTCTGCTATCTTTCCGAGGACCGCCGAATCATAGGACACGCCCTCTTTCATGCAGATGTGCTGCAGCATCTTTTCCACCGTCTTCGTCGTCGGCTTGCGCATCTGCAATTTCTCGCATGTCTTCTTTGTTGTCGCAAGCCTCTTATTGCCGAAGTCCGACGTCGTCATTATGACCGGGTTCTTTGACTCGGCTATGAGTTCGTTGACGGCCTTTATGTTGTCCGCCAGTTCCACGTTGTCTATGTATATGAGCTTTTTTCTGCCGAACATGCTGGCGGTTTGGGAAGCATACTTTGCGCTAGCCATGTTCTCGTCAGTGACAGTCACGAGCTCATAGTCTTGGTCTGCGGCGATCGCCTCCACGAGAGTGCTTTTTCCGGTGCCTGCTGGGCCGTAGATGATGAGCGGCTTCTTCCAATCGTATGAGCGCAGGTCTGCGACCAGTTTTGGGTTCCCGGCGATCTCCTCAAGTTTGCGGGGCCGGTACTTCTCGTTCCACATATGTAAAAAATGGGTTTATATGTTTAAAGCACATATTCTTACGGTGATTTCATATGGCTGACATATCTTTTCCGGTGCTTGATACTGTGACTTATTTCGTTCAGAGGGGGCCCGACATCATGGGTTATCTGCTGTTGATAGTCGTGATCCTGGCGTTCCTATTCGCATTAGGCTATCTGCTGGGCTATGTTTTTGCGGTTGCGTTGAAGAGGATTCTGCTGCTTCCAAACATCCAGTCGAAGCTTCAGAAGTATGGCGCGTCGACCGCCGGCACGTGGGCTTCGATAGCCGGCTTCATTGCCGAATCAGCGAGGTGGCTTACTGTGGCTGCGATGTTGTCTCTCACGGAATTGAAGGTGTTCGTCGATCTGTTCACGTTCGCATGGACGCTCTTTGTTTTCGTGCTTCTGGCGGTCGCCGGCCTGCTTTTGGGCGGCGTAGTCTACAAGCTTCTGAAGGAAGGCTTTGTGACGCTGGGGCTTGAGGAGGAGCTGAAAAGATTCAATGTCGCCGATTCTGTTGGCGCTGTGCCGGTTTCGAGCATACTGGCGTCGATAGGTAAGTGGTACGTGGTAATCCTCTTTGTGAGCACCGGGATGGGTTACTTCCCGATGCCCGCCGAATTCGGCTTATACAAGTTCATGAATGCGCTAGTCGTCTATGTGCCGCAGGTCATATTCGGGTTCATCGTGCTCCTGGTAGCCTTAATCTCAGCCAACTTCGTGAGCAACAGGATAAAGTGCCGGAACATGCCGTTCTCTGATATGCTGGCCTTAGGCTTTGAGGCGGTGATAATCTTCTTCGGTATCGTCTTGGCTTTGCCTGAGTTCGGGATAAGGGACGTCTCGATAATAGCGGACTCCTTTAAGATACTTATGATCGGTGTCGCAGTGGGTCTGGCGATTGCGATGGGTTTCGGCCTCAAGGATTCCGTATCGCGGATGGCGGAGAAGCTTAATAAGTGAGCTTTATCTCGTCGGGGTGCGGCAAGACTGTTATGCCCTCCATCTTGCTTAGAATGCGGGTGTTCTTTAGATCAATTTCCCGCAGGTGGATCGTTCCGGATTTGCCGAAGCTGATGGCTCCATAGGGGCAGGCAGCAAGGCATTTTCTGCAGGCGTTGCATATTAACATATTCACCCTCATCTTTTCGTCCCTGTATATTGCCTTCTCTGGGCAGGCGTTCTTTGGCCGACAATTCCTGCAGTTCCTGCATGTAGATTGGTCTATGACAAGTGGAAGGGCGGTCTCCTGCGTTTTTTGGGCGTCTGTCGGCACCACGTAGACCCTCGTCTTGCTTTTTACTGCCTGAGCGACGATGTTGGTTATCAGCGAGTCCGCTATGCCTGCTACGATCTTGGCGGCTGAATTTGCGGTGCACGGTGATATTATGACGGCATCGTATTCTTTTAGGGCGACCCGGCCCACCAGCGGATGAGACCAGCCTTGAGCTTCCTCCTTTATAGTCTCTTGCGTGCAGTCTTCTATCTTCTGAAGGAGGCCGTACATTCTGGCGACTTCGTAGCCGGCTCCTGAGAATGCGACGGTTATCTTGTGTTTTTTTGCGGCTTTTCGGATGGTGTCGGCGCTTTCTGCGAGGAGGTGTCCTGCGCCGGTCATTCCCCAGAGGACGTTCATTTTTATACTTCTCTAAAGCAATATATACTTAATATGTTTAAGATAATCTCCTTGCCCGATAATAAAGGGTCCGTCTACTCCCCGTTCATAATCGCAGCCCTCATACTGATAACTTTTTGCATGTCGCTCCACTTAACTGAGACCGCGTCTGCGAAGAAGAACAGCATTGAGTCAGGCAGCAGAATAAGAAAGACTGTAAGCGACATGGAAGAGATCAGGTCGGGCGCAGGCACCTTAGCTTTCATGTCCTTGCGCAAGGTCCTCTCCCAAGCCGGCAACAGAACGACCGCGGAGACAGAAAAAGAGATAGCTGCGGACATTAATGCGCGAGTCGGAAAGATGGCTGAAGTATCCTCGCTCACAGGGAACTACACGTTCTCACTTCTGAACATCTCCGGCGGCCGGCTGCTGCTCGTATCGGTCGCCGCACCGAGGGCGTGCATCAATCGCTCAGCAGTCATCTTATGCGCCGACCTCGGAATAGAACAGGTGATAGACAAAAGATGGATCAGTTGACTCTATTTTTGGGCCAGGTCATAGTGGTATTGATGATGCTCGCCGGCATGTTCTTGGGCGACTATATATCTTTCCTGCTGTTCGGAGGAATTGTGGGGCGGATAAAGCGGCTCAGCTACACGCTTCTTTTCGTCGTTTTCCTTGTGGTGGGAAGTTACTTGCCAGCCCTTCTCGGCGCAGGCGTCATAGGCTTCTATGGGTCCGTTATCCTCCAGACCTGTTGGGGATTCTCTTCGGTATTCGCGAGCAGGCTCATCCTTTTCGCATCAGGCAGGCTTGTGTCCCTGCTTTCTGGCAGGAGGCACAGAAAGAAGAAGAGGCCGGCTGCGGATATGGGCCATATTGTGAGCTGCATGCAGGAGTCGGGGCTTTCGCGGCAGGACATAGTGTCTGTGCTTACAGCATCTTTGGATTCCAGCAGGCGTGCGGTTGCCCTGCAGGAGAAGGCGCTGCGAGGGAGGTCTATAACGCCTGCGCAGATGAATCCATGCAGGCTCGCCGCCGCAGCACACCGCGTCGGCATGGGTCCGGAAGATGTCACGGGGATGCTTGCGGAATCCTTTGGGTTTTCGCCTGAGAAGGCGGCGACCGTCTGGCGGAGATCGACATAGGCTGGTTTTTTACCCTCGTTTTCCAATATCTTGATGCCCCCCGCAGGGTCACCTTAGATAAAGAGATGAAATGATTTTTGATCGATGAATCTTGGGGGTTAGTGGGGGGTAACATTCGCTTTATTTTTTCCGAACATTATTCTATTTATTCTCGTACAATCATAGTTTAATCTAGGATGAGTCACAGTCGACTTCTGGCCTTTTTAGGGATGATAGTGCTGCTCGCAACGGCGGCCGAAGCCATATCCATTAAGAATATAGATGTAAGTCCGAGCAACCAGCTTTATCTTGACGATTCCTTCTCCGTGCTGGTGCATCTTCTAGGCAACAGCTGCGGGTGTAAAGCGCGGTTCTACATGGACGGCAAGCGCTTTAACACAACTGAGCTGACTAATGGGACTAAACCCCTGAATTGCGACGTGACCCAAGTTGATTCTGGTGTGTGGAACCTTGTGTCGTCGCCGCTTTCAGCCGGAACGCATGTCCTCAAGATAGAGCTCGTGGAGCCGGGCACCACCATCGCCGAAACAACCACCATGATCTTGAGGATATTCGATTTGGAGCGGCCTAAGGTGGATACGACTACCACCCTGGTTGCAACGACGCGGAGAACAACGACCACGAGGGCGACCACGACGACCACGTCGACTACCCTACTTAAGGGCTACAACTTTTATGATAATCCAGAGTACGCATTTGAGCTGTTCTACCCTGACACATGGGAACAGAAAAATGTCGGAAGAGCGATAGTCAGCTTTTCAGCCCCGCTCGAGAACTTGGGCGTGATCCCAGACATATACAAGGAGAATATCAGCGTCTCAGTCATCAAAGTCGCATCTGATGTCACAGTCGACTCCTTCACCCAGAAACTTGAGGATTCGCTAAGAGTTCTTCCGAATTTCAAGAAAAAAGGTTCATCCGACGCCGATCTTTCCGGCCAGCCGGCGCATCAGCTGATATACGAGTTTCGGATGGCGCCGATCACTATGCGGGTCCAGATGGTATACACGAAAAGAAACGACTTCATGTATGTCCTGACATACGAAGCTGAGGACGTTTCCTATGCCAAGTATCTGCCGGACTTCAACAGGATGAGGGACTCATTCTGGATCAATCTTCAGCCAACGACCACTACGACGACAACGACTACAACGACGACTTCGACAACCCGCTCGAATGCTCTTCTGCCCGCTAACATCGATTTGACTCCGGCAGCCTTTGTGGTGGTGGCCATTTTTGCAGTCATCCTATTCTTCAGTTTCAGGGGGCGGCCAAAAAAGAAGCCTAAGGTAGCGCCTCCGGCACCGCCTAGACCTGCGCCTGCATCACCTCCAAACGAGCTCCTGCATGAGGAGGTCAAGAACGAGGTCATGAGGAGGACCGCATCCGTCATACACGAGGACTATAAGCCGCTGCCCAAGGATGATAAGCCGCTGATAGAGGACGTCAAGGATCCGGCATATGAGCGGCTGAAGAGGATCAAGGCCCTTGAGCATGAGGTCGAGGATGTAATAATGCGGGAGAAGATGGTGAAGGCGGCAGCCGACAGGATGAAGGGCGGCCTTTCCGGCGAGCAGCCAGCAGCCCCAACAGCACCTAAGCCGGCTGCAGCTGAGCCTGTTCCTAGGACGCCGGTTGAGGCGCCCAGGCCCAGAATGGAGGACGTTGAAGATGTTCCTAGGAAGCTCTTAGTTACGGCTCCATATAAGTCTCCGGCCAAGGAAGAGACACAAGAGAAGCCATCGACCGTGGAGGCTCCAAGGAAATATGTTGAGGCAGCATCCCCTAAACCTGTTGCCCCTGCGATACCGAAGAAGCCCACTACAGTGGAGGTTCCCAGAAAGTCCGCTCCTCCAGTCCCAGAAGACGGGGAGTGGCAGGTCCTCAAGCAGCCGCTGAAGGAGGCGCCGCCAAAGAAGCTGGCTAAGGAAGCGTCTCAGCAGCCGGCCGAAGACGAGAAACCTAAGACTCCTGCGAAAGCAAAAGGCAAAAAGAAGGACAACGGCTCAGGCTGAGAACTCGTGTTCTATGATCGCGGTCTTTCCGCCGGCGGTAATCGTTCTCTTCATCACACCTTTTCTTTTCGCCTGTATTCTGGCCGCAGCATAGTCGTTCTTGTATTTTTCGGGCACGACCAGCTCCTTTATCAAATAAGTGTGGGCTATAGCAAGTTCACTGAATCCTTCCTTGATGGGATCAGAGCATACTTCTCTCAGGAGCGCAGGAAGCATATCTTTCGGAAGGGTCGCGGAACAGAATTTTTCGTCGACTGCACCGGTTGGCTTAGGCAGCTTCTTCTTCGACTTCAGGCTGATTGCCCCGGACTTCAGTTCAAGGAGCATGTGCGCAGCCTCAAGCGAGGAATAGATGCTGAAAAGAACTTCTCCGGGTAGTGTGCCTGCGACCTGTATCGCGTACACGCCCTTCTTTTTTGCGGTCTTCTTTATGTCTAATCCGAACTCTTTCAGTTGCATGCCCACGTCTTCGCGCGAGATGACGCTCCCGGATATAGAGAAGGTTTCCTTCGCGTCTTTGGTCAGTATGAGTCCAAGAGAATTGATGTAGTCTTCTGAGGCGGCGACCTTCAGGACTGCGCCGCCTTTCTTTATTCTTATGACTGCGCCGGGAAACTCTCCTCTGCCGTATCTTATGAAGCGGCGATGAATATGTTCGGCCTCGCTTTCTCCTTGGATCAGTTCCTCAAGGTAGTGCATCTTTAGGGGAGAAGCAGATTCTTCTCTATCTTCCCTGGCAGGTACTCTTCTGCGACGAACTCAAGGGACTTGGATGCGAGCGCCTGCTGCTCTATCCTCACCGAGTTCTGGGACATGAGCGAGAGCTCGTCCTTCCACTCCTTCTTCTGGAACCACGGGTACTGAAGTAGTTCGCTGATCCTCTTCTTGTCGACGTCCTTGAGTTCTTCAGTCACCTTCTCGAGGCCGTAGGCCTTGATGTCGGTCATAGTCATTCCGACGAACCGCGCCTTCGGCGTGCCCAGCCTCTTCGATTCGTGGGCTAGGGCCATGGAGCCGGCCTTCAGGACGGAATAGATGTAGTAGCCCCAGGGGTCGCCGTCGGTGAACATGATTACGGGAAGCTTCAGTTCGTCATTCAGCCGGTGGACGAGCCTCCTGCAGCCGCGGGCAGCCTGCCCTTTGGTTGAGACCATTATGCAGTCGTTCTTCAGGTGATATTTTTCTTCGACCAGCCGGTCGAACATAGCGCCTGTCTCTATCACGAGGACGTATTCTGCGTCCACTTCCCGAAACTTGTAGTGCTCCACGATAGATGGAATAGAAAGGCCGCTTCTTCCAAGCTTGCTGCAGTCTATCATGTCGCCGGAGTCCTCTACCACGATTTTTCCGATGAGCGTGCCTTTGTCGTCGGCCTTCAGGTGAAGTTCCTCACGCAGCGAGCCTAGCGACGTTTCCAGGTCAACTATCAGTGGGTCGGACTCGTCCTGGCCGTCGAAGGTATTCTCTTTCGTGCCCGGGATCGTATGTTTTAATTGATAGTACATTTCCCTGATGCTCGCCGTCTTGTCTCTTGAAACAAGCTCCTTGCATTTTTCTGCTATGAGTATCGTCTGCATGAACTTGCGCGTGTGCGCAACATTCAGAAAATTCCTCGAAGACATCTTGTCTCCCAGTTCCAGAAGGTTCTCCACCTCGTTGAAGTGTATGTTCCCGAGGCTCCGTTGAGGAACCAAAATCTTCGGGGACTCGTGCATCAGTATGTCGTCTGTTATGCCTTTTCCGAGCCCGACTAGTTTGGATATCACTGTTTCTCTTGTCATCTTATTCCTCTCCGCCCGCAGGCGTTTCTATGTCCTTTACTTCCTCTTCGCCTTCTCCTTCGATCTTGGCTGCGAGTTCATCTGTAACCTCTTCGCCGGCTTCAGCATCCTCCATCTCCATGCCGGCTATTCGTTCGTCCACGAGCTTCTGCAGTTCCGCAAGGATCTTCTTTTCGTCCTTTAGGTTGGCGAGCCGCACGAGCGCGGATACGAACTCCTTGGAGTACTTTAGCAGGGTCTGCTTCTTTTGCTCGCGTTCGAGGGCGCGCCTCTGGTGTGAATGGAACATCTGGAACTTTCTGCCGAGTTCCATCAGAGCGAACCTTATCTCGTTGACGACGTCTTTGTCTTCTGCGATGCTCTGCTTGCCTGCTGAGATGTAGGGTATGTGCGTGGAGACCAGGTTCACTGCGAGCGTGATCGGCGAGTTCTCGAAATCCTGTATGCCGTACCTTTTCCATTCTACTGTGGAAACGGCTTTGGTTATTGCGCAGCCTCCGGGGTCGAAGAGCAGCGGCGACTTGTTGGCGAACCTCATCAGCTCGAACTTCATGCCTTCTTCTGTGGGCCTTCCTGCGTGCCCGCCGAATGCTATCGCAGCTTCTACTTGGAAGGGGGTTCCGCCGGAGTGGACCTTCGGCGGCCGAGTGAGCACGGCCTCGAATTCCGGGTCCAGGATGTTGAGGACTGCGTTCTTTATGCGCTCTTCGCCTATGGGTTCAAGCCCCTCGGTCGAAGGAGCCAGGAACTTTATCTGGTCTATGGCCTTGATTATCTCCTCGCATTCCTGCCACGTCAGTTTCCGCGGATTTTTGTTGAGGTCGAAGCTCACCTTCTCCTGTATCTCTTTGACTTTACTGCCGGAAACTCGTGAGAACGAGTCTACGAGAAAAGAGCTTGCTTTGCGCGCGTTCGTTGACTTCGACAGGTTGACGAGCTCATCGACTTCAAGGCCTTTGGGGTGCGCCCGCACCTGCGTCGGGGGCTTAGGTATCTTGTCGCTGGACCGCTCGAAGACCGTCTTCCTGCCTTCGGGGTCGATGAACGTGACCTTTGCGTGGGGGTTTGCGATGGCCGTTCTCTTCAGGTACTCGAAGGGTCCTTTGTCGCTGAGGTTGAACTTCACTCCCTTCAGTTCCACCTCCACTTCGGTGCCGCGCATGTATTCGCTGTGCTCCTCGTTCTTGAGTATGTCAGCCTGATTCTTGGTTATGTCTATCATCAGCTCGACGTCGTAGGCTTTCCCGTCGCCGGTCGACGTCCTGATGCGCACAGGTTTTCCTGTGGTAATCTGCGAGAATAATGTGACTCCGGAGACCCCGATGCCCTGCTGGCCTCGGAGCTGCACGTTCCTGTGGAACTTGGTTCCTGCGAGCATCTTACCGAAGACGCCGGCCACGTGCTTTATGGGTATGCCCGGGCCGTTGTCTGCGCACGCCACCTTGTAGTGCTCAGGCGCAAGCTCCTCGATTTTGACGAATATTTCGGGCAGCAGACCAGCCTCCTCGCAGGCGTCGAGGGAGTTCGTCACCATCTCGTGTACTATAGTTGTAAGCGATCTGAGTTTTCCTGAATAGCCTAGGTGCGCTCGGTTCTTCCTGAAGAATTCTGTTATCGAGCTTTCGCGGAACTCCTTGAACAGCTCATCTGCACTGCGTTCTTCTCTGATGTCCGGCTCTTCGTCGGATTCTGTCTTGTCGCTTGCTGCCATGACTTAAAGTATTGGGATTTCACCTATAAAATCGCAACGCTGCGCTTAATCGTCCTCGTCCGACGGCATTTCGTAGCTGTTTATCTCTTCATGCCCCATCCTTGATTTCTCAAGGAACTTATATACTGAAGAATGCCGTGTTCCTCGTGCCAGCATTACAACAGCCTCTTTGGCGGTCTGCACTTCATCGTATTTGCCTATTATGGCGACGCTTTTCCCATAGACTGAGATGCTGGTGTGCGTTATTCCTTCGATTACTGCGCGCGCCTTCCCTTTGGTGCCTATGAGGCGCCCCTTAGCTCTTGCAAGCTCCTTGTCTGAGCTTATCATCTCCATCAGGGGAATGATTTCAAGAATATGCTCCTCTCTGAAGAGTCCGAAGGCTACTTCAGGCGAAAATCCGCGGCCTATTGCGAGGACGACGTCTTTTGCGGTCATAGAACCAAGCCCTTCGCCGTCTATCGATACGTCGCCTTCAACTATCTTGATGGACGTGCCCGTCCTCTTCTCTATTTCTTTTCTTACTGCCCCGCCTACGCCGATCAGTGCGCCGACCCGTTCCTGCGGAATCTTCAGGTATTGCATCCATTAATTATAGGATTACGGGGATTAAAGTCCCCTATTTAGTCCGGCGTTCGGATAATTAATCAGCATGAAAGAGGCGATGCTTTACGAAAAAAAAGAGAATGAAAAAGTGCGTTGTAGCCTCTGTTCTCACCGCTGCATTATCTCAGATGGCAAGCGCGGCGTCTGCGGCGTCCGCGAGAACCGGAAGGGTACGCTCTATTCTCTCGTTTATGGGAAGATCATTGCCGCGCACGTCGATCCCATCGAGAAGAAGCCGTTCTTTAATTTTCTGCCGGGCTCTGCAAGCTTTTCTATTGCGACAGCCGGCTGTAATTTCCGCTGTCTCTTCTGCCAGAATGCGGACATAAGCCAGGGCGCGGCGAAGTACAAAGAGATGCCGGGCGAGCCCTCGACTCCCTCAGAGGTCGTGCGCCTCGCCAAAACGAAGAAATGTGTGAGCATCGCATACACCTATAATGAGCCGACAGTCTGCTTTGAGTTCGCCTACGATACTTCGGTCCTCGCCAGGAAAGATGGTATTGCGAACCTTTATGTGACCAACGGTTTTATGACTGAGGAGATGCTGCGCGCGTACGGCGGCTTTCTTGATGCCGCTAACGTGGACTTGAAGTCTTTTTCGGACAAGTTCTATCGGGAAGTGTGCGGCGCCCGCCTTGAGCCGGTCTTATCTTCTTTGCGGCTGATGAAGAAGCTGGGTGTGTGGGTGGAAGTAACGACCTTGGTGGTGCCGAAGCTCAATGATTCGCCCGAGGAGCTGCGTCAGATAGCTGAGTTCATAAAGACTGAGCTGGGCACCGAGACGCCGTGGCATATCAGCAGGTTTCATCCTGATTTTAGGATGACTGACCGTCCTCCGACGCCCGTCGAAACCATCCACGCAGCCAGAGACATCGGGCTTGATGTTGGTCTCAGATACGTCTATGCAGGAAACGTCCCAGGCGACGTCGGCGAGAACACATATTGCCACAGCTGCAATGAGCTCCTTATCAGGCGGTACGGTTTTTCTGTGGAAGAAAACAAGATTAAAGACGGCAAGTGCCAGCACTGTAGTGCGAAGATCGATGGGAGGTTCTAAGTTGGAAGCGCTTCTTGAAGAGGTCTTGGTTGATATCCGGCCGACGAAGGAAGAGCATGAGCGTGAGGGGAAGATGATAGCAGACCTTGAGGAGCGATTGAAGAGTATGGGTGCGCGGCCTATTCTTGTCGGTTCTCTTGCTAAGGATACTGATCTGCGGACAACCAAAGACGTCGACATGTTCATCCTGTTCGACCCGAAAACGACTCGAAATGAACTTGAGGAGAGCGGCCTGCGCATAGGGAAGGAATTGTTCACTTCCTTAGGCTGCGAGTATGAGATCGATTATGCTGAGCACCCTTACGTGAAGGGCACTTATCTGGGCTACGTCGTCGAAGTCGTTCCCTGCTACGACACCAAAAAACCGATGTCGGCAGTCGACAGGACGCCGTATCACACTGAGTACGTGAAAAAGAAGATCGCGGAAAATCATAGGATGGCGGACGAGATCAGGCTGCTGAAGCAGTTCATGAAGGGCGCGAAAGTCTATGGTGCTGAGGCGAAGGTTCAGGGGTTTTCCGGATATTTGACTGAGCTGCTCGTCATCCATTATGGCTCTTTCGTAGATTCGTTGAAGGCGGCAAGCGGCTGGAAGACCGAGGTCCTCGACCCCGGGAGCCTGTGGGAAGATAAGGGTGCTTTGAAGCTGTTTTTCCCTGAGGCGAACCTGATCGTCATCGACCCAATAGATGAGACAAGGAATGCGGCTGCTGCAGTATCCAGGCAGCGGATGGGGGACTTCATCGCTGCAGCATCAGCTTTCCTCGCGTCGCCTTCCAGGGAATTCTTTTTCCCGAAGCCTGAACGAATCCCTGAGAGGGATGAACTATTGTCTGCTATAAGCTCCAGAAAAACCCGGCTAATAGCCCTTCTCTTCGAGCATCCGAAGATCAATCCGAATACACTGCATTCGCAGCTGCGTAAGACTGAGGCGGCATTGATTCAGTCGATTCGCGACGCGGGCTTCCGGGTAGGAAAGTCTGATTTCTGGACTGATGAGATAAGTCAATCACTTATTCTCTTCGATTTTTCTGTCTGGGAGCTTCCTCGCCTGCGGCATCATGTTGGGCCGCGAGTAAACCAGAATCCTTCTGACCAGGAGAGGTTCAAAGCAAAGTATGCTGCATGCAAGCCTTATGTTGCGGACGGCAGGTGGGCTGTGGAGACTGAGCGGAAGTATACTGAGGTCGGTGCACTTCTGCCGGTTCTCATCGAGCAGCGGCATGGCTTCGGCAAGAATCTGCGGGAGGCTGCGCGCATCGACGTGATAAAGGGAGAAGAGATATTGGGCGTCGGCGACGATTCATTCAGCTGTTTCCTTGGCCGCTTTCTGTCGGCTCTCAATGTAACAGGATGAGGATTTTTTTGGCTAGTACTAGCGTCAAAAATATTAGGGTGTTTAGGAGCACGATTGTTCCGGATGTCGCCCAGTCCATGTAATAGGCGACATATAGTCCGGCGGATACTGAGATGACGCCGATTGCGGCTGATATCAGGAGGGTTTTTCTGAAGCTTTGGTTAAGTTGTAGGGCGGATGATGCTGGGAGTATTATGAGCGATGATGCCAGCATGAGGCCTACTACGTTCATTGAGCTTACCACGGTTATGGCGGTGAGCGTTATCAGCAGGGTGTTGAGGAGGTTCACATTCACGCCGGCCGTCTTCGCCGACTGCTCGTCGAACGTCATGGAGAAGAGGTCGTAATAGAAGAGGATTATCATGAATATGACTAGTGCTGCAAGCACCGCGGACGTTATCACTTCAGTGGTCTTGATTGCTAGGATGCTTCCGAACAGGTAGCTTAGTATGTCTACGTTGAATCCGCGGGCGGCGCTCACGACAAATATCCCTAATCCGAGGCTTGCGTGGCTGACTATGCCTATTGCGGTGTCGCCGTGGACTTGGGCCTTCTCTTTTAGCCGCAGTATCCCAAGCGAGCCGACTAGTGCGAAGGCTAGCGCTCCGAAAAAGGGCATGACATTGAATAGTAGGCCGAATGCGACGCCGCCGAAGCTTATGTGGGCGAGGCCGTCGCCTATCAGCGAGTATCTTCTGAGGACGAGGAACACGCCCAAAAGAGAGCATGCTATGGCTATGACTGCGCCTGTTATAAAGGCCTTTTGCATGAACCCGTAGCCTAGTATTTCAAACACTTTTCAGCCTCTGTGGAGGCAGAGCTTGTGCTCCTCCTCTGTCTTGTGGCGGTGTTCACCGTCCCAGGCGCAGAATTCTGAGTGTGTTCCATAGAATTCCAGCCTCTGGTTGAGGCTCGCTATCTTATTGACGTACTTGGTTATCCTGCCGATGTCGTGGGATACCAGAACTATAGTTATGCCGTCTTTGTTCAGCCTGTCGAGCAGCCCATAGAATCTGTTCTGCGTATCATGGTCGACGCCGGTCGTCGGCTCATCCAGGAAAAGTATCCTGGGTTCTGAGACTATTGCGCGGGCTATGAAGACGCGCTGCTGCTGGCCGCCGGAAAGTTCGCCTATCCGCCGGCTACCATAGTCTGCCATGTCAACTGTAATTAGGGCGGAACCTATCCTCTCAGAGTCTTTTTTGTTGAACCTCTTCGGGAAACTCTTCTTTGAGAGCAGGCCCATGCCGACGACTTCGCGCACTGTTGCAGGGAAATTTTCTTCGATGCTAGCGGCCTTCTGGGGGACGTAGGCGACAGCCGACCAGTCCCCGAATTCGTGCACATCTCTGCCGAAGAGCCGCACCCTGCCAGCATGGGCCGGATAAAGGCCGAGCATCAGCTTCAGAAGCGTCGTCTTCCCTGAGCCGTTGGGGCCGATCAGTCCGATGAAGTCGCCTGCGTGTATGCTAAATGAGATGTCTGAGAGCACTTTTGCGCCCCCGAAACTGAAGCTTACGTCCTCTACTTCGACTATCCTCTCATCATCCATTCTCTAGCTGCACTCAAGTGCGGTCCTCAATACATTTAGGTTATCGTCCATAAGGGATATGAACGTTTCCTTCCCCAGATCGTTTATGTTGTGGCCGGGATTGAAGGCAAGCGTCTTGACTCCGGATTCTTCAGCTATCGCCTCCGCGATCTTCGGGTTCACAAGCTTTTCGAAGAGTATGTACTTTATCCCATGTTCTTTGGACAGGTCGGTTATCTCCTTGATCCTTTTCGGCGTCGGCTCGCTGTCGGCTGAGACATCGTAGGCGGCAACGGCCACAAGATTGTATCTCTCAGTAAGGTATGCGAACGCGGCATGTCCGCCGCTGATGAATTCTCTTCTCGTGCAGTTCGCTAGTCCTGTCTCGTATCTTTCGTCGAGCGCAGCCAACTTCTTCTTGTATTCTTCTGCATTGGTAGCATAGTAGTCCCTGCTTTCAGGGTCCTTTTCGGACATTGCCGCGGCTATTGCGTCGACGATCCGCTGGTCGTTCTCGAAGTTAAGCCAAATGTGTGGGTCGTATTCGCCGTGATCGTGCTCGTCCTCTTCGTGTTCTTCGGTCTTGATTAGTGTCACATGCTGGCTTGAGTCAACAGTCAATAGCTCCTTGTTTTCAACGCCTTCTAATATGTCGTTTATCCATGGCTCCATGCCTGCTCCGTTATAGACGAATATGTCGGCGTCGGATATCTTGAGTATGTCTTTTGGCGTCGGCTCGAATGTGTGGGGTTCGGCTCCAGGCGGCAGAAGGAGGAGGACGCGGGTCTTGTTTCCGCCGACTTCGAAAGCGAACTCGTAGAGCGGGAACAGCGTCGTTATGGCTGTAATCTTTCCGTCGGCGGCCGGCGGAAAGTCTTTGCTGACGCACCCGGCCAAGGATACTATAAGCAGTACTGTGCACCACCCTCTCAGGTTCATGGATTAATATTAATTAATAAGGTTTAAAAATAAATTAATAATATTGTCCGATTTAGTCGGAAAATTTATTAAAGATGACCATCATCAGCGTCTCTCTTAAAGACGAGACCCTCAGGGAACTGGACAGGATCGTGGACGCAGGCGGCTACAAGGGCCGCTCGGACGCGGTGAAGACTGCAGTCCACCTGCTGGCAAAAGAGACCGGCACACAGAAGAAAGAGGGAAAGATATCCGGGATACTCATACTCATCCACGACGAAAAATACGAGGCCGCATTCTCAGCTGCAAGGCACCAGTTCGAGGACCTCATCAAGACGATGATCCATAACCAGCTGGGCAGCGGAAAATGCCTGGAGCTGTTCATCCTAGAAGGAGACTTTCGGCAGGTGGATGAGCTCATATTCGCCTGCAGGAAAAGCGGCAGGGCAGAATACTTGAAGCTTATAACGACCTAAGCCTTGTTCATGAACTTCTTGAAGGCCGGGTGCATTTCACTCATCTGCTCTTTCTGCACTTCCTCGTAGAGTCTGTAGATTATGCCTACTGTGAGGAGTATCCCTGTTCCTGAGCCTATTGCGCCCAGGAGGTCTGCGCCTGCTGCAAGGAGCCCCACTGCGACCGAGCTTATTATCGTTATCTGAGGGATATATCGATCCAAGACCTTCTGTATGACTCTCTTATCTCTCCTAAAACCCGGTATCTGCATGCCTCCGCCCTGTATCTGTTCTGCGACCTGTTCGGATGATAGGCCGGTGGTCTCTATCCAGAATTTGCCGAATAGGATGCAGAGGGCTATGAAAACGAGAAGGTATATCGCAAGGTGCAGGAGTACTGCGCCGTCAAGCAGTCTTTCGATGTTGCTCGGGTTCAGGATGCCGTTAAGGTTGCCGATGGTTATGTAGCTTACGGTCTCGTATACTATCCGTTGCAGGATGTTCATCTCACCTATCGGCTGCGGGCTGTATGCGTTGATGCCTACGAGCGTCGGCAGCAGCTGGACGTTGGCTAGGAGCGCCGCAGCGAGTATGACCGGTATGTTGGAGACGTAGAAAAAGCGTATAGGATATCTGCCGCCTACTCCGCGCACGCTGCCGTATGACAAGGGTATCTCTATTCGCATGGCCTCGCAGAACACCACCACAAGGAAAACTATGATTGTTGCTATTATCGGGAACAGGAGCGTGAAATCGAAGGCGCCTTGACCTGCCTTCTCTATGAAATTCGGTATGTAGCCTAGAACGTCCGGGAACCTTTGCGCGTCGATCCAGCCGAGGAATGTCAGGGATGCGTTCACTATCTCTTGGGAGACTCCTGCAGCGATGAATAGTCCTATGCCTGAGCCGATGCCCCATTTTGAGACGATTTCGTCCATGTACATGAGAAGTATGGAGCCTAAGGCTATCTGCCCTATGGTGAACATGACGAATGGGTTTGTGATGGCCCAGCTTGTTCCAAGGTATTGGGCGCCGAGCTTGAAGCCGACGACTATTGCCCCGGCCTCGAATATTGCGATGAATACGGTCAGTATCTTCTGCGTGCCCTGGAATAGGGCTTTTCCTTCAGGCTTTGTGAGGTCTATGTCCAGCATCTTGGCGCCGACCAAGAGCTGCAGTATGATGGATGCGGTAACTATCGGACCTATTCCAGCCGATATGATTGTGCCCATGTGGCTCGCGAATATGATTGCAAACTGCTGGTATGATGCGGGCAGGTCGGTCGGTTCGACGTTCACGGGGTATATGACTCCCATGACGAAAAAGAGAAAGAGGATGGCGATCGTCCATATCATCTTTTCCTTGAAAGGAACATGCCTCTTAGGCAGTTCGATCTCTGGGATGTACTTCAGGGTCGGACGTATGAACTCTAGGTTCATTTTATTCTGATAATGTTTCTATCTTGCCGCCGGCTTCTTGCACCTTTTTTGCTGCAAGCTGCGAGCATGAGTCTACCTTAATGAGCATCGTGTGGGATACTTTTCCTGAGCCGAGGAGCTTGTCGTAGCCCATAGCCGCAAGATCGAGAACGTATTTGGCATCTTTGAGCTCAGCCTGCTTTCCGGCGACGAGCGCTTCCAAGCTTTTCTCTATGTCCGCCAGGTTGATCGTTCGCACTTCCTTTACTGTGGATGGAGGCCGCTTAAAGCCGCGGTGCCCGAAATAGCCAGGCAAAAATTTGCTGACGTAGGACCATTTCTGCTTCTTGCTGCCGGCCATGCCTCTGCCGCCGCGGCTTCCCGCGCCGCGGTGTTTTTGGGCGTTGCCGTAGCCGTGTGTCCTGCTTCCGCGCAGCCTCTGTGTTTTTCTTGCGTTGTGAGCCATCTTAGATCATATCATCTTTTCTATGAGCGCATTGATCGCTTCCTTCCTGTATCCTAGGGCGCCGCCAAGCGAATAAGGATGCTTTATTCCACCCCTGTCGTATCCTTTGACTGGCGGGCTCAGTTTGAAGACGGGTTTGACGCCTTTTGCATCCTTCAGTTCAGCCTTGAATTTCATGAAATCGTCTGCGAATTTCTTTATTGTTGCGTATTTCGTGTTCTTCTTCATGTATTCGTCGGTAAGGGCATGCCCGCCCGCGACCTTTCCTCGCTTCTGGAGGAGTTTTTCGAATGTTTCTGGCGAAACTTCGCCCCAGGTGACGTAGTCTTTAATCTTCGCCACCATGCCAGCGTACTCTGGTCTGGTGTCTATAACCACGCAGTTGTTTATGCGGATAAGGTGCAGGAGCCTCATGGTATCCTCTATGTCAGCGTTGACGTGAACTTCTCCTCGTACCCGCACTATGACTATCATCTTCTTTTCTGCAGCCGCTTTCTTCTTCTTCTTTTCTGTGGCTGCGCTCTTCTTCTTTTCTGTCATTTTATACCTTGCCCGCGACTATCTTCAGCGTTTCAGCATCCTTTTCGTGCAGCTTCATCTTGTTTGTGTTGGCTAGCGCGTCGAGCACTGCGAACGCGAAGTTTATGTTGGATCTTGTGTAGCCTTCTGTCTTCGCCCAGACGTCGGAGACGCCGGCTAGAGAAACTATCTTCTTTGCTGTTTCGCCGCTGACGATTCCGGTCCCGCGAGGTGCGGGCATGAGTGTGACTCTGACGCTTCCCGAATCTCCTGTGACTTTGAATGGTACTGTGTGGGTCTTGCCGCACATGCATTCCCAGCTTCCGCAGCCGCGCTTGATTTTCATTATGTTGAGTTTTGCTCGTTCTATCGCCTTCTTTATTGTGGGGCCGGCTTCTTTTCCTTTGGCTTTTCCGACGCCGACGTAGCCGTTCCTGTTCCCTACGGCAGCGACTACTCGAAAACGCATCCTTCTGCCTGAGTCAGTGGTCCGTTGGACCCTTGCGACGTCTATTACCTCTTCCTCAAGGTCCGGTAGCAGTGCATCAATTATCTCGACCTCCTTTATGGGAGTGGAGTATTCCATGAGCTCGTCGATGGTCTTTATTTCGCCCATACGCACCTTCATCCCTATGGCGGTCTTGGGCTGCCAGCCGGTGAGCTCCTTCTTAACTTCCTTGATCTCTTCTTCGATCACGACTGCGATGTCTTCGTCTTTTACTGCCGCGATTTTCATTTTTTGCCGGTCTCCAATATCTTATCCTTTACCTTGGCGAATTCTTCGGTGAGCGTTTCTTTGCCTTTTTGTGTTATGTGTTCTCCTGATATCCTTTTTTCGTTTGGGAAAACTATCTCATTGGCAGGGATCTTGAGGCCTGCGTCTATAGCCCCCTTCAGGGCCGCGTAGGTCTTGGAGCCCGCTATCGAAGGAAACATTCCTATGTCGAGTATTGCAGTCTTCACTCCCTTCTTTGTGCCGCGCAGCCCACACAAGAGACCAGTCAGGTATGCTGCAGGTAGGTTGCTGGTCGAATAGTTCCAGCCTAGGGCCATAAGCTCCTTTGAGTGCGCCATCGATACGACAAGGTCGCCTTCTTTCCTGTAGTCGATGAGCTGTACTGTCATGTGCTTGTTCGAGGGCCGTACAACAAGTCTCGTAGTCTCTGATTTCAGGAGGTTCATCCTGCCCTTGTAGTCGGTCTTACCCTCCCTCTTGCGCCTGTAAGGCACAACGTAGGCTGCTTTTCTGGCCATTTCTTATTTCTTCATCCTCCCAACGAGTTCTCTAAGATGTCTTCTTGAGTTGAACAGGTTACCTTTCGCCTGCCTGTAGTATCGCCTATATTCGGCAACTGTTATCTCTTTGTCGTCCTTCATCTTCCGCAGCTCCTCTCTTATGGCGCGAATCTTTGATATCCAAGCTTCTTTTCCAGGTCTTCTGGCGGCGCTTGTTCCGCTTCGGCGTCCTGCGCCTTTTCTGCGTCCCTTCTTCTTCTGTGCGAGCTTTGCGCGGAAGCGTCCTCTGCTGTTTCCTTTCTCCGGTTTTTCTGTGATCGCCCCAGTCGCTATCTGATGCCTGACGTCGTCTCTTGTTATTGCTTTTGAGACGTCCTCCTGCTGCTCCGGATCAACTCTCACGCGGGAGACGCCGATCTTCATGATGTCGGCAGCCAGCCTCTTCTTGTTTCGCAGGTTCATCAGACTTCACCCTTCCTTGGATTAAGTATCGTGATCGAAAGATTGTTTGCAGCCTTGATGATTTCATTCCGTTTCTTCCTGCCGACAGCGGCTGCGATTATCGCGCCCTGGAATTTCGGGTCTACTATCGACAGTTCTGTCGGATTGCGTACCATGATCGGATAGAAGCCTGACGGGTGGATCTCTCTGGCGGAGGCCGGTCTCTTGTAGCCTATCTTCGGGGACGCCCCTTTCCCCCTCTTACCTTCGTCTTTTTTGGAATCGCAGCCTCTCGGAGTCCTCCATTTGTCGTCGAGTTTGGCGAATTTACCGAATTCTTGGCGCGTGAATCTGGGAGTCTTCTTCCGAAGCTTCGCAACTTCTGTAATGTCCTTTTTTTCCCTGAACTTGATCTTCTCTATGTGCCGCGTCTTCTTTGCCGCAGGAGCCTTCTTAGCTTCCTGCTTTTTCTCTTCTTTGGCCTCGGGAGCCTTCTCTTTGGCTTTTGCCGGCTTCTTTTTTGCAGGAGCCGCCGCCTTCTTCACTGTCTTCTCTTTGGCTTTTGCCGGCTTCTTGGCTGCTGCCGCCTTCTTCTTTTTCTCTGGCTTCTCAGCCGGTTCCGAGGCTTTAGTGGTGGATTTCTTTGCCATCTTTCTCTATTATGTATATGCCGTCCTGGAATACGCGCGGGTCGAGCCTGCGTATCCTTGTCACTTGCTCTATGTTGGCTGCTGTCTGGGCTACTTTTTCCAGGTCGAAGCCGTTTATCGTGATGTCCTGTCCTTTGACTGCTATTGTGACGTTCTTCAGTATCTTCGTCTTTCTCGGGAATCTTTCGCCAAGGAAGTTCTCTATGAGGACGGCATCGCCCTGTGTTTTTACCGTCATCGGGAAGTGCGAATAAACGACTTTCATCTTGTACGTCACTCCATCAGCCACGCCGTGTATCATATTCCGCACATGGCCGCTCCAGGTGCCGAGCATGGCGCGCTGTTTCCTGTTTTCCGAGTCGACGGAGAGGACGATGTGTTCGTCCTTCGTTTTTATCTTCAGTTTCTCGGGCGGGAAGTCTCTCGCAACTTCCCCAAGCTTCCCTTTCACGACTATGGTGTTGCCTGAAACTTTTGCTTCAACACCGTTTGGTATCTTGATTTCCGAGGTTGCGTCAGTCATTTTTCAGTAGATGTATGCCAGTAGGCGTCCGCCGAGGCCCTTCTCTTTTGCTTCTGTGTGGCTCATCACACCCTTCGGGGTGCTGACGACCAGCACGCCGAAGTCTCTTGCCGGCAGGTACTGCTGCTCCCATTTCTGGAATTCGTCATTATGCACCGAGTACCTGGGTTTTATTATGCCGCAGTTGTTTATCTGCTTTATCAGCTTGATGCTGACGCTTCCGCCTTTCCGGTCTTCGAATACCTCGAATTCGCCGATGTATCCGCCCTTCTGGAATATCCGCAATATATCGATCAAAAGCTTGGACTTAGGTCTGACCTTGCACTCAGGCTTTCCAATCTTCTCGTAGTTCTTTATGTTCGTTATTGCGTCGTTTATTAGGTCGTGCATCATTTTGCTTTTGTAGTCGAAAATAGACGGAATAAAGATATGTGAAAGAAGAAATATTAATCACGCGTCTTTCAGCCTATCTCTTCGGTTTCTCTTTCCTGTGATGCCATAGTTCGTTCAATGAGATGTCGTTTACGGCTATCACCTTGTATCGTACGCCGCCGATGTCTCCCATCGCCCGGCCTTTTCGGCCGCCTATGCCTTCTATAGTTACCTCATCGTGTTCGTCTATGAACGTCACAGCTTTGTCGCCAGGACAGAATGCAGTCAATTGGCGGCCGTTCTTCAACAATTGTATCCTGACGCACTTCCTGATCGCGGAGTTAGGCTGCTTCGCCTCGATCCCCACCTTCTCCAAGACTATTCCCTTGGCCTGCGGGGCGCCCTCCAGCGGGTCGTGCTTCTGCTTCAGTCTGAGGACTCTTCGAGCGTAGTCCGCCTTGCTCCAGCGGTACGTCTGCCTCCGGTCCTCCAGTTTTTTAGCAGCGAATTCTCCTCTTCCCATTTTTGAAAGTATATATTATACCACTTTGATATTTATATTATCGATATTGTAGTGCCTTTTTGACAACTCTTTTGCTATCTTTATCCTTATGCCTTCCTGGCCGATCACTCTTTTCCGGTCGCCTCTGGCAACGTCGATGTCTGCCACTTTCTCGCCCGCAGTCTCGCGGATCCTCACATTTTTTATCTTCACCGGGGAGAACATGTTCTTGACGAAGTCGTCGGCGTCTTCCGCGAACTCTGCGACGAACACGATTCTTCCAAGGGCGGTTCGGACCTTCTCTATGTTGGCGCCGTTCTTTCCTATGGCAAGCCCCATGTCGCCTTTGTCTACGAGGAAGCCCATGGCGTTCTCGACCTGGATGCAGTCTTTGACCCTCGCCCCGGTCAGTGTCTCAAAGAGGGTGATATATTTTATATCATCGCTTCCAAGCCTGATCTTCCCCATGTTTATTCCTCTTTGCTTGAGAGTATGCCGGAATCTCCTTTCTCTAGGACGCCTATGGCAGACACCGGGAAAGGCTTGCTGCAGTTCGAGCCGAGCTCCATACTGTTCTCTTCAGCCGTTTCTACGGGTATGTTGGCCAGCTTCGAGTAGTATGTGATCTGTTCTCTCTCCTTTTCAGGACAGTTTCTGCTGAGTATGATCATCTTCGGGCTTCCGACAAGCAGCGTCGTTGTGACGCTCTTGCTGCCGAGCACGACCTTCCCAGTCTTCATGATGTTCCCTAGTTTGGTTCTGAGGTCCTTAATCATTTTTTATCCTTCTTTAGTTTTGTCGATTTGACTGCGAGTTCCACCGTTCCCGTACCAACAGGTATCGGCTGGCCTATGATGATGTTCTCAGCGACTCCTTCGAGGGTGTCGACTTCGCCGTATATGGCTGCATTGAGTATGTGCTTTTCAGTCTCCTCGAATGCGGCTCTGGCGAGCACCGACACCTTTGCCCCGGATATTCCTGTCCTGCCCACGGCCTGCACTTCGCCGGTGACCGTCATCTGGTCTGCTACGAGCATTATGTGGCGTATGTCGACTTCCAGGTTCTGTTCGCCCAAGACCTTCTTCGCCTCTATTATTATGGCGTTCCTGGCAGCTTCGATGCCCAGCGTCTCATATATCTGGTATATGTCGTTTGTCGTCGTCCTCTCTTTGTCGACGCCTTCCAGTTCGAACACGGCTTTCAGGTTCGAACCTTCCGCGTAGAGCACGTATTCGCCTTCATGCTCTCTTACGAAGGCGCGCTTGATGTCTTTCACTCCGGTGAGCCGCTTCTTTTCGAGCTTGTTCTTCATCTTCTTCAGGTCGGACAGAGACTCTGCGCTTATATTGAATGCGCCGTGTTCTGCAGGCTTTCCTGCCAGCTTCTCTATCACTTTCTCCGCTTCTTCGTCTTTTGTCTTGACGTGGAGGCTCTTCTTTTTGACGTCTATCGTTGTTGTGGCGACGTCCTGAAGGTATTTTTCCTGCAGCTGGTCTCCGAGCTTGTCTGCGAAGTTTTTGTCTTTAGCGCGCTTCTTCTCCAGATAGATGGTCATTATCGGGTTCTTCGGGCTCCGTTTCGCGTCGATGATCTCGATCAGCCTAGGGAGGCCGAGGGGTACTGCAAGCTCTACGACGCCTGCGTAGTGGAACGTTCGCAGCGTCATCTGTGTGCCGGGTTCGCCTATTGACTGTGCGGCGACTGTTCCGACTGCTTCGCCCTTTGTGACAAGCGACCGCTGGTAGTTCTCCAGGTACGTCTTCTGCTTCTTCTTGTCGAGCTTCTCGTATTTCTCCATTATCCTCTCTGGGAGTTCTTCGATTTTCATTTTACTTTAGCTCCTGATTTAGGTAGCATTTTTTCATCGGGTCGACGCCGTCTTCCCCGTACTTGAATTGGACTATGATCTTGGAATCTCCTCTGACTGTTCCGTCCGGGTATACTACTAGGTCCTGCAGGGCGTTGATCAGCCTGCGCTGCATGTATCCGCTTCTAGCAGTTCTTATGGCCGTGTCGACTAAGCTTTCTCGTCCGCCCATTGCGTGGAAGAAGTATTCTGTCGGAGTAAGGCCAGTCTTGAAGCTTGAGCCGACGAAGCCGTTCGCTTCGGATGAGACGTCGCCTTTCTTGAAGTGGGACAGCGTCCTCTGCGTATAGCCTCGCTTTATCCTCTTTCCTCTGACCGCCTGCTGTCCTACGACGCCGGCCATCTGGGTAAGATTCAGTAAGCTTCCTCTTGCGCCGCATTTCGCCATCATGACTGAGGCATTGTTCTTCGCGTACTTTTCAGCTATCTCTCCGGCAAGGTTCCTGGTCTGCCCGAGCTCTGCCATGATGTAATCTTCCAGGCTTTCATCAAGCGATTTTCCTGGTATTATCCGCAGTTCTTTCTTGTGGTATTTCTTCACGAGGTCTTCCACGTTTGTCTTCGCTTTGCGGACGGTCTCTTCTATGCTTTCCAGCGCTTCTTTCGGCAGGTCTGATTCGCTCAATCCGACGGAAAAGCCGTACTTCATTATGGCGCGTATGCCCAAGCGCGTGGATTTGTCGATGAATTCCCTGGAAACGTCTGAGCCATACTTCGTGAATATCTCCCTCAAGAGTTTTCCGCTCAGTCCCTGGGAATCGATTATTCCGGAGATGAGTTTGCCGGATTCTATCTTGACTTGGCTCTGTTTGCCTTTGTATTCGTAGGTTAGGTCCTCAGGCAGTAGGAGGCCGAATATCTCTCTTCCGGTGAACGTCTTCTTATTTTTCGGCAGCGCAACTTGGTTCCTCGTCAGGTCCAGCGCATCAGCTCTTGAGTATTCCTTATTGTCCCTCGTAAGAAGAGTCATTCCTGTGACGTGGTCCTGCCGTCCTCCGATTATGGGCTTGCCGTATCTCGGGGAGATGATGCACTCCTGCACTTTCATGAGGATGTCGGCTTCTGCGATAGCTTCCTCTGACTGCGGCACGTGGAGGTTCATCTCGTCGCCGTCGAAGTCTGCGTTGTATGGGGCGCAGACTGCGGTGTTCAGTCTTAGTGTCCTTTCTGGCAGCACCTTGACTCTGTGGCTCATCATGGATGTCCTGTGCAATGATGGCTGCCTGTTGAATATCACGACGTCGCCGTCCATCAGGTGGCGTTCGACTATGTCGCCGAATGCGAGGCTTTTGGCTACTTCCTCCTTGTTCTCGTCCATTATCCTCTTTCGGCCTATGGGTGTGATGACATTGTGTGCGCCTGGGTGCACTTTCGGTCCGTTGAGAACGCACTTTTGCAGTTCCTCTACGTTGCGTTCGTTCACTTCTTCAGGTACCGTCAGTTCGAGCGCGATTATGATCGGAACAGCCACTTCATTGATGCTGAGGTTGGGGTCTGGGCTGATGACAGTTCTTGCAGAGAAGTTCACCCTCTTACCTGAGAGGTTCTTCCTGAATCTGCCTTCCTTGCTCTTCAGTCTCTGGGCGATCGTCTTCAACGGCCGGCCTGAGCGGTGTCTTGCGGGGGGTATTCCAGTTATCCCGTTGTCGAAGTATGTTGCGACGTGATACTGAAGCAGGTCCCAGAGGTCTTCTATGATCAGCTGCGGAGCACCAGAGTTGATGTTTTCTTCCAGTCTCTGGTTTATTCGCAGTATGTCGACCAGCTTGTGTGTCAGGTCGTCTTCGCTTCTGTCGCTTGATTCGAGCGTGATCGACGGCCTTGTAGTTATCGGAAGGACTGGAATCGAAGAGAGTATCAGCCACTCTGGCCTTACCGTCAGCCTCAGGTACTTGAGGTCTTCGTCGCTTATCTTCTCGAATCTCTCTCTTAGGTCTGTGACTAGTAGGTTGTTCTCTCCTTCGTAGTAGGAGTAAGGTCGCACGAATTTTAATTTTATTTGCGGCTGGTCGCAGTGCGGGCATTTTCCTTCAGCGTCAGACAGTTTTTCTGCGCGCTCCCAGAGTGCATTAGCTTCAGATGGAGTGATCTTCTCTACGTCGTATTTCGCCTTCTCTTCGTTTGTGAGCAGCAGTTTGCCGCATGCCTTACAGGTCGCCTTAAGGAGGAGGTAGATTTCTTTGGCGTAGCCTACGTGAACAACGGGCCTGGTGAGCTCGACGTGGCCGAAGTGACCCTGGCATTCGCCGAGGCGTCCGCCGCACGTCTTGCACCTGATTCCCGGGTCTATGACGCCAAGGCGCGGGTCCATGAGGCCGCCTTCTATTGGGTAGCCGTCTTCGTCGTAGGTGTTCGGCGTGTATATTTTTGCCGCCGACATCTTCTGTATCATCTTGGATGATAACAACCCGAACTCGATTTTTTCGATCTTTTTTCTTACAACCATTTTCTCTCCTTGGATTTTTTTTATGCCCTGTCGCTGAGCCGCAGCTTCGGGTATATGCACATGCCGATCAATTCATTCAACAGTAGCTTGAATGCGTAAGCTATCTCCACCGGGTAGGTCTCTACTTCGCCGCATATCGGACAGTAGGTCTGCTCTTTTTCGAGGTCGCGTATCGCGACTAGCCCGCACTTAGAGCAGACGGGTACCACGACCTTGTCCGATTCGTCGAGTAGTCTGTCTTTTAGCATCATGGACGCGCCGTGAGCTATCAAACAATCCCTTTCCATCTCACCGAACCGGAGTCCCCCTTCGCGCGCCCGGCCTTCGGTGGGCTGTCTCGTCAGCATCTGGACTGGTCCGCGGCTTCTTGCGTGAATCTTGTTTGCCACCATGTGGTGCAGCTTCTGGTAGAAGATGGCTCCGATGAATATCTCTACTGTGTAGCTTTTTCCGCTGACGCCGTCGTACATGACTTCTTTTCCGTTGTCGTTGAATCCGGCAGCCTTAAGCTCTTTTCTTATATATTCTTCGCTGTCGTTGTCGAATGCGGTGGCGTTGACTATCTTTCCGTTCATGGACCCGGCTTTTCCTCCTATCATCTCGAGGACGTGCCCTATAGTCATTCTTGACGGTATCGCGTGCGGGTTGATAATTAAATCGGGAACGATGCCGTCTTTTGTGAACGGCATATCCTGGTGCGCGACCAGCAGTCCGACTACACCCTTCTGTCCGTGCCTTGAGGAAAATTTGTCTCCGAGCTCAGGGATCCTTTGACTTCTGACTCGAACTCTTGCCAGCTTGTTCTTCTCTAGTGTCTCTGATAAGACGACGCAGTCGACTGTGCCTGACTCCATGTGCCTTACTGTGGTGGAGTTCTCCCGCCGTTTTTCTTCGACGATACCGTATGGTCCGATCTCTTCGAGGAATCTTGGCGGCGAAGTCTTTCCTATCAGTACTTCGTCTGTGTCGACTTCAGTTTCCGGGAATATGAGCCCGTCTTCGCTGATCTTAGCGTACGTCTCCTCGGACTGGTAGCCTTCGACGTTCTCTTCAGGCTTTTCGAACTTGTCTCTCTGGCCTGAAGGATAGCCGCGCTCTTCTGCGCCGTACGTCCGGTAGAATGTGGATCTTCCGAGTCCGCGCTCAATTGAGCTTCTGTTCAATATGATCGCATCCTCCATGTTGTAGCCTTCATAGCTCATGATGGCGACGACGAAGTTCTGGCCGGCAGGTCGTCTGTCGTAGCCGATGACTCCGGTGACGTCGGTCCTAACTAGCGGCATCTGCGGGTAGTGGAGGAAGTTGGCCCTTGAATCGAACCTTGAGTGGTAGTTCGACGTGTACACTCCGAGCGACTGCTTGGCCATCGATGATGCCATCGTTACTCTCGGAGATGAGTTGTGTTCCGGATAGGGCGCAAAGCTCGCGGCGACGCCCAATATAAGGGCGGGCGAGACTTCGCAGTGCGTGTGCTCTTTTCCTATGTCCTCTTCAGTCATGGCGATGAACGTGTTCTCCTCCTCTTCGGCGTCGATGTATTCTACGACTCCGTGCTTGATGAGCTCGTTCCAGGTGGTCTTGCCGTCAGAAAGCTCCTGACCGAGCTTTTCGGTGAGCTTGGATTTTCCGTCTTCTACTATGATCAATGGTCGCAGGACCCTTCCTTTGTCGGCGTATATCTGTATCTCGTTGTTCTCATCCCTGTAGCTTATCGAGATGGTCATATTTATGTGGCCTTCTCTGCGCAGCTTCCTCAGCCGGGCTGCTAGTAGCTCTGCCTGCGGGTGTCTTCCGACTAATCTTCCGTTGAGGTTCACGTAGACGCCTTTCTTTTTGGCGCCTAGGTCTAACACGCCGAGTTCGCTGAGGCTTTTTTCTATCGGGGCCTCGTCAACGTCGGCGGATATTCTTGCGCCGATCGCGAGGTTCTTGACTAGTCCGCAGTTCTGTCCTTCAGGCGTCTCGTTCGGGCATATCCTGCCCCACTGTGTGGCGTGCAGGTCCCGTGCCTCGAAGTGTGGGTGGCTTCTGCTTAAGAGCGATGAAACTCTTCTTCTGTGTGCGACGGAGCTCATGTAGTTGGTCCTGTCCAGCACCTGTGATACGCCGCTTCTTCCGCCGGTCCAGTTTCCTGTTGCGAGTGCGTAGCATATGCTCTCAGTCAGGTTGTTGCTTCGGACGGCCGTCTTGATGTTGACTTGCCGGTGCCTTGCATTCTGCTTTTCGAGCTGGTATTTTATGTCTCTTGCTATCTTGTTGAAGCTTACTCTGAAGAGTTCCTGCATCATGTCTCCTGCAAGGCGCAGCCTCTTGTTCGAGTAGTGGTCTTTGTCTTCCTGCTCGCGCTTACCGTACGCCAGCTCCAAAACCTTCCTCGCCATTATGCCGAGGTAGATGCCTTTCGCTCTCCTGTCGTTTTCGGTGTTTCCGATGTGCGGCAGCAAAAAGTTGTTTATGACCTGGTTTGCGCGCGTTGCCTGATACTGTTTAGCGTGTCCGGCTCCAGCCCTCTTCCCGAGGTACTCGAAGGCGTCTTCGAAGCTCATATTCTTGATCTCGAGGTTCAATAGGATCTCAAGCTTCGAGTCTTCGTCGTCGAACAGGTCCATGATCTCCTCATCGGAAAGACCCAGCGACTTCATGAGTATGGTCAATGATATCTTGTTCGGTATGCCGGGGAAAGTCACGAACAGCGTGCCTGCGCTTCCTTCAGTCCGTTCGACCGTCACACGCGACCTGAAGCCTTGCCTTACTGAGAAGACTTTCGCGATTATCGCTTCTTTTCCTGCGGCGCTCTCAAGTGTCGTTACTATCCGGTTCGGCGCCAGGTCTTCTACTATTATGACTGATCTTTCGGTGCCGTTTATTATGAAGTATCCGCCGAAGTCCAACGGGTCTTCGTTGTTGCGTATCAGCTCGTCCTCGGACTGGCCGTAGAGCAAGCATCCTTTGGAGCGCAGCATTATGGGGAGGTGGCCGACTTCGACTTCCACTGGTTCGTTGTTCTCGATGAACTCGAGCATGATCGGCGCTGAGTATGTCAGGTTCCTTAGCGAGCATTCGAACGGGTATCTGCTTTCCGGGCTCTGGCCTGACTCGTTGACGACTGGTTCGCCTATGCGTATCTTCCCCAGTTCGAGCGTGTATCCATCTATGTCGACTTCGATATGGCCTCTTTCCTCTATTACTTCCTGTAAGCCTTTATCAAGCAGCCAGTTGAATGACTCAATCTGGAAGCTGATGAGGTCCTCTGGCTTTAAAAAATCTTTTATGCGAATCAATTCATTCACCCTTCAATTACAACCCTATAATATAAAGCGGTTCCAGCAGACTGACTTTTCCTAGTTATCTGGATTATGTCGCCGACCTTCGGGTTCATGTCTTTTATCGCCGGGTCATCCTTCTGTATTCTCGGCAACTCGTTCGACGTGACCTTGTAGAAATTAAGTATCTTTTCAGCTTCTTTTCCCTTCAAAATCTCGTGTTTAGGTACTAGCGTGTTCTCCAATTTCAACCCCAAGAAAGCAGTAACTAATCATATAGACTTTTTCCTTTAAAAATAGGGCTATTTTTTTTCTGCTAAATTCAGTCCTTGTACACGTAACTTATGACGTCGCTGGTCGTCACTATCCCAACTATCTCCCCGTCTTCTACGACCGGGAATCCCCCTATTCCAGTCTCTTTCACAGCCTTCGTCACAACCGACATGTCGTCTTCGGGCTTCATGGTCACGACCTTCTTTGCCATTATGTCCTCTACGCGCGTATTGCTGAGGACTTCCTCTGCCTTTATGCCCCTAAATTCGCCGTAGCCAAGGAACCGCAGGACGTCGAAGACCGTAACTATCCCGATGAGCTCGTCGTCCGATATCACTGGGAGCCTGCGAAGCCTGTTCCTCACCATGATCTTCGAGACGTCGGATATCATCATTCCGGGTGTCGCTATTATGCACTTCGGATTCATCACTTCCTTGACAGGAACGCCGAAGTTCTCCGCGGTCGGCAGCACATCCCGTTCAGTCACTATTGCGATGACCTTCTTTCCGGCTGCATCCTCTACTACTGGTATTGACGAAGTCCGCTTCTCCATCATCGCCCTTATGACGTCGTCGACTCGCGCCCTCCGCTCGACGTAGAAGGGGTCAGGATTCATTATCTTGCTTATCGGACAGTTTATGGCGGAAAGGAAATTTCCGGAATAGTCCTTCAATATTATATTATACTTTTTGCCGCCGCCAAGAAAATCGAGTATGTCTATTGCGGTCGCCATGCCCTCCAGTCGGTTGGTGCCTGCGTCGGTCACAGGAATCCGTCGGAAATCGTGCTCCTTCATGAGGCGTGCGACGTTCTTTATGGAGTTGAGCGGGTGCGTCGTCACGACATTCTTCTGTGCGAGCAGCATTATTTCGCCGTCTTTCTCTGCTTTGTGTGACTTGAATTCCTTTGGCGAGCGGTCGCCGATCTTGCTGACGTCAGACCTCCTTGATCCTGTAGTCATTTTATCTCCTGTGCACCATTTCACAGACTTTCTTTGTGAGTTCGACCCGGTTCTTTGCCTGGAATATGTTTCTTCCGATTGAGACGCCGGCTGCGCCGCAGTCCATAGCCTCTTCTATCATCCTGAAGAGGTCGGCTTCGCTCTCTATTTTCGGCCCGCCTGCGATGACCACGGGTACGGGGCATCCGTCTATCACTTCCTTGAAGCTCTTCTTGTCTCCGGTGTACACTGTCTTGATGATGTCTGCGCCCAGCTCTGCGCCGATCCTTGCCGCATGCTTCACGTATTTTACGTCATGTTCGCTGGTGACTTTTTCCCCGCGCGCGTACATCATGGCGAGGAGTGGCAGCCCGTATTCCCTGCATTCTTCGGCTATCATGCCGAGGTTGTGCAGCATGTCAGGTTCGTTGCATGCGCCCACGTTCACGTGAACCGACACTGCGTCGGCTCCGAGGCGCACCGACTCCTTTACGCTCGTTACCTGCACCTTCGCGTTCGGGTCTGGTCCGAGGACTGTTCCGCCTGAAAGGTGTATTATGAGCCCGATGTCTCTGCCGCCTCCTCGATGTCCGGCTTCGACGATGCCCTTGTGCATGAGGACTGCGTCAGCTCCGCCTTCTGCGATGTCGGATATGGCTTTCACCATGTTCTCGAGGCCCGGTATGGGTCCCACCGTTACGCCGTGGTCCATGGGGACTATCACGGTCTTCTTCGTCTTCCGATCGAAGATCCTTTCCATCCGGATTTTTTTACCTATCATTGCGTCATTACTTTAGATTCGTCTGTTAAAAATCAGTTTTCGACGGTGCCTTCAGCTATCACATCATGCCGGTGTATCGATTCCTCGGATATGGTCTTCGCCCGGATCCTGCAATTTTTGAATCTCTTCTTCGCGTTCCGCAGGATCGCCCTCGTCACGTCCTCGACGAACTTCGGGTTCTCGAACATGTCGGCTACGACCTGTTTTTCGTCTTCGGTCTTCAAAAGGGTGTAGACTCTGGAGGGGAATGAGTCTTCGACGGAGTCGATCATGTTCTCTAAGTCTATCTCGTTCTCGTAGGCGCACTCGACCTCAAGTATTCCGATGGCTCTCTGTATATGCGTCCTTCCATTGCATTCGTTCATCGCGTGCGGGCAGACGGTGTTTCCCGCGACTTTTGTCGTCAGAACTTTCCTGTATACCCCATTCTCAGTTATGAGCTTAACTTCTACTCCATATGTTTCCATCGTCGTCTTTTTGGTTACTGGAGTCTTCCTAGGGATGACGAGGTCTGTTTTCATAGTGAGCTCGGCGCGGTTGAATGGGTGGCGCATCGTCAGCCTTTCCAGTATCTCTTTTTCCACAGCTTCAAGCGAGCCGTGCCTTATCTCAACCTCCTGTTCGATGCATTCTGTTATGGATTCTACGAGGCGGCTCATGTGCACGCCTTTTCGTTCCCTGTCTAAGTCGACGGTCAGCTCAATTTCTGGAACAAAGTTATATTTTCTGCCTTTCCAGTTCGTTAGTACGATCGTCTTAAGGTTCGCGACACCGACCTTCGTCAGGCTTTCCGTTATCTCCGGCTTATTGTCTTGCATCTTATCTCACTTTCATGATCTTGTGGGTCTGCGGGATGATGCGGACGTTTTCTGGGACCCTCTTCAGTAGGCCAGCGAAGCCGATCCTCAGCAGGCTCCCGGATTCAGGCTGCAGGACCCAGTTCGGGTAACTCCTTTTATACAGCTCCAAAAAGAAGTCGATGTCCCCCTCATCCTGGAAGACTATCTTGATCTGGCTCTTTGCAGGATTCTTGAAACAGTAGCTTATCACCCTCTTATCCCACGTCGAGTTTCCGCTCGACGGAGGCTTAATGTCCGCTGAAATATAGTCCGCCTCATCCAGTATCCTCTTATCGTATATCGTCGAATTCGTCTCCAGGAGGACCTTGTAGCCGGCTGCGTGAAGTGTGTCAATCAGTCCGGCGAGCCCGCTTTCAAGCATCGGCTCCCCTCCAGTCAAAGAAACCCATTTTATCCTCTTATCCAGTTTCCTTAGGATCTCCTTCTCATTCATCTCCTCGCATTCTTCGAATTTGGTGTCGCACCACTTGCATGCGAGATTACACCTACTGAATCTGATGAAGTTCATCAGCTTACCTATGAAGAGGCCTTCGCCTTGAATAGAAGCAAAGACCTCGTTGACCGCATATTTCATTTCCTGTACTCCAGCGGGTCAACTATTCCCGCTTCAGCGAAGCCTGCGAGCCTTAGTGTGCAGGAGTCGCAGACTCCGCAGGCTCGTTTTCCGCCCTGATAACAGCTCCAAGTGAGTTCGAATGGAACATGTAATTCCGCACCTTTCTTCACGATGTCTGCTTTCGTCATCTCCAATAATGGCGCATCTATCCTTATCGGCCGGCCTTCGACCGCCGCCTTTGTGGCGACGTTCGCCATCTCCTGGAATCTTTTCAAGTACTCTGGCCTACAGTCCGGGTAGCCGCTGCTGTCCATGTGGTTCACGCCGATGAATATGCTTTCTGCGCCAACAACTTCCGCGTAGGCGAGGGCAATCGAAAGAAAGATCGTATTCCGCGCCGGAACATAAGTGACTGGAATCTTCCTCTCCCTTATCTTTGCAAGGCTTTTGTTCTCCGGCACCTTCATTTTATCTGTTAGTGCTGAGCCGCCTATCTGTTTAAGGTCAATGTTGAATATTTTATGTTCCTTAAATCCAAAATATCTTACCAGTTTCTTAGCGCTCTCTAACTCCCTGATGTGCCTCTGCTTATACTGGACTGTCACAGGAATGATATCGTAACCTTCAGCCTTCGCAATAGCCGCAGAGACTGCGGAATCCATGCCGCCGGAAAGCAGGCAGACGGCTTTCATCCTTCCGTTACCTCGACCCACTTGCCGTCACCCTCCCACAGTTTCACCGAAGAGAGATTCAGTTCCTTCTTCAGTTCCGAAAATATCCAGGAGGCGATGTTCTCCGCAGTAGGGCTCGGGAACATCGAATTCAAGTCAGCGTGGTCCAGTTTCTCTATGACCTTCTTGCTCACGACCCTCTTGAGTTCGTTGAAGTCTAATACCATTCCGCCCTCACCGATTTTTCCTTCGACGACAACCTCCAGCTTGTACGTGTGCCCGTGCAGGCGCTCGCACTTTCCCTTATATTCGGGCAGATAGTGCGCAGCATCAAAGTAGAATTCCCGTGCGACCCTCATTTTTTCACCCTCCCGCTTCTCACATCGATCTCATCCATCTGGTCCAGCATCTTTCGGCAAGCCGTCCTAACAGAATCAGACAAGTTCACGAACTTCTTTTCATCCCCAACATGTCTTTTAAGATCATCAAGTATATGTTGCGGGATCTCCACACAAACCTTAGGCATTATATTCCCCCAGTATTCCTGCAGGAATACTGAGATAATATTGGAATAAGGGTTTATAACCTACAGACTCTTCCAGACCAAGTCGAAGAACTGCTCATATGCGGAAGCGATGTTCGTGTTCTTCACGAGTATCGCTCGCTCATAACCCCTCAACTTATCATCACTTATCAGAAACAGGCATTCTTTTTCGTCGACTATCAGCACACCCGACTCTTTCGCCACAGGGAATATCTTCACTTCTATGCCTTCGACGTCCTCCGGGCCTGCGTGTCCCATGACCCTGATTCTGCCATTGCATCTTCTGTGCCTGGATTTGTCGAGCAGCCAGCCGGTCGGATCATGCGGTGCAACAAAAGACGCCCTCTTCGCGGAGGCAAGCATATTTTTGCCTTGCTCTACGACATTGTCGGCGCCATTTATCATATAAGATAGGTCTCCGGGGAGCATTGTCCTCCCATAGACCGGTTCGACGAGCTTGACGAACTCCATGCTTGCTTTCTTCCTATCCTCCTTACTCTTCTCACTTTCTTTGCGCACTACTTCAACAAGCTTTTCAGGAGACACCGGGATGTATCTTGTCGGCTTCCCCCATTGCACGTGGACGAAGCCTGAGCGGTCCAGGTTCTTGAGGATATCGTATATCCTGGGTCTGGGGATATTCGTCGCGTCCGCTGTCTCAACAGCCGTCAACGGGCCTCTGGTCGACAGGATAAAGTAAGCGTTGGCTTCATGGTCCGACAGACCTAATGCTTTCAACGTCTTGACTATTTTTTGTTCGTCAATCATCTTATCCTCAAATCATGTTCCATAACACATTGAATGCGCTCTCAAAGCCTTTGCACATCTTCGTGTCCCTTATGTAGCACCCGACGTTATACTCATGTGATTCGCCTTCGACAGTCAAGAAAAGACACTCTCTGGCGTCCACTATGACCATCCCGAATTTATCGCCGACAGAATGCGCCTTGACTTTTGCCATAGGAATATTCATTGTCATCCGGTCGGCTATGATCCTCAGCTCCAGCGCTGGGTTCCTGATTCTTTTGACTATATCCGGCCTCTTCATCACGAACGAGTAGCCGGAGGAAGTGATAACGCCCGCATGTTGCGCATGTTCGAGCATTTCAAGGAACGTCTGGATCAGGTTATCGACGCCTTTTATTGCGTAGGATACTCCCTCGCCGGGGGCGACTTTTTCGTATGGTGGGCCGAGCATCTTGATCAGTTCGCCGCCGGTTCCCATCAAACCTTCAACCGTCTGCCGTTCTTGTTCCTCAAGGAGTTTGACGAGCTCGGAAGGCGGTATTACATTATATTTCGTCTGTTTTCCCTCTTCTTTGTTCACGATGCCCTTCTCGCATAAGCCCTCTATTATGTCGTATATCCGCGGTCGCGGGATCTTCGTGAACTCAGCGACCTCCACAGCAGACAGCGGCCCGGAAAAAGCGAGGATAGTGTAAGCATTAGCCTCATACTCAGAAAAGCCCATCTCCTTCAGCAGCTCCTTTACTCTGCCCGCAACCAGCTCCATCTTCGGTTAAATATGCACAAGAAACTTTATAACCTGAAGTTATACGGAAAAGACACTCTCCCATAAAGGGGGTTTCTCGCCCTCATCAACCCCACTCTTCCCCTGAACCGCCCGCTATTTAACAACAAAATCGAATATAGTGTAACACCTGATTTCTAAGACCATAGCGGGGTTGAGCAGCCAGGAGTGCTCGTCGGGCTCATAACCCGAAGGTCGGTGGTTCAAATCCACCCCCCGCTAACTTTTTCTTTTAAGAAAACGTTTTCTTTTGACGCGACTTTCCGTCGAGTCCTGCAGGACTCGGGCTTCCAGACCCGCAGTCTGAAAGTCTTCGTAAGAAAAGGCGCTTAGATATCGATTTCTCCTCTGTTTTTGAATATGTTCTCTATCTTTTCAAGGAAGTAAGTATTGATCTTCGTCAGTTCGTTTATTTCTTTTACGGAGATCCCGCATTCGAGCGCGTCGATGATGTAGAACAATCTCTTATCTGTAGGATGCTTCAGTTCGCTTTTTATCTTCTCCAGGTCTTTTTCGCCTGTTCCCTGCAGTCCCTCTCTTCCGATGTCGAGGCTGCGGACTGCTTTCTGGAGGGCTTCTTCGAATGTTCTGCCTATTGCCATGACTTCTCCTGTGGCTTTCATCTGTGTTCCTATTCTGGGGTCTGCGTCCCGGAATTTGTCGAATGGCCAGCGCGGTATTTTGACGACGACGTAGTCTATTGCAGGCTCGAATGATGCGGGCGTCTTTTTTGTGACTGAGTTCGGTATCTGGTCGAGTGTTTTTCCTATCGCAACTTTCGCTGCGACCCGCGCGATCGGATATCCTGTGGCTTTGGATGCGAGCGCCGAGGACCGTGAGACTCTGGGGTTGACTTCTATGACTACATATTCCTGGGTTTCTGGGTGCAGTGCGAACTGTATGTTGCAGCCGCCTTCTACGCCGAGGGCGCGTATTATCTTGAGTGAGGCTTCTTTGAGCATCTGGTTGTCTTCGTCGGTGAGCGTGAGCTCGGGTGCGACTACGATGCTTTCGCCTGTGTGTATTCCGATGGGGTCGAGGTTTTCCATGGAGCAGATGACGATGCAGTTGTTGGCGGAGTCTCTCAGCACTTCGTATTCTAGCTCGTACCAGCCTGCGACGGATTTTTCTATGAGGACCTGGTGTATCATACTTAATTGTAGTCCAAGTCTTGTTATTCTTTCGAGTTCTTCGGCACTTTCCGCTATTCCTCCGCCTCCGCCGCCGAGCGTGTATGCGGGCCGTATTATCACCGGGTATCCTATTTTTTTGGCTGCGTCCAGTGCGTCAGCAACTGTTGTGACTGCTTTGCTGTCTGGTATGGGTTCTCCTATCTCTCTCATCAGTTTGGCGAATTCGTCTCTGTCCTCTCCTTTTCTTATGGTGTCTATTGATGTGCCGAGGACGCGGACGTTGTATTTTTCGAGGACGCCCATGGCTGCGAGAGCTGAAGCTATGTTGAGTCCGGTCTGTCCGCCCATGGTCGGCAGTATTCCGTCTGGTCGTTCTTTTTCGATTATCTTTGCGACTATTTCGGGAGTCAGCGGCTCGATGTAGATGATGTCTGCGATGTCTGGTTCGGTCATTATCGTCGCAGGATTAGAATTCACGAGCACGGTCGTTATCCCTTCTTCGCGTAGTGCGAGGCAGGCTTGACTTCCGCTGTAGTCGAATTCTGCTGCCTGTCCAATCTGTATTGGGCCGGAGCCGATGATGAGGACTTTCTTGAGTTTGTGCATTACAGATATATTTGAAGTTGCGATTTTAAATGCCGGAATTTAAATAACTTGATGCGTATATATTGTACTACAAGATGACTCGATTCAAGGAGGCTGAAGCACGGATATTCAAGGGCGTGTGCATGAACTGCAATGCTCGGAATCCTTCGGCTGCTACTATTTGCAGGAAGTGCGGGAAGCCCTACAAGATCAGGCGGAAGAACAAGAAGAAGACTGTGAAGGCGTAGTCTTAGGTTCTTTTTTTGTTCCGGTTTTCTCTGGGTTTATTTATCTAAAATACTTTATAGTATTTTATGGAGCCGCAACTCATCCACACAGCCCTCGCAATATCGGTGATAGGGCTTCTATTGCTCGCATACGCAGGCGAAAGCCTGCAGCCGCCAGTCTGCAGAATAAAGCAGATAACAGGCAACGACTTGGGGAGGAACGTCCGCTTCATCGGCAACATAACTCGAAGCCACAGCTTCAAGGGCGGTTCGATGATCCTCACAGTCAACGATTCATCGGGCGGCATCGACGTCTACGTGCCTTATGATGTGGCAGCAGTTCGCATCGACTTGCGGAACGCAACGGAGCTTGAGGTCACTGGCTCAGTCGAAGTCTACCGCGGCAAGCTTGAGATAGCAGTGGCAGGAGCGAGCAGCCTGCGGGTGAGACGATGATGCTGTACGTATCCGACCTTTCATCCTACTGTTTCTGTCCAAGATCCGTCTACATGTCCAGGTTCCTGAAGATCAAGCCGGAGCAGACGGCTGCGCAATCGCGCGGTCTCATCTCGCATGCGGTGAGAAAGGAGCTTTCGATCCGGCAGCCGAGGATCCTAGGAAAGATATCCGACGAGCGTGAGATACGCGCGCGGCTTGAGCTTGAGGTCGAGCGTATCCTGCAGGATGCGCCCCACATATACCGCAACATCCTGTGCGGGATAGAATTGGATCCTTATCTTGCTGAGATCCGCGCTGAGCTCATAGCTGAGATGCTCCTCATGGAAGAGAAGCTTCGGCTTATGGTGGACGGCGTCGGCCTGGATGAATCGATTAGACTACTAACCCCTAAGTGGGTGGAGTACAGCGTGAAGTCGAGTGCCCTGATGCTTTCGGGAAGGATCGACAAGGTGATGGCGCAGCCGTCTTATGTGCCGGTGGAGATCAAGACCGGCAGCGTTCCTTCTTCGGTGTGGGACGGTGACCGTATCCAGACGTGCGCCTATGCGATGCTGCTCGAAGACTGCCTAACTCTTTCTGAGCCGATAGCCTTCGGTTTCGTGGAGTACACGCGCGTAAGCGAGCTTCGACCGGTTCTCACGTCCGAGAAGTTGCGTAGGGAAGTTGTCGCGACCAGGGACCTTGTCTTTGACGTGCTTGACGGAAAGCTGCCGGATATTTGCCCACATGGGAACGGAAAGAAATGCGGCGGCTGCGGTTATAAAGAGCAATGCTATGATATTTAATCATGAGGCTTTTTCCGTATCTTTTGCTTCTCATCCTCCTGTCTTCGGCAGTAGCTGCAGACATCAGCCAGCCTTCGGCAGTATCTTCCGTGCAGCTTGAAATAACGCAGAACATCACCTTAAACACTCCGTTATCTGTCCGCGTGGAGAAGGCAACCATTGAGTTCCTTATGCCCCAGCAGGATACGAACCAGAAAGTTCTCTTCCTGGGGGATACGAAGAAGGACGACTTAGACAATTCCTTGGCGCTGTTGTCCTTGTGGAATCCCCCTAAGTCTTTTAGCCAATCTAAGACGTTTCTGGTGAACGTTTCAGCAATCCACATGACCTCCCTGCCAGCGTCATATGAGATTCCAGATGAATTGAAGATATACCTTCGACCTTCAAAGGGCATACAGTCCAATGACTCCAAGATCAAAGCACTGGCGGCGTCAATAACCAATGGTTCTTCGACTGATTTTGAGAGGGTTGCTGCCTTAGCTCGGTGGGTGCACGACAATGTTGTCTATGACAAACAGTTGAAGGGCGAGACTAAGGACGCTGTCTGGGTCCTTGAGAATAAGATAGGGGTCTGTGATGAGATATCCACACTATTCATTGCCCTGGCGAGATCTATTGGGATACCTGCCCGGTATGTTGCAGGTTACTATTATGGCGACGAAGGTTGGGGGGAACATGCATTCGCCGAAGTCTATCTCGGGAAGTGGGTTTCAGTGGACCCGACGAACTTGGACGTCGGCAGGCTTGATGCCACGCACATTAAGTTTTTTGTTACTAGAGATAACGTCGCAGGCAATCGGATAACAAGTAATGTAGATTTGTCCAACTATTGGGGTACAGATACAAGCATCAAGGAGCTCAATCATACTGAAGATTCCGGTTTCAATTACTCCGTCTCGGTCTCAGCTCAGGATCTTTCACCAGGCGATTCCGCCGTGGTGGTGCTTCGGCTGATGCCTGAAGAGTACGCGTTTCTGAGGGTTACTCTTCAGCCGTGCATCAGCGACTTCAATTTTATTACCCTGGATCGGGAGGAAAAAGACGCGATCCTGGAGCCGGGTAAGGAATCTGTCTTATACTGGAAGATCGGCGTCTCAGAGAATCTGAAAAACAATATGCTGTATACTTGTCCGCTTGTATTGAATTCGAAGCTGCTTCGGCAGAGGGACGTAACCTTGAACGTGAAGACTGCAGGCAAGGGAGAGAAGCCGGTCCTTAAGGCGGAGCTCAGCGACGTCGAAGTGGGATTAGGCCAAAACGAGACTATTTTCGTAAGCCTGCAGGACCTGCCTGAATCAGAGCAGGCAAGGGTCGGCGTGATAGCGGACGGATACTTCAAGGAGTTCATAGTTTCAGGCGGCCAGCATCTGTCAGTCTCATTCAAGCCACAGCATTCCGGAATCCGGGAGGCTGTCGTCTACTCTTCTACTGGCTCAGCCCTCCTCCTGAATTACGTCGTGAAAGAGTTTGAGGGCGTCTACATCGAGAGCATAGAACTGCCCTCCGTCATCCAGAAGGGCGCTACTGGCACTGTCCGAGTGTTCATTAAGAACGATAGGCTGGTTCGGCAGGATCTGAAGCTGTATATGGATACGGGCTCGTCTGAAGTGATAAGAAGCCTTTCGCTCGACGACATTTCGCTCGTAGAGCTGCCGTTCACCTTCGATTCCGTTGGCGTGAATCGGCTGATATTCAGGGTGAAGGGCAGCGACTTTGACATGGGCACCGTCAGGGAGATCCGCGTCTATGACGTGCCTGATGTTGCGGTCGACGCAGTTTACATTCCAGCGCGCAGGAAGGCTGTTGTGACCTTGGAAGCGTCAAAGGACGTCGCAAGAAACGTTCGAGTCATCATGGGCGAAGTAACTCAGTCGGCGAGCGAGCTTTACGGTAGAATGGATATAGACTTCAATGCATCAGCAGCCGCTCCTGTCACAGTCTTCTATGAAGACCTATCCGGTGCGCGCTATTCCATAAACGCAGTGATGCGAACGCAAGAAGAAGGCATCATAGAGAGCATCATCCGCTTCTTTATTGAGCTTATACAGTCTCTTTGAGGCTGTATTTGACGCAGCGGGTTATGTAGCCGGCGATCTTGTTTCTCATGGACTTCGACTCGACGTCGGTCAATGAGCCCACCTTTTTCTTGTTTTCTTCGAACTCTGTGCCGAAATCTTCCTTATACTCCTTCATCAGCTTCTTTGCGACCCTTTTAAGGTATGTTTGCTTTATTCGTCCCATCTTATATCACTCCTTCGTATTTTGTAAATAAATCAAGGATACTTGTCTCCTGAGTTGATTCCTCCCACTTTATCATAGGTTCGCCCGTGATGTTGCCTAATTTCGCGGCTTTATTGATGGCGTCCTGGAGGCTTCCTGTGTCGTCTATCAGGCCGTTCTCCTTTGCTTCGGCGCCCAAGTATATGGTGCCATCCGCCAGCTTTTCGACTTCTGTAATTTCCATGTTCCTGTTTGCGGCGACGTTACTTATGAAGTCCTGGTATATATTGTCCACCATCTTCTTCAATTCGTTCTTCTCTTTGTCGGTCATCGGCCGGTATGGGCTTCCGATGTCTTTGCTGTTGCCGGACTTTATGACTGTGACATTGATGCCGAGCTTGTCGTACAAACCGTAGTAGTGCTGCACTGTCATGATGACGCCGATGCTGCCGGTTATCGCATTCCTGTCTGCGATTATCCAGTCTGAGGCGCTTGCGACATAATATGCTCCAGAGGCCCCGGATTCTCCGATGTATGCGACGATGGGCTTCTTCGCATCTTTTACTGCGCGCATCATATTGCCGCTCGCGACGACTCCGCCTCCGCCGGAATCTATGTCTAAGACTATGGCTTTGACTAGCGGGTCGTCTTCAGCAGCCTTCAACTGTTTCGTTACTTCGCTGACTGGAGCGCATTGGACTGCGCCGCCCAATAGGGTTCCTCCGCATGCTTCAGAGCTAATCTCTCCTTTTATAGGTATCACCGCGACGCTGTAGCCGATGGGCGGCAGCTTGACTTGTCCGATCAATGCCAGCGTTCCCACTGCCGCAAAAATGAACAACACGAACACGCCTAATGTGATCAATATCTTCCAGATTGTTTTCATCTTTAATTTTCTTTACGTTGAATTCGCTCGCAGGCGAATTCTATTTTGATCAACCTTTCTTAAAGGTTGGAGTGCGGCCGCCGGGATTCGAACCCGGGTCGCGAGCTTGGCAAGCTCGAGTGATACCAGGCTACACTACAGCCGCATGCAGCAGTATAGATACTTATTATGGATACTTATTATAGATATAGAAAATAAATATAGAGTAGGATGTTTGGTTTGGTGTTAATCTTTTTGGTTTCGTTTGCAGCGACTTTGGTTTGCGTTCCATGGATCGCACCGAAGCTTGTGAGGGCGAATCTTACTGGCAGGGACGTGAATAAGCTGGATAAGCCGGTCTTGCCTGAGATGGGTGGTCTTGCCGTAGTCTTCGGTCTTTCGTGCGGTGTTCTTCTTGCCGTGGGGTCATCGACTTTCTTTAATTCGGTTTTCCCCAGTTCAGAGTTGAAGTATGTTCTTGCGGGGTTGTCGACGCTGCTGTTGATGGCGTTGATCGGCATATTCGATGACCTATTTGCCATGAATAAGGCGATTAAGGCGACGCTTCCGCTGTTTGCCGCGCTGCCGCTCGTCGCCGTCAAGGCGGGGACTCTTACCATGACCCTTCCCTTTGTCGGCGCCGTCGATTTCGGCATCTTATATGTCCTCCTCCTTGTTCCGATGGGCATTGCCGGCGCATCCAACGTCACTAACATGCTTGCAGGCTTCAACGGTCTTGAGGCTGGCATGGGTTTAGTTGCCTGCGTTTCCCTCAGTGTCATAGCAGCTTCTTTAGGCGAGACCACGGCTTTGATACTGCTTTTGCCGATGTGCGGCGCGCTGCTGGCCTTCCTTTTCTATAACAGGTATCCTGCAAAGATTTTTATGGGGGATATCGGCACGCTGTCTATTGGGGCGGTGATCGCTTCCGCAGTTATCTTAGGCAACTTTGAGGCTGCCGGGGTCATAGTGATCATCCCTTATGCTGTGGACTTTTTCATCAAAGCAAAGAATAGGTTCCCTTCAAGCAACTGGTGGGGTGAGCCGGTCGGCGGTAAACTGGTTTGTAAAGGTAGGCCTGTGGGCCTCTGTCAGTGGATAATGAAGCTGTCCGGCGGGATAACTGAGAAGAGGCTTGTTTTGTCGCTGGTAGGTTTTGAGGTCTTGTGCGGTTTTCTTGCTGTGCTCATCTTTAGGGTGATAAAGTGAAGACTTACGAGGTCATAGTCATAGGGGCTGGTATAAGCGGTCTGCTATCTGCCCTAGCCTTGTCGAAGGAAGGAAAAAGTGTGCTCATCCTGGAGAAGAGCGACTACCTCGGCGGCGTCTGCAGGTCCTATGAGGTGGACGGCTACCAGGTCGATACCGGACCTCACATCATCACAAGGCTGGATGGTGGCCCGCTCAGGGAGCTTATGCAGAAATACTTCGACGTGGTGCCCAACTTCGTTCCCCACGGCAAGTACTATGTCCGGCTCGGCGGCAGAGTGAGGGCATTTCCATGGAACCTCCAAGGCTGGTTCAACTTCGACGTATTGCCGGAGGTTGATAGGATCCAGCTGATGACCGCATTGTTCTCAGCGTCTTATCGCTTCAATTCTGGAGAAGACCTGTCGAAGAAACCGGTCGGGGAATTGATTGGGTCGAACATAAGCCCGCAGACTTCGCGCTTCCTGAATTGCATATCCTACTTCATGACTGGGGCGCCGATGAACGAGACGCCGGTCGAGAGGTTCATCGACAGCCAGAAATACAAAAACAGGTCAAGCAACATCCTGGAGAAACTCCACAACGCCCTGATGAAGGAGGGTGCGCAGGACCAGTGTTACCCGAAGGGCGGACTGCAATCCGTCACCACCGCGGTCGTTTCGTCGATGCCGAAAGACAAAGCGGAGATCAAGATAGACGAGAAAGTCGTGAAAATCCATCCAGAGAAGAAGACGATCGAGACGACGAAAGGGGAATACGGCTATGAAACATTGGTCTATGCGGGTTTCGCGTCGGAACTCCCCGGTATGATCGAAGGGCTGTCCGGCGACTACTGCAAGTCTCTTTTGAAACTCCCGAAGACGAACGCGCTCACGATCTGGCTGGGTTTGAGCGGTCAGGCATTCAAGCTACAAGGCTCTGAGATTTGGGTTGACTCAGACCCGTATTTCTGGGCCGTCCCGACCTCTAACTATGATGCGGCGCTTGCGCCCAGGGGGAAGCAGCTCGTCGGTTTCCTGTCGAGGCTGCAGCATGATTCGGAGCCGGGGCAGAAAGAGAAAAAGAAAGCGCTTGATGCGATCTATAAAGTGATGCCGGAACTTGAAAAGAAAACGGAGTTCGTGCATTATCAGACGCTGATTCCGGAGAAGGCCGCATGGACCGTGAACACGGAGTTCGCGAACGTCCGCACTCCCATGAAGAACATCTATCTCGTCGGAACCGATACTGAGCGGAGGAGTATGGGAATAACCCGGGCGTCGTATTCTGTATTGAATCTATTGTCCGCCCTGCGGGAAGACGGCGTCCTAAGAAAGTAGTTCGATTATGTCTGAGAACAGCGAGCTTGCAGTCTCTGTTCCGCCTGCGCCGCGGCCGACTATGGTTATGTTCTCCGCGATGTCTGTGTTTATCATGACTGCGTTCAGCGTCCCTGAGACGTTCAGCGGGTGGTTCATGGGCACGAGCCGGGGGGAGACCTCCAGTCTGCCGACGTCGCCGATGAGTTTTATTGTTTGGTTGTTCTTTCTCGCAAGCTCTATCGCATCAGGTGTTACGCCCTCTATTCCTGTGACGTCGATGTCTTTGTATGAGACGTCCATGTTCATCAGGGAGTTTGCGAGTATCACTACTTTGGCGCCAGTATCTATCCCCTTTATGTCGTAGCTGGGGTCCGCTTCGGCTATTCCAAGCTCACGCGCCTCATTCAATGCCACGTCCATTGTGACGCCTTCGGCCGCCATCTTGGTGAGGACGAAGTTGCTCGTCCCATTGAGTATGCCCTGTATGGACTTTATTTCATTAATTTGGAGCGTGTGCTTCCGCAGGTTTATTATGGGGAGCGCGCCGCAGACTGTGGCCTCGTACTTGAGTTGGACGCCAGAATCTTCGGCCATCTTCTGCAGTTTTCCGAATTTTACTGCGAGAGGCGCCTTATTCGAAGTCACCACATGCATCTTCCTTCTGAGTGCGTCCTCTATGTGGGACAGGCCCGGCTGCCCGGTGTTTATGTCGGATGGCGTCAGTTCGAGGACGATGTCTGAGTCGACGTTCTTTATGACGTCCTTTGACTTCATAGTAGTCCAGTCCGGGTGCTTTGATAGATTCTTTTTCTTCGCAAGATCGAGCGCTTTTTCCAGGTCGACGCCTTCTTCGTTCACCAGGCTTCCGTTTATCTCGCATACGGCTCTGACGCAGAGCTCTATCCCATATTTCTTCTTTATGTAGGCCTGCTTTTGCAATAGAACATTCGAAAAGCCTTTTCCTATTGCTCCGAAGCCTATTATCGTGAGGTTCGCCTTCTTTGTTTTCATCTTACAGTGACCTAATCAGCAGGAATTTTTTCTCCTTGCATATGGTCGCCAATATGCCGTCTAGCTTCTCTAGTCCGCCGTTGTCGACGTCTATGTTCATCATGACTGAGGATGGGTCTTCTGGTGCGGGCATGACGACGTCGATGCTTGAGACGACGCCGACCTCATTTATCCGGTCGATGGTGTCGCGTATGTCCTTGTCTATGACGTGGCCGACCATGATGGCTGAGACGCAGCTCTTCGAATAGTATTTTTTGCCTTCGAGCAGGATTTCTGTTATGTGGACGCTGTTCTTTTTGACGTCTTTTTTTATGCGGTCGAGCGACTGCTGGTCGGGAACTGAGAAGCCGATCTGCACGGAAACGAGGTCTTTGCCGCTTCTGGTGTGGGTGACGGAAACTATGTTTCCGCCGTGGAGGGATATCGGCTCCAGAGCCCTGATAAGGCTGCCGGGAACATCTTTGAGCTCAAGGCGCATGTCAACTTTCATCTTATGGTACTATTTTTGAATCCGACTTAAAGAAGGTCAGTATTCTTCTGTTCCTCCGCTCTTTTTCATGTCTATGTGTGATACTACGACTCCCGCGTTCTTGAGGACGTCGAGGCCTTCCTTGTCTGTGTATTCGCCGGAAACTACGACGCGCTTTATGCCGGAGTTCACTATGAGGCGCGCGCATATTTTGCATGGGAAGGCATTGATGTAGAGCGTGCAGCCTACGCTGTTTCTTCCAGCCTGTATGAGGGCGTTCTGTTCTGCGTGCACTCCGGGGCATATCTCATGTCCTGTTCCGCTCTTTATGTTGTTCAGATTCTTGACGCAGCCGACTTCGCTGCAGTGCGGAGCTCCTCTGACGACCCCGTTGTATCCTGTCGCCATCATCTCATGCTTCTCATTCGCGATGACTGCGCCGAACTGGTGCCGTATGCAGGTGCTCCTGAGCGCAACGTCAGTCGCTATTTTAGAAAAATACTCGTCCCACGATGGTCTCTTTATTTTCACCCTTAACTATTTACCTTTTATCTAAAAATTCAGTATAATATCTATTGGTGAAAGAATGGAAAAGAAGATAGGATCCACAAAGGAACTTAAGGCAGGTAAATATGTTATAATCGATGATGCGCCCTGTAAGGTAGTGGGCGTTACGCACTCTAAGCCGGGGAAGCACGGCGGAGCGAAGGCTAGGATCGATGCGATAGGCATATTCGACAACCAGAAGCGGACTCTCATGGGGCCGGTGGACAACAACGTCGAGATACCCATCATAAACAAGAAGAACGGGCAGGTCCTCAACGTAGTCGGCGACAGCGTGCAGGTGATGGACATGTCGTCCTATGAGACCTTCGATCTTCCGATCCCTGAGGAAATGAAGGGGCAGCTTTCCAGCGGCATGGAGATCATGTTCATGGAATGCATGGGGAGGCGTCTCATAACCCGGGCATAGTAAACTATGATGAAAAACACCGCAGCAGTCTTGCTTGTATTGCTCTTGTCCCTATCGACTGTCTGCTGCGCTAGAACATATTCTCCACTGAATGAGAATTGGTCGCACCCCCTTAAGTCGGATAGCATATCCCTCGTGGATGCGAACAGGGACGGGCTTCTTGAGGTCTTTGTAGCGTCCTACGGCAAACATGTGAGCTGCATATACTCTTTCAACTACAGCGGGAAAGCGATTGGCATGGAATGCCTGCCAGGATACAGTAAAGGATATTTCTCTAATGTTGCCGATGAAGAGTTCACCCTTATCCGTCTGGAGGACATGGGCCAGGATGGAGCAATCGATATGTTCGCTTCTTCGTTTTTGGTGGGGAACGAGATCAATGTGCAGAAGTTCTACATAGCTCAGAGAGAGTATAATGCTGGCCATAAGCGTTACGAATACGACCTAAAGTGGCAGTATACTGTAGACAACGTCGTGACTGATGTTGCGATAGCTGATGTGAATAACGACCGCAGGGATGAGATAGTTGCAGCCTCGCTGGATTCCAACATCTATATCCTCTATCCACAGAACCGTTCATTGAAGCAGAAGATTGATCTCGGCTCTGGCGTGTGGAGCATAGCGGTTTTGAATCTTGAAGGAGGCAATCTGACTGAAATGGTCGCAGGAACATTTTCGGGCGTGTATCGTCTCGACGCCCGATATCCGGAAAGGGTATTTAACATGCTCTGGGCCTATCCGACGGAGAGCAGGGTCTTTTCCGTCTTTGCCTCAGACGTTAACGGCGACGACAGAGCCGAGATAGCGGCTATTTCTAAGGATAGGCTCTACCTGCTGGACGCTAATGGAGCGCTCATGTGGTCGAAGACCGTCAGCGACGGAGTCAAAGTTTTGATTGCGGATGTCGACAATAACGGCGTTGCCGACATCCTGGTTTTAGCCAAGGGCGGAGTCTACGCGTTTGACGCGCAGGGGGGTTTACAGTGGCAGTATCCTCTCGCGGAGCGCGGTCTTTCGCTTGAAGTAGACTTCTATAATAACATCTTTGTCGGCTCTGAGGAGAAGCTCTATCACTTTGTCGCCAATCCGGATTTTGTTCTGAATAAGGGTGCCGAGGATTCTTATCTTAGGGCTTATACCCTCTACTTGAACGCGGAATACGGATATGCCACCTATTATGCGGCGCGCGCCAAAAAGATGTTCGAGATGGTGAATAATGAGGACGGCATAGCGAAGTGCGACTACATATTGACTTTAGCGGGCTCGAATTCGACGGTCGTTTACAGCGTCGTGAAGGCGGGCGAATACTATGTGAAGGCGTCTGATCTCTTGGCTGCGAAATCCTTTGAAGAGGCGAGAAGCTATGCCCAGCTGGCTTTGGATATCTATGTTGAAGTGAAGGACAAGAACCATGCAGTGCAGTGTGATGTTCTGCTGTCTGAGATAAACCGGGAGGAACTGTCTGCAAAGAGAATTTGGGCGGAGGAGCAATATCGGAAGGCTGTCGATTCCGTTTCCAAGAACCTGTTTGAAGACGCGTCTTTGCAGGCTCAGGAGGCGATCTCAGCCTATTCATCCTTGAATGACTCAGTGGGTGTCTCTAAGTCGGAGTCTTTGCTTTCTGAGATAAAACTGTTGGATAAACTCTATACTGCCAATTCGTCCTATAATCTTGCAATAGTTTCGCAGCAGTCCGGCGATTACTCGTCTGCGCTGATGTATTCTGAAAAGGCCAGAGGCCTGTATATTGAGCTTGGGGATGTGGGCATGGCTAACGCGTCCGAGTCTTTGGTCAACGCTTCCGGGAAGTATATCGAGGCCGAGTCATACTATAAGCTTGCGACGGACATGTATCGTTCCTCCAAATTTGATAATGCATCTGTTCTCGCAGAGAAGGCGCGGGCCATCTACTTGAGCATGGGTGACATAAAGAACGTCGAACGCTGCGATTTCATACTCTCTGACGTAAAGAACCGGAGGCAGGACTCGCTTCTGAATTACTTAGTGCTTGCAGTGCCTCTTGTGTTCGTCGTGGTCATCATAGTTGTCCGCAGGCGGAAGGCGAAATAGACAGATATTAGAGGGGTATTCCCAGGTAGTGGAGTATGAGTACGAAGATTACTCCTGGCACGCCGAAGATCGCCGTTAATATCAGCACCAGTAGCGTTATCTGTATTTCTACTCCGAAGATGTGGATGAGGACGAGCAATAGCAGTAGGCCGACTATTGTGTTGATTACAAAATGTTCTCCCATGCTCCATAGTTTTGCTAGGATTGCTATGACTGCTAAGAAAGCTGCCAGGTAGACGAGCCAGTAGAAGCCTCTTATCCACGGCCAATCTTTGGCGACGGGTGCGAGGATGTCTGCTGAAAGCGATTCCTTTAGGCCGGGGAACAGGCCGAATATGATGGCTGCGATAATGTCGATTAGGCCCTTTATCGCACCAAAGAAGGTGTCTATCAGCGGCTTAAGCAGGTCTTCTGCGCAAGCGACTGATGTGAGAAGAATCAATCCCATCAGCAACACAAGGATCTTGCGTTCCATATATCTTTCTTGTCTTTCTTTGGATAAATACTTCACTCCGTGTATATGGTGTTCCTAACCACTGAGCCTGCTTCCACATAGGCTCCGGGGTATATTGATCTGCCGGGCATGATCGAGACGTTTATTCCTGTCTTTACATTGTCGCCCATGAGGCACCCGAATTTTCTTCTGCCTGAGCCTGTGAGCTTGTTCTTTATCTCTATACGAACTTCGCCGTCGTCCACCCGCAGGTTTGCGACGTTGGTTCCTGCTCCGAAGTTGCATTTTTCGCCGATTATGGAGTCTCCGACGTAGGAGAGGTGGCATATGTGCGTCCGCTGCATTATGATGGAGTTCTTTATTTCGACGCTGTTTCCTATGCGTACCTCGTCCATTATCGTCGAATATGGTCTAATGTATGCGTTCGGCCCTATTGTGCAGTTTTTTCCTATGTAGCATGGGCCCTCTATGTATGATCCTGACCGTATGACCGTGCCTTTTCCGATGTGCGCAGGACCCTTTATGACCGCGTGTTTTTCGACTACAGCACCCTTTTCTTTGACGAGCTTCAGGCTTTTCATCACTATCTCGTTCGCATCCAAAAGGTCCCATGGGCGGCCTACGTCGATCCATCTGCCTCCTCCAATGAAGCCGCAGACTGAACCATCCTTCATCATGATCCTTATGGCGTCGGTTATCTCATACTCCAGTCTCTTGGATTTCTTTATCCGCCGTATTGCGTCGAATACCTTCCGGTTGAACACGTATATTCCGGCGTTCGCTAGGTCGCTTTTCGGTTTCTCGGGTTTTTCGTCTATTCCTTTGACTCGGTTGCCTGACAACTGCACTACGCCGAAGTCTTTCGGGTTCGCAACTTTGATGAGGCAGATGCTTGCATCAGCCTTATTTTTCTTGTGTTTGGACACAAGGTTCTTTATGAGGGCATCTGATATTATTAGGTCGCCGTTCATGACCAGGAATTCTTTGCCCACATTCTTTTCGGCCATGGAGACCGCGTGCGCGGTTCCGAGCTGCTCTTTTTGTGTGATGTATTCGAGTTTCAGTTTCCCGAATCTTTTTCCGAAGTACTTCTCGATGCTCTCTTTCCTGTAGCCTACGATGATGCACGCCTTAGAAAATCCGCTGTCTGACAGGGCCTGCAGATCCCATTCGAGTATGGGTTTTCCTGCGACAGGCAGCATAGGCTTCGGCCGCGTCGAAGTCAGCGGCCGCAGCCGTGTTCCTTCGCCTGCGGCAAGTATCACAGCTTCCATTCTATCATTCTCCTGCTTTTTCTGCGACCAGGTAGCCTTCTTCCCAGCGAGGGGCGTTCTTCTTCAGTTTTTCTCTGTAGTCTTTCTTCGTAACAGGGTCTTTATCTTCTCTTGTGACGTTCTTCTGGTCTAGGATGTAGTGTGTTTCCTCAGTTTGCGGGATTTTTTCCAGCATCTTCGAGAACTTCTCTATCAGCTTCATTCCCTGCTGCCTAATCTTCTCTTCGTCGACCATTGTTGTAGAAAAAGAATGGTAGTAAAAGGATATAAAAGAGAGGAATAAAACAAAGAAGAAGAAAATAAAAAAAAGAAAGGAAAAATAACTGGCCTTATACCATTGGGCCGGTTATTGTACCTGTTTCATTGCCTATTCTCGGGAATCCGCCGACTTCACTCGTGTATAAGACACTGAGTTTGGCTGAATAAGTGCTTCCAACAAGCGTCGTGGTTCCGCATCCTGTGGTAGACACAAAGAAGGTTCCTCCTTGACCTACTGTTACTGGGGCACCAGTTCCAGTAACTGGCATCGGCACTAAGGTTCCGCCCGGAGTGTTTACATTAAGAGTGCAAACAGGACCAACTAGGGGGTTTGTATAAGTTAATTGAATGTCCGTTATACTTATCGGAGTTCCAACGGCGTTAATGAATACTCCTGAAAAGCCGCCAGTTCTGTTCTGTTGTATGTCGCCTGGGCTTAGTGGCTTTATCTTGTAGAAGCCGACTACTGTCGCCTGTCCTGATCCTGGGTTAAATACTCCTAGCTGCCAGAGTACGACTCCTACGATCATTACGACGAGGATGGCCCAGCCGTAGGTCATCAGGTACTCCATAGCGCCCTGTCCTTTATTGTTCATTTTCTTCATTTTATTTTTCACCTCTATGTGTAGTAGTGTGTATCCTATATATGTTTCTCCCATTATAAATACCTTTCGGAGTGGTTCTATACTGTGCCGGTCATCATCCCCGAAAAGAACGAACTTAATGCTAACCTCATCAGCAAAAATAGGCCTACTGCCATCAACATGATCACCGGAATCATGGGTATTCCGCGGGTCATCTTCCCTGACCGCATGAGCCCTATGATCATCGAGCCGAAGAAGGAGCAGATTGCGAGGTCGATCACTGCGTACATGACGAAGGTCTCTTCAGTTATTGCAAGAGGCTGCATGGTCACCATGCCACCGCCTTGAGCAGCGTCCGCCAGCTTCTCTACGTCGATCATCGAAAAAACCCTTGAGAATATGCTTATGAACTGCGACGATGCAGCGAAGAGGAGCGGCGCCCCGACTACCAGGGAGAAGAGTATGAACATGACCTGCCCAGTCGTTTCGCTCTCCATCCTCATGACAAGATTCTGTTCCGTCCTAATGTCTCTTGCTATCTCCTGCAGGACGGTCGGCAATTCGCCGCCTGACCTCATACCCTGTATCATCAATTTCACTGTCCGGCGGAGCTTGTTTGATTTCACCCGCTTGCTCATGTTCAAGAGCGCAGTCTCCAGCGGGGTTCCAGTGAGCGTGTCTCTCGCAACCTTCTGTATCTCGTCTGCGAGCGCCCCGAACTCGGGGCGCGAAGCGACCCACAAGGCGTTGTATGGCGTCATGCCGGCGCTCATGTTCTGGGCTATCATGGAAAGCAGGTCTGGAAGCACCTTCTCGATGCTTGATGAGCGTTTGTCTACGAGGAGGTTGAGCAGCATCCACAAAAGCAGCCACACGAGTACGAATGAGAGTACGGCAAGGCCTGCAGCCAGCAGATAGTCTGATGTGACCATAAACGCTATCAGACCCGTCATTATCGGCACCAGTACGCTGTAGACTAGGGTCATGCCCAGCGTCTCTTCAGGGTTTCTCGTTATCCCTGAGTAAAGGAACATCTCCTCCAGGTTCTCTCTTATGTGGAACGGGAACAGCGACCCTGCCCGGTGGTGGGTTGACTGCGTGAACTTGACGAGGATCTCGGCTAAAGGCGCTACAATTCCTCTGATCATGTTGAACAGCATCAGGAAGACTGCGGCTATCCAGTCCCCTACGGTGATAAGCGCGTAGGCGAACAGCTTCAGGAAGGTTTCCATCACCCTGTATAATATGTCCCATATCTTGCTGAATGGGTTCCACATCTTCCTTTTCGGTTTAGAAAGCGAACCTAATCTTGTTTCCATTTTCTGTTTACTCCACGTCCGGGCGTTTGCTTCTGATAAGTGATACGAATACGAGCTGGAAGGCTACCACCATGAATAGTACGCCCCAGAAGACTTCCATGCTTATGGTCTTTCCTCCGACGAAGCTCGACAGCACGACGAGGAGGGTGACTCCCATCGACGGTGCGACTATCACCATCATCATGTAGACGAGTCCCAAGAGGCTCAGCTCCTGGCCGTATATCTTTATTTTGTTCTCTTTCTCCTGTCGTATGTCGTTTGATAGTGCGGCGAGAGCGATCTTTATGTCGGAGCCGGTCTGCATCGCGTTCGCTATCTGCCAGAGCGCTCTTCGCATGTATTCTGAGGGCGACAGTATCCCGAAGTTGTTCAGTACGTCCCTCATCGAGCTTCCTGACTCCACTTCCTGGACTATCTCCCCCATAGTATTGGAGCATGCCCCATAGCCTCCTGCGGCGATGTTGGCGATGGTGTTGAATAATGGGACTCCCGCAGTCATCTGGATCTGCATGTCTTTTAGCATGTACTCCAGGTCTTTGTCTATGGCCTTAGAAAGCCTAGCCACCTTCAGCTTCGGCATGAGGAGGAAATAGAAGAACGCGAAGACTGATACGAGTATCGGCACACCGGCTGAAAGATAGGGGTTGAGCGGGACGTTTACGAGGATGAAGGGCGTCGTCGTAATGAAGGCGAAGCCGAAGAATGCGGCGAGGCTGATGAAGAGGACTGATGCAAGATATTCTGCGGCGTTCATGTTGTAGCTGGCCCGCTTCAGGTTCCATTCGAGTTCAGGGAACACTAGAAGCAGCTTCTTCGCCGGGAGGCTGAATACCTTCGCCGACTCCTGCAGCTTCTCTGAATCAAACGGGGACGCCATCTTTAATCTATTAGCATGATTGGATATTAATATTCTATTCGTCCTTGACGAGGTCAAGGACCGTGTCTTTGTCTATGTAGTATTCTGTCACTATCTTACCGACGTCGTTGACGCTCTTTATGTCGTGCTTGAGCAGCCAGGAGAGGATCTTCTTTTTGCCGGCCAGATCCTCTTCTATCTCTTTTTCGTTCATGCCGCTGAACAGTTCGAGCTCCGCTTTCACGCGCTTGCTTTCGTTAATTTTTTCTGTTCTGTCGGTTTTCACCGACCACTGGTACAGTATGTTGACGTCCGGCGCTTCGCCCTTGCCTTGGACGAGCTCCGCTATCTCAAGTGTTCGCCGTTGGCCTGTCTTCCTGTTCATGTGCTGTACGACTATGAGCGGAAGCGAACCTAGGACGAGGCCGGGTATGTTCATCGGCGGACCCATGATCCTGTCGACGACCTCCTGCGCCCGGTTCGCGTGGAATGTCCCGTACACCGAGTGTCCTGTGTGCATGGCCTCGAAAAGTACTTCAGTCTCTCTTTGTCTTCTGACCTCGCCGACTATGACTCGGTCAGGCCTCATACGCAGGGCGTTCTCGACGAGCTGCAGCATGGAGACTTCGCCTTCGCCGTGCGGGTTCGGCGGTCTCGTTGTTAGGGGCACCCAGTGCAGGAATTCCGGAAGATTAAGTTCCCGCGTGTCCTCCATCGAGATTATCCTCTGGTTCGCCGGCATGAAGGGCATCAGCGCGTTGAGCATCGAGGTCTTTCCTGAAGCTGTTCCGCCCGCTATCAGCGTGCTCAGCTCGTATTCTATCGACAGCCACAGGAATGCCGCAGCATCGACGGTTATCGTGTTGGCTTTCGGGTCTATCATGTGGACCATCGTCCAAGGCGTTCTTGAGAACCGTCTGATAGTTATCGTGTTCCCTCCTGTGGATATGGGGAATAGCGTTGCGTTGACTCTGTCGCCTGTGGACAGGTGCGCGTCCAGCAGCGGCTCAAGGTGTGTTATCTCTCGGCCGACTTCTCTGGCAATCCTTGAGGCGTAGTTCATAGTCATGTCTTCGCTGGGCAGCTGTATGTTCGTCTTAAGCCAGTTATGTCTCTTGTGGTATGTCCACACGACGTCTTTGCTGCTGTTTATGACTATCTCCTCAAGGAATCCGTCTGCGAGCAGGTACTCCAAGTCTCCGATGCCTATCATGTCGTTGACTATCATCCTGGAAAGCAGCGTGATGTCTTCAGGCGACGCTTTCTTCAGGACGTTGGCCAGCTTCTCTTTCGAGCGGTTGAAGAACCGGAGCTTTAGTTCGTGGAACTTGTCTGGAGAAAGGATGTTCTGTGTCTCGAACTGTATCTCGCCGACGAGGCTCCGTTTCGTCTCGTCGAGGAGCGCGCTCGTCACGAAGTCTATGTCCGGGAGCAGTATCTGATAGTGTGGGACGTAGTCTCCGACGTCGAGTATCTTGACTTCGAGCATGAGGCCGTCCATCGGTATGTTGTAGGACTCTAGTTCGGTCGCGAACTCGTCAGGCTCCTTCTCTTTAGGCTTCAAAGGATCGGTCTTCTCGGCTGGTTTTTTCTCCGGCCCGGTCTCCTTCCTTGCGCCCCCCTCTTTTTTCTGGAGATTGGAATCCATATCCCACTATATAGAATTATTAACCACGTAGATATATATTATCTAAGCTATGTCTTTGAGGTGCCGATGAAATGAGAAAATCGTTAATCCTATTGATAATTCTAGCGTTCGTGGGGTTGTCTGGAGCATCATTCATATCGCTGACGCCCGGCATAGAGAACGAAAACGTCGTCACAGGAAATGAGTCGACCCTTAATTTCACTCTTTCGAATTCAGGCGACGAGCCGGCTTATGATGTGGTCGCATCACTGTTTCTGCCTGAAGGCATGCGCGCAGAAGATCTTTTCGCAGGCAGGCTCGACGATAACAGCTCCTATTCAGGCAGATTCAGGATAAGCCTGGATGACGCCCTCCTGCCAGGTGCGTACTCAATCCCACTCATAGTGGACTATAAGGACGCGAACGGCCACCCATTCTCTGCAGTCTACTCCTTTTCGCAGGTCGTTAGGCAGGCCGCATTCTCTAAGGTCACACCCAGATTCAATGATCTTGAGATCAGTGACAGAGGCGGAGGAGAACTTAAGCTGTCACTACGGAACCTCGATGAGAAAAATCACCAGGCCAAGGTCAGCTTTTTCCTGCCGCGTGAGCTTCGGTCCGACGCAGATGAGAAAATCATTCCAGTTTCTGAGAAGTCAGATTCTGAAGTCGTCTTTTCGGTCTCTTCATTCGACGCCTTAGCAGGAAGCCGTTACGCAGTCTTCGCTGTCGTATCCTACGAAGAAGACGGCGTCCACTATTCCACTTATTCGAGTGGCATCGTAAAAGTCGTTGCAGAAAAACCGCTCCCCAGCTGGATCCCGCTGGCAGCGCTCGCAGGTCTCGTTATCGTCTTCATCGTCTACCAGCTCAAAAAATGAGATCAGAGAAGCCTGACCTAACGGTTGTTGCCGACTGCGCATGTCTGCTTTTAATTTTCGTATTTCTCTGCTTCTTCTTTTCTCCGGACCTCATACTCTCGAATACTACGACCACCGGCGGAGACATGGGCTCGCACTTTGCGCCCGCGCATTACCTCAAGAATTATCTTCTCCCCCATGGGAAGCTCATCGGCTGGTACCCTAATTGGCTTGCCGGAACTCCGATGTTCCAGTTCTATTTTGTTCCGCCTTATCTTCTCATGGCATTGCTGTCGTACGCCATTCCCCTCGAAGTGGCCTTCAAGCTGGTCAGCGTCCTCGGAGTATTCCTGCTTCCGGTGGCTACGTATTTTTCGATGCGCGCCCTACGATTCGAGTTCCCTGCGCCAGCCATAGCCGCAGGCTTTTCGACCGCCCTCCTTTTCATCGAGACTTACTCACAGTGGGGCGGAAACATCATGAGCACTCTCGCAGGCGAGTTCTCTTATATGCTCAGCTTCTCTCTTGCCATATTGTTCTTCGGCGTCCTCTATCTTGGCGTGGAGAAGAACCGGCATGTTGTGCCATGCGCCGTCCTATTGGCGTCCGTTGTCCTGACGCACATATACACTGGAATATTCGTGACTGCCGTAGCCCTCTTCTTCCTGCTCGTCAGCGGCAGGTCCAAGAATCTCGTCTACCTCATCAAGGTCTTTTTCTTGGCCGGCCTGATCACAGGCTTTTGGACTATACCTCTCCTCTCAAAGATCGCGTTCTCAGCAGCTCCTAAGGACATATTTTACGGCTTCCCTGAGCTGGACCGCTTCATCAGTTCCAAGTTCGCGATATTCTATGTGTTCGCTGCAGTGAGCGTCGGCGCAGGTCTTGTGAGCAGGGATCGGCGCACCGGATACTTCCTCTGGGCCGTCCTCTGCCTGATCTTCCTGATGCTGTTCATACACTACGCCAATCTCCTCTACATACGGTTCGTGCCGTTCATCTATTTCCTGCCCCTGATGCTCGCAGCCGACGGCCTAGCCAGGCTATCGCGGAGCATGAAGGCGCGCGCTCTTTTCCCGCTAATCGCGGTCCTCGCAACGCTCATCTGGGTCGCCCTCGGCCCGGCCGGCGTCATAACTGAAGCAGGCCTCGGAGGCGAACCGATGATAGCACCCTTGGTGCCGATACTTGAAAACAGCCCGCTCCTCAGCTCAGGAATAAAGAACACGCCATCCTGGATCCGGTGGAACTACGAAGGCCTTGAGAAGAAAGGCACATACGGTGAATTCATCGCAGTGAACGAGTACCTTAAGGCTGGGAATCTTTCTGGCAGAGTCGATTTCGAGTATGCTGAAGAATACAACAAGTTCGGTACGCCGCGGGTATTCGAGGCTTCTCCGGTCTTCTCGAACCGGAGTGTTCTTGAATCCCTTTTCCTGGAGTCTTCGCTCACTTTCCCGTTCTTCTACTTTATCCAGAAGCAGGTCTCTCAGGAGGCTTGGTGGCCGGGCTTCCCGTTGGAGGTGCCGTCTTTCACGCCGGATGCGGGCGCCGAAAGCCTGAGGCTCTATAATGTGCAGTATTTTGTCGCAATCTCGGAAAAAACGAAGACAGCGCTCTCGAACAACAGCAGGTACCGGCTGCTTTCAGCTGTGGGAGAGTTCAACGTCTATGCTGTGAACGAGGATTCGCAGTACGTCGAAGTCCCGTCAAAGGAGCCAATCCTCGTTTTGACTGACGACTGGAAACACTACGCCTATGATTGGATGTCTTCAAGTCGTCGGGACGTTCCCCTAGTCTTCTCCAAGAGCATCGGAGAATATGAATTGAAACACTTCAGGATAATAGTCGTCGACAAACCCGTAAGCTTCGACCGCCAAGGTAAGGCTGTGTACTATCCTGAGGACCTTGCTGCCGCAGTCGAGAACGCAAGTAGCATGGACCGCGATTGCAGGGTCACTGAAAAGGTTTCCGAAGAGGAAGTGAAGATTCACACGGACTGCGTAGGTAAGCCTCTCATAGTCAAGATATCGTATTTCCCGAACTGGATGGTCGAAGGCGCAGAGAAAGTTTATATCGTCTCGCCTTCCATCATGCTCATAATCCCAGAGCAGCAGGATGTGCGGCTCTACTACGGGGAGACCGACGCCGATAGAATCGGTAACTTATTCTCTTTCTTGGGGATCGCTCTTGTCATCTACTGGCTGCTGCTGCAGGTAAGTCCCTTTAGGGAGAACGTTCATCAGAGGCTCGTGAAGGTGGTCTGGACAGGGAGATTGGAGCGTCTCCTTGAGGGTGCGAGATCGAATCTCGTCAATCGGGCAGGCAACATCGCGCTGAAAGTCCGCAAGAATCTGCCTGTGATGCTAGCGGTCTTAGTGGTCTTGCTCATCATATCTGTGGCTGCCTATTACTTCGGCGAGAAGAAGGTGTGTGATTCGTTCTGTGTTTCCCGCAGTTTTTCTGGCGGAGAAAAATACTTCAGGAGCGAAGTAGTCGATTCCTATCATCTCGGCTACGCCCACCAGTTCGAGAACATAAAAAGGGGTTTTGAGTGCACAGCAGCCTGCGACTCGTCACGCCCGGAGATGGTGTACGTGTCGAACGGCTACGTAGCATTCAACATGACCATCATCCCGAACGTGGACAACATCCTCGTCCTCAACATGTGGGATAACGTCAACTGTAAGTCAGGCGACCTATACCTAGATGATATGTTCGCCACAAGGATCGAAGGCAAAGGAAAATTCAACTGGCATGATTATGAAATCAAGATAGCTAAAGAGTATGCGACCACTTCTTCGATGCGCGTGAGACTGGAGCACGTGAACAAAGAATGCTATGGTTGGGACATCTCCGCAGCCTACGTCAAAGTGCCGAACTGCATCTGTTATTAATCATCTGCCCAATATACTAACATGATATCGGTCGTAACGCCGGTGCATAACGAAGAGGCGATCCTCGGGGAGAACGCAAAAAAGCTGATAGCCCATATCTCTTCGGTCAGCCAGGAGGCGGAGCTCATCCTCATCGACAACGGCAGCACCGACGCGACTCCCGGGATCGCAGAAGGCCTGTCCCGCGCGGACGGCAGGATCAAGGCCCTGTCGATTCCGGAAAAAGACCTGGGGGCCGCTCTCAGAGAAGGCATACTCGCGGCGTCTGGCGAGTATGTGGTATGGTATCCAATAGACTTGTCTATTGACTTCAGTTACATTGGCAGCTCGCTTAAAGAGATCGCCGGCTTCGACATGGTCGTCGGCTCCAAGGAGCATCCGGAATCTTCAGTCGTCAGGTCGAAGACCCGGAAGTTTCTCTCATTCTTCTATAATTCGTTCGTCAACCTGCTCTTTAACCTCCATATCTCGGACACACAGTGCGTGAAGACCTTCCGTGCTTCTACGATAAAGCGGATAGCTGAGCAGTCGAAGAGCTCGGGCATAGTGTGGGAGGTCGAATTGATATATCGCGCAAAGAAGGCTGGCCTGCGGGTAAAAGAGGTGCCTGTCAAGGTCTGCGATATGCGGAAGGGCTCCAAGATCCGGCCGCTTGACATGCTTAAGGCCTTCTATACTCTCGTCAGGTTACGGCTCAGCCTTTAGTGCAGCAGGCGCGTCATCTCCCGTTTGAGGAGGTGGAGTTCCTGTTCTTCGAGCGCGCCCGGGTCGATGGGGATTATCAGTATCGAGCCGCTGAGCGAGATGAAGTCCTCAAGGAGATGTATGAGCTTTAGCACGCTCTTAAAGTCGTTCTGCACGATGAGGTATTCAAGGCCGTCGAGAAGTACTATGCCCTCCTTAGTCTTCTTTGTGAACTGTTCTATCGTGTATCCGAGCTCCATTATGTGGAATGGCTCTATCTTCTTCTCGTAGTCTTTCGCGTCCGTCAGCCAGATTATCGGCGTCTTCTCGAGGCCGTATTTTTCTCTTATCTCCTGCGGGTTCGTCCGGGTTATGTATACCCCCTGATGGCCGTGGGTCACGAAGTCGATGAATATCTCTGTGCTCTTGAACGGCTTGTCTTCGTAGACCAGATACGTGTGCCCTTTTTCGAGCTCGTATTTTGCGGTCTCTGCACTCTCGTTCTCTGCGACCGGCGTTATCGGCACGAACTGGTATTTCTCGCCTTTTTTCATCGGCGAGGACAGCAGGTAGGCTCCAGCCATCATCGATACTCCGATGAGGGTCCGCGCGACTGTGCCGAGCATCTCCCACGTGTTGAAGTTCACTTCGGTCATCTGTCCGCCGATTCCAAGGTAGAGGGTCGAGATGTTGAAGAGCGTGTATATGCTCGAGATATTGAGCAGTAGGATGCCTGTTGCGGCTGCAAAGAGCCATGACCATCCTCGCGCCTCTTTTGCGGTTCCCTTGTAGACTCTCTTGTAGAGCCGGAGCCAGAAAAGTATCGCAGCGAGGGATACGAGTATGGACAGCAGGTTGAGAACAAGTTCCTGTGTCGGGAATCCCCGTGCGGCTACGGCGGATGCCACGCTCTCGCCGACTGGGATGTCTGCCATGTTTAATCTATCACAGAACGCATATATTAACTTAATCCGTATGTAAAATTTTCACCATAAAACATACAAAATCATTCAGTTTTAATCACCAGATAAGAAAACAAAGTCATTATGTGCGAACCTAACCAAAACGACGGAAAAACAAGTCATCATGTACTCTGACTTATTTTATCACCCTGACCGATAATATTATATTTCCGGTGATTCAGGATCCTAGAAAAGAACTATAATTCGAAGGAGATCGAAGCGAAGTGGCATAAGATATGGGAAGATGAGGGACTGCACTGCTTCGATCCTGCAACAAGCAAACCAGTCTACTCCTTCGACACTCCGCCGCCTTTTACATCAGGAACGCTGCATATGGGCCACATCTTCAACCACGTGTGGATCGACGTCGTTGCAAGATACAAGAGGATGCGCGGCTTTTCCGTCTACCTGCCTCAGGGATTCGACTGCCATGGTCTGCCGACTGAGCTGCGGGTCGAGAAAGAATTGAAGGTCAAAAAAGAGGATAGGGAAGAGTTCATCCAAAAGTGCGTGGAGTGGACCGACAGCGCGGTCGCGAGGATGCGCAGCCAGTTTGAGAGGATAGGCTATTCCTCAGACTGGAGGTACACGTACCGCACAATGGATGAAGGATATAAGGCGACGGTGCAGAAGACGCTGCTCATGTTCTATGAGCGCGATCTGCTGTACCGAGGCAAACACCCGGTCATCTGGTGCCCCAGGTGCGAGACGGCTCTTGCGAAAGCCGAGATAGGCCACATCGAGACTGCAGGAAAACTGTATCACATCGACCTCTTTAGCGAAGGCCATAAGATAACGATTGCAACCACGCGGCCTGAGATGATGCCCGCATGCGTCGCAGTCTTCGTTGCCCCCGGCGACGACCGGTACGAGAAATTCGTAGGAAAAAAGGCGACGCTGCCTATATTTGGGCGCGATGTCCCCATCATAGCGGACGAAGCCGTGGACCCGGAGTTCGGAACAGGCGTCGTCTACCTCTGCACATTCGGCGACGACCAGGATATAGCCTGGCAACGGAAGTATGGTCTACCGGTCATCGAGGCAATAGACGAAGGCGGCCATATGACGAAGGTCGCGGAAAAATACGCCGGCATGAAAGTAAAAGATGCCAGAAAAAAGATAGCGGAAGACTTGATGGAAGCTGGCCACCTGCGCAAGATAGAGGACATAACTCATCAGGTCGTATCGCACACAGAGCGCGGCTCCTGTAAGAGCCCGATCGAGCTTCTGCCTTTGGAGCAGTGGTTCATCAACGTCCGCGATTACACGAAAGACATAATTCGAACCGCAAGAGAGATGAACTGGTACCCGGAATATATGCTTCAGCGCCTCGTCGACTGGTGCGAGGCCATGGACTGGGACTGGATAATCTCCCGTCAGCGGGTCTTCGGAACCCCCATACCTTTCTGGGTTTGCGCATGCGGCGAAGTCATATCCGCAAGAGAAGATGAACTGCCCATCGACCCGCGGGGAACGACCCGAAAGTGTCCGGCATGCGGCGGTGCTGCAGTCGGCGAAGAGGACGTCTGCGACTGCTGGGTGGATTCTTCAGTTACTCCCCTCGTCATCTCAAAGTGGGGCATCGATGATGAATTCCATGCCAAGACCTATCCTGTCTCATTGCGTCCGCAAGGCTATGAAATAATCCGGACTTGGGCGTTCTACACCATCTACAGGACACTGATGCTCACCGACGTTGGCTGCTTTAAGGCCTTGCTAGTCAACGGCATGGTCGCAGGCCCGGATGGCAGGAAGATGTCTAAATCCTTAGGTAACGTCATCGAACCAGATGAGCCGCTTGCAAAATATTCTGCGGACACCATCCGGCAGTGGGCTTGCCTCGGCGCCTTAGGTGCGGATTACCCTTTCAGTTGGGAGGAATGTGAGCATTCGCAGAAGTTTTTGACGAAATTATGGCACGTCTCAAGGTTCATCGAATCGCACATCCAGGATTACGGCGGAGAAAAGCCGGAAAAGCTGTCTGAATCCGATAAGTGGATATTGTCGCACCTGCAGCATCTTGTCGAGGATTCGACGAAGGGATTGGACAGGTTCGTCTTCAACATACCCTTGGAGGGTGCGCGCACATTCCTGTGGCATGATCTCGCAGACAACTATCTTGAGTTCGTCAAGCACAGGCTCTATAAGCCCGAGATATACGGCCAAGAGTCCAGGAAGGCTGCCCAGTACACTCTCTACGTAACCCTCAAGACGCTGCTGAAGCTTTTGTCTCCATATATGCCGCACGTCTGCGATGAGCTATGGTCCGGCGTCTTTAAGGACGGTTATGCGTCAACATCAGAGTGGCCAAAGGTCGATAAGAGCCTGATGGACTCCGAAGCAGAGAAAGCGGGCAGTATACTCGTCGACATCATCGGCTGGGTCAGAAAATACAAGTCTGACATGGGTCGTTCACTCGTCAGCGAACTCGACCGCGTAGAAGTCATAGTCGCCCCAGAGATGAAGCACGCAGTAGAGAAGCTGCAGACTGACATCATGGGCACAGGAAAAATAAAGGACTTGACGGTCTCAGCAGCAAAAGGTGAGACCTTGCGCGTCGTATTCCACGAATAATCTAATCGATTATCATCCTTGTGTCAGCTATCGCTATCGAGCTCGCCCCCGTCGCCTTCAGCTTCGGCAGCATGTACTTCAGTTCTTTCTCGTCTATGACTATGAAGATGTCGTGTCCGCCGTCGCGCAGTTCGCTTATGGTCGGGTTCTTCACGTACTTGCTGAGAACATCCAGCACGCCCGAAAGGTCGGCTTCCGCAAGAACGTTCATGTAGACGTTGACTTTGCCGGTTCCCCTGAGCACGCCGTTGAATAACTGAATTATCTCATTGATCTTCTTAGCCTTCTTTTCATCCTTCATGCTCTCGGAGTTCGCTACGAGCCGCGCAGTCGCCTCGATCAGGTTATCCAGTATCCGGCATCGGTTCTCCCGGAGCGTGCGCCCGGTCTCAGTCGTCTCTATGATCATGTCGGCTTCGGGCTCAGGCGGGATGATCCATGCTTCTGTCTTGCCCGCAGGCTTGCGTATTATCGCATCTATCCTGTTCTTCTTCAGGTAGTCTGCGGCTATCGCCGGGTACTCTGTTGCGACCACTACTTTCCTGCCTTCTTTTTTCACTTCTTCCGAATATTTCCTGAAGTCTTCGATGCTCTTAACGGCTGGCAGCGCCTCCTCAGACACTGCGACGCAAAGCCTTGTTTTGCCGAATTTGAGGTCCATGAGCTCAGTGACCTTGTCCGCGTCCGCGGGATAAGTGAGCCTGAATTCTTTGAGTATGTCTGAGCCGGTGATCGCGACGTCGCCCTTGCCCAGAGACAGCACGAAAGGAAAATCCTGCGGCCTGATCCTTTTCAACACTATCTCGGCGTCGTCTATCCCTGGATTGTATCCTCTCTCCATTACCGCTATCTTGAATCCGGCTCTGGCGAATATGTCCATCGCCGGCTTCTCCAGGTGCCCGTCTGGTATATAAAATTTTATCATCGCTATAACCTTTATTAACTTTATTCGTGATTAATCTATAATATATATTGGACTTAAAATGGTAAAAATCGGCATCAACGGTTTCGGAAGGATTGGTCGCGGCTTCCTGCGGGCTGGCTTCGGTAGAAAAGACGTGGAATTCGTCGCAGTGAACGACCTGACGGATGCGAAGACTCTTGCGCACCTGCTGAAATACGATTCAGTGCACGGCAGATTTCCAGGCGAAGTCACTGCCAAGGACGGAGCTATAGTCATCAACGGAAAAGAGGTTAAAGTCCTCTCTGAGAAGGAGCCTGATAAGCTTCCGTGGGGGAAGCTCGGAGTCGACGTCGTCATAGAGTCGACTGGTAGGTTCACTGACCGGGAGAGCGCTTCAAAGCACATCACTGCTGGCGCAAAGAAAGTCATAATCTCTGCTCCATCAAAGAACCCGGACGTAACAATCGTCATGGGCGTCAACGAGAAAGACTATGATCCAGCGAAACACAACATCATCTCGAATGCGTCATGCACTACGAACTGTCTTGCTCCAGTCGCTAAAGTCCTTATGGAGAACTTCGGCATAAAGAAGGGGTTCATGACTACGATCCACGCTTACACGCAGGACCAAGTCCTATTGGACTTCCCGCACAAGGACCTGAGGCGCGCTAGAGCAGCATGCCTCTCAATGATCCCGACAACGACCGGTGCAGCCGCCGCCCTATCGCTTGTCATCCCGGCGCTTAAGGGCAAGCTCGACGGAGTATCCATTCGCGTCCCGACGCCGAACGTCTCCCTCGTCGACCTCGTGGTCGAAACAGAGAAGGACGTCACCAAAGAGGCGGTGAACGACGCCATCAGAAAAGCAGCAGACGGTCCTCTGAAAGGCTTCTTAGGATACACTGACGAGCCTCTGGTGTCGATAGACTTCAACAACGACCCGCGCTCAAGCATCTTCGACACACAGTCGACGATGGTGTTGGACAAGAACATGGTGAAGGTGTTCTCATGGTACGACAACGAATGCGGCTACTCGAACAGGGTAGTGGACCTAGCAGCCTACATATCAAAGAAGGCCTAAGTCCTCTATTATTTTTTTTGGAGCAGGAATTTTGTTAGGTTCTTAGTGTACAGTATAGATACGTGAATCAGATTAGTCTTGCTTTCGCCATTTTTTCTTGGCAGGTAGACGACAGGGACTTCAAGTATCCTGAAATTGTTCTTTTTGGCGTAGAAGAGCAGTCTGAAGAAGTAGTCTCCGTAGCCGAAGAATATCTTGTCGAAGTCTAGGGTATCTAGCGTCTCTCTTCTGGCTACAAAGAAGCCGCTGAGATTGTCTTGGATCTGCGTGCGCAGCATTATCCTTATCAGCATGTTGTAGATGAAGCTTCCGATGTACCTGACTTTGGAGTACATTCCGCCGCCCATCGTAAAACGAGAGCCCCCAATTATATCATAGAATTCCAGGAATTTGATCATCTGCGGCAGCATCTTTGGGTCATGATTGAAATCAGAAACCATGACTGCTATTGTGTCGCCAGTAGCCTTCTCTATGCCGTATCTGATGGCCGTCGCAAGACCCCTTTCATTTGTGCGCACGAATATCTTGACCTCAGGGTTGTTGGCGAGGCTTTTCCTAGCTGTTCCTGCGGTATTGTCTGGACTGTTGTCGTCGACCAGCACCACCTCTTTTTCCACGTCTAGGCTTGAAAGTTCTTGAAGTATAGTGGTGATTAACTCCACTATGTTGTCTTTTTCGTTGTATGTTGGGAGCACCACCGAGACCTTCAAAGCTTTTTTAGCCATGTTGTCCTCTTTTGGCAGCCACGATCAAAAGCGAACTGCCTTTATCTGAATCGGATTCATAGAGTCCTCTCAATATCGGCGAAAGTATCGGGGCCAGGAGCAGTTTGCGTATTTTCGGGAACAGGATCATCCTACCAAAAAGTCTTTTGTTCATCATCGAGAAAATGCTGGCCGGAATCATGATCTCATGGGCTTTTGTGGCTGAGGGAGAGAGGTATCTTGTGTACTTTTTCATCGTGAGTCCCGAGTCGTTCAGTTTTTTTTCCCATTCACCTGGGCTATGGAGGTTATAGTGTTTGCAGACGGAATTCAGTTTCCGTGCATATAGTTCCCCCATTTTCGGCAACCCACTCTTCCGAAAGAGGGTGCTCACCAATAGATTTTCTCCAAAGCGGTCTGATGGAACTGTGAAGACTAGTTTTCCGTCTTCTTTCAGCACTCTAGATATCTCTCTGAGCACCCGGTCGATCTCTGGTATATGTTCAAGGACGCAGTTGCTGAAGACGGTTGAGAAGTACTCGTCTTTGAATGGGAGTGAGGTGGCGTCGGCGACTGTGACGTTCTTGTATGCTCCTGTCTTCTTAGCCCGTTCAGCTTGAACAGGTGAGATGTCTATGCCTTCATCGATTTTTTCCTCAAAGAATGTTGAAGCGAACAGGCCGTCACCGCAGCCGACGTCCAGCATGGGGTGAGCGAACTTTTCGTCTTCAAGGAGTCTGCATTCAATGGCTCTGACCAAGGCTAAGGCCACAGGCGCAATACTGAGATACTCATTGAGATAATCTTTGCGGGTTCTTGTGTTGTTCATACTCTTTTGGGCAGGCAGTACTTGTAAATATTGCGCTCTTTTCCATATAACCTGGACGATTGATATAAACGGAACTCTACGGCCCTGTAAAATCCATTGGCTTTTTCATTGTCCTTGTAGACAACCACTTTGTATTCAAACACACCCTCTCAGACGAACACAGAGTTTAATGCTTCGACTAATTCCCTGCTAACATGCTGGTGCTTGTATGCACTGTCTACTGCGATTACGAGCAGTCAGCTGCGTCATCGTCCTCCTTAGGGTAAAGAATTGTCTGGGCTACCTTTGATACCCTTAGCGGTCTTAGGACCGCGGTTCTCAGAGCTTTTGTCGCGAGCACGAATCCCTTCCTCCTAAGAGCGTACCTGAAGAGTTTTTTGTGTCTTTGGCCGCTAAGACGAACCTGATGATTTGCTCGGAATCGAGGATCCCCGCGTACATCGTTTTAGGAAATCCGTTCCCCTGCTGGGTAGGAAGTCGCCCTCAAGCTCTTTGGAATGGATTTGTGTGACTGCAGCGATATATCCCTCATCCATCTTCAGGATGATGCTGTGGGCTGCTCTTTGGCTCTACGGTCATCCATCACCTCTTTCGTAGATTGCGTATGCTTCATTTTCCAACACGAGCGTATAATCTAGGTTATTGACGTATTCGTCTCTAAAGTATTCATGGATTATGCTCTTTGACTCGTTCGTGTTCGGCCAATTCCGTGATTCAGTGTTCGCCTTCGAGTATATGAATAGCTTGGGGCGTATTCCTGACTCGATTTTCAGTTTGCTTTTTGTTTTTAGCGCTTCTAGGGAGTAGTATAAGAGACAGGTTTTTCCGAAGAACGGTTTTGTCTCCGTCAGGTAGTAGGTTATCGGGGTGTCGACGTCGAGTATGACGTCTCCGCGTTCCGTGTGATTGTTCACGAAGGAAAGCATCTCGTCCAGCACCGCGACCCTCTGAGGTGTTGAATAGACGCCTCGGAGGTATTTGTATTTGAACTCGGTGTTTAGGCTGAGTCTGTTGACGTCGTCTCTGAAGTCGTTTATGGCGTGGAAGAAAAGGGATATGATGACGACGGATACAAGGATTGTGTCGAGGAATTGCAGCGAGGATTTTAGCCATTTTTTGTTAGTGCTATCCCTCAGTTCATATGCTTTCAGTATACATAATGGCAGTATCAGCCACATGCCGTGGAGAGCTTTTGCTATGCTGGTGCCTGTGCCAACGGGCGTTATCCACATGATGAACAAGCCGCTTATCATCAGGAGCGTCAGGTTCTCGTTTTTGCCGCGGTCGGTGTAAAAGAAAATCGCAAAGAGCACTGTTGCCGCGGCGAACGTGACCACCAATACGAACTCGGCGAGCGGGTCGAGGACGTTTCCGGGTTGCTGGGACATGAACATCACGAAAACCGCTGTCGTGACCATGACCAAGGCGTCGGCTTTTTTCTTGCCGATGAAGGTGGAAAGCTGCGTTAGGTTGAAGAGGGTCATCGAAGTAAAAAGCATCCCAGTAATCATGTAGCTGATGTCTCTTGTGTATATGTGCTGCAGGAAGCTTATTGTGTGCGCAGAATCTATGACGCTGAGCAGTTGGCTTGTCGAGTTCTGGGAATATCCGTAGATTATCTTCTCGATGCCGAGCAGCGAGAAAACCGTCGAGAACATGTCCGAAACGTACCCGCCTAGAAAACCAAGCGAGTGGTAGAAAACGGCGAAGAGGATAATCCCTACCACTGCCCCGTAGGCCGCATAGATGGAAGCCGCCTTAAGTTTCGCAGGGTCATTTTTTGTATACATGTAGTAAGCAGCTACTGGTATTGGGAGCAGGGCTATGAGGATGAGGGTGAACCTGCTCAGCACTATGGGGACCAGCAGGAAACCTAGGAGTAGGCCGTAGGACTTAAAATCTGCTCTGTTCGGAGTCGTTTTCAGGAGCTCGTGTAGGAACAGAAGCCAGATGCTGAAGAGCAGCCCAGGGACCGTGTAGTAGTGTATGAGTAGGTTGTATTCGAAGATCGTTATCAGGAGCGTGGAGACGAGCACCGCATAGAACGCTTTTTTTCTGTTGAAGTAGTCCGACAATATGTGGAATACTATGGGCGCATTCAGCGCGTATATGAGGACTCCGCCTAGGCGTGCCCACAGCAAATTTGGTTCACCCGCTATTGCCAGCCAGGCGCCGCCTATGTAATTCGACAGGAAACTCGTCGGCTCGAAGGTGCTTACATCAGCCCTGCTGGTGAAAGCAGCCACTATGTTATTTAGGTGCACGCCGTCGTCTATGACGTCTATACCCTGGAATATCCTCACGAAGAGGAACAGGAAGACGATGATGAATAGAGTCGATCCGCTGTAGAGTTTGCTATTATCCCCCTCTTTGCTCATCTTCGTCGTTCCTCCAACACCTTTTTTATTCCTTCCTTTAACCCTGTTTTTGCAGTCCAACCAAGTTTAGTTTCAATCTTTTCTATGTCTGAGATCAACGAATACTCTTTATCCTGTCTAAAATTTTCGACCGGATGGGTGTTCACCTCCGCTTTAACGAATTGGTAGATGTCCCCTATCCTATTTGATCTCCCAGAACCGACATTATAAGTCCCTTGGATCTCAGTTCCCTTCACTAATAAATCGATTACATCCTCGATAAAAATCAAGTCTATCTCCCCTCCGGGGTTTAAGATATCGATAACCTTCTGGGTTTTATATTTATTGATTACATCAGAGACGATATTCCCCCTATTCCTGTTTACTTCTGTGGGTCCATATACGTTAAAGAACCTCAGAATGCCAGCTGAAAATCCATTAAGCCGAGAATAATATTCCACCATCTCTTCACCCACTAGCTTAGTGAGCCCATAGAAATTCCAGGGCCTTAATTTTTCATCTTCTTTGTGTCTGTCTCTCCTTGATAGGTCATATACGTGCGAAGAGCTTGAAAATATGATGTGTTGTTTTTTTCCTAATCGCTCCAAGATGTTTTTTGTTCCATTAACATTAATGTCCCATGCGGTTTCTTCTAAATTTTTGCTTATCGGGTGCAAAACTGCAGCCAAGTGGTAAATCAGATCATAATTTTGCAAGTCTAAAGTTTTGCTTCGAATATCCTCTTTTATCAACGTTACCTCTGATTTGGCGGCTTCATCCAAAACGCAGTCTAAAACATAAACGTTGTTGTTTCTTTTTATCAAGCAGTCTACTAGTTTCTTTCCTATGAACCCCTTACCACCAGTTACAAGTATATTGCTCATGTTTTTTTTAAACTTAAGTACCTATTTTAACGCAAAACCCTGTAGGATATAACTCCTTCTCATTTCAACAATCTCCATCTGTGGTAATGGGAATATAAGCTTACCGCCGTTTGCAAGAAATTCTTTTTCCCTCTCAATAAATTCACTTCTAAAATGCCAGGGTAGAACAAGGAGATAATCAGGTTTAGCGGTCCTTACCTCCTCTTCTGAAACTATAGGGATATTAGTTAAAGGCGTCCTATGGCCCCATTTTTTTGGATTTCTGTCTGCCGCAGCAATTATCAACTTATTGTCGATATCGCAGAACTGTAGCAAAACATTACCCTTTGTAGATGCGCCGTAGATGTATATCGATTTTCCCCGCTCTTTTTCTCCTATAAGAAACTCGCGTAATCTACTTCTAAATATCATAATCCTATCTTTGAATTCGTTGTAGGGTCTTTGGGTATCCAGTTCAAGCACATTTTCTTCATTCAAAAGTATTTCTTTAATCTTTGATTTTTTGGATTTGTAAGGGGCATCGTTATGACAGGCATAGACTCTGAAGCTACCCCCGTTTATATCGTTAAATAAAACATCTATAATCCGTAACCCCGATCGATCAAGCATCCATTTTATCTGCTTAAGAGTGTAGTATTCAAGGTGTTCGTGGCATATCGTATCAAAAGAGTTTCTCTCGAGCATGGTTGGCATATAACTCTGCTCAAACACCCAAACTCCATTTGCGTCAAGTACTTCGCTTATGTCTTTCACGAATCCCATTGGGTCTGGCAGGTCGTAAAACATGGCAATGGATGTGATTACCTTGGCTTTTTGGTTAGGGAAGATGGAAAAATAGTTACGTGCATTAAAGTAGTCGCTTACGAGTTTGATACATTCCGTATAGTATTCCCTGAATTGTTCTCCTGCCGGGTCGATTCCGACCTTCTTCAAATCCTTGACTTCGTATGACTTTAAGAGTGTGGCATCATTACTGCCTATATCGAGGGCAACGTCGCCACCCTTCAGGCAGGCTAATTTTGTGACATCAGTTGTCATTTCACCTAAATGTTCTCTCATGGTCCGATTTATTCCTGACCTGTAACCGTACTCATGCTGGTACATCTCCTCGAGCGAGACGGAGTGTTTGAGCTGCAGTAGCCCACAAGCCTCTTTTTTGCTGTTGTCGCATCTTAACAAGGTGAGGGGCGCGTTCGGCGGGTCGGACTCTCTATCCGCAGGGAATCTTCCGGATAGCGTTTGTGTGCCGAGGTCTAGAACTTCCACTAGATTCGCATTTCCGCAGATGCGGCAGGTCGTTATCTCCTTGATTTTCATCGTTACTTCTTGAGCAGGACTTTTATGAAATTGCTTCCTATGAAACCAGCTCCGCCAGCAACTAAAAAACTTTTGTTTTTCATCATCTGCGGATTAACGTTCATAAGATTTTAGTGGCCGACATTAAATACCCTCGGCCGCTATGTAATGTCATCTATTATCTTTCTGTGGTCGAAGGCGAGAGGAGGTAGCTTAGCGAGCGGAAATAATCTGGCGTCTGCGGCATCAGAGTCGGCCTTCAGGGAGCCCCCAGCCTTCTTGCATAAGAACACGACTGAGACTGTGTGGCCTCGCGGGTCCCTCCCAGGGTCAGAGTATACTCCAACAAGCTTCTCTATCTCTACTGCTAGGCCTGTCTCTTCCATGATCTCCCGTTTCACTGCGTCCTCCACAGTCTCCCCGTACTCGACGAATCCGCCGGGCAGCGCCCACATGCCAGCATAAGGCGGATTCCGCCTCTTCACCAAAACAATGGAATCACCCACCAAGATCACGCCGTCGACCGCAAGACTCGGGCCTTTCACTCGCATCTTATAAACCTTGAACTTCCAAATCTATAACTACTTTTCAGGCTAGGGGCCTATAGTCTAGTTGGTTATGACGTCGCCTTTACAAGGCGAAGATCCCCGGTTCGAATCCGGGTGGGCCCATAGCCCTTTCTTTTTACCGAAAAAGAAAGTGCTATCATCCCAAAGAAAAAACTAATTTGGATTCGCCCGAGGCGAATCCAGCATTTCTTTTTTGCGGCTTCTTTGGCAGCTTATTTTTATAGACTACTTAATGTATTGGTACACCCAGTTAGGTTGGGTTATCAGGTGTTTTGAAAATGGCTGAAGAAGTGAAGACGGGGGACGAAGTTAAGAAGGTTGAAGCGACTGTGACTCAAAGCAAGACCATGGCGGGTTCATCTGATCCTATGATGAATCTCCTAGTCATCGGAATAGTGTGCTTTGTTGTAGGATTCTTTGTCGCTGACGCCTTGAATGTGAACTATTTGGGTGCGTCGACAACCACAACCACAATCCGAACTCTACCTAGCTCTACGACTACGACAATGGCTCAGGTCACGAAAGTCAATATGATTGTCCTCAATGACGCAAGGTGTCCTACTTGCGTTGCTTTCCAGATGTCTCTTTCGGCGCAGCTGAGGACTCTTTTCCCTGATGTGGAGGTCACGATAATGGATTATAGCAAGCCTGACGGCAAGGCACTATATGATTCCACTGGTGTGGGGGTTCTGCCTGCCGTATTGTTCGATGACACAGTGAAGAGCGCAGAGAACTATGCTCAGGTGCAGCCGTACCTTGAAGCGAAGGGCAAGTATCTTTCGCTGCGTATCGGAGCGAGCTTCGATCCGACTGCCGAGATCTGCGACAACAGCATAGACGACACCGGCGACGGCAAAGTCGACTGTGCAGACGACGACTGTGTCTCGCAGCTGGTGTGCCGGGAAGAGAAGAAGAATGACGTGCAAGTATTCATAATGAGCGACTGCCCGTATGGTAGGCAGGCTATTGTTGCCCTGAAATCTGTCGTCGACAATTTCGGCTCTAATCTGACTTTTGCTGTCCACTACATCGCCGGCGAAAGCGGCGGAAAATTCAGCAGCCTGCATGGGCAGTATGAAGTCGATGAGGACATAATCCAACTGTGTACGAAGAAGCACAGTCCACAGGTGTGGTTCAACTACATGTACTGTAGGAGCCTTAAGTCTGTCAGCGGCGCGGACTGGAAGGTGTGCGCAAAGAACACATCAGTGGATATAGCTGCGGTCCAAGCGTGTTTTGACGGCGACGAGGGCAAGGCGCTTCTCAGGGAAGACATGAAGATAGCGGATTCTATCGGCATCGGCGCGTCCCCGACTTGGATTGCGAACAACAGGTACCAGTTCAGCGGCATAGATGCGGAGACTATCAAGACGAACATATGTTCGCATAATCCCACATTGTCGGCCTGTAATGCCACTCTAAGCTCTAACACCAGCGGAGTGGCTGCAGGCTCCTGCACGTAAGCGTTGGTTTTTTTTAGGCTGCTTCCTGCGGGAAGCAGCAGTCTCCTTATTTTTCTTTGTTTTCGGTTTTCTGTATTTTTGACTTTCTGTTCTTGTTTTTTCTATCAAGAATACGGCATTTTCCTGTGTTTTAACGGCCATTATCCATATTTCTCTTAAATTTCCGTCAAATATTCTTGAAAAGAATTGATAGATAACATAATGATTTAAATAACAGTTTACGTAATGGTTTTATAGTCAAAAGTTAAAAGAAGTATTAAACCCCCCTAAAAATGAAAACAAAAACAGCCGCAACGGTATTATTGTTTATACTTTTGATATCTGCAGTCAATGTCAACGCCTGGTGGAACTCTTCTTGGAGTAAATCTAAGGAGATTACACTTAATGCGTCTGTAGCGGCTAATACTCAGGTTAGGATAGCTGTTACTTATGATTCGGACATGAAGGCTTCTTTTGAGGATCTGAGGTTCACTGATGTCAATAATACGGATGAGTATTCGTATTGGATTGAGTCTCATATTGATTCTACTTCTGCTGTTGTTTGGGTGAAGTTGGATGATCTTGAGGATGAGTTCTTTATGTATTATGGGAATAGTGGTGCTTCGTCTACTTCTTCTGGTACTAATACTTTTCCTCATCTTTTCGATGATTTCGATGATGCGTCTATTGATACTGGTATTTGGGATACTGAGGTGGATGCTAATTGTCATGTTGAGGAGTCTGGAGGTTATCTCTTACTGCATACGACTGGAGTGGATGATATGCATTGTTTGATTCGTTCTGATAATGCTATTCCGTTGACTCATATTCTTACTACGAGTGCTGAATTGGATTATGGTGGTCAGAATGTTCAGCCGTTGTGGGGTTTCCAGCAGCTTCTTGAGGATGCTGAATATGCTATGGTGTTCGATAATACTGGAACTAAGGATAATACTGAGATGTTTGTTTATTCTCATGGTACTTCTGGTAGTTCTTGGACAAGTGGTTTAGATGGTTCAACATGGAATTATTATGATTTGTTTTGGACTACTAATTATTTAACTCTTAAGGTTGATGATACTTTAAGAAGCACATTAACTACGAATGTTGATACTACGAGTGCTGATGTTGAGTTGTATTTGCGTTCTTCTCATACTGGTTCTGAGACAGTCAATGTTTATTATGACTATATTTTTGTTCGAGAATATATTAATCCTATGCCGTCTGCGTCCTTCGGCAGTGAACAGGACGTGAACCAGCCGCCGAATGATCCAGCTCCGGCAATAACTCCGTCTACGGTGTACACGGACACTAATATAACCTGCAATGCGACCTACAGCGACCCGGACGGAGACCGCGGGACGATTAATTTCACCATCTATGTCGAAGATGTGGTTGAGGAATCCTGTGAATACCTTGACGTCGCCAACGGGACCCAGAAGACATGTAACGTCACGCACGTCTACGTCAAGGGCGACGTGATCAACTGCAGCATAGAAGCAGTCGACAACAACTCTCATTCGACGGCGGCTTATGTGACGAATACCGTGCTGAACTCGGTTCCGATGCCTCCGACGTCCCTGACGCCGACATCCGGCACATACAAGGGGGCTGTTGCAGTGAACTGCTCTAATTCGACGGACGCCGACGACGATGATGTGTACTACACTATCCAGACGAACGTATCCGGGAACTGGACGGATATTGTTACCAACGACACTGACGAAGGCAGAGCCCTCCCTGACGGTTATTTCCTGTGGACTTACGCGGCCAGCTACACCCAGAACATGGTAGACATAAGATGTGCAGCCACTGATTTGACGAACAACACACTTTCAGACTTCTATAATCCTGAAGGGACATTAAATCTGGATAATACTGCTCCGCCCATAAGCCTGAACGAGACGGCATCTAATTATAACGTCGTGAATCGGACATGGGCTTATATTGTGTTCTACTCGGACTCGACGTTGAACGCATGCAAGCTGAATTGGAACGACACGAACGAATCTAGGAACGATACGAACGACTCTATGGACGTGGTCAACACGACGTGCTCGGCGAACAAGACGTCGCTGGCCAGAGGCAACTACACCTTCAGCGGGTGGGCGAACGACTCGGCAGGCAACTGGAATCACACCACCCAATACTGGGTTCACATAGTTGCGACTATGACCACCACAACAACTACAACGACGACCACTACCACGACTACGACCACCACAACAACCCTTGCGTACAGGGGCGGCGGCGGAGGCGGCGGTGGAGGAGGCGGTGGAGTAGCTTACGCGGCTAAGCCGGTGCCGAACTGCTTTGACAGCATAAAGAACCAGGACGAGACGGACATCGACTGCGGCGGCTCATGTAAGGCCTGTCCCTCATGCTCTGACGGCATCCAGAATCAGGGCGAGACTGGCGTAGACTGCGGCGGAACATGCGGATCCTGCGAGAAACCGACGACTACGACCCTTAGAAGAACAACAACCAGGGCTACTACAACGACGACCACTACAACGGAGCCGACTACAACGACGACAATGCCGGAGCCGACCACGACCACCCTGCCACCGCAGGACGGCGTGGCTTTAGCGACTTCGGCAGTGGCTATAGTGGCGTTCTTGGCCCTGGCGGTCTCGGTGATATTCCTGCTGAGGATGAAGTAAGCTCAAGTGCGGGGGCTTCAAAGCCCCCGATTCTTTTCTTTTACCCCCATCTGCCCACGTTTTCTTGTTTTAATATTTTTGAAGTAAAATGATACATTAGCCATCCTAAAATGCAGGAATACAAGAGATTCACTAAAGATGTAGTTGTTGTAGCGGTCGCACAGGCGGTTCTGGCGTTACGAGGCTTACTCTTTATACCTATACTAGCTAAGACACTCGGCGCATCCCTCTATGGCGTCTACTCAACCTTGATGGTAACTGTTACGCTTCTTACTCCAATAGCTCAATTAGGCCTTCTGAGCTCGTTGGTCAGATTTTTGGCAGCAGAGAAGAACAAAGATGAGATAAGAGAAAGCTATTATTCCGTGCTTTCTGTTGTTTTCTTATCATCACTGTTTCTCTCATCCATCCTGTTTTTTTCCTCCGATTATCTCATGGAAACCCTTTTCAAGGATCCTGGGGCAATAGGCATAATCAAGATAGGTATCTTCCTGATTCTAACCTGGTCTTTGGACTCTGTTAATCTGGAGTTCCTCAGGGCGTCAAGACGGATGTTCAAATACTCATTTTTCCTGATTCTGCAGACTATCGGCGAGATAATATTGGCAGCAGTTCTGGTGTTTAATGGCTTTGGTCTGGATGCTGTAATCTACGCTTTCCTTTTTGTCAGGTCTATTGTTTTTTTAGCCACTTTTGTTGCTATCTCTCGGGAGATACCTTGGAAGACTCCAAACTTCTCGAAGATCAAACCCTATCTCATCTTTGGTTTACCCTTTGTGGCAACCTTCCTCTTCTCTTGGGTCATGAATTCATTTGACAGGTATGCCATAGCTTATCTCCTTGATTTTTCTCAGGTGGGCATATATTCTGCGGCATATGGGATTGCTTCGGTCACGGCTCTGTTTATGACGCCATTAAGCACTGTGCTGTTCCCGGTAACGTCCAAGCTTTGGGAGGAGAGGAGACTAATTGAACTAAAAAACCATATGCGCTATTCCCTAAAGTATTTTCTGCTTTTTGCGATCCCCGGAGTATTCGGTCTTTCTGTGCTGTCTCAGCAGATTTTGGCTATACTCACAAAACAGGAGTTCGTCTCTTCGGGCTATGTTGTGTTGATAATAATAGCTTTTGCAACCTTATGTTATCTGGCATCCTCTATATGGACCTGGATTTTTATTATGGCCAAAAAAACACATTACTTAGCTATATTCTCCTGCGTTGGGGCTATATTGAATATTGTGTTGAACGCTGTTCTGGTTCCAAAAATGGGGATCATAGGCGCCGCAATCTCAACCTTGGTGCCTTTTATGCTCTTAAGCATCCTCAACATCACGATCTCACAAAGATATTTTAGTTTTCCGATCGACTTAGTCTTTATAGTGAAAAGTCTCGCAGCCTCTTTTGTGATGGCTCTGGTGTTGTTGGCATGGTCCCCTGTGGCTTTTATGGATGTGTTTTTTTCTATCGCCTTATGTGCGGCCTTATACTTTGTAGTTCTGTTCCTGTTGCGGGGGTTTGATAGAACAGAATTAGATTTTTTCGTTGGTTTTATAGCCTCGGTGAGATCTTATCTGCTGCATCCATCCAAAAAGAATGTGCAGTGAACTAATCCTATGAGCAGCCTAATAAGAGGCCTGCTCTTTTTCGCCATCCTGATTTGTTGGGATTCCTAAAGTATCCCTCGTTTATAGAGCAATTCTCTTATCTCCGTTTTCTTCAGGAGGTTTGAGTCCTTTGAGCTGTAGTCTTTCATTCTCTTTCCTGCAGTCCCCATCTCTTCGTTCATTGGGTGAGGTGCTATCAGTGCATGCCGCAGCACAAAGAGTTCTCCGCAGTCTTCGACTTGTCTAGCTTCCTCTTCAGTCATGAGCAGCTCATGTAGTTTCTCGCCTGGACGTGATCCAATCAGCTTTATCTCAATGTTACCTTTCTTGTATCCATACTTTGGAGCAAGTTCATCAATTATCACTTCTGCAAGATCTATTATGCGCAGACTCGGCATCTTGAGTATGAATATCTCTCTGCCTCTCATTTTTTGGGTTGCTTTCAGAACTAGGTTTACTGCTTCAGGCATCGACATGAAGAATCTAGTCATATCCTTTGATGTGACTGTGACAGGCCCGCCTTCTGATATCTGTCTCCTGAATATAGGTATCACAGAACCGTCGGAATCAAGGACGTTCCCGAACCTGACGCAGGAAAACAGGCTTTCTGTCTCGCCTACTTCGGCGGTCATAATCAGTTTTTCGCTCAGCAGCTTAGTAGCGCCCATGGTGTTTATGGGGTTGACTGCCTTGTCGGTGCTGATGGCCAGGAATTTTTTGACTCCGGCTTCTTTTGATACTTGTATAAGATTCTGTGTTCCGATGACGTTAGTGCTGATCGCTTCGAATGGGTTGTATTCACATAATGGGACGTGTTTAAGGGCTGCTGCATGGAATACTATGTCTACACCATGGACGGCTACTTTAAGCCGGTCCTTGTCTCTTACATCGCCGACGAGGTACCTTACGTTCTTGTAGTCCCTCAATTTTTCGCCGAGATGGAATTGTCCGGATTCGTCGTGGTCGAAGACCCTCACTCTCTTCGGCTCGTATTGGAGGAGCTGTTTGACTATTTCTGAGCCTATTGAGCCGCATCCGCCTGTGACCAAGATGTCTTTGTTTTTGAATGTTTTCTTCAGTTCTTTATCCATCATATTTATTATTCGGAGAGGAAGCTTTTAATCTCGTCTGTGATGTAACGGATTTCCTCGTCCTTAAGCATCGGGTGCATGGGCAGTGTCAGAACCCGTTGCGACAAGTCTTCTGTGTTTGGTAGCTCGCCTGTTCTGTGGCCGAATTCTTCCTTATAGAATTTGGTTAGGTGAATCGGTGAAAAATAGACTTTGCATCCTATGCCGCAACTTACCAGATGTTTCATAAGCTCATCGCGCAGCCTCTTATTTTCGAGCAGTATCGTATAAAGCTGGTATACGTGCCTGTATCCTCTTGGTTCGATGGGGGTGCGTAGGCCAGAAGTCTTAGCCAGTTCTTTGGACATGAGCGTTGCGTTCTTTCTGCGCATTGCTATTACTTTTTCGACCTTCTTCATCTGCGACACTCCTAATGTGGCGAGGATGTTCGACAGCCTGAAATTGTATCCTAGGGATACGTAATCCATCTGTTTAGCGGAGGCAAAGTAGTCTTCGCTCTCGAGCCTTCCGTGGGATCGTATGAGCTTAAGTCGTTCGTACACATCCTTTGTATCTGTGACTATGGCTCCGCCTTCGCCAGTTGATAGTATTTTGTTGGCGCAGAAGCTGAACATGGCGGAATCGCCGAATGACCCTATTTTTTTGCCGTCGACTGTTGCGCCCAAGGATTCAGCAGCGTCCTCTATGAGCAGAAGGCCGTGGTCTTCTGCAATCTCTGTAAGTTCCTTTATTCTGCACGAGCAGCCGCCGTAGTGTACAGGGACTATCGCCTTCGTCTTCTTGGTTATCTCTTCTTCCACATCATCTGGCTCCAGGCCGAATGTTTCTTCTTCGATGTCTGCGAACACTGGCTTTGCTCCCACAAAAAGCGCAGAGTTCGCAGTGGATATGAACGTGAATGAGGGTACGATCACTTCGTCGCTTTTGCCTATGCCGTGGGCGAGCAAGGCCGCATGTAATGCGGACGTGCCTGAACTGAAGACAAGCGCATATTCTGTGTCAGCGTATTCTGCTATTTGCCTTTCGAATTCCTGGACGTTGGGGCCGGTAGCCCAATTCATGCCTGACTCTATGGTGGAGCTTACAGAGTCAACATCCTCCTTATCCCAGTAGGTCTTGAATAGAGGTATCTTCTTTTTCACTTTTTATTTTTATCCAGCTTTCGCATCACTTTGGCAGGCACACCCCATGCGATCACGTTGTCCGGTATGTCTTCGTTCACGAAGCTGAATGCGCCGATCACTGAATTTTTTCCGACTGTAACTCCGGGCATTATCACCGAGTGCGTTCCTATCCTGCAGTTTTCCTTGAGAGTGACGCGACCTCCTTTGTCGTCTATCGTAGAGATGGAGTAGATGGAGCAGTGTGAGCCTATTTGGACATTAGCCTCTATTGTGACGCCTTTTTTTGCATTAATGTAGGTGAATGCTCCAATATCTGTCTTTTCGCCCAGTTTCAGGCCTTTCTTGTTCTGGACCAACCAGTTGTATACCGTCATCTTCCCATCCTCTATTTTTGGGTACTTCCAGTTTTTGGATTTCATGCGATTTTTGTTGATATTCTTTTAGATTTATATCCCTTTAAACGAATTTAATGCACTCATATAGTGTGCCATCGCAGTCTATTATCATTTCTCGGATCCGCCAACTTTTTTTCGATTATTTCAGCGTTCTTTAAATATAAACTCTTTAAAATTTTTAAATATCTGTATGCCAAGTGGACCGCTTTTCTCAGGATGAAACTGAAAAGCAATAAGGTTATCCCTCTGTAATACTGAACAAAATCGGATCCCACAATAATCGGTATAGGCGATAACCACTTCTTCTCTTTGCGGAACCACAAAAAAAGAATGGACAAAGTACATAAATGCATTATTACTGATATCTCCTAAGAGTGCCCTGTCAACACCGGCATGAGGTGTAAAAGACACCTTATTCCAACCAATATGCGGAACCCTGATTAATTCATTCTTATTATTAATATTCGGGAATTTGATTACCCTACCAGGTAGTATATTCAGCCCTTTATGCTTTCCGAATTCTTCGCTTTCGCTCATCAAAAGCTGCATTCCCAGACAGATACCCATAAAAGGCTTGCCGCTGTTTGCTGCGTCTTTTACAGCATCGATTAGGTCAAGCCTACTCAACGCAGCTATTGCATCTCCAAAAGCACCAACCCCCGGCAAAACAACTGCCGCCGCATTGTCTATAACCTCCTTTTTCGAGGTCTTAACAGCATCTAATTCGACATGCCGGCATATATTCATGATGCTGAATAAATTACCCATACCGTAATCGACAATAGCGACGTATCTCTTATCTGGATTCATTTTTTAAATGGCTGGTCGAAAATTTATCTCGCGTATATCCAGCGAATTTTTTATTTCTGCCATACTTGCTGGGTGGATTATCTTAAAGGCGCTTCCGCTTTTGATGAAATCAAGGTTTCCCTCGGTAGAATTATTAAGGTCAACTTTGCACTGTTTAATGTAATCATAATGCAATAGAGAAGATATGGCCACTGCATTCACATCTGTTTTAAGGATGACTTCGCTTATATCCTCTACCTTACCAGCGCCTCCGTGTGCGATAACTGGGATTGAAACCGCCGAAGTCACCATCCTAGTCAACTCAATATCAAAACCCTTGCCCGTCCCTTCCCTGTCTACTGAGGTCAGCATGATCTCTCCTGCCCCTAAATCTTCAACCTTTTTAGCCCAACCAACCACTTCCATTCCCGTATATTCTCTTCCGTTATCGGTGTATGCAAAATAACTCCCATCGGGCTGCTTTATAGCCTCAATGGCAACGACAATGGTTGACGATCCGAATTTACGCGCAGCCTCCCTGACGATATCAGGTCTCTTTAAGGCAGCCGTATTCAAGGAAACCTTATCGGCGCCCACACGCAAAACCTCACAGATGTCATCCAACGTCCTTAAGCCGCCTCCCACAGTCAAAGGTATGAATATATCCTGTGCTGTCTTTTTGATTATGTCGTGAAGGCTGTTACGGTTATAAAGGCTTGCCACCACGTCAATATAGATCAACTCGTCCGCACCGGCTTCATAGTAATAACGGGCAAACTGTTCGGGCCTTCCCAATACCCTCAATCCTTCAAGATGTAAGCCCTTTACTAGATTGGGGCCTTTTATATCTAATCGGGGTATTATCCTTATTGTTTTTGGCATTTAGCTTTCCGGCTAAAAATTGAGCAATTCAAAATCAAGCCTGCTGTCTAAGTAATATTTGGGCAATATAATAAAAAACAGACATGAGATAAGGTATTTTCGAGGAGTGGGGGCAAGAGTAGCCTAAAGCGTATCCTCGTCCATCCAGACTGCGTGTTTTAATTTCCAATCTCCACCTGTTTTTCCCCAAAGGTGTTCGGAGCGCCAGCTGTCGATTGTCTCCCAAAAATGCTCCTCAGTCATATCACAGTATTTCAAAAAGACATCAAAATACTTCTGGGGGAATTCGCCGTCGAATTTTCTTACAAGCCTTACACCCTCCTCTCTCATCAAATGCCCATCGCGGATCTCGTGCGCCGAATCCGATGTCGCCCTCCCGATTCCGAATTTAATGAACGAAAGGTAATAATGAAAGCCATCTATCTTATCATCAAGCGACGCATACTTTGAATACGTCCCTTCGCTCCTCACTGGATTAGGGGTGAAACCCGTATTCTCTACGCAATAATAAAAGTTCTCCTGCGGTATCCACTTAAAGTAATACCCGTAAAAGTGAATTTCTGCACCTAACTCATCTAAATCTTCATGCGGCGGAGCCATATACGGTGCCAGATCTTTCTCGCTAATACCCATACTTATCAGATCTTCGGGGCCGAGACCGGAAAAATAGTGCTTCTTGTGGTCCGATTTGTAATCCCTAGTCGGCTTAAATGCATTCTTCATATCTCCGCCGTATTCTACTTCGCCGTTTTCGCCATACATTATAAGTGGTATGCGATGTTTGGCTGCGATCTGTAAGGGAAAATTTGTCTGGCCGTATATGAACGGCTGAAATGGGTCGCCCAACATATCAAACGATAATCTAGTCAGTTTTCTGTGGATTTTCCCGCTAGGCGTGCCCAAGATATTGTCCACTCCTCCGACATGTATCATGGACTGGAAATTCTTAAAACCTATATCTGTGTAAAGATGCGGTGCCCAGGTAACCGTCAGCACATTCATCCCATACTTATATTTTAACTCATGCGCGATGCGGGCACTGTCCTTGCCGCCGCTCGACGGGACCAGGACCTCATATCCCCCATCGTTTCGTTTAAATCTCTTTAAAAGCTTCAATAACTCATTCTCTCTTTCCTTCCAATCAACATGTTGCTTCTTATATTCGGCAAACTGGCAGGCTGAACATACGCCATCGGCATTAAAAGTGATTCGTGGCCTCTGGTTGGATATAGTGCATTTCGTGCAAAATTTAACTTCTACTGGAAGATTATACTTTTTTATAACATCTTTTTTTTCAATCATCTCACAGACCTCCATGAATATAAGCTCTTTAAAACCGACATTTTTGTATTAATCTATCATCCAACCTTAAACCCATAAGGACATTTACAACCTTCTTCGCTGTTTTTCCATCCCCGTACGGATTTTTGCATTTTCTAATCTTCTTTCTAAACTCTTTCGATATAGTCAGTCTAATAGCCTTTATTATATTCCCTTTACTGTAACCGACGTCGATTACATTTTTTGCTCTTTCCCTACCTGTTTGTCTTGTTCCTATATTGACGGCAGGGAGATGAAACGAAGGCGCCTCTATCAGTCCGCAACTCGAGTTGCCGACTAAGACGTCAGCATACTTTAGCAGAGTGAGGAAATCCGAATGTTCGATGCTCTTGTATACTGTAAAGCCTGGTCGCTTCGAATACTCTTCGATGAATTTTATCATCTTTCTGCCGCCTGCGTCGGCATTAGGGTAGATGACTACTCTGTTAGCGTCGAAGGCAGAGACCGCCTCAAGCGTGGTCTTCATCTGCCTGCCAGCGTCTTCGATTTCAGTTGTCACTGGGTGCTGTATAACTACGATTATTGGCTTTTTTTCGTCGAGACTGAATTTACTGAAGACTTCTTTCTTTGGCGGTTGCTTGCGGCCAATAATCTCTTCAAGACCCGGTGCGCCGACTACATGTATTCTCCAGCTTTCCTCCCCCATAGCTTTTATCCTCTTAGCGCTTTTTTCAGTCGCCGGAAGGTGTATGTGCGCCAGCTTCGTTATCGCGTGTCTCACTCGGTCGTCGACGTTGCCGGATATTTCACCTCCATGAAGGTGCGCTATCGGTATCGAAAGATATGTTCCGACAATTGCTGCTGCGAGCATCTCGCCGCGGTCCCCTAGTAGTAATATCATGTCAGGGCGATTTTTTTGCATCTCGATGGTGAGTTTAATGATGAGTTTCCCGACGAATGCGGCCATGGATTCGCGGTCATCTCCCAAATAGGTCGCGTCGATCGTTGAGACATCGAAGCCATCCCTCCTTATCTCCGAGACGGTTTTCCCGAAATCCTCCATCAGGTGCATTCCTGTGGCAATTATTTTGAGCTGAAGACCTTTTTTATTCCTGATGTGTTTTAGGGTGTTCCTCATGAGACCGTAGTCTGCGCGCGTGCCTGAGATGTAGAGTATCTTCCTCATTTTATCATCTTGAAGTCTATGATTTCGTCTTTTCTGATGTTCTTTGATGCTGTTTTGCCGATAAGCTTCTTGATATCCGAGGGGCTTATTCCGGTTCCAGGCCTCTTTGTTGCAAGCATCTCCTCGGTTATTTTCTCGCCTCTTCCGATACTTCTTGCGGCGGTCAGGGATTTTCTTACTGCAGCCATTATCCTCTTTTCGGAGTCTGTAGGCTCCTTTGTTCCCGAGCCGAGCATGATCTCAGCCTCCCGTATCTTTTGCACCATCTCCCTTAGTTCGTTGGGTTCCAGCGACGCCTTATGGTCTGGGCCAGGAAGTTTCCTGTCTAGCGTCAGGTGCTTTTCTATCATCGCTGCTCCGAGCGCAGTTGCAATTATTGCGGCGGTATGTCCTAGTGTGTGGTCCGAGAATCCTACGATGCAGTCAAGCTTTTCTTTCATAGTGAGCATAGCCCTCAGATTGACTTCCTCTGCCGGGCATGGGTAATTTGTCGTGCAGTGAAGCGCAATGATCTCCTGGTTACCTTGTGAGTGTATTGCGTCCAAAGCGGCTTCCACTTCTTTGAGGGTCGACATTCCTGTCCCAAGGATGATGGGCTTCCCTTTCTTTGCCGCATGTTCGAGAGCCGGGATGTTGGTCAGATCCCCCGAGCCGAATTTGTATGCCGGTACGATGTCATCTAGAAAATCTATCGCGTCGGACGAGTGCGGAGTCGAGAGGAAGATTATCTTTTTTCTGTCGCAATATTCTTTTAATCTGCAGAAGTCGTCATACTCTAGTTCAAGTCTCGCTAGCATCTTCCTCTGGGGTTCTATCCTACCTGTGTTCTTTCTCTGATACTCCGCAGTCGGAGCATCTTCTGCGACGACTCCTTCTGCCTTGAACGTCTGGAATTTTATCGCATCTGCTCCAGCTTTTTTCGCGGCATCGACTAGTTTCTTGGCTAGCCGAAGGTCGCCATTGTGATTCACTCCAGCTTCGGCTATGATGAAGCAGGGTTCGTCATCACCGACTTTCTTGTTGCCTATCCTTATTTTCATCCTTTGAAATATCAGCGCGTGGTCGCATATAATCTCTCTCTTGTGGCAGAGTGCCAGAGTGAGGTCTTCTAGCCATGTGATTCCTCTGCGCTATGACCAAAAAATTCTTCATTTAACTAGCCTGCGCATGTCTATTTCGGGCGCAGTCTTCTGTATGATGCATGCATTGATGCTCCTCAATTCCGGGCTTTTTTCAAGCAGGTCAACAACCTCCGACAGCTCAAAAAGCTCTCCTTCATGGTTCAGCCTTTTATATATCTCCTCCATCAGCCTGAAGTCTTCTGGAGTGTCAACCGTCAATCTCATCTCAGGATGCCTTAGCCTGTCTTCTACGGATAATTCCTCCTTTTTGAAGAGGTTTGATTTTTTAAAATAGACGCCCCAGATCTCAGTTTCCTTCTCAGTCTTGAGGGAGACGACTTTTTCAAGGGCTGAGACTTTCACGCCGTAAGAGAATGTTCCTAGTGGCAGGTCAAGGCAGGTTATGTAGTCTGCATCAGTCTCCTTAAATTTTTCTATTAGCCTGTCGATGTAGTGCGGATCAGCTAGGGGATTGTCGCCAGAAGTGCTCGCGATGAAGTCTATCTTGTATTCCTTTGCCGCATCCAGAAGCCTCTTGAGCACGTCATTCTCGCTGCCTCTGAAGCATTTTATCCTCGTTCTTTTTGCCTCTGTTGCGAGTATGTCGTCCTGCGGATTCGTGGACGTGCACAGGATTATCTCGTCAGCCTTTTTGGCGTATTTCACTCTCTCTATGATGCGTTCAATCATCGGCTTGCCGAGGAGGTCTTTCATCGCCTTCTTCGGCAGTCTCGTGGACTTCATCCGTGCGGTTATCGTTATCGCAGTCTTCATTTCGTGTTCTTGAGCGTATGCCCCCTATTATTAATGATTTAGTTAATAATATAACCGGGTGAGATGGCTTTCTTTTGAAGGGGTGGCTGCTATTCGTGATTTAGTCAAACAAGCAGATTCTCTCTCAATGTCAAGCCGGCCGCCGTCCGACCATCCCATCGATTAGCTCTACGATCCTTTCAGTTGCTTTCCCATCGATCCTGTATAGGTGTTTTTCAATGTACTTGCCGCGTTTTTCCGCCTGTTTTGAGTCGTCTTCCAGAAGTTCTTCGATGGCAGGCTTCATCAGGCCAGCTTCATAGACGCCGGATGCTATGCCCTGCTCCACGTAGTCGACGATGTCCGTTTTTCCGCCAAGGTTCAGGACGATTACCGGCTTGTTCAGTGCCACGGCTTCCATCGCGGTTGTGGAATCTTTGGTTATCATAAGGTCGCATACGAATAGCTGCTCGAATGTGTCTGAAGTTTTTGGCAGGAGAACGGCGTTTATACTGTGCTTTCCTAGGTCCTCTTTTATCATCTGCGCGTATCTTTCGCTTTCTCTCGGGTGCTGCTTTATGAGCAGTGTGATTCTGCCGAGCTGTTCTATCGCCCCGAAGACTGCATTGAAGTTCTTGATGTTCTCTTCGTCGCTCATCCAGTGGGATTGCGTCAACCATAGGACTATCTTGTTCTTCGAGTCGATGCTGTGTTCTTCCAGGAATCTTTCTTTTGAGTAGACTTCGCTCGCGTGATACAGCAGGTCGTACCTGGGCTGTCCCGTCACCGCCACGCGTTCTTCCGGGTATGCGCTCACTTTAGTTAAAAGCTCTTTGTCGTATGTTCCGTACACCGCAGTCTTGTCTGGTATGGGGCAATATGGCGACTCTGTGCCGCAGGCGGATGAGATCTCGTCTTTTGAGTGCATGTATCCACAGTGCGTCGGGTTTATAAAGCCGTGCTGTAGGGCTAGGGTCGGGATGCCCTCTAGCTTGGACGCTACCACTAGGTAGTATCTCTCTGGGCCGTCCTCGTTCTGAAGCAGCACAAGGTCTGGATTTTCTTTCGCAATCATTCTCTTTCCCATTTCCACGTATTTAACGGCCCGGGGGAACATGAAGAGGAAATAGAGCTCCAGTTCATTCATGACTTGCTCATAGATGTCTTTTCCGTTATAGATGCACATTTCCCTAAAAATCCTGTCTTCTTTGATGCACTTCAACGATTCACTGAATTTTTTGTATGCGTCTAATCCCTTCTTACTGGAATCAAGCGACCAATAAACATTGAAGGGCTTATATAGAATGTTCCAATTGAGCAGTTTATCGATAAAAATCTTCAAGCCTTTTATGGGTGCATTGTTTATCGGGTAAGTGCCGATGAATTCATATGACTCTCCACTACTCTCTATTATGGAATCAAAGATAGCATCACTTTTCCGCAACTTGTTTGTATGCTGGTCTCTTACGAATCTCCATTCGTTGTCTGTGGAGACGAACAGTATCCTTTTTTTATTTTTGGAGGTAGCGTGCTTTCTCTTAAATATCTTCAGTATGGTCTCTGTTAGCACTTTGAGTGCGAGATCGTAGAGTAGTTCTATATAATAAATGAGAACAGCATTTTTCCTCAGGATTTTATAAACGAACATAAAAATTGGCGAGTGCCTTGATTCACGCGTAGTGTCGCTGTTTAACGCGTTTATGATGAAATAGTAGAATGGAACATCCTTAGACCAGCACATAGCGATGCCATCATAAGTCGAGAGCTCTATTATATTCTTGCCGCACGCTAGTTTTTCCTTCAGAAGCCTCCGTTCATACGCCAGTTCGTCGTCCATATCCAACCTTATTTGCGAGGAGTTAATGTTGCTTTTGTTCTAGCATGAACAACTGCATGAAACTCTTTTGTATAAGCTCCCTATTTATGCTCTTATTCCCCGCCCTAGCTAAGAAAACATACGGTAAGTAGCTGAGCCGAGCCATGAGCGGTCTTTTTGCCGAATAAGAGTAGTGGTTGTCAGGCCAGCTTGCTGAAAGACCTGATATCAGAGAGAAGCCTTCTTCTTGGAATATTTTTGCCATTGTCTCTGGTTGATATAAAATATTGTAGGTGTATTCATCGAACTGCCATCTTATGCAGCAACCCAACGTTGGCGGGCAGAATGATACATACACCACCCCTCTTTCGTTGAGGATTTCCCTTAGCGAGGCAACGAATTTCTTGAGATTCGTACAGAAATTTATCGAGTATTCGATTATTATGATGTCAAATTTGTCACTGACGACGTTGGATAAGTCATCTGTGTTATAATCGAATTTTACGGCATTTATCCCTAGATTCTTGATCATTCCGTCAACTGAAACTTGGCTGTACTCCGTGACGACTGCTTTTTTGGCGATTTTCGCTATTTCTCTGGTCAAAAAGCCTGGTCCGCCGCTTATATCCAAGACTTTTTTGTCTGTCATATCCACGCCGTATTTTCCAAGATTGTTCCTTAATTTATCAAATAGTGGAGCCCACTTCGTTTCCTCCACATTCGTGGCCGACACTGAAGCATAATAATCATAAAAAAGGGACTCGTCTTCTCTTATATCCTCCATGGCGTAGAGGTTGCTTCTTAACCTATCTGAAAGAAACATGCGCGCAATGTTATGTGGGATTAATCTAGAAAATAAATATCTCTCTTTTCTCTTTCGGAATACATTTCCGCAGTCGTTGCATGACACCCAGGTATGTTTATAACTGTCTATACCGGTTTTACTGCAGCCACCGCACACAGGGCATTTAAACTTGTCGTTGTTCTTCCCATTAGCCATTATTCACCTTTCTTACAGCGATGGAACTCAGTTGGTTGTCTCTTCTTTACCCATTAGGTTAATACTCATATTAATCACTTAAAACTAAGTTATATAGGGAAATATAGGAAAACCGATTGAAGGCCGCCGGCATGATAACGATAGTGGACTATGGGATGGGGAATCTTGGTTCTGTTCGTAATATGCTGAAAAAGATAGGCATATCGTCGCAGATATCTTCGGAGGCTGAAAAAATAGCGGAGGCTACTAAGTTGATTCTGCCGGGCGTCGGAGCCTTCGATAATGCCATGCAGAACCTGGGTAATCTCGGGCTCATACCTGTGTTGAAAAGGAAAGTCATCGAAGAGAAGACGCCGTTCCTGGGTATCTGTCTTGGGATGCAGCTGCTGACGAAAAGAAGCGAGGAGGGGTCTTTGAGCGGTTTAGGCTGGATCGATGCTGAAACAGTGAGATTCAGGTTCTCCGGGGGCGAAAACTTGAAGATACCGCACATGGGCTGGAATACAATAGCAGTAAGAAAAGAATCGCCGTTGTATGATGGATTACTGGAGGAGCCAAGATTCTATTTTGTGCATTCCTACTATGTGGCATGCAATAATCCAAGTGATGTGCTTACGACGACGGACTATGGCATTGATTTCTGCTCTTCTCTGGCATGCGGAAATGTTTTCGGGGTTCAGTTTCATCCGGAGAAGAGCCATAAATTCGGGATGCGGCTGCTGAAGAATTTCGCGGAGTTGTGTTAAATGCTTAATACAAGGGTCATACCATGCCTTCTTTTGAAGGGGCGGGGTCTTGTGAAAACAGTAAGATTCAAGGATCCTAAGTACATTGGGGACCCTATCAATGCCGTAAGAATATTTAATGATAAAGAAGTCGATGAGCTTGTCTTTTTGGACATAACTGCGACCATCGAGAACAGGAAACCCCAGTTTGATTTAATCGCGGATATTGCCACTGAATGTTTCATGCCTTTTGGCTATGGTGGAGGCATACGCTCCCTCGATGACGCAAAGAGGATACTGAAGCTCGGTGCCGAGAAGATAGTGGTCAATACCTTTGCTTTGGAGAATCCTGGTTTTATACGGGAGGCCTCCGAGGTTTTTGGGAGTCAAAGTGTTGTTGTTTCAATGGACGTCAAAAGAAAATCCTCTGGTGAGTATGCTCTATATAGTCATTCAGGCACAAGGAATACTGGTGTCGACCCTCTTGAATTCGCTAAAAAGGTCGAAGAATTAGGTGCCGGCGAATTATTTGTTAATTCGATTGATCGGGACGGGACAATGCAAGGATATGACGTAGAGCTGATAAAATTGATATCAGAAAACGTTGATTTGCCGGTGATAGCCTGTGGCGGGGCCGGGAAACTTCAGGATCTCCAGGAAGCGATTGAACTAGGGAAGGCGTCTGCGGTTTCTGCGGGGAGCATGTTCGTATTCCATGGTCCGCACAGGGCGGTATTGATCAATTATCCCTCGCAGGCGGATTTGAAGAGATTATTCAAGTGAACTGAGATGGAAAAGGCGTATCGTATTTGTACTAGATGCGTGTTGGATACAACGGACCCAGATATCGTCTTCGATGAGAACGGGGTTTGCAATAACTGTAGGCGATACGAAGAGCTTGCCAAAAAGACTTTTTTGTCTGGCGGTGAACGAGAGAGACGTTTAGAGAGTTTCATCCGTAGAATAAAACGAGAAGGGGAGAATAAAGAGCACGATTGTCTTATTGGGATGAGCGGGGGTGTTGACAGTTCTTATCTAGCGTATCTTACTAAAAAGTTTGGATTGCGGCCGTTGGCGTTTCACTTAGACAACGGCTGGGACTCGGAGTTGGCTGTTGACAATATTGAACGGATTCTGAACAAATTAGGCATTCCGTTGTATACTCATGTGATCGACTGGGAAGAGTTCAAGGACTTGCAGCTTGCATATCTGCGGGCTTCTGTTGTCGATATAGAAGTTGCATCTGATCATGCCATCACGGCCGGCTTGTATGATCTCGCAAACAGAAAAGGTATAAACTATATCCTCAGCGGTAGCAATGTCACGACTGAAGGCGGCATGCCTCAATCATGGGCTTATCGGAAAAACGACCTAAGCAACATAGAAAGTATACATCATAAGTGGGGGGAGATCAAGTTAAAGACGTACCCTAAATTAGGTCTGTTCAAGCTTTTATACTGTGGTTTCATTAAGGGGATAAACTCTGTTAATCTACTTGATTATGTGGACTACAATAAGATTCAAGCCAAAAAATTGCTTCAGGATGAATTCGGGTGGAAGGACTATGGCGGGAAACACTATGAGTCTTTGTTCACTAAATTCTATCAAGCGTATATTCTGCCAACGAAATTCAATATAGATAAGCGTAGAAGTCATCTATCCTCTCTTATACGCTCTGGACAGATCAGTAGGGCGGAGGCATTAAAGGAGCTTGAAAAGCCGTTATACTCTAAAGAGGAGCTTGAACGAGACAAAGAATATGTGTTGAAGAAATTTGGGCTCTCTGAAAAGGAGTTTGGGGACATACTGGGTGCCCCCATCAAAAGACATCAGGATTATGCTACTGATGAATGGGCATATGTTCCGCTTAGATATATGAGGGGCCTGTATAAGTTAGTATCCGGACGAGTTTAGGACTTATATCGCCGACAGGGTTTGAGGAGGTGGAGAAAGTATCATATACTTATTTTTTTCTGTTCCGCCATCGTCCTCTTCTTGATGAACCTTGCCGGCACTCCACCCCACACCTCATTATCAGGAACATCATGTGTAACGACGCTGTTCGCTCCGACCACGCTATTCCTTCCGATTGTGATTCCCTCGCCGATGTAAGCACCATAGCAGATCCATGCGCCATCCTTAATTATGATATCGCTCTTCTGTTCCTCCTCGCCAGGGTAAGTGTTTGACGTGTAAAGCGCAACATGGTGGCTTATCCGTACATTGTCGCCAATAACTATTTTCGTGCCAGGCGCGATGGTGATTTCCCCGAACTCGCCGATATAGGAACCTTTACCCATCGTCATGCCTACTGGGATAAGTGTTCTAGCCACATACCTTCGCATCTTCCTTATGACTTTTTCCCGTATATCCATTTTCTGTTCCTCTCTCATTGCATATGACAATAAACTATACTCCTCTTTTTATTAGAAGCGATCCATAGACCTCAAGCAATCTTTTTTCCATATTCTGCCAATTGTATTTTTCTTCCACCGCTTTCCTGCCGTTCTTTCCAAGGGCCTTTGCAGCCGCCGGATTCTCCATCACCCAAGTCATCGCCTTCGCCATGTCCTCCGGCTTTGTAGGGTCGACGAGCACTCCGCAGCCTGCGCCCTCAACGATCTTCGTCAATTCAGGAAGCCTGCTGACTATCACCGGCAGCCCGCATCCCATGTACTCGAACAATTTTATCGAATATGGTGTTTTAGAATATCTCTCAATAGGCTGATGAGGCAGCAGACCTGCAGTACTCATCCTCAGGTAGGCTGAGATGTCCTTGTAAGGTATATTTCCCACGAATTCGACTCTCTGTGTGAGGTTCTTTTCGTTCACATAAGCCATGACCTCTTTTTCATAGCCGGAGTTTTTGAAGGGGCCGACGAATAAGAGAACAGCATTTTTGTCTTTTACGAGTTCAAGCGCCTTAATGGACTCAAGCGTTCCTCTGTTCGGCTCCAGGCCGCCGGCGTACACAAAAATCGTTTTGCCAGAGTATCTCTCAGCTAGGTCTGGTTTCTCGCCTCCGGTGAAGAACTCCATGTCCGGGAAATTAGCCACCAAAGTCGTTCTCTTATTGTATCTCCTATAGTTGTCGACTGTTTCCTCTGACACGGTTATTATGTAATCCGCAAAAGCGCAGAATGTTTTTTCTATGATATCGAATCCAAGGAAGGCCAGTTTTTTAGCTGTTTTCGGGAATTTCTCGGAGAAATAATGTGACCAATATTCGTGGGCATCGTAGACGAGTTTTTTTCGCCTTATGATCTTCAGCGCAGCGCCTGCTATGAGGGCGTCAGGCTCATGGCAGTGATATATGTCGGCGTCCGCTGCAATGCCTCTCCTGAATAGATCAAAGAGAGTCAGCGGCCGCAGTATCTTTTTTCCGTATCTTGGTATGATAAGGATCCTGATTCCGTCGATCGTTGAGTCTGCTTTAAGGGACGGAACGGCTGGCGCTATGATGGTGACATCGTATCCGCTCCGTTGAAGGCTCTTTGCCTCCTTATAGAATATCCTCACATCCATCGGACTATGGGCTGATGTCAGCATGCAGGTTTTCATTTCTTCAACGCCCAGAAGCCGCATAATTCATCCGCCGAATGGGCGTCGCTTCCAGTGATCATTAAAACATTTTTCTCTTCCAGCAGCTTCAGGAATTCTTTATCGGGAGTGTCGTACTTCAGGTTCTTTTCGAATATTTTCCGATTTCTTGCGGCTTCTGTAGCAAGCAGTGCTTTCATCTCCTTTGGGAGCGTCATGTCCGCTTTTTTGAGGTATGCGCAAGGATGGGCGAGTATTGTCACCTTCGGGTTCCTTATGAGCGCGCTCGTAGCATTCATCCAGAGCCTTAGAGCAGTCTCTTTATCTCTTCTTACATCCTCAGTCCTCATGTATTCGTCTTTCGCGGTCGGAATACGGTGTACTGCTCCAAGGATGATATCCACCTTATCCCCGAATTCAGGTCGTGCATCTATGTTCCCTTCAAGGTCTATTGCCTTAGCTTCTATGCCTGAGTATATGTCGATCTTCTTGCCGTAGACGCCTCTGATCCTGTCGATCTCTTTTACGTAGTCGTCCAGCCAGTTCGTTTCTCTCCTCACGTGGTCTGTGATGGCGAGTGCTTCCAGACGGAGGTCGATCGCCGCTTTCACAAGTTCTTCAATTGAGTCTTCCCCGTCAGAGAAGCTCGAGTGAGTGTGAAAGTCAGCCTTTCGGTATCCTCTTAATTTCGTCGCCAATAGTGTAGGCTCTATCATCTTTATAGTATACTTCCTCCCAGTATCTTATCATCTTTGTGCCGTATTTTGGCGTAATCTTCGGTATTCTTTCTCCTAATGCGAGCTTTATCGCAAGATACGGTAGATTGACGCCGGCTCCCGTGCACATGACTATCGTGCCTGAGACGCGCGGATTTATCTCAAGGATCTTCGGGACTTTGTCTGCAGAATACTTGAGCTGGAGGTTTATGTTGTAGTCTAATTTCAGTGATGAGACTATCTTTTCTGCAATCTTCTTCACTTCCAAATTGTTCTCTACTTTTCCGATGAAGCATATGCCTAGTTTTATCGCTTCCCGCAGCCTCGGAACAGTCGCAAGGGACTTTCCTTTGTCTGCGAGGATGTCGACGCTGTATTCTTTGCCCGGCAGGTATTCCATGACGACGAGCTCAGGGAACGGGTTCGCGTCCTCGAGCTGTGCCGTTATCCGCTCGAGCGTCGAGTAGAATCCAGCCTGCTCCGGCTTGTAGTTCAGCAGCAGGTCAAGTTCGTCCATACCCTCCTTCAGTATCCGGAAGCCTCTGCTGCCTTTGCTTATGTGCGGCTTGAAGCAGACCTCCTTCTCCGGGTAGCCGAGCTTGTGGACCGCGCGCATGAACTCCTTCAGGTTCTTTGCGATGATGAAGTCTGGCGTAGGTATGCCTTCTTTCTTCAGGAACTTGAGGAGCTTCGCCTTGTCGTTCGCGGCTTCAAGAGGCTTGGGTTCGGATACTAGGACTTTTGTCCCGATATTCTCGAACTTTTTCCTGTTCTTTGAGAAAGGCATAAGCTCATAGGTGGCCAGCGGCAGTATGGCGTCCGCCTTCTCTTTTTCTGCTATGCGCAGCATCGCGGGTATGAATTTTTCGGATGTTCCGGGCGGGACGACGTATGCTTTGTCTGCCATCGAGAGGCCGACGGCTTCCGGGTTCATGTCCGTGCCTATGATGCGTATCCTGCGTTCGCCGTTGAGGCGGAGGCTCTTTATTATGCCTGGGGCTCCAGGCGCTCCTGCGGCCGTCACTATGACAGTTAGGTCAGATAGCTTCATCTTAGTATCCATCTGAGGACTTCGAATGCTTCAGCGTATTCTGAGCTTATCTGCGTTCCTCTGACTCGCGCAAGGCCTTCAATGAATTCTTCTGTGAAGTAAGGCCTCTTCTGCGATATCTGGGATTGGTAGCATCCTAATGCATCCCACTTCTTCTTTATGTGCTTCTCTTCTAGTGCGATGAATGCTAGAGTCGAGAAGTTGAGGTGGTTCCACGGCTGTTCGTAGCAGAGTATGGATGCGGTGGTCTTGAATGCGCGCAGGGCTTCTTTTGCCACGACTTCATGGTCTTGGTGTGCGTCGTTCAGTGACGGGATGAAGACAAGGTCTGGTTTTATCTTTTCTCTTAGTTCGATGAAGTTGTCTAGGATGTCCTGCCTTATCGATGGAAAAGAGCGTACCTTATGCTTGTAGACGAAGAGGTTCTTCTTGGGTATCCCAAGCACGTTCGTCGCCTTTTTGACTTCTTTTTCGAGCGTGTCCTTCGGCAGATTCTTCGGCATCGAGTCTTCGCATACGGATAGTGCGGCATAGTATACGTCTTTTCCTTCTTCTATGAATCGTGCTATGGTTCCTCCGCACCCCATCTCGCCGTCGTCCGTGTGAGGCGACAGCACCAGCACTTTTTGTGTTTTCATTTTATCTCTTCAAGCAGGGCTTTTTCAATCTCTCTGACGCTGGCATCCCAGCTGCAGTCTTCCACGACCATCTTGCGGGCATTTTCTCCCATCTTTTTTCTTATGTCCTTATTATTTAGCAAGTATATGATTTTATCCGAGAGGTCTTTTGTATTCTCGGGTTCGAAGAATAGGCCGTTGACTTTGTCTTCTATGAATTCTTCGAATCCCGGATTCTTGGGCAGTATGACTGGTTTAGCGCAGGACATGAATTCAAGCACTGATATTGATCTGGCAGTAGTCTCTCTGCCGACAGTCTCCGGTTTCGGGAACGATGAGACGCATATGTCTGCGCAGTTTATTATCTGAGGAAGCTCGAAATAGCTCACGGTTCCAAGGAATAGGACGTTCTTGGCGAGGCCGTATTCTTCAGCCTTCTTTTTGAGCTCGTCCGATGAGACGCCGTGTCCCACGAACACTATCTTTGTTCTTGGGTTGGCCGCTATCACGGCCGGGGCGGCGTCTATAAGGTAGCCTGCGCCTTTCCATGGTGCAAGCGTCCCCAAAAAGAGTATCACAGATCCGCCATCCCTTATCCCGAGCTTCTCGCGTGTTCTCTTATTCTCTTCTTCTGGCAGAATCTTGAATCTGTCGGTGTCGACGGCGGTCAGCGCTAATGTGAACCTGCCTTTTTTCACGCCAGTCCTTTTGGCTAGGATCTCGTCCATTCCGGTGCATGGAACTATTATCCTGTTTGCCCTTCGTATGCAGAATTTTTCGAGTGCTGCGCCGACAGCATACTGTAGCTTTGTATAATGTGATGCCCCCCATACGTCGTGTACGTTTATCACCATCGGCGTTCCTGTGAGCTTGCTCGCCATCAGCGAGGATGCTCCGACCAGGTACGGTGGATTATGTGACAGTATGACGTCTATCTTCTCTTTTTTTATTATGTCTATTGCCTTCTTTGCCATCAGAGGGATCGTTGCGGCCCAGTAGAGCTGCGTGGGCGCAAAGTATGGCAGCCGATAGACGTGTATCCCCTCATATTCTTCGTGGAGCGGGGCGGCATCGTCCAGGTTGCATTGTTCGATGGATTGTGGATTATGTACGAGGAGGTGCACTTCGTGTCCGAAGGCTGTGAGGTTCTTTGCCGTATTGTATACTCTCACGCTTGCGCCGCCTACGTGGGGGAAGAACCATCTTGCTGTCTGCAGGATCTTCATTTTTCTTTTTATATATGCTATAAATATTGTAATAGGTTAAGATTAGCGGTCTTGCGGGGGCGCAGGGCGATAATATATAAATATAAAACGTATATAATTTATTACGTTTTATTAAACAATATATGATATATTGGTCTTTATGAAAAACGTCAATATCCACCCAACTGCCGAAGTCTCAGACAAAGCGCACATAGGCGAAGGCACCAGAGTATGGCACTGGGCGCAGATCAGAGAGAACGCCAAAATAGGGAAAAACTGCATCATAGGCAAATCCGTCTACATAGACTACTCAGTCCAAATAGGCGACGGAGTCAAAGTCCAGAATTTTGTCTCAGTATACCACGGAGTCGTGGTCGAAGACGACGTATTCCTCGGCCCGTCCATGACTTTCACGAACGACATGTACCCTAGGGCGTTCAATTCGAACTTCAAGGTCTACGCGACCCTCGTAAAGAAAGGCGCGTCCATCGGCGCCAATTCGACGGTAGTCTGCGGCACAAAGATCGGCAGATACGCGATGGTGGGCGCAGGCTCAGTAGTAACCGAGAACGTGCCGGACCACGGCCTGGTGTACGGCAACCCCGCAAAATTGTTCGGCTTCGTCTGCGTCTGCGGCAGGAAACTCAAGAAAAAGAAAGACGGAGGCGATTATATGCTCATGACTTGCCCGGAATGCGGCGAAGAAGTCAAGATACCTAAGGAAACTTATGCTAAAGTGAGGCTAAAATGATCCCAATAGCTAAACCATTGATAGGTGAAGAAGAGAAGGCGGCCGTCATGGCAGTGCTCGGTTCTGGCGTCATCGCCCAGGGTCCGAAGGTGAAGGAGTTCGAAGAGCGGTTCGCTGAATTCGTCGGAACAAAGCATGCGGTAGCCGTCAACTCCGGAACAGCCGCGCTCCACGTCGCACTGCTCGCAGCCGGCATCGGCCCCGGCGACGAAGTCATAACAAGTCCGTTCTCTTTCATTGCGACCGCGAACTCCATACTCTACACCGGCGCAAAACCCGTCTTCGTGGACGTGGAAGATGAGACATTCAATATCGATGTCGAAAAGATCGAAGAGCGGATAACGAAGAAGACGAAAGCCATAATGCCGGTGCACCTGTATGGTCACTCAGCCGAGATGGATGCTATCATGGACCTTGCAGAAGACAATGACCTTGCGGTCGTAGAGGACGCCTGCCAGTCCCACGGCGCAACCTTCAACGGGAAAATGGTCGGCTCCTTTGGCGCAGGCTGCTTCTCATTCTATCCTACTAAGAACATGACCACTTCAGAGGGCGGCATAATCACTACCAATGATAAAGAGATCGCTGAGCGCGCGGAGATGATCCGGGCGCATGGCTCAAAACAGCGCTATGTTCACGAGATGTTGGGTTTCAACCTGAGGATGACGGACATCGCTGCTGCGATTGGTCTCTGTCAGCTGAAAAAACTTCCGGGCTTTAACATGAAGCGGATACAGAATGCAAAGGATCTGTCGGCTGGAATAAAAAATAAGCGCATAATAACTCCAACGGTCCGTGAGGGTTGCAGGCACGTCTTCCACCAGTACACGATAAAGGTCGAAAAAGAGAGGGACGCCGTCCTAGACATCCTCACCAAGAAAGGCATTGGCACAGGCGTCTATTATCCTACTCCTATCCACCAGCAGAAGCTGTATAAGGATCTTGGATACACAGAGAGTTTTCCGGTCTCTGAGCGGCTAGCCGGCGAAGTAATTTCTTTACCTGTTCATCCGTCGGTGAGTGGAGCTGACTTAGACTACATAATCTCTGTGCTTAATGGATTGTAGTAAAAATGAATAAACTTAAGGCTGCTGTCATCGGTGTGGGTTCCATGGGCAGGAACCATGCGAGGATATATGCTGAGCTTTCAGGAGTCGAACTTGTCGCCGTAGCCGACGCCGAGTTCGAGAATGCGAAGAAGGTCGCAGAACAGCTGCGGTGCAAGGCCTACAAGGACTATATTGAGATGCTCAATGTGGAGAAGATCGATATTGTTTCCATAGCTGTTCCTACGAAGTATCATCGGGATGTGGCTCTTGAGTGCATTAAAAGAAAGATTCCACTGCTCGTCGAAAAACCTATTGCTGACACTGAGGAGCATGCGAAGGAGATCATTGCGAAGGCTAAAGATACGGGCGTGAAGCTCACAGTCGGCCACATCGAGCGCTTTAATCCTGCAGTCATCGAACTGAAGAGGCGCTTGGATGCGGGCGAACTAGGCAGGGTGTTCGAGATAAAGACTGTTCGTGTAGGTCCGTTTCCGAACCGGATAAGGGACGTCGGCGTCGTAATCGACCTTGCGGTGCACGACATCGATATCATGCGCTACCTATCAGGCTCGGAGGTCAAGAGACTGTACGCTGAGACAGAGCAGAAGATACACACGACCCATGAAGACCTGCTTAGCGGCCTCATGAAGTTCCAGAATGATTCCACAGGCGTTCTGTCAGTGAACTGGCTGACTCCGGAAAAGATCAGGGAGATCTCGATCCTGGGCGAGAAAGGCATGTTCGTCGTCAAGTATCTTACTCAAGAATTGTGCTTCTTCGAGAACGTGGAGGCGAGAAATGGAAAATACAGTTATTCTGACATGCTCATGGGCGTAGCCGAAGGCAACGTCGTAAACATCAGGATACCTAAGAAAGAGCCCCTGATGGCTGAACTCGAGTCGTGGGTCGCCTGCGTGCGCGAGAACAAGGAGCCTATTGTGAGCGGCACAGACGGCCTCAAGGCCTTGACTTTAGCCCATAAGATGATCGAATCATCGGCAAAGGGTCAGGTGATATCTCTATGAGGATCTGCGTCATCGGCCTTGGTAAGATGGGTCTGCCTCTTGCGGCCCAGTACGCAAGCAAGGGCTTTTCCGTCATAGGCTGCGACGTTTCCGAAGAGGTCGTTAAGCTAGTGAACTCAGGCGTCTCCCACGTCAAGGACGAACCTGAATTAGACGACAAAGTCAAGGATGCGGTTGCATCGGGAAAGCTTTCCGCGACCACGGACACGGTCTCTGCAGTTCGTTCTTCGGATGCCGTAGTCGTAATTGTTCCTCTAGTAGTCGACCCCAAAGGCAAAATAAAGTACACGATCATCGATTCTGTGACAAAAAAGGTCGCAACAGGCCTTAAGAAGGGCGCATTGGTGATCTACGAGACGACTCTGCCGACAGGCGACACCAGAAAAAGGTTCGCGCCGATGCTTGAGAAGTCTGGTCTAAAGGCAGGCAGCGATTTTTATCTCGCATTTAGTCCTGAGCGGATATCTTCGGGCGTCACTTTCGATTATCTGAGGAATATCCCTAAGATCGTCGGCGGCGTGAATGATGAGTCGACGAAGAAAGGCGTCGAATTCTATGGGAAAGTGTTGGACGCTAAGATCATTTCTCTTTCAAGCTGCGAGGCTGCTGAATCCGCGAAGCTTTTTGACATGATCTACCGGGACGTGAATATTGCTTTGGCGAATGAGTTCGCCAGATTCTGTAGTGCGCGCGGCCTTGATATCTTAGAGATAATCTCGGCTGCCAACTCTAATCCTTTCTCTAAGCTCCTGCTTCCCGGAGTCGGCGTCGGCGGCCATTGTACGCCGGTGTACCCGTATTTCCTCATTAAGAAGGCAGCTGATGCGGGCGTGAATCTGAGCCTCGCAAAGAAGGCAAGGAAGATAAACGACAGCATGCCTGCGTTCACTGTCAGCCTCCTGAAGAAAGACTTAGGTTCGCTGAAAAAGAAGAACATCCTCGTCCTCGGTCTTGCATTCCGCGGGAATGTGAAGGAGACCTTCAAGAGCCCGGCGTATGCTGTGATGGGCGCGCTGAAAAAGGCAGGGGCTAACGTCTTCCTCAATGACCCGCTGTTCGCAAAAGAGGAGCTAGAGAAAGCAGGGGGGATAGCTGCTGATATGCAGAATCTTGGGCGGATTGACGGCGTCGTCTTGGTTACGAATCACCGCGAATACAAGAGCTTGGATTTCGGCAAGCTGGCGGCTGCGGGTGTTCGGGTCTTCGTCGACGGCCGCAATTCAGTCGACAAGAAGAAAGTCGAAGAGGCGGGCATCGCCTACAGGGGCATTGGACGGACCTAGGTCTTCTTTTTGTCTGCGGTGATTATCAGCGTTTCCCCGATCGGTAGGATGAGTCTGTTTTCTACGAGTCTGAACCATATGGATAGGACTGTATTCACGACGGGGTTGAGGGCTCCGTAGGCTGAATACTCCTTTTCTTTCCTTATCCTGCTCCAGAGGGCTGGGAGGATTATTATGCTCTTCCAGTATCTTAATTTCTTTACGCGCAGTCCCTGCCCCACGAATTTTTTCCTCAGTTCGTCTTTCCCGTATCTGCGCAGGTGGCCTACTGCGTCATCTCGCGGGCATCTGAGCGACTCAAGAGCCGGCACTATCGCGATGATGGTCCCGTTCTCCGTAAGGAGTTTCTTCATGTCGCCTATCAGCTTCTCGTCGTCTTCCACGTGCTCTAGGACGTCTGCCATCAGTATCGTTTCGTATTTCTTGGATAGCAGTGTCTTCGTTACGTCCCCGACGATGAACTCTATATCGACGTCTTCAGCTTTAGCCTTCTGTTTTGCTATATCGACGAGATTTTGGCTGATGTCTATTGCAGTGACCGTTAAGCCCACCTTTGCCAGAGGTATTGCGTTCGCGCCTAATCCGCATCCGACGTCTAAAATGTTTGTACCTACAACTAGTCGCCTGATGAGCTTCTCCTTTGCCTTCACGAAGAATTTTGCGTTACTCTTTATTCTTTCTTCGCTCTCTTCAAGCTCGTGCATCTGATCACCACATCTCATTAGTATTCTATCTCGTAGACTCTTGCTACCAGATAACCTTCTGCAAAAGATTCATGCACCAGCTTCAGGTGCTCTGTTAGGTCGGAGCTCCACGGCGTTTCAGGATCAAGTTTCTGGGGGATGATCACTAGCATGTCTTTTTTGGCGTATTTTGGTCCTCTGTTCGCAGGGTCCACCCACGTATTCATTTGTACGGTCTTGACTCCATACTCTGTCAGATAGTCCTTATATTTTTCGGTTGGCGGCACCATCAGCGGGTCTGAGATGTCTACCACCTGGCCGTTCTCATCAAATACGAAATCATTTCGTATCCAGTTCGCGTCCCAGTAAAGGTAGGTTATGTTGTATTTCCTAGCTAGCTCCAGTGCTTTGGACGTGTCATTACCATACAGGATTACGGCGGAATCTGCCATCCGTGCGTCTATGTCCACGTACATGCTAACGTGAGTCCTCCGCATAGTCACGATTTTTCTTCCTGTCAGGGCATTGAGTGCAAATGAGTCCTCGTTGTTCGATATGAAGACGGCGTTTTTGTCCGTGTTTTCTTTCACCCAATTTGCCGTATCCCCCAGTGCATCAATCATGGTGGATTGGCTTCTTCCAACTTTCGCCCACATGCTGTTGTAATAGTTGTTTATGGTGGTGCCTGCCAGTAAAACAAGGAGTGCAAGGACTGCGATCACGAATATCCTCTCCAGGTTCCCATGTTTCGTCTTGATGATATCATTGATGCCGGCTATGCCGAAGATGAACAGGAGACAGGTCGCAGGCGAGAGCATCATCGCCGCGATTCTCGAGGGAGCTATGGACATTTGCAGCAGGGGCGTGGTTATCATAAAGTGGAGGGCGCCCACAAGGCCCGCAAGCATCAGGACGAGCAGGAATCTTGCCTGCAGCGTATCCCTCTTTTTTGCTGCGAAATACAGGCCGGCGGAGACAAGGAGCGAGAATATGAAGTAGACGAAATTACCTCCGGCAAGCGCGCTCACGTTGAAGAACGTGCTCAGCAGAGTGTTGGCAGTTGTTTCCCCTCCGTATTTGGAGTAGTCGATGAAACCGTAGTCCTGCCAAGGATTCGGTGTCTTTCCGTGGTATACGAATATTGGCGGTCCCCAGTAGAGCATAGCTATTATGACGCCGACGACTATCATGACGGAAAGCGTGGGCCCATATTCCTTTATGGCTTCCTTAAGCCCGGTAATGTTCGCTTTTAGTCTTAGTTTCATGTTCTCTCTGTTGAATCCTATGCCAAGGTTTGGGGTGATGCAATAGTAAGCGAACAGTAAAGCAATGAACAAGGACGCTCCCATGAATGCCGAACCGTGTCCTAATCCCGTTAGCCCATAAGTTACTCCGGCGATGACTGCTGAACGCGTATCTTTCTTCTTTAGGGCATAGAAGATGCCGAAAAGGAACAGGGGCATTATGACGATGCTTGTGAATAATGTGGGGTGTGCTCCATAGAGGGCGGAGTATCCGATCCATGTTATGCAGAAGAAGATTGCGTATTTTTCTTCGACGAATATGCTTTTGCCGAGCAGATACGCAGCCAGGCCTCCAAGGACAACGATAAGCAGGGGAAAATAGATGTCTGTCGTAAAGAGGCTGACTCCAAGGAGTTTTGTAACGCCCACGGCAAGGAGGTGGGTTATCCATGGATAGTGGGCGTATTCCGACGGCATTTGTGGGTTGGTCCACGGTGGGTTGCCATTCATGATATGGTTCATGATGCCATAGTGTATATACAGGTCTCCTCCGTATAGTGGGCCGGGGATCTGCGTGAACTGCGAGCATATGTAGAAATAAACGAGCAGGAACGCCATGATGACTGCGAAGAGGTACTTGAGTCTGAGAATTTTCGAGAGAATAGTTTTGTGCGCTGCTTTTTCCTTGACTTCTTCAGTCACCTGGGATTTTTTACTTGCTTTTGTCATTTTCTGCTTATCATATTCTTTACTAGGCTCCAGAAGTATCTGGGCCCCACTTTCCAGACGTTGAACGAAGATGGGCCGCCGAAGTATTCGTGTGTCGGAATTTCCGTTATCCTGCAGCCTGCTTTCAGGCATTTTATCGCGATTTCCTGTTCTATCGTCGTTATATTCTCTTCGAGCTTAAGTTTCTTTGCCGTGGTTGCGCGTATTGCGCGCAGCCCATTCTGGTAGTCTGTGTAGCATACTTTGAACCTGTAGTTTATGATGAGCGTTATCATGTTGCTGAACATGAGCCTCAGGAATTCATCCAATTTTCCGTGTAGTTCGTCGCTTCCTCCAGTCATCCGTGAGCCCATGACGAGGTCTGCGGCATCGTCCTGAATCGGTTTTGCGAGGCGTGGAATGTCCTGTGGGTCGTGTGAGCCGTCTGCATCGAAGAATACGATCACCCCCTCAGTTATATTGCCTATGGCGAGTCTTATTGCGTCGCCTTTGCCTTTTCCGTTGTCTACGACATATTTTACGCCGCAGCCCTTGACGATGTCAGCCGTTTTGTCGTTCGACTTCTTCGACAGAACAACCAGAACATCATCACAGAGTGGTCTTACTTCATCTATGACTCTCTTGATATTCTTTTCTTCGTTGTATGCTGGGATGACGACTGTTACGCGCAGCTTGTCCATTAGTTCACCGAGTAACTCACATAGATTTAGAATGAGAGCCTAAATTAAGCTAGCATACCCCCTAGATAGAGGAGTAGTAGGCTTCCTACGCCGGCGAGCCCGAATAGGGCGGTCACCACAATAGTCCAAAGATTGATCGGTATAGGCACCTGGAAAGCATACTTCAGCAGGAAAAGGAAGAGTAGGCCGACCAGTGAGTTTATTATCAGCTTCTTTATGAGCTGCCAGAACAGGTACAGGAAAACGATCAACGCGACGCCGACCGCAAGGTATAGGAGCAGCTCCATCATGGTTACTTAATACTTAACAGCCTTTGCATAAATAATATTATTGCTTCGCTTGCCCGCGTGGGGTAGCCTGGACATCCTAGAAGCTTGCGGAGCTTTAGACCCGAGTTCGAATCTCGGCGCGGGCAAAAACTGACACTGTCAGTTTACACCAGGGTGGGACATGTGTAGGGTACACGCCCTACACATATGAGGTGCAAGCCTCATATTGCGCTCCCATAGGTCGCTTAGTCCCGCTGCTGGCGTATAACTAAAAATGCTGAAGGAGATAGCTAGGAAAGAGGGAGTCTCTCCCGAGAAGTTGCAGAAGCGAATTGACAGAGGTTCTGTCGTAGTTGTGAAGAACTCTGAGAGGGATATCGTTCCTGTCGCAATCGGCGAAGGCCTGCATGTGAAGATTAACGCGAACGTGGGCACTTCTTCTGAGCTGGTGGACCCGCGCCTGGAGCTTGAGAAGTCGTGGACTGCGGTCCGTTTCGGCGCTCACACCCTAATGGACCTGTCAGTCGGCGGCGATTTGCGGGCCATACGCAGAGAGATCCTGAAGAACACGAAGGTGCCGGTCGGAACTGTCCCAATCTATCAGGCCTTCATCGAGAAGAAGGTGGACATGTCCGAAGACGACATCCTCAATGTGATAGAAGAGCACTGCAAAGACGGCGTAGATTTCGTCACACTACACTGCGGCATCACGAAGGCCACGCTCGACGACCTCGGCAGCAGACTCATCCCCATAACAAGTAGGGGCGGCAGCTTCATCGCCGCCTGGATGATCAAGAACAAACAAGAAAATCCATTGTTTTCGCACTTCGATAAGGTCCTTGAGATAGCGGGCAGATACGGCGTCGCAATAAGCCTCGGCGACGCATTGCGGCCCGCATGCATCCATGATGCGTCTGATGTTGCGCAGATGCAGGAGCTCCTCAACCTCGGGAGGCTGACGCAGCGTGCGAGGAAAGCTAAGGTGCCTGTCATAGTCGAAGGCCCCGGCCACGTTCCATTGGACCAGATCGAGGCGAATATGCTGCTCGAAAAGAAGATATGCGACAATGCCCCATTCTATGTCCTAGGTCCCTTGGTGACTGACATCGCCTTAGGTCACGATCACATTGCGGGCGCAATAGGCGGAGCCTTTGCCGCAATCCACGGAGCCGACTTCCTCTGCTATGTCACACCTTCAGAGCACCTGGGTCTTCCGACCGTAGACGACGTCAAGAACGGAGTCATAGCCTCCCGGATAGCTGCTCATGCAGCCGATATCGTGCGACTGCGCGACACGCGCATAGACGACGAGATGTCGCAGGCGCGGCGGGATCTGGATTGGGGCAGGATGTTCGAGCTCTGCATCGACTGGAGCATAAAGGAGAAGTACTGTAGGCTGGCTGAAAGGGGCGACTGCACCATGTGCGGCAAATACTGTGCCCTGCGCATCGTGAAAGAGTACTTTAAGAAATAGATTTTATACCTGCCGGTAGTATTATTATCTTATGGTAGACCAGCTGTTGACCGCCCCGCTTTCTGGGGCGTTCGACCTTGCGTTCGCGATCAAGTCTTTTGTGGCGATATTCGCTATAGTCGACGTTCTGGCAGTTGTTCCAGTCTTCATGTCGCTTCTCGAAAACTACTCTGAGGCCGATAAGCGGGCCATGATCCGGATGGCCATACGCGTCGCATTCATCGTACTGATGGTCCTCACGATCACAGGAGACGTCATATTCGGCCTTCTGGGCATAAGCCTCTACGCTTTCCGCATAGGCGGGGGAATAATCCTTCTCCTTATTGCGATCGACATGCTCTTCGGCAGGCGGACGCGGGGATTATCCGACCAGGAGAAGATAGATAAGGAAGACATCGCAATCATGCCGATGGCAATACCTCTCCTGACCGGCCCGGGTGCCATAACTACGGGGATTATTCTCTTCACTGAAGCGCAGGATCCAATAAACAAGCTGGTTCTATTGATCAACATAACTCTCGTCTTCTGGATATCTTATGAGATACTGAAGCGGCTTGACGCAGTCTATAAAGCGTTGGGTCACGTCGGTAGTAAAGTCGTCGGCCGCATCATGGGTCTCATGCTCGCCGCAATCTCAGTCCAATTCATAATCGCAGGAATAGCAGAAGCGATCAAGATCCTCGCTTAGAATAAGTTTGCTATTTCAGCAGCCGCTTCTTCCATCGCCTTGCGCTGTTTCATGTGCGCGCTTTTCCCGGAGAGTACTTGTGCGCCGGCAGCCTCCGCGGTTTTGCTCATCAAAGCTATCGACTGTTTGCCGCCTATTGCCGCGAACGGTAGGCCGTGCGTCACGAAAAGCACCACCTTCCTGCCTGAGATGTTCAGTTCCTTGATGGCTTGGATGATGACCGGCGAGGCTGAGAACCCCCACACTGGGCCGCCTACGAGTATTCCATCATATCGGCTGCAGTCCGGCAGATTCGTGAACTTGAAGGCCGCAACTTTACCCGGCTTAGATTCGACCGGAACATCAGTCTCAAGCCTCACGACGTCGACCTTATGCCCTTTCTCCTTCAGCTTTTCAGAAATGATGTTCCCGAATTCGAGCGTGTGCCCGGTCTTCGAATGGACGACAACAACGAATTTCATAGAATAAATAAAGAAAACAACGGATAAAAGATGTCTATTACGTTTTTTTGCTCTCTAAGGCGGCTCCTACCATGATGCTCATCGCCGGCATGGCGAGGTACCCTAACCCGATGTTCATGAAATAGTCTGTGAGTGTCATCCCCGACATGGGGATCAGTATCACGACGTCCAGCAGTATGTTCACGGCGAACCAGATCAAGCCGACGACGATTCCTTCCTTGAGGTAGCTGGAATCGATCTTCTTGAAGTATGATACCAGCAGTACGGCAGCCGTTGCGGTCCCTATGACGACCATGACGCACTTAAAGAAGCGGACGTCTACGGTCAGCGTCCCTTCGCTAGTATAGAACAGGAACGACGCCACGAACGGGATCAGCCAAGCCACGAAACCATATAAAACAACCTTAAGATATTTGTTCATCTTCATCTCTCCTTTTCTTTGTTTTCCAGTATAATAAATATGCTGCAACCACGAGGATTACGGCCGCCCCGATGATTACTGATGTGTTGTCGCCGGTTGCAGACTCTCCTTTTGGGACGCATCCAATATATTCTGCAGTAGCCTTTGTCTCATTCGGTTGGCAGTTGTTGGCGCAGCCAACGTACCTGCAGTCTATATCCGAAGGATCCGATCCTATCGACTCATTGGTGCAGCCGTCGAGTAGACGGCAGTTGGAATATTCTGTCGGAATGCCGCCGTCGGCGTATAACAAACCGTAGACGCATTCGTTTGTTTTGTCGTTGACCGTGTACCCAAAACACGGTTCAGCATTCGCGCAGCCCGCAATCAAGATGACAAATAGGCTGAACAGAAACCTCTTTCTTTGACTCATCATAGCTCACCCAATTAAGGATTACGCAGAGGAGATATAAGAGGCTGCCGCTAGGTCGTTAGCGGATACCCATTTATTTATGTAACCCTTATATTCCACCATGGGAAAAAGAAAACGAGTAAGGCCCCTAAGAAGGAAGAGACCCAAAGTGGGATATCTAAGACAGTAAACTGGTTGCGCTCACCTGAATTTATAAAAATTGTGTTTTCCGGTATCATTGTGGGTGTCCTTCTTCTTATTGTTGGGCCCCCAATTTCGACGTATCTCTATCCTCCTGAACCTAAAATCGAAATTGATATCGATAGAATCGGTACCATTGCGTTAGACTGTAGAACTAACACATACTCTAGTGAGGATATAGAGTTTACTGTTCAGAATCTTGGGGAGCCGTCCACTTCCCTCTCATACTACTACAAAAGATTAACTCGGATTAATAATACCTGCGTGAATTCCACTTATTTTTTTGATAGCTCTAAGGCGATGTGCCTGCTTGAATATATTGATGATAATCAGCAGCTATCTTGTAAAAGTAAAACTCCCACACTTGGTAAAGGAGATCACCAGAGTATCCGATACTACTTTTCAACAGAGGCTTCGAATTTCTTAGACAGAATGAGAAACGTTAGTCTTACTTCAAGATGTTATATCCAAGAAGAAATAATCCTCGGTGCGTCTTTTGGCGGCAAATCCGTTTATTCTGCTCCGCGTAAGATAACCATTGAGTATACTCCCTGCTGATAAGGCAGAGCTTACCCTGCAACAATCTAAAAACAAAAAAAACAGAAAAATAAGAACCGAAATAAGCCCTTTTATGGGCTTATTCCGAGTTGTTTCTCTTTTTCCGCGATTTTTAATCGCGTCTTTATGACTGTGTCCGGGTTCAGGCTGATGGAATCTATGCCGCATTCCACGAGGAATGTTGCGAATTCTTCATAGTCTGACGGCGCCTGACCGCAGATGCCGATTTTTCTCCCCTTCTCCTTCGCCGTCTTGATGACTTGCGCGATCAACCTCTTGACTGCGTCATTCCTTTCGTCGTAGATGTGTGCGACCAGAGACGAGTCTCTGTCCAGTCCCAGAGTTAACTGCGTTAAATCGTTGCTTCCTATGCTAAAGCCGTCGAATACTTCACAGAATTGGTCTGCGAGAATGACGTTCGACGGTATCTCGCACATGACGTAGACTTCCAGGCCGTTGTCGCCTTGGACGAGCCCGAATTCTTTCATGGTGGCGATCACCTGCTTGCCTTCCTGCACAGTCCGACAGAAGGGAATCATCGCCTTAATATTCGTTAAACCGAATTCATTGCGCGCCTTCAGCAGAGCCGCACACTCGAGTCCGAATGCGGGCTTATAGTCGTCATCATAGTACCGTGAGGCGCCTCTCCAACCGATCATGGGGTTGCTTTCCTCTGGTTCGTAGAGGTATCCGCCGACGAGGTTAGCGTACTCGTTAGTCTTAAAGTCGCTCATCCGCACGATGACGTCATTCGGATAGAAGCCGGCTGCGATCTTCGCGATCCCCCGCGCCAGCTGATCTATGAAGAACCCAGTCTTATCCTTGTAGCCTTTCGTCCGATTATCTATCTTCTCTATGACTTCGGCTATCTCCTTATCTTTCCTAGCCTTCTTCTTGAGTTCATCGTAGTGAATCAAGGCCATCGGGTGAATTCCTATGTACGAATTGATGATGAACTCTTCTCTGGCGAGTCCGACGCCGTCGCAGGGTATCTGGCCTTCCACGAACGCTTTATCAGGTATTCCGACGTTCATCATTATCTTTGTTCTGGTCTTCGGCAGGTTCATGAGGTTCAGTTCCTGGATCTCGAACTTCAGGAGTTTATCGTATATTCTTCCGGCTTCGCCTTCTGCGCACGATACTGTTATGGGATTGCCGGATTTCACGACTTTGGTTGCGTTCTCTGTTCCGATGACGCAGGGTATTCCCAGTTCGCGGGAGACGATTGCTGCGTGACAGGTTCTGCCTCCTCTGTTCGTGACTATCGCGCCGGCTATCTTCATGATAGGTTCCCAGTCGGGGTCAGTCATGTCGGTCACCAGTACCTGACCCTTCTTGAATTGTCCGATGTCTTCGGACGATTCGAGTATGTTCGCCTGCCCTTGGCCTATCATCTCGCCGACTGCTTGTCCTGTTGCAAGCACATTACCTTTTTCGAGCAGCACGTAGGTCCTCATGACGGACACGTCTTTCGTCGACTGCACTGTCTCAGGCCTCGCCTGTACGATAAAGAGTTTGCCGGTTCCGGTCTTTTTGCCGTCGCCGTCTTTCGCCCACTCGATGTCCATGGGCTTGAAGTATCCTGCCTTATTGCTGTAGTGGTCCTCTATCTTGCACGCCCAGCTGCCCAACTGCAGTATTTCGTCGTCGCTTATGCAGAAGCTCTCCCTCTCCTTTTCGGTGGTGTCGATGTTCTTTATGCCTGTTTCCGTGTACACCATCTTTAGCTTCTTGGAGCCCAGCTTCTTGCTTATTATCGGCCTCTTGCCTGCTTTGAGCGTCGGCTTAAAGACGTAGAATTCGTCCGGATTCACAGCACCTTGGACGACGTTCTCGCCTAGGCCGTATGATCCTGTTATGAAGACCGCGTTCTTGAAGCCTGATTCAGTGTCTATGGAGAATATGACTCCGCTGCTTGATGAGTCGCTTCTCACCATCTTCTGCACGCCGATGGATAGGCTTACCTGGAAGTGGTCAAAGCCTTTATCGAACCTGTAGGATATGGCCCTGTCGGTGAAGAGTGAGGCGAAACATTTCTTGCAGGCTTTTATGAGGGCATCATTGCCGCTTATGTGCAGGTATGTTTCCTGCTGTCCTGCGAATGATGCGTCGGGCAGGTCTTCAGCCGTTGCGCTGCTTCTGACTGCGACGTCCGTGTTCTTCTCGTAGCCTAGGCGCGTCTTCATGTCGGCGTAGGCTTTGCATATCGCATCATTCAGCTCGTCCGGGAACTCTGCCTTCTCTATTAGTGTTCGGATCTTTTTTCCTCTTATCTTCAGGTTTTCGAGGTCGTGCGTGTTCAGGTCCGATAGTATCCTCTTGATGTCGTCTTCTATGCCTGCGGCTTCGAGGAGGTAACGGTAAGCGTAGGCGGTTATTGCAAAACCGTTTGGAACGCTGATGCCTTCGCTGCCGAGTTCTCTGATCATTTCCCCGAGTGAGGCGTTCTTTCCGCCGACGAGGGGTACATCTTCTATGCCTATCTCATCAAACCACAAAATAAATTCCTTGCTTTTGTCTGCCATAAGAATCACCGCGTAGATGGGGTGCGATAGTAACTATACTTAGTTATTTAATCTTGTCTGAATAAAAAGAGGGTATTTATGGGGATATGTCCTCTAATTAAGTTATATACTGGAGGTGTGAAATGGCAGATATACCGCTTGCGCCGGTCGAACGGATCATGCGCAGGGCAGGAGGCGACGTTCGAGTCAGCGAAGAAGCGACGAAAGAGCTGCGTGACGTCTTAGAAGAGTTCGCAGTGCAGCTTTCAGAAAAAGCTTCGAAGTTCGCCAGGCACGCTGGCAGAAAAACGATCACCGGCGAGGATGTGAAGCTGGCAAAAAAGCATTAAGATGGTCAAGTCAACCGTAGTCGGCGCTTCAGGTTATATGGGCGGCGAGCTCCTTAGGCTCCTCGTCCGCCACCCGAAGGTCGAAAAGATCGTTCCTGTCTCGCGAACGCATGCAGGAAAACCAGTTTCTTCAGTCCAGAAGAATCTGCTTAAGATATTCGACGAACCGTTCGTCGACCTGAACCTCAAAAAGATCGATTCCGACGTCGTGTTCTTTGCGGCCCCGCCAGGAGACTGGTTCGCTGAAGTCCCTGCGCTCCTAGAGCGCGGCATAAAAGTAATTACGCTCGGAGGCAAGTATCGTGTGCAGGACGCGGCACTCGACAAAAAACTGTACGGCGGTTACGAGAACAAGAACCTTCTAGCCGAGCGGGTCTACGGGCTACCGGAATTATATCGGGAGAAGATAAAGAAGGCCAGGTTCGTCGCGAACCCCGGCTGTTACGCTACTTCAGTCTTGCTTGCTTGTCTGCCTTTCTCGAAGCTATCGGGCAAGATCGATATGGACAAGATCGCCGTGACTGCGGTGTCAGGCACTTCAGGTGCCGGGGCGGCTCCGTCGGAGTTCCTGCATCACCCTGAGGCCTGCAGTACGGTTAAGCCGTATAAGGTCTTGTCTCATCGTCATGTTCCAGAAATAGAGTATATCCTCGCGGACGCATGCAAAAAGAAGATGAAGATCTCTTTTACGCCGTCTGTGGCTAATATGTCGCGCGGCATAATGAGTTTCGTGACATTGTTTGCAGACGGCCTGAAGACGGATATGCCGAAGCACTTTGAGTCATATTATAAGGCTGAGCCTTTCGTGCGCGTCATAAGGGGGGCGGAAGAGAACGTGCCTGAGCTGCTTAATGTCGTCGGCACGAACTTCTGCGACATAGGCGTCAACTATGATCCAGCGCATGGTCGTATCCTGGTTCTTTCCACTCTCGACAACCTCATCAAGGGAGGAAGCGGTCAGGCTGTGCAGAACATGAACCTTATGCTTCGTTTTAAGGAGGAGGCGGGCTTGGAGCTGGTCGGCGGGCGCCCATAGCATTATTTCTACTTGAAATCCAATAGTTTAGGAAGCGAAAAAGAGAGGTGATATATGCCAACAATAAATTATAGAGTCAACAAGATTGAAGGAGTGAGGACCGGCGACGAAGCCAACAGTGTGGAAATTAAGTCTAATTTCGCCATACTCTCCGTGAAGCAGGAGAAGAATCCTTCTGTCGGGGATCTGCTGAACATAGCTTTCAGGTTCGAGGTCGATTATGAGCCTAATCTCGGCAAGATGAAGATAGAAGGGTCTCTCTGGTACGCCGACAAAGACCTGAGTAAGCTGGTGTCTGAAAAAGACGGTAAGGTGAAGATGGAGCCGGAGCTGGTCAAGGCAGTGACCACTTCCATCGTCCGCGAGTCTCTTCTTGAGGTCATCGACCTATCCAAGAAGCTGCGCCTGCCAGTGCCTATTAAGCTTCCGTCGGTGGAGATGAAGCCTACGAAGCTTGAATTCAAGAAGACAGCGTAATGATCCAATGCAAGGTTTATGCGACATTTGCGGGAAAGCAGCGGAACTCAGCTCGTGCATGCTCTGCGGGAAACGCGTATGCGGCAGCTGTTTTATCGCAGATAAGGGCGTCTGCAGGATGTGTGCGCGAGGCGGGCAGGTAAACAGATGAAAGTCTGCCTGTACTTGGAGATGGAAGAGAGTCTGCAGGCTAGCGGCATAGCTTCCGCGATAAAGAATCAGCGTAAGGCCCTTGAACTTAATGGTGTGGCGCATACCAGCGACCTGAAAGACGACTTCGACATACTCCACATTAACATCCTCGGACTGAAGTCGCTTTTCCTTATCAGGCGGATGAGGCGCATGGGCAAGAAGGTGGTGATCCACGCCCATATGACTGACTGCGATTTTAGGAACAGCTACCGGTTCAGTAATCTCATAGCCCCCTTCCTCAAGAAGTATCTGGCATACTATTATGGTCAGGCTGACACGATTCTCTGTCCGTCAGAGTACACGCGCGGCGTGCTCCTCAGTTACGGGATAAAGAAGCCGATCATCCCGATAAGCAACGGCATCGACTTGGACAGGTTCCAGTATTCTGAGGAGGCTAGGAGTAAGTTCCGCAAGGAGCACGGCCTTTCCGGAGTTGTGCCCCTTTGTGTGGGACACATGTTCCTCCGTAAGGGGATAGATACTTTCATCCATGTCGCGCGCTCTGTGGGAAGCAGTTTCATCTGGATCGGCAGAAGATACAAGAATGTCGAAGAGCCTGAGGTATCTAAGATGATCGAGGAGGCGCCGAAGAATCTCACGTTCATAAACTACATAGATGACATAGTACATGCCTACTGCGGCACTGACATATTCTTTTTCCCCTCCTCCTGCGAGAATCAGGGCATAGTGATCCTTGAGGCTGCAGCATGCAGGAAGCCTCTTCTCATCCGGGACATATCAGTCTATGATGGCTGGTTGACTGATGGAGTAGACTGTCTGAAGGCGAAGACCGATAAAGAGTTCGAGGAGAAGCTTCGTATGCTCATCTTGGATGAGTCCTTAAGGAATAGGCTTGCTGAGAAGGCCCATGAGATGAGCGGCAGGCATTCATTGAAGGTGGTGGGGGCGAAGCTGAAGGACATCTATGCGGGTATCCTCAGTTCGCGGGCGACATGAGGCGACTTGAGGTTCAAAAGTCAGGGGATGGAGTCAATTCCCTCTGGCGCTGGTACCGGTACCAGAATCCGCTGAGGGTCGCATTCAATCTTTCAGTCATCTACCTGTGCCGATATGCTCCTTCAATGCGTCTCAAGAACGCCATGTACCGATTTATCGGGATGAAGGTGGGAAAGAACGTCTCTGTCGGCCTGGGGGTCGTATTCGATGTGTTTTTTCCTGAACTGATCGAGTTAGGCGACAACTCGATCATAGGCTTTGATTCTACGATCCTTGCGCACGAGTTTCTTGTCACGGAATTTCGTAAGGGGCAGGTGAAGGTAGGGAAAAACGTCCTCATCGGCGCAAGGTCTCTTATCCTGCCTGGTGTGGAGATTGGCGACGGCGCGCGGGTGTCTGCGATGTCGCTAGTCAATGCTGATGTTGCGGCAGGCTCTTTCGTCGGCGGCGTGCCGGTAAAGGAGATAAAATGAAGTTGTCTGAAAGGATCCTAGGCAGCAGGTCGCTCACATTGCTCTTGGTCGCCATAAACTTCGTCGGCTTCATCTTGGGCATCTACTACTATATGCCGCAGCTTGAGATCACTCTATCTTACCTGTGGCTTGTCGTCATAGATTGTCCCCTCTATGTCCTCCTATTCGCTTTGGTTCTCGTATGCTTGCTCATCAAGTTCCCCCTTCCCGACGTTCTGAAGTTCATAATCTTTGTGGGCCTCATAAAGTACGGCGGCTGGACGGTTCTTGTGATACTGCTCCACAGCAGCCTGTTTTTTTCGATCGATGCTGCCATGTATTGTTTTCTTCTGGTGTCTCATGTCGGGATGATGGCTGAATCCATCGTCCTGTGGGGCGCTTTCCGGCCGACGGTCTATAATACGGTAGCTGTCGCATTGTTCTTCGTAGCCAACGACATCTCAGACTACGTCTATGGGACCTTGCCGACGATCCCAGAGACTTGGGTTCCGCTGCTTTTTGTTGAGAGTCTCCTTGTCAGTGTTCTTGTTCCTCTGCTGGCATATCGGTTTCGTCGATTGACGTAATTTAAATCCATGAAATACCCTATCAATATCTGATGACCGAACTACACTCTGAACTGGAGAACGCCAGAAACCTCTCCGACGTATTCGAGCTGGTGAAAGAAGCCGTAAGAAAAACGACGGGCAGATCCCGTGCCGGCCTAATGCTGGGCCTCTCCGAGATGGGTGCAGGAGAACGTGGATTCGTCGGAGCCTACTATCCTGTCGACTCCAACATAATCGTCGTGAACCGCACGATACTGGAAAGGCTCGCAGAGAACAATCCGAAGCTCTACAACCCATACGCATTCCACATTCTCTTACACGAATATCTTCATTCCCTCGGCCTGCTCGATGAAGAGCTCACCCGCCAGAAGACGTATGATATAACTCTCCGGATGCTGGGCGAAACCCACCCAGCGACCGAGATAGCAGCCGATTTGGGTCGCATCATCCCAGACGTCGTCTACCCCGAAGCCGGCTGGCAGCCTGACGGATTCGCGCCCGTAGAACTCGTCAAAAACTTCGCCAGATCCGATACAAGGTACATATCATAAAGCCCGTCTTTTAATCTCTTCCTCTAATATCCTATCGGAAAAATGAGGATGCTACCGTTCGTTTTACTGGTTTCTGTCATCGTGCTGGCGGGCTGCCTGCAGCAGAAGGACTGCAGGGTCCCCAGTGACTGCGACAGCAGGGTGCATCCGAACTGCAGCAGCGACTGGATGTGCGTGGACGGAAAATGCGTTTGGGACTGCGGCGGCTGTTCCCTCTCGCTTTGCGACTGCAAGTGTCACCCAACAGGACAGACTCCCGAGGAACTTACTGGCAGGCTCTGCGGCATAAACTGTCAGAAAGAATTCAATGTCTCAGGCTGCCAGTACCGCGGAGGGGCGTGCGCTGAGCTGTATGTCGAGCCTGAAAAGAATGTGACCATCGCTAATCCAGCCTCCGTGTACTGCGTGGACAAAGGCCATCGGTCCGAGATAAAGACCGCGCCGGACGGCAGCCAGTACGGCGTCTGCATCCTGTCGGATGGTCTCGAATGCGAAGAATGGTCATTCTATCACGGCAACTGCATCATATCCTCAGTCAGTTCCTGCAACACAAATATCGGGAACATCAGCAGCTGGAAGGGCGTAAATTTCGTCGGAGGAATTGACCGCATGATCGTCAGGCAGAACCTCAGCTACGTCTGCTGCGCGAACGTATCAGTTTCATTGAACCGAAACGGCAGCGTCTTGCGCATCTATGAGAACAATGTCGGCAAGGTGTGCAGGTGCATCTGCGGCTACTACCTTAACATCACAGTCCCGGAACTTTCGGCTGGAACCTATCATGTCGAAGTCTACGGCGTAAGCTTCGAGGAGACTGAAGGAACACTCCTAGGCAATGCGACTGTGAGCGTTGGGGCCAAAGCATGCTCATCAGACGATGATTGTGTCCCAGAACAGTGCTGTCATCCGACCTCCTGCACGAATAAGGATTCGAAGGGCGTCTGCAACATGATGTGCACACAGGAGTGCCAAGCCGGTACAATGGACTGCGGGCAGGGAAGATGCGCCTGTAAAAAAGGCAAGTGCGACGTCGAATGGGCACAGTTGGAGACTGGATGATTCGGTCTTTCCCGAAAGAAAGCAGCAACCCTTTATATAACTGGGGAAAAATACTAATCAAAATATATGGGGTGTACTTTAAATGAAATTTGATAAGACAACATTGGGAGTGGTTTTTCTTTTGCTGGTGTCTACGGCTCTTGCCGTGACATTGTTGAATGAGCCTGTGAAGATCGATTCTGAGCCGACCGGCCTTGAGGTCACAGTATATAATAGCGACCTCGGCGTTGTGAAGGAGTATAGGAGCAAGTTTTTGCCTGCGGGCGAAAGTAATGTCCTATACGAGAATGTCGCGTCCATGATCGACCCGACGAGCGTCAGGCTGCGCTCGATTAACGGGAATATCGACGTCGTGGAGCAGAGCTTCCTCTATGACATAGTCAGCAAAGAGAAGATCCTTGAAAAGTATATCGACAAGGAGATCACGGCTTATCAGATCCACGGGGATGTGAAGGAGATGGTCAAAGGGACATTGCTCAGCTATTCCGGAGGCCAGATAATCCTCCGCGATGAGAATGGAGAAATAAAGATTATCGCAGCCAGCGACTTCGTGTTGCCGAAGCTTCCTGAAGGATTGATAACGAAGCCTACGCTACAGTGGACCATCGATGCGACTGAAGCGAAGAATCACACGCTTGAATTGTCTTACATGACTGGAGGGATGAGCTGGAAGGCAGACTACGTTGCTGTGACCAATTCTGATGACACGAAGCTGGACCTGAATGGCTGGGTCACGGTCACCAACAATGCCGGGACCACGTTCAAGAACACTGCACTGAAGCTGGTGGCAGGAGACGTGCGCAGAGTTTCCGCACCTTCGCCGATGCGCAATGACATGGTTTACGCGTTGGAATCTAAGGCTGGAGGAGGACAGTTCACGGAGCAGTCGCTCTTCGAGTACCACATGTATGACCTACAGAGGAAGACAACGATAAAGAACAACGAGCAGAAGCAGATTTCTCTTCTCTCTGCCGACGGCGTGGGTATCGAAAAAGAGTACGTCTACGACGACATACAGTCCTGGTGGTGGTACGGAAACACTTGGTCTGATTCCGGCGAGAAAAAGGTTGATGTGAAATTGAACTTCAAGAACAGCCAAGACAACAATCTTGGGATCCCGCTGCCGAAGGGCACAGTGCGCGTCTTCAAGAAGGATTCTGAAGGCCAATTGCAGTTCATCGGCGAGGATTCGATAGACCACACGCCGAAGGATGAGGTAGTCAGACTCTTCATCGGTCAGGCCTTCGACATCGTGGGCTCAAGGAAGCAGATGGACATGAACATCCTGCGCGGCTGGTACGAGTACACGTGGGAGGTCACCTTCCGCAACCACAAGGACACGGACATAGTGGTCACATCCCTTGAAAGGACCGGCGGAGACTGGCAGATCGCTGAAGAGAACTTCGTGCACACGAAGGAGTCCAACAACCTCATACAGTGGAAGGTGCCGGTGAAGGCGAACGGGGAAACGGTTCTGACCTACACGATTAGGTATAAGAGATGGGACTAAAGTCTCCTCTTCTTTTATTTTTTTTATGGGGTGACGAAGAATGAGGTTTGAGAATATCGTACTCTTAGTGCTGGTGCTCTGTTTGTCAGCCACCATGCAGCTTGCGTCAGCGGACGGTTTCATCATACCTGAGCCTATGCCCGAGTTGAGAGTTCCGCCGCAGCTTGCGGTGAAGTACCATCACGTGAATGTCACAATAGGCGACCAGTATGCTAAGACGGCCGTAGACCAGGTCTTCCTGAACGAAGCACCATATGATCTGGAGGGAACATATATTTTTCCTTTGCCCGAGGACGCGAGCATATCCAAATTCTCGATGATGGCGGACGGCGAAGAGCTTTCCGGCAGAATCCTTGAGAAGGACGAAGCAAGGGAAATATATGAGCAGATAGTGCGGAGGCTAAGGGATCCAGCGCTCCTCGAGTATGTGGGAAGAAATATGTTCCGCGCCAGCGTCTATCCTATTCCAGCTGGACGCAGCGGCGTTCCTGGGGAGAAGCGGATCAAGCTGTCGTACGAGCAGATCATCTCATGCGAATCCGGAGTCTGCAGGTTCGTCTATCCGCTTAACACAGAGAAGTTTTCGGCTGAGCCGCTGCAGAGTGTCGCAGTCTCTGTGCGAATAAAGTCGGAGAAACCTATCAAGTCCGTTTATTCTCCGACTCATGAGCTTGCAGTAAGCCGCATAAGCGACTATGAGGTCTCAGCGAGCTTCGAAGCATCCGATGTGCGCCCAGAAAAAGATTTCATCTTATACTATACGCTCTCTGAAGAAGATTTCGGCGTGAGTCTGCTCACCTATAAGGTTCCGGGCGAAGACGGCTTCTTCATGCTGCTAGCATCACCGAAATATGAGCAAAATAAGACCATCCCCCAAGACATCGTTTTCGTCCTAGATACGTCAGGAAGCATGGCAGGCGAAAAGCTCGCGCAGGCTAAGGGCGCCTTGAAATTCTGTTTGAATAACCTGAATCCAGTCGACCGGTTCGATATCATATCCTTTAATTCTGACGTCAGCAGGTTCTCGGAGTCTCTTGTCGCCGCAAGTCCGGCCAAGATAAAGGATTCATTATCTTTCGTCGACAAGCTCGAGTCTGCGGGCGGAACCGACATAAATTCAGCCCTAATTGAGGCTCTCAAGATGACGAAGGAAGGCAGCAGGCCGAAGATGATAATATTCCTCACCGATGGCCTGCCAACGGTTGGCACGACCGAAGTTTCCAGGATACTTTCGAATGCGGATTCAGCCGGCGAGAACAGTACGCGCATCTTCTCTTTCGGCGTCGGCTTCGACGTGAACACGCACCTATTAGATCAGCTTTCAGGCCAGAGCCGCGGCGTCTCAGAATACGTGAAGCCTGGTGAAGACATCGAAGTTTCCGTCAGCTCATTCTACACGAAGGTGAAGAACCCGGTACTATCTGACCTACAACTTACTTTCTCCAACGTCGTAGTGAAGGAAACTTACCCAAGGCAGCTGCCCGACCTTTTCTCCGGCTCGCAGCTGATAGTCTTCGGCAGATACTCTGGCGGCGGAGGCTCGCTTATAACTCTTAAGGGCAGCGACGGCGAGAAGATGGAATCATTCTCGTATGAAGTGAATTTTCCTGAGGAAGAGGGCAGAAATGATTTTATTCCGCGCCTATGGGCTTCGCGCAAGATAGGCTATCTTCTTGACGAGGTTCGCTTGCATGGTGAGAATAAGGAGCTGGTCGACGAGATAATTGCGTTGAGCCTGAAGTACGGCATAATGACTCCATATACCTCTTTCCTCGTGGACGCCGACAAGAGCGGAGGCGAGCCGTTGAGGAGGGAGGAGACGCGCAATCAGCTATTCGACATGCTTGGGGCTTTGAGTTTTAAGGCATCTACTGGGTCTGCGGCCGTGAATTCGGCTGAGAGCGTCCGGCAGCTGAAGGATTCGGGGATCGATAAGAGCGGCTCAGCGAAAGTTAAGTCCGTAGGGTCGAAGGTCTTCTACCTGAATGATGGAGTATGGGTCGACAACGACTTTTCTTCCGGCATGAAAGCGACTGACGTCGTCTACGGTAGCAACTCATATTTTTCGATGCTGAAGGACCGCCCGGACATCGGGAAATACCTGAGCCTCGGTTCTAAGGTAAAGTTCTGTTTAGGGGGCGCATGCTTCAACATAGGTGAAGACGGGGCTGAGAATGTGTCGGTCTCAGTTCCGCCGACGACGCAGCATGTTGCAGCAGGCGCAGGGACCAGCATCCCTCCGACAACGGAACCTCCAGTAGCACGGTCGGGGACTACTATCCCCCAAACTGCGGAACCGGCTTCTGTTGTTCCTGGTGGCAACATCCTTTATTCGACTTTTTTGGTTGTGGGTTCCATTATCTTTATGTCTGCGACCATCCTATTCTTGGGTCGGAGAGGTGGCTAACTTGGAAGAGAACATCACTCTCGATAAGGAGACGTTTAAGGCCCTTGCCATCGATACGCGGGTGAACATACTGAAGAAGCTGGATGAGCGGTTTCAGCTGACGCTCACAGACCTTGCGACCGAGTTCGGCATGGCTCCGTCCACTATAAGTGAGCACCTCGATAAGCTCGTTTCCGCTGGCCTTATCGCACAGGTGGATAAGGGCATGAAGTGGAAGTATTATCGTCTCACCTCGAAGGGTAAGAAGATCCTTAATCCGTATGAGAAGAGGGTGTGGATCATCCTCACCGTATCCGCGCTAGCCTTGTTCGCAGCAGTCTATCGGCTGATCTTTAGCATGACTCAGGCGTTCGTCCCGCAGTTCGGCGGAGAAAACCTCCTCCGCGCAGCGCCCGGCCCCACTTCAGATAATGCTGGCGGAGCCCTGATGTATGCAGCAGAAAAAGCTGCGGAGACTACTACGACTATGGCGGGTGAGACCGCATCCTTGATTTCGCAGGTACCTTATGCGGAATTGATGCTGGTGCTGCTGCTTGTTTTGGTGGTCGGCGTGTGCGTGGGCTATTTAATTAGGCGTAAGTGGATACTTTAATATGAAGGTCGGGATTTTCACTGACACTTATTTTCCGCAAGTCAACGGAGTCACCTACACTCTTGAGGCGTGGGCCAATAAGCTGCGGGAAAAAGGCCACGAAGTCAGGATTTTTTATCCTGAAAGCGGCCATGTTCCGACTAAGGATGAATTCCCTTTCAGGAGCATGGAGTTCAAGTTCTATGAGGGCTATAATATAGCTTTTCCGACAAGGATATCAAAGAACGCAAAAGACCTTGATGTCGTCCACATCCACGGCCTTTTCACTATGGCGATGGCGGGCGTCTACGTCTCCAAAAAATACAAGATCCCCCGCGTCCTGACGTACCATACGCCTGCAGACGACTACATCGATTACATGACCAAGCAGCAGACGCTCAAAAAGGTCATGATGAAGCTCTACAACTTCTGGGAAAAGACTCTGTTGAACTCATGCGACCTGGTGACTGCGCCCTCAGAATCAATCAGGACGAGGCTGATGGATAAGGGCGTGAAAGAGGTGAGGGTCTTATCCAATGGCCTTGACCTGGATTTCTTCAGGTATCAGGACCCGACCGAATTCAAGAAACGGTATTGTGTCCGCGGCGGCAAGGTCATCGGCTTCTGCGGGAGGTTCGGCTATGAGAAGCACTTGGAGGACTTGATTGAGATAGCTGACGACTTCGACGGCCAGATCCTTATCGCAGGCAAGGGGCCGGCGGCGCGCTACTACAAGAATCTTGCAAAAGACAAGAAGAATGTGACGTTCATCGGATTCCTTTCGCGCCAGGAGCTGCTCGAGTTCTATTCCTCATTGGATCTGTTCATCTTCCCGTCGATTGCGGAGACTCAGGGCCTCGTCGCCTTGGAGTCGATGGCGTGCGGGGTTCCTGTCATCGGCGCCAACGCCCTCGCATTGAAGGACACAATAAAAGACGGGTATGTCGGCTTCCTATATCAGCAGGGGGATAAGTTGGAGCTCCTCAAAAAGATCGACGAAGCCTACAAAGTGAGGGACAAGTTCTCGAAGAACTGCCTCGAGTACATAAAACAACATTCTATCGAGCACACGGTTGAGAATCTACTGGGGATATATTCTGACCTAAAGACGAAGCAGAAGCAGCATTGAATTAACTGGCGGCTTCTAGTCCTAGGCTTCCTTTGACTATTCTTATTATTTCTGCCGGCGGGTAGCCTAAGCGTATTAGTCTCGTCGTTCCGCGTATTCCTTTTCCTGAGAGCCTCATTGCGATGAGTCCGGACAGTTCGAGTTCGTTGAGGTAGTCTGAGAATTGTCGCATGGTTCTAGGGTTTCGGTTCAGTGCTTTGCAGTTTGATTCATAGGCTTCGTACACCTCTCCTGTCAGCAGGTCGCCGGAACCTTTTCCTTCCAGGCGCTTGTACATGCCTCCGCTGGATGCGAGCGCAGCTATCGAGTATATGACTATCTGCTGGTGTTCTGGCAGCAGGGTTATTGATTCGGCCATTATGTCTTTTTCGACGAGGTCGCGGGCGTGTTCGACGTCCTCCATCTCGACCGTGCTTTTCTCGTCGCTTTGGGCGCTTTCGCCGGCCTTCTTCAGCAGCCGCAGAGCGTATCTTGCGTCTCCGTCCTGTGCGGCGAAGGCCGCTATCCGCTTTATGACTGAGTCGTCGATGGTGTTCGGCTGAAAGCCTGTCTCAGCCCTCTGCGTGAGTATCGTCTTTAGTTGCACTGCATTATAATGTGGGAATATCATCTCTTCCTCGCAGAGGGTGCTCTTGCTTCTGGGGTCGAGGCGGCTTTTCACGCGGCGGTCGTTGCTTATGCCTATGACTGAGACGCTGCCTGCGGAAAGTTCGTCGTTTATTCTCGTGAGTATGTACATAAGGTCGTTGAGTCCTTTTTTGACCATATCTATTTCGTCGAGGACTATTATGAGGTTCAGGCCGTTGGATTGCACGACCTTGAACAGGCGGTCGTATAAGTCGGCTGGGTCCATCCCCTTCAGGTTCTGGTCGGTTCGTCCTATGAGGGGCCGCTCTTTGAGTTTTTCGTCGTTGAGGTCTTCGTCTTCCAGTGTCTTGAGGAGCACCTGGTATTTGCTGTTCCTTATCTTGCAGTTCATGTAGGCGACTTTCACGACCGTCTTTTTGTCTGCCTTATCCTGTTTGTCGAGAAATTCCTGCAGTTTTCTTAGGACGTAGCGTACGACGCAGGTTTTGCCTGTGCCTGGTCCGCCGTAGATGAAGAGGTTGCTGGGTTTTTCGTTCCTGAGTGCGGGACCGATTATTTGTGTAACGCACTTTATTTCTTTGTCTCTGTGCGGAAGTTCAGCAGGAACGTAGTGTGGGGAGAGTATGGATTTGTCTCTGAAGATAGTTGTTTCCCCCAGCTCGTTTTTGAATAGTTCTTCTATCATTTTCTCCCAGCCTTTTTGTGGTGGATTAATAACTTCAGGGTGTGAGGTTAAAAACAAGCCTTCATTGAAGATGGGTCTATAGAGCGGTAGCAAGAAACTTATATCATGTTCAGGTTTTTTTTCGGCTTTTATGAATAGTTCATCCTTCCAAGGGATTTATATACACGAATTTAATAATTATGATAATTACAGTAAGCTTATTAGCCGCCTAAGACATAATCTATTAAGGAGTTAAATAAAAATGCCATTCAGAAAATTTTTCCGCCGCGAAGGCCACGCAGGAGGAGAGGAAGTCGACATAGAGAATTACCTGAACGAGATGAATATCCGTGAAGGAAAAGTCATCGAAAGAGAGGACATAACGTACGTTAAGCCCATCGACCTGACCACTGAGGGTGGTGGCGTGGATGAGGCTGTAAAGGAGCTTGAGAAGCACAACATCGTCGTCCTGAACGTGAAGATGCTGCTTCCCAACAAGATGCTTCTGCGCGATACAGTGAAGAAACTGAGGGACGTATGCGTCGAACTCGACGGTGACATAGGCCGCATCTCTCACGAGAAGATCCTTCTGGTTCCTGCGAGCATGCGTATAGTGCACCGGTCAGACCAGCAAGAATAGTAAATAGAGCAGCGGTGCTTCGGGGAAGACTACTATCATATCAAACGAGTTTAAAGTCTTTCAGTATCGAGTACGCAGGACCCTTTGGGCTAAGCCTGCTCTCCATAAGGTCCACAGAAGAAACGGTAAAGGACCCGAATTCGCCTGCCGCATACGTTGCAAGAAACTTATTCATTTTCTCTTTGTCGACTGCTCTCACTCTAGCGAGCGTAAAATGCGGGTGAAATCGTTCGTCTCTGGGGAAGCCAAGCGTATGTAACCTGTCGTCGATCTCTCGCGAAAGATGCTCGGTCTCTCTTGCTCCTTCGTCGACGCCGGCCCAGACGACGCGCACGTAAGCGGGGTTAGGGAACACGCCTATTCCATGGAGGCTCATCACAAAGCGCTGCTTCTCTGAGATGGGTTTCAGGGCATCTATGACTGCGTCCACTTTCGCATCCGCAACGTCACCCAAAAACTTCAGGGTCATGTGCAGGTTCGCGGGTTCCACGAGCTTCATGTCCCCGAAAGGCGCGATTTTCTTCTGCGCTTCCGAAAGTCCCTTCTTCAGTTCATCCGGGCACCGTATTGCGATGAATGCGCGTACCATATTAACTTTTAAGGATTCGAAGACAAAGAAATAATATGTTTCCAGGTGGCGTAAATCCTCGGCAGATGAAGCAGATGATGAAGCAGATGGGCATAAAGACTGAGGATATAGATGCAACAGCCGTCGTCATAATCGGCTCAGATAAGGAGATAGTGATAGAGGGTCCTGAGGTCGTCAAGATGACGATGAGCGGAAAAGACATATATACTGTCACCGGCGGAAAAGTGAAGCTCCAGGAGGCTGAGGTCAGCGTAAAGATCAGCGACGAGGACGTGAAGATGGTCGCAGAGCAGGCCGATGTCCCGGAGGATGTTGCCCGCGAAGCTCTGAAGCAGACCAAGGGCGACTTGGCCGAAGCCATAATGAAAATAAAAGGCTGAGGGAAATGTGCGGCATAGCGGGCTACGTGGGGGACAAAAATGCCCCGGAACTTCTGTTCGACATGCTTAAACGCCTCGAGTATCGGGGCTATGATTCTGCAGGAATAGCATGCATCTCTGATGGCGCCTTCTCAGTGTTCAAGGACAAGGGTACAGTGAAAGAGGTGATGGCAAAATCCGGCCATGAGCTGGTAGCCTCAAAGATCGGTATCGCCCACACCCGGTGGGCTACCCACGGGGAGCCCTCTAAGCGGAACGCGCACCCGCACGGCGACTTCTCCGGGAAATTCATCGTCGTCCACAACGGCATAATCGAGAACTACAAGGACCTGAAGGCAGAGCTTTCTGAGAAAGGCCACGCCTTCCAGTCTGACACCGACACCGAAGTCATCCCGCACCTCATGGGAGAAGCATATAAGAACAGCTTCGAGGAGGCTTTTGTTTCAGCACTAAAACGGCTGCGCGGAAGCTTTGCAGTCTCAGCAGTCTGCTGCAATGAGCCTGATCGGATCCTTGTCGCAAGAAAAGACAGTCCCCTGATCGTGGGCCTCGGCGAAGGCGAGAATTTTATTGCATCCGACACGCCTGCGGTCCTGCCTTACACTAAAAAGATAATCATACTCGACGACTTCGACTACGGCATCGTTATGAAGGACCGCGTCGTTATTAAGGACCTTGCGACAGGCGAAAGAATAGAAAAGAAGATCCACACGATTGATTGGGATATCAAGCAGGCTGAGAAGGAGGGTTTCCCCCACTTCATGCTTAAAGAGATATTTGAGGAGTCCGCGGCAGTACAGAACGCAACGAAGGCTATTCCTGAGATAAAGAAGGTGGCTAAGAAGCTGAAGAAGTATAAGCGTATCTACTTAGTCGGCTGCGGCACAGCCTCTTATGCTGCATTGGTCGGAAAATACCTTCTTGAGCGCTTTTCGATCCCCTCTGAGATGGTACTCGGCTCCGAATTCCGGTATTCTACGGTCAACGTCGTAGGCAAGGACTGCGCCATCATCGCAGTCTCGCAGTCGGGCGAGACTGCAGACACGCTCGCCTCAGTGAAGGAGGCTAAGAAGTTGGGTGCCTATGTTCTCGGGGTCGTGAACGTCGTCGGTTCGACCCTCACGAGGTTGGCCGACGACATCATATATACGTATTCCGGCCCTGAGATAGCTGTCGCGTCGACTAAAGTGTATGTCGGCCAAGTCACGGCCTTGACTCTGCTTGCACTCCACCTTGCGCATGAGCTTGGCCGGGTCGACAAAGAGTATCTGGATGAGATCATAGACGACGTCTGCAGTCTCTCAGAGAAGACGAAGCAGATCCTTTCCGGCAGCGAAAATATCAAGGCTCTCGCAGAGAAGCTCTCTGACTGTAAGATATTCTTCTATATCGGCAGGAGACTTAATTATCCGACGGCTCTTGAGGGTGCCCTAAAGATCAAGGAGATATCCTATGTTCATGCGGAAGCTTATCCTGCAGGCGAACTTAAGCATGGGCCCCTTGCCCTCCTGGAAGCGGGGGTTCCTGTCGTCGCCATCTGTCCGAACGACGACCTTTTGGAGAAGATGGAGAGCAACGTACAGGAGACTCGCGCCCGCGGCGCCTCAGTCCTCGTAGTTGGGGAGAGCGGCGACTTCGAGACTCCAGTAGTCGACCCCCTGCTTTCGCCGATCCTCTACATTACGCCCTTGCACCTATTCGCATACTATATCGCAGTCGGCCGCGGCCTGGATCCGGACAAGCCGCGCAATCTCGCAAAATCAGTCACAGTCGAGTAGCATCCAAAATGGGTTTCCTTGATGACGTATCCTCTGGCTTAGGTGAGTGGAGTAGGACTTCTCTTAACGCGCAGTTCGGCGGCGGCTGTCCCATATGTAAGGGCGATGATACCATGGATCGCAGGTCAGAAGATGGGAAGATATTGCTCGTTTGTGAAAAATGTGGTGCTGCGTTCGATAATGTCTTTTTCAAGGGCCTGAAGATGGTATCTGGCGATCGTCGGTACCTTGATCAGACGCTTCCGACGAGCATCTGGCGCATAGTCCGCCTTCTGCCTGCAGAGGATTGTCTTTTGGCTTCGTATTCTGACGGGGCCGTCAAATTCTTTGCGACAGAAGCTGGTGTGATACGCGTAAAAAACTCTGCCACCCTGCTGAATTACTCTGATATCAAGGCAGTCTCTCTTGCAACCGTCTGGATGCTGTCAGTCTACCTCCTGGTGGGCGTCCTGCTTTTCTTTACTGTTGGCATTGCATCAGCCCTCTTGGGGCTCTCGTTAGCCTCTCCGTTCGGCTTCGTATACGCTCTGGTATTCTTCTGTATGGGCGGCCTCCTCCTGTTTTTCGGCCGGAGGAAAGTCTATCAATTCGATTCATCCGTCCTCTCTAGTAAGGAGCTTAGGGGCTGGCGCATATGCAAGCTAAAATCAAAGGATGCTCAAGGATTCGTCTCATTGGTGAGTGCGCACCTTAGTCCTAGAAGATCATAGGCGCAGCTGCTTTTCGTGAAGATCCGCTGCCGATAGGTCGACTGTCATGCCGTCGGTTGCTGCAATGGTTCTGATACCCGTTTCTTTTTCTATGTATGCTGCTTCATTCTCCGGGCCGGCGGAAAGCATCGTCACCCCAAAGTGCTGGATGACTGCGAGCCGGGGTGCGGCTTCGCCGATTATTTTGGCGGCGTCGAAGGTGTTCAGGTGCGTCTCCAGGCTCTTTGTGCGCGGGAAGATGACGTTCAGTATGAGTACGTCAGCCTTCTTGTAGTGTTCAGCCAGTTCTTTTGCGTAGCCGGTGTCTGACGAGTAGGCGAGGACGCCGTCTTTTGCGGTGAACCGAAAACCTGTGCCTTCCTCGTGCTTGTGTGTCGGCAGGGCAATGATCTGGACCTTGCCTACATTGAACTCGTCGCCGGCTTTCGGAACTATGAGGTTGACGACGTCCCGGTGGTAGGTTGAGATGTAGTCTAGTGCGTTTCCGTTGACTGCGAGGATGCCTCGCTTCTTTTTGGCGCCGCCCGTCATCGCCTCTATCATGATCTCTGCGTCGTTGTAGTGGTCAAGGTGCTTATGTGACACGATGACGGCGGATAGTTCGCTCGGCTTCTTGTGGTACTGTAGTGCGCGTACGAGGGCTCCGGGTCCAGGGTCTAGTATCATCTTCTCCGCAAAATCGAGCCATATGCCTCCTGAGTGTCTGCGTTGGCTTACTAGAACGTATCTTCCTCCGCCTGTTCCAAGGAAGGTTAGTGTGCTCATCATTTAATTATTTTGTTTCGTTATATTTATCTAATGGATGTCCTTTGTATCGCAGACATACACGGCGACAGAGAGGCTTTAATGGGTCTGGTGAAGGCGGCTGAGGATAAGAGCCTTAAGCATGTTCTCATACTAGGCGACTTTCCTCCTCATTCTGCCTTCAGGGACACTGCGCGCGGGCTTAATGAGGTGAGGTTTGTGCTTGATGCGCTCGCCAATTTCGACGTTCTCGCAATTCCCGGGAACTGCGATTCATTGGAGACTCTGGGTGTGTTCGACGAGTATGGGGTCAACTTGCACGAGAAGGCGGTGACATTGGAAGGCACAACTTTCGTCGGCTTCGGGGGTTCGGCAACGACGCCTTTTGGCACGCCTTTCGAGATGAGCGAGGAAGTCATCTACGAGAAGCTTGAGAAGCTGCTTTCCGGTGTCTCTGGTGAGCGCCTCGTCGTAGCAGCCCATAATCCGCCGCTAGGCACGAATTGCGATGTCCGGTCTTCAGGCGACCACGTCGGCAGCAGCGCGATGAGGTCTATCATAGAAAAGTTTCAGCCGGATGTTTTCGCCTGTTCGCATATTCACGAATCCGGCGGCTCATCAGATACGATAAGAGAGACGTGCGTCGTCAACGTCGGTCCGCTGTCGCGTCACAGGATATGTGTCCTCCGCATAGGGAAGAAGATAGACGTGAAGTTGGGTGTTTTCTGAACCTGAAAAGTATTTTAAGGTGAAATAAGAAATACATTAAGATGAATATGAAACAAAAAAGCGTTTTATTCGCAATTACGGTATTTTTCCTGCTGCTTGCTTCTCAGGTAGCATACGCGCAGACGGCCAAAGTCCTGTTTTATGAGTCCAGCAAAGTCGGGGCGAAGTATAAGATCGGCACCGGCTACTCTAATCTGAAGGTGGCTCTTGAGGGTAAGGGATACTCTGTTTCAAGATATGAGGGGCTTCTCACAAGAGAGGTCTTGAGCAACTATAATCCTGACGTTCTTGTGATAGCCGAGCTCGGCAAGTCCCTTGATGCGGACGAGCTGGCGGCAGTCTTCGAGTTCGTGATGCAGGATGGTAAGGGGCTTTTTATATCCGGCGGAACGCCTGCAGCGAATCAGATAACGATCCCGTTCGGCATGACCATAGATGCGGAAGGCCTGCTTGAGGACGAGAACAGCCCGATCATCTCCGGCGCTGCGCCATTGAAAGATAAGACATTCTTTGTCATAAGCTCAGTAGAGAAGCAGGATCCAGCTCTTAGGCTTCTTGTTCAAGGCATCAGCAGCATAGGATTCTTCGGAGGCAACGGCATATCCTTGTCAGGCGATGCGAAGGCCGTTGCGACAGGCGACTGGGATACATATTCACCGAAGTCGCCGACTTTCCCGAAAGGCAGCAAGCCTCCGATAGCGGCGGCTTCTGTGGTCGGTAAAGGAATGGTTTTCTTGCTGTCCGATTCTGACGTGCTGTCTAATGAGCGGATGGATACTGCCAAATATAAGTTCGATAACCTCAGATTCGGCACGAACGTATTCGATTGGTTGCGCAGCTCAAGTCTGAAGCCTGGGGACAGCATCGAACTTGAGGAGCTCCGGACCATGATCGGGCAGACGATGGTGGAGATGGATAACCTCAACAAGACCATAACGGGCCAGAAGAACACGATAGCTTCCCTTCAGTCTGCAGTAGCGCAAAGGGATTTGAGCATAATGGCTATCAGTGACGAGAATGCTGCCCTGAAGAGCCAGTCTCTCATGGGGGTTAACTACACGACTTGGGGGATAATAGTCCTTGCGATAGCGATAGGAGCCCTCGCCCTGATGATGTCGAAGAAGACGAAGACAGCTAAGGGTAAAGAGGGGGGCGTCAGCGGCTTCGGCTACGAGTTCGAAGGCGGCGGAGAAGCTGCGAGCGGACTCACCAGCCAAGCCGGCAACTTTGACGAGATGATGGGGACTGATAAACCAAAGAAGTAGGCTATACTTTTCTTATGGTAGTCTCCTTCTTTTCCTCTCTTAATTTTTCCAGTATCTTCTTTAATTGCTCGTCCGTCACCTGCTTAGGCAGCCTGCCGGCCTGATAGAGTTGGATAAGAAACATCTCTATTTGTCTTGCGAAGGCGCTCTTCACTATCCTGATGTTCGCAAGCCTCTCCCGGGCGTCAGGGGTTAGAATCTTAGCTATTATGAGCTTGACCTGTGCGTCGACTTCAGCAGACCTCATCTGCTGCTGCATCGCATCCTGTTCAGGGTTGCGGCGCTGCTGTTCTATCAGCTGGCGCATGCGCTCTTGCCTCAGGCGTTCAAGTTCATCGGGCATGTTAAGAACTTATTTGGATTTCTTAGCTAATTCAGAAGCGATCTTGTCCAAGTAAGACTGTCCTTTACTAGAAAGCTTTCTGCCGTCCTTCACTTTTTCTGTGAAGCCTTTCTTGTCGAATTCCTGCAGGACGACTCTGACGATCTTTCCGCCGCCGCGGTAGAATCTCTCGGGCTTGACTCCGCGGTTCTTCTTTCCGCCGTAGGCGCTTCGCAGCCTCTGCACTCCAACGGGGCCATTCACGTATATCTTCCTTAGGACGGAGGCGGCTCTCATGTACCACCAGTCCGCATCTTGCGGTGCCTTCTCCTTTTGGGCGCCTGTCTTCACGTGCGCGGCCCAGTCGGGCATCTTAAGTTTCTCTTTCTCTTTCAGGTCGAGAGCGACCGCCTTAATCATTTCCCCGGGGGGTATCTCGTATACTGTTGCCATTTTTTAGTAGTTCACCAACTCATTCTCATTGAAGAATATCGGTATCTCATATGCCGCGGATTTCGGTGAATCCGAGGCGTGTATGACATTCCTGTCGATCCGGAGTCCATAGTCGCCTCTTATGGTGCCGACCTCGGCTTTCGTGGGGTCGGTCGCGCCGACGATCTTCCTTATCAATGCGACAGCTGTGTCGGGGTCCTCTATTGGGACGTCCAAGACTGTTGCAACGACGGGCGACGACAATATGTGCTTGATCAGGTCCTCGTAGAAGGGCTTCTCCGTGTGCGCCACGTAAAGTTTTTCGGCGTGTTTTCTGTCGACTTGGATTACTTTGAGGCCGGCGAGTCTAATACCTCGTTTTTCGAACCTGCTCAGGATCTCGCCTACGAGACCACGTGAGACAGACCACGGCTTCAAAAGAATCAAAGTCCTCATTTTTCTTCAGCCTTCTTCTTAGGTTTCTTTACGGCCTTAGGCTTCTCTTTCGTCTCTGCGGCTTTTGCTGCCTTCTCGCGTTTGGGCTTTTCCGCCACCTCTTTCGGAGCCTCTTCGGCCGCGTGCTTTTTCTCTTTCTTCTCTTCAGGCTTCGGTGCGATGCTTCGTAGTCTTATGGATTTTTCTGCCCTGTATTCTTCGGTCCATTTGACTTTCCTGGCTTTTCTGCCGAGTTTAAGGATGTTCTTCTCGCATTTGCGCGAGCAGAAGTATGAGGCTTTGCCTTTGTTTGTGACGTATACCGTCTCAGTGCCTTTCTCTATGTCCCTGCCACAGAAGCTGCATTCCATTTTTATTTAGTCAGAGGCTTAGCCTCTCTCTCTGATTCACGCAGGTCGATGACGTCGTTCTCCTGTACTGGGGACCGCACGTTCCTGCGGATCACTCGGCCCTTGTTCTCTCCGTCGAGGACCTTGCACATGACTTGGATGACCTCGCCGTAGATTCCAGTCCTACCGATGATCTTTACGACCTGTGCTGCGACCATTTTATTTCTTTATCTCCTTCAGCTTTTCGACTACGTTCGCTACAAGCTCTTTGGCTTTGCCTTCTTCGACTATGCATGCGGAAGCTGACGGCACGTGTATTCCTACGCCGGTACCTATGTCTGCCTTCGGCACGAAGAGGTATGGTATCTTCTTTTCTTCGCATATCATGGGTATGTGCATGACGATCTCTGGCGGGCTTACGTCGCTGCCTATCAGAACAAGCTTTGCGATCCCTCTTTCAACGGCCTTCGTTACTTCGTTCGTCCCCTTCCTTATCTTTCCGGAATCTCTCGCCGCTTCAAGGGCTTCGATGGCCATGTCGGCGACGTCCTTCGGTACTTCAAACTTAACGTAACTCATTTTTTCTTACCTCCAAATTCACAAAAGATGAACTTTCATCGGCTCAACTTTGAGATTTAAGATATGCGATTTCGCCTTAATAAAACAGCCCTTCAAGGAAGCAGACGCATCCTCGCTACGCTCTTCTATACTATACTTACTTTATTATTATAAATTGCTGCCGGAAGCTGGCCCCATTTTTATATGCGAACTTCCTTCTATCTTTGTTGTATCCCTGAATGGATAACCCGGCTAAAGGATAGGCTTAGTGATAATTTGGGCCTATTTATATTCTCAACATACCCAGTAATTTACTCATCGTTTCATTTCACGTTCAATAAAAAATGGCAAAACGTAATAAACCTCGTGCAGGTTCGTTAGGATATAAGCCCATGACTCGGGCAAGGAAAGAGACCCCGAAAGTCAGGTCATGGTCTAAATCAGAAACAGCTGCGCTCCTAGACTTCGTCGGCTACAAGGCGGGTATGACGAACGTCCTCGCAATGGACAACCGCAAGAGCAGCACAACCACGGGCATGGAAATCTTTATTCCAGTAACTGTCATCGAGACGCCGCCGGTCTACGTGCTCGCAATACGCGCTTATCGCGCAGGCTACGGCGGAAGGCAAGCCGCTGCTGAGATATGGGCAAAAGACGTTCCCGAAGAAGTTTCCCGCCGCGTCACCATCCCGAAGAAGCGGGATCCTGAGGCGAAGATCTCTGTCATCGAAAAAGACATCGATAAGATAACTGACATCCATCTTGTTGTTTGCACTCAACCTAAGCTCATTTCCATGCCTAAGAAGACGCCGGACGTCTTGGAGTTGGCGGTCGGAGGTAGCGTCTCAGAGAAATTCGAGTACGCGAAAGGTGTTCTCGGAAAAGAATTAAATGTCGATTCCGTTTTTAATGCTAACACTTTCATCGATGTCCTGGGAGTTACCAAGGGCAAAGGATACACTGGCGTCATAAAACGCCACGGCATAAAGATCCAGCCGAGGAAGGCAGGAAAAGGCAGGCGCCACATAGGTAGCGGCGGAGCATGGCATCCTGCAAGGAAACTTTGGAGGCACCCGCTACCCGGCAGAAAAGGCTACCACAATCGCACAGAGTACAACAAGCCTGTGCTTCAGGTCGGAAAGGAGGGCAAAGACGTTTCTCCTGCAGGAGGATTCCTCCACTACGGCCCAGTCAACAATAGTTATGTCATCCTAGGAGGCTCTGTTCCCGGGCCGGCCAAGAGGCTTATCAGACTGACGCAGCCGAGGCGCGCTTCAGGTGAAGTAAATTTCGAGATCACGCACGTTAACCTTGCGTCGAAGCAGGGGGTATGATAAATGGCTAAAGTTTATTCATTAGATGGTAAGGTCAAGGGCAGCATCCAGCTGCCTGAAATGTTTTCCGTAGTCTACAGGCCGGATATGATCCATCGTGCTGTCGTATCAATGCAGGCTAGTAGGCGGAGTAGGTACGCTACTTCGCCTGAGGCCGGATTGCAGACGAGCGCAGAATATTTCGGTAACAGGCATCGGACCTATCGTATGACCATAAACAAGGGTCAGTCGAGGCTGCCGAGGGAGCTTCCCGGAGGCGGGGGACTAGGCAAGGTCAGGAGGGTCCCGCATTCGAAGGGCGGCAGGCGCTCTCATCCGCCGAGGGGCAAAGACTGGACCAAGAAGATAAACAACAAAGAGTACATTCTCGCACTGAGGTCAGCTATCTCCGCGACGACAGACAAAGAGCTCGTCAAGGCGCGGGGTCATCTGATCGAAGGCGTTCTTGAGATCCCATTGATCGTTGAAGACAAGTTCGAAGCCCAGAAGAAGACTAAGGACGTCTTAGGAATACTTGAGGCTTTGGGCGTCGGCGCAGACCTACAGCGCGCAAAAGAGAAGAAGATTCGCGCGGGCCGAGGGAAATTGCGCGGCAGAAGATTCAAGAAGAAGAAGAGCATACTGATCGTCATAAACAAGGACTCTGGCATAAAGAAGGGAGCCAAGAACATACCTGGCGTCGACATAGCTGAAGTTACGGAGCTAGACGTCGAGATGCTGGCTCCAGGAACTCATGCAGGAAGACTTACGCTGTGGACTGAGTCCGCGATAAAGAACATTGAGAGGATTGAAGATGATGGATCCATATAAGATAATCATGTACCCTCTGATGGGCGAAAAAGCCACCATCCTACGTGAGAAGGAGAATAAGCTTACTTTCATCGTTGCCAAAGATGCTACGAAGACCGACGTTGCGGAAGCGGTCGAAGCCTTGTACAGCGTCAAGGTGGTGCAGACGAACATCATTATCACAACTAAAGGAAAGAAGAAGGCGCATGTTCGCCTCGACCCGAAGTTTTCGGCTGAGGAGATAGCGTCCCAATTCGGAGTGCTGTAAAATGTGTGGTAGGCTGATAACTCAAAGGAGGGGTAAAGGAACCCCAAGGTACAGGTCGCCCGGTCACCGCTTTACATCCGATGCCAAGTATCCGTCGGAGGCCGGCGTCTTCGGGGAACTCGCCAGCGGTCAGATAATCGACATCGTCCACGACCGCGGGAAATCAGCGCCGCTAGCAAAGATTCTGTTCGAGAACTTCGACGAGCGCTATATGATAGCCCATGATGGGGCGCGCGTCGGCAGATGGATCCAGATTGGAGTGAATGCTGCCGCATCAGAAGGCAATGTTCTCCCGCTCGGCAAGATGACTGAGGGAACGTCAGTCTACAACATCGAGATCCGCCCCGGCGACGGAGGCAAGCTCGTGAGAGCGGCAGGGACTTCTGCTGCTGTGGTCTCCCATGAACGGGAGCTTGGCGTGACTTACCTAAGATTGCCTTCCAGGAAGACGATGGCGATAAACAGCAGGGCTCGCGCGACGGTCGGCAGAGTCTCAGGCAGCGGCATGCAGGATAAGCCGATGGCTCACGCAGGTCAGGCTTTCCATGCCCACAAGGCGAGGGGTAAGCTTTATCCGACAGTCAACGGTAACGCAAAGAATGCTTGCGATCACCCGCACGGCGGCGGAAGGAACCCGCACGGCAGAAGCCCTGTAGGTAGGAATACTCCGCCCGGACGTAAGGTCGGTCACATTGCACCCAGTAGGACGGGCAGGAAGAAGAGGGCTTAAAAATGGCAAAAAGATTATTCAAGTACAAGGGAGCCACGCTCGATGAGTTGAAGGTGATGTCCATCGACGAGCTGGTGAAGATCATGCCTTCGCGGATGAGGAGAACACTGAAGACAGGGTTTTCTGAGCCGCAGAAGAAGCTTATCCTGGACGTTAGAGAAGCTCAGAGGGTCGCTAAATCCGGTACACGGCCTGCAACAGTAAAGACTCACTGCAGGGACATACCGGTCCTGCCTGAGATGGTCGGCCTAGAGATTGGCATATACACTGGAAAAGAGTTCACTAAGGTAGAGATCAAGCCCGAGATGATCGGGCAGTACTTGGGCGAATTCGCGCTCACCAGAAAGCCGGTGAAGCACAGCGCCCCAGGTGTCGGTGCGACACGCTCATCATTGTTCGTGCCCTTGAAGTAAGATGGAACTAAGCTATGCTGCGGAGCCAAGGAATGAGGCAAAAGCCGTGAAGGCGATAGGGAGAGACTTAAATGTATCTTTCAAGCATACGGTGGAGATATGCACGAAGCTTCGGGGTATGAATGTCTCGGAAGGAATAGTCCTCCTTGAGGGCGTAACACGGCTAGAGAAGACGATACCGTTCAAGAGATTCAATAAGGGCATAGGTCATCGGAAGGGCTTGGGGAAGGACGCGCTCTCGGCGTGCCCGGAAAAAGCCGCAGGCCTGATACTCAAAATATTGGAGAACCTTAAGGCAAATGCAGAGTTCCGCGGCCTGGACGCCGACAACATCAAGATAACGCACATCGAGGCCCTGCGTGGCATCTCCCGGAAGAGGAGGAAGCCGAAGGGCAGATGGACTACATGGAAGACAGAGTACGTGAACGTTCAGGCTATTGCCGAGGAGGCTAAGTGATTATAATGGCGATGGAGAAGCATTTCATCCAGGAAGGTAAGATGAGGTCCGAGATAGAGCGCTATCTGAAGAGCGAGCTTTCCAGCACAGGCTACTCTGGCATAAACATACAGAAGACGCCGTTGGCGACCAGGATAGTGCTCTACGTCGAAAAGCCGCCGCTGGTCATCGGCAAGAAAGGGAAGAGAATCAACAAGCTCACGAAGATTTTGAAGAGCAAGTACGGCATAGACAATCCTGCTATTGACGTGCAGAAGATAGAAGAGCCGACGCTCGACCCGAGCATCGTCGGAAGACGGATTGCACTCGCTCTGGAGCGCGGTATGAATCGGAGGCGTATCGTCTATAAGGCGCTTCATGCCGTGATGAGTTCTGGGGCGCAGGGCGTCGAAATAGTCCTCGCAGGAAAGATCGTCGGAAAAGGCGGCAGGTCCCGTTCAGAAAAGTATGCTGTCGGCTACATGCGCAAGTCCGGCGACTCCGCGAAGATGGTGAGGAAGGGTTTGACTCAGGCTTACATGAAGGCAGGTATCATCGGTATCACTGTTCGGATCGTTCCGCCGAATATAGTCTTCCCGGATCAGATCTCGGTGAAGCCGAGAGTCAAGGAAGAACCCGCCAAGGAGGTGCCAGTGTCAGCGGCTCCTATGGAGTCTGCTGTAGCCGAGGAGGCTGCTAAGGAGGCTAAGGCTGAGAAGAAGCCGAGGAAGAAGAAGCCCGAGGTCGAAGCGACAGAGACTTCAGTAGTCGAGGAGGTTGTGAAAGAGGCTAAGGCCGAGAAGAAGCCGAAGGCTGAGAAGAAGCCTAAGGCCGAGGCGGTGGAAGATACACCTAAGGTCGAAGCTGTTGAAGATGCGCCTAAGGAGGAGAAAAAAGAGGTTGAGTGAGCGGATTTAATACCAGTAATCTCATATTATATTCACCAAAATGGCAATATTGCGTGCGAGTGCGATAAGGGAATTGAGCGATAAGGAGCTGGATGAGCGCCTTAACGACCTCAAGAAGGACCTCATGAAGATTCGTGGAGTCCTCGCGTCAGGCGGCATCCCTGAGGACGTCGGCAAAGCTAGGGAGATCCGGCGTACGATAGCAAGGATACTCACGATAAAAAAGGAGAAGGAATCAAAAAAAGAAGAGAGGTTGGATAAGAAAAAGAAATGATTTGCCAAAGGTGCGGACTTCCTGAGGAGTTATGCGTCTGCGACGAGATGACTAAGGAAGGTCAGCGTATCCGCGTGCGCGGCGATAAGAGACGCTATGGTAAGATGGTGACTATCGTCGACGGCTTCAAGGACGTTGACCTCGACAAGATTGCGACGGAGCTCAAGAGGAGGCTTGCGTGCGGCGGCACAGCGAAGAATGACCACATAGAGCTCCAGGGAGACCATCTCAACAAGATGCGGGACATCCTCATCGAGATGGGGTTCGCGGATGACCTGATAGATATCTCCTAAGGAGCCCTTGGACGGGGAACGTGATAACACCATACAACATCCTCCGCCATGAACTGGTCGGCCTGTCCGCCCAGATCGTCGATGCGACGCACGCAGGGTATAAGTGTTCAGGTCGCATCGTTGGCGAGACGAGAGACACATTAAAGATCGAATGCAACGGCAGGGAAAAGACGCTGCCCAAGGACTCTATCGTCCTTGAGCTGGACCTGCCCGGCGGCTGCCGGGTGCGGGTCAAAGGAATCGTTCTCCTGTCGAGGCCAGAGGATCGCATAAAGAAGAAATATCGTATCAAATTCGTATAAAAGAAAAAAATGGCAAAAAAGGTAGCTAAGAAGGAAATGGAATGCAATGACGTCAACTGTCCTGAGCACGGGACGCTCTCGACTCGGGGGATGGTCATGGATGGCGTCGTCACATCCGACAAGATGGATGGGACAGTCATAGTGCAGAAAAACTACCTGAAGAAAGTCAGCAAGTTCAACAGATACAAGTCATCTAAATCCAGGATCCCGGCGCACAATCCAGCGTGCATGAACGTGCGAGAAGGCGACAAGGTCAGGATCATGGAGTGCAGGAAGCTTTCCAAGACTGTGAGCTTCGTCATAATAGAGAAATTGTCTTCAGAATAAAATGGCTAAACCACTTGGTGCATCAAAGAACCTGCCGTTGGGTAAGCCTATTGCAGGCAGGATAACGAAGGTTCTGCCTGTGGGTGCGCGGCTCGTCTGCGCAGACAACTCCGGGGCAAAAGAGCTGGAGATCATAGCAGTCAGAGGCTACAGCGGCATCAGGGGACGCTATCCAGTTGCCGGCATCGGCGATCTTGTCATAGCTGCGGTGAAGAAGGGTCGCCCAGACATGAGGCACCAGGTAGTCTCCGCAGTCATCATAAGGCAGAAGCACTCGTACCGGAGGCCGAACGGCTCAAAGATAAGGTTCGAAGACAATGCAGCGGTAATCGTTGGCGACGACGGGATGCCGAAGGGCACTGAGATAAAGACCGTCATAGCAAGAGAGGCAGCAGAGCGCTGGAACAAGCTGGGTTCGATCGCAAGCATCATATTTTAGGTTCAAAAAATGACGTACACGACATCCAAGCAACCGAGGACGCAGAGGAAATGCAAAATTAAGGCACCGCTCCACATCAGAGGGAAGATGGTTTCCTCCACCTTAAGCTCTGAACTGCGGCAGAAATATAAGAAAAGAAGCCTTCCAGTCCGCAAGGGCGACAAGGTCAAGATCATGCGCGGGGAATTCAAGAATACTATTGGAGAGATCTCCAGCGTCGACACAAAGGCCTATAAAATCTACATCACCGGCGTAACGATAAAGAAGGTCAACGGAACTGAAGTCGAAAGAGCCATAGACCCTTCGAACGTCATGATAACAGAACTCGTCCTTGAGGATAAGGAGAGGCGGGAAACCCTGGAGAAGAAGGTAAAGTAAAATGCATACAAAGAGGATCGCAGCAGGTTACGGCAAGAAGCCGAAGTGGCTGGTCACCCCCAAGGGACCGCACCGGAAGGATGAGAGCATACCTCTCTTGCGCATAGTGCGCGACATACTCGGGTACGCTGACAACGCACATGAAGCGGGCAAGATAATCAAGAGCGGCATGGTGCTCGTAGACAAGGTGGCCAGAAAGGACCCGAACTATGGCGTCGGCCTGATGGACGTCGTCGAGATACCTGAGGCCGGACAGTGTTTCAGGGTGCTGCCGACGAAGAAGAAGCACGAGCTCAAACCCATAGATGCGAAGGAGACTGGCATAAAGCTGTGCAAGATAGTCGGCAAGAAGGTCGTAGGAAAAGGGAAAATGCAGTTGAACCTGCATGACGGCACTAACATCCTGGTCGACGGCAAGGACTTTAAGACGGGTGGCACCGTCGTTCTTGAGCTGCCGAAAAAGAAGATTCTTGAGACGCTTCAGTTCGAGAAGGGCAACTTTGGCCTCATCGTCAGAGGAAGGCACATAGGCGAAGCCGGAAAGATTGGAGAGATAACGCCCGGGAACGCGGTTCAGAATTCCCTGACTAGGATAGGCGACTTCCAGACGTTGACTGAATACATTTTCATCATAGGCAAAGATGCGCCGATGATAACGATTTAAGATGGAAAAATCCAGAACCGCTAACATCATGAGGACGCCGAGGATAAGCAAAGTAGTCCTGAACATTGCAGTAGGCAACTCCGGCGAAAAGCTCGGTAAGGCGGAGACGCTGCTCTCCCGGCTCACAGGAAAGAAGCCTATTCGAACGATCTCCAAGCACAAGATCCCAACGTGGAACCTTAAGCGCGGCGAACCCATCGGCTGCAAGGTCACTCTCAGATACAAGGATGCTGAAGAAATGCTGAAGAGGGGGTTTGTAGCAAAAGAGAACAAGATCGAGGAATCGAACTTCGATTTGCACGGAAACTTCTCTTTCGGGATTCACGAGTACATCGACATCCCGGGCATAAAGTACGACCCCGAAGTAGGCATCTTCGGCATGGACGTAACAGTTACGATGGAGCGGGCTGGCTACCGGATAAAGCGGCGCCACTTAAAGAAGAAGAGCGTCTCAGCAAGGGCGCTGCTAACCAAAGAGGAGTCGATCGAATTTATTAAGAAGAAATTCGGTATAACTATCTCACCCAAGATCTAAGATGATGAAGAACGAAAAATTCAATGCAAGGAACCTGCGCTGTACGGTCTGCGGCACGAACCGAGGCCTGATACACAAGTACGGGTTGAACATATGCAGGCGATGTTTCAGAGAGGACGCCTACAGCATAGGATTTAGGAAATACAGCTAAAATGGAGATCAAACTATTCGACAGATGGAGCTTTTCGGACATAGTAGTCCCGGACGAAGGCATCAAGAAGTATATCTGTCTTGAGCCCGTCTACATACCGCACACGGCCGGCCGATTAGTTGGCAAGCAGTTCGGCAAGAGCAAGATGAGCATAGTCGAACGCCTAGCCAACAAGGTCATGAGGTCAGGTCAGGGTACGCGCAAAGTGGCCGGTAGGTTCATTCGCGGCGGCGGCAACACAGGAAAGAAGCAGAATGCGCTCAATGCGGTCAAGAACGCTTTTGGGATAGTGGAGCAACGGACCAAGAAGAATCCCCTTCAAGTCCTCGTAGACGCCATAGCCAACTCAGGCCCGCGCGAGGAGACAACAACTATCATCTACGGCGGCATACGCTATCATCAGGCAGTCGACGTCTCATCGCAACGGAGGGTGGACTTCGCACTGAGGTACATAGCACTTGGCGCCTTTGCCACAGCTTTCAATTCTAAGAAGAAGATTGAGGAGTGTCTTGCGGACGAGATAATATGGGCGTCAACGTCAGACACCAAGAGCTACGCGATCCAGAGGAAAGAGGAGACTGAACGGATCGCCCAGTCGTCCAGATAGTCTAAATGAAGGTACTCTAAAAATGGGCCGTTACGAGCAGATACTGGAAAAGGTCGTGCAGTTGGTCGACAAACCAGAGTACATAAGAAATATGGGCATAGTTGCTCACATAGACCACGGCAAGACTACTCTTAGCGACAATCTTCTGGCTAATGCGGGGATGATATCCAAGGACATGGCCGGTCAGATGTGCGCGCTCGACTTCCATGATGACGAGCGCCTGCGTGGCATAACGATAAATGCGGCGAACGTCTCTATGGTCCATACGTACGGTGGCGGCGGAGAATACCTAATCAACCTCATCGACACACCAGGTCACGTGGACTTCGGCGGCGACGTTACGAGAGCGATGCGCGCAGTCGACGGCGTAGTCGTCGTAGTCTGTGCGGTCGAGGGCGTCATGCCTCAGACGAAGACCGTCATTTCCCAGGCCCTGAAGGAAAGAGTTCGTCCGACGCTGTTCATAAACAAGGTCGACCGTCTCATTAACGAACTTCGTCTTCAGCCGGATGAGTTGCAGAAGAGGCTTATCAAGATAATCACCGAAGTCAACCAGATAATCAAGCTGAGGCAGCCTGAAGGAATAGACTGGCGCGTTTCCGTCGATGAAGGCAGTGTAGCATTCGGCTCAGGATACAACAAGTGGGCTATTTCCGTTCCATACATGAAGAAGTCGGGCATAACATTCAAGGACATAATCGAGTACTGTAATACTGAGAAGCAGAGCGTGCTCGCGGAAAGGGCGCCGGTGCACGAGATCATACTCGATATCGCAGTAAAGCACCTTCCTAATCCCATAACTGCGCAGAAGCTGCGCATTCCCCAGATATGGAAGGGCGACCTTGAGAGCGACATCGGCAAGTCAATGATGACCTGCGACCCGAAGGGGAAGCTGGCCATAATGATAACCAACATCCAGGTCTTCGATAAACGGGAAGGCGAAGTCGCAACAGCCCGGATATTCTCCGGCACCCTGATGCAGGGTCAGGACGTCTACCTTGTCAGCTCGAAGATAACCGAGCGCGTTCAGCAGGTGAAGTGCTACATGGGTGCGACCCTCATCAATACTGAGGCGGTACCGGCAGGCAACATCATCGGGATAACGGGCCTTAAGCACGCATACGCTGGTGAGACAGTTTCCGTTGAAGATATCCACCAGTTCGAGCGCATAGTGCACACCTCCGAACCCGTGGTCACGATCGCGGTTGAAGCCAAGCACATGAAGGATCTGCCGAAGGTAGTCGAAGTTCTCAGGCAGACTGCCAAAGAGGACCCGACGCTTAGGGTCAAGATCGACGAGCAGACCGGCGAGCACTTGCTTTCGGGCATGGGCGAGCTCCACTTAGAAGTCATAACTAACAGGATCAAGGCCGGCGGCCTAGCTATCGAGACGTCGGCGCCGATAGTAGTCTACCGTGAGACGGTCACCGACAAGTACGGTCCGTTGGAAGGTAAATCCCCGAACAAGCACAACAAGTTCAGCGTTTCAGTAGAACCCCTGGAGAAGGGGGTGTACGACGCGATTGCCTCCGGCGACATTGCCGAAGGAAGGAGAAAGGACCGCAGTAAAGACCTTCGCGTCCAGCTTGTCGAGCTAGGGATGGACAACGAGGAGGCAAAAAGGATCATTCACGTGTACAAAGGCAACCTTTTCGTGGACATGACGCGCGGTGTGCAGCACCTGGACGAGGTATTTGATCTGCTTTTCGACGGCTTCGAGCAGGTCGTGGACAACGGCCCCTTAGCAGGTGAACCAGTCACCATGATGAAGATCAAGCTCACTGACGCTGCATTGCACGAGGATGCGATACACAGGGGTCCTGCGCAAATTTATCCCGCAGTCAAAAGGCCGATGTACGCCTGCATGCTGAGGGCTAAGCCTTCGATGCTGGAGCCGGTCCAGAACGTCTGGATTGACGTGCCCCAGGACTTTATGGGTTCAGTCACCCGTGAACTGCAGAGGCGCAGAGGCATAGTCGGGGAGATGACGCAGAAGGACGATCTTATGACCATCGAAGCGAAGATGCCGGTGGGCGAATCATTCGGCTTCGCAGGCGATATCCGAGGCGCCTCTGAAGGTCACGCACTGTGGTCGACTGAAAGCGCAGGCTTTGAAAGACTGCCGACCGAGCTGCAATTCAATGTCATAGGCAAGATCCGCGACAGGAAAGGCCTCAAAAAAGAGCTGCCGAAGGCAGAGGAGTACATGGATTAAGCCTTTGAGCTATCTTTTAAAGTTTTAAACATAATACTATTATACGATTCGTCTAATAACGAGATTACAAGGAGGAAGATAAAATGGCTGCAAAACCACACATAAATCTGGTATTTATAGGACACGTTGACCACGGTAAATCAACGCTCGTCGGTCGAATGCTCTACGAGCTCGGAGAAGTCTCTGAGCAAGTCATGAAGAAGTATCGGGAGGAAGCCGAGAAATTAGGTAAGGCAACCTTCGAGTACGCTTGGGTCATGGACACCCTAAAAGATGAGAGGGAGCGCGGGGTCACGATAGACATCGCTCACCGCAAGTTCCAGACGCCGAAGAACTATTTCACGATCATCGACGCTCCAGGGCACAGAGACTTCGTGAAGAACATGATCACAGGAACGTCGCAGGCAGACGCCGCAGTTCTGGTTATTTCAGTAAAGGACGGCATTCAGCCGCAGACGAAGGAACACGCGTTCCTCGCCAAGACCCTTGGCGTCCCAAACCTGATTATCGCACTGAACAAGTGTGACGCAGTCAACTATGATGAAGCGAAGATTAACGCAGTGAAGGCCGAAGTGACGAAGCTGCTTACCAGCATCGGATACAAGATCGATAACGTGCCGATGATACCAACTTCAGCTTTCAACGGCGACAACCTGACGAAGAAGAGCGACAAGATGCCTTGGTACAAGGGAGACACGCTCCTCGCTTACCTCGATGCCCTGAAGCCCCCGGAGAAGCCGACAGAAAAGGCGCTTCGTGTGCCCATACAGGACGCTTACACGATAACGGGTGTCGGAACCGTTCCTGTGGGACGAGTCGAGACAGGAGTCATGAAGACTGGGATGAAACTGATATTCATGCCTTCTGGCGCAGTCGGTGAAGTCAAAACCATCGAGATGCACCACGAAGCCATGCCTGAAGCAGTGCCCGGCGACAACATAGGATTTAACGTCCGCGGTATCGGAAAGAACGACGTCAAGAGAGGCGACGTAGCCGGCCCGGTAGACAACCCGCCGATGGTTGCAGAAGAATTCACCGCACAGATGGTGGTTCTCCAGCACCCGTCAGCGATAACGGTCGGATACACTCCGGTGTTGCACGTGCACACCGCGCAGGTCGCATGCCAGTTCACTGAACTTGTGAAGACGGTCGACCCGAAGACGGGCGGAACACTCGAAGAGAAGCCGCAGTTCCTGAAGACGGGTGACGTAGCAGTCGTTAAATTGAAGCCGATGAAGCTATTGTGCATCGAATCAGCGAAGAACTTCACGCAATTGGGCAGGTTCGCGATCAGGGACATGGGTCAGACAGTGGCCGCAGGAATGGTTATTGATGTCGTACCTAAGGTGAATCTGAAGGACGCACCTAAGGCGAAGGACGCAGCTAAGCCGAAGGCATAAACCACATTTATTTTTATTTTTTTAATTTAGAATGGAAAAAGCCAGAATAATATTGATAGGCAAGAACCCCCAGGAACTGGAGGACATATCACAGCAGATAGTGGACATCTCAGAGAAGACGGGGGTCAACTATTCTGGCCCAATACCTCTGCCGACGAAGAGGCTTAAGATAACGACACGTAAGTCCGTCTCCGGCGAGGGTACTGCAACCTGGGATCGCTGGGAGATGCGCATACACAAGCGCGTCATCGACGTCGACGCAGACGAGCGGAGCTTGCGCCAGATAATGAGAATCCAGGTCCCAGACAGCGTCCACATAGAGATTGAGCTGACCAGATAAGCCAGCTCCCACATATTTTAACCTGATTACTCATATATTCTATCCGTATAAACACACGCTCCTGTAGTGTAGACCGGCCCATCATTCCGGACTTTCGATCCGGTGACCCGGGTTCAAATCCCGGCGGGAGCAATACAACCTTTTCTTTAGGAAAAGAAAGGTTGAATATGAGGGCGAATATATCTGATATCAAATGGAGTTCATGAATCTGGTTCTTTTTTTGGGGTCGCTGCTGTTTTTCATGAGGGCTGCTCATTATGCTACTCTCTATGCTTCGCGGCTTGCTTGCGTCCTCCATTTTTCGGAGTTTGTGGTCAGTTTCTTTATTGTTTCAGTTATCTCTACTCTGCCTGAGGCGTGTATTGCAATCATCTCTGCTTTGGAGGGTTCTCCTGTCTTCGGCTTAGGCACCCTGCTCGGCTCGAATGTGGCTGACCTGACTCTGGTGATGGGTCTTGTGGCAGTTTATTCCGCGAAGGGGGTTCATGTGGATAAGTGCGTCGTCCAGAAGGGCTCACTCTACCTGCTTCTGCTTCTGCTGCCTTTCCTGCTGGGGTTCGATGGTGCTTTTTCGCGTGTCGACGGCCTCATCCTAGTCTTCGCAGGCTTCCTGTTCTTCTTCAACCTATCTTTGGGGGATAGGACCCTGGCCGGCAGCCTGCAGTGCGTCAAAGACCCTATGTTCGTAAAGGACCTGCTTCTCATGCTTGCTAGCATGGCCGCGCTGTTGGTCGGCGCGCACTTCACAGTCGTCTTTGGGACTGCTATGGCAATGGACTTAGGGCTTCCTCCGATCCTTATTGGCCTCACCCTGGTTTCGGTCGGCACGTGCCTTCCTGAGCTGGTTTTCTCCTTAACGTCGGTGCGTTCGAAGCATGACGGCCTCGCTCTCGGCGACGTCCTCGGGACCGTAGTCATCGACGCAACCATCATCCTCGGTGCAGTAGCGTTACTTATGCCTTATTCCTTTGACCCCTCATATGTCTACGTCACAGGCCTCGCCATGTTCTTTGCCGGCGTTCTGGTCATATCCTCCATGAGGTCTGGTTGGGTGCTTTCAAAGAAGGAGGGGGTAGTACTTCTAGGATTTTATGTTCTCTTCCTCCTTGTTGAGTTGTCAGTTAGGTTGATGGGTGCCTGATGCCCTTCATGGATTTATATCTGTTCTACCTTATATTATCTCATACTCCGTGTTTTGATTGAAATGAGCAAACCAGCGCCGTTGAAGGGTAAGGGTTCAGCGACTTATGAGAGTTCGGCTGATGCGATTGTAGTGCATTTCAGTCAGGCGGATGTCCGTAATGCGGTGGAGTGGCTTAAGGATTCCATCAACTCCGACCTTTTCCTGAAGTCCGGCATCATCTGCACTGCTGAGAAGCTGCTTTTCGATAAGATCGACGAGGCTTTCGTAGACGCCTTCCAGGAGAAGAAGGATGCCCGCAAGAAGAAGTAGTCTTCTCTTATATCTTGATTGACACGGCCGTGAATGTTATCTTCTCTGGCCCAAGTTTTTTCTGTAGTGCTTGTATCGTGTAGTTGTGGAGCCACTGGAGAGGTATGGTTGATTTAGGCAGTATGATCTGTCCGCCGAAGAAGACTGCATTCGGGAACCGTTTCTTGAGTTCGGGCGCCTCATTTGCTATCTCTTCTACGACGTCGATGCCTGTGAGGCTTAGGCTTTCGGCGTAGTAGCCGTATTGCTGCATGAGTTTTACGTAGCGTCCAAGGTCAGTTTCGACTTTTTTGCGGAGGTTATCCACTTCATTGGAGCCTTTGAAGACGCCGGCGTCGACTAGTCCGACTTCCAGGAAGACGAAGTTCTTGTACTGGCTGCCGGCTGTCCTGAAGATCTCGGATATCGTGCGTATTCCGATGCCGTTGAATCCGTTGACCGTCACGACTGCAGTCTTCTCTTTCGGGTCCAATGTTCCCTGCCCGTCGTTCTTGGTGACGTAAGGTATGGCGGCAGCACCCTTCACTTCTATGAGCTGTATTATGTCGTCCAGTCTCTTGATCATCTTGGTGGTGTGATTATAGTGTCGCTTCACAGTCATGACGAGGAAGACCATTGCTGAGAGTATGATTATCGTTATCCATCCGCCTTCATTGAATTTGACGGCCACCATCGACGTGAGGATGAATAGGCTTAGTATCATTCCTAAGCCGTTGATGATGAGTTTTTCCTCCCATTTTTTGACTATTGAGCGGGTTTTCCACCAGTAGCGGACCATTCCGGCTTGCGAGAGGACGAATGTGAGGAAGACTGTGATACTGTATAAAATCATTATGAAGTGCACCGAGCCGCCAGAGATGAGAATCATCGCGATGGCTGAGCCACCCATTATCATTATCCCATTGTAGGTCACAAGCCGGTCGCTTAGTGTAGCGAACCTTGTCGGGAACCAGTGGTCAAGGGCCATGTTCGCAAGGACCCTCGGTCCGTCGATGAAGCCTGTCTGGGCTGCGACGAACAGGAGCGCAGCTTCAGATACCAGTGTGATCACAATGAAATTCAGTCCCCAGCTTCCCCAGCCGGCTGTGATGCTCTCTAGGAGGACTGCGTTCAGCGTTTTTCCTTCCTGCGGCACCACGTTGTAGAGGAGGTAGCAGGTCATGAGCCCTAATACCATGACTGTGAGGGAGATTGCCATGTACTGCATCGTGCGTTTCGCTGTCTGCACCTTAGGCTCTCTCAAAATCGGTATGCCGTTGCTGACGGCCTCAAGGCCAGTGTATGTTCCCGCCCCCATGCTGTAGGAGCGCAGGATGAGGAATAAGAGGCCCATGAGGCCAAGCTCTTGGCTTGCTCTGCCTGTGTCTATGACTATCCCTGCGGCTATCTGTGGCATGTTCAGTGCGTGGGTGGCGAAGGCATACCCTATCATGATGATGTGTGAGAATACGAAAAGCAGGAATATGGGTGCCAGGATCGTCACCGATTCTTTCACACCCCTCATGTTGAGCAGCATCAGTAGCAGGATGACTGCTATGGAGCAGATTAACCGATATCCCCACAGTTCTGGCGGCAGGAAGCTGAATACGGCTTCTATGCCGCTTGCTACTGATATGGTGATGGTCATCACGTAGTCGATGAGGAGCGCGCAGCCTGAGAGCATCCCAAGCTTCGGAGAAAGCAGCTTGCTTGCTACAAGATAGCCTCCTCCGCCATGGGGGAAAAGTTCGATGATCTGTGAATATGCGGTGCTGATTATGAATATCGTCAGCGCGGTTCCTAAGCCCACAAATATCGCAAGATAGGGGTGCGCATGCAGCACTGCAAATGCTTCCGGCGGACCGTATGCTGAGGAGCTGAGTGCGTCTGAGCCTAGGCCGACCCATGCGAAGAAGGCGATGAGGGAGAGTTTGTGGAATGTGCCGGGATCGGATGGATTAAGGGCTTTTCCGACTATCAGGTTCTTTATGCGCATCAGCCACGAGTTTCCTTGCTGCTTTTTCATCCTGTCTCCATAACTCTAGGTAATAATACAAGAAATACTTACACGTCGAATCCGATCTCATAGGTCCATCCGCTGCTTGCTGCGACAGTGTCCCAGTAATGTCTTCCATTGATGTCGAAAGTCACATTATATGTGTCTTGCGCAGGCACATCCATCGAAAAGACTCCTTCGCCGTTGGTCACATCTTCGGCGACGGTCATGCTGCGGGCGGCAGAGACCACTTTCACAGTTATTCCCGGCAGCATGCGCAGTGCTGTCTTGTTCTTGATGTATCCTTTTATCCGGACAGACGTATCTTCCGGGTCGATCCGAGTCTTCTCCATGCAGAGGCTTCTTGCGCTACTCCGTTCTATGAGTCGGCAGATGCTGCCGTTGCCGCTTTTTATGGCGAGCAGAAGATAGCAGTTGTCTTTCTTGAGCGTGTCCTCCTCTTTGGCGCAGGTTTCTGAGGCAGTGTCATTGTGGAGGGTTGTGGTCGTAGTCGACGCCGCAGTAGTAGTCGTTGCCGCCGCATTGGTCGTTGTCGTCGGCTTCGTTTCCCTTTCTCCTAAGCAGCCTGCCGAAAGAAGAACAAGAACCAGAATAAATGCGGCAGCAGCTTTCATCTTTGAATCTATTCGCAGACTGGCTTTATCCTGTCTTTTAGTTTGGTTTCGAGGCCCATGTTCATGGTTTCCAATACGTTGCCCACTACTTTACGGACCTCTTCCCCCAGCTTCTTGTCGCCCTTTATGAACCTGTTGTCGGTTTTTGCGTCGTTTCCTGCTCCATGAGTCCTGTAGGTGAAGCCGAATGGTGCGAGGATGTAGCCGAGCTGCTGCAGGTAGACGAAGATATCCATGGCGGTCTTCAGTGCCCCGTCTTCGTGTCCGTTCACGAGGATCCCGGCAACCTTGCCGGCCGTCAGGCTCTTTTCGCCCAATACTGGAAGGTTCTCAAGGCATGTTGTCCTGTCCAGGAAGTCCTTTAATCTTGCAGACATGTTGTTCCAGTTTATGGGCGAGACTATTATCAGTGCCTTAGAATTGACGATCATCTCATGGAAAGCCGGCATGTCGTCGAGCTGGTCCCTGCAGGGGTAAGTGCATTCTGCGTCCGCCATGGAATAGCAGCACCAGCAGTGGCGTATCTCATGCTTGTTGAGGTCGAATTTCCTATAACTTACCTTCTTCTTTCTCAGCTCTTGCTCTGCGATGTCTGCGAGAACTGCTGTATTGTGGGTGCTGTGCGTGCTCCCATTGATGAGCAGCACGTCGAAGGCTTTTCCGTCGTACGCAAGCTTCTCTTTCTCCGCATCTGAGAACTCGCCCGGGCCGCTGCCGCACTGCGGGCAGGCGATAGGAGGCTTAGCTCCCTTATGCACGAAGCCGCATACGCCGCATCTCCAAGTCTTCATCTTCCCTAATATATGGTTTTTGGCTGTTATAAGGGGTTGTGCAGCGCACCTAAGGCTATTACTAGGATGATTCCGGCGATGAGCGAGAATATGGTGCTGTGGTGCGTTAGCCTGCAGCTGGATGAGGGGATCAGTTCGTCTGCGGATATGTATATCATGAAGCCGGCGGTTGCCGCTATCATCATTCCGACCACTTCCATGGGTATGCTGTTTGAGAGGTAGTAGGCTATTATGAACCCGAGCAGCACCGGAATGGCAGTGAGCGACGATATGAAGAAAGCCTTCCTGCGGTCTCCCGTCGCATAGTAATATGGCGCAGACGTGCATATTCCTTCAGGGATCTTCTGTATGGCTATTGCAACAGCTATTGCCAGCGAAGCTCGGATGTCCAGGGCTGAGACTATGCCTATGGCCATTCCTTCAGGTATGTTGTGGATGAATATGCCAACTAGAAGGAAGGTCGCAGTCTTCTTTATTCCCACCTCATCGTTCTCTGGTGTGCATAGGGCTGGGTGTATGTGCGGCAGCATCCTGTCGACTGCGAACATGATGACTGCGCCGGCTATCACTCCGACGGCGCACAGCAGCGTCGAAGAGACCCGTGTGCTCTCAGGTATCAGGTTGAGGAACGATATAGCCAGCATAACGCCAGCGGCAAAAGACAGCAGATTGAACATGAACGTATCTGTCGGCTTCCTGAGTACTCCGATCAAGGAGCCTATTATCGGGCCAGCGACAGCAAGGAACGCTATGATCAATACCGCTTCCATATTAGATAATCTACCCGCATTCTATATATCTGCCTCCTCCAATATCCTATCATGAATAAGATGTATGTTCTCATCGCAGCGGTCTTTGTCATCGTCGTTGCTTTTCTACTCTTTGGTGGATCCTCTCTGCAGGAGTGCGAGAAGCTGGCTTTGCAGAACCGCACACTCTGCTACTCTAATGCGGCCCTGAAGAGCCAGAACCCGGACGTCTGCGGGAACATCGGCGAGCCCATGGATAAGAATAGTTGCATCAAGGGCGTTGCCATCGACAGCAACAACTCTGCAGTATGCGATAGGATAGGGGATTCGAAGTTCAGGGACTCATGCTTGCTGGAGGTTGCGCGCATCAGAAGCGATGTCGTCCTATGCGGCAGAATACAGTCCGGTGGTAAGCGGGATGAATGCTATTTGTGGGCGGCCGTTCAACGCTCTAACGTTTCAATATGTGGTCTGATAGGCAACGCCGACTACCGTGAAGCCTGCAGCTCCGACGTCTCCGCCATCCTCTAGGGCAAGCAGTAGGCGGGCGCACCCGTGCTTTTTAAGGTTTCTTTCACTATTTACTTAATGTCGGGGGGGTTTGGTTGGCTGAATACTACTTTCTCCCCCGACAGCCTACGCTTTCTCCCGCGCTAATACTTAAATGCCTTCTCCTATATTATCCTTATGGGCGGCAGAAGGAGAAGCACAAGCTACCAGAGTGCTAGAAGAAAGCAGAAGCACAAGCTCAGGATAAAGACCGGTAAGAGAGGCGCCCGCAAATAATAGCGGGCAGCTGAAGGATTCCGGGAGTCCGTAGCTTTTAGCCCTTCTTCCTAAATAGTTCTTAGGGTGATTCTAAATGAAAGAGTTAGTTTGTATACTCATTATCGGAATAGTGCTGTTCTCGGGTTGCGCCGGCAAGCCTGCTGAGACGACAAGTACGCTAGCATCGTCATCCACTACCTTGGCGTCCACGACCCGTGATGTGACTTCAACGACTCACGCAGAGTCTTCGACCACGATATCGATTCCGTCTCCTACTACGACGCAGGCTGCCGAGACGATGGTTCACATAGCTGGCTTCTCATTTAGTCCGGGTACTATAACCGTATCTAAAGGGGCGACAGTCACCTGGGTCAACGACGATCCTGCGGCGCACACCCTAGTCAGCGACTCCGGGGTATTTTCTTCAGGCAGCTTGGGCAAGGGCGACACATTCAGTCGCACCTTCACCGACTCCGGGACGTTTGGCTACCACTGTGGAATACACCCCTCGATGAAGGGTAAGGTAGTGGTGCAATAAGCCCGCTACTTCGTTTCCTTGAAGGAAAGCGCAGGGGAGTTCATGCAGTATCTTTTACCGGTGGGTCGGGGTCCGTCGTCGAATACGTGGCCGAGGTGTCCACCACACCTGCTGCAGAGGACTTCGATCCGCCGCATCCCGCAACTGCTGTCAAGCTCTTTTTCTACGTTCTCTTCCTTGACTGGCGCAGAAAAACTCGGCCAGCCGCAGCCGGAATCGTATTTCGCCTCCGACGAAAAGAGCGGTTCCCTGCAGCCTGCGCACACGTAGACTCCAGTCCTCTTATTCTTGACGTACTCGTCGCTGTAGGGTGTTTCAGTTCCCTTCTCCCGCAGCACCCTGAATCTTTCAGGTGAAAGAGTCTTCTTCCATTCAGCCTCGGTTTTACTTATCTTCTCTTTCATGATATTTAGAATCAGCGTCTGTCCTGCAGTATAAATATTTTTTGGCTGAGGGGTTTTGTCCCTCAGCCATTAGGTTTCTCCTATTTTTTGTTGATTGCTTTCTTTATTTTAGCTGCCAGAGCTGGTGTTATAGACATTATGTTGTGCATGTTTCTTGCATGCTTCACTATTTTTGCCATCAGCTCAGCTTCGTTTGGCGCTGTCGTCTCAAACGGGCAGTTCATGCCTATGTCAGTGCACTTAAACGAGGACATCCCACTCACCTCCGTATTTTTTTTACTATGGAGTCTGCCAATACGCCGAAGAATAAAAAGCAAAAACGCTCCGATTAAACTATCTAACGCCGCAAGATAAATACTTGTCTATTCTATTCTGCGGCACCAGCCGAACTTATCCTCTTTTTCGCCGTACTGTATCCTCGTTATCTCGTCGTAGAGTCTCTTGGCGACGCCGCCTTTCTTTATCCGTATGGTCCTCTCCCCGTGCGTTATCTCGTCTACTGGGCTGATGACTGCAGCAGTCCCTGAGCCGAACACTTCATTCAGCGTTCCCGCATCTGAGGCTGCTATGACCTCATCTATCCCTATCTTCCGTTCCTCTACTTTCATGCCCATGGACCGTGCTAGCTCTATTGTGGAATCGCGCGTAACTCCTGCAAGTATGGTGCCTTCAAGGGCAGGAGTCACCAGCGTATCTCCTATCAGGAAGAAGATGTTCATGGCGCCGACTTCTTCAATGTACTTTCTCTCTATGCCGTCGAGCCATAGGACTTGCGTGAACCCCCTCTTCCTAGCCTCTTCTGCTGGAAGCAGGCTTGCTGCATAGTTTGCCGGAGTCTTTGCGGCTCCAAGGCCTCCTGGGAATGCCCTGACATACTTTGGCATCGTCGTAAGATTCACTTTTCCGCCTGAGAAGTATGCTCCGACCGGGGACGCTATCATCATGAACCTGTAGGTGTCGGACACTTTCACTCCAAGATAAGGGTCCGCAGCATAGGTGAACGGCCGGATGTAGAGGGCGCAGTCTCTCTTTTCCGGAACCCAGGCAGCATCTAATCTCACGAGCTTTTCCATCGCCGCAAGACAGAATCCTTCATCTATCTCTGGGATGCACAGCCTGCGGCTGGACGCATTCATCCTCCGGAGGTATTTTTCTGGCCGAAACAGATTTATTCCTCCGTCTCTGCGTCGGAATGCTTTCAGTCCGTCGAAGACCACCTGACCATAGTGTAATGCCGCAGTAGCCGGCAGCATATCCAGTGCGCCGTAGGGCAGTATCCTAGGGCTCTTCCATTCTCCGTCAGAGTAGTCCATGGAAAACATGTGGTCTGAGAAAAATTTCCCGAAGCCCAGATTACTGTAATCGACTTCAGGCAATCTACTCTTTTTGGTGTGGGTGACCGTGATCTTCATCATAAGTAAGATATGGGAAAAGCAGCAGAAAAAGTATATATCCCCGAACTTACACTATTCTGTATATGCGACATGCTTCAGCGGCTCTCCTAGCGCTCATCGTGTTGTCTTCTCTTTCGTTGGCCTGGCGGCTTTAGTCCTGATTGTGGCAGCGATGATTCTCATCCTCAGGAAACGGAAGAAGTAGAGCCTATTGTTCTTCTGCCATCTTGTTTTCCATCTTCCGCAACTTCCGGTGGAACCATATTGCCATCATGAGCCCCACGATAAGCGTCGAAACCGTCAGCAGCGAGAGGTTGTCGCCCAAGAATCCTCGTCCGTCGGAGGATAAAATCGAGTACAGCATCCCATACAATGCCGCGGCGAAGAATGCGCCCAAGACGATAATACAAAGACTCAGGGAGAATCCATATGCGGCAAGTAAGCCGTACCTGAGGTTCCTGTTCAACTCTTTCTGGTCGACGATTAGACTATACAGGAACATGGTAATCAGAGGAGGCGCAAACAAGAGCAATTGCATATCCAGGTATGGTGCCAAGGAGAAATATTCGAGTATGCTCCATGAGACTAGGATGATTGGCGCAAGCCTGAGAGCAGCCTTGTTTATGCGAAGCTCCTCAGGGAAAGATCCTCCCCTGAATTTCGGCAGCCGGCTTTGGCTTTTGGTCTCATAGCCTGGGACTATGAGTCTCTTCTGTTGGTCTGGCATGATACTAACTTTGGCTGGCTAGCATTAAACCCTATTTCAGTTCTTCCCCAACCGAGAATGCGTCAGCTAGTTTTTTTCCGAGGCCGTAGTAGTATGATGACCCGAAGCCTCCCCATAAGAGCGGCCTGACTTTCTCTATGTCCGGCATCTTTTTTGTCACAATCTCCTGGTCTGCTTTCAAGTCCAGTATCTCGCCTATGAACTGCGTGTGGAGTCCCAGTTTCGTGTCTTTCAGCAGCCTGCATTCTAGGGCGTAGGGGAACTCCAGTATGTAGGGAGCATCCACTAGTTCGCTTTTCGTCGGCGTGAGTCCCGTCGCCTTGAATTTGTCGGCGCGGTTGCCTGAGACGATTCCGGCGTAGTCTGCTTCCTTCACGTATTTTTCAGAGGGTATGTTGACTGTAAAGGCTTTCCGTTCCATGATATTGTGGTACGTCTGCGTCGCCTCCCTCAAAGATACTGCGATGCACGGCGGCTGGCTGCAGCATATTCCGCCCCAGGATGCAGTCATCATGTTCGCCTTCCCATCTTTGTCGTATGTTCCGATAACGAGCACCGGGTGCGGATGCACGATAGTCTGCGGCCCACATGATATCTTAGTCATTTCCTACACCTCCGCTAGTATGACTACATAGTTTTTTCCGTAGGCTTTCGCGCATGCTGGGCACGTGGTGTAGAAGAAATACATTTTCTTCATCTCTTTGCCTTTGCTTTTCACGTACTCCTGCATGTTCTTCATCCACTTGCCCGTGTTCCCGTAGCCTCCTTCATAGACTTTGGTGAGGAACGTCCCGGATATCTTGACCATCTTTGCGTCGGGCACGTCTTTAGTGACTTCGATATAGATGTCGGAGCCCCACATGCTTTTCTCGTCTGAGAGCATTAGTGGCTTCTCAGAAAGCGCTCCAGCATTCTTTATCTTTTCCATGTTCTTTACCATCACTTTCCCGAAGTTCACCGGGATATGGAAGATGCTCTTCACATGATCCTTCAAAAATAATCTGTTCTCGAATACGATTTCCTTTCCGTCCCATGGCGCGGGATCGAATCGCGGGCAGCAGCCCGTCTCCGCGTTCTCGTAGAGTTTCTCCATATCTTTTCTTTCACCTCTTTTTCTTCATGTAGTGTTGATGGTATTCTTCTGCAGGATAGAATCTTTTCATCTGCGAAATTTCGGTGACGACCTCTTTCGTGTACTTCAGTTGTTCCTTTCTCTTGGATTCTTCTGCCGTCTTCTTCTGTTCTTCGTTCTCGTAGAATATCACGGACCGGTATTGTGTCCCGCTGTCCGGCCCCTGCCGGTTCAATGTCGTCGGGTCATGCACGTTCCAGAAGACCTCCAGAAGCTGTTCGTACGTCACCTTTGCCTGGTCGTATTCGACTTGCACCGTTTCCGCATGCCAGGTTTTTCCTGTGCACACCAGCTTGTACGTTGGATCCTCTGTTCTTCCGCCGGCGTATCCGACAACCGTGGACACGACTCCGGGCACGTCGTCGAATGCCGCCTGTATGCCCCAGAAGCACCCAGCCGCAAAATAAGCTTTCGTTGTTTCCATTACTCCTCCCTGATAAGTTTTTATTTTCTAGTCTAATATCTTACCATGAGGCCTGTCTTTGTTCTCCTAGTTTTGGTTGTCTTGTCGTGCGGCTGCGTGGAGAATCCGCCGCCTGACGGCGGAACGACGTCGTCCGTTTCCATGACGCAGACCACGCTGCGAGTGTCTACGTCTTCGACGACTACTTCGACTTTGGCGCCTGTGGTTGCTTTGATGGTGCGGATCAGGGATTTTGGGGTCCATCCGCAGGTTGCGACCATAGACCGCGGAAAAGGCGTATCCTGGCTGAACGACGATCATGTGACTCATAATGTGGCCTTCAGCAGCTTCTCTTCTGGGCCTATTGGACCAGGGGAACTGTATACTCACGTCTTCAACGAGACGGGTAGCTACGACTACTACTGCAGCATCCATAAGCGGTACGAGCAGGGTACTGTGGTCGTCCAGTAAAGGCGGCTTTTCTTTCCGCGATGCGATACCTTAATCATGCGCAGGATAATCTGTCTTACGTTGGCTATGCTCCTATTATTCAGTGGCTGCGTGATGCAGGAGACTACTACGACAACCACTTCGACTTCGTCCACGTCGACAACGACGACTACCACGTCGACTTCTTCGACTACTACGAAGGCGACTACTACGACTTCTACCACTACCACGACCACAACTTCCACTCTTCCCGGCACAGTCGTCCGGATACATGAGTTCATGTTCGACCCGAATCCTGTCATCATCAAGCGGGGTGACGTCGTCACTTGGGTGAATGATGATTCTGCGCGCCACCAGATCGTTGGCGTCGGCTATGAGTCAGATGACCTCCTTAAGGACGGAACATACAGTCGCACATACACTCGGATCGGCACTTTCCCGTATCATTGCCGCTATCACCCGCAGATGCGCGGCGAAGTGCGTGTGGTATGAAACTCATCTTACATAATTCTGTGAGCCTTGATGGTTCAGTCATCGGTTTTGCGCCTGATATGGTGGCCCATTATGGTGTCGTCGGAGATTATGTTCCTGATGTTCTTCTTGTGGGTTCTTTGACTGCGCGCTCTGCTATCCAGGAGCTGCCGCCTGAGACTGAGTCAGACTTTTCGAAGCCTGAGAAGAAGGGTCTGCTGTGGGCGATAGTGGATTCCGGCGGTGTCCTGAAGGGGATGCTGCATGTGCTGCGGAAGTCAGAGTACTGCGGCGACATCGTTGTCTTAGTCTCAGGCAGGACACCTAAAAGCTATTTGCGGTACCTGAAGGAGCGGAAATATGATTATGTGGTAGCGGGCAGAGGCCGCATCGATTTCCGTGAGGCGTTGCGTATCCTAGAAGGTCGCTATCATGCGAAAGTCGTCGTCACAGACAGTGGCGGCATCCTGAACAATGTTCTTTTGGCTGCGGGCCTCGTCGACGAAATAAGCCTGCTAGTCTTTCCGCTATTGGTTGGAACCAGCGGCATGCCTCTTTTCCGCACCCTCGGCCTCAAGGAGAACCTGAGCCTAGAGTTCGCCGGGAGCGAGCGGCTCCCAGGTGGCCTCCTACACCTCATCTATACGATCAAGAAATAAGCTACAGTATCTTTCTCAGGAACGGCTTCAGGAGGTCGTCCATGCTCTTCTCCTTAGCTTCTTTTTCGGTGAGCAAAAGCGCAGTCGTTGCTTTTTTGCCTGCGGCTTTTTCGAATGCCTGCAGGAAATCTTTGTTCTTCTCTCCGCTGCCTGATACTGACAGTACTGCGACCGCTTTCATCTGGTCTTTGTGCTGCTGCAGGTATGCAAAGGTCGCTGGGGGTATCTTTCCGACCCATATGGGTGTCACCATGACTGTGAGGTCGTAGTTGCCGGGGCTTTTTTCCGCTGGCGCTATAGTCGTCTTTTTGCCGAATATTGCGGCCATCGCGGACTTGAACATGCCCATGCCGCCGCTTCGGTCCGTCGCGTCCTTTATCTCCTCGATGTCGGAATTAATCTTCTTCTGCAAGGCGGTAGCCGCCTTCTTATTTGACCCTGTCCGAGAATAGTAGACTATAAGTGTTTTCATCCGTCGCCCTCTATTAGTGAATAGTATCCTTTAAATTTAAACCCAATTATCTCTTTGTTATCGTAATGTCGATGCTTTCGCATATGGGCGTCAGAGTCTTCTTCTCTTTCAAGCAGACTCGCAGCTCCCCTGTCGTGTCCTGCGGCGGATTTGCGACGTCGAAGCTGCTGCAGTACAAAGTTATCTGGTCGTGGGGCGGCATCGTGATTATCTTGGTGGAGTCCACTCGCTTGATTGTTATATCCCCTTCTGACCTGATCTCTCCCATATCATCCGTCCCTTTCGTCATCCTGATGTATGTCGACCTGGCCAGGCAGCTTCCCTGCATAAGGTCGATGTAATAGTATCTATCTGACGGGTTCTTCACATAGAATGGGAAAGAGACATCTGTTGTGCCTCCCACAACACGCATTGGCGTAGTCAGGATCACCGGTTTATCTAATGAATCCTTCTCCTGGCTGAGGCTCTGGTTCTGTGCGACAAAATAGGCGGCAGCAATCAAACTGACTACTGTTATGGTCATCAAAACAAAAACCAAAATCTCCCGTCTACTAACAGAAGCCATACCAGTAAACCAATTAGAATAAACGAAAAGATAAATGTCTTTTATGCTTTCCATCCTTTTGTTATCTTGTGATGGCTAAAGAGCGCATTATGGTTTCGATCTTGTGTTTGTTGTTTTTGGTTTCGACTGTTGCTGCAGTAAGCTGTTCCCAGATACGTTCTCCTCAAAGCCAGAGCGACTGCTCTTCCGGCCAGTGCGAGGTGGGGGCGTGCACTTTCTCCTGGACCGTGACTGGCGCGCCCATCTGCGATTGCCAGACGACGACTTCGACGACGCTCGGATGCGGCTTCAATTCCCTGACTGGAGGCTGCGGCGGATACTGTCCGCGTGGGCAGCAGTGTTTGTCTTCCGGCAGGCAAACGTGCAGTTGCGGTACTACGACTACTACGACGACAACCACGACTACGACCACCACTTTAAGGTGCAGCTTTAATCAGGTCACCGGAGGCTGCGGCGGATACTGTCCGCGGAATCAGAGGTGCCTCCGGAAGGACGAACATGAATGCGGCTGCGGGACGACAACGACGACAACTACGACAACCACTTCGACAACATCCCCTCTGTTGGTCTTAAAGACGCTTGCGATCACGACGATATCCACGACGACTTCTACCTTAACAGTGTTAGTCCCATATAATCTCACAGTCGACTCAGACGGCGACGGAGTGACTGACCCAAAAGATAATTGTCCTGAGGTCGCGAACGGAAAGCAGCTTGATTTCGACAAGGACGGACTAGGCGATGCTTGCGACAACTGCCAGAAGGCCTATAATCCGGGTCAGGGTGATTCGGACCATGATGGCTTCGGGGATGCTTGCGACAATTGTAAGCTTGTGCCGAACAACTATACTTGGGAGGGGAAGCAGGAGGACTGCGACGACGATGGAGTCGGCGACTTATGCGACAACTGCGCATGCGACAGCAATCCTTCCCAGAATGACTCAGACTACAAGATGGTTTACAGCGGGCAGGGAATGAGCCTCCCGAAGAATGTTCCGAACCCGGATGGGCGAGGAGATGCCTGCGACAACTGCAAGTTCGCCTACAATAAGAACCAGAGCGACGTCGACAAGGATGGTGTCGGCGACGCCTGCGATAACTGCGAAAAATATAATCCTGATCAGCTTGATTCGGACAAGGATGGTCTTGCTGATGCATGTGATCCGTGCCCGTTCGGCACCAAAGATTCGGACGACGATGGCATAGAGGACGAATGCGACATATGCCCGACTGATGCGGCTAACTCATGCAATCTCTGTAATATGCAGCCGCCGAAATCCTTCGACTGGAGGTACATGAAGGCGGTGGACTGGATGACTCCCGTTCGTGACCAGGGCGCATGCGGCTCATGCTACGCTCAGGCACCGATCGGCGTCACCGAAGCGAAATACAATATCGAGCAGGGCACTCCAAAGAATCTGGACCTCTCGCAGCAGTATTTTGTTTCACCCTGTTTTTCTGGTGTCGGCTCCTGCATGGGCGGCTGGCATACTGAAGTCATGAAGCACATGAAGAACGACGGCGTCGTCGACGAAACATGTTTACCATATAATTCCGGCCAGTGCGTTCATGAGGACCCGGATTCCGCGAATCCGGGGAAAACGGTCCTCGACTGCAACAGCGTGTGTGAAGGAGTAGGAGGCGCCTGCGCCAATCCCGCATGGTGCACCAAATGCTCTTCATGGGCTCAGAAACTGTGGAAAATAAGCAGCTACCAGCAGGCGACGAATAACGTGCTGGCAGTCAAAAAAGCGCTCATGTGCAATGGTCCATTGTCGGTGTGTTCGCCGAACTGGTGGCACTGCGTTGTTTTAGTCGGCTGGGATGATTCCAAGAGCTCTTGGATAGTGAAGAACAGTTGGGGCCTAGGCTGGGAGAAGAACGGATACGGCAAGATACCCTATTATGGACACGATTACAGCGAAATAATCAATGACGCATGGTATGTTTCGGGGGTGACCAAAAAATGAGAGGAACTGCGATAATCTTGGTTGTGCTGTTGCTTACAGTCTCTGCTTCAGCGCTCAGGAATCCTGCTGCAGTCTACTGCGACACGCTCGGATACCAGTACGTCACAGAATCAACAGGCGACGGAGAGATCGGACGCTGCACGCTCCCAAATAACGTTTCAGTCGACGCATGGACGTTCCTGGAAGGGAAGACAGCGCAGGGGTACAGTTACTGTGCACAGAACGGGTACGGGATGAAGACGGTCGAGAACACAACTAAATGCAGGCGTTTCATGACCGAATCCTGCGCGGTTTGCCTGCTCCCAAACGGCCGCGAAATCGAAGTCACTGAACTTATGGGCCTCACTTTCCAGGAGTCGGTGTGCGGCGACGGCATCTGTGGATTCCCTGAAGACAACAGCACATGCCCACAAGATTGTCCGCCAACTCAAGTCGCGCAGTGCACATCCTGCCATCAGACGACTGAAACACTACTACCTTATCTCGCAGCCGGAGCAGCCATCGTGGTTGCGGCGATCCTAATAAAGAAGCTGCGCAAAAAGAAGAAGTGAGATTATTTTTTGTCTGCGTCCATTATGTCGAAGCTGTCTTTGTTCACTTCAGTTTTCTTCGCAGATTTCCAGCGGAGGAGGTTCTTCCAGAATGAGAGCATGCTGAGTGAGCCCACTTTCCCCTGGATGATGCGCTCAAGCTGTGCTTCAAGCGCCTCGTCTGTGGTATAGAATACGTAGTAATCGAATCCTTCGGGCGGCGCAAGGACTAGGAACTTGAGGCGTGCGTCGAGGGCGTAGGAGAAGTATTCTACTCCGAATAATATGATGGCGGAGCCGAGGATGCGCAGCATGAAGTCAGCGTCTTTCGCAAACACCACGAATATGAACAGCAGGACTGAAGACAGGAAGAGCCCTAAGACGAGGATGAAGCTGAGTGCGCCGCGGAATCCGACGACCTCGCGCCTGTCGCCTGCTTCTATGACGCCCCCCGAAGCCAAATTAAGCGGTAACCTGAACTTCTTAGCCCAAATACGATTCTTCTTCGGCATAAACCATAACATATAAGAGAAAAAGGCATATAACCCTCCCTATTTTTTCTCTTCTTCCTTTAGTTCGCGTATTGCGCCGAAGCCCTGAGCCATTAATAATAGGAAGCCTATGCGTGCCATCATTACTGTCACTATGGTCGAGCTAGCGTTTAAGAGCGATAGCAGACCGTCTATGGCGAAGATCACGATTGCGACCCCCAAAGCTATCGCGGACCTGTTCTTCACGAACAATACGAGGATGAGGAACACGCATCCGTAAAATATGTTAAAGACTCCTTCTGCGATGTACTTGTGCAAGAACATATTCTCGTCTAATAAGGCCCAGAAACCCAACAGAATATTGAGGCCGCCGATGAAGAATATGGTGCCATAAGACGATTTAAGTACCTGGGCGGGGTCGGAGACTGATCTTGGGATGGGTTTGCCGTCTCTGAGCAACTGAATATCCAGTGACAGAAGTCTTCGTGTTAGCTTAATATTCAGTTTCGAGCCGTCGGCGAGCGTAAAATCCCTTCCGTTGGTAAATTCCTTCTGGTTTTGGATGGAACCGATTTCAACGCCATCAAGTTTGATTTTGACGTCTTTCCACATCATCTTCCAGGAGACTTCAAGCCTCTTAGGCCCCCCGTGTTCCAAACTGAATCTTTTTGTCGGCACAGTAAATCACCCACTTTATAGAATATTAGATAAAGCAGTATAAAACCCTTTTTCCGTCGTGTTTTTGCTTATCTTTCCCTTATCTTTTCCTATACATGAAAGTTTTTCAGGTTAATCTCCGGCAGGGTTACGTCAAACTGAAGGTTGAGAACCTAGACGACCTGTGGTACCTCAGTAATGTCTTGTCTGAAAAAGACGTAGTGCGGATGAAGGCTGAGAGGAGAATAAAAGGCAAAGATGACGTAGGCCGAGGAGGCCGGGATGAGCGGCGAGTCTTCACGCTATCTGTGCGCGTCGAAAAAGCGGATTTTAAGTCTGATTCCGACACCTTCCGGGTCGCAGGCAAAATAGAGGCCGGACCAGAGGATTTGGTCTCCATCGGATCGCATCATACGTTCAACGTCGAGGCCGGAACAGAATTGTCGATAGAGAAAAGCTGCTGGACACGGACCGAACTAGGAATACTGAAGGACGCGGAGAAAGCGAGCCTCCGGCCGAAGATTCTCATCGTCGTCGTAGACGAAGGCGAAGCAACTTTCGGGCTAGTGCGCGAATCTAGGGTCGAATACCTTGAATTATCGAAGCTCATAGGCGGAAAATACGATACCCGCGGGAGAAGTGAGAGAAAAGAGGAATTCTATTCTGACACTGCGAAGGCGACTGAAGAATTACTGAAGCGGGAGATTGTTTCTGCGGTGATCGTCGCTGGCGCGGGTTTTGAGAAAGAGAATTTCTTGAAGTACCTGAAGGAAAAATATCCTGATTTGGGGGCGAAGGCGGTGTTGGAGAACACGGGCTCCCATGGTCGGAATGGGGTGCAGGAGGTCTTGAAGCGGTCGAAGGTGCAGGGCATCGTTGAAGGCATTGCTTCTGCGCGGGACCTGCAGCTGATGGAAGAAGTTTTGAAGGAGATTGGGAAAGATTCTGGTCTTGCATTGTACGGGCCAAAAGATGTGGAGGATGCTGGGAACGCTGGGGCAGTGCAGAAACTGCTGGTCTGCGACGACTTCTTTCTCAGGAATAGGCGGAAGGCAGGGGAACTGATGGAGGCGGTGAGCGCAGCACGTGGGGACGTACATCTCATGAATCATGTGGGCGAAGCAGGCAGACAACTTAGTTCCATTGGCGGCATCGCCGCATTGTTAAGGTACAAGGTGAGGTAAGATGAAAATAGTTTTCTTTGAGATCAAGGGTTGGGAGAAGAAGCTGCTGAAAAAGAAATTGGCGGGACATGATATCAGGTTCTGCAAGGAGCCGCTGTCTATGGAGAATGTCTCAGAGGCAGAAGACTGCGAAGTCGTATCAGTCTTCATCTACTCGAAGATGGATTGTAGGATGCTTTCCGCCTTGCCGAAATTGAAGCTGATAGCTACCAGATCCACCGGATTCGATCATATTGATGTTCGAGAATGTGATCGAAAGGATGTGACAGTCTGTAATGTGCCGTTCTATGGGGAGAATACGGTCGCAGAACATACGTTCGCTTTGATCCTGTCGCTGTCGAGGAACCTGCGGAAAGCCTACATGAAGACCCTGCAGAGGGACTTCTCCATCGACGGACTAATAGGATTCGATCTGAAGGATAAGACGATCGGAGTAGTCGGAGCCGGAAAAATAGGCTTGCACGTGATCCGAATAGCGAAAGGCTTCGGAATGAACGTCATCGCATACGACCCCAACCAGGATCATTTCCTTTCTGAGGTTCTAGGGTTCAAGTACGCCCCCCTTGACGAGCTCCTAGAAAAATCTGACATAATCAGTTTGCATGTGCCCTACAATAAGTTCACACACCACCTCATCAATCGCGAAAATATTGGGAAGATAAAAAAGGGGGCATTGCTCATCAATACTGCAAGAGGTGGGATCATTGAGACTGAGGCGCTCATCGAGGCATTGGATAAGAAGATCCTTGCGGGCGCAGGCTTGGACGTCTTGGAAGGTGAAGAGCTCATAAAAGAAGAGAAGCAGCTGCTATATGACCCCAAGAAGGTGGAAGCCCTAGGAGAACTGATAAGAGACAATATTCTCCTGAGCAAAGAGTCTGTCGTATATACCCCGCATATAGCGTTCTATAGTCAGGAGGCTTTGGAGCGGATACTGGACAGAACAACACAGAATATATTGGAGTACTTTGCCGGAACCCTGAAAGACGCATACGTCGTCAAATAGGCGATTATATAGGAGAAATCTCACTATTCTAATATAGGGGTCTGCATGGCTGCGAAGAAAACTGGATTAGAGAAGTTGAGGAAGAAGTATCCTGAGAAGTTCGCGTCCGAGGAGACGGCATTTGCGCATATTCACCGCGGAGGCAGAATCTTCATCGGCACCGCATGCGCAGAACCGCAGCATCTCGTATCTTCGCTCGCAGAGTACGTGAGCGCCCACCCGAAGACCCTCTTCGACGAAGAGGTCATTCAAGTGTGGACGCTGGGCGTTGCGCCATACACGAAATACAAATTCCGGCCGAATTTTCGGCATAATTCATTCTATGTCGGAGAGAATACGCGCTCAGCAGTCAACAGAGGCGCGGCGGACTATACTCCCGTTTCGTTGTCGAATGTCCCGGACCTCTTCCGTCGCGGATTAATCCCTCTTGACGTAGCGCTCATCCAGACTACGCCGCCTGACGAACACGGCTGCCTGAACCTGGGCGTGAGCGTCGACATAGTGAAGGCCGCAGTCGAGTGCGCGTCAGTCGTCATAGCCCAAGTTAATCCACTGATGCCGCGAGTCCACGGCGATGGGTTCATCAAGGTTACGGACGTAGACTACATCATGCCTTATGAGGAGCCGGTCCTCGAGTACGTGCCGGCCGAAGACGATAAAGTGGCGAAGGCCATAGGAGAATACGCTGCGCGCCTGGTGCACGACGGCGACACCATCCAGGTCGGCTACGGAGGCCTTCCGGACGCGATCCTCGCGCACCTGAAAGATAAAAGCGACTTGGGAGTGCACACCGAAGTCTTGACTGAAGGAATAGTGGGGCTCATGGAAACTGGAGTTGTTAACAACAGCAAAAAGACCGTCGACCGCGGCAAGACGGTGGCGTCGTTCTGTATGGGCGATCGGAGGCTCTACGACTACATCGACGACAACCTTGGAATAGAGCTTCGGACTGTAGACTACACCAACAGTCAATTGATCATCGCTCGGCAGGATAATATGGTTGCCATAAATTCCGCCTACCAGATAGACCTCACTGGGCAGGCGACGTCCGAGTGCGTTGGGAGCCTGCTCTACTCTGGCATAGGCGGGGGCGTCGACTTCATGCGGGGCGCGGTCCTCTCACAGAACGGGAAGACTATTCTCCTGATGAGGTCCACTACAGAAGATGGAGCAAAATCAAACATCATCCCTTCTTTGGCGAAGGGCTGCGGCGTCACATATAATCGCGGCGACGTCCACTATGTGGTCACAGAATACGGGATAGCGTACTTGCACGGCAGGAACATCCGGGAGAGGGCGATGGAGCTCATCTCGATAGCGGCTCCGAAGTTTAGGGCTGCTCTCATCAAGGAGGCGAAACGACATAGATTGATCTACCGGGATCAGGCGTTCATTCCTGGGAAGAGGGGCCAGTACCCTGAGCACCTTGAGGCGCATAGGACGACGAGGTCCGGTCTTGCGATCCTGATGCGGCCGGTCAAGATAAGCGACGAGCCGCTACTAAAAGACTTCTTTTATTCTCTCTCAGACGTAAGTTTATACAGGAGATTTATTTCCGCGAGGAAGGATATTCCTCACGCGAAATTGCAGGATTTCACTGTCATCGACTACACGAAACAGATGGATATCGTCGTTGTAGTCCAGAAGGATGAGCTAGAAGAGATAATCGGCGCCGGCCAGTACAAGATAGATGAAGTGAATCACACCGGCGACGTTGCGTTCGCAATAAGAGACGATTATCAGAATATGGGCGTAGGGACGGAACTGGTGTCTTATCTGACGTACCTAGGAAAGAAGCGCGGCCTGCTCGGCTTCACGGCCATCGTGTTGACCGACAATGCGAGGATGCTGCACCTCTTCGAGAAGATGGGGTTCGACATCCACAGGCGGCGCGAAGACGAGGTGTACGAGCTTAAGATGATGTTCCGATAGACTGAGAATGAAAGATGAGCCGGACATGAAGTACCTGTTCGAGCCGCAGTCTGTTGCGGTCATAGGGGCTTCACACAGCAGGGAGAAGATAGGGTACCGCATCCTGGAGAACATAATCTCTGGAAAATTCAGGGGGAAGGTATATCCTATCAACCCGAAGGGCGGAGAGATCCTTGGGTTGTGCGTCTATCCTAGCCTCGCCGACGTCCCGGGGAAGGTGGACGTAGCCTTCATCGTCGTGCCTGCTGAAGACGTCTTTGCAGCAGTCAAAGAATGTGCTGCTAAAGGAGTCAAGTTCTTACCTATCATCGCGTCAGGTTTCTCTGAGATAGGTAAGTCGGCTGAGGAGCGGCAGATCGTCGATTACGCCCGGGCTCACGGTATGCGCGTCATCGGCCCCAACATATTCGGCATGTATTCCGCGAACTCCTCCCTGAATGCCACCTTCGGTCCCAGGGAAGTTCGGAAGGGGGATGTTGCCATAATAACCCAAAGCGGCGCGCTCGGGATATCTATGATGGGCAGAACATCTGTTGAGAACATCGGCCTTTCCGCGATGGTCTCGGTCGGCAACAAGTCGGACATAGATGAAGCCGACCTGCTTGCGTATCTTGCGAAAGACGAGAGCACTCGCACCATCCTCATGTACATCGAGGGCGTCCACGACGGCGAAAGGCTGGTTTCTGCGCTGAAATCCTTGTCCGGGAGGAAGCCGGTCATAGTCGTCAAAGCCGGGAGGTCCAAGCGTGGGGCGATAGCTGCGGCGTCGCATACTGGAGCTCTTGCAGGGTCTGACCGCATCTTTGCTGGCGCAATGAAGCAGTGCCGCGTCCTGCGGGCTGAGAGCATACAGGAAGCACTCTCCTGGTGCAAGTTCATGTCGGATTCGCCGCTTCCTGCCGGAGAGAGCACGGTCATAATAACCAACGGCGGAGGCATGGGCGTGATAGCGGCGGACGCATGCGAAAAATACGATGTTCGCCTGTATGACAACGTCGCGTCCATGCAGCAGATTTTCGCCAAAGCCGTTCCGGTCTTCGGCTCATTCAAGAATCCCATAGACCTGACCGGGCAGGCGAAGATAGAGGACTACGAGAACGCCATCAATTTCGCGCTCGCAAGCCCTGAAATACATTCTGTCATCTGCCTCGGCTGCGAGACCGCATTCTTCGACGCGGATAAGCTTTCTCTGATGATCGAGCGGCTGTACTCCAGCGGCGGGCCGGCGAAGCCCGTTGTTTTCTCGTTCTTCGGTGGCGAGAAGATAGAAGAGAGCATAGTGCGCCTGAGTGCAAAAGACATTCCTGTGTTCTCTGACGTCTATTCTGCGGTGTCGTGTCTCGGTGCATTACATGAGAATTTTCGGAACGCGTCCTACGGCCAAAGGGAGTGCAGCGTGGATGCGTCGAAGATGGGCATCGATTCCGAATACATCAGGCGGATTATTCTGAAGGTGCTGGAGGGAGGCCGCCAGTCGCTGCTCGCAGACGAGGCGCAGGACGTCATGCGCGCAGCCGGCATCATGGTGCCGCGGAGTAGGGTGGCAGGCAGCATAGGTGAGGCAGTGAAATATGCTGAGGAGATCCGTTATCCGGTGGTCCTGAAGGTTGTCTCAAGCGACATAATCCATAAGAGCGACGCAGGCGGCGTCGTATCTCACATAGACAACAAGAAGGAGCTCATGGACGCATATGAAGCGATTATGTTCAATTGCAAAAAACACTTCCCGAGAGCCCACATAGCAGGGATCGAAGTCTCTGAGATGGTCGCAGGCAACGTAGAGATGATAGTCGGAGCAATACGCGACAAGTCTTTTGGTCCGGTGGTCATGGCAGGCCTCGGCGGCATCTATGTGAGCGTCATGGACGACGTCTCCTTCAGGGTTTTCCCTCTCGGAAGCGAAGAGCTGATGCATATGCTCGGCGAGACCAAGGCGTACCGGCTGCTCCTCGGCGTCAGGGGGGAAGAGCGGCGGGATATTAACTCTCTTGTCGATACTATAACGAGATTGGGCGTCATCCTCAGGAAGAATCCTCAGATATCCGACATAGAGATCAATCCTCTTGTAGTCTTCGAGGATGGCGGCGGCGCAAAGGCCCTTGACGTAAGGATACTCCTCTCAAAAACAAAGGAAAATGAACAAGATTGTAATAGCATCAACTAGCAGGAGTGCAGGGAAGACGTCTGTGGCTGTCGGAATAGCCCGGGCGTCCAGGAAGCGTTTTGGGTACATGAAACCTTTCGGCGACCGGCTCATCTACGAGAAGAAGAAGCCTTGGGACTATGATGCGGCGCTCATGGAGCGCATGTTCTCCCTTGACGAGAAGCCTGAGGACATAAGCCTCGGATTCGTCCACGCGAAACTGCAGTATGTCCTCGACGAGAAACGGGCGAAAGCCCAGGTAGCGAAGATGGTAAAAGACATCGGAAAGAAGAGGGATGTCGTCTTCATCGAGGGTGGATGCGACCTGTCGTTCGGAGCGTCCGTGCACTTGGACCCGATAGCTTTAACGAACTACGTCGGCGGAAAGCTTCTTTTGATAGCGGACGGCAGCCAGAATCAGATAATGGACGAATTAGCATTCATCAGGAAGTACTTGGACGTCGAGAATGTGAAGCTTTCCGGCGTCATCATCAACAAGGTGAAGAACGTCTCGGATTTCAGGGACTCGCACCTTGAGGACATCGAGGACGAAGGCATAAGGGTCTTCGGGATCCTACCTTACAAGGCGGAGCTCACGCACATGCCTGTCAAGTATCTTTCAGAGCACCTTTTCGCAAAGCTCATAGCTGGAGAAGAGGGCGCTAGCAGGATAATAAAGAACATCTTCGTCGCCGACATGCCTGCAACAGCTGCCATACAGAATCCGCTCTTCAAGAAGGAGGGTCTGCTCGTCATCACTTCCGGAAGCAGGACAGACACTATCCTTGCTGCCGTAGAGCACGATGCTTCCTGTGTGGTCCTCGCCGACAACATCATGCCGCCCGCAAGCATAATATCGAAGGCAGAGGATGCGGACGTTCCGCTGCTGCTCGCCCCAAACGACGCATACCACATAGCCATGCAGATAGAGCGCATCGAGCCGCTGCTGACCAGAGACGACGCCGGAAAGATCGCAATCCTTGAGAACATGGTGAAGAACCACGTGAAAATAAAAGAGATAATAGGTGAGTGAATTGGTCAAGGATTCTCTTAAGTCTGGCATCAGTTTCGGTCTCACTTCCGGAGCGATAACGACCCTCGGTCTGATGGTCGGCCTGGAGTCTGAGACGAACTCTAAGTGGGTCGTCATCGGCGGCATACTGACTATTGCGGTAGCGGACGCTTTCTCTGATGCCCTTGGCATCCACTTGTCTGAGGAGTCTAAGAAAGACTCTGACGGCAAGCAGATTTGGGAGTCTACGGTCGCAACATTCTTAACCAAGTTCCTTTTCGCCATGAGCTTCCTTGTGCCGGTGTTCTTCCTACCTCTCGGAGAGGCAGTGCTCATCAGCGTCCTATGGGGTATACTAGTCTTAGGTCTCCTAAGCGTCAGGATAGCAAAAGCGAAGAATGAGAAGCCCCTCCGGGTTGTTATAGAGCACGTCGGGGTAGCGTTGCTAGTAATCACGATAACACATTACTTGGGTAAATATATATCGACTTTAAGCTGATGGAACAGCACGCGCACCATGATCACTCCTCTCATATGGGGGAGTTCAGGAAAAAGTTCTGGGTCTCACTCATACTGACTGTCCCAGTCTTGGCATTATCTGAAATGATCCAGGATTGGTTCTCTTTCTCGCTGACCGTCGTATACCAGAAAGAGATGCTCTTCCTGTTGTCCGCATTGATCTATCTCTACGGCGGCGCGCCATTTCTGCGCGGCGCACTCGAGGAGATTCGCGCAAAAAAGCCGGGGATGATGACATTGATAGGGATGGCGATATCTGTCGCATTCTTCTATTCTTCGGCGACCGTTTTTTTGATTTTTGGCAGAGACTTTTTTTGGGAGCTTGCGACATTGATAGATGTCATGCTGCTCGGCCACTGGCTTGAGGCAAGGAGCGTTCTTGGCGCATCGCGGTCCTTGGAGGAGCTGGTCAGGATAATGCCTGTGTCGGCGCACCTATTTAAGGGTACTGATATTGTGGAGGTCTCTGTCTCGGAGCTCGAGAAAAGAGACATCGTCCTCGTTCGGCCGGGCGAGAAGATTCCGTCAGACGGCGTCGTCGTCGACGGCAACTCCTATGTGAACGAGGCTCTGCTGACGGGTGAGTCGAAGCCGGTGCGAAAAAAGAAGGGGGACCGCGTCATAGGCGCTTCTATCAATGAGGAAGGCTCGCTCAGGGTCAAGATAGATAAGACTGGCGAAGAAACGTATATCTCGCAGGTGGTGCGCCTAGTCAGGGAGGCTCAGGATAGCAGGTCGCATACCCAGGACCTCGCAGACAGGTCCGCAGCCCTCTTGTTCTATGTGGCGCTCGGCGCAGGTATTTTGACTTATATCGTGTGGTTTATGCTCAGCGGCCCTGATGCGGCCCTAGAGCGTGCAGTTACTGTACTCATTATCGCATGCCCGCATGCTCTCGGCCTTGCGATACCTCTTGTCGTCGCCATTTCGACGTCGATCACTGCGAAGAACGGCATCCTGCTTCGGGACAGGAAAGCTTTTGAAATGGTCCGTAACGTTACTGCGGTAGTCTTCGACAAGACAGGCACGCTGACTGAAGGGAAGCGGAGCGTAGCAGAAGTCGTCGCCGTCATCCCGGAAAACGAGCTCCTATCTTTGACTGCGAGCCTTGAAGTGAACTCTGAGCACACGCTCGCAAAGGCCATATTGGAATATGCGAAAGAGAAGAAGGTCGATCTGCCGATGGCTGATGATTTTAAGGCTATGCCCGGCATAGGAATAAGCGGCAGGGTTCTTGGTAAGGCTGTTTCAGTCGGAGGGCCTGAGCTCCTCAAAGAGTTGAACATCGTGGTCGATGATGAGCGTGTGGAGAAATTGCAGCGTAAAGGGAACACGGTCATACACACGATCGTCGACGGCAAATATGCAGGAACTTTCGCCCTTGAGGATCGGATAAGGAAGGAATCATATGCTGCCGTAAAGCAGCTGAAGAAGATGGGGATAAAAGTCTTCATGCTCACTGGAGATTCTAGGGCGGTGGCTGGGTGGGTTGCAGGAGACCTTCGGATTGATGAATATTTTGCGCAGGTGCTGCCTCACCAGAAGGCTGAGAAGATAACAGCCCTCAAAGAGAAGGGTTTCAGAGTCGCCATGGTCGGCGATGGCATAAACGATGCTCCAGCACTTGCCACGGCTGACATAGGGATAGCGATCGGTGCCGGCACAGACGTTGCGATAGAGAGCGCAGACATCATCCTTGTGCGCAGCGACCCACGTGACGTCACTAAGGCCATCGAGCTTGCGAAGGAGACATACATCAAGATGGTTGAGAACCTGTGGTGGGCTGCAGGATACAACATAATCGCGATACCGCTGGCGGCTGGCGTTTTCGCCGGCTACGGTCTGGTTATCAGTCCGGCCTTGGGTGCAGTAGTCATGTCGCTCAGCACGATAATAGTCGCATTGAATGCGCAGACGCTCAGAAAGTATGAGCCGAAGAATGAGGCATTCAAGCCCGCGCCCGTGGAAAAGGATCCAGTCTGCGGGATGGAGGTCTCGGTCGACTCACTGTATAAAATAGAATTCGAGGGCCGTGCAGTCTATTTCTGTTCCGAGCACTGCATGTGGGAATTCAACCGGAATCCCGAGAAGTTCAGGCGTAAGCTGCCGAAGCGTTAGTCCGACCTCTTTTAAGTTTTCATCAGCATATATTAACTCCTATTGAGGGTGGACCTGATGTACGTTCCTATAATACTCGGTACGGCCCGTGAAGGCAGAAAGTCTGAGAAGGTCGCATCCTATATGCTGAAGTGCGCGAAAGACGCAGGCCTGAAGAGCGAGGTCCTTGATGTCCGCAACTTCCGGATCGGTGCGACAGACAACACCCAAGTTTCGCAGGTGGCGAAGACCTTCTCAGAAAAGGTGGTTAAGACCGATGGCCTCGTCATCGTTTCGCCGGAATATAATCACGGTTATCCTGGTGAGTTGAAGATGATGTTGGATCTGCTTTATCAGCAGTACTTCAATAAGCCTGTCGGCATCTGCGGCGTCTCTCGTGGTCCGCTTGGTGGCGCCCGGATGGTGGAGCAGCTTCGATTAGTCTGCGTTGAGTTGCACATGGTCCCGATTCGGGAGGCCATGTATTTCCCGGCAGTGCAGGACCTCTTCGAAGACGGCGGAGAGATCAAGAATAAGTCGTTCAATGTTCGCGCGAAGGTCTTCTTCGATGAGCTCATATGGTATGCAAAGGCGCTGAAAACCGTTCGCGAGACATCAAAGAGTTGAGGAGTGAATAAACATGGAAAAAAAGTCTTATGTGCTGCCTCCGTTGCAGTACGGTTACGGCGCTCTTTCGCCGCACATATCTGAGGAACTTTTGAGGATACACCACGACAAGCACCATCAGGCTTATGTGAACGGCGCGAACGCCGTGCTCGAGAAGATGGAGAAGGCCCGGAAGAACAATGAGGAGCTGGATATGAAAGCGATATGCAAGGAGCTTTCCTTCAACGTAGGTGGACATTCTCTTCATTCGATATTCTGGAAGAATCTTGCGCCTGCAGGAAAAGGCGACGGAGGAACTCCGGGAGGCGCGCTCGCAGACAAAATGAATGAGGAATTCGGGAGTTTTGCTCGCTTCAAGGCGGAGTTCACTAAGGCTGCGGTGAGCACAGAAGGCTCAGGTTGGGCGGCTCTCGCATACTGCGGTCTACTTGATCGGTTGATTATCATGCAGATAGAGAAACATAACGTCAACGTCGCACCAAGGATGCCTATACTCCTAGTCCTCGACGTCTGGGAGCATGCGTACTATCTGGACTACAAGAACGAGCGCGCGAAGTTCGTGGAAGCGTTCTGGAACATAGTGAACTGGGATGATGTCGGAAAGAGGCTGGGGGATGTGATCTGATGCCTAAGGTCCAATTCAGCAACGAGAACGTCAAGAGGTGCATCTGCCCCACGTGTCCAGTGCAGCGTGCGAGCCTTTGCGTTAAGGGAAAGATGAAGAAATTGAAGGGCTCTCCCTCTACTGAGGATATGCCGGGAGTATACTGTTCTTCCGGGCTCGCCTCATGCGACGACATCGACACCGAACAGATGTGCATCTGCGGCGAATGCCCTGTGTGGGAGGATAATGATCTGCTTGACTTAAAGCCGCTCGGCTACTACTGTCGCGACGGCAATGCTACGGGATAATATGACAGATGCGATGATTGCGAAGGTTTCGGACGTTCCTGCGGGTTCGTCCAAGAGTTTCCAGCACAATGATGAAGACTATATTCTGGTGAACGTCGAAGGCAGCCTGCGCGCCTACATGAACAAGTGCACGCACCTCGGCTGCTCGTTCATCTTCAAGGACGGCCTATTCCGCTGCCCATGCCACGGTTCGCAGTTCGATCCTCTGACCGGCGGAGTCATACATGGTCCGGCGAAGAAGCCGCTGACGTCGATTGATGTTTTCATCTCCGGCGACAAAATATATGTGAGGTGATACGATGTTTACTGAGATAACCTATTATATGGTCTTTGGGCTGCCTCTGATAGTATATGGTGGAATCTTTACGCTGCTTTCGTTTCTTGCGACTGCGATCGTAGCCTACGGTACCAGAAAAGGTTTTCTGCGGGTGAAAGTAAAATGGCATTATCGGCTCGCTTTCTTGTCGATAGCAGCTGGCTTATTTCATGCAATATTCGCTATATTGGCGTATCTATGATATGGGGGTGTTTAAATGAAAAAATATTTTATTGTATTATCCATCCTCTGCCTCCTTTGGGCAGCGTCCGCTCAGGTCACGGTTCTTGCGAACTCCATCGACCTCGGCACGGCCGGGAACATCGCGGAAGCACTGAGGGCGTCTCCTGAAGCGGTTCGCACAGTCTCGGCTGCCGAATTTTCGAGTCATAAGACTGATCCAATAATATTCATTCTCGGTGGCCAGAATTCTCCGGAGGGTGTCGGCGAAATAGTTGGCGCAGTCCTCAGCGAAGCGGATAAGGCATATCTCCTCTCTTCGCAGGATGCGCGCAGGACCTTCGTCTACTATGACGTCTGGGCAAAGAATCAGACGGTCGTCGTTTTCGCAGGCAACGAGAAGACGCAGACCCGGCAGATACTAGGCGAGACCTCATATGGTCTGGTCGCGAAGGCAGGTTCCTATGTAGGCACGAGCTTTCCTCCAGCATATCCGCCCATACTGCCTGACGGCCCGTTCACTGAAGTCGATTCCTTTATGGCGTACTCGATAGTTCAAAGCGTCCCCGGCCTTGTCATAGTGGATGTCCGCAATGAAGTGGACTACGCAGCCGGCCACCTGCCGGGGGCCGTGAACATGCCTGAGGAGAAAGTCTCTTCGATGCTTTCCGCATTCGGCAAAGACAAGACGTATCTCCTGTATTGCGGCGGGAATTCTCAGAGCATCCGCGTTGGCAGGATAATGCACGCAGTCGGATTCAATAAATTGTATCGTCTCGTCGGAGGATACGCTGCTTGGCGGGCTGCAGGCTACCCGAAGGACGGCTGACATGGAAGTCTTTGATGTATCTGTGACACTCTCCAAGGAGACGATAGTCTACCCTGGTGATCCGAAGGTCAGTCTCAGGAAGCTGAAGAACATCAAGGAGGATGGGTTCTCCCTGTCTGAGCTAAGTTTAGGTCTGCATTCAGGGACTCATGTGGATGCCCCATCACACTACCTTCCTAAAGGAAAGTCGGTAGATAAGCTTCCGCTCATCGCCGGTGCTGCGAAAGTCTTTGATCTGTCGGCGGTCAAGGAAGAGATTACTGTGGATGATCTGCGGGGGTGTGATATCAGTTCAGGCGACGTCGTGCTCTTCAGGACTCGGAACTCAAGCCTTTGGAAAAGGAAAAAGTTCTCCAGAACTTATGTTTCCATCAGCGTCGAAGGTGCAAGATATCTGGTAAGGAAGAAGGTTGCTGCGGTCGGAATAGATTATCTCTCCGTCGAAGCCTTCGATTCTTTTGATGGTTGCGTCCACAAGATATTGCTTACAAAAGATATTCCCATAATCGAGGGACTTGATCTAGGTAAGATAACGCCCGGCGCATACACGCTCGTCTGTCTGCCGCTTAAGATCGTGGGAGGAGAAGCTGCGCCCGCAAGGTGCATCCTGATAAGGTGGGGGCCGTGTTATAAGAAACCGAATCCATAGTTAACCTATAGGTAATAAAATGATGTCTCAGATACCGTTGGACCTAAGCAGGGTCAGGAAGGAGGATATCGATAGGGAGATCCTTAGGGTGGGTATGATAGCTGAATTGGATGCAATTAATCTTTATGAGCAGCTTGCTGCGATGGCGGGAAGTTCGAAGATGAGGAGGATGCTGTTTGACATAGCTAAGGAGGAGAAGACTCACATGGGCGAATTCCAGGCGATGCTGCTTTCTCTCGACAGGGAGCAGGCGGCTGAACTGAAGAAAGGCAAAAAAGAAGTCGACGATCTGAGGTGAGATAGGTGGCTAAGATAAAAGTGTATTCCACGTCCACGTGCCCGTACTGCACGTTGGCTAAGGACTTTTTGAGGAATAAGGGCATCGAATTCGACGACATAAATGTCGGATTGGATAGGGCGGCAGCAGCTGAGATGATAAAGAAGACCGGGCATATGGGTGTTCCGCAGATCGAGATAAACGGCAAGATGATAGTCGGCTTCGACAAGACGGCGATAGAGAAAGAGCTTGCCGCCATCCAGAAAAAATAGGGGACATGCACGACCTCATCATCTTGGGTGGAGGCATAGCTGGCCAATCTGCAGCAATATATGCAGCCCGCAAGAAGATGGACTATGTTCTCTTAGCTAAGGAGTTGGGCGGCCAATACCTACAGTCCGGTGAGATACTGAACTATCCGGGCATAGTGAAGACATCAGGCGCCGAGCTTTATTCTGCGATGTTGGAGCAGCTCCGCTTCAACGAGGTTGTCGCCCGGGAAGGTGAGGAAGCAAGGAAAGTCGAGAAGATAGAGGGCGGCTTTCGGCTAACCACAGACAAAGGTTCATACGACGCCAGGACCCTGATCATTGCGACCGGCGCCCGCCCGAAGAAGCTGAAGGTGCCCGGCGAAGAGTCTCTTCGTAACAAGGGTGTAGTCTACTGCGCGATATGCGACGGCCCGCTTTTTTCTGGCCTTGATGTTGCCATAGTGGGTGGAGGCAATGTCGCGCTTGAAGCTGTGGAATTCATGAAGGACATAGCGAAGAGAATCTATGTTCTGAACAAAAGGAATGAGTTCGCTGCCCACGTATATCTTATAGAGAACGCGAAGAAGCTTTCGAACGTCGAGATCATCTATGAGGCCAAAACAAAGGAGATCATTGGGAAGGATTCTGTGTCCGGCATCGTCTACGAAAAGAATGGAAAAGACCATAAATTGGGTGTTCAGGCTGTCATCGTCTCAGTTGGCAGGGAGCCTGAGACTGAGTTCCTTAAGGGCTTTGTGGACCTTGAAGAAGATGGGCACGTTGCCATAGACTGTCAGACAAGAACTTCGGTGCCTGGAATATTCGCGGCAGGCGACTGCGCCTCAGGGCATGAGTACCAGTACATCATCGCAGCAGGCCAAGGTTGTATGGCGCTCCTCAAGGCTGCAAAGTATCTTACAGCAGCTGCCGTATCATCTCACAAAAAATGAGGCTCTTTTTTGCCGTAGTTTGCGCACTTCTCCTATGCTGTTGTCTCCAGCAGAAGTCTGAGACTATTCAGGAGCTTTCGAAGGTCGAAGTCAGAGAATATCAAGGAGAAAAACTTTCTTCTGTCGGCGACTTCCGCGAGAACTCGATAGCCGGCCTACAGAAAGTCAACATCACATCATATCGGCTGCAGATAGCAGGACTCGTAGATGACCCGCAGTCTTACTCCTATTCTCAGGTCCTAGGCCACCAAAAGTACGGGAAAGTCGTCTCGCTGCATTGCGTCGAAGGCTGGAGCGCAAACATACTGTGGGAAGGCATCCTAGTCAAAGACCTGCTTGACGAAGCTGGCGTCAAACCCGGCGCGAACACAGTCATCTTCTATGCAGTCGACGGCTATTCTACATCATTACCTCTTTCTTACATACTGGATAGAAACATACTCCTAGCCTATGGGCTGAACAACGTCACTCTGCCGGCTGAGCGCGGCTTCCCATTCGAGCTTGTCGCAGAAGACAAATGGGGCTATAAGTGGATCAAGTGGGTGGAACGAATAGAGCTTTCAAATGATCCAAATTATCGGGGCTACTGGGAGAGCAGAGGATACAGCAACGGCGGCAACTTAAGCGGCAGCTTCATTGGTTAGTCAGCATCCTAGAATTCTCCAAGCGTCTTCTGTCCGCCGTCCTCCGTGAAGTTCGACGCCCTTATCCCGACACGACGCAGAACGATGCCGGGATTATCTTTAAGGAAGGTCTCAAGAAGCTTCCTTGCGGTCGGCAGGGCGGCAAGAAGGTCACCAGTCACCTGGATGGTCTCACTCTTCGAATGCATCTGAAGGTCGGTATCTACGGCTATGATGGAGACTGTCCTGAATCCTATCTTCATTTCCTTGACCCTCCCAGCGAGGTCGGCAGACAGCTCCAGGATCTTCAGGTAGATTATTTCCGCATCCCGTGTGTCCTCAGGCAGTGTCCCCATCCTGCTCAGTTGCGTGCTCTCTTTCTCTTCGACCGGCGAGTCGTCTATTCCATGCGATATCTCATGCAGGTACCGTGCCCTACTTTCGCCAAATATTTTCTTCAGCTGCGTAAGCTCGTAGGCTGCAAGCTGCTCAGTGGTCTCGACGCCAACTTCACTTAATGCTTCAGTAGTCTTCGGGCCAACGCCATGCAGCTTCGCTGCAGGAATGTTCTTGAGGAAATCCTTCACATCATCTTCTTTGACAACTGTTAGACCGTCCGGCTTACTGATTCCTGCAGCCATCTTGGCTATGAACTTGTTGGGGCCGACTCCAATAGAACACGTGATCTTCTCTTGTTCCTCCACACGTTTCTTTATTCTCTGCGCGATCTCGGCGGCATTATCCCAGTTTCCGTTCGTTCTCTTTGTCACGTCCAGGTAGGCTTCGTCGACGCTCACCTGCTCCATGGCATCAGCCTCAGGAGAGAGGATGCTCATCACCCTGTCTGAGACCTCGCTGTAGTAGTCTTTGTCGACGGGCAGGAAGACGACTTCATGGCCTCTGGCAAATTTTTTTGCGAAAGCTATGGGCATCCCAGACTTTATCCCAAGTTCTCTAGCCTTATAGTTCGACGTGCTGACTGCGCCGGAATCAGCTGTCCTGCCAGAGTAGACGCAGACGACAACAGGCTTTCCGCGTATCTCAGGGCGCCTCACTTCCTCAGCCGAGGCGAAGAAGGAGTCCAAGTCCATGAGAAGTATTATTCTGCCCATATTATCAGTATGGCGTGAATCTTATCTCGCATGCGCTCATCTTCTCGTAGAATTCTAGGTCCGGCTTCCTCTGCGTCGAAGTGTAGAATATGTTGTCTAAACCGAACCATGTGATGAACCAGCCGGCGGGCTCCATCATGACGAAAAGCAGGTTGAACAGGAAGTCCCCGGACTTCATCGTGGATATGTAGGTTGCTACTGCCATCATTAGCATGCCTATGAGTGCGGATATGATCCCTCGATCCCTTATACTAGTAGTTTCCTTATGGAGCAGCGTATGATGCTTCTTGAAGTGCTCGTGCAGCCTCGTGATGATTATCTTCTCTGAGTCGTGGTTTCTTGCGGTCTGCGGGATGAGGAAGTGCAGCTCTATCTTGCCGCTCTTCTTCTCTCTGCTGGCCCGTTTCGCCTCATAGAGGAAGTCGTCCGAAAGAGCCCGCTCCGAATATGGGCGCGGGTCGAAGTCGGAAAAGATGTCATCGTATGTGTCAAGGGAGAGGCTTATCTCAGACATCTTCAGCAGGCGCTGCTTTTCCTCAGGCGGGCACACAGGGCATTCTTTTTCTTTCATCTCGGAAGATTATTCACTTTTCAGGTAAAAATATCCTCTTTTCGATGTCACATGTTCAGCTGCCAAATAAAGAAGTTGAGGACTGATGCGAAGCTCACCCACAGCATGTAAGGTATGAGTAGTAGACTCGCTTTTTTGTCTATGCTCCAGAACGCGAGTATGTTTGCTGCTATCGTCAGCCAGAGGAAGATTATCTCTATGAACGCATAGAATGGATTCTTTAGGCCGAAGAAGAGGGCTGACCAGAGGACATTGAGTGCCAGTTGTACGCCGAATATGCTCACCGCCAACTTAACTTTCTTGTCTGCAAGACCCTTCTCCCAGACCAAATAGAGCGCAACGCCCATGAGTATATAGAGTGTCGTCCACACTGGTGCAAAGACCCAAGAAGGCGGATTAAAAGCCGGTTTGTTTATCGTCGCGTACCATGTGGGTATTGCAGGCGTCGTGAATATCGAGCCGATGAATCCTGCTATAAGACATAGTCCAATTGCTGCTGCCAGTTCACCTTTGTTCAGTTTCATCTTATTCTCTAAGATAGGTTGCCGAGTATTGCGCCCATGAACGTGTAGGCTACTATATGGTAGCCGACGGTTATCATGTACAGTCTCATCGGGCGCCTCTCGAACATGAAGTTCACTGCAGTGGAGGTCGCCGTGAATCCAAGGCCTACGATCAGTCCCAGGAATGCTCCGGACTCGATCGAATTAGACTGTGTCGCTTCCACCAACAGGGCTAGGACGCAAGCAGCTGCGAGCGCCGCAAGGAAGCTTCCGGCGTATTCTATCGTGCTGCGGTGGAGCGCATCCTTCCTCTTGCCGGCAAGGTTCATCCAGGCATTGCCGAAGAGCGCCGGAGAATACCATATGATGCCCAGTATGATGTTAGCGACTGCTGCTGCGGATATGGCTAGGAGATTGACGTCCAAGAATTGCACGTTATTCTCTTAGTCGCCAGAGATTATATTCGGAAGGTCATTGCCATCTCTTCAGTTTGGGGATGGCTGCGACCGCTACATTCGCCGCTTGATGCGCCTCCAGGCCCATTGTCTCATGCATGGTCTTGGCTACGCGCAAAATCATCTTCTCCAGCGTCATGTTCGGTTCAGTGAAACAGCCTTTAGCATAACACCTGCAGCAGTATTCCTGTGTCCTGTTGCCTGCCGCGTCCGTTCCGCAGTCCGAATTTCCGCGTATCGGCATGCCGCAGCTCTGGCAGCGTAATCTCTCATCATTCATATAACTATATCCGGCTTTCACCTATAAAAATTTTCCGTTTCGGGATTTATCCGCATATTCCTTATTCTATTTCATGGCTTTGTTGGGTAATGTTACGGCCGTCTTAGGTAAGGGTTTGGGTTCGTCTTTGGGCAGGAAGGGGACTGCTAGCGACATAACGTTGTACAATCATAAGGTGAACGACACAATATTGTCTTTCGTTGAGCCTTCATCGTATCCTGAGAAGATCCAGTCGCTCGTCTCCTCTCTTTACATGGCGGATCAGGCGCTCCTCAAGGTCGACGCTGTCGACGCGTATTTTGCGGAGTCTGTCGTCGCGCTTGATGCACTGAATCTGTCTCGCGGCTATATGATTCTCGGCGAAGGCGTGAACGCTGACGTAGTCAAGAGCTTCATCGCAGGCACGGTCGTCTCAAAGTACGAGCTGGTGGAGGAGCAGGTTGTAGCAGTCATGGAAAAGCTCGTGCAACTGCAGCCCGCAGGCGAAGGCGAAGCGATCGTCCAGATAGATCACTCATTCTCGGTTCGCGGCGTCGGGACCGTAGCACTCGGAGTAGTCAAAGCTGGTAAGATAAAGAAGCACGACGAAGTCATAATCTATCCGCAGCGTAAGAGGACTCAAGTAAAATCCGTTCAGGTCCACGACGTCGACGTTGAAGACGCAACACCCGGAGTGCGCGTCGGCCTGTCGCTGAAGAACGTTGAACCCGAAGATGTTCCCCGCGGCGCAATCATTTCCACTTCTGCGTCGATCAAAACAGAGAAACGCATCGAAGCTGAAGCCCATCTCACAAAGTACTCGAAGCGCGGCATCGTCCTCGGCGACGTCATCCACGTAGCCGCGTACCTGAACTACACGCCGGCTAGGGTGGTCTCAGGCGGCGTTGCCGCAGGCGGTTCAGGGAACGTGCTTCTTGAACTGGAAAAAGAAGTGCCAATTCTTTCCGGCAGACTGCTGCTCCTCGACCCGGGCCAAAAACCTCCGCGCGTCTTCGGCTACATAAACCTCTAAGATGCCCTCAGTCGAACTCCTATCTCCAGCAGGCGGTTGGGATTCCCTGAAGGTCGCGGTCGAGAACGGCGCTGACGCAGTCTACCTGGGAGTCGGCAGATTCAATGCGCGGCAGAGGGCTGAGAACTTCACTGAAGAAGACCTCCCTAAGGCCGTGTCCCTTTGCCACGACAGGGGCGTAAGAGTTCACTTGGCTGCTAACACCCTGGTGAAGAACTCGGAGCTTTCGGAGTTCTTTTCGCTTATGGGCTGCGCCTATTCTGCGGGCGTCGACGCAGTCATCGTACAGGATATAGCATTCATCCCCTTGCTGAAAGAGAATTTTCACGGTATGGAGGTTCACTCATCCACGCAGGCCGGCGTCTTCAATTCATTTCAAAAGAATATCCTCGACGGCGTCGATCGCGTCATATTGCCTCGGGAGTTCACAGTAGCCCAGATAAAGGAATTCCGCGAGAAGACCGGTCTTCCAGTCGAAGTCTTCGTTCAGGGCGCCCTCTGTTTCTCAATCAGCGGCCAGTGCCTTATGTCATCGTTTCTCGGCGGCAGGAGCGGGAATCGCGGCCTCTGCGCTCAGCCTTGTAGAAAAAAATATAATTCAAGGTTTCTGTTGTCGACTAAAGACCTGTGTGTCGTGGACCGGCTTAGATCCGTCCTTGATGCGGGTGTTTCGTCCCTGAAGATAGAGGGGCGTCTCAGGGGTCCGGAGTATGTGGCTGCAGCGACTTACCTATACCGTAAGGCTCTCGATACGGGGGAAGTCGACGTCGACGCATTCTTTGATATGCGACTCGCATTCAGCCGCGGCTACACTCATGGGCTGATGTTCCGGGAGTCTGACGCCGCGTCTCCGGAGGCTGCTGGCAAAAGAGGCATATTCTTAGGCGGGCTCCAAGACGGCGGATTCATCACCCTGAAAGAGCAAGTCCGTGTCGGCGACGGAGTAGGTATATCCTCCGGGAACAGGACTCATGGGGATGTCATAAGAAACATCGAGTATAACGGCAGATCCATGGAGCGCGGAGAATGCGGCCAGAAGGTGAGGCTCAACATCAACGCAAAAGCAGGCGACGAAATAATGCTCACCTCCGGAGTCCAACGCAGGAAACCGTATCGCTTTCCTAGGAAAGCGAAGATCGCAGTTTCGCGGCCCGCCCATGAGCATGTGACCCTTCCTAGCATCGAGGAAGCCCGTCTATCTGAAACTCGGCTTCTCGTCAAGGTCTATTCTCCCAAAGACGCCATTCTAGCATCCGAAGCTGGCGCTGACCGCGTCTACTATAATGTTTTTGCGAAAGACTATCCTATTGATGATGTGCGTGTTTCTCCTTATGTGCCGCGCTGCCTGACGGAGTGGAACGCTTCGTCTGCCTTGGGCATCATCCATAAGCTCGACCCGATGTCGGTCCTAGTAGGGGATGTTGGTGTGGCCTCTTCCTTGAGTGGCATGGAAGCCTACCTCGACATCTCAGGGAACGTCTTCAATGACCTTAGCGTCCTATTCTGGGCGGACCGTAATGTCATCCCACTAATCTCTACTGAGCTTTCTCTGCGGGAGCTGCAGGACTTCAGAGATAAGAGGTTCGCAGTCTATGTTCATGGCAGGATTCCTTTGATGAGCTCGAAGTACTGTCTCGAAGAAAAAAATCTGAGAGACGACTTAGGCTATGTTTTCCCTGTTAGGTCGGAATTGGATTATAAGCAGGTATTGAATTCCGTGCCTTTGTCTCTCAGCTCAGGGATCCTGAAGTTGCGTAGCTGCAGGATCGTCCATTATTTGCTCGACCTAGAAGAGAATGTAGCCGAGACGATCTTAGACTACCGGCGCATCCTCTCCGAGGAGTCTGTGAAAAGAAAAGAGAAAGAATATACGTTCGGCCACTTCAGAAAAGGCGTCGAATAGATTTATCCTCGCATTCCATCTAATCTACATGGAAGCTGAGGAAGTTACTTCAGGCAACTGGTCTGATCTTGTCTTGTCGTCGAAGACTCCTGTAGTGGTCATGTTCTATAGTCCGACGTGCCCGCATTGCACTGTCATGAAGCCGCATTTCGATAAATACGCTCAGGAATATTCTGGGAGAGTGGGGTTCCTGCGGCTTAACGTCACCGAGAATATTCGGACTGCAAGAGACTATGGTGTCATGTCCACTCCGACCTTTAAGTTCTTCTGCCAGAGTAGGCCGGTGCAGGAGCTTGTGGGTGCGGCTTATCCGCCGCTCGTAAAGAAGTTGGTAGACGACATGTTGTCATACGGCGCAGGATGCGCCGATAAGTCGACTCGGATCGCAGGCTATGTTTAGAGGAATTCGACGTCCACTTCAAGGCCGTCGCGGGTCGGATACTCTTCAACGAGAGCCGGATAAAGGCCAATCCTCTTGATGAGTTTACTGTTTTTCGTGACGATCTTAGGTGCTGCAATAAGCCGCAGCTTATAGTCGTCGATTTTCACTTCCTCCTCTTTGAAGCCTATTTCAGTTATCAGCCGATCTCTGGCGGCCACAAGTTTCCTCATGAGGTCGGCTCGCTCTTCTGCTCCCATCTCTTTGAGGATCTTGCGGTATGAGAACGAGGGTTTGGTCTCCTTCAGGTATATTGCGCTGCGCAGGAGCATACCTTCGGAAGTTATCTTGTCGAATCCGTATGCGACGTTCTTCGCCCGCCTCTTGATGCGCGAAGCCATCTGCACCGCGTCCTTAAGCTTGCAGGTGCAGTAGTGGACTCTTAAACTGTAGCCTTTTTCTTTCACGTAGTTCATCAGATCCAATGCCATCTGTTCGCTGCCGGAAACCCCGTAAGACAGCTCATCTTTCGCGGTGTATCCCATGCCCAGCAGCTTATTTGACCTGGTATCTGCGAGCTCCAGCTCGTTTATGTTGAGGAAGCTCACCTTCCCTGCAAGGTAGTCTATCAGCTTCCTAGTCTCCTTCTCGTATCCTGGAATAGCAGGTATCTCTGCGCCGATGCTCCAATCGAATTTTCGTGCGATCGCAAGCTTCTTCCAGTCGGAATCATCCCAGACCTTAGGGTGGAACCTTATCTCGTCCAAGCCCGCGTCATATAAGAGTTTAAGCTTCTTTTCGGTGACGCTCTCTGGCATCGTGTAAAGGTGCACATGAAAGTTCTTTCCGAATTCTTTTTTTAATCTCTTTATGGCTTCGACAGATCTTTCTGCGACGAGCAGCGGGTCTCCGCCGGTGACGCCCGCGCCCTTTGCCTCGCAGAGGCGGGCTTCTTCGACGATTATCTTGAGGTGCTTTTCTTCCAACTGGCCGCCGGTGTAGCCGACGTTCCATTCGTTCGCATAGACTACGTCCTTGTTCTTCTTTTCGTCTGACAGCGGACAATAGAAGCAGTCTCGGCCGCAGAGGCCCGTTATCACGAGGACTAGCTTTTCGCCTCGCACGCACAGTTTACACCCTTTCGGCAGGGAGCCGAGCCGGTAAGAATAATATGATGTTTTCTCTATGTCTTTTTCCATCATGGTCTTTATTCGAGGCTTGCGTGCCGTTTCTTCAGGTCAGACTCCTCTTTTGAGAGTTTTGTCATGAGTCCTGCGGTCATGCCGTCGAAGAATATCATGACTGTGTCCTCGAAGAGCGTTCCAAGAGGGGTCAGTGAAGTGTGTGTTCCCTCCAGTTGGTGTTTGAGGTGGTCTTTCTCTATGTCTATCTTCGTCCTGCCTTTCACGAGAACTATGAGGTCGGCTATTTTCCCGAGGTTGGATTCAGGATAGGATGTGACTGCAAGAACTTTTGAGCCGATGCCTTTCGCTGTCTTGGCTGCGTGCACGATGGAACTGGTCTCCCCAGACCCTGAGATTGCTATCAGTAGGTCGCGGTCGTTCATCGAAGGCGTCACTGTCTCGCCTATGACGTACACTGTGAGGTCGAGCTGTGCCAGCCTCATCGCGAAGGCCTTGCCCATGAGCCCGGAGCGTCCGGCACCCATGATGAATATCTTCTGTGCGTTCCTGATGTGGTCCATCATCGCCTCAATCTGTCTGTCGTCGAGCTCCTCTATCGTCTGGTCGACGTGCCTCGCTATCTTCACCATCGCAGTCTTGACTGGCATATTATTCTATTGAATTCCGCGAATAAATTAAAGGTTTTATTACAGGATTACTCATGATATACTAGGATGGAAGAGAAAACCCCGAAGCCGGCTGAGGCGAAGTCGACTCATTCGGCCAAGAAGAAGACCGTTCTCCTGCTTATTGCCGCAGCCAGCCTGCTGGTGTTAATCTTCGCCTTTCTGGCATATTCGTCATTGACGCCGCAGGTAACAACGACCACTACGACCACGACCACATCGACAACGACGACCACTACGACATCGACTACTACCACGACCACAACTACGACGTCGACCACCACAACGACCCTGCCTTTCCTGAAGATGGGGGATGTGAGGATAGCAGCCTACCAGTTTAAGACATCCTACATCCCGGAAAACAACTATCTGGAGGATGAGTGGATCGTCCTCAAGAACAAGGACACTACTACGGTGAATCTGACTGGCTGGAAGGTCAAGAACTTCAACTACAAGAACACCTACACTATACCTGTGTTCGTCCTGGCGCCGGAAGCGTCCGTGAAGATCCACACCGGCAGCGGCATGAACACTGAAACAGACCTATATATGGACCGCACAGACGAATTTTGGAACAACAACGTAGACGTCATAACCATCTTCGACGCCGACTGGCAGCAGGTCGACAGCTGGTACGGCCTAGCCAGAAACCAGCACCCGTCAGTAGATTAATCAGATAAGCCCTCGCCAGGTGTTTGAACATAATACCGGGAATCCGGGATTCCTGTATTATCAACCCCACTCTTCCGTTGAATTCGCCCGCATGCGAATTCCTTTTTTGATGAGCGAAACCTTCGGGTTTCGACTCAGACAGGACGCTGTGGCGTCCTGCCGATCAACCTTTTACAAAAAGGTTGAGACAGAGCCCTCGCCGGGGTTTGAACCCGGGGCCTTTTGCTTACCAAGCAAACGCTCTGCCAGGCTGAGCTACGAGGGCATGATATTGTGCTGATCCCCGCATTTGTGGCGGTTCATCTTTCTTTTCCGGGCGCGCTTTTCCCAAGGAAAAGGGTGTCTGGAGCTACGAGGGCTTATGCGAATAGATACTTATTTAGAAGGTGGTGGTTATATTTTGGGGTGTTAGCGTATCATGTTGCCGAGGAAGAAGGCGAGTAGTGCGAAGACCATGCCGATTATCATTATTCTTTGGCCTATTGCGGGTTCCATTATGAGGGAGGCTATGAAGATGAGGTCGGCGGCTATTATTATTATGCCGTAGATGAGCAGATTGAATGTTCCCAGCTGTAGGATGAATGGTGTGAGGCTTATGAGTATCGCTATTGCGGTGAATAGTGCGGCCATTTTTTTGGCTTTTTCTTCGCCTAATGATATGGGCAGGGTTTTGGCGTATTTTTCCATGTCGCCTTTTATGTCTTCTATGTCTTTTATTATTTCTCTTGCGAGGGTCATGGAAAAGGCGCTGCTGGAGACTATTGCTACGAGTATGAGCTCTTCGATGCCTACGACGTTGACATCTCTTTGTATCGTCGCAGCGACGCCGAAGGCGAAGAGAGAGCAGACGAGGAAGCTTATGCTGAGGTTGGAGACGAACAGCACCTTCTTGGAGTATTTGGCGTAGAGTATGAGTATCGCAGAGTTCAGGAAGGCTATGGCGAAGCAGTAGTCGTTGATGGATTTTGACAGGCCCCACCCGATGAGGAAGAGGACTGATGACACCATCAGTACGTCGCTTCTGGATATTTTGCCTGAGGGTATTGGTCGGTCGGGTCTGTTTATTTTGTCTATCTCATAGTCGAAGTAGTCGTTGAGGGCGTTTCCTGCGCCGGTGACGATGAAGGCGACGAATCCTGCCATGAGGACTGGCGCCCATTCGACTGGGGTGCCTGTTGCGTAGACGAATGTGCCGCCTACGAGCACTCCGAAGACGGATATTATGCCGTTCTTCGCCCTCAAAAGCTGCCAGTACATCAAGAATTTGTCTATTATGCCGTCAAAATCCAAGTCAAACACCCCAATTGTGTGCCAGAATATATTGAAGTCATTCTTAAAATATATACTGATGGGCAAAAAAGACCTTAAAGAGCGGCTGATCGAGAAGAAGAAGCTGGGTTTCATGGACAAGCAGCTTGGGGATGAGGATAAGGTCAGGTGCGCTCGGAAGGCTGCGGGAGTTAAGCCGACATATAAGATGGTCGACACATGCGCCGCGGAATTCGATGCCGCCACCCCCTACTATTATTCCACTTATGAGTCTGAGGACGAGGTCGTCGTCTCAGACAGGAAGAAGGTCATAATCCTGGGTTCTGGGCCGATTCGGATCGGGCAGGGGATCGAGTTCGACTGCTGTACTGTGCAGGCGGTGTTCGCGCTCCGCGAGATCGGGATAGAGACGATTGTCATAAACAATAATCCGGAGACTGTTTCCACTGACTTCGACATATCTGACAAGCTCTATTTTGAGCCTCTCACCCTGGAGGACGTGCTCAATGTCGTGGAGGCGGAGTCAAAGAACCTGCTTGGCGTCATGGTGCAGTTCGGCGGGCAGACTGCCATCAATTTGGCGCAGCCTCTTAAGGATCACGGCGTCAAAATACTCGGCACTTCGCCGGAGGACATCGACTTGGCTGAGAACCGCGACCTGTTCGGCAAGGTTCTCGCCAAGCTTAAGATGCCGTCAGCTGACTGGGGCACCGGCAGGAGTTTTTCTGAAGTAAAGGATGTAGCAGCAAAGATCGGCTATCCTGTGCTTGTTCGGCCCAGTTATGTTCTCGGCGGGCGGGCGATGGAGATAGTGCAGGATGAGACTGAGCTTGAGGAGTACATGAAGGAGGCGGTGAAGGTGTCTCCAAAGCATCCTATCCTTGTCGACAAGTTCCTGCAGGACGCCATAGAGCTTGACGTCGACGCGGTCTGCGATGGCGAAATAGTTTTGATCGGCGCGATAATGGAGCACATCGAAGAAGCCGGCATACACTCAGGGGATTCTGCATGCGTTATCCCGCCTCAGACCCTTAAGGCGGAGACAATAAAGAAGGTCATCGATTACACCCAAAAGCTAGCGTTTGAGCTCAACACCCGCGGCCTCATAAATATGCAGTATGCGATAAAGGACGGCGTCGTCTACACTCTTGAAGCTAATCCTCGGGCTTCGCGGACCGTGCCTTTCGTCAGCAAGGCCGTTGGCATATCCTTAGCTAAGGTGGCGGCGAAGATCATGACTGGCATGAAGATCAAGGATATTGTGTCGGACCTGGAGCCGATGAAGAAGATAAAGCATGTTGCAGTCAAGGAAGTCGTTTTCCCGTTCATAAAATTGCCGGGCGTCGACCCGGTGCTTTCGCCTGAGATGAAGTCGACCGGCGAAGTGATGGGGATAGACCTCGACTTTGCGATGGCGTACTATAAGGCTCAGATGGCTGCAGGCAACAAGCTGCCGTTGAACGGCACGATCTTCATCAGCGTGAAGCGGAAGGATAAGCCGCCTATTCTGCCGATAGCAAAGAAGTTCGCTGAGATGGGTTTTGAGATCGTTTCAACCGGCTCTTCTGCGGAGTATCTTGAGAAACATGGCGTCAAGAACAGGTGCGTCCTGAAGATAAGCGAAGGCAGCCCGAATGTCTTGGATATGATGAAGGAGAACAAGATCAATCTCATAATCAACACGCCTTCCATAGGTAGGAGGCCGAAGAAGGACGGCTACATGATTAGGCGTAGCGCTGTGGAACTTAACGTTCCCTACATAACGACGATAGCTAGCGCTTTTGCCGCAGTCAACGCCATTGAGGTGGTCAAGAACAGGGAGATTGAAGTTCGTTCCTGGAACGAATACTTCAAGGCCTGATCAGTAGTATCTTGTCGTGAAGTACACTACTTCAGGAACCTTCAGCGTCTTCTTCTTATAGTAGTATCCTAGCAGCGCTCCTGCAAGCAGGCCGCCTAGGTGCCCCTGCCATGCCACGTTTGGGAAGAAGGATACGAACAGGAATATTATCAGCTCCGCCTTCCACATGTCCATGGGTATGGGGAACGGGAATATCATGACCTGCAGCTTCGGTGTGAGGACTGCTATTGCGCCGCCTAAGGCGAACAGGGCTCCTGATGCTCCAACGACTACGGCGTTCATCGGAGCATCCACTCCGATGAATGCGGAGAGCATATACATAAGGGAGCCGGCTAGACCACCTAGGAGGTAGATAGCTATGATCCGTCTTTCGCTCAATATATCTCCTATGTATCTGCCGAAGAAGTAGAGTGCGAGCGTGTTCATGAGCAGGTGGTTGAATCCGCCGTGCACGAACACGCTTGTTATTATCCTCCAGGGTTCGGAGAAAGCTAGCATCGGTATCAGCCCGAAATTGCATGCTACCCAGTCGATCGCAGGGCCGCAGTCGCTCGGCAGTTTCGAGAGCCCTGCTATGAATACGAGTATGTTCGCTATTATGACTGCGTCAACGAACCTGATGTAGCTGCCGAGGATACGCATCTTTAGTTGTACTCCGCGTTTATCTGCACGTACTCTTCGGTGAGGTCGCAGCCCCATGCAGTCGCCTTCTCTCTACCTTCTCCGAGATCGAGTATGACGCGTATGTCCTGCTCTTTGAGCACCTTCTCTGCTTTCGCTAGGCTCATGCTCTTACCCCTCTTCAGAACGTACGCCTTCAGGCCGCCGGATTCGAATGCGAGGCTTGCACGCACAAGCCGTATCTTCTCTTTCGCAGCGACTGCAGCGATGATTCTGCCCCAGTTCGGGTTCTCGCCGCAGAATGCGGACTTCACAAGAGACGAGGATACTATAGCCTTCGCAGCAGACCGCGCCTTTTCCTTAGTCGCAACTCCTCTAACTTCTACTTCAAGGAATTTTCCAGCACCTTCGCCGTCTTTGGCGAGCAGCTTAGTCATCTCCTTGAGCGTATGGTCTAATATGATCTGGAAGTCTCTTCTGCTGCACGCCTTCTTTCCGTCGCTGAGCAGCAGAACAGTATCGTTCGGGCTCATGTCGCCGTCTATCACGAGCATGTTCACGCTCTCTTCTACGCCAGCTTCCAGAGCCTTCTGCAACTCTTTTCTCGGAAGATCCGCATTCGTCGTGACGAAACAGAGGAGGGTTGCCATGTTCGGAGCGATCATTCCAGAGCCTTTGGCTATTGCGCCGACCTTGATGCCCTTGTATTCGAAGCTCACCATCTTCGGTTTGGTGTCGGTGGTCATTATGGCGAGAGCAGCCTTCATGCTACCTTCGGCTGAGTTCCTCAGCGTCGGAGCGACTTTTCCTGCAACTTCCTTTATCTTACCTAAGTCGATCTTTCTGCCGGTTATCCCCGTGGATGCGACGCCCACCTTCCTTTTGTCCACTCCGAGCAGCTTCGCAGCTATTCCGCACATCTCTTCAGCGTCAAATTCTCCGCCTTCGACGTAGGCGTTAGCGTTGCCGGAATTGATGATCACAGCCTGCATTCCGGTCAGAAGTCTTCTTTCGTCGACGGCAATGTGTGCGCCCTTCAGGCTGCTTTTCGTGAATACTGCGGCAGTCTTGCAGACTTGCGGATTATAGATCATTGCAACTCCGTATCGTCCCTCCTTCGTACCAGCTGCCGCAAAAGAATCTATGCATATTCCCGAAGATGTTGCCTTAATCGCCATACCTTAATTATTAACTTTGAACCTCAAATAATAAGCTAATGACCGGCCGGGAGAAGTGTGCCGTCTTCGGCATCCGTTCTAGCAGACCTGTTTTTGAGCTCATATACTACGGCCTTTACTCTATGCAGCACCGCGGCCAGGAGTCTGCGGGCATAGCAACTTACACCAGCAAGATCAATCTGTTCAAGGGCGACGGCCTTGTTTCAGAGGTCTTCCGTCGCGTGTTTCTTGAAGGTAACGTCGGCATAGGCCATGTCCGCTATTCGACGACCGGCGATCCCGGTATCGAGAATGCGCAGCCTATAGTCATCAACTATGCTGGCGGAAGTTTCGCAGTCGGCCACAACGGCAACCTGACTAATACCGACGACCTGAAGAATCATATGGAGCGGCGCGGCAGCGTGTTCACGACGACCACGGACACGGAAGTTATCGCCCAACTGATAGCCCAGGAGCACCTTAAGTCCGGCGACTTCATCGAAGGAATAAAACAGACAGTAAGCCTGCTCAAAGGCTCGTATTCTCTCGTGATCCTGAAGGCGGATAAGATCATTGCGGTCCGCGACCCTTGGGCCATTAAGCCGCTAGTCATCGGCAGAAGAAAAGACGGCTTTGTCGTCGCCTCTGAGAGCTGCGCCCTCGACGTCGTAGGGGCTGATATTGTGCGGGACGTCAAAGCCGGCGAGATAGTCGTCATCGGCGACACACTAGAATCCTATTCGACCCGAAAGGAGAAGGTGTCGCACTGCATGTTCGAGTACGTCTACTTTGCGCGGCCTGATTCCATCATAGACGGCCTCTCTGTCTATGGTGTCAGAAAGAAGCTGGGCCAGATACTGGCAAGGGACGCACCTGTCACAGCCGACATTGTGGTGGCGGTACCGGACTCTGGGATCACCGCAGCCATAGGCTACGCGCACGAATCGAAAATACCTTACGGCGAAGGGATGATAAAGAACCGTTACTTCGGCAGGACCTTCATCATGCCCGAGCAGGTGGAGCGCGAAAAAGGCGTCAAAATCAAGCTTAATCCTGTGAGGAGCGAGATAACTGGAAAGCGGATCGTCCTCGTCGACGACTCGATAGTTCGGGGGACGACACTACGGCGGATAATTAAACTGCTCAGAGAATACGGTGCAAAGGAAGTTCACGCCAGGATAACGTGCCCGCCGGTGCTTGAGCCATGCTTCTATGGGATAGATATGCAGACTCACGGCGAATTCATCGCCAGAAAGAGGAGCGTCGAAGAAATAAGGGCGGAGATAGGCGCCGACACCCTCGCATACAACACCATAGGCGCCCTCGTCGAAGCCATAGGCTCTCCGGAGGACACACTCTGTCTCGCGTGCGTCAATGGAGACTATCCTATAAAGGAGGAGCAGCTTAAACTAATCCTCTGAGGCAGATAAATTGTATCTCATCGTTGGCGTAGACCCTGGGACAACCACTGGAATAGCGGCCTTGGATTTCAGAGGCCGGCTCACTGACCTGTTCAGCGCGAAAGACATGAGCATGGATAAGGTCATCGAAAGACTAGTTTCCGTCGGCCGAGCATCAGTCATCGCAACCGACGTTTCTCCGACGCCTTCAGCTGTAACTAAGCTCGCTGCGCAGCTTGGCGCAGTCGTAACTGCGCCTCATGAATCCCTGTCAGTGAACGAAAAAATAGAATTGACGCGCCCCTATAAGCTCGACAACTCCCATCAGAGGGATTCGCTTGCAGCAGCCCTTTCCACGTATTGCCGGTTCCGCAACAAATTCCAGAAGATAGAGTCCCTGGGGCTGGGCGATGAAGTAAAGCACCTGGTTCTGCGGGGCCACTCAATAGATGAGGCAGCCCGGATGCTTGCGCCTGCGCAGCCAAAGACAATAGTTTCGCAGCATCATCCTGCCGAAGAAAAGGCCTTAACTGCAGAAGAACTTCGTATCCGCAGCCTCGAAAAACAGAATCATTCCCTTAGAAAACACCTGGAAGAGAAAGACCGAGCAATAAAGGAACTGAATAGCAGGATGGCTGCTGAACGGAGGCGCTATCTTCTTGATGTCACACGCGACCGCGAGATCCGCAGCCGGGACCAATACATCATGAGCCTACAATCCTCCATATCCGTCTTGCGCCGGCAGATCCGCGAACTTGAACGCCTAAAAGAGCTTCTCAACCAGCTATCATCCGGCGAGATCAAGGCCGTAGGCATCTTCCCGCAGGTCTCAGATGGTCTGACGCTCATCAGGCTGAGGCTTAAACCTCACGATATCCCGGCTTTACGGGGCGTGAAGGTCGCGTTCACCACAGAATCCGCTAATTTCAGCATGCTCACAGAGTGCGGCGTCCTGGCCGCTGGAAAGGACTACTTGTGGGAGGTCGCAGGCAGCTACTTCATACTATCAGCTGACCTTGCGCAGCTTAAGCCTAAGTCCGTATCCCTCGACCGCCTTATAGAAGAGTACCGGAGCAATCGCACTACTTAGCGCCTTTAGCAAGCTCCAACAGCACGGCTTTGGGGTCCTTGGCCTTTATGACTCCGGAAGCCAGCAGTACGCCGCATGTTCCAAGCTCAGATGCCTTCCTGACGTCTTCGCCTGAGGAGATGCCTGCGCCGCAGAGCACCTTAACCTTCGGATTGATCTTCTTTGCCGCCTCAACGCTGCCGGAAACGACCTGCGGCTGCGCTTTTGCGACAGAGATGCCTGAGCCGATGAGTTCCGGCGGCTCCACAGCCACATAATCCGGCTCCAATGCGGCGGCAGCCTTGGTCGCAGGCACATTGTTCGTGCAGACGACAGAGACCAAGCCCATAGTCCGCAGCTTCTGGATGTTCGCCTCAATATCCGCTAAAGTAAGCCTCTTCTCAGAGTGATTGATGAGACAACCCTTCGCTCCAGCAGCCTTGATGGCTTCAGGCAGCGTATGCCCCGTGCTGCTGCCGAACTTGATGTTATCCATATGCTGCGCATAAACAGGGATCCTGACAGCCTGACTTATCCGATACAAGTCAGCAGCCTGCGGAATAACGATGATCTCTACACCAGTCTCCTTCGACACTTCCTCGCAGACCTTAGCCAGCCTCAAAGCATTATCGCCAGTCGACTCATCATAAGTCTTAAAATTCAACATAATCACATTAGCCATATTACTATCACCTGTTAATAGATGAGCGAAGGGATTTAAGAATAAAATACGAATAAGATACATTCATGCGTCCGTAGTCTAGTCTGGTAGGACTTCGGCCTTCCAAGCCGATAACTCGGGTTCAAATCCCGACGGACGCATAGCCCTTTTCTTTTACGAAAAGAAAAGTGCTATCATCCTAAAAGAAAAACAAGAATTCCCACAATATAGCCCCGTGGGGTAGTGGCCAATCCTGTTGGAGCTGATAGGCGACTTGGTTATTCGGGTTTGTTCGGTTTTTTCAGAAAGGCTTCGCCTCTGAGGGTGTAACTTAACTCCACCATGCTTTTGTCTTCCATGACCTTAGCCCAGATCAGGAGCTCGTCTTCCTTCAGCTCGAATTCCTTTGCCAGGTCTCTGAGCTTGATATTACCTCTCTCGTTGAGTGCGTCAAGTATCGAGTGCAGGACTGTTCTTATCTGCTTCTTTTTCTGGATCTTCACGTATTGTCCGTTTGATGGGATCTTGCAGGTTTTTCCATTATCCTCTGCTACTGTGTGTTCCTTAGCGGGGTCTTCAGGGGGCTTTCTGGTATGCTGAGGTTGTTTCCCATCTCCGATGAGGCTTACTATATCTACTGGAAGCTCGTAGCAGACGGTGCCGTCGGCAGCCGTTCTCTTATTGCATTCGGCCATTATCTCCTCAAGCACCTTAATCTCCTCACGCATAGCTATGTTGTCTCTGCCAAGCTTCAGGTGCGCCTCGATGAACTTCTTCTTTAGGCTGGTTAGTTCTTCGCGCCTCTTCCTCATCTCAGTTTCTTTCTCGCGAATCCGCTCGACCCTGTGGGGTATATCGTCGCACTCGCCTGAAGAATTCTCTGCCATCATATAAATTAACGCGCTGATATAAAAAAACAGAGGGCCGTTCTCGCAATACAAGCGTCTTTAAGGTGTAATTAGCTCACCTAACCAGCTTATATTATCGAAAAATAAGTATTCCTACTATCACCCCCTGACCAAAACAGCCCCGTGGGGTAGTGGCCAATCCTATCGGGCTTTGGACCCGAAGACACAGGTTCGAATCCTGTCGGGGCTAACCCTTCTTTTTAAGAAAGAGGGTTTTTTAGCGTATAGCTGACTTTTTATATGTGTTGGCTCTAATTTATCTATTGGATGATCATGAAAAAGGCGTTTTTATTGATTTTGGTCGGAATTCTTGTTTTCTCGGCTCTTCTTTTCAGCGGCTGCATAAGCGAGAAAAAAGAGGAGGTCAGCACTGTTGCGACAACTACTACGACCACGACTATCGTGGCTGTCACATCAACTGCGCCTGCGGTGGAAGAAGCGTTTAAGCCGATCGAATTAGTCTACAAAGTAAAGAATTTCGGTCCCGGGAAAGAGGTTACTGCGACCTTCTGGCTGGAGGAGCAGAAAAAATGCGGCAGCAGGGACGCCTACTTGGGGATAGTGAAGCTTGCAGGCGACGGGTCCGGTTTCCAGGGCGCAATGGCGAAGATAACCGTCTTCAAAGACAACGGCGAAATGGCGGTCTCCCGGTTCGTCAGCCGGGAAGAGGAGATGGCGTTCGATGACCTGACGTCAATATACAATGATTTCCCGCTGCCTCTGATGGTGAACTCCATATTCGCCTACGCAGGCGAAAATTTTAATTCCCATAAAATCTGGAATGCGACCTCGCCAATGATATTGAAGAACGTCGACAACGGCATGTCGATGGCAAACTACTCCATCATCCGCCAGACAGAGGACGCATCGGGGATCCTGCCGTGCCAGAAGTTCAAGCTCATCGTCAAAGGCACGAATGTGGACGGCTATTTCGTAGCATGCGCGGCTAAGCCGACCGAAGAACTCAGGCTGCCTCTCACAGTGTCTTTCGCATTCGAGAACGAGCAGGGGCCAAGCTGGGCGCTACTAAGCTACGCGAACAGGAAATCCGGGATCGATTGGTTTCCGCAGTGCCTGAATGCAGTCAGATGCAAGTACGTTCCGAGGTGGTCTGATGCTCAGAGAAGGGGCTGTGAAACAGGCGTCGGCGAGGTTCAGGCTGTGACCGACGAGAAGGATTGCATCACGGCGTATCGGTGTTTCACGCAGGACGAGCTTGTCGAGCAGTCGATATCTCGCGTGCAGAGGCCGGGCTGTGGCATAGATCCCGGCGTGAAGAGCAAGCTGCTCGCATGCAGAAAAAACGATCAGATGAACTACGACACCATAGAATACGACGAAGGCGGCTGCCTGCTGGACATACGCTGCAGGCAATGATCCTTTTCTGCCCGGCGCATACTCAGTGTCTCGGATGATTCTTCTCCTCTTTTTCGAGTAGTGCTTTGACTATTGCTTGTTGTTGTGGTGTGAGGTGGTCTATGGCGTCAGGGTATTCTTTGATGAGTTTCTTTATGGCGTCTATGTCTTTGAGAATCTTGTCTGCGGTTGTTGGGTCCACTGTCGCTTAGTCCATTAGAATGAGAAAATAAATAGGCTGGGGGAAGGTTTCCCCCAATTTCACTTAGGCGGTTGGCTTCGTACCTTTTATTGTTTCCGTCTGGTCTCCTTCGCCCATATATTGGCTGACCATTATCTCTGTGTCTGCGCCGATGCTTTCGACTTCGCTGGCTATGTCCTCAAGATACTGGAGCGATTTGTTTATCTGCGCTAGGCTTCCTGCGATCAGTTTCAGTGCGACAACAAGCTCGCGGTTGTTTGCTGCCGGAGCAGTCCTCGCAGCCTTCTTGGGTTTAGCGGCCGTCTTCGGCTTAGTGTTCTTCTTTGTTTTCTTCATTTTTTTCACCTCATAGAGATTGTTTTGGAGTATATGGAATAGTATTGTGTTCAGGCATAAATACTTGATTAAGCGTCCTCTTATACCTCACTTCATTGATAGCTGGCGGAGGCTATGCTCTCCTGCATGTATTGATGGCGCCGGTATCCTGCCTCAAATCAGGTATTCTATGCATACATAACCTAAGACAACCAAAATAAAAAAAATCAAAGTCAGCCAGTTGAAATACTTGTCGATGAATATTTTGACCCTAGCTCCGCAAAAGCGAATCAAAACCGCGACAATAAAGAATCTACCGAATCTGCCGATAATGGATGCGGCGATCAAGGTAAAAAGCCCCACATCCCAGAAACCCGCCGCAATAGTGAAAACTTTATATGGGATCGGCGTGAATGCGGCTGCCAGAATAGCGAGGAAGGCATTTTCTTTGTATAATTGCCCCACCATCTCAAAATACTGTTCATAACCCAAACTCAGGATAATCCCTTTTCCGATGGTATCATACAAAAAGAGGCCTATTAGATAGCCAAAAACCCCGCCTAAAACAGAGAATACTCCTGCTACGAACGCATACCAAAATGATTTTTTCGGTTTAGAAACAGAGAGGGCGATCTGAAGAATATCCGGGGGCACCGGGAAAAAGGATGATTCAGCAAAGGCAATAACAGCTAATGCCATAGTGCCGTATTTTGATTCTGCCCAAGAAAGAACCCAATCATAAAGTCTTTTCAGCAGACCAAAGGAATAATAATTCAATCCTTTGGCAATCTTATTATTCTTTATTCTTTCAATCATTTTAGCAAGGATTTAATTATAATTATTTTTCATGAAGAAATACTCCGAGATTATTCAACCCGGCACAAAGAGGCTATAAATTCTATCGTTGTCTCCTCTTTTATCCTCTGCTTCTTATTTATAGTCGTGGGAACCATGGTCGCGGCTTCTTCTGCCAGATACGGGCAAATATATGCGTCGCTCCGCCGCATGGAGCCTAAGGGCGAGATAGATACGGAGTTCCTCAGCAGCATCCCGCAGCTGAAGCAGTTCTTTTCTGAGAAGAAGATGTTCTGGGCGCATAATACGACAGTATCTTCGCGCTTCGCATTCTCTATGTACGCTGCGGCAGGCAATTGCCTTGACTTGCTGACTGCGGTAGAAAAATACTTTTCCGGCCGGTCTGCCGAAAAACAGGATCATGGTACTGTTGCCATGGTCTTCGGGGTGCTGCCGATCCTGGAGAAGACGCAGACGACTCTTGCTTCCTTGGAGATGATGGGGGGCCTCTCCGGGCCATCATTCTTTTATGAGCGAGTTCAGAGGGACATAGACTCCGGGAAAAAGGAGGTGCTTTACCTCCTCAAGAAGCTAAGGAAGCTTGCTTAAGGTGAGTGGATGAGCGTCACTATCGAGGCTATCATCCTAAACATGCCGACGATCAGCAGAGAGAATAGGAGCGCCACCACGAACACTGTGATGACTGTGAATGGGTTCTGCGGGTTCTGGTCTATGAACTGTACGACTGGAAGGGCCAAAACCGAAGTTATGAGCATGACTGCGAATTCTGTGAATGGCACGAGGAACAGGAGGTTGGATATTCGGCGTATCGTGTCTTTGGTCTTCGCGTACTCTGCGAGCCTCCCCGGGTCAAGGCTAAGATAAGTCAGCTCCATGCTGTCCACTCTCTGTAGGACGTAGATGAAGAAGACGACGAAGAAACCTAATAGTATGCCGGTCGACTGGGCCATGGTGCTGTATATCCAAAAAAGCGTGTTCTTCTCAAGGTAGAAGTCGGGGTACAGTTGGTAGATGGCGATGATGGCTATCACTGGCATGGTGATGACCATCAAGATGTCTATCAGTATCGGTTTGAGCATCACGTTCCAGATGGTGTCTATCTCCGCCTTGTTGGAGCCGACGCCCAACGCCTTGGCGATCAATACTAGCACACCCTTGAATAAGCTGTCAACTACCATTTTTTTGTCCTTCAGGTTTTTGCTTCTATCGGCTCTTCAGGAATTATCAGCCAAGCGATCGCGTATGTGAGTATCCCGGGTATCAGGCCGCTGCCGAGGGCGAAGAACACCCAGATTATCCTTACTAGAGACGGGTCGACGTCAAAGTATTCGGCGATTCCGCCGCAGACGCCGAAAAGCATCCTATCCTTCTTTGAGCGGTATAGTCTCTTCATCAGCTTAAAACATGGTAATGCGAGTATTTAAGGCGCCTTCGCATGTTTTAAATCAGAAAAGCCTATAATATCAGGCGTTGGGGGTCGATTAGTCTGCCTGCTGCAGCATTTTTGTGGCAGGATTATAAGGCGAAAGAAGCATGAGTCTACAGGGTTTTGGCGGATATTCTGGGCAGATAAGCCCTTCGCCTAAAGAAGGAGAGAAAGAGACAGGCTCTAAGCGGAGCTCTTTTCTGATGGGCAGTGCAGTTCTCTTGATTGTGCTGCTGCTGGCGGCAATGACTCTGGCAGCCGTAGCCTATGAAGTGTTCATCGGCTCGACCACGACGACTACTACCACGACTACGACAACAACTACAACGACCACTGAGCCTACGACGACAACCACCACATCGACGACAAGCCGGCCGACGACATCCTCTTCCACGACGTCCACTTCGACGACTTCTACTACCTCTACGACAATGGCGTGCGGCGGCGACTTCCAGTGGCCGTGCCAGGGTCAATCGAACTGCAGTAAAGGCTATGCGATAGGAACGTTCGGACTCTGTCAGCCTGTCACCTGCGCACCCTCTGTCCCAAGCGGCAGAACAGGCTGCGGCGACTGGGCGCTCGAATACTGTAACGGCGGATAAACCTATCTCTTGAACCAACTCTGCGTGCTCAGACATATTCTGACTAGAAGTAGCATCACTGGCACCTCTATGAGGACTCCGACGACTGTTGCGAGTGCTGCGCCTGAGCCTGTGCCGAAGAGCATTATTGCGACAGCTATCGCCACTTCGAAGTGGTTGCTTGCTCCCACCTGCGCAGAGGGCGCCGCATCTTCGTAAGGTAGTCTGATGGCTTTGGCGAGGACATAGGTCAATGCGAATATCAGCATAGTCTGTATGAACAGCGGCACTGCGATCATGCCTATAATGAGTGGTTTTTCGATTATGACGTCTCCCTGAAAGCTGAATAAGAGTACTAGAGTTATGAGTAGTGCGACGATGGAGACTGTGTGGAGGTTTCTGGCGAAGACGCCGTCGAACCATTCAGCGCCTTTGGTCTTCAGCAGGTGTCTTCTTGTCAGGAATCCGGCGACTAGCGGAAACCCAACGTATATGCCGACTGAGAAGAATATGGTTTCCCACGGGATCGGTATATCGTTTATGCCTAACAGGAAGCCTGCTAATGGTGCGTATAATAGCAGCATCGTGAGCGAGTTTATTGCGACCATTACGAGGGTGTTGCCCATGTTGCCTTTTGATAGGTAGCTCCATACGAGGACCATGGCGGTGCACGGCGCAACGCCTAGGAGGATCATTCCTGCGATGTACTCTTTCGCAAGCTCAGCCGGAATGAAGGCCGCCCAAACATTCATCATGAAGAAGCTGGCGATGTAGGCCATTGTGAAGGGTTTGATTCCCCAGTTCACGATGAGGGTCAATGCAACCGGCTTTGGGGTCTTCCCTGCTTTGACGATGCTTCCGAAGTCTATCTGCACCATGATGGGGTAGATCATGAAGAAGAGGCAGACTGCGATGGGTATAGACACTTGTGCGTATTGTATCTGACCGAAATATGACGCAATGTCAGGAAAGAATCGACCTAATAGTATCCCTGCAACTATGCAGGCGAAGACCCACACCGTCAGATATTTCTCAAAGAACCCTAACTCATGTTTTTTCTCGTCCATTTTTGCATATCCTCTTTTATTTGAATCTTATCAGTAGCGCCGAGTTCAGCATCACTGAAAAGCATCCTGCCTCCTGGAAGATTACTGCAAGTGCTGGGATGAAGATGCCTGTTGCCGAAAGAGTCATCCCAATAACATTGTATAACATCGAGAAAGCGATGTTTCCTTTGATTGTTCGAAGAGTTCGTCGGCTTAGCCTGATTGTCTCAACCACTTTTCCGACGTCGTTCGTTTTCAGGATGATGTCTGCAGCACCTATTGACACGTCTGTTCCAGAGCCCATAGCGATCGCGACGTTCGCCGCCGAAAGGGCGGGTGCGTCGTTTATTCCGTCGCCGACCATCGCCACCTTATATTTTTCCTTGAGTTCGCCGACGATGCGCACCTTATCCTCTGGGAGCAGCTCAGAAAACACCTCATCGATGCCAAGCTGCCTGCCTACTGCATCCGAAGTGCGTTTGTTGTCGCCGGAGAGCATGACTATTTTCTTTATTCCGAGTTCGCGCAGTTGTTTTATCGCCTTCTGCGAATCAGCCTTTAGGATGTCGGCGACTGCGATCAACCCAACGACTTTGCCTTCCAGAGCAACTATGAGAACTGTCTTCCCTTCGCCTTCGCGCTTGACTGTCTCGGCTTCGGCCACGCCCGGGAGCTCTATTCCCCTCTCCTGCAGCAGCCTGCGGTTCCCTATCAGGACATCTTTTCCGCCGACGGATGCGAGCACGCCCTTCCCCGGGAATACGCTGAAGGAGTCAGGGTCCGGGAAAACGATCTTGCGTTTTTCGGCTTCCTTTAGGATGCTGGTGGACAGAGAATGTTCTGAGAGCTTTTCAGCCGACGCCGCATAGTAGAGCAGTTTTTCGGCTTCGATGCCGCCGAAGGCAGAAATATCGGTGACCGCAGGTTTCCCTGATGTGAGTGTGCCAGTCTTGTCGAAGACCACGCAGTCTACCTCAGACGCAGCCTCAAGGTAGGTGCCGCCCTTTATGAGGATCCCTTTTCGGGCGCCGTTGCCTATTCCCGCAACGACTGCGGCGGGCGTGGCCATGCTCAAGGCGCACGGGCATGCGACTAAAAGAACGGCTGCAGTCTTCACCGCATCGCCTGTCACAAGATAAACTATGGATGCGATGGCGAGCACGCCCGGTATGAATACTGTGGCAATCTTGTCGGCGTACTTTTGCACGCTCGGTTTCTTATTCTGGGCATCCTGGACCAATCGTATTACGCGCGCAAGTGCAGTGTCTTCTCCCACCTTGGTTGCCTTCATCTCGAAGGCGCCGAGCTCGCAGACGGTGCCGCCGAGCACTTCTTCGCCGACGGTTTTCTCTACGGGCAGTCCTTCTCCGGTGATTGTAGACTCGTTTATGGACCCTCGTCCTTTAGTTATCGTTCCGTCGACTGGGATGCTCTCCCCCGGTTTTACGACAAGCAGGTCACCCTGTTTGACTGATGCGGCGTCGATCATTTCTTCGACTAATCCTCGTTTGACTCGCGCCTTCTTTGGCATGAGGGCGATCAGTTCGTCGACTGCGCTCTTCATCTTGACGAGCGTGAATATCTCCAGCGTCTCGATGCCCAGCATCAGTACTATGACTGAGGCGGCCGGAAAGAAGCGGCTGGAGAACAGGCGGTCGAGGTCGGCTCCGAGCCAGGAGGCGTCGACTGCATGCGCTTGCGGGACGGCGAGGGCGGCGGATATTGCTATGGCTATGAGGACGTCCGTATTAAGCTGCTTCTTCAGCAGGGAGTCCAGTGCCCTGCCGTAGATGGGTGCGGCACCGACTAAGATGGCAAGGAGCGCCGAGTCAATACCGAATATGGACGTGACGACATTAAACCATCTTAGGATGAAGAGGAACATCACTGTCGCGAAGATCACGTACTGTCGTCTCTTACGCTGCTTCTGTTCGTCGTCTGTTTTTTTGGCTGAAGTGCCGCAAGGCTCTCCTGGACCGCAATTGCAGCCCACTTACTCCACCTTCAGCTGTTTTCCGATTTCTTTCTCCAGGTCGGAGAACAGGGGCAGTTTGCCTGAAGACAGGACTTTCTCGCCCACAGAGACTGCAGGGGCTTTTGCTTTCCCTTTTTGGAGGAACGGGAATTTTTTGTAGTCGATCGAATTATAGGCTTCGAACTCCAGATTGTCCTCTCCGAATTTTTCTGCAAGTCTCCCGGCAAGGCCTTCGAAGACTGCAACATCCTGATTTGGGCCGCAGCTGCAGCACCCGCCAGAGCATCCTGCTGCGTAGAACAGGCGCACAGATAGTTTTTCACTCATTTGTATTTCACCTCATGTTTTTGTCAGCATTTCGCTTCGACCTTTATCTTCTGTATGCCTAGGAGCGCCATTATCTTCCTGGTTTTTTCGTTCTTTATCTTATACAGGATCCGAACTCCGTCCCTGCGTGACTCAAGCACACCAGCCTCTTCAAGAATTCTGAGGTGCTGGGAGATGTTAGGCTGCGATTTTCCTGCGTACGGCACTATAGAACATGCGCAATGTTCTCCGTCCAGGAGGCACTGGACGATTTTCATCCGTGTCTCGTCGCCGAGCGCCTTAAGCAGCTTAACCTCATCCTTCACGCTAATATATAAGTATATTCGAATATATAAATATATCGATTTGTTTCTCACTGCTTTTGCAGGTATTTGGCGGCGGTGGAGTTTATCCTGCCTGTCGGGCTCTGTTTTATCATGTTGGCGAGTTCCACGACTTCATGAAGCTCTTCTTTAGTGCATCCGTTCTTCGCAGCCTCTGTTAAGTGGTATCTTAGGCACGGTATGCAGTTACCTGCGACGGATGCGGCTACAGCAACCAGTTCTCTAGTCTTCGGGTCCAGTGCAGTAACTACAGGGTTCAGTGCAGTAACCACATTAACGATTGACTTTTTTTTTTGTTTCGGCCATTTTTTTATCTCTAACCCCCTTTCGGTCTCCTAGATCATACTCTGCGTATAATACCGTCTGATGATTATGAATACGGTGGCTGCGGCTTTTTTTTCCGTTTTCCTTATTCTACATTATTGTTGCGAGGAAATTGAATAAATAACCTATTATTACTATTCCAACTGAAACTATTCCGAAGAATGTCAATATCAAGGGGAGCTTCATAACCCTTTTCAGGATTATTGCTTCAGGAAGGCTTAAGGCTGCCGTAGCCATCATGAAGGCTAGGGCTGTTCCGAGGGGCACTCCCTTTTCGAAAAGCGCTGCGGCTATCGGCAGTATCGAGGTGGTGTTGGCGTATATTGGGACGCCTATTGCGACTGCAAGGGGCACTGAGAATATCCCGGTGGTGTTTAGTACGTCGTGTACTAGTTGTTCGGGTACAAAGCCGTGTATCCCTGCGCCTATAGCCACTCCTAAAAGGATCCACTTCCAAAGGCTTATCGTTATTGACGTCGCCTCGTCGAACCCGTATTTTATCCTTCCATTAAAGGACTTCACATGTCCCATATCCGATATATTGATATTAACGGCCCTCACTTTTCTTATGTCCTCCATGAGGTGCTTTTCCATGTTTATGCGGTCTATCACCATTCCGGACGCCATGCCCAGAGCTATGCCGAATATGATGTATGCTGCAGCTATTTTCCAGCCGAAGTATGCCAGCATCAGGACTGCCAAGTACTCGTTTATTATGGGCGAGGTCACAAGGAATGCGAACGCTGCGCCAAGCGGCACTCCGGCCTTCATGAAGCCCACAAAAATAGGTATGGACGAGCATGAACAGAAGGGAGTTACTGCTCCGAATACTGAGGCAAAGAAGTAGCTCAGGCCGAATCTTTTTTCCGACAGGAGTCTTTTCATCTTATCCTGAGGTATGTACGTCCGGATGACGCCTATGGCAAAGACCATCAGGAACAAAAGCACCAGTATCTTTATCGAATCGTATATGAAGAAATTTACTGCTAAACCCAGAGGGTCTTGTCCGAGTCCCAAGACTGAAAAGGTCAGCCAGTCTATTAGTTCTTGTAAAGGGTCCATCTTAATTTTTATCCTATTCTAGCTCTTAGATCATACTTAGCGTGTAATATAGTCCGATTATTATGAATACTGCGGCCGCGGCTTTCTTCATGAACGCTTCGAAGGCCTGTATTTTATTGGTGAGTTCTGCTGCTCTGCTCATACTCTTCGTGAGCACGAATGCGAACAGGATCACTGGCAGGCCTGTTGCGGCCGCGAATACTGTTGGTAGGATTATCGGGTCGCCTGCGGCTAATGCCAGCGGTATGAGCATTCCGAAGAATAGGACTGCGCTGAATGGGCAGAATGAGAGCGCGAACAGGAATCCGAGAATGAATCCGCCCGCGTAGCCTTTTTCTCCGAGTTTTTCTTCGAGCCTGCTCAGTTTTTCGCTTCCCTTGAATGTGGGCAGGCGGTCGGCTGCGAGCATCAGTATGCCGATCAATAGCAGGAATGGTCCGAGCAGTATCTCGCCGTTCTGTTGCAGAAATAAGGATACTGTCTGGCTGCTGAGGCCAAGCCACACGATGGCTGAGGCGACGAGCACGTAGGCGGCGGTTCTGCCCGCAGTATAGAGCAAGCCGACGAGAATAGTATGTCTGCCTGCGTCTATCTTCTTTGAGATGTAGGCTATCGCAGTGATGTTCGTCGCCAGCGGGCATGGGCTTATCGCAGTCATCAGACCTATGAAGAAGGCTGCTATGAGTGGTATGTTGCTTGTGCCCATGGACTCCATGAAAGACATTATATCCATTTTTGTTCTCCGAATATAGTCTATGCCTTTACCTCTTTGACTTCAAAATCGCTGCCGACGATTCTCTCCATTCCGTAACCAATCAGTATGAATAATGGAAGAGAGATAAGTGTTCGTAAAATCGTGAATTTCAATCCGAGATACCCTATTTCAATTCCGAGCATTGGAATTTTCATTGAAGAAAAGGCACCAAGATAGATGAATATGTTTCTTACACTTGATCCCTTTTTATATAACACATACGCTACAGGAAACGCCCCATATAAGGGCCCCGCTTGGAGCATTGCGAGCAAGACAACCAACAATATCCCCTTAAGCCCCGAACCTTCCCCAATATGTTCCTCTATCTGTTCTTTCGGGAACCAGACATCAAACAAGCCTATAAGTATGAAAAGAAGCGGAATGAAGGTAATCATCTCAAAGAAGAATTGCCAAAAATTGGAATATATCGAAACTCCCGGCATAAAGCCAAGAAGATAGGAGGTTGCTGTGGCTAATAGGAATAGGATGAGCCAGAGGTATTGCCTGAAGTGTTTTTTTATAGGATTCACATCAACCACCCGACTAAAAGGCCTATGATAATTGCTGCGATAAAATTGAGAAGATTCCTCATGACCGCAGCTTCTCTTCCAAAATATTTTATCTCAAGCGGCAAAGTCACCACGCCAACCATCATCAGAGTAGTCATGAACACTGCCACTACCGCGTACGATGCGCCTTTATCGATAAGCGCCGATGCGATAGGGTAAGAGACGAATCCTGGAATGAGCGAAATAGAACCGACCATCGCCGCTATAATAAACCCTAGAAGACCAGATGAAGGACCAAGAAATTGGAAAATCAGATCATTTGGTATGAGATATAAAAAGATGCTTATGAGGATTAAGATATTTAGAAACGGCGGGACGATGTTAAAGAACATTTTTATGCCCTTCTTCAAGCCAAGGAGAGTTTTATCCTTATCCATGGCAAAGGAAGCAAGTAACATTATTCCGGTTAATGCCCCAAAAAGAAGAGCGTTGTCGATCATCGTCATTCTCCTGCAAGTTTTTTATCGATTATCCCCTTAAGGTAAGTCATGTACTCCTCCTTGTCATTTATCTTGTACCAGACGTTGATGTTTTGTTCTGCCGTAAAATTTCCTTTCGTTGTGTAGGTTCCAATCCAGAGTGATGAGCCTGTGACGCCATATTTTACTGCAAGTGCCCTATTCTCCGGGAGATCATAATTCACGTGTTTGAAGACCAGCTTCCCGGAGGCGACTTCGTCTGGGAAATAAGTATTCACCGTTTCCTCTGCGTAGGCCCCGACGGTTTTGCAGCTATAACATTGGCTGTTTCCGTGGAAATGTATGACTTCGACCATTGCCAGCTCGTTGTTCCCCCTGGTGGTAGCATTGTATATTTTATTGGTTTCGGAGGTCTGCTGTCCTACGTTTTCGACGCAGCATGACATCATCAATGTAGCCGCAACCAAGAAAGCGATCAATATGTTTTTCATGTTTTTTACCTTCATTAGATTGTAGTCTTAGCAGCAACCCTTCTTTTCTTCGCTTCCGCAGCTGCATCCGAATTCGAAGTCGTCTCTGTTAGCCAGTTTCGTTAGGTAATCTTTTGGCGGATGGCTTATGGCTCCTGTGGGGCATACTTTCTGGCATCCGGTGCATCCGACAACGCAGTTATACGGTTCGGCAACCTTTGGTTTTCCGTCTTCTTCGGAATACACTCCATTCTTGCATTTGGTGACGCATGCCATGCACGCAGTGCATTTGCTGTAGTCGATCGTAGGATGCCACGTTATCTCTTTTCGGGGTATCCCGAACCATTTGTCCTCTCTCATTTTTTTGTGAGCGTATCTTACGCAAACATGCCGTATATTAGTCCTGCGAGCGTGCAGAAGAATATTATCAGCAGCACGTATGCTAGTGTCTTCTTTGTTCCGATGAGTCCTCTTACTACTATTATGCTCGGCAGCGAGATGACCGGGTCCGCGAGAAGGTATGCGAGCAGCGGTCCGTTGCCCATTCCGTGGGCGAGGAACATCTGAGCCATCGGCACCTCAACGAGCGTCGGGAAATACATGACGACGCCGAAGAGGACAGCAAGAAGATTCGCTGAAATGCTGTTTCCGCCGACGTAGTTCTCCAGGAGGTTCTCCGGCATCACGGCTGAAAGCGCTCCTGCGATGAAAACCCCGCCCAGTAGGAGGGGGAATATCTTAATCGTGAAGGAGTAGCTTTCCGTCAGCCACGTTTTAGCTTCTTCTCTGCTTAGGCGATATACTGCCTGCAGCACCACGAGCAGAGTCAGCCCAAGGAATACTATCGTCTTCTCGGTTCCTGTGAGCCTTGTTCCTGCTATCAGGATGAGTACGAGGGTCGCAGTGAACAGGAAGATTCGGTTCCCTAGGATGCTTTTCAAGGACCATGGTATCCTCTCTGCGTTGGCGTTCTCTCCTCCGTCTTCTTCCTTGAATATGGTTGTTATTATGAGGCCGATACATGTCGCGAATATGACTGATAGTATTATCCTTGAGCCGGCTAGCTGCCAGCCGAGGACGCCTCCGGTGAAGAGTATCGCGAGTATGTTGGTCGCAGGAGACGTGTACAGGAACGCCATCGCCGGTCCTAGGCCTGCGCCCTTCTTCTTTATTCCCGCGAACAGCGGAAGGATCGTGCAGGAGCAGACTGCAAGAAGTAGCCCCGCAAGTATCGCCAACGGGTACGCCTTATGTTTCGGCGCCTTCTGTCCGAGGTAGCGGGTTATGCTCTCCTTCGGCACGAGAGCTGAGACTGCTCCGGCTATGAAGAAGGCGGGCAGCAGGCACGTCAGAGTATGAGCGGTCGCATAGTCGTAGAGCATGAATAATCCGTTAAGCAGCGGGTCGGTCGAGGTCTTGGCTGCCTGAGGCAGATAATATGGAATAAAATAGAAAGCTAGGAAGACCAGGATCATCAGGCCGAGCTTATAGTACTCTCTTCTTTTCCGGGCTTTTTCTTCATCCACGTTGCAGGTGCCGCCGCACGCACAAGTCATTTCAGCCACCCCTTGATTTCTTCGGCCGAAGGTATTCTTCCTGAGGACATGACTTTGCCGTCGACGACGAGAGCGGGCGTCGACATGACTCCGTAGTCAGCTATCTTGTCGAGGTCGCGGACGTGCTCTATTTCCGGTCGTATTCCAAGCTCGGTCGCAGCTTTTCTGACGTTCCCGTAGAGTGTGTTGCATTTCGAGCAGCCCATACCTAAGATCTCAATTCTCATCTTTTGCGCACTCCAATATTTTTTTGATTTTGTTGTTGCTTATGTGATAATAGATCTTTTTTCCGTCTCTCCGTGATGTCAGGATCCCCAGGTTCTCGAGTTTTGCGAGCTGCAGCGACACCGTTGACTGGGCGCGACCTGTGTGCGGTATTATCTCGCAGACGCAGCGTTCGCCGGGGAGAAGATATTCTATTATCTTTAGTCTTGTGGGGTCGCCGAGGGCCTTGAATATCTCTGTTTTTTCCTGCATGTAAACATATTTAAGTTTCTAAATATATAAATAAGTTCATCTGTTGACCCACCCTAAAGTATTTATAGTCGTTTTATCAAATGTATCTACATAAACTTAGTCTACTTGATAGCCATGACAAAGGATAAGGATCATGATGACCTATACTGGGGCATAGTGGATTCTATTGTCAACGACAAGAGGGTCAGCACACACCCGCATCTCCGGCGCGTGAACTCAGACCACGGTTTTAAGCTGAAGAAGGGCGAACATGATCTTGTGGCCGAATGCTTCCTCCTCGAGGACCTGAAAGAGGCTATAAACGGCGCACCTAAGGAAGCCATCTTATACCATCTTGAAGGCAGGAACGACTTCGCCACATGGGTGCGCGACATAATCGGCGACAAAGAATTATCCAGCGACCTTGAAATGATCAGACCCTCAAGGGAAATAGACGTGCAGGCGAAGATAATCCACGTACTGGATTCGAGGATAAAATCCCTAAAATCAGATTCAGTGAACCTTGTTTTCGACTAAGTCCAACCTTTAAGAAAGGTTGATCAAATGACCCATCTTCGCTGTTGCTCGATGGATCTGCCATCTTCTTAGAGAATCTCGTTGAATTTGCCGCAGCAAATTCCTTTTGATGAGCGAAACCTTCGGGGTTCGACTCAGACAAGGCCTGTAGGCCTTGCTGATCAACCTTTTACAAAAAGGTTGCACTAAGTCAGTTTTACTCCTACTATCTGTGATATTCCGTTGTTCATTGAGACGCCGATGACTGATTCTGCGTTTTTTATGACTTCGTCGTTGTGTGAGATGAGTAGGAATTGTGCTGCTGAGCTTCTGAGTAGTTCTGCGAGTTTAAGTGAGTTTGTTTTGTCTAGTGCTGCGTCTATTTCGTCGACGATGTAGAAGTAGGATGGCTTGTATTGTTGTATCGCTAGGAGGAATGCGGATGAGGTGAGTGCTTTTTCGCCGCCGGACATGGCGTCGATGTTTATGAGTTTTTTGCCTTTCGGCGACGCCTTGATTATGAGGCCTGAGGCGGATATATCCCGTGGGTTGTCGAGTATGAGCGTGCCTTCGCCGTTGGTCAGTTCCTTGTAGATGTGCTCGAAGTTCTTTCTCACGTATTCGAAGGCCGCAGAGAACGTCTCCCTCTTCTTCTGTTCTACTTTTTCCATGAAGTCGAATATGGATTGGCGTTCGCTTTTGAGGGTATCCAGTCTCTCGTTAGTTTCGTCGTATTCTTTCTTCACTATCTCATAGGTTTCTATTGACCGGAGGTTCACTGAGCCTATTGCTGCGAGGAGGCCTCGTATCTCTTCGGCGCGGCCTTCCAGTTCTTTGATTCCTTTGTCGAGGAGTTGGACTGCCAAGTAAGGCGAGAACTCGTCGCGCAGGTCCATTAGTCTGGTGTCTATCGAAGCCTTCTTGACTGAGATGTCGTTCAGCTCCTCATTGATCTTTTCGAGTGAGCGCTCTGAGCCGCTTCGGTTTGAGCCGGCTTCAGTCATAGCCTCTTCAGTCTCCGTCCTCTTCTTCAGCAGGCCTTCGATCTGTTTCACTAGTTCGATGTTCTCCTTCTCCATCGCACGAAGCTCCTTTTCAAGGCCCTGGCATACGATGTTCGCTTCCGCCATCTCGTTCTCTGTCGCGGTTTTTTCTTCAGCGAGCTTTTTGAGCTCATCATCTAATTCGGTTATCTGCTGCCTTGTTAGCCCCCTCTTTTCTTCAAGGGTCTTCTGCTCTATCTCAAGGTCGCGGTAGCCGTCTTTGAGTTTCTCGACTTTTTCAGCGTCCGCATCAGTGCGCTTCTTCATGAGTGCTTCAAGCTCTTTTTCGCGCGCCTTGATGTCTTTTTCTATGTCTTTTACTCTATCTTTCTCGTCTGCTATACTCTGCTTTATGCCTTTGATTATGTGGTCGACTTCCTCTATCCTGTAATTGTAGTCTGCTACCCTCTCTATCAGTGATTCTTTTTCGAGCCTGATCTTTTCGACGTCGGTCCTGCCTGAGGATACCGGAGCCTCAAGCTTCGATAGTTTCTCGTCTATCCTCTTCTTTTTGAGTAACAATTCTTGACGTTGTCCGTCGAGCTCTATTATGCGCTGGTCGAGCGCAGAGATCTCCTTCTCCAGTTCGTCAGTCCGCGAGAAGCCTATCTCCACTTTTTTGGCGTAGCCGCCGGTCATGGCGCCGCTCTCAGTGAGCAGGTCGCCTTCGAGCGTCACCATCCGAAATGTGCCGACGCCTATGCTCTTCGCAGTGTCGAGGTTTCTGACGAGCACGGTGTTCCCGAAGACGTACTCGAATGCTGGCCGGAACCGTTCGTTCGTCGTGATGAATTCGCGTGCGAAGCCTATAGCGCCCTTCGGCGGCTTGTCCATGCGCTTGAATCTTATCTTGCTGAGAGGCAGGAACGTCGCTCTGCCCACTTTCTTTTCGCGCAGGTAGTTTATGCACTTTATTGCGACATCCTCATTCTCGACTACGATGTCGTACATGCGGCCGCCGGCTGCGACCTTCATTGCATCCTCATAGTCCGGGTTCAGTACGCGCCCGAGCTGGAATATTGGGCCGTGGACGCCGTCCACAATCTCCTTGAGCTTGTTTATGGCGTTTATCGCCCCCTTCAGGCCGCCGCTGCTCCGTTCGACTGTCTCGATCTCAGTCTTCTTGGCTGCGTGCTCCACCCTCAGCCCTTCGAGGACCTCCTGGAGCCTTTCAAGCTTCTCTTCGATCTTCGGCAGTTCGCTGCGCAGTTGCCCGAATTCGTCGAATTCGTCCTTGTGCAGCTTCGTCCTATCCTTCATCTGCTTCTCAAGGTTCTTGTCTTGTCCGTGGATGTCCCTTATCCGCTGCTCTAGGGATTCGCGCTGCCGCAGGAAGTCTTCGATCCTCTTCTTGCCCTGCTCTTCGGATTCAGCCGCCGCAGTTATCTTCGACCGCAGCTCGAAGACTGCGGTCTTTACGGCGTCGATATCTTTCTCGAGGCCGGAAGTTTTAATCTTTTCGCTCTCCTCCTTTATCTTGGTGTTGAGGAAATCCAGCCGCTCCTTCGTTGCCGTTAGCTTGGATTCGAGGCCGTTGATGCTCGCTATGAGCTTGTTCCTTTTCTCCTTCTTCTCCTGCGAGCTCTTCTTGTTGTTTTCGGCTGCGCGCCTGAGGTTCTCGAGGCGGTCGTTCTGTCTTGCAAGTTCGCCGGTTATCTCAGGGATCTTGACGAGGCCCTTCTCTTTCTCAAGCTCCAGGATCTGGGAATTGATCTCCTTCAGTTCGACGCTCTTTGTTTCGATGTCTTCCCTGATCTTGGCGAGCTCTTCAGTGTAGCGGGTTTTTCCGTCTTCCAGTTCCGTAAGTCGCGCATCTAATCCCTCAAGTTTTTTCTCGAATGATTCGATGTTCTTGTGGATGATGGTTGCGCTGCATTGGTCTAGTTCGGAGTTCAGGTCCTTGTATTTTATGGCGTCGGTCCTCTCAGTTCCAAGCTGGTCGAGGTAGCTTTTCTTCTCTCCCAGGGCGATGTGGGTGCCAGCTATCCTGTTCTCTACTGTCTCAAGCTCCTTTATGGCTTTCGCCTTCTTTTTGTCGTATTCGCCTATGCCGCAGAGGTCGTCTATCAACTGCCTCCGTTCGGTGGGCTGCATCTCGATGACTTTGGTGACGTCGTTCTGGAGTATGATGTTGTATTCGTTGTCTCCGACGAGCTCAACTATCTCCTGCCGTGAGGCGCGCTTGTTGTCTATCTTGTAGATGCTCTGACCGTCTGGCGTCGCCTCCCTGCTTATCTTCACCTCGCTTTCGTTGTTCTTGAGGTAGAGGGTGACGCGGGCAAACTTGCTTTCGCTTCCTTCGAGGCCGCCGTTGTATATCAGTTCCTTCAGGTTGCTGGCTCGCAAGCCGCGCGATTTCCCGAGAACGAAGCAGATGGAGTCGACGATGTTGCTTTTGCCTGAGCCGTTGGGTCCAACGATAGCGGTGAACTTATCCGGGAACTCAAGAATCGTCTTGTCCCTGAAAGACTTGAAGCCCTGTATTTCCAGTTTCTCTAGGCGCATTTTGTCGCATAAATTTATGGTTGCTTCACATTTATAATATAGAGGTTTTTTGTTAGGATGATTTCGATAGTCTACGACGTCAAAAAATATCGCGAGCTTCTAGGACGGATCGTAAAAGAAGGCGACGTTGTAATAGAGATAGGTCCGCACGTCGGCAAAAGCACTCTGTCATACGTCGAACGCGCGAAGCTTGCGGTCGCAGTCGACCTTGGCGAACAATCAGCCGCAGCTTTTGAGAGACTGGGGAATAAATTTCCGCGGCTTAAGTTTGTTTTGGGTGATGCAAGGAGTTTTGGGACGATAAAAGAGGTCATGAAGTTGACTTCTTGCTGTGATGTCCTTGCGGTCGACTTGGGCGGCGGCAGGTTCCCTGACACCGTATTTAAGGTGTGGGCTGCATGGTCCGGAGTCTTTAAGCCGAGGGATTCTGTCATCCGGAACCGGGGTCTTGCCGAGTTTTTGCAGCGTGCGAAGATAGGGGATGATTCATTGAAGAGAGAATTTTCCGATGATGGGTGGCTTTCTGTGTGGGGTAGGGCTACGCCTTCTAAACTTAAGGACCAGCTTGGAGAATTCGGTTTCTGGGTGAAGGTCGACGATTAGGCCTTCTTGTCTTTGTAGAGTTCCAGGTTCTTGAGGCCGGATTCCGGGATCGTGTGGTCGTATTTCACTACCTCATGGACCGGGTAGGCGTGGAGGTTCATGTCTCCGAGCTTTCCTAGGAACTCTTCGAAGCCATGGTGGCCTCTTGGAACTATTATCTTGGCTATTACTTTGCCGTCGAATGTCCTATACACCTTCTGGACTTCTTCGAAGCCTGCGAGCCTTCCTGCGACGTCCTTTGACTGTGCTACAGGCGAGTCGACTATGATGAAGCCTATCTGGAGACCCAAGTCTTGCGGATGCAATATTGCAGAGAAGTTCTTTATTACGCCCCGATCGATGAGTCGTTCAGCCCTTGTGAAGACAGTTGTATGGGGGATGCCTAGTTTTCTTCCGAGTTCCCTGAAACTTAATCTAGCGTCTTGCTGCAGGTTCTTGATTATCTCCAAATCAAGGTTGTCTATTTTCATCTACTTAACTATAGTCTTTTATCAGTATAAATATTTATCTATTAAGGAAATTCTTGAACGCCTGTAAATTGCTGATACCTGTTATTGATATAAAGGACGGAAGAGTAGTGAGCGGTCGGCTTGGGAAGACCGACGAGTACGAGGAGCTGCAGAGCGTCGTCTGCGATTCTTCGGACCCTCTGGTGGTCGCCAAGACCTATGAAGAATTGGGCTTTTCTGAGGTCTACATAGCCGACATCGACGGCATCACGGAATCTAAGCCGAATACGGATGCCATCAATCGCATAATCGATAATACGAACCTTTCCGCAATGGTGGATCTGGGCATATGGTCTCCTGATCTCATCGTCCTGATGAGTCGGGTGAAGCCGGTCATAGCCACTGAGACCTTCTGCTCACTCAATCTCCTGGAGTTTCCTGGAGACATCGTCCTATGTATCGATACGGTGGGCGGCGAGCTCTTGTCTGAGACGTGCGGTAATTTATCTGACTTCATTTCGATTATTAAAGATACTCAGCGCATAAAAGAGGTCATACTAATCGACTTGGAGCGCCTTGAGTTCGCGGAGAGGGGCCCGAATTTTGAGCTCTGCGAGAGCGTCGTCCCAAAGCTTCCAGGCAAGAAAGTGATATACGGCGGCGGCATACGCGGCCTCTATGACATCTACGCCCTGAAGAAATCGGGCATAGACAGTGTGCTGTTGGGCGCAGCCCTGTATTCCGGCATCATATTCAGGGATGCAGAGACCGGCTGCCTGTAGGTGAATAGATGAAAGAAAGAGACATACTTGATGAACTCAGGAGGCGTCGGAATAACGATCTTTCCTATGAGGGCGGCAGGATACTTTCCGCAGTTTCTAGCCGGCCGCTTGAAGTGACGCTTGAAGCATACAGGATTTTCTCGGACGTGAACGCGCTAGATGCTCATGTCTTCCCAGAAGCGGCTGCTCTCGAGGCCGAAGTCATCGATTGGTTCGGCAGGGTGCTGAAGAACCCGAAAGCCGCAGGCTATATCGCCACCGGCGGAACAGAAGCTAACTTCTCGGCTTTGTGGGCTGCGCGCAAGCTTTATCCTAAGCGGAAGAGGATCATTGTACCCAAGTCCGCTCATTATTCGATCGAGAAGGCGGCTGACATCATGGGCCTTAAGGTGGACTGGGTCCGGCTGGATGCGGATTTTAAGGCAGACGTCTCGGAAATAGAGAAGAGAGTGGATGACAGAACGCTTGCGGTGGTGGCTACTGCAGGTACGTCCGCTTTGGGTGTCGTGGACCCGATCGAGGAGATCAATGACCTGTGCGATGACACGTTCTTCCATATTGATGCTGCGTTCGGAGGTTTTGTTCTGCCGTTCATGGAGACTGAAAGAAGAATGGACTTCTCTCTTTTGAACGTGGACTCCATAACCATTGACGCACATAAGATGGGTCTTGCGCCGCTGCCTTCCGGCACCATCCTGTTTAGGGATGCATCCTATATCGAAAAGATGATGAGTTCGCCCACTTATCTGCCTGCTAAGACTTTTACGCTCGTCGGCAGCAGGTCAGGCGGAGCAATCGCTGCCACCTGGGCTGCGATAAAATCGCTTGATGTCGCAGGCTACAGAAGGATTGTCAAAGACTGTATGGATAACACGCACCTTCTCTGCAGGGAACTTGTGCGCATCGGACTGCCTCCGCTCATCGAGCCTGAATTGAACTTTGTGGCCATCAGGCCAAAGGACCCTGAGGGGGTGTGGCTTTCTCTGCGCAAGCTCGGCTGGAACATTATCCTGGACTCTAGGACGAGGAGCCTGCGTATTGTGGTTATGCCGCACGTGAATGCGAAAGTCATCAGGGACTTTATCTCTGATCTTGCTGGCGTCATTTAGTCTCCGCCATCTAATATTAGTAGTATGTTCAAGCTTCCTCACGTTCCGCGTTCAGAAGACCTCATCGAAAAAGCCTTTCGCCGGGGCGCAGATAAGGCTAAAGAGCAACGTTCTACGCGCAAAGGCTGGAGGGACGTGCGCATGAGGAAGTCTGAGGAGGATCGCGTGAAGACGGTCGGAGCGATCGTTCGGTCCGACCTGAATGCTGTCATAAAGCGTTTCCCAAGCTACGATAAGTTGCCTGTGTTCTATCAGCGGCTTCTTGACCTCAAGGTAGACAAGGACCGCTTCAAGAAGGCCCTAGGAGCCGTTCAGTGGTGCGAGGACAACGTGCAGAAAGCTGAGAGCAAGGCGTTATTAAACATCAGGGGGGCGCGTACGACTTCGTCGCACATGAAGGAGTTCTTGGGGCGGACAGCCTCTATCATCAAACAGATCTCTGCGGAACTTGACGAACTGGTAACTATCAAGAGGCTGCTTGTGGAGTTCCCTACTGTGGAAGACGTTCCTACGCTGGTCGTCGCAGGCTACCCGAATGTCGGGAAGTCGACTTTCATGAAGAATCTGACCGGCTCCAAAGTGAAGGTCGCAGCCTATCCTTTTACGACGCAGGACATACTCATAGGCCACACGAAGATAAAGTATCAGAGGTATCAGATAATCGACACCCCGGGCATCCTCGATAGGCCGATGAGCGAGCGGAACAACATAGAACTGCAGGCGATCCTTGCTTTGAGCGAGCTTGCCGACGCCATACTGTTCGTCTTCGATCCGACGCAGGAAGAGGAGCCTCAGACTAACCTAATGCATGAGATCGAGGAAGGCTTCGGTGTGCCGGTAACCGTCATCATCAATAAGAGCGATTCAGCGGAAGTGCGCAAGGTCGAGGAACTGAGGGCGAATCTCGGCGTACCAAAGAACTTGGCTATCTCCTCGCTTTCGCAGGAAGACTGTAGACGCGTCTTCGAGCACATCTTTATTCGGCAGAAGATTGTAGGAGGATGAATACTCCTAGCAGGCCTATTAGTATGAACGGCAACAGTAGCGCAAGCAGCTTGGATTTATTCAAAACGACTGAGCAGAAATACAAAATAGCGAATGCTACGACTGCAGTTATTAAGATCATCTGGATGCCTACTAACACAGAATCGAGGTCATAGCCGTTATTGATGGAGCTGGAGAATATGGCTATTGTTACGCTTGTGATGGTTAACCCTATAATCTTAAGTATCATCGAAAGATTTAATTCTGGGCTTAATTCCGGCAGTTTCATCTGATTAACTACAGGTCTACTCACCTATATAACCTCCGTAGCGTTTATTTTTCGAATACAATATAGTCTCATCGTGGAATTCCGCATCGAAACGTATGGTTGTTCTATGAATAAGGCCGACTCTGAGGCTATGGCCGGTCTATTGGAGGCGGCCGGCTTTTCGCAGGGGGACGTTGGCATCCTAATAATCAATACGTGTACTGTCAAGACTCCGACTGAGAACAAGATCCTGCGGAGGCTTAGAGGTCTTTCAGGTAAGAAGGTGATCGTCTCAGGCTGTCTTCCTGCAGCGTCCCCTGAGATCGCCGAAAAGTTCCCGAATTTCTCGTTCCTCGGATTGAATGTCGAGGATGTGGTTGAGGCCATGAAGGCTGCGGAGAGGGGTGAACGCTTCCTGCGGATAGGTGCGGGAGGCTGCAGATTAACTCTTCCCAGAAAGCGCGTGAATCCTGTTGTCGAGATCGTGCCCATCGCGCAGGGGTGTGTGGGCGACTGCAGCTACTGCATAACTCGGTTTGCGAGAGGCGGCCTAGTCTCCTACTCGAAAGATTTGATTCTTGGAAGTATCCAAAAGGCCGTCTCGGAGGGTGCTGGCGAGGTATGGCTTACTGCACAGGACACAGGCGCATATGGCCGGGACATTGGAGCGAATCTGCCTTCTCTCCTGAAAGCCATCTCTTCGCTTGAAGAGGACTTCCATGTCCGGGTGGGGATGATGAATCCGTCTCATGTCTTAGGGTTCCTTGATGAGCTGATCGAAGCCTTCGATAATGAAAAGTTCTATCGCTTCCTGCACCTGCCATTGCAGTCGGGCGACGATACCATCCTTTCTGGGATGAATCGAGGATATTCTGCCGCGGATTTCTTGCGCATAGTCAGGGGGTTCAGAAAGAAGATGCCTGACTTGACGCTGGCAACGGATGTCATAGTCGGCTATCCTGGAGAAGATGAGGAAGCTTTTGAGAACACCCTGAAAGTGATCGAGGAGTCACGGCCTGATGTGCTCAACATCTCAAGGTATTGGGCGCGGCCTAAGACGAGAGCAGCAGAAATGAAGCAGTTTCCTGGGAGGATCACAAAACAGCGTTCTCGGAGGATGAACGAATTGTTCCGAAAAATAAGCTTGGAGAACAACAGGAAGTGGGTCGGCTGGTCCGGGCAAGTCCTGGTATCCGAGCGCGTAATCGGCGGCTACTGCGCCAGAAATCTTTCATATAAGCCGGTAGTAATCCGTTCGACTGAGGATTTGTTCGGCAGGAAGCTGCAGGTGAGTATTACTGCTGCATCAGTATATTACTTACGTGGCGTTCTTCTTCCGCAGGTCTAGCAGGCCGATTGAGTCCACGATTATTGAGTTCACTCTGACGAGGAGCATGAATGCGACCCCGTCTGCGAGAGTTAATCCGACCGCTTTGAAGAGGAGGGCGCTTCCGCCTTCTGCGAGGCCTAGGCCTGAGGGCGACAATGGCACGAACATCACTGTCGTCAGGATGGGTTGGAGCATGAGTGCTGTGACGTAACTTATGGTGGCGCCCATCGACACCGCCAAAAAGAACCATTGGGCTGAGGAAAGCAGCCAGCCGCATGAGGTGAGGAGCGAAAGCTTCAGTATCCGCATCTTTGAGATCTCTCTTGTTGCGTCCTGCATCCTGTCCACGTACTCGAGCAGCGTGCTCCCCTTCGGAAGCTTTCCAAGCAGGCGGTTGAGGATTTTCGTGTACAGTACGACAGCTATGATTATCACGCCGATCACCGGGAAGACTCCTGCAAGCAGCAGATATTCCTGGGAGCCGGCATCTGTGATGTATGCCGAAAAATATATCAGGGCCATGATGCAGAACAGGACCTTCAGAAAGAAGTTCATGCCCTGATAGAGTGTCAGTATCCCTATGTTGCCGGACCTTGAGGTGCCTGTCTTCTTAGCTATGGAAAAGGAGGTGTAGTAGTAGCCTACTCTGCCGGGGGTTGCGTTGGCGTAGAGCATGCCGCACATGTGGGACAGCAGGACGTTGGAAAGACTTATCTTTGAGGTTGTCATCGTCTTGAGGACGAACGCTGCCAGGACCTCGTTCGCGAAATAGAACAGCGCTGCGAGCATGAAGTACTCTGGTTTTGTTTTCAGGAGGGCGGATGCGACCTTCTGTGGGTCCAGGGAATAGACTATGTACCCTAGGATGAATATCCCGGCCGCGAACGCTAGAATGTCCCTCTTCCTCATTCTGTCTGCTTCTTCTCTCTGTATATGGGCACGACGCCGGCCATGTCGCCGATGACGTTTATGAGCTCAGTGTTCGCTGGAACGACGATCTTAGTGTTGGTTGCGAGCGATTTTTCTACAGCCTCAAGCCTTCGTAGGACCTGGGCGTTGCCGACGAAGTACTTGTCTGCGGCCTCGTTCACGAGCTTTATGGCCTGGGACTCACCTTCAGCCTGCAGGATCCTTGCCTGCCGCACACCCTCAGCCTTCTTTATCTCCGCCCTCCGCTGGCCGTCTGCCATCGTCTCTGTGGCGGTCGCAAAATCGATTGCAGCGATCTTCTCGTTCTCGGCCTTAACTACTTTGTTCATCGTCTCCTGAACGTCCTTGGGCGGGTCGATCTCCTTCAGCTCCGTTCTGACTATCTCTATCCCCCAGTGTCCGGTCTCGTCCTTCAGCACCCTCTGCAGTTCGTCGTTTATCTTGCCGCGCTCACTGTTCGCGGACTTCAAGGTCATCGTACCGATGATGTTCCTCAGAGTCGTTCTGGCTAGGTTGACGATCTGGTACTCGTAGCTGTTGACGCTGTACTGGGAGTTCTTCACGTTGGCCTCGTCGGGCTTGACCTTGAAGTAGACTTGTGCGTCCACGCGGGCGTTCAGGTTGTCGTTCGTTATTATCTCCTGCGGTTCGGCGTTGATCATGACTTCCGTGATGTTGACCTGATACATCCGATCGATGAACGGCATCACCCAGTGGAAGCCGGGTTCAGCGAACCTGTTGTATTTTCCAAGCCGTTCGACGAGTCCCCTGTGCGTTGGCCGCACTATCCGTATCCCTAAAAAAAAGAATATAAACACAAATATCGCAAATAGCATCAGTAAACCATCCATCTTTCTTTCACCTCAATTTTAAGATTATGGACAATATTAGGATTATGTGTAAATATCTCAAAGTATCGTGAAGAGCAGCGGTATGTATATGAGCCCCACTATCAGCGATACTGAGATGAGGTCTGCAGCGTACTCGATGTCAAGCTTCTCCTTTGATGAGTAGATGAGCGTGAGCATGGCCGGCGGCGCAGCCGACGAGATCAGGATTACGTTCCTCTGCAGTTCCGGTAGGCCAAGAGCCTGCACTAGGAGGAATGCGAACGCCAGTGAAACGACGAATCTTATTAGCAGCACTGCAGCGGTTGGCAGGGCTTTGCTTATCCTGGGTTCTATGAATATCCCCAGCGAGAGCATGATGAGGGGCGTCGTTGCATTGTTCAGTGCGTCTATGATGGGGCTTATCGGTGCGACAAGATATGTGAGCTGCATGTAGTTCATCAGCAGGGCGACTGCAAGAGCCCAGATGGCTGGGAACCTGAGCGTGTTCCTAAGTGGATCAAAGGTGTTGCATCCGTTGCCGTAGCATGATGCTATATAGTATGCGAAGCTGAGGGCTAGTATTGCTTGCCCCAGGTCGAAGAATGCCGCGTAGCCGAGTCCGACTGGTCCGTAGTACATGAGGAAGAATGGGTAGGTGAAGAGTGCCTGATTCATGGCGCCGGAGGCGAGTATGAAAGTTCCGGTCGTTCCGCGGTCCATCTTAATGATCTTGCTTGACAGGTAGGCGAACGCGTAGGAGAACAATGCTATGAGCGCGCCGCATATTGGGAGTATCGCAAGCTCAGCCTGCAGCCGCATCCCTGTCAATGAACTGAAGATGGTCGCAGGAAGGAATATGTAGAAGACGAGGTTCATGAGCGAGTCGGCGAGCTCTTTTTTCACGAGGCCGGTCTTCTTCAGAATGAAGCCCGCCGCCACGATAAGGATTATCAAAAGTGGGCTGCTCATGATAAGCTCATCCTTTGCCTAATATCCTCAGAGCAAGGTGCGCTGCATTCGCCCCGTTGTCTACTCCGACGCATGCTACTGGAACGCCTTTCGGCATCTGCGCGATGGACAAGAGCGAGTCTAGCCCGCCCATCTTCGCGCTCACCGGAACGCCTATGACTGGCTTCTTGGTGTATGCTGCGACAGCCCCTGGAAGCGCAGCCGAAAGTCCTGCAATGCAGATGAAGACTTTGGCGTTCGTTTTCGCAACTATCTCATGGAGCCTGTCAGGCTCTCTGTGGAATGAGCAGAACTCAGTCTTATATTTGACCTTGTTCTCTCTTAGGACATCTTCCGCTTCATTCACGATCTTTATGTCGGACTTGCTTCCTGCGATAATCATAACGTCCATATTAGATACTAGAGATAGGAGAAATAAAAAAGAGGTGATTTATCCTTTTGCTCCAAATATCTAACATGAAGCTTCCTTTCGATGTCGAAGACACATACGCTGAGGCATTCGACGGCCTGTTTTCCCGGCTTCTTGTGACTGCTAAAGATGAGAAACGGCTGCTTAGGGCGGTTCAGTCTGCAACGGCTTTGCCGTGCACGGTCTTCAACGAGTCCGAGGGCGGCATCGAGCGCCTTGTTTCTGGAAAAGAGACGCCGGACGGCAGGATGGGCGCAATAATCCAGATTTGGGCGAACTACGGGAAGAGCGCGAGAGATAAATTGGAGTATGAGCTCGGCAAGAGGATCAGGCAAGGCATTCTCGTAGTTCCCACAACTAGCGTATTCAATCATCTTGATTCGACAGATTTTATCGACATCATGAATAAGGTCGGACACTGCGGCGACGGCTACGAGCATGTCGAGAATCGGTTCGGAAGAGAAATGATCAACGTGCCCCTGATGATGGGCGAGTTTTTGATCGAACGAAAGCTGGGGTACGCGAAAGGAATAATGGGTGGAAACGTCTGGTTCTTCTGCGACTCAATCGAATCGGCCCTGAAAGCAGGGGACGTGGCCGTCGAAGCGGTCTCGAAAGTTCCTGGCGTCGTGATGTCCTTCGACATATGTTCTGCAGGATCCAAAGTCGAGACGAAGTATCCGGAGATCGGTCCGACAACGAATCACCCGTTCTGTCCGACGCTTCGCGGCAAGATAGAAGGCAGCATGGTCCCGGACGGCGTGGAATCCATCCCAGAAATAGTCATAAACGGCGTCTCTCTCGAAGCCGTGAAAGAGGCGATGCGCGTCGCAGTATTGAGTGTAAGAGATGTTCCAGGAGTGCGTAAGGTGTCTGCCGGCAACTACGGCGGCAAATTAGGTAAGTACAAGATACGTCTCTCAGAGATACTATGATTTTTATATGAGGGTTAGTAATTATAATTATTCATTCTTGTGTGATCCAAAATGAACGTTGACGGATATAATGTGCCCGACGGGCTCTACTATGATAAGGGATTCATGTGGGCTAAGTTAGAGGCCAATACTGCGGTAGTGGGCCTGGTGGATTTCGCCCAGAAGCTTGCGGGCGACATAAGTTACGTCGAGATGCCTTTCGAGAACGACGAAGTTGCGCAGGGTCAGGAAGTGGGCACGGTCGAGACAGGAAAATGGGTCGGCAAGCTCTTTGCGCCAGTCTCCGGCAAGGTCATCGCAACGAACGAGAAGCTATATGACGACCCCACACTCATCAACAAAGACTGCTATTCAGGAGGCTGGATATTCAAGATCGAACTTAAGGATCCGGCTGAACTAAAGAATCTGGATCAGGGAGAAAAAGCTGCTGCGTGGCTGAAGACGCAGATAGCGGAGCACAAATAATGGTTCTAGCAAGCCACCATGTCGTCAAGGAACTGTTGGATGCGGCAGATGTGAAAGAAGCGAAGAATCTTATGGAAATATGTAAGAAGTTCTGTTCCCGCTATCCTAAGGACGAGGAGCTCCTCGGCTTCATCTGCGGCGAAAAGAGCCTCGCAGAGACGTATTTCGCCTCCAAGGATGAAGCGGTCCTGAAGAAGCTGAAGGCTGAACTGCATCGCCTCTGGAGCCTTCGTCAGCTTGAGTCAGCAGGCGGCGAAAACCTCTGGTTCAAGGACAGGAGACCATAGATATAATGAAACGCATCCTAGCTTATGTGAGCCCTGAGGAGCATGCAAGCCTCTTCGATGTCATGGTAGCATACGACTCGGGTGCTGATGCGGTCGTTCCATATCATTCTATAGGCCCCAAAGACGTCAAAGAGATTGTCTATTCCGCGACCTTCACCCGAAGCCCGGAAGACCTCATCAACTCGGCGATATTCATCGGCGGCCACGACATAGGGAAGACTGCAGAGCTAATAGCTGAATTCACGAAGACATTCAATTCCCTGCCGAAGGATCGGAGAGTCTCAGTAGCAATGGACCCTGACGGCTCGTACACTACTGGGAGCGCGTGCGTTGTCAAGATAAAGGCCCACTACAAAAAGAAGATGAAGGGCGTTTCCGCTACAATTATCGCAGGCACAGGACCAGTTGGCCAGATAGTGGCCGTGCTCCTTGCAAAAGAAGGATGTTCCGTCACATTGACTTCCCGCAGCATGGCTCGCGCGCAGGAGGCTGCTAGGATCCTTGAGACGAACTACGGCGTCACAATAAAGCCCGCCGAGGCGAAGAACGCCGACGCAGTCAGCAAGGTAGTCTCAGGCTCGGAGATAATAGTCTGCGCCGGCCCCGAAGGCATAACTCTTCTCCCTAAGAGCCTGTGGTCTTACTCTGATGCGAAGGTGCTCGCAGACGTGAATGCGATCCCTCCGTACGGCATCGAGGGATTGGATGCGTCAGACGACGGTGCGATCCTCTACGGCAAGAGGATCGGGATAGGTGCGATGACCATAGGCGGCCTGAAGATGAAGTGCCACAGGCAACTGGTCAAAAAGCTTTTTGAGGAGAAAGGCGTCATATTCGACTTGGAGAAGGTCTATACGATAGCGGAAGGCATCTGATTTTTTTTGGGTTTATTAATTTTCTCTTCTATCTATAATCTGTGAGGGTGGCATGAAAATCAAGGAGATAATGCACGGCATAACCGTCGTCGACCAGAATATTTCTGTTTTGGATGCTGCGAAACTGATGGTTGCAAAGAATATCGGTTCTGTTCTGGCGAAAGAAGATGGTTGCGTCAAGATCGCGACCGAGCGGGACATACTCAAGAAGGTCGTCGCATTCGGGAAGAATCCTAAGCTTGTCCGCGTCTCAGATATAATGAGCGACTGCGTGCACACCATAGACTCCAGCATGGACGTCTTCGATGCAAGCGACATGTTCAACAAATATCATATCCGCAGGCTTCCTGTAAAAGAGAACGGGGAGATAGCGGGCATCGTGACTGCAAGAGACCTTGCTAAGAGCCTATCGTATCTCGCAGCCTGGAAGCTGACGCACCAGGAGGACTACGGCAGGCGCAGCTATGACTGGCCTAATCCGTCCCTATAAGTACTCTTCTCTGCCGCTCATCTTATACATCGCTCGGTCGGCGATGTTGACTGAGTGGTCGCCTATCCTCTCCAGGAACTTTGATATCAGTATCAGGTTGAGGGCGCTCGAGCAATTTTCTGTGCCTTCTGAGACAGTTCTCTTCAAAAGAGGGAAGACGGATTTGTAGAGCTCGTCCACTCGATCCTCCATCTTCATGACCGAAGCAATCTTATCCGTATCCTCTTTCACGAAAGCTTCTCCGGCTTCTTTCACCATTTGCGACGTCAGTCTGCCCATCTGCGTTATCTCGTCAAGCATCAGGTACCCAGAGTCAAGGTATGTGAGGCTTTCTGCAATGTCTTTGGCGAAGTCGCCGATCCGCTCGAAGTTGTATGCCACGTCCATGGAGACGCTCAGGAACCGCAGGTCTTTTGCGACAGGCTGCTGGAGTGCCATAGCCTGCAGGCTCCGGCTCTTTATGTTGTGCTCGTAGCCGTTGATGAGGCCGTCTTCGACCATCACCTCTTTTGCGAGCTTCACATCATTCTTGTCAAGAGCCTCAGTCGCCTTCAGGACGGCGGAGCTCGCCAGATCAGCCATCTCTTTGATGTCTTCCCTTATCTTTTCCATGAGCGCATCAAGCGCTTTTCTTGTCATCTTTCCACCTCTTATCCGAATCTACCTGTTATGTAGTCTTCTGTCGGCTTCTTCTGCGGGTTCTCGAAGATCTGCTTCGTCTCGCCGAACTCGATCATCTCTCCAAGCAGGAAGAATCCGGTGTAATCCGAGACCCTTGCAGCCTGCTGCATATTGTGTGTGACGATAACTATCGTGTAATCCTTCTTTAATTCTTGTATCAGGTCCTCTATCTTTCCGGTGGCGATGGGGTCGAGGGCGGAGCACGGCTCGTCGAAGAGGATGACGTCAGGCTTCACCGCAAGCGTCCTTGCGATGCATAATCTCTGTTGTTGTCCGCCCGAAAGGTCGAATGCGTTCGAATCCAATCTGTCGGCGACCTCGTTCCAGAGGGCGGCTCCTTTGAGGCTTTCCTCAACTATCTTTGCGAGCTTGGTTTTTTCTTTTACTCCGTGGATTCTTGGACCGTATGCGACGTTGTCGAACACGCTCATGGGAAAAGGGTTCGGCTTCTGGAAGACCATTCCTACGCGTCTCCGTAAAGCGATCACGTCCACGTCCGGCTCGTAGAGGTTCTTGCCGTCTAGCAGCACCTGCCCGGTTATCTCGACTCCGTCGATTAGGTCGTTCATCCTATTGAGGCACCGCACGAAAGTGGATTTCCCGCAGCCGGAGGGCCCGATCAGGGCCGTGACCCGGTTCTTCCTTATGGCTATGTTGTTGTTTTTGAGCGCCTGAATCTTTCCGTACCAGAGGTTCAGGTCCCTTATCTCCATCTTATTCTCGCTTCCGTTCATCTGCAAGTCCTCACATTCCTTGAAAGGTGGCTGTTCAGTCTCCTCGTAGAATAATTTAGTATGAGGGTGATAAGTATCAAAGTCAAGGCTATCCCAAAGGCAGCGTCCATCGATATGCCCTCCATGGCAAGATAATACAACTGAGTCGTCAGCGTGTTACCGCTGCCGAACAGGGATTCAGGGACCACAGGATTCAACGATATCATGAATATTATGGGTGCGGTCTCCCCTATTGCGCGCCCCATCCCAAGGATTATTCCTGTGGCTATCCCCGGCAATGCTCCGGGTATGACGATGTTCTTTATCGTCTGCAGCCGCGTAGCACCGAGCCCGTAGCTCTCCATCTTTTCGCCGAAGGGTATCGTCCTCATCGCGACCTCAGACGTCCTGATTATCGTCGGCAGGATCATGAATCCGAGCGTGAGTCCCGCAGAGAGAAGAGACGGTCCGCCCGTATAGTCCCGCAGATAGAAGACGAAGAGTGTGAGCCCGAACAGTCCGAATACTATCGAAGGCACTGCGTTGAGCGAGTCCGCAGCTATGCGGATCACTTTCGTTAGCGTGTTCTCTTTCGTGAACTCTATGAGGTAGATTGCCGTGCCGACTCCGACGGGCGCCGCGAACAGCAGGGCTATTGCAACAACGATGAGCGAGCCAAGGATAGCTGGGAATATCCCTCCTTCCCTCCAGTTGTTCTTCGGCATATCCAGGAAGAATGACAGACTGAGAGAACCTGCTCCCATGACAAAGATGTAGCCGAGGATGGACAGCAGCACCACTATGATGGATATTGCCGACAGCCAGAGAACCGCTTTTGCCGCCCGGTCTTCTAAGTCTACTGATCTCATTTTTTTTATGCGAATCTGGATGATCTCGTGGGTATGAGTTTGCTTGATATTATGCTGAGTGTGAGTATTATGATGAATGGGATGATGCCGAGGCAGAATAGCGCATTATAGTGTAGGCTGCCTATGACTGCTTCGCCCATCTCCAAAAGTATTGCCGAAGTCAGTGTCTCTCCTGAATCAAGTAGGGATAACGGCAGTTTCTCGACGTTGCCTATTACGAGGACGACGGCCATCGTTTCTCCTATTGCCCGGCCGCATGCGAGTATGACTCCTGCGGTTATTCCGTTCCTGGCCGCAGGCAATACTACTCTGCTTATCGTCTGCCAGTCTGTTGCGCCCATCGCGTAAGATCCTTCCCGGTATATCTGCGGCACAGATTCGATTGCGTCCTGTGATATGCTTATGATGATGGGCAAGACCATCACTGCAAGGATGATGGATGCTACGAGAATAGTTTCCCCGGTCGCCAGATCGAACGTCACCTGCATCAAGTTCACTATGATGACGAGGGCGAAGACGCCGTAGATGATCGAAGGTATCCCTGCGAGGAGCTCTATTGCGGGCCTCACTATATTCTTCGCCCATTTGGGTGCTATCTCAGCCAGAAAGATCGCACATGATATCCCGAGCGGCACCGCTATTATCAGTGCGCCGAACGTGACCAGCAGCGTCGAGACGATGAACGGAAAAGCCCCGTAGAGACCTGTAGCCGGAACCCAGAGATAACCGAACAGGAAATCAACGACCCCGACCTTAGTAAACAGCGGCAGGCCTTCATTGAACAGGAATAGTATTATGAGTGCGAGTATCACGACAGCTGCCGAGCTGAACAGTAGCAGGGTTGTCTTCACTATTTTTTCTGCATCGATCTTTTTGTCCATATTATTTCACGCTGATGAAGCCCTCCTCTTCCACTAGATTTTGTCCTTCGTCCGAGAGTATGAAGTCGATGAAGTCCTTTGCTTCGCTTTTGGGTTCGCCTTTCGTCAGCAAATACAGTTTCCGGGATAGCGGATATTTTCCTGCCTTGATGTTCTCTTCAGTCGGCGCAACGTCGTCGACGGATACTATCTTAACTGTGGAGTCGACGTAGCCTATCCCAAGGTAGCCTATCGCGTTCTGGTTGCCTGCTATAGTGAACCTGATGGCGCCGCTAGCTGGCTTCTGTAGGGCCGCATTTGTCGTCTCATTCTTGTTCATGACGAGCTCTTCGAAGGTCGATCTTGTCCCGGAGCCGTCTTCTCTTATCACGACCACGATCCTCCTGTCCGGGCCGCCGACTTCCCGGAAGTTCGTTATCTTCCCAGCGAATATCCCTCTTATCTGTTCCTTAGAAAGATTCCTTATCGGATTGCTTGGGTGCACTACGATTGTTATGCAGTCTATTGCGATGGGCGTCACCTTAAGTTCTGGATGCTCTTTCTTTTCAGCATCCTTCAGCTCTCTTGAGGATGCGCCGATGGCAACTGAGCCTTCTCCAGCCATCCTTATTCCTGTGCCTGAGCCGCCGCCCTGCACGCCGATCCTGATGTCTGGGTGTTTGCCTTCATAGACTTCAGCAGCCTTTGTGACTATCGGCTGCACAGTCGTAGAACCAGCTATTGTGAGGCCCGCGTTCCCATCGTTGTCTAGGCAGCCGCAAGAAAGGAGGACTAAGGCCAGAATGGAAACTGAAATGAAATATTTTTTTGCCTTCATTTTTATGATATGTAGTTCGTGGTCTATATATGGTGGCGGATATATTCTATATATTATATATAGTTTTCTTCAGCTCATGTTTATGACGACTTCTGCGATGTCTGAGATGTATTCGCCCACTCTCCTGAAGCTTCCGTAGATGAGCAGCGTGTCAGGGTTCGTGGACTTTAGGCCGTTCATCATCTGCGTTTCTTTGATCCTGAAGTTCTTCACCTGCCCAAGTATCTCATCAGCCTTCTTTGCGCTCCTGTTAACAAGAGCTAGCCTGACGTCCGAGTACATCTCGATAAGTTTCTCATGCTCCTTCATGTGCTCTTCTTTGACTTTGCCTCCTGCGAGCATGTGCGATGATATGTTCTCTATGTGGTCTGATATCCGTTCAATGGATTTTGCGACCTGGATCCACATGATGGCGTCGTAGCTTCCGAGAGAGGACAGCTGCCGCAGGACCAGAAAATAGAATTTGTCGATGTCGGAATCTCTTCGCACTATGTCTTTGAGTATGTTCTCGTTGTATTCTTCTGGTGCTATGTTCTTCAGCAGCTCCTCAAGCGAAGAAAGGGACATCCTGTGCATCCGTAGTACGGTGTCTTCGACGTTGCCTTTCTCTTTCATCAGCATACGGAATGTGAGTTCATTCGACGTTTCGCCGAACTCTTCCATTCCGATGAGCAGGGAAGATATGTCTTTGAGGCCGCGCCTAATCTCTGGCGGGATGTATGAGTTGGATTTTATTGTGACTGTGTCGTAGCCTTGGATGTATTTTGTTATGAGCGTTCGTGTTATCAGGTCAAGGTTTTTTTTGCCGAGCTCTATTTCAGTCTCAGTCTCCTTCTCCTCTTTTGCCCGCAGTATTATTTCGTCCCCGGTTTCGATGACTGATAATGTGTCGCCTTTGCTTAGGTTGTTTTTTGTCACCCACTTCTTCGGGAGAGAAACTATATAGGTGGATTCTCCTGTCAGCTGTATTCTCCTGTAGTCCATTTTATCTATATGTTATATATAGGGTATTGTTTAAAAATGTATGTATATATAGACTATATAGTATATTGAGAAATGCTTATATCCCCTAAACTCATGCAATATATCGTGGCTGAATTTAGCGTCATAGAAAGTGCACACCGACATAACATAGTGCGGCTGATAGACGAGTTCGGCGAAAACCGCCAGAACCGCGTAATAGAGCTATACAACAGCCTCAGAGACTCTGAAGAAAGCACCGCGAAGATAACTGACTTTACGCCGATATTCACGTACAGACTGGTGCGCGAAGCACTCCAAGAAGAATACAGGATAGCTTCACCCTACTAACGGGCTTTTGCTCATATAGTGCATTCGGTATCTGAATCAAGATAGTCTACTTCACACACCCCGGCGTTATCCTTTATTTCTGTAATTCCTTTATATTATCGTGGTATCTAAGGGCATGATCCGCGGAACTCCAACTGAAAGAGAGCTCGACAAAGAAGTCATAGACAGCCTGTACTGTGACGGCTTCCTCTACGCGCAGTACGGTGCCTACGCAAGGAGGACGCACGGCTGCAAGGTCTTTAAGGTGCCGATGAACGGCGGCTTCACATGCCCCAACTGGGACGGGAGATTAAGCGACGAAGGCTGCGTCTTTTGTCCATCATTTGCCAGACAGTTCACATACGAAAGTTTTCGCGGCGTCATCTCTAAGGACATTCGCGGCCAGGTCGCCCACCAAGTCGACTACTATAAGAAAAAGGGTGCAGGCGACAAGGCCATAGTCTACATAGCGTTCGGCACCAACACTTATGCTCCAATAGAGGATCTGAGGAAGATATATGAGGCTTCCCTCGATCACCCGGACGTCATTGGTCTTTCCATCGGCACGAGGCCGGACTGTCTGCCGCCTGAAGTATTGGACCTGCTCGCAGGATACGTGGAGCAGGGCTACGAAATATGGGTTGAGCTCGGCCAACAGTCGCCGCATTATCATACCACGGAGAGAACGAATCGGCAGCACGGTTTCTCAGAGTCCATCCGCGCGGTCCAAGAATGCCATAAGCGCGGCATCATGACGATGGCTTTCCTCATCATGGGCTTGCCTTACGAGACTCACACTGAGATGGTGGACACCGCAAGGCTCGTGTCTGAGGCAGGCTTCGACGCACTGAAGCTTTATCCTCTGCTGGTGATGCACAACACGCGCCTCGCAAAAGAATACTACTCTGGAAAATACCGGCCCATAAGCATGACAGAATATTCGGCAGTCATATCAGACTTCCTTGAGAACCTCAGCCCCCATGTTCTGATCCAAAGGATATCAAAAGACTGCGGCTTGGATGGGAAAATCGTTCCGGAGTGGGACACGCACAGGTTTCTGGTGGGTCCAAGGGTCGAGAAGATCCTGCGGATCAGGGGCACGCGCCAGGGGGTGAAGTATAAATCGTGTCTTTCGATCGAAGAGCTGATGCCCCTAAAGAAGGGTGCTGTTGTTCCTGAGGACCTGGAGACTATATCCAGTCATACGGCTGATCCCCTTTAAGTGCCATGAACTCGTTTATCTTGTAGATCCGTTTCGGGTTTATGATTATTTTGGCGTGGCTGTTGGCTGCTTTCTTTGTTATGGTGCTGCCATCCAGCTTCAATGCATCTGCGATCCCTTCTGCCTTCTTTTCGTCTCGGGTTATTGCGACGAATCCGCCTTCTTTTGCCGCCGAAATCGCCATCGCCCCAGCCTTCAGCATCTTTAATGCTATCTTCTTTGCAAGAAGCGTAGCATTCATGTTCATGGCTGTATTCAGGTTGCCGGATAATGCCTGTTGGAATATGATATCCAGTTCGTCTCCTAGGACCATCATGTCGTCTTCGCTGAGTTTCTCCACCTTCTTCGGCGCAAGGATCACCATGGACGCCATCTCCATCTCCCCATGGCGCAGAATCCTTCCATTTTCTGCGATCGCGAAGCCCCCATAAAATGCGGCGTAGACCCTGTCCGCCCGCCTGCCTTCGGAGCATAAGTCTACGAGCTTCCTCTTGTTGAAGAGTTTCTCTTCTATGATCATGAACTGGTCCCTCATATGTATGTCTATCTTCAGTTCGTTGATGGTGCCGAATTTTTTGGCAATAGCCCCGCTGACCGCAAGAGCGGTGGCAACGGCAGCGGCCGCATCTTCGCCGAATCCCTTGCTCTTTGGAATCTCTGTCTGTAGTGTCACTTCGACGCCGCACGAGTAGCCGAGGAGTTGTAAGACCTTTACAGCCACGTCTTTTGCAGTCGCGTCCTTCGAGATTATCTTCCCGTCTTCGCGCAGGCTAGCCGATGCCGTCGTCTTCATGTCCAAGGCGAATGCTGCGCTCTTTCCTGCGACTTCTACTATGTTTGCAGTAGCGTATGCTTCAGCTTCCACGTACTCTTCCATTCTTCTATCTATTTACGTTTACAATAAGAAATATCTGACATGGCTGATGTTCGCGCGCACGTCTATATCTCCGGGCAGGTGCAGGGTGTCTTCTTTAGGGCTAGCGCCCACGGGGAAGCGAAGAAGCTTGATTTGACCGGCTGGGTGAGGAACATACTTGATGGGCAGGTGGAAGCAGTCTTCGAGGGCGATGAGGCGAAGGTCGAAGAGATGGTAGAATGGTGCCGTCATGGTCCTGATGGTGCGCAGGTTTCCGGCGTCGATGTCAAGTATGAGAATGCTACTGGAGAGTTTTCTGGCTTCATCGTGAAGCGCTCCCTCCAATAGTCTGTCAGTAGCCGCCGAGCTCCACTTTCTCAGGCAGATTCAAAGAGTCTACGACTATGTGCGTCACAAGAACAAGCTGCCCGTCGAGCGCTATCTTATTCAAGGCTTCTCCGAGGACTTCGCGGTGTTCGCGGTCAAGGCTGCCGAACGGTTCGTCGAGTATCAGCAGATTTATGGGCGACAGCATCCTAATCATCGCTATCCGCAATGCGATCGCAAGCTGCACCTTCTCTCCGCCGGAAAGCTGTTCGATGGAAAAGCTTCCTTCAGTAGTCTTTATCTCGATATTATAATCCTTGTCGAAGGCGATCTCCCTGTACTTCGGGTTCTGGTTTATTCTCGTAAAGTAGTAGCTCATCCGGCTGCTGAGCTGGCTTATGTACCTTTCCCTAAGGTATTTGACGATGCCTTTGTTCGTGTGGAATACTTCGAGGGCGTCCTTAAGCAGGTTCTCTTCTTTTCTCAAGGCCTCAGATCGCATCTTAAGCTCAAGGAATTCATCCCTTCTCACCTTCAGCGAGTCCCTCTTCTCTCTGTTGTATTCTCTCTTAAGCTCGCTTACTTCGACTTTGCTCTTGAGGTCAGATGCGCCCTCCCGAAGGCGCTCTTTTTCCTTCTGGAGCGCATCAAGCGCCCCATCGTCGCATTCGAGGCTTTTGGCTTTCTCTTCAGTTTCTTTTATGTCTGCTGCAGTCTGCCGCATTCTTTCCCCTAGTGTTTCCTTCTTCCTGAGGTAATCCTCCTCGCGTCTAAGCTCTTTTTCGAGCGTGCATACTTCGCCAAGAAGCTTATTCAATTCAGAGACCTTTTCTTCGACCTCTTTTACGGATTCCCCATCGTATCCTGCGCGCTCCAGTTTCTCTTTGAGGGCCGCGATCTTCCCCTCAGTTTTTTTCTTATCTCTAGCTTTATCCTCCAATTCAGTGCGAAGGCATTCGGCGTCCACCTCCGTTTTCCTAAGCCGCTCCAAATCATTCCTCAGCTCTTTCAGGCTTTTCTTGAGAATGGTAGCCTCATCCTCTAGATTAGAGGCTGTCTTCGTGAGCCTGTTTTCCTCAGTCTTCGCTATCTTAAGCTCTTTAGCCAGGTGGGCTCTAGTCAGAATCTGCCCGCACTTCGGGCACTTGGCTTCCCCATCAAGGCCCTGGAGGCTCCTCATATACTCTATCCTCTCAGATAGGACGCTCTCTACCGCAGCAAGCTTCTTTTCTCTGTCTGAGATGCCTGCTTCGATCGCAGATTCCTTTTCTTTCAGGCTTGCAAGGCTCTTCAGTTCATCCTTTAGGGCGAGAAACTTAGTCTCTTTCTTCTTTGTGTCCGATAGTTCCTTCAGCAGTTCCTCGTCTTTGATGAGCTGGGTAAGGGGTTCCCTTAATGAAGGATATATCTTTAATATAATCTCTTTTCCTGAGAGTTCTTTGAGGTGGTCTTTTTTCCATGCAAGCGACTTGAGGTTGTCTTCCAGTGCTTCAAGCTCTTTCGCATCCTCGGCAGCGCAAAGCCGCAGGTCAGTAACTTTCTTCTCTGCAGCATCCTTCTCCTTCTTTTTTGCCCGCATCTCGCCGAGGCCAGATTCTACGCCTGCGATCGCGGAATCTATGTTCTTCAGTGCTTCTTTATCTTTTTCTATGCCCTCATGAAGCTTCGCATCCTCGCCTTCAAGTTCTTTGATCTGTTCTTTGCACTCGGCCTCAGTTTCCGGGCTGTATTTCTTCAGCCGGTCGGAAACCTCCTGGTGGCGGGCTTCTTTTTCCCGCAGTTCTACGCCTGCGGCCGCATAGATGCGCTCGAACTTGTCTAATCCGAGGAGGGCGTCCAATTCCTGTCGTCCGCCCTTTATGCGGAGGTTCTCTATGAGCTCGATGAGGCCGTCTTGCGGCACGTAGAGGAGCTTTTCAAGTATGTTCTCCGGCAGAAGGTCTTGCAGCCGCGCGTAAACTTCAGTTGGGTTGCTTGCTACGAGCCTTGAACCTGCAAGCATCTTAGCCTCAGAAGGGGTCTTGAGGTGGAGGCTCTTTTCGACGAGATACTCGCTGCCCTTGTCCGAGAATTTCAGCGTTACTTTGCAGCTTCGGGTGCCGTTCTTTATGTACTTCTTGTAGTTTCTGCCGTCTTTTGCGAATACGAACCTTATGGCTGCTAGGATGCTGCTCTTTCCTGTGCCGTTCCTGCCTTCTATCTGCAGGCTTCTGTCGACTTCCAGCTTCAGTCTGCCGTGGACTGCCCAGTTCTCTAGCTCGAGGGCAAGAAGCCTCATTTCGTCTTGAGCAGGTTCAGTTCAGTTAAGACCTTCCTAATCTTCTCTTCAGAATCTTTCTTTATTGGCACCAGAGGCAGCCGGCACTCGCCTGCGGCAAGGCCCATCATGGTCATTGCTGCCTTCACTGGTGCGGGGCTGGTCTCTATGAATAGTATCTTGGAGAGGTCATACAGCTTGTAGTGCATCTCTTTTGCCTTCGCGTAGTCTCCGGCAAGGGCCGCCCTCACAAGCTCACCCTTCTCTTTGGGTGCGACGTTGCTGACTACTGAGATCGCCCCTTTTCCGCCTAATGCGATTATCGGGTAATCCAGAGAGTCGTCTCCTGAAAGGACATTAAAATCTTTGCCGCAAGACTTTATCTCCATCGACACCTGGTTGAGGTTGCCGGAAGCGTCCTTCATGCCCACGATATTCGATATCTCCGCAAGTCTCTTCGTGGTCTCAGGTTCTATGTTCACGGCGGTCCTTCCGGGCACAGTGTACATGATTATGGGTATGTCCACTGTTTCCGCTATTTTCTTGTAGTGTTGGTATATGCCTTCCTGCGTCGGCTTGTTGTAGTATGGTGAGATCATCAGTGCTGCGTCGGCTCCGGCGTCCTTTGCGTGTTGGGTGTACTCTATGGCTTCCTTGGTGTTGTTGCTTCCGGTGCCCGCTAGCACCAAGGCTCTGCCGTTGACCTGTTCTATCGTTATCTCTATTACTTTTTTGTGCTCTTCTTCGCTTAGCGTGGCAGACTCTCCGGTCGTGCCTACGGGAACAAGTCCGTCGACCTTGTTTTTGATCTGGAATTCTATGTTTCTTCGCAGACCTTCCTCATCTAATCCACCCTTAGCATCGAACGGCGTTACAATGGCCGTAAAAAGCCCTGAGATTTTCATCTTTCTTAATCCCTTACTCATTATAATTAATCATAAACTTAAAAGATGAAAACGTTCGACGGTATCTATCGGGTCAAAAACAAGATAGCAACCCTCAATTCGACGCCCGGCTATCGGGTCTACGACGAGAAGCTCGCAAATAAGGACGGTCATGAGTACCGGATATGGGACCCCTACAGGAGCAAGCTTGCGGCGGCCATCATGAACGGTCTCGAGGAGTCTCCCTATAAGCGCGGCTCTAATGTGCTGTATCTAGGAGCCTCTTCAGGCACGACCGCAAGCCACCTAGCTGACGTCTGCTCAGGCGGCCTCATATACTGTGTAGAGTTCTCGAGGAGGATGATGCGCGAGCTGCTTCAGGTCACAGCAAGGAAACCGAACATGATTCCAATACTCGCGGACGCGTCCAAACCTGCCGAGTACGTCCGCCTAATATCCTCAGTCGACGTGATCTATCAGGACGTCGCCCAGTCGAAGCAGGCCGAGATACTTCTGAAGAACACTGAAGTCTTCTTGCCCAAGCATGCTATGCTTTCCATAAAATCAAGGAGCATCAACTCAGTAAGAAGCCCGAATCAGATATTCCGCGAGGAAACAGATAAGCTGCGCGGGCGATTTGAGATACTGCAGAGGATTGATCTGCGTCCATTCGACAAGGACCACGTCCTGCTGAACCTGCAGTCTAAGAGGTAGCCTGATGCTGGAGGTCGAGGTCAAGGCGCCTTGCGCAGGCATAAAGCCTAGGCTGCTCGCACTCGGCGCAAATATTTTGAGAACAGAAAGCCAAGAGGACACTTACTTTAATTCTCCGTGGCGCGATTTTTCTAAGACTGACGAAGCGTTGCGTGTTCGCAGAGTCGGCAAAAAATATTTTCTCACGTACAAGGGCCCTAAGATCGGTTCAGAAATAAAAATGCGCGAGGAGATCGAGTTGCCTGTCGACTCCAAGATATTCGGCGTCCTCGAAAAACTCGGCTTTGCGGAGGCGGCGGTCGTCCGCAAGCGGCGGGAGATGTTCTCAGTCGAGAACCTGCTCATCTGCCTGGACTGCGTCGAAGGTCTCGGCAACTTCATTGAAATAGAATCCAAGGACGCCGCAGACAAAAGCAGGATATTTTTTCTCCTAAAGAAGCTTGGGATAGACAAAGACGCGTGCACCCGAAGATCGTATCTTGAGCTTCTGGCTGAACGGAAGTGAGTTTTATTTGACTATGAGACAGGGGACTGTGGCGTTCTTGAGCACCTCGTAGACGACGCTGCCTGCGCTCAGCATCTTCACAGGGTTCATGCTTGTCTGACCCATTATTATCAGGTCATAACTCCTTCTTCTTGCGGTCTCAAGTATCCTCTTGGAGCGCTTTCCCTTCAAAAGCAGCTTTTCTGCAGCAACCCCAGAGTCATTCAGAAGTCTTATACCTGCTTCAAGCATCTTCTCTCCTTCCCTCATCGGAGTGGTGTCCTGGATATTGTTGTTTTCTACGACGTGGAGCAGTGTGACTTTAGCCTTCAGTGCTTTGGCCATCTTCCCGCCGAATTCTGTGGCTTTTTTTGCCTGCGCCGAGCCGCCGGTGCATATCAGGACTCGCGAGACTGTCTTTCTGCCTTTTTTTACGACCAGTATCGGCTTCCTTATGTTCTCCACAAGCTTGTATGAGAGTGCGCCGAAGAAGAGCATCTCGATTCCTTTCACTCCCTCGGAGCCGATAACAACAAGGTCATAGTCGCCTCCGTTGGCTTCTGCGAGTATCTGGCCCTCTATCGTCCCGGCCCGCGTTTTTACGGCGGCCGATAGATCTAAGCTTTCGAGTATGCTGCAGCCTTCCGCAAGTATGGCGTCTGAATCGCTTTTTCTGCGTTTCAGCAGGCGCTCGCGCAGCGGGTTTATGCCGCACAGGTCACATCTCTTGACATGCAAAAGTGTAGTTTCGGCCTCAAGGCATTTTCCCATGATGCCGCCGAATCTTACTGCGCTGTTGGCTGTTTTGGTGCCGTCTGTGCATATCAGAATTTTCACGTCCGCTTGTGTTAGGTATAATATATCGCTTTCATATATAGTATACGGGGTGGTATAAACGAGGCATGTTCAAGCCAGTCCAGATGTTCTCTGTTCAGGTGGAGTCGGACAGCACGTACGCTGAAGCCGTCTTGAGGGGCATTGGCCGCATAAAGGCAGCTCACATGCTGGACTGTGAGGAAATAGCCTGTGAAGCATACGACGAAGAATACATCGGCAGGTACTCTCGTCTCCTTGAGGGCATCCAACTCCTGAGGGATATAATTCAGTCTCAGAGCGCTCTGACATCGAAGTCCTCCAAACCGTCGACTATTGAGTTTGACTTCAGCGAGACCGTATTTGGCGGCCTGCCTTTTAGGGAGCGGCTTAACTACTTGGAGAAGGGCATAAGCCAGCTCGAGGACCTTATTGGCGTGCATGCTGCGGAAGTGACGTCTGTTCTGAGCAAAGATGTTCTTGTCGTGCTTGATGGCAGCATCATCGATCTTCTAAGGGGCCGTGGTGTTGTGCCCGCGTGGATCGGATCATCTGAGCTTCTATATGTCCTCTGTGGTGCGATCGAACCAAAGAGTCTGGGTAGACTACGGCTTCTGCTGGTGGACATCACAGGAGACGACCACATGATATCGGCCGAGAAAATGCCGAAACGGTACGGTGGCAGATTTCTTGTGACTGCGATAACCTTGCGGGAGTACGAGACCGAGCTGGAAAAATTCGTCGGCTTTGTGCCGTGCAAGACGGTAGCGTTCAGGGACATTCCCGTCATTTACCTGCGTATGCTTGAGCGGCTGATCCGCAGGGAGCTGGACCTTGCGGTCCAAGCAAAGAACAGCATCGGAACATTAGACTCTCTTCTGGGCGGTGGCGGCAAAACATACTCTTTCCATGCTTGGGTGCCGAAGAAGCGGCTGACAGAATTTAAGGCGTTGGTCGATGAGGCTTCGGGCTGTACGGCTAAAGTTACGGTGCGTGGGCCGCTCGGCGGCGAGGAAGTGCCGACCCTGCTTGATAATCCGTTTCCCCTAAAATCTTTCGAGTCTGTCTTGGAGATGTTCAGCCTGCCTTCTTATGGTGAGCTAGACCCCACGTTCTTCATGGCGTTTTTCCTGCTGGTGCTATTCGGGCTCATGTTCGGCGACGTCGGCCACGGAGCACTCGTCATCCTTTGCGGTCTTTCTGTTTCCCTGGTTTCAAAGGAGGTACGGTACAAGGACCTTGGTGTGGTAACTATGCTCTGCGGCATAGCTGCAGTCTTTTCAGGTCTGCTGTATGGTAGCGTCTTCGGCTCGCGTGAAGTAATCGAACCGATGTGGAGCAGGCCTGTATTCGAAATGGGCTTCATAAGTGTGGTCATAGCTCTTGGAATAGTCCACATGTCTTTCGGCCTCGTCATCGGCCTCGTCAATAGGCTCATGGTGAAAGGAGAAGGCGTGTTGATGAAGCTCGCATCAGTCCTGTCCAACGTATCTCAGCTCATGCTGTTCTCCAGTGTGCTTCTGCTGCTGTCGTACGATTATCTTGGCGTCTCCAGTATGATTGCAATATCGGTTTTTCTGATAGTTCTACCTATATCTGTTCTCCTAATTTTCCTCATGCATCCTCTGTTGTCCGCCCTGCGGGGTGATAAGCTGATGTTGTCGGATGACATGATCGTCGGCATATCTGACGTCTTCCATGTGATGATGTTAGCATCGAACATGATATCCTATATTCGGGTGCTTATCCTGGCTTTGATCCATGAGGTGTCAGGAGAGATCGTTCTTCAGATAGGTGGCATGGCTGGAAGTATTCCATTCGTCGGTGTGGTAGCAGCTCCCCTAATCTTCGTCGTGGGGACTGTGGTAATACTCCTAGAGGGGGTGATAACGTTCATTCAGGGCGTCAGGCTCAACTACTATGAGTTCTTCAACAAGTTCTATAAGGGTGGCGGCCTCAAGTATGAGCCCTTCAGCCTGTCCTAGAATCAATGACGATGCTCGCCCTTTCCCTTCTTCTCAGTGGCCTCGTGGAGCATGTCGCTTCTCCACATCCTGATGGCGTCCTTGACTCTGCCATAGGCGCCTATGTAGACGGATATGCCGAGTTCCTCTAGGGTAGAAAGTGCCGAGTGCCCAAGGTGCGAGCATACTAAGACGTCGACATTCTTTTCAGCCATTGCAGTCATAGGACACCACTTATCTCCCTGGCATCGTATGTTCTCTGTGCTGTTCTTTTCCGTGTCCACTATGGTGAATGTCTGCGCCTTATTGAAGTGTTCGCCCACCATATCCTCAAGACCACGCTCACCTGTGGTCGGAACGCACACCCTCATTTTAGTAGTATGATAGAAGCAACTCAATACTTTAGACTCAGGAGGATAAAAATTACCTCATCTCCTCAAAGCCTTTCTGCTGCGTCACGACAACGACCTTAGTATCTGGAAGATGCTCTTTGGCCGCTCTCCCCAGTTCCCGCATCAGCGTAAGGCTGGGGCTTACAACCTCCATGTACGCTGGGTCAAGGGTCTTTTCTGCCCTGAACTGTTGTAAGGTATACTGTGTGAATTTATTCTTCCTGACGATTTCCGCTATTTCTGTTATATCCTCTTTACGGTCTATGAGCCCAGGAACTATCGTCGTCCTGGCCTCCTTATTCTTTATGCTCGTTTTCATGATATCCAGGCTTTTACTGACGTTAGCAACTATCTTCTCCCATTTTTCGGGCAATCCGACGACGCGACCGTATCTTTCATCAAGCGGCGCCTTAATATCTGTGGTTATGAAGTCGAGGTATGGTAAGGCTTCTTTGAGTCTTTCCGGGAAATGGCTGTTGGTGTCGATCTTCAGCAGAAAGTCCGTTTCATCCTTTATCTTCGTGAGGAGCCGTATAGTCTCCTTCTGCATGAGCGGCTCTCCGCCGGTTATGCAGACAGCCTGCGCGATGAAGTTCTTCTTCAGCTGCGCTATTATCCCCTCTACTGTGATGTTCTTGCACCTTCCTTTTCCTACGACAAGCTCCGCATTCTGGCACCATGGGCACCTATAGGGGCATCCGCACAGGTAAATTACGGCAGCAACTTTCCCCGGGTAGTCTATCGTCGAGCTCCCTTCGATCCCCGCGAACCGTATCTTATTCACTGTCTTTCGTTGCATTTCTTATCTTGTCCACTATCCTGTTAAATTCTTTCGCAGCCTTGGAATCCGGATGAGTGAGCACGAAAGGCTTTCCTGAATCGCAGTCGAGAACGACGGTCGGGTCTATCGGCACCCTCCCGAGGAACCGGACGCCCAGTTCTTTTGCCGCCTGCTGGCCGCCGCCGCTCTTGAACAGCTCTATCTTTTTTTTGCAGTGCGGGCACACCAAGGTGGACATGTTCTCTATCACTCCGAGGACTGGTATATCCAGCCTCTTTGCGAATTCTACTGCCCTCCGTGAGTCGATGAGTGCGACATCTTGGGGCGTCGTCACGATGATCGCGCCGGTCACGTTCCCGATGATATTTGATATGCTCAGCGGCTCATCTCCTGTTCCAGGCGGCAGGTCAAAGATAAGGTAATCTAACTTGCCCCACTTCACATCGTATAGGAATTGTTGGATTGCTGCGATCTTTAGCGGGCTCCTCCATATGACTGGCACGTCTTTTTCCAGGAAGAATGCAAGTGAGATTACACGAAGCGCCTTTCCAGGACCGATCTGCAAGGTGGCGGGTTTTATTCCATCTCCGGTGCCGGATATCTGCACGTCTTCGAGCCCGAGCATCTTAGGGACGCTGGGTCCATGCAGGTCCGCATCAATTAGTCCGGTTGAATGCCCTCTCATCTGCAGTGCTGCGGCCAGATTCACGGCGACCGTGCTCTTCCCTACGCCGCCTTTGCCGCTCAGAACTATTATCCTATTCTTTACTTCAGCAAGCCTCTCAGTCGTTAGCTTTTTCTTGTCTTCGAAGCTCAGTTGCTCAGTTGTATTCTTCATCTGCTCTCCTACTTAGCGATAATGGATTTAATCTCAAGCGACTATAAATAACCGTGGAGCCTGAGGACAAGACTTCCATCTAGGTCCGCACGAAGGTCGCTGATGTGGGATGAGATTCTTAATCAGAAACGGACGTATATGGAGTTCACGAAGGCGAGGCCGATTCTCGTATCTTCTGTGAATAAGACTGTGAAGACGGTTATTGGGGTGCAGGGTATTTCCGCGTACTCTTGGAATACTAGATGAGGATTTTCCCCGATAGAGAGCCTTGAGGTGGGTGGTTTTTATGAGTTAATCATAAAAGAGCGCTCTCTACCTTTAGGGATCCTGTTTATACTATCATTAAAACTTAGAGTTATAATACTCCCTGCGTTACTGTGTGTGCTCTTTAATAACGAGATAGGCGTACTAACCATATATTCATCCATCCATCTTACTCATATATTTTTCACCCAACGCCCGACTCTTTATTTATCTGATTATATCTTTAAAAAGCGAGTAGATGTGCAGAATAGTACAACTAAAAGTACTACTGATTTGTGGTATATGGATTAGTACTTCCTTTTGGAGCTTGTCGTAAAAGACGTTGACTTGGAGCGCGCAGTCCGCACCATAATATCTGTTGCGAAGACTGGCGAGATCGGCGACGGAAAAATATATATTCTTCCCGTCGAAGAAGTCATACGCGTCAGGACAGAAGAGCGTGGGGACATAGCGGTCTAAGTCCCCATCTCCTCTTTTTTTTATGTGCTTATCCGTCTCTCCTTTATCTGTGTTCTGGCTCGGTACTCTATGAGCTGTAGGTCCCTTACTTGGGCGTGGCTTATGAATGTCACAGATGTTCCGTCTCTTCCTGCTCGGCCTGTTCTCCCGATCCTGTGAACGTAAGTCAGAGGTTCGGTGGGTAGGTCATAGTTGAATACGTGGCTTATGTCCTGTATGTCTATTCCTCTTGCAACGACGTCGGTGCAGATGAGGTAGCCTATATTCCCGTTTTTCAGCTTGTCCACCGCCCTCTTTCGCGCGGGCTGAGTAAGGTCACCGTGTATCCTGTCGACGGAGTATCTTCTCTTTAGCATGATGTTGTATAGTGTCTCTACCCATCTCTTGGTTTTGCAGAATACCAGTGCTTTTACCGGCTTTTCCTCGCTCAGGATCTTGAAGAATGCGTCCATCTTCCTGTTCTGTTCGACCTGCACATAGAACTGTCTTGTGAGGGCAACTGTCATCTCATCGTTGTCCGAGCTTGCTGAGATGAACTCGGGGCTGTGCATGTATCTTGATGCTAGGCGTCTGATCTCCTCAGGCATAGTAGCCGAAAATAGCATGGTCTGCCGCTGCTTTGGCGTCTTCTCTATGATCCACTGCACATCGTCGATGAATCCCATATCCAGCATCCTGTCTGCTTCGTCCAGAACAAGTGTTTCCACTCTGTCAAGCCGAAGATTCCCTCTCTTGATGTGGTCTATGACCCTTCCGGGTGTTCCAACGACGACGTGAGCGCCTCTTCTGAGGTGGTCTACCTGGGTGCTCATCGATGCGCCGCCGTATGACAGAGCCACGTGAACTCCGGAGCCTGTCAATTTCTCGAATTCTTTGCTGACCTGTATGGCCAGTTCTCTCGTCGGCGTCAGAACTATTGCTTGCACATATTTGTCCTGTGCTCTTACTTTTTCGACTATCGGTATCGCGAACGCGAAAGTCTTTCCTGTTCCTGTCTTCGCCTGCCCTATTATGTCTTTTCCATTTAGGGCGTGCGGTAGCGCCATATCCTGTATGGGCGTCATCTCCTCGAAGCCGAGGAATCTTATGTTCTGTATTATATCTTGCTTAATTTTCAGCGTTTCAAACTTTGTCATTTTTTTCTTTCAATATAGAAAACAAAAGATTAAGAAAATAAAGAAATAAGGACTGTTTATCTTGATATGATGATCCTCCTCACCTATTAGAAAATAGTGCTATCGGATTCTCAGTATCTGTCCCTTTTTGGCCTGCGTTTCTGATAACATTCCTTGCAGTATACTGCCCTGTTCTCGTCGGGCTTGAAAGGTACTTCAGTGTCTTTTCCGCACTCGGAGCAAACTACCTGAAACATCTCTTTCTTTTCAAATTCTCTGTCTTCTGTCATTTATATACCTCTATCTATTTATTTTGCGCAGGATATTCTTCCCGCACACTATATTATATACAGTATGTATTTAAAAATGGGCGGCCGTCGGCTTTTTGGCTTTTTCCTGTTCTTTTGGAACGCTTAATCCTACAATGCCCAAAAAATATTTTTTGATACCTCCTTCAGATAGACTATATAAAAATAGAACTAAATGATATAATCTATTCCATTTCATGCGTAAGGTTTATAAAGGTGTTTATACTAATTATGTTACGATCAAAAATGGCTGCTAAAAAGAAAGCAACAAAAAAGAAGGCAAAGAAGAAATAATCTTTCTTTAATGTCTTCGTAAGTTTTCAGGCCAACAGAAAACCTGAGAGCTTCATTATCACGAAAAATCTGTTTCGTTCTTTCTTCTTTTTCCTTTCTTCCCCTGAACTGTTTCTTTAACGTATTTATCCTGGTGCGTCAATAGGTAATCCGTGGTGTAGAGTGTTCGGCTTACAGAATCTTCGGGCAGGTTTACTTCTCGCATCCGTTCTTCTGCTTCCCCTATTCTTTGTTGTCTTTTCCCCATACATCATGGTCTCTGCAGCATCGGCAGGTGTCATGACTGCAGGCATCATACTCTTTGTCGCACTCTTCGCTTCCTCCCTCGTATTCGGTCGCCTGTGGTGCGGCTTCTTCTGTCCCTTCGGTGCGATCCAGGAATTTTCGTCTTATGTGTTCGACAAGCCGGCTAAAGGAGAAAAATACGATAACATCAAGTACCTGTTCTTCATCCTATTCTTTGCCGTAGTATTCTTAGCAGCATATTCTGCCGGAGGATTTTCTCACATAGATTTATTCTATGATCCTCCCGGCGGTCCAGAACCTTATGTGCTCTATTATCTTTTCGTCGGAGTCTTCGCAGCTCTTCCCATGCTTTTCGGCCGCCGCGCAGGCTGCCACTATGTCTGCTGGATGGTTCCGTTCATGATGCTCGGCCGAAGGATCAGGAACCTCGTCGGCCTTCCCGCCCTCAAGCTGGAAGCCGATGGGGAACGTTGCGGCCATTGTCTGCTCTGCAAGAACGCTTGTTCGATGAGCTTGGACATCTATTCTCGCGTTCAGGCTGGTAGCATGGAGCATCCTGAATGCCTCCTCTGCGGCCGCTGTGTCCACAACTGCCCGCAGCGCGTCATAAAGTATGCGTTCAACAGCAGAAAATGAGTTTATCCTATATGTGACAGGCAGCTTTCTTTTAGGTACTTATCCGTTATCTTTTCGCAGACGCCGATGTCTTTGTTCTTCAGTGCGACCGCTCCAAAGCAGGTTGCTTCGTTTATGCTGGATTTCTGGATGTTCCTGCAGACTTCGACGTTGCCTGTTGCTTCAGCTATTCCTGTGTAACAAAAATCTTTTGAGTTCGAATTAAGCACTCTTGTGCATACTGATGGGTCTTGCATCTTTTCATCTTAGTGTTCGAGCATCTTCTTCATCTTGGTCCAGTAGTGTTCCTTCCAGCCTTCGTCGATGTTCTCGTATTCTTCTTCCGGAACACCAGTTTGCGTGAACGTCAGTTTTGTTCCATTCTCTGTTTTACTCAATTGAAACGTCACCTGAGAGTAGTAGTTCGCCGGCCAGTCGCTTGCGCGCCAAGATTGCACTATCTTTTCGTCAGCTACAAGCTCGATATTGGTTCCTTCGATGTAGCCGTCGTATGCTATGATCTTTCCACCTACCTTGCGGCTGATGGCGGCCGCAGCTTGCGTGAATGTGGTATGCCGTCGCGTGTCCATCAGCGTCTCATACACCTCATGCGGCGTCGCCTTAAATTCTATCGTCTGCTGTATGTCCTTTGTTTTCATTTGCTCTTATCCTAGGATGCTGTCAGCCATTCATAGCACATGTGTCTCCAGTACATGTCCGCGATGCTGTCGCAGGATGATGGTTGATGCGTCTGCGCTCTTATGGTGGGGGCGCATACGCCGTCCATGGTTAACCATATTCTTAATTAGATAAAAGCCAGAGGAATATTCCTTTCCGGCCCTTGGGCGACGTATCAGAATATCATCATGTCAACATCTCAATATGTTACTATATAACCTCTCTCGTCGCAGGTGCACACCCGGAAGTATTTTATACTTGTTCAGGAAATACCCTTAACGTGGACAGGTTTCTGCGCTATGTTACAGTAGTCGCCGCAATAATGCTGGTCTGCGGGTGCATAACCATAGACGACACAGAGAAGACTACGTCTACTCGGATAAAGATAAGGACTTTAGCCGAAATCATAACCACTACTTCGACTACAACGCCTACCACAACCTTTTCGACTTCGACGACGCTGCCGCCGTGTTCCTTTGGATTAGATCCTTTATTGTGCGAGCAGACAGGAGGCCTCATCTACTGCAGTGGTGGCGAATGTATATGCCAGTGTACGACCACGACGAAAGCAACGACCACGACGACTAGGAGCACCACAAGCACATCTGCTTCGGATTCTCAGCCGTCTTCTACGACTACGACCACATTCTTGGCGTCTTCGACTACTACATCGACTTCTTCGACCACGGCATCCTCCTCCTCGACCTCGACGGTAACGTCTTCGACTACCGTGGTGACGATAAAATCAAGACAATGCGCCGACATAGACCAAGTTAACATATTCAAGAAAAGCTACATCATCTTCGAGAACGTGACGTATGAGGACTACTGTAAGGATAAAGCGACGGTCGTCGAGATGTACTGTATCCTGAATCAAGCGGATGGTCAGCCGATGATGGCGACTCAGATTACTGTGTGTCCCAGTGGATACGGGTGCTCGGATGGCGCATGCAGGCGGCAGCAGGCTACGACCACGTCGACTTTGGGGATGCGGACGCCGCCGTGCGGCCAATACGGGGACGTGAACGGCGACGGCTTTGTGACTGCAGAAGACGCGCAGCAGCTGAATGCGAACACACTAATACCTAGGGGAGACACGAATGGTAATGGGGTGATTGATCTTGATAGTATGACTAATGACAAACTCTATCTGATCATGTACGTCAACAGAGAGGCTGACACATTCCCTGTGTGCAGTTAAATTGATTGGTGGGCTGCATCGAGTGCTTCCCGCAGCTTCTCGGTTGGATCCAGCAGGTTCTCAGGCTTCTTTTTTCCGAACCAGTTGCCGCCGCGATACGTGCTGGCGTGCGAGGATACTGGGACCGGTTCGTTTTTCCATAGCTCGAAGTGCAGCATCGTGATATTATTCTTGTGGATGAGGTCGCGGATATACGCTGGTGACGTGTGGGTGACCTTGTCTCTATCGACGACGGCGCCAACGCATCCTAGGACGTCTCCGGCAGCAACCGAGGTGCCGGGGCTTGCCGCCACAGACCCGAGTTCGCAGTACCTCTGTAGTCCCGTCTTCGTTTCGACGAGAACAGAGTAAGTGAGGTTCCAGTAGGATACTAGATTCGGGGTTGTGAATATCGTTGTGGATAGTATGCGGCCTTCTTCGGCTGCTGCAACTTCACTCCATTCTTTGGCGTAAAGGTCGACGCCGCAGTGGCGCCTGTCTTTGCGGTCCTCCCAGAAGCTGCCTGGTTCACCTGCTGAAGGTATCTTTACCTTATTGGAAAGAGGCCAATACCACATACCATAGATATTGGCTGCGGCAGAAAAAAAGCGGGAAAAAGAGAATCAGTTAGCCTCCGGAGGGGTTTGAACCCTCGGCCTGCTGATTACAAGTCAGCCGCTCTACCAGGCTGAGCTACGGAGGCAACTTAACTTATTTTGTATTCTGGCGTTAAAATCAACCTCCTATGGGAGGTTGTTATGGGGCCGCTGAGAGTTGTACATAAGGGCACGACACCCCCTGAAGGGGGTTTCTCGCCCTTATCAACCCTACTCTTCCTGGAATTTGCCGCAGCAAATTCGTTTCTTTTCCGCCAGCGCTTTTCTTTCGCAAAGAAAAGGGCTGTTTGGGGCCGCTGAGATTTGGACTCAGGTCACTAGCACCCCAAGCTAGGAGGATACCAAGCTACCCCACGGCCCCGTGAGGAATTATGTTATTTGGACTTTCACAGTTAAAAGAATAAATATCGACATTATCACCCCAACATTTCCTTGAATTTGCGCAGCAAATTCATTTCTTTTGGGGATGAAACACCTTTTCTTTCCTAAAGAAAAGGGGTTCAGATGGACTCGTCGGGATTTGAACCCGAGGCCTCACGCATGCCAAGCGTGCGATCTACCAGTCTGATCTACGAGCCCGTTTCTTACTTATCTTTCTCTGTTGTATTAAAGAATTCGCCCGCAGGCGAATTCCTTTTTCTTTCGTGCACGTTTCTTTTTTCTAAAAAGAAAGGTGCGCCGAGGTTGGGATTCGAACCCAAGCCTCCCTAGGGGAGACAGACTTAGCAGGTCTGCGCGTTAACCTAACTCCGCCACCTCGGCATGTTGAAATTGAGGCTCTACGGCGGGTTGCCGCGTCTGCCCCGGCTTGTTTTTTTTATTGCACTATATTTGTTTCTTCTATGAGCATGATGGGTATGTCGTCTTCTATCCTGTATTTTTGGTTGCATTTGGTGCAGTTGAGTGTGGCATCTTTTTGTTGTAGGCTGCCTCTGCATTTTGGGCAGGCGAGTATTTTGAGTAGTTTTTCGTTCATTTTATGGATTAGGTATTTGGCTTAAATATTTTGGCTTGTGTGCCATTTTCTGGGGTATACGTCGGGGTCCATTATGACTCTGTGGAGTTTGGCTACTTTGCCTCTGTTTTTGCTCATTATCTCATTCGATGTGAGGTCGCTTATGGCTACTGCTGCGAGCTCTTCTTTGAGGGTCAGGAGGGCTACGACTTCTCCTTTCTTTATGTCGGCTTCGACTTTCGCGATCCCTGGGGCGTTAAGGTCTGCGCCGTGGCATATTGCGGATACTGCGGAGTCTTTCAGCCAGATCTTTTTGAGGTCTTTTGCCGCGTATTCTACTGGCAGGATGCATTCGCGGAGATATTTTTCGTTGCCGTCTTCTTTGTAGAATTCGTAGGCGTCTTTGAGGTCGTGCATCGTCACCGAAGTTTTTTCGGTGAATGGGCCGACTTGTGTTCTGCGTAGGCCTTGCATGTGGGCTCCGACGCCGAGGTAGAGGCCGAGGTCGTGGCAGAGTTTCCGTATGTAGGTGCCGGATTCGCAGTCTACTGTGAATAGGACGAGTTTTCCGTCTTTTTCTAGGAGCTTGATGGAGTATATTTTTTTTGTCCTGATCTGGCGTTTGACGTTGGATTTGAGCGGCGGTTTCTGGAATATTTCACCTTGGAAATAGGTTAAGGCTGCTTTAAGATCGCTGCTCTTCACTTCGTCGTGGAGCATCATGAGGGTGACGTACTCTTTTCCGGCGAGAAGCAGCGTCTTCAGTATCCTGGTGGAGTCTTCGATGGCTATTGGCAGAACTCCTGTCACTTTGGGGTCGAGCGTTCCTGCATGTCCCGCTTTTTCGACTTCCAGCATGTCGCGGACCCAGGCGGAGACTTGGTGTGATGTTGGACCAGAAGGTTTATTGAGATTGACGATGCCTTTTTTTATGTGTTCTCTGAGCGGCCTGTTCTCTGGAGGCGTGCCGTATTTTGGGTCGGTCTCTTCATCTGCCTTCACAAGAACCTTAGGCGTCATGATGACATCAAGAAGTTAGTAGCCTTCCTTCTCCAGTGCCTTGGTTATTTCGTCTTTTTTGGCGCTTTTTCCTATTTTCAGTATGGTTGGCATGGGTTCTATGTGCAGGATGTTCACCTTCGTTTTTTCGATGTCTCTGCCTTCTATCGTCACCATGTTCTTCTCTGGCTTTTCGACGATGACGCAGTAGTTTCCGGCGTTCTTGCCTTTCACCTTCATGCAGACTCTTCCAACGTCTAGTATCATTTTCTTTTTTTTGTTTTTCGAGCGAGCCCGACGGGGTTTGAACCCGCGACCCCTCGGTTAAAAGCCGAGTGCTCTTCCGAACTGAGCTACGGGCCCTTCAGAGAAATAGATAATTGGTATTTCTCGTTTAAAAGCAGCCGATTATGTACTATTTTTATAGATATGGTCTCGAATGTATAAGGGATGGATTCTTTCGCTTACGTCCTCGTCGGACTCGTTCAGGGCATCACCGAGTGGCTTCCGGTGAGCAGCAAGTCTCAGGATATGCTGGTGATGGGTTTCATGGGGCTTACGCCGGAGATGGCATATTCTGTCGCCATTTTCCTGCACTTTGGCACGCTTTTGGCTGTCCTTATTCGGATGAGGTCTGATGTTGCGGCCGTTGTCATGAGGCTGCCGGCTTTCAGGCAGGATAAGCTGGTGCAGTTCCTAATCGTTTCTACGGCGCTTACGGCTATCGTTGGCGCGCCCATCTACTTCCTGTTGAGGAAAAGCCTAGGAGAGTGGGGCGGAGGCTTCGTCTTGGCAATGATAGGAGCCTTCCTGCTCTTGACTGGTCTGTTCATATACGCCTCTAAAAAGGTTATGGGAACGAGGAAGATGTCAGACATAACTTTCATCGACATGGTCGTCCTCGGCTTTGCTCAGGCCGTAACTCCGCTGCCCGGGGTTTCAAGGTCCGGTGTTACTGTTTCTGCGCTGCTTCTCCGGGGCATTAAGCAGGAGGATGCTCTCAGATTGTCTTTTCTGATGTCTATTCCTGCTGTTGTGGGCGCACTGTGTCTTGAGCTGCTTCTTCAGGGTTTTGTTCTTCCAGAACCTGAGATAATAGCTGGCGTGTTTGCGGCTTTGCTTGCCGGCTACCTGACGATAGACCTGCTGCTTAAGGTCGCCACCAAGCTTCGTTTTGACGTATTCTGCATCGTCTTCGGCCTGCTGGCGCTATTGGTGCCAATTATCACGCAAGCACTCTGATTCTGCCTGCGGCGGGCTCGTAGAAATGTCCTGCATCCATCAGTTCCAGGACCCGTTCGTAGACGCTGCCGCCACCCCCAAAGTGCGCGATTATCTCATCCACGATGACGCCTGACCCGCCGTCATTTTTCTTCACGTAGGCGATGATCTCTTCGTCTGAGACCTCGATAAACTCATCTTCGTCCTCTTCAAGATGAGGGTTCTCCGACAGGTGCTCCTTGGCTTTTTCTGCGAGCGCATGGAATTTCTTACATGATTCGGAGGCGGTTTCAACTATCTCACGGAGGAGTAGGCGCGCATCTTCGGTCGGCGTGCAGTATGCGAGAACGTAGGTCACCAACTTCTTGCTTATGATGCTCGCAGCATCGTTGCCTGCTTTTCCGCTGCCTTCGCCTGCAGTGATGATGACGGATTCCGGGTCTTTCAGGGTGAGGGATAGTTCTTCACCCTGTTTCTCCCATGAGTCGAGCCTGCCGCAGAACGCGACGCGGTCGAATAATCCGTATTCTGTCTTAAGTCGGACACTCTTTTTCCCTTTCTCGAATCTTATGGAACCTAAGTCTTTCGCAGACAAGAAAAGCACTCTCATTCCAGCACCTCTTCGACATAGAGTCTGCCGTCTCGCAGGTAGCCTAGTATCCTGCATGGTGTTCTCATCAGGTTCTGGGGGTTGAGGCTTACTGCATCCTTTTTCATTGTCTGGCTGAGGTCTTCAGCGACCCTTTCCGAGAGTGTGGAGAAGTGCAGTGCGCGTGTTCCATCTGAGAGTACTCCATCTATCCTGAAGACTTCTCTTACTGGGGCTTCGCACTCGCATCCTCCGTTTTCTGAGAGGCCGCATTCCTCGCAGTAGTGCGATACTGTACTGTAGACTTCCACTATGAATCCTTCTGCTATCACGTACTCGTAGTCGGACACTTCGTCCAAAAAGCGCGTCCGCATGCATTCCTCAATGGATGGGAAGACCATAGTCACCTTCTTTATCCCAGTCTCCTCCGTCATCTCTATCGTTGGCGGCTGATTGCGGTTGGTGGAGCGGGGGCATAAGCCTAAAGTGACCTCTGCCAAGTCGCCTTTAGATAGGTTCCACCTTTTCGTCTCAGCATCCCAGGCGATGAGGTTCGTGATGTTCTCTGCGTCGCTGACCTTCGCTATGACGAGCGTTCTATCGCCTACGCTCGTGGTCTTCGGCTCCTCCAGTACTCGGACTATTGCGGAGACGTTTTCTCCTGGCGTCAGCTTCACTTTATTCTTCCTCCTCTATAATTAATAAAAGCAGGGATTTAAATGAGCTGGGAGCTGGAGAGGGAGAAGCTGGTTGCGAGGCTGCGGACGGCAGGCTGCCTGAAGAATGCAGACGTCGCGGATGCGATGCTGAAGGTAGAACGGCACCTCTTTATTCCGGAGAGCCAACAGTCTAAAGCCTATGTGGACATGCCATTGCACATCGGCAGCGGCCAAACCATCAGTGCCCCGCATATGGTCGCTATGATGTCCGAGTTCCTGGATGTCGCGCCAGACCAGAAGGTCCTTGAAGTCGGCGCAGGCAGCGGCTATCAGGCGGCGGTCCTCGGCGAACTTCTTAAGGGTGGCGTCCTGTACACGATCGAAAGGGTCCCGGAGCTTGCGGTGCGCGCGGAAAAGCTCCTGGTGAAACTGGGCTACTCGAATGTGCACGTCGTCGTTGGCGAAGGAACGGTCGGCTACGAAAAAGAGGCTCCATACGATCGCATAATCGTTACTGCTGCTGCGCCGCACGTTCCTCGCGCCCTTCTTTCGCAGCTTGCTGAAGGCGGAAAGCTTCTCATTCCCGTCGGCGGCAGGTCCATGCAGGAACTCCTCCTCATAGAAAAGAAGGGCAAAGAATATAAGGAGTCTCGCCTCGGAGGCTGCATGTTCGTTCCCCTCATCGGCGAAGACGGCTGGTCAGGTTAACTTAGATGTATTCTATCGTGCTCGGCGGCTTCGGAGTCAGGTCATAGAGCACCCGGCTGATGTCTGGAACTTCAGTGCAGATTCTTTCCTGTATCCTCTGCAGCGTCGCCCAGGGGATGTTCGTTGGTTCTGCAGTCAGGGCATCCGTGCTTTCCACTGACCTGATCACTATGATATTACCGAAGGTCCTTTTTCCGTCCTTTACTCCCGTAGCTTTGTCGTTCAACAGGACTGCGAACGCCTGGAAGGGCTTTTTGACCTTCAGGACCTCATCTTCAACTATCTTACATGCTTTTCTTTCTGTCGCGGTCCGCTCTGGCGTCACTTCTCCGACAATCCTTGCTGCGAGGCCGGGTCCGGGGAACGGCATCCTCTGGTGGTATTCTGTCGGCAGACCAAGTTCTTTTCCTACGAGCCGCACCTCAGGCTTGAAAAGCTCCTTCAGCGGCTCGAGTATCTTCAGCCCGTATGTTCCGGGGTCTATTCCTATCTGCTCCAGGATGTTGTGCTGCGTCTTCACTCCTCCCTTGGTCTCTATGATGTCTGCGGCAATCGTTCCCTGTATCATGAATGATGCGCCGGATTCTTTGACGGTTCTTCCGAGGACTTTGTAGAACGTGTCTCTGAATGCCTTCCTTTTTTCCTCAGGGTCTTCCTTTCCCTTCAGTGCCGCGAAGAATTCGTCTGCGACATTCAGGCGCAGCGTATTCAGTCTATTGGACTTAAGCCAGTTCGTCACAGTTTCAGGCTCATTCTCCCGCATCAGGCCGTCGTCTATGAATACTGTCGTCAGCCGGCTGCCTATTATCTTGCTCGTCAGGAGCGCGCAGGTCATGCTGTCCACGCCGCCGGATGTAGCGCATATCGCAGTTTTGTCCCCTATCGTCCCCTTCAGTTCCTTCGTCTTCTTCTCGATGAAGTTCTTCGGATCAAAGACCATCTTATACCCATCCCCTGATTTTCATTGCGGTCGCAACCCTCTGCACTGATATCATGTAGGCTGCAGTTCTCATGTCGACTTTGTGTCCTTTACTCATGTTGAGCACGTCCCAGAATGCCTTCGACATCTTGAGGTCGAGTCGGTTGTAGACCTCATCTATCGTCCAGTAGTAGCCGCTGAGGTTCTGCACCCACTCGAAGTAGCTTACTGTGACGCCGCCTGCGTTGCAGAGGAAGTCGGGTATGAGGAAGACCCCTCTCTTGTACAGTATCTTGTCGGCTTCAGGCGTCGTAGGACCGTTTGCTGCCTCGGCTATTATCTTCGCCTTTATCTTGTCTACGTTCTTTTCGGTTATCTGGTTTTCCAGGGCCGCTGGTATCAGTATGTCGACGTCTAATTCCAGGAGTTCTTCGTTGGTTATGTCCTTCGCTCCGGCTACTGCGCCTTTGAGCGAGCCTGTCTTCTTTTTGTGTTCGATCGTGCAACTTGACTTTATTCCTTCTTTAGCGTATATGCCCCCTCCTGAGTCAGAGATTGCGACGACTTTTGCGCCTATCTCCTCCATCAATGTGTGGCAGTGTGTTCCTGCGTTGCCGTATCCCTGGATGGCGACGGTCGCATTCGTCAGGTCGATGCCGAGGTGTTTTGCCGCCTCCCTGATGGTTATGACCGTGCCTTTTGCTGTTGCATCGTGTCTTCCGAGGGAGCCGCCGATTTCGACGGGCTTTCCGGTTATGACGCCAAGCACGTTGAAGTTGTTTATCCTGGAGAACTCGTCCATCATCCACGCCATCATCTGCGGCGTCGTGTAGACGTCTGGGGCTGGGATGTCCTTCTGTGGGCCGATTATCTGCGACATGGCTCTTATGTATGCTCTGCAGAGTCTTTCGAGTTCGCCCTGCGACATCTTCTTTGGGTCGCAGATAACTCCGCCTTTTCCTCCGCCGTAGGGTATGTCGACTACCGCGCACTTCCACGTCATCCATGCCGACAGCGCCTTGACTGTGTCCAGCGTCTCGTCGGGGTGGAATCTTATCCCCCCTTTCGTCGGCCCGCGCGCATCGTTGTATTGTACCCTGAAGCACTTGAAGACCTTCGTCGTCCCGTCGTCCATCCTGACGTGGATGTTCGCTGTCATTACCCGCATTGGTTCTCTCAGCATCGCGTGCGTCGACGGGTCAAGTTTCAGTTTCTCTGCCACAATATCCAGTTGCTTTTGTGCAATCTTGAACGGATTCAATTCTTCAGCCATTTTGTCACCTTAGGATAGTGCCTAATGAAAACATCTTATATTATTACTCTTATATTTAAAAAACGCGGGTTTAATACCTAAACACATTGCAGAATCCTGGTTTATCAACTAAACCAAAGGGTAACGGAACGGCCAGTCTACCTCGCCTCACCCGGGGGTTTCCCAGATGAAGAGCCTGAACATAGTTGGCACTATATGGGGTGAATCAACCTCATTGGGGATAAAAAATAAAAGAATAAGTGGGGTCTACAGCACCTCAAGGTATCTGTTGAGCTCCCACTCAGTCACGTTTATTCTGTAGCTGTCCCACTCCTCTTCCTTTGCTTCAATGTATCTATCGTATGTGTGCTTTCCGAGCGTCTCCTTCATGAGCTTGCTCTTGGAGAACTCTTCGAGCGCCTCTTCGAGTGAGCCCGGGAGTGTGGCGATGTTTCTGCTTGCAAGCTTAGCATCGTCGAAGTGGTAGACGTCCTCTTCAACGGGCTCAGGCGGCGTAAGCTTCCTCTTGATGCCGTCGAGTCCTGCGCGCAGCATGACTGCAAAAGTCAGGTACGGGTTGCAGCTTGGGTCCGGGCACCGCAGTTCTGCCCTCGTCGACTTCTCTCTTCCGGGCGAGAACCTCGGCACCCGTATGAGCGCGGAGCGGTTCCGTTGACCCCAGCAGATGTATACTGGCGCCTCGTAGCCTGGGACGAGCCTCTTGTATGAGTTGACTGTCGGGCTGAGGACTGCGCTCATCTCTCTTACGTGCTCCAGTTGTCCTGCAATGAAGCTGTATGCCACGTTCGATAGCTTGTACTTGTCTTTCGCATCGAAGAACACGTTCCTGTCGCCTTTAAACAGGCTCTGGTGTACGTGCATGCCGCTGCCGTTGATCCCGAATATTGGTTTGGGCATGAATGTCGCATAGAGGTCGTGCATGCTCGCAATAGCCTTTACGGTGTACTTGAAGGTCAGTGCGTTGTCGGCAGTCTTTACTGCGTGACCGTACCGAAAATCTATCTCATGCTGTCCTGCAGCGACTTCGTGGTGGCTCATCTCGACCTCCATTCCGAGGTCCTCAAGCGCAAGTATTATGTCTCTCCTGACGTCTGATGCCAGGTCTCTTGGCGAGAAGTCGAAGTAGGCTGCGATGTCGTGTGGGACTGCGGCAATCTTTCCGTTGTCTTTCTTGAATAGGAAGAACTCGAGCTCTGGGCCGGTGTTGTAGTCGTACCCCATCTTCGTCGCTTCCTCGACCGCTCTCTTCAGTATGTATCTTGGGTCGCCTTCGAATGGTTTTCCGCTCGCGTCATAGACGTCCGCGATTACCCTGGCAGTTGCCTTGTCTTTCGGCCTCCATGGGAGGATTGCGAATGTGGCAGGGTCCGGTTTGAGGAACATGTCTGATTCGCATATTCTCGCGAATCCTTCTATCGAGGAGCCGTCGAACCATGTGCCGCGTTCTAGGGATTCTTCGAGCATTTCGACTGGGATTGTGACGCTCTTTATTACTCCGAGCATGTCCGTGAACTGTATCTCAACGAACTTGACGTTCTTCTTTTTCGCCTCTTCCAAGACCTTTGCCTTCAAATTATCATTTTTTGCCATATGTTTCACCCTATATATTCTGTATCTGCTTTATCTATTTGTAATTTTATATTTAAAAACTAAGGATTTCTTTAATAAATAAGGTAAATGTTATATAAATACTCAAACAATCAGTCTAGGACCATCTTATCGTGGTACTGTATTGTACATAAACCTAACCACTCCCTATTTTCCTGACGAATCCATCAAAACCAAAGCATTTATTCCCTGAATCCATTATACTATCATGTCATCGAAGATAGACGACCTTGACCTCAAGATCCTGCGTGAGCTGCGAAAGGACGCACGCAAGAGCTACAGGGAGATAGCGGACAAACTGAATGTCGCGGAAGGAACAGTCTACAATCGCGTGAACCGGCTGCAGGAGAACGGCGTTCTCAAAGGCTTCATGGCGAACATCGACTTCGGGAAACTCGGCTACGACCTCACAGCAGTCATCGGCCTGATCGTGGAAGGCGGCGCCCTCTCTCGGATGGAGGAGAGGTTCGCAAAAGAGCCTAACGTCTCAGCCGTATATGACGTCACCGGCGACTATGATGCACTGATCGTCGCAAGGTTCCGTGACAGGGATTCCCTCAACAAGTTCGTGAAGAAATTGATAGCGTTCCCGGAGGTCAAACGGACCTACACGATGCTCGTCCTGAACGTCATGAAGGAGACTCACGGCGTAGACCTCTGAAAAGTAGAATGAATTTTCTCATTGATGTGCATGGTGTGCTCTACGTCGGCAAGAAGCCTATTCCCGGTGCTCAGGAAATAATCAGTCTGCTGCGCGAAAAAAGCTGTAGATTCCGTTTCGTGTCTAATGCGACCCGAAACTGTAGAAGAACGCTGCAGGAGAGGCTTTGTTCCATGGGATTCGATATCAAAGAAGAGGAACTCTTCACCGCGCCGCAGGCGGCTATCCGGTACGTCAAGGAGTGCGGCAAGAATCGATGTTATCTTCTTTCTACCGGGGACGTTCGCAAAGACTTCGAGCGCGCAGGAGTATCCCTTACTGCAGAGAAGCCGGACTTCGTGGTCGTAGGCGACGCAGGCGACAACTTCTCGTTCGAAGGCATGAATCATGCGTTCCGCCTAATCATGGACGGTGCCTCGCTCGTCGCCATGGAAAAAGACCGCTACTGGATGTCTGAGAGCGGACTCTCACTTTCTGCAGGAGCCTTCGTCGACGCCCTCGAATACTCCTCAGGAAAGCAGGCGACTCTCATAGGCAAGCCCTCCAAGGAATTCTTTTCTGCGGCGCTCAAAGAGATAAACGCAAGGCCGAGCGAAACAATACTCATAGGAGACGACATATTCACTGACGTCTGCGGGGCTCAAAAAGCGGGGATGAAAGCCTACCTAGTCAAAACCGGGAAATACAGGAAGGAAGAAGTCGAAAATTCCGGGGTTTTTCCGGACGCGGTCCTAAAATCGATAGCCGACCTGAAAGACTACCTCTAGATCGGCGTCGTCGTATACATTTTCTCGAACGGCCGCGAAGATATCGGCATGATCTTCGTGAACTTTTTTCCTAGGAGAAGCTTCAGCGGGGTATTAAAGAGTTCTGAGTACCTTACGAGCAGCGGTCTTATCTTTTCCTTATCTTCCTCTGTGAACTCTCCCTTCACTGCGTAGACTCCTAATAGTTCGTCAGGGACGTTGCCGCGGACGTATATCGCTCCGCCGTGTATTCCAGCGCCCAAGTCCGACTGCACTATCTCACCTTCGTGTTCTATTATCTTCGCAGGATCGATGTTCTCCTTTGTTATGGGCTTCTTTCTGTCGTGCACAGCCTGCGAGTAGTCTAGTCCGAGTACGATTATCGTTCCTCCGGCCATGTATTCGCCGCAGTACTGTTTCACGCGTCCGCCGTAGACTATTGCAGCCTTCTTGTCTTTGAATGTCTTCATGTGTATGCCTACGCGTGAGCCTCCTTCGCCCATGACAAAGATGCTGCCGCCTCGTGCGCCCATGCCTGTGATGTCCCATGAGTCTCCGTAGACTACTATCTCGCCGCCGGATAGCGTGTTACCTAAAAGGTACTCTGAGCATCCGTGGACGATGATATTCAGACCTTCTGAGAACACTCCGAGGTCAAGGCCAGCATCGCCGTAGACTTCTATCGTCGCAGCATCTTTCATGCCTGCGCCGATGAACCGTTGTCCGGAAACGTTCTTTACTATTATGTGGTCAAAACCTTCTCGCACCGCTGCACGAATCTTCTCGTTCAGTTCCATGTAGTGCATCGCCATGCCTTTCGGTGCGGCATCTATTGTCTTCTCTTTCATCATTCGCCTCCTAATTCTATCCTTGAGCCTGCGTGCTTCACTCCCAAAAGCTTGGCTTCATGGGGGTTTGGTCCAACGTACATGAGCCTGTCCCTGTTTCCGACGAAGCTTTCGACTGCGTCTATCCCCATGGTGCCCAACACTTCGTCCAGGTCCGCAGTCCATGACCTGAGGAGGTTTGCGACCCGTTCTGTGGCCCAGGGCACGTCAAGCCTCCGCGCGAGGGTTGGATTGCTGGTCGCTATTCCCCACGCACATTTTCCTGTCGGACACTGCTGGCATACTCTGCAGCCCATCGTGATCAGTGCGGATGTTGCTATCATTCCTGCGTCTGCTCCGAGCGCGATTATCTTTATGAGGTCCGAGGAAGAACGCAGTGAGCCTCCGGCTATGACAGTCACTCGGTGCCTTAGTCCTTCGTTCCCCAGGTGCTGGTCGACTGAGGCTATCGCAAGCTCTATAGGTATTCCGGCGTTGTCTCTTATGGTTCTTGGTGTTGCTCCTGTGCCGCCCCGAAATCCGTCTATGGATATGAAGTCCGCATCGGCGCGGACTATTCCTGCGGCTATCGCAGCTATGTTGTTGACTGCCGCCACTTTTACTCCGACGGGCGCGCGGTATTCTGTCGCCTCATGTAGTGCGGCGATGAGGGTCTTAAGGTCCTCTATCGAGTAGATGTCGTGCTGCGGGTTCGGTGAGAATGCGTCGCTGCCTACGGGTACGCCGCGCGTCTCTGATATGAGGGCTGTTACTTTCTCTCCTGGCAGCTGTCCTCCGTGGCCTGGCTTTGCGCCCTGCCCTATCTTTATCTCTATCGCTGCGGACTTCATGTATTCGGGCGAGACGCCGAATCTTCCTGAGGCTATCTCCGATATCGTGTTGTCCCTGAATGAGGAATGATCCGGATGCAACCCGCCTTCGCCTGTGCCGAACAGTGTTCCAGTCTCCTTCGCTGCCGCAAGGAGTGCAGCATGCGCGTTGTAGCTTATGGATCCCAGCGACATGTGGCCTAGTATGAGGGGCATCCGGATCATGACATTCGGGTAATCTCCTCTAAGGATGAAAGTATCCTTCTCTTCCAGTATCTCTAATCTGTCTGGCTTCCTGCCTATGAACGTCCTAGTCTCGACCGGCTCCCTGAGTGCGTCGATCGAAGGGTTCGTTACTTGGCATGCGTCCCATACGAGGCTATCGAACACAGTCGGGTACAGCCTGTCGTTGCCCATTCCCGACATGAGGACGCTGCCTGTCCGCGCCTGCTCGCAGACTCCGCGTATGTGCCACGGCGTCCATGTGCCGTGCGGGGGATAGGTCACAGGATACTCTATGATTGAGATGGCGTCCGCCGGACAGAATACTGCGCACCTTTGACAGGAGACGCAGTTCCCGGTATTCGCTACGGTCGCCTTCTTTTTTTCTGCGTCGAAGCCTAAGGCTCCATAAGTGCAGTTCACTTTGCAGCGGCCGCATCCTATGCAAGCTTGCGTATCTATCTCTACCTTGAATCTTGGGAGCACCTTATCCTGCGTTCTCATCTTAGCTTCAGTCCTCCGAGCGGGTCACTGATGCCGCGTTCAACTTCTCCGCCTAAGCTTGCTATGACTGGACAGCCGGGGTTAGGTTGCCAGAAGTCCGTTGTCTTGTCTACCGTGTGTATCGCCGAAAGCTCGCTTGCAAGATACAGTGTGTTCGCATCCTCGGATACGGCAGCGACCATCGGGCGCAGCTTCTTTCTGTCAGAGTGCCCGATCATCGTCGGAGTCGGGTAGTTCGTGGTCACGATTATGCTGAATGGGCCGTTGGCCATCGCCTTCCTGTAAGTCGACCGTATTGCGGTCGCCCATCGCTTCTCGCCTTCTGGCATCCTGTCGATGTCCCTCCAATACGGCGGCGACAGTGCAGTGCACGCTATCTTGTGAGCTATCTTCGGCGGATACCTGTTTTTCCTTACTATGAGGTCGAAGAGGTAAGCCAAAACTTCAGTGTCAGTCAACAGCTTACACTCGTACCCGAATTCTTTCAAATAACTTGCGTTCGTGCCGTATGATGTGATTTCTCCGTTGTGGACTATCGCGTGTCCGACTATCGAGAAGGGGTGTGCTCCGCCCCACCATCCGGGTGTGTTCGTCGGGAACCTTGAGTGCGCTGACCACATGAATGCTGAAACTTCATCTATCCTGTAGAATTCCGCGATCTCTGCGGCCCAGCCGTTGCCTTTGAATACCGCCATGTCTTTTCCACCTGAGAGCGCGAAGGCTCCTTTGATGGAGCAGTTGATGTACATCATTATGTCTTTTATGACTTCGTCAGGGTTCTTTTTGTCGTGCGGGTCGACGAAGAACCTCCAAACTATAGGGTGTTCCTTGAGAACGCCCTTCTTTATCGGCACCTTCTCTTCCTCTATCAAGTCAGTGTATTTGTCCAGGAACGACTCGACCTGTTCTTTGGCTTCCATGTCGTCTAATATGAGCTGCAGGCAGTAGTAGTCTTTGAAGTTGGGGAACAGGCCGTATGCTGCATATCCGGCTCCGAGGCCGCTTTCTCTTTCCCTCATCGTGGCCATCAGCCTCTTTATCTTCTCCCCGCTTACCACTTTCCCATTCATGTTGAAGAGCCCGCCGATGGCGCATGCGGCCGAATCCTTCATCTTCGGCAGCTCAGTGAACGTCTTTTGCATCTTTCACCCCCCTATGTTTTTTCATTATCCTGCGCACTTCTGTCGCATCCATCTTCGGTGCATCAGCCAGACCCATCCTCTTCCTGACGCCCTGCCGCTCGGGCATTCCATACCCGGTTTCCTCCATCATCTTGAGCTTGTCTCTTATGACTTTTTTCGGCTCTTCCTCTTTCATCGAAAGCTCCCGGAGTCGTGCGAACAGGGTCTTCAGGCCTGTATTCTGCGGGCAGCGTTCTTCGCATCTGCCGCACTGCAGGCACATCCAGATCCGTTCGTCTGCGAGGATTTCATGGTACTTGCCGGCTAGCAGTTCATCCACTATCGCGATGGGGTCGAATCTCTTCTCTATCTTCGCTGCAAAGCATTCTTCCCTGCATGCGCCGCAGTGGCCGCAAAGCTGCGAATAATCTAATTTTTCTTTTACGAGCTTCATCCCCCCACGTCCTGCCCCGATCTTGGCGAGGGCTGGTGCGACTTTCACAGCATGCAGGTCCAAGAACAGCTGCTCTGCGGATATCCCGAATCCGAGACACAGCAGCTCGCTTATGTGCAGCACAGGAATGCTTTTCTCCTTGAATTCCAGCGGCAGGAGGTCGAATCTCATGAAGCATGCGGGGCATGCCGTTACGATGCAGTCTGCCTTATCTATGAGGTCGTCGAGCTTATTTTTGAGTAGCGCGTCGGCCTCACTTTTGTCGAAGACTGCTGCGGGAGTGCCGCAGCAGCTGAGGCGGCTAGCATAGTCGACGCTTTCCGCTCCAAGCGCCTCGATTATGTCCTCCATTGACCTCGGTCTCTGCGGCTCGTCGGATGCGACTGCCGTAGGATACAGGATATGGCAGCCGTAGTGTGCTGCGGCTCTGAGGCCGTGCAGCGGTTTCTTTGTCTGCGACCTTATGAGCGGGAGCTTCTTGTGCAGCATCTCAAGCAGGTGTATGACCTTGGCTGTGCCACCATACCTTAGTTCCTCTGGCAGCTCGGAATTGATTTGTTCTCTCTTCGTCGGCTCCGATAGTTTTCTTGCCGCGTCCGAGAGCACGCTGTAGCACCCATTGCATGCGACCAGCAGCTCGCGTTCGCATTTTTCTGCGAGCGTCAGGTTCCTTGTCGTCAGCGGCAGTGCCATATCTTCTCCGCAGGCTTTTGCGTATACGGGGTCTGGGCAGCAGCCGAAGCCTGGAACGTCTGTTGTTTCGACGCCTATTCCGTCGAGTGCTTTTTTTGTGCTCTCCATGATATATGGGTAGTTGTGCGTTATCGTGCATCCCCAGAATGTCGGCATCCTCTTTTTCATCTCCCATATATAGGTGAATCCACGCATATAAACCAAAAGTTTATCTTTTAAACTTTAAATGCAGTATAGATAATAAAAATAAACCTAAATTAACAAAAAGAAGAAATTAAGTTTTTATCTAAAACAAATAATCGATATGAGTCCTAAAAGTCTATTATAAAAACCTGTGAACCCAAATATCTTACATAATGAAACTCACTCGCAACGAAAGGCGGACACTCCACCTGCTCATCGAGAACGGCCGCGCCTCCGACGCCGAGATAGCAAGAGACATGAAGATCACGCCTCAGGCAGTGGGTAAGATAAGGAAGAAGCTGGAATCTGAGGGCGTCATCCGCGGCTATTCGACTTCAGTGGACTACGAGAAGCTCGGCATCAAGGTTCTTGCGATAGCTATGTTCCATTTCACCGCCGAAGCAAGGAAGACCCTCCTAACTGAAGCTGATATCACTGAGCGGATCAAGGGTGAACACATCATCAATTTTTATCGTATTCCGGAGGGCGAGGTCACGCACATAGTCATCTACGGCTTCCGCAGCCTCGAAGAATTGGACCACTACTTCCACATACTGCAGACTGAGAGAGGCCACATCTCGGAGATAAAGCGCCTCTACATCCTCTCCGCTAAAAGCATCAGGAAGAACACTGATAAAGAACTGATGAATAAAGTCCTTGAGGAATACGGTAGCGAGAAGCTTGCGAGGCCGATTCCTCCGAGGCCTGAAGACAAGGATGGTCCGAAGCTCAAAAAGAAGAGTATGGTGGACCTAGAGTAAGAAGATAAGAAAATAGAAAAAGTCATGTTTTAATCCAAAAATACGGATATGAGCTGATGAGCTTCAGTATCTGTCTCTTTTTGGTCTGCGCTTCTGGAAGCACTCTTTGCAGTATACAGGCCTGTCGCCTGAGGGTTGGAAAGGAACTTCGGTGTCTTTTCCGCACTCGGAGCAAACTACCTTAAACATTTTCCTATCAAACGATCCACTGCCTTTGTCATATGCCATTTACGTTTATACCTCTTTGTTTTATACGGAACGAATATGTCCGTACTATTGATATATGTAACTTGAGTTTAAATCCTACTCGGTTTCCATGGGTCGCTCTTTTTGCGTCGCCCACTAGTCGCAGTACATGTATTTCACTGGAAGACTGCATCCTACCGTCGCACAATATTCCGGCGACAGGTTCGCATCTTCTGCGATCTTGTCTTCTATGCGTTCGCCTTTTAGCTTATCTAAGCACCTTATTTGCGCAGTCTCTTCAACAGGCTTATCTGAGCCGCAGCATCCGCATCCGCAGGAAACATAAGACTCAGCAGCCGCAGGCAGCGTAGTCGTAGTAGTCTGTTGCGGAACCGTAGTCTGCGTAGTATACTCTCCCGTGTATGTGACTGAGTCTATTATCGCGTAGCCGGTGTGCAGTTCATCGAAGCAGCCGAAGGTGAACGCATCCGTGTGGTAGCGTATGTGCACTGGTTTGCCGTTGGCCTGTGCTTCTTTGAGGAGTGCTATTTCCGCGGTCTTCGATGAGTGGATGCTGTATGCTCGGTCGTTTTCGTCGGTCGGAACCTCCTTGGACACCCATACCTTATATGTCTTGCAGAGTATTCCGCTGTATTCCATCGAATGGACCGTGTCCGTTACTTCGCCTTGTCCCGTCGTGATGCATCCGCTGAATAGCAGCAGCAGTATGCCAGCAGCCAAAACCAGAGCAGTGTTCTTCATGGTTAAATCATTAGTCTGTAAGCATAAATCACGTTCTTATGTATCCGATCCTTTTGTTCGCAGCCGTCTTCTTGATGAAATGCTGCAGGCTCTTTTGGAACATCTCTTTTCCGTGGCGTCGTCGGCTTTCGATGTATCCGATGCGCACGTTCCTGTAGCCTTCAGGCAGCTTCAGGAAGTTCTTCCAGGCTGCAGGATCCGCCTTCAATGCCTTAAGTATATCGTCTGAGACCTTCAGCTTCTCCTGAGGATCGAAGGTGCCTGCAACGGCTGCGAGTCCTGCCGCAGTCATCTTCTTTTCTCTGATGAGTCTCCTGATCCTCTCCTTGTTCGCCTCAGACAGATTGCTTCCGGCTTTCCTCGGCGAGAACCTCTGGGCGAACCGTTCGGCGTCGATTCCTTTCTGTATGCTATCTATCCACCCGAAACAGAGGGCTTCTTCGACAGCGTCGTTGTATGGGATTCTCGGCTTCCCGGTCGCCTTCCGATAATAGACGAGCCAGATTTCCTTCTCTTTAGTATGGTTCCTGGCGAGCCAGCGTCTCCACTCTCTCCGGTTCTTCAAATAAAGAGTCTTACCAAGTTCCATTGTTCCTAAAAGAATGAGCGCGTCAGCCGATAAAAACCCAGTTACTCCCATTAAATCCGCAGAACGCTGGCGAAAAAGATTACTCCCATTCGATTGTGCCGGGGGGTTTGTGCGTCAGGTCGTAGACGACGCGGTTGACTTCAGGTATCTCGTTCGTTATTCGGGTCGAAATCCTCTCAAGGATTTCGTACGGTACTCTGGCGAAGTTGGCTGTCATGCCGTCGACGCTCTCTACGATGCGTAGTGCTATGGTGTTCCTGTAGGTTCGCACGTCGCCTTGCACTCCGACAGTCTTTATAGAAAGCAGTATTGCGAAGAACTGCCACAAGTCTTTTCCTAGGCCAGATGCTGTTATCTCCTCCTGGACGATGTAGTCTGCTTCGCGCACTATCCTCGCGCTATCCGGGTTCGCTTCTCCGATAATCCTAATAGCGAGCCCAGGACCTGGGAACGGGTGTCGGTTCACTATCTCGTCCGGGAGCCCCAGTTTCTTTGCGACCACGCGCACCTCATCTTTATACAGGTCCTCCAATGGTTCGACTATCGTAAGACCCAGTTTCGCAGGCAGTCCGCCGACATTATGGTGGCTCTTTATGACGAAAGCATGCTGTGTGCCGCTCTCTATGCGGTCAGGGTAAATAGTCCCCTGAATAAGGTACTCTGCGCCAGTCTCCTTCGCATACTCCTCAAAGACGCGGATAAAAGCTTCCCCGATCCTTTTCCTCTTTGTTTCAGGATCCTCCACACCCTCCAAAGCAGAAAAGAATCTTTTCTTTCCATTCGCTAGCCTGAAATCGAGGTCGAACATCCTCCCTGTGAACGTCTTCTCTATGAACTCAGGCTCATTCTTGCGCATGAGGCCGGTGTCCACGAACACAGCCGTCAGGTTTCTTCCAATAGCTTTCGCGGCCAAGACTGCTGCAGTGCTAGAATCAATTCCTCCGGATAATGCGATTATGGCCTTTTTGTCGCCTATCTTCTCCTTGATTTTTTTGATCGCGGATTCGATGAAGTCTTCCATCACCCAGTTGCCTTTGCAATGGCATACTCCTTTCACGAAGTTCTCGAATATCAGCTTCCCGTTCTTGGTGTGAACTACTTCAGGATGCCACTGTATGCCATAGATCCGTTTCTCCGTGTGCCGGTATGCTGCGACCGGAGTATTATTCGTATGCGCTATGGCCTCATAAGAAGAAGGCATCTCTTTGACTGTGTCAGAGTGACTCATCCAGACGTCCTCCTCTTTCGCAAGTCCAGCGAGCACTCCGACGGCGTTGTCGACGTAGGCTTTCGTTATGCCGTATTCTTTCAGGTCGCCGGCTTCGACTACGCCGCCTTCGAGGTGAGCGATAAGCTGGTGTCCATAGCAGAGTCCGAGTATTCCGACGTCGAGGTCCAGCAGCCGGCGGTCGAGTTTCAGGGCGCCTTTTTCGTAGACGCTCTGCGGGCCGCCTGAGACTATGATCCCACGCAGATCATATCTCTTAGCGTATTCGCGCACTTCGTCGGCTTTGATCTGCGGCGAAACGATCTCGGAGTAGACTCCAAGTTCCCTTATCCTCCTCGCTATCAGGTGACAGTATTGGCCGCCGAAGTCGAGGACAAGTATGCACTCTATCATCCAATCCTATTATTAATTTTTGCGGCATAAAAACCGGTGCAGGATATTTAGTCTGAAAAGCTTATTTCTACTTAAGACATGAAAATCAAGTCCATGATCCTGTTGGTGCTTATCGCATCATCTCTGGCGTATGCGGACATCGGTCCAAAACCTTCGGCAGACTATTATGTCACATACGGAGGACAGGAGATAGAAGGTAACTTCCGTGCTGTGATGCTCTCCTGCTGGCATGATGGTGGCGGACGGCTGCCTGATAGCCTCATAGCTGAACTGAATATCAGCGAATACGATGCGGCACGGAATTGTTCCTGGAGGCCTGAGTGGTCGGCTTGGGGCGGCGACTGCGCAGAAAGCCGCTGCAGCTTCACCTACATGCTGCCCGAAGAATACAGGCTTGCAATCTATCTTCCCGGTGAACAGAGGGTGTATGTGTCTGATGTGACTCAAAGAAAGAACTTCCGTTCCAGCTGCAGCGTCGAACTTCTCTCTGGCGGCGGCATGAAGATAACCGAGTACCGCGACAATTTCGTCATGGACCTGTTGTTCTTCGTCGCCTTGGTTTCGACGCTATTCCTAGAGCTGCTGACTGCCGCAGTATTCGTCTTCGTCACAAAATCCAGATGGAGGCTCCTCATCTACGTAGCCGCAGCGAATATCATATCATTACCTGTAGTCTGGTTCCTGTTTCCGGCACTTGCCCTATCGCTCATGCTCATACTCATCTTAGCTGAGCTGTTTGCAGTGCTTTTTGAAGCATCCGTATTGCACCTGTTCGGGAAGCTCTCTCCTAAGAGGGCTTTGCTTCTGAGCGTCCTGATGAATGCAGCAAGCTTCCTCCTCGGAGGCTTGGTGATTCTGCCGCTAGCCGTCCTCTTAGGCGCGTGATATGAAACTCGCTGCGCTCACTTCCGGCGGGAAAGATTCCGTGTACGCGATCTATTTGATGCGCAAAGCCGGCCACGAAGTCCGTTACCTCCTCTGCATGAAGTCTTTGCGGGATGACAGCTACATGTTCCATCACCCGAATGTCGAATTCGTCGGATTGCAGGCTGATCTTTTGGGGTTGCCGGTGCTGTTCGGCGAGACTCGCGGAGAAAAAGAAGGGGAGCTCGTTGATCTAGAATCGCTGATTTCGAAGGTCAAAGATGATGTCGAAGGCGTCGTCACCGGTGCCATAGCCTCTGAGTACCAAAGGTCTCGGGTAGAACGGATATGTAAGAAACTTGGTCTTGCTTGTCTTTCTCCGCTGTGGCACATCGACCCCGTAAGCTACTGGGATGACCTGCTCTCCGCAGGCTTCAAGGTGATGGTCTCTGCGGTCGCAGCCGACGGCCTCAGCGAAGGCTGGCTTGGGAGGGTCATGGACCGTTCTGCGGTCGAAGAGCTCAAGAAGCTGTCCAAGAAGCATCACATTCATCTGGCTTTCGAAGGCGGCGAAGCCGAAACATTCGTCCTCTACTGCCCGATGTTCGAGAAAGAGATAAAAATAGTGTCAGCAGAAAAGAACTGGGACGGACAGAGAGGCACCTGCATGATAACGGAAGCGGGCCTATAGCTCATCAAGGAACATTCTGACGTAGTCTGTTCTTCCGGCAGCTTTCGCTTTTTCTCTGTAGCCTCTTCTTCTGGCTATTCGTTCTATGGCCTTCTGGGCGCCGCTCCCATACTGTGCAGCCTTCTTGCTGCGGTGCAAGACTTCATTCGACACTCCGACTTCTTCGCCTACTTTCCTCAGAATATATTTTCTGACATACTTTTTTCCGCAGACTCCGTCAGCGCATTTGTATTCGCCGGATTCTGCGATCTTCAGTTCGATAGGCAGGCTCCGCGCATATTCGATGAACTCATTATTCAGGTAAGGTGCCCGCAAGATTATTCCGTTGGCTTTGCAGGTTGCCAGGTCCTTGTCAACTTGGGACTGGTAGATGTTCTCTATGTCGTATGTCATCGTGTCTGCGACGGAGTCGTAGCCGTTCTCCATGCCCTCTATGTACCGCGAGTACCCACCGAACAGTTCGTCTGCGCCTTGGCCGCAGAGCATCACGGAGAAGCCGTCCTCCTTAGCTTTTTTGGAGGCGAAATAGAATGGGACTTCGACTGCGACCTTCACAGGATTCCTGTCTCCTATGGCAGCGACGATCTTCGGCAACGCGTCTTCGACCATCTCATCGGTCAAGTCGATTACCTTCAGCGTGAACCCCAGATTCCCGCACTGTTTCGCGTACTTGAGGTCAGGGGCTCCAGGGAGCCCGCAAGTGTACGCCGTAACTTTGGCGTGCTTGGATGCAAGGATAGCGACTATGAGAGAATCCAAGCCCCCTGAGAACACTATTCCGGTCTCTGGCACGCAGCTTTCTGCAACCGCACGATCTAGCAGCTCCAGCAGTTTCTTTGTTTCGTCCACGCCTCAGAGCCTCACATGCACGCCGTTGTCCTTCAGGAACTTTTTGACTTCAGTTATGGTGTGCTCGCCGTAGTGGAATATGCTTGCTGCGAGAGCTGCCTGAGCATTTGTCTCATCGAAAACCTGCAGGATATGTTCAGGTTTTCCGCAGCCTCCTGAGGCGATGACCGGGATCCTCACGGCGTCGGCTACTGCAGAAGTGAGAGCAAGGTCGAATCCATCGTATGTGCCGTCCCTGTCCATTGAAGTCAGAAGTATGTCGCCTGCGCCATGTTCCTCAGCTTCCTTAGCCCAGGCGATGGCATCGACTCCGGTGAGTTTTCTTCCGCCGAAGATGCTGCACTCGAACCAGCATCGTCCATCCCCTGTTTTTACGATTTCCTTTCCCTTCTCCAGCGTGTAGTTTCTCTTCGCGTCGATGGCTACGACGCACGCCTGGTTGCCGTAGCTTTCCGCTATCTCTTCGATAAGTTTCGGGTTCTTTATCGCTGCCGTGTTTATCGTGACCTTGTCTGCGCCAGAGCGGAAGGCGGCCGTCGCATCAGTCAGGCTCTTTATGCCACCTCCGACAGTCAGCGGAATAAAGACGTTCTCTGAGACCTTCTTTATGACGGCTGTCATCGTGTCCCGCCGTTCGCTTGATGCTGTGATGTCAAGAAATACTATTTCGTCTGCGCCGTCCAGATAGTATTTTTCCGCCAGCTCCCATGGTACTCCGGCGTACCTGATCTGTTTGAACTCTATTCCTTTCACTACGCGGCCTTCCGGGACGGCTAGGTCGCAGTCCAGGCAGGGGATTACTCTTCTTGCTAGCATTTCGTCTCCCTGATGAAATTTTCGAGTATGAGCAGGCCTTTCTCCCCGGATTTCTCAGGGTGGAACTGGACTGCGGCGATGTTGTCTCTGATTATGGCGGCGGTGACCTGCACGCCGTGCTCTGTCGTCGCAGCGATCACACTCTTATCTTTTGGGACGCCATAGTAGGAGTGCACGAAATAGAAGAAGTCGCCGCTCTCTATGCCCGCCAGCAGGCATGTCTCTTTCTTGATCGTAAGTTCGTTCCAGCCCATCTGAGGCACCATGACATTGTCCGGAAGCCTTATCACATCACCTTCTATGATGCCAAGCCCCCTCATCTTCCCTTCTTCGCTTCGTTCGAAGAGGGCTTGCAGACCCATGCATATTCCCAGGAACGGTGTTCCGGAATCGAGCGCTGAAAGGAGGTTCTCCTCATAGGGTCGGAGGTTCTCTATGGTTTTGTCGAAGGAGCCTACGCCAGGCATGATTATTGCGTCCGCCTTCTTCAGGTCCTCAGGCTTCTTTATGACTTCAGCGTTCGCTTTTATCTTCCGCAGCGCGTTCATGACGCTGAATATGTTTCCCATCCCGTAATCTATGACTCCTATCATCTTAGCATCCTCAGGAAGTATCTCTGCAGTCTGAAGTCGTCCGTCAGCTCAGGGTGGAATGCGAGCGCAAGAACATTATTTTCTCTTGCCATAACTATCCTTCCGTCGTATTCTGCAAGCACTTCCACGTTTTTGCCTGCTTTTTTGATGTACGGCGCCCTGATGAAGACTGCAGGGTACGATTCTTTTCCGAGCGCAGGTATTGTTAGGTCCGCCTCAAAGCTCTCCTTCTGCCTGCCGAACCCATTCCGCTGCGCCACGACGTCCATTATGCTGAGGGAGTTCACTTTATTCGTGTCTTTGCCGACGATTATGAGGCCTGCGCAGGTGCCCATGACTGGTTTACCGGCTTTCGCCAGCTTCTTTATTTCCGAGCCGATGCCGTATTTTTTGAGGAGCTTGCCGATGGTGGTGCTCTCCCCGCCCGGTATTATGAGCGCGTCGACTCCGCGCACGCCCTCCGGCGTCTTGATTTTCAGGGTCTCGCATTTGAGCCCCCCCTGCTTTATGGCAGCATCCACTGCAGTAACGTGCTCTGAGACGTCTCCCTGAAGATCTAGGATACCCACTTTCTTCATTTCATGGCTGCGACGAATTCGTCGAAGAGATAGTAGTTGTATCTTGGGCCAGGATGCGCTTCAGGGTGATATTGCACAGCCCACACAGGATGCTCCTTGTGTCTGACGCCTTCGACGCTCCCGTCGTTCAGGTTGATGTGCGAGACGTCGATGTTCGCTTCCTTGGCTGTGGCGGCGTCTACAGCAAAGCCGTGATTCTGCGAAGTGATGTGCACTCTACCAGTTACTAAGTCTTTCACCGGCTGATTCGCGCCGCGGTGCCCGAACTTCAGCTTATATGTCTTTGCGCCGCATGCGAGCGAAACGAGCTGCAGGCCGAGGCAGATGCCGAACGTCGGGATCTTCTCCGGCACAAGCTTCTTTACTGTGTCTATGACGTAGTCAGCGCGCTCCGGGTCCCCAGGTCCGTTGGAGAGAACGATGCCGTTGGGCGCATAGGACATGATCTTGTCTGCGGAGGTTTTAGCAGGAACCCGTATGACGTTCACTCCGCGGCCAGTGATGCACCGCACTATGCTCTCTTTTGCGCCGCAGTCGACGAGGACGACCGTCTTCTTTCCGCCGACGTCGTACTTCTTCGTTTCCTTTATGGTGACGAGGTCGACTAGATCCATTTCCGAGATGCTCGCGAGTTTGGTGGCCTTCTCAGCGAGTTCGGAGAGTTCGCTCTCCTCATACGGGTACTTGAGGATGCCGTTCATCGCGCCTTTGACGCGAATCTTTTTGGTCAGATAGCGTGTGTCTACGCCCTCTATTCCAGGGATATCATACTCTTTGAGGAATGTGTCGAGGCTCTTCTTTGCCTTCGAGTGGCCGATCTGCGGCGAAAGCTCTCTGATGACGAAGCCTTCTGCCTGGATTTTTTCGGACTCGTAGTCTGTGTCGTTGATGCCGTAGTTCCCCATAAGTGGGAATGTCATCATCATTATCTGGTACTTGTATGAGGGGTCAGTCAAAGCCTCCTGGTAGCCGCCCATGGACGTGTTGAACACGACTTCGCCGTCTTTGCGTCCTTCTGCGCCAAAGCCTCTTCCCCGGACCATGGTTCCGTCCTCCAGGACAAGTACTGCATTATTTTCGGCCATCATTAGATTATTCGCAGTAAATAAAGAAATCACAACCTTTCTTCCACAAGTTTCCCATGCTCCTGCGGAATAATCCTCTTTCTGCCTGAGAAGTCTTTCTTTAGGCCGGCCCCATCCAGGAGCCTGTCAAGGAATATTGCGAGGGCTGCGACTTCCGAGTGCGGCTGGCTGCCGACGGCGACGTTGTAGTCCACTATGTGGTAGACTTCGGAAGGCACCTTTTTTCCGCCGACTATTATTAGTTTGTCCTTTCCAGTCGCCGAAATCTTCTTGACGCAGTCGCTGACGTTTATTCCGTACATAGTCAGATGGATTCGGTCGCCGGGAAATTCCTTGATGTATTTGCTCCAGTTTGGAACGACGCCGACAGAAAATGAGCCGCCCCACTCAGAAACGACTGCTGCGATGCTTTCCTCCACCAGTGGGTCGCGGACGTCCATTAGAAGTTCGTCTGCGCCCAGCGCCCGCGCAACGAGGCCGATGTGGGTGCTTATCCGCTTGTCGCGCATATACCTATGGCCGAGGCGTAGGACAGTGATTCGCATATCACTTCTTCTTTTTGCCGCCTGCTTTGTTGACGACGCCTCTTGCCGCAAGTATTCCGGTGGCTGCGGCAGTTATTATCCCGCGGGATAGGCCTGCGCCGTCGCCGGCTGCAAAAAGGTTCTTCACAGTCGTCTCCATGTTCTTGTCGACGTGCAATTGCGTTGCGTAGAACTTTATCTCCGGCGCATAGAGGAGCGTAGAATCTGATGCTACTCCCGGTATGACTTCATTCAGTTTTTCCAGGCCCTCGATGATGTCCATGAGGACCCTGTGCGGCAGGGCCATGGAGATGTCTCCTGCAGTATAGTCTTTCAGCGTCGGCTGCACCGGGTTCTGTAATAGTCCCTTCGCATTGGATCTTCTGCCGCGCCGCAGGTCTCCGAGCCTCTGCAGTATCGGTTTTTTTCCGCCGATGGTGGTCGCAAGCTTAGCGATGGATTTGCCGTACTCGATGGTGTTCTCGACCGGTTCAGTCAGCTTGATCCTTACGAGGAATGCGAAGTTCGTGTTGTCCGAGCTTTTGCCGCGCAGCGCATGCCCGTTGACTCCGACGACGTCGTCGTAGCTTTCTTTGACTACGAAGCCCCGATGATTAGTGCAGAATGTCCTCACGAAGTCGTCGTAGCGGCGTGTCTGGATGTGGAACTTCGGGTCGCGGTTTATCTCGATCACGTGATCCATGATTATTGCCGCCACCTCGACTCTGACGCCGACGTCTATCGGCTCGAATTTCGCCTTTATGCCGTGCTTCTCAGCAACGCCGCTCATCCAGTAGGCTCCTATGCGCCCCGGTGCAGTTATCACGTACTTTGCTGCAACCTTCTTTCCGCTCGCAAGCTTAACTCCCGTGCATTTTCCGTCTTCTATTATGAAGTCTTCGACTTTTGCGTTCAGAAGGAATTTGATCCCATTCTTCTTAAGGTGGTTCTCGAATTTCCTTATGAGCGTCGGCGTGTTGTCGCTTCCGATATGTCTCTGTCGGATCTCTATGAACCTGATGTCTGCGGCTGCCGCCTTCTTCTTCAGCTCTCTTATGCCGTCGAGGTCGACGCCGTAGAGCTTTTTGGGTCCGCCGAACTTTAGGAATATCTTGTCGACTTCGTCGACGAGTGCATGAGCATAATCGTGGTCGCCTGTGAGCTCGCAGAGGTTGCCGCCGATGTCCGGCCGAAGATTCAATGTTCCATCAGAGAATGTTCCTGCGCCGCCTACGCCGGACATTATGTCGCCGTTCCTGTTTTCGACGTCTTTTCCTTGGTCGACTATCAAAACTTTCAGACCGCTTCCAATCAACTCGTTTGCTGCGAACATCCCTGCCGGTCCAGCGCCTATTATGGCGACATCACATTTTTCGTCCATTCTTTTCCAGCTAAATATTAAGGTAATAAGAATATAAATCGTTTCCTAGACCTTCGGTATCATAATAGTTCCGCGCGCATCCCCAACTGCGATAGTCTTCTTCTCCAGGTGCAGGTAGGCGGCAATCGCTGCAAATATCGCATCCACCTCATCTTTGCAGAGCATCCTTTCCATGACGCTCCCCTCCATGCCGGAATTTATGAGGCTTTTTTGCATGACCGTCTCGTTCTTCGCGTGCAGGCCAAGGATCTTTGCCGTCGACACAGCATGAGTCTCAATGAATCTTATCTCACTTTCTCTCATCAGTTCCGCTAGGAGGACGCCTCTTTTCGCCAGCGTCTCCATACCCCTTAAAGTCACTGGGAGTGCGCCATAATCCCGAAGCAGATCGTCGCATTTCCGTGTCTGCCCGTCGAACGTCAACGGAGCATCTATTGCAGTCAGGTCCGGCGCAACTTTCTTGAGTTTCTCGATTATTTCAGCATCGGAGTGCAGTATGCTGGTAGAAACCGTTTTCTTGTCGTCTGTGATCTGCATTATACAGAAGCCGGTGTCGTTTTTTGGGTTCCCTGCGAGGTCTATCCCAGCGACTTTCACTTTTTCTTGCTTTCAGTGTATCCGCAGCTTCCGCAGGAGAGCCGGTCTCCGTGGTTGGCGAGGAAGACTCCGTCGCCGCACTTTGGGCAGCTCCTGTTCTTTCGGGTGATCTTGCCGTCCTTGATATCATATACTCTAGACTTGTAGCTCTTCTTCTTTTTGTCTGCCATCTTTTATTCCTCCTTCTTGGCCGGCGCTTCAGCCTTCTCTTTCGCTTCCTCAGGTTTCTCTTCTTTCTTCTCGTCTTTTCCGCCGAAGTTCTTCTTTATCTTGCTCGCATCCTCGATCTTCATGCGGGCTTCGTTCTCGTAGACTTTCGCGTAGCCGACAATGACTTGTGCGCCGTACTCAGACTTCATGTTGTCTACTACGGTCAGTTTTTCGTCCGACTTCAGTGCCGCGACCAGGTCTTTTCTGACGTCCGGCAGCTTGGGCGTAGGGCCTTGGTAGGCTGCCCTAAACTTGATCTCCCTCCTCTTGAGCAGAGGGTTCTTTTTATCCTCCTTTATCTCTATTTTCATTCTGCATCTCCGAAATTATTCTTTTGATCATTTCTTTTGTTTTTTTGTCTATTCTTACGCAGACGACGCCTTCGCCGGGTTGGCCGTACAATACGACCGCGCCGATGGGTGCGACATCCATTGCGGCGACGGCTACTAGATCTTCTTCGCCGTCGACTTCGATCTTGATGTTCCTCTTGCCGGTAACAGCCTTCTTGAGGATGCCGAACACTTCCTCGTTGAGGCTACCCGGCGGATTTTTAATCATTATCCTATCCGCGGAAAGTTTTGTTATCCTTTCGGATACCGGGACGCTTCTGCGCTCTATTCTGTTGTCGTAGACGCAGACTTTCGGGGTGATCCCCGCAAGGAGCGCATCCTCTGTCACTCGGTCGCCGATGGTTATTATGAGCTCGTCTGGTTTTATTCCTAGTTCGCCTATGTCTTTTGCGATGGGGCCTGTCGGTTTCTTCAGCTCATCTCGCAGTCTCTCCGGCAGCCTTAGATACGCCATCTTATCTGACCTTTAGCGCGTATTCTCCCGGCACCTTTATCTTCATCTTTTTGGCGATCTCTGACTTGTCTGGGTCGAGTATCCCCAGGTAGCCGCTCCAGTACTGGGATGTCGGGCTCCCGCATACTGCGCACGTCTCCTCTTCCGTTAACTTATGGCATTTCCTGCAGGCTCTCATTTTTTTACTCCTTCTTCTCCTTAGGCTTCTTGGCTGCTGCGGCCGGCTTCTTTGCGGCTCGTTCACTTCTATCCTTCTGGGCCTTCTTGTCGTCTTCCAGCCACTCGAGTTTTCCGAGGTACGGCTGCCTCATAGTAAGGCCTATCTTTGAGCTGGAGAACTTCGGCTTCAGGCTGACTGAGACGATCCTTGCCCTGACAGTATCGCCTAATTTCAGGACCTTCTTGCTTTCTTTGCCTACGAGGAGCGAGTTCTTCTGGTCGTAGCTCATGTAGTCTTCCGTTATCTGGGATACGTGAGCGAGCCCGTCCATGGGTCCGAAGTTGATGAATGCGCCGAATTCTATCATCTCGCCGACGCTTCCTTCGACCACTTCGTTGAGGACTGGTTGATAAGCCAGAACCTCCATCTTGACGTTGTAGTATATGGCGCCGTCGCCCATGATTATCTTTCCTTCGCCGGTCTCGACCAGTTTAGTCACTGCGAGCACTATTCCCGCAGTCTTGTCTATTCTTCCGGCGACGGAGTTCTCGAACTCTCCCATTATCGCGTCCTCACGGTCCTCGCCGAATCTTCTGGGCGGGACTCTTACCGTATCATCTACTGTCAGTATCTTGTACATTTTCTTTTAGATCACGAATCCGTATACGACTATCAGCGCCAGGAATAGGAGCGCTATCATGTTCACGACTTTGATCAGCGGGTTCAGTGCTGGTCCGGCCGTGTCCTTGAATGGGTCGCCCACTGTGTCGCCGACGACTGCTGCGGCGTGCGTTGGAGTTCCTTTGCCGCCGAAGTTGCCGTCTTCGATGTATTTCTTGGCGTTGTCCCATGCGCCTCCTCCTGTGGTCATCTGTATGGCTAGGAGTAGTCCTGTCACGATGCATCCGACGAGGAGTCCTCCGAGTGCGATTGGCCCAAGTAAGAATCCTACAAGCAGCGGGGCTGCGACCGCGATTATCGCGGGCACGGTCATCTCTTTGAGCGCCGCCTTAGTCACGATGTCAACGCATCTCGCGTAGTCGGGTTTCCCGGTTCCTTCCATTATGCCCGGTATCTCCTTGAATTGTCTTCGGACTTCGCCGACGATCTCAAAGGCTGCTTTACCTACTGCCCTCATCAGGAAAGATGAGAACAGGAAGGGCAAAAGTCCGCCTATCAGTAACCCGATGAGCACTGCAGGGTTACTGAGGTCGAATACGAGATTCCCGCCTACCAGAGCAGAACCGAACTTGGCTTCCAGGTGCCTCTCCGCTATCACGCGTTGGACTTCCTGCGTGTATGAAGCGAACAGTGCTAGTGCAGCAAGTGCAGCGCTTCCGATTGCGAATCCTTTGGTCACGGCCTTCGTCGTGTTGCCGACGGAATCCAGCGCATCAGTTATCCTCCGAACTTCTGGTTCGAGGTTCGCCATCTCTGCGATGCCGCCTGCGTTGTCGGTTATCGGCCCGTATGAGTCCATCGTGACGATGAGTCCTGTGATCGAGAGGAGTGCCATGGTCGCTATCGCGATGGCGTAGATTCCTCCGATGCCTCCGCCGCCCAGCGTGTACGACAAGAATATGGCTGCGCATATTACGAGCGCGGGTAGTGCCGTGCTCTCAAGCCCTACAGCAAGTCCTGTTATCAGGTTCGTTCCCGGCCCTGTCTGCGAGGCCTCTGCGATCGCCTTGACTGGCGAATACTTCTTCGCAGTGTAGTATTCTGTTATCAGTATTATGGCGAATGCCACGGCGAGTCCTATGAGCGCCGAAAGGAATATCCCAAAGTGCCCAAATTGGCCCTTTATCAGGGTCGAATCCTTCAGCATCTGGTCGGTTATCACGTAGAATAGGATGATTGCGATGGCGTATGCGACTATTATGCCCTTGTACATGGCCATCATTATGCCGCCTTTACCTACTTTTCGTACAGTCATTATGCCTATGATGGAGGCGACTATTCCTGCCGCTCCCAGCATCAGCGGATAAGTAGTCAGGCTGCCGGAAGTCTTCTCTATAAGGAATCCGAGGAGCATTGCAGCTATGGCTGTTACTGCGTAGCTTTCGAACAGGTCTGCGCCCATTCCAGCGCAGTCGCCGACGTTGTCCCCTACGTTGTCTGCGATGACTGCAGGGTTCCGTGGGTCATCTTCAGGGATGCCTGCTTCGATCTTGCCCACAAGGTCTGCTCCGACGTCTGCGGCTTTCGTGAATATTCCGCCGCCGACTCTCGCGAACAGGCTTATGAGGCTTGCGCCGAACCCGAAACCGATGATGAGTGTCGGATCATTGAATATCGAATAGAAGAATGCTACTCCCAGCAGGCTGAGTCCTACGACGAACAGTCCTGTGACTGCGCCGCCGCGAAAAGCCATACGGAACGCGTTGTCGAGTCCGCCTCTTGCAGCGCTCGCAACCTTCGTGTTCGTCATGACCGAGACGTTCATCCCGACGAATCCTGCCAGAGCCGATAGGAGTGCTCCGACTAGGAACGTTACTCCGATCTGCCAGCTTAGTGCCGCAGTGAGTACTATGAATAATATGACTGCAAATATCGAGATGGTCTTGAATTGCCTTTTCAGGTAAGCGATCGAGCCGGCCTTGATGGCGCCGGATATCTCCTTCATCTTCTCTGTTCCGTCGTCCTGCTTCTTCAGGTTCAAGACTATGTATCCTGCAACCAACAGGGCGAGTGCACCTGCCGCAAAGACCAGTATTAGTTCCACGTTGTTTGTTCACCTCCCAAGCGAGATAATAACTTAGTTTTTATTTAATAAATCACGCAAAGTCCAGGTGGGTCCGGCTTCGCATGCCTATGACGGCTGCGCCCATTCCCCGCAGCGTCCTGCGAAGCGCCTTATCGTTCGTGCAGACTATCGTGTTTGCCGGGTCCTCTGCCGCAAACTGCGTGATCTGTGCGTCGACTCCGCCCGCCCCCTCCAATATTCTGACCTTCTTTTTCTCTATCAGCTTCAGGGCGACGCTTGCAGCAGTCTTATGCTGCCCCTTCACTCCAATGCCTTCCCTTATGCGTTCGAGCTCTTTTATGACGCCTGCGGGCGTCACCAGCTCGTAACTTTCCATAATGAGTCGAGCTATTTCCGTGAAGACGTCGATTCGTTCAGTGCAGGGCAGCAGCAGAAAATTCGTGTCCAAGACGACCCTTTTCATGTGATTAGTCTTTGTCTTCTTTGACTATTCCGTATCCTATGAGGTGCCATCTGGCGCCGAATAGTCTGCTGAGGGCGATGAGTTCGCCGTCTTCGACGCAGACTGGCAGCTTGAGCCGGAATTCGCCTTTCTTGGGGTCGACTGCCATGCCGACGGTTATCGCGCTTCCTGCTGACATCATCAGTGCTTCGTTCTTCTCTATGGCCTTGACTATGGCAACAGAAGCCTCTTCTTTGATGCCGATGAGCCTCTTCAGGAGCTTGACTTCCAGCCTCAGGCGGTCTCTTGCCGCAGGCAGGCTTCCGGGTGTTCCGACGACGTTCCCTGACAGGTTGTCTGATTTGGTGAGCGCCGGATCCAGTTTCGTGCCTATTGCGATGAGTCCTCCGGGTCGCGCTTCCTTGAGCGTCGCATTGCTTGCGGATAGGCTGACTATCTCTGTTTTGAGTGGAATGTACGTGTTCTTTTTTCTGACGCCTGGGCATAGTTCTATCTTGTCGCCGATCTTGAATCTGCCTTGCAGGACTGAGCCTCCGATGACGCCGCCCTTCAGTTCATCGAGTTCTGTTCCCGGGCGGTTGATGTCGAATGATCTTGCGACCCGCATCTTCGGCGGCTTCTCCAGGTCCCGTTCGGGTGTCGGGATCTTTTCTTCTATGGCCTTGATGAGGACGTCGATGTTGGCGTTGTAGTGCGCCGCAATGGGGATTATGAGCGAATTCTCTGCCATAGTGCCTTTTACGAACTCCTTTATCTCATCATAGTTCTTTTTCGCCTCCTCTTTGGTGATGAGGTCGATCTTGTTCTGTGCTATGACTATGTTCTTCACTCCGCGGATGTCGAGTGCCATCAAATGTTCAGCAGTCTGCGGCTGCGGGCATTTTTCGTTGGCTGCGATGACGAGCACTGCGCCGTCCATTATCGCGGCGCCGGACAGCATCGTCGCCATCAGCGTCTCGTGTCCGGGCGAGTCTACGAAAGAGACTTTCCGCAGGAGTTCAGTCTTTGTGCTGCATCTGGGGCATTTTTCGCCTGAGCAGTAGCAGTTGAAGTCTTCGCATTTCTTGCACTTGTAGAATGAGCAGTCTGCGTACCCCAGTCGTATTGAGATCCCGCGCTTTATTTCTTCGGAATGCCTGTCAGTCCACACCCCGGATAGGGCCTTGGTGAGGGTCGTTTTCCCGTGGTCTACGTGCCCTACGAGCCCTATGTTTACTTCAGGTTGTGTGGTCTCTGACATGGTGTATTCATTCTTCCTTCTTTTCTTCTTTCTTTTCTGTTGCGCCGAATATCTCATCCAGCGTCTTCTTACCTTTTTCGGTGACCTTCATGTTCACCTGGATTATGTTCTCGCTGATGACGTCTCCTCTGACGCGTTTCCTTACTCTGACGTCGGAAGACTTCCTGTATCCGATGCCGTCCTTCATGAGGACTCGTTCGACTCCCCGCCCCTGTACGCCTTTCTTCATGGGGAAGCCGCCTTTGTCGCTTCCGCCGGTTATTTTCAGCTTGTATCCTGCGAGGCCGACTATGGCGCCGTCTACTTCTTCGCCCAGTCTTTTGCCGGCGATCTTTTTCGCTTTATCGTCCTTCAGTTCCTGCTTGTAGCTTTTCCCTGTTTCCGGGTCCGCTATAACAACCTTATATTCCATTGTAATCCTCAGAATCTATGCTAGAGTGTAGTTTTAAATATTGGAGCCAATCAATAAAAAACAGGCTATTATTTCCCTAGCTTCAGTTTTATCGCTGCTGCGACTTTCCCGGCCTCGGCCTTGCCCCGCAGTTTCGCCATGGCTTTGCCCATCAATGCGCCGGCTGCTCCGTCGCCTAGTTTTTCTATGAGCCCGAGATTCTCTGCGATGATCTCACCCACAACTTTATCGATCTCAGTATCAGATAAGGAGCCTAAGCCCAGCTCATTCGCAGCAGCTTCAGCAGTCTTCTGCGGGTTTTTTGCAAGCTCAGCAACGACCTCCACTATGCTTTCCTTCGTGATCTTCCCAGCTGAGATGAGCCTAAAGACTCCAGTAAAGTGCGTCTTCTCCAGTTTTTCTGCGTCGACGCCATACTTCTTCTTCGCCTCCTTCAGTGAAGAAAGCAATGTTCCTGCGATCAAGGAAGCCTTAAGGTTCGGGAACATTTTCACATATGAATCGAAGTCATCGGCGACTTTGCTTTTCACAAGTTGGCCAGCAAGCTCAGATCCGACGCCCAACTCAATATACCTGCTCATCCTCTTCTCCGGCGTCTCAGAGAGATTCTCTCTTATCTTCTTCAGTCTCTCAGCGGGCAAGGCGACTGGAACTTCATCCGTCTCCGGATACATTCTTGCGGAACCTGGCAGCGGCCTCATGAATTCGCTGCTTCCGTCGTCTCTGGCGCGCCGAGTCTCCTTCGGGACTCCAAGGAAAGCAGTCCTACACCTGCCGATGACTTCATTCAAGGCCTTTTCTGCGACATCCTTTTGTTCGACGACGAGAGCGAACGCGTCATTCTCCTCTAATGAAAGCTCTTTCTTCACAGCAGTGACCTCATCCAGACTTATCCCATACTCTGGTAATTCGTCCGAGTGGAATATTCCTTTGACTCCGGCCGCAGACTTCGCGTACTGCGCCAACTCCGGCCCCAGTTTATCTTTCAATAATCCGGAGAAACCCGGCAATTTCACTGCGAGCACGCAGGCGCCTTTTTCGAGCATGTTTGCGACCATTTTCGAACCAGTTTTCGCAAATGCATCTGAGACATCAGTGAAGCCCCCTGCGAGATTCTCTCCGTTCGGATTCCTCCTCCACAGTTCCTCTTTGACTTCGATGAGCATCACCTGCCGTTCGACTTCTTTTCTGAGTACGTCCTCGATCAGTTTGAGGTCTTGCACTCCTTTGACTTCGACGCGGCCTCCTCCTGTGATCGAAACGTTCAGGTCCTGCCGTATCGTTCCCAGTCCTCTCTTCACTTTTCCGGTTGCGCGCAGGATCATCCCAAGTTTTTCTGCAACAGCTCTACCGTGCGCAGGCGTTTTTATGTCGGGATCTGTTGCTATCTCCACCAGAGGTATGCCGAGCCGATCCAGCCTGTAGGTCGTAACACTCCCTTCCTCGCTTATTTTTCGTGCCGCATCCTCTTCAAGGCAGATGGTCGGAATCCTAACTTTCCCTTCAGCTGTTTCGATGGTTCCGTCCATTGCTACGAATATCGTCCTCTGGAATCCTGAAGTATTTGATCCGTCTATGACTGTTTTTCTCATAACCTGCAGTTCGTCGACTGGTCGCGCATTCAGCAACAGTGCAGCTTCGAGGACTGCATTCAGTGCTTCTTGGTTGAGCTGGTGCGGCGGTTCTTCATCGAGTTCCACGAGGCATGTCGTAGTATAGTAACCCTGATACACCATCGCTCTGTCTCGCAAGAACTCATAGAGTGCTGCAGGGTCGATGTCGCCGACTTCTCCGGCCACCGCCCTCATTTTTCTTCTGATGACGAAATCCGGCTCATCTTCGCGGATGACAGTCGGACAACCACAGAACAGCTTATGAGTCTCCAACTGCTGATGGATCTCTATACCGCATTTGAAGCCGAGCTTTTGATAATCTAATTCAGTCATCTTCTATTTTCTTATGCTGCTTTTCCTATTAGTCCTGCTGCGGCCGCGAGCGCTCCGAGTAGCATCGGCAGCGGGCAGCATGGGTTACTTGATTGGTTTTTGTTGAAGCCTGCTTTTGTTCCCGGCTCCGTGTAGACGAGTGTGGGGTCGTCTGGCTCAGGGAGGTTCGCGGTCTGTCCTGCTGCGACCTGCCCTACTCCGGCGTCGGCTTCGGTCCTCACTCCTTCGGCGTCGAATCTTATCATCGTCGTCTCATATTCCTGCGGTCTTGCAGTCGCTTTTGCTTCAGGATATTTCTCAAGGAATTTCTCTGTCTTGTATGCTGAGATCTCGAATCTTACTTTCGTTCCTGCTGGAACAAAGATCCATTCAGGCGCGTCCTTCAAGTCCCCGGAGAAGATCGCGCCGGGAATGTTGCTTTCGTACTGCATCGTCTCGTAGTTGACTCCAGTGTGCCGTCCGCGTGAGTCGTAGGCGTGCAAGTCGATGTCCGGCATCGTGCCCGGCAGGTCGTTTTCGGTCGACGCGGCATCGTTCGTTCCGTTGACTGCAGCTCCTCCTGCGGGGCCTGCGACTGCGCCGACAAGATTATTGGGCTTGTATTCTTCGACTTTGACTGATGCAGTATATGGGCTTGCAGTCTGTGATTCCAACGTCACCTTGAATTCCTGCACCGGGTTCAGGAACCTAGAGTTGTTTCCTGCTGTGGTGTGCAGCGTCGGCTTAGGCACCCAGCCGTTGGTCGAGCTGTTCGTGTTGTATGGTGCGCCTTGGGTGCTCATGTAGTTGACTATGTGGTGTGCGTTGCCTATATCATATTGTACCTGATAGATCATGACTCCGGATGCCGGCGCCCCGAATGCTGTTCCGCTGTCTCTGGCTTCGACTATGAAGTAGTCCTCTGCATTGTTGGAGAGCGGGTCGTCGATGATGAGTACTGCGCTCCCCTTCTGCATGTTTTCTAATGCTGTGAGGTCGTATGTTCCGTTCATCGCCGCATACCTGTATGTGAGCCATTCTGCCGCGTTCTTTGTGAAGCTGGCCATCTGTGTGGGAGTGCTTCCGCTGGGGCCCCAGTGGCTTCCGCTGCCCATCAAGTCCCAGTAGCCTGAGAGTCCGTATTGTCTGTCTGCTTGCCCATTATAGTTGTATCTGTCGCTTATTCTCGCGAATCCGCCGGGCATCATGTGCTTGGATGGCATGGAGTGGCCGAATTCGTGGACCCATCCGCCGAGTTCCCTATTTTCGCTGAGGAGTATGAAGTTCTTCGTGTATATCCTTCTTTTTCCGAGGGCTGCGTCCACTTCCACGTAGTAGCTGTTGTCTTTGTATGAGCAGAGGTTCGAAAATATTGCGGTTGCGTCCTTCTGTTTTCCATCTCCTGCGAATACGACGACTATGCGCTCAAAGTACAGGTTCTCAGGAAGATCAGCGCCAGCAAAAGCCTTTTTCGTGGCTTCGACTCCGAACCTGGATGCGCCTCCAGCTCCTGCGAACGTGTTCAATGGTTGGTCTACTCGATACCAGTCTGCGTTCCCTCGGCTGCCGTCGGCGTCCCTGAAGCTGAACTTGAATGGCGGATACGTTCCATATGAGTTGACTCCATAGTATTGGTTGACTCGCTGAGCCATCTCCTGCGGCCAGACTAACTTCTGGGCGCCTACTCTGTCTGGGGTGTCTGCCATGATGACGAGCGTCTCGCCGAAGCTGCAGAGTCCGTCCTCTTCTGCGGCCGCGTATATTGCGGCTGCGATTTCGTCTTCGTTGCCGCCTTCTTCTGTGGCGTCGTTTGCTGCCATCATATATTTTCCGCACGTCCAGATTATGGTGCCGTATTGTGTGACGCATGCGTCTTCGTCGCTTGGGCCGAAGATGCTTTCAAAAAATCCTTGTACTGCGTCCCTAAATACTTTCGTCAGTCCCTTTGGGTCGCAGTTTTTTCCTGCTGTGAGCATGACTGAGTCTCTGCCTTGGTAGCTTGTCCTAGTCATATCCCACTGTTCGAAGAAGCTCATGTACATCTGCACTTCGACGTCGCTGCCCATGACCGAGACTACGCCTTTGATGTCTGAGTCGTCGCCTTTTCCGTCGATCGAGATGACGTAGCTTTTTCCTGCGGATTCTGCTGAGAGCACGGGAGCAGGCCAACCCAGCCTGTCAGCCGCATTCTTTGCCACGGCTTCAGCCCTCTCTTCGTCAGTCAGCGCATAAGCGCATGTCGTCAGCAGTAGTCCTATGAGTAGTGTAGCCAGGATCCTACGTGTAGCTGCCATAGAAAGAATAATAGTATGAATGATTAAAACTTCTGTGCGGACGGGCCTATCAAGATATCACCATCTCAGCATGTAATTATATCGGCATCTTGGGAGTCTGCCGTTGACATATGCAATTTAACCTATCTTCCCCATATACTCCTTGAGGTGAGCTATATGGATACTAAGTTTATTATTGTGGTTTTTTTGGCCGCATGCCTCATATTCTCTGGCATGGCGTCGGCCGAAAAAGGCGGGAACGCCGGCGACAGCAGAGGCGGTGGCAGCGATGACGTGGGCCTAGATGACAAAGGCACGGACATTCTAGTTGGCAAAGGCCTTGGCGACGTTAATCGAACTCAGGGCCAGGGTCAGGACAGGAATAAGACACAGTCCCAAGACCAAGACAGAAACCAGACTCAGGACAAGCTGAGGGTTCTCGATCAGGTGCGGAACCAGACTGCTGAGCACAAGCTGCTTTTGGATGCGAAGCTTGCGAACGTCAGCAACGCCGATAAATTGAAGGTGTTCCAGAACCAGAATCAGGTTCGTGAAGCCGTGATGGCGCTCTTGGCGCTGCGGCAGGCGGGTAACTTCTCCGGCGGCATCGGCCAGAATATCTCTGCTATCGCACGGGAATTCGATAACTCCGTGAATAAGACGATCGCTGCGGAGGAAGCTATTGTGGGCCGCGACGGTCTGACTCGGCTTCTGTTTGGCGGCGACGAGAATGCAGCTGAGACGCTGCAGGCTGAGTTGAATCAGAATCGTGTCCGCCTACAGCAGCTTGAGCAGCTTCGTCTGCAGCTTGATACTGAGTATCAGCCTTTTGTGGACGAGCAGATCCGCCTGATGCAGGAAGAGCAGACGCGTCTGATGGAACTAGCTCAGAAGGAGCAGCAGGACAAAGGCTTATTAGGCTGGCTCTTCAAGTAAGCCAACCTAACCTTTTTTTTCTTTTTCTTTAATTCTTCACGACTCAGTGCGCCGCCTTCGGTGGCACGTATTCCTTCGAATTTCTCCAGCTGTTGGGTCGGATGTCTTGGTAGAATTTGCATGCGCGCCGCCACTGCGTCGTCCCGGAAATGTCGTGTTCCATCATCTTGCGGCCCAGATAGTCGAGGAACTGTTCGGTCCCAGCGCGGTCGCGGAAATAGAATACTGCAAGCTCACGGTCGAATCTTCCCGTGACCCGGGATTCGACTTCGTTTATGGTCTTCACGAATTTGCCGATATTCTCGCGGTTGAAGTTGCCTTCCCAGAAGACCAATGCCTTATAGCATCTGTTGCAGGGTTCCGGGATCTTCCCAGTGTCCCGGTAGAGCTTTAGTTCAGGTTGATTCGGCTTCTGGCAGAAGCTTTTTTCTTTCCCGAACCACACCCAATCCTCCTTGTCGATCAACTCATTGATCTCATGGAAGTTCGATACGACCACCTGACACCACCGGATTAATTTATGAGACAGAGCCTAAATAGGCGTCTTTTAGCTTTCCGGCCCCATATTTTAATCGTGGACGAAAGAATGATGGGGGGCATGATGCTCTTCTTGGTTTTGTGCGTTGCAGTCGGCTGCGCATCCGCCGAGAAGGTGGCGCCGGATAATGCTTCCGTAGAATACTTCATCAGTAAGACTGACTGTTCCGTATACGTCAGCAGACAATGCGCGAAACTGAACCTGGTGAGTGAATACATATTTAATGAAACAAATTCCAGGTGCACTTGGTGGTGTCGGCCGGTGAGAACCCAGAATACTTCGTCGACAACATCGACATCTTCGTCGGCTACTTCATCATCTACTCTCCAGTCGACCACGTCCACGACCTTAGGCGCGCAGACAGCTTCTTCGCCGGACTATTCTGTGCCCTTGATTGTCGCAGCCTGCGCATTAGTGCTAATATGGCAGATTGTAACCTATCTGCGGAGTCTCACGAAATAAGATGAATTTTCTTGTGCGATTTTTGGTGGCGGTAATATACGATATCCTTGATGCAGTGGACGCGATCCCGGTCATCGGCGACGTGGTGGAGACCGGAGCAGCCTTCCTTGTTGCCAAGTGGCTTGGAGTGCGCTCCAAGTGGATAGTCGCTGGCGTGACACTCGAAGGATTGCTTCCGCCGCCCCTGGATTTTTTTCCTGCGATGACCGTCGGCCTGCTGGTCGACTCTCTCCTGTCTAAAGGCACGAAGCCTACCGAAAAGAAGAAGTGAGGTGAATCGACTGATGGCAACCTACTATCTTGACATCGAAGCCTATTGTCCTGGTCCGCGCCCAGACATAGAGAAAGATAAGATAATCACCATCCAGTACCAGAAGGTCGACCTCGGGTCAGGGAAACCAATGGGGGACCTCATGATTCTCCGCGAATGGGAGTCATCTGAGGAGGCAATAGTCACAGAATTCTATAATCGGTTCGTCAAAGGCAGGCGCAGCGCATGGGATTTTATTCCAGTCGGCTGCAACCTCAATTTCGAATTGGAGTTTCTGACTTCGAAGTTCAGGAAATACTTGGGCAAAGATTTTTCTAGCCGCGACGTCTACTACAATAATCCGCGCCTGGACGTGCAGCCTTTTTTGATTCTCATGAATAAGGGGGAATTCCGCGGAGCTAGCCTCGACCGGTTCACCAACAAGCTCCAGAGCGGCGCCTGCATCAAAGACTACTATGAGAAAAAGGAGTACGAGAAGATCGACGAATACGTCATCCAGGAGACGGCGGCGTTCCTCGAATTCCTCCAGAAGCTGGATGCGAACATCATGAAGCTGCGGGAATGAAATTCGGCTTTTTATCCAACCTATCCTATTCCCTAACTAAGGTGTTTCGGTTCATGGCTCGCATACTTGCTGTCGTTGCTTTATTCTGTCTGTTCTCCGGCTGCGTCGACTGGGAGGTCGACGATGCAGTGGAGAACAAGGACCCGAAGGCCTGCGAGAAAATAGAGTATGATTATGGGCGAGACGAGTGTTTTTCGAGGCTCGGCGCCGAATTGAAGGACCAGACTATGTGTTATCGCGTCGGCGAGACGCATACGCGAAGTTATTGTCTCACTAAGGTGGCTGTGTCCACGAAGAATGTGGCTTTGTGCGGCGACATGGGAGCCGACACAGGGGCCGCCGAAGACTGCGTCACCAAGGTGGCTGTGGTGTCGAAGGACGCGAACTTATGCGAGGACCTCGACGACTACCCTCGCATCCTGTGCATCCGCTCCGTCGCCAGCGCGCTCGGAGACGAGTCCCTCTGCTTGAAGATCGAGTACGGCGGAAGCCGCGACGAATGCTACAAGCGCTTGGCTGGAGATAAGAAGGATCCTAGCCTCTGCGAGAAGGTGAGCACAGAGAAAGGTAAGTATTATTGCAGGGCAGCGGCCGGCGCATCAGCGCCATCGGAGCCGGCAACTGTCAGCAGTACGATGCCAGTCGACCCGTATGCTGCGGGCTTCGACCCAACGGACCCTGACTCAGGCAACGGATACACATTCTAGGAGCCTGCAGAAAAGCCGCCGAAAAATATCCTCCGAGTCTGTGGACGGCATTTAAGGGCTCATGCGGATGATTAACCATGAAAGCGGGGTGGATACACTTAGGGATACTAGTCAGTTTAGTTGCCTTGTCGACCGGATGCTTGGACTTCGGTTATATCCTGGGGACCTTTGAGGAGACGGCTTGCGACAACGTCGACCCGTCGAGTATAAGCCCGGGCTTCGATAGAAGCCACTGCTTCAAGGACGCGGCGGAAAGAAAGAAGACGCCGGAGACGTGCGCGAAGGTCGAGGAAAGTGCGCCGCGGACAAGATGCTACATGGAACTTGCGGAAGAACTAGGCAGATGGCAACTGTGCGATAACTTACAGGACCAACCAAGTGGCCAAGACTATTCTCGTTTAGAGTGCGTTCAGAGGGCTGCAGTGAAGACATTCAACACCAGTATATGCGAGGAGATGGGTGACGCATCCTACGGCGGATGGGTCAGCGCCACATACAGCAAAGAAGAATGCATCAAGGCAGTCAACGCCGCATGGGAAGGAAAAGACCTGCCTCCGGGAAGCGCAGCACCAGGAGGAAGCATAGATTAAAAACGGATATGAACAAGAAACTGCTGGTCTTAGGAGGAGGCGGACTCATCATTATAGGCATAGTCCTGGTTCTACTGCTTGTTGCGGGCGCCGGAATATATTTACTCTATTTCACAGGCGACGGCGGAGGACAGCAGCTTCCGCAGCAGGAAAATGTCCTACAGAGGAAGGACCTCGACGGCGACGGCGTAAGTGATAAGTTCACGTATGTTTTCCCTAAGGAAGAGATTGAAGGGGATGTTTTCTTGCAGAGGACGGCTGTCTATGAAAAAGATGCTGGAGGAAGCTATCGCGGCACATTATCCCTAGAATTCGAGAACACTGGTTCTGAAGATAAGACTTTCACCTATGTAATGAAGATACCTAAGAGTTTTGCCGCTCACGTCCGCGACCTCGACTTCGATGTTCCTCCAACGAAAATAATCCAAGAGGATCCGGAAGTTAGCTGGGAAGTGCGGGTCATGGAGAGAAGCAGGACGGCGATAAAGATCGGGGCAGCGATCGACTTAGGAGTGGGTAAAGCCAAGGAGAAATGGAGTGAATGGTTCGGCGGAGAACAGAAGCCGAGCGAAGAAGACGCCATAGCAGGCGCAGTCATGGCGGGTGTCGGAGACATAGGATTCGAAACTGCCATGAGGGGGATAGAGAAGGTTGACGACGGCGCCGGAAAAGAGACCCTCAGAATGGTCGCCGTAATGACCTACCCTGACAAATTCATCATAGGCGACTGCGAGGGACTGGGGGAATACGATAAAACATCGAAGCCGATATGTAAGGCAGTGCTCACAGAAGACTGGAGGGAATGCACTAACGTCGAAGACGAGGAAGACGTCGACTACTGCAAAGAATACCTCTACAAATCTCTCGCAAGAAAATGCGAGACCATAAAAGAACAGACACTCAAAGACCTCTGCTTCTATAAGGCGGCAGTTAAGGCGGACTGGGTGGAAGCATGCGAAGACATAGTGGACACAGAAGGAGTCTACCTGAAGGAACAATGCAGGGCTGAAGTAACACAAGACATGGGAATCTGTAAGAAGATTCCTGAACAGAGGATAAAAGAAAACTGCTGCAGGAAACTCATGAACCCGGACGAGCAAGCCGAATGCATGGGAACCAACACGACGACAACGACCACACTATTCCACCTGCCGACGAACCTGGAGCTGCTGCAGGAAACCGACAAGCTGAGTGTGGGCGTATACCTCTATGGCAGAGGAATAGACAGAGAAGAAGGAGTCGAAATAATAGATGTGGACTCAGCGAGCTTCAACTGCTACAACCAAGGGAACCTCACGTGGAACGGCCGACTGTTCTCGGGCAGCGGCACATGGACCCGCCAAGAATTCGACGGAAGAACCCTCAAATACCGCCAAGTGCTGGAAGGCGCAGTCACAGAAGAAGCCGACAAAATAGTGTGGTTGACATGCGAATGGTACCGCGACGACAGAGAAAACCCGCAGTCTACTGAAGTATACTGGCACAAACTCCAGTTCACCAACGTGCCGCTGAACCACACAGCATACGGCGCAGAATTCGGGTCCACGATAAAGGGGCCGACGACGGAACACTATTTCTCAGGCCAGCCGGAATCCTACGACAAACAGGTCAGAGGCACGAAAGTCTACGAATTCACCCACTTCCAGGAAGTCATCTGGGATCCGCCGGAGAATACTGACATAAAGAATCACCTGTCAGTCAGCTTCAGGAAACAGTAGACGTCTTTTAATTTGGTTGATGACTAAGTTCTTAACATGAAAGAGTGGGTTTTCTTCCTGATAGTATTGCTGGTCACGGGAGCGATCATTGGCGCTTATGTTGTGATGAATCCGCAGACGACTACTTCGTCGACGACTAGTTCGACTACTTCGACGACGCAGCCACCGGTCGTCCACTGCGACGCTAATAATCCCTGTAAGGAAGGGGATTGTTATCTATTCCAGTACATGAGCTTCGCCTACTGTTACGTCGGAGACCCCTGCGAGAAGTGTCCGACGAAGACGTGCAGAGTAGCTGAATCCTATCCTATGCAGGTCTTCTGCGACAAGGCGGGGAGGGCAGAAGCCTACTCTGATAAAAGAGGGTATTCGAAGAACGAGAACGTCACACTCACAATCAAGAACGTCGGAGAAGCCGACATCTGGTACGTCGACTGGATGGGTGAGCCCCTGACGAGAAGCTGCAGGTACACTGATGCGGAAACACGAATACAGAAAGATCTTAAGGGAACATGGGTCGATCAACTGATCGTGGAAGAATGCTGTATTCAGCCGATCTGCAGTCTTGCGCCGCTTCGAATAAAGACTATCGCGCCTAAGGAGAGTATAAGGATGACCTGGGATCAGAGCGTGTGGGCGGATGACTCGCCAAAAATCGCGCAGCCTGGCAGATACAGGATAAGGTTCGCATACTATTTGACGGACGCGATGGAGGATGCAGCTTATGCGGATGCGGAGTTTTCGCTCAGCGGAGGAGGGGGGAATGTTCTCTTCTTGGATGAGCATCGGCATGTCGACGGCAAAATTCTCGGAGGCGAATCATGTGGGATGATGATGATCGACTTCCCCACGTACAGATTCGATGAGGTGACTAGGACTTTGAGTGGGAGACTGAATTTCGAAGTCAACGATAGCCTGAAGGTCGTCTACGGCTCCGGGATGAGCCTTTCCGGAGACGCCGGCGGAGGAGCAGCTACTCGGCTCACTGGAGTATATGGGCTGCCGTATGAGGATGGGCCATTGAGGATCATGGACGTCAGAGAAGACGGCACCGTCGAACTCGTCTACAGGGGAGAGAACATCAAGCTGGCTGCGGGGGAATCATGGGGCAGCGAAAATGTCTCAGTGACAGAAGAAAACGGCTGCAAGATGAGGAAGAATGCGACGGACAGCATAGTGAACTATGGGTTCGTCGACAAAGAGAATATCTTGGTGGACGGCTTTTAGACTAAATGTGGTAAAATAGTGAGATAGTTCTATCTCGCCATACTGGGCCGGGATTTAAGGTAGCCCTACTCAATTCTTTCTTAGGTATGGAGACCGACACCAAAGTCTACTTAAGGAAGAAGTTCATGCAGTACTACGGTAGCCATGAGGTGGCCGCCCCAGCAGAGATAGCGAGCCGGGAATTCGGGACAGGAACATTAGAGACGAAGATCAAGGTCCGCCACAAGTCTTTTTCATCGCAGCGGGACCTCAACAATTATCTGAAAAGAGAAGTCCCATTCTATATCTCATATTCTGCAGCATACTATGAGTTTCCGGAGAACCAGCCGATGTCAGAGAAGAAATGGAGGGGCGCAGATCTTGTTTTCGATCTGGATACTGAGATGAATATGCTTTCAGAAAAGAAGCTTGCGGTAGTCAAAGAAGAAGCACAGAACCTCCTGGATTTCCTGGTTACGGATTTCGGTTTCCCGAAATCGGAGATTGAAGTTAATTTTTCTGGGGGTAAGGGTTATCACATCAAGGTCTTTGATGAGCGCGTCAAGAAGTTGGGGGGAATAGAGCGGCGCGGCATCGTCGATTATGTTACTGGGGCCGGTTTCGACTTGGAGGCGCACTTGATTCCCGAGGCTGCGGCCGGTATCCCTATGAAGGGGCGCGGCACATTCCAGTCGAAAGCGCATTTTACAGAGGTTCTTAAGGGACCTGCGAAGGAAGATAGTGGGTGGGGTAAGAGGGCCTACAACATAGCTTCTGATGTCATATCCTCTGATGCGGCGCGTCTGCGCTCATTCTATCATATAAGTGAAAAGAAGGCCGAGGAATTAGAGAGAAACAGAGAGAACAACCGTAGGCGGTTGGACTCAGGTTATTGGGAGGGTTTTGTGGGTATAACCAAAAATATGCAGAAGACTCTCATAGAGACGTATGCTGTCAAGTTTGCCCCTGATGATGTTGACGGTTCAGTAACGTTCGATACGACTCGCCTTATCCGGCTGCCGGATACGTTGCACGGAGGCTCTGGACTTGTAGCTAAGAGGGTCGCAGACTTGGGTCCTTTTGACCCATTGAAGGACGCGGTCGCATTCGGAAAAGAGGAAGTTAAAATACAACTGAAAGAAGAAGCCAAATTCGACCTCGGAGACCAGAGCTTCACTCTCCTCCCTGGGATCGTTTCTGTTCCGGAGTATGCTGCAGTCTACCTTCTATTGAAGGATAAGGCAGACGTCATCCGCTAATCCAGGTTATAGTACTTGCGGATGAATTCTGGAGAGAGGGCGTCTCTGACGATTATGGCTCCTGAGCCCACGCGCTCGTCGTCGCCGGCAACGATCAGTTGGCCGCCTTCGTAGTATATTCGGCTGACGTTCGACTTCATGAAGACTATCGCAGGCCAAAGTTTGTCGCACTCGAAAGTCTCATTATCTGTTTCATTCAGTTTCTGGAAATTAGTCGTAATAGGCTGAATAGCGCAGGAATTTCCGTCCTTTATGTGCGGGAAGATCTTGATGAGGTTCACTTCGATGTCTTTCTTGTCTATTTTGCCGTCGTTGTTCACGTCCTCATATTTGACGCTTCCTGCCTGGATGTAGCCTAAGGCGCCGAGGACGTCGCCGTAGCCGCGCATCGCAGAACCCCGGAGGTTTTTGTCCAGCATGACGTTGATCTGCTTCTTCTCGAGGATCAGAGCCGAAAGATTCCAGATGCCTGAAGAGCATTCTATGCCCTGCTGGAGGCAGGAGAAGACGTTGCATGCGTGGATGATGTCGTCGTCTGTCTTGCCGCGTATGATTGCGCGGTTCTTCAGGATGAAGAGTCCGGCGTCGCCGCGTTCGACGAGCACCTTATAGCCGGTAGCATCACGGGTGGTTAAGGCAGCCAGCTCGAAATTGCAGGTCAGAGCCGCTTTGTCCGTGTTGTTGTAGAGTGCGATGTTGCGGATGTTCTGTATGTCAGAGAGAGGGACCTGTGAATGGACTGCGACGCCTGCGACTTCAGTATTATATGTGTAATTCTGCGTATTCAGTTGCGATAAAAGGACCACAAGAGCGCCGGCTGCTATCAGGAGCACGGCGATTAGCGTCGTCTTACTGGTCTTCTCCTCCTTCGGTTCTTCAGTCGGTGCGGTTTCCTCAGCCATCTCCTCTGTTATTAGTATTGTAGTTATAAATTTAGGTTAACGATGATCACAAGATTCATGCAGCAGAAGGAGGAAGCCCAAAAGAGCTTGGCGGAGGCTAAATTGGCGAATGAGACGGACCCTGAGGCGATGGCTCTCGTCGACTACGTCAATTCCCTCAAAGATTATTATACAACGTCCAGCTGCTCTGGGCGGATATGTCTGCTGCATGACGTAGGTTCTAAGCTCGAAGCCGACTGGATCGGGAAATGGCATCGGAAAGTCACCTTTGAGGAAGTGATGGACGCCTTTGAAAATAGGCCGAAAGACGGTAGGGTAAGATTCATATTCGAGTCTGCGATATTCCACATCGTCGCAAAAGATGTTGCCGGCGCCAGCAAAGTCGTGACAATAGCACGCAACTTCGGCTTTAAGCGGGTCGGCATCATCTCAGTCAAAGAAGAGAGGAACACAATCGAAGTCTGCAGCACGGAAAGGTTCGATGCTCCAATATCGGATTCTGGGAGAGCCCTTGTCGACGAAAACTATATCAGGTACCTTGTGGATTTAGGGAACATGAGATTCGATGAAGGAATAAAAAAATTGCGGAGACTGGAGCAGGGGCTGCGCGAGAACCTCTTTTAGATTCTGTTTACCCTATCCTATGTATGGAAGCTAAGCAGGTCAGAGCCGGCGTCTGGGAATTTAAGGAAGCGGGGATGAATGTTCCTGCGCGGGTTTTTGCTTCAGAGAAGCTGTTTTGTGGAATAGAGGACGGCGTCTTTAAGCAGGCTGCGAACGTCGCAAAACTCCCAGGAATAGTGGGCGCAAGCCTTGTCATGCCTGACGGACACTACGGCTACGGTTTTCCTATCGGAGGTGTTGCGGCATTCGACCCTGAGAACGGGATAGTGAGCCCAGGGGGCGTAGGCTACGACATCAATTGCGGAGTAAGGCTACTGACTACGGACCTCACTGAGAAGGAACTTAGGCCGAGATTAAGAGAACTCGTCGACAAGATTTTTTTGAGCGTTCCCTCCGGAGTCGGCAGCAAAAGCAAGCTGCGGGTCAGTTTAACTGAACTGGATGCTGTGTCCCGGGAGGGGGCAGGATGGGCTGTCGACCATGGCCTAGGATTCGCGGAAGACTTGGAGCGCATGGAAGAAGCCGGCTGCATAAAGGATGCTGACCCAGGGGCAGTTAGCAGCAGAGCCAAGGACCGCGGGCGGCCGCAGCTGGGGACCTTGGGTGCGGGCAATCATTTTCTTGAAGTTCAGAAGGTCGATCGGATAGATGATCCGAAGATCGCGCAGCGTTTCGGCATACATTCGCCTGGGCAGATTACGGTCATGGTGCATACGGGAAGCCGCGGATTCGGCCATCAGATAGCGGACGAATACATCGGATTGATGCTAACGGCTGCAAAGAAGTATGGGATAAAATTGCCGGATCAGGAGCTTGCGTGTGCGCCGCTTTCTTCGCCTGAAGCTGGAAAGTATCTTTCGGCGATGAGGTGCGCAGTAAATTACGCGTTCTGCAACCGTGAGATTATCACGCACTGGGTGCGAGAAAGCTTTAAGCAGGTCTACAAAAGAGATTGTGGGATAAAACTTGTCTATGATGTCTGCCACAATATCGCAAAGTTCGAGGAGCATAAGGTCGACGGGAAAGATAAGGTATTGTGCGTCCACCGGAAGGGTGCGACGCGGGCGTTTCCTGCAGGGAGAAGCGAGGTTCCTGCGGCTCTGCGGGACATAGGTCAGCCGGTAATAATACCTGGAGATATGGGGACTGCAAGCTACATCCTTGTCGGAACCGAGAAGGCATTGGAGGATACATGGGGCAGCACATGCCATGGTGCAGGAAGACTGATGTCCAGGAACGCCGCGATAAGGAAATTTCGGGGCGAGAACATCAGGCGCCAGATGGAAGAGCACGGGCAGGTGGTGCGGGCGACAAATCCGGAAGTCTTGGCCGAGGAAGCGTCGGGCGCATACAAGGACATTGATGAGGTCATTAGGAGTGTGGAGCTTGCGGGAATATCGAGGTCGATTGCTAGAGTAGTTCCCTTGGGGGTCGCAAAAGGCTGATATGGATAAACCTTTCGTTTTCGTGAACTGCGCGATGTCATTGGACGGGAAATTGTCCACGAAAGAAAGGAAGCAGATAAAGATATCTGGGCCGGAGGACATGCAAAGAGTCGACGTCCTCAGAGCAGGTTCGGACGCGATACTTGTCGGCATGAATACGGTCGTGTCCGATGACCCGAAGCTCGACGTCAAGTCAGCGCAGAATCTGGAAGAGAGAAAGAGAAAAGGCCTATCGGAGAATCCTATTAAGGTTGCTGTCGGCGATGTCGGTCGGATAAGTGCCGACTCAGAGTTCCTGAAGTATGGTGGAAAAAAGGTCATTTTCACGACAGAGAAGTCTGATCCTAAGGCGGTTGAGAAGCTCCGAAAGAAGGCTGAGGTTCATGTCCTGGGGAAGGAGCGCGTGGACCTTGCGGAAATGCTGCGGATTCTCTCTTCAATGGGTGTGCGGCGCCTGATGGTGGAGGGCGGTGGCACCACGATATTCGAGTTCTTGAAGGGGAAGCTTGTGGATGAGCTCTATGTCGCAGTCGGCCCGAGGATATTCGGGGGACGGGACGCGCCGACGATGGCAGAAGGGGTGGGGTTCGCCGCAGACGAGGCTGTCCGGCTTACGCTGCTTGGAATGGAGAAGGTCGGTGAGACGGTCGTCCTCAGGTACAGGGTCGACGATGCCCGAAAGTATATATAAGAGTTCGCCGCATTAATAAAACAATACGAGGTGAATCTTTGATGGACTTGATGCGAGGATTAGCTGCTCTGCCGCTGACTATTGTGACGTCGGTTCTCTTGATATTCTTGGGGATCGTCTACTTTGTGATTACGCTGCTGATATTCTGGGTGATCGCCGATCTGATCGTGCCGGGTGCAGAAGCCAATTGGCGGTTGGCGGCATCGATGCTGGCTGCGGCGGCCGTGACAGCAGGCGCTTTAGTCGGCGCGGCGATGCAGCAGGAAGCTAGCGAATAAGGGTATTATATCCAAAGGGGTTCCTCTTCGAGGAACTCCACTTGTATGCCTGTTTCTTTCTCGACCCTAGACTTGAATCTGTCGGCTGAGAATCGTGAGCCGTCGAGTTTTCCGTAGTGCATGGGGACTGCTATCTTCGGCTTGATGATTTTTGCAGCCTCAAAGGCTTCGTCCGCGTTCATCGTATAGGTGCCGCCTATTGGCAGCAGAGCTACCGTTATGTCTTTGAGGGCCTTCATCTCGGGTATGAGGTCTGTGTCGCCCGCATGATAGACTTTCTTTCCTTCGTGTTCTATCACGAAGCCGACGCCCATGTCCACCGGATGGTAGTGTTTGCCTATGTTGTAGGCTGGAACAGCTTTGATGCTCATGTCGTCTAGGTGAACTGAGTCGCCGCACCGGAGTATGCCGCAGCCCGTAATCTTCTTGGCGGCGCTCGCAGAGCCGAGGACTTGCGTGCCGGGCTTCATCAGCTTCTTGATGGAGCAGGAATCGCAGTGTTCGTAGTGCTCGTGAGTCAGGAGTATGAGGTCGGCAGGGCTGGGGTTGCCGCGGATGGCGTAGGGGTCTATGTACACTCGTTTATCGGCCAGCCTAATGAGGAAGGAAGCGTGACCAAGCCATTTTATTTTCATCTGCGTTCAGTCGTCCTCCAATGTTGTAGTGGTCGTCGTAGTCTTCTTCTTCACTTCAGGAGGTGGGCACGCTTTCGTCACGTTGTTTACGCAGGTATAGCAGCCTTCAATGCAGGTCTTGCCGGTGCCGCATATATCCCACAGCCCTTCATGTCTTTTTGTATCGCATCTTGCGTAAGGTGAGCCTGGTTCAATGCAAAGTTTCGTGAACTCTACCCTGAATACTGCTTTTTCTCCCATTCCCATCTGCTGTCCTCCCGCAGGGAGCGTTATTCTGCACACGTACTCTACCTGGTTTAATCCGCAGTCTGAGTTCATGTAGCATTTGGCGTTCGCTATGGTCGACGTGGTCTGGTAAACGATGAATGTGGTGGTGCTGGTCGTTGTCGTCGTGATGATGATCTCCAGGCTCGTGCTCGTCGTGGTCGCCTCCGTGGTCGTAGTCGTCGGCTCAGTGGTCGTAGTCGGCTCTGTCGTAGTCGTCGGCTCGCTGGTGGTTGTCGTCTGTTTGCCGAAATCCAGGCAGCCTTGCATAAGGAGTACCAGTACTATAATTAGGATTAGACTATTCTTTATCATGCGAAAACCTCTTTCCACCTTCAGCCTCGTTTAGTATGATGTCTAATACGCCTTTTACTATATTATCTTTTGTTTGATGTGGTATAAAAACATAGGACTTTTTTTTGTCTATGACATAGGCTTCAGCTTCGTCTTTTCCGGCTGTTTTGCGGACGTCGTTTGCGACGATCAGGTCAAGGCCTTCTCGCGCAAGTTTTGCGGATGCAGCAGCTATGAGTTCTTCTCCCGTAAGGCATTCGGCCTTGAATGCGACGATGAAGAGTTCGGGAAAGCGCATGCGTGCGAGTGCCGTGAGCTTCAGGTTCTCCCGCATTCTCAGGGTAAGATCCCCAGTCCCAGACTTCATCTTTCCAGCGCAGAACTCGGGCGAGTAGTCGGCGATGGCAGCTGTCGAGATGAAGATATCGTATCCGCGCTCCAGTTCTTTGAGGCTTTCGTCAGTCATCTCTTTTGCAGTCTTCACTCTGATTATCTTCGTGTTCATCGGGAGTTCGATGTTCACAGGTCCTGCGACAATAGTGGTCTTGTGGCCTCTGGCGATCGTCTCTCGTGCGAGGGCGGCGCCCATCTTTCCGCTGCTTGCGTTCGTTATGTACCTTACTTCGTCTATGGGTTCCTGCGTCGGCCCGAGAGTGATGAGAACCTTCATGTCATATTATTGGGTGCTGGAAGAAAAGAATTCATTTATAAGAATATTCTGATTTTTCTGATTTATTCTTATATTCTGAATTCAATTAATAATCAGATGTAAGAATAAAAATGAAAAAAACGAAGGAAGACTGCTGCTATTCAGGTTGCTGTAAGGTGGAAGCAATGGTGGCTATAGACGAGAGGGGCCAGATGGTTCTGCCCAAGGATGTAAGGGATGCTGCAGGCATCGGTGCCGGCGACAAGATGGCGCTCGTCAGCTTGAAGCGGGGCGGCAAGACCTGCTGTTTGGCCCTTATCCCCGCAGGTGACTTTTCAGTTATCGTGAAAGACATGTTGGGGCCGATGCTTGAGGAGATGATCAGAGGTTCAAAGTGAAAGGAAAAGAAATAAAGATGGCAGTGAGGGACCGGTACGGGAAGATCGCGAAGAGCGGCTGCTCCTGCTGTGGGCCGGCCTCATGTGATAAGAGTGAGCTGGGGAAGAAGATAGGTTACAGTGAAGAAGACCTAGATGGGGCGCCAAAAGGCGCAAACCTTGGTCTCGGCTGCGGCAATCCTGTAGCAATGGCCTCTATAAGGGAGGGCGAAACTGTCTTGGACCTTGGTTCTGGCGCGGGATTCGACTGCTTCCTCGCAGCAAAGAAGGTCGGAAAATCTGGCAGGGTCATAGGCGTGGACATGACGCCTGAGATGGTGGAGAAGGCGGAAGCCAACGCCAAAGACTGGGGCTACTGTAATGTGGAATTTAAGTTGGGTGAGATAGAGGACCTGCCTCTGTCGGACGACTCCGTTGATGTGGTGATATCTAACTGTGTCATAAACCTGTCGCCTGAGAAGCGGAAGGTTTTTGCGGAAGTCTTTCGGGTGCTTCGGCCCGGCGGCAGGTTCATGGTGTCGGATATTGTCTTGACTCGGCCGCTGCCTATGGAACTGAAGGAATCTGTCGGAGCGTACGTTGGCTGCATAGCGGGCGCCGTATCTAAGGACGAGTACCTTGCGGCGATAAACGGGGCAGGATTCAAGAATGTGAAGATTACTGATGAATCAGACTTCCCCTTGGACTATGCGGAAGACATTCCAGGAGTTAAGGAGACGATAGCTGACTTAGGCATGTCCGTCGCAGAAGTGAAGACGGCTGCCGGTTCTATAGTCAGCATAAAGGTGCGAGGAGAAAAACCTAGAGGAAAAAGAATTTAAACCCTTAGGGGGATATATTAAAAAGGAAGGTGATCTTTAATAGGTGTGATAATAGCTGGGATGAGTGTTCTATTCAGCCTGTTTGCGTTGGCGGCGGGAATGGATATAATGAGTATCATAATGATGGTCGTTATGAACCTCGTGATGGCTGTCATAGCGGCTATCGTCTATGCTGTCATGATGGGTGTATTCGGTGCGCTCTACGCCATCGTCTACAACATTCTGGCGAAGACCGTCGGCGGCATAGAGCTGGACCTCGAAGACAAGGCGTGATTTACACCTTCTTTTTTCTTTCTTATTCCCTTATTTTTTCATGGAAGGAAGAATAAACTTCTATTTTACGACCAATAGTTTCCCTGCGGTTTCTTTGACCGGGGCATCATGCGCCTTATCCTGCAAGCACTGTAAGAAGAAGCTTATCGAGCGGCTGCCTGCGGCGGAGGAGCCGAAGAAGCTGGTGGACCTCTGTATGAGTTTCCACGAAAACGGCGCTAGAGGCGTCCTTTTCACAGGCGGCTGCGATCCAGGAGGCAAAGTCCCTCTCTATCCTTTCCTTGATGCGTTCCGCGAGATAAAGGAGCGGACGGGCATGCTACTTATTGCGCACACTGGCGTCTTAGACTATCCTGAGGCGAAAAGCCTGAAGGATGCGGGCTTGGACGGCGTTTGCGTGGACGTCGTCGGTTCAGCTGACACGACCCGAGAGATATATGGGATCGAACTGTATCCTGAAGACTACAGGAAGACCCTTAAGGCGCTTGAGAGGGCGAAGATAAATAATATTTCGCCGCACATCTGCGTCGGACTCCACAATGGGCGACTGCACCATGAGCTGGCTGCTTTGGATATCATCTCCGCAATCAAGCCTACGACCATCGTCGTCATCGGGCTCACTAATCTCGTTGGCACGCCGATGGAGGACGTCAGGATCCGGCCAGAGGATTTTTTGGAGGTCCTTTACGCTGCCCGCGAAAGATTCCCTAAGACCTATCTGTCTGTGGGCTGCGCCCACGGCAAAGGCGTCATACGTTCTGAGATCGATCGTCTTGCTGTGCGTGCGGGAGTGGATGCGATAGCGTTGCCGACTCCCGCAGCTTATAGGGAAGCGGCCGCGCTCGGCCTTGAGGTTAGAGAATATGGGGCATGCTGCTGCCTGCCTCCGGAGCAGCTGAAATGACATGGCGGTTCATTGACTTGGACTTGGTCGACAACGTCTTCGGTGCCGCCGTCTTTGAGGCTATCATGGATGCCCGAGGAAAAGATTTGGTGGATGACACTATTCTCTTCTGGCGGCCGGCTAAGCCTGCAGTGTATGTCGGATACCATCAGATGGTGGAAGAAGACATAAACGTCGAAGAATGCAGGGAGCGTAATATCCCGATCGTGCGCAGGGTGCTTGGCGGCGGGGCAGGATACTGCGACGCCAACCAAATAATCTATAATGTCATCTTCAAGGAGAGGTTGGGCGTGCCTCATGGACCGAAGAATGTGTATCAGCTGGTTCTAGGGGGTGTCATGGAAGCACTCCGTATCCTCGGCATCTCTGACGTTTCAGTCGACGAGAACCGGTTCAGCGTCTATGCGAACGGCAGGAAGATTTCTGGCAGCGGTCAGCTGACTTGCCGGGGCGTAGTAAATTCGTCGGGCAGTTTTCTTGTTGATTTCGACTATGCGGCGATGTGCGCTGTCCTAAAAGATCCTGTCAAGAACCTCAGGGTGGGCGTGCGGAAGCCTGAAGATGGATTAACCTTCCTAAGTAGAGAAATTTCGGGCGTGACTATGGATTCAGCCAAGAAGGCATTGCTGCAGGGCTTTGAGAAAATCCTAGGAGAAACCTATGGTGGTGCTCTCACTGCTTACGAGCTTGAGTTCGCCGAGAAACTGCGCCCCAAGTACCTGTCTGCTGAATGGATCTTCCGCTCTGACCTCCGCAGGAAAAGACGGGTTTTATCAGTCCAAAACTAATTATTCTCATGGGCAGACTTGAGAATATGCTGGAGGGACTGCATAAGGCGCGGAGCGGCCTCATTCGTGCGCTCGTGAAGGTTTCAGCCGGCAGAATAGAGGACATAATCATCTCAGGCGACTTCATCATTGTGCCTGAGCTTTTCATCGACAAAATGGAGGAGTCCCTCATCGGCGTTCCGGCTGAGAAAGAGAAGATTCTGGAGCATCTGAAGTCCTTCTACAGAGACAACGTCTTCCAGTCTCCTGGAACTTATCCTGAGGACTTCGTGGAGGCTATAATGAAGGCTGTAGGTGAGAAAAATGGATGAATTGAGGTTCATAAACTTCTGGCGGACTGACCCCTACCACATCATGGCTGCGAATGAGGCGCTGTTTAGGGTAGCTGATAGGGAAGGCGAGAACGTTGCATTCATGTGGATCCCGGAAAAGTCTTTGATCATGGGGTATTCGCAGCTGATCGAACGTGAGCTTGACCTTGAGCGCTGCAAGGCCTTGGATTATCCTGTGACTCGGAGGATAACTGGCGGCGGCACGGCTTTCGCTTCAGTGGATTCGCAGGTCCAGTATGGCATCGTCGGCAGCCTCGAATCCGGCGAGATTCCGCTAGACCTGGTAGACTCCTACAGGAAGATATGTGGGATAGTCGTCCATGCTTTGGAGAGATTCAATCTCAAAGGAGAATTTAAGCCGATCAATGATGTCTTATGTAATGGCAAAAAGATCTCAGGTTCGGCGCAGACTCGCGGCAGTCGAGTGCTGCTGCAGCACGGCACATTGCTCGTGGACTTCAACATAAAGGAGATGCTGACCTGCTGCAACATCCCTCTCGAAAAGATATCGGATAAAGGAATAAAATCCGTCGAGGAGCGCATGACGGACTTGAACCGGCAGCTTGGCCGCAAAGTCCCATTAGCTGAGGTGGAAGAAGCGATCAGGTTCGGTTTCGAGAAGACTTTTAGGACCCGGCTCGCAGAAGATAAGATGAACCAGGAAGAGAAGAAGCTGGCTGAGAAGCTTCTGCCGAAGTACAATGATTCAGAATGGATCTTCCGGTACACCCGCGGCAGGGTGAAGTACTCCGGCTCATATGAGAAGAGCCCTGAAGTAAAGGACTTAAAATGAAGGACTTGATCCGGGTTTCGATGGGTACTTTGAGGGTGCTGGGGATGGAGATCCTTTCGACCGGGGCGGACCCGACGATTGCGTACCTGCAGACTTATCATCCTGGCCGCTGTCTTGCTAACTGCAGGTTCTGCGCTCAGGCGCGTGAGTCCTCTGCCAAGGACGAGAAGATAGCAAGAGGCGTGTATCCTCCGAAGGATACGAAGGAAATAATCCAGCGTCTCGCTAAAGCCTACGAGCACGGCCTCCTCAAGCGTGCGTGTATTCAGACTATGAGCTATCAAGGCATGTTGGATGACCTCACCTATCTCCTAAAGGGAATACGGGCCTCCTCCAGCATACCCATCTCCGTTTCCATATTCCCTTTTCCTAAGGAGAAATTCTTTGAGATCCGGGAAGCGGGGGCGAGCAGTTTAGTCATCCCATTGGACGGCGCCTCAGAGCGTGTTTTTGAGGGTATTAAGGGTAGGGAAGCCGGCTGCCCCTACACTTGGGAGAGCCACATTCGCTCCCTCGAAGAAGCCGCCGAAGTCTTCGGCAGAGGCAATGTCGGAACACACCTAATAATCGGCTTAGGCGAATCTGAGGAAGATGCATTGGAGACTGTCCAGATGCTCTCGGCTAAGGGCATATATCTTGCATTATTCGCTTATTCGCCTGTGCCTTCCTCCCAGTTTCAGTGGGAGGCTCCGCCCATTGGACAATATAGGCGGGTGCAGCTTGCATCCCACCTGATCGAGCGGGGCCTTTCCTCTGTCGATAAGATGGTTTTTGAGGAGGGCAGGCTCCTGGAGTTCGGAGTTAAGGCGAAGGTCCTTGATGAAATCATCTCATCAGGAAAGCCTTTTATCACGCGCGGCTGCCCTGACTGTAATCGCCCGTATTCGACGGAGAGTCCGGGTGGCATAATCTTCAACTATCCTATGAAGCCGTCGTCTGCGGACATCGCACTCATCCGCTCGCAGCTGAAGGAACTATGATAAACAAAAAAATCCTGTTGGTGATAGGAATATTGGTCATTCTTTTGTTTGTGGGTTGTTTGCATAGGTTTAGGCCAGAGACTTCGACGACTGAATTTGCGTCAACTACGTCGACCACGAAGACCTCGACGACAAGGGCTATTGTTTCGACGACATCACACACTACTCCAAATACAGTACCTGCAATGAAAACGGATCTTTCTGGCGTCAAGTCCGCCATCCTCTATGAGCGGGTGTCGGACGGCGTCGTGTTCGGCCGGAGTGTGGATGAAGTAGTGGATATCGTTGAGGAGACTGATGCCGACCTGATCCTCAGGAGCTTTTTTAGGTGGGAGGTGGTTCCGGAGTCTTCTGATGCGACTATTCCAGGTTATCCTGCAAGCTATGTGAAACAAAAGGTCGGAGCAGGCTATTCATATGAGCAGTATGGTGAAGCGATAAGGCAGATCAAGGCCAGAAAACCGGATACTTTAATAATCGGCGCGATAGCTGCGCAGCGCCTGAACCAGATTGAAGTCGATGACGTGTCTGGCGAATCTTTCTCGCAGGCGCAAACATTTGAGATGGCGTTAGATCCGCAGAAATTCGGAGTCAGCATCTCTAAGGCCGAGGGTCAACGTAGGGTTGCCCAACTCCTGCATTGGTCTGATAAAGCGCCAGCTTATTTTCCAGACATCACCAACGAACAATATCAGGAACTTCTATTAAGTCGCGCTAAGAAGCAGATCGACCTCGGCGTCGACGGCATCTGGATCGATATGTTGTTTTCGCAGGCGAGCCTGCTCCAAAGGTTTTCTGCGGATGACTCGCAAGTCAAGAAATCCTATGATGCGGCCGCAAAGATAGTTGACGACATCCACGCCTACGGTTATGCGAAATACAATAAACGGGTCTATGTTGGGACTTGGTCGTCTTTCGCCGAGTTTCCGTATCCTCCGCCGGACGTCGATTTCGTCACAGCGACTCCGAAGTCGGAAGAAATAACCAGCGGCCTCGATGAACGACGGTGGGATAATACGACGAGTGCAATAAAAGCAAAGTTGGGTGATGTTCCAATTTTCGCGTTCATCGACTGGACTGAAGCAGGGGCGCCGATCGACGTATTCAGCCAGAAGCTGACTCCTGCGCAGCAGAGCGAATTCATAAGGACGGCGGACGCGTTCTTCGCAAGGAAAGGGATAATATTCGCTTACCCGGTGCACGGAGGAACTTTCCCGCAGACGTCGGCAAGGCTCTCATTCGGAAAATATGGGGTCTATGACAGTCTCGCTCCAGAATTCCAGACCTATGATGTGATAAAAGAGCTTGCGCAGAATAAATCAGAATGATCACTTTACTGGAAGCGCAGAAGCTCTTCAAGGAAGACGTGGGTGTGTTGCAGGAGCGGGCCTTTGGTGCCCGGCTCAGGAACTTCGGAAAGGTGATAAGATTCTATCTGCGGCCTTTTGAGCCGGTCTCAGTCACCTGCGACAGATGCGAGTTGTCCTGCAAACATTGTAACAAGCATTATCTAAGACATATGCAGCAGGCTGGTTCAGTTGCGTCCCTGAAAAAGCTTGCGGCATCTCTTTCCCAAAATGGTGTCCATGGACTTGTCTTAAGCGGCGGCACTAGGAAGGATGGTTCGGTTCCAGTCTACGAGTTCGCAGAAGTCCTGAAGAATATCAAGGAGGATACTGGCCTGAAAATGAACGCGCACACAGGCGTGCTGACCGAAGAACAGGCCAAAAGCTTTTCTCTCTTCCTGGATGCAGCACTCACAGACGTCGTCGGCGATGCGGGGACTGTCAAGGAAGTCATGGGTCTGCCCTATGGTCCAGAAGACTACCGGCGTACTCTGCAGCTTCTCAGGGATGCGGGCGTCAGAAATCTTTCGCCGCACATAATCGTCGGCCTCAGGTTCGGGAAGATAAGCGGAGAACTCGCAGCATTAGACATGCTCAGAGAATTCTCTCTGGAGAACATCGTCATCGTGGTGCTTATTCCTACCAAAGGAACTGCAATGGAAGATATTTCTCCGCCCAGCATTGATGATGTCTCAAAGATCATTTCCATCGCCCGGCTCATGTATCCGAAGACGAACATCTCCCTGAGTTGCGTGCGCCCCGGCGGCAGATACCGGCTCAGTTTAGATGCGGAAGCAATCAAATCAGGCGTAAATAAGATGGCTGTGCCGTCGAAGAGCGCCTACAAGATGGCGAAAGAACTCGGCCTTGAACTAGAGGAGATAAAGGAGTCGAGGTGCTGCTCTTGGTGAAAAAGATTGCCGAGTCCATGGGCGTCGAAATCTATGCGGAAAAGGGTTGGGAGTACACTTTCTTTGCGAGCCCGTATCCTGCGCACCACGAATTCCGTGCTATGGATATTTATCAGGGTAAAGAATTCGGCGACGTTGCGGCATCTCCTGTTTCCGGCACAGTCTACAAAACTATGCGCTTCGACTCTCCTTCGATTGGAAAAAAGTCTCTCCCAGAATATTTGACGCTCATACGTTGCGGCGACTATCTTGTGAAGATAATGCATGTGAAGCCGTCTGTTGCGGAAGGTGATGTTGTGGGCTTAGGCGACCCTATTGGAACGTTCATAGTCAACGGCTACTTCACTTACTGGGTGGATGCTGGCATGCACCTTGAGGTCCGGAACCTGCGCGACTTTGTGCGCGCCCGCGGCGGCTGTGAGCTGACGTCATGCATTGCGGAAGAAGCTAAAGCAGCTGATGTCTCTGTCCTCGAAGGCATGGTCGTGAAAGCCACTTATCGGAATATCTCAGTCTTACCTGATTTTCCGAAGGTCGCGGTAGCAGGAAGTAGTCCTGCGTTCTTGGATGGTGCTACCCTTATTGGCCGCTGCGGCGTCCTTGGTGTGTTTCCGGTTGGCGAGACAGTTTATTTTCACGGAATCCGAATAGGTAAAATAAGTCATGTCGGAAAACATATGAGTGCCGTCAAATTGGATGCGCTCTCTGTGAGCGCGGGCGGCGTGGATTTTGCTGGCTTATCCTTCATGTTCGGCAGCCGCCTAGTGAGACTTCTGCCGAAGAAGTTCGGGGAGCCGAAACTGAAGGAAGGCGACAGGATAACGATAGATTTGGTGAATGAGGATGAGAGTCGAAGAATTTGATTTTCCGGACGATTTATTGTATTTGCGTGGCCATGTTTGGATGAAGCTTACTAGAAAGAAGGCTCGTATGGGTCTGACTTCTCTTGGAAGCTCTCTAGCTAAAGAGATAGTTCACGTGGACCTGCCTGACGACGGCAAAGAATACTCTTCTGGTGAGCCGATGGCCTCTTTTGAGACCATCAAGTCAGTTTCCGAGGTAACAGCACCCTTCAGGTGCAGGATATCTAAGGTGAACGAGAACCTGCTTGATGCGCCATCCTTGATCAACAAGGAACCTTACGGTCGCGGCTGGATCCTAGAAGTCGAAGTCCTCGACAAGATGCCGCAGAAGGACCTCATGACTGTGAAAGAGGCGGCGGACTACTTCGGAAAGATCCTCTCAGCCGAGAAAGAAAGATACCGGGGGATATATGAGTAGCTTCTACGCCTCTTTTTTCATGTATATTACTCTGTGGGGGTAGGGTATTTCTATTTTTTCTTTCCTGAATTCTTCGTTTATTCTTGTGTTTATTCTGTCGATGACCTTGAACTTATCGTGGAAGTCGGTTATCCAGACTACCAGCTGGAAGCTGAGCGCTGATTCCCCGAATTCTATGAAGTAGGCTTCAGGCGGCGGGTTCTTCATGACTTGTGCAAGCTCGGAGGCTATTTTCACAAGGATTTCTCTGACTTTGTTTGGGTCTGTTCCATATGCGACGCCAACATTCACCCTGACTTTTATCTGTATGTCTGGCAGAGCAAAATTCGTGACTTCGTTGGATATGATGTGGGAATTGGGCACTATCACATAAGTGTGGTCCAGCGTCTCTATTTTCGTCGTCCGCAGGCCTATGTCGACGACCTCCCCAAGGTTTCCTTTCACCTCTATCCTGTCGCCTTTGGCGAATGGTCTGTCTGTGAGTATGAAGAATCCTGCAAGAAGGTTCCCTATCGTATCCTGCGCGGCAAAACCTATGGCAAAACCTGCTATTCCAAGGCTTGCTATCAGCGGCGTCAGCTCTATGTTGAATTGGCCGAGTACTATGATGAGTGCGATCAGATAGATGATGAATCTTATTATTTTCGATATGAATGGGATGGCTTCGTCGTCTGCGGTCGTCTTCGTTTTGGCGGTCAGCTTCTTTGCGACCCCCTGCAGGAAGAAGAGGCAGACGAGGTCAGCTACGAATATGGCGCCGACGATTATCGTGCCGATGAATACTAGGGTGCCTACGCCTTCTTCGATACCTGCCGGAAGCGCAACTGACCTGACTGCGTATTCTGTGCCGAACAGGATTATGAGATAATAGATCGGCATATGGGCGACCTTCAGGAGGATGTCGTCGAGGTCGGTTGTCGTCTTTGCAGTTAATCTCTTAACGTATTTTCCAAGCACCCAGTATATCACCTTAGCCGCGACCACTGAAGCGACCACAACGGCTGCGAGGAATGCTGCGCCTTCGAGTCCGGTGTATTGCGTCGTACCTACGCCGAGCTGGTTGAAGAAAGAATCCATCAGGCTTTCGTTTATCGTTATCGTCTTGTTCATTGCCAGAGTCTCATTCATGTTAAACTATTAGTCTAGAAGAAAAATAAATCGTTTTTCTTTTCCTGACCCAATATAATAGAGGATGGAAGCCAGACTTCAGCTTGCGTTGGATTTCGTTGACCTGTCAAGAGCCAAGAAGCTCGCCGCGGAAGCGGCTAGCGGCGGCGTCGACTGGATCGAGGTAGGTACTCCGTTGATCAAGTCGGAGGGCCTTGATGCAGTCCGCGAGCTGCGCAGGATGTTTCCGAATAAGAAGATAGTCGCGGACATGAAGGTCATGGACACCGGTCGCTATGAGGTGGAGGCTGCGGCCAAAGCAGGGGCTGATGTTGTCGTACTCCTCGGGGTAGCAGACGATTCGACGATCAGGGAAGCTGTTTCCGCAGCCAAAAACTTCGGCTGCGAGATCATGGTGGACCTGATAAATGTTTCTGACATGCTTCCAAGAGCCAAAAAGCTCGAATCTTTAGGCGTCGACTACGTCTGCGTGCACGTGGGCATAGACCAGCAGATGCGCGGAGTTGACCCAATAAAGGAAATCAAAAAGCTCGCTAAGTCATTGAAGATCCCTCTGGCGGTTGCCGGCGGCATAAATTCTGAGAATGCGGCGGCGGCTGTTGCAGCAGGCGCATCAATAGTGATAGTGGGTGGCGCCATAACGAAGTCCGGGAACGCGAAGAAAGCGACGGAACTGATAATCAAGGCCATGAAGTCGGGCAAGGTCGTGAAGAGTGGCTTATACAAGAAATACGTTGACCCTCTTCAGGTCCTATGTAAAGTCTCTACCGCGAATCTTGCTGATGCCATGCATCGCAGCGGCGACATGGAAGGCATAAGGAAGCTTACTGGAAGCGGTAGGGTCGTAGGACGGGCTGTGACTGTCCGGGCGTATCCTGGCGACTGGTCGAAGCCTGTGGAAGCGATCGATGCCGCAGGGAAAGGTGCCATCATAGTCATCGACGCAGGCGGCACCGGAAAAGCGGTGTGGGGTGAGCTTGCATCCCAAAGCTGTAAAGTTAAGGGCGTCGTCGGCGTCGTCATCGACGGCTTCGCCAGGGATATTGAGGATATAGCTAAGATCAAGTTCCCCGTCTTCGCTCGCGGCGCAAGGCCTGCAGCCGGAGAGCCTAAAGGCTTCGGGGAGATCAATGTGCCGATAACCTGCGGGGGTGTCGACGTAAAACCCGGCGATTTCATTGTATGCGACTCCGACGGCGTCGTAGTGGTCCCAAAGGAGGAAGCTGTTGAAATAGCGAACCGGGCGCAGGACATATCTGAGCGGGAGAATCGTGTAAGAGAAGAAATAAAAGAAGGCAGCACCCTGTCGAAGGTGCTGAGCCTGAAGAAGTGGGAGAAGACTTGTTAGCCTTCCACTATCTTCCTAATCGCTTTGCCGTGCTTAAATGACATATCAAGCGACTTCATGACGTCATCTTCGGTCATCGCGCCGGCTCCGCCCTTCTGCATCGCATTCAGGGTGTTCGTCGTCGTCACCGTCAGCCTTGAAGTCATCGCGTATTCTTCATCAAGTTCCGGGTCCAACAGCATGTTGTCGCCTATCTTGACGCTGGTGCACGGTATGGGGGTGCATGTCAACGGGAGTTTTCCTTTATACTCTCCTCTTATGACTTTGCCGTCCTCGTACTTCGGCATCCTCGTATCCAGGAGCGCGGCCATTGCTGCAAGCCCTGCTGCGTCGATGAGGTTTCCTGAGTGGTCCAGCATGTGTATGTCTATGAAGACTATCCAGACCTTGCCTTCCTCTATGAACAGCTTTTCGACGTCGATGGCGCCGGATTCCCTGATTCCTCTATCGACCACTCTCGCAAGCTCTATGGAGTGTTCGTCTGGTGGTCCGGTCTCGAAGTTCGGCGCGGCCATCGGCCTCATCTCTGTGCTGATGATCATGACGCCCGAGGTTGGCGAGTCCGCGTACGGTTCGCCGACGTCCATGCTGATTCCAGCAAGCACTTTCGTATCTCCTAGCTTCACGAGAGCGGAACCTGCAGCCTTGTCTTTTACGTAGCCTTTCTCGACAGTAATCTTCCTGTATTCGTCGAACGCGCGGTTGTCCAGCCTCTTGCCGTTCTTTACGAGGTTGGTGATATAATCCATGCGTAGATAAGATTCAATGTCCATTTTCGTCCCCCTCTATCCTTGTTCCATTAACGCTTTTCACGAGAGCCTCCTTCTGTTTCTCATAAACCTGCTTAGCCCCGTTTATCGCCATACGGTACGCTTTCCGGAATTCTTCTTCCGTGAGTTTCCCGTCCATCTGCAGTAGCACGACCTCGTTCCTGCGCGGGATTATCGCAATAGGCAGGTCGCATTCGCCGAAGTTGTCCTCTTCCTTCATGAGGTCGACGACTATCTCTCCGTCGATTTTCCCTGCCGCGCAGGATGCTACGATGTCTCTCATCGGTATGCCTGCGTTCGCAAGAGCTACTGATGCAGCAGAAAGTCCTGCGCACCGTGTTCCTGCGTCAGCCTGCAGTATCTCCACGTACACGTCTATTGCCGTGTTCGGGAACCTCTCAAGCATTACGACTGAACTGAGTGCGTCCGAGCTTATCTTCGATATTTCGACTGACCTTCTGTCTGGTCCAGGCCGTTTCCTGTCCTCCACCGAGAACGGCGCCATGTTGTACACGCATCGCAGAACCGCTTTCGTCGGGTTCCTCATGAACTTGGGGTGCAGTTCGCGCGGGCCGTATACGGCCGCAAGAACCCTGTTCTTGCCCCACTCCATGTATGCCGAGCCTATGGCCCGCTTCAATACTCCTACCTCAATCTTTATTTTCCTTATCTCATCGAAGGCGCGTCCGTCAAGTCTCTTGCCGTCCTTGATGAGCTCTATTCCTGGGTTTTGCATTTTTTCATTTACCTGCTTCTTTTTCGAGCATCTCTATGATTCTGTCGGTGAGCCCCTGGGTTTGGGCTTCTCGTTCGACCTTCTTTATGGCTTTTATCGCAAGCTCTGTGTTGTCGCCCTTGATCCAGATCCAGCCGTTCTGTCCGACCACTATCTTCGTTCCGGTGTGGTCGCGTATGATGTTGAGCATCGATTTCTTTTTTCCGACGACGCGCGGCACCCGTTTCGGGTTCACTTCGATTATGATTCCGCCTTCGAGCTTCCACGGCCTCGTCAATAGACAGGAGTTGACTTCGTCGACGTCGGTTATCTTGGCGCTGATGACTTCCCCTGCTTTGAAGTATCTTGACAGATCGACGCTTTGTGGGTCGCGTGTCATCTCTTCGCCGCGGATGGTGCACATATAAGGTGACCTTATGTCCACCGGCCAGTAGCCTGTTCCAACGTCGGTTATGACTCCGATGACTAGGTCGCCTTCCTTCGGCACATACCAGCCGGTCGAAGGTATGACTTTGACTCGGTTCTCTTCGAATCTCACTATTCCATGGACTGAAGAATATACGTTGTCTCCTTCATGGAAGCAGTTGAGGTCGTGCCTTAGATTCTCTCCGATAATCTGTCCCGGTATTACAAGATCTCTGTCTTTGACTTGTAGCATTATTTCACCTATTTGTCCCTTAGCTGGGATCACTTCATTATCTTTATCTGGACTTCGCCGTGCGTCAGCCCGTTGAGTTTATTGTAAAACTCGTCCTGCAGGCCGGCTGGGATCTCGATGAGCATCAGGAGGTTGCCGTTCTTGTCCCATTCCTCCTTCTTTAGATCTCCGTATCCCTTCATCATGCCGTAGACGTTGCCTGCATACTGTGCGGGTATTCTCACTGCGTAATCCTTCTTTGCGAAAGTTATTGGTATGATCGGTTTTATTGCCTTGAGCGCGCCTTCGACCTGCTCCTGGGCGCTCTTTGTTATGACGACATTGACTCTGGCTTCCTCCATCGCCTTCTCGATCCTTGCGGGCGGATGCGGGCTTCCTGTCTGCGGATTCATGGCGTTGCGCGCTATGATGTTGACTATCTGCTTCCAGATATCCTCGGTCTTCTTCCTCTTCTGTTCGGTCGTCAGATGGAGTTCGCCTTTGCGGAGTATCTTGTCGACGACGTTTTTTAGGTCGGTTGTCAGCAGGACCTTCTCCATGACGTGCTCGGAAGCTTTTTCTCCTGCCGTAGCGTCCTTGAATATGGTCTCGGCTGCAAGAAGGTCCTTTAAGTCTACTTGCTCTCCTTCCTTGTACTTGGCTGCAAGGTCAGGGTCCACGAATATCTCGAAGTTCTCCCCCGCAGTCTTTAATCGTGCAATCACTGCCTTATCTAGGCTGACCATCTTACTCGGTTCTCCACATCCAGACTTTTGATTCAGTTGTGAGCGTTATTGCGGCTCGGCTGGCTTCTTGTCTACGCCGACGTTCGCAAGGTACTTGACTATCTCCTCTTTCTTCATCTCGCGGTACTTGTTCTTCGAATCGATGTTTATGACTTCGAGATATTCGCCTTGCAGTTTCCTCTCTGCGACTATTGAAAGTCCCTTTAGCACAAGCTCTGTGGCCTCCTTCTTGTTGAGGTCCTCCTTGTACTCCTTCTCGAACAGCTTCTCCACGTCCGCTTTTCCGGTGCCTATCGCTGTCGCGACGTACTCAGTGAACGCCCCGGATGGGTCGGTCTCGAATAGGTACGGCTTGTCGTTCACTCCCGCTATCAGCAGCGCCGTTCCGAACGGCCTTGCGCCGCCGTACTGCGTGTAAGCCTGTTCGATGTCGCATATTTCTCTCGTCAGCGCCTGCACGCTTATCGGCTCATTGTATGCGAGCCTGTGCCGTTGCGCCTTCATCCGCGCCTCTTCGATCAGCCTTCTTGCGTCGGCTACGAGACCGGATGTCGCTATGCCTATATGTTCATCAATCTGGAAGATTTTTTCTATTGATCTTGGAACGATCAGGCGCGATGATATGCTCTTGTCGACCGCCAAAAGGACGCCGTCCGCATAGATGAGTCCGCACGCGGTCGTGCCTCGCTTTACGGCTTCTCTCGCATATTCTACCTGGAACAGCCTCCCATCTGGACTGAATACCGTGATCGCTCTGTCGTATGCTGCCGGTCCTTGTGGATACATTTTATCTTTTCCTCAAAACGTCTATTTACCTTATTACATGTAATTTGGTTGTTAAATACCCTTCAGAACCCTTGGAGCGTCTTCACAAGAAGCTTGATTGTGTTGTCGACGTCTCTCATATCGAAGACTCCGGTAGCCCCGTGGATATACCTGCATGCGACAGATATTACGCCTGTGGGAATGCCCTCTTTTGTAAGATATATCGTGGCTCCGTCAGTCATACCGCCTTCGAGCACGTCCACCTGATAAGGTATCCTGTTCTTCTTCGCCGTATTAATCAGCTTCTCGCGCACCTTCGGGTGAGTTACGACACCGCGTCCGGAAGCTTCCGTGATCGTTATCGCCGGACCCTTTCCTATGACGAGTGCTGACTCCGACTTCTTTATGTTCGGCGTGTCTCCTGCAATGGTCGTATCAACGGCGAACGCATAGTCTGGATTCAATTTATAGGCTGAGACTTTCGCACCCTTCAGGCCAACTTCCTCTTGTGCCGTTCCTACGGCAAAGACCGTCAGGTCCAGTTTCTTCGGGAGCTGTTCCATGACCTTCAGAAGTATGTAGCAGCCGAGCCGATTGTCGATGGCCTTCCCATAGTATGCGTTGCCCTTCATCTTCCCGAAGTTGGGCTCGAATATTATTGGGTCGCCGATTTCAGCCATCTTCTCTGCATCCTTTCTGTCTTTGGCGCCGATGTCGATGAACATCTCGTCGTGTTTTATGACCTGCTTCCGTTCCTCTTCTTTGAGGAGGTGCGGCGGTTTTGCTCCGATTATGCCGAGGATGTCGCCTTTTATGGTCCGAACAATGACTCTCTGGTTTACGAGCGTTCTGTCGTCGATTCCGCCGATCTTCACGAACTTCAGGTAGCCCTGTTCGTCGATGTGCTTGACCATGAGCCCGACTTCGTCCATGTGCGCCGCAAGCATGATCTTCGTCTTGCCGCGTCCTTTGACGCCGATGACGTTCCCGAAACTGTCGACTTCGACGCGGTCGCAGCTCTTTCCGAGTTCCTTCTTCATTATGTCGGTCACGTCGTTTTCGAATCCTGATATGCCGTGTGCGTTACAGAGTCGCGCAAGTAGTTCCATTTTTTTCCTCGGGTTTTCTGTTATTTATATTGTAGATTCTAAGTTATATGTAATATAAATTTGTGGGCTTTTTTTCTGTGGGGTGAACAGATTAGAAAGGTGCGATTTTGAAACTGGGCAAAGTAACCTCGTGCGTCGGAGATATGGCAGTCGTTTCGCCTTCTGACCTTGGGAGCCCGCTTGCAATCGACCTAGCCCGTAAGCTCTACAACAAACCCGTTAACCTAGACAAGCATTTCGTCGGCAAAATCTTCGACGTCATCGGCCGCGTCGATTCTCCTCTCATCGTTGTCCGCTTATCAAGCAGATTCACTGATCGAACTAATCTAATCGGAAAGATCGTGCACGCAAAATGACTGAACTAGAGCATTCTCCGGGGGGCGATGATTTTAAGGATAAGCCGAAGGGCGTATGCCCGGACTGCAGGAGCAGCAACCTGCGGACGGACTTCGCTCACGGCGAGATAGTTTGCAGAGACTGCGGCTTCGTTCTCGAAGACGCGATGTTCGACTTCGGCCCCGAGTGGAGGGCATTCGACGAAGACCAGAAGAGCCGGCGCTCCCGGACAGGCGGCCTAGTCCGCTACGCGAAACTCAACAAAGGCCTCACTACTGAAATCGACCGCTACGACCGCGACATCCGCGGAGGCCCCATCCAGCCCGAGAGAAAAGCTCAGCTTTACCGCCTCAGGAAATGGCAGCGAAGGAGCCGTATGTCCGACTCGATTCAACGCAACTTGTCTATCGCTCTGCCGGAGCTGGACCGTATGTGCGCTTATCTGAATATTCCGAGCAACATCAAGGAAGAGTGCGCCATGTGGTATCGGCGCGCAGTCTCAAAAGGGCTCGTACGCGGCCGCAGCATAGAGTGCGTCGTAGCAGCCATAATCTATCTCATTTCTCGCAAGCACCATCTACCTAAAACCCTCGAAGAACTCGAAGAGGTTTCAGGGGTGAAGAAAAAGGACATTGGCCGAAGCTATCGGTTCGTATGCCGGCGCCTTGACGTCAAGATGCCTGTCGCAACGCCAATAGATTATGTACCAAGATTCGCTTCTGAGCTCGGCCTATCCGGCCGCACCGAAGCGAAAGCCATAGAGATCCTGGAGATAGCAGCCAAGAAAGGCATCATCTCGGGCAAGGGTCCGACGGGCGTAGCTGCTGCGGCCATCTATCTGGCAGGCAAGATCACTGACGACAAGCAGACTCAGAAAGGCATCGCCGGAAAACTCGTTGGCGTGACGGAAGTTACTATACGCAACCGCTACGAGGAACTGGCTCGCGCGCTCGACCTAGACCTATGATGACTCTTTCGCGATGGACCGAACTGCACTGACACTCTACGAGCTCTCCAAATGCATGAAGTCCAAGTCAGATGATTTCTCTATCTCATCAAGCGAATTCGGCAAATGCCTTAGCGTCTCCCAGCAGACTGCATCCCGGCTATTGAACGAGCTTGAAGCTGCCGGTATGATCTCATGCACCCGTGGCGGCAAAGGCCAAGTCATCAACATGACTGAAAAGGGACTCTCCTCCTTGAATGATATGCTACTGAATCTTCGTGCTTTCCTCGAATGCGCAAAAGAGCCTCTGGCTATCGAAGCTAAGGTCGCAACCGGCTTCGGCGAAGGGGCGTACTATATTCAGGCTTACGCCAAGAAGCTCGAGGCTGCGCTCGGATTCGCACCGTATCCTGGGACCCTCAACCTGAAGCCGACGAAACCTTATCCTGCAATCGACCGCTTCGCAAGCGGCGAGATAGCGGGGTTCACTGAAAATAACCGGAGCTTCGGTGCAGTCAAATATGTTCTAGCTAAGCTATCCTCAAAATCTTGGGAGGAAGACTGTTTCATCCTTCTGCCGCAGAGGACTCACCATGTAGTCGAACTTGAGGTTGTAGCCCGCGAGAAACTGCGCGACAAACGCAGCATCAAAGACGACGACGTAGTGACGCTGACTATCTGCGTGTGACGTTCCGTTCGTTTCTAGGAAGAATCTCTCGGCCCTGCTTATCTGTCACCATAATACTATCCTACTATCTCAACATCTCGTCATATTAACATCTTGCTATATTTTACTGCACCTTTATATACTAGCACGCAGTAATCTTCTCTTATCCCATACGGAAAACCTCCGAAGCCAACCGAGATCCCCCCGTCCTCCGTGTGGGTTGGGAATTCACTTTCCAGCCTCTGTGCACCGCCTTTTCCTAAAACTCTCTCCATAGTATGATGGTAAGATAGTACGATAGTAAGATAATACAATAGTATGATGGTAAGATAGTATGATACTACCATGGTAACATAGTGATATAGTGGCATACACTAAAGACGGGCAGCATCAGGTGCGTGCCGCCAGCAGACCTCACTTTTTGAGGTATTTTTGTGTGGCGTAGGCGAGCAGTATCAGTCCGAGCGTCGTTGTTATGATTGTCGTAGTGTTCCCGGATTTTTCGGGTTCGGCGATCATCGTCAGCAGCCACACCATGATATAGAGGACCGTTACTGTGATGACGGGCGTCCTGAAGCTGCGGCGAAAACCAGCGTCATGCGTTCCTTTGGAGACGAGGCGGCTTATCTCTGCAGCATCCTTATGGGCCTTCTGTTGTTCGCGCGCGATCTTCAGCTCAAGGACTGCAAGAAGTATAAGGTAAATTCCGAGGCCGGCTGATAAGAGCCCTATCTTGCTGCTTAAGGCGGCGACGAGCCCCTGGATGAGGAGGATGAGTCCGGCGGCGGCTAGTGCGAGCGTCAGCTTCGGCGCATCAGTTAAGTTCATCTGTTAATACTGGGCTGGAGAAATTAAATAGGGTTCTTTATTCGTATCCTTTCACCTTCGTGTTGTCTTTTTTGTTTTTTTGTATTGTTTCGAGTAGTTCTTTGTATTGTTCTTTTTCTCCGCTTGCCATGATCTGTTGTTCTGCGAGCTGGTACCAGGGCGTCAGGGTCGATTTCCGTTTTTCTGTCGCGGTTTCGAAGTCTTTTTGGTTGACGTCTCTTTGTTTTCCTGTTTTTAGTGCTTCTTTCCATGGGATCCTCGCTGCGTCGGCGCATATTTCGCGTATGTCTGAGGCGCTATATCCCTCGGTTTTTTTGGCTAATTCTTCAATGGATATGTCTTTTGTTGTTGGTATGTTCTTGGTGTAGAGCTTGAATATTTCTTCGCGTCCTTTCGCGTCTGGTGAGGGTACGTAGATTATCTCATTGAATCTTCCGGTTCGTCGCAGTGCCGGGTCGATGTCCCATGGAGCGTTGGTTGCGGCTATCACTATTATGTTGTCTTTTGATTTGTCTACTTCGTCCATTTCGGTGAGTATCTGGTTTACTTTGGATTTATCGATTTCTGCCATGTTTTCGTCTCGTTTTCCGCCTATGGCGTCTATCTCATCAAGGAAGAGTATTGATGGGGCATTTTGGCGTGCGCGTTCGAATGTTCCGTGTATGTTCTTTTCTGTGTTCCCGTACCATTTGTCTTTTAGTTCGTGTAGTTTGACGCTTATGAAATTTATTTTTCCTTCTCCTGCTGTTGCTGTTGCGATGTATGTTTTTCCGCAGCCGGGTGGGCCGTAGAGCAGTATTCCGCCGCATGCTTTCTGTCCGTATTTTTTGGCTAAGTCGGGGTTCTGCAGTGCGTAGACTGCTTTTTCTCTGAGCTGTTCCTTCAGTTCCTCTAGTCCTCCGACGTCTGAGAAGTTCGTCTGAGGCCGTTGGAGTTCGAGGTCGATGCCGAGCTGTTTCTTTAGTTCATCTACCTTAACTAGAAGGTCATTTGAGGGACTTATTTTAGCTGCCTGCTCATATTTTTTAAGTGCTTCTCCGTGTTCTCCTTTGGCGTCAAGCGTGTCCGCGAGGTTCTCGTATGTGTACTGGTTAGGTTCTAGTTCAGCGGCTTTTTTGTGGTATTCCACTGCTTTGTCGTATTCCCCCTTTTCTTTGAATAGGAGCCCCATCTCATTATACAAGAAAGAGTTCCTCAGGTCTAGTTCTATTGCTTTTCTATAGGACTCCTCTGCTTTGTCGTACTCCCCCTTCCCTCTGTAAGCGAGTCCAATAAGGTAGTATGTGCTGGCTTTTGCTTCGTTGAGTGTTTCCAGTTCTATGGACTTCAGGTGGTATTCTATCGCTTTGTCGTACTCCTTTTTGTCTATGAATATCCTTCCGATGCTGTCATAAGGTGAAGCGTATCTGGGGTTTAGGTCAATCGCTTTTTGGAAGCATTCCAGTGCTTTTTCTGTTTCGCCTTTGTGGCGCCATACGTCTCCTAAGGACTGGTACCTCAAAGCTTTCTCCCTTTCTCCTGTTCCCAGTTCTATTGATTTCTGGGCGTACTCGACTGCTTTGTCGTACTCCTTCTTTCTAGCGAACATCTCCGCTGCCATACTATAAGCGGAACTGTTTTCTGGGTCTAGCTCAATTGCCTTTTGGTAAGCTCCTAGTGCTTTTTCTATCTCGTCTTCGATTGCGTAGGTGTCTGCAAGTGAAGAGTATGCACGGCTTTTAATTTTTTTGTCTGTTGCCAGTTCTATGGCCTTCATGTAGTGCTCCTCTGCTTTGCCGTATTCTTGTTTTCTGAAGAAAACATACCCTATCTCGATGAGGGGTTCTGCTGTATCTGGTGTTAGCTCCAATATTTTCCTATAATTCTCCTCTGCTTTGTCGTATTCTCTCTTTTTTCTGTATATGTTGCCCATGGTGTAGTATAAGTCAGGGTCTTTTGAGCCGGCTGCTATTGCATTCTGGGCGTATCCTATCGTTTTGTCTGCGTATGTCCCATTTGTTGGGGATAGTACCATCATCCGGGTGTATATTGTAGCTGCTTCCGGGTTTTTTGGGTTTATGTCTACTGCTTTCTGGTAGGCTTCTATTGCTGTGTCAGATTTCTCTAGGATACCATAATAAGTGTCGCCCAGTTTACTGTATAACTCAGATAGTTTAACAGGGTCTTTGGTTAGTTTTATATCTTTTTGGATTACATCTATTGCTCTTTGAGTGTATTCTTTTGTTTTGTCTGCGTATGTCTTAGTTCGTTCGGATAGCCACACCAGCCTGGCGTATATCCTAGCTGCTTCCGGGTTTTTGGGGTTTATGTCTATTGCTTTCTGGTGGGCTTCTATTGCTTTGTCGTATTCATCCTGTGTAGCGTAAGTGTCACCTAGTCTGCTGTATAACTCAGATAATTTAGCATGGCCTTTGGTTAGCTTTATTCTTTTTTTGATGCCATCTATCCCCTTCTGGGCGTATTCTTTTGTTTTGTCTGCGTATGTCTTCGTTTCTTGGGATAGCCGCGCCATTTTGGCGTATAGTACAGCTGCTTCCGGGTTTTTGGGGTTTATGTCTATTGCTTTCTGGCGGGCTTCTATTGCTTTGTCGTATTCTTTTTGTGCAACGTAGGCGTCGCCCAGTTTACTGTATAACTCGGATAGTTTAGCAGGGTCTTTTGTTGAGCTTATCTGTTTCTTGATAGCATCTACGTCCATTGGTTTTGTGGGGTCTCTGGTTGATTCTATCCTCCTCTTTATGGTATCTAAGTCGCTTGGTTTTTCTGCGGATTTATTGTCTTTTTTGGCCATATGCACCTACTCTTAAGTCTATTTATTGGCCGCGTTTAAATACTTTTTATGCGGGAAGAAACAGTGGTAGCAGAATCAGACTTTTAGTCTGAGCATGTCGATTATGCTTTTTTGTTTGTTTAGGACTTTGTCTATTTTGCTGTAGATCCAGAGTATGAAGCCAGCGCATGTGGCGAAGAATAGGCCTGCGAGTGCTGCGATTATCTTTATTATGGTTTCCTGCCGCTGGAAGCTTTCGAAGTATGGGACAGATGAGAAGATGGAGGCGATGCTCACTGTGAGTATTGCGAGTCCTCCGAATATTATGGTGTAAAGGAGGAGCTTGAAGAGGAGGCTTATGGTTTTCATCAGGTTGATTATTTTTTTGGTTTGGGGGGTTATAAGAGGATATGGTTCCATGTCATGATATCGTCATGACACTATCCCTTTATGTCGATACCTTGGGATGCTCTACCGTCTCCAGGATAGGATGCCGTAGGCGGCCATACCCGCTATCAGAAGCAGTATGGCAAGGAACTTGTTCTGGTTCAGGAAATAGACGAAACCGACACAACCTGATATGACTGCGAAAAGGCCGGCGGCCTCAGAGATGATGTTTCTCCCAGGCGCTTCTTCCGCGGCTTCCTTTGATTTAGGCAGTTTGACAAATCCTCTCCACGGAGTCCGCCGCAGGTTCACAAGGTTAGCGAAAAGCAGCAGGATGGAAATGTAGAAGACGGCGGTCGCTGCCAGTGAGATGACCTGTATGCTGCTGCAGCCGGGTGCGTTGGGTGCTGTCGAACAGAGGCTGGCGAGCTCGGAGATGGAACGGGTCTGCGTGCTGGATGCTGTTGTGAATAGCCGCAGGTGTGTTAATAAGTAAGCTGCAGCGGTCGCCGCAAGATTGCAGAATAGGGATATGAGTCGTATGGTATTTGTTCTCATGGGGCGGCGAAAAGGGATGAAAGATTCGATGCTCCTAATTCGAGGAGGAAGAATGCGGCAGCTATGATGATCAGTGCCGCTAATAGTACTGCGGCCGAGGTTGCGAGGAGGATGTTGTCTGTTCTCATTATTGTATAGACTATTGAAGGCGGTGTCTTATAAGGCGGGGACTGTAGGATAAGGGGGTGGAACTGGGCTGTTTCGTCTGTGTGTGGGCCGCTACCTCTGATGCCAGGCGTGTTCGCAGTCCCTGCACAGCCAGTTGGGCGCTTCTTCTACCAGGTCGCAGCCGGCCCATACTGCTTTGCCGCTCTTTATCTTTTCCCTGGTCTCCTGCGAGGGATAGCCTCTCAGGATCGGCACCACGTTCAGGGAATAGCAGCTTGGACAGACTCCGATATAGATGGTCTCCCTTTTCATGTTAGATACTTAACCAAGACCACTATAAAATCTTTTAGGGTGCGACAGCTAGCCGAAGCTTGGCAAACTTCGGCTTCTCGTAGCATTGCATGCTTTCCGGGTAGCAGGTCAGGGTAGGGTGCCCGTAGAGGGCGAAGAAGTAGACTGTATTATTGTAGGCTGGCAGGGTCCTGTTGCCCAGTGGTATTGCGACTTCGGAGACGATGGCAGTAGATGTCTTTCTCGGAACGATCCTGCTGGCTTCCATGATCCGCTCGTAGTTGGGGCCGCAGCTCTTGTTCTCGTGTGCGATGATCAGGTGGCTGCCGCAGTATGATGTCCTGTTTTCTGAAAAACCCCTGACAAGCGGGTAGACTAGGAAAATCTTGTTGTCGTAGAGCCCGTAATCGTAGAGGCCGTCGCTGTCCGGGTCCACATAGAGCGCAGACTCATTTGAGAACTGTCTGCTGTCCAATGACGCATAGAGGAAGAAGAGAGTAAGATCATCATTTTTCACATAGAGGCGGTCTAGGCCTGAAGCGAAAAGGAGTTTTGCGTCTGACCATTCGCCCTCGGAGTTCACTCCATCTATCGTGGGCGTGGTCGCAGCCCAGCTACTCTCTATCTCTGTGCCGATGTTCTTCTGCGTCGTAGTCGTCGTTGAGGGCGTCGAGGAAGGGGTGGAAGCAGCGGGCATGGTGGTGGTCCTAGATGTCGTCGTGGAAGAGGTCGTTGTCGCCTTCGTGTCGCAGGTTCCGTTCTTGTCTGCGTCAAGGCAGCAGCTGCCGCCGACCATGGTGTTAGGTGCATTACATTGGTTCTGCTGTCCGAGGCAGCCGCATAATAGGATGACTGCGATGAGAATGAAGGTCTTTTGCACTGATGTCACCTGCTTAGTATTAGGGTGCTGGGGGATAAATAGCGGAGGCGTTGCCCGCTGTCTTATTCAGGGCGTCGACGCTCGTCTGGAGGTCTCCGATCTGCTGGGATAGTACGACGAGATTATCCCAAAGGTTCGTTCTATCCTCCCTAAGGTCGGCTATTTCGGCTTTTTGGGCTGTGAAGTTTATTGCTAGTTCGCGGTTCTTTGCGGTAAGCTCCTTTAGCTGCAGGTACTCTAATATCACGGAAGCGAAGAGTATGAGGATGATTGCGCCAAGTGCTATCTTCCCTTTTCTCATATGAATCTTTTAGGCAGCTTCTGCTAATAACGTAATATGAGGGCCTGGGCTGTTCTGTCTCTTGTCGTGTTGTTGTCTGCTTGTTTGCAGTCTGATGGAGACTTGTTTTCTTTGGCTGTAACTGGGAAGGATCATAATCTCTGTGCGCATATAGAGAATAAGAGCCTGAAGGACGCATGCTTCAGCAAGGTCGCATACGCTCTTTCGAATGTTTCGCTGTGCAATAAGGTCAGATCGTATGTGGCGAAGGACTCATGCTTTCTGGCTCTGGGGATCAAGGGCGAGAATGTGTCCCTCTGCGAGATGATCCTGGGAATGAACGAAAGGGATGCGTGTTTTTTCGGGAATGCCCGCGCCAGGAAAGAATCTCTCCTCTGCGCGAAGGTGGTGGGCAACAGGGTAAAAGACCTCTGTTATTTTTATGCTGCGCTCGACCGCTGGGAGGCGAGACTCTGTGGGAGCATACTGAATGAGACTGTTGAGGCGGCGTGTCTGGCTACTGTGGGTAATGACCTCGGCGGCTGCTCGAGGATAAAGAATGTGAGCGGCAGAGACTTCTGTTACAGTGTGTTTGCGACAAAGAGGAAGGACCCGATCGTCTGCGACAAGGTGAATGACAGCTGGAGGAGGGACGATTGTTACATTAAGATAGCGGTCGAGAATGAAGTGCCTCTCCTATGTAACGATGTTGCGGATTTTGACGGGCAACAGTATTGTTTTGGCGTGGTCATGCTGGACCGCAGGGCCTGCGAGAAAATAAGGGATGAGAAGCTGAAAGAGAACTGTACGCGGACTGTTACTTGAAGCGGAGGTTCTCATATGCTCCGACTTTTGAGTCGAAGCAGTACATAACCTTCTGGAAGCCGCGCATGAGTTCTTCGACATCTCTTTTCACGCTTTCAGGATCCTCTCTGTCTATCGCTATTCGCCTCATGAATTCCGCTATTTCCTTCATCTCAGCTTCTTTCATGCCGATGTGCGTTATCTCAGGGACGCCTATCCTTAGGCCGGATGGGTTGGCGGTCTGTTTCATGCTGTCCCAAGGCAGCAGGTTCTTATTCAATATCATGTTGGCTGCTTCGCAGTCGTTGGCTATCTGGTTTCCGCCGCCTATTTTGCTGACGTCGACTACGACCTGATGTGATTCAGTAAAGCCTTTGTGTTCGCAGAGGACGGAAAATCCGAGCTCGTGCATCCCCTGGGCTAGGGCTTTCGCGTTCTTGGTTATTTGTGTGGCATAGTCTTTGCCGAACTTCTGCATCTCGACGAGCGCGACGGCTAGTCCTGCAACATGGTGCAGGTGGTGGTTGCTAGTGAGGCCTGGGAACGCGGAGTTGTCTATCTTGCTGCCAAGCTCTTTTGTGCAGAAGACGATGCCGCCCTGTGGGCCAGGGAACGACTTGTGGGTCGAGGATGTCATGACGTGCGCCCCCTCTTTGAGCGGTTGCTGGAACTTCTTTCCGGCGACAAGGCCCAAGACGTGGGCTGCGTCGTAGACGAGCTTAGCATCTATCTCGTCGGCTATCTCCCGCATTTCTTTCACTGGGTGCGGGAACAGGAACAGTGAGGCGCCGGTCATCATTATCTGGGGCTTCTCCTTTAAGAGCATCGTTCTGGATTTATCGACGTCGATGTTCATCTCATCGTTATCGAAGACGTACGGCATGTCTCGCAGACCGATGACGCCTGCGCAGCTTACGTGAGTGTGGCTGATGTGGCCGCCGGCCTGAACCGAGAGACCGGATATGCCGTCGCCGTGTTTGGCTAGGCCGTTGTATACTGTGAGGTTCGCAAGAGCTCCTGATATTGGGACGACGTTGACATGCTCGGCGGAAAACAGTTCTTCTGCAAGCTTCATCGCGATCGATTCGACGCGGTCGAAGTACTTCGTTCCCTGATAGAATCGGTCGAATACGCGGAAGCCGTTCGACACGCCGCCTAGCAGGCCTTCAGCGTACCTGTGGCCGAAGTCGGACACTATCGCCTCGCGTACTGCAGGAGACGTCACATTCTCTGAGGCTATCATGTTTATGCACTTGCTTCGCCAATCATGCTGTTTTTCTATCAGTTCAAAGAGCTCGTTGTAGTAGTCCATGTTGTCAACCTTTCTGCAAAAGTTTTCTTTCTGTGATCTTTCCGTTAGGCGTATCTTCAGTGAAGACCTGAGCCTGGAATCTGTATATCTTTGCTGCGGGGTCGCGCCACGCGTCCGGGCTTAGTCCGACCGTCATTGCGGCATGCGACAGGAAGTTCTTGGGGTTCCATTTTAATTCGACTGCCGTTTGCGGAAGCAGGACGCCCTTCTTGCCGTCTTTTTCGACTATGATGCCGTCTCTGCCCACAACCAATTGTTCAGGATATTTTTCAGTCTGCTCCACAGATATGAGTGCAGGCTCAGTAAGTACGGAGACCTCTACTAATGTTGTTTTCAGCTCGCTCTTCCTAAGCGGCGGAAAGCAGCGGTCAGTGAATGCTGCAAAGAGGGCTACTTCGGAAAGCGAGCTTGTTAGCGGTATTATGCTGTTGGTGTAGCCGGCGCTTCCGCGCAGCGTTTTGCTCGGGTGCACGCGCAGCCTCACGAAGAGGGGCAGCTTCTTTGTCATGAGATCGAGCATGGGGGTAGGTATTTCAGGATTTCCGCCCCTGAAATGGGATTCTATGCTCTTTCTTGCGTGCTGTACCAGGAAGCTTCCGTCGTCCAAGGTCAGATCCATTTCATAACCTCCGCAACTATCTTTTCTGGGTCGGCCAGCTTCGCCTTATTTTCTGCGAACCTGGGCTCTATGACCTTAATACCATTATCTTTAAGCCTTTTTATGTTGGCTGCGACGAACGGGTTCTTGTACATGGATTCGTGCATCGCCGGAACGACTACGACTATCTTGCCTGAGCCTAAGGCGGTGGAAGCGAACGTCGTGACTGTCGTGTCGTCTATTCCGCAGGCTATCTTCGAGAGGGTGTTTGCGGTCGCAGGGCAGACGAGCAAAAGAGACGATTCGCCTCCGATGCCGCAGAGGCGGACGTGCTCGACCCCTCCAGTGAGCCGGGTTATGACATTATTCCCGGAAGCCCATTCGAGGACGTCCGGATGAATGATCTTTCTTGCGGCTTTTGACATGACGCATTCTACGGCGACGCCTTTGCGGATAAGCTCCCGCGCCACTTTCGGGGCCTCTATTGCCGCCACGCTGCCGCAGACTGCCAGGACTATCTTCTTCATAGTATTAATTTATTACGGCGGCATTTTAATTATAAGGCGAAATAATGTCGAACTACCAGAAGGGGGCGAGATTCGAGCGCGACATAGTCACAGAACTATGGGGTCGCGGCTGGTCTGCGGTGCGGGCTGCGGGCAGCGGCAGCGTCGGCTATCCTGTGCCGGATGTCATGGGGATGCGTGGCGGCGAAGTCATCGCAATAGAATGTAAAAGCAGCCGCAAGAACAAGGTCTATCTGGAGGAGGCGATAATGAACCTGAAGGTGTTCGCCGACATCTCCGGAGCGCGAGCTTATATCGGAGTCAGATTCCTGAAGAAGAAGCCCATGTTCTTCAACATCCGACAGCTTATCGCAGAAAAACACTACAACATCTCCGTCGACGACCCGCACCTGACACTCGACGTCATACTCGGCGAGCAGGCGGTCCTATAAGTCACATCTGTGTTGGTGCGTTTATTCCAAGGAGCGCCAGTCCGTTCCTTATGACTTGGCGTGTGGCGTCCACCAGAAGCAGTCGGCGTTCTTTCACATGATGTTCCGCGGACAAGACTGGGCACTGTATGTAGAATCTGCTGTAGCTTGATGCGAGCTCATAGAGGTACGCTGCAATTATGTTCGGTTTTAGTTCGGTTGCAGCCGACTCCACGACTTCTGGGAATTTCCCTAGTTTCATTATTAGTTCGTCCTCGTTCTTCATGAGGTCCTCGAAGATGTCCCTGATTTTTATCGTCTTCGGGTCGATGTCAGCTTTTTCAAGTATGCTGCAGCACCTGGCGTGTGCGTACTGTATGTATGGGGCTGACTCGCCTTCGAAGCTGAGGGCTTCGTCCCACTTGAATGCTATCTGTTTTTGTGGCGCAGTCTTGAGGATGTGGTACTTTATTGCGCCGATGCCAATCAGGGGTGCGATATCCTTTGACGCGATCTTGCGTTTCTCTATCTCAGATTCGGCTTTTGCAATCGCCTCGTCCACGAGCTTGTCTACTGGCGCAGTCTGGCCTTTTCGCGTAGACAGCTCCATGCCCTCGAAGCTGACGAAAGAGTAGTGTACGACGTCCATGTCCAACTTTTTTCCGTAGGCTTCTGAAAGGATCGTCTTAAGCTCAAGGAACTCGAATTTGTGGTCTTCGCCGAGGACACTTACGAGCCGATCGCCTAAGTGCATCTTCTCTAGGTGGTAGGCGATGTCTCGCGCAAGGTAGACTGATGTGCCGTCGCGTCTTGCGAGCATAGAAAGGCCTCCGCGGCGCGCCAGGTCAAATGATGAGAGGTCAAGGCCGAAGCCGCCGTCAGCTTCCTGTGCGAATCTGCTTTTCCTGAGGAAATCGAGGACTTCCTTAACTGAGCCGTCTCTGATGTACTTGCTCTCAAAGTCGAAGGCATCGAATCTGATATCTAAAAGATCGAAAATCTCTTTTTGGCCTTTGAGGCACTGTTGTGCCACCTTCGTTATCGCATCCAGGGCATGTGAGTCGCCGTTCTCTGCAGCGTAGATGCTCTGCTGCACCCGCTGAGCAAAAGCCGGGTCAGACTCGAACATCCTGTTTGCTGCGACGTACTCGAAGAAGACATGGAAGTCTGGTTTCCTCTTGTATTTGTGGTACTCTTTCTCAGTTCCTTCGTCGGGCGCTATCTTCTCAGCAAAACCTTGGGCGATTATGGCGATCTGTTTCCCAACGTCGTTCACGTAGTAATGTGTCTCCACATGATAGCCGGAAAACTTGAGGATCCTTGCCAGCGAGTCGCCTATGAGTGAGTTTCTTAGGCGGCCTATGTGCACCGGCCCCGAAGGGTTGATGGACGTGTGTTCGAGAATTATCTTCTCTTTCCTTTTTCTGCCGCCTCCGAAGTCGTCTCCTTTGGCTCTTATCTCGTGTATGAGGGGGGAAAGAAGTTTGCCGTAGTCGAGGTAGAAGTTGATGTAGCCTTTCTCGGTTTTCACTTCTCTTATGATGCCGGCGGCCTTTATTTTTCCGGCTATTTCTTCAGCGATCTGTGCCGGATTCATCTTCCGCTCTTTTGCGAGCCGAAAAGCTATCGGCGAGCACAGGTCTGCCATAGATGACTCCTTGACGTCGTCTATGCTGACAGGTGAGCCGGAAGCAGCCTCCAGAATCACTCTGATCTCTTCTTTTGCAGCAAACATATATAATAAATGGTTTTATTTGTTAAATTTCAATAGCTAGTCAGAGGGAAAGGAATGAAGAAGGTATTCTCGTCTGCAATAGACGCAAAGAAGGAGGCCGCCAAGGACTGGATCAAGCGGACAAGCGAAGATATGGCCCTCAACAAGTGGCTTAAGAAGGCGCAGCACTTCGAGGAGCTCAACGACCACCGGAGCGCCCTCAACGCTTACATGAGCTTCCTCGACCTGAAGATGCAGATAATGAAGTCGCGGCCGGAGTATGGTCTCAAGGATTACCTGGCTCTGGTCTCCTACTACATAAAGATCGGCGACTGCTACAAGAACATACGCCACTATAAGAAGGAGGAGCGGCTTGTGGACTTCGCGAAGGCGGCGGAATATTATCGGAAGGCTGCGAAGATGTACATAGACCAGAAGGAGTACACTAGCGCAAACGTCTATTTTGAGTTCGCTTCGAAGACCTATGAGGAGGTCGAAGCATTCGAGAAGGCAGGAGACGTGTACGCGCAGATAGCTGGGATGTACTTGTCTCTGGAGAACAACCTGCTTGCAGCCGTCTCCTATACGACTGTAGGAGAGCTCTACGAGAAGGGGAGCGCATACGCTCAATCTTATGAGGCATATACCCGCGCCGCGGAACTAAGCTCCTCTGTCGGTGACATTAATGCGGCAAGTCAGAACTACCGGAAGGCTGCCGAGATACTGCAGAAGCAGGGCAAGTATGATGATGCGATAAAGAACTATGTGAATGCAGCTGAGCTTGGGGCGCAGCTTGAGAAGTATTCTGACGTCGCCAAGATGTATTTTGGAGTCGCCAGAAACTATGAGGTCGGCGGCCAGCTTGATGACGCTGCGCGATACTTCATAAAAGCCGCTGAGACAAGCGTCGACAACGATGACGCGCTTGCTGCCGCAGCATTCGAGAATGCCGCAAGATGCTTTCAACTGATGAAGAAATACCCTGAAGCAATAGGCTATTACACTAAGTCTGCGGGCATCTGCTCGCGGCTGGGCAATTCTGCCGGGGCTGCTGAAAACCAATGGCTCACAGCTGAATGCCACACCATATTGGGCAACCATGAGACGGCGGCTGACGCATACTTCAGTTCTGCAAGATCTGCGTCTGCTGACACAAAGAACCGGGAATACGTTAAAGGCTACATGCGGTCGGCCGAAATATACTCCAAGCTCGCGGATTCGAAGTTCGATGAGAGCAAGTTCAACGAGTCTGCTGACCTCTACCGGAAGGCGGGCAAAAGCTATGATGCCATGGGGAACTTTGAGCTCGCCGGCGAGGTCTATAACAAGCTTGGGCTGCTCGAGAGAAAGCATGATGTCGGAGACTACTTTAAGACGCTCGTGAAGGCGGCTGAACGCTATAGGGACGCCTCCAAAGCATTCAAGAGCGCCAAATGCTTTTTCGAGATCAAGGATTACCAGCAGGCAGGAAAGGAGTTCAGTTCCTATGCGGATCAAGAAACCCAGAAAGCAAATTTCTTTTCGGCTGCAGAAGGGTACCGTAAGGCAGGCGACTGCTACACTGAGCTGGCGCAAAAAGACCTTATGGTAGACCGATATAATCGCGCCAACCAGACGTACAGCAAGTACTTGGAGAAATTGAAGAACTTCGGCGTCGAATCGGATAGCGTCGCAAATGCGGGTGATGCATACTTCGGCATCGGGGAAGCCAGCAGGCTGCTCGGCAATCTCTCGAACGCGCAGGACTACTACAAGAAAGCATTAGGGTATTTCGAGAAATCAGGGAATTCGGAGAAGACTGTTCTCTCAAGGGCTTTTTCGTCTATGATGGCTGCGAAGCTTGCTATCCAGAAGGGAGATTACGTGAACGCAGGCAGTATGTTGTCTGAGTCTATAGAAGACTTAGAGGAGTCCATTTCTAACGGCAAGTGGGATGATACTTATATGAAGTCTCTTGAGAAGAACGAGGAGGAGGGGAGGAAACTTCTTGCCGAGATAGGTGAGAAGCCGGAGATAAGCCTCACGATGGACCGCTCTTCGTATTCGTTCGTTGGCACAAGCCTGATGTTGCATATGACTCTCTTGAATCACGGAAACAAACAGGTGAGGAAGATAAACTTCTTGTCGCACCTGCCTGAGGGGGTGGACGTGTCGAAGCCGCCGTCTGTGATAGAGGTCCTCTCCGGGAAGCAGTCTGTAGCAGCATCTATCGGCCTCGTGCCAAAAAAGGCTGGCAAATACCGGATAATGCCTCTTGAGGTCCTTTACGAGGATGAGGCCGGTAACAAGTACGTCAAGTCCTCTAATATAGTCTCCTTGGAGATAGTGGAGCGTCCGACCGTGGACTACAGGAACTATCTTGACGCCATAGAAATCTATCACCAGTATGCGGAAAGCCAGTTTTCGGTCAAGAATTATTTCTTTGCGGGCGAAGGATACAAGAGCGCGGCGGAATGTTTTAAGGAATCAGCCATGAAGCGGCCTGCTGACTTGTCGAGGATGAGCGAGTACTATACTAAGGCGTTGGACGCCTATATGAAGCATGTCGCAGAACTGAAGGAAATAACAGAGCCTTCAGCCGAGCAGATCCGGCAGATAGCCGACGCAGGCTTCAACATAGCCGACTGCTATGAGCAGACGGGCGATCTAGCAAGCGCTGGAGGACAGCTGGGTGATGCGATGGCTGCATATAAGCTGGCGGCGGAAAGATCGAAGAGCGAGAAAGAGAAGATGATCATACGCTCTCAGCTTAATGTACTCAGCGCTTCCATGCTGAGATTGGACGGAAGAAAAGCGATAGAGTCTGGCGATTATGAGTCTGCCCGCCAGTTGGTCGAGAAGTCGCTTTCCACTCTCGACGAGGCGCTCAGCAGAGGCTGGGACAAGGACTACGAGAATTTCCTGCGGGGCATGGAGACGGAGACAAAAGACCTGCTAACCAGCATCAAAGGTAAATTATTCAAGAACGAGAAAGAGGTCGTTGCAGCCAAGGCCTTTGAAGACGAGGAGAAAAAGCGAGATGAGGAGCTGCAGCACAAGGGCGAGGATGACCTCAGGCGCGTAGAAGCGGAGCAACAGCGCAAAGTCGAGGTGGACGAGGAGAAAAAGAGAAAAGAGACGGAAGAGCGCAAGAAGTCCGAGGAGCTTTCTGATCAGGAGATGGCGCGTCTGCTCGCAGAAAAAGAGGGGATAGAAAAGAAGATCGAGGCCGTCAAGAGAAGGTATTTGCAGCGGCAGGTCGACGAGAACGTGTTCAAGGAAATACTCAGCGAATACGAGAAGCAGCTGATAGAAATCGACGTCAAGATCGAGATGTTTAAGGGCAGCAAGGACAAGACGCAGTGATATTAAACGTATTTTAAGCGGGCCGAGTAATTATATCTCATGGTCGAGATAAAGGGAATGGAGCGGGACAGGGATATCAAGCAGCTCTTCGCTCAACTGGATCATGAAGTGCATAAGGTCGTCGTCGGGAACGATAAGGTGATAGAGGAAGTTCTGTTGGCTTTGTTCTGCGGCGGCCACGTTCTTCTTGAGAGCGTTCCAGGTACTGGTAAGACGCTTATGGCGCGGACCATAGCTCAGACGCTCGACTGTCAGTTCGCCAGAGTCCAGGGGACTACTGACCTCAGCGCCCGAGACATAGTCGGCGGTGTGTTCTACGACGAACATTCGGGCAAGCAGATGGTCACCAAGGGTCCGATATTCACTAATATCCTGCTCATGGACGAGATAAACAGGGCGCCTCCGCGCACTCAGGCTGCGCTCCTCGAGGCGATGGAAGAAAAAAGGGTGACACTCGGTGGGGTGACCTCTCCTCTGCCGCAGCCGTTCATCGTCCTTGCAACGCAGAACCCAATAGAGCAGGAGGGGACGTATCCGTTGCCTGAGGCTCAGATGGACCGATTCCTATTCAAGTCCGTGATAGAGTACCCTCGGATGGATGAGGAGATGATGATCACGAAATCCAAGATGTCCAATGAGCAGCCTGAGATCATCTTTAATCCTGCGGAGATACTCATAATCCAACAGGAGATGAAGGAGACGGTCGAGATATCCAATGCCATATCGGAGTATTTCGTCAAGATCGTGCAGGCGACAAGAGCGAGACGAGAGATACAGACTGGTGCGGGTCCAAGAGCGTCCATTGCTTTCATGCTCACAGCAAAAGCGCGTGCATTCCTAGAAGGCCGCTCTTACGTGACAGTCGCCGACATAAAGCGGTTGGCTTTTCCGATCCTGCGGCACAGGCTGATACTCTATGATGAATATTCTTCGATGCGCGTGACCACAGACCAGATCATACAGAAGATAATGGACACCATAGATGCGCCGATGGAATAGCTACTTGAATATGCCGAGCCGTTTTCCTGCGTCCATCCAGCCTTCCGCGTACTCTAGAGCGGCAAGAGCGTTCACGTAGTTGCCGTTCTCGTAGAAGTGCAGTGCGTCCCGATAGTATGCTAGCGTCATCTCATAGAATTCGCCAGAGACCTTTTCGAGGTCCAAGTTCTCAGGCCGCATAATCATCAGCTCGTCGAAGAGGGGTCGGGCCTTCGCCAGATATTTCTCTAATTTAGGCTTCAGTTCTTCGGCCATCTTCACATCTTATGCCGTCTGTCGTGGAGCGTCGCATCTTCTTCGACGACGTCCTTTCCTGCCGCGACCTCGTCTATCGAGTGTATGGTGCCGCCGGAGTCCGCTATCACGTCCCTGATGGGTGCGAGGTCGGCGAACCTGCCTACTATCGTCACCTTCACGTTCTCCACTTCCTTATCTATCTCGTAGACGCTTATGTTCACGCCGTCTATGCCCGGAAGAGACGCTATCTCTTTTGCGAACGTCACGATGTCGGGACTGTGCGGCTTCAATACATCCAAGACCAGCTTACGCAGTTCAGAATTCTTATGTTGAGTATGTGGCACCCTCATTTCACCTGCAGATATATTGTATCCTACATTAAAAAATCTACTTCTTCGCGAGGATGAACGTGTTCCCGCGTACGTCCAGAAGATCCGCTTTAACGTGCTCAGCGACCTCCGCCGCAAGCTCCTTGCTGGTTTTCTCGCCTTTCGCGCTCCGCAGAAGCTTGATCCTCACCTTTCGGTGGTCCTTCAGCTGCGTTTTGATCTCACCTAGAACATTCTCAGTTATCCCGAACTTGCCTATTTGCAGTGTCTTCAATTTTTCCTTCATTTTTGTTTCTTCTCCTTCTTTTCTCTTGCATAAGGATGATACATTATCTTATTGCATCGCAGGCAGCGGGCTTCCACCCGCAGGTCCTTTGACTTCACCCGCACACGGGAAGTTACTCCCGGCAGCAGATACCCCCAGCAGAACTTACATACTTTCCTGCGCAATTCTCTTGGAGTCCGCAGATTATATTTCATTGCGATCTTCTTCGCCTGCGTAATGAGCTGGTCAGCGCACTCAAGGTCCTCAGATAAGGCTGCTGCGTCAGCAAGAACAAAAAGAATTTCTATCCTCTCGGAAGCGATCTCCTTCTGCTCGTCCCTGCTCTTCTTTCTGCCGCTCTTGCGCATTCCTACATCCTCGTGATGATCTCTTTCTTCCGTTTACCTAAGATCAGCGTGTCCTCGAACCTTATTCCATACTTACCTGGGATATAAATCCCAGGTTCGATCGTGAAAACCATGTTCTCAGTCAGGACATCATCCGACACTGAACTGAGATTCGGCGCCTCATGCACGTTCAAACCAATTCCGTGGCCGGTCGAATGATAGAACTTGTACCCTCTCCGTTCGATCTTTTTCCCCACCCGTTCATGAACCTCAGACGCCTTCATACCCACCTGCAGCCAGTCGATGGTCTCATCCTTCAGATTATCGACGAACTCCATCAGTTCTTTTTCTTTTCTCCCGATCCTGCCGACGGGGATGGTTCGCGTCATGTCCGAATAGTAGCCTCCGTATCTTGCGCCGAGGTCGACGACGACCAAAGAACCTGAACTTATCCTCTTCTTCTGCGCTCGCGCATGAATATCAGCTGAAGATTCTCCGGACGCGAGAAGCATCCCATCCTCGAAAGGCGGGGTCTCAGAGCCTAATCTCCGGATAGCGGCCTCGATCTTTGCGACAGCATCCACTTCGCTCACCCCCACCCTGATCACCTCATAGGCTTTCTTCATCCCCTTTTTCGCCATATCTGCGGACTTCCGCAGCAGTTTTATTTCATATTCTGACTTCACAGCCCTCAAACCCTCAATGATGTCGCAGGGCACCATTTTCGGCTTCAGGCTCTTTGTAAGCGCCTGAAACTCAGAAACTCCGATGTTCTCCACACCCAATCTCCGGATCTTCCGCCGATTAATGAACTTCTTTATCGCATCCTTCTCAACTTCGCGAACAGAATACGGATAAGTTCTCTGAGAATAAGTGCCGGAATAAATCTTGGAATAAAGGTCCTTCACCCACAATACGGCGTCATCCCTCAAGACCAGAGTCCTGCCAGTAGACCTCCCAGTCAAATACTGCACGTTCCTCTCCTTGCAGACGAGGAAGCCGTCGAGGTCGCCCTCATCCATACTACGCCGCAGTCCCGCAAGCCGCGAACCTAATTCACGCGATTCTACAATACCGGCCATCATTTTTATATAACCCCTACATAGTATTATTACTCGTAGGTGATAATAATATGAAACCGTTGGACGCACTCGGCGAACTCATGGGACAGCAGATATTGGTCAGATTGAAGAACGGCCTGGAAATAAGAGGAACACTAAGGGCCTTTGACATACACATAAACCTCGTAATAGAGAATGCCGAATTCCGCGACGGAGAAGTCGACAAAAAATTCAAGCAGTTCTTCCTCCGCGGCGACATGATACTATTCGTATGCTAAGAAAATGGCTAAAGGAACACCCAGCTTAGGGAAAAGAGGAGGAAAGCACACTCACATCCGCTGCCCACGGTGCGGCAAACCCGCATACCACGAAAGAAAAAAAGAATGCGCATCATGCGGCTTCGGACGATCAAAGCGGATGAACTCATAACCCCTGCATGAAACTCAAAACCGATTTTCTGGTCAAAAAACTCCGAGACATCGAAAAAAAGAGGCAGAAGAGCGACCCCCTAGTCAAAGACCTGATGAGCACCCAAGTCATCACAATAGACCCTGAGGAGCCGGTCATCAACGCAGCCGAAAAGATGCTCGAAAACCGCATCCACGCCCTCATCGTCCTAAAAGACAATAAACCAGTCGGCGTCATAGCAAGCTACGACCTACTCCTCGTCATGACCATAAGCGACTACTTCGACAAAAAAACCAAAGTCAAAGACGTCATGATAAAAGACCTGGTCACAGTCACACCGGAAGACACCATAACCGTAGCACTCAAAAAGATGCTTGAATACAATATACGCAGGCTCGCAGTAATCAAAGACGGAAAACTAGTCGGCATAGTAAGCCTCGTAGACCTAGTCCTAGGCTTCGTAGACCTCGCCAAAATCAACGCCGAACTAAGCCGCGAATAAGTCCCACCCGCTTCTAAAACAAGGGCCCATGGTCTAGTCGGTTATGACGTCGCCTTGACATGGCGGAGATCGCCGGTTCGAATCCGGCTGGGCCCAAAGCCCTTTTCTTTACCGAAAGAAAAGGTCTATCATCCCAAAAGAAAACTGTTTTGGATTCGCTTCGTGCGAATCCAGTCTTTCTTTCGTGCGTCAGTGCGACTAAGCGATAGCGCATGTCGCACGAAGCGTGCACCGATTCTGCGGTGCTTCGAATCCGGCTGGGCCCATTACCCACAGCCTTTCTTTTTGCGAGGCTCAAACCCAAGGGTTTGGCTCCCCAAATTGCAGGGCAATTTTGCGGAAAAGAAACGCTGTCAGCAAGACGCAGCAGCGTCTTGTCTGAGTCGAGGCCAAAGGCCTCGCTCACCGAAAGAAAAAGGAATTTGCTGCGGCAAATTCAACGACTTCTTTTGATGCGACTTTTCTTCTTAAGAAAAGGCGCGCGCCAAAGCCCTTTTCTTTACCGAAAGAAAAGGTCTATCATCCCAAAAGAAAACAGGTTAATTCGCCTGAAGGCGAATTCAACGACTGCTTCTTGGGCTATTGCTGCTTGTTTTTATCTATCGTCATGTCCTTATGTCCTCATATCATTATCATGACATGTCATGATAGTGTCATGACAGTATGCTGAGATGTGGAGATGGAAAGATATCAACATCTCGAAAAATGAGAATTGGAACTACGCGTCGACTCCCTTAAGGATATCAGCGACCCGCTGCGGCGTGTCAGCGTCCTGCGGGCCCTTGTCCGGCCTGAAGCGGACGAGCCGCGGAAAACGGAGGGCGTAGCCTGAAGTGTAGGTGGGCGACTTCTGTATCTCCTCGTACGCTACTTCGACGACGACCTTCGGGTGGAGTATGACCTCCTGACCCGTTTCTTCGACTGCGTCGTCCTTCAGTAGATTCGTCATCTCCTCCAACTGCTCATCAGAGAAACCAGTCCCCATCCTGCCGATGGTGAGAAAATCCCCATTATCCGGATCATAGACTGCGAGAAGGTAGGAGCCAAGCCAGTGGGCGCGGCGGCCTTCGCCCCACGTTGCGCCGGCGATCACGAGGTCAAGGGTCTCCATAACCGGCTTGACCTTGTACATGAAGCCGACGCGGCTGCCTGGCTGATATGGTGCAGAAAGATTCTTGGCCATGACTCCTTCGTGGCCGAGGGCAAGAGCCTCACGATAGAATATCTCCGCGTCCTCGAAATTGTCGGTTATAACCTGCTCTGCGAGCCTGAATGAGTTCGTCTGAGACATGACCTCCTCCAGGAGCTTCCTCCTCTCCTCGAATCCGAGATCCAGTTTGCTTTCGCCCTCAAGAGCTATGATGTCAAAGAGATTGACTTCCACTGGAATGTGTTCGACCATCTCGGCTATGTCATATTTCCGTCTGATCCTCTTCGAAAGGTCCTGGAATGGGCGCGGATGACGGTCGGCTGCGGACCTTATGGCGACCAATTCACCTTCGATTATGGCGGAAGATGCTTTGATGTTCTTCCTTGCTGCTTCCATAATCTCCGGGAACTGGCGTGTGACGTTCTCCAGCCGTCGCGTGAACAGTTCGATTTTATCATCTGATTTGTGTATCTGTATGCGCACGCCATCGTACTTTATCTCAAAAGCTGCCCTACCCAGCTTCTCTATGGCCGTCTGGATGCTGCCGATCTTCTTGGCGAGCATGACTTCGACCGGGCGGCCAGTACGGAGGGTGACGCCGCGCAGGCCATCGTTCCCAGAAGACTTCGCTATTCTCGCGACTTCCCCAAGGTCCGTGGACAGGGCGTAGGCGCGCTCCACGAGCTGCGGGTCCACGGAAAAGGCGGAGGCGATTGCGTCTCTGACGATGCCGTCGCCGACGCCGAGGCGCAATTCGCCGAGGACGAGGCGTATGATATACTTGGCGTCAGCCGGCTCCGCAGATGAAAGTAATTCTGAGATATACGCGAGCTTTTTGTCCTGCGAGCCTTTTCCTGAGAGCTCCGGGAGGCGCTCAAGATTAGCTTGGACGCGTGCGACAGTCAATTTTTCCGAGAAGAGCGTGGTCTGGGATCTTTTGTCCATAAGCGACTCGGCAGCAAGACCCGGGTCCCCAGTTTCCCTGATCCGGTCATCCACTTTGTTCTCAGCGACTCCCACAACCTTGGATATTGCGCGAATGATGAGCTTGCTGCCTATGCCTAATTCTTTTTCGCTCCAGGCTGGAAAGGTTCTGCCCATCAGGAACAGGATGATCTGCGGCATCTCTTCTTCAGGGATGTCTTTAAGGAAGCCTGCGACTATTGCAGTCATCTCGAGCCTGCTGTTCGTTTCCTCAAGCTTGCGGTAAATGCCGCCCAGCATGGTGAAATCCACTTCCTTATCTTATAGTTACGGAATCTAAAATAGTACCTTATGAGTAAGGCACATTTCCTGAAGATGCAGGCGGCGGGGAACGATTTCATCCTCATCGATGAACTGCGGAGCATGGTCGTTCCGGACAGCGAGAGGAAGGAGTTCGTGGCCAGGATGTGCGAGCGGCACTTCGGAGTAGGCTCGGACGGCATCGTATTCGTGCGCCCCTCAGGAAAGTGCGACGTTCGGTTCATGTTCTATAATCCTGACGGCTCAGAGGCCGAGACGTGCGGCAACGGGCTGCGGTGCTTCGTCAAGTACGTTTATGAGCGCGGCATAGCCCGCAAGAGCAGGATACGGGTCGAGACCCGTGCAGGAGTGATCGAGGCTGAGCCGATACTGAAGGGCAGCTTAGTCAAAGAGGTGCGCCTGGACATGGGCCGCCCCAGCATGAAGAGGCGGGATATCCCGGTTTCCGGTTCGCCGGATGAGACTTTCATCGACCAGAGCGTGCAGGTCAACGGCAGCACCTATAGGATAACGGCAGTCGGCATGGGCAACCCGCACGCAGTCATATTCTCAGAGGATGTCGGCAAAATAGATGTTCCTAACGATGGGAAGCATCTTAGGGAACACCTTAATCTGTTCCCGAAGGGGGTGAATGTGCACTTCGTCCAGAAGGTCGCTGAAGATGAGTTCAGGATCCGGACCTATGAGCGCGGAGTAGAAGATGAGACTCTCGCATGCGGCACTGGAATATGTGCGTCGGCAGTGGCCGTTTTCCTGAACGATATGGTTGACGGTGAAGAGCCTATTCTGTTTCATGCTCGCGGCGGCGACCTTCGGGTCGAGCTTGTCCTAGACGGAGAGGACGTGAACAGGATCTTTTTGACCGGGCCTGTCGAAGAAGTGTTTTCAGGTGAGATGAGATGATTGAAAAACGGATGATGGTTGCTTTGGTAGGCGCAATCCTGCTCTTTTCGGCGTGTGTCAGCCAGGAGAAGCAGTCTGCAGCGGAAGTGTTGAATAAGTCGATCTCGGCGATGGAGAATGTTGAAACATATTCTTTTACTGTTAGGAGCTCAATGCTTGTTGTGGGCGATGTATCTGTCTTAGGCGGCGGCGCACAGAAGACGGACTTGGTCTGGGATGGGCAGGTTGACGGGAAGAATCGGCGGATGCACATTACTGCTGATATGGTGTCGAGCAGCTCAAATAGTAGTGTGGAGCAGTATGTCATAGGCGGAAAACAGTACGTCAAGATCCCTATGTTCGGTTGGATCATGAACGACACAGGTTCGGAGTTCTGGGATGCGAAGACGTATGCGAGACTGCAGCCGGGTTCATTGAACGTTTCGTCCGTTCTCGTGGGTGAGGAAGATGTTAATGGAATAAAATGCTATGTAGTGGATATGAACCTAAGCTCGATGGAAGCGCTTGCGTCTATGATGCAGCAGCCCGGATCGACTGAGGGCATAAAAGAGATCAAGCGGGCTGAGATGCGCGAGTGGATCGCAAAAGACAGCTTCCTCCTGATGAAATCGGAAACTAAGGCCGACATCGTCGGCACCGGAATGGAAGCGTACATCAATACGACCATAGACTTCAGCGGATACAATAATCCGATATCCATCGAACTGCCTGCTGAAGCAGAGAACGCGATGGATATAAATCAACTGATGTCAGGCGGCTAAGCCTGACACCTGGTTTTCTTTTTATTTCTTCACGAACATCTTCCGCAGTTTCTCTCCGACCACTTCTATTTGATGCTCTTTCCCTTCTTTCCTCATCCTGGAGAGGTTCGGTATGCCCTTCTTGTACTCCGCTATCCACTCTTTGGCGAACTTGTCTGACTGGATGTCAGAGAGGATCTTCTTCATGTTCTTCCTGACGGCTGGCGTGATGATCTTTTCTCCCCTAGTCCTGCCGCCGTATTCTGCAGTATTCGAAACACATGTCCACATATACTCGATGCCGCCGGCCTGGATGAGGTCAGTTATCAGCTTCAGCTCATGCAGTGTCTCGAAGTACGCTATCTCCGGCTGGTAGCCTGCGTCCACAAGAGTCTCGAAGGATGCCTTGATCATGTCGGCTGCTCCGCCGCAAAGGTCCACCTGCTCGCCGAAAAGGTCTGTCTCAGTCTCTTCCGTGAAAGTAGTCTCAAGGACTCCTGCGCGCGTTGCGCCAAGCGCCTTGGCTATTGCAAGCACAGTTTTCTTCGCCTTCTTGCTGGCGTCCTGCTCAACAGCTATGAGTGCGGGCGTTCCGAATCCTTCCACGTACGTTTCCCTGACGCGGATTCCAGGACCCTTTGGTGCCACCATGATGACGTCCACGTTCTTCGGCGGCTGTATTGCCTTGAATCTGATGTTGAAGCCGTGCGAGAACATCAAGGCTTTCCCAGCTTTTAGGTTCGGCTTAATCTTCTCTGTATAAACCTGCGCCTGCACTTCGTCCGGTAATAGGATGTGGATGACGTCGGCTTTTTTGGCTGCGTCCTCTATGGACATCACCTTAAAGCCGTCTTTTTTAGCTTTATCCCAGCTCTTATCCTTTATTGAGCCGATTATGACGTTCACGCCGGAGTCGCGCATGTTCTTCGCCTGTGCGGCACCCTGATTCCCGTATCCTATGACTGCTATCGTCTTCCCCTTCAAAACGCTTAAGTCAGCGTCCTTATCGTAGTAAACCTTTGCCATAAACATATCACCTCAGAAAAAATACAACATAATATTGTGATAAGAATAAAATAAATCAGCCTTATCTGATTCTTCCGCCCAGACGAGACAGGAATCCATTTGCCTTCTTCTCGGTCTCCTTCACTTCCGAATTTATCAGTTCGACGCTGAAGCAGACGCTTTTTTTGCCGTCTCCGATCTTTGGGCCGACGAAGACGTCTTTCACTTCTACGTTGGCGATGGCTTCATCGTATTTCCCAAGAAGCTCAGCCAGAAAATTCTCTTCCACCTTCTCGTCGACGACGACAGAGAAATCCCTTTTTACTGTCCCATACTTCTTTTTCTTGTATTCTATGCGTTCTTCGTCGCCGAGGATCTGTATGTTCGAGATGTTGAGCTTGAACTCTTTTCCTGCGTCCTCGAGGATGACCCAGTCAGCTGACACTGATTTCACGACACCGAGGTGCATCTGCCCGGAGTAGATGTGCCGCAGACACAGTTCTTTTCCAATCGACTGCTTCAGGCGCGAAAGCTCTGACACGAGCGAGGAGATGGCTTTGTCTGAGCGGCCCATGGCCCTTTCGACGTCGTCGAAGTGCTTGGCCGCAGACGACATCATCGATCTGAATTTCTTTTCATCCTTTTTTTCGACGGCTTCTGCAAGTTCCTCAGCGACCGCAATGAACTTTTTGTGCACTTTCGTCGTCCTCGGATTCTGCGTCTGGATTGAGGCGTAGAGTTCCGGGCTTTGGCCGATTATTCTGCCTATCATGTCCAGCATAAGCTCGTATATCGGCGAAGAGAAGTTTCTTGACTTCTTTATGTCGAAGTCCAGCTCCTGCAGAGTCTTGCCTATGGCGATGTATGTAAAGTGAGTTAGGCCTTGGACTACTGCCATCGTCTCGTCGTGCAGCTGCGGCGTCGTTTCATAGACGCGGGCCTTCTGCTTTTCAAGGAAATTACGCAGCCACTTAAGATATTTTTCGCCTCGCACTGGAGTGAGTATGAAGACTTGGCCTTCGATCCCTCCGACGCGGTGGCCGAATACTGGGTGCGTGCCAATGATCTCAACGCCTAATTTTGCGTGCGCAGCCATCGTCTTGCAGGGCTCCTCTTTTACGGAGGTGACGTCCATCAGTAGGCAGCCTTCGCGGACGTGGGGTGCGACCTCCTTTATGACCCTCAGAGTCGAGTCGATTGGAACTGAGATGATGACGATATCCGCCCTCTTTGCTGCTGACGCATTATCCTTTTCGTAGACTGCTCCGATCTCTGCTGCAGCCGCTTTTCCGCGCACTTCGTCTGGGCCGGCTATTATGGTTTTGTAGCCTTCAGACGAGAATAATTTCGCGAAGAACTTGCCCATGCCGCCGTAGCCGCCTATGATAGCGATGGTCTCCTTCATTTTTTCTTTTTCGGGCGCGTTTTTCTTTCGGTAAAGAAAAAGGTGCGCGTCATGCCGCCGTAGCCGCCTATGATAGCGATGGTCT